>Ga0209147_100003_pt1 | contig 1733325 bp, 1525 predicted proteins | sample AraplaCol_mLB_r2_FD_184278 | JGI IMG/M metagenome (GOLD analysis project Ga0209147, IMG submission 184278) | Arabidopsis root microbial communities from North Carolina, USA - plate scrape CL_Col_mLB_r2 (SPAdes) (version 2) | ecosystem: Host-associated > Plants > Roots > Endosphere | place... | reverse complement strand
TCGTGCTGACGGCGGCAAAGGAAGTCTGGCTCGGTGCAGGCGGGTCGTACATCCAGATCAACGGCAGCGGGATCGTCAACGGGTCGCCGGGAGCGATTCTGGAGAGAGGTGCGGCCTGGGATGTGCCAGGACCAGATACACAGCGCGTGCGGGTGCCTGATCTTCCTGGAGACAAGATCCACAGTGCGCAATTTGTTGTCCGCGACCGTAGCGGTAACCCGTTACCTAACTACCCCTATCAGATCAAGACGGAAAACGGCCCGACCTGGTTCGGGCGCACAGACCAGCACGGGCGCACAAAGCGGGTCTGGACTGCAAGCTCCCAGGACGTCGCTTTGTATCCCGGTCACGAAGTAGACGAGGCACAAAAAGAGGACGCGTTGGACAACTGCTGTGACGTTAAACCTTCAATACACGACTAAGAAATGACAGCCGCCCAGCAGGTCTCATCCCCAAACATGGTAACGGCTCAGAATACGCCGACGTATGATGTGACGATCACCGATCGCGTGGTTAGTTTCGTTGTTTATTGTGCACCGTTGGACGATGCGCACAACATTCCGTTTGCAAACGCATTTGGCAATACAGATGTCGCACATCGAGCAGTAACCGACTCCGCGTCATATCTTTCGACGCTCCCTTATGTTGTGATTGATGCGGATACTGAAAAGGTTTTATTCCCGGTTCAAGCCGCGACCGGAGGAACTCAAACCTTTCCTGCGCGTGTGGCTCTCGAAAATAATGCGTTACATGACGGGAAGCGCTGGAAGCACAGTTTGCCAGCGATACATATCCCCGATGAAACCAGGCGCATTGCGCTGCACATCGCCAACGACGCATACGCAGATCATAGAAATTTCAAATTGTTTTCTTGGTCGGTTCCCGATGCCGCCCACAGCAAAGTGCATATTTATGAAGTGCGAGCAGACGTGAAAAGCGAATTTGCACGATTAAATACGTTGGGACAAGTTCCAGCTGATAACTCTCTTGTCGAAAAACCTAACGTTCAGAACCAATACTTCGGGTTTCTTGACGGGGATCTTTGGCTACGCATAAGCCATGAGTTCACGACGGCCGATATTCGTCGGTTATGTCCTCCGGGTACAATTTCTCGGACTCGCTTGACCTCTGCTGCGGCGTCGCAATCCGGTGTTGCTAGCGGCACGCCTGGTGGCCTTGGTGCTCCTGATGAACAATTGCACGTTGATTGGTCTGTCGCACTGGCTCCTATTTATGCGGCTGGTCAAGATTCTCGTTCGATGAATGCGTTCAGTGTAATAGTTTCCCAGCTAGGAATTACAGTACATTTCGCTGCGAGAGCGTTTGCTAATGCTATAAATTCTAGTGCGCGAACCACTATTCAACAGGCGCTATCTCGGACTTCACCAAGAGCATTCGCTGCCGTTCTGCGAGCGGCATGGCGTCTGCATATCGACACTCTCGATTTATCTAGTTCATGGCGGCCAATGCTTGGATCGTCGCTTCACAAAATGGGCATTGGGATCGATGTGACACGCTTCGATGACGACGCCGAAAGCATTCAAGTCGCGATCCGCAATCAAGGGGCACAAGATAGAAATCAGCCATTTCCAAGTACCGTCGGAGGACGGAAGCTCGGGGCGCTATATGAAGAATTGACACACGATACTCAAGTTGCTGCTACCCAGGTTTTTACTCCTTGGGTCCACTGGGTAGAGCCACATGATACACACATGCATGTTACGGCTGCGAGGTGAAACGTGTTTCTAAAACAAAAATCGAGACTGTGTTTCATTAGTTATACGCTTGCCACCATTGCTTTTCTTTCAATCATCGAAAACTCGTTCTCGAAAGAGCGCGCTGTAAAAAACGACGTTGCTGTTCGGTATGATGCGCTGCTCAAACCGCGATGTGACTTGTTTTTAAAAAAGCAGGTCGGGCAAATGTTTGCAGGTTACGCCATTGGAAATAGGCTCATCGAGGAACAGCGGGGGACCAGCGATCACGGTTATGTATTCCCGCCCCCGTCGCTGTGCAGAAAATTTCGTCATGCAGCTTCGCAGCAAACGATTTATCGCGGTCTGCACACCGGGGACGTGGTTAAAAAAAGTGATCTCATTTCCTTGGATGATATGCACTTGTGGAAAGGTCCACCCCCGCTCAGGGCAAGGTTTGATATAGCATCGGAGGCATTATCTTCAGAAGACGATGGGGTTGATTATTCATTTCTTCCATATCTAAAAGATAATTTTGTTAAAAATTACGTAACTATTGATAGAGATAATTTTGAAGTGAGTCTCGATACAGGTCTGCGTACAGGTTATCGGTTCTATACTTTTATGGGGAAATGTTATCTCGCCACTGAAGGGCGCCCGCGAATGTTCAAGTATGTGACCGATTGCGTGCATTCAAGTAGTGAGGCTTATAAATTGCCGGGTACGATTGAGATGAGGAATTATCCATGGATTAACGTAAACAATGCGAACACGGTTGATCAAAACGTTCCCATGCCATCCACGAACGTGGAGATAGACGGGGCAAGTCCTGTAAAGCCATTGATCTACTCTGACTTTCCACTCACGCATGACGGAAAAGTAAGTAAAGGCAGAGCTATGTGCATGGCAGATTGTGCATCCGGCATCCTCATGAAACTGTTGCATGTCGGGCACAGCATCTGGGGGCCGTCAGGAGAACCGCCGCCAGCTAACGAAATGCATGGAACGTCCCGATGATCGACCATACCGAAGTCAATGGCACCACCGACCACGCGGCAAAGTAATCACCGCGTCCGACACGATGCGATACCGCTGACGCCATGTCGCCCGCGGGGGCGATCTTGTGGAGTGTTCGCAGCATCCCGACGTGCAGCAGAATGTCATCAGCCAAGGCGACGAAAAGATCGCCGACCGCGGCGTACCGGTTGCCCGGCAGCGGCACCGCGCCAGATGCGGTTGCAACCTGATTTCAAGCATCGTGTAATCAGCTGGCGGGTGCACGTCACAGGAACGGCGTGGACGGTGCAGACGATAAAAGCACTGGAACGCATTGCGAGGGCCGCAGTAAAACGACTCCAAGGGCAGGCACCCGGCACCAGCAAGGACATACAGTCTCGATTCTTGGCATTCGCTAATGCGCAAGTGATCCTGTTCGATGTCACGAATTTTCCGCAGCCAAACAGTTCAACATCTTGCCTGCCTATTGACTTCTCTCGTTCAGAGGCGCCATGAACTACCGCCCTATCGTAGCTGTGGTTTTGTTTCTCTTAGTCGCATCCTTTATTAAGCCGGCGTTTGCACAAGACCAGTGGGTTAGGGTGGGTAATGCGGCTGGACAGACTGCTAGTGCAGACGGTCCAGCAGTGATACTGGTTGATATGGGCAATTGTCGATTTTCGATGACAATTGGAAAGCGAGATCATGTGAAATACAACGACCCAGATCTTGTACTTTATCGCGCAAATCGCACGCTAACAGACCACCATCTGCCGCATCTGAAGCAGGCTGAGATGACGTCGGGATACGATTGGTGGTTTGAAGAGCCTAAAACCATGAAGGCCCAATGGATGGGCTTGATGTGCGACAAAATTTCAAATTTCAAGTGGTCATCCAGTTCGACGCGGGCCGAAGTTTCTCCTGAGTTGCAGGACATCATGGACTCGAATTCGTTGAAGTGCCCCGCAAATTTCGACGGTAAACAATGGGTGCCAATTTCAAGTAAAGATGGCGTGATATTCAAAAATATAGATTTAAGCGAAACTCGGGGATTCGTGATAGACAGCAGGTCTAAGACAAAAGATCAAGGTTCGAGATTTTGTTTCATTCACGGGGAGAATATATTGATCGGAGTGTCTGGAGGTGGCGCAAATCTCAGAAATGAGAAAAAAGGCTCGATCCTGAATGTCTTGCAAAGTATTGAATTCAAATCTGACGACTCGCCAATGAACCAGTAACCGAAGAGCAATCATGATTGACCTTATCCGACTCGGCGACAGCACCGATCACGGCGGCGAAGTCATCACCGCCTCCGACACCATGCATTACGGCGGCAGGCGCGTCGCCCGCAAGGGCGACCATGTGACATGTGCGCAGCATCCGGACGTAAAGCCCAATGTCATCATCGAGGGCGACGAAAAGATCACTGACCACGGCGTACCGGTTGCTCGACAGGGCCACCGTGCCACATGCGGATGCAGCCTGATTTCCAGCATCGTGTAGCCGGCGTGTCCACGTCGCAGAACGGAGGAAAACTCGCCTGTTCAGACTTCAGGCAAGTCACTTAGCTTGTCCAGGACGAGATCCCCATGACCCTATCCCGCAGACTGCCTATCACACGGTACTATCCGAAGGTCATTGCACCTTTCGATCGAACAAATTTCCACGCTTGCGCGCCGGCGCATAACCCGCGTCGGCACGCAAGACACACCCCTCAAGCCTTCAACCCCGACCCCGCCGCCTCTTCCCTCGACTGCACCTGCAAGACCGCATCGCGCTTATCAAGCAGATGTTGCCGAAGAATCTGACTAAGCCTCTTGCCGTCCCGCGCCTCGAGTGCCTTCAACATTTCGTCGTGGTCATGAATGGCGCTGTCCCACTTCGGGATCTGAAAATTGGACCGGAAACGCAGTGCCTGCAAACGCCGATTCACCGAGATATAAGTCTGCCGAAGCGCTGAGTTCCGCGCGGCCTCATTGATCTTGTCGTGGATCGCCTGATTCCGGCTGTAGTACCCAGCCAGATCGTTTTGCGCGCGGCAAGCGAGCATTGCGTAATGCAACGCCTTGATGTCGGCAAGCTCCGCCGCCGTCATCCGCTCGGCTGCCAGTTCGCCCGAAAAAGCTTCGAGACCGCTCATCAACTCGAACGTCTCGCGCAACTCCGCCTCCGACATCTTCCACACCGACGCGCCCCGGTTCGGCGAAATCTCGATCAACCCCTCAGCGGCTAACACCTTGAGCGCCTCACGCAAAGGCGTGCGCGAAATGCCGAGCGTTTCGCACAATTCTCGCTCGTTCAGCTTCTTGCCCGGCTCAAGTACGCCCTCGACGATGAACCGGCGAATGTGCTCCACCACCGTGTCATGCAAGCGCTGACGCTCCACTTTCGGCAACACGGCCGCCGTGGGCAGGCTGGCCTCAAATTCCGAATTTTGCATACAAACTTCCTTATCCACATTGGATTCGATTTTATCGGATCGCCGCGCACTGCGAAACAGCGCGGGTAAACACCTGTGCGCAAAGGCGATTTTGGTCTTTCGCCTGTCCGAACTCGTCTGATATAGTTTTTTGCATGCAAAATTCAATCGGAGGAGCGCAATGTTGAAGTTAGATTTTCATCCCGCCGGCCGTCACTTTCTGCAGATTCCGGGGCCGAGCCCCGTGCCCGATCGCATCCTCCGGGCGATGAGCTACCCGACCATCGACCACCGCGGCCCTGAGTTCGGCGAACTGGGTCTGAAAGTGCTCGACGGGATTAAGAAGATCTTCAAGACACAGCATCCCGTGGTCATCTATCCGGCGTCCGGCACCGGCGCATGGGAAGCGGCGCTCTCGAACACGTTGAGCCCCGGCGATCATGTGCTGATGTTCGAGACCGGGCACTTCGCAACGCTCTGGAAAAAGATGGCCGAAAGCCTGGGGCTCAAGCCTGAGTTTCTTGGCTTGCCCGGCATCGAGGGTTGGCGCCGCGGCGTTCAACCGCAAATGATCGAAGCGCGTCTGCGCGAAGACACGCAGCACTCGATCAAGGCGGTGTGCGTCGTGCACAACGAAACGTCCACGGGCGTGACTTCGGATATCGCCGCCGTGCGGCGCGCAATCGACGCCGCAGGTCATCCCGCGCTGTTGCTCGTCGACACGATCTCGGGCCTTGCCTGCGCCGATTATCGCCACGACGAGTGGGGCGTCGACGTCACCGTTTCAGGCTCGCAGAAGGGCCTGATGCTGCCGCCGGGCATCAGCTTCAACGCGATTTCGCCGAAAGCCGTGGCCGCGAGCAAGCATGCAAAGTTGCCCCGCAGCTTCTGGGACTGGAGCGAAATCGTCGAGATGAACAAGACGGGCTACTGGCCCTACACGCCGAACACGAACCTGCTGTACGGGCTTCATGAAGCGCTCGAAATGATTCTCGGCGAAGGGCTCGACAACGTGTTCGCGCGTCACGAGCGTCTTGCCGAGGCGACTCGCCGCGCGGTGCGCGCCTGGGGCCTGGAAATCCAGTGCGCCGATCCGGCTGTATATAGCCCCGTGCTGACGGGCGTGATGATGCCCGACGGCGTCGATGCCGACGCGGTTCGCAAGCTGATCTACGAACGCTTCGACATGTCGCTTGGCACGGGTCTCGGCAAGATGAAAGGGCGCATGTTCCGCATCGGTCACCTGGGCGATTGCAACGACCTGATGCTGCTCGCGACGCTCGCGGGTTGCGAAATGGGCTTGCGGCTCGCGGGCGTTCCGCTCAAGGGAAGCGGCTTGCCTGCCGCTATGGAGTGGTTGAGCGAGCCGACGCAAGCGTCCGGTTTGAAGGCGGCAGCCTGAACGAAGCGGCAGAACAAGCTGTGCTGGCCACGTCGCAACACCGGACCCGCTCAACAAGCCGCAGCAACGCGTCGAAAAAAGCAGACCGCAACGAAAGCAGGCATCAACGAAGTCAGTTCCATCACGAAGCCGCGCGCAGAACGCGGCCCTGAACAATGCGATGTTCCGGCGGCGCCTACCGCCGGGCGACGACCGGGCGTGTCATGTGAGGCGCGCCGTCGACACATGCAAATGGAGAGAGACGATGAAGCGGTTTCGTTTGACCAGTGCGACCAGTATCGTTCTAGTGATGCTCTGCATCATGTACTTCATCACCTACCTGGACCGCGTCAACGTCAGTACAGCGGCCGCGGGGTTCGGCAAGGAATTCCATCTTTCGCATACGGAAGTCGGTTTGGTGTTCTCCGCTTTCGCGTATCCGTATCTGCTGTTTCAGATTATCGGCGGCTGGGTGAGCGATCGTTTTGGCGCAAGACGCACGCTGCTGGCGTGCGGCGCGATCTGGGGCATCGCCACGTTGCTGACCGGTTTCGCCGGCGGGCTGATTTCGCTGCTGGCCGCGCGCGTGCTGCTCGGTTTCGGTGAAGGCGCGACGTTTCCCGCCGCGACATCCGCAATGGCGCGCTGGGTCGCGAAAGAGAAACGCGGTTTTGCGCAGGGGATCACGCACGCCGCGTCGCGCATCGGCAATGCGGTTGCGCCCGGCCTCATCGTGCTCGTCATGGCAAATTGGGGATGGCGCGAGTCGTTCTATATCTGCGGCGCCTTCAGCCTGTTGTGGGTTGTCGTGTGGGCATTGACGTTCACCGAGCATCCGAAAGACCACCCGCGTATCACGACTGAAGAGCTCGAAGTATTGCCCGCGCCCAAAGCAAAGTCGGCGGGCGTGCCTTGGGGCAAGCTGTTTCGCCGCATGGCGCCCGTTACGATCGTGTACTTCTGCTATGGCTGGACACTGTGGCTGTTCCTGAGCTGGATTCCGCAATACTTCCTGCACAGCTATCACCTGGAACTGAAGAAGTCGGCGATCTTCGCATCGGTCGTGTTCCTCGCCGGCGTAGTGGGCGATACGCTTGGCGGCGTCGTGACCGACTTCATCTATACGCGAACCGGGAGCCTGAAACGCGCACGCAGCTGGATGGTGTCGGTGTGCATGATGTTTTGCCTGCTGTCGCTGATTCCGATTATGTTCACGCACAACGTGTATCTGTCGATGGCGTGTCTCGCGTCGGGCTTCTTCTTCGCCGAAATGACGATTGGACCGATGTGGGCCATTCCGATGGACATCGCGCCTGAAGCCTCGGGCACGGCGAGCGGCATGATGAACACGGGCTCGGCGCTCGCGGCGATCATCTCGCCCGTGATGGGCGGCTTCCTGATCGACTACTTCGGCAGCTGGGAGTTGCCGTTCGTCGGCAGCATGCTGTTGATGGCGATTGGTGTCGTGCTCGCGTTCCGCATGCAGCCGGAGAGCAAGTTTGCAGGCGATCCCGCGGACAAGGGGCAGGTCTCGCCCCGCATGGGCGTGTAAGCGATGCTTAAGTCCTCTCGCGCCGACGCCATGAAGCTGACCACGTTGCCTCTGAGCCGCTTGCTCGCCGATGCGCGCCGCGATCATGCGACGCTCGACAACCTTCCGCCCAATCTCGCGCCGACCGACGCCAATGCGGCGTATGCGGTCCAGCATGAGATCCTGGCGATCGCCGGCGCCCGCATCGGCGGCTGGAAGATCGGCGCCAAGTCGGACAGCGGGCCGATCCAGGGCGCGCCGTTGCCGGACGTCGACCGGTATCCCGACGGCGCCACTGTGCCGCGCGGGGCCTTCGCGCCATTGGGCCTGGAGCTGGAGATCGCGTTTCGTTTCGGTCGCAGTTTCGAGCCCAGCACAACGCCTTATAGCGAGGTCGACGTGCATGCCGCAATCGGTTCATTCGGCGCGACGATCGAAATCATCGCGAGCCGGTTCGCCGCGTGGCCGGACGTCGACAAGCTCGCGCAACTCGCGGACTTGCAGAACCACGGCGCGCTCGTCGTCGGCGAATTCATGCCGTACGACGAGAGCTTCCCGTTTGTCTCGCCCGCGCTGCGTTTCGATTTCAACGGACGCGATGTCGTGGAATTGACGCCCGCCAATCCCGCAGGCGATCCGCGCCGGTTGCTCACGTGGCTCGTCAATCACGCGACCTCGCGTGGCGTCACCGTGACGCCGGAAATGGTCGTGACAACCGGTTCGTACACCGGCATGTTCTTCCCGCGAAGCGCGGGCACGGCACACGGACGCATCGAAGGACTGCCATCGGTAAGCGTCACGTTGTATTGACCGTTCGGGCGCTCGCGCGGTTTGCCGCGCTGCGCCGCGATTTCTGCGTATTGCAACAACACCGACGTTATGACGAATCCCACTTCCGCTTTGCTGGTCAAGCCGATTCATCTCGTGCCGTCCACGGCGCGTCTGATGACGCCGCTCGCGCAACATCTGCGTAAATCGTTGCGTGGTGACGTGCTGTTCGATGCAGCGAGCCGGGGACGTTATGCGACCGATGCCTCGATCTATCAGATCATGCCCGTCGGCGTTGTCGTGCCGCGCGACCAGGACGATCTGCGCATCGCACTCGACATTGCGCGCAGCGAGAAAGTGCCGCTGCTCGCGCGCGGCGCGGGCACGAGTCAATGCGGACAAACGGTCGGTGAAGCGCTCGTGATCGACACGAGTAAATGGCTGAACAATATCGTCGATTTCAACCTGGAGGCGCGCACGGTGACGGTCGAGCCGGGCGTCGTGCTGGATCATCTGAATGCATGGCTCAAGCCGCACGGTCTCTGGTTTCCGGTGGACGTGTCGACAGCGGCGCAATGCACGATCGGCGGCATGGCGGGCAACAATTCGTGCGGTTCGCGCTCCATTGAATACGGCAACATGGTGCACAACGTCGAAGCCATCGACGCGATTCTCGCCGACGGCACCGAAGCGCGTTTCGCTTCGTTGCGCGATGCGCCGCAAGGCGCGCGTTTGCCGCAGATATTCGAAGGCGTCAAGCAGATCGCGCAACGCGAGCGCGACGAAATCGTGGCGCGCGTGCCGAAAGTGTTGCGCCGCGTGGCCGGCTACAACATCGACCTGTTCGACTGTCAGAATCCGCGCGCTTATACCGACGACGGCGTGGCCAACCTCGCGCATCTGCTGGTCGGCTCGGAAGGCACGCTCGCATTCAGCCGTCAGTTGACGCTGAAGCTCGCGCCGTTGCCCGCGCATAAAACGCTGGGCGTGGTCAATTTTCCGACGTTCTGGCAGTCGATGGATCTGACCCAGCACATCGTCAAGCTGAAGCCGGTCGCGGTGGAGCTGGTCGACCGCACCATGATCGATCTGGCCATGAGCAACCCTGCGTTTCGTCCGGTTGTCGAAAAGGCGCTGGTCGGCGAGCCGCAAGCGGTGCTGCTCGTGGAATTCGCGGGCGAGTCGCGCGACGCGCAACTCGAGTCGCTCAGGCAGCTCTCCGAATTGATGGCCGATCTCGGCTTGCCTGGCTCGGTTGTGGAAATGCCGGACGCGAATGCGCAAAAGGCGCTGTGGGAAGTGCGCAAGGCCGGCCTCAACATCATGATGAGCATGAAGGGCGACGGCAAGCCGGTGTCTTTCATCGAAGACTGCGCGGTGCCGCTCGAACATCTCGCCGAGTACACGAGCCAGTTGACGGAGGTGTTTCATCGGCATGGCACCGAGGGCACCTGGTATGCCCATGCGAGCGTCGGCACGCTGCACGTGCGGCCGATTCTCGACATGCGCCGCGACGGCGCGGTGAAAATGCGCGCGATTGCCGAGCAAGCCGCTGCATTAGTGCGCGAATACAAGGGAGCTTATTCCGGAGAGCACGGCGACGGTTTGTGCCGCGGCGAATGGGTCGCGTGGCAATACGGTCCCAAACTCAATCAGGCGTTCAGTGAGATCAAGGCGCTGTTCGATCCGGACAACCGCTTCAATCCCGACAAGATGGTGCGTCCGCCGAAAATGGACGACCCGCGCTATTTCCGTTTCGCGCCCGGCTATCAGGAACGGCCCATTGAACCGGCGCTCGACTGGTCCGCATGGAACGTCGAACGCGATCCGCTGACTGGCCGCGAAACCGCGCCGGGCAGCGGCAACGACCTCGCAGGCGGTCTCGCGAAGGCCGTCGAGATGTGCAATAACAACGGTCACTGCCGAAAATTCGATGCAGGCACGATGTGCCCGAGCTACCGCGTGACGAAAGACGAACAGCATGTCACGCGCGGGCGTGCGAACACCTTGCGTCTTGCAATCTCCGGTCAGCTAGGCGAGGCCGGCCTTGCGAGCGACGAAGTAAAGGACACGCTCGATCTCTGCGTGTCATGCAAGGGCTGCAAGCGCGACTGCCCGACGGGCGTCGATATGGCGAAGTTCAAGATCGAAGCGCGCGCCGCGCGCGTCAAGCGACATGGCTTGACGCTGCGCGACAAGCTCGTCGCCTTCATGCCGCGCTACGCTGCCGCCGCGAGCCGCATGCCAGGCTTGATCGCAGTTGCCGACAATGTGCCGCTCGTGTCGTCCTTGTTCAAGCGCGCGGTCGGTTTCGCGAGCGAGCGGAGCTTGCCGCGTTTCAGGAAGTCGTTTCTGTCGAGCGCAAGTCCCACGGTGAACGCGCATGGCGCGACGCTGAAGGAAGTGCTGTTATTCGTCGACACCTTCAATAACAGCATGGAGCCCGAGAACGCCAGGGCGGCGCAGAAGGTACTGGAGGCGGCGGGCTACACCGTGCACTTCAACATGCGCGAAGGCGAGCGCCCGGTTTGCTGCGGCCGCACGTTTCTCGCGGCGGGCCTGGTTGACGAAGCGAAGCACGAAGCGAGGCGAATGCTCGATCTGTTCAACCCTTTCGTGGAACGCGGCGTGCCCATTGTCGGTCTGGAGCCGTCGTGCCTGCTGTCGCTGCGTGACGAGTTTTTGCACTATGGCTTCGGCGACGAAGCACAGCAGCTCGCCAAACAGGCGTTCCTCTTCGAAGAATTCCTGGTGCGCGAGGAAAAAGCGGGTCGCTTAGAGCTTGCGTTGAAGCCCTTGGATACGCCGCAGGCGCTCGTGCATGGCCATTGTCATCAGAAGGCGTTCGACGCCTTTACGCCTGTGCAAACCGTTCTGAAATGGATTCCTGAGCTGAAGGTATCGACGGTGGAATCGTCGTGCTGCGGAATGGCCGGCAGCTTCGGCTACGAAGCGGAGCACTATGCGACGTCGCAAGCCATGGCCGAGTTGTCGCTATTGCCGGCGGTGCGCAAGATCGACGGCAATACCGTCATGGTCGCGGACGGCACGAGTTGCCGTCATCAGATTCACGATGGCGCCGGTGTGGAGGCCATTCATGTGGCCCGTGTACTTGCAATGGCGCTGCAATGATGCGCTTAAGCCGGGAGAGCCTGCCGGTACGCGGTAGGCGACACGCCTATGCCTTCGCGGAAACGGTGGCTAAAGTGGCTTGCGTTTGCATAGCCGCATAGCTCGGCAATCCGCAGAAGCGGCAATGACGTGGTGCGCAACAGCATGCGCGCGCGTTCGAGCCGCTGCTGCGCGATCCATGCAGCGGGCGGCAATCCAAACGACGTGCGGAACATCCGCGCAAGGTGAAACTCCGACAGCGCCGCCACGCCTGCAAGTTCACCGATGGTGAGCGGCTCTGCAAGATGGCTCTCGATGTAATCGCGCAGTCGCCGTCTGGTCGCGACCGACAAACCGCCCTTCAGCGCCAGGCCGGTGCGGCGCACGCCTTGCGAGCGCAACAGCAGGCTCAGCACTTCATGCGCGGTTTCGTTGGTCCGCAGCAAACCGTCCGGGTCGTCCCAACGTTCGTTCGCGAGCGACTGACACAGACTGGCAATGCGCGCGTCTTCGAAATACGTGCGATCGGCGAGCGTCAACTCGCGCGGCTCGCGGTCCAGTTCCTGCACAGCGCGTTGCGTGAAGTGCTCAGGCAGGAAATAGAGGTGCATGAAATGCATATGGCCGCGCACCCACCAGCGCGATTCATGATCGCCGGGTAATGCGCATAGCCGCGACGGTGCGCCGTAACGCCCCGGCACTTTCTGCCGCTCGGTGCGATAACCGCCATCCAGGTAGCACGAGAGGGTGTGGTGGCCCGGCTGATCGTAGACGGTCTCGGCGACTTCTGTGTCGCGCGTCCACACGGCAATCGCCAGACCGTCGCCGAGCCACGCAAACCGGTCCAGATTCGCGTTCGAGCTGCCGAGCGTGTGACACACCGACTGAATGCCAAACGGCGTTTCAGTGGCGTCATTCACAGCGACGGGCGGGCTCGGCTTCACGGGACTGGTGTCGTTCTTGGATATGAGCGTAAGTATACGGCTGGCGATGCCCCGGCACCCATGAGCTCGCGGTTTGCCGCCGAAAATGCGCAATCCTGGACAAGTCCTGGCGCCTGCGTTGCCGCATAGTCGCACTCCCGTATCCGCTGTTGCAGGCTTGACCATGAATCTGTCGCTTTATGCCGTTACCGTTCTGATCTGGGGCACCACCTGGATCGCAATCAAATGGCAGTTGGGCGAAGTGCCGCCGCCAGTTTCCATCGCCTGGCGTTTCTGGATTGCCGCATTGGTGCTGTTCGCGCTGTTGCGCATCATGCGCCGGCCGATGTGGCCGCCGCGCGCCGCGTGGCGATTTTTGTTCGCGCAAGGGCTCGCGCTGTTTTGCGTAAATTTTCTGTGCTTCTACTACGCCGAACAGGTGGTGCCGAGCGGCCTCGTGGCAGTGGTGTTCTCCACGGCGCCGCTTCTTAATTCGATCAACGGACGGCTTTTCATGGGGCGTCCGCTGCAACCATCGGCGATTGCGGGCGCGATGCTCGGTCTCGTCGGTATTGTGTGTCTCTTCGTTCAGCAGATGAGCGGACATCTCGGCGACCACGCCGCATGGCTCGGGCTTGGCATCGCGTTTCTCGGCACATTGTGCTTTTCGGCTGGCAATCTGTTGTCGAGCCGCATGCAGTCGATGGGATTGCATCCGTTCGCGACCAATAGCTGGGCGATGTTGATCGGCGCGAGCGTGTTGACCGTAGGAAGCGCGCTCGCCGGCTTCCCGTTCGCTATCGAATCGTCCACACGCTATCTCGGCGCACTAGCGTATCTCGCGGTGTTTGGCTCGGTGATCGGCTTTACCGCATACCTGATGCTGGTCGGGCGCATCGGGCCCGAGCGCGCCGCCTATTCGACCGTGCTGTTTCCGATCGTGGCGCTAGCTGTGTCGACGGTATTCGAGGGCTATCAGTGGTCGGCATTGGCAGTGGTTGGATTGCTGCTGGTGGTGGCCGGCAATCTGGTTGCGTTCGATATGACCCGGCGCATTTTCGGGCGACGCAGCCACGCCTGATAAACGCGGAGTTTATGCGCACAAAGTGCGCCTTTGCTGGGATGGATTCACAAATAGCATTTGAAGAAAACGATATTGGCGACCTATTGACGCATCGTGATGAGATTGACTGTTTTTGTCACATAACACCGCGAGACCGCAGAAGAATCGGCACGCCACGCACTCCTATGCAAGCGGTATATTTGTTTTCTAAAATATTTACGGTCAATTTTTTTATCAATTAATTCACCTGTTTTCTATGCGAGGATGAAAGCGTCACTTGCAAGGGAACATCGTTGTGAAACTCCTTTCGCGCCTCGGCGCGGCAATCTTTTTTTGCCACTGTCTTCTTCCGCTTACTGGCTATGCGCAGTCGCAGCTCACCTACACCACCTCGTGGATCGGCAATAGCTTCGGTTTTGGCGACGGCAAGTGGATGCAGCAGGATATCCAGGCAATCGCGGTGGGCGCCGACGGTACCGTTTTCACGAACGCGCCGTGGGACGAGAGCGGCAGTGAAATAGCCGCGTATCGCGGGGGCGACAAGATTGCCGTCGCCGGTTTCACGCACGGTTGGGGCGCTGCGGGCGGCGATGCCGTCGCGGTCAACCACACGTATCTGTACGCGGCAATGTCGATCGGTAACGAGAACAACAAACTGGTCGGCGCAGACTATCCACCGGCCGGACAGACGTGGTTTGGCATCACGCGCCGCACGTTGGCGAACCTCTCGGCCGGCGTGCCGTTTAGTGCGGGCGTCGGCAATAGCGCGAACGCAACGAAAAACAGCTTCCTGCCCGTCGATACAGTAACGACCGGTACCGACGCGGCCATCCGCGGACTTGCGGCCACCGACAGCGAACTGTACCTCTCGGACACCTACGCGAACCGCATCGTTGTTCTGAACGCCAATACGATGCAGCCATTGCGCTCGTGGAGCGTCAGCTCACCAGGACGTATCGCGATCGACACCGATTCGACGCTCTGGGTGATAAGCGGCGTATCGTCCGGAAACCTAACTATTTTGCACTTCAGCGCAGATGGGACCGCGCTCGCCGGCGTCTTGCCGTTGCCCGCCGGCGCAGTTCCGACCGACATCACCGTTACGCCGGCTGGACAAATTCTCGTCGCGGACAACGGGCCGTCGCAACAGATTCTCGTCTTCAACAAGGACGCCAGCGGTCAACCGCGAGCGGCCTCACCGCTCGGCACGCGCAACGGTATTTTTCATGCGGTCAAGGGTGTGCCGGGCAACTGGCGCTTTAACGGCATGACGGGAATCGCGCTCGACCCGGCGGGCAATCTATATGTCGCGCAAAACGGTGAAGGGCCGCGGCCGGTTGACTCTGCATCGGTCGGTCAAGGTGCGGTACTGGAAAGCTATGTGTTCACCTCGCATGCGTTGAACTGGCGGCTGTATGGGCTGACGTTCGTGGACAGCGCCGCATTCGATCCAGCCACGCCGTCTTCGGTGTACACCGGTTCGAAGCGCTTCACGCTCGACTACAACCAGCCTGTGGGCCGCGAATGGTCGTATGCGGGCTTCACGCTGAATCGCTTCGATTATCCCGACGATCCCACGTTCCATCAGCCGCGCGGCGTGCGCGGCGAGCCGATGGTGCGAAGGATCGACGGCCGGCCGTTTCTCTATACGCTCGATCCGGGCGCGCATTATCTGAATGTCTACCGTTTCGACGCCGCACGTGGTGAGACGGCGATTCCGTCTGGGCTGCTCGCGCAAAATCCGCTGCCGGGCACGTGGCCTTCGGGCCAGCCGGGCTATGGCGAATGGCTGTGGCGCGATGTCAACGGTAATGGCGTAGTGAACGCCAGCGAAATCAGCAGCAATCCGTCGACCGGCAGCACCGTGGGCAACGGCTTCTGGTGGGTGGACGCGCCGGGCAACGTCTGGCTTGCCACACCGCTGAGCGGCGTCCGCGAAATGCCTTTGCAGGGGCTGGACCAAGCGGGCAATCCGATCTACACCTACTCGAGTTCCAGAATGTTTGCGATGCCGCAGCCTTTCACGCGACTGGCACGGCTTGTCTACATCGCGGAATCCGACACCATGTATCTGTCCGGTTTTACGAGCGCCGTTCCGTGGGACGCGACCCATTGGAAAGAGGCCGGCCCGGTGCTCGCGCGTTATGACAACTGGAGTTCGGCCGCGCCTACCCAGCAGTACGCGGTCGCGCTGCCGTGGAACACGCAGAGCAATCCGCAGACGACCACCGTAGGCGTCGCGGTGGCCGGCGACTATGTCTTCGTGGCCGAGTTGTACACGGCGAAGGTCGATGTGTACGACGCGCGCACAGGTCAGCCGGTCGGCTATATGACGCCCGGCGCGAGCGTGGGCAACACGAGCGGTTGGGTGGACGTCTATCTCGGCATCAGCGCGGCGAAACGTGACAACGGCGAGTACGTGATACTGGTAGAAGACGACGCGCGCGCAAAAATTCTGATGTATCGGTGGACACCTTAGTCCAGGTCGTGTTCGCGCCGATCACGAATAGACGGCAACCCGCGATCGGTATATAACAACGTGAAAGGATCGCTCGTTTACCGCTTTATACGGGGAGACGCTTCATCATGACGCAAGACGTAACGCCTACGCCGCCCACCGGCGACCGGCCCAATCTGGAAAACCTCGACGCAGCGCTCAGTCACGTGGATCAGCAGGTATCGTCCGGCAGCATTGCGTCAGGTGCCGCAAAGGGGATTCTGTACAGCCTGATCGAAACGCTCGGCACGTTCGTCGGCGATCCTGACTTGCCCGAACACGCGCGTTCGGGATATGAAGGGCTGCTAGAAGCTGCGCGGGAGCTGCGCGCGAAGCTGGAACACTGAACGTTGGCTGGGCCATGACGCTTGCCATCAGCAATTGGCGTTTAGCGTTTTGCGCCTGACTTTACGGCTAACCCTTAACGACAGCGATCCCTCCTCGCGTCTCGTCGCCAAGTCAAGTGCTGGCCGAGTCGCCGTCTGTGATAAAAAGGCGCACTGTTCTCAACATTGCGCCTTTTCCATGTTCTCTGCGTCCGCTACCGCGTTGTTGGCCGTCGGCATTATCGTCGTGCTGATCACGCCGGGGCCTACCAATACATTGCTTGCGTCGGCAGGTTTGCGCCAAGGGCTGCAGCGGTCGCTACCGCTTATCGCCGCTGAGCTCGCCGGCTACCTGGTTTCTATTTCCGTCTGGGGACGGTTCCTGGCGCAAGCCGCGCATGCGCTGCCATGGCTGCCCGCGTTGCTGCGCGTGGCGGCGGGTTTGTACATCGCGTGGCTGGCCATCGATATGTGGCGCGCGGCCGTCGCGTTACCCGACTCGACGCCGCGCGCGAGCGGCATGCGCACTCTGTTCATTGCGACGCTGCTCAATCCCAAAGCCTTGCTGTTCGCGGGCACTATTTTTCCGGCCGCTGCTTTCGCGCATTGGCCCGCTTATCTCTCGGCCATGCTGATTTTCGTGTGCCTGCTCGTGCCGATTGCGCTCGCATGGATCGCTTTCGGCGCGGCGCTGGGCAGCGGCAAGCTGCGTTGGCTCGATCCGGCGAAAATCCAGCGAGGCGCGTCGATCCTGCTCGGCGTCTTTTCGCTGTCGCTTGCATGGTCGGCGCTGCATTGACTGCGCAGGACGGCGGCGCGCTTACTCTTCGACGCACTCATCCACGCTCAATGCGTCCTCCCATTCCGGCGACGCCCATGTGATTTGCAATTGCGGCGTGCCGTGCCAATCCGCGCACCGTTGCAACGCGCGCCGCAGGTCGCCAGCGAGCCGGGCGCTCGGACGCACGCCCGCTTCCATATGCACGGACTTCAATTCGAAAATGCCCTGCGCGCGGTGCGCCTTCGCATCGACGCGGCCTACCAGCCGCCCGCGGCTCAGTAGCGGCAGCACGAAGTAACCGTATTTGCGCTTCGCCGCCGGCGTATAACACTCGATTGCATAGTCGAAGTCGAACAGCGCGGCGGCGCGTTTGCGGTCCCACACCACTGGATCGAACGGCGAAAGTACGGTCGTCACCGTCGAGGCGAGTTTGCTGCTCGCGGCGTCGTCGAGCATGGGCGCGAGGTCGCGGTGCACGAACGTGTCCTGCTTCCAGCCGACCACTTGCACGGGAATCAATTCGCCGCGCTCCGCGAGCGCATGAAGCTCGTCGCGATACGGGCGGCGCGGGAGACGGTAATAATCCGCCACCCAGTCGGCCCGCGCGACGCCGAGCGCCCGGCAAGTGCGGCGCAGCAGTTCATCGGTGACGACATGCGACGGTGGCAGATCGCGTGCGTCGTTCCAGTGCGGCAACACGCGTTCGGTGACGTCGTAGACGCGCTGAAAATTGCGCCGCTCCGCCACCATGAGTTGACCGATGGCGAAGAGCACTTCCAGATGGCGCTTCTCCGGCTTCCAGTCCCACCAACCGTTGCCCTTGCCCGACTCGCGAGCGAAATCCGCCGAGCGCACCGGTCCCGTGGCGCGAATGTGCGCCAGTAGTTTCTCAATGTCTTCGCGATGCTTGTTGTGCCAGTCGGCCGCGTACTTCCAGCCCATGCCGCTCGGGTCCAGCATGCGATGACGCAGCAGGCCGTAGTCTTCGATCGGCACGAAGCACGCTTCATGCGACCAGTACTCGAACAGCTTGCCTTCGGCGAGATGTTCGTCGAGCCATTGCTGCGCATACGCGCCGAGCCGGCTGAAGAGCACGAGATATGGGCTGCGCGCGACAACGTGAATCGTGTCGATCTGCAATTGCGCCATGCGGCGGATCGCGTCGAGCACGTCGGCTTTCACGGCCTTGCGGCGCGGCGGTGTCAGCAGACCTTGTGCGGCTAGATGCAGCGTGCGGGCGGCGGAAAGCGGAAGAGTCTTCACGCGGAGATTGTTCAGTGAATGACTGCGATGAGAAGGCGCGAGCCTGACCTGAATCAGCAGACGCTACTGTAGCGTGAATGCAAAGCGGAGGTTGATGCGAGCGCGCTGTCCATCAAAGGTGGTGCAGCGACGAAGCGGCAGATGAGTCGTGGACTGGCCGAGACCGAGCCCGAAGTGGCCGCCAACCAAGCGGCAGGTGGTCGAAGCGGACGCTGGCGATGGCAAGCGAGTCGCAGGAGAAACGTCAAATGGGCCACCTGAAACCGCCTATGCCGGTGCATGAACGGCCGCGCCCGGATGCGCCACGTCGTCAGCACCACAAACTAGGGAGCGCAGCGCAGCCAGGCCTCCGCGGCACGCGCTCAAAGCCTACCAGCCGCGCCCGTGATGCTTGTCCCAGCCGCGATGACGGCCATGGTCGTGATGCCAGCGGTGGCCCCGGTAATAGTCGTCGCGATAGCCGTAACCGTAGACGGGCTGAGGCGCATAGACGACCGGCGGCGGGGCGTACATGACTGGCGGCGCGGCGTAGATTGGGCCCGGCGTGTTGACGAACACGCCCACGTCGACGCGAGCAGAAGCGGCAGTCGATGCGCAGGCGGCGGCAAGTCCGAAGGCGGCGACGAAGATCGCGCGTTTGTTCATGCTTCTCTCCTGTGTCCCAGCAAGACGATTGCTGTTTCCAACGATCGGCCATTCACTGTCGAATGGCTGACATGGATCTTACGAGACAGAAAGAAAAGCAGGTGCAACGAGTTGAAGGCGTGTGTAACAGAGCATTACCCGGTAGCCTGGCCGGCAACTCTTGCTACGGACCACCCGTGAACGTGCGGCGGTCCTCGCAGAGGGTCAAGCTCAAACTCAACCTCAAGCCACGGATGCGACTGCTTCGTCCGCTGAAACCGCCAGTATCTGGTGAATCTGCGCGACCACCGCGGCGCCTTCGCCCACCGCCGCCGCGACGCGCTTGGTCGAGCCCGCGCGCGCGTCGCCGATCGCGTACACGCCCTTCACGGTCGTTGCGAGATCGCATGCCGACACGCCGTCCGCGCTGGTGCCCGTCAGCACGAAGCCCTTTTCGTCGAGTTCGACGCCGCATGTGCGCAGCCAGTCGGTGTTCGGGTCCGCCCCGGTGAACAGGAACAGATGCCGCGTGTCGATGTGGTCGGTGCCATCGGGCAAGGGCTTTTTCAGAGCGACCGACGCAAGCCCGCTTTCGTCCGCGACAAGGCGGCCGATCTCCGAATTCGGATGCACGACGACGTTCGGCAGCGAGCGGATGCGGTCGATCAGATAGCGCGACATAGTGGCTTCGAAGCCGCTGCGCCGGATTAGCACGTGGACCTTCGCTGCATGCGTCGCCAGATAGACGATCGCCTGGCCGGCCGAATTGCCGCCGCCCACCAGCACGACTTCCTGGCGCTTGCACAGCTTCGCCTCGACAGGCGACGCCCAGTAGTAGACGCCGCGTCCGTCGAAACGGTCGAGCCCTTCGAGCGCGGGGCGCCGGTACACCGCACCGCTTGCGATCACGATCGTGCGCGCGCTGATATGACCGCCGCACTTCAGTTCGAGCCGGTACGGCGCTTCCCCGCAATGCAGCGCTTTTACGTGGACGGGAATCGCCACGTGCGCGCCGAATTTCTGCGCCTGCACGAACGCGCGTCCGGCCAACGCTTGACCCGAGATGCCGGTCGGAAAGCCGAGATAGTTTTCGATTCGCGAGCTTGCACCGGCCTGGCCGCCCGGCGCGCGGCTATCGAGCACGATGACCGAGAGTCCTTCGGACGCCGCATACACTGCAGTGGCGAGTCCGGCCGGTCCCGCGCCTACAATCGCGACGTCATAGACGAGTGAGGCGTCCAGATCTGGCAGCAGGCCGAGCGAGGTCGCCAGTTCCGGCATGCTCGGATGACGCAGCACCGAACCGTCCGGACAGATGACGAGCGGCATGTCTTCCTGCTGCGCGCCGAATTGCTCGACGAGACGCAACGCGTCCTCGTCGCATTCGTCGATCGTGGAATGCGGATGACCGTTGCGCGACAGAAAGCCTTGCAACATCACGAGGCGCGCGTCGGTGCTGCTGCCGATCAGGATCGGGCCGCCCGCGCCTTTTTCGATCAGCGACACGCGCCGCAGAATCAGCGCGCGCATGATGCGCTCGCCCAATTCGGCTTCGGCCACGAGCAGTGCGCGCAGCTTCTCCGGCGGAATGAGCAACGCTCGCACCGCGCTGAGAGCCATGCCGTTGACGAGCGCGTGGCGTCCCGACAATTGGCCCACTTCGGCGAGGAAATGCCCCGGCCCGTGTTCGCCGATCACCACTTCACGGCCTATGCCGTCGCGTTGATAGACCTTCACGCGCCCTTCAAGCAGCACGAACATGCCAGGACCGGTGTGGCCGGTCTCGAACAGCAGTTCGCCCGCTTCCCAGTGGCTCGGTTCACCGAACCGGCGCACGCGATCGATCTCCGCTTCGGTGAGCGCGGGGAACATCTGATGCATGCGCGTGGACAGATTCGAAAACGGCGCGTCGGCGACTACCGCTTCCGATTGTGTTTCGGGTTCTGAAACGGAAAGCATTGAACCGCTCCTTCAGTGTTCATTGATTGACTGAACGAAGGCGCAACGGCGGGCACGCAAAAGCGCGCAAGCGGAAGCGCCGCGGCGTCAAACCGCTTTCGGCGCGATGTGCTCGACTGCGGCCTCGGGCGGCGGCATGCCGGGCAAGGCCTCGACGGGCCTGCCGGAGTCGCGCCAGGCTTCCATGCCGCCGCGCAACGGCAGCACGTCGTCGAAGCCTGCTTCGTTCAACTGCTTGGCCATCCATGCGGCCGAAATTTCATTGGGACACGAACAATAAATCACGAGCTTCTGGTCGCGCGGATACGTGGCGACGATCTGATCGAGCTGCCGCTCGTCGGCGAATTGCGAGCCCGGAATTACAAACGGATCGAGCTTGCGCTTCTCGTGCGAACGGATGTCGAACAGCACCGGCGTCTTGCCCGCCTCGACCAGCGTGGCGAGTTCGTCGACTTCAATGCGAGCCGACGCCAGCTTGTTGATCAACTGACGACGCCGAATCCAGCGATACGCCGCATACAACAGCAACAGCGCAATAGCGACGACGCCCGCGGTGCGGCCGAGGCGCCCGGCGGCAGCGAACACCATGTCGATCTGATGCGCGAACAACGCGCCGACGATAAGCCCCGTGCCCGACCACAACGCGGCACCGATGCTGTCGTAGGTGAGGAACGTGCGATAACGGGTGCCCATTGCGCCCGCCATTGGAATAGACACGATCGACAGGCCCGGCACGAACTTGGCGACGGCCAGCACGCGCACGCCCCAGCGCCCGAAAAACCGCTCGGTTTTCTTCACGCACGTGTCACGCGACAGCGACAGGCGGCAGATGGTTTTCAGCGTGTTGCCGCCATACAGACGGCCGGCCAGATACCACGCGCTGTCGCCGATCAGCGTTGCAAAGATGGACAGCACGAGTACCGGCAGCAGTTGCGTGCCGACGGAGCCGGGATGCATGGCGGCCATTGCGCCGAACAACACGAGCGACGGCATAGCCGGTACCGGCAGGCCGATAGAGGCCGCCAGCACGTTGGCAAAAATGAGCGCCGGTCCGTATTGCTCGACGAGATCATGTAGCATCGACTTACATCCGCGGCCTTTTCAGGCACGGTGCGCAGTAGGGAAGCAAAGGAGAATGGAGCGATTATGGACCATTTTCAAGGCGTGCAAAGCCCTTGAAAAACCCCGGTTATTCGGGGTTGGAAGCGTTACCGCCGCGCCTTCGGTCCGCGCGCCGCGCGCGCTGTGAATGTCAACCAGCGCGAGCTGAACAAAATGAAAGACGATTGAATCTCGCGCAGCCTGAACAGAGGTGGCGCGCGAAGATGCCGGTAATGGTGCGCGGCGCCTGCAGTGCCGCGCTTTCTACTGCGCACGCGACGATCACGCTGATGCCCTGCGCCGCGCGATTACGTTATTGACGATGATTGTGCTGCTCGCCCGGCAACTCGGCGCCGTGCGCGCGGATTGCGGCAATCAGCTCGGCCGGCGTGATTTCATAGCGTACTTCCCGATGTATGCCGGGCTTGCGCTCATCGACCTCGATCAGAAGGATGCCTTTGCCGTCTTCTGTCGACTCGAGGCGCAGCGAACGCAGTTCGCGCCCGGTTGCGTCGTCGTATTCGGTGAGCAGGGCCATTGACCCGGAGGACCCGGTAGTGCGCATCGAAGTTGTCCTTAATCCGTTGTTGATCGAACCATTGTACGGGCAGCATGACGCGCCGTCTGTCGCGCAATGTTCACGCTTTGGCGATTGACCGTTGCGTGCGCCTGCTTGCCCGAACGCCGCCGTGCACCTAAGCCCGCGGGCCGCGAGCCCGGTGCGTGCAGTAGCGTTCACCTGTGGCAATGAGTTTAACGCGACTCGTTGCGACGACGGGCGCATTTTTCGTGCCCCGTGGCGGTGCAGTTCTTCTCGTGCAGTGTCATGCTGCTGACGCGCTGTATGGTTATGCATCCCGAGAGGTCAGCGAACAGGCAATCGGCAAAAACGCCCGAAGCAATGCTCGGTAGGTCGCGCTCGCCGAACCATAGGCAACGTCCAGCCGTCGCTCCACTACAACGGTCGGTTATGAGCTTCGCGCACGCGTTCCAGTTCCAGCATCTCAGAGGCGCGCAACGGCGCATCGCCGTCGAGAAAGAACTCATCCAGTTGAGGAGGTGCCGCGTCGGAGCCGCTCAACATCGCATGAACCTGCCCGCGATGATGGATCTGATGCACGAAGAGATGAGGCAGCACCTTGCCGATGCTCTCCCGTTGAACGCCGACCGACGGACCGCGGTCGATCTCCACCTCACGGTTCAAGTCGCTGCCCGTCAGCGACTCGCAAAAGGCCAGCAGGTCGCGATCGCTTCGAGCCTGGGCGTCCCACAGTTGAGTGGCGCGTGGATAGGGCAGTTCGTCGTCGAAAATCGTGAGGCCCTGGCCGCCGCCCACAAGCGCGTCGTAGTAGTAACGGTCCACGAGCAAAATGTGATTTAACGTGAGTTGCAACGAAGGGAAGAAGCTCACCCTGCGCGCGGCGAATGCTTCGTCGGTCAAGCTCAGGCACGCGCGGTAAAGGCGCAGGTTCGACCATGCGTTGTTGCGCGCCATGGCAGTCAAATGCAAAGACAACGGATCGCGCGAAGCGGCGCCTCGCGAGTTGGACTCGATCATCTGTGTCTCCGTCAGAAGCAAGCGGCATGATTCTGCGCGCAGGAAGGCGCGCATCGACGTGCGCGCTCCAACAGCATAGATCGCGCGAAAAAAAAACGGCCCGTCTGTTTAGGACGGGCCGCTCAACGCCGTTGTTACTCGGGTCAGTCTGTCCATACATCCATTGGGCAGCGACGCTTGCACGGTAAGGCGTCAATATCCCGCTGTCGAGGTAGGAGTAATGCCGATCTATCGGATCAATGCGGCCTCAATGCAACCTCGATGCGTCATTAGTGAACAACCGGGGCCGCCTCGTCATGCTCCGCGGGATGAGCATCGTGCTGTGCATGCGCAAGCGCCACTGTGGATGCCGGCTCGTGCGCAGCATTGGCTGGCGCAGGCTGACGCGTGCGAGCAACAACGCGCGACGCAGGCGCCGTGTCCGCAACCGTGAACAGACGGACGGCCTCGCTAAGCACGTCCGCCTGCGCGGCGAGACGCTGCGCCGTGGACGCCGCCTGTTCGACGAGCGCGGCGTTCTGCTGGGTCGCGCCATCGAGATGCGAAACAGCCTGGTTCACCTGGCGGATGCCCTCGGCCTGTTCGCTGCTCGCGTTCGCTACTTCCACGATGATCGACGACACCCGCTCGACCGCTTCGTCGATTGCACGCATTTGAGATGTGGTGCGCGCTACGAGGTCGGTGCCCGCCGCGACTTCCGCCGCGCTTGCCTCGACCACGGATTTGATCTCCTTCGACGACGCCGCGCAACGTTGCGCAAGCATCCGCACCTCGCCCGCGACCACGGCGAACGAGCGGCCTGCTTCGCCCGCGCGCGCCGCTTCGACGGCGGCGTTCAGCGCCAGAATGTTGGTCTGGAAAGCGATGCCGTCGATCACGCCGGTAATGTCGGCAATGCGCCGCGATGCGGCCGTAATGCCCGCCATGGTCTGCTCGACCTGGCCGGCGATCTTGCCGCCTTCGGCAGCCGCGGCCTGCGCGTCTTTCGCGAGGTCGAGTGCGCGCACGCTGGCATCGGCGTTCGCTTGCACGGTGGTGGTCAGCTCTTCCATCGTGGCGGCGGTTTCTTCGAGCGAGGCGGCCTGCAGTTCCGTACGCCGAGCGAGGTCCACGTTGCCGCTTGAAATCTCCCGCGCGTTGTCGAGCATGCCGTTGATCTGCTCGCGCACGTCATAGACGATCGCGGCCAGGTTGGCCTTCAACTGATTCAATGCTTGCAGCACATCGCCCAGGTCGTCGTGACGCGCGATCTCCAGATCGACAGTCAGATCTCCTGCGGCGAGCCGGGTCGCGAATCCGCTCATGTCGCGCACCGGCGCAGCCACATGCCGCGCGAGCAGACGCCATGAAACCAGACTGACGGCACTGGCCACGCCGAACGCGATCCAGAACGGCGTTGGCGGCGCGCCTTGCCACGCCGCGAGGCCGGCCGCCGCGAGCGCGAGCGGCGTGAGCGCATAGCCGAAAGCGGCGCGCGTCGCCACGGGCAGGCGCGTCAGTGCTTGCAGCCGACCAGGCAAACCCGTGCGCACGATCATGCCGCGACGCAGCTTTATCCCGCGCGCTTCGCCCGTGCGCATGCGGGAGTACAAGGCTTCGGCCGCGCGCACAGCGTCACGCGCCGGCTTCACGCGCACGCTGAGATAGCCCACCACGGCACCTTTCTTGACCACCGGCGTGACGTTCGCATGAACCCAATAGTGATCGCCGTTCTTGCGGCGGTTCTTGACGAGCGCAGTCCATGGACGTCCATCGCGAATCGTTGCCCACATGTCCGCGAACGCTTCGCGCGGCATGTCCGGATGGCGGATCAGATTGTGCGGCTGGCCGACGAGCTCTTCATGGGCATAGCCGGACACGGCGATAAAAGCCGGATTGCAATATTCGATGCGGCCGGTCAGGTCGGTCGCGGAAACAAGCATTTGCGACGACGGGAATTCGTACTCTTGCCCGGTGACAGGCTGGTTATTGCGCATGACTTTCCTTGCTGATGCTCACCCCGCACAGTGCGCGGTCTTACAGTGTTGCAAGGAATAACGGCATGAAGTGCGGGTGCCTTGAGGGTTTCCCACTAATCCACTCAGGTTTAAGCCCATGGCGCCGTTAACGCAGGGTTCGGGAACGCCTTGGCGGCAGACCGCGTTAAAAGTGCCGGATGCATCGCGCGACACCGTCAAAGCGACTACACTGCGCCGATACAGGCCAGCAGACGCAGTCCGCTAAAGACCGCAGTGGTCTGCCTGCGCAAACCGCACGCACGTGATCTGATGCAGAAAATCCTTGATCGAAGTCAAGAGTCGCTCGAATACGCGTTCGCGTCGCTCGCGAAGACTGCGAAGCGCCAGCAACGGGTCTATCTCGCGACAATCGGCTCATTGATGCTGATGGTGGCTGTTTTTGCGCTGGTTATCGCGGTCGTGGCTGCGTTCAAGCAGCTGGAATATAGCCGCACGTTCACGTCGCAGAATGCAACCGACCTGTCGTTGCTGCTGCATCGAGAAGAGTCCTTCCTGCGGCGCGCCGAATTTACCCTCGACTACTACTACGGCGCAACGGACGTGCGGCGCGCGCCCGAGGCGGTCGAGCAATCCATCGCACAGACGGGCGCGGCGCGCGGCACGGTGGACAGAGTCGACGCGGAGTTCGACGTCGTCATCGGGCAGTCCACTCGCGCCGCCTGGGGCGCCCGGCTCGGCGACAAACTGGGGCGGCTTTACGAATCGGCGCAATCCACGCTTGTCACGCAACAGGCGTTCGAACTCGAACAGCGGGCGACGCTGATCGGCGTCGATGAAGACTACGCCGTAATTCTTCCTTCGCTGGCGGGTTCCGCTGCCGGGCCGAACAGCGGGGCGGCGCGCTCCGCCACGTCTGCTCAGCAAGCGGCGCTCGCAGGTGTGCTGAGGGAGACGATTGAGCGCGAACTCAAGTCGCAAACCGGCAAGCGCGTGCCCGGCAAGGGTGAGCGCCTGTGGGTCGGACCGTATCGAGATCCTCTGCAAAACACGCCGGTGATCTCGGCGGTAAGCGCGTATTACGAGGGCGACAAACCTGTCACGCTCATCAGCGCGAGCATTCCGCTTAATGTGCTTGCCGCGCGCATTGCGCCGCCAGGCAGCGCGGGTGCGACATTGCTGATGGCGCCCGATCGCCGCATTCTGGTGTCTTCCGCTGCGCTCGACGCGCAAATCGGCGCGATGCTGCAACGCGCAGTGGCCGCGACTCCGCCGCACGTTTTTTACTATGAGCGCGAAGGCGCGATCTTCTATGAGCCGCTCATGCCGGGCTTCGGCTCGCTCGTCGGCTATGTGCCTTGGGGCGGGTTGGCCGCGGCGCTGGGCTGGCAACTGGCAGTGATCGGTAGCCTCGCGTTTCTGGTCATGCTGGCCATTGCGCTGACCGCGCGTTTGTTCGGCCTGCGGCTTTTGCGCAGCGCGTTTGCCGAGACTTCGCGCGCGCTGGAAAGCGACACCCTCAACCACATTCTGGTAAGCGCGACGCCGATCGGACTGTGCATCGTGCGGCGAAGCGACTATTCGATATTGAAGGCAAACGCGCTCGCCGCCGAACTGCTGCAAATCGAGCCCGGCACAAGCCGGCTGCCGCCGCATATCGCTGCCGGGTTTCCCGCTCAGGCACCGGAGCAGACCTCGGCCGCCGCGTTTGCACGGATCGCCGCTTTTGTCGCGCCGGCGCAGCCGCCATCTCAGCCCGCGACGCTAGTGCCCGCGAATGCGCAGGCAATCGCGGCGCCGGAAGCCGGCGCCGCACCTGCGCAATTCCTGCAAATCACCTACGCACCCGCCCGCTATGCCGGCGAGCACGTGTTGTTCTGCGCGATTCTCGATGTGACCGCGCAGCACGCGGTCGAACAACAGTTGCGTGACGCGCAGCAGGCGTCTGACGCGATGATGCGCGCGCGCACAAACTTCTTTGCCGCGATGAGCCACGAAATTCGCACGCCTCTGAATGCGCTGCTCGGCAATCTCGAACTCTTCGCGCGCACGCCGGGGCTTGAAGCGCACGCGCAGCGGCTCGCCACGCTGAATGTGGCGGGTGATGCGCTGCGCCGCGTCGTCAACGATATTCTCGACTTCTCCAAAATCGATGCCGGCGAAATGCTTCTGGTGCGCGAACCGTTTCCTCTACTCGAGGCATTCGAGAGCATTGCGCTTTCCTATGCGGCGATGGCCGGCGATCGCCCTGTCCGTTTCTTTTCACTGCTTTCGCCGGCGCTCGACCGAACGGTTGTCGGCGACAGAATGCGGATCGCGCAGGTCATCAACAATCTGTTGAGCAACGCATTCAAGTTCACGTCGAGCGGCAAGATCATGCTGCAAGCCGACCTTATCGACGATGCGCAAGGCCGTCCGATCCTCAATTGCCGCGTGTCGGATTCCGGGCCGGGCATGACCCAGGAACTGGTCACGCGGCTTTTCAAGCCGTTCGTGCAAGGCGAGGCCGGTGCGTCGCGCGGCGCGGAAAGTACCGGTCTCGGACTCGTGATCTGTGCGCGCCTCTGCCAGTTGATGGGCGGCACGATTTCGGCCGAGAGCGTGGTGAGCGTCGGTAGCGTATTCAACGTGTCGATTCCGCTCGCTGCCCCGCCGGATGAGAAGCCGGCGAGGCCGGCGCCCGTCACTGAGAAGCGCGGAATGCTGCTCGCGCTGTGTCAGGATTCGCAGGTCGCCGAACTGCTCCGCCGATGGCTCGAGCACTTCGGCTGGAGCGCGCACGTGGTACCCGCGCTCGCCGCCGCGCGGGCGTGGCTGCAAGTGAACCGCCCAAAGGCGATGATTGTTTCGGGCGCGTACGACCTCGAAGTCATCGCCTCGCTGCGAGCGTTGCAGCCGGTGCCTGCTGTCTGGGTAACGCGAGCCGGTCCGCAACGACCGCAAATGCGCGCGGAAGGCGTACTCGAAGTGACGGAGTTCAGCGGAACGGCAGTCCGGACTGCGATCGAGCTGGCAGTTGAGGGCACGCCGGTCGTCGCGGCTGGCGAAGTGCCGGCGGCACCGCGAATAGATTCGGCGGCAGCGACTATGCTAACGACGCATCCCGCGCTGCAAGGCCTCACCATTCTCGTTGCGGAAGACAATCCGCTGATTCAAACCTTGATCGCGGAACAGCTTGCCACGCTCGGTTGCGCGCCGACCATCGCCGGTGACGGCAGAATGGCGCTCGGCTTTTTCGAACGGACGCACTTCGACGTCGTACTGACCGACATCCACATGCCGGTCATGGACGGCTTCGAGTTCCTCGCCGCACTGCGCAAGCTGGACGCCGACGTGCCGGTGCTTGCCTTCAGCGCGGTGGCCGAAAATCAGGAAGCGCAAAGCTGGCATGAGCGTGGTTTCAGCGGTTACGTCTCGAAGCCTGCTTCGTTGAGCGAACTTCAGGCTGCACTGCTCGCTGTGGCGCCTGCCGTGCCGGGAAAGGTCGCACCGGGTGCCGCTCCTGCGTCCGTCGCCGCAACGGGCGCCACACTCGCCGCAGACGAGAAAGCGCGTTACACCGCCATGCTCAAGGAGCACTTGAAAAACGATCTGCCGCGGCTACTCGCCATTGTCGATGAAGAAGACCGGCAGGCGTTGGCCGGCTGGGCGCATAGCGCGAGCGGTGCGTTCGTGATCGTGCAGGAGCCGAGGTTCGTTGAAGAGTGCCGGCAGTTACAACGGCTGTGCAACGACAGCGAAAGCTGGACGACCGAAATGGACGAGCGCGCCGTGTCGTTGCACGAGGCTCTGTGCGATCACTACGGCATGGACGAGCCGTCGACGCATTGACCTCATTGATGGCCACCTACACCGTCGCCGATCAGCCCGGCCGTCGTGCGATGAAGTCGATTTCCACCAGTGCGTCACGCGCCAGCGCGGTCACGCCGATGCAGGTGCGCGCCGGCAGCGCGTCGGCGGGAAAGTACACGCGGTAGATTTCGTTCATCGCGGCGTAATCGCGCTTGAACTCCGTCAGGAAAATGCGTGCGGCGACCACGTGTTGCAGGCCGAGATCGAGACCCTTGAGAACCAGCACGAGGTTGTCCATCACGCGACGGGTCTGCGCGACTACGCCTTCTGGAAGCGGTGCGGCGTCGTCGGTGGGGGAGGTCGGCATCTGGCCCGTGAGGAAAACCCAGCCGTCGGCTTCAGTGGCGTGGGAAAACGGGCCGACCGGCGTAGGAGCGCCGGGAATCATCCAGAAAGCGGGGGTTGAGCTCATTGGGAATGCCGGTCATGGCTTCGAATGTCGGGCTGACAAGATAACCGATCAAAACTCACGATGCCGGCGAGGTAGCCGGCATCGTCCCCAACAAGCCCGCGCTTAAACGAGCCCGGTCGTGTAATAAACGGCGATCACGAAGAAAACAGCCAGCGTCTTGATGACCGTCACCGCGAAGATGTCGCGATAGGACTGACGGTGCGTCAATCCGGTCACCGCCAGCAGCGTGATGACCGCGCCGTTATGCGGCAGCGTGTCCATGCCGCCGCTGGCCATTGCGACCACGCGATGCAGCACTTCCATCGGAATATGCGCGGCCTCTGCGCCCTTGATGAACACATCCGACATGGCCGCAAGCGCGATGCTCATGCCGCCGGACGCAGAACCCGTAATGCCGGCCAGCGAACTGACCGACACGGCTGCGTTGACGAGCGGGTTCGGAATGCTTTTCAGCGCGTCGCTCACCACGAGGAAACCCGGCAACGCGGCGATGACACCGCCGAAGCCATATTCGGAAGCGGTATTCAGCGACGCCAGCAGCGCGCCCGCCACTGCCGCCTTGGTGCCGACTGCAAAGCGCTCGCGCACCCGGCCGAACGCTGTCAGCACGACCATGACGATGCCGAGTAAGAGCGCGCCTTCGACAGCCCAGATCGCCACGACTGTCTTGATCGTCGTCGTGAGCGGCGCGTGGACGCCCGGCAGGATGTCCGGCGCGACGGTGTATGAAACGCCGTACGCCGTGGGAATCCAGCGAGTCAGCACGAAGTTCGCCACGCCGACCAGCACCAGCGGCGCGACCGCGAGCAACGGATGCGGCAGCTGCTTCGACTCGACGCGTTCCGGTTCGTTGACGAGTTCCGTGCCATAGCCTTCGCCGGTTGCCATCGCGGCACGGCGGCGCCATTCCAGATAGCTGAGGCCGACCACGATAATGAACAGCGAGCCGATCACGCCGAGCGCGGGCGCAGCCCACGAGGTCGTCTTGAAGAACGTCGTCGGAATGATGTTCTGGATTTGCGGCGTGCCGGGCAGCGAGTCCATCGTGAACGAGAACGCGCCCAGTGCAATGGCGCCAGGCATCAGGCGCTTTGGAATATTGCTCTGGCGATACAACTCAGCGGCGAACGGATAGACCGCGAACACCACCACGAACAGCGATACGCCGCCGTAAGTGAGCAGCGCGCACACAGCGACGATCACGGCGTTCGCGCGCGAGCGGCCAATGTAGCGAATCGCGGCTGCCACGATCGACTCCGAGAAACCGGATAGTTCGATGACCTTGCCGAACACGGCGCCCAGCAGGAATACGGGGAAGTAGAGCTTGACGAAGCCGACCATCTTCTCCATGAAGATGCCGGTGAAAACCGGTGCAACGGCGGCCGGATCGACCAGAAGGACGGCGCCGAGTGCGGCTATAGGTGCGAAGAGAATGACGCTGTAGCCGCGATACGCGGCGAACATCAGAAACGCCAGCGCGGCAAGGACGATGACAAAGGACATTGAGTCTCCAGAAGCTTGGTTTGTTCTACGTGTACGCCGTCTCAGCGAGACACGGCACGGCGCCCGCGAATGCAGGTTCCATGCCATGCGCCCGATAACGGCTCACGCGCCGATGCGCGGGGCCGTAGCGGACAAAACCATGAGACGTGTTGCCGCAGATTGTACCTAAACGTCTCCAAACGGGGACGTGAATCGGCTCCGTGCGCACGCGCGTCATGGCGGGACCGTTGTTGCACAGGCTTGTCGGCGATCTCTTCGATGAGATAAGCTTGTCCACGAATCGAGACAAGCGACCAATAGAACGATAGCCGGAGACAGCGACAACATGATGAACGACTGGGCGGGGCTTCCCGCCACCTATAGCGACGTCCTGCGCCGCGCGATGGATTCGCTATTCCGCACTTTCGAGAATTTCAGCGAAGGCACGTTCATTGTCGACGCCGAGGCGCGCGTCGTCTGGATCAACAAGCGTTATGCGGCGCGGTTCGGCTTTGCGGATCCCGAGCAGGCGATCGGCCGGGATTGCGAAGCGGTGATTCCAAACAGCCTGATGCGCGAAGTCGTGAAGACGGGCAAGCCGATTCTGCTCGACATTCTGGAAACGGATCGCGAGCCGCTCGTCGTCACGCGTCTGCCGCTGAAAGACGACGCAGGCGAAACCGTGGGCGCCGTCGGTTTCGCGCTGTTTGACGAACTGAAGGCGCTTACACCGCTCTTTTCGCACTATTCGCGCGTGCAGGAAGAACTGATCGCGACGCGCCAGTCGCTTGCGCAGGCGCGCCGTGCCAAGTACACGTTCGGCAGCTTTGTCGGCACGAGCGCGGCCAGCCTGGAGGTCAAGCGCCAGGCGCGCCGTGCGGCGCAACTCGAATCGCCGGTTCTTCTGCTGGGGGAGACCGGCACCGGCAAGGAACTGCTCGCGCATGCAATCCACGGCGGCTCGGCGCGCGCAAACCAGCTGCTCGTGACGGTGAACGTGGCGGCGATTCCGGACACGTTGCTCGAAGTCGAGTTCTTCGGCGCGGCGCCCGGCGCGTACACCGGCGCGGATCGCAAGGGCCGGGTCGGCAAGTTCGAACTGGCGAACGGCGGCACGCTTTTCCTCGATGAAATCGGCGATATGCCGCTGCCGTTGCAGGGCAAGCTGCTGCGAGTTTTGCAGGACAAGGAGTTCGAGCCGCTCGGTTCGAACCGGATCGTGCGCGCCGACGTGCGGATCATCGCGGCGACCTCTGCCGATTTGCCCGCGCTCGTGGCGGCGGGACGTTTCCGCGCGGACTTGTTCTATCGGCTGAACGTATTGACGATCCACGCACCGCCTTTGCGCGAGCGCGCTTCTGACATTGAAGCGCTCGCCTACGCAATGCTCGAAGACCTGTCGACGCAGGCGCGCGGCGGCAGTCACTACGAATTGCAGGACGATGCATTGCGCTTGCTGTGCGCCTACGCATGGCCGGGCAATGTGCGCGAACTGCGCAATACGCTTGAGCGGGCCGTGATGTTGTCCGACAGCGAGCGGATCGATGCGCGTGCGCTTGCGCCGTTCGTCGGTTCGGGGCATGGCGGCGCACTCAGCGCGAGCGCAATACAAGGCGCGCCGCACGCCCAGCCGCCGGCTGTGGCCGAAGCGGGGAATCCGGAGATCGAGCCGCCGTCGTGGAACGAGGCAATGGCGGCGTTCGAGAAGCGCTTTCTCAGCGATGCATTGCGCGCCAACGGCGGGCGCGTGATCGACACCGCCGCGCAGATCGGCATGGGGCGGGCAACGCTTTACAAAAAGATTGCGGCGCACGGCATCGAGATTTGACAAAGCCGGCCTTCACCGGGGCACGCAGCGCAATTGGCGCGTGGCACAATTGTGTGATCCAAAAACAAGACGTGATCGGGGTTTCACATGAACCGCAGCTTCTCTTTCTTCGCGCGCCGTGTCTGTGTGTTGGCGGTCGTTGCAGCGAGCACCGTACTGGGCGGTTGCAGCAGCAGCGCGCCGCTGTTTTTGCCTGACGGCCGTGTCACCACACTCGTTGAATGTCCAGCTGGCTCCGACTCCTGCTCGCAGCAGGCAGCCGCAGGCTGCGGCGGCGCGTTCGACACGGTTCGCCAGTCCACGAACAATGGCACGCTCAGCCTGATCTACGCCTGCCGCGCAAAGTAATAGCGCTGCGGCCGCGCCCTTGCGGGTGAGGACCGAAGGCAGTGTTCGACTGCCTTTGGTCCAATAGTCTTGCCGGGACTGTGCCGCCCAATTTGTACGCCGGCCCCGCATAACTCGCTATTCAAAATGCTTACGGCCTTCAGGCGGCGAACTATTGCGCCGAGGGCGCGCTTTCAGAAGTGCACGAACGTCATAAATATATGCGTCTAATGCGTCGGAGACAAAACCGTGTCTATGCCACTCGCATATTAATCAGCGACGTTGGTTTTTATTCCTAATGGATCGACATCCATAAAAAGTCACGGTATTTTTTCGCACTGAAGCGAAGTCGGTGCGGCAGGTAACGGAACATGAAACCCCGCGGCAGTATTCTGTTTTCACAGGTTCGCCAGCGCATGCGACCAGCAGCTTTTGCCGAATAAATAGACCACGCGGCAAAAGCGAGGAAGAAGTTGCCGACTAACGGAAGTAGACGTTAGAAACGGCACAGTTGTGCTTTTTCATTGCGTTTCGAATTAAGTCAACGAGTATTCCGGGGAAAAGAATGAATCATCACCAACTCGAAAAAGACATCCAACATCTCGAACACGTCATTTCGCACATTTCCGCCGAAGACCGCATACCGCTGTCGTATTGGCGTAACCGCATCGATTCGGTTTCCGGCTCGGTTCGCATGCCGACACAGGCCAGTCGCATCAAACGTCTTAATGCCGCACTCGCGGCGTTGGAAGAGCGCCAGAAGGCCTGACCAGCACTGCGCGCTGCAAACTCGCTGCCATCTCGTTATCGTCTACAGACGACGCTTAAGCCAGGACACACTATCGACATGCAAGCAGCTGGATTTTCGTCAGCTCGGCTGACAGCCCTGACGCGCACCTTGCAGGGTTACGTGGACCGGGGCGATGTCGCCGGCGCGGTGGCGCTCGTCTGGCGCCGCGGCGAAACCGGCTACTTCGAGGCGCTCGGTCTGCGCGACGAAGCCGCGCAGTTGCCGATGGAGCGCGACACGCTGTTTCGCATCGCGTCGATGACCAAGCCGGTGACGAGCGCCGCCATTCTCATGCTGATCGAAGAAGATCGGCTCGCGCTCGACGCGCCCATCGCGCAGTGGTTGCCCGAACTGTCGTCGCAGCGCGTGTTGCGCGACCCCGGCGGTCCGCTCGATGCGACCGATCCTGTGCGCACGCCGCTTACCGTGCTCGATCTGTTGACGCATCGCGCGGGCTTCGCCTACCACTTCACCTCGACCGGCCCGCTGGCACAGGCGTACGGGACGGCTTTCAACGGCGTCGATGGGCACGGCGACGTGAACGCGTGGCTCGAGCGCATCGCCCAATTGCCGCTGATGTTTCAGCCGGGCTCGCGCTGGCATTACGGCATCGCCACCGACGTGCTCGGCGCGCTGATCGCGAGAGTGAGCGGCATGCCGCTGGGGGAGTTTTTCCGCACGCGCATTTTCGAGCCGCTGGGCATGCGCGACACCGCGTTCTGGGTGCCCGAGCCGCAGCTCGCCCGTCTGGCTACCGCATATGGCGTCGATCCGGAAACGCGGCGGCGCGTGGTCGAGGATCATGCGTCTGCGAGCCGCTGGGCCAATCCGGCGCGCTTTCAGAGCGGCGGCGGCGGGCTCGTCTCCACCGCTCAGGACTATCTGCAGTTCGCGCAGTTGCTTTTGCGGCGTGGACGTGTCGACGATGTGCGCTTGCTGTCGCATCGCTCGGTCGATCTGATGCGCTCGAATTTTCTGACTCGCGATCAACGCCGCCTCCCGGCGTTCGGTCATGTGATGTGGGCGGGCCAGGGCTTCGGCCTCGGTTTGTCGATCGTCGACGATCCGGCGCAGCAACTGCCGCAAGGCTATCGCTCAACCGGCTCCTTCGGTTGGCCGGGCGCATTCGGCACGAGCTGGTTCGCCGATCCGGTCGAGGACATGATCGGCATCATGCTGATCCAGCGCCGTTCGATCGAGCCGTTTCCCATGGCAGTCGACTTCGAGCGCCGCGTGTACGATGCAATTGACGATTGAGTGCGCATGCTTCGGCGATGACCGGCCGCACTTTTAGCGCCGGACAATGAAGGGCTCTCTATCCGGCGTTTTATTTGTCTGATAGCGTCCGCACTTCGGTTCGCCACAATCAACGGGAGCATTCGCGATGGCCTCATACAAACAGTTGACCGCTCAGCTCGAAAAGCTTCACAAGGAAGTTGCGGCGGCTCGTGACAAGGAAGTCGCGCAAGCGATCGCCGACATCAAACAGAAGATCGCCGAGTACGACCTGACCGCCGAAGAGCTTGGTTTCGCGAATACACGCACCGTTGCGCGAAAAGCCGCTTCGGTCGCCAAGTATCGCAACCCGAAAACCGGCGAGACCTGGAGCGGCCGCGGGCGCTCGCCTGCGTGGCTCGCGGGCAAGAATCGCGAGCGTTTTCAGATCGAAGTGTAGGGTGCCGTTAGCAGGCTTCGTGTCGTCCGCATTCCTGAAGTGATGCTGCGCCCGGTTTTTTCTGCACCGCTGCCAGGCCCCGAAAACGCTCACCTTTAGATCGAATCCTGGAGTCCGCACACTCGACCGGCGCCTCCGGTCCACATACTTCGGTGAGCCTGGCTTCTTCACCGGGCGCACCCAATCCGAGGTGAGTGCGAAGTAGGGACCGCGCCTCACCGACATGTCCGAAACCCGCGCCAGCCTTTGCTGGCGGGCGTTCCCAGGCTGTGCGAAGAATCGTTCGCAAAGATAAAAACGCGGCTCTGCGTTCGCTTCGTCGATGCCGACGCGCAAGCAACGCCGCGTCGTTGGTGCAAGAACCTCTTCGCGCGTGCTCACCTTTCGCCGTCGTGCGCGGCGCGACGTCGTCAGTCCCGAAAACCCTCACCTTTGCGTGCGTTCCGCTTCGCGCGAACACGCCGCGCTCTCTATGCGGTCCGGACAAACCCGGAGTTGAGTTCGCCTCATACCCCGGATCAAAACTCATCGATACATGGTCGCGGATGCCGAACGCCACAATCGCTCATCCACTCAACTTGACGGAAAGACCATGAGCGTATCGACGGACAAACAGCTTTTTATCGGCGAAGGATTCGAAGGACCGGGCGTCAACCTCGCACATATCAACGTGCTGGTCGGCCCGCGTAACGGCCCGGCGGGCCAGGCGTTTGCCACCGCGTTGGCGACGCCTTCCACGGGGCACGCACCGTTCGTCGTGATCGCGCGTCCGGGCGTGCCGACCAAGCCTTTGACGCTCTACGTGAACAAGGCGCAGATCGGCAGCGACTTCCATGGCAACGCAACCTGGGGCGCGTCGCAAGCCGGTATTGCGAAGGCGGTGGCCGAGTCGTTGGAGAACGGCACGCTGCCTCCGGAAGCGGAGAACGATTGGGTTGTCGTGTCCGCAAACTGGGTCAATCCAGCGACCGACGATCTCGACGCCGTCTTCGACAACAACTACCGCGCGTGCAGAAACGCGATCCTTGCCGCGATGAAAGGCTTGCCGCATCGCGACGAAGTGTTCGCCGCCGCGCGCGACGTCTCGAACCCGTTCTACACCCCCAAACAACGCTGATCGCGGCCTCGATCGAAAGCAGCCGCACCTGATCTGCAAGGAGACACCTTTCATGGAATACATTCGCCTCGGCCAATCCGGCCTGAAGGTTTCGCGTCTGTGCCTCGGCACGATGAATATGGGCACGCCCCAATGGAAGCCCTGGATTTTCGATGAGGCGCGCAGCGAGCCGATCGTTCGCCATGCGCTGGAAGCCGGCGTCAATTTCATCGACCTCGCGGATTTCTATTCGACGGGCGTCGGCGAAGAAGTCGTCGGCCGCATTCTGAAGCGCCTTGCGCGCCGCGAGGAGATTGTCGTGACGACGAAAGTCGGCTACGACATGGGCGCATACCAGAACGCGGGTGGTCATTCGCGCAAGCACATCATGGACGGCATCGACGGGTCGCTCACGCGCCTTGGGATGGATTACGTCGACATCTACATGCTGCATTTCTTCGACGTGAACACGCCGGTCGAGGAAACCATGGGCGCGCTGAACGACATCGTGCGTGCGGGCAAGGCGCGCTATATCGGCGTCTCCACGATGTACACGTGGCAGTTCGCGAAGATCATGCAGGTTTGCGAACGCAACGGCTGGCATAAGCCGATCAACATGCAGTTGCAGCTGAACCTCGCGTATCGCGAGGAAGAGCGCGAGATGATCCCGTATTGCAGGGATCAGGGCGTCGGTGTCTCCGTATTCAGCCCGCTTGCGCGCGGGTTGCTAACAAGCGACGCCAACTCGACGCGCAATCAGACCGACTTCTTCACCGCGCAAATGTATGGCGATGATGTGTCGCGGCAGATTGCGGCGTCGGTGGCGCGCGTGGCCGCCCGTCGCGGCGTGTCCGCGGCGCAGATCGCGCAGGCGTGGGTGCTCAGGCACGAAGGCGTGGCGAGCATGCTGGTCGGCGCGGACACGCCGGCGCAGTTCGACAGCGCGATAGCCGCGCTCGGCACGGCGCTCTCAGACGAAGAGGTCTTCGAGCTCGAACGCAATTACACGCCGTGCGATCTGATCAACGACTACACCGCTGGCAAGCGCATCGCGCGCGAGCCGAGGCTTGCGCAAGACGCGTTCGCCGAGAAGCTGGAGGAAGCGGCATGAACGAATTTCTCCGGACAGGGCATTACATCGGCGGCGAGTGGTACGAAGGCGCAAGCACTTATCCCGTGCTCAATCCCGCGACAGGCGAAGTGATCGCGCAAGTGGCTAAGGGCGGCGCGGCGGAGGCGACGCAAGCCATTGCCGCCGCAGAACGGGCGTTTCCCGCGTGGCGCTCGTTGACGGCGAAAGAGCGCAGCGCGCGCGTCAAGCGTTGGGGCGAGTTGATGCTCGAGCATCGCGATGCGCTTGCTGTGCTATTGACCCGCGAACAAGGTAAGCCGCTCGCCGAAGCGCGTGGCGAAGTCGGCTATGCGGCGAGCTTCTTCGAATGGTTCGCCGAAGAAGCGAAGCGCGCATATGGCGACGTGATTCCGAGCCCGAATCCGAACGCGAAAATCATCGTGACGCGCGAACCGGTCGGCGTGGTCGCGGCCATCACGCCGTGGAATTTTCCGCTCGCGATGATCACGCGCAAGGCGGGCCCCGCGCTGGCGGCCGGTTGCACGATGGTGCTCAAGCCCTCCGAGGAAACGCCGCTGTCCGCGTTGGCGCTGGCCGTGCTCGCCGAGAAGGCGGGCATTCCGCCGGGGGTGTTCAACGTGATCTCCGGCGATGCCGTCGCAATTGGCGGCGCGCTCACCGAATCCGACGTAGTGCGCAAGCTCTCGTTCACGGGCTCCACGCGCGTGGGCAAGCTGCTCGCGAAGCAGTCGGCGGATACGTTGAAGAAGCTCTCGCTGGAGTTGGGCGGCAACGCGCCGTTCATCGTGTTCGACGACGCGGATCTCGACGCCGCCGTGCAAGGCGCGATGGCGTCCAAGTTCCGCAACACGGGACAAACCTGCGTGTGCGTCAATCGCTTTTACGTGCAGGACGGCATTTACGATGCGTTCACGCTGGCGCTCGCGCAGGCGGCGCGCAAGATGCGCGTGGGCAACGCGTTGCAAGGCGACGTCGAACAAGGGCCGTTGATCAATCAGGCCGCGCTGACGAAGGTGGAGGCGCATGTGGCCGACGCGTTGCAAAAGGGCGCGAAGGTGCTGACCGGCGCAAAGCCGCATGCGTTTGGCGGCACCTTTTATGAGCCGACGGTTCTGGTCGATGCATCCAGTTCGATGCTGATTGCGCAGGAAGAGACCTTCGGACCGGTCGCCGCGTGTTTTCGCTTCAAGACCGAAGACGAGGCCGTCGCCGCGGCCAACGCGACGCCGTTCGGGCTGTCCGCGTACTTCTATACGCGCGATCTGGCGCGTGCATGGCGCGTGGGCGAGGCGCTCGAAAGCGGCATGGTCGGCATCAACGAAGGGATTCTGTCCACCGAAGTCGCGCCGTTTGGCGGCGTCAAGCAATCGGGCCTCGGCCGCGAAGGATCGAAGTATGGGCTCGATGAATACACCGAACTCAAATACATGATGATGGGCGGGCTCGGACGCTGATCGTCAGACCTCATACGGGCGGGAGCGCATCGCGTTCGCCGCCCGAAAAAGCCAATAAATCAAGGAGACAGCGTGAGTAATCAGGATGTCCAGGCGAGCCCTCTCGGCCTCGCCCCCACTTTTCCGGCTGCGTCGCCGTCCGCGAACCGCCCCATTTCCATCGACGACGTGCCGTTGAACGCGTTCCACGTGAAGATCGCCGGCCTCACGTTCGGCGCGCATTTCACCGAAGGTTTCGCGCTCGGCACAATCGGCTACGCGCTGGCCGCGATGAATCGTCAAATGCCACTCGACGCATTCTGGATGGGCATGATCGGCAGTTCGGCGCTGATGGGCATTTTCTTTGGAAGCCTGGTGTTCGGTTGGCTGTCGGATCGGCTCGGGCGGCAAAAAATCTTTCTGTTGAGCTTTGTCATCATCACCGTGGCCGCGTTTGCGCAGTTCTATGTGCACTCGCCTTTCGAACTCTGCTTGCTGCGCGTATTGATCGGCTTCGGCATGGGCGGCGATTTTGCGGTGGGACATGCGATTCTCGCGGAATTCTCGCCGCGTAAGCATCGCGGAACATTGCTCGGGTCGTTCAGCGTCGTGTGGACGATTGGTTACGTGGTGGCGAACGTGCTCGGCATGCATTACGCCGACGCCTCGCCCGATGCATGGCGCTGGCTGCTCGCCTCTGCGGGCGTCCCGGCGCTGATCGTGCTGGTGTTGCGCATGGGCACGCCCGAGTCGCCGCGCTGGCTGCTCGGCAAAGGCAGGATTGCGGAGGCAAGGTCGGTCGTGCTCAAGCACTTCGGCGAGAACGTCACGCTCGACGGCGCTCACGACCAGCACGCGCAAACGGCTGGCGGCTTCATGCGTCTCTTCGAGAAAGACCTGATTCGCCGGACTATCTTTAACTGCGCGTTTTTTGTGTGCCTCGTGATTCCGTATTTCGCGGTCTACACGTTTTTGCCGACCATCCTCAAGGCGATTCATCTGAACAACGACTCAGGCGCGGATTTGCTGCTGAACGGCTTTCTCGTGCTTGGCGCGCTGATCGGTATCTGGCTCACGATCAAACTGCCGCGGCGCGTTTTCCTGATCGGCTCGTTCGCGGTGACGTGCGTGTCGCTGATCGCGCTCAGCTTGCTGCCGGAATCGGCGACGCTCGCCATGATCGTCGCGTTCGGCATTTTCACGCTGACCATGTCGGCATTCTCAAACCTGGTCGGCGTGTTCCCGCCCGAGTGTTTTCCCACCGAAGTGCGCGCCTGCGGCGTCGGACTGGCCATTGCTTGCAGCCGTCTCGGCTCCGCAGTGGGTACGTTTCTGTTGCCGCTCGGCATCGCCACGCTCGGCTTTCACATCACAATGTTCGTGCTTGCGGCCGTGCTGCTGGTCGGCATGATCGTTTCGATTGCCTGGGCGCCGGAGACTAAACATTTGACGTTGACCGAAGCGAGCGGCGGCTAGTAGGACACGAAGCGTGCAACCCGGCGGCGGCGCGGTTACGGGCCAAAGGTAGCCGCTTCACCGCCCGGCGAACGTTTCTGACAGTAGCGCCGGCCGGCCGCCCCTTGCGGGCGGCTTTCCCACGTCCGCCGTCCCGGCGTGTATCATTCGTTCCCTGCGCTGTTCTGCGCTGGCGATTATCCGTATTGTCGAACGCTCGTTCCCGACCTGTTTTCCGACGCGGCCCGGTTGCCATAGTGATGCGGGTTCCCGACCCGACTCCCGCAGCTCGACGCCGCCGCGCCACGCGTGGCAGCCCGGAGGCCATAAGCTTCCGAAGACCGCCGAACCCCTATCCGTGACCGCCAGACCCGATGTCAGTCTCCGAACTCAAACGCCGCCGCACCTTTGCGGTCATTTCCCACCCGGACGCGGGCAAAACCACGCTGACCGAAAAGCTGCTGCTGTTTTCGGGCGCGATTCAGATTGCGGGCACCGTGAAGGGCCGCAAGAGCAATCGCTACGCGACTTCCGACTGGATGGAAATCGAAAAGCAGCGCGGCATTTCCGTCGCGAGTTCGGTGATGCAGTTCGAGTACGGCGACGCGGTTATTAATCTGCTCGACACGCCGGGCCACGAAGACTTCTCCGAAGACACGTATCGCGTGCTCACGGCGGTGGATGCGGCCGTGATGGTGATCGACGGCGCGAACGGTGTCGAAGCGCAGACGCTGAAGCTGCTCGAAGTTTGCCGCAGCCGTAAGACGCCGATCGTCACCTTCATCAACAAGCTCGACCGTGAGGTGCGCGAGCCGCTCGAACTGCTCGACGAGATCGAGCAGCATCTCGGCGTCGCGGCGGTGCCGTTCACGTGGCCGATCGGCATGGGCAAGGAATTCCAGGGCGTCTACGACATCCAGCGCGATCAGGTTCGTGTGTTCCGGGCCGGGCAGGACACGGCCGGCGGCGCGGTTGAAACGCTGCAAGCGTTGAGCGATGAAGAAGGCGAGCGTCGTTTCGGCCATAGCTGGACCAAGGCAAAGGAAGAGATCGACCTGATCACCGGCGCAACGCCCGATTTCGACCGCGAGCAGTTTCTTGCGGGTCAGCAATCGCCGGTGCTGTTCGGCTCGGCGATCAACAACTTCGGCGTGAAGGAAATTCTCGACGCCCTGGTCGACCTGGCGCCGCCGCCGTCGATGCGCATGACGGTGCAGCGTCCGGTGATGCCGGACGAGCCGAAGTTCACCGGCGTCGTTTTCAAGGTGCAGGCGAACATGGATCTGGCGCACCGCGACCGCGTGGCGTTCATTCGTGTGTGTTCGGGACGTTTCGAGCGCGGCATGGCCGTGAAGGTGACGCGTTCGAACAAGACTTTTCGCGCGAATAACGTTGTGACGTTCCTGTCGCAGCGGCGCGAGACGGTGAGTGAGGCGTATCCGGGCGACATTATCGGTATTCCGAATCACGGCACGCTGAGCCTCGGCGATACGCTGACCGAAGGCGAGGCGTTGCAGTTCGTCGGACTCCCGTTCTTCGCGCCGGAAATCTTCCAGACCGTCGAGGTGGTCGACCCAATGCGCGCAAAGCAACTCGGCGAGGCACTCAAGCAGCTTGGCGAGGAAGGCGCGATTCAGGTGTTCCGTCCCGAAGTGGGCGGTTTGATGATTCTGGGCGCGGTCGGCCGGCTGCAGTTCGAAGTCGTGTCGCACCGTCTGTCGACCGAATACAAGGTCGACGTGCGCATGGCGCCCGCGCGCTACCGCATGTCCCGCTGGGTGACGTGCGACGACCCTGCGGAACTGCGCCGCTTCACCGACTCATACGCCGCACGCATTGCGCTCGACGCATCCGACGCGCCCACGTATCTGGCCTCGCATGTGTCGGAGATCGAAGTTGCGCAGAAGGCATGGCCGAAAATCGTGTTCAACGAGTTGCGCGAGCATTCGGGCGCGCCGTTCAAGAAGGCAATGTGACGAGTTGAGCCCGTCCGCCAGCGCATGTGGCTGGCGGAGCCTGCTGGAATGAGAGAAAGCCGCGTGTCATGCACGCGGCTTTTTTATTTGGAGGCTCGCTTTCGGCTCGCCATTGGACCGAATGGCCGCTAGCCCATGTTCAGTACTTGTTCGCGCAACCATCCCGCGAACGCCTGCACATATTCGAGGGCGGCGTGCTGAGGCGCGACGTCCAGCCAGTAGCCGAACGGGCCGGCCACTTCGACATCAGAGAACTGCGCGAGGCTGCCGTCCGCCAGTTCCTCGACGATCATATTTCTGTCGACGATAGCGAGGCCCGCGCCCTTGCGCGCGGCGCGGATCGCCTGTTCCAGCGTCGAGAATTCAATGCCGTTGTCCGCGTAACGCGCGGGCAACCCCGCCGTGGCGAGCCAGTTCGGCCACAAGTCCAGCCTCGCGTCGTTGTGCAGCACGTGTAGTGCGGGCATGTGTTCAAGCAGCCTGTCGAGCGGCTCGCCGAGCAGCATCGGCGCGCCCACCAGTGCATGGCGCTCGGTCATCAGCAATTCGGAATGTGCGTCGGGCAATGCATGACGACCGAAGCGGATCGTGCAGTGGCAGTCGGCGGTCGGCTCGGTGCGAATCGACAATTCGACGTCGGGCATCTCATCAGCCAGCGAACCTAGCCGTGGCGAGAACCATTGCGTCGCGAAGGTAGGCGGTACGGCCACCACCAGACGGCGCCGGCCCTTTGCCGCGGTGATTTGCCGGAAACCGCGCTCAATGGTGTCGAACGCGTCCGACAGACAAGGCAGGAATTGCAGCCCCACGGGCGTCAGGCGAATGCCTTTGTGATCGCGCTCGAACAGCTTCGCGCCGAGCGATTCCTCGAGCAGTTTGATTTGCCGGCTAACGGCGCCTTGCGTCACGCATAGCGCGCTCGCCGCGCGGTTAAAGCTCATGTGGCGCGCTGTTTCCTCGAAAAAGCGCAACGCGATGAGCGATGGCAAGCGTCGCATACATCACCTTCTGTCTCTTGGATCGTGCGGGGCAGTGCGGCCGATGTGAAGGCGCGCGGATCGCCTGCAATTGTCGCATTGAAGCACTGCATTTTGCCTGCGCGCGCTAAAAAAATCCCAATGCGCGGTTGCGCCGGTCAACCTCCGATTGCCAGGGCTGTGGCTGGTGAGCGAGAAGCGCCGCGCGATGGCCGCTCTTCGCCTATGCTGAGGAACACGCGCGCGTCGACGTCCGAGCGGCGCGCCATTTTCATCTGCGGAGCGCCTGTGACCGTTCGCAATCTCGACGCGTTGTTCCGACCCAAATCTGTCGCCGTGATCGGCGCCTCCGAGCGGCCGGGCAGCACCGGCGCGATGGTCTGGGCGCGCTTGCTGGAAGGCGGCTTCGAGGGCCCGCTGTGGCCGGTCAATCCGAGATACGAAACGCTGAGCGGGCACCCGGTAATCGGCGACGTCGGCGACTTGCCGCAAGCGCCCACCGTGGCACTCATCTGCACGCCGGCGGCGAGCTGGCCTTCCATCATTCACAAACTCGGCGGTTTAGGGACGCGCGCGGCGATCATTGTCGGCGAGATGCGTTGCGAAGACGACAGGCTCGCGCTGCGGCATGCGCTGGCGGCGGCGCGGCCGCATCTGTTGCGGATTGTTGGACCGGGCAGTCTCGGCGTAGTGACGCCGGCGCTGCGCGCGCATTTCGGCGCGCCGTCGTGCACTGTGAAGGCCGGCGGCGTGGCATGGGTCTCGCAGTCGAACGCGCTGACCAACGCGGTGCTCGGCTGGGCGCATGCACGCGGCCTCGGTTTTTCGCATGCGATCGCGCTGGGCGGCGAGGCGGATGTCGATGCCGGCGACGTGCTCGACTATCTGGCGAGCGACCCAGGCACGCGCGCGATCCTGCTCGAACTGGACAGCGTGAAGGCGGCGCGCAAATTCATGTCGGCGGCTCGCGCGGCGGCGCGCAACAAGCCCGTGCTTGCTCTGCGCTCGGGCCGCGCCGATCCCGCCGACGGGCTTTATACCGCCGCATTTCGCCGCGCCGGCATGGTACGCGTCGACGCGCTCGACGACCTGCTCGACGAAATCGAAACGCTTGGCGTGGGTCGCGTCGCAGCGGGTGCGACCGCGACGCTGATCACTAGCGACCGTGGCCTCGCGACGCTTGCGTGCGACGCCTTCGCCGCCGCTGGCGATACGCTCGCGCCGTGGCCGGAGCAAGCGTCGCAGGCGTTGCAGGAGGCGCTGCCGCATGCGGTAGGCGGCAACCCGCTGCAACTCGGCGACGACGCACGTCCCGAGCAGTTCGGCACGGCGCTGAAGCTGCTTGCCGAGCATCGCGGCACCGGCACGGCATTCGTCGTGCATGCCTCGACGCATGGCGCGCCGGTCGGCGACGTGGCGCAGGCGCTGATCGCGAATCAGCGGTTCGCGTATCGCGGACTGCTCGCATGCTTCTTTGGCGGACTCGACGCTGCTACGCGCGACGCGTTGCATGCGCAAGGAATTCCGGTTCACACGACGCCGCAGCGGCTCGCCCGCGCATTCGCGCGTCTCGTCGATTACCGGATGGGGCGCGAATTGCTGATGCAGACGCCGGAGGGCTTGCCAGCCGAAGTCCCCGACGCGATCGACGCCGCGCAAGCGCAGGCTCGCGCCGCGCTTGCTGCGGGGGAACGCGAATTAACCGGTGAAGCGGCAGCGGACTTGTTGAAACGTTTCGGGCTCGACATAGAAACGGTGCCGACAGCGAATGCAACGGGCGTGGGCGAGCGTCCCGACGCGGCGCAAAGTTCGCGCGAATCGGACTGCGCGGGAACTGACGCTGCGTCTGAGCGCAAGCCGGTAGTCGACATCGCCGTGGAGCTTCATGACGACGACAACTTCGGTCCTGTGTTCCGCTTCACGGCGCCGTCCGCCGATGGTGTTTCCGAGCCGCTGCGACTCTATGGTCTGCCGCCGCTCAATCCGACGCTCGCCCGCGACATCGTCACACGGTCGCCGTATGCGCGGCTGATCGCGCCGGAGCCTGCGCTAGCCGCCTTGACGGCGCTCTCGCAAGCCGTCTGCGACGTCAGGGAAATCGTTGGTCTTACGCTCACGCTGCGCGCGTACCGCGATCATGTGACGGTTGTCGCACCCACGCTGAGAATCGCGCCGACGCGCAGCCGCCTCGCGATCATGCCGTATCCGCGCCGCTTCGAGGAGACACTCGACTGGCAAGGTCTGCGTATTACGGTGCGGCCGATTCGCCCCGAAGACGAGGCCGCGCATCACGACTTCGTCGAAGCGATGACGCCCGAGGATTTGCGGCTGCGGTTTTTCGGTGCAGTAGGCAGCTTCGATCATTCGCAGCTCGCGCGTATGACGCAGATCGATTACGACCGTGAAATGGCGCTGATCGCGACGGTGCAAAGCGACGAGGGCCTGGCGCGCACGCTCGGCGTGGTGCGCGCGGTGGCGGACCCGGATAACGAAACGGCGGAATTCGCAGTTGCCATTCGCTCGGATCAGAAAGGGCGACGGCTTGGCCGGTTGCTGACAGACCGAATCATCCGGTATGCGCGTGCGCGCGGTATACATTGGCTTGTCGGCGAGGCGTTGCGCGAGAACACTGCGATGATCGCGCTCGCGAGATCGAGCGGCTTCACGATCACGCCAACGGAAGACCCGAGTGTGGTGGGCTTCCGGATGGCGCTCGAGAAAGAAGCGGAGCAGGAGAAGAGCGCCGCGACCGTGCGCGGCGCGCGTTGATTCGAAGGTGCGAGCACCTGAGCAGCAGCAGGCGATCAGGCCGGCAGCTTCGCAGCCGCTTCATCGACCTGCGCTCGCGTGACGGCCAACTCTTCCAGCCACGCATCCGCATACACCGCACCGGTTTCGCGTTCCAGCCGCGCGATGGTTGCCGCGCAGCGGCTCGAATCCTTCGGCGTCGCGATAAACGACTTCACCGACTGCCCCGCCTTGAATGCATCGAACAGCGGCACGCGGATATCGTCCGGCAACTGACGCGTCGTCCATTGATACGGCTTGCCGTTGAACGTGAACGAGGGCGGCAGCACGCGTTCTTTCTTGGCTGCGGGAATCAGGCCGTACGTGCGCGCGGCTTCACCAATCTGCTCAGGTGAAAACAGTTCGTCGGGGCTGATGTCGAATTGCTGGATGAAAGTCTCGATGCTCTTCATCGCTGCCGCACGGTCGTCACGCCGCTTTTGCGCATGAGCGACGATGTCGCGGAGTTCGTCGGCTTCTGCAGGCGTGATCGTGAAGCTCGATTGCTTCTGCTGGAGTTCGGAAAAACGCTGGAATTCGGAATCGGTCAGAAGTTTCGCCATTGCTTATCGAAGGGCGCGCATGAACGGATTCATGCGGCGACATTTTTGAGAGGGTCGCCATTCTAAACCATGCGCGCGAGCGGTCTGCATCGAGTCAGGCGGCCGCGCGTCAGACAACCTTCTCACTGAACATGGACAGCGCCTGAACCGTCTCGCGCAGCAGCGTAGTCGCGGCTGCGAGCGTAGGCGCGACGTATTCGTCGATACGCTTCAGATAAGGGCACGTGAGCGCCGCGATCGCCTGGCCGGACGGGCCCAGAATCGGAAACGTCACGTCGGTCACGCCAAACGTCTGCTGGCTGTCCTTCTGCGAGAAACCCGCGGCGCGAATCCGTTCGCACGCTGCTTCGAGTGCGTCGCGGTCTATCGTCACTTCGCCCTTCACCTTGGTGTGCTCGGCGAGCATCTGCGCGCGCTGCTCGATCGTCTGGAATGCGAGCATTACGCGGCCCGAGCCAGTGTCGATTAGGCCGACTCGCGATCCGAGCCGCACCGACATGCCCCAGGTGCCCGGTCCGTCCACTTGCGCGATGACAAGCAGATTGCCGCGGTCATACACGGCAAGGTGACACGACTGTTCGGCGGCATCCGCGAAACGTTGCATGAGCGGCAACGCCTCGGAGATGAGCCGGTTCATCGGCGGGTGACGATGGGCGAGCGCATACAGCTTGAGGCTCAGCGAGTAACGATCGCCGCTCGCGGAACGCACCACGTATTGCCGGGCGACCAGACGTTCGAGCATCCGGTACATCTCGCTCGCGTTGCGTCCAAGCAGCTTGGTGATCTCGGCGCGCGTGAGGCCTTGCTTCTGCTCTGCAAGCAACTCCAGGATGTCGAGACCCTTGTCGAGCGCAGGAGCGCGATAACGGTCGGCATCGTCTTTGTCTTCTGCGTCCATCGTAAGGTCATTCCGTGGGCTGTTCGTACCTGGCGCTTGAGTGTAAGTGCGGCGGCCGATTCCCGCGAGCGGATGCGTCCAGGGAAAACACGGACCATTGGTGCAGTGCACTTCCCTTGACTTCGAAAAGTGCATATATGAATAATGCGTTCATTGGTGAATTTAGCATGTCCGCTCGTAGCATGCGTCGCCACGGTCTAACGGAGAACTCATTTGACCAGTCGCCCGCAAACGGATCCGCGTCTGATCCTGCTCAGTCCCGAGGACAATTGCCTGATCGCGGCGGCGCGGCTCGACGCCGGCACGCAACTGGAGATCGAAGGGGAGAGCGTGACTCTCACGCAAACCATCGAACTCGGGCACAAGGTAGCGCGCCGCGATCTGGCGAAGAACGACAAGGTGCTGCGCTACGGCGCAGTGATCGGCCATGTCACTGAAGCGGTGCAGCGCGGGGCGCATCTGCATACGCACAACCTCGAAAGCGATTACCTGCCGACCTATACGCACGACGCCGGTCATCAATTCGTACATCACTGATTCGCGCATAACGACGCGGCTTCGCGCTGCGGTGGAACGACCATGACTGACACTTCCGTAGCAACTGCCTCCGCGCAGCAGCCCATGCTGCAAGGCTATCCGCGCAGCGATGGCCGCAAAGGCATTCGCAATGTCGTCGCGGTCGCGTATCTGGTCGAGTGCGCGCATCATGTGGCGCGCGAGATCGTTACAGAGTTTCGCGAGCCGCTCGACGCGTTCGGCGACACGTTTGCCGACGGATTTGCGGGGCGCGAGCCGCCGGTTCATCTGATCGGCTTTCCCGGCTGCTATCCGAATGAGTACGCGGAGAAAATGCTCGAGCGGCTCACCACGCATCCGAACGTCGGCGCGGTGCTGTTCGTCTCGCTGGGATGCGAGAGCATGAACAAGCACTATCTCGTCGACGTGGTTCGCGCGAGTGGCCGCCCCGTCGAAGTGCTGACGATCCAGGAAAAGGGCGGCACGCGCAGCACGATCCAATATGGCGTCGACTGGGTTCGCGGCGCGCGCAAGCAACTCGCCGCACAAGAGAAAGTGCCAATGGCGCTAAGCGAGCTGGTGATCGGTACGATCTGCGGAGGCTCGGACGGCACGAGCGGCATCACCGCGAATCCGGCCGTTGGCCGCGCGTTCGATCATCTGATCGACGCGGGCGCGACCTGCATTTTCGAAGAGACCGGCGAGCTGGTAGGCTGCGAATTTCATATGAAGACCCGCGCCGCGCGGCCGGAACTGGGCGACGCGATTGTCGCGTGCGTCGCGAAAGCGGCTCGCTATTACTCGATTCTCGGCCACGGTAGTTTTGCGGTCGGCAACGCGGACGGCGGTCTCACCACGCAGGAAGAGAAATCGCTAGGCGCGTATGCGAAGAGCGGCGCGTCGCCGATTGCGGGCATCGTGAAGCCGGGCGACATTCCGCCCACCGGCGGCCTCTATCTGCTCGATGTGGTGCCGGACGGCGAGCCACGGTTCGGCTTTCCGAACATTAGCGACAACGCGGAAATCGGCGAACTGATCGCGTGCGGCGCGCATGTCATTCTGTTCACGACCGGACGCGGTTCGGTGGTCGGCTCGGCAATTTCGCCGGTCATCAAGATATGCGCGAATCCCGCGACGTATCGGAACCTGGCTGGCGACATGGACGTGGACGCAGGCCGTATCCTGGAAGGCCGCGGCACGCTCGACGAAGTGGGACGCGAAGTGTTCGAACAGACGGTGGCGGTGTCGCAAGGTGCGCCTTCCAAGTCGGAAATGCTGGGTCATCAGGAATTCATTCTTACGTACAAGACGTTCGAGCCGGTCGGGCCGGCATGCTTGCCGTCGAACACCGTCGCGCCTCGACGCGTGGTTACCGTGGCGCCGCACTGAGCGTTGCCTTGCCGTGTGATAAAACGAGCATGCAACAGCAACCACTTGCATGCGACCGGAGCAAGAAGGAGACACGCTCAATGACTGCAACGAACGGTTCGAAAATCCAGCAACGCCGCCGCGTTGGCCGCAGCGCATTGCAAGTAACCGGATTGAGCCTCGGCACCGCGCCGCTCGGCGGCCTCTACCGCGATCTGTCCGAAGAAGAAGCACACGCCACCGTCGCGGCCGCCTGGAGCGCCGGCGTGCGCTATTTCGACACCGCGCCGCATTACGGCCACACCAAAGCGGAGCATCGTCTTGGCGACGCTTTGCGCCGCTATCCACGCAGCGAATACGTGTTGTCGACGAAAGTGGGCCGCCGTTTCGTACCGCGCACCAACCCCTACGACGGCAGCGAAGGCTGGCAGGATCCGTTGCCCTTCGAAGCGATTTACGACTACACGCACGACGGCATTCTGCGTTCGTTCGAAGACAGCCAGCAGCGTCTGGGCATCGTCGATATCGACATTCTGCTGGTCCACGACATTGGGCGAGTCACGCACGGCGAGAACAATCCGCACTACTGGCGGCAACTGACCGAAGGCGGTGGTTTTCGCGCGCTCGACGAACTGCGCTCGGGCGGCGCGGTCAAGGCCGTGGGACTCGGCGTCAATGAAGGCGCTGTAATACTCGACGCGATGGCCGAGTTCGATATCGATTGCGCGTTGCTCGCGGGCCGTTATACGCTTCTCGAACAGGCGACTCTCGACGACCTCTTGCCGGCGTGCGAACAGCGCGGCGTCAGCATCCTGTTAGGCGGTGCGTTCAACTCGGGCATTTTGGCGCGCGGCGTCGAAGGCGATCTGAAATTCAATTACGGCGAGGCGCCGCGCGAAGTCATTGAGCGAGTGGCGCGACTGGAGACGGTTTGCCGCAACCACGGCGTGCCGCTCGCCGCCGCGGCCTTGCAGTTTCCGTATGCGCATCCGGCGGTCGCCACCGTGCTGACCGGCGCGCGCAGTGCCGACGAATTGCGTGAGAACGCTGCGTCGTTCGAGTTGCCGATTCCCGGGGCCTTGTGGTCCGCGTTGCGCGAGGAAGGCTTGCTCGACCCTCGCGCGCCCGCGCCACAGAACTGAATGTGAAGATGCATATCGACGCTCATCAGCACTATTGGGACCCCGCTCGCGGCGACTATGAATGGCTTACGCCGGAGCTCGAAATTCTGTACCGCCCTTTCGGTCCCGCAGATCTGAAACCGTTGCGAGAGAGGGCGGGCATCGAGAGAACGGTCGTGGTGCAGGCGGCGCCGACCATCGACGAAACGCGTTATCTGCTCGACATTGCGCGCGACGAGCCGTCCATTGCCGGCGTGGTCGGCTGGGTGCCGCTCCTGCTGCCTACGGCTCCGGCTTTGATCGGAGCGCTCGCGCAAGAGCCCAAGTTCAAGGGCGTGCGGCCCATGCTGCAAGACCTGCCCGACGATACATGGATTGCGAATCCCGATCTCGCGCCTGCCATCGAAGCGCTGATCGCGCACGACCTTGCCTTCGACGCGCTGATCTACGCACGGCATGTCGACCACGTGGAAACGTTCGCGCGGCGTTTTCCGTCGCTGCGCATCGTGGTCGATCACGGCGCCAAGCCGCCCATCCGCTACGGTCAGGCCGGCTGGCAAACATGGGCCGACGCGATCGCGCGGCTCGCGAAGCTGCCGGGCGTGCACTGCAAGCTGTCGGGGCTCGCGACCGAGGCATCGCCGGGCTGGACCGAAGAGACACTACGCCCATACGTCGAGCACCTGCTTGCTACGTTCGGCCCCGCGCGGCTGATGTGGGGCAGCGACTGGCCCGTGCTCGAACTGAACGGCGATTATCTGTTGTGGCATTCGGTGGCCAACACGCTGCTTGCGTCGCTTGACGACGGCGAGCGCGAAGCGGTTTTCGGCGGCAACGCCGCCGCGTTTTATCGACTGTGACGTGATGAACACGTTTAGCCCATTCAACTGGAGTCGTAGATGACACAAAGACTGGCCGGCAAGACAGCATTGATCACCGCGGCGGGACAGGGCATCGGCCTCGCAACCGCCGAAATGTTCGCGCGCGAAGGCGCGCGCGTGATCGCCACCGACATCCGCATTGACGGGCTCGCGGGCAAGCCCGTCGAGGCGCGCAAGCTGGACGTGCTCGATGGCGAGGCCATCAAGGCGCTGGCCGCAGAAGTCGGCCCGATCGACGTGCTGTTCAATTGCGCAGGCTTCGTGCACGCGGGCTCGATCCTCGAATGCAGCGAGGAAGACTGGGACTTTGCGTTCGACCTCAACGCAAAGGCAATGTACCGGATGATTCGCGCATTCCTGCCCGCCATGCTGGAGCGCGGCGGCGGCTCGATCATCAATATGTCGTCGGCGGCGTCGAGCGTGAAGGGCGTGCCGAATCGCTTTGCTTACAGCGCGTCGAAGGCGGCGGTGATCGGGCTGACGAAGTCGGTTGCCGCGGATTTCGTCACGCGTGGTGTACGCTGTAACGCGATCTGCCCGGGCACAGTGTCGTCGCCGTCGCTCGAACAGCGGATCGCGGCGCAGGCCGCCGCGCAACGTGCAACGCTCGAAGCTGTGCAGGCGGCGTTCGTCGCGCGCCAGCCAATGGGCCGAATCGGCAAGGCCGAAGAGATTGCTGCGCTGGCGCTCTATCTCGCGTCGGACGAATCGGCGTTCACCACGGGCCACGCACATGTGATCGACGGCGGCTGGTCGAACTGACGCATAGACACGGGGCGTCGCAAGCCGGCGCACTGACGTAACAACCGAACACCACTGAACCCAGAGGAAAGTGCAACGATGAAACTGCTTCGTTATGGGCCGAAAGGCCAGGAAAAGCCGGGCTTGCTCGACGCGCAAGGCAAGATCCGCGATCTGTCCGGCGTAGTTGCCGACATCGACGGTGCGGCGCTGACCGACGAGGGCCTCGCCCGCCTGCGCGCGCTGGACCCGGCTTCGCTGCCGGTCGTGGAGGGCAATCCGCGCATGGGCCCGTGCGTCGGCAAGATCGGCAAGTTCATCTGCATCGGTTTGAATTACGCGGATCACGCAGCCGAATCGAATCTGCCCGTGCCCGCTGAGCCGGTCATCTTCAACAAGTGGACGAGCGCGATCTCCGGTCCGAATGACGACGTGGAAATTCCGCGCGGCTCGAAGAAGACCGATTGGGAAGTGGAACTTGGCGTGGTGATCGGCAAACCGGCCAAGTATGTGGACGAAGCGAACGCGCTCGATTACGTCGCAGGCTATTGCGTGATCAACGACGTGTCGGAACGCGAATGGCAGATCGAACGCGGTGGCACCTGGGACAAGGGCAAGGGCTTCGATACGTTCGGCCCGATCGGCCCGTGGATGGTCACGCGCGACGAAGTCGCCGATCCGCAGAACCTCAGCCTGTGGCTCGAAGTGGACGGACACCGCTATCAGAACGGCAGCACGAAGACGATGGTGTTCGGTGTTGCCAAGCTGGTCTCGTATGTGTCGCAGTGCATGAGCCTGCAACCGGGCGACGTCATTTCCACGGGAACGCCGCCGGGCGTCGGCATGGGCGTCAAGCCGAATCCGGTGTATCTGAAGCCCGGCCAGACGATTCGTCTCGGCATTGAAGGTCTCGGCGAACAAACGCAGAAGACCTACGCAGCGGAGTAAGTCACCGGGAGCCGGCGGCGAGCGTTTGAAGCTTTAGCGTCAATTCGCCGGTTCGTGATCGCCGTTCTCGCCGATCCGGTTGACCGTGCCTTGCGCAACCGCGACGAGTCTTTCGCGGTTGCCGTCCATCACAAAGATGTTGCATTGGCAGGTCGCCTGATGGCGGCCCGCATACACCACCTTCGCCCGCGCGATCAGCGTGCCGTTCACCGCGGGGCGCAAATAATTGATCTTGTATTCCCCCGTCACGACCTTGGGCCCGAGCGATAGTGCGCCGGCAAAGGTCAGCGCGTTGTCGGCCAGATAGCTGACTACGCCGCCATGCACGAAGCCGTGCTGCTGCCGCAACTCGTCGCGGATCGGCAGGCTCAGCGTCAGTTCGTCGGTGCCCGTGTGCATCAGCTCTGCGCCTAACAGCATGCTGAACGGCTGGGCGTGCAGTGCGCCGCGCGCCCGGTCGAGTAGGTCGGTCATTGTGATTCCTTCGAGGAAGGCCTGCGGTGGCAGTGCGCACTGGCGTACGCGCGTCAGTCCCTACCCACTCTAGGAAGCGCCAACACGCGCCGTCAAGGTGAATCGGAAATATCTGCCCCGCATTGTTGCTTGCGACGGTAGGAATTCAGACGTTGGCCGACGTAAACGCGACGTAAGGCGATCTTTGGAGTTTTTGACCTTAAGCAAAGAATGGTGCTGCCGTTAACCCTGAGGTACTCCCCGTCATTCTCTGCTTTCAGGTGTTCACGATGTTCAGCAAGATCAAGGTCGCATCCGGCCTGTTGTGTGTCCTGGCCGCATTCTGCGTTTTCCAGCTTGTCACGGTAGGTCTCGGTTTCTGGTCGCTCACGCGTACCCATGACGACGTTGGCGACCTTTCGAACATCGCGCTCAAGCAAGTGGATGCCGTCAACGAAACCACGCAGCATCTGATGGACGCCCGCATCAACCTGTCCCGGGCCGGTACGCGCATGGTGCGCGGCGGCGCGGAGCCGACCGAAATCGTTCAGCATGCGCGCGAGCAGCTGACGGCCGCCGAGCAATCGTTCAACGCGTTCATGAGCGCCCCGAAAACGAGCGACGAAAACGGCGCCCGTGCCGCAGCCCTCGCCGAGCGCTACAAGAAGCTGCATGGCGCGCTCACGGAACTGGCGCAGTTTCTGGACGCAAACAACATTCAGGCGTTTCTCGACCAGCCGACGCAATCGTTCCAGGACGGCTATCTGACCGAGTTGCATAACTTCACGCAGTTCGGCAATTCGGCGAGCCGCGCGTCGCTCGATTCCATCGACGCGCGTATGGCCGCATTCCGGGTCGTCAGCATTGTGATTCTGCTGGCGCTGGTCGGCGGGACGTTCGCGGTGCATATGGCGTTGCGCCGGGGCGTAGTCGCACCGCTGGAGGAAGCGGGCCGTCACTTCGACCGGATCGCACAAGGGCGTCTCGATCAGCCGATCGCAGCCCGGGGCACCAACGAAATCGGCCGGCTGTTCTCAGGCCTTGCCAAGATGCAGGCGAGCGTCGCGCGCACCGTGCAGACCGTTCGCGAGTCGGCCGACTCCATTCACCTCGGCGCCGATGAAATCGCGACCGGCAACGCCGATCTTTCCGCACGCACCGAAAACCAGGCCGCATCGCTCGAAGAAACGGCGTCGAGCATGGAAGAATTGACTGCCACAGTGCGTCAGAACGCCGATCATGCGCGCGAAGCAAACGCGCTCGCCGAAACGGCCCTCGAGGCAACCTCGCGCGGCAGCGAGGTGGTCGACAAGGTGGTGGACAAGATGCGGGGCATTGCGCAAAGCTCGGACAAGATCGCCGAGATTATTTCGGTGATCGACGGCATTGCGTTCCAGACCAATATTCTCGCGCTGAATGCGGCCGTCGAGGCGGCGCGCGCAGGCGAACAGGGCCGCGGCTTTGCGGTCGTGGCAGGCGAGGTTCGCGGACTGGCCCAGCGCAGCGCGCAGTCGGCCAAGGAAATCAAGACGTTGATCAGCGAATCGGTCGCGGAGATCCAGGGCGGATCGGCGCTCGTCGAGCATGCCGGCGAAGCGATGAGCAACGTGTCCGCCTCGATCTCGCGCGTGACGCAGATGATGGCTGAAATCAGCGCGTCGTCGCTCGAGCAAAGCACGGGCATCGAGCAGGTGAACCAGGCGGTCGTGCAAATGGACGAGATGACGCAGCAAAACGCGGCGCTCGTCGAGCAGGCTGCGGCAGCGGCGGCTTCGCTGCATCAACAGACTCAGCAATTGAAGCAGGCGGTTTCCGTGTTCGAAATTTCGGCGGCTGTGTTGCGCACACAACAGAGCGACGAAACGCCGGCGGAATTCGGGCAATTTGCGGTGTCGGGAATGCGCGCGATTTGAACGGTTCGCGCTCAAAAATCGGGCAGCCAGAAAAGAAAAATGGCCCGCGGAAGCGGGCCATTCTTGTATTAGGCGCAAGCGCCTACGCGTGCCTCAATGTACCGTTGGTACTTAGGCCGGCGTGATGTTCGCAGCTTGCTTGCCCTTCGGGCCCTGCTTCACTTCGAACGACACTTTCTGGTTTTCCTGCAGGGACTTAAAGCCGCTGCCTTGAACTTCCGAAAAGTGTGCAAACAGGTCTTCGCCGCCGTCGTCCGGCGTGATGAAACCAAAGCCCTTTGCATCGTTAAACCACTTCACAGTACCTGTTGCCATTTTTGATCCAGTAAATGTTGTGTATTGCATTCGCGACCGCTATTTCTCAAATCGAGATCGAGCGCGAAGTACGAGTTGTATCACGTCTTTATGATGGACGCCAATCAACCAGTATTCGGGTATTCCCCGGCTTCGGCCTTTTCGAGGCGTCGAGGGCACAAAAAAGGACGTGCCTCCGGGTAGGGTAAACTGCTTGTATTATTCTTCCAGGAAAAACATTGACACATTATTTGCAAGAAGAACTTACGTCGTTCTGGAGCCGTTTGACCCCCTATCTCGCGGTATTGGAGTCTAAATCACCTCAAGACGACGCACCGGACCCCGTCGGCCGAATCACCGTGGACGCCGACGACCGCCAGGCTTTTGCCCTCCACACCACCGACCGCAAGCCGCAAGGCGGCACGTCCGACACGCCTACTGGCCAAAGCGCAACGTATATGCGGACCAGATCGGTCGGCGCCGATTGGGGCCCTTGGCAGCGCGAAGAGTATTGAGCGACTGGGCGGCTGGAGTGAGTCGCGCCGCGGCGAATGTTTGGCGGATCTCGACTGAGGGCGAGGCCGCTAGAAAGAGCGTTCGCCTCGCTTGTACGTCGGCCTGCCGTGTCAGGCCGGCAACGCGTTGAAAGCCGTTGCGAGGTGATAAGGTGTGGTCGACGGCATGTCGGCGCGCGCTATTTCACCCGTTGAAGTTTTGCATTCGAACCAGCCTTGCGGCCGCAAGAAACGTTGCTGGAACAGTTCGATTTGCCGCTGCAGATTGGCCCGCACGACGGCTTCGTCGTGGCTCGCTAGTGCTCGCAAATACTCCGTTTGCGCCCAGATGCGCTGAGTCGGATCTTTGATCCGCCCGTTTTCATCGAGCGACGCACAGACGCCGCCCGTTTCCTGATCCACACCATTGCGTTGCGCAAAATCGAACGCGCGCGCCAATGTTTCCATCAGATCTGATCCCTCGAATAGCGCGCCTGCCCGCTTGGCCAGCCAGAACCATTCGAACTGATGCCCCGGCTCGAGGCGATTGTCGTCGGTGCCAATCGGCAATTCGGCGATGCAGCCCGACGGCGCATGCACGAAGTGACGAGCGACCGCGCCGGCCAGGCGCCTTAGTGCGGCGTCGAAAGCGTTGTCGCGCGTAGCTTCGCGGGCCGCGAGCCAAGCCTCCGTTAAATGCATCAACGGGTTCTGGACCGGTGTGCCGGTTACTCCGGTGAAGTCGGCCGTGAGTGAAGCATTGAAGAGATTGTCTTCAGCGGAAAAATGCGACTGGATCAGCGCGGACGTGCGATGCACGATCTCCAGCGCGTCGCGATTGCCGGAGCGTCGGCCATATTCCGCACAGGCGAAGACGACGAACGCATGTGTGTACAGGTCTTTCGCGGTGTCGAGCGGAGCGCCTTGCTCATCGACGCTGTAGAACCAACCGCCGTGTTCCGTGTCCTGAAAAGTGTGCGTAAGGGAGTCGAACAGGACTTGCGCGTGGGCTGCGTCGCCGGCTTCGGAGAACACAAAGAGTTGGCGCGCGCAGGCCATTGCCCGATAGCGTTGCGCGGGCTCTGGAAGGTGATGCTCCGCGCTGAGCGCTTCGTACGGCAGTTTGAGCGCTCCGTTGAAACCGGGCCCGCGCCACATCGGCAGGATCACGTTGTTGAAGTGCTCGCGCAGTCCCGCGGCGAGCGCGATGGCCGGGGCGGCGTCAGGGTTCTTGCTGGGCATAGTTATGTTTCAAACGCGATGTTTCAAACGCGGTGTTTCAATGCGCTCGTGTCAGCGAGCGTACGTCAAGCGGTAGTGCAATTGCCGGCCGCACCGGCACACGTGCTGAGGTTGCAGACGCGGGGCACGCATGGGACACGCATGGGACACGCGTGGGACACGCGTGGGACAAGCGTGGGGCAGCGGCGGCCTGCGGCTTAGCATAATGGAAACCGAACGCATCCGGCGCCCAAAATCGACGAGGAAAACGCTCAAATAATTTCAAGAAGGAGAGAACGCGATGCTGGGTAACCTCGAACTCGTCTCCCGCCTGGTGTTGGCCGCGGCGCTCGGCAGCGTCATCGGCTTCGAGCGCGAACGTCTTTCGTGGGCGGCCGGATTGCGCACGCATATGCTGGTATGCGTGGGTTCGGCGCTGATCATGATCGTATCGGCGTATGGTTTCGCCGAAGTGCTCACAGGCGAGCATGTCGTGCTGGATCCCTCGCGGATGGCGGCTCAGGTTGTTTCGGGCATCGGCTTTCTTGGCGCCGGTTCGATCCTGCTGCGCGGCGAAATCGTCCGCGGGCTGACGACGGCGGCGAGCCTGTGGTCGGTCGCCGCGATCGGGCTGGCGGTCGGCGGCGGGCTCTACACGGCGTCGATCGCGGCGACCATCATCATTCTGATCATCCTCGCGGGCATCAAGCCCCTTGAGCGGCGGTTCATCACGGTCAAGCAGCGACGCCAGGTGACCATGCTCGTCGAGCGCGGCGCCATGACGTTTCACTCGCTGCATGACGAGCTTGGCGCAGCGAGCCCGCGCGTCAAACAGTTCGTCATGCAGCAAAGCGACGAAACACCGGAATGCGACGAAGTCATGATTACGCTGAATCGCGTGTCGAATGTGGAGTACGAGGCGATCTGCACGCGCTTGCGCCAACTGCGCGGTGTCAGGGAGTTCAGGCAGGACGACGCGTCGTCTTGAAACCGGAAAAACGTCGGCGAATGGCTTCGGCGGCGCTGGGCGCCATGCGACAATGCGGTCTCGAAAAATTCCAATGGCATTGACGAGCGGTGCCGGCGCCCGCTCCCCGCGACGACCGCTCTTTTCTCTATGGCAGATTCCGCAGTATCCACGCAATCCCGGCCTCGGCGCGACGCTTCCACGAAGAAGCGGCGCGAGGCCACGGTCTCGACCGAAACCGAAAAAAAGCTGGCGCGCGCCGCGCGCTCGGCACAACGCCTTGCACAACTGAGCGACGTCTCGCGCGACGACAGCACGCTCGACCTGTTCCCCGACGATCCGACGCGTGCCACGCTGGAAGCGATGAACATCGACGTTCGCCAGGGCACGCTGCACGGCTTCGAACTGCCCGATGTCGTGCTGGCCGCCGTGGGCGCGCTCGATACGCCGAGCGACAGCACGTCAGCCGACGCAAAAGCGGCGCGCCGTGCGCCTCGAGCAGCCAGGACCGATGAGCCGGCCCGGATAGACGCGCAATTGAGCGGTCTCGAAACCGAGCCCTCGACGGTGGCCGGGCCAGATGCCGCGCATCCGGTGCCGGCTGCCGGTTTGAATGACCAGAATGACGCAGTAGTATCGCCGCGCGAGGCTATTCCTCCGCTGTCTCCTGCCATGGCCGCCGCGACGGTGGCGCGCAGTGTCACCGCGCTGCGTCAGGCAGCCGAGCGGGAGGTCGAGACGGCGGGATCCGCGGTGGGCAACCGGTTGGAGGCTGGCGGTAAATCTTCGCAGCGTTCGGCTTCGGGCAGGAAGATGGGAGCGGCGGTTGCAGATCAGGCGGACTTAGCAGAAGGGTCCGCCGCGAGCGCACAGGGTGAAGTCAGTGCGAGGGACGCGACGTCAGCATCGGCATCGGCGCGCAACGCGAACGAATCGGCGGAAGCGGACCGCTCAACGCGTGAGACGTCGGCCACGGCTTCATTCGCCGACGTGGGCTCGGCGTTCGCCGCACCTTGGCAAGAAGCGCAACGAGCGGAAGCCGCTGCCGTGCAGCGCGCAGCCCCGGAACTCGATCGTGCGCGGGCAACGGCCTTTGCCGACACCGTCGACGCGCTGTACGGCGTGATCTCCGACCAGCGCCGTGCAGCGACGGACCATTCGCGTCGGATGAAATGGATGCTGTCGATCGTGGTCGGCGCGCTGCTCATGACGGTCGCGATCGGCATTACGCAGACCATGCTGCTTATGCGCCTCACCCGCGAAACCACCGTGCAACAACATCGGATCGAACAGATGTTGCAAAGCCAGCAGAGCGCGATGGCCAGCGTGCTCGACACACAAATGGCGATGGCCAATGCAGCCGCCCATGCCGCCCCGCCCACGCTCACACCGGCGCCCGCACCGCAGCAGGCGCTCATGGTTCCGGAATCCGCGAACGGCCAGCGCGCCGTGCACGCGCGGCACATCAGAAAGCCGAAAACGGCGAATTCGCACTGACAACCTGCGAACAACTGCCTGCCGTGCCGGCGAAACGCCGGCCGCGGCGGCAGCTTCCATCCCCTCGCCCCACGCGGTCCGCAGCGAAAGGCGTGCGAACGCCTCGGGAATCCTCAAGAGCGCGCTAGCCGGGCGCCCCGTAGCCATCACGAAGCCAAGCCCCCGCCCGCGTCCCTGTCCATCGCCGCCCACTGAAGCCGTCGATAAACCAGGGACGTTGTAATGCTGCAACGCAATATCACTGTCCAAAGGCCGCGACAGCGCGTCGCATCGAATTAATGTTGCATTGCACTAGCTTTTGGCTAGGGAAAACCCCTATAATTCATCTTAAGGGAAAACCCTAGCAAATGCAGTACTAACCGGGAGTCGCCATGAGCTTCATCTTTGCATTGTTCCAAAAGGTCAGCGACCTCTTTGCGTCGCCCCACTTGCCGCTTGACTCGGACTACTCGTACGCAGCGCGTTCGCGGGAAGCAGAGCGTCAGCGCAAGGCGCAAGCCACGCTGTTCGGCATCAAGCTGTCCGACTAATAACAGGTCTGGAAACCGGGCGCGGTCGTCGCGCCGGGTGCGCATGTCAATGCGCGTGCGTCATTCAAGCCACGGTCCGCGAAAGCGCGCCGTGGCTTTGTTTCATCAGGGCATTCGTTCGGGCGTCGGTCTATCTTTGGCGACGCTGTTTTCGTCGCCGAATATTTCCGGGCCGAAATGAATGTAACGGCGCCTCACGTATCGGCAACACGCAAGCCGGACGAATTGCCGCGAAAGTCATATGCGGACTGACGCCGGAACCGAAATATCAGTTCCCCAATCCGTCCCTTTCTTTGAAATGTGCGCTTACAAGTGCTCACGTCTTCATGCGAGTTGCGTCGCTAAAGTTGGTTTCAAGCGCAGGGCGTCCTTGACGGGCCGGAACTTCGAAGCCCGATCTGCAAGGCGCTGGCTCGATTCAACCTTGACGGGAGAGAACTATGAAAGCCTTCAACAAAACATCGCGTTCGATCATTGCAGCTTTGCTCGCGGGCGGCGCCTTGCTGGCAGCCGGCGGCGCGTCGGCACAAGAACGCGTGATCGTGGAACGCGGTCCGGGTCCGGTCGTGTATGGCGAGCCGCACATGATGCCGGTAGGCGTGTCGATCAACATCGGCTGGCATGGCGACCGCTATTACGACGGTCACCGCTATTGGGATCACGACGACTGGATGCGCCACCATCCGCGCGACTATGATCCGCGTCACCACGGTCGTGACGAACATCGTCCGCCCCCGCGCTACTAATTCGCACATGACCGCGCCGTTTCTTGCGGCGTGAACCAGACAAAGCCGGCTCTTCCTCGCGGAAGGCCGGCTTTGTCGCATTCGGCATTGTCGGATTGCGTACTGCGCTATCCTTTAACGCTTTCGTCGATGTCAGCAAAGGGAGCGGTCGTGAGCAAGGCAGCGAAGGCAGTAATAGGACTGGTTGGGACGGGATTGATGGGCGTCGGCATCGCCACGCAAAGTGCATTGCACGGATATCGGACTGTCGTGCACGACGTGGACGCGGCGCGTCTTGCGAGCGTCGCGCCGAAGGCGGAAGCGGTGCTCGACGAATTGATCGACGCCGGCCGCATCGACTCGAAGGCCAAAGAGGCTGCGCTCGCTCTCATCGAGACTCATGCGGAACTGGACGTCATGCGGTCGGCGGATTTCGTCATCGAAGCGATCCCCGAGGTGCTCGAGTTGAAGCACCGTCTGTACGAGAAGCTGACTGTGCTTCTCGCCCCGAACGCTATTCTGGCCAGCAATACGAGCGGCTTCCCGCCAGATCAGCTCGTCGCTCCGCTGGTCGCAAAAGAGCGTTTCGTGATCGCGCATTTCTGGAATCCTCCGCACATGATTCCGCTCGTCGAAGTGGTGCCCGGAGGCGCGACTGCGCCTGACGTCACGGCGAAGACTGCAGAATTGATGAGCGCAATCGGCATGGAGCCGGTGATTCTCACAAAAGCGATTCCTGGATTCGTCGGCAACCGCTTGCAGTTCGCGGTGTTGCGCGAGGCGCTCAATATCGTGCGCTCGGGCGCCGCAACGCCGGACGTGGTGGATCGCGTCATGAAAGCGTCGCTGGGCCGCCGGTGGGGAATAGTCGGGCCGCTGGAAGCCGCGGACATGGGCGGGCTGGATACTTTCCTCGACATCTCCACGCATCTGATGCCCGAACTGGCGAAGGACGAAAACGTGCTCGACCTGTTGCGGCAACAGGTGCAGGCGGGGCGTGTCGGCGTGCGCAGCGGCGCGGGCTTCTATGACTGGGACGACGCACACCTCGCGCAAGTCAAGGCAGGGCGCAAGCGCGTCATTGCTCAAGGGTAGCGAACCAGGGCTCGGCACTTGCACAAATGCCACGAGAGGGCGGGTGGCTGCCGTGGCGTCGTACGGCAGTCATCGCCAGTTTTCGGTCCGGCCCAATGTGCCGCCCGTCAGTCTGCGGTATAAATACCCGTCGCCTTTTTCACGCTCCGCTCCATGTCCCATTACTTCTACGACCCCGCCGCCGGCCACAACCTTGCGCATGACCCGTTCAAAGCCATCGTCGCGCCACGGCTGATTGGCTGGATCTCCTCACGCGACACCGAAGGCACGCTGAACCTCGCGCCTTACAGCTTCTTCGGCGCGTTCGCGAGCTCCCCGCCGATCATCGGTTTTTGCAGCGAGGGCCGCAAAGACAGCGTTGCCAACATCGAAGCGACCGGCGAGTTCGTCTGGAACCTGGCAACGAAACCGCTCGCCGAGCAGATGAACCGTTCATCAGCGCCCGTTCCGCCGCACGTCGACGAATTCCAACTCGCCGGGCTCACGCCAGCGCCTGGGCGCAACGTGCAGGTGCCGCATGTCGCAGAATCGCCGGCCGCGCTCGAATGCAAACTGTTGCAGGTGGTGCGACTTCATAGTCTCGACGGCAAGCCGATGGACAACTATCTGTCGCTCGGCCAGGTGGTCGGCGTGCACATCAACGAGGCGTATCTGAAAGACGGTCTGTTCGACACGCACGCCGCGCAGCCCATCATGCGCGCCGGTTATCGCGGGGACTACGCCGAAATAGGCAACATGTTTCAGATGTTCCGCCCGACCGCATAAACGGCGCCGCGTCCAGACCGCGCGTGCGAGCGGGCTTTCACCGCGCTGCGGGCGGCCGTCGACGCGATGCCCGCGGCTTCGCGGCCGAAGCGGCAGCGCTGCTTTCCCCCGAATCCTGCGCATTCGGTACAACCACCGCTTTCGCGTCCAACTGTTCGACGGAATCCACCGCGGACGCAACTGGCGCCGCGGCCGTGAGTTCGGCGGCAACGGCCGCGGCGGGCATCGGCCGGATCGTACGCGCATGCGAACTCACCAGCACGGCGCGAGGTTCGTTGTCGTAAATCACGGCCCGCACTCGCGGATAAATCTGCCGCTCCCATCGCTGTCCATTGAACACGCCGTAATGCCCAACACCGGTCTGCACATGATGTGTCTTCAGGTAAGGCCGCAACTTGTCGCACATGTCCTGGGCGGCGAGCGTCTGCCCAACCGCGCAGATGTCGTCCTTTTCTCCTTCAACGGTAAGCAACGCAGTACGGCGTATTGCTGACGGATCGACCAGCCGGCCCATCACCGTGAGTTCGCCTAACGGCAGCGCGTGCCGTTGAAAAACCGTATCGACGGTTTCCAGGTAGAAATCGGCGGTCAGGTCCATCGTCGCGAAGTATTCTTCGTAGAACGAGAAGATCGTGTCGGCTTTCGCCGGATCTCCTTTGGCCCGTTCGTAATGCATGGTTTCGAACGAGTCGAGATGCCGGCTCAGATTCATCGACATGAACGCGCTCAGCTGCACGAATCCCGGATAGACGCGCCGATGTGCGCCTGCAAAGCCGAACGGTACCGCGCTAATCAGGTTTCTCTCGAACCACTCGATCGGTTTGCTTTTCGCCAGTTCGTTGACCCGCGTCGGATTGATGCGCGTGTCGATCGGACCCGCCATCAACGTCATGCTGGCGGGTTGCGCGGGATTGTCGTCAGCGGCCATTAGCGCGACGGCGGCTAACGCCGCAACGGTCGGTTGACAAACGGCGAGCAGATGCGCGCCAGGTCCGATCGTTTCGGTGAAGTCGATCACGTGCTGCACGAATTCGTCGAACCCGAAGCGGCCCTGACTCAGCGGTACGTCGCGCGGGTTATGCCAGTCGGTGATGTAGACGTCGTGCTCGGCGAGCATGGTGCGCACGGTGCCGCGCAGCAGCGTCGCGAAATGGCCCGACATCGGCGCGATCACGAGCACGCGTGGCTGCGGCGCCGGCACCGTCGTCTGCTTGCGAAAGTGCAGCAGTGAGCAGAACGGAGTGTGCGCCGCGACTTCTTCGACGACCGGAACAGGCTTGCCATCCATCATCACGTTGTCGATTTCGAACGGCGGCCTTACGGGCGTGAGGCCCGCGAGCGTCAGCAGATCGCAAGCCGCGCGAAGCGACCGTCCATGCGAAGTCGCGCCGAACTCGGGCCACGTGTCGAGCGAACGGTTCATCAGCGCCGCGCCGTGACGCATGGGCAGCATCATGTCCGCGAACGCTTGATAGGTTGGATAGGCGAACAGGTTCATGCATCCGCGCGCGAGCGTTGAAATGAAGGAGCCCGAATAGAAGGCAAGTCACATGCCATTGCGTTTGCACGCAACAGCCGCGGCGGCACATTGGCATAGCATTTGCGCGCGTCGTGAAAGCGGTCCGGATTTGCCGCGCTTTGGTGCACCGGCGCACGGCAACGTGCATGTGCGCCGTCGGGCGTCGGTTGAACGCCTCATCAGGAGGGCATACGTATGGCGAATACCACGCTCACCATCAGCAGCAAGAATTATTCGTCGTGGTCGCTACGCGGCTGGCTGCTGACGCGGTTCAGCGGCTTGCCGTTCGAAGAGATCGTGATGCCCATCGACGATCCGGCGGCGCGCGCCGAACTGCTACTTCTGTCGCCTTCGATTCTCGTGCCTTGTCTGTTTCACGACGGCATCAAGATCTGGGACACGCTCGCCATTGCCGAATATCTGAACGAAGTCAGGCCTAAAGCAGCATTGCTGCCGGAAGACATTCGCGCGCGAGCGCATTGCCGCTCGATTTGCGGCGAGATGCATTCGGGTTTTGCTTCGCTGCGTTCCGCGCTGCCGATGAACCTCAAGGCGCACTTCCCTGACTTCAAGGTCTGGGCGCGCGCGCAGTCGGATATCGACCGGATCGTGACTATCTGGAACGAGTGTCTGGAACAGTACGGCGGTCCGTTCCTGTTCGGCGAGCGCACTGCTGCGGATGCCATGTATGCGCCGGTCGTGACGCGTTTCGTGACATACGACGTGAAGCTCGAACCGCATATCGCTGAATACGGGCAGCGCATCATGGCTCTGCCCGACATGCAGCAATGGATCGCGGACGCGCAGCAGGAAGCCGACGAGATCGACGAACTGGATGTCGAATTCTGACGACCGACGCTTCTGCAACCCGACCGCGATCCGCGGCGACTCAGTCGCGCCCGCTTTCCAGTTTGAAGACGCTGACCACTTGCGCAAGACGCGCGGCGTGATCCCGTAGTTCGGCAGCCGCGTCTTCCGCTTCGCCGACAATCGTCGCGTTCTGCTGTGTGGCTTCGCCGATCTGCGTGACCGCGAGGTTCACCTGCTCGATTCCGCCCGATTGTTCGCGCGACGCAACGCTGATCTCGCCCATGATCGCGCGGACCTGGCCGACTTGCTGAACGATGCCTTGCATCGTCGTGCTGGCCTGCTCGGCAATCTGGAAGCCACTTTGCACGGTCGCCGTCGATTCGGCGATCAGACCTTCGATCTCCTTGACCGAAGCCGCGCTGCGCTGAGCGAGCGCGCGTACTTCCGAGGCGACCACCGCAAAGCCTTTGCCGTGCTCGCCCGCGCGGGCGGCTTCGACGGCTGCGTTCAGCGCAAGGATATTGGTCTGAAACGCAATGCCTTCGATCACACTCGTGATCTCCGCAATCTTTTGCGACGAGCGGCTGATCTCGCCCATCGTCGACACAACGCGTTCCACTGCACGGCCACCTTCGAGCGCCGCGTCCGCAGCGCGCGTGACGAGGTTGTTCGCTTGTGCCGCGTGGTCGGCGTTCTGCTGCACCGTCGATGTGATCTGCTCCATGCTCGCTGCCGTTTCTTCAAGGCTGCTCGCTTGTGTGGCGATGCGCGACGCAATGTTGCCGCTGCCCGTGGCGATCTTCTCGGTGCCGTGCGACATATCGGTGGACGCGCTGCGCACTTGCGAAACAATGCGTGCAAGCCCTTCGCCGATGCCGTCGATCGAGCGCATCAGGCGACCAATCTCGTCGGCGCGGCTGCTCGCGCTTTTCGCAACGCGTACGCTCAGATCGCCCGAGGCGAAGCGTTCAGACGCCTTCGCGGCTTCATCGAGCGGCCGGCTGACGAGGCGCCGCACTGCAAACAGGAACACGACCGCGAACACGCCGACCAGCACAAAGCCGAGTACCAGGAAGCGATTGCGCGTGGCGGTGATATCGGCCGTTACTTCGTCGCGCGGCGCGATGCCGCCTACCAGCCATTGCCACTCCGGCACCGTGATGAACGAAACGAACTTGCTGCGCCCGCCTTTCTCGCCGAGCGTGGCGTCGGCGGAACTGTATTCCAGCCGGCCTTCCTTCATGTCGAGCATCTGCTGATACGGCGCGTTCGCATTGTCCGCGGCCTGGCCGGCGGCGGCCGGATGCACGATCAGCTTGCCCCGATCCGGGCCCTTCGACGCGTTGAGCACGAAGTAATACCCGCTGTCGCCGATCTTCAGGTTGCGAATGCCGTCTTCGACCTGCTGGATTTCCTGATCGACGTTCACGCCGACAAACAGCGCGCCGATCACACGGCCGCTTGCATCGGTAACCGGCCGGTATTGCGTGATCCAGCGCTTGCCGAACAGCGCTGCGAGTCCCGTATAAGGTTTGTTCGCGACGAGAAGCGCGTAAGCCGGCCCTTTGCGGTCGAGCAGCGTGCCGATCGCGCGCGAGCCGTCCTGTTTCTTCAACGATGTGGTCACGCGCACGAAGTCGTCGCCGGTGCGGGCGAAGATGGTCGCGACTGCGCCGCTGCGTTCGAGAAACTGGTCGGGAATGCTGAAATCCATGTTCAGGACTTTGTCGCCGGCCTTGAACGTGGGCGTGGCCACACCGTTTACGTCGATCTTCTGCGTTTCGTCGAGCGTGTAGGTAGTGGGCAGGAAGCTCGCGAACATCGACGTAGAGCGGTCGACTTCGGTGGACAACGCCTTGTCGAACAACGTGATCATCGCGGCGATCGAGCGGTCCTTTTCGGCGATGCGTTCGAGCACCTGGTCGCTGACCTGCTTGCCGGCGCTGCGCGTGAGCGCCCACGTGAAGGAGGCGAAAATCAACGCCACCAGCACGCATGACAGAACGGCGAGCCGGGCGCCGACGCTGGCGCGGCGCAAAGAGAGAAATTCCATGGGCGTATGCGGAGTAAAGGGGACAAACGAGGCACGGCTAGTGCGGAGGCACTCTCCGGCAACGTGTCTGGTTTACGGCCGCAATCGGCGCTTTCTTTAGGAAAGTGGAAGCCTTCTGTAATAGTGAGGCGCTCGCGGCGAGCGCCTTGGCGTCAAACCTTCGCCCGCCACGTGCGCAATAACAGCGCATTCGTGACGACGCTGACACTGGAGAATGCCATTGCCGCGCCGGCCAGCATCGGGTTCAACAAGCCGAAAGCGGCGAGTGGAATGCCGATCAGGTTGTACACGAACGCCCAGAACAGGTTCTGCTGGATCTTGCGCCAGGTTCTGCGAGAAATATCGATCGCGTCGGCGACGAGCGCCGGGTCGCCACGCATCAATGTGATGCCCGCTGCATGCATCGCGACGTCGGTGCCGGTTGCCATGGCGATGCCGATGTCGGCGGCGGCCAGTGCGGGCGCGTCGTTAATGCCGTCGCCGGCCATCGCGACGATGCCCGCGCTGCGCATTTTCAGGTCGCGGATCACGCGGGCCTTGTCGTCCGGCAGCACTTCCGCATGAAATTCGTCGATGCCGAGCGCTTCTGCAACGCTCGCCGCGCTGCCCCGGTTGTCGCCGGTCACGAGCACGCTTTTGACGCCCATTGCCCGGAGCCTGTCGATTGCGGCGCGCGCCGTCGGCTTTACCGTGTCGCCGAATGCCATCAGCGCGAGCGCGACACCTGGTTGTGAATCGCGCTGCATGAGCCAGGACACGGTGTTGCCCGCGGCTTCGAGTTCGCGGGCGCGCGCCTCGGCTTCCGGCGACAGGCCGATGCCAAGTTCGCGAATCCAGCGCGCGCTGCCGAGCGCGAGCGCGCGGCCTTCGACGTCCGCTTCGACGCCGCGACCGGCAACGGCCCGTGCGGCGCTCGCAGTAAGCACTCGCGCACGGGGCGCCGCCGCTTCATGCGCCTTGACGACGGCTCGCGCCAACGGATGATCGCTTTGGCGCTGCACGGCGGCGGCGAGCGCCAGTGCTTCATCGCGGCCCATGCTGCCGACCGGTTCGAACGCTGTCACCGATGGTTGGCCGATCGTCAGCGTGCCGGTTTTGTCGAACGCAACAACATTTACTCGATGCGCGGTTTCCAGCGCCTCGGCGTCTTTAATGAGCACGCCGTGGCGCGCCGCGACGCCGGTTCCGGCCATGATCGCCGCGGGCGTCGCGAGTCCGAGCGCACAGGGGCAGGCGATCACCAGCACCGCGACCGCGTTCAGGATCGCCGTTTCGCCGCCGGCGCCGGCCAACAGCCAGCCGATCAGCGTGAGCGCGGCAATGGCCAGGATCGCCGGCACGAAAATCTCGCTGACGCGGTCGACGAGCCGCTGGATCGGCGCCTTCTCCGCCTGCGCACTCTCGACGAGGCGAATGATCCGCGCGAGCGTTGTTTCGGCGCCGATCGCGGTGGTCGTGACGGCAATGGCGCCTTCGCCGTTGATGGAGCCGGCGGTCACCGCGTCGCCCGTCTGTTTGGCCACCGGCATGCTCTCGCCGGTAATGAGCGATTCGTCGATGTGGGTGCGGCCTTCCAGCACCGCGCCATCCACCGGAACCCGTTCGCCCGGCCGCACGATCACGACCGTACCCACCTTGACTTGCGTGAGCGGCACTTCGCGCTCGTCCGCGCCGACGCGAATGCGGGCCCGGTCCGGACGCAGCGCCTGCAGCGCGCGGATTGCGTCGGTGGTTTGGCGCTTGGCGCGTGCTTCGAGCCATTTGCCGAAGCGCACCAGCGTAATGACGACGGCCGACGCTTCGAAGTAAAGGTGCATCGCGTCGTCTGGATGAGTAGCTAATTGATACACGCTGATGCCATAGGCCGCCGACGTGCCGAGCGCCACCAGCAAGTCCATATTGCCGGCGCCGGCGCGCACGGCGCGGTAAGCCGCGCGATAGAAGCGCGCGCCGAACACGAACTGCACGATCGACGCAAGGCCGAATTGCAGCCACGGCGGGAGCATCGCGTGCACGCCGAACCATTCGCCCAGCATCGGCACGATGAGCGGCAACGTCAGCAACGCGCAGACGAGCACGGCTACCAGTTCGCGACGCGTCTGGCTGCGTTTGCGCTCGGCGGCGGTAGGGACGGCGGCGCCAGCGGTCGTTTCGGGAGCGCTCGCAACGTCGGCATCGGCCAGTACCGGCGTTGCATCCGGCGGCGCGAGCAGCGCGGCTTCATAGCCGGCCTTCTTGACGGCGGCGATCAGCGCGTCCGATGCGGCGGCTGCTGCGGCTGCAGTCAGATTGACGCTCGCGGTCTCGGTGGCCAGATTCACGGATGCGGAGGCGACGCCCGGCACCTTCGCCAGCGCCTTCTCGACGCGCATCGCGCAAGAGGCGCAGGTCATCCCGCCGATTTCGAGTTCGGCGGTACGAGTCGGGGTGGCGTCGGCGTCGTGTGGAGCAGTGGCAAGTTCGGTCATGGTGGGCAGGCTGGCAACGGCATTGGGCGGCATGATGAAGTCTAGTATCGACCTTCCCATGATGGGAAGGTCAAGCTCATGCCTGAAACGCGACTTCGAGACGTTCCGGAACAGGGGGCGAGCCGTCGTTACCGGAAATCGCGCCGCGCTTCGGAAACAAAATGCTATTCACGCCTTTGCGCTTGCCTGAGAAGCGCGGATACGATACAACGCGATGTTGTCGGCGATGCGACGCGGACTGGCTGCGCTGGGTTTTGGGAGACCGCGCGAGCACCGTTGCGCTCGCGCCGGCGTCTCCCTTTTGGACAGCATGTTCCGCCCACTGAACGAATGATAAAAAATCGCCGAGCACTGTTTTCGAATTACTGGACCTGCGCATCCGTCGCAGGCCTCGCATTCCTCACCGGTTGTGCGTCGACGCCTTCCACGACGCAAAAATCCACTGGCTGGATCAAGGACGAAGTCGCCGATTCATACGTGTTCGGCTATCCGTTGGTGTTGATGGGCGTCGCACGCGACGCGGCAGTCGGCACCGACCCCGGCCGGGCGCCGCTCAATACGCTGCGCCATGCGCAGGCGCTGCCGCCCATCGGCGCGGCCAATCCGATGCAGCCGAGCCTCGATACGCTGGATTCGACCGGCTGGCTGGATGTCGGCGCGGAACCCGTGATCATCGCGCTGCCTGATTCGCATGGCCGCTACGTCGACGCTCGTGTGCTCGACATGTGGACCAACGTGGTCTGGTCGACGAACGATCAGTTCGCCACCCGCGCGTCTGGCATCAAGGCTCAAGCCATCGCCTTCGTCGGACCGGGTTGGCAGGGCGATCTGCCGAAAAACGTGAAGCGCGTCGATGTGCCGACCCGCAACGCATGGGTGAGCGTGCGCATCCAGTCGAACGGCACGCGTGATCTGACCGCGGTTCGCAAGCTGCAACGGGCGATCCGCGTCGCGCCGCTTTCCGTCTATGTGGGCGACGCGCGTTCGGCGTCGATTACGCCGCCGCGTAGCAGTGCCGATGCGGCCGGGTCCGCGAATGCATCGGGCACGCCTGCCGCGCAAGTCGCAGCGCTCGACGCGAATGGCTTCTTCAACCGGCTCGCGCAGGCGCTGGCCGACAACCCGCCCGAGCCCGCCGATCCGCATGCGCTGAAAATCCTCTCCGACCTTGGTGTGACGCCGGACCAGCCCGTCAAGCTGCCCGGCGCATCGGAGGCAATTGCAGCCGGGCTCGCCGATGGTCACGAACGCGTGGTGACGCCGCCGTCGAACTTGCTGAGCGGAAATGGCTGGAGCTGGTTCGGCGATGGCGTGGGCAACTACGGCCCCGACTACGCACTGCGCGCATACGCCGCGTACGCGCAGCCCGGCATCGGCACCAAAGACGACGAAGTGCGAGCGGTCGTCACTCAGGACAGCGACGGTCACGCACTCAACGGCGCGAATCGCTACGTGATTCACTTTGAGCCGAATCAGTTGCCGCCGGTGCGCGGCTTCTGGTCGATCACCGCTTACACGAAAGACGGCGCGCTCGGCGAAAGTGCGCCGGCGCGTATTGCGGTGGGCGATCGCAACGGCGCGCGCCGCAATCGCGACGGATCGCTCGACGTGACCGTGTCGTCCACGCGCGGCAAGGGCGGCAACTGGCTGCCGGCGCCGCGCGCGGATCTGCAACTGGTGCTGCGTTTGTACGCGCCGAAGCCTCAAGCCACCGACGGCACCTGGCAACCGCCGGCCGTCGTGCGTCAGTAATTCGCACGAGTCTGCTGCACGCTGGTCCGGGAGATTCGAAGGCCGATCAGCGCGTCCGTCACGGCAGCATATGAGTGACGGACGCGCGGCTCTATCGCGCGAGCAATTGTGTAAGCTCAGCTTACATTTATATCCCACGAAAGATTCACGACTTATACTGCCGCTTGCGGGATTTTCGTTTAGCGGCGGGCTTGCCGCCGCATTACCCAAAACCGAGCATGGCAAGCATCAATAAAGCATCATTCGCCTCTTCCATGCGGACCATGCGCGACGTCGCGCAATCGCGGCGCACACGGCGCGTCATTGCAGGTCTGCTGATCTTCATCGTATTGTTCGGTCTGCTGGGCTTTTTCGCGGCGCCGCCGCTGATTCGCCACATCGCCGAACAGCAACTCAGCAAGCAGCTCGACCGGCCCGCAACTATCGGCCGCATTGCGCTCAATCCCTACACGCTCAAACTGGAAGCCGACCGCGTACATATCGGCGAACGCGGCGGTGCCGGCAATTTCGTGGATATCGAGCGGCTCATCGTGCAGCCGTCGTGGAGTTCGCTGTTTCGCGCAGCGCCGATTATTGACGAAGTTCAGCTCGACTCGCCGCGCTTCCATGTGGTTCGCTACGACGCGCAGCGCTTTAATTTCACCGATCTGATCGAAAAATTTTCGAAGCAGCCGAGCACGCCAGATACCAAGCCGACGCTCTTTTCTGTATCGAACATTCGACTCGAGAACGGCCAGATCACATTCGACGACAAACTGCTCGGCGCCACTCACGTAATCGATCAATGGAAGCTCGGCATTCCGTTTATCGCTACGTTGCCTTCAAAAACCGATATCTTCGTCGAGCCGTTGCTGCGCGCGCGGATCGACGGCAGTCCGCTTGCCATCGACGGCAAGACGAAGCCGTTCTCTGCGTCGCGTGAGTCGGAGGTGTCGTTGCGCTTCGACGGGCTAGACGTCCCGCGCCTGATCTCATACGTGCCGACAAAGCTGCCTGTGATCGTGCAGTCGGGCAAGCTGTCTACCGATCTGAAACTGAACTTCGTCATGTCGAACGACGCGCCGACGCTGCGCGTCGCCGGCACCGTCGATCTAAACGACGTGAACGTGCAGGACCCGAGCAAGGCGCCGTTTTTTGCTGCGCGCGCTGTGCATGTCACCGCGCGCACGCTCGAACCGCTGAAAAGCCTCTACCATTTCGACGATATTCGTATCGACGCGCCAAGCGCAAATCTCGCGCGTGACAGAAGCGGCGTGCTGAGCGTGGAGCGGATGTTCGCACCCGCGCCGGCCGCTGCAAAAGCGGTAGCTGAGTCGGCGAGCGGGCCGGCGGCGGCATCGAGCGCAAGCGATGCGAACAGTGCCGCAAAGACCGACGCCACGAAAGACGCCGCGAAGCCTGCACCGCCGCTCGATCTCTCGATCAAACGCTTTGTGCTCAATGACGGTACGGTGAACGTGCGAGACGAAGCCGCGTCGCGCCCCGTCGACGTCGGTCTGGAAAAGCTCGCTGTCACGCTGACCGATTTTTCCACGCTGGCCACCGCACCCGCGCATTACACGTTGAATACCGACTTGAAGCGCAGCGGCGGGTCTCTCGGCGTGGCGGGTGCATTGAACCTCGCCGCTAAGAACGCGAGCGCGAAGCTCGACGTCAAGTCACTGAATTTGCCGCTGCTGCAACCGTATCTCGACGCCGCGACCACTGCGCAGGTGACGGACGGCGCGCTTTCCACGACGGCGAATATCGGCGCGAACTGGTCAAAGTCCCCGGCTGCCGTGATGATCGCGGATACGCAACTCGATTTGCGTTCGTTGAAAGTGGCGGCGCGCGGCGGTAGGGAGCCGCTCATCGCGCTCGGCCAAGGCAGCGTGAAGGTCAAGCAGGTGGACCTGAATGCCCGCACGGCCGACGTCACGAGTGTCGACACAACAGGCCTCGCAGTCGACGTGCAACGCCTGAAAGACGGCAGCATCAACCTTGCGTCGCTCGGGGCGGCTCATGAAGCCGAGCCGACGCGCACGGCGATTCATGCGGCGAAGAAAGCACAAGCCGAAGGACCGGCGTGGCGCTACAAGATCGGCGAACTGAATGTCAAGGACGCCACAGCCAATTTCACCGACAACACCACGCCGCAGCCGGTGAAACTGGGCATTACGCCGCTGCAGTTGAAAGTGCAGCAGATCAGCAACGACCTCGGCCGCCCGCTGCCGGTCGAACTGCAAGCCACGCTGAATGGGAAAGGCACGCTCGACCTCAAGGGCGACGTTACCGCAACGCCGCTGAAGGTCGCCGTCAAGGTGAACGCGAACCGGCTCGACGCGGCGGCTTTCGAACCGTATTTCGGCAGCAGGTTGAATGCTGCGATCGCGAGCGCGCTGCTCAATGCCAGCGGCGATCTTGCGTTGAGCCAGGCGAAGTCGTTGAAGGCGAGTTATCGCGGCGACGTTGCGCTTGTCGACGTTCGGATGCTCGACAAGGCAACGTCGGACCCGTTCGCGGGATGGCGGTCGCTCGCGCTGTCGAAGCTGAAAGCGGATTACGACGAGCACGGCACGTCGGTGGACGCGGAGCGCGTCACCTTCACAAGGTTCTATGGACGCGTGCTGCTCGACGCACAAGGCAAGCTGAATCTCACCGACGTGGTCGCGCACGAAAGCGGCGCAGCGCAGTCGCTCACGCGCGACAAGAACAACAAGGGCGGTGCCGAACCGGTGCCGTTGACGCCGCCCACGGCGTCGGCTGTCGTCAACTCGTCGGCGCCGGTGGTGGCCTCCGCGTCTGCGCCGGCGTCGTCCGCTGCGCCGGCGACAGTGACGGCCGCGACACCTCCGCAAAATCCGGTCAGGCTGCATTTTGGCCAACTCGTCTTGCAGCAAGGCCGTGTAACGTACACCGATAACTTCATCAAGCCGAACTACACGGCGAACCTGGTCGGCATTCAGGGCACGGTAGGCGCGTTCGGTACACAGTCAACCACGTCTGCGCCTGTTGAGATCGCGGCGAAGCTGGCGGCCAACGGTCCGCTGTCCATTCGCGGCACGGTCAATCCGCTGATTGCGAAGCCGGCGCTCGATCTGACCGCGAGCGCACACGACATCGAACTGACTAATCTCACGCCGTATTCCGCGAAATATGCCGGATACCCGATCACCAAGGGCAAGTTGAACGTCGATTTGCATTACAAGCTCGAGAACGATCAGCTGAACGCGGACAACCATTTGTTCATTGATCAGCTGACGTTCGGCGATCACGTCGAAAACGACACGGCGACCAAACTGCCGGTGCGGCTCGCCATTTCGCTGCTGAAGAATTCGCGCGGCGAAATCGATGTGAATCTGCCCGTGTCAGGCTCGTTGTCGAATCCCGAGTTCAGCATTGGCGGGCTGATCTGGCATGCGGTGCTCAATCTGCTGCAAAAGGCGGTCACCGCGCCGTTCTCGCTGATTGCCCACGCGTTCGGCGGAAGTGGCGAAGAGTTGGGCTATGTGGAATTCGAACCGGGCTCGGCGCAGCTCTCGGAAGACGACAACAAGAAGCTCGACACGATTGTGAAGGCGCTCGGCTCCAAACCGTCGATCAAAATGGACCTGATCGGCCGCGTGGATCCGAAACTCGACGAGCCCGCATTGCGCGCGCGCTATGTGGACCGCCTCGTCAAACAGCAGAAAATCAAGGACGTAGTGGGCAATGGCCAGAGCGTGGACTTGTCGAGCGTCACCGTCGATGCGAAGGAATACGACAAGTACCTGACCAAGGCTTATAAATCCGCGGACTTCAAGAAGCCGCGCAATTTCGTCGGCCTGACGAAGAGCATGCCCGACGACGACATGAAGAGCGCGCTCGCGGCCAACGCGCCGATCGACGAGGCCAGCTTGCGGCAGCTCGCGCAACAGCGGGCGCAGAGCGTGCAGCAGTATCTGGACGGCAAGATCGACAGCAGCCGCGTGTTTATCGTCGCACCGAAGCTGGACGCAGACGGCATCAACGACAAAGGTGCGACGACGCGGGTCGATTTTGGGCTGAAGTGAGCGACGCCTTCGCGCGCTCCCCCTTGCATCGCCCTCAGGCCGCGCGCGTCGGCTTCTTCAGCGCCGTCTGCTCGATCACGCGCGCGAGCGTGTCGAACGCCGGTCCGATCTTTTCGTTCGGCACGCACGCGTAGCCGAGCAGCAGGCCGCGCATGGCGGGCGGATCGCTGCTGTAGTAGCTCGCGAGCGGCCGCACGATCACGCCGGCGTCGAACGCTGCCGCCGTGACCGCGCGATCGTCGGCATGATCGGGCAGTCCGAGCACGAGATGCAAACCGGCCTCGTCGCCCATGACGGGCAGTTCGGTGCCGAACCGCGCCGTAATCGCATCGATCAGAATCTGCCGGCGCTCACCGTATAACGCTCGCATTCGCCGGACATGCGAGGTGAGATGACCGTCCATGATGAAGTCTGTCATTACCGCCTGCTGCATCAACTGACCTTCGCGATAAAGCTCGGCGATGCCCATACGGAATGTATCGACGAGATGCTCCGGCGCGATCATGTAGCCCATGCGCAAGCCGGGAAACAGCATCTTGCCGAGACTGCCGACGTAGATCACCTGACCTGCGTCGTCGAGACCTTGCAGCGACGCTAGCGGCCGGCTGCCGTAGCGAAACTCGCTGTCGTAGTCGTCTTCGATGATCCACACGTTGTGCTGGCGCGCGTATTCGAGCAGCGTGCGGCGGCGCGCGAGGCTCATCACCATTCCAAGCGGATACTGATGCGACGGCGTGACCAGCGCGAGACGCGGCGGCTGCTGCAAATCCTGCTCGCGCGGATTGAGGCCTTCTTCGTCGACCGGCACCGGAACGAGTGTGATTCCCGATGACTGCAGCACGCTGCGCGCGCCCCAATAGCACGGCTCCTCGACCCACGCGCGGTCGCCGACGTCGGTCAGCAATCGAACCGCGAGATCGATGGATTGGTGAATACCCGTAGTGATGATGATCTGGTCCGGCGTGCAATTCACCGAACGCGCGACCCGCAAATAGTCGGACAACGCGCGGCGCAGCGGCCGGTAGCCGCCGCCCGGCGCATAGGTCAGCAGATCGGGATTGGCTTCTTTCCACAAGCGCGCTTGCAGGCGGCTCCAGGTTCGAGCCGGAAATTCGGCGACGTCGGGCACGCCCGGCATGAACGCGCCCCACTGTTTTGCAGACACGCCCGCTTGACCGATCAGGCGCCGGCCGCGATTGGACAGATCGTTCAGATCGCGCTTTACCGTCTTGCCTGCAACCGCGACCGGCTTGCCTTCCGAGTCCACCGCCGTGACCGCTGGCTTGCGCCGCGCGTTGACGGCGGCTGTATCCGGCTGCGTGTCGGCGACATACGTCCCGCTGCCCGTGGTCGAGATCACATAGCCTTCGGCGGTAAGCTGGTCGTACACATGCAGCACAGTATTGCGCGCGATACCGAGGTCTTCGGCGAGCGTTCGCGAGCTTGGCAGCTTGGTGCCCGGCGGCAACTGGCCGGCGAGGATCGCCTGCTGCATCAACCGCAAAGTCTGCCGGTAGATCGGCTCGGCGGCCGCGCGATCAAGCCTGGCGGCGAGCCAATCCGACAAGATGATCGTATCCAAGTGGTTCTATCCGGAATAATGAAATGGTTCCATATTGTAGAACCGTAACGGTCTATAGTGGGCCACGCAATCGATGTAAGCCCGCTGCTTATCTAAGGCAGCCGGCCGGACAGGCAGAGGAGACTACGGCGATGAAAACGGATGAAGTGATCGTCAGCTTTCGAGGCGTGCGCAAGACGTACGACGGCGAAACGCTGGTCGTCAAACAACTGGATCTGGACATCTATCAGGGCGAATTCCTGACGCTGCTCGGGCCGTCGGGTTCCGGCAAAACAACCTGCCTGATGATGCTCGCGGGTTTCGAATTTCCCACCGGCGGCGAGATCTGGCTCGACGGCACGTTGCTCAATACCGTGCCGCCGCACAAGCGCAACATCGGCATGGTGTTTCAGAACTATGCGTTGTTTCCGCATCTGACAGTCGAGCAGAACGTTGCGTATCCGCTGACGGTGCGCAAGCTATCGGCTGACGAGCGTGCTCATCGCACCAACAACGCGCTGAAGATGGTGCGCATGGAGAGCTTCGCGAAGCGATATCCGGCGCAGCTTTCCGGCGGGCAGCAGCAGCGCATCGCGCTCGCGCGGGCGCTCGTGTTCGAGCCCAAGCTCGTGCTGATGGATGAACCGCTCGGCGCGCTCGACAAGCAGCTGCGCGAGCACATGCAATACGAACTGAAGTCGCTGCACGAGAAGCTCGGCGTGACGTTCGTGTATGTCACCCACGATCAGGGCGAGGCGCTGACCATGTCCGATCGCGTCGCCGTGTTCGACAAAGGCATCGTGCAGCAACTCGACACCGTGGACCGTCTGTACGAATCGCCGTGCAACGAGTTCGTCGCTAACTTCATCGGCGACAGCAACAAGCTGCGCGGCACGATCGCAAACGTGGACGGAGAGTATTGCGAGTTTCACCTCGTCGACGGTACGCGGCTGACTGGCCGCAACATCGGCGGCGCGCGGGCGGGCACGCCGGCAGTTGCGTGTATCCGTCCTGAACGCATGAAGCTCGCGAGTCACGGCAACGGCGCGGCGCGGGCGGGCGCCAATGCGCTCAGCGGCGAAGCGCGCGGACTCATCTATTTTGGCGACCACGTGCGCATGCGTTGCGGCTTGCCGCAACAGGACGAGTGCTTCGTCAAGGTGCCGCTCGGCACCGATGCACTCAATACGTTCGCACCTGGCTCGCCCGTCGCGCTCGAGTTTGCGCCCGAGCATCTGCGGGTATTCGCGGGGGCGTGATTGCGTGAAACGCGCGCATGATTGCATGAGAAGAGCGGTCAGCAGCACATAAAAAAGTCGCATGAATGATGCTTGAAACCACCACCAAAGGAGAGCAACACACCATGAACAAGATCGGGAAATCGCGCTGCGCCGTCGCTGTCGGTGCTGTGGCGCTCGCGCTCGGCGCGGCGCAGGTCAATGCGGCCGAACTGACGGTCGTGAATTTCGGCGGCGCGAACGGGGACGCACAAAAGGCGGCCTTCAACCAGCCGTTCGAATCGCAGAGCGGCAGCAAGGTGACCGCTGTCGAATACAACGGTGAGCAGGCCAAGGTCAAGGCGATGGTCGAGGCCAAGCACGTGAACTGGGACGTGGTGGAGGTCGAATCGGGCGACATCGGCCGAGGTTGTGACGAAGGTTTGTACGAGAAGCTCGACTGGTCGAAGATCGGCAAGAAATCGGATCTGATTCCGGAGGCGCCGCAAACTTGTGGCGTCGGCTTTTTCGTGTGGTCGACGGCGCTCGCCTATAACGCCGACAAGCTGAAGACTGCGCCGTCAGGCTGGGCCGACTTCTGGGACGTGAAGAAGATCCCCGGCAAGCGCGCGATGCGCAAGGGCGCGCGTTACAACCTCGAATTTGCGTTGATGGCCGACGGGGTTGCACCGAAAGACGTGTACAAGGTGCTGGCGACCAAGGAAGGTCAGGACCGCGCATTCAAGAAGCTCGACGAGTTGAAGCCGAACATCCAGTGGTGGGAAGCCGGCGCGCAGCCGCCGCAATTCCTCGTGGCCGGGGACGTGGTGATGTCGACGGCGTACAACGGCCGGATCGATGCCGCGCAGAAAGAAGGCAAGAACCTGAAGGTCGTGTGGAATGGCAGCATTTATGACCTCGACTATTGGGGGATTCCGAAGGGCTCGCCGAACAAGGCGCTCGCCGAGAAGTACATCGCCTTTACGATTTCGTCGAAGCCGCAGCAGGACTACGCGCACCACATCGCCTATGGTCCGGTGAACGTGGCGGCGATCAAGGCGCTCGACGCGAAGACGCTAGCGAACCTGCCGAACTCGCCGGCCAACGGCAAGAACGCGGTTCTGCAGAATTTGTCGTTCTGGACGGATCATGGCGATGAGTTGGAGCAGCGTTTTTCGTCGTGGGCTTCGAAGTAGGAAGCGGGTCATGTGAAGAAGCGCGCGCAGGGGTGGGTTCGGCGCGCGTGGGTTTTAGTGCATGGGACGGCAGTAAGTGCTAAAGCGCTAACTGCCGTCGACAGCTCTGCATGGGACGGCAGTAAGTGCTGAAGCACTAACTCCCGTCGACAGCTCTGCATGGGACGGGAGTAAGTGCTGAAGCACTAACTCCCGTCGACAGGAGAACGGGTGTGACTACGATGACGATTGCCGCCGATTCGACGCCGGAATCGACCGGCCGGCTCAAGCGTGAACTGAAGGCCGCGGAAGCGAAAAAGCGCGCCACAGCGTTGCTGCTCATCGCGCCGCTTGCGATTTTTCTGCTGCTGATCTTCGTCGTGCCGATCGGCGCATTGCTGACGCGTGCCGCGCAGAATCCGGAAGTCGTGAACGCGCTGCCACATACGCTCAGCGCTCTGAGCACCTGGGATCGCAAGACGCCGCCGCCCGATACCGCATACGCCGCGTTGGCGACCGATCTCACCGCGATCGCCGATAGCGACGGCATGGGCGCGCTCGCGCGACGGCTCAACGTGGAGATTCCCGGCTATCGGTCGCTCGTTGCCAAGTCGGCGCGCGCCATGCCGTTCGTCGACGACAACAACAAGCCGTTGCAACTATCTCCCGCCCAGTTCCACGCGAAGTTCGCCGAACTGGACGAACGCTGGAGCAATATTGCGTACTGGCAGGCCATCGCGAAGAACGGCAGCCCGTATTCGCCGTTCTATCTGCTTGCTTCGCTTGACCACAAGCAGGACGCGTTTGGCCATATCATCCCGACCGATCCCGACCAGCAGATCTATCTCGCCGTTTTCAGCCGTACTTTCGTGATCGGCGCGGCAGTCACGCTTTTTGCGCTGCTGCTCGGTTACCCGCTTGCTTACTGGATTTCGACGCTGCCCGAGCGTCGCGCGAATCTCGTGATGATTCTCGTGCTAATTCCGTTCTGGACATCGATCCTGGTCCGCGTCGCCGCATGGATCGTGATCTTGCAGAGCGAAGGGCTCGTGAACAAAGCGCTGATCGGCAGCGGCTTGTTGCACGATCCGCTTGCGCTGCTGTTTAACCGCACGGGTGTGTACATATCAATGACGCACATCCTGCTGCCGTTTATGATCCTGCCGCTTTATAGCGTGATGAAGTCCATTCCGCCCACGTATCAACGCGCGGCGGTCTCGCTCGGCAGTCATCCGTTCGCCGCATTCTGGCGTGTGTATGTGCCGCAGACTTATCCGGGCATCGGCGCGGGCGCGTTGCTGGTTTTCATTCTGGCAATTGGCTACTACATCACACCGGCGCTGCTTGGTGGACCGAACGACCAGATGGTCAGCTACTACGTCGCGTACTTCACCAACGTGACGATCAACTGGGGCATGGCATGCGCGCTCGGCGGGCTGCTGCTTGCCGCCACGCTCGTGCTGTATGCGATCTACGGACGCTTCACGCGCTCATCGCTGAGCCTTGGCTGAACGGAGCCCACCGCCATGAAACTCGCCAAGCCCCTCTTTGCGCCACACACGTCGCTGATCGAGCGCGTATGGTATTTCGCGTTGCGTGCACTCGCCGTGCTCACGCTGCTGTACCTGATTCTGCCCGTGCTCGCGATCGTGCCGCTGTCGTTTTCATCGAGTACTTTTCTGGTATATCCGATTCCGGGCTGGTCGCTGCGCTGGTATCAGAATCTGATTGCGTCTGATGAGTGGCGCATGGCGGCTAAGAATAGTTTTATCGTTGCGCCGTCTGCGACGGTAGTCGCGACTGTGCTGGGCACGCTTGCAGCCATCGGGCTCACCAAAGCGAATTTCCGCGGCAAGGGGTTGCTCATGGCAATCCTCATTTCGCCGATGATCGTGCCGGTGGTCGTAGTGGGCGTCGGCATGTACCTGTTCTTCGCGCCGCTCGGTCTTGCCAATACTTATATCGGCCTGATTCTCGCGCACGCGTCGCTCGGTGTGCCGTTCGTCGTGACGACGGTGGCCGCGACGCTGCAGGGTTTCAACTACAACCTCGTGCGCGCGAGCCTGTCGCTCGGTGCGAATCCGGTGAAGACGTTCTTCCGCATCACGCTGCCTGTGATCGCGCCGGGTGTGATCTCAGGCGCGCTGTTCGCGTTTGCGACATCGTTCGATGAAGTCGTCGTCACGCTATTTCTCGCCGGCGCCGATCAGACGACGCTGCCGCGACAGATGTTCACCGGCATCCGCGAAAATATCAGCCCGACTATTGCGGCGCTCGCCACCATCCTGATTGTTTTTTCGACGTGCCTGTTGCTGGCGCTCGAGTGGCTTCGTGGTCGCAACGCGGCGCGGGCGATCAGGGCGTAATCGCGGGCCGGCGTATATCGCCAGGTTCATTGAGGCAGCACGCCATTCGACAACTCTTGACATTGTTCTAAGATTCATCCCATTCCGCGGGCTTGTCCGTCTCGTCATACTTTTATCCCTCGATAAGAAGATGCGCGAGACGCAGACATTTAATGAAAACCCCGCTAACCGTGCTTGTGTGCGCGCTGACGCTGACAGCTTGCGCGGACCACGCCGCGCGCGCCCGGCTCGGTATCCAGGATTCCACTCTGCTCAGATCCGGCGTTGGCGCTTCGCAAGACGAGGCCGCAGGCGCCGCTAACCCGCAATGGGTCCAAACCTACGCAATTGTCCATAACGGCGCTTCGGCGCTGGCCTCGTTGCAAGCGCGACTCGACCGCATGCCGCCGCAACCGAACGATTACTTTCGCGCGAAGGCGCAATGCTGGATCAACGCTGCTCAACAAACGCGGCAGGCTGGCGACCATTGGGGTTTCGCCGAAGAAGCCATCGGCGAGGCGGCGGTCATTACCATGGGTCTCGAAAGCGGCAAGCCGGTATCCGCTGCTAATCCTGCGCTGCGCTCCGTGTCCACTGTGCGGCCCGATCTCTGGCAGATCGTCAATACCATCAAGTCGGATCCGGCCGTCGCGTCGTGTCACGAGGCGCAACCGCCGCTGGCGTGCGCCGAAGTAGAGCTCATGCAAGCTGGACACGACGCATGGATGCGAAGCTTCTCCAATGCCGAAAAGCGTCTGCCAGATATTCAGGACAACTTGCGTAAGTCGGCTGAAAGGGTGCTGCAATGCAAACGGGAGGTCGCCACGAGCGCGACGCCGCAGAATGCGAAGTCGCCCAGGACAGTCACGTTACGCGCCGATGCATTGTTCCGTTTCAACGGCGGCAACGACGTCGCAATGCTGCCCGCCGGAAGGCGCGCGCTGGACATGGTGGCTCGCGGTTTAAAGACCGATGCGGCGCCTGGCGGTCTGACAATCACCGGCTACAGCGACCGTCTCGGCGACACCGAGCGTAATCAGAGCTTGTCACTGCAACGTGCAGAAACGGTAGCGCGGTATTTGCGCACTCGCGGCGTAACCTTGCCGATTGCGACTCGCGGCCTGGCCAGCGCGAATCAACTGGTCGAGTGCCGACAGACCAGGCGTGATGATCTGGTGCGGTGTCTCGCACCGAATCGCCGCGTGGAGATCGAGCTCGCCGTTGCCGCTCCCTAACGTGCCTTTGTATCGCCGCCGGACGTCGTAGTCCATCACGCATGTGGCGCGACGGCAGCAGACGGCCGCAATGGTCTGCAAGGGCCGTGATGGGCCGCAACCGGCATTGGATGTTTTTCAGGAGGAACGCAACACATGTCAACTATTCTGATTATCGACGACCACCCCGCGTTTCGGATGATCGTCAGGTTGCAGCTAATGCAATTGCTGAGCGTCGAACAAGTGATCGAGGCGGACAACGGACAGACCGCCGTCGAAATGGCTCGCCAGCACAAGCCCGACCTCGTCATACTGGATCTCGACATTCCGCGTATCAGCGGACTTGACGTCATTCCGCGGCTCAAACTTGCACATCCGTCGATCCGCGTGATGGTGCTGTCGGGGCACGACCCGGCCACTTTCGCGCCGCGCGCAATGCGCTCGGGCGTTCATGGTTTTGTGGGCAAGTCGCAGGAGATGAAGGAGATCATGCGCGGCGTGGAAGCGGTGCTCGCAGGCTACACCGTATTTCCGGTCGCGCCCGACGGCGCGACCATTACGCCGGGCGTGTCGCCAACAGGTGATGAGGGCAGAATCATGTTGCTCTCCGACAAGGAACTGGTCATTTTGCAGATGCTTTCGAAGGGCATGTCGAACAAGGCGATCGGCGACGCGCTGTTCATCAGCAACAAAACTGTGAGTAGTCACAAAACGCGAATCATGCACAAGCTCGGCGTTAAGTCACTAGTTGAACTGATCGATCTGTCGCGGCGCTGCCGGATTGCGTCGGCGTGACGAGCGGGACAAGCGCACCGTGAATACCGAAATTTCCTGTCCCGATCCGCGTTCGCTTTGGGAAAAAGCGCTGGATCTGGTTGGCGACGACGAGCATGCCGCCGCCCATCTACTTGTGCTGATCGCCGACACGAACAAAACGACGCTGGCGTCGTTGCATGAGCACTTCGAGGTGTCGCGCTGGGAAGGCGTCGGCACTGCGGCGCATCGCATTGCCGGTTCGGCTCGCATGCTCGACTGCGGTGCGTTGATTGCGCTGCTGACCGCTCTTGAAGCGGCGGCGCGCGCGCATAACAGTGAGCTGGCAACGGCGCTCGTGCCGGTGGTAGCCGAAGCAGTCGCAACGCTCGATAAGTCAATCGCAAAAGCGCTGAGGCCAGAACCGGACTCGGCAGAGTGAGTGTCCGGCTGCAGATTGTCGTGCCAGTGTCTGACTGGCGAAGCGACCATGAAGAAGCGGCCATTAGCACGTTCAGGCGCTTCTTCTCCGAACCTCGTAGCCGTTGAAGAGGCTGCGTTACGATACCCGTTGCGATACCATTGGTATCGGGCCATGACCTTCGGCACGTAGGTCATCGTTTCCGCATACGGTGGAATTTGCCCGCCATACTTCTGCACGGCGCCTTCGCCGGCGTTATAAGCCGCCAGCGCGATCGACAGATCGCCGAACTGGCGCATCAAGTCTTTCAGATAGCGGGCTCCCGCAGCGACATTCTGATGTACGTCGAAAAGATCTGACGCACCGAGCCTCGCGCCTGTGCCGGGCATCAACTGCATCAGCCCTGTTGCGCCTTTCGGTGAGACCGCCTGCGGATTGCCGCCCGACTCAACCTCAATCACCGCCATCAACAGCGCGCTGTCCAAACCGACGGCGCGTGCGGCTTCGTCGATGACGGGCGCAAATGCGATTACGCGAGCGGCTGCCGATGGGGACGCTTGCTGTACGAGGTCAGCAGACAATGGACCGCGGGGTTGAATCACGACGGACTGTCGGCCGTTGGTTTCGTCAGGCACGGAAGCGCTGGCTCGTGACGCCGTGTCAGCAGATAGCGCGGAGGACTCCGCGGCTCCTCCCATTCCACCGACCATCATCACAACGCCGGAGGCAGCGCGTGCACGCGTCGTGACAATGTCGACTGCGTGGGCAAGCGGCGGCAAATAAGCGCTGCCCGTTGCAACTGCGATCAGAAGCCACCGACGCACCGTCAATTGCCCGTCGGATTCGGCGAGTCGTTCAGCGCCGATTCCCTAATCGGCGACTGCATGCGAACAATCGCTTCCGAGTCCAGCGAGATTGGCCAACGGCCCGTCTTAATGCCGTCCAGCAGCTGGACTTTGCACAGCGTGTCGCCGTTCTTCGGAAAACCATAAGGATCGAGGTCGGGCCGGGCGGGCTCGCGGGTCAAGATTCCGCCCGTGCCGATAGGGCCGATTACGTTTGCCGCGTAGTAGATCACCTTGTTTACTAGCGGTACGTACATGTCGTAGCAGTAGTGCACATGTATCTTCAGGATGTTGGCATCCTGAATGTTCATCCGCGACGATGCGCCAGACGATATCGAGGAGTCGCGATACATCAGCGAGTCGTTTGGAATCTCGGTATAGGTGGCTGCCTCGTCTGGATAGTAGCGTGGCCGCGCATAGTCGCTGATCGCAGCGGGCGTGGGATTGAGCACTTTGATGACGCTGAAATTGTTCGCGTCGGCCTGAGCCTTTGCAAGCGCGTTGGCAACGCCTTCGGCGCTCGCCTGGCGAGCGTAGATTGGCGCGAGGCCGCGTGCGAGGCCCGAGCGCATCGCCTGCATCGAGCCGTGATTGACCGCGCCTTCGCGCGCGGCCTCGAGCACCGCAACATCCAATGTCGACTTCGCCTGATAGAGCAGCACGAACTGCAGCGTGCCAAAGCAAACGAACAACAGTAAAGGCGCGATGATGATGAACTCCACCATCGACTGACCCGACTGCTGGAGCTTGCGTGCGCCGCTGTTCGAACTGGCGCGGCACCGCAGTTTCGATAAAAAGAATGAGCGAGATTTCACGAGATCGCCTCGAAAACGAAATGATCGCCGACCGCGAAGCCGTGCCTGCCAGCGGCGCCAGCCGGCATTTCAAGAGTGTGGGCCGCGCGCAGGTTAAGGAGTACGCGACGCTTGCCCACGCCGTGATGAATCGCGACGACGCGTTCGCGCCGGTCGAGAAACAGCACGTCGATGTGAAAGCGCATGCCGAACGTGTGCACCGAGCCGCAGCGTTTCAACAGAAGCGCTTCGCACGGCGGCAGCGACTCGCGGCCGAGCAGGCCGCGCATGCGTTCGCGCATGGTCTGCGTGACCGAGACCTTGATGCCTGCGTCGTTCCCGTGGACCTTCAGGGATGCCAATTTCACAAGAAGCCCTCCTGCACGAACTTCATTGCAATCGGAAATCCCAACACGATGAAGGTAATTGGAAAAATGAACACGAGCAGCGGAAACACGAGTTTCACCGGAGCTTCCATTGCCTTTTTTTCCGCTCGCTGAAAGCGTTCCGAGCGGCGCTGCTCGGATTGGAAGCGCAGCGATTTGGCGAGACCCGCACCCATTCGCTCGGCCTGCACCACCGCACTGACAAAGTTCGTGACTTCCTGGATGCGCAAACGGTCGTCAAGGCGGCGCAACGCTTCGGTTCGGTTCAGCCCGGATTTCAGGTCGCGTAGTACGTGCTCGAGTTCCCAGCGCAAAGGGCCTTCTGGGCCTTTTTCGACGGCCTTCTGGATTGCGCCGTTGATGTTCAGGCCGGCTTCCACGGCGAGCGTCAGAAAGTCCAGGTAGATCGACAGGTGCTTGAGAATTTGCGCGACGCGGCGTCGCCGTACGTCGCGAGTCCAGATGCGCGGATAGAAGTAACCCAGCATGGTGGCGCCAAGCAGCACGAGCACCGAGAAGCTGCCGAGCGCGAGCATAGCCAGAAGCGCGAGCAGCGAAGCCACCACCGCGCCGATGATCGACAGCGCGATGAACTGATGCGCGTTCATCAGAAACGTGAGCGACGTCAGGCGCAATTGCACAGCGGTTCGTTCGACGAGCTTATTGCTGAATCGCGAGCCGAAATGGTGAACCACGAAATTGACGAGTGGCCACAGTGGACGCAGCGACTTCGGCAGCGGATCGAGAAATGTGCGGTCTTCTTGCGGCACAGCGCCGACGAGGCCGCTGACCGACATGTAGCAGATGCCGATAATGACAACTAGCCCGATACTGACGGCGAGAGCAATGAATAGCAGCATGATCAGACGTCGATATTGGTAATCTTGGAGATGGAGAAATAGCCGAGAAGCTCCATCACGCCGATCACTGCGAGCGTGGCCCAGCCGACCGGCTCAGTGAAAAGCGGCGCCATGGCCTTCGGCTCCATGAAGCGCAGCACCAGCATCAGGAACAGCGGCAAACAGGTCATAACGATGCCTTGCATCCGTCCTTGCGATGTGAGCGCTTTGATCTTTCCTTCCATCGTCAGCTTTTCGCGCAGCGTGCGCGCCACCGACTCCAGCGCTTCCGCAAGATTGCCGCCCACCTCGCGCGCGATCGTGACGGCTGCTGTCATCATCAGGAAGTCGGGAATGGGAATGCGCCTTTCGACGTTGCGCATGGCAATATCCAGGTCGATGCCCAAGCGGATTTCCCGCATCAAAAGATCGAATTCCTGCGAGATGGGAGCAGGTGTCTCGTGCACCACGGCTTCCAGAGCCGTTGGAAAACTGGCACCGGCACGAAGCGCGCCGGACATCATGAGCAGCGCGTCGGGCAATTGCTTCTCGATCGCTTCCGTGCGCTTCTTATGCATGCGCGCGAAATATTTGCGCGGCAACAGCATGGCGATTGGAATCGAAGCCGTCGCAATGAGAAGGCTGTGGCTCAACACGAAGACGACGACCGGCAAGCCGACAATGACGACCATGCTCCAGGCCGCGGCCTTCTGCCGGTTCACGAACACGAATGCGTCGGCGAGCGACGACTCTATCTCGCCAGCCATCTGACGCGAACTGGCCTGCAGCGTGGACGTGCCCATGCGTGTGGCGAGAAAAATCAGGAACAGGCTGCCGAAGAACGCCAGCACGAGAATGATTGGAAGAATCATGGTCGACCTCTCATTCCGGGCGCGTGAATATGTCGGTATTCACGGGAATGTGCCTGCGAATCAATTCCTGATAGAAATCGGGAATATAGGCAGTGGGCACGAACTTGCCTTGAATCTTTCCCTGTGCGCTGAAGCCCTCTTCCTTGAATACAAAAACGTCCTGAAGCGTGATGACGCCGGACTCCATGCCGCTCACTTCGCTGACATGTGTCACGCGGCGCGAGCCGCATGAAAAGCGGGACTGCTGCACGATGATGTCCACCGCCGAGCAGATCTGCTCGCGAATGGCCTGCACTGGCAGATCCAGCCCGGCCATCAAGGTCATCACTTCGAGACGCGCGATACAGTCGCGCGGCGTATTGGCGTGGGCGGTAGTCAACGAGCCGTCGTGACCGGTGTTCATTGCCTGCAGCATGTCCAACGCTTCGCCGCCGCGGCACTCACCGATCACGATACGATCCGGGCGCATCCGCAAGCAGTTCTTCACCAGATCGCGAATGTTGACTGCGCCTTTGCCTTCCATGTTGGCCGGACGCGCTTCGAGCGAGACGAGGTTCGGCTGGGATAGTTGCAGTTCCGCGGCGTCTTCGACGGTGACGATGCGTTCGTCGTCGGGAATGTAGCTCGACAGCACATTGAGCAACGTTGTTTTGCCCGAACCCGTGCCGCCCGAAATGATGATGTTGGCTCCCTGCTTCACGGCCGTTTGCAGGAACTCGAGCATTTGTGGCGATAAGGTGCCGAATTTGATCAGGTCTTCGCCGACAAGCTTGCGCTTGGAAAATTTGCGGATCGTAATGCTCGGCCCTTTCAGTGCGAGCGGCGGGATCACGGCGTTCACGCGCGAGCCGTCGGCGAGACGTGCATCGACCATCGGCGAACTTTCGTCGATGCGGCGGCCGATTGGCGCGACGATTCGTTCGATCGCGCCGATTACCGCGCGGTCGTCGGTGAAAATAACGGGCGAGCGCGTCAATTGTCCGTTTTGCTCGATGAAGATTTCGTTGTGGCAATTCACCATGATTTCAGACACGGTGGGGTCCGCAATCAGCTCTTCCAAAGGTCCCAGTCCGATGATTTCGTCGAACACGCTTTTCTTCAGCGCATCGAGCGGAATGTCCGGCGTTCGGAAACTTGCATCGTGATTCAGGATCTCGTCGAGAGCGACGCTGACCGTATTGCGCAATTCGTCTTCTTCCATGCGCGAGACGTTCAGACGTCGCAGGTCGAGCGCGGCGATCACTTTCATATGAGCTTGCTTGCGCAACTCAATGCCGAGCGGGCTGTTGATCGGTGCAACCGGCAATACGCCGGTTACCGTTTTCCTGGAGGGCGTGGGCTGGCTGTCGAGCGTGACACCGGCTGCCGGTTGAGGATGGCCCGCCGCTTCTTTTGACGCAGCGAACGATAGTGGGGCTTCCGTCATCGCATGCGCATGAGCATGCGACGCAGCCTGCCCGGTTGGTGTCGCTGCATATCCCGTGCGGAAGCGTTGTGCATCTGCGCCCGGTTGAGCGCCCACGGGCGACGCCGCTCGATGTAACTCGGCGGGCGCGGCTTCTTTGAACTGCGCGGAGTGCATATCTTGCGATGACTGCGCGCTGGGAACGGAGGGAACAATTGCAGCAGATGGTGCCGGCTGTGCGGCGGCGCGAACGATCTTGATTGTCGTCATGCCGATTTCGATCTGGTCGGCCTCGGTCAGTGGACCATACCGTGTAATCGGTGATCCGTTGACGAGCGTTGCAGCTATTCCGCCTTGGTCCTCGATGTAGTAAGCATTGTGCTCGCGCACGATGCGCGCTTGCAGCTTACCTATCAGCAGTCCCTTGACGTTGATGTCGCAACTTGCATCCTTGCCGATCGTGCAGCCGTGATCGACCTGGAGCGCGCGCATCGTGGCATTGCGCGCGTGTATCTGAAGATTGAGCATTATGGTTCTCCGCGAGGCGCGTTCAGTTCGGCGCGTTGCCGAGGACGCCCACTTGCTGCGGCGGCACCTTGCCGTTCGCCGTGGACTGACCGGCATTGCTCGGAGCAGCGGGTGCCACTGGCGTCTCCAGGCCGGCGTTAAGCATGCGGAGCGCCTCGGCGACGCCTACCGGGGGCATGCTTGTCGATGACGTTGCCGGCTGCGGCGCCGGTTGAGCAGGCGCGGTAGGGACTGCCTGAGCTTGCGAAGAAGCGGGCGACAAAGGCAATTGCGATGCCTGTCCGGAAGCCCCGCCGGAAGCCTCAGCAGGAGCTTGAGGTCGCTGAGATACCGGCGTCGTCGCCGGCTCCAATGCCGGCGCACGCGGCGACGTGCTGCGGATAGGCGAGGGCAGCAGCGCGGGCGTAGGCGCGACAGGAGATCGCGGTATAGCGACATGAGTTGCCTTTTCCGCATCGGCGATAAGCGGCTCGGGGTTGCCGTACTTGTTCCGGTAGCCGCTGTCTATCCCATCGGCGCGCGCCAGCAGATCCGAGTTTGGTGCCAGTGCCGGATCGGAAATGAGCGGCGTCACGAAGATGACGAGATCGCTTTTCTTCGCCCGGAAGCTGTCCGAACGGAACAGCTGACCGATGACCGGTATCTGGCCGAGAAACGGCATACCGTTGCTGTCGTTAGCTGCATCGGCACTTATCAGGCCGGAGATAGCGAGCGTCTCGCCGGCTCGCATCGAAATGTCCGAACTGGTGCTGCGGGTCAAGAAGCCAGGCAGACCGCCATAACTGACCGTTGGATCGATCTGGCTGATCTGAGTGGTCAGATGCGCGGAGATAATGCCGTTTGCGTCGACGACAGGATTGATGCTCAGCTTGACGCCATAGTCCTTGTACATCACATTCGTGGTGCCGAGCGCCCCCGACTGCGGAATGGGCACTTCCCCGCCCGCCAGGAAACTCGCGGTGCCGCCGCTCTTAGTGTTCAGTTCGGGCGCAGCGAGAACGAATGCATCGCCGTTATCGACGGCAAAGTTGATCTGCGAAGTGATGTTCGACGCGATGCCCGCAAGGAAGTAACTCGTGCCCGCGGTAATCGCTTTTGCGGCACCTGTTGCGACGCTCGCGGCCCCGCCGATCTGCGGTCCCCTGAAGGCGCTATCCCACGCAATGCCGAGGTTTCTCTGCGCATTGCGCGTCACTTCCATGATCTGCACCTTGAAGTGGACCGTCTTCCTGAGCGCATCGCCTTCGTCCACGGTTGTCGTGTCAATCACGTTTTTCATGTCTTGGGTTGCCGATTTGACGATCCCGATCATGTCGCGATGCACGACGCCCGACAGAACAATATTGGAGCCGATTGCGTCGATGCGAAGGCCGGACACGGACTTCAGCACCGCACGCAACTGCTGCAGCGACGCGTTCACTTCGGCCTTTGCGACACGTACCGTGGTTTGCAAGGCGATGCCTTTCTCGTTCCACACAACGAGCGATGTCATACCGTCCTGCTCGCCAAGTAGCATCAGGCTGCCGTCGACCACGTTCGCAGTGATCAGCTTGCCGTTACCTATCGCGATGCGCTTGATGGTGCCGCGCACATGGAGAATGCGCACCTCGCCGCGAAACATTTCCAGCACCTGCGTGTTTGCGGATAAGTCGTCCGACGTCGAGGGATAGGCGGTCTGAGCTAACGCGAGCGGCGCGGCTTCGCACAACAACATGCCGATCACAATGGACGGCAGTACCCGGCGGCGCAATTGCGCCGCGTTGTATTTGACTTTCATGGTTTGAAACCTGTGCTCAGTACTTTAGTTCTGCTCAGACGCGCTGGCCGCAGCGGCTTTTTGCAGCTGTTGGGCGATGGCGTTGGCCTGCTCGTAGACGCTTGTTTGGCGCTGCGGCACGACGGGCGCTGGTTGACCGGCGACAGGCGGCGCGTTGGCAGCCGCCGGCGGCTCGTGCGTGGAATCCGACTGCACACTCGGAACGATGCTGGCATTTGTCGCCCCGCCACCGGAGATCACTTCGACAACCTGTGACGTCGCGGCCTTGGGATTCGAGGTCCCCAGGTACGCTGGGTCCGTGAACACGTCTTTTTCCTCGACCAGCGATGGTCCGTCGTTAGCCTTGTCGTCAGGGTTGCGCAAGATAAGACGCAAGCCGCCGATTTTCTGCGCGAGCGCGATGCGCCCGACATCCTCTGCCGGCACTTGCAGCGTCACGGTCGTGTAACCCATGCCTTCCTGCCGGCTCATTGCGCTGCTGTTCGCATTCGCCTGATCGTGCTCGGCGGCCTCGCCCGCGTCTCGTGCGCGAAGGTCCTGGCCGGTGGCGAGGACCAGTGCGTTCGGCATCATCAATTGCGCCACCTTCTTATCGTCCGAGGTGTGATCTTGATGGAACGCTTTGCCGATCCAGTACACGTCGACGCGATTTCCCGGCCGGAGCATCAATGCAGTCGAATTAACCGTATCGATTTCGACCGTGACGGCACGTTGCCCTGCGGGTAGCACGTCGGAAAAGTCGCGGCCGCGGAGTGCGTCGATGTCGGCAGCGCGCAAAGGCAGGCCGCGGCGCACCGGTTTGACGAGGCGCGACGTGCGGTATTGCCCGAAATTGTCGGGACGTACCATGTCGTCGTAGACCAGATCGGCCTGAATTTCGCGTGACACGAAATCGCTGCTCGACAGCGGTGTTCCGATCGGCAGATCGCGTGCCGGTACGACGACTTCTACACCAGCACGCACTTTCTTTCCGGCCATTTCGGCTTTCAGTTTGTCTTCGCGGTCGTTCAGATATTTATAGAGGAGGAACGTCAGACCGCCTGCAACGCATACAGCGAGGAACAGCAGTACCCATGAGTTCGCGAGAAGCGAGCGGATTTTAATTTTCTTAAGCATGACCAATCGACCGTTACCGGTCAGGGAAGCGATAGGGTGAAGCTGTACGCGCTGAAGAGCGACTTGAAACTCGAGACGAGCGCTGTGAACGGTGCGACGGTGTCGCCCGTCAGCAGAGAAATGATGACGATCAGGGCGGCCGTAACCACGAGGTATTCCGCGTAAGCCTGGCCGCGCTGCCGGCTGCGCCGCGCGAAGCAATCAAAACGTTGGCGCATCTCAACGGTTCCTGGTTGCATTGATGACCGCGACGGTTCTTCCGTCCCGGTCCGAGAAGCTGGCGTCGACACTGTCTTTTCCGCGTTGCATGGCGAATGCCTTGCCTTGCGGCGATTGCATACCGACGGACTGATATTCCGGTTCGCGGCCTACGTTCACCCACCCCTGCGAGACGAGACGGTTGCGGTAGCGCTGCGCGTTCCAGCGCGCTTCGCCGGGAATATCGAGCAGCCATGTCCGCCCTGTCTGACCGCGATCGCGGCTCTCGACATCGGACAAAACCTTGCTCTCCTCAGGCAGTGGAATCGCGGAATCGGGAATCTTGAGATTGGCCTCGCCAGTGCCCAGACGGATCACGCTCATCAGGCCGCGGGTGTACGCACGTTCCTGCGGTAAAGGCAGGTTCAGCAGATAAAGGCAATTGCCGTCGACGGCGCTAAGCATCAAACCTGACGCAGTGCTCCGACCTTTTGCCGGCGCGTTCTCGGCGGTCCAGAATGCACGGAATGCCTTCGACACATCGTCGACGGTCCCTTCGAACTGCATGCCGACGACTGATATAGGCACGCCGTTGACGATCATGTCTCGCCCAATCGCTTCGGAACGTTGCGGCGCGACGGGCGTCTTGTCACATGCAGTTCCCGCGACTGCGGCGCCGGTAAAAAGGATCGAGGCAGCGATTGCGCTGCCCACAAGTTGACGGAAGTACTTCATGGTTTCAAGCGACTCGGCGGTACGACGTCTTGCTGGATGCGGCCGAACTGAAGCGTTGAAATTTCGGGCGCGTACTTCCGCAGACTCTGATAGGTATTGGGCGGAACGAGAATCACGTTGGCGGCGGCGACCGCCGGACTAAACACGGCCTTGTTGCTGTCGGCGCCGTCAGGTACCCACGTATTCGTCATTAGCACGGTGGTGTCGGAGAACGTCAGGCCGCTGAACGCAGGCAACACATGGTCTTTTGGCCAGAGGCGTTTAAGCACCTCGCTATCTTGAGCAATGGCGACGCTGACCGCGCTGCTTTGCAGCGTGCGCGTGGGCAGGCTCAGCTGGGCTTCGTAGCTCCCGCCCGTAGCGCCAGGCACCGGCCACTTGTTCAAGGCCGAAGTGGTGTGACTGCTCTCGGGATCGGCGGCCGCGGTGGTGCTGACCTGGACGTCCGACGCGGACGCCAGCAACGGGTTGCCGCCATAGTCATTCCACATGGCCGGCTGAGTCGCGGCTAGTTGAGTCTGATTGCGGTCGGTGCCGGAGATGGCGGCACCGTCGCCGACCATGATGCGTTCCAGCACTTCGCCTTTGATATCCGAATCTGTCTTGCTTGCGGCGAGCGCAGCGCTGCCATACTTGCTCGACCAGCCTTCGGTGGTGGATGGATCGCCGGCGAGATTTTTTGCTGGATCGCTGTCCGTCCATACGGTGCGCTCCCATGCTGCGTAGCGCGAGGCCATCAGCGTGCGGTTACGAACATCATTGAACTTGCCGAGCATGATGATGGCGAGCATCAGCACGCTCATCACCGTGATCATTGCGACGAGAAATTCCACCATCGCCTGGCCAGCTTGCGCGGCGGCGTTTCTAAAGTGCGTTCGTTTCATCGCTTTTGCACCTGCACTTCTGCCGGTATCTGGTTGGCCTGTGCAGCTTCGCGCTCGGCGGCACTGACCGGTGCGAGCGTAGCCTGCCAGTACGGGCTGAAGAGACTTGGATATTCAGTGTGATGGTCGGCGCGCGCCCATTGGTCCGCATGCATCAAGCCGCCGATAATGGAGTTGCTGAGCGACGTCTCGTCGGGGCGCACGAAGTAGGCGTTCGCACTCGACAGTGCGCGCATCGCACCACCGGCCGCGTTGGTAACCACTTGCATTCGTCCGCCACCCTGTAGGCCGATGGTTTTGACGAGCGTATCGCTGTTGCGCGTGACTTCTATGGTGATGCGTGGCGCCTGCGCTGCCAGTTGTACGCCGTTGACTTCCTGATAAGGCAGCAGACCGCCGTTGGAAGGGTCAAGCGAGGGCCCCGGCCCCTCGCGAAACTGTTCCGCCATCGCGTCAGGCACTTGCCATCCGGGCCTCGAACTGCCGGTGTAGCCGAAGTTGAAATAGCCGCCGTAGCCTTGCCAATCCTGCCATGCAGCGAACGGTGGATGGGTCATGTAGTTCGTGATGTTGCCGTTGGCGCTGCCGCCGTAACCGGCTTCCGATTCAATCGGTCCAAGGCAGCTGATCCGAAGGTGAGCAGTACTCGCGTCGATTGATTGCCATCCGCTCTTGTCGTTACGTAGTTGCGTGCCGCCGTCATGCGTTACGTTGATGGTGAACGAACTGCCGCTCCCGCAGATTTTGTTGGCGCTGTCGTTCAGTTGCTGAAAGTTGGGCGCGACGCTGCGCACCGAGTCGCGATTTTTGACGAACCCGTCGAGGGTGGCGGCGTTGGTCACGACGTCGGCGAAGTCGTCTTGTCCGAGGGTGCCTGCGGGGATGACCGTCGCCGTATATGAGCTCCATGCGGCGAGCTGCGCGGCATTGCGGGAGCTCGTAAAGTACCCGGCGGTAACGTGCGTGTCTGGCTGATTCAACTGCGCAATCGCGTCAGTTGCATCGGGCACCGCGGTGAACACTGCTGCGTGGTAATTGGCTTGAGCATCGCTCAGCGCGCGGTTGAGTGAACCGATATTCCTCGCGACAGTAGGCAGCAGCGCATCGAGAGTGGCACGTACCGGCGCGATGTCGGCCTTGCCGATTTGCTTCGGCGTGCTCCATTGAGCAGGATGATCCGCGATGACGTTGACGGTGTTGTCGACTTCCGACAGGGAGTACGTGGCGTCGAGCTCGTCGATCCACGATTTCAATGCGACCACCTGCGCGGCCGTGACCTGATTGGCGATCATTGCGCGGTTCGTGTAGGCAGAGAAGTTGTAATCGCGCGCCTGCAACACGGCTGCGCTGTATGCGGCGGCGTCGGCAGTGTTCTGCAACTTGATTTTGGCGCTCGTCATCTGGAACGAGTTGAATGCCACGTACAGGCCGATGCAGCCGATCAGCAGAAAAAGCAGAGCAGGGACCAGCGCCTGCCCGCTAGCGCCGGCAACCCCGGCCCTGCCCTTGCGGGCAGAGCGTTTCATGATGGATATCGCTAATCGGATGGGATTAGTTGCCGACGTTGTTAGAGTCGTTATACGTACCCATGTTTTTCGTCTTGTTGGCGTTGGTAGTCGCCGTGTTGGCGTTCGTTTGCGCCGTCGAGATGTTGCTCTGCGCGTTCTGCCCGGACATTTCAACGGCGAGGCCGGCGGTCTGGTTGCGCAGCGTCTGGCCGAACATCGAATACACGCCAATCGCGGACACAGCGATTAGCGCGACGATGATGATGTATTCCGTCATGCCTTGACCTGACTGCTTATCTTTGCGGCGGATCTGCGTAAGTTTCATGATTTTCTATTGAAGGATATTAAAGGTGTCTCGACACGGCTGTGCAAGCGGTTTTGTCCTGGATATTCAAATTTAACCAAGACTTTTTTGCTTGAAACGTATCAGCGACAGTGTCGGGCAAAGTATAAGAATGTGAGTTGCATATGAATGGGTGAAATTTCCCAATCTCGACAACGTAATTCCTCTATTAGCGTCGCGAATAAGCGCAGACCATCTTTCGGTTTTGTCAGAAATGGTCGTTCCACTGTCGGTGCGGCACGGCTGGCAGCGCAGCTGCAGTGCTTCGCGTCGCACTGTATGACCTGCGGATCTTCGGTGAGCACAGTCGTCCGTGCAAGCTGAATGGGCGGTTTTCGCCGCCTATGGATTATCCGAGTATTAATGCAGAAAATTCCTACGCGTTTTTCGTGTTTCCTGATTTTTAAAGATAGAGCCCAAAGTTAGATTCGCGATGCGCGAAAACTTTGTATCGAGCTTTAAACGTGCCGGTCGGTTTTTTTGCGGGGAGCGTGTGCGCACGGTTTCTCAAATCGAACTGCAAGCGGGGCTTGCCCTCTATCTAGGGAATTTATGAATAAGTCGTATATCAGCGTCTGGAATGACGTTACCAGAACATGGGTGGCTGCGCCCGAGACTGCGAAGGCGCGCGGGCGTGCGACAGCTTCGTCCACTACCATCCCGGCTGATGCCGGTGTCGAGAGTCGCCCGGCAATCGCGTTGCAGGCTGCATTCATGCCGATTGCCATGGCAATCGGCGCAATGGGTATGTCCATGTTGCCGGGTACGGCAGCGGCACAGGCGACCACGGGGAACGGTGGTCTTGAGCTGTGCCCTGGGCAGATGGGAACGGATGGAATGGGCTCGGCTTGGGGGCCGCTATCCAGCACCGTCGGCATGATGTCCTGTAGTCCTATCGGGACCGGGAATGAAGGGATGTCCTTCTCCTTGAATAACGGGGCGGCCGACAACGGCGCGTGGGGCTACGCTGACAATGCCATCACCGCTCGTGTCACCGGGTATGCGGATGGTCGCCTGGAACTCGTCGGGCAAGGTGGCATCTCCGTGCTCAATACCATGAACATGAGCGGTAACAAGATTACCGGCCTGGCAGCGGGCAATGTGTCATCGGGCAGTTCAGATGCGATTAACGGCGCGCAGCTCTATCAATACACCCGGTATTTTCAGGCGAACTCTCCGTCGTCCGAGCCGGCTAGCAGTGCGCTGGCAACAGGGGCGAGTTCGGTCGCTTCCGGGCCGTATGCAATAGCGCTTGGTAGCCACTCGAGTGCATACGGTGCAAACACCGTCGCACTGGCGTCGAACTCCGTCGCACTGGGCGCGGGTTCCGTTGCCAGCCGCAGCGACTCAGTGTCCGTCGGTTATTTGTCCGCAGACGGTGTATCGCAGTACACGAGACAGATCACGAACGTGACCGCAGGCGCTGCGGGCACTGACGCCGTCAACGTCAACCAGTTGAACGCCGCTATCGCAAGTGTCAACGGCGGAGGAGGCGGGCTTGCGGATAATGCCGTCGTCTATGACAGCTCGGCAGCTGCCCTGATTACGCTCAAAGGCACGAAGGGTACGAAGATCACGAACCTGACGGCTGGCGACATTTCATCGGGCTGGAGCACGGACGCGGTTAACGGCTCGCAGCTGTACCAGACGAACCAGAACGTTACGAACGTTGCAAATAACGTTGCCAACGTCGCAGGCAATCTGGCCAACGTAACCAATGTAGTCAATAACATCGTAAACAATGGCATCGCGGGCAATCCGCTCGTCGTTGCATACGACTCGTCGGCTCGCGACATAGTCACGCTTGGCGGTACAACGCAAACGGCGGCTGTCAAGCTGAGGAACGTGGCTGCCGGCGACATTTCCTCGGACACGAGCACTGAGGCCGTCAACGGCGGTCAGTTGTACACGACCAACCAGAACTTGAATGCTCTGGCGAACAACGTGACCAGTGCCGTGATTAACATCTATAACCACGGCGTCAAGTATTTCCACACGAATTCGACGCTGGCCGATTCGTCGGTCATCGGGGCGGAATCGGTGGCGATCGGCGGCCAGGCCATCGCATCGGCGGACAATTCCGTGGCCATCGGCTCCAATTCGTTGGCCGATCGCGCCAATGCGGTGTCGATCGGTTCATCAACGACCCAGCGCCAAATTATCAACGTTGCCGCTGGTACGCAGAACAATGACGCAGTGAACCTCGGCCAGATGACCGCTGCGATCAACGCCGCCGCGGGCGGTGGTTCGCCGGACGCAGTGGTGTACGACTCATCGGCGCACACGAAGCTTACGCTTGGTGGCACGGCTGCCACGACGGCGGTCGGCTTGACAAACGTGGCGGCCGGTCAGGTTATTTCGGGCAGTAAAGATGCGGTGAACGGCTCTCAGTTGTACAACGCGGCGAGTAGCGTGGCGAACGCGCTGGGCGGCGGCTCCAGTGTGAGTGCGGCTGGTGCTGTTACAAGCCCGACTTACACGGTGCAGGGCAGTACGTACAGCGATGTAGGATCGGCCCTCGGCGGAGTCGACACGGCTATCAGCGGACTCAGTAACGACGTTGCCAATTCCTCGAAGTACATCAAGGTCGTATCGGCCTCTTCGTCAGCTATTGCGACGGGCTCCGAGGCTGTGGCGATTGGCGGTTCTGCATATACAAGCGGCGCCAACTCCGTAGCTATCGGCTCGGGCGCACGTGCCCAGTTTGCAAATTCGGTGGCTCTTGGAGCGAACTCCCGAGTGACCGCGGCGAATGCTGTTTCTGTCGGCGACGTGGGCTCCGAACGTCGCATCATGAATGTTGCTAACGGCGTCTCCGGTAGCGACGCGGTAACCTACAGTCAGTTGAACGCAGTTCAGGCGGCACTCACGCAGCAAATTTCTGCGCAGTCGGGTGGTGTCAAATCGGTGCGGGTCGGTGCAACGCTGCTGGGCGCTACGCCGGTTACTGCCTATATCGCAGTAAGCTCGAATGTCACGCCCGGCACTACAACGAGTACCGACAACGCCATGGACGCAATGGCGATCGGTCCCACGGCTACCGCGCTGGGTCAAGGCTCTCTAGCGGTCGGTGCAGGCTCGGGTACTGCTCTGGCTGGCTCGACTGCAGTCGGTACCGGCGCAGCAGCTCTCGCCCTCAACACGACCGTGATTGGCGCCGGTGCGAATACCAGTAACGCTGCGGCCAATGGTGTCGCGATCGGTTACAACGCGGCCGCGCAAGGCGCGAACGCCCTGTCGCTCGGCTCATCGAGCACCACCAATGCGTCGAACGCAGTGGCGATCGGCGCCAGCTCGGTTGTGACAACAGCTGGTTTGAATTCCTTGGCCTTCGGCGCAAATACTACCGCTAGCGTGGCGAACTCAGTGGCGTTGGGTAGCAACTCGGTCGCGGACCGTGCCAACACTGTTTCGGTGGGAAGCACATCGGCACAACGTCAGGTCGTGAACGTTGCAGCCGGTACGCAGGGCACGGACGCGGTGAACGTTACCCAACTGAGCGGCGTGACGGACATGATCGGTGGCGGCGCGGCAGTGAACGCCGACGGCACGATCAAGAAGCCCGCCTTTACGATCGGCGGTCAGACCTACACGGATGTCGGCGCGGCGATCGTGGCGGCGTCGGGCGGCTCTGCGAACGCAGTGCAATACGATTCGTCGTTGCGTACAAAAGTGACGCTCGGCGGTTCGGGCACGTCCGTCCCCGTCACGCTCACCAACGTGGCGAACGGTGTGTCCACCAACGACGCGGTCAACGTTGCGCAGTTGCAGGCAATGGGCGGCACGTTCAACAGCAGCGGTGTTGTCACGAACGCGTTTGTTGCGTACGACGACACGACCAAGAGCAAGGTAACTCTCGGCGGATCTGGCGCGACCAAGGCAGTGACGCTGACGAATGTCGCGAACGGCGTGGCCACGAACGACGCGGTCAACGTTGCGCAGTTGCAGGCAATGGGTGGCACGTTCAACAGCAGCGGTGTTGTCACGAACGCGTTTGTTGCGTACGACGACACGACCAAGAGCAAGGTAACTCTTGGTGGAGCTGGCACGACCAAGGCAGTGACGCTGACGAATGTGGCGAACGGCGTGGCCACGAACGACGCAGTCAACGTTGCGCAGTTGCAAGCTATGGGCGGCACGTTCAACAGCAGCGGCGTGCTGACGAACGCGTTCGTAGCGTACGACGACACCACCAAGGCAACCGTCACACTGAAAGGTACTAACGGCACTACGATTACGAACGTGAAGGCTGGCGGGCTGTCGGCCACTAGCACGGACGCGGTCAACGGCGGCCAGTTGTATCAAACGGACGCAAACATCGCAAACGTTGCCGGTAACCTGACGAACGTGACTAACACGGTCAATAACATCGTCAACGGTGGCGGCATTAAGTACTTCCACACGAACTCGACACTTGCGGATTCGTCGGCGACCGGCGCGAACTCGGTGGCGATCGGCGGGGCAGCGAGCGCGTCGGCAACGAACTCCGTCGCGTTGGGTTCGAATTCAGTGGCTACCCGCGCTAACGCGGTGTCGGTTGGCGCAACCGGTTCAGAACGCCAGATCATCAACGTGGCGAATGGTACGAACGGCACCGATGCAGTGAACTTGCAGCAGTTGCAAGCGTTGGGCGGCATGATCAACAGCAGCGGTGTTGTCACAAACGCTTTTGTCGCTTATGACGACACTACGAAGGGCAAGGTGACCTTTGGCGGCTCGGGTGCGACCAAGGCAGTGACGCTGACCAATGTGGCGAACGGTGTCGCGACCAACGACGCGGTCAACGTTGCGCAGTTGCAGGCGATGGGCGGCACGTTCAACAGCAGCGGTGTCGTGACAAACGCGTTTGTCGCGTACGACGACACGACCAAGAGCAAGGTAACCCTCGGCGGATCTGGCGCGACCAAGGCGGTGACGCTGACGAATGTCGCGAACGGCGTGGCCACGAACGACGCAGTCAACGTTGCGCAGTTGCAGGCCATGGGCGGCACGTTCAACAGCAGCGGTGTCGTGACGAACGCGTTTGTTGCGTACGACGACACGACCAAGAGCAAGGTAACCCTTGGTGGAGCTGGCACGACCAGGGCAGTGACGCTGACGAATGTCGCGAACGGTGTGGCCACGAACGACGCGGTCAACGTCGCGCAGTTGCAGGCCATGGGCGGCTCGTTCAATAGCAGCGGTGTAGCGACTAACGCGTTCGTTGCGTATGACGACACGGCCAGGAACACGATCACGCTAAAGGGCGCGAGCGGTTCCACGAAGATTACCGCTGTGAAGGCGGGCACGCTGTCCGGCACAAGTCTCGACGCTGTGAACGGCAGCCAGTTGTACAGCACAGCAACCAGCGTTGCTAGCGCGCTGGGCGGCGGTTCAACCGTGAGTTCAACTGGCGCAATCTCCGCTCCGAGTTATCAGCTCAGCGGTGGCACTTACTCGGACGTTGGTTCGGCTCTCGCTAGTGTAGACAGTGAGGTCAGTGCGATTAACAACAACATCGCTGACACGACGAAGTACATCAAGGTGGTGTCCGCATCGAGTGCGGCCATCGCGTCCGGCGGCGAAGCCGTGGCAATTGGTGGCGGCGCGTACTCGAGCGGTCTCAATGCTGTCGCTATCGGTTCCGGCGCGCGATCGCAGTTTGCAAATTCGGTGGCGCTTGGTGCGAACTCGCGGGTAACTGTCGCGAACAGCATCTCTGTCGGTGACGCGGGTTCCGAGCGCCGCATCATGAACGTGGCAAACGGCGTAGCCAATACCGACGCAGTAACGCTCGCACAGTTGAACGCACTGAAGGCTTCGATTGCACCTGTACAGTCGACTGGTCTGAGGTCGATGCTTCTGGGCGCGGCCGTTCCGGTTACCAACTACATCGCTGTCAGCACTCTCGTGACGCCGGGGCTTCCTGCAACATCGACGGATAACACAGAGAACGCGATGGCTATCGGGCCTGGCGCAATGGCTCAAGGCGCAGGGTCTGTGGTCATCGGTGCAGGGTCGGGTTCGTTCCGCGCCGGTTCAACGGCAGTGGGTTCGTATGCGGTTGCATCGGCACTCAATGCGACTGTGATTGGCGACGGCGCAACCACCAATAACTACGCCGACAACGCGGTGGCGATCGGCTACCTGGCCGCTGCTCAAGGCGCTGACTCGCTTGCTCTCGGTTCTAACAGCGTCACGAACGCCCAAAATGCCGTCACACTGGGTAGCAGCGCGAACGTCTCAACCGGCAGCACGAACTCGATGGCTCTCGGAGCCGGTTCCTCGGCTAGCGCCGCGAACGCTGTCGCAATCGGCTACAACGCAGTTGCAGACCGTGCAAACGCTGTTTCGGTTGGTAGCAGCACACAACAGAGTCAGATCATCAACGTCGCTCCTGGTACGAAAAATACCGACGCGGTGAACCTGGCCCAGATGAATACTGCTATCGCAGCTGTTGCTGGCGGCGGCGCACCTAACGCGGTGGTCTATGACACGTCACTGCACACCAAGGTGACGTTGAACTCCGCAGGCGCGCCTGTAACCGTGTCAAACGTGGCAGATGGTGTCGCCAACAACGACGCTGTGAACGTCGAGCAGCTGAAGGCAATGGGCGCAACCATCGGCACGAGTGGCAACGTCACGAATGCATTTGTTGCGTACGACAGTACGAGCAAGAACCAGGTGACGTTCGGTGGTACTGCCTCGACGACCCCAGTCGTTCTCGCAAACGTCGGCGCCGGCCTCGTGACGTCGACCAGCACGCAGGCAATCAACGGTTCGCAGCTCTATGGTGCGATGAGCAGCACTGCTGCCGCGCTGGGCGGCGGCTCGTCGGTATCGGCGAACGGCACGGTCACGAAGCCAAGCTATCAGCTCAACGGCGGGACATACAGCGACGTAGGTGCGGCATTGATCGCGATCGCATCGGCCAACGGCACGGGCTCGCCTAATGCTGTGCTGTATGACACTTCTGCACACACGTCGGTGACACTCGGCGTCACCGGTTCGCCGGTGAAGGTGTCGAACGTCTCTGATGGCGTGGCTAACAACGACGCAGTCAACGTCGCGCAGCTGAAGGCAATGGGCGCGACCATCGGCACGAGCGGCAACGTGACGAACGCGTTCGTCGCATACGACGATACGAGTAGGACCAAGGTGACGTTCGGTCTTGGCGGTTCCACCACGCCGGTGATTCTTTCGAACGTCGGCTCGGGCCAGGTGTCGTCAAGCAGCACCCAGGCAATCAACGGCTCGCAGCTGTATGGCGCGATGAGCAGCACGGCAGCCGCGCTGGGCGGCAGTTCGTCGGTGACGGCGAACGGTGCGATCTCCAAGCCGGCTTATTCGCTGGACGGCCAAACGTTTACCGATGTTGGCGCAGCGCTGACGGCGGTGAACGCTAAGGCGGCTACTGGGTCGGTGAACGGTGTGGTGTACGACTCGTCGGCGCATGACAAGCTGACCTTGGGTGGTGTCGGTTCCACCATCCCGGTGACGCTGGCAAACGTCGCCGACGCCATGAGCGATGACCAGGCAGTCAACCTCAAGCAACTGAAGGCGGCTGGCTTGAACGTAGACCCGACGGGCAACGTGACGAACTCGTTCGTCGCATACGACAACGCTACGAAGGCTACGGTGACCTTTAACGCGGGCGGCGCGCCGACCCAGTTGAAGAACGTAGCTGCCGGTACCGACGGTACTGATGCGGTCAACGTCAACCAGATGCAGACGTACGTTGATCAGAAGACGGGCGGCGGGGGTAACGCGACGAACGCCGTCTCGTACGACGATGCTTCCAGGACTCAGGTGACGTTGGGTGGCGCAGGTTCGGCTACGCCGGTCACGCTGACCAATGTGGCTGACGGCAAGAACGCAACCGACGCTGTCAGCTACGGCCAGTTCTCTGCCTTGGAAAACACGGTGAAGAATATTTCGGATACCGGTTCGACCTACGTCAACATCAACAACCCCGGCTCCAATGGCACTGCTGCGGTTGCTTCCGGGACGGATTCGATCGCAATCGGTAACGGTGCCGTTGCGTCGGGTAGCGAATCGATTGCAATTGGCAAGAACACCAAGACGACGGGTGACAGCTCGGTCGCCATGGGTTCCGGTGCTTCTGCTACCAATGCCAACGCAGTTGCTCTCGGTGCAAACTCGACAACGGATCGGGACAACACGGTATCGGTGGGTTCCGCCGGAGCCGAGCGTCAGATCACCAACGTCGCGGCGGGCACTCAGGCAACCGACGCCGTCAACGTGGGCCAGTTGAACAATGCCATGGGCAACATGAGCAATACGATCAACAACGTTGACCGGAGTGCTGCCAAGGGTATTGCTGCGGCATCGGCGCTGAACATCGTCACGCCGTACCTGCCGGGTCGCACCACGCTGAACGCGGGTGTCGCGAACTACCGTGGCTACCAGGCCGTCGGTCTGGGCGTGTCCCGCTGGAATGAGAAGGGCACCGTCAACTACAACCTTGGCGTGTCCACCTCGGGCGGCAATAGCACCATCGTTCGCGCTGGTATCGGCATCGTCCTCGGCAACTAAGCAATGGCCGTAAGGCCTTCAATAGAAGCTTGAGACGTTAGCTGTCGGGGTCGCACGGGAAGTTTCCGTGCGACCCCTCTTTCCATGAGAAAACAGACATGAAGTACTCTTTAATTGCCATCGCGTTTGCCGCGATGCTCGCCGGCTGCTCGTCATCTGCGACTCGCGACCGGTTGCAGATTCAGGATCCCACAGTCCTGCAGGACGGCTTCAGCACCACGCAAAGTCAGGCTGCCGGGGCTGCAACGCCGCAGTGGATCGAGACATATGGCGGCATCAAGAACAATGCATTGATGGATGCCGTCCAACGCCGCTTGCAAGCGCTCGGCGAGCAAAAAAAGAATTACTTCGGCGACAAGGCGCAGTGCTGGCTGAACGCCGCAAGCGCCGAGCGATACAGCCGGGATAACTGGGGTTTTATCGAGGAAGCACTAGTTCAGGCCAATCGCCTCACTACCGCGCTCGAGAGCGGTCAAGGCCTGTCTGTCGACAATCCTGAGCTGCGGACAGCTTCAGTGATCCGCCCCGACCTGTGGAAGCGGATTCTTGAGGTGAAGACCTCGCCGCTGTTCCCACAATGCCAGGAAGCGCAGCGTTTGACGGCGTGTTCCGAGGTCGAGATGATTCATGCCGGCCACGAGGCCTGGACAAGAAACTTCGACCAGAGTCAGCGGCTGGTAGACGGTGTAGAGAAAGGACTGCCGGGTATGGGCGCCGCGCTCGCAGCCTGCACCCCGCCGACGGCCGCCACGCCCGTGCCGGTCATGCTCAAGAAGATGACGTTGCAAGCTGACGCGACGTTCAAGTTCGACAGGAGTGATTCGGGCGGCATGCAGCCCGCCGGCAAGGCGAAACTCGACCAGCTTGTCCGCGATTTGAAGCAGGCCGACGACGTGACCGGCATCAGGATCGAGGGTTATACCGACCGCCTGGGTAGTGACAGCTACAACCGTCAACTGTCCGCGAAGCGCGCAGAGACAGTGAAGCGTTATCTGCAAAACGGCGGTGTCACTGTACCGATAGGCTCGCGCGGCCGTGGCAAGGAAAATCCCGTAGTTGAGTGTAGCGAGCGCAACCGCGAGGCTCTGATCGACTGCCTTGCACCGAACCGTCGCGTCGAATTGGAATTCGCGCGCGGTGACGCACAGAAGCCCGTGCTGTCAAAAAGCACACAGATGCAAAACCAGCAGGAACAGTGAAACCAGGAATGGCCCGTCCGGCGATGTGGCCATTCCTTTTCACGCAGTTGCGATAAGTATCAGGGGCGCAGAGTTCGCGCTCCGTCCCGATCCGCTCGCCGCCGGTTTTCGGCCTGCACATGCAGTTCTGCGCTGTGCCGACGTGGGTTCACTCTCGGCGACAGGTACATCTTTCCTGCAAGAGATTGCAAATTACTAACGCGGGACCGGGCTGCCGCGGTAATTCGCGGTCTGGCTTGCTGATCTCCGCGGAGCGCGAAATTTCCACTACTCGTTTAGGAAATGTCCCAAGCATATTGCAGAGCTATCGCTTCACGCTGTGGAAACATGTTCGCAAGGCATTGTTAAAATCAATGTGAGTTTCGCTGCGCTATCTCTGTTTTATTTTGCGCCCCTTGATTAATAAGAAAATAAACGGAGCTGAAAATGAAAAGAATTGCGATCATTGACGATCACCCAATAATTCGTGGAACGATAGCCAGCGTACTGCGCGCCGACCCGGAACTCGAGATGGTGGGAGAGTGCGGCGACGGTGAAGAGGGCCTGCAGATGGTCCTCAAAGAAAAGCCAGATCTCGTGATTATTGATCTCGATCTTCCTAGACTCGACGGACTATCTATCATCCGGCGCATTCGCGAAGAAAATCTGAAGGTCTGCATTCTGGTTCTTTCGGCGAAGCCGGAAGATGTGATGGCTGGATATATGAGAGCCGCTGGTGCAAATGGCTATGTAGGAAAGGGCCGTCAAATGAGCGAATTGATCACGGCGCTTAAGACTATTCTGTTCGGCTACGACTGTTTTCCGGCTGATGCTACTGGCTCTATGCCGGAGAATCCGTTGAGCGCATTGTCGGTGCGTGAAGTAGAAGTGTTGCAGCACCTTGCTCGCGGTGCGAGTAATCGCGATATTGCCAGCCGCCTATTCCTGAGCGACAAAACAGTGAGCACCTACAAGGGCCGCATCCAGGAGAAACTTGGGCTGTCGTCGCTGGCGGCATTGATTGAGTTCGCATCGTTGCACAAGTTGGTCGACTAGATTTTTTGCGGTATGGATAAGACGAAATTCAACTGCGCTTTCGAGCCCGTCGAGCTTTCTGAGCCGACGGAGCCTTTCGATCCCGGCTATCTCGACTCGCTCGCGGACGAAGGCATCGACCTGGACGCGTTTCTGAACGGCTGGTGTCGAGCGATGCGTGACGATCTCGGCCGCCTCAGCGACCTACGTTGCGAACTCGAATCGGCGCAATTGCCGGCCTTGCTGCACAGAGTGAGTGGCGCAGTGGGTCTCGTGGGCGCACAGCATTTAATGCACGCACTGCGGCACGCGAGTACCTCGCCGCCTGAGCACAATGCTGCCTCCATTGACGCACTCGTAGCGCGTGGAAGGACTTTGATCGCGCAACTGGAAGCGGCGTCTTATCCACACCGGAACACATCATCATGAATAGGCCGCTGGCGTTGATACAGGGCGCTCTGGCGCTTCCCAGTGCACGCCCGCTGTCGGGTCTGCCACCGCCTTTCGGCTCGTGGCGGCGGTCGACGTCGCACAGACAGCAACGCGTCCCTCAAGCAGCGATCCCCGGCGTGCCGCGATATGCAGCATCTGCGAACCATCGCGGTCGGATTCCGCAGAACCCAAGAATTCTGTTCCTCTACAAGCTGCCGCAGCGGCGAGACGATCCGCATCGGTTCGATGAACAATTGGCTGAAGCGAAACGTTACCTCCAGGCAGATCACACGCGGCCGAGGTCGTCACGGTCGGACCATGTTCTGGGCACGGCCATCTTCGTGAGTTGCAGCATAGCGCTCGCCTGGCTACTCGCGACATGTTCCACACACGAAGTCGCCGGCAGCTTTGAACCGGCGGCGAGACCGTCTACCGCGGCGATACAAGCCGGCCCCGTCATAGTAAATCCGTTAGCGAATGTTCGACCTGAGTTGGCCCAAACGGCGTCAGAAGCAGTAGAAACGCATTCAACGATCACGCACGCGTTGTCGTCAGTAAAGGCTGCGTCGCCGGATGCCGTGCATCCTGTCGAGACGCCAAGCTTGTCCCAGCGCGCGGAGTCGCAACGGTCAGCGAACAAGTCCCGCCATACCGTCGCGGCTGACCGTGTCACGAAGCTCCGTCGATCGGCGGCAGTGGGTCACGCAATCGACGCAGAGATCGAACAGCATGCACGATTGAGTCGTCCTATCGAATCGCCGATGCATCCCTCTCTGTCGAGCCAGCCGGGAACGGCTACATCGCAATCGTCTGCGAACGATTCCGCCGAGCGCGCCGCGTTGCGCGATTGGGCTGTGCAGCAGCGGCGCGCAAATGTCAGTGTGCGTGCAAGTGGGCCTGCTCCGGGCGACATCGACTGGAACGCGCACATGACGCAGCGCCGCATCACCGACAACCCGGCGGCGTTCCAGACCGGCCGCGCACAGTAATAATTGACGAAAAAAAAGCCCGACCAAGGTCGGGCTTTGAAAGTCGGCTGCGCCCTCCACAGGACGCAGCCCCTGCAAAACAGCCAAGCTGTTTGCGTTGCCGCGATGCTTAAGCGGCCAGCAGCGAACGCAGTACGAACGGCAGAATACCGCCGTGCTTGTAGTAGTCCACTTCGATCGGCGTGTCGATACGCAGCAGCACCGGAACGCGTTTCTCGCTGCCGTCCTTGCCGCGAATCACGAGCGTCACTTCCTGCTGCGGCTTGAAGTCTGCGCCGAGGCCTTCGATGTCGTACGTTTCTTCGCCGGTGATGCCGAGCGACTGCACGCTATCCGAGCCCTTGAACTGCAGCGGCAGAACGCCCATGCCGACCAGATTCGAACGGTGGATCCGCTCGAAGCTGCGTGCGACCACAGCCTTCACGCCCAGCAATTGCGTGCCCTTTGCAGCCCAGTCACGCGACGAACCGGTGCCGTACTCTTCACCTGCAAACACGATGGTCGGCGTGCCGGCGTCGATGTACTTCATCGCTGCGTCGTAGATCGACAGTTGTTCGCCGCTCGGCTGATGAATCGTCAGGCCGCCTTCCACGCGCGAGCCGTCTGCCTTCGCCGGGATCATCAGGTTCTTGATCCGGACGTTCGCGAACGTGCCGCGCATCATCACGTCGTGGTTGCCGCGGCGCGAGCCGTAGCTGTTGAAGTCGGCCTTCTGCACGCCGTTTTCCTTCAGCCACTTGCCTGCCGGCGAGTCTTCCTTGATCGAGCCAGCCGGGCTGATGTGGTCGGTCGTGACCGAGTCACCGAAAATGCCCAATGCGCGCGCGTTTTTGACTGCCGCGATGCTGTCGGCCGGCGTCATCGAGAAATCGTTGCCGAAGAACGGCGGCTCGGCGATGTACGTCGACTTCGGCCAGTCGTAGACCTGACCTTCTTCGCCTTCGATCTTGCTCCACAGGTCGCCCTTCTTGGTCAGCGACGCGTAGTTCTTGCGGAACGCGTCCGCGTCCAGCGCAAACTTGAGCAGGTCGTTGACTTCGTCGCTGGTCGGCCAGATGTCGCCGAGGTACACGTCCTTGCCGCCTTTGCCCTTGCCGACCGGTTCGGTCATCAGGTCGCGCGTGATATTGCCGGCGATAGCGTAAGCCACGACCAGCGGCGGCGAGGCCAGGAAGTTCGCGCGGATGTTCGGGTGAATACGCGCTTCGAAGTTACGGTTGCCCGACAGAACCGCTGCCGCGACGATGTCGTTCTTCGTGATGGCTTCGTTCAGTTCCGGCGTCAGGTCGCCCGCGTTGCCGATACAGGTCGTGCAACCGTACGCAGCCAGCGTGAAGCCCAGTTTGTCCAGATACGGCAGCAGGCCGGTTTTCGTCAGGTACTCGGTGACGATACGCGATCCCGGCGCCAGCGACGTCTTGATGTGCGGAGCGACCGTGAGGCCGGCTTCGACAGCTTTCTTCGCGAGCAGGCCGGCGGCCAGCAGCACGCTCGGGTTCGACGTGTTCGTGCACGACGTGATCGCGGCGATCAGCACGTCGCCGTTCTTCACGTTGACGCCGTTGCTCGTGGTGTACTGCGCGTCCAGATCGGCTTCCTTCTTGGCAAAGCCGTTTTCTGCCACCGGCTTCGAAAACAGGTCGCTGAAGGTCGACTTCACATTGCCGATTTCGATGCGGTCTTGCGGGCGCTTCGGGCCAGCCAGCGACGGCGCGACGGTGCCGAGATCCAGCGTCACGACCTTCGTGAAGTCGATGTCGCCTTCCTTCGGAATACCGAACAGGTTCTGAGCCTTGAAGTAGTTCTGGAACGCCGAGATTTCAGCGTCCGTGCGGCCCGTGCCCTTGAAGTAGTCGATGGTTTTTTCGTCGACCGGGAAGAAGCCCATGGTCGCGCCGTATTCCGGCGCCATGTTGCCGATCGTCGCGCGGTCCGGCAGCGACAGCGAGCGCGTGCCTTCGCCGAAAAACTCGACGAACTTGCCGACAACCTTTTCTTTGCGCAGCAGTTCGGTGATGGTCAGCACCAGGTCGGTCGCCGTCACGCCTTCGCGCAGCTTGCCCTTCAGGTTCACGCCGACCACGTCCGGTGTCAGGAAGTACACCGGCTGGCCGAGCATGCCGGCTTCAGCTTCGATACCGCCCACGCCCCAGCCCACCACGCCGATACCGTTGATCATCGTGGTGTGGCTGTCGGTGCCGACCAGCGAATCCGGGTAGTACACGGTGTCCGCGCCTTCGGCCTTCTTGTGCACGCCGCGTGCGAGGTATTCGAGGTTCACCTGGTGAACGATGCCGACGCCCGGCGGCACGACCTTGAACGTGTCGAATGCCTGCATGCCCCACTTCATGAACTGGTAGCGCTCGTTGTTGCGCTGGAATTCCAGTTTCATGTTCAGGTCGAGTGCATTCTTTTCGCGGAAGTGATCGATCTGCACCGAGTGGTCAACCACCAGATCGACCGGGACCAGCGGTTCGATCGACTTCGGATTCTTGCCCACGCGTTGCGCCACGCCGCGCATTGCCGCGATGTCGGCGAGCAGCGGCACGCCGGTGAAGTCCTGCAGCACGACACGCGACACGACGAACGGGATTTCGTCGACGCGAGGAGCGGTCGGCTTCCAGTTCGCCAGTTGCGTGATGTGTTCTTCGGCGATTTTCTTGCCGTCGTAGTTACGCAGCACCGATTCCAGCACGATTCGGATCGAAACCGGCAGGCGGTCGATCTTGATGTTCAGTGCCTTGCCGAGTTGCGGCAGGGAATAGAACTTGCCTTTGCCGGAACCGCTGTCGAATTCCTTGAGCGTTTTGTGGAGGTTGTGGGCCATGGTGTTTTCCTTGGTTTGATCGCGGAACTACAGTACTTAACTTGACTAGATGACGTACAAATCGACGTACTCATTGACCGGCATGGCTTCGAGCCGTGCCTGATCCAGCGACACGTCGAGAATCGCCAGTTGTTGCTTGACCGGGAAGCGGCGCGCGAGGTTGGTCTTGAACTTCTCCACCAGCAACGGAATTCCGTCTTCGCGACGACGCTTGTGACCGATCGGGTATTCGACTACGACTTCGTCGAACTTTGATCCGTCGTTGAATTCGATCGTCAGTGCATTGGCGATCGAACGCTTTTCGGGATCGTGGTAATCCTTTGTCAACTGCGGGTCTTCCACACATGCCATTTTTGCGCGCAGCACATCGATACGGGGGTCTTGCGCGACCGCGTCTTCGTAATCCGCAGCCGTCAGTCGGCCGAAGATCAGCGGCACAGCAATCATGTACTGAATGCAATGATCGCGGTCGGCCGGATTGTCGAGCGGACCTTTTTTATCGATGATACGTAGCGCGGCTTCGTGCGTGCGGATAGTGATTTTGCGGATGTCTTCCACGCGCCTGCCTTGCAGCTGAAGCTGCGCATGCAACGACATCGCCGCTTCGACAGCGGTTTGCGCGTGGAACTCGGCCGGAAACGATATCTTGAACAGCACGTTTTCCATCACATAGGAACCGTACGGGCGCTGGAACTTGAACTCGTTGCCCTTGAAGAGCACGTCGTAAAAGCCCCACGTTTTCGCGGTCAGCACCGACGGATAGCCCATCTCGCCCGTCTTCGAAATAAGCGCGAGACGGACTGCGCGCGAGGTCGCGTCGCCCGCGGCCCACGATTTACGCGAGCCGGTGTTCGGCGCGTGGCGGTACGTGCGCAGCGCTTGCCCGTCGACGAGCGCCTGCGAGACCGCATTGATCAGCTCGTCGCGCGTGAGGCCGATCATTTGACCGACTACCGCCGTCGACGCGAGCTTTACCAGCAATACATGATCGAGCCCGACCTTGTTGAAGGAGTTTTCGAGCGCGATGCAGCCTTGAATTTCGTGCGCCTTGATCATTGCGATCAACACGTCTTTCATCGCAAGCGGCGCTTTGCCGGCTGCGATGGCAGTGCGCGAGAGCCAGTCGGCTGTCGCGAGAATTCCGCCCAGATTGTCCGACGGATGCCCCCATTCGGCGGCGAGCCAGGTGTCGTTGAAGTCGAGCCAGCGGATCATGGCCCCAATGTTGAAGGCGGCCTGAACGGGATCGAGCTGAAACGACGTGCCCGGCACCTTTGCACCGTTGGGGACGATCGTGCCCGGCACGATGGGTCCCAACAGCTTGGTGCAGGCAGGGTAGGTAAGCGCCTCGAGTCCGCAGCCGAGCGTATCGATCAGACAATGACGCGCGGTTTCCAGCGCGAGCGTGCCGTCGATCTGATAATCCAGAACGTAATCGACGATATCGACCAGGACTTTGTCCGGATCGGGTCGCACGTTGGAAATCGGAGCGGACATCGGGGAGCTTTCCTGACGACGTGATTAGTTGCCGAGCTTGTTGATTGCGTTCGACTGCGTCGGGGCCGGTGCGCCCTGCGCCATCGCCGCCGTTTGGCATTCGTCGGCCAGGCGCGAGCTGTCCTTGTCCTGGAACAGCATGGCCTTGGTCGGGATCACGACCAGATCCATACCGGTTGCGGCGTCGTGGAAACGGTCTGCGCCCGTGGTGGTCGCTTCGCGCGGCAGGTTGTAGTTTTTGTTCGCCCAGTGAACCGTGACGATCTGGTCACGCTTCATGTCGCCCTTCAGTTCGAAGGCCAGACCTTCCTTGCACGACCACTTTTCCGCGCCTTCCGGTACCGGATCGACCTTGGCTTCCTTGGCGGGGTTTTCCTTACGCTTGATGAGGCGGCGCGGTTGCGGGCGCTTTGCAACAGCCTTCTTGGCAGCCGGCTTTGCGGCAGTCGCCGTTTCTGCGGCGGCGTCGGTCGCGACGGTCAACATTGTGGTGGACAGGGCGCCGACGACGGCGGCGATCAACAGCTTGTTCATGGGAGAAAACCTTTCTATCTAATTTCAGTTAAACATTGCGCGGGCTACCGGTCCTGGCGGCCGCGGGGTTGAACTGCACGCGCCTTGAAAGCGCACAGCGACCGCTATTTTCTCCTATTTAGCGGCACGTACTTCAAATTCTCAGGTCCGGTGTAATTCGCGCTCGGGCGAATGATCTTGTTGTCGATCCGCTGTTCGATGATGTGTGCGCTCCAGCCGGCCGTGCGTGCAATGACGAAAAGCGGCGTGAACATTGCCGTGGGCACGCCCATCATGTGATACGACACGGCGCTGAACCAGTCCAGGTTGGGGAACATCTTCTTCGCTTCCCACATCACCGATTCGAGTCTTTCCGCGATGTCGAAAAGCTTGTTGTTGCCCGCTTCCTTCGAAAGCTTTTTCGCTACTTCCTTGATGACCTTGTTGCGCGGGTCCGAGATCGTGTAGACCGGGTGACCGAAGCCGATCACCACTTCCTTGTTCTCAACGCGCCGGCGGATATCGCTTTCCGCTTCGTCCGGCGTCTGGTAGCGCGACTGGATCTCGAACGCGACTTCGTTCGCGCCGCCGTGCTTCGGTCCGCGCAGCGCGCCGATTGCGCCCGTGATCGCCGAGTAGATGTCAGAACCGGTGCCCGCGATCACGCGCCCCGTGAACGTCGACGCGTTGAACTCATGTTCGGCATACAGGTTCAGCGACACATGCATTGCATCGACCCACGACTTCGACGGCTCGACACCATGCAGCAGATGCAGGAAGTGGCCGCCGATCGAATCGTCGTCGGTTTCCACTTCAATGCGTTTGCCGTTGTGCGAATAGTGGTACCAGTACAGCAGCATCGAGCCGAGCGACGCCATCAGTTTGTCGGCGATATCGCGCGCGCCGGGCAGGTTGTGATCGTCCTTCTCCGGCAGCACGGTGCCGAGCACCGAGACGCCGGTGCGCATCACGTCCATTGGATGCGCGGCAGCGGGAATCCATTCGAGCGCGGCCTTCACATTGGCGGGCAGGCCGCGCAACGCCTTGAGCTTCGTCTTGTAGGCGGTGAGTTCGGCCTGTGTCGGCAGTTTTTCGTGCACGAGCAGATACGCGATCTCCTCGAACTCGCAATTACCCGCGATGTCGAGAATGTCGTAGCCGCGATAGTGCAGATCGTTGCCGGTCTTGCCGACCGTGCAGAGTGCCGTGTTGCCCGCGGTCACGCCGGACAGCGCGACAGATTTCTTCGGTTTGAAGCCGCCTTGTGCGCCGGCGGATTGCGTTGTCTCGCTCATCTCCCGCACTCTCCTGTTTGTTTGCTCATTGCGCTGCTTCCCCGAAAAGCGGCGCTGCATCTTGCGGAACGGCCCGGCCAGTGGATTGCGCCCGGCGCAGCACCGACCAGTAATAGCGGTAGCTCGCGCGGTCATGCAACGTGTCGCGATAGCGCGTGGGTCCCCATTGGGCGGACTGCGCGGCCAGCAGAATGTCGGTGGCGGTGGCGATTTCTTCATCGCGTGGCGCGAACGCGGCCACGATTACCTCGACCTGCGCAGGGTGAATGCTCCACATGCGCGTGTACCCGAACTCGTTGCGTGCACGTGCCGCGTCGTTTGCAACCACGCTCATATCGCGCACTTCAGTGCTGACGTTGTGCGACGGCACCTTGCCGTACGCGTGGCACGCGGCGGAGATTTCGAGCTTCGCGCGGCGCACCAGCGGATGATCGAACTGCCCAGGCGAGCGCATTGCGGTATCGGGGATCGCGCCGTCGTGCGCGGAAACAAAGTCCATCAGACCGAAGCTCAACGCTTCGACACCGGCCAACGCGGCAAGATCGAACACACGCGTCAGCGCGCCGTGTGTTTCAACCAGCAATTGCACTGGCACTGCTCTGGCGACGCCAAGCTCGCGCCGCGTGGCCTCGATATACGCGACCATTTCGGCGGCGTCGGGTACGTTGCGGATCTTGGGCAGCGTGATGTAGGCGGGCGCACGCTTTGCCGCGCGCAGAATCAGGCGGACGTCGTCGCGCCAGTGCGGGTGGTCGAAGTCGTGAATCCGTACCCCGACGCGGCCGAAGCGGTCGTGCTCGCTGCCGAGCAGCGACGCGACGAGTTCCGCGTGCTCCGCTTCGCGACCGACCTGCGCGCCGTCTTCGCAGTCGAGCGTGATGTCGAACACCGGGCCAAGTTGCTGCTGTAACGCGAGCGATTTCAGCATCAGCTTTTCGCTGCCGGCGTAGTGGTCGCAGGCAGGCAGCACAGCGGGCGGCACTTCGCCGTCAAACAGCACTTCGGCGGGTGTGAGAGCGCGCATCTTCGGCGTCAGGAGCGTGGGCTTTTGTTGAGGGAAAACCGATTCGGGCGCGTTCTGCCCGATCGTACAGACAGGCAAAACGCGTTCGAATCAGGTGCGAACCGCGCGAAGCGCCAGATTGGCTCCCTTCGCTCGATTTGCACGAAAAAAACCGGAACCCGCTGCGATGAAGCTACGGAGTTCCGGTTGTTCTGCATCAGGTGCTTAGCCGAGCAGATGCTGAACGCCTTCGCGCTCTTCCAGCAATTCCTGCAGCGTGGCGTCCATCTTCTCGCGCGAGAACGCGTCGATTTCCAGACCTTCCACGCGCTTGTATTCGCCGTTTTCGCAGATCACCGGCACACCGTAGATGATGTCTTCAGGAATGCCGTACGAACCGTCCGACGGGACACCCATGGTGACCCACTTGCCGTTCGTGCCGAGCACCCAGTCGCGAACGTGGTCGATTGCAGCATTAGCCGCCGACGCTGCCGACGACGAACCGCGTGCCTCGATAATCGCCGCGCCGCGCTTGCCGACGGTCGGGATGAACGTGTTGCGATTCCATTCGTCGTCGTTGATCAGCTTGGTCAGGCTCTGGCCTTCTGCGGTTGCGAAGCGGAAGTCAGGGTACATGGTCGGCGAGTGATTACCCCACACAGCCAGCTTTTCGATCGAAGCGACCGGCTTGCCCGACTTCGCGGCCAGTTGCGACAGCGCGCGGTTGTGGTCCAGGCGCAGCATGGCGGTGAAGTTCTTCTTCGGCAAATCGGGTGCCGACTTCATCGCGATGTAGGCGTTGGTGTTGGCCGGGTTGCCGACCACCAGCACCTTCACGTCGCGGCTCGCGACTTCGTTCAGCGCCTTACCCTGAACCGTGAAGATTTCAGCGTTGGCCGACAGCAGGTCCTTACGCTCCATGCCCTTCGACCGCGGACGTGCGCCGACCAGTAACGCGACGTCAGCGTCCTTGAATGCGACCTTGGGGTCGTCCGTGATCACGACGCCCGACAGCAGCGGGAATGCGCAATCATCCAGTTCCATCACGACGCCTTTGACGGCGCCTTGCGCTTGCGGCAGGTCGAGCAGTTGCAGCACAACCGGCTGGTCCTTACCGAGCAGATCACCATTGGCGATGCGGAACAGCAGGGAGTAAGCAATTTGACCTGCGGCGCCGGTGACGGCAACGCGCTTTGCGGGCTTAGCCATTGAGAAATCTCCAGGACGATGCGTTAGACGCTAGGGAAAACGCCATTCTATATGCGCGTTCCTCGAAGCGTTATGAAACACGGCGGAATTCAGTGTTTGCGGACGCCCGCTGTCAGCCCATGAATTGCGGACCGACAGCGGCGCTGCGCCAAGACCGCCATGCCGGAAACCTGTACTGCCGAGCGCTCTCAGGCCGCCGTTTCGCGGCTGGTCCGGCCCGCACGCGAAAACTTGGGGCGGCCCGGTATTTCTCTGAGAGGGCGGGAGCGGACCAGCGAGGCGCCGCGTAGCCGCTGCACCGTGCGGCTCCTGCAAACAGCGCGTTTCGGCGAGCGTCTGACCAACGAATGGCGGCGAATCGAAACCTGGACTGCGTGGGAACAGCATGGTGCAGAGTGGCTGCCGGTGCGTCGCGTCGCTGCGAAACGAATGCAGATCGCAACTGCCGAAAAACCCCGCAAACCCTTGCTCGACAAGGAGTGTAGGAGTCGGCAGACGCAAAGTCAACCTTATCTTATGTCTTATATAAGACACATCTATTGCCGGGGAAACGCTGGACGCGGCCCAGCCCTTTATGATGAAATGCGCGCATGAATTCCAACCCGGCCAACACCACGAATCCGAACGGTCAAACGGCCGCTGGCGAAGGTGTATCCGCGAACGTCCCCGCTGCGTCGCCCACTTTTAGCCCTCTGTATCAGCAGATCAAGGGGCTGATAACGCAGAGCCTCGAAAGCGGCGAATGGAAGCCCGGCGAGATCATTCCTAGTGAAGTCGAATTAGCGGCCAGATACAAGGTCAGCCAGGGCACGGTACGTAAAGCGATCGACGAACTTGCCGCCGAGAATCTCCTCGTGCGCCGTCAGGGCAAAGGCACGTTTGTTGCGACGCACAATGAGGATCGTGCGCAGTTTCGCTTTCTCCGGTTACTGGCTGATGACGGCGCCGAGCATCCGCACGTGAGCCGGCTGCTCGAATGCCGGCGTCTGCGAGCGTCGGCGGAAATCGCGCGGCAACTCGATCTGAAGCCGGCCGATCCGGTGGTTCTGATCAAGCGTCTGCTGCAGTTCGACGGCGAAGTCACCGTGCTCGACGAAATCTGGCTGCCTGGTGCCGTATTTCGCGGACTGACGCTCGAGCGGCTCTCGGATTACAAGGGGCCCCTGTACGCGATGTTCGAGACGGAATTCGGCACGCGCATGATCCGCGCTACGGAGAAAATCCGCGCGGTCGCGGCGGAGCCGTCGGTGGCCGATCTGCTGCACGTGCCGCCGGGTTTCCCGCTGCTGTCGGTGGAGCGCGTGTCCTATACCTACGGTGACAGGCCGGTGGAAGTCCGGCGAGGTTGGTATGTCACAACCGGGTATTACTATCAGAACGATCTGAGCTGAATCGGGCTGAATGAAGGCGTGGCATCTCGTGTGCGCGCCTTTTGACGGTGCCTTTATTGCGCGTGCTGCAACGGACCTGTCGGGGTTTTCGCTGCAGCGCGATATGAAAAGGCGCTAAAATTGCGGATTAGTGTGACTACAAGTAGGGGTCTAGCATGGCTGAAGCCGTAAAAAAACCGAGGCCGGAATTCCGGAACATCGGTATCGGGCAGATATTGACGGCGTATCGCCTGCCGCTTGCAGGGCGCGTGTCGATTCTTCATCGCTTGAGCGGTGGTCTGCTGTTTGTTTTCCTTCCGTTCCTGCTGTACCTCTTCGACCAGAGCCTGACTTCCGAACTGAGCTTCGAGGTCTTCAAGGGCTTTCTCTCCAACATCATCGTCAAGCTCATCACGCTGGTGCTGGCCTGGGCGTTCCTGTTCCACTTCTGCGCCGGCATCCGTCACCTCGTGATGGACACGCACCGCGCGGTCAACAAGGAAGGCGGCAGGCAGACCTCCATCGTCGTGTTCGTCGTGTCCTCGCTTCTCACGCTCGCCTTCGCGGCGAAACTCTTCGGAGCATTCTAAAAAAATGGCAGCCCCTAACCGAATCGGTCCGAAGCGTCTGGTCGTCGGCGCGCACTACGGTCTGCGCGACTGGCTCGCACAACGCATCACCGCGGTCGTGATGGCCGTCTACACGGTGATCCTGCTCGCGTGGTTCTTCGGCGCGCACGACTTCTCCTACGAAGGCTGGGCCTCGATCTTCGCCACCCAGTGGATGAAGCTGGCCACCTTTGTCACGCTGCTCTCGCTGTTCTATCACGCGTGGGTCGGCATCCGCGACATCTGGATGGACTATGTGAAGCCCGTGGGCATGCGCCTGTTCCTGCAGGCGCTGACCATCGTCTGGCTGCTCGCGTGCGCGGGCTACGCTGCGCAGATTCTCTGGAGAGTGTAAAAGAATGGCTGCAATCAAGAATACTCTGCCGCGTCGCAAGTTTGACGTGGTCATCGTCGGCGCGGGCGGCTCGGGAATGCGCGCGTCGCTGCAACTGGCGCGCGCGGGCCTGTCCGTGTGCGTGCTCTCCAAGGTGTTCCCCACCCGCTCGCACACGGTCGCCGCGCAGGGCGGCATCGGCGCGTCGCTCGGCAACATGAGCGAGGACAACTGGCACTACCACTTCTACGACACGATCAAGGGCTCCGACTGGCTCGGCGACCAGGACGCGATCGAGTTCATGTGCCGCGAGGCGCCCAACGCCGTCTACGAGCTCGAACACTTCGGCATGCCGTTTGACCGCAACGCCGACGGCACGATCTACCAGCGCCCGTTCGGCGGCCACACCGCGAACTACGGCGAGAAGCCCGTGCAGCGCGCGTGCGCGGCGGCTGACCGCACCGGTCACGCGCTGCTGCACACGCTGTACCAGCAGAACGTTGCGGCGAAGACGCAGTTCTTCGTCGAATGGATGGCGCTCGATCTGATCCGCGACGCCGACGGCGACGTGCTCGGCGTGACCGCGCTCGAAATGGAAACGGGCGAGGTCTACATCCTCGAAGGCAAGACGACGCTGTTTGCCACGGGCGGCGCGGGCCGGATCTTCGCGGCCTCGACCAACGCGTTCATCAACACCGGCGACGGCCTCGGTATGGCGGCGCGCTCGGGCATCGCGCTGCAGGACATGGAGTTCTGGCAGTTCCACCCGACCGGCGTGGCCGGCGCGGGCGTGCTGATCACCGAAGGCGTGCGCGGCGAAGGCGGCATCCTGCGCAACTCGAACGGCGAGCGTTTCATGGAACGCTACGCGCCGACCCTGAAGGATCTGGCGCCGCGCGACTTCGTGTCGCGCTCGATGGACCAGGAGATCAAGGAAGGCCGCGGCGTGGGTCCGAACAAGGACCACGTGCTGCTGGACCTGTCGCACATCGGCGCGGAGACGATCATGAAGCGTCTGCCGTCGATCCGCGAGATCGCGCTGAAGTTCGCCAACGTCGACTGCATCAAGGAACCGATCCCGGTGGTGCCGACCATCCACTACCAGATGGGCGGCATTCCGACGAACATCCACGGCCAGGTGGTGGGCACCGCGAAGGGTCACGAGGAGCCGGTCAACGGTTTCTATGCGGTGGGCGAATGCTCGTGCGTGTCGGTGCACGGCGCGAACCGTCTGGGCACGAACTCGCTGCTCGATCTGGTGGTGTTCGGCCGCGCGGCGGGCAACCACATCGTGAAGCACGTGAAGGAAATAAAGAACCACAAGCCGTTGCCGGCCGACGCGGCGGACTTCGCGCTGTCGCGTCTGGCGAAGCTCGAGAGCTCGTCCTCGGGCGAGTACGCGCAGTCGGTTGCCAACGACATCCGCGGCACGATGCAGAAGCACGCGGGCGTGTTCCGCACCTCGGCGCTGCTCTCCGAAGGCGTGGAGGCGATCCGCGAGGTGGCCGCACGTGTGGACAATATCCACCTGAAGGACAAGTCGAAGGTGTTCAACACCGCGCGTGTCGAGGCGCTGGAAGTGGCAAACCTCATCGAGGTGGCGCGCGCGACGATGGTGTCGGCCGAGGCGCGCAAGGAAAGCCGCGGCGCGCATGCGCAGAACGACTTCGAGCATCGCGACGACGAAAACTGGCTGCGCCATACGTTGTGGTTCAGCGAAGGCGACCGCCTCGACTACAAGCCGGTGCACATGCAGCCGCTGACGGTCGAATCGGTGCCGCCCAAGGCGCGGACCTTCTAAGGCACAGATCAAAGGAATTCAGAAATGGCCAAGCGTACATTTGAAATCTACCGCTACGATCCGGACCGCGACGCGGCGCCGCGCATGCAGTCGTACGAGATCGAGATCGACTCGCACGAGCGCATGCTGCTCGACGCGCTGGTGAAACTGAAGGCGCTCGACGAGACGCTGTCGTTCCGCCGTTCGTGCCGCGAAGGCGTGTGCGGTTCGGACGCGATGAACATCAACGGCAAGAACGGTCTGGCGTGCCTGACGAACCTGAACGACCTGCCGCAGAAGATCGTGCTGCGTCCGCTGCCGGGGTTGCCGGTGGTGCGCGACCTGATCTGCGACTTCACGCAGTTCTTCAACCAGTACCACTCGATCAAGCCGTACCTGATCAACGACACGCCGCCGCCGGAGAAGGAGCGTCTGCAGTCGCCGGAAGAGCGCGACGAGCTCGACGGGCTCTACGAATGCATTCTGTGCGCGAGCTGCTCGACGTCGTGCCCGAGCTTCTGGTGGAATCCGGACAAGTTCGTGGGTCCGGCGGGTCTGCTGCAGGCGTACCGTTTCATCGCGGACAGCCGCGACGAAGCCACCGGCGAGCGGCTCGACAATCTGGAAGACCCGTACCGCCTGTTCCGCTGCCACACGATCATGAACTGCGTCGACGTCTGTCCGAAGGGACTGAACCCGACCAAGGCGATCGGCAAGATCAAGGAATTGATGGTGCGTCGCGCTGTCTAGGATGAATAACCTCACGCTCACAATCGTTCGCTGCCTCAACGGGCGGTCGGTACGCTTGTGAGCGGCCCGGTACGTACTGACATGAACGAACCATCGCATCAGTCCGACCCTCTCCGTCGCGCGCGCCTTCGCTGGCGCGCACGACGAGGCCTGCTGGAAAACGATCTGATTTTTGAACGTTTTTTCAGCCGATATGAGCATGACCTCAGCGATGCAGATGTGGGCGCACTTACGCGCTTGCTCGAGCTGAGCGATAACGACCTGATGGACTTGCTTCTCGCGCGCAAGGAACCTGAAGGCGAGCTTGCCGACCCGGATGTGATCCGGGTCCTGGAGCTGCTGCGCAACGCTTGAGCGCCGCGAGTGCGTTGTTCCAGGCGTGCAATTATCGAAACCCTGTTTACATACTTCGATTGAGGATGTGCTATGACCCCGTCAGATGTTAAAGCCACGCTATCGTTCAGCGACAACTCGCCGAGCGTTGAAATGCCGATTTACAAGGGCACTCTCGGCCCGGACGTGATCGACATCCGCAAGCTGTACGGCCAGACTGGCAAGTTCACGTACGACCCTGGCTTCATGTCCACGGCGGCGTGCAATTCGGCGATCACCTACATCGACGGCGATAAGGGCGAACTGCTGTACCGCGGCTACCCGATCGACAACCTCGCGGAAAACGCCGACTTTCTGGAAACGTGCTACCTGCTGCTGAAGGGCGAACTGCCCAACGTGCAACAGAAAGACGAGTTCGTGAAGACCGTCACGAACCACACGATGGTGCATGAGCAAATGCACTTCTTCTTCCGCGGTTTCCGTCGCGACGCGCACCCGATGGCGATTCTGGTCGCCGCAGTCGGCGCACTGTCGGCGTTCTATCACGACTCGCTGGACATCAACAATCCGCGTCACCGTGAAGTTTCGGCGATCCGCATGATCGCGAAGCTGCCGACGCTGGTCGCCATGGCGTACAAGTACAGCATCGGTCAGCCGTTTGCGTACCCGCGCAACAACCTGTCGTACAGCGCGAACTTCATGCACATGATGTTCTCGAACCCGTGCGAAGACTACAAGGTCAACGACGTGCTGGTGCGCGCTCTTGACCGTATCCTGATCCTGCACGCGGATCACGAGCAGAATGCATCGACGTCGACCGTGCGTCTCGCCGGTTCGTCGGGCGCGAATCCGTTCGCGTGTATCGCAGCCGGTATCGCATGTCTGTGGGGCCCGGCGCACGGCGGCGCGAACGAAGCCGCGCTGAACATGCTGGAAGAAATCGGCTCGGTCGACAACATTCCTGAGTTCATCAAGCAGGTGAAGGACAAGAACTCGGGCGTGAAGCTGATGGGCTTCGGCCACCGCGTGTACAAGAACTACGATCCGCGCGCGAAACTCATGCGCGAAACTTGCCACGAAGTGCTGAACGAGTTGGGCCTGCACGACGACCCGCTGTTCAAGCTGGCCATGGCACTGGAAAAGATCGCGCTGGAAGACGAATACTTCGTTTCGCGCAAGCTGTACCCGAACGTCGACTTCTACTCGGGCATCGTGCAACGCGCGCTGGGCATCCCGACGTCGATGTTCACGTGTATCTTCGCGATGGCTCGCACGGTCGGCTGGATTGCGCAGTGGAACGAAATGATCGCCGATCCTGAACAGAAGATTGGCCGTCCGCGTCAGCTGTTTATCGGCGACACGCAACGTGAAGCGAAGCCGATTTCGCAACGCTAATCGGTTTTGAATTACCTGCCCATAGCAAGAGGTCTGCTATGGGCAAAAGCGATGCTAGGGCTTTACGAGAAAACGCCCCAACGAGTTACACCGTTGGGGCGTTTTTATTTTCGGGCATGTGTCTGCCGCAAGCCGTTCGTCGTGTGCGCTGTTCAAGCGGATGGCGTATTTCGTTGCCGCCGACCCGATCTTTCGAGCGACGGCGGGCGCGCTTGCAGATTGTGCGGCGCCGTGCCGGCATCTTTCGGCGGGTGGCCGTGGGTCTCGAAAAAGCGTCGATACGCGCTCGGCGTCATGCCGCGCGTGGACAGAAACTGTCGATTGAAGTTGGCCAGGTTTGGAAAGCCGGCTTTCGTGGCGATCAGCGCGATGGGCCACGCGGTGTCCGTCAGTTGCCGCGTTGCGTAGCCGATCCGCAAGCGGCTTAGATAGCGCCCCACGCTTTCGCCGAGATGCCGCACGAAGTAGCGGTGCAAGGAGCGTTCCGACAGGTTGGCCACCTCACACAGTTCCGCAATGCGCAGCGGCTCGTGAAAACGTCTGTCGAGCAGATCGAGCACGCGGTTCAGACGTTCTGCCTCGGATGCGCTGCCGCCCGGCGTCGCGGGCGCTGGGCCCGCGAGTGACCGCTTTCCGGCTTCGGCTGAGTTGGCTGAGTTAGTGGATCGGTCCCGTCTGCCGGACCGCATGACGTTGTCGCCCTGTACGCCGAGTCCTCTCGTTCCGTCTCTATGCGCAGCCGGCGACGCCAACGGCTCGGATGCCGCGTCCGCGAGTTGCGCCAGCACATCTAGCGCGGCGCCAAGCCGCACGCGCGGCGACTGATCGAGCAACGCTTCCATTCGCTCGCGCATCAGTGTCGCGGCCTCGGTGGAGAATCTCAGTCCCGGCGCGGCACGCCGCAGCAGCGTGCGCAGCGACGCGAACTCGGGGCAGCAGTCCGCCATTCGGCGCGCCCAGTCGCCGCTGAACCACACGACGATCGCCACCTGAGGCGCGCTGGCATCGATCGGTTCAGTCGACGCCCACGTATGCGGCATGTCAGGCGGTACGAGCACGAGATCGTCGCCACTGTAATCGGCGATGTGATCGCCAATGAAACGGCGGCCGCGACTGTTCATCGTCAGCGTGAGTTCGTACTCGGGATGGTGGTGCCACTCGAACGGTATTTGCGCGAGCTGCCGGTGGTAGACGCGGACCGAGCAGCCGTCGGGAATGGTGACGCGTTCGTATTGAGGTTTCACGCTGGTCTGCCTGGCCGCGCGGGGGGAGACGCGGCAATGTCTGAATTGTATCGGTATCTGGCCATTAAGCATGTTTCGCGACGGCCAAACGTCCTTACTCTTGAAATCAGACACCACCACACAGACCGCTCAAAGGAGACGAACCATGCCACTTATCATCGACAATCTTCCGGAGGCGGTTCGCGCGACCAAGCGCGCGCTGCGAGCCGCGCTGCCGAACTACAAGCAGGTGTTCGGCGAGGTGGAGGGCGAGATCCGTCGGCAGGTCGACGCGATTCAGCGCGACCGCGCGCAGGGGCGCGATGCGATTCCCGTGTTCGACTATTCGTCAGTCGTTTCCGGCGACGTCGATCAGGCCACGATCCTCGGCATCAAGGCTCGCGGCGCATGCGTCGTGCGCGGCGTTTTCGACCGGCAGCAGGCGAGCGACTGGAACGACGAAATCACCGAATACGTCGAGCGCAACGACCTCGACGCCAAACTCGCACATCGCGCGGAAGACAGGTATTTCGGCAACCTGTCGTCGAGCAAGCCGCAGATTTACGGCATTTACTGGTCGAAGCCGCAAACAGCCGCTCGTCAGTCGGAACAACTGACGAACACACGAGTGTTCCTGAATCGCCTGTGGACGTCGGAAAGCGAAGGCAGGCGGCATTTCGATCCCGAGCGGGTGCCTGTCTACGCGGACCGCATTCGTCGTCGGCCGCCTGGTTCCGAGTCGCTGGGTCTGTCGCCGCACGTGGACGGCGGCTCGGTGGAGCGTTGGCTCGATCCGAACTTCCAGAAGGTGTATCGGCATGTGCTGGCGGGCAATTGGCGCGACTACGATCCGTTCGACGCGGCGTATCGGCCGGACGTTCAGGAAATCCCATCGCCGGCCGTGTGCTCGATGTTTCGCACATTTCAGGGCTGGACCGCACTTACGCCGCAGGGCCCCGGCGACGGCACGCTGCAATTGATTCCGATCGCCAACGTCATGGCCTACGTGATTCTGCGCGCGCTGCAGGACGACGTTCCCGACGACGAACTCTGCGGCGCTCAACCGGCTCGCGCGCTGTCGATCAAGCCGGAGTGGCACGGCTTGCTGCTCGAAGCGGTGACGCCGATCCCCCACATGCAGCCGGGCGACGCCGTGTTCTGGCACAGCGACGTCATCCATTCGGTCGAAGACGCACACCGCGGCAACGGCTACAGCAACGTGATGTACATTGCGTCCGCGCCGTGGTGCGCAAAAAACGAAGATTATCTGAAGCGTCAATTGCCGAGCTTCTTGCGCGGCGAAAGTCCCCCCGATTTTCCGGCCGACCACTTCGAGACGGACTTTATCGGACGGGCGCAAGAAAGCGATTTGACGCCGCTTGGGCGCGCGCAACTCGGTTTCGATCTATCGCGCTGAGCCGTCGAATGAGAGGCGGTCAGCGAACCGCCTTGCTAGATCCAGTCTCGCGCGCCGGTTGAACTGGCTAGCCTGGCGGGCCCGCTCTTATCCGGAGCGGGCCCTTTTCGCTATCGCCAATGTTAGGCGCGTCACGCGCGAGAGTTCAGGCCCGCCGGCGCACCATGCCATAAATGACCAGCAGAATGATCGCGCCGATCACCGACGCAATCCAGCCCGCCGCCTGACCCGGTTGATACCAGCCGAGCGCACGGCCGATATAGCCCGCAATCAGCGAGCCGGCAATACCGAGAATGATGGTCATGATGAGCCCCATCCTGTCGTCTCCGGGCTTGACCGCCCGTGCAATCAATCCGACCACGAGCCCTACGATCACCGTACCGATGAAGGAAAGCATGCTGACCTCCCAAGAGTGTGAGTACTACCGTTTTCATTAACTACGGGCTGCTTCGCTGCCGCGATGCATTTCCGAGCATACAGGCGAGCCGGCGGTCCATGTGTGCCGGTCCGCGCGTCGCATGCTTCAGCAACAACCGCGCCGCGGTTCCGGATGCGCGGACTCTCAAGAAAAGACAGCAACCTAGGGTAATCCCTGTGTTGCTGTTTTTTTTTGACCTCGTCACCGTAAACGTATGTTGTCAACGAAGTACATTCTGAGCGAGAACAAATTGGATGTTTCATCGTGGGACCGGCGCAGCGCCGTCGGCCTTGCCCATACCTATGGCGAAGGTTCGGCCGACGTCGAACGCGTCGTGCGTGAGGCGATTGACCGGGCACGCGCCTGCAACGCTGCCTTCATCGACGTCACTGAGACTCGCGCGCTCGAGGAGTCACGCGCTGCGGCCGCGCGTTGGCGCGAAAAGCGCCCGGCCAGCGCGCTCGACGGCGTGCCGATTGCCTGGAAAGACCTATTCGATGTCGCGGGCACTGTCAGCACGGCGGGCTCGGCACTGTTCCGCGGCCGGCCACCCGCCACCGCGGATGCACCGCTGGTCGCCGCGGGCGCCCGTGCAGGCTTCGTGTGCATCGGCAAGACGAACCTCAGCGAGTTCGCGTATTCCGGACTCGGGCTTAATCCGCACTTCGGTACGCCGTTCAATTCCGCTTTCGATGCGACAGTCGAAGGCGGCGGGCATCGCGTTCCTGGCGGCTCGTCGTCGGGCGCGGCGATTGCCGTCGCTGCGGGCGTCGTGCCGATCGCGGTCGGTACGGATACGGCCGGCTCGATACGCATACCTGCCGCGCTGAACGGCGTGGTCGGCTATCGCGCAAGCAGCGCGCGCTATCCGCAGCAAGGCATGATCGGACTGTCGAAATCGGCCGATACCTGCGGACCGCTTGCACGCAGCGTCGCCGATTGCGCGGCGTTCGACGCCGTCGTGCGCGGACGCGAGCTGCCTCGCGCGCTCGCCGGTTTGCGTGGACAACCCTTCGTCGTGCCGCTGGGCTGGGAATCGCGCTTTGCGGTGACGAACGACGTCGGCGACAACTTCATGCGCTTCGTGGCGCGTCTGTCGAAGGCCGGCGCGCGTATCCAGCAAGTGCGTGTGCGCACCTTCGATGCAGCATGCGAGCTCATCGCGACGCGTGGCTGGTTCGGCTCCCTCGAAGCGTTCGAGGCCTATCGCAGTGTGCTCGACTCCGACGATGCCAAGCGCATCGACCATCGAGTGCGTACGCGGCTCGAACTGAGCCGCGACGTGCCGGCGTCGCGGCTTGCCGAGCTGCTCGCGGAGCGCGGCCGCCTGCTCGGCCAGTTCGGCGCCAAAATCGACGGCGCCACATTGCTCTTGCCGACCGTCCCCCATGTCGCGCCGGAATGCGCGCCGCTCGAAGCGGACCCGCAGCGCTTTGCAGCCGTCAATGCCGCAACGCTGTCGATGACCATGCCCGGCAGCTTTCTCGACACCCCCGCCTTCGCGATGCCAACCGGCGCTGACCCGGCGGGACTGCCTACCAGCGTGCAACTGATGCGCGCGCAGAACGACGACGATGCGCTCATCGCGCTCGCGCTGGCCGTCGAACAGACGGTCGCCCTCGATTGATTTGCTCAAAGGAGAACTGAAGATGGCTAAGGAAATTCTGATCGCATTCGGCATCGACGTGGATGCGGTTGCGGGCTGGCTCGGCTCATACGGTGGCGAAGATTCGCCGGACGACATCTCGCGCGGTCTCTTCGCCGGTGAAGTCGGTTCGATGCGCCTGCTCAAGCTTTTCGAGCGCGAGAAGATCAAGACGACCTGGTTCATTCCCGGGCACTCGATCGAAACCTTCCCCGAGCAGATGAAGGCGGTGGCCGATGCCGGACACGAGATCGGCATTCACGGCTACAGCCATGAAAACCCGATCGCGATGACGCCCGAGCAGGAGGAAGCGGTGCTCGATCGCAGCATCGATCTGGTGACCAGGCTGAGCGGCAAGCGGCCGACCGGCTACGTCGCGCCGTGGTGGGAATTCAGCAACGTGACCAACGAGCTGCTCGTGAAAAAGGGCATCAAGTACGACCACAGCCTGATGCACAACGACTACCACCCGTACTACGTGCGCGTGGGCGACTCATGGACGAAGATCGACTACAGCAAGCATCCCGATACATGGATGAAGCCGCTGCAGCGCGGTCGTGAAACGGATCTCGTCGAGATCCCGGCGAACTGGTACCTCGACGACCTGCCGCCAATGATGTTCATCAAGAAGGCGCCGAACAGCCACGGCTTTGTCAATCCGCGCGACATCGAACAGATGTGGCGTGACCAGTTCGACTGGGTGTATCGCGAACATGACTACGCCGTATTCCCAATCACGATTCATCCAGATGTCTCCGGTCGCGCGCAGGTGCTGCTCATGCTCGAACGCCTGATTGCGCATTTCCGCAAGCACGAGGGCGTGCGCTTTTGCACCTGTGACGAAATCGCCGACGACTTCCTGCGGCGTCAGCCTCGTCAATCCTGATCACAACACCAAGTCGACCAACGCGAGTCCCGACCATGTCCACTCCCGAGCTCCGAAGGAGCGCCACGATGAAAGAAAACCCTTTGTATGCTTCCGGTTTCAAGCTGGAGCAGATCCTGCCGTCCGACGTGAAGCGGGCGACCGTAGTAGCGTTCTTCGCGTGGGTGTTCGCCGTTTATGACTTCATTCTGTTCGGCACGCTGCTGCCGGAAATCGGCAAACACTACGGCTGGGACGCCGCGGCGCAGGCGGAAATCGCTACGCTGGTCGCCGTCGGCACGGCGGTGATCGCGTTCGCGATCGGGCCGTTACTCGACAGGCTCGGCCGTAAAGCCGGTCTGCTGTGGACGGTTGCGGGCGCGGCGCTGTGCTCGGGGCTCACGGTGGTCGGCGGGGCGATGGGACAGGTGCCGCTCGTGTTGATCCGCTCATTGTCGGGCCTCGGTTACGCCGAAGAGACCGTCAATGCCACGTATCTGAACGAGCTTTACTCGGCTGCCAACGACCCGAAGCTCAACCGCAACAAGGGTTTCATCTACAGCCTCGTGCAAGGCGGATGGCCGATCGGCGCGCTGATCGCGTCGGGACTCACCGCGCTTTTGTTGCCGCGCATTGGCTGGCAGGGTTGCTTCGTATTCGCGACGTTTCCCGCTATCGTCATCTTCTTCATGACGCGTCGCCTTAAAGAAAGTCCGCAGTTTCTGCTGCATAAGCGCATCAAACAGCTGCGTGAAACAGGACAGGACGGCGAAGCTCGCACGCTCGCGAGCGCCCATGCGGTCGATTACGAAGAGCATAGCCGCGCCGGTCTCGGTGAAGCGTTTCGTGGCAATGCGCTACGCGCGACGCTCGTTCTCGGCGGCGGCATTCTGCTCAACTGGTCCGCTATTCAGGTGTTCAGCGTTCTCGGCACGACGGTGCTGACGCGCGTGCATAACGTTTCGTTCGAGAATTCCCTGCTGATTCTCGTGTTGTCGAATGTGATCGGCTATTGCGGCTATCTGAGCCACGGGTTCATTGGCGACAAGATCGGCCGGCGCAATACGCTCGCCATCGGCTGGATGCTCGGCGGTCTTTCGTTTGCCGGCATGCTGTTCGGTCCGAGCAGCGCGGGCGTCGTGGTGGCGCTCTATAGCCTGGGCCTGTTCTTCCTGATCGGACCGTACTCGGCGGCGTTGTTCTTCATTGGCGAGAGCTATCCCACGGCGATCCGCGGCACCGGCAGTTCGATCGTCCACGCGATGGGTCCGATCGGCGCCATTCTCGCCGGCGTGGGCGTGACCTGGATGCTCAATCATGGCGGCGACTGGCTGCACGCGGCGCTGTGGTTCGGCGCGGTGCCGTGCTTCCTGTCCGGCGTCCTCATTCTTTTCGCGCGGCACGTCAACCCTGCCGAAACCAGGTAATCCGACAGGAGAGTCTCTGTGAAAGTAGCTTTAGTAACGGGCGCCGCGAGCGGCATCGGGCAGGCGCTCGCCGTAGCGTATGCACAAGCCGGCGTCGCCGTGGTCGGCGGGTATTTTTCTGGCGATCCGCACGACCCGCAGTTGACCGTACAAGCCGTCGAGCAGGCGGGCGGTCAATGTCTGATGCAGGCCGTCGATGTCACCTCGGCGGACCAGGTCGAGGCCTTTGCGGCCGCGGCAGTGGAGCGCTTTGGCCGCATCGATTACGCGGTCGCCAACGCGGGTCTGCTGCGCGCATCGCCGCTGACGGACATGAGCGACGAGCAGTGGCATCAGATGCTCGATGTCGATCTGTCCGGCGTCATGCGCACGTTTCGCGCCGCAGCGCGCCACATGCAGGACGGTGGCGCAATGGTCGCGGTGTCGTCGATCGCCGGTGGAGTGTATGGATGGGAGAACCACACGCATTACTCGGCGGCCAAAGCGGGCGTGCCTGGATTGTGCCGTGCCGTGGCGATGGAACTCGCGCCGCGCAACATCCGCTGTAACGCCGTAATCCCCGGTCTCATCGAAACGCCGCAATCGCTCGACGCGGTGAATTCGCTCGGCCCGGACGGCCTGCGCGAGGCGGCCAAGGGCATTCCGCTTGGACGTGTCGGCAGGCCGCAAGAGATCGCGTCGCTGATCCGCTATCTGACGAGCGACGACGCTTCATACATCACCGGGCAGTCGATCATCGCGGACGGCGGTCTCACCGTGCGGTGGCCCGGCTAGGCCTTCGTTCAGGACACACACAGGACACACACAGGACGCGCATAAACATGGCATCAATGTTCTCACTCGAAGGCCGCCGCGCGGTCGTCACGGGTGCGGCGAGCGGCATCGGTGCCGCCATTGCGCTCGCTTATGCACAGGCCGGCGCGCGCCTCGTGCTCGCCGATCTCAACGAGGCGCGGCTCGCCGCTCATGCCGACGCCTGCCGCGCAAACGGCGTGGAGGTTCAAACCATCGTCGCCGATGTGGGCGACGAGACGGGCGCGCACGGCATCGTCGATCGCTGCATCGCGGCTTATGGCGGCATCGACATCCTCGTCAACAACGCGGGCATGCTGACGCAGGCGCGCTGTACCGATCTCACCACCCAGATGTGGGACGACATGCTGCGCGTCGATCTGCGCAGTGTCTTCCTTTGCTCGCGGCGCGCGCTGCCGTCAATGACCGCGCAACGCTGGGGCCGCATCATCAACGTGGCCTCGCAACTCGGCATTAAGGGCGGCGCCGAACTCACGCACTATGCTGCGGCGAAAGCCGGCGTGATCGGCTTTACGAAGTCTCTCGCGCTCGAAGCCGCTCCCGACAACGTGCTCGTGAACGCTATCGCGCCAGGTCCGATCGAGACGCCCCTCGTGGATGGAATCAGCGCATCATGGAAGGAAGCGAAGTCAAAGGAATTGCCGTTGCGACGTTTCGGCCGTGCAGACGAGGTCGCACCGACTGCCGTGCTGCTCGCCTCCGACCCGGGCGGCAACCTGTTCGTCGGACAGACGCTCGGCCCTAATTCCGGCGACGTCATGCCTTAAACGGTGGAGAGTGCAAATGTGCGGCATGTGCGGATTGCTCGGCGGCGGGCGTCACTGGTCCAACACCGTGGCAGCAGGCGAAAGCGTGAGCGCGCGGCGGCAGCGGTATGTGCAGGTCGCGCATGCGAACCGGGTGCTCGAAAACTTTCGGCTCAAGCTCGCGGATTTTCACGGGCAATCGTTCGTGCTGTCTTCGCCGACGGGCGCGCAGATCATCGTCGAAGATTTCATGCAGATATGGAAAGCCGCCGAGACCATGCTCGGCCGTCCGCTTGACCCGCTCACCATGTTCGCGGAAGACGAGGCGCAACCATGAGCCTCGCCTATGACGTGATTCCGGTGACTATCGTTACGGGCTTTCTCGGCAGTGGAAAGTCCACCTTGCTCGCCGACGTTCTCAAGGGCGATGCCGCGCGCGATACGGCCGTGCTCGTCAACGAGTTCGGCGAGGTCGGGCTCGATCACCTGCTGATCGGCGAGGTAGATGCGCAGACCGTACTGCTCGATAACGGTTGTGTCTGTTGCGCGATACGCGGCGAACTGAAGGAAGCGCTCGCCACGCTGTTCTCGCGGCGCGCTCGCGGCGAGGTGCCGCCGTTCTCTCGCGTCGTGCTGGAGACAACCGGTCTCGCGACGCCCGCGCCGATCGTTGCGACGCTGCTCGGCGACCGCGTGGTATCGAGCCATTATTCGATCGGCGCGATTGTTACGGTGGTCGATGCCGTCAACGCCGATCAGCAACGTGCGCGGCATCCGGAATGGCTTGCGCAGGTGACGGCTGCAGATCGCATTGTCGTCAGCAAGGCCGATCTTGCCGGCGATGCCACGCTCGCTGTGCTCGAGCAAACGCTCTCACAACTGAACCCGGCCGCGAGCATCACACGCCGCACGTGCGCGGACGATGCGTCGGTCGTACTGGACCCGGCGGCGAACGAGCACGACTTCGGGGACTTCGTTCGGCGCTCGGGCATGCTCGCACGGGAGTCCGGCCAGGCAGACAATCCCCTCGCGGGACTCAACGCGACGCCCGCGCACCGTCAAGGACTTGCGGCGCTGGAAGCGTTTTGCATCGAGTTCGACGAACCTCTGGACTGGCCCGTCTTCACGCTGTGGCTGACGCTGCTGCTTAACCGTCACGGTGATAACATTTTGCGGGTCAAAGGCATTCTCGCGCTTGCCGGCGCGGACCAACCGGTGGTGCTGCATGCAGTGCATCATCTCGTGCATCCTGTTCTGCATCTGGATGCATGGCCTGGCGCCGGCAAGGAAGAAGCGCCTCGTTCGCGCCTTCTCATCATTGCGCAAGGTCTCACGCGAGACGCGGTGGCCGCATCCTACCGGCGCCTGTGCCGGCATCTTCAAACAGCCGAAGCCCTAATAGATTGAAATCCGACCGTCCGAGCTTGCCCGCCCCTGCCGTGCACCCCTCCAGGGTCGAACTGCGCGTGCTCGGCACGACCGTTACGCTTCAGGAGCACATCCGCAAACGAGCCGAGCAGGATCTGGGCATCCGGCTGCGCTTCATCGTTCAGGATGGCGGCGCCGTGCAGCGGGACGGCGCGATGCATCCCGACCGCTATGAACTCTACGACCAGTGGTTCCACAGTCTCGATTGCCTGTGGCCGACTCATGCGCTGCAACCCATAGAGCTTGCGCGCATTCGCCGCTGGGACGAAGTCAACGTGCTGCCGCGCACGGGGCGCATCGGCCGCGCGCCCGCACGGCATGCGGCGGGCAAGCTCAGTGGTGCGGGCTGCACACCTGCCGACCGGCTCTACGTTCAGCCGGACGGCTCGCTTGCCCGCAAGCCGAGCGAGCGCGTCAGCATGCTGCCGCTCACGCACAATGCGGACAGCTTCGTCTATCTGGAAGATGCGATACCTGCTTCGCTCACCGGAGGCGAAGAGAGTTGGGCCTGGCTGCTCGCGCCCGAACTCGCTGGCCGCGTTGCACTACAGGCGGATGCAGCAATCGGCGCCATCGATGCGGCGCTCGCCGTCGAAGCCAGCGGGCTCATGCGCTTCGACGACATCGGCAATCTGAGTATCGAGGAAATCGACGGGCTGATCGCGATTCTGATTGACTTCAAGCGGCGTGGGCATTTCGCAGGGTTCTGGTCGAGCTTCGCCGAGGCCGCGCAACTGATGATCGCTAACAAGGTGGCGATTCAGAGCATCTGGTCGCCCGCCACCGTCGAACTGGAACGCGCGCGTCTCAAGTTCAGGCTCGCGCGGCCGCGTGAAGGGTATCGGGCGTGGTTCGGGGGCATCGGCATATCGCGGCTCGCGCATGGTCGCGTGCTCGACGCCGCTTACGAGTATCTGAACTGGTGGCTTGAGGGCTGGGCCGGCGCGACAGTCGCCCGGCAAGGCTTCTACATTTCGAATCCCGAGCGCTCGCGGGCACATATGGAAGCCAACGAATGGGCATACTGGTACGATGGTGCGCGCGCGTCGGCCGATCTGCCCGGTCCCATCAGCAAACATCTCGTGCCCGCGGGTCAGATGCGGGACGGGGGCAGCTACGTCGCGCGTATGAGCCGGGTCGCCGTATGGGATTCGGTGATGGATGAGCACAATTACCTGGTGCGCCGCTGGACCGAGTTCATGCGGTCCTGACGGCGAAGTTCGTTTGACGATGACAAGACGCGCAGGCGCTTCCCGATCTTCCCGCTCACATCCAGCCGCGCATCGGCCGGCGGCGCCGCTGACTGTGGACCCGGTCCATCCGACCGATTCCGCGGAGGTATCGCCCGAAGCCGATAACCGGTTGCGCTACCGCGTGATTCACGACCGGCTGAAGTCGGCCATTGCGCTCGGCAATATCGCGCCGGGACTCGTGCTGCTGGAAGGACCGGTCGCGCGTATCTTCGGCACAAGCCGCGTGCCGGTAAGAAAGGCCTTCGAGATGCTGCACGCCGGCGGCCTGCTGCTCACCTTCGAAGGGCGGGGCTATCTCGTGGCGAATGCGGACGGCAGCGCACCCGAGCCGCTGCGCGCGCCGATCTCCGAAGACACGCTGGGCTTCGACCGTCCCTCTGAACCGCTAGATATCCCTTCGAACAGCGAGCGCATTTACGATTCGCTAGAAGCCGCCATCTCGCTTGGCATCGTGTTCGGGCATTTTCGTATCGACGAAAGCAATGCGGCCGAAGTCTTCGGCGTGAGTCGCGGAACCGTGCGTGAAGCGCTCAACCGGCTGCGTGACCGCGGGCTGGTCGAGAAGTCCGCGTACTCGCATTGGCTGTGCGGTCCGCTCACCGCCCGCGCCGTGCGGCAGGATTACGAGTTGCGCACGTTGCTTGAGCCGGCGGCACTGCTGGCGAGCGCGCCGTCACTGTCGCGTGACCAGCTAGAGGCAGCACTGCGCGACGTCGAGCGCGCGATAGAAGACCCGGATTCAGTCGATGCAAGCACGCTGTATCACCTGGAAGTCACGCTGCACGATACGTTCCTGAGCGGTGCGCCGAACCGCAAGCTGCTCGCGACGATCAGCCAGGCACATATGCCGCTGATCGTAAATCACGCTTTCTACGATGCGTTCCGGCTGCATCCGGAGATGAGCACGCTCACGGAGCACCGGACCGTGATCGAGCTCCTGCTGCGCGGGGAGTTCGCCGCGGCGTCAACGGCGCTCGCCGTGCACCTTCGGCATGGCGAAACGCGTACGCGTCAGCGATTAAAGGTGCTCGCCGTGCTGCCCGATCCGGATCTGCCTAGTTACATGCAGCGGATTGCATAAGCCGCGAACGTGGGCGATTTCTGCCCGCATTTTTGCTTCATAACGACGCGTCCACGCCGAACGATTCCGCGACCTTACGCTGATAACCGCCTGTCGCGAGCATCAGGCTGCGCGAGTACTCGCTCTCGACTTTTTGCGCCCGAATGCTTTCTATAGGAAGCTCTTCGATGATCTCTCCATTGCGCATGATCGCCACGCGCGAGCACAGAAAGCCGACCACGGCGAGATTGTGACTGACGAGGATCATCGTCAGATTGCGCTCGTGATGCAGGCGCTTCAACAGGTTGAGAATTTCGGCTTGCACCGAGACATCGAGCGCGGACGTCGGTTCATCCAGCAGCACGATGCGCGGCTCGACGATCAACGCTCGCGCGATCGCCACCCGCTGCCGTTGCCCTCCCGATAGTTGATGCGGATAGCGAAAGCGAAAAGACGGATTTAGTCCTACTTCGCGCAGCGCTTTTACGATCCTCGCTTCATGATCGCCAATGCCGTTGATACGTAGCGGCTCGCGCAACGTCTGATCGACGGTGAAGCGCGGATGCAGCGAGCCATATGGGTCCTGAAACACCATCTGCACATCGCGCCGGCGCATGTCGCGATCCGAACCGGCGATATGCAGGGACCCCTCTGCAACGGGTGTGAGTCCGCTCAGCGCGCGAAGAATAGTCGACTTGCCGGAGCCCGATTCACCGACCAGACCGAATACCTCGCCTGCCGCGACATGAAAGCTTGCGCCGCGAACCGCATCGACGAGGCCCGTGGCCGTCTTGAAGCGAACGGTCAGTGCATCGACGCGAATCATAACGGCGCTCCTTGCTGTTCGCCTAAGTCGTTGAGCCATGCCGAGTCGCGCGAGAGCACGGGCAACTCGACAGGCGGATCCACAAGCGGCGGGTTCGCGGCAAGCAGCCCGCGGGTGTACGGATGTTGGGCATTGACCAGATCGCGCGCCGCGCAGGTTTCAATGACGCGACCGGCGTACATCACCACCACGCGATCGCAGAACGACATGACGAGCGGCAAGTCGTGACTGATGAAAATGAGGCCCGTCTGGTGCTTTTCGATGAGTTCATCGAGCACGGCCAGCACCTGCATGGAGACCAGCACGTCGAGCGCGCTCGTCGGTTCATCTGCGATCAGCAGGCGTGGACCTGTCGAGACCATCATCGCGATCATCACGCGTTGCCCCATGCCGCCTGACAACTCATGCGGATATGAGCGGGCGACGCGTTCAGGGTTGCGAATATGCACGGACTCGAGCGCCGCGACGACCTTTGCCCGCATTTCCCAACGGCCAAGTTTTGGATCACGCAGCGCGAATGCTTCGCGCATCTGCTGCTCGACTGTCATGACCGGATTGAGCGAATACTTCGGGTCTTGCAGGATCATCCCCATTTGCGAGCCGCAAAAGCGACGGCGTTTATGGGCCGGCATCGCCAGCATGTCCTGGCCGTCAAAGCGTAGACTTTTGGCGGTGCAATGTGCGGCGGGCGGCAACAAGCCGAGCAGGGCGCGGCCTGTGAGCGATTTGCCCGAACCCGACTCGCCGACAATGCCGAGTCGCTCGCCCTTTTTCAACGTGAGCGAGAGACCGCGTACCGCTTCGTTCAGCGTGCCGTCATGCGCGCGAAACGCAATGCGCAGGTCGTCGATTTCACACAGCGGATGGGCCGCTTCGCTCGTGTGCATGTCAGTCTCCATGACGCGGATCGAACACGTCGCGCAGCCCGTCACCGAGCAGGTTGAACGCGAGGCTCACGAGCAGAATCGCGAAGCCTGGTATCGTGGCGACCCACCATGAATCGAGCAGCACGTTGCGCCCGGAAGCGACCATGAAGCCCCATTCGGGACTCGGCGGTTGCGCGCCAAGCCCAAGAAAGCCGAGACCCGCGACCGTGAGAATGATGCCGGCCATGTCGAGCGTCGCCCGCACGATCACGGACGACATGCATAGCGGCACCACGTAGCGCAGCAGGATGCGCAGATTCGACGCGCCTTGCAGACGTGCAACCTGAATGAAATCGGCCTGCACCAGCCTCAAGGTTTCGGCGCGAGCGAGACGTGCATATGCGGGCCACGCCGTGATGGAGATTGCGATCACGGCATTGATCACACCGGGTCCCAGCGCTGCGGCGAAAGCGAGCGCGAGCACGATTTTCGGAAACGCCAGCGCGATGTCGGTTACACGCATCAGCACGTTATCGACCCAGCCGCCGAAGAAGCCCGCTGTCGTGCCTATCATGAGGCCAATCGGCACCACCACGACGACCACGAGTATGGCTATCGACAAAGTGAGGCGCGAGCCATAAATGATGCGCGAGAGAATGTCGCGCCCAAGCTGGTCGGTGCCGAGCCAGTGCGATGGAGAGCCCGGCGGCAGCAGGCGGTCCGACAGCACCTGACGCAAAGGATCATGCGGTGCGATCCACGGTCCGATGATCGCGACGATCACGAGCACCATGAGGATCGCAAAACCGAATACCGAAAGCGGATTGCCCGCGAAACGCCGCCAGCGTCGATAGGCGAGGCCCAACGCTGCCTGTTTGCGCGACGCGGGCGTGTCGGTGAGCAGCCATTGCTTCCACGTTAGGCGCGCGGCATTCATCGGCCAGTCCTGCGTCGAATGTTCAAGAGGATGACGCACGTCGACAGTCTCCGTTGCATCAGCGGGCGCGTGGATCGAACACGCGATAGAGTGCGTCGGTGAGCAGATTCAACGCGATGAAAGTGGCACCTATCACAAGCGTGCTGCCAAGCACGGCGTTCATGTCGGCATTGAGCAACGCACCCGTCAGATACGATCCGATGCCGGGCCACGCGAATACGATCTCGGTCAACACCGAGCCCTCCAGCAGGAAGCTGTACGACAGCGCGATCACCGTGAGCAGCGGCACAGCGATATTGCCGAAGGCGTGCACCCACACGACGCGCCGCTCGGGCACGCCCTTGGCGCGCGCCGTCGTGATGTACTCCTGGTTCAATTGATCGAGCATGAACGAGCGCGTCATCCGGCTCAGGTACGCGACGGAGTAATAGCCGAGTATTGCCGCGGGCAACGCGACGTGCGAGATGGCATTGAAGAACACATCCCATTCGCCGGCCATCAGCGAATCGACTAGCAGGCTGCCTGTGCGCGGCTCGACCATGCCGTCGAACACCGGGTCCAATCTCCCGGGACCCGACACCCAATGCAGCTTCGCATAGAACAGCAACAGGCCCATCAGCCCGAGCCAGAAAACAGGCACGGAACTGCCGATGAGGCCCACGAAGCGCGCAACGTGATCGATCCAGCGGTTATGGCGCGTCGCGGCCACTACGCCGAGCGGCACGCCGACCAGCACGCCGGCGATGGTCGCGAGCGTGGCCAGTTCGAGCGTGGCGGGAAACACGCGGCGAATGTCGTCAAGTACCGGACTGGCTGTCAGCAGCGACACGCCAAGGTTGCCGTGCAGGACCGCATTCACGTAGATCAGAAATTGCTCGGCGAGAGGCTTGTCCAGACCTAGCTGGATGCGCGCGGCCGCATAGGCGGCGGCCGACGCACGATCTCCGAGTATCGCGAGCACCGGATCGATTGGCACCTTGCGGCCGATCACGAACGTTACAGCGAGCAGACCCGTGAAGGTGATGGCGAGCGTCAGTGCCCAGCGCAAAACGCGCAGCGTCCAGCGCACGCTCGCGCGGCGCGCGGACGCGGCGCGAATGCGGTCGATAGGAGTCAACGTTGTCGACATGGTTCGGACGCCGCCCGGCGATTACTGCTTCTTCAAGTGCAGGTACGACACCAGGTCGTTGATCGGCCCAACTTCGAGCCCCGACACGCCTGGCCGCATCGCTACCTGCGATACCTGCTGGAACATGATGACGAACGGCGACTGCGCGAGCACTTCTTTCTGCATCGCCTGATAAAGCTGCGCGCGTTTTGCAGTGGACGATTCGGCGAGTGCGGCATTGGTTTCTTTCGTCAGACCGGCGATGTCCCACGAATTGCGCCATGCGAGCATTTTGTACGAGGACTTGTCGGAGTTGTCCGGGTTCCACGCGAAGCCCTGCGCATTGCTGTGCGGGTCTATGTAGTCGGCAGACCATTCGCCGATGTAGATGTCGTGCTGGCGCGCGCGATACTTGGCGAGCGTCTGCTTGTTATCGCCCGGAATAATGTCGACCTTGATTCCGGCTTGAGCCAGATTGGCTTGCACCGCCTGCGCGATCTCGTTGTACGGATAGGCGCTACGCACGTCCATCGTCACGTTGAAGCCGTTCGGCAAGCCCGCTTTGGCGAGCAGCGCCTTTGCCTTTGCGACGTCCTGGTGATAGGGGTTGCTGTTGAGCGCGCCAAGAAAACCTTCTGGCAAAAACGTTTGATGAACCTTATAGGTCGTCTTCACCACGTTCGTCTGAATGCCGTTGTAATCGATCAGCCACTTCATTGCTTCCTGCACTTCGGGCTTCGCGAGATTCGGGTTCTTCACGTTCAAGCCCAGATACAGCAACGTGGCTTGCGGTACGGCCGTCACGTGAGCCTTGTTCGACTTCGTCAATGCAGCGAGGTCGTCCGGGCTCAGATTGCGCGCAATGTCCGCGTCGCCATTTTCGAGTAGCAGGCGCTGGCTCGATGCTTCAGGAACATGTCGCAGCACGATGCGCTTCATGGCGAGCGGCATGCGGTAATCGTCGTATTTCTGCAGGATGATGCTGTCGTTGGCGGTCCATTTGACCAGCTTGTAGGCGCCCGATCCGGCCTCGTTCGTGCGCAGCCATTCGTTGCCGAAGTCATTGCCTTTCTGATGGGACATCAGCAGTTTTTTATCGAGCACGGAAGCGGGCCACGCGCCCAGAACGTTCAGCACGAAGGTCGGCGCGTACTTCTGATCGGTCGTGATACTGACCGTCGAATCGTCGATCTTTTTGACCTTGTCGAGTGCGTTCTCTTTGGTGAGCCCGATGCCCTGCAGCACGGCGGCAGCGCCTTTGTCGAGAAGCACGCAGCGCTGAATCGACCATGCGACGTCATCGGCCGTTAGAGGGTTGCCGGAGTGGAACTTGAGACCGGAGCGGATCTTGAAGGTGAATGTGAGTCCGTCGGGGCTCACGGTCCAGGATTGCGCGGCGTCCCCGTTGAATTTCGATGGGTCTTTCAGGTCGACCCGTACCAGGCGGTCATAGGTGTTCGCGACATATTCTTCCGGCACCAGTTCGTAGACCTCGCCGGGATCGAGCGTCGAAAATTCGTCGAGCGTCGTGGCCATGACAAGCATGTCTTTCGGCGTCGCCGCGAGCGCGCTGCCTGTCATCGAGATGGAAAACGTCATCGCGGATGCCACCGCGACCGCTGCCAGCGCATTGCGCAAAACCAGATTCATACTTGCTCCGCATGTAAAGGAAGAGAACCTGCAAACGGACAGCCAGAACCTACCAGGTCACATCAACTTCAACGGGCCGCTTTCGCTGTTGTCTATAACCGGCAGCGCACGCGAGCCAGGCAATTCGTAATGCCACCATTCGCTTGCGATGTGCGCAAAGCCGGCCGCGTGCATGATGCCGAGCAACAGCAGGCGATTGCGCTGCACAGACTGCGGCAGGCCTTGATGGAAATGCTCGGAAGCCTTCACCATCTCGTCGAAACCGGTGCCCATGTCTAGCGGTTGACCGTCGCCGTCTATCAGCGTGAGGTCGACGGCTGTGCCACGGCTATGATTCGAGCCACGGCCCAGTTCGGCGATGTACGTCGGGTCGGGCAGAAAGTCCCACAGCACCTTTTGCGCTTGCGGCGGCCGATAGGCGTCGAAGATACGCAACGTCATGCCTGCGCTGTCCGCGAGTTCGACGGCTTTGCGCAATGCAGCTTCGGCGGGTTCGAGCAGCAGGCAATGCGCTTCGCGGTAGATCGGCTTGCCCGTGAAGTTGCGGGACGTCGCATAAACGAGGTCGATATCCACCCGATGTGTGTAGGGGGTGATAGGTATCAGGCGAGGAGTGTCGGTCATGGCTATCAGAATTCGAATTGATCGAGTTCGCGCTGCAGTTCGCGATTGCGCGCAACGCGCCCGTCGATGGCGGGGCCGAGACATTCAACAATTGAACTCAGCAGAAGATTGAAGAGACACGTGAGCGGCGCAAGCGAGTCCCAGAACTGGCCGACGTCCGTCTTGACTTGCAACAGATCGCATTCGAAATCGCGCGCCCACGGGCAATAGAGATCGGTGACGAGCGCGAAGGCGATGGCGCGCTGCGTCGCGGCTTCGCAATAGCGGCGTGCGATGCGTGAATAGGCGCGCGTGTCCGTCACGATCAGGTAGGGCGATGCAAACTCGGAGTTCAGTGAATCCACGTACGAGCCCGACATTCCGTCGGAATAGAACACGCGTGGTCGCAGGTATTCGAGGTAGCTGAAAAACGCATTCGAGATGCCGCGAGTCGATTGAATGCCGACGACATACACGGCGTCAGCCGTGGCAACGCGCTCTGCGACCCGCCCAAATCCTTCGCTTCGTGCGAGCTGATAGACATCGCGTATGGCGTCGACCTCCAGCTCCATTGACCGTGCGAGCGAGTCGCCTTGCGTGTCTTCTTGATGGCGCTCGCTGCGATAGGCATCGAGTCGATCGGTAATGAACCAGGGACGTGTTTGCGCGCCGCGTAACTCGCGCTTCAGCTCATCGAGATTGCGATAACCGACGCTGCGCAGAAAGCGTCCAACGGAAATGCCGCTCGTTCCTGTCTGCTGTGCGATTTGATCGGCCGTTTCAAGACCGAGCCGGTCGAGGTTCGCCAGCATGTAGCTCGCAATGCGCTTGGCCGTCGGCGTGAGCGTCGTAAAGCTCTCTTTGACGGTATGGGCGAACGCAGTGGGCATCGGATCTTGTGCGTTAGTGTGCGTTATTTATCTGTCACGGCGACGTGCGCTGGTAGCTATCTGACAAGGACAATAAAGCGGACGCTACCTTAATTTTTCAATCGAAGCCTTCCGGTCAATAGTCGATTCGAAGTGCGAAGGTGTACGGGCGCAAAGCTGTTGAAGCATGCGTTCAGATCGCATTTTGCGGATTGCCGTCTGGTGCAGCACGTCCCGGAAGTGTGACCAACCTGCGTGGTTGACCGGGTTCGGGATCGGCATCCACGGCGAGCGCTTCGAATCCCGTTGCGGTTGCTTCGCGTCTGCGTAGGGCAGCTTCGCGGCTACGCGCCGTATCTCGACAACGTCCGCTAGTCTTGACTCGCGCCCTCACGTGTCTGCGCTCGCTCTGCTGAGACTGCAGAACTGGCTGGAGGACTCGTCTCGAACAAGGAGCTAGCTGTGTCCAGTATTAAAACGAAACCCAATTTGACGATCAACACGTCGAGCGTCACGCAACATTCGTCCACGGGCTCGTCTGAGCCGTTGAGTACATCACCGTCAGCGCGCGCCAGGAATCCGGCGCTGGCCGCTTTGCCGCCTTCACCAACCAGTCCGCGCGCTTCCGCTGGCCGCCTGTTCCTCGTTGCAAAGGCCGTGCAGAAGTTCAAAGGCACCGGAAACGTGGGTGTCGAAACCAAGCTGCAACCGAAGCTCGAAGCGGGAAAGGCACATAAGGACGTTGCGTTCCAGGAGGGTGGCGGCTTTGTCGTCAAGAGCACATATACGAAGAAGTTCTCCCCTGATGAGATGGCTCAGCGAAACGCAGACCATCAGGCTAAGCTGGCAAAACATGAAGCGGATGTCAGCGCCTTTAAGGAGCAGAATCCGCAACTGGAAGGAAAGAAACTTGAGAAGGCCCTCGGCCAGCAGAAATTGGGCAGTGCGCCCAAGCCACCCAAGCCAACCAGACCGCTTGGATCGAATGAAGTCGAATATCACCCGCCTGGCGGCATACATTCTCTGAATCAGACGGATCTTCCTGGCCAGCCCGGCGAGTTCGGCGGCTCCTATGCGCGCGTCAAGCGCAGTGATGGCGGTTCTTCCTCCGAGTTCGAACGGCTGAGCCGCTTTGGTAAGTTCGGGGACAACCAGACTATTGAGGGCAAGCCGCTCGGCGGGCAGAGCAGAGCCGATCCATCCACTATCAGGCGGCAGGCGCCTGAGCGCCGCAATTCTGAGCCGCCGTCACCGGCCACGGCCCAGGCCGTTCTGGACAAGTACTACAACAAGCCCGTCGAGACGATGAAAGAACTCGAGTCGGGCAAGCCATATAAGGACATTGCGCAGGCGTCCTCGTTGGACGAGTAACTTTTCTCACCGCCACACCTGGCTGTTCGCAGACACGGTGAACTGCGAGCAGACCAGTGCGGATCTTTATGGCTCGTCGCGGTTGCGAAGAGCAAGCACATTAGACGCCGCCGATATGTCGTGCAGGTGTGTAATTGCGCATTTCAGGCGCCACTCCCTCCCAACGTTTTCATGCTCTTCCATTGACCCTGTTGAACCTGGAACAGCGTGTACGGCGGCTTGATCAGATCGCCGTACGGGTCAAACGCGATCTGTCCGGTCACGCCCGTAACGTTGACCTTCGACAGACTATCGACGATCTTCGAGCGGTCGAGCGAATTCGCCGTGTGAATCGCCTTGAGCATCGCGAGCGCAGCGTCATACGCAAACGGCGCGTACAGTTCCACGTCCTGATTGAAGCGTGCCTTGTAACGCTTGCCGAACTCGAGCGCAGCCGGCTGCTTGTCGAGCGCGGGACCGGGTTCCAGATCCTGCGTGCCGTCGCCCGCGGTGCCGGCGATCTGCAGGAACGCATTGCTCTTCAACGCGCCCGCGCCGAATAGTTGCGCGTTCATGCCCAGAGAGCGCATCTGCTTGATCAGCATTGCGCCCTGTTCATCTAGGCCACCGAAGAAAATCAGATCGACGTTCCTGCTTTTCAACGTCGTCAGGATGGCGCGGAAATCGACCGCTTTGTCGTTCGTAAATTCGCGAACTACGACGTTGCCGTTTGCTTCCTTGGCGCCTTTCTCGAAGGCGTCCGCGAGACCCTGGCCGAACGCCGTGCGGTCGTCGATGATGCCGATCCGCTTCGCCTTCATCTGCTCCACCACGAAATGTCCTGCGACCACACCGCCGATGCCATCGTGGCCCATCGTGCGAAACACGTTCTTGTAGCCCTGCTTGGTCAATTGCGGATTGGTCGAGCCCGGCGTGATCATCGCAACATTTGCCTGGTGATAGACCGTCGACGCCGGAATGCTGCAACCGGAGTTGTAATGGCCTATTACGCCGACCACGCCATCGTCGACCAGCTTCTGCGCGACCTGGATCGCAACGCGCGGATCGGCCTGATCGTCCTGCACGTCGAGCACGAATTTGACGGGCTTCCCGCCGACAGTGGGATGTCGTGCGTTTTCTTCGTCTATCGCCAGTTGCGCGCCGTACTGCAGGTCTTTCCCAACCCGTGCAACAGGGCCCGTTAAAGGTCCGACAAAGCCGATCTTCACGACTTCCGGATCGGCTGCCGACGCAAACGGCGTCTGCGCGCCGAGTAGGCAGACGGCAAAATTCAACAGCCAGTTGCGGCGATTCATGATGAGCTCCTTGCGAGATGTCACGTCGCGCGTTATGTCGAACGAGCGGTTCGATGCGCGACGCGTCGAAACCGTCCCACGTATGGGTAGATGAAACTGAAACCTGTCGCTGCTGTGTCCGGTGAGTTGTCCGCGGTCTGGTCCTTCGCTAAATGCCAAAACGCGTCGCCGCATATGGCGCAAGATCGAGCGGAGGCGCACGACGCGCAACCAGGTCCGCGACGATTTGCCCGCTCACGCCGGCCAGCGTGAGCCCAAGATGCTGGTGACCGAATGCATAGATCACACGCTCGCTTGCATGTGAGCGCGCGAGCACCGGCACACCGTCGGGCAAGGTCGGACGAAAGCCGAGCCAGCTGGAGTCCGGCGTTTCGAGCAGAGGTAACGCGCGTCGCGATGAGAACGTCAACAGGTCGAGCAACGAGCGGTTGCGCGTGTCGCTGAAGCCGCCCAGTTCGACGGTTCCCGCGACGCGGATGCCGTCGCTCATCGGCGTCATGTAAAAGCCCCGTTCGGCCCAGCCGACAGGCCGCGAAATGAGTTGCTGCGCGCCCGGATAACGCACGTGATAGCCACGCTCGGTGTCGAGCGGCACGACGTCGCCGCATTGCCGCGCGAACTGAGCGGAGCGCGCACCCGTAGCGATGACCACATGACCAAAGCGCCGCGTGACTCCGTCGGCCGTCACGCTTGCGCCATCGCCGGAAGGCTGCACCGCGCTGACAGTCGAACGCTGCAGCGTCAGTCCCTGCGCCGCCAGTTGCTCAAAAAGCGCTTGCAGGAAGCCTTGCGGATCCGAGAAATGCCAGCTGTCGCTGAACAGCACGCCGCGCTCGAAAATCGGCGCGAGCGATGGTTCGAGCGCGCGAATGTCGTTGCCGCCCAGCACGTCGAAGATGACACCGAGTTTCTTGCGTAGATCGAGCGCGGGACGCGCCGCGTTGAACGAAGCTGCGCTGGAGTAGAGATACAGGCATTCACGGGACCGCACGAAGCGCGCGAGTTCGGCGTTCGCCAGCAACGGCGCATAGCCTTCCTGCGCTTGCGCGAGCAGCGCAGCGAGCGCGCCCGCGCTCGCCTCATAGCGGCGCGGCAGCGAACTCATCATGAAGCGCGCGAGCCACGGCACGAGGTGCGGCAGGTACTGGTAACGCAGCCTGAACGGGCTGTCGCCTGAAAACAGATAGCGCGGCAGGTCACGGAACACAGACGGGTTGTTCACCGGAATGCACGCGTAATGCGCGAACGTCCCTGCGTTGCCGAACGATGCGCCTTGCCCGACGCCGGACGGATCGAATAGCGTGACCCGATGTCCGTCGCGCATCAACGAAGCGGCGCTGGCAAGGCCGATGAATCCCGCGCCGACGATGGCGATCTCAGACATTACTGGCGTCCTTCCATCGCGTGTTCGCCGATCGGAGACAGGTTGCCCGTCGCGGCCGGCACGCCGACCATCGCGATCACCGCCGCTTGCGAGAGCCACGGAAACAGCCGCAGGCGCGCGTCGATGATTCCGCCCTGCGCGATCATCGCGACGTGCCGTTGACGTAAAGCCGCGCCGGGTTTGGGCGGTGCGTCGGAGACCGTGGACTGCGTAACACGCACTGGAACACTCCTGCTGACTGATTCCCGAACGATGCCTGGCGGCGTCGCGATATGGCCACCACCAGACAAACTCTGGCATCTAGAATCACACAATAAATTTTTGTGTGCAATTAAAACGGCTGTTGTGTGGTCCTGGCATTTTCCCTGGATGAAGGCGGGCACAATCTTCGCCGCTGTCCACGACCACGTCGGGACCGTCAGGAAGGCATACGCTCGGGCGTGTCTGGTATAGAATCGCCACACCTCCGCACAATTGCGGACAAAGCCGGTTTGTATGGAGACAGTTGATCTTATGGCTTCTGGCAAAGACGCAGCCCGCGCGGCCAACGGCGCGCCGGAGCAGGCGAAGCGATCGACCTACATCGAAGTGTCTAGCTCGATCGAGAGCGAAATCCGCAGCGGCGTCTATCCGCCCGGCAGCCGTCTGCCGCCGCAGCGGCAACTGGCGACTGAACTGGGCATCAACGTGTCGACGGTGTCGCGTGCCTACAAGGAATTGCAGTTGCGCGGGCTGGTGATCGGCAGCAAGCGACGCGGCTCGCTAGTAACTGGCGGCGCGATGCCGAGCGTTGAACCGGCGCGCGCGACGAACAATGCCGCCATCGACCTGACGGTGAACCGGCCGGCCACGGGCGAATTTCTGGAGTGTCTGGCGCGCACGCTCGCCGAGTTGCCGCGCGATCCACGCTATGCACAATTGCAGGAATACCAGCCGCCACAAGGCCCCGAATGGGCGCGCGCGGCTGGCGCACGCTGGATGGCGGCGCCCGGATTTACGCCGGATGCCGCGCACGTGGTCGTCACGAGCGGCGCTCAGCATGGCCTGTATGCCGTGCTGAACAGTCTCATCGGCACGGATGGCGTGATCCTCGCCGACCGGCTTACCTACTACGGGCTGAAGGCGCTTGCGCCGGTGTTCCAGTTCGAGATCGTCGGCATTCCGAGCGACGCCGACGGCCTGCTGACAGATGAGCTCGACGCCGCATGCCGGCGCATGCCGGTCAAGGCGATCTTCACGGTGCCCAATCTGCAGAATCCGACTGTCACGACGATGAGTCTCGAGCGCCGGATGGCGCTCGTCGACATCGCGCGCAGGCACGGTGTCGCGATCATCGAAGACGACGTATATGGACCACTGGTGTCTCAGCGTCTGCCGACACTCGCGAGTCTGTGTCCGGAGCTGACCTTCCATATTGCCGCGACGTCGAAGATTCTCGCGCCCGGGCTGCGGCTCGGCTATCTGGCGAGTCCGCCCGACAGTTCCGCGCTGTGCGCGGAGGCCGTACGCACTACCGCGTGGATGCCCGCGCCGATGTCGATGCTGATCGCGTCGATCTGGATCGAGGACGGTACCGCGCGCCACATCATGGATGCGCAACTCGCGGAGATTCGCGCGCGTCAGGCGCTCGCGCGGGAGTTGTTGCCGCAGTCGTTGCTACAGACCGATCCCGCCTGCATGTTCGTCTGGCTGAAGCTGCCGCCGCCCTGGCGCGCCGATGATTTTGCAGCCAACGCGAAGGCGCGCGGCGTGGTGGTCATGCCGTCGTCGGCGTTCGCGGTGGATCGCTCGGAGATCGAACACGGCGTGCGTATCAATCTCGCGTGTGCATCGAGCCGCGATCAGCTCGTGAGCGCGTTGCGGTTGCTGGCGGGCACGCTAAAGGATCGGCCGAGGGCGTTGTTCGGGACGATCTGAGTTCTGGCTCGTCGATGCTGCAAAGGCGGTTTCGCTTCAGGCTATCGTCAGGCAGACGGTGCGGGAATTAAAGGACCGGGAACTTTCGCCCAAGGCTGGGCTCAGCGCCGCTCATGACAAGCGCGTCAGCGAGCGTGAGCCCATCTGGAACCCGATTAGCGGAAGCCGTAGACAACGATTTTCTTCCCCTCAAAATTTTCTTGCACAGCCTGCTCGCAATATTGCGGGCACGTTACCGAGTTGTCTCCGCTCGTGCCAGAGACAGTGACCGCCCTGTAAACAACGGATTCGACAAGCGTCCCATCCGCAGCGATGACCATGTTCAGGTCAGTCTCGACGCCCGCCGGCACGGCTCCCCCGGCGGTATAAATGATTTTCATGGTGCCGGTGCAATCGGAGTTCACCGAGTATGTTCCGTTCTGGTTTGGATTGAAGGTCGTCAGGCCCCCTTTCGGCAGCCCGCCGATCATGCCGAAGTCGGTGCGCGTGAAGCCGCCCGTGCCATCGAACGTCACGAGGGCGACGTCATCAAGAATCAACGTGGACGCATAGGGAGCGACTTTATTATTCGGTCCTATCAATCCGATAATTTCGCCGTGACCGGTAAATGCGTACGGTCCTCTGAGCGTTGCGTTCGAACAAAGGCCGCGTGGGCCGCCGTGTCCGTCGTGTCCCTCGTGGCTGTCGTGTCCACCGGGACCCTCGGCTTGCGCGGCGCCGCTGAGTAAGAGAAGTGCCACGGCGGTTGCTGAGAGAATGCTGAATGGTTTGATCTTCACGATAATCTCCTTGTTACCCAATCTGGCGCGAACCATCTCAGCGCAGGGGCCCATTGCCTGGCGGGATGAGACGCCCAATTCAAACGGAATGGAATTAGAGAATCGGTGCAGCGATAGGGCTGCCGCTGTTTGCGGAAACGAGCGATGAAAGAAAGAGGGCCGTCGGTGCTATTAGCTTTGGCTCACAGGATGCGAGAAAGCTCGTCGTTCGCTAGCTAGTTAATTGGCGAAACTAACTGGCGAAACGCTTCACCAAGCAGTAGTTTTGCCCGGCGTCGGCAGGCACGTGCAGAAGGGGTGCACGAAAGTCCGCGAATTTGTGACTTCGTGAGTCAGCCACGCTTTAATGTCGCATAGCAAAGGGGAGCGTAGTCCACAAACTTTGCCGATGCCAAACGAATATCGGACAAAACGCAGGCGCATTCAGAATCGCGTTGAGAGGACGATGGACTTTATCGAGTGATTCCCGACGACTCCGAAGAGTCTTCGTTGAAGTGCGCTGTGCCCGAGCCCAAGGTGAATCAGCGCCGGCGGGTGCCTCGCCGGCGCACACGGCTCTTGCGCTAACACAGGGCTAACTCGCTAACCCTGTGCGCCAGGCTTCCTTAGAAGCGGGTGAGTATACCGACCGAACCCATGACCTGATTGCCCGTCGATGAAGCGCCACCTGCGTTGTACATGACTGCGACGTTTTTGTTGCCGGTTGCATGCTGGTACATGGCTTCGGCATACAGCTCCGTACGCGTCGACAGCGAGTAGCGCGCAATCGCGTTGACTTGATTCCACTTCGGATCGGCGCCGAACGACGTTGCACCACTCAGATGCGCATCGGTGTAGGCATACGAAACGCCGAGCATGAGCGCTGGCGTAACTGCGTACTTGCCATTGAGTTCGTAGTTGTCAAAATGAGCGCCACCATTTTTCAGCCCGAACGCGTTCGTATTCTGATATTGGCTGTGCGTGTAAACAAAGCCGACCGTCGCAGGGCCGAAGCCGTAGCTCACGCCTGCACCAGCCGTACGCTGTACATCCGACGTCAGGCCACCCTTGAACTCGGTTGGATCAGCGGCACCCGTGGTATTCGGATTCGAAGCGCCCGAACCATTGATCTGCAGGTAGGCGGCAGCCACGTTCAAGCCGCCGAATTTGTAGCTGGCGCCCGCGCTGTACGCACGATCGACAGCAAAGCCGGTCTGGGTGTTACTGAACGCATACATACCGCCAGCCTTGAAGCCCGCATAGTCGAGGCTGGTGAACTTGACCGCGTTGTTGAAGCGAACGCTATGTTGCAGGTTGTCGTTGTCATACGGATGCGCAAAACCCGAGTCACCGAACGGGCCTGCCGTGGCAGACAGCGGTGCGACGAAATCGACCATGGAGTCATACTGGCGGCCCAACGTGACGGTGCCAAAACTGTTGCTGCTCAGGCCGACGTACGCTTGACGACCAAACATCCGACCACCCTGGCCGAGCGTGCCGTTATTGACGTTGAAGCCATTTTAGAGCACGAAGAGTGCCTTCAGGCCGCCACCGAGATCTTCCGTGCCACGCAGGCCGAAGCGGCTACCGCTGATGTTGCCGCTCGCCAGTGCAACCCGGCTGCTTCCGCCGACGTTATTCGTGTACGTGATACCGGCGTCGATGAGGCCGTACAGCGTGACCGAGGTCTGTGCGTGGGCGGCCGTCGCGGCAAGCGCAACGGAGACAGCGAGGGCGATGCGAATCTTTTTCATGAATTAACTCGAGCGTGTTGGGATTGCGTCAGAAGACAGCGGGGCGAGTATAAAACCGCCCAGGCCGCGCACTTCATTTCCGGTCTGGATTGGACCTTTGCGTATTTCTGAAGTAATTGGCCACAATTTCGCCACAATTCGGGTGGTGTCCCAGCCCGCAAGGCGCAGCGCTTCCGTGCTTCATCCCACGGCTCGAATCGCTGTTGTATCGAAGCGACGGTATTGGAGTTAGCCGCCGCCGCGAACCAGAGAGAACACGCCCGCGTGCAGGCCCGACTCTCTGACGGCTTGACGCATTTAATGCGGCATACGACCGGGCAGTTCGCCGTCAGTGACTTCGCAGGTGCGCTTGAACTTCGCGCGCATCGAGGGCCGAGAGGTCTTCGTTGATCTCTTCGAAAACCATCTGACGCGTCTCCTCGCTCAGGCGCGCGCGCAGCATCCCGAGAAACTTCGGCTCGGCGGCTAATCGCAATCGCTGATACCGCTGATGGAGTCGCCCCTGTTCGATATAGTCGGCGACGGTCTTCGCGAACTTTTCGCGATCCTTCTCGCTCAGCGCCGGTCTACTTGGGCCGACGTTGACGAGGTCTTCGATTTCCCGCAATTCCAGTTTAAGTCCCGGTGTCTCGAAGATTCGTGCACGGCTGCCGTCGGCAACGACAACCCAGGTAGTCCCAACCATGGTGCGCCTCTCAGCAATGATCGATCGCCGACTCTGCGGCCATCGCAAATCGTCGCGTGACGTCAGCGGGCTCGCCGGTCAACGACGGTCTATCTCCAACGCCCATCGATGACGGACCGTGGGGCCTCCCCGCGCTCCTGCGCAAGCGACGGATAGTCGGTGTATCCGCGCTCTCCGCCTCCGTAGAACGTGGACGGGTCCGGCGAATTGAGCGGAGCGTGCAACCGGAGGCGTTCGGGCAGATCGGGATTGGCGATGAACGGGCGTCCGAACGCGATCAGGTCAGCGTTGCCATCCTCGAGCCATCTTTCCGCACTGCTGCCGTCGAACCCGCCTGCGACCATCAGCACACCGCGATAGGTGCGCCGTATCATCTCGCTCATGCGTTTCGCACGCTCCGTGAAAGTGCCGTCCTCACCGGTCGCCGCCAGCGCGGGATTGACGATGTGCAAATAAGCGAGCCGGTATCGATTGAGTTTCTCGATGACGTACGAGAACGTCGCCTCGGGATCGTCGTCATGCATGTCGTTGAAGCTGCCGAGAGGGGAAAGCCGCACGCCGACCCTTTCGGGCCCCCAGACTTCGCAAACCGTCTCGATCACCTCAAACAGCAGCTTCGCCCGGCGCTCGCTCGACCCGCCATATTCGTCCGTGCGGCGGTTTGTGCCCGACAACAGGAACTGGTCGAGCAGATACCCATTCGCTGCGTGCACTTCGACGCCGTCCATCCCGGCAGCCTTTGCGTTGCGCGCACCCCTGAAATACTGGCGCACGAGGTATGGCATCTCTTCAATCTGCAGCGCGCGGGGCGTGACGCAGGGCGCGAGGACACCTTCGCCGCGCTCATTCTCGATGAACGCCTCCGCTTTCGGCTGGAGCGCGGACGGCGCAACAGGCAGCATTTCATCAGGCTGCAACGAAGGGTGCGATATGCGTCCGACGTGCCAGAGCTGCATGAACATCAAGCCGCCCGCCTCGTGCACGGCGTTCGCCACGAGCCGCCAGCCTTCGACCTGCTCGCGACTGTGAATCCCGGGCGTCCACGCATAGCCCTGTCCTTGCATCGACACCTGCGTCGCCTCGCTGATGATGAGCGCGGCCGATGCCCGCTGCGCGTAATAGCAGGCGTTGAGCTGAGACGGTATGTTGCCTGGCCGGCTCGCGCGCGAACGCGTCAGCGGCGCCATCACGGCACGATGTCGCAGGTTGTACGGCCCCACCTTGAGGGGTTCGAAGAGCTTGCGCAGCGGGATCTGTTCGTCGTGCTGCCCAGCGGCAGCAAACGTGGTTTCCGTATCCGGCATGAATTCGCTCCTTGCGTTTTTGACTCGGCCCGAAAAGTACTGCCATGATGTTTCCAGGCGTGGGCGTCGGATCACATCGTCCTGATTCCGCTTCTAGCCACTCTAGCCATGGTCCGCGCACGCTTCTTTCCGGTTTCTGCCCAGATCTGTCGCGATCCTGCCGCCACGCGGTCTATCGCTTCATCGGGCCGGATCTGGTCCTCTGCAACGACCCAACGCATGTCCGGCTGCGTTCCGGTCGAGTTCCACGCCGCCGTCATCGGCGTACAGCGTGAGTGCCGCGCAGAGATCGTCCGCTTCACTCTCCGAACTCATCGCCCGACCATACAAGCCGTTGTGTGCCCGACCTCGTTCAACGGAACCGCTCACGCGATCCTGCGGCGTTGCAGCGTCAATCCGGCAGAACGAACTCGGTGCGCATGTCTTCGACGATGCGCCGGACCTCGTGGGTGAAGTCGGTGCCCTTCTCGTTGAGCGGCACCATATTCCAGTTCCTGCCGGCGGCATCGGGCGGGTGCCGTTCGGGCAGCGGTATGCGCACGCGCAGTTCTTCGGGCGTATTCGCGCTTATTTTTGCCACGCGACTTTGCGCTTCATCGCGAATCTGCTCAGCTGAGAAAACGGTCTTCGGCATGGGAGTTCTCCATCGCGACGGGCCGCACGGCTTTGTTCTCGCGGGCAGGCGGCCGACATTTCAGTCTAGTTCGTATTGTCGGAATGTTCGCCCGGACGTTCGCGCCGTTGCGCGCGTGTGAGTGCTCGACGCAACTGGCGGCCTGCGTCACCGCCTATGGCGCGACGATCTGGCATGAGCAACGCGCAACGTCAATGAAGCGCGGCCAACGCGTCGTCGATCGGTTTGCTGCCACCAGCAAATCCAACGATCGTGTTGACAAGGCCGATCCTGAGCGCTTCGAGCGCGACATCGGCGACATCCTCGCGCGCAACGGGAGCACGAGCGGACTGCGCGTCGGCCACGATCTCAATCTTGCCGGTACCGGGCTCCATAGTCAGTGTGGCGGGACGCAGCACAAGATAATCGAGTCCACTGCCGATCAGATAATCGTCAGACGCGCGCTTCATCTGGGCGTAATGCCGAAGCGCATCTGGAGCGGATTCAGGGGCGTATGCCAGCAAGGTGCTGACGACGATGAAGCGGTCCGCGCCATGCTGCTTCGCGCAATCGACCGCCTTGATGATTGCGTCCCGGTCGATCTGACGCTCCTGCTCGGCGCCCTCGGATTCAGCGGAGCCAGCGGCAAAGATAACCGTATTAACCCCCGCAAGCGCCGCGCAAAAGTCCTGCGTCAGGTCGACGATCACAGGGCTCCCGCCGAGGCTTTCGAAGTGGGCCCGCTGCGCCTCGTCGCGCAGCAATGCACGAAACGGAATGCCCGCACGGTGCAATTTTTCCGCGACTAACCGACCGGTGCGGCCGGTGGCGCCAATTAATGCAATGTTCATCGTGTCTCTCCAGGAAGGCATCCGCGGGTTGCGCGAGCTTTCGGTGTGCTGCCGCTTTCCCGCAAGCCATCAGATAGCGGGGTTGCGGTCAAGGGCGGCATGGTCAGCTTGCATGGGTTCGCGCGCGGTTGGAAGCGATGTCCGGATCGCACTTCAGTTCGTACTCCGCGTCCGGGTGTCGATCCGACCCAACTGCGAACTTCGACACAACTCACGACCACGACCGTGATGCAGCGCAGTGATGCTTATGCTGTCGTGCCGCTGCTGTTCAGGCTCTCTAGTGCCTTTTTCAGGCGTTCCTCCTGATCGTTTGTGAGAGACGTTTTCAATACCTTTCCGCCGAAAGGCTTCAGCTCAGGCAGGACCTTGTCGAAATTCACTTGACGCACGAGGATGAAGAGTGCCGACGAACCCGGCTCGATGTTCTGGCCCGTCGAACGCATGAAATCATCATCGATTCCATAGTCCGAGAGCGCGCCCGACAGCGCGCCCGTACCAACGCCGATGGCCATGCCTGTAGCCAGTCCGGCGAGCGGATTGAGCAACATGAGCCCAACCAGCGCACCAAACAGGCCACCCCACGCCGCGCCACTGAGCGCGCCGATCTTGACGAGATCGACGGCTTGCTTGAGGTGTACCTTGCCATTCGCGCTGCGGACCAGAACACAGGCATCCTCAAGGTCGATCAGGTGCTCCTTTTGCATCTGCTGGAGTTTGGTCAACACCTGGTCGGCCGTTTCTTCGCCTTTAAAGCTTACAACGACTAAATCGCTCATCGATTTGCTCCTTTTCTCTGGAAATAAGCGCAGACCGTTACGCGGCAAGACGGTTGAACTCATGCTCAGCGCCGCGCGCACGACGTCGACCGCGCCGTAAAACAGCAGCGGTGCCAGCCAACCGTGCATGTCGCGCCCGGCGCGCACCCTGGAATGTGGACGGGTCATTGACGCGATGGCGATGACCTCAAGACTAGGTTCTTGACGGTTGCACTTCTTCCTCATTCCTGCGAAGACGTGTCGGATCTCTGCGCTGTGCTGCGCGGCTTTCGAATGTGAACGTAAGGTGGCATTGCGCAAAACTGCGCAGGCGTACGGAAGAAAATGGGCCCGGCGCGTCATACCGTTGCGCTACCGCGGACCGATGCGTGTGGAGTAGGGCGTGGTCCGCGTGCGCGCGTTAGTCCATCGACAAACCGACGAGGAGCGTGATGAGCGCCGACGAAGACCTCAAGCGAGACGTAGAGAACGAACTGAAGTGGGATCCGGACGTCGATGCATCGGATATCGGGGTTGCGGTCAGGGACGGTGCGGTCACATTGTCCGGTTTCGCGCGCAGCTTCCGGCAGAGGCGCAAGGCCGAAGAGGACGCGACGCGCGTGCGCGGCGTGAGGGGTGTCGCAAACGATGTGGAGGTGCGGTTGCCTTTGATCAACAGGCCGCCCGATCCGGAGATCGTGCGCGAGATCATTGCCCAACTGCAGGTCGAATTGCCTGATGCGGCGGACACCATCAAGGTGGTTGTCAGGGACGGAGATGTGACGCTGAAGGGCGAAGTCGAATGGGACTACCAGCGCCGCCGCGCGGCAGATACGGCGCTACGGGCGAGCGGCGTAACCGGCCTGACGAACGAGATTGAGATCAAGCCGAAGGTCGAGCCCGACGACCTCAAGCGCAAGATCGAGGACGCGTTCAAGCGCAACGCGGAAGTCGACGCACAGAACATCACTGTGGAGGCCGAAGGCAATAATGTCGTCCTGCGCGGCACGGTCCGCTCGTGGGCCGAACGCGAGGAGGCCGAGCGGGTAGCATGGCTTGCCCCCGGTGTGATGCGGGTCGACAACCGGATCGCCGTCGATTACTGACAGGTTCGTGGGTCATAAAATCAAGGCGAACCCGCATAGTTCCCCCGCTACGGGCGCATCAATCGCGATCGCGGAAGTACAGCGGTTGTTACCTGTTCGCAACTTCGCTAAACGAATTAATTACCGGAGTTCCGGTGGGAAAGTCGGAATGCGCGCGGCGTCACACCGGTATATCTGTGAAACACGTCGGTGAAATGCTGCTGCGTCTGAAATCCCGCGCGTGCGCCAACTTCGACCAGCGGAATGGTCTCCTCGCACAACATCGCTCTCGCAAATTTCACTCGTTCGAGTGTCACGTACAGATGGGGCGGGCTTCCTGTCGCCGTTTTAAAAACGCGCGCAAACTTTGAAACACTCATGTTCACCAGAACTGCGAGTTGCTCGACCAGAATGGTTTCGGCGATGTTGTCGTGAACGAAGGCTTGAATGCGAGCCAGCATTTGACGCGTAATAGGCATGTCCGGCTCGATCGCACCAGCACAGTGCCCGTAACGGACAGCGATGTGCACCGAAATGACATCGGCAAAAGCGTCGGCGCACGCAGCGTCGAAAAGATCCGCATTCGCTAAAGCACTCAATGTATCCGCAGCCTCGCGCAAGAAGGGATCCCAAGACTCGGACCATTTCGGGAGGGCCCCAAACGCATCTTGCGAGACTTGGCCCAGTACGCTCGGTCTAAGTGCGATAAGCCATCCGCTCGGATCGTTGTCAGCGTTCGTGGCCAACTGCGCCGCCCCAGTAATAACTGCGACAAATGGAGCACTTATGAGAATCGAGTGACTCGTTCCAAGGTCGTCGGAGCCCACAGCCTGCACAACAGTGTTACCCGTGGGTATAACGAGCCGAAAACCATGCACCAGATTCAGCTCGCCATTGGTGAAAGCGACGTTCATCGGTTGGCAGCGTGACCCGTGATCAGGAGTCGAATCTATTGCTTGCTTCATGATGAGCAAAGTCTCCTTATGCCGCGGCGCATACCTAAGCTTAGGCCGAATTGAAGGCTGCTTAAGGCGGGTTCGTAATATGGGCAGAAGCAACCGGTTTCGTTGACGGAGCGCAGTTTCATTGCTGGGCAATCCGGCACGACGTTTGACACGACGATTGAAAACGATACCGACCGGTCCTGTGCCACAAGAATGTCATGAATGACGCAATGCACGGACCGTGCGCTGCAAAGTTCATGTTAGAACTCCTCACGGCGAGCCGCTATAAGACGCGGTGATGGATCGGGTCATTTCGGTGCATCCGGATACCAATCTGGATGCTGTTCGCCATGCGTCCTGACTCAACGCAGAATTGCGAAACACATGGCAGAAACGCGAAAGAATCGCAGATGCGCGGAGCCTAGACTGAAGTTCATTAACTGACGTTACGGCTCGGAGTCCCACATGGATGAACTACTTGGGCGCGCCTGGTGGATGCTCATTCTGCGCGGCACGGTAGCGCTGCTGTTCGGCATGCTGGCGCTGTTCTGGCCGGGTCTTACTCTGCTACTGCTCATCACTCTCTTCAGTGCCTACGCAATTGCCGGCGGCATTGTCACGATCGTTGCGGCCATCCGCTACCGCTCGACGCACGGCACATGGTGGGTGCTCTTGCTGCTGGGTATCTGCAGCGTCGCAGCTGGTGTGATAGCCGCGTTAGTGCCGGGACTTACCACGCTCGTGCTGATCGCCGTCATCGGCGCAAACGCGATCATCACCGGCGTACTCGATCTGATCGCGGCAACCCGGCTGCATAGGCGTCTGCGCAATGCGTGGATGCTGGTGCTCACCGGAGTGCTCGCCGTGCTGTTCGGCATCTTCGTGCTGGTCTTTCCGGGCGCCGGCGCGCTGACGCTTGTCTGGCTGATCGGCGTGTATGCGTTGTTCACGGGCGCGCTGCTTTTCGTACTCGGCATCACTGCGCGTGCCTGGCACCATGACGGCCTGACCGGCGAGCCACACGCGCCTTTACATCCGTAAGCGCACCGCTTGAGGGACTCGTCGTGGGTCAAAAGGTCACGCCCGCGGCAAACCTCGCATCCGGAGATCGAGTGGACCGCCCGTCTCCTCCAGTGGTCCGGCCTCAGGTCTGGCACTGGCGTACCTCACGCAGGGAGAATCACATGCTTCTCGATCTCGACAAATGGAACCCGTTCCGGTTTTTGCGCTCGCACCCCGCGCAACAGAGCGCATCGGGGGGCGCCGGCGCGCCGAACACCAGTCAGCAAAGCGCGAGGTCAAATGCGCAACAGACTGGCGGCACGCAAACCGGTAACGGTGCACCGGCGGCAGCCGCTGCTGCGCCGGTAGCACTTTCAGCTGCCGCCTGGCCGCTGCCCGATCCAATTCATCTGTTGGCCGAATTGATACGCGATCCGTTCGGCGGCCGTGGACCGCTCGGAAGCTGGTTCGGCGACTTCAGCGCCAGCGAGTTTCAACCGCGGATCGATGTTACCGACGAAGGCGACGCACTGCGTATCGTCGCCGAATTGCCAGGCATGACCCGTGACGACGTCGAGCTCGAAGTGGTTGAAGACATGCTGATCATCAGTGGCGAAAAGCGCCTGGAATCGACGAGCGAAGAACAAGGATGCTATCGCGTCGAGCGGTCGTTTGGACACTTTCAGCGCGCGGTCCCACTTCCCGCGGGCGTCGATCTCGATCGGGTAGAGGCCAGATTTGAAAACGGCGTGCTGACGCTGCGCGTTCCCAAAGCGGCCGGAGAACCGGCGCCGAAGCGGCGCATTGAGATCAAGTGAAGATCCGCACTCCGCAGCCATGCCTGTCGTGAACAACCGGTCAGCTTCCGCGGTCTCGATGAAGTCCGGCGCGCAAACAGGGGCGGCATCGGAATAAGCAGCGGAACAGAGATTTTCCACCCACCCATTACCCGCCCGCAAAGCGATGCGCTCTCGGACGGACAGGAGATCATCATGGCCGAGTGCAGTGTTTGTGGAAAGCCAGCAACCTCGCAGATCACGATCACCGAAAACGGCCAACGCCGTCAGCTGATGCTGTGCGATCAGCACTACATGGAGTTCATGGCGCGCAATCAGCGCCGCCTGTCGCCGCTCGAATCCCTCTTTCACGGCGGACTTTTCGAAAGTCTGTTCGACGACATGTGGCCGCAGATGGAAGACGACCGCGGCAGCCGGTCACGCATTAGACGCGCGCCGGGACAATCCGGCGGCGCGGAGCAGGATACAGGCACCGGTAGCGGACAAATCGGCGATTCAGCGGGCGGACAGTCGGGCGGCCGGACACGCCGTCATCGCCGGGCGCGTGAAGCGGTGGACCTGCAGACGTACCTGAGCCAGAGCGGTTTGGACCGCCTGCAAGCTGCGGCGCAAGCAGCCGTCGAATACGGCAAGAACGAAGTCGATACGGAACACCTGTTGCTGGCGCTCGCCGATAACAATGTCGTGCAGGAAGTCCTGCGGGAATTCAAGCTCGATCCCGAAGAGATCAAGAAGACCATCGACCAGACGGCGCCGCGCGGCACCCGCAAGGAGCCGAGCGACAACGAGCAGATCGGCGTGTCGCCGCGCGCCAAAAGTGCACTGGAAAACGCGTTGAAGGCGTCGCAAGAACTGGGTCACAGCTACGTCGGGCCTGAACATATTCTGATAGGGCTCGTCGAGGAAGAAGACGGCTTTGCAGGTGAATTGCTGCGCAAGCTCGGGCTGTCGTCGCCATCGCTGCGGCAAAAAGCAGTCAAGGTGGTCGGCCAGGGTGCCGAAGACGGCAAGATGGAGGGCCGCTCGACCACGCCCACGCTCGACAAGTACGCGCGCGATCTCAGTGCGCTTGCGCGTCAAGGCAAGCTGGATCCGGTGATCGGCCGTGACAAGGAAATTGAAACCACCATTGAAGTGCTCGCGCGGCGGCGCAAGAACAATCCGGTGCTGATCGGCGAGCCCGGTGTGGGCAAGACCGCTATTGTCGAAGGTCTTGCGCAACGCATTGCTCAGGACCAGGTGCCGGAAGTGCTGCGTGGCAAGCGGGTGGTCGAGCTGAATATCAATAGCGTCGTGGCAGGCGCGAAGTATCGTGGCGAGTTCGAGGAACGCGTCAAGCAGGTGCTGGACGAGATCATCGAGAACCAGGACCGTCTGGTTGTGTTCATCGACGAACTGCATACCATTGTCGGCGCTGGCCAGGGCGGCGGCGAAGGCGGTCTGGATATCGGCAATGTCTTCAAGCCCGCGCTCGCTCGCGGTGAGTTGCACCTCGTGGGCGCGACCACGTTAAACGAATACCAGAAGTACATTGAGAAGGATTCGGCATTGGAGCGGCGCTTTCAGCCAGTCATGGTACCTGAGCCGAGCGTCGAGGAGACGATCGAGATTCTGCGTGGACTGCGCGACCGGCTCGAAGCGCATCACAAGGTGAAGATCACCGAAGAGGCGATCGATGCTGCTGCAAAGCTGTCGGACCGCTATATCGCCGCACGCTTTCTGCCAGACAAGGCAATCGATTTGCTCGATCAGGCCGCCGCACGCGTGCGCATTTCGTCGAATTCGCGTCCGCAGCCATTGCACGATGTCGAGGCGACCATCCGCCGTATCAAACAGGAACAGGACGCGGCCAGCGCTGCAAAGAAATTCGATAAAGCCAAGGAACTGGAAGAGAGGCTCGTCACCGAACAGAAACGCCTGCATGAAGCCACTGAAACGTGGAAGAAAGAGCGCGGCACCAGTTCGCAGGAAGTCACGGCGGAGGATATTGCGCAGATCGTTTCTTCGCTCACGGGTGTACCGTTGGCTGAACTCACTGCTCAGGACCGTGAAAAGCTGTTGCGACTGGAAGACCGCCTGAAGGAGCGCGTGGTCGGCCAGGATGAAGCCGTCTCCGCGGTCGCCAAAGCAGTGCGGCTTTCGCGCGCCGGTCTGACAGAAGCCGGCAAGCCGACTGCCAGCTTCCTCTTTCTGGGCCCAACAGGCGTCGGCAAAACCGAACTCGCGAAGGCGCTTGCCGCCTCGGTGTTCGGCGACGAGAACGCGCTGGTGCGCATCGACATGAGCGAGTATTCAGAGCGCCACACGGTGGCACGGCTAGTTGGTGCGCCGCCCGGATACGTTGGCTACGAGGAAGGCGGCCAACTCACCGAGCGCGTGCGGCGCAGGCCATATTGCGTGGTGCTGCTCGACGAAATCGAAAAGGCGCACTCGGAGGTGCACAACCTCCTGCTGCAACTGTTCGACGAAGGGCGCCTCACCGACGGCAAGGGACGTCTGGTCGATTTCACCAACACGATCATCATCGCGACCAGCAACGTCGGCTCACAGGTGATCCAGGACAACATGAAGGCCGACTCGAAGCAGCTCGACTATCCTGCACTGCGCGACCGGTTGATGGAGATCCTGCGGCATCATTTCAAGCCGGAGTTTCTCAATCGCGTCGACGAGGTGGTTGTGTTTCATGCTCTCGGCAAGGAGCAGATTCGCAGCATCGTCGATCTGCAACTTGCGCGCGTACGGCGTACGGCGCTGGCCCAAGGCATCGATCTGTCGTTCGACGATGGCTTGCGCGATCACCTTGCGCAGATCGGCTATGACCCCGAGTTCGGCGCGCGGATGCTCAAACGTAAGATTCGGCTCGAAGTGGAATCGCAACTCGCCGATGCGCTGCTGCGAGGCGACGTGCGCGACGGCGACAAGGTCACAATGACCTACGACTCGGGTACGCATTCGGTGCGTGTGCAAAAAGGAGCAACGCCTGCAGAAGCGCCGAGCGAGACGCCGAAACAGGCACCGGCGCATGCGTGAAGCGGGCATGCCGAAGAACGTAAAACCGGCCGCACGTGCGGCCGGTTTTGCCGTCACGACTCAAGTTCACCTACGACGATCTCGTCGCGATAACACCAGATCCACGTTTCGCCGGGTTCGATTGAACGGACCAGCGGATGGCCGGTCGCGAGAAAATGTTTGCTTGCATGCCGGTTGGGCGACGAATCGCAACAGCCGACGTGTCCGCACGAAAGACAAAGCCTCAAATGTACCCACGGCTGGCCGAGCTTCACACAGTCCTCGCAATAGTCGATGGGCGTGTGGAAAATGCGGGCCGCGCCTTGGTGCGTGCAACCAGGGGTCATGTTCGTACTCCTCGGACAAGGTACGCGCAAAGGCGCGTGGATCAAGGTTGCGCGTCCGCTCAAGCGCTAGTGAGATAGCGATGCACCAGCGCCACAGCCATTGCGCCTTCGCCCACTGCTGACGCCACGCGCTTGATCGACGCGTGACGCACGTCGCCTGCTGCGAATACGCCGGGCATAGATGTTTCCAGATGCAGCGGCGCGCGTTCTAACGGCCAGTTGAACTGCGCCCGGTATTCCTGCAGGTCGGGACCGGTCACGAGGTAGCCGCCTTCATCGCGGACAATGCCGACCTCCTGCGCCCACTCGGTCTGTGGCACCCCGCCAATGCAGACGAACAGCCAGTTCGTCTTTACCGTACTTTGCCGGCCGGTGCGGATATCGGTCAGCGTGACCTCCTCCAGCACGTCACCGCCTGCGAGCGCGGTAACTTCGGTGCACGTGCGTACTTCGATGTTCGGCGCGGACGTGATGCGATCCACCAGGTAATGCGACAACGTGTTCTTGAGCGATGTGGCACGCACGAGCATGTAGACGCGGTTGGCCGACTGCGAAAAATGCATGGCGGCCTGTCCTGCCGAATTGCCGCCGCCCACCACATATACATCTTCGCCATCGATCAGCTCGGCTTCACTCGCACCGGCGCCATAGTAGAGACCCGCGCCGAGAAAGCGCTCTTCACCCGCGAGGGCCAGCGTGCGATATGCCACCCCGGTCGCGCAGATAGACGTGCGCGCCGTGATACGTGTACCGTCTTCCAGAGATACGATGCCACGGCCTGGCGGAAACTCCGCGTGCACGCCTGCGCGCGCCAGCAGGATTTCGGCGCCGAACTTGATGGCCTGAACGCGCGCCCGCTCTGCGAGTTCCGCGCCGCTCAAGCCCTGTGGGAAGCCCAGGTAGTTTTCGATTTTGGAGCTGCTGCCTGCCTGGCCGCCCAGTGCCCAACGCTCCACCAGTACGGTTTGCAGCCCCTCCGATGCACCGTACACTGCCGCGCTCAATCCCGCTGGTCCCGCGCCGTAGATCGCGAGATCGTAGGCCTCACGGGATGGACTTGCGAACCAGCCGAGCTTTTCCGTGATCTGCCGGATGGTCGGACATTCGAGCCGCGTGCCGTCGTGGAAGACGCAGACCGGCAAGCGCGAGTCGGAAAGATGCTGAACGTGCGCCAGTTCCTCCGCTTCTTTATCGCTGCGCAGTTCGATCCATTCGAACGGAATGTCGCTCCGATGCAGGAAGTCGCGTATTGCGTAGCCGTTTGCGCTGCGCATGGGTCCATAGATTCTGACCATGAGATGCTATCCGCCTCAGATGACGTTCACGAGCAGGCGCTCGCGTTGGGATAACCGCGGTCCGCCATATTGGTGCATCGTAAGCACACGGTGAGTGGGCGTCTTTCGCGATACTCCCGGATTTTGTTCGCTTTCCGCCGATCGTTCCTTTACATCGAGTCGCGCTCGTCTTCCGCGTCTTCCGATTGAATGACGCATACGCTCTCGTTGCCGCGCATGCGTCTACGATGCTTCAAGTCTAGTCGTTAATCCGGGTATGCTTGGACAATCCGGCCGCTGCGGAGCCAAATCATGGAAAGAAAGAAAAGCTGGCTGCGTAAGGATCTCGATACGTTACGCGTACAGTGGGATCTGCTCACCTTTTATGAACGATTCGAGCAGATTGTCACGCATGTCCTGAGCGTGGTGATTTCTATCATCATCCTCGTGTCGCTCTGGCAGTTGATTCGCGCGGTGATCTCGTTGCTGGTTTCGAACGCGCTGAACCCGCTGGATCACGCGGTGTATCAGACCGTTTTCGGCATGATCATGACGCTGTTGATTGCTATGGAATTCAAACATTCGATTACGCGCGTGATGGCCCGGCGCGATCACATCGTGCAGGTCAAAACAGTACTTCTGGTTGCGCTGCTGGCGATCGCCCGCAAATTTATTATTCTCGATCCCGCCGGTGCGCCGGCCCAGATTGCGGCGCTTGCGTTTGCGTTGGTGGCGCTGGGGAGCGTCTACTGGCTGATGCGGCAGCGTGATGACCCGATCGACGCAACGGCCGCCGCGCAAGCGGAACGCGATCGCATTGCGCTCGCGCAGCGACGGCAAAGGGCAGGGGCCGGCGAAGGCGAGCAGGGCGACAATTGATCCGAGTTCCGGCAACACGAGACAGGCCGCATATCGATCTACGACGGAACCCGACGGCGCGGATGGACAGATACTTTGGCATCCTGCCGCGCACATCCAAAACTAATGCATTACGGGTGGTTGTACATCGCGTTCCAGTCCGCATTTGTCACTGACGGGTGTCCTGATTCCGACGAACCCTTCACCTCACCGCCGTAACCGCTTGTCGCGCCGTTCTGCGCAGCAACCTTGGCTTCAGCAGCCTGAATGGCTTCGGGATAGTGTGCGTTGTCGCCGTCACCAACGTGATAGCCCGCGTTTTGCAACTGGGTCAGTTCGGCGCGTACCTGTGCACGGGTGACTGACCCATTCGATTGCGCGAACGACACTACCGGAGCAGCAAGGGCAGCGGCAACGACAACGGCGTGAATAAGAGACTTCATGATTACCTACCTCCAGACTTGTTTGTCCTGCTACGAACAGCCCTGTTCGTAAACCAGTGATCACAGTCTATATAAGCAGGCGCTTAAAATTAAGGGTGCTCCGTGCAGAAGATTGTTCTTGGATTTGGGTAAACCTCTCGTTCGCGGGAACTCATTGCGCGTGTGCAAAGGCATACGCTCTCACACGCCGCTCGTGAGTGACTTCGGTATCTGCAAGGTGTGACAGACCTATGTGTGGCACGCTATCCGCGCGGCTTCGCATCGCTGCCGCTATCGGTTCGGCCAATCTCAGCCAGCAAGGCCTCGTCGCGGGCGATCACCTTTGGCAAATGCGCGCGCAAGAACTCCACCCATGTCCTCGTCTTTGCGTCGATAAACTTCCGCGACGGATACAGCGCATAAACATGCATTTTCTGCAGCGTGTAGTCCGGCAATACGCGTACTAACGTGCCATCCCTCAATCCGGCGATTGCCGCGTAAAGCGGCACCATACCAATGCCCATTCCTTCCCGGATCGCAACGACTAGCGACTCCGCGATATTCACCTGAACCGGGCCGTCGATCTGCATCGCCTCACTGCCGTTCGGCCCGTCGAGTATCCACTCGTGCGGCGCGAATGCGGGCGTCTGCAGAATCAGGCACTCATGGTCTGCAAGATCCGCCGGCCGCTGCGGCGCACCGTGCGTTTTTACATACGAGGGCGATGCGCACAGTATGCTGAACGTCGTTCCAAGCGGGAACGAAACGAGGTCGGAATCGGGTAGCGCAGAAGCGCCAATCACTGCGACATCCGCGCTGCCTTCGAAAAGATCCGGCATGCGCTGCGACAGTGTCAGCTCAACGGTCACGTCGGGATAAAGCGCGCGATAGTGTGCGATGGCGGGCAGCACATAATGTTGCCCGATACTCGCAAAGCTATGCATACGGAGCGCGCCGCTCGGGCGTTCGTGGGCACGACTCGCTTCTTCTTCCGCTGTGTCGATATCCGCAAGAATCTGTTGACATCGCTTGAGATAACGCTCGCCTGCGGTAGTGAGCGCGAGACGGCGTGTGGAGCGATTGAGCAAGCGCGTGCGCAGATGAGCCTCCAGTTCGGAGACTGCGCGTGACATGGCGCCGGTCGTCGAATTAAAAGACTGAGCGGCGGCGGTGAAACTGCCGGCCTCCACTACGCGCACGAAAACACGCATGTTCTGTAATGTGTCCATCGATCACTGACGCGTGCAGCGGAAGTGGGAGTCGGGATTATTTACTCAAGCGCAGTGGCGCGTTGACTGTGCCTCAGTGCTCAGGCCTTGTGCTGTTGCAAGCATTGCAAGCCCGTCATGGAGAGTGTACTGCGTTCGCTGTCGACATGCTTTCCCGCCGGGTCGATCGGAGAGCATTCGTGTGCACGGTACAACCTGGAACAAACAGCAGCCGTGCCGCATTATCAGCCGCGTTATCGGCATCACGCAGTTGCAAGCTGAAGTCGCCAACATTACTTTTAATCGCGCTATGACACTCGCAACATGAATTCCGCCACGGCCTTCGAGTCAAGCGGACGGCTCACCAGATAACCTTGAATGGCATCGCACCCGGCGTCCTTCAACTCTTCGGCCTGGTATTTGCACTCGACGCCTTCCGCGATCGTTTTCATGCCCAGCGAACGTGCGAGACCGACAATGCCTCGAATGACCGTCGACGCCTTCTGTGACTCGGCCAGTGCTCGAACAAAAGACTTGTCGATCTTCAGCGTGTCTATAGGCAATCGGACCAGATAGCCGAGGCTGGAGTACCCGGAGCCAAAGTCGTCCAGCGATGTGGATATGCCCGCTTGCTTCAGCGCGGACAGGATGGACGTTGCCTTTTCGATATCGCTTACCAGCGAATCCTCCGTGACCTCAATGTCGAGCATTGCGGGGGAAACGTCGTATTTCGTCGCGATATGGAGAATCTTGTCTGTAAGACCCACGCTCAGAAGTTGCCGAGCCGACAGATTGAGGCTGACCCGCGGTACGGTTATGCCCTGCCGTCGCCATTCAGCAATATGCCGGCAAACTGCGTTGAGCAGCCATTCGACGAGCGCCCCTTCGTAAGGGGACTCAAGTAAGACTGCGAGGAATGCGTGCGGAGTCAGCAACCCTCGTTCAGGATGACGCCAGCGAAGGAGCGCCTCGACACCGATTGCGGAATTGTTCGTGAGTGATATCTGAGGCTGGAAATGAAGCTCGAACTGGTTCGCCTCAAACGCTTCACGAAGATCCATGCGCAAAGCAAGGCGCTCACGCACGCCCCGGTCGAGGGCTCCATCGTACGAGCGCACCTGGAAACGGCCAGATGACTTCGCTGCGTACATGGCCGCGTCGGAATGATTGAGCAACGTCTCGGCCGAACCTGGCGCTTCTCTTAGCAGCGCGATGCCAATGCTAGCCGACAGCGAGACGGATCTTCCAGATACTTCGAATGGCGCTGCAAGTTCGCGAAGCACCGCATGCGCGAACGCTTCTGCCGCGCTTTCCGTGGTGTTGCGTAACAACAGAACGAACTCGTCGCCCCCTACGCGTGCGGCGAAAAATGCTGGATCGGGAATGGCCGTCAGCCTCTTCGCGAAGCCGCGCAGCAGTTCATCGCCGACAGCATGACCAAAGGCGTCGTTGACTTCCTTGAAATGGTCAAGGTCGATAAACAGGACCGCGTCTGAAGCATCGTGCGTAGAGCGAGGCGAAGCAGCCTCAGCGACCGCGCGTGACAGAATTTCCATGCACTTGCGCCGGTTCGCCAACCCGGTCAGATAGTCGTGGCTCGCTTCGAATTCCAGTTGCGCCGCGTGCTCGCGTTCACGTGTGACGTCGCGAAAGAGCACGGTAATGCCATCGTCGTGCGCAAATGAACGAACCTCAAACCACGTGCCGAGCGGTGCGTAATAGTCAGTGTGCCGGCCGGGAAGACCCGTTGCCGCCGTCTCCTGATAGACGCGATAGTAGCCGGAGCCTACCAGGTCCGGGTAACACTGCCATATGTCGCGTCCGAGCAGGTTTTGCCGTTCCTGCTGCAAGAATCGTTCAGCTGTATGGTTGAGATAGGTGAAGCGCCACGACCTGTCGATCGACATGAGTCCGTCGCTCAAGCTGTCGAGCATGTCAGCGAGGTGGGTCGGTGCAGACTGTCGGTGGCCGGCATCTGTCGGGCTGGGAGGACGAGAGTCGGACTGTCGTTCCATTTTTTTGTCCTTCTATTCGCGTCGGATCAAAGGCGTCGCTCGTGCGCAAACCGGGGCTCGTCGCATTCTAATCGTACTTGCCAGCGTTTCGAACACTGAAAGCTGTCGCGCCGCGCCGCTGAGCGAGTCGCTCATTCATCGTGCATTGCGTTCGCAATCAATCCGTCGATCAAGCGGGACCACTGTTCGGGAACAGATTTCTTCTGCAATCACCGCCACGATCTCCCCGCTCATCAGGGTAACGTCGATACAGGTATCGACACTACCACCCAACTCACTGTTTTTTATCGCTTTTTCCCATCGCGAGGCGCCCCGGGGCGAGACTTTGCGTGGCATAATCGACCGACACAGTCAGCCCGCAGTCATTACTACCCCGCATACCATGGCACAGACTCTCTACGACAAATTGTGGAACACACACGTGATCCACACGGAAGAAGACGGCACGACGATTCTCTATATCGACCGTCACCTGCTGCACGAAGTGACCAGCCCCCAGGCGTTCGAAGGTCTGAAGCTGGCTCAGCGTCCGGTGTGGCGCATCAGCGCGAATCTGGCCGTCTCGGACCATAACGTGCCCACCACGGACCGCAGCCACGGCATCGCCGATCCGGTGTCGAAACTGCAAGTCGATACGCTCGATTCGAACTGCGACGCCTACGGCATCACGCAGTTCAAGATGAACGACCTGCGTCAGGGCATCGTGCACATCATCGGGCCGGAACAGGGCGCTACGCTGCCGGGCATGACGATCGTCTGCGGCGACTCGCACACGTCCACGCACGGCGCGTTCGGTGCGCTGGCGCACGGCATCGGCACGTCAGAAGTCGAGCATGTGCTCGCCACGCAAACGCTCTTGCAGAAGAAGAGCAAGAACATGCTGGTGAAAGTAGAAGGGCCGTTGCCGCGCGGCTGCACGGCGAAAGACATCGTGCTCGCGATCATCGGCAAGATCGGCACGGCGGGCGGCACTGGCTACGCAATCGAATTCGGCGGCTCGACGATTCGCTCGCTGTCCATGGAAGGCCGCATGACAGTCTGCAACATGGCGATCGAAGCGGGCGCGCGTGCCGGCATGGTCGCGGTCGACGACACGACCATCGAATATCTGAAGGGCCGCCCGTTCTCGCCACAAGGCGCGGAGTGGGATCACGCGGTCGAGTACTGGAAGCAGTTCAAGTCGGACGAAGGCGCGCAGTTCGACCGCGTTGTCGAGCTCAACGCGGCGGACATCGTGCCGCAGGTCACCTGGGGCACGTCGCCGGAAATGGTCACCGCCGTGGACGGCCGCGTGCCGGATCCCGAGCGCGAGAAAGACCCGGTCAAGCGCGATGCAATGGAACGCGCGCTCAAATACATGGCGCTCGAACCGAATGCGCCGATCGAGTCGATCAAGCCGGATAAAATCTTCATCGGGTCGTGTACCAACGCGCGCATTGAAGACATTCGCGCCGCGGCTTACGTCGTGAAGAAGCTGGGTCGTCGCGTCGCGCCGAACATCCGTCTCGCCATGGTTGTGCCGGGTTCGGGTCTGGTCAAGGCGCAGGCGGAACGTGAAGGCCTCGACAAGGTCTTTACAGACGCCGGTTTCGAATGGCGCGAGCCGGGTTGCTCGATGTGTCTCGCGATGAACGCCGACCGGCTGGATCCGGGCGAGCGTTGCGCGTCCACGTCGAATCGTAATTTCGAAGGTCGTCAGGGCGCCGGTGGCCGTACCCATCTCGTGAGCCCCGCCATGGCCGCAGCCGCGGCCATCGAAGGGCATTTTGTCGATATTCGCAAGCTGGGATAAATCGCATGATGAAGAACATGAATCGCACCGCTCTTTTGCGCCGCTTCGCGCTCGGTACTCTGGCTGGGCTACTGCTCGGTCTGACCGGCTGCAACACGGTGCACGGATTTGGGCAGGACATGTCGCACCTCGGCAATTCGATCAGCAATCACGCTGAAAAATAACCGGTTTTTGATTTTTGCCGGCGACGCGGCGAGCGGCTTTCATGCCGCCACGCGCATCGCCCGGTCCTGAAACAGGCGCAAGCGTCATGGATAAATTCACCGTACACACAGGCGTCGTGGCCCCGCTCGATCGCGAGAACGTCGACACGGACGCGATTATTCCGAAGCAATTCCTGAAGTCGATCAAGCGCACGGGTTTCGGTCCGAACGCGTTCGACGAATGGCGTTATCTCGACCACGGCGAGCCGGGTCAGGACAATTCGAAGCGTCCGCTGAATCCGGACTTCGTCCTGAACCAGCCGCGTTATCAGGGCGCTTCGGTGCTGCTCGCGCGCAAGAATTTCGGCTGCGGCAGCTCGCGTGAGCACGCGCCTTGGGCGCTTCAGCAATACGGCTTTCGCGCGATCATCGCGCCGAGTTTCGCCGACATTTTCTATAACAACTGCTTCAAGAACGGCTTGCTGCCGATCGTGCTGAGCGAACAGCAGGTCGATCACCTGTTCAACGAAACGTATGCGTTCAATGGTTTTCAGTTGACCATCGACCTCGAAGCGCAAGTCGTGCGCACTTCGGACGGCGGCACTGAGTATCCGTTCGAAGTCGCGGCGTTCCGCAAGTACTGCCTGCTGAACGGTTTCGACGATATTGGCCTCACGCTGCGTCACGCCGACAAGATTCGTCAGTACGAAGCCGAGCGTATTGCGAAGCAGCCGTGGCTCGCGCATCGCATCGTCGGTTAAGACTTGCGTGCTTGAGCGCTTGAGTGTTTGAGGCGCGTCTGTTAGCTCAGGCTCGAAGCCTGGAAGACAATCATTAAGGAATTCGCATGAAGATCGCAGTGCTGCCGGGCGACGGCATCGGTCCCGAAATCGTCAAAGAGGCCGTGAAGGTTCTGAACGTGCTTGGCGAAAAGTTTGAACTGGAAGAAGCGCCGGTTGGCGGCGCGGGCTACGAGGCGAAAGGTCATCCGCTGCCCGATTCCACGCTCGCGCTCGCTAAGGAAGCCGACGCCATTCTGTTCGGCGCCGTCGGCGACTGGAAGTACGACAAGCTCGAACGCGCGCTGCGCCCGGAGCAGGCGATTCTCGGTCTGCGCAAGCATCTGCAATTGTTCGCGAACTTCCGGCCGGCAATCTGCTATCCGCAATTGACCGGTGCGTCGTCGCTGAAAGAAGAAATCGTTTCGGGTCTGGATATTCTGATCGTGCGCGAGCTGAACGGCGACATCTACTTCGGCGCGCCGCGCGGCGTGCGCGAAGCGCCGGACGGCCTGTTCGCCGGCTCGAAGGAAGGCTTCGACACGATGCGCTACTCGGAGCCCGAAGTGCGCCGCATCGCCCACGTCGCGTTTCAGGCCGCGCAAAAGCGCGGCAAGAAGCTGACCTCGGTGGACAAAGCCAATGTGCTCGAAACGTCGCAATTCTGGAAAGACGTCATGATCGACGTGTCCAAGGAATACGCGGATGTGGAGTTGTCGCACATGTACGTCGACAACGCCGCGATGCAACTCGTCAAGGCGCCGAAGTCGTTCGACGTGATCGTGACCGGCAACATGTTCGGCGACATTCTTTCGGACGAAGCGGCAATGCTGACGGGCTCGATCGGCATGCTGCCGTCGGCCTCGCTCGACAAGAACAACAAGGGCTTATACGAGCCGTCGCACGGCTCCGCGCCGGACATCGCGGGCAAGGGCGTCGCGAATCCGCTGGCCACCATTTTGTCGGCTGCCATGATGCTGCGTTATTCGCTGAACAAGGTCGAGCAGGCGGATCGCATCGAAAATGCGGTGAAGAAGGTGCTTGAACAAGGCTACCGAACCGGCGACATTCTCACGCCCGGTTGCAAGCAGGTCGGCACTGTCGCAATGGGCGACGCCGTCGTCGCGGCGCTGTAACTACCGCTCGCGCGTCGACAAGCTTACGGGTGCGCGGCTGGCTTGACGGAAGATCGGTCAGTTCATCAGTCAGGTCATTAATCGGCCTCAAAAACGCGAATCGGCCTTCAAAAAGGCCGATTCGTGCGTAATACGGACGGCAGCGACCGACTTTGACGTCGCCGGATTCCGGTTTTCGTGTATATTGTAGCGATGGCACAAACGGCTCAAATCTCCTCGATTTCGAAACTGCACGGCAAAACGGCCCGTGTGGTTAAGCTCGCCATTACCACCGCAACATCCATTAAAACGATTACCCCGAAAACGATCACGAAGCGCTGATCGTCCGTCGTGCCCGCTCATCTTCCCCGCGCGGTCACTGCGGGCAAAGATGCGGGGAAGTTTCCACTCGAAGGGTATGAAGTCATGAACGTAGGTCTCGTAGGTTGGCGCGGCATGGTCGGCAGCGTCCTGATGCAACGCATGCAACAGGAAGGCGATTTCGACTTGATCGAACCGGTGTTTTTCAGCACCAGCAACGCGGGCGGCAACGCGCCGTCGTTCGCCAAAAACGAGACCAAGCTCAAAGATGCAACAAGCATCGAAGACCTGATGAAGTGCGAAGCAATCATCTCCTGCCAGGGCGGCGACTACACGAACGAGGTGTTCCCGAAGCTGCGCGCGGCCGGCTGGAATGGCTACTGGATCGACGCGGCTTCGTCGCTGCGCATGAAGGACGACGCGGTCATCATTCTCGATCCGGTCAACCTCGACGTGATCAAGAACGCACTTGTGAAGGGGCAGAAGAATTTCATCGGCGGTAATTGCACGGTCAGCCTGATGCTGATGGCACTCGGTGGCCTGTTCCGCGAAAACCTCGTCGACTGGATGACGGCCATGACGTATCAGGCCGCATCGGGCGCGGGCGCGCAAAACATGCGCGAATTGCTGCAGCAAATGGGCACGCTATACGGTGCAGCCAAAGAAGATCTGGCTGATCCGTCGTCGGCGATTCTCGATATCGACCGCCGCGTGTTGTCCGCCATGAACAGCGACCGCATGCCGACCGACAACTTCGGCGTGCCGCTCGCCGGTTCGCTGATTCCGTGGATCGACAAAGACCTCGGCAACGGCATGTCGAAAGAAGAGTGGAAGGGCGGCGCCGAAACCAACAAGATTCTCGGTAAGCCGGCCATGGGCACGCCGGGTTCGATTCCGGTAGACGGCCTGTGCGTGCGGATCGGTGCGATGCGTTGCCACTCGCAGGCGTTGACCATCAAGCTGAACAAGGACGTGCCGCTCGACGAAGTGAACAGCATCCTCGCTTCGGGCAATGACTGGGTCAAGGTTGTCCCGAATGAGCGCGAAGCGTCAATGCGCGACCTCTCGCCGGCAGTCGTCACGGGAACGCTCACGGTGCCGGTCGGCCGGGTGCGCAAGCTGGCCATGGGCGGTGAATATCTGTCGGCATTCACGGTCGGCGACCAGCTGTTGTGGGGCGCGGCCGAGCCGCTGCGCCGTATGCTTCGCATTGTGCTCGACAAGTAAAGTAAACTACGCGGTCACGACGCGTAGAAAACTCAAGAAGCGTCGCGCTTGCGCGGCGCTTTTTTCATTTGTGTGCTCCGAATATCTTGTCTTTTTATAACCGCAAAAAAGGGCCGCGCGCTGACGCGCCAGGAGTCCCGATGAATCTTCGACTCTCTTCCCTTCGGGCCATGTTTGCGCGCCCAGATACCGGCCGCCTTGCGGTCGCAGCCGCTTTGGCGGTGATGCTGGCTGGCGCCGCTTCGAGCAGCGCCATCGCCGCGCCCGTCGACGCGGCGAGCGCGCCGGACGGCGCTTCGGTATCCGCTTCCGGAACCGCGGCCGTCTCCTCTGCGGATGGCGGCCAATACACGGTGCGGCCTGGTCAGTCGCTGAACGACGTGGCGATCGCCGTCACGCAGTCACACGACCGCGCCACGCTTGCTCGCGCGGCCCGCGCGCTCTTCGACGCGAATCCGAGCGCCTTCATGGGCCACGATCCGAGCCGCATGCGATTGGGCTCAGTGCTGAACGTGCCGGCGCTGGACGCGTCCGGCGCGGTTGCCGCGTCTGCAGCGGGTCCGGCATCGGTGCCGACGGCTGACAGTGGCTCGTCGTCGAATGCGGCAGTCGGATCCGGCGCAAGCAGCGCCGCGCCGGGCAATGCAGCAGCGGCGAGTGCGGCAGGCGGGCAGAGCCCCGCTACGCAAGCTGCGACGTCGCCCGCGGTTCAGGGCTCGGCCAGCGACGCAAGCCCCGTGGTGTCGAGCGACGCAGCATCGTCGGCTGCTGCTACTGCTGCCGGATCGCAAGCTGCATCGGCCGCGAGCGGCACGCATGTGTGGGCTGGTTCGGTCCAGCCTTCGGCAAGCGAGGCAGCCGCCGCCACCGGCGCCTCGCAGCCGCGCGCGCAAGTGTCGAGCTTGCAGCAGTTGCTCGCGCTCAAGAATCGCGTGCTGATGGAGTTGCAGAAGCACGGCATCGGCAAGGCCCCGGCAGCGCCGGTCGCGCCTGTTGCAAGCGGCACGCAATCGGCGGGCGGCGCTTCGTCTGCCGCGGTCGTGCCCGGTCGTTCGGGCACTGCGACCAACACGTCGAACGATACGGGCATTTCGCAGACGAACCTCGCTATCGCGGCGGCGGTCGGCGCTGCGCTGGTCGTGCTGTTGACCGCCTTGCGTCTTGGCCGGCGCAAGCGTGAGCGTCTGGCGCAGGAGGAACACGCTGCGTCAGCGGACGGCATAGCGGCGTCCGGCGCGGCTGAGCCGTCCGATCGAGTTGCGCCTGCAGACGAGGTGGTCGAGCCTAACTTGACCGACGCCGCCGCCGCGCAGCATGCGGCCGCGATGGCCGCCGCCGAGCGCGAAGCTGCCGAGGGCGAAGCCGCCGCTCGCGAAATGTCGGAGCGTGTTGCCGCAGAGCGCGAGGCGGAAATTCGCGCAGCCGCTTCGCGCGAGGCTGAAGCGCGCCAGGCGGCAGAGCAGGGAGCAGCAGAGCGGGATACTGCGCAATTCGCTGCCGACGAGGTCGCGGGCGTGCGCGAGACGGCGCAGCCAGCCGGAGAGCATGAGCCATCGGCGGACTTCGCGGCGTCGAACGCCGAACTGAGCGACGACCACGCCGCGCCCGCGGAAGCCGCTGCGCTGGAACAACCCGAACCCCCGCCGGTGCAGGTTCACCACGAACTGGACGCCGCGACGACCGTTGCCAGCCTCGAGGCCGCCGCCGAGCTAGGCGCCGACGCACTGCCGCGCGCGCCGCTTGAGCCGCTAGAGCAGGTTAACGAAGCGTGGGAGCCGGAACCGCTTTCGCATCGTCTCGAATGGGACGACGAGCCGTTGCCGGCCGAGCCGATGGAGCCGTTGAGTCCGCAGCCACTGGCGACAACCGCGGAAGTCCACGACGATCGAGTCGACACTCCCGCGCAGCCGGCAGCGGCCGACCAGCCACGCGTCCAGGCGCCGGCGGACTTCCCGCGCGACGCCCTCGATGCATTCGGCAGTCTCGATATGCCCTTGCCGCCGCGCGTGGAGTCGGCGGCAGAAACCGTTCATGCGCCCGAGTCGCTGAGCACACAGCCCGTCGCGTCCCAGGAAGCAACGGCGCGGCAGGCGGTGCTGCCGCCCGATGCGGACGAAGCCCCGCATGCGGCCGATGAAATCGCAGCCGGGACCGCCGGCCGTGCTGCCGTGGCAGGTCTCGGTGCCGGCAACCTCGGCACGGCGGGCTTCGGCGCGCTGAAGCTCGATTTCGATCTGGAGTTGCCGCCAAGCCCGGCCCAGCCGCTGCCGGCGTTCACGCCTGCCGACCTGGCCCGCATCGCGCGCAACAAGCTGGACCTGGCGGCCGAGTACATCGAACTGGGCGACCTTGCCGGCGCACGCACGCTGATTAACGAAGTGATCGAGTCAAACGATCCGGCCACGCGCAACGACGCCCGCGCGTTGCTCTCGACGCTCGCTCCGTTGTCGTGAAGCGGATTGCTTTAGGCGTCCAGTACGACGGTTCGGCGTTCTGCGGATGGCAGTCGCAACCGCATGGCAACACGGTTCAGGACGAGCTCGAAAAGGCGCTGCGCGAATTCGCACAGACGCCGGTGCATACCGTAGTCGCCGGCCGCACGGACACGGGCGTCCATGGGCTCGGCCAGGTCGTGCATTTCGATACGGAGCTCGACCGAGCGGACATTTCGTGGATTCGCGGGACGAACTCGTTTTTGCCGAAAACAATCTCCGTGCAGTGGGCGAAGCCGATGCCGGAAGCGTTCCACGCGCGGTTTTCGGCGTTCGAGCGCACGTATCACTATCTGTTGTACGTGCATCCCGTGCGCTCGCCGATGCTCGCAGCGCGCGCCGGCTGGGTGCACACGCCGCTCGATATAGACGCGATGCGGGCGGCCGCCGCCCTTTTGATTGGTGAACACGACTTTTCGGCGTTTCGCTCGTCGCAATGTCAGGCCAAGACGCCGGTCAAGCATCTGTATCAGATCGACATTCAGCAGCAAGGCGACTTCATCCATTTCCGCTTCCGGGCGAACGCGTTCCTGCATCACATGGTGCGCAACCTGATGGGGTGCCTGGTCTATGTCGGCAAGGGTCGGCGCCCGGTCGCGTGGATGGCCGAAGTGCTCGCGAGCCGCGACCGCGAATGGGCGGCGCCAACCTTCATGCCGGACGGGTTGTATCTCGCGCAAGTGGGCTATCCTGAGCACTTCGCGGTGCCCGCGCCGCAGACCGGCAGCGTGCCGTGGAGTACCGTATGGAACGAGCAGGCACATCATGAACTTTGAAAATCACGGGATTGACAACCTCGCGAACGAAGCCGGCGCTGCCGCGCCTGAGCAAGGCATTCCGCGGCGAACGCGCATCAAGCTGTGCGGACTGTCGAAACCCGCCGACGTCAGCTGCGCGATAGATCTCGGCGCCGACGCCATCGGCCTCGTGTTCTACCCGCCGAGTCCGCGTTCGGTGAGCGTTGCGCAGGCCGTCGAGCTTGTGCATCAGGTGCCGCCGTTCGTGTCGGTGGTCGGCTTGTTCGTGAACCCCACACCCGACTGGATGCGCGAGGTGCTCAGCAACGTCGGGCTTTCGCTGTTGCAGTTCCACGGCGACGAGACGGCGGACCAATGCGAATCGCTCGCCGGCGTTGCGGGTTTGCCTTGGTTGCGCGCGCTGCGAGTTGCGGCGGATACTCAACCGGCCGATTTGGTAAAATCGGCTCTCAACTATTCAGCTGCCAGCGGCTTTCTGTTCGACACCCATGTCGAAGGCTATGGCGGCGGCGGGAAGGTTTTCGATTGGTCACTTATTCCAGCAGAGCTCGCGCGTCGGGCCGTTTTGAGTGGTGGGTTGAACGCGCAAAACGTCAGTGACGCGATCCATCGCGTGCGCCCGTACGCGGTCGATGTCTCGAGCGGCATCGAAGTACCGGGCGCCAGGGGCGTGAAAGATCACGCCCGGATGGCGGCATTCGTGCGCGCGGTGCGCGCGGCGGATGCCGGATGATTTCGCGGCGCGGCACCTCAAAAAATGCCGCGCGCCGGATATGAGTGATCACCATGTACAACTTGCCTGACGAAAGAGGCCATTTCGGCCAGTTTGGCGGCGTGTTCGTCGCTGAAACGCTTGTGCACGCGCTCGACGAGCTGCGTGCTGCCTACGAGAAATTCCAGAAAGACCCGGAGTTCGTCGCCGAATACGAGCGCGAATTGAAGTACTTCGTTGGTCGGCCCTCGCCGATTTACCACGCGCAGCGTTGGAGCGAACTGCTGGGCGGCGCGCAGATTTTCCTCAAGCGCGAAGACCTTAATCACACCGGCGCGCACAAGATCAACAACGTGATCGGCCAGGCATTGCTGGCCAAGCGCATGGGCAAACCGCGCGTGATCGCCGAAACCGGCGCCGGCCAGCACGGCGTCGCCACGGCGACCATCGCCGCGCGTTTCGGCATGGAATGCGTGGTCTACATGGGCGCCGAAGACGTGCGCCGGCAGGCCGCGAACGTGTACCGGATGAAGCTGCTTGGCGCCTCAGTTGTGCCGGTGGAGTCGGGGTCGCGCACGCTGAAGGACGCGCTGAACGAAGCAATGCGCGACTGGGTGACGAACGTCGAAAACACGTTCTATATCATCGGCACGGTGGCGGGGCCGCATCCTTATCCGATGATGGTGCGCGACTTCCAGCGTGTGATCGGCGACGAGTGCAAAGTGCAGATGCCCGAACTCATCGGGCGGCAGCCGGACGCGGTGATCGCGTGCGTCGGCGGCGGTTCGAACGCTATGGGCATTTTTTACCCGTATATCGACGACACCGCGGTCGAGCTCATCGGCGTGGAAGCGGCGGGCGACGGCATCGAGTCGGGCCGTCACGCCGCCTCGCTGATTGGCGGCAGTCCAGGGGTTCTGCACGGCAACCGTACTTATCTGCTTCAGGACGAGAACGGGCAGATCATCGAGACACATTCGATCTCGGCGGGCCTCGATTATCCGGGCGTCGGCCCTGAGCATGCGTGGCTAAAAGAGATTAACCGCGCCCAATACGTTGGTATCACCGACGAAGAAGCGCTCAAGGCGTTCCACGACTGCTGCCGCATCGAGGGCATCATTCCGGCGCTGGAGTCCAGCCACGCGCTGGCTTACGCCACGAAGCTCGCGCCGACGCTGCCCAAAGACAAGCACCTTCTGGTGAACCTGTCGGGCCGCGGCGACAAGGACATGCACACGGTCGCCGAGCGATCGGGCATCCAGTTCTGAGCACCGCACCGATGCGTGACGAGTTCGACGAGCCGCAACCGGCGACCACTGAAATACCGCCGGCCGGCGCGCCGCTGACGCCTGGGGCGCCTGCTCTGCTTTTGCCGCAGGTGCCTGCGGGCATCCAGTTGCTGAACCGCGATTTTCTGACCGATGTAGCGAACATTCCCGACGGGTCGATCGACCTGATCCTGTGCGATCCGCCATATGGGCTCGGCAAGGATTACGGCAACGACTCCGACATGCGAACCGGCGACGATTTTCTCGCCTGGACGCGTGGATGGCTTGAGCTGGCAATCCCGAAGCTCAAGCCGTCCGGCTCGCTTTATATCTTTTGCACGTGGCAGTACGCGCCGGAAATCTTCAGCTTCCTGAAGACAAAGCTCACGATGATCAACGAAATCATCTGGGACCGGCGTGTGCCGAGCATGGGCGGAACGGTGCGCCGATTTACTTCGGTGCATGACAACATCGGCTTTTTCGCGGTGTCGAAAGATTACTATTTCGACCTCGATCCCGTCCGCATCCCGTACGATGCAGTCACGAAGAAGGCGCGTTCGCGTAAGTTGTTCGAGGGCAGTAAGTGGCTGGAGCTTGGCTATAATCCAAAGGACGTCTGGTCTGTATCGAGGCTGCACCGGCAACACGCCGAGCGCGTCGATCATCCCACGCAAAAGCCTTTGGAAATTGTTGAGCGAATGGTGCTGGCAAGTTGTCCGAAGGGCGGCCGCGTGCTCGATCCTTTCATGGGCAGCGGCACCACCGCAGTCGCTTGCGCCCGTCAGCAGCGCGAATTCGTCGGCTATGAGATTAATGAAAGTTACTGCGCGATAGCGCGCGAACGCGTGAGCGCGGCTGCTGCCGCGCCCGCAACGCGTCGGCCGGCCAAACCCAAGGCTCAGCGGCAAACCGAAGTTCAATGACGCAACGCGCCGAGCGCCAGCGCAGCAGTCGCTTAATCGAGAATAACTCCATGCCCCGTATCAAGAACACGTTCGACGCGCTGTCAGCGCAAGGCAAAAAAGGCCTGATTCCTTTCATGACGGCCGGCGATCCGGATCCAGCCCGCACGGTCGAGTTCATGCACGCGCTTGCCGCCGGCGGCGCCGACGTGATCGAGCTCGGCGTGCCGTTTTCCGACCCAATGGCGGACGGTCCGGTCATCCAGCAGTCGTCCGAGCGGGCGCTCGCACACGGCGTCTCGCTGCGCCACGTGATCGCCGACGTGAAACGCTTCCGCGAGACCAACGACACCACGCCGGTCGTGCTGATGGGCTACGCCAATCCCATCGAACGCATGGGTGCGGAAGCCTTTGCGAAGGCAGCGAAGGAAGCGGGCGTCGACGGTGTGCTGGTAGTCGACTATCCGCCGGAAGAATGCGCTAACTTCGCCGAAAAAATGCGCTCCGCGGGCATCGACCCGATCTTTTTGCTGGCGCCCACGTCGACCGACGAACGTATCGCGGAAGTCGGCAAAATAGCCAGCGGCTACGTCTATTACGTCTCGTTGAAAGGCGTGACCGGAGCGGCAAATCTGGACGTTTCCAGCATCGCGAGTAAAATCCCGGCGATCAAGTCGCGCGTGCCCTTGCCGGTGGGCGTCGGTTTTGGCATCCGTGACGCCGAAACGGCGCGTCTCGTGGCCGAAGTATCCGACGCCGTTGTGATCGGCAGCCGTATCGTGCAATTGCTCGAGCAGACGGCTCCCGAAGCCGCCGCTGGGACGCTCACACGCTTCGTCGCCGAAGTGCGCGAAGCGCTAGATAGCGTCGCGACCGCCCGATAACAGTAATTTTGTCGTCTGTAGTGCGAGCGGCGGGTTTATCCCGCCGTTTGCTCGACCGTTGACCCCAGAAGGATTGAATATGAGCTGGCTCGATAAGCTGCTGCCGCCGAAAATCAAACAAACCGACCCGAAGAACCGCAAGGGGATTCCGGAAGGCCTGTGGATCAAGTGCCCGTCGTGCGAAGCCGTGCTGTACCGCAACGACGTCGAGGCGAATCTGCACGTTTGCCCGAAGTGCGATCACCACATGCGTATCGGCGCGCGCGAGCGGCTGGACGGTTTGCTGGATCCTGAAGGCCGCTACGAAATCGGTCAGGAAATCGTCCCGGTCGACGCGCTCAAGTTCAAAGACAGCCGCAAGTACCCGGACCGCCTGAAAGAAGCCATGGACGACACCGACGAAACCGACGCAATGGTCGTCATGGGCGGCGCGATCCACACGCTGCCAGTCGTCGTGGCCTGCTTCGAATTCTCGTTCATGGGTGGCTCGATGGGCTCGGTGGTCGGCGAGCGCTTCGCGCGCGGCGCCCAGAACGCGCTCGAGCAAAAAGTGCCGTTCATCTGCTTCACCGCTTCGGGCGGCGCGCGGATGCAGGAAAGCCTGCTCTCGCTGATGCAAATGGCGAAAACCACCGCCATGCTGACCAAGCTGGCCGAAGCCAAGCTACCCTTCATCTCGGTGCTGACCGACCCGACCATGGGCGGTGTCTCGGCGAGTTTTGCGTTCCTCGGCGACGTCGTGATCGCGGAACCGAAGGCGCTGATCGGCTTCGCCGGCCCGCGTGTGATCGAACAAACCGTGCGTGAAAAACTGCCGGAAGGATTCCAGCGCGCCGAGTTCCTGCTGACGAAGGGCGCCATCGACATGATCGTGGACCGTCGCAAGCTGCGGGAAGAACTCGCTCAATTGATGGCGTTGCTGAGCCATCAGCCGGCGGACGCCGTCGCGTAAGCAGCGCTTGACGGGAACGCCCGTCGAACACCGTCCTCGTTGAAATGCAGTAAGAACAGCGCGCCGCGTGAGCAGTCAAGCGGCGCGCTGCCATTTCCGGGATAATCACGGTCTCACCTGCAGCACCATGTGCCGTCCCGCGCATGTTCGTCGCACCGCTCAATGATTTTCTCGCGATTCACCCGATGACCACATTCCCCACCCTCGACGCGTGGCTCACGCACCTTGAATCCGCGCATCCGGTCGGCATCGACATGGGTCTCACGCGCATCAGTCAGGTGCGCGACGCGATGGAACTGTCGTTCGCGTGCCCGGTGATCACGGTCGGCGGAACGAACGGCAAGGGCTCGACGTGCGCGATCCTCGAATCGATCCTGCTGCGCGCCGGTTTTACCGTGGGTTGTCATACTTCTCCGCATTTGCTGTCGTTCAACGAGCGCGCGCGGATAAACGGCGAGATGGCGAGCGACGCCGAGCTGCTGTCGCACTTTGAAAAGGTCGAAACCGCACGGACGAGCCTTGCCGAGCCGGTCTCGCTCACTTACTTCGAATTCACGACGCTGGCGATCATGAGCCTCTTTGCGTCGCGCGGACTGGACGCGGTGATTTTCGAAGTCGGTCTGGGTGGCCGCCTCGACGCGGTGAACATTCTGGACACCGATTGCGCGATCATCACGAGCATCGACATCGACCACACGGAATACCTCGGCGACACGCGAGAGAAAATCGCGCTCGAGAAGGCTGGCATTTTCCGGGCGGGCAAGCCGGCGATCTGCGCGGACCCGGTCCCGCCGCAAACGCTGATCGACTATGCCGACCAGATTGGCGCCGATTTGTGGTTGTTCGGCCGCGATTTCCGCTACGAAGGGCAGGCCGGCAGCGAGCGCCAGCAATGGAGCTACGTCGGCCCGACGCTGCGGCGGTCCGCGCTCGCCTATCCGGCGCTGCGCGGCGCGAATCAGTTGATCAATACGTCCGCGGCGCTGGCCGGGCTGGAGGCACTCCGCGACCGTCTGCCGGTCTCGGCCCAGGACATCCGGCTCGGTCTCGCGAACGTCGAATTGCCCGGACGTTTCCAGGTCCTGCCGGGCAAACCGGCAGTCGTGCTGGACGTCGGCCACAATCCACATGCGGCCGCCGTGCTGAGCCAGAATCTCGGCAACATGGGCTTCTTTCCGTACACGTACGGGGTGTTCGGCATGATGGGCGATAAGGATATTGCCGGCGTGCTCGCGCATCTGAAGGGCGAGATCGACCACTGGTGTGTGACCGATTTGCCGACGCCGCGAGCGGCATCGGCGGAAGAACTGGAAGCCGCCTTGCACGCGCAAGGCGTGGGCGACAGCGCCGACAGCACCGTGACGCGCTACGCCACGCCTGCCGAGGCGTACCAAGATGCGCTAAAGCGGGCGTCAGAGAATGATAGAATCGTGGTTTTCGGCAGTTTCTATACGGTAGCCGGCGTTATGGCCTACCGTAAATCGCAGCAACACTGAACGGGCGCCACGCTCGAACCAAGCGATTCATGGGAATTTTCTCGTTCGGCAAGAAAGACGACGCGCCCAGCCGGCGCGACGCAAACACCAGTTCCACCCGGGCTGCCCGTAGCGAGCGCGTGGAGCGGCGAACCCGCCGCACGGAGCGCACCGTCGACGCCGATGCGATGCTGCTCGACCCCACGTTGCCCGAAAAGCAGCGCGCGCGGCGTCGGCTGGTTGGTGCAATCGCAATGGTCGTAGCGGCGGTGGTCGTGCTGCCCATGGTGCTCGACTCGCATCCGAAGCCTGTCACAGACGACATCTCCATCGACATTCCGAGTCGCCCGGCGCCCAAGCTCGCGCGGCGCGAGGAAGACACTCAGGCTGGCGTAGCGCCGGACAATCCGACGCCCGACTCAGCGCTCGCGGCTTCAGGCCTCGCGCCCGCTACTTCGTCTGCGCAAACGCAGTCAGGCGGCGCAAAGAAGAACGCGACGCAGGAAGCAAAGCAGGACGCCAAGCCGGCGGAAGCGAGCACGAATCCTGCGCCCGCCGCCAAGCCGGCTGTGAAGCCGCAGGCACCCGCCGTTGCCGCCAACGCCGCGCCTGCACCTGCGCCAGCCACCGCGGCGCCAGCCGTTGCCGCGAAGCCGGCCAGCAAGCCGGCACCGCACAGCAATGCAACGTCCGCCGCGCCATCGGCGGAGGAATCCAACGCCGTCGCCAATACGGACGCGAATTCGGGAACGCCGGCGTCGCCGCCGGGCAGCCGTTTCGCTGTGCAGCTCGGCGCTTTTGCAAACGAAGCGAATGCGCGCAGTTGGGCAACCAAGTTGAAAGCGGCCGGAGTGCCCGCATATACCGAACATCGGAAACAGGCTGACGGCACAACGCTCACACTTTTGCGTGCCGGCCCGTTTGCGGACCGGGCAGCGGCGAGTGCCGCAATTGCAAAGGTTCGTGAGGCCGGCTTGTCGTCGGGCGCGAACAACGGCGCTGCACAGTAAGCGAGCGATGTTCACTGCCTTCGACTACGCTGTAATGGCGGTGATCGGTTTGTCGGCCTTGCGCGGCACGTGGCGCGGGTTTTTGTCCGAAGTGTTCGGGCTTATCGGCTGGATTGCGGCGTTTTTCATTGCTTGCCGCTTCGTCGGTTATGTCGTGCCGTATATCCCGTCCACGTGGCCGGGCGGCGCGTTGACACAGTGGCTGCTGGCCTTCGCGTTGGTGGCGATCGGTGTGGTGCTGGTGGCGAGCGTGCTGAACGCGCTGCTTGGCCGCATCGTGCAGGCTACCGGCCTGAGCGGCGTGGACCGCTCGCTCGGTTTGATGTTCGGCCTCGTGCGTGGGGTCGTTCTGGTGCTGATTCTGGTCGCCCTCGCAGGCTTGACCGAATTGCCCCAACAGGAATTCTGGCGCAACGCCTTGCTGCGGCCATATGCGGTAGAGGGCGTGCACGTAATGAAACCGCTGCTTCCGGAGACGCTCGCTGCCTACGTCCGCGTGTGACGAGCAATTGAGTGTTTAAGGAACGCCGCAGGAATCCGGCTCAAACCGGCTGCCTCTACATCATGTCGCGAACCCGCGCGTCATATCGTGCGCTTGCGAGGCACCGGCCGCTCTGACGAATTTCGTACCTTTGAAGGACATGCCATGTGCGGCATCGTAGGCGTAGTTTCCCATTCTCCGGTCAACCAGCTGATCTATGACAGCCTGCTGCTCCTGCAGCACCGCGGTCAGGACGCCGCCGGCATCGCCACGGCGAACGGCAGCAATTTCCACATGCACAAGGCCAACGGCATGGTGCGCGACGTGTTCCGCACGCGCAACATGCGCAGCCTGCCGGGCAACACCGGCATCGGCCAGGTGCGCTACCCGACCGCCGGCTCGGCGTCGAGCGAAGAAGAAGCCCAGCCGTTCTACGTGAACGCGCCGTTCGGCATCATCCTCGCGCACAACGGCAATCTGACCAACTGGCAGCAGCTGAAAGATGAGATGTTCCGCATCGATCGCCGCCACATCAACACGAATTCCGACACGGAAGTCATGCTCAACGTGCTCGCGCACGAATTGCAGCTTTCGAGCTCGGGCCTGCAACTGGATCCGGCTGCGCTCTTCAAGGCCGTGTCGGGTGTGCATCGCCGGGTGCGCGGTTCGTATGCGATTGTTTCGCTGATCGCCGGCTACGGGCTGCTCGGCTTCCGCGACCCGTTCGGCATTCGCCCGCTTTGCCTCGGCAAGCAGGAAACGGCGGAAGGCGTCGAATGGATTCTCGCGTCGGAGTCGGTGGCGATCGAAGGTATCGGCTTCGAGTTCGTCCGCGATATCGCGCCGGGCGAAGCGATTTTCATCGACATCGAAGGCAATCTGCATTCGCAGCAGTGCGCGACGAACCCCAGCTTGAACCCGTGCATTTTCGAGCTCGTGTATCTGGCGCGTCCGGATTCGGTGCTCGACGGCGTGCCGGTCTACAACGTGCGTCTGCGCATGGGTGACTATCTCGCCGAGAAGATCCGGCGCGAGCTGCCTGACGTCGCAATCGACGTCGTGATGCCGATTCCCGATTCGTCCCGTCCGGCCGCAATGCAGGTCGCGAAGAAGCTGGGCGTCGAGTATCGCGAAGGTTTCTTCAAGAACCGTTATGTCGGCCGCACGTTCATCATGCCGGGCCAGGCGGTGCGCAAAAAGTCGGTGCGCCAGAAGCTGAATGCCATGGGCATCGAGTTCAAGGGCAAAAACGTGCTGATCGTGGACGACTCGATCGTGCGCGGCACCACCTCGCATGAAATCGTGCAGATGGCGCGCGACGCCGGCGCGAACAAGGTGATTTTTGCTTCGGCCGCGCCGCCGGTGAAATTCCCGAACGTCTACGGTATCGACATGCCGACGCGCGGCGAACTCGTCGCTCATGGCCGTTCGGACGAAGAAGTGGCACGCATGATCGGCGCGGACCATCTCGTCTATCAGGACGTCGACGCGCTCAAGCAAGCCGTTCGCGACATTAACCCGGCGCTGAAGGAGTTCGAAGCGTCGTGTTTTGACGGCAACTACGTGACCGGCGACGTGACCACGGAGTATCTCGACCGCATCGAAACCGCGCGTCTCGCACCGTCTTCGCAGTCGGATCGCGACGCTGCGAGCGAAGCGATCGACGGCGGCGGCCCAGCGCGCTCGCAGCTGCATTTGCAGTTGTCGGTGGGCTGAGTTCAGCGCTGGCGTTCGCGGCATGGCGCGCCTCGCTGCACGCCGCGCCGCGAGCGTGTTAGCATGGCAGCTTGCGTCGATTTGATCTCAGCTTGCGGACGCGGGGCAACCCAAAACAGCTAAAGCGAATGGTGGACAAGCCGCAACCATCCGCCTCCGCTCCAGCTTTCCCCCGCATATGAAGCCCGCTTGTACCGACGCAAAAGCGCCGGCACAGAAGCGGGCTTTTTTGTTGCTGCCGTTCGGCCGCGGTTTCGCTGCATACAACCGCAACTAGCCGCGCACCGAACGCAGTCATGGAACATTGGAAACCACAACGAACATGGACGACTCCCTGAACTTCGATACGCTGGCAGTCCGCTCGGGCACGGTGCGCAGCGACTTCAACGAGCATTCGGAAGCGATATTCCTGACGTCGAGCTTCGTCTTCGCGAGCGCAGCGGACGCCGCCGAGCGCTTCAAGAATTCCGAGGACTATTACACGTATTCGCGCTTCACCAACCCGACCGTCTCGATGTTCCAGGACCGTCTGGCAGCGCTCGAAGGCGGCGAAGCGTGCATGGCGACTGCTTCGGGAATGGCCGCGATCATGTCCGTCGTGATGTCCACGCTGCAAGCGGGCGACCACCTGGTCAGTTCGCAGGCGTTGTTCGGTTCCACGCTCGGCATGTTCTCGCAGATTTTCAGCAAGTTCGGCATTACCACCACGTTTGTCGATCCGACGAATCTGGACGCGTGGAAAAACGCCGTGCGTCCGGAGACGAAGATGTTCTTCCTCGAAACGCCGTCGAATCCGCTGACCGAGGTTGCCGACATTGAAGCAATCAGCAAGATCGCCAAAGCCGCCAATGCGTTGTTCGTGGTCGACAACTGTTTCTGCAGCCCGGCGTTGCAACAGCCGCTGAAGCTTGGCGCCGACGTCGTCATGCATTCGGCCACCAAGTTCCTCGACGGCCAAGGGCGTGTGCTGGGCGGCGCGCTGGTCGGCTCGAAGAAGTTCATCATGGAAAAGGTGTTTCCGTTCGTGCGGAGCGCCGGGCCGACCTTGTCCGCCTTCAACGCATGGGTGTTGCTCAAGGGCATGGAAACGCTGTCGCTGCGCGTCGAAAAGCAGTCGGCGAACGCGCTCGAAATTGCACGCTGGCTCGATGACCATCCCGCCATAAAGCGCGTGTTTTATCCTGGCCTCGAATCGCATCCGCAACACGCGCTGGCCATGCGTCAGCAGAAGGCGGGCGGCGCGATCGTCTCGTTCGAGTTGAAGGGCGACACGCCGGAACAGATGCGAGCGAACGCGTGGCGCGTAATCGACAGCACGAAAATCTGCTCGATCACCGGCAATCTCGGCGACACACGCACGACCATCACCCATCCGGCGACGACAACGCATGGCCGCGTGACGCCCGAGGCGCGCGCTGCTGCAGGCATTACGGAAGGCTTGATTCGACTCGCCGTGGGGCTGGAGAACGCAGCGGATATCCGCGCCGATCTGGAGCGCGGTCTGGCAGGCTGAGGCAGTCTGCGTTATCGAAAAGAGTGGTACATGGCGCGCTGAGATGGTCGGTCAGCGCGCCTTTTTCATGCCCCAAAGCGTGGCGTGTCACCGCGTCATTGGGTCAACGCTCAACTGCGCGACGCTCAATGCCGCAACGCGCGCCATTGACCGGGCGCGAGACCAAACCGTCGCGTGAACGCGTGCGTATAAGCGCTTTGATCGCCGAAGCCGATGTCCAACGCAATGTCAGTCAGCGAAAGCCGCGGATCGGCGAGTAGCGTGAGCGACGTATCGAGCCGCAGCCGCTGCAAATAGCGATGCGGCGTTTCGCCGAACGCTTCTATAAAAAGCTGGTGAAACCGCCGCATGCCGAAGCCGCAATGCGCGGCGAGATCGGCGATACGTAGCGGCTCTGATAAATGCGCGCGCAGCCAGCGGTCGATCCTCGCGAAGTCGAGTCCCGCGGCAGGCGCGTCGGCGTCGGTGCATTTCATCGCCGCGCCCGCCACCAGCGCCGCGCCCAGACGTGCGGCAGCATCCCAATGGAAACGACGGGCGTCGAGATCGTCCGCCGGCGCACCGTTCGCGGCCCGTGACGCAATGCGCTGAATAAGGTCGGTAAGCGGCGCGTCGACGGCGACGGCTCGCGCACGGTCGAACAGACGCTCCGGCACAGCGAGCGTCGTAGCCGGAAGATCCAGCACAAGCTGCCGGTTCTCGCCGAGGCCCGCGTAATCGTGCCGTGCGCCTGCGGGAATGAGCCAGGCGCAGTGTGCGTCGATGCGTTGCGCGACACCGTCCACAGACATCACCATCGCGCCATGGAGCCCGAGTACGACCTGGTGAAAGTCGTGCACGTCCGACGCTTGCGCCGCCTCGAAGCGGCGCAGCGAAACGCTCGGTGCGGTAACAGCGGCGTGCGTCATCGGAAAGGCGCCATGGCGAACAGCAACGACGATTTAGACGTCGAGCAATTCGACTTCGAACACGAGCGTCGCGTTGGGCGGAATCACGCCGCCTGCACCACGCACGCCGTAGCCGAGTTGCGGCGGAATGGTCAGCTTGCGCGTTCCGCCGACCTTCATGCCTTGCACGCCTTCGTCCCAGCCCTTGATGACCATGCCGCCGCCCAGCACGAACGCAAACGGATCATTGCGGTCCTTGCTCGAGTCGAACTTCTGGCCATCGGTCAGCCAGCCGGTGTAGTGCACGCTGACGGTCTTGCCAGCAACCGCTTCCGCGCCCGTTCCTTCAACGATGTCTTCATACTTCAAGCCGGATTCGGTAGTCACAGTCGACATATGTCGCTCCTCAGTTCAAAAACGTGAAACCGACATTGTAGGCGCGTTGACGTGGTGCGGTCGAACAATGCCGCGTGGCACGACGATTGCGTTCCATCCGTCCATCCGGCCAGGGTGGTGACGCCCGGCGGCATGCCTATAATGGGGCTCCCCAATCATGATGCATTGCCAGAGAGGTCGATCGTGACAACGTCTTCAACCGGATCCGCTGGCGCACAACCGGTGACTTCCGGCTTCGCCGTATCCGAACGCACCGCGCATTTGCGCGCTGAAACCGCGCTGTTCATGCGCGACCACGTGCTCTCGCTGGTATCGCACGATCTGCGTGGTCCGTTGAACGCTATCCATAGCTGGGCTTACGTGCTCGAACGCAAGCTCGACGCCAACGATCCCAATTCGCAGCGCGCGGTCACCGGCATCCGCAATGGCGTCGATCAGCAGGTCAAGCTGCTCGAAACGATTGTCGACGCCACGCGCGCCGAAACCAAAACGCTCGCGCTCGTTTATGAGCCGTTCCCGCTTCATCCGCTGCTCGATGAAACCGCCGAAGAAATACGCTCGGCACTCGCGCGTTCGCGACGCGTGGAGATCGCGATCAACTCGCAGCTCGCCACCGAGCAACTGAATGGCGATCGCGAGCGTCTTGCCGCTGCGCTGTGGCTGATGCTCACGTTTGCCGTCGAATCCAGCGCAGAAGGCGCGACTGTCACGCTGGAATCGCGCGCGGATGCGACCAGCTGGCATGCGGCTGTCACGTACCAGACGAGCGCCGCACTGGACGATCCGTCGCTGCCTCATGTGCTCGAAGCGTTCGCGCGCAAGCAGGCCCGGGAAACGCGGGAAGCTAACCGCATCGCATGGGTACTTGCGCTCTGCAAGCGTGTCGCGCAGGCGCACGGCGGCAGCTTCGACCAGCATGACGCCACTGAAACCGCGCCGGCCACGCTCGCTTTGCGTGTTCCGTTGAGCGCTTCGTCGCCCCGATGAACGGCCGCGCCTTGCACGTGTTGTTCGCGATTAACTTTTCGGCGAGCTTTCAACCTCTATACTGACAACTTTTGTCGCCGGAGCCCTCCGCTTTGATCCAGGTTGTCGCCCTTATCGGTGCGTTGTTTCTCGTCGCCCTGAACGGTTTCTTTGTTGCGGCCGAATTCGGCCTGGTCAAACTGCGGCAGACGCGCGTGCAGAGCCTCGCCGAAAGGCACGGCATGCGCGGACGTCTGCTCGCCAAGGTGCATGGCCGCCTCGACGCTTATCTGTCGGCCTGTCAGTTGGGCATTACGCTCGCGTCGCTCGGCCTGGGCTGGATCGGCGAGCCTGCGTTTGCCGAACTGCTCACGCCGCTTTTCAGCCTCGCCGGCGTGGAATCCGAGAAACTGATCCACGGCATTTCGCTTTTCTTCGCGTTTTCGTGTATTTCGTTTCTGCATATCGTGGTGGGAGAACTTGCGCCGAAGTCGCTCGCAATTCGCGAAGCGGAGAAGGTTTCTCTGTGGGCCGCCACGCCGCTGTACGGCTTTTATTGGGCAATGTATCCGGCCATCTGGGTGCTCAACACAAGCGCCAATGCGGTGCTGAGGCTCGCCGGTCTGAACGCCGACCATGCACACGACTCCCACTATTCCACCGACGAGCTGAAGCTGATTCTGCGCAGCCGCCGCACCAACGTTGCATCGGAACGCGGCGCGCCGGAAGACGCGTATAGCCAGGACGAGTGGAACACCATTGCGCATTCGCTGGACTTTTCGCGCATGACGGTGTCCGACCTGATGCGGCCGTCGTATGAAATGATCGGCTTGCGGCTCGACTTGCCGCTGCGCGAGAACATGCAGGTTGTGGCGCGGCATCGCTTTAGCCGCTACCCATTGTTCGAAGACGCCTCAGGCGAGCGCGTAGCCGGCATGATCCATTTGAAGGACCTGCTGCTGGCCCGCCACGCCGGCAGTACGCTCGACGATCTCTCGCAGTACGCGCGCCCAGTTCAATACGTCAAGCCGGAAATGCCGGCGCTCGAACTGTTTCGCCGCTTCCGCAAGGGTGCGCCGCACTTCGCGCTGGTCGGTCACAAGAACTCGAAGCCTATCGGTTTCCTCACGCTCGACAACCTGCTCGGCGCGCTGGTCGGCCAGATTCACGACGAATTCCGTCAGGGCGACGCCGACTGGACTCGCATGGACGACGGCACGTTGATGGGCAAGGGTAGCTTGCCGGTCGTGTCGCTGGAGCGCGCGTTGGGTATCGACATCGATGAAGGCAAGGCCGAATCGGTTGGCGGCCTCGTCATTCAGGCGCTCAACGATCTGCCTACAGAAGGGCAGCGAGTCGAATTCGATCGCTTCGACGTCGTCGTGAAAAAGATGAAGGGTCCGCGCATCGTGCTGGTGCGCGTGTACCCCAAAGTCTTCGACGACGAAGGCGGCTAGAGTCTCACGACTCCAACACCGCCTTCGTTCCGGTTCGGCAAGCCGGCAATCACGCCCGCTCTCAATTGCGCGGCACGCCGTCCTCGACGAGCACTGCAATCGGCATTGCCGCAAGGGCATCGCGCAAATACAGCAAGCCGTTTTCATCGACCTTCGGCGCAGCCGGACTCAGCCAGTCGAACAACGCTCGCGCTGACAGATCCGCCGGCATCTCGACCGCCGTGTCTTGCCATTTCTCCGGATCGACCATCGGCAGATCGCCTTCTTCGCCGAGCAAGCCGGCCGCGAGCCGGCTCGCTATGACGACAGCCCACGCATTCCCATGTCGCCGCGCGAACGCAATCACATTCGACGCATGCGCGCCCCGCACGGTCAGCGGCAGGTAGGTGCCCTGGCTCAGCAACTCCGGCAGATGCGCACGCAATGCAAGCACTCGCTGCACGACGGCGAGCTTCACACGTCCATTGCGCCACGTCGACAGAAACTCCGAAGGCGGCGCCTGGGCAAGCCAGGTCGCACGCTGCTCGAAATCGACGGGCCGGCGATTGTCCGGATCGACGAGACTGAAATCCCACAACTCGGTACCTTGATAAAGATCCGGAATCCCAGGCGATGCGAGCCGCAAGACAGTCTGCTGCAAACTGTTGACCGCGCCGGCGCGTGAAATCCGTGCGACGAACGCGGCCAACTCCTTAAGGAAGCCGTCCCGCCGCTGCGGCGCCATGATGTCGAACAGGAAGTCGCGGCAACCGGCTTCATACGCTTCGTCGGGTGCGAACCAGTTGGTCTGCAGCTTGGCTTCGCGCAGTGCTTTGAGTTGCCATTGCGCGACGCGTTCGGCCAATGCCTTGACGCCCGCTTCGTCATCGGGCTTCAGGTCCGGTGGCCAGCAACCGACCAGCGTCTGGTACAGCATCGCTTCAGCGGCGGGGCCCGGCGCCCAGTCGTAGCTAGTGTCCTGTGCAACGCTGCTGATCGGCGTGCCTTCAGGCGAACGCCGGTGCGGCGCATTCAACGTCGACCATGCACGCGAGGTCGCGCTCCACTCGTGCGCGATTTCGCTGAGTACCGCGAGCCGTGCGCGCACGTCTTCGCCGCGCTTGTGATCGTGGGTCGCCGTTGCGAGCATTGCGTAAGGAAAGCGCTGTGAGCGCTCGACATTGCCCGCATGAAACTGCTCGACCGACAACGCGAATTCTCCCGGATCGGCACCCACCTCGTTACGCGACAACAGCCGCCCGTAGCGATAGCACGCGGTATCTTCGACGGCCTTCGCGGCAACCGGCGCAGTCAACTGCGAGAACAGCGTCTGCGCCGTGCGCCGCGCCGAACCCGCATGGTTCGGCGGTGCACCGTTCTGACCTTGCTGCGGCTGGCCATGACGCCCGGCGGGCGCTTCGTCCACGCTGCCGCCGAGCCATGCATTGACGCGCTCCAGCACGCCATGATCGGCGCGAGAAAGCGTCGCGCGCGCGCCGGCCAGCGCCTGCTCGAAAAACACATTGTCGGCGGCACTGCGTAGACCGTTTTGCGGATAAATGCGGTACACCGGAAAATGCACGACCAGTTCGGTCAGCACGCGGCGCAATGTCGTGAAGGTGTAATCGCGCGTGGCGAGCGAGTCGCGGGCAATGCGATGCAGCGCTCGCGCCGCGCGGTCGAGTTCCGCCGAAAGATTTTCCGCAAGAACCTTGCGCCGTGCGACGAGTGCTTCGTCCGCAAAATTCGCGCTGCGTCCCGTGAGTTCGGTCCACGCCTGCGCAAGCGGCTCTGCTCCCGCCGGGTCGTGCAACAGCGCGCCCACGTCGTTCATGAAGTCGTAGCCGGTGGTGCCGTCCACCGGCCAGTCGTCGCGCAACGGTTCGCCGCGCGCAAGAATCTTTTCGACGACTACATACGGCGTGGTGTCGCGCAACTCTGTCAGACGTTGCCGCAGCCGCTGACAGTACTCGCGAGGCTCGGCGAGTCCGTCGACGTGGTCGATCCGCAAACCGTCGATCGTGCCTTCCTGATAGAGGCGAAAGACGAGCGCATGCGCGGCTTCGAACACTTCGGGCCGCTCGGCGCGCACTGCGGCGAGCGTCGAAATATCGAAGAAGCGCCGCCAGTTGACTTCGTCCGCGGCGGTGCGCCACCACGCGAGACGGAAGTGCTGACGCTCGAGCAGCCGATGCAGGCGGTCGCGCGTGACCGGATCTTCGGGGGAATACGTCTGGATCACGGAATCGATTGCCGACTTGCCGTTTTGCGCGACGAACTCACGCAAAGCGTCGCGCCCTTCGGCGGCGCGCGGCTGATCCGCGGGCTGCGTCGTCAGCCCCTGGAAGCGTTCGGCGAGTGCGCTGAGATCGGCGCGGTCGGCGCTCTGCAGAATCGACGCGTAGTCGGTCGGACACACCGGAAAGACGTGCGGCCCGTAGCCGACATAAAAGCGTCCGCTATCTGCCGCGAAGTGCAACGCGATACGGCCCGACGCGAGTTCATCGCCATACGGGCCGCCGAGTGTCGGCAGCAGCACCTTGCCGCGCAAAGCCGGATCGGGCGAATGCCAGTCGACATCGAAGTGACGTGCATAGGCGCTATGTCGCCCCCATTCAAGGATATCGAGCCACCACGCGTTGCTCGATCCGCCGACGCCCATATGGTTCGGCACCATGTCGACGATAAGGCCCATGTCGCGCGCGTGGAGTTTGTCGACGAGGCGCGTCAAGCCTGCCTCGCCGCCGCATTCGGCGCTGACCTGGGTGTAATCGACGGTGTCGTAGCCGTGCATCGAGCCTGGCTCGGCCGTGGTAATGGGCGACGCGTACACATGGCTAATGCCGAGCGCCGCGAAGTAGTCGACGTGCTTCGCGGCGTCGTCGAACGTAAAGCCCCGGTGAAACTGGAGGCGAAGAGTGGAGCGCGGGACGGTCATGGCGTGTCAGGCCCCGAAGAAGTGTTGGCTGATGGATTAGAAACGGTCGCGGTGCTGCGGGCCCGATCGACGGCGAGAAGCCTGTCGCAGAAATTGTCGTCTTCAAACATCTCGTCTACAGACAGATTCCCGCGACGGCGCCAGTTCGGATGCTCGTCGATCGAACCCGGCAGGTTCGGCTGGTCGGTCTGACCGAGCAGGTCTTCAAGCGGAAATGTGACGAGCGGGCTCGGCGTCGCCGCAACGAATGCGAGGGCTTCATCGACGGGCGGGCTCTCGGGCGGCGGCGCTTCGACATCGGGCGCGGCGACGCCGGCTTGCTGGAACGCGCGCCACAATTCGGCGCGGTCGCTCGCGCGCTCTTCCTGCGCCGCTTCTTCCGGATCGCGGCCGTCGGCGCGCGCCGTCGTCTGCCCAATCTTGTTGCGCCACGTAATGTCGCTGCCGCGCCACCACCCGGCGACGGTCGGCAGATCGTGAGTGGTGGTGGTGCCGACCGCGTTGCGGTCCCAGGACTGCGGCGGCTTGAAGCCGGTGCCGTCTTCGTCACGCTCGAACCACAGCACGCGGATGCCGGCAATGCCATGATCGTCGAGGCGTTCGCGGAAGCCGGGCGGCACGGTCCCGAGATCTTCGCCGATCACGATTGCGCGATGCCGCCACGATTCGAGCGCGATAAGACGCAAGAGGTCTTCGAGCGGATAGCGCAGATAAGCGCCGTCGCGCGCGCTTTCGCCTTCGGGCACGAGCCACAGACGCCGCAAACCGAGAATGTGATCGATGCGAATGCCGCCGGCATGCGCGAATGCGGCGCGCAACATGTCGATGAAAGCGGAGAAGCCCTGCGTGCGCATCGCGCGCGGCGAGAAGGTGGTGAGTCCCCAACTCTGACCGGCCTGATTGAACAGGTCGGGCGGTGCGCCGACAGACACGCCTTGCAGCATGTCGTCGCGATACGACCATGCATGGCTGCCGGCGCTGTCGCATCCCACCGCGAGGTCGGCGATCAGCCCGACGGCCATACCTGCCTCGCGCGCTGCGTGCTGCGCGTGCGACAACCCCTTGGCCGCGAGCCATTGCAGGAACAGATGGAAGTCGACTTCATGGCGATTCGCTTCGGCGAACGCATCGACTTCTGGACTGCGCGGATCGCGCAAGGCTTCAGGCCAGTTTCGCCAATGACCGTTACCGCCTTGTGCGAGTTGCGCTGCCTGTAGCGCTTCGAAACGTGCGTGGTCTTCGAGCGCACGTCCCGCGCGTTCGCAGAATCCGTGAAATTCCAGTGCGCGTGGCGTGTCCTGCTTGCCGCCTTGCGCACGTTCCTGGCTGCAGAAATTCTCGAACAGCGCGCGCAAGACTTTCAGCTTCAGCACCACGGCGTTCGGCCAGTCGATCAGCGGCAAGGCTTCGAGTTGCGTCCACGCGTCGGTGGCTTGCGCGGACTCCATCGCGGCGCGTGCAGCGTCTGCTCCGAACACGGCGGCCGGATCTATGTGCGTGACGTTCAGCCACAAACGCGACGACGGCGAATACGGGCTGAAGCGATTCGGCTCCGCGCTGAACATGGCGTGCGTCGGGCTGACGGCAAGCGCATGCACGCCGTGCTTCGCGCTTTGCGTCGCAAATTGCGAGAGAGCCGAATAATCGCCAATGCCTCCATCGCCCGTGCGTCGCAGGCCGTATAGCTGCGCGGCGATGCCCCATAGCGGCGGAGTCCTGGCGTCGTCACCGCCGTCGTCGTTGCGCAAGGCGCGCCACGCGTCGTCGACGGTATAGCAACGCGACGGCGCGACCGCGAGCGTGACGCGCTGTTCGTGAATCACGAGCGTGTGATAGCCGGGTTCGTCGATCGGCGCGAGCAAAGCCTGCTCGCCTTTGGGCGCGGTAAAGCGTCCGTCGATGATCGAGCCGCTCTCCAGCTCGATCCGGTAGTGGCTGCCCGACTTCAGCGCCGACGCAGGCAATGCTATGCCGCGCCCGACTTCAGCGGTCATGAGCGGCGGTAGCTTGCGGCCCGACAGTTCGGCTTCGAGCGCGGCGGCGCTCTGGCGGATCTGCGTGGCATTGCCGCATGGCAAGCCCATCCGTTCGAGCAGCACTGCAAGCGTGTTCTCGGGCACACGATGTACCTTGCGATGCGCGTCTTCCCACTCCACCTCGAAGCCGGCGCGCGTCGCGAGTGTGGCTATCGTGTCGTTAGGGCGTCGGGTACTCACGTTCGGCGCTCCTCTTTGCCGACAACACGCGCATCGTGACCGCTCGCGTAGTCGTTGATGTCGCCCGTCAGCCATGCGACGAACGCATTCGGCGGCAACACGTTCGCATCGATCTGTTCGCGCACGCGCGGCGGCGTTTCGAAAATGACCTTGCCCGCGGGCACGTCGTTGAACGGCACACTCTGCTTTGACAGATTGAGCGCGAACGACAACGTCTCGCCGTCGCCCAGTTTCCAGCGCGCGATCAACGCATTCGCGTCAGCGCCGTTCTCGTCGGTGAGCACCGTTGCGCCGAGTGCCTTGCCGTGTTTCAGTCGCGGCGTAATCAGTTTGGCGCGTACCGCCAGCGCGGACTTGTAGAAGTGCATCCAGTCCAGCCGGTCTTTCGCTTCGTCGTCCTGCGCGGGTGCCGTCGCGGTCTCGGGCGGCGACGATGCGGCGAACGTCCCGGCGTCGTTCGGATCGGGAATTTGCGCACGGCGCTTCTCATCGCTAAACGACGAGAAGCGCGCGAACTCGCGGCGGCGTCCTTCACGCACGGCGTCGGCGAGATCGCCGGTGTAGTCGGTGAAGAACAGGAATGGCTGCGTGGAGCCGTACTCCTCGTCCATGAACAGCAGCGGAATTTGCGGCGACAGCAGCAGCAACCCGGTCGCCGCGCGCAATGCGTCGTCCGAGGTCAGCTTGCGCAGGCGCTCCCCAAATGCGCGATTGCCGATCTGGTCGTGGTTCTGCAGGAACATGACGAACGACGTCGGCGGCAAATGCCCGCTCGATTCGCCGCGCGGCGCACCGTCATGAATCGGCGACGGATCGCCTTGATACGCAAAACCTTCGGACAGCACGCGCGCGAGACGGCGAATCGGCTGATCTTCGTAGGCGTGGTAATAGCCTTCGGTTTCGCCGGTCAGCAGCACGTGCAGCGTGTTGTGCGCGTCGTCGTTCCATTGAGCGTCGAAGTGCGTCTCGAGCAGGCTCGCGCTGTTGTGCTCGTTTTCGAGCACGAGATGCACGTGGCGGCCATGTTGGACGTGCGCGCGGATATGATCGGAAAGCTCGCGCAGCCATGCGTGATTGTCGATGGCGTGGACGGCGTCGAAACGCAACCCGTCGATGCGATATTCGTTGATCCAGTAGATGGCGTTGTCCGTGAAGAAATCGCTGACTTCAGTGCGGTCGAAGTCGATTGCCGGACCCCACGGCGTATGCGTGCCTTCGCGGAAAAACGACCGCGCGTATTCATGCAGGTAGTTGCCGTCAGGTCCGAAGTGGTTGTAGACCACGTCGAGAAACACCATCAGGCCGAGACCGTGGGCGGCGTCGATCAGCGCTTTGAGTTCTTCGGGACGGCCGTAAGCGGAATCGGGCGCGTACGGCAGCACGCCGTCATAGCCCCAATTGTGCTTGCCGGGAAAATCGTTCAACGGCATCAGTTCGATGGCAGTCACGCCAAGCGCAGCGAGCGCCGGCAAGCGCTTCTGCACGCCCGCATAGCCGCCCATTGCGCCGACATGCAGCTCGTACAACACCGTTTCTTCCCACGGACGGCCATGCCAGTCCGTATGTTCCCAACGATACGCGCGCGGGTCGATGACTTCGCTCGGGCCATGTACGTCTTGCGGCTGGAAGCGCGACGCCGGATCGGGCACCGCATTGCCGTCGTCCAGACGGAAGCGATACAGCGTGCCCGCGCCGCTTTCCACGCTCGCTTCGAACCAGCCGTTTCCCGCCGGCGTCATTTCATGCGCGCCTTTCGCGGGGCCGTTCTCGATTTCAACCTGAACGCTTTTGCACGACGGCGCCCAGAAACGAAACCGTGTGCGTGGGCTCGTCCCTTTGGGACCCAGCAATTGCGCGCCAAACGGCAGGCAATGAGCGTAATGATGCGCGTGTGGGTCGATTGGATTTTCTGACATGACTCTTCACCATTCGGTTTTGCTGTCGGATTGCTCACACGCCGTTGGCGGCATCGCCGCCGCGATCTACGTGGTCGGCGACGAGTCGCTCGTCGGCGGATGCTCGCCGGGATCGGGCGGCAGGGCAGTCAACAGACGTGGCCCATGCTGCGCGCCGGCTATCCAGCCCGCTTGCCAGTCGGCCTCGCCGACCGGTTGCGCGGCCAGTATCACGAGGCCATGCGCCGCGACTTCGATATCCAACGCGGCGAGCCGGTGCGGCGCGCTTTCCGTATCCGCAGTGTCTAACAGCACGTGCCATTCCAGGTGCGGCGCAGGGGGTGTAAAACGCAGCCCTTCCGCGCTCGCGTTGAGCATCATCAACAATACTTCCGTTTCGCCATTCAGGCCCGGACCCGCCCGCCGCAATGTGAATGCGCGCCCTTCAGGGTCCTGCCAGGCTTCGATCGTCAGCGGATCGCCTTTCTCGTCGAACCAGCCGATGTCGAAAAGCCCCGGCAACACTTCACGGTCGCCAAACAGAAAACGCGTTTCGCGCAGCAGCGGATGCCGTTTGCGAAGCGCGATCACGCGCGCCACGAATTCCGTCATCTGGCGGCCGTCCGGCGCTTGCGCGGCTTCCCAGTTGATCCAGGACAGTTCGTTATCCTGGCAGTACGCATTGTTGTTGCCGTTCTGCGTGCGCAACAATTCGTCGCCGGCGAGCATCATCGGCGTGCCGAGTGCGACGAGCAGCGTGGCCATCATCGAGCGCGCCACGCGTTTTCGGGTTTCGAGAATCGCCGGGTCGTCGGTCGGTCCTTCCACGCCCCAGTTGCTGCTGCAATTCTCGTTGTGACCGTCGTTGTTGCCTTCGCGATTCGCCTCGTTGTGCTTGTGCTCATACGCAGTAATGTCGGCAAGCGTAAAACCGTCATGCGACGCGACGAAATTGATCGACGCCCACGGCTTCCTGAAACGCCGGTTGAAGAAATCGGCAGAACCGGTCAGGCGCGCTGCGAGATCCGGCCGCAGGCCCGCGTCGCCACGCCAGAAACGGCGCACGGTATCGCGGAAACGGTCGTTCCATTCGCCAAAACCCGGTGGATGATTGCCAAGCTGATAACCGCCCGGACCGATGTCCCACGGCTCCGAAATCAGTTTGCGTTGCGAGAGGATCGGGTCCTGGCGCAGCGCATCGAAGAAACCCGAGCCCGGATCGAAACCATGCTGCTCGCGCCCGAGCGTTACGCCGAGATCGAAACGGAAGCCATCGATATTGAAGGCCGTCGACCAGTAGCGCAGTGAATCCATCACCATTTGCAGTACGCGCGGATGCGGCAGATTCACCGTGTTGCCGCAGCCGGTGTCGTTGATATGGTGCCGTTCGTCGCCGGGAATCAGCCGGTAGTAGCTTGCGTTGTCGAGGCCGCGCCATGAGACGGTCGGGCCCATTTCGTTGCCTTCGCACGTGTGGTTGTACACCACGTCGAGAATCACTTCGATGCCGGCCGCGTGCAACTGGCGCACGGCAATGCGCATTTCGTCGAGCCGGTGCGTGCTGAGATACGACGGCTCCGGCGCGAAGAACGCCGCTGTGTTGTAACCCCAGTAGTTGCGCAGGCCGCGTTCAACCAGAAAGCGGTCGTTCAGAAATGCATGTACGGGAAGCAATTCGACGGCGGTCACACCGAGCTTCAGCAAATGCTCGATAAAGTCCGGCGACGACAGCGCCGCGAACGTACCGCGTTCATGCTGACGCAAATCGGGGCGCAGCATCGACGCGCCGCGCACATGCGCTTCATAAATAATGGTTTCGCCCCACGGCACATCAGGGCGCTTGTCGTGCGACCAGTCGAACGCTTCGTCGATCACGACGCATTTGGGCATCGCGGGCGCCGAGTCGCGCCGGTCGATTGAAAGATCCGCGCGATTCGAATGCACGCGATAACCGAACAACGCATCCGACCAGCGGAACTGGCCGACGAGCTTGCGCGCGTACGGATCGAGCAGCAGCTTGTGCGGATTGAAACGATGCCCATGCTGCGGCTGATACGGACCGTGCGCGCGAAAGCCGTAAGCGGTGCCCGGATGCGCGTTAGGCAGATAGCCGTGCCACACTTCGTCGGTGCATTCGGGCAGCGGGTAGCGCTTGATCTCCTTCCGACCCGTGGGATCGAACAGGCAAAGCTCGATTTTCTGCGCGTTCGCCGAGAACACTGCAAAGTTGACGCCAAGGCCGTCCCAACTGGCTCCGAGCGGATACGGCGAGCCAGGCAGAAGCCGGTCGGGCATTGCATGCGACATGGTTCCGCTTCCTTGTTCTGTTTGATGCAGCGCTAGCGCGGGCCTTCATGCAACGAGCGCGCGGCCGGTTTTCACGCGGCCGCGCGCTCGCTTCGGCATGACCGGGCGGCGCCCGGTCGCACCCGTTTCCCTGTCAGTCTCCGCTCAATCGGCTCGCAGCACGATCGTCGCTAGCGGCGGCAAGGTCAGGGAGGCGGAATGCGGCCAGCCGTGGCTCTGAATCGCCTCGGTATGAATAAGACCGCCGTTGCCCATATTCGAGCCGCCGTACACGCCTGCATCGGTATTGAGCACTTCTGACCAGCGTCCTTCGCGCGGCATGCCGACGCGGTAGCCGACGCGCGGCACCGGCGTCATGTTGCACACCACGACCAGTTCGCGGCCCGCCCCGTCCGTGCGGCGATACGCGAACACGCTGTTGGCGCTGTCGTCGCCCACCAGCCAGTCGAAGCCGCCTGGCTCGCTGTCGAGCAGATGCAGCGCCGGTTCGTGGCTGTACAAACGGTTCAGGTCGCGCACCAGCAACTGCACGCCATGGTGATGAGCGTCGTCGAGAAGATGCCAGTGCGGGGACGCGTCATGATTGAATTCCGCGATCTGACCGAATTCGCCGCCCATGAAAAGCAGCTTCTTGCCAGGGTGCGTCCACATGAAGCCGAAATACGCGCGCAGATTGGCGAACTTCTGCCACGTGTCGCCGGGCATCTTGCCGAGCAGCGAGCCTTTGCCGTGCACCACTTCATCGTGCGAGAGCGGCAGCACGAAGCGCTCGGAATACGCGTAGACCATGCCGAACGTCATGTTGTGATGGTGGTACTGCCGATAGACGGGATCTTCCTGCATGTAGTGCAGGGTGTCGTGCATCCAGCCCATGTTCCATTTGAAGTTGAAACCCAGGCCGCCGTCTTCGACGCGCGCCGTCACGCCTGGCCAGGCGGTAGATTCCTCGGCGATGGTGATCGCGCCGGGCACGCCTGGCACGTAACCTACCTCATGATTGAGGCGCTTCAGGAACGCGATCGATTCGAGGTTTTCGCGCCCGCCGTAAATATTCGGCACCCACTCGTCGGCGGCGCGCGAATAGTCGCGGTAAAGCATCGACGCAACGGCGTCCACGCGCAGGCCGTCCACGTGATAGCGCTTCAGCCACGCGAGGCCCGAGGCCACCAGGAACGCGCTCACCTCGTTGCGGCCGAGGTTGTAGATCATCGTGTTCCAGTCCTGGTGATAGCCCTCGCGCGGGTCGGCATGTTCGTAAAGCGGCGTGCCGTCGAACTCGACGAGGCCGTGCGCGTCGTTCGGGAAATGCGCGGGCACCCAGTCGAGAATCACACCGAGTCCGGCCTCGTGCGCCTTGTTGACGAAGGCGGCGAACTGCTCCGGTTTGCCGAAGCGCGCGGACGGCGCAAACTGCCCAAGCGGCTGATAGCCCCACGATCCGCCGAACGGATGTTCCGCGACCGGCATGAACTCCACGTGCGTGAATCCCATGGTCTTCACATAGGGAATCAGGCGCTCGGCGAGTTCTTCCCAATTGAGGCCGCGCTGACCTTCTTCGGCGATACGCAGCCACGATTCCGCATGCACCTCGTAAATGGAAATCGGCGAGCGCGGCGTCTGCTTTTCGCCGCGCGACTGGATCCATTCTTGGTCGCTCCACGGAAACTGTTCGATCTCGTCGACATGTGCGACGACCGAGGCCGTGCCTGGCGGCTTCTCGGTCTGCATTGCACAAGGGTCGGCCTTCAGCGGCAGCGGATGGCCGTCGCGTGCGAGCAGCTCGTATTTGTAGCGCGTGCCCGGCCCGACCCGCGGCACGAACAATTCCCACACGCCCGCCTGATGACGCAGGCGCATCGGATGGCGCCGACCGTCCCACGCGTTGAAGTCGCCCACCACGGAGACGCGCCGCGCGTTCGGCGCCCATACGGCAAAGCGCACGCCGGGCACGCCGTCCACTTCCATCGGACGCGAGCCGAGACATTCGAGCACGGCATAAGGATCGCCGCCCGCGAGACGCCCGAGCGGTTCATCGCCGAGAACGGGGCCGAACGAATACGTGTCCTCGATTTCCTGCTCCGTGCCATGCCAGTCGATACGCAGACGGTACGGCACCGCCGCGCTCACGCGGCCCGCAAAAAGGCCCGGACGCAACTCCTGAAGTTCGCCGAGCAACGAGCCGTCGGCGCGCGAAATCACGCTGACATGCGCCGCATTGGGCAACAGCGCGCGCACCACGGGACCACTGTCAGTGTGATGCAGTCCGAGCTGCGAGAAAGGATCGGGGTGACGCGCTTCGACGAGCGCATCCATATCGAGCGGCTGGAGGCCTGCGGCCGGATCGTGTTCACTCATAGTCGCCCTCGGCCGGATGAGGCGGTGTGGCGGCGTCTTGCGCCTGGGTTGACGGATCGTGCGACGTGGTTTTGTCGCCGAGCAAACGGCCTGCGAGCGCGGCTAGTCCGCGCACCGGCAAGCTGAGCCATGCCGGACGGTTGGCCGCTTCATAGCGGATTTCGTACGCAGCCTTCTCGATCAGGAACAGATCGAGAAGCGCCTGTTCCGCCTCCGGCGCGACGAGCGGCGTCGGTGCTTCGGCGGTGGCTGCGCGGTATTCCTTCAGGAATGTTTCCGTGGCTTGCACGCGGAAACGGTCGAACAGGGAACGTTTGCGATCCGCGGTCTGCTGCGGTGCGCTTTCCATCGTGGACTGCGCCGCGGCGCTCGCATACGACAACGAACGCATCAGGCCGGCCACGTCGCGCAGCGGGCTCGACTTCTGCCGACGCTCTTCGAGCGAGCGCGCCGGCTCGCCCTCGAAGTCGATCAGATAGGCGTCGCCCTGTGCGACCAGCACCTGGCCCAGATGGAAGTCGCCGTGAATGCGAATCCGCTGCGCTTGCGTGTCGGGTGAAACCAGTTTGTTGACGGCCTCGACCAGCGCGGCACGCCGGTCGATCAGGCTTTTCGCGAGGGCTTTCGTCTCCGCATCGAGCATCTGGTCGACGCGCGGCGCGAGCAGGTCGAGCGCGCTCGCGAGCATCGACTGTGTGCCGTCGACCCATGCCTTCACTTGCTCGGCACTTGCCTGTTCGGGTGCAAACGCCGGGTCGTCGGTCGGTGAGGCGAGCGCGACGTGCAACTGTCCAAGGCGCCTGCCGATGATGCCGGCCAACGACGAGTAGCCTTCCAGCAAAAGAGTTTCGTTGCCGCGGTCGGGCGTCGATGAAGCGTCGGTATCGACGGCGATCGCGAGTTCGTCCACCGAGCGGCGCAGATGATCGAGCGACCAGTTCCAGGCATCGCCCTGGTTGTCGACATAGCCTTGCAGAATCGCGAGCGTATGCGGCACGCCCTCGGGATCGACGCGCACCACTTCGCCAAAGAGCGGCGCGGTGTTCGCATAACCGAGCTGCGTCAGATAGCGGCTGATCTCCGCTTCCGGATGAATCCCGCTCACGAGGCGCCGCACCAGTTTCAGTACCGCAGCGTCTGCAATGATGAGCGAACTGTTGCTTTGCTCCGCCGCGAGCCAGCGAATTTCCGGGCGTTCGCCGAGATTTTCGAGTTCAGCGAAACGCTCCGTTGGAATGAACCTGATCTCGCTTTTCTGCACGGTCGGTATGACCGCGCGTTCGCGCAACTTGCGCATCACGCCGTGCGCGAAGATCGGCAACGCAAATGCGTCGGTCAGATGCCCGACGTTGCGGCCGCGCCGCACTCGCGCCAACGCAAGTTGAAGGAACAGCGGCGTGGTCGTCTCGCCACCCCAGGTGATTGCGATCGGCACCACATAACGTTCGGTGTGGTCGCCGACATCCGCTTCGATCTCGGTGAAGGCGAAGCCTCCGTTGGGGATCGTGGTCAACGCGGCGAGCCGGACCGCATGCATCTTCTGATCCTTCGATGCAAACCAGCGCCGGCGGCTCAACCACGAAGGCAGCACTTCGGATTCGAGCAGCCGCACGTTTTCGGGCGTCGGTCCGACCTGGCCCTCGCGTATCACGATCGTGACGAATTCGGGCAACGGCTCGGGGTGCGCCTGCGACCAGGTCGGACGCTGTCCACCCGGACACAACATGAACCACAGGAAGCCGTACGGCGGGAACGTCAACAGGTAAGTCAACTGGCCGATTGGGGGGAACACGGAATCGGCGGTCATTTCAATCGGCACCGAGCCGTTGAATTCCGACAGGTCGAGTTCCACCGCTTGTGGCGCGCGTGACAGATTCGCGACGCAAAGGATCGGCGGCTCGTTGGGCATCTCACGTAGATACGCGAGAATCTTGCGATTCTCCGGCTTCAGGAAGCGGATCGTGCCGCGTCCGAAAGTCTGTTTCGCGCGACGTGTGGCGAGCATACGCCGGGTCCAGTTGAGCAGCGAATGCGGATCGCGGCTTTGCGCTTCGACGTTGACCGCGTCGAAGCCGTAAAGCGAACCCATCACGGGCGGCAATACGAGTTGCTCAGGATCGGCGCGCGAAAAGCCGCCATTCCGGTCCGACGACCATTGCATCGGCGTGCGCACACCGTCGCGGTCGCCAAGGTGGATGTTGTCGCCCATGCCCAGTTCGTCGCCGTAATAGATAACGGGCGTGCCCGGCATGGACAACAGCAGCGAATTGATCAACTCGATGCGGCGGCGGTCGCGCTCCATCAGCGGTGCGAGGCGGCGGCGAATGCCGAGGTTAAGGCGCGCGCGGCGATCGCTCGCGTAGGTATTCCACAGGTAATCGCGCTCGGAATCCGTGACCATTTCGAGCGTCAGTTCGTCGTGATTGCGCAGGAAAATGGCCCACTGATTCGTTTCGGCAAGGTCCGGCGTTTGCCGCATGATGTCCGTGATCGGAAAGCGGTCCTCGCTCGCAATGGACATGTAGATGCGCGGCATCAGCGGGAAGTGAAATGCCATGTGGCATTCGTCTTCGTCGCCGAAATATTCCTTCACGTCTTCCGGCCACTGGTTCGCTTCGGCGAGCAGCATACGGTTCGGATATTCGGCGTCGATAGTCGCGCGAATCTTTTTCAGAATGGCATGCGTTTCCGGCAGATTCTCGTTGTTCGTGCCTTCGCGTTCGACCAGATAGGGCACCGCGTCGAGCCGCAGCCCGTCGATACCCATGTCGAGCCAGAAGCGCATGATCTGCAACACCTCGCGCAGCACGGCCGGATTGTCGAAATTCAGATCGGGCTGGTGCGAGTAAAAGCGGTGCCAGTAGTAAGCGCCCGCGACCGGATCGTGCGTCCAGTTCGACGGCTCCGAGTCGATGAAAATAATCCGTGTTTCCTGATACTTCTGGTCGGTATCGGACCACACGTAGAAGTTGCGATGGTTCGAGCCCGGCTTTGCGCGGCGCGCGCGCTGAAACCACGGGTGCTGATCCGACGTGTGGTTGATCACGAGCTCGGTAATCACGCGGATGCCGCGCGCATGCGCCTCCTGAATGAAGCGCTTGACGTCGGAAAGCTGGCCGTAGTCAGGATGCACGTTACGGTAATCGGCAATGTCGTATCCGTCGTCGCGACGCGGCGACGGATAGAACGGCAGCAGCCAGATCGCATTCACGCCGAGTTCGGCGATGTAATCGAGCTTGGCGATCAGGCCGGGAAAATCGCCGACGCCGTCGTTGTTCGCATCGAAGAACGACTTGATGTGCACCTGGTAGATGATTGCGTCTTTGTACCAGAGCGGATCGTCGCTCAATGTCGCGGGCTTGCCGCGGCGGCGCGCGCGAGCTTTTGTTGCGGTGGCGGTTGCCGTGCTTGCCTGGGCTTCCGACGTGCCTTGTGAGGGATCGTCACGCTTCATATCGCACCTTCCGTCGGGGTAGGGTTGCCAGCGTCTGCGTGAAGGTCGCTGGTCGAATCGCTGTCGGCTTCATCGGGACGCTCTGCGGGCAGGCCGCCGAGCGGCGCAATGCGCCAGATAGAAAAAGGCTGGCCCGGGCCGAGCCGCACATGTTGCCAGCGGCCGTGCCATGTGAAACGCGCGCCTGTCATCTGATCGGTCACTTCGAGCGCGCCCTGATCGTGCAGATTCCAATTCTGGAATGTCTCCCGCGACAATTCGATGTCCGCGCCCTGTTCGTTGAACGGGTCGAGATTGATGGCGACGACAATCACGTTGTCGCGCGTTTCGGTTGCCTTCTCAAAGAATAGAATGTTGTCGTTGTGCGCGGGCAGGAACGTGAGGCCGAGGTGCGTTTGCAGCGCGGGATTCGCGCGGCGAATGCGGTTGAGCGCGGCGATCTCCGCCGTGATGTTGCCGGGCCGGTTCCAGTCCCACGCGCGCAACTGATACTTCTCGGAATCGAGATATTCCTCGCTGTTCGGCAGCGCAGCCGCCTCGCACAGTTCAAAGCCGCTATACACGCCCCACAAGCCGGCGAGCGTGGAAGCGAGCGCCGCGCGAATCAGAAAGCCGGTGCGTCCCTGCGATTGCAGATGGCGTGGGTTGATGTCCGGCGTATTCACGAAGAAGTTCGGCCGATAGAAGTCACGTGCGCTGGTTTGCGTGAGGTCCGTCAGATACTCGATGAAATCGCGTTTCGACTCGCGCCACGTGAAATACGTGTAAGACTGCGAGAAACCGATCTTGCCGAGCCGGTACATCATGCGCGGACGCGTGAATGCTTCGGCGAGGAAAATCGTGTCCGGATGCCGCGCACGCACGTCGCCGATCACCCATTCCCAGAAGGGCAGCGGCTTGGTATGCGGGTTGTCGATGCGGAAGATATGCACGCCCGCGTCGATCCAGAACAGAAACACGTCGCGCAATGCGAGCCACAGGTCGGGCTTCGCGTCGTGCGCGTAGAAGTCGGGATTGACGATGTCCTGGTACTTCTTCGGCGGATTTTCAGCATATCGCAGCGTGCCGTCGGGACGCCACGCAAACCACGTGGGGTGCTCCTTCAGCCACGGATGATCCGGCGAGCACTGCACCGCGAAGTCGAGCGCGATTTCGAGGCCATGCGCGTGCGCGGCGGCGAGCATCTTCTTGAAGTCGTCGAGCGTGCCCAGTTGCGGATGCACGGCGGTATGTCCGCCTTCTGCCGCGCCGATCGCATACGGACTGCCTACGTCGCCGGGCTGTGCGTTCAGCGTGTTGTTGCGGCCCTTGCGATTCGACACGCCGATTGGATGAATCGGCGGGAAGTACAGCACGTCGAAGCCCATGTCGCGAATGCGCGGCAGCTTGGTCGTGACATCGGCGAATGTGCCGTGGCGCGATTCGTCGTCGCTCATCGAGCGCGGGAAGATTTCGTACCAGCTTGCAAAGCGCGCGGCGGTGCGCTCGGCGTCGATCTTGTATGTCACTGGATCGCGACTCAGGAACGGACGATGCCGCGCGGCGGTCATCGCCTTCCTGGTGCCGGCATCCAGAAGCAGTTTGAGCTTCGTTTCGGCGTCGGTCTTGGTGAAATGCTCGACGATATTTTTAAGCGGTTCGATGACCGCACCTTCGGTCGTTTCGACTTCGGCCAGCACGAGCGCGAACAGATGCGCGGCTTCGTCGAGTTCGGTCTCGACGGTTTGGCCCGCCTTCAACTTTTTCTCGACATGTTCGACGAGCGAAGCGAAGTCGTCGCGCCAGGCGATCACGGTGAATTCGTGACGTCCCATGCGATCGAGCGGAATGCGCGCCTTCCAGATGTCGAGACCCGCGGGCTGCGCCGGCGCCATCAGCACTTCGTGCCAGGTGTTCTCGTCGGCGGCACGCCACAGCACGGCGGCGGCGATCTTGTCGTGTCCTTCCGCGAAAATCGCGGCGCTGATTTCAGCGCGCTCACCCACGCTTCGCTTGGCGGGGAAGCGGCCATTGTCCACAGAAGGCGTCACGCTTTCGATCGCCACGCGCGGCGCGTTGATCGCTTCGATCACGGTCTTGCGACCGCTACGCTTGCTGTTGGGCTTGTCGATGGGCGGCGCAAGACAAATCGGCTTCTCCGCCAGGGCCTGGAAGAGGCGCACAGCGCCGGGTGCGAGCGCGAACGGCGTCAAAGCCGCAGGCGAGGCACGGCCTGGCGCATCGAGAGGGACAAAGCGCGTGAAATTGCCGGGCACGCTGGCGAGAAAACGCGCCGGATCGACGCGCACAGGCGCGCCGAGTTCCGGATTGATTGCGATGAGGACCGCCTCGGCGGCATCGCGCAGGTCGGGTTGATCGGCGCGCAGCAGCACCGCGGCGGGTGCGCCAGGCCCGCTCAACGCGCGCAATTCCCCGTTCGCGTGCAGCGCTCTTGACGTGCGTGCAAGTTCGTTGGCGCGCGTGATCTGCGGCGTCAGGTCGAATTTTTTCGCCTGGCAAGCCAGTGCGAATTGCGACGCGTCGCCTCGCGTTTGCGACATCGGTTCGCTCACGCCGTATTCGAAGCCCATGGGCATCAGCCAGCCGGTGCCGATGGCGGACGCCGCGTACAGCGCGCGGCGATACGCGCGTTCGACGATGCTCGAATCATGCGGGTCGCTCAACTCGGCGGCGAGGCGCGTGCCGTAAGGCGCTTCGGGAAACGCAATCGGTCCGCCGATGCGCGCGAGCACCGCATGCTCTTCCACCATCCAGCTCGCGCGATAGTCCCACCAGCGCACCGACGAGAACACGCTGTCGAAGCCCGCGCCCTGAAGACCGATCAGATCGCCGCGGGCAAGGCCTGGCGTTGCCGCGAGAAATCGCACGTCGGGATGCGCGGTGCGCACGGCGTCGCGCAAATGCCGCCAGACCTCGGCGGGTACGCGATGCGGAGAATCGAAGCGGAAACCGCCAATGCCGGCGTCGGCAAGCGCCAGCAGCTGCTGCGTCCACCAGTCGGCTAGCGCGGCACGCGTGTCGGCGTCATTGAAGTTCGCATAGGCGACGTTGTCCTCACGATGCACATGCCGCGGGTCTAGCCGCGCCTCTTCGGATTCCAGCGGATGGAACCAGTCCGCATGCTCCGCGTAGAGTGCGCCATCGGCGGCCACCCGGTCGATCACCAGATCGACCAGCAACGTGAGGCCTTGCTGACGCGCCCCGCCTGCGAGAGTGCGGATGGCGTCGACGGCGGGCTGTTCGGTTTCAAACACGGGATGCAGCCGCGCATGGTTGCCGACTACCTGCCCGTGGCTCGCCCGGCCCGGTTCGAAGAGGCTGCCGATCAACGCGTGATCGAAGCCCAGTGCGGCCGCGTGGGCGAACTGCGCGGGCCACGCGTCAAGCGGTCCAACCAGAAGTGAATGAAAAAAATAGATCCGCGGCGCGTACCCGTTTGGAGATTCCATCGGTCGTTTCCAGATTTGTCCTGCTGCGGTGTGGATGCAAGTGACATGCGATCACAGCGCTCATTGGGCTTCCAGAGCCGGAGGCCGCGCGGTCCGTAGACTGTGGCGCGTACTGGTCAATGTAGTGCAAAGATCGTCACGCCGCTGGCCAGTTACAGGTGCACAGACGCCAGGCGTCGGGGCGGGCCGGCCAGAACCGTCTGCGGAGGTCAGCAAGGCTTGTGCCACTGAATTGACGCGACTGGCAGTGCAGGGCGACGGAGTGCCCTTATGGGAAGGTGTGCGGCAACGAAGTCGGCGCGCCGCTGGTGAGGGCTGCGGGCACGTGTAAAACGGGCCGCGGTGGTCCGCGTTTTACACGAGATCTGCGGTGGGACGGGCAATAGCCGTCATTGGGAGCGGCACGCGCGACTCACAGCTCGGCGAGGCGCACGCGTCGTATTGGTGCGTGCGCGCCTTCGAGCAGTGGCGAACCTCAGGAACCGAGAAGGCCCGCCGCGATGTTCACGCACAAGCCGAGCACGGCGACGTTGAAGTAGAACGACAAAACGGATTGTGCGAGCGCGGCCCGGCGAATGGGACGTGAGCGCAGCACGACATCCGAGGTTTGCGAGGCAACCGCGATCGTGAACGAGAAGTAAAGTAAGTCCCAATAGTTCGGCGTGAGCGAATGATCGGGAAACAGAAGCGGCGTCTCCTGTACGTCGGTATCGTAGTAGAGCCGGGCGTAGTGCTGGGTGAAGATGGTGGGAATCAGGAACCACGCGCCCATCAGCGTGAGGCCGGTCAGCGCGTAGTGCCATACCGTCGACGCTCCCGCCGTGCCCTTCGCCGAGGCGAGTTCCAGCACGATCGCGGCAATGCTTGCAATGGTCGCCATGCAGATCACGAACAGTACGACGCCGGCGTTCTCGTCGTCACGGCGCGCGGAGTCGCGCACGCGGCCTGCATCGGCGGCGGCCATGTGCGCCCAGATCAGCACCAGGTAAGTCCACACCGTAGTGTCCCAACCGACCAGCACGCGGACCATCGGACGCATGTGTTGTGGCGTCAAGATGGCGACGACGACGCCGACCGCGAGAGCGATCAGCATGCGCGGACGATTGCGAAGCGTTTGCGGATAATATTTTATGAGCATGGAAGGAAAGCGGAAGGCGGGCGTGTCGCGGATTCTACTCGTCTGCGTGCGTCGATTGATGAACGGGGCGCGTCGCACTCACAGCCGCTTACAACGGCTTTGCGAGCGCCTTTCAGTCGAAGCCCGGATGCAAGCTCGCAGCACTGGTGCGCGCAACTTTCAGTGGCCAATCCAGGTCGGATTGCTGTTCGCGCGCGCGTGACAGCGGCTTGCGGGCAACATGAGTTGTCAAAACGCGAAGCCAGCAAGACCGCGCCCGCAAACAGGCTGTTTTCGGCAAACTCTGCCGCGTACGCGCGGGTTTTTGCGTGGTTTACTGTCAACTTTGCGCTTTCTCCTGCCGCGCTACGAGAGGCAGCGCTCATACGCATTGGAGATTGCGCATTATCATGAACGTATGGCTTCCGTACTCGACACCTCTGTTCAGCACCATTCGGCGAACCGGAGCGGCCGCGACTTCGTAGTCGGCGACTTGCACGGTTGTGTCGACGCATTGCGCTATCTGCTGCGCCTCGTCTCGTTCGATCCTGCATGTGACCGGCTCTTTTCAGTCGGCGATCTGGTGGATCGCGGCGAGCATTCCGAACAGGCGTTGGCTCTGCTCGACAAGCCCTGGTTTTTCGCCGTGCTCGGCAATCACGAAGACGCGCTGTGCGCCGTCGCCGATGGCCGGTTGCGGCGGCAATGGTGGTACGGCATTGGCGGCGCGTGGGCAGCGAATCTGCCCGACGAGAGTTTGCGTCGCTATGCCGAGCGGCTGCGCACGCTGCCGCTCGTGCGCGTGGTGGGCAGCGGCCCTGAACGTTTCAATGTTCTGCATGCCGAATTTTTCGGCACTGACGCCGAACTCGATGCCGGCAATTTCTCCGCGGACACGCGCCAGCAATTGCTGTGGGGACGTGATCTCGCGATGGGCAACGGCGATCCGCAGCGGCAGCGTGGTTTGTCGCTCACGTACTGCGGCCATACTCCGATGCGCGACATCAAGCAGGTCGGCGCGCAGGTGTTCATCGACACGGGCGCATTTGGCCCGGGCGGCAGGCTGACTATCGTCGAGCCGCGAGCGCTGCGGCGCTGGTCGATTTCAGTGGAAGAAGCGCGCGCCGAAGGCGCGGCGGCGCTGGCGCTGCCCTGACGAGGCGCTTATCGAGGCGCCCATCGAGGCGCTCTCAGCCGACCTGGTTGAGCTCGAACACCATATCCACGCTCGTGCCGTTCCAGTTGTATTCCAGATACGCCGCGTGGTGACAGTCGCGCAACAGCGTTGTCCTGAATGCAGCGAGGCATTCGCCTTCAGTATCCCGCACCGATGGATACGCGATGCCCGGCGCTCCCGCCTCACGCACTGCACGGCCGAGCGATTGGCCGGCGAGGTAGTCGTCGGGAGAGAGCACTGCGAGATCGAGCTTCGGATCGCCGCGAAGGTCGACCACTTCCCCTTGGGCCACGACGGTATAGAGGCGCATTTGCTGACGCATTGGCGGCTCCGCGGTGGCTTCCAGAAATCTGGCCGTGTGATACCGCGTTTCGGCGATGGCCGTGACGCGCGAACGGGCGCAGTAAAACACGCCGTAGGTGCCGTCGGAAAATCTGCTGCCTAGCGGATTCAGATGCGTGAGCGCGGCCATGATCGGTCCGTAGCCCGGACCAAAACGGCGTTCTTCACGCGGCACGAGATCGAGTTCTCCGACTTCGGTGCGCAGACGGTCGTTGGTCATTGCTTCGAGCGCGTATAACGCGTCGAAATCTTCCGGCGATGCAACCCGATCGAACAGATTGACGGCCGGAAAGCGAGTGGGAATCACGCGATACGCGGGCGACCAATCCAGAGGCGCGCTGCGCCAGCGGTCCTGCCAATGCGGTTCTGTCACGCCCAGCCGCCTCGCATTGCGTCGAGATACTGGCGCACGGCCACGAGGTCGCTGACATTGCCCGCCAGCATGCGGTCCAGCGCGCGACGGCCGCCAAACGGAGGTGCGCTGTTAGGGCGTTTGATCCAGGTGTCCGCTGTGCCCGGTTGCGGCAACAGGATTTGCAGCGCCTTGTAGATGCCGAGCAGCAGAGACAGGCGCTCCAGCGTATCGCGACCGACGCGCGCCGTTTCCGGCGCCTGCTTCCACTTGAAAAAAGTGGAGCGGCCTGGCGAACCGAGCAGCATGATCTGCTCGTCGGCGCTCAGATCCCAGTCTTGCGCAATTCTGAAGAACGCGCGCAAACCCGCCGCAGACATTTCTGCAAACGATGGTTCCGAAGTCGGCCGATGCAGAGGTGCTTCGGGCTGGGTGGCGCGGGCGGCATGAGCCATGAGCGGGTAAGTCCTTATATGTACTTATTGCCTATGCTAGTCCAAATATGGATTTTTGCAAGGGAATATAATCCCGGCTCGTCACGAAAGTCAAAGATTCAGGAGATGCGGCAGATGTGGTTTCGAGCAGTAGCAACGGCGGTCGCCGTGTGGTGTACGTCTGGAGCGGCCATCGCGGCCGGTTATACAGAAGTGTGGAATCCGCCTGAGGCGAGCGCGCATGGCAGCACGGCGCGGTTTCCGGGCAGTCCGTGCGAGGTGGGAAGGGTGCTACGAAGTCGGCGACCGCGGCCGGTCACCTAGAAAAGTCGACCGATCACGGCGCTAGCAAACGCGTGGCGGCCACGGGCGCCAACAAAGCCTCTCACACGGCGCAAGGTAAGTCGAAGCAGAAGGTAGCGGTCGCCGCCCCAGCCACGAAGGGCCGCGCCCAAGTGGCGCAGACGCAACCCGCTCAGTCGAAGGCAACGCACGCCGCTACGACCCAAGGTCACGCCGCCGGGGACGGCGCGATGAGCGATAAGGGGAGCAAGCGAAGTGCGGCGAAAACATCGGCGGCGATCGAACCTCATGCCTCTGCGCCCTCGCCAAATACCAGCGCTAATCAGACGGCAGCAACCGCGGACCCGGCAACGGCCCGCAGCGGCTCACTTCCGCCGATCTTGCACTGAGTCGGCCAACCGCTAATCGCCAATCGCCAACGCACCCACAACGCGTCCTTCCAGCCAGCTCACCCGCTCGCCAGCCCGTTCGTCACGAGCCGCAGCGTTTCCTTTGAACGCTCGTCCCGCACGCGGGAGTGCAGCGTCACGCGAGACTCCGGCAGTCGCGGCAGCCCAAGCCGCCCGCCGACATCGATCAAACCGCGCGGCGCGACTCTGCGCGCAAGTGGCGACACCGCGAGTCCCGCAGCCACCGCCGCGCCGACAGCCGCGACGCCGCCACCGACGAAGACCTCCTGCCATGCCACGGACGCCTCCGTCAGCGTACGCAGCGCGACATCGCGCACGTTGCACGGCGGGCTCAACAGCGCGAGCGCCAATGGCTCGCCCATCCGTGGCAGCCATGCCGGCGTTGCCAGCCATTCGAGCGGCTCGCTGAATAACACCTGAGCGTCGTCGCGCGGCGGTTCGTCCGCGCCATACCGGATGATCACCGCATCGAGACGGCGTTCGTCGAAATGGGCGAGCAACGCAGCGGACGTACCCAGGTGCAGTTCGACCACGAGCCCCGGGTCGTGCGCGTTCAGTCGCGCCAGCAGTTGCGGCAGGTCGGGCCCCGCAACGTGTTCGCTCAGGCCGAGCGAGAGCCGCCGACGGTCCACTGACAGCGACCCCAGCGCCCTTTCATGCGCGGTCAACAGATCTCGGGCAGCGCTGAGAAACGCTTTGCCGTCGACGGAAAGACGCACCACGCGGGGCGTGCGCTCCAGCAACTGCTTGCCCAGATGCACTTCCAGGCGCTTGAGCTTGAGGCTGACCGCGGATTGCGTCGTGTCGAGCGCAGCGGCGGCGCGCGTGAAGCTGCACAGATCGGCGACAAGTACGAACGCACGGACGGCGTCCAGATCGAGGACTTTCATTTCGACTGAATATAGATGAAATAGCCAGCAATATCTGTTCATTATGAACCTGTCGGCCTAAGCTGTGTGCACGTATTCACACATTTGAGGAGTCAGTCATGCCGATTACCCGAATCGCTTTGCGCGCCGGCAAGCCCGCCGAATATCGGAAGGCAATTGCGGACAGCACCCAGCGGGCGCTCGTTGCCACATTCAACGTGCCGAAAGACGACATCTTCATGTTGATCACGGAGCACGAAGCGGACAACTTCGTGTACGACAACCAGTACCTGAATGTGCAGCGAACCGACGATCTCGTGATGATTCAGATAACGCTGAACAACACGCGCACGCTGGAGCAGAAGAAGGCGCTCTACAAGCGCATGGTCGATGAGTTGCACGAGTCGCCCGGGCTGAGGCGAGAGGATGTGCTGATCAACCTCGTCGAAGTCCTGAAGGAGAACTGGTCGTTCGGCAACGGGATCGCTCAATACGCGCTTTGAGCGGCAGCGCTCGCTTCAACCGGTGCGGTCCGGGCGGCGCGGCAGTGTTACCTTTCGGCTTGCCTGGCTAGCGTAGCCTTCAGTCTCCGAGGGGCGCAGCACCGGTCGCTATAATGATCCGCTGTTCCCGATCATTCACTGACCGCTCCTCGCCATGGCACCCGAGCTCAACGATCCGTCTCACGAACCGCTGGAAGTCGGCGGTTCGGTCTGGTTCCAGGCGGGCGCCAATACGCTCGGCGGCGCGTCGCGAATCGCGCTTCTCGCGGCGATCGGCGAAACCGGCTCCATCACCAGCGCGGCGAAGGCCGTCGGCATGAGTTACAAGGGCGCGTGGGACGCCGTCGATGCAATGAACAACCTCGCCGGCGAGCCGCTCGTCGTGCGCCTGACTGGCGGCAAAGGCGGCGGCGGTACCACGCTGACGCCGCGCGCACTCAAGCTCATCGAAACATTCCGCGCGGTCGAGCGCGAACATCGGCGCTTTCTCGAGCGGGCGGGCGCCGCAATCGAAGGTTTCGCGCCCGACTGGGATCTGATCGGCCGCATCGGTGTAAAAACGAGCGCACGCAATCAGCTGTACGGCACCGTGGCGCATATCGCGCGCGGCACGATCAACGACGAAGTCTCGCTGACGCTTCCCGGCGGGCACACGATCGTCGCCGTCCTCACGCACGAAAGCACTGAATCGCTCGGCCTTGCAGTCGGCTCGGCGGCGTTCGCGTTGATCAAGGCGTCGTGGGTCGTGTTGCTAGTCGAACGGGAAAAGAGCGCGCCGCTGAAGCTTTCTGCGCGCAACCAGCTGCGCGGCATCGTGCAAAGCGTGAAGCGGGGCGCGGTCAGTGCCGAGGTGTCGCTCATGCTGGAAGGCGGCGCGATCATCACCGCCGTGGTCACGAACGAGAGCGCCGAATCACTCGGTCTCGCACAAGGCGCGAGCGCCGTCGCGGCATTCAAGGCGTCCAGCGTGATACTCGGCGTGAAAGACTGAGGGCTCGTGAGACGGAGGCCAAGTGCCAATCAGGTTTCGCTGCGTGCGTAGCCGCTGAATGTCTGGCTTTCGCGGACGCGGCCGTCGCTGATCTGCACGACCTGATCGCCGAAGGCGGCCACGTCGTCGGGATCGTGCGTGATAAGCACCATCGGAATATCAAGCCGGGTTTGCAAGTCGGACAACTCAAGCCGCATGCGCTGACGCAGCGTGCTGTCCAACGCCGAAAACGGCTCGTCCAGCAACAGCAGTTGAGGTTGCGCGACGAGCGCACGCGCAAGCGCGACGCGCTGTTTCTGTCCGCCCGAAAGTTGCGCTGGATAGTTGCCGGCGACACCGCGTAACTCCAGCGCGTCGAGCCAGTAATCGATCTGTGCATGACTGCTGCGCGCGCGCGGATTGAACCAGCCGCGCTGCAAGCCGAAACCGATGTTTTGACGCACGTTCAGATGCGGAAACAGCGCGTAGTCCTGGAAAAGGTACGCGACCTTGCGCGTCTGCGGCTTCAGATCGACATTGAGCTTGCTGTCGAACAGCGCGTTGCCGTGCAGCGTGATCTTGCCTTCGTCGGGACGCAACAGACCGGCGATTGCCTGCAGCGTCAGGCTCTTGCCCGCGCCGGACGGGCCGAACAGCACCACGCGCTGCGTGGTCGCAGTGAAAGCGACGTCGAGCGCGAAGCGGCGTTCGGCGCTTACGAATGTCTTGTGGATGTCGACTTCGAGCGGCATATCAGCGGGAAACCAGAAGCGTGCGCTGCGGCACGAGGCGGCCGGCGAGCAGCAGGATCACGACGCACGTCACCGAGGTCACGATCACGAGGAAGTTCGCCGTGGCGTCGTCGCCCGCTTGCACAGCTGAGTAGACCGCGACCGAAAGCGTCTGCGTGCGGCCCGGCAGATTGCCCGCGATCATCAGCGTCGCACCGAATTCACCGAGCGCCCGCGCGAAGGCGAGCAGCCCGCCGGCGAGAATTCCGCGCGCGGCAAGCGGCAGGCTCACGCGAAAGAAAACCGCCGTTTCGCTGACGCCGAGCGTGCGCGCGGCGCGTTCGAGTTGGGGATCGACTGCTTCAAAGGCGGCGCGCGCCGATTTCAGCACGAGCGGGAACGCCACCACCGTCGACGCGATCACTGCGCCTTGCCAGGTGAACACCAGTTGAATGTCGAAGCGGTCGAGCCAGGCGCCGATCACACCGCGTCGCCCGAGCAGGACGAGCAGGTAGTAACCGAGCACCGTGGGCGGCATGACGAGCGGCAGCGTCAGCAACGAATCGACGACGTCGCGCGCTCCCGAGCGCCAGCGCGACAGGCCGAAACCGGCGGCAACACCGAACACCAGATTCAGCGCGGTCGCCCAGCCTGCCACCTTGAGTGACAGCATCAGCGGAATCCAGGCTTGTTGCATGATCGTCTGCGGTCCGTTGTCGACGTTATTGGAGGTGGAGCGATCCGGACGTTAGTGGGCCGGTTTGAAACCGTACTTCGCCAGCACCGCCTGGCCGGCCGGCGACAAAACGAAGCTCACGAAGGCCTGCGCGTCCGCTGCATGACGGCTGCCCTCCACTTGCGCGATCGGGTAGGTGATCTGGGTTTGCGTCGGCACCGTCAGCGCGACCTTCACCTTGCCGGGGACGATGGCGGCGTCGGTGCCGAACACGAAACCGGCGTCCACTTCACCACGCGACACATAGTCGAGGCTTTGACGCACGTTCGCCGCCAGCACGGCCTTGGCGCTCACGGCATCCCACACGCCGGCGGCTTGCAACGCACCTTGCGTGTATCGCCCAACCGGCACGGAGGCCGGATCGCCATACGCAATCCGTTTCACATTCGACGACGTCAATTCGTTGAGACTGGACGGCGCAAAACGGCTGTCCGCCGGGACGATCAGAACGAGCGAATTGGCAGCGAAGTCCTTGCGCGTGGCCGGTACGATGACTTTCTCCGCCGCGGCCTTGTCCATGGCCTTCTGGTCGGCCGACGCAAAAACGTCGGCGGGCGCGCCTTTGGCGATTTGCTGCATCAATACGTCGGACGCGCCGAAATTGAACAGAACCTTGGTGCCGACGTGCTGCTTTTCGAAGGCTTCGCTCACTGCGGTGAACGCATTCGTCAGGCTCGCGGCGGCGGACACCACCAGTTCATCGGCGCGGGCGTTGACGCTAAAGACAATAGAGACCGCGCTGGTCATGAGCAGCGCTTGTTTCAGCAGGCGGCGGGACAGTGTCATGAACGTGTGGAAGTCCGGCGCGCGCCGGACTATGATTGGAAACCCGTATCGTAATATAGACGATGTTATAACGCTGGCGCGACGAGCATGCCGCCGCGCGAAGAAGGCGGATGGCGAGGCAGAAAACGGCTTAGGCGTTCAGAGAGCGCGGTGGCGCGAGGCTGTTTCGCGTCTGCGAGAGCGGCGCGGCGGTCGGCCGGGCGTCGCGCACGGCCTTCCACTTTGCGCGGATGAACGGCCGGTCGTGGCCGGAGACTTTCAGCGCGATGTGCGTCACCCAGCGCTGAGTCGGCACGTGAACGCCGTGCATCAGCACGGCAAGCGCCATCAGACTGACCGCGACTGGGACCACGGAAAGGCGCTCGGGGACGGCGTTCCAGGCCATCCGCACGAACAAAAGCGCGGCTAGCGCGCCGACGAGGCACCCAGTGATCGCTTCCGAAGGCGAGTGCGCGCTCAGCACGACGCGCGACAACCCAACCGCCATTCCTGCAGCCAGCCCGAGTACAACGCCCAGCACGCGAACGGGCGGCCGCGTGCGCAAAAGCATCAGGAACAGGGCGACCGGATAGACGGCCGTCGAGAGCATGGCATGGCCGCTGACGCCCGTGAAATCGAACTCGCGCACGCCTACGCCCCAGCCGAGGAACGCCAGCTTCGTCACCGTCACGACGCCGATTGCCGCGCCGAGCAGCAACAGCCAGCCGGCCGCCATGCGCCACGTGTAGCCGACCCCGAGCCACAGCGCGATGGCGAACGCTAGCGGGAGCGTCATGCCGGCGCCGCCGAGGCTGGTGATCGAGTACCACAATTGGGCTGGCAGGTCGGGCATCGAGAAAAGGCGGTCAGAGCCGCATAGAATCATTGATATCTCACTAACGCGCGAGCGAGGCAAAGCGCCGACGCGTTGAGGTAAGCGCCTAGTATAGACGGCGCCTGCCGACGGCTGGCGGCGCGCAGACAAGCTTTTTGCTTGGGGATGTTAGGCGGCTAACAGGCGCCAGCAGCCTTTAATGGCGGTCGGGGACAAGGTTTGGTGCGGCGAGCGGTGCGGGCGGACTCGCCAGGCGGCTCCTGCATCGCCTGAAGATTGATGTTATTGTGCATTGCACAAGAAACGCATGTGCGTTCGTCAATCCTGCCCTTTTTGCGAGGTTCAGCGCCGATGGCAAAAAGTTTATCGAAAATCTGGCTCCGCGGCCTCAAGCGCCTGCTCGCTATTCAGACCGAGCACGCCCACACGACCGCCAAGCGCGCCACTAAGCGCCCGGCCCGCGCGGCATCCAGCAAGCCGTCGACGAAGGTCCGCCCGCTGAAGTCTGCCGCACTGCGTTCGCCCGTCAAACGCGAAGCGCCGCACGCGGCCGCACGTGAATCGCGGGTGCGGCCACGGGCGGCAGCGTGGGCGAGCGGATCGTGGACGCGTTCGTTCCATTCGGCGCCTGCGGCGCCCGGCCGGCTGGTTAACCATCTTCAATACGGCCTCTACGTTCCGTCGGGCCACGCTCTCGAAGCCATGCCGCTGCTTGTGATGTTGCACGGCTGCACGCAATCCATCGACGAATTCGCGCAAGGTACGCGGATGAACGTGCTGGCGGACCGCTACGGCTTTGCTGTCGTTTATCCGGAACAGTCGAAGCATGCGCATTCGCACAGGTGCTGGCATTGGTACGACTCGGGCGAAAGCGCGGGTGGTGCCGAGGCGCGGGCGGTGGTGTCGCTGGTCGATGCGCTGGTCGCCCAGCATGGTTTCGACAGCGAGCGCGTTTATGTGGCTGGAATTTCTGCGGGGGCGGGGCTCGCGGCGCTGCTGGCGCTGCGTTTTCCGGACCGCTTTGCGGCGGTCGCGCTGCACTCTGGACCTGCTTTTGGCGAAGCCCGCTCCGGCATTACGGCGATGGACGTGATGCGGCGCGGCGCGCGGCGCGATCCTGCTGAACTCGTCGATGAGGTGGCGGACGTTGCGCATTATCCGGGCATGCCGGCGCTCATCATCCACGGCGACGCCGATCATGTGGTTGCGCCGGTCAACGCCGACCAGCTTGCGACGCAATTTCTGCGTCTGAATCGGATGATCGATCCCAAAGGCGCGCGCAAATCCGGCGAAATGCGCGAAGAGCGCAAGGGCGGCATGACGCTACGCGACTATTTCCGTAGCGGCCGGCGCGTCGTTCGCGTGTGTCACGTGCAAGGCGTCGCGCATGCCTGGAGCGGCGGAGACGACTCTGTGCCGTTCCATTCCGCGAAGGGCCCGGACGCCAGCGCCATGGTGTGGGAGTTCTTCAAGCACCAGCGGCGGGTGGGCGCGGGCGTCGCCGAGAGCACTGCGGCCGACGCCTCTGCGTACGCACGGTGACTTTTGAGCAACAGCCGAAAATGAATGTTGGCGTAATCCTAGGGTTTTCCCTATAATACGGGTTATCCCCTAGGTGTTAATGCCTACACTCATTGCCGAGGTTCTCATCATGTACCTGCTTACCCGCCTGTTCCTGTTTCTGACCAAGTCGCCCGAACAACTCGCAAAAGAACGCGCTGACGCGTTCCTGGCCGAAGCGACCGACCTGTACGACCTCGAGTTCCGCATGCGCAAGCTGGATCGCGACGCGAACTTTCGTCAGCCGTCGTGGATGAGCCAGCACTAAGCTGCGCTGTAATTGAAGCATCGGCGGTAGCAAAGACGCCGGTGCTGGCGAAGGGCTGAGCGTCGGCTCCAAGCCAGTAGTGCTGCTACAAAAACCCGCTTTCCGGCTGCGTCACAAGACCCGGTGAGCGTGTGCTCACTTTCCGAATCGAGCTAGCGTCCGGGCTCTCGCCTGAGCGTGGTCGACAATCGGCTCCGGGTAATCCTTGCCTAACACAACGTCGTATTGTGCGAGCCGATCCGCGCCCGCCAGCCACGGCGCGTGGATCCATTTGGCCGGCAGTTTCCCCAACTGCGGCAAATAGCGTTTGATGAACCGGCCGTCGGCATCGAATTTCTCCGATTGCGTGACTGGGTTGAAGATCCGGAAATAGGGCTGCGCGTCGCATCCTGTGGAAGCCGCCCACTGCCAGCCGCCGTTATTCGCCGCGAAGTCGAAATCGTTCAGTTGATCGGCGAAATAGCGCTCCCCGAGCCGCCAGTCCACGCCCAGGTCCTTCACCAGAAAACTCGCGGTCACCATGCGCAGACGGTTATGCATGTAGCCGGTGCTGTTGAGCTGCAACATGGCCGCGTCGATCAGCGGATAGCCGGTGCGGCCTTCGCACCATGCGGCGAACGCTTCATCCGCTTCCGGGCCCTGCTCCCAACGCAGACGGTCGTACTCTTCCTTGAACGACGCCCCGCTAGCCAGCTTCGGGTGATGCGACAGGATCATGAAGTAGAAATCCCGCCAGATCAGTTCCGAGAGCCACGTGGCCGAGCCTTGGCCGTCCGGTTGCAGAGACATCTCATGAGCGAGCCGCGCGAGCGTGCGAATCGACACGGTGCCAAAGCGCAAGTGCACCGACAGATAGCTAGGACCCTTGGCCGCCGGAAAATCCCGCCGTTCTGCGTAGCTGTCGATACGCGTGAGAAAGTCGTCGAGCAGCAGCCGGGCGCCGCTCATGCCGGTGGGCAACTCGAGCTCTCCGAGATTGCTGGGCGCGAAGCTCAGTTGATCGAGCGTCGGTAGGTGCCGGTCTAGTTTTGCCGGCAGCTTCGCCAGGTGGTTTGCGTAGGTTTCGACCGGATAAGGCTTCAGATCGAAGCTTGTCAGTTGCTTGAGCCACGCGTTCTTGTACGGCGTGAAAACCGTGAATGGCTTGTTCTGGCCAGTCAACAGTTCGGCGCGCTCGAAAATCACCTGATCCTTGAAAGTCAGCCATTGGCGTCCTGCCTCGGCGAGACGCTCGCGCACGTTCTCGTCCCGCTCGATCGCGGCGGGTTCGTAGTCGTGGTTCGCAAATACCGCATCGACCTGCAGCTCATTGGCGAGCTTCGGCACCAGATCGACCGGATCGCCGCTTAGCACGACGAGCCCGCCACCCTGAGCGCGCAGCGCGTCGTCAAGTTCGCGCAGTGACGCAAGAATGAACTCGACACGGCGATCTTGCGCCTGCGTGCCCGGATGACGCGTCAACCACTTATCAACGAGCGGTTGCAGGATCGTCGTATCGAACACGAACACGCACCACACGCGCTCGCAATGCTTGAGCGCATAGTACAGCGCGGCGTTATCGGTGCTGCGCAGGTCACGGCGAAACCAGACCAGGCCGGTGTCGAAGGTGTCGTTCAGTCGTCGGACGCGTGTCATCGGCAAGTTGAGATGTAGATGGCTGCGCGCCCGCCCTCGGCGTCGAGGGCGGGCGCGGATGAGGCCGGCAGTTAAAGTGCTGCGTTTCCCGGCGAGCCGTGAGCGACCCGCCGACCTGGCAGCTTACGCGACTTGCAGACGAACTGCGACGTTGTTGCGCGTAGCGTTCGAGTACGGGCAAACCTGGTGAGCGGCGTCGACCAGTTCTTTAGCTGCATCTGCATCCAGACCCGGCAGCGAGATGCGAAGATCGATGTCCAGTGCGAAGCCGCCCTTGTCGTTCGGACCGATGCCGACTTCTGCGGTGACCTGAGTATCGGCAGGCAGCGTCTGCTTGTGCTGACCCGCGACAAACTTCATTGCGCTGAGAAAACATGCCGAATAGCCAGCGGCGAACAACTGTTCAGGGTTCGTGCCGGCTGCACCGTTGCCGCCCAATTCGCGCGGCGCAGCGAGCTTCACGTCCAACGCATTGTCCGACGATACTGCACGGCCGTCGCGGCCACCGGTGCTCGTTGCACTTGCTTTGTAGAGGATGTTCATCGCGCTGCTCCTTGATCTGGGTTTGGGAAGATCTGCATGTTGCCGCTTCGCGCTACCTGCCGTTGTGGCGCGGTGCCAGTGAAGCGGCATGTGATAAATATAGTACACAAATCATTTGTGTACAAATGAAATTTTGCATGGCGTCGATAGCCAGCGTTTGCACCGGCGCGTCTAGTTATCCATGTAGTCGTTAAGCGTGGTGCGCAGGCGAGTCAGGTCGTCGCGCAATCGGAGCAGGAATTCGGGGGTCTGTTGCGTGGCGCAAAAGATTTCGGCGGGCACCTCGCGGGCCTGACGCTTGAGCGCTGCGCCGGCCTTGGTGAGCCGAACGTAGACGAGACGTTCGTCTTCCACTCCCCGCACCCGTTCCACCAGACCTTGCGTCTCGAGGCGCTTGAGCAGGGGCGTAACAGTTGCCGAATCGAGGTTCAGCCGCGCGGCCATTCCCTTGACCGTGACGTCGTCGCTTTCCCATAGCACCAGCATCGCCAGATATTGCGGATACGTGAGACCGAGCTTGTCGAGAAGCGGCTTGTAGGCCTTGGTCATCGCCAGCGACGTGGAGTAGAGGGCGAAGCACAGTTGCTCGTCGAGCGTGAAGGGCAAAGCGGGGCGCTGGGTCATGATGCATCTCGTGTCGAAGGAGTGCACGCAAATAGATTGAGTGCAAACCATTGTGCCGCAAATTGGCGCACATTGACGACTATGAGATGTAAAGGCGGACTACGAGAAGCGGGCGCCGCGGTAGACGCAGCGCCGCCAAACAAGCAACAGAGCGCCCGTGCCGCGAGCGGCAATGGGCGCCCGACGTAAGGCATCAGGCCTCAGGCCTCAGGCTGCCGGTGTAGTCGGCAGATCAGGCGTTTGCGGTGTCTGCACGCCGTAGCAGCCGCGATATGTCGCGTAGAACGAGCAATACAGCATGGTCGTGACGATCATCGTGGCGGGCATCAGCACGGCGAACGCGAAGTCACCCGCGCCGAGCGCCTGCATCAATGCCGACAAGCCGAGCGACACTGTCATGGCCACGGCAAACCACAGCGCGCCGAACACGATGAATGCGCCGCGATTTCGCCAGCAACTGACGAGGCTGAAGAACATCGCCTTGACGGGCGGTACATCGTGCCATGCCGCGAGAATGGGCGAGAACCAGAACAGCATGGCCACCGGAATGTAGAACGCAAAGGCCGTAACCACGGCGAGCGGCATATTGCTGTTGGCGACTGCCTGAGGGTCCATTGCCGCGCCCGCTCCAAGCATCACCTTCAGCAACATGCCGCCGTCGGCGAGTGCCGAACCCGCGAGTACCACCGCCATTGCGATGACGTAGAACACGCCGAGCACGATCAGCCGACGGGCGACCACTGGTCCGTACGAACGGAAGCCATCCACGAGGATTGTTGGAAAGACGGGTTTGCCCGCGATCGTATTGCGACATGCGGCCATGAAGCCGACGGCGACGCCTGGAATGAACGCAAGTGGCAACACGCTGCCGATCAGCGGGATTTGCGCAACCAGCGTCATCACCAGCAGATAGGTGAAAAACAGCGTGAGAAACGCGAGCGGATTCTTGCGGAACAGCCAGATACCTTGCCGGAACCATACATAGCCGGTTTTCGCGGGAACTTCGATCAGTTGCATGAGGTGTGAATGCCTGGAAGTGCGACGCCGGACAGGCGCTCGCGCAGAATGCGTTCGAAATGGCCGGGATCGTGCGGTTTAAGCAGTTCGGCCGCGCGCGGCAAATGAAAATCATACAGGCGCGAGACCCAGAAACGGTACGCGCCCGCCCGCAGCATGTCGCCCCAATGACGGTTTTCTTCGACGGTAAAAGGACGCACCGTTTGATACGCGCGCAGCATGGCTTCGGTGCGCGCCTCGTCGAGTTTGCCCGTGGCGAGGTCGACGCACCAGTCGTTGACGGTGACCGCGACGTCGAACAGCCACTTGTCGCAGCCGGCGAAGTAAAAATCGAAGAAGCCGCCGAGACGAACCTCGTGACCGGTTTCCGGCGCGGCATGCGCGAACATGGCGTTGTCGCGGAACAGGTCGGCGTGACAGGGTCCCTCAGGCAGCGCCGCGTAATCTGCCGACGCGAAGAACGCCTCCTGATACGCGAGCTCGGACGACAGCAAGTCACGCTGCTCGCCTTCGAGAAACGGCAGGATGGTCGGCACCGTTTCCTTCCACCACGGCAGGCTACGCAGGTTCGGCTGATAGCCGGTGTAATCGCGCCCGGCGAGATGCATGCGCGCAAGCATCTGTCCGACTTCGATGCAATGTTCGACGCCCGGCGCCAGTTCAGGCGCGCCTTCGAGCTTCGTCACGATAGCGGCGGGCTTGCCGTGCAGGATGCCGAACAGCGACCCGTCCTCGCGCGGCATAGGGTCCGGCACGGGTACGCGGTGCTCCGCAAGATGGCGCATCAGGTTCAGATAGAACGGCAACTGCGCGGCCGTGAGCTTTTCAAAAATGGTGAGGACGTATTCGCCGCGGGTGGTCGTGAGAAAAAAGTTGCTGTTTTCGATGCCGGACGTAATGCCGCGAAATTCGACGACTTCGCCGAGATCGTAATGGCGCATCCAGTCTGCTAGTTGGGATTCGGTGACAGCGGTGAAGACAGCCATGCGGGAAACGTCAGGTCAGGTTGGTCGGGCTGGCGCGATGCGGCCAGCGGGCTACGTGCGGTGGTGAAAGCAGTGTGGAGCGCGCGTTCAGGCAGGTCGGTGGAACGGTTGCGAAGCTCGGCGCACCGCCGCGCGATGTGGAATTCAAGCTCACAGCACCGACGACGCGCGCCGGCGCAGGGCATTGATCAGGAGCGGCGCCGGCGCCCCGCCAGGCATCAGTACCTCAGGTTCACCGAGGGCAGACGCGTGCTCGCGCGTCCGTTGTCGCGCACCGTGGGCGACGTATCGAGCGGCGCGCTCATCTGGTAGCGCGTGCCAAGGTTCGAGCGGACGTTGATTTCGACGGGCTTGCCTTTGTCGCGATATTCAGTGATTTCCGTGCCGTTCCCGCTGCGCTCGTGGAAGCTCGGCGTGCGCGGGACGTTGATTTCCACCTTCGAGCTGACCTCGGCTGCCGGCCGGTTGATCTTCTCCAGGTCGGGCAGGCCGGCGCGTTCGTTGGCGGACTGTGGCGCGCCCGGGGGCGGAGTGTCGTCGACAGGCTGGGCAGCCATCGCGGCGTTGCCAAAGGCAAGGGCCAGTGCAACGGCGACGGGAAGGAGCGGCTTCATGGTGATTCTCCGGAATGGTGCCCCGATTCTAGCAAATCCAGCTTCTGCCACGGGCGCAATCGCCTTATTTTGCGCCGCTTTCGCGCAGCGCGCCCGCAATCTCGCTCGCCCCCGGGCGGCGGCTGCTGCGTGCGCCGCGAGGTCATTTGGCGATCATGGGTTCCGTGGTAATGTCGTCTCATCAATAGAGGCGAATGAAGATGAACAACGATACCAATCAACGCGCGGTGCAAACTCCCGCCAACAGCTTCCCGACCGAATCCTTTGACGACGCCGCCGAGGCCGTCACACGCCTTTCGGCCATTTACGAAGCCAACACGTCTTTCTTGCGCGACGCCTTCGCGCGCTATCGCCGCAACGAACTGTTCGAACGCCGGGTACGTGCGTGCTACCCGTTCGTGCGCGTCTGCACGGAAGTTAACACGCATATCGACTCCCGCCGCTCGTACGGTTTTGTCGCCGGCCCCGGCGTGTTCGAGACAACTGTTACGCGCCCCGATCTGTTCGGCAACTACTATCGTGAGCAGTTGCGTCTGCTCGCTAAAAACCATCATGTGAAGATCGAAGTTGGCGTGTCGAATCAGCCGATCCCCATTCATTTTGCGTTTGCGGAGGGCATTCACCTCGAAGGCGATCTGGATCGCGAGCGCCTCTTCCTGATGCGCGACGTGTTCGACACGCCCGACCTGGCGCTGCTCGACGACCGTATCGTCAATGGCACGTATGAGCCGCTGGCGGGCGAGCCGCATCCGCTCGCGCTGTTCACGGCGGCGCGCGTGGATTTCTCGCTGCATCGGCTGAAGCACTACACGGCGACTTCGCCCACGCATTGCCAGAACTACGTGCTGTACACGAACTACCAGTTTTATATCGACGAATTCGTCAAACTTGGCCGCACCATGATGGCCCATACAGATGACGAGGAACTGCGCGCCTATCGCAGCGAATACACGTCGTTTGTGGAACCGGGCGACGTGGTCATCTACAACGAGAATCTCGGCGAGCAGGCGCAGGAAGGCACGGCGCCGCCGCGTCTGCCGCAGATGCCCGCGTATCACCTGAAGCGCGCGGACGGCAGCGGCATCACGATGATCAACATCGGCGTCGGGCCGTCGAACGCGAAGACCATCACCGATCACATCGCCGTGCTGCGTCCGCATGCGTGGATCATGCTGGGCCACTGCGCCGGCCTGCGCAACACGCAGCGCCTCGGCGACTATGTGCTCGCGCACGGCTACGTGCGAGAAGATCACGTACTCGACGCCGATCTGCCGCTGTGGGTCCCGATTCCGGCGCTCGCCGAAGTGCAGGTCGCGCTCGAGCGCGCGGTCGCGCAAGTCACGCGGCTCGACGGAGTGGAACTCAAACGGGTTATGCGCACGGGCACGGTCGCGAGCGTGGACAACCGCAACTGGGAGTTGCGCGATCACCGTGAGCCGGTTCAGCGGCTGTCGCAAAGCCGCGCGATCGCGCTCGACATGGAAAGCGCGACCATTGCAGCAAACGGATTCCGCTTCCGCGTGCCTTACGGCACCTTGTTATGTGTGTCGGACAAGCCGCTGCACGGCGAGCTGAAGTTGCCGGGCATGGCCGATCAGTTCTATCGCGCGCAGGTCGACCAGCATCTGCAGATCGGCGTGAAAGCCATGGAGCTTTTGCGCGAGAACGGGCTGCATCGTTTGCATAGCCGCAAGCTGCGCAGCTTTGCAGAGGTGGCGTTCCAGTAAATGGAGTGTTGGGTCGGTCGGTTCTTCCGTCGGTGGCTGCGCTCGGCGGAAGAGCAAGGACATCAACCGATGCGTCTACTGCCCAAAGCCGGTCAGCCCGATCAAGCTTCCGGCGGCCAGCAGCCATAGCGGATGAATGCGCGTCTTCAATGCGATTGCGGCGGTGGCCGCCGTGACTGCCCACGCAATCGCCCTCGAATCCGATGCTTCCGCGATCAGCGCCGCGCTCGCTGCGACGATGCCTGCCGTAACCGGCACCAGCCCCAACTGCGCATAACGCCGCCACGGCCGGTCCTTGAAGCGGTCCCACGCGTGGAGCGCGAGTATGGTCACGATCGACGACGGCCCGAACTTCGCGATCGACGTCACCAGCATGCCAGGCCAGCCGGCCACGTGCCATCCAATCAGTGTCACGATCATCAGGTTGGGCCCCGGCGCGGCTTGGGCAAGCGCGAATAGCGCACTGAATTCGCTGGCCGGCATCCAGTGATGCACCTCGACCACCTGACGCTGCATCTCCGGAAGAATGGTATTGCCGCCGCCGAATGCGAGCAGCGAAAGCTGACTGAAAATGATGGCGAGGGAAACGAGCGTGTCGTTCATTGTGCGCTCCTCGATGCAACGTAGATGCTGAGCGGCGTCAGCACAAGCATGGTAGGCAACAGCGGTAGCCGCATGATCGCGATAGCAACGAAGCCGAGGGCGGCGATGAGCGCGGCCATCGGTTTATTGCGCAGCGGCAGCACGATTTTTACGGCCATCGAAATCAGAAGCCCCGCTGCGGCCGCCGCGAGTCCCGCAAATAGATGACGCACATGCGGGTCGTCCTGCGTGCGCTCGTACAACACGCCAAGACCGATCACCACCAGCGACGGTCCGGCGATCAAGCCGAGCAATCCAGCGAGCGCGCCCGGGATTCCGCGAAAGCGCATGCCGACGGCTACTGAGAGATTGATCACATTACCGCCTGGCAGAAACTGGCAGAGACCCAGCAGATCGGTGAAGTCTTCCGCGTTCAACCAGCGGCGTTGCTCGACAAGCGCGCGGCGCGCGAGCGGCAAGGCTCCGCCGAATGAGATGAGTCCCAAGCCCAGAAAACCGCTGAAAATTTCCCGCAGAGTGGGCCTCGGCCCTGCGGCGGAGTCGAGTGAGGTGAGATTGTGGTCCATGGCGCTTCGCTTTCCGTTCAAGCTCAAGAGGTTAGCGCCGAAACGCCATGCGGCAAAACGATTTTTGAGCGCGTCTTTGTGATCTACAATCACAAGCATGGCCCGTAATCTTCCTCCTTTTCCCGCGCTGCGCGCCTTTGAAGCCGCGGCGCGGCACGAAAGCTTCACTGCTGCGGCGAACGAACTGCATGTGACGCACGGTGCAATCAGCCGGCAAGTTGCGGCGTTCGAGTCGTGGCTCGGCGTGCAGGTGTTCCAGCGTCACGGCAAGCGCGTGCGCCTGACGACGGCTGGCCGCCGCTATCTGTCCACCGTGCAGGCCGCGTTCGACAGCATCGCGCACGCCACCGATCAATTGCGCGACACCGGCGTTGTTCACGTGCTGCGGGTGAATGCGCTGCCCACGTTCGCGATGAAATGGCTGCTGCCGCGCCTGCATCAATTCCAGCGCAAGGTGCCGAACGTCGAATTGCGATTGGCGACGTCGAACGCGCCGGTCGAAACATTGGATAGCTTCGACGTTGCGGTGAGGCGAGGCCCCGCTCACTGGCCAAACTGTGTGAGCGGCCACTTTCTTGGCGAGAGCGAGCTTCCGGTGTGCAGTCCCGCGCTACTGCAGCGCTCGCCGATAAACACGGCCGACGACCTCGCGCGACACGTTCTCCTGCATTCCGACACGCGGCCCGATGCCTGGGGCAACTGGTTGTCGGCCGCGGGCGTGACGGCGAAATGCCGGAAGAAGCAATCGTTCGATCACTTCTATCTGGCCTTGCAGGCCGCAGTAGATGGACTCGGCGTGGCGCTCGGCCCGTTGCCGCTGCTTGCCGACGAACTCGCGTCCGGCCGCCTCGTGATGCCGCTGGCGGCACCGCGCATCGACGCGCGCGGCTATTGGTGGGTGGCAAGAAGAGAGGTTGCCCATGCGCCGCTCGTCGCGCAATTCTGCGAATGGTTGCAGGCGCAAGGCGATCAGACCGATCAGGCGCAAACGCAAACGGGCAGCCCCGAGGCCGCCCGCTTGAATGATTGATCCAGCAGTAATGCAGCGCGCGAGCGCTGCACTCGCACGTTACAGATAGAACATGCGGTCTTCTTCAGACTTGGTGGGTTGCGGCTCAGCGCCTTCGCGATCTTCGTAGAACTTGAGCACCGCTTCGAGCACCTGGTCCGGGTCGTCGATCACCTGCATCAGGTCGATGTCCGTCGGATTGATGAGGCCCATAGGCGTGAGCGAGTTCTTGAACCACGCAAGCAGACCTTCCCAGAACTCTGCGCCCACCAGAATGATCGGCACGTGACGCGACTTCTTGGTTTGAATGAGCGTGAGTACTTCCGCGAGTTCGTCGAGCGTGCCGAAGCCACCGGGCATCACGATCACGGCATCTGAATTCTTCACGAACGTAACCTTGCGCGTGAAGAAATGACGGAAGCGCAGCGAGATGTCTTGCCACTGGTTACCGGACTGCTCGTGCGGCAACTCGATATTCAACCCGACCGAAGGCGCCTTGCCTGCATGAGCGCCTTTATTTGCTGCTTCCATGATGCCTGGGCCGCCGCCGGAGATCACGGCGAAGCCTGCATCGGAGAGCTTGCGGGCGATTTGCGTGGCGAGTTTGTAGTACGGCGAGCTGGGTTTCAGGCGCGCTGAACCGTAGATGCTGACAGCGGGGCGGATCTCCGAGAGGTACTCGGTCGCCTCGATAAACTCTGCCATAATCGTGAACATCTGCCACGATGCGCGGGCCTTTTTTGCCGTTGCGCGCTCTTGATCTGCGAGTGATCGCAGACTCGGAATCACTTTTCTCTTAGTCATAATGCCTGAAGAACGAAGCCTTGAAGGTAAGACCCTGCTATTGGTCGACGGTTCGAGTTATCTGTACCGGGCCTACCATGCGATGCCTGATCTGCGCGGGCCCGATGGTGGTCCCACAGGTGCGCTCTACGGGATGATCAACATGCTGCGGCGCATGCGCAAGGAAGTCACAGCAGAGTATAGCGCGTGCGTGTTCGACGCCAAGGGCAAAACGTTTCGCGACGACTGGTATCCCGACTATAAGGCGAATCGTCCATCCATGCCGGACGATCTCTCGCGGCAGATCGAGCCAATTCATGTGGCCGTGCGTGCACTCGGCTGGCCGCTTCTGATGATCGACGGCGTGGAAGCCGACGACGTGATTGGCACGCTTTCCACCGAGGCGGAAAAGCGTGGCATGAACGTGATCGTGTCGACCGGGGACAAGGATCTGGCGCAGCTCGTGTCGGATCATGTCACCCTCATCAATACGATGACCAACGAAAAACTCGACCGCGCCGGCGTTCTTGCGAAGTTCGGCGTCCCCCCGGAGCGCATTGTCGACTACCTGTCGTTGATCGGCGATACCGTCGACAACGTGCCCGGCGTCGAGAAATGCGGGCCGAAAACCGCGCTCAAATGGCTGTCGCAATTCGAGTCGCTAGATGGCATCGTCGCACATGCAGACGAGATCAAAGGTGCGGTAGGAGACAATCTGCGACGTGCTCTGGATTTTCTGCCGATGGCGCGCAAGCTCGTCACCGTGGAGCGCCATTGCGATCTGACCGGGCATCTCACGTCGATCGAGGAGAATTTGCAGAGCCGGCCCGAATCGCGCGAAGAATTGCGCGATGTCTTCACGCGTCACGGGTTCAAGACCTGGCTGCGTGAGGTCGAAATTGCCGATGCGGTCGAAGGGCCGGAAACCGACGTGCCGCCTGCGCTCAGCGTGGATCACGAGCGCCACTACGAAACCGTGCAAACGTGGGAACAGTTCGACGCGTGGCTGCAAAAAATCAACGCAGCTGAACTGACTTCGTTCGACACCGAAACCACGTCGCTCGATCCAATGACCGCGCAAATTGTGGGTCTGTCACTGTCGGTAGAAGCGGGTCATGCCGCTTATGTGCCGCTCGCGCATCGCGGCCCCGACGCGCCCGTGCAACTACCGCGCGACGAAGTGCTTGCGAGACTGAAGCCGTGGCTCGAAAGCGCGGAGCACAAGAAGGTCGGTCAGCATCTGAAGTACGACGAGCAGGTGCTGGCCAATTACGGTATCGAGATGCGCGGCGTCGAACACGACACGCTGTTGCAATCGTACGTGCTGGAGTCGCATCGTCCGCATGACATGGACAACCTTGCGTTGCGCCATCTCGGCATCAAAACGATCAAGTACGAAGACGTCGCGGGAAAGGGTGCCCAGCAAATCGGTTTCGACGAAGTCGCGCTGGACAAAGCCGCCGAATATGCCGCAGAAGACGCCGACGTGACGTTGCGTCTGCATCAGGCACTGTATCCGCAGCTTGCTGCGGAAGAGGCGCTCGATCATGTCTATCGCGACATCGAAGTGCCCACGTCGCGCGTGCTGCGCAAGATGGAGCGTACCGGCGTTCTGATCGACGCGGAAAAACTGCGTCAGCAAAGCAGCGAAATCGCCGCGCGTCTGATTCAGCTGGAGAGCGAGGCGTATGTGCTCGCCGGCGGCGAATTCAATCTCGGCTCGCCGAAGCAGATCGGTCAGATCTTCTTCGAGAGACTCGAGTTGCCAGTCGTGAAGAAGACACCGAGCGGCGCGCCCTCCACTGACGAAGAAGTACTTCAGAAGCTCGCGGAAGATTATCCGCTGCCTAAAATCCTGCTGGAACACCGCGGCTTGTCGAAGCTCAAGTCGACCTACACCGACAAGCTGCCGCGCATGGTCAACGCAACAACCGGTCGCGTGCACACGAATTACGCGCAGGCCGTTGCTGTCACGGGGCGCCTTGCGTCGAACGATCCGAACCTGCAAAACATTCCGGTGCGCACCGGCGAAGGCCGCCGTATTCGCGAGGCCTTCATTGCGCCGCCGGGGCACAAGCTCGTCTCAGCGGATTACTCGCAAATCGAACTGCGCATCATGGCGCACATTTCCGGCGACGAATCGTTGCTGCGCGCGTTCTCCCAAGGGGAAGACATTCACCGCGCGACTGCGGCCGAGATTTTCAGCGTGACGCCGCTCGAAGTGTCGAACGATCAACGGCGCGTGGCGAAGGTCATCAACTTCGGTCTGATCTATGGCATGAGTTCGTTCGGCCTTGCGTCGAATCTGGGCATTACGCGCGACGCCGCGAAGCTCTATATCGACCGCTATTTCGCACGCTATCCGGGCGTCGCCCGCTATATGGACGAGACGCGGCTGAGCGCGAAGGCGAAGGGTTATGTCGAAACGGTGTTCGGGCGCCGGCTGTGGCTGCCGGAAATCAACGGCGGCAATGGTCCGCGCCGCCAGGCCGCGGAGCGCGCGGCCATTAATGCGCCAATGCAAGGTACGGCTGCCGATCTGATCAAGTTGTCGATGATCGCGGTGCAGAAGTGGATCGAACAAGCCAGGATCGGCACCCGCATGATCATGCAGGTGCACGACGAACTCATTCTCGAAGTGCCGGACGCCGAACTGTCCGAAGTACGCCAGCGTCTGCCCGAGTTGATGTGCGGTGTCGCCGCGCTGAAAGTCCCGCTGGTCGCCGAAGTGGGCGCGGGCCTCAACTGGGAGGAAGCGCATTGACGCCTGTGTGACGGCGCGCGATATCGTCGTGTGCATGTCACATATGCGTATTGGCGGCTTGTGACAAACCATGCTGCTCGCGGACAATCGGTAAAGACGCGTGCCTCTCGCGCGCGATCACGACGCACAACCCATTGGCAAATACGGAGAGTTCAATGCATCGGTTTATCGTCGTTGGCGGAGGCGCAGGAGGACTGGAGCTGGCAACTCGCTTAGGCGATCGCTATGGTCACAAGAACAAAGCCGGTACGCGGGCTCAGGTCACGCTCGTCGACCGCAATCCGACGCACATCTGGAAGCCGCTGCTGCACGAAGTGGCGGCCGGCAGTATGGACCCGTTCACGCAGGAACTCGAATATGCCGCGCAAGCGCGCTGGCATGGCTTCGAGTTCCAGCAGGGCGAATTGACGGGCCTCGACCGCGCGAACCGGCGTCTTACCCTTGGCACAGTGCTCGACGACGACGGCGCCGAACTCCTTCCCGAACGCCAGCTCGAGTACGACACGCTGATCATCGCGATCGGCAGCACGACGGCATTCTTCGGCGTGAAAGGCGCGCCCGAGTTCTCTCTGGCACTCGACACCGTGAGCCAGGCCGAGCGCTTTCGCAAGCGCCTTATCGCGGCTTGCATGCGGGCCGAGCATCAGGCGCACGAGCCGGTCGAATCGGGACCGGGCACGTCGCCTTCTTCCGAGCCGCGCATTCAGGTGGCGATTGTCGGCGGCGGCGCGACGGGCGTCGAACTCTCCGCGGAATTGCGCAATACGGCTCAGGTGTTGTCCGCGTATGGTCTGCACAAGCTCGATCCTCGGCACGACGTGGGCATTGTGTTGATCGAGGCAGGGCCGCGCATTTTGCCGGCTCTGCAGGAACGTGTGTCGACGGCCACCGCCGAGCTGCTCACCAAGCTCGGCGTAAAGCTCATGACGAGCGAGACCGTGGCCGAGGTCGCGCCCGGCATCATCCGCACCGCGAGCGGAAAAACCGTGCGTGCCGATCTGACGGTGTGGGCGGCAGGTATCAAGGCGCCCGCTATTCTGAGCCAGCTCGACGGCTTGCCGGTCAACCGCCTCGGTCAGCTCAACGTGCGCCGCACGCTGCAAACCGAGATCGACGACAACGTCTTCGCGCTTGGCGATTGCGCTGCCTGCCCTTGGCCCGGTAACGAAAAGAATGTGCCGCCGCGCGCGCAAGCCGCGCATCAGCAGGCGAGTTTTCTGCTGAAAGCGCTCGCTGCGCGGCTTGAAAACAGGCCGCTGCCGGAATTCACGTATCGCGACTTCGGCTCGCTCGTGTCGCTCGGACACTTCAGCGCGGTCGGCAATCTGATGGGCGGCGTGATCGGCGGCAATATGCTGATCGAAGGACTGTTCGCGCGTTTCATGTACATGTCGCTGTACCGGCTGCATATTGCCGCGCTACACGGCTACGCCCGAATGGTGCTCGACACCTTTGCACACTGGCTGCGGCGCACCACCTTACCGCGCGTCAAGCTGCACTGAAGGCGCGCCTCGCGAAGAGGTTGCATCTGCAACAGGACGCGCGTGAGGCGTATCCTGTTGCCTCCACCGTTCAACGAGGAGCGCCCGCATGCTGAATCCCGATGTCGACAGCCTGGTCCCGCACGTTCCCTTCAACCGGCGCACTTTCATCAAGGCCGCGATCGGCACTGGATTTGCTGCCGCCGTGTTGCCCGTGTCGGCGCAAACCATCCATACCGACAGCGAAGGTCTCGAAGCCGGCGAGATCGCCGTGCGTTCAGGCGGCACGCTCGTGCCGGCCTACCGCGCGCAGCCAAAGGGTAAGACGCATCTGCCGGTGATCATCGTCATTCATGAGGCGTTCGGCGTGCACGAGCATATCGCCGACGTGTGCCGGCGTTTCGCCAAGCTCGGCTATCTGGCGATCGCGCCGGATCTGTTTGTCCGCGAAGGCGATCCGATGGCGCTTCCGACCATCCAGCAAATCAGTCAGCAGATCTTGAGCAAGGTGCCGGACGAACAGGCGATGGCCGATCTCGACGTGACAGTCGCGTGGGCCGGCGAGCATGGCGGCGATCTGAACCGCCTGGGCGTGACGGGCTTCTGTTGGGGTGGGCGCATCGCGTGGCTGTACGCAGAGCACAATCCGCGGCTCAAGGCAGCGGTTGCGTGGTATGGGCGTGTTACCGGCGATCGCACGGCGACTACACCCACGAACCCGCTCGACCGCGTGGCGGATCTGCATGCGCCGGTGCTTGGTCTCTACGGGTTGCAGGACCAAAGCATTCCGCAGGACTCGCTCGAGCAGATGAAGCAGGCGATTGCGCAAGGGCCGCAGGTCGCGCGCGATTCGCAATTCGTTGTGTACGACGATGCGGGCCACGCGTTTTTCGCGGACTACCGGCCGAGCTACAAGAAGGCCGACGCGGAAGACGGCTGGCGTCGGACGCTGGCGTGGTTCAGGCAGCACGGAGTGGTTTGAGCTTCGGGCTTCGAGCTTTGAGCTTTGAGCTTCGACAGTGCGGCTTCTGCTCCGCGCGTGAGGTTGCCGCTTTGACTCGTTCGGGCGGCCCGGTCCCCGCCGCATACAACACATAAAAAGGCCGTTGCCGCTCGTGAGCGGCAACGGCCTTCGGCTTTCCTGGCGGCGCTTTGCTTCGCTTAGGGATTCGGGCCGGTTGCGACGGGCCGCTTCGGATCAGAACTCCATTCGCTCCAGGAGCCCGCGTAGAGCGCTGCACCGTGCAGACCGGCGACTTCCATCGCCAGCGCATTGACGCACGCCGTCACGCCCGAGCCGCATTGCAGGACGACATGTTCCGGCGGCGTATCGCCGAGTAGTGCGGTGAATTCGTCGCGCAGGGTATGAGCCGGCTTGAAGCGGCCGTCAGCGGTCAGGTTGTCCTTAAAGAAGCGATTGAGCGCGCCCGGAATGTGCCCGCCCACCGCATCCAGCGTCTCGTTCTCGCCGCGATAGCGATCGGCCGAGCGCGCGTCGACCACCACGCGCTCTTTAGAACCGAGATTGCGCTCGACCATGTTTGCGTCGACGGTGACGGAAAGCGGGGCGCCCGCCTTGAAGTCGCCGGTATTTTGCGGCGGCACGTCCTGCGTCAACGGCTGACCTGCGGCTTCCCACGCTTGCAGGCCGCCGTCGAGCAACGCCACCGCGTCGTGGCCGAGCCAGCGCAGCAGCCACCAGGCGCGCGCGGCGTACATGCCGCCTTGCGCGTCGTAGGCGACGACTTGCTGGCCTTGCTTCAACCCGCGCGATTCCAGCGTTTCAACGAGCCGCGCGCGATCAGGCAACGGATGGCGCCCGTTCGTACCGTTCTTCGGCCCGGACAGATCGCGGTCCAGATGCAGATAGTGCGCGCCGGGCAGATGCCCTGCGAGGTAGGCTTTTTCACCGGCTTCCGGGTCGGCCAGATCAAAGCGGCAGTCGATGACGAACACGCTGCCCGGCGCCTCGGCGAGTCGTTCGGCGAGATTCGTCGCAGAGATCAAAGTGGTGTAGTGAGTGTGGGGCATGACGTCTCCTCGATGCGGGCGATGGCGGCTCCGTTGCCGGCGGTCTCATGACGCGACCGGATGGCCGGGCTACCTTGTTAGTCTAAACAAAAAAAGACGGGCCGAAGCCCGTCTTTCCGTGTGTTGATGCAAAGGAAAGTGAGTTGCCGCGAGGCCGCAATCAGATCGTGCCGAGCTCGCGCCGCAGAAACTCGTGGAAGTGCTGCATGCCGTCTTCCATTGGGCTCTGGTATGGGCCGACCTGTGATTCGCCGCGCTCCATTAGCGCGCGGCGACCAGCGTCCATGCGTTCGGCGATTTCGTCGTCTTCGCGGGCCGTTTCCATATAGGCGGCACGTTCCGCTTCGACGAACTCACGCTCGAACAGCGCAATTTCCTCAGGGTAATAGAACTCGACCACGTTCGTGGTCTTCTGCGGACCGCGCGGAATCAGCCACGACACGACCAGCACGTGCGGATACCATTCGATCATGATGCCGGGGTAGTACACCATCCAGATCGCGCCGAACTCCGGCGGAGTGCCGCCGCGGAAACGCAGCACTTCGTCGTGCCATTTGCGGTAGGTCGGACTGCCCGGCTGCTCGAGGTCCTTGTGAACGCCGACCGTTTGCACGCTGTACCACTCGCCGAATTCCCACGTGAGATCGTCGCAATTGACGAAGCTGCCGAGGCCCGGATGGAATGGAGCGACGTGGTAGTCCTCCAGATAGACCTCGATAAAGGTCTTCCAGTTGTAGTTGCACTCGTGCACCTCGACATGGTCGAACATGAAGCCCGAGAAGTCGAAATGTCGTTTCGTGCCGAGGTTGGCCAGGTCGCGTGCGACGTTGCGGCCCTGCGCTTCGAAGAGCAGCCCCTGCCAGTTCTGCAGCGGCGTGGCGCCCAGGTTCAGGCAAGGGTTGTCCGCAAAATGCGGAGCGCCGAGAAGCTGGCCGTTCAGATCGTACGTCCAGCGATGCAGCGGGCAGACGATATTCTCCGCGTGGCCGCGGCCGTTGAGCATGATGGCCTGCCGGTGGCGGCACACGTTCGACAGCAGTTCGACTTGCGACTGCTGGTTACGAACGAGCACGCGCCCCTCGCTCTCGCTGGGCAAGGCAAAATAATTCCCCGCTTCCGGCACCATGAGATCGTGCCCGACGTAACGAGGACCTTTCCTGAAAAGGGTTTCGATTTCGCGCGTTAAAAGCGCTTCGTCAAAGTAAGCCGTGACTGGCAGTTGGCTGTGAACAGACCGCAACTGCAATGCATTGCTCAGATTGGACATTCCCACTCCCGATGAAGACGTGAAAGCAGTGAACAACCCAACCATCGAAGATTCGATTTAGGGAGCCCAAGATTATACCTGTTTCCCCCTCCTTGGGACAGTTAAGTCACTGATTTGGGTCAAAAATGTCGAGAAAGTTCGGCCTTTTCGCCGCAGACCAATCGTTTTTTTTCTGCGAGACTGACAGGGCGGCGAAGGGCGGACAGGCGGCCCGAAGGTCGGCTGGCGAGTCGGATTTGTCTCTTTTGCCGTAGAATGTCCGACTTGTTTTAATTTTGCGACTATTCATGGCGAAGACCGCGTCGAACGATACTGCTGCGGCGCCGGCCGAAGGCGTCGATAGCACGCCGCTGCCTGAGAATTACGAGGCGGCGCAGGCAGAGCTTGAAGGGCTCGTTGCACGCATGGAAAGCGGCAATCTCAGCCTCGAAGAATCGCTCTCCGCCTATCGGCGTGGCGCGGCTCTGGTGGCGTTTTGCCAGCAGCAGCTCGAGAAAGTCGAGCAGCAGGTGCGGGTGCTCGACGGCGAGACGCTCAAGCCATTGCCCGTGAATACCGCAGGAACAGCCGCTACTGAAAGCGGGGACGACCTATGACATTCGAACAATGGACGCGCTCGGTGCTCGAGCGCGTCGAAACGGCACTCGAACACTACCTGCCGGCTGAAACAACGGAGCCGGCCAAGCTGCATGAGGCGATGCGCTACGCCGTGCTGGGCGGCGGCAAGCGGGTTCGCCCGCTGCTGTGCCATGCAGCAGGCGAGCTGACCGGCGCGCGCGCCGAGTGTCTCGATGCAGCAGCGGCGGCGCTCGAAATGATCCACGTGTACTCGCTCGTGCACGACGACATGCCGTGCATGGACGACGACGCGCTGCGCCGCGGCAAACCCACGGTACACGTCAAATATGACGAAGCCACGGCACTGCTGGTCGGCGACGCATTGCAGTCGCAGGCGTTCGTCGCGTTGACTTCCGAGGTTCTGGCGCCCGCGCAGCAGGCGGCGCTCGTGCGCGAACTGGCTCTTGCCAGCGGTTCGATCGGCATGTGCGGCGGTCAGGCAATCGACCTTGCAAGCGTCGGTCACACGCTCACGCGTACGCAACTCGAAACCATGCACCGCATGAAGACCGGCGCGTTGCTGCGCGCCGCGGTGCGCATGGGCGCGCTGGCGGGTGAAGCGCCGGACGCGAACGCCATGCGTTCGCTCGACGCATACGCGGCTGCGGTCGGCCTCGCGTTTCAGGTTGTCGACGATATTCTCGACGTCACGACCGACTCGGCGACGCTCGGCAAGACAGCAGGTAAAGACGCGAAGGACGGCAAGCCGACCTACGTGTCGATTATTGGGCTCGACGCATCGCGTTCGCTGGCAGCGCAGCTGCGCAGCGACGCGCACGCCGCGCTGGCGCCGTTCGGCGCGCGCGCGCAGCGTCTTGCCGAATTGGCAGATCTGGTGGTGAACCGGGTCAGCTGAACGCGAAAGCCCGCCGCCGCGCGCCGTCCCCACCAGGCGCATGTATGAAGTGCGGGCGCGTAAGTTTTCCTACAATGGAACGACGATGTACGACTTGCTGAAAACCATCGACGACCCGGCAGCCCTGCGCCGCCTCGATCGCCGCCAATTGCAACCGCTTGCCGACGAGTTGCGCGCCTTTGTGCTCGACAGCGTGTCGCAGACGGGCGGCCATCTTTCGTCCAACCTCGGCACGGTCGAGTTGACCATTGCTCTGCATTATGTGTTCGACACGCCGCACGACCGCATCGTGTGGGACGTCGGCCATCAGACGTATCCGCACAAGATCCTGACGGGCCGTCGGGACAGAATGCACACGCTGCGCCAGTTGGGCGGCATCTCCGGTTTCCCTAAACGCGACGAGTCGGAATACGACACGTTCGGCACTGCGCATTCGAGCACGTCGATTTCGGCGGCACTCGGCATGGCGGTCGCCAGCAAGCTGCAGGGCGATAACCGCATGGGCATCGCCGTGATCGGCGACGGCGCAATGACGGCGGGCATGGCCTTCGAGGCATTGAACAATGGCGGCGTAGAAGACGACGTGCCGCTGCTCGTCATCCTGAACGACAACGACATGTCGATTTCGCCGCCGGTCGGCGCGCTCAATCGCCATCTCGCGCGTCTCATGTCGGGCCGCTTTTACGCCGCGGCGCGTGCTGGCGTCGAGCGCGTGCTGCGCGTCGCGCCGCCCATGCTCGATCTGGCCCGCAAGCTCGAAGAGCACGCGAAGGGCATGATCGTTCCGGCCACGCTGTTCGAGGAATTCGGCTTCAACTATATCGGCCCGATCGACGGTCACGACCTCGATTCGCTGATCCCTACGCTGCAAAACATCAAGGAACTGCGCGGTCCGCAATTCCTGCACGTGGTCACCAAGAAGGGCCAGGGCTACAAGCTCGCCGAGGCTGATCCGGTGCTGTATCACGGCCCGGGCAAGTTCAATCCCGCTGAAGGCATCAAGCCGGCTGTTGCGCCGTCCAAGAAAACCTACACCCAGGTGTTCGGCGAGTGGCTTTGCGACGCGGCCGAACTGGACGCGCGCGTGGTCGGCATCACGCCGGCCATGCGTGAAGGTTCCGGCATGGTGGAGTTCGAGAAGCGCTTCCCGGACCGCTACTTCGACGTGGGCATCGCCGAGCAGCACGCAGTCACCTTCGCTGGGGGTCTCGCGGCCGAGGGCATGAAGCCTGTCGTCGCGATTTACTCCACGTTCCTGCAACGCGCCTACGATCAACTGATCCACGACGTCGCGCTGCAAAATCTGCCGGTCGTGTTCGCGATCGACCGCGCAGGTCTGGTCGGCGCGGACGGTGCTACGCACGCGGGTGCTTACGACCTCGCGTTCATGCGCTGCATCCCGAACATGATGGTAATGGTCGCGTCCGACGAAAACGAATGCCGTCAGATGTTGTACACGGCGTTGCAGCAATCGTGTCCGACGGCCGTGCGTTATCCGCGCGGCGCCGGCACCGGCGTGGCCACCGTCAAGCAAATGGCTGCTCTGCCTGTCGGCAAGGGCGAAGTGCGCCGCGAAACGTCGCAACCGGCGGGCAAGCGCATCGCGATACTGGCGTTCGGTACGATGGTCGCGCCGTCTCTGGCAGCTGCCGAGCAACTCGACGCCACCGTGGCCAACATGCGTTTCGTGAAGCCGCTCGACGCTGACCTCGTGCGTCAACTCGCTGAAACGCATGACGCCATCGTCACCGTCGAAGAAGGTTGCGTGATGGGTGGTGCGGGCTCGGCATGCGTCGAGGCGCTGCTCGCGAGTGGGGTTACGCGGCCGGTACTGCAATTGGGCTTGCCCGACCGCTTCATCGATCACGGAGATCCGGCCAAGCTGCTCGCCGCGTGCGGCCTCGACGCCGCGGGCATTGCGAAGTCGATTCGCGAACGCTTTTTGTCGAGCGGTGCCGTGGCCGGCCAATCGTCGGTCAAGCGCGTCGCTTAAGGTCAGTTGATTAGCTTGTCGGCGAGCCAGGCGATAAAAAACATATCGACTGGCGCGCCGTAAAGCCCGGCACCGCGTAGTGCGCCGTCCGTTGCCATGGTGGCAATAGAAGTCGCTAACTTGAATCGATGGGCCCGTGCGTGGCTCATCATCGAACGCCGGCAGGGGCCGGCGTTTGCCGTTGCGGTTTCTGCTCCGCGCGGCCGCTGAGGACTCCCGAACCCCTCGCTCCGCAAAGCCCTGTACGGGCAGCCTTAAAGGCCGGCAAATTTGCTCCGGCGCATGGCTATCTGCGGAGCCGCACGCCTGAGGCGGGTCGGCGTCTTCCTGAAAGGACAAGAACATGAATCAGATGAATCCCGCCTTTGTGATGCCAGACGTGCAAAGCACGCCCGATACCCGCCAGATTCCAATTCAGCGGGTCGGCGTCAAGGCGGTTCGCCATCCACTGACGGTGCGCATGCCAAGCGGTGAGGCCCAGCCGACGGTCGGCACATGGAATCTCGACGTGCATTTGCCCGCAGAGCAAAAGGGCACGCATATGTCGCGCTTCGTCGCGTTGCTCGAAGAGAACAAGGCGCCGCTGGAACCCGCAACGTTCCGCAACATGCTCGCCGCGATGCTGACGAAACTCGAGGCCGAGGCGGGCCGCATCGAAGTGTCGTTCCCTTACTTCGTGAACAAGACCGCGCCGGTGTCCGGCGTGCAGAGCCTGCTCGATTACGAAGTGACGCTGACCGGCGACACGCGTAACGGCGAAACCCGTCTGTTCCTGAAAGTGCTCGTGCCGGTCACGAGCCTCTGTCCATGTTCGAAGAAAATTTCGCAGTACGGCGCGCACAACCAACGCTCGCATGTGACGATCAACGCGGAACTGGCGGGCGAGGTCGCGGTAGAAGACCTGATCCGTATCGCCGAGGAAGAGGCGTCGTGTGAGCTGTGGGGCTTGCTCAAGCGTCCGGACGAAAAATTCGTGACCGAGCGCGCGTATGAAAACCCGAAGTTCGTCGAGGATCTGGTGCGGGACGTCGCGCAGCGTCTGAACGCGGATGAGCGGATCGTCGCATACGTGCTGGAAGCTGAGAACTTCGAGTCGATTCACAATCACAGCGCGTACGCCGTGATCGAGCGTGATAAGCGGTTGGTTTGACGCTTTGTCTCGAAATCCTGATTGCATGAAAAAAGCCGCTCTAAACAAGCGGCTTTTTTGTCGGCGTAACGCGCCGTTCGCGAAGCATTCAGCGTGCGAGTGACGTCAGATCCCAGCGGGGTTTGACGGTGAACGCGTAGTCCTTGCCCGACTGACCGGGCCAGCGTTGCAGCCGCAACGCGCCTGCCAGCGCAATCATTGCGCCGTTGTCCGTGCACAGCGACAGATCCGGGTAATGCACGTAGAAGTTGCGCTTTTGCGCGGCGGCCGAAAGGGCCTCGCGCAACTGCCGGTTCGCGCCCACTCCACCCGCCACGACTAGCCGGTTGAGCTTCGTGCGCTTGAGCGCGGCGATCGACTTGGTTGCGAGCACTTCGACGGCAGCGTCCACGAAGCCGCGCGCCAGATCCGCTTTCGCCTGCTCGCAGATATTCGCGCCGCCAAGCTTTTTTGCGTGCGTCAGCACGGCCGTTTTAAGGCCGCTGAAGCTGAAGTCCAGATCGCCTGAATGCAGCATGGGGCGCGGCAGCACTACCGCGCCCGGCGTGCCGAATTCGGCCATGCGCGAAACCTCTGGGCCGCCGGGATAGCCGAGGCCGAGCAGCTTGGCGGTTTTGTCGAAGGCTTCGCCCGCTGCGTCGTCGAGCGTTTCGCCCAGCGTTTCGTAGACGCCCACGTCGGTCACGCGCATCAGTTGCGTATGGCCACCAGATACCAGCAACGCGACGAACGGAAACGGCGGCGGCTCGTCGACAAGCAAAGGCGACAGCAAATGCCCTTCAAGATGATGAATGCCGATGGTCGGCTTGTCCCAGGCCATGGCAAGCGAATTGGCGACGCTCGCGCCCACCAGCAGGGCGCCCGCGAGCCCGGGCCCTTGCGTGTAGGCGATCGCGTCGATGTCGCCGCGTGCCGTGCCCGACCGCTCCATGACCTCTTCGAGCAAGGGCAGCGCGCGCCGGATGTGGTCGCGGGAGGCCAGTTCGGGCACCACGCCACCGTACTCGCGATGCATCGCAATCTGCGAATGCAGCGCGTGCGCGAGCAGGCCGCGCTCAGTGTCGTAGAGCGCGAGGCCGGTTTCGTCGCAGGAGCTTTCGATGCCGAGAACGAGCATGTCTGGTGGGCTGAAACGGGCGCTTGGACGCACCCGAAATGCAAAAAGGTAAGCGTTAAAGTATAGCAGTGCGAGCCAGGACGCCGCAGGCGCGCAGGTACAATGCGGCCCCATGGAATCCTACGATATTGCAGTGATCGGCGCGGGCGCGGCCGGCATGATGTGCGCGGCGGTGGCCGGGCAACTCGGCCGGCGCGTGGTGCTGATCGATCACTCGCAGCGCCTCGCGGAGAAGATCCGGATCTCGGGCGGCGGCCGCTGCAACTTCACGAACCTGTATGCGGGCCCGGCCAACTATCTGTCGGCGAATCCGCATTTTTGCCGCTCGGCGCTCGCCCGCTACACGCCGCGCGACTTCATGGCGCTGCTCAAGCGGCATCATGTGACGTGGCACGAGAAGCATAAGGGGCAGCTTTTCTGCAACGAGTCGAGCGACGCCGTCATCAACGTGCTGAAAAAGGAGTGCGACGCGGGACGCGTCGCATGGCGTGCGCCGCTCTCGGTCGAGCATGTGAGGCATGACGTGGAAGGCCGCTTCACGCTCGACACCAACGCGGGTTCAATTGCGGCTCGGGCGCTTGTCGTCGCTACGGGCGGCTTGTCGATCCCGAAGATCGGCGCCACCGACTTTGCCTATCGTCTTGCCAAGCAGTTCGGCCACAAGCTCATCGACACGCGTCCCGCGCTCGTTCCCCTCACGTTCGCCGCCGCCGACTGGGAGCCGTTTTCGGCGCTCTCCGGCGTGTCGCTGGAAGTGCGGATCGCGACCGGCAACAAGAAGTCAGGCGCTGAATTCGAAGAAGACCTGCTGCTCACGCACCGCGGCCTCTCAGGGCCGGGCGTGCTGCAGATCTCCAGCTACTGGCAGCCGGGCGAGCCGATCCACATCAACCTGCTGCCGGACCGTGACGCCGCTGCGGCGCTACTTGAGGCGAAGACCGGGACGCGGCGTCAGATTGCGAATCTGTTGTCGGAATGGGTGCCGCAGCGGCTTGCCCACGTGTGGCTCGAGACCCATCAGATTCCCGCCGAAGCACGCGTGGCCGACTTGCCGGACAAGATGCTTCGCCGTGTCGGTGAAGCCTTGTCGCGCTGGACGGTCACGCCGAACGGCACCGAAGGCTACCGCAAGGCCGAAGTGACCCGCGGTGGCGTGGATACGCGCGACCTTTCGTCCACCTCGATGATGAGCGCCCGCGCGCCGGGCCTGTACTTCATCGGCGAGGCGGTCGACGTAACGGGCTGGCTCGGCGGCTACAATTTTCAGTGGGCCTGGGCGTCAGGCGTGGCGGCCGGCGAGGCCGCTGCAGAGTATGCCCGGGGGGCTTGACGGCGCAATGGCTTTGTGCGAAAGCTCTGCTATACTCCTGAACCTTTACAAAGTTCCGTTATTGAAAAATGACGACCATCCGCGTAAAAGACAACGAGCCGTTTGAAGTCGCCATGCGCCGTTTCAAGCGCACCATGGAGAAAAACGGTTTGTTGACGGAACTTCGTGCGCGCGAATTTTACGAAAAGCCTACGGCTGAGCGTAAGCGCAAGAAGGCGGCTGCGGTGAAGCGTCATTTCAAGCGTCTGCGTGGCCAGATGCTGCCAAAGAAATTCTACTGATTCTGGCGTTGCCGCTGTTCCGCTCAAACGGAGCCGCGACATGCAACCGGTGACGGCACAACAGGTGCTGCCTCGGAAAACAAGGTCTTTTCGGACCAGCCGGCAGGGTCGCATCCACTACGCACATTGCGCCAACCCGCTTGAGGAAGCTGTCCCAAGCGGGTATTCGTGTTGGCAAATGTCGATGCGGTCCACTCGGCCGGTTTTTCAATTTTCAACGCATTCAGGTGAGTAATGAGCCTCAGAGACCGGATCAACGACGATATGAAAGCCGCCATGCGGGCACGTGAAACGGAGCGTCTCGGCACGATTCGCCTGTTGCTCGCCGCGATCAAGCAACGTGAAGTCGACGAGCGCGTGACGCTCGACGACACCGCAATCACTGCTGTGATCGACAAGATGATCAAGCAGCGTAAAGACTCGATCAGCCAGTTCGAAGGCGCTGGCCGCACGGACCTCGCGGACAAGGAAAAGGCCGAACTGGCTATTCTGTCGGCGTACATGCCTGCGCAGATGTCGGAGGCGGAGATCGTCGCCGAGGTGCAGGCCGCCGTCGCGCAAACCGGTGCCGCCGGCCCGCAGGACATGGGCAAGGTGATGGGCGTGCTGAAGCCGAAGCTCGCCGGTCGTGCCGACATGACCGCCGTTTCCGCGCAAGTCAAAGCTGCGCTCGCGAAGTAAACCGCGCGTTGTGGCCCGCGCGGCCGCCATGGGCGGCGCGCGCGGTATCGAGCTCCTAAGCTGGCGTCGTCTAACGTGATTCCTCCGTCATTCCTGCAGGATCTGCTCAACCGCGTCGATATCGTCGACGTGGTGGGGCGGTATGTGCAGTTGAAGAAGGGCGGCGCGAACTTCATGGGGCTGTGTCCGTTTCACAACGAGAAAAGCCCGTCGTTCACGGTGAGCCCGACCAAGCAGTTTTATCACTGTTTCGGCTGCGGCGCGCATGGAACGGCCATTGGCTTTCTGATGGAACACGTCGGCGCCTCGTTCCCCGAGGCAGTCAACGAACTCGCGCAATCCGTCGGGTTGACGGTGCCGAACGAGCCTTCGCCGGGCTACGGAGGCGGCGGTTCCGGCGGCTATGCACAGGCGGCCTCGAAAGCAGTAACTACCGCGCTTTCCGACGTCATGCAGACGGCTTGCGACTACTATCGCAAGCAATTGCGCGGCGCGCCTGTCGCGATTCAATATCTGAAGAAACGCGGCCTGACCGGCGAGATCGCCGCCCGCTTCGGGTTGGGCTACGCGCCGGACGGCTGGCAGAACCTGGAAACGGCTTTTCCGAACTATCGCGACGATTCCCTTGTCGAATCGGGTCTGGTAATCGTCAGCGAGAAGTCGGACGCGCAGGGCCAGAATCGCCGCTACGACCGCTTTCGCGAGCGGATCATGTTCCCTATACGCAACGTGAAGGGGCAGGTAATCGGCTTCGGCGGCCGGATGCTGGACGGCGGCGAGCCGAAGTATTTGAATTCGCCGGAAACGCCTCTATTTAACAAAGGCAGCGAGTTGTATGGGCTTTTCGAGGCCCGTCTTGCGATCCGGGAACAGCACTACGTGCTGGTCGTCGAAGGTTATATGGATGTGGTCGCGCTGGCCCAATTGGGGTTTCAGAACGCGGTCGCGACATTGGGCACGGCCTGCACACCGATTCACGTGCAGAAACTGATGCGCCAGACCGACACGGTCATCTTCAGTTTCGACGGCGATTCGGCCGGCCGGCGCGCCGCACGGCGCGCATTGGACGCCTGTTTGCCGCACGCGGCTGACAACCGGACCATTCGCTTCCTGTTTCTGCCGGCTGAACACGACCCGGACAGCTACGTCCGCGAGTTTGGTACGGAGGCGTTCGCCGAGCAGGTGGAACGCGCCATGCCGCTCTCGCAGTTCATGCTTAACGAGGTGCTCGCCGGCAAGGAGCTGGACCAGCCGGAAGGCCGTGCGCGCGCGCTGTTCGACGCCAAGCCGCTGCTGCAGGCGCTGCCGGCCAATGCACTGCGCGCGCAGATCATGCATATGTTCGCCGATCGGCTCGACGTGCCGTTCGACGAGGTCGCCGCGCTCTGCGAGGTCGACTCGCGCATTGCGGCGGCGGCGCGTTCGGCGCCGGCCCGTAAGGACCGGCGCAGCGTGACTGGGATCGAAGAAAAGACGCTGCGCAATCTTGTGATGTATCCGCGCACGGTCGCGGTGCTCGACGAAGAAGCCGAACAGGCGCTTCTCACCGTGACCCGGCACGGCGAACTATTTGAAGAAGTGACGACGCATGCGCGCGCACTCGGCGATTCGGCGGAGTTTCAATTGCTCTCTGACCTATTGCGAAACGGCGCAAACGCCCCAACTTTCGAGGAAATCTTTCGCAAAATTCTGGACTATGATGAAAATGTCCGGGATTTGTTGCTGAAGGACCCGGAAGATGCGACCGTCATAGAAGAGCGGCGCGAGCAGGAGAGGATCGTCGGAGAGGAGCTGAAAGCGGCGATTCTGAAGATGCGATACGACGCTTATTGCGATCGTCTCGAGCAACTTTCACGACAATCCCGGCACACGCCGGAGGAGTTCGCGGAGCTTGCAGAGCTCAACAGGAAGCGGGCTGACATGAAGCGCCAGCTCGGCTTGTAGGCGGAAGCGCAGAAACCTGAGTGGTATAATAAAAGGTTTCCAGCGGTTTGTTTTTCAAAGGGTTTTCCTAGCAAAGGCGAAAAGGCGATGCGATGGCAAAGACTACAGACGGAAAGAACACACCCGGCCCACGCTCCAGGGAGCAGACCAGAAAGGTCACTTCGGCCAGGTTAGATTCTTCCGTCCGGAAAGCGTCTGCCGTTAGCGTTACACCGGCTGCCGGGAAGAAGTCTTTAGCCACTCCGGCCGCGCGAGCGGAGCCGGCTCAGATGGCAAAGGCGGTCGCCAAGGCGGCGAAAACTGTACCACCTCCGGCCGCGAAACGACCGGGTGTCAGAAGCGCAAGGGAAGCGGCTGTCGCGCAGGACGATGCGGCAGTGCGCGAGACTCCAGTATCCACGGTTCAACCGGCTGTTGTCCACCAGCCGCGAGTCGAGACTACAGCCGGTACGGCGAACTCCATGACGAAAAAGCTGAATGAAGTACCCGTCGATGACGACGCAACCCAGAGCGAAGAAACCCCTGTGGCCGCTTCCGGCAAAGTGGAAAAGGCCAAGGCTCGCGACCGCCGTGCCAAAGAAAAGGCGCTTCTGAAAGACGCGTTTTCTTCATCGGCGCCCGGCACGGTGGAGGAACTCGAGGAGCGTCGCTCCAAATTGCGCGCGCTCATCAAGCTCGGCAAGGAGCGCGGTTTCCTCACGTACGCTGAAATCAACGATCACCTGCCGGACAACTTCACCGAGACCGAGGCGATCGAAGGCATCATCAGCACGTTCAACGACATGGGCGTGGCTGTGTACGAGCAGGCGCCCGACGCTGAAACGCTGCTGCTGAACGACAACGCGCCCGCCGCTTCGTCAGACGACGAAGTCGAAGAAGAAGCGGAAGTTGCGCTGTCCACCGTCGACTCGGAATTCGGCCGCACGACCGACCCGGTGCGCATGTACATGCGCGAAATGGGCACGGTCGAACTGCTGACGCGCGAAGGCGAAATTGAAATTGCCAAGCGCATCGAAGACGGCCTGAAGCACATGGTGATGGCCATCTCCGCGTGTCCGACCACGATCGCCGACATTCTCGCCATGGCAGAGCGCGTCGCGAACGAGGAAATCCGCATCGACGAACTGGTCGACGGCCTGATCGACGCCGACGCAGAAGACGCGGACGGCTTCTCCGTGCAGGAAGCGGAAGCGATCGAGAGCGAGGACGAAGAAGCCGAGGAAGAAGACGAAGAGGACGAAGAAGAAGACGACGGCACCGCGCAGGCCACGGCCAACGCAGCGCAAATGGAAGCGCTCAAGCGTGCGTCGCTCGAAAAATTTGCCCTGATCAGCGAATGGTTCGACAAGATGCGTCGCGCGTTCGAGAAGGAAGGCTACAAGTCGAAGTCGTACCTGAAAGCGCAGGAAACCATCCAGAACGAGCTGATGACGATCCGCTTCACCGCGCGCACTGTCGAGCGTTTGTGCGACACGCTGCGTGCGCAGGTGGACGAAGTGCGTCAGGTCGAGCGTCAGATTCTGCACACGGTGGTCGACAAGTGCGGCATGCCGCGTGCGGAGTTCATCGCGCGTTTCCCGGGTAGCGAAACGGACCTCGAGTGGGCCGACAAGATCGTCAGCGAAGGTCACGCGTACAGCGCGATCCTCACGCGAAACATTCCGGCCATTCGCGAGCAGCAACAACGTCTGCTGGATCTGCAGGCGCGTGTGGTGCTGCCGCTGAAGGACCTGAAGGAAACCAACCGTCAAATGGCGGCCGGCGAACTGAAGGCGCGCCAGGCGAAGCGCGAAATGACCGAGGCAAACCTGCGTCTCGTGATCTCGATTGCGAAGAAGTACACGAACCGCGGTCTGCAGTTCCTCGACCTGATTCAGGAAGGCAACATCGGCCTGATGAAGGCGGTGGACAAGTTCGAATATCGTCGTGGCTACAAGTTTTCCACGTATGCAACGTGGTGGATCCGTCAGGCCATCACGCGTTCGATCGCGGACCAGGCGCGCACGATCCGTATTCCGGTCCACATGATCGAAACGATCAACAAGATGAACCGCATCTCGCGTCAGATTCTGCAGGAAACCGGCCTCGAGCCGGATCCGGCAACGCTGGCCGAGAAAATGGAAATGCCGGAAGACAAGATCCGCAAGATCATGAAGATCGCGAAAGAGCCGATCTCGATGGAAACGCCGATTGGTGACGACGACGATTCGCATCTGGGCGACTTTATCGAAGATACGAACACCGTGGCGCCGGCAGACGCCGCGTTGCACGCGAGTATGCGCGACGTCGTCAAAGACGTGCTCGATTCGTTGACGCCGCGCGAAGCGAAGGTGCTGCGCATGCGTTTCGGTATCGAGATGAGCACCGATCACACGCTTGAAGAAGTCGGCAAGCAGTTCGACGTCACGCGTGAGCGGATCCGTCAGATCGAGGCAAAGGCGCTGCGCAAGCTGCGTCATCCGAGCCGCTCGGACAAACTCAAGTCGTTCCTTGAGGGCAACTGATCGGCAGGTGTGGCCGTCTTGAGTAAGTAGCAGTTTGAAGGGGTCTCCCAATTGTTCCGTCAAAGCGGAGCGGTCGCGGAGGCCCCTTTTTCGTGTAGTATGGCGGCCACTCGACAAACAGGCATGCGCAACATGCTGTACGTTGGTAGCTTCAGATACGGTAAAATCTCGAGTTCTCAGGGCCTCTAGCTCATGCTTGGTTAGAGCAGCGGACTTAGCAAAGACTCACCTAAACCTCGCAGCACGGCATGGTGAGTCATGAATGGGTTGCCTTGGGGTAAGTTAGCTCTGCCCCTTGGTAGAACTGCTCAAATTCGGGGAAACCTCTGCTGTTCTCGCAGCGTGGCAATCCCGAGCGAAGCTCTCTTTGAGAGAACGTGTAGAGACTGAACGGGCAGGTCGTAAAGACAAGAGACAGTCCAGACCACAAACCCGAAAGGGGCGGCGAAAGCCGTAGCTGGTTAGCATAATCCGTTGGTGCCGTGTTCGACTCACGGGAGGCCCACCAAACATTGAAAAGCCACCCTTCATGGGTGGCTTTTTCTTTGCATCAGACTTTGCGATTTCTTGGGATGCCGCGTGCGCCAGTACAATCGACGCACCATCGACGTCGCGGATTTGCGAGGCAGCAATGAAGATTCGGATCGCGTACCTGGAAGAACCTCCGTTTGGATGGAGCGGACCGGACGGCGCGGCTATGGGCGCCGATATCGATCTGGCCACGGTTGTTCTTCGTGCCATTGGTGCGACGGAGATCGAGCATTGCCTCACTACGTTTAGCGAGTTGCTCGATGGTGTAGCACCTGGCCGCTGGGATATGAATGTTCCTCTGTTCATCACGCCGGAGCGGGCACAGCAGGTGGCCTTCAGCGTTCCAGTCTGGGCGATGGCAGACGGCTTTCTCGTTCGTACAGACAACGACAAGGCGCTGGACAGCTATGCGTCGGTCGTCGAGCGGCGCGATGCCCGGCTTGGCATCATCGCAGGACAGGTGCAGCACGAGTCGGCCAGAGCGGCTGGCGTAAGCGAGGACCAGATTGTCGTCTTTCAGCAGCAGGCTGAAGCGATAGAGGCAGTTCAAGCAGGCACCGTGGACGCTTATGCGAGCACCGCCCTCGGGAATCGCATACTGGCTGAGCGCATTGGCGGCTCGGTGCTTCGTGCAGTCGAGCATCGGCCTGTGACAGGCAGCGCGCTCGAAATACCCTTCGGTGCATTTTCGTTCAGCAAGAACAGCGATGATCTGCGCCATGCGGTCGACCGGGAATTGCGATCGTATTTGGGCTCGGCAGCGCATCGCGAGCAAATGGCGAGGTTTGGCTTCACGCACAAAGAGATCGATCCCGTTCTCTCTGTCGGTTGATAGAACGGTCGTGATTTGCGTAATCTCGCACGTGTTGCGACGAGCGGTATTCACAATGGTCCCATTGCACTGCTTTGGATAACCAGATTTGGAGCGATCTACACCATGTCACTGAAGACGGATGTCGAATTCTTCCGCCTCCTCACGAATAGCTATCGCCGTTTGCTCGGTAAATCGCTGGTGCCGTCCGACATTGGCGACGCCGAGGGCGCTGCATGGCTCTATTCGTCAGCGTCGTTTGGCCTTCTCGCGCACGATACGCAGGCCGACCCGATGTTTATCTATGGCAACTCAAAAGCGCAGACGATCTTCGGATACGACTGGGAAGAGATCACGTCTCTGCGCTCGCGGCTTTCAGCGGAACTTCCGGAGCGCGGGGAGCGTCAGGCGTTTCTGGATCAGGTCGCGCGCGACGGTTTCGTCACCGGGTATCGCGGCATTCGCATTACGAAGTCCGGGCAGCGTTTCTGGATCGAGCATGCAACGGTGTGGCAGTTATTCGACGACTCAGGCGTGGTGCGTGGCCAGGCGGCCATGATTCCGCAGATTGCGAAGTTCTAAAGATCCTATACTGGCCCGAAAGCAACGACATAATCGCTTCTTCCGGGCTGCGAGCCCGCGACATCAAGCAGATCTTTTTATGCGGTGATTTTCAGGCACTGAGAATAAAGTGACGGCCTGCTGAGGGGTGTTAAAGACTTAGCACATTAAGTCGTCGAAAGACGCAAATGATAAGCCCCTGTTTCTGAAAGGCCCAATTCGTTGAGTTAATGTCCTTGAAAAGCGCGGAATGTTGATTAGTCTTCCGCCATCGCATCGATTTCAGGGCGTGGGGCTACCATGAGTTCGCTTAAGACCTTCGGGCATTTTCTTTGGCTTGTGCGGAAAACGTGGCTGACACGGGGAGCACGCTTGTATTATTCCCAGTTCGGAGAAGATGCTGTGCTCCGCGAGATAATCAGCCCTGCGTGCTCCAAGGGCGTTTATGTGGATGTGGGTGCTTATCACCCCATCAAGTTTTCAAATACGTATGCGTTGTACAAGCGCGGCTGGCGGGGCATCAACATTGATATGGACCCCATCAAGATCGAAGCCTTCAGCCTCGCGCGGGCGTCCGATACCAATGTGTGCGCGGCTATTTCTAGCGAAAAGGCTGTGAAGAACGTCTACAACTTCTCGAGCTATGGGTTGACCTCCACTCTCGATCCTGAAGTAGCCGCAAATGGAACGGCGACGCCTACATCGGTGCGCAGTGTCGAGACTACGACGTTGGACGACGTGCTCGAACATAGCCGTTACTCCGATCATGAGATCGACCTACTTTCCATCGACGCCGAAGGTCACGATTATCAGGTGTTGATGTCGATCAATATTGAAAAGTACAAGCCGAAAATCATCATTGTCGAATCCTCGTCTACTTCAATGCGGGATGTCGTTGACTCGAAAGTGTACGACTATCTTGAGAAGCGCGGTTATCGGCTCGTCAGCTGGACGCATCTTTCGCTGATTTTCAGGGTAGATAAGTCCAGAATCTTCCGCTACCAGCTATAAGGGCGGCGCGAACGCGGACTTCGCGACGTCTCTTACCAGGATGCCGGGCCGCGCAGCCGCATGCGTCGCGGAAACAAACAGGCGTTTGTGCGCGGGCTCGCAAACGCGTTCCTTGCAGTTTCCTTTATGTCCGCTTGCATGTCGCCTGCTAAGGCTTCGCCGCGAGGTGAGCGCCGCGGTCCATCAATTTAAAAAAAGTTTGGAATAAACGTCGGGGCCCTGTGTTTGCCCCTATGTAGCCAGATGCAAACGCATTAATCCGGAACCCGACGAGAAGGAAGTTCGAAGGAACGAATGCCGACCCGTGATACCGGAAAGTCAGATAGTTAGGAATCCGATAGTAATTGTTGTTCGGCGGAAATGATCCTGCCGGTCTGTGCAAAGCGATTTTATCCGCGGCTTGCCGCCGCGAACCATTCACTTAATTAAGGAGTATTGATCATGTCAAAATTGTTCGTAAGCCTCGCTCTCGCCGTTTCCGCTCTCGGCGCTCCGGTACTCAGCTTCGCTCAAAGCAGCGCTCCGCTCACACGTGCGGAAGTTCGTGCGGATCTCGTTCGAGTCGAGCACGCTGGATATCGGCCTACCAGCGGTGACGATGTTAACTACCCGGCAGATGTCCAGGCAGCAGAAGCAAAAGTCGCAGCACAAGGCGACCAGCAACTGACGATGCAAGCCGTCGGCGGTGTCGCGCAAAGCGGCAGTTCGGCGTCGGGCGCTGCGTCACATGCCGCGATGCAATCTGCTTGCGTCGGCCCGGTCAGCTTCTGCAACCTCTACTCCGGTAGTTAAGTGCCGCACGTCGGATCCTGTGGACCATGCAGTCGTGCACAGGATCCCACCTGGTTATCTAATCGTTATCAATGGAGTTTCGTCGTGAAAATCTTGCCATTAGCCGCAACGGTTCTTTCCTTGTCTGCATGCATGTTCGCATCCGCCAGCGCAATGGCGCAGGACACGCAACCCGCCAAAGCGCCGATCCGCAATATCGTTCTCGTTCATGGCGCGTGGGTCGACGGCTCGGGGTGGAGACCGGTCTATGACATCCTGACCAAAGACGGCTACCACGTCACAATGGTGCAGGAGCCGCTGACCTCGCTCGACGACGACGTGGCGGCAGCGAAGCGGGTGATCGACATGCAGGACGGTCCCACCATTCTGGTCGCGCACAGTTATGGCGGCTCAGTGATCACCGAGGCCGGCGTCGATCCGAAAGTAGCGGGGCTGGTGTACGTGGCGGCTCATGCGCCGGCAGTGGGCGAAGACGAAAGCGATCTGGGCAAGAAGATGCCCAGCTACACGTCGCAGCAGGCAGGCGCCATCAAGAAGACGGACGACGGTTACACCTATCTGAATCCCGCCGATTTCGCGAAAGATTTCGCAGCCGATCTGCCGCTCAAGGAAGCGGAGTTCGAGTCACGGGCGCAGATTCTCACGGCAGCCAAGGTCTTCTCCGAGCCGATGAAGGTTGCCGCCTGGACCATGAAACCGAGTTGGGGCATCGTGGCGGCCGACGACAAGATCATCAATCCGGACCTCGAGCGCTTTTACTACCAGCGCGCGCATAGCCACACTACGGTACTGGCGGGTGCAAGCCACTCCGTGTATGAATCGCGTCCCAAGGAAGTCGCCGCGGTGATCGAAGACGCGGCGAAGCATGCGCAGCAGTGAAGATGTGTCAACGCCAGCGCGTCGCTGTGGCTGGAATTGTTGCCGGCTCGGGCACGCGCATCGAATGTCATCTGCCAGGGTTCGGCGACGCAGCCACCGTTCGATCAATGCGCGTCAGTTGCCGTCGTGCCGAACCGGCTGTCCTTTACGTGCGTCTCGCCCTGCGATCGTGCTTAGTCGATCGGTGCGATGCGCGCATAGACACAAGCGAGAGGATTGAAGGCCTTGCATGCCGCGTTCGTGCTTTTGCTGCAACGCCCACCTGTCACTCTTGCATGATAAAAACCGTGCGCGCGCGGCTCCCATTGTCTTCCCAATGCGTCGCTAGTTCTGCAAGCGGAACCGCGCGTGTATCGATTTCGAAGCGCGACGGCACGGCCGCATGGAGCACCTCGCGCACCGCGTGCAGAAGCCGCTCGAAAGGAATGCTGCCTATACCGCTGCCGAGCAACGTGATTGCCGAAGCGCGCAGCGCTGCGGCCGGCAATGCAACAGCGGCGCCGGCGATCGAGCCGATCTGCACGAAACGCATCGGATAACCGCCAAGAAGCGACCGCGCCGCGGCTGTCAGCAGCGTCAACGCGCTCGCGCCCCACAAGTAGTCGAGCACCACGTCAACGCCGTCACGAAAGTGCGGTTGCAGCGCACTGTTCAACGCCGGCTCGTCCTGATCGAGCGAGATCACGCAGTCCGCGCCCACGGCCTGGAGTCGGCTGAGGGTTTGCGGATGCCGCCCTGTTGCAATCACTTTTGCGGCCCCGAGATGCTTCGCAATCTGCACGGCGAGGCGTCCCGATGCACCCGTCGCACCGTTCACCAGTACAGTCTCGCCGGCAACGAATTTTGCGCGCTCGATGAGGGCTGCCCACGACGACATGCCGGGAATGGCCAGGGCCGCGGCGGTGACAGGTTCGAGTGCCTCCGGAATGACGATGCACTGCTTCTGCGCGACCAGGGTTCGCTGCGCGAAACCGCCTGACGGCTCGCTGGGTCCGAAGAAATAAACGCGCGTGCCGTCCGGGCGGCGCCCGACACCGTCGATACCGGGTACGAACGGCAACGTCTGCGACGACGAATAGTGCGTGCCGGACGCTCTCCCGCGCGTGACATGGCTGAGTGCGGAAGCCTCGACGTCGATCACCATTTGGCCATCCGCGGGTACCGGTTCAGGGAAGTCCCCATAGACGGGCATCTGGCCGGCTTGCATAACGACGGCTGCTTTCATCGATTCACCTCGTCGAGCGAACAAGTAAGCGGCTGCGCGTCGATCCATGCACGCAATGCCGGATCGATAATGGTAAGCACATCGAACAGTCCCGACGCGCGCAAGGCCGGCAATGCTTCGACAATATCGGCGGCGGCTCGCTCACGCGCCGTCTCGGTGGAGGCGCGATCGCTCCAGATACGCGCGTTGGCAAGAAAGGCGGCGACGGTGCCCTTGCGGATCGTCACGCCGCGAACGTCGACGGAATCGACGTGGTCTGGAAGAAGCTGTTCGGCTCTCATCGCAGTGAGTTCCTCGAAGTGGTAGTGCGCTCAGTGTAGGCATGCAGGGGCGGCGCGTCTCAGGTATAAAGGCCATTCGATACGGATTTCCAGCCATGACCACTCCGCTGATTCGCCCAGAGCTAGTGACATCGCCCGACGGGCCGTTCCTTGCTGCCGCAGAACTCACGCAGCGCGAATCGCGCGCGGTGTCGTCGCATACCCATGCGCGCGGGCAATTAATGGGCGCATTGAGCGGGCTCGTTTCGGTCGGCGTGAAGCGGCAGCAATGGGTCGTTCCCGCAATTCACGCGATATGGATTCCGCCGCATTGCGAGCACTCGATCCGCTCGCATGGCCCGTTTTCAGGATGGAGCGTGTTCATTGCGGAGCATAGGTGCGATGCGTTACCGCGTGAGCCGCGCTCGATCCGCACCACGCCGCTGCTGCGAGCCGCTGTGCGGCGCGCAGCAAGTTGGAACGGGTCGCTGCTCGATGTGCAACAGACGCGGGTCGCCGAGGTCATCCTGGACGAACTGGCGGCGTCCAAGGCGGAATTGCTGGGCTTACCGAGCCCAGAAGACGCACGGCTAGTGCGCATCACCGACGCGCTCGTTTGCAATCTGTCCGACACACGCCGTCTCGAACAATGGGCCGAGTGGGCAGGGCTTTCGCCGCGCACGCTGAGCAGGCGGTTCGTCGCCGAGACGGGGCTCAGCTTTGCGCAATGGCGCGCGCAGGCCAGATTGCTGCGCGCGTTGGAACTGGTCGCCGATGGTGTCAGCATCACGACCATTGCACTCGAACTAGGCTACGAGAACGTGAGCGCTTTCATCGACATGTTCAGGCGCGCAACGGGAACCACCCCCGGCCGTTATGCAGCGGCGGACGGTAGTTCCGTTGACTAGCAAGCGGCTGGCGCAGCGACAGCGAGCGGCTCGCTATCGCTACAATATGCGGATGTTTCGTCCTTCCGATGGCATCGAGCGCCAGACATGCTGATCTCCTGTTTCTCCAGTGGCGACGCCATTCGCACACGGCGCGTGAGCGACATCGTGCTGTCGGGCATCGTCGACGTGCCCGAGCTGCCTCATCGTGTGCTGGTCGATTGGGAGAGGGAGACGTCGTCGCGCATGGTTCTCGATCCCGGCGATGTCGAAGTCATGCCTTTCGCGCGAACACGTATGCGTTGGCCGGATTACACGCTCTGTGTTCAGGCGATGTCGGACTGGACGCGCTCACTCGGATTGCCCGACGTACTTGCCTCCAGCGACGTCGCCTTAATGGCTTGCCGCGGCGCCACGTATCACCATGACGCCATGCAATACGGCGGCGCGGCATTCTGCAACCTGTTCCTGAGCGACGACAAGGGGCTCGACCTGCATTTCGCCTCTTCGGGGCAGCGCATTCCGTTGACCCGCGGAACGGCCGTGATATTCGACACGGGTCAGCCTCATGGTGTGATCCGGCGAGGTAGCAGCGGCTTCAACGTGGACGACTTCACGCCGGATCGCGATAGCGTGCAGATCTTCCTGACGTGGGAGCTTCCTATCGAAGACGTACATGTCGCACGCGCGCTTCAAGTCGAATTCGACGTTGCACCTTTACCCCTCTCACAGCCCGCTGAAGAGCAGGTATTGCTGAATGGCGAACCGGTCGTCGTGTGTCCGGATTCGGGCCGCTGGCGTAAGCCCGATTGATGTTCGGCGTTATGCCGATGTCGATGCGCGACGTCTGTATGATGGCGAGTTGCGCTCGACCGCAAGCTCGCGCAAACGGTCGACGCAGACTACGCACAATGGGCTGCCGCAACGCGGCGCTAACGCATCCATTTACGACGATTCATAGGAAGACCGCCATGACGGCCGCAACGCAATTCGATCAGGTTTCCGTTATCAAACGTGCCAACGTCTACTTCGACGGCAAGTGCGTTTCGCACACCGTTCTCTTCGCGGACGGCACGCGTAAGACGCTGGGTGTGATTTTGCCGGGCACGCTCAACTTCGGAACGGACGCGCCCGAACTGATGGAAGTGCAAGCCGGCCAGTGCCGCATCCGCCTTGAAGGCAGCGACGAATGGAAGACCTATCGCGCGGGCGAGTCGTTTTCGGTGCCCGGCAAGAGCCGCTTCGACATCGACGTGATCGAAACGCTCGACTACGTCTGCAGCTATCTGTAACTGCGATTGAACGTGTAGCGCTGGAGTCTCGGAACGAGACTCCAGGCAAACGCGATGCTATGCCGATAGGTTCTATCGGAAGTGCTTCAAACCGCGCGACGCACCATCAATTCCTTGATCTTGCCGATCGCCTTGGTCGGGTTCAGTCCCTTCGGACAGACGTCGACGCAGTTCATGATCGTGTGGCAGCGGAACAGACGGTACGGGTCTTCCAGATTGTCGAGCCGCTCGCCGGTGGCTTCGTCACGGCTGTCCGCGATGAAACGGTACGCCTGCAGCAGACCCGCCGGGCCCACGAACTTGTCCGGATTCCACCAGAAGCTCGGGCACGACGTCGAGCAGCTCGCGCACAGAATGCATTCGTAGAGCCCGTCGAGCTCGTCGCGCTCTTCCGGCGACTGCAGACGCTCCTTCTCCGGCGGCGGCGTGTCGTTGATCAGGTACGGCTTGATCGAGTGGTACTGGTTGAAGAACTGCGTGAAGTCGCAGATCAGGTCGCGCACCACCGGCAACCCCGGCAGCGGACGCAGCACGATCTTCTGCGGCAGGTCGTTCAGGTTCGTCAGGCACGCCAGACCGTTCTTGCCGTTGATGTTCATCGCGTCCGAACCGCACACGCCTTCGCGGCACGAACGGCGGAACGACAGCGTCTCGTCGAGCGCCTTCAGTTTCACCAGCGCGTCGAGCAGCATGCGCTCGTGCGAGTCGATCTCGATCTCGTACGACTGCATGCGCGGCGCCGCGTCGCGGTCCGGATCGTAGCGGTAGATTTCAAATGTACGCTTGGCCATTTCTGAATTCCTTTGATCTGTGCCTTAGAAGGTCCGCGCCTTGGGCGGCACCGATTCGACCGTCAGCGGCTGCATGTGCACCGGCTTGTAGTCGAGGCGGTCGCCTTCGCTGAACCACAACGTATGGCGCAGCCAGTTTTCGTCGTCGCGATGCTCGAAGTCGTTCTGCGCATGCGCGCCGCGGCTTTCCTTGCGCGCCTCGGCCGACACCATCGTCGCGCGCGCCACCTCGATGAGGTTTGCCACTTCCAGCGCCTCGACACGCGCGGTGTTGAACACCTTCGACTTGTCCTTCAGGTGGATATTGTCCACACGTGCGGCCACCTCGCGGATCGCCTCCACGCCTTCGGAGAGCAGCGCCGAGGTGCGGAACACGCCCGCGTGCTTCTGCATCGTGCCGCGGATGTCGTTGGCAACCGACTGCGCGTACTCGCCCGAGGACGAGCTCTCGAGCTTCGCCAGACGCGACAGCGCGAAGTCCGCCGCGTCGGCCGGCAACGGCTTGTGGTTCTTTATTTCCTTCACGTGCTTCACGATGTGGTTGCCCGCCGCGCGGCCGAACACCACCAGATCGAGCAGCGAGTTCGTGCCCAGACGGTTCGCGCCGTGCACCGACACGCACGAGCATTCGCCCACCGCATAGAAACCGTTGACCGGCTCCTCGTGACCCTTCGCGGTGCCCACCACCTGGCCGTGGATGTTCGTCGGAATGCCGCCCATCTGGTAGTGGATGGTCGGCACCACCGGGATCGGTTCCTTGATGCAGTCGACGTTGGCGAACTTCAGCGCGATCTCGCGGATCGACGGCAGACGCTTCATGATCGTCTCCGCGCCGATGTGCGACAGGTCCAGCAGCACGTGGTCCTTGTTCGGACCCACGCCGCGGCCTTCCTTGATCTCCTGGTCCATCGAGCGCGACACGAAGTCGCGCGGCGCCAGATCCTTCAGGGTCGGCGCGTAGCGTTCCATGAAACGCTCGCCGTTCGAGTTGCGCAGGATGCCGCCTTCGCCGCGCACGCCTTCGGTGATCAGCACGCCCGCGCCGGCCACGCCGGTCGGGTGGAACTGCCAGAACTCCATGTCCTGCAGCGCGATGCCCGAGCGCGCCGCCATACCGAGGCCGTCGCCGGTGTTGATGAACGCGTTGGTCGAGGCCGCGAAGATCCGGCCCGCGCCGCCCGTGGCAAACAGCGTCGTCTTGCCTTCGAGGATGTAGACCTCGCCCGTTTCCATTTCGAGCGCGGTCACGCCGAGCACGTCGCCGTCGGCGTCGCGGATCAGATCGAGCGCCATCCATTCGACGAAGAACTGCGTCTTCGCCGCAACGTTCTGCTGGTACAGCGTGTGCAGCAGCGCGTGACCGGTGCGGTCAGCCGCCGCGCACGCGCGCTGCACGGGCTTCTCGCCGTAGTTCGCGGTGTGGCCGCCGAACGGGCGCTGGTAGATCGTGCCGTCGGCGTTGCGGTCAAACGGCATGCCGAAGTGTTCGAGCTCGTAGACGGCGTTGGGCGCCTCGCGGCACATGAACTCGATCGCGTCCTGGTCGCCGAGCCAGTCGGAGCCCTTGATCGTGTCGTAGAAGTGGTAGTGCCAGTTGTCCTCGCTCATGTTGCCGAGCGACGCGCCGATGCCGCCCTGCGCGGCGACCGTGTGCGAGCGGGTGGGGAACACCTTGGAGAGCACGCACACGGACAGGCCCGCGCGCGCCAGTTGCAGCGACGCGCGCATTCCCGAGCCGCCCGCGCCGACGATGACCACGTCAAACTTGCGACGCGGCAGAGTATTCTTGATTGCAGCCATTCTTTTACACTCTCCAGAGAATCTGCGCAGCGTAGCCCGCGCACGCGAGCAGCCAGACGATGGTCAGCGCCTGCAGGAACAGGCGCATGCCCACGGGCTTCACATAGTCCATCCAGATGTCGCGGATGCCGACCCACGCGTGATAGAACAGCGAGAGCAGCGTGACAAAGGTGGCCAGCTTCATCCACTGGGTGGCGAAGATCGAGGCCCAGCCTTCGTAGGAGAAGTCGTGCGCGCCGAAGAACCACGCGAGCAGGATCACCGTGTAGACGGCCATCACGACCGCGGTGATGCGTTGTGCGAGCCAGTCGCGCAGACCGTAGTGCGCGCCGACGACCAGACGCTTCGGACCGATTCGGTTAGGGGCTGCCATTTTTTTAGAATGCTCCGAAGAGTTTCGCCGCGAAGGCGAGCGTGAGAAGCGAGGACACGACGAACACGACGATGGAGGTCTGCCTGCCGCCTTCCTTGTTGACCGCGCGGTGCGTGTCCATCACGAGGTGACGGATGCCGGCGCAGAAGTGGAACAGGAACGCCCAGGCCAGCACCAGCGTGATGAGCTTGACGATGATGTTGGAGAGAAAGCCCTTGAAGACCTCGAAGCTCAGTTCGGAAGTCAGGCTCTGGTCGAAGAGGTACAGCAGGAACGGAAGGAAAACAAACAGCAGACCACCGCTCAAGCGATGAAGAATCGACACGCGCCCTGCAAGCGGCAGGCGATACGCCGTCAATATCTGCCCGATACCGATGTTCCGGAATTCCGGCCTCGGTTTTTTTAATGTGTCAGCCACAGTAGACCCCCTTTGCCTCTTTAGATAAACACAACGGCGCACTCCGCCGCTCGCTCCGATATAGGCGCGAATCGTCCCACCTCATCCTTTGATCGAACGGAGTTGTATTGCGGGAAGATATTTAGGACGGACCGCGCGATAGCGATATTTTGTCGCACCGCTGATATACTGTCCAATATCTATCGCGTCTTACTGAAATAGCTTTTTCAGATATCAGATGGAACTGCGTCATATTCGCTACTTTCTCGCTGTCGCCGAAGAGCGCAACGTCACTCGCGCGGCCGAAAGACTCGGCATCGGTCAGCCGCCGCTCAGCCAGCAGATCCACGCGCTAGAAGACGAAATGGGCGTGCGGCTGTTTCGCCGCACCGGTCATGGCGTTGTATTGACGGAGGCCGGCGAGGCCTTCGCCGCCGACGCCAAGCGCATCCTGCACGACACGCGGCTCGCGGTCGAAAAGGCGCAGAGCGCGGGGCGCGGCGAAATCGGGCAGCTCAACATCGGCTTTACGGGGTCCGCAGCGTTCAATCCTGTCGTATCCAAGCTGATTCGCGATTATCGGCAGGACTACCCGAACGTCACCCTCACGCTTGCGGAAGGCAACACCGCACAATTGCTCGCCTATCTCGGCGACGGCCGTGTGGACGTCGCCTTCGTGCGCCTCGGCAGTCAGTCGCCAGCGGGCGTGCAGTTCCATCACATCGCAATCGAGCCGATGCGGGTCGTATTGCCGGCAACGCATCGTCTCGCGAAGAAACGCAAGATTGCGCTGTCCGCATTGGCAGAAGATCCGTTCGTGATGCTTCCGCGAGAAGCGAGTCCCACGCTGCATGACGTCATTGTCGGAGCATGCAGGGAAGCCGGCTTCGAGCCGATCGCGGGACAGCAGGCGCCGCGGCTTTCGTCCGTGGTGAATCTGGTCGCTGCCGAGTTCGGCGTCTCACTGGTGCCGGCTTCGGTATGTCAGATACAGGTCGAAGGCGTCGCTTATACCGACGTGCTCGGCAACGCCATCTCGATCCGGCTCGTGCTGGCCTCGCGCATCGAGGCCGCGCCCGCGAAGACAGCGAACTTCCTGCAGAAGGCGGTTGCGTTGGCGTCGTCGGTTACGTGAGGCAGTCGACCAACACCATGATGCGTTGACCGCTCAACGCGTTCGCAGTTGCTGCGATGGTGCGGCATTCGACGCATTGCCGCCCGCCGAACCAGCTCCAGGTAACGGTATCTCGATGTGACACGAGATGCCGTCTGCGTTGAACGTGAGTTCGGTGCGTGCCTGCAGCGTGAACTTCAGCGCCTTCTCGATGAGTTGCCGGCCGAAGCCGGTCCGGCTGCTATCCGGTCTGGCGCGAACCCCGCTTTCCACCCACTCGAATACGAGCAATGCAGCCTCGGCGGTGCCCGCCTCGACGCGCCAGCGCACGTCGAGGCGGGCCTGCTCCTCCTTCAGCGCGCCGTATTTGAGCGCATTGGTCGCCAGCTCGTGCAGGACGAGCGCGATGATCTGTATGTTCCGGAATCCGAGCGGCACGACCGGGCCACTGATCTTGACCCGTTCGCCGTTTGCAACGCCGAGCGCATCGAACTCGAGCCGCACGATATCGCTCAGGTTGATCAGATTGCCGTCCGCTTCCCCGACCAATCCCTGCAGGCGTCCCAGCGCCGCGAGGCGGCTCGTGAACGTTTCCAGCTTTTGATCGGCGGTGAGTGTCTGTTCAGCAATAGATTGAATCACCGCCAGCAGATTGCGCGTGCGATGCTGCAACTCGCCGATCAGCACGTTCTGCCTGTCTTCAGCATGGACCATGTCCGTGACGTCGACAAAAGCAATCACCACACCGTCGATCTGCCTGTCGCCGTTGCGGTACGGCGCAAGGCGCACCAGGAAATGCGCAAGCCCATCCCTGCCGCTGACGTGGCGCTCCCGCGGCTGGTTCGTTTTGAAGACGGTCTCGATATCGTGCTCGAGCCCGTGCAACTCAAGCCGGCTGACGAGTTCCGTGATGGGACGGCCGCGGTCGATAGCACGGATATGGAAAATGCTGTCCATTGCGGGCGTGAACGAACGGATGACCAGGTTGCGGTCGAGAAACACCGTTGCCACCGACGTGCTCTCGAACAGGTTTCGCAAGTCGCTGTTCGAGCGGTCGAGCGCGTCGATCTTGCCGCTCAATTCCATGTTGACGGTTTGCAGTTCCTCGTTGAGCGAAACGAGTTCTTCCTTCGACGCCTCCAGCTCTTCATTCGACGACTGCAGTTCTTCGTTGACCGAGACCAGTTCCTCATTGGAGGACTTCAATTCCTCCAGTGCTGTCTCGTACTCTTCGATCATGGACTGCAAACGCTCGCGCGTCTCGCGCAACTCCTTTTCGATCTGCGCCGCGGTGCCGTCGTGCATGGACTGCGCGCGCGCAAGCGCTTCCTCGCGGGCCGCTAGCGGACCTTCGTCCTCGAAGATGACGAGATACATATGCTCGTCCTGCGGCTGACCAGTCAGCGGTTCCACTGTCAGGCTGATGAGCTGCACGCGGCCGTCTTCGCCCTCCACGACGACGCCTTCGCGCGTGACCGTGCGGCCCGACTCGACCGCTTCGCGAAACACCGACCGCAGATCGAGGCTGAGTCCCTTGCGTGCGAGCGCAAACAGTTGCCGCGTCGGCACGCCGGGCGCCGCCTCCAGGTATTTGCCGGTGCGGCCCGAGTAATAGACGACATCGCCGTCGCGCGTGACGAGCACATGCGGCGGTGTGAAGCGCTCCAGCATATGGTTGTCCACCACATGCCGCAGCGCAGCGCCGCCGAGCGCAGGGCGGCTCGGCGTCAGTCCTCCGGGTTGCCCGATCTTCAACGAAGAGACCGACAGCGGCACGCGGATCTGCGGCGAAACATCAGCTCTGCGCCGGAAGATGCGGTGCTTCTTCTCGACGGGCAGAAACAGTTCGTCAAACTGGCTGACGTTCTCCGATGTACCGAGGAAGAGATACCCGTCCGGTCGCAGCGCATAGTGAAACGTCGGGATCGCCTGATTCTGGATTTCGGTACCGAAGTAAATCAGCAGGTTGCGGCAGGAGACCAGGTCGATGCGCGAAAAAGGCGGATCGCGAATCACACTGTGCGGCGAGAAGATGCAGAAGTCGCGCACTTCCTTCGTGAGGACATAGCTGCTGCCGTCCCGAATGAAGAAGCGCTCGCGTCGTTCTTCGGATACTCCGTCGAGCATCGCTAGCGGGTAGCGTGCCGCGCGGGCGACAGAGAGCGCGCCGTCGTCGATGTCGGTGGCGAAAATCTGTACGCGCGGCGCCGGCTGGCGGCCATCCATCTGCTCGCGCAGCAGCATCGCAATCGAATAGACTTCTTCACCGGTCGCGCAACCGGGCACCCACACGCGAATTGTGTCGTCGGCGCCGCGTCCCTCCAGCAACTGGGGAATCACGATTTCCGCGAGCGCTTCGAACGCCTGCGCATCGCGAAAGAAGCTGGTCACGTTGATCAGCAGGTCTCGAAACAGAGCGGCGACTTCTTCCGGCTCTTTCGACAGACGCGCAACGTATGCCTCCGGCGTGAGGATTTCAAGGACCTGCATGCGCCGCTGCACGCGGCGCACAAACGTGTTCACCTTGTAACCGCTGAAGTCATGTCCAACCTGACTGCGCAGGATCGCGTAGATCGCAGTGCGTGCCTCGTCGAACTCGCTTGCATCGATTTGCGCTCCTGACTTCCCGGCAAAGCCGTCGAGCATGAAGACGCCCGCGGCGAAGCTCGCGAGCTTCTGGCCCATTACCTCGGCGGGCACCACGAAATCGACGAGGCCCGTCGCGATCGCGCTTCTCGGCATGTCCGGATGATGCGGGCCAAAGCCGTCGCCGGCCTGCGCGAGTGTCAACCCGCCGCGCTCCTTGATTGCCTTGATGCCTAGCGTGCCGTCGGAATCGGCGCCCGAGAGAATCACGCCGGCTGACAGTTCGCCGACGTCGGCCGCGAGCGTGCTGAAGAAAACATCAATCGGTTTGCGCTCGCGCCGGAGCTTGTCCTGAGACTGCACGTGCAGTGTGCGGTCCTTGACACTCACGACGGCGTCGGCGGGCAACAGGTACACGTTGTTGGATTCGATGGACGTGCCGTCTGCAATGGCGTGCACCGGCATGTCGGTGAAGCGGGCGACGATTTCCGGCAGCATGCTGTCGCGATCGGGACTCAGATGCGTGACGATCACGCACGCGAGGCCGGGGTTTCGCGGCATGCCGCGGAAGAAGCCCTCAAGCGCTTCGACGGCGCCAGCGGACGCGCCTATGCCGACAATCGGAAAAGTGGTGGGTCGCGTCATCGTTTGTCCCGCATTGCCGCGCGTTTGCGACCATCGGGATGGGCCTGCCGCTTCGGGGGCGTACCGTCCGCGCTATTGTCCAGCGAAGGCATGGACTGCTCCTGCAGCAGCCGCGGTCCGGCACGGACGACCTCGCTTGCCGTGCTGAAGCGGCCTACGACAATTTCTGCCTTTATGAACGACGCCAGTCGCTCCGTCAGACTGACGCATAGCGCGTGCTTGCTCGGCATGGGCGACTCGCGAAAATGGATGGGTATGATTTTATATTACGCCTTTGGAACTGGGCACTTTGATCACCCGTGGCGGGCTCAAAAGACAGAATCGCGAGACAGAAGAGCATGATCACTGCGCACGCCCATTCACCGATGTTTGCAATGCGGCATCGGCAGCAGTGATCGCATACGACCTTGGTCCGATTGTCCTCAACAGATACGCAGCGCAATCATGTACTCACGACGCGAGCTTATGCGTCGTCGGGAACACCCTGGGAGCTGTTGTGGATGTTTACAGGAAACACCGCTTCTGCGCCGTCGCATTGAGCGGTGTGTTCCTGAGCGTTGCGGTCTAGCCAAGCCGGCGAGGGCGCTGAAATCGGCGCTGCAATCGGCGCGGTTGGCGGCACGATGGTTTGCGGAGCGCGGGCTCGCAACAATCGGCAGGCCGCTGCAGATTGGAGTCAGGCGGAACGTGTTATTGGATGCCGCCACTGAGCGAAACGGCGTGCGTGTTATTCCGCTGGATGCGAAGTGCTTCATGGCCGCGTGATGCAACCGTGGCCGGAAGTCTACCTTGGCCCGCAGATAGCGGCGAGCTTTAAGGCGAGAGTCTCATTCCTCTCGTCGCCATGACATCACAGAAATGGTCAAGCCGGGACGAGCCCTTAACGTTACTACCTGAGTACTCATCTGACCGCGTCATGTGACTGCGGCCGACCGAGTGATGTGATTGCTGCCGCAACGATTCAACGATTTAAGAACGATGTGTTTACCCGCGTACCGGTCCTTCGGCCGGAGCGCTAACGGAGGCCAACAATGAACAGACGGAACTTCGTGTTAAGAACTGCGGCTGCGATGGCTGCTTCCACTCTGGCGGTTGCCGGTTGCACCATGACGTCAGGCGGCGGCAAAAGCGCTGAGACCGACGCGTCCAAGCGCCAGGCCATTGATGCGAGTGTGAACGGTACATTGAGCCGGCTGTTCTCAACGGTGCAAGGCTCACGGGAACTTGCGTCGAAGGCACAAGGGATTCTGGTGTTTCCCGACGTGAAGAAGGCTGCGTTCATTGTGGGCGCCCAGTATGGCGAAGGCGCATTGCGTGTGGGCGGCACTACGGCTGGCTATTACAGCACGGCGGCGGCGTCATTTGGATTTCAGGCGGGGGCACAATCCACCGCTGTCGTTTTCATGTTCATGACAAGCGACGCGCTCGCCAAATTTCAGAGTTCGTCTGGCTGGTCGGCCGGAGGTGATGTTGGGGTATCGGTCGTGAAGGTAGGTGCGAATGGCGCAATCGATACGACATCGGCAACCTCGCAGGTAGTCGCCCTCGTCCTCACCAATGTCGGCCTGATGGCCGACGCTTCGGTTAACGGTGCGAAGGTGACGAAGCTCAACCTTTAGGCCCTGAAGCATGTGATAGCAATGTATCGGGCGTTTGCTCGATCTTAACGTCGTCGCGCTCCGGCGTGACCTGGACGACGATGGTCCAATCGCTTCAGGACATGTCCGCGATCCACGCAGCGCATCCGGCGTCGTGTCGTTAAAGGTCGGCACGACGCGCGGGACGCATACTCGCTCGGAAATAGAGTCTGGATGTCGTCAAACGTCAGGAATCCGAACTTGGTCAGGAATGCTTCAGCCCGTTCATGCTGCAATGTCGCCTGATTGACTTCGATCGCGGGCCATCTCAGTCACGCACTTATCGTTATCTGGCTCAGCTTTAGACAGTGCGCGAAATTATGCTATTTGGTCGCAGTTAGCATAATCGCGCCGAAGTAGAGCGCGTAACGCGATTCCAAACCGGAAACGTTTTGAATTCTCACTGCCTGTACGCTATAAGCGAACTCGATTGCTTCTTGCATAGGTGAGCTTGAAGCGGAATGCAAGCGATGCAGCGAAAGCCATGCCCCTGTAGCCTCGGCCTTCGAATTCGCCTACGGGTGACGAACGGCCACCGTGAGCCTTTAAGGCGCAAATGTGTCCATACGGTACTTTCGCAATTCCCTCTCGACTTGCAACGATGTTATTAACAGGCTATTGAACGCCAAGTCGAACGCGAGTCACGCCATTTTTTCCGATGCTTCCAGTTCGCTCGAAAAAAATTCTGAAAAAAACAGGTTGCTACCTTTCATCCGGCTATCTTCCCGTCTATGGTACTCAAAGGTACCAAACAAATACGGCTTTCGTGCGATTAGGTGAGCCGACCAATAACCTACTAGATCTCATTTTGCTGATTGACCGAAGAGCTCGCTCATCTGTCGATCTGTTGAGCGGGTAGTGTGGCATGTTCGAGCACATTCCCGCGAAGAGGCGCACGTTGCTGCTCGATACCGTAGGGCCAATACGGAGAGTCCAGTCATGAATATGCCCACACGCGACCCCCGCACGATGATGGCGGGGATTGCGTCAGCCCTTGAGCGGCTTAAACATTCATGGGGAGCCAGCGCAAGGAGACAGAACCCGACGCCGTCAGGCAGACCTGCCAGAATGATTACGGCAAATCGAGCGCATGACAGGCCGCGGGTCGACATACCTGACGTGGCACCTCGCAAAGCGGGGAGCGGACAGGACAATTTCGTTCGAAAGCAGTTGCACCCCCGGGCATACAGACGACCATCCACTGCGCGCTCCGACCGTATGGGGCAGTTAAAGAGTGCGCTGGTTAGATATCTGTCATGGCCGACGGGTCGCGCTGAAGACACGAGGCTTAATCGCGCGAGAGAAGCGCTGAAGCCACTGCTGGAAATGATGCCTGCGGCGATGATCGTGGTCGATCACGCTAATAAGGTAGTACAGGCCAACCAGCTTGCCGCAACGCTTTTCTCCTATACAGCGGAGGAAATGAGCGGTCTCTCTTTCGCCCAGTTGTTTCCTCGCATGGATAACGACGCGGTGGCACGGCGAGGACATCCATCATCAAGCGGCGTACCAGAAGACTTTTCAGCTTCCAGCGCGCGACGAACAGCCGTTGCACGATGTAAGGACGGCAGCGAACGGCCGGTTAGCGTGAAGTGTACGCACTACAGACCGGCTGGCGCATTCGTATGGGTCGTCACTGCCGACGACGTGCAAGCTCACGCAGAGATGGTCAGCGACGAGTCGCAGCACGCGCATCTTGCGCGCGTTTTCGAGCTGGCGGAAATGGCGGCCGTTCTTGCTCACGAAATCAATCAGCCGCTCACCGCGATTCTGAGTAACGCACAGGCGGTACAGCGATTCCTGCATCTGACCAGAAGCGGTTCAACTGATTTGCGGGAGGCGTTTGCGGACATCGTGGCGGATAGTTTTCGAGCCACTGAGATCGTTCGCAAGCTGCGGCAGTTCGTCCGTCGGGCCGCACCCGAGACACGATCCATCGACATTGGAAGTCTGGTCAGCGGAGCGATGCACCTCATGCGTCGCGATGCGGTGGTGCGCGGGGTCAGCGTGACGCTCGATATCGGGAGGCGTGTGCCGCTGGTTCGGGGCGATAGCATTCAGTTGCAGCAGGTCATGATCAATCTGCTGCAAAACGCGTTCGACGCGGTAGAGGGATGTTGTGCGGAACACCGCGTCGTGTCGGTGAAAGTCGATACTGCAGCGCAAGGTGAAGGGGTCAGTATTTCCGTGAGCGACCGCGGCCCCGGTCTGAAGGCGGAGCAACTCGGCGAGATGTTCTCGCCGTTTCCCACCTCGAAGCCGCAAGGTCTCGGGCTCGGCCTGTCGATCAGTATCTCGATCATCTCGATGCACGGCGGACGGCTTTGGGCGGAAAGCAATGGCGAGCGGGGCGCGACGTTCCGGCTCGTGTTGCCATCCGCAGGCGAGGTTGATATATGACAACCTGTTCAAACACCATGACTGAAGTCACTCCGATGGTATTCGTCGTCGACGACGACGAGCACGTCAGATCTGCTCTGGCGCGACTGATCCGGCTGTCCGGTTATTCCGTGCAGACCTTCGAGAGCGCGGAGACGTTTATCGAACGTTTCGATCCGAACGGCGGCCCTGCCTGTCTGCTGCTGGACCTGCAACTGCCGGGACTCAGCGGATTAGCTTTGCAGCATCAGTTACATGAGTGGCTACCGATCATTTTCATGTCTGGACACGGCAATATGAGTTCCGCCGTCGACGCAATGAAAGGAGGAGCGACAGACTTCCTGCCAAAACCGGTGACCGACAGCGTATTGCTCGACGCAATCGAACGCGCGCTCGAACGCGCGCGACGGCTATTCGGTTGGCGCAGCGAACTGCAGGACATTCAGAGCCGGGTCAAGCAGCTTACGCCGCGCGAGCGCGAGGTGATGACGCTCGTCGTGGCGGGTTACCTGAACAAGCAGGTCGCGAGCGAGTTGGGCGCAGCAGAAAAGACCATCAAGATTCACCGTGCGCGTGTGATGGAAAAAATGAAAGCCGGCTCGCTCGCGGAACTCGTCCGCCTCGCGGAAAAAGCGGAATCCGCGACCGCGACGGACACGACCGCCTCATATCGCTGACTGCGTTCGAGCAGGCGCCATGCAGATGAGGTCGCGCCTCATCGGTGCTGGTGCGAATCAAAATTTCAGACATCCTGTACGCCAGCGCTGCTGGCATTCACACATCGCGCGCGGTGCCGCTGACGCGTAACCACCAGTCGTAATCCGGTGCACCTGATTGGTCTTGGTGGACCAAAGTCCTATTTCATATCTCCAGTGAATTCGTTAGGCTCGGACTGCACGATCGCGTTGCGACATCGCCTAACGAGCCCGAACGTACCACATGGCCAATCTCACTCCGACCGCAGCGGTTGTCGACGATGAAGAATCGGTCGGACGGGCGATCAAGCGCCTGTTGAGATCCGCTGGCATCGACGCGGAGGCGTTCTCGAGCGGCGAGGCATTTCTGAACAGGCTGTCGACCGATGCATCGTACCGGCCCGACTGCGTGATCCTCGATGTCCTGATGCCCGGCGTTGGCGGCGTCGAAGTGCAGCGCCAACTGTCCGGTTCGGGGATGCCGGTCATCATCATCACCGCCCACGACGACCCGTCGGTTCGCGCGCAAGTGCTCGCCGCCGGCGCCATCGACTATCTGCGCAAACCGTTCGACGGTGCCGCGCTAATCCGCGCGGTTCAGGCGGCGACGGGTTTCCCGCCCGTGCCCTGAGGCCGCTCTCCGTTGAGCGGCGGCGTAGCAGCGTCGTCTTCGTACGGAACGTATGAGACCAAAGTCCGATTGTCCGGACATTGTCGGATAACCACACTGCAATCTATGCAGCCGTCAGCCGCGCTGACGTCATCCGGAGAACGCGGATATGAAAAGCCCGGACGCAATCAGTGGGATCGCCCCGATGAATATGGCCTCTGTTGCCCGCGCTTTGCGCTTGTCGCGCGCGCTCGTCACCGCCTCGCATGTGATCGTGCCCGGTCGCCCGACGCATGCCCGCCGTCTCGCCGCGCAAAGCACACGGTTGCTTGCGCTCCACAGTCACGCTCTTGACGCCACGGGTAACGCAAGCGTCGCGCCGGTCCGCCCCACGCTCACACTGCTGGTTACGTTGCTCGCGTTGCTTGCATTCGTCGCCGGATGCGGCAAGAAGGAGGCATTGCCGGCGGCAAGTGCGCCAGAGGTCACGGTGATGACGATCACGCCTCGCGATACGCCGGTCGTATTCGAGTTCACCGCGCAGACCGAGAGCTCACGCGAAGTGCAGATCCGCGCTCGCGTAGACGGCTTTCTCGATCGTCGCACCTATGTAGAAGGGTCGTTGGTGAAGTCCGGAGAGACGATGTTTCTGATGGACCGGAAGCCATTCGAGGCCGCGCTGCAAACGGCCAAAGGCCAGTTGTCGCAGCAGCAGGCGCGGTACCAGGTCGCAAAAGCCAACCTGGCCCGCGTGCAACCGCTGGTTGCGCAGAACGCATTGAGCAAGAAGGATCTCGACGATGCCGTTGGCGGCGAGGCACAAGCCGCCGCAGCCGTTATTGCAGCCAAAGGCGAAGTGGATACGGCTCTGTTGAATCTCAGCTACACGACGATCAAATCGCCGCTAACGGGCCTGTCGAGCTTCGCCAAACAGCAGGACGGCAGCTATGTGACGGCGACTCAGTCGGGGCTGCTCACCACTGTGTATCAACTCAATCCGATCTGGGTGAACTTCAGTGTGTCCGAGAATGAAATGCTGAGGTACCGCGACCAGATTGCGACAGGACATCTGCGCTTTCCGCCCGAAAACAACTTCACGGTGTCTCTCGTTCTCGCCGACGGTTCTGTGTATGCAGAACACGGCTCGATCGATTTCGCCAATCCCGCATTCAGCACTGAAACGGGCACGTTCCTGGTACGGGCCGTCTTCGACAATCCTAAAGCTGTGCTGCGACCTGGGCAGTTCGTGCGGGCGCGCGTGGCCGGAGCGATCCGGCCGAATGCAATCCTGGTTCCTCAGCGAGCGGTTTTGCAGGGCTCGAAAAGCCATTTTCTCTGGGTGGTGGACGCCGAATCTAAAGGCCGTCAGCGCGTGGTCGAAGTCGGGGAATGGCAAGGCGACGACTGGTTCATCACCGACGGACTGAAGCCTGGTGAGCGTGTCGTAGTAGACGGTGCAATCCGCGTCACGGCCGGGGCGCCGCTCAAGATCGTTGACCGGCCGGCCGTCGCGGACAGCGGACAGCAGGAACCAGGCGGCCAGGCTAGTGGACCCAAAACAGCCGCGACGGAGCCGGTCTCCGGCACCAGCGCGTCCCAGTAAAGGACGGCGACGATGAGCATTTCCCACTACTGCATCGACCGGCCGATTTTTGCGTCTGTAATCTCGATTGTGATTACGCTCGGCGGTGCGTTGACGATGTTCGCGCTGCCCGTCGCCCAATATCCGGACATCACGCCGCCGCAGATTACGATCTCCGCCACCTATCCTGGGGCGAGTGCAGACGTCGTCGCGAATAACGTGGCCGCGCCAATCGAACAGCAGGTGAACGGCGCCGACAACATGATCTACATGAACTCGTCGAGTTCATCGACGGGAAATCTGACGATCAACGCCTTCTTTGAAATCGGCACCAACCCGCAGCTCGCGCAGGTCGACGTGCAGAATCGCGTGAACCTTGCGTTGCCGCAGCTGCCGCAATCAGTTCAGGCGCAGGGTGTACAGGTGCAGAAGAAGTCGTCGGCGTTCATGATGGTCATCGCGATCTACTCGCCGGACCAGCGCTTCACCAGCACGTACATTGCGAACTTCGCGAACATCTACGTGCTCGATGCGCTCAAGCGGATTCCGGGCGCGAACCAGTCGAGCATCTTCGGCACTCCGGACTATGCGATGCGTGTCTGGCTCAAGCCTGATCGTATGGCGCAGCTGGGCATCACCGCGACCGACGTGCAGAACGCTGTCCAGGCCCAGAACCAGCAATTCGCTGTAGGGCGCATTGGACAGTCGCCGACCGGCACCCCGGTTGAACAGTCGTTTGCGGTCACGACCACTGGGCGCCTCGCCGAACCGGCGGAGTTCGAGAACATTATCCTGCGTGCCGCTAGCGAAGGCTCGGCTATCGTGAGGCTGAAGGACGTCGGACATGCCGAACTGGGACAGAAGGACTACTCCATTCGCAGTCGCTTTCAGGGCAAACCGGCCACGATCATCGCCGTCTATCAGCAACCGGGCGCGAATGCGCTAGACGTGTCGAAGCAGGTTCGCGCCACGCTTGCCCAACTCAAGCAGTCGTTTCCCGAGGGCATCCAGTACGACATTGCAATGGACACCACGGAATTCACGCGCGCGTCCATATCCGATGTGATCCATACGTTTTTCGAAGCGCTGGTGCTGGTGGTGATCGTGGTGTTCGTTTTCCTGCAAAGCCTCAGGGCGACGTTGATTCCAGTGCTGGCAGTGCCGATTTCGATTGTCGGCACCTGCATGGGAATGGCCTTGCTCGGATTTTCGATCAACATGCTGACCCTCTTCGGGATGGTGCTTGCCATCGGTATCGTGGTCGACGACGCGATCGTGGTGATCGAGAACGTCGAACGCAACATGACCGTTCACAAGCTCAATCCGAAAGACGCGGCCAAGCTCGCGATGGACGAAGTGGCGGGTCCGGTGATCGCGATCGTGCTTGTGCTGTGCGCGGTGTTCGTGCCGGTGGCGTTCGTGAGTGGCATTACTGGCCAGTTGTACAAGCAGTTCGCGATTACGATTGCGATTTCGGTGGTGATCTCGGGCATCGTCGCGCTGACACTGTCGCCGGCACTCGCCGCGCTATTGCTCAAAAGTACTCACAAGGAAAAGAAAGGCTTCTTCCGCTGGTTCGACAACGCGTTCGCACGGATGACCGCAAGCTACTCCCGCGCGATTCAGTTCGTCATCAAGCGCTTCGTTCTCGCGTTGCTGGTGTTTGGCGCGATGATCGCGCTGACCGTCGTGATGGTCAAATCCGTTCCGAGCGCATTTCTTCCGCCGGAAGATCAAGGCTATCTTCTCGGCGCAATCCAGATGCCGGACGCGGCGAGCCTGGATCGGACCGGGGCGGTGTCTGACCGGGTGACTGAATACTTCATGAAACAGGACGCGGTCGGCAGTATCACGACGGTCGATGGATACAGTCTGCTTGACGTGCAGAACAAAAACAATGCGAGTACCTTTTTCATCGGCCTGAAAGGTTTCGACGAGCGCTACACGCACGCCAATCGCGAAACCCAGAATGCGAGGGCCGTGCTGGTCGATGCGTATCAGACCTTGTCGAAGATAACGGCGGGCGTCGTGATTCCGGTTAATCCACCGTCAATTCCGGGGCTCGGCACGACCGGCGGCACCGAAGTATGGATTCAGAGCAAGGGCGACGCGTCGATCGCGCAGCTTGCCGGGGTCGTGCAGCAGTTTATCGAGCGGGCCAGAAAACGGCCTGAGCTTGCACGCGTCACGACGACCTTCAATGCGTCGTCACAGCAGTTGCTGGTCGAGGTGGACAGGGAAAGAGCCCAGACACTCGGCGTGCCGATCGAAGACGTATATAGCTCGATGCAGACGATGTTTGGTTCCCTTTACGTGTCCCAGTTCAACCGGTCGAGCCGGCTATGGCAAGTCATCCTGCAAGCCGATCCGGTTTATCGGCTCAGACCACAGGACCTCGACCAGATATTTGTTCGCAGCAAGACCGGTACGATGGTGCCGCTAAGAGCGGTCGCGACCTACCGGTATGTCACGGGTCCCGATCTGCTCACGCGCTTCAACAACTTCCCGGCCGTGCTCGTGACGGCGAATGCCGCGCCGGATTTCAGTTCGGGCCAGGTGATCGCTGCACTCGAACAGGTTGCCACCGAAATGCCGGCCGGCTACGGCGTCGCCTGGAGCGGTGAGGCTTATGAGGCGCGTAAATCCGGGGGAACGTCGGGCATCGTTTTCATCTTCGGGCTCGTGATGGTGTTCCTGATCCTCGCCGGCCAGTACGAGAAATGGTCGTTGCCGGTCGGCGTGCTAATGGCCGTGCCGTTCGCGCTGTTCGGCGCGCTCCTCGCTATCCTGATGCGGGGCCTCGAAAACGATATCTATTTCCAGATCGGCCTCACGATGCTGGTCGCGCTCGCGGCGAAGAATGCAATTCTGATCTTCGAGTTCGCGGTGATCAACCGGGAAGGAGGCGCGTCGGTGCTCGATGCTACCTTGCGAGCGTCCGAAGAGCGGTTGCGTCCGATCGTGATGACGTCGCTTGCCTTTATTCTCGGCTGTGTGCCGCTTGCTATTGCAGTGGGCGCGTCGGCAAACAGCCGGCATTCGATCGGCACTGGTGTGATCGGCGGGATGCTGGGCGCGACCGTCATCGCGGTATTTTTCATTCCGATGTTCTATTACCTGCTTGAAACCTGGTCGTCGCGTAAAAGCGGCCCCAAGGAGAAGCCGGGAGCAGACCCAAGCACCCCGGGAGGTTCGGCGCCTGTAGCGGGCGGTCCGGGCACGCCGAAGGTCACGCCGTCCGCACAGCGCGAGGGTGACTGACATGCGCACCACGCACTTTGCGAGCGTTGGCGTTGTGCTTCTGACGGGGCTCGCCTCGCTGTCGCTGACTGGCTGTCTGCTTGGACCGGACTACGCGCGGCCCAAAGTCGATGTGCCCGCTACCTTCCGTTTCAGCATCCAGGAGACGGCCGACACCGCGAACACGGCCTGGTGGGAACAGTTTGGAGACCCTGTTCTCAACGATCTGATCGCTGCCGCGCTCGCGGATAACCTCGACGTCAAGATCGCCGCCGCGCGCGTAGAAGAGTTTCGCGGGCAGTTCGTGACAACCCGCTCAGGACTTTTCCCGCAGGTGGGGGCGAACTTCAATGCGTCACGCCAGCGCGCAACGCTGAGCGGCGGGGTGCCGCTGCCGGCGAATGTGAACCCGGTCTACAACCAGTTCGACGCGAGCGTCTCGGCGGCTTGGGAAATCGACCTGTTTGGCAAGACGAGGCGCGAGACCGAAGCTGCTCGTGCGAATCTGCTCGCGAGCGAAGAGGGTCGCCGCGGCACGATTCTCTCGCTGGTAGCGTCGGTTGCTTCGTCGTATATCAATCTGCGCAGCCTCGACCGGCAGCTGGACATCGCGAAGGCTACGGTGGAGAGCCGGGCCGAATCGGTCAAGGTATTCACGCTGCGTTTCGCGGGCGGCGAGGTGTCGCAGATGGAATTGGCACAAAGCCAGTCTGAGTATCAGGCGGCATTAGCCACTATTCCGGAGTTGGAAACCCAGATCGGAGTGCAGGAAGACGCGCTTGCCGTGCTGCTCGGACGCAATCCCGAGCCGATTTTGCGCGGACACGATCTGGACGCGCTGACCGCGCCCGCGATTCCGTCCAGTCTGCCGTCCGAACTGCTCGAACGCCGTCCGGATGTGCTCCAGGCCGAGCAGAACCTGGTGGCGCAAAATGCATTGATCGGCGCGGCGCGTGCGCTGTATTTTCCGTCGATCTCGCTAACGGGGCTGTTCGGTTCCGTCAGCACCCAATTCTCGAACCTGTTCACCGGGCCGGCGCGCGTATGGTCTTTCGCTGGCGCCGTATCGTTGCCTATCTTCACTGCCGGCAACATCGAAGGGCAGGTTCATCAGGCGGAGGCACGTCAACAGGAAGCGCTGTTTGCTTATCAGAAGGCGATTCAGGTTGCGTTTCAGGAAGTCGCGGACGCGCTCATCGCGCTGCAGAAATCCCGCGAGCAATTGGGAATCCAGCAGGATCAGGTTACCGCGCTGTCCAGCTACTCGCACCTTGCTCGGCTGCGCTACGAAGGCGGCTACACGAGTTACATCGAGGTGCTCGATGCCGAGCGCAGTCTGTTCAACGCGCAACTGAGCTATACACAGACCCAGGGCGCCGAATTGACGTCGTTCGTGCGTCTCTACAAGGCGATGGGCGGCGGCTGGGTCGTCAAGGCGGAGGAGATGACTCAACCGCCTGCCCCGCAGCCTATGGCTGGCGTGCCGGCTGGCGAGGCGCCGCGATGACGCACGCCAGGCTCCTCGCATGCCATGAATGCGACCTGCTCCAGGTCGATGCAGACCTTCCCGACGGCGGCGTGTTGCGTTGCCGGCGTTGTCATGGCGAGCTTTACCGGAACAGGGCAAATTCGCTCGGAAATGCGTTGGCCCTGTCGCTCGGGGCGGCGGTGCTGCTCGCGATTGCCAACTCCTATCCGATTGTCGGACTGTCGGTAAACGGCACGTTGGTTGAAACGACGCTGATCGGCGCAGTGGATGTTCTGTACATCGACGGGATGTGGCCGATCGCACTGCTGGTTTTTTTGACCACTGTTGCCATTCCTGCTGTGCAAGTCGCCTCGATGCTGTGGATGCTCATACCGTTGCGCTTCAACCGCGTGCCGTGGGGGGCAGCCACGGTGTTCCGGCTGGCTCGCCTTGCTCAGCCATGGGGAATGACCGAAGTGCTGATCATCGGTTTGCTGGTGGCGCTCGTCAAACTCGCCCACATCGCGAGCGTCGTTGTAGACGTTGGACTATGGTCGTTTGGCATATTGATGCTGGTCCTCGCCGCTGCGAGCGCCGCGTTCGATTCGCGTGACCTGTGGGCGAGAATCACTGCACTTCAGAACCCAGGCGGGCAGACGGGTGGCTCGCTGTCTCTACCGCGCGGCTGGCTGAGCGCCGCGCGGTGCGGTCTGATGCAGTGTCATGACTGCGGCTTACTGGTGAAGGCACCCGCCCACGCGCAGGGTCTGTGCTGTTCGCGCTGCGGCGCGTCGGTGCATTTTCGCAAGCCGGACAGCCTGGCGCGCACGTGGGCATTTCTGCTCGCGGCGATGGTGCTGTATATCCCCGCCAACGTGTTGCCGGTGATGTACACCAGCTCGCTGTTCGGCGCGGAGAAGGACACGATCATGAGCGGTGTCGTTTATCTCTGGACGTCCGGCTCGTGGTTGCTCGCACTCGTGGTGTTCGTCGCGAGTGTCGCAGTGCCGATGCTGAAAATTATCGCCATTGCCTTTCTGTCGATCTCCACTCAGGTTCACTCGCGCTGGAATCCCGAACAACGTACGCGCATCTACAGAGTGGTTGAACTGGTCGGGCGCTGGTCGATGCTCGATATTTATGTCATCACCATGCTGGTGGCCCTGGTGCAGTTCAAGGCGCTGGCCACTATCCAGGCGGGCCTGGCCGCGGTCGCGTTCGGCGCGGTCGTCGTATTGACCATGTTCGCCGCCATGTCGTTCGACTCGCGTCTGATCTGGGACGCGGACGGGCCGGATCATGCCGGACAACTCAAACACGCCTGAGCCGCCTGACGTCCCTGTAGCCATCGTCGCGCCCCGCGCGCGTTGGCGGCCCCAGGTCGTATGGCTGGTGCCGATCATCGCCGTGCTGATCGGCGGTTGGCTTGCCGTCAAGGCGGTACTCGATCAGGGGCCGCAGATCACCATCATGTTCAACACAGGCGACGGGCTGGAAGCCGGCAAGACGAAAATCAAGTTCAGGGAAGTCGATATCGGCGTTATCAAGGGAGTCAGCCTTTCGAGAGATCACAAGCACGTGATTGCAACTGCGGAGGTGGTGAAGGATGCATCGGACCTGCTGGTCGACGACACGCGTTTCTGGGTCGTGCGCCCACGAATCTCGGGCGGCACCGTGTCCGGACTCGGCACTCTGCTGTCGGGGTCGTTCGTCGGCATGGACGCGGGCGGCTCCCCCAAGCCGCGCCAGACCTTCACCGGTCTCGAAGTTCCGCCTGTGATTTCGAGCGATGTGCCCGGTCGCGAGTTTGTGCTGCGAAGCCAGGACATGGGTTCGCTCGATGCCGGCACACCGATCTTTTATCGGCGGCTGCAGGTCGGACAGATCACCTCCTATGCTCTTGATCCTGACGGCAGGGGCGTAACGTTGCACGTATTCATCAATGCGCCCTACGACAAGTTCGTCAGACCCGACACGCGCTTCTGGCATGCCAGCGGGGTGGACGTCGCGCTCGACAGCAACGGGGTACGGCTCAATGCGCAATCGCTCGTATCGATCATCATTGGCGGGGTTGCGTTCGATACGCCGGAGCACTCGCTCGATCAACCTCAAGCGGCCGCACAGACGACCTTCACGCTGTTCGAGAACTTCGGTGAGGCCATGAAGCGTCATGACCGGATCGTCACCCGGTTCGTCGCCGAATTCGACGATTCAGTACGCGGGTTGACTGTCGGCGCGCCGCTCGATTTTCGCGGCATTACGATTGGCGAGGTGAGTGGCATCTATACCCGATTCGACCGCGAGAGCAGGAAGCTGAGTATCGTGGTGGAAGTAGCCTACTATCCCGAGCGGTTTACGAACCGCTATGAAAGCGGTCCGACTGGCAGCCCAGTCGTCAAGGACACCCGCGAATTCGCGGATTATCTGGTTGCACGGGGCTTGCGCCTGCAATTGAGGACGGGCAACCTGCTGACCGGCCAACGTTATCTTGCCGTCGACTTCTTCCCCGACGCACCCAAAGCGAAGATCGACTGGAGTAAAAATCCGCCCCAGTATCCGACTGTTCCGGGCTCGCTTCAATCGCTTCAGGATTCCGTCACGCGTCTGGTCGCCAAGTTGAATACGATACCTTTCGAAGCAATCGGCAAGAACGCGCAGATGACCCTTCAGAACGCGAATTCGCTACTTGCCCATCTCGACACCGATGTCGTTCCAGAAGCGAAAAACACACTGAATGCCGCGCATGGAGTGATGACTTCTGCCAATGGGGCGCTGCAGCCGGACTCCGCGCTACAGCAGAACGTCTCCGACGCCATGAACCAGTTGGCGCAGACGGCCGCCGCAGTCCGCACGCTGGCCGACTATCTCGAGCGGCATCCCGAGGCACTGGTGCGCGGCAAGCCGGAGAACAAACCGTGACGCGAATTTCTTCTGTCGTTGCCGGGGTATTTTTTTGCGGCTTGCTGGGCGCCTGCGGCAGTTCGCCGACCGCCAGTTTCTATACGCTGACGGTCGATACGACACTCACGCCGATGACCTCCACGATGCCGGTTCATGTCGTGGTCAACCCAGTCACTGTTCCCGATGTGGTCGATCGGCCGCAGATCGTCACGCGCATGGGCAACAACCAGGTCGTGCTCAACGAGTTCGCTCGATGGGGCGAACCGTTGAAGGCGGACATTGCACGTACCATCGCAGGTGATCTCGCTACGCTGCTGGCATCGGATCACGTGTCGGTCTTCAATATGGGCGTTGACGCGGCAGGTACGTGGCGAGTTCGCGTGGACGTCATGCGCTTTGACGCGACGCCTGGCGAGGCCATAACCATCGAAGCGCTCTGGGCCGTGTCTCCCCCTGGCAAACCGTTGCCGGTTGCAGGTAAGTCGCTGGTTCGGCAACCCATTGACGGACACGGTTACGACGCGTTGGTGTCAGCCGCGGATCGCGCTCTTGGGGCAGTGAGCCGCGATATAGCTGGAGTGATTCACGCAGGCGCGCCTTAATGAAACGCGGCCGCGACGGTTTATGCCGACGTGGCCGGCACGACGTAGTTCGGCGCCGAATGATTCCATCTGACATGGTTGCTCTTCCATGATTTGGATAGATATCCGAACTAATAAAGGTGCGTTGCGACCGACCAGAAATTGGAGAGCATGAGAGTTATACGCGTGGCTGCCGCTACTCCTACCCAACAGGTTGTTAGAACATCTCGCGACCTTTGTGATGCCAACATCGAAGCGCGAGAAGATTACGCCGCGTACGACCAAAGTCCAATACAAAACGTGCTTCAACGAATATACGCTGGAAGCTTGCATGCTTGTCACTGACAAACTCACCAGCAGATCACATTGGGGGCCCGTTATGAAAAAAGCGATTGCAACAGTGATGACCGTATCTCTCGCACTACTACCGCCTGTGTTCGCGTCGGCGCAAGATAGTTCGGCAGCGCCCCCAGCGGCAGCCGCGGATCATCCGGATGAGATAGTGAAAATGCATCAACAGGTTGCAGCAGCCAATCGCGAGTACAACCGGGAAGTCGCGGCTGCAAAGAAAGTCTATGACCAGAAGAAGGCGGCCGCTAACAAGAAGCGCGACGCGGCGGTTGCTGCCGCACACAGCGGCACGAGCCAGTAAGCGGCTTGCCGCAATACCAAAGTAGCGTGCGTGTCCGCGTTCATGCTCCGTCACTGGCCAGTCTGGTTTGTCGTTAGATGAATCGTCGCGACAATCTGCGAGGAGATTCCGATGCTGATCTCGCCGACCGGCTCCCGGAGCCTATCGAGAGAGCTGCTTGACGTATTGATCCGCGCCGGACTCGTGGCGGTGCTCGCTGTTTTCTGTTTCCGGATCTTCGTCCCGTTTCTCAACCTGATGGTCTGGGCGTTGATTCTCGCCATTACTCTCTATCCGCTGCAACTCAGGCTTCGACGACATTTTGCGGGAAGAGATGGTCTGGTCGCCACGATGATTATCCTGGTCGCGTTTGGCGTTATTCTGGTTCCGACCTATCTATTGGGCGTGGCGATTGCCGATTCGATCGACCACATGATCGCAGTACTTAGAAGCGGTAGCTTCGCGATCCCGCCGCCTGCCGAATCGGTCGCGAGTTGGCCGCTAGTGGGCCCACGTGTGCATGAATTGTGGCTGCAAGCGTCGACTAACCTGACCGGTCTCGCTCAACGGTTCGCGCCGCAAGTCAAGGACGCTGGTCTTGCCGTGCTCGGTACGCTCACTGGCCTCGGCGCGGGCCTGTTGATTTTCTTCTTCGCGTTGATCATCGCGGGTATCTTCATGGCGCACGGGGAGAAGGGCCACCGCAGCGCGGTGTTGATCGCGTCGCGCATCTCAGGACCTGAAAACGCGTTGGAAATAACCAGCCTGTGCACGACCACGGTTCGCGCAGTCGCCCAAGGCGTGGTCGGCATTGCGTTCATCCAGATGCTGCTCATTGGTGTCGCGTTCGTCGTCATGGGGATACCCGGCGCGGGTCTGCTCGCGCTCGCGGTGTTGCTGGTCGGCGTCATGCAGTTACCCGCCACGCTGATCACTGCCCCTGTGATCGTCTTCGTGATACTCACAGAAGGGGCGAATGCATCGACGATTATCTTCTCCGTTTATATCCTGGTGGCAGGACTCGCCGACAACGTGCTGAAGCCTTTACTGCTTGGGCGCGGTGTTGCAGTGCCAATGCCGGTCGTGCTGATTGGAGCGCTTGGCGGCATGGTGACAGCCGGGGTAATCGGCCTGTTCATTGGTCCCGTGATGCTTGCGGTCGGTTACAAGCTCTTCTGGCGATGGGTTAAAGAACAGCCGGAGCTCGAGCGCGTTGAGCAGCAGGAACGGTCTTGAAGTTGGCGTAAACACGTAGTGGCATCGAATCACAAATCTATGGCGCCCAAAGGCAAATCGCGTTTTGAGGTCACGGTATCTTCGTCGGACGAGTTCGTTTTTGCCGCGTCTGACGCGAAGGCGAACGTCCCATAGTTTTCGCGGAAAGGAGAGATGCCGGTGCTAGGCGAGAACCTTGTCAACGACAGGCACTCAGCAGCCCAATCTCTTTCCGCCTCCGTAGCCTGCCTTTTGAGACCCTGCCATGAACTTCCTCGACGGTTCCCTTTACACTGAAAACCAGCAACCGCTGATCATTACAGCGGCGCCGTATGCGCCGGCCTGGGTGCCTTCCGACTTCCCCGAAGATATCCCCGTCACCATTGACCAGCAAATCCAGAAGGCAGTGGATTGCTACAACGCCGGCGCCACCGTACTGCACCTGCACGTCCGCGAACTTGACGGCAAAGGCAGCAAGCGGCTGTCGAAATTCAACGAACTGATTGCTGGCGTGCGCAACGCAGTGCCGGAGATGATTATCCAGGTCGGCGGCTCGATCAGCTTCGCTCCGGAGACCGAAGGTGCCGCGGCCAAATGGCTGAGCGACGACACGCGCCACATGCTGGCCGAGCTCGATCCAAAACCCGATCAGGTGACGGTGACGATCAATACTTCGCAGATGAACGTCGTCGAACATTGGGAAGATGACGACGTCAAGGGAACCTCGATGGAGGATCCCAATGTCTACAATGCGTACAAAGAGATGACAGTGCCCGCCCAGCCAGGCTGGGCAGAAGAGCACATCCGCCGCTTGAACGCAGCCGGGATCCAGAGCGCTTTTCAGTGCTACAACATCAACAGCTTCGAGTCGGTCGAGCGGTTGATCCGGCGCGGCGTCTATAAGGGTCCGCTGGTGATGAACTGGGTGGCCATCGGCGGCGGCATGGACGCGCCGAACATCTATAACCTTGCCAACTTCTTGCGCGCTACGCCCGACGGCGCGGTGCTGACAGTGGAAAGCTCGATGCGCAATGTGTTGCCGGTCAACATGATGGGTATCGCGATGGGCCTGCACGTGCGCTGCGGCATCGAAGACAACCTGTGGAATCAGTCGCGCACGCGGAGGATGAGCTCCGTCGAGCAGATTGAGCAACTGGTGCGCATTTCACGCGAGTTCGGCCGCAATATCGCCACCGCCGAGGAGGCGCGCGATATAAGCAAGATCGGCGTGTTCTACGATACCGTGGAGGAAACGCTGCTGGCCAACGGTTTCGCGCCTAACCGCAATGGTGGCACTCAAGGCTTCCTGCGCAAGGCCGTCTGAACGCGGTGGGGCAGCGCGCAAGATGTACTCAACTGCGCCTGCCCGACCACGTCCTGCGTTGCGTCCATACAGAAGCAGCGCTGGGACAGTTCTGTTGCAGGCCGCCAGTGCCGTTCATTTTGCCTGCCTGTTTCTCCAGTCGCGCGGCGCCATGCCGAAACGCGACCTGAACCAGTTCGTGAACGAGCCCTGCTGGCTATAACCGAGCAGCGCCGCCACACGTCCTATCGGATAGCGCGAGTTGCTCATGTAGCGAACGGCAAGTTCTCGCCGTACTTCGTCGACCAGGTCTGAGAAGCTGGTCTCGACCAATTCCAACTGGCGCTGCATCGTGCGGACGCTCAGACCCAGATGGCGGGCAACCGGCTCGACAGTACCTTGCTCCAGAGGCAGCAGCAGGTAGATTGCCTTGCGAACTTCCAGAGCCGTCGAATCCGTCCCGGCTTGCTTCAGTGGTGCGGCGAGGCTTTCGGCGTAGCGGACGAGTTCCGGGTCCGCAGCCGGATTGGGATAGTCGAGATCGGCGGCAGCGCACACGAAGCCGTTGAAGTCGCTGCCGAACTGCATCGGGCAGCCAAAGAAACGTCGGTGAAACGTCAGATCGGCGGGACCGGCGTGCGTGAAGTGAACGCTGCGCGGTTTCCAGTGGACGCCGAGCAGAGCGCTGGAATGGCGAGCGAGAACTCCGAGTGCCAGTTCGATCGCCTGATTCGTCGGAGTACCGGCATCAACGACGAGTTCTTCGCGAATCGTGACTGTTGCACCGGCGTCTTCGACATAGACTGCAAGTGCTTCGTTGAGCAGATGGCGGTACTCGGCTGCGGCTAGCAGCACGTCGCGTAACGTGCGTTTGTGCGCGAGCAGAACATTGACCACGCCTGTCCCGAACTGATGACGCGTTTCGGCCATTTGCAGAGCAAATGTTGGTGACGACGCCATCCTGGCGGTGAGTTCCAGCAGCCGGCAGCACGGGGCTACCGCAACGCGACTGTCCGGATTTGCAAGCGCAGCCGGATCTACCCCGACCTGTTGCGCGAGTTCCACGGGGTTGAGTCCGAGCCGCCGCGTTACGTCGAAATAACCGCTCATCGCAACCGACCGCAGCATCGTCTCCATTGCGTTTCCCCTCGTGGCAGCGAGCGCTTTGCTGTCCGCTCACGTACTGCTGATCGGCGATTGCGCCGGGCATCGGTGTTTTCACTAAGCGGCGTCAATTCGTAAAAGAATGGCGCGCAATCATTAAAGTGTATTGCGCGATTCCCGTATCTTGCAATCACGACATCCCCTATGCCTCGGTCGATTCCGACCCGGACTTGCGAGTGTCGAAAGTTGCCGCCTCGTGCGGTGAGACGAAGGCGCCGCGCTGATGTGTGAAGCGTGCCGGGCTTTTGAAGGTGCTGATTTTTGACAGGCGCAGGGCAGGGCGAAGCAGTCATGGTGAATGAGCCTTTGCGCTGTCATCTAAAGACGACCGCTGACGAGCCAGACGCGGAGGAGACAACTATGCTGATGCAGCATGTAGAACACACAACAGGCGATGTCCCGGTAAAAGAAGCGGACGTCCGCGCCTATGCGTGGGTGGTTTTTGCGTTGACCGTAGGATTGCTGCTTTCCGATTACATGTCACGGCAGGTACTGAATGCCGTCTTTCCGCTGCTCAAGGCAAGCTGGGCTTTGTCCGACACCCAACTCGGTTCGCTGAGCAGCGTGGTTGCGTTGATGGTCGGCGTGCTCACCTTCCCATTGTCGGTACTCGCGGACCGCTGGGGACGCGTGAAGAGCATCGTGCTGATGGCGGCAATGTGGAGTCTCGCAACACTAGGCTGCGCGCTCGCGACGAACCACGGCGAAATGCTGATTGCGCGCGCTTTCGTCGGTATCGGTGAAGCCGCGTACGGCAGTGTCGGCATTGCGGTCGTGTTGAGCATATTTCCGGCGCGGCTGCGCTCCACGCTCACCGGCACGTTCATGGCTGGTGGCGCATTCGGTTCGGTTCTGGGCATGGCCCTAGGCGGCACAGTGGCGGCTCATCTGGGCTGGCGCTCGGCGTTCGGCACGATGGCGGCCTTGGGTCTCGTACTGGTAATCGTCTATCGGTTCATCGTCACCGAGAAGCGGCTTGCGCTGCTTCAGCCGGCAAACATAGGCAGACACGTACAAGGTCTGGGCGTGCGCATGAGTCTGCGCACGCTGATGAAAGGGCTTTTCTCCACCCGATCGGTAGTGTGCGCGTATATCGGCAGTGGCATCCATCTGCTGGTTCCCGCCGCAATGTGGGCCTGGATGCCGAGCTTCCTGAATCGATACTACGGCATGCCCGTCAGTAAGGCCGCGATGAGTGCTGCGGTATTCGTGCTGATTACCGGGCTTGGCATGGTGGTATGTGGGAATCTGGCCGACCGGCTCAGCAAGCGCGCACGCGAAAGAAAATGGATGGCTGCGATCGCATTCTGCCTGATTTGCTTCGCGTTACTGATCATCGGTTTGCGCATGCCTGCGGGTCCGATGCAACTCGCGGTGATCGGCCTCGGCATGTTTTTCAGCGCGGGTGCAAGCGGGCCTTCCGGGGCGATGGTGGCTAACCTCACGCCGCCGTCTATTCACGCGTCGGCGTTTGCCACGCTGACACTGGCGAACAATCTGCTGGGTCTGGCGCCCGCCGCCATTCTGACGGGATTCATCGCCGACCGGATCGGCTTGCTCGGCGCGCTGCAGCTAGTGCCGTTTGCGCCTCTCGTCGCGGCTATTGCATTCTTCATCGGCAAGCGGAACTACGCCGGTGATCTTGATCGTCTGGATGCCCTGCGCGAGCGGGCCGTACGCTGAGCAGAGGTCCTGACCTTCGGCGCGCGCATTTCATTTTGCAGTTTGAGTATTGGATAGGAGATTGAACATGGCTAGAGCGATCCGCTTCCATGAGACCGGTGGTCCCGAAGTCTTGCGTTATGAAGAGGTCGAAGTGGGCAATCCCGGAGCCGGGCAGGTCCGTTTGCGCCACGAGGCGATTGGCCTTAATTTCGCCGACACCTACTTCCGCAGCGGTTTGTATCCGGTGCCGATGCCCGCGGGTATGGGCGTCGAGGCCGCAGGGATCGTCGAGGCCGTTGGCGCCGGCGTCACGAACGTCGCGCCAGGCGACCGCGTGACTTACACGGGCTTCGTCAATACGCTGGGCGCCTACAGTACCGAACGGCTGATCCCGGCTGCGCCTCTCATCAAGCTGCCCGAAACGATCTCGTGCGAAACGGCCGCCGGCATGACCATGCGCGGCCTGACGTGTGCCTACCTGATGCGCCGCATTCACGACTTCAGGAAGGGCGACACCATCTTGCTGCACGCCGCTGCCGGTGGCGTCGGTCTGATCGTGTCGCAATGGGCGAAGCTGCTTGGGCTCACCGTGATCGGCACCGTGTCGACCGAAGCCAAGGGTGAGGTGGCACGCGCGCATGGCTGCGATCACGTCATCAATTACAGTCGCGATGACGTCGCGAAACGCGTGCGCGAACTGACCGACGGCGTCGGCGTGAATGTGGTGTTCGACAGCGTCGGCAAGGACACCTTTGAGTCATCACTCGACTCGCTCAAGCGCAGGGGGTTGATGGTGTGCGTCGGCACGGCGTCGGGTCCGATCCCGCCGTTCAATCCGCAGATTCTTGCAATGAAGGGATCGCTTTTCCTGACTCGCCCGGCGCTAGCCGACTACATTGCCGACCCTGCAGAAAAGAATGAACTCGCCGCTGAAATATTTGGGCATGTCGCTGCCGGCCGTATCAGGATCGAGCTAAATCAGCGTTATGCATTGGAGGACGCGGTGCAGGCGCATCGGGATCTTGAGTCGCGCAAGACGACGGGTTCATCCGTCTTCGTCATCTAGGGAGCCAGCGATGCACGTCGAACCATTGACATGCGCAATCGGCGCAGAACTAGTCGGCGTCAATCTCGCCGACGCCATTCACGACAACGGCCTGTTTGGCGAGATCCGGGCGGCGCTGTTGAAACATCGCGTGCTGTTCCTGCGCGGACAGGACATCTCACGCGCCGAGCATGTAGCGTTCGCCCGACGCTTTGGCGACCTGGAAGATCACCCGGTCGCAGGTAGCGATCCCGAGTACCCCGGTCTCGTGCGCATTTACAAGACTCCGGATCAACCTAACGACCGTTACGAAAACGCATGGCACGCGGACGCCACCTGGCGCGAAGCGCCGCAGTTCGGCGCGGTCCTTCGGTGCGTCGAGTGTCCGCCGGTTGGAGGCGACACGATGTGGGCGAATATGGCACTCGCTTACGAGAATCTGCCGGAGCACATCAAGACGCAGATTGCCGACCTGCGCGCGCGACATAGCATCGAAGCGAGCTTTGGTGCCGCGATGCCGATTGAAAAGCGGCACGCACTCAAGGCGCAGTTTCCGGACGCCGAACATCCGGTCGTGCGCACGCATCCCGAGACTGGCGAGAAGATTCTGTTCGTGAGTGCTTTCACCACGCATTTCACCAACTACCACACGCCGGATCGCGTGCGCTTCGGGCAGGACGCTAACCCGGGTTCGGGCGATCTGCTGCGCTATCTGATCAGTCAGGCCTACATCCCGGAATACCAGGTGCGCTGGCGCTGGCAGAAGAACAGCATCGCGATCTGGGACAACCGCAGCACGCAGCATTATGCGGTGATGGACTATCCGCCATGTCACCGCAAGATGGAACGAGCGGGAATTATCGGCGACAAGCCGTACTAACCGCAAAGAAGACCGCTTCATGACTATCGATACACAACCGACCATTCTGATGGTCCCGGGTTTGCGCGACCACGTTTCGGACCACTGGCAAACCCTGTTGCAGCACAAGTTGCCCAATGCGGTCTCGGTGCCCCCGCTCGAACACGACAAGCTCAGTTGCGCGGCACGCGTTGCCGCGCTTGACGCAGCGCTCGCGAAAATCGACGGCCCGGTAATCCTGGTCGCGCACAGCGCGGGCGTGATGATTACGGTTCACTGGGCACAGCAGCACAACCGCGAGATTCACGGTGCATTGCTCGCCACGCCGGCCGATCTCGATACGCCGCTGCCGGCCGGTTATCCGACTATCGATGCACTGGCCGAAAACGGCTGGCATCCGACGCCGCGCAAACGCTTGGCGTTTCCGAGCATCGTCGGGGCGAGCCGCAACGATCCGCTTGCGCAGTTCAATCGCGTATCTGCAATGGCGACCGACTGGGGCAGTCGCCTCGTCGATCTCGGCGAAGTGGGGCACCTCAATCCCGCGGCGGGTTTTGGTGTGTGGGCGATGGCGGAGACACTGATCGATGAACTTGTGTGATCAGAACTGGATCGTCCAGGCGGAACGGCACGTTGAAAACAAAGTGGGTCGGCAAGTCGATTCGAAGCGCAATCTGACAATCGACGCCTTTTTCGATTTCATCTGCCCATGGTGTCTGATTGGGAAACGCAATCTGGAGAAGGCCATAGCCGTCTTTGGCGGACTGCGCCCCGACGCACAGGTGAAGGTGCGATGGCGGTCCCATCAACTCCTTCCTTACACGCCACTCAATGGCCTGCCGTACCAGGATTTCTGTCGCGAGCGCCTCGGCGGTCCGGAAGCCGTGATAGCAAGGCGCGCAGAAGTGCAGCGAGCTGGAAGCGAAGCCGGTATCGACTTTGCATTCGATCGGATCAGCGTGTTGCCTAACACCGCCGCCGCGCATGAACTGATCGCCTTTGCTGCAAACCGTCTCGGCGAGGCGCAACGCGCAACACTGGTCGACCGCGTCCTGGTCGCCTACTTTCTGGAAGGCGAGGACATTGGAGACCGCGAGGTTCTCGAGCGTCTCGGGCAGGACTGCGGTCTGGATGGCGAAAGTCTCAAGACGTATCTGACGCAATGGGTGCGCCGCGTCGATGGAATCGGCCGACGCGTGTCGCGCCACCAGTCGCGAGTAAGGGGCGTGCCGCACTTCGTGTTCAGCACGGGATACACGTTCTCGGGCGTTCATTCGCCTGAGGTCATTGCTGCGCTCATGGTTTCGGCCACCCGAAATCGAAAGAACTGAAGTTGTCACGACGTATGCCGGTTGTGTGGCAGAGGAGCCGGCGCGCGTGCTACTGCAGTCACTCAGGAGAACAAAGAATGCAAGGCTTGATGATGGAGCAACCGCTGCTGGTCGCTTCGCTGCTCGTGCATGCTGAACGCCATCACGGCGCACAGGAAATTGTGTCGCGGCGAGTAGAAGGAGACATTCACCGGTACCAGTACCGCGATCTCGCACAACGCGCGCGCCGCATGGCCAACGCGCTGGCAGGTCTCGGTGTTCAGCCGGGCGAGCGCGTCGCGACTCTTGCGTGGAACGGTTACCGGCACATGGAGATGTACTTTGCAGCGTCAGGCTCGGGGGCGGTGTTGCATACGCTCAATCCCCGGCTGCACGTCGAGCAACTGGCTTACATCATCGATCATTCGGAAGATCGCGTCGTGTTCTTCGACCTGACGTTTCTGCCGCTGATCGAAAGCGTCGCGTCACGCGTCAAAAGCGCAAAGATCTTCGTAGCGATGACCGATCGCGCGAATATGCCGCAGGCGCACAGTCTGTCCACGAAGCTGCTGTGCTATGAGGATCTGATCGACGCCAATAGCGACGTTTTCGACTGGCCGCTGCTCGACGAGAACAGTGCGTCGTCGCTGTGCTACACGTCAGGCACAACGGGCAATCCGAAAGGTGTGCTGTACAGCCACCGCTCCACCGTATTGCATACCTACGCGGCCGCGTTGCCCGATTCGCTGAACTGCTCGGCGCGCGACTCCATCCTGCCGGTCGTGCCGATGTTCCATGTGAATGCGTGGGGTTTGCCGTACGTCGCTTGCATGGTGGGCGCGAAGCTGGTGTTTCCCGGCCCCGCGCTCGATGGCGAATCGCTTTATGAACTGATCGAGACCGAGCAGGTGACGCTATCTGCTGGCGTGCCGACGGTCTGGCAAGGATTGCTCGCTCACGTCGACGCGCTCGGGCGAGCGTTTTCGTCGATGCGGCGCACGGTGATCGGCGGCGCTCCCTGTCCGACCGCTATGGCCGCAGCATTCCAGGAGCGCCATGGTGTCGACGTATTGCACGCATGGGGCATGACGGAGTTGAGTCCGGTCGGCACGGTATGCAGTCTCAAGGCGCATCAGCTCACGCTGCCGCAGGCGGATCGTTACGCGGTCCAGGCAAAGCAGGGACGTGCTGTGTTCGGTATCGACATGAAAATCGCCGGCCCCGACGGCGAAGAGTTACCGTGGGACGGCAACGCGACCGGCGACCTGCTGGTACGAGGCCCGTGGGTCACGAGGCAGTACTTCGGTTGCGACGATGAGTCGCCGCTGCGTGACGGATGGTTCCCGACCGGCGATGTGGCGAAGATCGATCGCGACGGTTTCATGCAGATCACGGACCGCAGCAAAGACGTCATCAAATCGGGCGGCGAATGGATTAGCTCCGTCGAAATCGAAAACGTCGCGTACCTGCATCCCAAAGTGACGGCTGCGGTCTGTATCGGCGCGCGACATTCGAAGTGGGACGAGCGGCCGCTGCTGGTGGTCGTTAAAAAGCCGGACAGCGCGCTCACCCAGGACGAACTACTGGCGTTCTTTGACGGGCGGGTAGCGAAGTGGTGGACGCCCGACGCGGTGGTATTCGTTAACTCGGTTCCATACGGCGCGACCGGCAAAGTGCTCAAGCACCGGTTGCGGGAGCAATTCGCGGACTATTTTTTACCGAACTGACACGCCGGGTTATCAAGGCAGCTTCGTTCGAGCAACAGCAAAAAAAAAGCCGGCCATGTCCGGCACCACATTGGAGACACAGAATGAAATTGAAGTTGAGCGGCGCCGCGGCGCTGTTATTGTTCGCGGTTGCCGCCCATGCGCAATCGACGGTTACACTCTACGGCGTACTCGATAGTGGCCTGCTCTATCAGAGCACTTCGGCGGCAACGTTCCTGCCGACCGCGCGCAATCAGGGGCATGTCTATCAACTGAAGGATGGCGGCATCTACGCGAGCTTCTGGGGCTTGAAGGGAAGCGAAGACATCGGTGGCGGATACAAGATCAACTTCAGGCTGCAGGGCTCGTTCAACAGCTCGAACGGCAGGATGGGGCTGCCTGACACGCCGGGCACCACCGCGATCTTCAATCAGTACGCGATGATTGGCGCGTCCGGGCCGTTCGGCTCATTCGATGCCGGCCGCCAGATCATTCCGATGATCTATGCAATGGCCGAAACCGACGTTCGCGGCGCACAGTATTTCGGAAGTATTCTGACCGCGTGGCTCGGTGTGAACCAGGCGGCGGGCTGGCCTGGCACGAGCACGAACGCACCGATCGGCGCGCTGTATGACAGTAACGCGTTGGTCTACACGTCGCCGAAATTCTACGGAGCGTCGCTCGCACTCGAGTACGCACCGGGAGGCGTCGCGGGCCAGTTCCAGGGTGGCACACGCGAGTCGGCCGTGCTCAAGTACTCGAATTACGGTCTGAATCTATCCGCCGTGTACTACAACGGACACGATACCAATCCGTATCCGATTACTTATCCTGCAACTCCGGCGGCGGTGCCTACGGGACAGGCGAACAACCGCTTTTACTACTTTGGCGCGCTGTACTCGATCGCAGGATTTTCGATTTCAGGCTCGTACGGCGTGGGTAAGAATCCGGCCAGAAGTGACACCGTGAACTTCGAAATGGCATCGGCCGGACTCGGTTATCAATTCAGCCCGCGATTCAAGGTCACTTCCGGTTTTTACTATCTGAAGGATCGAAACCATTCAGCAAATCATTCGAGCGAATTCTCTTTGGGGGCGGAGTACAACGTGTCCGCTCGGACCAAGGCGTACGCACAGGTCGGCTACGTCGACAACAAAGGGACCATGAACCAGACGATCATCTATGGAGCTCCGGTCGCACCGGGGGTGTCTACAACGGCGGCGATGGTCGGCATCCGCCATACGTTCTGATTGCTGCATTCTTATCGACCGGAGTAATCCATGAAATCTATTCGCGTTCTCGTAATGGCCGTCGCCACGTTGATCGTTCCGCTTTCCACCAACGCATGGTCACAGGCAAGCGAGATGGCTAGCGCACCTGGGGGATCGGCGAGTTCAGCCTCGGGCAGCGCAGCACCGGTCACGGGCAGAAAAGCGGATCGCGCGCTACGCAGGAAGGTCTATGCCGCGATCGTCAAGCACAAGGAGATCCGCGCCGGAGATATCAGCGTCATCGCAAAAGACGGTGCGGTGACATTGAACGGCACGGTCACAGACGCGGCGCAGATCGGCCAGGTCGCAGATATCGCAAAAGCGGTTGACGGGGTCACGTCCGTGACTAACAAGCTGGCTGTGAAGAAGCCATTTGGCGGCATGTAGGCGACGATAGCCGGCACGCAATGATGCATTGGAGCAGACCGAAGCAGGCACGACTCAAATGCCGTTTTGGCATGCGGGCAGGCCGCACGGCGGCCTGAGCCACGCACTGAAGTATTGTCGCGCTTAGCTGTCGTCGCGCTCTGGCATGACCTGCACGACGATGGTCCGATTCTTCCAGAACATGTTGTGGATCCGCGATTGCAGATTCCTTAAAGCGTCCGGAGACGTGTCGTGAAAAGTCACCACGACGGCGGGCCGCGTGCCGGTTCCCTCGACACGCTTGATTTCGTCGAATGACGGGAATCCGTACTTGATCAGAAATTCCCTTATTTCGTCGTCCGATGTGTCGTCTTGCACATTGCCTATCCAGATGTCTGCCATGATGCCTCGCTCCAATTTCCCGAATTTACCGCTCAGGCCATGATGGACGTCGATATTCGAAGGCGCGCGACTTGCCATCCGGCTTTACGTCGTCGCTTGAATCGTGAAGGCCGCCGCATACCGCGGCAATTGGACCAAAGTCCTACACATCCAAGGTCGTCGGAATGTTGTCGCCGGTAGTGCGACTATCCGCGCGATGATCAGGCGCTCAGCTCGCACGCGAGCGTGACGGTAGGTGGTGCACCCATGACTACATGCCGACGAAATCGCCGTGGTGATGTCACGGTTCGACGCTCTCTAGCGTCTGCCACCGCGTCCGCCGCCGCCGGCCCGCATACCGCCGCCGCCGCCGCTAGGTCGGCTGTAGCCCGAGCCTTGCATGCTGGAGCGTCCACGGTCGGCGCTGCGCTGCGTCGCGCCGCCTGCGCCGACGCCTTGAAAGGCGTTGTCGCGACCCCCGCCGCTGAAGCCGCCACCGGCGCCGCCCGCACGGTCGCTGGTGCGTGACAGGTCGCCCGCGCCAGCGCGGTTCGAGACGCCGCCGCGCTCGCCGGCCGCGGACCGATCCGCGTTTCCCGCGCGATTTCCCGCGTTTGCGTTCGATCGGTCCGCTGCCCCTCGGTTATTCGCATTCGACCGATCCGCCGTTCCAGCACGATCGCCTGCGCCCGAACGGTCGGTGCGCTGGCCTCGGTCCGCCGTGTTGGCGCGGCCGCCGCCCGTCGTATCGCGTCCGCCGCCCGTCGTATCGCGCCCACGGAAATCATTGCGGCCCTCTGCGCCGCCGACGTTGCGCGAGTACTTGTCACGGGTCGCGTTGTCGCGATACGCGACGCCTTGACGATGGCTGCCGTCGTGCTGCCAGCGTCCGCCTTCGACCTTCGTGCGGTCGAAGTTGCGATCGATGTTCGCCGCCTTGTTGACGTTGATATTGACGTCGCCGCCGCCCCAGTTGGCATTGCCAAAGATCGCCCCGGCGGCGGCGAGCCCGACGCCCCACGCAAAACCCGTTGCCAGCGCCGCACCCGGATAGTAGGCCGGGTAAGGCGGCCAGTAGGTGGGCGGATAGGCCGGATAACTCCACGAACCGTACACGGCCGTCGGGTTGTAGGCAGGAACGTAGATCACCTGCGGATTGGCAGGCTCGATCTTCACGATGGTCTGCCCGCCAGCGGGCGCCGCTTCGACTATCACGTTCTGCTGTTCGTTCGACTTGAGGTTGCCCGACTCCTTCGCGCGGGCGCGCAGACGCTGCACAGCGGCGAGGACGTCCTTCTGCTGCGCGAGGAATGCGTCGCCGAGCTTCTGGGTCCAATCCAGCTTGTCGTTCATGGGTTCGAGAATCTGTGGGAAGGCCACCATCGATTTCACGCTGACGTCCCACGGCTCGTTCGCGACTGCCTTGACGGCGGCGTCGCCCGTGACTTTCGGATTGCTCTTGACCCAGCGCGCCGCATGCACGATTTCAAGCGGGTAGGTTGACGCCATCAGTACTTGCGACAGAACGGAGTCCGGGTAAAGGGCGATCGGCGCGACCAGCGCTTCGATCTCTTCCGGCTTGAAGGGCTCGCGCGGCGGCGCCTGGTCGGTCTGGGCATGTGCGACCCCCGCTGCCAGGGTCAGCGCGACGAGCAGCCACAGCCACGGCGCTGTGGCCCATCGATGGTTCCACGAAGACATGGCTGCTCCTTGAAACTGGTAAGGCCTACTGAAAACGACGACGAACCGACAACTTGTGAAATGTACAACGCTTACTTTTGGGTCCTTTCCCGGCGACATTCATCGGCGGGACACTTCATTTGAGCGCGATCACCGCCCCATTCGCCGGTCGTAGCCGCGCGAAATGCGATCGAGCAGCGTAGGGTTGCGCGTGGGCGAATTGAACTGCACGACGACGCTGCCATCGGGTTGCTGGCGCACGTTCGCCGTCACCGTGCTGCCGTCCAGTTCGCCGACGACGGTGCCGGTTCCGGGGTCCTGGACGCTGATTACCAGACCTTCGTCGCGCATTGCGCCCGCTGCCGCGGAGAACGAGCGGTCGAAGCTGGCCGGGACGGTGACAACGGTGCCGGGCGGCGGCGCGTAATACGGGCAGCCGGTCAACGGCAGCACCAACATGCAGACGCTCAAAAGTACGAAGCGCCTGAAACTCACATCGGTGCTTTTTACGGAACCGCCTCGACCGACCTCGCCGCCGCGCTCGTGAGAGCGACCCTCACACGATGAAATCATCGCTGTTCCCCCGATTAATCACGACGCCCCCGGAACGCATAACTTGTTATCCCTTCAAGGGGCCTGCGGCGGATGGCGGCGCCCTCATCCTTTGCGGCGTCGTTCCGGCAAGCAGTCGCTGCATGAACCTGCCCGCAGGCATATAACGTGTTTTTCACGGCGGACGCTCGCTACTCAGTACTTGATATCGCGCGCGGTCTGACGTCCGTGCTGCTTGGTCTGCCGCTTATCGTGCCGGCATTGGGAATTGCTTTTTTGGTCGGTGGCACGGCACTCCTGCTTGGTATGTCGTGAACCCTGGCGAGTGTCCTGACGGACGTCCCGCCCCGCGCGACGCTGTTGCGCTTGCTCCGTGGCCCCCGACGACGCCGGCAAGGTCACCAGAATCATCGCCGCTAGTGCAGTGATGGGCAGGCGGTTCCATGCGGGCATGGTGTCATCTCCAATGGGCGATAGCCTGAAGCCTGCATCTGTTCACAACTATTTTGGCGGCGATTCAATCAGCGTATCTGGTCACCCGAGGCTTGACGTCATTGCACGGCTAACATCGAGTCCTCCCCACCGTCAGGCGACATTGCCTGGGCTATCCGCCGTATCGATCGGCGGGCTCGCTTCGCGACATGCTGCCCAGAATCAGCGCCATCGGCTGCGCGAGCGCTTGCCGAGCGATAACAAGGCGCAACAACGGTCGACCGCTTCCCGATATGCGCGAGGCGTGCATACGCAGTATGTGCAGCTTATCAGTGCGATGGGCCGCGAACATCGGACCTTGGTCCTACCGATGCGTGCAGCGCGAGCACTGCACGTCTCCCACGCGCTTGTTGGACCAAAGGCCTATTTAAGTTGCCACGCGAGGCTAGTAGGCTCGTTTTGAGATCGTTGCTGCGTCATCTCCTTGAGATGCGAAGCGCCGCACAGGTGCGCGCTTCGTGCTATGCGCTGCTTGTGCGCCGCATCGTTGCATAGCGCTTTATCGCACGATCGAAACTGGTTCGCCGCATTACCTTCCGCACTCTCAACAGGACGTCATAAAGCACTGTGAAGACGTTAAGTACTTCACAAAAGATAGCGCTAGAGACTGCTATCGGTGCAGGGCGGCGCGAAAAATCAACAAGACGCGTAGATGCTGTGCCCCATTCGCATTTGCACGCGTCTGGATGAGACCTGCTGTTCAGGAGACTACGTTATGAGCGAGCAATACGCCGCGGGCGCTTCGCAAACGGCTGCCCTCAATGCCGATGAACTTCGACTGATCAATGCCTGGTGGCGGGCATGCAATTACCTCTCGGTCGGAATGATCTATCTGATAGACAACCCGTTGCTGAGAGAGCCGTTGAAGGCCGAACACGTGAAGCAGCGGCTACTGGGGCATTGGGGCGCGAGTCCGGCGCTTTCGTTTGTCTGGGCGCATTTGAACCGGGTGATCAAGCGCGACGACCTCGACGTGATCTTCATGGCCGGCCCCGGGCATGGTGCGCCTGGGGTGCTCGGCCCCGCCTATCTGGAGGGCACCTATTCCGAGGTGTATCCGGACAAGAGCGAAGACGCGGAGGGTATGCAGAAGTTCTTCAAGCAATTCTCGTTTCCGGGCCACATCGGCTCTCATGTCACACCGGAAACGCCCGGCTCGATCCATGAAGGCGGCGAACTGGGCTACAGCCTGTCGCATGCATACGGCGCCGCATTCGATAATCCGGATCTCATCGTTGCCTGCGTGGTCGGCGATGGCGAAGCGGAAACCGGCCCGTTAGCAACGGCCTGGCATTCCAACAAGTTCGTCAATCCCGCTCGCGACGGTACCGTCTTGCCGATTCTCAATCTGAATGGCTACAAGATTGCCAATCCGACTGTCCTCGCGCGCGTCAGCCACGAGGAACTCGAGGCGCTGTTCGTAGGCTATGGCTACAAGCCGTTTTTTGTCGAAGGCTCGGACCATGCAGAGATGCATCAGAAGATGGCCAGCACGCTCGACGCCGTGGTTGCGGAGATTCGCGCTATCCATGACAGGGCGCGCTCAGGCTCGCAAGTCGAGCGGCCCCGCTGGCCGATGATCGTGCTGCGTTCGCCAAAAGGGTGGACCGGACCCAAAGAGGTCAACGGGCACAAAGCGGAGGGCTCGTGGCGATCGCATCAGGTGCCATTCTCCGAGGTACGTAGCAATCCCGCGAATCTGGCGCTTCTGGAAAGCTGGCTGCGCAGTTATAAGGCCGAGGAGCTGTTCGATTCCGACGGGAGGCTGATTTCTCAACTGCGAGATCTCGCGCCCGTGGGACCACGGCGCATCAGCGCCAATCCGCATGCGAACGGCGGAGTATTGCGCAGGGAACTGAAGCTGCCCGATTTCCGTGCCTATGCGGTGGACGTCAGTCGCGCAGGCAAGGTGCTGTATGAGAACACCCGGCCGCTTGGAGAATTCCTGCGCGACACGATGCGCAAGAACATGACCACCTTCCGCGTGTTCGGCCCTGACGAGACGGCTTCTAACAGGCTCCAATCGATCTATGAAGCCAGCAAGAAGATCTGGATGGCCGATCTGCTCCCGGAGGACGAGGACGGCGGCGAATTGACGCGAGACGGCCGCGTGATGGAAATGCTCTCGGAGCACACGCTGGTGGGATGGCTCGAGGGTTACCTGCTTTCAGGGCGGCACGGTTTCTTCCATACGTACGAGGCATTCGCGCATGTGATCGATTCGATGTTCAACCAGCATGCCAAATGGCTGGACATCTGCAAAAACCATGTGCCGTGGCGAGCGTCGGTGTCGTCGCAGAACATTCTGTTGTCGTCGACTGTTTGGCGGCAGGACCACAACGGTTTCTCCCATCAGGACCCCGGTTTCATCGACCTCGTGACCAACAAGGCACCTTCGGTCACGCGGGTTTACCTGCCTCCGGACGCGAATACGCTGCTCGTGGTGGCCGATCAATGTTTGCGCTCGACCGACTGCATCAACGTCATCGTGGCGGACAAGCAGAAGCACTTGCAGTTCACCACGATCGACGAAGCGATAGTGCATTGCGCGAAGGGCCTGGGTGTCTGGCGGCGCGCAAGCAATGACGAGGGCGAGGAGCCGGACGTCGTCATGGCCTCGTGTGGCGATGTCGCCACTCAGGAATCGCTGGCGGCAACGGCAATTTTGCGTGAGCGATTGCCCGAGCTCAAGCTGCGCTTTGTGAACGTGGTGGACCTGTTCAGGATGCAGCCGGCAAGCGAACACCCGCATGGCTCGACCGCGCGCGAGTTCGACAGCCTGTTTACGGTGAACAGGCCCGTCATCTTCAACTTTCACGGCTACCCGTGGCTGATCCACAAGCTCGCCTATCGTTTCCGCAACCACGAGAATCTGCACGTTCGCGGTTACAAGGAGAAGGGCAACATCAACACGCCTCTCGAACTCGCGATCCTCAATCAGGTGGACCGGTTCAATCTTGTCATCGATGTTCTCGACCGCGTGCCGCGATTGCAGAGTAGGACGGCGCATCTCAGGGAAGACATGAAGAACGCGATTATCAGCAACCTGAACTATGCGCACACGCATGGCATCGACCGCCCCGAGATTACCGACTGGGTCTGGCCTGACTGAGTGTCCCCGCAGCGCGAGCGCCGCGCAAAGCCGTGCCGTTCGACTTCGCGATACGAGCGTGCCACACAGAAATGGGCATTGGAAAAGGGAAAGACCATGACCGCCGACTCGACCGCCGCCCCGAGCACCGACTCGAGCACCGACTCGGGCACCAACGCGACCGCCAGCACGTTCCACAGTGCCGGACCGGCGCGATCAGGAATGGATGCCGACGCGCTGCAACGCGACATCGTCGACAACCTCATCTGTCTGCAGGCACGTTATCCGGCCATTGCGACCCCGCACGACTGGTACATGGCGCTGGCGTACAGCGTGCGAGACCGTATGCTGGAACGCTGGGTGGCGACGGTGCAAACTCATGCCGCGCGTGAGGTAAGGCTCGCCTGCTATCTGTCCGCCGAATTTCTGATCGGGCCGCAACTCGGCAACAACCTGGTCAGCCTCGGCATCGAGGCCAACGCGCGCGCCGCCATGCAGGCACTTGGTCAGGACTTCGACTTGATACTCGCGCAGGAGGAAGAACCGGGTCTTGGCAACGGCGGACTTGGCCGGCTCGCAGCATGTTACCTGGACTCACTCGCCGCGCTTGAAATCCCCGCGATCGGGTACGGCATCCGCTATGAGTTCGGCATTTTCGATCAGGAGATCCGCGACGCCTGGCAGGTGGAAGTGACCGACAAGTGGCTGCAAATGGGCAATCCGTGGGAGATCGTGCGTCCGGACGTGGCATTTTATGTGGCCTTCGGCGGCCACACCGAGAGCACGACTGACGCGCAGGGCCGGCTTCAAGTTCGCTGGGTCGCGGCGAACAAGGTCAAGGGCGTGGCCTACGATATTCCGGTGGCAGGCTTCCACGTCAACACATGCAACACGTTGAGGCTTTGGAAAAGCGAGGCGGTGGAGTCGTTCGATCTGCAGGACTTCAACGCCGGCGACTATTACCAGGCCGTGCAGGACAAGGTTATCTCCGAGACGCTCTCGAAGGTGCTTTATCCAAACGACGAGCCGGAAGCCGGCAAGCGGCTGCGCCTCGCACAACAGTATTTCTTCGTTTCGTGCTCGCTACAGGACATGCTGCGGCTGCTCGATCTCAAGGGCGAGCCGACGGAGCGCTTCGCCGACATGTTCGTGGCGCAACTCAACGACACGCATCCGTCCATTGCTGTTGCCGAGTTGATGCGTCTGCTGGTCGACGAACGGCAAGTGCCTTGGGACGAGGCCTGGGACATCACCCGGCGCTCGCTGGCCTATACCAACCATACGCTGCTGCCGGAGGCACTCGAGACCTGGGGGCTGCCGCTGTTTCGAAACCTGTTGCCGCGCCTGCTGGAAATCATCTACGAAATCAACCGCCGTTTTATCGACGAGGTCCGGCAACGCTATGGCGGCGACGAGGCACGCGTGGCACGCATGTCGCTGATCGACGAGCGGGGCGACAAGCGGGTGCGCATGGCGCACCTGGCGACTGTGGGCAGTCACGCCGTGAACGGAGTCGCCGCGCTGCATTCCGCGCTCCTGAAGCAGACGGTGATGCGGGATTTTGCCGAGATGTGGCCCGAACGTTTTTTCAATGTCACGAACGGCGTCACGCCACGCCGCTTCATGCTGCTGTGCAATCCGCAGCTTGCGCGGCTGCTGGATGAAACAGTGGGGAAGGACTGGATCACCGACCCCACTCAACTTCGCGGCCTCGAAGCGCATGCCGACGATGCTGCGTTCCAGGAGCGGTGGCGCCGCGTCAAACTGTCGAACAAAGAAGCTCTCACCGCGCGAATCCACAGCGCGACGGGCATCGTGGTCGACCCAGGCGCGTTGTTCGACATTCAGGTCAAGCGGATCCATGAATACAAACGCCAGCATCTGAATGCGCTATTCATCATCGGGCTTTATCAACGCCTTCGTAACAATCCTCAATTGACGCTTGCACCTCGCTGCTTTGTGTTTGGCGGAAAGGCTGCACCGGGCTATGCGATGGCCAAGCTGATCATCCGCCTGATCAATGGCGTGGCAGAAGTGGTCAACAACGACCCGCTCGTGAGCGATCGATTGAAAGTCGTGTTCTTTCCCGACTTCAACGTGAAGAACGCACATTTCATCTACCCGGCGGCGGACCTTTCCGAGCAGATTTCGACGGCCGGCAAGGAGGCGTCGGGCACCGGCAACATGAAGTTCATGATGAACGGCGCGTTGACAATCGGAACGCTGGATGGCGCCAACGTCGAGATCCGCGAACAGGTCGGCGAGGAAAACTTCTTTCTTTTCGGTCTAAGCGCGGATCAGGTTGAGCAGGTCAAGCGCGATGGCTATCGCCCTGGCGATTATGCGAACGGCAACGCAGAACTGCGGGAAGTGCTGAAGCTGATCGCTGACGGGCAATTCTCACGCGGCGATCGCGAGATGTTCCGGCCGCTGGTCGAGAGTCTGCTGCAATTCGATCCGTTCCTCGTGCTAGCCGACTACGCCGACTACGTTGCGTGCCAGGAGCGCGTGAGCGCCGCCTGGCAGGACGTGCGGCACTGGACTCATATGTCCATCCTCAACACCGCACGCGCCGGCAAGTTCTCGTCGGACCGTGCGATCAGCGAGTACTGTAGTCAGATCTGGAACATCCGTCCGGTGAGAATCGACCTTGAGCAACGCTGAGCGGGGCCCGGCGCCGGGCTATCCGGTAGGACCAGGATCGCGGTTCCCGCCAGGGGCGACAGTGGTGCCCGAAGGCGTCAACTTTTGTATCTTCGGCCGTCATGCCACGCAAGTCGAACTTCTGCTGTACGCGGCCCCGGACAGCCCTGAACCCTTTCAGGTCATCACGCTCTCGTCCGAGTGCAATCGCACTTTTTTCTACTGGCACGTTCTGGTGTTGGACCTGCCGATACGCACCTGCTACACATGGCGTGTTGACGGGGTGCAGGACACGGAACACACGGGCAGGGCTTTCTACCCACACACGGAACTTCTCGATCCTCACGCCCGTGCCGTAAGCGATGACTTGTGGAAGCGAACGAGCGCCTCGGCGATACTCAAGACAGGCCACGCTTCGTACCGCGCCATCGTGACCCAGCCTGTACCCGCTGACGCTACGCCAGTCGCCTCCGGGCTGGACGACGCTGTCATTTATGAGTTGCACGTTGGCGGCTTCACCAGCCATCCGTCGAGCAATGTGACGCATCCCGGAACCTTTGCCGGGTTGATCGAAAAAATACCTTACCTCACGCAGCTGGGCGTGACCCATGTCGAGCTTCTCCCGGTCATGGCCTTCGACGCGCAGGATGTTCCGCCGGCGGCCGCAGCCAGAGGGCTGTGCAACTACTGGGGCTACAGTACGCATAGCTTCTACAGCCCGCATCCGCGCTATTGCGTCAATCCGGCAAGCGCTCCGCAGGAGTTCCGCGCGCTCACGGACGCGATGCACGCCGCCGGTATTGGCGTGTTGCTCGACGTGGTCTTCAACCATACGGCGGAGGCGGGCGCATCCGGGCCCGTCATCAATTTCAAAGGCCTTGCCAACGACATTTTCTATCACCTGGACGCCGGCGACCGGCGCCGCTACCGGGACTACACCGGCTGCGGGAACACCGTCAATTGCAACCATCCTTTGGTGACCGCGTTCATTGTTCGATGCCTCGAATACTGGGTGCAGGAACTCGGCGTGGACGGCTTCCGGTTCGATCTGGCGAGCGTGTTCGCACGTGATCAGCATGGCGATCTCCTGAGCGACCCGCCATTGCCCTGGGCGATCGAGTCTTCCCGGATACTTTCGCGCGTGCCGCTGATCGCCGAAGCGTGGGACGCCGGCGGTCTCTATCAGGTCGGCGCATTCCCCGGCATGGCGTGGGCGGAATGGAACGGGCGCTATCGGGATGTAATCCGCCGTTTCGTGCGCGGCGATCCTGGCATGTGCGGCGAGGTTGCCACCTGCATCGCAGGAAGTGCCGATCTGTATGCCGACGATGGCAGACTGCCCGCGAACAGCATCAATTTCATCACTTGCCACGACGGCTTCACGCTCAACGATCTCGTGAGCTACAACGCGAAGCACAACGAGGTCAACGGCGAGGAAAACCGCGACGGTAGCAATGACAATCTGTCGTGGAACTGTGGTGCTGAAGGCGAGACGGACGACGCTGGCGTTCGTCGCCTGCGTAGCCAGCAGGCGCGTAACCTGATGGCCATTCTATTTCTGAGCCAGGGCGTGCCCATGATCCTGGCAGGCGACGAACTTCTGCGCAGCCAGCGCGGCAACAACAACGGCTATAGCCAGAACAATGTGCTTTCCTGGATCGACTGGCGCTCGATAGAAGCAGAGTCGGACATGCTGCGTTTCGTGCGTGAACTGATTGCGCTGCGCAAGCGCCACGCGAGTCTGCGCCGCCGGCGCTTTCTCACTGGCAGACCGTCGTCCGGCCACGCCGACCCTGACGTTGCCTGGCACGGCGAACGCCTTAACGAGCCGCGCTGGCATGATCCGGGAGTCCGGTTGCTGGCCTTCACTCTGGGCGGCGAAGCGTCCGGGGAGTCCGCGTTGCACGTCATGCTGAACATGGACGACTGCGCGCGCCGGTTTGACCTTCCTGTGCTTGACGGGCGACGCTGGTGCCGGATCATCGATACGGCACAGGAGAGTCCGAACGACATCGTCTCCACCCTGCAACACGCCGCTATCGAGTCGGAAACGTGTTGCGTCGACGCACGCAGCGTCGTGGTGCTCGAAGCGATCTGAGCGGATTTAGCGTCGCCACTGTGTCGACCCGCGAAGGTTGATCTCCCCGAGACGGCATAAAACCGATGCGGGCGACCACATGCTATCCGTTGCTCGCGAGCTTTATCGCATCGCGCCTGCCAGGTTTGGCGCGTCGAGGCCCACAATCAGATCGAACTCGCCGTTGGTCAGCGTTTGCGTCGCGGGAACGCCGGCCGCTTTCAGTGCGGCGGTGTCGAGTTGTGAGGCGTCGCGCAACCCGACACGCAGCCGCGTTGCCGCCAGCGCGTCGAGTTTCTGGATATTGGCGACGCCACCTAACGCTGCGCGGATTGTTTCAACACGCGCCGCCTGTTGCGTCGCGCTGTGCGCCGAAGCCTGGGCGCTCCCGATCGCGGTCGCAGTCGGCGCGGCGGCCTCCGCGACAGCCGTTCCGTCTGCTGCGAGGTCGGCCTCGCTGCCGGCTGTCTTCAGGTATTCGTGCATGTCGGTCTTCATGTTTTCGGACAATGGCCCGAAGATCGCCTGAACCCCGTTGCCGACCCGCACGACGCCTGCGGCGCCGAGCGCCTTGAGTTTGCCTTCATTGACGAGCGCAGGGTTCTTCACCGAGATGCGCAGACGCGTGATGCAAGCGTCCAGGCTGTCGATGTTGGAACGGCCGCCGAAGGCGAGCACCAGCTCGCGCGAACGTCCGCCGACGCCAGCGGTGCTGACCTTCGCGGTTTCGACGGTGTCGTCCTCGCGGCCCGGCGTCTTGAGATCGAAGCGGGTAATCACGAAACGAAAAACGCCGTAGTAGATCACCGCGTAGATCGGCCCGAGAATAAAGACGTACCACGCGTGAGTCGACTTGTTGCCGATCAGGTTGAACATCAGAAAGTCGATGCCGCCCTGCGAAAAGGTGAAGCCCATGCGCATGCCGAGCGTGTTGGCCACGAACTGCGCCGAGGCCGCGAGACATGCATGGATAAGGTAGAGCACCGGGGCGACGAACAAAAATGCAAACTCGATTGGCTCGGTGATGCCGGTGAGGAACGAGGTCAATGCGGCCGAGACCATCATGCCGCCAACGGCGACCTTGTTCTCCGGCTTGGCACAGTGCCAGATTGCGATCGCCGCCGCCGGCAGGCCGAACATCTTGAACAGGAACGCGCCCGCCAGGATGCCCGCAGTGCGATCGCCCGCAAAGAACCGGGTGATGTCTCCGTGAACCACCTTGCCGGTCGTGGGATCGAGAAAGCTGCCTGCCTCGAAGAAGAACGGCACGTTCCAGATGTGATGCAGGCCGAACGGAATCAGCAGACGCTCGACAAAGCCGTAGACGGTTGCCGCAGTGCGCGGGTCGGACACCGCCGCCCATTGTGAAAAGGCCTTGATCGCGCTGCCGATAGGCGGCCACACGACGGACAGGATCGCACCGAGCACGATCGAACCGATTGCGGTCACGATGGGCACGAAGCGCTTGCCGGCGAAAAACCCCAGGTAGGCCGGCAGCGCGATTCTGTAGTAGCGGTTGAACATCCAGGCCGCGAGGCCGCCTGCGAGGATGCCGCCGAACACACCGGTCTGAATCGACGGAATGCCCATGATCATGTCGGGCTCGATGCCTTCCACCTTGGCGATCACGCCGAGCGTAGCCGTCATGACGAGATACCCGATCGTTGCGGCGATGCCCGAGACGCCGTCGTTTTCGGTAAAGCCGAGCGCCACGCCGATTGCGAAGATCAGCGGCAGATTGGCAAAAATCACGTCGCCCGCGTTCTTCATCAGGGCGAGCACGATGGCCGGCACGTAACCGTGGAAATCGGTCGCGCCGAGGCCGAGCAACAGGCCGGCCACGGGGAGCACGGCGACCGGCAGCATCAATGACTTGCCGACTTTCTGCAACACTCCGAACGCATGTTTGAACACGGCCGGTCTCCTGTTGAACTGCTTATTCGGCGAACGGAGCGAGGAGGGCGCGGACCTCCGCGGCGGTGCCGAGTCGCACTACTTCTGCGGCGAGCTGACGCGCCTGGGCCATCGTCAGCCGGGCGAGCTGTGCCTTGATTGAACCGACGGCGGGAACGCTGACCGAAAGCTCGTCGACACCGAGACCTACGAGCACCGGCACAGCGATCGCATCCGATGCGATGCCGCCGCACACGCCGACCCATTTGCCGTGCTTATGCGCGCCTTCGACCGTCATGCCGATCAGGCGCAATACCGCCGGGTGAAGCGCGTCGGCCTGCCTGGCGAGCTTTGGATGCCCGCGGTCCATCGCGAGCGTGTATTGCGTCAGATCGTTCGTGCCAATCGAGAAGAAGTCGACTTCGCGCGCGAGCGGCTCGGCGATCAACGCGGCGGCCGGCACTTCGATCATCACGCCGACCTTGATGCTGTTCGCGCGGTCGCCGGCTTCTTCCAGCAGGATCTTTTTTGCTGCGAGCACTTCCTCGATCGCGGCAACCATCGGGAACATCACATGCAGATTGCCGATTGAAGCGGCGCGCAGAATCGCCCGTAACTGCGTGCGAAAAATGTCCGGGCGATCGAGGCTCACACGCACGCCACGCAGGCCGAGGAACGGGTTGTCCTCTTTGGGCAGCGGCATGTAGGAGAGCGGCTTGTCTCCACCCGCGTCGAGCGTGCGAATCACGAGCGGACGTTCGCGGCCGAGCGCTTCGGCAACGGCGCAGTACTCGCTGGCCTGTTCGTCTTCGGACGGTGCGGTGTCGCGATCGTCGAACAGGAATTCCGAGCGCAACAGGCCCACACCTTCGGCACCGGCTGCAACCGCATCGCGCGCTTCCTTTGCGTTGCGGATGTTCGCGACGACTTCGACGCGGTGACCGTCAGCCGTCATGGCGAGCTTGCTCGCAGCGAGCTTCTCTTCTTCGCGTTTTTCGGCCTGACGGCTAATGCGCTCACGTGCCTTTTCGACTTCGCCGGCGCTCGGGTTGCGCCGCAAGCTGCCATGCGAACCGTCCAGCACCACGAGCGTACCGTCGGCGAGTTGCAGCGCATCTTCGTCGATGCCGCAGATCGCCGGAATGCCGAGCGAGCGCGCGAGAATCGCGACGTGGCTCGTGGCGCCGCCCGTCGTCGTGCAGAAACCGAGCACTTTGGTCCGATCGAGTGAAGCGGTGTCGGACGGTGAGAGCTCTTCGGCGATCAGGATCGAGTCGGCGGGTACGTCGATCTGCGCCTGCTGCATGCCTGCCAGCAGCGCAAGCACACGCCGGCCGACATCGCGGACGTCGCCCGCGCGCTCGCGCAGCAGCGGATTGTCGAGCTTTTCGAGTGTCGCTGCCTGCTGCTCGAAGGCGGCGCGCCACGCGAAGCCCGCGCTTTTGCCTTCGCTGATGCTGCCGATCGCCATGCCGTTGAGATCGGGGTCTTCGAGCAGTTCCAGGTGCGCGTCGAGAATCTGCGCCTTCGACGGATCGGTGAGTTTCGCTTTAAGCGCCTCGATGTGCTGACGCGCTTCGTGGTGGGCTGCTTCGAGCCGCACGCGTTCGCGCTGCGGCGATTCGCCGGCTTCCTTGACGTCGATGACCTGCTGGCGGAACTGCACGATCTTGCCGACGGCGAGGCCGGGAGAAGCCGATACGCCAGTGAGTTCGTTGACATCGGCAGGCTGCGCGCGTTTGACGACGGCGGGCTCGCCAGACGATCCACTCGTGGGCGCGAGACTCGTTGGAGGAAAGGCGGGTGCGTCGGCGGGTTTTTCGCCCGAACCTTCGGCGAGCAGACGCGCAAGCACGCTAGCGGCTTCTCCCGCGTCAGGACCGGTGGCCTGGATGCGTACCCTGTCGCCGAACTTTGTCGCGAGCCCCATGATGGACACGATCGACTTGGCGTTCGCGCTGTTGCTACCGTGCAGCAGGCGGATCTCGGACTCGTACTTCTTCGCCGCGCCGACGAAGACCGCGGCTGGTCTCGCGTGCATGCCCGCGGGATTCGGCAGAGTGACCTCGTCGGAGACGATCGCGCCGGTCGTGCGGGCGGTCTGATCTTTGGCTGTATCGTCCGCGAGTTCGACAGTCAGTGCGACGTCGCCGGCCGCGGTAACGAGGCCTTCCGCGGGCACGTAGCGCGTCACGCGGTCGCCGTTTGCGATCACCATCTGGGTCAGCAGGCTGGCCGCTTTGGCGCCGACGTAGACCGGATCGAACCGGATCAGCGGCTGGCCCGTCGCGACCGTATCGCCTTCCTTGACGAGCGGGGTGAAACCTTCGCCGCGCAGCAATACAGTGTCGAGCCCGATGTGAAGCAACACTTCGAGCCCGCTAGCGCCCGTAATCGTGACGGCATGGCTGGAACTATGCAGTTGTGTGACCTTGCCGGGAAGCGGCGATAGCAATTCGTGCGAAGTCGGATCGATCGATATGCCGTCGCCGACCATCTTCTGTGCGAAGACCGGATCGGGCACGGTTTCGAGCGGCACCATGACGCCCGAAAGAGGCGCGACCAACTCGATGCGTAGTGGACGCTGAAGAGCTTTCATCGGCGCGACTCCGTTTGACGCCCGGCTGAAACGTGCTGCTTCGAGCGGCGCGAACTCGTTGGGAAGGCGCCGTGAACTGCCCCGATGACTTGCGCCGTTGTGTATTCCGCCGCGGACCTGCGTACCGGACGCCGTTGCGGCGTCCAGCGGCGCTGACGTCAAGCCGTGAGCGATATCAGGATCGTGACACTGCCACAGCTAGCCTACAGTCGCCGCCGCGTGCGCGACATCGGTCGATGGTCCTATTGTCTTCACGATTGGATTGAACATAAATTTGTAGATGCGCCTTCGGGCTGCACATTCCAACAATCGAAAAGCCTTCGATCGCAGCCGGAATGCCACGACGAGCGCGAGGCTGGTGGCGGGATCGTGTCCCGGAGGCGCGGGGCTCATTCGCTGCTGCGTCTTCGCTCCAAGGCAAAAAGGAAACGCCATGGATACGGTCAGGACGTTGCTCGAAACGCAGCCGCTCTTCGTGCTGTTTCTCACGGTCGCCTTGGGATACGTGGTCGGTGAGATCAGCATCAAAGGGGTGTCGCTCGGCTCAGGCGCGGTGCTGTTCGTCGGCCTGGCGATCGGCGGCTTCGCACCGAAGTCCGCACCGCCCGCGTTGCTCGGCACATTCGGGCTTCTGCTGTTCCTCTATGGAATCGGTATCCAGTATGGCGATCAGTTCTTCAAGGGACTGACGAGTCCGGACGGCCTCAAGGCCAACGCCGCCGCCGCGCTCGGCGTGATCGTCTCGGGACTGGTCGCGGTCGCGTTCGTACCGCTCTTCGGCGTGAAACTCGACGAATCGCTCGGCATGTTCGCCGGTGCCGGCACCAGCACGGCGAGCCTGCAGGCCGCGATCGCCGCGGTGAAAAGCGACGGGCCGGCGGTGGGCTACAGCGTCGCGTATCCGTTCGGTGTTGCCGGGCCGATTCTCTTCCTGTATGCCCTTAGTGCATTGCTTAAGCCGAACATCGTGCGCCCGCCGCCCCCGCTTATCGAAACGGCCGAAATCGCGCTGCGCAATCCTGCGTTTATCGGGTTGAACATGGCGCAGCTGGTGGCGCGTATGCCGACCGGGCTGGCGATCGCGGCCGTGCGTCGCGAGCACCGCAACCGCCCGGCCGCCGACGACCTCGTTCTGCGTGCCGACGACGTGCTGCTCGCGACCTCCACCGATCCGGCCGTGCTGCATGAGGCCACGACACTTTTCGGCGAACTGCAGCCGGGCCGTATGACGAGTCACCGCGAAGACCTGGACTATGCGCGCGTGTTCGCGTCGAGCCGGCTCGTGGTGGGGCGCATGCTGCGCGACATCCGCTTTCCCGAGGGCGTCGTCTGCACTATTGCGCACGTGCGCCGGGGTGACGCCGACCTGATGCCGAACCCGGACCTCATCCTCGAATATGGCGACCGCGTCGGTCTGCTGCTCGATCGCGCCCAGATCAAGGCGGTTCGTGCGTTCTTCGGCGACTCCATCAAGGGTACTGCCGAACTGAGCTTCATCTCGATCGGTGCCGGTGCGGCGCTCGGCCTGCTGGCGGGTGCTATTCCGCTATCCATTCCAGGCATCGGCAAGCTCGCGCTCGGGCTGGCGGCAGTGCTGCTGGTGGCACTCGTGCTCGGCCGGGTGCGGCGCTTCGGACCTTTCGTCTGGACGATGCCGCTCTCGGCCAATCTCGTGCTGCGCAACCTTGGCCTGACCATCTTTCTCGCGCAGGTAGGCATCGCTTCGGGGCCGAAATTCTTCGCGACCATCGGCGTAACCGGCGTGTCCTTTCTGCTCTATGGCGTGACGATCCTGCTCGCGCTCGTCGTCGTGACGGCGGCGGTCTGCCTGTGGATCTTCAGGCTGCCGTTCGACATGACGGTGGGCGTCTTATGCGGCGCGACGGGCAATCCCGCGATCCTCGCCTTTGCCAATCGCATTGCGCCGACCGACCGCCCGGACGTCGGCTACGCGATGATTTTCCCGTCGATGACCATCGCAAAGATTCTGTTCGTGCAGGTCGCCGCGGCGCTCGCCAGTGGATAGCGCGATCACCAGCCGTAACGATCGCACCCGGCACTCCTGATCAAATTTGCCACGGAGATCATCATGGACATAGCCGTCTTCAGCGCCAAGCCTTACGACCGAGAGTATCTGAACGCCGCGAACGCGGGGCATCATCATCGTCTCCAGTATTTCGATGTCCCGCTCGACATCGAGACGGTCAGCCTCGCCGCGAACCATGGCGCCGTGTGTATCTTCGTCAACGATTGTGCGGATGCCGCCGTGCTGCAGGCGCTCGTGCACGGCGGCACGAAGCTCGTCGCGCTGCGCTGCACCGGCTTTAACAACGTCGACCTGAAAGCAGCGCAGGACCTCGGGATCAAGGTAGTGCGAGTAGTGAACTATTCGCCGAACGCGGTCGCTGAGCATGCGGTCGCTTTGCTCATGGCGATCAACCGCAAGATCCAGCGTGCCTATAACCGCACGCGCGACTTCAACTTTTCTCTCGACGGCCTGATGGGCTTCGACCTGAACGGCAAGGTGGTGGCCGTGATCGGTACCGGCAAGATCGGGCGCGTGTTCACGAAGATCATGCTGGGCTTCGGCTGCAGCGTGATCGGCTACGACAAGTTCCCATCAGCGGAATTCGAGGCGCTGGGCGCGCGCTATGCGCGGCCAAAGGAAATCGGCGAGAGTGCGGACATCATTTCGCTGCATTGTCCGCTCACTCCGGAGACGTACCACATCATCGACGCCAGCACGCTCGCGCGCGCGAAGCGCGGCGCGCTTCTGATCAACACGAGCCGCGGCGCGCTTATCGACACCGAAGCGGTCATCGATGCGCTGAAGAGCGGGCAACTGGGCGGTCTCGCGATCGACGTGTACGAGCAGGAGGCGGACCTTTTCTTCCGTGACCTGTCGGGCACCATCATCACCGACGACGTGCTTCAACGGCTCGTCACATTCCCGAACGTGATCGTCACGGGGCATCAGGCCTTTCTCACGCGCGAAGCGGTGACGACCATCTGCGAGACAACCCTGCAAAGCGTCACGGAGTTCGAGACGGGCAAGCCGCTTTCAAACGAAATCAGCGCAAGCTGAACGCAGCGCGCTGCGCAGCGGTCAGTCCGTGCGAGTTCGTAAGCGTGTTCTGTTAGCCGGTACCTTCATCGTTTCGCTATAGATGTGGCCAAAGTAATTTCGACATCGGGCATGCGCGGCGGGCGGCGCTGAGGAGCAGGAACCATGAAACTCTATTCACACGTTCTCCGGAAGTGGCTGACGGCCATCTTTACCAACCTCGCGATCACGGCGATTTTTGCATTGGCAATCTCGCCTGCGGCTCATGCGCAGCAGAACTTCGCTACTCCGGAGGCCGCAATGAATGCCTTTGGTGACGCAATTGTTAAAGACCGCGAGGACGCATTGCGCACCATCTTGGGCAAGGACTTTCGTAATCTGATTCCGCCCGTTGGCGCGCAGGTGCGGGATGCATTTCTGACGATGTGGTCAAAGTCGCATGCGATCAAGCCGATCGATACGCGACACGCGGAGATCGCGGTAGGCGACGATGGCTGGACGCTCCCAATCCCACTCGTGAAAACCGACCGGGGATGGCACTTCGACACGCGCGCTGGCGCGGAAGAGATGCGGGAACGACGCATCGGCCGCAACGAACTGGCAGTCATTCAGACGATGCTCGCAATCTACGATGCACAACGCGAATACGCGCAGACCAATCACGACGGCGAGGGCGTGCTCGCCTACGCGTCGAAGATGGTGAGCTCGCCAGGCAAACACGACGGTCTGTACTGGCCGACGGGACCGGACGACCCACCAAGTCCACTCGGCGATGCGTTCGTTAATGCAAGCGCGCGCAACACCCAGAACGCCGGTTACCACGGCTATCACTACAAGCTGCTCTATTCACAGGGACCGCATGCGCCTGGCGGCGCCTATGACTACGTTGTCGACGGCAAGCTGTTCGGAGGTTTCGCCATCATCGCCTGGCCGGTGCGTTACGGAGATACGGGTATCAAGACTTTCATGGTGAGTCATGCCGGGCAGATCTATGAGCGTGACCTTGGCCCGCAGACTGCCGCGAAAGCCGAGGCAACGAAGTCGTTCGATCCGGGTCCAGGCTGGAAGAAGGTGAGCGCTCGGGATAGCGGCCTACCTTGATCATGGTGCTGTGCGCGTAGCGGCACCATGGTTAAGTAGTCGATGAGTGCCGCGCGCTATTTACAGGCTGACGCCAGGTTCGCCTATGCTTGCGTTGAGCGCACAGCCACCCCATACGTGCTGACGATCCGCGCATCCTGCTCAGCGGCGGAAAACAGCTCCCACTCCAATCCGTTCACATCGACGCTGCTTGAATACGCGTTGGCGGTATCGTCTTCGAATCCGACGTGCCGCAGTTGACCCGCTTGCTCCGGTTTCTCGTTGATCGAGAAGTTGAGCAGGTCGGTTCGCCACATCGCGTATTTGCCTGGCACAACGGCATCGGGCGATTGTCCGAGCCGGCGGCTGTAGTCGACAATCGATTCGTCGAGACTCGCAACAGCGAGTGCGATGTGAAAACGCTTCATGGTGGGCTCCCGCGATGGTTATCCGTTTTGACGGTCCGCCCATCGTAGCGATTGCGCACGAGCGCAACTAGGCAAGCGATTATGCTGGTATGTACGTTACCCGGTTACGCTCGCAGGCCGGTTCGGATCGCCCGCCGCCGAAGCGCGTCAATGCAGTCAGAGATTCGACGGATTGCCCGGATCCGTCTTGCCCTTTTCGGCGTTTTCACGCTGATCGCCGAGATCCTTGCGGTTTTCGCCTTCGGTGATTTGCGCTTCACCTTTGAGCTTCCTGTCTTCGTTGCCGGTGATAGAGCCGATGCCCTTGTTGATCATGCCCTTCAGTTCTTCCTTGATGCCTTCGGTCTTGTCGTTTGCCATGAGTGCCTCCAGAGTTAAGCGGGTTTTCGCGCGATGCGACCATCGCGTGCGTCATGTGCATGCGCAATCCGCATGCCGAAGCGCTCATGGACGGCGCTTCTTCCACGCATAGTCGGCGGGCGGATCGGCGACGCCCGGCCGACCCACCGAGTTCGGGTTTTCCGAGCAAAGGGTGACGAAACACACCGGCTCGCCGCAGGACTGACGTCGCCGCAACGTCTCGGCAAATGACAGCGCCTCTGCCATCGCGCCGGCGGCAAAGGATGCGGCGCGCGGCACGATGGCGTCGTCTATCGCTTCCGACCAATAGACCATGTACACCGGGTTCACGGAGCAGGTGACTGGCTACCGGGCACACCGACGCCCGGTATGTCTCGCACGGGCTGCTGATCCGGCTGGACGTCGGTTTCGGGAAGCGCCTCCGGTGTGCGCGCGGGCGGCGTGCCGCGGCCAATTTCGGACTGTTGCGGATCGGGTTTTTGGGGCGTGGGTGTTTCGGTCATGGGCGGCTCCTTCTGCGTTGCTTCCGGTGGATCGAGTATCGTGTTCGCAGCATCCTGTGTGCCAACGAGTCGCGAGCGTTGCGCACGCCCGTGCAGCATCGTGTGGCCGAGCAGCTTCCCGCATTGCTACACGTTGAATGCACAGCCGCAGGCTTCCCGGCAGTCTGGCCCCAGGTACCTTTACAATTCAACACTTCGATCCGACAAACGTGAATGCGCGATGAGATACCACTTTGCATTGATCCTTGCGGCGGCCGCTGCGAGTACCGCCGTGAACGCTCAAACAGCCGCGAATGGCGAGACAGGCGCACTGCAATGTGCGATCGGAAAAGTGACGGGCGTAGGCGGGTCGGAACAGAGCGTTCGTGAATATCTCGCGACGCCCGATCGGGACAAATATCGCTACATTGCCGACAACCCGATTCAATGCCGCATTTCCGACGAGGGCCGGGCGTCCGCATGTACCGGCATCACCACGCTTAAGCGCGAACAGGTGAGCGTGTACGATCAGATCGACAGCACGATGATCACCGTGGTCGCGCGCGTCGAGCTGGATCACGGCACGTATCCGGTACTTATCGCCGTGCCGAGAAAAGACGTGCAGTGTCAGGAGTAAATGTTCTGGCCCGGCCGGCTTTGTGCGCTGTCCTGAGAGCAATTGCAAAGGTAACCCGTCCATGCAAGCCAGAATCCGGATCAGCGTTCTCGCGAGCATTCCACGAAGCGTCTGGGTACTCGGCTGTGTGAGCCTTTGCATGGATATCTCGTCGGAGATCGTCCATAGCCTTTTGCCGATGTTCCTGACAGTGAGCCTCGGTGCGAGCGCCGCGACCATCGGCTTGATAGAAGGCATTGCCGAAGCGACCGCGCCGATAGTGAAGGTGTTTTCGGGCGCGCTGAGCGACTACCTCGGGAACCGTAAGTGGCTCGCGGTGGCTGGTTATGCATTGGGCGCGTTGAGCAAGCCGCTCTTTGCGATCGCGCCGACCGTCGGCGTGGTGGTGAGCGCGCGCGTCATCGACAGAGTCGGCAAGGGGATTCGCGGCGCGCCGCGCGACGCGCTCGTTGCCGACGTCACACCTGTCCACCTCCGAGGCGCCGCGTTCGGCTTGCGTCAGTCGCTCGATACCATCGGCGCGGTGCTGGGCCCGTTGTTCGCGGTAGTCATCATGTCGGTGTGGGCCGATAACTTCCGGCTAGCCTTCTGGCTTGCCGTCATTCCTGGTGTGCTGGCGGTCGCACTGTTGATGATCGGCATCCACGAGCCGGCGCGTGAAGCGGGCGCGAAGCGCGTCAATCCTGTGCGGCTGGAGAATCTGAAGAAGCTGGGCGCCCGCTACTGGTGGGTCGTCGCCATTGGCGCTGTGTTTGCGCTCGCCCGCTTCAGCGAAGCATTCCTCGTTTTGCGTGCAATGGGCAGTGGCGTACCCATCGCTCTGGTTCCGCTCGTTATGGTCACCATGAATATCGTGTATTCGCTGTCGGCGTATCCGTTCGGCAAACTTGCGGACACGATGAATCACAAGCGGCTGCTGATCGCGGGTGTCGTCGTGCTGATCGCCTCGGACCTCGTGCTTGCACACGGCAGCCACTGGAGCATCGTGCTGCTCGGCGTCGCATTGTGGGGCTTGCACATGGGCATGACGCAGGGGCTGCTCGCGACCATGGTTTCTCACACCGCGCCGGCGCAATTACGCGGCACTGCGTTTGGCGTTTTCAACCTGCTGGGCGGTGTCGTCACACTGCTTTCGAGCGTCATTGCCGGTGAGTTGTGGGACAAGATCGGGGCTACGGCTACCTTTTATTCAGGCGCCGTTTTCTGCGTGGCGACAATCGCGCTCCTGGTTGCCGGCAAGGCACCCGACACCCGCGCAACGTCGCACTGACAAACACAGTTTGCAAAGACCGCAGCTATCCTTTGAGTTCCGCGAGGAGGCGCGCCAGGCGGGCGATGCGGTTCCGGTACATGGGTGCTTGTGGACTCGTCTTCAAATGCTCGACGCGGTCGCGCCAATAGGTCGGTGAAAAAGGCTCCTGGGACGCCCATGCGATCACGCGCTCGAGATGAACAAGCTCGCTTTCGAAAATGTGGTGGTGCATCTTTGAACCCCCGTGGATGGCCAGTCTTCTCTCGTCACGGCGCCGTTGAAATCTGGCGCTGCGTAAGGCTGCTCAAGCAGCTTGTTTTCCGCGACTCGTTACAACAAGGTTAGCCGTCGCGGCCCTTTCCCGAAGGGAAGGCAACGACGGCCGGACCCATCCCGCAGCGGATCTTCGGTGCATAGCCAAAGATTTTCCGCTCTTTGGTGCCGCGCATTGCGAACTGCTTCTCTGCGGAAGCATGGTCGCCATCTTTCTACGCGTCACCGCTACAACAGCACAGCCCTCTCTCAGTCTGCTACCAACGGCTGGCTACCGTTGGCGTCGATCGGCGTTGCACGTATTAGTTCGTTTAACTAAACGACTGCTTGCCATAATGAATCGAGATCACTCGATCCGCGGTGTCAGCCGTCCCGCGACGGACGCAACGACGCGGCAACAGAACGTCGAACGCATTGCAGCGCGCGATCTTGTTTTGGTCTCTCAGGCTCCCCGGTCATTCGGACAATTTCGTCGCAGCTTTCCGGCCACCTGCCTTTGTATAAGCAATGGTCGTGCCATATGTTGAGATGGCTTAGGCTCGGGCGCGTCGGCGAATCGGGTCTGCCGGTGTTGGCCGATCTCGTCCAGGTTGGCGGTCAAAGTTGGTCGTTTTCGTCCACATGGGCATGCGGCGCGCGTAATAGGGCGATTTCGTCCGCAGCGGGCGGCACTCGGCGGCGTGAGGGAGGATTACGAGCACCACGAACGGCGCAGAGAGGAGTCCGGCGCGGCGTTGCATGCCGCAGCCGGACGAAAGCAGATGAAGCAGATGAGGGCGGACGGGGATGAGGCGGACAGAAGCGGCCTTGCTTACGCCTGCAAGCTGACCTTGCTGTACGTGAGCCTGCTCGGGCGCACGCGCATACGCACCAGCGACACGAGGAAGCTGAACCCCGCCTGATTGGGATCGATCACGGGCACGTAAGCGCCGAGCGCCTCGCCGAGCAGCGTCGAGACCCGGCTCGCCACGTCCACGAATCCCGTACAGCCGAGCAGAATCGCCTGCGCGCCGTCGTCCTTGATCGCCTTCAACGCAGCTTCGAAGGTGCGGACAACCACGACGTCGATGTTCTCGAGCTGCGCGACAGGGCAGTCGATCGCGCGAATCGACGCGAAGGTGTCTTCTATGCCGTAGGTTTGCGGATGACCGCGCTGCATTGCGAGCGTGCTTTGCAGGATCGTGATGATCGAGAAGCGCTGGCTGAGCGCGAGGGCCGTAAACGCCGACGCCGGAAAGCCGCCGATGATCGGAATGTCGATCACTTCGCGCGCGGCTTCGACGCCGCACATGTCGAAGTCGGTCAGCCAGATGCCGTCGAAACCGTCGTTGGCGATGGACTGTGCGAGCTCGACCACCGGCATGCCGTTCTGCAGCCAGTTCGTGCGGTTCTCGATGTCGGGATGACCCTCGGTGATGTTGCGAATCTCCACCTGGACGTCGGGCGGCACGACAGGCGCAATCGCCTTCATGATGCGGTCGTTGTACTGGGACGTGGCAACCGGCACGAGCACACAGATACGAATGGGCGAGTTCAAGATGCATCTCCCTTGCGTGCGGCCTGCAGCGATTCGAGCGGCACGTAAGGGCCGAGGTAGCCAAGCGAGTTCAGCAACTGCATGAAGCTGTCGAGAATGAGGCCCGGTTTGCGCAACTCGGGTTCGGCGCGCCAGGCAATTAGCGTCACGGGGCGTTTGCCGATTGCCGGATTCAGCGAACCGTCGCCGTTGACGAGGTCGCCATTGCTAAAGACTGCCTGGCCCTCGCCGCCGACGAAATAGGCGACGCTGTCGGGCGCGAGCACGATCGGCTGTGCACACTTGCTGTCCCATGCGAGTAGCGACTCGTTCTGATACATCACCGTATAGGTATGCTGTCCAGCCTGAATGCGAATCTTGCCGACGTCGAAACCGCCGCTCGTATCGACTTCGGCCGACACCAGTTCGCCCGGTTCGGAAACTGCGCGCGCCGCCAGTCCGCAACGTTCGACGAGATAGGCGGTCATCTGCCGGGCGCTGCCGATCTCTCCGCTCTGCAACGCACGCCCGAGTTTCAGTGCGCGTGTCAGTGTGCCGCGAATCGGTGTCGCGCGGCCGATATCGGCCGGCGTCATCACCCACATCGCAAGTCCGCCGAACTGGCCGAACTCCGGATCGGCCACGACCGGGCGCATCATCTGTTCGACGATCGCCGACACGTCCCGCTGATGAGTCGGCGCGCCTTCGCTGCCGCCGCGCGGCGTCACGTTCAGTTCGACGCAAAGACCGCCCTGGCTTACGAGGAACGCGGGCCGCGGATCGATTTCCGTAGCGGCGAACGTCAGCATCGGCAACGAGGGCACCGCGCGCCCGGCGCCGTCGGCGTCGATGACCGCAAGGCCCAGTTTCGCCGCCACGAGTGCAGCCACCGTGAAGCCCAGCGCACCGCTTTCCGGCGGCATCACATAGGCGAGTTTCTTGGATTGCGAGGCGAGCCGAGCCTGAACGTTCTGCACCGCCGTCACGGGGCCGAGCGGGTAGGTCGCCGAGTTGATCGCTTCCGGCGCGCCGAGATAGGCGACCATGACGGCCGCGCCCTCGGTCGCTTCATCGACGGAAACGACCTTGACGGTGTCGGTGGGATAGTAGTCGCCGGCTACGAAGTGCGCGGCCAGATGCCGTGCGGATTCGATGGTGCCGCCTCCGCCGCTGCCGAAGAAAGCTGCGCCCAGTAGCAGCGGTTCGAGATCTTCCCGGCGTAGCTCATATGCCATTTACGATTCCTTTGGTGTAGTTGTGGAACGAAGCATGTTGCTGGAGTTCGGCAAGCAGATTCGCGGCGCCTGCGACGCGAGGCGTTGCATCCGTCGGCAACGAACGCAGGCCGCGCTCGAGCGTCTCGATGGCTTCGGCTACGCGGCCAGTCGAGCGCAGCAAATCGGCGAGGTGGTGCGCGGCATCCACGCGCCCAGGCACCGAGCCGAACGCGAGCGCCGTCGACAGCGCCGTGCGCAGCCCGAGTTCCGCGGCGTTCACGTCGCCGAGCGCCCACTGCGCGCGTGCTCGCGTGACCAGTAGCTTGCCCAGATACACGCGCTCCTGACGGGCGAGCGTCTCGTCGATAGCCGTAGCCAGGATCGCCTCGCACGTCTTCGCGCGGCCGGCGCGCAGCAGCAATTCCCCGTGCTGCCACGTCTTGAATGAATAGAAGAGCGCACCGCCATTGCAAACGACGTGGTTATCGTAGCCGTCGAGCATGACAGTTTCCGCTTCGTCGGCCTGCCCGAGCGCGCTGAGATGACAGCCGCGCAACACCTGCCCGACTCCGCGATAGAACGCGAAGCCGTGAGCGATCGACACCGACTCCAGTTCGCTCGCAAGCTGACCCAGCCGTTCCACGTCGTCGAACAGCGCGGCGAGCCAGGCGGCGCCCTGCAAATTGACGACGTGAGCGAGCGCGTGCACGCCGGGTTCGGATGTGCGCAAAATCAGCATTTCCATCGCGCGGCGTGCCTGTCCGAACGCGCCGATCTGGTAGGCGGCGAGTCCTTCGAACGTCAACGCGAGACTCGCCAGGTCGATTCCTTGCGAGCCGGTGCGGATGTCGTTGCGCCCCACGCCGAGCAGATTGCCGCGCGCGAGACAGGCGAGAGCTTCTTCGCTGTCACCGAGCCAGAACAGCGTGTTGGTCATGGCGACGTGAGCTTCGTCGAGCGACACGCGATCGCCGGCATTCTGCGCGCGCTCCAGCATGTTCTGCGCGGTTGCGCGTGCCTGCTTGAGTTGCAGCGTGGTTAACTGCGTGGTCCAGATGCCGAACTGGATTGCGGCGATTTCAGCGGGGGAGCACACGCCTTCACCGACCGCCAGCGCTGCGGCGTAGCAGGCCGTGGCTTCCGCGTACAGCCAGCCGTGCACGCTGCGCAAGCTCATGCCCAGAAGGCGGTAGGCGTCGAACTGGAGGCGGCGCACGGGGTCCTGTTCGTTCGGCGTTTGCAGCACGTCGAGACAGCGGCGCAGCGGCGGAATTGCTTCGGCAAATTTCGATTCTTCGATCAGCGCACTCGCATGCTCCAGGCACTTGCGCGCTTCACGGTGATGTTCCTCTCGCGACTTCAGACGCCGTTCGATTGTTTTGCGACCCACGCCGAGCATCGCGGCGGCCGCACTCTTGTTGCCGCTCGTCCGTTCGAGTGCGCGGTCGATCAGCAAATCTTCGGCGGCGTTGAGCTTGTCGCGGCCTTCGAGCTGCATCAGCATATCGGCGAGACTCGCGCGCGACACTGGCCCGCTGGTCTCGTTCGCGAGAAACGGCTCGAGCGTATCCACGTCGATCACCGTGCTTTCCGCGAGCACGCTCAGCTGGCTGACCAGGTTGCGCAATTGCCGGATATGACCAGGCCACGAGTGCTGCGCAAGACGACGCAGCGCGGCCGGCGCAAACTCCAGCCGGCGCGTGTGTTGTGACGCGAAGTGGTTGACGAGCGCGGGGATATCCTCGACGCGCTGCTCGAGGCCCGGCACCGCGAGTACGAAGACCGCGAGCCGGTAGAACAGATCCTCGCGGAACAGCCCCGCGCGCGCGAGCTCGCGCAGGTCGCGGTGTGTCGCGGCAACCACGCGTCCAGCAAACTGCAGGCTGGTCGACGATCCCAGCGGACGGAATGTGCGCGTTTCAAGTACGCGCAGTAGTTTCGGCTGCAGCGCGAGCGGCAATTCGCCGATTTCATCGAGCAGCAGCGTGCCCTTGCCAACTTGCTGGAAAAGCCCCTGGCGGTTTTCGCCCGCGCCGGTGAATGCGCCCTTGACGTGCCCGAACAGTTCGGCTTCAACGAGGTGTTCGGGAATCGCGCCGCAATTGACGTCGACGAAGGGTTGATCCTGGCGCAGGCTGTGTGCGTGAACACGGCGCGCAACGAGTTCTTTGCCCGAACCGGTCGGCCCAAAAATAAGCAGCGGATGATCGGTGGGAGCAACCCGATCGATCATCCGGACCAGTTGGCGAAACGCTGGTGCGCCGCCTACGAAAGAGCCGGAGTCGGCCTTGTCGGTGGCGAACGGAACGACTGGGGTATAACTCATTACAAAGTAAGCTCCACATGATCCGCGTGCGGCGCTACGCGGAAATGGCCGTCGCAAGGACGGCGGTCATGCATCGATTCCCTGTCTGACGAGCTTCCGATTCCGCTGTCGGAGTTGCCCGCCTAAGAAGTGACAGAGTATGAAGGTTGGTTGTCGATGTTGTCGTTCGAAATTAATTTTGGCGCAAGTATCTATGCGCATTTCATCGCGTATGGCAAAAAGCACAGAAAGAAGAGTAGGCGCGACGGCGCAAGCGCGTCGCGCCGGCTCACGATACGTGGTTGATATAACGGCGCCGCGTCAACGGTTCTTTAGCTGCTGCGCGCTTCGTGTCAATCGCGTGCAACGTGTGGAGGGAGTGCATGTGGCCGCTGCCGGGCCTGCGATGTGAGGCGGGTGGTTGAAGAGCCAGTTGATTGCAGCTTTGTTGCGCGGGTTTTGATGAAGAAATTGCCACGGTCGCCGGCAACGGGAGCGTGGCAATCTATTGCTTCATGACCGGCCGATGCAACGCCCGGCCGATCGGTGCTTACGGCCCGACGCGCAGGACGAGTCCCGTTGAAATCTGCACCATCAGATAGTCGCCGCCAATGCCGACCCACGAATAGCCGCGCGGCGGCGGAGCCAGCCGGTACGCGCGCCAGTCGTCGATCACATACTGACGGTCGCGGTATTCGGGAGGCAGGCGATCGCCCTTGCGCCAATGTCCGGGCGCGTTCGCGGAGTTGCCTGGGCCGTCGGGGCTGTGTCCGGGTGGCACCTGCTTGGGGCCATGACCGTTCGATTCATGACCATGGTTGGGCCCGTGACCGTGACTCTCCCCATGACCGTGGTCGCCGCCCTTGCCGGGGTTGTCGTGCGGCGGTTGTGCGAGAACGAGCGACGATGCCAGCATACCCGCGCTCACCATCGACGCGAGAAATATGCGGGATTTATTCATTAACTATCTCCTGGAATTAGCAGCGTGAAGGTGCAGGGCACCAAACCGGACAGCCCGGTCTGAATCTGTCAGGTTTGTATGTTAGCGGACCCAGGCCACCTGCGCGCACAGGAAATCTTGCCAACCGTTGCTCGCGCAACTAGCAATGTTTTGCGTGCATTCGCGTAGCAGACAACCGCAGTTCTCCTCACGCTTTTATGCAAATTCGCGATTCAGAGCTATGCCCCGCATCGGAAAAATGCGTTCGAAATTCTCCGTTGCAGGCTTATCGCGGCACTGCATCGACTAGCTCATGCTGATTGCAATTCCGGCTGCGGTGCTATTCGAAGCTTGCGCTTCGAGTTCGTCCAGTCGCAGCAGGAGAAGGTCGAGTGAGCGCAATTGTGCATTCGTAAGGTGCTGCGAATCGAGTAGTCGATGAAGCCGCAGGCGCCAGTAGGCGGCCGGCAGGATCGGCCCCGCGAGATCTCCTGTCATTGACGCGCTCATGACTCGCCCCAGATGCGCGATCTCCAGGTCTATTAAAGTGACCATGCCCCCACCTCGCAACGTTCGTTCTTGTTGTCTAACCAAGAGTTATTAGACATTAGTCCAAATGCGGCAAATAACCAATGGGGGCGATTATTGACGGACGGCTAAAGCGGTCGGCAATTTTTTTGGGGAGAATGCACATAGCATTAGGTGCAAGGGGAATCCAACGTCTTTTTCCTTGCAACAGCAAATGTTAAATATTTGTGGCAACGGCCTTTGCGATTTAAAACATATCTCCGCACTCGACGGTGCACGACGACATGCGGCGGCATGCAACCCGAGGCGGGCCGCATGCCGTCTCTTTCAGTTGCAGTTCAGGCTCTGCTTCGCGGCGAAACAACGCGATTGCTGCCCGGTACTGCATTGCGGCCAACGGCCGAGCCACCGCTTTCTTCAATCGGCGGCTGATGGCGGAAACCCGCACTGCCCGACACGATCGCGATAATCGCGCCGACGATCAGCGCTGCGAAAGAGAACCAACTGGCGCGAGCGACGCCGCGCGCGGCCGTGTCAGCGGTTTCGCGGGCCCGTTGTCCGGCTTCGGGGCTGGACGCCATCGACGCTGCCGACGCCATGGCCGACTGCATCTGCTGCTTGGCAGTGTCAACGATGGAATTGGCTCCGCCTGCCTGATTGGCCGCGGTCGCGCCCACTTGCGCGCCGACTTGCGCACCCGTCGCCGCAACGCTTCCTGCAGTGCTGACCGCTCCCGTGATGAGCGAAGTCATTCCATAGAGAATGAACAGCGTCATGACAGCCCATGCCAGCAGGCCATGCAGCCATCCGAGCACGGGTGCGCAACGTCCTGCGTAGTATGAACCGACGAAGACCGCGAGGACCGTCGTTATGATTACCCACACGCCGGAGCCGAAGCCGAAGCCTTGCAACGGGTCGGGTTTGGACATCGGCGCGAGCAGCGACGCGCCAATAGCCGTGCCCAGCACGCTCATGACCAGATAGACGATCATCGAGAGAATAACGCCCGCGAAAATCGGGCCCCATGACAGCCGCGGCAGGCCGTCTTGTGTCGTGAGAAGTTTCATGGTGTCTCCTGCAGAGAGGGAAGAGGTCGCCTGGTGCCGCGCACATGGCCCGGCACTCCGGTTTGCGCAAGCGCCATGCCGTGGGCGCCAGTGACGAGCCGCGTCAGCGCCTTGCCGCGCTATACGCGCCGGCTTCCTCAATCAGCCAGGTTCTGAAGAGTTCGAGTGGCTTCCCGTGACTTAGCTCTGTCGGATAGACGAGGTAATACGCGGATTCCTCGACCGTGGTGGCCGCGAGCGGAATAACGAGGCCGAGTTGCGACAGCCGTTCGTCGACGAAAAATTTGGGAACGAGGGCCACGCCGAGTCCTGCGGCAGCGGCGCTAATCAGCATGGAATGCAGTTCGTACCGGACGCCTTGCATGGTGGCGTTATCTTCGACGCCGAGATTGGCGAACCAGCGGGACCAGGCGTCGGGGCGCGTCGTCGAATGGAGAAGCGGGTAGTTCAGCAATTCGTGCGCTCTCCTGACGGGCTTTGCAAGCAGTGACGGCGCGCAGACGGGCACGACTTCCTCGCCGAAAAGGTAGTCCGACGACGTACCCGGCCAGGTCGGCTTGCCATAGTGAATGGCGGCCTCGAAATGCGACTCTTCAAACGGGAACGGGTCGGTGCGAACACCCATGTTGATTCGAACGTCCGGGTTGCGGTCGTTGAAGTCCTTCATTCGCGGAATCAGCCATTGCGACGCAAACGTGGGAAGCACCGCGAGTTCCAGGTAACCGCCTCCGCTGCCGTGCGCAATGATCGACAGCGTGTCGCGATCGAGATTCTCCAGCGCCCGGCGCACTTGCGTGCCATACAGACGCCCGGCGCGAGTCAGCATCACCCGCTGCTTCGAACGAACGAAAAGGCGCACACCAAGATTCGATTCGAGCGTCAGGATCTGCCGCGAAATCGCGCTTTCCGTCAGAGACAACTCTTTCGCAGCATGAGTGAAGCTTTCGTGCCGCGCCGCGGCCTCGAAGGCCAGTAACGCGCTCGTGCCGGGAACCTTGAACTTGCGCATGTTAATTCCAAAAAGTCATCAAGTGGCAATTTAAACTCGCTTTACGCCGGGTGCAACACTTTGAATAATGAGAATCACGTAAGCTTGGCTACCCCTTCGCCTACCTTCTGGCTACCAGTTCCGGTATGCCGTCGATAAATACCTTCCCGCTGCGGCGGCGCGCCCCCCGAGAGAAACGCAGATGCGCAATTCGAACGTTGAACGCCTGTTACTGAAACTGCTTGGCCCGGCCAAAACGGAGTCGCTCTTTACAACCCTCAAATTTCCGAGCGCACTGGCGGATTGGGAAGACGGCACGGTGACGCGCGCTGAACTCGCGCAGGCGATGAACATGGCCTTATTCGAGGATCTACTGGAGCGTTCGCCGAATGGGCGCGCCTATACGACCGAGACAATCGCGAACGGCGGCTCTGTGTATTTCGATCATGGCGCGTTGCGCACCGTGAGGTGGGAGAACAACGGGGCGTTGCCTCCGGGCGAGGCGGCATTCACTCGCATATTGCGTCCGCTTGGCTTCAGGCTGAACGGCCGCTATCCGCTCGACAAACTGGGCATGACCGGCCGTGCGTACGCGCATGATGACGCGCCCGATGAAATCGCGCAGTTCTTCGTGAGCGAGTTGCATCCCGAACGCTTCTCCAGCGAGTTCCAGCAGGCAGTCACTAACGTGGTCCATTCGTCGAAAGATCCGTTGACGCCGCTTGCCGTATCGCAACTCTGGGAACTGGAGCGTGAAGGCTCGCTTGCTATCGACGCAGCTCACAAGTTGCTGCCGGTCATTGTCGGCGCGTTCGCTCGCCAGCACGATCTGCCGAGCGAGGCGGACTACGAAGTCCTGTTGCGCGAATCAGCGGAAATGGCGTGGATCGCTACCGAAGGCAACGCCTTCAATCACGCGACGGATCGCGTGGAAGACGTGTTCACGCTGTCGGACGAAGAGAAGGTCAAGGGCCGGCCCATGAAGCCCGAAGTCGAGCGCTCGCGCTCGGGCCGCGTCTTCCAGACCGCCTATCGCGCGGATACGGTCAAGCGTCAATTCAGGTCCACTGGCGACAAGCTCGTCACGCGTACGGTACCTGGCTCCTTCTATGAATTCATTACTCGCAAGCGCACTTTCGATCAGGCATCACGTAGCTGGGTCACGGACCTGCGTTTCGACGCCGGTAATGCGCAAGGCATTTTCAAAATGACCGCGAACGCGGCACAGTAGGGTGACTCCGGCCGGTGATTCAGGCCGGTGGCTCGTGCTGATAAGGCGTTCCGCTCCGAATGGAGGCCGCATTTCCTATCAGAAATGACGCTTGCGAGCTCGCGGCGGCAGCGGAAGCGGTTGATGTTGCCGGCAAAAACCCGCGCGTGTATAGTTTCCGAACGTACCAAAATTTCGTATTGGAAATTCAAAGAGGTCTCAATCGTGAAAGCATCCGCCATTCTCTCGGAACTCGGCATTTCCCATCTCGCGGAAGCGGGCGACATTGCCGTCCATTCGCCGATCAACGGCGAACTCATCGGCCGCGTTGCGAGCCGGACGGTCGCCGAGGTCGACGCCGCGCTGGCCAGCGCCCAGAAGGCTTACGCAAGCTGGCGCAACGTGCCGGCGCCGCGCCGCGGAGAACTGGTGCGTCTGCTGGGTAACAAGCTGCGCGAGCAGAAGCACGCGCTCGGCAGCATCATCACGCTCGAGACCGGCAAGATCCTTCAGGAAGGCCTCGGCGAAGTGCAGGAAATGATCGACATCTGCGATTTCGCGGTCGGCCTGTCGCGTCAGCTTTACGGCTTGACGATCGCGTCGGAGCGTCCGGGTCATCGGATGGCTGAAACTTGGCATCCGCTCGGCGTGTGCACCGTCATTTCCGCGTTCAACTTTCCCGCAGCCGTGTGGTCGTGGAATGCAGCGCTCGCGCTGGTATGCGGCAACGCGGTCGTCTGGAAACCGTCGGAAAAGACGCCGCTCACCGCACTGGCAGTCGACAAGATCCTGCAAGACGCGTTGAAGGAATTCGGCGACGCTCCGGAAGGCCTGACGAGCGTCGTGAACGGTGGCCGCGAGGTCGGCGCCAAGCTGGTTGCCGACCCGCGTTCCAACATCGTGAGCGCGACGGGGAGCACGGAAATGGGCCGCGCGGTCGGCGTCGAAGTGGCGCGCCGTTTTGGCCGCTCGATTCTCGAACTCGGCGGCAATAATGCGGGCATCGTCTCCGGCAGCGCCGATATGGAACTGGCGCTGCGCGGCATCGTTTTTTCTGCAGTCGGCACGGCCGGTCAGCGCTGCACGTCGCTGCGCCGCCTGTTCGTTCACGAAAGCGTGTACGACAAGGCCGTCGAACGTTTGAAGGCGCTATACAGCAAGGTCGTGATCGGCAATCCGCTGGAGCAGGGCGTGCTGATGGGACCGCTGATCGACGAACAGTCGTTCAACCGCATGCAAGCGGCGCTCGAACAGGCAAAGAGCGAAGGCGGCAAGGTGTTCGGCGGCGAACGTCATGCGGTTGCCGGCAATGAGAAGGGCTTCTATGTTCGTCCGGCCATCGTCGAAATGCCTTCGCAAACGTCGGTCGTGCTGAAGGAAACGTTCGCCCCGATTCTCTACGTGCTGAAGTACAGCGACTTCAACGACGCGATCGGCGGAAACAACGCAGCGGTTCATGGTCTTTCGTCATGTGTCTTCACGACTGACCTGCGTGAAGCGGAGCGCTTCCTGTCGGCGTCGGGCAGCGACTGCGGTATCGCGAACGTGAATATCGGACCGAGCGGCGCGGAAATTGGCGGCGCGTTCGGCGGCGAGAAGGAAACGGGCGGCGGTCGCGAATCGGGCTCCGATTCGTGGAAAGCTTATATGCGGCGCGCGACCAATACCGTCAACTATTCGTCGGCACTGCCGCTCGCTCAGGGCATCGATTTCAACATCGGCTGAGCGTTTTGCGCTGCACGTACACGGCTGTTTAACCACGGCCGTTTTTTTGCGCGAGCTGTCGTTGCGGCCCTGCCGGACAAGTCGGCCACTGTATGCCGGGGCGCCCTTTCCGGGGGAGCCCGGTCATGTGCAACCTGGAGCGAGTCGTGAGTTCACAAGTCGTTATTGTCGGTGGCGGCGTTATCGGCAGTTCTATTGCTTACTTCTTGCGCGCTTCCGATCCGACGGTTTCCGTGTCCGTGATCGAACGTGATCCGAGCTACGCGAAGTCGTCGTCGGCATTATCGGCCGCTTCGATCCGGCAGCAGTTCTCCACGCCGTTATCGATTCAGATGTCGCTGTACGGTATCGACTTTCTGCGCAATATCGGCGAGCTTCTTGAAGTGGACGGTAACAAGCCCTCGATCGATTTGCATGAAGGCGGTTACCTGTTCCTCGCCACGGCCGCCGGCGACGCAACGCTGCGCGAAAACCACGCGTTGCAGAAGAGCCTTGGCGCGGACATCAATCTGATGGACCAGCAAGCGCTGAAGGCCAGGTTCCCCTGGCTGAACGTGGCCGACCTCACGTCGGGCGCCTTCGGCGAGAGCGGCGAAGGATGGTTCGACGGCTATGGCCTCGTGCAGGCGCTTCGCAAGAAAGCGCAGTCGCTCGGCGCGCGCTACATTGCCGCCGATGTGACCGGTGTCGTTCGCGAGGGCCGCAAGATCACGCACGTCATCGCCAGCAATGGCGAACGCTTCGCCTGCGACACGGTCGTGAACGCGGCAGGCGCATGGGCGCGGAAGATTGCCGGCATGATGGACATCGACATTCCGGTCTTTGCTCGCCGTCGCAGCATTTTCAATGTGTCGTCTCCGGCTCACCTCGCAGATTGTCCGTTGCTGATCGATCCGACCGGCGTCTATTTCCGGCCGGAAGGGAAGACCTACATTTGCGGCACATCGCCGGGCGCGGATAACGATCCTGACGATCTGCCGCTCGACGAGGTAGATCACCGCCTTTTCGACGACGTCATCTGGCCGACGCTTGCGCATCGTGTGCCCGAGTTCGAAGCGCTGCGTGTCGCGAACTGCTGGTCAGGCTATTACGAGTACAACGTGTTCGACCACAACGCGATCATCGGCTATCACCCGCAAATCGAAAACTGCGTGTTTGCGAACGGGTACAGCGGACATGGTCTTCAGCAGGGCCCCGCAACGGGCCGCGGCGTAAGCGAACTGATTCTGAATGGACGCTACGTGTCGCTCGATCTCTCTTCGCTGAACTGGGACCGTCTGCTCGAAAACCGCCCCATCGTGGAAAAAAACGTGGTGTAGGCGACCACGAATAATGCGTGACGACCTAGGCTCAGCCGCCGAAAACATGTACGAATTCACCGCTCCTTTCCAGAATCCTTCAGGCTCTCCGATTCGCGAACTGTTCAAGTATCTGGGTGAGCCAGGCATGATTTCGTTCGCGGGCGGCTATCCGGCTAGCGATCTGTTCGATGTCGACGGTCTGCAGCAGGCCGAAGCTCGCGCATATCAAGACCCGAACAGCTGTCTGCAGTACGGGCCGACCGACGGGTTGCCGCATCTGAAGCACGAGCTCATAAGCCTGATGGCGCGTCGCGGCGTTCCATGCGCGTTGAACGAAATGCTGGTGAGTACGGGCTCCCAGCAGGGGCTCGACCTGCTGCTTCGCGTGCTGGTGAGTCCAGGCGATGTCGTGTTCAGCGAACAGCCTGCGTATCCGGCTACGCTTCAGGCACTGAAGCTTCAGCAGGCGAAAATCGTTACCGTGCCGGTGGATGCGCACGGCCTCGACGTCGACCATCTCGCCGAGCTTCTGGCGTCGGGTACGGTTGCGCGCCCGAAGCTGCTCTATACGGTTCCGACGTTTGCCAATCCGACCGGCGCAACCATCACGCGGGAGCGCCGCATTGCCTTGCTGAAGCTTGCGGTGCAATACAAGTTTCTTATTGTCGAAGACGACCCGTACGGCGATCTGCGCTTTTCCGGAGTCGCGGTCCCGTCGATCATTTCTCTTGCGGCCGAAGTAGAGGGCTCACGTGATTGGGTCGTGCATTTCGCGAGCCTTTCGAAGATCGTCGCGCCTGGACTGCGCGTAGGTTGGACAATCGCACCGGCCGAAATCACGCGCCGTTGTGTGATTGCAAAACAGACCGTCGACCTGTGCAGTGCGCCGTGGACGCAAGCCATTGCCGCCGAATATCTGGCCGACGGTGCGCTCGAACGACACCTGCCACGCATCACCGAAATGTACGGGCGCAAATGCGAGGCGCTATGCGAAGCGCTGCGCTCGCAGTTCGGCGATACGCTCCAGTTTCATCGGCCTGAGGGCGGCATGTTCGTCTGGGCGCGTATCGAAGGCATCGACGCGTCCGCGCTTTTACAACGCGCTATCGAGAACAAGGTCATGTTCGTGCCGGGCAAGGCATTTTTCGCGGACAGGATCGACCCTGCGTCGTTGCGTTTGTCGTTTGCGGCGCCGGGTATTGCCGATATCGAAGAAGGCGCAAAGCGCTTGCGGCGCGCATACGACACTGCGGCACGCAACGTCGTCTTATCGTGACGCCGGCCCCGTCGACTCTCTGACCTGCAGTAGCGCGTGCACTTCCTGACCGCGTTGCGCCCGCTTGCCGTCCAGCATGTCGAGCAGATATTGCGCGGTGAGTTGTCCGATCTCACGCGTATCCACGCGCATCGTGGTGAGCGTGGGGTGAATCTCTCTGGATATCTCGAGATCGTCGAAACCCGTTACTGATAGCTCTCGCGGTATGGCGATGCCGAGTTCTTCCGCTTCGCGCAGCACGCCAAGCGCGATGTGATCGTTGCCGCAGATAAGAGCAGTCGGGCGTTCGCTCGCCGCTTGCCAGATGGAGCGCAGACTGCTGCGCCCGAATGCGATTGTGGATTCCCCCTCGCACATGTGTTCGGGTCGCACCGCGAGGCCGTGACGTTCGAGCGCCGCCCGAATGCCGGCGACGCGCGCCTGCACCCGGTCGTTGTCGCGCGTCGGCTGAATGCACACCGCGAATGAGCGATGACCGAGGGCGATCAGATGTTCGGTCATTTGCACATACGCTGCGGAATTGTCGAAGCCGATGCAGACGTGCGGACTCTCCTTGCGGTACGCGTACGTCACCGCATACGGCACGCGGTAGAGCCGCAACGCGTCGAAGAGTTCTGGCGGATGCGCCTCACCCACGATGGCCATTGCCTCGACGCCTCGCGCGAGCATCGCGCGCACCTGCACGAGCGCTTGCGTGGGATCGTAGTTCGAGCAGCCGAGAACGAGCGTAATGCCGCGCGTCGCAAACGCGGCTTGCATGCCGCTTACCTGCGAGGCGAACACCTGATCGTCGAGCGTGGGAATGATGATGCCGGCGATGTGGCTGCGCGTAGACGCAAGCGCACGCCCCGCGGCATTGGGAAACCAGTTCAGCGCGAGCGCCGCCTGTTCGACGCGCTCGCGCACCGCAGCCGATACTTTCTCCGGCTCGTTGTAGACGCGCGATACGGTCGCCGTCGATACGCCCGCCAGCTTCGCAACATCCGACAACACCGTGCGGCCCGTCCCGCGGCGCGCGCGGCTCGTCTGAGTTCGGGCTGTAGCGGCGAAGCCGGTTGTGTCTGGTGTGTCGGGCGTGTCGGACATGAGTTCGGAGTGCGGGGTGAAGCTGGAAGCCTGACATCTTACCGTTGCGTCACTCTTGGCGTAGCCGCGACGATCGCCCGAGGCACGGGTTATCGCTAGCGGCTCGAATCCAGTGCTGCGATGCGAGCGCGGAAATGCTCGGTGCCGGCCACGATCTTGTCGAGTATCGCATCTAGCGCCCAGAACCGTTCGCGGACGTCGTAGTCGATTACACGGCAGCGAATCGAATTGAACGTGCCGATGCGCTGGTGGTACATCTTCGCAAGCGCGGGGTAGCCGAGCGATTCGGAGACGGCGGCGAGCACAAGGAACGTTGCGAGTTCATCTGCGAGGGCAGGGTCCCGGGCCGCGTCGTTGCGCAGCCATTTGTACAGGTCCGTATGAAAGTTGGTGAACACGCCGTTAAAGCCTGCCGAACCGGCTTTCATCGCGTCCCACGCAATCGCCGCGTTGGCATTGAGGATCTTCAGCGGCGAGCCTTGCGCCAGCGCGACGCGGCGCTTCACGGTCGCGAGATCGCAGCTCACGTCCTTCAGCATGATGAAGCGGCCAGTGTCGATGCATAGCTTTAGTTCGTCATCCGAAAGAAGCCGACGATACGGTGCAGGGCACTCGTACAGGCCGAGCGGCAGGTCGGACGGAAGACGCGCGAGCAATCGCTTCAGATTCGCGGCGAATGCCTGCGTGCCCTCGCGCGCGGGATCGAGCCGGTTGGTGACTAACACAATGGCTTGTGCGCCCGTCGCTGCCGCAACGTTCAGTTCTTCGGCTTGCGCGTCCGGATCGTCGCTGATGTGGCCGGACACCACGACAGGGATTCGCCCGGCGACCTTCTCGACGACGAACCGTCCAAGAGCGCCGCGCTCGGCGAGCGTAAGAAACTGCATCTCGCTCGACTGCGCGACCGCAAAGAGCGCGTCCGATCCCTGCGCGAGATACCATTCGATCAGACGTTCAAGGCCGGCGTAGTCGATCGCGCCCGAGTCGTCGAACGGCGTCAGCATCACGGGAACAATCCCTTCAATTGACACGGTGGGTGGCTTCGCGATTGTCATGCTGTTGTGCTCCAGAAGAATTTGATTTGACGGGCGAGAGGCGAACGGTTCATGCCGGTGCCTGGATCGTCTCGTTTGTGGCAGGCGTGTCGGCGATCGGCTTGCGCACCAGCAGCAGATAACTCATCGCGCCGATAAACGCGATGCCCGCGGCTGTCAGCAAGGCCGGCACGAACGACCACGTCTGCGCGATATAGCCGGTGAAAATCGGCGCGAGTGCGCCGCCGAGAAAGCCGCCGAAATTCTGAATCGCGCCGAGCGAGCCGACGCGGTTCGGCGGCGCGGCCGCTGTCGCGAGCGCCCACGAACTCGCGGATGCGGCGTTGGCGAGAAAGATCACGACCGAGATACACACGATTGCCAGCACGTTGCTCTCGACGAGCGCGGCTGGAATAGTGAACGCGACCATGCCCAGCATTGCAATGACCACGGCGTTACGGCGGCTCGCCACCGGGCTCGCGCTGCGGCTCGTGATGAGATCGGAAAACCAGCCGGCCGTGAGCGAGCCGAGGAAACCGCAGAAAAACGGCACCGACGCGGCGACGCCGGTGTGCATCAGGCTCATGTGGCGCTCCATGGTCAGGTAGCCTGGCAGCCATGTCAGATAGACCCAGTTCAGATAAACGGAGCCGAAAAAGCCGATTAGCATGCCCCACGTGGTGCCGTGCGAGAACAGCGAGCGCCATTCGGCGAACGTGACGGCCGGTGCCGGCTTACGGTCCGCTTCGTCGCCTTCCAGATAGCGGCGCTCTGCCTCGCTCATGGTCGCCTTGACCGGGTCGCGATAAACCGCGAACCATACGGCCGCAACGATCAGACCGGCCGCGCCGGTCGCGATGAATGCCCATCGCCAGTGGAAGTTCACGACGAGCACCGACAGGCAGAGCGGCGCGAGCGCGGTTCCGAGCGGTGACGCCGAATTGAAGATGCCGGTCGGCTTGCCGCGTTCGCGCAACGGAAACCAGTTGCTGACCACGCGGGCTGCCGACGGAAATTGCGGCGCTTCGCCGATGCCGAGCAGGATCCGCGCAAGCACGAACCAGCCGAACGTCGAGACGAAGCCGCCGGCGGCCTGCGCGAGCGACCACACGATCAGCCCCATGCCGAGAAGTTTGCGCGGTCCTATCCGGTCGACAAGGCCGCCTACCGGCAACTGGAAGAGCGCATAGCTCCACGAGAATGCGGACAGCAGCAGTCCCATTTGCCCGAGCGTCAGGCCCATGTCGTGACGGATCAACGGATTGGCGACGGCGAGCGTTCCGCGGTCAAGATAGTTGACGATGCCGCTCACCATCAGCAGCGTGAGCGCCACGACCTGGGCGCGGCGGATTTTCGGCGGGGGCTGCTCGTGGCTCGAGGTTGCGCTCATGATCGTTGTCTCCGTTTCATGTTGCGATTCAGGCGGGGCGCACCGATGCGATGTCGGGCGACCGTGAGTGGTGCGGCGATTCAAGCGGGCGCTGGCGGGGGTATGCCACCTTCGTGGTGGCGATCGGCGCTTGATCCCTTGCGGTACCTTCAAACTGCAGACCACCATCCCTCCTGTTAGCGCTTACATTTGAAACGCAAGCGTTCGCAGTTTTTACGACTGGCAACCCTACCGCAGCCGGGAGATTGATGATAGCGCTTACATTTTGTGTCGCCTCGCTAGCAGGTGCAAGCTCGAAAAGCAGGTTGACGGGTAAACACTGACCATCACCGGCTGTTGCTAAGAGCCGCACAAAATGCAACGCGGCAGCAGGCACACAGTTTGCTCAGCGCTCGATGCCCTTGTGTCCACACAGCTTCGATAACGAGAACAACCATGCAACCTGACCAGACTGCTACCGAGTTTCCCCAGTCTCAACCGCTGCTCGCGACTCCCCTCGCAGGCGTGAGCGAGGGCGCGGCTCACCGCCAGATCGGGCTGCTGCCGGCGGTGACGTTCTGCTTCGCGTGGCTATTCGGGCTGGAGCCGTTTCTTACTGGCGCTGCCAGCGATTCATCGCAGCGCGGTGCGGACCGTCATTGATGTATGTGGGACGCCGCACTGACGCCTTGTGAAAATTTCACTTGCGGCTTCGGCGGTTTCTACATCGTCAAGCAGGGGTGCGGCAGCACGCGGTGCGAGCGCCGTTCGCGGGAATAACGGTTGCGATGCTGTCGGCGGGAGTCCTTCCCGTCCACAGGAGCCTGTCATGCAAACCGATCCGACCGTCGATCCCGTAGCCGACCCTTCGAATCAGCCGCTCGACGCGCCAGAAGAGCAGCCGCGCCCGCTGCCCGGCACGCCGCCAGACACGGACCCGCTGACCCCAGGCAGCGCTCCCGACGACAAGGCTCGCTAACACAGTCTCGCCAGCCGCCGTGAAGCATGGCAACAGCGCTGCTGGAATTAGGGAATCTACGTGTGAAAAGGCGCACGGTCGTGCCGTTAATGTAGATGGAAGGCTGTTCGATGCATTGCCGTCCGCTTTCAGCACAGGGTGGGTCACGCGGCGGTCGGCGTCGCAGTTCACCTCCGGACACGCCCGTGCTGAAGGCTTCACTTACTAGCCATCAATACGTATTTATGCGGCATTTGTGCCGCACTTTCCCCACGGCCGCCGGAAGCGCGGCTTTTCATTGGCTCGGCCGCAAATGGCTGCGGCCCGCGTTCTCCGGTTGCTCACGGCGCCAGCAGTTCACGCCAATAATCACGTTGATTAAAGTCGCTGAATGCCGCGATAACCGGTTATCGCGAATAGGCGTGGGTTAAAGCGACTATATCCAGTGAATTAAGTTCCCCGCCTTTTCAAATGATTGATCCCGCGCCCGTAATGACGCCCACACTGCGCAATTAATCAACAACTATTCATTCCCGAAGTACGCTTTTCTACGCCGCGCATTACTTCGGCCGTATTACAGGCTGTTGCATTCGCACAACTTTAGTTATTGAAAAGTTGCAAATAATTTATGTCCGAAGCAGGTCGATGGCCTGACCCTCATTGCGATAACTTTCCCAAAAACAAAGACTTAGCCCCTAAGGGCAATCGATTATTGCCAAATCGGCAAGACCGTGTTGTGCGAATTGCGGGCGTCCGTTGTCCGGGTGGCCCCCTACACTCACGCTTCGTTTAGAGGGTGCCCCAGCCGGGCCAGAACGGTTCGGCGATAAGGGCGGTGGCGCGTTCGCGTACTACCGAGGCTGGTCCCGCTCCCCCGCGAAAATTTATCGAACAGGAGTCCCACGCATGAAAAAGAGTCTTATCGTCGTTGCGGTTGCCGCATCGTTCGCTTCCGTCGCTCACGCACAAAGCAGCGTCACCCTGTACGGTCTGCTGGACGCTGGCGTGACCTACACGAGCAACGTTGCTCACAACTCGAAGTGGGCAGCCGGCAGCGGCGGCATCGACCAGAGCCGTTTCGGTCTGCGCGGTTCGGAAGACCTGGGTGGCGGCCTGAAGGCAATCTTCACGTTGGAAAGCGGCTTTAACGTCAACAACGGCCGTTTCGCTAACAACAACGGCATGTTCAACCGTCAGGCATTCGTCGGTCTGTCGAGCGCGCAATTCGGTTCGGTCACGCTGGGCCGTCAATACGACGCAGCGCAAGACTTCCTGGCACCGCTGACCGCAACGGGCAGCTGGGGCGGCACGTACTTCGCGCACCCGTTCAACAACGACAACCTGAACACGAACGGCGGGTTCGCAGTTAACAACTCGGTCAAGTACTCGAGCGCTAACTACGCTGGCTTCACGTTCGGCGGCACGTACGGCTTCTCGAACCAGGCTGGCGCATTCGCAAACAACCGCGAATACAGCCTCGGTGCTGCTTACCAGTGGCAAGGTCTGCGTTTGGGCGCTGCTTACGCACAGCAGAACAACCCGGGCGCAACGAACGCTGCTGGCACGGCTAGCAACGGCGGCGCGACCGACGGCGGCTTCCTGGGCGCAACGGGCAACTTCCGTCAGCGTGAATTCGGTGCAGCAGGTTCGTACGCTTTCGGCCCGGCAACTGTCGGTCTGGCATGGACGCAATCGCGTATCGACAACGTTGCAGGCGTTCAGCAATCGCTGCGCGCTAACAACTACGAAGTCAACGGCAAGTACAACCTGACCCCGGCTCTCGGCCTGGGCGTGGCGTACACGTTCACCGACGGCAAGGGCTATGGCACTGCCGCAAACGGTGGCTCGACGTCGGTTCGTTACCACCAGATCGGCCTGCAGGCTGACTACGCTCTGTCGCGTCGTACGGACGTCTACGCTCAAGCCGTGTACCAGCACGCAATGGGCGACGGCGGTGTCGCTTCGATCTACAGCGGCGACATCACGCAAGCTCCGTCGTCGTCGAAGAACCAGACGGCTGCTACGGTCGGTCTGCGTCACCGCTTCTAAGCTTCAGCAGAAGCTGCTTGTTGTACAAAAAGGTGCCGTTCGCGGCACCTTTTTTTATGCGCGTTCCGTTTGAACGCAACAGCCAGATCAGGCAGGCTGGCCGACTTTGAACACCGCGACAGCCTCGCGCAACTGCTCGGTCTGCTCATCGAGCGAACCTGCCGCGGCTGCAGCCTGTTCGACCAGTGCGGCATTGCGCTGCGTGACGTCGTCCATCTGGCGAATCGCGAGGTTCACTTCGCCGATGCCGGAACTCTGTTCATTCGACGCCGCCGCGATTTCGTTCATGATCGCCGTGACGCGGCCCACCGCCTCCACCACCTCGCCAATCGTACTGCCGGCCTTCCCGGCTAACGTCGAACCCTCGCCGACCTGCTCGACCGACTGGTCGATCAACACCTTGATCTCTTTCGCGGCTGTCGCGCTGCGCTGCGCCAGATTGCGGACTTCACCCGCCACGACCGCAAAGCCGCGGCCTTCCTCACCCGCGCGTGCTGCTTCCACGGCTGCGTTGAGCGCGAGAATGTTCGTCTGGAACGCAATGCCTTCGATCACGCTGATGATCTCGCCGATCTTGCGTGAGCTGTCCGTGATGCCGGCCATTTTCTGAACGACGTCGTTGACGACTTCGCCGCCGCGCGCGGCGATGCTCGATGCGTCCTTTGCCAGTTCGGACGCCGTTGCTGCGTTGCCCGCGTTCTGCGTGACGGTCTTGGTGAGCTCGTCCATGCTGGCGGCGGTTTGTTGCAACGACGCGGCCTGTTCTTCGGTACGGCTCGACAGGTCCAGATTGCCTGCGGCGATTTCCTTCGAGGCGACCGTGATCGTTTCGGCCGAGTTCTTGATGCGAGCGACGGTGGCCGCAAGCTGATCGCGCATTTCGCGCAACGAGAACAGCAAGCTGGAGGTGTCGTCGCGGCGCAAGTCGATACGCGTAGCGAGATCGCCGCGTGCGATGCGCGTGGCGATTTCCGCCGCAGCGGACGGTTCGCCGCCGATCGAGCGCGACACGTTGCGCACGACGCGCGACGCGACAAAGGACACGACTACGCCCAGCACCAGCAACATGCCGCCCGAGCGCAGCAGCGTGGCGTAGAACTCCGCCTGAATGTCGTCCATGTAGGCGCCGGCGATGAAGTCCCAGTTCCACGGCGCGAAGCGCTTCACGTAGCCGATTTTCTCGCTCGGCTTCGTGTCGCCGGGCTTCGGCCACCAGTAACGCAGATAGCCGGCGCCGGTGGCCGAGCCGCCCGCGGCGGCGATGTCGTGATACAGCGCATTGCCCTTGGCGTCGCGGAAACCGCTCATGTCCTTGCCGTTGAGTTGCGGGCTCATCGGGTGCGCGACCATCACCGAGTCGCTGCGCACAATCGTCACGTAGCCCGAGGTGCCGTAGCGCTGCGCATTGACGCGGGCAATGGCTTGCTGCTTCGCTTCATCGACGGAAAGCTTGCCGGCGTCCGCCTGCTTCGCGTAGTCGGCGACAATCGACGCCGCCATGTCGGTCACATCGGCCAGCGCCGAACGCCGTGCGTCCATCTGTGCGCTACGTGCTTCGAACGCGTTCACTACGGTGACGATCAGCAGCGCCGCCCAGCAAAGCAGCAGGGGCACCCATAACTTCTGTTTCAATGTCAGACGGTTCATTTATTGGATTCGACGGTTCGTTGAGCGCGAGAGATAGGAGCGCTTGCCAGGCAGCGCCATAGTTCGCATAACGGCTGTCGAAGCGGATTCTTTATCCCTGGTCAGACAGGCGTGTCGGCACCGCGCACCAAACAAATCAAATAGTTGCGCGGTGGTCACGGGGTTCGCGCGCACTGCGCGCGACGCTACGCATTGAACAGTTCGCTGCGCGCGGCGTCGATGATCGTCGCGACAGCCGGGTGACTAATGCGACGTTCGATCGAGATCGCGAAGAATTCCTCGACGATGGTGTTGATTTGCCCGACGGAAGTGAGTTTGTGTTCGGCCTGCAACTGGTTCTCCAGCACCGTCGGCGCGAAGAGCAGGCCGCGGCCTTCGCGTCCGAACGCGAGTGCCATCGCGCTATCGTCGAACTCGCCGACGATGCGCGGTGAGATGGCACGCGACGCGAGCCAGTGATCCAGTTTGCGGCGCACCGCCGATTCGGTGCCTGGCAGCAGCAGCGGCAACTGGCCGAGCGACATGGGAAAGCGCTTCCGCACGCCCTGCAGCAGCGCGTCGGCGCCAAAGCAACTCAGGGTAGAGCGTCCGAGCGGGTGATTGAACGCCTTGATATTGACGTCGGCGGGGATGGGCGCGTCCGCGATGATCAGGTCGAGGCGGTGCACGGCCAGTTGAGCGAGCAGCGCGTGCAGCTTGCCTTCGTGGCAGATCACGCGCAGCGAAGCGGGTGCGCTCAGCGCGGGTTCGAGCAGCCGGTACGCAATCGCCTTGGGCACCGAGTCCGCAATGCCGACGCGAAACCTGGATTGCGTGCCGACCTCCTGCTCGCGGCGCACCGCGCTTTCCAGCTCGGCGCCTAGCGAGAAAATTTCGTCGGCGTAGTCGAGCGCCAGCCGGCCCGCATCGGTTAATTCGAGCGTGCGCCCGCTCTTCTTGAAAAGCTTTTTATCCAGCGCTTCCTCGAGCAGTTTGATCTGCCCGCTCAGCGTTTGCGGCGTGATGTGAAGTTGCTCACCGGCACGGACGATGCCGCCCGCGTGTGCCGCGACCCAGAAGTAGTACAGATGCTTGAAGTTCACGCTCCCTCCGTCAATCAAACGACGTTACGGTTTTTTCGAATGATCAGCAACAAAAATACGAATTTTCCGTTGTCTCGCATTAGGTTAGATTCAAGGCTCGGCCCGAGGCGTTAGCGGGCGGCAATTAGAGCTGACAGAGGTGACTTATGGCATCCGTTGCACAGTTTCTGCGTTCGAAAGCGTCCCAGACAGTCTGGTCGATCGAAGCGTCGGCGTCGGTGTACGACGCGATTGCGATCATGGCTCACCGGCAGGTCGGTGCGCTGATCGTGGCGCACGAAGGGCGCATTGCCGGCATCGTCACGGAGCGCGATTACGCGCGCAAGATCGTTCTAATGGACCGTTCGTCGCGCAATACGCTGGTTCGCGACATCATGTCGACGGCGGTGCGCTACGTCGGCCCGGAGCGGACGACCGAGGAGTGCATGGCAATCATGACCGGCCACCGCATACGTTATCTGCCTGTGATCGCCGCGGGGCAGGTCATTGGAATGGTGTCGATCGGCGACCTGATCAAGAGCCAGATGTCGGAGCAGGAACACACGATCCAGCAGCTGGAGCACTACATTCACGGCAACAGTTCGCAGGCCGCGCATGGCGGAATGCAGGCTGGCCGATGGCAAGTTTAACGACGAAAAATTTTACTGTCCGTAAGGTAGCCGCGAAAAGATGACGCGCGGCGCGGGCGGCCCCTGACACATCAAGAGAGGTTCATATGTATAAGCAAACTATCGATCGCTTGCGGCGCGTTGCCGGCAAAGTGACACGCGGCACCGTAGCGCTCGGTCTCGCGGGCGTGCTCGCGCTTGGCGCGCTCGCGGCCAACGACGCGCAAGCAAAGCGCGTCGGCGGCAGTCAAAGCATTGGGCGCCAGTCGCAGATGGCGTCGCCGTCCGCTCCGGCGCAACGAAGCCAGCAAACTCAGCCGACGCAACAGGCCGCGCAGGCGCCGGCCGCCACGCCGGCGCGCAACCGCTGGCTTGGTCCGCTGGCAGGCCTCGCCGCCGGCTTTGGTATTGCCGCGCTGCTGTCGTCACTTGGCCTGGGCGCGGGGCTCGCGCAAATGCTGTCGAACGTGCTGCTGATCGGTCTCGTGGTCGTTGCCGGCGTGATGCTGTTCAGGTTCATCGGCAATCGGCGCCGCCCGGATCTGGCGTATGGACACGGCGCCGCGAACCGGTCGCAGACCAACGGCTCGCCGCTTCATAACCAGCCCGGTCACGCGCGGCCGGACACCAACTTTTTCGGCATGCAGCGCGCCGCGACGAATCCGGCCGGAGCAACGGGCACGGTGACGGCGCCCGTGCAACCGCTCGGGCTCGATCAGGCCGAGTTGGTGGCGTTGGCGAAAAACATGTTCATGCGTCTGCAAGGCGCATGGGACCGCAACGAGCAAGGCGACCTGTTCGAATTGACCACGCCGGAAATGTTCGCGCAAATCAAGCGTGATCTGGAAAGCCGCGGCAGTGAGCCGAATCGTACGGAAGTGCCGCAACTGGAAGCCGAAGTGCTGGGCGTGGAAAACACCGCGGACGAGACGCTCGTCAGCGTGCGCTTCTACGGCCAGATGCGCGAAGACGGCGCAGCGGCTGCCCAGCCGTTCCAGGAGGTGTGGAACATTGTTCGCAGCGTACAGGGCGACCAGGCGTGGCGGCTCGCGGGCATTCAGCAGCTCGACCGTTAAAAGAAGGGCGCTGATTCGCGGGGGCATCTATTAATGGATGCTCCCCGCGAGCATGAGAAAGCGGCTAATCGGCCACTGACTATTGCCCTATCTGGCATTGGCCGAACTTTTTTTCCACCATGTCGAGAGCACCCATTCGTCGGCGGCGAAATATAGCGGAAGCTTCGCGGGATAGCCGAGGTCGCGACTATATGCGATGCGGTGACTTGCGGAATACCAGTGCGGTATCACGTAGTACCCATTCATCAATACCCGGTCGAGCGCGTGTGTTGCGTCGGCAAGTTGCTCATGCGTTTGCGCCGATACCACTCGTCGCAGAATGGCATCGATAGCCGGCGACTTCACGCCGGCCAGATTGTCGGAACCCTGCTGATCCGCATACTTGCTGCCGAAACGCGAAAGTTGTTCGGTACCCGGCACCTGGACATCGGGCAATCGCACGGTCGTCATGTCGAAGTCGAACGCGTCGAGGCGCTTTTGCACGAGCGCAAAATCCGCGGTGCGGAAATTCATCGTAATCCCCAGCTTCTGCAGATTACGGCCGAACGCGGCGGCGACCGGCTCCATTGACGTGCCGCTACCGCTGTCGTCGAGAAGTTCGAATACGAACGGCTGCCCATTCATGTTGCGCAGCGCCCCGTTGCGATAAGTCCAGCCCGCCTGCGCCAGCAGTTGGCGCGCTTTGACGAGATTGGCGCGCAGCGAACCGGGCGGATCGGTGTCGGGCTGTTGCGGCATCTCGCCGAACACGGCCGGGTCTAGCTGTCCGCGCAAAGGCTCCAGAATCGCTAGCTCGCCTTCGCCTGGCTTGCCGGTCGCCTGCAAGTCCGTGTTGGCAAAGAAACTGCCAGTGCGCTTGTACTGATCGAAAAATAGCTGACGGTTGAGCCACTGGAAGTCGAGCGCGAGATCGAGTGCCTGACGTACCCGCACGTCGCGAAAAATCGGCCGTCGCAAGTTGATGAAGAAGCCTTGCATGCCCGCGCCGTTGTGGTGAGGAAACTCGCGCTTGATCAGCTCGCCGTTGTCAAAGCGCTTGCCGACGTCGCGCCGCACCCAACTCTGCGCGACGTTCTCGACCAGCACGTCGTACTCGCCTGCCCTGAACGCCTCCAGCTTCGCGACTGCGTCGGAATACAGCTTGTAGTCGATGCGCGCAAAGTTGTGCGTGCCCACGCGCACCGGCAGCGAGGCGCCCCAGTAATTGGGGTTGCGCCTGTAACTGATGGTGCGGCCGTTGTCGTATTTGTCGATCAGATAATCTCCGCTCGCTATCGGCTTCTCGAACGCGAGTTGATCGAAAGGAATGCGCGTGCCGTCCGGCCTCATGCCCCACTTGTGCGAAAACACCGGGATTCCGCCCGCGAGCAGCGGCATTTCGCGCGTCGCGACCTTGTAATCGAAACGGATCGTGAGGCGGTTGACGACCACGGCCCGCGCGATCTGCGCGAAGTACACCGAGAACTGCGGCAGAGCCTGCGGACTCTTTAGCGTGTCGAACGAGAACTTGACGTCGTCGGCCGTGACCGCGTCGCCATTTGAAAAGCGCGCTTGCGGATTGATGTGGAAGGTGGTCGAAAGGCCATCTGGCGCCACGTCGATGTCGTCGGCGAGCAGGCAATACGCGCTCGCGACTTCGTCGGAACTGCCGGTGGTCAGGCTCTCGAACACTAGCCCGAGTCCGGGCGCCGGATTGCCGCGCAGTGTGAACGGATTGAATTTATCGAAGCTCGTCAGGCGATTGGGATTCGCGAGAACAAGCGTGCCGTCGCGCGGTGCGTCGGGGTTCACATAATCGAAATGCTTGAAGTCCGCCGGATATTTGGGCTCGCCATATTGTGCGATCGCGTAGACGGCGCACGCCTGATTCGCGATCGACATGGCCGATCCGCCGAGCACGAGCGCGACCAGCAGGCGCCGGATGTCGCGCGCGCGAAACCTCGTGTGAGTCATAAACTCCCTTGGCGCAATGCTCCAATTCGTAGGTGAATTGGACCGCCACGCGCCGCCGGCGTTTCATGCAGGAAGTCTTCATCCCGACGCTTCTTGCGTCGGGACGGCGGAATCGGGCGCCCGCGGTCAGCGCCGTTCAACTCGTGAGGGCGGGAGCCCGCGTTGCAAAAAATTGCGCAAAACTGCGCAGGTCAGTCCGCATGCGGCGATGCCGCAGCCGGCGACAACTCCGCGAGCAGCGACATCAGATATTCAATATCCACCGGCTTGACGAGATGATGGTCGAACCCAGCGGCCTGCACCCGCAGATGATCGTCCGCCTGGCCGTATCCCGTTACCGCGATCAGCACCGGCCGGACTTCGCCCTTCAGGCGGATCAGGCTGGCGAGTTCATAGCCGTCCGTATCGGGCAGCCCGATGTCGAGCAACGCTGCGTCCACAGGCTCCGCTTCGGCTTGCGCGAGAGCGTCGCTGGCGCAGTAGGCGACGCTGACGTGGTAGCCCTCGCTCTCGCAAAGCAGCGCGAGTGAGTCGGCGGCGTCCTTGTTGTCGTCGACGATCAGCACATGCAGCGAAGCGCGCTCCGCATGCGAATGACCCCCGGCCGACGGTTCGTCGTGCAGCGGCGCAGGCACTTCGGGCGCGTGGCAGAGCGGCAGCCTGATCGACACCGTGGCGCCGCGGCCGGGTCCGGGACTCGCAATGTCGATCGAGCCGCCGTGCAATTCGACAAGCTTCTTCACGAGCGACAAGCCGATGCCGAGGCCGCCATGCGCCCGGTCCAGCGTTCGCTCGCCTTGTGCGAACAGATCGAAAATATGCGGCAGAAGATCGGGCGAGATGCCGCTGCCGTTGTCTTCAATGGTGACGGTGGCGAAGCGTTCGTCGGCGAGTGCGGTCACGCACACGTTGCCGCCGGGGTCCGTGTACTTGCACGCGTTGTTCAACACGTTGACCAGAATCTGCGACAGCCGCAGCGGGTCCGCGTGGAGCCAGACCGGGGTGGGCGGCAGCCGCACGGTAAGGTGCTGGCCGCGCGAGCTCGCCATTGACGACACCGTTTCGAGCGCACCATAAACCGCCGCGCCGACCAGTAGCGGCTCGCGTCGAAGCACGATGCGGCCGTGCGTGATGCGCGAGACTTCGAGTAGATCGTCGACGAGTTGCGCCATGTGATCGACCTGCCGGCTCAGCATGCCGACCAGTTCGCCGGCCTTCAGGCCGGCTTCTTTCTCCCGACGCAGTAAGGCAATGGCATTGCGCATCGGCGCGAGCGGGTTGCGCAGCTCGTGCGCGAGCATCGCGAGAAATTCGTCTTTGCGACGATCCGTTTCGCGCAATGCGAGTTCCAGCGTTTTGCGCTGCGTGACATCCACGGCGCTCGCAATGACGCGCCACGGGCGGCCGTCGGCGTCACGCTGCAACACGGCCTGGCTTTGCAGCCAGCTTTCCCTGTTACCCAACGAAATGCGGAATTCCAGTGGCTTGTCGAATTCACCAGTGAGCGCGACCCGGCGCATCGCTGCGTCCACCGACGCGCGGTCTTCGGCGTGCACGCGATGAAGCGCCGCGTCGTAGCTGAGCGCGCTCGGCGCGGCTTGCACGCCGGGCACGGCGTCGACGCTGTCCCAGCAGAGCGTCCATGAATCGAGCGACAGATAACCGATCGTCATTCTGGCGGCGCGCATGGCCACCTGCAGGCGCAGATTGCGCTCTTCGAGCGCGGCGGCTGCGGCGCGTTCGTCGGTGACGTCCGTCGCCATGCAAAACCATTCGCGCAACGTGCCGTCGTCGTCGCGTAAAGGCGCGGCCCGCGCGACCAGCGTCCGCCAACTGGAATCGCGCCGGCGCAGCCGGAACGTCATCGAGCCCGGCATCTCGGTCTTCATGATCTGCGACCACTTCTCGCGAGCGCTTTCCTGGTCGTCCGGGTGAACGAGGTCGAGCCATTCGCAGCCTGCGGTCATGCCGTCCTGCGCCGCGAATGACTGCCAGTTGCCGAGCTGATGCGTCTTCCCCTGTGCGTCTGCGATCCAGGTGAGTTCGGAACTCGCTTCGACGAGCGCGCGATAGCGCTGTTCGCTGCGTTCACGTTCTGTCTGCGCGTCGTGCTGTTCGGTGATGTCGTATGTCACGCCGAATACGCGCTCGATTTCCGAGCCGGTTCCGCAGTCGGTCTCGCCGCGCGTCCGAAGCCACAAGCGCTGCCCATCCTCGAGCTGGATCGGAAAGTCCAGTTCGAACGGCACACACTGATGCAGGCGGCCGGTCAGCTCGCGCGCGAACCAGGCGCGATGACTTTCGGGGATTCTGTCGAACAGCCATTGCAGCGGCACTTCCGCCTGCTCGGGATCGAGACCGTAGATCTGCGCCAATTGAGCGCTGATTCGCGCGGTGCGGCTGCCCATGTCCCATTCCCACGCGCCGACACGCGCCGCGTCCAGCGCGAAGCGCAGACGCCGTTCGCCGACCTCGTAGGCTTCGCCGGCTTTCACGAAGTCGTCGATGTCCATCGCAATGCCGCACGCGCCGGACACGACGCGCGCCTCGTCGAAGATCGGCCGTATGCGCAGTTTGTGCCAGCGGTATTTACCGTCGAAACGCTGCAGGCGGGCATTGACCTTCACGCTCTCGCCGTCGGTGAGCGCGGTGCGCCATGCATCGTGCACTTTCTTGACGTCGGATTCGAGGACGAACTGGTCCCAATGCAACGTCGTGTTGGGCGCGAACGGATTGCCGAGATATTTGCGGCAGGCAAGGTTGGCATAGGTAACGGTTCCGCGTGCTTCGGCAGTCCACACAAGAGCCGGAACCTGATCGGCAATATCGTTGTTGCTCATTGCGTTATCAATCGCACTGTTCGTACTGCTTCCAGGAGAACGTCTGCTCGCATCCCAAGTGAGATTGAAGCGCCGCCCAGCACGGGCTACGCGAAGTTAATCGTCGTTTGCACGGTGCGTGGCTGCTATTGGGGAAATCATGGGTTTGCGCATTCGCATTGCCGCACGCGCTGTTCCCGGCGTGGCCAATTCTGCAGACGTTTAGGCACATTCCGTCGATATCCCGCTCACCTGGCCTCATTGTGCTCCTGAAACCGGCTGTAATAATACGGCGTGCGTGCAGCGGTCATGTGGCGCCATAACCGCAAGAGATCAGACAATGCGGCGCCCATCGAGTGGGACAGGAGACGAGATGATCAAGACTTCGCCGGCAGGGTATGACCTGGGAAACTCACGTCGGCGAGGTGCGCGCAATGCGCTCCTGCCGCTTGCTGCGGCGCTGCTGTGCTGCGTCGCTTCAATCGAGGCGCGCGCCGCTGGTGCGCTGCCCGCGGGCGGAAGCTTCGTCCGCGGAAACGGCTCCATCAGCGGCGACGGTACGACGGTGACCATCAATCAGGGTTCGAGCCGGGGCGTCGTCGACTGGAACAGCTTTTCGATAGGCAGCGGCAACCGCGTCGTGTTCGCCAACGGTAACGGCTCGACGCTCAATCGCGTCACGGGCGGCTCTCCGTCCGCCATCATGGGTACGCTCACGGCCAGCGGCAGCGTCTACCTGATCAATCCCCAAGGCATCCTTGTCGGCTCCGGAGGCGTAATTTCGACGAACGGACGTTTCGTCGCGTCGACGCTCAACGTCGTCGACATCGACGCATTCATGAACGGCCAGCCGTTGACACTCGCGGGCAATTCCGGCGCGAGCATCGTGAACATGGGGACGATCGGATCCGGCACCGGCGACGTGTTTCTCATCGCGCGGCAACGGGTGGCCAATGCCGGCACGATCAGCGCGCCGAATGGCACGGTGGAACTGGCAGTCGGACAGCAGGTGTTGCTGCAGGACTCGTCCTCGGGCAGGCAGGTCTTCGTGCAACCGGGCCAGCAGGGCGCGGGCGGGACCATCGCGAATAGCGGCTTGATCGAGGCGGCGCAGGTCAGCCTGCAAGCCGTCGACGGCAACATCTACGCGCTTGCCGGCAACAACGAAGCGATCCGTGCAACAGGCACGACCACGCGCGACGGACACGTGTGGCTCGTTGCGGGACACGGCACGCTGCAGCCAGGCGGCACGATCGAGGCAACCGGCGGCACCGTCGACATGAGCGCGGACACGGTGGCATTTCCAACCGGCGGCGCGACGGTCCGGGCTAACCAGTGGAACATCGCGACACCGGCATTCACCGTAGACGGCAACGCGGCGCAAGCGCTTTCCACGAGTCTCGGCACCGGCACATCGGTCAACGTGCAAACGACCGGCGCGAACGGCAGCGCGGGCGACATCAACGTGAACTCGGGAATCGGCTGGCAGGGCAACGCCTCGTTGACGCTTGCTGCGTATCGCAACCTGACGATCGCACAAGGTGCAACCGTCGGCAACCAGGGCGGCGGTAGCCTGAAGTTGCGCGCGGACTCCGCCAGCATCGACAACGGTGGCAGCGTGGCCAATCGCGGTGTGATCGACTGGTCGCGCAGCACGGGCCTCGTCAATGCGCTCTACGACATGAACGGGACTTACAGTCCCGGCACGTTGCTGGCCAATACCGCATGGGCTGCCGCGGCCGGCAGCGGTCAGGTCACGCAGATCACCGCCTACAAGCTGGTCAATAACGTGACGGACCTCCAGAACATTTCTCAGGATCTGGCGGGTAATTACGCGCTCGGCACGGACATCGACGCGACCGGCTACACATTGACGCCGATCGGCAACCATACGACGCCTTTCACCGGCCAGTTCGACGGCATGTGGCACAACGTGCGCAACGCAAAGATCGAGATTGCCGACTTCAGCACGGATTATTCGTCCGGCCTGTTTGGTCTTGTCGGGCAGACCGGCGTGCTGCGCGATGTCGGTGTGGAAAACGGTTCGGTGAGCACGAGCCACTCGGGCAGCGGCCTGCTCGCCGGCGTGAACCAGGGCACGATTGCGAATGCGCATTCGACCGGCGTGGCCATGGAACTCTTCCAGAACGGCACCACGTTCGGCGGGCTGGTCGGCCGCAACGACGGCAACATCGAGCGCTCGTGGAGCAGTGCCTCGGTCTCGGGCTCGGACGCGAACGGCGGACTCGTCGGCTACAACCTCGGTTCGATTACGCAGTCGTATGCAACCGGCAGCGTCAGTCCGGTTTTCTCGACGGGGTACGGCGGCGGGCTGGTCGGCATCAACGAAGGAACCGTCGCGCAGTCGTTTGCGACAGGCGCGGTTCAAACGCAACGCATGCCGACGCACGGCGTGATTGCGTTCGGCTCGGGCACGCTCGCGCCGGATGTCTACTGGAACAAGGAGACGACAGGGCAACCCGCGAGTGGCGGGAGCTTGCCGCCGTCGAACGGCCTGACCACCGCGCAGATGAGCGACCCGGCGAACTTCGCGGGTTATGACTTCGGACCGAACGGCGTATGGGCGATGCCGTCAGGCGCGACGCAACCTGTGTTGCGCTGGCAGCTTGCCCATTAGGCGGCGCACTTCATTCGCGGATGAGCCGTCGCGCGTGCCGCCCCTGCGGTGGGCGCTGGTGACGTCATGCCTGCTTGCGGCTCTTCAGTCTTCGCCGGTGTTCGCGCAGGCCTGGCGCGACGTCGCTCCGCAGCCGGCGCCGCCGACTCCGCGCAGCGCGCCGTCGCAACCTTCCGCGCAGTCCGAAGCGCAATCCGCGCAAGTCGCGGTGGCGAAGCTCGAAGGTCTGGTGTTCGAACCCGCGGGCGCGAATGCGCCAGCGGCGGCCACACACCCAGGCATTGCCGCCGAGTCGTTGCCCGAACTCGACCCGGCTTTTCTCCGCACGTTCCAAGCCGATCTCGGCGAGCCGCTCACCTTTGGACGGCTCGCTGAAATCCGCCGCGCCGTGGTCGAGCACTATCGAGCCGCCGGCAAACCGCTCGTAGATGTCTTTGTGCCCGAGCAGGACGTAAGCTCTGGCGTCGTGCGTATCGCAGTCGCGGAATTTCGCCTGGGGCAGCTGCGCACGAGCGGCAACCGCTACTTCTCCGACGATCTGCTAAAGCGCGAAATGCCGCTCGAAGCGGGCGGGCCGATTCTGCAATCGGACGTGTCGCTGGGCCTGGCCGTACTCAACGCAAATCCCTATCGACGCGTGGATGCCGTCTTCGCGCCAGGCGAAGCGGCGAATTCGACCGACGTCATCTTGCAGACCGACGACCGTCTGCCGCTGCGAGTGAACGCCGGGTACGACAATGCGGGTGTGCGCGACCTCGGCCGGGACCGTTTTTTCGCAGGTATCGACTACGGCAATCTGTTCGGGCTCGACCAGCACATCGCATATCAATTCACGGCCAGCAATGATTTTTTCAGCGGCAATCCGGACATTGAAGGGCGCGCCAATCGCGCGCGTTTCACCGCCCACGCGCTGAGCTATATCGCGCCTCTGCCGTGGCACGACAGCATCGAACTGTTCGGCGTCTATGCGCAAAGCACGCCGCGCCTGCCGGACAGTTATGGGCAAACCGGCATTTCGGCGCAGATGAGTTTCCGCTACGACTGGCGTTTGCCGACGACGGCGGATGCGGCGCAACTCGTCCAGCTCGGGTATGACTTCAAGCGCAGTAATAACGATCTGGAATTCGGCGGCTTTCAGGTGTTCAACTCCAACACGCACATACACCAGTTTCTGCTCACGTACGATTTCAGCAAGCCGGGCGATGCGGGAGCAGCGCATGCCTCAGCAACGCTTGTGGCAAGTCCCGGCAGATTGGACGGCTCCAACAACGACGCGGCGTTCGCCACGGCGCGGCACGGCGCGACAGTGCGCTACGCGTATCTGCAACTCGCTGCGCAGCGCGCTTTCGCGCTCGGCGGCGGCTTCACGTTGAGCGGGCGAGGCGCGTTCCAGTGGACGCCGAACACGCTGTTGCCAAGCGAGGAAATGGGCTTGGGAGGAGAGTCCAGCGTGCGAGGTTACGAGCCGTATGTCGTGCTGGGCGATCGCGGCTGGAACGTGCAGACCGAATTGCGCGCGCCCGCTTTGCCGTTCGGCACGAGCAGCGCGGCGGCGCAGCCCTTTGTGTTTATCGACGCCGGCCATGTGTGGAATCGCATCGACCAACCTGCGGAGACAGGTAACGGTTCGCTGGTCAGCGTCGGCGCGGGGGTGCGTTTTCAATGGTCGCGTTTCGTCGATTTCCGCTGCACTTACGGCGTGCCGCTTCGTGCACCGACGCCGGGCGGCTCAAAAGCGCCAATGGTACTTCTCTTCGTTTCAATCGGCAGTTAGCTGCCATTGAGTCTCGACAAATACTTAGCGTAACTGACGGCTAGTAATCGACGATTTTTCACTAGATCGGTTGCATATACTTGGCTTACGCGCGGGATGCTTGTCCAAAGTGCGTGAGCGCGGAGCCGTTCGCGTTCGTCTTGCGCGTCTGGGTCCCGGCAGGAAGTGAGGGGAACGTCATGGCGACATATGTTGTTCTTGCACAATTTACTGACCAAGGCATACGCAACGTGAAAAACAGCGCGCAACGCGCTGGTCAGGCTGCGGAAATGGCCAGGAGCTTCGGCTGTGAAATGAAGGAGATCTATTGGACGATGGGGCAATACGACATTGTCACCATCGTTGAAGCACCAGACGAGCAGAGCTTTCTGTCGTTCGGCCTTGCGCTAGGTTCAGCGGGGAACGTCAAGACGCAAACGCTTCGCGCCTTCTCCGCCGACGAATTCAGCGCATGTATCGGCAAGCTTCCATAAGACGTTCGCATCAGCCTGGCGAAGCGTGAGGCCTCACCGACTATTGATCCGTCGTGCGGCGATCGGAGAGCGGTTCGCATTCAACGGTGGCCGCATCGGATCTTTCAAACGTGAGATTGACGGAACGCGCCCCTAACGGCCGTGCCGGATTCAGCGCTGAACGCCTACCCCAGTTGCTTATGGAAGAACGTCGTACCGCAGAACCTTCCGTCAGGCATCAACGCATAGTTGGGCACGTCTCCCACGCGCTGCCAGCCTGCGCGTTCGTAAAGTCTCTCGGCGTCGCCGCCCGTCACCGTGTCGAGCACGAGCACGGACTTGCCGGCACGCCGCGCTTCTTCGTCGACGGCTGTCATGAGCCGCGCAGCAATGCCTTGGCGCCTCGCTGCACGGCATACGAGCATCTTCGCGACGTCCGCGCGATGCGGCTGATTTTCAGGTTGCGCAGTGACGAGTTGCACGGTACCGACAAGCTTGCCGTCCGCGGATTCAGCGACAAGAAGGATTCTTTCGTTGCGCGCTACGCCATTGGCCACCTGCTTCCAGAATTGCAGCGCTGTTTCTTTCGAAATGGGCAACATGAAGCTGACCGACGCGCCTCCTTCGACGCAGTCAATCAGTAGATCGGCGAGCCGATCGGCGTAGCGCATTGCTTCGTCAGCGCCGACGCGCCGAACGGCTATTGTTTCAGTCATCTTTCGCTCCGCGAGTCGGAGGGCAAAGTGCACAACGCTACGAGATAGCGAGCGCGCCGGCGCGACGTGTTACGAAAACGAATCGGGCTGTCCAGTTTCATGGTGAGACAGTCGCCGGTTTCGAGTTGCCATTGCCGTTCTCCCACCGTGATTTCCATCGAGCCGTCTATTAGCCAGATCTGTTGATGGATATCGGCGTCGCGCGCGCTTGTGTCGTAGCTCACTTCCTTGCCGCGCGGAAAATCCACTTCTACCAACTGGATAGGCGAATACGCGGGCGGCGACACGTTACGCCGTATGTATCCTGAAACAGGGTCTTTCCATACCGGCTGATCGCGCAACGACGAATGCGGAGAAAGCTCGGTTGCTGAAGCAGCATCTGGATGCTCGAAGAGCGACGCGAGCGGAACGCCGAGTGCGGTTGCGAGTTTGTCGAGCACGACCGCGGTCGGACTACTTTCCCCGCGCTCGATAAGCGAGATGTTGGAGCGGCTCACCGAACTTCGCTCGGCGAGCGTCTCCAGCGACCACGCTTTTGCGTCGCGCAGTTCGCGAATGCGTCGCGCGATGATCTGGTGAACGTCCATGTTCCAGTTTAATGGAGAGGATTGTCCGGTAAACTAGACGGCGTGATCTGGCTTGTCAAGTCGTTGACCGACGCGGCGCGACGTGGCGCGATGCATACAGGCACAACCCGCTATGAATCCGCGTTTGCAGCGGCTTGCTCGTCGCGCGCATATTGGGTTGGCGGCCGGCCAACGTGCCGCGTAAAGGCGACGCTAAATGTGCTTGCGGAACTGTAGCCGACGCGTTCTGCAATCTCCGCAATGCGCCCCGCGTTCCGTCGCAACATGTCCTTTGCGAGCGCCATGCGCCAGGTGAGCAGATATTGCATCGGCGCTACGCCGACTTCGCGACTGAAGCGTTCGAAGAACGTCGAGCGCGAGAGGGCGGCCTCTTTCGCAAGCTCGGCGACCGTCCACGCGTGCGTCGGACGCTGGTGCATGCCGCGAATCGCGGCAGCGAGCCGGCAGTCGGAGAGCCCGCAAACCAGACCCGGCGATGCGTTGGTTTTTGCGGATGAGCGCAGCGCCTCGATCAGCAACACCTCAAGAAGCCGAGAGAGCACGACTTCACGCGCGGGCCGCTGCTCGCGCGATTCTTCCCGCACAAGGTCAACGAGCGTGGCGAGCCGCTGCTCGCCACGCACATGCACGAGTTGCGGCAGCAGCGAAACCAGCAGCGACGCATCAGGTGAACCGAAGGTGCAATGTCCCGCCATCATTCGTGCGTCGATCTTGTTGCCAGGCGCGCCGATTCTGAACTCGCCATTTCCGAGCGCGATGGGCGCGGGCGTCTCGATGCCCGGCGGCGGAGGCTGAAGGCTCGACATGGCGACGCCGTAGGCTGCGGGAATCAGAACAAAATCGCCGGACGTCAATTCGATTGGATCGTGCCCGTCGATCGCGATGCGGCATCCGCCTTCGAGTATGACGCAATAGAACGGTTGCCCCGCGTCCGAGCGACTGATGCGCCAGGGGCTCGCGCCGAAAACCAGCTTCGAGAATCGCGCACTCGGCTGCAGCAGCGTCACCACTTCGGCAAGTGGGTCGGTCATGGTCGGACTCTCGCAAATGAAATTCGGACGTTTGATTGTAGCGAGTACGGCCCGAGCAATCTATCGTTCGAGCAGTCGCCAACCTTTCCCACAGGAGTTTCAATGCAAACCGTGCTTATCACTGGCTGCTCTTCCGGTTTCGGTCGCGAAATTGCCCGCCATTTTCTCGCTCAAGACTGGAACGTCGTGGCGACCATGCGCACGCCGCGCGCGGACGTGCTCCCGCCTTCGGAGCGCCTGCGCATACTGGCGCTTGACGTTACGAACCCGGACAGCATCCGCGAGGCCGTTGAGGCGGCGGGGCCGATCGACGTGCTCGTCAACAATGCGGGTATCGGCGCGGCATCTCCGGCTGAGTTGACTCCGCTATCGACGGTGCATGAGGTGTTCGAGACCAACACGTTCGGCACGATCGCCGTGACGCAGGCAGTGCTGCCGCAGTTCCGCGAGCGTGGCGCCGGCGTCGTCGTGAACGTGACCTCGAGCGTGACGTTGAGGGCACTGCCGCTGCTCGCCGCGTATCGCGCAAGCAAAGCAGCAGTGAATGCATTTACCGAGTCGATGGCGCTGGAACTCGAGCAATTCGGCGTTCGCGCACGTCTGGTGTTGCCGGGCCGCGCGCCCGATACCCGCTTCGGCGAAAACGCGCGCGCCAACATGCACGGGTTTGAGCATGAGGCGTACGAGGATCTCGGCAAGAAGGTCTTTGCGCAGTTCGCGGATACGTCCTCGCAGATCACGCATGCGGAGGACGTCGCCAAAGCGGTGTGGCGCGCCGCGACCGATCCGTCAGCCCCGATGCACATTCCGGCCGGTGCCGATGCTGAAGAATGGGCGTCTGCGGCTCGGTGAACCGGCTGCCGTCGAACGGATTTGCCCGAAGCGATGCAGCGCCGCAGCGATCGGTTTCCTGACCGACACCGGTCGTTGCATGCTCTCGGCGCGCACTCTTTCACACGAGCCGCGATCCGCCGTCGACGTTGAGCGTCGCCCCGTTCATCCAGCCGTTGGTCATGAGAAAGAGGACGCTCGCGCCTGCTTCGTCCGCCGTGCCTAAGCGCTTCAACGGCAGCGAATTGCGCATCGACTCGACAACCGCATCGCGGTTCGCGCCGAGCGCCTTGCTGAAGATCGGTGTGTCGATCGGCCCGGGCGACAACGTGTTGACGCGAACCGGCGCGAGTTCCAGCGCAAGGCCCCGGGCGAAAGCCTCCATCGCGGCGGAAGCAGCGGCGAGCACTGCCGTCCCGTTTGCGTTGGGGCGGTCGGCGAGCGCGCCTGAGATCAGCGTGATCGAACCGTCCTGGCTCAGACGGTCGCCCACCGCGCGCACCGCATGGACCGCGGACCACATCCGCTCGTCGAACGCGCGGCGCAGATAGTCGATCTCGGCCTCGCGAACCTTGCCCGCCACGAAGGTGCCGGCCAGCAACACCAGGTGATCGACTCGTGCGATGTCACTCAGGGCAGCTTCGAGCGCAACGCCGTCGGTAACGTCGGCCGCGCGCCAGCCGTCGAAGCCGTGCTTCGTGGCCACTTCTTCCGTGCTCGCCGGGTTGCGACCGACCACGATCACGTGTGCGCCGGCGGCCTTGGCCTGAGTCGCGGCCGCGAGGCCGATACCCGACGTGCCGCCGACAATCACCACGGTCTTGCCTTCGAGTTGTCCGCGCAGCGACTGGCCGCCTGCGACATTGCTGAAAGTGCCGATGCTCGATGCGTTGCTCATGTTGTTCTCCGTTGAAGACGCCATCGTGGCGTCGTTGGAGAACAGATTAAATTGAAGCTGTGGCCTTGATAATTGGGTTGAGATTCGCTTTAATCATGCCATCATGGAACAAATCGGAATTGAACGACTGACGGGCCTGATCGCCTTCGCGCGGGCTGCTTCGCTCGGCAGCTACACAGCGGCGGCGCGAGCGCTGTCGGTTTCGCCGTCCGCGGTCAGCAAAAGCGTGCAGCGGCTCGAACAGCACTTCGGGTTGCGACTCTTCAGCCGGACCACGCGCTCGCTCACGTTGACGCCGGAAGGCCGCGACCTGCTCGAACGCGCGCAGCGCCTGCTGCGCGAAGCGGAAGACATCGAGCAGGCAGTGGTCGCCGCCCGCGCGGAGCCCGCGGGCACCATTAAGGTCACGGCACCGCTGCCGGTTGGCGTTCATATCCTCGCGCCAGCGCTGCCCGGCTTTCGCGCGCGATATCCAAAGGTGAATGTCGACCTGCGCCTCGGCGATCAGTATGTGGACCTCATCGCGGAAGGCGTCGATATCGCAATACGTGCTGGCGACCCCGGCGATTCGCGGCTGATCTCGCGTCACCTTGCGCCGCACCGGCTATGCACGTTCGCATCGCCCGACTATCTGCGTCGACGCGGCGAGCCTCGGCATCCAGACGAGCTCAAGGCACACGAGTGCGTGAATTTCCGTTATCAGAGCACCGGTCAGGCGGCGCGGTGGCCGTTCCAGACGGGCAAGAGCGTGCTGGAGATTGTGCCGGACGCGCCCATTACCATCGACGTCAGCGACGCAGTTGCAGCGGTTGTGGTCGCGGGCGGCGGCATAGGCCTTTCACCGACTTATATCGCGGCGCCGTATGTGAAGCGCGGGGAACTGGTTCCGGTCATGTACGAGTTTGCGCACGCCCGCCATCCGCTGACTGCGCTATGGCCGGAGAGCCGGCGCGGCAATCCGAACGTGAAGGCGTTCGTTGCGTTTCTCGCCGAAGTCTTTCCGTCGCCGGCTCCGTGGGACCAGCTCATCGAGGCAGTTGCCCGCGCGCGCAAGCTTGAGCGCGGACAGTAAGGCGCGTTAGTCGAATGCCGGCGTTTTCCCAAGCGCCATTGCCATCGCCTGCAACGCGACCAGGTAACCATTTGCGCCGAGACCGCAAATCACCCCCGTCGCTGCACGCGAAATCAGCGAGTGCCGATACGTCTCGTCGCGTTTATGGATGTTGGTGATGTGCAGCTCGATCAACGGTTGCTGGATGAGTTTGACGGCGTCGAGGACAGGCACCGACGCAAACGAGAAGCCCGCCGGGTTGATGATGACTGCAGCGTTGCGCTCGAACGCCTCCTGCAACCAGTCGACGAGCGTCGCTTCGCTATTGGTCTGGCGGAAGTCACATGTCAGCGACAGTTGCTCAGCGAGCGCCTCGACCCGCTGCTGTATCTGCGCAAGCGTGGTCGCTCCGTAGAGATGCGGCTCGCGCTTGCCAAGCATGTTCAGGTTCGAGCCGTTCAGCACATAGACGAGGTCGGTCATATCGGTTTGCCTGTTTCATAAAAGCGGAAGTTGCGTAATGCGTGACAAGAAGACGCGGAGGCTGGACAAGTCTCAAGTGTGCCGCCCGTTGCCGATGCCGGCCGATACATAGCCCGCATCGCCCGTCACTGCGGAAGTGGAATCCGTGCGGTTCATGTCGATGCCAAGCGTTTCGCGCGCCGTCAGAATCGCGATCAGTGAAATGACGTTGAAGGCGACGCACACGGCCACGACGCCCCACGGCGAACCGTGGCAAACCGAGAACAGCCACACCGCGAGCACGGGCATCGGCCCCCCTGCGATGAGATTCGCGCCGGTGTAGGCGAGGGCCGAACCGGAATAGCGCACGTTAGTCGGGAAGGCTTCCGCGAATGCGACGGGTTGAATGCCGCTCTGGAACTGAGTGAAGCCCAGGAAAAAGCCCATGGCCGCAAGCATCGGCACGAAGCTCTTCGTGTCGAGAATCTGGAAGTAGACAAACAGCATCAGCAGCGTTGCCGTGGAACCAATGGCGAGCGCCTTGCGGCGGCCGATCCGGTCGCTCAGCATTCCGCCGGCAAGCGCTCCGACAATCGCGCAGACGTTCGCGCCCATCAACAGCAGAAAGCCGGTTTGCTTCGGGATGGCAAGCGTCTTCGTGATGTAGCTGAGCGAGAACACGACGATCAGATAGAAGATCGCGGCCGGTCCGCAGAAGAACAGCATCCAGCGCAGAACGGTTCGCCAGTGCAGACGCAGCGCGTCTCGCAGCGGACTGCTCACGTGCACGACCTCCGTTTTGCGCAACTCGACGAAAGCCGGCGTCTCGCTGACCTTCAGGCGGATATATACACCGACGATCACCAGCACGAAGCTCAGCACAAACGGTATGCGCCATCCGTACGAGTCGAACGCGCTCGCCGACATCGTGGACGCGAGCAATAGCAGCACGCCGTTCGCCATGATCTGACTGAGCGGCGAGCACAAGCCCAGCAGGCCGGAATACTTGCCGCGGCGATCCGCACTGGCGTGTTCGATCGCCATCAACTGCGCGCCCGTCGATTCTCCACCCAGCGCGAAGCCCTGCAGAATGCGCAGTACGACGAGCAGAATCGGCGCCCATACGCCAATGCTGGCATAGGTGGGCAGCAAGCCCATCATCATCGAAGCGAGACCCATCACCGTGACCGTGCCGAGCATCAAATTGCGGCGCCCGAGCTTGTCGCCAAGGTGTCCGCAGATGATCGCGCCGAGCGGACGCGCGGCGAGACCCACGCCGAACGTTGCCAGCGAAGCCAGCAAAGCGGAGGTGGAGTCCATCGACGGGAAAAACAGTTTGGGCAGTACCGTTGCGGCCAATGCGCCGTAGAGCGTGAAATCGAACCACTCCAGTGCGGTGCCGATTGCGGCGGCGGTCACCGCGCGCGTGCGCATCGCCGCAGATGTGCTGTGTTGTGCGTCATGTGCCATGTTGTCTCCTTGACCTGCCGCCGTGCAAAACGTGCCGTGCGGAATATGGCGGAAGTGCCGACGGTCGCCGCCGTCCGCTGCTCTCGCGCTTTATAAATTGCTGTTTGCCGGGACTCCTGGGGGCGTTGGGAATCTCGTGAACCAAGGTTAGCATTGGTAGGTGGGACGCTATTCCAGGGTGGAATTTCGTTTCATATCGTGCAACCATTCGGCTTCACCGCGTTCCGCTGAGGCACGCGGACCTCCCGGAGACAGATATGCCCGGCGTCACAGAACGCACCATGGCGGTCCTCGAATTTCTAGCCACGCAGATGGAAGGCACGCCGCTCGCATTGATTGCGGGCGAGCTCGATATTCCGCGCAGCGCGTGTCACCGCCTGCTCGTCGATTTGAAGAATTGCGGCTATGTGCGGCAGTTGCGCGAGCACGGCGACTATGTGCTGACAACCAAGCTCGTCGGCTTGGGGTTGGGGTATCTCGCGACCTCGGGGATCGTGGATATTGCACAGACCGTACTGGATCGCCTCGCCGAAAAATCGGGCGAACTGGTACGGCTTGCAATAGTCGACGGCGACAGACTGACGTGGGTCGCCAAGTCGCAAGGCGCATTGAAGGGCCTGCGCTACGACCCCGACATGGGCATGGACACGATCCTGTCGTGCAGCGCCACCGGCCACGCATGGATGATGACGATGACCGACGAGCGAGCGCTGGAACTCGTCTCGCGGCAAGGCTTCGGGCAGCCCAAGCAGTACGGCCCGAACGCGCCGACGACAATTGCCGGCTTGTTGAAATTCGTTCACGCGGCACGCGAGCGCGGCTATGCAACCATTAACGAAGTGTTTGCGCCCGGCATGACGGCAATGGCCGCGCCCGTCCTGCGACGCGGTTATCCCGCCATCGGCGTGATCAGCATAGCGGGACCGCTCGTGCGGCTCAACGAGAAGCGCATGGCGAGCCTCGGCCCGACGCTGCTCGCAGCAGCCGCCGAACTGGCTGCCGCGAGCCACGCATCGCCGCTATTCGATCGCGGACGTAACTGACGCAACTGACGTGACCGGCGCGGCTGGCTGCCGCGCTTCGGCTCAACGCGGAATGAGCCGCTCTTCCTTGAGCCGGTCGAACAGTTCGAAGAATGCGTCGGGCGTGCTCTGATAATCGAGGAATCCGGCCTTGCGGCTCTTCGTCATATCGGTGAGTACTTCCATGGGACGCCCCAGATCCGCGTCCGTGTGCCACCACGACGCGAGCTTGCCGATATCGCTTTCGCGCAGATCGAACTGTGCGGCAATGTCGGCCCATTGCTTGCCCGCATCCTGCATGCGATTTTCGAGCGGACGCACGACGCCGTCGAACGGTGCCGCTTCCACGCCGAAGTATTCCGCCAGTCGCGGCCACAGCCATTTCCAGCGAAATACGTCGCCGTTGACCACATTGAAGTCTTCATTGCGCGCTTTCGGCGAGGTGACGGCCCATTCCAGATGCCGTGCGAGAAGGCGGGCGTCGGTCATGTCGGTGAGACTCTCCCATTGCGCGGCGGAGCCCGGGAAAACAAACGGCTGACCCGTGTGTTTGCACAGCGTTGCATAGACGGCGAGCGTCATGCCCATATTCATCGCGTTGCCGATCGCGAAGCCAATGATCGTGTGCGGACGATGCACGCTCCAATTGAAGCCGTATTGCGCGGCGGCATCGAAGAGGCGGTCTTCCTGCTCGTAGTAGAAGTTATCGACGCTCTGACGTCCCTGCTCCTCGCGAAAAGGTGTGATGGGCACGGTGCCCTTTGCATAGGCTTCGAACGGGCCGAGATAGTGCTTGAGTCCGGTAACGAGTGCCGCATGCCGCAATGTGCCCGTCGTGCCGAGCGCGTCCAGCACATGCTGCACCATGCCGCCATTCACGCGGATGTTTTCCTGCTCTGTGGCTTGCCGCGCCCAGGCGGTGAAGAACACGTGGGTGAAAGTCTTGCCGGTCAGCGCCGCGCTAACGGATTGCGCGGAGTTCAGGTCGGCGGTAATGGCTTCGATGCCGGACGGCACGGCCGTGCGACCGCGCGAGAGGCCCGCCACGTTCCAGCCGGTCGAGCGCAACTGGTTGGCAAGATTGCTGCCGACGATACCGCTTGCGCCGATGATGATTGCGCGTTTTTCCATGAGAGAGATAGCCAGGTAAGTGAATTTCTGTCGATCCGGGCGGGTTCTGCGACCGGCCGTTACCCGGGAATGAAGCGCGTCTCCCGAAAGCCGCGTGAGAAGCCGTCGAACTGCAATGGCTCACGCGGCGCGCCGTTTAAAGCAGCTTGCAGCAAGCGGCGGACCGCGGCATATCCCTTGCCCGCAGGTTGAAGTAAGGCAAGTGAGGCGTGCCGATCCAATCGTCAAAGCTGCGGATCGAGCAGCGCCACTGTGCGTTCCAGCAGTTTCTCGGCGAGCGGACGACGGCGCCAGTCTTCGAGCGTAATGCGTTTCGCGTGAGCGACGTCGTCGTCGAAAATCGCTGTCTGCTGGCGCGCGAAATCGCGATCGTAGATGTTGAGATTGGCCTCGTCGTTGAGTTTGAACGAGCGGCTGTCGAAGTTGGTCGAGCCGACCGACACCAGATACTCGTCTACGACAATCACCTTGCAGTGATACATGGTCGGCTGGTACTCGTACATTTCGACGCCTGCGGCCAGCAGGTCGCCCCAGGAAGCACGCGATGCCTCGCGCACCGTGCGCGTGTCGATATGCTTGCCCGGCGTGATGACACGCACCCTCACGCCGCGCTTCGCGGCCTCGACGATGGCGTTGATCGTCAGCTTGTCGGGCACGAAGTAGGCGCTCGAGAGGTGGATGGAATGCGTCGCGGCGGTGATCGCCATGAGGTACATCAGCTGCATGTCGTCGCTGCCGCCCGAGGGCGAGCTGCTGAACATATGCGCAAGGCCGTCACCGGCAGCGTCGATCTCTGGAAAGTATGGCGAGCCGTGCAGTACATTTCCGGTTGCCTTGACCCAGTTGTCCATGAACACAGCCTGCATCTGTCCGACCGCCGGGCCCGCGACGCGAAAGTGCGTGTCGCGCCAGTGCTTCTCGTCCTGCGCGTGACCGGTCCATTCGTCGGCGATACCCACGCCGCCCGTATAGCCGATGCGTCCGTCGATCACGAGCAGCTTGCGGTGCGTGCGATCGTTCATGCGGCCGAGGCCTGTCCAGTGCGGCTTGTGATACTGGATGACTTCCGCCCCCGACTCTCGCAACATCTCCAGATAGCGCTTATCCATCTTCGACGAGCCGACCCAGTCGAGCAGCACATGCACCGCGACGCCCGCACGCGCCTTCTCGGACAATGCATGCGCAACCTTTTCGCCGATAGCGCCAGACCAGTAAATGAAGGTTTCGAATGTGATGGTGTGCTGCGCCGAGCGTATGCCTTCCATCATCGACGGAAAGATCTCGTCGCCGTTCACGAGCACCTGAAATTGATTGCCCCCGACAACAGGTGGCCCGAGCAGCAGCCCCATCGAGCGGGTGAACTGAGGATCGTTGCTCGGGTAAAGCCTTTCGATCTTGTGCTCGATCTTCTTCTCGCCGCTCGTCAGGTTCGCGATGACGAGCACGATGGCGAGCGTTACGGCGACCGTCAGGATGATCAGGGCAATCGTCGGCATGCGCAGCCTCCCGTAGCGGACGTCCGTCCGGAACCATAAGTGTACGGGCGTTTTGAGCAGCGCATGGGTCGGCAAGCGCACGCATGTTGCGTCGCCTTTGCTCGCGCCGTTCATCGGATCTGGCCGATAGTGGTGAACATGTCGGCGCTCAATGCCGAGTTAATTTGGCCGAGCGGCGACCGGTTGCAAAACGAGAGCCCAACTATCTAGCGGGACGCAACCTTCGCGAGAACCAGCGTGACAGCCCACAGCACGAACGCGGCCATGCTGAACGCAAAGCCCAGTGCGCAGACGCCGGCCCAACCCGTGCGCGCAAATACGTAGGTAGAAGTTGCCGCGCCCAGACCGCTTCCCGCTGAATAAAAGAGCATGTAGCAACCGACCAGGCGACTTTGTGCTTCAGGCCGAAGCCGGAAGATCATGCTCTGGTTGATGACGTGGACCGCCTGGCCACCCATGTCGAGCAGCACAATGCCCGCGATCAACGCGAGCAGGCTGTGCTGCATGAAACCGATAGGTATCCACGACACGAGCAGGCACACGAGTGCCGCGCCGGTAGTCCATTGTCCAAGGCCGCGATCGGCAAGGCGCCCGGCTCTGGCTGCCGCCAACGCCCCGATTGCGCCAACCAGCCCGAAGGCGCCGATCTGCGTATGCGACATCGCAAACGGTGGGGCGCTCAGCGGTAAGACAAGAGCGCTCCAGAAGCTGCTGAATGCCGCGAACATGAGGAGGCCGATCGTGCCTCGAACCTGTAAAACGCGTTCCGACGCAAGCAGGGTAAGCATCGAACGTAGCAATTCTGCGTAGCTCAACTTGACGGGGTTCACGCGCGGCGCGGGCAGTGCGATCCGCAGCACGATCAGCATGACGATTGTCAGCAGCCCCGATATCAGATAGACCGACCGCCAGCTGAGCAGATCGGTAATGAGGCCCGCGAAGCAGCGAGCTATCAGCAGCCCGATTACCACACCGCTTTGAGCCGCGCCGACCACACGGCCGCGCTCCGATTCGTGCGCCAGCGCCGCTGCGTATGCAATGAGTCCTTGCGTCATGGCGGTACCGAGCATTCCGACGCCGACCATGCCGATCATCAGCATGAGCGGCGAGTCCGCGATTCCGGTCATGGTCAATGCGGCGGCGAGCAGTATCAGTTGCGCACCGATCAGGCGTTTCCGGTTCACGAGATCGCCGAGCGGGACGAGCAGCAGCAAGGCCATCGCGCAACCTGACTGGGTTGCCGTGATCACTCCGCCGACCGCCGCCTGCTGGATGCCGAAGTCTGCGGCAATCGCGTCGAGCAGCGGTTGCGCGTAATAGACATTGGCGACGCTCATCGCGCAACACATTGCGAGCAGTAGAACCAGCGCTGGCGCTACGGCGTGCTCCGCATGAACCTCGCGTGACCTGGGCCGGTCCGTCACAACGCATTGTGTGCATCCGGAATCCATTTATCGTCCTTTACGCAAACTGCAACGTAGTTGCAAAATGAAACTGAGTGAAGTGTATTCACGCTTGTTTTAAAATGCAACTGGTTCGGGCGTGACGAAGTTTTCATCTCTTCGTGTTGCGCGCGTGCTGAACGACAATGGTTTGGTCAACAGGAGGTGTTGCAGATGGCTGCGCGTAAGAGTCTTGCGGATTCGTCGTGCCCGGTCGCACGAGCGATCGATATCGTCGGAGACCGGTGGGCGCTGCTGATCGTGCGTGATGCATTCGACGGGGTGCGCCGCTTCGGGCAATTCCAAGAGAGCCTGGAGATTGCGCGCAACATACTGACCGACCGGCTGCGGCGCCTCGTCGAAGCGGGGGTGCTCGAAGTGGTCGCCGCGTCGGACGGCTCCGCCTATCAGGAGTACATTTTGACGCCGAAGGGCGAAGCGCTCTTTCCGGTAATCGTCACGTTGCGTCAGTGGGGCGAAGGCAACCTGTTCGGACGCGGCGAAAAGCGTTCGCAGTTGATCGACCGTGCAAGTGGAAGGCCGGTGCCTAAGGTGGCACTACGCAGCGCGGATGGAGGCGCGCTGGCGCCGGCTGATACCTTCGTGAAGAAAGTCGCGGCGCGGGGCTAGCAACTGACTATACCGATGAGTGCGACGACGATAGTTGCGCAGGATGCCTCACTGACGCGGAATGAATTCCACATGTACAGGTAGCGAAAAAAATGCTCAACACGTCGAGCCGCGACACCGTTGCACCCTCTCGCAAAGTCGCCGTCACGCTGTTCGATGCACTCGCCGCAGAAAGTCCAGCGTCAGCGCGGCGATCTCATCACTCGCCTCCTCGAGCGCGAAGTGGCCCGCATCGAGCACATGCACTTCCGCGTCAGGAACGTCGCGCTGGTAAGCGTGCGCGCCCGACACCGTGAACGACGGATCGTATTTGCCCCACGTCACGAGCGTCGGCGGCTGGTGCTCGCGCAACCAGGCCTGCCAGCGCGGATAGGATTCCAGATTCGTGCGGTAATCGTAGAAGAGATCGGTCTGGATCGCGGCCTGTCCGGGGCGCGCCAGAAAGTGTTGCTCCTCGTGCCAGTTGTCCGGATCGTAGCGTTGCGGATCGGGGCTCGTGCCCACGTGACGCAGCTTCAACGCGTCCGGTGACGCGAGATTGAGCCATAAGCGCTCTTCGTGCTGGGCGCGGTCTTTCCAGAACGCTTTGCGCGTTTCCCACAACGGTCCGAGTCCCTCCTCATGCGCGACCGCGTTCTGGACCACAATGCCGGTCACTTTCTCGGGCCTCGCCATTGCAAGACGGAATCCCACTGGGCCACCGTAGTCGGCCATAAAGAGCACATAACGATCGAGCTTTAGCGCGTCGGTGAACTGTTCCATAGACCGTGCGAGATTGTCGAACGTGTACGTGTAGCGATCCGGCGAGGGCGCTTCGCTGTTGCCGAAGCCCGGATAGTCCGGTGCGACCAGATGAAACTCGCGCGCGAGGAACGGCATCAGTGGTTCGTACATTCGCGACGATGACGGAAAGCCATGCAGCAGCAGAACAGTCGGCGCATCTTTCGGGCCGGCCTCGCGGTAGAAAATATCGACGCCGTCGATGCTCACGGTCGGATAGCGGAAGGTACGGCGGGTGGCGTCCATGGTGGGGTCCTCCGGTTTAGGAATGCAGTTTCACGTCCGGTGCTCGTGTGCAGGTTGTGCAGGCGGTGCGGCTTGCGCGGATGCAGGTGTCTGCAGAACATGCAGCGCCCAGGCCGCCGTCGAGAACAGGGCGGCGGCGACACACACGCCTGTCCAGTGTCCTTGAGCCCACGCCGGTCCCGCGAGCAACGCACCGACTGCGCTGCCGACGAAAAAGAGTCCAGTGAAGAGGCCGTTCACTCGACCGCGCACATGCGGATTGAGCAGGTTGACCGCCCGGCGCCCCAGCGCCTGATCGCCGATCACACCGAGATCGAGCAGCAGTGCAGCGACGACTAGCAGCGTGAGCGAAGCGGCAGGAGACAAGCGGTCGCTGCCTCCAATTAGCGCGATGCCGGCCGCGAGCACGACGATCGTGTGGAAGGCGATCGTGCTTTGCCGGTCGAAACCTCGATCGCCGAGGCGGCCCGCAACCGGCGCGATGATCGTGCTGCCCGCGCCGGCCAGCGCGAACAGGCCGATGCCGGTGTGGCCGAGCCGAAGCGGCGCGCTTGCAAGCTTCAGTGCGACGCTGGTCCAGAACAGATTGAACGACACCATCAGCAAGCCTTGATAAAGCGCGCGGCGCCGCAGCACCGGCTCGTCGCGGATCAGATCTAGCAGCGAGCCAATCAGCGCCGCATACGAGCTACGGTGCGCCGGACGCCGTTCCGGCACATGTGTCCAGAGCCACGCGGTCATCGCGGCGAGCGCGACGGCGTCGATCGCATAATAGCTGCGCCAGCCGAGCGCGCCGGCGATCAGACTCGCTGCCGGCCGCGACAGCAGCACGCCGAGCATCAGCCCGCTCATCACGTCGCCGACCACCCGGCCGCGGTCCGCCTCCGGCGCCTGCATGGCGACTACCGGCACCAGCATCTGGATTGCGCTCGACGTCAAGCCGACGAAGAACGACGCGACCAGAAACGCTACCGGCTCGCGAGCGGCGGCGACCACAGCCAACGACAGCACCTGTGCGCCGAGTGTCGCAATGATGAGCCGGCGGTTCGGCAACAGATCGACGAGCGGCACCAGAAGCAGCAACCCGGCGGAGTAGCCGGCGAGCGTAAGCATGGTCACAAGGTTAGCCCACGGACCGAGTCTTATCGAGGTGGCGAGATCGTTGACCAAGCCCTGCGACGCGTAGAGACCCAGTACCGCGATGCCGACGGCGATCGCATAAGGTCGCGTGGGAATGCGTGCCGACGCGGCGACATCGGATGGATTCAGTTCATTCGCTGACATGGACATGCGCTCCGGCAAAAACCATGTTCTGAATGCTACCTGCACATTCGTGATAGATAATCAGGCTGCCAACTGACTCTTCCTCCCGTAAAAATGGATAATGGATCGTTACGCGATCTCGAAACCTTCGTCGCGATCGCGGAAGAGGGCAACCTGACCGCCGCCGCACGAAGGCTCGACAAGTCGTTACAGGCGGTCAGCCGCTCGCTGCAGGTGCTGGAGCGCGAGGCGGGCACGCTGCTCGTTGCGCGTACCACCCGTCAGTGCCGGCTTACCACTGCAGGCGAGAAGTTCTACGCGCGCATCAAGCAGGTGCTTGGCGATCTGGCAATGGCGCGCGCGGAACTTGCCGACTACGCGACGACCGTGTCGGGGCGTCTGCACATCTGCGGTCCGACGCTGTTCGGTCCGCGCTATATCGCGCCGCTGCTGGCGGCGTTTCTCGCGCGTTATCCTGAACTCACGGCGTCGCTGGATCTTTCCGAGGAGTACGACGACCCCGCGACGACCGGTGCGGACGTCACAATTCGCATCGGTGAGACGCCTGACTCGAATCTGATTGCGCGGCGGCTGGGCACGATCCGTCGCGTGACGTTTGCGTCGCCTGCCTATCTGGAAGCGCGCGGGCGTCCCTTGCGGCCTGCGGATCTGAAGCAGCACGATTGCGTGGTGCGTTCGGCGCTACCCGACGCCTCGCTGTGGCGTTACCGCAGCAAACGCGGGGAGGACGAGTCTGTGCAAGTGCGCGGCCGCTTCGAAAGCAACAGCACGGCAGCGCTGAATGACGCGGTGGCGAGCGGTCTCGGCATCGGTCGGGCCGCGTACTGGCAGATCGGTGAACTGGTGCAGCAGCGCCGGGTGGAACTAGTCCTGACCGACTACGAACTGTCGCCGCTGCCGTTGCAGGCACTATGGCTCCCCACGCGGCATCTGCCCGCGCGCACGCGTCTGTTCGTGGAGTTTCTGGCGGCGCGGTTGCAAAGCCTCGCCTTATAGTAAGGCGGCGGTCGGGCAATCAGTGTTGCGCCTTTTGCCTTTTGCGGCCGTTAGGCTAGTCTCGTACGAGCGCCAGATGGATTTTGCACTTCGGGAATAAAAATGACACGCCGGCAGTCTGCTGTTGGTCGGTCACACTTTGCCGTTACAGCAGGGATTCCGAGAGATGGCCGATCCGATTACCGTGCAGCGCTTCGAGAAGCTCGTGTTAGTTCATATGAATTCGGCCTTCAACGTTGCGCGTTGGCTCACGCATAACGACCAGGATGCACAGGATGTGGTCCAGGAGGCGTACCTTCGCGCGTTCAGGTTCTTTGGCGGGTTCCGCGGGGACGACGCGCGCGCGTGGCTATTGAGCATCGTGCGGAACACGTTCTACACGTGGTATCTCCAGAACCGGAGTCACACGGCGGACACCACGATGTTCGAGGAAGAAATGCATAGCCTCGAAACCGGCGCCGCTGACCGTGACGATGGCCCGGAAACTGTGCTGATCCGCAGTCAAAGCCGGAAGCGGGTGCACAAGGCATTGCAGAGTCTGAGCCTGGAGTACCGCGAAGTGATCGTGCTGCGCGAACTGGAAGATCTGTCGTACAAGGAAATTGCGGCCATCGTGGGCATTCCGATGGGCACTGTGATGTCTCGCCTCGGGCGCGGGCGCCGGCAACTCGCATTACTGCTCGCACCGACGGATGAGGAGGCATGATGGATCACGAACAGGCGTTGCAATTGCTGCCGGGCTATATCGACGAGGAACTGAGCCTGTCGGAGGCGCTTGATTTCGAACGCCACCTCGCGACCTGCGAGGAATGCCGACAGATTTACGACCAGGATCGTCAGGTCAATGCGCAACTCCGGCAGGCCGATTTACGCATGGATGCACCGCCCGAGCTGGTGAAACGGATCAAGGCTGCGTTGCCGGGGCGGCCTACACTCTGGCAACGGCTGCATGAGCGGTTCGGCGGGCCGTCCGCGGGCCGGTCGCTGGGTTGGTCACCGGTTGGCGCGATGGCGTTGAGCATTGTCGCGCTGGTGGCAGGCGCGAGTCTGTTCATTGCGGCGCCCTCCGGCGAGACGCGCCTGACGGAGGAACTCGTCGACAGTCATGTTCGCTCATTGCAGGTCAACCACCTTTCCGACGTGATCTCAACGGACCGGCATACGGTTAAGCCGTGGTTCGACGGGAAGCTCGATTTTGCGCCGCCAGTAGTCGACCTCGCGCAGCAGGGATATCCCCTGATCGGTGGCCGGCTCGACTATCTGAACGGCCGCTCCGTTGCGGTGATGGTGTATCGCTACAAGTTGCACCCCGTCAATCTTTACGTGTGGCCCGGTAACGATGCAGGCGCTCCGCCGCCGCGCATCTACGAGGAGAAGGGTTATCACGTCGCCCACTGGAGCATCGGGGGAATGAATTACTGGGCGATCACCGACGCCGGTCAAGCGGAACTGAACGGTTTTGTAACGACCCTGCTTGCGCATCCTGCTTCGTAGTCGCAGCGCTGCAAATGTCATTGCAGCGGTGCGATCGGAACCCGGCCATTGCGTTGTTACGTCGGTCGTCGTGAACATTCCGGAACGCGCGGCGTCAACGTGTTTACATTAATTCGGCATGCTAAGCAGTATGGTTTGCGGTCTGTCTCTGCTATGCAATGACGTGCTGAACCGTGGTGTCGAAATGCAACTCAGCGACCACCATGGAATAAATCGGATTCCACTGCAGTCTACTCACTGAACGCAGCCGGCTGGTCCAGCCGCCTGCCTCGTCAATCTCCATTGTGAGGTGAATATGTCGTCAGATCATCCATCCGATCCGTCGCGCCGGGGCGTACTCAAATGTCTCGCATTCGGTGGCGTGGGCACCGTGTTCGTACTAACCGGCGGTGTTGTGTCGCCGGTGGATTTGGCCCTTGCGGCCACACCCAAAGACGCTTCAGCAGGTTCGGGAGGCGTCCCGCTCTTCCTGCAAATCAGCGACTCTCATATCGGCTTCAAGAAGGAAGCGAATCCCGACGTCGCGGGCACGCTCAAGCAAACAATCGACTTCGTCAACGCGATGCCCGTTAAACCGGCGCTGACGATTCATACCGGTGACATCACGCATCTTTCGAAGCCCGAGGAGTTCGACCTCGCAGCGCAACTGATGTCGGGCCTCAGCATCACCGAACTGCACACCGTGCCGGGCGAGCATGATGTTACCGATGGACCCGGCGCAGAGTACTTCAAACGTTTCGGTCAAGCGTCGGATAACAAGGGTTACTACAGCTTCGACCACAGTGGCGTGCATTTTGTTGGTCTCGTCAACGTCATGCACTTCAAGGCTAATGGTTTGGGAAATCTGGGCGATGAACAACTCGAGTGGCTGGAGAAAGATCTCAAGGGCCGCTCTTCCAGCACGCCGATCGTTGTCTTCGCGCACATGCCGATGTGGACGATCTACGAACCGTGGGGTTGGGGTACTGGCGATGCGGGACAGGCCATGAGTTATCTGAAGCGCTTCGGCTCGGTAACCGTGCTAAACGGCCATATCCATCAGATCGTATCGAAAGTGGAAGGTAACGTGACTTTCCATACCGCTCGCTCGACGGCCTACCCGCAGCCGACGGCTGGCAACGGGCCGGGACCGGGGCCGCTTACGGTGTCCAGTGCCGAACTCCCGCGGATGCTGGGCGTAACGAGCGTCAAGATCATGAGGCATCCCGCGAGAGCTACGCTCGCCGATACGACGCTCGTCTGACTGAAGACCATGCCTATCAACGAGGACCTCATCATGCAAACGACTACTTTTCGCTACGCCTTTGTTATCGGTGTTGGAGTGGCGATGCTCATCGCAATGTGCGTTATGTCCGCCGTCGTGCTAGCTCAGCAGCCCAACGCTGTGGTCATCAAAGATTTTATGTTCTCGCCGATGTCGCTAACGGTCAAAGCCGGGGCGACCGTGACCTGGAAAAACCTTGATAGCGAACCGCACGTGGTCGTCAACGATGCGGGTCTCTTCCGCTCGGCCGCGCTTGATCAGAACGACACTTACCAGTTCAAGTTCGATAAGCCTGGAGTCTATAAGATCTTCTGCAGCATACATCCGAATATGAAGGAGACGATTACTGTGCAGTGAAGCAGTTCGGCTAGAAGGGCGGGCGCTGAAATACCACTGAGTTCATCCGCCAAAATGAAGTGACATGTGTACCTCGTCGTACATGTGTCCGTCGACCATCAAGGAGTTGTGCTCCCGCCCGAACTGCTCGAAGCCGAGCGACGTATAAAGGCGAATTGCCGCCGGGTTGTTTGCGTTCACGGTCAGGTTCACCTGGGTGATGTCAGGGATAGACCGCGCGAAGGTAAGCACCTCGGCGACGAGCTTTTTGCTCACGCCTAAGCCCCTCATGTCGGGCGCGACATACACGCCCCACACAAAAGCCTTGTGGTTGAGTTTTCGCCGGTTCTCGCGTCCAAGTCCAGCTATTCCTATTAGACGCGAGCCTTCAAAAGCACCGAATACTCCGCGGCCGTTGCGCGTCGCCAGCTGAGCTTCGATGACTTCAGCCGAGCGGTCTACTTCCTCTTCGTAGCTCGACGCGAAAGACGTGGGTGCTTCTCTGAGTCCGCAGAGACGGAGCGAGTGAAACGAAGGGGCGTCTTGTGTGCCAAGTAGGCGTACGAGCATTTTGGCGGATCCTTTTGTCGCTGCTTTTGTCGCAGATTGATTGATTGACGATGATGTCACGTGCAACAACCATCGCCACAACTAACGTCGCGATGACTCCGCGAGCGGCTTACTGCGACGAGTCTTTCGCGCACGTTCACTAGTACCCGGCTCTGCCGAATTCTGCGTGGCCGCCGTCACGATCCACTTCTTGAACGCAACGACCGCGTCATCGTTCGCGCGGTCCTTGTTCACGACCAATGTGTAATCGGGTCCGCGCCCTGCCGGCTCTGCGATGGGGCACACGAGGCGCCCTGTTGCGATCTCGCGCTCGATGAGCGGCAGCGATGCCAACGTTACCCCCAGGCCTTCAGCGGCTGCGCCCAGTTGGAGAAAAACATGGTCGAAGTCGAGATGGCGCGCACTCTGCAAGCCTGGTGCGCCAGCGTCCCGTAACCAGTCGGACCAGGCTGTGCGAGTGCTTGTAGAGTGAAGGAGCGTGTGATTTCGCAGATCGGCGACCGTCCTGATCGGATGGGTTTTCAGCACCGCTGGACTGCAGGCAGGCAGACGCAAATCGGGCATCAGCGTTGTTGACGTGAGGCCTGCTGCGTCCTCGGGCCCTGAGCGCACACCGACGTCGAAGGCGTCGCCGACATAGCGCAACTTGCGTGAGGTCGTCGAGAGACGAACTTCAATGTCCGGGTAGTGCGCCTGGAAATCTGCCAGCCGCGGTATAAGCCAGCACAAAGCGAAGCTCGCCAGCGTATTCACGCGTACAACACCCGCTATGCGACGCGTAGTGGATTTGTGGCGCAAGCGGGTGACCGAACTGCTCAGACGTGCAAACGCACCTTCGACATCGTTAAGGAGAGCCGCGCCCTGGTCGGTAGGAACGACGCCGCGAGATCGGCGCTCAAAGAGCGGAACGCCGAACCAGTCTTCCAGCAACCGGATCTGTTTGCCGACTGCCCAATGCGTGACGTGCAGGTCGTTCGCTGCGGCGGCGAAACTCCCAAGGCGCGCGACCGCCTCGAAGTGCCGTAACGCATTCAATGGCGGCAACATCTCCGCTTCTCTCTCTCGTTTCTCTGTGCGTTTCTCAGTGCCCATGTGGTGACTTTTACTCCCGTCTACCCCAATTTTACGTCAGTTGTGGCACGTTCTGCGCGAACCTAGACTAGGGTCTTCTGTAACCAAACGCGCCAGCTGTCGCGATGGCCCGCGCTTGCGCCATTTCATTGGACTATGGGACTTTTCTCTTTCTCCTCCCCGACGACAGACCTGACTGACGGACCCGGTCAGTCGAGTTCCGTTTCACGCGCGCGCGTATTGTGGCTGTCATGCACGGCGCACGCGCTGCACGACGGTTACACCGACATGATCTACGCGTTGCTGCCGGTTTGGCAGACGGAGTTCGGACTCAGTTACGGCGCCCTGGCAATTTTGCGCGGCGTCTACGCGGGTACGATGGCGACGCTGCAATTGCCCGCTGGACGCCTCGCGCGCAAGTTCGGCACACGCGCGACGCTTGCGGTCGGCACGCTTCTCGCCGCGCTGGGCTATGCCGCTGCGGGCATATCTGGAACTCTGCTCGGCTTATGTGTCGCACTCGCCATCTCCGGCGGCGGCTCGAGCACGCAGCATCCGCTGGCTTCGGGAGCAGTCTCGCGTGTATATGGACGCAACGCCCGAGGGCCGCTCAGCATCTACAATTTTTCGGGCGACCTCGGAAAATCCGCGCTGCCAGCGGCTATCTCGCTTCTCATTACCGTCATGCCGTGGCGGCATGCGCTTTGGGCCGTGTCGATCGTGGGCGTGTTATTCGCGGCAGTGATTGCACTTTTTCTCCCATCGATACCGCGTGGCGATTCGTCCATGCAGAAAGCATCGAGGCAGCACAGCAACGACTCGCGATCCGGCTTCTCGCTGCTCTTCACGATCGGCGTGCTCGACACAGCCGTGCGGATGGGTTTATTGACCTTCCTGCCATTTCTCCTGAAAACGAAAGGCATCTCGCAATCGATGACGGGTACAGCACTCGCGCTCGTCTTCATCGGCGGCGCCGCGGGCAAGTTCCTTTGTGGCTGGCTCGGCGCCCGCGTGGGCGTGATCGGCACCGTCTTCGCTACCGAAGGCGGTACGGCCGCATTGATCCTTGCAGTGATTTACCTTCCCTTGACGCCTGCTATGGTCTTATTGCCGCTACTTGGCGCGATGCTCAACGGGACGTCGTCTGTTCTTTACGGCACGGTGCCCGAGTTGACTTCGGTCGATCGCACCGAGCGGGCATTTGCGCTTTTCTATACCGGCACCATCGCGTCGGGAGCGCTCTCTCCGGTCGTGTATGGATTTCTCGGCGATCAAATCGGTGTGCACGGTGCCACGATTGCGACTGCCGCCACGGCCTTGGCGGTCTTGCCATTGGCGCTTGCACTTCGGCCGCATCTGCGCACCACGTGAGTTCGTTCGCGACGCACGCTGGCTCCTACTCAATCGCTCGCATCGGTTCTATTTCGGCCCAAACCAATATCTCGACATCATATGGAGGTTCGCTCGATGAACACTGTTTCGCAGGCTCCGCTAATTCTGATAACGGGCGGAGGCCGTGGCGTAGGCGCGGCGACTGCGCGGCTAGCTGCCGTACAAGGATACGATGTAGCGATCAGTTTCGTTTCCGATGAATCGGCCGCCCTTGCCGTTGCGGCCGATGTCGAAGCTGTCGGTCGCCGGGCTTTAGCCGTGCGTGCGGATAGCGCCGATCCTGAGCAGGTCGCCCAGCTATTCGCCGCGATAGACCGGAAGTTCGGCCGGATCGATGTGCTGGTGAACAACGCCGCGATAATTGCGCAGCAGTCCGCGCTGGAAAATCTGGAATTCGCGCGGATGCAGCGCATCTTCGCCGTCAATGCGATAGGTCCGATCCTTTGTGCGCAACAGGCGGTGAAGCGCATGTCGTATCGTTACAAAGGGCGCGGCGGTGTTGTGATCAACGTTTCATCGGCATCGGCCAGGCTTGGCAGTCCGAACGAATATGTGGACTACGCTGCATCGAAGGGTGCCGTCGAGACATTCACTACCGGATTCGCCAAAGAAGTTGCGCGGGACGGGATACGCGTCAACTGTATTCGCCCCGGGCACATCTACACTGACATGCATGCTAGCGGCGGCGAGCCTGGACGAGTGGATCGCGTCAAAGACTCGATTCCGATGGGAAGAGGCGGCCAGCCCGAGGAAGTTGCGCGGGCAATCCTATGGCTCGCAAGCGAAGAGGCTTCTTTTATCACGGGCACCTTCCTCGATGTCACAGGCGGCAAGTGACATCGGGGTGTCGCCCGCGATACCCGTGCTCGGGCGCCTGCGACAAGCTGCATAAGCTGCCACAAGCGGGCCATACGGCAGCCATGACAGCCTGCGCTGGCGAGCCCTTGTTTGTCACTGCGCGCGAAGTGCCGGGTGCTTCATCAAAGTTGCGGCTGCGGACGACGACGAAGCAGGGTTCTGACCGGTAATCAGAAGGCCGTCGGTGACGACGTACGGCGCCCAGTCGTCGGACTTCGAATAAATGCCGCCCCGCGCCTTCAGTTCGTCTTCCACAAGGAACGGCACGATCTCGGTCAGCCCCACCGCGGCTTCCTCGGAATTCGTGAAGCCCGTGACCTGCTTGCCCTCGACCAGCGGCTTGCCGTCCGGCGTGGTGACATGGCGCAGCACACCCGGAGCGTGGCAGACAAGCGCAACGGGCTTGCCGGCCGCGATGAACGACTGGATCAATTCGATGGAATGCCGGTCTTCCGCGAGATCCCACAATGGCCCGTGACCGCCGGGATAGAAGACCGTGTCGAACTGCGCCTGCGAAACACTGTCGAGGCGAACCGTGGCCGCAAGCTGCGCCTTTGCGGCTTCATCGGCCTCGAAGCGACGGGTCGCATCGGTCTGATTGGCCGGCTCGTTGCTCTTTGGATCGAGCGGCGGCTGGCCGCCTTTCGGCGACGCAAGCACGATCTCCGCGCCGGCGTCCTTGAATGCGTAGTAGGGCGCTGCCAGTTCTTCGAGCCAGAATCCCGTCTTGCGGCCTGTGTTGCCCAATTGATCGTGCGAGGTCAGAACCATCAGTACTTTCATGTTGTTGCTCCTTCAAGTGGGACGGTTAGTCTGCTACCTAGTAGACCAGTCGTCTAGTAAAAAGCGGTGAGAAAAGGTACTTCATAAAGTGCCGCGTATCTGCTCTCTAGCCAGAAACGGGGTGAAGCATCAACCGGGTGCTCGCCATGGCAGTCTCGAACGGCTGCAGATTGCGCACGATCTTGACCATCACGCTCGCGCCCAGCCACAGCTGATAGAGACTTTGCGCGACGCTCAACGGGTCTTCGCTGACCGAGAGGGAGCCTTCCTCCACGCCGGCCTGAATAGCGCGCGCCAACCGTTCGACGATGCCCGACGTGCCGCGTTTGAGCGTGGCGCGCATGGCTTCGGACATATCCGCGACCTCCGCGCCGAGCTTCACGGCGAGACACTTGCCCTGACAGTCGGAGAACGACTGAGTCTCCTGCCAGATCTGCCAGTAATTCATCAGGCGCTGCGCCATCGTCAAACCGGGCTCGCCCAGCGTATTGTCCAGGTCAGCCAGGTATTCGTCGAAATAGCTTTCGAGCAGTGCCACGCCAAACGCGTCTTTCGAACCGAAGTAGTGATAAAACGAGCCCTTCGGCACGCCCGCGGCGGACAGGATCTCGTTCAGCCCCACGGCTGAAAAGCCTTTCGCGCCGATGATTCGCTGCCCGACGGCGATGATATTGTCGCGGGTGTCAGCCGACTCGGTGATGTTTGCGGTAGCCATGTGCGGACTATATAGGCTAGTAGACCAGTCGTCTACAACTTTTTGCGTCGATGGGAATTGCGTGCAGCCCGCGTCCCGACCGGGAAGGATGTCCTCTCGCCCATAGCGCGAAACGCCATAAAACGGTCGTTGCGCCGGCTCTATGTGCCACCTACTATTCAGTCTCAATGTCTTGGACGAAGCCGGACAGCGATCGCGGCGCGGCCCAGTCGCGAACTCGCCCAACTGCGGAGCAAATAATGGCTCGACTGCTATCGGTGAATGTTGGACTTCCGCGAGACATCGAATGGAAAGGCCGTACTGTTTACACCGGCATCTGGAAGAGTCCCGTGCAAGGTCGTTGCTGGGCGGCACGGCTGAATCTGGCGGGCGACGGTCAAGGTGACCTGGCCGGGCACGGTGGTGAGCAGCGCGCCGTCTTCGTCTATCAGACCGATTCGTACCGTCACTGGCAGCAGGAGTTGAACAGGTCCGACTTCGTGCACGGACAGTTTGGCGAGAACTTCACGGTCGAGGGACTGCCCGACGCGCTCGTGTGCGTTGGCGACAGATATCGAATCGGCAACGCGCTGTTCGAGGTGACGCAACCGCGCGTCACCTGCTATCGCGTTGGCATCCGAATGAACGAGCCGCGAATGCCGGCGTTGCTCACATCGAGTGGAAGACCTGGGTTCTATTTGCGCGTCGTGCAAGAGGGCGAGGTGGGCGCGGGCGATGAGATAGTGAAAGTCGGCGAGGCAGAAGAGCAAATGACCGTCGCGCAGATCAATGCGCTGCTCTATTCGCCGGATCACCCGCTGGACCTGCTCGAACGCGCGTTGCGAATCAAAGCGCTGTCGCCGGGCTGGCGTTCCTCGTTCGAGGCGTTACTTCAAAGCCGCACGACCGGCGCGGCGAGTGGGAACGCCGGGCTAGCGCCCGCGGCGGCGCGCCACGCGGTTCAGCCCGGATTCCGGCCGCTCACGGTGGCCGCGATCGAAGAGGAATCCGCAGACGTTGTGTCGTTCACGCTGAAAAGTGCGGATGGTCAATTGCAACCGGCCTTGCCTGGCCAGTATCTCGTGTTGCGTCTTCAACCGACCGCGGACGGCCCGCCGCTATTTCGCAGCTACTCGCTCTCGGGCCCGCTGTCCGCAGAAAGCTACCGGATAAGCGTGAAAATCGAGCCCAACGGCTTGGCTGGAGCCTGGTTGCGCCGCCATGTGAACGCAGGCGACACACTCGATGTCAGTTCGCCCCGTGGTAGCTTCGTCCTGCAGCCTGGAGACGGCCCGATAGTACTGCTCAGCGCAGGAATCGGCGCAACGCCTGTTCTGGCTATGCTGCACGCGCTGTCGTCGCAACAGTCGACGCGGCAGGTCTTGTGGCTGCATACCGCGCGTGACCGGCAGCATCATCCGTTTGCCGTGGAAGCGCGGCGCCTTATGCTTTCGCTCGCGCATGGCCGCAGTTACGTTTCGTATAGCGCGGCAGGACCGAATGACCGGCTCGGCGAAGATTTCGACGCGACTGGGCGACTGTCGCAACAAATCCTCAGCGAGGTTGGCGTTTTTCGCGACGCAGATGTCTATTTGTGCGGACCGGCGCCTTTCATGGCCGACATGAAGAAAGCGCTGGCCGCGTTGGAGATTGCACCTGAGCGGATTCATGCAGAGACTTTCAACGGCGGAGAGTCGTTGAATCCTGGTATCGTCGATTCGCAGAAACGAACGCCGCATCGCCCCATAAACGAGGCCAACACCGGTCCGCTGGTCTCGTTCGCGCGCAGTGGCATTGCTGCGCGCTGGAACGGGTCGACTTATCAGAGCATTCTGGAGTTAGCCGAGGCATGCGATGTGCCCGTTAGATGGTCGTGCCGCACTGGCGTCTGTCACAACTGCGAGAGTGGACTGGTCTCCGGTTCCATCAGCTACGATCCCGATCCGCTCGATCCACCGGCACGCGGGAACGTGTTGATCTGCTGCTGCAGACCGCAGGGCGACGTGGTGATTGACATTTGAATGATTGAGTGCGATTGATGTGTTTGCAGTCACTAACACTGCTGCTAACTGCCGAAATACGGGTTGCAGAATCCGGGCGGCCCGACGCATTCATCGCTGGATTTGCTCTTGTCCATTGGCGCTTCGCGCTTATGACCCGCGTCGCTCGCACTCGAAGGCGCGGGGCCTTTTCCGCTATGCAGCATCTTCATCTGTTCGACTTGATGCTGATAAATTGGGCTCACGTCGGGATACGACGCATCGGTCACGAAGTTCAAGCCATTGTTTTGCGCGTCAATAAGTTCTCGGCGCACCTCGGCGCGGGTTTTCTCCTGCGCCGATGCATGGCCGATTGAAAAGAATGAAGCGGCGGTGAATGCGAAGGCAAGACAAAGATGTTTGATATTCACTTGGTACTCCTATGCGGGATAAGTTGAAACGGGAAGCGTGCGGATAGCTTTCGGCGAGCACGTACGCCCGCTCAGCTTTCCCAGCTTCGCTCGGGTGTCGATCATGCTGCGGTATCGACGCGCGCCTTCGGCCATGAAAGCAGGTTGTCGATGGAGAGCGGACCCGCGCCCCGAAACACCAGCGCGGCCAGGCACGCAAGATAGAGCAGGTCGGTCTCGTACCCGGGCGGGCCGAATTGTGGACCAGCAGACGTGACCGCCATCAGCTTGATCGATGTAAAACCGAATGGCAGGTGTACGGTGAAGATTGCGACGAGTAGCACTGCCACCATCGGCATGGTGACGAGAGGCACGAATGCACCGACCAGGATCGCAAAGCCGCCTAACAGTTCGATTGCAATCGTGGCCCATGCCATGAAGTGCGGAGCCGGCACATTGAGCGCGTGAAGGATCGCTGCGAAGTTTTCTGGATGTTTGGCGATCTTCGCGTAGCCATGCGCAATGAAGCCGTAGCCCACGATTAAACGCAGCGGTAGCTGGGACCAGCGCGCGAGACGCGCGGCAAGCCGCGTAGGGCTGATAACCCCGGATATCAAACGGATGATGGACATGCTCAAAGCCCTTTTCTCGGAACGGTAAGAAGTAGTCGTGCCGGCTTCCCGTGAAGCGAGGCAAGTTGCGACTGCTATCCGGTAAGTCGCGAGAAACGGAGGTGTGGTTACAGCGTTCCGGCAATTCGTGGGTTATCAATGACGCCGGCTCGCGAGTCGCTGCCAGCGCGTCAGGGCGTACAGATATTTTTTGAGGATGCTGTAACTATCGGGCGCCTTCCGCCGACTTAACAGTTATGAGGTGTGGCGGGCGCAGCATCGCCCGCATGAAATTTTTAATTGAGCAAGGGACGATGGATAAGTGTCTGTGATCGCGCCCGATGAAACGACCCATCGCGCGGCTGCGAATGGAGTGGAAGAACGATTGAAAGCTTTGCTACACCGGGCGATCGACGGCGATGCGACGGCGTATGCGTCGTTTCTGCGAATACTCTCCGGTTATCTGCGCGGCATGCTGAGACGACGCTTACGCGCCTACGAAGACGACGTCGAAGACGTGCTTCAGGAAGTGTTATTCGCGCTGCACAACGGGCTGCACACCTATCGGAACCAGGTGCCGTTGACCGCATGGGCGTCCGCCATTGTTCGCCATAAGGTAGCGGATTTTTTGCGGGCCCGCGCCCATCGCGAGGCGCTGCACGATCCGATTGTCGACGATGCAGAACTGTTCGCAGTGTCCGAAACCGAATCGCTCGATGCGCGGCGCGACATCGGCAGCCTGCTCGAACGGTTGCCCGAGCGTCAGCGTGCGCCTATCGAGCATGTCCGGCTACATGGCATGTCGGTAGCAGAAACCGCGAAGTTGACGGGGCTTTCGGAAGCTGCGGTCAAGGTCGGCATTCATCGTGGCATCAAGGCGCTGTCGCGGCTGATTCGAGGATAGGCAACATGAACACAGATCAGGTCATTTCACTTCTCGCGGCGGGCCTCGTACCGCAAAGCCGGCGCGCCGTGCTCAACCGCTTCTGCATTGCATTGACTATCGGCGTGCTGGCGGCGTTCGCAGCGGTCGTCGTCAGCCGCGGGGTGCAGCCTGACCTTGCCGCGCTTTTCACCAGGCCCTTGTTCTGGGGCAAGCTCGCGTTTCCGCTGTTGACCGCAGCCGCCGCCATTCTTGTCGCCGCGCGGCTGTCGATTCCCGGTTTGTCGCCGGGACGCGCGTGGTTTTTACTCGCCTTGCCATATGCGGCGGTGTGGGCGGCAGCGATTGCCGTGCTGGCGGCGGCTCCTGCTGCGGACCGCGAGGCGCTCCTATTCGGCCATACATGGAGACAGTGTCCTCTTCTGATCGCGTTGTTGTCGGTGCCTTGCTACCTTGCATTGTCGTGGGCGATGCGGGGGCTCGCGCCTACGCGGCTGCGGTTGACCGGTGCAGCCACTGGTCTGCTGTCCGGAGCGCTTGCCACGCTCGCTTATGTGCTTCGCTGTCCCGAGATGAGTGTGCCATTCTGGGCGGCCTGGTATTCGATCGGGATGGCGATTCCGGCCCTCGCCGGTTATTTCCTCGCGCGCGTGTTGCTTCGCTGGAGTTGAGCGTGTAGGGCCGCCCCGCCGGATTGTCCAGGGCAACGATCCACACACAGACGTAGTAACCGTTAAAAAGAACTTTGAAAAGTTACGAAAGACGTCTACGATAGAGGCCACAACTCGCAGCGTAGTCGGCTCGATCCTGCGTCTCTACTGGAGGTCTTTCATGTCTAACGGCAACAACATTCCATCGGTATCGATCAAGCGTGTCGAGGCGGATGGCATCGATATGTTCTATCGGGAAGCAGGCGAGAAAGACGCACCGGTGGTCCTGCTTCTCCACGGTTTTCCCTCGTCGTCCCACATGTACCGCGATCTGATTCCACGACTCGCCGACCGCTATAGGGTCATCGCGCCAGACTTACCGGGCTTCGGCTTTACGAACGTTCCTGCCTCGCGTCATTACGAATACACGTTCGATGCGCTGGCGGAGACAGTGGCGGCCTTTGTCGACAAGCTCGAACTTACGAGCTACGCGATTTACGTGTTCGACTATGGCGCGCCGACAGGTTTTCGTCTCGCAGTGAAGTACCCGGACCGCGTGCGTGCACTCATTTCGCAAAACGGCAACGCGTACGAAGAGGGTTTGGGCGACGCATGGGCGCCGATCAGAAAGTATTGGGCCGAACCTTCGGCGGCCAACCGGCAAGTGGTGCACGACGCAGTGTTGAACTACGAAGGAACCAGGTTTCAGTATGTGCACGGCGTATCGAATCCGGACTCGATCGCTCCTGAGTCCTACACACTCGATGCAGCGCTGCTGGAGCGTCCAGGCCAGAAAGATATCCAGCTGGATCTTTTCCTGGACTATGCGTCGAATGTGAAGATGTACCCGACTTTCCAGAAGTTCTTCCGCGACGCAAAACCGCCTACGCTGGTTATCTGGGGCAAGCACGATCCGTTCTTTATTCCGCCTGGCGCTCAGGCGTTTCGCCGCGATATCCCGCAAGCAACGGTGACGATGCTCGATACGGGGCACTTCGCACTTGAAACGCACGCGCAAGAGATTGCGTCGGCGATCAGGGAGTTGCTTGGCTAACTTGCTTGATTCGCGGTGCGTCGTCATCGCTTCGACTGAGCGCAGTCGAAGCGAACGAGCGGCAGCCTTTTGCTGTGAAGGCCAAGGCAGGCGGAATGTACTTGCTCGCGGAGCGCTTTACTCAAGCTCCGCATTGTCTTTCTGACGCTGGCGAAATTGCGCCACTTTGTGACGGTTCCCGCAAAGGGCCATGCTGCACCACCTTCTACGATGTGCTTTGGTCCTGTCGTAGAACCATAGTACGCAATCGTCTGCCTCGCACTTGCGAACCAGATCGAAGTCGCCCGTCGCGATCAGCTCCGCAGCAGCTCGGGCTACGGGTGCCAAAAGCTGTTCGGGTGTGTCCATATCAAAGTGATCTTTGACTTCCAACTCGCCGTTGCTTGCCCGCGCCAGTTGCACGGTGTATCTGCCGTGCATTAGAAACGAGTTGAGCGCACCTATATCAATGTTCTTGCCAAGTTTGCGCTGCGTAAGCAGTTTCCGGATCATTTCTCTCAACGCCCGCGCTCTCTCCGCCAGGACGTCACGCGGAAAGGCGCGCGGGCCCCGCTCACCGAGATAGCCCATTCTCTGCAGCCAGGCTATCACGTCTTTATTGGTCGACAGGTACTCCACCGGCCCGTCATCACCTTGCGCGAGAGTGTTGAGAAAATCCAGCGCAGGGTTGTCGGCGAGTATGAGGAATTCTTGTGCGGGCATCAGGCGTTCTCCGGTAACCTGATCCAAATTGTAACCGTTGAAATTGCGTATAACAAGTTATGGCGTAGTCTCTGCAAACCACAATCGCGGGAAGAAGCACTTACTCTCTGTGCGATCAGTTGCGAGCGGACATCAATTCTGACGGCCGCGCGTCTGAAGCAGCTTCGGCATCGTCGGCGGGTCGTGTCTCTGGCATGAACACCGCGAAAAAGACGAGCGCAAACACGCTGATTGCAGCCAGAGTGAGGAACCCCGAGGCGAAGCCGAACTTCTCGACGACATAGCCGCCCGTCACATTGCTGAGTGCCGCCCCTATTCCGACCGCAAGCGCCATCAGACCCTGAGCAAGATTGAACCGACCCGTTCCGCGCATCACGTCGGACGCGATAACCACGCCGATCACACCGAAGATACCCGCAGCAATCCCGTCGAGTAACTGGATCAGAACCACCGCATACGGGCTGCTGGTCATAGAAAAGAGCACACCCCGAACCGGCAGCACAGCCAATGCAACGAGGAATATGCTCTTGCGTCCAATTCCCCTGCGCAGCGCGCGACCCACGCCCGCCGCGACCGCGACCATGACGAGTTGCGCCGCGATTACGCACGCGCTCAGTGCGATGACATCCATTCCCGGATGCACTTTAGCGATGACCTGGCCCGCAAGCGGCAGCATGGCCGCGTTGCCGAAGTGAAAGAGCATCACGGAGACAATGAACACCTTCAGGTCACGCTTCTTCCATAACGCAGAGAAGCTGAGCGGGTTGTGGCGGATGGTCTCATCTGAAGTGCTGTCGGCACCGCGTGCAAGCTCATGGTCAATTTCTTTCGGGTTGATCAGCAGGACCACGAGGGCACTCGCTATTGCAAACGCGCATACGAGGTAGAACAGCCATTTAACGCCGACATACTGTCCAAGACCGCCCGCCAGAATTGCAGCCGTGAAGTTCCCTGCGTGGTTGAACCCTTCGTTTCGGCTGATCCGTGCGGGCATGAGACGGTGACCGACCACGCCAAGACTCAGCGCCGCAAGACAGGGAGGAATGATGGCGGACGCTGCGCCGAGCGTGATCTGCGCGGCGAGCACGGTGGGCAGCTTCGGAAAGAACGCGATCAGAATACATCCGGCTGCCACCAGCAAACCCGATATCGCGATCAGCAGCCGCTTCACGCGAACTGCGTCGACAATCAGGCCGGCGGGGATCTGGCAGATTGCCGCTGCAATGCCGCTCGCGGCCATGACGAGGCCGATGTTCCCCGAGCTCCAATGCTGGGTGCCCTTCAGATACACCGACAGGAAGGGCCCCAGACCGTCGCGAACATCGGCCATCAGGAAATTGAGCGCATCGAGACCGCGCAGGCTTCGGGACGATGGACGCACGGTTACTTCGCGCTCCACTGATTGCTGTGCACGATCCGCGTTCACCATTTCCTCCCGTTACGGTGCGGTTCGATTTCGCTTGCCGCCATGAGTTCGCGATCAGTCCGCGTTCATCGAAGCGTCATCGTCATCGTCATCGACGAGTTCCGCGATGTGCTCGACTTCGACGGTCTTTCCGTACCGGTTCTTCACTGCGTGACCCCACACCTGTATGTGCGCACCGGGGGCGAGGTAACTGGACAGTTCGTCTGCGGCGTGCGGAGCCATCCGCAGGGAAGTGCCGTCGCTCAGCAATGCACCGCGCAGTTCTCCTTTCGGTCCATAAAGCGAGAGCTTTACTTCGCCACTTAACTCGATGGGGCGCGTGTTCGCATGTGGCTTCTCGTGCCTTTTGCCATGACCGTGCGGGCCTTCGTCGACAATCTCAACGCCTGTTGCCGACGTCAATTGAACAGCAGCGACGATATCGGCGGCGCGCGGCTTGACTCCGCGCACGCGAACCTTGTCGCCCACGCTGATGTGTTTGACGATCTGACCGGACAGATGCGGCGGGAAATGCACCTGTCTGCCGTTACCGAGAATGAGGCCGTCCAGTTCTCCATGTGAATTCAGCAGAAACTGGCTGACGGTACCGCGGGTTTCCTGCAGGCAAGTTGGGTCGATCCAATGCATGGTGTAGCTCCAGTAAGATTAATTAGTTGCGCGTGTCGCTATACAACTGCGTGACGTTGCCAGGCTTGCCGAAGGCGGTAGCCTGCAATGCTTCGCCGTATTGATTGCGCGTTCCGTAGCCGCTCGCGGCAACGACCACATCCGGTCGCATCAGATTCGCAAACTGTTGCGCCACGGGCGGCGGCATCCTGATGATGGTGCCGTTGGCGAGCATCACGCCGTCGGGCTCTCCGCGGGGCGCCGTCATGACTCGCGCGATGGGACCCTTGACGCTGAGCTTCACGAGACCCGCGCCGCGTAGTGCGGGCGGCATTGGCGTTGCGCCGATCGGCGGCGCCTGATCGACGATCTGCTGCGACGTCCGTTCATTTGTGATCTGCTGCGCTGAGACGTCGCCCGCGCCATTGGACACGCCGGCAATCCGAACCGGATCGCCTTGATGAACGACGCTTACCAGTTGCGCACCCATATGCGGCGGGAAGCGGACCAGCGAGCCGTCATGCAGAACGAAGCCATCGACATCGCCCTCGGGATTAATCACAAAGCGGCTTACCGTACCGCTCGCGACTCGTACCTGTTGCTGATCTGTCGGAAGCACGGGTGCACGTGCCGGTGGAGGAGGGGCGTCAGGTGCTGCGATTGCCGGCGCAGGCATGCCCGCGACCGGTGGTGATGGAGGCGCGCCCGGGCCTTCGGCGGGCCGCGTTTGAGCAGCGCAAGCAATGGTGACGGCACCGAGCGAGAGTGCTACGGCCCGCGCGAGCTTCGCGATGGAGTGCGTGTGACTTGCGGGCGTAGCATGCAGGCAAGGTTGGATGGATTGGTTGACAGCCATGATGTTCTCCGATGAACGACACGGAGACTTTTGCAAAGGCTATGCCATGCAGCGCATCGCTTTAGAAAGGGGTTTCGCGCCCGATGCAGCAGGATATCTGTCCATGATCCAGACACCGGGTGTCGGCTTGCTTGACACCTCACTCGATCTTGAGCGCGGCCAGCTTTGCATAGAGCGTCTGGCGGCTGATCCCGAGGCGCCGGGCTGCATCCGCGCGGTTATTGCTCGCAAGCGTCAACGCGTGGGAGATCAACGCGCGCTCGAGTGTTTCCACTGCGTCGGGAAGCGTCATCTCGAGCAAGCCTGTACCCACTAGTGGCTCGCCAAGGTCCGGCTTGCCATTGAGAAAGCCGAGATCCTCTGCCGTGATCATCGCTCCCGGCGCGAGTGCGCCGGCGCGTTCCACTGCATTTCTCAGTTCACGCACGTTGCCGGGCCATGCGTAACCCACGAGCAGATGCTGCGCCGGCAGCGACAGACGCAGTTCGCGTGATCTCGCTTTCGCGACTTCCGCAAGAAAGTGTTCGGCGAGCGGAAGGATGTCCGCCAGCCGCTCGCGCAACGGAGGTAATGCGATTGGAATGATGTTCAGCCGGTAAAGCAGGTCTTCCCTGAATTCCCCCGCCTCGACCATGGTCTGCAAGTTTCTGTGCGTAGCGGCAACCAGCCTGATGTCGACGGGAATCACGCGGTTAGAACCGAGCGGGGTAATCTGCCGCTCCTGGATTACCCGCAACAGTTTGGCCTGCATCGGCAATGGCATATCGCCGATTTCATCGAGCAACAAGGTTCCGCCGTCAGCCGTTGCAAAGCAGCCGGGCCGGTCCGCGGTTGCACCCGTGAACGCACCTTTGACGTGACCAAACAATTCGCTTTCGAGGAGTTCCGCGGGAATCGCCGCGCAATTCACTGCGACGAACGGCTTGCCGCTGCGCCTTGATGCGTCATGAAGCACGCGCGCGGCGACTTCCTTTCCTGTTCCTGTTTCGCCGGTAAGCAGGACGGTCGCTTCGGACGATGCCGCGCGTCCGATCTGTTTCTGCACCTCGCGCAACGTCTCGCTCACTCCGAGTAGCCGGGGCTTCGCGCCCGCCGACTCTGCGCTGAACGGATGCGATGTGTTCGCGGCCGCCTCACTCGTGCCCGTGGAGGCGATGATGCGCGCGAGTAGTGCCTGGATTGCCTGTCTACCGACCGGCTTGGTCAAGTGGTCGAACGCTCCCAGCGTCATTGCCCCAATCGTGTTATCGCTCGATGCGAACCCCGTGAGCATCACCACCGGCAACGCCTGTCCCTTTGCCGTTTTTCGAAGAGCGTCCAGCACTGCCAGACCGTCCATGCCAGGCAGGCGGAAATCCAGGAACATGCAGGTGAATGGCGCGCCCGTGCTCTCGAGCGTTTCCAGCGCCTGTTCGCCGGAGCGTGCCTCGTCCACGCTATGACCGAGGTCAACCAGCGTTTCGACGAGGCCTTCGCGAAAGCCGTCGTCGTCGTCGACTACGAGTATGTGTGCCATGGAACCTCAATGACGAAACACGCGCCGCTCTCCGTATCGGCTACGTACGCGCGGCCGCCATGCGCCGTAGCCACCTCTCTCGCCACTGCGAGCCCGAGTCCCGAGCCGTCGGGCCGACCCGTGACGAATGGTTCGAAAATGCGTTCGCGGTCGGCTAACGCCACTCCCGGGCCATTATCGACGACAGCAATTCGCATCAGGCTCGTGTGACCGGTTTCGACGCGATTCGCGTTGACGGTGACGTTACCTCGCGGCGGCGCGTGCCGGATTGCATTCAGGATCAGATTATCGACTGCTCTTGCCATCTGTAAGGGATCGAACTTCGCCGGCGCTGCGTCGGCACCCGGCACCGACGGCGCAGGGAGGTCGGCATTGACGCTGAGCGTCACGCCCTTGGTTCTTGCCTGCTCCTGATGTGTCGCGGCCGTCGACGTCACCCATTGTGCGGCGTCGACTGTCTTCACCGCGAGCGTGACTGGCTGCGTCAAAGCCAGCAGACTCGTTACCTGAGTTTCTATGCGCTCCACCTGGCCGAGAGCCGACGTCAGCGATTGACGCGGTGTGTCTCCTCCATGGGCCAGGGCGTTTTCCAGCTTCAGCCTGACGGCCCCAAGCGGATTACGAATTTCATGCGCGACCTGTGCGGCCAGTTTGCCGAGAGAGGCAAACCGCTCGGCTTGCGATAACTTCTCGTGCAAGGCGGAGGCCTGGGCTTGCGATTCCCTCAGGCGCGCAGCGAAGACGTTGACAGCATTGACGATTTTGTCGAGGTCGGGCTCGCCTGGAGACGGAAGCTCGGAACACGACGCTGCCGTCCCGGACGATAAAGACTGCTCGAGCTGCGACAGGTTTTTCCGCCAACGGCGCAAGCCCAAACCCAGAATAAGAGCGAGAAGCAGAATGGCCGTTAGAACGACGACCAGCGATAGCATCAGCATGTGCCCATATTGCCCGAGAGGAGCTTGCGCCCTGGTCAAGGTCCATGCATAGAGCGCGGGGCTACCGGACACGGGACACGCAGAGGCGACGGTTGCGCCTTCTCCTGCGGGAACGGAATCAGAAACGGTCGCACCTGCCGACGCGGCACGGTGCAGCGCGCGAAGTATCAGCGGTGTTTCTGCTTGCGGAATATCGCGCTTAACGCCGGTGCCTTCATACGTTGGGAATGAATAGGCAAGAAAGCTGTTCGCCGTTCGGGACGTGTCTTCAGAGGCATGAGATGGCCCCGCGGCGTCGTTCTTCCAGAAACCTCCTTCGATTTTCGGCGCCTGAATGAGGACGGTATCGAGTACCGCATGCATCAGGTCGGCATCGTAAGGATTGTTGGCGGCGAGGCGAGACAACGAGTAACGAGACGCCACATGCTCGCAAGCCGCGATGGATTGTTGACTCGCAGCGGAAATCTGCCGGCTCTGGTCCGTCTGGAAGAGCAGCCAGATTACGCCGGCGAGCAGTGTGCAGACCACGGCGATCAACGCCCAGAGAAGCACAAGCTGGTTGGCGAAAGAGATTCGTTTCATCGTGCGGTGCTCCGCTGCAGGAGGTTGAATCCAGCCCGCGATTCTAGACCGCGCGTTTTTTCCAGCGTTCAACACGCCGCTGAACCACTGCTGTGCCAAACCTCCGCCGGCAAGATATGCTTGCGGCTGGATCCGGGACTTCATTTTTTACCGCCTTTGCCGTAAACCCGGTCATCGGCTAGCCACGACACTCCGGCAGTCCTCTGTTCCACGACAGAACCCGCTTCACCGGGAGGCAATGTTACCGCGCGGGAGGAACATCTTTGAACCGAGTGTACTAACCAGAACGTTACAGTGTCCGTTTCTATTACCACCGGAAAACTAGCTGTTCTCGCAGGCCGGCATCCATTGATCGTCGGTGCGCTAGGGAGTCTGATGGCATTAGGCGTGATGGCTATCAGCCTCGCCACGCTCCTTGCCTCCCGTGACGCCGCGATTCAGCATGCCCATGAGACGTCCCGGAATGTCACCGCGGTTCTAGCCACCAACATCGCTCGAACAATTGAAACGTCTGACAATTCGCTGCGCACGCTGATCGCCGCGCTCGACAAGCCTGCTATCCAGACCATGGATCGGAGCTTGCGCCACGAATTGCTGTTCGACCGGACCGCTGCCGAGTATGTCACCGGCACGGGAATTACCGATGATCGTGGTCGTGTAATCGACGGCTGCTGTTCCAGGTCCCACACCTGGGACTTTAGCGACCGCGACTATTTCATTGCGCATCGCAAGTCCGCGGATGCCGGGCTTTATGTCTCGTCGGTGTATGCGGCGCGGTCGCGGCGGGGTGCCCAATCCATTGCGATGAGCAGAAGGATTAATCGTCCCGACGGGTCGTTCAGGGGAGTGGCGATTGTCGCGATCGACGTCGAATATTTCAGGCAGCTTCTTGCGAAACTGGACGTGGGGTCGCACGGTGTCGCCGCGATCGTTCGTACGGACGGCACGCTCGTGGCGAGGAATCCCCCTCTCACGCAGGCCGGGCTGGTCAACGTAGGCAAGTCACCGGCCTTTCCGCGCATGGTGAACCATGACTCCGGGTTCTATAGTGCCCCGTCGATTTCTGACGGAGTACTACGTCTCTACACGTTTCAGCGTGTGCCCGGCACGCCGCTCATTGCCGTTGTCGCGCCAGCGGAAAGCGACGTTCTGGCCTCGTGGAAACGATTGTCGTGGATAGTTGGAGTTTCCGCTTCGTCTGTGAGCGTTGCGTTTTGCACCGTGGTCTGGCTCCTCGCTTTTGCTCTGCGCGACCACGCGAATACGCAAGTGCTGCTTACGGAGCTAACGCAAACCGATCCGCTGACAGGGCTCAAAAACCGGCGTGCGCTCGACAATGCGCTCGAAAACGAATGGGAACGACTGCAGCGCAGCGATGGTTCGTTGTCGCTGTTGTTTGTCGATGCGGATCACTTCAAACAATACAACGACAGTCACGGTCACGCCCAAGGCGATATTGCGCTGAAACATCTGGCGGAGTGTATCGATCGGCACGTGCGTCGTCGTGGCGATCTCGCCGCGCGATACGGCGGAGAGGAGTTCGTTGTCGTGCTGCCCAATACCGACGAAGCGGGAGCGTTTCAGATCGGTGAAGCTATACGTCGAGAAGTCGAACACCGGGAGCCGTCAGCGTCGTCCGAGGCGATTCCACCGTTCACGGTCAGCATTGGGTGCGCGACCGGTCGGCGGTCGCATCCGTCGTCACTGGAAGAATTGACGAGTTCCGCCGATCTGGCGCTGTACGCGGCCAAAAGACGGGGAAGGAATGTGGTCGTCTGCGCCGGCGATATCGTTGAACCGGCTCAGCCGCAGGTCTGATTGCCATCCCGACACGCTAGATGCGCCGACCGACGCCTGGGTTCTCGCCTGGCGCGCCCCGCGCAGTGGACAGAAGAGCCGATGAATTGCCGCGCGTGGCTTCCATGCCGAGCGCCTCGGCCTTTCTGACAAGATCGGGCAAGTTGCGCGACGCCATCTTCTTCATGACCTGTCCGCGATGGATCTTCACGGTGATCTCGCTGAGATTCAACTCATACGCGATCTGCTTGTTCAACATGCCTGTGACGACCCGTTTCATTACTTCCCGCTCACGGACTGTCAATGACTCGAACGAGGAGATCACGCCGGCCAGTGCTCTATCGGAAGCTCGACGCAAGGTATCGCGTTTCAGCGCATCCGCGATTGCGTCGACCATGTCCTGCTCGCGAAAAGGCTTCTGAAAGAAGTCGAGCGCACCCGCCTTCATTGCTTTCACGCTCATTTCGATGTCGCCGAACGCGGTCATGAATACGATCGGCATGCGAAGGCCGTATCGCGCGAGTTCCGCCTGAAACGTGAGACCGCTTGCGCCGCGAAGCCGCACATCGAGGATAAGGCAGCTCGGCGCGTCGTGCTTCGGGAAGGCGAGAAAGTCCGCAGGCGAATCGAACGTCTCGACCCGCAGCCTGACAGAGCGAGCGAGGCTCTGCAGCGTGAAGCGAATGGACTCGTCATCGTCGACGACATACACCACCGGCGTCTCGTTTTCCGCCTTCGTACTGTTCAATGTGGACTGCGATCTGGGCACCATGTCTGCTCCTGCGGGAGTAGGCGACGCACGATCAATGGGCCGTTGAAAAACGGACTTGGCGAAGCTCCGTTCCGACGCGCCGGATGTAGGGGCGGCGCCGCTCGGGCCTCGGGCAGTTGCGTCCGGCGAACGAAGACCGATTCGATGGAAAGTGAGCGAGGGGAAAGACCATCGAAGCGGCCGCGTGGCCGAGCCGGCCTGATGTTTGCGGGCCGGTTTTGCGATTGAAGCGCTGACGTCATTAGGGTTTGCGTCAGCGATGCGGCTAACTCTAGCAGACTTCCATGGGAAAAATCTGTCGAGTTGCAGCCGGGTACGTTGGCGATTGCCGACCAAACAGAATCGTTACAGGTCAATTGTTGCTACACGCCAAAGGGCAACATTCTGGTGCATTCGCAACAGCCGTTCCACCGAACGATGGCACGGCCGCAAGTCACCTGGTCAACGTAGCCCGTGGTGCGCGACCTTGTATAGATCACTATACGTTGGTATGCGCCAGCCGCCCCCGGCGCGAGTTCCATGCCTATAGTTCCTGCACCACGCGACCGCGTGGCACGACGTCATATTCCAACGAGGGTGCGACCATGAAGATATTGATGGTGATGACTTCACATGACCAACTCGGCAACACCGGCAGAAAAACGGGTTTCTGGCTGGAGGAATTTGCAGCGCCTTATTTCACGTTTCTCGACGCGGGCGTCGATGTCACGGTGTGTTCGCCGAAAGGCGGACAGCCGCCCATCGATCCGAAAAGCGACACGCCGGAAGGCAAGACCGAACTCACCGAACGCTTCAAGAGCGACCCCGCCGCACAGCGTGTGCTGGCTAACACCGCGAAGCTCGGCGACATGAAAGCCGACGACTACGACACGGTGTTCTATCCAGGTGGCCACGGACCTTTGTGGGATCTCGCTGAAGATCCGCAGTCGGTGGCGCTGATCGAGCGCTTCTACGACAGCGGTAAGCCTGTCGCCTTTGTCTGCCATTCGCCAGGTGTATTGCGTCATGTCAAGGCGAACGGCGAGCCGCTCGTCAAGGGTAAGCGCGTCTCCGGGTTCACCAATTCGGAGGAAGAGGCGGTGCAGCTCACTCATGTCGTGCCTTTCCTCGTGGAAGACGAGTTGAAGCGCCTGGGCGGCCGCTTCGAGAAAGTCGACGACTGGCAGCCGCTGTCGATCATCGATGGACGGCTGATCACTGGACAGAATCCCGCCTCGTCGAAATCGGTTGCGCAGGACCTGTTGAAAGTGCTGCGCGGATAGCCCCATCATCGAACCGATATAGCCTGCATGGAGAGCGTCATGACTCAGGATAGTCCCAACGCGCAGATCCGAATCGAACGTCCCAGCCCGTCTTATTGGCGTGTCATCTTCGACAATCCACCCTTCAACATCTTCGGGCCCGATACCACGCCCCAGCTCAACATGGTCGTCAGCGCGATTGAAGCGGACCCGCACGTGAAAGTGGTCGTGTTCGAGAGCGCGGTGCCCGGCTTCTTTCTCACGCACTACGACTTTGTGCCGCCGCTCGACGCGACCACGAGCATGCCGCCGGGACCAACGGGCATGCCGCCGCTGCCCGACATGCTGGTGCGGATCGGGCGGTCGTCTGTCATCTCGATCGCGAAGATTCGAGGTCGTGCGTCAGGTGTCGGCAGCGAACTCGCATTGGCGAGCGACATGCGCTTTGCCAGCAACGAGCACGCCTTGATGTCGCAGTGGGAAATCGGCGTAGCGCTTGTCCCCGGCGGCGGGCCGATGACGCGTCTTTCGCGGCTGATCGGCCGCGGGCGTGCGCTGGAGGTGCTGACGAGCGGCAACGACTTTCCCGGCGCGCTGGCCGAGCGCTATGGGTACGTCAATCGCTCGATGCCGGACAGCGAACTGGATACGTTCGTCGACGACCTCGCCACCCGTATCAGCCTGTTCGACAGGCAATCCCTTTCGGTCATCAAGCAGCACGTCAACGCGGAGACCCTGCCGCCTGACGCGAGCGTCGCGACCGAGTGGGACGCCTTCATCGCGTCGGTCGGACGCCCGGTCGCGCAGGAGAAGATTGCCCAACTGATGGATCTCGGCTTGCAGAAGGTGACGGACGTGGAAGCGAGGCTCGCGGATTACACGGGCTCGCTCTGGCGCTAGCCGCCGGATCAGGCGACCCATTCGAGGGGCATTGCGCATCTCGCGTGCTAGGCTACTTTTCGCTTCGCAGAGCGATACGTGTCCTTCGGGCAGGTATCGCCTTCCTCGGAAGAGAGCAGCGAGAAGGAGCATCTCCATGGATCTCACCGGCTTTTCGCTCGAACCGCTGCACGAAGACGGCGAACTGTTGTTGTGCCGTGCGCAGCGGCCCGGCTCGCATATCTCGATGCTCGCGCGAGTGGCCACGCAGCCCGCGTCGCAAAGCATCATGCGGCTCGAGCACGAATACGGTCTTGCGCCGTTGCTCGAACCGGAGTGGGCCGCGCAGCCACTCGCGCTCGACCTTGGGCGCGTGCCGCCCGTGCTGGTTCTCGACGACAGCGGCGGCGATCCGCTGATCCGGATTCTCGGCAAGCCGCTCGAACTGGCGCGGTGCCTGCGCATCGCCGTGAATCTCGCTCAGGCGATCGGACACGCGCACGAGCGCGGAATCATCCACAAGGACATCAAGCCCGCCAATGTGCTTGTCGATGCGAACGACAATGTCCGCCTGACCGGTTTCGGCATTGCGTCGCTACTCCCACACGAACATCAGCCGCCCGCGCCGCCCGAGATAATCGCAGGAACGCTGAGGTATATGGCGCCCGAGCAGACCGGCCGCATGAACCGTTCAATCGATGCGCGCAGCGATCTGTATTCCTTCGGCGTGACGCTCTACGAGATGCTGACGGGCTCGTCCCCATTCGTCGCGTCCGAAGCGATCGAATGGATTCATTGTCATATCGCTCGGAGGCCGGTGCCCGCGGCGCAACGTGTCGAAGGGCTGCCTGCGCCGGTCGGCGACGTAGTCGAGCGCCTGCTCGCCAAAACGGCGGAGCAGCGTTACCAGACTGCCGGTGGCGTTCGGGCCGATCTGCAACGGTGTTTGTCCGCATGGGAAGCGGATGGGGAAATCTCGCCCTTTGCGCTCGGCAAGCACGATGTGTCTGACCGCTTGATGATTCCCGAAAAACTATACGGACGCGAATCGGAGATCGATGCGCTGCTGGCGGCCTTCAATCGCGTCGTGACGTTCGGCGACGCGCAGGTGGTGCTTGTCTCGGGCTATGCGGGGATCGGCAAGACGTCGGTGGTGAACGAGTTGCACAAGGCGCTGGTGCCGTCACGCGGACGCTTCGCCTCAGGCAAGTTCGACCAGTTCAAGCGCGACACGCCCTACGTGCCGCTGGCCCAGGCGTTCCAGTCGCTCGTCCGCGATCTGCTCAACAAGACCGATACCGAACTGGAGCGCTGGCGGCGTGAGTTGACTGAGGCGCTTGCGCCGAATGGCCAACTGATGGTTGGTCTGATTCCCGAACTCGCTCTCATCATCGGGGAGCAGCCCGCGGTTCCGGCGTTGCCGCCTCACGACGCACGCAACCGCTTTCATATCGTATTTCGCCGCCTGCTCGGCGTGTTCGCGCGGCCCGAGCATCCGCTCGCGCTGTTCATCGACGATATGCAGTGGATCGACGCTGCCACGCTCGATCTGATCGGACACCTCGCGACGCATCCGGACGTGATGCACGTGCTGCTCGTCGGTGCTTATCGCGACAACGAGATCGATCCGGCGCATCGCCTCACGCGAATGATCGAAGATATGAGCGGCACGGAAACGGGCCGCGGCACGACGCTGCAGCGCATCGATCTCGTGCCGCTTGGCGCCGGCAGCGTCACGGAAATCGTCGCCGATTCGCTGCGCTGCTCCGCCGCGACTGCCGAGCCGCTTGCCCAGCTTGTTCATCAGAAGACCGGCGGCAATCCGTTTTTCGTGATCCAGTTCCTGACGACGCTTGCCGACGAGGGGCTGGTTGCGTTCGATCATCGTGCCGCGATCTGGACGTGGGATCTGCCTCGCATCCGCGCCAAGAGATTGACTGAAAACGTGGTCGAACTAATGGCAGCGAAACTGTCCCGCTTGCCGGACGATACACGCGACGCGCTGAGCCGGCTCGCCATCCTCGGCAACGTCGCGAAGATCGACGCGCTGAAGCTGGTTCATGGGGAGCCTGCGGCATCGATCGATGCGAAGCTCTGGGAGGCCATGAAAGCGGGGCTCGTGCACCGTGTCGACGATGCCTATGTGTTTGCCCACGATCGCGTTCAGGAGGGCGCCTACGCGCTCATTCCCGAGAGCGAACGTGCGGCGACGCACCTGCACATCGGCCGCACGCTGGCCTCCGGACGCGCGGCGGGCGAACTCGATGAGTTCCTCTTCGATATCGTCAATCATCTCAACCGCGGCGCTTCGCTCATGACCGACGCGGACGAGCTTGAGCGTACGGTCGCGCTGAACTATGCAGCGGGACAGCGAGCCATGCACTCGACCGCGTTCGCGTCAGCACGAACTTACCTGGCACAAGGCGTCGCCCTGCTTGGCGCGGACGCGTGGAGCCGTGAGTACGAGCGCACGTTCGAGCTTTATCTGGCGTTTTCCGAATGCGAGTATCTGGCCGGCGACTTCGCTGACGCCGATACGCTGTTCGACATGATGCTCGATCGGTCGCGCTCGAACCTGGATCGCGCAAAGGTCTATGGCTTGCGCATGGAGCTATACCAGGTCGCCGGGCGGTATGACGAGAGCTTCGAGGTGGCTCGCCTCGCGCTGCGCGATTTCGGCGTATTGCTGCCGCTGCACGACGACGCTGCCAGTAGCGAGGTCGAAGCCGAGTTGCGGAAGATACCGCTCAATCTCGCCAGCCGCGCCATCGACACGCTCGTAGATGCGCCGGTCGCATCGGACCCGGTCACCTTGACGATCGTCGACCTGCTGGTTGAATCGATGCCTTGCGCGTTCATCGCCCGGCCGGCGTTTTATCCGCTCATAACGCTTCAGGCGGTGAACCTGTCCTTGCGCGGGGGCAACACCGACAAGTCCAGCTTCGCTTATGGCAATTACGCGTTGATGCTGGTGTCGAGTTTCGGAGACATCGAGTCCGCGGTGCAGTTCTCGGAGATGTCGCTCAGGTTGAACGAAAAGTTCGGCAACCGGCGCTTCAAAGGCAAGTTGCTCCATCTGCACGGCAATCACATCAACTTCTGGCGGCGTCACCTCGTAACCGATCTGCCGATACTCGAAAGAGCAAGCGCCGCGTGTCTCGACGTGGGGGATCTGGCTTTTGCCGGGTACCTCGCGTTCACCACGGTCTGGCAAATGATCGAGAAGGGCACACCGCTTTCCGACGTGCAGCGCAGTTCCGAGCGGCACGCTTCGTTCGCACGCCAGAGCCGCAATGACGCTGTCTACGAAACCATTCGGCTGCAGCAGCATTTTGTCGCGGCGCTGCAAGGTGAGGCAGGCGGCACACTCACCGATGCGGCGGCATTCGACCGCGACGCGTCTTTCGCCGTTATCGCGAAGTCGAATTTCGGCTGCGGCATCGCGTTTCACCACATCATGAATCTGATGCTCGCCTATCTCGAAGGACGATACGACGATGCGCTTCACGCCGCACACTGCGCGCAATCTGTGATCGACGCCGCGATGGCGCTGCCGATAGAGGCGACGTTTTACTTCTTCCACGCGCTGACACTTGCGGCGCTCGACGCATCGGCCGGCGACGAACAACGAGTCACCCGTCGTCGCACGATTCACGCGACGTGTGAAAAGTTCGCTGTCTGGACGAGCCACTGTCCGAGCAATTTCAGACATCGTCATGCGCTGATTTCGGCGGAGCTGGCGCGTCTCGAAGGCCGCGATTCCGATGCGATGCATCACTATGAGGAGGCCGTGCGCTCGGCCCGCGAGCATGGTTTCATTCAGAACCAGGCGCTCGCGCATGAACTGGCGGCACGCTTTTACGCGGACCGCGGTCTCGAGACAGTCGCGGATACGTATCTGATGAACGCCCGTTCTTGTTACGAGCGTTGGGGCGCCTGGAGCAAGGTCACCCAGTTGACGCGCAGTCATACGCGAGCGCGTCCCGGTACATCGAAATCCGACGGCACCATTGCCATGTCCAACGAACAGCTCGACCTGGCAACCGTCGTCAACGTGTCGAGCGCGATATTCAGCGATATCGACCTGAACGAGTTGATCCATACGTTAATGGCGTTGTCGCTTGAACACGCCGGCGCCGATCGGTGCGTGCTGGTGCTCAAGCGCCGCAACGAATTGCGCGTGGAAGCAGAAGCGACGACAAGGGCCGATGCCGTCGAGGTGCGTCTGCCCAGACTGCCCATTGAACACGCAGAACTACCGGAATCCGTGTTGCGATACGTGATGCGTACAGGCGATAGCCTGTTACTCGACGATGCATCGTCCACCAGTCCTTACTCGTCCGACGAGTACGTGATGCGTCACGATTGCCGCTCGATCCTGTGTCTGCCGCTCATCAAGCGGAGCCGGATGATTGGCGTGCTCTACCTGGAAAACAACCTGGCTTCGAATGTATTCACGCCGCCGCGCACGGTCGTGTTGCGAATGCTCGCGTCTCAGGCTGCAATGTCGCTCGAAACCGCGCGGCTTTATGCCGACCTGCAACACGCCGAAGCGCTGCTCGCCGACGCACAGCGGCTCAGCAACACCGGCAGCTTCGACTGGCATGTGTCGAGCGGCGAGCTGTTCTGGTCGAAGCAAAGCTTTCGCATCTTCGACTACGATCTCGCCACGCTTCCTACACTCGAATTGATGCTGGCGCGAGTTCATCCCGACGACGCGACGTTCGTGCGTCTCATGTTCGATCGGGCAACGCATGACCGGCAGCCGTTCGATGTCGAGCACCGGCTGCTGATGCCGGATGGCTCTGTGAGGCACTTGCAATTGCTCGCGCACGTGATCGCCGACGCCGACGCGGGCATTCGGGTGCTCGGAGCACTCAAGGACATCACGACGCGCAAGCAGGCCCATGCCGCGTTGCTGCGCAGCGAGCACCGTTATCGCAGTCTGTTTTTCGACATGCCCGTCGGCTTATGGCAGATCGACGCGCAACCGCTGATCGCGTTGCTGTCGTCGCTGCGTGGGCAGGGCGTGGAAGATCTGTCGGAGTACATAGACCATCATCCCGGGTGGCTGGATCGCGCGATGGAGCTGCTCATCGTCGAAGAGGTCAATCATCACGCGGCCAAAATGTTCGGCGCGCACGACCGGAGCATGCTCCTCGGACCGTCGCCGTGGGTATGGAGGGAAAGCCCCGACACGTTCAGGCGCGCGCTGGAAAGCCGTTACGGCGGCGCACCGCTCTTTCAGGAAACCACGAGGCTTCCCACGCTCGACGGGCGCATCATCGACGTGCTGTTGACGGTCGCACGTCCTGGCGCGGCCGAAGATCTCGGCATTGCGCTGATCAGTCTTGTCGATCTGACGGAGCGCGTCCGCGCGCAAGAAATGCTGCAGCGGCTGCAGGCCGACTTCGCGCACGCCGCGCGCATTTCGACGCTCGGAGAGTTGAGCGCGTCCATAGCGCACGAGTTGAAGCAGCCGCTTGCGGCGATCGCGATGAACAGCTCGATTGGCACGCGCTGGCTCGATCGCGAGACGCCCGATGTGGCAGAGGCGCGGCTCATCAATCAGCGCATCAAAATCGATGCGCAGCGAGCGGTCGACATCGTCGATCGCATTCGCACCATGGCGGTGCGTCAAGGCTTGAAGCGCTCGATCGCGCTGCTCGATGAGTTGATAGATGAAGCGTTGGTGTTCCTGCGTCACGATGTGAACGCGCTCGGCGTCACGATCATGCGTAAGCGCGCGCAGCCGGCGGCCGCCGTGCTTGCGGATCGCGTGCAGTTGCAACAGGTGATCGTGAATCTCGTCGTCAATGCGATGCAGGCCATGAAAACGACGGCACGCCCGCACGGCAACATAACGGTTCGCACCTATCTGCCCGATGCCACGAGTGTCACCTGTTTCGTGGAAGACAGCGGCCCGGGGCTCGACGAGTCCAACATGCAGCGCGTATTCGAGAGCTTCTTCACGACCAAGGTAAATGGCATGGGCATGGGTCTGCCAATCTGCCGCTCGATCATTGAAATGCACGGTGGCGAAATTAGCGCCGACAACGCGTCGGTGCATGGCGGTGCGCGCTTTTTCTTCACGCTGCCGCTAGCTTCCGAGGCGGCTTGAGTCGATGTCGAATTCACCGAGTCAATCGTTGTGCCCGTAGTCGCGTTCTCTTTGGTTTATGAAAGGCATACCGGCAGCATGGTTTGACATACCCGATGACGATTGAAACGACGCACGCAGTGTCATGTAATAAAGACTGCTATCCGACGTACCCATGCATCGTGCGGGAACTTATCACCGAAAGGAGTCAGGCATGCAAACCAGAGCAATCATCCTCACCGTGGCGGCGGCAACGGCATTCACGGCGACTTCCCTTATCGGCGTTGGCGCCGCGTGGGCTGCCGACTCATCGGCTGCCAGTGCCGGCGGCACCAGCAAGAAGCAGATGCGAGCCGAGAATCGCGCGCTAAGCCACGCAGTGCGTCAGTCGCTGACGAAGGTGAAGGGACTGAACTCTTCGCACATCAACGTGCTGGCGCACGGCAGCACGGTCACGCTTGCGGGCACCGCACCGGATCAGTCGCAGATCGACTCTGCACAAGCGGCTGCTTCGAAGGTCACAGGTGTCAGCCACGTGAACAATGAGCTCACTGTGTCCGAGCCCGGGAATTGAAGGCCGCATGCGATCGAGTAGTACTGCGTTCGAAGGAGTTGGCATGTCAGACGATCTTCTTCCGGAAGTCTTTTCGCGCCGCAAGTTCATCAGTGCGGCGGCAGCCGTCGTCGCCGCAGGTTCAGCGCCGCGGGTGTCGTTTGCGGATACATCGATCACGAGCACCTCGCAGCCGGGCGGCGGCGACAAGACTGCGCTGCGTCCGTTACGTGTTCACGCGTCGGACGCGCAACTCGCCGACTTGCGAAGGCGCATCAAGGCGACGAAGTGGCCCACGCGCGAAACTGTCTCCGACGCCAGTCAAGGCGTGCAACTGGTGACGATGCAGCGCCTCGCGCGTTACTGGACTACTGACTACGACTGGCGGAAGGTCGAAGCAAAACTGAACGCTCAGCCGCAGTTCGTCACCGAAATCGACGGACTCGACATTCATTTTGTCCACGTGCGGTCCGGGCACGCGAACGCGATGCCGATGATCGTCACGCATGGTTGGCCGGGTTCGATCATCGAGCAAATGAAGATCATCGATCCGCTAACGAACCCGACCGCTCATGGTGGCACGGCCGCAGACGCGTTCCATGTCGTGATCCCGTCGTTGCCGGGGTATGGTTTTTCGGGCAAACCGACGACGACCGGTTGGGACCCTGGGCGCATCGCGCGTGCATGGGTCGTGCTTATGCAGCGGCTCGGCTACACACGTTATGTCGCGCAGGGCGGCGACTGGGGCAATGCCGTGACCGAGCAGATGGCGCTGCTGACGCCGCCCGGTTTGCTTGCGATCCATACGAATATGCCGGCCACTGTTCCGGACGACATTGCCGATGCGTTGAAATACGGCAAGCCTGCGCCGGCCAACCTGTCAGACGACGAAAAGCATGCCTTCGACCAACTCGATTTCTTCTACAAGCACGGGCTTGGGTATGCGCTCGAAATGGCGAACCGTCCGCAAACGCTCTACGGTATCGAAGATTCGCCAATCGGTTCTGCTGCATGGATGCTGGATCACGACGCGAGCAGCCAGGCGATGATCGCGCGCGTTTTCGACGGACAGCCGGAAGGGCTGACACGCGACGACGTTCTGGACAACGTCACGCTTTACTGGCTGACGGGCACGGCGATCTCGTCGGCGCGGCTGTACTGGGAGAACAAGTTGAATTTTTTCGCGCCGAAACATGTACCGATTCCGGTCGCCGTGAGCGTCTTTCCCGACGAGATCTACGCCGCGCCGCGCAGTTGGACGGAACAGGCGTACCCGAAGCTGATGCATTACAACCGCCTTCCCAAGGGCGGCCACTTCGCGGCTTGGGAACAGCCGCAGATCTTCACGCAGGAAATTCGCGCAAGCTTTTCGTCGTTGCGCTGACCTGCCGCCCGCCGATATTTGAATGACCGCAACGCGCGGTCACGTCCGGCCGACGACTACACACCGAGGATCTTGCCGACCGTCTCATTGAATTCGTCGGTAGCGTTCTGGATCGCCTCGTCGGCCTCGTCGTCCAGGTTGTCCGCGTTCTCGTCCAGCACCTCCTGCAGCGTCAGATACGCTGCAATGATGCCGTCCAGCTGGTGGCTGTCGACGCGGGCATAGACGGCCTCGCCCACCGCTTCCATGAAGTCGCCCCGGCTTCCGCCCACCAGGCCGTCAGCGTTATTTTCCAGGTCGTCCTTGAATTGTTCGACGTTTGCCATGTTTTCCTCCGGAAGGTCATGTCAGATTAGCGGTCGGTTTTGTTGCCGTGGTTGCGCCGCGTAACGCGTGCGTCAACAGTACGGCCATATCATGCAACCCGCAACACGATCTGCGGCTACGTCGCCATGCCCAGCGTTCGCACGAGATCGGCCAGCCGATACGGTTTATGGATAAACGCGAAGTCGTCGAGATTGCCGTGCTGTGCCTTGAGGGCGGGCAGAGGATACCCCGATGCAAGCACGATCCTGATCTCGGGATGGCGATCGCGCGTTGAACGCGCGAGCTGGATGCCATCGATTCCTTTGGGCATCACGACGTCGGTGAACAGAACGCGGATATCGTCGCGACGACCCAACGCGTTCATCGCTTCAGCCCCGTTGCTCGCGGTCAGTACTTCGTATCCGAGGCTGCGGAAGAGCGCCGCCGTCGCGTCCAGTAAATCCGGCTCGTCCTCCACGACCAGCACCGTATCGAGCGTCGGACCGGCTAAAGAGTCCGCGTCGCCCGATGCGCTATTCGCTATCGGCAGATACATGCTGACGACCGTGCCCATGTCCGGTTCGCTGCGAATGAGCACGTCGCCGCCAGACTGCGAGATAAAACCGTACACCTGGCTTAGACCGAGACCGGTGCCCTTGCCGACCTCCTTGGTGGTAAAGAACGGCTCGAACGCGCGCGCCGCAACCTCGGGCGGCATCCCCGAGCCGGTGTCTGCCACGGAGACCTTGACATACGGGCCCTCGACGAGCGAGCCAACCGTGCCTTCGCGGACTTCGACGTTTTCAACGGTAATCGCGATCTTTCCGCCTGCGGGCATTGCGTCGCGCGCATTGACGATCAGATTCAGCAGCGCGGCCTCGAAGCGGGCTACGTCGAGCAGCACGGGCCGCGGCCGCGGCTCTGGCCTGATCTCCAGTTCGATCGTGCTGTTTCCCGCGCGGCGAAGAACCGCTTCAAAACCGCGGATTACCGCGTTCAAATTGCATCTTTCGACCTTGAGCGGCTGCTGGCGCGCAAACGAGAGCAACTGCTGTGTCAGCGTCGCGCCCCGGGCCACTGCGCGTTGCATGGTTTCCAGCATCTTGAGATCGGCGTGGTCCTGTACGCGCAGCGACAGCACATCGAGTCCGTTCGACATGACTGCGAGCAGGTTGTTGAAGTCGTGCGCGACGCCGCCGGTCAACTGGCCCAGCGATTCCATCTTCTGTGACTGGAACAGTGCGGCGTTGGCGCGTTCCAGGGCCTCCGCCGCCTGTTTGCGTTCGGTGACGTCGCGCGTCACTTTCGCAAAACCCACGAGTTCGCCCGCGCCGTTGCGAATTGCATCCACCACCACGTGAGCCCAGAACCGCGAGCCGTCCTTGCGGACCCGCCATCCTTCGCGCTCGGCTCGGCCCTCCGCGGCCGCGGTCGACAGCGTCAGCGCGGGCAGGCCGCTCGCGCGATCCTCGTCTGTATAGAAGCACGAGAAGTGTTTGCCGAGAATTTCCTCGCGTGTGTAACCCTTGATCCGTTCCGCGCCGACGTTCCAGTTAGTCACCTCGCCGGCTGGCGAAAGCATGTAGATCGCGTAGTCCGTGACGCCCTGAACCAGCAGCCGGAACTGCTCCTCGCTTTCACGCAACGCTTCCTGGGCCATCTTCCGGTCTGTGATGTCGCGTGTGATCTTGGCGAAGCCGATGAGCTTGCCGGAATCGTCACGCAGCGGATCGATTACCACGCTCGCCCAGAACTGGCTGCCGTCCTTTCGGACCCGCCAGCCTTCGTCCTCGAACTTACCTTCGTCGCGCGCAGTTCGCAGTGCGAGGGCCGGGCGGCCGCCGGCGCGGTCACCGTCTGTGTAAAAAACGGAAAAGTGCTGACCCAGAATTTCCCTGGGAGCATAGCCTTTGAAGCGTTGGGCGCCTGCATTCCACGTTTTGATAAAACCTTCTGCGTCCAGCATGAAAATCGCGTAATCCCTAACGCCTGCGACGAGAAGCTGGAAAGATTCTTCTCCCGAAACGTCCCCCGGGGAGGGTGCGAAGTTAGTCATTTTGTGTTTTTACCGGGCAGCGCCCTGTCAGCGGTTTGTCACGCGGGGCTCTTGAGGCCCGTGCCATCCGCTCCGTCGCAAGAGTTGCGCCAGCGCGCCGGGATGTCAGGCGGTCGAGTGCGTGGTCCGCATCGGGCTCAGCTGGGGAGTTACGACGAAGCTCTCGGGTGATCCGTGGCTGCCGTGGTTTGGCAGGAGGACGCCGGCGTGTCTCGATTCCCGGTTCGGTCAGCCGACGAGAGCGTGTCGGCTATGGCCGTTCGCTTCTTGGGAACACCAGGCGCGCTATCAGCCCGCCGCCAGGATGATTGCCAAGAATGAGATGGCCGCCTGCGCTCGCCACGAGTTTTTTGACCAGAGCCAGCCCGAGTCCCCAATGGCGTCCGGTATTGTCGGCGCTGTCCAGGCGCACGAATGCTGCGGTTGCATCTGCCAATCTTGACTGCGTAATTCCTGCACCGTGATCCCTGATGCTCAGGATCCACTCGGATCGGGTTCGCGAGGTTTTAATTTCGATCGGCGGAATTCCATGCTCCAGCGCGTTGTCGACCAGATTGAACATGACGCGCTCGAGAACCGGGCGCGGCAGCTTGAATTCTGCGCCCGCTTCGAACGTGCAGACGAACAGCTTGGCCTCCAGCGAACTGGTCATTACGAATCGATCGTGGATGAATGCTTCCACGGACAGATCGGTCCGCGGCCCGGTGGACGGCTGAGTCCCTTCGACGAACTGCCTGGCAAGATGCGAGAAGAGGTCGATGTCCTCTACGAGCGCCACGCGTTTATGCCATTCCTTCACCTGAAGGGCACGTTCACGCAGTCGGGCTGCGTGCGATTCGAGATGAAGTTGCAGTGCCACGAGCGTGGACGATTGCTCTGCACGCGAGTCGACGCGCCGAGCGAGCAATTCATTAGATACTCGCGCCAGTCGCCGCAACTCCTTCGGACCTCTTTCCGGAATGATTTCATGGGGACGGTGTTCGCTGCCAACCTTGCTAAACGCTGTCGAGAGACTGCGTAGCGGCCGCCCAATTGCCCAGCTTGCTGCCAAGCCGAGACCAATAGATAGAAAGACAACCGACCATACCGGAAACGCGATGCAATCCCAACGCAGATAGGTGGGCGCGTTTTCAAATGGGAACGAGTCATCCGTCGAAATGGTTTGGCGGTTCCAATATTGATAGCCTGGAACGGGGAACCAGGCTTGTGCGCCGCCAGCTTCACCTTGGTCTCGCCGGAGATCAACCAGCGTTGGCCGTTCCACAAGCACCACAGCGGGCGGCGCCGCAGAGAGCGACGCCAATAGCGGGGAATATGAACGCTTGCTCGCGTCAGCTTGTTGAAACCTCGCAGGCACCGGGCTCGCCTGCGACGCATACGACGAGTCCGATCGTGTCAGGCCGACATGCTGCGAAGCAACTGCCATCGCGCCGCAGTCGATACTTGAACTGAGCACGGCAGCCAATATGATGACTCGGTGAATCGACCTGATCACGGGTTCCTCTTGCGCTTCATTTGAAAGTTACGTGCACGCACTAGCGGCATATCCTTTTTGGAAGATGCCGGTCTGCGACGTACATAGTGGGATGGTGAATCCGTGTCTTGCCCGGCATCGCCAGGCTCAACGTTAGCCAATGATCCACCGTCGAGACGCGTTGAGATGCGGCGAACACTGGCAGCATCGATCAAATCCTTACATTTTATTTCGCGCTATCGGAAAGCGGGTGTTTGCAGCGACGCACGTGAGTGGGTAGTGCGGTCAGCACATGCTTCATCGAAGTTACATCGCCCGACGGTTTTTACAAGCGCTTCAGAGCCGCCACGGCGCAAGATGCAACTTCAGATGCCAGGCAAGATTTTTGCAATACATCACGTTGTGACACGTAACGCGCGGGGTTCGCTCCGACAACCGCAATGCACATGTAAGGATATAACCGCTTGCGAGTCGGCCTACGTGCCGGGCCGGAGAACAAAGATGAGTCAGACGGTGAGCGATTTTCCTGTCGGACGCCTGCATCGATGGGACCTCAGCGGGTTCAAGCTTGCACTTCTAACGACGCTTACTGCCGCGCCGCCTGCGCACGCCGACGCGCCGCTCGAATACTTCCTGCATTCCGCCGGCCCCGCAGCGACCCCGACCATGCACCTCGGCTGGGGTCTGACTGCGATGTGCGTCGCGGTTGTCGTCATCATTGCCGTTCTGCTGGCGGGCGCACTCATGCGGCGGCGCCCGCCGACCGCAGAGCGAGTGTTGGGCAAGGAAGGCGGTGGAATGGCGTGGATTTACATCGGCGTGGGCGTGTCTACGGTCGCGTTGCTGGTGTCGCTCTTCTACACGCTCGTTACGTTGGAGGCGGTCGCGCAACCTTCGCTCACACCGGGCCTGACTATCACCGTCACCGCCTACGACTGGTGGTGGAAGATCGACTACGGTGACGACACCGAGCCGGCGAACCATTTCGCAACAGCCAACGAGATCCACATTCCCGTGGGCGTGCCGGTCAAGATCAGTCTGAAAAGCGCGGACGTGATCCACGCATTCTGGGTTCCACGCCTTGCCGGCAAGACGCAGGCGATTCCGGGGCAGGTCAACGCGCAATGGATAGAGGCGGATGCGCCAGGCGTCTACCGTGGTCAGTGCACGCAATTTTGCGGCTCACAGCATGCGCATATGGCGTTCGACGTCATCGCGCAGCCGCAGGCGGATTTCGATGCCTGGCGGAGTGCGCAGATCCGTCAGGCGGCTCTGCCGGCCAACGGCCAGGTGAGAGACGGACAGAAGATTTTCATGGATCGCTGCGCAGGCTGTCATACGGTACGGGGTAGCGACGCGGCCGGTGCACAGGCCCCGGACCTTACTCATGTGGGCTCACGCCAGCAGCTTGCAGCGGGCACATTGACCAATACGCCGACGCACCTGCTCGACTGGATCGAGCACGCCCAACAGATAAAACCCGATTCGCTGATGCCCAGCTTTACGCTGAACGTGCAGGATGCCGCTGCGCTCTCCGCCTATTTAGCGACGCTCCGCTGAAGCGCCTCCATCCGACAAGGAAGAACATGGCCGACCTTGCACCCGACACGCCCGACCTGCGGCTCGCACGCCGACCGGAAATCGGCCGCATGCCGCAAGGTTCGCCGCGCGAGCAGCGCCTGCGCGAACTGTGGGAAAGCGAACCTGGCTGGCGCGGCTGGCTCTCGACGGTGGACCATAAGCAAATCGGCTTGCGCTACATCGTCACCGCTTTTGTCTTTCTGATTGCCGGGGGAATCGAGGCGCTGATCATGCGCATACAGCTTGCGCGGCCGAACGCGCATCTGCTGTCGCCGGAGCAGTACGACCAGCTTTTCACGATGCACGGCATCACGATGATCTTTTTGTACGCACTGCCCGTGTTGTCCGGCTTTTCGAACTACCTGTGGCCGCTCGTGCTCGGCGCGCGGGACATGGCATTTCCAAGGCTTAACGCGTTGTCGTTCTGGATCTTCCTCTTCGCGGGCATTTTTCTTTATGCGAGCTTTCCACTCGGCCAGGCTCCCAATGCCGGCTGGTTCAATTATGTGCCGCTCGCGAATCTCGAATACAACACCGGACCGAACATCGACGTCTACGCGCTCGGCATGGTGCTGCTCGGTGTGTCGACAACGGTTGGATCGGTCAACTTCGTCGTCACGCTACTGCGCATGCGTGCACCGGGAATGTCGATCGACCGCTTGCCCATCCTGGTGTGGGGCACGTTGACTGCGTCGGCGGCTAACCTGGTGGCGGTGCCAGCGGTCAGTCTTGCGTTTCTCATGCTGTGGCTCGACCGGCAGATCGGCACGCACTTCTTCGATGTCACCCATGGTGGCCGGCCGATGTTATGGCAGCACATGTTCTGGATGTTCGCTCATCCGTGGGTATATGTCGTGGTGTTGCCGGCAATGGGCATCGTTTCCGATGCGCTGCCGACGTTTTGCCGCCGGCCACTCGTTGGCTACACACCCGTTGCCATCTCGACCGTCGCCACGATGATGATCGGATTCGTGGTCTGGATTCATCACATGTTCGCGACGGGAATCGGGCCGCTTGCGCTGGCTTTCTTCGGCGCCGCAAGCACGCTCATCTCGATCCCAAGCGCCGTCGCCACCTTCGCATGGATTGCAACGATCTGGCTCGGACGGCCAGTCTATCGCGTGCCGTTCCTGTTTTTCGCGGGCTTCGTGCTGATGTTCGTGATTGGCGGCGTCTCAGGTGTGATGACGGCGGCGGTGCCATTCGACTGGCAGCTGACCGACACCTACTTCGTCGTGGCTCACCTGCACTACGTGCTGCTCGGCATCAACGTGTTTCCCGTGCTCGGGGGCATCTATTACTGGTTCCCCAAATTCACCGGCCGCATGACCAGTGAGCGGCTTGGCAAGCTGTCGTTCTGGGTCACCTTTGTCGGTTTCAACGTCGGCTTTTTTCCGATGCACATCTCGGGCCTCCTCGGCATGCCGCGTCGGGTCTATACCTACCCGGCAAACATGGGATGGGACACGACGAACATGATCACGACCATCGGCTCATTTGTATTCGCCATTGGCATTCTCATCTTTCTGATCGACATGGCCGTGAGCCTGCGGCGCGGTGCACCGGCAGGCGACAATCCGTGGGACGGCGCATCGCTCGAATGGTCCGTCCCGTCGCCGCCACCGCCCTACAACTTCGCTGTCGTGCCTGTGGTAGCGAGCCGCAATCCACTGTGGGAAGAACGGATTGGAGAGGGCAGCAACTCGAAGCTCGATGAAGGGTTCCTGCTCGATCATGGCCGTGAGGCGCTCGGCACGACACCGCTCGATGCCAGGCCCGACATCATCCTTAAGATGCCGACCGATTCCTACGCGCCGTTTTTGCTCGGTTTGTTCAGTGCGCTGCTGTTCGTTGCCATGCTGCTGCGCACCTGGATCTTTGCGGGGGCCATGGTAGCTGCGTGCGGCGCGGCGATTCTGTTATGGCTGTGGCCCGAACGATTGCTGATACAGCGCGAGCCGGAGCCGGTGCGGGATGCGGGGGCCGGTCATGAGTGATCTGACGGACAACGTGCCGGTTCTTCCTGTCGGTAGCGCCGGTAAATTATCGAGCGGCTGGTGGGGCATGATGGCGACGGTCGCCACCGAAGCGTCGCTCTTCGGTTATCTGATCTTTTCGTATCTGTACCTCGGCTCGCAGACCGAGATGCACTGGCCGCCGGAAGGGCTGCCCAAGATCGGCATCGGCGCGCTCAATACGTGCGTCCTGCTCTTGAGCAGCCTGTTCGTGTGGTTATGCGAGCGCCTGGTGCGCCGGCGCAGAATCCGCTGGGCGGTGGCGTCGATGGCATTGGCGATCGTTCTCGGCGTCGTCTTCGTCGGCATTCAGATGAAGGAGTGGCACGACCACCCGTACGGCATCGCAACGCATCTGTACGGATCGCTGTACTTCACGATCACGGGCTTTCACGTGATCCACGTGCTCGTCGGACTTATCGTGCTGTCTTGTCTGCTCGGCTGGACGGCGCTGGGTTACTTCGACGAAAAGCGCTGTGCTGCGCTGAGAATCGGCGGCCTGTACTGGCATTTCGTCGATGTCGTCTGGCTCTTTATTTTTACCACGCTGTACGTCACGCCTTTTCTTTTCTAGGAGCGCGATGATGTTAGCCGCAGAGCTTTATCAGAAGCCGCCAGGCGAGCCGGACCCGGCGACCGCGCAGCGAGGCGCCGGCCGCAGGTCCGACCGTCTCAATCCCTACCCACGGCGCGGCGGGGCGCTGATGATGCTGTTCGGTCTGTTGGGCGCGGCCGCAGCATGGGGGTTGCAGACGGAAGTTGGCGAGACGCTTGCCTCCCAGGCGTGCTACCCGCATCGGCGTGCGCTCCCCGCGCCTCAATGGTCGTGGCTCATGCCGGCGTTGAACGCGATGAGTATCGTCGCGCTGCTGGTCGGTATCGCGGGTGTGTGGGTGGCCTGGCGAAGCTGGCGCATAGCGCGCCCTGACCCCACTGCTTCCGTGTCCGACACAACAGCGGGAAGAACCCGTTTTCTCGCGATGGCAGGGCTCATACTCAGCGTGCTCTTTCTCGTCGGTTTGGTCACGGCAGGATTGGCCGTACTGCTCGTCTCACCGTGCAGCGCGTGGCGATGACTGACATGAAACGGATTCGGCCGCGCGCCGCGTTCACTGCTTTCGCGCTGACGCTCGCCATGACGACGGTGGCAGCGCTGTGCGCGCACAGCCTGGCGCAATCGGATTCGCCAAGCGTCGACGATGAAGTTTCACTGTCGGATCCCGCGCTGATTTCACGCGGCGCCTATCTCGCGAAGCTTGGCGACTGCGCCGGCTGCCATACGGTGCCGAAGCAGGGCGCGCCGTTCGCCGGCGGCCTCCCGATGGGCTCGCCGTTCGGCACCATCTATTCGACTAACATCACGCCCGACCCGCAAACCGGAATCGGCCGCTACAGCTATGCCGACTTCGAGCGCGCGCTGCGCGACGGCGTGGCGCCCGGCGGCAAGCGCCTTTACCCGGCCATGCCGTATGCGTCGTTCACGAAGATCAACGACTCGGATATGCACGCCCTCTACGCATACTTCATGCATGGCGTGCAGCCGGTTGCGCACCGGCCGCCTGAAACGAAATTACCGTTCCCGTTCAGTCAGCGCTGGGGCCTCGCCTTTTGGGATTTCGCATTTGTGCAGCACGAGCGCTTCATTCCGGACGGCAAACGCGACGCGCTATGGAATCGAGGCGCCTACATCGTGCAATCGCTCGGCCACTGCGGCGCGTGTCACACGCCTCGTGGCCCCGGGTTCGAGGAGCGCGGCTACGACGAATCGTCGAAGCTATACCTGACAGGCGGCACGAACGATCACTGGTTCGCGCCTAACCTCACCGGGGACCCGGGTTCCGGACTAGGGCGTCTATCGCCGCGCGACATCGCCTCGTTTCTCAAGTCCGGCCACGGCGTGGATGTGCATGTCGTCACGTTCGGCAGCATGGTGGAAGTGGTCGAGGACAGCGGGCAATATTTCAGCGACGACGACCTGAACGCCGTCGCTCGATATCTGAAGAGCCTCCCCGCGCGGCAGAGTTCCGGTGCTTACAAGCCGAACACGCAGAAGTTACAGGAGACGGCTGTGTCGTTGAGGGCGGGTGAGGTGGAGCGCCCCGGGGCCGGACTCTACATGTCGTTTTGCGCAAAGTGTCATCAAGCCGACGGGCGTGGGGAACCACACAGATTTCCGGCGCTGGCAGGCAATCCGGCAGTGCTCGCGCCGGACACGTCTTCGCTGATCCGGCTCGTTCTTGAGGGCGGCACCAGTCCGCAGACGGAGAATGGACCAATACATCGCGAGATGCCGGCGTTCAGGAATCAGTTCACCGACAGAGAGATCGCCAGGGTCTTGAGCTTCGTGCGTACTGCGTGGGGTAACGAGGCACGGCCGGTTGCAACGCGCGACGTCTCGACCGTGCGCAGCAAGATCAAGAAGTGAAGCAGGCAAGGCCGGCTCGAACTCTCTGTTTCGCAACCGGCCTCACCGTTCCTTAAACTTAGATTGGCTTCTTCCCAACCTCATCGAGCCGCGTGGTCTTGTCGGTTCCTTCCACCCGCTCAACTTCGACTTCGGTACCGCGGACTGTGTCGTTGACAGTTTCAGTGCGACTGCTCGACTCCTTGCCGACCACCACTTCCTCAACGACTCTAGCTGTCTTTGCGACCACGGCCTGCTCCGCAGTTTCGCGAACCTCGACAGAACTCTCGGTCAGGTCGGCCGTAGTCGCGGGGCGGTCCACCGCGCGCCGTTCTATCGTGGCGTGTTCCTCGCGCAGGGTAACCGCTTCGCTCACGGGTGTCTCCGTGACGCGCGAATAAACACGTACGCCTCCCGTCGAGACTTCGCGTTTGCCGACTTCGAGCGACTCCTGTACGACTGGAAATGCCTTGCGTTCGGCCGCTATTTCGTCGCTCGTGTAGGCGGGTGCGTTGCGGTCGTATCCGGTGTAGCCCGCGCCGCGCCATTGTGCAACGCGCGAATCGATGTCGACGGCACCGGCGGCGTACAACGCTTCTTGCACTCTCTCCACAGACGATTCGTCATCTACATCCACAGACAGCAACGCACCGCCGCGACGTACCGCTTCCTGATAGTGGCCGGCTTCTTCGGGACGGTCGTCGTCACCGAAGAGCCGCTTGAAAAAATGTTCGATGCGTCCCATCGCGCCTTCGTGCTCGTGGACAGTGGCGTCTGTCGAAGAGACCGGTGTTGTCCCGAGGCCCGTATCGGTTGTGGTGGACGCGTCGAGCCCTGCGTCCTGAGCATGCACGGCCATGTTCACAGCCGGAACGCCTTCAGTTTCCAGGCGGCTTTTTGCGGCTTCCGCCTGCGCGAATGAATCGAATACACCGATGATAGTGTGAGTCATTGCAGATCTCCAAAAAGGTTGAACCAGGCCTACGCAAGTCCAAGTGGAACGCGTCCCGCCTGTCGCGCAACGACCGTTCCCAGAACGCGCTACTCGGTGTCCGTTTCGGGTTTCCACTCGCCATCCGTGCCTTCGCGGCGCTCAATGACTATTTCTTCGGACTTCAAAATGAATTCACGAACTGCTTCATGCTGTGACTCGACGGTCATTACGTGCACCTCTTCCTTCAACATGAGTTGCATTTTTACTACCGGCACGTACTCGAAGACCGGAATGATGAGCGTGTCGCCGTCCTGCCGCGGCGCGTAGCGCTCATCGACAGGCCGATTGACCGGCACGCGCCGAACTTCAACGTGCTCCTCGCGCAGGGTCACGGAAACCGGCTTCGTCTCCTCCTGAATGACCTTACGGACCCGGACTGAACCAGTCTCGATTCTGTCGACGTCGACCTGCAGTTGTTCTTGCACGGCAGTGACGCGCAATTCGTCGGACGCATTGTTTGCATCATACGTGTCCGCGCGATCAGCGGATTGCGACTTGGATTTGGCCGATTCGGGCATGTCCATCAGTTGCCTCCGGGAGAAGCGGACGTTCAGTTAGGAAGAGACGCCTGGAAGATGTAGCAAGCGACCATGCATCGCACGTGGCTACTTGTGTCGGAAGAATCTCTGGCATCGACCGGCGAGGTGAACCGGCGCCACGTCATGCAGCGCCGCAACGTTTGAGGCCGCAAGGGGCATGCCGTGTCGGCGGGACGGGGGAACTTGCCCGCCTGGCAGGACAATAAGTTCGTTGACCGTCAGCAACGTTGTGTGGGCTCGCCCAACATATTGGAAGAGCTGAATGTAACGGAACCGTCAACCCACAGGTATGATGTCGCTCTGTCCAAACGACACCAATACAGGAGCGGACTTTGAGCGAACAAAATGACTTGGCAACCATACTTGAGAAAAATGAAGAAGCCGTTTTGAAAGCGTGGGTAGCCGGGCAGATATCTGGCGGCGTCCGCCAAGGTGTCATCTCGGAAGCTAATGTGCGCGATTCATCGCGTGCATTTCTCGCGCTATTTGCAAGCGCTGTCAAAAGCAGCTACGACGAGCAGTTGTCCGGAGAGGCATGGGAACCTGTCCGCGCACATCTGACCGCATTGTCCCGGGAACGCGTGATTCAGGGCTTCTCCCCGGTAGAAACTGCCACTTTCATTTTTTCGCTGAAGAAGCCGCTTTTCGAAGCGCTGCGCAAGTCGCTCGGCAAAAACCTGGAAGCGCTCGGCGACGAGTTGTGGAAGCTGACTCAAACTCTCGACAGCTTGGGCCTCATCACCATTGAAGCGTATCAGGCGAGCCGCCAGCAGATCATCGAGCGCCAGCAGCAAGAATTGCTGGATCTCACCACGCCAGTGGTGCGCCTGTGGGACTCCATCGTCGCGCTGCCGCTAATCGGCACGCTCGACAGCGAGCGTACTCAAGTAGTCATGGAGAGCCTGCTCGACTCCATCGTCGAAAACGAGGCGGCGATCGCGATCATCGACATCACCGGCGTGCCGACCGTCGACACGCTGGTCGCGCAGCATCTGCTCAAGACCGTTGCGGCCGCCCGGCTGATGGGCGCGGAGTGCATCATCAGCGGAATTCGTCCGCAGATTGCGCAGACTATCGTCCACCTTGGCGTCGATCTCGGTGACGTCGTCACGAAGGCAACGCTTGCCGAAGCGCTAAAAATCGCTTTGCGACGAGTGGGCATGACGGTGACGAAACTCGCTACCGCCAAGCAGGACCACTGAGATGGAGCAGATCCCTGTCCTCAAGCTCGGCGAATTCCTGCTCGTCTCGATTCAGGTAGAGCTGCATGACGAACTGGTGATGAGCTTGCAGGACGATTTGACGTCACGGATCGAGCGTACGCATGCAAAGGGCGTGTTGATCGACATCTCCGCACTGGAGATCGTCGATTCTTTCATTGGCCGTACGCTCGGGCACATCGCAGCGATGGCGCGGGTAATGGACGCCACCACCGTGCTGGTGGGCATGCGGCCTGCTGTAGCTATTACGCTGGTCGAACTGGGCATGTCGCTGCACGGTATCCGCACGGCGCTCGACGTAGACAAGGGAATGGCCTTGCTGCGCAGGTCGCTCGAAGACGCGGGAGACCCCTCATCGTTACCTTAAGCGAATCCGTCCTCGAGGTTCGAACGGCCGATCAGGTGAACCTTGCACGCAAGACGGTTCAGGAGTGGGCAACGCGGCTGGCCTTCGGCACGCTCGACCGAACCAAGTTCGTTACGGCGGCGAGCGAACTTGCGCGTAATACGCTTGTGCACGGCCAGGGAGGCAAACTCACCATCTCCGAAGTCCAGCGCGACGGCCGTATTGGCATCAAGCTCGTTTTCGAAGACACGGGGCCGGGTATTCCGGACATCGAGCGGGCGCTTCAGGACGGGTTCAGCACCGCCAAAAGCATGGGGCTTGGATTAGGCGGTGCACGACGGCTCGTCAATGAGTTCGACATTACGTCGACAGTAGGCGTGGGGACCAAAGTGAGCATCATTCAATGGAAACGACGCTAACCCTCGCCGACAAGAGCGGCGTGGCAGACGCGCGCAGGCGTGCGGTTCAGATGGCGCAATCGCTCGGCCTGCCCGAAAAATCGCAGGCAGACGCCGCGCTGATCGTCACCGAAGCGGCCACCAACATCCTCAAGTACGCGGGCCATGGCGAGATCGTGTTGAAGAGTGCTGACGGCGGCGCGGGCGGTCTCGACGTGGTCGCACTCGACCGCGGTCCGGGTATCGCCAATCTGGGCGCCGCATGTTCCGACGGCTTCTCGACGGGCGGCAGCCTCGGCGCCGGTCTCGGAACGATTGCCCGTCACTCGGTGCTGTTCGACATTTATTCGGTCACGGGTAACGGCACGGCTTTGTTCGCGCGGGTGGCCGATAAGCCAGCCGCAAAGCTTTCCCGCTTTCAGGTCGGCGCGAGGTCCACGCCGAAACTCGGCCAGGACGTCAACGGCGACGCATGGGCCGTGCGCCATTTGGCGGACAGCATGTGGGTGACCTTGCTCGACGGCCTCGGGCATGGGCCGCTCGCGGCAGAGGCGTCGCGTCGTGCGGTCGACGTTTTCATGGCAGCCGATCCGGTTGCTCTGCCCGCAGACGTGATGCGCGACGTTCATTCCGGCATCAAGGCGACGCGCGGCGCAGTCATGGCGATTGCGAAATTCGAGCCTGTGAGCGCTGTTCTGTCGTTTGCGGGCATCGGTAATATCGTGAGTGTCGTTCATACCGGCGAGAGCGCGCAGCACCTGCTTTCCATGGACGGCACGGTCGGCTATAACGTCCGCGCTGTCCGCCCGGGGGAAGCCCGCTGGGTGCCGGGCAGCGTGTTCATTGCCACCACGGACGGCCTCTCCACACGTTGGAATCTGAACCGCCATCCCGGTTTGACGCACCGGCACCCGAGCCTGATCGCCAGCGTGCTGCATCGCGATTTCGCCCGCGACGCGGACGACGCCACAGTCGTTGTCGTCAAGGCGGTTTGACATGCGACACAGAATCCTCGCGACGCCCGTCAGCTCCAATCTGAGCCTCGTCACGGTGCGCGACCGTTCGCGTCAGATCGGCGAACTGTTCGGCCTCGACAATTTGCAGCGCACGCGCTTTATCACCGCCGTCTCCGAGATAGCGCGCAACGCGGTGCAGTTTGCCGGCGGCGGCATGCTGACCTTTTTTGTCGGCGACGCCACCGACGCGGCGGAGACCCAGTGCGTGGTCGCGCAAATCAGCGACAACGGGCCGGGCATTCCCAATCTCGATGCGTTGCTGGTCGATCCCAGCGGTCGGCCCGGCGCCACCGGAGTGGGTATTCCGGGCAGTCAACGCATGGCGGATGGCTTCTTTGTGCAATCGCAAGCGGGCAAAGGTACGACCGTAACGCTCGAAATGTTCCTGCCTCGGGGCACCGCACGTCTTTCCATGCGCGCGCTCGGCACGCTCGTCGGCCAACTTACTCAGCGCAAACCTCAGACGCCGGTTGAAGAACTCGAGCAGCAAAATCGCGAAATGCTTCTCGCGCTTGAAGAGCTTCGTCGCAAGCGCGCTGAACTTGAGGATGCCGATCTCCGCAAGAACGAGTTTCTCGCCATGCTGGCGCACGAACTGCGAAATCCGTTGGCAGCCATATCGTTGTCGCTCGAACTGGAGGCGCGTGCGGGGACGGGCGAGTCCGGCCACACGTTCGCTGTGATTGCACGGCAAACTGCGCAACTGTCGCGGATGGTCGAAGATCTGCTCGACGTGTCACGGCTTACGCGCGGTAAGGTCGAACTGCAGACCGAGGTGGTACGTGTCGATTCGCTTATCGAAGGCGGGATCGAGATGGCTCAGGCCGAAATCAAACGGCGCGGCCATACAGTAAGGATCGACTATCCGGCGGAGCTTGCTTCGGTTCGCGTCGATATCGCGCGGCTCAAGCAGGTGTTCAACAACATCATTCACAACGCGGCGCGATACACGCAACAGCCCGACATCATCGCGATTACGGTCACGAAGACGGACAGCGAGGTGACGATTGCGATTACGGATCGCGGCATCGGTATCGATCCCGACATGCTGCCGCACGTGTTCGATCTCTTCGCGCAGGCGACGATTGGTATCGGCAGGCAGGATGCCGGACTCGGCATCGGGCTGACGGTCGTGGAGCGGCTCGTGAACGATCACGGTGGATCGGTGAAGGCGTACAGCGACGGTCCTGGCAAGGGAACGCGCGTTGTCGTGTCGCTGCCGATCGTCCACGAACAGCAAACCAGCGACGCTCCTTTAGCTCACGCCGAAACGCCGTGGGCGAGCGTCGAGCACGACGTGCTGGTGGTGGACGACAACCGCGATTCGGCCGATGCCCTCGCTGCGCTGCTCGACATGCATGGGCACCAGTGCAAAGTCGCATACGACGGTGCGTCGGCGCTGCAACTCGCCGAGACCTTCCCGGCGACGGTGGGCCTGGTGGACCTCGGCCTGCCCGATATGTCGGGATTCGACGTGGCGAAGGCATTGCTCGCCAGGCCCGCGTTGGGATCGCTGAAGCTGATCGCTTTAAGCGGCTATTCGACCGCGCCGTTTCGAATCGAAGCAGCCGAGGCCGGGTTCAGCCATTTTTTCTCGAAGCCCGTGGCCATCGAGGAGCTTTTGCAGTTTCTGGCGAAGGGTTGAGTGTTCGCGTCGCCGCCATCATGCAGGCAGTGAAACCCGGTACATGAGCAGCCGTGCCGGGCTTCACTGGTCCGCCGGAAGCGGACCGGGTCGTCAGAAGATGTTGCGCAGGCCCACGGCAACGCCGGTCTGGTTATTACGGCCCGGGAAGTCGGCGGTTGCCGCACCGGTGCCGCGAATGAAGTCGACCGTTCCATACACTTCAGTGCGCTTGGACAGCGAATACTCGGCGAGCAGCACGCCCGAGTAGCGGGTGCCGCGGCTAAGCGTGGTTTGATCCGCGTTCAGCGCATTGCGCGAGTGGTCGTAATACGCCGCGGCGGTCAGCAGCAGCGGCGGCGTGACCTGCCACGTGGTGCCGAGATAGAAGCCGTCGTCGATGCGATTGGTGTTGGTCACCGGCGTCGTCCAGCCTGCTGCCGGCGAGTTCGCCGCCGCCATGAAGAGATCGACCATGCCGGTGTTGTCCTGCGCGTGCAGCCAGCCGGCGTATGCCTTGACCGTGCTGAATGCGTAGACCGCGCTCACGTTGACTACGTTGAACTTGCGGTTGTTCGCGTCGCTGTTCTGCTGGTAGCCCGCGTCGAGCGACAGGCCGCCGTACGTGTACGACGCCGTCAGGCCATACATGTTGTTCGCGCCGGTGCTGCCTGCCACGCCGCCGAAGCCGTACATGGCTTCGACATTCAAACCGCCGAACTGGCCGCTGTACTTAACCGAGTTGTTCTGACGCAGACCATAACCGAGCGCGCCCGGCAGCCATCCATCCTGATCGTAGTTGCCAACCGTCAGCGGGTCGTACACGTTGCCGAGCTGATCGAACAGCGGCGTGTTCTGGCGGCCGAACGTGACCGTGCCGTACTTGTTGCTGGACAAGCCGACATAAGCCATCCGGTTGAAGAGCGTGCCGGAGCTCGCGAGCTGACCGTTCCAGAGATTGAAGCCGTTCTCGAGCCGGAAGACCGCGGATAGACCGCCGCCCAGATCCTCGTTACCTTTCAGGCCCCAGCGGCTGCCGGTGATCGGGCCGACGCCCATTGCGACTTCGCTGTCGTTCTTTGCATTCGCATTGGTCAGATAGCGGATGCTGGTGTCGACGATGCCGTACAGCGTGACCGAGCTTTGCGCAAAAGCGGATTGCGCAGCGATGGCCAGAAGTGCGCCGCCGATGGCGCTCGTAATACTTTTATTCACCGGAATCTCCGTGTGCTTGTTTATCGAGCGAGCCCCCGTGTATGGTCGGTGGCCCGCGGGCATAGCGCGTTCGTGGGCGCGGGCGCAATCATATTTCGACCAAATTAAACGGACGCTGACTTTTTGCGGTCATGTCGTCCGATTGCAACGGTGTGGGGCGCCGGCACGTCGGCAGCGGGGCATTGCCGCGGGCTAGCTCGCCCGGGTCACTCGCAAATCCACCGGTGTTTGCAGTGACGACTGAGCGCCTGCAGCTGGCGCCGCGACCGGCGGAATCAGCTTGCCCCGCACCAGCAACGCAAGCGTCTTGAAGGCCAGAATCGCGATGATCACGTTGGCCAGGATGAACAGAGCCGGTGCAGCCCATTCAACGGCTCCCGTCGTGCCTCGTTCGACCATACGAAGCGCCATCGTCGGTAAAGCGGCCACACCGAAGCTGAAGGCCCAGTAACCAGGCACGAAAGCCTGTTGACGAATCCACGGCAGCAACCGCAACAGCAACAGTCCTTGATAAACCCCATATCCGAGCAGGATCAGCGCGAACAGATCAGGCGTGCCGCTCGTCAAGCCGAGGTAAGTTACGCCACCCACCACCGGCGGCGCGAGCTGAATGCCGAGGGTCGGACGCAGTGCTTCTGGCAGCGGTTCATGCACGGCTGCACGATGCAGAATCAGCGATTCGATGGCAAGCCAGGACAGCAAGCCCGCACCGAAGAACAACCCGCCCAGCTGATGAAAACCGAAGGCCGCCGCCGCCGTGCCCGCAACGAAACTCGGCGCCACGGTCGGCAGGTAAATGGCCGGCGTGACGAGTTCCGGCTTGCGTCCGCCTTGCCAGAGTCGTCCATGCAGATACACGCCGAGTGCCAGTTGCGCGACCACGGCCACACCGAACAGCGCGAGTGCGACGCGATATGCGTGCGGCTGCAAAAGCTGCGCGGCCAGCATGCTCGACACGGGCGCAAGCGCCGCGAACGACGACTGCACCGGATGCTGCATTTCCTCACGGGCCTCGGCAGTGCGTGTCAGCCACTTCAGCCCGTAGGCGACGAGAATGGCGAGCCACACGACTAACGCGGCTACCGTCGTCAACGTTCCAATGGCGGCGGGCAAGTGCCACAGCCTGATCGCCACGCGCCACAGATTGGCGAGCGCGAGGGCGCCCACCGCGATACCGAAGAATGCAACGGGTACTGAGCCACGATTGGTGTCCATCACCGATCCTCCAGGAGTTGCGTCGCGCTACACAGTCCCGGCTTCGCGCGATCGATGACGTACTGTAGAACCGCGCCCGCAAACGCAGAACGCTGGGCGCGCTCAACAAATCGCGCAATCGTCTCAAGATGCGCAGCATGCGGTTCGGTTTCGATCACGCGTTTCATTCGAGCGTTTGGCTCCGATGCGCGCTTTGCGTGCTTGACATTAGCCCCTCTTCCAACTGATCATTTGATGCAGTACGCCCAGTTCTAATGGCACGCGTTCCTGCGCGGCGCCCATCGCACGCAGCGTCTCGTCAAGCCTCCTCCCGTCATTCGCTTCAGCCATTTCCAGTTTTCGCCAGCACGTTGACCCAAAAATCCGACATCGCCCGCCAGCCCACAGGTACAGCTAGTGGCCCGCACAAGGTGCTCACCGCATTGCGTGCAGCAACCTTGCAACGCCACGAGTCGACTCACCTCCTGATGCCGCTGTCGGTCGACAGTGTCGCGCTCGGCGATTACGTCGCGCATCTGGTCATTCTTCGCGAATGGCTTGCACAACTCGAAGCCTGGTTAGCGCATTTCATCGATGGACCTCAAGCACCGGCGCTGCTCCCAGCCCGCAATCGGGTCGCGTTGATCGACATGGATCTGGCCCACGCATCGGTAAAACTGGAAGATCGCACTGGTGCCCAAGAAGTAAGTAGTACATGTCACTGGATTGGCAGCGAGAGCGCCGCTTATCGTTGGGGCGTGTGCTATGTGATCGAAGGTTCGCAGTTGGGCGGCGCGGTTTTATACGAACGCCTGAAAGAACGGCTCGCGCCTCATCCTCTCGGATACCTCAAGGCGGGCCGCGAGGCACTCGGTGTGCGTTGGGCGCCGTTCGTTCGCGCAATGTGCGCCGACGTCGATATGCAAACTCAAGCCAGTATCGAAGAAGCGTGCCGCGGCGCTTGCGACGCGTTTGACCACCTCATCGAACTCGTGCCGCGTCCCGCCATGGCCACCTTCGCGGGCGGCGAATAACCGCGGGCGACACACGTAATGAATCGCTTCCAAGAGGACGGTCCAGCGCCGTCGCACCCGCTCGACGCGGCGTCGGTTTTCGACCTGCTACCCGAGGCTTATCTGATTCTCAACCGGCACTACGAAATACAGCTTGCCAATGCACGCTATTGCGAACTGGTGAGCCAATCGTCGAGTGACCTGTTGGGCAAATCGATTTATGAGGTCAACCAGTTTGGTCCCCAGGAGCAGCGCGAGGCCCGGCGCTCATGGCTGGATAGCGTGCTGCTCGACCTCGCGCCTGGCGAGCCGAAATGGTCGGCGTTGTTCCGCTACGAAAGTCCGCGGCGCGCTCAGGATGCGGCGCGCGCCGCTGCTTCAGATCCGGATGGCTCTTCCGCGCAGCTTGCGCCACGTTACTGGAAGATCAAGGCGTCCTTGCTGGACTCGACGCAAAGAGGCGGCGATATCGCTTTGCGCGTGAGCGAAGTCACCGACCGTGTCGACGAATACGAGCGAAATCAGCGCGAGCGCGCGAAGCTCCGTTCGCAGGCGCAGTTGCGTCTACTGTTGGCGAAGGAAGCAAAAGAGCAGTTGCGCGAGAACGAAGAACGCTTTCAACTCGCGCTTGCGTTTTCGCAACTCGGTGCATGGGAATTGGATCCGCGCACGCGGCTCATCGACTGCACGGATCAGTGCAAGGCGAACCTCGGTCTGTCGCACAGTTCGGTGCTGACTGAGCAGCGACTCTTCGGCGAGATCGCGCATCCGGAAGACAGAGTGCGTTTGCGCGATGAAATGAATCGCGCCTTCGCCAGCCGTGAGCATTTCGAAGTGGATTTCCGCGTCGGCTGGGCGACTGGTTCGATCCGCTGGATTCTGGTGCGCGGCGTGGGACGATTCCTGCCCGATGGCGCGCTCAATTCAGTCATTGGATTTACCCTCGACATCACGACTCGAAAAGAAGCCGAGCTGGAGCAGCAGCAAATCGCGTTGTCGGAGAAGCGGGCGCGTGAGGAGAGCGAACGCCTCGCCACGGCGATGGACCATTTCGTCACGACAGTCAGTCATGAATTGCGCTCGCCGCTCGCCGCGATCGTATCCTGGACTCATTTGCTCGAGCGCACAAAAGACGCTTCGCAGGTAGCGCCGCGCGCCGCTGGCGTTATTAGCCGCAATGCGCGACAACTCGCACATATGGTCGACGATCTGCTCGATAGCGGCGCCATTGTTACGGGCAAGCTGTCGGTCAATCTGAGCCCGGTCGATCTGGGTGCGCTCGCGGGCAACGTCGCAGAAGACATGCGTATGGACGTCGAGGCAAAAGGCTTGCGTCTCGTCGCCGACGATCTCGCATCGGTCACCGTGCTCGCTGATGAAAGCCGCATGAAGCAGGTTGTGTGGAACCTGTTGTCGAACGCGCTGAAGTTTTGTCCGACCGGATTCATCCAGCTATCCGTCACAACCGGCGCAGAACATGTCGAACTCGCGGTGCGCGATACCGGCGTGGGCCTGGATGAAAATTCGCTCAAGCAGATTTTCGAACGTTTCCAGCAGTTCGCCGGCAATGGTTCCGGACGCGTTGCCGGGCTCGGCTTAGGCTTGTGGCTGGTGAATAACCTGGTCGACCTGCATAACGGCACGATCTTCGCCGAAAGCGCCGGCCTCGGGCATGGCGCCACTTTCCGGGTTCGCCTGCCTGTGTATCGCTAAGCCGTGCAGCGCCTCTTTGACTCGCCATGGGCAGCGTGTGTGAACCGCACTGTCAGCCAGGCACTGAGCGTGATTGACACGCATGCTGGCGAGGTATGCGTCAGCGCGGCAGAGGCGGCGGTTCGTTGAGTACGGCCCAGAACACACCAAGGTCTTTGATCGCGTCCATGAAGTCCTCGAACTGAACGGGCTTCACCACGTAGGCGTTCACGCCCAGATCGTAGCTGCGCAGCAGATCGCTTTCTTCGCGCGATGAGGTAAGCATCACCACCGGAATGCGCCTCAGATCTTCGTCGGCGCGTACGGTTTTTAGCACCTCGTGACCGTCCACCTTCGGCAACTTCTTGTCCAGCAGAATGACCGCCGGAATCTCCGCACCTCGGTCCGCCCACTGTCCCTCACGGCGAAGGTATTGCAACGCCTCTTCTCCGTCGCGCAACGACACGACCGGATTCGCAAGCCGCGTTTTCTCCAGCGCGATCAGCGTCAGTTCGATGTCGTTGGGATTGTCTTCAACCAGCAAAATTGGTTTTAGCACGCGTTCATTCTCCTTTCATCTTCGTTTCAGCTCTCCGATCAGACCGCGTCCGGTTGTGCGCCAGCAAGTTGTCTGGGCGTGCCGCGGAGACTGCCGGCGATTCTTCGTTCCCCGTTGCAACAGCTGCAAGCGAACGGGGCAGTGAGAATGTCACGGTTGCCCCTTTGTCCACTTCGCCGACCGCCCACGCCTCACCGCCATGACGTTCGACGATCCGCTTCACGGTCGCGAGGCCGATACCGGTTCCGCTAAATTCTTCCATGCGATGCAGGCGCTGGAAGACTTCGAAAAGTTTGCCGACGTAGAGCATGTCGAAACCGACACCGTTGTCTTTCACGAAGAACACGTCGTGGCCGGCTAGTGCATCTTCCCCTGCGTAACGGCCGATTTCGATTACAGCGGCATCGCGCGTCGCGGTGAACTTGACGGCGTTCTCGATCAGATTGCGCAGCACGACATGAATCAGCACAGGGTCCGCCGTAATCTGGCCGAGGTCGCCCACGTGCCACGTGATGTTGCGCTCGGACGCGTGCTTGAGTTCGTCGGCGATCAGGGAGTCGACCAGTTCCTGCACGTCGATCAGTTGCGGACGCAGCGCCGTGCGGCTCATCTGCGAGAACGCCAGCAGGTCGTCTACCAGCTCGCCGCCAAATTTCGCCGATGAAATGATCCGCTCGAGAAAGTGTTGGCCGCGCTCGGACAGCGCGCCGCTTTCCATCTGACGCAGCAGATCCGCGAAGCTGGCGATGTGCCGAAGAGGCGCCCGCAAATCGTGCGATACCGTATAGGAGAAACCTTGCAATTCCTCGTTCGCACGTCCGAGTTCGTGCGCGAGTTGCCCGAGTTCTTCGGCACGGCGCAGCACGATGCCGAGCAAGGCAGTGCGGAATTCCGAAGCAATTTCCAGTTCAGCAGGGCGCCATGCGAGCGAGCGGTCGCGTACCGTGTCCGTCCACACGTCGAAGCTCTTGCGCGGAGACAGCGAAGGCGAAAGACTTGCGAGCTTTTCTCGCGGATCGCCCGCCCATTTGATTGTCTGAATGGCTTCCTTGCGGAACCACAGCACGTAATTCCGGAACAACGTCGAAATCGATACGGACAGCAGGCCGGCATAACCTGGATTGGCTGGCACGACCGGACAGGTGAACGCGAGGGCGTCGGTTTCGAACGTCTCCTGAGACTTGGTATCCAGCCATTCGACGAGTTTCCCGACGTCCGCCTCGGATGGCGTGCTACCAATGAGCAGCACTCGACCGTCAACGACGACGGCTGCGCCGTCTGATGCGGTCAGTCCGAGGAAATCGCCAGGATCGTTGACGAGCGCGTCGGTAAAACTGTCTGCGTCTGCCATTGCACCGAGAAGCCGCGTGAGGGTGCGGCGCAATTCGAGTCGGTATGCGGCTTCGGCATGTTCGTCTTTCGCTTCGATCTGCAGCGACAGCACTTGTGCAATGTGTTCACACGCGGTGCGTACTTCGAAAGGCGGAACGCGCCCGCTATCGTGATGACAGGAAATCAAGCCCCACAGCTTTCCGCGAACTACGATAGACATGGACATGGACGACATCGTGTCCATGTTCTTCATGTACTGCACGTGCACAGGCGATACGCTCCGGAGCGATGCGTAGGTCAGATCGGTGGGCTTGCCCGTCGAGGGGTGCAAGGACGGCACGAGCGGCGCGGGCTGATATCCGGCGTCCGCAATCAAACGGATGCGGTTGCGTACATATAGCGCACGCGCCTGTGCTGGAATGTCCGAGCCAGGAAAGTGCTGGTCGATGTAAGACGCGTACCCCGGTTCGACGTGTTCTGCGATCACGTGACCGATACCGGCTTCGTCGAAGTTGTAGACCAGAGTGCGGCCGTAACCGGTGATGCGATGCACTTCGTCGGCGGCGAGTTGCGCGAGACACTCGATACTGTTCGCCTCTTCAAGGCGGTTGATGAATGTGCGCACGAGCGGATACATCGACGAAAACACGTCGCCGGTTCCCAGCGCCGGCTCGAGTTCGACGATCGCGACACCCTGGTAGCGATGCACGATAACGGCGAAGGGCGAGGGCCGCCCGGATGCCTCGTCACCACGCGGGTCGCTCATCGAACCGATGTAAAGCGGGATGCCGTCATCGACCTGCGAGGCAAGCCCGTTGACGATGCGGGCCGCCCATTCTTCGCCGAGAATGCTCGCGATTGAGCCGCCCAGTGTGTTCTCCGCGGGCGAGCCTGTCAGGCTCGCGATATTGGCGCTGACCTGCAACAACGTTCCGTCTGCGGCAATGCTGAACAGAAAGCCGTGCGGCTGAATGCCGCCTGGGATATGAATGGGTTCTCGCGCGCAGTCGACCTCAGCTGCCGATGAAGCGGAATAAGGCAGTTCTGCCATGCTTGCTCCGGAAACGGTGTGCTGTATTTTCGCATATTCGTTTCATCGGAACTTGAACTGCAGATCGAAATGTATGAGCCCGGCGAGTCTGGAACTCGCCTAAAACCCGTACAAGTCAGCCGGATTGCCTACAAGCATCTTGCGGCGAATTTCGTCGCTTTCCGTTAGCCGCATCGTCCAGTCGAGCATGCGCGCGTCGTCGGGCACGGGCTTTACGTTGGGATGCGGCCAATTCGACGCCCACACGCCGCGCTCCGGAAATCGGCTTGAAAGCGTGCGCACGAGCCACGACACGTCGTCGAAATCAGGCGAGCCGTTGCGCGAGCTTTCATAGGGCGCGGACAGCTTGATCCAGCAACGCGAACCGTCGAGCAGGCGGCACAACGACGTGAACCCTTCGCTTTCCGGTGTGACGGGCGCGAGAAACTTGCCGAGATGATCGATAACCAGATTCGACGGTAAGCTCGCCAGCATCGCTTCATGGGCAGGCAACGTGTGCCCATCAAGCTGCAGGTTGATATTCCATCCCATCGGTGCGATGCGCGCCGACATATCCTTGAGCACACTCCACGGCAGCACGCCGCCCGACAGCATCATGAAACGCACGCCACGTATGCCGGCATCGTGCAGGCGCTGCAATTCGTCATCGCTGACATCGGGCGGCACGACTGCGACGCCGCGCGCACCGTCGCCCAACTGAGCGATGGCCGCGAGCGTACAGCGGTTGTCGAAGCCATACCCCGTCGGTTGCACGACGATCGCGCGCGACAAACCGAGCCCGCGCTGCACTTCGCGATATGCCGAAGCAGGTGCCGGCGGCGGCGTGAACGTCGCGCTCGCCGCGAGCGGATAGCCTTCCTCGTACACGTGGATGTGGCAATCGCATGCGCCTTCGAAGTCGATTGGAGGTGTCATCGTGCGTCCGTCGGCATGGCAAAGCCCGAGAGGCGATACGCGTGCGCCGCATTCACGGCGCCCGCGGGCATGCGGCCCTGAAACAGTGCTTCGGTTTGCGCGACGGTTTCCATCGATTGATGCTCGATGGCGCCCGGCGTCAGTCCGCCAATGTGCGGCGTCGCGATTACGCGCGGATGGGCCGCCAACTCAGGCGATGGCATCTGATCCGCAGCGCGGCCCACGTCGAGCGCGCATCCTGCCAGGTGGCCACGCTCCAGCGCGGCGAGCAGAGCGGCGTCGTCGACCAGTTCGCCGCGGGCCGCGTTGATGAAGTACGCGCCCGCTTTCATCGCCGCGAAGGTCTGCGCGTTCATCAGGTTCGCAGTCTGCGGCGTGGCGGGCGCAAGGCAGACGACGAAGTCCGACTCGGCGAGCAGATCGTCCAGGCCGACTTGCTGCACGCGCGTGTCGTCGATCGTGGCACACGGATCGGACACGATCACGCGCATGCCGAAGGCCGACGCGAGAGGGCACAGGTAGCGCGATATCTGTCCATACCCGATCACGCCGAACGTGCTGCCGCGCAACTCGCGGCCCATCTTCGGAACAGGCGATTCGTGCCGGTGATACGCCTCTGCATACGCGGTGGTGCCTCGCGCGAGATCGAGCATTGCGCCTATCACCCACTCGGACACGGCCGGTATGAAGCCTGCGCTCGCCTGCGTGACGAGCACGCCGAGTTCGCTCGCCGCATCTACATCGACGGTACGGATATCCACCGCGCAGCGCACGAAGGCGGCCAGCTTCGGCAGCGCTTCGAACAACGCGCGCGGCGCCGGCGTCTGCCGGTAGGCGATGATGACATCGGCCTCGCGCGCGGCGTCGGCGAGTTCAGTAAGCGTCAGCTCGCGATCTTCGGGGTTGTACGTGACGTCGGCGAACTTCGCCAGCGCCGCCGCGGCGCGCGTGCCGAAGTAATGGTCCAGCATGTGCCGGGGATGACTCACGAATACCTTGTTCATGTCCTTATCCTGTCTTTCTGGCTTGCTTCGCTTTCGCCGCGGTTTTGCCCGGGCGTGCGACCGATTCGCGCTCCACGAGCGTGATGTCCGTGAAGAGCGCCTGCTCCGACGCAGGCATGGGTTCGTCGTGCGGTCGCATCGCGCGCTCCACCATCGCGGCGGCCATTGCCGGCACCGGAAGTTGCACGGTTGTGAGTGCGGGGTTTGAAATCGCCGCGAGGAAATGCCCGTCCATGCCGACGATCGACACGTCTTCCGGCACGCGCAGTCCGCACTCGCGCAGGCCTGCCATGAGGCCGAGCGCCATCAGGTCATTGACCGCGACAATGCCGGTCGGGCGCGCGTCGTCTTGCGAGAGCAGGCGCGCGAGCGCGCGACCGTTCTCAGCGATCATCGAGTCGCCGTATTCGTTCACCGGGCCGCTGTCGAGCACGCGCGCCTCCTCTGATAGCCCCGCTTCCTGTGCTGCCGAGAGGAACCCGTTGATCTTGTCGCGGCGGCTCATCGTCACGCCGGTCAACGTTGCAAAGGCGAGCCGCGCGTGGCCGTGCGCGATCAGATGGCGCGTCGCGATGCGCGCTGCTTCGAAGTTGTCCGGCGTGACGTGTTCGACGCGCGTGGTCTCACCTTCGGTCGCGCGGCGGTCGTAGCTGACAACAACCATGCCGCGTTCGACGGCGGTTTCCAGATGGCGCTCGTTCGCAAGCGACGAAATGACGATCACGCGCCGCACGCCTTGCGACAGCAGGTCTTCGAAGAAAGACGCTTCCTTCGCCGGATCGCGATACGTATTGCCGATCATCACACGGTAGCCGTAGCGCTCCTGTGCATACGTTTCGACCTCGCGTGCGATATAGCCGTACATCGGATTGGCGATGGACGGCACGAGCAGTCCGATGAGCGGCGTCTGTCCCGTCTTGAGCTGACGCGCGAGCGTGCTCGGCCGATATTGCAGCGAACTCATTGCGGCCTGCACGCGCGCGAGCGTTTCCTGACGCATCTGATCGGTGCGGCCGTTGAGTACGTTGGATACCGTGCTCACGGATACACCGGCCTCGCGGGCGACATCCTGAATGGTGCTCATAAGGTTTTGCATCTGCCGGCTACAGGCCGAGCCGGGTCGGCAACCACAACGAAAAGGATGGCACCAGAACCAGCACCACCAGGGCAATGCACAACACCAGCAGATATTTGAGCATAGGACGCGCCACAGCCTTCATTTCCGTGCCGGTGATGGCGCAGGTCGCAAAGAGGCCCAGGCCGACCGGCGGCGCGAACAAACCCAGGCCCATTGCGACGACGATCACCGTGCCGAAATGCAGCGGGTTGATGCCGAGTTGCGTGGCGATCGGAGTAAGCAGCGGGCCGAAGATGATGAGCGCGGGTGCGCCTTCCAGCACCGCGCCGAACACGATCATGATCAGCACGGAAAGCAGCAGGAACATCGTCGGACCGTATTGATGCGCGAAGGCGATCATCGAATCGGAGACGAGTGCGGGAATCTGCTCGATGGTCAGCGCGAACGACACGCTGGAGGCTGCCGCGACGATGAAGAGAATGCTGCTCGCCATCGATGCCGAGCGCACGAATACCCGCGCCACCGATTTCGGCGTCAGCTCGCGAAACGCCAGCCAGCCGACGATAAGCGCATAGACCACGGCGAATGCGGACACTTCGGTCGACGTCGCGATACCCGAAGTCACACCCTTGCCGATCATGGTGATCATGACGAGCGCGACCAGCGCGCCGCCGAGCAGCGGCATCCACGCGCGAGGATTGGTGAGCGCATCGGCGAGATTGATGCGGCGCCCGAAAATCACCGCGACGATCGCCAACGCCACCGCAAGGACGGCTGCCGGCACCACGCCCGCGAGGAACAGCCCCGCAATCGATATGTTCGCGACGAAGCCCATGATGATCATGTTCACGCACGGCGGAATGGTTTCGGCCATCACGGCGCTGCAGGCGAGCAACGCTGCGGCTTCGTTCGGATCTTCCTTGCTCTGGCGCACAGCCGGCATTACGACGCCGCCGACGGCCGCGATATCCGCAAGCTTTGAACCGGACACACCTGAGAAGAAGGCCGTCGCCATGATCGTAATGAGCCCGAGGCCGCCACGCACGCGCCCGAAAATCCGCAGCAGCAGTTCGATCAGTCGCGACGACATGCCATTGGTTTCCATCAGCAGGCCGGCTAACACGAAGAACGGAATAGCGAGCAGCACGAAGTGGTCGGTGCCGGCCATTACTTGTTGCGAGTAGACGAGCATCGGCAGCGACGGGTCCGCGAGGAAATACAGCAGCGCCGAGAACGCGAGCACGAATCCGATCGGCACACCGAGCACCAGTGCGCCGACGAAGCCGGCTATCAGCAGCGAGCCGGGCTTGATCGCGTGAGCGGGCACGGAGGCGTTCCACGCGAACACCGCCGCCGCGAGCAACAGGCAACCGACCAATGTGCCCAGCACGGTCTTGCGCGCGCCGTTCACCGCGTTGGCGAGCGCGAAGATCGTCATGAATACGCTGCCAATGACGAGTGGATACACGTTGATCCATGCGGGGAGACCGCTCGGCGTCATCTGACCGTACGAATCGACCAGCAGCAGGCACGACGACACGCAAAGATTGCCCGCGACGCCAACGATTACCCAGTGCCCCACATGAACGAGCGCGGGCTGCCAGCGCCTTGGCAGCATGCCGCGAAACAGGTCGACGCCGACGTGCTGACTGCGCGCAAGCACCGTGGCGGCGCCGAAGAACACCAGCACGATCATCAGCGCGCCGGCGACTTCCTCGGCCCAGTCGAAAGGATCATGCAGGAAATAGCGGTAGATCACGGAGAGGAACACCACGAGCACATCGGCCGCGAGCACCGCCGCGCAAAGGTATTCGATCCAGCGCATGAGACGGGCGAGGCCGCGCGCGAGCATGGTCTCATGGCCGAAGCCTGGCGCGGCGAGTTGCGTTTCCGGCCCGGGCGTCGCGGAGAAAGTGGTCATGGTGTGCCTGCCTCGTTAGCCGCGCGCTGCGGCGATTGCGCTGAAGAGCGGCGCGGTCGAGGGATACTGCTTCGAGAAGCTCGCGTACAGCTGCGACTGCATCTCGCCGCGCGCGGTATCGCGGTCGGCCTTCGACATCGGATAGAAGGTCATGCCGCGCTTTTTCAACTCCTGCTCGGCGCGGGCAGCCGTTTCGATGGCTACGACGCGCTGCTTCACCGTCGCGTCTTGCGCCGCTTTCTGAAACGCGGGGCGCAAATTCTCCGGAATCTTCGCCAGCGCGCGGCGGCCCATCGCGACGACGAGCGGGCTGAACACATGCTGCGTCTGCCAGCACGACTTCACCACTTCGTCGTACTTGCTCGCGAGCACGGTCGCGCAGTCATGCTCGAAGCCATCGACGACACCTGTTTGCGCGGCCATGTACAACTCGCCGATTGGAATGGGCGTCGGTACTGCGCCCATCAGCTTGAAGGTTTCCATGAAAGCGGGCGTGGGCAGCACGCGCAGCTTCACGCCCTTGATGTCGGCAAGCGATTGCGTGGGCTTCTTCGTGAACACATTGCGCGCGCCGAACGAATAGCCCCACGTGACGACCGAGCAGCCCGCACGCTGTTGCAGCATCGTGTCGAACGTTTTGCCGACGGTGCCGTCCATCGCGCGTCCGACGTGGTCGAAGCTATCGAACACATAGCCCAGATCGAGCATGCCCAGTTCCGGCAACACGGTCGCCCAGATCGACGAGCCGGTGACCATCATGTCGACGGCGCCGACCTTCACCTGCTGCACCACGTCGCTTTCCTTGCCGAGCTGGTTGTTCGGGAAGTAGTCGATCCGGATCTGATCGCCGACGCTCGCTTTCAGGTTCGCAGCGAGGTTTTGATACCACACGTAATGCGCGGCGTTTTCGTTGGGAGGCATGGACGACGACAGCCGCAACGTGGCGGCGGGCTGCGCACGCACGATCGCGGGAAACCCCGCGCCCGCGGCTGCAAGCGAAGCTGCCGAAGCAGTCTGGAGGAACCGTCGCCGGGAAATGGAATGCATGGTGTTGTCTCCTGGATGCCGCGTTGACCGCGGACGAGTTTGTCGGGCGCGGCAAAACAGAACGCGCGACTGTATCGATTTAGTGTATCGATACAGTAAATCGCGGCATCGCTGGAACAAATGGGCGTTTACCCGGGCTCAGGTTGATTGGCGAGGAGGCAGTGCGGACCGACACATCGCATAAAGCGACCGCGATATAGGCGTGAACAAGCGGCTCGCGGCGCTCGATGGTCAACGCCGCACCAAGCTGCGTGCGTTAAATTTCTCTGCCGATGGCCTTGTCGATCGAATAGCGGCCGGCGCCCTTGAACGCAATATGCAGCGCGAGCAAGCCCATCAGGACGGGATATTCCATGCCCTTGTCCAGCCAGACCCATGCTGGCGCGAGGACGAAGCAGATCCCGATCATCTCGAACGTGATCATTGCGGCAAAAATGCGCGTCATGAATCCCAAGGCGATACACAACGCGCCGCCCGACTCCAGGAAGGTCACGAAATAGGCAAGCATTTCCGCTGCCGGAAGGTGAAGTCTGGAATCGATCAGCCGCATGGAACTCGCCAATGGATTGGCCATTGATCCATGTGAGTGGCCGAGCACCTTCGGGAGTCCGTGCGTGAGAACGACAATGCCGAAACCAAGTCGCAATACGGCGTATGACACGGGATCAAAGAGCCGATAGAGCCGGCCGAGTTGCGGGATGATCAGCTTCGGAGCCGTCGCATCTGCGTTGCGGGTGTCGAGTTCCTGCGTGTCGAGATCCATAGCCAGGCTCCGCATGAATTGAAAAGACAGGGTGAGAGCAGGGTGCCGGACCGCGCACGGACCGGAACGAGTAGTCCGATGAACCGTGCGCGTTCCCCGAACGACAGTTATTTCGACTTCGGAGCGAGTCCCATTTTTTCGAGCGTCAGGGTTTCGTCGGCGCGGCCCCATCCTCCATCGGCAACTTCCTCGACGAGAACCATGGAATACGGGCGGACGCCTTCACCGAAGTATTCGACGAACATCGCCGTAGTGCGATGGATAATCTCTTCCTTGCGCGCGTGATCCAGAATGCCTTCCGGGAACTTGTAATTTGCAAACGGCATAGTGCTTCTCCTGTAGATGCCTCGTTGACGAGGCGCATGTCGTGGCACCGGGCGGCCCGGCATGACTGACCGCATTTTTGTCGTTGCCCGCCTTGAGATAAAGAGTGGCAGATGGACAACTGCATTCGAGGTCGATCAATAATGAGTGAGCGAAGGGGGCTGTAAACGGGGGCGGTGTTGCTTGCTGCCCGACAGTGCGTCACCTGGAAATCGCTGTAAGTCGGTTTCGCTCCGAACCGGTGTCGTCAGACGATTCGTTGCATCGTCAAGGAGCACCGCTGCGCGCCGGGCGGACCGCTGCCGCATGCGAATGTTTGCCCGATCGCGACGGACGATAGCGAGTCGGTACAAATAATGCTGACGCATCTGCAGCCAGGCCGGTTGCATGCAGTTATCGTTGATGCAAGACAAGGACTACAACCGGGGTAACGATGACTTTGAAAAAGTACCCAATGCGACTCTTTTTATGGCTGCTGACGCCCGCCCTCTTTTTGTCGACACCGGCATTCAGTCATGCACTGGATCAGGAAATGGCATGCGAGGGCACGCCCCATGACTTCGTCGAGGAACTGGTCGATCAGCAATCGATTGAGACGCCAGCCAACCGCGTTCAGCCGGATTCAGTCAACGCGTTCCGCCCAACCCGCGGTGCACATCTGACCGCGTTCGGCTTCCGGGTGAAGGCGATTTTTGGATATCAGCCCGGCGATCCGCTTTTCGCGGCCGGCACCGGCAAGCCAGCGTCCGCGCCGCTCTATGGCGTGGTCGTGTTCGGCTCGTCCGAGTCGGTGCAGCGGGAACTGGCTGCGGCGGGCAGCCATGCCGTCACTCACTCGGTGATTCCGATGGTGCTAACCGCAATTGTGTGTGCGCAATGACACATGACGAAGCGCCGCGCCTGGTCAGCTCGACCGGTGGCGGATACGTTTAATCATGCCAGCGCCAACGGCACCCGCGAACGCGCTGCGCAGGCCGTGGAGACCGTTGAGCAGGCAACTTTAGAAGATTTCGATTGCGGTGGAACTGTGTATGTTTGCTAACACTAGAGCATTGGCTGTCGCGCTATTAGAGGCGAATCCCGCTGCGTGTGCAGTGCTCGCTCGTGACTTGACCGTAATTGAAGCTAACGTCCGTTTCAGCGACCTGTTCGACTACCGCCCGTCACCGTCGGTGTCCACGAGTGTTGTTTCTCTCGTCATCGGGAAGCTGCCGGTTCTGTCGAGGGAGGCGTCGCGAGCAAAACTTCTGGCGGCCGCGGGCCGAGCATTTGAAGAAGGTCGAACGCAGAGCGTCGTCATTGCCGACGCTGCGATCGATGCGGACGTCGCGCAGGATGCTGCTGGTTCTGAGTCGGGCATCACGTGGCGGATCGAATTCAATCCTCTTGCCGTGGACGATGCCATCGACATGGCTCCAGCGATGGTGGTGCTGGTGAAGTCCAAAGACGCCGCGGGCGAGGTTTCATCGGCAGGCAGAAAGTTAGAGGGCGCCGCCGCGTCCGGGAACGATGACGCTCATGACGATTCGGAATTGCGTCGATTGCTGTTGGAGGCCCGATATCACGCGCTGGTGAAGGTGGCCAGCTCGGCGGCCTACGTGTGCGATGCCATGGGCAAGTTCGTGGTGCCGCAACCTTCGTGGGAAAGCTATACGGGGCAGCCTTGGGAGAAGCACCAAGGTTATGGGTGGGCCGAAATGATTCATCCGGACGATCGGCTCGTGGCGCAGACCGCGCTGAACAAGTCTCTCGAAACAGACGGGCCGTATCGCGCGGACGTCCGGCTGTGGCACGCCGCATCTTCGACCTACAGGCGTTGCCAGATTCGCGCGGCGGGCTCGCATGACGAGAGCGGCGCGATCTACGAATGGGTGGGGATGATTACCGATGTCGAAGAAACGCTAATCAACGCGCAAAGTCTCACCGAAGAACGCGAGCGTCTCGACCTGTCGATCCAGGCAGCCGAAATCGGCACGTTCCATTGTCCGATTCCACTGGACCGGATCATCTGGAACGTCAAGTGCAAGGAACACTTCTGGCTGCCCGCAAACGCCGAGGTGGGCTTTGACCTGTTCTACGCAAGGATTCACCCGGACGACAGGCAAAAAACCCGGGACGCTGTCGAGAAGGCGGTCAACGAAGGTGTCCCCTACGACATCGAATACCGAACCGCTTCGCCATCGGGCGATATCCGGTGGATTCGTGCCAAGGGACGAACACATGTAGACGAAGCGGGTCGGCCGCTGCGGTTCGACGGCATCACCATCGACGTCTCTTCTCACAAGGCGCTTGAAATGGAGCGCGACCGGCTTCTGACAAACGAGCGGCTGTTGCGGTTAGAGGCGCAACATGCCAATCAGCTCAAAGATGCCTTTCTTGCTACCGTGTCTCACGAGCTGCGAACGCCACTGAATGCGATGCAATCGTGGCTCTATCTTCTGCAACACGAAAACACCGATCCCGAACTCATCGCGCGCGGCATCGAGGCGATAGACCGCAACGTCGAACTGCAAACACGGCTTGTCGACGACCTGCTGGATCTGAGCCGGATCGCCGCCGGCAAGCTGTTCATCAATTCGAGCGAGGTGGACCTCGTGCCGCTGCTCGTCGCCGAGATCAGTGACGTTGCGCTGGCTGCTCGCGCTAAAGGAGTCGAGATCGTGCCGCGGCTGGCAGACACATTGCTCGTGGAGGGCGACCCGCTCCGGCTGCGTCAGGTGTTTTCCAATGTACTCAGCAATGCGCTGAAATACTCGAGCGCTAAAGGGAAGATCGATATCGTTGCCAGTCGCGCAGGCAACTGGGCGGAGATACGGGTTGAGGACAATGGAGCGGGAATTCCTGCTTCTTTCATCAACCACGTATTCGAGCCATTTGCACAAGCTTCACAGGCGACGACACGCCGCTTCGGCGGGCTCGGTATTGGTCTCGCAATCGCGAAGAGCATCGTGACGCTGCATGGCGGATCGATCACGGCCCATAGTGAAGGCGACGGGTGCGGGAGCACGTTCGTCGTTCACATTCCTTTGCTGGCCGAAGACAGAGAACCACCGGCTGGACCGCCGCTGACCGACATAGTGACATCGTCCCGCGACGAAGCGCTCGCCGGCATCAGAGTGCTTCTGGTCGAAGACGAAGCGGACGTGCGCGATGCGATGCTTGCCGTGCTGGAGTCCGCTGGCGCCGCGGTGCGCGGTGCCGAATCGGCGCCCGAGGCGCGTCGGCAGATCGATGCGGAGCAATTCGACGTCATTCTTTCAGACATCGGCATGCCGGACGAAGACGGCTATTCGCTTATCCGCTCACTGCGGCAGCAGGCCAATCAGACGCCCGCGATCGCGGTGACAGCTTTCGGGCGTCCGGAAGACAGGGCTCGCGCATTGCAGGCCGGCTTCGACCTGCATATGCCGAAGCCCGTCGAGCCGACGAGTCTCTTCAGGGCCATTCGGGAATTGCTCCGAATATAGATTCCCATGACGTCGGCTGAAGCATACCGAGCGGCGGCGCAAGGCTACGAGCGTGATCGAGGTCCTGCGTGCGCGCGCCGCTCTTCTTCACGCGTGGATCGTTGCGTGGATCGTTGTGTGCGTCGTTCTCTCGCGGCCTTTTTCTCGGCCGCCCCCTCTGCTTCCGCGTGAGTGTCGCCGATTACCTTGCCGATCGCTTCCTTCACCGAGCCTTGCGCTTCACTGGTCTGAGTCGTCCTTCCTCGTGGGTGATTCATTTTTTATCTCCCGTCTTGCACCAAACAAAACCATTGTCTTTCATAAGGTAAGGAAGAGCGGCGCCTGGAAAGTTCCCGACCGACATTCGAACCGGAACTTCGGACGCTAAGAGGGCAGAATCATTTGCTGTCAACATGCAATTGCCCCCACGCTTTGGGTGCATTTGCGGCTACCGGTCGGTAAATACATCCCTGATAATCTCGCGATAGCGAACGTACCCGGAAGACCCTATCCGCACATTCACATGTCGCTGCCGCATATGCCGTTCGGGACGATTTCCATGGCGTGTGCGCGACCCAAGTGGTTGTAACCGGCGAATGCGCCGGTGCGCCGCCGTGGGCGCTTTCGTCCTTGAACCTTGCCGCGACGCGGCGCCCGAACAGAACAGCCAGCCGCGATGGACGCTTCCGTGCAACGCCCGAAAACTGACCGCCGTCAGCTCCAGCAGATCATCGCAGGCCTGAGCGAAGGGGTCATTCTCATAGAACCCGACCAGAGCATTCGTTGGGCCAATCAGGCCGCCCTCGACATGCATGGCGCCAGCAGCATCGAGGAACTCGGCCGGAATGTGTCCGAGTACCGCCAAAGATTCCAGCTTCGTTACCGGAACAATCACCGCATCGAACCGGGCAGCTACCCGATCGATCGCGTGGTCGCCGGTGAATCTTTTAGCGACGTACTGGTGGAGGTCGCACCCGCTGGGCAAGCAGAACCGCGCTGGGTTCACCGCGTGCGAAGTCTGGTGATTACCGACACGGACGGCGAGCCGGATTGTCTCGTGCTCATCCTGCACGATGCAACCGAGTGGGCAAGCGCGGAGGAGCGCTTCGAAAAGACATTCGGCGCTAACCCGGCGCCTGCCGTTATCTGCAGGCTCAGCGATCTGCGCTTCATCAAGGTCAATCGCGGCTTTGTCGAGATGACGGGCTATACACGAGAGCAGGTAATCGGGCGTTCAGTCTATGAACTGGATGTTCTGGAAAATGCGTCGCAGAAGGAGCTGGCCGTCGAGCGTCTGACAGCAGGGCAGACGATTCCGCAAATGGAAGCGTTGCTGCGCCTCGCGGACTCGGAGTCCAAGCTGGTTATCGTCGCCGGACAGCCGATCGATCTCGCCGACGAGCCGTGCATGCTCTTCACGTTCATGGATCTCGAGCCGCGCAGAAAGGCCGAGCAGGCGCTGCGTCGCAGTGAGGAGCAGTTTGCGAATGCGTTCAGGATGGCTCCCATCCCGACCATCGTCTACGCACGTGATTCGCTCCGGCTGCTCGAGGCGAACCAGGCGTTTCTCGACGCCACGGGTTTCGCGGCCGAAGAACTTGTCGGTCACACGCTCGAAGAATCGACCTTCTGGGACGCGGAGGATGCGCACGCGAAGATAGAGCAGATGCTCGCCATGTCGGGCAACCTGCGCAACGTCGAGTTCAAGGTGCGCACGCGGGCCGGGCTTGCGGTCGACTGCCTGATCTCCGCCGAGTCGGTCCCCATTCATGGCGACGACTGCGTGCTGATGGTGTTTCAGGACATCACCGAGCGCAAACGCACCGAGCTCGAACTCCTTCTCGCGATCGAAGCGGTCATGCAGGACGCGTCGTGGTTCAGCCGGTCGATTCTGGACAAGCTTCGTCATATCCGCAGCGGGACGGCACCCGGCAAGATCGATGCGGCGATTTCGGACCTGACACCCCGCGAGCGCGACGTTCTCGCGCTGATCTGCGAGGGCTTGGCCGACAAGGAAATTGCCACGAGACTCGGCGTGGCTCCGAACACCGTCCGCAGCCGCGTGAGCACGCTATACGCAAAGCTCGGTCTGCACAGCCGCAGCGAGGCGATCATCTGGGCGCGCGAACACGGCCTGCCGGCTGGCGGCGTTGCAAGCGCGCGTCCTGCAGCACGCGCTTCCCGACGTTCTTCCTGACTCCGATGCCGGCACAGCCGGCGTCTTTTTACCTCTCATGGAAAATCAAAGTTCCGACCTCCGTGGCAGTCACATGGACCGCCGCGTATCAACCGGCGTTGCCGGCCTCGACGAGATCCTGGCCGGCGGTCTTACGGCAAGCCGGGTCTACCTGGTCGAAGGGCCGCCCGGCGCGGGCAAGACGACTCTTGCACTGCAGTTCCTGCTCGAAGGTCAGCGCCTGGGGGATACCGGTCTCTACGTCACGCTGTCCGAGACCGCGTCCGAGTTGCGTTCCGTTGCGGCGACTCACGGATGGTCGCTCGACGGTCTGGCAATCGTGGAGTTGTTGAGCGACGAAGGGCTCACGCCTGAGTACGAACAGACGGTGCTGAATCCGGCCGAGCTCGAACTCGGCGAAACGGTGCGTAATGTGATGCGAGAGGTCGAGCAGGCTCGTCCGACACGTGTGGTGTTCGACAGCCTGTCCGAGCTACGGCTTCTGTCGCAGAGTCCGCTGCGGTATCGGCGGCAGTTGCTCGCGCTCAAGCGGTTTTTCGGCAATCGCAACTGCACGGTGTTGCTGCTCGACGACGAGACTTCCGACGCCGGCGACGTGCAGTTGCACAGTCTGGCGCACGGGGTCATCAACCTGAATCAGGTCACGCACGAATACGGCACGCAGCGCCGGCGTCTGCGCGTCGTCAAGATGCGCGGCGTGGCCTTTCAGGGAGGTTTTCATGACTTCACGTTGAAAAGCGGCGGCATTCAGGTTTTCCCGACGCTGGTGGCCGGGGATCGACACGTACAGTTCGATCACGAGAATCTCTCGACCGGCGTGCCGGAACTCGACGCGCTGCTGGGCGGCGGCCTTGCGCGCGGAACGAACACTCTGCTGGTGGGGCCGTCGGGCGCGGGCAAAACCACTACCGTGCTCCGGTGCCTGCAGACGGCACTCGAACGGGGCGAGCATGCCGTCTACTATCTCTTCGACGAAACGCTCGGCACGCTACTGCGTCGCGCAGCAGCGCTCGGCATGAATCTTTCGCCTCATCTGGAAAGCGGTCTCCTGTCGATCGAACCGATAGATCCAGCGGAGCTGTCGCCAGGGGAATTTACTCACCGCGTCCAGGCGGCGGTCGAGACGCACGGCGCACGCGTGGTGGCTATCGACAGCCTCAATGCATATCTGCAGGCGATGCCTGGCGAAAAATACCTGATGCTGCAGATGCACGAGCTGCTGACCTATCTGAACCAGCAGGGCGTCATGTCTCTGCTCGTCCTCGGTCAGCACGGGATCATCGGCGAGATCCAGAGCAATATCGACGTGAGCTACCTGAGCGATGCATTGCTGCTGTTCCGGTTCTTCGAAGCAGAAGGCTCGGTGTTGACTGCGGTGTCGGCCGTCAAAAGCCGGACCAACATGCACGAGCGCTCGATCCGGCAATTCCGGCTGAGCGACAAGGGACTCGAAGTAGGCGATGTGTTGAGCGACTTCAAAGGCGTGTTGTCGGGACTGCCGTCTTATGCCGGACATACGCCTTTGCTCGGCGCGAATGCCGTCGCCTCCGAGTGAGAAGCCGTCGCCTGAAGCGGGCACATCCCGGTAAAAACTTACCCAAAGAGCGAGGCGGCGGCCTTCGAACACCGCGGCATGACGGAACATCTGGAACATTTCGGTAACATTCTTCCAGTCCCTTAAAATGCCGGGATTGATCCAATGACGCCGGAGCTGGTGATGCGTATCCTGGTGATCGAAGACGAGCCGAAAACAGGCGCGTACCTGAAAAAGGGCCTGGAAGAATCGGGCTATTCCGTCGACCTCGCCAACGACGGCGCCGACGGCCTGCTGCTCGCACAGGAGCAGGACTACGACGTGATCGTCCTCGACGTGATGCTGCCGACAATGGACGGTTGGGCCGTGCTGAAGGTACTGCGCGCGACTCATACCACGCCGGTGCTGTTCCTTACCGCGCGCGACGACGTGAACGACCGCGTGCGCGGTCTTGAACTGGGCGGCGACGATTACCTCGTCAAACCATTTGCGTTTGTCGAACTGCTGGCACGGGTGCGTACGTTGGCGCGGCGCGGTCCGCCGCGAGAAAGCGAACTGCTGGCGGTCGGCGACCTGGAGATGGACATCAACCGGCGGCGCGTGAAACGCGGCGCAACGCGTATCGATCTGACGCCCCGCGAGTTCTCGCTGTTGCAACTGCTTCTGCGCCGTCAGGGCGAGGTGCTGAGCCGCACGCAGATCGCTTCATACGTGTGGGACATGAACTTCGACAGCGATACGAACGTGGTCGAGGTGGCGATTCGCCGCTTGCGAGCGAAGATCGACGACGCTTTTCCCGTCAAGCTGATCCAGACCGTGCGCGGCGTTGGATACGTAATTGAAGCGAAAGAGCCGGACTGATGGCAGCACGCTCGCTGACCGCTACGCTTGCACTCGCATTCGCGGGCACGACGCTGCTCGTATTCGCGCTGGTCGGCAGCGTGCTGTACTTCGCGCTCGACCGCCAGGTCAAGCAGCAGGACGACCTCGATATCGTGCTGATCGCGCGGCACACGCGGCGTCTCGCGCAGGAACTCAATACGCTCGACGAACTGCGCAGCCACGGCGACCGTCTGACTAGCCAGGTGCTGGGCAACCTGGCGCTGTCGATGGAAGTGCGCGATCCGCAGCGCAAGCTGCTGTTCGAACACAACACGGCGGCCATTGCCGACGCTACGACGCCGTCGCCTGCGCTCATGAAACGAATCGGCACCTCACAACGCATCACCGAAGCCGATATCGCAGAGTGGCGCACCTCGCAGGGCGTGCCGGTGCGCGGACTTGCTGCGGATGCGATGTTGCGCGACGGCACGCCGGTGACGGTCATCATCGCGCGCAATATGGCGGACCGCTGGCGCCTGCTCGACCGGTATCGCGATCGGCTGTATGTCGCGGGTCTCGCGGGTATGCTGCTCGCGTTCCTGATGAGCTGGTTGCTGGTGCGCGAGTCGTTGCGGCCATTGCGCGAGATGGCGCGCAGCGCGGCCACCGTCACCGTCGACAAATTGCACACGCGCATCGAAGCCGATGGTGCGCCGAATGAACTGGCCGCGCTCATCGCGTCGCTGAATGCGATGCTGGACCGCCTGCACGGCGGCTTTGAACGGATGTCGCAATACACGGCGGACCTCGCCCACGATATGCGCACGCCGCTTGGCAATCTGCGTGGATCGACTGAAGTCGCGCTGGCTCGCCCTCGTTCGGCCGATGAATATCAGTCAGTGCTCGCATCGAATCTCGAAGAGTGCGAACGATTGTCGCGCATGATCGAAAGCGTGCTGTTTCTAGCCCGCGCCGAACACCCGCAGTTCGTCAAGACGTTGACGCAGGTCGATGCGCAGCAAGAGCTTTCGCGCATCGCCGAATACTTCGAGGGCGTCGCCGACGAAGCCGGCGTGCAGATTCGCGTAACAGGCGGTGGCCAGTTGCGCGCCGACGTGGAACTGTTCCGGCGCGCCGTCAATAACCTGCTTGCGAATGCGCTCCGTTATACGCCGCGCGGGGCCATGATTACACTGGATGCACAGGCCCCCGCCGAGGCTCCGCATACGCTGCGTGTGACCGTGGCGAACGAGGGCAAGCCGATCGATCCGGCCTTGCTCGAGCGGGTGTTCGACCGCTTCTATCGCGTGGACCCGTCGCGCAAAAGCGAGCCGAACGCGTCCGGATCTGCGGGTCTGGGTCTTGCCATTGTGCGCACCATCATGGAACTGCATGGCGGCAGCGCGCATGCCGAAAGCGACGCGGCCGGTACACGCTTCATCCTCACGTTTGCGGCCGCGTAGATGGCGAGTCCGGTGACGCGGTCGCCGCCGCGTTCCCGCTTCCATCGAGCGAGGTGCGACTCCAGCCGCCGCCCAGCGCTTTTAGCAACTGCACGCTGGCATCAACACGCCGTGCGTCGATCAGTTCCTGCGTGCGTTCATTCGTGAGCGCAATGGTTTGTGCGGTCACGACATCCAGGTAGCTCACGGCTCCTGCCTGATAGCGGTTCGTCGTGAGCTTCAAGGCCAACTCAGCGGCCAATGTCGCGCGTTGCTGGCTGTCCGCTTCGCTAGCCAGTGTCGTCAGCGTGGACAGGTTGTCTTCCACTTGCTGGAACGCGGTCAGCACAGTCTGCCGGTAATCCGCTACTGCGCTGTCGTATTGCGCGTTCGCGCCCTTCAACGAGGCATCGCGGCGGCCGCCGTCGAACAGCGTGCCGGCCAGTTGCGCGCCGAGCGACCAGAAGAGGCTGGGCGCTGTGAGCCACGGCGCGAAGAACGTGCTTTCGAGTCCCGCCGTGGCCGACAGCGTCAGGTTGGGATAGTAGGCGGCGCGCGCCTCGCCGATCTGAGCGTTGGCCGCCGCGACGCGCCGCTCGGCGGCTGCGATATCGGGTCTGCGTTCGAGCAGTTGCGACGGCACGCCCGTTGGAATCTGCGGCAATCCCACGCTTTTCACTTCACTGGCCAGCGCGAACGACGACGCGGGCATGCCGATCAGCGTCGCGATGGCGTGTTGAAGCTGCGCACGTTGTACGTCGATGTCCGTGTCCTGGCTGCGGGTGCTCTCCAGTTGCGTCTGCGCCTGCGCAACGGCCGACGCGTCGATCGCACCGTCCTTTAACTGCTGTTGGACGATGCTCAAGGCCGCGGCATATGCGGTAACGCTGTCGTCGAGCAGCTTCTTCTGACGATCGAGCGAACGCAGATCGAAGTAGTCGGTCGCGAGATCGCTGGCGACCGACAGGCGCACGGCCTGAAGGTCCGCCTCGCTTGCCTGCGCGTTGTCGCGCGCATAGACGGTTGCATCCTTCACCCGGCCGAACAGATCAGGCTCCCAACTCGCGGTGGCGCCCACCGAGTAGTCGGGCACCGTCTGTCCCGCGAGCGAATGCCCGAGCACGTTCTGCGACAACCTCGTGCGCGACTGCGCCGCGCCAGCCGTTACCGTGGGTGCGTAGCCGGCACGCTGGTAGTCGAGCATCGCGCGGGCGGCCTGCAACTGCGCTACCGCTTTCGCCACGGTCTGATTCGACACGTCGACGCGCGCTTCGAGCTGGTCCAGTTCGGCGTCGTGAAAGAGCGTCCACCACGGGCCGGGCGGCTTGGCATCGGCTGGCGCAGCGACGCTCCAACCCGGCGCCGCAGCGCCCGCATATTGAGTTGGCACGGCCGCTTCCGGTTGATGATACGTGGGCAGCGTCGAACACGCAGTCAACGCGCAGGCGGTGACGATAGCCGCGCTGCGACGGGCGAATGGATGAAGAAGAGTGAGCATGAGCCGTCTCCTGGATCGCTTAACCGTGCCGTGCCGCGGCCGCTGCGACGCGCACCGGCTGGCCGTCCGCGAGGGCATCGCCCGGATTGTCGATGACCTGATCTGTCGACGTGACGCCGGTCGCGATTTCAACGTAGGTGCCGAAGTCCCGGCCGATCGTCACCTTGCGAAGATGCGCGCGACCATCCTGTCCGATCACCGCAACCGTGACGCCATCGGGTCTGAACAGCAATGCGCTCACCGGAAGTTCGAGCGCGGGGTGCTGCGTGCGCAACGCCAGATGAACCTGTGCATACGCGCCGGGCAACAACGCGCCGTCGCGATTGTCGACGTCGATCTCAACGCGCAGTGTCCGGCTGACAGAATCGATTGCGTCGGCGCTGCGCGCGACGGTCGCCGCAAAGGAACGGCCCGGATACTGCTGGGTGGTCAGATAGACCTGTGTGCCTGCGGTGACGCTGCCGGCGTCGTCCTGCGGCACGTTCACGTAGACGCGCAAGCGGTCGGTCTGCTCGACGTGGAAAAGCTCTCCCGGCGCACTTGCAAGACCGGGCGATCCTCCTGAGGTGACGAGCGCTCCGACATCGACGTTGCGCACGGTGACGACTCCGTCGAACGGCGCGGTCACTTTCTCGTAAGACACGAGCTCGCTCAACCGCGCGACGTTCGCCTGTGCCGACGCGAGCGCGGCGAGTTTCGCGGCGCTGTCGCTCGTCTTTGAATCGGCATCCTGCTGCGACACCGATTGCGTTTGCAACATCGTCTGCCAGCGCCGCGCGGTGCTGTCCGCGAACGCGTAGTTCGCCTTTGCGGTGGCCACGTCGGCGCGTGCCTGTTGCAACTGGGCGTCCAGTTCCGGCGTTTCGATGTCGGCGAGCGTTTGTCCGGCTCGGACTTTCGTGCCGATGTCCGCGTACCAATGCCGAACATAGCCGCTCGTGCGCGCATAGATCGACGCGTCGGCATACGGCATCACCGAACCAGGCAACAACAGTTCCTGCGAGGCCGGCGCCGGTTTCGGCGGCACAGCATCGACGATCGTTTCGCGTTGCACGGCGACCTGTTGCGAGAGTTCGGTGCTCGCATGCAGACGCGGCACGATTCCGATGGCTAGCAGGGCCGCTGCAATCGTCAGCAGGGCGCCGGGCAGCAGGAGCGCGCGGCGCTTCCCGGGTGGCGCGCCGGTGTCGTTGCGAGCGGGTACGGCAAGCTCCGTCGATGCCGTGCCATCGCGGTCCTGCGGAAGGTTGGACTGAGTCATGGCTTTTCCTTATCGAGCTTGAGTATTCAGCGGCACGGCGGCAGCGCGAGCCGCGCGACGCCGCGCGAGCCACGCATGTACCGCCCCGAACACGACGGGTACGAACATCAGCGTCGAGAGCGTGCCGAATGCCAGGCCGCCAATCACCGCGCGGCCGAGCGGGGCGTTCTGTTCGCCGCCGTCGCCGAGGCCGAGGGCCATCGGCAGCATGCCGATCAGCATGGCGAGCGCGGTCATCAGCACGGGCCTGAAGCGGTTGAAGCCCGCATCGAGCGCGGCGGCGAGCGGCTCCATGCCGGCCTGCAACGACTCGCGCGCCGTGTTGATCACAAGAATGCTGTTCGCCGTTGCAATGCCGATGCAGAGAATCGTTCCGGTAAGAGCCGGCACGCTCAGCGTGGTATGCGTCGCGAACAGCATCCATGCGATGCCCGCGAGCGATGCGGGTAAGCCGCTGATGATGATCAGCGGGTCCAGCCACGACTGGAAGTTCACCACCATCAGCAGATAGACGAGCGCGATTGCGAACACGAGTCCGGCGCCGAGACCGGCGAACGACTCGTTCATCGACTGCACCTGGCCGCGCATCACGATCGACGAACCGGGCGGCAACTGCGCGCGCGCCGCGTCGACGATTCTGGATACGTCGGCGGCGACGCCGCCCAGATCGCGTCCCTGCGTCGCCGCGAATATGTCGAGCACCGGCTGCACGTTGTAGTGCGAGACGACCGCCTGTTGCGAGCTGCGATCCAACGTGCCGAGTGTGCCGAGCTGGTTCTGTGGCGCGACCGTGGCCTGATTCGTGGTCAACGGAATGTTCGAGAGCGTTTGCAGCGAGTCGATGTCGTACTGCGGCACCTCGGCCAGCAGCGGATAGCTGACGCCGTTCTTCGGATCGAGCCAGAAGTTCGGCGTAGTCTGCGAGCTGCCCGAGAGCGCGATCAACATGTTCTGTGCGACGTCGCGCTGCGTGAGGCCCGCCTGGATAGCCTTCGTCCGGTCGACGTTCACGTCGATGGTCGGCGCGTCGCCGGGCTGCTGGATGCGTGCGTCGACGAGACCGCGTACACCGCGCAACTGCGCAAGCAGCCGGTCGGCCACCACGCGGTTCTTGTCGAGCTGATTGCCCACGATCTGCACGTCGATAGGAGCGGGCAGGCCGAAGTTCAGGATCTGGCTGACGATGTCGGCGGGCAGGAACGCGAACGTCACACCCGGGAACGACGCGGCGAGCACGTTGCGCAGTTGCGCGACATATTGCGCGGTCGGTTTGTGCTTTGGCTGCAGCGTCACCAGAATATCGGCGTCTTCGGGGCCGACCGGATCGGACGAGTCGTAAGTCAGATTGATGCCGCTGACCGGCACACCGATGTTATCGAGCACGGCCGCCTGCTCCGACTTCGGGATCACACTGCGAATCTTCGCTTCGACCTGATCGGTGATGCGCGCTGTCTCCTCGATGCGGGTGCCCGTCGGTGCGCGCAGATGCAGCCGGATCTGGCCGGTATCGACGGAGGGAAAGAAGTCGCGGCCGGCGAACGGGACGAGTACCAGCGACGCGAGACACAGCGCGACATAGACCGGCACGAAACGGCGGCGTCCCGAGATCGCGCGTCCCAGCATCGCACGATAGCCGCTGCGCAACGCCTCGAAGTGACGTTCGAACCGCGCCTGGAAACGCGCCACTGCAGCAAAGCGTCCCTGCGCATTGTGGCCTTCTTTGGACGGCGCGCGCATCAGATACATTGCGAGCGTCGGGATCAGCGTGCGCGAGAAAAAGTAAGACGCGCACATGGCGAACACGACCGCTTCCGCAAGCGGAACGAACAGATAACGCGCGACGCCGGACAGCAGGAACATCGGTACGAACACAATGCAGATCGACATCGTCGAGACGAACGTCGGCACTGCGATCTCGCCTGAGCCGTTCAGGATCGCATCATGCAACGGCTCGCCTTTTTCCAGATGGTGCGTGATGTTTTCAATCGCCACCGTCGCGTCGTCGACCAGAATACCGACGGCGAGCGCAAGGCCGCCAAGCGTCATGATGTTGATGGTCTGCCCGAGCGCTGCAAGTGCAATCAGGGACGTCAGCACGGCGAGCGGAATCGTCACCGCAATGATCAGCGTTGCGCGCCAGCTGCCGAGAAACAGCAGGATCATCGCGGCCGTCAGGCATGCGGCGATCAGCGCTTCGCGTACCACGCCCGAAATGGCCGACTTCACGAACACGGACTGATCCGATAACGGGGTGATGTGCAGCGCTTTCGGCAAACCGGCCGCGATTTTCGGCAGCATGTCTTTGACCTGCTGGATGATCGTCAGCGTCGACGCGCTGCCGGTCTTCTCGACTTGCAGCAGTGCCGCGCGCTTGCCGTCGCTGCGCACGATGTTGGTCTGCGGCGCATAACCGTCGATCACATGCGCGACGTCGCGAACGTACACCACGCCGCCTTGCACTGTCTTGATCGGCAGATCGTTGAGCGCAGCGACGCTCTTCGTGCTGCCGTTCATCTCGACGTTGTATTCACGCGAGCCGATTTTCGCGGTACCGCCCGGCAGAATCAGGTTTTGCGCATTGACCGCGTTGACGACGTCGATCGGTGCGAGTCCTTTCGCCTGCAGCGCCTTCGGATCGAGCTCGACCATGATCTGGCGGATCTTGCCGCCGAACGGCAGCGGCACCGCCGCGCCCTGCACGGTGGCTAACTGCGTGCGGATAAAACTGTTACCGAGATCGTAGAGCGTCTGTTCGGGCAACGTGTCGCTCGACAGGCCCAGTTGCAGGACGGGTACCGTCGATGCGTTATACGTGATGATGTTCGGCGGCAAGGTGCCCGGCGGCAGGACTCGCAAGATCGACGCGGAGTTCGATGCGGCTTCGGCGATCGCGCGGTTGATGTCGGCGCCGGGGTGAAAGAAGATCTTCACGACCGATACGCCGTTTAGCGACTGCGACTCGATGTGCTCGATGTCGTCGACGTCCGTCGTGAGCGCACGCTCGTAATTCGACGTGATCCGGTGCGCCATGTCTTCGGCGGAAAAGCCGTTGTACGACCAGACAATGCTGACCACGGGAATGTCGATATTCGGAAAGATGTCGGTCGGCGTGCGCATGATCGCAAGCGGGCCGAGTATGAACAGCAGCACGGCCAGCACGATAAAGGTGTAGGGCCGCCGCAGGGCCAGTCGGACTATCCACATGACATTTCCTTGGACGATGGGCTAGAGAGATGGCCCGTGCCGCGGTGCGTCCAAGCGATGCAATGCGGCGGGCTGATGACGTCGCAGTGTGCCGATCCGTCACTGACTTGTAAGTGACGGCGTCATTACAAGTCTGTTATCTGCGTGGGAGCAAAGACGAGCGGGCAACGGCAGGAAGCAAGGGGCGCTGAGCGCGCTCGAAGATGACAAGCTTGTAATGCGCTGGTCAGCATTGGGTCAGTGCTCATTGCTCACAATCCGTTCAACCCTTCACGAATCGCAACGGAGGGAACCCGGGCCGCGCTCATCGTGAATGTGGCCGCAACTCACAGACAGGTGAATGATCATGAAAGCACTGCTCAACGTTGTTCTCGTTTCCTGCGCACTGGCCGCACCCGCGCTTTCTTTCGCGCAAACCGTCGATCAGCCGGTGACGCGTGCGGAAGTGCGTGCCGATCTCGTGCAGTTTGAAATGGCCGGATATCGTCCGGTCGCATCGGACGCGCAGTATCCCGCGGACATTCAGACCGCAGAGGCGAAGGTGTCAGCCGCACAGACTGCTACGTATAAGACGTCGGTAGGGGGCGTGTCGATGAACGGCTCGTCGCAGGCAGGCGCGCCGGCATCGGTGGACGGTGCCGGGCGGATCTACTTCGGACATTGAGCCGCGTTGGCGGTGTCATGTGCAACCGCCGGGCGGGCAATGAATGCGTTCCTCGCGATGCGGGCCGCCCGGGTTGTCACTGGTTGTCGCTGGTTTCCGCTGGTTGCCGGTGCTTCCGGCCGGTAACCGGAAAGCAATGTTCGACGGCTTCTTAACGAAGCTTTACCACTGCTGGTGGACAAACGGCGCGATCTTTTGCAGATATAGCGCGCGTAGGGCCTCCATGGCCGAATCTGTCAGGGGCGGCAGTTCGCTCGCCTCAGCGTTCGCTTTGGCTTGCGCTGCGTTCTTCGCCCCTGGAATGACAGTCGTCACTCCATCGTTCATGAGGATCCAGCGAAGCGCGAACTGCGCCATCGTGGCGTCTTGCGGGACGAGTGAGCGGATTTCGTCGACGGCTTCCAGAGCGACGTCATAAGGAACGCCGGCAAAGGTTTCGCCCTTGTCGAAGGCCTCGCCGTTACGATTGAAAAGGCGATGGTCATTGGCCGCAAACGTCGTCTCGCGCGTCATTTTTCCTGTGAGCAGGCCCGACGCAAGAGGTACCCGGACGATAACGGCGACTCCGCGGTCACGAGCTTCCTGAATAAAGCGGGCTGGCCTTTGCCTGAAAATGTTGTAGATGATCTGTACCGACTTCACACCCGGATATTCGATCGCTTTCAGACCTTCTTCGACTTTCTCGACCGACACACCGTAGCTGCTGATCTTTCCCGCTGCGACCATGCGGTCCATCGCATCGAAAACCTCCGGCTGGTAATAGACCTCGGTCGGTGGACAATGAAGCTGTACAAGATCGAGCCGCTCCATCTCCAGGTTCTTCAAGGACCGGTCGACAAAAGCATTCAGATTCGCTGCGGTGTAGCCTTGCGCCACGTGCGGGTCCAGTCGCCGCCCAGCCTTGGTCGCAACGAATGGCCGCGGTCCCGAACGTTCCTTGAGCACGTCCGCGATGATCCGCTCCGAGCGGCCGTCGCCGTAAACGTCGGCCGTGTCAATGAAGGTTGTACCGCTATCGAGCGCCGCATGCAGAGCCGCCTTTGCATCGCTCTCGGCGACGTCGCCCCATGAACCTCCAATGGCCCACGCGCCAAACCCGATTTCAGAGACGCTCTTTTCTGCGTGTCCGAACTTCCGTTCTTTCATTTTGATTCTCCGTTCATGGCATGAGTTGTCCGCCGTTGACCTCGATGATCTGCCCCGTGATGTATCCCGACATGGCGGGAGACGCGAGGAACAGGAACGCGCCGACGCACTCCTCCGGCAGGCCTTCTCTGCCCATCGGCACCGTGGCAGTCTGCGACGCCCAGATTTCCGGCGGCGTGTATTTGTCGTGGAACGGCGTCTGTATGAGTCCGGGTGCTACTGCGTTGACCCGAATTCCGTCCTGTACGAATTCCTTTGCGTGGCCACGGGTCAAACTGCTGACAAAGCTTTTTGACGCCGCGTAAAGCACCGCTCCTGCGCCGCCGCCCGTACGCGCAGCAACGGACGACGTATTGATGACGTAACCACGTGATTCCTTGAGAAACGGATGGGCAGCCGAGGTCGCTTCCCAAACCGATCTTGCGTTCAGATTGACGACGCGTTCGAAGTGGCTGGCCGAGGCGCTTATAGATGCCAGCCTACCCAACATGGCGCCGGCGTTATTGATGAGCCCGTCGAGTCCGCCCAGCAGTTGCGCCGCTTCCTTCACGACCCGCGATGCTTCGCCCGGCTCGCTCACGTCGCCCTGGACAAGATGAATGCGCTCCGGCGATTCCGCACGCAGCGCTTGCGCAGCCGCTTCGCTCTCGTTGAAATGCGCGACCACGTGCGCGCCCTGTGCGGCAAATGCGCGAACAATAGCCGCTCCAATTCCAGTCGAGCCGCCCGTGACGAGAACTCTCGTATCCTTCAGATCGCCGATCTGTATTTGCTCAAGTCCATGCATGGAATTTCCTCCGAATGGATAAACATGAGCGGGGCGTACGCCGCAGCGCTCCGGGGTTCGCGACGAAGAAAATGATTACATACCGTAGAATGAAACGGATTCACTGGAACGATGAACGGCATTCAGCATGGCAAAGAACGACCGGATCGATTTTGCGGACTTAAGGCTGTTTCTTGCGATAGTCAGGTGCCGGAGTTTCCGGCTGGCTGCAATCGAACTCGGGCAGACGCCGTCAGCAGTCAGTCACGCGATGCGGCGGCTGGAAGACCGCCTCGGCGCAAAGCTGCTCAACCGGACGAGCCGGGCGGTTTCGCCCACGGAGGCGGGGCTCGATCTCGCTTCCCGGCTGGAAGAAGGTTTCAATCAGATCGGTTCGGCTCTCGAGAGTTTTGAAGCGCCGGGTACCGCGCGGCTCGGCTCTTTACGCCTGAATGTTTTCGCGGATGCCGCCCACTTGCTGGTCGCACCGGCATTGCCGGAATTCGCACGCCTTTGCCCCGATGTGCAGCTTACGGTCGTGGTCGACAACCGGCCGATTGACATCGTTGCAGAAGGATACGACGCCGGGATTCGCTACGGTCATCATGTTCCCGAAGACATGATTGCAGTGCCGCTTACCGGCCCGCAGCGATGGGTGATGGCCGCGTCGCCCGCATACCTGAAGAAACACGGCACTCCTCGTCACGTCAGCGAACTGGTCGAGCACAACTGCCTTCAGCTTTTGCTCGGTGACAATTCGAGCTACCGTTGGGAAGTCAGCGTTGCAGGTAAAACAACCCCGATCCGGGTGCCCGGGTCGATCACGATCAACGACACTGCGACCACGATTAGCGCGTGCAAGGCGGGAATGGGCATAGCGTATCTGCTGGAGGCTCGAATCGCCGATGAGCTGGCGCGGCGTACCCTGAGAGTTGTGCTCGAAGACCACGCGTGCGCTGAGGATCCACTTCACATGTACTACAGTGGTCGTCGATACAACCACCCGGCGTTGCTTAGCCTGATCAATATCATCCGGAAACAGCAGTCACTCGCGAAGATTTCAAGGTCGCGTGAGTGAGCCGGACCGGCGCGGCTAATTGTTAGCCGTTGCTGTTGCCACGAAGGTTCATTTGACGTGGATGTTCGTCGTGCTGTCCGTCGCACGCGTTCGCATGCGACGGACGAGCGCTCCGATGCCGTTAATGAGCAACCGGCTCGTTGAGATAGACGCCCGAGGACAGCGTGGCTTTCACCTCACGCGTGAACTCGTCGGTGGATACTTCCTCCGCGCCGGCCTCAATTGCGTCGTATGCCTGACGCACGACGTCGGCCGGCGTCGCCTTCGGCACTTCCAGCCCGCGCGTCAGATCCGTATCGATGAAGCCGGCGTGAAGCCCGACGACTTGCGTATGCTGCTCGCGCAACGAATGACGCAGACCGTTGGTCAGCGCCCACGCCGCCGACTTCGACACGCCGTAACCAGAGAGGATCGGCCGGTTCACCCAGCTCGCGACCGAAAGCACGTTCAGAATCGCGCCGCCGCCGTTGCGGGCGAGGTTGCCCGCAAACGCCCGCGACATCGCCAGCATGCCGAACACGTTGGTTTCGAGGTGATCGCGCAACGCGTCGATCGCGCCGTCGTCCGTCAGGCTGCCAAGCCGTGCGATGCCCGCATTGTTGATCAGCAGCGTGACGTCACCCGCCGCCTCGGCGGCAGCGGCGACGGCCGCTGGATCGGTCACGTCCAGTTTCACCGGCACGACGCCTGGCAGCGTCACACTGGCCGGATCGCGCGCGCCCGCATAGACCTTGCGCGCTCCTCTCTCGAGCGCCTGTTTCGCAAACTCAAGACCAAGGCCGCGGTTCGCGCCCGTTACGAAAACAACAGAACCTTCGATTTTCATGACAAATCCTTCATACGGTTAATCGCAGGCGCGCCGGCTCACCGGGCGCATGGCAACTGATCAAAAACTTCCTTGCGTATTTCGGAATGTGTTGCCTTGTGGACCGTGCCGTCGGCTTCGCTTCCCATCACGCCCGAAAGTCCGCTAGACTTATGTCAATGTCGATCGACATCGTCTTTTGATGCATTGTGTCGATGTGGATCGGGTATGTCAATGGTGATCGACATTGTGTTTGTTAATCGATGCGATTGTCTGGATAAGGGAGAGAGCGATGGGTGTGTCTCGGCAACAGGCCGCCGAAAACCGGAGCGCGATTGTCGCGGCCGCCGAGCGGCTGTTCCGCATTCGCGGCGTCGACGCTGTGGGGCTCGCGGAACTGATGAAAGAAGCCGGTTTTACGCAGGGTGGCTTTTACAACCACTTCAAGTCGAAGGACGCGCTGGTCGCCGCGGTGATGGAAAAGGCGATGCAAGACTATGCGGATTCGCCGAACGCCGGTAGCCTGGTCAAGCAAACCGCGCGCTATCTGTCGGCCCGGCACCGCGACAACATCGAGGCGGGGTGCCCGCTGTCTGGATTCGTTGGCGACGCTCCCAGAATGACCGCCGCCGCGCGTGTGTCGTACGCGCGCGGGCTGGCGTCGTATCTCGACCGGTTTGCGGCCATGATTTCCAAGGAAGGCGCGACGCCGGAAGAAACCCGCCAGGACGCCATTGCGGCGTTCAGTCAGATGGTCGGCGCGCTCGTATTGTCGCGCGCGATTGCAGATGCCGATCCCGCCTTCGCCGACGAAATCCTCGAAGCAGGGCGCCGCACGCTCGCCGATGAGACGCCGCCTACGGCTCCTTGAGCGCTACCGTGCGATAGGACCGCCGAAGGTCCCGTCCAACCTACACCGTACTCACGCACGTACGCTGCGTTTGCAATGCACTCAGCACGGCGTCCACAACCCGCTCGACGCTTGGCCAGTTTTTCTCGGGTTGGCCTTCGATATAAACATCCGGTGCGACGCTCTTATAGTGTTCCGGGTATCCCCAGATTGCATCGTGAACCGCCGGCCTCGTGATACTGCCGCCGAGCACTGCGACAGTCGGCCGGCGGAACGCGGCAGCCACATGCATCAGCATCGAGGAGTTCGTCAGGACGGCATTCGCATTTTCGGCGAGCGCAAAGACCGTTCGCATCGGCACCTCGCCCGCGACCGAACGCACCGGGACATTGGGTCCCGCGGCGACGATCGCTTCGTTGGCACGCGCCCTGTCGGCCTCGCTACCAACTATAAGAATCTCGCAGCGGTCACCGGACCGTTGCAATGCGGACGCAATCTGCGAGAGCGCTGCCCCGAACTGCCGGGGATCCCAAGCCTTGGTGGGAACACCCGCTCCGACGCCAACCAGCACTCGCCATGTCGTGCCAACTTCTGCGGAGTCATTTGTCCAGATCCTGTCGGCGCTTGCCCGTTCGGCTGCCGTGAGGAAAAGCTGAGGTCGAGCGTCGGGAAGCTCCGTTGCGCCGAGCAACTCGGATTGCGCGAGCGCGGCGCGACCGGATTGGCGGCGCGCAAAGTCAATGTAAGCGTGACACCCGCTGTGGCCGCCGCGATACCCGCGCACGCCGATGCGATATCGCACACCAAGCCGCATCATCAGGAGCGCGCCCATGTAACTGCCGAGGACGTCGATTCCGACGTCAAACCCGCCTCGCTTGCGCAGCGCGGCGACTTGCGGCGATTTCAGCAGGAAACGCACGACGTCACCGGGCGAGCGGTTCTCGACGATCTTGTTGTTCCATGGTGCATCGATCTCGACGATTTCATCGATGAACGGATTGTTCTCCAGAATCGGGCGCCCCCAGCTGCCGATGCCGGCAACGATTCGGGTGGCCGGGAAGCGTTTTTTGAGCGCCTCGAAGATCGGCGTCGCAGTCAGCAATTCACCAAAATCGTTCGGTCGAAGGACAAGAATTTCACGCGGCGTACTGCGACGAGGGTCATGCCGCGACGGGGTCAAGCGGCCAATCACCCAGACCGGGAATTCAGTAAGCAGGCTTTTCCATTCCATTGCATATCCACGAGATGAGGTGAGTGCCAAGCCGCGCGGAGCGACGCACTGAGTGTGCATGGAAGGAGGTGCCCGGTCTGTGGGCCGCCATACGAAACTGCCGCGTCGTGAGCGCTCGCCGCTATGGCGCGTTCGCGAGCTCGCAGCTTCCGTCGCCGGTGTTGAGCCCGGCGGGTTTCAGTTCAACGTTCTTTCGTCCGGACGCAACGTCAGGACGCGTACACCGTTCCGGGTGACGGCGACGGTATGCTCGAATTGTGCGGACAGCTTTCCATCGTTCGTGACGACCGTCCAGCCATCGTCTTCAGTCCGAACGGCGGGTCGCCCCTGGTTGATCATCGGCTCGATGGTAAAGACCATGCCCTCTTGTAGCACCAGACCTGTTCGCGGCTTTCCCCAATGCAGCACCTGAGGAGGCTCGTGCATTTCGCGTCCGATGCCGTGTCCACAATATTCCCTTACGACGGAATAACCGTTTTGCCGTGCGTGCCGCTCGATCGCATGCCCGACATCGCCCAGTCGCGCGCCAGGACGAACGGCCCTGATGCCTTTCCACATCGCTTGATACGTGACTTCCACGAGCCGTTTAGCTAACGGCGATACCTCGCCTAGCAGATACATTTTGCTGGAGTCTGCGATGTATCCGTTCTTTTCCAGCGTGATGTCGAAATTCACGATATCGCCGCTTTTCAATATATCCGTCGGCGACGGAACGCCGTGGCAAACCACGTTGTTGCGCGATGAATTCAGTACGTAGGCGTAGCCGTATTGGCCTTTGCTCGCCGGACGGGCATTGAGTTCGTTGACGATGAGGCTATCGACCAGATCGTTGATCTGCATGGTCGACATGCCGATCATGTCCAACCGGTCCAGGTGACCAAACACATCCGCGAGCAATTTGCCGGACTCCGCGAGCAACGCGATTTCTTCTGGCCGCTTGGTCACGTGGACGCCACCCTGACGGATCGCGTCTCCACACCTGCGGCTCGCAGTTCACGCGCAACGATTTCACTAAAACTGTGCGTCGGATTCATTTCGCACAGCATGCCAATCTTGATCCAGAACGCCGCTTGTGCGTTGATCGACCGACACGACACCTGACTCGCTTTGCGTATCTGATCGTGCAAGTCGTCGTCAATATTCACGATGCCCATTTTTGTCATCCGTATATGAAACGTATATGGATCATATACTCTTGTCTGTTCGCAGTGCAAGCGTGTTGGTGCTCGCGATTGCGGTCACTGCCAAGGGCCAGTGCGTAAGGTGACCAGCCTGAAGTCGCATCGCCGAGATTGACGATGGACTTCAGTTTTGGGGAGATGCGATGTGTCAGAACGTCGGGGCCGGGCCTGCGCCAATACGTACACGGAAGAGCGCGTAGGGCTTCCTGCGCTCGTCCTTGCCGCCGTGGAAAACAGGCTGACGATGCAGTTGATTCGCCGTGAAGTACAGATATCCGTCGGTGCCGACCGACAGTGTGTCCGGCCACAGCACGCGCGGGTCATGCACGATGGTCCGCCATTCGCCGCCCGGTTCGAGCTTGCGAATGGAGTCGTGTTCGTAGTCGCCTGCGTAGACGGCGCCGTTCGCGTCGCTTTCGAGTCCGTCTGAAGCGCCTTTCTCTCCGAGGTCTTTTACAGCGGCTGAAAGTTGGGCTTCGCTGATCGACGGGTCGCGCAGCATGGCGGTCGGCACCGAGTAGAGATGCCGGCTCGAAAGCGGGCAGTAGTAGAGCGTCTTGCCATCCGGCGAAAGCGCGATGCCATCCGATGCAACGGTGAACGGCGTGCTCTTGCCGTTTGCATCTCGCACTTTAAGGGTCTCGCCTTCGACCACGGGCACGAAGGCCGGATCGGCCGATGTGGAAACGTCACCGGTCAGGCGTCGCAATGCCTTGCCCGAGTCGAGGTCAATGACGATCAATCCACCGGTGCCGCTCAATGACGAGTCGGTCACATACGCGACGCCCGCTTTGCCCACGCGGAAGTCGAACCGCACGTCGTTCACGTAGGTTTGCGCGCGCATGACGTTGGCCGGAAAGACGAGCGTCTTCACCACGCGATTGGTAGCGAGGTCGATAGCGACGAGCTTCGCACCTCCCGCAACCGGATTCGAGAAATTGGGCGCTGCGGTGTCCAGTACCCACAGACGTCCGCGGCCGTCTGCAACCACGCTTTGAACGCTCAGGAAGTGCGCGGCTGCGTGGGAAACGTCCGCACGATTGATGTCCGCATTCGGATACGCGACCACTTTACCGTCGCGCACTTCGGCAACGGTGGCCTGAACGTCGTCGCCCCAGCGCGGGAAGTTGACGAAGATCCGTCCGGTTTCCGTGACGGTCACGCCGGTGGGCATCGGCCCGGAGAATGTCGCCACCGTTTCTATCGAACCGATGGTGCGTTCCGTCGCCTCGCTGGACGACGCCGCTGGTGACGGCGCCTGCGATGGCGCCTGAACCGACGCCGCATAGGCGAAGCTGCCAAAGCTCAAGCTCGCTGCGAGCGCGATTGCGGCGCGGCGCATCGCACGGCTTTTTTTACCGCCTTGATTGATGGATTGCATGGTCGTTCTCCAGTTGTGTGTGATGTTGCAGATGGCAGGTGGCGTGATGAACCAGCGCTGCGAACTAAAAACCTTCGAGCACGATTTTTCCGCGAGCGCGTCCGCTTTCGATCAGCGCATGAGCGCGGCGCAGATTCTTCGCATTGATGGTTCCGAAGTGATCCGCCATCGTGGTGCGCAGCGTGCCGTCGTCGATCAGTGCGGACACTCTGTTCAGGATTTCGTGCTGCCTGACCATGTCAGCGGTTTCGAACAGCGACCGTGTGAACATCAGCTCCCAATGAAGAGAAATGGACTTCCGCTTGAGCGGCATCGCGTCGAGCGTGTCCGGATCGTCGATCACACCGAGCCGGCCTTGAGGCGCCAGCGCCTCGACGAGCTGCGGATAGTGAAGGTCCGTTTGAGTCAGGCTCGCGACGTAACGCACCTGCGGCGAGCCGATATGGCGCAGGCCTTCCAGCAGCGGTCGCGAGTGATCGATCACGTCGTGCGCGCCGAGCGCTTGCACCCATTCACGCGTTTCAGGGCGGGACGCCGTGCCAATCACGCGCAGTTTCGTCAGACGGCTTGCAAGCTGCGTGAGCATCGAGCCGACGCCGCCGGCAGCGCCAACAATCAGCAGCGCGTCGCCCGAGCCTGCGTGCTCGGGTACGCCGAGCCGGTCGAAGAGCAGTTCCCACGCCGTCAACGAAGTCAGCGGAAGCGCGGCGGCTTGCGCATCTGAAAGCGTGGCAGGTTTCCTGCCGGCAAGCCGCTCGTCCACGAGCGCGTATTGCGCGTACGCGCCGGGTCGGGCAATGCTGCCTGCGTAGAAGACCTTGTCTCCTGGCGCGAACAGCGACACGCCGTCGCCCACGGCCTCGACGGTTCCGACGGCGTCCCAGCCGAGTACGCGCGGCGCTTCGGTCGGCGAGCCCATGCGGACTTTCGTATCCACCGGATTGACCGCGATCGCGTCTATCTTCACCAGCAAGTCGCGCGATGCCGGTTCAGGCGTAGGCAGGTCGAGATCGATGAGGGAATCCGGATGCTCGGCGGGAAGACCGTGCTGTGTATAGACCACTGCTTTCATGCGCATGCTCCAGGTACGTTTTGAAGGACTTCAGCGCTCACCTTGCTCATGTATCGCTGAGGTATGGCTGAATTCTGGCGCGACCTCATAGGTGCGAAAAACCAGTTACATTAGGGAAGACTTTCACTCCTGGAATGAAAATGGTCCGGTTAGAAGACCTTCAACTCTTTGTGAGAACTGCCGCGCTCGGCAGCTTTTCAAACGCGGCGAGAGAGGCGGACCTTCTGCCCGGCCAGGTCAGCGCAGCGATTTTGCGGCTCGAGCGGGAGCTTGATATCCGGCTCTTTGCGCGGTCCACTCGCAGCCTCAAGCTGACAGCAGAAGGCGAGCAGTACCTTCCCTATGCGGAAGAAGTTCTGTCGATGATTCACGAAGGCCGCGAACGTCTGCATGGAGAAAGACATGCGCTGCAAGGCATGCTGCGGATCGCGGCGCCTTCCGATCTCGGCCGCAATAACCTGCTGACCTGGCTTGGTACGTTCCGCGACCAACATCCGAAGCTGACATTGCGGCTTTCCCTGTCGGATCACGTAACCGACGTCTTCCGCGATCCGGTGGATGTGGCAATCCGCTATGGGTCTGCGGAGCAGGCGAGCTACGTTGCGCTCGCACTCGCCGAGAACAATCGAAGGGTGCTGGTGGCTTCGCCGGAGTACCTGAAGCGCCGCGGCTCGCCCGCTTCTTTGGACGAACTCGTTTTGCACGATTGCCTGCCCTATGTGCTGGCAGGTCGCGTCTATGACCGCTGGTCGTTTCCGTCCAATGGCGTGCGGCGGCAGGTCACGGTGAGAGGCGCGCTGCTTTGCGACGATGCGGAAATCGCGAGACGCTGGGCGGTGGAAGGCCGCGGCATCGCCTATAAATCGTGGCTCGACGTGCACGACGATGTGATATCCGGCCGATTACATGTCCTGTTGCCTGATCAACCTGGGGAAACAGCGCCGCTAAACCTGGTCTGTCCGCACCGTCGTCAGTTCTCGCCGGCTGTCCGATATCTTCATGCTCATCTCAGGGAACGGGTGTTGCCCATGAGCGCAGCGATGCGTGAGTACGCGAACGCATTGGTGGAATGACGCCGACGCGGCTGCGCTCTTCTGATTGCGCGGAGCGGTACTGAAGACGCTCGTGGCTCACGCCGCTTATCTGGCGTACCTCGCCAACAACGACCGGATCGCCGGATCGTTCATGTTTTGTGGCGTAACGGTGACCACGTCGACGAAGAGAGTGCGGGGTGGCGGATGGCCCTGCAGTGCCTCGACCATGGACGCCAAGGCGAGGTAACCCATACGGTAAGGGTCCTGCAATATGGCGGCATGTACGATTCCTTTTTTGAGGCCTTCCAGGAATTCCGGACGCCAGTCGAATAGCACAAGGCGCGGGCGCTGGCCGATTGCCGCGGTCTCGATCACCCGCAGAGCGCCGTAGGCAATCGGTTCAGCCGGCGCAAAAACGGCATCGAGGCGGCCCGGGTAGCTCTTTATCACCTCGGCGATCAGCACTTCGGCATCGCGCGGTCGATACCCTACGTAGGTATCGATCACCACATCCCATCCCTCTTTGCGGGCAACGCTTAAAAATCCGCTTTCTCTCGCAACAGTCGAACTCACGTTGGGCGCGAGCCGCAGCATTGCCACCTTGGCGCCCTTTTTCAGAACCGGTACCAGGCTGAGCGCCGCCTTCGTGCCAGCGCTGAAATTGTCTGTGTAGACGGTCGAGATTCCATCGTAATCGGCGCTGTAGCGATCCACGAGGATCACAGGGACAGGGACTGAAACCCGCGTGTCGCCGGCCAATGGTTCTGGTGCCAGTACTACGCCCGAGACTCCCTGCGTCACCATGTATTCGATAATGCGCAGCTGGATATTCGGTGTATTGAGCGACTCGCCGTCGGACGGGTTGCGAATCAGCAGATCTACATGATGATCATGGGCAGATTGTTGTATTCCCTTGAGCAATGTCTGATAAAAGACAAGGGATGAGCCCGGCAGGACGACACCGATTGTGCTCGCGTGCGCGCTCGGCACCATGATCCCCAGCGACCAGAGCAGCACGAAAAGTCTCAGAGGTCCAAGCATGGTGTGTCCACTCGAAGTGGCCTCGACCTGACCGCATAAGCTTGCGGAAAGGCATTTCCCTGTTATGAAGATTCTCGCCGGGCAAGTGAAATCTTTGCCCCACACACTAGTTTTCAACGACCTTTCGGGATAATAAGCCGATGATCGGCGGGCCGCCATTGTCACTTCATGGGATGGGGCAGCGGACGGGTTCGGCCACTACCGGCCATCCGCCCGCAAAAGGCTGCGGTCATTCAAATGTCAGCAATTGCTCTGAAGCCGACGTACGCGCTTGCCGTCTTCTCTGGCGTCGGGAACTCATGATAGTTGAGCGCGGCTTCGCGAGAACCTTCTTTTTCCGTTTGCGTGGTCGTTTCGGCAATGCTCTAAAAAAATTGGCAGTCGCCCAAGGGCGACTGCCAATTTGCAGAGTGATGTTGTGGAGGCTCAATGAGCGTTCGATCGGACGGATGCGTCGCCCGTAGATGCGGATGCGATGGCCGGATTGTCGATCGGCTGCAGCTCTTCGAATTCATCAACGTACGTACGATTCAGCACCGCACGCGCAGTGTTCATGTCGAGCTGTCCTTCCCAACGCGCGACCACGACAGTTGCAACGCCATTGCCGATCAGGTTCGTCACGGCCCGAGCTTCATTAAGAAAACGATCGACACCGAGAAGCAGGACCAAACCTTCGACCGGAATTTTGTGCATCGACGCGAGCGTCGCGGCCAGCGCAACAAATCCAGCACCCGCGACTCCCGCCGAGCCTTTCGAAGTGAGAAGAAGCACGCCCAACACAAGCAACTGATCCCAAATCGTCAGATGCACATTCATCGCCTGCGCGATAAACAGGGCAGCCATCGTGAGATATATCGCCGTTCCGTCCGCATTGAAGGTGTATCCGGTAGGCAACACCATTCCAACAACGGGTCGCGAGCAGCCCATCCGTTCCATCTTGACCAGCATCTGCGGAAGTACCGCTTCGGTGGACGCCGTGCCGAGCGTGATCAGGATCTCGTCCTTGATGTAGCGGAGGTACTTGAACAGCGACAATCCACACATCCTCATTACCAGTCCGAGGACTACAACCACAAAGAAGATAGACGTTAGATAGAGGCACAACATCAACTGGCCGAAGGAAGCCAATGTGCCGATCCCGTACTTTGCGATGGTGAAGGCCATGCCGCCGAACGCACCGATAGGCGCGACGTACATGACGATCCGCACCACCCCGAACATGCCCTGAAGGAACATATCTAGCATGTCTACAAACGGTGCCGTCCGAGGTCCTAGCCTGGCGAGAGAAATGGCGAGCAGCAGCGAGAAGAAAATGATGGGTAGCATCTCGCCGTTGGCGAACGCGCCGACGATGCTGTTCGGGACAATGCTCGTGAAAAAGTCGAGCATGCCATGTTGCCTGGCGGCAGTCGTATAGGTCGAGATCGCAGACCCGTCGATGTGCGACGGATCGACGTTCATGCCGGCACCGGGTTTGAAGACATTCACGACGACCATCCCAATGAGGAGTGCGATCGTCGATGCGACTTCAAAGTAAAGCAGCGCCTTGACGCCGACGCGGCCCGCTTCATGAAGATCATTCATGCGGGCAATGCCGACAACCACCGACGCGAAGATGATCGGTGCAAGCAGCATTCGGATCAACTTGATAAACAGGTCACCGAGGGGCTTGAGTTGGGAACCAACGTCCGGATAAAAGTGGCCCAGCAGGATACCGGCGATGATCCCGATAAGAACCTGCACATAGAGCTTCGAGAGCGTCTTCCTGACTTTCGATACCAGCATGTCTGTCTCCTATGACTGGCGTCTATTTGTAGAGTACGGACGAGCATCCACAGCGGGATAATCCGCTGTGGTGATCACGGCCGAGGTGCGCCTGAATTGGTCTTTTTATAGGCGTAGCATCGACGAGGACCGCCGATGCCTTGATACCGCTGAGTGTTTATGCCGACAGCTTGCGCATCTCGGCAATGAGATCCGATTTACCCTCGAAGCCGATACCCGGGAGGTCCGGCATCGTGATATAGCCGTTCTCGACCTTGACCCCATCGGGGAAGCCGCCGTACGGTTGGAACAGGTCCGGATAGGACTCGTTTCCGCCCAAGCCAAGGCCAGCGGCGATGTTCAGCGACATCTGGTGACCGCCGTGGGGAATGCAGCGGCTCGGCGACCAGCCGTGCTGACGCAGCATGTCCAACGTGCGCAGATACTCCACCAGACCGTAGCTCAGCGCGCAGTCGAATTGCAGCCAGTCGCGGTCGGGACGCATGCCGCCATAGCGGATCAAGTTACGCGCGTCCTGCATCGAGAACAGGTCTTCGCCCGTCGCCATCGGCTTGTCGTAGTAGTTGCGCAGCGTGGCTTGCAGTTCAAAGTCGAGCGGATCGCCCGGTTCCTCGTACCAGAACAGATCGTATTGAGAGAGCGCCTTTGCATACTGAATTGCGGTGTCCAGATCGAAGCGACCGTTCGCATCAACGGCAAGCTTCTGGTCGTCTTGCAGCACGCTGAGGATCGAGTCGATGCGGCGAAGATCTTCGTCGAGCGATGCACCGCCGATTTTTTTCTTCACCACGGTGTAACCGCGGTCGATATAGCTGCGCATCTCGTCTTTCAGCTTCTCGTGGTCCTGGCCCGGATAGTAGTAGCCGCCTGCTGCGTACACGAAAATCTTGCGATCCGGTTGGCCGTTGCCGTAGCGGTCCGCCAGCAACTGAAACAGCGGTTTCCCTTCGATCTTCGAGACCGCATCCCAGATTGCCATATCGATGGTGCCAATTGCGACCGAGCGCTCGCCGTGGCCGCCGGGCTTTTCGTTGGTGAACATCGTCGCCCAGATTTTATGGTGTTGATTTTCACGCAGTCTTAACCCACCGTTTTCATCTAAATCTGACCCACCCAGGGACAGCGTAGTACATCTATTCCGGTGTGGATAACTCTTCGTTTCCAGCCGGTTTTGCTGCTCTTTTTCTCGTTGCCTTTGCCTTGGCAGAACTGGTCCTGAAGCGCCATGATTCATTGCCGGTCTCGACGATGTGGCAGTGATGCGTAACCCGGTCCAGCAGCGCTGTCGTCATCTTTGCATCCCCGAACACGGTCGCCCACTCGCCGAAGCTGAGATTGGTGGTGATCGCGACGCTCGTATGTTCGTACAGCTTTGAGAGCAGGTGGAACAGCAAGGCGCCACCGGTCTGGCTGAATGGCAAATAGCCCAGTTCATCGAGAATCACCAGGTCGACGTACATCAGCTTGTGAGCGATCTGGCCTTGTTTGCCGGTGGATTTCTCCTGCTCCAGAGCGTTGGTCAGCTCGACGGTCGAGAAGTAACGCACACGCTTGCCGTGGCGCTGTACGGCTTCGATTCCGATTGCCGAAGCGAGGTGCGTCTTGCCGGTGCCGGGGCCGCCGATGAACACAACGTTGTGTGCGCTCGAAAGGAACGACAGTTCGCTGAGTTCACGAACCAGCGCTTCATCAACTTGCGCCTGTGCGAAGTCGAAGCCTCTCAGGTCGCGATGAGCGGGGAAGCGTGCGGCGGTCATCTGGTAGGCGATCGAGCGCACCTGCCGTTCGGCGGTCTCCGCCATCAACAGCTGCTTCATGAAGCGCTCCGGCTCGAAGTCAGTGTGACGCGCCTGTGCCAGCAGCTCCGGCCAGGTGCTCGCCATGCCGTGCAGTTTGAGGCCCTTGAGCTGGGCAATGATGTCGTTAGACATGACGATCCTCCGGTGGGTGGGCGCGTAACGTCTCGTAGCGGCTCACGTCAGCCGCCGGCTCTTCCTTGAGCTGGAGTTTCGTATCGGCGAGGCTGGCACTCGTGACGGGCGCCTTCAGCCGGCTCAGCACGTTTAGGACGTGCTCGCCACTTGGACGTCCCGAATCCAACGCAGCCTGCACAGCGAGCAGCACGGCATCGAGTCCATGTTCACGTACTGCGGCAAGCACCTGTGTCATGACGCGATCGCCTCCTGAGTGCTTGAGCAGGTGCCGCTGCAACAGCTGCAGCGGCTGCGGCATCGTGATGAACGGCGCGCCGTTGCGTAGCGCGCCAGGTTTGCGCTCGACCAGCGTGATGTAGTGTCGCCAGTCGTAGAAGGTCATGTGCCGCTCGAAGCTGCGTTCGTGACGTGCGATCTCCAGACCATCGGCGACGACGCTGAGATAGGCCGGATAGCAGCGCACACTCACCAGCTGGTTCGTGTATTCGGTGGGCACGCTGTAGCGGTTGCGCTGGAAGTGGATCAGGCTGGTCGACGAGACTCGCAGGGTCTGCTCGACATAGCCGTCGAATGGCCGTGGATTGGGCATCAGCCGGGTGCGCTCGTCCTGCAACACGTCCTCGACTGTCAGCTCGGGCCATTGCGGGTGCCGCATGTGCCAGGCTTCGCGACACTGGCCCGCAACCCATTCGTTCAGGATCTCGAGCGTCTCCCAGCGCCGTAGCGCGGCTTCGTGCCAAATCTGCCGTCGGCGGTCCTGAACGTTCTTCTCGACGATGCCTTTCTCCCAGCCTGCCGCCCGGTTACAGAAATCCGGCTCGAACAGGTAGTGACTGCACATCGCTTCGAAGCGCGCGTTGACTGCACGCTCCTTGCCGCGGCCGACCTTGTCCACGGCGGTCTTCATGTTGTCATAGATGCCGCGCCGGGGCACACCGCCGAATGCGGCGAATGCGCGGGCATGCGCGTCGAACAGCATCTCGTGACTCTGGGTGGGATAGGCGACGAGCCAGAACGCGCGGCTGGCATTGAGTTTGACGTGAGCGACCTCAAGGCGCCGCCGCAGCCCGCCAATGAAGGCGTATTCGCAGCTCCAGTCGAACTGGAAGGCTTCGCCGGGTTCGAAGGCGAGTGGCACGTAGGCCTTCCTGCGCGGGGTTTCGGCCTGCTCCTCGTGCCAGCGCCTCACGAACGCGCTGACGCGGCCGTAGCTGCCCGCGTAACCCTCGCCGCGGATCGCCTCGAACATAAACCGCGCGGTGCGCCGGTCGCGCTTCGGGCGATGACTGTCCGCCCGCAGCCAGCCCGTCAGCTGTGCGGCCCATTCGTCGACGACGCTCGGGCTGACGCGCTTTGGATCCTTTGGCTCGACAGCATCGGTCTGCCGCAGCCAGCTGCGCACCGTGTTCCGGGACAGGCCCGTTCGCCTCGCAATCTCGCGCAGCGGGACCTTCTCGCGGAAATACATCCGCCTGATCTTGGCCAATATGCCCACCGTGATCACCTCTGTATCCCCTGCTCAAAGATTGAGCAGGACATTCAATCACGTGGGTCAAAATTCGATGAAAATTACGGCCCTCAGTGGGTCAGTTCTGCATGGACATCAACAGGTCTCGTGAGCGAGACGCGCTTGCTCCGGCATTGTCATCTGCTCGGTTATGAGGTCTCAGTACGTAACTGACCGTTCCGCCGTTGGCGGCACTTACAACCGGGATCGTGCGATTCTCTAGCGAAGTGCTAGCACACAGGCCGGAGTTGTATCGGATTGCTTACCGATAAACGTTGCACCCCTCGGCCGCCTGCCTCGATATTCGTACAACAACCGCACGAAGCCACGTTAAACACTTTTTTGTATCCCAACGTATCTGGAAGGCACAAGGGTACATGTGCATACACACAGACGGCTTTCCGACACGATTGAGATACGTCCATACGCTCAAATACCTCCATCGCGTGCCGAGCATCACACAGCCGCACAGGACCATTTGAGGTATTGCATATGCAGCACCATCCAAACCCAACGAATGAACTGAACAGCTCTATTAGCCAATCGCTGAGCAGTCATATCGCGACTAACTGTTTACTTACGCGCGCTCGCCAGATTTCCCGCGTATTGACCGCGATTTATGACGACGCGCTGCGGCCGTTCGGCATCGTCGCGCCGCAGTTCTCGTTGCTCGTGCTAATCGCAGAGTGGGCGCCGATCAGCCGATCCGAACTCGGCCGACGGAGCCGTCACGACCGGTCCACGCTGACCAGAAACCTGCGACCGCTGATCGTTCAGGGCTGGGTGGCTGAAGGCGCGCCAGCGGGCGATGGCCGGAGCCGTCCGCTTTCGCTCACCGTCGAAGGCGACGCCCTGCTCAGGCGTGCCGCGAGTGCGTGGTCATCAGCACAGAGCCACGCGACGCATGCTCTCGGAAACGAGGGCGTCGACGACCTCATGAATATCGCTCGCGAATTGGCGCTGCGTGCTGCGTGAAATTGTTCTGTGAATGTTGCATACGCAACATCGTTCAAAACCCGTCCTAATGTTCTAGTCAAGGAGTCTGTCATGAAAGTCGTTAAAGCCGCCGCAGTCCAGATTAGCCCCGTGCTCTATAGCCGTGAGGGTACCGTTGCAAAAGTCGTGCAGAAGATCCATGAACTCGGTGAGAAGGGTGTGCAGTTCGCCACCTTTCCCGAAACGGTCGTGCCGTATTACCCGTACTTTTCAGCGGTGCAGACGGGCATCGAACTCCTGTCCGGCAACGAACATCTGCGACTGCTCGAACAGGCCGTGACCGTACCCTCTGCCGCAACCGACGCAATTGGTGAAGCCGCGCGAAAGGCCGGTATGGTGGTGTCGATTGGTGTCAATGAGCGCGACGGCGGCACGCTGTACAACACGCAGTTGCTCTTCGATGCAGACGGTACGCTGATTCAGCGGCGGCGCAAGATTACGCCGACGCATTTCGAGCGCATGATTTGGGGCCAGGGGGACGGGTCAGGCTTGCGCGCCGTGGATAGTGCAGTGGGGCGTATCGGCCAGCTTGCGTGCTTCGAACACAACAACCCGCTCGCGCGCTACGCGCTGATTGCCGACGGCGAGCAAATCCACTCGGCGATGTACCCCGGTTCGGCATTCGGCGACGGCTTTGCGCAACGAATGGAAATCAACATTCGCCAGCATGCGCTCGAGTCCGGCGCGTTTGTTGTCAACGCAACGGCGTGGCTCGATGCCGGGCAGCAGGCGCAGATCATGAAGGACACCGGCTGCGGAATTGGTCCGATCTCGGGCGGCTGTTTCACCGCCATCGTATCGCCAGACGGCACTCTGATGGCAGAGCCGCTGCGTTCCGGTGAAGGCGAAGTGATCGTCGATCTGGACTTCACGTTGATCGACCGCCGCAAGATGCTGATGGATTCCGCCGGCCACTACAACCGCCCTGAACTTCTGAGTCTGATGATCGACCGTACGCCTACGGCTCACGTTCACGAGCGCACTGTGCATCCGGTGGCGATCGATACGAAAAGTGCGGATGACGTTCACACACCGGTTGCATGACCGCCACCATTCTGACTGACCGTTCTATCGATGGTGGGACACGTTTCAACATTATCTGAGGTAAGTGCTATGACGACGAATGCGAGCCATGAACGGCCCATTCTTAAGCCCACGAGCATGTATGACTTCGTCAAGCTGTATGTCGCGGACTTCACGCGCGACGCGACAATCTGAACGGAACCGGAGACCGATACCATGTCGAACGACATCCCTCAATCCACATCTCGCCGGCACTTTGTCGGCATGACGGCTGCGGCGCTCGCCGCAGGCTCGCTAAGCCAGTTCGCTTTCGCCGACACGAATCAGGCCATAGGCAAGATCACGGAACCCGCGAATGGCGACAAGACAGCAATCCGCCCGTTCCGTGTTCACGTCCCCGAGTCGCAACTCGTCGACCTGCGGCGTCGCATCAACGCGACGCGCTGGCCGGATCGTGAGACGGTGCCCGACGAGTCGCAGGGCGTTCAACTCGCGACCATTCAGGGGCTCGCGCATTATTGGGCGACGGGCTATGACTGGCGCAAGTGCGAGGCGCGGCTCAATTCGTATCCACAATTCATGACCGAGATCGACGGACTCGATATCCATTTCATCCACGTGCGATCAAAGCATGAAAACGCAATGCCGTTGATCGTGACGCACGGTTGGCCCGGCTCGGTGATTGAACAGTTCAAGATCATCGATCCGCTCGTCAATCCGACCGCATATGGCGCACCGGCGTCGGACGCGTTTCACCTCGTCATTCCGTCGTTGCCGGGCTATGGTTTTTCGGCGCGGCCTCAGACCACGGGCTGGGGACCGGAGCGCACCGCGCGCGCGTGGGTCGTCTTGATGAAGCGCCTCGGCTATCAGCGCTTTGCTTCGCAAGGCGGTGACCTCGGCGGAATTGTCTCGAACATCATGGCTAAGCAGGCACCACCCGAACTGATCGGCATTCACGTGAATTTCCCCGCATCAGTGCCAGCCGATATCCTGAAGTCAATCGCATCGGGCGATCCGATGCCAACGGGTCTTTCCGACGAAGAGAGACACGCATATGAACAATTGAGCGTCAACGCGAAGAAAAAGCGCGGCTACGCTTTCGAAATGGGTACCCGCCCGCAGACGTTATACGGATTGGCCGACTCGCCCGTCGCGCTGGCTTCCTGGATGCTCGACCATGGCGACGGCTACGGTCAGCCCGCTGCGGCGTTGAGTGCGGCCGTGCTCGGTCATCCAGTCAACGGTCACTCTTCGGGGGCGCTGACGCGCGACGACCTGCTCGACGACATCACGCTCTACTGGTTGACCAATACTGGCGTGTCGGCGGCGCGCTTCTACTGGGAGTCGCACGCCAACTTCCTTCTGGCGGCTGACGTCAACGTGCCTGCCGCGATCAGCGCGTTTCCGGGAGAAAACTACCAGGCACCGAAGAGCTGGACCGAAAAGGCGTATCACAATCTGATCTACTTCAATAAGCCCGAAACGGGCGGCCATTTTCCGGCATGGGAGGTGCCGACGATCCTGGCCAGTGAAGTACGCACAGGATTGCGGTCCTTGCGTACCTGAAACGCTTGGCGTGCATGCTGTCCGCGGCAACCGCGCGCTGTCTGAGAGAGCGGCGGCTTGCGACGCACTACGCGAACGACGCCGGTTCGGCGTTGCCACCGCAAATCACGACGGCGATCTTTTCACCGGGCGAGCGCACACAGGCGCCCGAGGTCAGCGCGGCGAAAGCGGTTGCGCCTCCGGGCTCCGCGGCGATCCTGAACTGTTGCCATAGCGCGATTTGCGATACGCGTTGGATGCGGAAGAATTGATCGCCGGCTTGACTTGCGTCGCGGTGCCGGTGGTGAGTGGAGGGCAGGTTCGCGGCGCGCTATCCGTTGCTGGCCCAACGGCTCGCATTGGCAATCCAGCCGCCTTGGCGAAGATCCTGAAAGCGGCGGTTAAGGCATTCGCGCAGTAAATGAGTAACAACGCATGCACCGGTACACCGCGATCGACAACGTGATATTCGTTGATCGGGCGCAAACTGGTGCGACAGGGGACCGCAGGGAAACGACCTGACGGAGCGTTAGCATCAATACGTCGTTGAACACAAGACCTGCTGATCGCGTCGTGCACGCAAGAACGAAGCAGTGGTGTTGTAAACGTAATCGCGCTAACCGGGAGTATGAAATGTCTGCCACCTCTGTTCTCATCAGCATGATCCCTATGTGGGGAATCCTTCTTGTCGCATCCGGCACGGCTGCATACCTGGTGTTCTGGCGCAAGGTCATCAAATAAGCGTGCCGTCTTTTCGGTCGGGTTCGTCTTTTGCTGCAAATGACGCGCGCGAAAAGGCAGGGCGCAAACTACTAACTTTTGACTGACTACGGCTGTTCCCCCTGCTAACCTTCAGATCAATGAACGTGCGCCACTGGCCTGATGTCGAGCGCACTCGCTCAGGATGGCGAAACATTGATGCCGGAAAAAGGGGGTTCTATGACCGTTGCAGCGCTAGCGCGTGGCACGCGCCCACTCCATGATCGTCGGCGGTCGTTAGCAAAACGGTGGGCCGGGTTAGGGCTTACCGCGGCGGCGCTTCTCCACGGTCAGGCGAGTGTCGCGGCAGGACCTCTGCCCCAGGGCGGCAGTTTCGTCGGCACCACGGGCAGCATCGCGCAGAACGGCCGGAACCTGAAAATCACGCAAGCGGGCGGGCGCGGCATCATCAATTGGGACAGTTTTTCGATCGGTGTGGGGAACACCGTGTCGATCAACAACGGCACGGGCGCGACGCTCAACCGCGTGACCGGCAGCGATGTGTCCGCGATCTACGGCGCGCTCAACGCGACGGGCAGTGTGTATCTCATCAACCCAAATGGCGTGCTGATCGGTCGAACCGGCGTGATTTCGACGGGTGGCCGCTTTCTGGCATCGACCCTCGATGTTTCCGACGACAGCTTCCTCAATCCGCGCGCGATCGGCGGAACGGCCTACACCGGGAATTCCACGGCGAATGTCGTCAACCTCGGCAGGATCTCGTCGTCTGGCGGCGACGTTCTGCTTATATCGGCCAGCAAGGTCGTCAATGCAGGAAAGATAGATGCGCCCAACGGCAACGCGGAATCTGCCGTGGGGCGTCAGGTGCGCTTGTACGATAGCGCTTATCAGCAGCTTTCCGTCGATGTGGGAAGCGGCGGCACGATCAGGAACACGGGCACCGTCGAAGCGGCGACCATCAACCTCCAGGCGGCGGACGGCAACATCTTCGCGCTGGCCGGTCACTCGGGTGCGCTGCGCGCGACGGGCACGGCGACGCGCGACGGACACGTCTGGCTCGTCGCGGACACCACCACAAACTACCGCGTCAACACAGGCAACATCGATGCACGCGGCGCTCAGATCAGCGCCCGCAACGCGGACGGCAGCCGCGGCGTAGTCGAGATGTCCGGCGGCAGCGTCAAGGTGGGCGGCGCAGACGTCCAGGCCAGACAGTGGAACATCACAACCGGAGATTTCACCGTCGATGCGCGTACCGCCGACACGCTCGGCGCCAGCCTGAGCCGCGGCGCGTCGGTCAACGTGCTGGCGAATGGCGCCGACGGCAAGCTGGGCGCGAACGGCAAAGGCAACATCGACGTGGAAGCGAGTCTGCGCTGGCGCGGTGACGCGTCGCTTAATCTCAATGCCGCGCACTCGCTGACCATCGCGCCGCGCGTCACAATCGCCAACATCGGCGCAGGCCCGCTGACGCTTTCCGCCGACAACTATGGCTTCGACAACGGCGGGAGCGTGATCAATCAGGGCACGCTCGACTGGTCGCGAAGCACCGGCATCATCACGGCGCTTTACGACATCAACGGCACTTTCACACGCGGCACGGTCGTCACGAATCCGTCCTGGCAGGCCGCGCCGTTCAGTGGGCTGCTCACGCAATTCACGGCTTATCAGCTAGTCGCGTCGATGGACGACCTGCGCGCGGTGAACAACAATCTCGCGGGCAACTATGCGCTGGCTCCGCGCGGAATTGAATTCGTCGATGCGGGCGAGTTCGGCGGGATTGGCTCCGCCGACCATCCGTTCACCGGCCAGTTCGACGGCATGGGCCATCTGCCGGCAGATCTTCATCTCGCCGCTAATGCCGGAATGTTCAACGTGATCGGCAAAGATGGGGTGGTGCGCAACTTCACGCTGGCAGACGGCACGGGGACGTCTTCCTCAGGCCCTGTAGGTTTGCTCGCGGCGGTCAATTACGGGACGCTGATCAATGTCGGCGCGACAGGCATCATCACGTCGACGGGCAACGCGGACTCGGTGATCGGCGGGCTGGTCGGCGAGAATTTCGGCAACATCGAGCGGTCGTGGGCGGGTGTGAACATCACCGGCACGGGTGAACTGGGCGGGCTGGTCGGGCGCAACGACGGGCACATCGATCGTTCCTATTCGCTCAACTCGATGACAGCCGGCGCGCCGAGCACTTTTGGCGGACTGGTCGGCACGAACAATGGCGACATCGTGCGTTCTTACGCCTTCGCGTTCCAGATGAGCGGAGGCACGACGGTCGGCGGACTGGTTGGCAACAATACTGGCCGCATTGAGCAGTCGTACGCGTATGCGAAGCTCACGCCGGACGCCAACGCGACAGTGGGCGGCATCGCGGGCAACAATAGCGGCAGCATCGCCAACGACGTTTTCTGGAACAGTGAGTCGTCGGGCGCGCAAGCCGGCGTCGGTTCGGGCACGGCGGTGGCCAGTTCGAGCGGCCTCACCGACCTGGAATTGCGCGATCCTGCAAGCTTCGGACCGACATGGGACTTCGGTGCAAACGGCACTTGGGTGGCAGGCTATTTTGGGCCGTCGCTGAACCGGCTCGCGCAACCATGACGCGGTGTTACTTGCGAACTAGCTGTTGATGCGCGCGTCAGCCCGGCTACCTTAGTTTAGGAATTTCGGGCACCGCAGGTTTGTCCCGCTCGCGACGGTGAGCTTCCACCAAGCGCATCCGGCTCATGATCGCCATCGTCATCTTGCATCTGGGACTTTGCCTTGCTCTGCCTGGCGGCTCTTCACATGATCGATGAAGGCGCGCAGTTTCGGCATGACTTGCCGGCGGCTTGGATAGTACAGAAACACGCCTGGTATCACCGGCGCTAACGGCTTCAGCACTTCTACCAGTTTTCCGGTTCGCAGTCCTTCGGCGACCATCGGCTCAGGCAACTGGGCAAGGCCTATTCCTTCCATTGCCGCACCCAGCACGGTGGGGAAATCATGGGCGATGAAAGGGCCGGTTACGGCGATCTCGATCGCGTTGCCGCCGTTGTTGAATGACCATTGCGCGAGCGCGCCGCTGGATTTGCGCCATCGCAAGCATGCGTGTTGCCGCAGATCGTCGGTGTGCTCCGGCCGGCTGCGCGCCGCGAAGTAGGCCGGGCTGCCGACAACGACAAAACGAAGCGGCGGCGTCATCGGCACCGCGACCATGTCCGCGTCGACGAACTGACCCAGCCGGATACCGGCATCGAACCCTTCAGTTGCAAGGTCGACCAGTTCGCTGCTTGCGGCGATCTCTACTTCGACCTCGGGATAAGCCTGGTGGAACGATGCGATCAGGGGATCGAGCAGCAGTGGCACCACCGCACGCGGCACCGAAAGACGCAGCAGTCCGCTGGGCCGCTGGCCGAGGCCACGCGCAACGTCGCTGGCGGCGACGAGTTCCTCGAACGCAGGCTTTGCGCGCGAAAGAAACTGTTCGCCTGCTTCGGTCAAGCCGACGCTACGCGTGGTGCGTATGAAGAGCACTGCGCCAATGCGCTCTTCCAGCACACGCACCGCCTGACTGATCGCCGACGGCGTCACGCCGAGTTCCGCGGCTGCCCTGCGAAAACTGCGATGCCGGGCAACGCACAAGAACGCCTCCACGCCATCGAGCGCGCCCTGCCTGACTGTGAAGATCTGCTTCATAGCCCGTCAACATTGTGATGAATAGTCGCTCGCGAGAGACGATGGTACACCTATGCCTGTGGGCAAGGAGTCGTACCGATGGGGACTCGCAAGCTCTCGACAATGCGTCAGGACCGTGGAGGAACCTTGCAATGAACGATGCACTTGATGGCGTGCGTGATCACTATCGAGCGACCGGACTGACCGAGCGGCTGAAGGTCGCGCTCGCGGCTTTCGGACCGGAAGATCAGCCGCTCACACCCGAGCAACTGGCCGCTCTCGACCAGTTTCACACCCGTGGTATTGCTGCCACCGCCGAGCTTGCCGCGCTGGCCGGCATCACCTCTGACATGTCGGTGCTGGACATCGGGTCGGGTGTTGGCGGGCCGGCCCGTTTTCTGGCTGCAACGTACGGCTGCCGCGTGACGGGTATCGACCTCAGCGAGCCGTTCGTGGATGCCGCACGCTATCTCAGCCGGCGCACAGGGCAGAGTGAACGGGTGTCGTTCCATGCCGGCAGCGCGCTGGATCTTCCCTTCGACGGCAACTGTTTCGATGCCGTATTGCTGCAGCACGTCGCAATGAACATTGCGGACCGCCCACGGCTCTACCAGGAGATCCGGCGCGTGCTGAAGCCGGGCGGCAGATTTGCGACGTTCGACGTCGTCGCAAACGGCGGCGAGCCGCACTATCCCGTTCCCTGGGCGCGGACGCCGGCAACGAGCTTTCTCCTCACGGCCGATGAAACGCACGCGGCGATCGAACAAGCAGGTTTCAGCACGCTGGCATCGCAAGACGACACCGGGACAGCGAAGGCCTGGTTTGTGCAGTTGCGTGCGTCAGGGCCGCCGTCCTCGCCCAATCTCGGCGTGGTGATGGGGTTGGACTTTGCCCAGCTCACCACCAACCTGGGCCGAAATCTCATGGAAGGCCGACTCGGCATCTTGACAGCGGTGTTCGAGAAAGCATCCGCGAAGACTGCAAATCACCTGGAGAACCGCTGATGACCGCCGTCCGCGTCCCCGTTGATATCGTCCCGCGCGCTCCCGCGTGGCGCAGCCTGTTTTGGCTCATCCCGTCGGTGGCGCTGTGGATCGTATTGATCTATTGGCAGCCGATTATCCCGACCAGCGGTGTACCGACCACTGCTCATCAGTTGACGGCTCATGCGTTGATCGCGGTGGGTTTGTGGCTAGGCCTCGAAAGGACGGACCTGACGCCAGGCGAACGGCGTACGACCTGGCTGGCGGTCATGATCCCAGACACGCTTTGGTTCGCTGTTGTCTGGAGCGCGGCGATCAATGGCGCCTTCCGCACGGATGCCTCGCCCTTGCCGATGTTGCCGTTGGCGATCTTCGTGCCGGTGATGATCGGCGCTCCGCTGCTGCTGTTGTCGAAGCGGGTGGGACGGGTGCTCGATGCGATGCCGGCAAGTTGGCTTGTCGCTCTGCAGCTTTACCGGATATTCGGCAGTTGGGCGCTCGCTGCGTGGCTGCACGGGTTGCTGCCAGGCGTGTTCGCCTTGCCGGCGGGAATCGGCGATGTGCTGACCGGCCTGCTCGCCGTGCCGGTCGCAATCGCTGTGGCGAGCGGTGCAGAACAAGGGCGGAAGGCGGCTATCGCCTGGAACGTCTTCGGCCTCGCCGACTTCGCCGTCGCGATTACCTTGGGAATGATCACGTCGCCCGGCCCATTCCAGTTGATCGTTCCAGACATGCCAAGCATTGGCGCCGGCGCTTATCCAGATGTGCTGACGCCTGCATTCGTGGTGCCAGGGTCGATCCTGCTGCATGCGCTGTCGCTGCGCCAACTGATGCGGCAACGCGCAGGCTGATCTGCATGACGCCCTTCAATGCGCCCGACGACACTTCGGGCCGGGCTTTATCCTGCGGGTGTCGTCAGCTTCGGACGTCTCAGACCGGGCTCGTGTCGGCGCTTGTCACGCAAGCGCATTCACGATTACTGACGGACGGAGTTGTCCGGTCACTCACAGATCGACTGCGAAGAGAAAAGCGGATCACACCAGCAAAGTAACGCCTGCCCAGACAATCAGCACGACGCCCAGCACCCGGCCGACCCGCTCCCCGCCGGGCAGGATTTTCTCCACGAAAACGATCAGCGCCAGCGCGGCGATCCAGATGAGATTCATGATGCCGCCGACGAACAGCAATGCCATTAGCAGCCAACAACAGCCCACGCAGTAAATTCCATGACGCATTCCGAGCAGGAAGCTGCCTGCAACGCCAGGGCGCCAGTGCGAAGTGAGAAAGTTGACAGGTGAACGGCACTGCGCGAGGCAGGCGCGCTTAAGCGGCGAGAACTGGTAGAGGCCCGCCGAGGCCAGGACAATCGCGGAAAGCGGAGCGCTCCTCGACCACAGCATCATTTCCGAAATGAGGCCGGTCGGTTGCAGCAGCTCCTGGAGCGATGCCGCGCAGATTGAGAAGGCCAGCCATGCGGTCAGGTAACCGGCCAGCAGAAACATCGACGGGACGGCCGAACTGGACTCGGTGGACGCGTGGTGCCGCAACACGCGTCGATATAACAGGATCAGCGGCGTTGCGCTGGGTGTCATCATCGCGATCATCATCACCCACCACATCAGGATCACGGTGGGCAACGACAGATCCATTCCCCCGCCGCCATCTGCCAGTCGATGAGGGAACAGCGCGACGGCAGTCATCTCTAGTGCGGACATGCCGATACCCGCGCCGGTCCACACGTAGGCCCACGAAAACGCGACGACGGCGACAATGCCGAGCGCGGTGATCACGCGCTCGCGCCCCACGGCAATTTCGAAGCTGCTCATGCCGCGGCGCGATGCCGGATCGGTCCTTTGTTATTCAGGTGCAGTTGCGCGAACTGCGCATAAGTCCCCTTCAAATCCAGTGCGATGTTTCCCTGCGAGCGGCTCGTGCCGGAGCCGATCTCGGCAAGTTCGTATTCGAACCCGTGAGGCAGGTCGATCCGGACGCGGTGCTCGTCGCCCGTTACTGGATTGCGAATCGGTTCACCGACGACGTCGAATACACCCTCGACATGAACCCGGCCGCGCCTGGCGTCGACATCGACGTCGAAGTCGATTTTCGTAAAGATCGGGTCGAATGCATGCTCGACCGTCGATGCAAAAACGGCGAACATCGTCGCGAACGGCTCGGTGTCCTGCCCCGTCATGATTTTCAAAATGGCTTCTCGTTGCGCGGGGCTAGCTCGTTCGTCGACGATCGGCTGGCACTTGCCCTTGCCTTCGTGGATCGGCCCAGGCCACTGAAACACGACCGCAAGCTTGACGCCATCTAGCGGCACGTCGCCGTAATAACCGTTGCTGATCGAGATGGCGCCCATTGCTTCGCAGAAACCGTTGTTCGGCAGGGCGTTGAACTGGCAGGGGCAGCCGTATGAGCAATTGCAATTGACGAGTTCGGTGCCTTGAATTTCCCAGGGAGTCATGGTCGTCCTCCTTGTGCCCCGCGACGGGTCACGTGGCTCGAATCTAGTGTATGCAGGGGAAAAGGAAAGTTAAAGCCTGGGCTGAGGCGCGCGGGCTGTTACTTGCTGCCGGCAAGCGTTGTGCTCGACCGGTAGCGCAGCAAGTGATCCGTGCCAGACTCGGACAGCCAGACTTCTCCCGGGCGGCCCATCATCTGGCGTACGTTCGCATGCGAGCGAGGCAGCGCAAACGTCTCGAATCGTTCCGTTTGCGGGTCGAAGCGCACGAGCGCGTTAGCGCTCCATTCGCTGAGCCAGACGATGTCCTTGTCGTCGACGAATATTGCATACACATGCGGATCGGCGCCCGGCAGTTTCCATTCGCGCCACCGATGCGCTGCCGGGTCGAACACTCCCACCTTTCCCGCGTTCCACTCGCTGATCCAGACGCGACCTTTCGAATCGGACCATACGCGGCGCGCTCCCTGTTCCGGTGTCGGCGGCTCGATGACTTGAGCCGTGCCGCTCACCGGGTCGATGCGGCCGAGGTAGTTGCCAGCCAGTGAAGCGAAGTACACGCTGCCGTCAGGGGTGACACAGATTCCATAGGCACCCGGCCCGCGCGGTGCATCGAACACGCGCATTTTGCCGGTTGCCGGGTCTAGCTCACCGTAGATTCCGCCTTGTCCTGTAAACCACAGATGTCCGCGTTTGTCGAAAACGGCGGTGTTCAGGTTGGCGTTCTGTCGGTCTTTGGGCAACGGGAAACGCGTGACAGCAAGTGTCTTCGAATCGACACGTACGATCGCGTTCAACCCGCCATCGGTGATCCATGCGGCTCCGTCCGGACCGACGATCACGCCATGCGGTGCCGATCCGTGGCCGAGCGCAATCCGCTCCGTCTTGCCGCTGCGCGGGTCCAGTCTTCCGACCGCGCCTTGCGCCTGCGCGGTGTACCAGACGGCACCGCCAGGCTCTGGCGCGACATCGTGCGGTGCGCTACCGGACGGCACGGCAAACGAGTCGAACGAAGGGGACTGAGCCTGTACCGAAGCTGTGACTAACATCGCGCCGGCGAGAACCGACGCAAAGTATTGCGAGAAACGGAGCGCGTAGATTTTCTTCGCCGGTACTCGCGCCGATGCGTTTGCGATGTGAATCACGTTTGCCTCCGTAACCAGAGTTGGCTTGCACATGCGCGCCATGTTTATTGTGGCACTTACCGGAAGAATTCTCGGGTTCTTCACAGACGATGCCCGTGTCAGCCATTGGGCTGCGGTACGCGCAATCACGCGGCACGTGATGACGAAAACCGACCCGCCGCACATGTAAGGTGCACTGATCGACGAGACCTTTTCAGCGCTTCGACGAACGTAGATCTGGTTGGCGTTTGCGTCATACACACGTCATCAACTGGACACACGACCCATTGCGACGCATTCAACGTGGACAGTTTGATCCGTCCTTTGTAATTACGCACACACCTCTCGGCGACATCGGTCCCCGCAAGTACAAGAGAAAGCATCGGCCCGGCGCGTAACTTTGGCGTCGACATTCGATGCCAGCGAACTGCTGCGTAAAGGTACGCTGCGATTGGCATGGGAAGCGCGAGAGATGGCACGAAAATACACGTCGCGTCCGGCTCGCATCGCTTTCGTCTGGAATATCCATTGCTGCCCTAAACGACGTCTGTGCGAATCGACCAGCTGATCCGATGGAGAAAACCCTCCGCGGCTGGTTGCGTAGCATTGGGACGACGTCAAAGACGCTGGGAACCACGCGGTCGAACGGCCTGGCAACGCACAGGTATTCGAAACCGGTACGACGCCCGGGGGCATAAGCGGAGGGTCATGTGGTAGCGCTGCCCGCTCCGACTCACGACTTCCATCAATCGAGGGAGCAGGGTCGGGCAGGCTTGCGCGTAACCGGAGCAACCTGATGAAAGCTGTTGTCTATCGAGGGCCGCGCGATGTCAGCGTGGAGAACGTGCCCGATCCAAAAATCGAGCGTCCGACTGATGTGATCGTGCAGATCAGAAGCACCAATATCTGCGGTTCGGATCTGCATATGTTCGAAGGCAGGACCGACTTTGAAAAGGGGAGGGTTTTCGGGCATGAGAATCTCGGCCAGGTCACCGAAGTGGGGCAGGCCGTTGAACGTTTGAAAGTCGGTGACTGGGTGTGCATGCCGTTCAATATCAGTTGTGGGCATTGCAGGAATTGCGAAAAGGGATTGACCGCATTCTGCCTTGCTGCCAATCCTGAGCCCGGCATGGCAGGCGCTGCGTTCGGCTTCGCCGACATGGGACCCTATCAGGGCGGACAGGCGGAATACCTGCGCGTTCCTTGGGCCGATTTCAACTGCCTGAAGCTGCCTCCTGATGCCGAGGAAAAGCAGAACGACTATGTGATGGTGGCCGATATCTTCCCGACCGGATGGCATTGCACCGAGCTCGCCGGAATGAGGCCGGGCGATGCAGTCGTCATCTATGGCTCGGGTCCAGTCGGACTGATGGCCGCGCATGCAGCGATGGTCAAGGGCGCCTGCAATGTGATGGTGGTCGATCGTCATCCCGACCGGCTCCGTTTGGCGGAATCAATCGGTGCAGTCGCCATCGACGATTCGAAGTGCAATCCAGTCGAGCGGATCAAGGAGCTCACTCATGGGCTGGGTGCCGATGTCGGCTGCGAGTGCGTCGGCTATCAATGCCATGATCCCGCCGGAAAGGAGGTTCCGAATCTGACCATGAATAATCTCGTCCAGTCGGTGAAGTTCACCGGCGGTATCGGTGTGGTCGGGGTATTCACACCGCAGGATCCCGGCGCACCCGATGACCTGGCCAAGAAGGGGCAGATTGCGTTCGACTGGGGAATGTGCTGGTTCAAGGGCCAGCATATTGCCACTGGTCAGTGCAACGTCAAAGCCTACAACCGCCAGTTGCGCGATCTGATTCATGCGGGTAGGGCGAAACCCTCTTTCATCGTTTCACACGAGCTCGAACTGAGCAGGGCGGCTGAGGCCTACCAGCACTTCGACTCGCGCGACCACGGTTGGACGAAAGTAGTCCTGAAGCCAGCGGGATGAGGGCGTTTTCTCATCAGTGAGTGCATGGCGGAGACCTGCATGCAAGCCGGGTTCGACGAAGGTCCAACCGGCCCGGTTTGCGCAGGTCGATCGCAGCGCGACCCGCGATTCGCGCGAGGAGCACGACTGCGCATTCGCGCGGCCATGCCTAAGCATTTATTTGTAGTGTGTTTGGGTTTGCGGTGCCAGAACAGTGTCTCTGTGCGTTCCCGTCACAATCTGTTTTTGACTATTCAGATCCATCTACGCACTGCCGTAAACCCTGAGAGTAAGCGCCCGACCGCAGACCGCAATAGTGCCCTACACGATGCGCACGGTACGGTACCCACTCCTTCTCTCAGACTTGCATGAAACTCGCATTCAAGCTCCCCCTCGGTTTTGCCGCGGCACTCTTCCTGATGTTCGCCGGCGCGATGTACGGCCTGTACTCGATGCATCGCTCGCTTGGCGAGTACGACGAGCTTGTGCGCATACACGTCGCGAATGAGCGAATGGCCGCAAATATCCTTGTGAACTTCAAACTGCAAGTTCAGGAATGGAAAGACGTGCTGTTGCGTGGCAAGGACCCCGCGAAACTCGACAAGGGCTGGGCCGCCTTTGAAAAACAGGAACGCCTTGTCGACGAAGAAACGAAAGTGTTGCTTTCAGCGCTTGATGAACCTGGAACGCGTGCGTTGGTCGAGCGGTTTGGCAACGCGCATACAAGCATGGGGAACGGCTATCGCAAAGGACTGGAAGCGTTCAAGGCGAACGATTTCGAGCCGACAGTCGGCGACCGGGCCGTCGCCGGCGTCGATCGCGAGCCGGCGCGTTTGCTCGGTGAAGTGGTCGAGCAAATCGCGACGAAGACAGCGGCGATGTCGGCGCAAGCCGACCAAGACGCGCGTCGGGCCGGCGCAATCAGTCTGGTGTTGATGATGGGGGCCTTCGCCGCGGGATTGAGCGGTGCGATGCTGTTCAGCCGCTCAATCACGCGACCGCTTGCCACTGCGGTAGAGGTAGCGCGCACCGTTGCGCAGGGCGACCTCACTTCGAAGATAGATGTAGATCGCTCGGACGAACTCGGCGCTTTGCTGAGAGCACTCGCCGACATGCAATCCAGCTTGCTAAGCGTCGTGAGTACGGTGCGTCACAACGCGGACGGCGTTGCGATGGCGAGTTCGGAAATCGCGGCAGGCAATCTGAGTTTGTCCGCACGTACGGAAGAGCAGGCCGCCTCATTGGAGCAAACGGCCGCCAGTATGGAAGAACTGACAAGCACGGTGCGCCAGAATGCCGGGAACGCGGGACTCGCGTCGTCGCTTGCTGAAAAGGCATCTGACACTGCGAGCTCCGGCGGCACCGTGATGCTGAGCGTGGTCAGGACTATGGAAGGTATCAGCGAGAGCTCGTCGGAAGTGAGCGAGATCATCGCGGTCATCGAGGGTATTGCTTTTCAGACAAACATTCTGGCACTCAACGCGGCCGTTGAGGCGGCCCGCGCCGGCGAACAAGGGCGAGGTTTCGCAGTTGTCGCTGGCGAAGTGCGTGCGCTTGCGCAGCGAAGCGCGGCTGCCGCGAAGGAAGTAAAAGCATTGATCAGCCAGTCATCGCAGCGCGTGGCGGCGGGCGCTGAGCTTGTGCACAACGCTGGTGGAATCATCGACGATATCGTGCAGTCAGTGCATCAGGTAAAGACAGTCATTGCTGACATCTCGGCCGCGTCGAGCGAGCAGAGTACCGGTATCGAACAGGTCAACCACGCCGTCGTACAGATGGACCAGGTGACCCAACAGAACGCTGCACTGGTCGAACAGGCGTCGGCGGCGGCTCAGGCGATGTCGGAGCAGGCGCGCTCTCTGCGCGACGCCGTCGCGGTGTTCCGCACGAACCATGCACCGCAGTTCGCTGCGCTCGTCTAGTGCGTAAGAGGAAGGCCGGCGGCGCGGCGAACTACGGCCGACGCTGCCACCCCGAGCAAGTTTTGTGAGTGGTGACTTCGTCGGCGCGCCTGGCGCGGCGAAAGACATGCCCGGCGCCAAGCAGGTGAAGTCATCTTGAGCCGTATCCATTGATCCCCTGCATCTAGAGATGGCGGGCAATCCGTGAGCGACCGGCACGCGGCACTACGCCACCTGATATCGCCACCCGGCCCTGTGCTGGCGCTCGCGCGACACTCTCGCCGATCGCACACTGATTGCCAATGATCGGCGAGAACGGCCGTTCGACACGAAGGCCAGCCTCCGGCCCCAAAAACCGCGCAGACAACGCTCTCCCGCCTTTCCTCGGAAGAAAGGCGATTCTTCGTCTCCCGTCCCCCTTACAGCAAAATTCATACTATTCGCCGCAAACGCAGCAGTTCTCAAATCGCAGGCCGATATAGCGAGTAGGAATTGCAGCCTGCAACACAGTGACCGGAAATAATTGCTGATTTCCTCTCTTCTTGAGGTCTGCGCCTAGTGCGTAGCGCAACGAAGGTCAATGTCAGCATCGCCAGGTCTTACGCGCTGAAGCAGGCCAAATCCGCAGTGGAGTTTGGGAAGCGATGTTCTTGATCGTTAGCAGCCCGAACGAAATTCAAAGCTATTTATCGATTGAGAAAATCACCATGGTTAAGCGGCGTCAATTTATTGGAGGGCTCGTTGCCCTCGGCGGAAGTTGTGTTCTTAGCGCCTGCGGTGGAGGTGGAGGTGAGGACAGCGAGGTTGCCGCGCGCGCCGCGAGCGGCAATTCCGCCGCACGTGCCACGGCGCGCACCACCGCCTCGCCTTCGGCAAACGGCACGGCCATGCCGCCCGCCAGCTCCATCATCGACAGCGCGGGCGCGGTCTGGACCATTACGGGCGGCGTACTTTATAAGAACGGTGTAGTAGCGGGAAACAACTATAACGTTGCGCTCGCCATGTACTACACCGGAGCCGTCTACGCCGAAAACACATCCGGCGAGTTTTACCAATGGAACGGTACGGGCTGGATCAGGTGCGCCGATCCTCGGCTGACCGGCGGCACTTCGGCAGACGGCACCACGATGCCGTCCGCGCCTTACATCATCGACAGTACGGGCGCAAAGTGGACCCTGGTGAACGGCGTCGCGTATAAGAACGGCGTGGTGGCGGGAACGAACTACAACGTATCGATCGCGCTGTGGTACGGCGGCAAAATCTACCTGCGCAATACCAGCGGTCAGTTCTATGTCAACGCCGAGGTCAAGGCTCAATGGCTCGCCTGCTCGGACCCGCGCGTTACTACGGCACCGGCCGCGGGTTCGTTCTACGGCATGAACGGTCACCACGACTACCTGTACACGCCCACGCAACTCGTCACTATTCTCAAGACGATGGGCTGCACAATCTATCGTGTCGGCTGCACGGCGGACTCATCGCAACTCGGCCCGGTGTCCGACATCGCGCGGACATTCCAGACGGCAGGACTTCAGGTGTTCGCGTTGATCCAGCAAGGCATCTACGCCAACGACGGCACTCTCTATGCAAGCGAGTCGGCGGCTTACAGCGCGGGCTTCAGTTCCGGCGCGACGGTAGCTCGCGCACTCATGCCATACGGCGTGACGATGTACGAATGCGGCAACGAACTGACCCGTGACAGAGCGATCATTCTCGACGACACCAACGCCGGCACCAAGGCTGCCGACTTCAACAACACCAACTGGCCGCTTCTGCGCGGCGTCTTGCGCGGCATGATAGACGGCGTGAAGTCAGTACAGCCATCGGCGAAATGCGGCGTCAATTTTTGCGTGAATGATATCGGCGCATCCGATGCATTGTGGGAAGGCAATCAGCCCGACAGCAGCACGGGTTACCCCAAGGTTCGTTGGGACATCACCACCTGGCATAACTACGAAGTTTATGGCGACATCTTCGCGATTCCCGCCGACGGCCAGAGTCCGGGGTTCGATCTGCCGACGTACTGCAAGGCGCGTTATGGCGTGCCGTTCATCATCAGCGAGTGGAACACGGGTCCGGAGCGGACGCAGGCCTATCGGGCAAATTACATCACGAGCCAGTTGAGCGAGTTCTATTCCGCGAGAAAGACTCACAGCATCCAGTCGGTCATGTTGTATGTGCTCGATAGCGGAAACGATACGTACGGCATCATGCTCGACGGCACGCCCATCACTCCGTCGTATAGCGCGTTCACCGGCTTTATAAAAAGCAATCCGGACGTGTGAGCGGGTCCGACGTTTCGCGGATCAGCGCCGCTCGTTATCCTGCAATGCGCTTGAAACTGGCGTAGTAATCGTCGGTGTAATAGCAGTCGCCGGTCTGCTTGCGCGGTCCACCGCATACGATCCGGCGCTGCCCGCGATCCGTCGAGCCCGGGGTGCGAACCGTGTATGTGTGGTAGTAACCGCGCGGATGCTTGGGCAGCAAAAGCGCGCTGTTACGAAACAGCACGCCGTCGTCCGCAAAAGGGAAGGGACCGCCCGCTGCGATCAGCCGCAGTGTCTCGGCTGCTTCCCCCGGCAACTGCGCCTTGGTGACGGTGCCCAGTGCGCCCGTCGCTTGCGCGCCTGATGCGGTGAGTGTACCGCTCGCGCCCTGCGCTGGCTGAGCCGGCGACTGGCTCGCGGATGCGCCCGATGCCTCAGTGACGTTTTGCGAACCGCCCTTGCCGCATCCGCCGAGGATCGCGCTCATGGCGACGATGCATGAGAAAACCCACGCGCTTTTCACGAAACGATCCTCCCTCGTTGACCAGCACTCGACGACCAGGACAGATGTAAAGGTATCGCTAATGGCGGAGCGAATCAACGTTCGACCGGAAGTCGGCATTCGGCACGCGACAACCATGCCCCCGCCATAAAGCGCCTTCAATTGTCAGTGGCCGGTTCGCGCCGGGCGCTCCTGCGCAGGATATCGGCGGGTACACCATACGTCCGCACGAACGCGCGGCGCATACGTTCGCGGTCCGCGAAACCCGTTTCCTGCGCCACCACGTTAATGGTGTGACGGCCTTGCTCGATCATGAATCTGGCTGCTTCGAGGCGCAACTGTTCGACAGCTTTGGCGGGCGACTGACCGGTCTCGGTGGCGAAGGCGCGGCTGAACTGGCGCGGGCTGAGGTTTGCGACATTCGCAAGTTCCTCGATGGTGAGTGGATTGCGCAGGTTGCGGCGAATATGCGCGAGGACCAATTCGATCCGATCGGATTTCGGCGTCATGTCCAGCAGTGCTGAATGCTGCATCTGGCCACCCAATCGCCGCTGATTCATGACGAGAAGTCTGGCAACCATTTTTGCGGCGTCCGGGCCGAGGTCGTTGTCGAGCAAAGCCAGGGCGAGGTCGATCCCCGCCGTCATTCCCGCCGAAGTCCACAGTGGACCGTCGTTGACAAATATCCGGTCTTCTTCCGTGCGGACATTCGGGAAGCGCGCCCTGAATTCGGACGCGTGTGCCCAATGCATGGTTGCGCGTCTGCCATCCAGAAGTCCTGCCTCGCCGAGGACAAATGCGCCACTGCAGATCGAAGCTACTCGTCTCGATGCTCTCGCTGCCTCTTTCACGAACGCAACCACGGGAGCATCGGCAGCGGGCATTTTCATTTCAGTAATAGAGCCCACGATGACCGTGTCGAATGCCGGATCGCCGAACGCTTCGGTTTCCAACGTCATACCGCCCGAAGATACAACCGGACCGCCGTGTTCGGACAGCAGATGGACCTCGTAGCACGGGCCTCTCGGCGGCAAGTTCGCGATCTCGAACACCGTAAGAGCCGCGAGGCTCAACATCTGAAATCTTCTTGGCACTACAAAGCCAATCCGGTGCATATCTGATTCCGCCGTACGCAGTATGAACGTGGTGTGAACGAACGCCGTCTGGGTCGAATTCCCCGATGGCGGACCTGTGAATCCAGATAGCCAGCTTACTGCGGTCGGGCCACGAATGTCTTGAATGGTGGCAACAACGACATGGATCGTAATGGCTCGCGACGTTAAGGTTCAAGCACTTCTCTTAATCGCATCGCAGCTAGCCAAAGGAACATCATCATGTCGAAAATCGTCCGCGCCGCAGCAGTCCAGATCGCGCCTGTCCTGTATAGCCGGGAAGGCACTGTCGATAAAGTCGTCAAAAAGATTCTCGAACTCGGCAAGCAGGGCGTCCAGTTCGCGACGTTTCCCGAAACCGTCGTTCCCTATTATCCGTACTTCTCGTTCATCGAATCGCCTTTTGCAATGGGCGCCGAGCATTACAAGCTGCTCGAACAGGCGGTGACCGTTCCGTCGGATACGACTCGCGCAATAGGCGAAGCGGCGCGCCAGGCCGGAATGGTTGTATCGATTGGCGTCAACGAACGCGACGACGGCACGATCTACAACACGCAACTATTGTTCGACGCCGACGGCACGCTCGTGCAGCGGCGTCGCAAGCTCTCGCCGACCTACCACGAGCGAATGGTATGGGGAATGGGCGACGGCTCAGGCCTGCGTGCAGTCGATACCGCTGTGGGCCGGGTCGGTCAACTGGCGTGCTGGGAGCACTACAACCCGCTCGCGCGTTATGCGCTGATGGCCGACGGAGAGCAAATCCATTCGGCGATGTATCCGGGTTCGTTCGCCGGCGATCTTTTCTCAGAGCAGATCTCCGTGAACATCCGCCAGCACGCGCTGGAGGCGGGAGCCTTTGTGGTCAATGCGACCGCCTGGCTGACGCCCGAACAGCAACAGCAGATTCTGCACGATACCAATACAACCCAGATCGGCCCGATCTCGAGCGGCTGTTTCACCGCCATCGTTTCACCGGAGGGCGAGTACATGGGTGGCGCGCCGCTGCGTGAAGGAGAGGGCGAGATCATCGCCGATCTGGATTTCTGGCAGATCGACAAGCGCAAACGGATGATGGACTCGCGCGGTCATTACAGCCGTCCCGACGTGCTTGGGCTCGTAATCGATCGGACACCGAAGCTTCATGTTATCGAGCGCTCGGTGCGTGCAGCGGGAGAAGAGCCAGCCAGCGACCTGGAAGAGATCGCGTGAACCGCGTGTGCAATCGCGCAATACCGTCGTCGAATGCGCATCTCGCGAGTGCGATGCGCGAGACGCTTGTGAGTCAACCTGGCCACTTCGAGCCATCAACGCAGGAGTAAGCAAAATGGACTTCAACGATGTCATGCTGGAGCGCAACGCCGACTTCGCAAACACCACGTTTGCGCCCGATCTGAAGATGATGCCGTCGACGGGAACGGTGGTGGTCGGCTGTGTCGACCCTCGCGTCGATCCCGCGAATGTGCTGGGCTTGAAGCAGGGTGAGGCGGCCGTCATTCGCAATGTCGGTGGCCGGGTGAACAAACCGTTGCTTGAAACGCTTGCAGTGCTGAGCGTCGTCGCGAAAGCTGCAGGACGCCCGGACGGTGCGCGCAATCTCGTCCTGCTGCAACACACCGATTGCGGAATTATCGGCTGCTACAAGCACGCGCCCGCCTTGCTCGCGAAGCATCTCGATGTCGAGACGGACGCGCTCGATAAGCTCGCTGTCACGGAGCCATACGAGGCGGTGGCGCTCGATGTCGCCGCACTGCGCGCGAACAGCAACCTTCCCGATAACCTGATCGTGTCGGGACTGGTTTACGACGTCAAGACAGGCCTCGTCAAGGTCGTGGTTCCGCCTTCACCTCTGCGTGAGACGGCAGGCTGAAAGCCGCCTGGACGAAAGAGCCGGCACTTCGCCGAGCGAAGAGCGTCGCGCACGTGTTCACATTCCAATCTGGAGTATGAGATGAAGCATGATGTTTATCTGATTACGGGCGCTACCGGTGCAACGGGCGGTGCCGCTATCGAGGAGCTTTTGTCGAGCGGCGCACACGTGCGCGCACTGGTCCATCGCGACGACGAGCGCGCCGCATCGTTACGCACGAGCGACGTTGAAGTTGTTGTGGGCGATCTGCTCGACAGTCATGCGGTTCAGGCAGCGCTACGCGACGTGACAGGTGCCTATTTCGTGTACCCGATCATGCAACCGCAACTCGTCGATGCGACTGCGTATTTTGCTCACGCGGCGAAACTTGCAGGTGTTCGCTCGATCGTCAATATGTCGCAGATTTCCGCGAACGCCGACGCAAGGAGCCATGCATCGCTTGCGCACTGGTATGGCGAGCGCATATTCGATTGGTCCGGTGTTCCCGTTACTCATCTGCGGCCGACACTCTTCATGGAATGGCTGAGTTACGGATTTCAGCGCTCGGAGATAGCGAACCATAACGTGCTGCGCGTTCCCGCCGGTAGCGGCCGTCACGCACCGATCGCCGCCGCCGATCAGGGACGTGTGATTGCTCGCATCCTGCTGAACCCTGAGTCTCACGCGGGCAAGACATATCCGTTGTTCGGCGCGGAGGAACTGGATCACGATCAAATGGCGAGAATAGTCGGCGATGCGCTCGACCGCCCAATGCGTTATGAAGCAGAGAGCGTCGAATCGTTCGAGGCGCGTCTCAACCAGTTTGGGTTGCCGCCGTATTTCATCCAGCACATTACGTCGGTGTATAGCGGCTATCAGGCGGGCGAGTTCGCCGGCACTAACGATCTGGTCGAACAGATAACGGGCCGAAAGCCGATTTCCGTCCGCGATTACGTCATTGCTAACCGTGAGGCTTTCCAGCCGGGAACGCAACGTTAAGCGCCGCTGAGATGTTCGCTCGACGGTCGCCGCGGTTAAGGCGCCCGTGTGCGCCAGACTCGCGGACGAGTCCGGCGCAACGAAACCGAACCAAACGGCCAACCGCATCAGATCTTCGGATGCTGATCGCGCACGGGGCTCACGGATTCGAGCAATGACGCGATATGGAGGATGGTGGACTCCGCCTGCCAGCTGCCGACGATCTGCACATTGATAGGCAGTGCGTCCTTGCTCGTGCCGAATCGCATCGAAATGCCAGGCAAACCGGTCACGTTGAGCGGAACCGTTGCGCCCTGCAGATACCTGGCGTCGACGGTTTCACCGTTGATCGTGAACGTGTCGACGCCATGTTTGTGTGCAGGGATCGGCAGGACGTGGGTAATCAACGCGTCGTATCTCGTGAAGTATTCGGCGTAGCCGTCCCGCAGACGCTCGGCGGCCTGTTCGGCGTCGATATAGTCCTTCATGGACGTGTCAGGCAGCGCGAGCATTGTTCTCGCCATCTTGTACAGTTCGTCCTGAGCGTGGCCCGCCGTGGCTTCCGCGAACGCGGGCTTCATTTCCATAACGTGCAGGCGGTTGAACACATCCAGAGCGAAGTCACGTTCCAGCGCGGGAATACTGACGGGCTCAACGATGCAGCCCACGCTCCTGAGCGCTTCCGCCGCCGACTGCACCGTCGCGGCGACTTCGGGATCGACCGGTCCGAAGCCCGGCCCAACCATCCAGCCCACTCTCAACGGTCGATCATGCGAACGCACGACGCCCGCATCGAATTGCACGGTGCTGCTCGCAAAAGCGTCCTGCCCGTCGGGGCCCGCCAACTGCGAGAAGGCGAGTGCAAGGTCGCGGATGCTACGCGCCATGGGACCTACATGCCAGAAGCGGCGCGGTGCCCGCGGCCAGATGCCGGTCATTGGTACTCGCCCGTGGGTTGCCTTAAGCGAGACGATGCCGGTCTGCGCGGCCGGCCCACGCACCGAGATGGCGAGATCAGTGCCGAGTCCCAACGGCGACATACCTGCTGCAATGGCCGCCGATTCGCCGCCGCTTGACCCCCCGGGGGTCCGGTCAAGGTCCCACGGATTGTTCGACCGACCGCTAAGCAGGTTATCGCTCTCAATCCAATAAGAGAATTCGGGCAGATTGGTTTTTGCGAGGAGAATGCCGCCTGCCTTTTTCAGCCGCGCAACGCTCACTGCGTCTGCGTCAGGCACGCGCCCTTTGAAAATAGGCGAGCCGCGCTGCGTCGGCACACCGGCTGTGTCGATCGAGTCTTTGGCAGTGAAGGGCACACCGTGAAGCGGCCCGAGCGTTTGTCCGGCGAGCACAGCCGCTTCGGCGGCTTGCGCGGCTTTCATTGCATCGTCTGCGACCGTAACAATGGCGTTGACCTTGGGATCGATCGCTTCAATCCGGTCAAGGTGCGCCTGCATGACTTCAACCGGGGAGATTTCGCGCTTGCGGATCAGTTCTGCCAGTCGCGTTGCATCCTGAAAAAAGATTTCCGAGCTCATAACTTCCTCTATCAGTGGTTGATTCAATGATGTGACTGACGTCCTACCTAACGTTCGATAGGCTGACGCCGCGTTAAAAAAGCCGACGGCTGGTCGGCCTCGAGTCGTTATACCTAACGTTTGTTAGGCTGGACTTTAGGCGCTACAATCCGCGCAGTCAACAGTTTTTTTGCGGAGACTTGCCATGAAGAATCAGGCCGCCGGAAGTTCGAGCGACAGAATCGTCGTCGCGGCTACAAGAATGGCGCAGGCCCACGGGTACGGCGGACTGAACATTCGCGACCTTGCGCAGGACGTGGGGATCAAGGCTGCAAGCATCTACCATCACTTCGCAAGCAAGGCAGACCTCGCTGCGGCCGTTGCGAAGCGTTACTGGGAAGATTCCGCGGCGGTGCTGGAAGCGCTTGCGACCGAGTCGGCGGATCCGCTTGTTAGCCTGCGTCGATATCCGGAGACATTTCGCAAGTCGCTCGAGAGCGACAACCGCATGTGCCTGAGCAGCTTCATGGCCGCTGAGTATGACGATCTCCCCGAAGGAGTGAAAAAAGAGGTTCAGGCCTTTGCAGACGTGAATGTCGCATGGCTGGAAAAAAATCTTCGAGAGGCGAAGATCGTCGACGCACAGCGGGCCCGCCAACGCGCCTGCGCCATCTATGCCGCAGTCGCCGGTGCGCAGCTCATGGCGCGTGGTCGCGCAGACATCGCGCTGTTCGACACGCTCATGGATAGTTATAGGCAGGCCGGGTTGTTGCCCGGCTGACGCTTCACCTCGGCGCGTCTAGACCCCAATGGCGGAATGCAGGCTGCCAGGAGCGATCGGCGTCTGTATTTCCGTGCCGTAACGTCGCCTGAGGACCCACCCCATTATTGCCATGCGCAATGCGGCTATTAAAGTCATTGCATTGCCAGCATGTACGCGGAGCCGTATCTTCGTTTGCGTTCAAGGAGACGCATATGAAGATCGCATTTCTAGGGGCCGGAGCGCTGGGTTGCGCAATCGGCTCCGCACTGACCGAAGGCGGCCATGAGACGTGGCTCGTCGACCGGTCCGCCGCGCACGTCGAAGCCATGTCCCGCGACGGTCTGCAAGTCGACGACGAGCGCGGCACGCGCCAGGTCAAGGTCCGGGCGACGATGAATCCGGCAGAAGTCGGCCCCGTCGACGTCGTTATCGTGCTGGTCAAGTCCTTTCACACCGATCAGGCGATGCGCGGCGCGCTCGCTCTCGTCGGTCCGGAAACGGTCGTACTGTCGTTGCAGAACGGTCTCGGCCACGAAGACGTGTTGAGCGAGATCGTCGGACGCGAGCGCGTGCTCGCCGGCAAGACGTATGTCGGCGGCGTCCTGAGAGGGCCCGGCCATATCCAGGCCGGCGTGACGGGCAAGCTCACGATCATCGGAGAACTCGACGGCCGCATCACGGCCCGTGCGCAAGCGATCGCGGATGCGTTCAACGCCGCCGGTCTAACGACCACGGTCAGCGACAACATTCTCGGCACGATGTGGGACAAGCTGCTCATCAACGTCGCGACGGGCGCGATCACGGGCATCACGCAGCTCACCTATGGCCAGCTCTACGATGAACCTGTTCTGAAAGCGACGTCGCTTGCGGCCGTAGAAGAAGCAATGGCAGCGGCCCGGGCCGCCGGCATCACGCTTTCCATCACGAATGCCGAAGACGCCTGGAACATGGCCGCCGAAGGTCTTCCGCCCGCATTCAAGACATCGATGCTGCAAAGCCTCGAAAAGTCTTCCATCACCGAAATCGACTTTATCAACGGCGCGGTCGTGCGCTGGGGCGAGCGCCTCGACGTGCCGACTCCGGTGAACTCGACGCTCGTCGCCTGCATCAAGGGCATCGAACGGGCGATGACGGACCGCCAGAAAGTAGGGGCCGCAGCATGAGCGCGACGAGAGCCTATCTGGAACACGTCGCCATCTGGGTGAAGGACATTCAGTGGCACATCGGCTTCTTCGAAAATGTGCTCGGCATGACGATGCGAGAAGTCGACGGCACGCGCGAAGAGCCGCGTCAGTACTGGACGCTGGGCGGCCTGCAGTTCATCAGCGCGCCGCAGCATGAGGGCCCAGAGGGACGGCTCGCGCATCTCGGCGTCATGTGCGAAGACCTCGAAGCCGCGCTTGCCGCCGCGCAAGCGTTCGGCGTCACAGAAATGCCGCAAGGCCGCAACTGGCTGCGTCTGCCCGACGGCCTCGCTGTCGAACTCATTCAGGCTAAACCTGCTACGTGCGTCGCGCAGGCGCTGGCGATCAACCCACGCGCGGAGGCGTGAGCATGAGCACCACTACCATCACCGAAAAATACTGGGACGATGCGCGGGAAGGCGACGAGTGCGTGAGCCCCAGCTATACCGTCACGAAAGAACGCATCCTCGCATACGCCGATCTCACAGGCGATCACACGCCGGTGCATGTCGACGAGGAATACGCCAATGCGAGCCATTTCGGTTCGATCGTCGCGCATGGTCTCTTCGGATTGTCGATTGCCGACGGCCTGAAGACGCAAAGCGACTATCGCTTTCTGCCTGGCATGTCGCTCGGCTGGACGTGGGACTTTTTGCTGCCGATCAAGGCCAACGACGTGCTGCATGTGAAGTTCCGCGTCGGCTCGATGCGCGCGAGCAAGAGCCGTCCGGACTGGGGCATCGTCGTGCTGCCGTCGGAATTGATCAACCAGAACGGCGAAGTCGTTCAACGCGGCGAACATCGTCTGATGATCCCGCGCCGTCCGGGAGCGAAATGATGCAGGCGCGTCCACTCGAAGGTATCCGCGTTGTCGATTACAGCCACTTTCTCGCCGGTCCCTATGTCGGCCGATGCCTTGCGGCGCTCGGCGCGGAAGTCATCAAGGTCGAGCGTCCCGGCAGCGGCGACGCGGGCCGTCAGCACGCCACCGTCCTTGACGACCAGCAAAGCGCCTACTTCCTGCAGCTCAACATGGGCAAGCGCGGCGTGAGCGTCAACATGAAAGATCCGCGCGGCAAGGCGTTCATGCAGCGTCTGTGCGATTCCGCCGACGTGTTCATCGAGAACTACCGGCCGGGCGCGCTGGACAAGCTCGGGCTCGGATACGCCGCGTTGTCCGAGCGTAATCCGGGTCTCGTCTACTGCTCGATTTCCGCGTATGGACATACCGGACCGGACGCGCATCGCGCGGGCTTCGGCCTGATTGCGGAAGCGAAGAGCGGCATCATGCAGATGATCGGCAACCCCGGTGAGCCGCCGCCGCTCATGCGCATTTCGCTCGGCGACATGTACACCGGCATTCATGCGGTCGCGGCTGTCAACGCCGCGCTGCTCGGCCGGGTGAAGAGCGGACGCGGCCAGCACATCGACATGGCGCTGTATGACGCGCTCTTTTCGATGCATGAATATGCGGTGCAGTGCTACACGATGCAAGGCGTGGTGCCGGAGCAAACGGGCCACGACATGCCGACATCGACGTTGTACGGCGTGTTTCGCGCGGCCGACGGCGATCTCGTCATCGCGGCACAAGTGGACGATTCGTGGAAGCGCTTCGCGACACTCGTCGAGCAACACGGTGGTCCGGTCGGCTTCGGCAACGACGAGCGCTTCCATAGTCTGAACGGACGGAATGCGAATCGTGAAGCCATTCTCGCAGTCGTTCAACCGTGGGTAGCTGCGCGGCCTGTCGCGGAAGTGCTGGCCTTGCTCGACAGCGTCGATGTGCCGAGCGCGAAGGTTCAGCGCATCGATGAAGTTGTCGCCGATCCGCAGATCGTCGCCCGTGGCATGGTGATCGAGCAGGACCATCCGCGCTTCGGAAAACTGCGTCTGCCGAACCTGCCGTTCCGCTTCTCCGACTGCGATACGTCGATACGCGAAGTCGGCCCCGATCTCGGGCAGCACAACGAGGAAGTGGCTCAGTCGCTGGGCTTCAGCGCGGCAGAGATCGACGCGATGCAGACCGATGGCGTGCTCTTCTCGAAGCCGGGTGCGCAATGAGCGATCGATACGCGGTAATCGGCAATCCGATCGGACATACGAAATCGCCGCTGATCCACGGTCTTTTCGCAGAAGAGACCGGACAGGACATGACGTATGACGCCATCGAAGGGCCGCTGGATCCGGCCAATGCCTTCGACGATACGGTGAGAACTTTCATCGCTGCGGGCGGCAAGGGCATGAACGTCACTGCGCCGTTCAAGCTACAGGCATTCGCCATGGCCGACGAGCGCAGCGAAAGGGCTGCGCTCGCGGGGGCCGTCAACGCGATGAAGTTCGAGAACGGGCGCATAGTGGCGGAGAACTTCGACGGCGTCGGACTCGTGCGCGACATTGAAATCAACCTGCATCAGCCGATGGCGGGTAAGCGCGTGCTGGTCCTGGGCGCGGGCGGAGCGGTGCGCGGCGCGTTGCTGCCGTTCATCGCGGCGCAGCCTGCGCGACTCGTCATAGCGAATCGGCACGTGGACAAGGCGAAGGCGCTCGTCGAACAGGTTGCGGCGGGCGCAACACTCATCGCGTGCGGCTATTCGGAGCTTGAATCGATGGGACAGTTCGACCTCGTCGTCAACGCGACGTCCGCGAGCCTGACCGGGCAGCGGCCGCCTGTTCCGCCGAGCGTTTTCAGCGCGAGCGGCACGGCGTATGAACTCGCGTACGGAAAGGGTCTCACGCCGTTCCTGCGGCTAGCGCGTCACGCGGGCGTGCAAGGTGTCGCGGATGGCGTCGGCATGCTGGTCGAACAGGCCGCCGAAGCGTTCGCATGGTGGCGAGGCGTGCGTCCGCGCACGCACGCGATCATCGACCAGCTCACGGTTCCGCTGGATTGACGGGACGAGAAAACACCGCGTTCAAAGCGAGACATATGACGGAATTTCGTTATCGCGAGTAGGCTGTGGCTTATAACCGGTCGTCGCGTTCGCTATCGTGTTCAATCTGATCTCGATGTGAGCGATTCACGCCGGCTCGGAAGACACGGAGAGTGATATGAAGAAAACGCGTATCGCCGTAGCGGGTGCCGGCTATATCGGTCTCGAGCATATTCGTGTCGTCCGGGAAAACGCGACTTGCGTCCTGTCGGCGGTGGTCGATCCGTCGGACGCGGCGGCCGACATTGCCGCGAAAGCACATGTGCCGCATTACCGCTCGCTCGGTGAACTCTTCAGACAAGATCGTCCCGACGGTGTGGTTCTTGCAACGCCGAACACGCTTCACCTGGAACACGCGCGCTTGAGCATGCAGGCAGGTGTGCCGATGCTGCTGGAGAAGCCGATAGCGTCCACGGTGGACGAGGCAGAAGCACTCGTTGCCGATGCCGACCGCTATGGCGCAAGCGTGCTGATCGGTCATCACCGCGCGCACAGTCCGATCATGGCGCGCGCAAAGGCGATCATCGACGAAGGCAGGCTCGGCTCGATAGTCGCGGTTATGGGCAGCGCAATGTTCTTCAAGCCCGATCAGTATTTCGAGGACGCGCCATGGCGCAAGGAACCGGGCGCAGGCCCGATTCTGCTCAACATGATTCACGACATCCACAACCTGCGGATGCTATGCGGCGACATCGTGGCGGTCCAGGCGTTTTCGTCAAACGTGACGCGCGGCTATGCAGTCGAGGATACCGTCGCCGTCAATCTACGTTTCGCGAGCGGCGCACTGGGCACGTTCCTGTTATCGGATACGGCCGCCAGCGCGCGCAGTTGGGAACAGACCTCGCAAGAAAACAAGGCCTACGCGTCCTACGCTGACGAAGACTGTTATGTGATCGCCGGCACGTTTGGATCATTGTCGATTCCGACCATGCGCCTCAAGACCTACGGGAAAGCTGAGGATCGATCCTGGTGGAAACCGTTCGATGTCGGCGTGGAGGACGTGATGCGCGACGATCCTCTCAAGTATCAAATGGAACACTTCGGGCAAGTCGTGCGAGGCGAAGCGAAACCCATCGTTACCGCGCGCGACGGCCTGCAAAATCTGCGCATCACCGAAGCGGTCGTGATGGCAGCGAAAACCGGCGCCGTTGTCGAAACGACGCCAGTCTAAACATCGTATGGATAACTCATGAAAACTTTCCTCATGCTGCACGGCATTAATCACAACATGTTTGGCAAGCGCGATCCGGTTCAATACGGAACTGCCACGCTCGCCGACATCGATGCTCAACTTCAGGCGCTGGCCACGGAGCTTGGCGTGACGGTGGAGAGCTACCAGACCAACAGCGAAGGGGACATGTGTGCGCGGATCCATCAGGCTTTCGTCGATAAAGTCGATGGCGTGCTGATCAATGCCGGTGCATGGACGCACTATAGCTATGGCATTCGGGACGCGCTCGCCATCCTGACCGTACCCATCGTCGAGATTCATATGTCGAACATTCACGCCCGCGAAGCCTTTCGCCACCATTCGGTGTTCGCCGAAATCGTGAAGGGACAGATTTGCGGCTTTGGTATAGACAGCTACTCGCTCGGACTGCGGGCGGCAGTGTCGGCTGCCACCTGATAGCTGATGCGCCGGGCGAGGCGCGGGGTGCAAGATACAGGAGTGCGCGCTTAAGCATAATTCAATGAATACAATGGCGACATTACTTTCGACAATATCGCCATGAATAGCCCCGAGCTACCTGATCTCAAGCTACTGCAGCTCTTCGACCTGCTGTACGACGTGCGGAGCGTCACGCGTGCTGCCGAGCAGCTTGGGCAGAGTCAGCCCACGGTCAGCATCTGGCTGGGGCGTCTACGGGAACACCTGCAGGACCCGCTGTTCGTCCGTACACCAGGCGGGATGACGCCGACGCCGCAGGCGGATGCGCTGATCGGACCGTGCAGGCAGATACTGGAGTCGCTTCGCCGGTTTTCGGCGTGGGAGATATCGTTCGACCCGAACACGGCAAAGCGCCGGTTTCGCATCTGCATGACGGATGCGAGTCACATCACGCTGCTTCCCAGGATGCTGGCACATGTGCGCGCCCACGCGCCGGGCATTCGGCTGGAAGCCGCGAGAATCGATGGGAACACGGAGCGCGCGCTCGAATCCGGCGAAGCCGATCTGGCGATCGGGCATATACCGTGGCTCGGCAGTGGCATGTATCAGCAACAGCTCTATATGCAGGACTGGGTCTGTCTCGCCAATCCTGACCATCCACGTGTGCGCACCAGGCTCAGCATCAAGCAGTACTGTCGCGAGGGGCACGTGACCATTGCCGCCGGGACGGGCGCGCAATTGCTCGAGCAGGCGCTGTTGCGCGAGAACATAGAACGGGATGTTGTGCTCGAGCTTCCGGGCATGCTCGGGCTCGGCTCGATCATCAAGTCGACCGATCTGATCGCCACGTTGCCACGAAACATCGGGGAGACATTGGCAAGAGTGAACGACATTGCAGTTCACTCCTGTCCGTTCCAGGTCGATAAATTCGCAGTCCGGCAGCATTGGCATGCGAAGTACCATCACGAGGCGGGCAATCGCTGGTTGCGCTCCGTTGTGGCCGACCTGTTTTCGAGCAGGAGTTAGGCTCGTGTGAGCCGGCCGATATGAAATGACCTGAGCGCCGTGCGAGCCGACACACATCGCGCTCTCAGGTCACAGAGCTCTTGCCTGCAAGACGCAGCACATCTTCCAGATCGTCGAGACCGACCGGTTTGGTCAGATGCAAATCGAAGCCTGCTGCTGCGGTCCGCGCGCGGTCTTCGCTGGTGCCGAGTCCTGTCATCGCCGCGATCACCGCGCCGGGCTCCTGCAGGGCTGCGCGAATCTGCGGTAACGCATCGAAGCCGGTGATCTTCGGCATCGAAAGATCGAGAAGGACAAGCGCTGGTTGCCACTGTTTCGCGAGCTCGACGGCAGCGGCGCCGTCGTACACTGCGCGCGATTCATGGCCGAGCACTTCGACGAGCGCGGCCATGCTGTCCGCAGAGTCGTTGTTGTCGTCGACAACGAGTACGCGCAGGTTTGCTTGTTGCGGTGCGACGGGCGGATTCTCGCGTGTCTCTTCGTCGGCAACTTCGCTTTCGTACCCCGGCAGCCATACTGTGAACGAACTGCCTTTGCCGCGTCCTGCACTACGCGCGTCGATATGCCCGCCGTGCAGATCCACGATTGCACGCGCGAGCGTGAGTCCAATGCCAAGGCCGCTTTTATCGGCCTGTTCTTCGGTCGGCGTTTCCTGCACGAACAGATTGAACATCGCATCGATCGCATCGGGCTCGATGCCGCGGCCGGGGTCGTCAATACGAATGGCGAGCAGCCGTGCTGATCGAAATACCGTCAAGTCGATTGACGCACTAATGGGACTGAACTTCGATGCGTTGTTCAACAGGTTCTGCACGACCTGCACCAGACGCGTGAGGTCGCCGTTCACGCGCATCGGCTCTTCGGGCATCGACACGTTCAATGTCTGGTTGCGCGCTGCCAGAAGCGGCGCACTGCCTTCTATGCTGAGCTGAACGACTGCCTGCAACGTGCACGGCGTAGGCGTGATGTGTACGCGGCCGAGCGTCACGCGCCCCGCATCGAGCAGATCGTCGACCAGACGGGTGAGGTGGGACAGCTGACGGTCTATAAGTTCGTGTTCTGGCAGAAATGCTTCGTGGCCCTTCGATTTGAGTTGCAGCATGCTAACGGCGTTGCGCAGTGGAGCGAGAGGATTACGCAATTCATGCCCCAGCAGGCCGAGGAACTGGCTCATACGCTGGCTGGATGCTTCGAGTTCTTCCATGCGCCGCCGCCGCGACATGTCACGCGTGATCTTCGCAAAGCCTTGCAGCGCGCCGTTGGGATCGCGCAGCGCCGTGACGATGGTGTTGGCCCAAAAGTTCGTGCCGTTCTTGCGCACACGCCACTCTTCCATTTCGCTGCGGCCCTCGCGCGCTGCCTGGTCGAGGTCTTTCTGCGGCCGGCCCACTGACACGTCTTCGGGCGTGTAGAAAAGCGAGTGTGGCTTGCCGATTACTTCATCGGCATGGTAGCCCATTACATGGACAGACCCGGCACTCCAGGTGGTGATGAACCCGTCGGCGTCGAGCAACGTGATGGCGTAATCGCTGATCGCATCGACAAGCACGCGAAAGCGCTTGTCGAGATCGCGCGCGTTAAAGCGCTCGGTGATGTCTCGCACGAAGTACGCGAGTTCTTTACTGCCGTCATATTGCACAGCGGCCACGGAAAGTTCTGCCGGGAATTCGCTGCCGTCGCTTCGCGCGGCAGTCAGTTCCGTGCGCGGACTGTGTCCGGGCTGCTTCCGGTCGAACTCGAAGATGTCCAACTGAGCGTACTCGGCCTTGCAGCGCTCGGGGAATAGCAGTGACAGCATGGGCTGGCCGATCACGGCGTCGCGTGAATAGCCGAACGTGCGGTTCGCCGCATCGTTCCAGTCGATGATGATGCCGTTCGAGTCCGTACAAATGAAAGCGTCATGCGTAGTGTCGAGCACGAGTCTGCGGCGGCGCAGGGAAGAGGCGAGCCTCTTGTCCGCGGCTTCGCGCAAACCGATTTCCGTACGCAGCTTTGCGATGGTGATCGCGTTTTCTTCGATCAGTGTCCGGTTCTCGGCAAATACGCGCTGATGCGCCATACCGGACGCGACGAGCGAAGTGATCCGCTCGAGAGTTTGAATGTCTTCGGCAGAGAACGCATCGTGGGTGTCGGCCATCAGCTTGACGACGCCTGCCACTTCCGCGTGGTAGGCAAGCGGCGCGACGATCATCGAAGCGGCTCCCACTCGCTCGCACGCCTGCCTGTCGACGCGAGGGTCGTTAGAAGTGTTGCGGCAATAGAGCAGCTTGTTCTCGACAGAGCACAGACCCGAGAGACTCCCCTCGCGCTTCAGGCGCAAACCGACGTGCCGCGCTATCGACCCGCTGCATGCGCGGTACACCATGTCGTCGCCGTCGACCCATTCCACTACCGATGCGTGGGCCGCGGGCACCAGATCGAGCAGCGCGTCGGTGACTACGGAAAAGAAGGTATCCAGATTCAGCTTGGTCGCCGCGATCTTCGAGTGGGCGTTAATAAGTTTGAGTAGCCGGGCGTTGGTAGAACGCTCGGCTGCGAGTTGTACGGCGATATCGCTTTCGACTTGCGGATCTTGACTTGTGGTCATCTTCAATAACTCCATGCGAGTGTCGCTCGCGTGGCAGAGTAAAACACATGCGATCTGGAATATTTATACACGTTTGCACGAGCAAGGTATGAGCCGAGCCGCAATTATGCTAAAGGCATGTCGTGACATATTTACATGCGGACTAAGGGACAATAGTAGCGGACCACTTCGTTGACAAGCCCACCGCGCGACTCCTTGCATGGTGCTGGAAGTTCGGGAAAACATGCGATCCGCACTCTCCTAAGTAGTCCTGATACGTACATCGGATTTGTAGAGCGCACAGTGAATTAGGTTGAAAGACGGGAACGAGCGCACGAGCGCCTTGTAGGAGAGCACGCTTTCTTGCACAAGGTATCGCCAATGGGAGAAAAAGCGAAATCGATGTTGATAGGCAACTTGCCGGTTTTCCATAGCGAGAATATTGCTGTCGATTGCCCGGCCGCTTGGTGTTGAGTTTGGATCTTGTTGGGGTTACCAATGCAGTGATTACCGCGCTCGGGACCGCGCCAATTCATGCACTCGCGCTCTCATCTTAACGGCACACTGCCAGCGACGTCGAACATGGATCCGCGAACGCTCACGTCGCACTTTTTTCGGTACAAATTACGCGTCCTTTTGTTCCATTTAGGTAAAAACAGGGTTTTTCTGGATACAAGGTAACGCGTCAGCGGACGATAGTGTGTACATGTTTAATTCGTCGGAGCAAAGCCGTGGCAGCGGGATTTCTTACTCATCAACAGATCTTCGATTCGAGCGTGGCGCATCTTATGAACCAGGGCAATGCCGCGCTGCTTCCGCGGGGCGGCGGCGCGTACCGCGGCCGTTGCGGCGGATGCCCGATCGGCGCAATGATCCGTCCGATCGATTACCGCACGTCGATGGAAGGCGTGCCGGTTCGCTATGTCCTCGCCGACGCGCTGCAGATTCCCACCTACATGGACGCAGGGGTCGCTGCACTGAAGCGCGCACTGTTGCGCGCACGCCTCAACATCTATTCGCCACAGACCGTCGAATTGTTGAGCTGTCTGCAGAACGTTCATGACGTCTTCGGCATCTGGGAATGGGACGAGCGGCTGCGCTCTATCGCGCGCAGATTCGGACTGTCGGCGAATAGCTTGCAGCGCGCTGCGTGAAGATGCGGAGCAGTTTCATGACAAGTCTCCAGCAGATCTTCACGACGGTTCGCTCGCATCTCCTCGCGCAAATGGCAGTGTCGGAAGACGACAGCGGCAGCTGTCGGTTGCGTGGGCGCGATGGCCGACGCTGCGCGATCGGCGCGCTGATTCACGACGAGCACTACTCGCCCGCATTGGAAGAATTCGGTATTGGATATTACCAGGCGGGCGAGGGTGGTCTATTGCTCCACGCGTTGGCAATGTCGGGCGTCAACGCTTACGAACCACGCGTTATCGCGCTTCTGCAAGACCTGGAAGACGTCCACGATGGGGGCGACGTTGCACAGTGGCACGAACAGTTCGAGGACGTCGCGCGGCGACATCTGCACGAGCGTGCAGTCGAAACCGCAGCCTGGCCAGAGTTGGCAGAAGCCGCGTAAAGCTCGCTGCAATCGCGCCGGTCGTGCAGAGAGATCGTCATGCGCGGTTAAGGCCAATGCAGCGAAATTCACGCCTTCGGGTGGCCGTCTTAGCGCGTGATGCCAAGGGGTGCGAAATAACTGCATGCATGGTCGCTTTTGTCCGCGGGACGGCGAGGTGCGTCCACTACTTCAGCGTACCGAAGATACTCGCGGCAGTACTTTGTCGGATCGTCCTTTCACCGTGTTCCCAATCGAGCCCGTACTACGCGGCGCTCCAGTGAGTTGCTTGATAAAGTCGGGCCCATTCATCGAGTGAGCTTGATCTGCTTAGAGGAAAGCCCTATTTCCTTGTATGGCATTCAGGTAATGGTCTATGCTTGAGCGACCAGACACCGACAATCCGTGTGAGATCAAGATGGCCACAGGTAAGGAAGCGACGGCGCGAGAGACCGCAGAAGGGCAGGGTATGCGGCAGATCACCTCTGCGCCGGCAAAACTCGATGCAACGGATCGCAAACTGCTCAACCTGCTCGCAGACGATTCCACCCGAAGCTACGCCGAATTGGGAGCCCTGCTGTATCTGTCTGCGCCGGCGGTGCATGAGCGTGTCAAACGACTTAAGCGCGAAGGCGTCATCAAGAAGACAGCTTGTTCGCTCGACGGCTCTAAGCTGGGCAGACCATTGCTTGCCTTCGTGCACGTCGACACGCCGAGTTATCTCGTCACGCGCCATCTCCTCAAGTTGAAAGAACTGCCCGATGTTGAAGAGATCCACACCGTGACGGGCGATAGTGCCATGCTGCTAAAGGTCCGTACGCGGGATACGCAGACGCTCGAGGATCTATTGGAGCGGATTCACTCTATCGAGGGTTTCACCGGCACACGAAGCTACATTGCGTTGTCTACCTATCTCGAGCGCGGGCCGAGCCCTGTCGAGTAACTTCGTGCGCGTGCCTGCTGGCACAAATGCGACATGAGTGTCCAATGCGTCCTGCAGAAGCCTGCTGCTATCCATGCCATTCGTCAGTTGTAGCCAGACGAACATTCCGCCTTCCGGCTGAGTCCATTTCGCTCCTTCCGGCATAAACGCCCGTAGCGCGTGCAGCATATCGCGCAGTCAAGTTTGCGACGAGATCGGCTCAATTATGTGCCACCGTTTTACGCGCGATGCGGCTTGTCGGTCCAATCGATGAATATCCATAAGCTGTTCGGCGGCGCGCCCGCGGCTATGCTGTCTCTCGACCAATTCGATTAACGGTATCTGGTGGAACGCCGTTCGGAAGTTCTTATTGCCGCTTTGACAGTGTGTCCTCTCGCGTGAAGAGGGTCGACCATATCTGCCATGAGCGAAAAAACGAATGGCATTCGAAAAAGAATCGATTCTCGCCGGCCGCCGAGCACTTTTTACTTCCGTACGGAGCTACAGATCGCTTCCAGCTTAAAGCGATTAGTTTTGAGTAGCAGGTGTTGAAGACCGTTTAGCGCTTTCCGACCGCCGTAGAGATGCGGTGCTGTTTTCCTGAAGAAAGTCGAGTCCTATACTCGAACCCGGCTCGACTTCGGTCGATGAAAAATACGGAAGGAGACGGCAATGAACAATCCGGTGATCGAAGTCGAGACAGCGCCAACTTCTGAGGTCAGCCTTGATGACAAGTATCGAAAGGAGCGGGGCTACGCGTACATGAGCGGCTCGCATGCGCTCATTCGCGTGATGATCAATCAGCGCATACGCGACAATGACGCCGGATTGAATACTGCTGGATTCGTTTCTGGCTATCGCGGCTCGCCGTTGGCGGGTTTCGACACCGCACTCTGGTCAGCCGAAGCTGTGCTCAAGCAGCATCAGATCAAGTTCCTTCCCGCTATCAACGAAGATCTCGCGGCGACCGCGGTGTGGGGCACCCAGCAATTGGCGCTCTTTCCGCAGGAGTCCACGGTCGACGGTGTCTTTTCGATGTGGTACGGCAAAGGGCCGGGCGTAGATCGCAGCGGCGACGCCTTGAAGCATGGCAATGGCGCCGGTACATCTGCTCTTGGCGGTGTGCTGGTTGCGGCAGCGGACGATCACACTGCCAAGTCATCGACTTTCGGACATCAGAGCGAACAGGCATTGATTGCTGCGTTCATTCCGGTTCTCTATCCGGCGAGTGTGCAGGACTATCTCGACTTTGGTGTGCTCGGCATCGCAATGGGGCGATATTCGGGACTGTGGATCGGATTGAAATGTGTGTCCGACGTGATCGAAACGTCCGCCGTTGCCGACGTCGATCCTCATCGCATCGACATTCGGTTGCCCGACAAAGAATTTTCCGCCGACGATGATCTTCACATCCGATCGCCCGATGTATGGGCCGAACAGGAGCCGCGAATCGTACGCAAAAGGCTGCCTGCAGCGTTGGCGTTCTGCCGGGCGAATCGTCTCAACTCCATTCGGATCAAAGGGCCGAAATCGAAGCTGGGGATCGTGTGCGCCGGCAAGGCATACAACGACGTCATGGAGGCGCTCAGGTTACTGGGATTCAGTGACGACGATATCGAGAGAAATGGCGTAGCTGTGCTAAAAATCGGCATGGCGTGGCCTCTGGAGCCGACGATTCTCCGGGACTTCGCGGCAGGCCTCGATGAACTTCTTGTCGTCGAGGAAAAGCGTCCGATCATCGAACAGCAAATCAAAGACGAGTTTTATTCAGATGCATTGAATGGGCTTCCGCTGGTTCGCGTCTCCGGTAAGGGCAGTGGAGCGATTGGTGGCGAATGGAATCGCTCTGGAGAAGCGTGCCTGTTAAAAAGCGACTATGAGTTGACGCCCGTGGAAGTTGCCGGCGCGATCGTCGCCAGGTTGCGAGCGCAAGCGGGCTGGACTGAAACGAGGAAGCGGGAGATCGAGGCCCGCTTAGCTGCGCTCGAGGCCGTTGGCCGGGTACAGGCCGTCGCGGGCGCGATCAGAAAGCCTTTCTTCTGTTCCGGTTGTCCGCACAATACTTCTACTCGCGTCCCAGAGGGGTCGCGCGCAACGGCTGGTATCGGCTGCCACTATATGGCGAGCTCGATGGACCGTCGTACCGAGTCGTATACGCATATGGGTGGCGAAGGTGTTCCTTGGGTCGCCCAGGCGCAGTTCTCTACGCGCAAACATATCTTCGCGAACATTGGCGACGGAACTTACTTCCATTCGGGTTCGCTCGCAATTCGTCAGGCTGTCGCGGCGCATGTATCGATGACCTTCAAGATACTCTATAACGACGCCGCTGCGATGACTGGCGGTCAGCCAGTCGATGGCGAATTAACCGTCGACGGCATCACGCGCCAGGTTGCCGCAGAGGGCGTGCGACGAATTGCCGTGGTCAGCGACGATATCGAACAATATCGCATATGTGGCACCACATTCGCGGCGGGGACCACCGTTCACGACCGTGCAGAACTCGACGCCGTGCAGCGCAACCTTCGTGATTACGAAGGGGTGTCAGTGCTCGTCTACGATCAAACCTGCGCTAGCGAGAAAAGGCGTCGCCGGAAGAAAGGCACTTATCCCGATCCGGCGAAGCGCGTGGCGATCAATAGCGAAGTTTGCGAAGGCTGCGGTGATTGCTCTGTCCAAAGCAATTGCCTCTCGGTCGAGCCGCTCGACACGCCGTTGGGGCGAAAACGCCAGATCAATCAGTCGAGCTGCAATAAAGACTTCTCATGCGTGCAAGGTTTCTGCCCGAGTTTCGTCTCAGTCGAGGGTGGGAAGCTTCGATCGAGCCAAGCGAAGAAATCGCCTGAAGCCATGATGGCAGACTGGCCTGAACTACCGTATCCAGCTTCACCGGCAATGACCGACACCGTGGACATTTTGATCAACGGTGTCGGCGGAACAGGCGTCGTGACGATCGGCAATCTGCTCGGTATGGCGGCGCACCTGGAAGGACGTGGATGTACCGTTCTCGACATGGCAGGCCTGGCCCAGAAAGGTGGCGCGGTGTGGAGTCACGTGCGACTAGCATCGAAGCGGGAGCGCATGTATGCGTCGCGAATTCCATCGGGCTCAGCGGATGTCATCATTGGCTGCGATCTTGTCGTGACGGCGGCGCCCGACACGCTCTCGAGAATAAGAAAAGGCAAAACGCGCGTCGTTATCAATGGACAGACTTCCCCCACCTCAGCGTTTGTCGCCAACCGCGATTGGCAATTGCCTGAGGCGGAACTCAAATCGCATGTGGAGTCAGTGTGCGGTGACGACTTCGTCGACTGGGTCGACGCGCAGGATATTGCCAGACGACATTTGGGAGACACAGTATTTTCCAACGCGATCATGCTGGGTTTCGTGTGGCAGCAGGGTTTGATCCCATTGGCTCGCGAGTCGATAGAGCGCGCGATCGAACTCAACGGTCAGGCCGTCAAGAAGAACAAGCTGGCATTCCAGATCGGACGCTGGCTCGCGGTCAATCCCGCCCGCTTTGCCGCCGGTCAGGAAGTCGAATCGGTGATTGTCTGGCGCCAGAAGAAAAAGGTCGTGCTGGACGAACTGATCCAGTCGAGAGTGTCGTTGCTCGCTGCATATCAAAGCGAACGCTATGCGCGCGAGTATGAGACCTTTGTCAGTGAGATTGCGGCGCAAGTCGGATCGCACGGCAAGCGAGAGGCCTTTATCTTGGCTGTTGCCGAGGGCCTGTATAAGCTGATGGCCTATAAAGACGAGTATGAGGTAGCACGGTTGTACTCGTTGCCCGGATTCAAAAAATCCCTTGAAAACCAGTTCGAGGGAGACTTCAAGATTCGCTACTACCTTGCTCCGCCGTTGCTATCGCGCAAGAACGAGAAGGGCGAACTCATCAAGAAAGAGTTTGGGCCTTGGCTCGGCCACGTTTTTCCATTGCTGGCACGACTGAAGATCTTGCGGGGAACACCATTCGACCCGTTCGGCCACACCGCAGAAAGGAGACGGGAGCGCGCACTGATCCGTGAGTACCGCTTGTGGATCAGAACCGCGCTAACGCATCTCGCCGATAAGCCGGACGTGTGCATCGAATTGGCAAAGCTTCCCGACTCGATTCGCGGTTACGGGCATGTCAAAGAAAGAGCGATTGATGAAGCGATGGCAAAGCGGGATACGTTGTTGGCCGCTTTGTCGGCTCCTGCGCATCAATGGCGAGCGTCCGCATGAATAAACCAGGAGGAGGAAACGAATGAACCAGCATGTTTCCGTGCAGTGGCTCGACGGTGTCATGTCCATTAGCTTGAACCGACCTGAGAAGCGCAATGCGTTGGACGAGTCAATGTTCAGCGCGCTGGCCGACGCATTCGTCGAGGCCCGGTCCGACGACCGTGTTGCCTCCGTGCTGATTAAAGGAACGTCCGACTGTTTTTGTGCTGGACATGATATCGGAGCTTTCGCGACGCTTTGGCCTCAGCCCGAAAATGGCGCGATCATACGGTGTATAACAGCGCTTCTCGGGCTCGATAAGCCGTTCACCGCGGCCGTGCGCGGCGCTGCGGTAGGGTTTGGCGCGACCTTGCTTCTGAGTGCCGACTACGTCGTCGCATCTCATTCCGCGACATTCTGTTTTCCCTTCGCACGACTGGGTATCGTCCCCGAGGCTGGCGCGAGCGCACTGCTTGCGCGACGGGTGGGAGATATTCGTGCGCGCGACTGGCTTATGTCCGCAAGAGTGATCGGTGCAGAGGAAGCACTTTCAGCAGGATTTATATCGCGGCTGGCGGACTCTTCCGAGGTCGACGTCCTGGCGCAGGAATACGCCGCAGAAATCGCGAACAAACAGCCTCACGTCATGCGGCAAATACGGCGACTGATTGATGACGGTGCGCATCGGAGCGCAAAACAGGCAGCGTTGTTCGAACTCGAGGCGCTGAACGTTCTGATTCCAGAAGCGGCCAATCGTGTTCGCTATTCCGGTAAGCAATCTGGAGAGGTCGAATGAATAATGTCCTGATCGTCCATGCTCACCCGGAGCCGAAATCTTTCTGCACGGCACTGGCTCACGCGGCTATCGAAGAGTTCGAAGGCCGGTCTTGCTCGGTGACGCTATCTGACCTCTATGCACAACGTTTCAATCCGGTCGCTTCAGCGAACGACTTCGAGTCGCGATCCGATCCCGACTACCTGGTCTACTCGCTGGAACAGCGCCACGGGCTGAAACAGGGCAGTTTGAATGCCGAGATCGTGCGCGAAGTGGACCGGGTTCTCGCGGCTGATACAGTGGTATTCGTTTTTCCTGTCTACTGGTTCTCGACTCCCGCCATACTGAAAGGCTGGATCGACCGGGTGTTCTTATCCGGTGCGTTTTATGGCGGAAAGCGAATCTATGAGCGCGGCAGCATGGTTGGAAAGAGGGCTGTGACTGCGATTACACTGGGCGGCCGCGATCATATGTTCGGTCCACGCGCATTGCACGGCGAACTCGTGCGCGGCATGATGCGTCACTTCTTTCAAGGCACCCTTGGATATGTCGGATTCGATGTCGTCGAGCCGTTTGTGGGTTACCACGTTCCATATTGCCCGGACGCCGAGCGGGACCGCATCATGTCGGACTGGAGAGCGTATATCGCCACGCTCGATCAGCAGCCGCTTATGAAGATGCCCGATCTCTCGAAGTTCGATGACGTTTTTCGTCCTTTGGAATGAGGAGTTTGCAAAGAAAGCGCTGAGTTGAGTTCGGCACGAATCAGTTCAAAAATCGCATTGGGCTATTTAAAGTCCGGGAAACGCAGTGCCTTACTCTGCGGCCTTTTGCTCGTGGAATTTTCACGGACTGAATCCGCGTGGCAGGGTCGGCTCGTTGAGAGAGGCTCCTTGAGGCATGTCGACCCACCTGGAGATGCCGGTAAACACTCGTTCGAGGTCGTCCGAACGACCGTCGCACACCTGCTCATGAACGGCATGGCGCACGAGGTCGTTCTATTCGGCTGAATGCCCGCCCGGGGGCCGCAATGTCAGCGCACCTTCGCGCCGGACGTCTGCCCGAACGACGGATGCCTGCGCCGCACGTAGTACGACGCGACGATCGCGAGCGCCGTCGATACCGCGAACCAGAACTGGAAGCGCGATTCCGGGTTGAATGCCTGCGACCCGAGTACGGCGACCAGCGCAAGCAGCGCGATCCAGTTCGACACTGGATAAAACCACGCACGGAACTCAGCCGGGTCGCGTTGCTCGTGCTTCGTCTGGCGGCGCATCGCGAAGTGCGCGACGATAATGAAGATCCACACGACCATAACGAACGCGCCGCTACTCTTCGCGAGCATCAGGAACAGGTCGCCGCCGCTTAGGAAGTGAATGCCGAGGATCGACACGCAAACCGCAAGGCACAGCACGAGCGCGTTCATCGGCACGCCTTTCGCGTTAGTGCGGCCGAACATCGCGGGCGCATGGCCGCGCTGGCTCAGCGAGAACAGCATGCGCGAATTGGAGAACAGGAACGAGTTCATCACCGACATGAACGACACGAAGAGTACGATCTTCATCGCAACGGCCGCGCCGGTGAAGCCCGCCATGCTGAACAGCGAGACATACGGCGATTTCAGATTGGCCTTGTCGGTCCACGGCATACACAGGATCAGGATCGACACCGAGCCGACGTAGAACACCATCACGCGTAAGATCACGCTTTTGATGGCGCGGACCACGTTCTTGCCCGGGTTCTCGGATTCACCTGCGGCCACTGCCGCGATTTCGCTGCCGCCAAGCGAGAAGATCACGACCATCACGCCGGAGATCACAGGCGAAATGCCGTTGGGCATGAAGCCGCCGTGGTCGGTCAGGTTCACGAATCCCGGCGCGGGGATGCGCGGCTGGAGGCCGAACAGGATCGACGCGCCAAGCACCATGAACACGATGATCGTTGCGACCTTCGCGAACGACAGCCAGTATTCGGCTTCGCCGAACGCGCGCACCGAATACGCGTTGGTCGCCATCAGCGCGATCAGCATGAACAGCGCGCCAGCCGGGACCGGTAGCCATGGCAGGAAGTCGTGGAGGATCGCGCCGAGCAGGATCGCCTCCACGGTGATCGTAATCATCGACTTGAACCAGTAAAGCCAGCCGACCGCGAAGCCGGCCCATTCGCCGAGATAGCTGTTCGCATACGTGGAGAACGAGCCGCTGTCAGGATTGCGGGACGCCATTTCGCCGAGCATGAACATGACCAGCGTCACCATCACGCCCCCGATCAGGTACGACAGAATCGCCGCGGGGCCGGCGGTTGCAATAATGGAGCCGGAGCCGACGAACAGACCTGCGCCGATGACGCCGCCTAGCGCGATCATCGTGATGTGTCGTTGCTTGAGGCTCTTTTTTAATGAGTAATCCTGCATGTCTACCTCCACAGTTGATCTGGATTATTGGTGAAACGTGTTGACACCTTGTTTTTTTGCGCTAGCGGGCCGAGATGGGCCGGATGTTAACGAGCGACGACGTGTGGGCGGAGATCCGCTTCACCGCATCAAACCTTCTTCGGCCGTTCTTTTACGACCCGGAGGATTGGACCGATGATGTGCCCGCTGCGAGTGCTGCTTCATACGCACGCTTCAGCCGCCTTGCACCTTCCTGAATCTCCTCAACGCCGGGAGCAGCGAATGAGAGACGCAGTGATGCTACGTCCAGCTTATCGGCGAAGAACGCCTTACCTGGGACGAAAATGACCTTGTTTTCGATTGCGTGCCAGAGGAGTTCCGATGAATCGATACCTTCGATTCGCGCCCACACGAACATCCCGCCTTCGGGTTGATGAAACTGAATGGCATCGTCCAGTTGCCAGCGCAGTTCATTGCACAGCGCGTCACACTTGCGTCGATACATCGTGGTGATGCGCGGCAGATGGCGCTCCAAAGCGCCGTCCGCCAGATATTCCGCCGCGATCGCCTGGGTCCATGGAGCGCTACATAGGTCCACCGTCTGTTTCGCGATGACACAACGTCGCGTGATTTCAGCCGGCGCAATTGACCAGCCCACTCTCAGCCCCGGCGCGACAATCTTTGAGAGGCTTGCAAAATGAACCACCCAGTCGCGCGAACCCTCGACTTCCGCCGTCAACGCAAGAATTGATGGGACGGTGTCTCCCGAAAAACGCAGATCGCCGTATGGGTCGTCTTCAACGATAACGAACCGGTACTTGACAGCAAGCTTGAGCAACGCGATGCGTCGTTCTCGCGTGATGGTCGCGCCGGTCGGGTTCGCGAAAGTTGGCACCGTGTACAGCAGCTTCGGTCGCGGCACTGCTCCCGATTCAAGAAGCGCAGCGAGGTTGTCTACATCGAGGCCATGGCCATCTACTTGCGCCGTAACGATCTTGGCTTGTTGAAGCTTCAGAGCCTGCAACGTCGCGGGATAAGCTGGTTGTTCGGTGAGTACGACATCGCCTGGTGCGACGAGAACGCGCAACAGTAGATCCAGTCCTTGCTGGGAACCCGTCGTCACGAGCAGTTCGCCCGGACCGCAGGTTACGCCGCGACGGGCCATCAGATTTACCAGCTCACTCTTTAGCTCAGGCAGTCCGTCCGTCGGTCCGTACTGCAGACAGCGGTTCGAATTCCGGTAAGCCCGGTCTTGGGCAGATGCCAAACCGTCGACGTCAAAAAGGTCGCTAGCTGGATAACCGCCTGCGAATGAAATCATCCCGGGTTCGGCAAGATACTTGAACAGCTCACGAATCGGTGAACCGGACGGGTCTTGAAAAGGGGCTGTAAACTCGTACATATCGTCGTTGGCTCGTCGCCGGTCAATTGCAGCATTTCCGCGTAGCAGGCATTGGACCGAATAATCCGATCGCAAGCGCTGTTGCTACGGCCCGATATCTATGCACGATGTAATGCGCTTCTATTACGCTCGTGTGCGCCTTGGCTCAAAAGATCCAGAGCCACGTCGACGATCATGTCTTCCTGTCCGCCAACCATCTTGCGCCGGCCGAGTTCCACGAGGATATCGACTGTTTTTAAACCATACTTGCTTGCAGCAAGTTCGGCGTGCCGCAGAAAGCTGGAGTACACGCCGGCATAGCCGAGCGCCAGCGTCTCCCGGTCAACGCGCACTGGACGATCCTGCAACGGACGCACCAGATCGTCGGCCGCGTCCATCAGGCGGTACAGGTCGCAGCCGTGATTCCAGCCCAGACGTTGCGCTGCGGCGATAAACACTTCAAGCGGTGCGTTTCCTGCGCCTGCACCCATCCCGGCAAGACTCGCGTCGATGCGATCGCAACCTTCTTCGACGGCGACCAGCGAGTTCGCGACGCCAAGGCTCAGGTTATGGTGTGCGTGCATACCGGTCTGGGTCTGCGGGTCCAATATGTCCTTGAAAGCGCGGAAACGGTCTCGGATGTCCGCCATGCCAAGTGCGCCGCCCGAATCCACGACATAGACGCAGGTCGCGCCGTAGCGCTCCATCAGCTTCGCCTGCATCGCAAGTTTCTGCGGCGTGGTCATGTGGCTCATCATCAGGAATCCGACGGAATCCATGCCGAGTTCGCGAGCAAATTCGAGATGTTGGCGGGACACGTCGGCTTCGGTGCAGTGCGTGGCGACGCGCACGACGCGTGCGCCCGCATCGTATGCGTTGCGAAGATCATGGATGGTGCCAATGCCGGGAATCAGCAGCGTCGCTATCTTCGCGGTTTTGACGCTCTCCGCCGCTGCAGCAATCCATTCGACATCACTGTGCGCACCAAAACCATAGTTGAAACTCGAGCCTTCGATGCCATCGCCGTGCGCGACCTCAATGCTGTCGACACCGGCCTCATCGAGCGCCCTCGCGATTGCCCGGACGTTGGCAATGCTGTATTGATGACGGACTGCGTGGCTGCCATCACGCAACGTTACGTCGGAGATATAGAGTTTCTTGTCGAACGATGTCATTGAATAGGCTCCTTCTGGCCTCGGACCACGCCGGCAGCGAGGCGTCGGCGCGCCATCATGTCGCCGCACGCGAGCGCCGCCGACGTCATGATGTCGAGATTGCCCGCGTACGAGGGCAGGTAATGGGCGGCGCCTTCTACTTCAAGGAATACCGACGTCTTCAACCCGTGCTTTACACCGAGACCCGGCACGTTCAGCGGCTCTTCCGGCGAGACGATGTCGAACTGAATCTTCTGTTTCAGGCGATATCCGGGAACATAAGCCTGCACGCTGGTAATCATCTGTGCGACGCTGTCCTCAACCGCGTTCACGTCTACCAGATCGGACAATACAAACACCGTATCGCGCATGATCAATGGCGGCTCCGCTGGATTGAGCACGATGATTGCCTTGCCGCGAGTTGCCCCACCCAGCGTCTCGATTGCGCTACGCGTGGTCTCAGTGAATTCGTCGATGTTTGCCCGCGTGCCCGGCCCCGCAGATCTGCTCGAGATAGAGGCGACGATTTCCGCGTAGTGGACCTTCGCGACACGCGACACGGCTGCAACGATCGGAATCGTCGCCTGACCGCCGCACGTGACCATGTTCATGTTGGACGCATTTTCGGCCTCGAGATTGATCGCCGGAATCACATATGGACCAACCGCAGCCGGTGTCAGATCGATAACCTGCACGCCGTGCTTTTGCAGCACATCGTTGTGATGCTTGTGCGCACTGGCCGATGTGGCGTCGAAAACGATATCGATGTTCTTGAACACATCGAGTTTCAGCAGCCCGTCGATCCCCTCCGCTGTCGTCGCCACGCCCATCCGTTCAGCGCGCGCGAGCCCATCCGATTTCGGGTCAACACCCACCATCGCAGCCATTTCGAGGTGCTGGCTGTTGCGCATCACCTTTATCATCAGGTCGGTCCCGATGTTGCCGGGACCGATGATCGCAACTTTTACCTTTTCGTTCATATCCACTCCGAGATTTGGGGTCACGCCGCGACGTGAAATCCAACACTGCCGAGCTGCTCCATATCGACTGACGTGTACTGCCCCAGCTTGATCCACTCCGCCGGCGTAGCACCGCCCGCCATGACAATCCATCCGGCCTGAAGGGGCTCGCCAGCCTCCGCTGATAAACGGGCGGCGGCTACGAGCGAACGTAAAGGATGACCCAGCAGTGCGGCGGTGGATCCTACCTGGACGACCCGCCCGTCGATGCTCACTGTCAGCCCGAGGTTAGAAAAGTCGATCTTCGGATCGCACCAGGCGCCGATAACAAAACCGCTAGAGGACGCGTTGTCGGCAATCACTTCTGGCAGCGAGAACTTGAAATCCTTGTAGCGCGAGTCGATGATTTCGATCGCCGGAGCGATCGCTTCCACCGCCGCGAGGGCTTGTGGTCCCGTGACATTCCCTTCGAGCGGCCGCTTCAGTATGAAAGCGATCTCCGGTTCGCAGCGGGCATGAATGAAGCGCGAAAGATCAATCGCTGTCCCTTCCTCGATCTGCATTGCATCGGTCAGTCGTCCCCAGATCACATCGGACAGGCCCATCTGGACCATCTTGGCCCGGCTGGTAAAACCCATCTTCACACCGACGCGGCGTTCACCGCGGTCGAGTCGACGGCGGATCGATTCGGCTTGAATACGGTATGCCTCATCAAGTGACAGACGGCCCTCGCGATCGAACCGCGTGACCTCCGTTGCGTTTAGCGCCGCATCGTCGAGCAGCTTGGCGAGTTCTGCAATGTTGCTCATGAGCGCACCTCGTTTTTTGATAGCGGTTCGAATACGGCACGCAGGGACCCCAGTCCGTGGATGCGAGTTTCGAACACGTCTCCGGGAACGACGGGGACCATGGGTCCGAGGGCGCCTGACAGCACCAGGTCTCCGGCTTTCAAGGGTTGGCCTAGCGATGCCATCGTCCGGGCCAGCCAGACAACCGCATTGACGGGATTTCCCAGACAGGCGGCTCCTGCGCCGACCGATACTGGTTCGCCGCGTCGCTCCATCACCATGCCGCACAAGCGCAGGTCGAATTCAGACAATTTGCGTGGGATGGTGCCGAGCACATACGCCGACGAGGACGCGTTATCCGCAATCGTGTCGGTGATGCGAATATTCCAGTCCGCGATCCGGCTGCCGACAATCTCCAGCGCAGGCAGCGCGTACTCGATAGCGTTGAGCACGTCGACCTGAGTGGGGTTGTCCATCGTCATGTCACGTCCGATGACAAATGCGACTTCGGATTCGACCTTGGGCTGCGTGAGTATCGATGATGGAATCGGCTCTCCATCGCCATACCCCATATCGTCGAAGAGCATGCCGAAGTCGGGCTGGTCCACACCGAGCTGCCTCTGCACGGCGACCGATGTGAGGCCGATTTTGCATCCGACGACGCGGCGGCCTTCGGCCAGTCGACGCTCGGTGTTCACTCGCTGGATCGCGTATGCGTCGTCGATACTCAGTTGATCGTACGTTTCGCGCAACGGCGCGAGGTATTTGCCGCTGCGCTGAGCAGTTGCAAGCGCAGCAGCGGCTTCCTCGATAAGGAGGGGCGTCATTTGCCGTTCTCCAGAGCAGGGGAGCCCAGTTCGTCCTTGGTACGCTCGCCTATTGCCCAGTGTGTCGAGGGCACCTCGTTTGCAAAGACCCGAATGCTTTCCAGGGGCACGCCGAGGGTTTCGTGCACGGTGCGGGCGATTGCCTTAAGGCACGCCTTGACGGCTTGCGCGTCGCGGCCCTCGACGAGCGAGATGTGGATGATTGGCATGACTCGTTTCCTGACGTGATATGAGCGAGGTCATGATGTACGATGCAAGCCATGACGGTCCAATACCGTTTGGACCCATATTGATACCGAATGGGTATCGGAGCCTGCGCAGTACGTGGAGGAAACATGGACCTGAAGCAGATGCGCTATTTCATGGCGCTGGCAGAGGAGGCGAACTTCGGACGGGCGGCGGAACGTCTGCACATGGCGCAACCGCCGCTCACACGTAACATCCGTGCACTCGAACAGGAACTAGGTACGCAACTGTTCGTCCGAACCACGAAGGGCGCCGAGCTGACCGAGGCGGGGCGCGCGTTAATGGAAGAGGTGCCCAACATCCTGGCTCTTGCGCGGCGTGCGCAGGAACAGACTCAATTAGCTGGCCAGGGCTACCTGGGACGGCTCGACGTCGGCATTTTCAGTTCGGGGATTCTGAACGTCATTCCCCGGCTGCTCGCCGCGTTTCATACCGAACGGCCAGAGGTCAAGATCGGCTTGCACAATATGTCCAAGGCTGAGCAGATTAATGCGCTGCGTGAGCGGCGCATCACGATCGGTTTCAATCGTCTCGTGCCCAACGAACCCGATATCGCGGTTGATTGGGTTCTAAGAGAACCGTTTCTGGTTGCGCTGTACGAAGGACATCGGCTGTGCGCGAAGAAGTCGGTGACGCTGCGGGATCTCGACAACGAGCGAATGATTCTTTATCCCAACGCACCCGTGCATGGCCTCGCGCAGGAGGTGGCCGCTGCTTTTCGCGCCGAGAATGTGCAACTGCGTGTTGAGCAGGAAGTGGAGGACGTGGTGACGTGCATCGCATTGGTTGCGAGCCGTTTCGGCATTTGCGTGACCACGGAATCGGCAGTCAATCTTCGGCTGCCTGGCGTTGTGTACCGCCCGCTCAGATCGACACAGTTGCGGGAAATCGAGTTGTCCTGTCTTTATCGTCGCGGGGACAACTCCCCAATCCTGCAAGCCTTTTTAAAGTTGATACAGACTTCGCGAATCCACCGCGTTCGTGCCCAGCTTTGAGCGGCGGCCGCGAGTGATGCCGGGAGGTCGGGCAAGCGTCCGGTCGGCAGGGCAATACCTCGACGAAGCACGATCATCCGCAAGTTTGCCCATGTCTATCCGGCATCGAGACTGGGGAAAGGAACTGCATCTCCGCGTGAGTCCGTCCGATGGTTCAGGATGCAAGCGGCCTTCGAAAGTACGGGGTTTTGACGGACCGCTTGGGCTCGTCAACCGGCAGTCGCATCGGCGGCTGTTGGCCCTGGTGACGCAGTAAGCGTCTCGCTGCCCGCATGACAAATCGCAGCTGGCGCAAGGTCCGTTCATCGACCGGTCGCGCCTTTCCACGCGCGCGGCACGCGGTGGAAGTTGCGGTCGAAATAAATCAGGCTGTCACCGTCGCTACGCACTCCGATCTCAGTCGTCTCCACGAACAGCACCGCATGCGAGCCGACATCCTTCGCTTCGACAATTCTTCCCTGCAAGCTCGCGAGCGCGCCGCGCAACACGGGCACGCCGTTGAGTCCTTCATACCACTCCGGCAGCTCTCGTCAATCGCCTCCGCACTGCGGCCGCTGCGTGATCGGGAGTTTTTCGCCTTACAGGGCGACGGCTGAATAGCCGGGCCGCATGCGCTCGTGCTGCTACGTCCTGTCAGACGTTCCAGTCAGCCGTCGCTTCGCCTGTCATTTCCGAGGCGGTCAGTCCGTGCGTTTAAATCTCGAGCCGGAGGCCAAGCTGACCAATAGTGCGGGTAACTTCACAGCAAGGCGCGTAGGCAATCATGGACGCCGTAACGCGACGCCTCAGCGGGACTTGCTGGCGTCGATGCCGAGGAAGGGAAACGCGGGTGCGCGTTGAAAGTCCTTGGAGACTTCGCCGCCGAATGTATTGCGCTGATCCTTGCCGAGGTCGAGACGTTTGACAGGTGCGCCGGCGGAGAAGTCGACCTTCTTGAGATCGACCCAGAAAGTACTCGGGGTGAGGGCCGATTCGAAGAAGTAAAGCATGCGTTTGTGATCCGCGACGGTGCGCCATCGTGTGGACGATATATTGGGCTCGCCGGGGGTAGTGATCCCGAACGGCACCGACGCGTTACGGATCACGCTAAAAACGCTGGCAAGTGCAATGGCAGGGTCTTCACTCTTAGGGATCGCGTTGACGTAGAACGAGGCGCGCGCGAACCGGTCAGCAGAGCGATTGGTGCCAGGCAGCCAGACGGTGCCTCCGATCTGTTTCCAGTATTCGTTGAGTGCAAGCTGCTCGTCGAAGGTCGGCGAGTTGGTCATCACCTGATACTGCCGACCATGATGGATGATCTGCTTACCGCCGATGTACTCGACGATGGCGCTGTCGCCAGTCGCGTCCGACATGGCGAGGTGCAGTGTGGTGAGGCGCTGTTCTCCGGGGACGTTGTCGGTGACGATTGTGAACGGCTCTTTCTCAAGCGCAGCTACGGCTTCCGAGACGGTCGCAAAGTTGTCCAGCACGTACTGCGCCCATGCGGCGATAGTGAGTCCCGGTTTCGAGTTTTTGTCGAAGGGAGGATATTGCGACTCGACGAGCCAGAGCAGTTGAGCGGCTAGCCCCTTTTCGTTCATGCCGTCGGTGGTGGAGACGTCATAACCGGTAGCCACGACGCTACCGTATTTTGCCGTCCATTTAAGAGAGTTCGGACCGGATTCACCGGTGCGGGCGATGCCACGCGGCAGGATGTAGAGGTTAGTGGCGACGTCGAGCTTCCAGTCCATCGACCGGGCGGTGATAACGTCGTCGTTGTCACCGAGATAGACGACGCGAGTGCAGGCTAGCGATGCAGCCGGATCGACGAGGAGCGTCGCTGCTGCGGCGAGACACGTCACAACTGCGGAAAAAGGGCGGCGCATGGCACTTCCTCACGCTGTGTTGGGAACTGATGCAGTTGTCGACGGGGCCGCTGCAGTCAGCCCAAACCAATCGCTTTATGCTTTATTTGCCAATCACCTCACGCACCGAAATCCCGCATAAACGTACTGGTAATGTGGTTGAAACCAGTTTCGGAATGTCGGTCGTAACATGCACTGTGCGGTGCGCGCCGATCCGCCCTTCAGCACGTAATGCTTGCCGTCGAAGAAGTTGGCCGAATAACCCAGATAGAACGGAAACGGTTCGAACCCCGGCAATCCGTCGAACAAAGTGGAAGTCCACTCCCAGCCGTTGCCGTACTGGCCTTCAACGCCGAACTCGCTGACATTGTCCGGATAAGCGTCGACCGGACGCGGATCCCAACTGCGAAAGTCGAAGTTGCCGGAGCCCGCATGCGGCGCACCGTGCGCCGCGCGCTGCCATTGCGCTTCTGTCGGCAGCGCCTTCCCCGCCCAGCGCGCGTAGGCGCTCGCTTCCGCGTGGCTCACGTATGCCGGCCAGTCGGGTGGAAGCGGTACTTCGTCAAACATGGTACGCAGCATCCATTCACCACGTTCGCCGCTCGCCTCGCGTCGCGACCAGCACGCGGGATGCTGTATGCGCTCGGCTTCCTTCCAGGCCCAGTCTTCTTCCGTCCACCATTTCCGCTCGCGATAACCGCCGGCTTCGATGAACTCGCAAAACGCGGCGTTCGTGACCATATAGCGGTCGATCTCGAACGCAGGCACGTCCACGTGCAATTCACCGAACTCGTTGTCCCAGCCGAAGCGGCCGCTGTCGCGCGGCATGCCGATCACAGCCGGACCGGCCGGCACGCTGACCATCGGCGACAGGCTGTTCACGCGCCCCGGACCGTGCACGACAGGCTCGCGCAAATCCGTCACCTTCTGCTCGATCGGCAATTGGTGAAGCATGTAGGCAAGCGTCTCGGCGTGCATCAATCGATGCTCGATGGCCACGTTGAGCAATTGCCCGGAAGCCTCGACTCGCGCGGAATCGGTAAGCGCCTGCAGTTCGCGGTCGATCTGTCGGCGGGTGTTCAACCCGTATTGCCGCACGGTATCGAGCGAAGGCCAGTCGCCAGGCTGATCGGTCGGAAAACCGCCGTCTACCGGGTCGATACCGAATGCGAAAAGCTGATCGAGTTGCTCATCGAACGCGGGGAGATCGAACAGGCGCTTGTCGAACAGATTACGATCGAAAGCTTCGAGGTGCCCGATATAGAACACAATCCGGTGCCGTTCACGGATCGGTCTCTCGTACAGGAACTCGGGCTTGACGATGGAAAAGAGGGCGTCGGTAACTTGACGCGCGTCGCTCAAACGTTGAACGAGCGGATGATGTGGACCGGGGTCGCGGTTCATTTCGCCGGGTCTCCTTGCGGGGGGACGGACTAAACAAAGACTGTACCCGCTTGCAGATGCCATGCCAAGGCACGAACTCCACCGGAAAATCGTGGCAAACGACGCGGCCGCACGGTCCGCGCCCTCGCGCCGAGCCTAAACGTGGCGCAATCCGTCCAGATCGACGATCCGAATGTGCTTGCCTTGTGTGTCGATCAGGCCGCGCTTTTGAAATCTTGACAGGGTGCGGCTCACGGTTTCGAGCGTCATGCCGAGGTAGCTGCCCATGTCTTCACGGGTCATTCGCAGGTTGAACTCTGCCGACGAATAACCGCGTTGAGCGTTGCGCTCCGACACGTCGAGCAGAAAGGCCGCGACTCGTTCGTCGGCTGAAAGCGAGCCGAGCACCATCATCTGGGCCGCTTCGCGCACGATCTGCTCGCCCAACAGTTTGTGCAGGCGTTCCTGCATCGAGCCGATTTCGCGGCACAGTGACTTGAGCGCCGTGTAGGGAACGATGCACACCGTGCTGTCTTCGAGCGCCAGCGCGCTGCATGCGTGCCGGTCGTCGCTGATGCCGTCGAGGCCGAGCGCCTCGCCCGCAAGCCGCAAGCCGGTGACCTGTTCGCGCCCGTCCCGATGCGCCATGACGGTTTTCATCGAGCCCGAACGCACCGCATAGATGTTGTCGAAACTGTCGCCGCTGCGGTACAGCGTGTCCCCGCGATGCACCGACCGCGCGGAGCAGATGAGCGTTTCGAGCTTGGACAACTCGTCGGGTGCCAACCCTTGTGGCATGCATAGCTGGCGCATCGCACAGCTGGAGCAGCGCGCGGCGCTGCGGGTGCCGGTGCGTCCAGCGGCGGCCCGCGGCGTGGCGCGGCGGCTGCGCTGCTGCGGCGGCGAACTGACGGCCGGGCCCGGCGAAGCAGCGGAGTCGGCGGCGAGGGCGGATTGTGCAGCGGTAGAGGTAAGCATGTCTGAGCCAATGTCAGGGGTAATGCACCAATTGTCCCACCGGCTCTGTCCCCTGTTTCGCGGCAAAATGACGCGCGTTCCCGCTTATGCCGTTTGAGCGTTGTCAGAGCCGACCGGCGCATAAAACCGTCCCCCCGCGTTCCGCAAACCGCATTTACGCCTTCTCATCTTGTCGCTCCAACAGGGGCCTTTCCCGCGCCGACGCAAACGTTTGGCGAAATTTTCACTTTCTAGCGCGACCAGCTCTCAAGGTTTCCCAGAATGTGTCGTCATATTGTCTGAAGAAAGCGGCGGCAATGAGAAGGGGCGGATTACACGCGCCCGCGTCGGCGCGCGCCGGCGGTTCAAACGTCATCGAAATGAACCGCCTTGAGACAGGGCGCACCTTTCAGGCTTAAGCAACGGCTGTTTCGCGACAACTTTTATCGTGCGGTAGGGCAAGGAATTAGACACATGAAGATTTCGAATTTGAAAATCGGGGTTAGGCTCGGCTCCGCCTTCGCGCTGATGGTCGCGCTGCTCGTCGGCACGGCTATCGTGGGTATCGAGCATCTCGAGTCCACGAACACGAAGATGGACGAGATCGTCAGTCATCGCTACACGCTGATTGCGCTCAGCAATCAGATCAAGAGCAACGGCTACAAGGCGAACGGCATTCTCAGCAATCTGCTGCTGACTACCTCGCCGGACAAGGCCAAGCAGTATATGGACGACTATGCGGCCATCCGCAAAGCCAATGCGCAAGCCTACGGGCAGCTCGAAAAGTTTCTCACGAGCGATGACACGAAGGCGTTGTTCAAGCAGCAGTTCGACGCGCGCTCGGCCTACGGGGTGAGCGTCAAAGCTTTCTTCGATCTGGTGAGCAAGAACCAGCAGCAGGAAGCGCGCGACGTCTATCAGGGCGACATGGCGCGGCTTCAGGACGCGTACTACCTGCTTGTCGACAAAATGGTCGACGTGCAGGCGGAGCGGATGGCGCACGACGTGGCCGATGCGGTTTCCGAAGCGCATCGCGCGAAAATCCAGATGATCCTGCTCGCACTGGTCGCGACGCTGATCGCAATCGCAACGGGCATCTTCATCACGCGCACCATTACGCGGCCGATCAATCGCGCGGTCAGCCTCGCGGAAGCGGTCGCGGCGGGCGACCTCACGCATCACCTGCATGTGGATACGACCGACGAAGTGGGGCGCCTGCTGACCGCGCTCGAACGCATGACGCGCAATTTGCACGGCATCGTCGCGCAAGTGCGTCAGGGCACGGACACGATCAGCCAGGCGACGCGCGAAGTGGCGAGCGGCAACATGGACCTGTCGAGCCGCACGGAGCATCAGGCGAGTTCGCTCGAAGAAACCGCGGCTGCCATGGAGCAACTTACGTCGACGGTCAAGCAGAACGCCGACAACGCCCGTGAAGCGAACCAGCTTGCTTCGAGCGCTTCGGACGTGGCAGTGAAGGGCGGCAACGCGGTGAATCAGGTCGTGAGCACGATGAGCGCGATCAACGAATCGTCGCGCAGGATCGTCGAGATCATCGGCGTGATCGACGGTATCGCATTCCAGACGAACATTCTTGCGCTCAACGCTGCCGTCGAAGCGGCGCGTGCAGGCGAGCACGGCCGCGGTTTCGCGGTGGTCGCGAGCGAAGTGCGCGGACTTGCGCAACGCAGCGCCGTCGCGGCAAAGGAAATCAAGGAGCTGATCGCGGACTCGGTGAATCAGGTGGGTACCGGCGGAAAGATGGTCGAGGACGCGGGGCAGATCATCAGCGAAGTCGTCAAGAGCATTCGCCACGTGACCGAGATCGTTGCGGAGATCAGCTCCTCCAGCAAGGAACAAAGCGAAGGCATCGAGCAGATCAACCATGCGGTCACGCAAATGGACAAGGTGACGCAGGAAAACGCCGCGCTCGTCGAGCAAAGCGCCGCTGCCGCGCAAGCCTTGCAGGACCAGGCGCAACAGCTCACCGATACGGTCAGCACGTTCAAGCTGAACGGCGACACGGCGAAGCAATGGCGCGCCGCGAACGAACTGCACGCGCCTCGCACGGACGGCATGAGCGAAGCAGGCGCGTCAGGCGCGTGGCTCAACGCGCGCATGTCTGCGCAGTAGAAGTCGAGGCGGACAACGGACGGAGACACGAGCCGGTCGCGCGGACCGGCTCGATAACAAATAGAAGTCCGAGCGCTCTGCAAGCCTGCATCCGCAACGCGTTCCTTTCCGTTTCGCTGTCTGCCGAAGATCGCGGCCAACTGTCATGTTGCCGTGGAGGGCTTGCGCCCTGAGCATCGCAATGCGGACAGCGAAATCCGACTAACGGTTTCTTCCGCACGCTATCAAAACATGTCACACGTCTCTTCCGAATCGATTGTTCTTTCACGCTCGCCGGCCAGCGCGGTTATCGAACCGGCAGGCGACCTGTCGCCGGTAGCGCGGACGTTGCAGGTCCGGCGCTTCATCGACGCGTTCCGTCAACACGGTCATCGTCAGGCGTCGCTCGATCCGCTGCGCCTCACGCCCTTGCCCGACGTGCCCGAGCTCGACCCAGTGTTTCATGGGCTGGACCCGGCGCAGCCGATTGGCGCAGAAAACCCGCTGCTGCCGCCGTCGGCGGCGGTGCATGAACTGGAGCGCCAACTGAGGCGCGTGTATTGCGGCGCGATCGGCCTCGATCTGACCGGCATTCGCGATCCGCAGCGTCGCGCGCGTTTATCCGCAATGCTCAAGTCGGAACAGCTTGCGCCGTTGCCAGCCCGCGAGCAGCGTCGCGCTCTGTTGCGCCGCCTGATCGCCGCCGAAATGTGGGAGCGTCATGTGGCGGCGGTTTTCGAGCATGCGAAGCGCTTCTCACTCGAAGGTTGCGAAAGTCTCGTGCCGCTTCTCGAAGCAATTGTCGATGAGGCTGCCGCTCAAGGCGTTCAGCAGGTATTCGCGGGCATGCCGCATCGGGGGCGCCTCAATGTGCTCGTCAACTTGATGGGCTTCGATCCGGCGAAGCTCGTCGATTGCCTCGATCCGAATTCCGATGTCGCGGCCACGCAGCGCGATCTGCCTTATCACCTCGGCGGCAGCACCGTCAGACAGACGCCCCATGGCGACGCCGCGATTTTCCTTGCGCACAATCCGTCGCATCTGCAAAGCGTGTATCCGGTTGTGAGCGGAATGGCGCGTGCATACCAGGACGAACATCGCGGCTTTGGATGCCTGCCGGTGGTCGTGCATGGCGACGCGGCATTCGCGGGCCAGGGCATCGTAATGGAAACGTTGAACATGACGCGTAAGGACGGTTACGCGTTGGGCGGCACGGTCCACGTTATCGTGAACAATCAGATCGGTTTCACGACGCCGAACCGGATGGACACCGAAGGCCATTCCTATTGCACGGACGTCGCGCGAATGATCGACGCGCCCGTGATCCGCGTGAACGCAGACCGTCCCGACGAGGTCCTGCGCGCCGCGAAGCTCGCATTGCAGTACCGGATGGAGTATGAAGCCGACGTCGTCATCGATCTGATCGGATATCGGCGCCTCGGTCATTCGGAACACGATATTCCGGCTCTGACGCAACCGTCGCAGCAGGCGGCAATCTCGGCGCATCAGACCGTCACCGAGCTTTATCACGCGGCCATCGGTGAGGAGACACCACTCGAGATGTTGCGCGCCGATGTATTGAAGGATCTTCTGACGCCGCCTCCGCAAACGTTGTCGCAGCAACGCGCCGACCGGACGAGCGGTGCCGGACCCGCGAACCCCGCGAAACCTGCCAGGCGCACGAAGCGCACGCGGCCGTTGTCGCTCGCCCGCTTGCAGTCGCTGACTGCAGCGTTGACTCGCACGCCGCCCGGGTTGCGTCTACATGACTTCGTGCGCGACATCACGGCGAAGTGGCAGCGGAGCGTGGAAGCGGAAACCGCGACGGTCGACTGGTGTTTCGCGGAAAACCTCGCGTATGCAAGTCTTCTCGACGACGGGCACAGTGTGCGCATCTCCGGCATGGACGTGGGCCGCGGCACCTTCATGCATCGGCATGCAGTGTGGCACTCGCAAGGCGCAACTTCTGGCGCGGCTTCCGGCGCAACTGAGCCTTATGTGCCGCTGCAAAATCTGGGCGTGCATCAGGGCGAGTTCGACATCATCAATTCACCGCTGACCGAGGAGGCCGTGCTGGGTTTCGAGTACGGCTACAGCGTTCAGTCCACCTCCCACCTTGCCATTTGGGAAGCGCAGTTCGGCGATTTCGTGAACGGCGCGCAAGTGATCATCGATCAATATATCGCCGCGGGCGAGTACAAGTGGGATCAACCGTCCGGTCTGACGATGCTGCTGCCGCATGGCCATGAAGGCGTCGGTCCGGAGCACTCCAGTGCGTATCTCAGCCGCTTCCTGCAACTGTGCGCAGGCGGGAACATGAAGGTCGTGATGCCGTCGACGTCGTCGCAGTGGTTCCATATGCTGCGCGAACAGGCGCTGAGCGTCGAGCCGAAGCCGCTTGTCGTGATGTCGCCGAAGGGGCAGCTTCATGCCAATGAGCGTTCGCATGCGCCGCTCGGCAAATTGATCGACGGTGCGTTTGCTCCGGTGCTGCAGGACAGTGGTGCTGCGTTGCCTGCAGACGTGACGCGCGTCGTGCTGTGCAGCGGCAAGTTCTTCTACGACTTGCAGGCGGCGCGCGATGCTTCTGGCGACACGCAGACTGCGCTCGTCCGGATAGAACAGCTGTACCCGTTTCCGACGAGCGAGCTTGCGCTTGCGCTCGCCGCTTACCCGAACCTTGCGGAGGTGGTGTGGGCCCAGGAAGAGGAAAAGAAGCATGGCGCATGGCACTTCGTGCGCGATGACATAGAAGGAGCGGTTCCGGCGAACTGCCGCGTGTTCGACGTGTGCCGGCGCGAGAGTCCGTCGGGCGCGGATTCGTCGATACGCGCGCATCGCGTAGAACAGCAGCGCCTGGTGGCAGCCGCATTGGCGCGCGCCTAAAGTTGCGCCGTCAAGCAGTTTGCCCACCGGGTTGCAATTGAGTTGCTATTGTTAACAGCAACAGGCGAGGTGCTCGCGCGCGGCAATCAGTATGCTGCGACGCGACCGCTTCGCCATTTCCCGCTTCGCATGCATGTTGCGGCGCGTAGGCCGATTGGCGCGAATTGAGGAGCGCGTTGGCATGCGCGTTGCGACGCAGGTTGTCGAAGCGATAGGACAATTGCACATGGCAACCGTACTGCTGGTAGATGACGACGCCGAGGCGTTGGACGCATGGAGCGCGATTTGCTCCGCCGAGGGCTACGAAGTAAAAACTGCGCTGGACGGTAAGTCGGCGCTAGCTCAGTTCATGGCTTCGCCCGTCGATGTCGTGGTTGCCGACTGGCGCATGCCGACCATGTCGGGCAGTGAACTATGTCACCGCTTGCGCACACTGCCCGGGCTGGCCGACGTCGCTTTCATACTCGTTTCGGGAGAGCCGAGCCCTCCCGCCTTCGTCAGCTTCGACGGGTTTCTACGCAAGCCGGTGGATGGGCCCGCGTTGCTGGCCACGATGCGGCGTCTTCTCGACGACCACGTCACCCATCGCGCATTGCAGCGAGGCGGACCGACGTAGCGTCGATCGTGCACGCGGCGCGGCTTGCCTCACTTGCTTGCCACTTACTCTCTGGCGTGACGCTCGCGGCGTCAGTCTGGCGTTTGCGCATCGCCGGACGATTTACTCGCCGCGGACGGGATCAGCAGCACCGGCAAGCGAGCCTGGCGCACACAACGCTCCGCGACGCTGCCGAGAATCAGGCGCTGAAATCCGCGCCGGCCGTGCGTGCCCATGACGAGCAAGTCGGCGTTGAAGTCGGCGGCGGCTTTCAGCACGGCCGTGGAAACGTCGTCGAGCGACGGCGCTTCGGTCACGACGATCTCTCCCTTCACACCTTGCGCGTCCATTTCGCGTGCGAGCTCCACGCCGAGTTCCTTCCCTTGTTCGATGAGACTATTGCGAAGCACTGAAGGGTCATAGCCCGGCGCTTCGAAATACATTGGCGTATTTTCGACGACGTACAACGGCTGCAAAACAGCGCCGTTGGTTCGGGCGAGCGCGAGCGCTGCTTCGAAAGCACGGCGGGAAGTCTGGCTGCCGTCTACCGCCACAAGAATGCGTGTGTACATTTCCGCTCCAGGTCAGGTTGCGAGCTTTAATGATCGTTCAGAAACGCCGCTACAGCCAGGATGTAAATCAACCGGTTCACAAATTTTGACGTTGCTCTTGCTAGACGGCCGCGGTTTCAAGACGCGTGGGCGCTCTCTTGCCCGATGCAGCGACCCCGAAGCGCGGCGATTGCCGCCGCGGTTTGCCTTACAATCGGGATCTACTCTGACAAGCTGCTGCGCCCGGCCGATGAATGAGCGAAAAACGACGGGCTTGCCCGACAAGATCTACGGCGACATCCTGAATCGCATTCTCGAAGGCGAATACAAGGAAGGCCAGCGGCTGCCTACCGAGCATGCGCTCGCCGAACGCTTCTCGACCTCGCGACCCACGGTGCGCGAGGCATTGGCGCGGCTGCGGGCTGACGGCATCATCGTGACGCGTCATGGCTCGGGGACGACAGTCGCGCGGCGACCCGACCCGGACGTGCGGCGTTTCGCGCCGCTCGAAACGCTGTCCGACATCCGCCGCTGCTACGAGTTTCGCATTGTCACGGAGACCGGCGCGGCCGAGCACGCGGCGCTCAAAGCCGACGCCGACGACATTGCGGCGATCGAGCACGCATGGGATCAACTCGAACACATCATCGAGACGCGCGGCATTGGCGCGTCGGACGACTTCCTGTTTCATCTCGCGGTGGCGCGCGCGTCGAAGAACCCGTTTTTCATCACGGTCATGTCGTTCATCGAAGAACAGATAGTTTTCAGCATGAATTTGTCACGCAACCTGTCGCTCGTAAAAACGGTGGAGCGGCAGCGTCTCGTGCAGGCGGAACACCGGGCGGTGCTCGACGCGATCCGCCGCAAGGACCCGCAGGCGGCGGGGCAGGCAATGCGAGCGCACCTGGAGAACGCGCTCGAACGGATGTTTGGTTCGTGAGGCAAGCGTCGCATGGCCCGCTGCGCGCCGTCTAACCGGCCGTTGCCAACACGGCGAAGCGCGGCCGGCGGCGAGCAGCGGACCAGCGAGGTGTAGCTAAGCGGCTGCGGCGATCGGCCCGAACAACGCCGTGCGGGTCTTCGGACTTACGGCGATATCCAGCGCCACCGCGCGTTCCACACCGATCTGCAGCGGTGAGCCGAGACGGCTTATCTCGATTCCGGTCTTGCGCAACAGCCGCTCGATCGGGGTGGTGGTCACCGTCACATAGCGCGTGATGCCCATGCGGTCGGCGAAGGCCACCAGCTCATGGATCGCCTGCATCGTCACGTCGGCGAAGCCGAACGACTTTTCCTCGCCGCTCGTGTCGATCGCGAAGCGGCTCAATTCCCAGATATGCCGCCCGACCGGCGCCGCAGCGCCATGAAGCAACTGAGGAAAGGTGTCCTTCAGCATGTTCGGTCCCTCGGTCGGCATCAGACGCCAACAGCCACGCACGCGCCGATCGTCGGCCTGGATCAGCATGTAATGCGGTCCGAGCGCATCGTAGCCGTCGATTTCCATGCCTGCTATGGTCGGAATATCCCATCCGAGCCGTCCGTGAAACACCCGTGCCCGCAGGCGGTACATCTCGTTGATGTCTTCGTTGTCGAACTCTTGACGCATTCCAATCCGGATCGCTGTTTGCATGACGTTCTCCTGAACGTGTTGGGGAAACCAATACGCAGGAAAACTTATGCATTCTGAATCGTTCCGCTACCTATCTACCTGGATAGGTGTGCATGCTTATCGGATATCGGAGAATTTGAGACAGGAAACAGCACTCAACCGACGGGACACAAAAATGGAACATCTCGACAATCACTGGCAACCGCAAACCGGTCTACAAACGCGTTCGACGGAGCCGTCCACAGCGGTAGATCGAGTGTTGATCATTGCGTACCGCAAAAAGAAGAAAGAAAGCCAGCGCCGCTTCTGGGCTCGCTTCGGCGTCACGCAGTCGCGTGGCAGCCGCTTTGAGTCCGGTGCGGAAATCCCGGCGCCCGTCTCGATCCTGCTGGGCCTGTACTTTACGAAAACCGTTTCCGACGCCGACCTCGGCCGGGCTGAGCGGGTGCTTCACAGCCGCGACGCGGCGGCGTTGCTCAACCCGGGTCAATAAGCCCCAGTTGTGTCGCAATCACGGCTGCTGCGCGCCGCGAATTCACGCCGAGTTTGGTCCTGATGTTCTTCATGTGGAAGTTCACCACGGCTTCCGAACAGTTCAGGATATGGGAAATTTCCCACGTGGATTTGCCGCGCGCGGTCCATTGAAGGCACTCGCGTTCGCGCGGCGTCAGCTTGGGCAACAAACTTTGCGTGTGCGCATGCAAATGGCGCTGACTGGTGTCGATCACCAGGTCGCGCAATAGCACGAGATTCGGCAATACCACGTCTATATGACGCCAGAAGGTATCCGTCGGATTGGCGTCGTTCACGAAGCACATCATGCCGGCCTCCTGATTCGGGCCGTGAATCGGCAGTGTCACGCCCGCGCGCAAGCCGTGGGCGCGCGCTTCTTCGTACATGGACTGCTGCGGCGCGGTCGTGAAGATTTCCGGCGACCACACTAGCGGAGACGAGCGTGTCGCGCAATGTGCGACCGTTGGGTCTATATGAACCAGGCCTTGCTCGTCGTAGGTGCGGCGCCACGCGGGCGCATAGGTGCTGCGAATGTAAGCGTCTTCAAGCCGAATGGTCGGGCGCGGAAGCATTGCGATCAGAAGCCGGTCGAATCCCCAGCTCTCCGCAAGACCGGTCACCGCGCTGAACCATTCCGCTTCGTCGGCGGCCTCCAGTAGCGGTGCCATCTGCTCGATAAAATGTAGCGCCAATTTCCACTCTCTCAGACTCGCAAATAGCCTGTGTGGTTATTTGCGCAGGTTTTTATGTGCGACTGCTTTAGTGCGGACAATTTATCACTAAAAAATGTTTTGCAACCTGGAGCCGTCCGCTCTATACGCGGCCTTTAACTCACGTTTAACGGAACGCGAATAAACCTGCCTGCGCATTCACCCGACGTAGATCGCGTGTACCGCGAATTTCGCTGCAATCCCCAAGCAGCAGGGTGTTGAGCTTTTGTCGATCCATTCCTTTCATATCGCATTTCGCGAATGCCAAATAAACGGGCAAAACCGCTCCATTCGCCATGCCACGTCTTTACTTGGCCCGGCCGCTTCTGCTGCGTAAATCACCGTTTCGCACTATGCAGCTCATTCCCTCTATTGTCATACGAAAGCGTGATGAAGCGTCTTAACATTTTGCCGCACGCGACGATCGTGGAATCGTTGCGGACAAAGTTGTTTGACAACTTTTCGAGGCAGATGCTACCGTAGACGCTACGACTTTTCGGGTGTCCGCCTTATGAACGAATCTCCGTTTGACGACCGCGAACTCGCGGCCTCGGTTATGGCCGTGCCGCCGCTGGCACGCCGCGCAGACCTTGCGCTCGACGCCGACCAGAATGCCGCGCTGATCCGCCATATCGAGGCAGGCGGCGTGCGCACACTGCTCTATGGCGGCAACGCGAACCTCTATCACACAGCCGCGAGCGAATATCGCGATCTGCTCGACCTGCTGGCCGATGCGGCGAGCGCCGACACGCGCGTGATCCCCGCCATCGGGCCGGACTACGGAAAGATGCTCGATCAGGCGCGCATCCTCGCGCAGACCCGCTATCGCACGGCAATGGTGCTGCCGCTCGCCGGCTTTACGACGTCAGAGGGCGTCGAAGCAGGCCTGACGCGGATTGTCGACGCGGCGGGCATCCCGCTCACGCTGTACATCAAAAGCGAAGACTATGTGGAGGTCGAGACGCTCGCGCGCCTCGTCGAGCGGGGCACGCTGCTCGCCGTGAAGTATGCGATCGTGCGCCAGAATCCCGCCGACGATCCCTACCTGCGCCGCCTGATGCAACATGTGCCGGCGGCCAAGATCGTGTCGGGCATGGGCGAGCGGCCTGCGCTCGTGCATCTGCGCGAGTTCGGCCTCGCGGCATGGACAACCGGCTCGGGCTGTATCGCGCCTCACATGGTGACGGCCCTGCTGCACGCAGTGAAAACCGGCGACAACGACGCTGCACAACGTCTTTACGACGCGTTCCTGCCGCTCGAAACCTTGCGCGACGACATCTCGCTAATCCGCGTGCTGCACGACGCGGTGACGTTCTCGAAGATCGCCGATATGGGGCCGATCTTGCCGCTGCTCAGTTCGACGCCGCCCGAACATCATGCGAAGATCGCCGGCGCGGCGCATGCGTTGCTCGCGCTCGAAAGAGAGCACGCGCGCGTCCGGACCCATTGATCCAATCAGACAGAGGCAGCATGACCGACCACAGCCGACGCTATCCCGACCCTTCCGTACGCGTGCTCGATCCGCGCTTCAAGTCGCTGACTCTTGCGTCAGCGTCCGTCGAGTGTCTGTATCAAGGCGCGCGCTGGTCGGAAGGGCCGGTCTGGTTCGGCGACGGCCGCTATCTGCTGTGGAGCGATATCCCCAACGACCGCGTCTTGCGTTGGGACGAGGCGAGCGGCGCGGTCAGCACGTTCCGTCAGTCGTCAAACAATGCCAACGGCCATACGCGCGACCGGCAAGGCCGCCTCGTGAGTTGCGAACATCTGACGCGCCGTGTCACCCGCACCGAATACGACGGCTCGATTACCGTGCTCGCCGATCGCTATCGCGGCAAGCGTTTCAATTCGCCGAACGACGTCGTCGTCAAATCCGACGGTTCGATCTGGTTCAGCGATCCGACGTTCGGGATAGACGGCTTTTACGAAGGCGAGCGGCAGGAGTCGGAGCTGCCCGCCTGCGTGTACCGCATCGACGGCGAGACGGGCGAGGTGAGCGTAGTCGCCGACGACATTCTCGGACCGAATGGCCTTGCGTTTTCGCCGGACGAGTCCGTGCTCTATATCGTCGAATCGCGAGGCGAGCCGCGCAAGATCCGCGCTTTCGACGTCGATTTAGACGGAAGCGGTGCGGCGCTGTCGAACAACCGAGTGTTGATCGACGCGGGCCCCGGCACGCCGGACGGCTTTCGCGTCGACGTCCACGGGAATTTATGGTGCGGTTGGGGCATGGGCACAGACGAACTCGACGGCGTGCGCGTCTTTACACCACAAGGCGAGGCGATCGGCCATATTGCGCTGCCGGAGCGCTGTGCGAACGTGTGCTTCGGCGGACGTCATCGCAACCGCCTATTCATGGCGGCGAGCCACGGCCTGTACTCGCTCTATGTGAACACGCAAGGTGTACGCGGCGGCTGATCGCGTTCTTCGCCTACGGGCGGTCCGCGATAAGTTGCCTGACAAGCGTTTTTGCGCGGGCGGGCGGCTCGGGGTTTGCCCTCCTATACAAGCGTGCCAAATCATTGAGACCAAAGGCCTTCGGGCGAAAATGCGCGGAATGTCGGGGAAAACGCGAGCAATAGTATTTGCTTGACATCGGATGTGGCGCTTCGCTATGTTGCAGTGGTTGAACAAGACGCCCGGCGCAGTCGTCTGGCGGACTTCATACCAAGAAGCGAGGAGACGCAATGACTGTTCCGCACAGGTTGTCGCTCAGGCTGGCGTCGGTATGTCTCGCGGCGAGCGCCGCGTTCGGGTCGGCTGCTCACGCGGCCGATCCAGTCACACTCAATATCGTCGACGTCGCCGGCGATCTCCAACTTACGCGCGCCGGGTTCGAGGCGTTCAAAGCGAAGTACCCGAACCTCGTCGCGAATATCACCTACACCAACGCGCCCGCCCCGCAATTGCCCGGCAAGATCAAGGCTATGCAGGGCGCGGGCCGCTCGGACATAGACCTGGTATTGACGGGCACCGACGCCCTCGCAGCCGGCATCGAACAGAACCTGTGGACCAAGCTGCTGCCCGACAACGCGGCGCAATTCCCCGGCGTGCTCGACAAATACGCGCCCGGCCCGCGCAAGATGCAGGATTTGGCGCAGGGCTATGGTCTTGAGGTCGCGTATATGCCGGCCGGGCCGCTACTCGAATACAACCCCGCCAAGGTCAGCGATCCGCCGAAAACGCCCGAGCAACTGCTGCAATGGTGCAAGGCTCATCCGGACAAGCTGATCTACGCGCGGCCCGCGAACTCGGGACCGGGCCGCACGTTCCTGATGGGCTTGCCCTATGTGCTCGGCGACAAGAATCCGCAAGACCCCATCAACGGCTGGGATAAGACCTGGGCGTTCCTCAAGCAGCTGAACGAATGCATTCCTTACTATCCGGGCGGCACGTCCGCGGTGATGAAAGAGCTGGGCGAAGGCACGCGCGACATGACCGTGACGGTAACGGGCTGGGACATCAATCCGCGCGCGCTCGGCATCGTGCCCGCCGATTTCCGCGTGCAGGCGTTCGACAACATGACATGGGTGAACGACGCGCACTACATGGTCGTCCCCAAAGGCGTACCGAAAGAAAAGCTGGACGTGCTCTACAAGCTGATGAACTTCATGCTCGAGCCTGCGCAGCAAGCCATGACTTACGACGACGGTTACTTCTATCCGGGTCCGGCGATCAAGGGTGTCACTGTCGAGCAGGCACCCGCGCATAGCCAGGAAGTCCTGAAGAAGTACGGGCGGCCCGAGTACGCGAAGCTGCTGGCGGAGCGCCCGCACGTGTTGCCGCTCAATGCGGCTGCGATGGTGGCCGCCTTCAGGAAATGGGACACGGAAGTCGGCGCTCAAAAGACCAAATAACCGAAGCCGGATAGCCGCGCCCACTCGTGCGAGTGCGATTCGCGCGTGACGCGTCACGCGCATCAGGGAACCGCCATGAAGCATCACTTCGAACAGTTGCGGCTCGACTCGGTGAGCCGCAGTTTCACGAATGCGGAAGGCCAGTCGATCGCCGCGCTGCAGGGGCTCGATCTGAACATCCGGCGCGGCGAATTCATTGCGTTGCTCGGGCCTTCGGGCTGCGGTAAGTCGACGGCGCTGAACTGCATCGCGGGTTTGCAGCCGCTGAGCGGCGGTGGCATCTGGCTGGACGACAAGCGCATCGATGTATTGCCGCCGGAAAAACGCGGCTTCGGCATGGTGTTCCAGAACTACGCGCTGTTTCCGCACATGAGCGTGCTCGACAACGTCGGCTTCGGGCTGAAGATGCGCGGCGTTGGCAAAAGCGAAATCATGCGGCGCGCGCGTGAGGCATTGCAACTCGTGCAACTGGTCGGCCACGAGCGCAAGCTGCCCGGGCAACTGTCGGGCGGCCAGCAACAGCGCGTGGCGATCGCGCGTGCGATCGTCATCGAGCCGCCGCTGATCCTGATGGACGAGCCGCTGTCGAATCTCGACACCAAATTGCGCATCGAGATGCGCGCCGAAATCCGCCGCATTCATAGCCAACTCGAACGCGCGACGCTGTACGTCACGCACGATCAGGACGAAGCGCTTTCGATGGCCGACCGCATCGTCGTGATGAGAGAGGGCGTCGTGCAGCAGGTCGCCACGCCGAAAGAGGTCTATACGCGCCCGCAGAATCTGCATGTCGCGCGTTTCATGGGCTATCGCAACGTCGCTGAATTCACGCTCGAAGGCATGCAAGGCGAAGGCGTCGCGGTGAGCGCAAACGGTGTCCGTCTGATCGGCACGCCGATGGCGGGCTTCAACGGCAAGCGTGTAAGCGTGGCGCTGCGCCCGGAGGACATGGAGCGCACGGCGCCCGGAACCGAGAATGCGTTCGACGCGTTGGTGACCGTCGTCGAATACGGCGGAAACAGTTCTCTGCTGCGCGTGAAGACCGCGTTCGGCGATTTGTGGGCACGCGTCGCGGGAGAGTTCGTCGAAGGACAACATATCAGCTTGCGTGTGCCGCCTTCGCGCACGCTTGTTTATGACGGCGAGGCGGCATGAGCACGCCCATGCCGTCGGCGCCTGTCGCGCCCGCCGCGCAGCGCGATAGCAAGGCGTGGCTCGTCACGCCGGCGTTGCTCGTCATCGTCGCGCTGTTTATCTATCCGTTTGCATACGGTCTCGCGCTGTCGTTCCGGCCGATGAACGGCGGCAGTGCATGGGCCAACTATCTGACGTTCTTCACCGACACGTCGATGTGGCCCACCATCATCGTCACGCTGAAGCTGGCCGTGCCGGCCACGCTGATCAACGTCGGCGTGTCGGTGCCCGTCGCATTCGCGTTGCGCCGGCATTCGCGGTATCAAAAGTTCGTGACCACGTTACTGGTGATTCCCGTCACGCTCGGCACGGTGCTGATCGCCGACGGCATGCTCACTTACTTCGGACCCAACGGCTGGTTTCCGCAGGCGCTGCACGGCATGCATCTCTATTCGAGCGAAGTTCGGCTCACACATAACTTTTGGGGCGTGCTGATCTCGCTGATCGTGTCCGGATTTCCATTCGCGTTTCTGTTGACGCTGTCGTACGTGACCGGCATCGACCCGACGCTCGCGAGCGCCGCCGCGACGCTCGGCGCGAGTCCGTGGGAGCAGTTTCGCCGCATTTATTTGCCGCTGCTGGTTCCCGGTTTGACGATGGCCGCCTGCCTCTCGTTCGTGCAGGCGTTTTCGGTGTTTCCATCGGCGGTGCTGCTTGGCGCACCCGCGGGGCCGACTCGCGTGATGTCGATTGCGGCAGCGGAGGCCGCGTTCGAAAGTTATGACTATTCGCTCGCGTCCGCGATTGCGATGGTGATGGGTTTCGTGCAGTTGCTGGTAGTGGCCGCGATGCTAGGCGCGCGCCGCTTCTTTTACAGCGGCCCTGCAACCGGAGGCAAAGGCTGATGACGACCGAGCGTGGCGGCGCGCCGGCTTCATGGTCCGCGTCCGAATCCAAACAGCAGGGCGACGACGCACGCGAGCCGAGGCGCGTAAAGCAGCGTGCGAGCGTGCCAGGCCGCGTATGGCGCGTGATCGTGTGGGGCGCGATGGTGTTTTTCCTTGCCAACGTCGTGCTGCTGATCGCGACCGTAGCGGTCAATTCGATCGCGACGCGCTGGTTCGGCACGTTGCTTCCGCAGGGCTTCACGCTGCATTGGTATGCGCAGGCGTGGAGCGATTTCCAGCTGGCGAGCGTGCTGTGGGTGACGGTCGAAGTAGTCGGCGCGGTCGTGCTGCTGTCGGTGCTGCTCGGCGTGCCGGCAGCATATGCGCTCGCGCGCGTGCAGTTTCGCGGCAAGCGCATTGCAATGCTGATTTTCCTCTTGCCGTTGATGGTGCCGCCGGTCACTTACGGCATTCCGATGGCGACCGCGATGTACAAGATCGGTCTGGCCGGCACGCTGAGCGGCGTGATACTTGCGAATCTCGTGCCCGCGCTGCCGTTCGTGATTCTCGTGATGACGCCGTTCATCGAACAGATCGATCCGAACCTCGAAGCGGCCGCGCGGATTTTCGGCGCGAACACGTTCCGCTATTTCCGCTACGTGCTGCTGCCCCTGCTCGTGCCCGGCATGCTGGCGGCGGCGCTTCTGGTGCTGGTGCGCACCATCGGTATGTTCGAACTCACGTTCTTCACGGCGGGGCCCGGGACGCAAACGCTCGTGGTCGCCCTGTACTACGCGGTGTTCTCAACCGGTGTGCGCGCGCCGCAATCCATCGACGCCATGGCGATGATCTACATGGCGATCACGCTGGTCTGGGTGTTGATCGCGCTGCAGTTCGTGAGCCCCACCCAGATCGTCTCGCGCGTGAAGGAACAGAAGCATTGAGCGGCGTTACGCGTATCACAAGCTGGCGCTCAGTAGCCGACGCGATACACACGGCCCGTCTGCGCGCCTTCCACGCTGCGTAGGTACGCTTGTGCGGCGCGTTGCGCGGTGACCGGTTCGACGCCGCGAAAGTACGGCGCATACGCGCCCATCGATTCGGTCAGCACTGTCGGACTTACGACGTTGATGCGGATACCGCGCGGCAGTTCGATCGCCGCGCCGCGCACGAAACCTTCGAGCGCGAGATTGACGGTCGTCGCATTCGCGCCCTCGCGAATCGGCTCATCGCCCACGATGCCGCTCGTCAGCGTGAAAGAGCCGCCGTCGTTCACGTAATTCTGCGCCGCCAGCACGGCATTGATCTGTCCCATGAGCTTGTCGCGCAGCCCGACCCAGAACTGTTCGACGCTCATTTGCTGGAGCGGGCCGAAATGCAGTTTGCCCGTTGTGGTGACGACGCCATCCACCTTGCCGAGTTCGCGGAAGAGCCGCTCGACGCTCGCCGGATCGGTGCTGTCCACCTGATACTGGCCGCGCGTCGCGCCCACTTCGATAACTTCATGGCGAGCCTTCAGCTCCGCAGTAACAGCCTGGCCCAGCGTGCCCGTGGCGCCAATCACGACGATCTTTTTCATCTACCGCTCCGTTGAGTTTGATGTGCCACGATTGTGCGCCGCGCCGGGTCGTACAAAAAGCCGCGACTGGGAGGAGGTCTTCGAACCGTCGGTTTCTAATCCACGCAAGGCGATAAAAAACGCGCATCGTTATTTAAACAATGCGCGCGTTGATATCCGCCGACAAATCGGCCTCTTCGTCCAGATTCAAACGCGAGTGCAAATCGGCAGATTATTTCACCCGCTGTATTTCGATCACCCGTGTTGGTCGCAAATGATTAAGGGCGTAATGGATGCGGCCGCGTTCATGGCGGTTTTCGCCTGGGCGCGAATAGTCGAACAGATCATCGGTCGAATGGAGCGCCTGCGGCTCGAACATGCCTTTGTCGATGACCGTATAGCCCGGCTCGAGCGCGAGCAGCAGATGATTGCCGCCCACGCGGCTGTCGAACCCGGCCATGCCGTCGTGCGCTTCCGGCACGCTGTTGACGAGCGTCGCGTTGCTGGTCGTAATTTCGTCGACTGCTATCGGGCTCTGGCCCGCAATGCGCGCGGCTTCGTGATTCTTGCCGTCGGTGTCGACCGTGCTGTCGTGTGTCCGGTCATTGTGCGATTCGGCCGTACGCGGGCCGTTCGGGACAGTTGGCTTGCCGGCGTCTGCTGCCTTGTCGAAATGGGTGTTCATATGCATTCTCCTTTCAAGAAGTTGGGTTCAGAACTGCAAGGTCCGTTCCCTCACCAAGGCGATTGCGTGCGCGCGTCTTTCGTTTTTTTTAATGAACGCGCATTTTCTACAGAGTATGATCATACTCCGGCGAGCGGGGCGTGTTCTGCAACAGCGCTTAATCGGGTTCTCGCGAGATTCACATCGCTGTTTATCAACACCGGTGCAACGAGCGCGGGCTTACTCAAAACATTCTACGGGGCCGTCAGGGCGGGTGACACATGCACTTCGATGCTGCATTCACACATCGCGGCTATTTGTTAAATTGCGCACCGGCGCGCGCCGGCGACGGCACTTGGCAACCTTACGTCGTCATCTCGCGGTCGAGCGACGGTGAACTCGTCGCCAACCGTTTTTTCCCGACGGACCTGTGCTTTCGCGACGAGGCCGCCGCAATTGCTCATGCGCGCGACTGGGCGGTGCGCTGGATCGACGCGAGCAGTCTGACCATCTAAGCGCACCTTCGCCTTTGCCTTGCGCGCAACGCTGCGCGAGCCGCGGCAAAACGCGGTAATCTCTCGGGACACTCACTCCGTACCGTGCTCCCCGCACGGCGCTGTCCCTCATGCCTAACGCGCCTACCCACAACTGGGGCCTTGAACAGATCGTCGCGGACCTCCGTGCGTCACGCGAAGAGTTGCATCGTACGCGGCATCCGCTCGGCATTCGCGAACTGCCGTCGCGCGAAGCGGTGGTCAACATCGTCGCGGGCCTGCGCGCGGCGCTATTTCCCACGCACTACGGCGCGCCGGATCTGACTGACGAAACCGTCGACTACTACGTCGGACACACGCTCGAAAGCACGCTGCGTTTGCTCGCGGAGCAGATCCGCCGCGCGCTGCGGTTTCTGCCGGAACACGCGCAAACGCCCGACACCGAACTGCGCGAGCGTGCCTTCGAGGTTGCGCGCCAGTTCGGCACGCAGTTGCCTGGCATTCGCGCGCTGCTCGTCAGCGACATTCAGGCGGCGTTCACAGGCGACCCGGCCGCGCAGCACATCACCGAAATCCTGCTCTGCTATCCCGGCGTATGGGCGATGACGCATCACCGCCTTGCACATGCGCTGCATCGTCTCGGCGTGCCGTTGCTCGCGCGCTTCATCAACGAGATCGCGCACTCGGCGACCGGCATCGACATTCACCCTGGCGCGACGATCGGCCCGAGCTTTTTCATCGACCACGGCACGGGCGTCGTGATCGGTGAAACGGCGATCATCGGTGAGCATGTGCGCGTTTATCAGGCGGTGACACTGGGCGCGAAGAGCTTCGCGGCGGATATCGACGGCGCGCTGATCAAGGGCAATGCGCGGCATCCAATTGTCGAAGACGACGTGGTGATCTACGCCGGCGCGACGATCCTCGGACGGGTAACAATTGGCCGCGGCTCGGTGATCGGCGGCAATGTGTGGCTCACGCATAGCGTCCCGCCGGGCAGCAGCGTGTCGCAAGGCAAGGTCCGCGAAGGGGAGCGGGGCGAAGAAGGGCGGCGTTGATGCGCGGGCGCGACGCGTCGCGTGGCCGCGTCCACATGCCTCGTTGCGCGATTGCAGGCGTCGAGGCAACGGTGGCGCAAACCGCGCATGCGTTTCCGCGCCATTCGCACGACCGCTTTGGGGTCGGTGTGATTGTCAGTGGCGGGCATAAATCGGCGAGCGGTCGCGGCCCCGTCGAAGCGCGCGCCAACGACGCGATCATGGTGAACCCCGGCGAAGTGCATGACGGCAGTCCGCTCGATGAACGCGGCCGCGCGTGGCGCATGCTCTATTTCGAGCCGTCGATGCTGGTGAGCGCGGCGGCGGAATTGAGCGGCGCGGCGGCGCGCGAGATTGAACTCACGCAGCCCGTGGTGCACGACCCGCTGCTGAAACATCTTTTCGAACGATTATTCGCGGTGGCGGTAGAGGTGCCGGGCACACCCGATGCGTTGGCGCGGGAACAGGCGTTGCTCGAACTGCTTGCGCATCTGCTTGGCGCTCACGCAACCGCGCAGGCGAGCAGTGAAACGCATGTTTTATCGTTGCGTCGCGCGGGGCCGATTGCACGCGCGAAAGCGCGCATCGACGACGATCCGTCAGCGCCGCTCACACTTGCCGATCTCGCCGGCGAAGCCGGCATGAGCCGCTTCCAGTTGCTGCGAGCATTTGCGCATGAAATCGGCTTGCCGCCGCATGCATACCGGATGCAACGGCGCGTGGTGCTGGCGCGGCAATGGATAGCGCGCGGTGTGTCGCTCGCCGACGCGGCTGCCGCTGCGGGCTTTGCCGATCAGAGTCACATGACGAGGGCTTTTGTGCGCCTGCTCGGTGTCACGCCCGCGAACTACGCTGCGGCGATGCGTTAATGCGGACTCACGCTGCGACCATACGAACGCGGGATTCACAAGCGCAGGTGCTGCCAGAGGTCTAGTCCGTGCATGCCGGGCAGTCCAACATGCCGACCGACAAACCAGGCCGCCGCCCACGAAGCCGCGACTACGATCAGGTCGCAATGTCCGCTATTCCATAGATTCAGCGAATGCCGTCCGGCGATCCACGGTACGCCGAGCGGGTTGGGCCAGTCGGCGAGCAGATGCATCAGGCCGCCGCATGCGAAGCCGAACGCGGGCGCCGCATAAATCGAATGCCCGAGTCCACGGTACGAAACGGCGAGTAGCGCGATCCAGCCGATGCCCCAATGCGTCAACGTGCGATGCGCGATCCACAGCCGGCGTGCGCGCGACCACCACGCGACTTCGAGCCAGTCCGGCGCGGTGCTTCCCGCTACGCCCGCGATAAAGCTCATCAGTACGCCGATATAAAACGCGCCGTCGTGACCGCCGCCGATGCGCGCCACGACCGCCGCGGCAATGACGCCCGCCGCGAAACCGGTTGCGTGATGTGCTTTGCTGGATGCCATCGGAATTCACGACGCAGCGCGTCGCGTGAAGAAGAGGGGCGGCTACGGTCGCAGATAGACGCGCAGAAGAATAGCCGGGACGCCGGTAAAAACGTGTCGCGGCATCGCGTGTCACGCATTAAACAACGGCGCATTCAACATGGACCACGCGCGCCGGCTGCAATACTCAGGTCGCACAACGTGCGATATTGAAGCGCATTTCCGGTTCCGGTGGATCGTCGGGCGCGTTGGCCGGATGCATGACCTTGATCACGGAGCCCGCGTTCGACGGCGTCAACGTGACGAAATATGAATTGTTCGAATCTGAGCCGACCGCGATCTCTGTCGCGCTGCCCACGCGCGACAGACGAACTCTCGACAAGCGGCTTTCCAGGCAACTGGCAATGTACGCGGGAGCACGTTGCGACGACACGTAGATCATGGGCTGCGACGCGTCGCGTGCGGAAGGCCCGTTAGAGGAACCGCAAGCCGCGAGAGTGGCGATCGCCACGGCGGCGGGAGCAAGCAGAAAAATTCGTTTCATGGTGAGGTCGTCGGCGTCCCCGAACATTTTTTCGGGAACCTTGTGCGGGCGAAGCATAGCGCGGTCAATGCACCGAGTCATACAGCAATCAATGCAATGCGATGCTTCGCGACAAAGCCGCCTTTCACTTGCATTGGGCGCTCGCTGAAACCTCGCTGAAACCACACGCAGCGAACACGCCCAATCACGAAGAGAAATGCGGACGCCCGAGTATACCGAGCACGCGCTCGCGCCGTCACTTTCGTTACAAGCTGAAACGTCGCGCCCACAAAAAAACCCGCGACGTGATCGTGTCACGGGCGGGTTCGGAAGCAGCGCGAAACGGTAGGCTCGCGCTGCAAGCACTGCGTGGAGAGTTAGAAGCGGTGACGCAGGCCGACAGCGGCGGCAACCTGGTTACCCGTCGACGACGGCGCGAGCGTATTGATCGCCGCTACGTTCGAACCAAAGTTGCCGAGTTCGCCCGATGCATGCTGATACACGCCTTCAACGTAGACGTCGGTACGCTTGCTCAGCGAGTAGTCGCCTTGCAGCGAGACCGTATGCCACTTCGGATCGCCCGAGCCGTTGGAGCCCGACACTTTGCCGTCCGTGAACGTGTACGAAGCCGCGAGGCTCATTGCCGGCGTCAGCGCGTAGCGGCCGTTCACTTCGTAGTTGTCCATGTGCAGGTTGGTACCGGCAATGCCTGGCAGCGTTGCACCGCCGACGTCGATGCCGGTGATGCCGTCCAGTTGCGTATGCGTGTACACGAAGCCCGCGGTTGCCGGACCATATGTGTAGTTGATGCCCGCACCATACGTGCGCTGCAGGTTTGCCGCGATCTGCGCGGTGCCGTCGCCTTGCGAAACCGCGCCGCCCAGATTCGAGCTGCCCGACTTGTTCAGTTGCAGATAAGCCGCCGCGACGCTCAGCGGACCATTGTCATACGAAGCGCCCGCGCTCCATGCGCGATTGTTCGAGAACTGGCCAGCCGAATTGCTGAAGCCGTACAGGCCGCCGAATTTCAGACCCGCATAATTCGCGCTCGTGTATTTGACCGCGTTCTTGATCGAGAACGAGTTGTCCAGGTTGTCGTTGTCGAACGGGTGGGCCGCGAGATTGTTGCCGTAGCCTGCGCCCGCTTCCGACAGCGGCGCGAGATAGTCGACCACCGAGTCGTATTGACGGCCGAGCGTGAGCGTGCCGTACTGGTCGCTCTTCAAGCCGACGAATGCCTGGCGGTTGAAGAGCGTGTTGCCTTCCGAGAACTGGCCGTTGTTCAGATTGAAGCCGCTCTCCAACGTGAAGATGGCGTGCAGACCGCCGCCCAGGTCTTCGCTGCCGCGCAGGCCGAAGTAGGTGTTCGACACCGAACCGCTACCTTGCTGCCAGTTGCTGTGGCCGCCCTGGTTGTTCGAATACACGAGGCCGGCGTCGAGTGTGCCGTACAAGGTGACGCTGCTTTGTGCGTGTGCGTTGAGCGCGAATGCGCCCATGAGACCTGCTGCGATGAGGGTTCTTTTCATTTCATGACTCCAGGGACAATGCATCGAGAATCGCATTCGGGGTGGGACCGTGGATCGCGCTGATCGCGTCGGCCACGTGCCGATCCGCTGTGAAGTGTATTCCCGCTATTCGCTTATCCAATTGCACAAATAGCGCAACACTCATTTCCAGAATCCGTAATGAACATATGCGAATGACGTAAGTGCGCAAAAATAAAGGAAAATAACAATGCACGTGATTATGGCTCCGCATTCAAGCTTATTTTATTGTTGCTGGCGCGCGACGGCTTTCAAAGTGCATTACTGCCAGAACTCTTGCTGAAGCTGCTGGCGTGAGGCCGAATTGCCGGCATTTCACGCAATAAAGTCTTCTTTGTCCGAAGCTCTATTCGACTCGTTGCAGGTTCTGATATCTGCATTGCCTTCCCATTGCCTTCCATTAAAGGCCAACGTTTTATCAATTTTTATACGCGGCAAGACGCAAAATTTTTTCTATTTTTATAATGGGCTTATTAGTTCCGTTCAAATGGCGAAATGCAGTATTTCGACCGGCGAAACAACTGCCATGACTTGTCCGTTCGTCAGAGCGTGGCGGCCGGCGCGCCGGAGGCGGGTAGAATCGCATGCTCGATATGTGTTTCTAGTCCAGCGATAGTGAGTGAACCTGTAATGACCGACCCGACCCTTCCCTCGTCCGACCAAGCTGCTGATCCCACGACGGAAGGCGCGTCCGAACCCGATACCACGCAGATCGAAGGCGAGCCCGAAACGCTGCACGAAGCGCGTCTTTGGCGCGACGACGGCTGGACCGCTCGCGTCATCAAGAATGAAGACGACGAAGGCTGGGCCGTCGAAATGATCAAGGACGGCGAAGCCGAGCCCGCGCTTGTCGGCCCATGGACAATGGGTCGTAACAAGAAAGACCCGAAGCCGCTCGACACGGGCGCGTTCAACACGCTCGTGAAAACCGCGTCTGAAGTGCTGCGCCGTCATGAGCAGCAACTGCGCGCGCAACTTCACAAGGAAGTACGCGTGTCGAGCGCGGACGGCAACAACGAACTCGACATCACGCTCGACATCGTGCCCGATGAAGACGAACCCTACGCGCTGCTGACAGCGCTCGACACATTCGGCGAGCAACTCGCGCAAGTGCAGGTCGCGCCTAATTTCAAGCTCAGCAAGGCGAGCGCTTCGGCGTGGGTCGAGAATGACTTCCGGCGTCCCGGCTAACACCAGTTGTTAACGTTGATTGTTGCCCCAGCCAACATTACCAACGGCTGTCAATATACTTTCACATTCGCTTCATAGAATCCTCGCGTCATAGCGGCGCGAGCGCGAACCCTGCGGTCTGAATCCGGGTCGTGCCGGCTGTGAGTTATCCACGCCACCCACAACCAGGATTACGACAACATGGCTGAGCCGTTCGACCCTTCCCGCCGCAAGGCCCTGAAACTGTTCTCCGGCGTGCCGATGTTGCCGATGTTCCCGTTGGGCGGTCTCGCCACGGCTTCCATGCTGAGCGGGTGCGGCGGCAGCGACGACCTCGCGACGCCGGCCAAGCCGGTCGCCAGTTTCGTGTCGGCGGCTTTCAGCGCAATGGCGGCGCCGACGCTGGCCGATCCCGCCGCAATGGCGAAAACCACGGTGGGCTCTTCGCTGACCGTGCAGTTGAGCGACGGCAGCAGCCGCACGTTCAAGCTCTCATACCAGCCGTTCTTCGTTACCGGCGACATGGTGCCGAACATCAAGGGCGGGACGATTCTTGCCGGCGGCTACGTGGACATCAACAATCAGCCGATCATCGACAAATCGGTTGCGGGCAAGGAGCGTCAGTTCTACTCCGATTGCCCGGACGGCAGTTCGCTGATTCGTCTCGACAATCCGGCCGTGAAGGGAATCAAAGGCAACGCCGTGTTCGCAGTCGTGCAGTTCGAGTACGCGACGCGCGACCAGAGCCTCGTGTCGATGTACGGTCAGTTGCCGTCGCCGATCGCCGTGCTGACGCTCGACCAGGACCCGGCCACCGGCAAGCTCACGCTCGTCGGCTATCACAACGTCGATACGTCGAAAGTGCATGGCTTGTGGATCACCTGCGGCGCAAGCCTGTCGCCGTGGAATACGCATTTGTCGAGCGAAGAGTACGAGCCGGACGCTGCGACTATCTCCTCAAATAGCCAGTTCAAGGGCTTTAGCCGCAACCTGTTCGGCAGCGAGACGACGGCGAATCCGTATCACTATGGCCATTTGCCCGAGGTCACCGTCAACCCGGACGGCACCGGCACGATCAAAAAGCACTACTGCCTTGGCCGCATTTCGCACGAACTGGTTCAGGTGATGCCGGACAAGCGCACGGTGCTGATGGGCGACGACGCCACCAACGGCGGGCTCTTCATGTTTGTTGCCGACCGTGAGGCCGACCTGTCGGCGGGCACGCTCTATGTGGCGAAGTGGACGCAGGTGTCGTCAAGCGGTGCGGGCGCGGCAACGCTTTCGTGGATCAACCTGGGCCATGCAACCAGCGACGAAATCGAGTCGCTCGCAAACACGCTGACCGCGGCCGACATCATGGACGTCAAGACCGCCGATCCGCTTGACACGTCGTACACGAAGATCAATTTCAACGGTACGTTCAACTGGATCCGCGTGAAGCCGGGCATGACCAAAGCCGCGACTTTCCTCGAGACGCATCGCTACGCGGCGCTCGTCGGCGGCAGCATGGGCTTCACAAAACTCGAAGGCACGACCGTCAATATCAAGGACAAGGTGCTGTATTCGGCGATGTCGCGTGTCGAGAAATCGATGGTGCGGGGCAATGCCGCGTCGACGGACGTGGCAGTCGACAAAGCCATCAGCGCCGGTGCGGTCTACGCGCTCAATATGAAAGGCGGCCAGACCGACCGCAGCGGCGGCGCGATCAATAGCAACTGGGTGCCGGTCGATATGGTGGCGCCCGCGGCGCTCGTCGGCGAAGACCTGTCAACCGCCGACGCGCTCGGCAACACGGCGAACGCCGACCGTATCGCGAACCCGGACAACCTCAAGTTTTCGGAAAAGTTGCGAACGCTCTTCATCGGCGAAGACAGCAGCATGCACGTGAACAACTTCCTGTGGGCATACAACGTCGACACGAAGACGCTCTCGCGCGTGCTGTCGTGTCCGGCGGGCGCGGAGTCGACGGGCCTGCACGCCGTCGACGAGATCAACGGCTGGACCTACGTGATGAGCAACTTCCAGCACGTGGGCGATTGGGAAAGCCCGTTGCACGACAAGGTCAAGGCCGCGCTCGATCCGCTCGTGCGGGCCAACTATAAGGACCGCTTCGGCGCGACGGTCGGCTATCTGACGGCCGATCCGACGTCGATCAAGTTGTAATTTGGTGAGAGGCGGCGCGGATAGTGAAGCGCCGCCTCAACTTCGCTTGCAGAAGATCGCCGTGATGAGCGGCGCTACGCGGTGCACGATTGCCGTGCCGCCGGTCGCCGTCACGGCGGCCCGTACCTTCGATTCGCTCCCGAACACGACCACGCCGTACGCCGAGCGTGCAACCGGCTCGCCTTCTCCAACGCGGAACATGGGATCGTCCTTCTCATACCCGACCACCGCGAAAATGTGAAAGCCGAACGCGGTCAGGTCCGCCCCTTGCGCGGGAGAAAATGCGTTGATCGAGTTGCTTTCGACGCGGGTCGGCTTCGGGTCGATCAATTGATTGCCGGCAAGATCGGCGATGAATTGATGACCGCTTTCATTGCAGGCAAGCGGCGCGTCGAGCGCGGTCGCGCAAGCGGCTAGCGGCATCGCGAGGGCGGCGGCAACGAGTGCGGCTATACAGAAGACGCGCGAAGCGGCAGATGGAAAAAAGCGTTTCATAGGCGAAAGGCGGCGAATTCGAGTACTGCGATGTGGTGCGCTGTAGTGCGTGCACAACGGGTCGCACGGATAAAAACAAATCCCGCGCAAAACGCGAAGACGGTCTGACATCGAGGCTATTCGCGGAGGCAGGCGCAACAGGATTCGCACTTTATCGCGATTCGGCAAATCCTGCTTCATGTATGGGCAGTCGGCAAACCGTTCGCGAGTCCGATCAGGCACAAAGAAACGAACGCGAAGAAAGCAATCTTTCTCGATCCCGTATATATTTCCGGGTTATGAATTCGCGACCCCAGACTCCAATTAATGTTCCGCCGCCCCGAACCTGGGACGCGCGGTTAGCCCGCCGGCTCGTGACACCGCTTGTTAACACGCGTGTCGCGCCCAATCATCTGACCACGCTGCGTCTGCTGATCGGCGTCGCAGGCGCGCTGTGCCTCGCGCGCGGCGGTTTCGCGTGGTCCAATGCCGGCGCGGTTCTGATCGTTCTGTCCAACTTCGTCGACCATACCGATGGCGAGCTCGCGCGCATCAGCGGCAAGTCGAGCCGGATCGGTCATTTTTACGACCTCGCTTGCGATGCACTCGTCACCGTCATGCTGTTTATCGGCATGGGTATGGGCATGAGCGCGTCGAATATCGGCGGGCTTACGGTCGCACCGGGTTGGCTGGGCGCGATTGCCGGCATTGCCGTCGCGCTGATTTTCTTCCTGCGCATGCGCATCGAGGAAATGGCCGGCAAGGCTGGCACGAAGCAGGCCGCCGTGGGCGGCTTCGAAACAGAAGACGTGTTGTACCTGCTGCCCATCGTCACGCTGACGAGCGTCGTGATGCCGTTCGTCGTGGCCGCCTCGATCGGCGCACCGCTCTTCGCCGTGTGGGTGATGATCGACTATTGGCGCGTCTCGCGCCGTACCGCGCAGCCGGCTGCAGCTGGCGCGGGTGCTTCTGAAACCCATCAAGTATTGGCTGGCAAATGAGTACACACGCCGAAGACGACGTGGCCGCATCGATTCACACAGAACATGCCGTGCCCGCGATGCAGGCGGCGCCCGCTGCGCCGGACGCCGACCGTGCGCTCGCGAGCCGCACGCGCACGTTCGACAATCCGCGCTTGCGCAAGGACTTCGCCGAGCAGGGCGCATTTCTCTATCTGGAAGATTTCCTCGCGCCGGAAGTCACTGCGCAACTGGTGCACAGCGCGCGTGCGCTGCTCGACGAGGTCAACCGCAACTACCTGCCGGGCCACAAGCAGGGCGGCAGCGTGAGCCGTCATACGATCGACCGTCTTGCGCCGTTCATCGCCGAACTGTATCGCTCGAAGGAACTGATCGGCTGGCTTGAACAGCTGAGCGGCGACAAGCTGCAAGTGTCGCCAGCGGACGATCCGCACGCGTACGCGCTGTATTACTACACGCGGCCAGGCGATCACATTGGCTGGCACTACGACACTTCGTACTATGACGGCCGCCGTTACACGCTTCTGCTTGGCGTAATCGACGAATCGTCGTGCCGTCTCGACTATGAATTGCACACGCGCAATCCGGATGTGCCGGATCAGCCCGGCTCGGTGCAGATTCCGCCTGGCGGCCTCGTGTTTTTCGACGGCGACAAGCTGCGTCATCGCATCACGCCGGCCGGGCCAAACGAGATGCGTGTGTCGCTCACTTTTGAATACGTCACCGATCCGAACATGCGTCCGTGGCGTCGTCTGATTTCCAACATGAAAGACGCCATTGCGTATTTCGGCTTCCGCCAGGTGTTTCGTCAAATGACTCAGGCGAAACCTCGCGACAAGGACCGCGCATGAGTCGCGCTGCCCTGATTCTGCTGTCGATCGGGACGGCGCTGTTTGTCGGCCTGCTCGCGTGGCAGGGTTTCGGTTCGGTGGTGTCGACGCTGCTCGCCGCCGGTTGGGGGCTCGCGCTCGTCGCCGCGTTTCACGTGGTGCCGCTCGCGCTCGACGCCGGCGCAATCTCGGTGCTGTTGCCGCGCGGCCGGGACGGCGGGCGCCACCACCTGTCGGTGCGTGACGCGCTGTTCGCTCGCTGGATCGGCGAATCTGTGAACAGTCTGCTGCCGGCCGGCCAGATCGGCGGGCCGGTGGTGATGGTGCGGCAGCTGTCGCAGCGCGGCATGCCGATGCGCGACGCGGCCGCGGCCATCACCGTGAGCACGACCGCCCAGGCACTCGCACAAATCATCTTCGCGCTCTTCGGGCTGCTGATGTTCGGCGCTTACGCGGCACATGGCGCGCTGCACGACCTCCAAACCGCCACGCTCATTGCAACGGCGGTGCTTGGCGGCATGATCGTCGGCTTTTATTATGCGCAACGGCGCGGGCTGTTCGGCCGGCTGCTCGGCGTGGCATCGAAACTGTTCGGCAAACGCGACTGGTCCGGGCTGATGACACGCGCCGAAGCCGTCGACGCCGCCGTGCAGGCCATGTACCGCGAGCGGGCCCGCGTGGCCGCGAGCTTTGCGTTGAGTCTTGCTGGCTGGATCGTCGGTACCATGGAAGTCTGGCTCGCGCTGCGTTTTCTCGGCCATCCGGTCGACTGGGTCGACGCGCTGCTGCTCGAAAGCGTCGGTCAGGCGATTCGTGGCGCGGCCTTCATGATTCCCGGCTCGCTCGGCGTGCAGGAAGGCGGCTACTTGCTGCTTGCGCCGCTGGTGGGTCTGCCGCCCGATGCGGCGCTCGCGTTGTCGCTGACCAAGCGCGCGCGCGAAATCCTGCTAGGCTTGCCGGGTCTGCTGGTCTTGCACTTCAGCGAACGAAGCTGGCAAAGGCGGCGCGCCCTTGGGCGCGTTCCCGCTGTCGATTAAACTCCGTATCTTTTCAAAGGACCGCGCATGCGTGCCATCATCCTCGCTGCGGGCCTCGGCCTGCGTCTCCAGCAACCGCCGGAAGCCCAGTTCCCGAAGTGCCTGTTGCAGTTCGACGGTATGAGCCTGCTCGAACGGCATCTGCAGATGCTCGAAACCGCCGGCGTAACAGAAGTCGTGCTGGCGCTCGGTTTCCAGCCCGAGTCGGTGCAGGCGGAACTGGCGCGCATCAACTGGCCGCACGAAGTTGAAACGGTGCTGAACACGCGTTACGACCTGGGCAGCGTGTTGACGGTGCACACGGTGGCCGAGGCGCTGACGCGGGGCGGCGACGTGCTGCTGATGGACGCCGACGTGCTGTACGACGAGCGCATCCTGAGCGCGCTGGTCGCGGGCGAGACCGTCAACCGTCTGTTGATCGACCGCGATTTCGAAGCCGGCGACGAGCCCGTGAAGCTGTGCCTGAAAGACGGCGTGCCGGTCGAGTTGCGCAAGCAGCTGGCGGTCAATCTGGAGTACGACACCATCGGCGAGTCGGTCGGCTTTTTCCGCTTCCGTCAGGAAACGGCCGAGCGCTTTGCGCAGATCGTGGCGGGCTATATCGACAGCGGCCGGGCGAATCTGCCGCACGAAGAAGCGGTGCGCGACCTGCTGCTGGAGCGCAGCCAGGTGTTCGACACGGCCGACGTCACCGGCGCGCCGTGGATCGAAATCGACTTCCCGAACGACGTTGCCCGTGCGACCACGGAGATCCTGCCGCAGTTGCAGCCGCTCGTCAGCGCGTCGCGTTGATATCCGCTTGACATCCGCTTGACGGCGAGACACTCAGCAAAAAGCCGGCTCAATGCCGGCTTTTTGTCGTTCAAGGGCTATCCAGCGCGCATCGCAACCTTCGTTGCCGCTGCAATGCCATAATCGACGCTTTATATCGACGGCCTTGCCGACCGTCGCCCTGCCAATGCCTTTCGCTTTAGGCGCTTTCATTGTTCCGCTGATCGTCGCGTGTGCGATGTTCATGGAAAACGTGGACGGCACGGTCATCGTGACGTCGCTGCCCGTTCTGGCGCGCGATCTCGGTCAGGACCCCATCACCCTCAAGCTGGCTGTCACCGCGTATGTGATCGGCCTCGGCGTCTTCATTCCGATCTGCGGCTGGGTTGCGGACCGCTTCGGTTCCCGCACCGTGTTTCGCACGGCCATCGGCATCTTCATGGCGGGCTCGCTGATGTGCGCGGCGTCCACCTCGCTCGGCATGTTCGTGGCCGCCCGCTTCGTGCAAGGCATTGGCGGCGCGATGATGGTGCCGGTGGGGCGCATCATCATCTTCCGTTCGGTGCCGAAATCGGACTTCATACGCGCGGTCAATTATCTGACGGTGCCCGCGCTGCTCGGGCCTGTGGTCGGGCCGCCGCTCGGCGGCTTCATCACCACGTATCTGCATTGGCGCCTGATCTTCTTCGTCAATATTCCGATTGGTTTGCTCGGCATCTGGCTTGCCAACAAGCACATCGCCAACGTGCGCGAAGCGCATCCAGGCAGGCTCGACTGGACCGGCTTCCTGTTGTCCGCGAGCGGCGCGTCGCTGTTCATGCTGGGGCTTTCGCTGGTGGGCGGCGAGCTGGTGCCGAACATCGTATCGATCGGCATGTGCGCTGTGGGTGTCGTGTTGCTGGTGGGTTACGTGCTGTACGCGAATCGCGTGGAGTTGCCGGTGCTCGATTTGCGCCTTTTGCGTATTCCGAGTTTTCACGCAAGCGTGGCGGGCGGCTCGCTCTTTCGCATCGGTCTCGGCGCCGTGCCGTTCCTGTTGCCGCTTGCGTTGCAGGAAGGCCTCGGCATGACTCCGTTTCTGTCGGGTTCGATCACATGCGCGTCCGCGTTCGGCTCGATCTTCATGAAGGCGGCGACCTCGCGCATACTCGGACGCTTTGGTTTTCGCACGGTGCTGATGGTCAACGCAGGCTGCGCGGGCATTGCCATCGCGATATACGGACTGTTCTTTCCCGGCACGCCGCACTGGTTGATCTGGTGCGTCGTGCTGATCGGCGGCTTCTTTCCGTCGCTGCAGTTCACGTCGTTGAACACGTTGGCCTACGCCGATATTCCGAGCCGCGACGTGGGCCGCGCGACGAGCGTCGCAAGCGTGATCCAGCAGCTTTCGCTTGGGCTGGGCGTGACGATCGCAGGCATCGTGCTGCAGATTTCGCACAACGTGCAGGGTCATTCGAGCATCGTGTTCTCGGACTTCTGGCCGGCGTTTGTCGTAGTCGGCCTGTTCTCATTTCTGTCTATTCCGGTCACGGCACGCTTGCCGCACGACGCCGGCGACGAAATCGCCCGTGGCCGCCGCGGCACGGCATAACGCAGACACGCGACTTACGGTTTTTGTGTGCCGCATCAGTCTCCCTACGGGCTACCGCTGCTTCGCAAAGAGCCTGTTCACATGTTATAAGCCCCAAGGGAACGGAAGTTATCGTCTGGTGAAACAGTCGTCTTGGGGGATATCAATGAAGTTGTTCCGCAACGCCAAATCGTCTGCTAGCGGATTTGCGCTGGCTGCACTGCTGTCTGTTTCGGTCGGATTTCTCGAGGCCACGCCGGCAGTCGCGAAGCCGCCCGCGAAAGCCCAGCCGGCTGTCCTGACCGCGTCCGCAATCGCGGTTGCCGACGAGTACAGCGCCGACGCCGCCGAACAGATCTTCAAGGAAGGCGGCAACGCCGTCGACGCCGCGGTCGCCATCGCCTTCACTCTTGCCGTGACGTATCCGGAAGCGGGCAACATCGGCGGCGGCGGTTTCATGACGCTGTACGTGGGCGGTAAGCCGTACTTCCTCGACTATCGCGAGCGCGCGCCGCTCGCGGCGACGAAGAACATGTATCTGGACGACAAGGGCGAGGTCATCAAGGGCATGAGCCTGTACGGCTACCGTGCCGTGGGCGTGCCCGGTACCGTCGACGGCATGTGGCAGGCGCAGCGCCGCTTCGGCAAGCTGAAATGGAAACAGGTGCTCGCACCGGCCATCCACTATGCACGCGACGGCTTCACGGTCAGCGAGCAACTGCAGGAGCGTCGCGACGCGGCAGCGAAAGAATTCGCCGGCAAGACGAACTTCGACACCTACTTCGGCAACCTGAAGCAAGGCGTCAACTTCAAGCAACCTGATCTTGCCGCCGTTTTGCAGCGCATATCGGACCAGGGCGCGAAAGACTTTTACTCGGGCAAAACCGCCGACCTGATCGCTGAATCCATGCGCGGTCACGGCCTCATTACGAAGGCGGATCTGCAGCAGTACAAGGCTGTGTGGCGCCAGCCGATCCAGGCGGACTGGAAAGGCTACCGCGTGTACACCGCACCGCCTCCCAGCTCGGGCGGCATTGGCCTCGTGCAATTGTTGAAGATGAAGGCCGACCGCGAAGCCGACTTCAAGGACGTCCCGCTCAACTCGCCGCAATACATCCATCTGATCGCGGAAATTGAAAAGCGCGTGTTCGCCGACCGCGCGCAATATCTCGGTGACCCCGACTTCTACAAGGTGCCCGTCGCGCAATTGACCGACGACGCGTACCTCGCGAAGCGCGCCTCTGAGGTCAACCCGGAAACCCCGTCCGACACCAAGAGCGTGCAGCCCGGACTCGGCACGTCGATGCCGGAGAAAGCGGAAACCACGCATTTCTCGGTGGTCGACAAGTGGGGTAACGCAGTGTCCAACACCTACACGGTGAACGGTTACTTCGGTTCGGGCGTGGTCGCGGATCGCACGGGCATCGTCCTGAACGACGAGATGGACGACTTCTCCGCGAAGCCGGGCGTGGCCAACATGTTCGGCGTGGTGGGCAGCGACGCGAATTCGATCGAACCCAAAAAGCGCCCGCTGTCGTCCATGAGCCCGACGATTCTCACGAAAGACGGCAAAGTCTCGCTCGTAATCGGCACGCCGGGCGGCTCGCGCATCTTCACGTCGATCTTCCAGGTGATCAACAACATCTACGACTTCAACATGCCCTTGCCGGCAGCGGTCGGCGCGATGCGTTTCCATCACCAGTTGTTGCCGCCGAACACGATTTTCTGGGAGCCGTACCAGCCGATCGACGGCGAACTCGCCAAGCAGGTCGAAGCAAAGGGCTATACGCTGAAGGCCCAGAACTTCAACGGTGACATTCAGGCCATCAAGATCAATGACGACACGCCGGAGCCCGCAGCCGACCCTCGCGGCCGTGGCGTCACGCGGATCATTCAGTAAGCGTTTTTCGAACGATGTGGACGGCGTGTCGATCGCGATGCGCCGTTCACGAACACAAGACCTCGCGCTCGAAAGAGCCCGAGGTTTTTTTACGCGCGATCAGCTTGCCTGTTCCACCGGTGTCAGCGTCAGCTCGAGCCGCTGCGCGCCCCGCAGCACCGTCACGTTGACGGGCTTGTCGATCCGCGACGCGTCGAGTGTGCGTTGCAGCGCATCCACGTCCTGCACCGGCAGCGAGTCGATTGCGACGATGGTGTCGTCGGTGCGCAGACCGCCCGCCGCAGCAGGACTGCCTTTGACGATTTCCATCACATGCACAGCGCTTTGCGCGTTCAAACCGAAGTAGCGCTGTACGCGGCGCGATATCGGCGTCGTCGTGCCTGCCACGCCGATATACGCTCGCCGCACGCGGCCATGCGCGAAAATCTGCATGATGACCCACTTCGCCGTGTCGATCGCGGTGGCGAAGCAGATGGCCTGCGCGCCGGGAATGATCGCGGTGTTCACACCGATCACCTGGCCTGCCGAATTGATGAGCGGGCCGCCGGAATTGCCGGGATTGAGCGCGGCGTCGGTCTGGATCACGTCGTAAATCATGCGGCCGGAATTGGAGCGCAGCGAGCGGCCGAGCGCCGATACGACACCCGTCGTCACCGTTTGCGCGAGGCCGAGCGGATTGCCGACCGCAATGGCGATCTGCCCGACGCGCAGCTTGGATGAGTCGCCGAGTTCCACATGCGGCAATGGCTCGGGCGAGCCGATTCGCAGCACGGCCAGATCGCTGCCGGGGTCGTCGCCGACCAGATCGGCGTCGAACCTGGAGCCGTCGGCGAGCGTGACCTGGATGTGCGTCGCGCCATGCACGACGTGGCTATTGGTCAGCAGGTAGCCGTCGGGCGTGAAGATGAAGCCTGAGCCCGTGCCGCCGCGCGCGCCGCGTTCGCGCGTGGCGGTGCCCGCCAGCCGGCGTTCGACGGAAATGAAGGCGACGGCCTGCTGCACGCGTTCCAGCGCGCCAATGACGGTGCGCGAATAGGCGTCGAGCAGGGCGTCGTCGGATAGAGAATTGAGGTGGTTTGGCCCGGGGGCGTCGGATGCGGCGCGCGACAGGTCATCGATGAAGCGTGGACGGCTTCCCATGGCGATGCTCCGGATAAACGGAATTGCAGATGCGGGGCGCGGCTGAGCTTTTCAAGTGCGAATCCGGCTACGCCCGCGTGGCTCTCCCGGGCAGAGATGCACCGGAATCTGGCGTGCGCGGCCATCGCCGACGTCGAGCAAGCTTTCGGCGTGTGAGACACTGTGATGCCACCGCGAGCCGTCCGCGACCGCACGCCAAGGAGACCGCCGTCATGAACCTGCCCGCTCATCCATCCGGCGAGACCGATGCTTCGGCTTCGTCAGCTTCATCGTCCGGGGCCGAACCGGCCGAACCGCGGATCGAGTCGCTCAGCGCTATCACGCTCGCCACCGGCGACATGCGCGAAGCGGTGCGCTTCTACGAAGCCCTCGGTTTCCCACTCAAATTCGGCGGCGGGCAAGCCGAATTTACGTCGTTCGCGTTTGGCGGTACGTATCTGAACCTGATCGCCGATTCGCGTGCGCCGGTCAACTGGTGGGGCCGCGTGATCGTCTATGTGTCGGACGTCGATGCGATCTATCGCAAGGCGCTGGCCGCCGGATTCAAGCCCTCGCTCGAGCCCGCCGATGCGCCGTGGGGCGAGCGCTATTTTCACATCTCCGATCCGGACGGCCACGAGCTCAGCTTCGCAAAACCGTTGCGCTAGCGGGCGGCGTCGGCGTGAAACTCGCTATCATTAACAGGCTGCGGTAACACGGCTGACACCGGACGCACCGATAATCGGGCGCGCCCGCGTCGCTTTTGCCGCCGCGCGCCTGATCATTTTCGTCGCCAGGAGAGCCGCAATGAAAGAGCAGGATCCGAGACCTGAAGCCGAGTTGCTCGTGGAGCGGCAACGCCGTTTCGAGGAAGACCTCATCGACGCGTACGACGAGGAACTCGAGATGGAGGTCGACGACCGCATCCTCGACGGTGCGGAGAGCTTCACGCTTGAGCACCGCGAAGCACGCAAGATGTATTTTCGCGAACTGTTCCGCTTGCAGGGCGAACTGGTCAAATTGCAGGACTGGATCGTGCAGACGGGGCATCGTCTCGTGGTGATTTTCGAAGGGCGCGATGCTGCGGGCAAGGGTGGCGCGATCAAGCGCATTACGCAGCGGCTCAATCCGCGCGTATGCCGCGTTGCGGCATTGCCCGCACCGAACAACCGCGAGCGCACGCAATGGTATTTCCAGCGCTACGTGTCGCAGCTGCCCGCCGGTGGCGAGATGGTGCTGTTCGATCGCAGTTGGTACAACCGCGCGGGCGTCGAGCGCGTAATGAATTTTTGCACCGACGAAGAATACGAAGAGTTCTTTCGCTCGGTGCCTGAGTTCGAGAAGATGCTCGTGCGCAGCGGCGTGCAGATCGTCAAATACTGGTTCTCCATCACCGACGAAGAGCAGGAAATCCGCTTCCAGAACCGCATCCACGATCCGCTGAAGCAGTGGAAGCTCAGCCCAATGGACCTGGAAAGCCGGCGTCGCTGGGAGGCTTATACGCTCGCGAAAGAGGTGATGCTGCAACGCTCGCATATTCCCGAGGCGCCGTGGTGGGTCGTACAGGCAGTGGACAAGAAGCGGGCGCGCCTGAACTGCATTCACCATCTGCTGAGCCAGGTGCCGTATCACGAGATCGAGCATCCGCGTGTCGAATTGCCGGCGCGCGTTTATCACGACGAGTACAGCCGTCAGCCCGTGCCGGCTTCGATGATCGTGCCCGAGGTGTATTGAGCGGTTCGACCGGGCCGATATCTGAAGTAGAAGAAACGAAAAAGCGCGGCATATGCCGCGCTTTTTTCGTTATGCCGGTCCATGCATGCAGATGCATGAACGACCGCGAACGGACTGCTTAAAACACGGCGCGGAAAACCCAGTACAAGCCGGCCGCGAGCGCGATAGAGGCGGGCAGCGTCAGCACCCACGCGAGCACGAGGCTGCGCACGGTCGCCCATTGCAAGCCAGAGCCGTTGGCTGCCATCGTGCCGGCCACGCCCGAAGACAGAACGTGTGTCGTGGACACGGGCAGGCCATACATGTCGGCCGCGCCGATCGTCATCATCGCAACGAGTTCGGCCGACGCGCCCTGTCCATACGTCAGGTGCTGCTTGCCGATTTTTTCGCCGACGGTCACCACGATCCGCTTCCAGCCGACCATCGTGCCCAGGCCCAGCGCGATAGCCACCGCGACCTTCACCCACGTCGGGATGAACTTCGTGGCGTGATCGGTTTGTCCCTTGAAGTTGTTGATCGCCTTGGCGTCTTCCGGCGCAAAGGCGGGTTGCTTCGCCTTGTCCATCAGCCGAATCGCCTCCGACGCCACGTACATGTTGTTGCGCACGTTGTCGACGATGCCTTGCGGAACAGCCGCCATCGAACCGGATGTGCCGACCTGGTGCGCGATGATATCCGTGAGTTGCTTCAAGGCAGGCACCGTCGCGGGCGTCAGTTGATGCGTGCGCACATAGGCTTCGACATCGGCGCGCGGATTGGCGGAAGGCGGCGCGCCGTTCGTGTAGCGCGCGAGAGCGCCCGACGTTTGCTCCGCGACCGCGACGAACGTCTGCGTCTGAGCTGGCGTCACCGCCTTGTTCAGCGCATATGCCGTCGGCACCGTGCCGATCAGGATCAGCATGATGAGGCCCATGCCTTTCTGGCCGTCGTTCGAGCCGTGCGCAAACGAAACGCCGGTGCAGGTGAGGATCAGCAGACTGCGAATCCAGAACGGCGGCGGCTCCTTGCCCTTCGGTTCCGCATACAGCGCGGGAATGCGCACGACTGCTTTCAGGATCATTAGCAGCAGTCCGGCTGCGAGAAAACCGATGAGCGGCGAGAACAGCAACGACTTGCCCACGCCAAGCGCCTGGGTCCAGTCCACGCCACTCGTGCCGTTCACGCCGTGCATCAACTGATTCATCAGGCCGACGCCTATGATCGAGCCGATGAGCGTATGCGAACTCGACGACGGCAAGCCGAAATACCAGGTCCCGAGGTTCCAGATGATTGCCGCGATCAACAGCGCGAACACCATCGCAAAGCCCGCGCTGCTGCCCACTTGCAGGATCAGCTCGACCGGCAGCAGTTGGAGGATGCCGAACGCGACCGCGCCGCTCGAGGTCAGCACGCCCAGGAAATTCCACGCGCCGGACCACACGACCGCGAGATTCGGTGCAAGCGAATGCGTGTAGATAACGGTGGCCACGGCGTTCGCGGTGTCGTGAAAGCCGTTGACGAATTCGAATCCAAGTGCGATCAGCAGGGCGACGCCGAGCAGCAGATACGGCAGGATGGAACCCTCTCGCACGGGTTGGAGATCGCCCGCGAGCTGCACACCGCAATAGCCCACGCCGGCTACGATTACGGCGAGGAAGATCACGAGACCGAGATTGCGCCCCTTGCCACTGGCCGCGCTGGGTTGCGGGTATGAAAGTTCCGGCATGAGGTGTGCCCCTGGAGGAATGTCGGTGAATTGCCGATCCTGCGGGGCATATGTGTCTGTACGATGACATCTGCATCGGCGGACGCATATGAGCGGGCATCCACCGACATTTGGCGGGCGGCGCCTTGCCTCACGGCCCGAAGCCAGCTCTGCATAGCGCACAGGAATCGTTTTTGCTACGCTGAGGATGCGGGGTACACCTTTCGGGGGAAGTTCGATGACGCGCGACAGTCGCAAGGAAAGCCGCAAGGCGGACGAAGGCGCGTCGGTCGCCGATCCGGTTGTGCAAGAGCCCACGGCGCACGCGGCGTTCGCGTCGTATGCGGCCCCGCTCGTGAACGACGCGATAGCGTTCGCGACCGCAGTACGCGAAGATCCATCGCCGGAAGCGCTGCACAAGCTGAGGGTTTCGCTCCGCCGCTTGCGGTCGTTGTGGTGGGCCTTCGCGCCGCTCCTCGAGAAGGGCGAAAACACGCGGCAGCGCGCGCTGTACAAGTATCTGGCCACTGCAGCCGGCAAAACCCGCGACTGGGACATCCTGATCGAACTGCTCGGCCAGGAAGATAGCGGTGCACGCAGCCTCGCGCCGAAGCTGGAGCAGGCGCGCGGCGATTCGCTTGCGACGAGCCGCGAAACGCTGTCGAACGCGGACGTCAAGCATCTGCTGCGCGAGGCGTTGACGAGCGCATCCACGGAGATCAATACGACGCACGAACGCGTTCCGCTGAGCAAGTTCGCGGGCAAACGGGTGGCAGCGTCGGAGCGTTCGTTGTTCAAGCGCGCGAGGCGCGCGCGCCGCGCGAAACCTTCTAATTACGCCGCTTTTCACGACGTCAGGAAAGCCGGCAAGAAGCTTCGCTATCTGCTCGAATTTTTTCAGCCGGTATTGAGCGGCAGCCACAAGCGCACGCTCAAGCGGCTCAAGCAGGTGCAAAAACGTTTCGGAACGCTAAACGATATTGTCGCGAGCGAAATGTTGCTGCGCGACAATGCGGCCTTGTTTGCCGGATCGGGCGACACCGACGCCGTGCTGCAGTGGTTGCACAAGGAGCGCAAACGCCGCATGCGTTCGGCGGCAGGACTGTTGCGCAAGCTATAGCGCGAACGCGGCCTGACACGCGGCAGGCAATGCACCCGCGCATAATTTCGAATGGCGGCCCGCACGCTCATGCGGCCCGCCTGCAATGGAGGCAACGCGCAGGTGGCAAATCGAGCGCATTTGCAGGGGCGACGCTGGCGCAGGACCTTCCGGCATGGAGCAGGCAGCGTCGCGCGTTATGTGGGCAATCGTCCGGTATTGGCGGGTGTGGCCGGTACGCTGGTCGCGGTGGCGATGGCGGCGCTCACGTTGCTGACGCTCCTTAGCGGCCGCACTGACGCGCTCGACCATGCGCGCGAAACGTCGCAGAACCTTGTGTCGATCATTTCCAGCGATCTGGAGAGGAACGTCGAAATCTATAACCTCTCGTTGCAGGCAATGGCCGATGGCGCGCAGCGTCACCTGGGCGCCGGGCTGCCTCCCGACGCGCAGCGAGCAGTGCTGTTCGACCGTGCTACGACGGCCGCGTATCTCGGCGGCGCGTATATTCTGGGCCCGCAGGGCGAGGTGATCGCTTCGCAAAGCGGCGACATCAACCGGGATGCCCGCTTTACTGACCGCGACTATTTCATGGTCCATCGGCGCAACGCGGCCGCGGGTCTTTATCTGTCGCATCCGTTCCGCTCGCGCTTGCGCGATGGCAAGTTGTCGATCGGGCTCACCCGGCGGGTCAACGACGCCAATGGCAACTTTGCCGGCGTCGCATTGCTTGCGATTCGCATCGAGTACTTCCAGCGCCTGCTCGAACGAATCAACATTGGCAAGCAGGGCTCGGTATTCATCGCGATGGACGACGGCACGCTCATCGCGCGCAAGCCGTACTCGCCGCAAGATATCGGCGCGAGCATTGCAAGGTCTCCGAGCTTCGTCCGCATGGCCGCGCACAACGCCGGTTCCTATGTGGCGCCTTCCGCGGTCGACGGTGTCGAGCGCATGTTCACCTACGCGCACGTGCCGGGCACCTCGCTGATTGCGGTTGTTGCGCCCGCCGTCGACGACGTGCTGGCGCCGTGGCGTCGTCGCGCGACGATTAGCGGCGCATTGACGCTCGCGTTCGGCGCAGTCTTCGTGGCGGTGTCGTGGCTGCTGGCGTTTGCGCTGCGCGGCAAGTTGCGGGCGCAGGCTGCGCTGACGCGCCTCGCCGCTACAGATCCGCTAACCGGGCTTAGCAACCGCCGTGTGCTCGATAACCGGCTCGACGAAGAGTGGCGTCGCGCGCGGCGCACGGGCCAGCCGCTGTCGGCACTCTTTATCGACATCGATCATTTCAAGCACTTCAACGACACACACGGGCATGCAAGCGGCGACGAGGCACTGAGCGCGGTGGCCGAATGCATATCGACCGCGGTGCGCCGTTCAGTCGACGTGGTCGCTCGCTATGGCGGCGAGGAGTTCGCCGTGATACTGCCGGACACATCGGCCGACGGAGCACTCACGGTCGCCGAAAAGATTCGCCGAAGAGTACAGGCGCAAGACATTCTGCAAGGCGGCGATGACACAGTGGCGGTCACGGTGAGCGTCGGTTGCGCGACCTGCGTGCCCGCGCAAGGTGCGAACGCATTCGACCTGCTCGCCGCGGCCGACCGGCAGCTTTACGTGGCAAAAGCGGCGGGCCGCAATCGCGTCTCTGCCGCGCAGTCGCCCATGCGTTCGATGACTTAGCACGCGCCGTTATTGACTAGCTTGAAGCACACGAGGCGAGGTTAACCTGAACGGCGCAGCCGGCACTCATGCGCTTGCGCGGCTTCGCGGCGCGAAGCCGCGCAGTGTCACGGCGTTTCTTGCGTCACCATGTAGTCCGCCGCGCAATCCGCCAACTGACTGCGCTGGCCGGCTCGCGCTCGGCTCGTCGGCCAGCAGCAGGCCCACCGGGAAGCCGCGCCGCTGCCATGCATCCAGCCCTCCGCGAAGCGCACGAATCCGCGTATAGCCGTAGTTGCGCATCCGCACACTGATCTCCGCAGCCGTCGCGCTGTCCGGACACACGCAGTAAATCACCATGTCGTAAGCGCGCAGCGCGAAGTCGATCTGTTCGGGCGAGTGCGGGTCGAGTGCGAACGCGCCCGGAATCGGCGACTCTGCGTCGGGCGCCGCGCCCGGCGGACGTGCGTCGAGCACCTTGGGTGTCGGCTTGCGGGCCGCCGCGCGGCTCGACGCTTGCGGTTGCGCGCCGCCATCGGCGAGCGCAGCTTGCCGGCGTGCCCGCCGCTGCAGAAAAAGTCGATAGGCGAGATACAGCAACGCGGCGCCCAGCAGCAAATCGATCACCGTGCCGCCTTGCGCTCTAACGAACTCGAACAGTATGTGCAATTGCCGTTCCGCTGCCGCTCCGCCGAGCAGCCAGAAAGCGGCCCACGCCATTGCGCCAGTCAGGTCCCAGATCGCATAGATGCGGGCATCGACGGCCGTGGTGCCCATCAGCGGGGGCGTAATCAGCGCGAGGCCAGGGACGAACTTCGAGATGGACACCAGCGGCACGCCGAAGCGCTCGAACATCGAGCGCGCCTGTTCGACCCGGGCATCGAGAGCGGGCAGCAGTTGACCGAGTACGCCGATCAGCCTGCGGCCGTAGAGGCGGCCGGCCGTGAACCACAGGCCGTCGCCGATCAACGCGCCGAGCACAGCGGCGCATAGCACCGGCCAGAACGACAGCGTGCCCGCCGCGATCGCGGAGCCGGCAAACAGCAACACGGGGACGGCGGGAATCGGCACGCCGAGTCGCGTCAACAGCACGTTGCCGAAGACGACCGCGCCGCCCCAAGTGGATACCGCCGACGACGGAAACTCTACCAATTGAGCGGCTCCTGGGTTCTTGTTGGGAAGTTGAAAGCGCGCCTATTGTTGCCTGGCTCGACTGCCGATGCAAAGACCGTTCCCGTCGCGCTGTGGCTTCTCCCTTCGATCAGGATACTCGATCGATCTCCCGCGGGGCCACTGCGCGACGCGCTGCAATTTCGTTCAAGACCGCCTGCCGACGCATGTCTAAGCTGCGTGCTCGTCCCTTTGCCTCGGAGATGCCGGATGAACTCACGGTACATCGGTTATATGTGCTGCGCGCTGGCGATGGTCGGCGTCGGCAGCACCGTGGTGGTGAGCAAGTCGATCGCGGCGGGATTGCCGCCGTTCAGCGCAACCGCGCTGCGCTTCGCGATTGCGTTCCCATTGTTTGTGCTGATCATGCGCTGGCGCGGCGTGCGCTGGCCGCGTCTGGACCGGCGCGACGCCGCGCTCGTGGTCGCGCAGGCCGCGGCGGGCAGCGTCGGCTATACGGTGTTGCTCATCAGCGGGATGAAACTCGCCTCCGCCGGCGATGCGGGCGTGATCGCCGGCACGTTGCCCGCGGTGTCGGCGATAGTCGCGATGCTGGCGCTGGCCGAGCGGCCGTCGCCTTCGCTGCTCGGTGCAGTCTGTCTTGCCACGGCGGGCGTGCTTGCTTGCACCGTGCATCGCGGCGAAAGCGTTGCGTCCCATCCGGGCGGTTCTTCTATCGTGGGCAACGCGCTGGTGTTCGCGGCAATTGTCTGCGAGGCGCTCTTCATTCTGCTCAATCGCAAGCTGCGCACGCCGGTTGCGCCGCTGCCGTTGTCGGCGTTGATGTGCGGGATCGGCTTCGCGGTATCGATCGTGCCCGCGTACTTTGAAAGACCCTGGAGCTTGCCGCTCGACGCCGGCGCTCTGAGCGGCGTGCTGTATTACGCGCTGGTGCCGACCGTGGCCGGCTTCGTTCTCTGGTATGAAGGCGCCGCGCGCGTGAGCGGCGCGGAGGCCGGCTCGACGACCGCGCTCGTGCCGGTCAGTGCGTTGGCGTTGGCCGCGCTGCTATTGCACGAGCCGGTTAGCGCGGCGCAACTCGCGGGCGTTGCCTGTGTGCTCGGCGCCGTGATGCTCGCGACGTTCGGGCAACCGCGCAGCACGCGCAAGGCGGCGTGAGCCACGCGTGGTGCTGCGCGTTCGGCTGGAAACGTGCTCTTACGTGTTGGGCACCGCGACGGCGCCAGGATTGCCGACGATCGCCAGGAACTCGCGGCGCGTGGACGGGTCCGTGCGGAACGTGCCGAGCATGCGCGACGTGACCATTGTCACGCCGGCTTTGTGCACGCCGCGCGTCGACATGCACTGATGCGCGGCTTCGAGAATGACGCCCACGCCCGCCGGTTGCAGTACGTCGTTCAACGTATCGGCGATCTGCACGGTCATCTTTTCCTGGATCTGCAGGCGCTTCGCGAATGCGTCGACGAGACGAGCGAGCTTTGAGATGCCGACGACGCGGTGCTGCGGCAGATACGCGACATGCGCGCGGCCGATGATCGGCACCATGTGATGTTCGCAATAGCTTTCGAAGCGGATGTCCTTCAGCACGATCATCTCGTCGTAGCCGTCCACCTCGGAAAACGTGCGAGCGAGGATTTCGCGCGGATCGACCTGATAGCCCGCATAGAACTCTTCGTAAGAGCGCACCACGCGCGCCGGTGTGTCGAGCAGGCCCTCGCGCTGCGGATCGTCGCCGGCCCAACGCAGCAGCACGCGCACGGCTGCTTCTGCTTCTTCACGGCTCGGACGGCCGTTCGTGGCCGCCGGTGTGGTTTGTTCTGTCTTGCTGCTGGTCATCCGTCGCTCCTCCGGGATCGCGCGTCGGGCCAGGATGGAGCGCGCGGGTTCATGAGTGGGCTCATTGTTCCATGTTTTAGGCCGGATCGTGCCGATGCCCCTTCCGACGTCGCGGGGCTGACGGTTTCATTTCGGCCACTCGTCCATTGCGTCGTTGAAGAGCTGCGCGACCACGCCGCGCAGCCAGCTTCCGCGCGGATCGTTATGAAACTTGCGATGCCAGTGCTGCCGCAAATCGAAACGCGGCAGCGGCAGAGGCGGCTCGACGAGCGTGATCGACGCATGTTCCGACACATACGCGAAGCCGATCGCATGCGGCACGGTCGCGATCAGATCCGTGCGCGCGAGGATGAACGGCAGGCTCATGAAGTGCGGCGTCTCCAGCACCGCCCGCCGCTTGATGCGCTTTTTCACCAGATATTGTTCGAGGACTTCCTGGCTGCGCCCTTCGGCGCGCACCACCGCGTGCCCCGACGCGACGAATTGCGCGAGCGTGAGCGGCGCCTTTGAAAGCGGATGACCGGCGCGCATCAGGCAAATGAAGCGGTGCGTGAAGAGCCGCTGCTGGAAAAAGTTATTACCCGACAGGTCCGGAAAGTAGCCGACCGCCAGATCGACGTCGCCCGATTCGAGCCCGCGTTCGACATGCGCTGGCGACAGCGATACGGAACGCAGGTTCGCATGCGGCGCGCGCTCGGCGAAGAGTTGCAAAAGCCGTGGCAAAAAGACGATCTCACCGACGTCGGAAAGTGCGATCGAGAACGTATGCGTGCTCGTGTCCGGGTCGAACTCCTGCGCGTCGAGCATGCCTTTCTCGATCCGCAGAAGCGCGTCGCGCGCGGCCGGGAGAATGGCGAGCGCGCGAGGCGTGGGCTCCATACCTTTGGAAGTGCGCACGAACAGCGGGTCGTCGAAATACTCGCGCAACCTCCCGAGTGCCGTGCTCACGCGCGGCTGGCTTACACCGAGTTGCTCGGCCGCGCGGCTGACGTTGCGGGTGTCCTCCATTGCGACGAGGTACGGGATCAGATTCAGATCGAGGTTGTTGTCCGACATGCTTTTAGGCCGGCGGCCGTAGGTGCTATTCGATATATGGATAAAGGGTAGCCGAATAATTGCCATGCGGGATAGTGGAGTTTCTTTTGCTTGCCGAGCCGGAAGAGTGCACGCGAGACCAACAGGCGCGCACCCCGGACGTTGGCAACCTATGATTAAGGGAAAGTCCGCGCCTTGACAATGCAGTTAAAGCGCAACCATAATCGCCGAATCGTTCGCTAAACGAATCACTGTTCACTTTGCGAACAAACCGAGCGAGCTGGCAGATGATTCGTCGCACACAGAATCGCCGCGCGGACTCAATGGAACCAGGCGGTGGAGAACGGGCGAAAGCAGCCCCAAGGTTTGCACGGCCCGCATCTGTCTGGAGACCGCCCGCGTAGGCAGCCGTCACGGCGATGCCCGGCGTGCGTAGCGCCTCACAAGGAAATTCGACATGATCAACAAGATTTTCGAGTCACTTCAGTCGGCGGTCGCCGACGTCCACGACGGCGCGACTGTCATGATCGGCGGCTTCGGCACGGCCGGCATGCCGTCGGAGCTGATCGACGCGCTGATCGAGCAAGGCGCGCGCGAACTCACCATCGTCAACAACAACGCGGGTAACGGCGACATTGGCCTTGCAGCGCTGCTCAAGGCAAAGCGTGTCCGCAAAATCATCTGCTCATTTCCGCGCCAGACGGATTCGTATGTGTTCGACGCGCTGTATCGCGCCGGCGAAATCGAACTCGAACTCGTGCCGCAGGGCAATCTGGCCGAGCGCATCCGCGCGGCGGGCGCGGGCATCGGCGGATTTTTCACGCCGACCGGCTACGGCACGAAGCTCGCTGAAGGCAAGGAAACGCGTCTGATCGACGGCAGGCACTATGTGCTCGAGTCGCCGCTGCATGCGGATTTCGCGCTTATCAAGGCGTATAAGGGCGACCGCTGGGGCAACCTCGTTTATCGTAAGACGGCTCGCAACTTCGGGCCGATCATGGCAAGTGCGGCGAAAACCGCGATCGTGCAGGTATCGGAAGTCGTACCGCTCGGCGCGCTCGATCCGGAAAACATCGTGACGCCGGGCATTTTCGTGCAACGCGTGATCGAAGTGCCGCAAGCGGCACATGCTCCGCTGCCCAATCCCCGCGACGCTGCCGCCTGAACCGGAGACCGACATGAAGAAACTGACCCGCGATGAAATGGCCAAGCGCGTTGCACTGGATATTCCGGAAGGCGCGTATGTGAACCTCGGTATCGGCGTGCCGACGCTGGTGGCGAACCACCTCGCAGCCGACAAGGAAATCTTCCTGCACAGCGAAAACGGCCTGCTCGGCATGGGCCCCGCGCCCGCGAAGGGCGAGGAAGACGATGAACTGATCAACGCCGGCAAGCAGCATGTCACGCTGCTGACGGGCGGCGCGTTTTTCCACCACGCCGATTCGTTTGCGATGATGCGCGGCGGCCACCTCGACTTTTGCGTGCTCGGCGCGTTCCAGGTGTCGGCGAAGGGCGACCTCGCGAACTGGCACACCGGCGCACCGGACGCGATTCCTGCTGTCGGCGGCGCGATGGATCTCGCCATCGGCGCGAAACAGGTCTACGTGATGATGGAGCACCTGACCAAGCAGGGCGAAAGCAAGATTGCCGCTGAATGCACGTACCCGGTGACGGGCGTCGGTTGCGTCGATCGCATTTACACGGACCTGGCCATGATTGACGTCACCGATCAGGGCCTCGTGGTGCGCGAGATTTTCTCGGATATCGACTTCGACGCGCTGCTCAAACTCACGGGTGTGCCGCTGATCGACGGTACGCAGGACGCGCGCGCCGCGTAATCATGGCGTGGGGGCGCGCGGCGGCACGCATGCTGCCGCGCGCCCCGCGTTTCGCCGAGCAGTGCTACATTCAATAAAATCATCCGGCCATCCACGTCATCATGCTCGACTCCAGCGGTCGCCTCACCGGCCTTCTTTGCGGCACGCAGCCGATGAACGACATCTGGTCGCCGCGTGCCACGCTGCAACGCATGCTCGACGTAGAAGCGGCGCTTGCGCGGGCTTCGGCAGCGCACCATGTGATTCCTGAAACGGCGGTGCAGGCAATCGAAGCAGCGTGCCACGCCGATCAACTCGACGCCGACGCGCTAGCGCGCGACGCGGCGCTCGGCGGCAATCTCGCGATTCCTCTCGTCAAGCAACTCACAGCACGCGTGAAAGCGGCTGACGCCGAAGCGTCGAAATACGTGCATTGGGGCGCGACGAGCCAGGACATCATCGACACCGCAACGGTGCTGCAACTACGCGATACCTTCAACCTGCTAGACAGCGGCTTGCAAGCCACTTGCGACGCAATCGCGAAACTTGCGGCCACCCATCGCGCGACGCCGATGATCGGCCGCACATGGTTGCAGCAGGCGTTGCCGATCACGCTCGGCCTGAAATTCGCGCAATGGCTCGATGCGTTGTTGCGTCACCGCGAGCGGCTCGATGCGCTGCGTGCACGCGCGCTCGTGCTGCAATTCGGTGGCGCGGCCGGCACGCTGGCGAGCCTTCGCGATGCTGCGCCGCAAGTCACGCAAGCGCTCGCGCAAGAACTCGGCCTCACGGTGCCCACATTGCCGTGGCATACGCAGCGCGACCGGATTGCGGAGAGCGCATCGTTCTTCGGCATGTTGATCGGCACGCTCGGAAAGATTGCGCGCGACGTCTCGCTGCAAATGCAAACCGAGATCGACGAACTCGCCGAGCCTGCCGCTTCGGGCAAAGGCGGATCGTCGACGATGCCGCACAAGCGCAATCCGGTTGGCTGCGCAGCGGTTCTCACGGCGGCCACGCGTGCGCCCGGACTCGTCGCCACGGTATTCGCGGGCATGGTGCAGGAACACGAGCGCGCGCTCGGCGGCTGGCAGGCCGAATGGGACGCGCTGCCCGATCTTGCACGGCTTGCTGGCGGCGCGCTCGCCAACATCGAACAGATCGCGGCCGGACTCAACGTGAACGAGCCGCGCCTGGCCGCGAATCTCGACGTCACGCACGGGCTGATTCTCGGCGAAGCGGTCATGCTCGCGCTCGGCGACAGCATCGGCCGCATGGACGCCCATCATCTCGTGGAGCGCGCGTCGAAAGCCGCGATTCGCGACGGCCAGACGCTTTTCGATGTGCTGTCCGCGGACGCGGCCGTGACCCAGCATCTTTCGGTCGAGCGCCTGAAACAACTGCTCGACCCCGCTCAATACGTCGGCCAGGCGCACGCATATGTGGACGCCGCGCTGGCACTTCATACCGCGCGTTCAGAGCGCGCCCCTTCGAAGGAGTAACCGGCATGCCTTACGCCGCAGTCAACGGCACGGAGCTTCACTATCGGATCGACGGCGACCGTCACGGCAATGCACCGTGGATCGTGCTGTCGAATTCGCTCGGCAGCGACCTGTCCATGTGGACGCCGCAAGTCGCGGCGCTGTCGAAGCACTTCCGCGTGTTGCGCTACGACACGCGCGGCCACGGCCATTCCGAAGCGCCGAAAGGTCCGTACACGATCGAACAACTGAGTGGCGACGTACTGGGCCTGATGGACACGCTCAAGATCGCGCGCGCGAATTTTTGCGGCGTGTCGATGGGCGGCCTGACAGGCGTCGCGCTGGCCGCTCGTCATGCGAATCGTTTTGAGCGCGTCGTGCTCGCGAATACGGCGGCGCGAATCGGCTCGCCGGAAGTGTGGGTGCCGCGCGCCGCGCGGGCGCGCACGGAGGGCATGCTGGCGCTGTCGGACGCGGTGTTGCCGCGCTGGTTCACCGCCGATTACATCGAGCGCGAGCCGGTGGTGCTCGCCATGATTCGCGACGTATTCGTGCACACGGACAAGGAAGGTTATGCATCCAATTGCGATGCGATCGACGCCACCGATCTTCGCCCCGAAACGCACGGCATCAAGCTGCCGGTGCTCGTGATCAGCGGCACGCACGACGTCGCGGCGACGCCTGCGCAAGGACGCGAACTTGCGCAGGCGATTCCAGGCGCGCGGTACGTCGAGCTGGACGCGTCGCATATTTCGAACATCGAGAAGGCCGATGCTTTCACGAAGACAGTCATCGACTTTTTGACGGAGCCCAAATGAACGACGAAGACCGATACGAAGCAGGAATGGGCGTGCGCCGTGCAGTGTTGGGCGATGCGCACGTGGACCGCTCGCTCGCGAATCGCACCGAGTTGACTGAAGAGTTTCAGAACTTCATTACGCGTTATGCGTGGGGCGAAATCTGGACGCGCGAGGGCTTGCCGCGGCACACACGCAGCTTGCTGACCATTGCAATGATGGTTGCGTTGAATCGCAGCGAAGAACTTGCGCTGCATTTGCGCGCGGCGAAAAACAATGGCGTGACGCGTGAACAGATCAAAGAGGTGTTGCTGCAAACCGCGATTTATTGCGGTGTGCCGGCCGCCAACTCCGCGTTTCATCTCGCCGACAAACTGTTCCGCGAGGACGACGCCGCAGCGAAGCAGTGAGTTGATTAGCTGCAGTCATGCTTTAACGATACGACGCGCGCCCGATACGGCGCGCGTTTTTACATGGCGCGCCGCGCGAGCTCGGTTTCGCGACGTGTATTGGCATCGACGTCAATCCCGGCATCTGCATTCGGGCGTGCCTGACCTACCGAGTCGATCCGGACAGCGCGCAATACGGTGTCCTTGATAACTTCGCGCCAATGCGCGAGCGCCGCTTTGTCCATTAGCGACTCGCCGAGAAACGCGCCCAACGTGTACTGGTTCGCGTTATAGAAATAGCCGAGCGATGCGATCAGCAGATACACGTCGCGCGCCTCTACGTCGGCGCGGAAAACGCGCTGTGCCTTGCCTGCATCCAGCAGCTTTTGCACCACGGAGATCGCATAGCCCGAGATCTCCTTCAGCTTCGAAGACTTCCTGGCGTGCTTGCCTTGATGCAGATTCTCGCTCGACAGCAGCGTAACGAACTCGGGGTGGTCGAGGTAGTACTGCCAGACGAACTCGACCATCTGTTCGAGGCCGTGCACCGGATCGTCCAGGTCGAGATCGAGCTTGCTCTCCGCTTCGTTGAACTGCGTGTAGATCGTTTCCAGTACTTCGATAAACAACTGTTCCTTGCTGCCGAAGTAGTAGTAGATCATTCGGTCGTGCGAGCGCGCAGCCTTCGAAATACTTTCCACGCGCCCGCTCGCATAGCCTTGCTTCGCGAACACCTTGATTGCCGCTTTCAGTATCTTGGCGCGCGTGTCTTGCGCCTGTTTCGCACGGATGCCGGTGGCTCCCGGTTTGCGAGCGGCAGTGGAACTCATGGCGGTCCAATATCTCTTTTGGCGTCGTTAAACGGTTTGCACCTTGCGACCTTGCGTCTGCTGTTCGCCAGGGCAGATACCCGTCCTCATCATACAGCGGGCCTTGCATAGTGCGAGTGCTGCGAGTACGACGGCTTCGGCGCAAACTGGAAGATCGATCCAACGCGCGCTCTTTAAATGCCGCGTTGCACCATCCGCATACGCCCGGGAAACACATTGCGCAGTCTATTTTGATCGAGTAGATTTGCAAGAACTTTGGTGTAGCGGATACTACACGAACGGTAAGTGACCGCAACATGAAATTCGCGAGTCACACGAAACGTCCCTTGAAACAAGGGCTATTCGTCTGCCGGGCAGGACCGATTGTAATGTCGTCGTATGGGAACCCCACCATGACAGAACATACGAAGGTCGATTTCGGTGCGGAGCGCGTCGACGGCGAAACCGCCTCGACGCCTGGCCCCACCGTGCTCGAGAAGGCGGCGCCGCGCAGCGAGCGAATGGCGTCGAACAAGATCGAATGCAATGCCTGTCCGGTGCTGTGTCAGATATCGGAAGGCCGTACCGGCGCATGCGATCGCTATGCGAATGCAAGCGGACGGCTGATTCGCGTCGATCCGGTGGTGTTTCTTTCCCGCGCAAACGAAGCGGACTCCACGGTCGAATTCGGTGCATCGTCAGATGCTCAAAACGATTCCACCGAACAGGCGCTTTTCGTGACCGGTGTCGGCGCATCGTCCACTTACCCCGACTACAAACCCGCGCCTTTTATCGTTGCCTCGAAGCGCGACGACGTCGACATGATCACGGTCGTCACCGAAGGCATTTTCAGCTATTGCAGCTTCAAGGTAAAAATCGACACTGACCGCTTTCTCGGTCCAGAGCAGGCCAACGTGCGCTGTCAGGGTGAGATCGTCGGGCATGTGACGACGGCTGAATACGGCTCGCAAATGTTGAGTCTCGGCGGCGTGCATCATCTGACCGGCGGCAGCAAGAAAGAAGGCCGCGTGACTTGCGACATGATGCTCGCGCTCGGCAATAAACAGGCGGTGGAGTTGAGCATAGACGGCGGCGCGAGCCTCGCGATTCGCGCCGGTGCCGCGCCGGTTGTCGACGGTGTCGAAGAGCGGCGCATGCGCGTGGGTTGCGGGTCGGCGACTATCGGCATCTTCGCGAAACAATGGTTCGGACACGCGGAAGAAGTCGTCGTGGTGGACGATCACATCACCGGCGTGCTGACCGAGCATCAGGCGGGGCGCTGCCTCGGTATGACACGCTCGGGCATCAGGATTCGCGGACGCAAGTCGACGCCCGGCCGCTACTTTCAGGTGGCGAATCCCGGCATTGGCTGGGGCGGCACCGACATTCAGGACCCGCTTGCGATTATCGAAGGCTTCGATCCTGCAGTTGCCAAACCCGGCATGCGCCTGCTGATGGTGTCGACCACCGGCGAACACGCGCAGTGGTATGAGCTCGATCAGGATCTTGTTCCGCGCGTGGCCGAGATGCCCGACGCGGTGCGCAGAACAGTGGAGCGGATCGGTGAAAACTGCGAGCCGTCGCTTGCAACGGTGCTTTTTCTCGGCGGCGCGGGCGGCAGTCTGCGCGCGGGCGCGACCGAGAACCCGGTGCTGCTCACGCGGGCGATCAAGCAGAAGCTCGTCAACGTGACATGCGGCGGCGCGCCGGCTTATGTGTGGCCAGGCGGCGGCATTACCGTGATGGTCGACGTATCGCGTATGCCTGACCGGTCGTTCGGTACTGTACCGACGCCCGCGATTGTCGCGCCGATCGAATTCACCATGACGTACGACGCCTATCGCGATCTCGGCGGCCATCTGGATGCAGTGCGTTCATTGGAAAACGTGTTGATCAACGGTCCGGAGCATACCGAAGGCGCACCGCTTGCGCGCCGCATGGTGGCCGCCAATCCGGACAACCCGTGGCCACCCGTCATGCCGCCAATGCTCGGCTAACCGGACTGTCACGACAACGCTATGAGCCCAACCCGCATCCGCATCGACGCAACCCGCTGGCATTGGCAGCACGGGCCGATCGATCTGATCCTCGGCGCCGACGGAGAACCCGCCGCGCTGCAAGCTGCTTTTGATGCGTGCTGGACGCGTTTCGTGGACGTATTGCCTGAACTGGTCGGTGAATTGAAAATGCTTCGGCGGCCCATTAGCGCCGACGCGTCACCTGATGATTGCGCGCTGCAAGGCCATGTTGCGCGCCGCATGTGGTCCGCGTGCCATCCGCACCGCGCGCGTTTTATCACGCCAATGGCGGCCGTTGCGGGCAGTGTCGCCGACGAATTGATCGCTGCATTCGCGCGTGAAGGCATCTCTCGCGCGTTCATCAACAATGGCGGCGACATAGCGTTTTATTTGACGGAAGGCAGGCAATATCGCGTCGGTGTCTTTGCGGACGTCTCGCAAGCGCTCGCGAAGGTGCAGCGCCGAGGCGGCGACGCGCTCGACGCCAATCTCACGCTCGACGCGAACGCGCCCATTCGCGGCATTGCCACGAGTGGTTGGCGCGGCCGCAGTTTCAGTCTCGGCATCGCGGACAGTGTGACCGTGCTCGCACGCAATGCGGCAAGCGCCGACGCTGCCGCGACGATGATCGCCAACGCCGTGAATCTCGATCATGCAGGCATCGTACGTGTACCGGCTTCGTCGCTGAAGGACGACACCGACCTGGGCGACCGGCTCGTTACCGCCAACGTGCCTTCGCTGCCACAGCCGCTCGTCGATTTCGCACTTGCACGCGGCGTTGAAGCCGCGCGGCGTTTGCTCGATAGCGAGATCATTGAAGGCGCCGCATTGTTCTTGCAAGGACGAGTGCGAGTCGCCGGTATGCACGGCACGAGCGGGTTGCTTTCGCATCGCGCTCAAACAACAACGGAGGTTCCGTGTTCGAAATACGCCGCGTGCTGACGCACGTCGAAGACATCTTCCACGAGTTCGGCCCCGCGCCCGCACAGCCGTTGCGCCGCGGTGCCATTGCCGCTGTGATGACGAACCCGTTCGCCGGCCGCTATGAAGCGAACATCGAACACGCGATGGAAGCGCTCAAGCCCATCGGCGTCGACATGGCGCAACGGCTGCTCGCGGCGATGGCGGTCCCGCATGCGTCGATCGAAGGTTATGGCAAGGGCGCGATTGTCGGCTCGCGTGGCGAACTCGAACACGGCGCGTTGTGGCATGTGCCAGGCGGCTATGCGATGCGCGAGTTGCTGGAGAAAAACGGCGTGCCCACCAACGCCATCGTGCCGTCGACGAAAAAGGTCGGCGCGCCGTCCACCGCGCTCGACGTACCGCTTACGCATGTGAATGCGAGCTACGTGCGCAGTCATTTCGACGCGATCGAAGTACGCGTGGCAGGCGCACCGTCCGCCGACGAAGTGGTGTACATCCTCGCGATGAGCACCGGTCAGCGCGTGCATGCGCGCGTCGGCGGACTGGCGAAAGAGGCGATTGTGGGCAAGGACGGCCTGCGCTAAACCACGGTGAAGGTTGCAACGGGCGCACGAACAATACAGAGCAACACAGAGCAACGCAGGCATGGAAACACGGAGAGCGAAATGGCAATCAGGCTTCGCAAGCTAGTCGTGCAAGTGGACGAAACACGCATTGAAATGGGTCAGAACGTCGATCCGCCGGCACGTCGTGCGGTGGCGATCGCGGTGATCGACAACCCGTATGCGGGCCGCTTCGAAGCGAAGCTCGACGCACTGATCGAGGCCGGCGAGGAACTGGGCGCGCTGCTCGGCAAGAGGTGCGTCGAAGCGCTCGGCATCGAACCGGGCGACGCGCAAAGTTACGGCAAGGCCGCGATTGTCGGCGAGGCGGGCGAACTCGAACACGCCGCCGCGATTCTGCACCCGAAGCTCGGCGCGCCGTTGCGCGCGGCGGTCGAAAAGGGCGCGGCGCTCGTGCCGTCGGCGAAAAAAATGGGCACGCTCGGCACCGCGATCGACGTGCCGCTCGGCCATAAAGACGCCGCTTTCGTGCGCAGTCATTTCGACGCGATCGAGGCGCGCGTGTCGGACGCGCCGCGCGCCAACGAGATCGTGGTCGCGGTGGCCGTGACCGCGTCGGGCCGGCCGTTGCCGCGTATCGGCGGTTTGCAGGCAAGTGAAATCAAGGGCGAGGATGGTTTGCGCTGATGCTTGCGCCGGGATTTGCACGCGATTTTTTCACGGCTTCCCGCAAGAGCTTTCTTTCAGGTAGTGTGCTGCCGTTGATGCGTGCGAGCACGGTGCCGTACGCGCCGCAACGTCTGCTGTTCGAGCCTCTTGCCGTTTGGCGCGTGGATCGTCAGCAAGCTGCCGAGGGTCTCGATGCTTTCGAATTTGCTGGTACAACTGGTCAACGGACTCGCCGACGCGTCGACGCTATTTCTCGTCGCCGCCGGCTTGTCGTTGATCTTTGGCGTAACGCGCATCGTCAACTTTGCGCACGGCTCGTTCTACATGTTCGGCATCTACGTGGCCTACAGCATCGCCAGCCGTTTCGGACACACCGCGGGCGGCTTCTGGCTTTCGGTGCTGGCCGCCGCGCTGGTCGTGGCGGTGCTCGGCGCGCTCGTCGAGGTGATCGTGCTCAGGCGCATTTATCAGGCGCCTGAGCTGTTCCATCTTCTTGCCACGTTTGCACTCGTACTGATCTTTCGCGACGCCGCGTTGTGGCTATGGGGACCCGAAGATCTGTTCGGACCGCGCGCGCCGCATCTTGCGGGCGCGGTGGATTTTCTCGGCCATCCGTTGCCGACGTATGACATCGCATTGATCGTCATCGGCCCGGTGGTTTTGCTCCTGCTCTGGTATGCGTTGACCCGTACGCGTTGGGGCACGCTCGTGCGCGCGGCCACTCACGATCGCGAGATGCTTGGCGCGCTCGGCATCAATCAGGCTTGGCTGTTTACAGGCGTGTTTTTCGTCGGCGCATTTCTCGCCGGATTGGGCGGTGCGCTGCAAGGGCCGCGTATGTCGGCGAACCTCTCGCTCGATCTGGAGACGATCGGCAATGCGTTCGTGGTCGTCGTGGTCGGCGGCATGGGGTCGATTCCGGGCGCGTTCGTCGCGGCGCTGATCATCGCCGAGATCAAGGCGCTGTGCATCGGCATCGGACATGTGACGTTATTCGGCGTCGGTCTCTCGTTGAGCCGCTTTACGCTGGTTGCGGAATTCGTCGTGATGGCTGTTGTGCTCGTGGTGCGGCCCTGGGGTTTGCTCGGTCGCGCGAGTGCCGCGGTGCGGGGCATGGCTGCGCCCGAAGCGCCTCTGCGTCCTGCGGGAAAGCGGCTCAAATGGCTTGCCGCGATTGCACTGCTAGTCCTGTTGCTCGCGCCGCTCACGGCGAATGCGTTCCCGTATATGCCGGTGCTGCTCGTGGAAATTCTCATCGCCGTGCTGTTCGCGACGAGTCTGCATTTCATCATGGGGCCCGGCGGCATGCATTCGTTCGGTCATGCTGCGTATTTCGGGCTAGGTGCATATGGCGCCGCGCTGTTCCTCAAGGTGTTGAATCTGCCGATGGAAGCTGCCTTGATGCTCGGACCGCTTCTGGCCGTTGCAGGCGCGCTGGTGTTCGGGTGGTTCTGCGTGCGCCTTTCCGGCGTGTACCTCGCGATGCTGACACTCGCGTTCGCGCAGATCGTGTGGTCGGTCGTTTTCCAATGGGACGATGTGACGGGCGGCAGCAACGGCATTCTCGGCTTGTGGCCGTCTAACTGGCTGTCGTCGCCGGTGGCGTTTTATTACCTGACGCTTGCGTGTGCGGTGATCGGCGTATGGCTCCTGCGCCGCATGTTGTTCTCGCCGCTCGGTTATGCAATGCGCGCGTCGCGCGATTCGGTGCTGCGCGCGGAGGCGATCGGCATCGACGTGAAGCGCGTGCAATGGGCCGCTTTCGTGATCGCGTCGCTGTTCTGCGGTCTCGCAGGGTCGTTGTATGCGTTCTCCAAGGGCACGATTTCGCCGGAGGTGATCAGCGTGAGCCGTTCCGTCGACGGCCTCGTGATGGTGCTGCTCGGCGGCTTGCAAACGCTCACCGGGCCGATAGTCGGTGCGGCTGTCTTCACGTGGCTGCAGGACACCGTCGCGCGGCAGACCGATTACTGGCAAGCGCTGCTGGGCTTCACGATTCTGTTGCTGGTTATCGCGTTTCCGCAGGGCATCGTCGGCTTTATCCGCGATCGTTTTGGCGATGACACGGCCGACAACGCTGAGAAGAGCGGCCCGCAACCGTCGCAACGCACGGCGATCAAGGAGGGGCTATGAGCTTGCTGCACGTATCCGGCCTCTGTAAATCGTTCGGCGGTCTGAAAGCGGTGGACGACGTTTCGTTCACGCTCGAAGCCGGACAGCTTCTCGCATTGCTCGGGCCTAACGGCGCGGGCAAGTCCACTTGCTTCAACATGGTCAACGGACAATTATCGCCCTCGTCAGGCTCTATCCGTTTCGACGGACACGAACTCGTCGGCATGCGTCCGCGCGACATCTGGCGGCTCGGCGTGGGCCGGACATTCCAGATCGCGGCGACCTTCAACTCAATGACGGTGCTCGAAAACGTGCAGATGGCCCTTGTCTCACGCGAACGCAAAACCTTCGGCGTGTGGAAGCCCGCGGCTTCGCGCTATGCAGATGAAGCGTTCGCGCTGCTCGAACAGGTCGGCATGGCCGCCGACGCGAACCGCGCATGCGGCGTTCTCGCGTATGGCGACGTGAAGCGTGTCGAGCTGGCCATTGCACTCGCGAACCGGCCGAAGCTTCTGTTGATGGACGAGCCCACTGCAGGCATGGCGCCGAAGGAGCGCAACGAACTGATGGCGCTGACCAAGCGGCTCGTCACGGAGCAGAAAATCGGCGTGCTGTTCACCGAGCACAGCATGGACGTGGTGTTCGCTTACGCCGACCGGATGATCGTGCTCGCGCGCGGCAAGCTGATCGCCGAGGGCGACGGTGACACGATCCGCAACGACCCGCGCGTGCAGGAAGTGTATTTCGGCACCGGCAAGACGTTTCAGCCGCACGCTGCGCTGCACGACATGGCGGCTGGGCATGCTGCAAGGGGAGCGCTGCAATGAGCGAGCCGATGCTGAAAGTAGCGGGCCTCAACGCGTTTTATGGCCGCGCTCACATTCTGTTCGATGTCGGCCTGGAAGTGGGCCGCGGCGAAGTTGTCGCGTTGATGGGCCGCAACGGCGCGGGCAAATCGACCACCATGAAAGCGGTAATGGGTCTGCTGCCGCGCCGCCAGGGAGAAGTCATCTTTCGCGGCCAGAACATTGCTGCGCTCGCGCCCTACAAGATCGCTCGCATGGGCATGGGCTTCGTCCCGGAAGACCGGCGTGTTTTCGCCGATCTGACAGTGATGGAAAACCTCGACACTGGCCGCCAGCCGCCGCGCGAAGGCGCGCCGCAATGGACGCCGGAAAAGCTGTTCCGTCTGTTCCCCAATCTCGGCGAAATGCCGAAACGCCCCGGCGGCCAGATGAGCGGCGGCGAGCAGCAGATGCTCACCGTATCGCGCACGTTGATGGGTAACCCGTATCTCGTGTTGCTCGATGAACCGTCCGAGGGCGTGGCGCCTGTGATCGTCGAGCAGATGGCCAATATGATTCTCGAACTCAAGCGCGAAGGGCTATCCATTCTGTTATCCGAACAGAACCTGCACTTCGCGGAGCTGGTCAGCGACCGCGCGTATGTGCTCGAAAAAGGGCAGATCCGTTTTAGCGGCACGATCGGCGAACTGGCAAGTAACGAAACAGTGAGGCGCGCTTATCTGAGCGTTTGATTCGCGCGTGATTAGGACAGTCGTTGCGAAAGGAGAGGCAGATGGCAGCAGAGACGTTGACAGGCTTGTCGGGCAAGGTCGCGGTAACGAACATCGGGCTGCTGTTATCCGGCGACATCGATCAGCCGATTCTCGACGCCGACACGCTGGTGATCGACGACGGCGTGATCGTTGCCGTGGGCAAAGAGAAGGACTGCGACCTTGAAGGCGCGCGCACTACGGTGGATTGCAAGGGTACGACCGTCGCGCCCGGCCTGATCGACTCGCACGTGCATCCGGTATTCGGCGACTGGACGCCGCGCCAGAACCAGATGGGCTGGATCGAATCGAATCTCAACGGCGGCGTAACAACAATGATCTCCGCCGGCGAAGTGCATTTGCCTGGTCGTCCGAAAGATGTGCTCGGCGTGAAGGCGCTGGCGATCACCGCGCAACGTTCGTTCGAAGGCATGCGCGGCGCGGGTGTCGGCGGCGGCGTCAAGGTGATGGCGGGCGCGCCGGTCATCGAGAAAGGCATGGTCGAGGAGGATTTCAAGGAGCTGTCCGAAGCGGGCGTGAAGCTGCTCGGCGAAGTCGGTCTCGGCAGCGTGAAGGCCGGTGAGGAGGCCGCGCAGATGGTTGCGTGGGCGCGTAAGTACGGCATTCAGAGCACGATTCATACGGGCGGCCCTTCGATTCCCGGCTCCGGTCTGATCGACCGCGACGTGGTGCTGGAAGCCGATGCCGACGTGATCGGCCATATCAACGGCGGGCATACGTCGCTGTCTTACCGGCATGTATGCGATTTGTGCGAGCAGTCGAGCCGTGCGCTCGAGATAGTGCACAACGGCAACGAACGCATCGCATTGCTGACGGCTCGTCATGCGGTCGAACTGAAATGCCCGCACCGCATTATTCTCGGCACTGACAGTCCCGCTGGCTCCGGCGTGCAACCGTTGGGCATTCTGCGGATGATCGCGCTCATTTCCAGTCTCGCGGATGTGCCCGCTGAAATCGCGTTCTGCTTCGCGACCGGCAATACCGCGCGTCAGCGGAACTTGCGGCAGGGCTTGATCGAAGTGGGACGCCCCGCCGACCTCGTCTTCATGGACCGCGCACAACATACGGCGGCTGACACGCTGCTCGAAAGCGTGCAGCTCGGCGACATTCCGGGCGTTGGCATGGTGATGATCGACGGTTTGATCCGTTGCAGGCGCAGTCGTAATACGCCGCCCGCGACCGAAGTGCCGGTCGTGCTGTGAGCACGCAACGTTTAGCGCGCGCGGTGTGCTCGTGAACGGGCCGGCGCCGCTCGCGCTGAAAGTGAACGGCGCGACGCATCTCGTCAGCGCCGCCGCCGACACGCCGCTGCTTTATCTGTTGCGCAACGATCTCGCGCTCAACGGTCCAAAATTCGGCTGCGGACTGGGCGAATGCGGCGCATGCACGGTGCTGCTCGACGGCGTGCCGACGCGTGCGTGCGTGACGACCGCCAAAGTGGCATTAGGCCGCGAAATTACCACGCTCGAAGGATTGGGTACACGCGCCGCGCTGCATCCAGTGCAACAGGCTTTTATCGAAGAGCAGGCTGCGCAATGCGGCTATTGCCTGAGCGGGATGATCATGACGGCGAAGGCGTTGCTCGATCGCGATCCGCATCCCAGTGTGGAAACGATCCGGCGCGAGTTGTCGCGCAACCTGTGCCGCTGCGGCACACATGTGGAGATCGTGCGTGCTGTGCAGCGCGCCGCTGAACTACTCGCGTCGCAAAAGAATGCTTCCGAAGGGGCGCGCGCATGACAGGACCGGATATCAGCGTCGACCGCCGGGCCACTGTGCCGTCGCGCAAGCAGTTGTATGACGCGCAGAGCGTGCTGATCGTCATGCGCGCGCCGCAAGCGCCGGTCAAGCCGGCTGTCGGGCAACCCGGCTCGCGGTCGTCGTTTGTTCCAGGCGAGCCCGATATGTTTCTCGCCGTCCGCGACGACGGCAGCGCGATCGCTTTCAACGGCCATGTCGATCTCGGCACCGGCATCGGCACCGCGCTGGCGCAGATCGTCGCAGAAGAACTGGATCTGCCTTTGACGCGCGTTTCGATCGTGCTTGGCCATACGAACGAAACGCCGAATCAGGGGCCGACTATCGCAAGCGCCACGATGCAGATAACCGCAGTGCCGCTGCGGCATGCGGCGGCGCAGGCGCGTCAATGGCTCCTCGCGCAGGCGGCGGCGCGCTTCGGCGTGGATGTGGAAAAGCTCGCTGTACGCGACGGCATGGTGTTCGAACAAGACGGCGACAACGCGGTAGAGAAAGCAAGACGCATCGGCTACGGCGAGTTGATCGCAGGGCAGCGAGTCGAATTGCAGCTGACCACCGACGCGCCTTTGAAATCGCCGCACGCCTACAAGATTGTCGGCAAGAGCGCGCCGCGCGTCGACATTCCCGCGAAGGCAACGGGCGAATTGAGCTTCGTGCACGACGTGCGTGTGCCCGGCATGCTGCACGGCCGCGTAGTGCGCCCGCCGTATGCGGGGATTGCGCAGGGCGATTTTGTCGGCAACAGCCTGCTGCATGTCGACGAAGAATCGATTCGCGACTTGCCCGGCATCGTCAAAGTAGTCGTCATACGCGACTTTGTAGGCATCGTGGCTGAACGTGAAGAAGTCGCGCAGCAGGCCGCGAAGCGGCTCCATGTGCAGTGGAAAGCCGCCCAACCGTTGCCGCCGCTCGAAACCAGTGAAGAAGTAGAAGCCGCATTGCGTGCAAATCCGGCGAAACGGCGCGACCTCGTGATCGACGGCGATGTCGACGCGGCGCTTTCGCAGGACGCGAGCCGCACGCTGAATCGCACTTACGTGTGGCCGTTTCAGATGCACGCGTCGATCGGCCCTTCGTGCGCGGTCGCCGATTATCGCGAGGGCGCGCTGAAAGTGTGGTCGGGTACGCAGAACCCGCATTCGCTGCGCGCCGACCTTGCATTGCTGATGTCGATGGACGAGGCGCTCATCGACATCGTGCGGATGGATGCGGCCGGCTGCTACGGTCGCAATTGCGCGGATGATGTCGCCGCCGACGCCGCTCTGCTCTCGCGCGCGACCGGCGCCCCGGTGCGCGTGCAACTGTCGCGCGAGGACGAGCATGCGTGGGAGCCGAAGGGCGCGGCGCAATTGATGGATGTGCGCGGCGCGTTGAGCGCCGAAGGCGAACTGGCGGCTTACGACTTCGCGACGCGTTATCCGTCGAATGACGCACCTACGTTGGCGCTGCTGCTGACCGGCGTGCTGTCCGCGCAGCCGCAGGTCTTCGAAATGGGCGACCGAACGGCGGTGCCCCCATACGATTATCGGTCGATGCGCGTGGTCTGCGACGACACGCCGCCCATCGTGCGTGCGTCGTGGCTGCGCGGCGTGTCCGCGTTGCCGAACACGTTCGCCCACGAGTCGTTCATCGACGAACTCGCGGCCGAAGCGGGCGTCGATCCGGTCGAATTTCGCCTGAAGCATTTGAGCGACCCCCGTGCCGTCGACCTCGTGAAGGCGGTCGCCGAGCGTGCGGACTGGCAGCCGCGAGAGCCGCGGACCGACCAGCCGCGGGAGGAGGGCGACATCGCGCGCGGCCGCGGTATTGCTTACGCACGCTATGTGCACAGCAAGTTTCCCGGCTTCGGCGCGGCGTGGTGCGCGTGGGTCGCCGACGTCGAAGTGAACCGCCGAAGCGGCGAACTCGCGGTAACGCGCGTGGTGGTCGGCCAGGACACGGGCACCATGATCAATCCCGACGGCGTGCGTCATCAGATTCACGGCAACGTGATTCAGGCGACGAGCCGCGCACTGAAAGAGCGCGTGACGTTCGACCAGAACGCGGTGACGAGTCAGGAGTGGGGTGCGTACCCGATCCTCACGTTCCGTGAAGTGCCCGTGATCGACGTTGTGATGATGCCGCGCCACGGCGAGCCGCCGATGGGCGCGGGCGAGTCCGCGTCGCTGCCCGGCGCGGCGGCGATTGCGAATGCGCTGTACGACGCGACCGGCGTGCGTTTTCGCAAGCCTCCTTTCACGCCCGAAACGATCCGCGCCGCGCTCGCCGATGCGCAGGCCCAAGACGCCGCGTCGCGCCGCAAAAAGCGCTGGCGTTTGGGTTTTCTCGGCGCATTTGCCGCGGGCGCTGCGGGCTGGCTCGGTGCGTCGGCGTGGGCGCCGCCGCCCATTGCGCCGATCGCACCGCCGCTTGCCAGTGCGTTCGCGCCGGAACTCGTCGCGCGCGGCAAGCTGCTGGCCTCGCTCGGCAATTGTGCGGTGTGCCATACGGCGCGCAACGGTGTGCCGAACGCCGGCGGCAAGCCGCTCGAGACACCGTTCGGCACGGTCTACAGTACGAACATCACGCCCGATGCGCGGACGGGCATCGGCTCATGGTCGCTCGAAGCGTTCGTTCGCGCGATGCGCGAAGGCGTTAGCCGCGACGGCCATCGGCTGTATCCGGCGTTTCCGTACACGTCGTTCAGGAACACTTCCGACGACGACCTCAAGGCGCTCTACGCGTACCTGATGTCGCAAACGCCGGTTCGCTTCCGTCCGCCGGAAACGAAGCTGCCGTTTCCGTTCAGCGCGCGTCCGCTGATGGCCGCATGGAATGGCTTGTTCCTCGGACGCAATACGTTCGTTGCGAGCGCGACGCAAAGCGCGCAGTGGAATCGCGGCGCGTATCTCGTCAACGGTCTCGGGCATTGCAGCGCATGCCACACGCCGCGCAACGCTTTCGGCGCCGAGAAGACCGGCGCGGCGTTCATGGGCGGGGGCAGCGCGGAAGGCTGGGAAGCGCCCGCGTTGTCGTCGCTCTCAAACTCGCCTGTGCCGTGGAGCGAAGACGAACTGTTCAGCTATCTGCGCTTCGGGCACGCGCCGCTGCATGGCGTTGCGGCTGGCCCGATGGCGCCGGTCGTCGCAGATCTCGCTGCGTTGCCCGACAGCGATATTCGCGCGATGGCAAACTACCTTGCGTCGCTCAATCCCGTTGAAGCGAATGTCGATACCGCCGCGATGGCGCGTCAATACGAACACGCAAGCGCGATCACCGGGACGCCGTCCGGCGTCGGCGCACGGCTTTTCGACGGTGCATGTGCCGCCTGTCACCACACGGGCAGCGGGCCGCAACTGTTCGGCGCGCATCCGTCGCTGGCGCTCAATACGAATCTGCACAGCGCGACGCCCGATAATCTGATCCGCGTGATACTCGACGGCATCGGCTCGCCTGCGCGGCCCGAACTCGGTACGATGCCGGCTTACCGCGACAGTTTCAACGACGCCCAGGTCGCCGAACTCGTGACGTATCTGCGGCAGCAGTTCGCGGGCGGCAAGCCGGCCTGGCAGGACGTTGCCGCAAGCGTCGCGCGGATTCGCGCAACGCCGGTCGCCGAGTGAGCGTGCCACGCAGCGAACGGTCGACCGTTCGTTCGAGCGCCGCTGCAATGCCGGACAGAAAACCAACGCATTCCCGCAATCCCTTTGATACGGAGAAACGCATGACCACGCGCGCAAGATGGATCTCTCGCCTCACGCTATCGACGGTGCTGTCGTTCGCCGCCTTCGCCGCGAACGCACAGCAGACCATCAAGATCGGCGAAATCAACAGCTACAAGGCGCAGCCGGCCTTTCTCGGTCCTTACAAGAACGGCTGGAATCTTGCACTGGAACAGATCAACGCTGGCGGAGGCGTGCTCGGCAAAAAGCTCGAAGTCGTTTCGCGCGACGACAACGGCAACCCCGGCGACACGATCCGCGTCGCGCAGGAACTGATCGCGCGGGAACAGGTGCAACTGCTGTTCGGTGGTTTTTTGTCGAACACAGGGCTCGCGCTCACCGACTTCGCGAAGCAGAAGAAGATCTTTTTCCTTGCCGCCGAACCGCTGACCGACAAGATCGTTTGGGCGGACGGCAACAAATATACGTATCGCCTGCGTCCTTCCACGTACATGCAGGTTGCGATGCTCGTGCCCGAAGCGGCCAAGCTGAAAAAGAAGCGCTGGGCGCTGGTGTATCCGAACTACGAGTACGGACAATCGGCGGTCGCGACTTTCAAGAAACTGTTGAGCGCCGCGCAACCTGACGTGCAGTTCGTTGCCGAGCAGGCCACGCCGCTTGGCAACGTGGACGCGGGCGCGGTCACGCAGGCAATCGCCGACGCCAAGCCCGACGCTATTTTCAACGTGCTGTTCGGCGCCGATCTCGGCAAGTTCGTGCGTGAGGGCAATACGCGCGGCCTGTTCAAGGACCGCAGCGTCGTTTCCTTGCTGACGGGCGAGCCGGATTATCTCGATCCGCTGGGTGCCGAAGCGCCGGCCGGCTGGATCGTAACGGGCTACCCGTGGTATTCGATCGACACGCCGGCCAACAAGAAATTCGTCGACGCGTATCAGGCGAAGTATCACGACTATCCGCGGCTCGGCTCGGTGGTCGGTTATTCGGCGCTCATGTCGATTGCGGCCGGCATCAAAAAGGCGGGTTCCGTCGATACCGACAAGCTCGCGGCGGCTTTCAAGGGCCTTGGCGTGGAAACGCCGTTCGGGCCGATCACCTATCGCGCGCAGGACAATCAGTCGACGATGGGTGCTTACGTCGGCGTGACCGGTCTGAAGGACGGCAAAGGCGTGATGACGTCGTATCGCTATGTCGACGGTGCGAGCGTTCAGCCGTCGGACGCCGAGGTGAAGAAGCTGCGGCCCGCCGAGTAAGCTTCCTGTCGCGGCGCGAGCGGGCCGCCACACCTGCGGCGGTCCATGCCGCAGGCGTCCATCCATGCCGGCATCGATGAGGCGCCGGTGAGGCGCCGGGCCGCCGGCCGATCTTCCGGCTGGCTCGCTTGAGCCGAAGGCGCTATTCCTCGGCGTCGTGCTCGGCCACGAAGCGCCTCAGATACGCCAGCACCGCTGCCTCGGCCGCGCGATGATCCGCGGTACTCTTTGAGCCGGCGTTCTCTTCGTCGCCGAACAGCGACGAAGGCGCGTCGTGCACGTCGATTTCCTGCCCCTCCCGGAAGATTCGAATCTCGTGGACGTCTTCCGCGTATTCGGCAATCCAATGCACGCCTTCAATATGCGCACCCGCGCGCACGGTGGGGATCTTCATGGATGTCTCCCGTTCGAGCCGGTCAAGTGCCAACTCTTGATGACACCATACGCCGTCGACGTGAACGGCGCGAGTCCCGGCAGCTTGAATGACGACCCCGGCACACGCATTGCTCAGCGATGAGAGCCACATTCAACCGGAGAACCGTCATGCCCGAAAAGAAAACCGTGAAGCGTGCCGAAGCCGACAAACGCGCTGGCAAGTCAGCAAGCACGCAAGCTGGAGAGTTCGTCAAGGAGCAGGTGGACAAGGTGCGCGCCGGCAAGCACGGCGTGAGGTCGCCGAAGCAGGCGATCGCCATTGGCCTGTCGGAAGCGCGTCGCGCGGGCGTGGATCTGAAGGCGCCGAAGAAAGGTGCCGCAAGCGAGGCCACGCGCAAGAAAGCCGAGAAGGACAGCGCTGCGGGGCAGAAGAAGAGCACCGCTAAAACGACGGCCAGCAAGGAGTCGACGGCGAAGCGCTCACGCGCCTCCACCAATGCGCTGAAGCGCGAGAGCAAGGCAGGCGCATCGCCTTCGGCGATGTCGAAGCAGGCAAAGTCCGCCGCAGCGAAGCGTCCGGCGGCGAGCCGCTCGGCGGCCGCCAAGAAGGCTGCTGCGACCAAGGGTGCAGCCGGCCGTTCGGCGGCGGCCAAGAAGGCGGCTCAGACGCGCGCGGCTCGCGCGCATCATTGAGCCGGGGTGGACCTTACTGCACGGTGGCCAGTACGTCGCCGACAGTCTTGAAGATGTGCGCGATCTGCTCTTCGTTGATGATGAGCGGCGGCGAGAACGCAAGAATGTCGCCGGTGAAGCGCACCAGCACGCCCGCTTCGAAGCATTTGACGAATGCTTCGTAAGCGCGTGCGCCGGGCGCGCCGTCGCGCGGTTCGAGTTCGATGCCCGCAATCATCCCAAGGTTGCGGATGTCCTTCACGTGCTTCGCGCCGCGCAGCGAGTGAGCGGCGGCTTCGAACGTCGGCGCAAGCGACGCGGCGCGCTCGAAGAGTCCTTCGCGGCCATAGAGGTCGAGCGTAGCGATAGCCGCGGCGACGGCCGCCGGGTGCGCCGAATACGTGTAGCCGTGGAATAGCTCGATCGCGCCTTGCGCGCCGGCGTTGACGATGGTGTCGTGCACCGTGCGGCTTGCCGCGACCGCGCCCATCGGAATCGACGCGTTGTTGATCGCCTTGGCCATCGTGATGAGGTCCGGCGTCACGCCGAAATATTCACTTGCCGTGGCCTTGCCGACGCGGCCGAAGCCGGTGATCACTTCGTCGAAAATCAGCAGGATGCCGTGCTTCGTGCAGATTTCGCGCAGCTTCTGCAGATAGCCTTGCGGCGGAATCAGCACGCCTGTCGATCCGGCGACCGGTTCCACGATCACCGCGGCAATCGTCGACGCGTCGTGCAGCGTGACGATGCGCTCCAGTTCCTCTGCGAGATGCGCGCCCCAAGCCGGCTGGCCCTTCGAGAAAGCGTTGTGTTCGAGGTTGTGCGTGTGCGGCAGGTGATCCACCGCCGGCAGTAACGCGCCGGAGAAAGTCTTGCGATTAGGCGCGATGCCGCCGACCGAAATGCCGCCGAAACCCACGCCGTGATACCCGCGCTCGCGGCCGATCAGGCGCGTGCGCTGCCCTTCGCCGCGCGAGCGGTGGTAGGCGAGCGCGATCTTCAGCGCGGTGTCGACCGATTCGGAACCCGAGTTCGTGAAGAAGATGCGGTCGAGGCCCTCGGGCATCAGCTCGGCGACCTTCGTGGCCGCTTCGAACGCGAGCGGATGGCCCATCTGGAACGTCGGCGCGAAGTCGAGCGTGGAGAGTTGCTGCGTAATCGCGGCAACGATCTCGTCGCGGCTGTGTCCCGCGTTGACGCACCATAGACCCGCGCAGCCGTCGAGCACTTCGCGGCCGTCCGTGCTGCGGTAATACATGCCTTTCGCCGACTCCAGCAGGCGCGGCGCGGCCTTGAACTGGCGGTTGGCGGTGAAGGGCATCCAGAAAGACGACAGATCGTCGATGACGGGGCGCGAAGTCATGGTTTCTCCTCGAAGTGGTTTCCCGATAGGGACTTCCGTTGGGGCGCCCCTGACGCATTTCCGTCGAGGCACCCCGAGGGCACTTCCCGTGGGCATAGCCAAAACTGTAGCGTTCGCGGTTTAATGGCGGCATAAACAGTTGACGCAGTGTCGCGCTAACTGTGTTGGTGGATTCGCGGTAACTGTGTCGACGCGCATCGCGTGAATCTAGCGCGGATCGAGCGTCGAACGGCAGGCGGCCGCGCGCCGTTTCCGCAACATTCATTTAGGGCCGTTCGCCGGCCGCCTTTTTCGTCCTGACCATGATCGAATTGAACCTCGAGCGCGACCGGCGCGCCGCTCCGACCCTGGTCGAACAGGTAGTGCAAGGCTTCGCCCGGGCGATCGAGGCTCAATCGTTACGCGCGGGCGCGTTGCTGCCCTCCGTCCGGCAACTGGCCCAAAGTCACGAACTCAGTACGTTCACGGTGACGGAAGCGTACAACCGTCTCGTGTCGATGGGGCTCGTGGTCGCGCGGCGCGGCTCCGGGTATCGCGTGGCGGCGCGCCCGTCGTCCGCGCGGCCCGCGGTGACCGACTGGCAGCCGCCGAGCCTCACCGCGACCTGGCTCCTGTCCGACGTGTTCGCCGATCATTCGGTGCCGATCAAGGCGGGCGGCGGCTGGCTGCCGAACGAATGGATCAATGAAACGGGTTTGCAGCACGCGCTGCGTGCGATGAGCCGCGTGCCTGCGGCGCGGTTCGGCGATTACGGGCATCCATACGGGTTCGCGCCGTTGCGCGAGCGCATCGCGGAGCAGCTCGACCGGCGCGGCTTGCCGGTCGACGTGTCGAACGTGTTGCTCACGCAAGGCGCGACGCAGGGGCTCGACCTGATCGTGCGTACCTTGCTGCGCGCGGGAGATTCGGTGATCGTCGAAGATCCGGGTTATTGCAACCTGCTGCAGATTCTCAAGCTGGCGGGACTGGTCGTGCATGGCGTGCCGCGCACCCCCGCGGGCGTCGATACCGATGTACTCGAAACGCTCGTCGCGCAGCACAAGCCCAAGGCCATTTTCGTCAACACGACGCTGCAGAATCCGACCGGCGCGACCTTCGGCATGTCGGCCGCGTTTCGCTTGCTGCAGATCGCCGAGCGTCAGCGCATGTGGGTGATCGAGGACGACGTGAGCCGCGAGCTGGCGCCGTCCGGTGCGCCGCTTTTCGCCGCAATGGAAGGCTTGCAGCGGGTGCTGTATGTCAGCGGTTTTTCGAAGACGGTAACGCCGGGACTGCGCTGCGGCTATGTGGTCGCGGAGCGCGCGGTGTTGCGTGAGCTGGCGCGCACGAAGATGGCGGTGGGGCTGACGTCTTCGGAAGCGATCGAGCGGATCGTGGACAAAGTGCTGCTCGAAGGGCGCTACGCGCGTCACGTGGAAGCCGTGAACGAGCGGCTGAAGCTCGCGCACGCAACCGTCGAGGAGCGGCTGGATTCGCTCGGGCTAGAAGTGTTTCATCGCCCGCGCGCAGGGCTTTTTTTATGGGCGCGTTTGCCGATTGACGCCGCGCGCGCCGGCGACGTGGCGACCGCCGCGCTCACGCACGGCATCTGGCTTGCGCCCGGCTCCTACTTCCGTCCCGACGACGCGCCGAGCGCTTGGTTCCGCTTCAACGCCCCGTATTCAACCGACGACGCGTTGTGGCGCTTCATCGAGCAGGTTGGGCGTGGCGTGATCTAGCCGCACGCAGGTGCCCGGATGGACAGGGCGCCCCACGCGCTCACGCGCGGATGGTGTCGATCAGCTTCAGTGCGATCGGATAGAGCGAGCAGACCAGCAGCAGCGCCATTGCGATATTGAAGACGCGCAGGCGCTTCGGGTCGGACAGCACGCGGCGCATAGCGGTGCCAAAACCGGCCCACAGGCAGATGCACGGAAAGCCGATCACATAGAACAGCGCCGCCATTGCTATCGCGTTCATGCTGTAGCTCTCGCTCAAATGGATCGTGGTGGCGGCGGTCAATACCATCATCCATGCCTTCGGATTGACCCACTGGAAAGCGATGGCTTCATGAAATTTCATTGGCCTGCGCTCGCCCTGCTTCACTTTCAATTCGCCGGACGTGCCGATTTTCCACGCGAGGTAAAGCAGGTACGCGACGCTCGCGACTTCGAGCACCGTGTAGAGCACCGGGAACTGAATGAAGGCTTCGCCGAGACCGATGCCCACCGACAGCATCAACAGCACCACGCCGGCGCTAATGCCCGACAGATGCGGCAACGTGCGGCGAAAACCGAAGTTGACGCCCGAAGCCAGCAGCATGGTGTTGTTCGGACCTGGCGTGATCGTTGTGACGAGCGCGAACAGGATGCCGGCTGGCAGCGCGCTGAGCGTGAAGTAAGACATGGCGGACTCCAAAGACTGGCAGAGGACTTTGGAGCATTCTAGCGAGCGTTGCCGGTACAGTACCTGTACGGATTTAAAGATGGTGTCCGGTACAGACGCCTAGGCACTGTTCGGACCGCGCGTGACTACGGAAAAACGACGCGATTTACTTCCGGCCAGAACTGGGCCATTCGATATTGCCTCGCCAGTTCGCCGAAACAGCACTAGCGCGTGCCGGCGCGCTCGTGATTGCCTGTCAGTTCCACCACGAAGTCAAGAAAAGCACGGGTCTTTGCCGGCACGTGGTGCCGGGATGCGTAGTAGACGTATAACGGATACCGTTCGTCTACCCACTCGGGAAAGAGATTGACCAACCGGCCGTCGGCAATCAGGGGCTCGGCACCGAACAGCAACATCTGCGCAATCCCGGAGCCGGCGAGACATGCGTTGAGCAAGGCACCCGGATCGTTGACCGTGAGTCGTCCCTGAGTGTCGACCACAATGCGTTTCCGCTTGCGATGAAATTCCCACTGGAACGGCTTGCCTGTCTCCGGGTTGCGGAATTCGAGGCATCTGTGGCTTCGACCTTGCAGGTCCTCGGGTTTTGCCGGCCGTCCCCAGCGAGCAACGTACGAGGGCGCTGCGACCGTCACGATGCGGGTGTCGAGCAGCTTTCTCGCGATCAGGGTAGACGCTTTGGGTTCGCCGAATCGCACGGCGAGGTCGAAGCCGTCCATGACGAGGTCGCCAAGACTGTCTCGCGCGATGAACTCGATTTCGAGTTCGGGGTGTGCGTCCATGAACGCATCGAGTTGTTGCCCGAGAATGGTCCGGTAGACGACAGGATCCAGATTGATTCTCAGCTTTCCACGCACAGCGGACGCGCCGCCTGCCGCAGCGGCCGCTGCTTCCTCAAGTCCGGCGAGATGGGGCATGACCTGCTCGTAAAAGCGGCGGCCCTCTTCAGTCAGGGAGACGGAGCGCGTTGTCCGGCTGAAGAGCCGGATGTTCAACCTTTTTTCCAGCCGCGCAATCGCCCGACTGACGCCCGGCGGCGTCATTCCTATTACCTCCGACGCGGCCACAAACGTTCCCGCATCCACTACGGCGGCGAACACGCTAATGCTGCCGGAAAGCTTCTCGCTACTGGATCTCATGGTTGCTCGAGTTAATACGTTTGGCGGAGCGCAATCGACCGCGTGAAATCGAACGCTGCGCCGCGCAGCAGTGGACGTGTCCGTTGATCATGCCAAATCGGTGACGCTCTGTCACTTATCTGATGACATCCATGTCATTTTGTTTCTTTAAGTGCTCGGCCAGAATACGTCTCACCGAAACATCCGCTGGACGCTTCAACGGAAACCGCTCGCGGCGCGCGTTTTCGCCCATCACTGAAGCACTGTAATGCCGCGATTCATTCATTCGGGAAGAAACGGAAAATGGCAGTTCAAACAGATCGTCGTCGTCTTCTGAAGGGTGCGTCGAGCCTGCTGGCTCTTGCGACACTTGGTGGCGTCGCAAGCCGCGACGCGCGGGCAGTATCGCCGCGCGCGAGTGGCGACGCCGCGCTGGCCCGTCACCCGGCCTACCGTTCGATCGATCAATGCCTGCAGAGGGCAGTGGACGACGGCACGGTTGCCGGTGTTGTCGCCATGGGCGCAACCGACCGCGGACTGGTGTACGAGGGAGCATGTGGCCGGGCGAACGCCCGCACTGGCGAGGCCATTAGTCCCGACACAGTCTTCTGGCTCCTGTCGATGACAAAGGCGATTACCGCAACCGCGTGCATGCAACTCATCGAGCAGGGCAGACTGCGGCTGGATCAACCTGCGGGCGAAATCCTGCCGCAATTGAAGTCGCCTCAAATCCTCGACGGATTCGACGTCTCCGGGCAACCCAAGCTGCGTCCCGCGCGCAATGCGATCACGGTACGCCATCTCCTCACGCATACCTCCGGATTTACGTACAGCATCTGGAGCGACAAGCTCAGCCGGTACGAGACGGTGACGGGCATGCCGGACATCGGCTATTCGATGAACGGTGCATTCGCGGCGCCGCTCGAGTTCGAGCCGGGCGAGCGCTGGGAGTACGGCATCAGCATGGACTGGGTCGGCAAGCTGGTCGAGGCCGTGACCGATCAGTCGCTGGAAGTCTACTTCCGTGAGCACATCTTCGATCCGCTGAGCATGCGCAACACGGGATTTCTCATCGGTAGCAAGCAGAAGCAGCGCGTCGCCACCATGCACAGGCGTCAGGCGGACGGCTCACTCGCGCCTGAGCCGTTCGAAACCAACCAGCGCCCCGAATTTTTCATGGGCGGAGGCGGACTCTTCAGCACGCCGCGCGACTACATGGCGTTCCTGCAGATGCTGTTGAACGGCGGCACGTATCGCGGCGAACGCGTGCTACGCGCCGACACCGTCGCGACGATGTTCCGCAATCACATTGGCGATCTGCAGGTCGCGGAAATGAGGACGGCGCAGCCGTCGTGGTCGAACAGCTTCGATCAGTTTCCTGGCACCGCGCACAAGTGGGGGCTGTCGTTCGACATCAATACAGAGCGAGGACCCCACGGACGAAGCGCAGGCAGTGTGAGCTGGGCCGGATTGTTGAACACCTACTTCTGGGTGGATCCGGTCAAGCGTGTCGCCGGATCGCTCTTTACGCAAATGCTGCCCTTCTACGATGCGCGCGTAGTGGACCTCTACGGACAGTTCGAGAAGGCGTTTTACGACGGTTTGCGTCGCGCCTGAGCGATTGACCGTCGGCACATTCACCCTGCGTCAACCGATATATCCACACATGGAGAACGAGCAATGTATGCAATCACAGGAATCACCGGCAAGGTGGGTGGCGCAGTGGCCCGCGAACTGCTGGCTGCTGGTCAGCCGGTGCGCGCAGTCGTGCGCGATGCGACGCGGGCAGAGGCGTGGGCAGAGCGAGGTTGCGGGATCGCGACGGCTTTCATGGAAGACCCTTCGTCGCTCGCTGCGGCGTTCGAAGGCGCGACGGGCGTATTCATCCTGCCGCCTTCGGAGTTCGATCCGGAGCCCGGGTTTCCAGAAGCGCGCACAGTGATAGAGGCTGTGTGCGCAGCACTCCTGAAGGCGCGGCCCGACAAGGTCGTTTGCCTCTCGACGATCGGCGCACAGGCCGACGAGGTCAACCTGCTCACTCAACGCACGCTGATGGAGCAGGCGCTGAGCGAGATGCCGATGCCCGTGACGTTCCTGCGGCCTGGCTGGTTCATGGAGAACGCCGCGTGGGATGTTGCGTCTGCAAGCGACGATGGCGTCATTGCCAGTTACCTGCAGCCGCTCGACAAGCCTGTGCCGATGGTCGCCACCGCGGACGTGGGCCGCGTTGCTGCCGAACTGCTTCAGCAGACGTGGCGCGGTGTGCGCGTCGTCGAGCTTGAGGGGCCGCGCCGAGCGAGTCCTAACGATCTCGCAGCGGCTTTCGCCACTGTGTTGAGTCGTCCTGTACGTGCGGAAGCCGTCGAAAGGCAGACGTGGGAAGCGCTGTTCCGCACGCAGTGCATGAAACATCCTCTACCTCGCATGCGCATGCTGGACGGCTTCAACGAAGGCTGGATCGATTTCGAAAGCAGTTCTGACGAAATCTTGCGAGGCCACGTCGAACTGGAGACCGTTCTGGGCGAGCTTGTGTCGCGTCGCACCTGACCAGAGCCGATGCGGGATGCGTGGACTCAGGGTCTTACTTTACCGATACATCGGGATTTCGTTCAAACCAGGATTACACGATGGAATACAGCACGCTTGGCAGAACTGGTCTACGGGTTTCGCGGCTGAGCCTGGGCGCAATGACTTTTGGAGCTGGCTCGGGCATCTGGGGCAGTATTGCCGGCTTGAACAGCGATCAGGCCGCCCGGCTCGTCGCAATGGCCGTGGAACGCGGCGTCAACCTGATCGACACGGCGGACGCCTACTCGCAGGGTCGCTCAGAAGAGGTCGTGGGCCATGTCCTGAAAGCGCTGGGGCTGGACGAAGATCGAATGCTCGTCGCGACCAAGGTTCGGCTACGCACCGGCACCGGCCAGAACGAAGTAGGATTGGGCCGCTCACACATCGTGCGCTCGGTCGAGACAAGCCTGAAGAGACTGGGTCGCGATCACATCGACCTGTTCCAGTTGCATGACCGTGACGCGCTGGTTCCGCTCGACGAGACGCTTCGTGTTCTGGACGACCTCGTCACCCAGGGCAAGGTCCGCCATATTGGTGTGTGCAATTTCAGTGCAGGCGATCTGGAGCGGGCCATCGGCATAACGTCCCGTACCGATCGAGCTCACGTCGTCAGCAATCAGGTGCACTATTCGCTGACGAGCCGCGATATCGAACACGAAATCATGCCGGTTGCAGCGACAAACAGAATCGGCCTTTTTGTCTGGAGTCCGCTCGCAGGTGGCTACCTGAGCGGCAAGTACTCGCAGAATGGGGAAGCGGCCGGGCGGCGTGCGAAGCTCGACTTTCCGCCGGTCGATACAGTCAGGGCGGAGCCGATCCTCGCAGTATTGCGTGAAGTCGCCGACGAACTAGGGGCCACGCCGGCTCAAGTCTCATTAGGCTGGTTGCTTGCGCGCGAGCAGATCACTTCTGTCATCGTCGGAGCCCGCACGTGTGAGCAACTCGCAGCTAATCTCGATGCACAAAATCTCGTATTAACCTCCGAACAGTGCGCGCGGCTCGATGAAGTATCTGAACCATCAGTGCCGTTCCCCTACTGGATGCAACGCTTCCATGACCGGGATCGCGTCTTCCGTTGAGTGGCGGGACGTTGGGAGTCTTGCCTGCGCGAGGCGGTTGAATGGGGAAAGTCTGCGGCACTGTCACGCCACCACTCTCATCCTGATCGACACGCGGCAGAGCAGGCCACGTACCACCGGACACACAGCACAATCAGGGAATGTAGCGTTGCTCCCTGAGTTCGGTCAGCATCTCGATATACATCTCCTCCGAATCGATGCAATCATGGAAGCCATGTTTGCGCGCCTTTATCGTGCTAGAGATGTTGTCAAAGGTCGTTTTGAAAATCATGTCGCCAAACTTCCACGACACGATCTGGTCGTACGGGTAGTCTCGAAGGTTGTGCTTCTCGACCAGACTGTTCCACAGCTCTGCCTTGTCGGCCATCATCTGTTGTAACAGCATGGGGAACGGCTGACCGGCCGACACATCGAAAAACTCCGCCAGACGCGACCAGACGCGAGACCATCTGAAGTAATCGCCATTCGTGATGTTGTAAATCTCGCCTCGGCATGCGTCGGTCTCGCCCGCCCAATCGACGGCGCTCGCGAGAATTCGAGTATCGGTAATCTGGTAGAGCGCGTCGAAAGCGGCGCGGGGGCCGGGAAAACACATTGGAACGCCCAGGGCCTTCGCTAACGTTCCATAGACTGCAATCACCATCAGCAGATTCATGGGATTGCCCACGGCAACCCCTGCAACACCCTCGGGACGCAATGCAGTCCAGGACCATGATTTGCCGACTGAACGTTCCCGAAGGAAATCCTCCTGGTCGTAATAGAAGTTCGGTGGCATATGGCGCGGATCGCTCTCCTTCGCGGGCGACGGAATCGGGCCAATATGCACGCCGTATGCCTTGCCTCCCTGCATCAGCGTGACGTGCTGCAGGTTCGGCGCGTGCTTCTCCATAACCTCAACCATGTTCTTCAGCATCCGCAGATTCACCTCGACCAGTTCCGCAGGCGTCGGCTTCTCCTGGTAGGCTGCGAACACGAGATGCGTCGCTTCCGGTACTTGTGCAAGTAGCGCCTCGCAGGACTCCCTGTCCAGCAGGTCGACCGCCAAATGCCTGGCGCGCGTCGGGAAATCAGGTGCGCGTCGGGAAACGGCGACCAGGCCGACGCCCCTGGGTTCATAGTGTGCGAGCACTCCGCGTCCGATAACTCCGACCGCGCCTGCTACGACCACTGTTTTCATGTTCGTCTGCTCTCCAGAGATTCGTCAATTGAATGCCGCGCGAGAGTATCGCGGTTCGCATCCTGGCCTTCTTCGGTCAGGTCTCGACCACCTGAGCGTGGGCTTCCCCGTGCGGTGCTTTCCAGCACCATGCCGGCTCATGTCGACATCACGAAGTCAGGTAGAACGAACTGACCGAGTTCCTCAATGACCTCACCCGCGGAGCGTTGGCCGTATTTCAAATTGATGATGACATGGTTGACGCCGACCTCCTCCTGCAAGCTGTGCAGCAGCGCGGTCAGGTGATATCGCCCCAGTTGATAGCCCAGGTGGATCGGCCGTGGTGGTGTCTGCGGGTTATCTGTCAGGTCGATGTATAGCGACTGAGTGAAGGGTTTGAACTGTTCACCACATTCGGCACGAACCGCCGTGCGCCAGCGCTCGACAATCAGCTGCTGTGCCTTCGGTGCACGCGGATAGGTGATCCAGCCATGACTGTAGCGGGCGATCCACTCAAGTGTCTGGCGGCTATGGCCAGTGACGAAGAAAGGAATTTCCGCCGTGGTCGGCTTGGGAATCAGGTCTGCCCCCTCAAGCCTGCCGCCGGGCCAGGTTAAAGGCACGAAACTGGTGAGCTGAACCTCGCGAAACACCTTGAGGTATTCGCGGAACAGGCTGCCGCGTTGCTCCGGGTCGACACCGAATGCTGGGAACTCTACTGGACGGTCACCGGAAGCCACGCCGAGCAGCAGGCGGCCACCACTGAGCTGATCGACACTGGTTGCGGCCTTGGCTGTGTGTAGGGGATTGCGGATTGGCAGGATGACCGACGCGGTACCCAGCGCAATCGAGCGAGTGTGTGCCGTCATAAAACCCAGGTAGACCCAGGGATCGAAGACCTGGCCCGAGTCACCGAAGCTGGGATCGCGTAACGGCACGTCGCGAAACCAGAGGGCAGAGAAACCCAGCTTTTCGGCACGTTGGGCCAAGCTCACCTGGTCCAACATACTCGGCGTATCGCCGGTGAAGGCTTCGAGGGGAAAGAAAAGACCCAGGCTCAGGCGGCCTTGGCGGTAGGTGCGCTGAAAGCCAGGTTGTTGCTGATAGGGAATGGAATTCGGAGTAAACATGCTCTGGCAAATGGACGATTTCGGCGAACTAACGCCACCAGATCAGGACACCTTGTCGAGCAGCGAGGACCAAATTCCAGGCGGTAGGCATGGTGGCATCTTTGAGGTACGGGCAATTCGGGCAAAATTGCCCCTTGCGAATGCGGTGCATCAACTCAATGCCCGCTACGGTGGTGACCGCGTTCCCCTTCGTGTCCTCAGGCAGCAGGCCCTCGGCCTTCATCTGCGGCCTTACGAAAAAATGCTTTGGCTATCTTTACGTCACGCTTTGCACGAATACTTGCACCACAACCCTTCGGGCGACGGGATTAAGTCTAAGGGGAGAGGGCCGGCGTTTCTTTCCAGTTTCTGTCAAAACGTGTCGAAATCTTGCTTCATCGCGACTCGTCTGAAGTACTGAACCGATAAGAGGGACGGTCTTCGCGGGAGCACTGCACGATGTCGTTCACGACGGTGTCTAGCCGACGCTTCGCGTGCGGTCGTGAGTGAGCAGCATTTCGAAACAACTGTGCACGCGCATGGAGGTGGCGGCGCCGGAAACCGCGCCGCCAGATGTCTACGCGCCGTACAACGCGGCGCGGCCGGTTTGCAGATAAGCCGACATCTCAACCTCCGGCACCATGCCGCCGCCCGTCGCCCAGATGACGTGTGTCGCATTGCGCATGGCTGCGTCGCCTAGAGCCATGCGCGCGCGATAGCCTTGCGCTTCTTTCGATACCCGCGCGAAACCCGGCGCGCCCGCAAGCGCGGACGGCTCCAGCCGAATGGCCTGAGTGTCCGCCATCAGTGCGAGAAGGGCGTACAACTCGTGGTCGTCGATCGTGTAGTAGCCGTCGATCATCCGCTGCATCGCGCGGCCGACGAAGCCCGACGGGCGACCGACCGCGAGTCCGTCGGCCGCCGTCAGGTTGTCGATACCGAAGTCTTGTACTGCGAGCTTCTCGTGCAAACCGGTAAGCACGCCCATCAACATGCATGGCGAGTGCGTCGGCTCCGCGAAGACGCAATGCACTGCATCGCCGAATGCAAGCTTCAGACCGAACGCGACGCCGCCCGGACCGCCGCCGACGCCGCATGGCAAATAGACGAAAAGCGGATGCCCGGCATCGACAGGCACGTTCGCGAGATCGAGCTGGCGTTTGAGGCGTTCGCCCGCGACTGCGTAACCCAGAAACAGCGTGGTCGAATTCTCGTCGTCGACAAAGTGGCACAGCGGATCGTTCGACGCGAGACGCCGGCCGCTCTCGATCGCTTCGCCGTAATCGCCCGCATATTCGATGACTGTCACGCCGTGCGCCCGCAGACGGTCTTTCTTCCATTGACGTGCATCGGCGGACATGTGCACAGTAGTTGTGAAGCCGAGCGTCGCGCTCGCGATGCCGATCGACATGCCCAGGTTACCCGTCGAGCCTACCGCGATGCTGTGCTTGCGAAAGAGCGCGCGGCACGCGTCGGTGGCCAGCATGCGGTAATCGTCGCCTTCATTCAGCAGGCCGTGGCGTATCGCGAGTTGCTCAGCATGAAAGAGCACTTCGTAGATGCCGCCGCGCGCCTTGATCGAACCGGAAACGGGCAGATGACTATCCTGCTTGAGTAGCAGGCGACGAGGTGCCTCGACGTCGTAACGCCGGCTCAATGCGTCCGCGAACAAGGGCACTTCGGTCAACGGCGATTCGATGATGCCGCCCGCTTCGCGGACATCGTCGAAGGTTTGCGCGAGCAGCGGTGCGAACCGTTGCAGGCGTGCGCTCGCGTCGGCGACATCGGATGCATCGAGCGGAATGTCGTCAATCGCATCGACCAGCGGCGCGACAGCCGGGTTGAACCATTCGACGGGCTGAAGCTCCATGAGAGGTCGCAAGAGCGGATAGTCGCGAAGCCACGCGTCGAGCGGCTTCCCATAAATGGAATCGATCATGTTCGGTCAGACGGCGGACGTTGAAGAGGAAGCGGAATTGTTCGAAGGAGCCACGGCATCGAACACGGGTGGATGTGTGACGATGGACTTGAGATCGACATCGGACGTGCGCAGTTTCGCGGCATCCGGTATCGGACGGCGCGTTTCATCGGACGACGCGAAGAGCGTTTCGAATGCGCGCGCTGCATCGAGCAACGTGAGATCGCCGCGGAACGCACCAATCATCTGAAGCCCGAAAGGCATGCCGCGATGATCGACGCCGCATGGCAACGACAAGGCCGGGTTTGTCGCGAGCGTCACCACATAGGTCAACGCGAGCCAACGATAGTAGTTTTCCAGCTCGACGCCGTTCACGGACTTCAGATACGGCTGCGTCCAGGGGAACGGCGACACGGGCGTGGTCGGCGACAGGATCAGATCGTAGCGGTCGAACAGCGTCTGGAATTGGCGGAACAGCCGCGTTTGATCGGCGTGCGCGCGCACGCAATCGGCGAGTCCCATGCCGATGCCCATTTCGTAGTTCGCACGCGGATTCGGCCCGAGCAGTTCAGGATTGGTTTCGTAGGCCTTTTGCAGGCCCGCGACGAAAGCCTCCGCGCGCAGCACGTCGAAGCAGCGATGTGCGCCTTCGAAATCGACTTCGACCGGCTCGCAAACGGCGACATGGCCGCGCAGGAATTCGATCTTGCGGCGGAACACGGCGCGGATCTCATCATCGACCTCACAGACGCCGAAGTCTTCGGTGTAGCCGATACGCAGCTTCGACAGGTCGGTGAGCGCGCGGCCGTCCATCGTGGGCGCCATTGTGAACGGATAGCCGAGCGGATCGCTGTCCGATTGCCCGACCGTCGCCGCGAGTTGCAGCCACGTGTCTTCGACGTTGCGGCCCATCGGCCCGACAACGGCAATCGGTGTCCAGCCCAGCGGCTTGCGGTCGCTCGGCACGAGTCCCGGCGATGTGCGCAATCCGACCACACCGCACTTCGCAGCGGGAATGCGCAACGAGCCGCCCGTGTCGGATCCGCTTGCAAGCGGCACCATGTCGAGTGCAAGCGCAGCCGCCGATCCGCCCGACGATCCGCCGGCGTTCAGGCGCGGATCGAACGGGTTGCCTGTTGCGCCCCAAACGGGATTGAAACTGTTCGCGCCAGCGCCCAATTCGGGCACATTCGTCTTGCCGACGACGATCGCGCCCGCCGCGCGCAAACGCCGTACGAGCGTGTTGTCGCGTGCGGGCACGTTCGCCCGATACAGCGGCGAGCCGTACGTCGTCAGAATGCCTTCGGTCTCTTCGAGATCCTTGATGGCGATCGGCAGGCCGTGCAGCGGCCCCAGCGTGGCGCTACGCGCGAACGCGGCATCGGCGGCGCGCGCTTCGAGGCGAGCGCGCTCGAAGCTCGTTGCGGTGATCGCGTTCACATACGGATTGAGCGCTTCTATGCGCGCAATGCAGGCATCGAGCAATTCAACGGCGGAGATTTCGCGCGCCTGCAAGAGCGCACGCAGCGCGACGGCGCTATGACGCGTGAGTTCGTGACGGTCGGTCATCGAGCGATCCTTTGGCAATGATACAAAGAGTGCGCTCAATGTAGACGACGAGAAATTGAGCGGCTAGTGATGTTTATCGAACGCTGACTTCACTTTTGGACAACGCTCGCCGGCGGCGTTAGTTCATCGCTCAAGCGCTCGACGAACGACTGCAGAAGCGGCGGCAATTCACGCCGCGCGAGCGTTTGTATTTCGATGGCGCGTTCGCTCGTCGCGAACTCGGGCACAGGCAACGCGACCAGTTCCCCGGTCGCGAGACGCGGACGCACGAAGAGTTCGCCGCTGAATGTGACCGCGTCGCTTGCGAGCGTGAAGCCGAGCAGCGTTTCTAGCGTCGCGCTGCTGAGCACGCTCTTGCAAGCTACGCCTTCGCGGCTGCAATAGATATCGATGAGCGTATGCAGCGTCGAATGAGCGCCGGGCAACGCGAGCGGGTAGGCGAGCAATTCGCGAAACGAAACCTGCGGCGATGACGCGAGCGGATGCGACGCCGCAACGATCGCGAACATGGGCGAAGGCGCTGAGAACGCGACATGAATGTCCTTCGCGGGACCGAAGCTGAAGGTCAGTCCGACATCGGCTCCGGCTTCGCGGACACGCTGGGTGACGCCCGCGGCGGTATCCACCACGACTTCGAACGATGCGGGCGCGACGGTGCGGCGGAAATCGGCCATTGCGCGCGGCAGAAAAGCTGCCGCGAAACCTTCGGTGCATGCAATGCGAATCCTGCGGGCCGCCTCGCCGCGAAGCGCGTCGATTTCGAGCGAAATCTGTTCGGCGTCCAGTTGCGAGCGCCGCGCATAGGCTGCGAGCATTTCTCCTGCTTTGCTCGGCACCATGCCGCGCGATTGCCGCACAAAGAGCGGCATGCCGAGTTCGCCTTCGAGCCGCGTGATCTGCCGGCTCACCGCCGACGGCACGACGTTCAGCCGATGCGCGGCGTCGGCGATGGACCCGGTGTTGACGACTTCGAGAAAGTAACGGACGGCGGCTTCCTGAAGAATGCGGGCGTTCATGCTGGATCGATGTAGTGACGCGTAGTCCGCATCATAGCGCCCGCACACTGCGATCATGCAATCAGGCTTCTTCAGCGGCTCCCAGACGGCGCGCATCGTTTTCGCTTGCGAGCCCAATCGACAGGCTCGTGACCGCCGCGAGCGCCGTCGCCGCGATCAGGAAGCCGAACACGGCGTTGTAGTTGCCCGTCATGGACACGAGCAGCCCAATGACAGCCGGCGCGACGAAACCTGCTACCTGTCCGCCGAAGTTCACCATGCCTGCGCCCGTACCGATCAACTTCTGTGGGAGGAACTTCGTGGGCAGCGCGAAGACACCCGCGAATACGAAGGACTTGAAAAAATACACGATCGATTGAAATGCAATCACGCCCGTCACGGTTTCAGCCGTATACATCTCGTAGAGGAAAAAGCCGGAGATCACGCAGCACGCGGCCATCAGCCATTTCTCGCGGCCATCGAACCAGCGCGTAAGAATCCAGCCGCCGAGCGCCGTCGAAATGCTCGCGGCGACGAAGGGCAGCGGCGTCAACATGCCGACCGCTTTCAGATCGAGATGACGCTCGGTCAGCAGATACGCGGGCATCCATGCATCCAGACCTTTGTTGACGATGCCCATGCCGAACCACGTGAGCAGGATCTTCCACATCAGCGGCATCTTGAGGAGCGCGCGCGTCGCCGCACCGTCGATGCGTGTGGCACGGCCCGACGCATCGCGCTTCTGATGCGTGTCCTTGACGGCGAACAGGTAGAACAGTGCGAACGCGACGCCGGCAATGCCCGCCACGACGAACGCGTGGCGCCATCCCAGGTACAGAATGAGAGGCGCGATCGCAAGCGGAGCAATAAAGCTGCCCACGTAGTTCGACGACATCAGCAATGCGGACATTTTCGGGCGATCGGCACGCGCGCACGATTCGGTGACGCCTTTCACGGCGGCGCCGGGATAACCGCCTTCGCCGAGACCAAAGATAAAGCGGATCGCGATCAGCGAGGCCAGCGACCATGCGAGACCCGTCATCAGCGTGAACAGCGACCAGAATGCCACCGATACGACGATGACTTTTTTGCTGCCCCAGCGATCCGCGATCCAGCCGCCGGGTATCTGCATCGCGGCGTAGCTGATATAGAAGGTGCTCATGACGACGCCGAGTGCCGCCGATCCAACGTTGAATTCCTTGCCGATGGCGACGAGCGACAGCGCAATCGCCGCGCGATCTATGTACGAAATGCAGTAGCCGAGATAGAGCAGCGCGAATACCGCGATACTGGCGCGCCTGCTTTTATTGGGGTCGATCATCGTGAGAGTCTGTCTGAGAGGAAAGATCGGGCCCGCTCCGGCTGTACCGAGCGCTCCCACTGCGACTAGTCGGACTGATGCTAGGTAGCCACAAATGCATGGGCAAGTGACATATTCCGAACGCTTGCTTTCCGAAAAATCACGTATCGCGCATTGATCGGGCACGGGAATGACAGCCATCCGAATGGGCCGGAAACGGGATGGGATAAAGTATCGAGGCCTTGATGCCGTTATCAGATAGCGGGTAGGCAAATTACAAAAGGCACGCGGACCGGGGCCGGTCGCTACCTGATTTAATGCATGCAGAATGAGAGATGCATGGAGCGTTGATGAATATTGTTTCCGGACACCGACGCGACTGGGGGAACGGTCAGAGCGATAACCAGACCACCGATGTCGCAAATCCAGAGGCGGAGCTGACTACGTCGGTAACGACGGCAGCGCGGGTCGATACACTGCTTCAAGCCTCCCGCGATCGAATGCGCGGGCGGGACTGGGCATGGTATCGCGCGGGAGACAAGCTGCGCCTTGCGGCATATTCCGGGGCCGAAACGGTCTGGCCCGAGGCCCTCGCGAACGACGCGTTAGTCCCGTTTTGCGAGTCGCAAGCATTACATTGCTGGCCGACCGGAACCGGCGACAAAGCGCTCGGCTGGCTGCTCGCGCCGCTAAAAGACGCGAACGACGAAGCACTCGCGGCGTTCGCCAACACATTGGGACTGCAACTGCTTGGCGACGCGCTCGTGCGCGCGCAACACACGCAGCGCGTGCTCCACGAAATCGCGTACCTGGCCAGTTCGACCGGCGAGCGCTCCGCGTTCCTGCATGCCGTTCACCAGCAGCTGGCCACGATAATCGATGCAGAGAACTTTTATCTCGCGCTGTATGAACCGGAAAGCAGACGTATCACGTATCCGTATTACGTGGATGTGATCGACGTAGACGCGCTCGAATCCGAAAGCTATGACATGCTCGATCCGGATCGTTTGTCGCTGACCGCACAGGTCCTGACGACCGGACAGCCGTTATTGATCGACGCCGCCGGAATTCAGGAGGCGGAAGCGGCAGGCCGCTTCTTTTGCGTCGGAGATCGCCCCGAATTCTGGATGGGCGCGCCGTTGAAGAACGCATCGGACGAGGTGTTTGGCATGCTCGCCATGCAGGTCTATGACGTATCGCGCATATACAGCGCCGACGACCGGGCGCTGTTTCTCGTGGTCGCGCGTCATGTGGCAATGGCGCTCGACCGCATTCTTCACCGGGCGAACCTCGAAAATATCGTAGCGCGCCGGACATCGGAACTATCGGAACTGAATGACGCACTCCGGCAGGAAGTGGCCGAACGAAAACGCGCGGAACATCTGCAAAGTGCGCTTTTTAGTATCGCCGAGTTGTCGAGCGCGTCGGGGGACATGGTCGAGTTCTTCCGCAGCCTGCATCGCATTCTGGGCGAACTGCTGTACGTGCACAACTTCTATATCGCACTGTATGACGAGGCGACAGCAACGGTTTCTTTCCCCTATTACGTCGATGAACTGGTTGACGAGCAGCCGGCTCCGAGGCGCTATAAACGCGGCTTCACGGAATACGTTATTGCACAGCGTCGACCGTGTCTTTTCAATCGTACCGATGCGGAGCGCCTGATCCGCGACGGCAAGGTCGAACTCGACCACGACCACCTGAATCTGCGTTCGTGGCTAGGTGTGCCGCTTTTCGAAGCGGGTAAGGTGCGAGGCATGCTCGCGGTGCAGAGCTATTCGACCGACGTACAGTACACGCCCCGCGATCAGGAGTTGCTGACGTTCGTCTCGCGTCACATCGATACGGCATTGTCGCGACGAAGCGCCGCCGATGCACTGTATGCCGCGAACCTCGAACTGGAAGCGCGCGTGCAGGAGCGCACTCGCGAACTGGATAGGGCAAACGCACAACTGTTGCACGAGAACTTCCACGACTCGTTGACCGGGCTGCCCAATCGCAGCCATCTTCTCGAGCGGCTCGGCGCGGAATGGATCCGGCATCTGGATTCCGGAAGACGGTTGGTCGTGATGTTCCTCGATCTGGACCGCTTCAAGGTAGTCAACGACAGTCTCGGCCATCATTTCGGCGATCAGCTGCTGGTGTCGGCGGCGAAACGGCTGCGCGACTGCCTGAGCAGAACCGATATGCTCGCGCGTCTCGGGGGAGACGAGTTTGCGATCCTCTCGCCCGAAGCGTCGCTCGAAGCGGCAGTCACCATCGCCGAGCGGATATTGTCGGTGTTCGACCTGCCGTTTCATATCGACGATCACGTCGTTTTCTCGTCATGCAGCATCGGCATCGTGACCGCCGAGCATGAATTTCACAGGGAACCGGCCGACCTCTTGCGCGACGCCGACACGGCGATGTATCGCGCGAAAAACGGTGGCCGCGATAGTTACGTGGTGTTCAATCAGGAGTTGCGCCATGAGGTCTCGGACCGGATGCGGCGCGAAGGCGCGCTACGAAATGCGCTTAAACGCGACGACGAACTGATCCCGTTCTTCCAGCCGATCATCTGCACGATCACAGGCCGTCTGACCTCGCTCGAAGCATTGGTACGCTGGCGGCAGCAAGATGGCCGCCTGCTCGCGCCGGGAGAATTCCTGCCGGCGATGGAAGGACTGCGGCTGATCGGCCGGCTCGATCTGTACATGCTCAATTGCGTCGCGGCAATTCTCGCGCAGCCTGCGCACGCCGGCTGGCCTCCCGTCCATGTCAACTGTTCGAGCTACAGCATGACGCGCGCGGAGTTCGCCGGCGACGTGCTCGCGCTGCTGCAACAGCACGGCGTCGCACCGTCGCGCGTGCGTCTGGAACTGACTGAAGGCGCGTTGATCGCGGAGCCGGAAGTCGCCCGGCAGACGATGCAGCATCTGATCGACAACGGCGTGTCGGTGGTGCTCGACGACTTCGGCACCGGCTTTTCGTCGCTCAGCTATGTGCATCAGTATCACTTCAGTGCGCTGAAAGTCGACAAATCGTTCATCGTCGGCTTGACGTCGAGTCCGCGCACGCGCGCCATCGTCCGGGCGATCGTGCGGATGGCGGAATCGTTGGGTCTGGGCGTGGTGGCCGAAGGTGTCGAAGATGCGGTCGCTCTGGCTGCATTGCGGGACATCGGCGCAACCGAGGCGCAAGGCTACTACATCGGCCGACCCATGCCGCTCGCCGAACTGGCCGAGGCATTGAGCGCGGGCAAGGCGAGGCAATGGCTCGTACCCGGTGAGCAGCAGGTCAGCTAACCGCGCCGCAATGAGCCTTTCCGATACGTTGCCATGACGCGTGTTGTCACGGCGCACGTCGGCTACGAACGGGCCGTTGCCCACGACGGCAGCGTATTTATTGCGTCTTCAATGCGTCGACTCGAGATGCGCGTTGACGTGTTCCCGTCGTCCCGCTGCGTAGCCGAACCACGCAGACACGACGCAGATACCCGCGCACAAAGCAGCGAGACTGTAAAGCGAGCCGGTTGCATGGAGCAGCGATCCGGCGATGAACGGCCCACACGACGCGATCAGATAGCCGATGCCCTGAGCCATGCTGGAGAGTTGCGCGGCCACGTGCGAATCGTACGAGCGCAAGCCGATGACGGTGAGCGCGAGCGTGAACGCCGCGCCTTGCGAGGCGCCGAGAAGCAGCGCCCAGATCCACATGGTTGACGCAGGCGCGAAGAAGCAGCCCATCAGACCCACGCCAGTCGACAGTAACGCGCCCACATTCACCGCGCGCTGATCACGCAGTCGCGTCAGCAGAAACGGCAGCAGTAGCGACGACGCGGCCTGCGTGACCACGCTGAGCGACAGCATGAAACCGGCATCGACCGCACTCATGCCACGCGTGCGAAGCACCGTCGGCAGCCAGCCGAACACGATGTACGCCAGCGACGATTGCAAACCCATGAACAGCGTGACTTTCCACGCGAGCGGATCTCGCCACAATCCGCGAACGACTTGCGCGTGTCTTCCTGCGTGGGTCGACTTCTTCGGCAGACGCACGCCCCAGACCAGCGTGGCCAACGCGACGGGCAACGCCCACAGCGCCAGTGCCCATGCCCAGGAGTTGCCGCTCGCGCCGCCCAGCAGGTATTCGATCGCATGGGCCGCGGGGACCGTCCCGGCCGCCGCCGCGGCGGCGCCGACGCACATTGCCGCGCTGTAGACTCCAGTCATCAGCGGGACGTGGTGCGGGAAGTCGCGCTTCACTACGCCCGGCAACAACACATTCATCAAGCCGATGGCGAAGCAGGCCACAATCTGGCCGAGATACAACGCCTCCCACACGGGAAAGACGCGCAACGCAGTACCCAGCGTGAGCAGCAACAGCAGCGCGAGCAATGCGCGTTCACTGCCGAGGCGCCGCGCGAGTAGCGGCGCGAGCGGTCCGAAAAGACCGAAGCATAGTGACGGCAATGTCGTCAGCACGCTCGCGCCCGTGCGCGAAAGGTTGGTGGCCCGCACTGCTTCGAGCAGGATCGGCCCTACGCTCGTGATCGGCGTGCGCAGCGAAAAGGCGATCAAGGCGAGGCTCGCCGCGAGAGCGATGCTGCGAGCGCGCGAATCGTGGGGAGCGTTCTGTTCGTCCGGATTGTGCGAATTGTGCGGTGCGATGGCGCCCGCGGCCGGGCGTGCGGTCTTGCCGCGGTCGGCCGCCGTGGGCTCAGCATTAGCAGACGTTTTGGGGACTTTCATCGATCACTGTGTTTTATACGGGTCGGTCGAAGCGACCCTTCTTCGTCTTGCATTGTATTCGGCGAAAGCTAGGCGCAGCCCGGATGCGTCGTTGCACCCATTCAATGATGAACGTCTCTCCGGTTAGCCCACATGAAAACACTGCAGCAGATCACTTTGGCCATCGCCACGACGGATCGGAAAGATGTTCTGCGAAGTAGTCGGACAGCGCGCTCACTTTTGCGGGCCGGGCGCGCGCCGACGGCGTGACGAAGTAAAGGCCGCCTTTCGTCAAAGACCAGTCGGTGAGGATTGCTTCCAGGCGGCCATCGGCCAGATATTCGCCGGCGATGAACTCGGGCAACTCCGCAATCGCCAGACCATCGAGCAGCGTGGGCAACAGTGCGTCGGAGTTCGTCACGCGCAGTGGACCGATCGGCATGATCGGTTCCTCCTCGCCCGCGTCGTTCGTGAAGCGCCACACATCGCTGCGTGCGCGATACGCATACGAAAGGCAGGGGCGGTCCACCAGTTCGCGCGGATGCATAGGCCGTCCCTCACGCTTCAGATAGTCCGGTGACGCGACTACGTATTGCGTTACCGCGCATATCCGTCGCGCCACCAGCGACGAATCGGGCAGTGCGGCGATGCGAAGCGCGGCGTCGAAGCCGTCAGCAACCAGGTCGACCGGCGCATCGGACAGATGCAGGTCGATCGACACCTCCGGATATGCGCGAAAAAATGCCGGCAGGAGCGGCGCGACCCAGCGCAGCCCGAACGACATCGGCACCGCCAGACGCACGAGCCCGCGCGGCTGCACCGACATCTCGCGGGCGGCACTTTCTGCTTCCTCGGCCTGCCGGTAAATCTGGCCCGCTTTCTCGCAGATCGTCCGGCCGAACTCGGTGAGCGCCAGTTGACGCGATGTGCGATTGAAAAGCCGCGCGCCCAGCCGGTCTTCCAGGCGAGCGACGCCGCGCGACACCGTCGCAACGGACACACCCACTGCGCGCGCGGCGGCCGCGAACGATCCCTCCTCAGCGACCTTCGCGAACATCGCCAGTCCCTCGAAATCAGGCAGTTTCGCCATCTCGCCTCATCATTTCATTTTTGAAACGTTAGATTGCAATCAATTCTATTTCGAAAAGATGTCTGCGTCGATATTCTCCTTACATCGCAGCACGAAACACCCGGCGTAGTTTTCCGACGTAGTCATCCACTTATCGAATTGAAGGAGAAACACCATGGCACGCAAACTCGACAACAAGATCGCACTGGTCACCGGCGCAACGAGCGGCATCGGCCTCGCCACTGCTCAACGCTTTGCAGCAGAAGGCGCGCATGTCTATATCACCGGTCGCCGTCAGGCCGAACTCGACGCCGCAGTGAAGGGAATTCGCGAAGCCGGCGGCAACGTGACCGGCGTGCGCGTCGATTCTGCAAAGCTCGATGAACTCGACGCGCTGTACGCGCAGATCAAGCAGGAGAAGGGGCGTCTCGATGTGCTGTTCGCCAATGCTGGTGGCGGTTCCATGCTGCCGCTGGGCAGCATCACCGAAGAACAGTTCGACGACACCTTCGACCGCAACGTGAAGGGCGTGCTGTTCACCGTGCAAAAAGCGCTGCCGCTGCTCACACAAGGTGCGTCGGTGATCCTCACGGGTTCGACGGCTGGCAGTTCGGGCACGGCTGCATTCAGCGTCTATTCAGCTTCGAAGGCCGCAGTGCGCGCCTTTGCACGCAGCTGGATCCTTGATCTCAAGGACCGCGGCATCCGCGTCAATACGCTCAGCCCTGGCGCAACCCGCACCCCTGGCCTGCTCGACCTCGCCGGTCCGGACGCGGCGCAGCAACAAGGCTTGGCCGATTACCTGGCCGCCCAGATCCCGATGGGCCGCCTCGGCGAGCCTGGCGAGATCGCGAGCGCGGCACTGTTCCTCGCCTCCGACGACGCGAGCTTCGTGAACGGCGCCGAGTTGTTCGTCGACGGCGGCCAGCAGCAGGTCTAAGCGTTCCTTGAGCACGCGAGGGCGCGTATGGTGCAGTCTTCGACGATTGCACCGGCGCGCGCACGCGTGCGCGCGATCCAACTCAGGCACATCATGATCGAACATCGTCCTTTTCTGTCGCTCGATGTAATCAGTCGCGACTGGCTGGAAGCGCGGCTGCATTTCCAGTTTGGCGGGTGCGGACGCGCCGGTCATGTGCCGCTCGGCGCGCTCTACGTATGGAACGACGATGAGTTCGCGGCACACTCGGGCTTCGGCCTTCATGCTCACCGTGAAGTCGAGATCGTGACGTGGGTGCGCTCAGGCGCAATTACGCACGAAGACGACGCCGGCAATCGGGCACGTCTGGTCGCCGACTCCGTGCAGGCAATGAGCGCGGGTTGCGCGGTACATCACGCCGAGCGCAACGAGGAGAGTTCGCCGGCGCGGCTGTTTCAGATCTGGTTGCACCCGCGCACGCTGGGTGGCACGCCGCGTTGGGCGACGCGTGTCTGTTCGCGCGAGTGTCGCGAAGGCCGCTTCGTCACGCTGGCGAGCGGCGATCCGGACGACGTGCGTGCAGGCGCGTTGCCTATCAATGCCGACGCTCGCGTGCGCATCGCGACGATACGCGAAGGCGCAACGCTGCATCACGTGTTGCGTCCGCCAGGCCACGCGTATCTGGTTACCGATCATGGCCGCCTCGACGTGGGAGAGGTTCGGCTCGCGCCACGCGATGGAGTCGTGGTTACCGGCGAATCGCAGCTTACGATGACAGCGCGAGACGACACCGACATCGTGATGGTCGAACTGGTTGGGTAACGACGCCGTTGCGATGTGTCCCGATTGATGTGTCCGCAGCGATGCGAAGCGTTATCACCGTCCTACTGCGGCCTGAGGTGTGTTCCGGAAGCTGATCGCCATGCGGTTATAAGTGTTCATGAGTCCGATGGCGATTGTGAGGTCGACCAGTTCGCGCTCGTCGAACACTGCACGGGCTGCCTCGTAGGCTTCGTCGGGTACGCCGGTCTGTGCAACACGTGTGACTGATTCGGCCCACGCAAGTGCGGCGCGCTCACGTTCGTCGAACAGATTGCCGGCTTCCGCCCAGGCCTGCAGGAGCGCGAGCTTTTCGACTTTCACGCCTTTTTTCAGCAGATCGCGTGTATGCATGTCGAGGCAGTACGCACAGTTGTTGATCTGCGAAACGCGAAGGTAGACCAGATCCACGAGAACAGGCGAGAGGCCGCTCTGCACAACATAGCCGTAAACACCACCGAGGGCTTTCGCGCCCGCAGGTGCGATGTGGTTGTAGTCCAGACGCATGCTCATACTTTTACTCCTTGATGTACTGATTACTCGACCGGGGTGGTCAGGGCCTTGTCGTTGCTGTCCACCACGAACACCGCCAGCAACTTTGCCGGCTTGGTCTTGCTTGCATTGCGGCTAATACGGTGAACCGCGCCCGGCTCCTCGAAGAAACTTTCGCCGGCGTGGTAGATCCGCTTCGGGCCGTCGTCGACTTGCGACTCGATGGCGCCCGACACGACGTATGCATAGATAAAAGCCGACTTCGCATGCTCGTGTGCGTGTGACGCTGCGGCGGGCGCATAGTCGACAACGACCGCAATCAACGACTTGCCGGGGATGTTGGGAATCGCGTGCTGGAAGTTCGGCGTGACGGTCTCAGCCGTGTCATGCGCGGTAGCCGGTACGGCAATGGAAAGAGCAATGCCTGCGGCGACAGCACCGGCGATAGATCGAATGTTCATGATGTTGCATCTCCTTGGTGTTCTCGCATTGTGGGTCCGGGCCGGACCACAAGAAAGCACCAAGAATGAACATTCTTTATGTACCATTCAGCGGGCAGCAAGCCCGCATTGCCTGTCGCCTAGCCACCCTTGCGAACCACTTCCACCAGCCGGCGACAGTGTTCGACCATCTTGCGTTCATCGAGGTTGGTCACGCTCAGCAATAAGCCCTGTGGGCCAGAAGACTGCAGATACCAAGGCGACAAAGGCGCAGGCGCCAGGCGGGATTGCAATGCTCGCATGGCAATGTCTACGTCAGATGTAGAGCGGGGAAGTGTGGTCACGATGGCCGTACCCGCAGCCGCGTGCACTTTTATCGAGTCCGGCGCCAACTCATTGAGACAACGAAGCAGGCTATCGCGCCGCGTGGCGTAAAGACGCTTCATATGCCGAAGGTGCCGAAGATAGTGCCCATCGCGCAGAAACTCTGCCACGGCGTGTTGCACGAACGACCCCGGTGCCGGCATCAGGCACGCTGCGATGTCGCCAAAACGGCGAACCATTTCAACCGGGACCACCAGAAAGCCAAGTCGGAGCGCCGGGCTAATAGTCTTGCTGAAGCTGCCGATATGCAACACCCGTCCGTCTGGATCCAGCGATGCCAAGGCCGGCGCTGCGCGGCCCTTCAACTGGAGCTCACTGAGGTAATCGTCTTCGATGATCCATGCGTCGTTTCGTCGAGCCCATGCGAGCAACGCTAGCCGCCTGGGGAGCGACATGGCCATTCCGAGGGGCGCCTGCTGGCCCGGTGTCACGACTGCCAGAGCGGCTTCAGCAGAACTCCGGATGCCGGCTTCCACGTCGAGCCCGTCTGCATCGACTGGAATGGCTCTCACCGTCATTCCCGCCAGATCGAGCGCGGTACGCGTGAGCGGAAAACCCGGATCTTCTAACCATGCTTCTTTGCCTTCAACACCGAGTCCCCTGATAGCGAGGCCGAGTGCTGCCGAGAATCCCGCAGTGACGAGAACCTGTGACGGACTGCACCGCAATCCTCGTGCTACGCCCAGATAGGCTGCAATTTCCTTCCGGAAGTCCGGATCGCCCCGCGGATCAGGGTAGCCGACCGGCGCAGCCGCAGCCCGCCGCGCCGCGCGCGTGAGTACACGCGACCATAGCTTGAAAGGAAAGGCGTCCTCGGAAGGCACACCCATTTGGAACGCCAAAGGAGCCGCGCCGAATGCGTGGAACAGATCGGGGAACGGCGGCGCTTCCGGTGACCGGGCGGGCGATGCAGGCAAAGGCGGCCGCTCGGCAACCCGGGTGCCGGCCGCTCCACAAGCGACCGCGAACTGCTCATCGATCAGACGTTCATAGGCCACACGGACTGTGCCTCGCGAGACGCCGATCTGCGCGGCCAGATCCAGCCACGATGGCAGCCGTGCGCCAGCGGCAAGCTGCCCCGTCTCTATGGCGTGTCGAACCGCGCCGTAGATTTGTGTGGACAGCGATGTGCTCGCGGAGCGATCCAGGCCAATTGGGAGCGTCGTCATAGCCCTCAATGGTACATCCAGAATCGTCAATCTTGGGTCTGTATTGTGGCCCGATAGAAGCGTAACTTCCTCCCTATACAGCGGCTCGACAGTGGCGATTTCATTGAAGTACGCAGTCGGTGCGCGAGCCAGCGACAGGCAGCAGCCGTTGCCAGGTGCCCGTAGATGCAGGACCAGATGAATGGAGAAGAGCGATGCAGACGAACGGAAAATCCAGCGTGAAGATACCTGACAGTAAATTGGCGCGTGAGGTCACCGAGCTTATTCGGGACACGGAAGATGAATTGCTGTTTATGCACTCCGCTCGCGTGTATCTCTGGGGCGCATTGCTCGGAGAACGCAAAGGCGTGACCTTCGATCCGGAATTGCTTTACGTCGCGGCTATGTTCCACGACATTGGTCTGACGTCGATCTATCACGAGAGCCAGCTTCGCTTCGAAGTGGACGGCGCGAACGCCGCGCGGGATTTTCTGCGAAGCCACCGCATCGCCAAGGCGGATATCGACAAGGTCTGGAATGCCGTCGCCTTGCACACGACGCCTGGCATCCCGGAACACATGCACGGCGAAATTGCCCTGTTGCAGGCAGGCGCAGGAATGGACGTAGCGGGGCGCGGCTTCGACGAATTCACCGACGAAGAGCGCGACGCGGTGATTGCTGCGTATCCCCGGGACCCCGGTTTTGCAAACAGGATCATCGATGCTTTCTATCACGGTATGAAGCATCGCCCGGGCAGCACGTTCGGCACATTCAACGACGACTTCCTCGCCTACAAGGACCCGGAATTCGTGCGAACGAACGTTTGCAGCATCATTCTCAACTCGAATTGGGAACAGCGAACTACCCGCTAAGGGCGCATTTCTTTGCGAGAAGGAGAACATCATGAAGTCCCGCAGTACTGTCGCTGCAATTTGCGCCGCTGTTGCTCTTGCGGTTGGGGGAATGGTCCCGACCCTCGACGCGCACGCGCAAGCGCAGCCCACGTTCAATCAATCCACGGCGAATGCCGGCGACCAGGTTTCTGGCGTAAAAATCCCCGACAGCAAATTGGCGCGCGACGCAGCGCAACTCATTCGCGATTCAGAGGGCGATTTTCTGTTTCAGCATTCCGCGCGTGTCTATTATTGGGCTGCCCTGGCAGGAAAGCGCAAAGGTCTCGCGTTCGACCCGGAACTTCTCTACGTTGCGTCCATGTTCCATGATTTCGGCCTGACGGCCGGCTATGGGCAAAGCCACTTGCGCTATGAAGTGGATGGCGCGAACGCGGCACGTGACTTTTTGCGAAGTCACGGCGTTTCCGACGCCAATAGCCAGATGGTCTGGCTTGCAATTGCATTGCACACGACCAATGGAATTTCCGCAAATCTGTTCCCCATGGCCGCACTGGTTGCCGAAGGCGCCAACATGGATCTCGTGGGCGCAGGCTATGACGACTTCACAGTCGCTCAGCGGAGCGCCGTCGAGGCGGCTCATCCGCATCCGCCGCAATTCGCTGAGGACTTCATGCAGGCCCTCTACGATAGCCTCAAGCATCGTCCGGAGACCACGCAGGGAACAGGTCTGGCCGATGTCATGGCCTACAAGGACCCTGGTTTCGTCCGCAGAGACTTCAGCAAGCTGATGCGCAACTCGCATTGGGCTACTGGGAAATGACCGGCGCATTGTTGCGTTGCGTTGGTTGCGTTTGGTTGCGGTAGTCGCGGTGGTCGCGGCACAGTTCGACCGCGACTTCCGTCGGCCCTTGATCATCGCCGGTTCCCGGCGGGCGCGTCGTCCGGTAACCCGTTTTCACCCAGTCGATCATGTCAACAGCAGATGCCGGGAAGTTGCACAGTCTTCTGCCAGGCATGCTTCCGCGCCTTTGGGCGTTCTCTATTCGACTGTGCCGTAACCGGCATGACGCAGAACGCGTACTTGAGCGCGCCTGTGCGCGGGGACTCGAGCGCGCCGACCAGTTAGAGCCCGGCACTCCGCCGCTAAGCTGGATGTTCTCGATCATTCATTCCACATGGACCGACGAACTGCGCACGCGGAAGCTGCCAAGCCGTTCGATCACGGAGTGCGATAACGACTTTCCAGTTACCGTGCGCGATTCTCGTGAGCGCGATCCGGGAGACGGCCTCGACCTGATTATCGCGGCCGTCGAGCGTTTGCCGCAAGCGCAACGGATCGTGATGCTCCTGGTCGCGGTTGAAGGGCTCAGCTGTTCGCAAGCGGCCGACGTGGTCGGCGTGCCCATCGGAACCGTCATGAGCCGGCTTTCGCGCGCGCGGCAGACCATCGGCGCCCAATTCACACAGCGCTCGACTGCCGACGCTCGGTCATTCACGCCCGGGCGAGCGAGGCGATGACGCGCAACGCGGTTGCGCCAGGCCCACCATCGCGGATAAGCAATGCCAGCGGTCACGACGTGCCAGTGTGACGGACAACCTGGCAGCGACGCTGTACGCCGAAGCACGATGCGATTTCATGGCATCATCGTACGCACCTTCCCACCAACGCAGGAGCGTATGTCATGGCCACATATATCGTCTTCACGAAGGAAAGCACGCAGGACCAGCAGGAACTCGACATTTATCAGAGCAAGGTCGGCGCCACTTTCAAAGGCCATCCCGTCAAGATTCTCGCTGCCTATGGACCTCAACAGGTTCTGGAGGGCGAAGCGCCAGAGGGTGTCGTGATCGTTGAGTTTCCGTCCACTGCGGAAGCGCGTGCCTGGTACGACGGTCCCGAATATCAGGAAGTCGCGCAGCACCGGTTCAAAGGCGCGCGCTATCGCGCCGTTCTCGTCGAAGGCGTGTAAGAAGGGCGACGATGCCCGGCCCATTGAATTGAGCGCGACCCCGCCCGCGAATGACGCGGGCACGCGGCAATTCCTCTTCGCGGCAGGACCGGAAGTCTCCGGTTAGCGCAATATTTGAAACATTGATGTCCAGCATCGAGCTTGGATATATCTGACAATGCAGATATATTGCTCTCCAGGCAAGGAGCAAAGATGAACCACTACACGAGCGACAATTTCACCGTGACCGAGAGCGTGGGATTCGCCATCAACAAGGCGCGCAACCTTCTGGTGACGGAGATAGACGCAGAACTCAAGGATCTCGACATCACGGCCCAGCAAATGGGCATTCTTCTGTCCATGCGTCAGGACATTGCGAGCACTCCGTTCGAACTGTCCACGTTGCTCGGTATAGACACCGGCCTGATGACGCGCATGCTCGACAAACTCGAAACGAAGGGTTTGCTTCAGCGCTCCCGCAGTCTTGAAGATCGCCGGGTCGTCAACCTGAAGCTGACGAAGAAGGGCGAAGCAGTGGCAGACCACCTGCCCGACAGGGTGCCGGTCGTGCTGAACAAGCGGCTGAAGAAGTTCACCAAGGCCGAATTCCATGAGCTGCGCCGTCTGCTGTTCAAGTTTCTCGAAGATTGAGCGAAGCGTTCGCACAAAATTTTTTGTCCATATATCTGACAGGTCAGAAAATGAATAGACAGTTAAATCGACGAATGATCGGAACGCGAATTGCGAAATCCGGCATGACGGTGATCTTCGCGGCAGTGCTATCGGCCTGCGCAAACTATGCAGGTATCTCGAGCGACAAGCAGCTTGCGACGCCAGATACCTATGCGACGCAGCAAAGCATTCCTGCTGACAGCGGTCAGTGGCCCGCCGTCGACTGGGCCGATCAGTTCGGCGACGCCCAACTGAAGGCGCTGCTCGAGGAAGCATTGAAAGGCAACCCGTCGATCGAACAGGCGCGCGCACGCGTTGCCGCCGCCGCTGCTTACAGCGAGACGGCGAAGGCGAGCACGATGCCGCAAGTCGGGGCGACTTACTCGTTCACGCGGCAGCAGTATTCGAGCACGGCACTCGTGCCGCCTCCGTACGGCGGGTCATGGCAATCGGAGAACAAGGGTTTGCTGTCCGCATCGTATGACCTGGATTTGTGGGGCAAGAATCGCGAAGCACTGAAAGCCTCGCTGTCGCAGTTGCAAGCAAGCAAGGCCGATGCGGAAGTCGTCAGACTCTCGCTGACATCGGCCACGGCGCGCGCGTATAACCAGCTTGCTCGTCTCTTTGCGCTGCGCGACATCGCGCACCAGGAAGTGACGCAGCGCGAACAGATTGACCGCATTACGGCCGGCCGGATTGCAACTGGACTCGACACGCAGGTCGAGCGCAAGACCGCGCAGGCGAACCTCGCCAGCAGCCGGGCCGCGCTGGCGTCGCTGGACGGCAGCATTCTCACCACGCGATATCAGCTTGCCGCATTGCTCGGCGCAGGACCTGACCGAGGTCTTGCGATTTCCCGCCCGTCGCTGGGTATCGGCGATGAAGTGCGTCTGCCGGCCAATCTGCCCGCTGACCTTGTGAGCCGGCGCCCGGATCTGGTCGCCGCTAAATGGCGTGTCGACGCGCTCGTGCACGACGTAAAGGAGGCCAAGGCCGAGTTCTATCCCGACATCAACCTCAGTGCTGCTATCGGCCTCGACGCGTTCGGCTTCGGCCGCTTCCTCAACGCGGCGAGCCGCACGGCATCGGTGGGTCCGGCGATCCATCTGCCGATTTTCGACGGCGGTCAGTTGCGGGCGCAACTTAAAGGCCGCTATGCCGATTTCGACTACGCCGTCGCTTCATATAACCAGACGCTCGTCACCGCGCTGTCCGAAGTTGCCACTCAACTCGCGCAAATCCGTTCCACTGACGAGCAGCTCGTCGACGCGCTAGCCGCGCAGGAAGCCGCCCGCAGCGCCGATCAACTGGCGCTCGTGCAATACAAGGCGGGACTCGCGAATCAGCTCACGGTGCTCAACGCGGACACCACGGCGCTTCAAGCCGACGAGCAGGTCGCGAATCTGAAGATGAACCGGCGCGATCAGCAGATCGCATTAGCAGCGGCGCTGGGCGGCGGCTATTCCGACAATGCCGGTGCCGCGCCTGCAGTCAAACCCAATCCAGTCGTCGCCGTGCGTTGAGCGCGACGTATTTCAGATCCTGTCAGGAGTCACCAAATGAGCGATAGCATCAACGCCGACCGAGCGAAGGCGGACGCAGACCAACCCCAACAAACGCAAGGCAACACGCGGCGCAAGTTGCTGCTCGCGTTGCTGGCCGCCGCGATAGTGGCAGCCGGCGCAGCGTACGGCGTGTATTACGTGACGACCGGTCAATATCACGAGGCTACCGACGATGCATACGTCAGTGGCAATCTCGTGCAACTGACGCCGCAGGTCAGCGGCACCGTCGTTGCAGTGAACGCCGACGATACGCAGATCGTCAAGCAAGGCGCGCCGGTCGTGACGCTCGACAACGCGGATGCCAGAGACGCGCTTGCCAATGCCGAAGCAACGCTGGGGCAGACCGTGCGGCAAGTCAGCGGTCTTTACGTGAACAACGACTACTACGCGGCAACGGTCGCGCAGCGCGAGTCCGATCTCGCGCGCGCCGTCAGTGATCTGAAGCGACGTCAGGCGGTGGCGGAAACCGGCGCGGTGTCCGGTGAGGACGTGGCCCACGCGCGCGATGCGGTCAGCGCAGCGCAGGCCGCGCTCGACGCCGCGCGTCAGCAGGCCGAAGCAAACCATGCACTGACCGACCGCACGTCGATCGAACAGCATCCGAACGTTCTGGCGGCGTCTTCCAAAGTACGCGACGCCTATCTGAACTACGCGCGCAACACCTTGCCTGCTCCGGTGACCGGCTATGTGGCACGCCGTTCTGTACAGGTCGGTCAACGAGTCGCGCCCGGCACGCCGTTGATGGCGATCGTCCCTCTCAACGAGGTGTGGGTCGATGCGAACTTCAAGGAGAGCCAACTCAGGCGCATGCGTATCGGCCAGCCGGTCACGCTCTCCGCCGACGTCTATGGTTCGAGCGTCAAATACCACGGTCGCGTGGTGGGCTTCTCTGCGGGAACCGGCTCGGCGTTCGCTGTACTGCCCGCTCAGAATGCGACCGGCAACTGGATCAAGGTCGTACAGCGTCTGCCCGCGCGCATTCAGCTCGATCAGAAGGAACTGGACGCACATCCGCTGCGGATCGGATTGTCGATGCAGGTCGATGTCGAAACTCGCGACCAGTCGGGAACCCAACTCGGTGCCGCGGTGAATACTACCTATCGCACCGATGTATTTGCGCAGTACGGCGCGGATGCAGATGCGGAGATCGCCCGGATCATCGCGCAGAACATGCCGATGGCACGCACAGCCGCAACGGCTGGCGTGCAAAAGAGTGCGACGCGCAAAGCAGGCTGAATACGCGGCGAGTGTTCTACATTTTTTTTGCGATTAGCTGACAAGTCAGATATTAGCAACCTTCAACAGGTGATGAAATGAATCAATCGACGCGACCTGCAACGCTTCCGCCTTTGACGGGCGGCAAGCTTGTGCTCGCAACGCTTGCCGTAGCGCTGGCCACGTTCATGAATGTGCTCGACTCCTCGATTGCGAACGTGGCTATCCCGACTATCGCGGGCAACCTCGGCGTATCGGTCGATGAAGGAACATGGGTGATCACGCTCTTCGCCGCAGCCAATGCAATTTCGATTCCGTTGACAGGTTGGCTCACGCAGCGTGTCGGGCAGATCAAGCTGTTCGTCTGGGCGATATTGTTGTTCGTCATGTCTTCGTGGCTATGTGGAATAGCGCCGAATCTGCCGGTTCTGCTCGCCGCGCGCATTTTGCAAGGCGCGGTAGCGGGCCCGTTGATTCCGCTTTCGCAAGCCATTCTGCTGGGCTCGTATCCGAAGGAGAAGAGTTCGCATGCGTTGGCGCTCTGGGCAATGACAGCGACTGTCGGCCCGATTGCGGGGCCTGCGCTCGGTGGCTGGATTACGGACAGCTATTCGTGGTCGTGGATCTTCTACATCAACATTCCGGTTGGGCTTTTTGCTGCGGGTGTGACATGGGCGATCTACCGCACGCGCGAGTCCCCAACGAAGCGTTCGCCGATCGACAAGATCGGGCTGATCTCGTTGATCGCGTGGGTCGGTTCCCTGCAGATCATGCTCGACAAGGGTAAGGACCTCGACTGGTTCAATTCCCCGGTAATCGTGGCGTTGACTGTCTTTGCAGGGATCAGCTTCGCATTCTTCGTGATCTGGGAGCTGACCGAGAAGAACCCGGTCATCGATTTGAGGCTGTTCGGCGGCCGCAATTTTCTTGGCGGCACGGTTGCGATTTCGGTTGCGTATGCGGTGTTTTTCTCCAACCTCGTCTTGCTGCCGCAGTGGATGCAGGGTTACCTGAACTACCGGTCCGTCGATGCAGGTCTCGCGACGGCGCCGCTCGGCATATTCGCCGTGATCCTTGCCCCTGTGATGGCGAAGATCATGCCGCGCTCGGATGCGCGCGTTCTCGCAACGTTGGCCTTTGTCGGCTTTGCGGGCGTGTTCTTCATGCGTTCGCACTACACGACAGGCGTGGATACCTGGACGCTCGTATTGCCCACCTTGTTGCAGGGCATACCAACCGCATTGTTCTTCGTGCCGCTGACCGCAATCATTCTTTCCGGCCTCGCGCCCGAGAAGATTCCCGCCGCCGCGGGTTTGTCGAATTTCGTGCGGGTGTTTGCGGGCGCAGTGGGAACGTCTCTTGCCGCAACCGGCTGGAACGATCGCACCATCTTGCATCACGCGAGACTGGCTGAGCAGACGGGCGTCACCAACCCTGTTTTCACTACGGCACTGGATTCGGCGCAAGCTGCTTTGGGAGGAAGCCGGTCTCAAGCAATGGCATTCTTCGAACACTCGATGAACACCCAAGCCGCCATGCTTGGACTCAACGACATTTTTTGGTTGTCGGCTGTGATCTTCGTACTGATCATTCCGTTGATCTGGGTGACGAAGCCGGGCAAGACGAATGCCGCGGCGGCCGCTGCAGCGGGGCACTAGGAACTGGCACGCCCACGCGCCATTCGGCGTGCCTAAGTCGACGAACTTCCCGCCAGGCAGTTTTGTCCAAATAACGTAGGCTGGAGTCGATCATGAAGCCCTTCTACGTTGCCGCTACTGCCGTTATTGCCGTCGCCACTATGCTGCTTGCCGGCTGTTCGTCGGCGTGGCCGCCGCCTGGCGAGCCAGTCGCCTCACACGTTTCGGCTACCACCGAAACTCGCACCTCGTCCGCTTATCAGGGTGCAAAGCCAGCCACGGCAGCCGCGCCGGTCGCAAGGCCGCCGGCGCTGAGCGTCGGTGTCACCGATCCCGGCACGCAATTGATTCTTCCCTGGTTTCTCGCTGACATCGTCAATGCGGTCAATACGCGTCAGTCGTTCGGCGACTTGATGCACACGATGAAAAACGGGCTTTGATCTGCCCTTGGTCCGTCCCGTTGTCTTGCTGCTCGCAGGCGATTCCGGAGTTTCCGCGCACCACTTGTTCTCATACAGCGCCGTGGCCGCGGCAGCGCATTACCTTCCGTCAAACGATAGCGACGCCGCATTCCTTGAACGCCCCGCGCAATCCCAATTGCGGGTACGCACTCTCCAACGTGCGCAAATCGGCGCGCATTTCCTCGACGATCCAGTCGCGCACGTTCGCGACGATGGGCCGCAAAGGCCGGTTCGCGGGCGACACCAGACAGCAGCGCCGGTTCGTCACGAGGATTTCTTCTTCGGCGGGGACGAGTGCGCGCTGCGACAGCCAGTGCGACACCACGTTCAGCCAGCCAAGCGCGATGCCCTGGCCGAGCAGCGCCGCCTGCACGACGATCGCGTAGTCGTTGAAGCTGAGCATGCTCGCGACGCGCCGGCCGTGCTGCTCGAACGCTCCAAAACGATGGTGCCAGCCGCGCTCTTCGTCGTCCATCACGATGACGGTGTCGCCGTGCTCACGGCCGGCGTCTGTGAGCGACGTTTCCTGATAGCGCGGATTGCACACGGGCAACAGGGTTTCGGGCATAACCAGCGCGCTGTTTTCGTCGATGTCGCCGGCCTGCATGAAGCGCATGCCCAGATCGACATCGACAAGCGGTCCACCAATGCGCCCGGAAATGAGTTGAAACCGCAGATCGATTGACGGGAACGCTTCGTTCAGGCGGCTCATGCGCGGCATCAGCCAGTGCGTCGTAAATCCCGTGGATACCGACAGCGTGACCGATTCCACGCCCGTAGCACGCGCTTCTATTTCACGTATCGCGCTTTCTATGCCGTTGAATCCTTCGGAGATCTTGGTGTACAGAATCCGCCCGCTTTCGGTGAGTTCAATGCCGCCGCGCACGCGCTCGAAGAGGCGCACTCCAATGTGATCTTCCATGCGGGCGAGCATACGGCTCACGGCAGGCTGGCTCACATAGAGTTCTTGCGCGGCACGCGTGAAGTTGCCGCAACGAGCGGCAGCCTCGAAGACGAACAGCGCATTCGCGCTCGGCAGTTTTTTGCGTAGATTCGGCATGACTTGATGTTATGCCCGATCCAACAATTTGGGAATTGCCGCCAAAAAGTTTGACACCTATATTTTCCCTAATGCAGGCCCTTCAGCGAGAGCAAACGCAATGGACGCACGAGCGAAAACAGGAGTCTCCATCCGGTCGGCAGCGAAGCGCTATGGACCCGTAATCGCGCTGGACGACGTCTCGCTCGACATCGAGCCAGGCGAGTTCGTGTCGCTGCTCGGACCGTCTGGGTCGGGCAAGACGACGCTGCTGGGCATCCTCGGCGGCTTTGTCCAGCCGAGTTCCGGCTCGGTGTGGGTCGGCGAGCGGGACATTACATTTGCGCCACCGCACAAACGCAACATTGGCATCGTGTTCCAGAACTACGCTCTTTTTCCGCACATGACGGTGGGCGAGAACGTCGCGTTCCCGCTGCGCGCGCGCCGCGATCCGAAAGCGGGGTGGGCGGCGAAAGTGGCCGACGCGCTCGCGATGGTCGAACTGAGCGGTTATGAATCCCGCGGCATCAGTCAGCTTTCCGGCGGCCAACGTCAACGCGTCGCGCTTGCAAGAGCAATGGTCTTCGAGCCGCAACTGATCCTGATGGACGAGCCGCTTTCCGCGCTCGACAAGCAGCTGCGCGAAACGATGCAGATCGAGTTGCGGCGTCTGCATCGCAAGCTCGGCGCGACGATTGTCTACGTGACGCATGACCAGCGCGAAGCGCTGACCATGAGCGATCGCGTGGCCGTGTTGAAGAACGGCAAGCTCGTGCAGATCGATACGCCCGAGCGTCTCTATGACCGGCCTTGCGACGCGTTCGTCGCAAGCTTTATAGGCGAGGCGACGCTGCTCGATGTGCGCCGCGCAGGCGACGACGCCGTACGCCTCGGCGACGCGGTGTTGCGAACCGCGCACCCGTTGCCGCGCGGCGAGCGTTTGCTGCTTGCCGTGCAGACAGAAAAGCTCGTGATCGACGCCGGTACGGCAGAGCCTGCCGCCAACCGGCTCTCGTGCCGCGTGACCGAAGTGCTGTACCAGGGAGAAAGCCTGCGCGTGTTCGCGACACTGGCTGACGGCACTTCGATCAGTCTGCGCCAGCCCGGCAATCACAACGCACGCAGCCGCATTCCGGCACCGGGCGAACAGATGACCGTTGTGCTCGATCCGCAGGACACGATCGTCGTGCCCGCCTGACTCTCCCCGCCCGCCCGGGCATACGTCTTACGAAATTAACGCAACCCGCAAAAGGATGATGCAATGAAGCTCACCGATTTCAAGGTCCTGACGTTCGACGTCGTCGGCACGCTGATCAACTTCGAACAGGGCGTGCTTACGTCCGTGCGGCGCCTTGGCGGCGCGGCGGCAAAGGATCTCACCGACGACCAGATCTTCGAGCCGTATATGCGCGGACGCGCGAAGTATCCGGGTCGTTCGAGCCACGAAATGGCGAACGTGTATCTGTATCTTGCCGGCGAACTCGGCCTGCCCGACGACGCGCAATCCGCGGCGGCCTTCCAGCGCGACGTGCTGGAGTGGCCCGCATTCGAAGACTCGGTCGAGGCCCTGAAGCGCCTGCGCAAACATTATCGCCTCGTCGCGATGACCAACGCGGACCGCGTCGCGTTGTCGGCCTACGCACATACCCTGGGCGACCCTTTCGACGACACCGTGTGCTGTGACGAAACGGGCGTCGCGAAACCTGACCCGCAGTTCTTTGCCTATAACCGCGGACGTCAGGCGGCATTCGGCTTCAAGTTCAACGAGATCCTGCACACCGCGCAAAGCCAGTATCACGACATCGGCATCGCGACGAAGCTGGGTTACTCGACCTGCTGGATCGAGCGACGCCAGGGCATGAAGGGTTTCGGCGCGACGCCGGTGCCTGAAGCCGTCACCGCGCCCACGTTCAAATTCGCAACGCTCGGCGCGCTCGCTGACGCGGTCGAAGCCGAAGCGCGCGCTGCTTAAGCCATGCTCGCGCCCGCCCTCCACAACGACTCGCAGCGGCCGCAGCCCGACTCGCTATGGCGTGCGATGGCCGCCCGCTCAGCGCAACGGCAGCCGCCCGTGAGCACGGGCGCGCCGCTCGCGCGCGATCTGGCGGTCGACGTGGCCGTGATCGGCGCGGGTTATTCGGGCCTGTCGGCCGCGTACGCGCTGCAAAAGCGCGGCGTCGATTGCGCTGTGTTCGATGCGAACCCGGTCGGTTGGGGCGCGAGCGGGCGCAACGGCGGGGTGGTGTCGTCGAAGTTCCGTTTGTCGTTTCCGCAGATCGACAAGCTGCACGGATTGGATACCGCGAAGCGCATGCACCGGCTCGCGCACGACGGCGTGCGAGTGGTCGAATCGTTCATCGACGAGTTCAAGCTCGAACGAGCGCACTTCGAGCACACAGGCAGCCTGCGTTGCGCGCACACCGAGCGCGCGTTCGCCGCGATCTGTGCGGAAGCCGACTGGGTGCGGACGCAGTTGGGCGACACGTCGATGACAGTGCAGCCGCGCGAAGAAGTGAGGCGCGAGACAGGATCGAGCGAGTTTGTGGGCGGCGTATTGAGCGCGGATGCAGGCACGATTTTGCCGCTCGAATATGTGTACGGGCTCGCGCGAGGCCTCACTGAGCGCGGCGTGCCGATTTACGAGGCCACGCCGGTTGTCGAAATGACGCGTTCGCAGGGCGGGCCCGCCGGCGTCGTGCTGCGAACGCCGGGCGGCACGGTGCGCGCGAGACAAGTCATTGTCGCGACCAACGCATACTCCGATCTCACGTCCGCGACCGCTGCCTACCAGCGTGAACTGGTACCGTTTCGCAGCGCGATGATCGCGACGGAACGCCTGCCCGCGGAACTCGATAATCGGCTCATGACGCAGCGCCGCAGCTATACGGAAACGCGGCGCATGATGAAGTGGTTTCGCAAGGTCGACGGCCGTATGCTGTTCGGCGGACGCGACGCGTTCGGCAAGGAAGGCCAGGCGACCGGCTTCGACGCGTTGCAACGCGCGATGGTCGCGCTATTTCCCGACCTCGCGGATCTGCGTATCGAATATCAGTGGTCCGGCTATGTCGGCATGACGTTCAATGCGTTGCCGCATGTTGGCCGCAGCGACGACGCCACGACCTTTTGTCTGGGGTATAACGGAGCGGGCGTCGCGATGGCGAGCCTGCTTGGCCAGCATGCCGCAGCACTCGCACTCGGCGAGACACCTGAGCTTGCGTTGCTCGGCCAGCAAGGCTTGCGGCCCGTGCCGTTCCATTCGCTGCGCGCGCCCGGCGTTCGCGTCGTTGCCGCGTGGTACCAGTTTCTCGACGCTGTGGGTGCATGATGACGACAGCCAAACGGATTCTCCAGGACCCCGCCCTGATGCAAACAGTTGCCACGGACCCGTCGGTGCGCCACCAGCAACGCGAAGACCGCGCGATGCTGCTGCTGCTCGCGCCCGCATTGTTCGTCGTGGTCGTGCTGCTGGTGGTGCCGCTCGCATGGCTGTCGTGGCAGTCCATCTGGCATGACGGCGGCTTTACGCTCGTCAATTACCAGCGGATTTTCACGGGCACCTATCTCGACACGTTCCTCATGACGTTCAAGCTCAGCGTCATCGTGACGGGCGTGACGTTGCTGCTGGGCTATCCGGTTGCGTACTTTGCGGCGTCGGTATCGCCGCGATGGAGCGCGCTGATACTCGGCATGGTGATCCTGCCGTTCTGGACCAGCGTGCTCGTGCGTACCTATGCGTGGCTCGTGCTGCTGCAGCGCACCGGCCTCATCAACAAGATGCTGCTCGCGACGGGTCTTGTCGATCGTCCGGTGCAACTTGCGTATAACCAGTTCGGCACCATTCTCGCGATGGTGCACATTCTGCTGCCTTTCATGGTGCTGCCGCTGTATTCGGCGATGCAGAAAATCCCCGCTAATCTTTCGCAGGCCGGCGCCAGTCTCGGCGGCTCGCCGCTGCACGTGTTCTGGCGCGTGTTCCTGCCGCTATCGATGAGCGGCGTCGTGGCAGGCGCCACGCTGGTATTCGTACTGTGCCTCGGTTTTTACATCACGCCCGAACTGATGGGCGGGGGCAAGTCCATCATGGTGTCGATGGTGGTGAGTCGCAACGTCGAGATTTATAACAGTTGGGGCGCTGCGAGCGCGGTCAGTGTCGTGCTGCTGCTCTGCGTGTTCGCGATTTTCTATGCCGCGAGCCGCGTGATTCCCCTGGAAAAGACCCTGGGCGCGAAATGAACAAGATCCCGTTCGGCAGAGTCGTGCTCGGCGTGCTCGTCGTGCTGATTCTCGTGTTTCTGATGCTGCCGGTGCTGATCGTCGTGCCGCTGTCGTTCTCCGACACGCGCTTCATGACGTTCCCGCCGCCCGCCTATTCGTTGCGCTGGTATCACGCGTTCTTCGACAACCCCGCGTGGATCGACGCGGCTCGCACGACGCTCGTGGCGTCGGTATGCGCAGCGGTGCTCGCGACGCCGCTCGGCATCGCCGCGGCCTATGCGATCCAGCACGGCACGCACTGGTCGATGCGCTATCTGCGCACGCTGCTCATGTTGCCGCTGATGGTGCCGATCATCATCGTCGCGGTGGGCGTGTTTTTCGTATTCACGCAGGCCGGTTATGTGAATACGCTGGGCGGCCTGATCGTCGCCGATACGATGCTCGGCCTGCCCTATGTGCTGATTTCCGTGGGCGCCGATTTACGCACGTTCGACCGCACGCAGGAGATGGTCGCGCGCAGCCTCGGAATGAATCGCCTGCGCAGCTTTCTTGCGGTGACGCTTCCGCAGATCAAGGCGAGCGTGATTTCGGGTGCGGTGTTCGTCTTCATTCAGGCGCTCGACGAAACAGTGGTCGCATTGTTCATCTCGGGCGGCACGAACCAGACGCTCACGCGCCGCATGTTCGTCACGCTGCGCGACGAGATCGATCCCACCATCGCCGCGATCAGTACGATGCTGACCGCATTGACGTTGTGTCTCGTGATGATCGTCGTCGTGAGCCGCCGTTCTTCGGCGGCGCGGGCGTGATGTCTTTGAACTCTCTCTATGGGAAGCGGATGTCGAACGCACTGAAGTTTTATATCGGCGGCGCCTGGGTCGCGCCGTCGGGCACCGCACGTCTGCCCGTGGTCGATCCTTGCACGGAAGAAGTCTTCGCTGAAATCGCGCTAGGCAATGCGGACGATGTCGAGCGCGCCGTGGCCGCCGCGAAGCGCGCGTTCGAGTCGTTCTCGCAGACCGGGCCTACCGGGCGGATCGCGCTGATCCGCCGGATACTCGATACCTATATGGCGCGCTACGACGACATGGCCGACATCATCTCGCGCGAGATTGGCGCGCCGAAAGCGCTTTCGCATGCGTGGCAGGCCGCGCTCGGCAAGCGTCACCTCGAAGAACTGCTCGTAACATGCGAGACGTTCGCATGGCAGCGCAAGAAAGGGACGACGCTCGTCAATCATGAGCCTGTCGGCGTGGTCGCGTTGATCACGCCATGGAACTGGCCGATCAATCAGATAGTCTGCAAGGTCGCGCCGGCAATTGCGGCCGGCTGCACGATGGTGCTCAAGCCGAGCGAAGTGTCGCCGCTCAACGCCGTGCTGTTTGCAGAGATTCTCGACGCAGCCGGTGTGCCTCCCGGCGTGTTCAATCTCGTGAATGGCGACGGCCCGACTGTCGGCGCCGCGCTGTGCGGCCATCCGGACGTCGACATGGTGTCGTTCACAGGATCGACGCGGGCAGGGGTCGAAATCGCAAAGCTCGCCGCACCGACCGTCAAGCGGGTGCATCAGGAACTGGGCGGCAAGTCGGCGAACATTCTTCTCGACGATGTCGACTTGGAAGCGGCTGTGACGTCGGGCGTGAACTCGTGCTTCAGCAACAGCGGCCAGTCGTGCAACGCGCCGACACGCATGCTCGTGCCGGCAGCGCGGCACGAAGAGGCCGTGCGCATTGCACAGCGCGCGGCGACCGCGCACCGGGTGGGGCCTGCAGACGATGAAAGAACGACGATGGGCCCGGTCGTCAGCGACGTGCAATATGCTCGCGTGCAACGGCTGATCGAAAAGGGCGTCGAGGAAGGCGCGCAACTGGCGGCGGGAGGCCCCGGGCGGCCCGACGGTTTGACGCGCGGCTACTACGTGCGGCCCACGGTGTTCGCGAACGTGGACCCGTCGATGACGATTGCGCGCGAGGAAATCTTCGGTCCCGTTCTCGCGATCATCCCGTATCGCGACGACGAAGATGCCATTGCAATCGCGAACGATACGCCATTCGGCCTCGCTGCCTACGTGCAGTCGGCGGACCTGGCGCGCGCCCGGCGTGTGGCGTTCCGTCTGCGCGCGGGCAGCGTCTATGTGAATTATCCGTCGTGGGACCCAGGCTCGCCGTTCGGCGGCTACAAGCAGTCAGGCAACGGCCGCGAGTACGGCGAGTGGGGCCTCGAGGCGTTTCTCGAAGTGAAGGGTATCGTCGGCTACGGCGATTAGGAGCCACTCGAACGGCCGCGCAGCAGATCGGCAATGCGCTCGGCGATCATGATGGTCGGCACGTTCGTGTTGGCGCACGGAATTGACGGCATCAACGACGCGTCGCACACGTGTAGATGTTCGACGCCGTAGACTGCGCCGCGCGCATCGGTGACAGCGAGTGGATCGTCGGCGGCGCCCATGCGGCAGGTCCCCGACGGATGCCAGGTGCCGCCCACCGAGCGCGTGACGAACTGCGTGAGCGCGGTGTCGTCGGCGAGCAGTTCGTTCAGCGTCACCCCTTGAGTCACCACGCGCCGCACGAGCGACGCCCGCAGCGGGCCGGCGATATCGAGCAGCAAGCTCAGCGCGCCGCGCTGCAACGCGTTCCATGCGCCTGGCACTGCAACGGCGGCGACCCGCGGCGAATAGCTCGACGGGAATACTGTGCCGAGACGCGCCTCCATCGCTGGCGCGGACAGAGTCTGTGCGCCTAACCGCAGCGCGAGCTTCAGCCGTTCGAGATCGCGCGCATCGGACAGCATGGCGAAATCGACCTCGGGTTCATCGAACGCGCTCGACGATTTCAGTTTCAGTCGTCCACGCGAATACGATTTGTTGACCCAGAAAAACATCGTGCCGAGACGGTAGCCGACCGAGTGCCAGCCCGAGCGCGACAGTATTGCGCCGTGCATGTCGCCCGGCACGGTGCCCGGCAAGCCCGACGAAAAGCGCACGATTGCCTGTTCGTGATGCTCGTGGCGAAAGGGCGTGCGTGCCGCGCGAGGCAGATAGGCGGACACCGCAATAGACGGATGCTCCATCAGATTGCGGCCCACGCCTTCGCGATGTGCGAGCACGTCGATGCCCAGTGCGGCAAGTTCGTCAGCGGGACCGATGCCGCTGCGCAGTAACAGTGCCGGCGAGTGAATCGCACCGGAGCACACGATCACGCAGCCGGCCCGAATGTCGTGATGCGTACCGTCCGGCCGGATCATGCGTGCGCCAATTGCGCGCCGTCCGTCGAACAGAATGCGTTCGGCGGTCTCGTGGGTGCAAACGGCGAGGTTGGATCGCGCGCGCACGGCTTCGTCCAGATAACAAACGGACGTGGGTATGCGTTCGCCGCCCGCGCTTACTGCGATCGACCCGATAAAGGTGCCGTCTTCCCACGGGCCGTTCTGATCGGCGCGCAATGGATAATCATGTTTCAACGTATCGAGCACGGCTTTCACGAACGGCGAGATGCGCGTCCACGCAGTGCGCTGAATGCGCAGCGGGCCGCTCGCGCCGTGCAGGGCGCTGATACTGACGTCGCTGGAATTGCCGAAATCGTGGTCCGTTTCGAGCTTGCGAAAGTAGGGTAGACACGCTTCCCAGTTCCAGCCTTGCGCGCCGAGTGCTTGCCATTCGTCGTAATCGGCGGGCGCGCCGCGGTTGGCCATTAATGCGTTGATCGCGGAGCCGCCACCGAGCAGCCGCGCCTGTTCATAGCGGCGCAATGCGGCAGGCGCGCTCATGCGCGCTTTCAATTGCTGCCAGATGTTCGTGCTGTCGAGGTAGGCGCGACCGGGATAGCGGCTGCGAATGTCGGCTGGCATTGTCGCCTGCGAGATGTCGCGACCCGCTTCGACGAGGCACACGGTCTTGCCGGCGTCTTCGGAAAGACGCGCAGCGAGCACGCAGCCCGCCGATCCGCCGCCAAGAATCAGATAATCGATCACGTTGGATAGATAAAGACTGTGGGGCTCGTGGCTGTGAGTGCGATCGGTGCGATCCATGCGATGAATGCGCTGGATGCAATGAGCGCCGCAAGATACAAAACGCCCGCGATGAACCGTGTTCCCGCGGGCGCTTCAATAGTATGGCGAGCAGTGCGCAAGCTACTGCATGAACTTCAGCCACCGCGCTTTTGCCTGGATGCCTGCATCCGACGCCCACCAATCTTCAGACATTAGTGCCTGTTTCGCGGCGTTCTCTGGCGAGCTTGGCAATTCGCTTGCGCGCTTGGCCGTGATCTTGCCGGTCTTGAACGCCGCGGGGTTCCCTGGACCGTAGTCGATGTAAAGCGGCAGGTTGGCCTGCAACTCGGGCGACATTGCAGCGTTGAGGAAGCGCATCGCGTCGGTCAGATTCGGCGCGTTCTTCAGCACGCACAACTGCGTGTTTTGCAGAATGCCGTCGTTGAATGTGAAATCGACATCGGGATTGTCCTTGCGCACCGCGCTCGCGCGGCCGTTCCAGATCATCGTCATGTCCACCTCGCCGTCGTGCAGCAATTGCGCGGACTGCCCACCGGAAGTCCACCACACGGTGATGTCGGGTTTGATCTGTTGCAGCTTCCTGAACGCGCGGTCGACGTCGAGCGGATACAGCTTGTCGCGCGGCACGCCGTCGGCGAGCAGGGCGGCTTCCAGTACCGTTTGCGGATCGTTGCGCAAGGCTCGGGTGCCTGGGAACGCTTTCACGTTCCAGAAATCGGCCCAGGTTTGCGGTGCCTTTTTCAGCGTTTTCTTGTTGTAGCCGATCACAGTCGAATAGAACTCATACGCGACCGAATACGGCGTGCGGTACTTTTCCGGCATCGCGGCAGCGTTGGGGATCTTCGAGAAGTCGAGCTTCTCGAGCAACCCCTCGCGGCCGCCGCGCAGACAGTTGGAGGTGGGCGTGTCCACCACGTCCCAGATCGGCTTGCCGGTAGCGGCCTGGGCCTTGATCTGCGGCCACGCGTCGGGAATGCTGTCCTGGTTGATGGTGATGCCCAGTTCCTTCGCAGCGGGGTCGAGAATCGCTTTGGTCTGGGCTTCCTGATACGTGCCGCCTTGCGACACGAAGGTGATTTTTCCTGCGGCGAGAGCAGGCGCCATGCTCATTGCGCTCAACACAAGAGTCATGGCAAACGGGCGCAACCTTGGCATGCTTATCACGACTTCTCCTCGATACGGTTGAAGCGAAAGACATCATCCAGGTCGGCGCGAATGCGCCTGCGGCTTGCGGCCGGAGGGGCAAATAGCGCTGGCTTGACTGGAAATATAGTGAGTCAATTTGACCGGGGCAACGCCGCAATTGTTGGAGCGGCCATGACATGGCGTTATGTCTGCCGGCGTCGCTTGCGGCGCATCAGACGTCTAACTGCTTTCGCCGCGCGTGTCGATTCGCGACATCACGTTCGCGACGATCCTGTCGCAGCGCGCGCCGGCGAACCCGAACAGTTCGCTCCCTGCGAGGTCGATGTCTCGCGCCAGTGATTCGCGCAGCAGGCTTTTCGCACGGAAATGCCTGCTACGCACGGTGGCTTCAGCAATGTCGAGGCATTGCGCGGTTTCCTCGACGCTCAGCTCTTCCACTGAACGGAGGACGAATACCGTGCGGAACGATTCTGGCAGCTCGTCGAGCTTGCGCTCGATCAGCGCGCGCATTTCCGCGCGCGCCACTGCGCGGTCGGGGGATTCGGAGTCGGACGGATGCATGGCTTCGAGATCGAGGTCGGCAGTGTTCGAACTGACTATCGGAAAGACATTCTCGCGGCGCGCATGACGGCGCAGCCGGCCGTAGCACTCGTTGAGCACGAGGCGCGAAAGCCAGGTCGATAACGCGGAGTCGCCGCGAAACTGACTCAGCGAACGATATGCGCGGAGGTACGCGTCCTGCAGGGCGTCTTCGGCTTCAGCGTCGTCGCGCAGCGTGGCGCGCGCGAGCCGGTAAAGCCGTCGATTATGGCGGCGCATCAACAACTCGAATGCGGGCCGATCCCCAGCGACTATGCGCCGTACGATCGCGAGATCGTCGTCGGCGTCGGATATCGACGGCACAGTGGCTGTCTCGGTCATTGCTAGCGGGCTCTCATCGAACGGTCAGTGCACCGTGCATGGTCGGGTGAAACGTGCATCCGTAGGGAAAAGTGCCGGCCTTGCCCGGCTCGTACGACCATGATGCGCTCGCGGCAATGCTGCGCGAATCGAATGCACGAGTCTCGGCGGTCGCGGTATGGGGAAAGATGTCCTTGTTGATCCATACAACGCGGTCTCCTCGCTTCACGGTCAAATCCGGCGGATTGAATTGCATGTTCTCAATCGCGACCACATATGTCTTCGGCGCCGCAATCGCGTTTGCCGCAAGCAATGCCAGCATCGCGCAAGCGAGCGCCGTACATCCCCGAACGGCGGCGCAGGGCGCACACCGCCGCTTAACCACTGCTTTTCTCCAGCGACGCCTGCAGATGCTTCGCATGTTCCAGATGCGCGACGAAGGCGGGCCGGACCTTTACAAGCAGCGCTTTCAGCTCTTCGTTCTTTGCGTTCGGAATCAGCGTTTTATCGAGCGCGGCGAGCACGTTTTCATGGTAGGTCACTTCATGATCGATGTACGCGCGATCGAAGGCTGAGCCTTTCAGCTTCTTCAGAGCCGCGAGGTTTGCATCGCCGCCTTGCTTCAGGCTTTGGCTCGTGCCGTTGTCCTCGGGCGTCACATTCAGTTTGTGCACGAGATCGCTGGCTGATTGATTGACCGCGCTGTGATCGGTGACCATCTGTTGCGCGAACGCCTTGACATCGCTCGACTTCGAGCGCGACTCGGCGAGCTTGCCGGCGTCGATATCGACCTGATTGGCCGTGACGACGATCGCCGCGATCTGCGGATCGGTCGGACCGGCGCTTTGAGCCCAGCTAGCGAGGCTGACGAGCGCGAGCGCGCCTAGCCAGTGAGGGTGGATGAGTTTCATGCGGATTCTCCCGTTCAACCAACGTTTCGTTGCATACGACGTTGGATGTCACGACGGAGAATCCTGTTCCCAGTTCCCAGACGAGCGTATGCCGTCAGTGGCCGTGGCGCTCGCCGGCCGCCACCGGTGTCTGCTTCGACTGCCGGCTCAGCATCAGCGTGACGACCGCCGACAGAGCCAGCGTTGCGCCGACCACATAGAGCCCGGCCGAGTAGCCGCCCGTCACGTTCTTGAGCCACCCGATCGCGAACGGACCGACAAATCCGCCGAGATTGCCGATCGAGTTGATCATGGCGATTCCTGCGGCCGCGCCGGCGCCCGACAGGAACATGCTCGGCATTGCCCACAGCGGCGCCTTCGCCGCACTGATGCCCACGTTCACGATGACGAGGGCGAGCACGATCATCAGCGCTGTTGAGGCGTTACCTGCGAACACAAAGCCAAGGCAGGCCAGCGCGCACGGAATGACGACGTGCCACGTGCGCTCTTCGGTACGGTCCGAATGCCTCGCCCACAGGATCATTGCGACCACGGCGGCGATGCTGGGGATGCCGGCGAGCAGTCCCGTTTCGAACGAGCCGAAGCCGTACTGCTTGATGATCAACGGCGCCCATAGGCCGAGCGTGTACAAACCCGCGGAGGTCCCGAAGTAGATCAGTGCCAGCGCGAGAACGCGTGGGTCGCGCAGTGCCCTCATCGCACCGGCCGTGTGGCCCGCGTGCGACTGGCGCGCGTCGGCTTCCGTCTTCAGTTTCGCGATCAGCCAGTCGCGCTCTTCCGGCGCAAGCCATTGCGCCTTCGACGGCGTGTCGGTCAGATACTTCAGCACGAAGAAGCCGAGTACGACAGCGGGCAGCGCTTCCAGAATGTAGAGCATCTGCCAGTCCGCGAAACCGGCTACCGATGGAAGCTTCATGATCGCGCCGGAAATCGGCGAGCCGATAGCGGTGGAAATCGGCGCGGCCGCCATGAACCATGCAGCGGCGACCGCGCGCTGACGAGTCGGAAACCACAAGCTCAGATACAGGATGATGCCGGGAAAGAAGCCCGCTTCGGCCACGCCCAGCAGAAAGCGCAGCGCATAGAAGCTGTTGGGTCCGACGACGAATGCGGAAGCCAGCGAGACGATGCCCCAGGACACCATGACGCGCGCAATCCAGCGGCGCGCGCCGACCTTGTGAAGAATCAGGTTCGACGGAACCTCGAACAGAAAGTAGCCGATGAAGAAGAGACCGCCGCCGAATCCGAATGCAGTCGGTGACAGACCGATGGCCTTGTTCATGGTCAGCGCGGCAAAACCAACGTTGACGCGGTCCAGAAAACTCACGAAGTACAGCAGCATTACAAACGGGATGATCCGCAGCATGAGCTTGCGGGACACCCGGCTTTCGAGGTCGGTCATCATTGTCTCCTCCTTGGAGGCGTGGGCTGTGCTCGCTTGCAAACGCAGCGCAGCGCAGCGCGCGCCGCAGCCGTCGGATGCGGCTGTTGGGCGGCTGTCGTTAGGCGCTCGTGAAGCGCTTCTGGGGCGCTTATGAAGCGCTTGTTCCGGCGCGCGTTACACGGCGCGAACTGTGGTCGCGTGATCCAGACTTACGCGGCGTTGGCAGCGGGCGCTGCAGCCCGCTCGATGAACGCGCAGACGGCAGCGGTCACCTGCGCGGTGGTCGCCGTTCCGCCGAGGTCGCCGGTATGCAGCGACTTGTCGGCGGTGACGGCTTCCACTGCCTGCATTACGCGGTTTGCGGCATCGAGTTCGCCGAGGTGTTCCAGCAGCATCACGACCGACCAGAAGGTGCCGACCGGATTGGCGAGACCCTTGCCCATGATGTCGAACGCGGAGCCGTGGATGGGTTCGAACATCGACGGAAAGCGGCGTTCCGGGTCGATGTTGCCGGTCGGCGCAATGCCGAGGCTGCCGGCGAGCGCGGCGGCGAGATCGCTGAGAATGTCCGCGTGCAAATTGGTGGCGACGATCGTATCGAGGCTCGCCGGACGATTGATCATGCGGGCCGTGGACGCATCCACCAGTTCCTTGTCCCACGTGACGTCGGGGAATTCCTTCGAGACCTGTAGCGCGATCTCGTCCCACATCACCATTGCGTGACGTTGCGCGTTGCTTTTCGTAATCACCGTCAGCAGTTTGCGCGGACGCGACTGGGCGAGGCGGAAGGCGAAACGCATGATGCGCTCGACGCCGGCACGCGTCATGATCGACACGTCGGTGGCCGCTTCAATCGGGTGACCCTGATGAACCCGGCCGCCCACGCCGGAATATTCGCCTTCCGAGTTCTCGCGCACGATCACCCAGTTCAGGTCTTCGGGCTTGCAGCGTTTCAACGGTGCGTCGATGCCGGGCAGGATGCGGGTCGGGCGCACGTTTGCGTACTGGTCGAAGCCTTGGCAGATCTTCAGACGAAGTCCCCACAGCGTTATGTGGTCCGCAATGTCCGGGTCGCCCGCCGAGCCGAACAGGATAGCGTCCTTGCCGCGAATCGCGTCGAGTCCGTCTGCCGGCATCATCACGCCATGCTTGCGGTAATAGTCGCCGCCCCAGTCGAAGTTCTCGAATTCGAACGCGAACGACTTTGTGGTTCTAGCGAGCGCTTCGAGGACTTGCGCGCCCGCCGGCACGACTTCCTTGCCGATGCCGTCGCCGGGAATGGTTGCGATGCGATAGGTTTGCATGTCTCCGGTCCTTCAGATGTTGTAGATGTGAGTGACTCTATCGATATCTGGACGCAAAAACCGGTGCTAGACTCAAAGCATCTTTAACTCTAATTCACAAGTGACGCCGATGCGCGACACCGTCCAGCCGGCCGATTTGAGCTTTTTCTCTACGCTCGCCGCGTCCGGCAGCCTGAGCGCGGCGGCACGTGAGCTGGGGCTGACCGCAGCGGCCGTGAGCAAGCGGCTCACGCAGATGGAGAGCCGCGCCGGCGTGGCGCTTGTCAATCGCACCACTCGCCGGATGATGCTCACGCCCGAAGGCGAGCTGTATTTGCAGCATGCGCGCAGGATTCTCGACGAGATCGACGAACTCGCGGAGTTGCTCGGTTCGGCGAAGAAGAGTCCGAAAGGGCTGCTGCGCGTCAATGCGACGCTCGGGTTCGGGCGCAGCCACGTGGCACCTGCTATCTCGCGTTTCGTCGCGAAGTATCCGCAGGTGTCGGTGCAGCTTCAGCTATCGGTCACGCCGCCGCCGCTCACAGACGATACATTCGACGTCTGTATCCGTTTTGGCGAGCCGCCCGATACGCGGGTGGTCGCGCGCCGACTCGCAGGCAACCGGCGTCTGCTGTGCGCGGCGCCTTCGTATATCGCCTTGCACGGCCTGCCGATGACGCCGCACGATCTGACGCGGCACAACTGTATCGGCATTCGCCAGGGCGACGAAGCGTATGGCGTGTGGCGACTGACGTCGGGCAAGGGTGCGTCGCGCAAGACGGAAGCGGTGCGGATCAAGGGCACGCTGACTACCAACGACGGCGAGATCGCGGTGAAGTGGGCGCTCGAAGGGCACGGCATTCTGCTGCGCGCGGAGTGGGACATCAAACAGTATCTGGCCGATGGCTCGCTCGTTGTGGTGCTGCCCGATCACGAGACGCCGAACGCGGATATCTTCGCCGTGTACTCGCAGCGCCATCAGATGTCGAACCGCATTCGCGCGTTTGTCGACTTCATAGCCCACGACTTGCAGGACGGAGCGGTTGGTTAATGAGGCTTCGACTATATTGATTTAATGCGTACCTACCGGATGGAGGCGCAGCATGAGCGTGCAGCTAAACCATACTATTGTCTGGTGCCGGGACAAGCAGGCGTCGACACAGTTTCTGGGAGACATTCTCGGCCTTCCGGCTCCGATTCCGTTCGGGGAAATGCTGGTCGTGAAAATGGCTAATGACGTGTCGCTAGATTTCTATGAAAGCGATGATCCGATCTCCATGCAGCACTATGCATTTCTAATCAGCGAAGAAGAATTCGAGCGCGCGGTCGCGCGTATACGCGAGCGAGGCCTCGAATACTGGGCCGATCCCGGCAAACGGCGCGCTGGAGAAACGTACACGCACAACGGTGGCCGCGGACTTTATTTCGACGACCTCGATGGTCACTTTCTCGAGTTGATGACGCGGCCTTACAAGGTTGGCGCATAGGTTCTCTCGTAGCGTGGGTTAGATCGGCGACTGTTCTTCTCACTGCATCGGCATTGCCGGCATTGACTGCATTGCCGGTCGGCCGTCGACGGACGCGTTCTGCTGGGCCGCGTGCATCGCGGCAACTTTTCGTTCTGCTTCCTGAATGTCGGCCGGATAGTTGGGGTCGTCGCCGACAGACGGGTTATATCCGGCGGCTTCGAGTTCTTCGAGTTCATGCATGACTTCAGCACGCGTAAGTTGATGCGAGCCGGGGGAGGGCGATGCTTGTGCGTGCGCCCATGTCGATGTGATCATCAACGCGGTGCTCGCCACCATCATGATGAATGAGCGCGATACTGCGCGGTCTGCATACGTGCGTTTCATGGCAGTGCTCCTGGATTAAGAGCGTATCGACCGAACCCGGTTTGAGTTCGTTTTGACGTGCTCTGCATCGGTTAACCGGTGTAGCGGGTAACTTATTCCCGGCTGCGAACGCCAATAACACCGCCAGCTTAAGCAAGCGTTAACGTCTGGCGTTTAAATTGGCGTGCTTATGCAGCTACGAAAAAAGGAGTGACTGATGAAAGACAGCGCCATGAACTTTGCAGACCAGGCCGTCAGCAAAGTGCCGCAAGTGACGTTGGGCTTCTGGGTGATCAAGGTCGCGGCCACCACGCTGGGTGAAACGGGCGGAGACTGGGTGTCGATGTCGCTGAAGCTCGGTTACCTGATTGGCTCGGCGATCTTCTTCGTATTCTTCGTCGCGCTCGTCTCCGCGCAGATCAAGGCGCGCGACTTCCATCCGTTCCTTTATTGGGCGACCATCATCGCGACCACGACGCTTGGCACGACAATGGCCGACTTCGCGGATAGATCGCTCGGCATCGGTTACCCCGGAGGCGTCGCGTTAGTCGTCGCACTGCTAGCGGCGAGTCTCGCGGCCTGGTATCGCTCGCAAGGCACGGTGTCAGTGGAAAGTATCGTCACGGCTAAAGCGGAGTGGTTTTACTGGGTCACCATCCTGTTCTCGCAAACGCTCGGCACTGCGCTCGGAGACTGGGTCGCGGGCGAAGATCGCGGCGGACTCGGCGTGGGTTACGAATACGGAGCAATGATCTTCGGCGCGGGCTTGCTCGTGGTGGCCGCCCTGTATTTCTGGTCACGCGTGTCTCGCACGGCGCTTTTCTGGGCAGCGTTCATTCTGACGCGTCCCCTCGGCGCGACGCTTGGGGATCTGCTCGACAAGCCTGTCGCGGAGGGCGGGTTGCACGTGAGCCGCTTATACGCGTCGGTGATTCTGCTTGTGTTTATCGTCGCCTGTATCGTGCTTCTGCCGCAGCGCCCCGCGAGACGTGCACCTGCTGTATAACGATGCGTCGATGCGTCGATGCGAGGCGAAATGGAACGCCTCATGGCCATTCACTCGGATGGCAGCGAGCGCTACTCAACCTCGCTGTCGTCCGTGTCGGCAATTTGAGCACTTTGTTCATGACTCATGGCAGCACTCGCGAGCGCCGTTACGGTTGCCGGTGCCCGCTCCTTGCGCTCGCTATACCGGTCGGTCAGGTAATCGGAACGGTCGCGTACGAGCAGCGTGAATTTGAAGAGCTCTTCCATGACATCGACCACCCGATCGTAGTACGAGGACGGCTTCATCCGTCCGTTCTCGTCGAACTCCTGAAATGCCTTGGCGACCGAGCTCTGGTTCGGGATCGTCACCATGCGCATCCAGCGGCCTAGTACGCGCAGCGCGTTGACTGCATTGAACGACTGCGAGCCGCCGGACACTTGCATGACTGCCAGCGTGCGCCCCTGCGTGGGACGGACGCTGCCGGAATCGAGCGGCAACCAGTCGATCTGATTCTTGAAAACGCCTGTGAGCGCGCCGTGACGCTCCGGGCTGCACCACACCTGACCCTCGGACCATATCGATAGCGCGCGCAGTTCCGCGACCTTCGGGTGGTCCGGCGGGACACTATCGGCAAGCGGAAGACCGTGCGGATCGAACACCTTTGTCTCTGCGCCGAACTGCTGAAGAATCCGCTCTGCTTCCAGCGTCACCAATCTGCTGTACGACGTTGGCCTGAGCGAGCCGTATAGAAGAAGAATGCGCGGCGGGTGTTGCGATAGCGCACGTGGCTCGAGCTTCGCGAGGTCGGGTATGTCGAGATGAAGAGGGCTGATGTTCGGCAGATCGGTCGGCATGGGCTGTGGCGCTTAAAGAGTGATGGCACGCGAAAGCAGGGCGGCGCTCGACGGACACAAGTCGCTCGCCTGACGTGTGGCGAGGATCGATGCCGGGGCCGCGTCGCGGCTGACCGGCTTGAAGCCGGACTTTTCGAAGAACGCCGATTCATTCGTTGTGAGCAGCCACCCGGTGCGGGCGCCCGCATCGAAAGCTTCGCGCAACAGAACGGCGAGCACGTTACGGCCGATGCCCTTGCCCCGCTGATCGGACACAACGACAAGCGACCGGATCAGTACATCGCGTCCGTATTGCTCGAATCCGCCATAACCAAGATGGACACCTGCCAGCGTCGAGAACGTGAAGAACGAGCGGCCAGACTCGCTCAGATCGTTGATGGGAAGTTCCGCATCGCGCAGTGCCTGCACAAACTCAGCGTTGTCACCTGTGATGCGCCGGGCCACGATAAAAGGCGCGCCTTCTTCCTTCAGAATTTCGCGGTCGGGCATGCTTGCAAGGAGGCCGGCCGCTGCATCAGAAGGGCGGCACAAGCGTGTGCCTCGCGGCGTCACGACGATCGGCCGGTTGATCAGAATCGGATGGGCGAGCATAGCGTCGATCAGTTCAGCGTCGCTCACTGCCGGATCGTCGAGTCCGAGTTCCTTGTATGGCGTGCCCTTCGTGCGCAGCATGTCCCGGACCGCCATTCCGCTGTCGGCTATCAGGCGTTCGAGCGTTGCGCGATCAGGCGGATTTTGCAGATACTCGATCACGAGCGGGTTTTCACCGGCTTCGCGCAGCAGCGCGAGCACGTTGCGTGACGTGCCGCAGTCGGGGTTGTGATAGATGGTCACGCGCATCGTTTGTCCTCAATATGTTCGGGTTTCGTACCAATGTTGCGTCCGGTTCACGACGCCGACGACCAGCAGCATGACGGGCACTTCGATGAGTACACCGACTACGGTGGCGAGTGCTGCGCCCGACTGGAATCCAAACACGCTGATGGCGGTTGCCACTGCCAGTTCGAAGAAGTTGCTTGCACCGATCAGGCTCGACGGACCGGCCACGCAGTGCGCGACACCGAGCTTGCGGTTGAGCAGATAGGCGAGGCCCGAGTTCAGCAACACCTGGATCAGGATCGGTACGGCCAGCATCGCGATCACCAGCGGCTCGCTGACAATGGCCTGCCCCTGGAACGCGAATAACAGCACGAGCGTTGCGAGCAGCGCGCAGATCGAATAGGGGCCTAGTCGGGCGACCATGCGTTGAAAGCGCGCATCGCCATGCCGAAGCAGCCGGCGGCGCACGATCTGCGCAATGACAACAGGGATGATGATGTAAAGCCCCACTGAAGCGATAAGCGTGTCCCACGGGACTGCGATCGCGGACAGGCCGAGCAGCAGTGCAACGATTGGTGCAAAAGCGACGATCATGATGGCGTCGTTCAGTGCGACCTGCGAGAGCGTGAAGTACGGATCGCCCTTGCAAAGCTGCGACCAGACAAACACCATTGCCGTGCACGGCGCGGCGGCGAGCAGGATAAGTCCTGCGATGTAGCTGTCCAGCTGGCCCGACGGCAACCATGCGGCAAAGACATGGCGCACGAAGATCCAGCCGAGCAGCGCCATCGACAACGGTTTCACAAGCCAGTTGACGAACAGCGTGACACCGATGCCGCGCCAGTGCTCCTTCACTTGGGCCATCGCACCGAAGTCGATCTTGATGAGCATCGGCACGATCATGACCCAGATCAGCACGCCGACCGGAATGTTGACGTGCGCCACTTCCATGCGTGCAATTGCCTGGAACACCAGCGGCAGCCAATGCCCGAGCGCGATGCCTGTAACGATGCAAAGCGCGACCCACACCGTCAGATACCGCTCGAAGAAACCGATGCGAGGCGCCTGTGAATGACGTGCCGTTTGCTCGAGACTGCTCATGGGTGAATCCGTAATGGAATAGTGGCGGCTGCTGAGATGCGCTGCAAGATGGCGACGTTGGCAAAGTTCATGTCGCCGCTCCTTTACACTGCGGCGCGACTCCAACTCCACAGCCCGCACCCGCACAACAGTTCTCAGTGAGAAAACCGACGAGTCCGCTCATCGCTTCGAAGTTGGCTGAGTAATAGATAAAGCGCCCTTCCTGCTGACCTGTAACCAGCCCTGCGTGCGAAAGGTCTTTCAGATGAAATGACAGGCTCGACGGTGACAGTCCGACCTGCTGCGCGATGTCCCCTGCCGCCATGCCTTCGGGACCAGCTACCACCAGCGCCCGGAAAATGGCGAGTCGCGATTCATGAGCCAGCGCGCCGAGCGCGCGTACAACGAGGTTCGAGTCCATCGCAGCATGATAGGGCTGTCGATTCGATAATTCAAGTATTCTTGAAATGACAGGCGTGCGGACGCGGCTGAGCGAATCGATATCGGTTGGCTTTGAACTGCGAGGGGGGAAGCGAAAGCAGTAAGACGCCAGCGGCGCCGGCGTCTTACCGATAGGAATAACTGCGTGATTGCGTAATGTCCAGCTGCAACGCCGGGCAATCGACTCCGCTACAACTTGTGGAACTGGTTCGAAAGCAGCGGCGTTTCAACACAGAGCGCCGGCGAGGCGCTGGGGCCTGCGCCGGCACGATTGCGTTTTAGAACTTGTGACGAACGCCCACGCGGAATGCCAGCTGGTTGTCCGCACCCGTGCCCGACGTGTTGAAGTAGCTCGTGCTCGAACCGATCTGCGCCTGCAGATCCTGCGTGCCGTTGCGGCCCGCTGCGATCTGATAGATGCCCAGTGCGTACACGTCGGTGCGCTTGCTCAACGCATAGTCGACGCTCAGGTCGACCTGGTTCCAGTGGCCGCGATTCGCGTTGCTCAGGTGCATGTACGTGTAGCCCGCGCCTGCCGTCAGTGCCGGCGTGAACGCGTACTTCGCGCCCGCTTCATACGCGGCGAAAGTCGTCGCACCGCCCGTGACCGTCTCGAGGCGCGTGTTCGTGTACAACGCCCACAGCGTCGCTGCGGCGATCGTGTAGCGGCCGCCCACGCCGAACGTGCGCAGATCGCGGATGTTGCCCGTCGTCACGTTTGCGATGGTCGTCGAGAATGCCGGCGTTGCCTGGCTCGGGTAGCGGATATCGGTGTATGCCGCGCCCACGCCGAACGGACCGTTAGCGTAGTTCAGGCCGAAGCTGTAAGCGCGCGACGAACCTGCGACCGGTGCTGCGGCCGTGCCCGTTGCGGGCGCGCCGGCGAATGCGCCAGCCTGGTTCGAGAAGCCATACATCGCGCCGAAGGTCAGGCCCGAGAAATTCGCGCTGCTGAACTTGACCGAGTTGTTGATACGGCTCGACGTCAACTGGTCGACGTCGTTGATGTGGTAAGCGTAGTTGCCCGCGACCGTTTGACCGCCGGTCGAGTAGCTGCCGCCGAGATAGTCGGTCGAGAACGAGTACTGGCGGCCGAACGTTAGCGAGCCGACATTGTTCTGCGACAGACCGACATACGCCTGACGGCCGAACAAAGCGCCGCCCTGGCCGAGCGTGCCGTTACCGCTGTTGAAGCCGTTTTCCAGCACGAACAACGCCTTCAGGCCGCCACCCAGATCTTCGGTGCCGCGCAGGCCCCAACGGCTGCCTTGCGCCACGCCGTCGTCGTACTTGAAGAGATTGTCGTGACCGGTGGCGGTCTTCGAGTTGTTCACATAGCTGATACCGGCATCGATCACGCCATACAGCGTGACGCTGCTTTGTGCGTGTGCGGCGCTGGCGAAGACTGCGAGGGTAGCGGCGGTCAATAGTTTTTTGTTCAAAACGTTCTCCGATTAAAAATTAAGCGATCGCAATGCGATGCTCTTCGGCAAGGTCGTGCGACGGGCTGAAATTTAAGGGAATGCTGAGTAAGGTATGTGACAGGCGCATTGATTTTGAAATCTGTCGCGCGCAAGCGACAGTTAATGGCGATCTCGCGCATAAGCTTCTTCGCGCCCGTTCATATAAGCGTGTGAAAAACGATTGGTTTCAGGCGGCCGCTGCTGTATGCGACGATGCGCGCCTGTCAATCAAACCGCTTATGGGGAAACGCATGCAACGCCGCAATATCATCAGAAATGTGCTCGCGCTGGCCGGTGTCGCCGCTCTCTCGCTCACGACAACGTTTGCGCATGCAGACGGCCCGCAGCTCAAGGTCGGCACGATGAGCGGCCCCGATGCACAGATCTGGTCGGTCGTGACCAAAGTGGCGGCGCGCGAGGGGCTCAACGTCAAAGTGATCGAGTTCAACGACTACGTGCAGCCGAATGCTGCGCTAGATGCCGGAGATCTCGACGCTAACGGTTTTCAACACCAGCCGTTTCTCGATAGCCAGATCAAACAGCGCGGCTACAAGATCGCTAATGTCGGCCTGACTTATGTGTCGCCAATGGGCTTTTATTCGAAGAAGTTCAAGTCGCTGAAGGACTTGCCCGAAGGAGCGAAAGTGGGCATCCAGAACGATCCGTCCAATGGCAACCGCGCGTTGCTCCTGCTCCAGAAGTACGGTGTCATCAAGCTGAAGCCGGGCGTCGGCACGAACGGCGTCAATGCGACTCCGCTCGACGTGGCTGAGAATCACAAGAAAATCCGGCTCGTGGAACTCGACGCCGCGCAATTGCCGCGCGCGCTCGATGATCTCGACGCGGCGTCGATCAATACCGACTATGCAGTGAAGGCAGGCTTGCAGCCCACCAAAGACGCGATTGCAATCGAAGACCTCAAGGGGCCTTACGCAAACCTCATCGCCGTGCGCGAGAAGGACCGCAATCAGCCTTGGGTGAAGAAACTGGTCGCGGCTTACGAGTCCGATGAAGTACGCAAGTACATCGACACGCAGTTCAAAGGCGCGATCATCCCCGCGTTTTAAAGGACTCTTCCGTGTCGCGTGCCTAGCGGGCGGCGGCGGGAACAGGAGCAGTAGCAATAACAAGCGAGGGCGCCTTCACGGCGCCCTCGCTTTAACGTCAAGCCGCGAATCAGTTGCTCAACAGCGAGCCGCTTCGAAACGCGGTCGCGCCGGCAATGCGCGCGAATTCGAGGCCGGCCGTGGCGAAACGCGTCAGATGCCGCGCATAGAGCACGCCGGCAACGTTGTTTTTGAGCGTCACGACGCGGTCAGTCAACGGATCGACGATGTCCGCGATTTCATGGCCCACGTCGACCCAGGTGCCCACTTCGCAGCGATACACCAGCACGCCGCTGATCGGCGCGACAATCGGCTCGGCGCCTGCGAGCGGCGTGGCAGCGAATTCGAGCGGCGGCAGCGGCGCGGCGGTGCCTTCGATGACGCCACGCGAGGTCAGATATTCGACGATCGCCTGCGCGTCGCGCTCCGCATACTCGTAAGACACTTCTCGCTGCCCGCGCAATTCGATCGTGACCGAAATCGAGCCGTTCGGAATCGGGAAACGCTCGCCGAAACGGCCACGCAAATCCGACCAGCAGAAGCTGTGAATTTCGTCGAACGGATTGCCCACCGAATTGAGCGCAAGCAGCGACGCCTTTGCGTCGAGATAACGCGCGAGCGGCTCGACTTCGGGCCACAGGTCGGGGTTCGTGTACAGGTGCATGGCGGCTTCCCAGTCGCAATGCAGATCGAGCACGACGTCGGCGTCGTACGAAAGCTTTTGCAGCGCGAGACGTTGCGATTCGAGCTCGGTGGCCGGCGTCTGCGCGTCGAGCGCCTCGCGCATCGCGGTGCGGATCGCCGTGCGATTGGCGTCGATGTTATCCGAGAGGCGCCCTTCGATTACCGGTGCGACGAGTGCCGACAGATCATGGAAGTTACGGTTGAAGTTCTGCGCGGTGTTGGTTTCGAAGCGTCCGGTCAGGTGGCCGAGAAAGTGCTGGTTCAGGCCGATGGGATTGGCCACCGGCACGATGACCACTTCGCCGCGCAGCTTGCCGCCTGCTTCGAGTGCCGCAAGCTTGCGACGAAGTTCCCACGAGACGAGCATGCCCGGCAGTTCGTCGGCATGCAGCGACGACTGGATGTAGATCTTCTGTCCGCCGCCGGGACCGTAATGGAAACTGGTCAGGTTGCGGGCGGTACCGAGCGTCGGGGCAATCAGCGGATGGGATTGGGTTTGCATGGTTGTCGAATTCGCGGGAAAGTGCGGCGCGCCGCTATCTCGTTGATTTGAGGGGAAAAGCCTGGATGACGCCAGTTGTTCACAACTGCCCGGCGCCATATCGATCGCACGATCTTAGCCGATACGGCGCGGGGCGTGGTCGTGGCGGCCTCAAAAACGAAACGGGCCCCGCGCATGGCGGGGCCCGCTTTTTCGAGCCGTTCAGCGCGCCGCTAGACGCGCGTGGTGGCCCTGACTGACACAAGCCGGCCTATTAGCTGCCGTACACGTCGAAGTCGAAGTACTTCTTCTCGAGCTTCTTGTACGTGCCGTCCTTGATGATGTCGGCGATCGCCTTGTCGACCTTCGCCTTCAGATCCGTGTCTTCCTTGCGCATGCCGATGCCCGCGCCGTTGCCGAGGATCTTCGGATCGTCGAGGTTCTTGCCGACGAAGTCGAAGCCGGCGCCGCGCGGCGTCTTCAGGAAGCCGATTTCAGCTTGCACCGCATCTTGCAGCGCTGCGTCCAGACGGCCCGACAGCAAGTCGGCATAGACCTGGTCCTGGTTCTGATACGGCACGACCTTCGCACCCTTCGGTTCCCAGTAGGTCTTCGCGTAGGTTTCCTGGATCGTGCCCTGTTCGACGCCGACCGTCTTGCCCTTCAGCGATTCAGCCGTCGGCAGGATGCCCGAACCCTTCTTTGCGACGAGGCGCGTCGGCGTATTGAACAGTTTCGACGAGAACGCGACCTGTTCGGCGCGTTGCGGCGTCATGGACATCGACGACAGCACGCCGTCGAACTTCTTCGCCTTCAGGGCCGGAATCATGCCGTCGAAGTCGTTTTCGACCCACACGCATTTGGCTTTCAGGCGGGCGCAGATTTCATTGCCGAGGTCGATGTCGAAGCCAACGAGCTTGCCGTCGGAGCCTTTGGACTCGAACGGGGGGTAGCTGGCATCGACGCCAAAACGGATGGTGGACCAATCTTTAGCGTGTGCGCCAATCGAGACGGTGGCAAGCAGAGCAACCGTCAAAGCCGCTAGCAGTTTTTTCACTGTTTTACTCCTCGGTGTAGTTCAAATACTCCCGCACGCGGTTGTGCCGCTGCGGGAAACCCGGCGCGACTCACGACCGGGCCTGGGTTGAAGCCGCCAGCCGGGGCGGCCAGCAGCGCGCGCCAAGCTTATCAGTTCAAAAATGTTGGGTAGTTAGTGAAATACCGGATGGCGCATGAGCGATGCCTTGGCAGTAGAGGTGCCCGGAGGAGCGCATTGTCGCGCGACGATGCGGGCGGCATCGAATGGCCGGCTGTCGGCGCATGTCGTAATAACGTAGTAACCCGGTCGTAATGCGAATCGTTAAATAGATTTAGCAATCACGCGTTCATTTAATTCGTCGAATTAATTAAAGAACGTTAAGCGCCTGCCGTTATCACGTGATGAATGCCCGTCGTGTCCCGCCGAGGGTCAGTTATTTCCAGGCATTGACGCGGTAATGAGACCAAAAACATATTGCTTGGGGCTATCATCGTTGCTCCTCGCGCTTCCACGCAGCGCACAGAGCAGTTCTGGTCAGAGGAAACGTCTCCAGTATTGATTCGCGAGTCATTTACGCGGGCTTCTGCTCGCGGGAACTGCCTTCTGCAAAACGGTGTTGCATATGCACATGATTTCGACGGCAGATGGAGTGCGCTGTTTTACGCAGCCCGGTCAGCAGCGAATTGCGCTTGCGTCCTCGCGCGGGCCATTAGCGCGTAGCGGGTGCGCGGTTTTCTTGCGACTCGTTGTGGGCGCGTTTCTCAGTTTCGGGCTGCTGTCGAGCGCGTCGGCCGAGGTCGCGAAAAAAGTCTTGCATGTGCTTGCGTGGCCCGGGTACGCCGATGCCGACGTCGTGAGGAACTTCGAGTTGCGTTACGACGTAAAAGTGGAAGTGACGCTCGTGGATTCCGACGAAGCGCTGTGGGCCCAGCTGCATGCGAGGAGCGCGCCGCGCTTCGACGTGCTCGCGGCGAACACCGCGGAAATCCAGCGCTATACGCACGCAAATCTGCTGGCGCCGCTCGATCTGCAAAGTCTGCCCAATACGGCAAGACAACTGCCGCGTTTTCAGGCGCGCTCGGCGATCGAAGGAATCATGTCGGACGGCAAGGTGTATGCGATTCCGTTCACCTATTCGTCGATGGGCCTCATCTACGACCGCAAGCAGGTCGCAGTCGCGCCGCGCTCGATGCGCGAACTGTGGAACCCGCGGTACCGCGGCAAGGTGCTCGACTTCAATAGTGCGCAGCACAATTTCTCGTTCACGGCGCTCGCGTTGGGTTATCCCGATCCGTTCAATCTGAACGCCACGCAGATGCGCGCGATTGCGCACAAGCTCGTCGATCTGCGCCGCAACCTGCTGACCTATTACACGCTGCCTGAAGAGGCGACCGCGTTTTTCATCCAGCATAACGTTGCGCTGATGTTCGGCAATTACGGCACGCAGCAACTGGAATTGCTGCGCCGCGCCGGCGCCGACGTGGGCTACGTGATTCCCGACGAAGGCGTGCTGGCCTGGCTCGATTGCTGGTCGATGACGCGTGCAGCCGCTGATCCGGCGCTCGCGCTCGCATGGATCAATTACATGCTCGAACCGGAAGTCAACCGGTTACTGACACAGCGGCAAGGACTCGCGAACACATTGACCGATCCGGCTGCGCATAGCGATAGCGCTCGCATCGTGTGGATCGGTCCGGTCGAAAACATTCAACGGCGCGAGGACCTGTGGATCAGAATCGTCTCCGGTGACCGCTCGGAGCGCTTCTGATGATCCGCCCCGGCCTCACCTTCAAGCTGTCTATTCTGCTCGCCTGCATTGGCGTGCTGGCATCGGGCGCGACCGGTTATTACGCGTATCACGCGAACCGCGCAATGCTCGTGAAGGAAGCCGGCCACAGCTTGCTGACGTCCACGGAATTGTTGGGTCAGCGTTTTTCCGCCTCCATCGACGACGTGGGCGCCGACGCACTCGTGCTCGCGAGCTTGCCTTCGTCGGCCGAGGTCCTGGCGACCGGCGACGGGTCTGCGGCGAGCGCGTCGCGCGAACGGCTCGCGCAGGTGTACTCGAGCTTCATGATCCATCACGCCGAGTACCTGCAGATACGGCTTATCAGCCGCGCGCATCACGGCCTCGAAATCATTCGTTTTGACCGCGACGCCGACGGACTGATGCGCGTGGACGGCGGCGATCTGCAGGAGAAAGGGCAGTTCCCGTATGTGTTCGAGCCACTCACATTTTCGCCCGGACGCATTTACACGTCGCCGATTGCCGTCAATCATGAGTACGGCGCTCATGCGGCGCAGGGCAAACCGACGTTGCGGGTCGGCACGCCCGTTGCGAACGCGCAAGGCTCGGTGATCGGCGTCGTCGTGATCGATATCAATCTCGCCGATCTGCTCAAACGCCTGCAAAGCGATCTGCCAAGCGACTATGAGGTCTATCTCGCCAACGAGTGGGGCGACTTTCTGGTTCATCCCGATGCGTCGAAAACGTTCGGCTTCGATAGCGGCCGCCGCGTGCTGATGCAGGATAGCTTTTCCGTCACCAAGCCGCTTTTCGAACAGAAGGAAAGCGAAGTACTCGTGAATGGTCTCGCGCGACCGCGTCAGGCCGAAGGGCAAGTACTCGCCTTCGTGCGCCGGCCGTTCGGCGCGTCCGAGGGCAATCGCTTCATCGTGATCGGGCTTGGCAAGCCGCTTGAAGACGTGTTGTCGGGCGCGCAACTGCTGGGCGGCAGCATCATTCGCATGGTGTTGATCTTCAGCGCGCTCGCACTGCTTCTCGCAATTCTTTTTGCGCGTGCGCTAACCAAGCCGTTGCATATCCTCGCGTATGCGGCCACGCATCTTTTCGCCGAACACGCGATGGAGACATTGCCGGTCAAACGCACGGACGAGATCGGCATACTCGCGCGTTGTTTCGATCGTTTGCGCCGCGAGATCAGGTCGCAGATGGACGCGCTGCATGTGAAACAGCGCGAACTCGTGCATCTCGCCACGCACGACGTGCTCACCGGACTGCCGAACCGCATGCTGTTCATGGAGAAGCTCGAGCGTGCAATCGACGATGCGACGCGCCGCCGCGAAGGACTCGCGGTGTTGTTCGTGGACCTCGACCGCTTCAAGCAGATCAACGACCAGTTCGGCCATTCGGTCGGCGACAAGGTGCTCGTTGCGGTGGCGCTGAGGCTCAAGCAAGTGCTTCATTCGGCGGATGTCGTCGCGCGTCTCGGCGGCGACGAATTCATCGTGCTGATCGAGGGACCGCGCTCGGCGGAGGCGGCGCCGGGCATCGCCTCACGCATCATGACCACGCTCAACGAAGAGATCGTGATGGACGGCCAGGGCATGACGGTGGGCGCGAGCATCGGCATCAGCCAGTTCCCCGACGACAGCGGCACGGCGGAGGAACTGCTGCTGAACGCTGACGCCGCGATGTATGCGGCGAAATCGGGAGGGCGTTGCGCATATTTGCGTTATCGCGACGTGCTCGAGGCACGCCGGCGCAAGCAGGCGGACCAGACCGAAGCCGTGCACTTGCAAGCCGGCGAAAGTGCGACCGAGTGACACGAGGCCGAGCCCACGGCCTGGCTGACATATGAAATGCGGCGCGTTATTGCAATGCCGCTACCGCTGCGCGTGCACCATTGTCTTGCAGCAACTGCAACGCATGAAGCAACGCCGCTCTGAACGCGGGCTGCGCGGCCAACTCCGCGGTGAATATTTCGCGCACGCCGAGCAGCGCATCCATCAGCGCCCGAGGGTCGCCATTCGCAGATGCTGCGAGCGCCTTCAAATTTTCGGCAAGCGGGTCGCTGATGTCATAGCGCGAACCGTCGTCTGCATAACCGCGCAAGAACGTCATCCATCCCGCGACCGCTAGTGCGAGGCGCGTGAACGGCTGCCCCGCGTCGATTCTGGCCGCAATGGTGCCCAAGACGCGCGGCGGAATCTTCTGGCTGCCGTCCATCGCAATCTGCGCGCAGCGGTGCTTGAGCGCCGGGTTCGCATAGCGCGCGAGCAGTGCATCGCGATAGTTGGCGACATCGAACGACGCCGGCATGTTCAGCGTCGGCGCGATTTCTTCGGTCATCATCGCGTGGATGAGATTGCGCATGGCGGGGTCGGCGATCGCCTCGTCGATCGTGGCGAAGCCGCCAAGCATCGACAGATAGGCGAGGGTGGAATGCGTGCCGTTGAGCATGCGCAGCTTCGCCAGTTCGAACGGCGTGACGTCGCCGACGAGTTGTGCGCCCACCGCATGCCATGCAGGACGTCCCGCCGGAAAACGATCTTCGATCACCCATTGCCGGAACGGCTCGCAAGGCACGGGCGCGGCGTCACGATAGCCGAGCGCCGCTGCCACGGTGGCGTGCTCGGAGTCGGTCGTGGCCGGCACGATGCGGTCGACCATGGTCGACGGGAACGCAACTTCTGCTGCAATCCAGTCAGCGAGTGCCGGATCGAACTCGCGTGCAAAAGAACATACCACCTGGCGCAGAGCGGCGCCGTTGTGCCCGAGGTTGTCGCACGACAGCACGGTGAAGGGTTCTCTCGCTGCATCGCGGCGCTGGCGCAACGCGGCAACCAGAATGCCAGGCACGCTGCGTGGTGCGTGCGGATGCAATAGATCGTGTACGACGGCGGGATTTTCGAGTGCGACATCGCCCGTCTTCGCATTGCGGCAATAGCCTTTTTCCGTGACCGTCAACGAAACGATCCGCACGGACGGATCAGCGAGCCGCTCGAACAATGCGTCGTGGTCGTGCGGCATTGCAAGCACTTCGCGCAATGCGCGCACAACTGTGACCTTTGCACCCTCGGGTCCACGTTCGACGACGCTGTACACACCTTCCTGCTCCGTCAGCGCATTGCGCTTCGCCACGTCGCCTTGCAGCGTGACGCCGCAGATGCCCCAGTCGCCGCCTTCGGCGAGCATGGCTTCTTCCGTATAAAGCGCCTGATGCGCGCGATGAAAATTGCCGATGCCGAGATGCACGATGCCGATGGACGGCTCGCGCCACGCAGCATGCTCCGATGACAACGCATGCTGACTCAGGGCGGACAACGCATGACGGTTAAGGCGAGGCAATGAAGCTGGCGTGCTCATGGTGTGAAGTCCCAATGACGTGACAGGCTTGAAACGCCGTGAATCAGCGGGAAAACCCTGATTTGACGTGTCAATATACTTGTATGGTAGCATCGTTCAAACGATTCGAGGCAAGCAGGCTGAAGCCGGATATGCAGTCGCATGCTTCGTTGAAAGCGCCATGACACCGCAGCCGTGAATTCAGCGTCAGGCTCGCGTTCGGTGTCACGCCAGACCTGATTGAAGCAAGGAAGGAAACATGAAAATCGTTCGCGCCGATGTGATCGTCACGTGCCCCGGCCGCAACTTCGTCACGCTCAAGATCGTCACCGATGAAGGCGTGCACGGTATCGGCGACGCCACGCTCAACGGTCGCGAACTGGCGGTTGCCTCGTATCTGAAAGACCACGTTTGTCCGCTACTGATCGGCCGCGATCCGGGCCGTATCGAAGACACCTGGCAGTATCTGTACAAAGGCGCGTACTGGCGCCGCGGTCCAGTCACGATGACGGCCATCGCCGCAGTCGACATGGCGCTATGGGACATCCTCGGCAAGGTCACGGGGATGCCGCTGTACAAGCTGCTCGGCGGGGCATCGCGCGAAGGCGTGATGGTGTACGGACACGCCACGGGTCGGGACATTCCAGAAGCGCTCGACCGTTACGCCGAGCACATCGAGGCCGGCTATCAGGCGATTCGCATCCAATGCGGTGTGCCGAACATGCGCTCGGTATATGGCGTATCGAAAGGCAGCGGCATGTACGAGCCGGCGACGAAGGGCGCCGTTGAAGAGCAAAGCTGGTCGTCGGAGAAGTATCTCGACTTCGTGCCGAAACTCTTCGAAGCGGTGCGCGACAAATTCGGTTTCGACACGCATCTGCTGCACGACGTGCACCATCGCCTGACGCCGATCGAGGCGGCGCGCCTTGGCAAATCCGTTGAGCCGTATCGTCTGTTCTGGATGGAAGACCCCACGCCCGCCGAGAACCAGGCTGGCTTCCGGCTGATACGTGAGCATACGGTCACGCCCATTGCGGTCGGCGAAGTGTTCAACAGTATCTGGGACTGCAAGCAGTTGATCGAGGAGCAACTGATCGACTATATCCGCGCGACGTTGACGCACGCGGGCGGCATTACGCATCTTCGGCGCATTGCTGATTTTGCTTCGCTCTACCAGGTGCGCACGGGCTGTCATGGGCCGTCGGATCTCTCGCCTGTCTGCATGGGTGCGGCGCTGCATTTCGACCTGTGGGTGCCGAACTTCGGCGTGCAGGAATATATGGGCTTCCCCGAAGAGGCGCTCGAAGTGTTCCCTCATGCATGGCGCTTCGACCACGGCATGATGCATCCGGGCGATGCACCGGGCCATGGGGTCGACATCGACGAAGCCGCCGCTGCGCGTTTCCCCTACGATCCGGCTTATTTGCCCGTTGCACGTCTCGAGGACGGCACGCTATGGAACTGGTGACCGACGAGTGATGCAGCGCCGTCGCTGAGGTCTTATTTACCCCGCTTTTTGCCGCGCTTGATCTAATTAACCGAATTCGCGCATCTGTCATACCGGAGTCCACCATGCTTGCAGCCGTGCTTCACGAACCTAAACTGATTCGCATCGACGAGGTCGCTCCGCCGGAGCCGGGCCCCGGTCAGGTGCGAGTGCGCGTGCGCGCCGGCGGTATTTGCGGTTCCGACCTCTCGTATTACTTCAAGGGCAAGAGCGGCGATTTCGCGGTGCGCGAGCCATTCGTGCTCGGGCACGAAGTGGCGGGCGAAATCGATTCGCTGGGTGAAGGCGTGAGCGTCGATGCGCGCCTCGTGCCGGGTCAGCGCGTCGCCGTGAACCCAGGGCTCGCATGCGGAACATGCAAGTACTGTACGGTAGGGATGCCTAATCATTGTCTGAACATGCGCTTCATGGGCAGCGCGTCCACGTTTCCTCACACGCAGGGCATGTTCCGCCAGTACATTGTCGTGGCGGCGCGCCAGTGCATTCCGGTCGCGAGCAGCGTCGACTTCGCGCAGGCGTCGATGGCCGAGCCGCTCGCCGTCGCGCTGCATGCGGTGAAACGGGCAGGCTCGCTGGTCGGCGCAAGCGTGCTGTTGATCGGCTGCGGCCCGATCGGCTGCATCCTGCTTTCGGTGGCGCGGCGTGCAGGCGCACATCGGGTCGTCGCGGTCGATCTGTCGAGCCGGGCTTTGCAGGTTGCCGCTCAACTGGGCGCGGACCAGACGGTCAATGCCGCCGACAGCGCGACGATCGAGCAATGGTCCGCACAGCGCGGCACGTTCGACGTGGTGATCGAAGCGTCCGGCAGTCCCGCGGGACTCGAAACGGCTTTACGGTCAGCGCGTGCAGGCGGCGCGGTAATCCAGGTCGGTAATCTGCCTGCTGGACAGTCGCCGGTTGCGGCCAATCTTGTGATGTCGAAAGAGCTTCGCTATCAAGGTTCGTTTCGCTTCACCGACGAATATGCAATTGCCGCCGATGAAATCGCATCGGGCAAGGTCGACCTGCGTCCGCTAATGACGCACGCATTCGCGATGAGCGATGCGAACCGGGCATTCGAGGTCGCTCTGGACCGCTCGCAGTCCATGAAGGTACATCTGAATTTCGACTGAACCCGCACGCCCGCAGGCGCGTTGCAAACACGTTCCTCGATGGGCGCAAACATTCACAAGCCGTTCCAACGCCCGTCAAGAGGCGCAATGAAGGAGACATCGCATGATAAAGAGTCAACGCTGGTTTGTTGTCGCACTGCTCTTTCTGGCGGGCGTCATCAATTATCTCGACCGCTCGGCACTATCCATCGCCGCGCCGCTCATCCAGAAGGACCTGAACTTTTCGCACGCGCAAATGGGCGTTGTGTTCAGCAGTTTCTTCGTGGGCTATGCGTTGTTCAATTTCGTTGGCGGCGTGCTGTCGGACAAGGTCGGCGCGAAACGCGTGTTCGGCACTGCAATGGGCGTGTGGTCTTTGTTCTGCGGCGCCACGGCGCTCGCGACCGGCATCGGCTCGCTGATCGTGTTGCGTGTGCTGTTCGGCATGGGCGAGGGGCCGTTCAGCTCGTCGAACAGCAAGATGGTCAACAACTGGTTTCCTCGCAAGGAGGTGGCAAGCGCGATCGGCGTGATCAGTTCCGGCACGCCGCTCGGCGGCGCGCTGGCGGGCCCGGTGGTGGGTTTCATGGCGGTTCAGTTCGGCTGGCGTTGGGCGTTCGTCGCGATCATGTTGCTCGGGCTGCTATGGCTCGTCTTTTGGGCCGCGACCACGACCGAGCATCCGCAACAGAATCCGCGCGTCACAAGCGATGAGATGCAATTGATTCTCGCAGGCCAGGCCGATGAACACGCGCTCGCGCATTCCGCCGACGGCTCCAAGCTCGGCCTCGGCCACTTTCTGCGCAAGCCGATTATTCTCGCAACTGCCTTTGCCTTCTTCTCGTACAACTATGTGCTGTTTTTCTTTCTCTCGTGGTTTCCGACCTATCTGACCGAGGCACACCACCTGAGCCTGCATGACATGAGCATCGCCACGGTGATTCCATGGGTGCTCGGCAGCATCGGACTTGCAGCCGGCGGCTTTATCTCCGACCTGATTCTGCGTTTGACGGGCAAGCCGCTGTTGTCGCGCAAGATCGTACTGGGGACATGTCTTGGCGCGGCGGCGGTGTGCGTTGCACTGGCGGGCCGCGTCGCCAGCACGGAAAGCGCGGTTGCGCTGATGTCGGTGTCGATCTTCTTCCTGTATGTGACGGGCGCCGTTTATTGGGCCGTCATTCAGGACACGGTGCCGCGCGAACACGTGGGCGGCGTCGGCGGCTTCGTGCATCTGCTGGCGAATCTTGCGGGCGTGATCGGGCCGGCTGTGACTGGCTTCATCGTTCAGGCGACCCACGGCGCGTATGGCAGCGCATTCGTGCTGGCGGGAGGGATCGCGGTACTCGGCGCGGTGTGCTCCCTCGTGTGGATTCGCGAGCCGCGCGCAAGCACGCTGGCGGTGGAACGTGCATGGTAGTATGGTGCACAGCTTCGCAAGGTGCATCAGCCTGTATTTAGTAACGGCCAGACACCGATGCGCCGAGGCAGCTATCCACTCGATGCTCTTTCGTAGTTTGCAAAATGTCGACCAGGAATCTCTCCGCCAGCAAGCAGCCCGTTGCAGCGAACGCCACGCTCGCTGAACCCCGTGCGCGGCGTCGTGCGGGCGCGCAGGCGGGCGTGCATGTCCCACTGCCCGATCTGACCGAGAACGTATCGTTCGATTCGCACGAGCCCATCGGCAAGCAGATCTTCCGGGCATTGCGACAGGCCATTTTCGTCGGCCAGATGGTACCCGGCACGCCGCTCTCGGAGAAGGAAGTGTCGGACATGTTCCAGGTGTCGCGGCAACCGGTGCGTGAGGCATTCATCAAACTGGTCGAAGCGGGCGTGCTGCAGGTCTTGCCGCAACGCGGCACCTTCGTGAAGCGCATCTCTCCGCGCCAGGTGCGCGAAGGGCGCTTTATCCGCGAAGCGATCGAGACGGCGGTAGTGCGCAAAGCAGCAGTGTCGATTACCGATGAGCAATTGCAGGCGCTCGCCGACAATCTGCGCGAACAGAAGCTCGCGGCGAAATCGAATGACACAGCCGCGTTCCTCGCGCTCGACGAAGCGTTCCATTACGCGATTTCGCAGGCGATAGACTGCACTGCCGCGTGGGAAACGATTCAGGACATCAAGGCCCAAATGGATCGCGTGCGCTACTTGAGTTTGCCGGACGTGTCGCCCCTCGATCTGCTGATCAAGCAACACGCGAAGATCCTGGCCGGTTTGCGCGCACACGATCCCATCGCCGCCGAAGACGCCATGCGCAGCCATCTGCGTGAAATCCTCGTGTCACTCGGTCCCATCGCCGCGCGTAACCCCGCCTGGTTCGAAACAGACGAACCGGAACGCGTGCCGCTGTCCACGTGAAAACGTCGCGCTGAGCGGGTCCCGCAAAGCGTCGCGTTATGGCAAAGTGTGCCGTTTCAATGCCACGAGGTGAGGGGCCAATGACAGGTCGCCTGGTCTATGTGATGGGGCCGTCCGGCGCGGGTAAAGACGCGTTGCTGGGTTTCGCTCGCAAGCGCCTTGCGGGCGAGCCGATTCTCTTCGCGCATCGTTACATTACGCGGCCAAGCGGGAACGGCGAAGAACATATCGCGTTAAGCGTCGAGGAATTCGCCGCTCGTTCATTGCTGGGTCTCTTCGCGCTCGAATGGTCCAGTCATTCGCTGCGCTATGGCGTGGGTATCGAACTCGACGCATGGCTCGCGCGCGGTTGCACGGTAGTCGTCAATGGCTCGCGCCAGTACCTGCATCATGCGCTTGCGCGCTATCCTCGTACCGAAGTCGTGCACGTGGACGCTGCGCCGCATATTCTCGAAGCGCGTCTCGGCGCGCGGGCGCGCGAATCGGCGGAGCAAGTAGCCGCGCGGCTCGCACGGCACGCGCCTTTTTCTTTGCCCGACGGCGTTCGCTGCAAATCAATCGACAATTCAGGCGAACTGGAAGAGGCGGGCCATGCGCTGATCGCATTCCTCGAGGCTAAAGCCGGGCTATAGTTCTCGCCTTCTCTGCGTCAGCGGTAAGCAGGCGGCAGTCTTACTGCTGCCCTGGCATCCGCTTTCATACAGCTTCACTTCACGGAGTCTCTTGCAAATGAGCGAAAGCGCGCGTTACACCGAAGTAGCCGATCTGATCCCCGCCGCCGAAAGCCTGCGCGAAATTCGCCATCACATTCATCACCATCCCGAACTTGCCTACGAGGAGTTGCAAACCGGCGCGCTCGTCGCCGGGAAGCTCGAGGAATGGGGCTGGCAGGTCACGCGCGGTGTCGGTCAAACCGGTGTGGTCGGCACGCTCAAAGTAGGCGACGGCAAGCGCAGCATCGGCATTCGCGCCGACATGGACGCGCTGCCGATCATCGAGCAAACGGGTCTGCCTTACGCGAGCGGCACGCACGGCAAGATGCATGCATGCGGCCACGACGGCCACACGACGATCCTGCTCGGTGCCGCGCAACGTCTCGCTGCCACGCGCAATTTCTCGGGTACGGTGCACTTGTACTTTCAGCCGGCCGAAGAAAGCGGCATCGACAGCGGCGCGAAGAAAATGATCGAAGACGGTCTGTTCGAGCGCTTTCCGTGCGACGCCGTGTTCGGTCTGCACAATCATCCAGGCGCGGAACCGGGCGTGCTGCTGTTCCGCAAGGGGCCGTTCATGTCGGCGGGCGACAAGGCGATCATCACGGTAGAAGGCGTGGGCGGCCACGCGGCGCGCCCGCATCTGACGGTCGATCCGGTGGTGGTGGCGGCAAGCATCGTCATGGCGTTGCAGACCATCGTTGCGCGTAACGTCGATCCGTCGCAACCTGCGGTCGTGACAGTCGGCTCGATGCATGCGGGTACAGCAAACAACGTGATCGCGAGCACGGCGAGACTCGAACTGAGCGTGCGTTCGTTCAGCCCCGAAGTGCGTGCGTTGCTTAAAAAGCGCATTACCGAACTCGCGCAAACGCAGGCCGCGAGTTATGGCGGCAAGGCCGTGGTCGAATATATCGAAGGTTATCCGGTCGTCGTTAATTCGGATGACGAAACAGATTTCGCGGTAGAAGTGGCGCGCGAACTGGTAGGCGACGACAAGGTCGTTGCGCAGACCGACATACTGATGGGCAGCGAGGACTTCGCATTCATGCTGCAGAAGCGGCCGGGCACGTTTCTGCGCATCGGCAACGGAGTGGGCGAGGACGGCTGCATGGTGCACAACCCGCATTACGACTTCAACGATCAGAACCTGCCGGTTGGTGCGGCATTCTGGACGCGGCTGGTGGAGCGGTACCTCAGCCGCTGACCGCAGTTGCGGGCGCGGGGCGTGAACATTCGAACAGCGGTGGCAAAACTGCCGCTGATTCAACCGCGCCTTGCCACCATCTCCGATACGGTTTGCGCAGCCTGCTGCAGCGGCTCGAGAAACGCCTTGACCATCTGTCTGGCCGAATTGCGTTGCGCGTTGCCGCTGATATTCATTGCCGCGATCACGCGTCCCTGACGATTGCGGATAGGCGCCGACAGCGAAATCAAACCGCCTTCCAGTTCCTGATCGACAATCGCCCATCCTTGCCGGCGCACCTGCGCGATCAGTTTCTTCAGTTCTTCTTTGTCCGTTACCGTGCGCGGCGTGTGCGCGTAGAGCGGCGACGAATTCAGCGTGGTTTCGAGCGTCTCGTCGTCGAGTGCGGAGAGCAGCACGCGGCCCATCGACGTGCAATACGCCGGCAGGCGGCTGCCGATGGACAGGTTGATCGTCATGATCTTGTGAGTCGGCACGCGCAACACGTAGACGATCTCCGTGCGGTCGAGCACGGCCGCCGAGCAGCTTTCGTGCACCTGTGCGGACAATTCTTCCATGACTGGCTCAGCCAGATTCCAGAACGGCATCGACGTCAGGTACGCGAATCCGAGGTCGAGAATTTTCGGCGTCAGCCGAAACAGGCGGCCCTCGGCTTCGACGTAGCCGAGCGTCTGCAATGTCAGCAGAATGCGCCGCGCGCCCGCGCGCGTGAGGCCCGTGGCAGCGGCGACGTCGGTAAGCGTCTGCTCGGGGCGCGTCGCGTCGAACGCGCGAATCACCGCGAGGCCGCGCGCAAACGACTGCACGTACGAGTCGCCCGGTTTGTCCGGGGCCGGTTCGGCGCTGGCGGAAACGTCGGGGGACGGCGGCGGGGCTTTGCTCATGGACCTGGAAATGTTTGCGAAACGTGCGTTCGTAAGGCTTGGATACCGTCCGCGGTGACTCGATGGCCGCGACGGTGCGCAAAGGCGTGACGATAGCTTAAGCCTTCTGTTTCGCCAACTTCACGGGTCTTCGGACAAAAAACCCAGGGTTTGCGTGGATGTAACCGGCATCGAAAATTTGTATGATGACCCGATGACATGACAATCGAGAGATCGATGTTCGACAAGATTCCAGCCCGCGCATTGAGCGACACCGTCGCGCAGCAGCTTCTCAAGCAGATCGACAAGGGCACCTTCGCGCGCGGCGGCAAGCTGCCCACCGAGGCCGTGCTCGCGCAGCAATTCGGCGTGAGCCGCACGGTGATCCGAGAGGCGATTTCGCGGCTGAAGAACGAAGGTGTGGTCGAGCCGCGCCAGGGCAGCGGCGTCTTCATCGCGGCGCACGGCGCGATCCGGCCGCTGCGTATCGACTACGCCGAAGCGGTCGAGCCGGGGTCGGTCGTACAGATTCTCGCGCTGCGGCGGGCGATTGAAGCGGAAGTCGCATCCGAGGCCGCGATGCGTCGCACCGACGCCGACATGATGTCCATCGACGCGGCTCTCGCGAAGATCGACGAAGCCGTCGCGGAAGGCGAGGACGGCGTGACCGAAGACGTCGCGTTTCATCGCGCGATTGCGGGAGCAACCGGCAATCCGTATTTCCTCAAGACGCTGACGTTCCTGAATCAGTATCTCGAAGCCGGCACGGTTGTCACGCGCCGCAACGAAGCACTGCGCGAAGACTTCTCGCGTCAGGTGCGCGAAGAGCACGCGGCCATTGCAGCCGCAATTCGTGCCGGCGATCCCATGGCCGCGCGCAACGCGGCGCAAACGCACATGTACAACGCGGCAAGGCGGCTCGCGGAAGCGGGCATTCGCTGATGCCGTGGCACGCCGGCGAGTGCCGTGGGCTCGGCGCACGCGGTGCAATCCCCACAAGCGCGTAACAGATTCCATAGAGGTGCAGCATGTCCAGAAATGTCGGTGTCATCGGTCTCGGTGCAATGGGTTTGGGCGTCGCGCGTTCGTTGCTGCGTGCGGGCTTGCGGGTCCACGCGTGCGATCTGCGCAGCGAAGTCCTGCAGGCGTTCGTGAAAGAAGGCGGCGTGGGATGTGCGTCGCCAGCCGAACTCGGTGCGCAATGCGACGTGGTCATCACGCTGGTCGTGAACGCCGCGCAAACCGAGGCTGTGTTGTTCGGCGAGCAAGGCGCGGTCGCGGCGATGAAGCCCGGCGGCGTCGTGATCGCGAGCGCGACGGTCGCGCCCGACTTCGCAATCGAACTTGGCAAGCGCATCGAGGCAGCAGGTTTGCAGATGCTCGATGCGCCGGTCTCGGGCGGGGCGGCGCGCGCCGCATCGGGCGAGATGACGATGATGACGTCCGGTCCCGCCGCCGCTTACGCGGCCTGTGAGGACGTGCTCGCCGCGATGGCGGGCAAGGTTTATCGCCTGGGCTCCGCGCATGGCGCGGGATCGAAGGTCAAGATCATCAACCAGTTGCTGGCCGGCGTGCATATCGCGGTGGCCGCGGAGGCGATGGCGCTCGGCTTGCGCGAAGGCGTCGATCCGGACGCACTTTACGACGTGATCACGCACAGCGCCGGCAATTCGTGGATGTTCGAGAACCGCGTACCGCACATACTCAACGGCGATTACACGCCGCTGTCGGCCGTCGATATTTTCGTCAAGGATCTCGGCCTCGTGCTCGATACCGCGCGCCGTTCGAAATTTCCGCTGCCGCTATCGGCGGCGGCGCACCAGATGTTCATGATGGCGTCCACAGCCGGTCACGGCGGCGAGGACGACTCCGCGGTCATCAAGATTTTCCCCGGCATCGACGTGCCGGCGGCAAAGTGAACAGGAGCGCGTCATGACCGCTACGACACAACGCGCGCTGCTCGGCTGTATCGCCGACGATTTCACCGGCGCAACCGATCTCGCCAACATGCTGGTGCGCGGCGGCATGCGCACGGTGCAAACCATCGGCGTGCCGGAGAAGGAAGAAACGATCGAAGCCGACGCGCTCGTGGTCGCGCTGAAGTCGCGCACGATCCCCGCAGCCGACGCAGTCGCGCAATCGCTTGCCGCCCTCGACTGGCTGCGCGCCCAAGGGTGCCGGCAGTTCGTTTTCAAATATTGCTCGACCTTCGATTCGACTGACGCAGGCAACATCGGGCCGGTGACGGATGCGTTGCTGGATGCGCTATCCGCGCAAGGTTCTGCCAGTGCTTTCACGATTGCCTGCCCCGCGTTCCCCGAGAACGGCCGCACCATTTTTCGCGGTCATCTCTTTGTGGGCGATACGTTGCTCAACGAGTCGGGCATGGAGAACCATCCGCTCACGCCGATGCGCGACGCCAACCTCGTGCGCGTGTTGCAACGTCAGACGCTATCGAAAGTCGGGCTCGTGCGTTACGACGCGGTGGCCCAAGGTGTATCGGCCGTGCGCGAATCGTTCGACGCATTGCGTAACCAGGGCGTGCGCATGGCAATTGCCGACGCGGTCTCCGACGCCGACCTATACGTGCTTGGCGAAGCGTGTGCCGATCTGACATTGATCACGGGCGGCTCGGGTATTGCGTTGGGCTTGCCGGGTAACTTCCGTCGCGCGGGCCTGCTCGATTCGCAAGCTGATGCCGCGCAACTGCCGCACGTGGAAGGGTTGTCCGCAGTGCTCGCCGGCAGCGCGTCGAAAGCGACCAATGCCCAAGTCGCCGCCTGGCGCGAAACACGGCCTGCGTTTCGCATCGACCCGCTTGCGGCTGCGCGCGGCGAAGCGGTTGTCGAACAGGCGCTGGCCTTCGCGCAAACATATCTCGACAAAGCCGAGCCCATGCTCATCTACGCGACCGCCACGCCCGACGAAGTGAAAGCGGTGCAGCGCGAACTCGGTGTGGACCGGGCAGGACATCTGGTCGAATCGACGTTGGCGGCGATTGCCCGCGGCTTGCATGAACGCGGCGTGCGCAAGTTCGTCGTAGCGGGCGGCGAGACCTCGGGCGCGGTCGTGCAGGCGCTGAACGTTCGCACGTTGCGCATCGGCGCGCAGATCGATCCTGGCGTTCCGGCGACTGCAACCGTAGGCACGCAACCGCTCGCGCTGGCACTGAAATCCGGCAACTTCGGCACGACGGATTTCTTCGAAAAAGCGCTGAGTCATCTGAACGGAGCCGCGCAATGAGCAACGCGCCCGCAGTCCACGCCACGAACGAAGCGCGCGTACGCGAGGAAATATGCGTGACTGGCGCGAGTCTTTATCAACGAGGCTATACGGTCGGCAGCGCAGGCAACATCAGCGCGCGGCTCGATGACGGCTGGCTGATCACGCCGACCGACGCGTGCCTCGGTCGGCTCGATCCGGCCGACATCGCCAAGGTCGACTTCGACGGCAATGCGGTGTCGGGCGGCAAGCCCTCGAAAACGCTCGCGCTGCATCGGGGCATCTATGCACGCAATGGCGAAACGCGCGGCATCGTGCATACGCATTCGACGCATCTGGTCGCACTGACGCTCGCGGGCGTGTGGAGTGAGGCCGACGTACTGCCGCCGATCACGCCGTACTACGTGATGAAAGTGGGCCACGTGCCGCTGATTCGTTACCGGCGGCCCGGCGATCCGCAAGTGGCCGCGCAAATCGCCGCGCTCGCCGATAGCGTTCGCGCGGTGCTGCTCGAGCGTCTAGGCCCAGTGGTCTGGGAACGTTCCGTCGCGCATGCGTCGTATGCACTTGAAGAACTCGAAGAGACCGCGCGTTTGTGGCTCATGACCAATCCTCGACCGGCGCCGCTCGACGAAGCGTCGCTCGAAGAACTGCGCAGCGCGTTCGGCGCGCGCTGGTAGCAACCGCTCACATCAATCAGATCGCCCAAGGCGACGCGTTCTATACCTATCCCAGGAGACATTGCATGAGTTCGTATCAGGCCGTATCCAGCCAGCCGTTCGCGGCGGCCGCGGGTCAACCCGGCGCCGCGGAAGTCGAGCGTACATACAAGAAAGTGTTCTGGCGCATCGTGCCATTCTTGATGCTTTGCTACGTGGTCGCGTATCTGGATCGCGTGAACGTCGGCTTTGCAAAGCTGCAAATGTCGCAAGACCTCGCGTTCAGCGAAACGGTGTTCGGCCTCGGTGCAGGCGTGTTCTTTATCGGCTACTTCCTGTTTGAATTGCCGAGCAACATTCTGATGCACAAGCTCGGCGCGCGCATCTGGATCGCACGGATCATGATTACCTGGGGTGTCATGTCAGCGCTATTCGTGTTCGTAAAGACGCCGACCCAGTTCTACATCCTGCGCTTTCTACTTGGTCTCGCCGAAGCAGGTTTTTATCCAGGCGTGATCCTGTATCTGACTTACTGGTTTCCGTCGCATCGGCGTGCAAAGATCATTGCGGTGTTCATGTCGGCCATTCCGGTGTCGGGCATCTTCGGCAATCCGCTGTCCGGCTGGATCATGCAGGCGTTCCATCACAGCTCCGGTCTCCAGGGCTGGCAATGGATGTTCCTGATCGAAGCAATTCCGGCGGTGGCGATCGGTATCGCCACGATCCTGTATCTCGACAACGGAATTGCGAGCGCAAAGTGGCTGAGCGAAAGCGAAAAGCGCCTGTTGACCGATGAAATCGCCGCATCGCAGCCGAAGGAAAAAGCAAATGCTCATTCGCTGCGCGCGGTGTTCGGCGATCCGCGCACATGGTGGATGTCGCTGATCTACTTCGCGTTCGTCACCGGGCAATACGGCCTGACGTTCTGGATGCCGACGCTCGTCAAATCCACGGGCGTGAGCGGCGCATTCAACATCGGTCTGCTGAGCGCGATTCCGTTCGTCTGCGCGATCGTCGTGATGAATCTGATGGGACATAGCGCGGACAAGCGCCGTGAGCGCCGCTGGCATCTGATCGTGCCGGCGTTGTTCGGCGCCGTGGGCTTCACGGTCGCGGCTTCGTTCGCGAGCAACACGGTGGTGTCCATCGCGTTTCTGTCGCTCGCCGCTGCCGGCGTGCTGACTTGCGCGCCGCTCTTCTGGTCGCTGCCGACGGCGTTCATGTCGGGCGCGACCGCAGCGGCCGGCATCGCGATCATCAATTCGATCGGTAATCTCGCGGGTTTCGCGAGTCCCTACATGATCGGCTATCTGAAGGATCTCACGCACAGCACGCAGACCGGCATGTATGTGCTGGCCGGCATGCTGGTGATCGGCGCGATTGCCACGTGGCTCACGCCGGCCAGACTGGTCAATCGCTAAAAGCGCCGCGCGGCGCCTACGATGCTGCCCCAGCTTCGGTTGCCGCGCGCTGAACACAGCTTCAAAGGAGTTGCCGCCATGCCTCGCTTCGCCGCCAATCTGTCGATGATGTACAACGAGCACGCTTTTCTGGACCGTTTCGCTGCTGCCGCAAAAGACGGTTTCAAAGCGGTCGAGTTTTTGTTTCCGTACGATTTTCGCGCCGCGGAAATCAAGGCGCGGCTCGATGCCAACGGTCTGACACAAGCGCTCTTCAACGCGCCGCCGGGCGACTGGGCGAGCGGCGAGCGCGGCATCGCGACGCTGCCCGGACGTGAAGACGAGTTCCGCCGCAGCATCGACACGGCTCTCGACTACGCGCGTGTGATCGGCAATCGCAAGCTGCATGTGATGGCGGGCCTGATCGGCGCAGATCAGCCGCGCGAGCGGCATCGCGAGGTGTATCTGCAAAACCTCGCGTACGCCGCGAAGGCCGCGCAAACCGAGGGCATCATGATTGTGATCGAACCGATCAATACACGCGACATGCCGGGCTTTTTCCTGAACCGGCAGGACGAGGCGCAAGCAATCTGCGCGGAAGTCGGCGAGCCGAATCTCAAGGTGCAGTTCGACTGTTACCACTGCCAGATAGTGGAAGGCGATCTCGCGGTGAAGCTCAAGCGCGATCAGGCGGGCATCGGTCACATTCAGGTTGCAGGCGTACCCGAGCGGCACGAGCCGGATACGGGCGAGATCAACTATCCGTATCTCTTCGATGTCATCGACTCACTCGGCTACGACGGCTACATCGGCTGCGAATACCGGCCGCGCGCCGCGACTTCCGCGGGGCTCGGCTGGCTCAAACCGTATCTGAACGCTGCTTGACCAGGATATAACGAGGACACTAGCCAATCATGAAAGTACTAATAACCGGCGGCGCGGGATTTCTCGGCCAACGCCTTGCGCGCGAACTGCTCTCGCGCGGTTCGTTGAACGACGCGCAGGGCGCGCCGCAAGCCATCACCGAACTCGTCTTGCTCGACGTCGTGCAAGCGAACAATTTCGGCGACAGCCGCGTACGCACCGAAGTGGGCGATATCGCCGAGCGCAGCGTGCTCGAGCGTGCAATCGACAGCAACACCGCGGCGATCTTTCACCTTGCCGCGATCGTGAGCGGTCAGGCGGAAGCCGACTTCGATCTCGGCATGCGCATCAATCTCGACGCGTCGCGGCTGCTACTCGACGTTTCCCGCGAACGCGGACACCGGCCGCGCGTGGTGTTCACGAGTTCGGTCGCGGTGTACGGCGGCGACTTGCCCGACATCGTGCAGAACGATACTGCGCTGAATCCCCAATCGTCGTACGGCGCGCAAAAGGCAATTGCCGAGTTGCTGCTCAACGACTATTCGCGGCGCGGTTTCGTCGACGGACGCGTGCTGCGGCTGCCCACGATCAGCGTGCGGCCCGGCAAGCCGAATGCGGCGGCGTCGTCGTTTGCGAGCGGCATCATCCGCGAGCCGTTGAACGGCGAAGAGGCTGTGTGTCCCGTCAACGGCGCCACGCGGCTGTGGCTGCTGTCGCCGCGCAAAGCGATCGAGTGCCTGATCGCCGGGCTCGAACTCGATGCCGCCGCGCTAGGCAACCAACGCGTGCTGAATCTGCCGGGCATCTCCGTGAGCGTCGACGAGATGGTGGCGGCGCTGCGCGAAGTGGCTGGCGACGAGGTCGCGAAGCGGATCGTCTGGCAGCCGGACGCGCGCATCGAAAAAATCGTCGGTAGCTGGCCGGGACGTTGGGACACATCGCGCGCCGAACAACTGGGCCTGCGCGGCGAGCAGACCTTTGCCGACGTGATCCGCGCCTATATCGCGGACGAGGGCGTGAAGGTTCGCTGAAGTTTCGCTGAACGTCCATTAGAAGGTCACTAAAGCGCCCGCCGGACCTCGCGTTGCGGCCCCGCAGCGCGGCGGCGGCGCGGGCGCATCAATTGTCAGACGCTTGCCCGGCGCGGCTGACGCCTCTCACGTATTCCCTGATGACGGGCGGAGCGCGCTTGACAGCGTTTCCGCCACGCGCCTATTATCGAGCCTTGTTGTTCGATATATGACCGTATGTTCGTACAAAGAACAAAACGGCCGGCAACTCGAACGCATCGTTCACCATCCTGCGCTAAGCTGAATTCACGCGACGGCTGCCCGGCAGCCGCCCGGCCGATGCTCGACGCATCCGCCCGTGCCACGCATTCATGCTGACGGCGCGGCGCGCGCAGCACATCACTGGAGACATGACATGACCGAAGCATTCCTGTGCGACGCGATTCGCACCCCCATCGGCCGCTATGCGGGCTCGCTGTCGTCGGTTCGCGCAGACGATCTGGGCGCGGTGCCGCTGAAGGCGCTGATGGAGCGCAACAAGAACGTCGACTGGAGCGTCATCGACGACGTCATCTACGGCTGCGCAAATCAGGCTGGCGAAGACAACCGCAACGTCGCGCGCATGTCGCTGCTGCTCGCAGGGCTGCCTAAAGACGTGCCGGGCTCGACCGTGAACCGTCTGTGCGGCTCCGGCATGGACGCGGTCGGCATCGCCGCGCGCGCAATCAAGTCCGGCGAGGCCGCGTTGATGGTGGCGGGCGGCGTCGAGAGCATGAGCCGCGCACCGTTTGTCATGGGCAAGGCAACGAGCGCGTTTTCGCGCCAGGCAGACATCTACGACACGACCATCGGCTGGCGTTTCGTCAATCCATTGATGAAGCAGATGTACGGCGTCGACTCCATGCCCGAGACCGGCGAAAACGTCGCGACCGACTACAACATCAGCCGCGCCGATCAGGACGCGTTCGCACTTCGCAGTCAGCAGAAAGCCGCGCGCGCGCAGAAGGACGGCACGCTCGCGCAGGAAATCGTCGGCGTGACGATCGCGCAGAAGAAGGGTGATCCGATCACGGTGTCGCAAGACGAGCATCCGCGTGAGACGAGCCTGGAAACGCTCGCGAAACTGAAGGGCGTTGTGCGCCCGGACGGCACGGTAACGGCAGGCAACGCATCGGGCGTGAACGACGGCGCAGCAGCGCTGCTGCTCGCCAACGAAGAGACGGCCAAGCGGTTCGGCCTCACGCCGCGAGCCCGCGTGCTCGGCATCGCGACGGCGGGTGTCGCGCCGCGCATAATGGGCATGGGCCCGGCGCCCGCCGCACAAAAATTGATGGCGCGCCTGAACATGACCATCGATCAGTTCGACGTGATCGAGTTGAACGAGGCGTTTGCTTCTCAAGGTATTGCGGTGCTGCGCACGCTCGGCGTGGCCGACGACGACGCACGTGTGAACCCGAACGGCGGCGCAATCGCGTTGGGTCATCCGCTCGGCATGAGCGGCGCGCGCCTCGTGACGACCGCGATGTACCAGCTGCAACGCACGCAGGGACGCTTCGCACTGTGCACGATGTGTATTGGCGTGGGGCAGGGCATCGCAATCGCAATCGAACGCGTGTGATGGTCTGGCGCGCGTGCCGCGCTTTGCGTTTCTGAACAGCCTCTTCGCTGCCGCGAAGAGGCTGTTTCTTTTTGCGTCGCGCGTTTGCAAGCGTCGTACCGCCTCGCAATTGAAGCTTCCTGTAAGGCATGTACAATCGTTGCGCTACATCTTTAGTCAAGCGTCCTGAATATTTCCCATTGCACATTATGCGAAATGGGCAACGTGGCCGGGACGATTTTTCAAGGGGAGCGTAAATGAATGCAGCGACGATAGGAGCAGCATTGACGGCAGCGGTGCTCGCCGCGGCTCAGCCGGCGTGGGCGCAAGAGCCCTTGGCGAGCGCCGCGCAAGGTGTCGTCAGTGCCGTGCAGCCTGTGCATATGAAGGCCACCATCGTGGGCATCGATCCTGGCAGCCGCTCGCTCACGCTGCAGGGGGCGAACGGCAACGTTGTGATCGTGCTCGTGGGCCAGCAAGTCGCCGGTTTCGAAAAACTGAAGGTGGGCGACCACGTGGATGCGCTGTATAAAAACGCGCTGCTGGTCAAGGCCGAGCGAGTGACAGGCAAAGGCAAGGGCATTCGTGAACGCGTCGATACGCAGGTCTACACACCTGCGTCGGGCGGCTTCGAATCGGCGCGTCAGGTCGAAGTGCTTGCCACCGTGCAAAAGATCGACCGCAAACGGCGCCTTGTCACCCTGCGCGGCGCGTATCAGACCCAAACGCTCGAAGTCGGTCCGCAAGTCGATCTTGCAGACGTGAAGGTGGGCGACACGATTCACGCGGTATTCGTTTCGGCCGCAGCTGTACAAGTTACGCCGCAGGACGCGGCGCAAAGCACGCCTCAATGAAGCGTATGTCGTTGCGCGGCGCGATGGCCTTCCCGGCCATCGCGCCGTTGTTTTTTCAGGCTTGTACTGCGCATGCTGTGAGTTCACGCGACATGCGAGGAGCCTGACAACGCATGTCAGCGCGGGCTCGGCGGCCCCAGGCTCAAACCGGCGAGCCGGCCGAGCCAGCGCGCGAGAATGCCTTTCGCGGGCAGCGCGGAGCTCAGCGAAACATGCGCTGTTCGTTCGCCGTCAGCGCTGAGCCATATGCGTTCGCCGTGCTGCAGGCTGAACGTTTGACCCGGCGCGATCCAGTGATCGTACGGAGAACTGATGCGGGTCAGCCAAAGGCGCGCCCCCTTCACCGTAAGCGTGCTGTCCGCTTCGACACGCCATGTCAGCGTCGCGCCCGGCACGACCGGGAAATGCACGACCACCTTCGGTAGACGCTCGTCCTGGTAATACGCATAACGATGTGCGTCGTCTTCCATGCACTGCGGGCTTGCCTGATCCATCTTGCTCTCCGTTTTGGAGCCGGCCGACAGAGGCGCCCACAAAACAAAAGGCCCCTTCCGTTACCGGCGGGGCCTTGGGGTCTTGCTTTGCAGATTCAGACTGCTAACGCAAACATGCTCCCATAGGCCAGCCGACGATGGCTCGCTTCGGGTGATTAATCGCTACGGCGATGGAGATGTGCGTCAACATGAATTGAGTGTGCCGTTTTGCCGCACACGTTGTCAACGGAAATCGGCCGCTATTTCCCGTAGCCGCAGTGCAGCGCCTCGTCGCCTGGTCGCCCGGATAGCCATGCGGCACGATGCGTTTTCGCCGATGCAAAGTATGTCGGCGTATGTCACCGCCTCTGCAAAATGCTCGCGGAGCCTTGCCCAGAGGGCTTCTTTCGCGATGAAACAGCGTGACATATCTTCACTGCTGACTGCCACGGCGCGTCCTCCTATAGTCCGTTCATCGCCACACAGCGCAGCAGCAGTCGCACGACGTGGCCTGATTCCACGAAGGACATACCCGTGAAAACTCATTCGTTCGCAGTCCCGGTCAGCGGCGCTTCATCTGCGACCGTCACTTCTTTTTCGCCTTCCGCTCGCCGCACACTGCGCAAGCTCGCGCTGACTGCGACAACGGCAATGCTCGCACTCGGCAGCGCGTCGGCATTCGCGTGGTCGCAGCACGGAACCGCCTACACGTCGCGCGGCGTCTATAACGAAGGCCACTATGGCTCGTGCGGCGGCGGCAGCTGCTCGCATGCTGGCGGCGTCGTCGGACCTTATGGCGGTGCCGCTACCAACACCGGCACGGTTACTCGCAATTCGCCCGGTCAGTTTTCGAATTCGGGCACCGCGACGGGCCGCTACGGAAACTCGGTGCAGCACTCTGGCGACACCAGTTGCGCGGGCGGCACGTGTTCGCATACGGGCGCGCTCACCGGACCGGATGGCAAGACGGCCACCACCTCCGGCGAAGTAACGAAGACGGGCGCTGGGCAGTACTCATCGTCGGGATCGGTGACGCGCTCCAACGGCGATACGATCGATCACTCGGCGTCAACCAGCTGCGCCGGTGCTTCATGCTCGCGTTCGGGAACGGTCACTGGATCGGATGGAAACACGGTCGCACATTCCGGCACCGCGACGCGGGTAGCGCCCGGCGTAGTGACGACGTCCACCAGCGTGACCGGCACGCACGGCAATACGGTGAGTTCGAGTGGAACCGTGGTGAGCACGGGCGTTGTGGCGACGGGCGGCACGACCGTCGTCGTCGCGCCGAAACCGGTGGTGTATCCGCCGCCGGCCGTCGTCGTTGCACCCAAGCCGGTTGTCTACGTCGCGCCGCCGCCGCCCGCGCCCGCTGTCGTAATGGCGCCGCCGCCAGTGGTTTATGCACCGCCGCCTGCGCCGGCTGTCGTCGTGACGCCGAAGCCCGTGGTGTATGCACCGCCGCCGCCCCCGCCGGCTGTCGTGATCGCGCCGAAGCCCGTTGCTTATGTCTCTCCGCCAGTGGTCTATGCGCCGCCGCCGGTTGTCTACGTAGCGCCGCGCCGCGTTTATCTTGCGCCCGCGCCGCGTCCGGCAGTCTGGGTGCCGGGTCATTGGGTCGGCAATGTGTATGTACCGGCGCACTGGGCGTGAAGAGCGAACGCCATGTCATTAAGAATGCGCTTTACTCGAGCCAGCCGAGCCCGTCGGCCGAGCCGCTTCAAAGTCACACGAGGGATGCCGCCGGGCAGCGCGAAGGCAGACGAGCAACGTGTTGCCGCGTCACGCCGGCGGCGGTTGCGGGCCTCGGATGCGTCCACGGTTCGCAAAGCAAGCGTATGGGCGACGATCATCGTGGCGACCGCACTGGTGATCGCCGTGCAGAGGTTCATGGCAAATCCGGAGTTGCCGCGCGAACTTCCTGAACTCGTTCCGTCTGCCGATTGCCCCGCGCGCTACGCCGCCTTGCTTGATCTTGCGGAACTCGCGCGCCGCGACGGGACCTCTTCAGAGGTTGTGATGCACGGGTTGAACAACGGCGATGGCGCAATGAGCGCATGCCCGCGCATGACCAGCAGCGCAGCGACACGATGATCCGCAGTCTGCCGCGTCTGCTGTTACGCCTCTTCTTCCGGTTCCGCGAGCGTCAACGGAAAGCGGATCGTGAAGGTGGTGCCCACGCCTTCGCGTGACGCGAAGTCGATGTGCCCGTCGAGCACGCGGCACAGTTCCTTGACGATGGCGAGACCCAACCCGGTGCCGGGAATTTCCTCGCCGGCGGCGCGTTCGAATTCGGCAAACACCCGGTCGGCATCGGCGGGCGCGATGCCCACGCCGGTGTCCGACACGCGGATCGACCAGTGCTGCGGACCGGCCGTCAGGAAGTACAGCTCGACCTGACCCGACTTGGTGTATTTGGTCGCGTTGGAAAGCAGGTTGACGGCGATCTGCTTGAGCTTGAGACGGTTCGACGTGACGGCGCGCAGCGCCGGATCGAACGCCGCGCGCAGCGTCAGCCCCTTCTCTTCGATGGACGGCCGCGACGACGCCACAAGCTCCTCGTAGAGTTCATGCAGATCGACCTGTTCGAGCGTGAGCGGCGTACCGTCGCCGAGAATGACCGAGTACTCGACCATCTGTTCGACAAGCGCCTTCATGTCCGCCGCCTGCCGGTTCGCTAGCTGCAACGCGGTATCGGCCTTGGCGGGCACGCGAGCGATCAGTTGCAGCGCCATTGAGAACGAATTCAGGAAGTTGCGCAAATCGTGCACGACACTGCGCGTGATGTGCATGCGCGACTCGTACAACTCGCTGACGAGCCGCTGTTTCAGCGTCAATTCGTGATTGGCGCGCTCCAGCCGACCGGTGTATTCGTCGATCTTGCGGTCGCGTTCGCTGACCACTTCCTTGATCGATGTGAGCGTGACCATGCTCAGCGCTTCTGCGATCAGGCGGCGCGCGCGCTTTTCGTGGAGGCGGGTGAATCCGTTGTCGCGCGTCGCGTACTCGTCGAGTACATCGGCGAGAACCAGGTGGAACAGATCCAGTTCGCGCACCAGTTCTTCGATCCGGTAGCCTTGACGCCAGCGCACTATGCCGTGCTTGCGCGCGTCGCGTTCGATCTCCGTTTCGACGTGTTCCAGATCGTCGACCTCCAGCGCCGCGCACAGGCCGTCGAGAATTTCGGGAAGATGATCGGCGAGTTGCTGATACGTGAGCTTATCGGCTTCAACCAGATCGACGTCGCCAAAAACTGCGTTCATCCATTGTTCGGTCAAACGAACCCGCTCGGCGCGAACGAATTCGGCGAAGTTGCGCAGGGGGCTAACGCGTGTGTCGTTCTTCATGGTGCGGTGGATCTGAGTTCGAGAATGTGCGTGCGCTCCGGTGGCGGCAGCCCATTATCACAGCAAATCGCCCGCGCGGCGTCGAATTTGCGGCCCCGTCCACTCAACCGTTGCGGTCCTTCAAAAAATCGACGAACGCACGTAAGGGCGCGGGCACGTGACGGTGTCCGGGATAGTAGAGAAAGGGCCCCGAGAAGCTCTGCCACCAAGGTTCGAGAACCGGCTGCAATGCACCGCTGTCGAGGTGCGGCTTCAGCATGTCTTCGAACAGGTGAATTACGCCCACGCCCGCAAGGGCTGCGCTAATCACGAGGTCGAGCGCTGCGCCGGGACGCACGAGCAACGGTCCCGACGGATTCAGTTGCACCACTTCGTCGTCGCGCTCGAAGATCCACGTCGGCGTCGCGCCGCCGGCAAACTGGACGCGCAGGCAAGCATGCGTAAGGAGGTCGCGCGGATGCTGCGGGCGTCCGCGTGCCTCCAAATACTCCGGCGCGGCGGCGGTGGCGACGCGTTCCACGCGCGGGCCGATCGGCACCGCGATCATGTCCTGGTCGAGCCGCTCGTCGTAACGGATGCCCGCGTCGCAGCCAATGGAAAGCACGTCGACAAAGCCGTCTTCGACGACCACTTCCACCCGTATGTCCGGATAGGCCTTTAGAAAAGGCGCTATCACACCAGGCAGTCCCATGCGCGCCGCGCTCGCCGGCACGTTCAGTTTGAGCGTGCCGCTCGGCCGGTCGCGAAACACGTTGAGCACGTCGAGCGCCGCTTCCATTTCGCTGAAGAGCGGCGTCAGTTTTTCGAGCAGACGCAGGCCGGCTTCGGTGGGCGCGACACTGCGCGTCGTACGGTTCAACAGGCGCAGACCGAGCTTCGTTTCGAGGCGGCGCACGGCAATGCTCAAGCTCGACGCGGAAACGCCGCTCGTGCGCGCAGCGTCGCGAAAGCCGCCCGCGCGCGCGACTGAAATGAAAGCGGTGAGGTCGTCTAGTTCCATGTCACTGTTCACAAAATTGAACAACCCGTGCACGTTAGCCCGCTTTATTAAACGGTGCAATCCCCGCCATACTGGGCTCACCTACAAAGACAGGAGAGCACCATGACAAACCTCGATATGACAAAGACATTTTTGCTCGGCGGCCGCGAGGTGCGGCGCATGGGCTATGGCGCGATGCAACTCGCGGGACCCGGCGTGTTCGGGCCGCCGAAAGACCGCGACGCCGCGATCGCCGTGCTGCGTGAAGCGGTGGCTAGCGGCGTCAATCACATCGACACCAGCGATTTTTACGGCCCGCATATCACCAACCAGCTGATTCGCGAGGCGCTGCATCCGTATGCCGACGATCTCGTGATCGTCACGAAGCTCGGCGCGGTACGGGACAGCGACGGCGGTTGGCTGCCGGCGCAGGAGCCGGAGGATCTCGAGCGTGGCATACACGACAATCTGCGCAACCTGGGGCTCGACGCGCTCGAAGTGGTGAATATGCGGATGATGGGCGACGTACACGCGCCGAGCGAAGGATCGGTCGAAAGGCAGATCACCGCGCTCGCCGAACTTCAACAGCGCGGATTGATCCGCCATATCGGCCTGAGCAACGCCACGCCGGCGCAGATTGCCGAAGCACAGCGCATCGTTAAGATCGTCTGCGTGCAGAACCACTACAACCTGGTGCACCGCGCCGACGACGCGCTGATCGACGAACTGGCGGCCAAGGGCATTGCTTATGTACCGTTCTTTCCTTTAGGCGGCTTTACGCCGATCCAGTCGTCTGCTCTGACCGATATCGCGGCAACGATCAGCGCGACGCCGATGCAAGTGGCGCTCGCATGGCTGCTGCAGCGCGCGCCCAATATCCTGCTGATTCCGGGCACGTCGTCCGTCGGGCATTTGCGCGAGAACCTGCACGCCGCACAGATCGAGTTGAACGACGAAATACTCGCGAAACTGGATGCCATTGGCCGCGCCGACGCTTAACGCAACGTGTCAACGTCACGTGTTAAGGCCACGTCGCTTCAAACGGAATCCGCAATATGCGCTCGCAGCCACTGGTGAGCCGGATCCCGATGCGACCGTTCGTGCCACAGCATCGCCATTTCGTAGCCCGGCACCTCGACGGGGGGCTGGACCACGCATAGTGCGGCGTTGTCGCGGACCAGCCGCTCGGGCACCATCGCCACGAGGTCGGTGTTGGCAAGCGCGGAAATCATGAAGAGAAAGTGCGGCACCGAGAGCACGACTCTGCGCGAGAGGCCGGCTTTGGCGAGCGCTTCGTCGGTCGCGCCGGCGAATCCGCCGCCGTCGGGCGACACGATTACGTGCTCGAACTTCGAGAATTGCGCGAGTGTCGGCCGCCGTTTCAGGCGCGGGTGACCGGCACGGCCGGCGAGCACGTAACGCTCGGCGAACAGCACTCTTCGTCGCAAACCGGCGGGCGCTCCTTCGCTCGTATGAAAGCCGAGGTCGATCTCGCCCTGTTCGGCCTGCCTTGCGATGCGGGGCGGCGCCGCTTCGACTATGGCGAGCCGTGTGCCTGGCGCCGCCGCGCGCAGGCCCGGCAACGCCGGCAAGACGATGGTCGATTCAGCGTAGTCCGTCGCGGCAACGCGCCAGGTGTGGGCAGCCTGTGCCGGGTCGAACGGACGCGCGGGCGCCACGGCTTGCTCTAATGCCTCCAGCGCTTGCCGCAACGGCTCGCGCAGCGCCTCGGCACGGGCCGTCGCACGCATGCCGCGCGGGCCGGGCAGCAGCAGGGGATCGCCCAGCAGATCGCGAAGCTTGGCCAGATGCACGCTCACGGAAGGTTGCGAAAAATTCAGCCGCTCAGCCGCGCGCGTCACGTTCAGCTCGGCCAGCAAAACGTCGAGCGTCACGAGAAGGTTCAGGTCCAGCTTGCGGAGATTATTCACGATAATACCTGTCATATTAGCAATTCATTTCTAATATACCGTGGCGACGCCTATCGTGTGTTCTTCCAGACATGAAAGAGGCAAGCGCAAATGAACGTTCTCATTGTTTATGCTCATCCAGAGCCACGGTCGTTGAATGGATCGCTGAAGGAGTTTTCCGTCAAGCGCCTGCGCGACGCGGGGCACGCTGTTCAGGTTTCCGATCTGTATGCGATGAACTGGAAGGCGGCGCTGGATGCAGGCGATAGCGTCGCTCACACAACAGGCGATCGCTTCGATCCTTCACGCGCGTCGAAATACGCGTTCGAAAACGGACTGCAAAGCGCGGACATCGCAGCGGAGCAGGCAAAGCTCAAATGGGCAGACGCGGTGATTCTGCAATTTCCGCTGTGGTGGTTTTCAATGCCCGCGATCATGAAGGGCTGGGTAGAGCGGGTCTACGCATACGGCTTGGCATACGGCGTGGGCGAGCACTCGGACGCGCGCTGGGGCGACCGCTACGGCGAGGGAAACTTCGCCGGGAAACGCGCGATGCTCGTAGTCACGACGGGCGGATGGGAATCGCACTATAGTCCGCGCGGCATCAACGGTCCGATCGACGACCTGTTGTTCCCGATCCAGCACGGCATACTGTATTACCCCGGCTTCGATGTACTGCCGCCATTCGTGGTGCATCGCACGAGCCGCATCGACGAACAGAAATATGTCGAAGTGCGCAACGCGCTCGGCGAGCGCCTCGACAATCTCTGGAACACGGCGCCGATACCCTTCCGCGCGCAGAACGGCGGCGACTATCGGATTCCTGAGCTTACGTTGAAGGACGACATTGCACCCGGTCGCGAGGGCTTCGGTGTCCACGTCAAATAGTTGCATTGCGCACGCATGCTCGAAAGCATGCGCTGCGCATCGCGTGATACCAATCTTAGGGTTTACTGAAATTTGGCTGTAAGTCGCCGTTGCTAGAGTCGTCGCTGGATATTGCCGCCCCGCATGGCTTGCGTCGTTGGTATGCCCGCTGGGTTCCCGGACACGTAGAAAGGGAGAGCGACAACATGAGTAAGGCGCGTCTTTGCTGGCTGATCGTAATGATGCTTGTCGCCGCTCCGGCATGGGCCTTTCAGTCCCGTGTCGTGACGATTCCGAGCGCGGCCATGCACAAGTCGCTGGAAGCGACAGTCGTACTGCCCGACAGCTATGGGCGCGGCAACGCGGCTGACCGCTTTCCGGTCGTCTATCTGTTGCACGGCTCGGGCGGCGACTACACCGACTGGACCGCCAATTCGCCCATCGGCAGACTCGCCGACCGTTACCACGTGATACTCGTGATGCCCGATGGCGGCCGCGAAAGCTGGTATATCGACAGTCCGGTCGACTCGCGCAGCCGTTACACGACCTACGTCGGAACCGAGGTCGTGGCGTACATCGACATGCATTTCCGCACCATTGCAACGAAAGAAGGGCGCGCGATCACCGGCTTGAGCATGGGCGGGTTCGGCGCGCTTCACATTGCGCTGGATCGGCCAGACGAGTTCGGGGCGGCGGGAAGCATGAGCGGCGCGGTGGATCCGCGCGGTTGCGAAGATGAACCGGGCATCGACCAGGTGTTCGGCGATCCTGCGAGGCATGCGGACTTCTGGAACGACGAGCCTATCGTCGAGCATGCGCGCAGCTTTGCGAGCGCGCATATTGCGCTGATGATCGACTGCGGAATGAACGATTCACTCGTGCAGTCGAACCGGATGCTGCATGCGCGGCTCATCGAACTGGGCGTGCCGCATCATTATGCGGAGCGGCCGGGCGGCCACACGTGGAAGTACTGGGCCAACGCGGTGCAGTATCAGGTGCAGTTCTTTGCAACTACCTTCAGGCGCAACGGTGGTAGCGCGATAGCCTGACGCTCATGCTTCGTGCCGCGTGTTTGCTCTGATTCGATTTTGATTCGGTGGCCGAACTAATCTTTTCGTTGCGTCAGTCGATGCCGTGAAACACTGCATCATCGGGGCCGAGGTATGCGGGCGGACGCCAGGCAGCGTCGCGCATGGAATGCTGCACCAGTTTTTCGACGCCGAGCAGCACCGCAAAGATCGCCATCCGCACTGGAATGCCGTTATCGGTTTGCCGGAAAATGGCGAGCCGCGAGTCGTGATTGAGGTCGACGCTCAGATCGTTCGCGCCCGGCCGGCTGTCGCGCGGAAGCGGGTGCATGATGAGCGTATCGCTGCCACACACGCTGTCTACCAAGGCCTGGTTGATCTGGAAGTCGGGCGTGTAGCCTTCGAACGATTCGTCGGTAAAGCGCTCTTTCTGAATGCGCGTGGCGTACACCACGTCGGCGCCGCGCAGTCCGGTTGGCAGATCGTGAGTCTGCTCGATCACATGCCCGTTACGCGAAATCTGCTCGATGATGTAGCCCGGCATTTCCAGCATGGGCGGCGAAATCAGCGTGAACTTGATGCCGCGATATAGAGCCAGCAGCTTGACCAGCGAATGCACGGTGCGCCCGTATTTGAGGTCGCCGACGAGCGCGATATGCGCCCCGTCGACGATCTTGCCGAGCCGCGAGAACTCGCGCTGAATGGTGTAAAGGTCGAGCAACGCCTGGCTCGGATGTTCGCCGGGGCCGTCGCCGCCGTTGATCACAGGCACATTGGTCGCGCGCGCAAATTCGGCCACCGAGCCTTGCTCGGGATGACGGATCACGAGTGCGTCGACGTAGCCGCTCATCACGCGGCTCGTGTCGTAGATCGACTCGCCCTTGGCCATGGAAGAAAACGTGAAGCCGGTGGTGTCGCACACCGAACCGCCGAGCCGGCAGAATGCCGCGCCGAAACTCACGCGAGTCCGCGTACTTGCCTCGAAGAACAGATTGCCGAGTACCGCGCCTTCGAGCACGCGCGAGATTTTGCGGCGCCGTGCGATGGGCTGCATGATGTCCGCGACGCGAAACAACGCCTCCACCGAGTCGCGCGAGAACTGGTCGACCGACAGCAACTGTGGCTTGCCTTCCCACAGCATCTGGCTCGCGAGCGACTGCGAATCTACGCTTTGCGTATATCTTTCGCCCGGCTCGCCATGCACGACGATTTCCGACACGAAGCGCTCGACGATCTCCGGCATAGCCCGCGATTCCTGCGAGTCGTCGGGCAACAACCACGTATCCAGCGCCCGGCGGGAGACGCCGATGCGGCCCGCGAAGGTCTCGCGCGTCATGTTCAGGCGGCGCATGGCGTCGCGGAGAAAGGCTTGTTGCGGGACGCTCATGAAGGCACCTGTCGGAAAATGGCTGCGCCGGATATACGCGTTGCGTATATTAGTTCGCTTGTTTTAGAAGTCAAGCCATTTTGTCGGTAGGCGGGGATTTGGCTTGGTCTAGCGCGCGGTTTGTTGGCCAGGAAGGGGTGGATTTGCGTGGACTATCTGGAATCGGCAGCGACAGCTGGCAACACCAGCCGCTGTGGCGTGAGCGTTGGGTGGGCGGCTGGCGGTTCACGACCCATTTCGGTCAGTTGACCTTCTCCGAACCGGTCAGTCGGCTGCAAGGAGTCTTTGAGAACCGGAGTGCTCATAAGCGGACGTTCGCGACTTCACACAAACGGCCACTTGCAGCCACTCGCTGGCGCTCTCGGATGGACGTTCGAACGTCGGCTACGCGGCCAATTCCCGCCGTTGCCGCTGCGCAGCGCGCGGCATGTACGTCGCGCGCAGCCGCTACGGCGCTCGCGATGTACATCGAACGGCACTACGTCGAACGCCACTAAGCCGAACGCGAACCTCAGCACAAACAACAACGCCGCCCCCGTCTACAGCTGGAACGCAATCAACGCGGCAAATGCCACGCGCGTCAATGCAGATCTAGGAGCACCTCTGCCAACTGCCAAAAAGTAAGTTTTGCTGGCTGCGCAAGTTGGGGCGCACGCGTGAAACGGATGTTCCCCGTCCTTGTTACCCCACCACGCTAGCGTGGTTATCTCGTCAGCTGCTTTCCTCATCGTCGGTGAGCTAGTTCTGTCTTCGAAAGCCGATACGCTGCCAGCAACGTGTGGCATGAGGTGGGATGCCGCCGTGTCCCGCGGCCATCGACGCGCTCAGTGGCCGAACGCATCACCGACCGAGCGTCACTTCGTGGCGCCTGCTATCCGGATGTCACGGACAAGAAGGACTTGTAAGCGAATGCTAGATAGCGAACTTCGCCGCGGTGATGACGCAAGCAGCGCGCAACCGAGCCTGATTACGCCTTGTCAAAGAGATCGAGCAACGCATCGAGGCCGGACAGTTCCCAGTCCGGCCTTTGCCCCATTTCCTCGAACGTATTGCCGCTGCGATTGACCCACGCAGTCGGAAAGCCGAAATGGCGCGCGCCGGTTGCGTCCCACGCATTCGACGAGACGAAGAGAATCGACGCGCGCGAAAGACCGAATGCCGATTCAGGAAGTTCGTAGGCGCGATCGTGCGGTTTGTAGATGCGCACAGGATCGACGCTCAGCAGATGATCGAATCGATTGCGCAATCCCGCATGGCCGACCACCGAGCCGATGGAATGCGGCGAGCCGTTCGAGAGAATCGCGAGCCCGAGGCCGCGCTCCCTGAGCCGCGAGAGCGTCTCCGGCACCTCGGGAAAGGGCCGCAGCTTCAAATACGCATCGCAAAGTGCCGCCTTCGTCTCATCGTCCAGATCGAACTTCAGATGCCGCGCCGTATACCGCAATGCATCTTCCGTCGCCTGCTCGAAAGTGACGTAGCGATTCATCAGGCTGCGCAGCCACGTGTATTCGAGCTGCTTTTGCCGCCAGATCGTGCTGATCTCGCGCCCGCGTGCCGGATACCGCTGCTCGCACTGATCGATGACCGAATGCACGTCGAACAGCGTGCCGTAGAGATCGAACGCAATCGCCCTGATGTAATCCATGCTCTCTCCTTTCATTGAACATCCGGATCGAACCGTAGGGCTCAACCGCCCTTTCCTTCCCTGAGCCGCGCGCGATGCGCGGCCACCTTCGCGCGATTCCCGCAGATGGCCATGCTGCACCAGCGGCGTGCATGTCCGCGCGTGTGATCGGCGAACAGCAACGTGCACTTCGGGCCCTCGCAAGCCTTGACGTACGTGAAGTCCTGTTCGCACACGAGCTTCGCCAGCGTCTCGACGATGGGCATCAGCAGCGACTCGGGCGTCGAGTAGCGGCGTTGCATCGTGAATGCAAGCCCGCTCGGCGCGCTCCCGTCCGCGACAATCGCGCCGTGCTGTTCGTCGCGCTGCAGCACGCCATTCAACGCTTCGAGTTCGCTCAGATCCTTCGCCGCGAGCGGCCGCCCCTTTCTCTTCTGCACGAACGATCTGAACCATTCGCGCAGGCCGCGCGCCTTGGCCGCGATCTCGACCAACTCGGCGGGCGCGGTTTGCGAACGCATGTGCGCGAGCACCTCGGCAGGCACCAGTTGCGCCTGTTCGAGCCATGACAGAAGGCCTTCGCCGTCCGCGATCCAGTCGACGGGTTCGTCGACCGGCGTCGCGATCGAGTTGAGGAAATCGAGGCCGGGCGCATCGGCCACGAAGATCGCGGGGAGTGAGCGGTATTCCATTTTTTTAGCCAGCCGTGTATCTGCGATGACTTCATCGTAACCGCCAAAACACCTCTTGACAAGTTACCTCTTCGCTTTGTAACCTCATCAACACTGTTTTAGAGGTTACTAAACGAACCACCTCACCCCCGGAGAAACGACCATGTCCACCATCGCTCATCGCCATATCGACGTCGACGGCTTGAATGTGTTCTATCGCGAAGCCGGTCCTGCAGACGCGCCGAAGCTGCTCTTGCTACACGGCTTTCCGAGTTCCAGCCACATGTTTCGCGACCTGATTCCACTACTGGCCGACCGCTTTCATATCGTCGCGCCGGACCTTCCGGGCTTCGGTCTCTCCGACATGCCGGGCCGCGACAGCTTCGCGTACACCTTCGAGAATATCGCCGGCGTCATCGACCGCTTCACGGAGATGATTGGCTTCGATCGGTACGCCGTCTATGTCTTCGATTACGGCGCGCCGACGGGTTTCCGCCTTGCGCTGAAGCATCCGGAGCGCATCACGGCCATCGTTTCGCAGAACGGCAACGCGTATGAGGAAGGACTGAGCGACGGCTGGAATCCGATCCGCGCCTACTGGCAGGAGCAGACGCAGGCCAATCGCGATGCACTGCGCCCGTTCCTCACGAAGGAAACGACGAAGTGGCAATACACGCAGGGCGTGCATGACGAGTTTGCTGTTTCGCCTGACGGCTACTCGCTCGACGACTACTACATGAGCCGTCCCGGCGCGCACGAAGTGCAGCTCGATCTGTTCGGCGATTACCGCAGCAATGTCGCGCTCTATCCTGCGTTCCAGGCGTACTTCCGTGAGCATCAACCGAAATTCCTCGCCGTGTGGGGCAAGAACGATCCGTTCTTCATGCCGCCGGGCGCGGAAGCATTCAAGCGCGACATTCCGCATGCGGATGTGCGCTTCTTCGACACGGGCCACTTCGCGCTCGAAACGCACGCGGCGCAGATCGCGGCAGCCATCAACAAATTCCTCGCTGACTAAAGCGCAGTCACATCACCGCGTTCATCTACCAAAGGAGAACATCATGCGTGCAATCGTCCTCGAAAAATTCGGCGGTCTCGACAGCCTCGTCTATGCGGAGATTCCGGAGCCGGAACCGCTGGAAAGGCATGTCGTCATCGAGATCAAGGCATTCGGCATCAATCACGCCGAGATGCACATGCGGCGCGGCGAATGGGCCGAAGCGGCGAAGGTGAGCGGCATCGAATGCGTGGGCATCGTGAAGTCGTGCCCGGGCGGCGAGTTTCCCGTCGGCGCGAAAGTGGCCGCGCTGATGGGCGGGCTCGGGCGCACCATCAACGGGAGCTATGCGGAGTTCACGCGCGCGCCGGCGTCGAATGTCGCGCTGATCGAATCCGACCTGCCATGGGCCGAACTCGCGGCGATTCCCGAAAGCTATGCGACGGCGTGGACGACCCTGTTCCGCAACCTTGAAATCAAGGAAGGACAAACCGTGGTGATTCGCGGCGCAACGTCGTCGTTGGGGCAAGCGGCGGTGAATCTCGCCGTCAACGCGGGTGCGAAAGTGATCGCCACGACACGCAGCCGCGAGCGCTTCGCGAAGCTCGAAGGAATGGGCGTGTCGCGCGTCGAACTCGAAGGGCCGGACCTCAGCAAGCGGATCGCGGGAGCGAAGCATATCGATGCCGTGCTCGACCTCGTCGGCAACAGCACGATTCTCGATTCGCTCGCGATGCTCCGACGCGGCGGGCGCGCGTGCCTTGCGGGCTGGCTCGGCGGACTGGCGCCGATCCCGGATTTCAACCCGCTCCTGCAGATGTCGAGCGGCGTGTATCTGACCTTCTTCGGGAGCTTCGTGTTCGGCACGCCGGGCTTTCCGCTTTCGGATGTGCCGCTGCAGTCCATTGCAGCGGATATCGCGGCGGGCCGTTTCAATGCGAAGCCCTCGCGCGTGTTCTCGTTCGACGAGATTCACGAAGCCCATCGCGTGATGGAAGCCAACGAAGCGAACGGCAAGATGGTCGTCGTTCATTGAGCCGGGAGAAACCACATGTCCACTAAAGCCGCCATCGTCACGGGCGCGAGTCAGGGGATCGGGCGCTCGACGGCGATCCGCCTCGCACGCGATTTTCATTCGATCGTGCTCGTCGCACGTAATCGCGCCAATCTCGAAGAGACCGCCGACGCGGTTCAGAAGGCCGGCGCAAAGACGATCGCCATCGACATCGACCTCGCACGGCCCGAAGCCGCGCAACACGTCGTCGACGAAGCGCTCGCCGTGTTCGGCCGCATCGACGCGCTGCTCAATATCGCGGGCGCGGTGCCGCAGATCGATCTGTTCGACATGACCGACGAACAATGGGACGCCGGCCTCGCGCTAAAGCTCCACGGCGCGCGCAGGCTGACGGTCGCGGCATGGCCGTCGCTCAAGCAGTCGTCCGGATCGGTCGTGCTGATGTCGGGGAACTCCGCGCTGTTTCCGAAGGCGCCGTATGCGGCCGTCGGCACGATCAACGCGGCGATCGTCGCGCTGGCGAAGGCGTTTTCCGATCGCGGCATCGCGGATGGCGTGCAAGTCAATAGCGTCCTTCCCGGCCCGGTAATGACCGGCCGCCGGCGCTCATATCTCGAGCACTGGGCGCCCCTGCACGACATGACCGTGGAAGAAGCGACGGCGCGTTTCCCCGACGAAGCCGGCATCGCGCGTTACGGCACGCCGGAAGAAATCGCGGAGTTGATGGCGTTCCTTGTCTCGCCCGCGGCCAAATGGATGACCGGCAGCACGCTGCGCATGGACGGCGGCGAGGTCAAATCGGTCTGAAGGGAAGAAGCCAAAGGCCGGACGGATGCCCGACCTTTGGCGCTTACCGCGACATCGCGCCCAAAGCCGGATTGGAACTCGCGATGTAGCGAGCGAAGTGAACGATGATTCGCGCGGCAGGCCAATCGAATCAACGATACCGACGTCGACTTTCCGACCGTCGATTGATCCATCCGTTCATCCGTTAGCACATTGGAGAAAGTCATGTCTCAGATCGACAATTCGATACTTTGATTCTTGGAAGTGGCCAGGGCGGCAAACTTCTGGCGTGGCATCTGGCGCGCGCCGGACAGCGTGTCGCCGTGGTCGAGCGGTAATGGGTTGGAGGCTCCTGTCCGCCGTCGCCTGTCTCCCCAGCAAGAACGAAATCTGGAGCGCGCGTGTCACGCATCTGGCGCGGCATGCCGCCCATTTCGGCGCGATGACGGGACCGGTCTCCATCGACATGGCAAAGGTTCGCGATCGCAAGCGCGGAATGGTGGAGCGGGAGGTCGCGTTTCACGTGCAGGCGTATGCGGCGAGCGGCGCGGAACTCATCATGGGCGTCGGTCGGTTCGTCGGGCCCAAGACCATCGAAGTGCGGCTCAACGATGGTGGTACCCGTACGCTCGGCGGTAATCAGGTCGTGGTGAACGTCGGCACGCACGCCGCGATTCCGGACGTGCCCGGCCTGCAGGCGGCCGACCCGCTGACGCACATCGGCGCGCTGGAGCTCGATCGCGTGCCGCCGCATCTGATAGTGTTGGGCGGCGGTTACATCGGCGTGGAGATGGCGCAGGCGTATCGGCGGTTCGGGAGTCGCGTGACGGTCGTCGAGCGCGGCGCGCGCCTGATGGCCCGAGAGGACGCGGACATTGGCGAAGAGATGCTGCGCATCCTCCGGGCGGAAGACATCGACGTGATACTCGATGCGCAGACGATCCGCGTCGAAGGCCATTCTGGAATGCAGGTGCGCGTCGTCGTGCGGACGCCTTCGGGCGAGCAGGTCGTGGAGGGCAGCGACATTCTGGTTGCGGCGGGGACGCGTGCCGAATACAGCCGGTATCGGCCTGGAACTGGCGGGCGTGCAATTCGACGAGCGCGGCTATATTGGCGTGAACGATCGCCTTCAGACATCGGCGGTCGATGTTTGGGCGATCGGTGAGGTGGCAGGAAGCCCGCAGTTTACGCATGTCTCCGTCGACGATTTCCGGATCGTGCGCGACAACATGGCGGGCGCATATCGCAGCACGGGTGACCGGCTGGTTCCATACACGCTGTTCACGGATCCGGCTCTAGCGCGCGTCGGCCTAAACGAAACGGAGGCAATGCGCTTGGGGCTTGCCGTGCGCATTGCAACGCTACCGATGAGCAACGTCCTGCGCACCGAAGCGACTGACGAAACGCAGGGCTTTATGAAAGTGCTTGTCGGTGCGGATGACGATCGTATCCTCGGCTTCACGATGATCGGCTCGGAAGCAGGCGAAGTGCTCGCGGCGATGCAGACTGCAATGATCGCCGGGCTGCGGTCACTGGTATTTCGCTTCCTGGAAGCGGCCAGTCGGCAGTGCCTGCTCCCAACCGTAAGCGGACGTCCAGGTCGAGTGGCGCACCGCGGAGCGCGCCTCACGAATTGCCCGGTTCTGGTTCGGGCTGGCGTCCCGTCAGGATTTGATGAACTCCAGAAGGTCGGGGTTGAGGACGTCCGCGTGGGTGGTCAGCATTCCGTGCGGAAAGCCCGGGTACGTCTTCAGCGCACCGTTGGCGAGCACGTCGACCGCGCGAGGCACCGAACTGGCGAACGGGACGATCTGGTCGTCTTCGCCATGCATGACAAGTACCGGCACAGTGATCTTCCTCAGATCTTCGGTGTAGTCCTCCAGCCATGAGGATACGGTCTCGTAGTGGGCCTGGGCGCTGCCGGCCATCCCCTGGCGCCACCAGTTCGCGATCACCGCCTCAGACGGCTTGGCGCCCGGACGGTTGAATCCATAGAACGGACCCTCCGGGACTGCCCGATAAAACTCCGACCGGTTGCCAAGCACGCCAGACTTGACCGCGTCGAACCACTCCCGCGGCTGACCTGCAGGGTTAGCGTCGGATTTCACCATGTTCGGCGTCAACGACGCTACCAGCACGGCCTTGGCGACCCGCTCCTGGTGGCGGGCGACGTAACGGGCCACCTCGCCGCCGCCAGTGGAATGCCCGATGTGGATCGCGTCGCGAACGTCGAGACGTTCGGTCAGCGCAGCGAGGTCGGCGACCCAGTGGTCCATGTCGTTGCCGGTGCCGACTTGCTCGGACCGACCGTGCCCGCGCCGGTCATGGGCGATTACTCGGTAGCCGTGTTGAAGGAAAAACATCATCTGGGCGTCCCAGTCGTCGGCAGACAGGGGCCAGCCATGGCTGAAGATGATCGGCTGACCGGACCCCCAGTCCTTGTAGAAGATCTTTACGCCGTCCGGAGTGGTGATCGTAGGCATCGCTGCTACCTCCTATAAGAGATTGATTCAAGGGTTAGTGCTCCGCGAGGCAGAAGGCTGCCGGCGGCTTCTTGCGAAGTTTTATTTCATGCGCATCCGCAAATGAGGGACGGGAGCGCGCTCTGCGACGCTGCGATGGATCTCTACGTGTCCTTCGGCGCCGCGCCCTTGCTCCTCGCGCTAGATGCGTCGAGTAAAAGGATCGGCCTATGATTGAGCACTCGGAATGCGGTGGCCGCGTCAGCGAGAACTTCCTGGGCGTTTGGCTCGTCGATATTGCTGCCGTTGCAATATAGGCACCGCTTGCCGTGATGACAAAGACTTTCTATGATTTGAGCTATGCCTCCAAGGCATACAGGAGAGCCCATGGAACTTCGCCATCTGCGATATTTCATCGCGGTTGCGGAGGAAGGAAGTCTGTTGACAGCCGCGCAACGACGGCTACACACGTCGCAGCCGTCGCTGAGCCGGCAGATTCGCGACCTTGAATTTGAAGTGGGTGTGAAATTGCTGGAGCGCCAGGCACGCGGCGTGGCGCTTACCGCTGCCGGGAAAATTTTCCTTGATCACGCGCGTCTCGCGCTGCTTCAAGTCGAAGCTGCGATCGACGGCGCACGGCGTGCGGAACAGCCTGGAAAACCCAGGTTGGCCATGGGCTTCCTTGCGGGGCAGGAAGTCGTATGGTTACCGCACGCGCTGCGCATCCTCCGCGAAGAGGCACCGGATGCCGAGATCACACTGTGCAGCCAGTCTTCTCCCGAACTCGCTCTTGGGCTGATGCGAGGAAAACTGGACGTCGCTTTCCTTCGTCCCGAGAGACAGACCGTTGGCCTCTCATTCAAAGTTTTGGCAAAGGAGCCGCTAATCGCCGTACTGCCGGCAGACCACCGGCTGACTTCGCGCAAGAGAATGCGGCCGGAGGATCTCGCCAGCCAGATCTACGTCAGTTCTTCCAGGACTTCTCCCGTGCTGGAATCCGTCATTCAGCAGTACGCATCGAGTGTCGGCATAACGCTCAAGGCGGGATACGAGGGCGAGAACCTCCCTTCCGCCATGTCGCTCGTTACGTCAACTGGGGGCATGACGCTTATCCCGCTATATGCTCAGAATATGCTGGCGCCAAACGTTGTTGCAAGAGCGCTTGCAGGCGTCCCTCCGACGATTGATCTCGTCTTGGGATACAGCGATGCAAATACAAACCCGTTACTTCTTCGGCTGTTATCGCGCGCGGACGAGTTGGTCGCAAGTGTTCAAGATCAAAGCATCATTCGCTATGCCGTCTAGTTCATGGACGCCGGCTCAGTCACTTCGAGATCGAATGGCCGTTTTATTTGACAGGCCGTCGTCTGAATCTCAGAGTCGCACGAGACGCGAATGACACTTTCTCGCAGGAGTGAGGCAGTGCCGACCGCAATTCGCTCGCCGCAAACCGGTCATTGAACGGGGGTGCATGAGACCGTGGCCATTGAAGCTGGACGACTGCCTCAATCGTCCGTTCCTGGCCGCACACAGCCTTTCACCATCCGGCGCAACCCAAGCGCTCTCAAACTCCGGCAAATCCAATGAATTCGCATCACAAATCCGGTGAGTCCAGTTTATGGGTTCTGAGTCACCAACCTATCCCGTTTCCCTGCAATTTTGAGCCGCGCTTTCCCAATCCGCCGCGGCCCCGGTTACACTGCGCTTCATGCGCCTTCGCCAAACACTCCGACTCTGCTCGTCGACCACGACCCGGTCCGCTTTCGCAAGCGTTGCGAATGCGCACGCGCGCCGTTCGCTCGTTGCCTCGCAGAACGGCGAGCAGTTGAGCCGTGAGTTCAGCGTTAAAGCCAAAAACCAGCCGCTCATCTGACCGGAGCACGCTGTTCCGTCAGATGCGACGGAACGGCGGATCAAGCGCTTCAACGGTTCTTCCTGTCTTTCTCCTTCGCATGCTGCCGGAATCGATACGGTCGCTCATCGACGTAAGAGGAAAGACATGTCCATTTTTTCGGGTATCTGGGTTCCGCTCATCACGCCTTTCGCCGACGCCGCGGTCGATCACGCCGCGCTGCGTGCGCTCGTGCGCCGCTATGCCGACGCGGGCATAGCCGGGATTGTCGCGTTAGGCACGACCGGGGAGCCGGCTGCGCTCAGCACCGCCGAGCAGGACGCCGTGCTCGCAACGATCCTCGACGCGGCGCAAGCGGGCGGCGCGCGTGCCGACGCAAGCACCGATGCCAAGCCGGCATTGCCCGTGGTCGTCGGCGTTTCCGGCAATAACACGCAGAGCATGCGCGAGCGCATCGCGCAGTTGAATTCGCTGCCGGTTGCCGGTGTGCTGATGGCCGCGCCTTATTACATCAGGCCGTCGCAGGCAGGCATCGTCGGACACTTCACGGCGCTTGCCGATGCGAGCGAAAAGCCAGTCGTGCTCTACGACATTCCGTATCGAACCGGTGTGCGGCTAGAACTAGACACGCTGATGACGCTTGCCGCGCATCCGCGCATTCAGGCGGTAAAAGATTGCGCGGGCTCGCTCGACACCACACTCGCGCTGATTCGCGACGGTCGTTTGCAAGTGCTTGCAGGCGAAGACATGCAGATGTTCAACACAATGTGCCTTGGCGGCAGCGGAGCGATTGCCGCATCCGCGCATGTGCAGCCCGAGCGGTTCGTCGCGCTGTATCGCGCGCTCGCGGCCGGCGCGCTGGAGGAAGCGCGTCACATTTTCCACGCGCTCGCGCCGCTGATCGACACGCTGTTCGCGGAACCGAATCCCGCGCCGGTCAAAGCGATGCTCGCTTCGCAAGGCCTGATACGCGACGAACTCCGCCTGCCGATGACGCGCGCGAGCGAAAAACTGGTGGAGCGCCTCGCCGCATTGGAAACGGCTTGAGCGAAGCGAGCCGCCGCGGACCGCGTATTTGAGATGCTTCTTGCGGCGGCAAGGCGATAATCGGCGCCCTCTATCGATTACCGCCGCCGGCATCTGCCCGGTCGATGCCGAATGCAGTCAGTTGAGTTAGCCCGTTTCATGTCCGCTTCACATACGACGCCAGCGCGCGCTGCGCTGCGCCATGCGCGCATTGTGCTTAGTTCGCGGCGGGGCACGCGCTGATGTCGTCCGTGTATCGCGCACACACTCGGCTCGCTAGCGGTTCCGTCGGCCTCGTCACCCGCCGGTTTGCGCTGACGCGCGCGCTCGGCGCCGCCGGTGCGGCCGCGGTTCTTGCGCTGGTTGCGGGTATCGCAATCGGCGTGCACTGGTCCGCGCGCGATGCGTCTGGAATGCAGACGGCGAACCGCATCGAGCGCGATTATGCGATCGACCAGCTCGGTAAGCTCAATGCGTCAATGGCGCAGATCGAGCCGCGCATCGCGCGTCTGAGCGCGCAAGTCGGTGCGTTGCGGGACTTCGAAGCGCGTCTGAATACGCCGCGCTCGGCGCCGGTTGCGCAGGGCGCGCCGGTTCCTGCATCGCCCGCTTCGGGCGGCGATGGCGACGCAACCGATAGCGAAGGCGAGGGCGGTCCGTCTCTGCCGCCGCGTCGGTGTAGCAGCGTCATGCGGCATCTGGGTGCGCGCGCGGATGCAAAAGACACCGGCGAGCAGATCGATTGCATGGCCGCCACGCTGCGTGCACTCGAACGGCAGACCGCCGCGCACGCGATGGCCTATGCTGCATTTCCCGGCCGCATGCCCGCCGACGGCGCGCGTTTCGGTTCGCCGTTCGGCAACCGCGTCGATCCCTTCACGCATCGGCTGAGTTTTCATCCGGGTCTCGACCTGGTCGCCAGAACGGGCGTGCCGATACTGGCCGCGGCAGGCGGCCGCGTGGTGCTCGCTGGCGAGAAGTCCGGCTATGGCAACGCGGTCGAAATAGACCATGGCAACGGACTCATGACGCGCTACGGCCACGCGTCGCGCATCGTCGTGCATGTCGGCGATCTGGTGCTGCCGCGTCAATATATTGCCGACGTCGGATCGACCGGACGCTCGACGGGTCCGCATCTGCACTTCGAGGTGCTGGTCAACGGCGCGCCCGTCGATCCCGCGGCCTATCTCGCGCTTTTCGCCCCTGCATCTCATGGCTGATCCCATTCTTTCGCGCCATGTCGACGCTCTGACGCGTCGCGCTTACGCGCTTGCGCCGGCGCGCTCTGTGCGTTTTCGCATCGCCGTATGGGCGCTGGTTTGCACGCTCAGTGCGCTCGCTGGCGGAGCGGGCGTGGTCATCGGCCAGACGCGCGGCAGCGGTAGGCCGCTCACGCAATGCCCCCCGGCTTCCGACGATCAGCGCGCAGAGCAGATCGAGCTGGCCCGCGCGCGCCTTGCTTTAGCGCAGGAGTCGGCGGCGCGCGCAGCAGTGCAGAAAACGGCCGATAGCGCCGCTGCCGACGTCGCGCGGCTCAACGAAGAATTGCAGTTCCTGCGCGGCCAGAAGAGAAGCGCGCCGCCCACACAGACACTCGGGCAGACCGCGGCGTCTCGTCGCTAGCCGCCACTAGAAGCCGACGCGGCATCGAAATGATCCACGCGACACACCTCTACATTTCCGGAGTACTTATGTTCAGCAAGAAAAAAGCCGCGGGCATCCAGCAAACGAAGCTCGCCACACTGATCGCGCACGACGTGCGCATCGCGGGCGATCTTCAATTCACCGACGGACTGCGCCTCGACGGTCACGTGAAGGGCAACGTCAGCGGCGAGCCCGGCGGCCAGACGCTGCTCGTGCTGAGCGACCGGGGATCGATTGAAGGCAATGTGCACGGCTACGACGTGATGATCAACGGCAAGATAGTCGGCGACGTGATTGCCGACCATTTCGTCGAGTTGCAGGTCAATGCGCATGTGACGGGCAACATCTACTATCAGCAATTGCGCATGGATTGCGGCGCGACGGTGGACGGCAAGCTCACGCGGCACGACGTCGCTCACGCGCCGGCATCGCTTACCTCGATAGCCGACGTCGCGCGCGACTGAATCTGATCTCATCAAAGCAGCAACAGGCGTTCGCCGATTGCGCCGTTTAGCAGACCTCCGCCGTCACCGCGGTTCCCCGCAGGAAATCGCCGAAGTCGTCCGCCGTCAGCGGCTTGCCCAGCAGGAAGCCTTGCATCTCGTCGCACCGCATCGCCTTGAGCATGTGCAGTTGCGTTTCGGTTTCGACGCCTTCGGCCACTACATCCATTTCGAGCGAATGTGCGAGTGCGATGATCGCCGAGACAATCGCGCTACCTTCGGCACCGTGCGCATCGAGACCGTTGGTGAAGAAGCGGTCGATCTTCAGTTGCTTCACGCGAAACCGTTGCAGATACGCGAGGCTGGAATAGCCGGTGCCGAAATCGTCGATTGCGATTTCAAAGCCGCTTGCCTGGAATTCCCGAAGCATGTCGATGGTTCGCGCCGCGTCATGCATTGCCACCGTTTCGGTGATCTCGAACATGATCTGTTCGCATCTGACGCCCTCTGCCTTCACGATATCGAGCATGGTCGGCACGAGATCCGCCTGCAATAGCTGGCGCGGTGACAGATTGATCGCCACCTTGACCGGCGGCAGGCCTTGCGCGGCCCAGCGGCGAATCTGCCGGCACGCCTCGCGCAATACCCAATAGCCGATCTGCACGATCTGCCCGGAGCGCTCCGCAATCGGAATGAATTCGAGCGGAGCAAGCGTGCCGAGTTGCGGATGGTGCAAACGGATCAGCGCTTCAGCACCGGCAAGCGACTCGCTCTTGCCGTCGAATTTGGGCTGGAAGTGCAGCGTGAAATGACGCTCCGCCAACGCCTCGCGCAACGCGTTCTGGATTTGCAGCGTGCGGGTCGCGGCTTCGTTCATGCTGCGTTCGAAGAAGCGGTAGGTGCTGCGGCCGGCGCGCTTCGCTTCGTACATTGCGGCGTCCGCATGCTTGAGCAGCGTGTCGACCGTGTCGCCGTCCTCGGGAAACAGTGCAATGCCGATGCTCGGCATCACCTGAAGCGGTTGTGAGTCGGCCCATGTATCGCGCCGCATGCGCTCGAGCACACCTTCGGCGAGCGCGGCCGCGTCGTTGCGCGAAGCCAGGTTCTCCGACAGCACCACGAATTCGTCGCCGCCGAGGCGCGCGACGGTGTCGCCGGCGCGCACGCAAACCAGCAGGCGTTGCGCGAACGCGGACAGTACCTGGTCGCCAGTCGAGTGGCCGAGGGAGTCATTGATCGTCTTGAAACCGTCCAGATCCATGAAGAGGATCGCGAAGAGCGAGCGTTGCCGGCGCGAGGCATGAATCGCGCGCTCGATGCGATCGGTCAGCGTGGCGCGGTTCGGCAGTCCGGTCAGCGTGTCGAGCGTGGCGAGACGCAGAATCTGCCCGTTGAGTTTCGACACCGCGCCGACGAGAAAGCTCGTGCGCGCATCGAAACGCGAGAGCAGCAACGTGACGATCAGTATCGCGAACGTGAACAGGATCACCGAAGTGGCGAGCCATGCGGCATTCACGCCGGCCGCCGCGCCGCAGATCGCGTCTGGCGCGAACTCGGCGGCGGCCATGCCGGCGTAATGCATGCCGCTGATCGCGACGCCCATTACGAGGGCTGCGCCGAAGCGCTTGCGCAGCACGTGTCGTGCGTCGTCGTTACTGAGCGCGCGCGCCATCCACAGCGCGGCCGTTGAAGCGCCCACGGCAATCGCGAGCGAAGCAGCGAACCACGCCGGCCGATAGCCGATGCCGGGCGACATGCGCAAAGCAGCCATACCGCTGTAGTGCATGCCTGCGATGCCTGCGCCCATGAAGGCGCCGCCCGCCAGCAGACGCGTGGCTGTAATTCGAACCTGAGTGGTGAGGCACAGAGCGAGATACGACGCGCCCATAGCCAGTGCGAGTGAATAGGCCGTGTCCGCGAAATCGTAGCCGAGCGGAATGGGCAGCGAAAATGCCAGCATGGCCACGAAGTGCATCGACCAGATGCCGACGCCGAGCGCCGCCGCGCCGCCCATGCGCCAGACGTGCCGCAACCGCGGCGACGCCAGCACGAAGATGCGTCCCGTGAGATCGAGTGCCGTGTACGACGCGAGCGTCGCCACGACAAACGACATTGCCACTAGCCAAGGGTTGTATGAGCTCTGCATGTAAAGTCCAACCGCAACGGAAAAGCGGCTGAACCTGTTATCGACACATCGGGACGTTTATTTAATTATTTTCAATGTGTTAGTGACGGTGTCGTGCTCTGGCCGCGAGGCTTCCGGCCGGAAAGCCAGTCGCCTCGCGAGTGCCTGTCAGACGGTTTTCCCCGCAGCGGCCGGGAACGGCAAGTCGTAAAGCCGTTTGCCCGTGGCTGCAAAAATCGCGTTGGCAACCGCCGGTCCAACGGGCGCGACACCGGGCTCGCCGACGCCCGTCGGTGCTTCGCCCGACTGCACGATATGCACCTCGACCTTCGGCATTTCGGCGATTCGCAGCACCTGATAAGAGTCGAAATTGTTCTGCTCGACCTTGCCGTCTTTCAACGTAATCGCGCTGTGCAACGCCGCGCCGAGGCCAAAACCGATCCCGCCTTCCATCTGCGCCGCGATTACGTCCGGATTGATCGGCGTGCCGCAATCCACTGCACAGACAACGCGCTCCACTTTCACGTTGCCGTCCTGATCGACGGAAACCTCGGCCACTTGCGCGACGAACGTCTTGAACGCTTCGGCGACGGCGATGCCGCGCCCGCGGCCCTTAGGCAACGGTTTGGCAGGATCCCAGCCGGCTTTCTGCGCGGCGAGTTCGAGCACGGCACGCATGCGCGGTTCGTGCGCGAGCAGATCGCGGCGGAAAGCGAACGGGTCCTTGCCTGCGGCGTGCGCGGCTTCGTCGATGAATGCCTCGACCGCAAATGCCGTATGCGAGCTGCCGACCACGCGCCACCACAGCACCGGCACACCGGTCTGGGTGGTCGTCAGTTCGACCGAGATGTTCGGAATCGCGTAGGCCAGGTTGGCGGCGCCCTCGACCGAGGTCGCGTCGATCCCGTTTTTCACCATGACGCTCGCGAACGGCGTGTCGCCGAGGATCGACTGGCCGACAATGCGGTGCCGCCAGCCGACGAGCTTGCCGTCCGCTGTCAGCCCTGCGTCGAGTTTGTGGAAATACATGGGCCGATACAGGCCGCCGTGGATGTCGTCTTCGCGGGTCCATTGCAGCTTGACCGGCGTGCCGTTCGCGCCCAGCGCCCGAGCGATCGACACGGCCTCGACGATATAGTCCGAGCGCGTATTCGCACGCCGGCCGAAGCTGCCGCCCGCATACAGCGTGTGAATCTTCACCTGCTGCGGATCGAGCCCGGCCGTGCGCGCGGCATTCGCCTGGTCGACGGTCTGGAACTGATCACCGGCCCAGATCTCACAGCTGTTGGCCGTGAGCTTGACGACGGCGTCGAGCGGCTCCATCGGCGCGTGAGCGAGATACGGGAACGAGTACGATGCGGAGATTTTCTTCGCCGCGCCCGAGAGCGCCTGCTCCGCGTTGCCGTCCTTGCGGGCGGATGCGCCCGGCTGCTCGGCGAGCCGCCGGTATTCGGCCATGATGGCGTCCGAGCTGCGCTTTTCCGCCTTCGAATCGTCCCATTCGACCTTGAGCGCATCGCGGCCCTGTTTCGCCGCCCAGAAGCCCTTTGCGATCACCGCGACGCCGCCCGGCACCTGCACGACCGACACGACGCCGGGCACTGCCTTGGCCGCCGATGCATCGAACGACTTGACCGTTGCGCCGAAGAGCGGCGGACGCTGCAGCAGCGCGACCAGCATGCCGGGAAACGTGACGTCGAGCGTGAACTGCGCGGTGCCGTCGGTTTTCGGCGGCACGTCGACGCGCGGCAACTGATGGCCGATCAAACGGAAATCTTTCGGCGATTTGAGCGCAACCTTCTGCGGCACCGGCAGCCGTGCAGCGGCCGACGCGAGCGAACCGTAGGTTGCGCTGCGGTTCGTGGCCGCGTGATGCACGCTGCCGTCGCGCGTCACGAGTTCCGTTGCGGGCACCTGCCATTGCGCCGCGGCGGCCGAGACCAGCATTGCGCGCGCTTTCGCTCCCGCTTCGCGCAGTTGCATCCACGAGTTCGCCATGGCCGAGCTGCCGCCCGTGCCCTGCATCGTGCCGAAGGCCAGATTCGCGTAGCGCTTGGCGTCGGCGGGCGCGCTTTTGACACGTACGTCCTGCCAGTTCGCGTCCAGTTCCTCGGCGACGATCGTCGCGATACCGGTGTACGCGCCTTGGCCCATCTCGACGTGCTTCGCGATGACGGTCACGCTGTTGTCCGGCGCGACCCGCAGAAAGGCGTTGGGAGCAAACGTCGCGTCGGGCATGGTGGCCGCGAGCGCGCGGCGGCCCATGCCGGCCCACTCGAAGCCGATAGTGAGGCCGATGTTCGCGCCGACGGCAGCCACGGCGCCGGCTGCTTTGAGGAAGGTCCGGCGCGACGGGCGCACTGCGTCGGTGAGATCAGATCCGGTCGTCATGGTCAGGCCTTCAGGGTAGCGGCGGCTTCGTGGATGGCCGCGCGTATGCGGGAGTAAGTTGCGCAGCGGCACAGGTTGCCGTTCATTGCAGCGTCGATGTCCGCGTCGGTGGGCGTGGCATTGTGTTCGAGCAAGGCTGTGGCCGACATGATCTGTCCGGACTGGCAGTATCCGCACTGCGGCACCTGCAACTTGACCCATGCGGCCTGGATCGCCTTCGCAGGCCGGCTTTCGATACCTTCGATGGTCGTGATGCGCTTGCCCGCCACGGCGGCGAGCGGCAGCACGCACGAACGCGTGGCCTCGCCTTCGAGATGAACCGTGCAGGCGCCGCATTGCGCCATGCCGCAGCCGAACTTGGTGCCGTGCAGGCCGGCGTTCTCGCGAATGGCCCAGAGGAGCGGCGTGGTGGGATCGGCGTCGAGCGTGACGTTCTTGCCGTTCAGGACAAACGATGTGGACATGGAACCTCTCCGTGGGGAAAGCCCGAACTTGGCGCCGGGTGTACGCGGCAGTGTGAACGACGGCTGGGCGTTCTGCTTACACAATCCTGCAAAAATATTGAACAATTCTGCAAATCCAACGAGCCGGAGGTGGCAGTCCGGCAGCGGTTGAGTATGCTCGCTTCCGTCAACGGAGTTCAATGCACATGAATCTGGCTTCTTCCGGGATGGATCCCTCGGCGTCGCGCGAAGCGGCACGCCGCGAACTGGCTGCGCTCGTCAGCCGGTTCGCCCCAGTCGACGGCGCGCATCAGACGGCGATTCCCTCGCTCGCTTTCTACCGGTACTCGGCGCCCGCCGATCTCGGCTGCGGCGTGACGAACTCAGCGTTCGTGTTCGCGGCCCAAGGGGCCAAGCGGGTCGTGGTCGCGGGGCAGGCTTACGACTACGATCATCTGCATTGCCTCGTGACGTCCGTCGATCTGCCGATGACGTCGCAGGTCACGCGAGCGTCGTCCGAAGCGCCTTATTTATGCGTGAAGCTCACGCTCGATCCGCAGGCCATCGCGGAACTGGCGACGCAGTTGTGTCTGCCGGAACCGGGGGCCGTCTCGGCGGGCGAGGGCATCGCGGTGGGCTCGCTGTCGGCACCGGTTTTCGACGCGGCGCTGCGGCTCGTGCGATTGCTCGATACTCCGGATGACATTCCGGTTCTCGCGCCGCTCATCGAAAAGGAACTGCTCTACCGGTTGATGACGAGCGAGCAGGGCAAGCGGCTCAGGCACATTGCCGTGAATGGGAGTCAGACCTACCGGATCGCGCGCGCGATCGAGTGGATCCAGAATCACTACACCGAGATCTTGCGGGTCGAGATGCTGGCGCAAGAGGTGAACATGAGCGTGTCGTCGTTCCATCATCACTTCAAGAACGTCACGACGCTGAGTCCGCTGCAGTATCAGAAGCAACTGCGGCTTCACGAAGCCCGCAAGCTGCTGCTTGGACAGAAGGGAGATGTCGGGTCGGTGGCTGTCCGGGTTGGGTATGACAGCCCTTCGCAGTTCAGCCGCGAATATAGCCGGCTGTTCGGGGCGCCTCCGCTTCGCGATGTCGTGCAGTTGAGGCGCCGCAACGGCGTGGGATATGGGGAGTAGTTTCTTGGGCTTGCCGGCTCATGTTGAGCCCTTCAACTCGAAGATGCTGTCGATCTCGACGGGGATGCCCATTGGCAACGTGTGCACGCCAAGAGCGCTTCGCGCAGGCAGCTTGCTCTGGCCGAACAACGTCAGCAGAAGGTCGCTCGCGCCATTGGCCACTTGTGGATGCTGCGTGAACGATTGTTCAGCACGCACGTAGACAGTCAGCCGGCTGCATCTGTCTACGTTGTCGAGCCCGCACGCCTGATCGACGCAGGCGAGGATCATCAGCATGGTCAGACGCGCCGCGTGCTGTGCCCTTTCGACCGGCATGTCGCCGCCGACAATGCCGACCATCGGCTTGCCATCCTCGAACGGACCGAGACCGGAGACGTAGAGCTGATTGCCTGAGACGGATACCGTTCGATAGGAGCCGAGGGGGTTGATCGGCGGCGGCAACTGGAGCCCCAACTGCGCGAGGCGTTCGGATACGTTCATGTGTGGCTCACGGTAATGTGGAATGACGATAGAGGCGACTACAAGTTGCGCTTCGCCTGTTCGTCGAACCTCAGGCTACAGCGCGCCTCGTCCTTTGAACACCTGCGGCCAGTCATTTATTCCCGCTCATGTTCAACCATTCGGTCGGTGGTGCGGATTGGGAGATCGCACTCCCGGATCCGAGGGCACGCAGTCGCCGCTACGCGGCGATGCGGCCATTCGATTAAGGCTGATCAACCGCCGTCGGCCGAGACGCGGGCCGATTCGCTTATCAATGCGCCGCTATAGGTGTTCTCGCTCGCCGGACTCGCGTGACGAGCCGCATGCGCGCGACGCATTGGCTTCAGCACCAGGAGCGCGAGCAGCGCGGAGGCTGCTGCCATGCCGGACGCAAGCATGAAGACGGCATGCCAGCTGCCGGTTGCCGCCGTAATGACGCTGGTGAACGGCACGAGCAGCGCAGCCGTGCCTTTTGCCGTATAGAGCAGGCCCGCATTCGTAGCCGCGAATTTTGGTCCATACGTATCGCCGCACGTGGCGGGGAACAGGCTGTAGATCTCGCCCCACGCGAAGAACACGATGCCGGTCAGCACGACGAACGCCACCGGGCTCTGGCCGTATTTCGACAGCGCCAGAATGCCGACCGCTTCGATCGCGAATGCGATGAACATCGTATTTTCCCGGCCGATGCGATCCGAGATCCAGCCGAAGAACGGCCGCGTCAAACCGTTCAGCACGCGATCGATCGTCAATGCGAACGTCAACGCAGGCAGCGTCAATCCGAGCAACGAAACTGGAGAGTCGTGCAGGCCGAAGTCCTTTGCGATCGGTCCGAGTTGCGCGGTGGCCATCAGGCCGCCCGCAGCCATCATCACGAACATCAGGTACATGACCCAGAACACCGGCGAGCTGACCACTTCGCGCGGCGTGGCGTTGTAGACCACGCGTTTGATCGTGCTTTTTGCGGTGGCGAGCAGACTGGCCGGCGGCGCGAGCAAGGCGAGCCCGAGCAGGACGACGATGATGCCCTGGCCGAGGCCGAACGACAGGAAGGTCGCTTCGTACCCGCTGCTCTTGATCATGTTGGAGATCGGAATGACGGTGGCCGCGGACCCCGCACCGAAACCGGCTGCCGTGATCCCCGCTGCAAGGCCGCGACGAGTGGGAAACCACTTGAGCGCATTGCCCACGCAAGTGCCGTAGACCGCGCCCGCGCCGACGCCGCCTATCGCCGCCGCGATGTAGAGCAAGGGCAGCGACGACGCCATCGAGTTAAGCACCCACGCAATTCCGCATAGCAGACCGCCCCCGACTACGACCGGACGCGGCCCGTACTTGTCGACCAGATAACCTTCAACGGGCACCAGCCACGTTTCGGTGACAACGAAGATAGTGAACGCGACCTGAATGGCCGCGCGACCCCATTGGTATTTTTCGTTGATCGGATTGACGAACAAGGTCCAGCCGTACTGCATGTTGGCGATCATTGCCATGCAGATCACACCGAATACGAGTTGCACCCACGGTGACGCTATCCACGACGACGCTCCTTCCTGATGATCCGTTTTCATCACTGTCTCCTTTGGCATGCCTTGTCTTTTCATTGCGGTAGGTGGCACCGCGACCGACCTTTAGACGTCGTGAAAGCGTTGGTCGAACCCATACAGTATGTGATATATCAAGTAAGTCAAGCGAAAGAAACACTAGTCTCGTAACGCGACTTTCCTGATATGAAAGGCAAATGAAGGAGTTGTGGCGACTCATGCGTATGAGTCAAAAAAAGCCCGCCGGCAAGGCCGGCGGGCAGAGGGCATGCGGCAAGACAAGGCTGTTCGCCGCACTCTTGCTTTTATAGATGAAAGTGTTCTGTAATGTTAGTTTTTTGTTTGTAGGGATTTCGATAATGCGCGACGCTCGCCGGACGCGGTAGAAAGCTCGGTGCAAACGCGTCCATCTGCGAGGCGCGAGGCACTGCGCTCACCACGCGCGCGGAGTATCGTGGTCGATGCACGCGCCGCACTCCGGAGACCCGCAATGAACGAAGCTCAACGACTCGCCGCCTTGCGTATCGTCCTGATCGTCGTAGGTCTGATCGCCCTGTTCGCGTTCGGGCCGCTCATGATCCTGTGGCCGTCCGGTTGGGCCTGGCATAGCGGTCACTCCGACTATCCGCTGATGATGGTCGGCATCTACGCGACGCTCGGCGTGTTCTTGCTGAGGGCGTCGCGCGATCCGCTCAAGCATCTGAGCCTGATCTGGTTCACGGTATGGTCGAGCGTCGTGCACGGCGCGATCATGGCCGTGCAGTCTTTTGGCGTCGAGATGGACGGAGCGCGCCATCTCGGCCATCTGGCGGGCGATGTCCCCGCGCTGTTCATTGTCGCCGCAGTGCTCGCTGTGTTGACGCCGCGCGGCGACAAAGCGCGCGCGCTGCTGGCATGACACTGTAGCCGCTCATGGGGCCGCTCATGTAGCCTTTCACCGCGCTACGCCCGACGCCACCCCGACATCACAACGACTGCGCCGAGAACGTATCGCACTGGCGGACATCGCCCGTCGTGAGGCCGCGTCGCAGCCACCGCTGCCGCTGCTCACTGGTGCCGTGCGTGAACGCCTCGGGCACGACGCGTCCCTGCGATTGCCGCTGCAACCGGTCGTCGCCGATCGCGCCCGCTGCGGTCAGCCCCTGCTCGAAGTCGCCCGGTTCCATCAGCTTCGCATTCAACTGCTGCGCGACCGCTGCCCACACGCCGGCAAAACAATCTGCCTGCAATTCGAGCCGCACGGACAGCGCATTGGCGCGCGTCGGCGACATGCGCGCACGCGCCGCTTCGTACTTGTCCGAGATACCCACCACGTTCTGTATGTGATGCCCGACCTCGTGCGCGATGACGTACGCCTGCGCGAAGTCGCCGCCCGCGCCGAAGCGCTCGCGCAGCTCGCGGTAAAACGACAAGTCGATATAAACGGTGCGGTCAGGCGGACAGTAGAACGGCCCCATCGCGGACTGTCCTGTGCCGCATGCCGTGGGCGTGGCGTCGCTGAAGAGCACGAGCTTCGGCGCCGGATAGTCCTGATTCAACTGCGTGCGAAAGATATGCTGCCAGGTGCGTTCGGTGTTGCCGAGCACGCGGCGCACGAAGTGACTGCCGGCATCTTCGGCGGGCGGTGCGTTCGTCGTCGCACTGCGCTGCGGCGCGTTGCCTTGCAGTACTTGCGCACCGTTGATAATCGTCATCGGATTGATGCCGAAGAAGTACGACGCGGCCAGTGCGATCACAATCGTCCCAATGCCGATGCCGCCGCCCATCCGCATGCCTCCGCCTCGCCGGTCTTCGACGTTCTGGCTTTCTACTTCATCATCGAGGCGCATGTGCTTTCTCCATTGTGTCGCGCGACAAGCCGTGACGTTTTGCGGTCCGTGCTCGCGAGGAAGCAGTAAGCATACCCGCTGGGCGGTTGTGTGAGCGGTCGCGCACGCAAGAAAACCGGGCGCGTTTGTTTGTGCGCAGTGGTTGTGAAACTTCAGACGTGGGGAGCGCGGTTTTCGCCTGCCGCCGCTCGCCGTTTGTTCCGGTGATGCCATCTTCAGCACAGCCGGTCAGCCCGCCTTGCTGAGCACGAACTGCATGACGTCGGTGCGGCCCTCGTCGAAACCTGCTTCGCAGTAAGCCAGATATAGCCGCCATGTGCGCATGAAAACTTCGTCGAAGCCCAAGGTGCGGATCGTGTCGACCTCCGCTTCGAACGCAAGACGCCAGCGGCGCAAAGTCTCCGCGTAGTCGCGCCCGAATGACAACGATGCGTGCGCTGCGAAATGGTTGCGCTGCGCCGCGTCGATGAAACGCTGCGGGCTCGGCAACATTCCGCCCGGAAAAACGAACTCGCGAATGAAATCGCTGCTTGAGCGATACGCGGCAAAGTGCTCGTCGCCGATCGTGATGGTTTGCACCAGCGCTCGAGCCGCCGGCCGCAAACAGTCATGCAAAGTGCGAAAGTACATGGGCCAGAATTTTTCGCCGACCGCCTCGAACATCTCGATCGACACAATGCCATCGTACTGGCCGCTCAGCGTGCGGTAGTCGCGCAGTTCGAGATGCACGCGCTCGCTCAAACCCGCCTCGCTAACACGCTGTTTTGCGAACTGCAGTTGCGCCGACGAGATTGTCACGCCATGAACATGAATTCCCTGGCGTGCTGCAAACATCGCAAAACCGCCCCAGCCGCAGCCGATTTCCAGAACATGCATGCCGGCGCGCAATTCGAGCGTATCGACGATGCGCTGATATTTGGCCTGCTGCGCCGCTTCGAGCGTCCGCTCAAAATGGCCGTCGAATAGAGCACTGGAGTAGGTGAAGGTCGGGTCGAGCCAGCGCGCGTAGAACGCATTGCCGAGGTCGTAATGCGCGTGAATATTGCGCCGGCTTCCCGCGCGGGTGTTGCGCCTCAGCCGATGCCTGAGTCCATACCATAGTTGGGCAAGCCAGTTGCCGTAGACAGTGCGCTGTAAAGCATTCTGATTGCGGATCGCTAATCGCAGTAGCGTGACGAGGTCGGGCGTATCCACCCAGAGCGCGCGCCAGGCGTCCGCGAAGCCGATGTCGCCTCTGCGCAGGATCGCGCCGCATGCCCGCCAATCGCGAAGTTCGAGCCGGGCGCGCGGCGTGCCATGGGGATCGCCGAAGGTGCGCTGCTGGCCATCGGGTGTAACGACGACCAGATGTCCGGCCTGAATCCGTTCGAGCAAGGACAGGAATAGACGCGCCGACGGCGGCGTGGCCTCGTCACCGCAAACGGTTCTCGAAAGCGCCATAAATGAAACTCCTCATTCGGACGAAATGGACTGTGCAGCGCAAGACGGTTTCGCAGTCACGGCTGCGTCGATGACTTGTCAGCGACGGGATCAGCCACAGGGCGCTTGCCATGGAACGGCACCTTCTTTATCGCCAGACGTAGCGCCTGCCAATGAATGCGGAAGACCACGCCGAGGCACAGGAACGGCTGACGCGCGAGCGCGGTTAGCGCGCTTGTGCCTGTTAGCGGAACGAGCGCTCCATGCAGCGCCGTGCGAATCAGAAGTCCCTGCGCGTCGTGGTAATCGATCGAGATCGATGTGTTGCCGCGCGTCTCGCCGACACGAAACACGTAGCCGCCCTCGACACGGCAAAACGGCGACACGTGCAGCACCTTCTTACAGCGCAGAACGGTGGAGCGGGTGATCGCCTCACGATCAGGCGCATGCAGCAGATAACAGTGGCGCTCGCCAAACGTGTTGCGCACCTCGGCGAGCAATGCTCGCAGGCCGCCATCGCGGTCGTGGCAAAACCAGAATGCAATCGGGTTGAACGCGTAGCCGAGCACGCGCGGGAATGCTTGCAGCCAGATGCGGCCGTCGGCTTCGTGCAGGCCGGCGGCACGTAGTTGCGCCCGCATCCAAGTTGCGAGTTCGCTGCCGTCGCATGGACCGTGGTCACGGCGGCGCAAGCTGAGCGGCCGGTGACGATCGACACCGAACCACGCATTGCCGATCGAGTGGAGCCGATCGAGGTCGACGCGTACATAGAACGCTGGATAAACGAAGCGATGACGCTTTGGCCGCAGACGCTCGTGCATGATCCTGCAGTTGAGCAGCCAGGCGGATGGCTCCTGAATAACGGTGGCGCTCGCGCTGCCATCGGCGGTGCCGGGCTTCACAGCTTTGCCCATGCAGGAAACGAGTCGAAATCGGCGGCCACGCGCAGCGCGGATTTGAGACCGTCCTCGTGAAATCCATAACCAGTCCATGCACCGGCGAACCACGTGCGTCGCTTGCCCTGCAGCATCGGCAGACGTTGCTGCGCGTCGATCGCGCCGAGATCGAGAAGCGGGTGATCGTAGACAAAACGCCGCAATTCGGTACCCGGCGCAGGCGCGGTCAGCGGGTTCAGAGTCACGATGAGCGGCGTCGTAAAAGGCAAGCGCTGAAGCTGGTTGACGAGGTAACTCACACACACTGGCTGCGTACCGTCGTGGCAGCGGCTGCCCAGGTAATTCCACGCCGACCAGACGCGCTGACGCCGCGGCAGCAGACTCGTGTCCGTGTGCAACACCGCCACGTTGGGCCGGTAAGCGATTGCACCGAGCACGCGTCGCTCGTCGGCATCGGCGTCTTCCAGCATGTGCAGCGTGGCCGGCGCGTGCGTTGCAAGCACCGCTGCGTCGAAGTGCTGCGTGCCATCGTCGGTGAATACGTCGACGCCCTGGTCGCCGCGCCGGATTCCTCGCACCGAGGTTCTGAGCCGCACGTCGTCGAGCGTTGCGGCAATCCGCTGCACGTAACTTCGGCCTCCACCGATCACCGACTTCCACTGCGGCCTGCGGTTCACCTGAAGCAGTGCGTGGTTCAGACAGAAGCGCAGGAACGTGCTGGCGGGGAAAGCGAGTATGTCGGCCGTTGCGCTCGACCAGATCGCCGCGGCCATCGGCAGTAAATAGTGACGCTGAAAGGCATGGCCGTAGCCGCCCATTGTCAGCAGTTCGCCCATCGACACGCGTGTTGCTGTGGCGATTTCCAGGTTGCGCTCCGCGCTGCCGTTGAAGCGGAATACATCGCGCAGCATGCCGATAAAGGTCGGCGAGAACATGTTGCGCCGCTGAGCGAATAGCGTATTCAGATTGGTGCCCGCCCATTCGAGGCGGCCCTTGTCGAGCGAAACGGAAAAGCTCATATCGCTCGCATGCGACTTCACGCCCAGTTCCGCAAACAGCGCGATCAGGTTCGGATAGGTGCGATCGTTGAAGACGAGAAAGCCCGTATCGACGGGATGACTGTGCCCATCGAGCCTGACATCGACGGTATTGGTGTGACCGCCAAGGTAGCCTGCGGATTCGAACAGCGTCACCCGATGGTTGCGCGCGAGCAGATAGGCGCTCGCAAGGCCGGCAATACCCGCACCTATGACCGCCACGCGTGAGCCTCGCGTCAATGGGACGGTCCTGCTGGCCTGGCTCATGTGCGCATCTCCCGATCATGGGACGCGCGTGGCTATTGGAAGTTAAAGGAGAGTGCGCGTCCTCGGGCAGAGTTACGAACGACAAGCGAAACCGGATGCAGCATGTGTGCCGGATTCGATGAAAGCACGCGGTGAGTCGGGATTTGCGTCATGCAAGGCGTCCAACCGACCCGCTCAGTCGTAGATAGGGATTCACGACACGAGAGCAGGAGGTCCCTTCATGCTTGATACGCGGCCTTCGTTGACTGGCAGGTCAGGTGTCGGGACGACTGTCAGGTCGACCGCCAGTCCACCGCGACCGCGGCTGTCGATGCTATATTGCGCGAGGTTAATCCGTGAGGGCGATGCACGCCACTACCCGCGCATGAATGATAAGTCGAATAGCGCAGACAACGACGAACCGGTCTCGCCTACGCAGGCAGACCCGGACGGACGCGGCAATGACGCGCAGCGGCGGGCGCACCTGAACGGATTGCTGCAGGCCACGGCGCACGGCGATCAAGCCGCATTCGCCGAGCTGTACCGTCTCGCTTCGAGCCGGGTGTTCGCGGTCATCTTGCGCATGACACACGACCGCGCCGAAGCCGAAGATCTCTTACAGGACGTTTTTACTGCCGCCTGGCGACGCGCCGATGTGTTCGATCCCGCGCGCGGCGGCGCGATGACGTGGCTGGTGACGCTGGCGCGCAACCGCACGATCGACCGCTTGCGTCAGCACCGCGAGGCACCGCTCGATAACGAGTCCGCGGAGGAAATCGTCGACGAAGGACTCACGCCGGTGGCGCTTGCCGAGGCGAGCGAAGAGCGCGCGCGACTCGAGCGCTGCATGGAGCAGCTTGGACCGCAGCAGCGGGGCGCGGTCCGCGAGGCGTTCTTCAGCGGCATTACTTATAGCGAGCTGGCTGCTCATCTGAGCGTGCCGCTCGGCACATTAAAAAGCTGGATCAGGCGCAGCCTGATGCAGCTCAAGACCTGCCTCGAGCGATGAATACGCCCGCAGAAAACGAATCCGAACTGCGCTGCGCAGAATATGCGTTGGGCGTCCTCGACGCCGACGAACGCCGCGCGCTCGAAGACGCCGTGGCCACCGACCCCGTGCTTGCGTCGACCCTTGCGCGATGGCAGAACCGGTTTGCGCCGCTTGCCGAAGACCTGCGCCCCGTGGCCGTACCTGAGCGCGTGTGGACTCGTATCCAGCGCGATCTCGGTTTCTTGCCGGCGCGGTCGTCAGCCTCGGACGGCGAGCGCGGGCAGGGCTGGTGGAATAACCTGGGCCTGTGGCGCTTCGTCGGTATCGGAGCGAGCCTCGCGACACTCGCGCTCGTCGCGGTGAATCTGGTCTCGCTGCGCGAGGCGCCGCGTCCCGCGAACGTCGCCGTCAATCCGGTGCAGGGTTATATGGTCGCGACGATCGCGCGCCCAGATGGTGTCGCCCACTGGACAGCGACGGTCGATCTGCTGCGCCGCGAGATGGTCGTGGTGCCGGCCGTCAAGCCGACGTTCGCCGCGGACCGCGCAACCGAACTGTGGCTCATTCCGCCAGGCGACAAACCAATCTCGCTCGGTGTGTTTCCGGCTGATGCACCGGCGCGCATGACGCTTGCCGACGCCGTCGTTGCGCAACTGAGCGCACGCGCGGTGCTGGCCGTCTCGCTCGAACCGCTGGGCGGGTCGCAGACGGGGCAGCCTACGGGGCCGGTCGTTGCCACGGGTCAGGTCCGCTCGGGCGTCTGATAGGAAGAGAGCGGCGCGTTGCATCCGTTTGACCGCGGCATCCGTAGATTCCGTTATTCGTCGCTTCGGAATTCTGCATGCCAGTTGCCGCCACCCTTGTGCTCGCATTCGCGGGCCTCGTCATAACGTTTGTCGGTGTCTGGGTCGTTCAGTTGCGTACGCGCAATGCGGGGATGATCGATCCGGTCTGGGCAGGCACGCTTGGCGGTGTCGCGGTTTTTGTCGCGGCGGCCGGGCCCGGCGCGTCGCTGAATCGCGCCGCGGTTGCAGTCAGCGGAGGCGCGTGGGGACTTCGGCTCGCGGTGCATCTTTGGCGCCGTAACAGCGGACACGCCGAAGACGCCCGTTACGCGGCGCTACGCGAGCGCTGGGGCGCCGCCGCGCCGCGCAACATGCTGGCGTTCTTCCTGCTGCAAGCGCTGATGTCGATGGTGCTGTCCATTGCATTCCTGGTGCCTGCGTACAGCGAGGCGATACCCTCGTTCGAGTTTATCGTCACAGCACTTGTAATCGGCTTGACGGCGCTCGCAGGCGAGGCTGCCGCCGACCGCCAACTTCGCCGCTTCGTCGCCGATCCGGGCAATCGCGGCCGCGTCTGCACTGTCGGCTGGTGGCGCTACTCGCGACATCCGAATTACTTCTTCGAATGCCTGCATTGGTGCGCCTATGCGGCGTGGTCGATTAGCCTGCCGTGGGGTTGGGCGACGCTCGTGCCGCCCTGCGCGATGGCCTGGCTGCTCATGAAGGTATCGGGTGTGCCGATGCTCGAAGCGCGACTCGTCCAGACCCGCACCGGCTACCGCAAATACATGACGACGACAAGCGCGTTGATCCCGTGGCCGCCACGCGCGGGCGCCCGCGTACACGGTAACGATCTGGATTCGGACGACCGACACTCGAGGAGGAACTGAGATCATGACCTTTACCGTCACGCCCACGCCTGCGTCCCGACGCGTCGAACCGGCATCCGGCAGACCGGCCGCGAGCGCCTATGACCCGAACTGGACGATTCGCTGGTGCGAGCGCGGCTGGCTGCCGGACTTCGCGATTCGCGCCGGCATGCGGGCGCTGATGGCCAGGCGGCTCGCCGATGAACACGCAAACGACGGAGAGCGCCGTGGCGAAGCACTCGAACTGCTCATCGACGATCTGCGCGCAAAGCCGATCGCAATTGAAACGCAGGCGGCCAACGCGCAGCACTACGAAATCCCCGGCGAGTTCTTCGAGGCGCATCTGGGTCCGCGTCTCAAGTACTCCTGCGGCTATTATCCAAGGGGCGATGAAACGCTATCCGAGGCCGAAGATTCTATGCTGGCGCTGTACGCTCAGCGTGCAGGTATCGAGGACGGGCAGTCCATTCTCGACCTTGGGTGCGGATGGGGCGCGTTATCGCTGTGGCTCGCACAGCGGTATCCGCGTGCACGGATCGTCGGGCTTTCGAATTCGCATGGGCAGCGCGCGTTTATCGAGCACCGCGCGACCGAGCGCGGACTTTCCAATTTGCGCGTTGTGACGGGCGACGTCACGACCTTCGAATTCGCGCCGGGCGACGCGGGCTTTGACCGCGTCGTTTCCGTCGAGATGTTCGAGCACATGAAGCACTATGGCTTGCTGCTCGCGAAGATCGCGCGATGGCTGCGTGACGATGGGCAGCTTTTCGTTCACATGTTCGCGCACCGGCTGCTCGCATATTCTTTCGACGTGCGCGACGGCAGCGACTGGATGTCGCGCCATTTCTTCACCGGCGGCACGATGCCTTCCGCAAACCTGTTGCTGCGTTTTCAGGACGATCTCTGCGTGACGCGTCAGTGGTGGATTGACGGCACGCATTACGAACGGACCGCCAATCAGTGGCTCGCTTCTCTCGACTCTGCGCGCGAGCGCGTGTTGCCGCTTCTCGCGGCAAGCGGCAATGCGCACTTGGCGTTCCAGCGCTGGCGCATGTTCTATATGGCCGTCGCCGAACTGTTCGGCTATGCGCACGGACAGGAATGGGGCGTCGCGCATTATGTGCTGCGTAAGAGGGGTGAAGGAGCTTCATCCTTTTAGCGCAATGCTTTTCCAGACTGTGCCGGATTCCGGCACGTCGCGCCCGTGCACAGGTCCATGTAGCCGTAGGTCTGCGGCTTTTTCTGGTTCTGTTCCTCGCGCTTTTTCTTGCGCATCGCGGGCGTGAGATAGGGGTAGGCACGAACGATAGTGATCTTTATAAGCAGGACCTTACTGGAGAGATCATTGGGCAAAGCGTCCAAGAAGAAGAATTCGACATCGACGGGAAACCGGCCGTGCTCGCCATCATTCGCCCGGTAGCGGTAAGTGTGCAACAGGGTAGCGGGCGGCACACTATGGCCGAGGTCGTTTCCTTCCTCCTTCCGCCCGTCCGCGTCTACCCGGTAGTTGGCCAAATCGAGACGCTGTTCAAGCAGGCGGCGATTGATGCCTGCAGGAGGGTGTTGGAACCATAGATTGAAGTAGGCGGGCACCGCTTGCACGCGCGTCCTGTCGTCGGAATAATCAAGCGGATCAGTCCATGTAGTCAAATCCACTGTTGCGTCAGGAAAGGCATTGTTTCGGAACGTGTAAGTTTTTCCCGCCTCCGCAAGCTTGAAAAATGCGGCCGATTCAAGCTCCCCAAAAGCAGGGTCGTCCGGTTCGAGCGGCCTGTCATCCCGCATAACTTCCATGACCTTATCAAGCAGTCGGAGTAGCGCCCGTTCCTGCGACGGCGTAATGTCGTCACTCATTTCAGCGCGCTCCAATTGACTGGATGACGTGGGCGTAGACACTTGTGCATGTGCCTGGGTTACGCAACTGAGAACGGCCAGTCCAGCAATACTGGACCACTTCACCACACAAGAATGCATCCTGTTCATGTAGATAACTCGCATACGTGACTGCCATTACTCGGGCCTGCTCAGGTGTGACGTTTCTCACCTTGCAGACCTCAGCTTCAACCTTGTCTAGATCAACCTCAATGAATTTCCAGTACCCAACTCCCTTCATCTGGGTAATAACCCAGTAGTAATAGAACATCAGCATCGCGTGAATGCCTGCGCGGGCGAGACTGTCATTCGGGAATGGTGTGGCACAGGCTAGCCTGAACATTTCTTCGCCGGCGAGTTGCCGGAAACACTCCCGCATACCGGAGAATTCCCTGTAATCGTCGGGGAATGCGCTGAGCAGCGCCATCTGCCAGAATAGCTGCTGGCAGTGCCGCGCTTCGTGATAAATCGTGTCAGCGAAACCAATCAGCGTGACGTTCGTTTCTAGATCGCCCTTAACGCTCCTGATAATTTCATCAATGTCCCATCTCGACAGGCAGAGCGTCCACAACCCGGCTGTAAAAACCCCACGCGCAGCATTTGGAAAGTTATATTGCGGTGCGTTTTTCGCGGACACAATCACGATGTCGGGCATTGCACCGCCTTGCTTCGCGACCCTCTCCGGCAATCCAAACGGCCCCGCTTGCAACGCATTCCAGATCGGCCCCTGGACCGCAGGCACGATGACTGCCGCCAGCTCCTTATCCGTCTTTCCCGCGAGACTCGCCCACTCGATCCTACAAAGACTTTCCTTCACAGCGGCCGTGTAGCTCTTTGCAACCGGATACTCGATATCACTCCGGTACTGGAACGCTGGCGGCGTATCTGCGCCCTTGGCATTCCTGAGCAGGTGGCAGGTCCGCAACCCCCAGTTCATCGGATCACACCCAACGAACACAGGCGGCTTGCCATCCCCCGTCAGTCCGTCTCCCGGCGTTTCGGCTGACTTGCCGCCCACCTTCGTCGTGCGCTTTTCCGGCATCTCCACCGTTTCAGGTGTGGGCAGACTGTCATCGCGCCACACCGTTGTCGTGCTCGCCGATATGACCTTATCCGGTTCGCTTTGCGACATGAGTTCCACAAGGCCGAACGAGACAGCGTTGCTCGTCGCCACCTGCATCTCGCCGCGCCCGTTCGTCACGCCCTCGATCACCTGACCGTCATCCAGCGTGATCCGGTATGGCTGGCCACCGAGGATGAACCCGCCGCCGTCCTCAACCAGAACATGATGCGCAGCCAGCCGCCCCGGGTTCTCCTGCGTCACTGGCAACATGACCGGCGCAGCCTGCGGATCGTCTGTCGCGTGGCTCGCTGCGTGAACGAGGTAATGCCCGTTCGTGTGAACTGTGACGCCTTGCGGCGTCAACCGCAGCAGGGTTCCGCCCGCGTTGATTTCAATACCCTTCAGCGCGGCCAGCCGCAGCCATCCGTTCTGGCTGGTCACCGTCACGTCCTCCCGCGCGATTGCCTGGAGTGCATCGGTACGCGCTTCGAGGTGTATGCGTCCGGTCGCGGCGATCATTGTTATCGACTTGCCGGCATAAAATGCAATCGCTTCGCGCACGGAAGCAAACAGCGATTTAAGCGCAGCAATCGCGACGTTGCCGCCCGCCGTCAATGCCGTATGTTTCCCGCTGACGATATGCGTATTGTCCTGCGCCGCCGCATGCAGATTCGCCGCGCTGGACACTGCAATGTCAGGCTGCCCGAACTCGGGAAAGTCATGAGCACCGTCCGATGCTCTGCCACGTAGCGCGGCGTTTGCATCGCCGAGCGCCTTCGCAACATCCCGTTGCACCCCTGTGGCTTGCTGAGCGCCGTGCTGCTGTGCAGACAGCGCAAGTTCTTCGTGGATGCTGCGCGCCTCGGTCAGCCGGGCATGTGTCTCGTCCATGTCCTTGACCTTGCCCGCTGCCCCCGAGCGCCCCCATGAAGTGAATAGCAATCCCATCGAAGCGCGCAGAACGCCCCAGCGATCACTACGCAATTCGAAGCCTTCGCCGCGTGCGTCCTGTCGCCCCTTGTTACCGTCGATCCGCGTGATGTGCCCCAGGCTAAGACTCGACTTGGCGTGGTCGCTCGCAAGTTGAGCCTGAAGTTTTCCCGCTGTATCGTCCAGCGCCAGGTGGTTCGACTGCGCGCCGTGGTCAAGGCTCTTGCTTCGTATGCCGCTTAAGGCAGCGTTCGCGGGCAGTTCCCACGGTGGCGTATTGAAACGGTCAACGACGAAGCCCGCCACAACGGGCCGGTCCGGGTCGCCGTGAACGTGTGAAATCACCACCATCTGCCCGGCGCGTCCCGGCGTCACAACGCCGAGTTCGCCCCCTTGCCATTGCGTGACGACCCGAACCCAGATCGACGTTGCGCCGTCGAACCGGGCCTCGCGGTCCCAGTCAAACTGTATTAGCAGGCGGTTCCGGCTGTCGATCCACATTTCCCGGTCTTGGGGCGCGACGATCACCGCATACTCGTAACCCTCGACGCGCGGTTTCGGCGTCAGTTGCGGCAGGCGGTAATACTCGCCAACCGGATGGAGTTCGAACTCTGCCTTTACCGCATAGGTGCGCCACGCGCTCGTTGACGTGCCGACTTCGCTTATATCCAGTTCGCAGGCGAGCACCAGATACTCGCGGTTTGCGTTGTCCTGCGGATAATTGACAAGCCTGAATGTGCGACCCGGCTGCAGCCCCCGCAGACGACCCGTGCCCTTCGCACGCAATCCCTTGCAGCGCGCTGCTTCCACCTTCACGCGCGCCAGATACTGGCCTTCCTCCCTCGCGTCGTGGGGGTAGGACGATGGGAACGTATCGGGCTGCGCGAACTCGGCCGGCGCGTAAATTTCGATGTTCGGGTCGGCTGTGCCGCCAGCCGCTTCGTATGTCTGCCGGTTCGGCGCATTGGACCGGCGCAGACGTGGCTGCATGTAGTCATGGTCATTGACGCACGCCTTCCCCGCCGTCACGGTATGCGTTACGGCCAGGCTGCTGATGTGTTCCTCGTCAATCCGGCCACCCGTGTGGAAACGCAGTTCCTCATAGGCAATGCCGTGCCGGTGGAACCCGCCTGACGTGTCGGACACGACGAGAGTATGCCGGTCCTTCGCGTGTTCGAACCAGAACACCAGACCCCACTCTTCCATGAGTCGGAGTGCGAAATTCCAGTCCGACTCCCACGCCTGCCGCACCATATCGCGCATCGGGTAGCGACGCATGCCGTTCCACGGGCCGCCAATCCGCCAGTCGACCGAGCCCAGATATCGCCCGAACACCTTTTGCAGAATATCCACGACAGTGCCGCTAAAAATTCGAGAGTCGGAATTCTGCGTAGCCCGCCACATGAAAGGCCGCAATACGAACTCATAAACGGCCGCTCGATCTTCCACACACTGAATGCGCGCCGAGACGATTTCACCGTTGATGTAACGGACATCGGCACCGATGTTCGAACGCCCGATGTCGCCCGGCTGGCCCGCTATAAAAGTGCCAATGCCTGAAATTTCGATTGCAACAGTGCCGTCAGTGCCGACAATCTGCGTCAGATCGATCTGCGTCGCATCAGTGGCGTTTAACAGAAGAGCAACTTGGCTTTCCGCGACGACCACATACTCAAACAGTTCTCCCACCGCTTCACGCCCGCGCACACTACGCACGGCGAGCATCGGCTCGCGCACCTCATTGCGGGCGCTGGCAATGCCGACTATTTCAGGAAGGGCGCGTCCGCTGAACGTGATACTTCGCGTGTTGACATGCCAGATCATAAGTTCGTCATGCCCGGATGAGTGTGGCTCCGCATGCAGTCCTGTCGCCAATGAGCGCGACGCGGCGACCTGCATGCGTGGTTTTGCCGGTAGCGATAATTGGCCAGGCGCCGCCGCAGTCCGTGCACTTCACGAGGTGTCCGTCCAGTGCGACGCCCACGCCGAGATGTGTGAGGTTTGACGCTGCCTCGATGACTTCGCCGCCGTGGTCCGTCGAGTCCCCAAGGCGGCCCATTTCTCTACCGGTTGTTGCATCCTTCATCCGCGATTCCTGTTTTATCAAGTGACCGACAGTCGAGAGCGGCATGTCCTGCTGTGTCGAGGTGGTTGTCTGACTGGACAGAGCCTGTTTAAGACACGCGCAGCCGCGATCGTCGGCTCATGCCGCAATGATGTTGGACGTAGTGGCGGACCGCGACTATCAGACGAGGATTAAATAGGGGCGGTACATATGCGCGTGGCATATTCCGTTGGGGAATGTGGTTCGAACGCCGCTCGCGGCTCGGCGTTTAATGTCTTTGATGAGAGACGAAGGCGTCAAGATATCTTCGATAGGCTCGCATCCGTCGGACCGCTCGCCTGAGCACATTGCGCTGACGCGTGACGACGGTTCGCACGTCGAAGAGTTCTGGTGTGGGACAGAGGCGGATCGTCGCTCGCCGAGTGGCTCAGGAAGGCGCTAGAACGCGCGTCCATGAACACTGGAGTAGGGCAGTTGATGCCGACGATAACTCTTGGGGGTCGTGAGCCTGCCAGATGCCGCGTCGCTGCTGCAAGAGTTGTTAGCACGACGATGTTTAACTATCGTCCTTGCCCCTCCCGCTGACGGTCTCTGATGCGTAAGACCAGACTTGCGTGCGAGGAGCCCTGTGTTTCCCAGAAAGCGGGAAGGCCGCCGATGCGTGACAAGCGACGACGTTCCACGCCTACTCACTGTCCGGTTTTGACCGACTCTCCATTGCCGTCAGGCGACATGCTTTGCTTGTCCTTATCGGACCTTTTCGGCTGATTTGCCATGTCACCGGGAACGCGGTTCCATGGACTCGAGACGGGCTCGCTGTGATAAGTCATGCCTGCAGTCGCTGCTCCATGAGATCCACCGCTGCCGTTGCCGCCATTGCCATTGCCGCCCGCCTGAGCAAAAGCGGCGTTGCACGCGCAGACCGTGGCGACAGTGATGCTGGCCCAGACCAGGTTTTGCCTTAACTTTTCCATGATTTCTCTCCATTGAAACCCGGCGCGGGCGGTGCCAGCGTCTGAGCCTTTTGTGCCGCTGCAAAACGCCCGGTTGCCACGCGGCGAGGTGCAACCAGGTGCGCGTCGACGAGCAACGCCTTGTCTTCCGGCTTTAGGACTGTATCGACGAGGCCGGCCGGCAACGCGGACCCATGACGGATATACGGTCAGACCTCCGCTCTGGATGCGCGGTGTTATCGCGGGCGTGTCAAAGCTTGCTGTGCAATATTGCGCTGCGATGACGCATCGGGTGCGGAGATTCGGACAGCCACCTCGCAGAGGTCGCGACGACACCAGGCGTTATGCGTTCCCCTGCTAAGCATAGTTAAAACGCTCGCTTATCCGAGCGATCCGTCGTTGCTACGATCGCAGTTTGATCGTATCGACCTCATCGGAATTTCGAGCCGTGACACTTTCTATCTTTCGATTGCTCGCCCGCGTGGCGTTGAGCACGTTGCTAGCCGTCGGCGCAGCCCAGGCGCAAACCACAGGGAGTGGTCCGGCTCCGCTGAAGTTGCGGATCGGCTATCAGAAGTCTTCGACGCTCATTACCATCCTGAAAGCGCGCGGCTCGCTCGAGCAGGCACTGGCGCCGTTGGGCGTGAGCATTAGCTGGAACGAGTTTGCGAGCGGCCTGCCGTTGACAGAGGCGCTCAACGCCGACGCGGTCGACTTCAGCGCCGACGTCGCCGACACGGTTCCCGTGTTCGCGCAGGCGGCTCACGCGCGCTTCGTATATGTCGCACAAGAAGCGCCGTCGCCAGGCGCGCAGGCGATCATCGTGAAGCGCAACGGCCCCGTGCGCACGCTCGTCGACCTGAAAGGCCGGCGCATCGCGGTGACCAAGGCCGCCGGCAGCCATTACCTGCTTCTCGCCGCGCTCGCCAAGGCGGGCCTCGCACCCGCCGACGTGCGCATCAGCTATCTCACGCCCGCCGACGGACGTGCCGCATTCGAGCGCGGCAGCGTGGACGCGTGGGTCACATGGGATCCGTATGTCGCGTCTGTCGATCAGGCGCCGGACGTACGCATCCTCGCCAACGGGGCCGGCCTTGCCTCGTATCAGCGGTACTACCTCGCGTCGAGTAGCTTTGCCGCAGCCCACCCGGAGGTGATCAGCACCGTGTTCGCGCAGTTGTCGTCGGCGGGAGCCTGGGTGCGCAGCCATCCCGACGATGCAGCAAAGCTGCTCGCGCCCATCTGGGGATTGGATGCTGCGACGATCGAGCGCGCGAACGCACGCCGCAGTTACGCGGTGCGGGCAGTGGAAACGCAAAACTTCGGTGAACAGCAAAAGATCGCCGACACGTTCTACCGGGCGGGGCTTCTGCCGGCGCCCGTGGAGACATCCACTGCGCTGCGTTGGAATTTTGTCGCGAAGCGCGCGGAGGTGGCGGGGGTGGCGCTTACTGCCCGTTGAATTGAGCTGTCACATTAGAAGCGGGCGTGGCCCGTAAAATCCTGCTCCAGACATAGCGGTGACCTCTGCGGTCAGAAGCCGTGCTCTCCTGAATTGCAAGCAACGTAATGCGAAAGGCAGGTCTTGGCAGTCGATAAGCACATCGCGAGGCTTCACCATCGCGCCGCATTTCCGCTAACGCGCGACTGAACAATGCATCGGGCATGCGTTGAAACGGCATGCCAGCACCGCTCCAGACAAACCCTGATTGCTGCGTCAAAGAGGCCACTGATATTGTTCGCGAGCGTCGTGTGGAAGCGCTTCCACTTCCGCCTGCGCGGATGTCAACGCAGTCGCTCCTCGTATCTCGCCGTACCCGGTTCAGTCAACTCAGTCGAGCATTCGCTTGCATGGAGAATCCGTGGCACACGACGCACTTTCCTCTCATTCGTCCGCCGATCCGTTCACGCCTGCCGCCGACTCGGCACTGTGGCGCAAGAACTTTTTGTTGGGTGCAGCCACCGCTTCGTATCAGATCGAAGGCGCGGTCGACGAAGACGGCCGCCTGCCATCCATTTGGGACACCTTCTGCGCGACGCCCGGCAAAGTGCTCGCCGGCGACAGCGGCGCCGTGGCATGCGATCACTATCATCGCTGGGAATCCGACGTCGATATGCTCGTTGGCCTTGGCCTCGAAGGCTACCGCTTGTCGATTGCGTGGCCACGCGTGATGGACGCCAACGGCGCGCCGAATCGCAAGGGACTCGACTTCTACAAGCGCCTGCTGACGCGTCTGAAAGAGAAGGGCATCACCACCTTCGTGACGCTTTATCACTGGGATTTACCGCAGCATCTGGAAGATCGCGGCGGCTGGCTCAACCGCGAAACCGCATACCGTTTCGCGGATTACGCGGATCTGATGAGCCGCGAGCTGGCCGGCACCGTCGATGCATGGGCGACGCTCAACGAGCCGTGGTGTTCCGCATATCTCGGCTATGGCAACGGCCATCATGCGCCCGGTCTCGCCAACGGACGCTTCGCCACGCAGGCAATGCACCACCTGCTGCTTGCGCATGGGCTCGCGTTGCCTGTGCTGCGCGAGAACGATCCCTCTTCGCAAAAGGGCATCGTCGCGAATATCGGGCGCGGCACGCCCAACAGCGGCAGTGCCGAAGACCAGCGCGCCGCGCAACTGTTCGAGATCCAGCACAATGCGTGGATTCTGGATCCGCTGCTGAAAGGTGCTTATCCTGAGGCGCTTTTCGAATTGTGGCCGCGCACCGAGCCGTTGATACTCGGCGGTGACATGCAGATCATTTCCGCACCGCTCGATTTTCTCGGCATCAACTATTACTTCCGCACCAATGTCGCGAGCGACGGCGCACATGGCTTCACGGAAGTGCCGCTCGAAGGCGTCGAGCGCACGCAGATGGGATGGGAAGTGTATCCGGACGGCTTGCGCGATCTGCTGATTGGCTTTAACCGCGAGTATGCGAACCTGCCACCGGTGTACATCACCGAGAACGGCATGGCCTCCGATGACACGGTGATCGACGGACGCGTGAACGACACGCAACGCATTTCGTTTCTGAAGCGTCATCTCGCGGCGGTGGACGAGGCGATCAAGGCCGGCGTCGATATACGCGGCTATTTCCTGTGGTCGCTGATGGACAACTTCGAGTGGGCATTCGGCTATGAGCGCCGTTTCGGTATCGTACACGTCGATTACGTCACGCAGAAACGCACGATGAAGCGCAGCGCTGAACTGGTGTCGCAATTCCTCGAGGAGCGCAAAGAGAGAAGCCAACGCGCGTAAGAGTGAACGAAAAAGCAAAGCAAAGAGCAACGATAGAGCAACGAAGAAGAAACAGAAGCCGATTTGCATGTCGACCTGAAACACGGGCGCGAGCCCTTGGAGGAGACGGGATGAACAGCAGAAAAACGGTCTTGCGAGCCATGGTTGCGGCATTGGCGATGCATGGAGTGCTCGCGTATGCTGAGCCTTTGAAAGCCAACGTCATTCACTGGTGGACGTCGGGCGGCGAGTCCGCCGCGATCCGCCAGTTCGCCGATGCCTATAACAAGGCCGGCGGTCAGTGGATCGACAACGCAGTTGCAGGCGCGGATCAGGCGCGCTCCACCGCGATCAACCGTATCGTCGGCGGCGATCCGCCCACGGCAGCGCAGTTCAATACGTCGAAACAGTTTCATGATCTGATCGATCAGGGGCTGCTCAACAATGTGGACGACGTCGCCGCGAAAGAGAACTGGAGCGGCGTGTTCCCGCAGTCGATACTCGACAGTATCAAGGTGAAAGGGCACTACTATGCCGCGCCCGTCGACATTCACATGCCGGCCTGGTTTTTTTACTCGAAACCCGCGTTTCAGAAAGCCGGCATTACCGCTGAGCCGCAAAGCTACGACGAGTTCATCGCCGATCTCGGCAAGCTGAAAGCCGCAGGCGTGATTCCGCTCGCATTCGGCGGTCAGCCGTGGCAGGAAAAAATCACCTTCGATGCCGTGCTCGCCGACGTCGGCGGCCCCGATCTATATCTGAAGGTGTATCGCGACCACGACGCGAATGCGGTGAAATCCGACGCGTTCAAAAAGGTGTTGATTGCATTCAAGCGCTTGCACGATTTTGTGGACGCCGGTTCTCCGGGCCGCAACTGGAACGATGCGACTGCACTCGTCATTTCCGGCAAGGCCGGTGTGCAGATCATGGGCGACTGGGCGAAGGGCGAATTCTCGGCGGCGAAGCAGAGCGCGGGCAAGGAATTTGGCTGCTTCCCTGGCTTCGGCCCGCATTCGCCATACCTCGTCGCGGGCGACGTATTCGTGTTTCCAAAGAGCGATAACGCCAGCACTGTAAAAGCACAGAACCTTCTTGCCACGGTGATGACCTCGCCGCCTGCGCAAGTCGCATTCAGCGCGAAGAAAGGCTCAATTCCGATTCGCCCCGATGTGGATGCGGGCAGTCTCGACATTTGCGCGAAGGAGGGCATTGCAATCATGAAGGACAAGTCGCGTCAGCTGCCGAATCCGGAAATGCTGCTTTCACCCGATACGCAAGGCGCATTGATCGACGTCGTCACCAACTTCTGGAACAAGAACCAGTCGGTCGACGACGCGCAGAAAGCGTTTGCCGGCGCGCTGAAGAGCTAGGCGCAATATGCACGCGCTCAAGCTGCATGCGTCGCGGCCCGGATCCGCGTCCGGGTCCGTGTCGCCGAAAAAGCCCTTGAAAAAGCCGCTAAAGAAGCGTTTTTCGATTGCGGCATGGCTCGCATTGCTGCCGATGATCCTGACCGTCGTGTTCGCCTATCTAGGCACGATGGTCTGGACCGCGCGTGTTTCGCTTAGCAATTCGCGCACGTTTCCATCGGGCGACTTCGCGGGGTTGACGCAATACGTGAGGCTCTTCAACAACGCCCGGTGGTTGTTGTCGCTGCAAAACATCGTGATTTACGGTGCATGTTTCATTGTCGCGTGCATGGTGATCGGTTTGCTGCTCGCCATCTTCATCGATCAGCGTGTCGTCGCTGAAGGTGCATTGCGCACTGTGTTTCTGTATCCGTATGCGATGTCGTTCGTGGCTACGGGCCTTGTCTGGCAGTGGATTCTGAATCCGGAGCTCGGCGCGCAGGCGGTGCTGCACAAGCTCGGTTTCGTTCATGCACGCTTCGACTGGATCGTCGATCAGGACTGGGCGATCTACACAATTGTCATTGCCACCGTATGGCAGGCGTCGGGTCTCGTGATGGCGTTGCTGCTGGCGGGCTTGCGCGGAATAGACGATGAACTGTGGAAGGCCGCGCGTATCGACGGCATTCCGCGCTGGCGGGTCTATGCGAGCATCGTCGTGCCCATGCTCGGACCGTCGATCTCCACCGCGTTCGTGCTGCTCTTCGTAATGGTCGTCAAGCTCTACGACGCCGTCGTGGCGATGACGCAAGGCGGCCCCGGCACCGCGAGCGAGGTGCCGGCGAAGTTCATCATGGACTATCTGTTTGGCCGCGCGAACATTGGCCTCGCGTCGGCGGCTTCGATCGTTCTGCTCGCAACCGTGCTCGCGATTCTCACGCCGTTCTTCTATGCCCGCAGCCGCGCGGCGTTGCGCAAGGAAGTGTGATGAACACCCTCAGTTCTCCGCTGAAAAGCGCCGCGCCGCATAGCGCGTCAAAGCGGCGCCGCCGTACGGCATTCACACCGGCGCGCGTCGGCGTCTATCTGTTTCTACTCAGTGCGGCACTATTTTTTCTGCTGCCGCTCTACGTGATGCTAGTCACGTCCTTCAAACCGATGAGCGAGATCCGCCTCGGCAATCTGCTCGCTCTCCCAGCGCATTTCACGCTACATGCGTGGAGCGCCGCTTGGGAGTCGGCGTGTACGGGGCTCGATTGCAATGGCATTCAGGTCGGCTTCTGGAACTCCGTGCGTATCGTCGTGCCGAGCACCGTGTTCTCGATTGCGATTGGCGCGGTGAACGGTTACGCGCTGTCTTTCTGGCGTCCGCGCGGCGCAGGCGTGCTGTTCGGCGTGTTGTTGATGGGCGCATTCATCCCTGTGCAAGTGATGGTCTATCCGCTCGTGCGAGTGCTTGCGAGCGTGCATCTGTTCAGTTCGCTGCCGGGTATCGTCGTGATTCATACGATCTTCGGCATGCCCTTGATGACGTTGCTGTTCCGAAACTACTACGCGTCGATTCCGCAAGAACTTTTCAAGGCGGCGCGCATCGACGGCGGCGGTTTCTGGCGTATCTTTGTTCAGCTGATGCTGCCTATGTCCACACCGATCATTGTGGTGGCGGTCATCATGCAGGTGACGGGCATCTGGAACGACTTCATTCTCGGCCTCGTGTTCGCCGGCACGAAGAATCTGCCGATGACCGTGCAACTGAACAACATCATCAATACGACGACCGGCGAGCGGCTTTATAACGTCAACATGGCGGCGACGATCCTGACCTCGCTGGTGCCGCTTGCTGTGTACTTCATTTCGGGCCGCTGGTTTGTCCGCGGCATTGCGTCCGGTGCGGTCAAAGGATAAAGCGATGACCTACGTGGTTAAACAGGCGAACACCCTCGCGAGTCCACTGACAGGCGCGGCTGACATGACAGAATCCGCGGACACGGCACGAACGGACAACATGCCTGGCGTCGCAGACGCCGCCGACACCGCGCACGCGGCGAACGTTGCGGTGCGCAATCTGACCATCCGGCTCGGTGGCAACACGGTGATCGAAAATCTCGATCTCGACGTGCAACCCGGCGAATTCGTCGTGCTTCTCGGACCCTCGGGCTGCGGCAAGTCCACGTTGCTGCACAGTATCGCCGGGCTGATCGACGTGACCGACGGCAGCATTGAAATCGCCGGCGAAGACATGACGTGGGCCGATCCGAAAGATCGGCGCATTGCACTCGTATTCCAGTCATACGCGTTGTATCCGACGATGAGCGTGGAGCGCAATCTGTCGTTTGCGTTGCGCATCAACGGTACGCCGAAGGCAGAAATCGCGCGGCGTGTGGCGCGTGCCGCCGAGATGCTGCAACTAGGCCCGCTGCTCAAACGCAAGCCGGCGCAACTGTCGGGCGGCCAACGGCAACGCGTGGCGATCGGCCGCGCGATCGTGCGCGAAGCCGACGTGTTTTTATTCGACGAGCCGCTGTCGAATCTCGACGCCAAACTGCGGACCGAGCTGCGCCGCGAGTTGAAGCAATTGCACCAGCGTCTCGGCGCAACGATGATCTACGTGACGCACGACCAGGTCGAAGCGATGACGCTCGCCACGCGCATGGCCGTGATGCGAGGCGGCGCGATCCAGCAGTTCGGCACACCTGCCGAGGTCTATGCGCGGCCCGCCAATCTCTTTGTCGCGACGTTTCTCGGCACGCCTGCGATGAACCTGGTCAACGGCACGCTGGAGCAGCGCGACGGCGCGCTGCATTTCTGCACGGAGCAGTGGCGGCTCGACGTGTCGAACTATGCGTTCGTCGATCGATTCGGCGAGTCACAGCCGCAATCACAACCGCAATCGTCTCCCCGCCCATGCGTGCTAGGTGTTCGCGCAGAAGACGTGCGCATTGGTCCGACGCAGAGCGAAGGCGCTGGCGAGCGCGCGAAAATTTCGCTCGTGGAGCCGATGGGCAACCACCGCGTCGTCTGGCTCGACTATCATGGTGTGCAGATCGCGTCGATCGATCAAAGCAAGACGCCGGTAATGCCCGGCGATACGCTGGCGTTCTCGCTCGACAGCACACATGTCTCGCTCTTCGACGCGGCGAGCGGCGCGCGGTTGTAGCGCGCCGGTGTGAGGGTCGTTGAAAACGGCAAGGTGTGACGGAGAACCGTGTGGCAACACTGAAAGATGTCGCGGCGCTGGCTGGTGTGGGCATGTCGACCGCGTCGCGCGTTATATCCGGTAAGGGCCCGGTCTCAGCCGACGCCGCGTCGCGCGTGCGGGCTGCAATCGAGCAGTTGAACTTCCGTCCGTCGTCCATCGGCCGCGCGATGGCCACGCAGTCGCTCGGCATGATCGGTATTTTCGTGCCGACGTTTTTCGGCTCCTATTACGGCACCATCCTGAAACAGACCGACACTGAGTTGCGCGCCGTGCGCCGGCATGTGGTGGTCGCAACCGGCTGCGGAGAAGTGTCGCCGCGCGAGCAGGCTATCGAGGCGGTGCGTTTTCTGATTGGCCGCGATTGCGACGGCGTCGTGGTGATCAGCCATGATCTGCACGATGAAGACCTGATCATGCTGCATCGAATGCATCCGAAAATGGTGTTCCTCAATCGAGCGTTCGACCAGGTCCCGGAGGCGTCGTTTTGCGCGGATCATCGGTACGGCGGGGAACTGGCGGCGCGCACGCTGCTTGAGCACGGGCACCGCGATATCGCCGTCATTTCCGGGCCTTTTACGGCTTCGGACAACCTGACGCGGCTCGAAGGCTTCTTCGCGGAACTCGAACGCGCCGGCATTTCGCGCAGCGACGTGACCTTGATCGAATCAGACTTCTCGCCGGAAGGCGGCTACGCTGCCGCGCAGAAACTGCTCGATTCGAAGCGGCGCTACACGGGTCTGTTCTGCGCGAACGACACAATGGCGGTCAGCGCGCTCGCGCGTTTTCACGAAGCCGGCATTTCGGTGCCGGACGAATTGTCGGTGATCGGTTACGACGACGACTATTCCGCCGCCTACACGGCGCCCGGCCTCACGTCGGTGCACATTCCAACCGCCGAACTGACGCAAAACGCGGTGCGCTGGCTTCTCAACCAGTGTTATCGAACGACGTGGGAGATCTTCCGCGAGTTTCCGGTGAGCGTCACAATGCGCGAGTCGGTGGGGCCGGCGCCGGGCGCCAAGCCCGCTTCGATTAGTGCGTCGTGCTTTGGCGGCGCTTGATCGTCTCTTGCCGGAGGCCGCCGGCAGCCCTTGCTGAGCGTTAGGCGCCGCTGCGCAGCGCTTCTTCATGGCGCTGGCGCGCCTCTTCTTCAAGCCGCGTGTCTTCGAGTTCCTGCAGCACCGCTTCCAGATCGACCGGCGTCGTATCGGCTTCGACGTGACCCGTCAACTGCGCATCCACGTGCAACGCGCCGGCTTCATAAAGCGACCAGATTTCCTTGCCGTAGTTCGTTTTCAGCAACGCCGGCGCGAACTGGCCGAAATACGTGGCGAGGTTGTTCACGTCGCGTTCCAGCATCGCGGGCGCTTCCAGGTTGCCGGCGGCGTCTACCGCTTGCGGCAGGTCGATGATCACGGGGCCGTCGGCGGCAAGCAGAATGTTGTATTCGGACAGATCGCCGTGAATCATGCCGGCACACAGCATACGCACGACCTGATTGACGAGCAGTGCATGCAGTTCAAGCGCGCGCGCCTCGCTCATATCGACATCGTTCAGACGCGGCGCCACATTGCCATCCGCGTCGGTCACGAGTTCCATCAGCAATACGCCGTCGGTGCAAATGAAGGGTTGCGGCACGCGCACGCCGGCGTTCGCCAACTGGAAAAGCGCACTGACCTCGGCGTTCTGCCAGGCCTGTTCCTGCACTTCGCGGCCGTAGCGGCTGCCTTTTTCCATCGCGCGTTGCTGACGGCTGTTCTTGACCTTGCGACCTTCGCGATACGACGCAGCCTGACGAAAACTGCGCTGTTTGACATCCTTATAGACCTTTGCGCAGCGCGTGGAGTCGCCGCTGCGCACCACGTACACGGTGGCTTCCTTACCGCTCATCAATTGGGATATGACTTCGTCGATCAGGCCTTCTTCGACTAGCGGGAGCAAACGTTTCGGCGTTTTCATGCGGCCGCCCAGATGTGGCGGCAAGCGTGGCAGCCGTGCGCGGCGGGAGGCGGGGAGAAGTGGTGCGGGATTCGAGTCATGCCGGATTATAAACGCTGCGCCCGCGCGGCTCTTTATTGACCCGAGCCGCTGCTGCCACACGTTTCAACACGATTCGCGGATGCCCGCGTCAAAAACACCTTCCTCGCGCACTGAGCAGGAATGTCGGCGCTCCTTGCGACGCGGTAGTCGCGACAACGTTTGCGCGAGCCCACTAACACCGCCGGCATCTGCTCCGACGAAACGCTTTGCATTTTTAGCCGCTATTTCACGGGCTAAAATGCGCCGCGGCCTGGCACTGGTGTAATAGTCCGCAACAGTGCTGTGCGGTTTTCGCGCATTGTCTCCGCGAGCTTATCGCGTAGACTCGTGAGCAACGAAAACTGGTTACGGGGTGTGAGATGTTGGCGGTTTTCTTTATCGCCTGTCCGATCTGCATTGCGGCGCTGTTCGGTTTCGCGCGGCATGTCGATCCGCGCACGGGTCACTTCAAACGTTGATTCTCAACGCTGCGATTTTCGCCGACACCGGCAGGTAAATGCCGTTGCCGGCGTTCAGTTGTGGCCGCTCCTGTCTGCGGGCCTTGCCTTCAGGTACCGAATCGCGGCACGATGCGCGATAACCTGAGTTTGGGGCGGCATCGCGTATGCAAGACTTTCTGGGGAATCTGGCGACACGCGCAGGCGTGCTCAAGGGCGTGCTTCCATTGAGCCGCGCGGCGGCGTTGCGCGATGCGCTGGCGGGCGTGCAACTCGCGTCGATGGACATCCCACAGGTGCTCGGCTACGCGCGCATTGCTGGCATGCCTGCTGTTACCGGCCTTTACACCGTCTTTCTGCCGCTTATCGCGTTTGCCTTCTTCGGTGCATCGCGGCATCTAGTCGTCGCAGCGGATTCAGCCACCGCCACCATCTTCGCGAGCCGCCTGTCGACCATGGCGCCGGTTTCGAGCGTGGAATACGCGTCGCTCGCCGCAATGGTCGCATTGCTCACCGCTGCCTTGTTGTTCGTCGCGCGCATCTTCAAACTGGGCTTTCTAGCCGACTTCCTGTCGCGCACTGTGCTCGTAGGCTTTCTTGCCGGAGTCGGCGTTCAAGTGGGCATTGCGATGCTGGGCGACATGCTCGGCCTGACAGGACACGCGGCGCGCAGTGTGGATCAGCTTGTTCTCGTCGCGCGTGACTGGGCGCGACTCGATGTTCCGACGTTTGCGATTTCCGTGCTGGTCGTCGTGGCGGTTCTACTCTTCAAACGTGTCTGGCCGCGTTTGCCGGTGCCGTTGATTGCGGTCGTGGCGGGAATCGCCTCGAGCGATATGTACGGCTTCGCCGCGCGCGGCATCGCAGTGCTCGGCCCGGTTGCCGGAGGCTTGCCGCCGCTGCGCATGCCGTCGGTGACGTGGGAGCAGATGCTCGATCTCGTGCCGGTCGCCGCATCGTGTTTCGTGATGATCGTCGCGCAAAGCGCCGCGGCGAGCCGCGTGTTCGCCGAGCGTCACCACGAAGCGACCGACACGAATGCCGACCTGCTCGGCATCGCCGCGGCCAACGCAGCCGCTGCGTTTTCCGGAGCGTTCGTGGTGAACGGCAGTCCGACGCAGACCGCGATGGCCGATCGAGCCGGCACGCGCAGCCAGTTCGCGCAAATCGTATTCGCGGCCGTCGTGGTAGTCGTTCTGCTGTTTTTCAGCCGGTTCTTGCAGTATCTGCCGCGTTGCATTCTGGCAAGCATCGTATTCACGATCGCGGTCGGGTTGATCGACCTGAAGACCTTGCTCGCGATTCGCCGCGAGAGTCCGGGTGAGTTCGCGCTCGCGGTGTTCACGGCCGCAGCCGTCGTGCTGATCGGCGTAGAACACGGCATTCTGGTGGCGGTCGCGTTGTCGTTATTGCGCCATGTGCGTCACAGCTACCGTCCGCATACGATGATTCTCGCGCCCGGGGACGACGGCGTCTGGGTGCCGGTGCCCGCGATTCCGGGCTCACAGACTGCGCCAGGCTTGATCGTTTATCGCTTCGGCGCCGACCTGTTCTATGCGAATGACCACTTTTTCGTCGACGACGCCCGGCGCCTGATCGACCACGCGCCGAGCACGGTGCGCTGGTTCGTGGTGGATGCGAGCGCGATTACCGACCTCGATTATTCGGCGTCGCGCTCCGTGGGCGAGCTATGCGCGCTGCTGAAACGAAGTGGCATCAACGTGATTTTCGCTCGTGTGAACCCCTATTTACGCTCGGATATGGACCGGCACGGTATCACGCCGATCATCGACGGAAGCTGTATTTTCGGCACGTTGCACGAAGCACTGCGCGCGGCAGGCGTGGACCAGCCCGTGGCGAAATGAACGCGTTAGCTTTTCGACGTCAGCATCTTCAGGCCCGCAATGCCGAACATGATCGCAAGAGAGCCGTCCAGCCAGCGCCGGATTGCAACGTAGACGCGCCGCGCGGATGCCGTTGAAAACAGCAGCGCATAACTGCTGAACACGGACGCGCCAATGCACATGCAGCCGAGCACGATTGGCGCGATGTGCGACGTACCGCCCGCTGGCGACATGGCAAGCGACACGATCGACATCCACACGAGAACGGCCTTCGGATTGGTCAGATGCAGCAGCAGGCCACGCAGATAGAGCCGCGTGAGCGGCTCGTTGCGGCGAGCCTCGCTCGCGGGCATTGCACGGGGAGCGAAGGCCGAGCGCGCCGATTTAACGCCTAGCCACAGCAGATAAATGCCACCGGCGACCTTGATCGCGGCGAGGCATTCCGAGCATGTGGCAAGTACCGCCGACAAACCGAGCGAAGCCAGCAGCGCCCAGAAGAACGATCCCGACACCACGCCCAACGCGAAGGTGAGCGCCGAGCGGCGCCCTGCGCTCATAGCGAGAGACATGATCGCCAGATTGCTCGGGCCGGGGCTTGCCGTGCCGACGAAGTAGGCGCTATAGGCGATCAGGACATCGGCGGTGAGAAAAGCGGTAGGCGTCATGGGCTGCGGCTCAGGGGCGGACAGTGGGAACGACGATTCTGCGCGCTGAAGCATGCAGCGCACAGATACAGTTGAACGCGCGTCGATCGGCACACTCGTGCGCAACTCTTCATCTACGCCGCGTTTTTATTGGTTCGCCGCCGTGCCGATGCACTCGGCAAGCGCGCCGGCCACCGCCTGCCGGCTATGCCGCGGACGCTGTACGAGGCCGATCTCGCGGTGAAACGTAGCCTCTTCGAGCGATAGGGCGACCACGCCGGCGGGCCACTTGCCGAGGCCCGCAGTGTCAGGGATCAATGCGACGCCGATGCCGCGCGCGACCAGTTGCACGATAGCCTGCAATTCGTCGAGTTCCAGCACGTCTTGTACATTCAGCCGCGAGCGCCGCAGAAAGCGGTCGACCAGGCGCCCGCCGAACGAGGTGCGGTCGTAGCGGATAAACGGCTCGCTTTTCAACAACTCGCGCCACGATCGCTTGCCGCGCGCGAGCGCTTTCGGTACGAGCAGCACGAACGGTTCAGTGACGAGCGTGCGCCATTCCAGTTCCGAGGGCAGTGCAAACGGCGGCTTGATGATGACGGCCAGATCCAGTTCGCCCGAGTCCACCTGCCCGAGCAGATTGAGCGATACGCCGGGCACGACGCGAATTCGCCAGCCGGGACGGTCCACCCTGAAGTGCGACAGTGCATCCGCGAGAAATGACACTTGCGCCGACGCAATGGCGCCTATCCGCAGCATGCCGCTCTCCGCCGCGACCGCGCCCCGTTCGGACAGACGTGCGTAGAGCGTCATCATTTCTTCGGCGAGGGCGAGCGTTTCGCGTCCCGCATCGTTAAGCGTGGCCGAGCGGCCCGTGCGATCGAACAGCGCGAAGCCAAGCTCTTCTTCGAGCCGCTGCATCTGCGCGCTGACGGCCGACTGCGTGAGCCCGATGCGAGCCCCCGCGCCGGAAAAGGTGCCGTACCGGCTCACGGCAATGAAAGTCTTGAGTTCGGAAAGCATGCTTCGATTGATCGATTATGGTGTTGGTCAGATCAAATATATATCGTTTTTCAACAATTTTAATTGTGGTTAAGCTAATGGCGACTCAGGCAGGTTGCTCAGGCAGGTTGCCGTCGAAATCATCAACCGTAATACCCCCTCAACCAGCGAGCCTCACATCATGAGCGTTGCCGACACCGTCTTGCCGCCGTTTCACCTGGCGTTTCCTGTTCATAGTCTCGCCGCTGCGCGCGAGTTTTATGGCGAATTGCTCGGCTGCCCCGAAGGACGCAGTTCCGAGCAATGGGTCGATTTCAATTTTTACGGGCATCAGATAGTCGCGCATCTCGCGCCGGAAGAAACTGGCCACCGTCAGACCAGCAAGGTGGACGGCGACGCCGTGCCGGTGCGCCACTTCGGCGCCGTGCTTTCAATGGAGCAATGGCAGGCCGCCGCGGACAAGCTGCAGAAAGCGGGCATCGACTTCATCATCGAGCCGCATGTGCGGTTCAAGGGCGAGGTCGGCGAACAGGCGACCATGTTCTTTCTCGATCCGTCGGGCAACGCGCTCGAATTCAAGGCGTTCGCCGACATGTCGTCGCTGTTCGCGAAGTGAAGGTATGAAAAAAAGCGTAGGCTGACTGAAATATGACGGCGGCCGGCCCTAACGGACGGCCGTCCGTCCTTGGCTTTTTCTTACGATTAGCTTCCTGACATTCTCGCCATTTTCGCGTCATGCAGGTGTTGGTGCTAGCGATCTAGCATAAGCGCCAGTTCCCCATCCTTACCTGCTCCCGGCAGTCACCTGCACTTTACTCAGGCGCGTTTCATGTGGATTGTCAACGTTGCGCTTAAGCGGCCGTACACGTTCATCGTGATGGCCATTCTGATCGTGCTGGCGACGCCTTTCGTGCTGTTCACCACGCCGGTCGACGTGCTCCCGGAAATCAACATTCCGGTAGTCAGCATCATCTGGACATACAACGGCTTGTCCGCCGAGGACATGGCCCACCGGATCGCCTCGGTCAACGAACGCAGCCTGACCACCACCGTCAACGACATCGAGCATATCGAGTCGCAATCGCTCGCGGGTATCACGATCCTGAAGGTGTTTCTGCAGCCGACCGCGAACATACAGACCGCGATTGCGCAGACGGTGGCCGTTGAACAGGCGCAGCTCAAGCAGATGCCGCCGGGCGCCACGCCGCCGCTGGTGATCAGTTATTCGGCCTCCAGCATTCCGGTGATTCAACTGGGCCTGTCGAGCACCAAGCTCTCGGAGCAACAGCTCAACGATACCGCGCTGAACTTCCTGCGGCCGCAGCTGGTGACGATCCCCGGCGCGGCCGTGCCGTATCCGTATGGCGGCAAATCGCGGCTGATCTCCGTCGACCTCAATACACGCGCGTTGCTCTCCAAAGGTCTGACGCCGCTGGACGTGGTCAGCGCGTTCAACGCGCAAAACCTGATTCTGCCCACCGGCACGGCGAAGATCGGACCGAAGGAATACACGATCAACATGAACGGCTCGCCGGCCACGCTCGAAGGGCTCAACGATATTCCGGTGCGCACGGTCAACGGCGCGACGACCTATCTGCGCGAAGTCGCTCACGTGCGCGACGGCTTTTCGCCGCAAACCAATATTGTTCGTGAGAACGGCCATCGCGGCGTGTTGATGTCGGTGCTAAAAAACGGCAGTGCGTCGACGCTCTCGATCGTCAACACGCTGCATGGCTTGCTGCCGGCCGCGCGCGCGGCGCTTCCGCCGGATCTGAAGATCACCGCGCTGTTCGACCAGTCCGTGTTCGTGAAGGCGGCAGTGCAGGGCGTAGTCCGCGAGGCGGTGGTAGCCGCGGCGCTGACCGCCGCGATGATTCTGCTTTTTCTCGGCAACTGGCGCAGCACCTGCATCATCGCAATTTCGATTCCGTTGTCGATCCTGTCGTCGCTGATCGCTTTGCATGCGCTCGGGCAGACCATCAACATCATGACGCTCGGCGGCCTCGCGCTCGCGGTGGGTATCCTCGTCGACGATGCGACCGTAACGATCGAGAACATCGAACGGCATCTGCATATGGGCACCAACCTGCATGATGCGATTCTGGAAGGCGCAGGCGAAATCGCCATTCCGGCACTCGTCTCGACGCTATGTATCTGCATCGTCTTCGTGCCCATGTTCTTTCTGACAGGCGTGGCGCGCTACCTGTTCGTGCCGCTCGCCGAAGCGGTGGTCTTCGCGATGCTTGCGTCGTACGTTCTGTCGCGCACACTCGTGCCCACGCTGGCCATGCTGCTGATGGGCCACGCGCACAAGCCGAAGGCCGATACGAAGCCGAGTTTGTTCGCACGTCTTTATCGGCGCTTCGATAACGGCTTCGAGCGCATGCGGGCTGCCTACATTGTGATTCTCAGCAGTCTGCTCGTGCGCCGTGCCCGCTTCGGCAGCATTTTTCTCGGCTTTTGCGTGGTGTCGATGGGACTTGCGTTCGTGCTGGGCGAAGACTTCTTCCCGAGTGTCGACGCGGGCAATATCCGCTTGCACATGCGCGCGCCGACGGGCACACGGATCGAGGAAACCGCACGTCTTGCCGACGAAGTCGAAAAGGTGATCCGCGAAGTCGTGCCCGAGAAAGAACTCGGCACGATCCTCGACAACCTTGGTTTGCCGTACAGCGGTATCAACCTTTCATACAGCAATGCGGGGACGATCGGCACGCTCGACGGCGAAATACAGATCGCGTTGAAAGAAGGTCACGAGCCGACGCAACTCTATGTGGACAAGCTGCGCGCCATGCTGCCGCAACGTTTTCCGGGTGTGGAGTTTTTCTTCCAGCCGGCGGACATCGTCACCCAGATTCTCAACTTCGGGCTTCCGGCGGCCGTGGATATACAGATCGCCGGCGCGGATCAACAGGGCAACTTCGACGTCGCGCGCAAGCTGCTCAAACAGGTGCGCATGATTCCAGGCACTGTTGACACGCACATCCAGCAAAAACTCGACGAGCCTGCCATCAACCTGCAAATGGACCGCACCCGTTTGCAGCAACTCAATCTGACGGCCAGCAATGTCGCGCAAAACGTGCTGATTTCTCTATCGGGAAGTTCGCAGACGTCGCCGGGCTTCTGGTACAACGACCGCAATGGGGTCGAGTACAACGTTGCAGTGCAAACGCCGCAGTACAGCATTTCCTCGATCGACGACCTGTTGCGCACGCCAGTGTCGGCCTCCGCAACGGGGCCGACGCAATTGCTCGGCAACCTCGTGCGCGTGCAGCCGCAAAACCAGTTCGCGGTAGTCACACACTACAACATCAGGCCGGTCATCGACCTTTACGTGAGCGTCGATAAACGCGACCTGGGAAGCGTCGCGGATCAGGTCGACAAGCTCGTCGAACAGGCGCGCGCGTCGCTTCCGCGCGGCAGCCAGATCACCGTGCGCGGCCAGGTACAGACGATGCGCAGTTCCTATTTCGGGCTCGGCCTCGGCGTGGCGATGGCGATCGTGCTCGTGTACCTGCTGATCGTTGTGAATTTCCAGTCGTGGGTCGATCCTCTCATTATCGTGAGCGCTTTGCCTGCGGCTCTCGCCGGCATTGTTTGGATGCTGTTCCTGACCGGCACGCATCTGAGCGTGCCGGCGCTCACGGGCGCGATCATGACGATGGGCGTCGCCACGGCCAACAGTATTCTGATGGTTGCGTTCGCGCGTCAGCGGCTTTCCGCCGGCGCGCCACCGCTGACCGCGGCGCTCGAAGCGGGAGCGAGCCGCATCCGCCCGGTGCTGATGACCGCGTTCGCAATGATCATCGGCATGATTCCGATGGCGCTCGGTCTCGGCGAAGGCGCCGAGCAGAACGCGCCGCTCGGCCGCGCGGTGATCGGCGGATTGCTGTTTGCGACGGTGTCCACGCTGTTTTTCGTGCCGCTGGTGTTCGCTGGCATTCATACGCGCCTCGCGCGTCGCCATCGCAACGATCACGAAGAGAGTGGCAACGACGGCGCCGGAGAACCGGCGTGAAGTCGAACAGGCACAAACAGACACATTGCCGAAACGTGAAGAAAACGGCTACCCAGGCTAACGGAGCTAGCTAACCGAGATGGCTAACTGAGATGACCGAAAAAACTCATGCATCGCTGGCGATTCCGTCGCGAGAGACCGAAAGCGGTCATGCACTACCGCCGCGCAATCGCGAATGGAAGCGCGCGAAGATCGCCATCTGGATCGTGCTGGCATTGCTCGCATTGGGAGCCTTGCGCACCGTAATTGCAAACCTCATGCAAAACCGCACCGTCGAGCAAACGACGAAGCAGAACGCCACGCAATATGTGACCGTGACGAGCCCAACGCGGGCCGAAGGCGGTGGCAGCACTACGTTGCCGGGCACGTTGCGCGGCAGTGTCGAATCGCCGATCTTTGCGCGCTCGACCGGCTATCTGCTGCGCTGGTACGCCGACATCGGTACGCGCGTCAAGCAGGGGCAGTTGCTCGCCGAACTCGATACGCCGGAAATCGATCAGGAACTCGCGCAGGCACTCGCGCAGCGCCAGCAAACCAGTTCGAGTCTTGCGCTTGCGAAGAGCTCACTTGAACGCTGGCAACAATTGCGTCAGCGCGATGCGGTCTCGCAACAGGAGCTCGACGAACGGCAGAGCACGTATACGCAGGACGTGGCGAACCTGGCCGCCGCCGACGCCAACGTGCAGCGCTTGCGCCAGCTCGAATCGTTCAAGCGGATCGTCGCACCGTTTGCAGGCGTGGTCACGCAACGCAACGTCGACGTAGGCGATCTGATCGATGCGGGTAGCGGTACGAGCCGGGCGCTGTTCGCGCTTGCGCAGTCGGACCCGCTGCGGGTTTATGTGCAACTGCCGCAGGCGTATGCGCAGAACGTGGCGGTCGGGCAGAACGTGGTGGTCACGCAGGCCGAACTTCCCGGCCAGCAGTTTCATGGGACCGTCACGCATATCTCGGGCGCGATCGACGTGCCGACTCGCTCGCTGCAAGTCGAAGTGACATTGCCGAATCCCGATAGCAAGCTGCGTCCGGGCGCTTATGTGCAAGTGGCGCTGCCGTCGGCTGCCCGCGCGCAATGGATGGTGCCTGGCAACGCATTGCTGTTTCGCGCCGAGGGTCCGCGGGTTGCAGTCGTCGACGCGAAAGGCATTGTGCAGTTGCGCAAGATCGTGATCGCGCAGGATCTCGGGCAGACGCTTGAAATAGAAAGCGGGATCGACGGAAACGACAGAGTGATCATCAACCCGAGTGATTCGATCGCGGACGGCGATCATGTCCAGATCGCGCAACCGCAGAAGAACACGAAGGGGGCGTCGTGAAACTCACACGCGGCAGCAGGGGCGTCGTCGGGATCGCCGCGGCGGTCGGTGCGGCTGCCAGTGCGGCCATGCTTGCGGCGTGTACGGTCGGCCCCGACTACAAGCGGCCGCAGGCAGAGGTGCCGCCCGAATGGAAGACCGATTCATACTGGCGTGTCGCGGCTCCGTCGCATGCGCCGATGGACCCTGACTGGTGGAACGTCTATCGCGACTCCACGCTCGCCACGCTGGAAACGCAGGCACTCGCACAGAATCAGACGCTCGTGGCCGCGAGCGCGCACTACGCTCAGGCGAAGGCGACGCTTGCGAATACGCGTGCGCAGCAGGTTCCCGAAGTGGACCTCGCCGCAACGGCGTCACGCTTCCGGATTTCTCGCGACAGACCGCGCACGAACTACGGCGTGCCGACCACGTCGACGGTGCAGAACAATCTGCAGATCGGTCCCACGATCAGCTACGACACCGATCTCTTTGGCCGCATACGCCGTCAGGTGGAAGGCGCGACGGCGTCCGCCGAACAATCTGCAGACGACCTCGCCAACGCGCGGCTCGTGCTCACAACCGAGGTGGCGAGCGACTACTTCTCATTGCGCGAGCTCGACACCGAAATCGACGTGTTGAACCAATCGGTCACGCTGCAGCAGAAAGCACTCGATTATGTGAACTCCGAACATGAGCTCGGTGCCGTGTCGGGGCTCGACGTCTTGCAGCAAAAGTCGCTGCTCGACACGACACGGGTACAGGCGCAGTTGCTGCTGAACCAGCGCGCGCAATTCGAGCACGCGCTCGCGGCGCTCGTCGGCGTGCCCGCGCCTCAATTCGCAATCGAACCGAAGGTACTGAACTTCCAGGTGCCGGCGATTGCGCTCGGCGTGCCGAGCGACGTGTTGCAACGGCGGCCCGACATTGCCTCGGCGGAGCGCGCAATGGCAGCGGCCAATGCGCAGATCGGCGTTGCCAAGGCGGCGTTTTTTCCGAGCCTCACGCTGACGCCCGGCATCGGCTGGGAAAGCACGCAGTTCGCGAGCTTGCTGAGCGCGCCCACGCTGATGTGGACGCTCGGGGCGGCAGCGAGCCAGGTTCTGTTCGACGGCGGGCGGCGCGCGGCCAACGTGCAGTTCGCAAGCGAAGGTTATAAAGCGACCGAGGCCGACTATCGGCAAACGGTGCTCAACGCATTCCAGCAGGTGCAGGACGGCATTACGGGTCTCGCCGTGCTCGACGGCGCGGCGAAGCAATCGGAGCAAGCGGTCGCGGATTCGCAACGTCTGCTTGCGCTGGCCAACGACCGTTATTCGGGCGGCCTCGTTGCGTATCTGGATGTCATTACCGCGCAGCAGTCGTTGCTCAACAGCAAGCGTCAGGACGCGCAGATTCGCGGCCAGCAGATGACGCTTTCGGTCTCGCTCGTCAAGGCGCTGGGCGGCGGCTGGGACGCGAGCACAGGACCGGCGAGCGGCGAATCGAGGGTTGGACAACAGGACATGCAGCCGGAGGGCGCCGGGCCCGTCCAGACGCGTGCCGCTGCGCAGTGAGGCGGCATAGTGCACGGGAAGCAATACGAGGCGTTTCGTATAATGCAGACACTAGGGGACGCGCATGAAATTGCTGATTGTTGAAGACGAGCACAAGGTGGTGGACTACCTGCGCTCCGGTTTGACAGAGCAGGGCTGGGTCGTGGACGTCGCGCTCGATGGCGAAGAGGGCATGCATCTGGCCACCGAGTTCGATTACGACGTGATCGTGCTCGACGTAATGCTGCCGAAACGCGACGGCTTCAGCGTGCTGAAGGCGCTGCGCATGCGCAAGTCGACGCCCGTCATCATGCTGACGGCACGCGATCATGTGAACGACCGCGTGCGCGGTCTGCGCGAAGGCGCCGACGACTATCTGACCAAGCCATTCTCATTTCTCGAACTCGTCGAGCGTCTGCACGCGTTGGCGCGCCGTACGCGCTCGCAGGAATCCACGCTCATTTCAGTCGGCGATCTGTTCGTCGACCTGATCGGAAGGCGCGCGACGCGAGAGGGCGTGCGTCTCGATCTCACCGCGAAAGAATTCCAGTTGCTAAGCGTTTTGGCCCGCAGGCAAGGCGATATTCTGTCGAAGACCGCGATCACTGAACTCGTCTGGGATGTCAACTTCGATAGTCATACTAACGTCGTGGAAACGGCGATCAAGCGATTGCGCGCGAAGCTCGACGGCCCGTTTTCTTCCAAACTGCTGCATACCGTGCGCGGCATGGGCTATGTACTCGAAGTGCGCGAAGAGGCGGAACAGCTATGAACCGTTCAATAGCACGGCGCCTCGCACTGATGTTCGCGCTCGTCGCGCTGTTCGTATTTACGCTCGTCGGCGCGGGGCTGTTTGCGGTGTTGCGCTCGCAACTCGAGAACCACTTGCGCGAGTCGCTCGACGACCGTGCCCAGATCGCGCGGCTCATCTGCAATCACGGGCTGACACCTGAAAAATGGCGCATGTCGCGCGAGAAGCTTACCGACATGACGCCTCATGACCGCAGCACCGTATATGCGGTAACGAGCATCGAGCCGTCCTACAACTATGGCAAGCCCATCGAGGGTTCGACCGTGAAGACCTGGCCCGGCGGCTACGCGCGCGTGAGGCCGGTGGGTGGCGGTGAAGACATGCTCACCACCACGGTTTCCATTCCCGGCTATTCGACGCGGCCCCCCATGCAGTTGCAGGTCGCATCGAGCTATTCGCCGAACATTCGCACGATGCGCGTATTCGGTTTCGCGCTTGCGGCGCTGTCGGCGCTTGGCAGCCTCGCGGTGCTGCTGCTCAGTTATTCGGTGACGCGCATCGGCCTCGCACCGTTGACGCGTCTCACCCGCGACGCATCCGCCGTCAGTCCGAACAATCGCTCGCAACGGCTGAATACCACGTCGTTGCCGCATGAATTGAATGACCTTGCTAATTCTTTTAACGGCGCGCTTGAACGCCTCGACGGTGCGTACTGCCGCCTCGAATCGTTCAATGCGGACGTTGCGCACGAATTGCGTACACCTGTCACGATCCTGATCGGGCAAACGGAAGTGGCGTTGACACGCAACCGCTCCGTGGACGATTTGCGTCATACGCTGCAGTCGAATCTCGAGGAATTCGAACGCATGCGCGCGATCATCAACGACATGCTGTTCCTCGCGCGAGCCGATCAGGGCGAGCGCGCAACGGGCCTGGTAGAGGTATCGCTGGCGGCTGAAGTTGCACACACGCTGGAGTTTCTGGAGATCCCACTTGAAGAAGCTCGCGTGCATGCACGCTTGCATGGTGACGCCGCAGCGCATGTGAACCGCTCGCTGTTCGGTCGCGCCTGCACGAATCTGTTGATGAACGCGATCCAGCATTGCCAGCCTGGTGCGCAGATCAACGTGCGCATTGTGCGGGACGGGCAACAGGTGCGCATTGAAGTTGCCAATCCCGGCGAGCCGATCGAGCCCGGCGTGCTCGAACATCTGTTCGACCGGTTTTATCGTGCTGAAGCGTCGCGCACCAATAGCCGCGAGAACCACGGCCTGGGTCTCGCCATCGTTAAGGCGATTGCGGAGATGCATCGCGGCAGCGTGTCGGTGCAAAGCGCGAACGGCGTCAATACGTTTGCATTTTCGATTGCTGCTTCGCTTGCGGACAGCGTCACGCTGTCAGTACGTTCGAATGCGGCGAAACTGCCGGGGAATGGCGTGGGAAATGGTGCGGCGAACGCAAACACGCCACCGGCACCGGCTTCATATTCGTCATTGGTAAAGGGAAAGTCCGCCTGAACGGGTAGCCACCGCTTCGGCGCTCCGTGTCACGCTGCATGGAACCGGGCGCACGAACTAGAAATCAAGCGTGAACTGAGCCGGCTCGTCACGCGGAACCTGTCCGGCGGGTTGCAGGTTGCCGGCCTTGACTCCGAGCAGCCTGATGGATTTAACGAGCTCCACTCTTTTCAGGCAGTCGGTTGCCGCGCGACGCAACGCTTCCGCATTGGCAATCGGTTCGGGAAGCGTGATGTCGCGCGTGACTGTTTTGAAGTCGTTGAAGCGAAGCTTGATGCCGATCTTCTTCGCCAGATAGCCTTTTCTCTGCAGATCGGCTGCCACCTGTTCGCACAGACGGGTGAATGCGGCGCCCAGTTCCTGCCGATGCCGTACGGCATGAAGGTCCCGTTCGAATGTGGTCTCGCGGCTCATCGAGACCGGTTCGCTGTATGTCACCACGGGCCTCTCGTCAAGACCGTGGGACACTCTGCGAAGCCATGCACCGTAGCTTCGGCCAAAGTGCTCTATGAGCCACGACTCGTCGCGCTCAGCGATTCCGCCGATGGTCGTTATTCCCAACGACGCAAGTTTCGCGCTGGCCTTGGGGCCAATACCGTTGATCTTATTCGCGGCCATTGGCCAGATCCTGGACTGCACGTCTTCGAACTTCAGGATCGTGATGCCGTCGGGTTTTTGCATATCGGAGCACAGCTTTGCAAGCAGCTTGTTGGGTGCGATTCCCACGGAGCACGTGAGGTTCGTTGCTTCCAACACCGCCGACTTCAGCTTGCGCGCTACTTCCTCTGAACTGCCGCTCGTGAGCGAGACGTCTGCGTACACTTCGTCGATACCGACGTCTTCTATGCTCGAAGTGACCGACCGCACTGCATCTTTGAACAGTCGCGAATACGTTCGGTAGAGGTCGAAGTTCACCGGAAGGATAATCGCATCCGGCGCTAGCCGGGCGGCTTTCATGGTGGGCATGCCGGAGTGAACTCCGAACGCGCGCGCTTCGTAGGTGGCGGTGGTCAAGACGCCTCTGCCTACGTAGTCGCGTAAGCGCGAAAATTCGCGTGTGCCGTCCGGGTTGGTTCGCGGCGCGTCCGTGCGACGACCGGCAACCACCATGGCCTTGCCTCGTAGTTCTGGATACTGCGACAGTTCACAAGACGCGAAGAATGCGTCCATGTCGATGTGGGCTATGCGCCGTTCATCTGGCATGCCGTGTTTGCTCGTTAGTGGCGTTCGGTGGTGCCGCCCGGCCAAAGGGGCGCTCGTCCGCACCTTCAGAAAGGAGCGTGCGGCAAGGGCACGTGCGTTTGACGGGTATTTTACCGGGACTGTACGTTTGTACAGTATTTTTTGTCAGGGTTCCTGGAATCCGGTCTGCGGATTTGTCGGGAAGGAAGCCGGGTCGCCGACAATGTGCTCGCGTTGGCGGATGCGCAACAGCGAACTCAGACGCAATATGGCTATGAGCCGTATGGTGCGACGATGCAGACGGGGCTGGCCGATCCGAACACGCAGCAGTACACAGGACGGGAGAATGACGGGACCGGGTTGTATTACTACCGGAATCGGTATTACAGTCCAGGCGCAGCGCGTCACGCGAGTGGGCAGACGAATGCGTATGCTTACTCAACGGCAATCCGGTGCAATTCAACGATCGGTTTGGCGAGTCTAAACTCATGCCGATTACGGGCGGGCCGCCGGGCGGGTTTATCGTTCATCCGTTTAAGCCCAAAGTAAACTACTACGATTCAAATGGTGATTTGTCGGCTCAGTATCACGGTGACCATTCTCACGATGGGATGAGGCCGCATGGTCATAACGCCGGGCCGAATTTTGACCGCGACGAAGGGCTTCCGCTTTGTCCGATCCCTTGAAAATGGATTTTGATTTGGGCGTTGGCGCGCGATCAATGCTGTCGCCGCCCTTGTCAGAAGGTCGTCATGACCGATCGCAATCTTGATGATTCGACGGGTGCAAACACCGTTGCGGAATGGGGCCAAATAATGTGTGAAGTAGATGACTATGGGTGGGGCGAGGTAGGCAACTCCATCTTGCTCAAGAAGCTATTCGGATACTGGCCGGCTTTCCACGATGCACATGTGCTGTCTATCAAGATGGGGTACGGAAAACGTGATGCCCGAGAGGTCGCAATCGAATTGCGACATTGGGGCCAGGATGACCCAAACTGGGTTGCACGTGGACCAGACTGCGTCATTACGCTGACCCTACTAGAGGTAAAGATCGCAGACGTATCTATGGACGCTTTCGTTCAAGATAACTCCGTAGGTGACGTTTGCTTCACGAGGACAGACGACAACCTATTGCTTTTTGAACTTGATCCTAATAGTGGCGCCAGCGTTTTCATTGCGTGTACGTCTGCCGAGATTACTCGAATAGAGCCGTATTGCGCGCCAATTTCTTCGAGTACGACGTGACCGCCAACGTGTAGTTGGCGCGGGGGCGACACAGTATCGTTTGTTTACTCGCTCCGGCCTTCGCGAACCACCCTGACGCCAAGCCCGTCAGGGTCGCTGCGCACATCCAGAAGGGCGATTGCGACGACCCGCGACCACCTTGAGCACGCTACCCCGCCTTCAGATGCCGCGCAAGGGAAGCCCGCAGCACTGCCGCGCCTCATCTGGCGGCGAATACCGACACCCCGCCGTTGACGAACCCGTTCGCCGCGCAACCCGGACATCCTGCCGGCGATGTCGCGGAAGAATATGGAACAAAAATGAGCCCGGTCGCCGGGTCGATTGCAACCGAATGCGCGTTATTGCCCGTGTTAAGACGGGCGACGACACTGCGATTGCCGGCGTCGACGATCGTCAACACGGGCGTACATGGCGACGCGGCCGAGCAGGCGCCGTTCGTCGACGCATTGCCAGAAGACGTCCACCGGCTCGCTGCGTTGTAGTAGCGATTGGTGGGCGCATCATATTCAAGCTGATCGCCGCCGCCAGCGTTCAGGGAGGCCACGAGTGCACCGCTCGAACGGTTGAAGATCTGCATGAGCAACGGAGCGCCAGTCGTACCTTCGCGACACCCGACCGCAATATCGTTGCCGGGGCCCAGTGCCAGCCCTGTGGGATCGCAGTTGCCTTCCGGGTAAATCGCTACCCCGGCTAGGGACGTGTAGTTTTGACTGCCACCGGTCGGAATTGCTCGAACGGACGCTCCCGGCAATTTCACCAGTTCGCCATGAGGATTCGCCGTGCTGCCGTCAACGTTCACATAGAAGTTGTCGCTGGCGGCGTCGTACCGGCACGCTTCGAGGCCCGCGGTGGGCTTGCCCGAGAGATCCGTGAACGTCACCTTGGCGACGACGGTCTGCGTGGACGTGTTGATGAATGTGGCGAACGGGGGCGTCTCTTCCGGGCTGGAGATCATGAAGATGCCATGCGTGGGATCCAGACAACCTTCATCTGCGCGAACGCCCGTCGTGCTAACCGTGATTTTGTTCGTCACGGCGCCAACAGCGGGATCGACCACCTTCACAGAGTTCACGTCGCCGACGTAGATAAAGTTGCCGACAGCCGTCGCGCCGTCCGGACCCGCCTGCGAATTCGGCCCGGGGCCAAGCCCTGTGAACGCGAGAGGCCCGCTTCCCTGAATGGCTTTGACGAAGGTCTTCGACGGTATGTCGATCTGATCCAAAGATGCGTTATTCCTGTCGGTGAAGTAGTATCGGCTACCCGAGACGACGCCGATGTCGAATGAGAAGTTTACGCCTGCCTTGATGTTGGGGACCGCGATGTCCGATACATAGTGCGGGCCGCTAATGCTGAGTTCGTCCCCGCCACAACCCGCAATCGCAATAGCCGCACACGCCACCAATGCATTCGCCAACAGGTGCTTCGGCATCGTACACCTCCCATCATCGTCGTTGGAGCGGACCTATCTCAACGGCGCGCCGGAAGAGATAGTAGACGTTGCTATAGCTTATGCATTCCCGTAAGCAGTTGTCCTTATCGTTTTCCCAGGTAGGCGGTACTGTGCTTAAGATTCCCATAAGGTTTGATATTTACCTGTGCATACCTGACGCTTGAATGCCACCTGTAAACAGAAAACCATGGCTGTTTGCTATCGGTGAATATGTGGGCGTTGGGGAATCTCTCTTGGGCTTTCAATGTGCCCAGTCTGAGTATCGGCCGCGTGCCACAGATGCGACCGTATCACTGCGCACCAATCCGTTCACGCTTTCAAAACGGAGCGCTTATTCGATACTTCGCAACCAGGCATCTGCACGTGGTTCAATGATTGACTGGCTCTGACGATGGCACGAGACAGCCGCGCCACCTCGTTGAAATGCTCGATCATGTCATTCGCCAGACGGAAAATGACTGCGCCTTCCTGACTCTGTAGTTGAGACTTCGATCAGGTTCAGATTGGCACCGGGCTGCATGGCGATGCGGACCCCTCAGATTGGATCATTCCCCAATTGTACGAGGTTCTATCACCGATACCAGTAATGAAGGCGCCGCTTGAACGGCGGGATGGCGGCAACCTGATTACTTGTCCTTCGGCGCAGTCAACGGATCACGGATCCCACACGCGTTCCTGATGAATATCAGAGCTCGCTCGCAACCGGGTATCAAGAGAACCAGTCGGAGTCGAATCATGATCACCATTAGCATTGCAGAGAGCGTTGTCTCGCCAATCACCCGGGCGAAAGCGAGTCCAACGGCGCCGTAGTGGGGAGCGAGCACAAGCGCGAGGATTATGTTCACGAACGCGGATGCGATTCCGACCGTGGCAAGCAGGCGATCCTTCTTCCGCGGCAAAAACACGTAACCGGCGATGAACTCGTTGAATGCAGCAAACGGGAACATCAAAGCAAAGATTTGAAGTATGTGAGCGCTGTGGGCGAAAGAATCACCGAGTATGAGAGGCAATACAAGAGGGGACAGGGTAAGCGCGGCGCAACATACTAGCAATCCGTATCCGATAAGCAGCATAGCGCCGCGCCGGGTCGTCTGGTTCGCGCCTTCCTTGTCGCCGTGGGCGAGTTGACGCGTGATGGTGGGAATGAACACTTGGGCCGCCGGCCCCATCAATCCAAGGCTTAATGCTGCAAAACGTTCTGCCGCGCCGAAATAGCCCACCTGGGCGGGCGTAGATAGCAGCGTCAAAAGATAAGTGGATGAAGCTGTCAGAACCCTCGACGCGGAAGAGTAGATGAACAGCATCGTTGATTTCCGTATCAGGGAAATGGTGCCTGTCCATCGGAGGCGTGGCCATCCCAGTTGTGAGATTGCGAGCCCATAAGAAATAACCGATGACGCTACACCTGAGATGAGTAGACTCGCGACGACCCATACTGCGTCGCGGGGGCCTCGTACGATTGTCAGCACCAGAACCAGGCTCAACGCGAAACCGAAGACTTCGATGATGATGGGCGTTCGAAACTGGTGACGGCCCTGAAAAAGCCAACCGAGGTTGGCCCCGGACACAATTCCCAACAGCGTGGCCATCACACCGATCAGAGGTGTCTGGGACAGTACAGGAGAGCACATGGTGGCGACGAGCCCCGCGCAGCCACCCACGATTGCATGCACCAGACGCGCGCTCAAGTGCAAAGACAGAATCTCATTACATTCTTCGGTCGTTTGGGCTTTCGATATGTCCCGCATGCCGACGGGCTCGAAGCCATAGGCGACCAGCATCCAGATCACGCTCATCAGCGACATGGACGCCAGCACGCGGCTGTATCCGTCAACACCAAGCGTCCTGCTGTAAAAAGGTACGACGATGATGAGGTACAGATATCTCAACACATAGCCGCCGTACACGAACCCAACGGTACGGATGCTGTTTCGTCTATCCATTCTGCTTCTCCGGCTGGAGGGTGCCTTCTCAGCGCAACACAGCGCGACGGCGGATCTGACGGGTTACTGCCTGGAGCAGCAAGCTAACAACGGGCCGCACGTCTGCTTGTCTTGGTCCGCGTTGTTGACATCGTGGAATCTCGGAAGTACTGCTACGCTGCATGGACTCCGTTGGCCCGGCTTTATGAGCTAGATGCTGATGAGCCCGGAAGTGCCGCCTGAAAGCACGCGAAGGCTGTCTGAACGCGCACAACCGCCTCCAGATGTCCCTTCTCTGCACGGTGCATGCCCACAACAGCCTGGCTGTGTCTCGGCATTATTACCGCATACCTGGACGCACGGGGCGGCACTATCGGGCCATCGCCCGGGTACGCAACCATCTTGCCACGCCAAGACTTCCCAGCATTAACCCGGCTCCGAGAGCGGGCACCGCCCGGACTACGCTGGCCTCCGGCCATTCTGAAATCAAGGGTTTTCCATCTTTGGCGCCCAGCCTCGACATCCACTTGCGGGCGCTGAGCGGCAGGGGTGGCGCGACCTCCTCGAACACTCTGTGCAACTGATCGCTCGCATGAGGAAAGGAGCCTAATGCGCTTGCCTCGCTACGGGTGGGTGAGCCTATTACGAGTCTGGTTACGATGGCGGCTCCCTGCGTGATCCCTTGCAAAGAATCAAGTATGTCGATATCGGCCTCGCTGAGAACGGCCAGTACGTCATCGACATACGCATTGATCACATTATGTTGAAGTCTCAAGCCCCACGCCATGGCCTGTGGATTGTCCTGAGTAAGGAGCTCTGCGTAAACGATGCCATCGTCTCCTCGTTTATAACCCGTCGTCGTGCCGTGGTCCGCTGCGCAAAGGGCCTCAAATATTGGTCCTCGGACAAAGGGCCGTAGAGGCGCCGCGAAGGGTTCGCTCAGATAGTCGTCGAGACTACCGCAGTTTTCCGGGCGACGATGAAGCCCAAAGTAAAACCCCGATAGACGCCGACTGAAACCGGCTTCGCGCGTGGACGCCACCATTGCCAGCGACCGCTGTAGATTCCCCCGCCATCCAATATCGACGACACCGACGTTCCCGTCGGCGAGAAATCCTTTTTGTTCCAGATAGTCGAGAAGCAGTTGTCGAGCAGAAGATGCGGTCGCATTGATGAGATTCGCCACCTCGTCGTCCGCCTGCATATGCTGCATTAGTTGCTGCAGATCAGAGGCGCTCAGCGGCGCATCAGGGGAGCTAATGTGAAGACGTTGCTGCAAGCCGGCGATGGCCGGATGCCCGATATCCACGTCGAACTTTTCCAATATGTCAGAAAGAGAACTTCCCGGCGTAAAGCCGAAATGACTCAGATCACCGTCGGACACGTTGACGAGTGCGGGTAAGTGGAGCGATTGACGCGATACGTGCAGATAGTGCAGCTCGATCGGAATGCCATATAGCGCCACGATCTTCTTTGCAATGGACATGAGGATCTGGCCGTCACGCGCCAGAAAAAACAGCTTATCGACTTTCCTGCTTTGGGCCTGCTTCAGTATCCACACAACGAACGCGAGGAGCAACGGGCCCATGAAGCCCGCCGATATTTCGGCAATCGACTGATCGTGGCTAGTAATAGCCGTAAAACGCAGCCGGGCGGTACGCGCGCTGCCCGACAGCGCAGATCCGAGCAGGTGCGGCTCAATCGCACCCTTGCCGAGTTCGCGCTCCAGGCGACTAGGTGCCCCGCGGAAGAACGGTGCTACGCGAGCGCCTGCACGCCACGCCTGGAAGACATCGGAAAATACGCTGTCGCCAACGTGCAGATGGCTCTTGCTACTGCCCTTTGCAAGCGGAAAGAGGGACCCTGTCCTTTTTGCGCGGCCCCTCTCGCATGAAACAAAAAGTTCACCCTCGCTGATATACACGCCGCAACTGCTCAACATCGTTTCCAGGTCCCGATGGGAAAAGTAGATGTCCGAAATAATTGCCGTTCTGCCGAGTGACGCAAAACGATTGAGAGTCTCAACCATACCGGCGATGGGTCGCATCAAACGCTTCTCGAGCTCGACTTCAATGGCCTGCGCTGCTCCCAGTAAATCGTGCGACAAGCCCGACGACGCTGCGATGGCCGCGTAGATGTCGTCGAGCGTCACTTCACGTTCAACTCCTGCCTTGCGGGCCCTGAACTCCGCTGCTTGCCGGATTTTCAGCCATTCGCTGGGATCGATAAGCGAGCCAAATTCGCGTTGCAGTCGATACCCCGTTAGCAGGAACATGTCGGATGGCCTGTGCAAAGGCCTCGTTATCAGGGTGTCGAAGGCGTCGAAAGAGACCAGCCCATTCCCGGTCCAGATTCGCCGCGCATCGACCTCCTCCAAGGGAGGCTTGGCCGAGAAGAGCCGATGGATGCCCGCTGACACGAATCGTTGATTGATGACCCGTTCGAGCACAAGGTTCGTAGCATTCATCAGTGTCTTCCACCCTTCAGAAAGGAAATGGTTTTCGCCAACACCGCTTTCCTGTCGGCTACTCGATGTCGTCTTCTGGAACTTGAAACGTTGGAGGCAGCGTCAAAGGAGAGCTTACGCGGTGCACGGCTGCCGTTGTCGCGTCGCCCGGTTCATAGGCCAAATGTTCTAGCGCGGCGCTTGCTCCGGGATATGAGAAGGGAAAGCCGTTTGTTGAAGAACTGCACAACGCAACTGAGAACTCCCGGGTGATCGATCACGTGTCTAACGGCGGTCACGAAACGCTTTTCACGAATCGCTTCGGTCACATCGACCCAGTGAAGAGACGCCTTGAGAGACCGATGCCGGCGCGCACACGCGGCGGCCAAGCTTGCAGAAAGTGTGTGCGATGCGCGGAAACGCGCATTTGCGTCAAGCATGCCTCGTAGCGTCTGCCGGTCCGCTGACTTGTCAGAGGAGAGCGAACCACCACGGCGCCGGTAGCGGTAACCCATAGCCGGATAGACAATTATTCTTGCATCGTGCTTGGCCAGTAAGCGCAACAGGATATCGAAGTCTTCTCCGGAACGAAGCCGCTCTTCATACCGAAGTCCGGCCAGGAGTTCGGCATTGATCATGGGCTTAAGATACGCCAGGCGTGGCGCTCGGATGAGAGAAACGGCATCGAAAGTTTTGAAGCTTTCAAGGCCGAGCAGGGAATGTCCAGTGAGCGAGCCCTCCTCGTCCACGATAAGTAAATCGTCCGCTACGATGCCTGCACCATAACTCTCCGCGCGCTGCAGCAGCGACTCGAGGCGTCCTTCCGCGAGGACGTCATCACTGTCCAAAAACGTGATCCAGTGTCCTCGCGCGCATTCCAGCGCACGATTACGCACAGTGGACGGCCCCGCGTTGAACGACGCGGTCAGAAGCTTGATTCGGGAATCGTTCTCGGCAAAGGCGCGGACGATTTCCACGCTAGCGTCAGTTGACGCGTCATCCGCGACGATGAGTTCCCAGTCTTCAAAGCTCTGTCTCTGGACCGACTGAATGGCTTCGCCGATCCAGCGTTCGCCGTTGAAGTTTGCCATGACGACAGTGACAGATGGGGCCGCTGCATCCGTTATCCGTGTGACGGGTTTATCTGTCTGCGCGCGATCCTCAACAGATCGCGCGAAGGAGAGGTCTTCGCCCGCCATGTATTCGTTGCTGGACAGACCGACGGTTGACTGTGACTGGTGATGAGGCATATCAGCGCCGTTCGAAGTTAGACAAGCTTAGTGAACGTCAGAGGAGGGCTTGGGTTCGAGCCTTCGTCATGCGTGAATCTTGCATAACGAGGGAACACTGTCCTTCTTCCTAACGGGCGGCGCTGCACCGGGCCAGGGGATTGCAGATGTAGCGAACCGCGTAGTCTGCGACAGGGGAGTATGGAAACAGACACAAACTGGATAGCGCGAGTGTCCCCAACTTCTTCTTCAGGCTCCAGAAAGGGTTCGCCACAATGGCATGCAGATACCGGTGCGAATCTCTTAGCATCCAACGCCAACGGGTCGTCAACGGGGCATGGTAGACACTCGAATAGAAATGAGCTCGTTCGTATGCGAAATCGTGGAAGTCGGCCGGCAGTTGCATTCCCATGCGACACCAGGCCAGTTCCCGAAGGGTCACCCAGCGGGAAGGGAATGCCTTCGGGGCCTTTTCCTGCTGATCAGAGTTAGCAAACAATGCGTCTCTCCCTGCGCTTGCGTATACGCGGTATCCGCCGAGTGACACCGGGATACTCGATACAGGTCCAACTAGAGCCGACCCATAAATTGCATAGAAATCTGCGCCATACCGGTCCTTGATCGTTTCGGGTACAGGAAAGATCTTTCTGAGAGCACTGACGCTGTAGGCGTTTCCAGACGCCGGCGGTGACGGATAGAGCCACCCATCGAGCAGAAGCTTTCGGCAATCGCCATCGATTCGAGAATGAGGTACATACGCGCCCATCTGCTTGCTCGCGTGATCGATGACGTCTAGCTGAAACTGCACTTTTGCAAGATTTCCGTTCTCGAAGCGCTGCATCACTTCGGACACGGCGCCCTGATAAAGGACGTCGTCCGCATCGAGGAACAGCACGTAATCCGTTCTGGCGAGATGCAGCCCTAAATTGTAGGCAGACACCTGGCCGCCATTGTCCTTGAAGACGGAGCTAACGCGAGCACCATAGCCTTCGATGATTGCGCGCGAGCCGTCTGTTGACCCGTCGTCGATCACTATGACGTAAGTGCTCATGTAGTCCTGTGCAAGCGCCGAATCGATTGCCTCCGCCAGGAACTGTTCGTAATTGTGATTGCAGATGATGACTGTCATGTCCTTCATGATGTGTCACGCGCGAAGGTGAGGAGGGATCTGACGGCCTGCGACCGCTTTCATATGAACCGTCGGCGGATTAGCGTGCTGGCAATGTTTTTCGGCGCGAGCAAGGTGGCAATGCTCCAACCGGCGATAAGACAGCGGAAAGCAGGGCGCTCGAAACTTGCGCGAAAAGGAATGGAAAGGGCGTCGCGCAGGGCTCTAATTCTGCTGTCGCCGGGCAAGGGATGCTGTCGCGGTGTGAGCCGTAGAGAGGCAACGCGCAATTGCAACAAGTGAGGCGCACAAAAAAGAGTGCTGAGCGGCGGTGCCGGCCGGCCGGTCATCGCGCAGGCCTTGCAGGCAGCGCTGTGACGCTTGAGTGCACGCGCGATCTCTCGTCCGAAGTTGCTCGTGCTCGCGCTCATGGCGCTGTCATTCGCGCCGTGCATGCGATAGAGCACTAAGGGCGCAGCGATCGTTTCTACATCGCCGAGGTAAGGGGCCATGGCGATGCACGTTGAATCCGTGAATGAATCGTAACTCGCATCCAGTGGAAAGATCTTTTCCAGAAAACTGCGTGCGTAGGCATTTCCCGATCCGGGCGGCGTTGGGTATTCGGACGTTTCATAAGCCCAGTGACGGATCGCTTCCGACGATAGTCCAGGCGGAATCTTCGGAATCACATTTCGAATCTTTGGAATCGCATTCTCGTTCTGTATGCGACGACCCTGCGCGTCGACGCGCTCCATCAGTACCTGTACCTTGCTCAGGCCGGTCCGCCATACTGAAGCAATGGCGCGCAACGCACCGGGCATTAGCACGTCGTCCGCATCGAGGAATATGACGACGTCGCCTGTACTTCTCGCGAAGCCTACGTTGTTGGCGTCCCGCTGCCCGCCGTTCTTTTTAAAGATCGCCGTGATTTTTTCACCAAACGAGTGAATGACGTCGGCCGAGTTGTCGGTCGATCCGTCGTCCACAACGATGATTTCCAGCCGGTCCCAATCTTGCGTCAAGGCGCTTTCAATAGCCTGTCGAAGAAAATGCCCATAGTTGTAGTTGGCGATGACGATCGAGAAAAAGAGGCCCTTTTTAGCCATAGATCCGCTCCGTCCTGCGTTCATCGACTGCCTCCGGCTTCTCAAATGAATCAAGCGTACTGAACCTGCGAGATGCGCCGCACCGACCAGCGCTATGGGCCAACCCGATTGATGCGGCCGCTAAAACTGACGCGGCCACCGGTGCCGCGTTCGGCACCCTGGATGCAACTATTTAAGAACAAAGGTTTCGGAGTATGCGATTGCGGCCTAAAATCGGGCGATAAAGGCGCAAAAAGTTGAAACGGCGGGGGTTTCGGCAGAGGATAAGTACTGCTTTCCAATCGCAAAACGCGAACTGCAAATGCCGCGCGGTAACGCGAATCTCGTATCTATTTGCTACTTGCTTCTTGAGATTCGGACACCGATATTGCTAACCGATCACTCAAAAAAGCGGTTACGTCAGACGACTAATCGTTAGATCTGCGCCGGGCAGCGGCACGACGGCAGGCACCTTGATTGGTCTACGGGCTTCATAGAAGGCAGAGCATTGGAGAGTGAAAATCGATCACGCAGCGGTGAATGTCACATTCGCGCAAGAAAGAATCAGCAGCTAGTGTTTCAGTTTAATCGACGACGATCGGCCGCGCGTGCGAGCTAACACTTGGAGCTAATCGATGAAGGTTGCTTTTTACAAGGGAACGCGTCCCGGCCTGGCCGGGAAATTAAACCGCCTGATCCGGTGGTGGACAAACAGTCCCTATTCGCATTGCGAACTTGTCGTCGCTCCAATCATCGACGCGCATTTGTGCGCATCGTCGTCGTTCGAGGATGGGAGCGTGCGCTTCATCACTACGAAGCTCGATCCGGCGCGATGGGATGTTGTCGGAGTCGCGGCCGACCCGGTGACGGAGCGGGCTGCGGTGGAGTGGTTCAACGATCATTTCGGCGAGCCGTACGACTTCGCGCCTATCTTCGCTTTCCTTCGGCGCCGCGGCCGTCATCGAGGCCGCTGGCACTGTTCGGAGTCGATCGGGGCAGCGCTGGGTATGCCGGAGTCCTGGCGGTTCGATCCCGCTACGCTGCATGCTGCGCTGTCTTCCGATTCGGTGCAGTCGCCGCCCGACGACATGCCGCCACTGGTGTCGGCCTGATTTCGGGCGAGTCTCAATGACTGATGGTTTATCTTCGTTGCGAAGCCTGTAGGGAAAACTGGAAAGATTCGGTGGCGCGAAATCTCGATCGATCCTGTCGGAGAGCCTCGCCGTTCGCCTTTAATCTCTCAGCGCGCGCGTTCCGCACCAATCAAGCTCAACGACATACTTCGCTGTCCAAATCAATGTGTTAATCGGACTTTGCACATGTGTCGGCGTGGCGAACCAGTTCCTCCCATCCAGCCATCGTCATCTCAGCGACGGCTTGGAGTTCTGCTCTGTCGGCGCCGTCCCGCGCTCGGATCGCCATACCGCTTTGAACTGTTTGCAGGAACCTCGCGAGTTTCGCTATATCAAGGGATTCCGGCAATTCACCCTCAGCAACGGCCTTTTCCAGGCGCGACACGAGCACATCAAACGCTCCAGCTCGCGTGGCCCGCATCAAGTCGTCAAGCTCGGCATGGCCATCGCTTCCGACGGTGGCCAGTGTGACCATGCAGCCGTGTGGCAGACCGCAATCTGCCCCGGTCATCGCCATGGCTGAGTCCCACAGATAGGCAAACGCCGCTTCGCGTGCGGTAACAGCCTGGCGAAACCTTCCCAGGACCAGATGCTCGTAGGTCGCCGAGTAAAGTCGCATCGCTTCGGCATATAGCTCGTCTTTCGATCCGAAAGCGGCATAGAGGCTGGTCGAGCCGACGCCGAGCGCGTTGGTCAGGTCTGCAATTGAGGTCGCCTCATAACCCTTGATCCAGAAAAGCCTCATGGCTTGCGCCAGTGCTGCTTCACGATCGAAAGCGCGTGGCCTGCCGCGGCCACGAGGTGGGCGTGCAATGGTCATGGAAGTTTTCTCTGATTTTTTCTGCATCGATCACTACATAAATATCTTGACTGTCCGTGCCGCCGATCCTACCATTTGTGCATCGATCACTACATAAAAGGCGGACAATGAACAACAATCTAGTGGGAAAACGGGCATTGGTCACCGGCGGCTCCCGAGGCATCGGCGCCGCGATCGCACTTGCGCTTGCAGAAGAGGGCGCGGACGTTGCGGTAACGTTCCAGAACTCAGCCGAGCGGGCGCAGGCAGTTGTGGCCTCGATCGAGAAGCTAGGACGTCGCGGTGTCGCGATCAAAGCCGACAGTGCTGATCCGTCCGCCATCAGGCGATCAGTCGATGAGGCCGTCGGCGCGTTGGGTGGACTCGACATTCTCGTCAACAACGCGGCCATCGCTCGCTACAACACAATCGCCGACTTCGACCTGGCGGACATCGACGCACTCCTTGCGGTCAACGTCCGCGGTCCCATTCTCGCGACGCAGGCAGCCATCCCTCACCTCAAAGCGGGCGGTCGCATAATCACGATCGGCTCTGCCGGAGCCGATCGCATCGTGGGTTCAGCGGGAACGGTTTACTACATGACCAAGTCCGCGCTGCAGTCGTTCACGCGGGGGCTGGCTCAGGAGTTGGGCCCGAAGGACATCACTGCGAATCTGGTCCAACCGGGCTCGACTGATACCGAAATGAACCCGGCTAACGGCGAGAGCGCGGAATTCCAACGCAGCCTTACGCCGTTGGGACGCTTCGCCGCACCGGCTGACATCTCCGCGGCCGTTACTTTTCTTGCAAGCCCGGCGGCAAGGCATGTCACTGGAACAATTCTCACGGTCGACGGGGGCTTGCTGACTTAGGTCGGTAATGCGGTTGGCTGTGACACGAAGCACATTGTGGAAGTGACTCACACCGCGCGTTCGGGTTGATGTTGTGGGTTCAAGCGCGGCTTATACGACCGTTGACCTGTGCTTGACTGCCTGGCCGCTTCCCGGGCGTCATCGGCATTCAGGCATGCTCTTGTCGATGGCGCCAACTGAATGTTGGGGTGGTATTTGCGGCGTATGGCTCATGATGACCGCATTGTCCCGATGTTGCTGACCGACGCCGACCCCGAGCGGTCGTATGATGCCACCCAACAGCGGACCTTCGAATCGAGAATCAGTACCTACACAATCCTTCGCAGGTTGATTGCGCTAGATTTTTCGCAATTGCCTCGATGTAACCCTTCAGACTTACTGGTGCATTATTGGTTGCAGTTCTTGCCGTCAGCTCTAGCTTCTCTCGCTCGTCTTGTTTCATGATCGGAACGAATTCCGAAGCGGTCTCAGCAAGTGCTTTGAGCATGCTGGCCCGATAGTGCTCGCTCAGTGAAATGTCATTCGCCGAGATTAAAGTTCCAAGAAAAAAACCATCGATTCCCCTCCGGCCCTGCTCAAGACCTCTCAACCGTACAGGCGTAATTTCCTCTGGCTTGAGACGTTCGATAAACCGCGCAAGTAGTGGTGTTTGCCGCGCCATGCAGCGAATCTCAAACGGTTGCAGTTCAGATAGTTCGTCTTGGTAAGTCAGCAGGTTCCGCTGCTCAAGTCGAAGTACGGCCTGCGGAAGGGTTTCAGCGGGCATGCTCTTGTCAACATGGCTACCTAAATCGAATAGCATATAACTCATGACTTTGCGGTTCGCTTTGTCACATACGTCCATCAACGCTGGTAGCTGTGCGTCGTCGAACGTAATGCCGTCGAGAAAGCGCCGATTATCGGATAGCGTCGCGAGCAACGCAGCGGCTCGTTCATCTGTCTGGCGGGGCATGGCGCCGGTTTTCGCGACCCATTCGTCGAACTGCTGGCTTGCCTGAATGTAGCCATCAAACTGATCCGCGAGGACGGTGGCAATAAAACCGAAATACAAACAGACAAAAGTAAGCCAAAACTTGGCACGATGCATTCTTCCCCCTTCGCGTAGCGTCCGGCGTGGCAGACATACCGTTTTGTTCGAAACGGATTTAGGCTGATCAACAGTTAGTTTCGATCTGATCGACGATTTGAGCCCTACCGCCGACTGACGGCTCCTGGCCGGACTGAGCCCGAAAACGACTGGATCACGTTCAAACAGGCGATCGGCTAGCAACCGTGGGACAAGCGGTCTGAGCACTGCCGTTCGGCGATAATTCTGAGTTGCTTAGCGCCCGTCCATCTTCCGTTCGCGCCACAGGCGAAGCAATTCTTCCTGCTCGCCGACACTTCCTTCGAAACTAGGAATGCCATCTGGAATCAGAAACCATGGCTGTTTGCTGCGGGTGAAGATGTGCGCTATCGGCGAAAATTCGCTTTGGTTTTGCAATGTGCCGGATCTGAGTATCGCCAGATCGGGCTGATCGGCGGGTTCAGCCCAAAGTCGCGTGTCACAGCGCGCGCATGCTTTGCTGCGCCGCTGCCGCCCACGACCAAAGTCAAACGTCAGCATGATCGGCTCACCTTCCAAGACATGCAAATCGGCTCGCCGGACCCACATTACAGGGAGCGCAGCACCGCCTGTTCTTCGCTGACAGGTGGTGCAATGACACACATAAAATGTGAGTGGTTCGAGCCGGAGCTCAAACTTGATTTGACCGCAGAGGCAGCTACCGCTGTAGGGTGCAGGCATCCAAGGTTCCCAAATATCGCAGAGTGAAAAACGGCAAACGTTGTTCGCCCGGAACGTGCATGAGCCACCGAGAATTGTCGACGATCCGCCGACGATTGTCGAACGACCGCTCATGGCCGATTGCCAAAGACCACGCGTGAAACGCACGCATCCCCAGCGACTTCGGCCCTAGCTTTCGGACCCGACCGAACTCGGCCGCTTGCATGGGGCGTGGGCCGACGGCTCTCAGTCCACATCAAAGCAGACGTTTATAGTGGCAAGTCTAGCCCTGATGCCTCCTTAGCCATCCTGCTTAGCGTGCAATGTCGTCACGATGGTCCGTTTAATTCCGGGCCAATCCAAGCGGCGCCCGATCTTCGGCAAAAACGCCACGTACGTTTGTTTAGCGATGCATTCTTCGAGAAGCGCGCGCCCTTGACCTCCTAGAATGCGATTTGGTGCACGGGCAATTGTCGTACATACAAGCTTGCGGTTGGCATTGAAGCGGAATTCGTCATCCGAGGCGTAAGCGGCCAACTCCTCGAAAGAGAACTACATATCCAAAGGAGCGATCATGCAGCAACTGGTGAGACACCCATTTGTCCTCTTTGCCATCTCTTTCGTGCTGATGTCGATTGCGGCCCGGCTGGGTAGCCGCACTCTGCGCTCGAGGATACAAATCGACGAAGACACGCGTGATGACTTCAAGATCGTTCAGTCCGCAACACTGACTCTGCTCGCGCTGGTCATCGGGTTTAGTCTGTCCATGGCAGTGGGCCGGTATGACCAGCGAAAAAACCTCGAAGAGGAAGAAGCCAACGCGATCGGAACTGAGTTCGTCCGCGCTGAACTGCTGGCCGACGCCGAGGCGGCCGTGGTCCGCTCGCTACTCGTGCAGTATCTCGCATTGCGTGTCGAGTTTTACCAGACCCGGGACCTTCAACGTGTGCAGCAAATCGATGCCGCGACCGCGGACCTGCAGGCCAAACTGTGGACTGCAGCCAAGGCCGGCGCCGTTAAACAGCCGAGCCCACTTAGCGCGCTAGCCATCGCGGGCATGAACGATGTAATCAACACACAAGGCTACACGCAGGCGGCATGGTGGAATCGAATCCCTGTAGCCGCATGGATATTAATGATCGTCATTGGCCTGTTCAGCAATCTGCTAGTGGGCTATGGCGTCAAAAATGCAAACGCTAAAAACCGCTTCCTCGTGATCATGCCTTTAACAGTGTCTCTCTCGTTTCTGTTGATCGCAGATATCGATAGTCCGCGGAACGGCATCATTCGGATTGTGCCGCAAAACCTCATTAGCACCGCGCAATCACTCCCGAAACCGTAGTGCCCGGAAACAGGACTATTGGACGCCAACGCATGTCAATTAGCTGCAACGTCAAGCCGGATACGAGACTGTTCGAGCGCCTGACAACAGCCGGTTTGTCGAGGTTCAAACGCCTATGTACTGCCGTCGACAAATGAACGCTGATGGCCGGTTTTCTGTCTGACGGCGATTGGCCGCACGCGGCCCACTGGAGACGGCCGCATCTGCCCGAAGCGGCCGCTCACAACGAACGAACAACGACGCGGCCGGCAGCCGTGACCGCGATTTTCCTCAACGCTTGGAGCGGGAAAATATGTTGACAAGATTCCCATCCGGATCGCGTAGCAAGAGCGAGCGATTGCCCCACGGCATCAACGTCGTCGGCATCACGATGTTTGTCCCGGACGCCTTCATCCGTTCGAACACCGCGTCGACGTTCTCCACTTCGAACTCCAGGATCGCCGATTGATTTGCAGCCGCAGTGGCAGCACCGACATTGAAAAGCTCGATCAGATGCTCGGACGAAATCGCAAGCGTCGCTCCTTCGAACCGCATTTCGGCAAATCCATCGGCCGGACGTACAGCCTCGATACCGGAAAGCCTTTGATAAAACTCCACCAGCCCATCGATATGCCGGGTAACAACACGAACCGATGCGAACTTCATTTTGAACTCCTCGCCAAGAAAGGGAGCTCAGTCTAATGGTCGATACTGTCAGATTCTGGCAGTATGGTGCGGCTGGCGACGTGATTGAGCCTACGCCACTCACGAAGCAGTGTTGACCGCCTTTTGGGGTAGCGCTCTTCCAACTGCTCGACGTGCGAGATGCGGTCCGAACGGAAATTCCGAAAATCAGCTCGAAGCTCGCACCAACACATCAGGACCCGCGCCTGGTCGAAATACACCAAGGCAAAGGGCCAAACGACACGCCGCGAGTGAATACCGCTGGCGTCCACGTATGTAATATTGAGCTTCTGCTCTTCCCGGACTGCGGCACGCAGAAGGTCAGGCGAGATTTTGTGGGCAGGTCTCGTCAACGGCGCGCCGACTAGCAGCGAAGACTCCTCCAGTTCGCGACGCAGTTCAGTGGGCAGTATGGCGGCTATCTTAGCAAGCGTGCTCAGCGCACCGGACGACAGCGTGTTGTCGCAGCGATCGGCCACCCAGCGCATGCCAAGAACCAGGGCGTCGAGTTCCTCTGAGCGAAACATGATCGGCGGCAGCATGAAGCCCGGTTTCATAACGTAACCGATGCCCGGTGCCCCCTCGATCATTGCTCCTTGCGCTTGCAAACTGGCGATGTCCCGGTATAGCGTGCGGATGCTCACGCCGAGCTCCTCGGCCAGGGCTTGGCCACGCACGGGACGTCGATAACGACGTAACACTTGCAGGAGATGAAGGAGACGTTCGGAGCGGGACATACGTGAATCCTGGTATTGACACTGAAGCAAATCGACGACGCTATCGGTTACTTCAAATTGAATGCGATATGTCGCGTCCAGACAGACATTGCATTGTTGACGATCTATGCGGCTCTGTCGAACGTCTCAATCTGGCCGTCCGCTGCCCGTTGCATCAGTCGTGATACGCGAGTGCGACCAGAGCACCTCCGTGCTCGCGCGTACGACGCCAGTTCACAAAAGCGCATGCGTCTTGCAAGCCCGCGAATTGGTCCGGACAGCGCTTTCTGAAACTGTCGACACCGCCAAGTAATATCGTTAGTGTGCATCCTGGGCTCACGTGCACCTGCGTCATCGCGGCTTCGGGCTCGTCGAGGTAACCCAAACAGTCAATTAGCGCATCCAAGTTATTGCCGTAAAACGGCGCGAAGCCAAAGTTTCGCGAGAAGACCCGATGAAGAGAGGGCCAGTCTGTAATTTCGGTCGTGTCTACGAACACCGTCGTCATCTCTGTTTTCCGAATTGTGCAGGCGCCTATTTTGCATTTGAAGCCGCACAACGCAAGGCCCGGCGTCGTCGATTGTTGACGATTCAGATGCTCGCGTCGAGTGACTGTTTGTGGCCGCACAGAGCCCTCGCCATACACCCCAACGCAGGCCAACGCCCACATCCAGCCGAACCGACAAATCCGCGTCCTAAATGATTATTCAAGCCTGGATGAGCAACTTCGCGAAGCGCACAAATCCTGACCACATTAATTTAGCAAGATCGCGAACTCGGAAACGCGCAGCCAAACCAATCCGGCGACCTTTCAGATCCACACCGCTACCTGCAGCCATCGATATCCACCCCACCTCCCACCCGCGCGAAGTCCAAAACGCCGTCGCTCCCATGGGCACAACGCTTGCGCACTCCCCCAGATGCTTACCGGAGGACCAGAAAATGAGCAAGCGGGATGTACCAGGAGTCGGGCCCTATGGCGGCCCGGCTGGCGGCTGGGGAGCGTTGCAGGCAGTGGCTCGCGCCGTGCGCCAGCAGATGGGTGTGGCGCGCGAGGCGACGATGCTGTTGAAGGTTAATCAACCGGCCGGTTTCGATTGCCCAGGGTGCGCATGGCCGGACCCGCGCAGCACGTCGTCGTTCGAGTTCTGTGAAAACGGGGCGAAGGCTGTGTCCTGGGAAGCAACGAGCAAACGTACGACACCCGATTTTTTCGCACGGCATTCACTCAGCGAACTGTGGCATTGGAGCGACTTCGCGCTTGAGGACGAGGGACGGCTGACTCATCCAATGCGCTACGACGCTGCCACCGACCGTTACGTGCCGATCGAGTGGGACGAGGCGTTCGCACGTATCGGCGCCGCGCTGCGCGCCTTACCCGATCCGGACATGGCGGAGTTTTACACGTCCGGCAGGGCCTCGAACGAGGCGGCGTTTCTGTTCCAGCTGCTCGCGCGCCGGTTCGGCACGAACAACTTCCCCGATTGTTCGAACATGTGCCACGAGCCCACGAGTGTGGGTCTTCCCGAATCGATCGGCGTCGGCAAGGGTACGGTCACTCTCGCCGACTTCGATCATTGCGACGCGATATTCTGCATCGGACACAATCCCGGCACCAACCATCCGCGCATGCTCGCGACGCTGCGCGCCGCCGCGCGGCGCGGGGCGAAAATCGTGGCGCTCAATCCGTTGCGCGAACGCGGACTGGAGCGTTTCACTTCGCCACAAGACGCTATGGAAATGGCGACCGGGCGCTCTACGCCCATCGCCACCGACTATGTGCAGCTCAAGATCGGTGGCGATGTCGCGGTCCTGAAAGGGATGATGAAAACGCTGCTCGACATGGACCGCGAGAACCGCGGTAACGGAGGCGAGGGCGTAGTGGATCGTGCGTTCATCGACGAACACACGACCGGCTTCGACGAGCTGGTGCGCGATCTGGAAGCCACGCCGTGGGACCAGATCGTGTCGACGTCGGGCGTTGCGCGCGACGAGATCGAAAAGCTTGCTCGCATTTATGCGGAGTCGCGCGCCGTGATCGTATGTTATGGCATGGGCATCACTCAGCATCGCAGCGGGACCGCGAACGTCCAGCAGATTGCGAATCTGTTGCTCATGCGAGGAAACATCGGTCGCGATGGCGCAGGCATCTGTCCGCTGCGCGGCCATTCCAACGTGCAAGGCGATCGCACGGTGGGCATCACCGAAGTGCCGCCGCCTGCGTTCCTCGATTCGCTCAAGCGCGTGTTCGGCTTCGAGCCTCCGCGCGAGCACGGGCACGGCGCGATCGCCGCGATGCAGTCCATGCGCGACGGCCGCGCGAAGACGCTGATCTGTCTGGGCGGCAATCTGCCCGTCGCGATGTCGGACCCCGGCGTCTGCTTCGACGCGATGCGCAAGCTCGACCTGGCTGTGCATATCGCCACGAAGCTGAACCGCTCGCATCTGCTGGCCGCAAAAGAGACGTTGTTGCTGCCGTGTCTCGGGCGCACCGAACTGGATGTCCAGGCAAGCGGGCCTCAATCTGTCACGGTCGAAGACTCCATGTCGATGGTGCATGCGTCGCAAGGATCGCTGCCGCCAGCGTCGGAGCATCTGCGTTCGGAACCGGCGATCGTCGCGGGCATTGCCAAAGCATCGCTCGACGATCCGACGCTCGACTGGGATGGCTGGGTCGCGGACTACAGCCGCATTCGCGACCTGATCGAAGCGGTCTTTCCGCAATTCGAGCATTACAACGAGCGCATACGCGAACCGGGCGGCTTCCGGCTTTACAACGCCGCGTCTGCGCGCCGCTGGGACACGCCCGACGGCCGCGCGCGTTTCATCGCCCATAGCGGCGTCATGGAAGATCCGCGCGTGAATCGCAGCGACGCGCTACTGCTCGCCACGATACGCAGCCACGATCAATACAACACGACCATTTACGGCTACAACGACCGCTATCGGGGCATATCGGGTCGTCGCGATGTGATTTTCGTCAACGAGCAGGATCTCGACTCGCGCGGTCTGCAGCATGGCGATCTCGTCGATGTCGAAGCGATCGAAGACACCGTGAGCCTCGGCGGATCGCGCCGTCTGTGCGGGCTGACGGCGGTCGCTTACGACATTCCCCGCGGATCGATGGCCGCCTACTATCCCGAGGCGAACGGGCTCATCGCATTACACGACTGCGACGCGCGTAGCGGGACGCCGTCGTACAAGTCGGTGCCCGTGCTGCTCTCGCTCAGCACGGGAGATTGCTTGCCGGACGACCAGGCGTCGACGTGGCAGCAAGGCGACGTTCGCAGCGACCGCACAGGAGCGGCCATCGCAGGCGAGACTCCGCATCGTTCGAACGATGGAGCGATGCCGACATGATTGGTAGCGACTGCTACTGATTCGTGCGCGGCATGTCGATTACGCAGCCAGGTCCCATCAACTTGATGAACGGAGAGTCGCAATGAGCAAGGATCTCAAACCGAAGGATCGCGTCAGCTGGAACACACCGCAGGGCGAGACGCACGGGCGCGTCAAACGCGTCATTACTGAGCGCGCGAAGGTCGACGGACACGTTGTTGCGGCATCGCCGTCCAGTCCGTCGTATGAAGTGGAGAGCGAGAAGAGCGGCAAGCGCGCGGTTCATAAAGGCGAGGCGTTGCGCAAGTCGCGTGGCTAGCGGCGCACGCCCGGTATAAAACTTCCTAAGCGCCAGCGGCCGAAGGCGGTGGGCGGCCTTGTCCTCGTCGCATCGTCTGTGCAGTTTTTGCGTCAGGCGTGCGGCTCCTCTGACGCAACTAACGGTCTGTCGCGCTTGCCGTCGCCGAAGTTGGTCGACGTGTTGCACAAGTTGAACCACGAAACGGCATGCTTGCATTGGAATTCCGGACCGCACGTGCCGGCAACATCGCATCGCTCTTGAGCGTATCCGCAACTTTTGCGCGTGCGCGGCGCTCACTATCTAAACAACGGGACAAGTGACCGACGCCTGAAACGTCGCGATCTTACAAGCGGAAAATTTTGCTCTCACGCGCGTCTTTTGCACTGTCTGCCCACCCCGATGCAAGGGCCGCGAAAGGGCCAAAGAGTCAACACGGAGGCAACGACAATCGTCCGACATGACCACACAACGAACCGCATTATTTGAAGGATAATGTCTGCCTTTTGTCCCGTTGAGGTGGCCGTGAGCGACCAGACATCATCCGACGCAAAACGTGCAGCAGTGTCTGTGGCTCATGATTTCCTTTATGGCGGCGGCGAAATGGGCGCGCTGTTGCGCGCGCATAACTGGAGCGCCACGCCTCTAGGCGAACCGGAAACGTGGCCACAAAGCTTGCGGTCCGCGTTGAGCATTTGTCTGGAAGCCAACTTCCCCATCGCCATCTACTGGGGACCGGAACTGGCGCTGCTCTACAACGATGCGTGGAGTTCCATTCCCGGCAAGAAGCACCCTGGTGCCTTGGGTCGGCCGGGCAGGGAAGTGTGGCCCGAGATCTGGGACACGATTGGTCCGCTATTCCATCAAGTGCAGGAGACCGGAGCCGGGGTTTGGCAGCATGACCAATTGCTTCCCATGCACCGCCACGGATACACCGAAGAGTGCTATTTCAATTTCACGTTCAGCCCGATCCGGGGTGAAGGTGGACAGGTAGAAGGCATCTTCAATGCCGTCCTCGAAACGACTTCCTCGGTTCTGGCAGAGCGGCGTGAGCGTGCGCTGCGCGAACTTGCCGAGGCCCTGGCGACGAGGCGTGATGAGCTAGAGGTATTTGCAGTCGCGGCGACGCTGCTCGCCACGAAAAGCGTCGATGTGCCATTCAGTCTGCTTTACCGGATCGACGACCAGGCACAGCAGGCGCACCTGATGGGACTCACCGGCGTCGACCGGGACAGTGCGGCTGCGCCGACGGTGATCGACCTTGGCGACGCCGACACGCCGTGGCCTCTGGCCAGCGTGCTGCGCACAGGGCAGAAACGCCTCGTGGAAGATCTTGCCGAACGTTTCACGAAGCCGCTCCCGGGCGGTCCGTGGCCCGAGCCGTGTACTCAGGCGCTCATCCTGCCGATTCAGGCGACGGCGCACCCGGGAACGGTTGCCGCCATTCTTGTCGCGGGAATAAGCCCACGCGGCGCCGCCGACGACGACTACCAGGCCTTCCTTGAGCGAGCCGCCTCACATATTGCGACCAGCCTGGCGAGCGCCCGCGCCTACGAGGAAGAACGGCGACGCGCCGAAGCGTTGGCCGAGATCGATCGCGCAAAGACGACGTTTTTTTCCAACGTCAGTCATGAGTTCCGTACGCCTTTGACCCTGATGCTAGGGCCGATAGAAGAGTTGCTCGCCGATCCGGAGCAACTTGGCGAAGAAGGGCTTCGGCAGATTCAGCTTGCCCATCGTAACGGCCTGCGGCTCCTGAAACTCGTCAATTCCCTGCTGGATTTTTCGCGTATCGAAGCAGGTCGCCTGAAGGCCAGCTTTCAAGCCACGGATCTTGCGCAACTGACCACGGACCTCGCCAGCAATTTCCGCTCGGCCATGGAGCGTGCGGGGCTGACCCTGACCGTCAATTGCGAGACGCTCACGCAGCCGGTCTATGTCGACCGTGACATGTGGGAAAAAATCGTTCTGAACCTGCTCTCCAACGCGTTCAAGTTCACGTTCGAAGGCGGGGTATCGGTCGAATTGAGGCAGCACGACAAGGCTGAACTGGTTGTTCGCGACACCGGGACCGGTATTCCCGCGGCGGAACTGCCACGGGTCTTCGAGCGGTTTCATCGTATCGAGGGAGCACGCGGCCGCTCATTCGAGGGCAGCGGCATTGGTCTCGCGCTCGTCGAGGAACTCGTCAGGCTGCATGGCGGCACCGTTCGCGTAGAAAGCGAGATCGGCAAAGGTACGGTATTCACCGTTGCGATTCCTTTTGGCGCGAAGCACCTGGCGACTCCGCTGATCGAACATGAAGGACCGGTCGGCTCGAGCGCCTTACGTGTCGAGGCCTACGTCGGCGAGGCTGAGCGCTGGTTGCCGGACGCGGAGGCGCATCACGAGACTTCAAGCAGAGACAGAATTGGCGAGTCCGTTACGGCTGCGGCGCGGCCCGCTACCGATGGCGCCCACATTCTTCTGGCCGACGACAACGCCGACATGCGGGCCTACGTGCAACGTCTGCTGGGCGGTTCTCACCACGTGGAAGTCGTCGCGGATGGGCAGGCTGCACTGGAGACGATTCGCCGTCGCCGTCCCGATCTTCTGCTCACCGACATCATGATGCCGAGGCTCGATGGCTTTGGCTTGATACGTTCCATCCGCGGCGACGCGACGCTGAAGGACCTGCCCATCATCGCGTTGTCGGCGCGAGCGGGGGAGGAGGCGAGCCTCGATGGCTTGGCTGCCGGCGCCGACGACTACCTCGTCAAACCATTTTCCGCGCGCGAACTCGTCGCGCGGGTCGACTCAGCGCTGGCCATGGCGACCCTTCGCAGGCAGATGAGCCACGCTCTGCGCGACGAGGCCAACCTGCTCGAGATCCTCAATAAAATCGGCGCGACGATCGCGGCCGAACTGGATCTGGACCAGGCGGTGCAGGTCGTCACCGATGCCGCGAAAGAACTCACGGGCGCCGCGTTTGGAGCGTTTTTCTACAATGTGCTCGACGAGCGCGGCGAGCGCTATACGCTCTATTCGATCTCGGGCGTGCCGCGCGAAGCGTTTTCCAGATTTCCAATGCCGCGCAACACGAAGGTGTTCGCGCCTACGTTCAACGGCGAGGCTATCGTGCGCTCCGCCGACATCAAGCGGGACCCGCGCTACGGCAATAGCGCGCCGTATTTCGGCATGCCTGAAGGGCATTTGCCCGTGTGCAGCTATCTGGCGGCTCCGGTCGTGTCGCGCTCCGGCGAAGTGCTGGGCGGGCTCTTCTTCGGTCATCCCGAACCCGATGTATTCACCGAGCGCGCCGAGCGTCTGCTGCTCGGCGTCGCAGCCCAGGCGGCGATCGCCATCGACAATGCACGGTTGTATCAGGCGGCTCAGACTGAGATCGCGCAACGAACCCTGACCGAGCAGGCTTTGCGTGAAAGCGAGGAACGGCAGCTACGCCTGAACGAGACGCTGGAAGCGAAGGTCGTCGAAAGGACGTTGGAACTGCAGGCCGCGAACGAACAGCTACTTACCGCGGCCGAGGAGCGTGAGCGCGTCGAAGAGGCGCTGCGCCACGCACAGAAAATGGAAGCCATCGGCAAACTGACCGGTGGCGTCGCTCATGATTTCAACAACCTGCTGCAGGTGATAGCGGGCAATCTCCAGTTGCTGGCGAGAGATATCAATGGTCATGAAGCCGGGGAAAGACGCTTGCGTAACGCGCTGGCCGGGGTCACGCGCGGCTCGAAGCTTGCCTCGCAATTGCTCGCTTTCGGGCGACGCCAGCCGATGCGGCCCAAGGTGGTCAACCTTGGCCGGTTCGTCCGCGACATGGACGATATGCTGCGTCGCGCTCTGGGCGAGGAAATAGAGATCGAAACCGTCATCTCCGGCGGTCTTTGGAACACCATGGTCGATCCGAGCCAGGTGGAGAACGCGTTGCTCAATCTTGCCATCAACGCGCGCGACGCAATGAAAGGCCGTGGCAAGTTGACGATCGAGGCTGGCAATGCGTCGCTCGATGCCGTCTATGCCGCTGCCCACCCCGACGTCCGGCCAGGCCAGTACGTGATGCTTGCCGTCACCGACACGGGCTCCGGAATGTCGGGAGAAGTCATGGAGCACGCGTTCGAACCGTTCTTCACCACGAAGCCGGAAGGGCAGGGAACCGGCCTTGGCCTGAGCATGGTGTGGGGCGTCGTCAAGCAGTCGGAAGGTCACATAAAAATCTACAGTGAGGTGGGCGAAGGCACCACCATCCGTATCTACTTGCCAAGGTCCCGCCAGGAGGAGGACCGCACGCCAGAGGCTGAAACTGCACCGGCGGTCGGGGGAACGGAAACTATCCTGGTCGTGGAGGATGACGAAGACGTGCGCAATACGGTCGTCGATATGCTCACGGACCTCGGATACAGGGTGCTGAAAGCGCGAGATGCGCAAAGCGGATGGGCCATCATAGAAAGCGGCGTGCCGATCGATCTGCTCTTCACCGATGTGGTGATGCCTGGCCAGCTACGCAGTCCCGAACTCGCTCGAAAGGCGAGGGAGCGGTTGCCGGACATCGCAGTGCTTTTCACGTCGGGCTATACGGAAAACGCGATCGTGCATGGCGGCCGCCTCGATGAAGGCATCGAGTTGCTGAGTAAGCCGTACACCCGGGAGGCTTTGGCACGAAGGCTCCGTCACGTGCTGGCAAATCAACGGCAACTGAACAGCCAGCGTCCGGCTCCGGCGGTCCGTGCGCGGCCTGCCCGTGAACGGCCTGTCGTCGAAGTTGCGTCCCCCGCGCTGCGGGTGCTGCTGGTCGAGGACGAGGAATTGATCCTGATGTCCACCGGAGACATGCTCGAAAGTCTGGGGCACCGGGTGTTCACCGCGGCAAGTGGGGAACAGGCGCTGCCGATTCTGGACGCCCATCCTGTAGACGTGCTGGTCGTGGACCTCGGCTTGCCCGGTATGTCGGGCAGCGAGCTTGCAGTTCAGGCGCGCAAGAAGTACCCGAAGCTGCATGTCGTGATTGCATCGGGCAATCCAGACCCGAGCGTGTTGAGCAACGAATGGCTTGCCGGGGCGGTAGTTCTGGCCAAACCCTATGACGAGCAAGGCTTGACGCGAGCCATCAGGGGAAAACAGTAGCAGTCGCAGCGGCGGGAGCGGCCGCCATTGTTGTATGCGCGGGCGTCGCGAGCTGCGCGGCGACGTGAGTTACCTACGCGGCAGTGTCGCCAGGTTCAGTCGCCGGTTACCGGGTTCTCGTTTGCAGCAACTCGCGCACGGAGTTCAATGCGCCGTCGGCGATCTTGCCCGAATCGATCTTGTAGGTGCCTTGACGCAACTCGGCCTTGATCGACTCGACCTTCGCGGTGTCGATATCCGGGTCACTGAACGAGCGCAGCGCGGACATCGACGTAAGACTCACCTCGGTATTCTGCGTACCGGAAGTGCCGACGGGGTTCACGGATTCGATCGCGCCATTCGTGTCGCTGTTGTTCGTTGCGCGCTGCGTAGTGTTGCGCGGCGCCGCGAGCGGGTAGTTGCTGGGTTCAATCTTCATGGTGTGTGTCCCTCACTTGTTAAGTTCTTTAACGGTATGGCGTTTGAAATCTTCACCCTGCTACGGCGAGCCCGGCCGCGCGCGAGCCGTTCCGATGGGTGAAAACCGTTGCCAGGCGGGGACTTCGGCGGATTGAAACAAAGTGCAACAATTTGTGAGCAATCCCACATAAGGGCTCGAACGTACTTCGGAGAGCGTCCCGGACGCGCGTGACAAAGCGGTGCCCGCGCGGTTGTCGAGCGCGCGTGAACCTAAGCCGGCAGTCCGTTTGCCGAACACCGATTCACCAGCGCGCGAAGCGCTGACGGCGTGTTACCCGCGGATGGGTGGCGGCGCCTGCACAATCGGAGCCGCCGCCGCAAAAAGATCCGCGCGGTTGCCGGTGCGTGGCGGATAGATCCGCTCCGTGTTGATGACCCGTTTGACGTTCTTCGCCTGCTGACCCTGTGCGGCGAGCCTGCGCTCCCAGCCTTCCGTATAGACCGCGCCCCAAGCGCCAAGGTCGAGAATGGTCGTGTACCAGTCGATGTCGAGCGGCAGCATCGGCAGACCCAGCAGATCGCAGACGACGTTGTGCCCCGCGAAACGCCCCATCGGTCTGCTGTGCTGGCAGGACATGACGGATTCATGCTTGCCGTCTTCGAACAGCGCGCGCGCCACGTCGCCGGCTGCGAAAACGTCGGAGACACCTTTCACGCGCAGGTTCTCGTCGACCGGCACCCGCCCGAGCGCATCGCGCTCGACAGGAATGCAGCGCGTCAACGGACTCGCATGCATGCCGCCACACCAGATAATCGTCGATGCGTCGACGCGCTTGCCGCCTGCGAGCGTCATCCCCGTGTCGTCGATCTGCTCGATCTCGACATTGGTCATCATCTCGACGCCGAGTTGCGTCAATGCCTGCTCGATGACCGGTTGCGCACCGCCCATCGCCATCGCGATCCGTGGCGCACGCTCGATCAGCATGACGCGAACCTCGCTCTCACGCAGGCGCTCACCGCTCGCGGCCAGGAGGTCGCGCACACGATGCGGCAACTCGGAGGCGACTTCCACGCCCGTGAGGCCTGAGCCGATAACAACGAAGGTCAGACTTCCAGCAGCGTGTGAATGCACCATTTTCAGGAGCCGTCGTTCGAGGCGTTCGGCGCCTTCGTATGTATCGACGTTGAATGCATGGTCCGCGAGCCCACCAATCGGCGCGTCGACAAGGCGGCTTCCCGAGGCCAGCACGAGCTTGTCGTAAGTCAGCGGCGTAGTGCGTCCGCGGACGCTCAACGTGACCTGTTTGCCGGCGACATCCATGTCCGTAACTGCGCCCTGGATCCATTGCACGCCGACGGGGCCGAGCACATCGCTCAGCGGTACGAGCGTGGCCGCGAGATCCGCTTCGTAGTTGCGCACCCGGATGCTGTGATGCGCGTGCGGGTTGATCATGACGACTTCGACCTGATTGCTCGCGCCTTGCTCATCGAGCTTGCGGGCCGCGCCGATGGCACTCCACAACCCAGCAAAGCCGCCGCCGATCACGACGATCCGTTTCATGGCCGCTCCTGTTCAGAGATGTGTGCGCGGCCAATCTGCCCGATGTGCGGCGCGGCAACGCGGAGGAGATCCGCAAAACGCGACGGGACACGAAGCAAGGCTTGAAGACGAGGCGCAGCCCGTTGCGTGCAAACCTACCGTAGGTGATATGGTAGGACAACGAAACGCAAAGGCGAAGAACGTGGCCGAGCGGCGGCGACTATTCGCGACTCCATGCAAATGCGATCCGCGCTTCTAGCGCTTCTCGCGCTTCTCGCGGTTCCCGCGGGTCCCGAATCATGGACTCGTGATTGTTTGTTTGATTTGAGTCTGCAGGTCCACCAACGGTGTCGCAGTCACTGTGGCGGCGACGCTTTCGGATTGGGGCAATAACCCGGCGAACGCAGCAATTCCGGTCGCGCATACCGCAACGAATGCGATAGCGCCAATGACGACGATTGCGTTGCCGTACGTCGGTTTCGACTGCACTGAGTTTGCAAAGAGCCGCATCATGACTGTCTCCTGGTGGCGCAGCTACCGTTTGCAACTAGTGTGCCGACAACGCTTCGAAACCGCTGACGCGCCTAGGAAGCCCGCTGGTAAAGCAACGAACGACCAGAGCGGTTCCGCAGCAGCGGCCCGTTGTTGGACTCGATCAAACACGGCGAGGTGTTGTTGCGCGCCAAAAACCAACACAACCGTTCACTGTGCTCAGTCAACGGCGAAAGGGTCGCCCTGGCAACCATCGCCGGTTAAAACGTGGCGAAGAATCGCTTTGCGGTTTTCCGCATGAGAGAGGTCGAATAATCACTAACGAATCGTCATCGCACGCGCTATAACGTAGTTGCAGGGTGACTATTCGTGCCGAGGGGTCCACAAAATCCATCGGCATTGCCAATGCGCACACCAACTTGCGTCCCCGTCTCGGCCGGGCGCACTGCACTTCGTATCTTCCCAACTTTCCTGGATCACGGTCTCGGGCGATTCGACCCGCAGGCCGCAGGCGCGTTTCCCGAATCCGAAAATCGCGTGTTGGTTTTCGAGTTCGCCGCGCGAATAACGAAACGGCATGAATGGATAATCCAACGCGGATCAGGAGGCAATATGAAACTAGGACGGATGGTTGGATCGGTTGCTGGGCTGCTTTTGATCGCCGGGCTGGCGCATTCGCAAGGCACGCCCCAGGCGCCTCAGGCCGCTCCGCAAGACAGCGGTCAGGTGCAGGTTTCCAACCCCAGTGCGGGGATGGAAGCGTACGGTGGCACCTCCGATACGATGGTACAAAGCGGCTCGAAACATGCCCGGCCGTGCAGAGTGAACCCGCAATGCAACATCTTCTTTGGCGGAAGCTGACAATACACTGACGGCGCGCGAGCAAACGGTGAAACACCAGGTGCTCGCGCAAACCCATGGCCGACGAGGCTGGCCGCAATGGCTCAGTCCTGTTTCACCTCTATGTTCTGGGGACCCCGATATTGGAGGTCTCTCGACTTTCCCGATGCGAACCATTCCAACCGCAGCAGGCCCGCGAGTCCGCCATGGCCTTGCAGCGAGGCATTGTTCGGTCTGCAGCAATTGTGATTTCACCCTATGGGTATAGAAAAAGGATAGGCGCCGTCTACACTGACTCTTGTCAACGGCGCGTGTCTCACCGATTCGCGCTGCCTCAGAATCGCATCGGAGAGTCATCATGAAAAGCAAACTTCTTGCAGCTGTGCTCGTCGCCGTCACTACTTCGTTTGCCGCTCCTGTGTTTGCCAGCGGCTATGGTCCTGCGCCTTCTTACCGCCCTTCAGTGGGGGCGCCTGCTTCGCAACGGGGCCCAAGTGCCCAGACGGTTGCAGCGGAACGCAACAGTGCAGCTGGTTCTGTCAATGATTCGTATGGCGGCGTAGCTGCGTCCTCTTCGGAATCCGGCGGCCGTCAAACCGCCGACTCTGTCGGCCATGTGTACTCGGGCCATTAATCTGCAAGCCGTCTGCAAAGCGAAGCTGTCACGAGGTGTCGAAATGTTGAAAATTATCGAAGGTGCATTGTTTGTCGGCGCGCTGATGCTGTATCTGGTACCCGCAATGATCGCCGACGCCAGAGAACGCGAGGACGCGTTCGCGGTGACCATGGTGAACATTCTGCTGGGATGGACGGTTATCGGTTGGTTCGCAGCGTTGGTATGGGCGAGGCATCCGGTCAGTAACCGGCAACTGAAGCAGTTCGCGAGACGGGCGCAACGCGCGGTGGCACGAGTCACGATCGATGCAATCGTCGCGCGGGCGAGCGGTCGCGCCAGTTCGATACCCATGTTCAATCCTCGCCTGATACCGGTTGTCGCGCGCATCGCCGCAAGCACTAATCGCCGCGAAAGGCACTAACGATTGCGGCGGATCATGTATCGTCCGCCGATTTCTTTCGAAGCCGGACGGCGGTCCGACCCGCTGCCGAATTTCGTGTCAGCAAGGAGCCCGCTAGTGCGGTAGGCGGGCATTGCGTCGACTCTAATTATTTCGAGTGCCATCACGGCGATCGTACTGACGCCGAATCCAAACGCGTTCGCGCAAAAGCGGCGTGGACGAAGCTCGCAACGAGCCCTCCAGCGGCACCTCGACACGCAACTGACGCCTCAAGCCAGTCGCCCGTTAGTGCATCGGTTTTTGGGCAGTCGCCGCAAATGCCCAGCCGCTGAACGATCACTTGACTCGCGGCAATCCCTGCTCGGCCAAAAATCTGATTCTAGCCATCACTCCGCAGTTTCGAGCGTAGGACCTTCGTCCGATATGCTCACGCCGCCTTCGCTCGCAACAATTTGAGGAAGGGCTCCGCGCAAAGACGGGACAGCGAGCACTCATCAGCGATGGGAGAAGTTCATGAATAGTCAGATCAGATGTGCGTTGATTTGCGCGCTGATATCCGGGCTCATGGGCTGCGTGCAACCTCATCAGCAGGTGGAAGCCGGCGCGGATCAGTCGACGGCGATTGCGCGGCTCGGCCCGCCCAAGGAGACCTACAAGCTGCCGGATGGCGGCCAGCGCCTGATGTGGCCGACGCAACCGATGGGCACCACGACGACCGTCGCGGATATCGACGCGTCCGGCAAAGTGGTGAGCATGCGTCAGGTGCTGCAGGAGAGCGAGTTCTATCGCGCGGAGGTCGGCAAGTGGACGCGCGACGATGTGCTCATCAACTTCGGGCGCCCGTTCGAAACCGCGCGCTTTCAGAGAATGCAGCGCGACGTGTGGTCGTATCGCTATCTGGAGAACAATATTAATCACATGATCTTCCACTTCTATTTCGACGACGCAGGCATTTTGCGGCAAACGCAGAAGGCACCCGATCCTATGTACGACAACACGCGACGCGGACGGTTTTAGGCGTCGATCGACTCGCGGCTCGCGAAGTCAAGCTGCGGGAGATCGGTCCAAAGTCCTATTGCCGCGGCTGCGCGTGGCGGCGATAGTCGTTCTGAACGGGCTATGACCAGCGTTGCCGGCGTCGCCGCGCGCGGCACACCGACTGTCGCAATGCACGGGAGGAATCGTGGAGCGTACGCACGAGAAGTATCAACGGCTTATCGCGTTTTGCCAAAGCCAGCCGCCGCTAACGACTGCCGTGGCGCATCCATGCGATCGCGCATCGCTCGAAGGCGCCGTGGAGGCGGCGCATATGGGGCTGATTGCGCCGCTTCTCGTAGGTCCGCGCGAGCGCATTGACGCCGTCGCCGAAGAATGCGGGCTGCAGATAGCCGGCTATCCGCTGATCGACGTGCCGCACAGTCACGCGGCGGCGGCGAAAGCGGTCGAACTGGTGCGCGAAGGCAAGGCTGAGGCGATCATGAAGGGCAGCCTTCACACAGACGAGTTGATGGCCGCCGTCGTCCACCGCGAGGGCGGCTTGCGCACCGAACGGCGTGTGAGCCACTGCTTCGTGATGGACGTGCCGGGGCACGCAAACGCGCTGATCATCACCGATGCCGCGATCAACATAGCACCGACGCTCGCGGAGAAAGCCGACATACTGCAAAACGCGATTGATCTCGGCCATGCGCTTCGCGTAGACGAAGTGCGGGTCGCGATTCTCTCGGCAATGGAGATCGTGAACCCGAAGGTTCCGTCGACGATCGAAGCCGCGGCGCTCTGCAAGATGGTCGATCGTCATCAGATCACAGGGGCGCTCGTCGACGGGCCGCTCGCGCTCGACAATGCAATCGACCTCGAAGCGGCGCGCATGAAGAAGATCGATTCGCCGGTGGCGGGGCGCGCCAATGTGCTGATGGTGCCCAATCTCGAAGCCGGCAACATGCTGGCAAAAAGCCTTTCGTTTCTAGCCGGCGCGGACGCGGCGGGCATCGTTCTCGGCGCGCGCGTGCCGATCATCCTGACGAGCCGCGCCGATTCGATCATCACGCGGCTCGCGTCGTGTGCGGTCGCGGCGCTGGTGGCGAGCAAGGGCCGCGAAGATCGGCTCGTGGTGTAGATCATGGCCGACGTCATCCTGGTACTCAACGCTGGATCGTCGAGCATCAAGTTCAGCGCCTTCGATGCGCAAACCGCCGAGCTCGCCTGTGTGCTGCGAGGTCAGATCGACGGGCTGTTCAGTTCACCGCACTTCGCTGCCTTCGATGCGGCCGGCGCGCAGGCCGGCGCTCACGCGTGGGGCGACGGCGCGAGCCTGGACCACGCCGGGGCGATCGCGCATATCGCCGAGTTTTTGCGCGGGCATCGCGAAGGCCATCGCCTCACGGCGGTCGGGCATCGCGTCGTGCACGGCGGCGCGCGTTTCGTCGCACCGGTGCTCGTCGATGCCAGCGTGCTCGCGGAACTCCACACGCTGACGCCGCTTGCGCCGCTGCACCAGCCACATAACCTGAAGCCGATCGCAATCATCGCGGAACGCAATCCGGCGATGTCGCAAATCGCCTGTTTCGACACGGCCTTTCACGCAACGCAACCTGAACAGGCGAAGGCCTTCGCGCTGCCCGCTGCAGTTACCGAACGCGGTGTACGCCGATATGGCTTTCACGGACTGTCGTATGAGTACATCGCCAGCAGGCTGCCGGAGATCTCGCCGGCAGCCGCGGCCGGCCGCACGGTGGTCGCGCATCTCGGCAATGGGGCGAGCCTGTGTGCGCTGTCGGCATGCCGCAGTGTCGCGACCACGATGGGTTTCACGGCGCTCGACGGCCTGATGATGGGTACGCGCTCGGGGAACCTCGACCCTGGCGTGATCCTGTATCTGCTCAACGAACTGAACATGACCACGCGCGAAGTGGAAAACCTGCTGTACTCGCAGTCTGGTTTGCTCGGCGTTTCCGGCATTTCCGGCGACATGCGCGTGCTGCTCGCGAGCGACGATCCTCGTGCCCGCTTCGCCGTCGAACTGTATGTGTATCGGATCTGCCGCGAGCTTGGCTCGCTGATCGCGGCGCTCAAGGGCATCGATGCATTGGTGTTCACGGCAGGCATCGGAGATGCATGCGACACAGGTTCGGCAGCGTATCGGCGAATACGCGCAGTGGTGCGGTGTCGACATCGATTCCGACGCAAATCAGGCGAACGACTCGTGCGTCAGTACACCCACTAGTCGGGTCGGCGTGTGGATCGTCCCGACCAACGAGGAACTGATGATCGCCCGTCACACTCGCGCCCTGATCGGCAACTGAGTACACGAGAAGCACACAAGAGAAACGCGCACGAGAAGAAGAGGCCGTATATCGAGTCACTGGGCGGCAGGCTTCGCAGCGTCGATCTTCATGCCGCTCTGCGTGTTCATGGAGAAAAGACCGGATGTATTTTGAAACGTATCGCGAGCCCTGCGCCTGTCGCTATTGCGGAGAGAGAGATGCTGCGGCTGACTGTATGGTTCACGCTCCTCATCTCGTTGAGCGCGAATGCGGCGGTTCATCTGGACTTCCACGATGAGTCGCCGGATGCTGCTGCAGCCGGGTCGGCTTCACGCCAACGCGGCGCTGTCGATATCGATGAAATCCTGCGGCAGTACGGGATCAGCCAGGGTTCGACCAAAGCCCGCATCATCTTCGAGTGGTTCGACAAGGTAGCGCGCGACCCCGTTATCGGTGCCCGTGTGCCCGGCGGCGCACCGGCGCTCGTTCATGTGCTGCTCGATCCGGAACAGCGTGAAGCCATGATGTCGAGTGGCCTTGCACGTCTCACGCCGGCCGACCGATCGCGCTACCTCGTGCTGCTCACCCGTGTGCTCGACGAACTGGTCCCGGTCAATTGTTTTGGGCTCGTCGACATCGTAACGATAATGAACCGCGTCACGATCGCGCAGATGTCCGACGCGCAAGCGGAGCTATACCTCGATCTTGTCTACAAGATCATGGTGAGCAGCGGTTCGGCGGCGCCGGTACGCGTGCCGACGCGTGAAGAATACGCGGCAGCGTCCGAGGCAATGTCTCGTGCCGTGGTCATCGAACTGGGCGGCGATCCGGCCAATGTCGATCGGTATATGGCATATACAGCGAATCCTTCCACTGCAACCCCGGCCGATGTCTGCTGGATGACAAGAGTGACGCTGCATGCTCTCGCGAGAATGCCGGCTGCCGAGCGCGATGTCATGCTACTGCCAGTATTCATCGGACCGCCTGCGGCATCGCTGGTGGATCCCGACGATCAGCGACCCGCGCGGATGCCTTTTCCGGCTTCGGCCAGCCCGCCGGGCACGACGATGCCGTGATGGAACGTCTGGACAAGTAAGTGCTGTACGGCGGCGATATTCCCGCCACGTCGGCGCATTTTGTCTATTCTGAATTCGACATGTGCCCGCCGCCTTTGGGTACTCGAAGAAACAAGGCAAACGTCATACGCCGCACGAGGCGTGTGTTTCGGAACCAGGAAGCAATGGCCCAACATACAGGAGTGTGCAATGTGCGTTCTGTACGCTGTGTGCTGGTTCGTACTGGGCGCGGACAGACTTACAGTCGATCGGACGATGCATGTACTGCGGCTTCATGGGCAACGTCGGGCGTCGTTGGCATGTGCAGCCATAGCCTTCAGCGTTTTGCCTTGCCTTTCGTTTGGGCAGGACCTTCCGGGCCGCTCGTCGGGACCGGCTGTTGTTGGGGGTAATGTGAAACAGCACGCGGACGCCGTGCTCGCCGTCATGAGTTATACGACTGTTCCGGACGTCACGACCAGTAACCTGGCGGTTAATAGCGGAACTACCGGCAATCCCAGCTTCGGCCAGACACAGCTTGGCGGCGGGTTCACGTTGAGCCGGTCGTTTCCTTTGTACATGGAGGGCACGCTCGCCTACAGTCGCTACGATCCGGTGTTCGTCGCGTCCGACGGCTCGGCACAGCGTCCGGTGCCGACAAAATGGAACACGTTCAGCGGCACGGTCGGCATCGGCTGGGATTTTCGGATCACGAATGAACTGGTGTTTCGTCCGATCCTTAACGGAACGCTAGGCCGCGTTTCCAGCGATCTGAAGGTCGGGCAAACGATCTTCAATCGCGCCACCGATGCCAACCTCCAGTTTCTCGACAACGGTTCGCTGGACGCGTATGGCTACGGCGGCTCGCTGATGCTCGACTATGAGCGCTACCGTGACAACTACGAAATCGACGCTGAGTTGCGGGCCACGGACATTTATTTGCGCAGCTTCGGCGGTTCTTCCCAGGCAGTGCAGGGTTCCGCCATGGCGCAGCAAGTCAGCCTGTGGACTCGCTGGCGCGCGCCTACCGGATGGCATGCGTTGGACCGGCCAGTCCGCTATGTGCTCGAAGCGGCTTACTCACATTATTTCGGCGAAAGCGCGGGTGTGCTGGGGTTCAACGACCTCACCTCGTTGGGCGTCGGCCTCGAACTCGACAGCAGCCGGTATCCGGTCATCATCACCAGGACGCGCGCGGTAGTGCGATATGTGTTCGGACACAATGTGCATGGCGTGTCGTTCGGATTTGCGGTGAGCTTCTAGTTCGCCTGCGGCGGCGGCTGATTACCGGCAAGGACAGTATCTAACTCGCGGCGGCCCAATATGCCGTTCGTCATACCGATCGGAAAAGGAGATGCTGATGCGTGCCCACCGCTGTCTGCCTGTGTTCGTTTTTCCCTTGCTGCTTGTCGGCTGCAATACGCCGCCGATTCCTCCAGGCAAGTCGGTCGATATTCCGACTGCCCTCGAACACGTCCTCGACGGATTGTGCAACTTCAGGAAGCAGGAGGCGGCGCGCAAGCGGGACGGGGACGTCGATATCGACACCGTCACGGTGCAGCTTGACCTGACGATCGATGGTTCACGCAATCCGCCTGTCGCGGTCGCGCCGGATATCCAGTTCATTCCGACCGTCAGTTACGGACAGATGATTACGGCGAACAGAGGAAGCACGCTCACCATTGCGCTCAAACACAAGGGCGCAGGGAGTTGGGGCACTGGCGACTGCAATGCTTCCAAATGAGAACAGCCGGAGTGCGAACCGCGGTTCAAGCGGCGGCGTGGGAACGCGTGCGCGTTGCCACGCTTCGAAGGGCCTGCCGCATTGGATGACAGCATCGCGACGCGATTCAAGCCTGGCTGCGACTACCGCCTAGAAGCGATAAGTCACGCCGATCTGCAGGACCGGATAGATTTTGTAGCGCTCCACCGTATTGCTGATTTTCTGTTCCTGCTCGTCGATGTTTGCCTGAGTCGTGAACATCGAGTAAATGGCGGGCACGTTGTAGTGCGTGCGCGGACGGCCGTAGGCAACGCCCAGATCGAACGTCAGGCCGAAGCCCTTGGAAACCGGCTTATGTCCATAGCCGATCCCGACATACGGCATTACCCGCGGCAGCGTGACCGTGGCCGAAGGCGCGGCGCCCACGGCCGGCACGTAGTCGTCGCCGATCTTGTAGTTGCCGTCCGCATTGGGCACGGCGTGAGCCGAAAGCTCGTTGTCGTTGATCAATGCGCCCGCCGTCAGGCGAAAACCGCTTGATTGGAACGGGAACACGTCGAGATAAAGACCGCCTTGTAGCAGCTTGAGATGGCCGTCGTATTTGTTCTGGTCAACGTTGACCGAATGCGAGAAGCCAAGACCTTCGAATTCCGCATGCACGCCCGCCCATGAATTGAGCGGCAAAGCCGCGCCGATGCCCGCGCCGAGCGTACCGCCGTGTACATAAATCTCCTGCGCGTGCGCCGTGCTTCCGAAGACCGCCAATGCGGCCATCGCGGCGAGAGCCGCATTCTTTACCTGCCGTTTCACCTGTCCCACCACTTGTCTCCCGACACGAACCAATTGCATGGCGAGGACTTTACGATTTCATCGCGAGGTTCAAATGAATGAACAGCGGGGGATTGTGGCGGCTCTTCTCGCTCAAGTATGGCGCTTTGCCGGAAGCGGAAATAATGCCCCGTAACTTGTTCCGAACCGGCGATTAAAGCGCGTTGCCTTGACGGATTAACCCCGTTTTAAAGGGCTATTCGGCAAATGAAACGAGCGGGCGCGCTTCGATAATCAACTCATTGAAGCCTTTCAGATTGGGAGTAGTGATGTCTGTTTCGAAAACGTTCCGCTCATCTGGCGCCGCGGTTGCGGTCGCTGTCGCCGCCGTTCTCGGCGCATGCGGCGGCGGGTCGGGCGGCAGCAGTGGCGGCAGTAACGTGCTGAAGTTGTCGTCGGCGGTGCAGAGCGAGCACGTCGCAAGATATGCGGGCGCGTTCGGCATGTTGTCGGGCCCTGGCGTCGCGGCGATCTATACGTCTGTCGTGCAATCGCTGCTGACGGGCGTGACGGCGGGCGCGGGCAACACCATGACCTCGTGTCCGGCGAGCGGCTCGATCAGCGTCCTCGCACAGGGTGCGGGTGTGAGCGGACTGCAAAGCGGCGAGACGGCGACGGTCGGTTTCAATCAATGCGTAGGGCAGGTGAAGGCGCCCGGCGTGTCGGACAGCGCGTCGATTACCGGCACCGTCAGCGTGCAGATTCAGAACGTGCACGGCATCGTCGGCAACGCATCGAACGACTGGTCGTACAGCGCGATCGAAACGGCCAATGCGTTGACACTGGTGTCGTCGAACGGCAAGACCGTTGTCAACGGCACGGTGAGCTTCACGATGAGCTACAACGCGGCCACTGGCATCACGACGACGACCGCGAGCAGCCCAACGGTGACGCTCGATCGCAACCAGACGGCCGGCTCCGGCAGCATCAGCGGAAAGATCACGATCACGTCGCTGACGTATTCGCGCGTGCATGGCGCCGATCCGGTCACCGATACACTCGCGACCAGCGGTGACATCAGCGTGAACGCCGCCGACGCGACGATCGCGTTCGCCGTGTCCACGCCCACGCCCGTCAAGGTCAACGGCGGCAAGGTCACCGCCGGCGTGATCCAGTTGGCGACGAGCGACACAGTGGAGACCATCACGCCGAAAGACGAGTCGAGCGTGACCATCGCGGTCACGTCGAACGGAAAAACGGGAACTTACACTGAGACCGTGGACGACTTCCGCTCGCTCGCGGGCGCCTGAGCGAAAGCGTGGCTGAATGCGCGCGCTGCGAGAGCGCGCGCGGGCAGGCGCGTGGCCGCGCCCGCCGTGACTTTACTGCTTGATGCCTTCGGCCTGAATGTGCAGCGTGGTCTGCATCTTGAAGCCGTAGGTCTTGCCGAAGTCGACGCCGAAGTCATCGCGATTGAATGTTGCGGTCGATTCGGTGCCGCAAACTTCGCGCTTGAGCATCGGGTTCACGAAGCACTTGAACGACTCGATCTTCAGGTTGACCGGCTTGGTCACGCCATGCATGGTCAGCGTGCCGATCACTTCAACAGGCTTGTCGCCGTCGAAGCGGATTTGCGTGCCCTTGTAGGTTGCGGTCGGGTACTTCGCAACGTCGAAGAACTTGTCGGTGACCAGTTCGGAATCGAGCTTGTCATTGCCGATATCCACCGAGCTCATGTCGATCGTCACGTCGACCGTGCCCGTCTTTGCCGCGCGGTCGAGCACAACGGTGCCACTGCTCTTCTTGAACTTGCCGCGCCAGATCGACACGCCGCCGAAGTGATCGGTTTCGAAGCTCGGGGACGTGTGGGTCGGATCGAGCTGGTAAGTGTCGGCGGCCATTGCGTTGAACGACAATGCGGCGGCGAGAGCGCCGGCGGCGATCAGAAATTGTTTCTTCAAGATGTTCTCCAGGTTTCGAAAAGTGCTATGAGGCTTGCGGTTTTACTTCGGTTTTTTAATCACTTCTTCGAAGCGACGAGGTGAAATTTGATGACGACTTCGTCGGCTACGACCGACGTGTCCTTCCATTCGCCAGTGCCGACGTCGAACTGCGAGCGTTTGATCGGCAGCGAGCCGTCGAACGTCTGCGTCGGGCCCTGGCTTGCAATCGTGACGGGCACCACCACGGTCTGCGATTTGCCCTTGATGGTCAGCTTGCCGGTGATCTTGTACTGATTGCCGCCCGCCGGTGCGATCGCGCTGGAAACAAAGGTCGCGGCCGGATACGTGGCGCTGTCGAACCATTCCTTGCCTTGCGCCTGCTTGTTGTAGTCGTCCGCGCCCAGATCGTAGCTGCCGGTGTCGATCGACACGTTGGCGCTTCCCGCGGTCGGCTTCGCCGGATCGAACGACAGTTGCGCAGAGAACTTCCTGAACTTGCCGTCGACAGGCACGTTCATCTGCTTCGTCGTGGCAATGACGGTGCTTTTGCTCGTGTCGACGTCGGCATGCGCGAGGCCCGCACCGAAGAGAGAAAGGGCGGCGACGCCGGCGAGGATGGAGTGATGGAGTGTGTTTTTCATGGTGATACGCATCCTATCGAACCCGTGCGCGTTCATTGCGCACAGTGAAGAATTTGATTGCCAACAGGCTGTAGCGAATGGGCGCTGATGAGTGTCACTTGAGGAACGGAATCATCCGCGCGAGCAGGCCGTCGCGGTCGACAAACTGGTGCTTCAGCGCCGCCAGCACGTGCATGGCGACCAGCGCGAGCAGCGTGTAATTGAGCAGCACATGCACCGTGCGCAGCGTCGCCTTGAGCGCCTGATCCGGGCCAATGAAGGTCGGCAGCGGCACGATGCCGAGATACACCACCTGAATGCCCGCCGCCGAACTGTAGAGGTAGCCCGACACCGGAATCGCCAGCATCAGCAGATACAGCAGGCCGTGGACGACGTGCGCCGCCGCCTTCTGCCACGCGGGTGTCGCGCTATCCAGAGCCGGTGCGCGATGCGTCGCTCGCCACAAAACGCGCGCCACGGCGAGCATCAATACGGTGACGCCGATCCATTTGTGCCATGAGAAATACTTGAGCTTCGTCGGCGTGAAGCCGGGAATGTCCGTCATGATCCAGCCCAGATAAAAGCCGCCGACGATCAGCACGGCGATCAGCCAGTGCAGTGCGATTGCGGCGCCGTGGTAACGGCCTGTATTGCTGCGGCGGGATATGTCGTTCATTCGCGTCGGTCATGCGTCGTGGCAGTGAGTGCGAATAGTAGGCAGGTCAATGGAGCCTGAATAGGCGGGGGCGCGAGAACACATTGTTGTACTGGTAACGGTAATGCGTGCTGGCTCGCGACTTGCAACGTCGGGCGAGGCAAGCGGAGGCGGGGCCGAGTTGGGGTATCCTGCGCACCGGGCCTTGCCCACGTACAACCATCCATTCAGGGCTTTCGTTGTGACTTCGATTTTCCTTTCATGGGGTATTGCCGCCTTCGCGACGGCCGGCGTGATCGCCCGTCCCTTCAAATGGCCGGAAGCGGTGTGGGCGGTAGCCGGCGCGCTGCTGCTGGTCTCGCTCGGGCTGTTGCCGTTGCATCTCGCGGTCGAAGCCGTGGGCAAGGGCACTGACGTCTATCTGTTCCTGTCCGGCATGATGCTGCTTTCCGAGGTCGGGCGCCGGGAAGGACTGTTCGACTGGGTCGCGGTGCTTGCCGTCAACCATGCGCAAGGTTCGCCGCGCAAGCTTTTCATGCTGGTCTATCTGGTCGGCGTGGTGATTACCGCCTTTCTGTCGAACGACGCCACCGCGGTCGTCCTCACGCCGGCTGTGTTCGCCGCCGCGAAGAAGGCGAAGACGGACCCGCTGCCGTTACTGTTCGTGTGCGCGTTCATTGCAAACGCAGCCAGCTTCGTGCTGCCGATCTCCAATCCGGCCAATATCGTGCTGTACGGCAATCACACGCCCGCGCTCGTGCCGTGGCTGATGCGCTTCGCGTTGCCGTCGCTGCTGTCGATCGTCGCCACGTATGTGCTGCTGCGCTGGACCCAACGCAAGGCGCTCGCAGGCAACTGCGAGGCGAATCTCGAGCCGCTTCAGCTTTCGTCGAGCGGACGCGTGGCGCTCGCCGGCATCGCTGTGACCGCCGTCGTGCTGCTGGCGGTATCGGCGTTCGACATTCAGTTGGGGCTGCCCACCGCGATACTCGGCGCGGCGACCGCGCTCGTCGTGCTGATCCAGGAGCGCAAATCGCCGCTGCCGATGATCCGCGAGATTTCGTGGAGCGTGCTGCCGCTCGTGGCCGCGCTGTTCGTTCTCGTCGAAATGCTCGACTACACCGGCGTGATCAGCATGCTGGCAGAGCTGACGCGTTCGGCGGCCGCGCACAACGAAATGACAACCGCCGGCTGGGCCGGCAGCGCCATCGCGATCGGCAGCAATCTGATGAACAATCTGCCGGCCGGGCTGATCGCCAGTTCCACGGTGATGCAGGCGCATAGCCCGGAGCGCGTGATCGACGCACTGCTGATCGGCGTCGACCTCGGACCCAACATGTCGATCACCGGTTCGCTTGCGACGATTCTGTGGCTCAACGCAATTCGCCGCGAAGGCGAGGACGTGAGCTTCATGAAGTTCCTGAAGGTCGGCGTCGTGGTCATGTTGCCCGCGCTGGTGCTCGCGCTCGGCGCGCGGATTCTGATCGGCTGACGCACGGCTCGCCGCGAGGGCCTGTGAAGGCCGCCGCGGCGAGCCACGAGTGCCGCCGCATTTGCGGCGCCGAGCCGCCCGCGCAACTGAACGTGCTCAGCGATGGCCGTTTATTTCAGGCGCAATGGCCGCGTGATTGAGCAGCGCAACCAGCGACATCCCGCCCACGGTATTGCCCACGAGCGTCGGCACGAGAAAACGGAAGAAATAGTCGTGCAGGCTCGCGTCGCCGCTCAGGAACGCATAAGCAACCTCCGTCGATCCGGCGATGATGTGCGAAAGATGGCTGACGGCGACCACATAGGTAATCAGCAGCACGGTCAACAGCCGCCCCGATCGCGCGCTCGGCAACAGCCACACCATCAGTGCGATCAGCCAGCCCGCGAAGACCGCCTTCACCATGGTCGGCAGCATGTGTTCCGAGCCGACCGCCGCACGCGATACCTCGCCGAGTGCATCCACCACCGCGGGCGAGAAGACATCGGGAATGCGTAGCATCGCCGCAAAGATCCATGTGCTGATGAGGTTGAAGACGAGCACCACGGCCCATAGACGCATCGCTTTAAGCAATGTGCGTGGATCGCGCCGCGTCAATACCGGCAGCACCACGGTCAGCGTGCTCTCGGTAAAAAGCTGCTGCCGTCCCATGATGACCAGCACGAAACCGATCGAATAACCGAAGCTCGACACCAGGTGGCGCCATGGCGTGTCCGGCAAACCCGCATCGAGCACGGCTTGTGTGAGAAACGAAAATCCCATGGACAGACCGGCGGCGAGCGATGACCAGATCAACGCGCCGATGGTCCGCTCAAGCGCGGCTTCGCCCTCTTCGCGAACGATCTCATGCAGCACGAGCGCGTGCGGGGCGGTGTGATGCGCCGCCTGGTCCTGCTCGCCCTCGTTCAGATGAGGCGAGTCTGCGCCGGCGTCCTGCGCGCGTGGCGCGCCGTTGCCGGCTGCTGCATTGGGTGCTTTGTGTTTCGGTTCCCTGGTCGCCTCGGTCATGAACGGACGTCCTTCGAGCGCATGCCAGGCGCTTCGCAGACGGCTTCTTCGGAATCCCGCAATGCGCCGAGCACGGCTTCGAGACGTGCCAGCCGGGCTCGTTGCACCGGCACCAGCGCCGCACGCGACAGGAGGCGCACGCGGTTTTCCCAATACGAAAGAGGAATGCGGTCATTGACCGAAATCCGCCCCAACACGAGTTCGAGATGGGCGATCTCGCTGTCCAGGTTCGGGTAGTTCATCGACGTGGTCCGGGAAAAAGAGGTGAACGGTAAATCTGCTCCGGCACTACCTGTGTGGGTGAGCAAGTAGTGTTCCCCAATTCCTCAGGACAACGGGAATTCACCAGGCGTTCTTGCAGTCCGCATGTCGTATGCTCAAGCACGCGCCACTGCCGCTATCGGCCTGTTCCATCACGGAGCGGCTCGAGATCACAATTACGCAAATCGTCGCCTGACGGTAGCACTCGTTCATTTCATTCGATGTCACGCCGCGCCTGCGCGAGGCAATGGACAGCTGTGGCCGTCAATACGTCACTACAGACGGCCATAAACGGCAATGAGCAGCGATAAACGGCGGCAACAGGGCGGCACTCCGCCATGCGCCCCCGGCGCTTCCCAAGGCGCCCGGCGCTTCATGACATTAATCGACATAACTCTGCAATTGCTTTGGGGCGTGGGTTCCACAAGAATTCGGCCTGTCATTGAACGGATCGCGGCACAAGCAGGCGACGCTCGGTGGCTTATCGAAGGAGTCAGTCATGAAAAAATTGCTCGCCGCCGTCCTGCTGTGCTGCGCGTCCACCGTCACGTTCGCTCAGGCCGCGCCGCAAGGCGGTAATCCGCAGCGCATGGAGCGCATGGTTGCGCAGTTGCAAACGCGTTTTGCGAACGCCAATACCACGCACGACGGCAAGCTGACGAAAGAGCAGGCCGCGGCCGGCATGCCGATGGTCGCTACTCACTTCGACGAGATAGACACGCAGAAGCTCGGCTACGTCACATTGCCGGAGATCGAGGCGTATATGCGCGAACGCGGTGCAGCGCATTAAGTGGGGCACTGCGCGGTGCACTGAGCGGCGCGCCTTGCAGCGAAACCACACGATGCCGGCGCCGCGCGCTCGTCGCAACCGTCATGGACCCCTCCCTCAACCATTGACCCACGATTCACGCGATGAAACTAGCCACGTCAAGCCGTTTGCGTCTTGTAAGCGCATCGATCGTCGTGTCGATGGGCGTGGCGTTGAGCGGTTGCATCAGCGTTGGCCCGGACTTCAGGGAGCCCGACGTCACGCTGGAAAACCAGTGGCTGGAGAGCTTGCCGCCTGCCGCGCAGAGCACGGCCGCCGGCGAGGCCGCGTGGTGGAAAGCGTTCAACGACCCGGTGCTGAGCGCTCTCGAACAGCGCGCTTATGAGCGCAACCTGTCGCTGCAGGTCGCGGGGCTGCATATCTTCAAGGCGCGGGCGCAGCTTGCGATCAGCGGGGAAAATCTCCTGCCGCAATCGGGCAGCGCGTCGGTTGGCGCGAGCCATATCAACACGAGCGGGGTCGGGCCGATACCGCCCGCTCATTTATGGGCCGAGCATCTGCACGTGAACGCCGGTTGGGAGATCGATTTCTGGGGGAAATACCGCCGGCAGATCGAATCGGACCGCGCGCAATTGCGCGTGTCCGAGGCGGCGTACGACAACGCGCTGGTGTCGATGTTCGCCGATGTTGCCAACGCATATATCGATCTGCGCGCGTTGGAGCAACGCATCGCCGTAGCGCGGCAGAACCTCAAGTCCGTCCAGGATAGCCTCACGCTCACGCAGGCGCGCTATAAACGCGGCGCGTCGAGTCAGCTCGACGTCGAGCAGGCCGCCACGCTGGTAGCCGAAACCGAGGCGCAGATTCCGCCGCTCATCAAGGCGCGTGTGCAGGATCGCGACACGCTCGCGGTGCTGCTCGCCGATCCGCCGGACGCCGTCGACACGCAACTGAAAGGCAGCAGTGCGATCCCCGTGCCGCCGACGCAGATCGACGTAGGCATTCCCGCCGATTTATTGCGGCGCCGTCCCGACGTGCGCCAGGCCGCACTCAACGCGGCGGCGCAGTCGGCGCTGATCGGCGCGGCGAAGGCGAAGCTGTACCCGTCGCTATCGCTGACGGGACTGTTCGGCTTGTCATCCGGCGAACAGCATGGCATTGGACTAACGCAATGGGGCGGCAAGACGATCGGCCTTTTCTCGGCGGGCATTTCGCTGCCCATTCTCGACCGGGCGCAACTTCAGAACGCAGTGCGAATTCAGGACGCGGCGTTCCAGGAAGCGGTGCTCGACTATCAGAACACCGTGCTGCAGGCGCAAAAAGAAGTGGAAGACGCGATTGCCGCGCTTCGCACATCGCTCGATGCGCTGGCGGCGTCGTCGCGCGCTTCTGATGCATCGCAGCGCGCATTGCGGCTTGCCAACATTCAATATCGCTCCGGCTCCGTGACTTACGACTCGGTGCTGGACGCTTCACGTTCGGCGTTGCGCGACGGCGATTCGCTCGCGCAGAACCAGGGGATTGCGGCGCTTGCGGCGGTGTCGCTGTATCGCGCGCTTGGCGGAGGATGGGAAGTCGCGCAAGGTCAGCAGGTGGTCAGCGAACGGATCGCCGAAGAGATGGCGCGGCGCACGGATTGGGGGCGTCTGTTGAACCCGCCCGCCGATTCCGCGCTGGCGCGTGCGAGCGCGAACTCGCCGCCGGGCAGTAAATAACGAAGCGGGGAATAACGACATGGCCAATCGAAGAGCAGTGGGCGAGGGCGCAGCGAATGCCCGCGTGCCGGCAGAGCCGCGACGTCCAGCGTTTCACGCCGCGTTGTACCGTCCGTTGCGCGCCTTGCCTCGCGTTGCCCTGCTGACGACATTGAGCGTGGCGTTGAGCGTGACATTGAGCGCGGCATTCAGCGGATGCCACGACGGCAATGCTCCGGCCGCACAGGCCGCGCAGTTGCCGCAAGTCAGCGTCATGCGCCCCGAATCGCGCGAAGTGCGCGAGCAACTCGATCTGACCGGCAGCGTCGCACCGTCGGCAACCGTCACGCTAGTCGCGCGCGTTCAGGGCGTACTGAAGGAAATCGGCTTCACAGACGGCGCCAATGTCAAGCAAGGGCAACTGCTGTTTCGCATCGAACCGGACACGTATCGCGCGCAACTCGTCTACGACCAGGCCTCGCTCGATAACGCCGATCAGGAACTGAAGCGCCAGAAGGAGCTCACGTCGGACAACGCGACCTCGGAGTCGTCGCTGCAAAAGGCGCAGACCACTCGCGACCAGGCGCTTGCGAAGCGGGACATGTCGCGCATCAACCTCGGCTATACGGAAATACGCGCGCCGTTCGCGGGCTGCATCGGCGCGCGCGCGTTCGATGTCGGCAATGTGGTGGGCGGATCGGATTCGACGAAACTGGCCACGCTGGATCGCATCCAGCCGGTATATGTGAACTTCACGTTGAACGAGCGCGACGCGAATCGCATTGGCCTCTTTACGCGAGCGCCGCGCACCGTGCGAGTCAATCTGATCGGCGCCAAGCCGGAGCAAGGTGAGGACGCCGCGCTGGAATTTGTCGATACGCGGGTCGATCCGGCGAGCGGCGCGATCAAGTTGCGCGCTGATATCGCCAATCGCGACACGCATCTGATCCCAGGCATGTCGGTCGAGGTGCATATTCCGGTAAGTGAGCCGCAGAAGGTGCTGCTCGTGCCGGAAACGGCGTTGCTGCGCGAGCAGGCCGGCGCATCGGTGCTGGTCGTGAATGCCGGCGGCGTGATCGAGAAGCGCGGCGTCACGACAGGCAGCCTGTACGGTTCGCTGCGCGCGATCAAGAGCGGCCTCGGTCCGGCAGACAGGGTCGTGACAGGCGGGGGTCTCGCCGTCGCGCCGGGCATCAAAGTGCAGACAGTCGATGCCGTAGCGCAGGGCCGTTCATGATCCGCTTTTTCGTCGAGCGCCCCGTATTCGCCAACGTGATTGCGTTGATCGCGATGCTGCTCGGCGCGGTCGCGCTCATCAACCTGCCCATCGCGCAATATCCGCCGATCACGCCGCCTACCGTGCAGGTGGTCGCGCACTTTCCGGGCGCAAGCGCGACGACGGTGATCGACCGCGTTGCGTTGCCCATCGAAGCACAGGTCAACGGCGTGGAGAACGCGCTGTACATGCAGTCGACGAGTACGAACGACGGCACTTACACGCTCACCGTCACGTTCGCCGTGGGCACCGATGTCGACAAGGCACAGGTGCTCGTACAGAACCGCGTGTCGGCGGCCACCGCGCAACTGCCGCAAGCAGTTCAGCAACAGGGCGTGACCGTGAGGAAACGCTCCACCGCCATTTTGCAGTTGTACACGCTGCAATCGCCGAACCCGAAATACGATTCGCTTTTTCTCAGCAACTACGCGGTCATTTATCTGCGCGATACGCTTGCGCGTTTGCCGGGCGTCGGCGACGTCACTGTGTTCGGCACCGGGCAGTACAGCATGCGGGTCTGGCTCGATCCGCAAAAGTTGAGCGAGCGCAATCTGAGCGCGGCCGACGTAATGCAGGCCATACAGAGCCAGAGCAAGGACGTGAGCGCGGGCCAGCTCGGCTCGGAACCCAACGCGGGAGGCCGGGCGTTCCAGCTTACGGTGACGATGCGTGGCGTGCTTTCCGATCCGCATGAATTCGACGACATCATCGTGAAGGCGGATTCGAGCGACGGTGGCCATTTCGTGCGCATTCGCGATGTCGGACGCACGGAGCTCGGCTCGTCGAGCTACGGCCAGTTCTTCAATCTCGACGGCAAGCCCGCGGCCGGTATCGCGATCTATCAGTTGCCCGAAGCAAATGCGCTCGAGGTCGGCAATGCGGTAAAGGAGACCATGGCACGTCTCGCGAAAGACATGCCGCAGGGCGTCACCTATCAATTGCCCTTCGATACGACGACTTTCGTGCGGCAATCCGTGATCGACGTTTATAAGACTCTCTTCGAGGCGGCGTTGCTCGTGCTCGCGGTGATCCTGCTGTTTCTGCAGAACTGGCGTGCGATGCTCGTGCCTGCCACGACGATCCCCGTCACGATTGTCGGCACGTTTGGCGCCATCTACATGATGGGTTTTTCCATCAACCTGCTGACGCTGTTCGCCATCGTTCTTGCGATAGGCATTGTGGTGGACGATGCAATCGTCGTCGTCGAAGGCATTACGCAGCATATCGAACAGGGCAAGACGCCAAAGCAGGCCGCCATCGACGCCATGCATGAACTGCTCGGCCCGATCATCGGCATTACGCTCGTGCTGGTGTCGGTGTTCCTGCCTTCGGCGTTTCTTGGCGGCGTCACGGGCCAGATGTACCGGCAGTTTGCGCTCGTGGTGGTTGCGACCACGATCATCAGCGCGATCAATGCGGTGACACTCAAGCCGGTGCAGAGCGTGCGCTGGCTGCGGCACCAGCGGCCCGGCAAGCCGAACGTGGTGTACCGCGTGTTCGACAGAGCCTATGCGCGCGTGGAGAATGGCTACGTCAAGGTGGTTTCGTGGTTCGTCGCGCGCTGCAAGCTTGCGCTCGTTATCGCGCTTGCGCTGGGCGCGGCATCGGCGTTCCTGCTGACGCGCGTGCCGACCAGTTTCATTCCGCTCGAAGATCAGGGATACATGCTGATCGCCGCGCAACTCGCCGACGCGGCATCGCTCGGACGAACGCGCGAGGCCAGCACACAGATCGAGAAGCGGATCGGCGCGATTCCCGGCGTGAATCACGTGGTGTCGATCGGCGGTATTTCGCCGCTCGATAACAACGCGTCGTTGCCGAATTCCGCGCTGATCTATGTCACGCTCGACGACTGGAGCAAGCGCGGCAAGGGCGAAGACCTGCGCTCGCTGTATCTGCGTATGAACAGGGAACTGGCAAAGCTGCCCGACGTGCGCTCGGTCGTCATCGTGCCGCCGCCGATCCAGGGGCTCGGCAATAGCGGCGGCGTGCAGATGCAGGTAATGCTCACTGACGGCTCGCAGAACTATCGGCGGCTGCAAAGTGCGACCGATGCGCTGATCGCGAGCGTGTCGAAACGTCCGGAACTGCAACGCGTGTTCAGTCCGTTTCGCGCCTCGGTGCCGAGCGTCGAACTGACGCTCGACCGCACGAAGGCGGAATCGCTGCAAGTGCCGGTCGGCAATGTGTTCGATTTGCTGCAAGATTATGTGGGCTCAGCCTACGTCAATCAGTTCACTGCCTTCAATCACACGTTCCCCGTGTTCGTGCAGGCTGACGGCGCGTTTCGCCGCGAAACCGACGACATTCGCCGCTTACAGATTCGCAGCAATAGCGGACATATGGTCGAATTGGGCACGTTCATCGACGCGCATACGAGCGTCGGTCCGGCGGTCGCGACGCTTTATAACCTTGCACCGGCGGCGGCCATCAACGGCAACCCGGCTAGCGGCTACAGCACCGGGGACGCGATCCGGGCCTTCGAGCAGGAAGCCGCGCGCATCCTGCCGGCCGGCATCGGCTATGAATGGACGGCGATGTCGTACCAGGAAAAGCTGGTTGGCAACTCTGCTTACTGGGTCTTCGCAGTGGGTGTGCTGCTCGTGTTTTGCGTGCTCGCCGCGCAATATGAGAGCTGGCTGTTGCCGATCGCGGTCGTGCTCGCGGTGCCGCTTGCGCTGCTGGGCACGGCCGGCACGCTCGCAATACTCGGCGCCGCGAATAACCTGTACACGCAGATTGGCCTTGTACTGTTGATCGCGTTGTCGGCGAAGAACGCGATTCTGATCGTCGAATTCGCCCGGCATTTGCGTATGCAAGGCGTGGGCATTGCAGAAGCCGCCATCGAAGCAGCGCGCCTGCGTTTTCGGCCCATCATGATGACGTCGTTCGCGTTCATTCTCGGCGTCGTGCCGCTCGTGGTAGCTACCGGCGCCAGTGCGAGCGCGCGCCGCTCGCTCGGTATCGCGGTGTTCTCCGGTATGCTGGCTTCAACGTGCATTGCCGTGCTGTTCATTCCGTCGTTCTACGTGTTATTGCAGCGCATTGCCGAACGCCAGGCCGCGCGCAAAACACGAAACGACGCCTGAAACGAGGAGCTTTCGCATGGATCGCCCCGCTAAAATCATCGTGCTCGACGACGAAGTCGAACTGCGCAACATGCTGCAGCGTTTCTTGCGCGGGCAGGGCTTCGACGTCAGAGTCGCGGAAGACGGCAAGCGGCTCGACCGCTATCTCGAGCGCGAGCCGTTCGATCTGCTGGTACTGGATCTGATGATCGGCGAAGAAGACGGGCTCGCGATCTGTGCACGTTTGCGCGAGCAAGGGCAGACGTTGCCGATTCTGATGCTGACCGCGAAGGGCGATCCGCTCGACAGGGTGCTGGGCCTCGAAACCGGCGCCGACGACTATCTTGCGAAGCCTTTTCTTCCGCGCGAACTGGTGGCGCGAATCAATGCACTGCTGCGTCGTCAGAAAATGGCTTCGGGCGAAGTGACGGTCACGTCGCAACGCGTGCGCTTCGGCGAATTCGTGCTCGATGTCGGCAAACAGCAACTCATGCGCGGCGACGCGCTGCTGGAAATCCACTCGGCGCAGATGCTGCTGCTGGTTGCGCTCGCGTCGTCGCCGAACCGGCCGGTAAGCCGCGACAATCTGCTCGCGCGCGCGCGAGGGCGCGATCACGATGCGCTCGACCGCAGCATCGACGTGCAGGTGCTGCGCCTGCGGCAGATCGTCGAGAACGATCCGTCCAAGCCGCGCTTCATCAAGACAGTGTGGGGCGTCGGCTACATGCTGATCGCGGACGTCGATTCATGAGCCGTCCACTATTGCAACGGGTGCTGCCGCGGACACTGCTCGCGCGCAATATTGCATTGCTGATCGCGCTCGTCGTATTGAGCCAGGTGTGCTCGCTCGGCGTGCTGCTGCATTATGTGCAGCGGCCTCGCGTGGAGCGCGCGGCCGCTGTGTTCGCCACCTATGTGACGACGCTCGACAACCTGCTGCAAAGCACGCCGCGCGCCGCGCGCGATGCGCTGGCTGCGCGTCTTGACGCGCGTGCACGGCTTCCCGGCAGTGCGCTGGCGGAGCCGCCGTCGAGTGTCTTGCGCGGGTATCGCAACTATCAGCGCAAGGTGTTTCTCGAGAGTCTGCGTGAACATCTCCCGGCAGACATGGAAGCGCGCTGGCAGACAGAAGGAGGCCAACGCCTCTGGATTCGCATGCATGCGCCCGCCGATGGACCGGGCGGCGCGGCTTCGGCAGCCGTCGCCTCGGGCGCCGCCGCGTCCGAGGCCAACACATCCGCTGCACCGTATTGGATTGCACTGCCGATTCCTGAAGACGCCCAGGGCAATGGGCTCGACGCGGCCATTCTGCTGTCGCTCGGCCTTGCCGCGCTGGCGGCGTTGACAGGCTACGCGATTCAGCTTCACCTGAACCGGCCGCTTCAGGAGTTGACGCGCGCGGCGCAGCGCCTGAGCGACGGCGACACGCCGCCGCCGTTGCCGACCACCGGCCCTTTGGAAATTGCCGCCGTCAGCAGCGCTTTCAATCAGATGACGCACGCGTTGCAACAAGCGGAAGCGACCCGAGCGCTGATGTTGGCCGGCATCTCGCACGACATCCGCACGCCGCTCACCAAGCTCCGCCTTTCGATGGCCATGGCGATGCCGGAGAGCAGCGACAGCAGTTTCGTGGTGGCGGCGGAGTCCTACCTCGACCAGATCGAAACCATCTTGCAGCAGTTCATGGACTACGCAGGCAGCGGCGAGCGGGAGCCAGCCGAACCCGGCGATCTGAACGCGTTGATCGAGCGGCTTGCAGGCGACTTCGCGGGACTCGGGCATGAGTTCGAACTGTCGCTCGCACGCTTGCCGCTGATTCCCTATCGGCCGGTGAGCATGATGCGGCTCCTGATGAATCTGATGCAGAACGCGATCGTGTACGGCGGCAGTGGACTGGCGGTGCGTAGCTGGGCGACCGACGAGTCGGTGTATGTCGCAGTCGGCGACCGCGGCAAGGGGTTATCGGCGGAAGAACTCGAGCAGTTGAAGGCGCCCTTCCAACGCGGCAGGAACGCGCGAGCGCATAGCGGCGGCACAGGGCTTGGGCTCGCGATTGTCGAGCGGATCGCGCGGCTGCACGGTGGCAGGGTGGAGTTTCACGCGCGCGAGGGCGGCGGCCTCGAGGTGTGGGTGGTGGTGCCGGGTGGGGCGGGGTAGCGACCCGCTGCCCGCTCTTCTATTACTCGCGGTCGAGCCACGTATCCAGTCCCACCCGGAACGCGACGCCCGCGATTACTGGCACCGTCAGCATGAGAATGATGCCGAAGTTGGGGATTGCATCGCCATAGGCGATCGGCTGATACAGCACCACGCCCGAGACTATCGCGAAGACGAGCACGCCGACGGCTACCATCAGAAGATTGCGCGCCGTGATGGACAGCTCTTTGCGCCTGGCCTTGGTCGGGCTTGGGCTCGCAGCAGGGGCTGGGTCGTGTTGGGAAGGCATGATGGCTCTCGTGACAAAAAGCGGCGGAAGGTCAAGCGCCCACGCGACAGGAAAGCAGGCGCGCGCCCGGCATCATACCAGGGCGCGTAGGCGCTGCGCGCTTCGCGCCGCGCGCGGCTTCATCGATATAAACCAATATATGCCGCATTCCGGCTTGCGGTGCGAAAAGCGCACGCCGCGCCTGGAGGCGCCCGGCGTCACCAGGCGGCTTCGATTGGATCGAGCCACTGCGCAAGCTCGCGCCGCAACTGGGCGAGGTCGAGCGGTTTGCCGAGCATCCGCGCGCCGGGAATGCTGTCGCCGATCGGCGCATGCGCGCCGTAGCCGGACACCAGCAGCACTTGCACGTCCGGCTGTGCGCGCAGGACCGCGCGCGCGAGATTGTCGCCCGACATGCCCGGTAGCGTGATGTCGGTGCACAGAATGTCGTAGCGTTGCGCCGGCACGAGCGGCAGCGCTTCTTCCGCGCTCCCCACCGACGTGCAGTCGAGACCCAGCGCGCCGAGCAGGCTGCTCAGCGCCTCGCGCGAATCGGCGTCGTCCTCGACGAGTAGCACGTGAGCCGGCGAGCGCGCCGGCGCAGCTTCGGGCGCGACGTCTTGACGAGCTTCGTGCCCTCGCGCGGCACCGTCCGGCATCTCAACGCCCGGCGTCTCGACGCTCGACGGATCGTAGGCCACGGGCGGCACGCACGCAGCGATCTGCCGGTCGGTCATCTTGCCGACATGCGTTGCACCGGCAACCGGCCCTGCCGACGCGCGCAACACACTTCGCACCTTGCGCGCCAGATCGTCGCGTCGATACGGCTTCGACAGCAACGTAATGCCGGCATCGAGTTTGCCGTGATGGACGATCTCGTCGCGCGTATAACCGGACGTGAACAAGGTCGGCACCGCGGGCGAGCGCGCCGCGGCACGGCGCGCCAGTTCGACGCTTTTGATCTTGCCCGGCATCACCACGTCGGTGAACAACAGGTCGATCGGCATGTCGCTCTGGATGAATTCGAGCGCCGCATCGCCACTCGATGCAGTCAGCACCTTGTAGCCGAGTTGCGCGAGCATTTCGACAGCGGTCAGACGCACGTCCGCATCGTCTTCGACAACCAGGATCGTTTCGCCGCCGCCTACCGGCGTGGCGGTCTGATCGACGGTTTCGGGAGTTTCAGGCTCGCAGCAGCGCGGGAAGTACAGCGACACGGTCGTGCCCTGTCCCACCTCGCTTTCAATCAGCGTATGGCCGCCGCTTTGCCGGACAAAGCCGAACACCATACTGAGGCCGAGGCCCGTTCCATGACCGTTGGGCTTGGTCGTGAAGAACGGTTCGAACGCGTGTTCAAGCACCTCTGGCCGCATGCCCGCGCCGGTATCGGTGATGGAGAACACGACATAATCCCCCGGCGACAGCTCCGCGTGGTCGTTGCAAAACGCGGCATCCAGCACACGGTTCGCGGCACGGACAGTGAGCGTGCCGTCGGCTTTCATCGCGTCGCGTCCGTTGATCGCGAGATTGAGCAGCGCGTTTTCTAGCTGGTTCCGATCGGCCTGCACGTTCCACAGATCGTCGCTCAATACCGTCTTGATCGTAATGGTCTCGCCGAGCGCGCGGTGCAGCATCTCGCTCATGCCCGCGAGCAGCCGGCGCGGATTGAGCACCGTCGGCGAAAGCGGCTGGCGGCGCGCAAACGCCAGCAGATGCGCGGCCAGTTTTGCGCCGCGCTTCACGGCATCGGTCGCCGCCGACAAACGGCGCAGCGTTGCGGGATTATCCCCGGCGTCGGCGGCCATCATTTGCAGATTGCCGTTGATCACTTGCAACACGTTGTTGAAGTCGTGCGCGACGCCGCCCGTCAGGCTGCCGATCGCTTCCATCTTTTGCGCCTGGCGTAATTGTTCCTCTGCGAAGGCGCGTGCGGCGACCGCATCGGCAACGCGCTGTTCAAGCGTCTCCGTCAACTGGCGCAGCGACTGCTCGGCGATCTTACGTTCGTGGATGTCGATCAGCACGGCGGGAAACCGGGTGGGCACGCCGTTATCGTCGAACTCGCACTGGCCGTTCGCTTGCACCCACACGTAGTCGCCATTGGGGCGGCGAATCCGGTACTCGGCGCGAAACGGTTTTCCGCCGGACAGCGCCTTGAAGGTCAGATGTTGGAGCAGCGATTGATCGTCGGGATGGATCATTTTTGTCGCCGCGCGGTGATCGACGCCCCGAGCGGCTTCGTCCACCGACAACGAAAAAGTGCGGGCGAAGCGCTCGTCGCCAGTGATCTTTTGGGTGCGCATATCGACGACGCACGTGCCCAGCACGGCGCCCGTATTCAGCGCGAGTTGCAGGCGTTCGTTCGTCTCGTGCAGCTCGGCTTCGGCGCGTTGCCGCCAGCGCTCGGTCAACACACGCCCCGTCGTCTCGACAACGATAGCGAGTACGCCCGCAGGCGCGCCGCTGTCGTCTGCAACGGGGCTGTAGTACAGATCCATCCACACGTCTTCGGGCTTGCCTTCGCGCAGCAGCACGAGTTCCTTGTCGCGATACGACAGCGTGCCGCCGGCAAGGCACGTATTCATGACGTGACGATTGAAGTCGGCAACCTCGGGCCAGCCTGTCTCGACGGGACAGCCCAGCAGGTATGGATGGCGTCCGCCCGCGAAAACCGCGTAGGCGTCGTTGTAAATCATGTGGCCGGCTTTGCCCCACAGCAGCACGAGCGGCACAGGCGAGGCAAGCAGCAGCTGCACGGTTGCGGTCAGGCTGCGAGGCCAGTTCGGGATCGCGCCGACGTCGGTTGCGGACCAGTCGAATTCGCTGATGCGCCGCGCCATCTCGCCGCCCCAACCAGGACAGCCGTGATCTTGTGCCGGAAATGGCATGCTGCGCTCCACAGGGGGTCACATGGATGAGTGGGCCTCCAGTCTGCCGGTTCACATAGCGCGCGTAAAGGCTTCGTATGGCGCCGGCACGCTTTAGCCTTCGGTCGCCCTATGCTCTCGCAAGTTTTACCTGCGCACTGTGCGCAAGCGCATCCGGAAGCGGAAAGAAGCGCCGATGCCCATACGTTGGAGAGAACTTCGGAACGTATTCTCCGGCGGCGGTTTATATCTCGCATGGGTACCCGTTGAAGCCTCATGTGCCCTTACAGAATGCTTCACACGATAGGCGCGATTCCTGCTGAAGGTCGTTGCTTGCGCACGCGACAATGCGCGCGACAAGCGCTGGCGAGGACACGTGCCGCGCCGGCTTCGAATATCGATAAGAGCGGACCGTACAAATGGCGAAGAAGCCCGTCGCAACAAACAAGCTGTCCAAACCGCTCAGCAAGCGGGCGAAGAAGCTCCCCGAAGCCGAAGCGCGCCAGCCGCTTCTGACCGCGCGCCGCAACGCGAGAATGGCGCGCTCCGCGCATGCGTATGTGCGAGGCAGCACGAACAGATTTTATGAGTGGCTCGACGGAATCGAAGGGCACGCGCTACCCGAAGGTCCTGCTGTATGGATCTGCGGCGATTGCCATACGGGCAATCTCGGGCCCGTCGCCGATGCGAATGGCCGCGTCGAGATCCAGATTCGCGATCTCGATCAGACGGTGATCGGCAATCCCGCGCACGACCTCATCCGGCTCGGGCTTTCGCTCGCGACGGCAGCGCGCGGCTCCGACCTGCCAGGCGTGACAATCGTTCAGATGATGGAGGCGCTGGCCGACGGCTATGAACGCGCCTTCGACGAAAGCGCGGGCGAGGCCGACATTCACGCAGAGAAACCGGAGGCGGTGCGCGTCGTGATGAAGGAGGCGGTGCGCCGTTCATGGCGCCATCTCGCCGAAGAGCGTATCGAAGATAGCGAGCCGACTATTCCGCTCGGTTCCCGTTTCTGGCCGCTTGCCAAAAACGAGCGGCGCGAGATCGACGAGCTGTTCAGTAAAACATCGGTTGCCGCGCTCGCCACTGCATTGCGTGGCGCAGGCGACGAGGCGGACGTCGAAGTGCTCGACGCCGCCTACTGGGTCAAGGGCTGCAGTTCGCTCGGACGGTTGCGCTACGCGGTGCTTCTCGATATCGACGGCGCCGCAGTGGACGGCGACGATCTGTGCCTGATCGACATCAAGGAGGCAGCGCCCGCTGCGGCGCCTCGCTATGCGGGCGTGAGAATGCCGCGCGACAACGCGGAGCGGGTGGTGGAGGGCGCGCGGCATCTGTCGCCTTCGCTCGGCGACCGGATGAGATCGGCGCGCCTTGCGGATCGCGCGGTGGTGATACGCGAGTTGCTGCCGCAGGACATGAAGCTGACGATCGAGCAACTCACTCGCGACGAAGCGACGAAGGCGGCGCGTTTTCTTGCGCTGGTGGTGGGCAAGGCGCACGCGCGGCAGATGCATCTCGCCGAACGCAAGGCATGGCTCGCCGAGCTGCGCAAGAACCGTTCGAAGACACTCGACGCACCGGGCTGGCTCTGGAAAAGCATCGTGCAACTGGTGAGCAGTCACGCCGCCGGATACCTCGAGCATTGCCGCAAATACGCAACCGGCTCCGACGCGGCCTGAAACGGCCGTGACGGCGGTCCAGCGAATCGGGCCGCCGCCGGAATCAGACGCGCAAGCCCGATCAAACGTGCGCTAGTTGGACAGCGACAAATACGGCGAACTGAGCGGTGTGGGCGGAAACGGCTGCAGGCCTGTCTGCCTCGTAAAGCTGTAGCGAACGTAGACTGCGGCAAGCCACTCGCGATATTGATAAGCATTGCCGAGCGAAGCCGTTGCGCCGAACGCCAGTTGCGGCGCGAGTTGGTATTCGCCCACGGCGCTCAGCGAATACGACACGCCGGTTTTGCTTTGCCCCGGGTATTGAGCGCCGCTATCGACACCGCTGCCGATCAGCGCCGCCTGACCCGCGGCCGCCGCTTGCAACGAGCCCGAGCTGCCGAGCGGGAAGTAGTTCGATGCGTCCTGCCGGTAATGCTGCACGCCGATCGATCCCTTCAGGTCATACGTAAAGGCGCCATTGCGGCCAGTCCATTCGATCGGCAGATTCAGGATCACGTACTGTTGCGGACTGAAGTAGCCGCCCTGGCCATACGTGAAGTACGACAGGTTCTTGTCGTAGCCCATCAGCGTCGTGTTCACACCGATGGTGAACGTCTGGTCGGCGTCCTTGAAGAGGCGCGTGTAGATGCCGCCGCCGCCCTTCCAGGCGGTGTTCGTCACGACGTTGTGTCCATCGTAGTACTGGAACGCCGCATTCACGTACAGACCGCTGGTGCCGTCGTCCCACGCAAGGCTCGCGAGGCCGCCGGTCGATGTGACGCCGCCCCATTCGAGGCCGGACGCAGCGTCGCGTGTGCCGGCGTACGACAAGAGACTGTCGGTGACCGCGCGCCGGGCGACGGCGAGCGAATAGTAGACCTTGTCGGTGATGCCACCGTTGTACTGCGCGCCGCCTACTATGTTCGTCTCGCGAAAGCCGATGGGCGTCACGCCGATATCGCCGCTCAGCTTGCGGCTTTCGTAACCGACTGACAGGCCCACGCCGCTCGCCGTCTGGCTGCCGTAATTGTTGGTGCCCGCAACGGCCGCCGCTGCCGACGTGCTGTTCGACAGCCCCGCGCCGAAACGCGCGAGCGTCGACACGTTGCCTGCCGCGGTGCCGGCATCCAGCGTGACGGGAGTTGCCGTCACCACGACATGGCCGTTGCCTGCCTTGATGCGACCTTGGATCGGCGCTTCGATGTCGGTGAGCGTAGACAAGCCGTCCTCGCCGCTGCGGTTGCGAAACACAATGCCGCCCGAGACCGTGCTCGCCTGCTCGCGATTGACCTGCGCCAGTTCCTCGGCTACGCCAAGGGTCTGCGCATTGGCGACGTTTGGCTGCGCGTAGCTCGCGCCATTGCCGCCGCTGCCGTTCATGCCCGGCTGTTGCGGGTAATACGCTTGCGCGTAGCCGCTCGGCGGCTGCGGAATGTAAGGCTGTTGCTGCCCGTAATAGCCCTGATTGCCATAGGCCTGCTGCTGCGGCGGATAAGGTTGATACGGCTGCTGGCCATAACCCTGCTGTTGCGGATACGACTGATAAGGCTGTTGCGCGTAGCCTTGCGGTTGCTGCTGTTGCGGATAAGCTTGTTGTCCGTAATACGGTTGCTGTTGCTGTGCATAACCGGCTGCGTTGCGGCCGTTCTTCGACGCGCTTTGCTTTTTGCTCGCGGTGCGTTTGCCGTTCGCTGGGGCTGCGGTTGTCGAGCCATACGGCTGCGGCTGCATCGTCCCGGCGTTGGCCTGCGCCTCGCGCGCGGCGGGCGACATGGGCCAGGGCGTCGGCGCATAGCCATCGGGCGTGCCGTATTGCTGCTGCGGATACGGCGCCTGCTGCGCGTAAGCCGGGTTGTATTGCTGCTGCATCGGCTGCATCGGAGCTTGCGTCGGCATCTGCGGCTGGGCGGCCTGGCCGTTCTGCCCAGGGTAGGGCTGCAAGGGCGCGCCGGACTGGCTCGAGCCGTAGCTGTCCTCGCCGTAGCCGCCAGCGTCGGCCCCCTGACGAGGCGCGTTATACGGCAGCGCGGCGGGCGCGCTGTTCGGCGTGTAGGGCTGCGCGGGTGCCGCATAAGGTGCGACGTATGGCGCGGGCTGCATGGGCGGCGGATAGTTCGGCACGGTCTGTGTCGGCAAGGAAGACTGCGAGTACGGAAGGGAAGCTCGCGCGGCGTTCGAAGAACCATTGAAGCCGGGCGCTGCGTTATCGGCGTCGGTCGGCGCCAGCGTCGCGGTTTTTCCCTCGAAAGGATTGGTGCCGGGCAACGGCGTCGCGCCGATACGGCGCATCGCCGCTTCCCAGCCGCGCGGCACGTTGCTTGCCGCGGTATTGCGCGGCGCATTCGCCATCAGCGGTGTGTTGGCGGCGACCAGTGAGCGCTGCAGATAGGTCGACGCGAGCGACAGCTTGCCTTCCGAGCGATACATTCGGCCGACGGTGGCAAGCACGCCTGGGTCGTTGGGCGCCGCATTCAAGGCCTGCGACGCAAGCGATTCGGCGTAGCTGAACTGCTTCGCACCAGACGCGGCGGAAATTGCCGCCTGCAGCAGATTGAGGTCGTCGGGCTTGCGCCGCAATGCGACGCGATAGCTTTCGAGCGCGTTGCGGTCGTCGCCCGCCGACGCATACAGGCGGCCCAAAGCGGCCTGCAGATCGGGATTGTCGGGCATCGCCGCGAGCCACGGCGCGATCACGTCGTAGGCGCTGGCGAGGTCGCCACGCTGACGCACGGCGTCGCATTGTTTGATGACGATGCCGAGATTCAGATTGGCGAAGTCGGTGCGCTGCTGCGGCGTCAATTGCATCGACGACAGACGGCGCATCACCATGCCGAGTTCTGCTTGCTGCTGCGTAGCCGACAGAATGCCCGCGTATTGCAGCAGCAGATCGGTGTTGCCGGGTGCCGCGTTCATCGCGCTGCGCACCAGGCTCAGCGCGCGGTTCGGATCGCCGGCCTGCTGGTAGGCCGCCGCGACTACGCCGATCAGTTCGGGACTGTTCCCCGCCACCGGCTCGGCTGCATGCAAGGTCGCGAGCGCCTGTTGGGTCTGACCGCTGCGCGCCATGCGCGTGGCGAGATCGGCTTGCTGATGCACCCACAGCCGATGCTGCAACGCCGCCATCGCGTCGGTGCGTTGCGCGACGGGAATGCGTTCGAGTTGGGCGAGACCGGCTGACCAGTCCTGCGTTTCCGCCGACAGCAGCGCGCTCGCATACAGCGCATCGGTCATGTCAGGATGCGCGGCGAGCAGGCCGTCCATCATGCTGCGCGCGTTCGCGACCGCGCCCTGGCGCACGTAAATACGCGCGAGGTCCAGACGCAGCCACGGGTCGTCGGGCGTGTTGAGCAGCGCGTCTTCGAAGAGACTGCGTGCGCTGCCCAGATCGCCGTGCGCTTCGGCCGCGCGCGCTTGAGCCGCCTGCGCTTCTCCACGCAGACGGTTGATGCCGCCCGCCTTCGACTGCTGTTCCGTGTTCAGTCGATTGGCGAATTGCAACGCTTCGTCGCCGCGACCCTGGGCGGCCAGCGCGCCCACGAGTCCGCGAATGGCGTCGGGGTTGTCTGCCTGGCGGCGCAGCGCCATCCGGTATGCCTGTTCGGCGCCGGCCGCGTCACGGTTCGCAAGCAGCATTTCACCGAGCAGCACTTGCGCGGTGACATCTGAAGGATTCATCGCAATGGCGCGTTCGAACAGCGACTTCGCCTTCGCGAATTCGCCGTTGCTGCGCGCGCCGATTGCGTCGCTCGTGTAGGTCCAGTACGTCGCGCTATCCAGCGCGGTTTTCCAGCGAGCCGGGTTGCCGTTGCGCGACGCGCGCTCCAGATAGTTGCGCGCTTCGGCGAAGTGCTCCTGCTTGAGCGCGGCGATGCCCATGCCGCCAAGCGCGTCGGTGTCGTTCGGACTAGTAGCCAGCACCGACGAAAATTTCGCGCGCGCCGTGGCCGCGTCGTTGCGATCGAGTGCGGCGAAGCCCTCGGCGACGGTGCGCCCGCGTGCGTCGACGGAGGCGTTTTCCTGCGCGCGCTCACGTGCCGCCTTGTCCTGCTGCACCATCGAATCGAAGCGCGCCTTGACCGCTGCGTCGTCGTTCGCGCTTTGCAAATACGCCTGGTACAGCGCGGCGTCCGAGGGACGCGCGTCGAGCCAGAGCAGTGCCTGCCGCCAGCTCTTTTTCGCGGCCGCGCCCACCGTGCTGTCGCCGGCAAGCTTTTGCAGCCGCGCGATACCGTCGCGGCGCGTGACGTCGCGATAGGTCAGATGCTGAGCGTAGGCGAGTGCGTAACGCGGATCGTCCGGGTTATCACGCGCGAGTTGCTCGAGTCCGCGACGCGCCTGATCCCAACCTTGCGGCGTGGCCGACAGCGCCTGGTAGTACTCGAGCTGCAACGCCGGCGTGGCGGGCTTGCCGCTCAACGCGCGCTGATACTCCTGCACCGCGCTCGCGCTCTGGCCGCTTTGCGCGAGCCGCCGCGCGTCGTTCACGGTCTGGTCGCGCAGGCTCGATTCACCGAGCCGCCGACCGAGTTCGTCGAGGCTCGGGTAGTTCGGCGCCACCGCCTTCAGTCGCGACAGATACTGCTGTGCGCCCGCGCCGTCCTTGCGGTCGGCGAGCACCATGCCCATGCCGAACAACGCGTCGGGCTGTTTCGGGTCGATGCGCAACACCTTCAGCCAGGCCTGCTCCGCGAGGTCGCCGCGCTGATGCGATTGCCAGTACTTGCCCTGATCGATCAGCACGCCCATTGGGTCTTTCGAACCTGCTGCCGGCGCCTGAGCCAACGCGTCGGGTGCGGCCGCCGCGAGGCAGCAGGCGAGCGGGAGGCTCAGCGCGAAGCGCATTGACAACGCGAGGGCGCTCAATCGCATGCGGTTCTCCAGCTGGGCACGAGGCGTCCGCTTTCGTCGAAGCGATAGCGTCCGTCGATGAAACCCGTGCCGAACAGGCCCAGCACCCTGTCGTAGTAAACAGGCTCGCGGCCAGGCACGCTGGCGTCGAGCGCGGCCAGATGCGTGCGCGCGAGGCCGAGGCCGTGCGCGTCGCCGAGCGCCTTGAAGTACGGCGCGAGCGCGGCCCAGTAGCTGAGCGGGCCTTCGCCGCTCGCCGAGCCGTTGGTCGACGACACCTTCTCCGGTGGGAAGCCGTTTTGCTGGACCTTTGCGCGCATGCCGCCGAGCGCGGCGAGCCACGGCTTCGCCAGCGGATCGGCAGGCGACGCCATGCCCGCCCACAGATAGACGCGGATCGCGTCGTAGCTGCCGGTGTCGCCGTTTTTCGGGTCGACCACGAACTGGCCGTTTTGCCATGCCGCCCAGTCGGGCGCGAAGCCTTGCGGCGCTGTTGTCTTGACGAACTTGTAGGCGCTGTCGGCGAGCTTCGCCCACGGACCGTTCGGCACTTCATGGGCAAGCGCGCGCAGCACGGGCAGCGGCAGATAGCTCGGATTGAGGCGCGTCACGCCGCCGCTTTTGAAACCTTCGGGCCCGGGCAGCAGCATCGGACCGACGCCAGGCAGGTTCGTCATCTCGTCACGCGCGATGCGCGCCGCGAGCGCCTGGCCAAGCTGCGTGTAGCTCGCGTCATGCCACAGGCGCCCGGCCTGCAGCAGATCGTAGGCGATCCACAAGTCGGAGTCCGATGCGGAATTCGGATCGAGCACGCCGTAAGAGCCGTCCGCTTTCCTTCCCCATTGCCACGACGGCAAGCGCAGGTTTTGCGGATCGAACTGATTGGCCGCGAGGTTGGTGCGCGTCCAGTTCAGCAGCCGGTCGAACGTGGCGCGGTCGTTCGCAACGAGTGCGAAGAAGAGGCCATACGACTGGCCTTCGGAGGTGGTCTGCTGGGTAGGCGTGGAGTAATCGATCACGCGACCGTCGGCTTGCACGAAGCGCTCGACGAAAGTTCGATAGCCAGTCCAGTCGCCGCACGCGCCGGGCGCGGCTGCATTCTGCGCGACCTTCAGCACGTTCGCGCACGCCGCCGATGCCGCGACGCCCAGCGCCAGCGAGAGCGCCAATTTCACACCTTGTTTTCTGTTGATTCGAACCCGCATGTCAGTCCTGTTAGTCCTTCAAACGGCGCGCCGCGACCGAGCGCAGCATCCGGTAGAACAGCGCCGCGATGATCAGCGCCGCGAGCACGCCGCCCAGCATCAGCAACAACGGATGCGACGACAGCGCCCAGCGCAGATACTCCTGTGGCGACAAATGGCCGACATAGTACGCATCGCCGTTCGACGTGATCGTGACCGTGCGGCCGTGGATCACGGCCATTGCGCCTTGAATCTCCGGCAGCACGTCGGCGTCGAGCAGGGCGGCCGACAGATCGGCGTCCGACTGCCCGGCCGCGCTCACGAGAGCCACCGCGCTGCGGGTCTTTTTCAGCGGCGATTCGAAGCCGGTCAGGAGCGCGTCGCCGTTCGAGCTGACAAGCGTGAGGTCGGCGCGCGCGGGCAGCCGCTCGACGCCGCGCTCGCCATGCCACCAGTCCTCGAGTTTGAAGACGATGTCGGACAGCTGGAACGTGCGCGAGTCGCCGTCGCTCGAAAACGGCATCGACTTGGCCCAGCGTTGAAGTAGCGGTTGCTTGCCGGGCGCGCCGAAAATCAGCAGGTCCTTGTCGGCGTATTTGTCGACGTCGTCGGCGGTGCCCACTGTCACGCCCGCGACCGGATAGCCGGTCGACGCGCCCATGCGTCCCATGGTCAGCAGATAGAGGCTGTAGTCGCTCGAGTCGGCGTCGTTCGGCAGGATCACCGCCGTTTCCGACAGATCCGCCATGCGCGTGAACGGAAAGCCGCTGTTCGCGAACGCCGCGAGATCGGGCAACGCCATGTAGTGGGGAAACGACGACAGGTCGATCGTTGAATTCGGATCCACCGCGCCGATCACGTTCTCAAGCAGTCGCCCATGACATTCGCCGGTATTCGGAATGTCATAGTAAAAGTGCAGGCGCAGTTGCGCGCGCGGGGTCAGCAGCAGCGGCGGAATATGCAGGGTACGGCGCGCCTCGGCCGTCTTGTCGGGCAGCACGCGCGCGAAATAATGGCTCAGGTCGAATACCGAACTGGACTCGGCCGGAATGGGCAGCGCCTGCACGAAGCCGCTGTTCACGCTGACGTTCAGTGACGAGCGGTCGCGCTGCGGACGCACCGTGTAGCGGTAGCGCAGGTCGATCGGCGCGCCCTTGGTATGCCACATGAACAGGTCGGGCGGTACGCGCAGATTCACGTGGACCGCGTCGGCGTCGTAGCCCGACACGGTCAGGTCGCGCGCGTCGGCAAGCTCGCCAAAACGAACCGGTCGATGCGTGGGCAGCCAGTTGGGCGCGTCGTAGGGCGCGCGCTTCGCGAGTTCGGTGAGCCGCGTAATCGTCACGCTTTGTCCGGTCAGCGTGTTCTGTCCGATACCGAGCGCGCGCGCGGCGATCTTCAGTTCGGCGTCGGTGCGTCCGAGAACCAGCAGCAGCTTGCCGCGCGCCGGCGCTTCGCGGTCGACCACGGCGATGGTCGGGCCCGAGATGGCCGGAATCGTGACGCCGGCGGGGCGCTGGTCGTCGGTGGCGAACACGACGGCGTTGCCCGACAGCGGCACGTTGTCCTGCTGCGCCGGGAACAGCGCACCGCGATAGCCGGCGAGCGCGCCGAACCACGAGGCCACGATGCCGCCTGCCTCGAGCGTGCCGGCTGTCGGCTTCTGCGGGAATACGAACGGTAGTTCGAGGCGTCGTACGTCGCGTCGGTCGAAAAACGGCTGCGGCAGGGCCGCGAGATCCGGCTTGCTGGCGAGCGACGCGTACGTCAGATCGAGCGAGCTTGCATTGCTGACGGTGGCCCATAGCGACGAGTTCGCCGGGTCCTCGCAACTCGCCGTGTAATGCCCGATCAACTGCACGTTCAGGTGATTGAATTCGCTGACGAAGCGCGGATCGAGCGACACGTCGCGCGCGACCAGCATGCCGGCCTGGTCGCGCGGCACGGGCAGCGTTGCCGCGACTTCGCCGTTCACCAGCACCTTGAGTTGCGAAATGTTCGGCAGCAGGGCGGGCGAGTAGCTGTAGATCAGATGCAGGATCGCGCCCGTTACCACCTCGTCGCCGCGCACGGAGAACGCGACGCCGTTCTGGCCGTCGGTGCCGCGCAACTGCAGCGGATCGAGCGCGCCCAGGTCGGCGAACGTGAGCGTCTGGCGACGGCCGCCCGGCACGAGCGTGCCCGGTTCGGCGGTGGTCGGCGTCTTGACGCCCAGCGCTTTTACCGCCGACGCGGCGAGCGCCGGCGTGGGCGTCGCCAATGGCGCTTGCGCGATCATCGCCGGGTCGTAGGGTACGGCGGGGCTCGGCGCGGGGCCGGTGCCAGTGCCGGTTGCATGTGTTGCCGTGTTCCCAGCCGCCGCTGCGGGCGGCGTTGCTTGCGCTCGAAGCGCGGCCTGCGTGCGTGGCGCGGCGGTGTCGGCTGCGTTGGCTGAGTTGGCCGTGTCTGCCTTTCCGGCGGTGCCCGACGCCGCAGCGGCCGCTTCGGCCACCGACGCGAGCGGCGCGGCCAATGCGGTCTGCAACGCGAGCCAGCACGCGACGCCGCGCGTCAGCCGTGAAGAGCGAGGGCGCTGCGCATCGCGGCGCTGCAAGTTTGTGTCACTGTGCGACTCGTAACGCTGCTGATTCGAGCGTTCGATGCTTCCCTTCGCCATCCAGTTGCGCATAGATCAGTCTTTGGTTTTTAGCTTCTTGACGTCCACCGGACGGCTTTTCATCGAGCTTCGCAGGTCGTTGTAGAGATGCTCGAAGAGGCCTGCGATGCCGCGCACGCCCACCGTCAGCACGTGCGAGAGCCCGCGCAGCGGCGTGTCCTGCTGGCGCCCCTCGGCCCAGCCGGTCCAGGCGTCGGCGCGTGCAAACGTGGTCTTGACGAACTCGTATTCCTGCTCGCGCGTCATCGCGGAAAAGCGCAGGCCGACCCGGCCCGGCGCCGTGAAGCCGACCGTGGCGGGGAACGCGTATTCCTCGTCGCCGCGAAAGAGCGACACGGTGACGCGCTCGTGCATCGGCACCTGAATGGCCGCGGGCAACGCGACACCTACGCCGCCTTCCGAGTAGTCAATGGTCTTGCAGGCGAGCGTGCGGCCCGTGGAGAACTTGAGCATGACCGGCATTTCCATCGCCACGCGATGCACCGCGCGAATCTGCCGGCGCTCGCTCGCGGCAGCCACGCTCGCGCCGAGAATCAGCATGTTGTACGTGGTCCAGCCGAGGTTCAGCACGGTGGTCTGCACGATGCTGCGGGTATGCCAGTTCAGATAGATATGCACGATGCCCACGCAGAAACCGATCAGGTTCAGCAACAGCAGGAACAGATACGGCCGCGAGATCGCCCAGTCGAAATAGTTCTTCTCGATCTGGCCGCCCTTGGCCGTCACGTTGAACTTGCCGAGCTTCGGGTTGATGAGCGCGAGCAAGGTGGGCGCGGTGATATACGACGCCAGCACCGATTCATAGACCTCGGCCCAGAACGAATGGCGGAACGAGCGCTGCATGCGCGAATTGGTAATGCTCGCGTGCATCATGTGCGGCAATGCGTAGATGGCGATGGTGCTCGCGGCGGCTTCGATCACATGCGCGCCGAAGAACAGATACGACAGCGGCGCGGTGAGAAACACGAGACGCGGGATGCCGTAGAAGAAGTGCATCATCGCATTCAGATAGCAAAGCCGCTGGCCGAATTTCAGGCCCTTGCCCGTGAGCGGATTATCGATCCGGAAGATCTGCGTCATGCCGCGCGCCCAGCGAATCCGCTGGCCGATGTGGCCAGACAGGCTTTCGGTCGCGAGCCCCGCGGCTTGCGGGATCGCCAGATACGCTGTGGTGTAGCCGAGACGATGCAGCTTCAGCGCGGTGTGAGCGTCTTCAGTGACGGTCTCTACCGCGATGCCGCCGATCTCCTCGACCATGGTCCGGCGCAGCAGCGCGCATGAACCGCAGAAGAAGGTGGCGTTCCACAGATCGTTGCCGTCCTGCACGAGCCCATAGAACAGTTCGCCTTCGTTCGGCACTTTGCGGAACGTGCCGAGATTGCGCTCGAACGGGTCGGCGGAGAAAAAGTGGTGCGGCGTTTGCAGCATCGACAGCAGCTTGTCGCGCAGGAACCAGCCAAGGCCGATCTGCAGGAACGAGCGCGTCGGAATGTGATCGCAATCGAAAATGGCGAGGTATTCGCCCTTGGTGATCTTCAACGCTTCGTTGATGTTGCCGGCCTTCGCGTGGCGGTTGTGCGTGCGGATCGTCCAGTTGACGCCGACTTCCTCGCAGAATGCCTTGAACTCGGGACGGCGGCCGTCGTCCAGCACGTGGATGGACAGCTTTTCGGCCGGATAGTCGAGCGCGAGCGCCGCGTAGATGGTCGGCTTGACCACCGAAAGCGGCTCGTTATAAGTGGGGATGAAGACGTCGACGGTAGGCCAGTCGCTGCGCGAAGCGGGCAGCGGCATCGGCTTGCGCTTGAGCGGCCATGCGGTCTGAAAGTAGCCGAGCAGCAGCACGAGCGTCGAATAGACTTCCGCCGACACGAGCAGCAGACCCCACGCGGCGTCGAGCGGATGCTCCCAATAAGTTGTCGACGTCAGCCGCCAGTACATATAGCGGCCCGACGTCACCACTGAGAGCATGATCATCACCATCGTCGCGTAACGGCCTTGCAGGCGGCGAAACAGCAGCGCGGTGACGAAGCAGCAGGTGGCAAACGTGAGTTGCTCGTAGAAAGCGAGCGGCACCGTGAAAACGAAGTACAGCATCACGAGTGCGAACAGCGTGACGAGACCGGTGACGATGCGGCTATTCCAGAAGCGTGCGTCAACAAAGCGTTCGAACCGCGACGGTTCGCTCGCTTCAATGCCTTCGGGATGAGTCGTGCTCATGCGACATTCCTTGGCGAGACAGCGATCGCGTCGACCGCCGACATCAGCCACGTGCCGCACGCGCGGAAGTCGGCGGCGGCCTGGCTAAGCGGATCGTAGTGGATGAGCGTGGTGTCGCAGGCGAGTGCTTCGCTCACGCCTTCGTCGAGATGGATCACGCCGGGAAAGAGTTTCTCGCCGAGCATCTGGCGCAGAACCTTGAGTACGTCTTTGGTCAACTGGCGCGACTGGTCGATCTGATTGACCACATAGCCCACGCCGCCGAACTCGGCGCGCGGCGCCGCGTAGGTGTCGATCAGCCGCTCCATTTGCGGGATCGCCGCGTAAGAAGCGGCGTCGGCCAGCACCACGTTCAGCGCGAAAGTGGCCGCGCACAAGGCGGCGCGCACGTACGCCGAAGAACCCGGCGGGGTGTCCACGACTACGACGTCGGATGCATCGAGCCTCAAGCTGCGCAACGCATGCGCGAGCCACAGCGGGTCCTGGTCGACATGCGCCTCGAAGCGGCGGCGGTCGTCTTCCAGTACCGCGCCGTATGGCAGCACGGTGACGCCGTCGACGCCGTCGAACATGACCGACTGCCATGCGTCGCCGGTCAACGTAGCACGCGAGATGCCGTCGATACTGTCGAGCGGCACGCCGAAGTGCAGGCGCAGCGCGTTCTGCGGATCGAGGTCGAGCGCGATCACACGCCGGCCGCTCGCGGCGAGCACCGAAGCGAGGTTCGCGGCGAGGGTCGTCTTGCCGACGCCGCCCTTGGCGGACACTACCGCAATGACTTTCATGAGCGACGCGGGCGGTTGACGAGCCACGATTTGGACTCGGCGGGTTCGGCGCTGACTGCGGACGCCGCGGCCGCGCGCGGCGTACCGCGCAGGCGGTCGAACAGCGATTGCAGCGGCACCGCTTGCGTGGCGGGCGCGGCCGTGTGGAGCGGCGCGGTCTCCGCTTGCGAGCTAAACAGTTTGCCGAGGATCGACGTCGGTTGGGATGCTGCCATGGACGTTTGCGCAGATATGAAGGGCTGCGTGCGGGCCCAGGCGGGGGCGGGCGCGGGCGCGGGCGCGGCGTGGGGCGTGCGGGCGGCGCCCGGACCGGAACGGACAGGCGCCGGCGCTTGTGCCCATGCCGGTGCGGCCGCAGATGTTGGCGCCGATGCTGCGCGCGGATTGCTCGCAGCAGCGATGGCCGGCGCACTCTGCATGAAGGGCGGGATCGGCGGGATCGGCGGCACGGCGGAAACGGGCGCGAGCGGCGCGATAGATGCGATCCTGGCGGTAGGGACGACAACATCCACCGGCTCGCCCTGTCTCGTTGCCGGTGGAACCGGAGACGAAACCGGCAACGACGCAGCATCAGCCGCCTTCGAAGCCGTTGCCTGCGTGAGCTCGCCATGCGTTTCGGGCGCACCGAAGCGCGATGCGCCGCGCGGCGCGGCCGGCGTTGCCGCAGCCACGACAACCGGCGGAATATCGCGGCGATGCGAGCGCGTGAAAAGCGGTGCCTTTGCGCGCGTCACTGAAGCCGCGTCTTTCGGCGTGGCCGGGTCCTGACGCTCGACGGCGAGCGCGGCGGCCTCATCGGCCACCGGTTGAGGTCTTGCTTGTGCGCGCTGCCCGATCGGGGGAATCAGCGGCTGCTTGAGATCGAGCGTCACCAGCAACGGCCAGCGCGTGCGCGCCGAATGCGCCTCGTTCTCGCGCCCGATCTCCTGGTACGCGTTGGCGTCGCCGCCGAAGTGATCGAATAATTTTTCGATGTCGCTTGATGAACTCATGTTGCCGCCATTCATTTAGTGCTTTACGTTGCCCGGTCCTTACTTCCGGTCGCGGCGCGAAACCAGTGCCCAACCTGACTGCCCGTTGCTGATCGCGCACCGGTCCTGCGCGCAGCTCGGCCCTGGCCTGTTACGGCTTTCACGCTGCATGACGGCCGAGACGGAACTCGAGCGCCGTGTCTTGCGAATACTCGCTGGTTTGTGCGACTGACAAGCCCTGCGCGCCAAGCGCGCTCAACCAGGTCTGATACGCGCCTTCCAGGAATGCCGGGGTCCACGCGAGCGCGTCGTTGCCGAACGCCGGCAGCGGCGCGCAGTAGTGAACGATGCGTAGCGACTCCGAGTCGTCGGCGAGTTCGACATATCCCCAATCGATTTCCTGCCAACGCTCGTTCAGGGTCCGCTCGAGGTCGGTGGTCGAGTCGCAGGCAGGCAGCGGATGGGCCGCAGCAAAACGACTTCCCACGCGGTGCATCAGTTGACGCAATTCATCGCGGCCGATCTGCGCCTCGAACTCCGAGGCCAAGGCGCAAAGCATGCCCCGCCATTGCGGTGACATCTGGCGTTCGAGCAGGTAATCGAGGATTGGAACCATGTTTTCTGGAAAATGGCCGTCGATGCCAACTGGCTAAAAAGGACCGCGACGACCGGGTGCAGGGACAGTGCTCGCATAACTCGCGCAAGGCCGCGTAGGTTAGTTTTACCGCTTTCACCAGGCGCTTCCGCACACTTTGAAGCAGTCTACTTAAGACATTAACTTTTAGCCACTTTCGGTCACCTGGCCGATACGTGCGAACCCTATGCTGCATACGGAAGGACCACGAAGCATTGCAACTTCTGCCATGAGTCTGTGGCTCGCAAACGACTGTTGCGCTCACAACTTCCAGGTGTATTAACGGCTACTTTGTTCAAGGCATTGAGGATCTTTGCCTTCCTTTTTCTACCGACGTGCATTTCCGCCAAGGGTTGTATCTTGTCGGAATTAATTTCCGGCCGGGAGTATGATCGCCGAGCCCCGAGCATTGCGGATTCAGCGCGCGGGCGCGGCCCAGTCGCTGCGTCGCCTGATCCGAGCGAGCGCCCGCGTATTTATTGCCGGATATTTTTGGAAAGGCTCAACATTCGTCAGATGTTTGCCGATATACATGGATAGAGTGACCGGACCTGCCCTGTAGCCCATCCTTATGCTCCTCACTTCGACGCAGCACTCATCCGATGCCAGTCTGCGCGAGCGCTTTCACCGGCGCTCGCTCGAACATCAGCGTCCGCTGTCGACCGTGACAATGGCGTTCACCGTCGTTGCGTTCCTCTCTCTCGTCGCGGCGCGCGCGTTTGTCGGCGGACCGGCGGCGCCGCTTGCGTATCGCCTTGGCTGTGCGCTAGTGCTGGCTTTGCTGGTGCTGGCCATCCCGCGTGCGAAGTCGACGTGGACCTTCGGGGCAATCGGCGTCGCGTTTTCGCTCGCGCTCGTTGGCGGACTCGCGCTGAATGTTGTGGGCTTGCAACAGCCGCTGCTGTGGACGCTGCCGGCGATGGTCGTGATACCGGTTTGCGCCGCGCCGCTCTGGCTCACGCCGACGCATTTCTTTGTCGGCAGCGCGCTCTTCTATGCGGCAGCGATCCCGCTGCTGCCTGGCGCGCCGCGCACGGCCGACGTCGACGTCGTCATGTGGATGTGGATCGCGGCGATCGGCTTGCCGACCTCGGTCGTATTTCATTTCGGCTTCTACCTGTTCCGGCGGAATCACTTCCTGCTGGAGGACCAGTTGGCTCAACTGGCGGCCACCGATCCATTGACCGGTCTGCAAAACCGCCGCGCGTTCGTCGCCCAGGCGGAGCGGCGGCTCGCGGACGTGGCGCAGGGCGGAGAGGTCAGCGCGATCTTTCTGGACATCGACAACTTCAAGTCGTTGAACGACCGGTTCGGTCATGGGGTGGGCGATCTTGCGTTGCGCGAGGTCGCGCAGGTGCTGCTCGACGGAACCGGCGGCACGGACAGCGTGAGCCGGATCGGCGGCGAAGAATTTGCCATATTGCTATGCGACGGACTGGCCGGCGCGCAGCGCCTCGCCGAGCGGCTGCGCGGCGCAATTGCCGAGATTGAGCGCCCGGACGGCAATCTGACTGCCAGCTTCGGCGTGGCCGAACACCGCAGCGGCGAAAGCATCATGGTGCTGCTCGACCGCGCCGATGAAGCGTTGCTGCGCGCCAAGCATTCGGGCAGGAATCGCGTGTGCTCGGAGCGCCCGCTGCCGCAGGCACCGCTGCAATCGCTGATCGAAGACGCCTGTGGTGCGGCGGGCTCGGCGGGCGCGTCGAACTCGCGGCATCGATGGGAAGACTATTACCTGACCTCTCATTTTCAGCCGCTTTTCAGCTTGTCGCATCAGAAGCAGGTGGGCTTCGAGGCGCTGCTGCGGGGCGAGCTGGACGACGGCACGCTGCTGCCGCCCGCGGCACTGTTCGCGCCCAAGCCCTCCAACGACGAAGGCGTGCTCGACCGTGCGAGCCATGCCGTGCACCTTGCCAACGCACGTGCGTCGCTGCCCGCGGACGGCTGGCTGTTCCTCAACATTCTGCCGGCCACGTTCGTCGCCGACGGTTATGCGGATGACCTCGCCGCCATCGTGCGAAGGGTGGGACTCGCGCCGCAGCAGGTGATTCTGGAAATTCTCGAGTCGCACGGCGGCAGTGTCGGCGAGATGTCGCGCGCAGCGGCGCTGTATCGCGAACACGGTTTCCTGATTGCCGTCGACGACTTTGGAGCCGGCCAGTCGAACCTCGACCGGCTGCTGCGCATCCGTCCGGATATCGTCAAGCTCGACGGCGAACTGATACGCGCGACGAGCCACGGCACCGAACAGCCGATCTTGCCGAAGCTCGTGTCGCTGTTGCATCAGGCCGGCATGCTGGTGGTAGTGGAAGGTGTGGAAACGACCGAGGAGCTGATTCTCGCCGTCGAATCGAACGTGGACTTCGCGCAAGGTTATCTGCTTGGGCGGCCGGCAGCGCAGATCGTTTCGCCTGGCTCCGTGCATCTACGAATTGACGATGCTTTCGACACGATCGCGCAGGGCCGCGCGCATCAGCATGCGTTGTTCGAATCCGTGGTCGAGCCGTACCGCGTGGCGTTGCGCGAGGCAGCGGACGCGTTGCATGCCGGCGTAGCCATGGATCGCGCGTTCTCTTCTCTGGCGACGTTCGAGCGTTGCGTCAGCTGCTTCATCCTCGACGCTTCCGGACGCCAGCTCGGTCCCGAAGTGCCGGGGCCGGCGTGGAGCATGGAAGGCGCTTCGCTGCATCCGGTGGCGAATCCGCGAGACGCGCGCTGGGATCATCGGCCGTACTATCGCAATGCAGTGCTGTTGCCGGGTGTCGCGATCGCCAGCAATCCATACCTTTCGCTAGCGAGCGGCAGGCCGTGCATCGCAGTGACGCTCGCTGCACAGTTCGCGGACGAGCGTTCGGTGATCGGCGTCGAACTCGACTGGTCGGCGCAGGGTTTGCCCTGGCCGGCGCGGGAATGACGGCACCCAAGCGGCGCCGTGCAACGACCGTTCACCACAATCCAGCGAGCCCCGCTGCATCGCGCCCCGCCGAGCCCTTATTCGGCGATTGAGAAGCGCGCCGGACGGCTTTGTGTCGACTTCCTGGGGCGCTCGACGCGCGCCGTGGCTCCGCGGATGAACAGCACCGCGCAGAACGCAACCATTGCCCAGATGCAGAGAATTACCGTCAAAGCGCTCATTTCTTGTCTCGAAGATTGGAAACCGCGGTTATTGCTGTCGGCCTTGTTTTATTGGGGGCCGGTCAGTGCATCGTGAGCTGGTCGGCTCCGCCGGAAACAAGCTCGTCGATCAGACGCGTGGTCAGACCCAGTTGCTGTTCCAGCGACGCGCGCGCTGCCTGTGCCGCTGCATCGTCGCCGCGCGCCGCAGCATTGTACGTCTGCGTCGCGAGGTGCAACACATTCTGCGAAGCAATGTGCAGGCCGTGCATGGTTTGCGCATCGGCGTCGGGCGCAGGGTTGGTCCATTCGGCCGTTGCCGGCTCGAGCAGGTTTTCGTCGAACGGGCGATTCTGGCGATGACGGGAAGACATCTGAAGCTCCTGACGCAATTGGCACAATGTCAGTGTGCGCTGGGTGGCCGAGCTTCAATTGGTCGAATAGAAGGCGGTTTTGAAGCCAATCCCCGGCGATGGGCAAATGCGCGCATTTCGTATGGAGAAAACGGTTTTCACGTGGACGTTGCGTCAACGCATGCCAGCAGGCTCGCATTCGTGCCATTCCAGGCGGCTTGCAACAAGGCTGCAGATCGCCGTCAGGCATAGTCGATAAACAGATTGGATGGACTTGCAGGCCGCTTTAGGTGCTGTGCCGGCGGCATCGAAAACTACAATGAGAGCCGCCTATTAGCGATGGAGACTCGCGATGCCCAGCCGCACCCAGACCCGCATTCCCTGCATGATGATTCGCGGCGGCACGTCCAAAGGCGCGTTTTTCATGGCGTCCGACTTGCCCGCTGAGCCCGCCGAACGCGACCGTGTGCTGCTCGCGGTGATGGGCTCGCCCGATCCGCGGCAGATCGACGGCATCGGCGGCGCGGACCCGCTGACCAGCAAGGTCGCGATCATCTCTCCATCGTCGCGCGAGGACGCCGACGTCGACTATCTGTTCGCGCAAGTCGTCGTCAACGAGGCACGCGTCGATTTCGGCCAGAACTGCGGCAACATTCTCGCGGGCGTCGGGCCGTATGCGATTGAACGCGGACTCGTCAACGCTGAAGACGGCAGCACGCGCGTGGCGATTCACATGGTCAACACCGGGCAGATCGCGGTTGCAACGGTCCGCACACCGGGCTGTCGCGTGACGTATGAAGGCGACGCGCGCATCGACGGCGTGCCGGGCGGCGCCGCGCCGATTCCGCTCGAGTTCCGGGATACGGCCGGCTCGACGTGCGGCGCGCTGCTGCCGACGGGACGGCTCAAGGACACCGTGGAAGGCGTCGAGCTGACGTGCATCGACAACGGCATGCCGCTCGTGCTGATGCGAGCGCGCGACCTGCAACGCACCGGTTACGAGACGCGCGAAGAACTTGACGCAGACGACGAACTGAAGGCACGCATCGAAAAAATCCGGCTTGCCGTGGGCCCGATGATGAACCTTGGCGACGTCAGCGCCCGAACGGTGCCGAAGATGTGCCTCGTCGCGGAGCCGCGCAACGGCGGCACCATTTCCACGCGCAGTTTCATTCCGCACCGCTGCCATGCATCGATTGGCGTGCTCGGCGCAGTGAGTGTGGCGACGGCGGCGGTGCTGCCCGGTACGGTGTGCGACGGCATTGCGAAAGTGGAACTCGAAGGCGCACGCAAGCGGGTTTCCGTCGAGCATCCGACCGGCGAATTCACCGTCGAACTCACGCTCGGCGGCGATCCCGAGCGGCCCGAAGTGCTGAGCGCGGCGTTGCTGCGCACCGCGCGCTGGCTGTTCGACGGTGTGGTCGGCATTCCTTCCCCGGTATGGGAGCCGCAGGTCTAGCAACGGATATCGCCGCGGTCCTCGCTGCAGGTCGTCAGCGGGCATTCATCGGGCATTCATCGGGCAGTCGCCGCATACTCCCGCTAACTTGCCGCGACGCTGACTGTGCGCGTGAGCTCGACCACCGACAGACGAATTGCGTCGATCAGCGCCCGAGCCGCCGGCGAGGGCGTACCTGCCGCGCGCATGGTCAGCCCGATCTCGCGCCGCGTGTTGTGCAGCGGCACCTTGAGCACTGCGAGTTGCCCCGCTTGCACCTCGTAGTGCAACTGCTGCGCGGACAGCGCCGCCACCATGTCGGTGCCGAGCAGCAGGCCGCGAATCACGGCGAGGTCGGCGGTTTCGACCGTGGGCAGTGGCGGTTTGATTTTCATCCGCTTGAACTGGGCTTCGAACAGCGCTCGCGCGGGCGCGTGACTGCGCGGCAGGATCCACTGCGCGTCGCGCAGATCCGCGATGTTCGGCTCATGAGCGCGCGTAAGCGGATGATCGCGCCGCACGAGCAGCACCATGTCTTCCGACATCAGGCGCTCGTTCTTCAGGCCGCTCGTCGAGTCGTTCTCGCGCAGCGCGCCGAGAATGAAGTCGATGTCACCCGCTCTCAATCCCGCGACCAGCGCTTCATACGCGCTTTCGTCGGTGACTACCCGCACGCCCGGATTGTCCGCGCTCAATTTCGCAATCGCTTTGGGAAGGATCAGCGTGCGCCCGAGCGGCAGCGCGCCGACCGTTACCGCGCCCCGGATATTGCCGCGCAGGGCCGCGATATCGTCGGGCACGTGGCGCAATTCGTTCAACGCGCGCCGCACATGCAGCAGAAACGTTTCACCTTCGGCGGTGAGCAGAATGCCGCGCGGGCTCCGGTGAAAGAGGCTCAGTCCCGAGCCGCTTTCGAGCACGCGAACCGCGGTGCTGACGGCGGGCTGACTGATACCGAACGTTTTGGCCGCGCTCGGCATATGACGGTGCCGTGCAAGCGCGACGAAAATCTGCAGCCGCCGTGTGTTCAGCAGATAGGCCGGCAGTGCGCCTTCAGCAGCAGGGCGGCGGCGTGCCTGCCGCGCAGCGCACCATTGTGCGAGTTCTTCGAGTTCTACGAATATCCGTTCACAGCGAAGCAGTACCGCCCGGCCAACGGGTGTGGGCAGCATGCCAGAAGGACCGCGATCGAATAGCGGTTCTCCAACTGCCGACTCGAGTTCCTGAACCGAGCGCGTCACCGCCGATTGCGCGCGAAACAGCGCGGCGGCCGCACGCGTTGCACTGCCCATGTCGGCGACAAGGCGGAAGGCGCGCAGTTGCGCGAGATTGAGCAGGTCCTTGCTGCTTGCGGGCGCCGTGGTCTTCGCAGGCGCTTTGCCGGGCGCGTCGTTTCTGACGGCAACGAGCGATGCGTCGCGCGTCATGCGGCGCCCGCGATCAGATGCAATGCCGGCAGCGACAGATTCAGACTTTCCTTCGATATGTGCGTGTGCTCTTTCATCAACGCCTCGACGCGCGCGCCTTCGCCTTTCTTCAACGCGTCCGCGATTGCGTGGTGCTGTCGGTGCGCGTACATCAGCATCATGAATTGACGCTCGCGTGCGGCTTCGTCGAATGCGATGGTGGAGGGCGAGACGAACGGAATCTTGTCGTTCAGACTCAACGCGGCGCTGACCGCCGTGTTCTGCGCTGCCTCGATGATGAGCGAATGGAAGCGTCCGTTCATCGCTGCATAGCGCACGTCGTCGCCGGGTTGAAGGTTGCCGTTGCGAAAGATGTCGTCGCCTTCGCGCAGGCAATCGTCGAGCGCGGCGGCAAGTGCAACGTCCACGCCGCTCTCGGCGACCGCACGCGCGGCGAGACCTTCGAGCACGCCGCGCACGTCGATTGCGTTCAGTACGTCGCGTACGCTGAAGCGGCGGACTATATAGCCGCGCGCGCCCGAGCGGTCGAGCAGTCCTTCCGAAGACAGCACACTGAGTGCATAGCGCAGCGGCGTACGTGATACACCGAGCGATTGCGCGAGTTGCGCTTCGACGAGGCGTTGGCCCGGCGACAGTTCTCCTGCCAGGATCTTCTCGCGTAAGGTCTGAACAATAGCCTGCTGTGTCGTTTCGTTCATCGTCATCTGCTCATTGGACGTCGTCCAGTATAGCCACGCAAAACGCGCGGCACCACGGTAGAGACACACCTTGCGAGTTGGTTTCAGAGGCATCTATTTTGTTTATGGCTACCTGTCACCAAAACTCGTTGGAAAATGCGGCGTACGGGGAATTGGGATACAAAACGCTCCAAGCGGAGGAAGGCTTTCAGGACTGATACAAGGCTCAGACAGTCTGCAATGGGGCTTCATATAGGCATTCATTGACCCCATAACATTGGTTTACCCGTACTTCCTAAAAAGCCGCGCAACTCTTATCTTGGTATCCCAAGTGGAATGCGAGAAGGTGTTCAGCCTTCCTGCAACGTATTCGATTGGCCCGCAGTAATTGCGCAGCACGAAGCGACGGAAGACAAACGAAATGGCAAGGATCATTGGTGGTATCGGCACCTCGCATGTGCCGACTATCGGCATGGCGTACGACAAGGGTAAGCAGAACGACCCGGCATGGGCGCCGCTCTTCAAGGGCTACGAGCCGGTTGCGAACTGGCTCGCCGAGCGTAAGCCGGACGCTATGGTGATGTTCTACAACGACCACGCGAACAGCTTCTTCTTCGACTGTTACCCGACCTTCGCCCTGGGCGTGTCGGGCAATCATGAATTCGCGGACGAGGGTGCGGGCAAGCGTCCTCTTCCGGATATCGCGGGCCATCCCGATCTTGCGATCCACATTGCCGAGCAACTGGTCAACGACGAGTTCGACCTCACCATCTTTCAGGACCGTCCGCTCGATCACGGCTGCAATTCGCCTCTCTCGTTGATGCTGCCTCATGCCGGCGGCTGGCCGCTTGCGCTGGTGCCCGTGCAGGTCAACGTGCTGCAGTATCCGCTACCGACCGCGAACCGCTGCTATCGCCTCGGCCAGGCGTTGCGCCGCGCGATCGAATCGTTTGAAGAAGATCTCGACGTGGTAGTGGTCGGTACGGGCGGTCTTTCGCACCAGGTGCATGGCGAGCGCAGCGGCTTTAACAACACCGAGTGGGACATGGAGTTCCTCGACCTGATCGTTCATGAACCGCAACGTCTTGCCGCGATGAAGCATGTCGATTACGTGCGCCTCGGCGGCGCGGAAAGCGTCGAAACGATCATGTGGCTCGCCATGCGCGGTGCGCTCGGTTCAAAGGTCCGCGAGCTGCATCGCAATTACTACCTTGCAACGAGCACCGCAATGGCCGTGACGATTTACGAAGACGAGGTGGCGCAATGAATCCGCAACTGATCGGTGTCGAAGAACTGACGGGCACGTATCCGTTCGATATCCGCCAGAGCATCAAGGCGATGCGCCTGAACCGCTTCTTCTGGCAGATGCGCGAAGCGGCGGCGCGCTCACTGTGGCTCGAAAATCGTCAGGCGGCGTATGACAAGGCAGGTCTCACGCCGCAGGAACGCACGCTGGTCGACAACGCCGACTGGATCGGCCTGATCCGCTACGGCGTGTGCTTCTTCGTGCTCGAAAAATTCGCGCGCGTGGTGAAGATCACCAACCTGGGCATGTACGCAAGCATGCGTGGCGAAACCCTCGAAGCGTTTTTAAAGACGCGCAACGTGCCCGACGCCGTTTAGCGCGCAGCACTTGAGCCGCGCGCTGACGGCTCCTTCAATTTCGATGCAAGAACAAAACCCGGCTTCCACGGAAAGCCGGGACGGGAAACTATTTTCTTCGGAGACATGCATGAAATCTGCAGATTCAGTCGACATCAAGGCGTTTATCGACGCACGAAAGGTGTCGCCCTACCAATGGCTCGTGCTCGTTCTGTGTTTTCTGATCGTCATGATGGACGGCCTGGACACGGCCGTGATGGGCTTCGTTGCGCCTGTCATCATGCATGACTGGAATGTGAGCCGCACCGCGTTCGGTCCGGTGATGAGCGCTGCCATGGTCGGCCTCGCGGTCGGCGCGTTGGCTGCGGGCCCTGTTGCCGATCGCATTGGACGCAAGAAGGTGCTCATTGCTTCGGTGTTCTGCTTCGGCTTTTTCAGCCTGATTTGCGCATTTGCCGAGACGCCTGTGCAACTCGTCGCACTACGTTTTCTCACGGGCCTCGGCCTTGGCGCCGCCATGCCGAATTCGACCACGCTGCTCTCCGAATATGTGCCGTCGCGCAATCGGTCGCTGCTGCTCACGATCATGTTCACAGGCTTTAATTTCGGCTCCGGCGCGGGCGGCTTCGTCGCGGCTTCGCTGATTCCGCACTACGGCTGGCGCGCGGTGTTCATGTTCGGCGGAATTCTGCCGATTGTGAGCGTGCCGCTGCTGCTGTGGCTGCTGCCTGAATCCGCGCGTCTGATGCTGGTGCGCAAACTGCCCACTCAACGTATTGCGGCGACGCTCGGGCGCGTATGCGGCCACGAATTCAGCAACGACGTGCGCTTTACGGCGCCTGAACCGGTGGTCGCCGCCAAGGCGCCCGTGCGGATGCTGTTCGCAGACGGCTACGCGTTCAGCACGCTGATGCTGTGGCTGACCTATTTCATGGGACTGCTGATCATTTATCTGCTGACCGGCTGGCTGCCGACGCTGATCAAGGACGCCGGTTTGCCCGTCGAGCGCGCGGCCGCGATCACCGGCATGTTCCAGTTGGGCGGCACTGTCGGCGCGGTGGCGGTGGGCTTCGCGATGGACCGTCTGGACCGCAACGGCGTGATCGGTGCGGCCTACCTGCTGGGCGGCGTATTCATCTTTGCGCTCGGCATGGGCACGCTCAAGTCGAGCCTGCTGCCGGTTCTCGTCACGTGCGCGGGGTTCTTCATGAGCGGCGCGCAGACCGGCTTGAATGCACTGGCGCCGAGCTGCTATCCGACGCGGGCACGGGCGACGGGCGTGAGCTGGATGCTCGGGTTCGGGCGCCTCGGCGGGATTCTGGGTTCGCTCGTGGGCGGTGCGCTGCTGTCGCTCGGGTTCAGTTTCCAGGTAGTGTTCTCGGTGCTGGCTGTCCCCGCCATCATCGCGGCCGTTGCAATCGTGATGAACCGGCTTGCGCTGCGCTTCATCAGCAGCCCGGTTGCCGACGCATAAGGCCTGAACCTGGAGCTTTGCGAAGGCTTGCAGCAGGTCGCTGTTTCCGGCCGTGCCGCATCGCTCGGGTCCGGCGCGGCGTGGGCATCTCACTTACCGTTTTCCATTGCTGGCCCAATCCTGTTGCCGTGTAAGAAGCCGGGCTGCGTTGTCAGCCCGGCTTTTCTTTTTAGCGGAACGGTAATTGCTCCCTCGTTGCACGAAATCGCCCGGCGGTCAAAATCCGCCACGCGAATTCTTCCACGAAAACAGCAAGCAGCTAACAAAGGGAGACGATCATGACGACCAGGCCAACCAATCCGCCCGATGCAGGCCGCCGCAAGGTTCTTGCCGCGCTGGCAGGCTCAATAGCACTGTCGGCGTGCGGAGGAGGCGGCGGAGGCGGTAACAGCGGCGGCTCCGGAGGAACGCCAGCCGTCGGCACGATTCCTCCCGGCCGCGCGAATCTGCCGCGTCCCGCGCTACCCGATCCGGCTACCTCGGGCATCGACCACGTGGTGCTCGTCACCATGGAAAATCGCTCGTTCGACCATCTGCTAGGCTGGGTGCCCAATGCGGAAACTGCACAGAGCGGTCGAAATTTCAAAGATGCATTTGGCGAAACTCACACGCCGTTCTCGCTCCCCTCGAACGCCGCCTATGGTTTCCAGGCCTGCTCGTTCGCCGACCCCAATCACTCATACGACGCCGGACGCGTTCATCTTGCCAATGGCGCAATGAATGGCTTCCTGCTCACGCCCAACACGAGCCTTACGCGCGGCGACCTGTTGCCGATCGGTTATTTCCAGGCGGCAGACCTCGACTTCTATCGCGGTGCGGTTCCGCAGTACACCGTCTGCGACTATTACATGAGCGGCATTCTGGCCGACACTTATCCGAACCGCGTCTATCTGCACAGCGGCGAAACAGACCGTTTGTCGGACACGCTCGCCACGTCGACGCTGCCAACGATCTGGGATCGCCTGGACGCGAAAAACGTCTCGTCCACCTACTACTTCCATGACGTGCCGTTTACCGCGCTCTACGGCACGCGTTACGTGGGCCGCTCGAAGCTCTTTGCCAACTTTCTCTCCGATGCCGCCGCGGGCACGTTGCCGTCGTTCTGCATGGTCGAGCCGAGCTTTGGCGGCGAGGCGCAGGGCACGTCGAACGACGACCATCCTCATGCCGACGTGCGCAACGGCCAGGTGCTGCTCGGCCAGATCTACGATGCGCTACGCACCAGCCCCAACTGGAGCAGGACGCTGATGATCATCGTGTATGACGAGTGGGGCGGTTTCATGGAGCATGTCGCGCCGCCCGTTAAGCCGGTGTCCGCCGCCGAGGCCGCACTTGGCAACGACGGCCGACTCGGTTTTCGCGTGCCCTGCATGCTGCTCGGACCGCGTGTGCGTGCCAACTACGTGTCGCGCTATCCGTTCGACCCGAGCTCCATTCACCAGTTGCTCGCGTGGCGCTTCGGTCTGGATCCGCTCGGCGTGCGCGCGAGCGATTCGACAACCTTCAACCTGGCGTATGCGCTCGACTTTACCGACGCTGCGCGCACCGACGCGCCGGCGATCGCGGTGACGCAAGGCACCTTTGGCTCCGCCTGCTCGAATGTATCGACGGCGACTTCGGGCGCGAGCGGCATCGAGCAACTCGACAAGAGCCAGACCGTGCCCAACACGGCGATCAGTGCGCCAGGTGGCCGTTTTGCCGAGTTGCGGACCAAAGCGGACGCGCTCGGCTTTCCGGCGCCGCAGTAAGCCTGAATGATATGGCTTGCCCGACTTTACGCTGCTGGCACCGCGTCAGAACAACTGTTTCTGCCCGGACGTCAGCCGCGTAAAGTCGTCGCGTAGCAGCGGCAAGATTGCGTCTGCAACAGGTTGCAATTGACGCGTCAAATAGTGCTCGTAGTCGATGGCAGAGCGTAGCGTTTCGAGCGGCTCGGGTCCGGCGATCGTCATGACGTAGCTGATCCAGCCGCCGTTCTGATATTGCAGCGGGCGTCCTTGCCGGCGGTTGTATTCGTCGGCGACACGCGCGGCGCGCACGTGAGGCGGCACGTTACGTTCATAGTCGCCAAGCGGCCTGCGCAGGCGCTTGCGATAGACGAGCTGATCGTCGAGCTTGCCTGCGAGCGTATCGCGCACATAGTCACGCACGTAGTCCTGATAAGGCTGCTGTGTGAAGATGCGCCGATAGAGCTCCTGCTGAAACTGTTGCGCGAGCGGAGTCCAGTCCGTTCGCACCGTTTCGAGTCCTTTGTAGACGATCTCTTCGCTGCCGTCCGGCAAAACAGTAAGCCCCGCATAGCGCTTCTTGCTGCCTTCTTCGGCGCCCCGAATGGTCGGCATGAAAAACCGCCGGTAATGCCGCTCGAACTGCAGTTCGAGTGCGCTCTCCAGCCCGAAACGCTGTTGCAGATCCTGCCGCCACCATGCGTTGATATGGTCGACAAGCGTTCGTCCAATGCGGCTCGCTTCTTCTTCGCCATGCGCGTGCTTGAGCCAGACAAAGGTCGAATCCGTATCGCCGTAAATGACTTCATAACCTTCGGCCTGAATCAGCTCGCGCGTGCGGTGCATGATCTCGTGACCGCGCATCGTGATCGACGACGCAAGCCGCGGGTCGAAAAAGCGGCAACCGGTCGAGCCGAGCACGCCGTAAAACGCATTCATGATGATCTTCAGTGCTTGCGAGAGCGGCTTGTTCTGCTCGCGCTTCGCTGTTTCGCGGCCTTGCCACACCTGGCTCACAATCGACGGCAGGCAATGGCGCGTGCGAGAGAAGCGGGCGCCGAGAAAGCCCGGCACCGATTGATCGTCGGCGGGATTCAGCATGCCTTCTACCAGTCCGACCGGGTCGATCAGAAACGTGCGAATGATGGACGGGTACAGGCTCTTGTAATCGAGCACCAGCACCGAATCGTAAAGTCCAGGGCGCGAGTCCATGACGAATCCGCCGGGACTTGCGGCGCCCGCCACGTCGCCGAGATTAGGTGCGACATAGCCTTGCCGATGCATTCGCGGCATATACAAATGCGTGAACGCCGCAACCGAACCGCCGCTGCGATCGGCGGGCAGGCCGGTTACGGTGGCGCGTTCCAGCAGAAACGGCAGCAGTTCTGTTTTGGCGAAAATGCGCGTAACGAGCTCGCAATCCTTCAGGTTGTACCGGGCGAGTGCCGGTTTGTCCTCGTCGAAGCGGCGCTGGATCTCATCCATGCGCTGATAAGGATTGTCGATAGCTTTGCCTTCGCCGAGCACAGCGCGTGAAACGTGTTCGAGACTAAACGACGGGAAGCTCCACGTCGCGGAGCGTAACGCCTCTATGCCGTCAATGATTAGCCGCCCGGCCGCGCCCGCAAAATAATGGTTCTGCTTGAGGCCATGTTCGCGCCATTCCATCGCGGCGCCGCCACGTCCAAGCCGAAGCGGCACGCGGTATTGTTCGGCATGCTGCTGGAGTACACGCAAATCGAACTGCACGAGATTCCACCCGATGATCGCATCGGGATCGTGCCGCTCCATCCAGGTATTCAACTTTTCGAGCAACTGTGCGCGCGTTTCGCAGTATTCGAGGTCGAAGTCGAGTTCACTTGCGTCGCCGTTCGGCGGCCCGAGCATATACACCTGACGCTGCCCGCAACCTTCGAGTGCAATCGAATAGAGTTCGGCGTGGACGCTCGTTTCGATATCGAGCGACACGAGTTTCAATGAAGGACGATAGTCCGCTGCCGGTTTCAACTCGCCATTCACGAGCGCGCCGTCGCGTGCATGATCACCGCTGAACACGACCGGCGCGGTGATGAAACGCTCCATCATGTAGCGCTCGGGCGGAAAGATGTCGGCTTCATAGACGTCGACGCCGCCTTGCTTCAGGCGCTTTTCAAAGCCGGTCAACTGACGATATTGCGGACAATACAGTCCCATCACGGGCCGATGATGAAAGTCGCGCAGTTCCAGTGAACGCAGATCGAGCGGCGCTTCGCGACGCAGAATGGTTTCGGCGCGCTCGCGCTGTTCAGCGGGGATGAATGCAACCGATGTTTGATGGCGCAGACGGATATGACGAGGCCCGCCGTCCGTTGCCAGCCAGAAATCGACTTCGGTGCCGGCGGGTGTGTCCCGCCAATGCCGCGTCAAGATGAAACCCTGTTCAAGCTCAGTCAAACTCACCACCTCGGAAACAGCGCGTTATCGCCCGATGCGATTTTACCGCCCTGTGTATGCAGCGCGCTTCGCCCCTGTGTCACCGAGCATGCAGCCGCGCGTCGCAGCCGGTATGATGCTTTCGCAGCGTTTCGTTCGGCGCGGTTATGCGCCGGTCAGATCTTCTAAAAAGGGAGTAAATAGAATGACTTTGGGCAAACTTCTGGTGGCTGTCGCGGTAGCTGCAACGAGCTTTGGCGCGCAGGCGCAAGTCGCCGGCACGCAACCCCTGAGTGTCACCGTCGAGCAGTCCAATGCGCTGCTGAACGGCTGGAGCGTGAAGAAGAGCATTCTTGGCAAGGCTGTGTACAACGACCAGAACGAGAAGATCGGCTCGATCCGCGATCTGGTGGTCGCACCGGACGGCTCGCTTTCAGCAGCAATCGTCGCTGCGGGCGGTTTCCTTGGCGTTGCGTCGCATGACGTAGCGGTGCCTATCGCAGCACTCGACATTCGCTCGGGCAATTTCTATCTGGCCGGCGCGACGAAGGCAGCCTTGAAGGCAACGCCGGAGTTCCAGTACAACAAAGTCCAGGCGCCGGCGAAGCCGAAGAAGCTGTCGACACAGTGATGCAGGTGGCGGCGGATTCGCGGGCTTTTCTGAGAAGCCCGGCATGAGGCGCGCGTTTTGTGGGCTGGTTTTGTGGCCTGATTTGTGACCCGATCCGTCGCCCCACGCAGATCTGATTTGCAGGCCGGACATAGCCGGCCTGCACCCAACTCACGCTTCCAGTGCGAGCGTGGCGAACGTGCCCAGCCAGTGCTCGCCCATGTAATCTCCCGCGACGTGAGGCAGTGCGCTTTGCAAATGCCGCTCGGCCGAATCGAACAGCACTGCGCGCCGTATGTCTTGCGCCGGTAGCGCGCGGGCCAGCGAGCGTTGACACCATGCACGGCTCAGATTGAGGCCGTCGAGGTGAGCGATCTTGCCGTCGGTGCGATCAGTGACGGTAACCGGTTCAAACAGCGTCGCGGGCTTTTTCGCACCCAGATCGGGAAGAAAGCGGCCGAACCAGTCGACGAACTGAGCGGGCGGCAACACACGCCGCATCAACTCGGCTTCCATCAGCGAAGGGGACAGAAACTCGTCGCCTGCGGGCTCCCATGCCTGGCAACCCACATCGTGCAAAAACCAGCGCTCCGCGGTACTGACGATCAGCGCTTCGAGCTGGCTGTGTGACGTTTGCCGCGCGAAATCCAGCGTGAGTGCAAGCGCAAATGCCATGTTGAAGTGCGTGCCGACGCGCAACGGATAGGTGGCCTTGGGAAGGAACGTCTGGAAGCGTTCGACAAAAACCTCGGTCAGCGGCGCGAACGTTTTCGCCCACCGCGCAGCATCCGACAGCTTCAACGAATGCAACTGCGCGCTGAGCGCGAGCAGCCATGCCCAGCCATACGGCCGCTCGAAGCCAAGGTTGTGCGGCAAGTCCAGATAAGCGCGCTCGCCGGCCACGTTAGCCGTGGTGAAGTGCTCGTCGACCACAGCGACGATACGTGCCGCTTCCGGCAGGTCCGGAAAGCGCTCTATTAGATGAAGAACCAGCCAGTAGCCGTGCACACACGAATGCCAGTCATAGCTGCCATAAAAGATCGGATGCAATGCACGAGGGCTTTTGACGTCTTCGGGGCCGGCAAGCGAATGCGTGAGTTTGTTCGGATATTCGCGCGTGAGGTGGGCGAGCGCAAGGTTGGCGAATTTCGAAGCGAGTTCGCGAGTGAGCAGGGCAGTCATTAGCAGTTCCTCGAAGGCGGAATACGAACAGGCTACTAGTATCGTATTGGCGGCTGACAATAGCAAAGCGGCAAGCGTCGCGCGCTGCCAGATGCGCACCGGGCAATTCCGTCGCTACGGCTGGATTGGCGCGATGTTGGTGTTTGCGGCCGCGAACAGAAGGCAATTGCAGTTAAAGCGGCGCTTAAATTTTCGAATGCTGACCGGAGGGGCGAGAGCCGAAAAAGACAGCCGAGCGGTGTTCCTTTCGAGTTCTTTGCGCCGCTCTTTTGCTTCGTATGCGCGTGCTATGGTCGCTTTCCAGAATAAGCCATGCGTTGATCACACGAAGATGGAGCAGTTCTTTATGCGGCGTACTAGTGCCGTGAATTTCCTGCTGGCGCGCCGGCGCATGTGCCTCGACAAGATTGCGGCCGCAACCAGCGACGACGTGCAACGCCAACGCGAAGTGGAATTTCTCGAGCGCCTGGTACTCGACGTTCGCGCGGGCCGGCTCAGTACATTTGAATTGACCCACGCAAAAGCGGTTGCCGTGGTGATTACGGATTAGCGATTTGAAGTACTGCAAGCTTATGGCGAAGACGTCCCCCTTTTCTCACCTGCTGCGCACCGCACTGTAGAGGGGCAATGCCCGCTCTTCGAGCATTGCAATCGCCTGAACCGCCAGTTGCGACAACGTATGCTTACTGCTCGTCGCAATAGCAAGGCGGCTGAATAAAGTCGGCTCGGTAATCCGTGTGACGCTAAAGCGCCGTTTGAGCGCGTCGCTCACGGTTGCGTTGAGCGGCAGCACTGCGTAGCCGATGCCTTCGCTGACAAGATCCAGAATCGACGACACCGCATCTACCTCCAGTTCAATGTTGAGCCTTACCCCTTGCTCGGCAGCGACTGATTCGAGCATGCGCCGGATTGCGTGCATGCGCCCGGGAATCACCAGCGGATAACGCGGAATATCGCGCAACGCGATTGCATCCACCGGCTCGCGTGCGGATTCGGCTTGCGCTTCGCTGTCAGCACCGATCAGAAAGAGTTCTTCGGTGAATACGGTGCGTTTGTCGATCAGCGGTGTATCGAACGTGTCGTAAAGAACTGCCACATCGACACGACCCATCATCAGCCATTCGATCAGATAGGTCGACAGACCTTCTGCAACGGAAATGGTCGCGCCGGGAAACGACGTACGAAAGCTGCGCACCAGTTCGTTGGTCGCCACTTTCGCGAAGCTCGGTGTAATGCCAATGCAAAAATGCCCGCCGACGGTACCGCGCAACTCGTCCAGATCTTGCGACGCGCGTTGGACCTGCGAAAGGATCCCTTTCGAATGAGCGAGCATTCGCTGACCGGCGGGCGTGAGCGCGACGCCGCGGCCATTTCGCTCGAGCAGCGTATGGCGCAATTCCACTTCGAGTTGTCGCACGAGCCTGCTCAGCGCAGGCTGGTTGGTGTCGAGCGTAATCGCGGCGCGGGTGAAGCTGCCGAGTTCGGCCACATGCACAAACGCTTCCAGCTGCTTGAGGTCCATGGCGGGAGGTATGTGAAATTCACATATCAGCTAGTTTGGTATAGCGATTGTATCGAGCGACGCTCCCCGCGACAATCGGCTTACTTCAGCTTACCTGGCAGCTCATTTGCCAGCTTATCTGCCAACTCATTTGCCAACTCATTTGGCAGGTTACCTACCAGCTTACATAGAGAGCCGCGCCGCGCGGCCATCCAGATAGAGACGACGCTTCCATGAAATCCTGTTTGCCGCCCGATCCCCATCCTGTCCGGCCCGCACAGCAATTGCCCGCCAACGCCTGCGACGCGCATTGCCATGTGTTCGGTCCCGCCGAAGTTTTTCCGTATGCGCCGGATCGCAGCTACACGCCGCCCGATGCGCCTTTCGATCAATTGGTCGCGTTGCATGATTTTCTCGGCCTGAGCCGCGGTGTGATCGTGCAGGCGAGCTGTCACGGCACCGACAACACCGCGATGCTCGATGCAATAGCGCGTGGCAACGGCCGTTATCGGGGTGTCGCGATAGTCGACGGCGATGTGACCGACGCACAACTCGCCGACCTCGACGCACGCGGCGTGCGGGGCGTGCGCTTCAACTTCGTCGCGCATCTTGGCGGCGCGCCGGATCTCGACGTGTTCGACCGGGTACTGCAGCGGATCGAGCGGCTGGGCTGGCATGTCGTGCTGCATCTGGATGCGCAGGATATCCTGCAGTACGCCGAGCGGATCGAGCGTATCAAGGTGCCGTTCGTGATCGACCACATGGGTCGCGTGCGCGCCGAAGCAGGCCTCGATCAACAGCCGTTCCGGCAACTGCTCGAACTGATGCGCAATCCGCTCGCATGGGTCAAAGTCTGCGGTTCCGAGCGCGTGTCTGCAGGCCGCCGGCCTTTCGACGATGCGATTCCGTTCGCCCAAACGCTGATCGAAGCCGCGCCGGACCGTGTGCTGTGGGGCACGGACTGGCCTCATCCGAACATCAGCAAGGACATGCCGAACGACGGCGAACTGGTCGATCTGCTATTACGCTTCTGCCCGGACGACGCATTGCGTGAAAAACTGCTGGTGACGAATCCCGCGCGGCTTTACGGCTTCGACGTGTAGTTGCAGCCGCAATCATGTCCTGAACTGCCGCGTGAGACGGCAGGCATGCGGAAGGCGACATTTATCGACTTTCCGCTCATCAATTTCGATGGAGACGAAGATGACTAGAATTGATTCCCGGGTTTGCCGATTCGGAGCGGCTTCATGAGCGAGAGTGCCGTCATGACCTCGTCCGCGCCGGGCGCGAAGAAGCCGTTTTACAGAACGCTGTATTTCCACGTGTTCGCCGCGATCATTATCGGCGTGCTGCTGGGGCATTTCGCGCCGTCGCTCGCCGTGAAAATGAAGCCGCTCGGCGACGCATTCATCAAGCTCATCAAGATGGTCATTGGCCCGATCATCTTCTGTACTGTGGTGACCGGCATTGCCGGAATGGGCGACATGAAGAAGGTTGGGCGAGTCGGCGGCAAGGCGCTGCTGTACTTCGAGATCGTGTCGACGCTCTCGCTCGTAATAGGGCTTGTGGCAGGGCACATCTTTCACCCGGGCAGTGGCTTCAATCTGGATCCGGCCACCATCGACACAAAAGCTCTGGCTGGATACACGACTGCTGCACATCAGCAGAATACAGTCGAGTTTCTAATGCACATCATTCCCGACACCGTCACGGGCGCCTTCGCGTCGGGCAACGTGCTGCAGATCCTGCTGATCTCAGTGCTGTTCGGCGCGGCGCTTGCAGCGACCGGAGAGCGCGGGCGCCCGCTGATTGCAATGATCGATTACTTTGCCCATACGTTTTTCGGCATCGTTCACATCATCATGAAGGTGGCGGCAATCGGCGCGTTCGGCTCCATTGCGTTCACGATCGGCACCTACGGAATCGGCGCGGTTGTGCCGCTGCTGAAGCTGATCGGCGCGTTCTATGCAACGCTCGCCGTATTTGTGGTCGTGGTGCTGGGTGCAATTTCGCGGCTGCTCGGTTTCAGCATTTTTCGTTTCATGAGCTATATCCGCGAAGAGATTCTGATCGTGCTCGGCACGAGTTCTTCTGAGGCCGCGCTTCCGCAAATGCTCGAAAAACTAGAGCGCCTCGGCTGCTCGAAGTCGGTCGTTGGACTCGTGATTCCGGCGGGCTATTCGTTCAATCTCGACGGCACGAACATCTACCTGACTATGGCGGTGCTTTTCATTGCCCAGGCGTTCAACATCGAACTCAGCTTGACGCAACAGTTGACGCTCGTGGGCGTAGCGATGCTGACGTCGAAAGGGGCAAGTGGTGTGGCCGGTGCCGCGTTCGTGATGCTCACTTCCACGCTGCTGGTTTTCCCGCTCATTCCGGTGTCCGGCATGGTGCTGATTCTCGGCATTCACCGTTTCATGGGTACAGGTCTCGCGATTGCAAACACGATCGGCAACGGCGTTGCCACGCTCGTCGTGTCCGCGTGGGAGCAAGAACTCGACCGTTCGAAGCTGAATGCAGGCATGTCGCGTCGACGGGCGGATTGACCGCATGCTTTGACCACCTAGCCGCTGCAAAACAATAGAGATCGTTCTGGTTGCGTGCGCCTACGCGCACGCAACAGGGGCAGCTTGCGCTCAAAAAAATACAAACTGGTCTGGAGACACAATCCATGTGCACAACAACAAACGGCATGCGCCACGGGGCACGCTTTAAAGCAACATGCATTGCATCGGCGCTGCTCGCGTTAGTGAGCGGCACAGCGAACGCCGATTCTTCGCAAGCCGCAGCGGGCGCTGCGTCGTTATCGACTTCGTCGGTTCAGATGTACGGGTTGATCGGCATGTATATCGACAGCGCGAAAGTCAGTACGGCCCGCGCAAGCACGGTGCAAATGGGCGGTGGCGGAATGACCACGTCGTTCTGGGGCATCCGCGGCCGTGAAGATATAGGCGGCGGTAACGCGGTGATCTTCAGCCTCGAAAGTTTTTTCCGGCCGAACACCGGGCAGATGGGACGCAATACGACCGACGGGCTCTTTTCGCGCAACGCCTACGTTGGACTCACCGGCGCATACGGTACGTTCAAGTTCGGCGAGCAAACTAACCCAACGTACATCAACCAGCAATTCGTCAACCCGTTCGGCTCTTCCGTGGTCTTCTCGCCCTTGATCGTGCAGTCGTATACGGCGAGCTACAACAATACGGTGATCGGCGACACCGTCTGGCAAAACGCAATCGAGTACGTATCGCCGAATTACGGTGGACTGACGGGCACGGCGATTTATAGCGTGAGCAGCACGACGGGGCATCAGGGGCGCGACAACGTCGGCCTGCATTTGACGTATGCGAATGGACCGCTGACTGCGGTGTTTTCTGCGCAACGCGTGCGGACGGCGGCGGTCGCGCCGTCAACGGGACAGTATCTTTATCTCGCCGGCGCCGCGTACGACGCGAAGTTCATGAAGGTCTACGGCGCCGCGCAAATGACCAGTAACAACAACGTCGAAACCGGCTCGCATACTTATGAACTGGGTGTTTCCGTTCCGCTCACGCCGTCCAACGTGATTCTCGCCGAGTGGGCGCGCACCAAACACAGCGCGCCGAGAGACCGCAGCGATGTGCGCAACACGGGGAGTCTGGCCTACGAATATATTCTTTCTAAACGTACCTACGTGTACACGGTGTATTCGTACGACAAGCTCACGGCCAATCCTTCCGGTAGCACGTATGGCGTGGGCATCCAGCATACCTTCTGAAGCGGCTGCGGAAGTCCGTTGAATGAACCTCCGTACGCTGCCTCAGGAGTTTGCCCGGCCCGCGCGGTTGCATGAGAACAGGCGTGCGAATGAACGCGCGAGAAAGCCCTGCGATGGCTGCGGCGCCTTAACCGGCTCAACGACATTGCGCCACCAACGCTCGCCTCGATGCGGCGCGGCGAGATCTAACCGCTGGCCCATGCGCGGGGTGGAAAGCGCGATGCCACGCGCGGCGGCAAGCCCGAGCACCCGTTCGAATGGCTCGTACCATTTGTGCATCGCCAGATCGAATGTGCCGTTATGAATCGGCACAAGCAACTGGCCGCGCAAGTCGATATGCGCCTGTACGGTGTCTTCGGGCTGCATGTGGACGTAAGGCCATTGCGCGTCGTACGCGCCCGTTTCGACTAGCGTCACGTTGAAGGGGCCCAGGCGTTCGCCGATGGTCCTGAAGCCGTCGAAGTAGCCGGTGTCGCCGCTGAAAAACACGCGCAGATCTTCGTCGACGATGACCCACGACGCCCACAGCGTGCTGTTGCCGTCGAACAGGCTGCGTCCCGAGAAATGCTGGGCCGGCGTCGCCGTGAATGCGATGCCGTCAATTTCAACGCTTTGCCACCAGTCGAGCTGACGCACTTTGCTCGCGTCAATGCCCCAGTCGATCAGCCGGTCGCCCACGCCGAGCGGCGTGACGAACACCTTCGTCGTAGCGGCCAGCGCGCGCACCGTTTCCCGATCCAGATGATCGTAGTGATCGTGCGAAAGAATCACGCCGGCAAGCGGCGGCAAATCGGCAAGCGCGATGGGCGGCGCATGGAAACGCTTCGGGCCGAGATGCTGGAACGGCGATGCACGTTCGGCGAACACCGGATCGGTCAGCCAGAATCGGCCGCGCAGCTTCAGCAGCACCGTTGAATGACCGAGCCGGTACAGGCTGCGGTCGGGCGCTGCATCGAGTTGCTCCCGCGTCAACGTGTCGACAGGCAGTGCGCCGGCCGGAACGGTTCCCTGCGGCTTGTTGAGCAGGACATTCCACGCAATGCGCACGGTTTTGCCGAATCCTTCGACGGGACGCGGCTTGACGTTGCGGAAACGCTCGCCGTCGTGCTGCGGCGACAACCCGGAAAGCTCGCGCCCGCGCTTCGCAGCGCTAAAACCGAGTACACGGCCGATCGAATCGATGAGCGCTGTCATGTGTGACGTCCTGACGTGGAAAGTAGACTGGGTAGTGTAATTTATAATCTCGAAAAGTAAACCACTCGGTGTAAAATTTCCGGATGGACCCGAGCCTCACTCATCAACGCCTGACCGACCGCAAGCGCGTCGCCGTGGTTTCCGCGGCTATCGAAGAATTCCTCGCGGACGGCTTCGACGCGACCAGCATGGATCGCATCGCCGCGCGCGCAAACGTCTCGAAGCGGACCGTCTACAACCATTTCCCCAGCAAGGAAGCGCTCTTCGCGGAGATATTGCGGCAGTTGTGGGACGCGAGCCATTCGGGTGAGGCGTTCGCTTATCGGGCGGCCGCGCCTCTGCGCGAGCAGCTGATCGAACTGTTGATGCGCAAGCTCAGGCTGATGAACGACGAGGCGTTCGTGGCGCTGGCGCGCGTGGCCATTGCCGCCGGCATCCATTCTCCGGAACGCGCGCGCGATATGGTGGCGCGCCTCGGCGAGCGCGAGGAAGACCTGACTGTGTGGATCCGCGCGGCAGCCGCCGACAAACGTCTGCGGATTTCAGACCCCGTGTTTGCCGCGCATCAGTTGCAGGGTCTCGTGAAAGCATTCGCTTTCTGGCCGCAGGTGACAATGGGGCAGCCGCCGCTCGACAGTGCCGAACAGCGGGCAATCGCGGACTCAACGGCCGATATGTTCCTCGCGCGCTATGCGTGAATGCCGATCCTGTTGAGGAATGCGTTTCGGGCGTCTTTAAACAGCGTCTTCAACTTCTCAGAACGGGCGCAAGTCATGCATGTGTGACTGATATGCGTGGCCGTCTCTTCCATGAACTGCGAACTCCTAAGCAATGTGACGGCCTGTGCGAGCATGCGCGGGCAGTCGTGCGGTGAAACCAATGGATGCGGCGACGCGCATGGCACTTGAACGCTGCCCGTTTTTTACATGTGATTGCAAGTTGTACCGGGGCAGCAAACGGTCGCGTTTTATCACTGTGTCGCGTTCGCATGCGGATCGTGGTCAGGTTCTTTTGCGTTCGCGCTTGCAGTGACCGACGCCCGCACATTTCATCAAAGTGGTTGCGCTTTTTGCCGACGATGAAACGCGCGACGCGCCCGACTCGTGAGGAGAGGATGATGGAACCAGTGCTGAGAAAGGTAATGACCGCCGTGTTGATCGCGGCGCTGGCAGGCGGCACCGTGGGGTGCAAGCGCTCCGGCTCGAACGATACGGCCGGAACCGCGGGCACAGGCGGGCCGGGCGCCATGAGCAGCGGCACGGCGGCACCAATGGGCGGTGCATCGGCCGCGAGCCAGTAAGTCCGCACCGCGAGCGTTCGCTTCGCGATATCGCGGCATTTCCGCGCGACCCTTCGCAATGGGGCCGGCGTGTGGCCCGTCGCGCATTGCATCGCTCCGATGCCACGCGGTCATGCGTCTGGCAGAAGCGGCGCGCGCTGTGCATCTCCGGCAGGGTCATACGGCACGACGCGTTCGTGCTCGTCCGGCTGATTGCGGGCGACTATCGCTCTTGCTGCGACTGTGTCGTCAAGATTGAACGGCTGATGCGGCATGCCCGGAGGAATAAAAAGGAAATCGCCGGCTTCGGTAATGACCGACTCGCGCAAACCGGGACCATAGCGTGTTTCGACTCGTCCTTCGAGCATGTAAATCGCCGTTTCATAGTCGGCGTGGCAATGCGGTTCCGCATGGCCGCCGGGCGGCACGACGACCATGTACATCGACAAACCCGTTGCCCCAGCCGTGCCTCGCGAAATGCCGACAAAGTACGGCAAGCGCTGGCTTGTCGTGATCGCCTCGTCCGGGCGAACCCTGACGACGGTTTGCTGTGCGTCGTGCAAAACGTTTGACATGGCAGCTCCTCCGCAACAGCGGGAAGGTTCGTCGTGGTCCGCGTTGTGAAGTGAAGTCTACGCGATAGATGCGTTGCTTTGGAACCTGAAGCTGAGCGCTGATCAGGTTCGCGATGCGCGTTTCTGCCTGCTGCGCGGCATGGCTTTCGCGCTCAGCATGTCCTTGTCTCGCGCCAAAGCCGCGCGCAAACGCGGCACCGCGAAATCAATGAAACTGCGCGTTTTCAGCGGCAATTTTCCTTGCCCCGCATGCATGATGCTCACGGGTATGGGCTCGGGTTCGAAGCTGCGCAGCACCAGTTTCAGCTTGCCTTCGTCGACGGCTCGCGCCGCCTGATACGACAGCACGTTGGTCACACCGACACCGGCCATGGCGGCGTCGATGGCCGCCTCAGCTGTATTCACCGAGAGCCGCGCGTGAATCGGCACGGCTTCGTGCGGGCCGCTGCTCGTGGAGAAGTCCCACACGTCGCCCGAAGGCAGCGAATCGAAATTCACGCACGAAAAGCGCATCAGATCGGCGGGTGTTTCAGGCTCGCCCGCCTGCGCGAGGTAGTGCGGACTCGCACAAGCCACGCGGGTCACCGTGCCGACCTGCGTCGCGACCATGCTGCTGTCGGGAAGCTTGCCGATGCGCAACGCAACGTCGATATGGTCGTCCAGCAGATGCAGGTTGCGGTCGGCGAGCACGAGCCGCACTGTTATCTCCGCAAACGTCGCGAGAAAATCACTGACGATGGGCAGCATATGCAGCCGCCCGAATACGATGGGCGCCGTCACGACGAGTTCGCCGCGCGGCGTGCTGTACTCGCCCGCTGCGGCGCTTTCCGCTTCGCTGACCTGCTCGAGAATCTGCTTGCACGCGGCGAGGTAGGCGACGCCCGCTTCGGTCAGTGTGAGCTTGCGCGTGGAGCGTACAAGGAGACGCGCGTTCAGATGCGCCTCCAGCTCAGCGACTTTGCGGCTGACGGTAGGCAGCGGCATACGCAGCTTGCGGCTCGCCGCGGAGAAACTGCCGGTCTCAGCCGCGGCTACCAGAATCGACATTGCTTCAAGACGGTCCATGAATCCGCGCGCTCATCGAATATGAATCGATGGAAAATACCGGATTGCCGCTACTTCTGGAAGAGCGTGGGCGGGGTTATGCGAAACGGGCTCCTCGCGCTGCGCCATGCTAACGCGCGCGAGCGCTACAATCGTCATGACATAAAGCACTATAACGGAGACATAGCATGGCCAATCTTCAGCCAATCAGCCGCTACCCGGTGCCCGATCCGAGCGAATGGCCCGACGACATCAGCGCACGCATTCTCGAAGTACAGCAAAAAGCCGGGTTCGTGCCCAATGTATTTCTGACGCTTGCGCATCGGCCCGATGAGTTTCGTGCGTTCTTTGCGTATCACGACGCATTGATGCTGAAAGAGGGTGGCCTCACCAAAGGCGAACGCGAGATGATCGTGGTTGCCACCAGCGCAGTGAACGATTGCCTCTATTGTGTGGTTGCACACGGCGCGATTTTGCGCATTTACGAAAAGGCGCCGCTGCTCGCGGATCAGGTTGCCGTGAACCACCGCAAGGCGGACATTACCGCGCGGCAGAAAGCCATGCTCGACTTTGCGTTGAAGGTATGCCGCGAATCGGGTAGCGTCGACGATGCCGATTTCCAGACGTTGCGAGAACATGGATTCACGGACGAAGACATCTGGGACATTGCCGCGATTACCGCGTTTTTCGGCTTGTCGAACCGCATGGCCAATGTCATTTCAATGCGCCCCAACGACGAGTTCTACCTGATGGGGCGCGTGCCGAAAGCCGCTTCCGAGTCACCGCAGAATTCACCGCAGAAATAGACCTCGAACTGCTTATGCAGTGCTCATGCGCTCGCCGGTTCTGAACGCAGTGCGGGCGTGTGCAGCGCGGTGTCGTCAATCGGAAAGTGCAGCAGTGCGGCGACAAGACCGCTTGCTACGGTCGCTTGCCACAGCAGCGAGTACGAGCCTGTCAGGTCGAAGACCACGCCGCCCAGCCACGCGCCGAGAAACGATCCGATCTGATGGCTCAGAAAGCAAAGGCCGAACAGGCTCCCGAGATGGCGTGTACCGAATACTTTCGCAACGAGGCCGCTCGTCAGCGGAACGGTGCCGAGCCAGGTGAGGCCCATGACGGCCGCAAATACGACTACGGTCAGCGCACTTTTCGGCAGCAGAAAGAATGCGCCGATCGTCACGCTGCGAATCAGGTAGAGCCAGCCAAGCACGTAATGCTGCCGGAACCGGCCGCCTAACCAGCCGCAAGCCCAGCTGCCGATCATGTTGAACAAGCCGATCAACGCAAGGGCGGTCGCGCCGAGTCCGAGGGGCATGTGGCATAGCGACAGATAGCCGGGCAAATGCGTGGCGATGAACGCAAGCTGAAATCCACAGGTAAAGAACCCGAGTGTGAGCAACCGGTATCCGCGATGCTGCGCGGCTTGAGCAAGCACGCTGCGCAGCGGCGCTAGCGGCGGCTCGGAAAGCGGTGCTCCGGTTCGTGCACGCCGGTCCAGTACGATGCCGAGCGGAGCCACCATCAGCATCAGGAAAGCCAGTACGAATAGCGACGTGGCAATGCCCGCGTTGAGTCTGATCCCCTGAACGAGCGGGACCATCAGTACCTGCCCGGCGGACCCTCCTGCGCTGACAAGGCCCATCGCCATGCTGCGTTTTTCCGCCGATGCCACCCGGCCGACCGCCGGCAACACGACGCCGAATGTGGTGCAACTTACGCCAATGCCCACCAGCAAGCCCATGCCGACGATCAACATCGGCCCGCTCGGCGCGACGGCCGCAAGGCCGAGGCCCGCCGCGAAAGTCGTCGCGCCGAATGCGACCACCGGCGCGGAACCATAGCGGTCCGCTGCCGCGCCCGCGAACGGTTGCGCGAAGCCCCACACGAGATTGTGCAGCGCAATTGCGAACGCGATCAGCGTGACGGGCAAACCTCGATCGAAAGAAAACGGCCCTATGAATAGCCCGAACGTTTGCCGGATCCCCATTGCCGCGCTGAGAATGAGCGCGGCGGCGAGAATGACGAGTGTCGTGTGATTGAACGCGGGCGCGATGTGTTTGCTGTTGGCGGTCGACATGGTTCTGATCTCCTTCGACACAATGGTCGCAGCGAGCGTCGCAAGCAGCAAAAGAAAAGTTTTTGACGACAGGTGAGCGCCGTTCACCCATGCGATTGAGTGGGCGCGCTAACGCTTAAGTCGCACGAAGACTGCCCGGCCTCTGAAAGCATCCATTGCCTGAAGTCGAGTAATTCCGGCCGACGTTGCGCGTCCTCCGCGCTGACGAGCCAGTAGGCGGTGGACGAAGCGATCGTACTGGACGCCGCCTCGACGAGCGCGCCGCTTACGAGGTCGCGATCCACCAACGGCCTGCGGCCGAGCGCAACGCCGAGCCCCATGCTTGCAGCTTCAAAGGCGAGCTGGATCGTGTCGACATGCAAGCCGTCGCTGGGATCGACGCCTTCCATGCCGGTGGTTTCGAGCCACGTCTGCCAGTCTTCGCTCGCGGCGTTCACGTGAATCAACGTGGCCTTGCTCAACAGCGGCGTGCCGTGCTCGTCGCGAAGCGACTCCAGATACGCGGGGCTGCATACAGGAACGAGTTGCTCTCCAAAGAGCCGGGTCCACGCCGTGCCCGCGACAGGCGCGCGGCTCATGCGGACCGCGAAATCGAATCCGTCCACAGGAAAGCCGACCTGGCGGTGCGATGTATCGACAGTCACATTCACGTGTGGCCAGCGCGCCCTGAAATTCTGCAGGCGCGGCAGCAGCCAGCGGGACGCAAAGGTCGGGGCGCAACTTAGGGCGATGGGGCGGTTCGCACGATAGTTCGGCAGACGCTGCGTGCCGATAGCGATCAGCGAAAACGCTTCTGAAACGTATGACAGATAGTCCGCGCCGCTGGCAGTGAGCGAAATGCCACGAGGCTCGCGCACGAAGAGTTCAACGCCTAGCGTTTGCTCCAGACCGACGATCCCGTGACTGACCGCACTCGGCGTGACATTCAGTTCCGCGGCGGCGAGCTTGAAACTTTGATGCCTGCCGGCCGCTTCGAAAAATCGAAGCGCTGGCAAAGGCGGTAGACGAAGCGGCATGTTTTGCATCTCCCCTGGCGGCGCAGCGCGGGCGGGGCCACGTGGCTGCTGTTTCGCGACAGCATACCGCGTCGCGCCGGCCACAACCTGTACGGTTTGCTTTGCAGTGCGCAAAGGCCCGCGCAAAGGCGGTGCGGAAAATGCAATGTGGAAATGTTCTCGCCGGCTGTCGATTCGCCGTGGCCTCCATCGTCGTGTATATGGATGGGGGCGCTGAACGCACGCTCCCCATTGGTCCTTTTCCTCGACAGGGAGATTGCACATGACCGAATTGAACGAAGCAGCACCGGCCCTCAAGCCGGCCCGCGAACTGGCGGACTCGCCGCGGCGCTTTCCTGGCGAAAGCGCGGAATATCGCCGCGCGCGCAACGATCTGCTCGCCGAAGAAATAGAACTGCGCCGTCATATCGAACGTGTTGCCGCGCAGCGTCGCGCGTTGCCGCCGGGCGGCATCGTACCGGAAGACTATCGTTTTGAAGGGGAGAGCGGCCCCGTTACGCTTTCCGACATGTTCGGCAGGCACGATACGCTCGTCACATATAACTGGATGTTCGGTCCCGGGCGCGAGCGGCCTTGCCCGATGTGTACGTCGCTTCTGAGCGCCTACGACGGCGAAATGCCCGACATGTTGCAACGTGTCGCGTTCGCGGTGATCGGCCGCTCGCCGATGGAGAAGCTCGCCGCCTTCGCGAAAGAGCGAGGCTGGCGTCATTTGCGGTTGTATTCGTCGGCAGGCAATACATTCAATCGCGACTATGCGGGCGAAGATCCGGATGGCGACGACGTTCCCGCGTTCAACGTATTCACGCGGTCCGGCGGTACGGTACGGCACTTCTGGGCAGCGGAGATGGGTCCGTGGACGGCCGACCCCGGGCAGGACCCGCGCGGCGCACCCGACGTGATGCCTCTTTGGACCGTGCTCGACATGACGCCCGGCGGTCGGGGCAGCGACTGGTATCCGAAACTCGAGTACAACACCGTGCTGCGTTAGCTCGGGTTGCGCTGCGCTGCGCGGCGTCCTTTTGCGGCCGTTGCGATCACGCGGCCCCGTCTTCCACGTGGCGTTGCTCCCGTGCTGCCTGCAAATAGCCCGAGACCGCGCCCGAACGCATGGGCCGGCTGAACAGGTAGCCTTGCACTGCGCGGGCGCCCAGTGCCTTGACTACTTCCGCCTGCGACGATGTTTCGAGTCCTTCAACCACGCATTCGAGTCCGAGGTTCTTGCACAGGTCGAGCACCGATTTGACGATCTTCTTCGACGCGCTGTTCGAATCCACGTCGGTCATGAAACTGCGGTCGATCTTGATCGAATCGAAGGGCAGACGGTGCACGTAACTGAGGCTCGAATAGCCGGTGCCGAAGTCGTCGAGAGAAACGCGGCAACCGGCCTGCTTGATCATCGTGAGGGCCGAGCGCGCTTGCTCGAAATCGCGAGTGAGCGCAGTTTCGGTGATCTCGAACGACACGCGATGTGGAGGCACGCCGCTGGCCGCGACAATGTCGATCAGGCGGCGCGCGCGTGCGGACGTCGAAATGTCGATTGCAGAGAGATTGAACGACAGATAGAGCTCGCTCGGCCAGTGCGGCACCTCGGCGAGCGCCTTGTGTAGCAGCACCTCGGTGATGCGCAGAATGATCTCGGTCCGTTCCGCGATCCGGATGAACTCTTCCGGCTTGACCGCGCCGAGTCTTGGGTTGTGCCACCGCCCCAGTGCTTCGAGACCGATGGTTCGCATCGTGACGACATCGGAAATCGGCTGAAACTCCAGAAAGAGTTCCGACTCCAGTTCGGCGTGACGCAGCTCCTGCGTAACCAGGCTCGAACGCCGGATGCGTGTTTCGTGCTCGGTCGAGAAGATCACCGCCGTGCCGCGCCGGCTTTCCTTGCCGACATAAAGCGCCGCGTCCGCGCGCTCGAATACCTGGGTAACGGTTTTGCCCGCATCCGGGAACGCGGCCCAGCCGATCGTGCCCGACAGTTCCGCAATATTGCCTGCCACACGATACGGTTGACTCAGCGAGTCGCAAATGCGCTGGCCCAGTTCGAATAGCGTTTCATTCGACTGCGTGTGTTGGGCGAGCACGCCGAATTCGTCGCCGCCAAGCCGTGCGAAGAAGATGCCGGGCTCGGCCAGCGCGAGCAGTCGCAAGCCGACTTCCTGCAACACGAGGTCGCCGCTTGCGTGGCCGTAGATATCGTTGACCTGCTTGAAGCCGTCCAGATCGATGAGGCCGACATTGAATCCGTCGCCGGTGGCAAGCGCCTGCTCGGACAACGCCCGCAGCGAAGCGAAGAAGCTGCGGCGGTTGGGCAGGTCGGTCAGGCTGTCGATGCTCGCAAGGCGAAAGTTCTCGTCGCTGAGCCTTTGAGTTTTCTCCTGGCTCGCCTGCAATTCGCGCTGCGCATATACGACGCCGGAGAATGTCCGGTGATACAGCTCGATGATGAAAGCGAGTGCAAGTCCGACGAGCGTCATGTCGATCGCCATCGCGATGAACACCGGCGATCCCGTGAAGACGAGAAACGTCGAAAAACTTAGGATCACTATGGACAGAAGCAGCAGGGCGGCCACGCGCAAGTGCATCAGGCAGAACACGCAGCCGACCACGGTAGTCGCCATGTAGAACGCAACCTGCGCCTGCTCGTACGCAGTGCCGTACGGCAGCAGCAACAGCGACCAGGTGGTAAAGGCAATGCCGAATGAGCTCGAGAGCCAGACGAGCTTGCGTACCTCGGGCACGGCTTTTTCATGCGTCAGCACGCGATGCCGCGCGCGCCACCACCGTATGCATCGCACGACGCACAACGTGCACAGCGCGCCCGGCGCGTAGATCGAAAGCCATGCCGGCGCACTATGCACGTGCGTGACCGTGACTGCCAGCGTATTGACGAACAGGATGAAGTAAAGAAGCGGAATCTGGCGGCCGACCGCCTGGAGCTGCGAACGCACGAGATCGGGGTCTGTGTCCGCCCCGGAAAATGCCTGCCTCAAAGTGGCTAGTCCAACCATTCCTGTCCCTTAACGTTTGCGCCGCATACGCAGCCTGGTATATCGGCACATACTGATCAGACCTTGAGTGCGCTTGAGTGCGCCGGATGCATCGGATGCGTCGTCCAGCATTCGTCGTGGTCCGGTAATTAAGACCTGCGCGACCTTAGGCGGCAGGCGCTTCGGGCTCCTTGTGGGTAACTTTGACCTTGAGGCGGCCTTCAAAGCTTGGGACAGGACAGTACTTGCAATGGTCCGAGGGTGGTGCCCGGTTCGCCTTGCGCGGCCGGACTACCTTGCGGAGGAGTGGATATGAGGCGCACTGCATTGTCGCCGGCATTCGCCAGCACATATTTTTCGGCGCCGTTTTCCGCTTGCCAGTAAGCGCGAAACACGCCGTTTTCGCCGAATACGAGCAGCTTGCCGTGCACTGTTTTTGCGCCGCTGATCAGGTCGACGGGTTCGCCGTCGCGCACCCGGAACGGCTGGAGCGAGGTCGAATTCGTCGTTCCTGCCAACGTCGCGCAGCTGTTTTCTTCGGCTGAGACGGTCGTGCATGAGAGCGCGCCGACGAGTGCACATGTTGCTATATGGCGAAAATTCATTTTTTTCTTTCTCCCAATTGCAAACTCAAAACCCGCTCGGCGCTGCCCGAATCACGGTAGCCGATGGCGTACTCCGCCAAAGCAAAAACTTGTCCACGACCCTTTTGCGTCGCGCTAAAGCACTGAAATTGCAACGGATTGTGATACGCGAGCGATGCCGGCCAAGCGGGCAATACACGTAAGCACGCGATTCTTAGGGCACTTTGCCGCACAAATTCGTCAAATCGGCTGTGGGCGGGTGATACAAGGCTTACACGCAGGGTTTGCGCGAAAGCGCGCCTATGCGTTAGTGTGTCGGTCCCGGCGCGACAGATGTAGCGCCGGTTCCATGATTACCATACGGGAAGTGCTATGAACAAACAGGAACTGATTGATGCAGTCGCCGCAGCAACGGGCGAAAGCAAAGCGGCCACCGGCCAAACCATCGACGCTATCGTTGAAGCGGTGACCAAAGCCGTTGTTGGTGGCGATACGGTGCAACTGGTCGGTTTCGGTTCTTTCTCGACCGGCGCGCGCGCAGCACGCGTGGGCCGCAATCCGTCGACGGGCGCCGAGATCCAGATCGCTGCTGCCAAGACGGTGAAGTTCACCGCAGGCAAGGCGTTCAAGGAAGCCGTCAACGCGTCGTAATGCAACGCGCTTCACGCCGGAGCATCCGCAATGCGCTGTCATGGCGCGGCGCGAGCGATGCCTCGGGTGTGAGGAATCACGCGCTGCCCAGCCCCGGTTGGACGAATTCATCGGCGGATGGCGCGGCGCGTGTGCCTGCTTGCTGCATGCGGTTATCAGGCGTGTCCGCGATCAGCTCGCGCGGCGCTTGCGTGTCGCGTCGGCAAGTGTCTCGAGCACCGGTTCGGTTTGCGCCCAGCTTACGCAAGCATCTGTAATCGACACGCCGTAACGCAACGGCTCTCCTGCCTTCAGATCCTGACGGCCTTCTTCCAGATGACTTTCAAGCATGACGCCGATAATGCGGCGCTCCTGCGCAGAAAGTTGTTGCGCTACGTCCTGCACCACGTCCAGTTGACGCAAATGCGATTTGCCCGAATTCGCGTGCGAGCAGTCGATCATCACCTGTTCGCGCAGACCCGCTGACTTGAGTGCGGCACAGCTCGCGGCGACCGACGCGCTGTCGTAGTTCGGCCCTTTCTTGCCACCGCGCAGAATCACATGGGCGTCGTCGTTGCCGCGCGTTTCGAAGATGGCTGCCATGCCCATCTTGGTCATGCCCATGAACGCGTGGCTGGCGCGCGCGGCCACGATCGCGTCAGCGGCGATCTGTACACCGCCGTCTGTGCCGTTCTTGAAACCGATCGGACAACTGAGCCCCGAAGCGAGTTGACGATGACTCTGGCTTTCCGTTGTACGTGCACCGATTGCGCCCCACGCGATCAGATCGGCAATGTATTGCGGACTGAGCAGATCGAGGAATTCGGTGGCGGTAGGCAAGCCCAGGCCGTTAATGTCGAGCAGCAATTGCCGCGCGCGACGCAGGCCTTCGTTGATACGGAAGCTGCCGTCCAGACGCGGATCGTTGATATAGCCTTTCCAGCCCACCGTAGTGCGCGGCTTTTCGAAGTACACGCGCATCACGATCAGCAGGTCGTCTTTGTACGCATCGGCCGCCGCCTTCAGCTTGTGTGCGTATTCGATCGCCTGGTCATGGTCGTGGATCGAGCAGGGCCCGACGATCATCACCAGCCGGTCGTCGCGTTCGTGCAGGACGTCTGCGATTTCCGCGCGTGTCTTTTCCACGAGCGATTGCACGGTGGCGGGCACGGGCAATTCGTCCTGCAATAGCGCAGGGGAAATCAGCGGGCGGACCGCGCCGATGCGAACGTCGTCAATGCGCATAGTGTCCTGCGTGGCGTCGGCCGAGCCGACTTCCCGGTCGTGCAGAGGATTGTCGATGGCGCTCAAGGTATTCTCCCGGACTTTCGATGTGAGGTGGCCTCGCGGCCTTGAATGTAGTGTCGTTGCGTGTGGTTCGCTGCCGGGATTATGACACTCGCATGCCGCCGCCGAAACGGCGCCGCTCAAAGCCGCTCGATCAACGCCATCGCAGCGGCCGGATTGCGTTCCTTGAAGCCACTAATCACGTAGAGATAAACGTCGCGCGGAACCGCTTTTGCGGGCGGCTCGGCGCACGTTTCCAGATCGGCGGGCGTCGTGCCCGCAGCCAGTTGCCGAGCACGTTCGACCCATGCGTCGAGGGTTTTGGTCGCGTAGCCCTTCGCCTGTTTATCGGTTGTACCCATGATGCGGGCGTAGACGAACGGCGCGGTGATATCCGCGATCTGCGGGTACTCGCTGTCGCCGGCCAGCACGACTGCGACCTTATATTTACGCGCAAGCGCGATGAATTCCGGTGTCTTGAAGCTGTCGTTGCGCACTTCGATTGCATGCCTAAGCTTTATGCCTTCGATGCTCGCCGGCAGCAGTTTAAGGAAAGCCTCGAAATCTTCGCTGTCGAACTTCTTGGTCGGAGCGAACTGCCAGTTGATGGGCCCGAGCTTCTGTTTGAGAAGCAACACGCCGCTTGCGAAGAAGCGTTCGATAGTCTCGCCGGCCTCCGCGAGTACTTTGCGGTTGGTCGAGTAGCGCGGCGCCTTCAGCGAAAAGACGAAGTCGTCCGGCGTTTCCTGATACCACTTTTCATAGCTCGCCGGCTTTTGCAAACCGTAAAAGGTGCCGTTGATTTCGATTGAACTGAGATTCCGGCTCGCGTATTCGAGTTCGCGGCTTTGCGTGAGATCTTCAGGGTAGAAGGTGCCGCGCCACGGCGCATAGGTCCAGCCTCCTATGCCGATCCTGACGTTGCCGGCCTTCGCAGCTTTCGTAGTCTTTGCGCTCGTTGATGATTTTGCGGCTTTCGCGGGCTTGAGATCTGCCACCTGGTGTTCTCCTTTTGGCTGCGCTTCATCTACCGTGAGACCGGTAGATTAGCGTCTTTTTCGCCACCAGACAGAACTCGCGAGAACTACGAATAGTAGGGGAAACAGAAACCGAAACGCCAGATGCTATTCGCCGCTTTCCGGATCGGCGTTGCGCGCAGTGGCCTCACGCGTGGCTTCCTCGAAACGACGGTTCGCTTCCGCCACTTCCGCCCTGAACTGTTGCAACGCATTCACCGCGAGATCGGGCGGTGTCAACGCGGCCCACAGGACGTCGATCAACTGATCCGCGGTTGCTTCGATGTCGGTGTGCCGGTTCGCGAGCGTCGCGTCCCACAATACATGTTCCATTGGCCCGAACACCATAGAGCGCAACAGGCGCAAAGGCATGTCCGCGCGAATCTGGCCGCTTTCCTGGCCTTGAGCGAGGACGCGCATTAGCGGTGCGGTATAGCGGCGCTGCAACTCGGTCAGCGCCTCGCTCAACTCATGATGACGCGCGCGTCCTTCCGACAACACCAGCGCGCAGAGGTCGGTGCCGTTCACGAGCATCAGCCGCAAATGCGTCCGCACGATAAACGCGAACTGCTGGCGCACCGAGCCGTCGCGCGGCAGTCCGGATTCGATTGCGTCGATGATCTCGTCGTACCAGTCGCCGATAACGCGCGCGCACAACTCGCGCTTGCCGCGAAAGTAGCTGAAGACGGTTGCCTCGGAAACGCCCAGGCGTTGGGCGATCTCGGCGGTCGTGGCGCGCTCGTAGCCCTTTTCGGAGAACACGTCGCGGCCCGCCTGAAGAATCTCTTTGACCCGCTGCTGCGACTTGCGCCCGGCCGGCTGGCGGCGCGATGCGGGCAATTCGGCCTTGAGAGCAACCGTCATATGAGTCGAAGTCAATTTACTGGAAGGGTTCGGCTGAAAACGCCGCATTGAGCCCATGCTATCACAGCATCAGCGGCCATGAACCGATCCGATGGGTTTCTGAGTGAGACTCAGAAATACCTATTGACGCTTACGGAAATCTAGCGTGAAATGCGTCTTGAACGTCGCGCGCCTCAGGTATGGCGAGAGACGCGGCCCAGCAGGCGGCCGCCGTCCGCCTGGCCGCGATCGGATTCGCCGGCATCGTTGTCCGGCCGCCAATGAACTCTGGAGACACCGCAATGAGCAACCTGCCCGGATTGCAATTCCCGCTCGGGGAAGAAATCGAAATGCTGCGTGACAGCATCGCGGGATTCGCTGCGAAAGAAATCGCGCCGCGCGCGGCTGAGATCGATCGCACGGACCAGTTCCCGATGGACCTGTGGCGCAAATTCGGCGATCTCGGCGTGCTCGGCATGACGGTCTCGGAGGAATATGGCGGTGCCAACATGGGCTACACCGCGCACATGGTCGCAATGGAGGAGATCTCGCGCGCGTCCGCTTCGGTCGGTCTTTCATACGGCGCGCATTCGAATCTGTGCGTGAACCAGATTCATCGCAACGGCACCGAGGCGCAAAAACAGAAGTACTTGCCGAAACTCGTGTCCGGCGAACACGTCGGCGCGCTTGCAATGAGCGAGCCTAATGCGGGTTCTGACGTGGTCAGCATGAAGCTGCGCGCCGACAGGAAGGGCGACCGCTATGTGCTGAATGGCACCAAAATGTGGATCACCAACGGCCCGGACTGCGATACGCTGGTCGTCTACGCGAAGACCGATGTCGAAGCGAATTCGCGTGGCATTACCGCGTTTATCGTCGAAAAAGGCATGAAGGGTTTCTCGGTTGCGCAAAAGCTCGACAAGCTCGGCATGCGCGGCTCGCACACGGGCGAGCTCGTCTTCCAGGACGTGGAAGTGCCTGAGGAAAACATTCTCGGACAATTGAACGGCGGCGTGAAAGTACTCATGAGCGGCCTCGACTACGAGCGTGCGGTGCTCGCGGGCGGCCCCACGGGCATCATGGTCGCGGTGATGGATGCGGTCGTGCCGTACATTCACGACCGCAAGCAGTTCGGTCAATCGATCGGCGAATTCCAGCTGATTCAAGGCAAGGTTGCCGATCTCTACACCACGCTGCAGGCGTGCCGCGCGTATCTCTACGCGGTTGGCCGTCAACTGGACACGCTCGGCGCCGGGCACGTGCGCCAGGTCCGCAAGGATTGCGCGGGCGTGATCCTCTACACGGCCGAAAAAGCGACATGGATGGCGGGCGAAGCGATCCAGATTCTCGGCGGCAACGGCTATATCAACGAGTATCCGGTTGGGCGTTTGTGGCGCGACGCGAAGCTGTATGAAATCGGCGCGGGCACGAGCGAAATCCGCCGCATGCTGATTGGCCGCGAACTGTTTGCCGAGACTGCGTAAGCGCTCACGCGCCAACTTCCAAACAAGCGGCATGAGATCGCAGTAAGCGCTAAAGCGCCGACTCCGATTCTCCGATCGACACAGGAGAAGCCACGCAATGCCGATCATCGAATCCAAGCTGAACCCGCGCTCCGACGACTTCCGCGCGAACGCGGCGGCGCTCGAGGCGCTGGTCGCCGATCTTCGTGCGAAGGTCGAACAGCTCGCGCTGGGCGGCGGGCAGGCAGCACGCGAAAAGCACACGGGGCGCGGCAAATTGCTGCCGCGCGAGCGCATCGAAAAGCTGCTCGATCCGGGCACCCCGTTTCTCGAGTTCTCGCAACTCGCAGCTTACGGCATGTATAACGACGACGCGCCGGGCGCCGGCGTGATCACCGGTATCGGACGGATTGCGGGCCACGAGTGCGTGATCGTTTGCAACGATGCGACGGTCAAAGGCGGCACGTACTATCCGGTCACGGTCAAGAAGCACGTGCGTGCGCAGGAAATCGCGGCGGAAAACCACTTGCCGTGCGTGTATCTCGTCGACTCGGGCGGCGCGAACCTGCCGAATCAGGACGACGTGTTTCCCGACCGCGACCACTTTGGCCGCATCTTCTACAACCAGGCAAATCTGTCTGCAGCGGGTATTCCGCAGATTGCGGTGGTAATGGGCTCATGCACCGCAGGCGGCGCCTATGTCCCGGCCATGAGCGATGAATCGATCATCGTGAAGAACCAGGGGACCATCTTTCTCGGCGGTCCGCCGCTCGTGAAAGCCGCAACCGGCGAAGTGGTCAGCGCGGAAGACCTCGGCGGCGGCGACGTGCATACACGTCTGTCCGGCGTGGTCGATCATCTCGCGCAAAACGACGCACATGCATTGGCGATTGCACGCAGCATCGTCGGCAATCTGAACCGCACGAAGCACGTGGCGCTCATGTTGCAGGAGCCGAAGCCGCCGCGCTACGACGTGAAGAGCATGTACGGCGTGATTCCCGTGGATACGAGAAAGCCGTTCGATATTCGCGAGGTGATCGCGCGCATTGTCGACGACTCTGCATTCGACGAATTCAAGGCACGTTACGGCACCACGCTTGTGTGCGGCTTCGCGCATATCTGGGGCCATCCGGTCGGCATCATTGCAAACAACGGCATTCTGTTTTCAGAGTCCGCGCTGAAGGGCACGCACTTTATCGAACTGTGCTGCCAGCGCAAGATCCCGCTCGTATTTCTGCAGAACATCACAGGCTTCATGGTGGGCCGCAAGTACGAGAACGAAGGCATCGCACGTAACGGCGCAAAGATGGTGACGGCGGTGGCCACGGCGAAAGTGCCGAAGTTCACGGTGATCATTGGCGGCTCTTTCGGCGCGGGCAATTACGGCATGTGCGGTCGCGCGTTCTCGCCGCGTTTTCTGTGGATGTGGCCGAACGCGCGCATTTCGGTAATGGGCGGCGAACAGGCGGCGTCGGTCCTGGCCACGGTCAGGCGCGACGGTATCGAAGGCAGAGGCGGCTCATGGAGCGCCGACGAAGAAGAGGCCTTCAAACAGCCGATTCGCGAGCAATACGAGCATCAGGGCCATCCGTACTATGCGAGCGCGCGTCTTTGGGACGACGGCGTCATCGATCCGGCGCAAACACGCGACGTGCTCGGTCTCGGTCTGTCGGCTGCGATGAATGCGCCGATCGAAGATACGCGCTTCGGCGTGTTCCGGATGTGACGCAGCACGACGCATGGGAGCCGCCACGATGCACTATGAAACACTGAATGTCGAATTCGCCGGGCACGTTGCAACCGTTACGCTGAATCGTCCGGACGTGCGCAACGCGTTCAACGAAACGATGATCGCCGAACTGACATCGGCCTTCACGGCATTGGACACGCGCGACGACGTGCGCGCGGTCGTGCTGGCCGCGAACGGCAAGGCTTTTTGCGCAGGCGCCGATCTGAACTGGATGAAGAAGATGGCCGCCTACTCCGACGAGGAGAACCGCGCCGACGCGATGCTGCTCGCGAACATGCTGTCGTCCATCTATCGCTGCAGCAAGCCGGTAATCGCTCGTGTAAATGGCGACGCCTATGCGGGCGGCATGGGACTCATCTCGGCGTGCGACATCGTGGTGGCGGTGGAAAGCGCTCGCTTCTGCCTGTCGGAAGCGCGGCTAGGGCTCATTCCGGCGACTATCGCGCCCTACGTGGTTCGCGCGTTGGGCGAGCAGGCGTCGCGCCGCTATTTCATCACCGCAGAGCAGTTCGACTGCGCGACGGCGCTGCGCCTCGGGTTCGTCGGCGAAGCGGTCAGCGCCGGGCAACTGGATGCCACCGTGCAGCAGATCGCGCAAACGCTGTGCGCGAACGGTCCGCAAGCGGTGCGCAATTGCAAGCGGCTCGTGCAGGACATGGCGGGCCGCGAGTTGAACGATGCACTGATCGAAGATACGGCCGCGCGCATCGCGCGCACGCGAGCCGGCGCGGAAGGCCGCGAAGGCGTCGCGTCATTCCTTGAAAAGCGCACGCCTGCCTGGCGTGATTGAAGCGCGGCTCACTGACATTCCGAGGCGCCCGCAGGCCTTCACCAGAAGAATATCCCGAGATCGAGACAACTCATGTTCAACAAGATCCTGATTGCAAACCGGGGCGAAATCGCGTGCCGCGTCGCGGCGACCTGCAAGCGGCTCGGCATTGCGAGTGTGGCCGTTTATTCAGACGCGGACGCCGATGCAAAGCACGTCAGCGCCTGCGACGAAGCCGTGCATATCGGCGGCGCGACCGCGGCGGAAAGTTATCTGCGCGTAGCGCGCATTATTGAGGCGGCGCGCGCAACCGGCGCACAGGCCGTGCACCCCGGCTATGGCTTCCTGTCGGAGAACGAAGACTTCGCGCATGCATGCGAAGCCGCCGGCATCGTATTCATTGGACCGCCGGTCGAAGCGATCGCGGCGATGGGCTCGAAAGCCGCGGCAAAGGCGTTGATGCACGCGGCGGCGGTGCCGCTCGTTCCCGGTTATCACGGCGATGATCAGAACCCCGAACTATTGCATCGCGAAGCGGATGCGATCGGCTATCCGGTGCTGCTCAAGGCCAGTGCGGGCGGTGGCGGCAAGGGCATGCGTGTCGTCGAGCGCAGCGAAGACTTCCTCGCGGCGCTCGCTTCGTGCAAGCGCGAGGCGGCAAGCAGTTTCGGCAACGATCGAGTGCTGATCGAAAAGTATCTGACGCGGCCGCGTCACGTCGAAGTGCAGGTCTTCGCAGATCGTCACGGCGGCGCGGTTTATCTGTTCGACCGCGACTGCTCGGTGCAACGGCGTCATCAGAAGGTGCTGGAAGAAGCGCCCGCGCCGGGACTGTCAGCGCAAATCAAGCGCGAAATGGGCGAGGCCGCAGTGGCCGCCGCGCGCGCCGTGAACTACGTGGGTGCCGGTACCGTTGAATTCATTATGACGGCCACGGGCGACTTCTATTTCATGGAGATGAACACCCGCTTGCAGGTCGAGCACCCGGTGACGGAAATGATCACCGGTCAGGACCTGGTGGAATGGCAACTGCGCGTCGCCGCCGGCCAACCGCTGCCGCTCACGCAGGACCAGTTGAAGATTGACGGCCACGCAATCGAGGCGCGCATTTACGCCGAACATCCGGCGCGCGGGTTCCTGCCTTCGACCGGCACGCTCAAGCATTTGCGCATGCCTGAAGGCGTGGAATTCGCGATCCATGCGGGCGCAGGCGAAAGACGCAAGGCGCCCGTGCGCATCGACAGCGGCGTGCGCGAGGGCGACACGATCACGCCGTTCTACGATCCGATGATCGCGAAGCTGATCGTACACGGCGCGACGCGAGAGGAAGCGCTCGCGCGAATGAGCCGTGCGCTGCATGCGTGTGAGGTGGTCGGTCCGCACACCAACGTCGAGTTCCTGCAACGCATTGTCGAGAGCGAGCCGTTCGCGACGGGGGACCTCGATACGGGCCTGATCGAGCGGCATCACGAGGCGTTGTTCGCGCCTGTAAAGAAGCCGTTCAAGGAAGCGCTCGCGCTTGCGTGCGCCGCGCTGCTCACGCGCGAGGGGGGCACCGCACACGGCGCGTCGCCGTGGGACGCGCTATCGCACTGGCGCCTGAACAGTGGCTTCACACAAACGCTGGGCTGGCTCGCTATCGAAAGCAGCGGGGAAACGGGCAGCCCGTTCACCGTCGCTTTTGCACGCGACGGCGCGACGCAAACGCTCGAACACGACGGCGTGCGCGAAGCTTTCTCATGGTCCAGCGGCGCGGGCTTGCATGAATACCGCGCGACGATAGGCGATGCGCGCGCCACGGGCCGTGTGTTCATCGACGGCGATACGTTCCATGTGTTCTGCCTCGGTCACGCGCTGGCCTTCGAGTGGCAGAACCTGCTCGCACATGCCGCGGACGCCGAACATGGCGAAGGACGCTTGACCGCGCCGATGCCCGGCAAGGTCATCGCGGTCCTGGTCGAGCCGGGCGCGGTGGTGGAGAAAGGCACGCCGCTAATCGTGATGGAAGCGATGAAAATGGAGCACACGATCGGCGCACCGGCAGCAGGCACGGTGTCTGAAGTGCTGTATGCGGTTGGCGATCAGGTGGCCGATGGTGCACAGCTTCTGGTGCTGGACGTGCAATAGGCGCGATCATTTCCGGCTGCGTAAAAGCCGCAACGAAACCTCAGCCGAGGCGCGTATACCCGGCCGCGCGCGCCTCGTTTTCCAGTTGCGCAATGCGTTTATAGTCGTCGAGCGGCAACGTGGAAAAGCCCTGCAATCGCAGGCGTCTCGCGCGATCGGGCCGCAGTGCGAGCGCTTCGTTAAGCGCCTCGCGCAACGCTTCCACTGTTGCGACGGGCACCGTGTCCGAGGCGATTAATGGCAGACCCGGCGAGGCCGCTGTCATGCCTATGCGCCTGACTCGCCGTGCGAGGTCCGGCATTTCATCGCAGACAAAAGCGAACGTCACACAATCTATCGCGGCGACGTCCGCCCGGTTCTCCGCGACGGCACGCAGCGAGCCGACATGCGAACCGGTGCGGACCGCAGCGCGGAAGAACGCACCCTCATGGGAGTGCGGCGCGACTGCATGGCGTAGCGCATTCATGCCGCTGTTCGAATCGTCCTGGTTGTAGGCGGCGCGTGCGCCTCGCAGCGACGCGAGCGTATCGAACGGCGCGTCCGAGCGCGTGACCAGCACGCTCGCGTAATGCGCGCCTTCGCAACCAGGCGCGTCGAAGCGCGGCGTGGCGATCAACTGCACCTGTTCGTGCAAGCCGTGCATCAACGGATAACCGCAGGTTTGCGACATCAACAGATTGGGCCGGCGCCAGAAGCCGTGCAATTCTTCGTCGGGTTCGACGATGCGGCACGCGGGCTTGACCATGCGCAAGACGTCGGAAAGCCACCCGCGCCACTCGGTCTCGAGCGAGGGCGTGACGTTGTACATCGGCAGGGCGGCGATCCAGGTCATGACGCGAGTCTTGCTTACCTATTTTGCTGACTAATGCGTGGTCATACTAATGCAAGATCATACGGAATTCGTCGACACCCAGCCGAACGGGCTCGCTCGGCGTGAAGGTCCACCTTTGTGCGGCCACGGTGAGAATCTCGTTTTGCGCGCCTTCGAATGCGAGCAGTAAGTCTTTTTTTCGCGCGCTTGCCGCGCCGCAAAAGGCGATCAACGCATCCGCGCTCACTTCGAAAATCTGCGCCCGGTCGTCGCGGCACACTCTGAACGCGACCGTCGCGCACTCCGTGACACAGGGCCGGAACCCTTCATCCACATAAACCGACATGGCGACCTCCTTTCGCGCGCGCGCCTGAGTTGTCAGCATGACAACCTGTAAGCCGCCGGTATGTGGGAGAGCCAGCATTCGCGGTGAAATCGGCCAACGGTGGGAACACGTGCTGCTGAGGCCCAGGCAAAGATGATGGATACCACTCCGGCACGCGAGGTGGGACTACAACGGCTACCGATTCGCAAGCGTGGGTGCTTGCCGGTGTCCGTCGCAGGTTTTAGCGCGGAAGAAGCAGAGCAGGCAGTTTCGCAAACGAATCGATCAGCGCATCGCATTGCAACGCCTCGGGGCCATCCGGGCCGCCATACCCGTAGCTCACGATGAACACCGGCATGCCGGCGGCTCGCGCCGCGCTAACGTCAACCGGAGAATCGCCGACCAGCACGCTGCACTCCACATCTGCGCCCAGCAATCGGCAAGCGTGCAACAGCGGTTCGGGATCGGGCTTCATGCGCTCGATCGAATCGCCTGCGACCAGCAGGTCGAGATGATCCGCGAGGCCTGTCATCAGCAGCAACGGCGCTGCAAGCGCCTCGGGTTTGTTGGTGACGCATGCAAGCCGGTAGCCGAGCTGTCGAAGCTCGTCGAGACTCGCGGCGACGTGCGCAAACACATGGCCATGCTTGCCATTGGTCTGCTCATAGTGCCGATGAAAAGTCGCCAGGCCGTCGCTCATATCTACTTGCCGGTCCAGCGCCGCCGCTTCGAGCGTGCGTCGAACGAGGTTCGGAACACCTTTGCCGATAAAGCTGCTGACCGTGTCGAACGGCAACGGCGCCCGACCGAAGTCGGCGAGCATGCGGCTCGCCGCTTCGACGATATCCGGCGCGGTGTGAACCATCGTGCCGTCGAGGTCGATCAGCACGGCACGTGTTCGCGCTTGCGGCGATAAAACAGGTTGCGCGCTCATACGGCAGCGGCCTCGTCCAACGCATTGCGGTGCCAGCGGCGCAACGTGTCGAGGTCCACCCATGCGGGCCGCTCGCCTGCCGTTCCGGATGGAATCGGCGTATGAGGATCGCCGAGATGAGGCAGCACGGCTAACGCGCCGTCGAAGGAATCCTGCGATGTGTATGCGGTCGGTGTTACGACAGTCGGTATCAGCGCCACGCGCGCGGCCCGCAGACCGTTGGCGGAGTCTTCGAACGCCATGCAAGCCGCGCCTGGCAGACCGAGTTGCCGAAGCGCGTCGAGGTAGACATCGGGCGCAGGTTTCTTTTTCTGCGTGGTGCTCGCGTCGCAGATCGCAGCGAAACGGCTGCGCCAACCGGTGCCGAACGGACCTTGTAGAAGCGCATCGAGATTCGCCGGCGTGGTGGTCGTCGCGATTGCCACGGGAATGGAGGCCTCGGCGGCTTCGTCGATCAGCCGCACAATGCCGGGCCGCAACGGCAACCCGCCGTTGCGCACGCGGGCCGCGTAATGACGGGTCTTGATCGCGTGCACCGTGTCGATGACGCGGCTCACGCCCGAGCCCTCGGCTTCCTGCGGGTCGGCAATGCGCCAGTAATGCAGCAGACGCTCCTTGCCGCCCGCTACAGCGAGAAGACGCGAGTAGAGCGCTTCGTCCCAGTGCCAGTCGAGACCGGCTTCCGCGAATGCCGCATTGAACGCGTGCAGGTGCGCGCTTTCGGTATCGGCAAGTGTGCCGTCCACATCGAAGATCAAGGCTTGCATGAGCCAGTCCTCTTCATGTTTGCAGAGCGGCGTCATGCATGTCGCCGGTGTGCAGTCACGATAGCGGAGCGGCACGGCAATTTGAACTCAGAGTTTCTTTGGACCGCGATAACCGATCCTTTAACGGCTTTCAACGCCGCGGGCGTGCCGCGTGAGTACAGGCTTGCGCGCTATCGCGTCACGCGCGCGGCAGTTGCAGGCCGGTGACGAAGTACGCGTGCAGTCCATGCGCAAAGCGCTTGAGCCGGGTGACGATCGACTTGTTCGCGCGCGTGAGGCCGTTGTACCCGAGCACCGCGGGTATTGCGACAAAGAGCCCGAACGCAGTCATGATGAGCGACTCGCCGACCGGTCCGGCAACATGATCGATCGATGCCTGTCCCGTTTCGCCGATCACGATCAGCGCATGGTAAATGCCCCACACGGTGCCGAAGAGGCCGACGAACGGCGCGGTGCTGCCGATCGACGCCAGCACGGCGAGACCGCTTTGCATATGGGCGATGATGTCGTCGATGGTGCCCTGCAGACGGCGCGCAATCCAGTCCGACACGCCGATGCGGTCTTGCAGATGCGGCCTGTTTTGCCGATGATGAGCCGCGGCTTCCGCGGCTGCCACCGCAAGCGCCAGAAGCGGATTGTCGCGCAGCACTGCCGCCGATGCGTCGCCACTATAACTATCGAGGCCGCCCAGGTCTTCGAGCCCATGTTCGAAGCTGTCCGCTTGCCAGAACAATGCGTCGGTGCGGCCGGTCACACGCTTGATGCGCATGACGTGCCACAGTTTGACGACGATGACAGTCCACGACACGATGGACATGATGAAAAGCGTGCCGAGGATCGCGCGTGTGACGAGATCGCCGCTCTGCCAGACATTCGCGACACCATAGTGCTGCATACCGTTTCCTTCAAGTCGCTTCGCATGAAAAGCGAAACGCAGGCAACTAGCGGACTAGAGGCGGGCGACGTGCGTCGCATCGTCGATGTCTGCGCATTCATTCTCCGCTGCGGAGCGGCGTTTTAGAACGGCTACTGCAGTTGCTAAGTCAATTCGGGAAAATTTCCTGCCCCTCTGCGTTGCCAAACGTTCCTTTAATGAACTACTTTGCTTGAATGCCGGGCTTGCGCGGCACAGCGCTTTTACAACGGAGTAAAAAATATGCTGGAGACACGCGTTCGTATAACAACAGGGGGACGTCCCATTGTTTTAGCTGCGGCTGCCGCGGCTGTCTTTGCCGCATTCGCAGCCGCCCCGGCGCTAGCCGCGGCGCCAACGGCTTATGTGACGAGCGAGAAGGCCGGTGTCGGTGTGATCGACCTCGACAAGATGACGTTAACGAAGACGTTTCCTGTCGGCGAAGCTGGTCCGCGCGGGCTGAGCCTGAATGCGGACGGATCGCGTCTCCTGGTGGCCAACAAGAACACCGGCGACCTCGCCGTCATCGATACGGCTTCCGGGGAAGTCGTGCAGCGCGTGAAAATCGGCAAGAATCCGGAGTTTGTGCGTGTGCACAACGGCTATGCGTACGTCACATACGAGCCGGGCGAAGACGGCGGGCCGCCCGCCGCGAACCCGCAGCCCGGCAAGCCGGCTAACGAGTCAGGCAACAAACCGCATGCCGACGACGATGACGATGCGAACAAGCCGCCCGCCGAGATCGCGATCGTCGATATGAAGACCTGGCGCGTGGTGCGTTCGGTGACGAGCGGTCACGAAACCGAGGGCATCGAGTTTTCGCGCGACGGCAAGAGCATGCTCGTCACGAACGAAGGCGACGACACGGTTTCCGTCTATCACGCGCGCACCGGCGCACCGCTCAGAACCGTGAAGCTCGCGGCGGGCGGGCGTCCGCGCGGCATCCGCCTGTCGCCGGACGGCAAGGAATACGTGGTCACGCTCGAGTCGTTGAGCAAGCTGGTCGTCATCGACGCGCACACGTTCAAGGTCGTCCGGACCGTGGATACCAAGCTGGGTCCATACGGCGTGGCCTACGGTCCGGAGGGCAAGAGGCTCTTCGTCGCCGCGGCGCGCGACAAGACGGTCCAGGTGTTCGACGGCCACAGCTACGAGCATCTCGCCGACGTTCCGGTGGGACAACGCTGCTGGCACTTCAGCTTTACGCCGGACGGCACGAAACTGCTGGTGGCCTGCGGGCGCTCAGACGCCGTCTATGTGCTCGATGCGCGCAGCTATCAGCCGATTACGCAGATCGGCCAGTTGCCGCTCGCATGGGGAATCGTTACCTATCCGCATAGCGACGGCTCGATCGAATCGCGCTGACTGCCGCTCATTCGCGGGGCGATGACGGGTCCATCATGTGTCATCGCCTCGCGTATGCATCGTGTTGCATCGTGTCACTTCCACGCATAGCGCAGGCCGACCCAGAACCCGCGCGGCGCGCCTGGCCCGACGAACTGCTCGTTGCTCGGGTTCGCGCCGTCGAACGTATGATTGGGGCCGTTGAAGAAGTTCTCGCCTAGCGTGCCGAAGCTCGCATACCGTTTGTCGAGCAGATTCGTGATGTTCGCGAAGACCTGCAACTGTTTGGTCACCTGGTACGACGTATCCAGATCGATCAGCAGATAGCCCGCGATCTTGCCGTTCACGTCCTGGTTGTTTTCGTCGCCCTGTGCATAGATGCCGCCGCGCCACGTGAGGTTCGCGCCAACCTTCCACTTCGCGGTGGCTGCATAGTCGAGCTGCAGCTTGACCGTGTTCGCCGGGATTCCGGGAAGATGGTCGCCCGGCTTCACATCAATGTTGCCGTTCGCGTCCGCGCTCGAATTACTCGGGCTGCTCTCCGTCCAGGCCGACCGGTAGGTTGCGTCGATATAGCTGTAGCTCGCCGTCACGGCGAGCGGGCCCAGCTGGCTGCGCCCGGAAAGCTCGAAGCCTTGCCGGCGCGTGCGGCCGACGTTCTGAAAGAAGCCACGATTGCTCGCGGCGCCGTTGCTGCTGATGAACTCTATGTCGTTATCGAGCGTCGTTCTATACACGGCCGCGCTCCATGTCGTCGCCTGACCGACCCGTCCGCGCGCGCCGAACTCGAAGGTCTTCGAAATCACCGGTTGCAGCGCCGGGTCGGATACGAAATCGTTCGGCAGCGAGCAGGGCGCGGCGGGGTCTGCGCAGGCGAGTTCGATCGCGGTGGGCGAACGCATGCCTTCGTTGTAGGTGGCATAGGCCGTGAACGTCGAAGTCGGATTCCAGTTGATGCCGACTGCCGGATTGAAACGGGAAAACGTATGGTGTCCGTTCAGCTGCGGCTGAAGGCCGCTCGAGTCGCCGATGGTGGCATCGGCCCAGTTGTAGCGGCCCGCAAGCGTCAGCGACCATTGCTTTGTCAGCGACAACGTGTCTTGCATGTAGATGCCGTAGTTGCCGTTATGCGTTTTCACCGCGGTCTGCTGCGTGAAATCGCCGATGCCGAGCGTCGCGCGCGAGTCGGTGAACACCGCGTCTTGCGACGATTCCGTGTAGCGCGAATTTGCAATGTCCGCCGACACGCCAGCCACGAACTGATTCTCCATGCCGCCGAGTTTGCCGAGCAACGTGAGCTGCAGGCTCGCGCCGTAACTCTCGGTCGAGACCACGGATTTTTCGTTGGTCGCCTGCGTGGTGTCGACGTCGCCGTCGTCCCCGACGGAGCCGAAGTTCGGATTGGTGTTGCTGCTCAGGTTGCTGTTGCGGAAATGCCGGTAGTACGCATTGCCGCTCAGTTCCACGTTGTCGCTGAAGTAGTGTTCGCCGGACAGCGTCAGGTAGCCCGCCGTGTTGAGGTTCTGGTCGGGATAGGTGTACGGCTGCTTCGGGTTGCCAAGAAACGAACGCGGAATAGTCTGCGTGCCGTGCAGATCGTTGTCCGCGCCACCTGCCGACAGCGACAGCGTGGTGTCCGCATCGGTATAACGCAGCTTGCCGAAGATCTGGCGCACGCGGCTTGCATTCTGTTCGGCCCAGCCGTTGTCGTTGGCCACGTTGCCGGTCACGTAGTAGTCAAGGTTCTGTCCAATCGTGCCGCCTTGCTCGATCTGCGCGCTCTTGCGGCCCCAAGAGCCGAGCGCCACTTCGGCCTCCCCGCCGGGGCTCGTCTTGCCGTTCTTCGTGGTGATAGCAAGCGCACCGCCGAGCGTGTTCAGGCCATAGGTCGGATTGGAACCCGGAATCAGTTGAATCGTGTCGATGGCTTGCTGCGGCAGCACGTCCCAGTTGACCACGTCGCCGAACGGCTCGTTCACGCGCACGCCGTCGACGAACACCGAAATGCCTTGCGGTGTGCCGAGCAACGGCGACGCGGTGAAGCCGCGATAGTTGACGTTCATCTGATACGGATTGCCCTGCGCATCGGCGATATCGACGCTCGGCAGATTCTTCGCGAAGTAATCGGTGAGCGTGCTGCGGTGCTGTTGCGCGATGTCTTGCGCGTGGACCGTTTGCACATTGGCCGGCACCTGAGCGAGCGGTGTGCCGATGCCGAGAAGCGGCGTGGTGCCGACAACCACGACCGGGGCGAGCGTGGTCGTCTGGCCGTCTGCACCCGTCTCGACAACTTCTGCCGATGTCGCTGCCGATGCCGACACCTCGGCCGCCGGTTGCCCGTCAGCCCACGCGCCGACCGAAATGCTCGCGAGCGCGCTGCCGAATCCCAGCGTCAGGCCGGCGCGTCGCCGCAGATTGAGCACGGTATTGGGACGGCGCACGCGTGATGCGATATTCATTATTCTGTCTCCTGCCGGGGCGACGCTTTTTGATGGCGCAGCCGCGTTGCGGCATGCGTAGCGCTTTCTTTCAAGGTGTGCAAAGCTTCGCATGCGCCATCGCGCGGAAGCTCGGGAGCTTTTCCCGAAATCGCGAGGAAGCGTTCCCTAACTCGTTGCAACCAGAGTTCGTGTCCAACCGGCCTGAGTAGAATGCAAACGTGATGTCGAGCGATTCCTCCAAACCTTCGTCAGCGCGCCGCGAGCCATCGCATTCGACGGTTCCGCGTGATCTCGCATGTGTGCTCGCACTGACTACGCTCGCTGCGGTGCTGAGCTCGGTGTTCGATGTCAGCGAGCACGCGTATCGCTGGACGCGAGGTCTGGAGCGCTTCCAGCTCGACGAATTGCCGGGCACGCTGTGCGTGCTCTCTTTGGGCCTTGCCTGGTTCGCGTGGCGGCGCTATCGCGAGACGCGCCGCGAGCTTGCCTATCGCCGCGCGCTGGAAGAACAGGCCGAACGTCTGCTGGCCGACAACCGGCGTCTCGGCAATCAGGCGTTGCAGGCGCAGGAGATCGAGCGCCGCCATCTCGCGCGGGAACTGCACGATGAACTCGGCCAATACCTGAACGCCATTTCACTCGACGCGGCGCGCATTCGCGATCTTTCAGCGGCGCGCGAACCGGAGGTTCATCGGATATCGCTCGGTCTGATGCAGAGCGCGAGCCATGTGTACCGGCAAATCGGCGGCATGATCCGGCGGCTGCGGCCTATCGGTCTGGATGAATTCGGCTTGCCGAGTGCACTTGAACATTGCATCGACGGCTGGCGCGAGCGGCTGCCAGATGCGTCATTCTCGCTGACAATAGAGGGCGATTACTCGGGCCTTAGCGACGCGTTGACGATCACGCTTTACCGGCTCGTGCAGGAAGGGCTGACGAACGTGTCGAAGTTCGCGCGCAACTCACGCGTGGAGGTGTTCATGGTGCGCGCGCCGCGCGAAGCACACATGTCAGAAGACACTGCGAAGGCGAGAGACCCGATCGACGAAATCGTCGTGACCATGGCCGACGACGGCCCCGGTGTCGATCTGGATGCACCGCGCGACGGCCTGGGCCTGATCGGCATGCGCGAGCGCGTCGAGGCGCTCGGTGGCGAATTTCATGTGGCGAGCAAGCCCGAAGGCGGCTTCCTGTTTTGCGCGCGCGTGCCCGCTCAGGCGGGACTCGCCGAACCGGTGAACTGAAGACCGAGGCGGCTTGCCATTTGCGCAAGTTGAACGCCGTTGTCGGCACCGAACTTTTGCCGGATCACCGACTGATGATTGGCCACCGTCTTCTGGCTAAGACCGAGTTTTTCGGCGATGCTCGGCAGCGTGTAACCCTGCACGAGCAGACGCAGCACTTCGAATTCACGCGCGGATAACTGCCGCCCAGGCGGGCCTTCGCTGAAGGCGTTGCGCAGTGCGAGCGCCTGCGAGACGTCGGGGCTCAGATAGCTCGCGCGTCTCGCGATCGTGCGAACCGCTTCCACGAGCACATCGGGTGCGCTGGCCTTGGTCACATAGCCGAGCGCGCCGGCGTCGAGCGCGCGGCGCACGAAAATCGCTTCTTCATGCACGCTGAAAATCAGCACTCGGGCATCGGGCTCGCGCGCGAGCATGCGCCGCATCGCCTCGATGCCGCTTGCTCCCGGCAGCGACACGTCCATCACCACGACATCGGGCCGCAACGCACAGAAGCGCTGATAGGCGAGGGTGGCGTCGGCCGCCTCGCCGCACACATGCACGTCGGCATTCACTTCGAGCAGACGCCGGTAGCCTTCGCGCACCACGGCGTGATCGTCGACGAGCAACACTGAAATGTCCGCCCCTGCCATGTTTAGCCTCCATGCAACGCGGTCGATCAGAGTTCGCACTTCAGCGCGTTACTCCGGTTCCCTGCAGCACTGTCCCTTGCCACTTACTCGTGATGGCCGCCGTCATGCGGCTTATCCGCCGCTTGCGCAGCCAGAAGCTTGCGCGAGTTCGCGTCGTTCCGAAACAGGATGGGTTGCTCACGCGGCGCGCTGGCCGATGCCGCCAGGCGCGTCACGTTCACCACTTTTTCATGCGATGGCGACTTGTCGCAAACCGGGTCGGCATTGGCTGCGTCGCCGGTGAGCAGATACGCCTGGCAGCGACAGCCGCCGAGATCGCGCTCCTTCTCCTCGCAACTGCGGCACGGTTCTTTCATCCACTGCAGACCGCGAAAGCGGTTGAACGCGTCGCTGTGGTACCAGATCTCACGCAGCGGCGTCTCTTTGACGTTCGGCAGCACGAGTCCGGGCAGACCGCGCGCGGCGTGGCACGGCAGCGCTGCGCCGTCGGGCGCGACGCCAAGGAAGACCGCGCCCCAGCCATTCATGCAACGCTTCGGGCGCCGTTCGAAGTAGTCAGGCACGACGAAGAAAATCTTGCACCGGTCGCCATGCGTGCGTCGATAACGTTCCACCACGGCTTCTGCTTCGTCGAGCTGCTCGCGTGTCGGCATCAGTTGAGCCTGATTGTGATGCGCCCAGCCGTAGTACTGCGTGTTCGCGAGTTCCAGATATTCGGCGCCCATCGCGAGTGCCATCTCGATGATCTTGTCGACGTGCGGCAGGTTGTAGCGATGCAGCACGCAGTTCAGCACCATCGGAAAGCCGTGCCGCTTGATCGAGGCGGCAACGCGCTGTTTCAGATCGAACGTGCGTGTGCTGCTCAGAAAGTCGTTGAGTTCCTGCGTCGAATCCTGAAACGACAGCTGAATGTGATCGAGACCGGCTGCCTTCAGATCGCCGAGGCGCTTGTCGGTCAAACCGATGCCGGACGTGATCAGATTCGTGTAGAACCCGAGCCGCCGTGCTTCTTCGACCAGCACTTCGAGATCGTCGCGCACCAGCGGTTCGCCGCCCGAAAATCCGAGTTGCGCGGCGCCGAGCGCGCGCGCGTCGCGCAGCACGCCGATCCATTGCTCGGTGCTGAGTTCGCGACTGTGATCGGTATAGTCGACCGGGTTGTAGCAGAACGCGCAATGCAGCGGGCAGCGGTAGGTCAACTCCGCGAGCAGCCACAGCGGCGGCGCGACGCCCTCCGGCACGGCTTGAGACCGTGCGTCGGCAACGGGTTGCGAAAGATCGGTCATCGCGCTACTCCAGCCATCCACGTGAATGCGCTTCAGCGACGAATGCGCGCACTTCGGGACCGAGTCCGGTGGCGTTGAACGCCTGCTCGAGATCGGCAATCAGCGCGTTCATGTCGCGCGTGCCGTCGCACCGTTTGAGAATTTCCGCCGCGCTCTGGTTGAGCTTCACCATCCCTTCCGGATAGAGCAGCACGTGAGCGTCTTGCGCCGGTTCCCATTGCAGGCGAAACAGCTTGTTGAGGGCGGGACGTTCCGCGTTGGACATGTCGTTCATTGTGGAAACGCCTTTTCGATCGAGTCCAGCATGGTCCACAGAATGTCGAGCTTGAATTGCAAAATCTCGAGCGCACGTTCCTGCTGTTCGCGCCGCGTGAAATGATCGAGCGTGACCTGGAGTCCGTGCTCCACGTCGCGCTGCGCGAGCGTGATGCGTGAGCGGAAATACGCAAGGCCGGATGCTTCGATCCACGGATAGTGTTCGGGCCAGCTTGCGAGCCGGTCGCGATGCACTTGCGGCGCGAACATTTCCGTCAGAGACGAACACACCGATTCCTGCCATGGTGCGCGGCGTGCGAAATTCACGTACGCGTCGACGGCAAAGCGCACGCCCGGCGTCACATGCTTGAGCGACCACAGTTCCTCGCGCGACAGGCCGACCGCGTCGCCAAGGCGCGCCCATGTTTCTATGCCGCCTTCCTCGTCGCCATAGCCGTCGTGATCGAGAATGCGCAGCACCCAGCGGCGGCGCGTCTCGCAATCCGGGCAATTGGAGAGCACCGCTGCGTCTTTCAGCGGAATATTGATCTGGTAATAGAAACGGTTCGCGACCCAGCCGCGAATCTGTTCGCGCGAGCAGCCGCCGCTATTCATCTTCACATTGAACGGATGGTGAATGTGATACGCCGTGCCCTTCGCGCGTAACTGCGCTTCGAATTCCTCGCGCGTCCAGGCTTCGTCGCCGGGTTTTTCGCCGCTCCCGGCGGTGTTGCGCGGTGCTGCACTCAAGGTGTCTTTCGCGTTCATGCGATCTCCGGTTCGTGCGCAGTCAGTGCTTCCTGCGCACGCTTCATAGTTCGAACGTCATGCCGTCGTACGCAACTTCAATGCCGTGCTCCATGAGGATACGGCGCTCGGCGCCGTCCTCGACGAGAATCGGATTCGTGTTGTTGATGTGGATCAGTACCTTGCGGACCTGCTGCTCGCCAAGCGAGTCCAGTACTTCGATCATGCCACCAGGACCGGATTGCTGCAGATGACCCATATCCGCCGCGGTTTTCTTCGAGAGGCCGAGCCGGATCATTTCATCGGCGGTCCACAGCGTGCCGTCGACGAGCAGCAGATCCGCGTCGCGCATCGCATCGAGCACGTGTGTCTCGATCGCGCCGAGGCCCGGTGCGTAGAACACGCGCTTGCCTGTCTGCCGGTTGGTGATGACGAGCCCGATGTTGTCGCCGCGCTCCGGTGCGTTGCGATGCGGCGAGTAGGGCGGCGCCTTGCTGGTGAGCGGCAACGCGTGGATCTGCACGCCGGGTAACGCGTCGACGGCGAGCGGCGCGCCGTCCAAAGCGATGCGGCAGTGTTCGACGCCGCAGTAGTGCGAGAGCATCGGCGCGATCGGAAAGCCGCTCGTCAGGTCTTGCCAGACGGCATCGGTCGCATAGAGCGGCAGCGGCGTGTCGCGTTCGCGCAGCATCAACAGGCCGGTGACGTGATCGATCTGCGCGTCGATGACGAGCACCGCCGCAATGCCGCTGTCACGCGCGCGTCGAGCCGGCTGCAGTTCGGGGTTTGCGGCAATTTGCGCGAGCAGATCGGGCGACGCATTGACGAGCAGCCAGTCCTCGCCGTTCGCGCTGATCGCAATCGACGATTGAGTGCGGCGCGTCGCTTTCAGCGTGCCGCGCCGTACGCCGTCACAATTGCGGCAGTTGCAGTTCCACTGCGGAAAGCCGCCGCCCGCGGACGAGCCCAGTACCTTGATTTTCATGCCGCGCAGCGCAGCGTGCGCCCCTCGTGAGTAGATGGAAGAAACATGGCCGCGAGCGCATCAGCCACGCGTTCGCGCAACGCGGGATCGCTTGCCAGGTGGCCTGCGCGCACGCACTCGACGTGTGCGGAGGGCACCGCCCGCGCGAGCCGGCGCAGATTGTCCGGTGGACACACCGGATCGCGCGAGCCGTGCACGGCGGCAAGCGGCACGCCCGCTGCGGCGGCGACGCGCGCAAGCGACAGCAGTCGTGTCTCTCCAAGCCAGCAGCGATGCGTCAGGTAATGAGCCTGAATGCGATATTTGTCGACCAGCTTGCGGCTTTCCTTGAGTGAGATTCTGGCTGGCACGAGCTTGCGTCGCGTGCTTGCACTGGCAAGCACCGCGTTTTCATAGCCGCGCCACGCGAGCGCGAGCGCTCGCCGTTGCGCGTCACTCGCGTCACTCGCGCGGCCGCGTCGCAAGCGCGCGGCGCAGCGCGCGAGCAATCCGGCAGGCTGCGTGCAACGTGCGGCGGCACACAGCTTCGCCCATGCATGCGGCGCGCGTCTGCGCGACGTGACAAAGAGACCGCGAACCTCGCGCGCCGATGTGAGGAAGAGGCCGCGTAGCACCACGCCCGTCACCGATTGCGGATGCCGCCCCGCATACGCGAGCGCGAGTGCCGCGCCCCACGAGCCGCCGAGCACGCCCCACCGCTCTATGCCGAGCCGTACACGCACCGCCTCAATATCTTCGATCAGCCGGTCCGTGCGGTTATGGCGCACGCCGCCACGAGGCGTCGAGCGACCGGTGCCGCGCTGATCGATCAGCACGACTTTGAAGCGCGCCAAGTCGAAGAGCCGCGTTGCGTCGGGCTGGCTACCGCTGCCTGGACCACCGTGCAATACGACGACGGGCACGCCGTCCGCGGCTCCGGCCACCGTGAACGACACGCGCTGAGCGTCGCGCGTGCGCAGCGCGTGCACAGTCGGCGACGCTTGCGGGCGCACGCGTGCGTGCATTTGCGTGGCTGAGCGCGGCCGCCTCATGGCAACATCCTCGCGAGCAGATTGTCACGGTCGATCCATTGATGCTTGAGCGCGCCCGCCACATGCAACGCGATCAGCGCGATCAGCACATAGGCGGTCGCTTCGTGAATGCCGAAGAACAGTTCGCGCAGCCCCGCGTCGTCCCAGCCCCACTTGGGCAGCGGGATGCCCCAGAAGCGCGTTCCGTAGCGGTTGAACGACGAGCCCAGATAGCCCGACACGGGCATTGCCACCATTGCCACGTATAAAAGGCCCTGCGTAGTGCGCGCGGCGGCGCGTTGCCACGGTCGCATCGGCGGCAGGGGCGGCCGATGAAAGGCCACACGCGCCACGATGCGTAGAAGCACCAGCAGGAAAACCGTCAGTCCGATGGACTTGTGAAGGTTCAGAAGCGTCGCCTTGACGGGCAGGCCCTTCGGCAGTCCGACCATATACAGCCCGAGCGCGAGCAGGCCGATGATGCCGAAGGCGATCAGCCAATGCAGTGCGATCATCGAGCCGGCGTAGCGCGGTGCGGCGCTGGCGCGTGAGGGCGCGGAAGAAGAATGCGCGGTCGTCATGTCTGCCTCCTTTGGTTAGCCCACCACGAGGATTTCGCCCCGTCCGTCGACGGCGACGTCGCCTGCATAGCGGCGCGGCAGACGGGCCGCGCGCCACTGTGAGAAAGGCGCAATCTCGCTGGCGAGACTGCGCACGAGCAGAGACCAGAATACGTCGAAACCACGGCCGCCGTCGGTGAAGGTGGGCGGCACACTGGTGGGACGCTGGGCGAGCAGCAGGGTTCCGCGCCTCATCCCATACGCATAGTGTGCGCCCAGTTGACCGGCGATGCCGATGGTGCCCGCGACGAGCCGCGACGCTGCGAAATCGCCCGCATTGCCGCCCACCAGCACGAGCCCGCGGCGCATGCGGTCGGCGAGCCGCGCGCCCGCGTTACCGTGAATCGTCAGCGTGCCGCCCGTCATGCCTTCCATGTCGCCGGCGAGCGCGCCCGCCGCGAAATCGCCGCAATTGCCCGCCACCGTGAGCCGTCCGCCGCGCATTTCGCAGGCGGTGAAATGGCCCGCGTCGCCGTCGATCCGCAACACGCCGCCGGCCATCTGCAAGCCGCATTGATCGCCTGCCGAACCGCTCACGATGAGGTGGCCTTGCGTCATTCGCGCGCCGATGCGGTCGAGCCACGGTCCGGCGTCTTCGATCATCAGCGCGCAGTCGGCGCCGCCCTGGCCCGCTTCGTCCGACGCCGCCGCATCGCCGCTGCGCGAGACGTCGAATACATCGCCGACGGCGCAACTATCGTTGCCTGCGGGCAGCACGATGCGCTCGACGTCCGCGATGGAGAGCGCTGCGAGCGATGCCGGCAGCAACGCCGAGGCGTCGACGCGAAAACCCGGCGCCGTCCTGACGCGCAACGTGGTCACGACACTCATGTGCCGCTCCCGCCGAGACCGGCCGCCAGTTGGTGAAGATGGAAGTGGTAGGGACCGAGCTTGCCGCCGTAATTGCCCGCCGACACGCGCAGCAAGCCCGCCGCGCGCCCCAGTCCGGCGGCTGCGACGATGCCCGCCGTCATCGCCGCGCCGACGTCCGCTTCGGTGAGCCCGTCGATCACGATTTCGAGCACACAGCCCACTTCCGCGCTTAGTTCGCTGCGCGCTGAGAGGCCCGCGAGCGTTGGACAGAACGCGTCGTTCGTGGACGCGGTGGCGCCTTTGTACTTCGAGCCGACCTTCGAGCCCGAACGCACGACGCCGCCTGGAAACGGCATGATCACGTTCGGCAACATGCGCATCGCGGCGACGGCCGCTTCGGCAGCGGCCAGCGCCGCGTCGATATCGCGTGCGAGAAGAATCAGATTGCCGCCGCCCACGGCCTTCACGGTGGGCGCGGTTTCCTCGCAGACGAATTCGCCGTCCATTACCGGCACTCGCCAGTAGCGCGTGTCGCCGAGCACCTTCGAGATCTGCCAGCCGTCGCCGAAAAAACGCAGGTTCTTGCCGAGCGGCGCGAGATCGGAGAGCGGCGCTCGGGTCGTTTCCGGGTCGATGCCGCGATACACGGCAGTGGTCGGGCAAGTGAGCACGCATTGTCCGACACGCCGTTCGATCTGCTTGGCCAGTTCCTTCGACGACACGGCGAACAGCAGCACGGCGGCGCCCGGCCGTCCATCCGGTGTTTCGTCGCCTTCGAGCGTGCGTTCGATGCCAGCCTCGCAACCGCAACCGATCACCGAGGTCGCAAAACCCGTCAGCGAGCGCGCCGCATTCATTGCCCACGCCGGCGTATGCGCGGTGATCACGAGCCGCGTCGCCTTCATCGGAAACGCTTCCGCGAAGGTGGCGTCGATCGTGGTGCCGTTGATTTGCAGGGTCGCCGTGTCGCTCATCGTGTGCGGGTCGCTGTTCAGGTCAGCCATGTCAACCCTGCGCAAAGCATTCGACCGGCAGCAGCTTGCCGCCGCGGCAGCAGTTGCAGATTTCGTCGTCGCTGATTGCCGCATGCGCGAAGTTGCTCGCGAGATTTTTTTCGCTGTAGGCGCGTATCCGCTTCTCGATGCCCCGGTCGAATTCCGGCGACACGAAGTGGATGCCGCCCGTCGGCGTCGCGACGAGCGTGCCGTCGCGTGCGACCAGCTCGCCGTCCTTGAACACGTAAGCGGGCGACGTGAACATCCGTTCGCGGTCCCGATCGTCGCGATAGACGGCAATGTCCGCCGCCGCGCCCACGCCGAGATGGCCGCGGTCGCGCAAGCCGAGCAGGCGCGCCGGTCCTGCGCGCGTGATGATTGCGATCTCGTACAGCGAGAACTCGCGTGTCAGTTGCGGTAACGCACTCGCCACTTGCGCGTCGGCATGGAGCTTCGCCAGTTGTTCGTCGCGAAACGATTTGTCCATCAAGAGACGGATCAGATGCGGATAGCTTGTGAAGGGGCCGCCGTTGGGATGATCGGTGGTCATGGCGACGCGCCACGGGTCGTCCACGAGAAGAAAAATCTCCAGCCCGATGATCCACTGCAATGCATTCACATAGCTCTGCTCGCGATAGCGGAACGGCACCACGCCGCAACCGGCGTCGCATTCGATGTCGCCCACCACCCACTTGTGCGGCCGGGCGAGCGGCGCGTTGCGGAACTGCATCATCGTGTCGCCGGAGGCCGTCACGGTCTGGCCGAAGATAATCTGGCCGACGTCGATCGACACGTTCGGTCGCGCGTTCACGGCCTCCGCGATCTGGCGCGCGCCCGACGAGAATTTCAGCGGTCCTTCCACGCCATAGCTGTGAAACTGAATATGAGTGAGGTGCACGGGGAGGCCGTCGGCGGCATCCATCGTGGCGATGGTCGAATCGATGTTGCCGGGCACGCCGAGATTGCTCGCATGCACATGCAGCGGATGCGGCACGCGCAACTCGGTCAACGCGCGCGTCAACGTGTGCAGCACGTCGCGCGGCGTGATGCCGTAATGCACGTGCGGTTCGTCGACATTCAACGCGCGCTGGTTGAACTTGAAGGCGGAAATGCCGCCGGGGTTCACGACCTTGACGCCCAGCGCCTTGCTTGAATGAATCGTCCAGCCGACGTAGTCGCGCAGGCGCTCGAAGTCGTCGCGCGCGGCGAGCATCTGCAGGAACAGTTCGTCGTTGCCTAGCATCACGTAGGCGCCGTGATCGATGATCGGCGTGTCGCCCATCTCCAGGTGCGTGTGCCGCGCGTTCGACGGCATCATCGCCGGCTCGAACGCTGCGGTGTAGCCCATTTCCGCGTAGCGGTAGCCGGTTGCCAGCGTGCCGGGCGCGCAGACGCCGCACGAAGGCAGCCTCAGATAGCGGCCGTTTGCGTCCTGCACGGACTCATAGGCTGCGTCGCGCACGGGGTCGTCGCGGTGATCCTCGGGCAGCAGAAGGCGCGACAGATTCGTCTTGCCGCCGCCAATATGCGAATGCATGTCGATGCCGCCCGCCATTACGATCATGCCGGTGGCGTCGTATTCGCTGTCGGCCGGGACGTTGGCAGGCACATCGACGATGCGGCCGTCGCGAATGACGAGGTCGCGGCGCTCGCCGTCGACGCCGTTGGCTGGATCGAAAACCGTGCCGCCCTTGAGCCGGATCAGCGTCATGGCCGCACCTGCGCGGCGGAAGGTGCGGGATCAGGCGCTGGGAAGCTGGTGGGTATCCGCGCGGCAAGCTGCGCCGCCACGGTCGCGACCGTGGCAAGCGGCGCGCCGCGCGCTGCGGCGAGCGGCATCACCACCGAACTGTCGACCCGGAACAGATGCCCGCCGCTATCGACGCCAGGTGTGGCGACCGGAATGAACACGGTGCCCTCGCCACGCGCCGCCGCGATCTGCGCGAGAGCGGGGTGGCCGAGCACGATCGTCGGCAGGTTTTGAGGCAATGCTTCGGGCCATGCGGGCGGCGCGAAACTGGCGACCCACAGCAGCGCGTCGATTTCGCCATCGGCGAGCAGCCGTTCGGTGCGATAGCGATACGGGTCGTGATCGAGCGGTGCGGTGCCTGCGGTGCGTGCCGGTTTCGAGACCCGCGTGCGAAGCGGCAGCCCCGAGAGCCACGTGACGGTCTGGTTGACGCTCAGCGCGCCGTCGTCGCCGCCGAGCGCGAGGCCGCCCGCGCGCGACTTCAGATTCGACGCCTTGACGATCCGGTTCAGCGCTTCGATCAACAGTGCCGCATGCGGGGCGGGCAACGAAGCGGGCTCATAAACGAACACGGTGTAGCGCGCCGCCGCGATGCGAGCCTGAAGCGCCTGCAACACGTCGAGCGACTGCTTCGAGTTCTGGGCATCTGCAATGTCTTCAGGGAATGCGTTTGGCGCACGCGCGTCGCTGATGGTGGACCACAGCGCGAGCGTATCGAACGGATCGGCGTCCGGCAGGATCGACTGGACTCGCGTGTTGGCAAGGCGGCTTGCCGCCGGATCGGACTCGCAGCCGACGAACACCAGTTCGCGCGCCGTGTCGGTTCCTTCAATCGTGCGGGCGAAGAAGCGCGGATAGCGGCGCGACGGCTGACAGCCGAAAAATATCAGCAGATCGGCACGGGAGCGCACTTCGGAAAGCGTCGTGAAAAACGAGCCGCGGTCCTGCAGAGCGAGCGTGGCCGCGCTCATCGCATCGCCATGCTGATGATCGAGGATCGCGCCGCAGCCTGCAGCAAGCGTATACAACGCACGCGCGCCTGCCACATCGGTCGTCAATCCGCCAAACAGCGGACGCCGGGCCGACGACAGAATCCTTGCCGCATTGGTAAGCGCTGCGTCCAGTTCCACGTCGTGTCCGTCAACGCTCGCATGGCACTGCTCATCTGCCGCACCGTAGCACGCGAGCGCTTGCAAGAGGCGAGGGCAGTCGGTGTTCTGCACGGCGAGCGTTGCGTCGCCACGCGATTCGATCGCGAGGTCGTCGCATAGCAGCGGACAGAACGGGCAGGTCCAGTCGCGTGTGATCGACGCGGCGGGCACGTGGGCCGCGCCTGAAGGCATGGTCGTCGACGGGTCAGTGGGCGAGAGGTGCATGGGGCGACATTTAGCAAGCTCCATGCCGATGCGTTGGACTGCACAGCGTAAGCGGCGTCCGCCCGCGCTCCGGCTGCCTATGCAAGCTCTCGTTAGCTGGATCGCGGAGACTGGGCGAGACGCGACCAAGGGCCGAGGGCTCGCGACCTTGTCACCGCGGGCCGCGCAAGTCTGACGCAGCGCACAGGTTGTGTGTCGTTCTGGAGCAGAGTGTCACGCGCGGCTCTTTAAAGCTCGACAAACCTTGCCGTTTGTTTACCGCCACACCCCGTTCGCCGATTGGCATGGAACTTGTTTTGCTCGCCTACGTAGATGCGGCTAGCGGCATGCCGACGCGGCCGTCGTGCAGCGCAGAGGCCACGAGCCACGCGCTTGCGCCGGTGCGAGCCGCCGCCTCGATGTCGTCACGATGGCGAATCCCGCCCGCGCCGATCACGTCTGTATGGGCTGGAGCAGTGGCGCGAACACGCTCGAAAGTGGCGAGATCCGGGCCGTCGTAGCTGCCAACCTGATCGAGTGTCATCGCGATCACTCTATGCGGCCACGACGCGGGCGTGAGTGTCGAGATGTCGGAAGGTGTTGCGGCTGTCAGCAGTTGACCGGCGCGATGGTCGAGTGAGAGTAGCGGCGAGAGCCCGGCGGTTTCGGCGGCGTGCAGTGCTTGTGGGTCTTGCAGCGATTCGGTGCCGAACACCGGCACGAGCGTCGCCAGATCGTGGGTCGCGGGCTTGCTGCCAGCGTCGATACGGTCGAAGAGCGCGAGCATCGACGCGTAGTCGGCGTAGCCAGCGTCGAGCCAGATGTCGATGCCCGGCAGCGCGGCACGCAGAGCAGTGAGCGTTTGAATGTGGGCGCCCTGTTGGAGGATGGCGCCAAGGTCGGCGATATAGAGCGTGCGCGCGCCGCTCGCAGCAAGCAGCGCGCGGGCGACGGCAAGCGGTTCGCTGGTGGCCGTCAGCGACGAGCGTATCGGCAGATAGGCAGTCCGTTCGCCGCGCACCGCACGAACGACGTGGCCGTCGATCAGATCGAGAACCGGTATCACCTGCATAGGGGCGCATCCTTTGACCAAGATCTTTGTCTTCGAGTATCTCACCGGCGGCGGCATCGACCCCGCGCTTGCTGGGGCTGGCAGCCTCGCCGACCTGAGCGCGCTGATCGTCGAAGGCCGCGTGATGCGCGACGCGCTGGTCGCGGACCTGCGCGAACTCGACGGCGTTCAGGTCAGCTTCGCGAGTTCGCGCTTCGAGACCGTCGATCCCGCGTTGGCTCATTGTATGGCCGCGCCCGGTGAATCGATGACGGCCTTCGTCGCGCGCGTGGCCCGCGAGCACGACTACGCATGCATCATCGCGCCGGAATGCGACGGCTTGCTGCTGCATCTGTACGACGCGGTCGGCGCGGCGCGCTGGCTCGGCTGTGCGAAAGAGGCGATTCGCGTCGCGTCGAGCAAGAGCGCGACGGCGGCCTGTCTGGCGGCGCATGGCATCGCGACCACGCCGGCCATCGAACCCGGCCAGGCGGTGACCCACACAGGCAACAAATGGGTCGTCAAACCCGACGACGGCGCGGGCGGACTCGACACATTCCTGTTCGACGATTTCGCGCAGGCTTGCGCCGAATTCGACGCACGCGCGGCGCAAGGGCGCAACCCGGTATTGCAGGAATGGGTCGACGGCGAGCCGCTCAGTCTTTCTCTGATCTGCGATGGCGGGCGCGTCGAACTGGTCAGCATCAACCGGCAGCAGATTGGCTTGAGCGAAGGCAGGGCGCATGGGCAGCATGCGCGCATCGTCGAATTCGACGGTGTGGCGGTCAATCAGATCGACACGGCGGGCGAGCAGGGCGAGGCGCTGCGCGAGCTTGCGAAACGCGTCGCGACGGCGATGCCCGGGCTGCGCGGCTTTGCGGGCATCGACGTGGTGTGGCATCCGTCGCGTGGGCCGGTCGTCATCGAAGTCAATCCGCGCCTCACTGTGGCTTATGCAGGCCTTTCCGCCGCACTGGGGGGCAATCTCGCGGCGGCTTTGCTGGCCGCGCATGGCGTGCGCGTTCAGCCGGGCAAAACCGATGAAACCGATGAAACCGGTGAAGCCCGTGAAGGCGGCCAATCAGGTGAATCGCGCGGGCCGGGCGAATCGGCAACAGGCGACCGGCCTACGGCCGCGGCGGCGCGCGCCCACGACGCCCGGCCTCTTTGCGGAGTTCGGCCATGAACGCGCCGCGCATGAACTCCGTGAGCGCCGCGCCGGTGTTCGGCTGGGACGTCGGCGGCGCGCACGTCAAGGTGTCGATGAACGATGCGAGTGGCGTCGTGCTCGAGGTCGCGCAGTGGGCTTGCCCGTTGTGGCAAGGGCTCGAACATCTCGAACGCACCATCGACCTCGTGTTCGAACGCTGGCCGGTCGCGAAAACCTACGCGGCGCGGCACGCCGTGACGATGACGGGCGAGATGGTCGATCTTTTCGAGGACCGCGCACAAGGCGTGCGGGCAATCGCAGCGGCGCTCGCGCAGCGGCTCGGGCCACGCGTCGCTTTCTATGCGGGCGAGTCTGGCTGGTTGACGGCGCAGACCTGTGCGGCCGGTTGGCGCAGCGTCGCGTCGGCGAACTGGCTGGCGACCGCTCGCTGGATAGCGACGCGCGTACCGAATGCATTGCTGATCGACATCGGCAGCACGACGACCGACATCATTCCGCTTGCGAACGGGCGAGTCGTTGCGCGTGCATCGACGGATGCCGGGCGGCTCGCGACCGGTGAACTCGTCTATCAGGGCGTCGTGCGCACGCCGTTGTGCGGGATCGCGCAGCGAATCGAGTTCGGCGGGGCGGCGGTCAACGTGATGAACGAATGGTTCGCGACCACCGCAGACGTCTACCGCCTCACCGGCGAACTCGCGCCGCAATACGACCTTTACCCGAGCGCCGACAACGGCCCGAAAGACGAACTCGCGAGCAGAAGGCGGCTCGCGCGGATGATCGGCCGCGACGCGCATGAGGCGAGCCCCGCCGAATGGCGCGCGTTCGCGCAGCGTTGGCGCGAGCTGCAGCTGCGCGAGATCGGCGCCAACCTGACGCGCGTGACGGCGGCGCATCCCGAGCTTGCCGCCGCACCGCTCGTGGGCGCTGGTTGCGGACGCTTTCTGGTGGCGGCGCTCGCGCGTGAAGAGGCGCGCGGCTATATGGATTTCGGCGCGCTCGCGGGAGGCGCGGCCGATCAGGCGGACTGGATAGCGACGTGTGCGCCGAGCGTGGCGGTGGGGCTACTCGCGGCGACGCGTTATGCGCAGGCCGGCGGCGGCGTTCGAAGCGTCGATGCGGCGACACGCGCCGCATGAACCACATGAGACATCCGGAGGAGGCGGGCGCAAAGAGCAAACAGGCGGGCCAGCAGGCAAGCGGACAAGCAAACGAGGTTAATCGCAAACGAGGACAACGATCATGTGGGTGGTCAAGATCGGGGGCAGCCTGAGTCATGAGCCGGCGCTGCGCCAATGGCTCATCGAGCTATGCGAAGTGGGGGGCGGGCGCGTCGTCATCGTTCCGGGCGGCGGCGATTTCGCGGACAAGGTGCGGCAGTATCAAAGCGAGTGGAGCTTCGACGACCTCGCCGCGCACAACATGTGTTTGCTGGCCATGACGCAATACGCGCTCCTCATGCAAGGAGTCTTGCCCGAACTCGTGCTCGCATCGAGCGAGGCGAAGATCCGTCGCGCGCTGCGCGACGGCCACGTCGCGGTGTGGGTGCCGACTGCGCTGATGCGCGACACGCCCGACGCGATGAGCAACTGGGACACGACCTCCGACAGCCTGGCCGCGTGGCTCTCGACGATGCTGAACGCCGAGCGGCTGATCGTCGTGAAGTCCTGCCCGATCTTGGGAAACGAACGGCTCGAGACGCTTGCAGCCGCGGGCGTGGTAGATCGAAGCTTTGTCGATTACGTGAACGAGGCGAACTACGTCGTCGAGCTGTTCAATAAGGACAATGTCGAACTGATGCGCGACCGGTTGCTGAATACGCCGGTGATCTGACTGACCTGCCTCGCAGAGGCGGTTGAGCTTGCCAATCTAGCCGAGCCGAGGTTAGGGCATAGAGCGCATTCAGTCATGCCGCCCATGCAGCGTGCTACACGCGGACCGCGTCGGCCGCAGCCCGATCCGCCGCCATACCGGCCGCGCCAACATCGCCTGAGCCGCGATGCAATGCGTCCGCCCATTGCGCAACGCGCTGCGGATCGAGCCGCGAGCGCCTGCCGTCGACGCACAACGCGGTCCGAAAACCGGCCACGTCAGGCGCGAGCGCGCGAATCTGCTCCAGCTGCGCCCAGCCGAGCGAACCGGCAACGCCGCACATTCCGCCTCGTTCGCGCGTGAGTCGCAGCCATCGCCCGAGCGTGTCGGTGTCCACATGATCGAACAGCGTGCTGCCGTCTTTGGCGGAGGTGTCTAACATCACGCCGACAAAGCCGAGCGAGGCCGCGTGCGCGGCCAGCTCGCTGTTCATGCCGCCATCGCAAAGCAACACCGGCACCACAGCCGCCGGCAGGTTCGCCAGTTGTTCGAGGCAACGGCGAGCGGCCGGTCCAGGCGTCACACCTACTTTCACGTAATCGACGCCCGTGTCGCTTACTTCGATCACGCGCGCGGCGATTTCATCCAGCGCATCCGCGGGCAAATCGCCGATCGTCGCGCTAATCGGCTTGACCGGATAACGGGCGCGAAGCTCGCGCACGATCCGCGCGATGTCGCCGATATCGAGCCCGCCCAGCGCGCCCGCATGCGGTTCCTTCAGGTCGATCAGGTCGGCGCCTGCGCGGGCGGCATCCAATGCTTCGTCGTACGAGCGGACGCTCGCAAGCAATGCGGTCATCGGTGTTCTCCGAAAAAAGCGGGAAAAACGCGAGTGGTACGCAACTAATACGTGTCAGGCGGCCTGGCCACCCGGCGATGCAAGACGTTCGCGGTGCCGCGCGATCGCGGCGGTGAGCCAGCCCCACGCGGTGCGTTCGGCGTCGCCGGCTGTTTTGTCGATGGCGATCTGCAGATAAGCCATTTCGCGATCAACCTTGTCGGCCGGCAGCATGAAGAGCCGGCTCACGAGAATTGCGCCTTCCACCACGGCGGCCTGCGCGCGGTTGAAACCGGCGAACGGCGCATGCGTTTCGCGGTACACGCATTTCATGCGCAGTACCGGGCGCTCATTGTCGTCGCGCAATTCATCGAGTTCGAGTTCGGCATGCGCGAGCGACTCGGCGAGCCGCACGCTTGCCACATGGCTTGCGGCGAGCGTCGGCCAATCGGTCGCGCAATGCGTGACGCAGCCGGCAAAGATGCGGACATCCGTAGTGAAATTGAGGACCGCCGCGCGTGAGGCGACGATATTGTCGAGCGTCACGGACGGACGGAACGGCGAGAGAATGACGAACTCGCCCTCGTAACGGGCTCCCATCGGCGCGACATGAGGACGGCCATCGCACGCTGCCGTAGTGACGATCGTTTCGTGAATCATGGATGGGAACGCGTGTCCTGGCAGCGCTCTAGGCCGCCCGTTCAGCTAACGATTAACAATCGATCCGCAGAGGGGCCGCATCACGCGGCCCATGCGGGCTTTAACGCGTAGCGATATACATCGTGATTTCGAAACCAAAACGCATATCGGTGTAGCTCGGAGTCGTCCATTGCATAAGGTGCTTCCTCCATCGAGTTGATACAGCGTTGCGCCGTCGGCCCGACACACTGCCGGACTGCATTGGCGTAATCGACTACGCAAGCTCCGTGCCGGACCGGCAACGAAGACAGGAGCAGCCTATGCCGCGCCGCAATACAGCGTTCGCCGAATAACGGCGGCGGGCAGGCCCGCGCGGCATGGGCGCCGCACGAGCTTCTTGCGCGGCGCACTGTTCCGATAATGCAGCAAAGTGTTCCACCGCGCACGAAAGACCCTAACGCGCGTGTCACATACGGCGCGCATGCAACTTCACACTTTCGGTGGCCATTCAGGAGCGCGGAGCCGGCCTCATGCTTACGCCGCGATCTCACCGAAGCAGGTTGCATACGAGTGGGTGACAGGTTCCTTTCTTCGCACTTGCCGAAAGCGCACTCCACGATATGCGATCGATAACGGATCGATTAAGTCTGCCAAATAAAATCGTGAATTCTCAACAATGACGTCCTTGCCTACAGTGCACTCAAGCGCTTCGTTCTTCCGGCAGCGCGCCTGTTCACAATCGAGGATACGTCATGAACGATTTCAGTCAACCGGTGATCGAGTCCCTGCACAAGCCGCGCGATGCGGGCAATGCGCGCGAGCGCTATGCCGCCGGCGTCATGAAGTATCGCGAGATGGGCTACTGGCAACCGGATTACACGCCGAAAGACACGGACGTGATCGCACTCTTTCGCATCACGCCGCAACCGGGCGTCGAGCCGGAGGAGGCTGCGGCGGCCGTGGCCGGCGAATCGTCGACGGCAACATGGACCGTGGTGTGGACCGACCGGTTGACCGCGTGCGACATGTACCGCGCAAAAGCGTATCGGGTCGATCCGGTGCCCGCGTCGAACGCGGCCGAGCCGCAGTACTTTGCGTACATCGCGTATGAACTCGATCTGTTCGAAGAAGGGTCGATCGCGAACCTGACGGCGTCGATCATTGGCAACGTATTCGGCTTCAAACCGCTGAAAGCGCTGCGGCTCGAAGACATGCGCATACCTGTTGCTTATCTGAAGACCTTCCAGGGACCGCCGACGGGAATCGTCGTCGAACGCGAGCGGCTCGACAAGTATGGCCGTCCGCTGCTGGGCGCCACCGTCAAGCCCAAACTCGGTTTGTCGGGCAAGAACTATGGCCGCGTCGTGTACGAAGGCTTGCGCGGCGGCCTCGATTTTCTGAAGGACGACGAGAACATCAACTCGCAGGCTTTCATGCACTGGCGCGACCGCTTTCTGTTTTCCATGGAGGCGGTGAACCGCGCGCAAGCGGAGACCGGCGAGGTCAAGGGCCATTACCTGAACGTAACGGCGGGCACGATGGAGGAAATGTATGAGCGCGCCGAATTTGCGAAGGAACTGGGTTCATGCATCGTGATGATCGACCTCGTGATCGGTTGGACCGCAATTCAGTCGATGTCGCGCTGGGCTCGCAGGAACGACATGATTCTGCACCTGCATCGGGCGGGGCACAGCACGTACACGCGTCAGCGCAATCACGGCATTTCGTTTCGCGTGATCGCGAAGTGGCTGCGCATGGCGGGTGTCGACCATGCGCATGCGGGCACGGCGGTGGGCAAGCTCGAAGGCGATCCACTGACCGTGCAGGGCTTTTACAACGTGTGCCGCGAGGCGCGCAACGAAGTCGACCTGTCGCGCGGCATTTTCTTCGAGCAGCCGTGGGCCGGCCTGCGCAAGGTAATGCCGGTGGCCTCGGGCGGCATTCACGCGGGACAGATGCATCAACTGCTCGACCTGTTCGGCGACGACGCGATCCTGCAGTTCGGCGGCGGCACCATCGGTCACCCTGGCGGCATTCAGGCGGGCGCCGTCGCCAATCGGGTCGCACTCGAGGCGATGGTGAAAGCGCGTAACGAAGGACGCGACATTCGTCACGAAGGGCCGGACATCCTGGAAGCCGCGGCGCGCTCGTGCGGGCCCCTGAAGCAGGCGCTCGATACCTGGCGCGACGTGAGTTTCAACTACGCATCGACCGATTCACCGGATTTCGCCGCCACGCCGACCGCGGCATAAGCGGCGCATCGAAAGACTCCTGGTGCAGGTTCGCAGCAGTGCCGACGCACTGCGCGGGAGACCGTGTGCGCCGTCTGAACGTTGCAGTCAATCAATCGCGAGGTACGTCATGCGCATTACACAAGGCACGTTTTCTTTCTTGCCGGAACTCACGGACGAAGAGATCGGTTTGCAGATCGACTACGCGCTCGGCCAGGGCTGGGCCTGTTCCGTCGAATTCACCGACGACCCGCATCCGCGCAACACGTATTGGGAAATGTGGGGCCTGCCGATGTTCGACCTGCACGATGCGGCCGGCGTGCTGCAGGAAGTGAAGGCGTGCCGCGCCGCGCGGCCGCAGCACTACATCAAGGTCAACGCGTTCGACTCGGTGCGCGGATTCGAGACGATGCGGCTGTCGTTCATCGTCAACCGGCCCGATGACGAGCCGGGTTTCCGGCTTACGCGTAGTGATGGACCCGGGCGTGTGCAGCGATATGGGTTGTCGGGCTACGCGAGCGACAGGCCATCGGGCGAGCGCTACGGCCCGGCGCGCTGATAGCGGCGACGGGAGCGTAATAAGGTGCCGCGGAGGTGCCGCGGAGGTGCCGCGAAAGCGTGGCCAATGCGTGGCCAAAGCGCGACTAAAGCGCGATGACCGGAGGGAGAAAGCATGACCGAAGCTGCCGTTATTGACGCCGACGCACCGTCGTCCGCAGCCGGGCACGACGCACCGGACGACCGCACGGCAACGCACGCGAGCCGCGGGTTGCCGCCGCATATCGACCTCGCCGCGCTTTATCGCGATTCCGGCATCGGCGACGTGCTCGCGGAACTCGACCGCGATCTCGTCGGCCTCGCGCCGGTAAAAACGCGCATTCGCGAGATCGCCGCGCATCTGCTCGTCGAGCGGGCGCGCGAATCGCTCGGTCTCGCGAGCGGCGCGCCGACGCTGCATATGTGTTTCTCAGGCAATCCCGGCACCGGCAAGACGACGGTGGCACTACGCATGGCCGAGGTGCTGCATCGGCTTGGCTACATTCGCCGCAATCATCTAGTCTCCGTCACGCGCGACGATCTGGTCGGCCAGTACATTGGCCATACCGCGCCGAAAACGCGCGATGTGCTGAAGCGCGCGATGGGCGGCGTGCTGTTCATCGACGAAGCGTATTACCTGTATCGCCCCGAGAACGAACGGGACTACGGACAGGAAGCCATAGAAATTCTGCTGCAGACAATGGAAAACCAGCGCGACGATCTGGTGGTGATCCTGGCCGGCTACGCGTCGCGCATGGAAGTGTTCTTCGAAAGCAATCCGGGTTTTCGCTCGCGCATTGCGCATCACATCACGTTTCCCGATTACGCCGACGCCGAACTGCTCGACATTGCCGAGCGCATGCTCTCGACCTTGAATTACCGCTTCGACACCGATTCACGGCGCGCTTTCGCGGATTACCTCGCGCGGCGCACCCGTCAGCCGAATTTCGCCAATGCGCGCTCGGTGCGCAACGCGCTGGACCGCTCGCGGCTGCGCCAGGCGAATCGTCTTTTCGCCGCAGCGATGCAGGGCGGCGCGCCGATCGACGCGGCCGCGTTGACACTCATCACGACCGAAGACATTCGGGCAAGCCGCGTATTCGCCGAGCCGCTCGCGCAAAACGCCGAGCCGCTCGCGTCCTTTCGTACGTTGGGCGCGGATGAGCCGGGAGCCGCTGCGTCGGGCGCCGCTGCGTCGCGTGCCGTGACGGCGCCGCCAGGCTGAAACAGAACAACCTCAGGAGATCGCCATGCAAGACGGACGCACGACCCTTTCGAAGTTTCTCATCGACACGCTCGACCGCCAGCCTTGCACGGCGGGAACGGCACAGAACGCGGGTCTATCCGCGCTGCTGATCGACGTAGCCGCGGCCATCAAGTCGATCTCCGCGATGCTGACCAAGGGGGCGCTCGGCGGCAATTACGGGTCGGCGCAAAGCATCAACACACATGGCGAGGAGCAGAAGAAGCTCGATGTCGCCACCAACGAAATCTTCGTGCAGCAGTGCGAGTGGGACGGGCTGCTTGCCGCGATGGCCTCCGAAGAAATGGAGAGCGTCTACACGATTCCCCAAGGCTACCCACGCGGCGACTATCTGCTCGCCTTCGATCCGCTCGACGGCTCGTCGAATATCGACATCAACGGCGTGGTCGGTTCGATTTTTTCGGTGCTGCGCAATGTGGATGAGCGTTCCGCCGACATGGATCGACCAGTCGGCGAATCCGCGTTTCTCAGGCCGGGCCGCGAGCAGGTCGCGGCGGGCTACGCGATTTACGGCCCTTCGACGATGCTCGTGCTCTCGGTCGGCAACGGCACGCATGGTTTTACGCTGGAGCGCGAGATCGGCAATTTCGTGCTTACGCATTCGAACATTCGCATTCCGGAGAACACCGCCGAGTTCGCGATCAACGCCTCGAACGAACGCTTCTGGGAGCCGCCGGTGCGCCGCTACGTGCAGGAATGCAAGGACGGCCGCACGGGTTGCCGTACAGAGGACTTCAACATGCGCTGGATTGCCTCGATGGTCGCGGAGGTGCATCGCATCCTGATGCGCGGCGGCGTTTTCATGTATCCGCGCGACTCGAAAACGCCGGTCATGGAAGGGCGCCTGCGGCTTCTGTATGAAGCAAACCCGATGAGCTTTCTGGTCGAACAGGCAGGCGGCCTTTCCATCACGGGCCGCGAGCGCATTCTCGACGTGGTGCCACATGCGCTGCATGGGCGCGTACCCGTGATTCTCGGCTCGCGCAACGAAGTGGAGCGCATTGGCCGCTATCACGGCGAATACGACCGTGGCGAGGATCGGCCGTTCACGTCGCCGCTCTTTGGCCGCCGCTCGCTTTTTCTGCCGGGTTTCACCGCCTGAGCGCGAGCCGCCCAGGCTAGTCAGAACCGGCCGAACAGAACACTACTATCCGGAGACAAACGCATGTCAGTCAAACACCCGATTATCGCGGTGACCGGTTCGAGCGGCGCCGGCACCACAACCGTGATGAAGAGCTTCACCCATATCTTCAGGCGCGAGAAGATCAACGCGCAGATCGTGGAAGGCGACGCCTTTCATCGTTACGACCGCAACGGCATGCGCGAAGCGATGAAGCAGCACGAGCGCGACGGCGTACCGAACTTCAGCCATTTCGGACCAGAGGCAAATCTGCTCGAAGAACTGGAGGCGCTGTTCGCGAGCTATGGCGAGAACGGCACCGGCAAATTTCGCCACTACGTGCACGACGAAACTGAAGTGCGGCTCTACAAGCAGGATGCCGGGACGTTCACACCGTGGGAAGACGTGCAGCCCGGCACGAACCTGATGTTCTACGAAGGCTTGCACGGCGCGGCAGTGACCGATCGTATCGACATCGCGCGGCATGCCGATCTTTTGATCGGCGTCGTGCCGATCATCAATCTCGAATGGATTCAGAAACTGCATCGCGATCAGACCATGCGCGGTTACTCGCACGAGGCGGTGGTCGATACGATCCTGCGGCGTATGCCTGATTACGTGAACTACATATGTCCGCAATTCTCGCGCACGCACGTGAATTTTCAGCGTGTGCCGACTGTGGATACGTCGAACCCGTTTATCGCGCGCGAAATTCCTCAGCCCGACGAGAGCTTTGTCGTGATCCGCTTCGCGCGGCCCAAAGGTATCGACTTCCAGTACCTGCTGACGATGCTGCACGACTCCTTCATGTCGCGTCCCAACGTGATCGTCGTTCCGGGCGGCAAGATGGGGCTCGCCATGCAACTCATCTTCACGCCGATGATTCTGCAGCTGATCGACCGGCGATCAAGGGCATGAGTCGAAGGTGCACGAGCCGCAAGGGCCTGAGCCTTCCACGCTCCGGCTTTGCAGCGAGACATTCAGTGCAGGTTTTGAAGGAGACATTCGATGAGTGCCGTCGCAGAATCCATTGCATATCCTGAGACCCGCGTGATGGCCAACGCGCTGCGCATGCTCGCGATCGACGCCGTCGAAGCGGCGAAGTCAGGCCACCCCGGCATGCCGCTTGGCATGGCCGAGATCGCCGTCGCACTGTGGGACCGGCATCTGAAACACAATCCGCGCAATCCGGCATGGCCCGATCGCGACCGCTTCGTGCTGTCGAACGGACATGGCTCGATGCTGTTGTACGGGCTGCTGCATCTCACGGGCTACGACCTTGCTATTGACGAACTCAAGCGGTTTCGTCAATTGCATAGCAGGACGCCGGGGCACCCCGAGGTCGGCGTAACGCCGGGTGTCGAGACGACGACCGGCCCGCTCGGACAGGGCCTCGCCAACGCGGTCGGCATGGCGCTCGCCGAGGCACTGCTTGCGCGCGAATTCAATCGGCCCGGTCATACGATCGTCGATCATCGCACGTATGTGTTTGCCGGCGACGGCTGCCTGATGGAAGGTATCTCGCACGAAGCGGCGTCGCTCGCGGCAACGCTGAAGCTCGACAAGCTCACGGTGCTTTACGACGACAACGGCATCTCCATCGACGGACATGTCGCGCAGTGGTTCAAGGACGACACGCCCGCGCGTTTCGCCGCATACGGCTGGCACGTGGTGCGCGACGTGGACGGCCATGACGTCGACGCTGTCGACCTCGCGCTGCAAGACGCGCGCGCGGCTGGCAAGCCCACGTTGATCTGTTGTCGCACCGTTATAGGCAAAGGGTCTCCGTCAAAAGCCGGGACGCACGACGTGCACGGCGCACCGCTCGGCGCTGAAGAGGCCGAGAAAACGCGGCGCGCACTGGGCTGGCCGCATCCGCCCTTTGCGATTCCGCAAGAGATCCGCGCGCAGTGGGATGCGGGCGGGCGTGGCGAGGCCGCGGAGGCGGACTGGAAGCGCCGCTTCGAAGCCTATCGCGAGCACTATCCGCACGAAGTTGCCGAATTCGAGCGCAGAACGCGAGGCGCGCTCCCTGCACATTGGCGCGATACGGTTCGCGCGATGCTGCGCGACGCTGACAGTGCGGCTCAATCCATCGCGACGCGCAAGGCGTCGCAGCAGAGCATCGCCGTCCTCGCTCGCGCGTTGCCGGAATTGCTGGGCGGCTCGGCCGATCTGACTGGCTCGAACCTCACCAACTGGCCTGCCGCCGTGGACATTCACGCCGACGAAGCCGGCCTGCAAGGCGGCAACTATCTGCACTACGGCGTGCGCGAGTTCGGCATGAGCGCGGCGATCAACGGTATCGCGCTGCATCGCGGGCATATCGCATTTGGCGGCACATTCCTCACGTTTTCCGACTACTCGCGCAACGCGCTGCGCATGGCCGCGCTGATGAAGACGCGCTCGATCTTCGTGTTCACGCACGACTCGATCGGCTTGGGAGAAGACGGGCCGACTCATCAGTCGGTTGAACACGCAGCGAGCTTGCGGCTGATTCCCGGACTCGACGTCTGGCGTCCGTGCGACACGGTCGAGACTGCGCGCGCGTGGGCGAGCGCGGTAGAGCGCGAGGGACCGTCGTGCCTGCTGCTGAGCCGGCAGAACCTGCCGTTTGTTGCACGGAAGAGCGAGCAGATCGACGCAATCGAGCGGGGTGGTTACGTGCTGCGGGACTGGCACGATGCCTCGAAGTCCGCGCATCCGCACATGGAATCGCGGCTGATACTGATCGCTACGGGTTCCGAAGTTTCGCTCGCGCTCGATGCGATTGCGCCGCTCGCTGCCCTAGGTATTGATGCGCGCGTCGTGTCGATGCCGTCGACGAGCGTGTTCGACCGGCAGCCCGACACATGGCGCGATGCAGTGTTGCCTCCCGGCGTGCTGCGCGTTGCGGTGGAAGCGGGCGTGCGCGCGTTCTGGCGTCAATACGTGGGTCTGGAAGGCGGCGTGGTGGGTATCGACACCTTTGGCGAATCCGCCCCGGCCGCCGATCTGTTTGACCATTTCCAGCTGACCGCACAGGCTGTGGTGGACGAAGCCCGTCGCGTCGTGCTGCACGCTAAATGAACAGAATCCGATTCGTCTTCGAGGAGTTTGCAATGGCCTTCATAGCACTGCGTCAACTATTGGATCACGCGGCCGAGCACGGCTACGGCGTGCCCGCGTTCAACGTCAACAACATGGAGCAGATTCACGCGATCATGCAGGCCGCGGAAGAAACCGCGAGCCCGGTGATATTGCAGGCGTCGGCGGGCGCGCGCAAATATGCGGGCGAGCCTTATCTGCGCCACCTCGTGCTGGCCGCACTCGAAGCGCATCCGGACATTCCGCTCGTGCTGCATCAGGACCACGGCGCGAGTCCGGCGGTGTGTCAGCAGGCAATCCGTTCGGGCTTTACATCCGTGATGATGGACGGCTCGTTGCTGCCCGATCAGAAAACGCCCGCAACCTATGACTACAACGTCGACGTGAGCCGGCGCGTGGTGGACGCAGCGCATGCGGTGGGTGTTTCGGTCGAAGGGGAACTCGGTTGTCTCGGGTCGCTGGAAACCGGCATGGCCGGCGAGGAAGACGGCGTTGGCGCGCAAGGGCAACTCACGCGCGACGATCTGCTGACCGACCCGCGCGAGGCGCAGATCTTCGTGGAATCCACTGGCGTCGACGCATTGGCGATCGCGATCGGCACGTCGCACGGCGCCTATAAATTCAGCCGGGAGCCGACCGGCGATATTCTCGCCATCGGCCGGATCGTCGAAATTCACGAGCGGATTCCGAACACGCATCTCGTGATGCACGGTTCGTCGTCGGTGCCACAGGAATGGCTCGCGATAATCCGTGAATACGGCGGTGAGATTCCCACCACGTACGGCGTTCCGGTCGAAGAAATCCAGCGCGGGATTGCGCATGGAGTGCGCAAGGTGAATATCGACACCGACATCCGGCTCGCAATGAGCGGCGCAATGCGCAAGTCGCTGTCGAATGCGCGGGCCGAGTTCGATCCGCGCGCCGCGTTGAAGGCCGCAACGGCGGCTGCGCGCGGTGTCTGCGTCGAGCGCTTCGAGGCGTTCGGCTGCGCGGGGCAGGCGCCGCGTATCAAGCCATTGCCGCTCGAGGCGATGGCGCGCCGATATCACTGAGCAAGGAGACCGGCATGCGTGATTTTCTGATTGCTCCTTCGCTGCTGTCCGCCGACTTTGCGCGTCTCGCCGAAGAGATTCGTGACGTCACCGCAGCGGGCGCCGACTGGATTCATCTCGATGTAATGGACAACCATTACGTGCCGAATCTCACGGTCGGGCCGCTCGTTTGCGCGGCGATCCGGCCGCATACGCGCGTGCCGATCGACGTGCATCTGATGACCATGCCGGTCGATCCGCTCGTCATCAGCTTTGCCGAAGCCGGTGCGAACACGATCAGTTTTCATCCGGAAGCATCGCTGCACGTGCATCGGACCATCGAACTGATCAAGACGCACGGCGCGCGCGTCGGACTCGCGCTCAATCCTGCCACGCCGCTCGCAGTGCTGGACCATGTGATCGAGCGGCTCGACGTGGTACTGGTCATGTCGGTGAATCCCGGCTTCGGCGGCCAGACCTTCATACCCGAGACGCTGGACAAGCTACGCGTACTGCGCGAACGCGTCGACGCCACCATGCAGCGCACCGGACGCGCGTTGCTGATCGAAGTGGATGGTGGCGTGAAGGCGTCGAACATCGCGCCGATCGCGGCGGCGGGTGCCGACGTGTTCGTGGCCGGCTCGGCGGTCTTCGGCGCCGACGACTATGCGCAGGCCATGGGCGCGATGCGTGCCGCGCTCGCGCAGATGAGCGAAGCGAACGAAGCGTTGGCGGAAGCGCGCTGAACGGTCGTGCCGTGTGGGCTCACCGTTTCTTCATCGTCTCGCCGGGCGCGCACCATTCCGACAGGTCCTGCTCGGGCCGATCGACGGCGCAGCCCCAGTCGAGCGGCTGATCCTGGTCGAAGCGCTTGCCGAGCCGCCACGCGATCTCGGCGCGTGCAAGCTGCACGCCCATATAGAACGCGTGGCCGCCGTCTGCTTCCAGATGAAGGTCCGGATAGAACTGGAATGGATCGCCGCCACGAAGATGTCCGTCGCGGTTGTAGACGTGAATGGCCTCGGCACTCACCTGCACGCGAAAATTCGGGTCGCGCACCTGTCGGGCAAATTCGTCGATCTCGGCAGGGCTGTATGGAAACGGGCGCTTCGCATGCACCGTCGCAAGATCGCCGTCGATACCTTTGGGCAGTACCTGTGCTTCGCGGGCGGCATGCATCACACGACGCGCGATGTCGGCTTCGCGCACGGCCCGCCGCGCATGCAGGCTGACGGACGTGGTAAGCACGGCGCTTACACGAAGCTCCGCCGCCATACCGAGCAATACGGCGTTGATGCCGCTGGTGTCCGCTTCGGTCAACTCGGTCACATTGCCGATGCCCATCATGATCGCAACGTCTGGATAGCGTTCGCGCAGGCTCACGTAACGCGCGATCGACGTGGCGAGGCCGAACGGAATCGGATCGAGAATCGGATCGGCAAGAAAAGCCCGGCCGCGCGCGGTGAACCGCTCGATGGCTGCGTCGAGCGAAGCGGGATCGCGCGGATCGCGTGCGACGAGAATCGGCGTGGACGGCACTTCGTCCGCGATCCACAGCGTGTCGAGGTTCAGGCTCATCAGATAGTCGGCGCCTGCGCGGCCGCCGCGCAGCAACTCGTCGGTATGCATCGAATCGACGCTCACGCGATAACCTTCGGCCTTGAGCCGGCGTACCGCGTCTTCGAGATGCGGGAATGGTGTTTCCGGCAAGCAGCCTAAGTCGATCACATTCGCGCCCTGTGCGGCATAGTCGCGAGCACGCGCGGCAATGCCGTCCAGGTCGAGGCGCGGCGCGTCGACGATCTCCGCGAAAATCTCGGTCTCGTAGCGCGAGAGGTCCACCGGCTTCGCCTCGCGGCCGAAGAACTGCGGCAGATCTTTTACTTCTTCCGGGCCGCGTTCGAACGGCACGCCATAGTGTTCGGTCAGCGCCGCGAGGTCGCCTCGGCATCGACCTGGCACGATCACGCGCTGTGCCGCGAGCGGCGCGGGCACGCGGCGCCGGATCATGTCGGCGGTCATTAGTGCGGCGACTTGCAGACCGATTTCGCGGACTTCCCAACTGAACGACGCCGGCGCCATGCTTTCGAGCACGCGGAGCAGGCTCTTTTCGGCGAGCCGGCCGGTCAGGAAGACGATGTGGTCCATGTCAGTGAGCGCCGAGTGGCAGGGTCATACCAGGTCGAGCGTCGCGAGGCGTTGATCGAGCGCCGTCTTCAGTTCATCCAGCGAGCGCACGACCGTCGTGTATTCGATGCGCGACAGGCGCTCCACGTTGTCGAGTTCGATTGTGCGCGGTCGTAGTTCGACCCATTCGTTCGGGCTTTGTGTGACGACCGTCGGTTCCGTGTCGCATGCAAAGACGATGCCCGGTATGCACTGCTTGCCGGCCTGCGCGTACATGTTGGTGGGCAGCGTGTCGGAGATGCCGAACGCGCATTTGGCCACCGTGTTGCTGGTGGCCGGCGCGATGATGACAGTGTGATACATGCCGTGATACAGCATGCCGACCGGCACGCCGCTCGCGCTCTTGTCGCGGAACACGTTGAAGCGCTCGCGCAGTCTGGGCAGTTTCCAGCCGTAAAGCGGCAGCACTTCCTCGGCTGCGGCGGAGAGAAAAAGGTCCGTGCGCGGCAACGCCAGCGCGAGTTCGATCGACTCTTCAAGCACATGGCCCGAGCCCGTCACGCACCACGCAAAGCGCGCGTCAGGCTTGAAATCGGCGAGCTTGCGAGCGGGCGCCTGGGTCATGCGCTATGAGCGTGCGGCGAACCGTCGGGCGGCGATCCGTCGGAGGGCGCGCCGTCGAAGGACTGTTCGTCGACTGGGTCGTCGAGATCGGTGCCGTCGTGTCCCGAGCCGTCATGTGACAGACGGATTTGCAGCCGGCGCATCTTGCGATACAGCGTATTGCGGCTGATGCCCAGGGCCTTGGCCACGTTACTGACGTTCCAGCGATTTTCTTCGAGCATCGCAAGAACGGTCCCACGTTCGTTCAACTGGATTGCGTTCAGCGCGGAAAGATCGGGATCGTCGTCCGGATGGGGCGCCGGCTGCGCAACCGCATGCGACACGACGGGCGTCGCGACTAGCGGATCGCGCTGCGTGACTTCCACAGGGAGATCTTCGCAGCGGATCGGTTGTCCGTCGCATAGCGCAATCGCCATCTGCAACACATGTCGCAACTGACGGATGTTGCCAGGCCATGCATAGCTCAGCAACGCCTGCTCCGCCTCTTTGGTTAGCTCCGGTGGATCGTTATCGGTTTCCGCCTCGAGCAGATGATGAATTAGCGGCAGCTTGTCGACGCGCTCGGCGAGCGGCGGCAGATTCAGTTCGACGCCCTTCAGGCGGTAATACAGATCCTCACGGAACTGCCCGCCGTGCACGAGTTCGAGCAGGTTGCGGTGGCTTGCACTGATCAGCTGGAAATTGACCTTTACGGTGGTTTCCGCGCCGAGCGGCGTGACCTCGTGCTCCTCGATCACACGCAGCAGCCGGGCCTGCAACGCGAGCGGCATGTCGCCGATCTCGTCCAGAAACAGCGTGCCGCCGTTGGCCTGTACGATCTTGCCACGGCGTCCTTCGCGCTGAGCGCCGGTGAACGCGCCCGCGCGATAGCCGAACAGTTCGCTTTCGATCAGGTTCTCCGGCAACGACGCGCAATTCACCGGCACGAACGGCCCCGACGAATGCGGGCTGATGCTATGCAACGCCTGCGCGAAGACTTCCTTGCCGGTGCCCGTTTGCCCTCTGAGGATGATCGGAATCTTGCGTTGGACCACGCGCACGCCTAGCTGGATCTGCGAGGCCATGCGTGGATCGCCGAACTCCAGATGCGCGATTTCATCGAGCCGGGCCGGCGGTGGGCGCTTTTCGGGTGCGCTCGTGCGCGCCACGGGCGCTGTCACGGCGACGCGCGTGCCGCGTGCCGCCGCATTTTGCGCAGTCTGCGCGACGAGGAAAAAGCGGTTCGTCGCGTTGGCGCTGTACACGGTGACCGGATGAAACGAGCCGCGAATGCTGCGCGCGATCATGTCTTCGAGCGACGCGTTGAACGCTTCCTCGATACGCCGTCCGCGCAGTTCGCTAAGCGAGCGGAAGCCGAGCTGGAAGAGGGCGCTGCGGTTCGCCGCCAGCACGGTACTGTCGTCCGCCACTGCGAGCTTTCCGCCATGCAGTGTGCCGACGAATTCCGGGCGGCTGTGAAAGTGGATCATGTTCGCATGACGATAGCGCGCGTCGAGCAAACGGTTTTCGATCATCTGGCGCGACATGCCGACGAGCACCAGCGAGTGCTGCTGCAGCAGTTTGGAGCGGCTCGTGACGTCGAGTACGCCGGCAATCTCGCCGCGGTCGTCGAAGATCGGCGCGGCGGAGCAGGTGAGCGACGTGTAGCGCGGATAGAAATGCTCGTGCTGGCAGACGGCGATGCAATCGCGTTCGGCGAGGCACGTGCCCATTCCGTTGGTGCCCGCTTCGCGCTCGCTCCACAGCGCGCCGACGCGGAAGCCGTCGGAGGCGACCGCTTCCGCGAACGGTACGGACGACACCTGGTGGACGATCACGCCGCCCGAGTCGACCAGCACCACGGCAAGCTCGGGATCGGCCAGCTGTTGATAAAGCGTGGTCATTTCCAGCTTCGAACACGCGATCAGATCGCCCATGGCCTCACGGCGCGAGCTTAGTTCGTAGTCCGTCAGGATGGGCGGCGTGACAAAGCGGGAAGGGTCGAGCTGAAACTCGTTGACACAACGCGCCCACGATTGAGCGACTGGCTCGCTCGTCGGACGTGTCGCCAGTTGATGATTGACGACGTTGAGAATTTCACGGACGTGCATGGAGCTGTCAGCAAGCAACGACATGGGGTTCGTCTCCGTTGCGGCAACTTCACGCGCGCCGAACGTTGCCTTGCGAAGTGTTGCATTCGCGTGGGCTTCGCCTGCGTGTCACGAGTGCCGCTTTATCGATAATGTCATCCCCTGGCGCCGCGGCTTCTGTGTCGTGCTCTGTCCGTATGCGCACTGAGTAATACGCCTGCCGCTTCCGTTTACTGTCAGGCGTTGGCTTAAAACTTTACGCTCGATGTCGCTCACGTTCAATAAGAAGTCGCATCAATAGTACAAGGTGTGCCCGCTTTTTGCTTTTAATGTCGGCATGCCCTGCCCGGGGCCTGCATTGACGTTGCGCGGCACAGAGCGCTTCGCGCGCGAGTCATTGTGTGCTGCTCTGCGTTTACCCGGGTTGCGTCTCTTAACTTGTTGCCGCTACGCGGCGGAGTACACCATGGACCGTATCGATACCGTTCGCCTTGCCAGCTTCTGCGCCGCCGATGCGCAGGCGCCTCGCGCGGGTATGCCCTGGGGTGCGCCTTCGGAAGGCCTAACCTCGGGCACGCCCAAGCGCATGGACATCGTGTTTATCGAGAACTTTATCGGTCAGACGATTATAGGTATCGACAGCAGCGAGTTGCATGTGCCGCAGTCCGTGCGGATGAACCTCGCGATCGGCGTGCCCGCGATTCGCGCCTGTACGACGGATCGCATCGAGGACACGATCAACTATGCTGCGGTGCGCAGCGCGTTGCATGCGCTGCTGGAGTCGCACGGTGTGCGTCTACTCGAAGCGCTTGCCGAAGCGGTGGCGCGCCTGCTGATAACCGATTTCGGCGCGCACTGGGTCCGCGTGTCGCTCGCTAAACCGGCAAAATTCGACGACGTAGCCGCCGTCGGCGTGCAGATCGAGCGGCAGCGCAGCGATATGCCAAAAGCGGGTGGACCTGCGAGTTATGCGTCGCTTGGCGAGGGGCTGATTCCGGACTGAACCCGCGAAGCCCGGACCATGCATCGTCCGGGCGCACCCGCGCCCACTCCGGGTTAACCTGCCACATCCGCTATTTCGACGCCGCGGTTTTATCGCTGCCCAGTCCGCAACTGCGGTAGGCGTCCGTCTGCAACGCGCGGAATTTCTTCGTCTGCGCTTTCGCGTGGTCGACCCGGAACTCCGAGCCGCCCTCGCCGCCGAGCGTCGCATACTTGGCGAAGGTCGATTGATCGACGAACTCGTCATACGGGAGCGCGGTCGCCATTTTGTCGATCACGCACGAGCATTTATAGACGTTCGCGAAATCGTGCCCGTTGTCGTCCATGCAGGACAGCACGTATTCGACGCGTCCCTGCGTCGGGTAGTTGTAGCCTGACGACGGCGCCGGCGTTTGTTGCGGATCGCCGTCCGCCCAGGCGAGCGGCGCGGCAAGCGCAATGCAGGCAAAGGCCGCCAGCGCGCGACATCGTAGGGTCATCTCATGCCTCTGTGAGAGCAATTGCACGATGGCATCATGCGAGGCCCGCGCGGCTCCGTTTTGCGGCTGTGTGCGCGCGGGCCGTGAGCCATCAGTTCGGAGCGAACGGATGCGCGACGCTGCTCTTCTTCGACACGACCTCCGCAGCGCTCGGTTCGCCTTTGACGGCACGCTGGATCGCCTCGCGCGTCGCCTTGTAGTTGTACTCCTGGATCTTTTTGTCGTCGTCCGCCTGCCAGTGAATGAAGACACCTACACACAGGAACAGGTCGTCCGCCTCGTCCTGCGGGATCGTGCCGTCCTCGACGCTGTCGGCGACAGCGAGCGCGACGGCATGCTGCGCCGGCCCGAACATCTGCACCGCCTGTTTCGCGCCCTTGATCGTGACCTTGTTGAAAAGGATCGTGTTGGGCTTGGTGAGCAGGTTCGGCGCGACGACCGCGAGCAGCGATGTGAAGCCATCCTTATTGTTGGTTAGCGCATGACAGAATGCGGTTTCCGCAGCGGAACCTCGCGGTCCCATCAGCAAGTCGATGTGTGCGACCTCGTTGCCGTCGCCGACGAGCGACTCGCCTATCAGGACGCGGTTGATCTTGGCCATGCTGTTCCTCCGATGAGTGGAATGGGGACTTGCCGACTGACTGACACGCCGCCTGAACGGTCCTGGTCCGCGATCGCCTGGCAGCGGTTGATGCACGGTGGCATTAACTAACAGAATCCGTGCCAGTGCGGGGCGCGTCAGCCTCGGATGGCGCGCCGTTTGAGGTGCCCGGCTCATCTAGGCAAAGTGCGACGAACAGCGTCGCCACCGTCAGGTCCGCGCTGGTACCGGGATTGATGGCAGCCGCTTTCATTTCGGCATCCCATGTATCGAGGGGCTGATTGCCCGCGGCGGCGCTCGTTTGCGTGAGCGTGCGGCGCCATTGCGCGTGCCGCTCGCGTGCCGTTCGCGTGACACTCTGCGCCACCCCAAGTCCGTGCTTACGCACAATGTGCGAGTCGGGCCACGTGCTCAGGAACGTGAGGTACACGTTCAGCGTGGCGATGCGCGGATCGTCGGCTGGAACTTCGCGCCACGCGGCGAGGCCGGTTTCGAAAATGTCGCGGAAGCCCTCGGCGTACTGGCGCGCGATGCTGTCGCGCGAGGCGGCGAGTGCCATCGCGGCGCGCAACGCGACTGTCGGCGCGTCGTGCACCGATTGCTCGGGAGCCTCGCCGAGACCGCCCGGATTGGCAAGCGCGATCGCGCGGTATGCGAGGCGGGAGTCGTCGATATCGAGGCGCGCGAGCACGCGCCCGGTTGCCGCGTGCCACGCGTGGGCCGACAGCGGGTGCGCGGTTTCTTCGAGCGCTGCGGCGAGAGGCGCGATTAGCAGCAGGATGCCCAGGTTCGTATTGCAGCCGACCGTGGCGCGCGTGCGCGTGACAGCATCGAGCAGGCGCTGGCCGACGGGCATGCCGCGCGCGAACAGCGCGTCGGCGGCCGCGTCGGCGCTGGCAACGAACTGCGTCGCGCTCATGCCATGGCCTTCGCTATCCACGCTGACATTGCCTGGCTTCGGCGTTTCGACGTCCAGCCGGCAGGCTGTCAGGAAGGCCGCGCGAGCGTGCTTTGAGTCGGTGACGGATCGGGGCGTGTTCATATCGGCGGGCGCGCCAGAACCGCTCGAACTCGCCGCGAACTGAAGCGGCTCTTGCAGGTGCTTGTGCAGTCGCTCAGGCTCATCGTGCGCTGAAAACCCCGCAGCCGCTCAGCCATGGCGTCCGTGCAGCGCCACCACCGCCGCCGCCTCGCCGCGCTGCGCGGGCAGCTTGCGGAACAGCATATCGTCGGCGAGCGCTGCTGCAATGTCGATCGACGTGACCGATTGCAGGCCGCGCCACGCCGCCACGCCGTTGACCTCCAGCACGAGCGGCCGGGCGGCGTCGTGAGGGTCGGGAATCAGGTCGACGCCCGCGTAGTCGAGCCCGAGCGCCTCGGTGGCGCGCACGGCCGTTTGCGCGAGCGCGGGGTCCAGCTCGGCCGCCTCGCACGTGGCGCCCTGCGCGAAGTTATGAATCCAGCCTTTGCCGCCGATGCGCCGCATCGCCGCCACCGCGCGGCCGCCGATCACGAGCACGCGCCAGTCGAAGCCTGGCCTGCCGCCGTCGATAAAACGCTGCAGATACGCCACCTGGCTGTACGGCTTCAGCGAAGGCAGCGGCGCCAGCGCGCGCGGCGGCGTGCTGCGCAAGCCGAGCCGTTTCAGCCCATGGCCTTGCGAGCCGAACAGCGGTTTGAGCACGACCTGACGTCCGGCCGCCGCCTCGCGCATCAGCACGCGCTGCGCGAATGCTGCCGATTCGCCGGCCCACGTGGCGGGCGTAGGCACGCCGTGGCGATGCAGCAAAAAACTCGTCATCGATTTGTCGACGCTGCGTTCGATCGCGCGTGCGTCGTTGTAGACCGGCACGCCCGATTCGCGCAGCGCATGCAGGATGCCGAGCCGCAACGTCACCTGCTCGAACGTGCCGCCTGCGATGCCACGCACAAAAACGGCGTCGGGCAGCCCGTGGCCGAAGCCCGGCAGCACGAGCCCATGCGGTTCCCACGTCGTGTCGATGCGGCAATCGGCGAGGTCGATGCAGCGCGCCTCCGCACCGCGCGCGCGAAACGCTTTTTTCAGGCGCCCGGTATGCCAGCCGGTTTCGTCGGTCATGATCGCGATGCGCAGCGGGGCCTGCGCGCCGGGCGTGTCGGTGCCGGCGTCCATGGCCGTTGAGTCGCTGGGCAAAGGCAGACTCATGGCTTGCGGCTCCATTGACCGTGCAGCAGGTCCGCGTCGACGGCGCCGCCGTGATAGGTCGCGCCGCTTTCGAGGCTGCTCACCCACACTTCAGCCGGGGCGAACAGCGCGGGGTCGATCTGGTAGAAGTCGAAATTGAACGATGTGAAGATATCCGCGAACGGCCGGCCGTGATCGCGCGAAGTCGATGCGGGCAGTTCAGCGGCGAGCCGCCGTGCCACCGCGTCGTGCTTCACCGTGAGATGCACGCGGCCGCCGTACAGGATTGCGTCGTTGGTGCGGCCCATTGCCTGAACGCCGTCCGGCGCCGGCGGCGGCAACGGCGCGGAGCCGCCGGCTTCCACCACCTCGTCCAGTGCGACGCCCAGCACATGCGTTTTGTGCAACGCAACCTCGACGACCCGCGCCACTACCTGCACCGTTCCCGCGACAGACTGTGTCGGCGTGGTGACGAGTGTCAACCGCTCGGGCGCGAGACCGCAGTCGTGCACCACCTTGTCGATGATGAACTGCGGCGGCAGACGGTCCACTTCGAGCACGAGCACGCCGCGCTCGTGACGATCGCGATAACCGAGTTCGGCGAAGAGCGGCTCCTTGACCGCAAGCGCGCGCGCCGGGCCTGATCCGAGAGAGAAAAACTTCTTGCCGCCGGTCTGCTCCTTCGTTGCCGCGAGGCTCCATCCCGCGTATTGACTGGCGAGGCAGGCCAGCACCGGCCATGACGTGCGCACTTCAATCGTGCTCGGCCACAGCGGTCTCGCATCCAGGCTCTCGCGCACGGTCACGTGGCCGAGGCCGCCCATGCAGATGCGAGCGATCAGCACGCCCGCCGCGACGCTGCCGGGCGCAGCCACACCCGCGTCGACGAGCACCGTGCCGTTCGCAGTGCGGCTAATCGCGGCGCCGAAACGCGGGGCGTCGTCGACGAGACGGGCGACCAGGCGTTCGCTGAGCGCGTTGACGCTCAGTGCGGCGGCATCCGCGAGCGGCGGCCTGGGTTCGTCAGGAGTGGCAGTGGATGAAGGCACAGTCGGGTTCATAGCAGGGCTCATGGCAGGTTTCGATTCGTTGCAGCACCAGCGTGTGCTGGGCGTCGAGCGCATGCCGTACCGCGTCCACCGAAGCGGCGCGCACGATGAGCGTACAGACGGGCTGGCCGGCTTCGACCCATGTGCCGGGCATCGGCACGTCGCGGCAACGCGGATCGCGCATGCAGGCATCGCTGAACGCTTGCGAGACAGCGAACGGACGCGGCGCGAACAGCACCTGCTGACCGGCGCGCCACGTCGCACGCGGGGGTTCGGCGGGCAGACGGCCGTGACGGCAGGCGTCGATATGACTGGCGACGAGCCCGCGTGCCCATGCATCGGGTGAGGCGGTTTCGTAAAGCGTCATCGTCGATGAAGGGCGTGTGTTGATTTCGAGCAGTTCGAACGAATCGCCGTCGAGCAGAAAGTCGCAGCTATTGATGCCGCTAAGCCCGACGCGCGCGCACAACGCGGCGATCGCCGCCCGAACGCGCACCTCGACAGCGGGCGGCAGATCGATTGGGCCGATGGAGCCCGCATGCACGAACGGCAAGTTGCCCATCGCACACGTGAGCTGGTGCGCGAAGCCGATCACGCGCGCGCTGCCGCGCGCCGCGATAAAGAGCGCCGACATCGCGACGCCTCGGCTGTGGCGCTGGAAATAGACTTGCGCGGGAACGCGTGCGTCGATGACCGCGGGGAGCGGCTCGACGTGCGTTCCGCCGCAGCCGTCCGCGCGTTTCGCGAGCCAGCCCTGCGGAGCGGCGGGGCGCGTGAAGGCGACCGGCGGATGCGGAATGCCGAGTTCGTCGAGCAGCGCGAAGAAGCGCCGCGGATCACGCACGGCAGCGGTGGCGTCGACGGAATTGCCGATGAAGCGCGGCAGGCCCGGCGCGCTGCGCAACTGCGCAACGAATGGTTCGAGCCCGCTGCCGTCGATCCAGCCGATCATGCCCGGCAGGCGCGCGCTGCGTTCCAGCGCGTCGGTGAGCCGCGCGGCGTCGATCGACAACGGGCCGCCGCCGATGTCGAACCACAGTTCGGAGGCCTCGCGCGTATCGCGGTCGCCGAACACGTCGAGCGCGATGACCCGCAAGCCCGCACGCGCGGCGGACTGCGCGAGCATCCGCGCGGACAGGCCCGCCACCGCGACGAACGGCGCACGCGCTGGAGATGGACGCATGATCATGGCCGGTGCTCCCGCACGGTTTGCCGCTCAGCCAAGACCGGCCGCGACGGCGCGCGCCTCGTCGAACGCTTGCGGAAAACTCAGGTAGACGGGTTTGCCGCCCGTGCGCATCCGCGTGAACAGCCGGTGTTCGACCTGATATTTGACATTGCCGATCGCCAGTGCGCCGATGCCGATTGCGCCGCCCGTGGTGGGCACACCTTCGATCGGCTTGCCGTCGTTCATCACGTTGACGCCGGCAATGCCTTCGGGCGGCACCGCGTTGACGTCGGCGGCGATCAGCAGACGGCGCGCGTGTTCGAGGTCCTCGCGGGTGACCACCTGCACGCCCGCAATCGCCGTGGCCAGCACGATCTCGGCCTCGCCGAGCACCGCGCGCAGTTCGGCGGGCGTCGCCGTGCCCACGCCTTTGGTCACGATGCCAAAGCGCTGATTCAGATCGTCGCTGACCCGTACCGCGCGCGCCTGGTCGGTGTGGCTCCCGATCGACACGTCCGCGCCGAGGGAAGCCGCCATCGCCGCCGCCACGCGTCCGACGGCGCCGGTGCCGCCGAGAATCAGCACGCGTTTGCCGCCCAGTTCCATCCCGTAGGCCTTGCCCAGATGCCGCTCAGCCAGCGCGACGAGCGCGGCGGCGGTCGTATATGCGCCGCTCGGATCGGCGAACACGGACACCTCGAATGGCGGGACCATGGCTTTGCGCGCGGTGTCGAGCATGTCGGCGGCGAGCATCACATCGCGTCCGCCGATGAAGATGCCGGTGCGCGCCACGCCTTTCGGGCCGCGCGAAAAGATCGCGTCCTGAGTGAGGTTGGCGACCATTGCGGCGTCGACATTGCAATACGGCACGATGATCTGGTAGCCGGCGTCGGCGGCCATATTGACGTCGAACGGACTCATCTGCGGCGTGGCCGTGAACATGTGCAGGATGTAGGGCCTTTCGGCAGGTTTTTCAGCGGGTCTTTCAGTAGTGTCGGACATGGCAGGGGGCTCGTTTCAGTGACGATGTCATGAACTGCGCAACGCGGGGACTAGGGCGTTGCTGCGCGTGGGCGTGGCGAGTATGAGTCGGATCGATGGCGCGTGTGCCGCGCCTGTTGCATGGGCCGCCGGCGCCATATGTGCATGCGCGATGCTTTTGCGAGCTGGCCGTTTACAGATCGCGCGTTCGAGCGCGCTCCATTTCGACGCCCCCGTTCACCGGCTGCCCGGTCCGTAGCTCGCGGCGCGGAATAAACGCACATCATGCGGCGTCGATGCGCCGATGCTGCCGCGCTTCGGCGGAGCGTACCGTCGCGCCGCGATTGCGCCCCGTCACGATCGTGCATTCGATGTGCGGCATGCCGCGCGTGGCTTCGCGCGCTGTAGCGAGCGCGCCTTCGGCGTCGCGGGCGCTGCCGACGATCGCAAAGCCCGTCGGCCCCCACGAAGTCTGGCCAATTCCGGCGGTGCGCTGCGCGGCCACGGCGCGCAGCGCACGCTCGACGCCGGGGCTTGCGAACACGCCGCCTTGCACGGGCGCGAAGTATTCGCCGATGGTCTGCTGCATCTCGGTCAACCCATGTGCGAACGGCACGATGTTCCGCTCGGCGGCGCCCGGCAGGATCTTCATCAGCACGAGGTGGCACAGATGCGCGGCAAGTTTCTGCGGAAACGGCGCGAGCGCGGCAAGGCCGCGCCGTTCGTCAGCGCCGTGCAGACCTTCGCGTGAATTGTCGCTGACGAGCAGCACGCGCCAGTCGTCGGGAAACGGCTGACGTGCGAGCAGCGGCGGCACGCCCGGATGCAGATCGCCCGACGGGCCGCCGTCCACCAGCAGGCCGCCGGAATCGAAACCGAGCACGCCGATGCCCGAGCGCGCGCCGCGTCCGAGCAGGGCCGCGAGTTCGGCGCTCGGCGCGACGTGGCCGAGCAGCCGGACGAACGCCGCGCCGACTGCGAGCGCGAGTTGCGTTCCCGATCCGAGGCCGGTGTGGGCGCGCGGTGTCTGGGTGACGTCGATCGCGACGGGCGTGGGGTCATAGGCGGCGTGCAGCCGTTCGAGACATACCGCGATGCGCTCGCGTTCCGCATCGGACACCGCACCGTCGATGCGGTCGCGTTCAGCGAGCCGCGCTTCGACGCGAGTGCCGCCGCCGTCGATCACCAGTCCGACGCTGCCGAACGCGCGTCCGAGCGACGCATTCGGGTCGAGGAAGCCCAGATGCAACCGCGCGGGGGCGTCGACCGTCACGGTGGCGTCAGGCGGAAGGCGGCGAACATGAAGCTGCATCGCAAGTGTCCTTGTTCGGGCGTGATCCCGTGTAGACCGCGCACGGCGAGCCGCACACGCCGCCATGGCGACGGCGTGTGCCGTCCCGTGGGCGGCCGGCGCAGGACGTTAAGCGAAAGCCGTACCAGGCAAATCCGGGGACGTCCGCTTTCAGACGTACCGGATGACGTGCGGGCCGCTTCCACTGTCGCCGCTCCCGGCTCAGCCGCCCTCGGCGGCTCCCTCCGCTTTCGCCGCGTCGTACTTGATGTAGCGAAAGCGCTGGTCGTCGCTCGGTGTGCCTTCCAGCGGGCCGCCTTCGGTGGCCGGCTGCCACTGGATGAACGACTCGATCTTGTTGGCGAGCGCAAAGTCCTTGTCGGTGATGCCTTTCGCGGAGTGCGTCTTCAGCTTCACGATCACGAATGCATAGGAGACCGTGAGATCGGGGTGATGCCATGCGGCTTCCGCGAGATGGCCCACTGCGTTCACCACCATCAACGTTCCTTTCCAGCCTTCGGTGCGATATTTGCGCCGCAGCCAGCCGTCTTCCACGTACCAGTGCTGGAGCGGGCCGACGAGCCGTTGCTGGATCTCCTCGTCGGTATAGGTCTTTTCGGTTTTTGCCATGATCGCTTCTCCGCGGATGTTGGTTCGATCGATAACACTCATGTTGCGCTGCAAATGACCCGCCACCTGACGCGCCGTACTCGCGCGAACCCTATACAGCGCTTTTGCGAAGCGGTTCTCCCACTGCCTGCGACGCGACGGACACGCTTCGTATCGGGCAATGACACAGTATGTTCCACATGCCCGGATTAAGTGGTGTGACGGCGTGACACCGCTGAACGGCGTCTCGCGTCATTGCCGTTTGATACAGCCTGTACGCGGCGACTCGAACGGTACCCGACGCACGGCGCGTAGCCTGATGCGGTGTGCCTGTGCGGCGTTTTCAGACCGGCTTGTGGCGGCGAAGGCGGCGGGCGCCGCTGCGCGACCGGCATGGAATATGCGTTGGCCGTCATGCGCCGCAAACCCGACAACGATTGGGAATGGCGCTGATCGTTACCCTGCATCCGTGGAGGGCGCGCCCGGTGCGACGAGGTAGCGTGGGTCATTCGTGAGTTGAACAGCAAGACCATTCTGGAGGAGACATGAACTTACGCACCACGGTTCTTGGGCTCGCGATCCTCGCGTCGGCAGCCATGAGCTCTATCGTTGCACAGGCCGATTCGCAGCTCGATGGGCTCATGAAAAGTCCGTCGAACTGGGCGGCGCAGGCAGGCGATTATGCGAATCACCGCTACAGCCCTCTCAAGCAGATCAACGAGAACAACGTCGGCAAACTACAGGTCGCGTGGACCATGTCGACCGGCGTGCTGCGCGGCCATGAAGGCGCGCCGCTCGTGATCGGCGACACCATGTATATCCACTCGCCGTTCCCTAACAAGGTGATTGCGATCAACCTGAAGGATCAAACATTTCTCTGGCAGTACCAGCCGAAGCAGGACGATTCGGTTGTCTCCGTGATGTGCTGCGACACAGTCAATCGCGGGCTCGCCTATGGCGACGGCAAGATCTTCCTGCAGCAAGCCGATACCAAGCTCGTCGCGTTGAACGCCAAAACGGGCGACGTGGTCTGGACCGCGCAGAACGGCAACTCCAAAGCCGGCGAAACGAACACCAACGCGCCGCACGTTTTCGGCGACAAGGTGTTGACGGGCATCTCGGGCGGCGAGTTCGGCGTGCGTGGACGTCTGATCGCGTATGACATCAAGACCGGCAAACCGGCCTGGACCGCATACAGCACGGGTCCGGATAAAGACATGCTGATGGACCCCGACAAAACGATGACCTACGCCGACGGCAAGATGGTGCCGGTGGGCGCGGACTCGTCGCTGAAGTCCTGGAAGGGCGACCAATGGAAGCTGGGCGGCGGCACCACGTGGGGCTGGTATGCGTGGGATCCGAAGCTCAACCTTGTCTACTACGGCACCGGCAATCCCGGCACATGGAACCCGACGCAACGTCCGGGCGACAACAAGTGGTCGATGTCGATCATGGCCCGCGATCTGAATACCGGCATGGCGAAGTGGGTCTATCAGATGACGCCTCACGACGAGTGGGACTACGACGGCGTCAATGAAATGATCCTGTCGGATCTGACGATCGACGGCAAGAAGGTACCCGCCATCGTTCACTTCGACCGCAATGGCTTCGGCTACACGTTGAACCGCGAGAGCGGCCAACTGCTCGTTGCTCAGAAGTTCGACCCGGCCGTGAACTGGGCCGACAGCGTCGACCTGAAGAGCGGCAAGCCGATTCGTAACGCGGCGTATTCGACGCAGGCAGCAGGTTCGGACCACAACGTGAAGGGCATCTGTCCGGCGGCGCTCGGCTCGAAGGATCAGCAGCCCGCAGCGTACGACCCGAACTCGAGCCTCTTCCTCGTGCCGACGAATCACGTTTGCATGGACTACGAACCGTTCGATGTCGACTACGTGTCCGGTCAGCCGTATGTGGGCGCGACGCTGTCGATGTATCCGGGCCCGAACGAGAACAATGCGATGGGCAATTTCATCGCGTGGGATGCGGCGAAGGGCAAGATCGTCTGGTCCAAGCCGGAGAAGTTCTCGGTGTGGTCGGGCGCGCTCGCGACCGCTGGCGGCATTGCGTTCTACGGCACGCTGGAAGGCTACCTCAAGGCGGTTCGCATCAAGGACGGCAAGGAGTTGTGGCGCTTCAAGACCCCGTCGGGGATCATCGGCAACGTGTTCACGTACCAGTATCAGGGTAAGCAGTACGTCGGCGTCTACTCGGGCATTGGCGGCTGGGCCGGCATCGGCATGGCGGCAGGACTCGAGAAATCGACGGAAGGCCTCGGCGCGGTGGGCGGTTATCGCGAGCTCGCGAAGTACACGGCGCTCGGCGGTACGCTCTTCGTGTTCGCCATTCCTGGCGGCAACAGCTGAGGGCAGGTCGTTCGAATCGCGCGGCCGGTTCGCTCCTGGGGAAGCACCGGGAGCAGCCGGCGGCGCCGGTTCGGTCAGAACGGTTCAATGCGGGTTCGAACCACGAGTTGCATAAGAATCGCATACGAGTCACATACGAGTCACATACGAGTTACCAGGTCCGCGCGCTTGCAGAGATGCAGCAATGCGTCGATGAAACGCATCGGCGCGCGGCTCTAACATCAGGAGACATCTGTCTATGAAACGCCGAGCAATCTTGTTGCGGGCGGCACTGCCCGTCGTTTTCGTCATGCTGCCTGTCACGTACGCCCAGACCAATCCCGCGATGGCCCAGGTGGCGTACAAGGTGGTCGACGGCAGCAAGGTGGACGCCAATACGTTGCAAGGATGGAAGACCTGGCGCGCGCTTGCATGCGAACGCTGCCACGGCGCGCAGCAGCAGGGCATGGTGGGCCCCTCGCTTGTCGACGCCTTCAAGACGCTCGACAAGAACGAGTTCCACCGCACGGTGTTCGGTGGGCGGGTCGACAAGGGCATGCCTGACTTCAGTTCCAGCCAGATGATGCAAAAGAACTGGGAGAACCTTTACGCCTATCTGAAAGGGCGCTCCGACGGGCAGATCAAGCCCGGCGATCTGCAGGCCATCGACGCGAAATAACGCCGGCGCCACAACTTCAGGAGGTGATCGATGCGTCATCGCAAACTCATGCACGCGCACGCCGCACTCGTGGCAGGCGCGCTGTGCTATGCGGCGCTCGCAAGCGGCGCGGTACGCGCCCAGGGCGAGGCGGCGCTGCCGAACAACGACGGCGCCGACGGCGTTCTGCGAGTGTGCGCGGACCCGAACAACATGCCCCTGTCGAACAACAAGGGCGAGGGTTACGAGAACCGCATTGCGAGCCAGATGGCGAGCGACTTCGGCTACAAGCTCGAATACACGTATTTTCCGCAGCGCATGGGCTTCGTGCGTCACACGCTGCGCGAGAAGGTGGCCGACAGCGAGCGCTACAAATGCGATCTGATCATCGGCGTGCCGAAAGGCTACGACATGACTTCGACGACGCAGCCGTATCTGCGCTCCACCTATGCAATGGTGTTCAAGAAGCGGCCCGAGCTGGCCGGCATCAATACGCCGGACGATCTGCTCAAGCTGCCGCCTGATCAATTGCACAAGCTGCGCTTCGGCATCTTCTCGCAGACGCCCGCGGTCGACTGGCTGCTCGGTCATAACCTGATCGATCAGGCTGTGTCGTATCAGGTGCAAAGCGGCGATCCGCAGGAATATCCCGGCCAGATGATCGAAAAAGATCTGCAGGCTGGCAACGTGGACGTCGTGTTCCTATGGGGGCCGATTGCCGGCTACTTTGCGAAACGTTCCGGCGATTCGGTGAAGCTCGTGCCTTTTCCGGCCACGCCGGGCATCCGGTTCGACTATACGATCTCGATGGGCGTGCGCTACGGCGAGAAGGCGTGGAAAGACAAGGTCGATCAATGGATCGGCGCGAACCACGACAAGATCGACAGCATCCTGACCAGTTATGAAGTACCGCTTCTGAAGCCCGTCGATGCGCCGTCCGGCAAGCCCGCGGACGCATCGCCATGACGGCGGCGCAAGCCGGTGTGCGACGTGAATGGCGGCGCATGCTTGCGGCAGGCGCTGCGAGCATCGCGTGCTTTACGGGTTTTGCGTGCCTGATCGGCGACGCGCACGCGGCCGCGCCTGCCGCGGGGAGCAGCGAGATATCGCCGGCCGAGCGGCTGATCTTCACGACCGATCATCTGCATGGCGTCGCGCAGCAAACCGAACTCGACTACGCGCTGCTCAGTTCCGACCCGCCCGCGCGCGGCACCGACATCGTCAAGGTGCTCGTGACGAGCCCGGACAACGCGAAGGGCGACGCCCAGGTGTCGGATCACAGCGGGGCCGTATCGTTGCCGAACGGCGGCTTGCAGTGCAACCCGGTGATCATCTATTTTCTCGAGCGCGACATCGCCGAGATGGAGCAGTTGACGGGCGGACAGCGGCGCTATTTCCAGCAGCGCTTGCGGCTCGCGCTTGCCGCCGGGCCGAAGATCGAAACGGTGACGAGCCAGATAGACGGCAAGCCGGTGAAGGCTCAGCAGATCGTGGTGCAGCCCTATCTCGACGATCCCAATGCCGAACGTTTCGCTCAGTACACCGCGAAGCGCTACACGTTCCTGATCGCCAGTACGGTACCCGGCGAGGTCGCGTTGATTCGCACGGAGGTGCCCGGCGCGAACAACGACTTCGCGCATCCGCTGCATAGCCGCACCCTCAGTTTCCAGGCTGCGTTGCGCAAGCTGCCGCCGCCGGGGAATGCGCCGAACGTACCGAACACACCGAACGCGCCCGTCAAGTCGTCGAACGCGCCGCGCGCGAGCCGGTAGCGGACGCGCGGCCGTGAACTTCATCCGCTCGCTCACGCTGCGTCAATTGCAGATCTTCGTCGTGGCGTGCCGCTATACGAGTTTTGCGCGAGCCGCCGAAGAATTGCATCTGACGCAGCCCGCGGTGTCGATGCAGATTCATCAGCTGGAGGAGGCAGTCGGCCTGCGTCTCTTCGAGCGGATCGCGCGTAAGCTCGCGCTGACCGAAGCCGGCGAGAAGTTCAGCCATCACGCGAGCCGGATTCTCGGTGAGATCAAGGACGCGGAGGACGCGATGAGTTCGCTCAAGCAGGCCGATAGCGGCTCTATTGCAGTGGGCATCGTCAGTTCCGCAACGTATTTCGCGCCCAAGTTGCTCGCGATGTATTCGCATCTTTATCCGAAAGTCGACGTGCACTTCTCGGTCGGCAACCGCGATGCGCTGTTGCGCCTGCTTCAGGACAACGCGATCGATCTCGCGATCATGGGACGTCCGCCGCCTGAACTGGATACGACAACGGAGCCGCTCGCGTGGCATCCGCAAGTGCTCATCGCGCCGGTTGACCATCCGCTCGCGGGCGCGCAGCGCTTTGACTTGCAGGAGTTGCGCGGCGACACGTTTCTGCTGCGAGAACCCGGCTCGGGCACCCGCATGGCCGCGGAGGAAATGTTCCGGCAGCATCTTTTTACGCCCGCGAAAGTCGTCACGCTCGGCAGCAACGAAACGATCAAGCAGGCAGTGATCGCCGGAATGGGCGTGAGCCTGATTTCGCTGCATACGCTGCTGCTGGAATTGCGGACGAAAGAACTCGCATTGCTCGATGTGAACGGCACGCCGATCGAGCGCACATGGCAGATCGTGCATTTGCGCGCCAAGCAGCTTTCGCCGACCTGCATGATGTTCCGGCAGTTTCTGCTGGAACAGGCCGCGGCGTATCTGGAGCGCGAGTATGCGGTATTCGTACGGCCGCCCAGCAAGCCGAAGGTCCTCATACCGGCAGTCGACGATGCGTCCGCGTGACTCGCAATTTTGCCGGCGGCGCAGGGTGTGCCGGCCATAGGAGATTGCACCGATGGGATCCAGCGAACAGCTTCAGGACTGGCGTCTGCATGCGCTGCAGATCGAGGAGGAAGTCGCGAGCGCCGTGATCGGCCAGGCGGAGGTGATCCGGCTCATCACCGTTGCGTTGTTCGCGCGCGGGCATGTGCTGCTCGAAGGCGGCGTGGGCGTCGGCAAGACGACGGTGCTGCGCGCGTTTGCGCGTGTCGTAGGCGGCGATTTCGAGCGCGTGGAAGGCACGATCGACTTGATGCCGGGAGATCTCGTGTATCACACGTATGTCGATGCCGAGGGCAGACCGCGTATCGATCCGGGGCCGCTTCTGCGACACGGCGAGAGTCTCACGACATTCTTCTTCAACGAAATCAATCGGGCGCGCCCGCAGGTTCAGTCGCTCTTGTTGCGCGCGATGGCCGAGCGCTCCGTCTGGGCGTTCGACCGCGAATACCGCTTCCCGCACATGACGGTGTTCGCCGATCGCAACAAGGTCGAGAAAGAGGAAACCTTCGAGCTCGCCTCGGCGGCGCGCGATCGTTTTCTGTTCGAACTGAGCATGCCGACACCGGACGACACCGACGTGCGGCGCGCGTTGGTGTTCGATGCGGATTATCACGACGTCGACCGGCTGCTGGCACGGCTTTCTGCGGCTATTGTGCCGTGGGAGCAGCTGAACCAGGCTGGCGCGGCCATTCAGCACAGCGTGCAGTCGAGCGAAACGATCGAACGTTATGTGCTGGACATCTGGCAGGCAACCGAAACGCCGCAGCGTTTCGGTATCGCACTCGACGGCGTGGACATGGATCGGCTCATTCTGGCGGGCGCGAGCCCGCGCGGCATGAGCGCGCTGTTGCGCGCAGCACGCGTGGTTGCGTGGCTTGCGGGACGCACGCATCTGATTCCCGAGGACATTCACGCGGTGTTGCTGCCGGCGCTCGGCCACCGCGTGTTCTTCACGCCGATCTACGAATTGCGTCGTCAGGAACTGGCGGAGGCGCTGACCGCGCAGATCGTCGACCGGCTTGCAGTGCCCTGATCCATGAAAGAAATCGCGGAATTCCATTACCGTTTGCCGATGCGTTCGTCGGGATTTCGGCCCGGCTCGCATCGCGGATCGAGCTTTGGTGCCGGCCAGGAATTCGCAATGCATGGCCGCCTGTTCGACTATCCGGATCCACGTCGCATCGATCTGCGGGCAAGCGTGCGCGCGGCCCGTTCCGAGTGGCTCGTGAGAGTGCATCTGCAGCGCGCCGCGGTGCCCGTGCAGGTGCTTGTGGATGTGTCGGCGTCGATGCGCTTCGGCACCCGCCGCAGCAAGTTGCAGGTGGCTGCGGATTTCGTCGAAGCATTGGGGTACAGCGCGTTTCGCGTCGGCGATCCGTTGGGGATGCTTGCGTTCGATAGCGGCGCGCGCGACGACCTTTTCATGCCGCCACGCTCCGGGCGCGGCATCGGCAATTTGCTCGCGGGGATGTTGCGCGAGAGCGCAGGTGTGGACGCGGGCGAGGGCGCGGGCTTCACTGCGGCAGCAGTCTCGGGTAACCGCAGCGGCAACGGCAAGCGCAGCGGCGATGGCAGTGGCATTGGCAAGCGCAACGGCAGCGGCAGCGTCGGCGCGCTGCAACGTATTGCGTCGACGCTTGCGGGCCGTCAGGCTCTGGTCTTTCTCGTCTCCGATTTCCATTGGCCGCTTACAGCGTTGCCGGCGGTGCTCGATCTGCTCGTGCATGCGTATGTGGTGCCCATCGTCGTGTGGGACGCTGCCGAGATTGCGCCGCCCGCGGGCGGTCCGCTGCTTGCAGTGAGGGACGCCGAGTCCGGTGCGCGGCGCACGCTCTGGTTAAGCGCCGGCGCGCGCGAACGCTGGCACGAAGGCGTCGCACGGCGCCGCGCGGAACTCTCGCAGATGTTCGGCAAACGCGCGATGCAGCCGTTCTACATCGAAGGCGAGTTCGACCCCGAAGCGATGTCACGCTATTTTCTGGAGGCAGTCGCATGAGAGCAGATGGTTCGTCGCGCCGCCTCCGGTTCGCCTTCGTGCTAGCTGTCTCGCTGATGCCGGCGATGATGCCGTCCACGAGCACCGCAGCGGCGAGCAGCGCGGCCTTGCAGCCGACGGTGCAGGAACCGCGCGCATTCGGCTATCTGCTGGGCGACGTCCTCACGCAACGCATTCTGCTGAAAGGCGAAGGCTACGATATCGGCACCGTAACGCCGCCTTCGCCCGGTCGCACCGATTCGTGGCTCGAACGCCGGCGGGTTCGTAGCGAAACCGACGCCGACGGTCGCCGGTGGATGGCGATCGACTACCAGGTCGTCAACGTGCCGACGACACTCACGCAGGTTGCGTTGCCTGCGTTATCGCTGACGTCGTCGTCCGGCGCGACGCTTCAGGTCGGAGAATGGCCGCTCAGCATCGGTCCCGCAACGCCCGCGAATCCGTTCAACGTCGGCGACCTGCAAGCGCTGCGTCCGGACCGCCAGGCGCCTGCGGTGCCTACAGCGCCGCTTCGGCGGCAGGCGGGCTTCGCGCTTGGCTTGCTCATGCTGACCTTGTTGTCGTGGGCAGGCTGGTGGTTCTGGCGCAACGCGCGCGAGTCGGCGCGTCTGCCGTTTGCACGCGCCTGGCGGGAGCTGCGGCACATGCAGCGCAAGCCACGAGCGAGCGGGCCGCCTGGGGACGCGTCTGCGGAGGCATGGCTTTGCCTGCATCGCGCGGTGAACGAAACGGCGGGCCACGTGGTGCATGTGGGCGCGCTGTCGGGCCTCTTTGTTCGAGCGCCCTATCTGCAACCGTTGCGCGCGCAACTGGAGCAGTTCTACCGGCAATCGGCCGAGCGCTTTTTCACGCCTGCGCCGACGGGCGACGCCTATCCGCTGCGCAGTCTGTGCGAGGCGCTGTATCGCGCGGAGCGGCGCCACCAGCGATGAACGATATGGCGCTCGACCTGGCTCACCCCTGGCTGCTTGCGCTGCTGCCGCTCGTGTTGCTGCCGCTGTTGCCTCGCCGCGCCGACACGCTCCCGTTCTCGTGGATCGCATGGCTGCCCGACGATCGCGCCGGGCGATGGATCGGCGCCGTCGCGCAGGGCAGTGCGGTGCTGGCGATGCTGGCGATTGTCATCGGTCTGGCCGGTCCTGGGCGTTCGCCTCGAGAAGTGGTGCGCACGGGCAGCGGCGCGCAGATTCTGATTCTGATGGATCGCAGTGCCAGCATGGACGAGCCGATGAACAGCAAAGGTGTCGAGGTAAGTGCGGGCGAATCGAAGAACAGAGTGGCGCGCGCTTCGTTGACGCAGTTCGTCGCGCAAAGGCCGAACGACCGGCTTGCATTCATGATGTTCGGCACGAGCCCGTTGCTTGCAATGCCGTTCACCTACGACCATCGCGCGATCGACGCCGCTATCGCCGGTACTGCGGTAGGCCGCGGCATGCCCGATACGCAACTCGATCTCGGGCTGCTCACGGCAATCGGTGAATTCAATCAGCAGCATTCGTCGAGCCGCCGCGCGATCGTTCTCGTTTCGGACGGCGGCGCGAAACTCGACGCGCGCGAGCGGCAGTTGATCGAGGACGGCCTGCTGCGCAACGAGATTGCGCTTTACTTCATCTATTTGCGCAGCAGCGTTTACAGCCCCGATCTGAACGCGGCCGTACCTGCGAGCGAGTCGTCCGCTGAAGCTGAGCTGCACCGTTATTTCCTGTCGCTCAAGACACCTTATCGTTTGTTCCAGACCGGTAACGCAAAAGCAATGAAGGACGCGATGGCCGAGATTAACCGCCAGCAAAATGCGCTGACTACGTTTATCGAGCGTTTGCCGCGCGAGGACTTCAGTCCGTACTGCTTCGCGGTCGCGCTTGCAAGTTGCGTGCTGCTGTTGGCACTACGGCTCTTTCAGGTGCGGGTGTGGTCATGAAGCGCTCGTCGGTACATATGATCTTCGGAGCCGTGGCGCTGTGCTGCGCGGCCGTAGCGGCTTACAACTGGATCGAAGTGCAGCGGGCGGATCAGGTGAACCGGACCGTTGCGGCAACCGTCGTTGCGACCAAAGCGGGGTCCAAAGATGCAAAGCGCAACGTTGCCAGCACCGACGATGCGCCCCAAGTCAGGCTCGCGCGCGCAGTGGCGTTGTCGAAAGACGGCGCTTACGATGCGGCGGGCCCACTCTTCGAGTCGCTGATTCGGGAGCAGCCCGAAGGCGAGGTCGGACGCGCGGCGCTGTTCGATCTCGGCAACCTGTACCTGCGGCAGGGCATCGGACATAGCCCTTCCGGCGCGATCGAATCGCTTGCAATGGTCGAGGAAGCCAAGGCGCGCTACCGCAGTCTGCTACGCATTGCACCGGACGATTGGGATGCGCGCTACAACCTCGAACGGGCGTTGTGGCTCGCCCCCGAAACGCGTTCTGCATCCGGCGCGCCGGACGTGAAGGAGCAGCACGACGTCAAGGTGCGCGATCCTGAAAGCAAGGATTTGCCGTGAGCCTCGGGGCCCAAACACGTGGTTTTCTCGCAGGCCGTCACTGGACGATGCCCGCCGCTCTCGTGCTGCTGATTCTCGCGTTCACCTTGCCGCCGGTGGCGTTGCCGCGCGACACGTCGAGCTATGTCGTCACATTCGATATCACGCAGAGCATGTATGTCGAAGACGTCGTGCTGAACGGCGCGCCGGTGAGCCGGCTCGCGTTCGCGCGCGCCGCGATGCGCGATGCACTCGGTCAATTGCCGTGCGGCTCGAAAGTCGGCTGGAGTGCATTCACCGGGCAACGGAGTTTTCTGCTCGTGGCGCCGGTCGAAGTCTGCGGCAACTATGACGCGCTGCTGTCGTCGCTCGATCGGATCGACGGGCACATGCGCTGGACGAACTACAGCCGTATTGCCGAAGGCGGTGTGTATTCGGCGGTTCGCGTGGCGCAGGAGATCGGCGACAGTACGGCCGTCGTGTTCCTCACCGATGGTCAGGAGGCGCCGCCGCTGCTGCCCTCCGATGCGCTGAAGCAAGATATCAATCCGGCTCACGTGAAGGGCTGGTTGATCGGCGTGGGCGGCGATCAACCCGCGCCTATTCCGCGCAGCGATGCCCACGGAAATCGCATCGGCTTCTGGCAGGCGGACCAGGTTGTACAGGTCCCGCAGATGCACGCGTCCGCGACTCATGCCGAGAGTCGCGAGGAGTTGTCGGCGTTGCAAGGGCACTATCTGTCGTCGGTGGCGGGGCAAGTCGGTTTCGGCTATGGGCGCCTCATCGACGCCGCGTCATTGCGCGACGCGTTGCTCGATTCGCGGCTCGCTCACCGGGAAAGCGTGCCGACCGATTTGCGCTGGTGTCCCGCAGCGCTCGCGCTGCTGCTGCTCGTCTGCCGCTTCATGCCGGATACTGCCGTTGTCTTTGCGTGGATGCGCGTCGGCGCGCGCCTTTTCCGTCCTGCGCGAGGCGCTCGCGCAGATAGCGCACCGCTTGCTGGCAACGTGCGGACAGCGGCCACCCGAAGCGAGGAATCGATCACAACGTAGCAATGACAGCTGCGCCTCGTTCTTCACCGCTGACTAAGTGAGGATACAGATACCGACGCTTCAGATGGTCCCCGCGACTTCTTTCAGTATGCTCATCGGACCGCGCGTCCGGATGATGTCCATCTGTGTTTCGTTGCGCACGAAAAGCGATCCGGCAAACCCCAACGCGTTGATCGAAATGCCCTCGCTGTGTTCGGCGCGGCGAGGCACGAGCATCATCCATCGCGTAGTGACGAGCAGGTTATAAGGTGCCGATTGCAGCGGTTCACCGTCCACATCGACAGCGTGCAATCCGGTTGCGGCGAGCAACGACATGTACCGCTCGAAAGCACTGTGCGCCAGTTCCAACGGACGCGATACAAGCACCGGATCGAAGCCGACAAACGCATGCGCAAAGTCGAGGCCCGGCACCGTACCGACGGAGCCGTCCATGCGCGCCGACGCCAGCAGCGGTTCTATCGGCAGTGGTGGCGTAGTGTCGTCGAGCGGCAAGGGCGCGATCTGTAAATGCTTATGAAGCTGACTTGCGCCGGCTTCGGGGCCGCCGTTGTAAAAGCCGAGACTGTCGAACTGCGTCATGCAAGTGAAGAGCGCGCGGAAGTCCGCGAGATTCAACAGCGCTCGCTGTAGCTCGAAGCGGCGCGTAACGATCAGCACATGGTGATCGATTACGTTGAATTTATTGAGCAGGACGAGATGCGTGTCGGAAATGTCGGCGACGAACAGATCCGGGTCGTAGGGCAGGAAAGGGTTGGACGCGCGAGCGCCGGTCGATCCGGCTTTGCGCTGCTGCGCGTCCTTTTCTTTGCGGGCGAGGCTTGAGACTTGCCGGACCACAAACCGCACGCCGCCGTCATCGATGGTAGTGCGGCTCGTTTGTATCGGAAGCAGCGCGCCGCGATCGAGCGCATGTGCGGTTTGGCGGAGGATGGCCGGCCACAACGCGCCGGCTTGCTCGGGAAGGGACGTGTTCATCGAAAGAGGCAAGCCCTGTTTGGACGACATGCAGCTTCCTTTATACACTCGGCCGACCTGCCTCGCGCGGCGAAGGTCACGCCTGTCACCGTTCCGTTCCTGGTGGCGAGCTAGCGCCTCAATTCCGCAATGATCTTCTCAGCGAGAAAATCGCAGGGCGGGCGTTTTGATGCCGTGCTTCGCGCGAGCACGACTTCGAGTGCTGCGATTTCGGGCAGCCCCTGCGCATGACCGAGCAGCGCGAAATGCGCGGGTACAGCGCATTGTGCGAGCGGAACGATCGCGAGGCCGGCTTCGGCCATCGACACGAGACCCATCAGACTCGGACTTTCATACGAGGTCCGATAGCTGATCTTCGCGTGTTCGAGGCTGCGGATCGCGTTCTCCCGCGCGACGCTGCCGGGCAAAAACACGGCTATCGGCAACGGCCTTTCGCGCCAGATGTCGTGTGCGCTCGGCGACGCCGCCCAGACCATCGGCTCGAGCCGCAAAAACTCGCCCGACAATCCTTTGACCCGCGTCGCGCACACGAGATCGACGGAACCGTCCTTCACCATGGGCGCGAGCGCGACGCTTGGCAGGCCGACCACCCGGATTTCGACCTTCGGATAGGTTGCGGAGAATTTTTTGAGGATTGGCGGCAGCAGCGAGGACGCGTAGTCGTCCGGCACGCCGATACTCACGCGGCCGGTGACGTCGGGCCGAACCACGGCGGCCCAGGCTTCGTCGCGCAGCGCCAGCATGCGCCGCGCGTAAGCAAGCAGCACTTCGCCGTCCTGTGTCGGTATGACGTTCCTCGGCTTGCGCACGAAAAGCGGCTTGCCGAGCGCGGTTTCGAGCGTCTTGATCTGCATGCTCACCGCCGATTGCGAGCGGTGCACGACTTCCGCCGCGCGGCTGATATTGCCGGTGTCCGCGACGGCGACGATCATCGTCATCACATCGAGATCGAGTGCTTTCAAGGTCTGGTATCAGAAAATCAAATAGTTTCCATCAATATTACGCGATTTTCTTAAATGTTGACGTGCGGCATAGTGCAGGCAAAGGAGCCAGTGTATGAACGCCCGAACCGATTTCTCCCTGCTTGCCGCGCCCGAACTCTCGTTTGCGACCATCGCATCGGGCATTAGCGTGCCGTATGTCGAGTGCGGAACGGGAGAGCCGCTCGTCTTCGTGCATGGCTCGCTGTGCGACTACCGCTACTGGAGTGCACAGACAGCCGCGCTGTCCGGGCATTTCCGCTGCATCTCGGTGAGCTTGAGCCACTACTGGCCCGCAGCCTACGCGTGCATTCAGGGCGAGTTCGGCTGGCAGACGCATGTTGCCGAACTGGCCGAATTCATCGAGGCGCTCGGCGTCGCGCCGGTGCATCTGGTCGGTCATTCGCGCGGCGGTTGCGTCGCGTTCAACCTGGCGCGCGAGTACCCGCGACTCGTGAAGACGCTTACGCTTGCGGACCCAGGCGGTCCGTTACAGATAGACGGCATGCCCGACGCGTCGCTGCCGACCGCGACGAACGCGCTGCGCGCACGCGTTGTGGACTTGATAGAAGCAGGCGAGATCGACGCGGGTCTTGAACTGTTCGTGGACTCGGTCAGCGCGCCGGGATCATGGCGCAAGAGTTCTGTAGCCTTTCGCACGATGGCCACGGATAATGCGGCCACGTTGCCGAAACAGCTGCGTGATCCGCTGCCCGCATATTCACGCGACGCGGCGCGCGGTGTGAAATGCAGGACGCTGTTGATCGAAGGGCAACGCAGCCCTCGCATGTTCCGCAACAACGTCGAAAAACTCGCGGACTGGATCGACTACGCGGACAAGCAGACCATTGCGGGCGCGTCGCACGGAATGAATGTGTCGAACGCTGGAGCTTTCAATCGACTCGTGCATTCGTTTGCGAGCTTTTGAAGGTGCTCCTAAAGCCGAAGGTGCTCCTAAAGCCAGCCGCCTTGCGCTGAACTGCCTGCCGGCGGCGGCGTCAATCCTCAAACACTTCCCGGCTCTGCTGCGGGAGCCCTCGTCCTCGCTCTGAGGAACCGGCCGCGAATCCAGTCCCTCAACGGAGCGACCAGCCGCTCCTGGAAATACACGGCCGCAATCACCGTCCCGATCAGATACAGCGGATAAGTCGCCATACTGGGTATGACTTCTTTCGAAGCCGCGACGCATTCGGAGAAGTGCGACGCGCACCATAGGGGCGATTTGCCGATAGACAGCAGTTTCAAGACCTTCATCATGACGAGGAAGATCGGCACATGAATCGCAAATAGCGAGAGTGCCGAGTTCCCTAAACGAGTCGATAGCGCCGCGAATCTGGACGGAACCGAAAGGCCGGCGAACACGACGACGAGCAACAGCTCAGCGGGCATCAACGCGCCGTTATGAACGAGATAACGTGTATTGATGGATCCATGCGACTCGAACCACGCAGCGGCTGCGAACGAGCCTGCAAACACCAGCAACGCTGCGGCAAGCTTCATGCCGCTGCGGTGAATGGCGGTCAGATGTCCCTCGCGAAACAGTCCATACAGGACGATACCGCCCAGAAATTCGGGCAGTCGCAGCACCGGGTTGCGGGTGACTATGCCGACCGCGGCGGGACCGTACCAGTGCATCAGCGTCGCAAACACAGGCGGGACGAGGTAAAGCACCCACAAAATCAGTAACAGCCGGTGTTTGTTTCGGGCTTTGAGAAGCCGCGGCGCGAAAAACGGAAACGCGAGATAGAAGAAAAACAATGTCGCCAGCGACCAGGATGGCGGATTAACCGACCCGTATAGCGGATTCCACACCTGCAGCAAGAACAGGTTCAGCACGAAATTGATAGCGGTCTCGGTGGGGCCGAGCGTAACGTAGTGCTCTGCGTCGTCGAGCGACATGATCGCGAACTGCTGGTATCCGCGCGTGCCTGCCGCCGAGACGAGAAGCACCAGTACGAGCGCAATGAGATGCACGGGGTAAAGATTGGAAAGGCGCTTCACGAAAAACTCGCGCGTGCCGCCCCGCAATTCGATGCTTCGCCCGAAGTAGACGTGGGCGAGAATGAAGCCCGACAAGATGAAGAACGAACTCGTGGCGAAGCCGCCCAGGTTGGCCAACTCAACGAACGGAAGCGTCACGTACTGCGGATACTGATGTATCGAATGAAACACCATCAAATACACAGCCAGCGCGAAACGCAGTACATCCAGGCCAACGAACTTGTTCATCATCACTTCCATGCAAATTGTTGCGGTGACATCAGGTGCAACGCACCGGGCATGCTTTAAAGATCGAAACGAACCGCAAACAACAATTGAACTTGCTTCGGATGACTAAAGGCGACGACGGGCAAGAGGATTCGCAATGTAACGAACGGCGAAATCGGAGAGCGTCGAGAAAGGCAACAAACAGAGACTCGACAAAGCGAGCGTGCCAATCTTTTTCTTGTAGCTCCAGAACGGGTTCCCCACGATAGAGCGGAAGTAACTATGCGACTGCCGGCTGACCCATCGCCAGCGTTTCGTGAACGGCGCCTGATAAACGGCAGAGCAGAAATGGGCCTTCTCAAGCGAGAAGTCATGAAACGACAGCGGAAGTTCGATCCCCAGACGCGCGCGCGCCATTTGCCGCAGAATGGCCCAGCGTTTGGTCAGCGCCTTGGGTGCTTTGTCGTTGCTTTCGGAGTTTGCGAAATCGATCCCCGAGTTTTCGGTGCGATGCACGCGGTAAGCACCGAGCGATTCTGGAATCGTTGCGACGGCTCCTAACAGGGCGACGCCGTAGATCGCATAGAAGTCCGCTCCGTAGCGATTGATATCAGCCTCTGGAACGGGAAATATCTTCTTTAATGCGCTTGTGCGGTAAGCGTTGCCCGATGCAGGCGGCGACGGATATAACCATCCCTGGCGCAAGGGGCTGCCGCAGTCGCTGGGAGCCGCGGAGTGCGGTACATATGTACCCGACGGCTTGCCTGCGGGATCGATAACGTCGAGCCGGAACTGGACCTTGACGAAGTTGCCGCTATCGAACACGCGCATGACTTTCGACACCGCGTGAGAATAAAGCAGATCGTCGGAATCGAGCAGAATGACAAATTCTGTCTCTATCAGGTTCACTGCATCGTTATATGCGGATACCTGGCCGCCATTTTGCTTGTAAAGCGCTTTAACGCGGCAGCCGTAACTTTCTATGATTTCACGCGAGCCGTCGGTCGATCCGTCGTCGATTACGAGCACCTGAGTAGCCGGATAATCCTGATCGAGGGCTGAGTTGATGGCCTTAGCGAGGAAGCGGCCATAGTTGTAATTGCAGATGACGATTGTCACGTTTTGCATATTTATTCACCACCTGTCATGAACCGGGAGCGCAGCGTACCGGCGACTACTGCCCGCCTTGGGTTCGCTCGCGCTGGCCTCTGAAGCCAGCACGAATCAATTTACCTTTCCGTTCGTTGCCCCGCCAACGGGCGGTAGTGCGATATGTGCGGTTGATAACACAACTGGACGCGGCTCGCGTGAGCTTCGGTAAAGCGAGGAATATGCCCTTATGCGGCGCGCGTCACGTGCCAAAGTTGCCGAAATAAACCGGCAAACGTTACGCCGCTTGCGTCGCCGGAATCGGTAAAGGTGGCCTTGCTGAAAGGAACGCGTCGGGCACGAGTTTTCCCCACTCGTAGTCAACCTTGTCAGGCGTGAATGGCAGTACGCCCGCGCCGGGTGTAAACGTCAATTCGCCGAAGTAAATCTGGTTATCCGGCGCATACAGGTCCACGCGAACATAATCGAAATCGCTGCATAGCCTGGTGGCGGCGTCCAGAATGGCTTCCAGGTTCTCCGGGCGGGGTGACGGCTCTGCACTGGGTTTGTAGGCGCCAATCGCCATGTCCAGATGGTTCCAGTTCGCGTCGTATATGTCGCCATGCGTATTCGAGCCGAACCGGTCCGAGATCACCAGAATGTAAATGGTAGGCCTTCCACTTCGGCCGCCGAAGCAGTGCAGTTTGTAGTCGGCGGGAATCTGGCCGCTCTTGTCGAGCAACAGGTGTTCGAAGAAAACGCGTGGCTCGATCTGGCGATAGTGTTTCTCTCGCGCGATCTTGTAGAAGTCGAGTGTCAACCAGTGATCGGCAAGCTCTCGCAGTTCTTCGAAAGAGCGTGTGGACTTGTCTCTCACCACCTCCACATAGCTGCTGCCGTGATTGGCTTTCATCACGAACGAGTTCGGCAGCGCATCGAATACTTCTTTCGAAAAGGTGTCCGGCGCCGCGAGCAACGGAATTACGTGCTCCTCGCCCAGCACTCTCGCTACATATTTTCTAACCGTAAGCTTGTCGGTCAGCTCCGCGAACCACGGATCGGGCCGCAGGCTTTTACGCAAGATCTTCTCATTGAAGGTAGTAGGGCGCAGCAGGCTCGGATAGCGGCCAATTTCTTTGTGATGCAGCAAGCTCAGGAACAGTGGCGCCGGTAATAGTGACTTGGCCGCTTCCTTTATCTTGCGAACTGTCGATTGGCGGCGCAGTGGGGCGGTACTTGTGGACGATGGCGCTTTTTGTTGAGGTACAGAAGGGCCGGATTCACCCGGAAACTGGACTGAATTGGTCGTCGTCATTTTTCGAATTCCCGTAAGTTATTCGCGCTACATCAGGGGCCCGGCCAGGCCTGCCGATGTATCACGATGCGAGGTTAACGTACGGAAGTCGCGCTAATTGCCAGCGTCGCTAAACGAAGGTGTTTTGGCCTAATCCCATGAAGGCGGCCGATTGTGCGCGGACATGTTTTCGAACCGAAAGCATGTGGCTTCAGGGTACCGCGCCTTGCGGGGCGCTGGCCCTTAAGGATGAAACCTTTCGGTTTGTTATTTTTAAGAACGATTAAGGACTTGGACAAGGACTCGGCGCAAGCCCGTCGATAGACTGCATTCCAGTTTTTCCTCGCTTGTGAAGCGAATGCGGCATGTTTTCCCTGTTCAGCAAACCCTTATCGACACTTAGGACGTACAAAGCCATGGCTAATCCGAAACTGCAAGTCCTCACGCCTGCGAACTCGCAGGTCATCTTTATCGATCACCAGCCGCAAATGGCTTTCGGCGTCCAGTCGATCGACCGGCAGGTGCTGAAGAACAACGTGGTTGGCCTTGCCAAGGCCGCGCGCGTGTTCAACATTCCCACGACCATCACGACGGTGGAATCGGAAAGCTTCTCCGGCTATACGTACCCGGAGCTGCTGGACGTGTTCCCCGGCCACAAGGTGCTGGAACGCACGTCGATGAATTCGTGGGACGACCAGAAGGTTCGCGACTCGCTCGCCGCCAACGGCCGCAAGAAAGTGGTGGTGGCGGGTCTGTGGACCGAGGTCTGCAACAACACCTTCTCGCTGTGCGCAATGGACGAAGGCGACTACGAGATCTACATGGTGGCAGACGCGTCGGGCGGCACCTCCAAGGAAGCGCATGAATATTCGATGCAGCGCATGATCCAGGCCGGCGTTGTTCCGGTGACGTGGCAACAGGTGCTGCTCGAATGGCAACGCGACTGGGCTCACAAAGAGACGTACGACGCAGTCATGGGCATCGTCAAGGAACATTCGGGCGCATACGGCATGGGCGTTGACTACGCGTACACGATGGTCCACAAGTCGGCGCAGCGCGCGGCCGGAACGCACGAAGTTCTCGCGCCCGTGCCTGCACGCAAGTAAGCGCTTAGGCCGCATGTTGCGGCCAGCGCGTCGCATTGCCTGGCTTCAGGTCCGGACATGCGGCGCGTAAATCACGGCCGGATCCCGCTGGATCGGGTCATGCAGCGCTTGCACGAGTTCAGCGCGATGTGTGAGCACGGCGCGCTGATTGATCGAGCCTTTGTCGGTTATTTCGCCGAGATCGAGCGACGGCGCGACGTCGAGCAGACGCATCCGTGCGATCGTGGTCGCGCCGCCTGTCGACTCGCGATTGATCCGATCGAGCAATTCGACGAAGAACTGCCGCACGGCGGGCGCGCTGACGACTTCGGACGCGCTTGCCGACGAAGGCAGTTGCGCGAGGCGCCGGCAGTCGTCGAGTCGCGGGAACACGAGCAAGCCCACGTCGTCGCAATTCAATCCAGAGACGACCACGTCCTGCACATATGGTGCGCCCGCCGAGATAACACGCGCGCGCATCGGGCCGACGCTGACAAAGGTGCCGGAACTGAGCTTGAAGTCTTCGGCAATGCGGCCGTCGAACATCAAACCCAGTTCGGGCTGTTGCGGGTCGACGAACTTCAGTGCGTCGCCACTGCAGTAATAGCCTTCGTCGTCGAATGATTTTCCAGTGGCTGCACCGTCCATTCGCCAATAGCCGCGCATGACGTGGGGACCGCGAAAGCGCGCCTCCAGCTTGTCCCCGATGGGCACGAGCTTCACTTCGCAGCCCGGCGCGGGTACGCCCACATAACCGGCGGCCTTTGCGGGCAGCGTCGTGAAGAGGCACGACGGCGAAGTCTCCGTCATGCCGAGACCCGCCATGATGCGAATACGCTCGCCGCAAAAGCGCTCCGTAACCTGTTGAAGCCGATCCCACGCGGCTTGCGAGAGTCCCGCTCCCGCAAAGAAATACACCTTCACACGCGAGAAAAATGTCTCGCGCAGCTTGGCGTCGGTTTCAAGCGCGCTCGTCAGTTCTTCCCAGCCCTTGGGCACATTGAAGTAGATCGTCGGAGCGATCTCGCGAAGATTGCGCAGCGTTTCTTCGAACTTCTTGCCGACGGGCTTGCCGTCGTCGATATAAAGCGTGCCGCCGTTATAGAGCGCGATGCCCGCGTTGTGACTGCCGCCGAACGTGTGATTCCACGGCAGCCAGTCGACGAGTACCGGCGGCTCGTCGGCGAACTCGGGAAATGTTTCGCGCAGCATCTGCTGGTTGCTGCATAGCATGCGATGCGTCGTCGGAACTGCCTTCGGCAGCGTCGTCGAGCCTGACGTGAAGAGGAATTTGGCTATGCTGTCCGGGTCGATCGCTTCGTGCGCGGCATCGACCGTAATGGGCGTTGTGTCGAGCAGCGCCGACAGCTTCGTCACAGGGCGGGCACAGCAGCCCGTGGACGTCACGACTTCGACATCGGCCGCAACAGTCGCGTCGATTGCAGCGGCAAATGCAGAGGCATCGGTCGCGAAGACGAGACCGGGCGTGAGCACATCGAGCGTATGCCTCAGCTTGCCAAAATCGCTGGAAACGAGCGAGTACGCCGGCGAAATGGGCGCGTACGGTACGCCGGCCCACATTGCGCCGAGCGCGATCATCATGTGTTCGAGATCGTTGCCGGAGAGGATCGCAACGGGCCGCTCGGCCGACAGGTTGCGCTCGAGCAGCGCCTGGCCGATGGCACGCGCACGCTGCAGCATTTGCGCGTAGCTGATGCCTTGCCATTCCCCGTTCGCGCCGCGACGCGCGACGAGCCAGCGGTCCGGATGCGCACGCGCTCCGCTTGCCAGCCGGTCGGTCAGGCGCTGCGGATAGTTGCCGGGCATCGCGGCGGACTCCATGTACCACACGTCGCCGTCACGGCGAACGCGAGCGGGCGCCGAACCGATCCGCACTTCGCGATAGCGCACGGGCGTTTCTCTATCGACACTGGATTGCGTCGGCTGCAAGTTCACTTATTGTCTCCTTCCCGCAGTCTTCGTCTGCTGCGAAGCATGCGGGATTCGAATGATGCCGCTGAACGGCATTCGTGTCAGATCGGGGTGTTTCCGATCGAAGCATTCTGATCGAGCGGCCTAGATCGGATAGTGACGCGGACCCGTCTGGATCGTAATCCAACGCAGATCCGTGAACTCGGCAATCGACGCCTTACTGCCGAAACGTCCGTAACCGCTCCCCTTCACGCCTCCGAACGGCATCTGCGCTTCATCGTGAACGGTCGGTCCATTGATGTGGCATATGCCCGACTCCACACGTTTCGCGACGCTCATCGCGCGCGCGATATCGCGACTGAAGACAGCCGCGGACAGGCCGAACTCGCTGTCATTCGCCACTTTCACGGCTTCGTCGTCGGTATCCACGCGCAGCACGGTCACGACCGGCGCAAACGATTCTTCGGTGTAAAGCTTCATAGCCGGGAGAATGCCGTCGACGATGGTCGGCTGCATGATTGCGCCAGTCAACGTGCCGCCGCCGAGTACTTTCGCGCCGTGTTCCCGGGCGTCCTGCACGAGCGCCGTTGCGCGTTGCGCGGCTTGCGTGCTGACCATCGCGCCGAGCTTGGCATCCTTCGCGGTGGGTGCGCCGGCAACCAGCGTGCGCGCTTTCTCAGCGAGCTTGTCGACGAGCGCATCGGCCACGCTGCGATGCGCGATCACGCGTTCCGTCGACATGCAGATCTGCCCTTGATTGAAGAAGGCGCCGAACGCAATCGCGTCCACGGCCGCGTCGAGATCCGCGTCTTCGAGCACGAGAACGGGTGCCTTACCGCCGAGTTCGAGCAGTGCGGGCTTGAGATGTTTGGCTGCATGCATCGCGATGATGCGGCCCACGTGGGTCGATCCTGTGAAGTTCACGCGACGCACGGCAGGGTGAGCGATCAACCGTTCGACGATGGCAGGCGCGTCGTCCGGCGCGTTCGTCACCACGTTGACGACGCCGTCGCCGAGTCCCGCATCCTGCAGAACGCTGCCGATCATTCTGTGTACGGCCGGACAGGCCTCCGATGCTTTCAGCACGACGGTGTTACCGCACGCGAGCGGCATCGCGACAGCGCGCGTGCCGAGAATCACCGGCGCATTCCACGGCGCGATGCCGAGCACGACGCCGCAGGGCTGGCGCACCGCGAGAGCAATGTTGTCAGGCGTGTCGGTCGGAATCACGCTGCCGTCGATCTGCGTAGTCATGGCCGCGGCTTCACGCAACATGTTGGCTGCGAGATGCACGTTGAAGCCGTACCAGTTGGCCATCGCGCCGGTTTCGGCCATGCCGCATTCGATGAACGCGCCCGCTCGCGCGTCCATGAGGTCGGCGGCTTTCAGCAGGCGCGCACGGCGTTCTGTCGGCCGTAGCGCCGACCACGCGGGAAACGCAGCGGCGGCAGCTTCGACAGCGGCGTCTGCGTCGGCGAGCGTGGCAGCAGGCGCGCGCGAAGCCACGCCGCCGGTAACCGGATCAATCCGCTCGAAGGTGGCGCCGCCCGACGCCGGACAGTCCTTGCCCCCGATCAACATACTTACTTCGTTCACGATGGCTGTCTCCTTTGCTTTTTCCCGTGCTGCGCGCAGGCGCGGGCAGGCTACGGGATCAATGTTTACCTGTTCGTCACTCAGTGCGCTTATACGCCTGAAGGCCAGGCTTGATCGACTTCTGGTCGAGGAATTGCCGCAAGCCTTCTTCACGTCCTTTCTCGGGATCGCGCAATTGCGCCTGGTCGAGCTTCGCATACAGATAGTCTTCGTTCTGCTCCCACGTCAGTTCGCGCGAGCGTTTGAAACCATGCTTGGCGGCGCGCAGAACGACAGGATTTTTCTCGAGCAGCTTCGCGGCCAACGCGACCGTTTTGGCACGCAGTTGTTCGAGCGGCACGCTGCTGTTGACGAGTCCCATTGCAGCGGCTTCTTTCCCGTCGAACGTGTCGCCCGTCATGATGTAGTACAGCGCCTGACGATGCCCGACCGTATCCGCCATTGCCTTGCTGACCAGATTGCCCGGCGGAATGCCCCAGTTGATTTCGGAGAGGCCGAACACGGCTTCGTCGGCCGCGATAGCCAAATCGCACGCGACGAGCGGTGAAAAGCCGCCGCCGAAACACCAGCCGTTGACCATGGCGATAGTCGGCTTCGAGTACATGCGAAGCAGTTTCCACTGCCATTGGCATGCGTCGCGGCGAATCTTTTCCTGCAGAATCTCCGGACCTGCATCGACTTCGCGGAAGTACTCCTTCAAGTCCATGCCCGCCGTCCATGCGTCGCCGGCGCCTGTCAGCACCAGTACCTTTGCGTCCGCGTCCAGTTCCAGCGTTTCCAGTACCTGGATCATTTCGCTGTTGAGCGTGGGACTCATTGCATTGCGTTTCTCGGGGCGATTGAACGTCACCCATGCGATGCCTTCCTGGACTTTCACGTCCACCGTCTTCCAGCGACCCTCATAACTTGCCATTTCGTAGCTCCAGCGCGCCTGTGCGCGTATCGATGTTTGTCGTGATGTGCGAGCACCCGACAGCGTTTGCTCTAAAGCTTCAATGCACGCGCCGTATCAGGTAGCCTGATACAAGTCTATTATCAAGCGGCTTTGGACACAATCGCCGCGTGATCGGTGAAAACCCTTGCGTTGAAAGTACCTGGGGTATTCACCAAAGACGCTCACCTTGTTTTGTCAGGTCGCCTGATATTTAATATGCTCCATCGCGACTGACCGTAGCGCGTTCTCATGAACGCGCTTTTGTTCACCCATGATGTCAGGAAGCCTGATACTGGGGCGATAAGGATGCATCGGCGGCCATCGACACAATAAACAGCAATCAACTTGCATTGACCGGAGCAGGACGCGAAGCGGCGGCTCCGGCCGACAGGAGACAGAATGAAATCCACCAGAACAGCACTGCCGGCAGACGGCATGGCGCAAGCCACCGCCCGAACGAGCGCCGCCGTCACGTTGAGTCTTTGTTTTGCGGTTGCCTTGCTCGAGGGGCTCGACCTTCAATCGGTGGGCGTCGCGGCGCCGCGCATGGCACGCGAATTCGGCCTGAGCGTCGCGCAAATGGGGCTTGCGTTCAGCGCGGGCACCTTCGGCCTATTGCCGGGCGCGATGTTGGGCGGAAGGCTCGCCGACCGGATTGGTCGCAAGCGGATACTGATTCTGTGCGCGTGTCTGTTTGGTCTGCTGTCTATTGCGACTGCGTTCGTCAGCAGCTTCGGCATGCTTGTTTTTGTCCGCGTGTTGACGGGTATCGGGCTGGGCGGCGCGTTGCCGAACCTGATCGCGCTATCGTCGGAGGCGGTCTCGCCGAAGTTGCGCAATACCGCGGTTAGCGTGATGTATTGCGGTATTCCTTTCGGCGGAGTGCTCGCCTCGATTGTCGGCATTGTGAGCATCGGCGATACGCAATGGCGACACATCTTCTATGTGGGCGGCGCGGGGCCACTCATTCTGGTGCCGCTTCTGCTTGCATTCCTGCCTGAGTCCTCCGCGTTTCGCCGCGCGTCACACGGCATGAACGCGAAGCCCGCGCCCGTCGGCGAAGTGCTGTTCGGCGGTAGCCGGGGGCTCTCAACGCTGCAAATCTGGATCAGCTACTTCTGCACGCTGATCGTTCTGTACTTCCTGCTGAACTGGCTGCCGTCGTTGATGGCGGCACGCGGACTCGCGCGCGCGGAAGTCGGTTATGTGCAGATCTTCTTCAACATCGGCGGCGGCCTGGGCGCGCTGTTCATCGGCATGTTGATGGACCGTTTGCGCGGCGGTGTGGTGGTGTCAGGCATGTACATCGGCATTATCGCGTCGCTCGCGGCGTTGTCGATCGCGCCGGGTTTCGCGGCGCTGACGGTATCCGCGTTCTTCGCCGGGATGTTCGTGATCGGCGGCCAGTCGGTGCTGTATGCGCTCTCTGCTGCGTTCTACCCGACAGCGATGCGAGGCACGGGTGTCGGCGCAGCGGTCGCGGTGGGGCGCGTCGGCTCGGTGGTCGGCCCGCTTGCGGCCGGCCAGTTGCTGGCGATGGGCCGCAGTTCGTCGACGGTGATCGGCGCGAGCATTCCCGTCACGCTGATTGCCGCGGCGGCGGCTCTGATGCTGATTCGCCGTCCGCGCGCGAACGACTGATCAGACATCCTTATCAAATCAACTGAAAAAGAAAACACAACGTTTGGAGACGACAACGATGCAAACAGTCACGACCCGCCTTTTTATATCCGGCGCCCTGTGCGCGCTGAGTACGACCGCGCTCGCGCAGTCGAGCGTCACGCTGTACGGGATCATCGATACCGGTGTGGAATACGTATCGCATGCGAACGCCGCAGGCGGCCATGTGTTTCGCATGCCGGCGGTAACGGGCGAGCTGCCTTCGCGTTGGGGCCTGCGCGGTGCCGAAGATCTTGGCGGCGGCTATAGCGCCGTCTTCACACTGGAAAGCGGGTTCAACGTTCGCGACGGCAGTTCCGGCCAGGGCGGGCGGCTGTTTGGACGGCAGGCGTTTGTCGGCCTCAAGGGGCCATACGGGACCATGGCATTCGGCCGGCAATACACGATGACGTACCTCGCGCTGCAAGGCGCCGACATCATCGGCCCGGACATCTACGGCATGGGTTCGCTCGACGCATATGTGCCCAATGCGCGTGCGGATAATTCGGTGACGTACATGGGCACGTACAAGGGCTTCACGCTCGGCGCCGGATATTCGTTCGGCCGCGATTCGGCCGGCACGGGCAACTCGCCAGGGCAGGGCACTTGCGCGGGTTCGGTAGCGGGCCACCCGACCGAGTGCCGCGACTGGTCGGTAATGCTCAAATACGACGCGCCGAACTTCGGCGTCGCAGCTTCGTATGAGGAGCAACGCGGCGGCACAAATGCGCAGGCGAACTTCTTCGACGGCGTCGCTCCCACGCCGCTTGGCAACGCCGCCGACAAGGACGCCCGCACGCATGTGAGCGCCTATGCGCAGTACGCGGGCGCTAGGCTCGGCGCGGGCTGGCTTGGTCGGCGCGTCGTGACGGACTCGCCAGCGGTGCCGAACGTGCGCTCGGATCTGTTCTTCGTCGGCGCGTCGTACTTCGTGACGCCCGCGTTCCTGGTCGACGGCGAAGTGTTCCGCATCGTCAACAGTGCGCACGACTCCCGCGCGACGATGGGCGCGCTGCGAACCACGTATCTGTTGAGCAAGCGCTCGTCGGTGTATGCGCAGGCCGCCTATCTGGCCAATAGCGCGAAGGCGCGCTATTCGGTAAGCGGCGGCGGTGGCGGCACGACGCCCGCCGCCGGCATCGGTCAGACAGGTGTAATGGTCGGCATCAAGCACGCGTTCTAGGAGACATTGAATGAGAAAGTCTGTGATTGCGGTATCCGTGTGCGCGACGCTTGGAGCATGCGGCGGCTCTTCCGAGAACACATTGACGTTGCCGCACCTGAGCGCGGCCACACCGGCAACGCTCGTCGGAAGCTGCGCGACGCTGGCGAGCAAATTGTCCTTCGCCAACACCACGTTCAATTCCGTGCAGGACGTACCGGCCGGAACGCTGACGGTGGCGAGCAAGCCAATCGCCGAGCATTGTGTCGTTCAAGGGCAGATGAATCAGCGCGTGAGCGCTGTCGACGGAAAGACCTACGCAATCGGCTTCGAGATGCGTCTGCCCGTTGCATGGAACGGAAGGTTTTTCTATCAGGCCAACGGCGGGCTCGACGGCAACGTGGTGACGGCAACCGGCGAGATCGGCGGAGGCGGACCGCTCAACGACGCGCTGAACATGGGGTTTGCCGTGATCAGTTCCGACGCGGGACACTCGTCGTCGCAGAATCCGCTATTCGGCCTCGATCCGCAGGCGCGTATCGACTACGGCTATAACGCGGTAGCGACGCTCACGCCGATGGCCAAGCAGGTCATTCGCACCGCCTACGGCAAGGCGCCGGATCGCAGTTATTTCGACGGTTGCTCGAACGGCGGACGTCACGCGATGGTGGCGGCGGCGAGATCGTCGGCCGAATACGACGGGATCATTGCGGGCGACCCGGGCTTTCATTTGCCGAAGGCGGCCATAGGCGAAATGTGGGGCGCGCAGCAATTCGCGAAGGTTGCGACTGCGACAACCGCGAATGGCCTGCCCGACATCAAGACCGGCTTTACTGCCGCCGAACGCCAACTGGTGGCGTCGCGAATCATTGCAAAGTGCGATGCACTAGATGGTGTCGCCGACGGCATGGTGCAGGACATCAAGGCATGCCAGGCGAATTTCAACCTGGCCGCGGACTTGCCGACCTGCTCGGGCAACGTGCGTGACGGAACGTGCCTGACTACCGCGCAAAAAGAAGCGATCGGCAATGTGTTCTCGGGCGCGCGCAACAGCGCCGGCACCGCGTTGTACGCGAGCTTTCCCTACGACGCCGGCGTGAGCGGCGCGGGCTGGGCGGCATGGAAGCAGAGCAACTCCATCACGCTCGATCCCGCCGCCGCTGCATTTACGTTCACGACGCCGCCGCAAAGCGCTTCGCTGCTGAGCCAGTTGTCATCGTATGCATTGAACTTCAGCATGGACACCGACGCACCGAAGATCTTTGCGACGAGCGGCGCGTACACGGAATCGTCGTGGTCGTTCATGACGCCGCCCGACGAGGCCAATCTCAGCGCGCTCAGGCAACGCGGCGCGAAGCTGATGGTGTATCACGGCACGAGCGACCCGGTGTTTTCGTCGAACGATACGACCGACTGGTATCAACGCGTGATGGCGGCCAACGGCGGTGATGCGAGCGGCTTCGCGCGGCTCTTCACGGTCGCGGGAATGAACCATTGCTCGGGCGGCCCCGCAGCCGATCAGTTCGACATGCTCACGCCGATGGTCGCCTGGGTGGAGCAGGGCAAGGCACCGGATAGCGTCATCGCGACCGCTCGCGATGCGAGCAATGCGATACCGAATAGCGAAGTGCCTGCGCAGTGGGGCGCGGGCCGCACGCGGCCGCTGTGTCCGTATCCGAAAGTCGCGCGCTATAAGGGCGGCGATGTGAATTCAGCGGCGAGCTTCTCGTGTAGTTGATGCATGCGTGAGCCGCGGTTCCACGGCTCGTTACTGGTGACGACCGTAATGATGTTTGCGGTCTTGCGGCGTCGGCTGGACGCGTTGAGCGTCACCGCCGTCGCCGCTATTGTCCGCAATCGCGCATGCCGCGAACGTTTCAGTTATTGCGACTCGTACCACGAGTATGTCGGAAGCGAACTGATTGGCGGCGTGCCGATCTGCAATGTGACGTCGCGCAACGACGTCAACTCGATATTGCGCAGATCGCCCATGTAACGGCGCGAATCCCCGTTGTCGTTGATATACGCCACTACGTTCCCGGTGATGCCCGCGACGTTCGTGCTGGAGAGCGGCTGCCCCCAGATGTCGAAGAACTGACCCAGCGTGAACGTCTTGAGGGTCGGCGTTTCGATATGAATGATGCCGGTCTGGTCGTGCGTGTGCATTTCATAGTTGCACTGCGACAGTATGCCCACGTTCGCCGGCATGGCGAGCCATTGGCCGTCCTTGATGATCGCGAGATGCGCATGCACGTGGTACAGCTCGCTCATCCCGGCGGCACAGATCAAACCGTCGACCGTGGCGCCGTTCCCGCCGGTCGCCGTATTGCCGGCCGGCCAGTACTGGCTTCCCACCACGCCCAGATAGGCGAGCGTGACCGGATTCGGGTCGAAGGGCGGCGGATCGGTCCACGTGTAGGTGGGGATTTGCGTCAACGGCGTGCCGGTCATGATGGTGACTTCGCCATGCGGCGGAAGCACGAGACTCGCGGGATCGCCCTTGTATTGCGAAAGCGTGCCGCCGTCGTTCACATAGATCGTAACGGGTGATCCGCTCAGGCCCGCGACGTTCGACGCACCGAGCGTTTCGCCCCATATCGCAAAGAACTGGCCGAGTGTGTACGACGCGCCGGTGGTCGTATCCATGCGGATTTTGCCGCTTGCGTCGACGGTGTGCAGCGGATACGCGCAACCTGTCTGCGCCGTCATGGTCGGGCCGACCGTGCCGATGTTGGCGGGCACCGAGAGCAGGCGGCCGTTCTGATAGATCGACAGATGCGTGTAGGTATAGGCATTGCTGCGCAACCCGCAGTTCAGCCCGCCGACCGGCTGTCCGAGGCCGCCCGACGATGTGGAGCCCGTGGGCCAGTTTGCATCGCCAAGCGTCGTGCCGTCGATCACAGGCGTAGCGGCGGCCAGTGTCGGTGTAGTCGCGCTCGTGCCCGATGCGCCGGATGCCGGTGCAGCGGCGCCCGTGTTCGAGGCACCCCCGCCGCCTCCGCCGCCGCAACCTGCGACGATCAGTAAAACACCAATGGCGACAAACCGTGAGCCCAGCCGTTCCAACATCGCTTACTCCATGCGGTGGTTGAAGATGAATTCGTAGAAGCAGATATCGCGCAGACTTCGCGGAGTCGCTTCGCTGCGTGGAGCAGCTGCGAAAGAAAGGCGGCGATGAAGCCGGCGCATGCTCGCGAGCCCGCACGAAATCGGCAGGTTGAGGGTAGCAGATGCGGTTAAAAAACGAACCCGATGAATCACAACGTTTTGCGACTATTTCTGTCGCATTTAGGGGTGTCGGGCGATGCATCGATGCGATTCACTTGAAATGCACTTATGGTTCAGCGGCACTTCGTCGAGTGCTTTTTAGGCGCATTGGTTAATGGCGCATTGAGTTATCGGCAAGCTCCCAGAAAAGAGTGCATGCCTCCATTAGCGGAGCACTTCGTTCCGATACAAGTAAAATGCCGCAGTCGCCGCATCCTGCCGGCGTGGAACTGTCCGGTCAGCGATGCATGTCGATCTCCTCACCCTTTACCTGCTTTTAATCGGAACGCTATTCGCCAGTTCCGGAATGACGCTTTGGGAACACCAAAGCCATCCGCGGCGAAGCCGGGAGTTGCGAGTACTGGCAGCGGGATATGCGACGCTCGCAACCGGTTGCGCAGCGGCCGTGTTTCGTCACGATCTGCCCGCCCCGTGGGGCTCCGCGCTGAGCAATCTGGTCATTCTGACGGGCTACCTGCTGGTCCTGCACGGTGCCGCGTTGCTAAACGGGCGTCGATACCCGGCAGGTTCGCTCGCGTTGCTCCTTCTGATGGCGCTGACATGGGCAGTGGGCGGTGCGCGCTGGGAGAGCACCGTGTGGGCATACGTGAGCGCGGTCGCAATCGCGGTGGCGAGCGGCATGACGTCCCGCGAGTTCCTTCGAAGCGACGACTTCAAAGCCTTCCAGTCACGGCGTATAGCGGTGGCGGTGACGGCAATCCACGCGCTTTTCTATGCCTTTCGGGCTCTGGTTCTGCCTTGGCTCGTGACGCGGTACGGAATGGGCCTGCTGCCCACCATCGGCGCAATCACGATGTACGAGGGCGTCCTGTACTCGGTCATTCTGCCGATGACCGTGCTGAAGATGATCCGCGAGGAAACGCATGGCCAACTCCTGCACGAATCGCAAACTGACTACCTGACCCGTCTCGGGAATCGCAGATGGTTCTTCGAGGAAGGGATGCGTGTGCTCGGTGAGGGTCGTGAAAGCGGTTCCGTGTCGCTGCTTGCGCTCGACCTCGACCACTTCAAGAAGCTCAACGATCGCTACGGTCACAAGACTGGTGACGAAGTGCTCAAATCATTCGCGGATGTCGCGGGCAGCGTGGTGGGGCGCGAGGCGGTGCTTGCCAGAATCGGCGGAGAAGAGTTCGCTGTGCTGTTGCCGCGCCATGACGAACGCCGCGCGCGCGACGTGGGTGAGGCTATTGTCAGGCGCTTTGCACAGACCGTTTCGCACAGGGTGGACGGCGTTGATATTCAGGCTACGGTGAGCATCGGCCTCGCGCATTCCGGGGACGCGGGGCAGTCGCTTGCCGAACTGCTGGCCGCAGCCGACGAGGCGCTATACCGCGCCAAATCGTTGGGCGGCAACCGGCTCGAATCGGCACAGAATGCCGCGCGCCTCAGAGTGGTTAGATAACGATCTTTCCCCAACGGCAACGTGCGTTTCATCGAGCACAGGTCTTTCCATCGACGCCCGTCAGCCTGCCGCCTTTGACCGGCTGAGCCATTCTTCCAGCCCGATGCGGCCGAGGCGCGCTTCGCCCAATGGCACCAGCGATAGCTCCTCGACGCGACCGCCGAAGTAGCGCGCCTCTGGATCGCGCACCACTTCGCGTGGATCTCCGATTGCCTTCAGGTAGCTCGCGATGATTTCGTCGAATGGGGCTCGTTGCGGACCCGCGATCTCGACAATGCCGTTGCGCGGCGCAGCAAGCGCGACATCGGCCACAAAGGCCGCGACGTCGTCGGATGCAATGGGCTGGAAGAGTCCGGGCGAAAGCCTGACCGTGTTGCCCTCGGCGCTCGACGCGGCAATGCCGCCCAGAAATTCCAGGAACTGCGTCGAGCGAATGATGGTGTAGGGAATGCCCGAAGCCTCGATCAGCTTCTCCTGTGCGACCTTGGCGCGGAAATAGCCGTTCTCCGGCGTCCTGTCGGTTCCCACGATAGAAAGGGCGACATGATGGCCGACGCCGGCAGCGGCCTCCGCGGCGTGAAGGTTGCGACCGGAAGTCTCGAAGAATTCGAGCACTGCGCTGTCTTCGAACGACGGCGAATTGGCCAGGTCGATGACCACTTGCGCGCCTTGGAGCGCCTCCTGAAGGCCTTCTCCTGTGAGCGTGTTGATACCGCTTCTGGGCGACGCAGGGAGCACGTCGTGGCCGGCGTCGCGCAGAATCGTGACGGTCTTCGAGCCGATCAGGCCGGTGCCGCCGATAACAACGATCTTCATGATCGAGACCCCTCATAATTGACGGCAAGACGCCGCATAGCTTCATGGTAGGCGCACGCCGGGCGTGACGCCATGCGCGTGCAGGCACTCACGGTGTTGTCTTTACCGCACCAATCGCGGTCCGGCACCGCGCGCATCCGTCTGACGAACTCGCGGTTCACTGGACCGTCGATAAAGCCGGCGCCGACGTCACCGTCGTGTCGCATGGCGGGTTCATCGCGCGCGTTTGCTCGATCATGTAGTCGACGAACACGCGGATGCGGGCCGGAAGGTGCTGGCGGCTCAGATAGCAGATGTAGTGACCTTCGTCGTCGGGCGCATATTGCGCGAGGCAACTCAGCAACTGGCGGTCGCCAAGCAGGTCACGCGCCTGATAAGCCGGCAATTGTGCGATCCCGAGACCGTCGAGCACCGCCTGCAGGATCAGGTCAGGGTCGTTGTACGTGTGCTGCGCGGCGGGCTGATGCCGCAGGGGGTTGCCGTCCACCTTGAACTGCCAGTCCTTGACGCGGCCAGAGGCGTTGCGCAGGTTGATGCAGCGATGATCCGCAAGCTCGTCGACGTGGCGCGGCAGACCGTGCTGGCGCGCGTAGGCGGGCGATGCGCAGACGATCATCTGCATCGCAGCGAGCTGCCGCGCGACGATCCCGCTGTCTTCCATGCGCCCGTCGCGAAACGACACGTCCACGCGGTCGGCGGTGAAGTCGGCGGGGCGATCGTTCAGTAGCAGTTCGAGCGTGATGCCGGGATAGCGCGAGTGAAAGTCTCGCAATAACGGCGCGACGATCTTGCGCCCGAACCCCGAGGTCGACGCAATGCGCAAATGCCCGCGCGGCGGCCCGCTGCGCAGATCGCGCATGCCGTCGAGCGCCGCCACGATACGCTCGATGCCAGGCTGGCAGCTCTCGTAGAAGAGTTCGCCCTCGCGTGTGAGCGACGTGCTGCGGGTCGTGCGCAGGAACAGGCGCACTTCGAGTTGCGCCTCGAGCTTCTGCACATTGCGGCTAACCGAGGAGCGGCCGATGCCGAGGCGATCGCCCGCGCGGGCGAAACTGCCTTCATTGGCGACGGCCAGGAATGAAACGACGCCGGCATAGGTGGTCGCAAAGCTGCTCGCGAACGGGTCCTGGCTGCCGGCTACAGGGCGAGGTGATCGGTAATCTGACATGCGGCGCGACTCGTGAGGTCTAAAACCGGCTAGACGTATCAGTCGCGCCGTTTGTGACATCGCCCGCGGTTTTGCGTCGCCGGCGCCGCGCGCCGCATGTGGATTCAACCGTTCGAACAGGCCGCGGCAAGGCGCGCGAGCTTCTCGGGATTGCGCTGCACGAGGATGCGGACAATGCGCTCATTGTCCGTTTCGACCGCTTGTGCCGATTCGAGCTTGCCTTCGAAAAAGCGCAGCAGCGCCCACTCACCGTTGAGCACCACGAGCCTGATACTGAGTTCGCTGCCATAGCGGCGCGACGACGCGTAGAACAGCTGCGCGATTCTGCGGCCGCCGAGCATCGGCTGGGGCGCGCTCGGCACTTTGCCGCCGCCGTCGCCGATCAGCATGGCGTCTTCGGCGAGTAACGCGTTGATCGCCGGGAAGTCGCCGCGCTCGACGGCCTGCGCGAACATCCGCAAAAGACGATGATGCGTCTCCTGCGGCACGGCATTACGCGGACGCTCTTCGCGAAGTTGGCCTTTGGCACGGCTCACGAGCTGGCGGCAGGCCGCCTCGCTCTTGCCGATTGCGCGGGCCACTTCGTCGTAGTCGGCATCGAAAACTTCGCGTAAGAGGAAGGCGGCGCGCGCTTCGGGCGTCAGCCGTTCCAGCAGCATCAGGAACGCGACGGACACGTCGTCGCTGCGTTCGACCGCCTCCTCGGGTGTAGCGGGCGAGCCGGTCATTTGCGGTTCGGGCAACCAGATGCCCTTATAGTGCTCGCGCTGCGTTTTGGCAGCGCGCAAACGGTCTATGGACACGCGGGTCGTGACCGCAACGAGCCATGCTTCCGCGTTGTCGATTTTTTCGCGCGCTGCCGCATGCCAGCGCAGCCAGACGTCCTGCACGATGTCTTCGGCTTCCGCTACGGAGCCGAGCATTCGATAAGCGATTTTCTGCAAGCGCGGGCGCAGGCCGTTGAAGGCGCTGACGTCGTCGTCCATGGAGGTTTCCTGTTGCGTTGATACAGGCCTCGCTCGAAGAGCGGGCCGGCAACCGAATATTGCCATGGACGATCTGTCTTGCGAGCGACAGCCTTAAACGTCGGGTCGGCTCGACGGGAATCCGGGCAGGATCGGACTCCGGCGCGTGAGCGATGCAGCAGTCGCGCTCACGTGCCGCCTCTGGACCGGTTTCAGCCGAGCGCCACCACGGCGATCTCCACCAGCAATTCCGGCGCGGCAAGCTGCGCTTGCACGGTGGCGCGCGTGGGCGCGCAGCCTTGCGGAACCCACGCGTCCCATACCTCGTTCATGCCGCCGAAGTCGCGCGCAATGTCCGAGAGCCATACCTGGGCGGAAACGAGTCTCGTCTTGTCGATGCCGGCCTTCTCCAGGAAGCCGTCGATCTTCTCCAGCACCTTCGCGGTCTGCACTTTCACGTCCGGCGCGTGATCCGCGGAAGTCTGGCCGCCGATGAATACGAGGCCGGCAGCCTTGACGACGCGGCTCATACGTTGATTGGTTTCGATGCGAACAATATCGGTCATGACAATGTCTCTGGTTGAGGTCGAACGAAGCCGCCGCGCGCGCTCATGAAACGCGCGACGGAGCAAAAAGGGAACCGCTTATTGCGTAACGAGATGCGCCGCGCTTGCAGACGAAGACGCAGACGAAGCCGCGCCGCGCTCGAACCGGTCGATTCCGAACGCATCCAGCGAAATAGACGGCGTGCCGTCGAGCATCAGCTCGGACACGAGCTTGCCGCAACCGGGTCCTAGCTGAAAGCCGCTGCCGCAATAGCCGAACGAGTAGTACAGGTTCGACGCTTTGCGGCTTGCGGAGATGACTGGCAGTTCGTCTTCGGTGAAGGCCTCGACGCCGGCCCACGCACGGTTCACGCCGAGATTGCGCAAATGAGGAAAGAGGTCGGTCACCGTCCGTGCACTGCGCACGAGCCGCGCGAAGTCGACTTCGCCGTGACGGTTCGACAGATCGGCGATACCGATCAGCTTCCCGCCGATCACCACGGTACCGTTGTCGAACTGCTTGAACGACAACGGGCGGCCGGTTGCGCCGAGCGTGGCACGACAGAACGGCGCGACGCGATGCGTGACCATCAGCATCAGACCTTCCGGGTGCACCGGCACGGGCTCGCCCACCTGCTTCGCCAGTTCGCCGGACCACGCGCCCGCGGTGACGAGCAGCTTCTCCGCGTTGAAGGTGCCGCGCGGCGTGAAGGCGAGCCAGCGCGCGCCGCGTTGTTCGATGCGGTGCACGGCCGTGCCTTCCAGAAAACGGGCGCCGAGGCGCTGGGCCGCGAGGCGGAATGCCGTCGTGGTTCGAAAGGGCAGTGCATAGCCGTCGCGCTCGACCCAGATTCCGCCTGTGACGTGCCGCGCGAGCGCCGGTTCGAGTTCGAGCACGGTGTCGCGGTCAATCACTTTCTCGTGTGTGAATCCGTGCGATTCGAGCAGCGCAACGCGCTCGCGGCATGCCTGCAGTTCGTCGTCGGTCTCGGCGATCTTCAACTGGCCTGAAGGCACGAAGCCGCCATCCTCGCCGAGCAGGTCGGTCATGCCGTGCCAGATTTCGCGCGACATCAGCGCAAGCGGAATCTCGGGCAACGGACGGCCCAGCGTTCGCACGCCGCCAGCGTTGACGCCCGATGAATGACGCGCGACGTAATCGGCTTCGAGCACGATCACCTTCGCGCCGCGGCGCGCGAGATGAAGCGCGCTGCTCGTGCCGTGCAGCCCGCCGCCGACCACGAGCACATCGGCTTCCTGGATGACGGTCGTGTCATTCACCGGCCAGTTCTCCAAGCGTGAGCGGCTTGATCGGCGGACGGATGCGGTAGTAGCCGACTTCGGCGGGCGAGACGCGGCGCGCATCGGCGATCACCTCCGTCACCGTCAGACCGCACATGCGCCCCTGGCACGGACCCATGCCGCAGCGTCCGAACGACTTGGCCTGATTCGGCCCCACGCAGCCCAACTCGACGAATTTGCGCAACTCGCCTGCGGTGACTTCCTCGCAACGGCACACAATCGTCTCGTCGCGCGGAATACGGTTGATGTCGCGAGGGCGGTACAGGCTGTCGAGAAACGGCCGGATACGCATGACGCCCGCGAGGTCGCGGCGGTGCTCGACGGCTTGCGCGTCGCGTGCGGCGGCGGTGATCGCGCCGAGTTGCGCGGCTGCCGCGAGGCCGGCGAGTGCGCCCTGCAAGGCTGCCGCCTGCGCGCCGCCAATGCCCGCGCCATCGCCGGCGATGAAAATGCCGGGCACGTCCAGTTCGCCCCACGCGTCCACTTTCGGGGTGAAGCAGAGTTGGTCGTTGTCCCAGCGGTGAGACGCGCGCAGCGCCTGCGTGAATTGCGTGTTCGGCACCACGCCCTGATGCAGAAGAATCACGTCGGCTTCAAGACGATGCGCGTTGCCTTGGGTCGTGAAGTGCAGCGCGGCGGCGCGCTCCACATGATCTGCGCCGACGCGCGCTTCCACGCGCAAGTCGTCGGCCGCCTCGAAAATGGGCACGCCGGCATTGCGCAGCGTTCGGATCAGTTGCAGGCCTTTGCTCAGGAACGGCCACGCCCGCAGCGCCGAAAGCATGTGACGTTTCGCGCGCCAGCGATCCTCGTGGCGCGTGGTATCGACGAGCGCGCGGATCGGCACGCCGGCGCGGACGTATTGCCAGCCGAGCAGATACAGCAGCGGTCCGCAGCCCGCCAGCACCGGCGGTGCGGCAGGCACTTCGCCCGCGCTCTTCAAAAGGATCTGCGCGGCGCCCGCCGTCAGCACTCCCGGCAGCGTCCAGCCGGGGATAGGAAACGGGCGCTCGAGTGCGCCGCTCGCGAGAATCACGCGTTGGGCGTCGAAGCTGCCGATCTTGCCGTCCTTCAGATAATTGATGCCCCGCTCGCGCGTGACTTGCCACACAGTTGCACTGGTCACGTGACGCGCGCCGGAGGCGGCGAATGCATCGGCGATCGCCGCGCCCGCCGCGTAATCGGGTCCGAGTATCTCCTTGCGGCGCGCATCGGCGCGGCCGATGCCGCGATAGATCTGGCCGCCCACGGCGTCCTGTTCGTCGATCAACACCGTCTTCAGCCCGGCGCGCGCCGTGCGCGTGGCCGCGCTCATGCCGGCGGGACCGGCGCCGATCACGACGACGTCCACTGCTTCGGAAACAAAATCAGCGGCCATGGGCGTTCTCCAAAGGTACATGTGTCAGATGTGCGGACGGCAGATCGCGCGCGCCTTCCTGCGAGCGGATTCGCATGCCCGCCTTGACCTCGACCATGCAGGCCTGGCGGCTCGGCACGCCGTCTATCTCGACGAGGCATTCGAAGCACGCGCCCATCATGCAGAACGGTGCGCGCGGAGCGCCCGAAACCGGCGTCGCGCGAAACCGCGAAATCCCCGCGGCAAGCAGCGCTGCCGCGACGGAGCGGCCATCCGGCACGGTCAGCGGCTGATCGTTGAACCAGATTGCGACGGGAGTGGCGGCCGCGCCTTGCGCGCCGTCGAGCGGCTTGAAAAGGGCGTGAGTCGGCATATGAGTCGATTGAGTAGTCATGTCGAATTCAATGTGCGGGAATCAGCTCTCGCGCGTGCTCGAAGCGTCGCGCGGAGAAGGTGGGCAGTTCGCCGGGCATCGGCGCGCCCATGATCCACGGCGCGACGCGCAGCGCATGCGCAGCCGCCAGCGTCACGCCGCTATGGCAAGTGACGACGAACGCGCCGGGATGCGCCTCGGACTGGTCGTAGATCGGAAAGCCGTCGGGGCTGTAGACGCGCAACGCGGCCCACATGCGCACGAGCCGCACGTGTTGCAGCATCGGGAATGCACGCACGCCACGCCGGGCGATGTCGGCAAGCACATGGGTCGTGGTGAAATCGTCGAAGCCGACTTCTTCCATCGAATCGCCGAACTGCAGGCTGCCCTCGTCGGTCTGGCGCACGTTGAGCGTCGGATAGTGGAGAAACGGCGCAACGCGCTCGCTCACCAGCACCTGGCCGCGATTGGGCGCGACCGGCGCGTCGAGCCCGACGAACGGCGCGAGCACGCGATTGCCGAGTCCCGCCGCAAGTACGACCTTTGCAGCACGATAGGTCCCGCGTTTCCCGTGCACGACGAAGCCGTGCGCTTGCGGTTCGATGCGCTGCGCCCGCTCGCTCGACACGAGGCGCACGCCGCGAGCCTGCATTGCGGTGTGCAGCGCGCGCAGCAGCTTGAGCGGATTCACGTGGCCGTCCATCGGCGTGTAGCTCGCGCCGATTACTGCAGGCCCGACTTGCGGAATGCGCGCGCGGACTTCGGCGGCATCGAGCATCTGATACGGGTAATCGCCCAGTTCGGCTTGCAGGGTAGAGAGGCGCTTGTCGCGTTCGGCGAGTTCTTCGTCGTTGAAGCAGAAGTGGAAGCCGCCCGGCTGCTTCAGCGCGACGTCGATGCCGCTCTCCTCCAGCAGCGCCTGCGCGAGTTGCGGCCAGCGCGTGGCCGAACTGCGCGACCAGCGTGCGTATGGAGACAGGCCGTAACCCTTGCCCTGGATCCAGACGAGGCCGAAATTGCCGCGTGACGCGCGAAAGCCGCCGTCGTCCTCGTCCAGCACGGTTACGCGCGCGCCTTCGCGGGCAAGTCCGTAGGCCACGGCCGAACCCACGAGGCCGCCGCCTATGACGACCACGTCCGCGAGCGTATCGGGACTCGCGGCGGTGCTTGTCAATGTCATTGCGCTTCTCCGATCAGAATGCGGTCCAGTCCGACCATGCGGTCGAGCAGAACCATCAGCAGGACCGTGCCCACGATCAGCACCGCCGACACCGAAGCGACGAGCGGATCGATCGTCTGCGCGATCTGGTTGTACATGGCGACGGGCAGGGTGGTTGTGCCCGGAGTTGCGACGAAGATGGTCATCGTGAGTTCGTCGAAACTCTGGATGAACGAGAGCACCCAGCCGCCCGCTACGCCGGTGCGGATCATCGGCAGGACCACGCGGCGAAACGCGGTAAAGCGGCTTGCACCGCAGGAGAGTGCGGCGCGTTGCGCATCGCGATCGAGTCCGACTGCCGACGACAACGCGAGACGCAGCGCATACGGCAGCACGATGACCACATGCGCGCACACCAGCGACCAGAACGAGCCCGACAGATGCAGCAGCGACAGAAAACGCAGAAACGCGATGCCGAGCACGACGGCGGGAATCATCATCGGTGAAAGAAAGAAGCTCGTGAGCGCGGCGCGGCCAGGAAAGCGATAGCGCGCGATGGCGAGCGCGGCGGGCACCGCGAGCAATACGCCGATGGTCGCGGCCGCGAACGCAAGCCGCACCGATAGCCAGAAGGCCGAGACAATGTCGCCGTTCTCGATGATCGCGCGAAACCAGCGCAGCGACGCGCCGTCGAAAGGCATCGAGATAAAGCCCTTGTCGGTGAAAGCGACGAGCATCACCACGACGAGGGGCGCAAGAATGAAGCTCAGGAAAAATGCGTTGTAGACGAGCCCGAGAATGCCGTTCTGTTTCATGATCGCTCTCCTTCGCTCAATCGAAGATGTGCCGGAAACGGCGTTCGGCGACTCGACTGCAGCCCATCACGATGGCCACGTTGGCAATCAGCAGCAGCACGGCGATGCTCGCGCCGAGCGGCCAGTTGAGCGTGCCGAGGAATTCGTCGTAGGCGGCGGTGGCGACCACCTTCAGGCGCCGCCCGCCGATCAGCGCAGGCGTGGCGAAAGCGGACGCCGACAGCGCGAACACGATGATCGAGCCCGACAGCACGCCCGGCATGATCTGCGGCAGCACCACGCGGCGAAACACCGCGAACGGCGAGCCGCCGAGCGAGCGGCCGGCCCATTCCACTTGCGGATCGAGCTTCTGCATGGTCGCCCAGACCGACATCACCATGAACGGCACGAGCACATGGGTGAGCGCGATGATCATGCCCGTCATGGTGAATACCAGACGGATCGGCTCGCTGGTGACATGCAGCGACTGGAGAACGTTGTTGAGCACACCGTTGTTGCCGAGCAGAATCTGCCAGCCGAGCGTGCGCACCACCACCGAGATGAGCAGAGGCCCCAGTACGACCAGCAGACACAGCGACTGCCACGGACGCTTCATCCGCGCGAGCACGATGGTCTCGGGCACGCCGAGCACGATGGACAGCAGCGTGACGGCGAACGCCAGCCCCGCGGTGCGCAGGAAGATCGTGCCGTAGTACGGGTCGCTGACCACCTCCCAATAGTTCTTGAGCGTATAGGCTGCGGTGACGCCGGCCGTATCGCTGAACACGCGGAACGACAGCATCAATGTGAGCAGCAGCGGCACCAGTAAAAGACCGACAAAGAGCAGCAGCGCCGGCCCCGACAGCAACCACGGCGCGGCGCCGGGGCGATCGTCGTCAAGCGTGGCCATGAGCGCCCTCCGGACGGTCTTGCGTCAGCACGCGCAGGTCGTCGTCGGTCCATGCGAGGCCCACTTCATGGCCTTCCTCGGGCGGCGGCGCACCGTGGTTCGGCTGCGCGACCCGCAGCTTGCCGAGTTCGGTGTCTACCTCGAGCAGCCACTGATTGCCGACGAACACACGTGTTGCGATGCGCCCGCGCAGCCGGGCATCGCCGTTGGCAAGGTGCACTTTCTCCGGCCGGATATACACATGCACTGCGCCGTCCACATGGCGGCCTTCGTGCGGCACATGCAGTGTCGTGCCCGCGACGTCGACCTCCGCGCAACGTGGATTACGGCGCAACACCTCGCCGGAGAACGCGTTGGTGCGGCCGAGAAACGTGGACGCAAAAGGCGTGGCGGGGCGCTCATAGGCGTCGTAGGGCGTGCTCAGTTGCGCAATGACGCCGCGATGCATGACGGCGATGCGATCGCTCATGGTCATTGCCTCGACCTGGTCGTGGGTGACCAGAATCGTCGTGATGCCGAGGCGCTTCTGGATCGCGCGCAGTTCGATGTGCATCTCTTCGCGCAGCTTGGCGTCGAGATTGGACATCGGCTCGTCGAGCAGCAGCAGTTCGGGTTCCATGGCAATGGCGCGTGCAATTGCGACGCGTTGCCGCTGGCCGCCCGACAGTTCCTTCGGATAGCGATGCCCGAGGCCCTTGAGGCGCACGAGAGACAGCGCTTCGGCAACACGTTCCTCGCGCTCCTTGCGCCTGACCTTGCGCATCTCCAGCCCGAAGCCGACGTTGCCTGCGACCGTCATGTGCGGAAACAGCGCGTAGCTTTGGAACACGACGCCGATGCCGCGCTTCTCAGGACGCTCGTTCGTGATGTCGCGCCCATCGAGCAGAATGCGGCCGGTGGTCGGCGAGACGAACCCGGCGACCATCTGCAGCGTGGTGGTCTTGCCGCAGCCGGACGGGCCGAGCAGCGCAAGCAGCTCGCCGCGTTCGACGTCCAGATCGATGTGCTCGATCGCGGTGAAATCGCCGTAGCGTTTCGAAATGCCTTGCAGAGTCAGGAAGGCCATACGCCTCGCTCCTTCATCAGATCGCGCGCCGCGCGAGGGACTTGCCGGTGCCGCGCATCAGCGCTCGACCGAACGGTTCCAGCGCTCCGTCCATTCCGTGCGATGCTGGTTGATGGTCGCCCAGTCCATCGAGGTCAGCTTCGAGATCTGATCGGGACCATAGGGCACGCGGGCAGCGATTTCCGGCGTCAGCTTCACCGTCTTGTTGACCGGACCGAGACCGATGCCTTGCGCCTGCACGGTTTGCACTTCCGGGCTCAACAGGTATTGCACGAACTGTTGCGACAACTGCGGCTGCGCATTCTCGGCGACGACGCACGCCGCTACTTGCAACGCGACCGCGCCTTCCTTCGGGTAGATGAATTTCAGCGGGAAGCCGGTGTTCTGCAATGCCACCGCGCGGCCACTGCCATACGGCGCGAGAATCACGTCACCGGATTGCATATGGCCGTCCATTTCGCCGGGCGTCGGCGCCCAGGACAGCACGTTCGGCGCGACCTGTTTCGTCATTGCGGCAAAGCCCGGATCGATATTCTTTTCGCCGCCGCCGGACAGACGCGCGAGCATCACGAGCGTGTGCAGGCCGTATGTGTTGGTGATCGGCGGCACGCCAAGCTTGCCTTTGATGCGACTGTCCGTGAGCGACTTCCACGAGTCGGGCGGCGGCAAGCCAGCCTTTTTGAATGCTTCCTCGTTGTAGCCAATGCCCGTTGCGACCATGCCGACGCCTATCGCCGTGGGGCCGAGCCTCGCGAGCGGGTAGACGTCCTGCATCACGGGCGCGTCGTCGAGCTTTGCGCACAGATTCAATTGCATCGCCTGATACATCGGGCCGTCGTCCATCACCGCGACGTTGATCTGCTGGTGGCCTTTCTGCGCCTGGAGCTTGGCGAGCGTATCGCTCGAATTTCCCGCGACGTAGACGATCTTGACGTTATGCGCCTTTTCGAACGCCGGAATGATTTTTTGCCGGTAGACCTGCTCGTTCGAACCGCCAACGTTGGCGACATAAAGAGTGGTCTCGGCTTGCGCGAGAAGCGGCGCGGCGAGGCTCAAGGCGAAGGAAACGGCCGCGATTGCGGTGTGGGACGGGGCGGACAGACGGCGATGCAACGCTCTTTTCATGACGACGATCTCCAGTTCCGATGTGTGGGGGCGGGCTTCGCTGCCCGTCGGTGAAAAGCAGTGTCGCGCCGGCTGGTCATGTCGTCCAATACGAATAAAATACCTATCCATGCATGGATGATATGGATTAGCACGCATTAGCCTGGGGAAAACACGCATGAATCTGAAGCATATCGAGGCGTTTCGCGCGGTGATGGTGTCGGGGTCGATGACCGCCGCGGCCAAGGCTCTCTTCACGTCGCAGCCAAACGTGAGCCGCCTCATCGCACAACTGGAACGGGATACCGGCTTGCAACTTTTTCAGCGCAGCGGCGTGCGTCTGATTCCGACGAGCGAGGGCGAGGCGTTCTTTCGCGAAGTCGACCGCGCTTTCGTCGGCTTGCAGGGGTTGGCGAATGCGGCCGCGCAGATTCGCAACCTCGGCAGCGGACGTCTGCGCATCGCAGCCATGCCTTCGGCGGGCATGACGCTGGTGCCGCATGCGATCAAACGCTTTGTCGAGCTATTTCCCGACGTGACCGTGTCGCTTCATGTGAACACGTCGGCCACGGTCAACCATTGGACGGCTTCGCAGTTTTGCGACCTGGGGGTGGCTGTGTACGTGAGCGAGGCATCCGATTGCGAGGTCGAGCAGCTTTCGGACGTGGCCGCCGTGTGTGTGATGCCGGCTGCGCATCGGCTCGCCGCAAAACGCATCGTCAAGCCGGAGGACCTGGAGGGCGAGTCGTTCATCTCGCTTTGTCACGGTGACGGCACGCGCGCGTTGATGGACGAGGTGTTCCTGCGTGCGGGCGTGCAGCGCGTGCTGGCAATCGAGGCGCAATACACGGCAATGTGCTGCGAGATGGTCCGTCACGGCATGGGCGTGACGCTCGCGCATCCGATCGTCGCGCGCGACTATGCCGGGCCGGACATCGCCATTCGCCCGTTCGTGCCGGCCACGCGCTTTCAGACCTATCTGCTGTTTCCTCCGCACAGGCCGCGGGAGCGCCTAGCTTTGGCGTTCGTGGAAGTCTTGCGCGGCTTGCATGACGAACTGCTCGCGGAGGTTGTGCCGCCGGCGCGCAGCGGCGCGCCGCGCGGGCGTGCAAAGCAGCGGGTGGGAGTTTGACGGGCTTCGCCTTCAGGGGCGCGGGTCAACCGTTCGTGTGACAAAGACTAAAACAGCTTGCGCCACTGATCGTCCTGCATGTCGGCGCGAGTGTTGACCTCGATCAGCAGGCCGCCAGGCGCACGGCAGAAGAACCGCGATCCGCGTGTGTTATTGAACACGCCCGTTTCCATTTGCACGCCGCCCTGCAGGAATTCGTCATGCAAAGTGTGGAGATCGTCCAGACTGGCAACCTCCAGCCCGAAATGGAAGTTGTTCGGCCAGACGGGTGCTTCGCCCGTGGTGTGCTCCAGAACAATGTCGAAACCATTGCGCTTGAGCAGACGGTGCTCGCCGGCGGCGACGACTTCGCAGCCCAGGTATTTTTCGAAAAAGGCAGCGGTCTCGGCTACGTCGGTAGTGGGAAAGCTCAGGTGGTTGAGCTTCGCTTCTTTGTGAAGATTCATGATTGCGCTCGCAGAATTCGTTGAAGATGTCGTGGATAACGCGGCGTCCGGCCTATAACCGGCAGCCCCGACTGTGTTGCTCCCACGGAATCTATTTTGCGAGTGATCGCTCAGTTTTGAAACTCGCATTGTGCAGCGCGTCTTCACGTCCGCAACGGCCAGCACTGGCAAGGGCCGCGCCGTGTTACAACGTTTTCGATCCGAGCGTTTACTCGTATTTGAGCGCGTTGTTCATTTACGGGATCGCGGCTTCTCAGGCTGTCGATCGACGATACCCAAATATCCGCTCAATGCCCGGCCGACCCGTGCTTCCAAAGCCGCACGATCCGACTCTCCACGTTCGCCCGCACCGTCCACGATTGCACGGATGATCGCGACGAGATCGTCCGTGGCGATCTGCATGTCGGTCTGCGGCGGAATATCGTCGCGCGCCAGAATCTGCTCGATCACCTCGCGAAATGCTGCTTTCGATTTGGCGAGTTCTCTTGCGATGGTAGGGCGGTTTTCTTCGAAGTCGAGCACACGGGCCAGCGCGGGGCGACGTAGCTGCTGGCGCACGGAGACGGTGACCAGGTGCTTCAACGCGCTCTGACCCGTCGGCTCGTGCAACGCGCCTTGCGCTTCTGCAAAGAAGACGGCCACCTCGCGTTTGCTCAGCGCAACGATAAGCGCGTCCTTGTTGGGGAAATACTGATACAGCGTGCCGACACTGACGCCCGCGCGCTGCGCGACGAGATTGGTATTCAGACCGTCCGAGCCTTTGACTTCGAGTACGAGCGCTGCCGCTTCGAGAATGGTGGCGACGGTTTGCTGGGCCCGGGATTGCTGCGGAACCTTGCGCGGTTTGAGTGACTGGCGCCTGCTTGTCTTCACGATGCGGCCTGGTAGAAGCGAGTGTAAGCTCGGATTTTACCGTGCAGCAGTCCGCGCGCAAGTTGCCCCGGACCGCTGGCGGCTTTCCAGTTTCTCGCGCCGCGTGTTGACGAACCGCGCGTTTCCTACGTGAGTTCGGCTTCTGTCGATACGGGCTCGAAACGGCGCGATCCGTCATGCAGCGGGTTCTCGGCCGGCGTGAACGCGTGGAGCGTGAGCCATTCGCCATAACCCGCGACCAGAAAACCTCCGGATCGCTCGATGTATTGATCGCGGGACGCTTGATAGACAGTTTTCAGCGCGAACCACGGCACATGCGGCAAGTCGTGATGGACCAGATGAAAATTGTTATTCAAAAAGAGCAGCCGCCAGAAGAGGGCCGCCTCGTTCAAAACCGTGCGATGTTCGATATCGTCGGCGGCGCGGTGCTCGCGGAATGAACGAATCGAGCCGAGCGACATCGACCCATACCCCACGCCGACGATGAACACCCACGCCGGAATAGAGCACACATAGTGCAGCCACGCGGTGAGCGCGGCCAATGCGATGAAGTGCGCGAGCCAGGCGGGCACGTCGCGCCAGTCGCCGAGCTTTACCTTGCGCAATGCATCGACGCCGGTTGCCGCAATCGCAAACGCCGGTCCCACGACCAGGCGGCCTACAAACGTATTGCGCCAGATGAGCAGCGCGCGCATCGCCCAGCCTGCGCGGTGCCACACACGAGCATCGACGAAATAGCTCTCCGGATCGCGCCCGGGCTGCGTCAAATGCGCGTCGTCATGATGCTGAAGATGCGACTCGCGATACACGCGATACGGGAACCACACGGCCAGCGGCGCGAAGCCAAACAGTGCATTCACTCGATGTGAGCATGTCGGGTGGCCGTGGAGCAGTTCATGTTGCAGCGACATGTACCACGCGCTGACCAACGCGAGCAGGGCTGCGGTCAGTGGCAAGCCGAGTGCGCGCGCATGGGTTGCAACGCCGAACCATGCGCTGTAGATCGCGACGATCAGTAGCCATGTGGGCCATTGCGTGCGCCAGGTCCAACTCGTTGCCAGCCTTGCGATGGCTTTGCGTTGCGTGTCGTCGAGGTAGATCGCCATCGGCTGAATCGGTCGGATGCATGTTTGAAGCGATCCTACCGAGCCATGCGCCGCGTCTGAACCAATTTGTTCAGGATTGCATTTTCGCCGCGACGGGTAAGGGCGGCCAGGGTCCGGCCCGACTGCGACCGGGCAACGACCGGGGCAAATTCACTTTGTCGGAATAGTGAACGATCCTTCTGGATACTGGCTGCACATGAACTCCACGAAGGCCCGCACTTTGGGGCTTTGCAAACGACGGGACGTGTGCAGGACCCAAAGCTCGACGTCGTTGCCCGCGATTCCCCATGTCACCAGTTTGCCGCCCTCAAGCAGACCGCCGATGATCGACTCCGGCAACATGGCCGCCCCGGCGCCGGCGGCAATGGCGTCGCGGACCATCAACAGCGAAGACAGACGTAGAACAGGTTGCGGCTCGACGGTGAATTGACCATTGCGGACAGACCAGACATCTCCGTCGCGATAGCTCGGCATGACGACGGCCGGAACCGGGACAGGTTTATCGCCGTTGCCTTGCGGCATTTGAACCGATGGTGCAGCGGCAAGTACCAGCCGGTCCTTGGCGAAGCACCTGCCGACCAGTGTGCTGTCGCTGTGTGGATTGATGCGGATGGCCGCGTCGAAATGCTCGTCGATGAGATCGACGGGGCGATCGTCCGCGACCACTTCGAGTTCCACTTCGGGATAGCTGGCAATGAACTGAGCGGCGAGATGTCCCAGCGCCATCTGCGAAAACAGCAACGGTGCCGCGACGCGTAGGCGGCCTCGCGGCGTGGCGAGCCCGTCTCGTGCCGCCGCGACTGCTTCGGCTACCTCGTGCATCGGCCCTTCGGTTCGGATCAGCAGCAACTGGCCGGCCTCGGTCAACTCCAGGCTACGAGTGCCTCGCTCGATGAGCCGAACGCCCAACGCTTCTTCGAGGTCGGCGACGCGGCGCGACAGCGTGGCTTTGGAACGGCCGCTGGCGCGGCTCGCTTTGCCAAAACCGCCGTGAGCGGCCACGAGTTGAAAGTCGTCTAGCGCGTTCAGGTCCATAGTGTCTCAATTGTGATACGGCAAGTCTCAATTCTATGGCCTTTGTTTTGAATGTGAAACTCCTTATTGTTGGGGTGTACGGCAACCAAACGCTCAAAGGAGTTTCTTATGAACAACGTTCGCGCAGTCGTCCTGACTGGATATGGCGGCCCCGACGCCATCACGATTTCTTCTGTCGCCGCACCGGTGGCGGAAGCTGGCCAGGTTCTCGTCCGTGTGCATGCCGCCGGTGTCAATGGACTGGATTGGAAGGTTCGGGAGGGTTACGTGAGGGACGCTTTTCCGCTGGAGTTGCCGACCGTTCTCGGCATCGAGCTAGCCGGCGTCGTGGAAGAAGTGGGCCCCGGCGTCACCCGGTTGCGCAAGGGCGACCGCGTCATGGGTGCGCCGGGCGCGCTGGGCGCCTACGCCGAAATGGTGGCGGTGAACGCGGCCAACCTCGCCATGGTGCCCGACTCGATGAGTTTCGTGGAGGCAGCAGCGTTACCGGTCGCAGCGGTGGCGGCATGGCAAAGCCTTAACTTCGCCGGACCGATACGTGCCGGACAGCGCATCCTGATTCAGGGCGCGGCCGGCGGTCTGGGCGGATTCGCAGTGCAGTACGCGCATCGGGCCGGCGCCGAGGTGTTTGCGACCGCCCTAAGCAGCGATGTGGACTATGTCCGCAGCCTCGGCGCGGACCATGTCATCGCCTACGACCAGCAGCAGTTCGAAACCTTGGTAAGCGGCGTAGATCTTGTTCTCGACTATGTCGGCGGCGACGTGCTTGCCCGCTCGTGGTCCGTGCTTTCTGCAGATGGGGTCGTGGTGAGCACCGCGTCGCCGGACATTCTGACGAGCGCCCCGGCCGGGCGTCGCGGCTTGTGGTTCGTGAACACGCCGGATGCCGCGCGGCTGCAACAGATCGCCGACGACGTGACGCACGGGCGTTTGCAGTCCAAGGTCAGTGCCGTCGTGCGCTTCGAAGAGTTGCCCACGTCGATCGAACGCAATCGGACCCAGCCACAGGTCGGCAAAACCGTGGCGGATTTTTTCCTTTAAATCGACTTTCCAGAATTGGAGCAAATCATGAGTATCCTCGTCACCGGTGCATCGGGCACCGTAGGTATGCAGATCGTCCAGCGCCTCGCTTCCAGCGGCGTCGAAGTCAAAGCGCTGGTTCGAGCGCCGGGTAAAACGGCGCTTCCGTCGGGCGTGGCGGAAGTCGTCGGCGACATGAGCAATGTGAGTTCGATGCGCGCGGCGTTGTCGTCGGTGCGCACGCTGTTTCTGCTCAACGCGGTCGTCCCGGACGAAGTCACGCAGGCACTCGTCACGTTGAACCTGGCGCGAGATGCGGGCATCGAGCGCATCGTCTATCTGTCAGTGATTCACGCCGACCTCTATACCAATGTGCCTCATTTCACAGGCAAGCACACCGTCGAGCGGATGATCCAAAGCCTCGACATGCCCGCGACCATTCTGCGTCCCGCCTACTTCATACAGAACGACGAACGCATCAAGTCCCTCGTCGAGAGCCACGGCATTTATCCGATGCCTATCGGCCACGCTGGCGTGAACATGGTCGACGTGCGGGACATTGCGGACACCGCCGCGGCCGAACTGCTGGCGCGGCACCGCGCATCCGATGCACTGCCCGGCCGCACGCTCGAAGTTGTGGGACCCGAAGCGTTGACCGGCGAGTCGGTCGCGCGCATCTGGAGCGAAGCGTTGCAGCGCGAAATCCGCTACGCAGGCGATGACCTGGACGGTTTCGAGCAGCAACTGGCGGAAAATGGGCCCGACTGGATGGCCTACGACATGCGTCTGATGATGGCTGGTATCCAGCGCCACGGTATGCGCGCGGATGACAATGCAGTGGATGAACTCTCGAAGATGCTGGGACGGCCGTTGCGTACCTATCGTGACGCCGTGCACGAGATGCTTGGCTCGAGTGAGTAGTCGGCGGGTGACGGAGCGTGATGAGTGGGCGGCGGAACGGCCGAAGGGGCGGGTAGTGGCGAAACGCGTTAGCGAACCGGTCGCACAGCGCATATCGTTATGGGATGGACACGCGTCCGTTACCGAGCCCGCCTCCCGGCGTATCGTGCAGTACGCCGGCCTGCTGCTCATCCGGCGAATGGGCGGGACCAAACGTGTGAAGAGAATGCCGATGATAGGCAGCTAGCGTCCGCGACGGGGCATCGACCGGAAACACATCATGTTAGTCGAATGGAAGCAACGGCTCAGGCTCTTCGTACGGCGATTCTGGCAGCCGACCAGCGCATGTATGACGTGCATGCCCGGGAGTTTGGGCAATCTGCTGAGCCTCGCGCATTGGGCGATTGCACTGCAGACGGGACTGTTCACCGGCGTGCTCGCCGTACTGCTGACTTTCACACCGGCGAGGAAACTCTATGCGCACCGATACGGCAATGCATTGGTCGTCGGCTGCCTGACAGCGATCGGCGATGCCTATTCGCATCCGAGTCACTACCGCATCCCCGTCGTCGAGCACGTGTTGACCGGCATCATTTCAGGTCTATTCGCGCTGGGCGGCTCATATCTCTTCGAAGATCGCGGGCGGCGCATCCGCGCGGCCTGGGCGCGGTTTTTTGGTTGACCCGTGCGCGGCCTGCGTGTTTCGCACGGTAAGACGTCGAGGCAAATTCCCCACTGATCATATAAACGCGGCGCGTAACGCTGATCTACACAGCGCCGCGCAACGACCACGTGTGGCCGCCCACAACCGTAATGGCCCCCAATTTTCATGTTGCACCGCATCCGAAAGAAGCCTATAACCATCCCATTGGATGGTATTCGGATGGAAACATGGAAAACTCGACAGCGAACCTTGCGACTCGCCCAAAGGGCGGTGAGTCGGAAAAAATCACGATCAACCTCGGCCCCGTTGACCTGGGGCAAATCGATCTGCTGGTGCAGGAAGGTTTCTATTCGAACCGGACCGACCTGATCCGCACGGCTATCCGCAACCAGCTTGCGCTGCACGCGCAGGTTGTTCAGGAGACCGTGAGCCGCCGCGCGCTCGTGCTCGGGCTACAGCATTTTTCGCGAGAGGATCTCGAGGCGGTTCGTGCGGCGCATCAGCGTCTCACGATCCAAGTGCTCGGACTGGCCAGCATTGCTGCCGACGTCACCCCCGAACTCGCGCTTGCGACCATTGACAGCGTTGTCGTGCTCGGAGCGTTTCACGCATCCGCTGCGGTCAAGACGGCGCTCGCCGGCAGAATCCGCTAACTGCCCGACGCACGACACTCAACACGTTTACCGGACAAAACAGATGAAACTCGATGAAGGTTTTTTGACCTCGATGCGCGAAGCAATGACCTTGCTGCGCACCCGTGGACCCGCCGAAGCGACTGAAGCAATACAACGTGCTCTGGGCGGCAACGCCGAGGGCTCTACGCATGGAACAGCGTCCTGGCATGCCACGCCGGAAGCGTTCACCGTTCCGTTCGAGCGGCCGGCGGCAAAGCATGCCGAGACGGTCAATGCGCGCGAAGCCCGCGCCGATATCCAGGACCGGGGACACTTCAGCACGCACGCGTTTTCGAACGCCGCCGGTCGCCGGCAATATCGGCTGTATGTGCCGGCGGAAAGCCAGGGCGAGCCGCTTCCGTTGATCGTCATGCTGCACGGTTGCACACAGAACGCCGACGATTTCGCCGCGGGCACACAGATGAACGCACTTGCGGAGCGGCATCGATTTCTGGTCGCTTACCCGGAGCAGCCGCAGCAGGCTAATCCGTCGAAATGCTGGAACTGGTTCAAGCCCGGTGACCAGCAATGCGAACGCGGCGAGCCCTCGTTGATCGCAGGCATCACGCGCGAGATCATTGCCGAGCAGAACGTCGATCCCGCGCGCGTGTACGTCGCGGGGCTCTCGGCCGGTGGCGCAATGGCGGCGATCATGGTTGCCGAATATCCGGAACTCTACGCAGCGGCCGGCGTGCATTCGGGTCTTCCAGCCCGATGCGCGCACGATCTTCCGTCCGCACTCGCAGCGATGAAAGGCGGCAAGCGTCCGGTACAGGCACGGCGCGGCGCGCACGGCACCGCTTCGTTACCGAAGCGGCCGGTGATCGTCTTTCACGGTGACGCCGACGCCACGGTTAACATACGCAATGCGGCGCAACTCGTCGACGGCTTCTCAGCGCGGCCGCAAGGCGACGGCGAGCAGCGTCGGACCGATGCAGGCGGACGCGCGTGTACCGTCTCGCGGCTCGTGTCGGCAGACGGTATCGACGCAGAACTGTGGACCATTCACGGCGCCCCGCACGCATGGGCCGGCGGCAATGCGCGGGGCAGCTATACGGATCCCGCGGGTCCTGACGCGAGCGCGGAAATGTTGCGATTCTTTCTCGAACATCCGCAGCGGCGATAGTGCGGTTGGTTTTCGGTTGGCGTGCGGTTGGCGCGCGGCGGCCGCACGGTTCGCGCGCGGTGGCGATCGCGCCGACCGATGAATTGCTGTCACTCTGGATAAAGGCAACATGAGACGACTACTAGTTGCTGCGCTCGCAGCCATCTCTTTAGCCACTGGCGTTCATGCGCAAAGCAACGACTCGGGCCCGCTCGATACGCCGTCGGGCAAACTGCAATTCGTTCGCGCAGGGCATGATTTCACGGCGATGCTCGAGAACGAAGTATTCGATCGCTTCGGTGCGAATACGCTCACGCATTTCGACGACGTGGGCAACGCCGATGACGCGGTCAGACGCATGCTCGTGCAGACCGATTCGGGTCCGGTGCTTTACGACTTTCGCCACCGTCCTGCACTTGTGCAGCGCGTTGGCGCGCGTATGACGGTCAAGCGCGTGTTCTGGCAAGGCGAGGAAGTCGTGATGCAAGGTTCTCAAGGCTGGTTCGCGTTCAGACGCGGCGTGCTGACGAAACTGCAGTCGTCCACGACTATTTACCACTGATACCCGCAGCAGCAAAACAGCACAGACGCAAAGGTACTTCGATCCTTTAGCACAGAACGTCTCTAGCTTTTCACTAAACCTTGGTTGGGCGGCGAATTACCGGTTGCTACCATCTCGCGCTCAGACAACCACGGCCGATACAACAATGAAAAGCTCGAGTTCGCATCCGGCGGCGTTCCCCACCATTCCCAGGCTGCGGGCACTCGGTGCCGCCGTTGCCAGTATCGTTGCGCTCGCATCGTGTTCCGGCGAGGTTTCTCCAACACCGCCGGCTGCTACGCCGGTGGCCGCGAAACGCCCGAACATTCTGTACATCATGGCGGACGATCTCGGCTACTCGGACATTCACGCGTTCGGCGGCGACATCGACACGCCGAATCTCGATGCGCTCGTGCAATCCGGACGCATTCTCACGAACCATCACACAGGCACGGTTTGCGCGATCACGCGAGCGATGCTGATTTCGGGCACCGACCACCACCTGGTCGGCGAAGGCACGATGGGTGTGCCGACCGACGAACGCAAAGGTCTGCCCGGCTACGAAGGCTATCTGAACGATCGCGCGCTGTCGGTCGCACAACTGCTCAAGGACGCCGGCTATCACACGTACATGGCGGGCAAGTGGCATATCGGCTCGGGCATTGTGGGCAGCGCAACGGGCAGCGGACAGACGCCGGACCAATGGGGCTTCGAGCATAGTTACGCGCTGCTCGGCGGCGCCGCCACGAATCACTTCGCGCACGAGCCCGCCGGCTCGAAGAACTACACCGAAGACGGGCAGTACGTTCAGCCCGGTCAGCCGGGACAACCGGGCGGCGCGGGCGGCAGCCCGGCCGTGTTCTATTCGACCGATTTCTATACGCAAAGACTGATCTCGTACATCGATTCGCACAGAGGCGACGGCAAACCGTTTTTTGCGTATGCGGCGTACACGTCGCCGCATTGGCCGTTGCAGGTGCCTGAGCCGTACCTGCACAAGTATGCGGGCAAATACGACGCCGGCTACGACGCGGTTCGGGCGGCGCGCATCGCGCGACAAAAGGCGCTCGGTATCATTCCCGCCGATTTCAACCCGTATGCAGGCGCGCCGGAAACGCTCGCGGCTACGCCGGCGACCGCGGGCAACGGCACCGTCAACGCGAAATACGTCAGCGCCGTCCATAGCGCCGCGCAAGGTTATAGCGACTACGGTCCGGGCAATGTGAACAAGTCGTGGGCCAGTCTGTCAGCCGATGAAAAGAAAGCGCAGGCGCGCTACATGGAAATCTATGCCGGCATGGTCGACAACCTCGATCACAACATCGGCCTGCTGATCCAGCATCTGAAGGACATCGGCGAGTACGACAACACGTTCATCATGTTCCAGTCGGACAACGGGGCCGAAGGCTGGCCGATCGACTCCGGCGCGGACCCGACGGCGACGGATACGGCGAACGCAGCGGAGCCGGTCTACTCGACGCTCGGCACCGACAACGGGCTGCAGAACGCGAAGCGCTTGCAGTACGGACTGCGCTGGGCCGAAGTCAGCGCGGCGCCGTTCCGTCTGACCAAGGGCTATTCCGGCGAGGGCGGCGTATCGACCCCGTTGATCGTGCATTTGCCCGGGCAGACCGCGCAGAAGCCGACCTTGCGTGTCTTCACGCACGTCACCGACAACACGGCCACGTTCCTCGCCGTCGCGGGCGTTACGCCGCCGACGCAGCCTGCTCCGCCGCTGATCAACTCGCTGACGGGCGTCGATCAGAACAAGGGCAAGGTGGTCTACAACAACCGCTACGTGTATCCCGTCACGGGGCAATCGTTGCTGGCGGTTCTGAACGACCAGTCGAACAGCGCCGTGCATACCGCGTCGTTCGGCGATGAAGCGTACGGCCGCGGCTATCTGCGCAGCGCAGACGGCAAATGGAAGGCGTTGTGGACGGAGCCGCCGCTCGGTCCCGTCGATGGCCACTGGCAGCTGTACGACATGACCTCGGACAGAGGCGAGACGACAGACGTGGCGGCGCAGAATCCGTCGATCATCGACGGACTCGTGCAGCAGTGGGACGCATACATGTCCACTGTAGGCGGCGTCGAACCGCTGCGGCCGCGCGGCTACTACTGAGCGGAATTGCCACGGTCATGAGCATCAGAGCAAGAACGCTTGCCGGCTTTGGCGGCCTGTTCGCCGCCGTTTTCTGCGTCGCGTTCGCGGTCGCGGCGTGGCCCGCGCGAACGGCGGGCTTCGACGATCTGAACCGCGCGCGCCCGCTTGCGCCGCTCGGCTCAGAAGCGCAGTGCGAGCGCTACGCGGGTCTGCCCGCCGGCTGGCGCGACGACGCGAAGGCCGGCATGGTGCATCTGCATGGCGGCACCTTCGTGCTCGGCAGCACACGCGGTTATGCAAACGAGCGGCCGGCGGGCGACGGCCTTACGCGCGTCGGCGGTTTCTGGATCGATCAGACCGATGTGACGAATGCGCAATTCGCCGAGTTCGTCCGCGCGACCGGCTACGTCACCGACGCTGAAAAGCAGGGCGGCGCGGCGGTCTTCCACATTCCGACGCGGGAAGAAATGAACGCACGCGACCTTGCGTGGTGGAGCTGGGTCAAGGGGGCATCGTGGCGGCATCCGACGGGCGAGGGCAGCAACATCGACGCGCAGATGAGTCAACCGGTGACGCTCGTCACGCAAGCCGATGCGTTCGCGTATGCACAGTGGCTCGGCCGCGACTTGCCGACCGAGGCTGAATGGGAATACGCGGCGAAGGGCGGGCAGGAGGGCGCGGACCTCGACACAGCGCCGCGCGATGCGCACGGCAAGCCCGCCGCAAATTACTGGCAAGGCGTGTTCCCCGTTCTCAATACGAACGAGGACAAGCATGTGGGTCTGTCGCCCGTCGGCTGTTATGCGGCCAACGGGTTCAAGCTGTACGACATGATCGGCAATGCATGGGAGTGGACCAGGGACGTCTACGCGGGCGAACACCAATCGCATACGAATGGCGATACCGCGGCAGTCGCACCGCCCACGCACAGACACGATACGCCGATGGTCATCAAGGGCGGCTCGTTCCTGTGCTCGCGAGATTACTGCGTGCGCTACAGGGCGTCTTCGCGCGAGCAACAGGAAGCGGACCTGCCGGCATCGCATATCGGTTTTAGGACCATCTTGCGGGACACCAAAGGATGAATCCGCGACGTGTTGTTAACGCAGCGATCAGCGCGGTATTGATCGGCACGGCGGCTATGTGCGGACCAGCAGTTTTCGCGGATGCCGCGCAGCCGGTTGTGAAAGTCGGCGTCACGCGCGGCACGCATGCCGAAATCATGAACGAAGTGCGGCGCGTCGCAACCGCTCGCGGACTCGACATCGACGTGGTGACGTTCGATAGCGGTGCGCAGATCGAGGCGGCGCTTGCCGCGCATCGTATCGACGCCGCGAGCTTCGAAGACGGCCCAGGTTTTGAAGCGTCGCGCAGAAAACACGGCTATCCCCTTTATGAAGTGGCGACGACAGTCACCCTGCCCATGGCGCTCTACTCGCGCCAGCTGACGAGCCTCGCGCAAATCCGGCGCGGCGCCAGCGTCGTCATTCCTGACGACCGCGAAGGCATGGCGCGGGCGCTAGTCCTGCTGCAGAACTACACGCTGCTGACGTTCGACGACCGCGCCGGCCTTCACGCGACGTTGCGGGATGTGACGGGCAATCGCCTCAATTTGACACTGCGTGCGCTGCCCCGTCACCGGCTCGTCGCGGCGTTGAATGCGGCAACGATTGTCGTGATGGACAGCGAGAGCGCGCAACGGGCCGGACTTTATCCTGCACGCGACAGCATCGGCATTGAGGACGCCCGCTCACCGTACGCCGGCGTGCTGGCGGTGCGCGAGGCCGAGCGGGGCGAGCCGTGGGTCGCGCAACTGGTCTCGGCTTATCACTCGAACGATGTAGCGCATTTCATTCTGACGCGCTATCAGGACTCTGTGCGCCGGCCATGGTGAGCGCGTTCCCGCTCGCATCCTGCACGCGCACGGGACCGGCTCTCGAATCCGCTGCTGCTATGAGGCGTCGGCCACGTGGCATGAGTGATCGAGCAGACCTTCGGCGGACCCGCTGCCATTGTCTGCATCGAGGCCGCTGTTCACGACGAGCCAGCCATCTTTCCCTGCCGATGGTCCCGCACCCGTGACAAGGATGGTTTGCATCGCCATTGCATCGGCGTTACGGTTGTCGCGCGAAACAATGCGAAACGGATCGCTCGTGCCGCTCAGCGCGGTAATTCGCATGATCCGGTAACGGTTGCCGTCAAGCGTGTCCCAATGCCATTCGCCGGGCGCGTCTTTCGCGTGGCGCGCGAGCGCGTCGCTGATATCGCGGCGCATGCAATCGATATGAATATGCAACTGGTTTTGCGAGCGGCGGAACTGGGAGTTGATTTCAAGCCCCAACTGATCGTCGCGCAGCGTCCGCTTGACTGAGCGATTCACGTAGTCGCGTGAGGCCCACGCGTCGGCCCAATAACTCTGCGCATGTGGCGCGAGCACGAGCGGACTTTCAATGCCGCTGATACGGTCGGTCGGAATCAGCAGATACTGCGAGCGGCCGACGATATCCTTCAGGATTGCATAGCGTTTGTCGAGATCCACGAACGTGCATTGACCGGGCGTGCCGGTCGCCTGTTGCGAAGGCACGCAGCGCATGTCGACGATCTTCCATAACGCATTGGGATCGACGGCCGCAAGACGCGCGCATCCGGCGGCGGCAAGCGCGAGGCCCAGCGCCGCGACGACGCGCCGGAAGTAACGTGTGCGTGTCTCCGTTGGTCGGCGACCATCGGATCCGGAAAATCGAGGCGTATCTGGAGGTGTTCTTATCGGCGCTTGAGCCTGAACGTGAGCATGATCTTGAGCGTGAGCTTGAGGGCGAGTTATTTCTATCGGCATGTTTTATTTTGCTTAAAGCACGGGCGGCGGCAATGTGCCCAATAACTGTTCGAACGCCACGCCGATGGCGAGCAGACGCCTGTCGCTGCCAAGCGGCCCATCCAGTTCGAGACCGACCGGCAAACCGTGTGCGCTCATTCCCGCGGGCAAGGATAGTCCGGGAATGCCTGACGTGCTGGCCGGATCGGTATTGCGCAGGAACGCTTCCATCGTATCGATGGGCGGCGCGCCGTCGATGGAGACCGTCGATGAACCGTTGATCTCGTCCATCGGCACCGCAGCGAGCCGTGTGGTGGGAAACAGCAGCGCATCGAGACGTTCGTCGGCAAAAGTAGCGGCGATATAGGTCTGCAGCAATGGCCGCCAGTGATTGAGCGCCGCCTCGTAATGCGCGTCGAGCGAGCCTGCGATCACCGCGTCATAAATTGCACGCACATCGGGGCTCGCGATGCGAGCCGCCAGTTCGCTGACGGTCAGCACCGGCGCCTGGTTGGCGACGAGCCAGGCGTTCACATCGTCGCGCGCTTCGTGAATAGCGATCGGGCCGCCGACCATGCCGTTGAGGTCGTTCAGTTCGCTCATCGCCACCGGCACGAAAACAACGCCCGCAGCTTCGAGCCGTTTCAGCGCGGCGCGCGCGACGTCCTCGACCTGCTGCGCGAGACCTTCCCACAGCGGCGCCGGCAAGCCGATGCGCAAGCCGTTCAGCGCGACGGTGGGCAACGCACCCTCGCCGGTAATCACGCCGTCGAGCAGCGCGATATCGGCTACTGTGCGCGCCATCGGTCCGACGGTGTCGCGGGTATGGCTGATCGGCACCACGGCGTCAGGGTCGTGATAGCGCCGCTCGGCGCCGCCATTGCCAACCGACGGACGAAAGCCCGCGGTGCCGGTCAACGCGGCGGGGATGCGAGTCGAGCCGCCGGTGTCGGTGCCGAGCCCCGCGGGCGCAATGCGTGCAGCGATTGCCACCGCCGTGCCGCCCGACGAGCCTCCGGGAATCAGCGTGGGATCGTACGGATTGCGCACCGGCCGGGCATGCGTCGCGAGATTGGTACTCGTTATGCCGAACGCGAGCTCGTGCATGTTGGCCTTGCCGAGAATGATCGCGCCGGCGTCGATGAGACGTTGCACCGAACGCGCGTTGGTGCTGGGCACGAAACCTTCGAGAGCGGGCGTGCTTGCGGAGGTCTGCAGACCCGCGGTATTGATGTTGTCCTTAACGACGATCGGCAGTCCGGCAAGCGGCAGTTGCGCTCTCGCTGACGCGGGCAGCGCGTCGATGCGCCGGCCGGCTGCGAGTGCGCCGTCGAGATCGATCACGGTCAGCGCGTTGAGCGTGCCGAGCGCCGCCGCTCGCGCGAGAAGTGTCGCGACGTAATCTGTTGCCTTGAGCCTGCCCGACTGGATCGCGGCGACTGCGTCGGTTGCACTCAACGCAAGCTGTTCATCGACGGTCCATGTCATGGACGTGCTCCTTGTCATGCAATGTTTGTTCGACGCGAACGGGTGATGAAACGCAACGCGAATCGCGCGAGCGTGGGCACGAGCCGCGGACGCAGCAGCCGCACGTCATAGCCGCTCATGCGGCGCTCGTTCTCCGCGAGGCATAGCTCGATCAGTTCGGGCGTTTCGAGCCCTTTGCCGATCACACTGCTGTTCGCGGGCAGGAAGTTCGAGTCGTGCGCGACGCCGTTCGCGTCGATGCCTCTCGCGATCGCCACGCGCTCCCAAATCAGCACGGCCCAGATCGCGGCCACGCGCAACGCGTGCCACGGCCTGCGCCACAGCGGCATGTTATGTCGATGCCACGCGACCCAGTTGACGAAAAACAGGATGTGGCGCGCTTCTTCCTGGATCACGGGCTCGAAAGTTTCGACGAGTGCTTCGGGAAAATAGCCTGACTGCTGCGCGGCGCGAAACAGGCCGAACGCGAAGAAGCTGTCGATGCACTCGCTGTAGCCCGTGCGCATCCATGCCCATTCGGGATCGCGCGGCGGCGGATAGTGCGGTTCGGGCGCGATCTCGATGCCGTATGCCGCAATCAGTTTTGCAAGCACGCGTTTGTGACGGGCCTCTTCGTCGCCGTCCATCGTGATGGCTTCGCGAAGCAGCGGGTCGCTCAGTCGCTCGGCGTAAGTGTGAACGTTGATCGACGCGCGGCCTTCGGTCTGCACCGCAATGTCCCAGATGGGCAGCGAGCACAGCCGCTCGAGCGCATCGGGCGACAGCGCAGGCCAGTCGATCACGGCGGGTTTGTAGGGATCGTGAGTCTCGAGCAACATGCGGCAGAACATGTGCTTGTGCGCCTCGGAGCCGATCTTCACGCGGGCGGTGCCGGTGAAGGTCCAGTGGCGCAGGCTGTGGTCTTCGGCTACATCTATCAATGAGTCGGACATGGCAAGCGTACAGAGAGCGAACTCGATGTGTCGCCTATTCTGTCACATTGCCCCGGGATACGGCGCCTGCGGTGCACTGCAGGCGCCCGATGATTGCGGCCACTGGGCGGTCACTGGAGGTCACTGGAGGTCACTGGAGGTCACCGCAGGGTCACTGCTGATTATCGACCCACATGCGTCCCCAGCGAAACGCGTAGTCGAGCGCGTGTTCTTCGTCGAAGAAATAATCGAGCGCGTCGAAACAATATGCCTGGCTGCGGCTCGCGCTGGCTTTTTCGATGGTCAGGTTGGCGGCGAACAGCCCATTGGGCAAACGTTGCGCGGCCGGTGCAACTTCGTAGCCCTTGTAGCGAATATGTGAATTCATAGTTGTGGCAGTGAAGATGCCCGCTTATGTTGCAAGGAGCCGGTGCATATGACGCCACGCGTTTGCGTGGGCATCAGGCGGCGGATGAGTCGGCGGGCAGGCTCAAGCGTAGGCCGCACTGAAGGGCCCGTGAACCAATCTTTCTTCGCAAGCAAATTAGCGGAGGTCCGCAACGCTTGTCAGAAGTCCGGGTAACGGCATGTTTGCCGGGTTCGGACACACTATCCCGCGCGCAACGTTATTAGTCTGTTATGTGGCGCACGGTTCGTACAAGCGCGAGTGCTCCCGGTCCGCGAATGCGGCCGGGGGGCGTCGTAGGCGAGGGGATTAAACCGCGTGCAGCAGACGTGCGGGTTGCGCGTGCTGCTGTGAGGTGCCCGATGCATTCGGGCTTGCCGCGCGATGCGCGTTGAAGGCCAGCGCGAATTGCGCGGCTTGCTGGCCGACAGTAGCGAGTTGATCGACCACCTTTGCGTCGGAACAGGTGTCGACACTATCGAAGCGCGTTTCGAGCGTGTTGATGCCGGCCCCGAATGGCGTCGGCCAGCCGCGCAACGCGTGCACGATCGAGCGCAGAGAAGTCAGCACAGAACCCGCGGCTTGCCAGCCATAAGCGGTCACGATGCAGCCGACCGCGCGGCCGTCCAGATACGGACGCTCGTCGGCGCGTAGTTCCTCCAGCGTGTCGAGCGCGTTCTTGACGAGTCCGGAGACGCCGCCGTGATAGCCCGGCGTCGCGATGATCAGCGCGTCGGCGTGGCGCACGGCTTCGATCAGTTCGAGCTGTTCGTCGGTGCGTTCGCTGTGTTCCGGCGCGTAATGCGGCAGGCTATGCAGGAACGTGCCGCCGAACAGCCGGGTGGTGGCACCCGCCGCCTGGGCGCCGCGCAGCGCAAAGCCGAGCGCTCGCTCGGTCGACGAGGCCGCCCGCGTCGTGCCGCCAATGCCGACAACGAGCGGCCGGCGGTTATGGTCGAAACTGGTCAACGAAATGCTCCTTCTGTAGCGGATCACGGCGCTTTCGCGCGAGTCCGCGCTGAGGCGGGCCCGGCTAAACCGGACTTTGAAGCACCATCTTAATGAGCGCGAGGCCCCGCACGAAGCGACTTTTTGTTCTAACCATATAACCGCGAGGCGTGGGTGTGCGCCTGGGTGGCTCCGCCCGTGTCGATTTGCGCCGATCGCATCTGATTGTCCACGCTTCACCGGCCCCGATAAGCATATGGCGAACAATTGGTTGGGGGCGCAAGTGGTGGCCGCTATGATCGAAGCGTCTCCTCCATGACACTCCTTGACATGGGACTCGGCCTCGCTACTTTAGTGGCGGGGCTTTTTTTTGTCCGCCGGTTCGCACGACGTGCAGACGCCGCGCGTTCACGGTCCAGCCGTTTATCGCGTGCTACGATGGTCCGCGACACGATACCCGGCGAGTTCGAGCAGGCAAATGGCAACCCTCTATGACACCCTCGGCGTGCCCATGCACGCCACCGGCGAAGAAATCAAGCGCGCGTACCGCAAGGCGGCGATGAAGTGGCATCCCGACCGCAACGTGGGCTCCGAGGAAGTTGCGCGCGCCACCTTCCAGGAGATCAGCGACGCCTACGCGATTCTGTCGGACGCGCAGCAACGCAAGGTGTACGACGCGGTCTACGCCGAGCAGATGCGGGAATGGGAGCGACAGCGCTCGCGCCATCAACAGGCACAGGCGGAGCGCGAGGCAGCGGCACGTGCGGCAGAAGAGGCGGCTTACGCCAGAATGGTCGCACTTGCAATGCGTTTCGCCGACGAAGGCCATAACCGCGATGTCGTGTTCGGCGTACTGCTCGGGCGGGAATGCGATCCCGCGCGCGCCGCGCAGATCGCGGATAGCGTGGCGGCGTTGCAGGCTTCGCGGCGCGAGACCGCAGTGAACGCAACTGCTACTGAGGCCGCGTGCGGCGAAGCGAGCGCCGACAGGTCATTTGAACCGGCAACGGCGGGCGCTCATAGCGAAGAAACTGCCGATCGCGACGCGCATGCCGCTCGCGCAGCCCACGGCAAACGCGAGGAAGCGGCAGGGGAGACACATCCGGCCGGAGGTTTGGGCGGGCTGTGGTTTCAGTTCCTCAATGGGCTGAAGTTCTGATTATCTGGCCTCGCTCGCCTTCTTCAGGGCGTTTCCAGGGGCAAATTCCCGTAGCGCGCGGATTAAAGACATCGTACTGTCACGGGGGCGCAAGACTCAGCGGGCACAATCGCACATAGAAGATACAAAAACAGAGTACGGGGTAAGCGTGACCAGGAAATATAAAGTGCTGTTTCTCTGTCGTGAGAATTCAGCACGCAGCATCATGGCGGAAGCTTTGCTTCGGGAACTGGCTGGGCACCGGTTCGAGGCATTCAGCGCAGGGCCCGAGCCGGCCTTGCGGGTTCATCCATTGACGGTCGCGCAATTGCGGCCCGGCGTGTCGGACCTCGGCGTGCTATGCCCGAAAAGCTGGCTTGAATTCACAGGCGAATGGGCGCCCCGCATGGACCTCGTGGTCGCGCTCGACGCGAGCGTTGCGGCTCCGCATGCGCCCGCCTTTCCGGGAGACCCCGAACTCGCTGCCTGGCATTTTGCCAATCCCCTCGCCGACGGTATATCCGAGTCAGAGCGCGTTCGCCTGTTTCAAAAGGTGTTCTGGCAAATCGTGCGTCAGTTAAGCGCCTTTATTGAAGCGCCGCAAGATGCGCTGCTGTCGCGAGCGATGTCGGCCCGCGGTGCACGCACTCGTGCTCCTGCCAGTTTGCCCAACCTGTAACGTGTAGCGATAGCGGGGCGCCGGCCACTCAGTGCTCGTTCGAGCGCGCGAGCGGACTGCCTGCAAATGGATCGTTCTTCCAGTCGACGCGCTTTTTCGGCTGCGGCGCGGGTGCGGGCGGAGCCGATAATTCAAAATGGTCGATTGATTGGCCTGCGCTGATTGCCTGCTTGAGCCATTGGGGCATTTCCCCCTGGCCGTCCCAGCTGTCTCCTGTCGCGCTGCGGTAGCGTGCGTTCTTTTGCGCGGCAGGTTCGGATGCTAGCAGGGCGGCAAGGTCTTCCGGTTTGATGCCAAACTCTTCCATGCGATGGCGGAGATACGCAATCATGCTATCTCGCTTCCTTTCGTCCATAAGATATTAGTCCTTCTAAAGCGTCCAGCGTTCTGTCAAATGCAGATTGCGAGGAAAACCCGCGAGAGCTTCGAGTCCAATTAAATGGCGCCGGTCCGCGGTGAGGTTATTGATCGAAATTGGAAACAACGATGATGACGATGCACTGATTTGGGCGGCTGGTCTCGCGTCACGCACTGTCTTACGACGGCGTTCCGCGCGCGGCCCTTTCTTGTGGTTATGACAGCATCATAACGCACTGCGCGCGCAATGCACGCACCGTTTTAACTGATTTTGTCGCATTTGAACGCTCATGCGAAGGTTGTTCGCTCCGCCCCCAGTATTGTTCACCGTTTCCGTGCGCCAATTTGAATTCCGTGGCGGCCGAACTATAAAAGAATAGCGGAGAGAACAATCCGTGTTTTCCAGCCTGAGGCGCCTGATCCCGCATCGTACTAGCGTATCCGGCGCCGGCCAGGGCGCGGGCGACTCGTTGCTGGTTGCATTCGACGGGTCGACGCAGCGGGCCCGCGTCGCTATTGGCATTTGCGTCGGCCTCCATCGGCCAGAAAGTTTTTACGCAGATCGATTATTGGGGAGGGGCGATACTGCTGCGCCGGATTCAAGGAGTCTGGACCATGAAACTTCGTTTATTGATGGCGGTGGTGAGCGCCGTTCTTTTCCTCGCGCCGCGAGCCGCAAACGCCGACGACGCGCCAACTCAGCCGGGTGCCGGCACAACCTCCGGCCACAGGCTGATGCAGCACGCGAACGAATCGGCACAGGCAACGACCGACATGTCGTTGATCGAACCCGCGGGAACGGCTTCTCAGTCCGTTCAGAATGTCTCTTATGGCGGGACGGCGGCAGGGCGCTCAGAATCGGGAACCCGGCAAAATATGCCCTGTTCGGGCGGCCCGCAATGCAGGATTTACTTCGGGCAGTAAGCCGCGCAATACGTCGAGGTGGCGCGCTCTCAACTGGCGCACCGCCTCGCGTTTCCGTTCATGCCAGCGCGGGTTGCGCGCTTGTGTCTTCGGAGCTTTCGACGATGCGGCTCACCATCGCCTCGACTCCCGGTCCTTGCATCGCGGCGCGCTCGCCGAAGCGGCGAAACTCGTCGAGCAGCGAACGCCACGACGCATGCCAGCGCGTTTCCTTGATACATGTACCCGACGGATCGGCGATCCGCAATATGCCGCTGTCGGGATAAAAGGTCAGGGTGACCGGCATGCCGTCGATGACGCAGGTCGCGGTGCAGGGGCGGGTGCTAACCATGTTCGAATTCCTTTGAGTGAGCGATGAGTGCGCTAGATGCTGTCCGCGCATTCAGCAAGCGTCATGCCCAACGCTGCCGTGCGTCGCCGTCGCAGGAAAGATGAGCGCACAACGACGCTCGATTCGCTCGAATAACCCCACCCGCAACTGCAATTTTTCTCAGGGCTCAGCGAGCGATTTAATACGATGTTAAGGTGTGTTCCGTCCAGCATGCACCCACCACTTCGTCGATCGAAATTCAGAGCAGGCCAATATGGCCTGCTTTTTTACTCGTGCCGTACAGCTTGCGAGTCGATCTTCGAAGGTGATTAGCAATGTGCAGTCGCTCTAATCCCATTCGTTGTTAATAACTCGCAAACAATACTATGTTAAGAGAAGATAATCTGCCGGCGAGCGCCGTCGCGCCCGGCGATGCGCCATCGTCGTCGCTACGCTCGTGGCTCGCAGTCGTGGCCGTTGCGATCGGCGCCTTCGCGTTCGTCACCACGGAATTTTTGCCGGTTGGCCTGTTGCCGCGCATCGCCGCCGATCTCGGCGTGTCTGCCGGTACGGCCGGTTTAATGGTCACTGTGCCCGGCGTTATCGCCGCGATCTCGGCGCCCGGCTTGATGCTGGTCGCCGGTCGAATGGATCGGCGGCTCGTGTTTCTGTTACTCACGGCCTTATTGCTTGCGTCGAATCTGATTTCCGCATTTGCGCCGAACTTCGGTTTGATGCTGGTGGGCCGCGCATTGCTCGGCGCTGCGCTGGGCGGTTTCTGGACACTCGCGACTGCGGCGTCCGGGCGCCTCGTGCAGCCGAAAGATTCGGCCCGCGCAATGGCCACCATTCTCACCGGCGTGACCTGTGCGACGGTGATCGGCGTGCCGCTCGGAACCTTCATTGCCAGCTTCGCGTCGTGGCGCGCGTCGTTTATGGCAACGGGCGGTCTCGTCGCGGCTGCGCTCATCGCGCAGTTCCTGTTCGTGCCGTCGTTGCCGTCGAGCGTCGCATTGCGGCTGAACGATCTGGTTTCGCTGCTGCGCAGGCCCTATCCGCGCCGGAGCATGGTGATGGTCGGGCTTGTGTTTGGCGCGCATTTCTCGTCGTACACGTACATCACGCCGTTCCTGCTGCGCAATGCAAATCTCTCGATGGCGACTGTCACCTGGTTGTTGCTTGGCTTCGGCATCATCGGGTTCTTCTCGAACTTTGCGGTTTCGTCGACGGTCACGCGCAGCCTGAAAATCTCGCTCGGCGCAATGATCTCGCTGCTGATGTTCGCGCTCATTCTGCTGCCCATGTTGCAGCATTCGTCGATCGGCGTCGTCGCGCTCGTGCTCGCGTGGGGCGTTTCTTTTGGCGCGTTGCCGCTGTGCTTCAGCATCTGGATTCAGCAAGCCACGCCCGATTCACCGGAAGCCGGCTCCGCGCTTTTTGTGAGCATCATTCAGGTGGCGATCGCGGTGGGCTCGCTAGTCGGCGGTATCGTGGTCGATCAGGTCGGCATTTCCACCGACTTCCTGTTCGGCAGCGGCCTCGCGTTGCTCGGCCTGGCGGCGCTCGTGAGCTTCGGCCGAAGCGGCGCGGGCAAACTCGCGCCGAAAGCGGTAGCTTGCGCCGAGTGCAGTGCGGCGTGTGGAGACTAGTCACGCAATCAGGTCTGCGGGCGTCGACGCGGTATTGATTTTCAAGCGCGCGCCCGCAATTTCGTGTGCTGACTATCTATACATTTGACACGCCCGGCGAGTGCTGATGAACGATGCACAAGCCGTAAGCCAGGCGAAAGCCGGACGCCACCCACGCAAGAGACAAGCGGATGAAACACACGGAATCGACACGACCCTCTGCCACGCGCGCGGAACTGCTGTGCTTTCTCGTAGCGATCGCAGCGGCCTCCTATGCACTCAGTGCGGACTGGCGTGTGGATCACGTCGTCCAATGCTGCCGCCAGTGGCTCGCGAAAAACAACATGAGCATGGACTGGCTCGAACGCGTGAACATCGGGCAACTCGCTTTGAAGATCGCGAGCCGGGATCTGAAGGACGCGGGCGTTGCCGTGCGACTGTCGAATGTACAGGCGCTCTTCACCAGCGAAATGGAGTTGAACGAAGCGAGCACGATGGTTCAGCGAATGATGGCGCTTTGCCAGGAAGCGCTTTGACTTGGCCTTATTGATGTACGGTCGCGACGGCGCTCGCGGCCAGACCTCGCAGTTGCCGTAACCTTTCCCCCCGTCCTTTCCCGAAGTCTTCTCGCATTGGCGCCTTGTGCGCCGCCACGCCCCGATCCGCTTTTGTTATCGACCTTTCCAATTCTCGGATTGTTGAGGCATCGCGTCGCTCGTATATTGGCGTGAAGCGCAACACGGACGCTAACGGCTATAACAACTTGGGCGCACGTGAACCGTGCGACAGGAGACACAAATGAATCGAATCGATCTGGACGGACGCGTTGTCGCCATTACCGGTGGCGCTCGCGGCATCGGCTACGCGGTGGCGCAACGGGCGCTGCAATCGGGCGCGTCGGTTGCACTATGGGACGTCGACGCCGAACGTCTCGCGCGCAGTCAGCGCGAACTCAGCGAATTCGGCAAGGTGACGGCAGTGACCGTCGAGCTCACACAGGAATCGGCGGTGGCGCAAGCTGTCGAACGGACCGTCGCCGATCACGGCGCGATCGACGTACTCGTCAACTGCGCGGGCATTACGGGCGGCAACGGCACCACGTGGGAACTGGAGCCGGACGTCTGGCGCCGCGTGATCGACGTAAATCTGATCGGCCCGTACCTCACGTGCCGCGCGGTCGTTCCGCAGATGCTGAAGCAGGGCTATGGACGCATCGTTAACATCGCGTCGGTGGCGGGCAAAGAGGGCAACCCGAACGCCTCGCATTACAGCGCGTCGAAGGCGGGGCTGATCGGTCTAACAAAATCGCTCGGCAAAGAGCTTGCGACGAAGAACATTCTCGTCAACGCGGTCACGCCCGCTGCGGCCAAGACCGAGATTTTCGATTCGATGTCGCAGCAGCACATCGACTACATGCTCTCGAAGATTCCGATGAACCGTTTTCTGTTGCCCGAGGAAGCGGCGTCGCTCATTCTTTGGCTCGCATCCGAAGACTGCGCGTTCAGCACCGGTTCGGTATTCGACCTTTCGGGCGGACGCGCCACTTACTGAGCATTCGCGCGGGCGTCGCGCGGATATACGGCGCCCCGGAAATACGAGCCGCAAGCAGCACGATATACAAGAACCGCGCAGCCGCCAACGCGAGTTGCGCGAAGGAGACGACATGGACCCGCATGCGAGCGCTTCACTGGAGGCGATCAACAGCAAGGTAATGCGCCGGCTGTTGCCGTTCCTGCTGCTGATGTACGTGCTGGCGTTTCTCGACCGCGCGAACATCGGCTTCGCGCAAAAAGCGCTGCAACATGACACGGGGCTCTCGAATGCGGCGTTCGCATTCGGCGCGGGCGTGTTCTTTGTTGGCTATGCATTGTTCGAAGTGCCAAGTAATCTGCTGCTGCATCGTGTCGGCGCGCGTGCCTGGATGTGCCGCATCATGGTGACATGGGGACTCGTGTCGGCAGCAATGTGTCTCGCTCATACCGCCACCACGTTCTACACACTGCGCTTCTTGCTGGGCGTTGCCGAAGCAGGTTTTTTCCCCGGCGTGATCTATTACCTGACGCACTGGTTTCCGCAGCGCGCGCGTGCACGCGCCGTCGGCATGTTTTATTTCGGCGCACCGTTGGCGTTCATTTTCGGCAGTCCATTGTCGGGCTTGCTGCTCGAACTGAATGGCGCGCTGGGTCTCGCGGGCTGGCAGTGGCTTTTTCTCGTCGAAGGCATTCTGGCAACGCTCGTCGGCGTCTGGGCGTTCTGGTATCTCGACAATCGTCCGGAAAACGCCCGCTGGCTTAACGAGCAGGAGCGCACAAGCCTGCGCTCGGCTCTCGACGAAGACGCGCGTGCGGCGTCCGCGCATGGGCCGCATCGCCTTCTCGCCGCGTTAGTGGATCGTCGCGTGCTGCTGCTCTCGCTGATCTATCTGCTGATTCAAATGAGCGTGTACGGCGTGATCTTTTATCTGCCGCAACAAGTCGCAGCTCTGCTCGGCACGACAGTGGGATTTCATGTCGGCCTCGTCGCGGCATTGCCCTGGCTCTGCGCGCTCGTGGTGACCTGGTATGTGCCGCGCCGCGCGGATCGCACGGGCGGACACCGTCTGTGGGCGTCGGCATTGCTTGTCGTCGCGGGCCTTGGCATCGGCGTGTCGGGTCTCGCTCATGACCCCGCGATCGGGCTCGTGGCGTTGTGTTGCGCGGCGAGCGGCTTTATCGCGGCTCAACCGCTCTTCTGGACGTTCCCGACACGTCTGCTAACCGGTGCGGCCGCCGCGGGCGGCATCGCGCTGATCAACTCGCTCGGCAGCCTCGGTGGCTTTATTGCGCCCAGCTTGCGCACGGCTGCGGAACACGCGTTTTCCTCGACATCTGCGGGACTGGTCGTGCTGGGCGCGTCGAGCCTTATCGCCGCGCTGCTGATCGGCACGCTGCTGCGTGGTCACGCACAGGCACCAGGCAAAACCCACGACTTGCTGCACCGCGCCCGCTAAGGGCACATTTCCGGCGACACGTTCGACGCCTATCACGGAGCCCCTCTCTCATGGCCATGCCTACTATCCGGCACGTGCGTGCCTTCATCGTCCGCGGCGGCGGCGCGGACTATCACGATCAGCCCGGCGGACACTGGATCGACGATCACATCTCCACACCGATGGCGCGCTATCCCGAGTATCGCCAGAGCCGCCAGTCGTTCGGCATCAATGTGCTGGGCACGCTGGTGGTCGAGATAGAAGCAAGCGACGGCACGGTCGGCTTCGCGGTGACGACGGGCGGCGAAATCGGCGCGTTCATCGTCGAGAAACACCTTGCGCGTTTTCTTGAAGGTCAGCTCGTGACCGACATCGAGAAGATGTGGGATCAGATGTACTACGCCACGCTTTACTACGGGCGCAAGGGCGTGGTTCTCAATACGATCTCCGGCGTCGATCTCGCCTTGTGGGATCTGCTCGCAAAGGTGCGTAGGGAGCCCGTGTATCAGTTATTGGGCGGTCCCGTGCGCGACGAACTCATGTTCTATGCGACCGGCGCACGTCCCGACCTTGCGAAGGAGATGGGTTTCATCGGCGGAAAACTGCCGTTGCAGCATAGCCCGGCAGAAGGGGAAGCCGGGCTCAAACTCAACCTCGAAAAGCTCGCGGACATGCGCAGCCGCGTGGGCGACGACTTCTGGCTGATGTACGACTGCTGGATGAGTCTCGACGTGCCGTATGCAACGCGCCTTGCGCACGCCGCGCACGAGTACGGACTCAAGTGGATCGAAGAGTGCCTGTCGCCCGACGACTACTGGGGTTACGCCGAACTGCGCCGCAACGTGCCGCGCGGCATGATGGTGTCCACGGGCGAACACGAGGCGACGCGCTGGGGCTTTCGCATGCTGCTTGAAATGCAATGCTGCGATCTGATCCAGCCGGACGTGGGCTGGTGCGGCGGCATCACCGAACTGATCAAGATATCGGCACTTGCGGATGCTCATAACGTGATGGTGGTGCCGCATGGTTCGTCCGTGTACAGCTACCATTTTGTCGTCACGCGTCATAACTCGCCTTTCTCCGAGTTCCTGATGATGGCGCCCAAGGCCGACGAAGTGGTGCCCATGTTCACGCCGCTTTTGCTCGACGAACCGGTGCCCGTGAATGGGCGAATGAAGGTGCCGGACACACCGGGCTTCGGCGTGAGGCTCAATCCGGAATGTGCGCTGGTGCGGCCTTATCCGCGTTGATGGTCGCCGTAGTCAGGATTACCCAGCATAGGAGAGTGACGTGCTTCTCAAGGATAAGGTCGTGATCGTCACCGGCGGCTCACGCGGCATTGGCCGCGCGATAGCCGTTGCGTGCGCAACGGAAGGCGCGGATGTGGCGATCAACTACTGGGGCGATAACGACGCGTCGTACGGACGCCGTTCGGCGGTTGCCGAAGTGGTCGAGCAGATCGAAGCGCTCGGGCGGCGCGTGATCGCAGTGGAAGGCAACGTTGCCGCGCGCGAAACGGGTCAGCTACTCGTGCGCCAGACCGTCGAAGCATTCGGCAAGGTCGACGTGCTCGCGAGCAACGCGGGCATTTGTCCGTTCCATGCGTTTCTCGACATGCCGGCGGAGGTGCTGGAGTCGACAGTCGCGGTCAATCTGAACGGCGCGTTCTACGTCACGCAGGCGGCCGCGCAGCAGATGAAAGCGCAAGGCACCGGCGGGGCGATTGTGGCGACCAGTTCGATCAGCGCGCTAGTGGGCGGCGGCATGCAGACGCATTACACGCCGACCAAGGCGGGCGTTCATTCGCTGATGCAGTCATGCGCGGTTGCGTTAGGACCGTACGGCATCCGCTGCAATTCAGTTATGCCCGGCACGATCGCAACAGATCTGAACGCCGAAGATCTCGCCGACGAAGCGAAGAAGGCCTACTTCGAAAAGCGCATTCCGCTGGGCCGGCTGGGCCGTCCCGAAGACGTGGCTGAATGCGTGGTGTTCCTCGCGTCCGACCGCGCGCGTTATGTGACGGGCGCGTCGTTACTGGTGGACGGCGGCCTGTTCGTCAATCTGCAATGACGCGCGATGCCGAAATCAACTGACCGGAGCGGATGCAGCAGCGGCTTGCGCGGACGCAACGGTATCTTCGCGTGCGAGAAGCCGCGAGAAGCCGCGCAGCAGTTCGATGAAGCGCAGCGCGGGTTCGGCGAGCGTTTCTTCCTTGCGCGTAAGAATGCCGAAGCCCGCAAGGCTCTTGCCGATCTCGAGCGGCAGCGCAACGAGCAGCTTGCCGCGCAAATGATCGCGCACTACCGACTCCGGCAGCATCGCCACGGCATCGTAGTTTTCCAGCAGCTGCAGTGTGGCGAAGATCGACGCGCATTCGGTGAGATTGACCGGCGTGGCAAGTCCTGCACGCGCGAGTTCTTCCTCGAACAGCACGCGCGCCGGACTGCTTACCGGCTGCGCAACCCAAGGCCAGTCGATCAGTTCGCGCAGTGTCATGCGCGCGCGGCTCGCAAGCGGATGCACCGAGCGCACGACGAGCAGCAAGGTCTCGCGCGCGAGCGGCTCGAAACTGAAATCGTTGTGTTGCAACGGACTCGTCAGTCGTCCAAGCGCAAGGTCGACTTCGCGGCGATGCAGCAATTGCACCACCTGGTCGCTGGTCTCGCCGAGAATGCGCACGTTCAGCAACGGGCTTTCGGTTTTCAACGCGGCGACGGCCATTGCCAACAGATCGGGCGCCGCGCCCATGATTGCGCCAACGGTCAACTGTCCATGTCCGCCGCGTCGTTTGACTTCCAGGTCCTCGGCGAAACGCGTGAGTTCGGCGAGCGCACGCCGTGCGTAGGCCAGCGTGACGACGCCCAGCGGCGTGGGCGTCATGCCGCGCGCGTTGCGCTCGAACAGCAGAAAGCCGAACGCCTCTTCAATATCGCCCAACATGCGGCTGGCGCTCGGCTGTGCAACGTTCACCGCTTCGGCAGCCTGGTGGAGGTTGCGCGCGTCGTCGAGCGCGACGAGCAGCGCAAGGTGCTTGAACTTGAGCCGATTGACGAGTGCGACAGTTGCTGAGAGTTGGCTCATGGTTGCCGTGCGATTCGGTTTGTGGATCGCCCAATCCCAACTACGGATTGAGATGCTATCGACGCACGAATTATAGTCTTTGCAGGCGCTTCGCCGCGAAGGCGCCAATAACGACGAGACAGCCGCAATGGAGACAATCGCTTTCCGGATGGTGCTCAACCCCGGCATGCGCGAGGAGTACGAGCGCCGTCACGCCGAGATCTGGCCAGAACTTGTTGACGCGTTGCACAACGCGGGCGTGCGCGAGTACCGGATCTTCTTCGACCCCGGCACCGATCATCTATTCGCCGTGCTCACGCGAACCACGCATCACACGATGGACGCGCTCCCTGAACTCGAAGTCATGCGCAAATGGTGGGATTACATGGCCGACATCATGCATACAGCGCCGGACCACACGCCGCATCAGCAACCGCTCGAACAGGTGTTTCGTCTGAGTTCGCTCGGCTGAAGTTCGAGCTGACGTTCACGCTGAATTGCACGCTTGAAACGACGGAGGCATCGCATGCAGGTTGTCGATTCGCATATTCACTTGTGGGACCTGAAGACGCATCGCTATCCGTGGCTGGAAAATCCCGGCGTGTCGTTTGTTGGCGATGCGCGCGACCTGAAGCACGACTATCTGCTCGCCGATCTGCTCGGCGAAGCCGGGGATATCGATGTGAAGAAAGTCGTGCACGTGGAAGCGAATCACGATCCCGCCGACCCCGTAGAGGAAACGCGCTGGCTGCAAGGCGTTGCGGATCGTCATGAATCGCGCGGCATGCCGAACGCGATTGTCGCCGCGGTGGATCTTTCTTCAGCGGATGCGCCCGCGTTGCTCGAAGCGCATGCGTCGTTTGGTAATACGCGCGGCATCCGGCAGATTCTCAACGTGCACGAGAACAGGCTGTTCGACTATGTGGGCCGCCATTTCATGCGCGAGCCGCAATGGCGTAAGAACTTTGCGTTGCTGCGCCGTTACGACATGTCGTTCGACCTGCAACTTTATCCGTCGCAAATGGAAGAGGCCGCGGCGTTGGCGCGCGCTTATGGCGACACGCGCTTCGCCGTCAACCATGCCGGCATGTTCGTCGATCGCGACAGCGTCGCCGGCTATCGGGCGTGGCGCGACGGCATGCGCATGCTGGCGGATTGCGAGAACGTCTGCGTGAAGATCAGCGGACTTGCGATGTTCGATCATCAGTGGACTGTGGAAAGCTTGCGGCCCTACGTGCTCGAAACGATCGACGCGTTCGGAGTCGAGCGCGCAATGTTCGCGTCGAACTTTCCCGTCGATCGTTTGTTCGGCTCCTACGCGGGTTTGTGGCATGCGTATGCAACGATTGTCGAAGGTGCGAGCGCTGCAGAAAAAGAGGCGCTCTTTTGCGGTAACGCCGAGCGTTTCTATCGCATCTGAAGCGGGTCGTGTGGACGCAAGCAGGACGGGCACGCCATAACGTAAAAGAAGGAGACACGCAGTGCAGCAACCTACATCCGCCGTGCCGAGGCTCGAGTTGCGGCACGCGAGCAAATCGTTCGGCCGGGTCCGCGCGCTATCGGACGGCGATCTCTCGTTGTGGCCGGGGGAAGTGCACGCGCTGCTCGGCGAGAACGGCGCGGGCAAGTCGACGCTCGTGAAGATTCTTGCAGGCGTGCATCAGCCGGATAGCGGGGAACTGTTGGTGGACGGCGTCGCGCGCCGCTTCGCCACGCCTGCTCAAGCGCGCGATGCCGGGCTCGCGGTGATCTATCAGGAACCTACGCTGTTCTTCGATCTGTCGATCGCCGAAAACATTTTCATGGGACGGCAACCGGTCGACCGGTTCGGGCGCATTCAATACGACGCGATGCGCCGCGAGGTAGACGGACTGCTCGCCTCGCTCGGCGTCGATCTGCGCGCGGATCAACTGGTGCGCGGCTTGTCCATTGCAGATCAGCAAGTCATTGAAATCGCGAAGGCGTTGTCGCTGAACGCCAATGTACTGATCATGGACGAACCGACAGCGGCCTTGTCCCTGACGGAAGTGGAACGTCTTTTTGCAATCGTGCGCAAGCTGCGCGAGCGCGACGTGGCGATACTCTTCATCACGCACCGTCTCGATGAAGTCTTCGCGCTGACGCAACGCGTCACCATCATGCGCGACGGCGCGAAGGTGTTCGACGGCATGACCGCCGATCTGAACACCGACGCGATCGTGTCAAAAATGGTCGGCCGCGATCTTGAGACGTTCTATCCGAAAGCGGAGCGGCCGCCTGGCGAAGTGCGCCTGTCGGTGCGAGGGCTCACGCGCGTGGGCGTTTTCAAGGACATTTCATTCGACGTGCGGGCAGGCGAAATCGTGGCGCTGGCGGGGCTGGTCGGCGCGGGTCGCAGCGAAGTCGCGCGTGCGATTTTCGGCATCGACCCGCTCGACGCCGGCCACATCCAGATAGGCGGCAAGCCACTTACGGCCGGCAGTCCCGCTGCTGCCGTGCGCGCCGGCCTCGCGCTCGTACCGGAAGACCGCCGGCAGCAAGGACTCGCGCTGGAGTTGAGCATCGCGCGCAACGCGTCGATGACAGTGCTCGGCCGTCTCGTCAGACATGGTCTCATCACGACACGCAGCGAGACGCAGCTCGCGAACCAGTGGGGCACGCGCCTACGGCTGAAAGCGGGCGATCCCAACGCGCCGGTCGGCACGCTGTCGGGCGGCAATCAGCAGAAAGTCGTGCTGGGCAAGTGGCTCGCCACGAACCCGAAAGTTCTGATCATCGACGAACCCACTCGCGGTATCGACGTCGGCGCGAAAGCGGAGGTGTATAGCGCGCTTGCCGAACTGGTGCGCGACGGCATGGCAGTGCTGATGATTTCGAGCGAATTGCCGGAAGTACTGGGCATGGCCGACCGCGTACTGGTCATGCACGAGGGGCGCATCAGTGCGGACATTGCACGGGCCGAGGCCGACGAAGAACGCATCATGGCCGCGGCGCTGGGACAACCGATTCCACCGTTAGGGAACGCGGCATGATGCGCCATTCTTCGACTCACCCCGCGCCGGTCCAGGCGCCGCCGCCTTCCAAGCGCCCGCCGGCCACAGCGGGCGGCTTCGCAGCGAACCTCGCAAAGAGCCGCGAGACGACGCTGTTCGTCGTGCTGATTCTACTGATCGTGGGCACCGCTCTCGCGAGGCCGCAGTTCCTGAATCTGCAGAATCTGCGCGACGTGCTGCTCAATGTGTCGATCATCAGCCTGCTGACCGCGGGCATGACGGTGGTCATTCTGATGCGCCATATCGATCTGTCGGTGGGCTCGACGGTCGGCATCAGCGCCTATGCCGTGGGCAGCCTGTACGTCGCATATCCGCAGATGCCGGTGATCGTCGCCCTCGCGGCGGGGCTCGGCATCGGTCTCGTGGCGGGCGGCATCAATGCGCTGCTCGTGGCGGTGGGGCGCGTGCCGTCGCTCGTTGCAACGCTGTCCACACTTTATATATTTCGGGGTGCAGACTATGCGTGGGTGCACGGCGGACAGATCAACGCCACCAGTCTGCCCGATACCTTTTCGCGGCTTGCGACTGGCACCTTCTTCGGCATACCGACGCTTGCGCTGATCGCGCTCGTCGTGCTGCTTGCTCTCGCTATTTACCTCAAGCAGTTTCGCGGCGGCCGTGAGCATTATGCGATCGGCTCGAATCCCGAGGCGGCGCGGCTCGCGGGCGTCAACGTCGAACGGCGGGTCATGGCGGGTTTTCTGCTGTCCGGTGCAATTGCGGGCTTCGCGGGCGCACTGTGGCTTGCGCGTTTCGGCACCGTCGACGCCAGCACTGCAAAGGGCATCGAGCTGCAGGTCGTGGCGGCTGCCGTTGTCGGCAGCGTCGCGATCACGGGCGGCGTCGGCACGATACTCGGTGCGACGCTCGGCGCGCTCGTGCTGGGCGTGATCAGCATTGCACTGGTCGTGCTGCACGTCTCTCCATTCTGGGAGCAGGCGATCGAAGGCGCGCTGATCGTCGCGGCTATTACCGCCGATACGTTGCTCGCTCGCTCCGTCGCCAAACGCATGATGAGGAAACGCGATCATGGCTAAACCCGATTCCGCGCTGCTCACGCGCAAACGCGAAACGCCGCTGCAATGGGAAGTATTGCTCGTGATCGTGCTGATTCTGTCGATCGCGCTCGGGCGAGTGCTGTCGCCGGTCTTTCTGACCGGTGCGAATCTCAGCAACGTGCTGGCGGATCTCACCGAGATCGCGTTGATGGCACTGCCGATGACGTTGATCATCGTTGCCGCTGAAATCGATCTGTCGGTGGCTTCGGTACTCGGTGCATCCAGCGCGTTAATGGGTGTGCTGTGGCACATGGGCTTGCCGATGCCTGTCGTGATCGCGCTCGTACTGGTTGCCGGCGCGTTGGCGGGCCTGCTGAACGGGCTCGTGATCGTCAAGCTGAACCTGCCATCGCTCGCGGTGACCATCGGCACGCTCGCACTCTTTCGCGGGCTTGCCTACGTGCTTCTCGGCGACCAGGCCGTCGCCGATTTTCCCCCGGCCTATACGGCGTTCGGCATGGATACGCTCGGCGGAACTTTTATCCCGTTGCCGTTTGCGATCGTGACTGTCGGCGCAGTGCTGTTCACCGTGTTGCTGCAGTCCACAGCGTTTGGCCGCAGCTTGTACGCAATCGGCGCCAATCCGACTGCCGCCGCGTTCTCCGGCATCGAAGTCACGAAGATCAGGTTGCGTCTTTTCGTGCTGTCCGGTCTGATGAGCGCGCTTGCGGGCGTGGTCTACACGCTGCGTTTCACCAGCGCACGGGGCGACAACGGCGAGGGCTTCGAGTTGTCGGTGATCGCAGCGGTACTGTTCGGCGGCGTGAGCATTTTCGGTGGACGCGGCTCGATGATCGGCGTGCTGCTGTCGCTGCTGATTATCGGTGTGCTCAAGAACGCATTGACGCTCGACGACGTTTCGAGCGAGACGCTCACCATCGTCACCGGCGTATTGCTGCTTGCATCGGTGCTGATACCCAATCTTGTTGCGCGCTGGCGCGCGGCGCGTGACCGGCGCTTCATCGCGAGGTCCGCTTCTTCTCAATAACGTCATCATCAAACCCGGACAGTACAACGTCCAACTACACGGCAGGAGACACTTCATGTTCAAACCACTACGTCACACCGGCGCGGCGGCGCTCTGCGTTGCGTTGCTCGCGATCAGTTGCGCGGCGCCCGCAGCGGGCCTGAAAAATGGCCTGAAGATTGCATTCGTGCCGAAGCAGATCAACAACCCATACGAAGTGATTGCCGACGACGGCGGCCTCGCCGCAATCAAGGAATTCGGAGGCGTGGGCAAGGTGGTAGGGCCGTCGGATGCCGGGGCGTCGTCGCAGGTGCAGTACATCAACACGCTGATCACCCAGCGTCAGGATGCAATCGTGATTGCCGCCAACGACGCCAACGCGGTCGTGCCCTATCTGAAGAAGGCGATGTCGCAAGGCATCAAGGTCGTCACCTTCGACTCGGACACGGCACCCGAGGGTCGTCAACTGTTCGTGAATCAGGCGAACGCGGAAGGCATCGGCCGTGGTCAGATTCAACTCGTGTCGAAACTGATGGGCGGCGAGGGCGAATTCGCGGTGCTATCCGCGACGCCGAACGCGACCAATCAGAACACGTGGATCAAGTGGATGCAGGAGGAGTTGAAAAAGCCCGAGTACTCGAAGATCAAACTGGTAAAAATCGCTTACGGCAACGACGACGATCAGAAGTCGTTTGTCGAAACGCAGGGTTTGCTGCAGGCATATCCGAACCTGAAGGCGATTGTCGCGCCCACCACGGTCGGCATTGCGGCGGCGGCGCGTTATATCTCGTCGTCGTCGAGCAAGGGCAAGGTCGCGGTAACGGGCCTCGGCACGCCGAACCAGATGCGCGCGTTCGTGAAAAACGGCACGGTCAAGGCATTCCAGTTGTGGGACCCGAACGAATTGGGCTATCTCGCCGGCTACGCGGCGGCAGCGCTTGCGTCGGGAACAATTAACGGTAGGGAGGGCGAATCGTTCGATGCGGGCAAGCTCGGCAAGCGCACCATCGGTCCACAAGGCGAGATCATTCTCGGACCGCCGACAACGTTCGATGCGAGCAATATCGACAAGTTTAATTTCTGAGGGGGAGTTCAGGGCGGAGAGCGGGGTGCGCAGGGCGCGGGGCGGTAGACCGCTGGTGCGCCTCGCGGATTGTTTTGATGACAGCGACCTGAATATCCGCGTCTATCGCCTTTACCTTGCTCCGGATCGAAGTCCGGGCCCGGCATGCAAGCTTATCGTCGAACCTCGAATGCACGCGCAAAACCAGCAGACGGCGTCGCGCTGTCCCACACCTTGCCGTCCATGAACGTTCGCGCGTTCTCTTGCGCGGGCACCGCCACCTTGACCTGCGCGGCGGCTTCGCGATAAAGCTGGGTTTGGTTGATGCTCTCCGCGATCTGCGTGTAATCGCTGCGTGCGTCGATCATGCCCCAGCGCTCGAACTGCGTCAGAAACCACGCGCCTTCGAATGCGTGCGGGTAGTTCACCTCGCCGTTGTCGAAGAAGCGCATCGGCAAACCGCGCGGCACGGAGGCCGGAATTTTGTCGCCAAAGCGCGCCGCGATCAGGGCCTCGTCGATGCCGATATAGTCCGGCCGGGCAAGCCAGCGCGCGATTTCGGTGCGATGACCGGGGCCGTCGAGCCAGCGGCACGCTTCGAGCATCGTCTGTACGAGCGCGCGCGCCGTATTCGGATTCGCGCTCACAAAATCGCGCCGGCATGCGAGCACTTTCTCTGGGTGGTCGGGCCACACTTCGCTCGTATACGCGACCGTTCTGCCGACGCCTTCCGCTTCGGCCATCGCGTTCCACGGCTCGCCGACACACAGGCCGTCGAGCTTGTCTTCCGCGAGCGCCGCGACCATTTGCGGCGGCGGAATCACCACGCTTTCGATGTCGCGCAACGGGTGCACACCTTGCGCAGCGAGCCAGTAATACAGCCACATCGCGTGCGTACCGGTCGGGAACGTCTGCGCGAATACCGGCTTGCGTCCGAGTGTAGCGAGCGCCTTGGGCAAGTTGCCATGTTCGGCGAGTGCATCCGCGAGCCGGCTCGACAGTGTGACCGCCTGGCCGTTGCGGTTGAGTACCATCAACACCGCCATGTCGGTTTGCGGACCGCCCAGCCCGAGTTGCACTCCGTAGACGAGGCCGTAGAGCGTGTGCGCCGCGTCGAGATCGCCGGATAGCAGCTTGTCGCGCACGGCAGCCCACGAAGGCTGGCGCGACAGTTCGAGCGTGAGGCCGTGCGCGTGACCGAATTCAAGCAGCTTCGCGGCGACGAGCGGCGCGGCATCGGCGAGCGCCACGAAGCCGAGCCGCAAGTGGGTCTTCTCCAACGGCGCTAATGCTGACGATGCGAGGTGACTGGGAGTGTTCATGGACGTGCTTCACTTGAGCGATTCAGCCGACGCGACGACCGCGCGCGCGACCTCGGCGAGCTTGACGCCCTGATTCATCGCGCGTTTGCGCAGCGTGGCGTAGGCGGCGTGCTCGGTGATTTTCTGCTGATCCATCAGCAGGCGTTTGGCGCGGTCGATCAGCTTGCGCTCCGCAAGTTCGTTTTCGACTTGCGCGAGGCGTTCGCGCAGCTGCGATTCCTGCGCGAACCGCGCAAGCGCGACTTCGAGAATCGGCGCAAGCCGTTCGGTTGCCAGCCCTTCGACGAGATAGGCGGTCACGCCCGCGCCGACGGCGTCGCGGATCAACTGCTGGTTGGCGTCGTGACTGAACATCAGGACCGGGCGCGGAGCGGTCGCGTTCATCACCGCGAGCTGTTCGAGCGTATCGCGCGAAGGCGAGTCCGTATCGATGATGATGACGTCCGGCCGTTCGCTCTGAACCACGCTATGCAACGCGTGCGGCGTCGCAGTGCTGGCGAGCATCTCGTAGCCGAGGCGGGCGAGCGCGTCACGCAGGTCGCCTATCGGCTTGTCGGTATCGGTGACGAGGAGAACACGCAGCATGGAGTAGTGGCAATCGACGACTGACCATCATTCAAGCAACGTCTATGCCATTAACCGCGAAGCCTTTGTACGCGCGGCGTCTCGGGGATTCAACGCAAGCTTGATGACTGAGTCATGCACCACAAATGGGCGTGCAAGAGCCATGCACCGAAGCGGCGCGAAAAGAAGCGAGCATGGGGGTACAGGCAAACGGCGAGAGCGCATGAAGCGCGATTGACATCGCAACGATCGTCGCGACGAACTGCTGAGATAAAGCGCCGCCGCTGCGCGCCGCTCAGATTCGACTGGAGCCGAACCGGAGAAGGCGCGCGAAAGGCTTCGCGAACAACGTTGCTGCAGGGGCACGCCAGCTAGCCCGAACGGGGCCGCGTGCCGTTCGCCTTAACGGCGACGGAATTGCGAGTTGCTACGGGCAGCGCCGCCACCGCCTGCGCGCTCGTCTTTGTGACGGAAGTTGATCCGTCCTTTGGTCAGGTCGTAGACCGACAGTTCCAGCGTCACGCGGTCGCCCGCGAGAATACGAATATGGTTCTTGCGCATGCGTCCGGACGCGTAAGCGCCAACTACGACGCCGTTGTCGAGCGTCACGCGGTAACGACTGTCCGGAAGTACTTCGTCGACGATACCGTCAAGTTCAAGCAGTTCTTCTTTCGCCATGCATAACTCCTGGTCGATGGGATAAGGGGTGCGCGACGCCTTGCGGCGGCGCTGCATCTGATACGGTTGCCAGCGGGTTCGAGCCCGCCGCTTGCGGCACCGGCTTATGCGCCGATTTATGCGCAGATACTAGTGCCGCGCGTGTTGCCGCGGCTCGTGCCGCTCAAAGATCGGCGACCGACTGGCCGTCCACGCGGCCGTCGATCAGTTGTTCGGCGTGAGCCATGCACGCAATGCGCGCCTTGCCCGTGCCGTCGAACGGAAACAGATACTGCAGGCGGAACACCCGGCCCTCGGCCGCCGCATTGGCGCCGACACGGCAGATGCGCACCGACGCGTCGTAGCCTGCGTCCGGATTGCGGCTCGTCTGACCGTCTGTCGGACGGCGCGGATAGACGAGCGGGTGAATCTCATAACCCTTGTACGTCTTGACTGCTGAGTTCATAAGCATATAAGTATCCTGTATTACGTGGCCGGTGTGTCACGCGTGTTACGCGCGGCACGACTGGCCGGGCAGCGCAGCACCTTGAGGCGCGCCGCCATGGAAAAAGGTTGGCACAGGCCCAATGGGAAGGGCTTGAGCGCGCCGCGCAAAGTCGCGGATTCGATGGAGAAAAAACACGCTGATGTCGCGCGGACAGCGGGTGGGAAGCGGAAACCCGTTGAACAACACAGCTGCACAACTCGCGACGGCTAATGCAGGCGGCGCATTGCCGGAGTGACGGGATCGCCGGCGGGCGGCGGCCGAACAGTCGGGGGTGTTGCGGAGATGCCGCGAAAAATGCCGGGTTGAGACTGCCAGTGCTGCAAATGCGGAATACGACTATTCCAATATGATGCACTAAATAGGGCTAATTGGATAGCAAAAAGTTCCCCGCACGAACAGACCGCCCGCCCGAAGGGCTTCCGGCGGGACGCCAGAAAGCCCGGAAGAGCGGAAAAGACCAGGAAAGCCCGGAAAAGCCGCTTAGCCGGACGTTTCGGCGATGCGCTTCTGTAATTCACGGGACGCCGCGAGCGGAATGCGCGCGTCGTCCCACGCGGCGAGCCATTCGACTTCCTTCGACGTAAAAACCTGTCCGTGATTACGCAGCGCGTATTGCAGCGAATCGATGATGTGGTTGCGAATGATTTCCGGCGTTCTCTTGTCGTCGAGCACGGCGCGAAATGCTTCGAGCGTTGCCATCTGCTGCTCCGTGAAGTAGATCGCCTTTTATCGCACGAAAAAATAGCGCTTGCCACGAGGACAAAATTCGCCGCGCTCCGCCGGCCATGCGGGGGTGGCTACAATGGCGAGTTGCCGGGCGGGCTGCACATCGCTGGAACTGCCCGATTTTCGATCATTCGCCTTCAACACAGCGCCCTCGAACGCTGCCATTTTCAATGCGCCAGACAACCGTGTCTCCTGTGAAAGACCTGCTGCTCGAGCGTTACGCTCCCATCGCCGACGGCATCGCTGCGCTTTTCTACCCGTGCGCGGAGGTTGTGATTCACGACTTGCGGGATCAGACCATCGCCTACCTCGTAAACAATCTGTCGAAGCTGGAAGTAGGCGGCCCCTCGGTGCTGGACGAAGTGCACTATGCGGCGCGCGGCCGCACCATCGGCCCGTACGAGAAGCTCAATTGGGACGGCCGGCGCATGCGTTGCGTGAGCAACATTCTGTTCGACGACAACGGCAAGCCCGCCGGCATGCTGTGCATCAACTTCAATATTGCCGTGTTCGAGGACGTGCGCTCCACGCTCGATCTTTTTATCCGCGGTGGCAATCTGACCGATGCACCTGCCGAAGACCTCTTTCGCGACGACTGGCAGGACCGGATCAACACTTACCTGCACACGTGGCTGCGCGAGCGGCAAATCGGCATTAACGCGCTCACGCGCGAGCATAAGCGGGAAATCGTCGAGGCGCTGCATGCGCAGGGCGCGTTTCGCGGACGCAGTTCGGCGAATTACGTAGCCGCCGTGCTGACGATGGGACGCGCGACCGTCTATAAAATTCTGAAGCAGATGAAAGAGGGCGGCTGAACCTGGCGCTTTCTCACAAGGACAATTGAATGGTGCAGACCACACGTTACCGGCATTACAAAGGCGGTATTTACGAACTGATATGCGAGGCGACGCTGGAGTCGGATCCGGCTATCACGATGATCGTCTACAGAGCGGCCAACGGCACGATCTGGACGCGCCCGGCATCGGTGTTCTTCGAGCAAGTGGAGCATGAGGGCGCGAAGGTGCCGCGCTTTGCTGCGATAGAGTGAACGCGCGCCCACCGGACGCATCAGCATCGGGGAACTTTCGCCGCGCTGTTTAGCGTGATGGCGGGGCTTCTGTCGCTTCCGGTACTTCAATCACTACGTCCGTTTCGGCGATCGCAACGCACGGCAAGATGTAGCCTTCCTGTTTTTCCTCACGGCTGAGTCCGGGCCATTCGATCGTATAACGCACGCGTCCTGCTGTCATTTTGCACAGACATGTTCGGCAAGTACCGTTGCGGCACGAGCGGGGCAGACGCAGGTTCGCAAAGCCGGCGGCTTCGAGAATCGTCAGTGTATCGGGTGCTTCGAAGCTGCAGCCGAGCGGCTCCACGCGAACGAGAGGCGGGCGGTTTTGATCGGACATCGTGTGAATGTGTTGCTGGACGCGTCACACTTTACACGGCGGATGGAGAATGCGCGGGGCCAATAGGCGGGCGGCGCCGTGAACCGGCCGCCGCGCGGTTGCCGACACGCTGTGCGGAGGTTAATGAGGCGAGTGCCCGACGAGCAGCACTCGGCTGGCGGCACTCGGTGACACAGTCGCAGCGAGAGCACTGAGCAACAGCCCCGCATCAACAACACCTAATGAGCCGCCCCACCGCGCCGCAAATACCGGTACACCGTATTGCGCGCGAGCCCCAGTTCTCGTGCCGCCGCCGACACGTTGCCGTCAAGGCGCGCCAGCGTCTGCGCGATCAGCGCGGCTTGCCAGTCGTCCATCCGCGAAGGCTGAGGTGAGTGCGCGCTACCTGCATCGCCCGTCGCATCATCAACGGCTTTAAGGGTTGACGGCGCGTTCTCGTCGGCCGCCGCGTCGTCGCAATCGTGCAGAAAGTCTTCGGGTAAATCGTCGAGTTCGATCTGATCCGTGCCCTCGGCCATGATGCTTGCGGTGCGCAGTACATTGGCCAGTTGCCGCAGATTGCCGGGCCAGCGGCATTGCATGAAGCGCTCGAGAACCGCCGCAGAAACGCGGCGCGGCAAGCCGTCGGCCTCGGGCTGGAGTTCGAGCATCCGCTCGACCAGCGCGGCGAGATCCGTGCGCTCGCGCAGTGCGGGCAAGGTCACTACGAGTCCATTGATCCGGTAGTACAGATCTTCGCGGAAGGTGCCTTCTGCGATCATTGCGCGCAGATTGCGGTGCGTCGCGCACACGATCCGCAGATCCACCGGAATCGCGCGAGTACCGCCGAGCGGCAGCACCGTGCGTTCCTGCAGCACGCGCATCAGCCGCACTTGCTGGGCGAGCGGCATATCGCCGATTTCATCGAGAAAGAGCGTCCCGCCGTCGGCCTGCACGATCTTGCCGACGCTGCCCCGCTTTTTAGCGCCGGTGAACGCGCCGTCCTCATAGCCGAACAACTCAGCTTCGATCAACGTATCGGGCAGCGATGCGCAATTCAACGCGACGAACGGCGCCGCGCGCCGCGGCGAATCGTGATGGATCGCGCGCGCGAGCCACTCCTTGCCGGTGCCCGTTTTGCCGAGAATCAAAATGGGAATATCGCGGCCGCGAACCTTGGCCACGCGCGCCAGAATCGCGGCCACTTTCGCGTCGCCGGTGTCGAGCGTTTCAAGCGTAGCGAGCGGCGCCGGATCGGCGGTATGCGGCACACCACGCGCACTTTTCGACGCAACGCCGCGCGACCCTTCCGTCTCGCCGATTGACGGCGTCACATAACGCTGCGCGGAATATTCGCCGCGCGCGACGACCCGCACGCCGCTCGGCAAAGTGAGCACGGTGTTCTCGCCGGGCGCGCGGGCGATCTGCTGCAGCACGTGGGCGAATGGGACGCCGAACAGCGCGTGGAACGGTTGTCTCTGCAAAGCGGCGAGCGGCTGGCCGAACTGGAACAGCGCGCTCCTGTTTGCCGAGAGAAACGTACCGTCCGCGCCGAACGCGGCAAGTCCTTCGAAGAGCGTACCGATGAATTCGGCGCGCGCGTGGAAGTGCACGCGGACCGCATCGGCGAATTGATTGGAGAACAGATGATTTTCGATCATCTGCGCGGACATGCGCACGAGCGCGAGCGTGTGTTTGTGAAAGCCGCGTGTGTCGCCGCTGACGTCGAGTGCGCCGATGGTGTGCCCGAACGGATCCGCAATCGGCGCGCATGAACAGGTGAGAATACGGTTAGCGTGCAGAAAGTGTTCATCTGCGTGAACGACGGTCGGCTGCGCGTCGACGAGCGCAGTGCCGATAGCATTCGTGCCCCGATCGGCCTCCGCCCACGACACACCCGGACAGAGCGCGACACGGTTCGCCTTCTCGACGAAGTCGCTGTCCCCGAGACTGTGCAGGATCACGCCGCGGCTGTCGGTCAGCAGCACCATGCTTTGCGTGTCGACGATCTGCGCGTGCAGCGTTTCCATGACCGGCAATGCGTGCGTATAAAGCGACTGATTGCGATCCACCAGTTCGCGCAGTGCAAGCCGGTTCAACGGATGAAAATCCGGCGTTTCCGATGCGCGCAGCCCGAGTTCGACCGAGCGCGCGTGAGCTTGCGCGATGACGTCGGGCCGACCCACGGTGGGCGGCGTTGCAGTGCGATGGGTCAAGGCATGTCTCCGGTAATCGGACAGGCGGGTACATTGCCCGCCTTTCGATGCCGCAGCGCAGCATGCACGCTTGCGGCCCAACACCGATAGTACAGGACGTCAACGCTTGTGCGCGGCAGGGAAAATACCGCGGCGGCACGACGCACCGTGCACAATCTGTGCGCGCGCCGCACCGCGATCAGGCAAACAAAAAGGAAAACTTGCGCCGCGCGCGAACTCGTCTAAAGTGAATCAAATCATCCTCGCGGGGCGCGAACTACGTCCGCATGCGACAGATGACGAGCCCGCGTCGCCAGCATTAGACAAGGAGGAAGAAGCTGAAGGCGCGACCAGCTGCAACCGGCGTGCGCATTACCCATGCGAATCATGCGCAGTGCCCAACTTCCAGGTGACTCCCATGCAGATACTTTTCCCGAACGAAAGTCCTGAATATTCAGGTCGCGAACTCACCCTGGCGTTTCCGGCGCTGGTCGATGGGCAGAGGGTCGAGTGCATGATCACCGCGGAAGCGCTGGAAGATCATTTTGGCGCCGCCTCGCCGCGTCTCGAAGACATGGTGGGCGCATTCGACACGCACCGTGAGCGAATCGAAGCAGCCACGCGGCGCCTCCTGTCGGAAACGAGCGCGCAGTGCGTCGTGCTGCGAAGCGGCTATGTGCGCTTTTATGAAGCGAACTGGCGTGCCTGAGGAGAGCGGCACGCCGGGCCCGGTGTGAACTTACTCGCTGCCTAGATAGAAGTAGCGGAACAGAAAAATCGCGGCGATGATCCACACCACCAGCTTCACCTGACGCGCGCGGCCCGTGAGCAGCTTCAGCCCCGCATACGAGATGAAACCGAACGCCACGCCATTGGCGATGGAGTAGGTGAACGGCATCAGCAATGCGGTGAGCGCGGCCGGTACGACTTCGGTTGCGTCGTCCCACGGCAGGTCAACCATTTCGCGCAGCATCAGGCACGACACGTAGAGCAGCGCCGGCGCCGTCGCGTAACCGGGCACCACGCCCGCGAGCGGCGCGAAAAACAGCGCCGCGAGGAACAGCACGGCCACGGTAATCGCGGTGATGCCGGTGCGCCCGCCTGCCTGGACGCCCGACGCGCTCTCGATGTAAGCAGTGGTGGACGATGTGCCGAGCATCGAGCCGGCCAGAATGGCAGTGCTGTCAGCGAGCAGCGCGCGGTTCAGGCGATGCATCTTGCCTTCCACCAGCAAGCCCGCGCGATTGGCCACGCCCATCAGCGTGCCGGTTGCATCGAACAATTCGACGAGGAAGAACACCAGAATCACGTTCAGCACGCCCGTAGACAATGCGCCGCGAATGTCGAGTTGAAACAGTGTCGGCGAAATTGACGGCGGCGCCGAGACGATGCCGTGAAACTGGTTGCCGCCGAAGAAAAAGCTCAGCACCGTCACGCCGACAATGCCGATCAGAATTGCGCCGCGCACGCGTAGGTAGTCGAGCGTGACGATGGCAAAGAAGCCGATGACCGCGAGCACCACATGCGGGTTATGCAGATCGCCGAGCGTGACGAGCGTGGCCGGATTGCCGACCACTACGCCAGCCGTCTTCAGCGAAATGATCGCGAGAAAGAGGCCGATGCCGCCGGTAATGGCAATGCGTATGGAGTGCGGAATCCCGGTGACGATCACTTCGCGCACGCGAAACAGCGTGACCACGAGGAACAGGCAACCGGAAATGAACACTGCGCCGAGCGCGGCTTGCCACGTGAAACCCATGCCCTTGACCACGGTGTACGCGAAGTACGCATTCAGACCCATGCCGGGCGCGAGCGCTATCGGATAGTTCGCATAAAGGCCCATGATCAGCGAGGCCAGCGCCGCGACCAGACAGGTCGCAACGAACACGGCGTCTTTCGGCATCCCTGCGTCGCCCAGAATTGCCGGGTTGACGAAGATGATGTAAGCCATGGTCAGAAAAGTCGTCAGGCCGGCCAGCACTTCCGTGCGCAGGTTTGTGCCGGCCGCGTCGAGGCCAAAGTAGCGTTTTATGGAATCCATATGGCGGGTCTCTCGTCGTAGGGGCGAGATGATACCTTGCCAGCGCCCCCGCCGGAGCCGCAAGCGAATTTACGATGTCGCGCCGAGATGGCCGAGATGGCCGAGATGGCCGAAGCCGGATTCAAGCGAAGAACGGCAGACCGCGTTCGAGCCACCCGCCGCTCGCGACCGTTGCAATCGCGGGTGCGGGCAGCAGCCTGCCGTTCGGCAGCAAGACGCCTATTGCGTGACGCTCGGCGCCGGCTGCTGCGAGCGCCGTTCGGCGACGATGCTCGCGGCGCGCTGCGCGTTGTACGGGTAATCGATCCAGTCGAGCGGGTCGTAGCCGGCGGCGAGCCACTCGACCAGATCGGCCTTGACCTCGGCGCGCGTCTTCGGCGCGGAGGGGTCGTGCGGCCGTGTTGACGACTGCGCAAACGCGGCGCTCATGCTGGCGGCGGCCAATAGCGCGCCGAGTACAAATCGAAAGAACACTTTCATGACAGGCTCCTTGGGAGCGGTAATAGACGATTCAAACATTTTAAATTTCGCAGGTATCCGGAATAAGGCGTTGCGAGGCAATGCACCGTTTCATCCGGTGAGCGAAAGCAGGGTGCGGGATCAAGGCGGCGGCGGTCTGGTGAGACGCTCGACCACCGTGTTCAGCAGGTCGACCGGTAACGGGAAAACGATGGTCGAGTTCTTGTCGGCGGCAATCGTCGTGAGGGTTTGCAGATAGCGCAACTGCATCGCCTGCGGCTCGCGCGCGAGCGTCTGCGCTGCTTGCAGCAGTTGCTGCGACGCCTGCAATTCACCTTCCGCGTGAATCACCTTGGCGCGCCGTTCGCGCTCCGCTTCGGCCTGACGGGCAATCGCGCGGATCATGGTTTCGTTGATATCGACATGTTTGATTTCGACGATCGCGACCTTGATGCCCCACGCATCGGTCTGCGCGTCGAGCACTTTCTGGATGTCGGCGTTCAGTTGCTCGCGGTCCGCGAGCAGTTCATCGAGTTCATGTTTGCCGAGCACTGCGCGTAGCGTGGTTTGCGATAGCTGGCTGGTCGCCTCGAAATAGCGCGCCACCTGGATCACGGCTTTTTCCGGATCGACGACGCGGAAGTACACGACGGCGTTGACCTTCACCGAGACGTTGTCGCGCGTGATGACATCCTGCGGCGGCACGTCGAATACGACGGTGCGCAGATCCATGCGCACAGCCTGCTGCACGACCGGAATGATAAGCACGAGCCCCGGCCCCTTGACCTTCCAGAAGCGCCCGAGCATGAAGACGACGCCGCGTTCGTACTCGCGAAAGATCCTGATTGACGAAGCGATGAGCGCGGCCGCCATCAGGATCAGAATGCTGGAGAAACCAAAAGTGAACCCAATCATGAACTGTCTCCCATGCAGAGCGGTCGACCAGAGTTAGCGCTTCAGCGCTTACTCCGATCCCACGCGAGCTCCTTGCTCCACCATTCCCTCAACGGGCGCCACGGGCACAACCGTTAGCGTCAGCCCATTGCGCGCGGTAACCCGCACCGCCTGGCCCGCCGCGACGGGGACAGCGCTCGACACCTGCCAGCGCTCGCCCTTGACCTGCGCCCAGCCGGCGGCCATGCCATTGGCCGCGGTGGTGCCAACAGGCAGACCGCCTTCGAGCACCACGCCCACGCTGCCGATCAACCCTTCCGAACCGGTCACGACCGGCCTGCGCCGCGCGCGCAGCGCGAGCCTCGACACGCCGAGCACGAACAGCACGCTGAATACGACGACGGCGGCGATCATCGGCAACGGGATGCCATAACCGGGCACATCGGTGTCCATCAACATCAACGCGCCGATCACGAACGCGACGATCCCGCCGAAGCCAAGCGAACCGAACGTCGGCAGGAATGCCTCGCCGATCAGAAACGCAATGCCGAGAAAGATCAAACCGAGGCCGACGTAGCTGACCGGCAGCATCTGCATGGCAAACAGGCCGATCAGCAAGCTGATTGCGCCGACCACGCCCGGCAGCACGAAGCCAGGATTGGCAAACTCGAAGAAGAGGCCGTACATGCCCAGCATCAGCAACATCAGCGCGACGTTCGGATCGGTGATCACCGCGAGAAAATGGCTGCGCCAGTCGGCTTCGAGCATCACGACGGGGGCCTGGGCTGTCGCGAGCTTGACGTTGCCGGTGGTCGTCGTGACCGTGCGGCCATTGAGCTGGCGCAGCAGATCCGGCACGTCGCGCGCGTTCAGATCCACGACATGTTGCGCGAGCGCGTCGCTTGCGCTCAGGCTCACCGCTTCGCGCACCGCGCGTTCGGCCCAATCGGCGTTGCGCCCGCGCATTTGCGCGAGGCCGCGAATGTAGGCAGCGGCATCGTGGACCTGCTTGCGCAGTTCTGTCGATTGAGTGTCGAGCGGGAGCGCGCTTGCGGCGCCGGTAGCGGCGTCACTTGCCGCGCCGCGCGAAGCGTTGCCCGAAGCGCCGGCGGATGCAGTGCCGGAAGCTGCCCCCGCTGGACCGGCCGGCGCCTTCGGCTGCCGGTCATCGGTACCGGGCAAGCCGGGAAGTCCCGGTTTGTCGCGGCCTGGGGGCTCCGCGCCGCCGATGCCCATCTGGATCGGCGTCGCCGCACCGAGATTGGTGCCCGGCGCCATCGCCGCAATGTGGCTCGCATAGACGATGTAGGTGCCCGCGCTCGCCGCCCGCGCGCCGCTCGGGGCGATGAACGTCGCGACCGGCACCGGCGAGCCGAGTATTGCCTTGATGATCTGCCGCATGGACGTATCGAGCCCGCCCGGCGTATCCAGTTGCAGCACCGCGAGCTGGGCGTGGTCGTCGGCGGCGCGCTGCAGGCTGCGCACAATGAAGTCGGCGCTCGCCGGACCGATCGCGCCGCTCACCGGGATCACGACGACGCTATTGGGCGCATGCCCGGTGGCGGCCTGTGTAGTGACCGGCGCCGCCTGGGCCGCGAGCGCCAACGAGTATTCGCGCGACGCGAACAGGAAGCCGGACACCCATGCAAGCGCGACCCCGAATACGAACGTCAAAAGCATCCCGCGCGCGGTCATGCCGCGCATGAGCCGGCGCACAACACCGCCGTGGATAAACGGCCGATGCGCGCCGGATTGCCGGAACGGGCGACGCGGATACGTGCTCATCGCTAAGGGCGCCGCGCGCCGTCGACGGGTATCGACCGGCGCGGGCCGACACTCCAGTAAGACTGGCCTGCTGCTTACAGCTTAGTCCGATTCCAGGCGCCGCGTGAAGTCCGCACGCAGGGGCCGGTAGTCGGTGGGCCGCATGCCTGTCCATTTGCGGAATGCGCGATGGAATGCGCTCGGCTCGGCGAAGCCTACCGACGCGGCGATGTCCGCGATCGTCCGCCCGGATTGCTGCAGTTCGCCGATTGCAATGTCGCGCCGCAGGTCGTCCTTGATCGACTGATAGGTATGACCTTCCTGTTTCAGCCGCCGCCGCATCGTCGCCTCGGCGACGTGCAGGCGCGCGGCCATCTCGTCAGCCGCGGGCCAGTTCATCATGGGCAGCGCGCGCAGCGTCTTGCGAACGCGCGCGGCGAACGAGCCGGGATTACGGTATTTGACGATGAAGCTTGCCGGCGCGTCCCGCAGGAACGGCTTGGCCGACTTCGCCGTCTGGATCACGGGTAGCTCGGCGAATACGGGTGAGAGATCCACGTACGACTCCGGTTGCCCGAATGCCATGTCGTCGCAGAACATGAGCCGGTACTCGTGCGCAGCGGGAGGTTCCGCGCAGCGAAAGCGCGCCTCGATCAACGGTATGCGGCGTCCGACGAGCCAGCACAGGAGCCCGTAGACGACGATGAAATACGTCGCGTAAGCGAACATCGCAGGCGGCTTCGCGCCTTTGCGTTCGACGAAGCGCAGCCGCACGCGCTGGGCGTCCGTCTCGATGCACGCGCCCAGGTCGTCCAGCACGAGCCGCATGAAGCCAACCGCTCGCGCCAGCGCCTGCGCGCCGTTGCGCGCCGTGAGCGCCGTCTGCGTCATCGCGATGAAGCTGCCGCATTTCATGCGATGCGAGTCCTGACCGAAGAACTCGTCGTCGAGCGCGCGTGCTATGCCCGCCCACAGCGCGCCGTATTGCGCGGACGACACGCGGCTTTTCGGAGATGCCAGCATGGGTGCGGCGATGCCCGCAGCTTCAGCGAGCGGGAGCGCGTCGAAACCGCGTGCCCTGGCAAGCGCGAGTGTTTCCTCGACGAGACTCACGGAGATCGTGCCTTTATCGGTCTTCATCGGCGTTTGTTCACAAGCGTGGAAGAGTGGCAATCGCGCTCAACGTTTTCCCTATGGTGACTCGACACCGGGCGAGAGAGCGGCCGCGCGGACAGTACTGCATCGTACCAGTATGGCAAACGCGCTCACACACAATGATCGGGCTGAGCATCGAAGCCGGCGGGCCGCTTGCCTACACTTGGCCTCGAACGCAAGCAAAGGACTCGGACCCATGGACAGCTTCTACACCGAAGAACAACGCATGATCCGCGACGCCGCGCGCGACTTTGCGACCGAGCGCCTCGCGCCGAACGCTGCCCAATGGGATCGCGACGCGCAACTGCCGGCGGACGTGGTCAGGCAAATGGGCGATCTGGGGTTTCTCGGCATGATCGTGCCGTCGCAGTGGGGCGGCTCGTACACCGACTACGTGGCCTACGCGCTCGCCCTGGAGGAAATCGCCGCGGGCTGTGCCGCGTGTGCGACGCTGATGAGCGTGCATAACTCGGTCGGCTGCGGGCCGATCCTGAACTTCGGCAGCGACGCGCAAAAAGACCGCTATTTGCACGACCTTGCGACCGGACGGCGCATCGGCGCCTTCTGCCTGACCGAGCCGCAGGCGGGCTCCGAAGCGAACAATCTGCGCACGCGTGCGGTGCTCTGCGACGGCAAATGGATACTCAACGGCAGCAAGCAGTTTGTGACCAACGGCGCGCGAGCCGACATCGCGATCGTATTCGCGGTCACGGATCCCGACCGCGGCAAGCGTGGCCTGTCCGCGTTCATCGTGCCAACGGATACGCCGGGTTTCAACGTCGGCAAGCCGGAACACAAGCTCGGCATTCGCGCCTCCGACACGTGTCCGATTTCACTCGACGACTGCGCGGTACCGCAAGCGAATCTGCTCGGCGAACCGGGCGAGGGCTTGCGCATCGCGCTGTCGAATCTCGAAGGCGGGCGCATCGGCATCGCGGCGCAAGCCGTGGGTATTGCGCGAGCCGCGTTCGACGCCGCGCGAGCCTATGCGAGCGAGCGCATGCAATTCGGCAAGGCGCTGAAAGACCACCAGACCATCGCGAACATGCTCGCCGACATGGCCACGCGCCTGAACGCCGCGCGTCTGCTCGTGCATCACGCGGCGCGCCTGCGCTCGGCGGGCGAGCCGTGCTTGTCGGAGGCATCGCAGGCGAAACTGTTCGCCTCCGAGGTCGCAGAAGAAGTCTGCTCGAACGCGATCCAGATTCACGGCGGCTATGGCTATCTGGAGGATTACGCGGTGGAACGCCACTACCGCGACGCTCGCATCACGCAGATTTATGAAGGCACCAGCGAAGTGCAGCGCATGGTGATCGCGCGTCACGTTTGAACGCTGCGCGAACGGCGTTTGAGCGCAAAATAGCTTGCGGATAAAACTAAACCCGAGCAAACGCGGATTCATACCGCGCCCATCAGGAGACGACCATGACTGCAGCGAAAGCCTTTTTCGACGCGCGTGACCTGTTATTGCGCCATCGAACCGATTACGAGCGCGCTTACCGCGAATTTGCATGGCCCGCGTTGGAACAGTTCAACTGGGCTCTCGACTACTTCGACGTCATCGCACGCGACAACGACAACACCGCACTGTGGATCGTCGACGACCCGGCCAGCGAAGGGCTGCGTCTCTCGTATGCGCAAATGTCGGAGCGCTCCGCGCGCATGGCGAACTTCCTGCGCAGCGTCGGGGTGAAACGCGGCGACCGCGTGCTGCTGATGCTGCCCAATCGCGTCGAACTGTGGGACGTCATGCTCGCCGCAATGAAGCTCGGCGCGATTGTCCTGCCGGCCACGACCCAGCTTTCCGCCGACGATGTGCGCGACCGCGTGCAGATCGGCGGCGCGAACTTCGTGGTGGTCGACAGCGCGGAGCTATCCAAATTCGATTCGCTCGACGTGCCGTTGACGCGTCTCTCAGTGGGCACTCCGCGCGCCGGTTGGACCGATCTTGCGGCGGCGTATGACGCATCGCCGCAATTCACGCCTGACGGTGTGACGCGCGCCACCGATCCGCTGCTGCTTTACTTCACGTCGGGCACGACGTCCAAGCCGAAGCTCGTGGAGCATACGCATCAAAGCTATCCGGTCGGCCACCTGTCGACGATGTACTGGATCGGCCTGCAACCGGGCGACATCCATTGGAATATCAGTTCGCCCGGCTGGGCCAAGCACGCGTGGAGTTGCTTCTTTGCGCCGTGGAATGCGCAGGCCTGTGTATTCGTTTTCAACTTTGCGCGCTTCGTGCCGAAAGACACGCTGGATGTGTTGGTGCGCTTCAACGTCACGACGGTGTGCGCGCCGCCTACTGTGTGGCGCATGCTCGTGCAGGAGCACCTTACCGATTATCCGGTGAAGCTGCGCGAAATCGTCGGCGCGGGCGAGCCGTTGAATCCGGAGATCATCGAGCGCGTGAAGCACGCTTGGGGCATTACTATTCGCGACGGTTTTGGGCAGACGGAGACCACTTGCCAGATCGGCAATTCGCCGGGTCAACCGGTCGTTGCGGGTTCGATGGGCCGTCCGCTGCCGGGCTACAGAATCGAGCTGCTCGATGCCGACGATCAGCCGGTGACCGAAGGCGAGATCGCGTTGCCGATCGGACCCGATGGCAAGCAGCGGCCCCTCGGTCTGATGACAGGCTATGCGAACAGCGAGCAAGCGACCGCGCAAGCCATGCGCAACGGTTTTTACCGCACGTCAGATGTGGCGCTGCGCCGCGAGGACGGCTACTACGTGTATGTCGGTCGCGCAGACGACGTTTTCAAATCGTCCGATTACCGGCTCAGCCCGTTCGAACTCGAAAGCGTACTGATCGAACATGAGGCCATCGGCGAGGCGGCCGTTGTGCCGAGCGCCGATGCGCTGCGCCTGTCGGTGCCCAAGGCATTCGTCACGGTGCGCCACGGCTATCAGGCAGGGCCTGAGCTCGCGCGCGCCGTGTTCGCGTTCTCGCGCGAAAAACTCGCACCGTATAAGCGTATTCGCCGTCTGCAATTCAGCGAGTTGCCGAAGACCATCTCCGGAAAGATTCGCCGCGTCGAGTTGCGGCGCCGCGAAATGGAGCGTCAGGCGGAACCGGCGCGCTTGCCGGACGAGTACTGGGAAGAAGATTTCCCGGACCTGCGCTGAGTCGCGCAAAGCGTTATCGAACATTTTCTGTTTTCAGTCACTGTCCGGCCGTCACGCGGCCAACGCACAGGAGTTTCAGCATGGGCGCAATTGCTTCGAATACTGTCAAGCTGCTGATCAACGGCGAGTTCGTCGAATCCAGGACGACCGAATGGCGCGACGTCGTCAACCCGGCGACGCAACAGGTGCTGGCGCGCGTGCCGTTCGCTACCGCCGGTGAAGTCGACGAAGCGATCCGCTCGGCGCATGCCGCGTTCAAGACGTGGAAGGACACGCCGATCGGCGCGCGCATGCGCATCATGCTCAAGTACCAGGCGTTGATCCGCGAACACATGCCGCGTATCGCGAAGACGTTGAGCGCGGAGCAGGGCAAGACGATTCCCGATGCAGAAGGCGATATCTTCCGCGGACTCGAAGTGGTCGAACATGCGTGTTCCATCGGTAGCTTGCAGCAAGGCGAATTCGCGGAAAACGTCGCCGGTGGCGTCGACACCTACACGCTGCGCCAGCCGCTCGGCGTGTGCGCCGGCATCACGCCGTTCAACTTCCCCGCAATGATCCCGCTATGGATGTTCCCGATGGCGATCGTATGCGGCAATACGTTCGTGCTGAAGCCTTCTGAGCAGGACCCCATGTCGACAATGCAGCTGGTCGAACTCGCGCTGGAGGCGGGCGTGCCGAAAGGCGTGCTGAACGTGGTGCACGGCGGCAAAGACGTGGTCGACGCGCTCTGCACGCACGAACTGGTGAAAGCGGTCTCGTTCGTCGGCTCGACGGCGGTCGGCACACATGTGTACCGCCTCGGCAGCGAACACGGCAAACGCGTGCAATCGATGATGGGCGCAAAGAATCACGCCGTCGTGCTGCCCGATGCAAACCGCGAGCAGACCTTGAACGCGCTTGCGGGTGCGGGCTTTGGCGCGGCCGGGCAGCGCTGCATGGCGACTTCGGTGGTGGTGCTGGTGGGCGCCGCGCAGCAATGGCTGCCGGACATCGTCGCCAAGGCGAAGACGCTGAAGGTGAACGCCGGTAACGAGCCGAACACCGATATCGGCCCCGTTGTGTCGCGCGCGGCGAAAGAGCGCATTCTGGGCTTGATCGAAGCCGGTGTGAAAGAGGGCGCTACGCTCGCACTCGACGGCCGCGACGTGACGGTGCCCGGTTATGAGCAAGGCAATTTCATTGGCCCGACGATATTCGCGGACGTCAGCACCGAGATGGAGATCTATCGCACGGAGATTTTTGGGCCGGTCCTGCTCGTGCTGAACGCGGCGACGCTCGACGATGCGATCGCACTCGTCAACAGCAATCCGTTCGGCAATGGCGTCGGCCTCTTCACGCAGAGCGGCGCGGCGGCGCGCAAGTTCCAGAGCGAAATCGACGTGGGCCAGGTCGGCATCAACATTCCGATTCCGGTGCCCGTGCCGTTCTTCAGCTTTACAGGTTCGCGCGGCTCGAAGCTCGGCGACCTCGGCCCCTATGGCAAGCAGGTCGTGCAGTTCTACACGCAGACCAAGACCGTCACCGCGCGCTGGTTCGACGACGACACGGTCAACGACGGCGTGAACACGACCATCAGCCTGCGCTGAACGACGCCGCGAGAACGGAGACGAGATCATGAAAATAGGCTTTATCGGGCTCGGTAACATGGGCGCGCCGATGGCGCACAACCTGCTGAAGGCCGGCCACGCTGTCAATGTATTCGACCTCAATGCGCAAGCGGTGCAGGCGCTCGTCGACGCGGGCGCTCACGCTGCCGCTTCGCCGAAAGTGGCGGTGGCCGACGTCGAATGCGTGATCACGATGCTGCCTGCGGCAGCGCATGTGCGCAGCGTGCTGACCGCGGACGACGGCGTGTTGGCCGGCATCCCGCAAGGCGTGACCATCGTCGATTCGAGCACGATCGATCCGGCAAGCGTGAAGGCGTTTGCCGAACTCGCGCAGCAACGGGGCAACACGTTCGTCGATGCGCCCGTGTCGGGCGGAACCGGCGGTGCGGCTGCGGGCACGTTGACGTTCATGGTCGGCGGCAGTGCGAGTGCGTACGAGAAGGTCAAGCCGGTGTTGTCGGCGATGGGCAGGAACATCGTGCATTGCGGCGATACCGGCACCGGCCAGATCGCGAAGATCTGCAACAACCTCGTGCTCGGCATCACGATGGCGGGCGTGGCGGAAGCCATGTCGCTGGGTGAAGCACTCGGCATCGACGTGAAAGTGCTGGCCGGCATTATCAATACGTCGACGGGGCGCTGCTGGAGTTCTGACACGTATAACCCGATGCCGGGCGTAATCGATAGTGCGCCGTCGTCGCGGGAATACAGCGGTGGCTTCGGCACGGATCTGATGCTGAAAGACCTCGGACTGGCCACCGACGCCGCCAGGTTCGCGCGTCAACCGGTCTATCTCGGCGCGCTCGCGCAGCAGCTTTATCAAACGATGAGCGCAAAAGGCGCGGGTCGTCTGGACTTTTCCGCAGTCATCAAGCTGTATCGTCACGAGACCGCGGAAAACACCGCCAAAGCCACCGGTAATGGAGATGCGCGATGATCGAACTCGACTACGCACATGAGGGCGCCGTCGCGCAACTCACGCTGAAGCGTCCCCCTGCGAACGCATTCACACCTGACGGTCTGTTGCAGTTGCAGCAGACGGTGGAGCGCCTGAACGGCGAGACTCGTGTCCGCGCAATAGTCATTACCGGCGAAGGTCCGAAGTTCTTCAGTGCTGGCGCCGATCTGAATGCTTTCGCCGACGGCAATCGCGAAGTGGCGCGCGTCGCGGCAGCGCGCTTCGGTGCGGCCTTTGAAGCGTTGCAGAATGCGCGGCCCGTGGTGATCGCTGCGATCAACGGCTTTGCGATGGGCGGCGGGCTGGAATGCGCGTTGGCGTGCGACATACGGATCGCCGAACAGCACGCGGTGATGGCGCTGCCCGAAACCGCAGTTGGCCTGCTGCCTTGCGGTTGCGGAACGCAAACGCTGCCGTGGCTCGTCGGCGAAGGCTGGGCGAAACGCATGATTCTCACGGGCGAACGCGTGGATGCGGCGACCGCGCTGCGCATCGGTTTGGTTGAAGAAGTCGTGGAGAAGGGCGCCGCGCGCGAGGCTGCGTTGAGCATGGCGGCGCGCGTCGCGACACTGAGCCCGCAGGCAGTCGGCTTCAGCAAGACACTGATTCATCAGGCGCGCAATGGCGTGCCGCGCTCAGCCGCGCTTGCAGTGGAGCGCGAGCGTTTTGTCGATCTGTTCGACGGTGCCGATCAGCGCGAGGGCGTTAATGCGTTCCTCGAAAAACGCACGCCGCGCTGGCAGATCGCGCAAGGCGAACACACAACGAGTTCTACGCAAGCAGCACACGCTCGCGGGGAGACGCAACGATGAGCGCCTTGCAGAGCGTCGTGCCCGAGAACGCGTCCGTTACAGGCGGCGAAGCTCAACGAGAAATCCAGTTTCGCGTGATCAACCGTGTCGCCGTCATCACGCTGAACCGGCCGGCAGCGCTCAATGCGCTGTCGCACGCGATGATTCGCGAGCTCGCCGTGCTCGTCGAGCATTGCCGCAACGACGACAGCATTGTCGCGATTGCCTTGAAAGGGGCTGGAAACAAGGGCTTTTGTGCGGGCGGCGATGTGCGCGAAGTGCACCGGCTCGCCACAAGCGGCGACAACCGCTGGCTCGCGTTTTTCGTCGACGAATACCGGCTCGATTACGCATTGCACACTTTCCCGAAGCCGATGGTGGCAATACTCGACGGTATCGCGATGGGCGGCGGCATGGGCCTCGGACAGGCGGCGCGTTTGCGCGTCGTCACCGAGCGCAGCAAGATTGCGATGCCGGAGACGCGCATCGGCTTCCTGCCGGACGTCGGCGCAACGCGTTTTCTGAGCGTGATGCCCGCGGAGCTCGAGTTGTACGTGGGCCTGACGGGCGCGACATTGTCCGGGGCCGATGCGTTGCGGCTGCAACTGGCCGATCAATGTGTGCCTGCCGACTGGCTGGTTTCTTGCGAACAGCGATTGCAGCACATGTCGCACGAGGGCGATCTGCTGAGCGCTTTGCGCGGGGTCGTCGAGCCGCCGTGCAACATCGTGCCGCACGCGGCGATCACGCCATTCACGCAACTGATCCAGCGGCACTTCGACCGGCGTTCCGGCGTCGACAGAATCATGGCGACGTTGCGGCACGATCTCGAACGCGACCCGCCGCGCGAAGTCAGGCAGTGGCTGCAGTCCACTTACGACGCGCTCGCCGCGCATTCACCCACCATGCTTTACGTCACACGTGAGGCGTTGTTACGTGGCCGCCAGATGACGCTTGCCGAGTGTTTCCGGATGGAACTGGGCATCGTGAAGCGCGCAATCGAGGAGGGCGACTTCTGCGAAGGCGTGCGCGCGCAGCTGATCGATAAAGATCGCAAAGGACGCTGGGCGCCTGCCACGCTCGCAGAAGTGCGGCCCGAGCGCATCAGGCACTTTCTGAGTTCGCCTTGGAAGCAGGAGGCACATCCGTTGGCGGATCTCGGCGCGGAACCGGTGTGATGATCGCGCCGAGGCCGTGCGGTAGGGACCGCGAGCCTCAGCTTTCGCCGACGACCTCACCGTGCACGACCGCGGGTGCCGGTGCGGCGCCGTCGCTGCGCGCGCCTCGAACTCGCGAAACCCACAGCACGCCGCTGAGCGCGACCGCGACCGACACCCATCCAACGGTTCCATAGCCGACTATCTGGCCGGCGGACGAACTGCCGAGCATGAGACCGCCGATCCACGCGCCGCATCCTGTGCCGAGCGCCTGGAGCGCGCTGTTCGCGCTGAGAAACGCGCCGCGTCGATCGGGCTGCGGCACGGTGGTCAAGAGGGCCTGCATCGGCACCATGCGCCCCGACATCAACACCATGAAAACCGGGAAGAACAGAAGCAGCGCATAGAACGGCAGGTCCGGCAGGTGAGTGACGAAAAGGACTGGCAGACAGGCAAGCAGCGCCGTGATACGGAAGACGCGGCGTGCACCGAACCGGTCTGCGAGCCTGCCGACCCGTCGCGAGGTGAAGAACGTTGCTGCGCCACCGGCCATATATAGCCACGACAGTTGCTCGGGCGACACGCCGTGATTGGCAACGAGCACGGGCGAAATGAACGGGATGACCAGCATATGCGCGACCATCATCACGAAGGTCAGTGCAAAGGCCGACATATGCCGTGGATTGCCGAGAAGCCGCATCAGATCGGGCAGTATTTCGGCGAGCGGCGGTTGGCGCCGGCTGAGATGTCCGGCCAGCGAAGGCACCAGTTGCCAGCCCGCCACCCACACGGCGAACGACAGCCCGACCAGCAGGAAGAATGGCGCGGCCCAACTGAAATGCGCGCCTAGCATCACGCCGGCCGGCACGCCGGCGATTGCGGCGAGAGAGAAGGCCGTCATGATCGTGCCTGTTGCGGCGCCGCGTCGTTGCACGGGAATAACGTCGGCGACGATCGCCATGATCACCGATGCCAGCACGCCCCCCGTTATTCCTGCAAAAGCCCGCGCGGCCAGCAGCAACGCGAAGCTGCTCGCCAGCGCGCACGCGAGATTCGACATCGCGAACAGCGCATACATGGTGAGCAGCAAACGCCGTCTGTCGAAGCGGTCGATGTAGGTAGCCGCAAAAAGTCCGGACAGACCCGAGCACCACGAATACGCCGACACCGCGGTGGCGAAGCCGGCCGGCGCAATGCCAAACGCGTGCATGATCTGTGGACCGAGCGGCATCATCACCATGAAGTCCATGATGATGGTGAACTGGGTCAGCGCGAGCAGCCAGAGCAAACGGCGCTCGTGCTTTGCGTCAATTGAATACATTGGCAAGGTTCCTTGTTGTTGTTATAAGCGCGCCGCTTGCACGGGTCTGGCCGCTGATCGCATAAGCCGGATGCTCGTACGGCGCTCAGTCGTCTATCGTTTCATGCACGGCCGCCGCGCCCTGCTTCCAGTAGCTCGCCGCTCGAATACGCGCTTTGTCCACGCCGCGTTCCGTGCACAGATGATGACGAATGGCGCGGATGGTCGCCGATTCGCCCGCAGCCCATACATAGCCTTCGCCGTCTTCGGGCAGATACGTTTCGCGGACCGCTTGCAGCAAAGCCTCGCCGCGAGAGCCGGCTTCGCTGCGATAACGCCACACCAGATGCAGCTCGGCCCGAGTCTCGAACTCGATGCGAGCCGACGGGTCGGCCACTTCGATCACGGCGGCCACGCGCTTGCCGGCCGGCAGTTCCTCGAGTCGGCGCGCGATTGCGGGCAGTGCGGTGTCGTCGCCGATCAGCAAATGCCAGTCGAAAGCGGCAGGGATCACGAGTGAGCCACGCGGCCCGCCGATGCCGAGGTACTGCCCGACCTGCGCTTGTGCAGCCCATGTGGCTGCCGGGCCGGCTTCGTGCATGGCGAATTCGATGTCGAGTTCGCGAGCCTCGCGATCGAAGCGGCGCGGCGTGAAGTCGCGTGCGGTGGGGCGCCGTCCTTCGGGAAATACCGGGCCGTCGGGACCGGCTTCCGGCAGCACGGGTTTGTCCGCGCCCGGTTCGGGGAAGAACACCTTGATGTGATCGTCGAACGAAGCGGACACGAAGTCGTGCAAGTCTTCGCCGGTAAAGGTCACGCGGATCAGATGCGGTGTCAGCGCCTGCACTTTGCTCACTTGCAGCAGGCGGAATTGGAGCGGGTGCCGCACGCGATGCACGGCGAGGTCGGGTCGGTTTTCTGAAGTTGTCATTGAGCTGGTCCGATGCAAAGCGGTAGGTTCGGTGAGCCGCGTACCGCGCATTAGCGCGGCGTGCGGGCAGTGAAGAGCCGGGCGTAAGGCGCCGGCGTTCGCGATGTCAGGCGGTGGATGCGTCGTCGCTATGACCGCTGCCCGGATTGCGCTCGCCTTCGATCTCCTTCACCGCGCGCATCAGGATCGCGGCAATGCGGCGCTGTTCGTCGGCCGGCGCATTGTCACGACGCAGCAGCGCATTTTTCAGCGCGCGGCGTGCTTCGTTCAACTCGGGCGCCCAACCGCCTTCGCTGATGTCGGCCGGCTCTTCACCGGCAAACGCGCGGCGCACCGAATCCATCTTGCGCGCAATGTGGCTGAGCTTCGCGAGCATCAACTCGACGCGGTCGCGGTTGGCCGCGAGATAGTCGCGCCCCGCCTGCGCCAGTTCATAGCGCTTGCGATTGCCTTCGAGTTGCACGGTGACGTAGCCGAGTTCTTCCAGATACGTGAGCGCCGGATAGACCATGCCGGGGCTCGGACTGTAGAAGCCGTTCGAGCGTGTTTCCAGCGCCTTGATGAGTTCGTAGCCGTGGCTCGGTTGCGCGTCGATCAGCGAGAGCAACAGCAGTTGCAGATCTTCGGAGCTGAATTTACGGGCGCGCGGAAATCCGTCGCCTTCGCCGCCGAAGCCGCCCGGCCCGCCGCCGAAATGGCCGCGCCCGCCGCGGTGGTCATGGTGGCGTCCAATCGCATGCCAGAGCGCATGCGGTGAGAAGCGATGGCCCGCATCGGCGTGTTCGCCGGGACCCTGGCCGTGAGCCTCACGATGATGGCCGAACGCATGCCACCACGCGTGCAGCAACCGGCGCTCGAAACCCGCGCCCGAAGGATTGTCGCCGCCGTGCGGGCGGCCTGAACGATGGTGATGACGCATCTCGCACACTCCATTTGTGTCTTAAGATGTGTCTTAAGATATATATCTAAAGATAGGTTGTCAAGTTTTTGAGAGGAGGTATGGACGCATAACAAAGTCTGCGGGATCGTAAGGCAGCGACCGTGCTTGGTAACAATGCGCAGATTTTGTGTGCAGCGCTTCCCCAAACGCGACCCTATGCAGAAATCGTCGTCGTCAGCGCGCCACGGAGACAAGACGGCCAGATAAGCGCTGCCTAAAATTCCCGGCATAAATACTGTCACTGCGACCTGCTTCCAGTACAGGCGCTTAGCGCGAGTCGTCCCTTGTTGAGTGCATCGGCTTGCCTGGGCGCTTGCTCAGCTTGAACAAGCCTCGTAAAGCAAATCGGGAAAGCGGCTTCCAAACCTCCCAAATCAAAAGGAAACAGCATGAGCAACAACATCTTCACTGGCACGATTCCGGCCCTCATGACCCCGTGCACCGCCGACCGCCTGCCCGATTACGACGCACTCGTCGCCAAAGCACGCGAACTGGTTGATCTCGGCATGTCCGCAGTCGTTTACTGCGGTTCGATGGGCGACTGGCCGCTACTGACCGAAGCCCAACGTCAGGAAGGTGTCGCGCGGCTCGTGGCCGCCGGCATCCCCACCATCGTTGGCACGGGCGCGGTCAACTCGAAAGAAGCGATTTCTCATGCTGCGCACGCCGCAAAAGTAGGGGCGAGCGGCTTGATGGTTATCCCGCGCGTGCTGTCTCGCGGGGCGTCGCCCGCCGCGCAGAAAGCGCACTTCGCCGCGATTCTCGAAGCCGCTCCGGCACTACCCGCCGTCATCTATAACAGCCCGTACTATGGTTTCGCTACGCGTGCGGACCTGTTCTTCGAACTGCGCGGCAGGTATCCGAACCTGATCGGCTTCAAGGAGTTTGGCGGTGCTGCCGACATGCGTTACGCAGCCGAGCACATCACGAGCCAGGACGACACCGTGACGCTCATGGCGGGCGTTGACACGCAGGTGTTCCATGGCTTCGTCAACTGCGGCGCCACGGGCGCTATTACCGGCATTGGCAACGCATTGCCGCGCGAAGTCCTCCAACTGGTCGACCTGTGCCGCAAGGCGGCGAAGGGCGATGTCACCGCGCGCCGTCAGGCGCGGGAACTGGAATCGGCGCTGGCTGTGCTGTCGTCGTTCGATGAAGGAACCGACCTGGTGCTTTACTACAAGTACCTGATGGTGCTCAACGGTGACACGGAATATTCGCTGCATTTCTACGAAACCGATGCGCTGAGCGAGGCGCAGCGTCGTTACGCGCAGACGCAGTACGAGTTGTTCCGCAACTGGTATGCGGAGTGGTCGAAGGAAGTGAATGCTTGAGGCTTGAGCAACTGCAGTGCATGCAACATCGGAAAGCGCCCCACGTGGGCGCTTTTTTCATTGGAAGCCGCGAGAGAAAACCCTTAGAGACAGCCGCGCCTGCTCCGGTTAAAGCGACGCGCGAGTGCGCCGACGACTATGCAGATTTCTGCCTGGTTGCTGTCGATTTCCCTCAAGACTCCGCGATTTTTGGACTCTTATATTGCTCAAGCCATCCACCGGTCGGACCGGAAGGCGACAGGCATGTGCCTGCCACACAAGTGCGGGCGCGGGTACCGCGGTAATCCACTAAACGAGGAGCACAAGAACAATGCAATTCCATAGGACCGTCATCTCCAGCGCAATCGTCATGGGCCTCGCCCTGGCAGGCGCACCATGCTCCTATGCCGCAACGCCGGTCGATGTCAAGATCGGCTTCGCTGCGCCCCTCACCGGCGGTCAAGCCCACTATGGCGCGGATTTCCGCAGCGGGGTGCAGCTCGCCATCGAGGACATGAACGGGACGAATCCGGTTATCGGGGGCAAGCCTGTGCATTTCGTACTGGACGCCCAGGACGATCAGGCCGATCCTCGCACCGGCACGACGGTTGCACAAAAACTCGTGGACGACGGCGTTGTCGCCGTGATTGGCCACTACAACTCGGGCACCAGCATTCCGGCCGCGCCGATCTACGCGAAAGCGGGCACGCCGCAAGTTGCGATGGCCACTGCCCCCAGCTACACGCGCCTCGGGCTGCCCACCACGTTCCGCCTGCTGACTTCCGATACGCAACTCGGCGCGGTGCTCGGTGACTTCGCTGTGAAGGGGCTCAAGTTCAAGCGCCTCGCGATCGTCGACGATCGCACCGCCTACGGACAAGGCGTGGCCGAAGAGTTCGCCAAGGCCGCGAAGGCTGCGGGCGCGACGGTGGTCACCGAGGAATACACGAACGACAAGGCCGTGGACTTCCGCGCGATTCTCACCAAGATCAAGCAGGCGAATGTCGACGCGGTGTTCTACGGCGGCGCCGACACTCAGGCTGCACCGATGCTGAAGCAGATGCGCTCGCTCGCAATCAAGTCGACTCTGCTCGGTCCGGACATGCTCCAGTCGGATAACCTGATCAAGATTGCAGGCGAGGCGTCCGAAGGCACGTTGGCCGCGTCCGAGGGCAGCCCGCTCTCGCAGATGCCGGGCGGTAAGGCGTTCGCCGAGCGTTACCAGAAGCGCTTTAACCAGCCGGTCGAGCTGTACGCACCCTATGCCTACGACGGCACAATGGCCGTGTTCAATGCGATGAAGAAAGCGGACTCGACCGATCCGCATGTGTTCCTGAGCGCGCTGAAGGCCACGAATATGAAGGGCGTCACTACAAGTGAACTCTCTTACGACCAGTACGGCGACCTCAAGTACGGCGGCGTGACGGTGTACAAGGTCGTCAATGGCACATGGAAGCCGCTGCAAACGGTGGGTACGAAGTAAGTCACCATCGAAGATGGGCGGTGCGCTCAGACACCGCCCGCGCAGACTGCTCACGTCACCGGAAGCGCGGAACACGTGAGCGATTCGCCTCCAGATACCGCGACGATGCCCGTCGAGATTCCCTCGCAGTTTCTACTCTCGCATAGCTCGCGTGGTTGAGTGCTGGCAGTGCTTACCGGTGCGTCCCGGTGCCGTGGCGCACTTCCCTTTGCTGTGCCCAAATCGTCACTGCCATAGCGGCGTTCGAACAAGACGGCCTTGCGGCCGATGCGTAGGATGGTGGACATGAACTCCATTACCGTTATCGACTCCCACACCGGCGGCGAGCCTACACGGCTCGTCGTTGAAGGCGGCCCTGATCTGGGCCGTGGCCCGCTCGCTGAGCGGCTCGACATATTTCGCCGCGATTTCGATCACGTGCGTGCGGGCGTGGTCAACGAACCGCGCGGCTCCGACGTCATGGTCGGCGCGCTGCTTTGCGAACCGCATGATACGAGGTGCTCGGCGGGCGTGATTTTCTTCAACAACGTCGGTTTTCTCGGCATGTGCGGACACGGCACGATCGGCCTGATCGTGTCGCTCGCGCACATGGGTCGCATCAAGCCGGGCGTGCATCGCATCGAAACGCCCGTGGGGGTAGTCGAAGCCGAATTGCACGGCGACGGCAGCGTGAGCGTCCGTAACGTGCCCGCGTATCGCTATCGCACGGAAGTGCAGCTCGACGTGCCCGGACTCGGCCGCGTGCATGGCGACATCGCATGGGGTGGCAACTGGTTCTTCCTTGTCGCCGATCACGGCCAGACGCTCGAATTTGCAAACGTCGAATCGCTCACGAATGTCACCTGGGCAATTCGCGCCGCGCTCGAAGCCAACGGCATCACTGGCGAAGGCGGTGCGCTCATCGACCACATCGAATTGTTTGCGGATTCGACCACGCCCGGTGTCGATAGCCGAAACTTCGTGTTGTGTCCCGGCAAGGCGTACGACCGCTCGCCATGCGGCACCGGCACGAGTGCAAAGATCGCGTGCCTCGCCGCCGACGCTCACCTCGCACCCGGCGCGACCTGGCGGCAGGAAAGCATTATCGGCAGCATATTCGAAGCGAGCTACGAGCCACATGAAGACACGAGTCATAACGTGGACAATGCCAGCCGCCGCTACGTGCGTCCCAGCATTCGCGGCACGGCGCACGTGAGCGCGGAGGCAAAGCTGATTTTCTCCGCCGACGATCCTTTCGCATGGGGCATTCGCGCGTGATTCAGCCGGGTCAGTCGAGTCCCGACGTCGTGGTGGTCGGCGCGGGCATCGTCGGCGCGGCTTGTGCACACGAACTGGCGAAGCAGGGCGCTGACGTGCTCGTGCTCGATCGCGCGGGCGTGGGCGGCGGAGTGACGGCAGCGGGTATGGGCCACCTCGTGCTGATGGACGACTCGCCTGCCGAATTCGCGTTGTCTGCATGGTCGCGCGATCTGTGGCTCGAGCTCGCGCCGCGTCTGAGTGCGCGCGAGGCGTTCGTGCGATGCGGCACGCTTTGGGTCGCCGTAGACGACGAGGAATACGAACTCGCGCAGACGCGCCAGCAGGCACTTGTGCAGGCGGGCGTCGACTGCTCGTTGCTGGACGCACAGCAGATGCGCGAAGCAGAACCCGAACTGCGCGAAGGCCTGCGTGGCGGCATGATGCTCCCCGACGACGCCGTGGTGTATGCGCCTGCCGCTGCCGCATGGCTACTCGCGCGGCCAGTGAAAGGACGCGTGACGTGCAGGCTCGATACGCAGGTTGCGCGCGTGAATCGCGAGGGCGTCGTGCTCGAGAGCGGTGAGGCGATCGCAGCGGGCGCCGTGCTAGTGGCGAACGGTCTGCAAGCGTCCGATCTGCTGCCCGGGCTACCGATGCAGGCGAAAAAAGGGCATTTGCTGATCACCGATCGTTATCCGGGCACGATCCGTCATCAAATACTTGAACTCGGCTATATCAAGAGCGCCCACAACGCGAGCGGTACGTCGGTGGCGTTCAACGTGCAGCCGCGTCCAACCGGTCAGATCCTGATCGGATCGTCACGGCAATTCGACACTGTCGATCCGGTTATCGAACCAGACGTTCTCGCACGCATGCTGCGCCGGGCCGCGGAGTATCTGCCGGCATTGCCGACGCTCAACGCGATTCGGGCCTGGACCGGCTTTCGTCCGGCCACGACTGACGGCTTGCCGTTGATCGGGCCCGCAGCACCGTTCGGGGACGACTCCTGTCACCGTTCTACGTGGCTCGCGACGGGTCACGAGGGCCTCGGCGTCACGACGGCACTCGCCACGGGCAAACTGATCGCCGCGCAGATGCTCGGTCTGGGCGACGTGCTGCCAATCGACGCTGCGCCGTACCTGCCTGCACGCTTCGAAAACGTGGGAGCCAGTCATGCGTGACCCCGTGACGATTAGCGTGGACGGACGCGACGTGCAGGTCGAGCGCGGCAGTTCGGTCGTAGCGGCTATCGCGCTCGTAACGGGCGGTGCGGACGTGGTGACGCGTGAATCCGTGAGCGGCGCGCAACGCGGGCCGCTGTGCGGAATGGGCGTTTGCCAGGAATGCCGCGTGACGATCGACGGCGTGCGCCATCGGCTCGCCTGTCAGACGCTCTGCACCGACGGCATGAACATCAGGACAGCAAGGTCTGCATCATGAATTTCGATATCCTGATCATTGGTGCGGGGCCTGCGGGACTGCATGCTGCAAGTGTCGCTGCGCAAGCAGGTGCTACAGTTGGCATCGTCGACGATAACGCACTGCCTGGCGGTCAGATCTGGCGACAAGGACCGCATCATCGACCGCAAGGGCGCGGACGCGAAGCAATCGATGCGGTGGCGCAAGCCCCGAACGTGGCGCGTTTGCACGGTACGCGCGTCGTGCAGGCGCTTCGCGAACACGAGTTGCTCGTGGAGGATGCTACACGCGGCTATCCGATCGGTTACGACAAGCTCATCATCGCAACCGGCGCGCGCGAGCGTTTTCTGCCGTACCCGGGATGGACACTCCCAGGCGTGACAGGGGCGGGCGGGTTGCAGGCGTTGGTGAAGGGCGGCATGCCGGTGCGTGGCGAGCGCATCGTTATCGCAGGGACAGGCCCGTTATTGTGGGCGGCGGCCGTGACCGCGCGCGAACAGGGCGCGCACGTTGCGGCGATCGTCGAGCAGGCGCCGACGCATGCAGTGCGGCAGTTCGCAATGTCGCTCGTGAGCACGCCAGCGAAACTCGCCCAGGCGGCGCGCATGCGGTTCGCTTTGCGCGCGACGCCCTATCTGCGCGGCGCCTATGTGAGCGCCGCACACGGCGATCAGAAGATCACGCAGGTCGTGGTGCAGCAGGGTACGAGGCAAACGCAGATCGACTGCGACAGGCTCGCCTGCGCGTATGGTCTCGTCCCCAACACGATCCCGGGCACGGCGCTTGGTTGCGATGTCGCCGAAACCGAAGGCGTGCTCGCCATCGTCGTCGATGATTTTCAGGCAACCACGCAGCAGGGCATCTATGCGGCCGGAGAATGTACGGGCGTCGGCGGCATGGAACTGTCTGCTGTCGAAGGGCGAATCGCCGCGCTTGCTGCGATTGGCAACGTAGCCGATGCGCGTGCTCTCTTTGCGGAGCGCGAGCGCTACCGCCGCTTTGCAGCGAAAATGCATACGGCCTTCGCCCTCGATCCGCAACTCCGCGGACTCGCCACGGCAGACACGGTGATGTGCCGATGTGAGGACGTCAGCTTCGGCGACGTCGTGCAGCATCGCGGCTGGCGCGATGCCAAGTTGCACACACGCTGCGGCATGGGGCCTTGCCAAGGCAAGATTTGCGGGGAAGCAGCAGCGTTTTGCCTCGGCTGGTCGCGCTATGGGCAGCGTCCGCCGTTCTCGCCTGCACGCGTGAGCACTTTAATGAGCTTCCAGACGCCGGTCTGAACGCCGGGAACCGCGAGCGTTCGAGTGACCTGGGCGTCGGCATAATCAAAGCCAATCCTGATCCGCAACACTTAGCCATGAACCCACTGCTCCTTTCCACTGTCACTGGAAGCACGACCCTGCAGCAGATGGTGGCGCATTACGCGCTGCTCGTGCCGCTCTTCGATGCCATGCCCGATGTGGTCTTTTTCGTGAAGGATCACGAGGCACGGTATGTGATCGCCAATGCGACCCTCGCGGCCCGCTGCGGTTACAAGGACCGGCAGTCATTGCTGGGGAAGACAGCAGCAGAAGCATTCCCTTCGCGCTTTGGCCGCATCTATATGGAACAGGACAAAGCGGTTGTGCGAGATAACAACCGGCTGGTCGATCAACTTGAACTGCATCTCTATCCAGGTCGCCAGCCCGGTTGGTGCCTTACCTCGAAAGTACCGCTGCGCGATATAAAGGGACGCGTCCTGGGCGTCGCAGGTATCTCACGCGATCTTCGAGCGGCTGCAAGTACACATCCCTCGTATCAACGTGTTGCGATTGCAGTAAAGCACATTCAGGATCATTACGCGCATCCGCTGAAGTTAGCGGATCTTGCAGCACTTATCGACATGTCGGTTGCGCAGGTCGAGCGCTATTTCTTCAGAGTCTTTCACCTTACGCCTCGACAGATGCTACTCAAAACGCGGCTTGATGCAGCCTCGCAATTGCTCGCGGGTGACCTTAACATCACCGACATTGCGACGCGTTGCGGCTACACCGATCACAGTGCATTCACGCGTCAATTCAAGACGACGGTGGGCATTACGCCGACCCAATATCGCTCGTTGCTGCAACCCGCGACGACGTCGGTCGGTAAGCATTGAAAAGCAGTGAGGTCCAGATACCGTTTCGTCGTTGACGAGGCGTCGCCGCAGAACCCATGGGAGCAGACGAAAGGTTGGGGAATGATCCTTCAACGGTGAACGGCCTCGGGCGACCTGAAATGCGGCTATTGTTTTAGCGCAGCGTTCGAGTCTCACATCGAGCATTTCACCGCTTGTCGATGTCTGCAGCCGCTGGGTCTGCATGACTACGCCATACGACGGCTCGATGACGGAGCGCAAACGGGAACGCGGGAATGCACGACGGACAAGCGCATTCTCGCGGGCGCGCGGCGATGGCCGACCTCTACGAGCGCGGCATCGGCACGGGCAATATGTCGAAGACGTATTGGCTCGCGGGACTACGTCTTGCCTGGATCGCCGGTCCTTTCGCTCTCAGACGGTAAATTCGCCGAATTGAGCAACGGGCCCATTTTCGCTTGCACGGCATCAGAACTTGTGCCGAATGCCCAATTGCACGAATGTCTGCCGGTCCGTCGATGAAGCCGTCAGAGCATTGAGCGTCGCGCGCGCCGCACGGCCGGTCGAATCAGTCCCACTCGCGAACTGGGTGCTGCCGATGACATAGACGTCCGTGCGTTTCGATAGGTAGTAGTCGAGCGACAAAGACAGCGTGTTGTAGCTCGATGAGCCAATCGTGCCCACACCCGAACCGTGTGTATAGCTGTAGACGAACTCGCTCGCCAGTGCGGGCGTCCAGAAATAGCTTCAAGCCAGAGCCGGGCGTCACCGTGCAGTACACGCAGCGCGCGCCGGTCATGGCGCTGATGCACGAGACGCATCCGCTCGCGAGCAAGGCGAAGGTCGCGCTGAAGGATCTGACGGCATATCCCGTGGTGCTGCAGGACAAGGGCACGACCAACCGCCAGCTCTTCGACATCGCGTGCAATGTCGAGAACATTGAAATCGTGCCGATGATGACGAGCCGCTACGTCGCGGCGCTGTACCGTTTTGCGCTGGTGGTACCGGAGGCGATCATGCCGTCGGGATATGTGTCCGTCGCGAAGCGGCTCGGCGTGGACCGCATGAAGGCCATTCCATTCGATAACCCGCTGCTGACGCAGCGCCGTCTCCAGGTGCTGACGCTTGCGGGCCGTAGCCTGGACGATCTTGCGTCATCGTGTCTTGAATGGATCATCGGTGATCTGAAGCAGGCGTGATCTGTGGTTTGGCCGAGGCTTGCCCTTGTTCCGAGTCGCGGTCGTTGAGCCGTTCGGGCCGGCGAAAATTCGTCTGAACTCCCGATTCGCGGCGTTATTATTGGCAGCGCCGCATGACCGTTTTCCGGAAGCCGCCTTCAATGAACCTCGCCTATCCCCTTACGACGCAGTCCGATGCCGAAACACTCGTTGCCATTCGTATCGCTGCGATGCGTGAGAGCCTGGAGCGTGTCGGTCGTTTCGACCCGCAGCGCGCGCGGGAGCGGTTTCTAACGTCGTTCGATCCTGCGTTGTGTCGATTCATCGAGGTCAATGGTGTTCGCTCTGGCTTCATTGTCATTCGCCCGCAAGTAGACCACTGGTCACTCGATCACTTTTATATTCTGCCGGAGCACCAGGGACAGGGTATCGGCGCGACCGTCCTACGCGACGTCTTCACGAGCGCGGACGGGCAAGGCATGCCAGTCCGTCTCGGCGCCTTGCGCGGCAGTGATTCGAACCGCTTTTACAGACGGCACGGCTTCGTACAGACTAGTGAAAACGAATGGGACATCTACTATGCTCGTCAACCGGCGGAGCGAAAGGCAAGCAGCAAGGCTCCATTCAACTTTATAGGAAGAGGCGTGGTTGAATCGCGGTCACAGACCCAGCTGTAAGGGTCGTCCATGCCGCACTGAGATCGGCACCACCCGAACGGCAGGCGTAAGACATCGGCGTCGGGCTGGATTGCAGTTCATACTTTCCACAGATCGGGTCTTCTTCGCATTTCGGCCACAAACTGCTGCTCACATGCGCCGCCTGTAGGCCGCTTAGGCGTCGGCTCTGCTTCGCAACCGGCCATCTGATTGTCACAAGGCGAGTGCTCGTTCATCGGCCAGAAGGCACATCAATCTCTGCGGCCAACGACGCCTAGCTCCACCGCGCAGGGGCGTCTCCCCTGATAGTCCCTGTCAGCTTGCCGGATTGCGTGCCGTGACGATCCACGCCGCGCCGTCGATCATCACCGACCGCTCACCGGGGAGGCCCGCGAAGGCGGCACGAACTGCGGCCGACGCGCGGGCGCGGATGTCGTCGGGCTGATCAGCGAGCACGCGCGACAGCGGGCCGACCTCGAGCGTCATCTTCACCGCGTCGTCAATCGCAGCGTCCCGCGTCCCGCCCTCGCCAAACGGGACGGAAGCATCGAACGGCGCGATGGCGATATCGGTGAAGCCGGCTGCCGTCAGGATGCGCGACACCCGCCCCCGGTCGCCGAACGAAAATGGGCCGGGCGCTTCGGGATCGGGCGGCGCGCTCGACGGCAGGATGCCCTTGATCGCGCCCATCGGCAGGCGCACCCAAGCGTTGTCGGCCACGCCGCGCCAGCAGACGAAAGCGACCCGGCCGCCCGGCCGCAGCGCGCGTCGCATAGGGGTGAACGCCGCTGTCGGATCGTCGAAGAACATCACGCCGAAACGTGAGAACAGAATGTCGAACGCACCCTCGGGCAGCTCGGCGCTGCTGGCGTCCGCCACCTGGAACAGGGCCGGCGTCCCCTGTGGCGCAAGCGCGCGCGCCCGGCCGATCAGCGGTTCGGATATGTCCACGCCCAGCACTTGGCCCTCCGGGCCGACGCGAGCGGCCAGTGCCAGACTCGACGCGCCCGCGCCGCAGCCGACGTCCAGCACGCGTTCGCCCGTGACGGGCGCGGCGGCTTCGATCGCGGCTTGGCCGAACACCGACGCCATAGCGTCGAGCCGGGCCTGGTTGGCGACCCAACGCTTCCCGCTTTGACCATTCCAGTCGGCGACCTGATAAGCATTTTGCTCTGCCATGTCATCTCCTTGGGCTGATTCGTTCTTAGCTGAGCCATCCGATCCCAAAGTGCGCATCGTTTCCAGCGATCCCGCCTCCAGCTACCTGGTCACTGGGTGCCGCAGTGCCATCGACTCCAGGTGCGCGACCACGTGTGCGGATGCGCCAATGGACCGCAAACTCTCCAGCCACGGTTCCAACGGGATGTCCATGTAGGTGATTGGACGCCCCAAGACTCTTGTGAAATCTTCGGCGACCTCGCGAAGAGTCTCCGCACGGGGACCGGTCAGCTCGTAAGCCTTTCCAAGGTGAGACCCGGGATTCGCCAACACCTCTGTCACGCACCGCGCAACATTGTGGGCGGCGATTGGCGAGGTCTGCACCAAGTGCTCTCAGCGATTCTGCCCGGCCGGCATCCTGGCGGACCATGGTGCGCACCTTCCTCTCAAACCAGCATCGACTGCTGGGCGAAGATGCCCGCCATCGCGCCCTGCGATGACGCCTGGGTGACCGAGGGCAAGAAGGGCGTTGCGAGGTCGCCGGCGGCGTAGATGCCGGGCGTGCTGGTTTGGCGGCGCTCGTCGACCTTGAGAACGATGCCGAGGGGCGTATCCAACGTGGCGAGGCCTAGTGATTCATGCAGTATCGCGGACGGCTTGTTACGCGGATGGGCGAACAGGACGTCGACCGCAACATTGCGGCCTGTATCGAGATTGACGGTGGCGATATGGCCCTCGTGATGGGCGATCTCGACGATCCGGCCATCGACGACAGGTATCTTGCGGCGCGCCAGATCGGCCTGGATATCGGATGGAATGTCGTGACCATCGGAGAATACAGTCAACTTGTCGGTCCAATCGTGGAACAGCCTGACAGACTGGTGCGACTGCGGGCCGGACCAAACGAGGCCCCAATGCTGGCTGGCGACTTCAAAGCCATCGCAGTAGGGGCAGGGCACGATGGACGTGCCCCAGCTTTCGGCAAAGCCCGGAACATCAGGCATCTGGTCGGCGACGCCATAGCTCAGGATCAGACGGCGCGCCCCTAGCCTTTCGCTATCATCAGTGACCACGCAGAAATCGTCGATGGCGCCAGACACGCTCTCGGCACGGGCATTAACGAGCCTGATCGTTGGATAGCGCGCAAGTTGCTGCCGCGCCTCGAGCAGAATGTCCAGTGGCGGCTTGTGATCGTGGCCGAAGAGGCCATGGGACTGGCCAGCAAAGCGGTTGCGCGGACGGCCGGTGTCAAGAACGGTGACGTTGCGGCGGGCACGGCCGAGTTGCAGGGCGGCCGCGAGGCCGGCAAAGCTACCGCCGATGATGATGACGTCATTCATGGTGATGGGCTCCGTGTTGTGGATGGAGGGGGCTGGGCCTGGTGCGCAATATCGTCCAGCGATCCGCGGTCAAGATGGGCAGCGAGCAGGGCTTCGGCGTCGACGAGAAAGTCGGCCATCACTGTGGACCGGCGGGCCATTGCCGCTTCGATATCACCGGGCGCCCTTTGGGAAAACCTCTTCGGAGGACGCGACCCATTGGCTTGCACATACAAGATACTGCGTGGTATCGTAATTAAATAATTGAGATACTGTCAAGTACTGGAATTGTCGTGACCGAAAATAAACAGGCCCGACGTGGCCGGCCCGCCAATGAGGCGCTTGCCCAAACGATCGTTGACGCAGCGAGCGAACTGTTTGTGGAATTGGGTTTTCAAGCGACGACGTTGGACAAGGTCGCCCAGCGGGCGAAGATATCCAAGCTCAGCATCTATCGGCACTTCGAGAACAAGGAAGCGCTGTTCAGCGCGGCCATCGCGGCCGGCTGCCATCAGCTGTTTGCACCTCAGGTCCTTCTTGAAGGCGTCGACGGTTCGGTCGAAGATCAGCTCATGGCGGTGGGATCATCACTGCTTCGCACGCTGTTGGGATCAGATGTTCGCAGTGTCGAGGCCATGGTCATGGCCGACAAGACGAATCAAAACTCGTTAAGCAAGCTCCATTACGAAGCTGGCCCCGCCCATGTCATCGCCCAGATCGAGGCCCTGTTGCGTCAATTGCACGCGAAGGCGCTTCTGAACGTGCCCGATCCTCTCCGGTCGGCCCGCTTGTTTGCCGCGCTTTTCAAAGGATCCGATCTTCTGATGGTGGCACGCTTCGATCCGGTGAGAGCAGCGGACGACAACGAAATCGAATCCTATTGCCGGTCGGCCGTCGCCATGTTCATAGCCGCGCACGGTGGCATCTGAAGGTGCGCTATCGTGGCTTGATGAAGAACCCGCAGCAGTTGTTTCGATCCGTTGAACGACAAGCTGATTGGTTCGAGAGCAATTCGTGGGCGAAAGACGTCATCCTTGCAAGGCGTAAGCCTCCTCGCCAAATCACCGATCTGAGCGTCCGCAGAGGCCGATGATTTGTCCTCCAGGCGACGGCCCTGAATGACCGTTCCACCTCCGATACCTACCCTTAGAACGGAGACTGCTCGACCAGCTGCAATGGCTCGCGTCCGGAAGTCCTAGCCCAGATGGCATGGGGACGCGCGGCGCTTGAATGGTGACCTTAGGCAACCGGCCAAAAGCGCTCATACTAGGTCGCAGACAATTCGAACGCTTCCTCTGCAACTTCCCATGGCAGGATGTAATCCAGACGGTCCAACGAGGATTGTGCGTGCTGTGCCGGGAGGAGCAGCTCCGGCTTGCGCAAAAGGACTCACATGATGTTACGTAATAGGCGAAACCAACCTGCCGACGCGCAAACGCATGGTGCCGAGCGCGGACTTGACCGCTTCGAAGGATTCAGCGACGCGGTTTTCGCAATCGCGCTGACCCTGCTGATCGTCGAGATCAAGGTCCCCGGATCTCCCGAGGGCACGCATGGCTACAGCGACCTGGCACGCGCCATGGCGGAGCAGTGGCGCGAATTTCTCGCGCTCATTCTCTGCTACGTCGTGATTGGGGCGTACTGGCTGCAACACCATTATTCGGGTCGCATTTACGCCAAGAGTGATCACTGGTTCGGCGTGATCAACCTCCTGTTCCTGCTGGCGATCGTCGTCATTCCTTATCCAATCCGCGTCTGGTGCTTCCACCTCGGCACGGGTTTCGAGCCCGCCGCGTCAGTGACCCTGGTTGCCGGTCTTGCCCTGACCGCCTGCACGTGGATGGCGAAGTGGTTCTATGCAATGCCAGGCCGCCGGCTGATGGACGAACGGCTCGCGCCCGATTTCCTCCGGCAGATGACACGTCGCTACGGCGTTGCGACGCTGCTCCAGATCGCTGCAATTCCCGTCGTCATCGCGGCGTCGCGCATCGGAGTCGCCATTGCACTGCTGTGCGTCGCCTTCTTTCTGCTGCCGCAGCCCACGCCGCGCTACAAGCCCAGAGAGGAGCCGAGCGAGGCTGAGAAATTGAACAAGTAGCTATTGCGCGAGGTGAATCCAAAAACATTGACGCTGCGATGCCGCTCAGAACCCCGTGAACAGGCTCCGCAACACGACTTGCGCGTCGGTGAAGTTCTTCACATCGTCCATGACTTGCTGTGTTTTAGCGCTCGCCAGCGCGTCATGGACGCCTTGTTCCGAGGAAAAGGTGTAGACGCCGATGGATTTCCAGCCATCGGCTTCAGCGTAAGGAAAAAACGCCTCCGCAGATTGCATCCCGTACTCTTCCCAGCATGAGCGCGCCAGGTCGAAGTGATCATTCGCGTAGTAATCCCGATCGAATTTCGTGTTGGCGTCGCCGGTGCAGACCACGATCATCTTTGTCATATGCCTTTCTCTCTCCATTACCGTCATAAGGGCAACGTCGCCCGGCCCGCCATCGTTGTAGGGGGAGGGCTTTTCTGGACGCTCTGATAGATTTTGCCGTGGGTGCAACGCCCGGGGAGGTCAGTTGTCCTCTCAGGACATCCACTCAGGCGCTGATGCCGCCATCGACGAGAATGCCCGAACCGGTCACATAAGCGGCACCAGGTCCGGCGAGGAAGGCGACTGCCTCGGCAACCTCCCAGGTCTTGCCATAGCGGGCAATTCCCAGGTTCGGAAGAATGGAAGGCGCGAGCGGGCCGTCGGCGGGATTCATGTCGGTGTCGATCGGGCCGGGGCGCACCAGATTGACGGTGATGTCACGAGAGCCCACTTCACGCGCAAGACCGCGGGTGAAGCTCTCCATCGCCGATTTGGTGGCCGAATAGACGGCTATGCCAGGAAACGGGACAGACAGGCCTGCGTTGCTGCCGATAGTGATGATGCGGCCGCCGTTCGGGAGGTGCTTCAACGCAGCCTGGGTCGCCACGAAGACGCCGCGCACATTGACGTTCAACTGCAGATTCATCTCCTCCAGCGACTGCTCGGAGAAGGGGCCCGCGATGAGGACACCAGCGTTGTTCACCAGGATGTCCAACCCGCCAAGGTCGGCGACGGCCTGTTCGACCGCGGTCTGCGTGGCGTCCGGGCTGCCGGCATCGGCCTGGATGGCGACGGCCGTGCGGCCCAGGGCGCGGATTTCAGCGGCGAGCGCCTCGGCCTTTGCGGCCGATTTCTCATAGGTGATCGCGACGTCGGCGCCGTCTTCGGCCAGCTTCAGTGCGATGGCCGCGCCGATGCCACGTGCTGCACCGGTCACAAGCGCGCGCTTGCCGGCGAGAGGAAAGGTGGAACTGTTCATGGCAAGAATTTCTATGTTTGGATAATTTCGTATCGATCTTGATTTTTCATGATTCCCGGAGTCTCCAACTTAGTCCGGCTGCCAGTGCCAGTGACGCGCCTATCGCCAATGAAGCCACCGCAAAGCCCAGTTGCACGTCCTGAGCGCTTGCACCATCAGGCGCGATCGCGATGAATAGACCGCCGAACAAGGCGACGCTTACTGCAGCGCTGATCTGCAACGTAGCGCTTACCAGGCCCGAGGCGAGCCCCGCCCAACGTGTTTCCACATGGTCTACGTTCAGGCGCACTAGCGCAGGAAGGGCGATACCTTGCCCGGCGCCAATCAAAAACAGGGGCAACGCAAGCCAGGACGACGCACCGGCGAAAGCCAGCGCTGCGACCATGATCAGACCGAACACTTCCAGAACCATGCCAAACGCGGCAGTGCGCGTGCCTATACGCCGGGCGATGTACGGGCTGCACAGTGGACCGAGGAAGAACCCGATGCCGAGCGGCACGATGGCCAGGCCGGCCGTCAACGCGTCGTGGCGCAGGCTGGCCTGTTCATACACGGCAAACACCAGGAAGAACGCAGCGAGCGCGTAGAAGAAGAACGTTGACGCCAAGCTTCGTCGCAACTTGCGCACGGCTAGAAGCGAGGGCAGAACGAGAGGAGTTCCGCCGGCGCGCTCCTGTGCCTTTTCGTACTGCCAGAAGGCCCATAGCAAGGGCATGCTCAGGATCAGCGGCGCTATGCACCACCACGGCCAGTGGTGTTCTTGCCCCTCGATGAGCGGAACCACGAGCGCCAGCAAGCCAACCGCCAGCAGCAACGCCCCTGGCACGTCCAGGCGAGGCGAACGCTCGGCTCGGCTTTCACGCAGCAGCATCGTTGCAGCTGGAACGGCAATGATGATGATCGGCAGGTTGATCAAAAATACGCTGCGCCACCCCAGTCCCCACGGACTGGCGGAAACCAGCATTCCCCCCAGCAGCTGACCGCCCACAGAGGCCAGGCCGAATGTCGCGCCGTATAGACTCAGCGCGCGATTCTTTTCTCTTTCCGGGAAGATCGCGTGTATCGAGGCCAATGATTGCGGTGCCATGATCGCTGCGGAGATCCCTTGCAGCAGCCGGCCGACGACAAGCATGTCCGACGACGGTGCCAGGCCACACCACGCCGAAGCGACCCCAAAGCCAAGCATGCCAGCGATGAATACGCGCTTCCGGCCATAAAGATCGCCGAGGCGACCGCCCAGGATCAGGGTGACGGCATAGGCCGCGGCGTACACCGAGATCACCAGCTGCGAGACATCTGAAGATGCTTGCAGGCCTGTACGTATGGTAGGTAGCGCCACGTTGACGATGAAGAAGTCCAAAGGTGGCAGCAGCGTGCCGGTCAACAGCACTGCCAGGGCGAGCCAGCGCCGGGAGTCGGAGGCTGCTGTCCCAGTGATAACAACCTGCCGGGCTTCGGTATTCATATCTTGAGGTTCCAGATCAGACTGGCTTGGGATTGGCGCGCAGTCGGTTCGCGGGGACATCCGTTTATCGAGCCGTATAGTGCTCCGAACAACATTGTTCGAATACTGACGTCCATGTATATTTGCCGTGCAATTTTGTACGGAGATCGGGCATGGAATGGAACGACGTTCGCATCTTCCTGGCAGTAGCTCGCAGCGGGTCCTTCGGCGAGTCCGCCCGGATGCTGGATGTGAGCCATCCGACAGTGGGTCGGCGAATCAAGGTGCTCGAGGACGAAGCAAAGCAGCCGCTTTTTCGTCGGACAAAGGACGGACTCGTGCTCACGGACGCCGGGGACACCGTGCTCGCGCTGGCAGAATCCATGGAGGATGCCGCGCTGTCCATGGAAAGGCGTCTGAGCGGCAACAACCAACGCCTCGAAGGCATCCTGCGGATCTCATCGGCGGACTGGTTTGCCGGTTATGTACTGGCTCCCGTCCTGGCCGAGTTGACGCGCCGTCATCCTGCTGTCGTGCCGGAAGTGATTGCAAGCTATCGACTACTCGATCTCTCACGTCGTGAGGCGGACGTCGCCTTTCGCATCGTGCCGTTCAGCGAGCCGGACATTGTTCAGCGCCGTCTAATGCGAATTCAATATGGTCTCTATGCGTCGGCGGCAACCGCACAGGCGTTGCAGGACGATCCGGCATCCGTAGGGCTCATTCTCATGAATACCGCGCAGTCGCACTTTCCCGACGTCAGTTGGGTGCTGGAGAGGTTTCCGCTTTCACGACGAGCCTTCACAAGCACAAATCGAACGGTCCAGGCACAGATGTGCCTGAGAGGGGTAGGTATTGCGGTGCTGCCAAGGCCACTTGGCGATGCAATCTCCGGATTGCATCGCATCGACACGCCCGATCAACCTCCCATGCGGGATTTGTGGGTTGGCTATCATCAGGACCTGCGACACATGGATCGCTTGCGCGCGATGCTGGATATCGCCGAGACGATGCTGTCGGATTCGATGACTGCAGCCCAGTGAGTAAACCGATCGCGATGCTGCACTGATAGCTGGCTCAAGCCCGCCGATTATTTGTTGCCAAGTCGGCTGCACGCGTCGACGCGCGAGTACGCCCGCATTTGGGCCAATGAGCTCGTAGGTGAATAACTACGGGTACTGCAGGATGTTGATGATCGTACCGTCGGGGTCTCGAACCATCGTCGACCGTAAGCCGTCTGCAGAGAGAGGCTTGAGTTTCCATTCGAAGACCGCGCCTTCATTCTCGAGGTGAGATGTGACGGCTTCGAGGCTCGATGTGCGAAAAACGATCGCCTTCGCCCCGGTCCGGTCGATGTGCGGCCCCGGCACAATATTCGCGTCCGGATTGCGAACGGTCGTTGCACGCGACAGAAGTTCGATCCGCATGTCGTCTCTTTCGAGAATCTGGAAATCGGCCTCGAGTGGTTCGATGTAGGTCGAGTATCCTCGACGAAACCCGAAGAGGCGCCCGTACCAGTCTGCGGATCGATTAATGTCAGTCACCGAGACAGCGACGTTATCGAATTCAATCAACTGCTGCGTCGGCAACTCCGATTTGCTCAGGTCAGTCATTCATATTTCTCCACAGGTGGCGCATCACGTCACTCGCGACCGCGCACGCTACGAGTCGGTGTGTTTGCGACGGTGCCGGCTTGCGATTTCTTCGTTCGACCACTCGAGAGCTTTGCCACGCGGCCTTCGGGCTCCTTCGATCGTGCGTTCGTGCCCGTTTCGTTACGCACCAGCTCACGAATGCCCGCCGCCGCGAAGCGCACGAGGTCGGAATAGTGCGCCGTCGACTTCCTCGCGCGGTCCCGTGCGCCCAGTCGCATCGCCCGGCCATTGAGTGCATGGGCCTGCTGCCGCGCTCCCACCGAAAACAGATACGCCCACACCGCCTGCTCGCGTGCAATGCCAGGCAAGACCGTATGCAGGGCGTCGATGAATCGCTCCGCGATCGGGTCATAGTAGGTTTCGCGAATGCGCCGTGAACGCTCGTCGCTGCCGAGACTGACGGACGCGACGAGTTGCACGTAAAGCGCGAGATTCACTGCGTCCTCGCCATGAAAAATTTCCGACAGCGGGGTGAATGCGATCGTCAGCACGTCTTCGACGGTCGCGGTGCTTTCGCTCGCGAACAGGGCGTCGAGCAGCTTGCCACGGTGCTGATTAATCGCCGACGACCGTCGCTCGAACACGGCCTCGTAGAGCTTGTCCTTGGTCGCGTAGTGATAATGCACGAGCGCCTGCGCGACGCCCGCTTCCTCTGCGATGTTCCGCATGCTTGCGCCGGCGTAGCCGTGCTCACCGAACACCCGTTCGGCCGCATTCAGGATCGCGGAGAGGCGGGTGCCCGGCGCGTGCTCTGGTTCCTGAGCACTGTTGCCCGTGCGTGCCGACACCTTCTTTTCGCGTTCTGTCTTCATCCAGGCGACTCCCTCACCGTACTATTCGATCGATCAGTCAGTATATCGCGATCAGCATACGACGCGATATACCGGGCAGCGCGCGCCGTTACCCAAGAAATTCCGGTTCGGGCAGTCCTTTCACGCCGGGACGTACTGCGAGCACATTGCCCGCGAGCGGTTGCTGCGCGAGCTCCTTCTCGCTCATGCGCCGGCGCGCCGTAGTGATAAAGAGGGTGTCGAGATCGGGACCGCCGAAGCACAGGCTGCTCACGCGCCGCACCGGAAGATTGATGACCATGTCGATTCGTCCGCGCGGGTCGTAGCGCGTGACGCACCAGCCGTCCATGTTCGCGCTCCAGAAGCACCCGTCGGCATCGACGGTCGAGCCGTCGCAGATACCACGTCCGAGCGGAACTTCGGCGAACTCGCGGCGGTTATAGATGGCGCCGTCGACGGAGTCGTAGTCGAACACGTCGATCTGGCAACTGAACGAGTCGGTCATGTACATCAGGCGGTTATCCGGGCTAAAGCTGAGCCCGTTGATGCACGTGATGCCTTCCATGATGAGTTTCGGCTTCAGATCGGGATCCAGCCGGAACAAACGTCCGCGCGGGGTGTATGCGGCCGCTTCCACGGTGCCCGACCAGTAGCGGCCGTGCCTGTCGCATTTGCCGTCATTGAAACGGTTCTTCGGACGCTCGGCATCGGGACGCGCAACTTCGGTCAGCTCACCGGTTTCGGGCGAGAAGAAGTAGAAGCCCGAGCGCATGCCTACGATCAGGCCGCCTTTGGCGCGCAGGCCGATGCTGCCGATCTCTTCCTGCATCGGCCAGCTCTTCTTGGCGCCGCTTGAAATGTCGAGGCGATGGATCGATTGACCGATCCCATCCACCCACCAGAGAAGTTGCGTTTTCTCATCCCAGATGATCGACTCGCCGAGCACATCGGGCGTGGAATCGACCACATCGATGACCGAACCTACCATATCGATCGGTCTGGTAATACTGCTGACAGTCATGCTGCCTCCTTGATTTGTGAAGTGATGCAGACGGGAAGTATCGGGTCCCGCTCAGGCGGCCACTTCTCTCATGCGAGCGATGCCTTCCAGCGCGAGTCCGTATCCGAGCACGTCGTGCAGTCGTGCTTTCAGTTCCTGGTTCAGGCAGGTGCGTGTATAGCGTCGCACGAGACGCGGCTGCTTGAGCATCAGCCTGGCGAGTTCGCGGGCGCGCGGCAAAAGTTCGGCCGACGGCAGCACTTCGTTCACTAATCCCATTTCAAGCGCCGCGCTTGCGGGAATGCTCTGACCTGTCAGAAGAAAGTAATGGCCGCGCGCGCGACCCATCAGCAGCGGCATGATCAGATGCATGCCGTCGCCCGGCACCATGCCTCCCTGGAAGTGTGCGGTGTCCTGGATCGTCGCGGTGTCGGATGCGAGCACGATGTCTCCAAGCAGCGGGATCTCCGCATGCCGCACGGCCGGGCCGTTGATGACGCTGATCACCGGCGCCTCGATGTTGAGCAGGTTGATGAGCAGATGCTTCGCTTCCCAGTAGATCGGATCGTAGACCGTGGGCGTCATCGAATTGCGGTTCTGATGCATGCCGGGCGCAATGGCCGGTCCGCTGAAGGCATCGCCCGTGCCGGTCATGATCACGACCTCGTTGTCGCGATCTCGTCCTACATCGAGAAAAGCCTGCTCGAACTCGCGATGGGCTGTCAGATTCCATACCAGTGGCTCGCCGTGCGTGTGGAAGTGCATCTCCAGTACGCCATCGGTACGTGTCATGCGGATGGTCTCGAATTTGTCTGAGTACTCGTTGAAGGTGCTCACGGCTCTTTCCTCTGATGAAGGTTGAAAAGTCCCTCTGACGCCTGTCGCAAACGGGTCGCTGTTGGCCAGGCGAGGTGTTCAGCTGCCGATACTATTCCTGACTGATCGATCAGTCAACAAAGGAAAGTCCCCGGCGAGATCGGCCGTGTTTCGGGTTGACCGGAAGTCGGCTCGTCGGCTACTGTGCTGACTGTTCGATCGATCAGTTTTCGGCGCGAACGTTCCGCCGCCTTCGGGCGCGCCCCCCAAAAAGAGCAGACGCCGCCGGACCATCTGCGCGCCGACAGGCTCAAGGAGACAGCCTCATGAAACGCTTTCCGTCATTCACGTGCCGTTCCATTCCACTTCATTGAGAGGGTCATCATGTCGCGCAAAATCGCTCTCGATGTACACGCCCCCGCTCAGGTAACGGCCTCGGAAGACACGCAGCACGCGCTTTACCTCAAAGTCGCGATGCGACTCGTGCCGCTTCTGATCGTGTGCTATGTGATCGCATATCTGGACCGCATCAACGTCGGCTTCGCGAAGCTGCAGATGCAGGACGCACTCGGCTTCAGCGAGGCCGTGTACGGACTAGGCGCGGGAATATTTTTCATCGGCTACTTTCTGTTCGAAGTGCCGAGCAATCTGCTTCTGCAACGCATCGGCGCACGTAAGACCATCACGCGCATCATGGTTCTATGGGGTTTCACCGGCTGCGCAATGGCGACCGTATCGAGCCCGACCGCGTTCTACGTACTGCGCTTTCTGCTCGGCGTGTTCGAGGCGGGCTTTTTTCCCGGCGTCGTCTACTTCCTGAGTCAATGGTTCCCGCGCAACCGTCGCGGGCAGATTCTCGGTCTCTTCATGACCGGATTTCCGATCGCGGGGATGATCGGCGGTCCGGTGTCGGGTTGGGCGATGTCGCGGCTCGCGGGCGTTGCGGGTCTGGCGGGCTGGCAGTGGCTCTACATCGTGGAAGCGGCGCCGGCGGTGCTGCTTGGCATCGTGACCTGGTTCACCCTTTCGGACGACATCGAGCGAGCGAAATGGCTCACCGAACCGGAGCGCGACAGCTTGCGCCACGCATTGCGCGACGACGGCCGCGAAGCCGGCGCGGAACACGCCGGGCAGTTGCGGCAGGTCATCGCCGACCCGAAGGTGTACGTGATCAGCTTCGCCTATTTCACCTTTATTTGCGGCACTTATGCGCTGAGCTTCTGGGTGCCGACGGTACTGAAGAGCGCAGGCGCGACGAGCGTGGAGCGCATTGGCTGGCTCTCGGCCATTCCGTACGGCATCGCCACGATCGGCATGGTGCTGATCTGCCGCAACTCAGACAGGCTTCTCGAACGTCGCTGGCACGGTGCACTGGCGGCCCTGGCAGGCGCGACCGCACTTTCACTGCTACCGCTTCTGGCGCATGATCTGACTGCGACCATCGTGCTCCTGACGATCGCATCGACCACGGTGTTCGTCACGATTCCGCTGTTGTGGTCGCTCGCGTCCGACTATTTCGCCGGGTCGCCCGCCGCTGCTCCGGCGATCGCATTCGTCAACAGCCTTGGTCTGCTCGGCGGTTTCGCCAGTCCGTTCGCGATGGGCTGGCTCAAGACGCTGAGCGGCACACTCAACAGCGGACTTTTTCTGATGACGACACTGCTGGCGCTCGGCGCATGCGCGATGCTTTGCGTGCGCGTGGGACGCCAGGCGAGCCGATGAGCAACCAACGAACGGCGAGGTCCGGGCAATCGGGCCGTCGCGCGACAAACATGGAACAGACTTTCAAGGACGCGTCGTCGGGCAGCCTGCTCGGGGAGAACGTGGCGCGTCTGGACGCAGCGCGCTTCGTTTCGGGGCGCGTCGATTACAGTGCCGATCTCATTCCCGCAGGCGCGCTCCATCTAGCCATCCTGCGCAGCGCTCACGCGTGTGCGACGATCGTCTCGATCGACCTCTCCGGTGCGCTCGCCATGCCGGGTGTCGTCGCGGGCCTCACGGGAGAGGACGCAGCGCGCATGAGCGATGCAATGCCGCCGGCCATGGATCTTCCCGCACAAGGCGCACGCGGGCCTTTACAAAGTCGTTGCCTTGCACTCGAGCACGCGACGTATTTCGGCCAACCGGTCGCGGCGCTCGTGGCGACGTCGGTGCACGACGCGCAAGCCGCGCTCGCGAAGATTCGCGTCGAATACGAGGTGCAAGCGGCAACCGCGAACGCACGCGACGCCCTGCGCGAAGGTGCACCGGTGGTTCAGCCCGGCTGGGATACCAACCTGTTCGTGCGCGACCGCATTCGTTCTGGGGACGCCGATGCTGCATTCGAGCGCGCGGCGCACATCGCACGAGGGGAACTGACGGTCGGCCCGTCGACCAGTGCGCCAATGGAAACGCTGTGCTACGTCGCCCAGTGGGACGCACGCGGCGAGCGTTACACGTTGACCGGCACGTTCCAGAACCCTCATACGAGCCGCTGGCTGATTGCAGCGGCCTTGCGCGTGAAGGAGTCGCAGGTCCGCGTGATCGCGCCGCGCATCGGCGGTACGTTCGGGCTGAAGATGGCTGGGCATCCCGAAGAAGTGCTGGTCGCGCTGTTCAGCCGGATCACGAAACGCCCGGTCGCCTGGGTCGAGGAACGGCGCGAAACACTGCTCGCCGGTGCGCGTTCGCAGCATCACAGCTATGAGATCGCGGCGGATGAGCACGGCAGGCTCATCGGCTGGCGTGACCGCATCATGGTGGATGTCGGCATTATCGGCGCCGGTCATAGCTGGGCGATGGCGCTCGTCACGCCGGCCGTGTTTCCGACCGTCTATACGATTGAGCACTGCGACGTCGAGTGCTCTCTCGCGATCACCAATCGACCGCCCTGGCAAGCCATACGCGGTTACGGCAAAGAGATCGGCAACCTCGTGCTGGAACATGCAATCGATCGGCTGGCACGGCAAACTGGCATGGATCCAGTCGAATTGCGCCGTCGCAATCTGGTCGCACGGGACGCCTTGCCGCGTTTGCTGCCGTCCGGGCTGAACGTGGATAGCGGCGACTATCCGGGCGGCCTTGAGCAGTTGCTGACGATGTTCGATTACGAGCAATGGCAGGAGCGCGCAAGCGCGGCGCGTACCAGCGAGCGTCGCATCGGTATTGGCATTGCGTTCGAACTGACGCCGGAAGGCGGCGCGCGGCCCGGTAACTTCCCCAATGGATACGAGACATCCACCGTTCGCATGATGCCGTCGGGCGACGTGCAGGTGCTGACGGGCGTGACGTCTCCGGGCAGCGGCAGCGATACCGGCATTGCGCAGATGGTCGCCGGTGAACTCGGCCTGCGCGCGGACCAGGTCAGCGTGATCGAAGGGGACACGGACGTGACGCCGCTCGGCACCGGCAACGCCAGCAGCCGTGCGCTGATGTACGGCGGGACCGCCGCGTATCTCGCCGCGCAGGAGTTGCGCGCACGCCTCTCTCAGTGCGCCGTCAACCTGCTCGGCGGTGCGCCGGAAGACATTTCACTGCGCGACGGTCATGCGTGGCGCGAGTCGAACGGCACGAAGATCGCAGTGGCCGAACTCGCGCTAGGGGCGCATCTGCGGCCATTCACCGTGGCCGCCGGCGTGACGCTGCCGCTCGAAGTGACGCGCAGCTTCGCGCCGCAGAATGTGCGCGTGGAGCCGGATGCGCAAGGCCGCATCGCCACATACCCGACGTTCTCGTATTCCGTACATGCCGTGGCGCTCGAGCTCGACATGGCGACCGGCAACAGCAGGCTACTCGACTATGCCGTGGTGCACGACTGCGGCGCAATGGTCAATCCGGCGCTCGCCGAAGCGCAGCTCAGGGGCGCGGTCGTGATGGGCATCGGTGTCGCGCTTTGGGAACTGATCAAGTTCGATGAACATCAACGCATGATTACCGATCGCTTCAAAAGTTATTTACTACCTCGCGCTAACGATCTTCCGTCCATTCGCGTCGGACATCGCGTGACGCTGAATCCGTTTCATCCGCTCGGCATGAAGGGCGCGGGCGAATCGGGGCTAGGCGGTGCGCTGTCAGCGGTGACCAATGCCGTGGCGAATGCACTCGGTGACGACGCGCGCCTGACGCACGTGCCAGCGACGCCGACGCGCGTGATGGCGTCCCTCGAGGAGCGACGCGCGTGATCGGCCATTACTTCGATTTTCACCAACCGAGGGACCTCGACGAAGCGGCTGCCTTGCTAGCCGCCTTTCGCGAGGATGCCTCGGTGCTCGGCGGCGGCACGATGCTGGTGCCGTCGATGTCGGCGAATCTCGTGTGTCCCGGACATGTCATCAGTCTCGGTGCGCTCCGTCTGGATGAAATCGCGCTCGACGATACGCATCTGCACATCGGCGCGACGACGACCTATGCGCAATTGCTCGCTTCACCGCTCGTGGCACGCCATGCGCCGCTGCTTGCGGCGATGGCCGCGCAGGTCACGGGCGGTGCATCGATCGTCAATCAGGGCACGCTCGGTGGGGCAGCAAGCTACGCGAATCCTTCGTCCGACGCACCGGGATGTCTCGCGGCGCTCGAGGCAGAGTTCGAATTGCGCTCGTCACAGGGCGTGCGTCATGTCGCTGCGCGAGAGTTTTTTATCGACGCCTTTCGCACCGCGCGCCGCTCAGACGAGTTTCTCATTGGCATACGCGTGCCACGCGATACGACGCTCGTAGCCTGTGAGTATCAGAAGTACAAGGCGAGTGCGAGTTCGTGGCCCATCGTGACCGTTGCGTGTTCGCTGCATCGGGGCGAGCAGATGAGTGTGAGGCTTGCAGTCGGCGCGGCCGGCCGACGGCCGGCGTATCGCCGCTTCGCGATCGACGAACAGGTTTTGCTCGCGCCCGATGCGTTTATCGAGCACGCGGCAGCGAGTGCGCGAGATCTTGTCGGCGAAGGCTGGAGCGATGAACTCGCGGACGCGGACTATCGGCGCGCCGTTGTGCCTGGCGTCGTGAAACGGCATTTACGCATCCTGCTCACGGGAACGAAGACATGAAAGGAACGATCGAGGTGCGGCTCACGCTCAATGGCGAGCCGCGGTCTGAACGAGTGGACTCGCGACTGTTGCTCGTCGAACTCATCCGCGATGCACTCGATGCGAAAGGCACGCGCATCGGATGCCTGACCGGCGATTGCGGCGCGTGCACGGTCTTGATCGACGGCGAGGTCAGGAAGTCCTGTCTTGTGCTTGCGGCGTCGATATCCGGAAACGACGTGCGGACGATCGAAGGCCTCAGCGGAATCGAGGCGCTGCAGGAGGCGTTCATTGCGGAGAACGGGTTTCAATGCGGATTCTGCACGAGCGGCATGCTGATCGCGGCGGCGGACCTCCTGAGGCATAACTCGTCGCCGAGTCACGAAGAGATACGTCACGCGATCAGCGGCAATCTGTGCCGGTGCACCGGCTACGAGAGCATCGTCAATGCGATCCATCGCGCGGCGCACGGCGAGAGTACGCGCGCGCCGGCCGGCGACCCGAGGTAGCAGCGTTCTCGCGTTCTACATCACTGTACCGATCGGTTCGCCGCGATAAACGGTGAAGCCGCGAGACCCGCCTGAATCTGGTTTCCGCGCCCGCGCGCGGCATCACCGGTGCGATGCATCCGATCGATGCCAGCTTTCACGCCTTAGTCAATGGAGAACAGCATGTCGAGAGATGCCAACGTCACGATATATGTCACCTACGAAGGCAAGGCCGGTGCGCGCTTCGATCGCGCGTATTACGTCGACCATCATTTGCCCCTTGTGATGCATCACTGGTCACGCTACGGCCTTGTCGAGGTCGCGGCCTTTTTCCCCGCCGAGCAGCAGGCCGGAACGCTTGCGATCTGCGAATGCAGGTTTCGTGACGAAGCATCGGTCGATGCGGCTTTTACGTCGCCTGAAGCGCCCGCCGTGATGGCCGACGTGACACGCTTCACGGATATTGCGCCGCGCCGCGTGCGTGCGACGGCGCTATAAAGAGGCACCTGCGAACGGGCTCGGACGCAGCGCTCACTTCTTTCCTCGAATGGCTAATTGGGCAGTCCCGGCGACGCCAGCCACGCGCGTTGGCTAATACGGTTCATCTGAAACGCAGGCTGAAGCAGCGTCGTCTCATGTTAGGATCGACAAGCTCACTCGTGTGCAACCTTTGTGAACCGCCCCCCGAAACCGAACTGATCCGCATGCCCATCAATTATCTTCGCGGTTTCACGGCGCCTGAGCGCAGCGACGTCGCGAATCGTCGCCTCGGGCGATCGCTCGCGTTCGTCGCGGGAGCAGCCAATGCTGGCGGATTCCTTGCTGTGGGTCAGTACACCTCACACATGTCCGGCATTGTGTCGTCGCTCGCCGATAACGTCGCGCTTGGCGACATGAATGTGGCTGTGGCGGGGTTGAGTTCCTTGCTGTCCTTCCTGGTCGGCGCGGCCACGTCAGCGATCCTGATCAACTGGGGGCGACGCAGGCGCTTGCAGAGCCAATACGCGATGCCGTTGATGCTCGAGGCGTCGCTGCTTCTGATCTTCGGTGTTCTCGGCTCGAACCTCGAATCGCACCACGTGCTCTTCGTGCCGGCTACCGTCTGCCTTCTCTGCTACGTGATGGGACTGCAGAACGCTATGATCACAAAGGTTTCAAAGGCGGAAATCCGGACGACACACGTCACTGGTCTCGTGACCGATATTGGCATCGAGCTTGGTAAGCTGTTCTATTGGAATGTCGGGGCAATGCCCGGCAACCTGGTCTGCGGAGATCGGCAGAAACTAAAGCTTCTCGGATCGCTGTTACTGTCGTTCCTGGTAGGTGGACTTACTGGCGCAGTAGGCTTTAGACACCTGGGATTTGCGTCGACCGTTCCCCTTGCGATCGTCCTTGTTACTCTCGCCGTTGTCCCCATCGTCGACGATGTGCGTGGTTATCGAGGTTAGGCGAAACGCCAGGCTACATCGCTTGACAGGTTTCTGCATTCGCACGCGAAGCGGACACAGATCGGCGGTAAGTTCATGCGGACTTCGCCAATCGACCAATCCGCCGCCACGCCATCACGACGAAAGCCAGCCGCGCCCGATAGGCCATGCCAGCAGCTTCCTATACACCGCTATGAGACCGCGAGTCAGTGCAGCGCCAGACATCTTCCATAGCGGAGCAACCAGCGCATAGGCTATGCATGCAACGGCGACAGCGCCTGCCATGTCCAGCGGAAAATGCACTCCGACAAAGACGCGCGCCCATGCCACGGCCAGACCCGCGAGCAACATCGACAAACCGTAGCGGCGCTCGCCGGCGAGCAGCAAGGTCAAGGCACCGCTTGCCAACACGGTCACGTGGTCGCTCGGAAACGATGACTCCGGCGCGTGCTCGATAAAGGTATGGCCCAAGCCGATCATGAACGGCCGCGGATGCATCCACCCAAGACCGATCAGCTGATTGATGCCGAGCGCCAGCAGAACCGCGCAACACACTCGCACTGCGGCGGCGCGTCGACGTTCGCCGCCCGAGAGCCACAACGCGGCGAGAAAAAGCGGCACGAGATAGATCACATCATCGGCGATAAAGCGGGCTACGTCGATAAGCCAGGCGGGCGCCGACGGTGTCGCGTTGATCGACAGAAAGAGTGCGCGGTTCAGCGCTTCCAGTGCATTCATCGGTCTAGATCGCAGTGAAAATTAGTCGATCTTAGCCGCCAAATCTTATGGGAAGCTTAGGGCGCCACCAGTACAGTTTCGTGGTCCGGTGAGACCCCGGTGTCCGGCCGCGTGCTTCATCACATTAAACGAGTTTATGATTCGGCCTCCTACGGGAAAAGCGCGATCTCGAGTCGTTTGGAATTTCGGTACTGAACCAACTGCGTCGAACACGGTATCGACAGGCCGCCAACGGTCGATCAGAGACATCCTTAAGAAAACCTTAAGCAAACCTAACGCTCGCACGCAACTAATTCTTGTGCAACCGGGCAAAATACAGCTAGTTGTAAGTCAACGTTCACGGACTCGACGCAAACACGTTGCACATTGATGGTCCGGCAGGTTGTTCTGTTACCCATCAATAAGGACGAGACATGAACCGAAGAAGACCGCAATGGCCGTTGCAAAACGTGTTCTCCACTGTAGCCCTGACGCTGGCAGTATCTTGCGCAGCGAATGCATCTCCCGCCGAGGACCATCATCGCGGGCAAGACGGCGATCACCGCAGGCACAATGAGGTCGAACATGTGCTTCTCATCAGTTTCGACGGTTTGCACGAACAAGACGTAGCGCGATGCATCGCTTCCAACTCGTGTCCCAACATTGCGCTTCTTGCAAAGGCCGGCACCACTTATACGGACGCTCATACGCCGGGTTTGTCGGACTCTTTTCCGGGGCTCGCCGCGCTCGTTACCGGTGGGTCGCCTAAGAGCGCAGGGCTTTTCTACGACGTGTCATACGACAGAACGCTATACGCGCCTTCGGATTCGACGTGCAGCGGTCCGCAAGGCTGGAACGTCGTATTCGACGAGACCACCGGCATTGACGCCGAGAATGGCGGCGCACTGACGCATCTCGATGGCGGTGGCGGATTCAATCCACAGGCTATCCCTCACGCAAAGATCGGTGGCGTCTGCAAGCCCGTTTATCCGCACGATTATGTGAAGACCAACACGGTCTTCGAAGTCGTCAAACAGAACCTTCCTGGCGCGCGCACGGCCTGGGCGGACAAGCATGCATGGGGCTATGACTGGCTGAACGGCCCATCCGGGCACGGTGTCGACGATCTCATTCGAACCGAGATCAATTCGATCGACCCCGCGACCGGCACCGACTACACGGACGTCTATAGCCATACCGAGAAATTCGACGACTTCCACGTCGCGGCAATCATCAATCAGATCGACGGCAAGACATCGAAGGGCGATGCAGCGGGCAGTGTGCCTGCCGTGCTCGGCACGAACTTCCAAACGCTAAGCGTTGCACAGAAGGCGCCGGTGGCTAAGGGCGGTGGCTATCTGGACGCGAGCTTCACGCCCGGCCCGCAAGTTGCGGCGGCCATCGCGTACATCGACGCATCCCTCGGTCGAATGGTGGCCGAATTGAAGCAGCGCGGCCTCTATCAGTCCACCGCGATCATCGTCACATCCAAGCACGGCCAGTCGCCCACGGATCACTCGAAGTTGGTGAAAAACGGCGACACGCTGTCGAAGCTCCTTGAATCGAGCAACTATTTCGATCCGGACGGCAACATTGGACAGGCGAACACCAAAAGCGGCAACCTCAACGACGGGACCGGACTCACAGGTACGGGCTTCATACAGACCGACGACGTCGGGCTCGTGTGGCTGCGCGATCAGAGTCAGCTCGCCGCCGCCGTCAAGACGCTTAAGGACAACCTGAGTTGCAATGCGCCAGGGATCTGCGCGGACGGCCCGCAGGCATATATTCTGTACGGCCGTCCGCTCGCCGCGCGCTTTGGCGATCCAGCGGGTGGCCGAACCCCGGACATCATCGTTCAGCCGAACCCCGGCGTCATCTACACGACGAGCACGAAGAAGGACGAGGAGCATGGAGGCAACGCGCCGGATGACAGCCACCTGGGCCTTGTCGTCTATATGCCTGGCGCGCCGGGTGCAGGCCGGGAGGTCAGTGAGCGCGTGCAGACAACGCAGGTCGCCCCGACGATTCTGCGCTTGCTCGGGCTCGATCCGAAGCTGCTCAATGCAGTGGTAATGGAGGGCACGCAGCCGTTGCCGGGTTTCGACGCGCGAAGGTTCTAGACGGTTCTGCTGCGGACGCCGCTCGCGGCGTCCGCAGCCGCCGGGAACAGTAACGGTCCCCAACAACATGCAATCGCCAGCGCGCCGTTGGCGATTGGTCTCGCAGCAGTGCGGGTCCGTTCACTCCGGCCTCGGTCGCGGACAATGCGGCACTGATCTGTCAGGATGCGCCCGGGGTTGATCGCGCGGAGGTTCATCGCCAGATCGACAATGATGTCGTGGACTTCTTACGTTCAAATCTATAACTCATTGGGGCGGGTATCGTTTCACGGAGACGGCAGTGTCGACCGGGGCGCCATGACGCGCAGCACCGGACGTCCGTCGGCGTTCTTCAGCGGGAAATTGGCACGATGCGTTGATGGATCGACAGCAACCACATGCGCATTGGGTCCGATGCGGCCTTCGCCGATTTTCGACACCGTCGAAGACCCAACGGCAAACATCGACACGATGCCTGCCTCGCCGGCGATATAAAGCGTGCCCGCACCGGGATCGAATGCAATCACGTCGGGATCGGCGCCAACGTCGAATGACTGGACGACCTGCCTGGTGAGCAGGTTCAGCGTCAGCAGTCTGTCGTTGCCTTCGCACGCGACGAACGCGAGGTGTGGCTGCGAAACGATATAGAGGCCGTGATTGCCTCGCGCGCCCGGCAGATCGATCCGCGCGACAATTGCGTCGGTCGTTGGATCGATCTCGACGAGTTGTCCTCGTGACTGGACATTGACGAGGATATGACGGGACACTGGATCGTACTGGGTGTTGCCGACTTCGCCGCCCAACGGGATTGCCTTGATGCGGCGATTGGATTGGGCATCGATTACGGTTTCAGTCCCACCTGTCTCGTCCGATACATAGAGTTTCCGGGTGTCCGGTGCATAGGCCATTCCGTCCGGATAGACGCCTCCCGGCATGCGTGCAGTGATTTTCAGGGTGGTCTCGTCGATGGCAACAACTTCGTTCGTGCCGGTCGCGGACGCATACACGCGCGACTGTTCATGTACTACCAGGACGCCATGAACGGCGGCGATGTTGCCAATTCGGGCGACAACGCGTGAGTGTTGCGTGTCGAAAACGATTACCTCGCTGTCACCCAGGTGCGCGATGAACAGCAGATGTCTATCGGGATCGTAGCTTTCGTAATCGAGCCGGGTGGGGCGACCGGGCAGCGGGATGTCGGCGAGGTGGGTCAACGGTAGGTCGGCCGTGAGTGGAGTGCCCGCAGCGGCCGCGCTGTCATGGATGGCCATTGCGGCAAGTCCGATCATCGAAAGAACGCCGAGCAGCTTCGCAATGCAGTGACGGTTCGAGAGAATACGGTCTTTCATGACGAATCTCCGCCGGACCTGGCATGACGAAATGCGGCGAGCACCAGTACCGGGAGAGCATAGGCAATTTTCAGCACACCGCACGCGACATCGGACGGAATATTTCGAAGCCCGCTCACGTTCTATTACCGAGGTTCGCCTGCACTGGCGAGCACGGTCCTCATCCGCGATGAATTCACGCGCGCAACGCGTGCAAGTCTGCTTGCGCCGTGGCTAGCCTTAGGCGCCGGAGAACCCGGCACCGTCGCTCGACGCGTCTCGCGGCAGCGCGGCCCTTTCGCGGAGAAACATCATGAACGACAGAAGCCATACCGTTTTTGTCCTGGCGGCGCTTGCGCTCGGCGTTGTGCCGCTGAGCAGTCATGCGGACCAAACGATCCACGTCAAACTCTCGGACAACATGATTCAACTCGCTCCCGGCACAGCGAAGGCCGGGCGCATCACGTTCGAGGTGAACAACGCAGCGAACGGCAATACCGAACATGAGTTCGTGGTGCTGAGGACAGACCTGGACGACGCGCATCTGCCTGTCCATAAAGGCCTGGTCACGGAGAGCCGGTTCAGGAAGATGGGCGAGGTGGAGGACCTTGCGCAGGGTTCGACCAAGCGCTTGTCATTGAAACTTGCGCCAGGACGCTATGTGCTGATTTGCAACCGGCCGGGGCACTATGAGATGGGCATGCACACATCGTTCGTTGTTGCGCGCTGAGGGTCGGGCCACAAGCGGCGTGACATCCGCCATGACTGCAAAGACGGTCTGGCATCAAAGGCGGTGATGTGAACATCAGCGTTACGGAACGAGCGGAGCAGGCAGGCACGGAAGGAATCGATGCCAATCCGGGTAAACTGCAGAGAGCCCACTGCCGCACACGGATTGGACAGATGAAAGATGAAAGATTGCTGGAGATGCGTGTCTTCAAGGCGGTCGTGGAGGCCGGGGGCTTCACCGCTGCGGCAAATATGTTGGGAGTGAGCCAACCGTTCGTCAGCCAAAGCGTCAACGCTCTGGAGCGAAGGCTCGGCGTGCAGTTGCTGCATCGTTCAACGCGCACGCAACGGCTGACCCATGAGGGCGAGCGCTTTCTGCTGTCCTGCAACGACATTCTCGAAAGCCTGGAGGAAGCGGAAGCGCAGGTCCGGTCCAGCGAGCCGAGCGGCAATCTGCGCGTCAGCGCGCCTCACGCGTTCGGCATGGATCAACTGGTGGCCGCGCTGCCAGGTTTTCTGTCGTCCTACCCAAAGGTATGCGTGCATTTTTCCCTGTCGGACTCCAACGTCAACCTGATCGAGGATAACTTCGACGTCGCAGTCCGCATGGGCCGGCTGCAGGATTCCTCTTTGCGCAGCCGAAAGCTTTGCGATCTCCAGCGCATCGTCGTGGCGTCTCCGGGCTATCTTGCCGCACACGGCACACCTGTGACTCCGCTCGGCCTGGCGAGGCACGCCTGCCTGACATGGGAGTCGCCGCGCGAGCATCTCAACCTGTGGCCATTCATGATCAACGGCAGGCTCGAACGGGTCGCGGTACAGGGCAGTTTCCGCAGCACCGACGGCACCACGCTTTTTCAGCTCTGCGTGGCCGGCGTGGGCATCATGCGCCTCGCCGAACACCTTGCATTGCCCGCGATCCGCCGAGGGGATCTGGTGCCGCTCCTCCCGGAGTACCAGGCGAAGGACGACACCGCGATCCATGTCGTCTATCTGCCCGAGCGCCAACTGGTGCCGCGCATTCGCGCTTTTATCGATTACTTCGTCGACGTCTTCCGCGAGCCGCCCTGGCAGAAGCCATAGGCGCCGGAGATTTATATGGCGGCGTAATAAATCCTATTGCCCGCCACGCCTAGATCGGCGGCCGGTCTTTCCTTATCGTTAGCGACACACGATCACCGCTACGACAGGAGACAGCATGAGCACCGGCACTGGAAAAATCGATATCAGCGCGCAGCAGGCCGAACTGCGCCGCACGATTTCGCATCCCTCCAACAATTCCATTTATCGCCCGAAGCAGGCAGGGCTGAAGTTTCCCGAGCTGCCCGACTTTTCGTCGTTCGCGCAGGAACGCCAGCACCGCAAGGAACGCCTCGTCGCCGCATGCCGCGCTTTTGCGCTGCATAAGCTCGACTATGGTTTCGCCGGCCACCTCACCGTGCGCGATCCTGAGTTTCCGGAGTTGTACTGGACCAATCCGATGGCCGTGCATTTCTCCCAGGTGAAACTTTCCAACCTGATTCTCGCCGACCATACGGGCAAGGTCGTGGAAGGCAAGTACGCGCTCAACCGCGCCGGCTTCGTGCTGCATGCAGCGGTGCATGAAGCCAATCCCGACATTGTTGCGATGTGCCATGCGCACACGGTCTACGGCACTGCGTTCGCGGCGCTCGGACGGCCGCTCGACCCCATCACGCAGGACGCGGCGGCCTTCTATGAGGACCATGTCGTGATAAAGGACGAGGCCGGCGCGGTCGCGGTGGAGGAGGAGGCCGGGCTGTCGGTTGCCGACTATTTCAAGAACGTCAAGGCAGCCATTCACCAGAATCACGGCTTGCTGACAGTCAGCCGCCACAGCATCGAAGCCGCCGCGTTCTGGTTCATCGCGCTGGAGCGCTGCTGTCAGCAGCAGTTACTGGTGGAGGCGACCGGCATCAAGCCCGTCATGGTGCCGGAGCACAGTTCGCGCTACAGCCGTGAACACGTCGGCAGCGAATACATCGGCTGGCTGCATTTCCAGCCGATTTATGACCAGCTCGCGCAGACCAGCCCGGACATGTTCGACTGAACGGCCAGCATAGGCCGTCACATACACAACAGACCGCACCGGCGCGACCAGAGCGCACCGGCCGCGGATCAAGGAGACAACGATGTTGAAGTCCACTTACGGCGATGTCGTCTCGCCGGCTCACAGCGAAGACCGGACCTATGCGAAGGTGCCATGGCGGCTGATTCCTTTCCTCTTTCTCTGCTACGTCTTCGCTTACCTCGATCGGGTCAACGTAGGCTTTGCCAAGCTGCAGATGCTGACTGACCTGAAATTCAGCGAAACGATCTACGGCTTAGGCGCGGGGATTTTCTTTATCGGCTATTTCATCTTCGAAGTGCCGAGCAACATCGCGCTGCATCGTTTTGGCGCGCGGAAATGGATCGCCCGCATCATGCTCAGCTGGGGTGTGCTTTCCGGCGCGATGATTTTCGTGAAGACGCCCACCGCCTTTTACGCGTTGCGCTTTTTGCTCGGCGTCGCCGAAGCCGGCTTCTTTCCAGGCATCATCCTCTACCTGACCTATTGGTATCCGTCTTCGCGCCGCGGAAAGATTACCGCGATGTTCATGACCGGAATCCCAATTGCCGGCGTCATTGGCGGTCCGCTGTCGGGCTGGATTCTGAACAGCTTCAGCGGCGTGCACGGCATGGCGGGCTGGCGCTGGCTGTTCCTGCTCGAGGCGTTGCCTTCCATCTTCGGCGGCATTGCCGTGCTGCTGTATCTCGACGACAGGATCAGCGCCGCGAAATGGCTGACCGATGAAGAAAAGTCGCTGCTCGAGACGGGGCTGGCTAAGGAGGCGGGGCACATCGAGGTGCATAGTGCGAGCGGTGCATTCACCAACAAACGCGTCTGGGTGCTGTGCCTGTGCTACTTCGGCATCATCATGGGCCTTTACGGCATCAGCTTCTGGCTTCCCACGCTCATCAAGGCATCCGGCGTAAGCGACGCTTTCAACGTCGGCCTGCTGACGATGATCCCCTACGGCGCCGCGGCCATCGCAATGGTGCTGCTGGGACGCAGTTCGGACCGGAGCAAGGAGCGTCGCTGGCATGTGGCGCTGCCGGCCGTGATCGGCGCGGCCGGCCTCGTGGCGAGCACGCTGGTACCGCACAACGTCACGTCGGCTGTCGTGTCCCTCACGTTCGCCACGATTGGCATTCTGGGAGCACTGTGCCAGTTCTGGTCGATTCCGCCCGCATTCCTCGGAGGCGTGGCAGCGGCCGCGGGTATTGCACTGATCAATTCGGTCGGCAACCTCGCGGGCTTCGTCAGTCCCTATCTGGTCGGCTGGATCAAGGACATGACGCATAGCACCGACATGGGCCTGTATTGCGTGGCGGTCTCGTTGCTCGTGGCGGCAGTCGTTGTGCTGACGATGCCAAAGGGCGTGGTCAACCGCTAAGGTTGTGCGGCAGCCGATCGACCTGAAAAGCGCCCATGTCCGGGCGCTTGCTGCCCGCAGCAACGGAGGAGCCGCCGTGGCACGAGCATGGCGTTGTGCGAATGCGTCAGCAGTCAGGCGACGAACGGCTCGTCCACCTGAACCCTGCGTTTGCCAAAGCGGCGATCAAATGCCGTAAATGTTCTCGCAAAACGCAACACTGGCGCCCAGCTTCCGGGACAGATCAGCGGCCGCATCCAGTTGCGGCCGATCCAGCTCGCCCGACGTGTGCGCCGCGCTAAGCCGCGACGCGGGACCGGAAAGCGTCAACGCCGCCATGAACTTGTCGCCGGCGCCGAAGATCGGTACAGCGAACGCTGCTGTGTGCACATCGCGCGCACCCGCGGTGAAGACGGGCAGTGCTGGCGGCTTGTCGTAGATCGGTTCGCCGAGTCCCCAGAAACGTATCACCTGGCTAATGGCCGTGTCGTCGAGCGGCAGCGTCGTTCCGGCGAGCCGCGTTTCACGCAGACCTTCGGACGGCTCGACCCGAAACAGGCACAGCCGCTGCCCATTGTGGTGAACGTAGTACGATGCGCTTTCTTTCGTCACCGTGGCGAGCGCATGCAGCGCCGGTTCCACTACCGTGGAAAGATGGAAGGACTGCTCGTACAGCTTGCCCAGGTACAGCACGCGATGTCCGAGCGAATAGTTGCCGGATTGAGCGCGCACGACATAGCCCATTCGCTCCAGCGAGTTCATCAGTCGATAGACCGTCGTCTTGTGCATGCCCGACGCTTGCGCGAGCATCGCGAGCGACTGTGACTCGGCTCCCGGCTTGAAGCAGTCCAACAGCGAAAGCGCTTTCTCGACCGCGACGACACCTTCGTTTCCCATTCCCGCCTCCCGTCATTCATCTCCGTTGATTGTACACAGTAAAACGACGGTTTATACCGTAAAAGGGTAAACGCCAGTGGATCGGCGTGCCTGCTCTGGCTATAGTGATTTCACTCCGTACACTACTGTTGTACACAGTAAAACTCACGAACTGAGGTCGAATCCATGAGCACTATGTCCGCAGGCACTTCTCCCATTAATCGCAATATCGAGCGCGTGTCGCCGGAACTGGTCGAGGCCGCGGCGCGCTATCAGGCCGCCATCCTCGCCGACGTCGCCGGCCGTCGCGGCACGCTGCATGGCCGGGTCAAGCCGCTGTCGCCGACCATGAAAGTCGCGGGCCCGGCCGTCACGGTCGAAGTGCGTGCCGGCGACAACCTCGCTATTCACGCCGCGCTGTCCATCGCGAAGCCGGGCGACGTGATCGTCGTCGACGGAAAGGGCGATCTCTCGTGCGCGCTGATCGGCGAGATCATGGCGACGCAGGCAAAGGCGAGCGGTATCGCGGGCATCGTCATCGACGGCGCCGTGCGCGACGCGCACGAACTCGCCAGCGGCGACTACCCGGTCTTCGCGGCCGGCCTGAATCCCTGCGGCCCGACCAAAAGTGTCGCGGGCCTCGTCAATGCGCCGATCTCGGCGGGCGACACGGCCATCAACCCGGGCGATCTCATCGTTGGCGACGCGGACGGCGTCGTTGTGATTCCGCGTAACGACGTCGCACGCATCATCGAACTCGCGCAGAAAAAGCTCGACATGGAAACGGCGCGCATCGCGGCGATTCATAAGGGCGACGTGCGTCCGGGCTGGATCGAGAAGGAACTGCGTGCTGTGGGCATGCTGGCCGAAGGCGAGGCGCTGTGATGCAGACGGCTTCGCATAAACCCGTCGTCCTCGTGACGGCCGCCGATCTCGCGCCGCAAGCGCTCGACATGCTGACCCAGTTCGACGTCGTGTTCGCGGGCAAGCAGCCCACCGAAGACGACATCGTCGCGCTGTGCGCCGAGCACAAGCCTGTTGCGATCATCGTCCGATACGGCAAGGTGAACGCCCGCATCATGGATGCCGCCGAAAACCTGCAGGTGATTTCGAAGCATGGCAGCGGCATCGACGTGATCGATCAGGCAGCGGCGGCCGCGCGCGGTATCGCGGTGCGCGCCGCCGTTGGCGCCAACGCGGCCGCCGTCGCGGAGCATGCATGGGCGCTGATTCTCGCGTGCGCGAAGTCCGTGCCGCAACTGGATGCGCGCATGCGCCAAGGCCACTGGGACAAATCCACGCACAAGTCCGTCGAACTGGACGGGCGGACCCTCGGCCTCGTCGGACTGGGCGCGATCGGCCGACGCGTCGCAGCGATCGGCGCGGCGTTCGGCATGAACGTGCTTGCGTTCGATCCGTACGCGAAAGAAGCGCCTGCAGGCGTGAAGCTGGTGTCGCTCGACGAGTTGTACGCGGCTTCCGACGTCGTCTCGCTGCATTGCCCGCTGACAGCGGAAAACCGCCAGATGCTCAACCGCGACACGCTCGCGCGGTTCAAGCGCGGCGCGATCCTCGTCAACACCGCGCGCGGCGGACTGATCGACGAAGCGGCGCTCGCCGAGGCGCTCGCCAGCGGCCAGTTGCGCTTTGCCGGTCTCGACAGCTTCGACGTTGAACCGATGACGCATCCGCATCCGTTCCAGCAGATCCCGAACGCAATCCTGTCGCCGCATATCGGCGGCGTGAGCGATGCCGCGTACGTGAACATGGGTAAGGGCGCCGCCGCCAATGTTCTCGCCGTCGTCGAAGAACACGCCCGCAACGCAGCCTGAAGTCCGCAAGAGAAGACCCGTCATGTTCTATCTCATCTCGCCCGAAATACGCACTGCGGAAGTCTTCACGCGTATGCCGGACAAATTCCGCAAAGGCGACGTCCAGACCGATTGGGCGCGCGCCAATCGCGGCGGCGTCGCCACGGACTCGTTTCTCGAAGGCCCCGTGTGGGACCCGGCGGGCTATCTGTTCGTCACGGACATTCCGCACGGCCGGGTTTTCCGGATTTCGCCGTCGGGCGAGTGGGAACTCGTCGTGCAATACGACGGCGAGCCGAACGGAATGAAGCGCTTCGACGATGCGCATCTGCTCATCACCGACTATCGCAACGGCCTGATGCTGCTCGACATCGCGCGCGGCGAAGTGCGCCCGTTTCTCGAGCGGCGCAATTCCGAGCGCTTCAGGGGCGTGAACGATCTCACGTTCGATTCGAACGGCAACCTCTACTTCACCGATCAGGGGCAAACGGGACTGCACGATCCGACGGGCCGCGTGTACCGGCTGTCGGCGGACGGCAAGCTCGACTTGCTGCTCGGCAATTGCCCGAGCCCCAACGGACTCGTGCTGTCGCCCGACGAAAAGATTCTGTTTGTCGGCATGACGCGCGGCAACTGCGTGTGGCGCGTGCCGCTTCAGGCAGATGGTTCCGTCAGCAAGGTAGGGCAGTTCTTCACGTCGTATGGCCCGAGCGGTCCGGACGGACTGACCATCGACACGCAAGGGCGACTCTTCGTCGCGAATCCGGGGCTTGGTCGCGCGTGGGTGCTGAACCATCGCGCGGAGCCCGTCGAAGTTCTGACCAGTCCGGAAGGCGCTTCGCTCACGAATCTGTGTTTCGGCGGCGAGGACATGAAGACGCTGTTCATGACCGAGTCCGTTTCAGGAACGGTTCTCAAAGCTGAAATGACGATTGCCGGACCGCTTCCGAAGCGGGCCGGGCGAACCGTCTGATCGCGCAGCGGGCGCGAGCGCCCGCGATACATCAATACATTTGCGCCGACAGAAGCGCGATGGAGGAGCAAGCATGACCATGTCGCACACCCTGCGCGCCGACGGTGCCACGCGCCAGACAGAAACGCCGCCCATTGCCGGCATCGCGAGCGAGGACTACGCGGCCAGCGAGCGCACGCTCGCCAAGGCGTTCCGGCGAATCCTGCCGTTCATCTTCATCTGCTACGTCATCAGCTATCTCGACCGGACCAATGTCGGGTTCGCCGCGCTGACGATGAACAAGGACCTCGGTCTGACCTCCGAGCAGTTCGGCTTCGGTGCAGGACTGTTCTTCGTCGGCTATTTTCTGTTCGAGATTCCGAGCAACCTGATCATGCAGAAGGTCGGTGCGCGCGTGTGGATCGCGCGCATCATGATCACGTGGGGTCTCTTTTCGATGGCGACGGCGTTCGTCGTCGGACCGAAGAGTTTTGCCGCCGCGCGCTTCCTGCTCGGTCTCGCCGAAGCGGGCTTCACGCCCGGCATCTACCTGTATTTCACGCACTGGTTTCCGGGCAAGTGGCGCGCGAAAGTCACGGCCGCGTTTCTGGTCGGCATCCCCGTCGCGAACATGATCGGCTCTCCCGTTTCGGGCGCGCTGCTCGAACTCGGCGGCCTGCATGGATTGCGTAGCTGGCAGTGGTTGCTGCTGATCGAAGGCGGACCGGCCGTGTTGCTCGGCATAGCTTGCCTCTTCGTGCTGGCCGACCGCCCCGAAAAAGCCAAGTGGCTCACCGACGAAGAGAAGTCGTCGCTTGCGAAGCGTCTTGCGCTCGAGCAGGGCGATATCGGCGCACGTCACGGCAGCACGCTGCGCGACGCGATGACCAACTGGCGCGTGTTCGTGCTCGCGTTCATCAACTTCTGCGGCATCGTCGGGTCGCTCGGCGTCGGCCTGTGGATGCCGCAAATCATCAAGCAGTTCGGCGTCGCGCACACGGTCGTGGGCTGGCTCACGGCGATTCCGTATGCAATCGGCGCAGTCGTGATGCTCTGGTGGGCGCGCGTCGCGAATCGCTCGCAAAACCGCATTCCGTATGTGGCCGGCGCGCTGGTCGTGGCGGCCGCCGCGCTGTGCGCGAGCACCTTCCTCGACGCGCCTGTGCTAAAGCTCATCGCACTCTGTTTCACGGTGAGCGGCATCCTCGCTTTCCAGGCGACCTACTGGGCCATTCCGTCCAGCTTTCTGACGGGGCGGGCCGCGGCCGGCGGTCTCGCGCTCATCGTTTCGGTGGGCAACCTCGGCGGCTTCGTCGGTCCGTCGATGATCGGCGCGCTCAAGCAGCTCTCGGGCGGGTTCACCGTGCCGCTGCTCGCCGTGTCTGGTGTGCTGCTGTTCGGTGCGCTGACCATCGCCTGGCTCGGTGACCCGGGCGCCGACGCAGGCGAAGCGCCGTCGGCTCACAAGGTCTGATCCACGCATTCAAAACCAATCCATAAAACTCTGTTTGGAGACTCCATGCTGTTCAAAAAAGCCAGCCACAACGTCAACACGAACGTCCGTTTCATGCTCGGCGCAGTCGCCGCCGCAGGCGTCAGTCTTACCTGCGGCGCTGCGCATGCGCAAAGCAGCGTCACGCTGTACGGGATCGCGGATGTTGGCGTCGAACACATCAACAATACGAGCGCTGGCGGCGCACAGACGCGCGAAGTGTCGGGCAACCTGTCCGGCTCGCGCTGGGGACTGAAGGGCGTCGAAGACCTCGGCGGCGGCATGAAGGCCATTTTCCAGTTGGAAAGCGGTTTTAACATCAATGACGGCACGACCGCTCAATCGACCAGAGGTCTGGGCGCCAATGCTGCGACGACCGCCCGGCTATTCGGCCGGCAGGCGTGGGTCGGTCTTTCGTATAAAGGTCAGCAACTGACGATCGGCCGGCAGAATTCGCTGCTCTACGAACAGGCCGTTGCGTTCGATCCGATGGGCGCATCGTCGCGCTACTCGGTGCTGTCGCTCGACTACGCGATGGCCGGACGCATCGACAACTCGGCGAAGTACACCGGCGTGTTCGGGCCGCTGACGGCGCAGGCGATGTACAGCACGCGCTACGACACGGGCTATGGCGCCGAAGTGCCGGGCGCGGAAATCACGGGGCGCTTTTTCAGCGGGGCGGTGACCTATGCGCAAGGCCCGTTCGCGGCGAGCGTGTCGTACGAGCAGCGCAACAGCAACACGGTCGCGACCAACACGGGCACCGAGCGTCGCGCGACGGCAGCCGCTTCGTATGTGATCGGACCCGTGAAGGGCTTCGCGGGCTACCGGTATCTGCGTGCATCTAATGCGTTCCTGCCTGTGAACCCGATCGTCGTTGCAAACGGCTCGCAAGCCAGCGCTGCGAATCTCTACTGGGCGGGTGCGCAGTACAACGTGACGCCCGCGTTCATTATCACGGCCACCGGCTACTACCAGGACGTGCATTCGACGGGAGCCGACCCGTGGCTCGCGGTGCTCTGCGCGGACTATTTCCTGTCGAAGCGCACTGACCTTTACGCAACCGCGGGCTTCGCTCACAACAAGGACAAGTCCGCACTTGGTGTCAATGGCTACGGTACGGTCGCGCCCGGATATAACCAGACGGGCATCACGATCGGCATGCGCCAGAAGTTCTGACGAGAAAGCGTAATGCAGATAGTCCATGCGCCCCATCTTCCGGTTCGAGAGGAGTGGCTTGCCTTGCGAAAGGAGCCTGTTCTCGAGCCTGAATTGCCGATTGTCGATGCGCACCATCATCTGTGGGACCGCCAGACCGGGCGGTATCTCGCGGACGAGTTTCGCAACGACGTGGCGAGCGGGCATCGGGTCGTGTCGACGGTCTACGTGCAATGCCGCTCGATGTTGCGCGAGGACGGTCCCGAGGCGATGAAGCCCGTCGGCGAAGTGGAGTTCGCCAACGGAATCGCCGCGATGTCCGCGAGCGGCGCGTATGGACGGACGCGCTGCTGCGAGGCGATCGTCGGCGGTGCGGATCTGACGTTGGGCGCGGAACTCGATGCGGTCCTCGAAGCGATGTTGCAGGTATCCGGCGGACGCCTGCGCGGCATCCGCAATCCGCTCGCGTGGCATGCGAGCCCTGAAGTGAGTTCGAGCCCCGTGACGCCGCCGCGCGAAATGATGGCAAATCCGGCTTACCGGCAGGGTGTGAGGGCGCTCGGCCGCTTTGGGCTGTCGCTCGATGCATGGGTCTATCACACGCAACTCGACGATCTGTATGAACTCGCGCGTGCCGCGGATCGCGTGACGGTCGTTATCGATCATTTTGGCGGTCCGCTGGGAGTGGGTCCGCACGCCGGTCAACGTGCGGCGGTTCGCGCCGAATGGCAGCAAAAACTCGCGCGCCTCGCGAGTTTGCCCAACACGCGCATCAAGCTCGGCGGCGCGGGCATGAACGTATTCGGCTTCGATTTCGCCGCGCGCGAAGTGCCGCCTTCTTCCGAGGAACTGGCCTTTGCGTGGCGGCCGTATTTCGACACGTGCGTCGAACTGTTCGGCGTGAATCGCTGCATGTTCGAAAGCAACTTTCCCGTCGATAAAGGGATGTTCAGTTACGGCGTGCTGTGGAACGCCTTCAAACGACTCGCGTCCGCGATGTCCGCCAATGAAAAAGCCGCCCTGTTCAGCCGGACTGCGGCGGCAACCTATCGCCTCGCGATTGCCGGAGACAACACATGAAAACGAGTGCAACGGTTGCGACAACCGAATTCAAGGACGGTGCCGAAGCCAGGGGATTGAGGAACATCACGGGCATCGAGTGGCGCTCGCTAACACTTGCAGGACTCGGCTGGACGTTCGAAAGCTACGACTCGTTTCTGCTTTCGCTTCTGCTGCCGACGCTCGCTCTTCAGTTCGGTCTCAGCAAGGCGCAGCTCGGCCTGTTCACGAGCATCACGGCGGCAGGGCAGATCGTCGGCGGGATTCTGTTCGGTTATGTATCGGACCGGTTGGGGCGTGTGCGTACCGCGTTGCTCTGCGTCGGCATCTATTCGCTGTTCTCGGGTCTGCTTGCATTCGCGCCGAACGAGCACTGGTTCGCGACGTTGCGCTTCTTCGGCGCGTTGGGCATGGGCGGCACGTGGACGGCGGGCGCCGCGCTGATTGCCGAGACATGGCACGCGAGCCGGCGCGGCAAGGGCGGCGCGCTGATGCAGATGGGATTGCCCATCGGCGCGATCCTCGCCATCACGATTTCAGGCATCGTCAGCGGCGTGAATGACGGACTCGGTGGAAATAGCTGGCGTCTGCTTTTTCTGATCGGTGCGTTGCCGTTCTTCATCCTCTTCTGGGTTGCGCGAAAAACGCCTGAATCGCCGATCTGGCTGGAACGCAAGCAGGCGAAGACATCGGTTAAAAACGTGCACGCGACGAGCAGCGACACGCTCAATGTGCGCGGACTGCTGACGGCGTTCGGCTTTATCTTCTTTCTGCAGTACCTGTACTGGGGTGTCTTCACGTGGACACCGACGTTCCTCGTCACGGTGAAGCATCTCGACTTCGTGCATAGCCTGAAATTCGTGCTTGCGCTGCAGTTCGGCGCGATCAGCGGTTTCCTGCTGTTCTCAGCTTTCGTCGACCGCCTTGGTCGACGTCCGATGTTCCTTGCCTATCTGCTGGTGGGGGCGGGGGCCGTGGGCGTGTACATCGTGTCGTCGAATGCGCTGCTGCTGATGGTCGCGATCTTCCTGACGGGCTTCAGTGTGAACGGCATTTTCGCGGGAGCGGGTCCGTTCCTCGCGGAGATCATCGGCAATACGGCGTCGCGCGGATTTCTGATGGGCCTCGCGTATAACGGCGGCCGTCTGGGCGGCTTCATCGCGCCGTTGATTATCGGCGCGCTCGCATCGACTTCCGGCGGATTCGTGCTCGGACTCGCAACGACCATCGTCGCATTCGTCGCCGCCGCCATCGTCGTGTTCTTCGCGCCCGAAACGCGCGGCAAGGCGTTGTCATGACGATGGCCGCGCAAACCGGTTTCGTCAGCAGACTGTTTCCGGCGCTAGCCGAGGCGTCGCTGCGACGCTATCTGAGCGGACAGGTCGCGTCCGTGCTCGGAAGCTGGACGCAGAACGTCACGCTAAATCTGCTCGTGTATCACCTGTCGGGGTCGGCGGCGATTCTCGCGCTGCTCAATTTTCTGCTGTACGGACCGCAACTGATCGTCGCCCCGATCGCCGGCTCGCGCATCAGTTCGGCCAATGCGAAGCGCGCGACGCTGTGCGTGCTCACGGCGTCGCTGGTTCTGACGGCCAGTCTCTTCACGCTGTCGCTGCTCGGCGTGCTCGGCGTGAAGCTGATACTCGCGCATGCGCTCGCCATCGGCGTATCGAGCGCTGTTGAGACGCCCGCGCGCCAGGTTTTGCTGCTGACGAGTCTCGAAGATCCGACGCATACGTCGAACGCCGTGGCGATGAACACGATGGTCTACAACGTCGGCCGGATGGTCGGCCCGACGATTGCGGGTTTTGTCTATCCCACGCTCGGACCGAGAACATCGTTTGTGATTTATGCGGTGGCGCTCTGCTTCATGGCGACATGTGTGCGTTCGATCAGAACGGCCTCGGCGGCTCGGCCCGCGCGCGCGGACAGCAGCCTGCGCGACGCAGTCGGCTACGTGATGTCCGATGCGTTCTCCGCCCGCTATCTGCCGATACTCGCGTGCATCGGTTTGTTCGCCGGCAGTTACCAGACACTCGTGCCGCTGCTCGCGGACCAGGGGTTCCACGACGCGGCGCGTTTTACGGGCGTGTTCTTCGCGTGCGCCGGCGCGGGTTCGCTGAGCGCGGCAATTCTGCTTTCTTCGGCGATCGGCACGTCGGCGTCGCGAAGATTCATCGCGTGGGCGCCGTGGACGGCCGTCGGCGCGCTCGCGTTGCTTGCCGCGACATCGGAGGCGGCAGCCACGGTGCCGGCGTTTTTCGCACTCGGTTTCAGCCTCACGTTCGCGGCCACGTCGACGAACGCGACCATCCAGCGGCAATGCCCGGAACACGTGCGCGGCGGGCTCGTCGGCATGTATGGGATGGCCTACAACGGCACGATGCCATTCGGCTATCTGCTCGTCGGGACCGCGTCCGAAGCGCTGGGCGTACGACACACATTTGCAGCCATGGCGGTGGTGCTCGCCAGCGGTGTCATCGCCGTCATTGCATGGCAACGATTCACGAATCAGCGCGCAGGCGCACAATAAACGGAGACGACGATGCAAACTGGATTCATGGACAAGTCCGCGATCGAGCGCCGGACGATACGAAAGGTCGTCTGGCGACTCATTCCCTTTCTGATGGTGTGCTATCTGCTTGCCTTTATCGACCGGGGCAACGTGGGTATGGCGTCGCTACAGATGAATCATGACCTTGGCATGTCGGCGAAGGTGTTCGGCTTCGGCAGCAGCCTGTTCTTCATTTCCTACTTCTTTTGCGAAGTGCCGAGCAACCTCGCGCTGCAAAAGTACGGCGCGCGTATCTGGATCGCGCGAATCATGATTACGTGGGGCATCGTGTCCGCGGCGACCGCACTCGTGCATAACGCGACGTCGTTCTATGTTCTGCGCTTCCTGCTCGGCGCCGCCGAAGCGGGTTTCTTTCCCGGCGTGCTGCTGTATCTCTCGTACTGGATTCCGGCGTCGTATCGCGCCCGTATCGTCGCGACGTTCATGGTCGCGATTCCCGCCGCGAGCTTCATCGGCTCGCCGATTTCGGCGCTGCTCCTGCAGATGGACGGCTTCTGGGGGCTGCGCGGCTGGCACTGGCTGTTCATTCTCGAAGGCGTCCCGACCGTGCTGCTAGGCGTTGCGTGTCTGTTCATGCTGACCAACAAGCCGGAGAACGCGAAATGGCTCGACGACGACGAGCGCACATGGCTCGTCAATGCGCTCGTCAGCGAGCAAAAGGCTCCGAAGAAGGTGCCGTCGCTTCCGCTCACGCAACTGTTCCGCAATCGCTATGTGTTGTGTCTCGCACTCGTCGACACATGCGCGTCGGCGGCGGGGAGCACGCTGTCCGTGTGGCAGCCGCAACTGCTCAAGTCGTTTGGTTTGTCTGTCATGCAGACAGGCTTGCTGAACTCCGTGCCGTACGCGGTCGCTTCAATCCTGATGGTGTACTGGGGACGCCGCTCGGACCGGGTCGGCGAGCGTCGCTGGCACACTGTAGTACCGATGCTGCTGATCGGTGTGGGTCTGTTCGCGACGTCGCTGAGCGGCTCACTTGTACCGACGGTCTGCATGCTGTGCGCGGTACTCGTTGGCGCCTATTCGTTCAAGGGCCCATTCTGGGCGCTCGCCACGGACATGCTGTCCAACAGTGCCGTGGCAGCAGGCCTCGCGACGGTCAACGCGATTGCAAATCTGCTTGGCGGCGGACTGATGGTGAACGTATATGGATGGGTGAAGGAGGCGACTGGAAGTTATGCGCTGGCGTTGATGCCGCTCGCCATCCTCACGCTCGTCAGCGTCGCGACCTTGTTGCTGTTGACCCGCAATAATTCGGCAAACCGTCTGGTTAGCAAGACGGGGACCGTCTGAGCATGACTGTTCCCACGAGACGCGAATTCCTCCAGTTCGCCGGCGCTGCACTGATTTCGGCAGCGCTGCCGAAGCTGGCCACCGCTGAAGAAACGTGGTCGAGCGGCACGGAGCGGCCGGCGTTCAGCTTGCCCGAAGGCGCCATCGACTGTCACATGCATATTTACGACGATCGCTTCCCGGTCGCGCCGGGCACGACGCTGCGTCCGCCGAATGCCACGGTCGCGCAGTACCGGCTTCTGCAGACGCGCCTGGGTGTGAAGCGCAATGTGGTCGTCACGCCGTCGACGTATGGAACGGATAACCGCTGTACGCTGGAGGCCATCCGGCAGTTCGGCGGCAATGCGCGCGGCGTTGCCGTCATCGACAGTTCCGTGACCGATGCTGAACTGCAGAACCTGGATCGAGGCGGCATTCGCGCGATTCGCTTCAACCTGAGCTATCCGGGCGCAACGACGCTCGACATGCTTGCGCCGCTTGCCACGCGCATAGCCAATCTCGGCTGGCATATCGAACTGGTGGTGCAGGGAGCGCGGCTGCCGGAACTCGAGCGGCATTTGTCGGCACTGCCTTGCCCGCTCGTCATCGACCATATCGCGCATGTTCCGGAACCCGGCGGCCTGTCGTCGGACGCTTTGCGCACCGCGCGGCGCCTGGTCGAGAAAGGCAATACGTGGATCACGTTGTCGGGGCCCTACGTCGACAGCAAGGCGGGCGCGCCGGCATACGGAGACGTTGAGCCTGTCGCGAAAGTGCTGATCGAGCTGGCGCCGGAGCGGATGCTGTGGGGTACCGACTGGCCTCATCCGACGGAGAAGACCCATAAGCCGGATGATGCGAGCTTGCTGGACACGATCGCGAACTGGATAGCGCGGCCGGATTGGCAGCATCTGATCTTCGTCGCTAACCCTACGAAGTTGTATGGATTCGCGTAGCGCGCCTCGACCTCGGCACGGATGCGACGCAAAGCGGTGCGAGGCAGAGCGCGAGTCAGTTCGACGTGACTCTGGCGCTTGGCGGACCCCACGACGCGACCGACGACCACCGAGGTCGTCCGATCTTCCAACCGGGACCGGAACCACAACGTAACGTCACTCGTTGAGCGACGGCGGCATCGAGTTAGACGGATAGGCCGCCGCACACACTTGCATCACCTCTGCGCGAAACCAGCGATGGGCCGGGTCCTGATCGAGGCGCGGATGCCAGATCGCCGAGACGCTGAAGGCGGGCGTGCGCACTGGAAGCTCGAAGCTGTCGAGGCCGTTCGCTAAGGCATGATCGGGCGTGAACGGGTTGGCCAGACACGAATGCGGGACAACGGCGAGCAGGTCCGACTGGCGAGCAATTTGCATCGCACTGGTATAGGTCGGCACCTCCATCAGCACCGTCCGCTGTACATCCAGTCGCGCCAAAGCCGCATCGACCGCAATGGTGCGTGAGGTGTGCACATGGCCGTATGCACTCCAGCGCTCGAGGCTGATTCCGGTACCGTCCAGGAGCGGATGGCCACGCCGGCAGACGCCCACGTAGCGATCCCTGAAGAGCAGGCGCGTAATCATCTCGGGAGCCGTTGTCCTCACCGTGCCGATCTCCAGATCGATCGCGCCTTCCCGCAGCGGCTGCGCAGCCCAGTCCGGCTTGGGCGTGAATCGAAGCTGCACACCGGGCGCTGCCCGGTGAATCCTGTCCATCAAGGCCGCGCCGAGCAGGTCGATGAAACCCTCGCCCGCGCGCACGACGAAGCTTCGATTCAAGGTAGTGAAGTCGAACCGGCGGCCGGCGGGACTGAGTGCCGCCTCCGCTTCGCGAGTCAGTGAAGAGACGCGCTCACGAAGCTCTTCGGCATACGGAGTGAGGGTCAGCGCTCGCCCGGCCTGCACCAGCAGCCGGTCTCCAGTGAGGGTGCGCAGCCTGGTCAGCGTGCGGCTCATTGCCGACACGCTGAGATTCAGCTGCCGGGCGGCTCCTGTAACGCTGCGTTCGCTCAGCAGCGCGTCCAGGGCGGGAAGAAGGTTCAGGTCGACACGTGGCATCTGTCGAGGATAGTGCAAATCTGGCCAGGCAGGGCGTGCGGTGCAATCGTCGATTGCAGGCGAGGCGTCTGGTGCAAAGCAGACACCGCGATCAGAATTGCTGAGACGAACCGACCAACCGACGAAGAAGGAAAGCCCTATGCCCGAAGCTGCTCAACCTGCTCATGTTCCTTCCATCCTGCTGATCGGCGCCTCTCGTGGCCTCGGTTACGCAATGGCCGCGGAGTTTCTCAAACGAGGCTGGCACGTCATGGGTACGGTACGTGGCGGGCGTACGTTGTTGCATGACCTAGCCGATGCGCATCCGGGACAGGTCGAGATCGAAACGCTGGACATCACCCGGCCAGAGCAGATCCGGGCGCTGCGCGAGCGCCTCGCGGGCCGCACGTTCGACGCGCTGTTCGTAAACGCCGGCACGACCAATCCGGATCCGACGCAAACAATCGGCGAGGTGTCGACCGAGGATTTTGTGAACCTGATGATCACGAATGCGCTCAGTCCCATGCGCGTTGTCGAAAGCTTGTGCGACCTCGTCGATGCGGCGGGTTTGATCGGCGTGATGTCGTCGGGGCAGGGCAGCATTGCCGACAATGAGTCGGGCCAGCGCGAGGTCTATCGCGGCAGCAAATCGGCGCTGAACCAGTTCATGCGCAGCTTTGCAGCACGTCGCGCGGAACCGCCGCGTGCGATGGTGCTGATGGCGCCGGGTTGGGTACGCACAGACCTGGGCGGGCCGGAGGGGCGGTTGTCGGTCGAAGAGAGCGTTCCCGGCGTCGTGGATGTACTGCTGGCCAAACGTGGCCGCCCCGGCCTGGAATTTCTCGATTACCGCGGCCGTACCGTTCGGTGGTGAGGCGGGGGCGGCCGCTCGTTACGAAGACCGAGCGGCACCCTCCGCTCGGAGCCGGACGCAACTGTCGGAGCGCGCTATTTTTTGCCGTCCACTATTGCGACCACTTCGTCGCGCGTGTACTCCTTGTTCGCAAGTGCGCCGCTCGGCGTTTTCGCAAGGACCGCATCGAGCTCGTCGGGCTTCACTTCCAGCACCGGCATGCGAATGTCGTGCGGCACCTTCTTGCCCGCGAGAACTTGCTGCGTGACCCAGAACGCGAACGACGACGCGCCTGGCGGTATCGTCACCGACATCGTTTCATAGCCGCTCTTGCGCTGCTCCGCCCACCACGCTAGCTCTTCCTGACGATTGCCGAGGATGATGATCGGCGTAGGCCGCCCAGCCGCCTTGATTGCCTGCGCGGCACCGTAGCCGTCGCCGCCTTGCGTGACGACGCCATCGATCTTCGGCAGTGTCGGCAGAATGCCCGCGACCTGTTTTTGCGCGACGGTTTGCGTCCAGTCGCCATGCACCGAGCCGACGATCTTCATGCCCGGATACTTTTTCATTTCGTCGACGATGCCCTGATGAATCTCGTCGTCGACAGAGACACCTGCAAGCCCGCGAATCTCCAGCAGGTTACCCTTGCCGTTCAGGCGCTTCGCCAGATAGTCGACCTGCATCCGGCCCATGCCCTGAAAGTCCACCGCGATGCGATATGCGCACGGCTCGGTGGCGATGCCATCGAACGATACGACAGTCACGCCTGCGCCGCACGCCTGCTTGATGACGCCGTTGAGCGCGGTCGGCGATACGGCGTCGACGGCAATCGCCTTGAAGCCTTGCAGGATGAGGTTTTGTATCTGCTGGACCTGCTCGGTCGCCTGGCTTTCCGCGGTCGTGAAGCTCGGCGCAGCCGCGACGACCTTCTGTTTGACTGCGGCGTCCGCGACGTTGGCCCAGCTCTTGAGCATCTGCTGACGCCAGCTATTGCCGGCGTAATTGTTCGACAGCGCTATCTTCACTGACGATGTATCGCCGGTCGCTATTTGCGCCGACGCGGATGCAGCCGCCAATGCCATGCATGCCGCCGTCACTACCTTGATGAAAGTCTGCACGTACCGTCTCCTTTGTTATCGATCAGCGCGCCGCGCCCCGCACGCCTACATGCAGCGCATATACGGATGAAGTCGCGGTTATGAAAAGCCGATTGCGCCGCGGCCCGCCAAAGGTCAGGTTCGCAACGACTTCGGGAATCAGGATTTTGCCGAGCAGCCCACCGTCCGGCGCATAGCAATGCACGCCGTCTTCGGCGCTCGTCCATACGTTGCCGTGCTCATCGACACGCATGCCGTCGGGCACGCCGCTTTGCATCTCCACGAACACGCGGCCATTGCGCAATGCGGTGTTGCTTGCGACATCGAATACGCGTATGTGACGTGGCGCATTGTCGTCGTGCGATGCGGCCGAGTCGGCGATATAAAGCTTCGATTCATCCGGCGAAAACGCGAGACCGTTCGGCTTCACGAAGTCGTCGGAAACGAGGCGCACCTGCGTATCGCCGGGCGACACGCGATACACGTTGCATCGCCCGATCTCGCTGTCAGAGCGATATCCTTCGTAGTCGCTAATGATTCCGTAGTCGGGGTCGGTGAACCAGATCGCACCTTCGGAATCGACGATCACATCGTTTGGCGAGTTCAGCCGCTTGCCTTCGAAATGCGAGGCGATGACGGTGATGCTGCCGTCATGCTCGGTGCGCGTGACTCGCCGCTCGCCGTGCTCGCAACTGACGAGCCTGCCTTCGCGATCGCGCGTATTGCCGTTGCTGTAGTTCGACGGCGCGCGGTACACGCCGACGCCCATTCCCGGCGCCCAGCGCAACATGCGGTTGTTCGGAATGTCGCTCCAGATGAGCAGATCGGTCGCCGGAAAATACACGGGGCCTTCGGCCCACAGACATTCGCCGGTTAGCTTGTCCATCGACGCGTTCGGCTGAAGCAGCAGCCTGAAGCGTGGATCATGCACTTCGTATTCGTTGTTTTTCATGTCTCCTTTTCCTTTTTGCTGTTTGGACTCAGCGCACGACCTTGCCGCCCGCCGCCACCGTCACGGCGATGATGAGCGCGCCATATACGATGGAGCGCACGCCCGCGTCCGCGCCAACCGCGTTGAGCACGGCGTTGGTGAGAAAGAGGAACATCGATGCGCCCCAGACGCCTGCGATCGTCGCTTTCCCGCCGGCCACGAGGGTGCCGCCGATCACGACGACCGCAATCGAAATCAGCATGTATTCGACGCCCATGTCGAGCGAAGCGCCGCCGGACGTCGCCGATATGAGCAACGCAGTCACCGATGCGATCATCGACGACATCACATACGCGAGGCATCGCGTGCGGTGCACGTCCACGCCCGCAAGCCAGGCGGCGCGCGCATTCTGGCCGATGGCCGAGAGCCTGCGTCCATAGACCGCGCGATGCAGCAGCACGGCGAGCGCGATCGACAACGCGAGCGCGAGCAGCGCGATGTACGGCACGCCCAGGAAGCGTCCGGTCGCGAATGCGCCGAGCGCGGGCGGTGGCGGCGGAAGCTGTCTGCCTTGCGTGATCGCGATCGACTGGATAATGAAACTCGACGACAGCGTCGCGATGATCGGCGGAATGCGCAGCATGCGAATGAGCGCGTAATTCACGAGGCCAATGGCGATGCCCACGCCGAGCGCCGCCGCGATACCCGCGACGATCTGACCGTTCGCGCCGCCCATGGTATGCATGCCTACCACGCCGGCAAGCGCGATTGTCGACGGCACCGACAGGTCGATGTTGCCCACGCCCGATGTGATGACGAGCATTTGCCCCAGGCCCACCAGCACCATGAAGACGCCATACGTGAGCGCCGTTTGCGCGACATTGCTTGCGATGCCGAAGCCGAAGATCGCGACGATGGCGAGCCATACCAGCACCGCACCGATAAAGGACCAGACCCACGGCGCCTGAATCGCCTTGATGCGCGACCATGCGCTCGTATTGTTTTCAGCGAGGGTATTCATCGGCGCTCTCCGCGTTGCAGCAGCACGCGTAGTGACAGGACCACGATCAGAATCGCGCCCTGCATGCCGACCTGCCAGTCGGAGGAGATGTTCAGGAACGCAAGGAACGATGCCGCGAGCGTCAGCGTGATCGCGCCGAGCACCGCGCCGATCACCGACACGCGACCGCCCATGAATTCGCCGCCGCCGAGTATTACGGCGGCAATCGAGAGCAGGGTGTAGCGCAACGCGAGGTTTGCATCGGCGGATGTGGTGAGGCCGAGCAGCGATAAGCCCGACAGCACGCCGAACACGCCCGCGACGCCATAGAGCGTCGCCTTGCTGCGCACGAGCGACCAGCCGAAGCGGCGCATCGCGCGCGGATTCCCGCCCGCACCGCGCACGCGCACGCCCGCCGACGAGCGCATCAGGAGCAGATGCCCGATGATCGCAATCAGCACTGACCACACGATGGGCGCCGCGATGAACGGCGTCTGATAGTTCATCGCCGCGCCGAGCCACGTCGGGCTCGTGCCGCCCGGTGAAGGGAGCAGCACGATGGCGAGGCCGCTCCACACGAACGACAGCCCGAGCGTCACGACGATCGACGGAATCTGGCGCAGCTCGACCAACGCGCCGACGGCCGCATAAGTGAGCACGCAGCCGACGAGCGCGAGGGCGCCGAGCCACGGTGTCTTCACGAGCAGCGTCGCGCCGATGCATGCGACGAGACTCACGAACGGCCCGATCGACAGATCGAGATCGTTGACGGTGATGATCGCGAGTTGCGCGAGCGTCGCGAGGACGATCGGCACCGCAAGATTCAGCAGTAGGCTCGAGCCGAAGTAGCTCATTACCGCGGGCTGCATGACAAGGATGGGTATGAGCACCGCGACGAGCGATATGGCGGGAAGCATCGCGCGCAAACGGGCTTGCGTGATGGCGAATGTCATGCGGCCTGCTCCTCGAAGCTGGCCGCGAGCAGTGCTTCTTCCGTGCATTCGTCGGCATGAAGCATGCGCGTGACGGCGGCCGAGCGGAACACGTAAGTGCGGTCGCAGTGCGACAACTCCTCGTTTTCCGTGGTGTACCAGATGAACGTGCGGCCCTTCGCGGCTTCGTCGTGAACCAGCTGATAGATGTCGCGCTTGGTGCCGACATCGACGCCGCGCGTGGGATCGTCCATCAGAATCAGCTCCGCGTCCGATGCAAGCGCGCGCGCAAAGAGTACCTTTTGCTGATTGCCGCCCGAGAGCGACAGAATACCCGCGTTCATCGCCGCCCCGCGTATGCCGATCTTCGCGCGCCACTCCTCGACGATGGCCCGCGCCGCCGCGAAATCGACGAGGCCGCGCTTGCGCGGCGCACCGCCTGCGAGCCAGCGCAAGTCGAGATTCTGAGCGATGGACCAGATCGGAAAGACGCCGTCGCGCCCGCGGTCGCCCGCTACGAAAGCCACTTTCGCGCGGTTCGCTCCGCGCTTCGTCGCGGCTTCATAGATCGCAATAAGCGCCTCGGTTTGCCCCTGGCCCGCCAGTCCCGCAAAGCCGATCACTTCGCCGCGCGACGCTTCAATCGACGTATGGCGCTTTGCGCCGATGTTCCATATGAAGTGCCGCTCCCGTTCGCGATCCGCCTGGACGCGAGTCACGACAGACGCCTTGTCCGCTTCGAGATGCTGCCCCATCGCCTGGATAATGGACTCGCGGCTCGACTGTTCACGCGAAAGCACGCTGACGATGCTGCCGTCACGCATGACCACCACGCGGTCGGCCACGCGCTCGATCTCGCCGAGCATATGCGTGATGAGCAGGCAGGTGACGCCGCTTGCCGCCGCCTTGCGTACGAACGCGAGCAACTGTTCTGCGGTATGCGCATCGAGCGATGACGTCGGCTCGTCGAGAATCACAAGGCGCACGGGCGTGTCGGTGACGGTAAAGCCGCGCGCAATCTCGACCATCTGCTGTTGCGTCAGCGTGAGGTCGGAGACGAGTTCGTTGCCCTTTAACCCGTTGCCCGGGAAAATCTCGTCGAGCTTCTCGCGCATCAGCTTCGTGGCCGTGCGGCGCCATCTGCGCCCACGCAGTTGCGGATGCACGATGCACATGTTCTCGGCGACCGTGAGGTTTGCGCAGAGCGACAACTCCTGAAACACGCAGCGTACGCCGGCATCGCGTGCGGCGTTGGCGTCGTAATGCGGCGCGTCTTTGCCTTCGACTTCGATGCGCCCTTGCGTCGGCGCATGGACGCCCGCCAAGACGGCCGTGAGCGTCGATTTTCCCGCGCCGTTATGTCCGGCAATGCCGACGCATTCGCCTTGCATGAAGGTGAAGTCTATGTCGTTGAGCGCGCGCACGCGCCCGAAGCTCTTACCAATGCCTTCGAAGCGAATCAGCGCCTCACGTCGGGCAATCGCGTCTCCTGTTCCGCCCATTCACATGCTCCATGCGTGGCGATACTTCGATTCAAAAGATTTATTTCTTCTTGTCCAGAAGCGCGACCGTCTGAGGCAGCGTATAGGTGACGTCGCTGATGCCGCCCGGCGGCGTCGCCGCCAGCTTCGCCGGCAACTCCTGCTGCGAAATTTCGAGCAGAGGCACGTTGATGGTCACGTCCTTCGGGATTTTCTTTCCTGCGAGAACCTGCTGCGCGACCCAGAACGCGAAGGTTACGGCGCCCGGCGGATTGGACAGCGACCGCGACTGATAGCCGCTCTTCGTCTGCTCGTTCCACCAGTTGAGTTCGGGATACGTGCTGCCAATGATCATCGGCGGCGTGGTGCGATTGGCGGCTTTGAAAGCCTGCGCGATGCCGAACGACATCTCGCCTTCGGTCGCGACACCATCGACTTGCGGCAGCGTCGGCAAGATGCCCGCAACGGCTTTTTGTGCGACCGATTGCGTCCAGTCGCCGTTCACCGATCCCACGAGCTTCATGCCGGGATGCTTTTTCATCGCATCGAGCACACCTTCATGCATCAGGTTGTCGACGGAAATGCCCGCCACGCCCCGCACTTCGAGAATGTTCCCCTTGCCGTTCAGCCGTTGCGCGAGATAGTCCACACCCTGCTCAGCCCAGCCCTTGAAATCGAAGTTCACTCGATACGCACATGGCTCGTCGACGATACCGTCGAAGGACACGACGACCACGCCCGCTGCGCACGCCTTCTTGATGGTGCCATTGAGCGCGGTCGGCGACACGGCGTCGATGACGATCGCGTTATAGCCTTGCAGGATCAGGTTCTGCACCTGCTGCGCCTGCTCCGTCACCTGGTTTTCGGCAGTGGTAAATGCGGGAGCCGCACCGATTTTCTTGTCCGCGACGGCCTGTTGCGAGACCGCGTTCCAGTTCTTCAACATCGACTGCCGCCAGGAGTTGCCCGCAAAGCTATTCGACAGCGCGATCTTCTTTTGCGACGTATCGCCGGTGGCCACTTGCGCGTGCACTGCACCCACGAACATGCATGACGCTGCGGCGAGCGTGATCGTCACCTGCTTGGCTGAGCGGAACATGGTGTCTCCTTGTTGTTGTGCTGACTGCTCGGACTGCTCGGATCGGCTTCGTCGATTCAATGCGCGCGGAAGCGCCTTCAGGGCGGCGCTGATTGAAAGCTGGACGAAAAGCGGAAGTGGGCGGGTACGCTCGTGACGCGAGCGGACCGCATGCGGGGAAGGCGGCAAGCGCCGGTGCTGAAGCACTGAAATGACATCGTCATGAGCACGCCTTTTTTGAGCGCATCCGCGAAATCGCCGATGCTATGCTTTCAAACGGTTGCTTCCAGGGACTGCCTTCAATTTCATTGCGGTCAGGCCATACGAGTGGTCAGGCCACCGGACCGCCGAGGCAGTATAGCGACTGTCTTTGAGTGATGCAATTCGATCGACGAAACGGGTAAAGGAGCGCGAATGAACCTGCCAATGGACCTGCCCACTCTCAAACCCGAGCGTCTGTATCAGCGAATCTCGAGCCTGATCATCGGGCTCATCGAAGACGGAACTTACGAGCCGGGACAGGCGCTGCCTGCCGAACGCGATCTGGCCCGGCAACTCGGCGTGGGGCGTTCTTCCGTGCGCGAGGCATTGATTGCGCTCGAAATCGCGGGGCGAGTGGAGATACGCACGGGGACCGGCGTTTTCGTGCGCCAGTTGGACAAGTCACGCGAACAGGCGCCGGTGCAAGACGCAGCGTTCAGCGTTGCCGATCTGCTTTCCGCACGCGCGATGATAGAAGGCGAAATCGCGGCGCTTGCTGCAAAGAACGGCACCGGCAAGCAGCGGCGCTTGCTTACGCGCATCATCGGCAACCTGGAGGCGCAGTCGGTGAATGACGCCGCGTTTCTCGAAGAAGACAGGCGCTTCCATCTCCTCATCAGCGAGATGACGGGCAACCCGCTACTGACCGAAGTGATGACAATGCTATGGAACAAGCGCTATAGCCCCGTGTTCACACACCTCGAAGCCTTTTATGCCGACAACCAGATTACGCTGGCGATGAACGCGGATCACCGCAGGATTGGCGAGGCCATTCTCAATCGCGATGCACGCGCCGCGAAGACCGCGATGCGGGCGCACTTGCGCAACGTGCATCGCCGTCTCTTCGCGGCGTAGCGAACGGCGTTGGGTTAGCGCCGTACTCGTCGCAATCGATACAACCCGAAGCGTTGCCGGCACGGCTGCAATCGTTCGGCTCACCGAAGTCTGTCACTGAACAGTCTGCCTCCGGCACGGTCGCGTCGCACAACGAGCAGGACTCCAAGGCCGGAAATCCCCATTCCGATAGCCATGGGCCATGACAGTGGCTCGCGAAACATCGCCCATGCCCAGATCAGGGTGATCGGAGGACTCAGAAAGAGTACGCTCGTGACACGAGCAGACGACGAGCGCCGTAGACACGTCCAGTAAAGCCCCCATCCGCCAAGCGTCGCCAGAATGGCAGTCCAGGCGACGCTGGCAGCAAACCCCACGGTTGCGATCGGCATGACGTTGCCATGCGATGCCTGCAGCCATAGAAAGACCGGGCAGGAGACGACGCTTTGCAGCCAAAGCATGCCCAGCGGACTCAAACTTCCCGCGCGAGCCGTTGATCGTTGCTGCCAAACCGTAGCCGCTGCAAGTGAAACCATACCTGCAACCGGCAGTGCGTATGCCCATGCCGGCGCTTTTCCGAGCGCGACCGCGTCGCGACAGACAATCAACATTCCTGCAAGGCCAAGCGCCAGTCCGGCCCACACACTCTTCGGGCTGTGCTCACGGAAGACGCAGGTCGAAATGATTACTACGGCCACTGGAAGCAGGTCTGCAATGAGGGCGGCGAGACCGGTCGGAACACCGAGCTCGATTCCTCTCGCGACCCCGGCAAGATACCCCGCCGTCGCGAATACCCCGATGATCGACTGCCGGATCAATACGGGCAAAGGCGCACTCCGAATCTCGCGAGCGACGAAGGGAAAAAGACAGAGCGAAAGTGTTATGAACCGCCACAGCAGCACGAGAAGTACTGGAGCGTAATCCGCAGAGAACCGCATTCCAACAAAGCCGGAACTCCACGTCAGGACCATCCCCGCCTCGAGCATGGGCAGCGGCACGCGGTTCGCGTCGCGCGAATTGGGGTTCAAGCTTGCATTGTGTGTCGATGTTCTCGCCATTCATGCAGATTAGACCGCCGGGATGCATTCGAAAATTGAAATATACTGACTGAGTCATTTAACGGAATTAAACCATGAGCACCGTTCTCGACATCGATCTGCTGCGGACCTTTCACGCTGTTGCCCGGCTGGGACGCTTTCGCGCGGCGGCAGAACTGGTCAACAGGAGCCCCGCGGCCGTGAGCGTCCAGATTCAGCGCCTCGAGGCTATCGCGGGCGGGAGGCTCCTCGAACGGGACAATCAGTCGGTCACGTTGACGGCGCTCGGCAAGCGGCTTCTGTCCAGTACGGGCGAGGTGCTTGCGGCGCACGATCGCGTTGTGGAAGACATCAAGGGTAAAAGACTGGCCGGCCGGGTCATATTCGGCATACCGGATGAATACGCTGCGCATGTGATCCGCGATATCTTGCCGGGCTTCGCGACCAGTTGGCCCAACGTGGTTCTCGAAGTAAAGACTGCACCGAGCTTCAAGCTTCGCGATCAGATCAGTCGCGGCAAGCTCGATCTGGCGATAGTCGTTCAGCCCGCAAAGGAAAGCAGGTCTGCAGATGTACTGACCGTGACGACGCCGGTTTGGGTCGGCAGCCCGAGCTATGTCGTGGATGACACCCGTCCGCTTCCGTTGGCGCTTTATGCGGAGCCGTGTCCTTATCGTGCAGCGATGACAAGCTCACTGCAGTCAGCAGGAAGGAAGTGGCGGGTGATCCTCGACAGCGGCTCGACTCAGGTGATCAAGGCTTGTGTCGAATCCGGTCTGGCCGTGACGCTTCTCGACCGTGCACGGGTCAGCGCCGATATGCGGGTGCTCGACGGCCTGCCGCAGATTGAAGACCACGATGTGGTTCTGATGCGCGGCGATAGGGGCCGCACAACGGAAGCAATGGAACTCCTCGCAACCACGCTGCGGCAACGATTCAGACTTTAACGAAGGCATTCGCCATCAACAGGCATCACAACATGTTTTTCTCGGGGCATCCGGGTGTGCGCCGACATGGCAATTGCGGCGCACACCTATCCACGATCGATCAAAGTTCAGGCTTCAGCCGATACAACTCCGGCACGAGCGCGAGCAACAGACGCTTCGCGGAAAAGAGACGCGGCGAGATATGGGTGGCGACGTACCATGTCGCTGCCACGTTCATGCTTCGCAGTTTGAAGTCGGGGCCGACCATCGCGCTTGCGAAATGCAGATCGCCCAGCGTCTTGCCGATGATCTCCTGCTTGATCCTCGCGCGTGCCGGCGGATCGAGCGCAATGAACGACAGTTCCGACATTTCGTGAAGCAGCCGGTACATGCTGTTGTAATGGTGCAGCGTTTTCGTCGTGAACATTGTCGAATCCATTCGTAGGCGTCTTTTGAACAGCGCCTGATTCAGCACGGCCACTTTGATCCGTTGCTGCAGCAGCAATGCCGCGAAGAAGTGATTGTCTTCGTACACGATGCCTTCCAGGAAGCGGAGGCTTCCGATCGCCGAACGTCGCGTAATGAAGCAGCATGGCGATACGAAATAGCGTCCTTGCCGCAACGACTCGACGACGAACTCATCCGACCAGAACGTCGCGGTTCCCAGCGGCCGCCGGTAACCATTCACTTCCTGCTTGTACATGGGCGCGTCGTTCGGGAACACAGCAGCCTCGAACATGACGGCGTCTATCTCGGGATTGCTGAATTCCCGATGACACACGCTCAACGTGTCGGTGTCGATAATGTCGTCGCTGTCCATGTAGTACACATAGGAGCCGGTCGCGAGCGAGGTGCCCAGATTGCGCGCCGCGGATTGCCCGCGATTGGGCTGATAGACATAGGTGAAACGCGGGTCGGTATCGCAATATCGCTGCGCAATCTCGGCGGTGCCATCCGTGGAGCCGTCATCCACGATGATCGCTTCGAAATCCGTGAAGGACTGGCCGGCGATGCTTGCGAGCGCATCGTCGAGATAGGCCTGCACGTTATAAGCCGGCACGATGATGGAAAAAGCTGACATAGGGCACCTTGATTGTTTGATGAACCAGAACCGCACTCAACCCGCATCCGCGCCGCGTGGCTCCTGACCCGCCGACGGCGCAACAGGCGACCGACCCGCACCGCGCGAAGAGGGAGCGACGCCGCGAAAATACAGCCACACGAAGGCCACTGCGCCGACCACTTCGGTCAGGATCACGGCCACGATCGTCCCTTTGGCGCCGCCGTAGCGAGTGAGTGGAACGACATAGAGAAGATGCAGAACGGTTGCGCCGACAAACACATTGGTCAGTGAGCGCGCCCGTCCTTGCGCGAGCAGTCCCAGGTCGCCGAATACAACTGCCACGCTGATGATCGGCGGCAACACGGCCTCTAGTCTCAGCAGAGGAATCGACGCGTGAAACTGCGGCCCAATCCACGTTTCGATGCCCCACGCCGCGAGCAATTCAATACCGATAAAAAGGCTGATCGAAGTCGAGAACACGGCAAGCATTGCCATACGCATCAGACGCTGCGCGGCTTGAGGATCGGTCGCATGGTATTGGCTGATGCGTGGATAGAAAGCCTGGCTGATCACCATGAACATGGCTTGCGCCGCCACGCGGATCTTGTCCGCCATTGCGAACTGGCCGACTACTTCCGGTCCGTGAAAGTAATTCAGCAGAATGGAATTGAAGTTCACATAAAAGCTGATCAATACGAAAGAGAGAAAAAGCGGGAACCCGTCTTTCAGCGCCTCGACGATCTTTCTCGTGGATGTACCGACGAGTTTCACCAGTCGATTGCGACGGAGAATCCACAGCGCACAGATCGCGAGCAGCACATTGCCGAGACTCACACCAAGCGCAGCGAGCGCCGCGTCGCCCGGACCTCTTACTGCGAAGTACACGAAGACCAGTCCGACGAGCCGCGAAAGAAACGTCGGTAAAACTAGCGCGCGCATGCGCTCCAGGCCCTGGAACAACCATATCGGCGTGACGGCGTTGGCGACGATCCCGAGAAACAACGCGGCCAGCACGTCGGCATGCTCTCGCAGGTCCGGCACGAACAACACACCCGCAACGATCAGCACGAGTGCTCCCATGACGAGCACGAGTCGCGCAGCGGAAGTGCTCGTGTAGACCTCTGCCAAACCGCGAGGGTCGCCGCGGTTCACGGAGACGTGCCTCGTTGCCGTGAAGTTGAAACCGTAGTCGGTCAACAAGACCATGTATTGGGCAACCGCCTGACAATAGGCGAGGACCCCGAACTCTCTCGCACCGAGTACATGACCCAGGTACGGCAACATCAGCAACGGTACGATATAGTTGCCGCCCTGGATAAGAATGAGATAAAGCAGCGTCTTACGAATCGGAGTAGTCATAAAAATTGGTCTGATGCGATGTGGCTTTCCTCCTGCGTGAGCCGCTCTACAGGATCAGGTGACGCTGTGCGCGGAATTCGGTGGGCGACATGCCGTACCTTTCCTTGAAAAGACGGCCAAGCCGGTTGCCATCGCCCATTCCGCACCGGCGTGCAATCTTCCCGATAGGAACGTTGGTGGAACTCAGCATTGCGCGGACAACTTCAAACCGCGTGCGCAGCAGGTACTCCAGCGGCGTCATGCCGAACTCCTGCTTAAAGCGTCGCCGGAAATTACGCTTGCTCATCGCCGCGGATTCCGCTGCTTGTGCCACGGAAATAGGCTTGCTGTAGTTTTCTTTTATCCAGCGCGCCGACTCGCGAACCTTGCTCGTCGTGGTGAGCGACTTCGCATCGCCTTCACGAGGCCTCGTGGGCTTGACCGCATTGGTCTGCAGGTCGAGCGCGACCTTGCGGGCAATCTGCGGGCCGAGGTCGCGCTCGATCTGGGCGACGGCCAGTTCAGCTGGTGTCGCTCCGCTCGCGCGCGGTCCCGCAACCTCGTCGTCGAACAGAACGACGGGTACTGCCAGCCGCGACGCGTTTTTATAAACCACCGCGAGCTTCGAGCCTTGCGTAATGCGAAGCGATGCAATGGCTCCCTGACGGGTGATCCACGAATGAAGGCGATCTGTCGGCTCGGTTGTCACCGCCGAGTCGCGGCAGGCCACGAAGAACGCATGGAAGTCGCTGATGCTGTAATGATTAAGTTGTTCCGTGCCAATGCAAATGCCACAGGAGCTGGTGACAAGCCCCCCCTGGTCGGACAATACCGTTAGACGGTAGGGCGCCTGCTCGCCCCGGGCGAGTTCCGCCGCGTTAGCCAGACGGAAAGCGTCCCCAATGGCGCCCGCGGTCGCCGTAAAGAAGTTCTGGGAAACGAGAAGGCCAATGTGCTTCGACGGTTGTGAGTAGTCGATTTTCTCATTGACACGCAGACTTGAGAATTCAACAAGATCCATCACGATTAGGGCTCCCAATATATTTATCAAATGCACATAGCCGGTCAGACGATAGCTGCATTGTAGTAACAGCTGATTCGACAAACTTCCGCCCAATCGGCGGCACAGCCGCCAATTGCTTGTCGCGCATCGCCAATACGCGGCCCTTCGAAACGCCGTCATTCACGCCGCATTGCGGCCCTGACAGCTGCTGCAATCGCCGAGACGATCCGTAGCGGAATCATTACGATCGCCACGACCGCGAAAACGACAATCACCGCCAATACATAAACAGTTGCAAAACCAATCAATATCGACGTGAACGCGAACCTTTCGGCACGCGATGCCAACGGCAGATCACGCCAATTGCCGTGCGGCCCGCCTTCTTCCATGGCTACTCTCGCTCAGGCGGTACCTGTGCGGGCGCGGCGGCGGAATTCTGTTGGCGAGACCCTGAAACGTTTGCGAAATAGCTTCGCGAGCTGCGATCCATTGCCCATGCCACTGCGGCGCGCAATCTTGTCGACGGGCAAATCGCCCTCGGCCAGCAAGCGGCACGAGCGCTCGAGACGCGCTCTCAGCAAATACTCGGAGGGTGTCGTGCCGATCTGCTGGCGGAACCTGCGCAGAAAAGTCCGCTCGCTCATTGCAGCGGCTTGAGCGACCTCGGCGATCGAGATGTCGTGCTCGCAGTTTTCGGTGAGCCATTGCGCGGAAGCGTGGATTTTCTCGTCTTCCTTTTTCGGTGTTCCCGACTTTGCAGAACTTAAGGGACTTGAGTATGGAAAGAAGCTGATGCGTATTTCCGCAGGTCGCGCAATGACTGCGCCATGCTCTGTGTGGTCCAGGATCCATACGGGAGCAATTAAGTCTTGAAAATCCAGAGTGGACCTGACGATAGACGCAAGCGTTGCATCCGTATCGGGCGCAATAAGCATTTGCAACTGATCGGTGCCACCGTGCGCGCGGCGGCGAATAGCCGCAGTACTTCCGGCAGCGACGCTTTCGAGATCGATTTCGTCGAGGCCGGCTTCAAGATCACGGCTCGAAACGATATCTATATGTGCATTCGTATTAATTAGACGAAGCACTTGTGCCGCATTATCCGTTGGTAGGAGGCAACTAGCGGGGCCGACTTTATTCATGCTGTCTCCTGTTGTTCAAGGTCTAACTATTTATTGGTTGAATGCCGGTCAGGTATGACAGTGCTTTATAGGGACGTGGGCGAAGAAGCGTCGAGGACGATGCTTACGCAATCTTTCTTCGCTGGGAGTTGAATGAAAGGATACGCTGTAAGGCTGGTTGCGTGCTCACCTAAATTCAGCCTCAAACAGCCAACCTTGGCTGACAACGCAGACGTGCGTTAAAACCTGCCGCTCAGTGCGGGAGAGCGAACGCCGAGGCGTTGAAAGTTCAACTTCATTGCCCTGAAAAAGCCTCTAGATCCGCTGAAAACGCGGCATGAAGAGAGTGTCATCCATAAACCTTAAAGAAATATGAGTAGGAAACCGAAGTAATTTCTGCCGCCGCATGGGTAAGCCAGGTATTACCCGATCGTGTCACCTTCCGACAACATCGGGTGTGTAACGGTCATTGCTTTCATTCCGTACACGGTGTACCGCTCAACCGGCGTCGGTGTGCAATGCAGCCTCCTTTGTGGCGCTGGCCGTCTCCGAAGCAGGTAGCGGCAATTCATTTGCCGCTTCGAGTCCTGCGTATTTGCGGATCACGTTGCGGGTAATCTGCTGAACTACGCCATTGCTCTTCGCCGAGCTATCCATTAGCGCGCGAGCCCAGTCGGTCGTGCCTACGTTAAACACTTCTCCCACGCTGCGGCGACCGTCACGAAGCAACGGACGGAAGATGCCGATCGCGCCTGCTCCGCCCATCTCCCAGCCCGCAAGCGGATCTGTAATCGCCAGCGTTTCGAACGCATCGTCACTCCATTCGGGCGGGATGCCGTCGGCTTCATATCCGACGAGACGATCTTCCGCTCCAAACGTGTCATCCTTTTGCAACTGAGTACCGGCGAAGATCCAATGTTCTGGCCGCTTGACGGTAAAGCCGACCGCTCGACGCTCGCATTTGACCCACCGGCGACGCCAGCGTGACCATGTACCCCAGTGGCCGCCGCCGTGCTTATAAGTCAGTCCTATCAGATTGCTTTCATTGCCGCTTACACGCGGATCGAGATCGATCCGCTCCTTGAGCACGTCCCAGTTGTCCGCGAGCTTGCGCATCTCGGTGAGCTGACCGGGCTCCGAGCCGACGAACCTCACGGGCCGATAACACGTATTGCCGCTGAAAACCGCAAGGTTTCCGCCTTGCGTGACGAAATACGCGACATGCGCGCGCATTTCTTCGCTCCAATACTCGTGGTGACCGACGCTCAGCATGCAGCGGTAGCGTGTCAGGTCGAGGGCCGTCGCGCTGTGAAGATCGAGATCCGTGTAGAAGTCGCAAGCAATGCCTTCCTTGCGCAGCCATCGGATGAACTTGGCGTCCCAATGTGCGAACTGCTGACGGGTCGAGCGCGTATCGTACGGATCGACTGGTTCGCCGAGCCGTGCACCTAGCCCGCCGCCGGGGCGATGCAGGCTGACTTTATTCGCTGCCCGATAGCGGTGGACGCGATCGTCATAGAAGCTGCCGCCGCCCGTCGAGTTGTACGCGTGATAGGTAGCCGTAGGCACGATGTACGCAAGAGCCGCCGTCGGATTGCGCGGACGCGCGATGACGAGCGCCATGCTGTCGCTGTCGGGACGTGCCGCGAATATCGGCCGATGCGCGGCGCACGACTGCCCAAGCTCGTGAACGGGCTTGCCGTCGGCATCGACCTCATAGGCGATCGCTACATAGGCGCCGGTCTCCAGGTCCGTCACGTTCGGCCGGATTGTGATTGTCGGCCAGTTCCAGTCCTCGTCGAAGCGCATCCGCACGTTATTGCCCGTGGATTCGAACAAGTACTTGCCGTCTTTCAACGTGGCCGTCACACCGTTTTTGCCTTCGACAACAACGCCGCACAGACTCGTCAGCGAGTCGTCGTCCTGTTGCTGATAAAGAGCAACGCTAAAGCGCGTGTTCGGCTGCACGGCGAGTTCGAAGCACGCTCCCGCCGTAAAGCTCGGATTGATCGGATAAATCTGCATGCTTGCTTCCTCGCGCTATCAAGCCGGCGTTGGCCGGCTCAATGAATTTCAATTACATGTGCGGCGCACGTTCGTCGTCATGCATCCGTTTGCTTGTACACACAAACTGTCAACCCATCTGTGCGCTACGCCTCATTCGACAGTGACCGACTTCGCCAGATTGCGCGGCTTGTCGACGTCGGTGCCGCGCGCGCAGGCCGTGTGATAAGCAAGCAGTTGCAACGGCACCACGTGCAGGATCGGCGACAAACAGCCGTAGTGGTTCGGCATGCGGATTACCCTAATGCCATCGTCGCTCGCAATCCGCGAATCCTGATCTGCGAATACATACAATTGGCCGCTGCGGGCCCGCACTTCCTGTATGTTCGATTTCAGCTTGTCGAGCAGTGCGTCGTTGGGGGCGATCGCCACAACCGGCATCTGGCTTGTCACCAGCGCGAGCGGTCCGTGCTTCAACTCGCCGGCCGGATAGGCTTCGGCATGTACGTATGAGATCTCCTTCAGCTTCAAAGCGCCTTCCAGGGCGATTGGATAGTGCAAGCCGCGCCCGAGAAAAAGCGCATGCTCGGTCCGCGCGAATGCTTCGGCCCAGGCAATGATTTGCGCTTCTAGCGCGAGTACGCTGTTCAGGCGTGCCGGCAACTGATGCAACTGATCCAGATACTCGGCCTCCTGCGCCGCCGGAAGGCGCCCGCGCTGCTTACTGAGCGTAAGCGCCAGCAGAAACAATGCGACCAGTTGTGTCGTGAAGGCTTTTGTCGAGGCAACGCCGATTTCGGGTCCGGCACTCGTCAGATGCTGGAATTGCGCCTGGCGCATCATCGTGCTGCTTGCGACGTTGCAGATAGCCAGCGTGTGCCGGTGTCCCTGCGACTGAGCATGTTTCAGAGCCGCGAGGGTATCCGCCGTTTCGCCTGATTGCGACACGACCACAACTAGCGTATGAGGATTGGCGACACTGCTGCGATACCTGTATTCGCTGGCGACTTCTACCTGCGTCGGTACTTTGGCAAGCGATTCGAACCAGTACTTTGCGGTCATGCCCGCGTAATAACTCGTGCCGCACGCGACGATCAGTAATGAGTCGATTTCGCGGAAAGCGTGCCTTGCGCCGGGTCCGAATAAGTCAGCCGAGATCGAATGGACTGCCTCAATTGCGTCCGCAATCACGCTGGGCTGTTCGAAGATCTCCTTATGCATGTAATGCCGGTACGGGCCGAGCTCCACCGCGTGGGTGTTCGAATGTTGGAGCTTGACGTCGCGCTGGACGGTATTGCCGCGTTGATCGACGACCCGCACGCCGTCCAGCGTCAATTCCGCCATGTCGCCTTCTTCCAGATAAATGAACTTCTCGACCGTACCGGCGAGCGCCATTGCGTCAGACGCCAGATAGTTGCCTTGGTCGCCGAGTCCGACGACGAGCGGCGAGCCCGCGCGCGCGCCGATCACGCGGTGCGGATCATTTCTCGCGAATACCGCGATGGCGTATGCGCCATGCAGCCGTGCAAGCGCATGGCGCACGGCCGAAAGCAGGTCGCCCGAAGACTCCTTCTGCCAGGCATGATGAATCAGATGAGCGACGACTTCCGTATCCGTATCCGATTCGAAAACGTAGCCGAGTACTTTGAGTTCTTCGCGCAGCGACTCGTGATTTTCGATGATGCCGTTATGGACGATGGCGATTTCGCCGCTTGAGAAGATCGGATGTGCATTCCTTGCGACGGGCGCTCCATGAGTGGCCCATCTTGTATGTGCGATACCGATCATTCCGGACAAGTTTGCTTGCGCAACTTCTGCGGCAAGATTCGCAACGCGCGCAACACTCCGCACCCGCCGTAGCGCGCCTTGCTGAAGGACGGCAATACCGCACGAGTCGTAGCCGCGATATTCGAGGCGTCGCAATCCCTCGGTCAACATCGAAGTCACATCGCGCCGATCCACTGCTCCTACGATTCCGCACATGAAAAGCCCCTTGTTCGCAGCGGTTCAAACACCAACGGACTGAACTATCAAGTCTGTTGCATTGCAACCAAGCATAGACACCGCAGTGCAAACCGCGTTGAGCGCGGCGCGAAACGTTGAACCGTTGTCCGGTAAATAAGCACGCACCTTTCACGCGCAACAAACATGAAACATAAGCATGCTATTTCGTCATTGAACAAATGATATCGATGCTATCGCGAAATGCCGATTAAACGGTGAGAATGCGTCGCACTACCGCATTTACCCTTTAAGGAGCGATCGAACATGTATGCGATTACGGGTTGACAGGGCAGGTTGGCGGCGCGGCGGCACGCGCCTTATTAGCGGCCGGACATGAAGTGCGCGCAGTCTTGCGCGACGAGAAGAAGGCCGCGCAGTGGGAGGAGCGTGGCGCCCAGGTGGCGATCGCATCGTTTGAGGACGCCGAAGCGCTCGCCGCAGCCTTTCGCGGCACGGCAGGCGTATTCGCGATGATGGCGCCGAACTTCGCGCCGGAGCCTGGCTATCCAGGCGCACACGCTGGAGCGGCTGTACTCAAAGCAGCGCTGACACAGGCGCGGCCTGAGCGCGTTGCGGTATTGTCTTCGGTTGGCGGCCAGCGTGTGTCCGGCCTTGGCCTGATCACGCAGGTTCATATTCTCGAAGAGGCGCTCGCTGACCTGCCGTTGCCCACCGCCATCATGCGGCCCGCCTGGTTCATGGAAAACTCGCTGTGGGACATTGCGCCGGCTCGCGACACGGGCGTCATGTCGAGTTTCCTTCATCCGCTCGAGCGCGCGTATCCGATGGTCGCGACGGCCGATATTGGCCGCGTCGTCGCAGATACGCTTGCACAGTCCTGGCAAGGGCGGCGCGTGATCGAGATCGAGGGCCCGCAGCGCTACACGCAGCATGAAATCGCGGCGCTGCTTGGGCGGGTACTAGAGCGTGACGTGAAGGCGCAAGCGGTGCCGCGCGATCAATGGGAAGCGCGGTTTCAGGCGCAAGGCACGGCCTGGCCGGCGCCGCGCATTGAAATGCTCGACGGCTTCAACTCCGGCTGGATCGATTTCGAGCCAGGCGTAAACGAGCATGTAGTGGGCAACACTGCCTATGAGACAGTGCTCGCCGAACTCGTCAAGCGCGCGGGCTGATCGGTTCGAAAGGTTGCAACGCAAACGGCGAATAGCGCGGCGCAGTGTTTCAAGGTCGCGCGGTGACGCGCTATTCGCACTGCGTTAATTCACCCTGAATGTCTGTGCGCCAACGCTCATTGGCAATCAGAAAATTGACTGGCCCGTATAGGTCGTCAACCATTCGAGTGCAAGAACTCCGGCCAGTGAATTGCCGTTCGCATCGAGCCCTGGCGACCACACGCACACTGCCATTTCTCCGGGCAATACCGCGACGATTCCGCCGCCCACGCCGCTCTTGGCGGGCAGGCCGACGCGATATACGAAATCGCCGGCTGCGTCGTAAGTACCGCACGTTAGCATCAGCGCGGAAAGACGTTTCGCGGAACTGGTGTCCAGAATGCGCTCGCCAGTGGACGGCGCCACGCCATGATTGGTCAGGAACAATGCTGCCTTTGCGAGTTCAACGCAGCTCATGGAAATCGCGCATTGACGGCAATAGGCATCGACCACAACTTCCGGCGCCATTTCCATATTGCCGAAACTGGCCATGAAATGCGCCATCGCACGATTGCGGTGGGCGTGCTGCAACTCCGATTGGGCGACGCGCAGATCGTAGTCGATGCTTGCTTCGCCTGTTAAGCGCCGCATGAATTCGACGAGCGCGGTTTCGGCCTGAACGAAGCGCCGGCACAGCACGTCGGTCACGATCAATGCGCCTGCATTGATGAACGGATTGCGCGGCTTGCCGTGCTCCGCTTCGAGTTGAACCAGTGAATTAAAAGCATTGCCCGACGGTTCGCGACCGACACGTTGCCACAACTCGTCGCCAAGCAGCCGGAACGCCATTGTGCAGGCGAATAGCTTCGAAATGCTTTGAATAGAAAAGCGCGTGTCTGCTTCGCCGATCGTAAATACTTCGCCGGATGTCGTGACGATCGCCATGCCGAAGCTGTCGGCGGGGACTGTCGCCAGTTGCGGAATGTAATCGGCGACTTTGCCCGTGCCGAGGAAGGGCCGCAAGTCGCGATGGATCTGTTCGAGGATGGATGCGTAGTTCATGAGGCTCGACCCTGTGGAGCCGCGATTCTACTGGCAAGAATCCGCAATGTGTCGAGGCGGGCGCCGCGCGAAGCTTTGAGAGCCGCTGCGACGCCCGCGCTGCCGTCAATGCGCGCCTGCTGCGTCCTGACTGCCGCCCTTTGCGGGCCGGGTGATCCAGATCAGCGGAATGATCAGGATGAAGATGACCGCCGATATAAAGAAGATGTCGTTCAGGCCCATCATCGCCGCCTGCGTATTCACGGTGAAATCGAATAGCGCGTGCGCTGATTGCGTGTTCATATGCAGCAACGACTGCGTCGAATCGATCTGCTGGTTGAACAACGGGTTGTTCACGGATGCGCGTTCGGTGAGCCTTTCATGATGCAGCACTGTGCGGTTGTTCCAGGCATTGCCCGCAACCGAAGTACCCACCGCGCCGCAAAACACGCGAGCGAAGTTCGACAGGCCGGCCGCCGCCGGGATCTTCGCGGGCGGCTGTCCCGAGAGAATGATCGACGTCAGCGGCACGAAGAAGAGCGCCATTGGAATGCCTTGCAATAGCGTCGGTATCACGAGGTGCCAGGTGTCGATTTCGATCACGTACTTCGAGCGCATATAGAAGACGATCGCGAAGCCGACGAAAGCCATTGTCGCGATGATGCGCGCGTCGGAGCGCGGCAGCACGCGGCCCATTACCGGCGCGAGAATCACGGCGAAAATCCCGAGCGGCGCGGTGACGAGACCTGCGTCGACCGAGCGGTAATTCAGGTACTCCTGCATCCACTGCGGCAACAGCACGAGATTGCCGAAGAAAACGCCGTATGCGACGGAGATCGCAATCGTGCCGCCCAGAAAGTTGCGCTGCTGGAAAAGCCGCAAATCGACGATCGGGTTCTCTTCTGTCAATTCCCACACAAGGAAGAATGCGAAGCTGATCAGCGCGGTAATGCCGAGAATGACGATAACCGGCGACGCGAACCAGTCGAGATCCTTGCCCTTGTCGAGCATGATCTGCAACGAAGCTACCCATGTAATCAGCAGGCCCAGGCCGACCACGTCGATTGGCGGCTTACGGGTGGGCGACTCGCGAGTGCGATAGATCATCCACGTGACGCCGGCAGCAAACAGGCCCACCGGAATATTGATGTAGAAGATCCATGACCAGCTGTAGCTGTCGGTGATCCAGCCGCCGAGCGCCGGGCCCGCGATCGGACCGACGGTGGCGGTCATTGCCCATAACGCGAGCGCGGTCGACGCTTTCTCCTTGGGATACGAGCCGAGCAGAATGGCTTGCGACAGCGGAATCAGCGGGCCAGCCACGGCGCCCTGGAAAACCCGCGCGAGCAGCAGGATCGGCAGCGTCGGCGCGATGCCGCACAGCCACGAGGCGAGCACGAACATCAGGATCGCGCCGACGAACAGCTTCACCTGGCCGATGCGCTGTGTGAGCCAGCCGGTGAGCGGAATCGAAACCGCATTGGCCGCAGCGAACACGGTAATGACCCAGGTGCCCTCGTCGACTGAAACGCCCAGGTTGCCCGAGATGGTCGGAATGGCGACGTTCGCTATCGACGTGTCGAGCACGTTCATGAACGTGGCGAGCGCGACGGCAACGGTCGCGAGCACCAGTTGCCCGCCTTGCAGCGGCGGTGGAGGGGCGGGTGGGGCGGACGCGGGCGCGGAAGGCGCCGCGGACGGTGGTTGGCTCAAGAGATTCTCCCGGATCGATGTGCCGCGGACCTCGCGCGCCGATAGCCCTGCACTGCTGCATGGGCATGCGCCGCTTTCTGCCGCTAATGTGCGTCTCAGGTGCCGCTAAGGCGCCACTAAAGCGCGACTAAGGTGCGCATTCATGCGCCCCCAATGCGGCGTTCATGTGACATGCGGCGACATGCGGCGACATGCTGCGACAGGCAGCGCCATACGGTGAGGCGGGTCCGCTGGATGCTCGCAAAAGGATACCTGTATTCATCTTTCGACGTCGCCGACGCGCGCAGGCAGAGGCGGCACGAGCAAAGCCGACAGCGTATGCTCGCGGCTAGGGCCGACCCAGACTGCATATGCTGCAGTTTGCGACGCAGCAGGCGGCCGCCATCAACCGCAATTCAAACACAGCAAAGGAACAATATGGCCTGGGAGAAATTCGAACACGGCTGGCGGCGTGCGCCGCTGACTGCGCCTGCCAAGGGACTGGTGGTGCTGATGCACGGCGTGGGCAGCAATGCGCGCGATCTCATGCCGCTCGCGGACATCTGGAGCGAGCGTTTGCCCGACGTGGCCTTCACGTCGCTCGACGGCACCGATCCCTTCGACGGCGGTTTCGGCGGGCGCCAGTGGTTCAGCTTGCGCGACATTAGCGAAGGCAACCGCGAAGCGCGCGCTGCGACGGCCTACGCCGCGCTGCGCCGCATGCTCGAAGCCGAGCTTGCTCATTGGCAACTTTCTTTCGGACGGCTTGCGCTCGTCGGCTTTTCGCAAGGTTCGATCATGGCGCTTCATCATGTGGCGACGAGCGCCGAGGGCGCTGCATGCGTCGTCGCCTACTCGGGGCGGCTTGCGTCGCCCGTCGGCGCACATAACGGCACACCGCTCACCCTGATTCACGGCGAGGAAGACGAGGTGATTCCAGTTCAGGAGCTCGAATACGCCGCCGACGCATTCAGCGCGGCCGGCTACACCGTCGATGCCTATGCGTTGCCAGGCGTGGGCCACACGATCAGCGCGGACGGCGTCGCGCTCGGCGAGCAGGCACTCGAGCGCACGCTGGGCGCTTTGTCGCGCGATTGATACAGATCGCTTGAAAAGCGGGGCTAAAGATATCGATCTATTTGCCGTTAACTGCTCATAGCACGAAAATCACGCCCGTCGCGGGACAGCGCAGTGCCCGCGGCAGGGGTGACCGGGGGCGCATTTTTCATGCTGCCGTGCATGGGCGCTAACGACGCAAACAAGCGACGCAACTGAGCGAAGCCGCCACGCGACGCTACAGAGCGACACAACAGAGCCTTCTTATGGCCAAACCGACGCCGCATCACCCGCTTTTCGACCGACTGTTCCGCCAGGCCGTGACGGTGGACCTCGGCACGGCCAATACGCTCATTTACACCGACGACGGCGGCATCGTGCTGAATCAGCCGTCGGTTGTCTGCTTCGAAAAAGATCACTCGACCGGCCCAAAACGCGTCACGGCGGTGGGCTCGGAGGCGCGCCAGCTTCTCGGCCGGGAGCCGCGCAATCTGGAAGCCGTGCGCCCAATGCGTCATGGTGTGATCGCCAACTTTTCCGCCGCTGAGCACATGATCCGGCAGTTCGTCGATATGGCACGCCCGCGGCAATTGTTCAGCCGCCGCGCGGCATTCACGCTGTGCGTTCCTGCGAGCGCGACTCAGGTCGAACGTCGCGCGATCAAGGAAGCGGCTGTCGCGGCAGGCGCGTGGAAGGTCAGTCTGATCGACGAATCGCTCGCGTCGGCTGTCGGCGCGGGTTTGCCGGTGTCCGATGCGACCGGCTCGATGGTCGTCGATATCGGCGGCGGCACCACGGAAGTCGGCGTGATCACGCTCGGCGGCACCGCGTATAGCGGTTCGATCCGCGTGGGCGGCGACACCTTCGACATGGCGATTATCAGTTACGTGCGGAATCTGTATGGCGTGCTGCTCGGCGAGCAGACCGCCGAGCACGTAAAGAAAAATATCGGTTCGGCTGTGCGCGACGTGCCGGCCGAACACATGAACGCGACCGGGCGCAGCGTGGACGACGGTTTGCCGCGCACGGTGCAACTGAGCAATCACGATATTGCCGACGCGATAGAAGGACCGCTGCGCCAGGTGGTCGGCGCTGTGAAACGCGGGCTGGAAATGGCGCCCGCCGAACTCGCCACCGACATCGCGCACAACGGCATCGTGCTCACGGGCGGCGGCGCGCTGCTCGGCAATCTGGAGCGGCGCCTCTCGAACGAGATCGGCCTCGAAGTGCGCGTGGCCGACGAGCCGCTGACGTGCGCCGTGCGCGGCGCGGGCGCGGCAGCCGCCGCCGGCTTGCTGGAAGAGTTTGCTTACGAGTGAGTCGGCCGTAGCCTGCCGCGCGTTTTCGGCAGCACTCCAGCCGCGAATCTGCCGACCGGCACCGTAAGACGGGGCTATGTGACAATACATGTCACGTGGCGCTGGCAGATTCCTGGAAGCGCTCGATCCTCCCACTCAATTCATCCGGCCGGCGTTGCGGCGCTGCCGCGAACCATCTGTGAATCGATCCGCTTCTGAATCCTTCGGTACTTCCGCTTTCTTTATCGAACTGGAAAGCGGTTTGCGCATGCCCTATGTCGAGGCTGGCGAAGGCGAACTGCTGCTGTTCGTGCACGGCTCGCTTTGCGATTATCGTTACTGGCAGCCGCAACTCGCCGGCCTTTCGAAGCATTACCGTTGCGTCGCGGTGAGTCTCACGCACTATTGGCCGATGACCGATACCAGGCCTGACGCCCCGTTCAGCTGGAGCGCGCATGCGGATCAGGTTGCGCAATTCATCGAGCGTTTTGGCGTGGGAGCGGCCCACGTGGTCGGTCATTCGCGCGGCGGCTGCGTCGCGTTTCATTCCGCGCGTCGTTACCCGCAGCACATACGCACCCTGACCCTGGCGGACCCGGGCGGCCCGTTGCAGATCGCCGGGCGGCCACCCGCAAGCGTGCCCGAAACGGTCAATGCGTTACGAGCGCGGGCGGCGCAGTTGATCGAGAGCGGCGACGTGGAGGCAGGCCTGCAACTGTTCGTGGATTCGGTAAGCCGCCCCGGTTTCTGGGCGATGAGCACGCCGGCTTTTCGCCGGATGGCAACCGACAACGCGGCCACGCTCCCGCTGCAACTGCGCGATCCATTGCCGCCTTACGTGCCGCAAGAGGCCGCCGACGTGCGTTGCCCCGTGCTGCTGATAGACGGCGAAAAAAGTCCTGAGATGTTTCGGCGCACTGCGGCCGCGCTGCAATCGTGGTTGCCCGACGCACGGCGCGAAACGGTGCGCGGCGCGTCGCACGGCATGAATCTCGCGCATCCATCGGCCTTCAATCGTTACATCGACGAATTCATTCGCGCGACAAACGCCAGGTGACCGGCGGATCTTTCAAACGGATTGCTTAGGCCTTGCGATGCGCGTCCTTGTCGAGCGCGCGTTCTGCCGCTTCGCCAACCAGGCCGTGATAATAGAGATGCACGCCGATCGCGAGCGAGTCGTTGCGGATCTCGTGGAACGCTTTCCACGCTTTGGCCGGATCCTTGAACAGCAGGTAGTGCGCTTCGTGCGCGATCAGATCCGCGACTTCGTGCAGCCCGTGCCCATGCAACACGTCGACTAGCGCGTCGAGGCTGCGATGCGTGCGCGCATCGGTGCGCGGATACAGCATGTGCAGCACCGCGACGTCCTGCGTCTTCAAAGCCGCCGAGAGGGCAACGACGATGTCCTGATGGTTCAGCGCGCTGACGGCGCTGTCTTCGCTATGGACGTGGTCCGGAAAAAGCGTTTCAAGAGAGGCGTTCATTCGGGTTCTTCCTGTTCTTCTGGCTGATTAAAAAGGCCCGCCTAAGCGCGGCGGGCCATGACAGCGATGTGTCCGCCGGGCAAGCAGAACACGAATTCAGTATCGCAGATGCGTCGCTGCGTACTCAGTCCTGCCAAAGCAAAACATTGTTGCTGTTTAGCGTCTCAAGGCACGTCTCAAGGCAGCGATTCATCGACACCGGGCGGCGCGAGGTTGCGGGTGCAACAGGTCCGCAACGCGCCCGAACGCGGGGCGCTCTGCACGTCCTGTGCCACCGAAAAAAAACCGAAACTCCCCCGCGAGAAGTTCGTCTGAAGAGACCAGACCTTCTACAATCGGAAGCGACCGGGCACCACCCGCCGCAACCGGAAGTGAAGCGAAACGCAGCAGCGAACCATAGGAGCGACCCTGATGCAGCAGCCTGAAGCCCTCGGCGGCCTGTCCCACTCGGGCGGAATCGATCACCGCGAACCCGAGCAGGACGGCGTTTTCATCCCGACGGAAAACCTCAACGTTGCCAGCGCCACGCAGCACGTGCTGAAGTCGGGCGACACCTTCATCGTCAACGATCCTCTCGGCGATATCACCGGCCACGACGACGGCCTGTTCGTCAACGACACCCGCGTGCTTTCGCAACTGCGCCTCACGTTCGGTGGCCGCGCGCCCTCGCTGCTGTCGGGCAGCGTCAGCAGCGACAACACGTCGTTTACCGCGCATCTGACCAACCGTCCATTGCCCCCGCTGGGCGGCGACAGCACGCCTGAGGGCGTGATCCACGTGGAGCGCGTGCGCGTTCTGTCGGGCACGGTGCTCAACGAAGCAATCGAACTCACCAACTACGGCGCGAGCGACGCGATCGTGCCGCTGTCCATCTCGTTCGGCAGCGACTTTCGTGACATGTTCGAGGTGCGCGGCCTGAAGCGCACGAAGCAGGGGCGCATCGAGGCGCCGCGCGTGGAGAACGACGAAGTGCTGCTGGGTTACGTCGGTCTCGACGACGTGGCGCGTAATGTGCAGATCGCTTTCGCGCCGCAGCCGGACAAGCTGTTCGCCGACCGCGCCGACTACACCGTCAAGCTGCCGGCTCAAGCATGTGTGTCGATCTATCTGTCGATCGCGGTTCAGGTGGTCGCACAATCGCCGGATGCGCCAAGCGCCGGCGTGTCGTCGCCGACTCATCCGGTGAGCGAAGCGCATATGTCGCAGATCGACACCGAGCGGCCGCGCGTCGGCCGCACGGCGGTGCGCGCCGCGCTGGTCGATGCGCACCTGGTCATGCGCGAACGGCGGCGCGTGACCGCGCGCGTGCGTTCGAGCAATCCGCTTTTCAACGCGTGGATCGACCGTTCGCTTGCCGATCTCGGTTTGCTGACCACCGACCTCGCGACCGGCCCGTATCCGTATGCGGGCATTCCATGGTTCTCCACGCCGTTCGGGCGCGATGCCGTGATTACGTCGTTGCAGACGCTCTGGTTGCAGCCGCAACTCGCGGCCGGCGTGCTGCGTTTTCTTGCCGAACATCAGGCAAGCGAGAACTCGCCGTTTCGCGACGCCGCGCCCGGCAAGATCATGCATGAGATGCGCAAGGGCGAAATGGCGGCCACCGGCGAAGTGCCGTTCGCGCTGTATTACGGCGGCGTCGACACCACGCCGCTCTTCATCGTACTGGCCGGCGCTTATGCGGCTCGCACGGGCGACATCGCGCTGATCGACGAACTGTGGCCGGCGCTGGAACGCGCGGCGGGCTGGGTCGCGGGTGTCTGCGACAAGAATCGTTATGGGCTGCTCGACTATCAGCGCGAGTCGGACGGCGGCCTCGCGAACCAGGGCTGGAAGGACAGCCACGATTCCGTGTTTCACGCCGACGGCCGCTTCCCCGATGGTCCGATCGCGCTCGTCGAAGTGCAGGCTTATGCGAGCGCCGCGTTCGACACCATGTCTCACTTTGCAAAGCTGCGCGGCTTGCACGACGCAGCCGCGCAATACAAGGCGCGTTCGAAAAGACTGCGCGAGTGCGTCGAAGAAAAGTTCTGGATGGAAGAGTCCGGCTTCTATGGGATCGCGCTCGACGGTCACGGTGAACTGTGCCGTGTGATGGCGTCGAACGCGGGTCACCTACTGGCTTTCGGTTTGCCTTCGCGTGAGCGTGGCGAAGCGGTGGTTCGCGCGCTCGACTCCACGCTGTTTCACACAGGCTGGGGCGTGCGCACGCTGGCCGCGAGCCAGTCGCGTTTCAATCCGATGGCGTATCACAACGGCTCGGTCTGGCCGCATGACAACGCAATCTGCGCGCGCGGGCTGTCGCACTACGGCGGCAAGGCAGCGGCGGTGCGGCTGTTGCAGGCGCTGTTCCAGGCGGCCGTCAATTTCGACATGCGTCTGCCCGAGCTGTTCTGCGGCTTCCCACGCCGGCGCGGCGAGCCGCCCACCGCCTATCCAGTCGCCTGCCTGCCGCAAGCGTGGGCAGCGGGTTCGCCGTTCATGATGCTGGAGGCGTGCCTCGGCATCACGATCGACGCCGAACGCCGCGAAGTGCTGATCGAGCAACCCATGCTGCCGGAAGGCATCGACTGGCTCGAAGTCGGTGATCTGCGGGTCGGCGACGCGTCGGTGTCGATCACCTTCCGCCGCATCGGCGAGAAGGTGGTGGCCTCCGCTGAGCAGGGCGACGTCCGCGTCGTGGCGCTTCTGTGACGTCACCTGCGTCGTCCGCGGGTTAAGGCCCGCCGCCGGTCGGCAGCAGGTTCTGCGCCCTGAGTGCGTCCGTTATCCAGTCTCGGCTCAATCGGGCTTCTTCAGGCCGCTTGGATTGGCAGGCGTGCCGGGCGATGCGTCAGGACGCGGCGGGCGGGCGCCTTCGTCTGGGGCCACGATAATGCCCGAGCCGACCGGCAGCGACGCACTGCCGGTCGCCGGCGCGGAAGCGGGCGCTTGCGGCTTTGCGCTGCCCGTCGAGCTTGCGTCCGTGCGTGCGCGGCCGGTCCCTGAGCCCACCGTGCCGCCCTGTGCATGTGCTGTCCCTGCGAACGCGAGCGCCAATGCGATTGCGACGAGTCTCGTGAGCATGACGGCTTCCTCCGTCTGAAATCGGCGATGGCGCGCGGCGGCACGCATGTGCATCGCCGGATATGCATATCGGATTCATAGCCCAGCGCAGAGGGTGGGTCAATCAGGGGGAAATACTCCGTTTTAATTGCCGGCCGTAGCGCACGGCAGGCAGGCCTGCGCAGGTTGCGCTTCGTGCAGCGGCATGCGGATTGCGCAGCGGCGAACGCAGAGGCGCTGCTTGCGCCGAGGTCTTCGACACGGGCGGCATTAGCCTACGTGTGAATGGAGTGACCGTCGCGAGAGTCACTATTCAAGCGTCGTGCGCACTCAGGCTGTACCGACGCTCGCATCCCGATCCGCGTCCGCGTCCGGTTCCGGTTCCGGCTCGGTTTGCCCGTGCGAAATGCGGTAAGTGCCTTTGCCGGCCTTTTTTGCGCTGTACATGGCCTCGTCGGCGCGCCTGATCAGGTCGTCGACGGGTTCCTGGGTCTCCGCCAGCGCAATGCCGATGCTGGTGCCGATATGGATGGTGCCGCCCGCCGTTAGCGGATAGGGCTTCGCTATTTCGCGGATCACGCGCTCGGCGATTGCAACGACCGCATGCAGAGCGGCATTCTCGACGATCACGGCAAACTCGTCTCCGCCGAGGCGTGCGGCAAATTCGCCATGCCGCAGCGTTTCGGTAAGCCGCGTCGCGACTGCTTCCAGAACTTCATCGCCGGCGGTATGGCCATGCCTGTCGTTGACCTGCTTGAAGCCGTCCAGATCCAGGTAGAGCACGGCGGTACGCGTATCGCTGCCGCGGCGCGCGCTCGACAGAATCTTCCCAAGCCGCTCGCGCAGTTCACGTCGGTTCGCAAGTCCGGTAAGCGAGTCGTGGCGAGCCAGATACAGCACCTTCGCTTCGCTGTGCTTACGCTCGGTCACATCTTCGATAATCACGACGGCGCTGCCGTCCGGCACAGGATTTCGCGTCAATTCCAGCTGGCGGCCGTTGGGCAATGCGAGTGCGAGGGGGCGCCGTTTTTCGCGGAGCCACGCGGTGCATTTTTCCGTGAACTGCTGACCCAGCCGTTCGCCGAACTGCACAAAGCCGAGATGGCCGATGAACTCGGGTAGCGGTACGTTCAGTTTCAGCGTGTCGAGCGTCGCGCCGAACAACTGGGCGGTGCGGCTATTTGCAATGGCCACCTTTCCCGACCGGTCGATGGTGCAAAGCCCATGCGGCATGTGCGTGAGCGCGGCGTCGAAGCGCACTGCGAGTTCGGCGTGATTCTGCTCCGCAATCATCAGGGCGACGAGTCCTCTGTAGTGGCGCTGCACGATAGATATCATGGCGCCGACGTAGAGAAGCAAAGGGGGCACGAGGATCCACGAGCCGGCGATAGGCGAGAACAGTGCGCCCAACCCGATGGGTATCGTGACGAGGCATATCTGTGCGATGGCGAGGCGCGGTACCGAAGCGTTCCGCGAAGCGACCCCGCCCAGAATGCCCGATGCGACCATGAGGGCGAGCGATGCCAGAGTGGTGTCGGCGGTGCCGACGCACCCCATGGTCCCCAGTCCGAGCATGAGGCTCGTCGTGAGGCACAACGGGGCGTACGTCGCTGCCCACGGACGCGGGTTGAGCGGGCTGTTCCGGTTATGCGACGTGTACGCGTGGATGATGCTCAGGCGTCCTAGCAAAACCCACGCGTCCGCGAGCAGCCAGAGAATCGCCCACGGCTGATGCAGGCGCGCGTAGGCCACCGCGGCGACGAATGCGCTGGCAACCACTGACATGAGCAGAGGCCGCCTGTTGTCGAAAAGCGTCGCCAGCAGCCGGGCACGAATGGACGGCGATACGGCCGCGCCAAGTTCGGGCGGAGTCGCGAGAATCGACTTCGAAACGGAAAGATTTACTGCCATGGTACCGCTGGGGTCAGTGCTGGGGCGGAGCTACATTTCCTGTCTTAACGGCGAAGGAGGGCGGTTCTTTATGGGGAATTGCCCGAGGGGCGCGCTCGCGGTTCTTTGGCAGGTTGCAAACGGAAACTGGTGCGGTTCGTTCCCGTCAGCGTTGCGTTGCCGAATTGTGCGCGTTATCGGCTACGCAACGACTTGCTCCGGTTAGTTAGTCGCTGCCTTGCGTCGCGATCAGGGACATGGAGCTGGGGCCGTGACGCATCATTAGCGAACGACAGGCATCCACGAGGTGTTCCGCATCCATCGGCTTCGTCAGGAAATACCCCTGGACGTGGTCGCAGTTTGCGTCGCGCAGCGTGCGTAGCTGCTGCTCCGTTTCGACACCTTCGGCCGTCACTTGCATACCGAGTTCGTGCGACATCTGGATGATGCCCCGGATAATCGACGCGGTGGCTGCGTCGCGACCCAGCCCCGCGGTAAAGGAGCGGTCGATCTTCACCGTATCGGGTGAGAAGTCTGCAAGATAGCGCAGGCTCGAATAACCGGTGCCGAAATCGTCGATGGCAATGCGCACGCCAAGGCGCTTGAGTGCCATCAGCGTTTCCTGCGCGAGCGACGGGTTTTCCATCAATGCGCTTTCGGTCAACTCGATCTCGAGGCAACGTGGCGGCAATGCATGCTTGCGCAGCGCGTGGTCGACCACCGCGACTATCGTGTCGTCCCTGAGTTGACGCGCCGACACATTCACCGACATGCAAAGCGCCCTGCGTCCGGCAGCGCGCCAGATTGCCAGTTGCGCGAGGGCTGCATCCATGACCCATGCCCCGACTTCGACAATGAATCCGCTTTCTTCCAGTATGGGGATGAAGCTTCCCGGTCCGACCATTCCTCGTGTTGGATGATTCCACCGAACGAGTGCTTCAACGCCTTTCACCGCCAATGAAGCCGGCTCATGAATACCCTGGAAATGAAGGACGAACTGCTCTGACGCAAGCGCCATAGGCAAACTGCGCTCGAGTTCGAAATCGCCAAGTACATCGCTCGACGCTTTGTCGGCAAAGCGGAAGCCGTTGCGGCCACCCTTTTTCGCCGCATACATTGCGATGTCGGCGCTTGTGAGGAGCGCCTCGTGATCCCGGCCGTGCTCGGGAAAGAGAGAGATGCCGATCGATGCCGTAACGAATGGCGCAGCGTTGTCTTTCCGGACGTCGGTAGAAAAGACCTTGAGAAGAGACTGTGCCAACGCTGCCAACGCAGCCTTGTCAGTCTCGCCGCCGATGATGACCGCGAACTCGTCTCCTCCGAGACGCGCAATGCATGCGTCGGAGGGCAGTGCCTGCTGAATAGTATTCGCGATGTCCTGCAACAGACGGTCGGCGGCTGTATGACCCAACGTATCGTTGAGCACCTTGAACCGGTCAAGGTCGATAAACATGAGGCCGAACGGAACGTTCTGTCTGCACAGTGTTTTCATCCGCCGAACGAGGGCGGTACGGTTGGCGAGACCGGTGAGTCCATCGGTGTAGGCTAAACGGTCGAGTGCCGCGAGGCGTTCCTGCTCCGACGTGATGTCCTCGCTCACGCCGATAATGCGCACCACGGTTCCGGACCCATCGCGGACCGGGTAGGCCGTGCTTCTGATCCAGCGCAGGCAACCATCGGGGCGCCGGATGCGGTATTCCGAGCGGCCTTCGACCCCTTCCGACGCGATACGATGCATCTCCGCCAGCAACGGCTCCAGGTCCTCAGGCAATACCAGGTCGAGCCACGCCGAGGGCCTCGTGCTGAGCTCTTGAGCTTTGATGCCGAACACGCGCTCGACGCCCGCACTCACATGATAAAAATGTTCGAAATGCGCGCTGTACGAGTAGAACACGAGCCGGACATGCGACTCCATCTCGTGCATGAGTTCATTGCGTTCGCGGAGTGCTTTTAGCAACTCGCACTGCTGAGTGACATCTTCTGAAGCACACAGAAGCGCGACTACCGCGCCGTTCTCTGCAGTAACGGGTGTCAGCGTCGAATTCCACCACTTGGTGCGTCCCTTGGTCGTCGGGCAACTGCCGGTGAAAGAAGCGCTCGTTCCGGCAAGAGCGGCACGCCACGCGTGCTCGGCGGCCGTGCGCTCGTCGCCGCTCCAGAAATTGAGCCAGTCCGCGCCGCTGAGTTGTTCTGGCGACTCGGCTTCCATCAACGCGGCTCCGTGCTCGGACACCCGCAGCATTTTTGCATCGGTATCGAGCACCTTCAGGCAGTCGCGATTCGCGTTGAGAAGCCCACTCGCGAGTGCTATTGCGGCGCGCTGCCGGGCGTGGTCAGAAGCGAGCTTTCGACCGATAGCCACGAGCCCGACGACGCCTGCGGCCAGTGCCAGTGCAAGACGTACGGTGTTTGCCGCTTCGCTGGCGACGCGATGCGCCAGAATGCCTAAGCCGATGCCGGCGGCGGCAGCAATGAGGAGACTGGCAAGCGGTAGAGTGCTGCGTTGACCGTACTGGCCGAGAAAATACGAGAGAAACTGCTGGTTGCGGGCCGACGAACTAGTGACGCCTGCGTGAGTATTGCCCTGAGACCGCTCTCGACTGGAAGGTTTAGGGCGCCATGCCGCTTTGATTCTCACGCTGTTCTCCGACTGCCTGTTCGCGTGACCGTTCGAATGCCGCGTGCCACTACGTCCCTAGTATTACGGTCCATTTGCGCGAATCTTTAATGGCGGGGTGCCTGAGAACGGGCGGTTCTTCGTCGGGGCGCGTGGACGTGCGCCTCTGCTTTGTTGGAGGGCCGCTCTACAGATCTATTGCCGGCCGCCGATAAGATGCTTAATGCGTGCAGTTGTTAACGATGGACGATAAGTCCAAAGCTGTGCGGATAAGCGAGCGAAGCTCAACGCCGAGCGGCGAGATACTGTGACTTCTGGCGTCATCGGCTCGACGCCGAAGCAGACAATGACGGTAAATACGAAATGGCTTCTTTCAAGATTCACGATCACGCGGCCGAGCAGCCGCAAAAATGTTCCGGGTGCCGGGACACAACGCGCCCGCCCGTTGAGATCGGGTTCGCGTTTCAGCCCATCGTCGATGTAAGCGCAAGCGCGGTGTTCGCGTGCGAGGCGCTGGTGCGCGGCCCAAATGGCGAATCTGCCTATTCGGTGCTCTCGCAAGTCGATGACGCAAACAAATATCAGTTTGACCAGCACTGCCGGCAGATCGCCATTGCCAGTGCAGCCGCGCTCGGTCTAGACGCATTTCTCTCCATCAATTTCATGCCCAACGCGGTCTATAAGCCCGAGGTTTGCATAAGGAGCACCCTGGATGCAGCGCGAACGCATGGCTTTCCCATCGAGAGAATCATCTTCGAGACGGTGGAAGGCGAGCATTTGACTGATCGCTCCCATCTCGTCGACATTTTCCGGACGTACAAGCAGTTTGGCTTCCTGACGGCAATCGATGATTTCGGAGCCGGTTATTCCGGGCTTTCCCTACTGGTCGATTTCCAGCCTGACATCATCAAGCTCGACATGGGACTTTTACGCGGCATCGACACTGACGGTGTGCGTCAGCGCGTTGTGCGAGGCGTGCTATCGATATGTCAGGATTTAGGTATTCGCGTGGTTGCGGAGGGCATTGAAACCAAGGGCGAGCGCGACTTCTTCATTGCGCATGGCGTCAGTCTCATGCAAGGCTATTTCTTCGCTAAACCGGGTTTCAAGTCCATTCCGACCGTTGATGCGTCCGCGTATTTAACCTGACGGCGGGCAACTCAGCGCGGACTTCCAGGCCAGACCATCAGCAAGGCGCCGCAAGCGCCGTACCCGAGGCGAGCTTCCGCTTGCTTTCGATGCTTCATGCCCATGCCGCTCTTGCGAGCGGCATGCGGCCTCGTGCGCCTTCCTCTTCTCCATAAGAAGCACAGCAATACTCTGTGCCGCTCCACGTATCCGACGGCAGGCATAGCGGTTGCGTATCGCTTACCGCCCATGCGACGTGATGCATGCCAGGTCGATCAGAGTACGACTGCGGCCAATGGGTCGACGACGCGCAATGTCGGGCCTGCACCGACGGCGCTATCTCACGTGCACGAAAAGGAGCGCCGACCTGGAGACTGGTTCGGTCGTTCGAATACTCAGGGAGGTAATCATGGAAGCAATGAAGAAAGCAATGCTCTGTTCAGTGTTGGTGGCAGCTTCTGTTGGCGCCGCATTTGCGCAAGGCGCGGGTGGCGGCGGGAGCGGCGGTGACGGTGGCGGCAGCGGTGGCGGAACCGGCGGCACCAGTGTCGGGACAGGCGGTGCGGGCGTAGGTGGCGCGAACGGCGCGGGCCAGGGCGGCGCGGGAATGAGCGCACCCAATACGGGAGGCGGAGCGACGTCCTCGTCCAAGGGTTCCCATTCGACAATGGCGCCTACCCGCAAGCCGCAGAAGAACGCACAGGGCAAGGGCGCGTCCGATACGGCTGCCTCCAGCGCTCAATGAGCGGCCTTTAGCGTCGCTCGCGCAGGTGCGCGAATCTGATGCGTTGTAGAAGAACAGCGGCCCACCGAATGGTGGGCCGCTGGCGGTGAATTGCGTCAGTTCGTTCTCAACCGCACTCGCTACGATTTCCTCACGCGCGCTCGACCGAATCCCTGTTCAGCATGCTTCGCGGAATCGACAGAATGAGGACGCAACTGACGAGCAGGCACGCGCCAAGAGCATAGGTGCCATTGTTGATATTGCCGGTCAGATCTTTAGCGACACTGGTAATCATCGAACCGGTGAAGCCGGACAGGTTTCCAACGGAGTTGATGAGTGCAATGCCGGCGGCCGCCGCGGTGCCAGAAAGAATCTGTCCCGGGAACGTCCAGTAAATCGGCATCAGACCAAGAATCGCACACGTAGCAATCGTCAGGAAAACAATCGACAAAGCAACGTTGTTCGCGAACGCGGCACTCAGGATCAGGCCGACACCACCAATACAGGCAGGAATAGCGGCGTGCAGTCTGCGCTCCCCGGTCTTACGCGAGTGCCAGGCGTTCCAGATCATCGCCGCCACCGCACTGAGGTACGGAATAGCGGTCAAGAGGCCAATGTTCAAAGTACTCTTTATACCAGAAGCCTTGATGATTGAAGGAAGCCAGAAGGCCAAGCCGTAGAAGCCAGTGTTGAACGTGAGAAGAATAAAGGTCAGCAGCCAGACACGTGGGCTCTTCAACGCCGCTGCAACGCTGTGGGTCTTTTTCGAGCTTTCCTGTTCAAGATTCCTTTGCAGCAGAGCTTTCTCGGAAGCCGTCAGCCAGTTCGCCGATTGAATTCCATTTCCCATGCGGAAAAGCACGACGAACGCGACGAGAATAGAAGGAATGCCCTCCAGCAGAAGCATCCATTGCCAGCCTCCCATGCCGAGCAGGCCGTGCGTGTTTTCCATCAGCCAGCCGGAGATGACGCCGCCGAGTGTCAGGCTGACCGGAATGGCAATCAGGAAGCCCGACATGGCCACGCTTTGGCGCCTCGCGGGAAACCAGTAGTTCATATACAGGATGATCCCCGGGAAGAACCCGGCCTCGCACACTCCCAGCAGAAACCGGAGAATGTAGAACATCGTCGAAGTCTGTACATGGAAGAAATGCGAAAGAGGCGAGATGAACGCCAGTGACGAGGAGACAATGCCCCACGTCACCATAATGCGTGCAATCCAGAACCGCGCACCGTATTTGTGAAGAAGAAGATTGCTGGGCATTTCAAAAAGGAAATACCCCCAGAAGAAGATACTGGCGCCCACGGCGTAAATGCTGTCGCTGAAGCCGAGCGCGTCGAGCATCTGCAGCTTCGCAAATCCCACATTGACACGATCCAGATATGCGACCACGTAGCACAGAAGCAGCAGCGGCAGGATGCGCTTCAATACCTTTCGATACAACTGTTCTTCGGCCTCGCTGGCTACGGCGGGTGCCGCCGCTGCCTGAGTAAGGGTTGGCATTGGGACTGTCTCCTTTTGGTATGTCCTCTGCGAGGAATGCCCGACTTGATGTTACCGATAACATCGGCGGGCAAAGCTTTCCCCATGGGAAAATGTTATCGGTAACGAAGGTAGCATGATGCGCCCTCGAACGGCAAGCCAGGGGAATCTACCTAGGCGGCCAATATCGGGTGCCGTATCATGCTGAGTCGTTGCGAGTCGTTTATGCCGCTGTTCCGGCTGACTCGCTCATGAAAGCAAACCACGCCGAGACCGATGGGCAATCCCCGCATCAACGACCGTACCGTCAGCGACCCGCATCCTGGTCCACCTCGCATGTCGGACGTCGCGCGTATCGCGGGCGTTTCGAAGATGACGGTGTCTCGCGTACTGGCGGGGCACAGCGTGGCGCCGGCAACCCGCGAGCGCGTACAGCAGGCAATCGACGACCTCGGCTACGTGGCCGACGCCGCCGCCGGCGCGTTGTCGTCCGGGAAGTCGGAATTCGTCGCGGTGCTCGTACCGTCTCTCGCTAGCTCGAACTTCTCGGACACCGTGCGTGGGCTATCCGCCGCGCTAGAGCCTCATGGCTTGCAGATCCTTCTGGGAGACACCGACTACGACCTCGCTCGCGAAGAGCGACTGGTTCGTTCGATGCTCAGATATCAGCCTCGCTGCATCGCGCTGACCGGGTCGCAGCATACTGAAGGAACGCGGCAAGTACTCGAGCGCTCGCGTATCCCCGTGGTGGAAATGTGGGACCTGCCAACCAACCCGATCGACATGGCGGTCGGCTTTTCAAACGCCCGGGCAGCGCGTGAGATGGTGCGATATCTGAAGGACCGGGGTTACCGCAAAATCGGTTTTCTGGCCGGCGCGAGTGACCTGGATCGACGCGGTCTGGAGCGCCTGAAGGGTTACCAGCAGGAGATGAAGGCACAAGGGCTCGGCGAGCCCCGGGTGATCCGCTTTGGCGAATCGCCTATCACCATGAGTCACGGCGCTCCCGCGCTAGATGCTCTTCTCGAACGATGGCCCGATACGGATGCGGTCATGTGCGTGAGCGACATGTCCGCGTTTGGCGCCATCATGCAATGCCACCGTCGCGGACTTCGCGTTCCCGAAGATATCGCAGTGGCGGGCTTCGGTAATTTCGAAGTGTCCGTTTGCTGTAACCCGACGATTACGACGGTGTCGGTCGACGCATACGGTATCGGCTCACGCGCGGGGCAGCTGTTGCTGTCGTCAGTCGCGTCGGCTACACCGCGCGCGATACCCGAGCGCCGCAAATTCACTATCGATTACACGGTGATTTCGCGCGAAAGCGCGTAACCTTTCCTGGTGCACAGCGTCTGCGCAGCGTGATAACATCAATGGATGTTACCGATAACAGATCTGACCGATCTAACCGGTCTGTCTGCACGGAGACCGCAGCGAGCGCCTCGGCGCTAACGCTGTCGCAGCAACGGCGATAGTCGCTATCGGATTGCACGACATCGCCACGACATGGACACGACGGAGTACAACGCATGACTCAGCTCAATGCCAGGCGCTTGCGCAGCCAGGAATGGTTCGACGACCCTGCCAACGCGGACATGACCGCGCTTTACGTAGAGCGCTTCATGAACTATGGCCTCACGCGGGAGGAGCTGCAGTCCGGGCGGCCCATCATCGGTATTGCGCAGACAGGCAGCGATCTGGCGCCCTGCAACCGTCACCATATCGAACTTGCGGCGCGTACTAAAGCAGGCATTCGTGACGCAGGGGGAATTCCGATGGAGTTTCCGGTTCACCCGCTTGCGGAACAAAGCCGCCGTCCTACTGCCGCACTCGACCGCAATCTCGCTTATCTCGGTCTCGTTGAGATCCTGCATGGATTTCCTCTGGATGGCGTCGTGCTGACAACAGGCTGTGACAAGACGACACCCGCCTGCCTGATGGCCGCCGCAACGGTCGACATGCCGGCGATCGTCTTGTCAGGCGGTCCGATGCTGGACGGTTGGCATCAAGGCAAACGAGTGGGTTCGGGAACGGTCATCTGGCATGCGCGAAATCTGCTCGCGGCGGGCGAGATCGACTACGAGGGGTTCATGGAACTGATCACCGCGTCGTCTCCGTCCATTGGGCACTGCAACACGATGGGAACCGCGTTGTCGATGAACAGTCTCGCCGAAGCGCTGGGTATGTCGCTTCCGGGTTGTGCGAGCATCCCCGCAGCCTACAGGGAGCGAGGACAGATGGCGTACGCTACGGGCAAGCGTATCGTCGACCTGGTGCGAGACGACGTGCGGCCGTCGAAAATCATGACGAAGGCCGCGTTTGAGAATGCGATTGTCGTGGCATCGGCGCTAGGCGCATCGAGCAATTGTCCGCCGCACCTCATCGCGATTGCTCGTCATATGGGCGTTGAGTTGAGTCTGAACGACTGGCAACGTGTCGGCGAAAAAGTACCGCTCATCGTGAACTGCATGCCGGCCGGCGAGTATCTGGGCGAGAGCTTTCATCGCGCGGGCGGTGTTCCGGCGGTGCTGCGGGAGCTCGACCGCGCTGGGCTCGTGCATCGTGACTGCCTGACCGTTTCGGGCCAGGTGATTGGCGCTATTGCCGACAATGCGGCTCAACCCGACCGCGACGTCATCAAGACGACCGACGAGCCGTTAAAGCACGGCGCTGGATTCATCGTGCTCTCCGGCAACTTCTTCGACAGCGCCATCATGAAGATGTCCGTGGTCGGCGATGCGTTCAGAAGTACCTATCTGAGCGAACCCGGTGCAGAAAACAGCTTCGAAACAAGGGCAATCGTGTTCGACGGACCCGAGGACTATCACTCCCGCATCAATGATCCGTCGCTCAACATCGACCAGCACTGCATTCTGGTGATTCGCGGTGCGGGCACCGTCGGTTACCCAGGCAGTGCCGAGGTTGTGAACATGGCGCCTCCTGCCGAACTCGTGCGTCAAGGCATAACGTCGCTCCCCACAATGGGCGACGGCCGGCAAAGCGGAACGTCGGCCAGCCCGTCGATTCTGAACATGTCGCCGGAAGCGGCTATTGGCGGCGGGCTCGCTCTTCTGCAAACGGGCGACCGCATTCGCGTCGACCTGAATACGCGGACCGTGAATGTTCTGGTCGATGAAGACGAGCTTGCACGCCGTCGTGAGACAGTGAGCTTCGACATTCCGCCGGCGCAGACACCGTGGCAAGAGCTTTATCGACAGACTGTCGGTCAGTTGTCCACGGGCGGATGCCTCGAGCCCGCAACGCTTTACCTCAAAGTCATAGCAGAACGCGGCAACCCGCGACATTCCCACTAAACCGGCAGCGCTTGCATCGCATCGTGATGCCAGTCCGGCCGACTCGATCTGCCTGTGTGAACGGAGACAACCCTCATCATGACGTCACAAAACCCCACCAGCTATCTGCCTGACGACTTGCAGCGGGCGCTGCTTGTCGGTCGTGTCTGGCGCAAAACGGCCGCATACGAAGGGCCGTCTGTCGTCGTAGTGCGTAACGGCGAAGTACTGGATATCACCGCGAATGTGGCGACCACTGCCGACCTGTTCGATCGTGAAGACGTCGTTCAGTTTGCCCGGACGGTTGCGGGTGAGGCGCTTGGTTCCGTTGTGAAACTGGTCGAAGCAAACCTGGGCGCAGTGCAAGAGGACGCGCCCCGGTTGCTTGCTCCCAATGACGTACAGGCAATCAAGGCGTGTGGCGTCACGTTTGCAGTGAGCCTGATCGAGCGGGTGATCGAAGAGCAGGCGGGCGGAGATCCCGCTAAAGCCGAAGAGGTTCGAGGAACCATCGCCGCCACCATCGGCACCGACCTGTCAAAAATCAAGCCGGGTTCGGAAGCGGCAATGAAACTCAAGGCGGAACTCGAACGACGCGGCGCATGGTCCCAGTACATGGAAGTCGGCATCGGGCCCGACGCCGAAGTTTTCTCGAAGTCGCAGCCGATGTCCGCGGTAGGTTTCGCGGCCGACGTCGGCCTGCTCGCGGCGTCGAAGTGGAACAACCCGGAGCCGGAAATCGTCCTTGCAGTGAATAGCCGTGGCGAGGTTGTCGGTGCAACATTAGGCAACGACGTCAATCTGCGCGACATAGAAGGGCGCTCGGCTTTGCTGCTGGGCAAATGCAAGGACAACAACGCGTCATGCGCTATGGGTCCTTTCGTGCGTCTGTTCGACGACTCGTTCGACCTCGACTCCGTCCGCAAGACCAGTGTTTCCCTGCGCGTGGAAGGTGCGGACGACGGCTTCGTCCTGGAAGGCGTCAGCCATATGAGCGAAATCAGCCGGGACCCGGCGGATCTCGTCGCGCAGACATGGGGACGTCATCACCAGTATCCGGACGGTTTCATGCTGTTCCTCGGCACGATGTTCTCGCCGATCAAGGACCGCGACACGAAGGGCGGCGGCTTCACGCATCACCTTGGCGACAAGGTGACCATTTCGGCTCCCGAACTCGGCGCGCTGATCAATACCGTGCGACTGAGCACGGAGGTCGCGCCATGGACTTTCGGTGTGCGCGCGCTTTATCGCAATCTGGCTTCCCGGGGCGTGCTTTAAGCTACCTTTGAGCGGCTTCGTGCGGGCGCACGAAGCCGGGACGTCTTATTGCGCCTGTGCGGCCTGACGTTGAGCGGCCTGGTGCTGTGCGGCCTGCTCCTGAGCGCGCTGTTTGGCGAGGTGCCTGCCCACCATGCAGCCGCCGACCGCGCCGACGACAGCATGGTGCCCCGCGTAATGCCCGGCGACGCCGCCCACCACCGCACCCTTGATGCAGCCTGCGGCGTTCGCCGTGCCTGCCGCTCCGAAGACCAGCGTGGTTGCAATCAGGGCGATTCTTATCGGGCTAGCTTTCATTCGAAGATACTCTAAAGTTGGATGGTGGGATCTGGCGCTTTAGGGCGCCATTTCAATACCCGCGCCATTCATGACGCTCACGCCACTCGTGCTCGCGCCATTCGTGGCGACGCCACTCACGTTCACGCCATTCGCGACGCTCACGCCATTCGCGCGCCCGCCAGCCATCGTCGCCGTATGCGACGGCGACAGGGGCGGGAGCATACACGACCGGAGGCGGCGGTGCGTAGACCGGTTCAGCCGGCGCATAGACTCCCACCGGGATGCCAATTCCAACGCCGACGTTGACATGAGCCGAAGCGGCCGTCGACGCTGCCAATGCAGCGAGTCCGAGTACTACGCCGAATATCTTCTTATTCATTTTCGCTACTCCCTTGCACGCGTTGCGTGCCGTGTCGGTGAACATGGCTCGAAGTGTAGGAGACGAGTCCGGACACAGGTGCAACGGCTCTGCGAGATTGGTAACACGACATTACGCGCTCATCGGGACTGCCGGCCCGCGTCGCAGAAAGCCTGTTGCAATGTCACGTCACGGCGCCACAACTTTCGCCTGCCGATGTGCCATGATGGCAACAGAAGAGAAGGCGCAAGACGGTCACGTGGCCAATCGGGCAAGGGAGGCAAAAGTGACGAATGACGACAATGTGTTGGGCGAGCAGTCGGCGCAGATACCGGAAGCGCTCCAGACACTCGCTGGATACCTGGAACGGTCTCTTGACGGCGCTAGCAGCGTCGTCATGATGCGGCACACGAACGATCTCTGTACCGTCTATCTGGGCAATCCCGAGGGGCCGCGTGAGGAACTCAGGCAGATTGGCGCGATATCCACGGCGCTTGCCAATGAGATGCTCGAGTCGACTTCTTCGGGGGTGAATCTCATGCAGATCGACGGGCAGACGTATCGCTTTGCTCGCAGCTTCACCGAGGTCGGCGGCGTGGCGGCTGTTGTCTTTTCAACCGAATGATGTTGCTCGCGGCGTTGCTTTTGACCGTCGAGCAACGCTCGGTGATCGTTTCAAATGGCGTCATGCGCCTGATCGGTTAAAGGAGGATTGGTGCGTTCGAGAAAGTATTTCGGCCTTCTGCTGTTCATGGCAGCCCTCGCTTCGACGCGTGCGTGGGCGAGTGACATTCAATGCGCTGCAACCCGGCAGCCGGCAGAGCGCGTCATATGCGACCACGCCATTCTGAATAACGAGTACGACGATATCGTCGCTAAGCAGCAAGCGCTGCTTAGCAGCGGAAAGCTGTCATCCGGGCAACTCGCACAATGGCGGCAAGCGCGCAATGCTTGCACCGACGTCCACTGCATCGACACAGTGTTCGCGCAATGGAAAACGATGGCCCGGTCCATTTCAGCGAACGCCGCGGCTGCTCCGGCGATCGCTTCGTCAACAGATTTCGCTCCTGTCGGACCGGCATCCGATGCAGGCGCTCTCGCGTCCGACGCCGGAACGTTGCCTGCGTCACAGGCATCGCCAACATCCGAGGCATCGCTCGTGCGTCAAGGCAGTGCGGCCGGCGTAGCGCTTCCGCAACCTGTCGCCAGTCAGGCGTCCGCGCCGGCGGCCGCTGCGGTTGCCACAGGCGCCCGCGAACCTCGAAGTGCGACAGGGTTGGCAACCGCACTGACGGTGCTTGTCCTCATCGCGGCCGCGTTTGGCGCGTTTGTCATCCGTCGTAAGCGAAGTGGCGGCTCGCCTAAGCGTCGTTGATAAACGGTCGCAAGAGAACCGTCATCAAGCCGCGAACCCCGGCACACGAGTAAGCTTGCGGGTGCGCAGCGTCGCCTTCTCAAGGCGAGAACAACCTTCGCAACGAGCAAGGGCGGCCCGCGCGACTCCTCGCAAATCATCGACAACTGACAAATGGACCTTTGGATTCAACCCTGTGCACGGTGCGCCGACCTCTACGGAATGCCGGCGACCGAGCCCCCGCATCAGGACCTGACGCTCAACGGTGCGGGCGCCGTTAAAGACGCGCGAGCCGAGGAACACTACACGTGCCTTCGTTGTCGCGGTGTGTTTGCGCGAATCCTCGCGGGTCCGCCGACGCGGCGGATCTGGATGCTGCTGAACGCCGGACAGCATTGATGCGTGTGTCTTTAGTGCGTCCTCGCAGAGTCTTTCAACGTCACTGAGGGGGAAACTATTTCCCGGAATCGACTGCGATAAGACGAGATAGCTTAGATGCAGGCCGGCGAGCCGACCTTCCACTGTGCTCAGACCGGTGCAGCGAACGTTTCGTTTACCATCTGCTCGCTCAGACGCCAGAGCGCCGCTGCGTTGGCCGGGTCGAGCGCATAGCTTCGAACGCCCTCGCTAACAGGGGTAATCACTGCATCGTCAGGAACAACCCCGCTCACATGACAGTTCTCGCAGTACCGGCCGCCGATGTCATCAGCCGACGCGACTGCAGCAGCCCACACAGACGTCGCCGCGCCCTGTGGGATGGTCTTGAACTGGAAAGGCGCTTTCCCTTCAGATGCGAGTTGCTTGTTGATCGTCTCCACCATATTTGTCAGCTGTTCTTCGCCCATGTGTCGTCCCAGTTCAGTCTGGATTCCACCGGGATGGACAGCCGCCGCTCGTACGCCTCGGGCTCGATGCCGCTGGTCGAACGCAACCGCGAAAAGAATGTTTGCTGTTTTGGATCGGCCATATGCCACGAAAGGGTCGTAGGGCGTGCGCTCGAAGCCCGGGTCATCGAGGTCGACATTCGCGAACCGGTGCCCCGAAGATGCGAGCATCACCACGCGTCCTCCGTCCGTGAGCAGGGACGCGAGCCGGTTCACAAGCACGAAATGCCCGAGGTGATTGGTGCCGAACTGCGTCTCGAAGCCGTCCGCGGTCTTTCCCGGAGGTGTAGCCATGACGCCCGCATTGGCGATGATGATGTCAAACGGCTTGGCCTCGGCGAGCAGTTTGTCACTGCAGGCCCGAACGCTGGCAAGGCTCGCCAGGTCCAGTTCAACCAGTTCGATGCTGCCACCGCCCGCAGCGGCTTCCTGCTGCGCACCGGCGATTGCACGTGCTGCTTTGTCCAGATCTCTCGCAGCGCCGACCACGGTCGCACCGTGTGCCGCGAGGGCTCGCGCGGTCTCAACGCCAAGCCCCGCGGATGCACCCGTGACGAGAATCCGCTTTCCGTCGAGCCGTATGCCCGACAACACATCGTCAGTCGTCGATGTCGCTCCTAACTGCTTCGTCATGCCTTCTCCCGTCACTGTAAGATGAGGCCACTTTTACAATTCGATAAAACGGAGGATGTCTCCGTTTTCAATATACTAAGCGGAGTGACCCTCCGTTTGCAAGTGCGAATTGCACCATGACTGCGTCCACGCCCAAAGAGAAAAAGCCCCGAGCCGACGCGCTACGCAACCGTGAGCGCATCCTTGAAGAGGCAAAGAAAGCCTTCACCAGTGAAGGAGGTGACATTAGCCTCGAGGAGGTTGCGCGGCAGGCTGGTGTGGGCCCCGGGACGCTCTATCGCCACTTCCCAACCCGCGAGGCCTTGCTTGAGAGCGTCTACCGCGCCGAGGTCGAAAGCCTGGCGGAAGAGGAGCGACGGCTTACCCAGGAGTTGCCGGCCGACGAGGCGCTGAGAGAATGGATGCTGCTCTTCGTCGACTACATTGCGACCAAAAAAATAATTGCGCCGGCGCTGAACTCGATCGTCGGGGGGGCGACGAGCGAGCTGTTTGAGTATTCCGGAAAGCAAATCAAGGCGGCAATCCGGACGCTTGTGTCACGTGCGGTCGAGAGTGGAGACGTCCGGGCAGACCTGGAACCGCTTGATTTGCTGCGTGCACTGGTCGGCGTGTCGAATGTCGCTTCGGCTCCCGACTGGCAGCAAAGTGCGAAGCGACTGGTGGACATTCTGTTGCTCGGGTCAAAACCGGGTAACTGACACCTTCATACCTGGCTGTTTTCCGCATGCGTCAGCAAGCGCTTGCGTATCCGCAAACAATCAGCGGAATAAGGCACGAACTATGCGCCGAGGATCGTGTGCACGGCAAACGCTTGCACGAGACGTTTTCTTCCCAGGTGCATCATGAACTACATCGTTAAGACTTTTTGCGCTTCAGTTCTCGCGGTCGCGCTGTCGGTCGCAGCGTACGCACAAACCGGCCGGCCTGCTGGCGGGACGGCAACGCCCGGTGCCGGCGCCGGTTTGGCAAAGGCCCCAACCGCGAGCACGGACAGCTCTCCTGATGCCAAGGGCACTGGCGCCAATGAGGCGCGCATTGGTCCGTCGATAGGTCGTTCCACTCACAGCAAGACTAATGGTCTCAACATGGGCACTCGTAGTGGCGCGAACAGCGACGTCAACATGCCGCGGAACGCCCCGAAGCAAGGCGGCCAGTAGCTTGAACGCCACGAGGGCAGTGGGTCAACGCGTTGTCTTCGGGTCGGGCCAGGGCCAACCCCTTCGCGCCTGGGGCGCATGCTGCGCGTCGGACGGCGCGGCCGCGACTGAAGCTACCGCCTTCGCGTCGTCATGCGATCGTGCGTCCCCCGCGTCATCCGCTTTGCCGGCAAGCCCGTCCCCAAACCATGCGACCTTTTTCCGAAGGTGGCCGACATAAGCGTTCCAGCCGTCGGGGTTCCCGTCAAAGAGCTCGTGCTGAACGGTCGACGCAAGAGCTTTGCGGTTGAGCTCGGTATCGAGCAGTTCCTTTGGCCAGAGGAAGAACGCGCTGGCGACGCGTGTGCTGAAATCGGCCAACGTCATCTTCGGCGCAAGCGTTCGCAGGAACCCAAAATCCCGGAACAAATGCAGTTCCGCCGCAAGCTGTACCACCGGCGTGTCGGGTGTAACGGCGCGGCTTAGGCAGCTCAGAGCTTCCAGCATGTCTCCGAGGTGCAGTAGCAGTTCTCGTCTGTCAAATCGGTCGTCCATCTAATATCTCCATTCGCTGCATCCGCTTCAGAATAAATCAGCCTTTCCGGCGCAACGCTTCGTCCCGCAGCATCTTATCCTTGCGCGTCATCGTCGGCCAATTGCGACGCCATGCTCCGGTTGAAGAACTGAGTTCCGCTGCCCCGTAGACGAGCCAGGAAGCCTGGGACCTCGCTAGCCGGCTTACGCATATCGTTGTCGCGCGGTGCGCAGGCGGGACTCAGTCACTGAAGCTTCAGTACAACTTCTCGCATACAGAGGACTCCAGGCACGACCCATGCGCGCCTGCAAAGCAGTTATGCGGGGAAGCCATGAGCAGAATATTGTTGGTAGGCAAAGAGCCCGATCTGATTGAGGTCCTGCGACTTTCTCTGGAGGCCGACGGTCATCACATCATGACGGCGCTCGATTGCCTGGAGGCGTTGGAAATGGTGGCAGGGAGACTTCCGGACATCGTTGTCACTGACTCGAAGACGGTAGACGCAATCGCCCTTTGTAAGTTGCAACGACACGCGCAGCCGGGCGAACGCTTTCGTGTGATCCGGCTCTCCGATGGCCCGCAGCCGACCGACACCCACGCGTCCCTTTTCGACGCCTACGTTCAAAAGCCGGTGGATGTTCAGCAGTTGCTATCGCTGGTTTCGCAACTGACAATAGAGAGACAGAATTTGAGTTCCGACAGCAGTATCGACATGAGATCACGGTGAAGTCTGCGGATGATCGTGTGGGCTTTGTTGTCGTAATGCGAACTCGCTGGTGAGCGCCGGACGAGTTTGTGAGGGTGCGCACATAATTCGCCGTCACCCATTGCTAGCCTTGCAGACTTGGGAGGTACCTAGCCATGCACGCAACGCCGGTCGAGTACGCGGGCGCTACCATAGTGCCCGTCGCGTCCCTATCCGGGAACGGTTATGCCGCGATTGCCATCGTTACCACCAGCCTCGGCAAACAGCGCGCCTATGGGCCGCTGAAACGCTTTCCTACCGAAAAAGCCGCGTGCGAATACGCCGTGTCTTACGCGAAATCCCGGCTCGACCGCCGATGGAGGCGCGCCAAGAAATGACAGAGCGCGACGGCGCTGCCTGCTGAGACGACGTCCGCTTGACGGCTTTGCGGCGTGAGCGGCGAGGCAGCGCGCTCCAGGTTGCGAAGCGACAACGCGGTGCGCGTTGGCTGCGCCCAATCGCGCAATCCGTGAAGCGCAAATTGATGTTGTCCACGCCTCGAGTTGCACTGCGTGCGCAGCGACCGTCCCCGCGTCAGCGAAGCGAGACGTCGGCGTATCCAGAGGCTACAACCCCAGACGAACCGGTAAAGCAACATGACTTGTTCAATGCCCTTCAGAAAACAGCACGCCTTGCGCGCTGGCGTGCGAAGCGGCTTTCTTGTCCGTTAAGAACTCGTTGCGATCCTTGCCTGCAATCCAGGCGGGTGCTCGCCCACGGCCGCTCCACGTCGAGCCGCTTATGGGGTCGCGGTACTTTGCTTCCAGCTCATTTGCCTGAACGCCTACTTTGCGCCCCGTCAGTTCGGAGACGGTGATGCCATACTCACCCATCTTTTGCACGATTTCGTTCAACACGAGGAGGGTCTCTCGTTCCCTGGCTTCAGCCAGTTGCTTGTCCAATGCTTCTTGTTGCGCGCGCAGTTGAGCGATTTCAATACCCTGATATGCCATATGTTCTGAACTCTGTTGCCGATTTCCCCGTCGATCGATTTCGGCGGATGGTTCGCAAGTATAGGCGGTTTAGATGCCCGCACGTGATACGGTCGAGCAATACGAAAAGAGGGCAGCGGTGTCGCCGGCACGACAACCATAGCGACCGCTTGAAGTGACTTCGCGGGTAATCGAACGCATGGCCAGCACAGACGGACATTGCGTTGAGAAAACGTAAGTTTTTCATGCTGAAGCTCACTTGCAGTGAAATCAGTTGGACGGGTCGTGATGATGGTGATGCGCGTTGTCATGAGCGGCGTGATGCCCATGAGCGCCGTGTTCGTGCTCGCCTCCCTCCATCATGCGCATCATGAGAGGACCGCCGGTTCTGAAAAAGACAATGCCGAGAGCGATGAATACGACGCCGAAAACGATGTCCAGCACGGTGGTGTAGTTGAAGGTAATTGCTGCGTTCACGACTGCTGTATGCCGTTGCGTCGGGACCCATCCGAGTGACTGGAACAGTGCTTCGACCACGAGGGCCGCTGAGACCATCGCAAGGTAGAAGGTCACAGCGAGGAACACCGTCATCCGGCCGCCGTAGTATTTCCGATAGATGTTGAGAATAGGAAGGATGATGAGGTCGCCAAAGATGAAGGAGGCGACACCGCCGAAGCTGATACCGCCATTCCACAGCACTGCAGCGAGCGGCACATTTCCAACGGAGCAGGTGAACGACGCAACCGCAATAAAGGGGCCGACAAAAGCGCCCCAAATCATTGCCACCGTCGGATGACTGACAAGGAAGAATTTCTGCCAGAAGCTGTCCGGCACCCAGGCGCCGAGTGCGCCAGCGATGAGCAACCCGATCCCGATGTCGCGCCACAGCATCGCCCAGTTCATCACGTAACTATGGCTGATTGCTATCCACCCGTCTCGCGATGAGAGACGTTCCTTCCAGGTGCCGTGCTGTTCGCCCATCGACATGGCCGCATGCCCCTCCATACTGCCCGCGATGCCCTTATCTGCTTGCTCAATAGCTTCCTTCTTCAGCGACTGCCTGAGAAAGAAACGGAAGAGCAGCACTAGCACGACAATCATGATGGGGCCGCCGATGAATTCAGCAGCGGCGAACTGCCAGGAAATCAGCACCCACATCAGCACGCCAAGTTCGAGCACCAGATTCGTGGCTGCAAACTGGAACGCCATCGCGGCAGTGAAGTCGCCCCCTTTACGCACAATCGAGCGGGCCATCGCGACGGCCGCATAAGAACATGATGAGGACGCGGCACCGAGGAGGCTGGCGACCGTCAGCGAGCGAGGCGACGCGTCAGGCAGAAGCTTCGACATCTCAGACTTCGAGACAACAACTTCAATCACGGCAGAGAACAGGAAGCCGAGACTCAATCCCCAGAAAATCTGCCACAACATCGTGAAGGCCATCCACAGCGCATGACCCAAGGCAGTGACAATCTGCATCGCAACCTCCTGGTAGACATCTATACCAACGGCGCCCGGTTATAGAAGTAAATGCCGTGATGTTCATGCCGTCGGTTTCGCAGATGTCTTCGAAAACCGCCCTCAGCGATTGAGAGGCCAGAAAGGTGGATGCTGACACCGACATGGTCACATTGAAGTACGGCGCACTGGAGGACGCCCGGATGCCGTCTATGAGGGAGGCGGATATTGCCCGAGAGCGGGGAATTGCCGCACCTTTTCGAGTAGACGTTCCAGTGCCATCAAGAAAGACGAAATTTGGTCGATATTTAGCCTGTTGTATCTATTGACAGAGAGAAGACGTGGAGGACAACGATTATCTGGCGGCCTTCGCATTCTGCGTGACCGTCGACGCCATTCGGAAGGCGCAAGGGAAGATGATGCCAGAGGACCTTCCGGTTGGCTCTATGGAGCGCATGCAGGCGGAGGTCGACCTCATAGAAGACACGCTTCGCATGCTTGGCATAGCCCCGGACGCGGCGAACGGCTTCCAGGACGGACCGGAAGAGTAGTTGGCGCACTCGCGAGCCACCATTGCATCACGCACCAAAAAAACCGGCCCACCCCAGGTGGTAACATTTGTTGTCACGCATCCCGCTTTCTCAACTCTGCTCCGGGCCATCGCATGCCAGACAGTTTCGACCAGCTCGCCGCCCTGATCCGGGCGCGCTTTTCCGAACTGAGTCCGCAATTTCAGATGGGCGCGGCATTCCTGCTTGACCATCCGGACGAGGTCGCCGTCTCGTCGATGCGCAAGGTCGCCGAGCGTGCGCAAGTGCAACCGGCTTCGCTCGTACGCCTGTCACAGCAACTCGGCTTTCCCGGCTGGAACGAACTGCGCAACCTGTTCGTCGCGCGCGTGCGCACGCGGCCCGAACCGCTCACGAGCCGCGCTCGCTCGCTGGTCAAATCGAAGGACGCGCTGGCCAACGATCTCCTCGTCGCGCAGCAACATAATCTCGAAGTCACCGCGGCACACAACGGCCGCGTGATCGTGGAGGCAGCGCGCTTGCTGCGGCGTGCGCCGCACGTTCATGTTGCCGGTTTCCGCTCGTGCTATCCGGTCGCGTTCGGACTCGTGTACGGCTACCGGTTTTTCCGCTCGTCGGTGTCGCTGCTCAACGGCGAGGCCGGCACGCTCGAAATGCAACTTCGCACGGTGGAGCGAGATAGCGCCACCATTGTCATCAGCTTCGCGCCGTATTCGGTCGAAGCCGCGCGCGTCGCGGAAGCCGCGCTCGAAAAAGGCAGCAAGCTCATTGCCATTACCGACAGCGCCGTTTCGCCGATTGCACTGAACGCGGACAAGGTGCTGATCTTCGCGCACGAAAGCCCGTCTTTCTTTCCATCGCTAGTCGCGGCCACGGCGATCGCAGAATCGCTCGTTGCGCATCTTCTTGCACTGGAAGGCGCGGACGCCGTCGAACAGTTGAGCATCGCCGAGCAGTCGCTGCACGCGAAAGGCGTGTACGTGCCTTGATGTGAACCCTTTGTGGAATTGCCAGTGGTGCGGTCACGCATCGTTTGACAACAAATGTTGTTGAACGGTATAAATATGTATCGGTTGTTGATCGAGCGCACGGCGCAGCTTGAGCGGCCGCCGCCGTCCACTACAGGTGAAGGCCATGTCCACCGTATTTCATCGCTCACCAAAGCAGTCGTTGCCGGTTGCCGTTGCTGGCGACGGCATCGAGATTATCGACTCGACGGGCAAACGTTATATCGACGCTTCGGGCGGGGCCGCCGTGTCGTGCCTCGGACATAGCAACCAGCGCGTAATCGACGCCATTAAACGGCAGGCGCAGCAGTTGCCATACGCGCACACTTCGTTCTTCACGACCCAGCCCGCCGAGGAACTCGCCGACCGGCTCGTCGCGAGCGCGCCGCAGGGCCTCGAACACGTGTATTTCGTGTCGGGCGGTTCGGAAGCGGTAGAAGCCGCGCTTAAGTTAGCGCGTCAATATTTCGTGGAGAAGGGCGAACCGCGGCGGCGCCATTTCATCGCCCGGCGGCAGAGCTATCACGGGAACACGCTCGGCGCGCTGGCAATCGGCGGCAACGCGTGGCGGCGCGAGCCCTTCCTGCCGATGCTGATCGAAGCGCATCACGTGAGCCCGTGTTATGCGTATCGCGAACAGCGCGCCGACGAAAGCGAGACCGAATTTGCGCAGCGTCTTGCCGACGAACTGGAACAGAAGATCATCGAACTCGGCTCGGATACGGTTGCTGCTTTCGTCGCCGAAACTGTGGTCGGAGCGACCGCGGGTGCGGTGCCGCCGGTGCGCGAATATTTCCGCAACATTCGCGCGGTGTGCGATCGCCATGGCGTGCTGCTGATTCTCGACGAAATCATGTCGGGCATGGGCCGCACAGGCTATCTGTACGCGTGTGAAGAGGACGGCGTCGGGCCGGACATTCTGACCATCGCCAAGGGACTGGGCGCGGGCTATCAGCCAATCGGCGCAACGCTCGTCAGCGACCGGATTTATCAGACCATCGTCGGCGGGTCGGGTTTCTTTCAGCATGGCCACACTTATATCGGGCACGCAAGCGCGTGCGCGGCAGCGCTCGAAGTACAGCGCGTGATCGCCGACGAAAACCTGCTTCCCAACGTGCTGGCCCGCGGCGAACAACTGCGTGGGCTGTTGCGCGAGACTTATGCACGACATCCGCATATCGGCGATGTGCGCGGCCGCGGGCTCTTCGTCGGCGTCGAACTGGTTCGGGAGCGGGGCAGCAAGACGCCTTTCGACGCGAGCCTGAAAGTGCATGCCGCAATCCGGCGCGAGGCGTTCGCGCGCGGCTTGATGGTTTATCCGATGGGCGGCACGGTGGATGGCAAGATCGGCGATCATGTGTTGCTCGCGCCGCCGTTTATCTGCACCGCGAGCGATATCGACGAGATCGTCAGCCGGCTGGCCGATGCGATCGATGCTGCGTTGGTTGCCGCGTTGGCCGTTGCTCCGGTCGCGCGATAACCGTACGCGCCGATCCGCCGTTGACCATCTCAGCCATTCACCTCAACTTGCGAGACCGACAATGACCGAGCGTTTGCCCCCTTTCGATGTCGGCGCTGCCACGCCCGAACAGAAGGCCGTTCTCGACGAGATTTTGTCCGGTCCGCGCGGCAATCTGAACGGACCGTTTCTCGGCTGGATTCATAGCCCAGAACTCGCGCAGCAGGCGCAGCGTCTCGGCGCGTTCTGCCGTTATCGGACCGGCCTCCCGCTGCGCCTTTCGGAACTCGCCATTCTCGTGACGGCGGCTCGTTGGCAGGCGCAGGCCGAGTGGTACATCCACTATCCGATCGCCTTGGAAGCGGGCGTTAGCGAAGCGGACGCCGAGGCGATCCGCGCAGGCCGGCGGCCCGATTTCGCGAACCCGGACGACGCGCTGATTCACGACTTCGCAAGCGAGCTGTACGACACCAGGCGCGTGTCGGACGCGACCTATGCAAAGGCGGTCGAGCGTTTCGGGCACACGGTGGTGATCAACCTCGTCGGGCTGCTCGGCTACTACGCGCTCGTCGCGATGACGTTGAACGTGTTCGGCATGCGCGCCATCGGCCAGCAAAGCCTGCCGTTCGCCGAGTAGCCTTCAACGGCCGCGGCGCGGCGGCGTATGTCACCGTCACGGCATTGGCACACGGAAGCGCCTATCATGAAGGTCGGTCCACGTCCGCGCCTGTCACGCAGCGCCGCACTCGCGACCCATGCCAAAGCCGCGGAACATCCGGGCGGGACCGTTGCGGCGGGCATTGCGATCAGTCGTGCAGCGCGTGAAGCAGGGCACAACAGGAGAGAACGATGAAGCGCAAGGCATCAGCAGTCTGGCAAGGCGGTCTCCAGGACGGCAAGGGCTCCATTTCCACCGACAGCGGCGTCCTCAAGGAGACTCAATATTCGTTTTCCACGCGTTTCGCGGACGGCATCGGCACGAATCCGGAAGAGTTGATCGCGGCTGCGCACGCGGGCTGCTTTTCGATGGCGCTTTCGGCGGAGTTGGGTAAGGCGGGCATTTCGCCGGAACGCATCGGCACCACTGCAACGGTCACGCTCGACAAAGACGGCGGTGGCTTCACGATCACCGCCGTGCATCTGGACGTAGCGGTGAAAATTCCTGGCGGCGACAAGGCTGCGTTCGACAAAGCCACCGCGGACGCCAAGGCGGGTTGTCCGGTGTCGAAGGTGCTGAACGCCACCATCACAATGGACGCGAAGCTCGAAACCTGAGCCGGGCATCGGCAACCGGCGGTGCGCAATGCTGCCCTGCATTGTTCGCCGCGCATCGAAACTTCCGCGCAACCCACGCCGCAGTGCCGGCATCTGTCGCCGGCGCGGCGCTTCTCCAATGGCATCGCCATGACAACCCAGGCCGAAAAAGCAGCGCAATTCCAGGCGCTGCATGCAGCGCAGGACGCGTTCGTTATTCCCAACCCGTGGGACATCGGTTCGGCGCGGCTCCTCGCGCTGGCCGGCTTCAAGGCGCTCGCGACCAGCAGCGCAGGCTACGCGTTCTCGCGCGGCTTGCCGGATAACGCCGTGGGCCGTGCGCAGATGATGATTCACCTCGCTGAAGTCGTGGCCGCGACCGATTTGCCGGTCAGCGCCGATCTGGAAAACGGTTTTGGCGATGCGCCGGAAGACTGCGCGGAAACCATCCGCCAGGCGGCTCGGGCAGGCGTGGTGGGAGGCTCGATCGAAGACGCGACCGGCCGCGCCGACGAACCGATCTACCCATTCGAGGCCGCTGTCGAACGCGTGCGCGCCGCCGTCGAAGCGTCCCGCGCACAGTCTTTTCCTTTCACGCTGACCGCGCGCGCGGAGAACTACCTCGCTGGACGTCCGGATCTCGACGACACGATTCGCCGCTTGCAGGCCTACGAGGCCGTCGGCGCCGACGTGCTGTACGCACCAGGCCTCAAGACGCGCGAGGAAATCGCCGCCGTGGTCGGCGCGCTGAAGCGTCCCGTCAACGTGTTGATGGGTTTGCAGGGCGTTCTGCTCAGCGTCGACGAATTGCGCGCGATGGGCGTACGGCGCGTGAGCGTCGGCGGCTCGCTCGCGCGCGCGGCCCTCGGCGCGCTACTGCGCGCCGCGCATGAGATACGCGATCACGGCACCTTCGGTTACACGAAAGACGCGGCGAGCGGCAACGAACTCAACCAGCTTTTCGCCAAGGCCGAGGAAAAGTGGCCGACGCCGGGCTAGGCGGGCTGCTGTCCCTGATCGACAGTCAGCGTAACGGCAATGCGGAAGTTATCGGTCGTTTGACCGGTACCGCCGCGGTTGCTGACATGAGATCCTTTTGCCGTTGCCGCCGCGCTCGCATTCTCTTCTAACTCTTCACGGAATCATCAGGATGGACGATAAGGACATTCCTCTTGCCAATAGCAACGTCGCATATCAAACCTTGCTACGGGAGAACGGCTACACCGTCGCTAAAACGACTGTCCGCGCGGGCGGCGAGACGCAATGGCATCACCACAGCAACGTCAGTGACCGCTTTCTCGTAGTCAGCGGAGTGCTGACTGTGGAGACGAAAATCGGCGGCCTGGTAAAGAGCACAAAAGTGCGTGATTTCTTCAACGTCGATCCGGGTGTCGTTCATCACGTCAAGAACGAGACGGAAGACGATGTCGTCTACATCATGGTTCAGGCGGGAGGCGCCCCGGACATCGTGCTAGCCGCGGCTCCAGGTTGAGCGTCGGAGCCGCTGCACGAGTCGAGCGATCACAGCAGGCCCATTGCCGATGCCCTGAGCGTGGCCACCGCGCGCGTTGAGCATTCGAGCTTGCGAAACACGCTCTCCACGTGCGTGCGCACCGTGCTCGGGCTGAGCGCCAACTCCTGCGCGACTTCCTTGTTGCTCGCGCCTCGCGAAATGGCGCGCAGCACGTCGATCTCGCGGGCAGAGAGGCGTGCACCTTGAGACGTGCCGCTGGGAGCGCGTCGGGCAGCGGCCGCGCCGTCACCCAGCACTGCCTCCACCGCGTGACCATCCAGCCGGCCGCTTGCCGCTTCGTCGCGCAACTGCTTCGCCGCTGCGTCGGCGGAGAATGCCGCACGCCACGGACGCGCCGAGCGCAACGCGACCCACACCACCGACGCCGCCAGTATCCGCGCCTCGAGCGATAACGCCGCATTGCGCGCCGCACGAAAATAGCCGGAGCCGTCCAGCCGTTCGTACGCATGCGACGCAAGCTCGGCCGCTTCGCCGAGCGCCCCGGCCTGCTGGCCCGCGCGCCATGTCCAGTAAGGGACGAGGCGCACTTTTTCCCAGGCGCTCGGCGGCAGGCCTCGGGCCATGTTCCAGACATTGTTTGGAACCGCCGCGCGGCCAATACCGTGAATCAAACCCGCGCGATAGACGCGCCGGTGCGCCGCTTCGTCCGGCGTGAGCCGCGCACAGCCTGCCGCTGCCGTCGCGGCCACTGCGCGCGAGAAGCCGGTCATCCACGGCAGCTTCAGGTCGATCACGTCGGCGATCAATTCCGCCGACGTCGCCTGTTGCATTCGCGACGTCGTCAACGCGGCGTCGAGATCCGCAGGGGACAGCTGATCCAGTTCCGTCAGCCAGGAGGGCGCATGGCGCGCGGCGGTGTCGACGAGCCGCGCCGGATAGCGGGTGTCGGCGCGTTGTGCAAGCAGCCCGAGCGCCCGTTCCACACCATACGTGCGGGCGAAGACCTCCAGATCGCCGGCGAGCCCGATTACGTACACCGGAACCGGCACCGCCGCTCCCTCCAGACGCGCGGGGAGCCCGTTGCCGTCCCACGTTTCGAAGATGTGCCGCAATGTAGTTTCGGTTGCGGGTGCGAGGCCCAGCATGCGCGCGATTTCGCCCGACACCTCGCAATGAATTTGCGCGAGCGGCGTGAGCACCGCGGCAACGCCGCCTAGCGCCTCGAGCGGCTCGATCCAGTCGACGCGACCTTCGAGCATGGCGACGCGGCTTGTGATGTCGTCGCCGAAAACGTCTGCGAAGCCCGCGGCGTTCGCGGTGCACCCTGACCAGCGCAGCATCGACGCCTCGCGGACGGTGTCGCATGCCGTCGCGTCGATGCCGGCGGCCTCGGCAAGGCGCGCTGCGAGCCACCCCGTGCGCAGCGAATGGTCGGTTGGCTGGCCCATGCTCAGATCGCCGATGAAGGCGAGCGCCTTCACGGAATCGAATACGCGCAGCGGCGTGTGACCAGCATCGTCGTCGATCGTTAGGGTCATGTGAACAATCACTTTGGGAACGACTGGTAACTATATGCGATCCCGCGTTTTGAAGAAGGGTCGGTCATCTGACCGATGCCGCCGAAGAGCGCGAAATGCGATGCTGTCATGCGATTGTTACCACCGATCAGACCCGACTACACACGGAGTATCCATGTCCTTCCGACTTCAACTCGTCGTTTCGGCGATTGCCCTCACGCTCGCTAACGCCTCGTTCGCTCAACCCTCGGCGGACAAGCCCGAACGGATCAGGGGCACCATCCAGTCGTATTCGGCCGGCACGCTCCAGGTACACCGGCGCAGCGGCGAGACGGTCAGCATCGCAGTAGACGATTCAACCGGCTTGAATGCGGTGAAAGCCGTACAGCTTTCGGATATCAAACCCGGTACTTACGTAGGGGCCGCCGCAATGCCGGGCGCCGACGGCAAGCTCGTGGCGAAGGAAGTGCTCGTATTTCCCGAGGCCGCGCGCGGAACTGCCGAAGGTCACTATGCCTGGGACCTGGGCGCGAATAGCTCGATGACAAACGCGAACGTCGATACGGTCGTGCAGGGTACCAGCGGTCGCGACCTCAAGCTTTCGTACAAGGGCGGCAACAACACGGTTACGGTGCCCGCGAACGCGCCGGTCGTCACGCTCATTCCCGCTACACGCGACGAACTGACCTCGGGCAAGCGAGTGTTCGTCGTGGCGAGCCACGGCGCAGGTGCCGCCTACAAGGGGCTGCAGATCGTCGTGGAGAAGGACGGAGTGGCACCCCCGATGTGAATTGGGCCGTCACGAGCGTTACGTATGAAAGCCGCTGACGAGGCGCCACGGTAGCGGAGATCAGAAAAGGAATTGCAATGAATGAACATCCCATGAATGCCAATAGCGTTCGAGAAGAACACTGGCTAACGCGTTACTACTTTATGCGGACCGCGTTTTCAGCGGTTTGGGTCGCGCTTGCTTTTTCGGTCGGGCAACGCTCACCGGAGGCGACAGCGGCTCTGCTTTTCGTCTATCCCGCGTGGGACGCGCTGGCCAATTACTTCGACATGTCGCGCAGCGGCGGAATGGCGGAAAGCCGCACGCAGGCAATCAACATTGTCATCAGCGTCATCACGGCGATCGCGGTAATTCTGGCGTTGAGAACCAGTATGAGCTGGGTGCTTGGCGTCTTCGGGGCATGGGCGATACTGTCGGGGCTCTTGCAACTCGGAACTGCGCTGCGCCGCTGGAAGCGCTCTTCGGCACAATGGGCGATGGTTCTGAGCGGCGCACAATCGGCGCTGGCAGGTGCTTACTTCATCGTGCAAGCCGGAGTGGCGATGCCCCCGGCTATCTCACGCATAGCGGGATACGCCGCGGTGGGCGCAATCTATTATCTGGTTTCCGCGGTCTGGCTCTATGCACGCCGGCTGCGCCGCAAGGTCGCCTGAACGGCGGAAAGAACTGGCCATTCTGACGACGCCATTCGCTCTGCATGTGCTTCATGAGTCGTTCGATATTGGCCGGATCATCTTTTTTTCGCCGTGCTGCCCAGAACCGCTTTATAGAGGCGAGATTCCGCTGACGCCGGCCTTGCCGCCGACGTCGGGCGAACATTCGCCTGAGAGAAAACTCGCATCGGCCGAGTCGGACATCGAATCGTGGCCGTCCGTCGTCAAGTGGCTGCGTCGCCAACTGGCGGGCGGCAAACCGAATTCACGCTTGAATGCGCGATTAAACGCCGCCTCCGACTCGTAGCCGACCCGCTCCGCAATAGCCGTAAGCGACTGCGCTCCGTCACGTAACGCCTGTGCCGCGATTTGCAGACGCCAGCGCGCCAGATATTGCATCGGTGGCTGGCCGAGCAATTGAGTAAAGCGCTGTGCAAGCGCCGAACGCGAGAGGCCCGCTTTGCGGGCAAGTTCATCGACCGTCCAGCCATGCGCCGGTTGCGCGTGCATCAACGCGAGCGATCGTCCCACGAAACGATCGCTGACGCCGGCCAGCCATCCTTTGCGGTCTGCGGGCAGCGAATCGACACAACGCCGTACCGCCTCCACGAAAAGCAGTTCGGACAAACGACCGAGCACGATCGCGCTGCCTACGCGCCATTCGGCCGCCTCTAAAGCCGCGAGTTTCAACGATGACTCCAGCCACGCGGATCTCGCGTCGTTGCGCATGTCGATCTTGAACATACGGGGCAATGCCGACAGCACCGGATTCGTCAGCGTGTCGTCGCAGGCGAGGAAGCCGCAAATGAGCCGCGTTTTCGCACCGCCCCCACCGTAACTCAACCTGATCACATCGCCCGGTGTGGTTTCCAGATACTGCGACAGCATCTGGTGAGAGGGCGCCGGTTCGAGTTCGAGCGAACTGCCCATTAGATGCGCTTCACCCTGCGGTACCACGAGAAGTTCTCCGGCATCGACGCAGATAGCGGAGGAGGGGTCGTCGACGAGTCGTGCGCGACAGCTTCCTTCGGTGATGAGGTGATAGGAGACGATGCGCTCCGCACGCGGAAGAAACGACACGCACAACTCCCGGGTCGCCTCGCCGAAAACACACCAGGGTGCAGTGAAGTCTGCGCTTAGATACACCGCTCCACTTAGATGCACGAGGCGAAGTACGTCGGAAAGAGCATCCATGGTGTTGTCCATCAGTTTCGGCGTCCTGCGCAAAACATCTGGACGACCGGTCATTCACCGATATGGCTTGCGTCCCGATACTAGCACTCACGCGAATCCGCAACAACGAACGGTAGAGCGTCGAATTACACCATCAGGAGAACGACATGAGTTACCCAGAGACCTATCGCGGTCAATGCTTTTGCGGCGCAGTGCAATTCACGGTAACCGGGGAGCCGGCGGGCATGGGCTATTGCCATTGTGAGTCGTGCCGAAGCTGGTCGGCAGCGCCCGTCAATGCATTCACGCTGTGGAAGCCCGAGGCGCTAAACGTTACTCGCGGCGCTGATGATATCGGCACTTACAACAAGACGCCGCATAGCTATCGCAAGTGGTGCAAGTCATGTGGTGGACATCTCTTTACCGAACATCCCGGGCTCGAACTGATCGACGTGTACGCGGCGGTCATTGCCGACTTCCCATATGAACCCGGTGTGCACGTTCATTACACGGAGTCGCGCCTTCGAATGAAAGACGGTCTGCCCAAGCAAAAAGATCTGCCGGGGGAAATGGGCGGCTCGGGTATCAGCGTCGCCGAATAACCATTGCACCTCGCGGTTCAGGTTCGATTCGCCCGATCGTCGCGCGGGCCTTCTCGCAGTGCAAGTTCGCGGCGTCATCTGAATGGCAGCAACTTCGAGCATTGACTCACCGCTGCCCTTGGTTCTCAGGAGTCGTTTATGTCCGCAGTCGATTCTTCTTTTTCGCCCATCGCAGACTTCGCTGCCGTCAAGGTCCGTCAACAGGCCGCGTGGTCGACCGGCAATTATGCTGTCGTCGGCACGACGCTGCAGATCGTCGGTGAAACTCTGTGCGAAGCGCTTGACCTACGCGCCGGTTCGAGCGTGCTCGACGTTGCAGCAGGCAATGGCAATGCAACGTTGGCGGCCGCGCGCCGCTGGTGCGATGTCACTTCCACTGACTATGTCGCCTCACTGCTGGACGCCGGCCGTGCCCGCGCACAAGCAGAGGGTCTTGCCGTCAAGTTTCAGGAAGCGGACGCGGAAGCGCTGCCATTCCCGGACGCCTCGTTCGATATCGTCATGTCGACGTTCGGTGTGATGTTCGCTCCGGACCAGGAGAAGGCAGCGGCTGAACTGGCTCGTGTTTGCAAACCGGGTGGCCGCATCGGCCTCGCGAACTGGACACCGGATAGCTTCATCGGACAGGTGTTCAAGACAATCGGCATGCACATTCTGCCACCCGTGGGCGTAGCATCGCCTGCGCTGTGGGGCACGAAGGCGCGGCTGGAAACACTGTTTGAAGGCAAGACCCGGAAGATCGACGCGAACAGCCGCCATTTCACGTTCCGTTACCGCTCCCCAGAACATTTCGTCGAAGTCTTCCGCACGTTTTATGGACCGGTGAACAAGGCATTTGGCGCACTCGACGGCGAGCGGCAAGCAGCGCTTCTCAGCGATCTGATGACCTTGATAAAGAGCCGCAACCGGTCCGGCGACGCGACGCTCGTGCTGCCGAGCGAGTATCTCGAAGTGGTGGTGGAACGATCATGAACGGCGTCGAGCGCAGCGTCGCCGTCCTGCTCGGATCCGCCTCGCGCCTCTGGTCGATCGTTTGCGTGATCGGTCTCCGGCACGGTTCGGTGATGATTGCGTTGCCACTGTGCTCGTCGGCGTGCTTTTTCGGTCTTCGGTTCGTCCTGACGGTGTTGGGTCTTTCGGCTTGACTGCCGCTTCATTGCAATCTGCTGCTTTACCGCGCCTTCGTGCGCGGTAAAGCTCAATTCATTTCCTCATACCACGCACGCCACGCATGACGCTCATGCGGAGACGCAGCGCATTCGTGCTGTCAAAAATGATGCGTTTACTGCTGCGAAAAAACTTGCATTTCACGCGGGAAAAACTACCTTGATTAAACAAAGCAGTTCGGGCTCGGCAGCGGAGGAGACACATGCCGGCTACACGTATGATGATTGCGCGTCGCGCGGGCGTGAGCGTTGCCACGGTCGATCGTGTGTTGCGCGACGACCAGGCCGTGCGTCCCGAAACGGCAGAGCGCGTGCATCTGGCACTCGCGGCGCTGCGGGACGACCGCGCGCGTCGCGGTCGTCCCGCCAAGCTCAATTCCTATCGCGTCGCCTTCGTTCTCCCTCAAGTCAATTCGCGCTTTCTCGATCACGTCGAGCGCGACATCGCACTGTCCGCGAGCTTCTTTCGCGAGCACCGGATCATTCCGTCGTTTTACCGGTGCGACTTCTCATCTCATCGCGACACCATTGCTTTCGCGCAGCAGGTCATCGACTACGACGCGCTGGTACTCGTGCCGCTCGACTATCCAGCAGTCGAACGTCTTATCGAAGACACGAGCGATGCAGGCGTGCCCGTTGTCACTGTCTTCTCCGATTTGCCCGCCAGCCGTCGCGCAGCATATGTCGGCGTCGACAATCGGATCGCAGGACGCATGGCCGGTGCGTTGATGGGCCGCTTTCTCGGTGCGCGCATCGGCACGGTGGCGGTCCTGTCGGGCTCATCGCGCCTGCACGATCAACTCGAACGGCGCACCGGGTTTTCACAGGTGCTCGAAGAAGACTTCCGCAATCTGCGCTGGATCGCGGAACCGGACTTCACTGAAGACGACGACGGCGCGGGCCTCGCCGCGCAAGGTCTCATTGCGCGTCACCCGGATCTGGTTGGCGTTTATGCAACGGGCGGCGGCATTTCGGGCATCGCAAGAGCATTGCAGGAATCCGGCGACAAGGCTCGCCTCGTGTTGATCGGCCATCAATGCACCGCGGCGACGCGCACGCAGTTATCCGAACGTGCTATCGACGTGATCCTCGATCAGGACGTGCGCGGCATCGTCCACTGGTCGGGCCTCGTTGCGATCAATTGTCTTAACGACGTGCGTGGCGCGCTCGCCATTCCAACGCCGGAAACCAGAATCTATCTTCGTGAGAATGCGCATGCCTGAAGCTCGCGACACGCGGATTGCAGTGCGAATCCGCTGAGCTCAAATACAGCACCCGGCGCATGGGCGCTGTTCCACAGCAGGTTGGAGACCCGGGAAAGACAAGGAGAAGACAAATGTTACGTCTTACGTCAGCAAGGGTAATAGCGGCGGGCATCATTGCGTTGGGACTCGGCATGGCACCGGGCGCGCAGGCACAGGACAAGCAGTTGACGCTATGCTGGGCAGCATGGGACCCGGCCAATGCACTCGTCGAATTGTCGAAAGATTTCACCACGAAAACCGGCATCAAAATGAAGTTCGAGTTCGTGCCGTGGACGAGTTACGCGGATCGCTTTATCAACGAACTTAATTCGCATGGCAAACTATGTGACCTGATCATCGGCGACAGTCAATGGATTGGCGGCGCGGCAGTCAACGGGCACTATGTGAAGCTCAACGATTTCTTTGCGAAGAACAAGATTTCGATGAACGACTTCGTGCCGGCGACTGTAGTGGGTTACGCGGAGTGGCCGAAGAACACGCCTAATTACTGGGCGTTGCCGGCCATGGCGGACGCAGTGGGCTGGACGTATCGAAAGGACTGGTTCGCTCGCCCTGAATTGCGTGCCGAATTCAAGCAGAAATATAAACGCGAACTCGAACCGCCCACCACACTGGACGAACTCAAGCAAACCGCGGAGTTCTTTCAGGGCCGCAAGATAGACGGCAAGACGGTCTACGGTGTCTACATCTTCACGGAGCGCGGTTCCGAAGGCATCACAATGGGCGTGACCAATGCGCTTTACAACTTCGGCTTCGAGTATCAGGACCCGAAGAAGCCGTACCACCTCGACGGCTTCGTCAACTCGCCGGGCGCGGTCAAGGGACTGGAGTACTACAAGGCGCTTTACAAGTGCTGCACGGCGCCGGGCATGACCAACGCGTACATGCAGGAAGGGCTGGATGCCTTCAAGTCCGGCCAGGTGGCCATGCAAATGAACTGGTTTGCATTCTTCCCCGGACTCTACAAAGACCCGAATGTGGGCGGCGACAAGATCGGTTTCTTCGTCAACCCGCGCGAAACGAAGCAGTACACGCAGCTTGGAGGGCAGGGCATTTCTGTCGTCGCTTATTCGGATCATAAAGACGATGCGCTCGAGTACATCAAGTGGTTCGCGCAACCAGACGTCCAGAAGAAGTGGTGGCAGCTCGGCGGTTATTCGGCGGCGAAATCAGTGGTCGATGCGCCCGACTTTCCGAAAAGCGCGCCCTTTGCGCCGGCGTTCCTGAAGTCGATGTCGATCGTCAAAGACTTTTGGGCCGAGCCCACTTATGCGGAACTCCTGCTCGACATGCAAAAGCGGGTGCACGACTACGTGGTGGCCGACAAGGGCACGGCCAAGGAAGCGCTGGACTTGCTCGTCAAAGACTGGAACAAGGTCTTCAAGGCGGAAGGCAAGAACTAGCGCGTATCGAGGACGGGACCGGCGGCGCCTGCACGGATGCCGCCGATGCCTTTAAAGGAGCGAGGCATGCTGGCAAACAAGCCTTTTTCGTCGGCGGAAATGAAGTCGCCGGCGGCGGCGCGCGCGCACACGCGTCTGACTGGATTGTCGGACAGGACCATTGCGTGGCTGTTCATTCTTCCAACAATTCTGCTGCTGCTCGCGATCAACATCTTTCCGTTGATCTGGGCGTTGCGTCTGTCGTTCACGAACTTCAAATCGAATATGCCGAGCGTGCCGGCGCGCTTTGTCGGAATCGACAATTACGTCGACATTCTCACCGACGAAGACATCTGGTACGCAATGCAGGTAACGGCGCGTTTCGTGTTCTGGTCGGTCGGCCTCGAAGTGCTATTGGGTTTCGGCCTCGCGTTGCTCATCAACCGGCAGTTCCGCGGCCACAGCTTCTGGACCACGCTGATCCTGCTGCCGATGATGCTGTCGCCGGCGGTGGTCGGCAACTTCTGGACGTTTCTGCTGCAACCGCAAACGGGGTTGTTCAACGATATCGTCGGCTTCTTCACCGGCATTGCGCCGGGCTCGTTTCAGATGATCGGCGACGTGTCGCTCGCGCCGTGGACCATCGTGATGGTCGATACATGGATGTGGACGCCGTACGTGATGCTCATCTGCCTCGCGGGCCTGCGCTCGATTCCCGACTATATCTATGAAGCCGCCGAAGTGGATCGCGCCACACCGTGGCGGCAGTTCTGGTCGATCACGTTGCCGATGACATTGCCGTTCCTGATGCTGGCCGTGCTGTTTCGCGGTATCGAGAACTTCAAGATGTTCGACATGGTGAACCTGCTGACTTCGGGCGGACCCGGTTCAGTAACCGAAACCGTATCGATCACACTGAAGCGCGCTGCCTTCGAGAAATGGCAGACAGGCTACTCATCCGCATTGGCAATCATTCTGTTCGTGACGGTATTCGGTGCGGCGAATATTTACGTCAAGGCGCTCAACCGGGTGAAACAGCGATGAGACCGACTACCGCTCAACATTCGGTGGTGGCTTCTTCGCCACGCGGCAAGCGCTTTGCCGCTGCGATTGTCATCACTTACGCATTGATCGCGATCTTGCCGATTCTGTGGATCTGCCTGACCAGCTTCAAGACGCAGGAAGATGCCATTGCCTATCCACCTGTCGTGTTGTTTCAACCGTCGATGGAAGGCTATGTGAATCTGTTCACGATCCGTTCGCGCCAAACGCCGGAGTTTATCGCCAGTCTTCCGCCCGCGCAGACCTGGTATGAGCGCGACGTACGCAAGCGAAACATGGTGATTGCCGGCCCGTCCAAAGTATTGCCGCGCTTCGTCAATTCACTCGTGATCGGTTTTGGCTCGACCTTTCTCGCGGTATTTCTCGGCACATTGGCGGCCTACGCGTTCTCCCGTTTCAAGGTGCCGCTTGCCGACGACCTGCTGTTTTTCATTCTGTCGACGCGCATGATGCCGCCGATTGCAGTCGCCATTCCGATTTACCTGATGTATCGGGCGCTCGGCCTGAGCGACAGTTACGTCGGCATGATCGTGCTCTATACAGCGGTCAATGTATCGCTGGCGGTCTGGCTTCTGAAGGGCTTCATGGACGAGATTCCGCGCGAGTACGAAGAGGCCGCGCTCGTGGATGGCTACACGCGGCTTCAGGCGTTCGTTAAGGTCGTGCTGCCGCAGGCCATTACGGGCATTGCCGCGACCGCTATTTTTTGCCTGATCTTCGCGTGGAACGAGTACGCATTCGCGTCGCTACTGACCAGCGGCGATGCCCAGACCATGCCGCCGTTCATTCCGTTCATTATTGGCGAGGGCGGTCAGGACTGGCCGGCCGTTGCGGCCGCGACGACACTTTTCGTGGTGCCTATCCTCATCTTCACTGTCGTGTTGCGCAAGCATCTGCTGCGCGGCATCACCTTCGGAGCGGTGCGCAAATGAAACGAGAGTCCGTTTTGCCACAAAGACATTATCTGCGCCGCGGTTACAGCGAGGCAGTGTCGACCGCACTGATCGGTCTCGGTATGGCAATGCTGGTGCAGCCGTTTTCGCTGACACTGTTCACGTGGTCGTTTCCCGTGATTCTGGTGGGTGCCCTGGCGTTTGTCGTGACCAGTCATTTCCCGGACTGACGCCATGTCGACGATCGTTCTTGCCAACCTTCACAAGCGTTTCGACGACTTCGTCGCCGTGCGCGACACCAGTTTGACTATTGGCGCGGGGCGCTTCGTCGTGTTGCTGGGTCCGTCGGGCTGCGGCAAAACTACGACGCTGCGCATGATAGCGGGACTGGAGTTGCCTACCTCCGGCCAGATCCTGATAGACGGTGACGACGTGACGCAATTGCGCGCGCGTCAACGCGACATTGCATTTGTGTTCCAGATGTTCGCGCTCTATCCGCATATGACCGTGCGTAACAACATCGCTTTTCCGCTCAGGAACGAGCATGTGTCGCGCAAGGAGATCGCGGCGCGTGTGGATGCCGCCGCGCACATGCTGCGCATCGGGAACATTCTCGATCGCAAAACAGGTGGCCTGTCCGGCGGCGACCGGCAGCGCGTGGCGCTGGGACGGGCGATTGTTCGACAGCCGAAAGCGTTTCTGATGGACGAGCCACTCGGCACGCTCGATGCGGATTTCCGCGAGCTGATGTGTCTCGAGTTGCGCAAGCTACATAACGCACTGGGCGCGACGACCGTTTATGTCACGCACGATCAGAGCGAAGCGATGGCGATGGCCGACGACATTGTCGTGATGAACAAAGGCGAGTTGCTGCAAGCCGGACCCCCTCACGAGATCTATCACTTTCCGGCGACGGTGTTCGTCGGCAATTTTATCGGCAGTCCGCCCATGAATTTCCTCGCGGCAGATGGCGGCGTGAATGCGGGCGACGAACAAGTCCTGCTGCACGGCGCAGCAGTGCCGGTGCCGCGCTCGGAGGCTGGCGCTGAACGCGTGCTGCTGGGCATTCGTCCCGAGCATGTGAAGATCGACCAGCACGGCCCGCTGCGCGGCAAGGTCATTGCCGATGAATATCTCGGTTCGCATCAGGTGCTGGTGGTGGAAACCGCGCTGGGCGCCGTGCGGGTGCGAGTCGGCAAAGACGATGGCTTGCCGGCCGGATCACCGGTCGGTTTGTCGTTCCGCAAGGATCGCACGCTGCTGTACGACGCGCAGAGCGGCCGGTTGCTGCCGGGCGCCGCTCGCACGATTCCTGCACACGGAGAAGCTCATGGCTGAAATCCAGTTGCGCAACGTGTCCAAACGCTTCGGCGACATCGCAGCGGTGGACGATATTTCGATCGACGTGGCCGACGGCGAGTTCGTGGTGCTGCTCGGACCGAGCGGCGCGGGCAAGACCACGACGCTGCGTCTGATCGCCGGACTCGAGCGGCCCGACGCGGGCGACGTGCTGATCGACGGGACGATTGCGACGGGTGTGCATCCGTCCGATCGCGATGTCGCTTTTATTTTCCAGCAATACTCGCTTTACCCGCACCTGACTGTGTTCGGCAACCTGGCGTTTCCGCTGCGCTCGCCGAGACGGCGCAGCAGCGAGGCGGATGTGCGTTCGCGGGTTCACGCGGTAGCGGAAATGCTGCATATGGAAGCGAAACTCGACAACATGGCCACACATTTGTCCGGCGGGGAGATGCAGCGCGTGGCGATTGGGCGGGCGCTCGTGCGGCAGCCCAAGGCGTTTCTCATGGACGAGCCGCTGTCGTCGCTAGATGCGAAGCTGCGTGAGGAGTTGCGTATCGAACTGAAGCGCCTGCATCGTACGATTGGTGCCACCATCGTCTATGTCACGCACGATCAGGTCGAAGCGACTACGCTCGCGGATCGCATCGGTATTCTCGATCATGGTCGTCTCGTGCAACTCGGCACGCCGCGCGAGGTGTATGGCAATCCGGTCTCGCTGAGCGCCGCGCAACGGCTCGGCTCTCCGCCGATCAACCTGTTGCCGCCCACACTGTTCGACTCGGCACACATGCCGGCGGGCACGGCGACCGTCGGGATCCGTCCCGAAGACATCGTGCTGCACGACCCGGCTGAAGGTCACGCGAGCGGCGCACAGGATGCACTCGATCTCACGGTGCTCGAATATTCGCCGCTGCGTCATCTGCTGATTCTGGATCGCGCCGGAACCGCCGTGGTCGCCACGACCGTCACCGAGCGCAGTTTTTCACCGGGGCAACGGGTCGGCGTGTCTTTGCCTCCGCGCAGCCTTTTATATTTCCATGCCGACGGCAGGAGGATCCCGACATGAACGGCGAAACGGTCATGGCGTGCATCGACGCCGCGTATGCGGCGTTGAAGGAGCACACCGACGAGATTGCGTCGCTCGACCAGCAGATCGGCGATGGAGATCACATTTTCAATCTGCTGCGCGGCATGGAAGCGCTCCTTGCGGTGCGCGCGGAGATCGCGGCGCAACCTCTCGGCCCCGCGCTCGAGATCGCGGCGTCCAAGGTGCTGTCCACGGTGGGCGGATCGTCGGGTCCATTGTTCTTCTCATTGCTCAACGGTATGGCGAAAGCGTCCGCGAACAATGCAATGGATGTGGCTGGCTTCGCTCGCATCTTTGCGGCAGGGGTCGAGGCTGTTGGGCAACGAGGCAAGACCGGCGTCGGCAGCAAGACGATGATGGACGTATTGATACCGGTCGCGCAGCGCTTCGAGCAGTTGGCGGCAGAAAACGCAGCGTCTCGAACGGTGCTCGACACCTTGCCGCGAGTCGCCGAGGAAAACATGCTGGCAACGCGCGACATGCTGGCAACCAAGGGACGCGCATCGTTTCTCGGGGAGCGCTCGCGCGGGCATATCGATCCGGGCGCGCGCTCCAGCCAGATCATGATTGCCTCGGTATGCGCGCGACTCGCGCAACACAACGGACAAGGAGCATGACGATGAAAAAATTCATCAATCATGTGGACGATTTTCTCGCCGAGAGCCTGGCGGGATTCGCCGCGGCGCATGGCGACCTGGTCGTACTCAATCGCGAACCGGTGTTCGTGCGGCGCAAGGACCTGAAGCCGGGAAAGGTCGCGCTTGTCTCGGGCGGCGGCTCCGGGCACGAACCGCTGCATTCGGGATTTGTCGGCCACGGCATGCTCGACGCCGCGTGCCCAGGCCAGATTTTCACGTCGCCGACACCCGACCAGATGATGGCCGCCGCCAAGGCCGTCGATACCGGCGCGGGCGTGCTCTTCATCGTGAAGAACTATTCGGGCGATCTGATGAACTTCGAAATGGCCTCGGAGATGTCCGAGGTGCCCAACGCGATGGTCCTGATCAACGACGACGTCGCGGTGGAAAACTCCAGCTATACGACCGGGCGCCGTGGGGTCGCGGGCGCGGTCATCGTCGAGAAGCTGGTGGGCAGCCTCGCGGAAAGCGGCGCGAGCCTCGACGAATGCAAGGCGTTTGGTGATCGCATCAACAAACGTACGGCTTCGATGGGCGTCGCATTCTCCAGTTGCACGGTGCCGGCAGCCGGCACGCTGACCTTCAAGATCGGCGACGATGAAATCGAAGTCGGTGTCGGCATACATGGCGAGCCGGGCAGGCGGCGTGCGAAATTTGCGTCCGCCGATACGATCGCGGCGGAGTTGCTCACCGCGATAGTCGACGATTTGAAGCCAACTGCGGGCGCGGGCGTGCTGGTGCTGGTGAACGGCCTTGGCGGCACGCCGCTTGGCGAGCTTTACCTGCTTTTCAACTCGACCCGCGCGTGGCTCGAAAAGCGGGATCTGAAAATCGCCCGTGTGCAGGTTGGGTCGCTGACCACGTCGCTCGAGATGGCCGGCGCTTCAATCACGCTTTGCATGCTCGACGAACAGATGACAAAGCACTGGGACAGCGCGGTGCATACGCCGGCGCTGAGGTGGGGCGTATAGCACGCGGGCGGCGGCGCGAGCCGCCGCGCTTTGTGGTCGCTTCAAGCCGCCGCGCCTCGCAAGTCCCTGATATGTTGGTAGACGGTAGCGCGTCCCATTCCCAGCACATTCGCGACGTAGTTGGCCGCGCTTTTACCTTTGAATGCTCCTTCCGCCCACAGCGCCTCAACGATCTCGCGGCGATGATCTCGAGTCAGGGAATTGAGTGCCAGCTGACGCTCCTGAAGCCACGCGTGAAGGAAAGTGTTGATGCGTTCCTGCCAGTCGTCCTTGAATAGCTCTTCGGGCTGTTTAACCACGCCGGCGCCGGAAATCACGCGATCTATGACACTCTTGACGTCTTCGAACACCGAGATGTTGTAGTTCACGCACATCATGCCAACAGCAGTTCCGGCGTCGTCGAACAGGACGGTGCTCACGCAGCGCATCCGCCGTCCGTCCCAATTGGTTTTCTCGTAGGGACCGACCGTACCGGAGTCCGCTGAGTGATCGATTTCTTCCAGTGCAGAGTCGTCGCCCAGTTCGCGCTTTGAAAGGTTGTTGGCGATGTAGGCGACCGTCTGGCTAGCGAGGTCATGGATCACGATCTCGACGTATGGAAAGAACAGTAGGGCAATGCCATCAGCAACGCGACTGTATCGATCGAGGAGTAGCCGACGGCTCGCCGTTGTCTTAGGTTTTCGCATTTGGGTGACTGCTCGCAATTTTCTCAAGATTCGCACGGGCACAGAGTCCGCATTTTGCCACGATGGGCGCCCCCATCATTCCAGCGAGCAGGTGCTTTCATCGTCTTCATTTGGCAGCCACTTACACGCGAGCTCGCTTATTCAGGTACGTAAAGAGTTCATAGGCAATGGCGACGTCTTCAAGGCCCAGACCGATCGAGCGGAAGAACGCATGCTTTCGGTACGATGGCTTGGCCGCCTTGCCACACATCAGTTCCGCGAGATCACCCACAATCGATTCGGCGCGCCAGCCATGGTGTTCCGCGGCGAGTTTCATCTCGCCCGCGCTCGAGGGCGTGGTGTTGCGGTAGTCGCAGTAGACGTCCATGCTGGCAAGCCAGGCGGGTGGGACTTCGTGAGCGTTCGCGACGTTGGTACTGATAGAAGTGATAAGCGCTGGCTTGTCCAGCATGCTTTCGTGCAGAACCGGTGTGCCGGAGGATGTACACAGCGCAACCACGTCAGCGGCAGCGACACACTCCTGAATTCGTTCACAAATGGCGACTCTGTGATCGAGCGCCGCCAACTGCGCACACTTCGTTGTGTCGCTGGCAAGCTCCGGCGAAAAGATCCGTATCGACTCCCACGGCCTGACCGGTGCGAGATGGCGCAAATGAGCCTGTCCTACCGCGCCCGAACCAATGATCGCAAGGTGGGTCGCCGTGCCGCTGGCAAGCTGTTCGACAGCCAGTGCCGTTGCGCCGGCTGTGCGCTCCACCGTCAGCAGGCCCGAGTCACACCACATCATCGGTTGTCCCGTTTCCATGGACATCAGGGCCGTCCATGCGGTGATGACGGGCTTCGCCTGCGTGACGATGTACGGCGAGAGCTTTGCACCGAACACCTTCGCATCCGCCATCACGCCGAGGTAGGTAATGAAGTCACCGGCGCCTTGCGGAAACGGAGTCAGCGTCTGCTCCGGTTGCACGGCCATGTCACTTCCGAGCGCGCGAAACATGCGTGCAAGCACGTTGCGCACGTCGAGATAAGGCAGTGCTTCCAGCACTGCGTGTTGATCGACGATCAGGGGTAACCCTCTATCTGACATGCTCATTGACTTGCGCTCCGCAATGTTGCCGGGGTCGGCGGTGAAGGCATTCTAAGTCAAAACGTCCAGACTGGACTTTTATTTTAGAAAACACTTGATTTTCTGTTTGTCCAGAATAGACTGTCATTCCAGAGCAAGTGTGAGGCGACGATCCTGCCGCTTCATCCGATGTCTCAAACCAGGCCTATCGGCCGTTGTCCATGCAGTCAACCGTCGCCGCCCGACCACACAGGGGACCTCTCATGTTCCGGAAGCTCCAGCTCTCACTTCTCCTCGTCGCTGCCGCCGCAGCTTCTCTGAGCACCGTTACCACCCAGAGCCAGGAAACCCTGCGCTTTGGCATAGAGGCGGCCTACCCGCCGTTTGAAAGCAAGTCCCCCACTGGGCAACTGCAAGGCTTCGACGTCGATGTGGGCAACGCAGTGTGTGCAAAGCTGGGCATGAAGTGTGTGTGGGTCGAGAACGCGTTCGACGGACTGATCCCGGCATTGCAAGCGCGAAAATTCGATGTGATCAATTCGGCGATGAACATCACTGAGAAGCGCAAGCAGTCGATTGAATTCACGAAACCAATCTACGTAGTGCCGATCGTGATGGTGGCCCGACGCGCATCTGGCTTGCTGCCGGACGTGAAGAGTCTGCAGGGCAAACGTGTTGGCGTGCTGCAGGCCTCCTCACAGGAAGACTTCCTGAAGCGTCATTGGGCGCCTGCCGGCGTGACCGTCGTTCCGTATGCGGACCAGGATCAGGTCTACGCCGATCTCGTTGCCGGACGCCTCGACGCCGCGGTTCAGGAAGCACAAACGGTGCAGGATGGATTCCTCATAAAGCCCGCAGGCCACGAGTATGCGATCGTCGGCAAGCCGCTGAGCGATCCTGCTACTCTCGGAGAAGGCACCGGTTGGGGCCTTCGCAAGGGCGACAAGGTGTTGGTCGCGAAAGTCGATGCCGCGCTTGATGCGCTGAAGAAAGACGGCACGTTGAGCACTCTTTCGCAGAAGTACTTCAAGCAGGACATCATCGCTAAATAACGCATCGACGAGCCGGCGGAAGGTCATCGCGCAGCCCGCTGCCAGACGCACGAATCTTTCGCCGTGCGCCGTCAGGGACACTAAAGCAACTCTATGGATTTCGACGTCATCGTGCTGGGCGGGGGGATAGTGGGCGTGTCGTGCGCGCTACATCTTCAGGACCGCGGCCGCCGCGTGGCACTTGTGGACCGGCGCGCTCCTGGCGAAGAGACCAGCTTCGGCAACGCAGGGCTGATTGAGCGGGCCGCCGTGGTTCCGTACGGTTTCCCGCGGGACCTGAGAACGTTGATGCGCTTTGCAAAAAATCGTTCGACCGACCTGTACTGGGACTATCGTGCGGTGCCGCATTTCGCAACGTGGCTTGCGCGTTTCTGGTGGGAGTCTTCCGTCGAGCGATTGATGGCTGCCGCGCGGGACATGTTGCCGTTGATTGAGCGAAGCGTCACGGAACATGAGCGCTTGATCAAGCGTGCAGAGCTTCAGCATCTCGTGCGCGCTACGGGCTGGATAGACGCCTATCGCACGCCAGCAAGATTGGCGCGCGAGGCGGCGGCGGCCGAGGCCACGGCGGGTAGTTACGGTTTGCGCGTTTCAGTACTCGATGCTGCGACGCTCGCCGCGCGGGAACCGGGCGCGGTGGGCGGGTTTTGTGGAGCGCTGCATTGGCAGGACCCGATGAGCGTCGTCAATCCCGGCGCGTTGACAAAGGGCTACGCACGCCTTTTCGAAGCGAGCGGCGGAGTGGTCCTTACTGGAGACGCTGCCACGCTAAGCGGACAGGCGGGCGCATGGACGGTCCAGACGACGTCCGGGCGAATCAGCGCCAAGGAAGCCGTGGTGGCGCTCGGTCCGTGGTCGGACTGCGTGTTCGCGCCGCTTGGCTATCGCATCCCCCTTCGCGTGAAGCGCGGCTATCACATGCATTACCGCCCGACCCGGCCCATGCTCTCGATGCCGTTCGTCGACGCGGAGCAGGGCTATGTAGTGGCGCCGATGGAAGGGCGTCTGCGGCTGACCACCGGAGTGGAGATCGCGCGGCGCGACGCGGAACCGACGGGCATCCAGCTTGGAAGGGCGGAACGTTTTGCGCGGCCGAGCTTCGGTCTCGGCGAGCGGCTCGATGACAGTCCGTGGCTCGGCCTGCGGCCTTGCACGCCCGACATGCGTCCTGTGATCGGACGCGCACCGCGTCACACCGGGCTCTGGTTTGCCTTCGGACACAACCACCACGGGCTGACGCTCGGCCCCGCGACTGGGCGATTGCTAGCGGAAATGATGACCGGGGAACCGACATTTGCAGATCCGCATCCGTTCCGTGTCGAACGGTTCAGTCGTTAGCGCTATGGAAACGCTTCGCTGCGACGGGCAGCGTGGCGAGATGTCCTGATCGTTTTACCGCTTTCGGTGAAACGGCTATTCCATGTATGTCCTGGGAGTGTGAGATGAAGATCAAGGATTTCGGGGTTGAGCGTTGGATGGATGAGTATGAAACGAAATGCACCTATAACCTTGCGGAGACGTGCGTCGAGTCGCTGACGGTCGATCAGTTGCTCACGCTCGCACACAAGCAGGACAGCATCCTGGGCGAGTTGCGCTCGCTGAAGCTCACCTATGGCGCGATTGAAGGATCGGCGCGCTTGCGCGAAGCAATTTCGACAATGTACGACCGTCAGTCGCCCGAGAATGTGATAGTGACGCATGGCGCGATTGGCGGAAACGCGTTGGTGTACGAGACGCTGGTCGAACCGGGGGACACCGTGATTTCAGTGCTGCCCACCTATCAGCAGCACTACTCGATTCCGGAAAGCTACGGTGCTGATGTACGCATTTTGAAGCTGCGCGAAGAGAACGGTTTTCTTCCTGATCTCGCGGAACTGCGCAGTCTGGTGAATGACAGGACACGGCTGATCGCTATCAACAATCCTAACAACCCCACCGGTTCGTTGATGGACGAGAAATTTCTAACAGAGGTGGGAAACATCGCGCGCTCGTGCGGCGCGTATGTTTTGTGCGATGAGGTTTATCGCGGCACGGATCAGCAAGGCAGCGGCTATACGGCGTCGATGGCCGACCTCTACGAGCGCGGCATCAGCACGGGCAGTATGTCGAAGACGTATTCGCTCGCCGGACTGCGTCTCGGCTGGATCGCCGGGCCGAAGGATCTTATCCGCGCGGTAGCGATACATCGGGACTACAACACCATTAGTGTGGGGATGATCGATGATCATTTTGCATCGATCGCGCTGGAGAATCGCGCGGCCATTCTTGCCCGCAACCAGGACATCGTGCGGACGAACCTTGCTATCGTGGATGCGTGGATCGCAAAAGAACCTGCTATCAGTTATCTAAAGCCGAGGTCGGGAACAACTGCACTTCTGAAGTATGACCTGCCCATGTCGTCACGCGAGTTTTGCACCGCGTTGATCGAGCAGACGGGTGTAATGCTGACACCTGGCAGTGCGCTCGATATGGAAGGCTACGTGCGGCTTGGCTACGCCAATAACCGCAGCGTGCTAGAAGCGGGGCTCGGTAGGTTGTCGGAATTTCTCGCTGGTCAGAGTCATTGAGTTGGCGAGGTGCGCTAGATCGCACCTCGGTGACCGCGGGGCCCCATGACATGCGAGCCTGAATGACCGGGCTAGTCAATGCGCAGCAGCAGTCGAGGTTCCGGGCAGGCAGAAGCGCGGCTGGCGTCGTTCACGTTGTCGAGCCTTTTCATATCCCGAATCACGTGAAAAAGTTCGCGCATTGAATCGAGATCGATCAGTCGCACAAACGCAAAGGTGTCCTGATAGGCACGCATCCAGGGGATCATTGCTGAAGCCACGGCTTGTCGGCCTTCGCTCGTCACGACGAGCTGGCGTTTGCGTCGATCTCCTTCGTGGCCGATAGCGGCGATAAGACCGCGGCGGAACAACGGCGTCAGATTGGCCGAGAGATTCGATCGGTCCATTTCCAGTTGCGCTGCCATGTCGCCGAAAACGAGTGATTCGCGCAGATGTAGCAAAGCGAGCATGCAGAACTGGGATGCGTTGACGTCCGTATGCCGCAGTGCTTCGTCGATATGAGCCCCGAATGCGCGCATTGCCCGCTGGGCGAAAAAGTGATTGAGCGCGAGCGCGGAGATCTCTGCGATTGCGGGCATCGACGACTCGCAATTCTGACTTTCCATATCTGCGATTCCGGCCATCTTGCGACAAAAAGAGGACATCACGCGAGCCCGAAAGTCTTCCTCAAGCTTGCATCGACGGGGCCGGAGGGCATGAAGCGGCGCACTGGGCCGAACACGCGGCAATCTCGCCTCGCAAACTTTCCGGCGGCGACGCGTCCGATACCCGATGACACGCCGGTCACAACGACAACCGTGGAATTCGACATGAACAACTCCATTTGGTGAACTGATGGTTGTTTAACGCGCGTCGACTACATCCTGCGTTATCGGTTCATAACGCGATGACAGGTGATCCCGGCTCTTGTGCGCACTCGCAGGGCTGCCGGGGCGGATCTTGAACCAGATCGCGAACATGGCCGGCAGGAACACGAGTGTGAGAATCGTCCCGGCGAACGTGCCGCCGATTAGCGTGTAAGCGAGGGTTCCCCAGAACACCGAATGCGTCAGCGGGATGAAGGCCAGGATCGCCGCCATCGCCGTGAGGATCACCGGGCGTGCACGCTGCACAGTGGCTTCGACGACCGCATTGAACGGATCGAGTCCGGCATTTTCGTTCTGGTGAATCTGCCCGATCAGGATCAGCGTGTTGCGCATCAGGATGCCCGAGAGCGCAATGAGTCCGACCAGTGCGTTGATGCCGAACGGCTGCCCGAACAGGATCAGTGTCGGCACTACGCCGATCAGGCCGAGTGGGCTCGTCATGAACACCATCACCATCGCAGAGATCGAACGCACCTGAAAGATGATGATGACCAGCGTGATCGCCAGCATGATCGGAAACAGCGGCAACATGGCGGTCGTTGCCTTGGCCGATTCCTCGATGGAGCCCGCCTGCTCGATGCGATAGCCGCTCGGAAGCTTCGCGATGATCGGCTGAAGCTGCGTGGTGATAGCCGTTGAGACGTCCGGTGGCTGCAGGTTGTCGGCAATGTCGCCGCGTACCGTGATTGTCGGCACACGGTCTCGCCAACGCGAGATCGGCTCCTCCATGCGTACATCGACTTTACCCACCTGCGACAGCGGAATACGCTGCCCGTTCGCGCCGGCCAGCGTGAAGTCGCCGAGCCGGGCAGGGTCGAGACGCACATCGCCGGCCGAACGGGCGATCACCTGCACGGTACGGATATCTTCACGCACCGCAGTGACAGGTGTGCCGGTGAGCAGGAACTGCAACTGTTGTGCGACGGCGCTGGACGTCAGTCCCACCGCCTGCAAGCGATCCTGTTGCAAGACGAAATGCAACGCTGGTGAGCGCGTGCCCCAGTCGGTATTGACCGTGCGCATCATCGGACTCGCCTGCATCACCCGCTCAACTTCAGCGGCGATTCCACGCAGCTTGTCCGGGTCCGGGCCGGTGACGCGATAGGCGACCGGAAACGGCGAATACGGCCCGAACACGAGTTGCGTGACGCGCACGCGTGCTTCGGGAACAAGGCCGTCGGCGATGGCTCGACGCAGTCGCGCCTTCAATGCATCGCGTTCCTCCTGACTGTCAGTGCGGATCACGATTTTCGCGAACGATGGATCGGGCAGTTCCGGTCCCATGGCCAGGAAAAAGCGCGGCGCACCTTGCCCGACGTAAGCCGTGACGATCCTGGCTTCCTTCTGTCCGGACAACCATGCCTCCACCTTTTGCGAGGCGGCGCTGGTCTGTGATATCGATGTGCCATAGGGCATCTGCACTTCGACCAGCACTTCGGGACGGTCGGAGATCGGGAAGAACTGCTTCTTGACCACGCCCATGCCGAGGATGGCCAGGGCGAAGAGGGCAACGACCGAACCGGCGACCAGCCATTTGCGTGCGATGACGCGCGTGAGCACCTGACGGAAGCGGTTGTAGCGCGGCGTGTCATAGATTGCGTCGTGCCCGCCATCGACCTTTTTGAAGTCGGGCAGCATCTTCACGCCGAGATAGGGCGTGAAGACCACGGCCACGACCCAGGATGCGATCAGCGCAATGCCGACGATCCAGAACATGTTGCTCGTGTATTCGCCTGCGGTGGACCTCGCGAAGCCGTTGGGCGTGAAGCCGACCGCCGTCACCAGCGTGCCCGACAGCATGGGTGCGGCAGTATGGCTCCAGGCATAGGCGGAGGCGGCCACACGGCTGTAGCCTTCCTCCATTTTCACCACCATCATTTCAATAGCGATGATCGCGTCGTCCACCAGCAGGCCCAACGCCAGAATCAGGGACCCCAGGGTGATGCGGTCGAAGTTCTTGCCGGTCGCGGCCATCACCACGAACACGACGGCCAGCGTCAACGGCACGGCGGCGGCAACCACGAGGCCCGCGCGCCAGCCCATGCTCACGAAGCTCACGAACATGACCACTAGCAGGGCGACGAAAAACTTGAGCATGAACTCGTCGACCGCCGAATGAATGTTGACGGCCTGATCGGTGACCTTCGTCAGACTCATGCCCAGCGGCAGTCCGCCGTTGATTGCGCCGACCTCGCTGTCCAGTGCCTTGCCGAGATCGAGCCCGTTCCAGCCGTCGCGCATGACGATGCCGAGCAGCAGCGCGGGTTCGCCGTTGTTGCGGATCAGGAATGTCGCCGGATCTTCATAACCGCGCTCGACGGTGGCAATGTCCGACAGCTTCAGCGTGCGGCCCTGCACGACGACCGGCGTGTCGCGGATCTTCTGCAGGTTGTCGAAGGCGCCGTCGAGGCGAATGAACACTTCCGGACCTTTGGTCTCCACCGAGCCGGCCGGCGTCAGCGCGTTCTGGCCATTGAGCGCGGCGAACACGTCCTGCGGGCTGACCCCGAGCGTTGCCAGCCGGTCATGCGAGAACTGGACGTAGATGCGCTCGGCCTGCTCGCCAATGATGTTGACCTTCTTCACCCCCGGCACGTGGAGCAACCGCTGGCGCAGCGTCTCGCCATCGCGCACGAGCAGCCGTTGCGGTTCGCCCCGCGCCTTCAGTGCAAAAAGCGCAAACGTGACATCCGCGTATTCGTCGTTGACCATTGGGCCGATCACGCCAGCCGGAAGGTTGGCTGCCTCGTCGCCGATTTTTTTCCGGGCCTGGTAAAACTCCTCCTGCACTTCCGACGGAGGTGTGCTGTCGAGCAACGTCAGCGTTGTGAACGCCAGGCCGGGCCGCGTGTAGGTCTCGGTCCGGTCGTACCAGCGCAGCTCCTGCATGCGCTTTTCGATTTTCTCGGCGACCTGATCGTGCATCTCCTGCGCGGTGGCGCCCGGCCATACACTGACGATGGTCATCACCTTGATGGTGAACGCCGGGTCTTCGGCGCGCCCCAGCTTGAAGAACGACACGAGCCCGGCCAGCGATATCAGGCAGATCAGGAACAGGGTGATGGAACGCTCGCGCACGGCGAGCGCCGAGAGATTGAATCGGCCTTCGCTCACGGACGTGCTCCTTCATTCGCCATCGCGACGGCCTGGCCGGACACGCGCACCTGCTCGCCTTCGCGCAGCAAATGGGCACCGAGGGCAATGACGCAATCGCCTTGCTTCAACTTACCGGACACGCGGGCACTGTCGTCGCCCAGATGAAGGACCGTCACCGGCCGCCATGCAACCCTGGCCGGCTCGCCGTTGACGACCCACACGCCGGACCCTTTGCCCGCGTCGAGCACCGCGCCGATCGGCACCTGCATGCCGTCCTGGAGCGCCACTCTTGCGTCCGGTATCTCGATCGTGACGGTCGCGCCTAGCGGCGCGTCGGCCAGCGCACCCTGCAACACATAACGCGCTTCGAAAGTGCGGGTACGCGGATCTGCCGTATCAGAGAGCTGGCGCAGCGTGGCTGGCACGCTGGCGCCGCTGTCGCCGAACAGGGCCGCCTGGGCGACCGACCCGATGACGGGACGCAGAGTTTCCGGAAGCTGGATCACAGCCTCGCGACGGCCCGCGTGGGCCAGTCGCACCACGGGCTGTCCGGCGCTGACGACCTGGCCCGGTTCGGCCAGAGTTTCCATCACGACGCCATCGCCGTCCGCCACGAGATCGGCGTAGCCCGTCGCATTGCGCGCCACGTCGGCGTCAGCCTCGGCCGCGCTGAGCTGCGCCTTGGCTGCGTCGGCGGCCGCCTTGGCCTGGTCGTAGGCCGAAGCCGAAATCGCACCCGTGCCGCGCAGGTCTCGATACCGCGCCTCGTCCTGCGCGGTCTGCTGCGCTCGCGCCCGCGCAGCGGTGACCGCCTCCTGCCGGGCCTGTGCGGCCAGCTTGAGATCGATGGGGTCGAGACGCATCAGCAGCTGGCCGCGCCTGACCGTTTGGCCGGCGTCCACCCGTCTCTCCAGCACCTTGCCGGAAACACGGAAACCCAGGTCGCTTTGGACGCGTGCCGCGACGGTCCCCGTGAATGAGCGGTACGCGGGCACGGCGCGCTGGACGATGGCGGTGCGCACCAGCGGCACCTCGGTGCGCGGATCAGACGGTGCTTTTTCGCCGCAGGCCGCTAGCGCAAACGGCAGCGCACAGGCGAGTGCGGAAGTGGCGAGGCGACGCGAGAACATGAAAGTCCCATCGGTGAGGTGATGAAGGACTTCATTTTGGTTCTAGTGACCAATTAAGTCAAGAGTCACAACGAGCGATCGCGTCAGGGCGACAGACTTCGCAGTACCAGACTGGACAGCTGCGCAGGCGCGACATCGGTGGTGTCGCGGTTGTACTGCAAAAGCAACGGGTTGAGGTAAGGGCGCAATACCAGATAGATCGCCATCGCGGTTTCGTCCAATGGTGTCTTGCGCTCGAAGTCTCCGCTTTGCCTGCCTTCCTGCAGAATTTCCTGGAGCAACTGCTGAACGCGTGCTTCATAGGCTTGCACGGCCTGCCAGTTTTCCGTGGCGGCCGACGCTGCGATGTCATAGAGCTTGCGGTCCCGGAAAAACAGCCTGAGGCTCGCATCGGTAAAGACTTTGAAGATCCGTCTTAACTTCTCCGTGGGCAGATCGGTCTCTGCGACGGCGGCACGCACCTCGCTTTCGATTTCGCGCAGGCAGTTGATGCAGATCATCTCGCCAATGGCCTGCTTGGACTCGAAGAACTTGTAGATGTAGGCCTTGGAAAACCCGATTGCCTTGGCAAGGTCGGAGACCGTTGTTTTCTCGTAGCCATACCGGCTGAAGTGCTCGGTAGCGGCGGCAACGATCTGATCCCGTACTTCGTGATCAGCCGGGCCGCGCGCGGGAACTGCGGAAGGCGTGGGAGTGTTTTTCATGGACTAAGCATACAGGAATGGACAACTAGTGACTATTGGGTATTATAGTCACAGTCAGAATCACGCAGAGACGCTCATGCTACCCAAACATCTCCTTGCCGCGCTCATTGCTGCCAGCCTGTCGGCGGGCTGCGCTGTCGGTCCCGACTATAGCCGTCCTGATATGGCCATGCCGGACCATTTTCTGGGCCAGGCTGCGGTAGATCACCGCCAGGCAGCCGGGAGTGCAGACTTGATCACGTGGTGGACGGGTTTCGGCGATCCGCAACTTGCACGATTCGTTATGCTCGCGCTGGAGCAGAACCTGGACCTCGCGCAAGCCGCCGCGCGCGTCTCGCAGGCGCGCGCGGGACTCGGGGCAGCGGATGCGGCGCTGCTGCCTTCTGGCAATGTCAGCGGCCAGGCGGCCCGGGTCTACCAGTCGGTTGAAACTCCGCTGGGACGTGTGCTGAATTCAACGCCCGGATTCGATCGCTACGGCAACGACTACGAAGCCAATCTCAGCGCGAGCTGGGAACTGGATGTGTTTGGCGGCCTGCGCCGCGGGCGGGAAGCGGCACTTGCCGACTATCAGGCTTCAGAGGCGGGCGAAGCGGCCACGCGCCTCGCTGTGGCAGCGCAGACTGCCGACATCTACATCACGATTCGCGGGTTGCAGGCTCGTCTGCTGGTGGCCCGCAAGCAGTTGCAGACGCAGCAGGATTTGCTCTCGACCATCAACCTTTTGTACGGAAAGGGGCTCGCGGCCGATCTTCAGGTGAGCCAGGCCGAAGGCGCGCTGGCGCAGGTCAAGGCATCCATCCCGGTGCTGGAGGCCGGTCTCGATGCGGCCATGAACGCGCTGGACGTGATGCTGGGTGCACAGCCCGGCACGCATCGGGCGGAACTCCTCGAAGGCGGCGATATCCCGGCCGCTCCGCGAATCGCAGACACCGGATCGCCAGGCGAGTTGCTCAGGCGTCGCCCCGATCTGATCGTAGCCGAGCGGCGCCTCGCTGCATCGAACGCGCGTATCGGCGTGGCAATCGCTGAGTATTACCCCAAGCTGTCGCTCAGTGGACTGATTGGGAGCGCCACCTCGGTGGCCAGCGGCAACCTGTTCAGTAGCGGCGCCAGTCAGGGCGCCGGCGTGCTGGGTCTGCGCTGGCGTCTGTTCGATTTCGGCCGCATCAATGCGCAGATCAATGCAGCCAAAGGACAGGACGCCGAGTTGCTCGCCGCATATCGGCTTGCCGCATTGCACGCAACGGAGGACGTCGAGAATTCTTTCTCTGCACTCGTGAAGCGCGAGGAGCAGGCCGCCGTTCTCGCGCAAGGTGTGAACTCGCTCGGTCGGGCGCGAGCCGCCTCGTTTGCGGCCTACCAAAAAGGTGTCGTCAGCCTGATCGAGGTCCTGCAGGCGGACGACAACCTGTTACGCGCGTCGGATGCGCGGGTGCAGGCGCAAACGGAATCGGCACGCGCAGCGGTTGCCGCGTTCAAGGCGCTCGGAGGAGGGTGGCAACCTACCGATCCGGGGGCCGTTGCAAGCCGATAGGACTACCGCTGCCAGCGGGCTGCAGTCGGCACTTCCGTTTGGAAAAAGCCTCCTTGAACGCCGCGTTCTCGTGTTCCAATTCACCGATAAGTTGAAGCCGCGCATCCATATCAGCGATGCGAAAGCGCCTGCGCCGACTGAAGTAGATCCTCCAGCATCGACTGACGGCGGTCGGGGTCTGTGTCGCGGCCGGTCATGAAGCACAGCGCCGCGATCGGTATGCCCGCGCGGTCGCGAACGGGCGCGGCCATGCAAAGCCGGAACGCGTTGGACAGGCCTTCCGTGCAGCAGTAGCCAAGCGCTTTCGCGTTCTGCACGTCCCGCATGAATTCGTCGAAATCGATGCGCACGCCGTTGTCGAGCACGAAGTCATCTGCAGGAATGAGGGCGCGGATGGCTTCGGCGCTCATGTGACCGAGCAGCAGGCGTCCGGTCGCGGTCCATGGAATCGGCACACGCACGCCGATATCCGAGCTGATGTTGAACGGCCGCGCACTGTTCTCCGATAACACGACCGAGTACTTGTTCCCTTCGAGCATGCACAACTGCGTGGTCTCGTCGTACTTGCGAACGAGCGCGAGAATAGACTGATGCGCGCGGCTGATGAGGTCGTTGTGCGTCGCGTAGTCCGAGCCGTAGTAGTGCATCTCGCGCCCGAAGAACACATTGCCGTCCGCCGATGTTTCGAGCCAGCCCACTTCGGTGAGAATGGCAACGAGTTCGTAGATGCTCGAACGCGGCGAGCCGGTCGCTTCGATCAGCTCGCGCATCGTCATAGGCCGCTGCGCCTGATGCAGCTTTCTGAAGATATCGATGACACGGTCCACGCCTCGCGCGCGCGACGATTCTGTTACTGCCATTCGTTCACCCTTCAATGATCGAGCACACGGCTGAGAAACTGCCGCGTGCGTTCGTTCGACGGGTTGACGAAGATTTGCTCCGGATCGCCTTGCTCTGCAATTACGCCCTTGTCCATGAACAGGACGCGATCCGCCGTCTTGCGCGCAAAGCTCATTTCATGGGTCACGACCACCATCGTCATGCCGTCGCGCGCGAGGCCGCGCATCACTTCCGTCACTTCGCCGACGAGTTCGGGATCGAGTGCGGATGTGGCTTCATCGAAGAACATGATGCCGGGTTCGACCGCAAGTGCCCGCGCAATCGCGACACGCTGCTGCTGTCCGCCCGACAACTGGCTCGGATAATGCGATGCGCGATCCGCGAGCCCCACGCGGTCGAGCGAATCCATTGCGCGTTTGCGGGCATCGGCGGGCGACATGCCGCGCGCCTTGATCAGCGCAAGGGTGACATTGCCGAGCGCGGTCTTATGCGGGAACAAGTTGAATTGCTGAAACACCATGCCGACGTGGCCGCGAATTTCTCGCGCGCGCTTCGGATCGTGCAGGGGCACTTCGTTGACCCACACTTCGCCGGAGTCCGTCGTCTCCAGTCCGGCCATGATGCGCAGCACCGTGCTCTTGCCCGAACCGGATGCGCCGATCAACACGAGTACTTCGCCTGCGCGCACGTCGAGATTGATGTCGTTGAGAACGCGCGTCGCGCCAAATGACTTGCTCACGCCCGACAGCGAAATGACGGGCTTGTTATGAATGGAATCGCTCACGTAAGTCTCCGGCGGTCATGATGGCGCACCCATTGCGAAAGCGGGAAGCACACGACGAAATAGATCAGCGCGACGAGTCCGTAAATCTCGACGGGCTTGCCGACGCGGTCCACGATCGCCTGGCCACCGTGCATCAGTTCGGACATGCCAATCATGCTGACGATCGACGTATCCTTGATGAGGGACAAATATTGCCCGACGAGCGGCGGCAACACGATGCGTCCGGTCTGCGGTAACACCACCGAAGTGAAGGTCTGTGTGCGCGATAAGCCGAGAATCTGCGAGACTTCCCACTGTCCCTTCGGCACTGACTCGATGCCCGCGCGAAAAACTTCCGCGATATACGCGCCCTGATACACGCTCAACCCGATCACGCCCGCTGCAAAGACATCGATTGCATAGCCGAAGTACGAGACGCCGAAGTAGATGAACATCAGCGTGATGAGCACGGGCGTACCGCGAAACAACTCCGTATAGAGCTTCGCGATCCGGTCCGTGCCCCACGGCCCGAACGAGCGCAACACCGCAGCGAGCAGGCCGATGAGCGTGCTCCCCACGATCGCCGCGATCGATAGGAGCAGCGTCGTCACGAGACCTTGCAGCAAAATTGACAGGCTGTTTTTCAGCAGTTCGAGTGACATGACTCAATCCCTCATGCACGATTCGCACGACGCAGCGTGAATCCGGCCCAACGCGCTCCCGGCCTCACGATGAGCGGCGGATGAAACATGCGTGCGCCGAGTTGACTGGCAATCCACGACAGCACATTGCTCAGCACCAGATACGCGACGAGCACGACCGCAAACGTCTGGACGTACAGGAGCGTGCGCGAATTGATCACGGTTGCGGTGCCGGTGAGTTCGGGCAACGCAATTGCCGACAACAGCGAAGTACCGAGCAACAACTGAATCAGATAATTGACGATGGCCGGATACACCGCACGCGCCGCCTGCGGCATCACGATCTCCTTGAAGATCTGCCCGCGTTCCAGCCCAAGAATGCCGGCTGCTTCAATCTGTCCGCGCGGCACCGATTGCATGCCCGCGCGAAACACTTCCGACAGATACGCGCCCACGTTCACGCCCAGCGCGATGACACCGGCCCAATATGCATCGAGCGCAATGCCCATCGACGGCAAGCCGAAGAACACGATGAAAATCTGTAGCAGCACCGGCGTATTGCGAATGGCTTCGACGTAAGCTCTCGCGATGAACCGCACGATGGCCGACGGCGACATGCTGGCAAGCGCCGCGATCAGACCGAGCGCGAGCGCCAGCACGAACGACAGCAACGTGACCTGCAAGGTCAGCCAGCCGGCCTTCAGAAACTCGGGGACGTAGCCCCATAGCGTCAGCCATTGATAGCTCATCTGCGCCTCCGCCTCAGAACTGCGGATTGAGCGGATATCTCGGATCGACGCCGAACCACTTCTTGTACAGCTGCGCATTCAGCTTCGATGCATTGATGTTGAACAGGAACAGGTTCAGATAGTTGAGCCACGCCTGGTCGCCGGCTTTCACGCCGAACGCGTTGTACTCGAGCGGCACGAGTGCTTCGTTCGTCACGGTCAGTTCCGGATCGAGCTTCGCCTGATACGCAAGGAAGTTGTTGTCCTCGATCATCGCATCGGCCTGGCCCTGCTTGACGGCGAGAATGGCCGCCTGCGAACTGTCGTATTCCTGAATCTTGACGGGGATGCCCATCGAGCGGACTTCGTCGCCGTTGGTCGAGCCTTTCACCGTGGCGATGGTGCGCCCGTTCATGTCCTTCGCCGACTGGATGCCGCTGCTCTTCTTCACGAGCATCGCTTCGCTCGCGACAACGTACGGCGACGTGAATTCAACGACCTTCGCCCGTTCGAGGTTGCGCGTGAAGTTGCAGAACACGACATCGACCTTGGCGGTCTGCAGGTTCGGGATGCGGTTCGCGCTAGTGGTGTTCACGACTTCGAGCTTCACGCCCATTTGCTTCGCCAGTTCCTTGGCGAGATCGACGTCATAGCCGTCCGCATTGCCGTCTTTGTCGTAGAAGCCGAACGGCGCGAACGTAAGGCAGTCGCCGACGCGCAGCGTGCCGCGCTGAAGCACGGCTTGAAGCGTCGATGCAGGCGCCGCCGCCGCTGGACCTTGCTCGGGCGTCGCCACTTTCGTGCAGGCGGAGAGCGCGAGCAGTCCGCTCACAGCGGTTGCGGCAAACAGCAAGGCGGCCTTGGCGCCCTTGGTGGCGAGCTTCATGTTCAGGTCCTGATCGAGGGGTTGGTCTGAGAACCGCTCCCAGCGTGGCCTCGCGTTCGCGACATTTACCGTCGAAGCACTAGGTTGTCCGATATATCGGACAGTTATCTGGCGAGCCGGATTGATGGCCCAGTGTTGGACGCTAAAAAGAGACGCGCAAGCAGCCCGAACCCTTATTGCTTCTGGAATTTTGTCGGGCTAGCTAACCATCGCGTTCGCGTGATCGTCTAGGGAGCCTGACGATTTTTTGCGCGGCCGACGATGCGTTGCGCAGCGCGGGCCGACAACGACACGGTTTCCTTCTGTGACCGGATTCTTTCGAGAACTCGCCGCGGTGCTAATTTGTTCATCGCTGGTCCCAAGGTGGCTCATCGCCGAACGCTTCTGCGAGATAATCGACAAAGCGGCGCACTTTCTCCGGTATGCGCCGCGCGCTCGGGTACACCGCCTGGATTGCAAGTTCAGCAGCATGATATTTGGGCAAGAGCGCGACCAGTTCGCCCCGGCGGATATGCTCGCCAAACACAAACGTGGGGCCATACGCGATTCCAGTTCCTGCAACTGCGGTGGCGAGCAGCATTTGAGTGTTGTTGGCAGCCATTCTGCAAGGACCATCGATCAAATGCGCGCGTTTCTTTGCGTCGAACAAAGTCCAGTCACCTGTCGACACAGCTTCGCTGAATGCAAGGCGCTGCGCGCGACGCAGATCATCGGGTGTCCGCGGCGTTCCGTGTCGTTGCAGGTAGTCAGGCGAAGCGCACACGACCATTTTGCACGGCGCGAGACGCCGCACCACAAGACCCTCGTCGCGCAGGCGTCCGATACGGATCGCCACGTCAACGCCGGCATCGATGAGATCGATATAACGATCTTCAAGCTGTATTTCCACATTCACTTCGGGATGATCGTCCAGATAGCGTCCGACGACCGCACCCAAATGCATCGCGCCAAAAGTGACGGGGGCCGCAACGCGCAGCACGCCTCGCGCAGCGACTTGTGAGTCACTTGCCTCCCGGTTTGCTTCGTCGAAAGACTCGAGAATGCGCTTACAGCGTTCGTAGTATGTCTGCCCCGTATCGGTAAGACTCAGGCGGCGCGTTGTGCGATGAAACAGCCGCGCGTTCAGTTCCGTCTCCAGCGCACTGACATGCTTTCCCGCCATGGCTGCCGATAGTCCGAAACGTCTCGCGGCTGCGGCGAAGCTGCCGTCCTCCACGGCGGCAACGAAAACACCAAGACTGGTCAATCGGTCCATTCGCCATTCCAATTCGATAATCACGTTATCGACTGTACGTACGGAACCGGGAATTATCAAGCTACGGGTTTGAATCTACGATTCGTATATTCCCAAACAGAAAAAGGTTCGAACATGGAAATCGAAACGAACGGCACGCGGATTCATGTGTCGCTGCGTGGCGGTGGCAACGTGACGCTGGTTTTCCTGCATTACTACGGCGGCTCATCCCGGACATGGGATCGGGTTGCTGACGACTTGTCGGATCAGTACCGTGTCGTCGCGCCTGATCATCGCGGCTGGGGCCGTTCCTCTGCACCGGCAACCGGTTACCGGATCGCAGACCTTGCCGACGACGCCGAGGGTGTAATTGCGGCGTTAGGTCTGCAGCGTTATGTGTTGGTCGGACATTCGATGGGCGGCAAGGTAGCGCAACTCATCGCGTCCAGACGGCCAGCCGGGCTGATAGGTCTGGTCCTCGTTGCGCCGTCGCCTCCGTCTCCGACCTTGCTTACCGAAGAGGCGCGTGCAACTTTGGCAGGCGCGTATCAATCCCGTGAGTCAGTCGAGTTCGTAATCGATCATGTGCTCACGTCCAGGACAATTGATGAGGAACTCCGGGCACAGGTGATTGACGATAGCCTGAGAGGCGCGCCGCAGGCCAAGGCGGCATGGCCCAACGTCGCGATGAGCGAAGACATTACAAAAGAAGTAGCGTCGATCAACGTGCCGACGGTTGTCATTTCGGGCGAACTTGACCAGGTCGATCGCATCGCAACGTTGCAGGCTGAACTGCTTCCCCGCATTCCTCATGCGGCCATGCAGGTCATCCCCGCAACCGGGCATTTGTCGCCTCTGGAAGCTCCAGGAGAGGTCGCGCAAATCATTGCCGGATTCGTTAAGGCAGTCGTAGATGAGCTTGTCGTGTGACCGTGTCGACGACGATTGACGGGAACAGCATCATGACGATCACGAAGGCGTCGGCGCTCACTGTCTTTCCCTCGCAGCAGGAATAGGAGCTATTCCCCGCCCGCTACTTCCGCGTGAGGTCGCGCGAGCGGAGGATACGCATCAACCAATGCACGAAATCATTGGCTCTCATGCAGCAGTACCTTTCGGCCGCCCAGGCGAGAGGATCGCTTCCAAACCTATCTGTTGAGGAAAACCATGACCCAAGCTCTGAAAGGCAAACTCGCCCTCGTTACGGGCGCTTCGCGCGGAATCGGCGCAGCCATTGCGGCACGTCTTGCGCATGACGGCGCATCGGTGATCGTTCACTATGCGTCAAGTCAGGCGCGGGCCGAAGCGGTCGTCAAGGAGATCCGCGATGCCGGCGGCGAGGCTGAAGCTGTGGGCGCCAACCTGTCGGAGCCGGAAGGCGTCAAAACACTGATCGATTCGTTGAACGGTGCGTTCGGTGGCCGCTTTGAGGGGCGGCTCGACATCCTCGTGAATAACGCAGGCACGGTCGAGTATGGACCGTTTCTCGAGTCTTCCGAAACGTCGTACGACACGCACTTCAACCTGAATGTTCGGGCGCCGATCGAGCTGGCAAAAGACGCGGCGGCACGAATGGTGGCGGCGGGCTGGGGACGCATTATCAACGTGGGCTCGGCCTTTGGCGAAGCCGCGCCGCTACCTGGCGTGACGCTCTACATAGCGTCGAAGTTCGCTCTCAGAGGCTTCACTCGCGGGTTATCTCGCGAAGTCGGCAAGTACGGCGTGACCGTGAACGCGGTGCAGCCTGGTCCGATCGACACAGAACTCGCTCCGCAGCCCGGCACGGAAGATCACGCAACCATGACGAAGCTCGCAAGCGTGGGCCGTTTCGGCAAGCCGGCGGAAATCGCGGCGGCCGTAGCTTATCTTGCCAGCCCGGAAGCAGGCTATACAACCGGCGAGAGCCTGACTGTCGACGGTGGATGGATTGCCTGAAGCGGGCTGCCAAGCTGAGTGCTATCCGAATGTCGCGTGCATTTCGGAGAGCGTCGAACGGGTAAGAGTGCCAACGCGTGCTGACTGAAAGCGCGTGAAAAGAGCCCGCCGGGCGGAGTGGCCGGCGGGCTCTTAGATCCGAACCTCGGTGACAAGTCCGGAGGATTCGGAAGGATAACGAACTACAATGGCTGGACCAACCGCCTGGTCTTGCCACTGCGCTTCCCTTGTATGAAGCTGTCAGACACTGTAAAGCATCCGTCATGCGATCCGGAATTACGACTCCCGATCCGTGGACTCACGCCTTGGCAAGCTGCAGGCCGCCGAAATTCTGGATCGTGGGGATCTCGACTTTCGTGTACGTGTCAGTCTGCGTGACCGGTGCCACTACGACGCCCGGGCTGGCGAAGCCGCCGCCATAGGCAACATTGCCGTTTCCGAAGTTGTAGTTGCTGCCGCCGCGTACAGCGGACAAGGCCTTGGCGGACAGTTCTTCGGTATGGGCGATATCTTTGATGGTCAGTGAGGTCATGGTAGGTCTCCTGGGGCTGTTTCAGTTTCGGTTTAACGAGTGTGGTTCGACGTGCAAGCGGGGAGAGCGCACCTCGACGGGATCGAACGGCATCCGCTGTCAGCGCGACTCTCCACGGCGCTTAACTTACGCCTTGGCGAACTGCAGGCCGCCGAAGTTCTGGATCGTCGGGATCTCGACCTTCGTGTACGTGTCCGTCTGCGTGACCGGTGCGACCACGACGCCCGGGCTGGCGAAGCCGCCACCGTAGGCGAGGTTGAGGTTTCCTGCGTTGTAGTTGCTGCCGCCGCGTACAGCGGACAGAGCCTTGGCGGACAGTTCTTCGGTGTGGGCGATGTCTTTGATGGTCAGTGAGCTCATGGTAAATCTCCTGTGAAGGTCTTCGGTCTGGATGGAAGAGCACTATTTGTCGCGCTCACAGGGGTATTTGCATAGGGTGTGCCAACGTGAAGCGGGCAAGCTGGCAAAAATCGCGTAAGTCGCGGAATATAAAGGAAAAAAATAAAATCGTCCGCAAGCTTTTTCATACGGTTGCGGGCGTGAGGCAGCAAAAGGTGTCGTGGGATAGCAAACAGGTTTTGGCTGAGTGTCTGCCTTGAGTGAACGGCCGCGCATTCAAGCGCATTGATTCGTTCGAATGACGGGGACTCGTCAGCCCCGACGGCACACAAGGGACATTTGCATTTGCCGCGATGCTGCATCGACCGGTATGAAACACCAATGACGTATGCGGCCGTCCGACGACCGCATACGTCATCGTATCGTCAAGCAGATTGAGGAGGATCACCTGATCAAGGGCGCACGCGGTCGCCGACCACGAGCGGCGCTCCTTCCGGGCTCTGTAGCGAGTGGGCAAAGCTTTCCGAATCCGCCCGACGGCGATCCGAAAAATGCCTTAAAGTGCTATCGCGCCATCGGTAAGTAAAAAAGACATGAAAAATATCATCGCCCCATTACCGGCTGAATTCGATATTCACCCGCTGCGAGTGGAGTTTCGAAACAAAGATGTCGAACGGAATTTCCAGGCTCATCACTTGCCACGCAATCAGGCAACATTGCGTACGACGCTTGTTTTTTGTTCCTTCTTCTACCTGGCGTTCGCTCTGACCGATGCCAGTGTTCTCGGTTATACGAGCGAGACGCTGCTGTTGTTTTTCGCCCGGATGTTCGTTGCGGTCACCGCGATGACCGGGCTGTATCTGGCGCGCACGCGGCCGGCATCGAGTGCCGTGCTTCAGCTCGCCGCAACTGCCGCTGAGATCGTCGGGATGGGTACGTTCATGCTCATCGTGCAGCATCGGCCCGGCGAGATACCCTGGCATGCGATGTCCTTCAGCATCATGCTGATCGTTGTCTATGTCTTCATTCCGAACCGGCTGATCGTCTCGCAGACCATTGCCTTTTCCGCGACGGCGCTTTTCATCATCGTCGTCTCGAGCATGTTGACGCTCAGATTCTCCGACATGCTGACCATGTCCATGTTGCTTCTGCTGACAAACAGCTTCGGGCTGGTGGCGGCGCGCCGTTACCATCGACTGTGGCGCGATGAATATCGCGTGAGAGCGCTTTTGACTGATCAGGCAATGAAGGACCATCTGACCGGGTGCTATAACCGGCGCCATTTGCATGATGTTCTTCTTCCGACCGAACTCAAGCGGGCCCAGCGCCACAGGCTTTCGTTCGCCGTCATCCTGTGCGACATCGACCACTTCAAATCCATCAACGACACGTTCGGCCACCTGTGCGGAGACGCTGTTTTACAGAATTGCTCTGCGGTCCTCCACAACTGTGTTCGTCGGCAGGTCGATTGCGTCGTTCGCTACGGTGGCGAGGAGTTCTTGCTGTTGCTGCCTGAAATGGACAAGACGGACGCGGTGCGTCTTGCCGAGCGCTTGAGGCTTTCTTGCGCGCAAACGCCGATCGAAGTTGGCGGACAGAGCGTTGCAGTCACGGCGAGCTTCGGGGTACTGGCGGTGGATCTCACATCCGGTGACGCAGATGTCACAGAAGAAGCCATCATCGCTGCTGCGGACAAGCTGCTATATCGTGCGAAGACGGAAGGGCGGAACAACATTCAGGCGGATAGTTTGCTTGACGGAAGGGGCAGGCGTCCGGTTTAGAGGGTGCTTCTGTCGCTCACGGATGGGCGGCATCGGACCCGAAGGCATAGGATTTGGTAAACCATGTTCAAGCACGACGTTCAAGCGGTCCTGGATTCTTACTACGCCGAAGCGCTCACCGCGGCCGAGCCCGGCTTCATTCCATATTTTCGCCAGTTGTCGGCGCCGTTTCTCCTCAGCGTTTCCCAGTCTTACCTCGACGCCCCCGTCCGTGTGATGTTCTTCGGAAAGGAAACCAACGGTTGGTTCGACAAGCTAGGACCATTCTACGAACGTCCGGACTGCATTGATGTCGCGAAGACTCGTTATGAGGATCAGCACCTCCGTGGCACTGGCAATAGCGAGTTTCTAAGGCAGTGGCAGCGGTTTGCCAATGCGTTCGCTGGAGGCGATCGGGCAGCTGTTTGCTGGAACAATCTGATGAAGATGGACTGGCACCGCCCCAAGCGTGGCTACTCCCGCACGTCGATCGGGCATTCCGCACATTTGTTCGACTTCTCGGTCGCGGCCGTTAGATTTGAAATCGAACTGCTCAAGCCAGACCTGATCATCTTCGGTTGTGGCCACAGATACGATCGCGCTTTGAAAGCTGTGCTTCCGGATCGTCAGCGTGTGAAGGTTGAGCCAAAGGCTCTTTGGCAGTTCCGTTCGAATGGCATCGAATGTTTTCGGACATTTCATCCGGCTGCACGGGATCACCACGCTCCACGACCAATCAAACATTACTATCACGAGATTATCGACACCGCTTCAAAGTTGTTTGCTGCGCGTCTGCCAATGCGGAAGGCTTCGGCAGAGGCCGCCTTTGTTTCGGCCTGATCCACTTGTGACACCGAGCATCGTTAGTTAACGTCGGCTACGGCCAGGCACCCCACCGATTGCGAGGAGTCGGCAACATCTCAGGCCAGTCGATCACGAAGCCGACTCCCTGCAACAGCTACGCGTCCATCCAGCTGACATGTGCGCTCACCACGCGCCATCCGTCCTGCGTTCTGATCCAGGTCTGGCTCTGCCTGCCGACACGCGGCTCGTTATCGCGCCGAAACTCGATGTTGGCGACCGCAAACGAATCGCCATACGTAGTGACGACACGCGCCACGACAGTCCGCGCGAGCCCCTTGGCGGGGCGCGCGGCGCGAAATGCACGGATCGCGTCGTATCCGTACAGGTTTTCCGTCGCGCCGTATCGGAGCGTGTGCGGCGAATCGAAGAACAGCGTGTCGAGCATGGCGACGTCGTTGATGACGAGAGCCTGCTCATAGATGTCAAAGGCCGCATTGACTTCGGCGAGCACGTCGGGCCTGTTGATGTCGTTCATCGCTGCGCTCCCGCATGGGCGGCCAACTCGCCGAACGGCGGCGGAGGAGACACGGCAAGCTGTGCGGCTTCGAGACGCCGCGCCGCTTCGAAAGCGAGATCTTCGCGCCAGGGCGCGGCGATCAGTTGCACGCCGACAGGCAGTCCGCCGCGGGTTCGCATTGGGGCCGCAACGACAGGCAAGCCCAGACATGAAACAGGCTGCGTCAACATGCCCAGATTGGGCCTCACCGCGAGCCGCTCGCCGTTGACCTCCATGAACTCGTCGCCGATGCGTGGCGCAACGACAGGCGTGGCCGGCGCGATCAGCACGTCATAACGCTCGAAGAGTTCGAGCACACGGCGCCGCAACGCCGCGCGCACGCGCTGCGCCTGCACGATCCACGCGGCGGGCAGCAGCGCACCCGCTATCAGCCGATCGCGCGATAACGGCTCGCGAGCGCCATAGTGCGTGCGCAGGTTTTCCATGTGCAGTTGACCGCCTTCCGCGGCGGTGATCAGGAACGCTGCACCGCGTGCTGCGTCGGCGTCCGGATACTCGACGGTATGCGTGGCCGACAGCGCATGCGCGGCGGCATGCGAGGCTTCGCGCGCATCATCGTTTGCGTGGGTGTCGAAATAGCCGCCGAGACGCGCAACGCGGAGCGGGCCCGGACGGGTGTCAACGGATTCGAAGCCGCGCTGCGCACAGGCCGGATCGAGCGCGTCCGTGCCTTGCAACGCATCGTAGACGGCCGCGAGGTCGTCCACGGTGCGTGCGAAAGCGCCCATGTGATCGAGGCTCGCGACGAACGGCCATGTGCCGTGCCGCGACAGGCGGCCATAGGTGGGTTTGACGCCGAACACGCCGCACAGCGAAGCGGGCACGCGCACTGAGCCGTTTGTGTCGGTGCCGAGCGTGAGCGGCACGAACCCTGCCGCGACGGCCGCCGCGCTGCCGCCCGACGATCCGCCCGCCGAGCGCGTCAGGTCGTGCGGATTGCGGCACGGTCCAGCGTGATGGTTCTCGGTCGTGAAGCCGTATGCGAACTCGTCCATATTGAGCGCGCCGACGAGGATCGCCCCCTGCGCGCAAAGGCGTTCGACGAGAGTCGCATCTGCGGCGGCGGGCGGTGCGCCGGCCAGCACGCGGGAACCAGCAAGCGTTGTCACCCCCGAGATATCGAACAGATTCTTCGCCGCAAACGGAACGCCTGCCAGCGGCGGCAAGTTGTGGCCGCTGGCGCGGCGGGCATCGAGCGCGTCGGCTTCGGCGAGTGCGCGTTCGCGGGTGACGGTAGTGAATGCGTTGACCTGCGTGTCGTAGGCGTCGATACGCGCAAGCGTCGCTTCGATCAGTTCGCGTGCGCTGAACGCACCTTGGGCATACGCCCGCGCAATGGAGAGGGCGCTTTCCGCGCCGCTGCTAGAGGGTGTCATGGGCGATATACCGGAGCGGGTTCGTCATTCGTGTCGACGGGATAGGCGAGGACAGGCGCTGCAAGCTGCGCGATGCGCGCGAACTGGGCTTTCACCTGCGCGGCGGCTTCGGCGGGAAGCACCGGGAAATGCAGTGCGAGCGCGGCGTCGACGTAGCGCTCGAGTGCGGTGTCGAAAGAAGAGGACATGACGTATCCGTTCAGGAAAGAGTGGGGAAGAGTTCGCGCGCGCGAGCGATTAACGCACGGTCGCTGCCGCGAGGCCCAATCAGCGACAGCGCGAGCGGACGTTCGCTGTCGTTCGCGACGGGCACGCTGACTTGAGGCAAGCCAGCAAACGCGGCGATCGTGTTCATGGTGAGCGCGTCGCAATAGAACGCGTCGATCAGTTCAGGCCTTTCCTGTTTGCTCAACAGCGAACGTGGTGTGGTCGGCAGCACGATCAGCGCATCGCCCACGATTCGCTCGATGCGTTGCGCGAACGCTTCGCGCATCGCGCGACAGCGTTCGACTTCGGCGGCGTCAAGCGTTTTGAGGCGCGCGAAGCGTGCCGCGATGTCGGCGCCGAAGCGCGGCGCGTTCGCGTCGATCCACGCGCCCAGAGACGCAGCGATCGAATCGTCCTGCAATTGCTGGTACACGTGCAGCCAGCGCGATCGCTCACCCGCGAAGGCTTCGACCTCGTCGTGGGTGGGGAAGAGATCGCGCAGGCGCTGTGCATCGTCGGGCTCGTTAGCCGCGCGGGCCTCGAATGCTTCCTTGCAATGTACGAGGGACAAAGGCGCCTCCACAGCAGGCGCTCCATCGAGCAATACGTCCGCGACGCGCGCGAGCATCTCGCCCGTGCGCGCGAACCAGCCGACCGTGTCGAAGCGCGGCGCAAACGGCAACACGCCTTCGAGCGCCACGGCATCGTAGGACGGCCGGATACCCCAGAGCCCGCAGAACGCGGCGGGCACGCGCACCGAGCCGCCGGTGTCCGTGCCGAGCGCGAAGTCCACATCGGCGCTCGCGACGGCTGACGCCGAGCCGCTCGAGGATCCTCCCGGCAACGCGTGCGGCCAGCGCGGATTGAGCGGCGTGCCGTAATGCGCGTTGACGCCTTCGAGGCTGTAGGCGAGTTCGTCCGTGATGGTCTTGCCGTCCACGCTCGCGCCCGCTGCCAGCAGTTGGGCGACGCAGCGCGCGTGACGCGGCGCGGGCCCATGGGTGGCGAGCCAGTCGGGATTGCCGCCGCCGGTCGTTGCACCCGCAACGTCGATCAGATCCTTGACGGCAAAACGCAAGCCGTCGAGCGGGCCGCTCATCGTCGCGCCAACCTGCAAGCGCGTGCCTGGAATGAACGCGCTCATGCGGCGGCCCCTTCGAGCGCAGCGCCGAATTGCAGCGAATCCGCCACGAAGCCGAAGCACTTCTTCACGTTCCAGATGCTCGCCTCCGTGCAGAACGCGGGCGACGAGGTCGCGCAGCAATCGCTCAGCATCACGCAACCATAGCCGAGGAAGTTGGCATCGGTGAGGGTGTGCATCACGCATTGATCGGTATTGACGCCCGCGAAGAACACCGTACGCGTGCCGAGATTGCGCAGGATGCTGTCGAGCGGCGTGTCCCAGAAGCCGCTGATGCGGTACTTGTCCACGCAGATGTCCTGCGGCTCGATCTTCAGTTCGTCGACCACGGCGGCGGCCCACGAATCTTTCTCGAGCACCCTCGCGCCATGCTCCGGCAACGGCTCGCCGAGGCCGATGCCGGTGCCTGTTGGCTTGTAGAGATGAAGCTGGTTCGGCGGCATGTTGGCGAGATCGGGCCGGTTGCCCCAATTGACCCAGATCACCGGCACGCCACTGTTGCGCACCACGGGAAGCAGGCGCTGCAACGGTGCAATCGGCGCACGATCCGCACCGAAATCGCCCCCGATGTGATCGACCCAGCCGCCTTTGGTGCAGAAGTCGTTCTGCATGTCGATGATCACGAGCGCCGATTTGCCGATGTCGAAGCGCACTTTTTGCGGTTCGGAATCGAGCACGCCAATGCGCGGCGCGGGCGTCGGCGCAGCCATGTCGACGAGCGTGCCGGTCGCGGTCCAGCGCGTGTGAGCGAAGGCGCCGAGTGTGCCTTCCGTGCTTGCCAGGTCTGGGTTTGCAGCGAGGTTCATGGAGTTCTCCGGAGCGTCTTGCGGGTGTTGTTCGAACGTCGGTCGAGGATTGCCTTGCACGGTGTCCACCCGATCAACCGGACGGCGAGCGCCTGGCGTTTCGGGCGAGACGGATCGCGCATTGGCATCGAAGTTGCAACGTGCATTTCAGTCATGAATAACCTACTTACCGAAATTCAACGCAAAAGGAGTGCCAATGATGGTCAGTTCACAACAGGCATCGCGTGCGAGACTGCGCCGCCATCTCGTGTCCCGCTGCCTCGTCACGGCAGGGATCGTCGCGCTCGCCGCGCCTTCGTTCTTGATTCCCGCCGCGCACGCCGCCGATGACGCGATGCGCGTCGGCGTGCTGATTCCCGGTTCGAAGACCGACAAGGGCTGGATGGAATCGGGTTATGACGGCGTCGTGGCCGCGCAGAAAGAGTTTGGCCCGAAGCTGAAGACGCAGGTCATCGAGAACATCAACTACGCGGACATGGAGCAGGCGCTCACGAATCTCGCGAGCCGGAATCAACTGGTAATCGGCATCGGCGGACAGACGCAGGCCGCCGTGCTGAAGATTGCGAAGCGCTTTCCCAATGTGAAGTTCTCGATTGTCGGCGGCAACAAGGGCGACAACATGCCGCCGAATGTGGCCGGGTACGACGTGAAGCAGGCTGAAATCGCATTCGTTGCGGGCGCTGCCGCCGCGATGCTGTCGAAGAACGGCGCGGTGAGCTATGTCGGCGGCATGGAGATTCCGTCTATCGTCAACGCAGGCAAGGAGTTCGGCAACGGCGCGCACTACGTGAACCCGAAGGTGAAGTACTTCGAGGCCTATACCGGCGACTTCGACAACGTCGCGAAAGCGCGTGAAGCAACCGCCGCTGCGGTCGCGCAGGGCGCCGACGTGCATTACCACATTCTCAATCTCGGTTTGCGCGGGCTGGAGCAGGCGGCCAAGGAGAAGAACACGCATATCATCGGCAGCTATACGGACCGTTGCGGCAGCGATCCGCTGTACGTCGCGTACAGCATCACGGGTGTCGGCTATCAGGCGCAGTACGCGATCGAGCAGCTCGAAAAGGGGCAGTGGCAGCCGGGCTACAAGGCGTTCGGCCTCGCGATGGGGCCCAAGGCCTCCGGCATGGTGATCTGCAAATCCACACCCGCGATGGATGCGAAGCTCAAGCAGATCGAAGAAGACATCCTGAGCGGCAAGATCAAGGTTTCCGAAGGATGAGCGCGCTCGCTGCTGCCGCCGCGCGCGCGGAGCCGATTCTCTCGCTGACGGATATCGGCAAGCACTTTGGCTCGTTTACCGCGCTCGAAGGCGTGTCGCTCGACCTGATGCCGGGCGATGTGCACTGCCTGCTCGGCGAAAACGGCGCGGGCAAGTCGACGCTGTGCAACGTGATCTTCGGCGTTCATCAGCCGGATGCGGGCGCGATGCATGTGAATGGCACGCCCTATCGCCCGAAAAATCCGCGCGAGGCGCTGGCCCACGGCATCGCGATGGTGCATCAGCATTTCAGTCTCGTCGACGACGCGAGCGTGCTCGACAACCTGCTGCTCGGCCAGGCGCGCGGCTGGCTCAACCGTCAGCGCGAGGCGGCGCGGCTGCGCGAAGTGCTGGAGAGCGTCGGGCTGACGTTGCAGCTCGATGCGAAGGTCGCGGATCTGTCGGTGGGCGAGCGGCAGCGCATCGAAATCGTCAAGTGCCTGATGCGCGAACCGCGTCTTCTGCTGCTCGACGAGCCGACAGCGGTGCTGCTGCCTGCCGAGATCGACGCCTTGCTCGATACCTGTGAGCGTGTCGCGAAGCGGGGCTGCGCCGTGGTGCTGGTCACACACAAGTTGAAGGAGATCTGCCGGATCGCCACGCATGCGACGGTGTTGCAGTCGGGCCGGGTGGTCGCGCGTTCGGCGGCGCCATCGGCGGAGATCGACCGGCTCGTGCACGCGATGATTCATCGTCCGGATCACGAGCGCGGCGAGACGGACGACGATATGGCAAGCCGCCTGTCGCTTGCGGAATCGCGCTCGCCGTATTCGCGGCCGCTGACGGAAGAAGTGCTGCAGATCGACGGACTGAGCGCGCGCGATGCCGAAGGCGTCACGCGTCTCGAGCATTGCACGCTCGTCGTGAATCGCGGCGAGATCGTCGGCATAGCGGGCGTGGAGGGCAACGGGCAAAGCGAACTCGGTGCGGTGCTGGCGGGCATGGCGAGCGCATCTGCGGGACGCTTCTTCGTTGCGGGGCGCGACATGACGCATGCGAGCCCGCGCGAACTCACGCAGGCGGGCGTGGGCATCGTGCCGGAAGATCGTCACGCGGTGGGCTGCGTGACGGGCATGAGTGTCGCCGACAACCTGCTGCTCAATCATCTGGATCGCTACACGCGCGCCGGTTTTTTGCGCCGCCGTGCGATGCGCGCCGCCGCGCTGGACCTGATGCAGCGCTTCGATGTGCGGGCAAGCGGGCCCGACGCGTTGTTCGGCGGGCTGTCCGGCGGCAATCAGCAGAAGGCCGTGCTGGCGCGCGAGCTGACGCTCGATCCGCTGCTGTTCCTGCTCGCCGCGCAGCCGACGCGCGGACTCGATGTCGGCGCGGTCGCCGCCGTGTACTCGCACATTCGCGCCGCGCGCGATCGCGGCGTGGGCGTGTTGCTGATTTCCTCGGAACTCGACGAACTGATGAGCGTCGCTGATCGCATCGTCGTGCTGTATCGCGGCCGCATCATGGGCACCTGCACGCCCGAGACGAGCAATCGCGGCCGCATCGGCGCATGGATGGCGGGCGCGGGAGAACCTTCATGAATCCGCATATGAAGTCGCAGACCTTGTTTGGCGCCGCGCACGGCGCGCAAGGCTGGCGCACGCGTTTGCCGCATTGGCGCGTCGCCGGCGTGATCGCAGCGGCCGTGGCCGTCGCGATGCTTGCCGCGCTGCTGTTGATCGCGCTGATGGGCGTGCCCGTCGGCGATGCACTCGCGGCCTTTGCCGACGGCGCATGGGGCTCGCCGTATGCGATCGGCGCGTCGATCAATCGCAGCCTCGCGTTCGCGCTCGTCGGCACGGGCTTTGTGATCGCGAACCGCGCGAAGCTCACCAACGTGGGCGGCGAAGGACAGATCGCGATTGGCGGCATCGTCGCGACAGCGTTGAGTCTTTACGGCGGATGCTCGCACCTGCCGCTGGGCCTGTCGTTCATCGTGCCGATGCTGGGCGCGGCGATGGCGGGCGCGGTGTGGGGCGGCGTGCCCGGCGTGCTGAAAGCGAAGGCCGGCACCAATGAAGTGATCAGCACCTTGCTGCTGTCGTTCATCGCCGTGTGGCTGCTCTACTGGTGTGTGCAGAGCGAAGCCTTGCTGCGCCAGCCGATGAACAACGCGGCGACCTTGCCCGAATCGCTCGAAATCCCCGACTTGACCAAGCTCCCGGCGATCTTCGCCGCGAGCGGCATGAACCTCAATATCGGCCTGCCGGTGAGCGTCGCGCTCGCGTTCGCTTCGGCAATCCTTCTCACACGCACACGCTTTGGACTGTCGCTGCGCGCCGCGGGCCTCAACGCGATCGCGGCAAAACGCGCGGGCTTGCCGATCGCCTCGTCGATCGTGGGCGCGCTCGCGATCGCCGGTGCGTTCAGCGGCCTCGCCGGCGCACTGATGCTGCAAGGCGACCAGTACTCGCTGAAAGCAGGCTTCTCGTCGGGCTACGGCTTCGACGGCCTGGTGGTCGGCCTGCTCGCGCGCGGTTCGATCACGGGCGTGTTCGCGGCGGCGCTGCTGTTCGGCTTTCTGCGCTCGGGCGGCATCAACATGGAGATGATCGCGCAGGTGCCGTCGGCGCTCGTGCTGATCGTGCAGGGCATCGTCACGATCGCGCTCGCAGGCGGCGCGATGTGGCTCGACAGGGGAGACGCACGGCAATGAATCTCGAACTTCTCGCGGTATTCGCGGGCGCGTCGATCCGCCTTGCTGCGCCGATGATGCTCGCCTCGACGGGCGAACTCGTGAGCGAGCGCGCGGGCGTGCTCAACATGAGCGTCGAAGGCATGATGCTGACGGGCGCGTTTCTCGGCGCGACGTTTTCGTGGCTCACGGGCAATCCCGTCATCGGCTTGTTGTGCGGCATGCTCGGCGTGATTCCGCTCGCGCTGCTGCAGGCCTTTCTCAGCGTGACGATGCGCGCGAACCAGATCGTGACGGGCATCGGCATCAACATTCTGGCGCTCGGCGGCACCACGCTCGGGTACCGGAAGATATTCGGCGAACGGTCGAGCGCGGTGATCCCGGGGCTCGCGCATTGGTCGCCGCCCGTGCTCGGCAAGATTCCCGTGCTCGGCGAGCCGGTCTTCGGGCAGGTCTGGCTGCTGTATGCGGGGCTTGCCGTGCTGATCGGCACATCCGTCGTGATGCGGCGCACGGCGTTGGGCGTCGCGCTGCATGCGACCGGCGTCGCGCCTCGTGCGGTGGATCAGTCGGGACTCGGCGTCGCGCGGCTCCGCTACGGCGCCGTGGTGTTCTCGGGCGTGATGTCGGCGGCGGCGGGCTGCTTCCTGTCGATCGGCGATATTCACACGTTCACGGAAGGCATGACCAACGGCGCAGGGTATCTGGCGATTGCCGCGATTATCTTCGGCAACTGGAAGGTCGGCCGCACGGCGCTTGCGTGCCTGCTATTCGGGGCGGCGACGGCCATGCAATTCCAGCTGCCGATGTTCGGCCTGCATGTGCCGACGGCGCTGCTGATCATGCTGCCGTATCTGCTCGCGCTGGTGGCAGTGGCCGGTCTGATTGGCCGCCAGTCCGCGCCGCCCGCGCTCACCCAGCCGTTCCGGCGCTGACACAGCGCGAGCGCTCGGGGCGCGGCGGAGTACCATAGCGATTCGCCGCGCCATCTTCCCACTTTCATCGATACCATGCCACGCAACGCCCCTGCATCCAGCGCACGCTCCCGGGACACGAAGGAAGCGCCAACGCGTCGCCAGCAGCTTGCGGCGAAGACACGCGAGCGCATCTTCCGGATCGCGATCAAGGAGTTCGCCGACAAAGGCTTCAGCGGCGCGCGCGTGGAAGGCATCGCGAGCCGCGCGAAGGTCAACATCCGCATGATCTATCACTACTTCGGCGGCAAGGAGATGCTGTACGTCGAAGTGCTGGAGCATGTGCTCGAGCGGCTGCGCGAAGCCGAACTCGCCGTTGCGCCGGACGTGCAGACGGTCGAACCCGTAGCGGGCATCATCAAGCTTTACGATTTCATCGAAGGGCACTTCGCCGCGCACCCCGAACTGCTGTGTCTGCTGTCGTGGGAGAACCTCAACCGCGCGCGCTACCTGAAACGTTCGAAGGCCATTCCGGAGATGTCGTCGCCCGTGCTCGACAAGCTGCGCACCCTGCTCAAGCGCGGCGAGGCCGCGCGCACGCTGCGCAAGGGAATCGACCCGCTGCACATGTACGTGACGCTCGTGAGTCTCGCGTACTTTCACAAGTCCAATGCGTACACGCTCTCTCGCATGTTCGCGACGGAAATGCTCGAGCCTTCATGGCAGGCTGCGCACAAGGCGCAGTCGCACGAACTGGTGCGCGCGTTTCTCGCCGGCGCACACGTGCCGGAACTGGCGGCGCATGCCTGAGCGGATGCCTGAGCGGATGCCGCACGTTGCGTGCGGCGCGCTTCAACGAACGCTTGCCCGCTTGCGCGCGATCGACCTCGCGATGAGCAGCCCGCCAATCATCACCAGCAGCGAGATCAGGGTCGTCATCGTGCCGAGCGCGTAAATGACGGGGGTGGTCACCGATGTCGTCAAGCCCTGCAATTCGAGCGGCAACGTGTTCTGATCGCCAATTGCCTGCGAGGTGCGGGCGATTTCGTCCCAGGACAGCGTAAAGCCGAACATCGCGACACCGATGACGGAGGGCCCGATGATGGGAAGCACGACATTCTTGAACGATTGCCACGGCGAGGCCCCGAGATCGCGCGCGGCTTCTTCGAATGCGGGATTGAAGCGGTTGAACACGGCGAACATCACGAGCAGGCCGAACGGCAGGGTCCAGGTGAGATGCGCGCCGAGCGCGGACGTGTAGAGACCCATCGACGTCGTCCAGCCGTCCGCGAACGACTGGAGGCCCCACGCGTTCGCCAGATACTTGATGAGCGTGTCGAGCAGACGGAACGTCAGCCCGATGCCGAGCGACACGATGATCGACGGCATGATCAGACTCGCAACCGACACGTAAAAGACAGCCGTGTCGCCGCGAAAGCGGCGCCTGAATGCGAGGCCCGCGCTCACCGAGAACAGGACCGTCAACACGGTGACGGCAAGAGCGAGTTTGACTGAACGCCCGAATGCGGCCCAGATATCGACATCGCCGACGCCGTCGCGCAAGACGGCGAACCAGTGTAGCGACACACCGCGCATCGGAAAGGTCAAGCCGCCCTCTGGACCCTGAAAAGACAGAATGAAGATCGTGATGACCGGGCCGTACAGAAACAGCACGAAGAGCCCGAAGAGCAGGGCGAGCCAGTAGAAGCTCGCGGGCCGCTGCTCGCGGTGGCGGGCGAGAAGTCGCATGTCACAGTTCCTTTCTGGTGTCGACCGCGCGCGTCAGCGTCCATACGATCATGAGCACCACGGCGAGCAAAATGATCGCGTTGGCTGCCGCGGCGGGGAATTGCAGATATCCCGTTTGCACCTGGATGATCTTGCCCACCGAAGCGATCTGCTGCCCGCCCATGACCCCGACGGTGAGGAAGTCGCCCATCACGATCGTGACGACGAAAATGGAGCCGATCACGATGCCTGTCTTCGACAGCGGCAACACCACGTCGCGGATCACCTGCCAGCTGCTCGCACCGCCGTCGCGCGCGGCTTCGAACAACGAGCGGTCGATGCGCATCATTGCGTTGAAGATCGGCACGATCATGAAGAACGTGTACAGATGCACGAACGCGAGCACGACGGAGAAGCTGGAATACAGCAGCCAGTCGAGCGGCTGATCGACGAGATGCGCGGACATCAGCGCCTGATTGACGAGCCCGTTGCGGCCGAGCAGCGGAATCCACGAGATCATGCGGATCACGTTGGAGGTCCAGAACGGAATGGTGCAGACGAGAAACAGCACCGTCTGCATCGCGGTCGTGCGAACGTGAAACGCGAGGAAATACGCGATCGCGAAGCCGAGCACGAGCGTCACCGCCCAGACGATCGCGCAGAACCTGAGCGTCGACCAGTAGGTCTTGAAGGTGACGCACACATCCGTCAGCGAGCCGCAACCGTCGAATATCGCCGCGTAATTCTTCAGCGTGAAGGCCGGGATGATCTGATACTCGTTGAAGTCCCAGAAGCTCACGATCAACGTGATCAAGAGCGGCACGATGAAGAAGAACGCGAACGTCAGCGTGAGCGGCGTGGCTTGCAGCCAGGCGCTCACGCGTCGATGGCGCGCGGGCATTTGCTTCGTTTGCTGCAGATAGTCGACCGAGGCCATCGTTACACTCCGGGCTGATGCGTGAGGACCGTCATGCCGCGATGAATTCGTTCCACTTCTGAACCATGTAGATGTTCTCGTCCATCACGGCGTTCCAGCACGCAATGGCGCCCATGCGCTGGTTGTACGAGCCGCCGTCGCGCACGCTGCCCGCCTTTTCGAGCAACTGTCCGTCGGGTGCCTTGATGTCCTGCGCGGCGGGCTTGCCTTCCATCCAGTAGTCCCATTCGTAGGCCTGCATATGCGACTTTGCCGTTTCCGTGACGCCGGGGTAGTAGCCCTGGCGCATCAGATAGGCGCCCGCCCAGCCGTCCTGAAACCAGTTGACGAACTCATACGCCGCGTCGAGCTTCTTGCCCTGCAGCGAGCGCGGAAAGCCGAAGCCCGATGCCCATGAACGATAGCCTTCCTTGAGCGGCTGGAACTTGCAGGCGATGCCCATCGTGCGCACTTTCGTGACGGCGGGAGACCACATCGACTGGATCACGACTTCGCCCGAGGCCATCAGGTTCACGCTCTCGTTGAAGTCGCGCCAGAATGCGCGGAACTGGCCGGCGCGCTTCGCTTCGATCAGTATCTTGATGGTCTGGTCGATTTCGGCTTTGGTCATGTTGCCCTTGTCGCCGTACTTCACGCGGCCCGTCGCTTCGATCGCCATGGCCGCGTCCATGATGCCGATGGCGGGAATGTTCAGCAGCGCCGCCTTGCCCTTGAATTGCGGATTGAGCAGATCGGCCCAGCTCGTCACGGGACGGGCGATCAGATCGGGGCGGATGCCGAGCGTGTCGGCGTTGTACGTGGTCGGGATGAGCGTCATCCATTCCGTCGGCGTAGTGGAAAACTCCGTCGAGCGCGCGCCCTTGAGGAACATCACTTTCTTCGGCGCGGTGCCCTGATCGCCGATCTTCTTGCCGTCCACTTCACCCTTCGTGAGCACGGGGGTGATCTTGTCGGCGAGCTTGATGCGCTTCGCGTCCATTCCCGCGAGCGTGCCCGCGGGAATGAGTTTCCTGAGCGCGAAGTACTCGGTGTCGACGATATCGAATGAATTGGGTTGCGTGATGATGCGCTTGGTGACGTCGTCGGTGGTCACGGGGATGTATTGAATTTCGATGCCCGTGTCTGCCTTGAACTTCTTTGCGATCTCCGCGCTCTGGTTGACGGCCGTGCCCAGGTAGCGCAGCGTGATTTTTTCTTGTGCGTGCACATACGGAAAACCCGCGATGCCCGCCGCCGCGACGGCGCCCTTGACGAACGTGCGGCGTGACATGCCCTTGCTGACTGTCTCTTCTTCAACGTGTTGCGCGGGTGCTGCCAGCTTGTCGTCGTTCATTGCTTTCTCCTCGAAGGATTATCGTTGGGTTGTGATTTTGGGCACTACGCCGCGAGCGGATGGGCGTTCTGCTCGTCCCACCAGACGGTCACGCGCGCGTCCGGTCCGAGACGTTGCGGGTCGTAGTCGGCGTCGCTCATCAGCGAGACCAGCGCGGGCGAACCATCCAGCGGATCGAGCGTGATGCGCAGGTGCGTGCCCTGGTACTCCGCTTCGCGCACCGTGCAGGCGAGCCCACCGATGCGGCTCAAGCCGCTTTCGCTCGCACTCGTGCCCGGCGTGACGCCTTGCGGCGCGATGCGCAGACGGTCGGCCCGTACGGTGAAGAGCCGGCCGTTCGCGCCGAGCACGTTATGGCCGCCGAGAAAGCGCGCGACGAATTCCGTGCGCGGCTGGTTGAAGACCTGGAACGGTGTGCCCGTCTGTTCGATATGGCCGTGACTCATCACCACCACGAGATCGGCGAGCGCCATCGCTTCTTCTTGTGAATGCGTGACGTGCACGAAGGTAATGCCGAGTTCCTTCTGCCAGCGTTTCAGTTCGGCTCGCATCTGCACGCGCAGGAAGGGGTCGAGCGCCGAGAGCGGTTCGTCCAGCAGGAGGCAGCGCGGTTCGTTGAGCAACGCGCGCGCGAGTGCGACGCGCTGCTGCTGGCCGCCCGAAAGCTCGGCGGGCCTGCGGTGCGCGTAGGCCGACATCTCGACGAGTTCGAGGAGTTCGCCGGCGCGGTTTCTGCGCACCTCTTTGGCGACGCCGCGCATCTTGAGGCTGAACGCGACGTTGTCGAGCGCGGACAGATGCGGAAACAGCGCATAGCTCTGAAAGACCATTGCCGTGCCGCGCGAGGCAGGCGGCTCGCGAGTGACATTGCGGCCGCCGATCAGCACGTCGCCGTCGGACACCGACTCGTGACCCGCGATCATGCGCAAAGTCGAGGTCTTGCCGCAACCTGACGGACCGAGCAGGCAGCAGTAAGCGCCGCCGGGAATGCGCAGGTCGATGGCGTCCACGGCGAGCGAATCGCCATAGCGCTTCGATACATGCACGAGCTCGATGTCGGCTGGGCTTGCATGAACCACAGTGGATGCCGGCTGAACCATGAAGGTTTGTCCTGAGTGTAGACACGAGTGGAATACGGCGAGCGTGCAGGGGCACGGCGCATGCAGCCCGGGGGCTTTTGCAAGTCGTATGCCATTCGCGATGGTGTCGACCGCGAGCGGGACGGGGAGCGAGCGCCACCGTGCCTGCTGACCGCATGTGTCGACACGTTGGCGCGCATATTGCACACGATCGCAGGCCCCGATCGTCAGCACTTGCCGATGCATTCCGTGTGCGATCGCAGTGCAGATTTCGTTCGGATTGGGGCACGAACTAACCAAACCGGATCATTCACACGTGACAATGAACGACGACAAGCGAGAGCCGTGTGCTTCGTTGGGTTTCCTAAAGACACATGGCCGGTTCGACTATCAGCCGGTTCATGAAGGCAACGGCTACGCCTGGCCGAACGGCGCGCGGCTCGCGGTCTACCTTGGCTTCAACCTGGAGCATTTTGCGTTCGGTGAAGGGCTGGGCGCGGCGCTCGGGCCGCTGTCGCCGCAGCCTGACGTGCTGAACTACAGCTGGCGCGAGTACGGCAACCGCGTCGGCGCGTGGCGGTGCATCGAATTGTTCGACTCGCTCGACATGCCGGCGGGCACGCTCATCAATACGTCGCTGTACGATCACTGCCCCGCGCTGATCGACGCATGCGTGGCGCGCGGCGACGAACTGATTGCTCACGGTCACACGAACGCGCAGCGTCAAAGCGATCTGGATCGGGACGACGAGCGCGCGCTGCTCGCGCATTGCCGCGCGCGCATCCGCGAGTGTTCCGGCGTCGTGCCGGAAGGCTGGCTGTCACCGTGGATCTCGGAGTCGCATGCGACGCCGGACCTGCTTGCGGAAACGGGCTATCGCTACACGCTCAACTGGTGTCACGACGATCGCCCCGTGCGCATGCACACGAGCGCGGGGCCGCTCTGGTCGATTCCCTATCCGCAGGAGTTGAACGATCTGCCGATGATCATGGCGCGGCAGATGGACATGCGCGATTTCGCGGACATGATTGTCGACCAGTTCGACGAAATGCTCGAGCAGACCCAGCGTACGCGCGAGTCTCAGGCGCTCGTGATGGGGATTGCGCTGCACCCGTACATCGTCGGCCAGCCATACCGGTTGCGGCATTTGCGTCGGGCGCTCGCGCATGTTGCCAACGCGCGCGACGACATCTGGCTCACCACGCCCGGCGCGATTGCGCGTCATGTCGAGGAGGCCGTGCCCGCACCGGCGCAAGCCGCATGAGCACCGTGCGTGCGGTTGCGCGGCACGGCCAGCGCGACGAGGTGAGCGCGGATGGGCGGATCTATCAGTCGATCTTCGAAGGGGTGTTGAATCAGAGGCTTACGCCTGGTACCAAGCTGCCCGAGCCGGAACTGTGCGCGCTGTTCGGCGTGGGCCGCGCGGTGGTGCGGCGCGCGCTGGAGAAGCTCGCTCATGACGGCGTCGTCGTATTGCGCCCGAACAAAGGCGCGGTGATCGCGCAACCGACGCGCGAGGAAACGCGCGAGATTTTCGAGGCGCGGCGCGCGGTCGAGCGTGCGCTCGTCGAGCTTGCGGCGCAGCGTGCGAGCGTCGAGGACATCAGCGCACTGCGCAAGCAACTTGCCGACGAACACGAAGCGATGCATCGCTTCGATCAGCCGTCGTGGGCGCGGCTTGCCAGCGAATTCCATCTGCGTATCGCCGCACTGTCCGGCAATGCGATTCTGGAGCGCTATCTGACGGAACTGATCTCGCGCAGTTCGCTGATTGTCGGCGCGTACGAACGGGTGGGCAATGCGCCCTGCGAGCATGACGAGCACACGGCTATTCTCGACTGTCTCGAATCGCGCGATGCGGCAGGTGCGATTGCGCATATGACCGCGCATCTGCAAAGTCTGGAAGCGCGCATCGAGACATCGGACATGCCGGGAACGAAGAGGCTTGCTCATCTGCTCGGCATCGAACCGCATCGATCAACCTCTACGGAATGACATGCAAATCGACTTCGAAGCGATCACCGAATATCAGCGCTACAAGCTGATGGCGAGCCTGATCGTGCCGCGGCCCATCGCGCTCGTCACTACGCTTGGCGCGGACGGCACCGTCAATGCGGCGCCGTTCTCAATGTTCAACATGGTTGGCGAGGAACCGCCGATCGTCATGTTGAGTATCAACCGGCTGGCAGACGGCACGCTGAAAGACACCGCCGTGAACATTCCGCGCGAAAAGGAGTTCGTCGTGCATCTCGCCGACGAGCCGATTGCGCAGCAGATGCATCGCTGCGGCGAGCGCTTTGCGCCCGATATCAGCGAACTCGATGAGGTGGGTTTTTCAGCGATGGCGTCGACGCGCGTGAAGCCGCCCCGCATCGCGCAGGCGCCCGTCGCGTTCGAATGCGCGCTGTGGGAGACCCTTGAAACGCCGAGCCGCCACATCTTTATCGGCAAGGTGCTGATGCTGCACGTGCGGGACGAGTTGATCGACATCGAAACGTGGCGAGTGCGATTGCAGCACTACTTTCCGGTGGGCCGCTTCGGCGCGAGCGACTATGTCACGACACGCGATCGCTTCCAATTGTGATGCGGGTCGCTGCCACGACCCGATGCGCACCGGCCATGCCGAACAAGGGCTTGCAGAAGTGGAAGGAAGATCGGTACAGTCCTTTCATATCGTCTGCAATCGTTTTGGCCAACTATCATGCTTCTCCGCATTCATCACGCTGCAATCATTTGTTCGAATTACGAGGTGTCTCGCCGCTTCTACACGGAGATTCTTGGCCTTCAGATAGTGGCCGAGCACTACAGGGAGCATCGGCAGTCATACAAGCTGGACCTCATGCTTCCCGACGGATCGCAGGTCGAGCTGTTTTCGTTTCCGGATGCGCCGCTTCGACCGTCCTATCCGGAAGCGTGTGGCTTGCGTCATCTTGCTTTTGGTGTCAGCGACGTAGATGTCTGTAAAGCGTTGCTTGAATCAAAGGGAGTTCTGGTTGAGGACGTACGCGTCGATGAATATACAAACAGGCGTTTCGTTTTCTTCGCGGACCCTGATGGGCTTCCACTGGAGTTATACGAGGTGGGGGCTGGGCTTAGCCACAAGCAGTCGGTCTAAACCGTTGGGTAGGTTGGCGACGATCTTCGCGCTCCCATTCTCGCTACATTGTGTTTGGACAACTTCGATCTGTTGTTCGAACTAGGCGTCACTATCCGAATCGATGGCAGCGAGGCTTAGGCCTGAGAGTCAAACGGTCGGCAAGACGATCGCAAGCTCGCCCTCCGATGCGAATGGCTTTCATTTTTCGGGTCCATTGCCCGCACATTCGACCCATCCCTCCCTACGAAACCCCGGATTTGCTTTATTGAACGGTTAGTCATAATATCCGTGAAATGAAATCATCCGGTCATCCGCAATCTTCGTCAAAGCCTTCATCGAAGAAGGGCGAGGTCTGCGCGCGCGGCCGCCCGCGCGAGTTCGACACCGAGGCCGTGCTCGCGAGCGCGAGCCAGGTGTTCTGGAACCACGGCTACCACGCCACCTCGATCGAGGACTTGTGCAAGGCCACCGGCCTGTTGCGCGGCAGCCTGTATGGCGTGTTCGGAGACAAGCACGGCATCATGCTCGCCGCGCTGGACCATTACGCCGAGGGCTCGGTCGCGCGTCTCGCCGAGCGCCTCAATGCGCCGGTGCCGCCTGAAGAGGCGCTACGCAACGCGTTGCTCCACTACGCGCGTGTCGCATGCGCACTGACGGGCGAGCGCAGTTGCTTCATTACGAATACCACCCTCGAAATGCAACCCGGCGACGAGGAACTGCGCAGCCGCGTTGCCGCGGTTCAACGCCGAATGGCGACGTTGCTGGCGGCGTCGGTGATCCGCGGCCAGGCGAGCGGCGCATTCAACTCGACGCTCGACGAAAAAGCTGTCGGCGACTTCCTGCTGTGCATCATGCAAGGCCTGCGCGTACTCGGGCGAGTCGCCCATAGGGAAGACGCTTTGATCGGCATCGTCGATGTCGCAATGCGAGCCCTCGTCTAAATTTTTTTGCCGAATTATTGAACGGTCAGTCATGAAATCGGAACGAAATGGATCTCCCTCAGCCGTGACCTTGGCCGGTGCGGGCGTCGTGAAAGGTTGCCCGGCTGCGAACGTCGCGGTTTGCCCAGGCTCCGTCGCTGCCACCGCCGCGATGACAAGCGCTGCCGGCGCCGCAGCCCGAAAGGCGCCGGCCGGCGAACAGCCGGCGCCGCGTTTCGAACGTCAGGGGCTTGCGCTTGCAGTGCTGTTCGTCGGCGCTTTCCTTGCGCCGCTCGACTACTTCATCGTCAACCTCGCGCTGCCGTCGATCCGCGTCGGTCTGAACGCGACGGACGCGCAGTTGCAACTCGTCGTGTCAGCCTATTCGTCCGTGTACGCGGTACTGCTCATCACTGGCGGGCGGCTCGGCGATCTGTTCGGCCGGCGTCGCATGTTCATGACGGGCATGGCCGCGTTCGTGGTCGCGTCGGCGCTGTGTGGTTTTGCGACCAGCGGTCACATGCTCGTGATCTCGCGCATCGTGCAGGGTATGGCGGCGGCGATCATGGCGCCGCAGGTGCTTGCGACGATCCGCGCGGTCGTGCCGCTGCATCAGCAGACGCGCGTGATGAGTTTTTACGGCTTCGTGTTCGGACTCTCGTCGATCGTCGGGCAACTGGGCGGCGGCGCGCTGATTACCTATCACCCGTTCGGGCTCGACTGGCGCGTCATCTTTCTGATCAATATTCCGATTGGGATTGCCGCGTTTCTCGGCACATGGAAGTTTGTGCCCGAGAACCAGCCGGCTACGCGCACCGGCCTGGATCTGAAGGGCGTCGCGCTGCTCTCAGCCGTGCTGCTGTTCGTAATCTATCCAATGACGCATGGCCGGGAAGCCGGCTGGCCCGCATGGACCTTCGCGATGTTCGCGCTCGCCGTGCCCGCGTTCGCACTGTTCGTCGCCACCGAGCGGCGTGTGGAGCGGCGCGGCGGCCACCCGCTCGTCGATCTGCAACTGTTCCGCAACCGCGCGTTCGCGCTCGGCCTGGTGCTAGCGTTCCTCTTCTATTGCAACAGCGCATTCTTCCTGACCTACGGCATCTTCTTGCAAACGGGGTTGCACTGGACGCCGCTCGCGTCGGGTATCGCGATCATGCCGTTCGCCATCGGCTTTGTGATTGGACCGCTCGCGTCGCCCGCGGTGGTCAAGCGCATCGGCGCTCATGTTCTCACGCTCGGCTTTTCCATGATGACGCTAGGCTTCACGGTCACAGGCTGTGACGCAGGAGCAGCCGCAGGCGCCGCGCCGGACCTCCCGTTCTACGCCGGCCTGGTATGCGCGGGAGTCGGTCAGGGTTTGCTGCTGCCGTCGATCATGCGCATCGTGCTGCTGGAGGTCGCCCCCGAAAAAGCAGGGCTCGCGTCGGGCGTAATCTCGTCGACATTGCAGATCGGCTCGGCGTTCGGCACGGCCGCTATCAGCGGCGCGTTCTTCGGCGCGGTGGGAGCGGCCGGCGCCGAGGCGGCGCCTGCCCGCTACGCCCACGCGTTCCAGTTGAGTCTCGCGATCAACGCCGTGCTGATGTTCGTCTGCATCGGCTCGAGCGTGCTGCTCGTGCGGCACCAGCAAACCGCGTTGCGGCGCGCCGTCGCAGCCGCTTGAAAATTGTCGCGCAGGTAATCGTTTTCATAGCCGTGTCTCCGGGAAAATCATTATGCTTTTCACACGGAATTCATTTTAATTACGATTGCATTTACCGGTGATTGAGTAGTTCACAGGTAATTCGGCGCCGCGAGGCAAATGGAAGGCTACCGCCCGACATTCAAAATTGTTTCAGTAATGAAGCATTTTGGGCCATGCATTTTCTACTCGACGCCAGCGCCGGAGCAGTAAGTCTTGCGGTCTGTGCGTTGCCGCACCGTCAAGGCTGGGGCGCGGCGCGGAGGTCGCTCCGGTTTAACCCGGCATTGCAGTGCGTCAAATTGTCTTTCCGTGTTTTATGAAATCGGTATCAATAAAAAGCACTTGCCGTATTTAATTTCGATTGTTAATCTGAACGCGTTTAGAGTTATCCCTCAATAGGTCTTAGTCGATAGACGGCGCAATGACTTGAATACTGCTAACGGTTCCGTAGAGGATTGATATGCTGACCGCTACCATTGACACGCTTACACCGCCTCCCGCCCGGTTCTCAATCGGCGACGTGGTCACGTTGAAAGACGGCGGCCCGCGCATGACTGTTACGTATGCGGGCCCGGTGGCGCTCAATCCCGGCGACTGGCTGATCTGCGAGTGGTTCGACGACCACGGCGAACTGCGCCGCGAAGTATTCGCGCCTTCCAGCGTGCGCGCCGAGCCGCGTTCCATTCCGGCGGGCTCCGTGCAGTGGAACCGGATAGGCCGCGCGGCATAACGGCTGCTGTTTCTGCTTCTGCTGCCGCTTTCCCGGGCTTACTCCTGCGAGCCATTCCGCGTTGTGCTGCGCCGTTGCACGCGCAGCAACAGCGCGGACGAAAACGCGCGCATGCGCACCACCTTGCGTTGTTCCTCCACGTCGCCCGCAAGGTTCTTCGGCGGGTTCGGCTGCAAGGACCAGTAGAGCGCGAGCAGCCATCCAAGAACGGTCCACCCAAGGCACGCGTTGAATAGCGCGAGCGTCAGCACGTCGACGCGTTTGCGCCGATCGGCCAGAATCGCCGGCAGGAAATACAGCGCCAGCGCGATCATCACGGCGATGATCTGAACGACGGCCGTGTCATTCATATGTCGCCTCCCGGAAATACGGCTCGCCTCGCGGTGGCCAAGTCTATGCTGCGCTTACCGAGCGGGCCTGCACCCGCGGTTCATTCACCCGCAGTTCATTCACTAATTGTCGCGCGATTGTCTGACGCGTGCAGCCTGAATGAAAGCATGGCGATGCAGACGCCAGTGGTGCACGCCGCCGCCCAGCGGCCCGACAGCACGCCCACGGCACACACTACTGCACGCCCCACAGCACACCGACGTGCGACGAGGACTTCAGCACCGCGGGCATCAGGACTATCATGTTCGTTTCGCTCGAACGAAACCGAACCCTGTTACGGACCGCCATCATGATCTCCGACGATACGACCCAGCAGGCTGAACGCCTGAACCCCGACACGCTCCGCGAATTCGTGGACCGCAAATGGAACGACGAGATCGTGCCTGCGCTGACCGACTACATTGCGGTGCCGGCCAAGAGCCCGGCATTCGATCCCGAGTGGGTCAAGCACGGTTACCTGGAACGCGTGATTACCGACGCCGCGCAATGGGTCGAGCAGCAGCCGGTACGCGGGTTGAAACTCGAGATCGTCCGGCTGCCGGGCCGCACGCCGGTGATTTTCTTCGAGACGCCGGCAACACGTTCAGGTAGCGATGAAACCATCGTGCTGTACGGCCACCTCGACAAGCAGCCGGAATTCGACGGCTGGCGCAAGGACCTCGGCCCGTGGACGCCGAAGCTCGAAAACGACAAGCTCTACGGCCGCGGCGGCGCCGACGACGGCTATGCGATCTACGCGAGCATCACCGCGCTCGCCGCATTGGACGCGCAAGGTGTCGAGCGGCCGCGTTGCGTCGGGCTGATCGAAACCTGCGAAGAGTCGGGCAGTTACGATCTGCTGCCTTACGTGGACGCATTGCGCGAACGGCTCGGCAATGTCGGCCTCGTCGTCTGCCTCGATTCCGGAGCGGGCAATTATGATCAGCTGTGGCTCACCACGTCGTTGCGCGGGCTCGTCGCCGGCGACCTGGAAGTGCAGGTGCTGGACGAAGGCATTCATTCAGGCGGCTACGGCGGTATTGCGCCGTCGAGCTTCCGCATCATGCGGCAGTTGTTCGACCGTCTGGAAGACTCCGCTAACGGAACCCTGCTGCCCAACGGGTTCCACAGCCCGATTCCCGCCGACCGTCTGCGCGAAGCCGAAGCCACCGCGCAAATTCTCGGCGACGACGTGTGGAAGAAACTGCCGTGGGCATGCGGCCAGGACGGCCGTCAGGTGCTGCCCACCACGACCGATCCGAAGGAGGCGTTGCTCAACTCGACGTGGCGTCCGTCATTGTCGGTGACAGGTGCCGCCGGCTTGCCCGCACTCGCCGACGCCGGCAACGTGCTGCGCCCGCGCACCGCATTCAAGCTGTCGCTGCGTCTGCCGCCGCTGATCGAAGCGGAAAAGGCCGTTGCGGAGCTCAAGGCGCTGCTGGAACTCGACCCGCCGTACAACGCGAAGGTGACATTCAAGCCGGACGCCGGAGCGGCGAGCGGCTGGAGCGCGCCCGATCTTGCGCCTTGGCTCGCAACCGCGCTCAACAATGCATCGCGCGAACATTACGGCGCCGACGTCGCGTACATGGGGCAGGGCGGCACCATCCCGCTGATGAACGTGCTGAAGGCAGGCTTTCCGAAGTCCCAGTTCATGGTATGCGGCGTGCTCGGACCGAAGTCGAATGCGCACGGCCCTAACGAGTTCTTGCACGTGCCGTACGGCAAGAAGCTCACGGCCGCGGTTGCGCAGGTGATCGCCGCCGCGCCCTGAGCGTTTTTTTGCCGGCCTGTTGAGGCTCCCGTTCCGCTTGCGGTGCCATTATTGCGTTGCCTTTATTGCGTTGCCATTACTAACTAACTAACGCCCCGATCCGAATGACCGACAAAGAGTTCGCTGGATCCACCACGCCCCGCATTGCGGCCGATCAACTACACGCCTTCGTCCGGGCGATCTGGGAGCAGGCGGGCAGCGCGCCACGCGAAGCCGAACTGGTCGCGGATCATCTGGTGGCGGCGAACCTGACCGGGCACGATTCGCACGGCGTCGGCATGATTCCGCGCTACGTGGCGTCGCTTGCCGACGGGCAACTGCAACTGAACCTGCATGCCGACGTCGTAAAAGACGCGGGTGCCGTTCTCACGGTCGAAGGCCGCAAAGGCTTCGGCCAGGTAGTCGCGTTCGAGGCGATGGAAGAGGGCATCGCGCGAGCCCAGCGCATCGGCATCTGCGCCGTCGGGCTGCGCGATGCGCATCACATTGGCCGCATCGGTCATTGGGCCGAGCAATGCGCGCGAGCGGGGCTCGTGTCGTTCCACTTCGTCAATGTGGCGGGCGACCCGCTCGTCGCACCGTTTGGCGGCGCCGACCGTCGCATCGGCACCAACCCGTTTTGCGCGGCTTATCCGCGGCCCGGCAAGCCGCCGCTCGTGCTCGACTTCGCGACGAGCACGGTTGCTTACGGCAAGACGCGCGTCGCTTACAACCAGGGCAAGCAGGTGCCGCCGGGCGCGTTGATCGACCATGAAGGTGTGCCGACGGCCGATCCCAAAGTCATGCACGAGGAGCCGTTCGGTTCGCTGACGCCGTTCGGCGGCCATAAGGGTTTCGGGCTTGCCGCGATGTGCGAGATATTCAGCGGCGCGCTGGCGGGCGGCTTCACCACGCACGCGGACACGCTCGGCACCACCAACGCGATCATCAATTGCATGCTGTCGGTCATCATCGACCCGGCGGCGTTCGACGCCCCTGATGCGCAAGCAGAAGCCGACGCGTTCATCGCGTGGGTGAAAGCCTCACCGCTCGCTGCGGGTGTCGATCATATCTACGAGCCTGGCGAGCCGGAGCGCGTGACGCGTGCGGAGCGCGAAGCTCAAGGCATTCCGGTCGATGCCGCCACATGGACGCAGATCTCTACGGCCGCGCTCGCTGTCGGCATGCACGCGGACGAGGTCGCGCGCTGGTCGGCGTTGCTCAAATAGCATTGCCTGGATAATGGGCAAATTGCCGCTTATGCAATATAGATATTCCGTCTGTTGGACCACGAATAAAAAAATATTCGCAAGCGGCATTTTCGACTGCGTCGCCTAATCGGCGTGTCTTGCTTTTTCTTTCGAATTCGCAGCCGAATTCCGGCTTCGCTCGTCCGCTGATTGCATGGCGCGCCTGCACTCAATGTCGGGCAATGTCGCGCATCTTCGCCGCGCAAGCGTTTGCGGTGCGGCGCACGCCGGGCGGCTTTCACGTGCCGCTGTGACGCCCGTCGCGCAAGGCTTCGAGATTTCGTTGCATTGATCTGTTGGTTATCCCGCTCCCATCCGAATCCGGTCTGCTTTAGGCTCGCATTGCAATATCAGTGTTTAACCCTAAAGGACCGTTCAAAATGAATCTGCATAACCACCACGCCTGCCGCCCGTTCCTCGAAGCCGGCAATCTGTCGCAAGTTTCGGCTTACTACGAAGAAGGCCGCAATGTCATGTGGATGATGCTGCGCGCGCAGCCGCGTCCGTGTTTCAATCTGGATCTGGTCCACGACATTCTCGGGCTTGCGCAGGCCGCGCGGGAGTCCGGCTTGCCCATCGACTTCTGGGTGACCGGCTCGCTGATCCCCAACATTTACAACGTGGGCGGCGACCTGGATTTCTTCGCCGATGCAATTCGCTCGGGCAAGCGTCAGGCGCTGATGGCATACGCACGTGCGTGCGTCGATTGCGTGCATGCGGCGGCGCGCGGGTTCGATACCGGAGCGATCTCCATTGCGATGGTCGAGGGCACGGCGCTAGGCGGCGGCTTCGAGGCCGCGCTTGCACACCACTTCCTGCTCGCGCAATCGGACGCGCGCATGGGCTTTCCCGAGATCGCGTTCAATCTGTTCCCCGGCATGGGCGGCTATTCGCTCGTCGCGCGCAAGGCCGGCATGCGTCTCGCCGAGGAACTGATCGGCGTGGGCGAACCGCATACGGCGGAGTGGCATCGGGAGAAGGGGCTCGTCGACCAGTTGTTCGAACCGGGCGACGCGTATGTCGCCACCCGCACGTTCATCGACACGCTGAAGCCGAAGATGAACGGCATCCGCGCGATGTTGCGGGCGCGTCAGCGCGTGCTGCAATTGCCGCGGGCCGAATTGATGGAAATCACCGAAGATTGGGTGGACGCCGCCTTCATGATCGAAGAGAAGGACCTGGCCTTCATGGAGCGGCTTGTGACGCTGCAAAACCGTCGCACGGCCAACTTGCGGCAGACGGCCGCCAGCGCGGCCAATTTCGGCTGACTCAATCCACCCGCGGCCGAAGTGCGCCCGTTGCGACGCTCAGGCCGCAAGCTCAGGCGATCAGCCTGAGCTTCTGCCTGTCCTGCAACCAGCGCTCGAAGTCCGCGGCCGGCATTGGGTGAGCGTACAAGTAGCCCTGCACGTATTCGACGCCCAGCCCTTTCATGAAAGTCTCTTCGGACTCGGTTTCGATTCCCTCGGCGACGACCTTGAAATCGAGTTCCTGCGCGACCACCACCATCGAGCGGACGAGTGCCTGCGCTTTGGTGTCGGCGTTGATTGAACGCACGAAGCTGCGATCGAGCTTGATTACGTCGAGCGGAATGCGGCCCAACTGCGATAGCGACGAATAGCCGGTGCCGAAGTCGTCCAGATGCACTTGCGCGCCCAGTTGACGGAACTGCTTGATCAGGTCGATGGCCGCGGCTTCGTCCTCGATCAGGCAGCTTTCCGTGAGTTCGACGTCGACGAGACATGGCTCGAGCTTCGCCTGCTGAAGCGCTTCCGTGAAGTGGCGTACTACCGCCGTATCCACCAGTTGCCGCGCCGACACATTGATCGCGATGCGCAGGTTGTAGCCGTCCGCTTGCCATTTTGCCGCCTGTTTCGCAGCCGTTTGCATGACCCAGCGGCCGAGCACGCCGATCAGGCCGGACTCTTCGGCATAACGAATGAACTCTGCCGGCATGATCTGCCCGCGTTCCGGCGAATTCCAGCGCACCAGCGCTTCCACGCCCTGCACCGCGCCGGTTGAAAGCAGCAGCTTGGGTTGATAGTGCAGCGTCAGCTGGCCATCTTCGAGGCCGCGCCGCAGGTTCGTGTCGAGCCACATGTACTCGGCGACCTTGCGGTTCATCTCCGGCGAAAACACGCGGTGCGTGCGTTTGCCTTCGTCTTTCGCGACGTACATGGCCGTATCGGCCGAGCGGATCAGCGACTCCAGGTTGTCGCCGTGTTCCGGATAACGCGCAATGCCGATCGAGCAGCCCGTATAGACTTCGACGAGACCGAGACTGAACGGCGTGCGCATGCGTTCGAGGATGCGCTGCGCGGTCGCCTCCAGTTCATGCGCCGTGCCTTTTGCCGCGAGCACGATGAACTCGTCGCCGCCGAGCCGCGCGAGCGTGTCGCCTTCGTTCAGGCACATGCCGATCGCCGCCGACACGTCGCGGATCAGACGGTCGCCGAAAACGTGGCCGTAGTGATCGTTGACCTTCTTGAAGTTATCCAGATCGAGAAAAAGCACGCCCACCGATTCGCCCGGCGCCGTCTCCTCGATCGCGGTGCGGATCATGTCCTGGATCGCGTTGCGATTGGGCAGGCCCGTGAGCGAATCCGTGTTGGCAAGTTGCGTGAGACGCTCCTGCGCAAGGCGTTCCTCGGTGATGTCCGTGCCCGAGCAGATCAGGTACTGCTCGTCTACGCCGCTGCCGCTCTGAACGAACTTGTTGCGAAAGAGAAAGAGCCGTTCGCCGTGCAGTGTCTTGATGCGCCGTTCGACTTCGTACGACACGCCGCGATTGAAGAAGCCCGCAATGTTTTGACTCGACGCCGCGCCGTCTTCCGATGACATGAAAAGCGCCCACACGTTGCGCCCGACAATGTTCTCTTCCTTGACGCCCGTGAGTTCTTCGGCCAGCCGGTTAAAGCGCTGGATTCGCCCGTGCCGGTCGACGATCACGACAACCGAATTCACTTCAGACACGACCTGCTCGGCGAACGACAAGCCATGCATCAGATCGCGCGCGACAGATTCGGTGTCGTCATAAGCCGACGCGGTGCCGGCCCAACTGCCGCTGTTGATCTTTCTGCCGACGAGGTGCAAACGCAGAGGCTCGCCGAAGAGCCGCACGTCGAGAACCAGGTGAGACGTAATGCCAGTGAGGCAACGAATTTGCGATGCCTGCTGAGGATTGAGCGGAATGGCAACATTGGCTGGCATATCGCCAGTGACTGGTGTCAGTTCGAGCGCGTTGCTGTCGCTCGACAGACGCCAGCAAGGGCTGCTTGTGCCGAACTGCGCAAAAAGCACCTGCTCGTGATGGTCGTCATTCATGGGATCCCCGGGCGGTGTGCCGTTTCGGCCCTGATGGCGGATGACGGCAGACAGTCTCATCATACTTAAAGACGGCCCATTGTAGCGAAGCGGCTGAAATTCGGGCCATAAACATGAAAGGTTCGTGGTTTGGCCGAACCATGTGCGTCGGTAAAAACGCGCGGGTAAAAATGCTGCGCCAGGCAGTCTTTACAGGTGTGGCGCGTTAGAACCTGCGAGTGAGCCAACTGCGCGCGCGCTCGCGCTCTGTCGGGTTCGCCTCGACCGACGGTTCGAACCAGAACGCGCCTGCTGCGAGCGTCGCGATGACGACGCCATCGCGGTACAGCACACGGTTGCCGGCGACGGCCGGAACGCGTTCCCCGACCAGTAGCGTGCCCACCAGATTCAGCGGATCGGTGCCGCCGACGCACACAAAAGCACCATCGTTCGCATGCCGCCGAACCTCGCGCAACAACGGGATTGCTTCGGGCAACGCGAACTGTTCGCCAGCGAGTCCATTGACGAAGCGCCCGCCGCGGATCACGCCGCGCGCTTCAAGCCGCTGACAGACGCGCAGCAGATCGCGCCATGGCGGCAGCCAGTCGGCCTCGCGTTCTAGCACGCGCCAGAACACGACGCCGTATCGGCGCAGCAACGTCATCGCGACATGTTCGAGCGTCTCGGCTGGCAACTGACGGCGCCGCTGCTGCTGCGGCCGGCCCGGTTGCGCGGCGGTTTCTTCGCTCGTGGCAACAGACGCGCGCCGGTTGACGAGCGCCCAGCGTCCCGCGTCGTCCATTCCGCCGATCAGCGCGCCCAATCCCATACTCGATCTTGCGCGCCGGCTGCCCGAATACGCATTGCGCTTCGCTGCCGGGTTGAGCAGCGCGCGCAGTCCCGCGAAACTGTCGGAGTTGACGAGACCGGCCGCCACCAGTTCTCCCAGCGCGCTCTCCAGCTCGATCCGCAATACGCGAAGTTCGTGCAGCAGTTCATCGAAGAACATTGCGCCGTGTTGCGACAGCGCGTCGTACACAGATTGAGCACGCGCCGATAGCTCCGGCTGCCGCTCGGCGTCGATCAGCGCGCTCCACGTACGTACCTGCGGGCGGGGCAGCAGCACGATAGGCGTGCTGCGCACCGGGCCGGCCGCGCTGCGCGAGCGCTCCGTCAAGCGTGTCCAGACGATCTTGCCAGAGCGGCACAGTTCGTCGAGCGAAGTATTCGAATAGGCCTTTACGCGCGCGGGCAGAATGTCTTCTTCCCAGGCGCTTGCCGCAGCCTCGAAGCCTTCCATCTGTTCCAGAACGGCGGCGAGCGCGTCGCGTCCTTCGCTGCGCGTGTCCGGCGTCAGATGCTGCCATTCGAACAGAAAGCGCATGAAGTCGTGCCGTTCCGCGGGCTCGATCTCGCGGCGCAATCGCTTGACGGTGTAACGGTGAATGCGCGCAAGAAGGTGGCGCTCACACCATTCCTCTTCCGACGTGTTCGGCGTGAAACGTCCACGCATCACATAACCTTCCGCTTCGAGACGGCCGAGCGCCTGTTCGACCCATGTCCGCGGCAGCTTGAGCGCATCTGCAATCGCGTCGGCGGGCAGCGGGCCGAAACCGGTCAGCCGGGCGCGCAGTACGTCGAGCAGCGCGTCGTCGGCGCTCCATTCGTCGGTGTAACCCTTCGGCGCGGTGAGCGGCGGCGTGAAGCGGGAGCCACCGTTCGTAGTGCCGCTGTTCCCGCTGCGATAGAGCGCGTCGAAACACGTCAGCCGTTCGGCAGGAAGCCACAGTGCCGCGTCGGCGGCGATCTCGAGGCGCGTCGCTCGGCCCGATTGAGCGAGCGACGCGAGCCATTCCGGCCAGCCCTCGTTGTGCTGCGCTTCGGCCTCGGTAATGCACGCAAGGCCCGTCAGCGCTTCGTGCATTTCGTCGATGCTGCGTGCCTGCGGCCATGCTTCGTCGCGCACGCTCGCGATCGCGTCGGCGTCGAGCGCGCCGAGGTCGTCGGCGCTTGCCGGATCGGTCCAGCGGCGATTGAGCACGGCCTGCGTGCGGCGCTCCTCGATGGGGGCGTCGTCCAGATACGCGTAGGGTTTTGCGTTGAGTATTTCGGCGGCAAGCGGCGAGGGCGCCGGCAAATCGCGTGCAACAAGCCGCATGTCGCCGCTTTCCATGCGGCGCAGCAGCGCGAGCCAGCGCTCGCTGTCCATTGCGTCGTGCAGGCAGTCGTCAACGGTCTGATCGACTAACGGATGATGCGGCAGTTCGCGCTCGCCGACCACGTTCTCCAGACACGCGGCCTGTTCGGGAAAGACGCTCGTCAGCAGATCTTCGCTGCGCATGCGCTGCAATTGCGGCGCCGTTTTGCGGCCGCCGGTGTAGCGCGGCAAACCGAGGGCGGTGGTCGCGTTCCAGCGCCAGCGCACGCCGAAGAGCGGCGCGTCGAGCAAGGCCTGAATCAGCAGACGCTCGGCACTATTCGAATGGAGGTAGCGCCACACTTCATCGAGCACGAACGAATGGCTGCCGGTCAGGGACAGCACGATCGCGTCCTCGGTGGCCGCGGCTTGCAGTTCGAAATTGAACTGACGGCAAAAGCGCTTGCGCAGCGCGAGGCCCCACGCACGATTTACGCGGCTGCCGAACGGCGCATGAACGACAAGCTGCGTGCCGCCCGATTCGTCGAAAAAACGCTCCATTACCAGCGTGTCTTGCGTCGGCAGAACACCGAGGGCGGCGCGCGCCCGCGCGAGATAGTCGACGATCTGGCGCGCGGCTGCTTCGTCGAGGCCGAGTTCGGCGATGAGCCAGTCGATCGCGCGTTCGAGCCGCGCGGGCATGGGATTCGGAGTTTCAGCGGTTGCGTCCGGCACGTGTTCCGAGGCCGTCGCCTTCGAAGCGGCGTCGCTCGCCTGTGCGTTGTCGAGCGGCGTCGTTGCGTCGTCTTCGGATGCGAGCAGACGCGCGATCTGCTCGCGCAGGCGCGCGACGCCGAACGACAGTTCGTCACTGCGGCCAGGCGCTTCGCCGAGCCAGAACGGGATGTTGGGCGGCTGCCCTTGTGCGTCTTCGACACGCACGCGGCCGCTTTCGATGCGCAGAATCCGGTACGACGCGTTGCCGAGCTGGAACACGTCGCCGGCGAGACTTTCGACCGCGAAGTCTTCGTTGACCGTGCCGATATTGACCGCCTGCGGTTCCAGCACCACCGCATAGTCGGCGTTCTCGGGAATCGTGCCGCCCGAGGTGACCGCCACGAGCTTGCCGCCGCGCCGGCCGCGCAGCGTGCCGCTGACCACGTCGCGATGAATGTACGCGGCGCGCGGTCCGTTGCGGCTCGTGTAGCCCTCGGCAAGCATGCGTAGCACTGCGTCGTACTGCTCGCGAGCCAGTTCCGCGTACGGCGCGGCGCGGCGTATCAGGTCGAATAGCGCGTCCTCGCTCCATTCGGTGCTCGATACTTCAGCGACGATCTGTTGCGCGAGTACATCGAGCGGCGCACGCGGAATGCGCAGCGCGTCGAGCTCGCCGCGCCGCACGCAATCGAGCAGCGCCGCGCATTCGATCAGATCGTCGCGCGAAGTTGGGAAGAGTCTGCCTTTCGGCATGCCGCCGACATGGTGGCCCGAGCGCCCCACGCGCTGCAGGAACGGCGCGATGGCGCGCGGCGAACCCATCTGGCAGACCAGATCGACGTCGCCGATATCAATACCCAGTTCGAGCGAAGCGGTCGCGATCAGCACCCGCAGTTCACCGCGCTTGAGCCGCTGTTCGGCGTCGAAGCGATGCTCTTTCGCGAGACTGCCGTGATGCGCGGCGACCGCGTCCTTGCCGAGCCGCTCGGTCAGATGACGCGCGGCGCGCTCGGCCATGCGCCGCGTGTTCACGAAGATCAGCGTCGTGCTGTGCAGCGCGACGAGTTCCGCGAGTCGGTCGTAGACACGTTCCCAGACTTCGTTCGGCATCACCGCTTCGAGCGGCACCGGCGGAATTTCCAGCGCCAGGTCGCGTTCACGGATGTGGCCTACGTCGATGATTGCGCATTCGGCGGGTATGTCGCTGTCGACCGGCGCGCCGCCTACGAGAAATCGTGCCACTGCGCTCACTGGCTTTTGCGTCGCGGACAGGCCGATGCGCGGCAGGCGTCGCCCGCACAGCGCGTCGAGCCGTTCGAGACTGAGCGCGAGGTGGCTGCCGCGCTTGCTGCCGGCGAGCGCATGAATTTCATCGACGATCACGGTGCGCACGGTGCACAGCATGCGCCGGCCGGAGCCGGAGCCGAGCAGCACGTAAAGCGATTCCGGCGTGGTGACGAGGATATGCGGCGCGCGCTTTTTGAGCGCGTTGCGTTCCTGCTGCGTGGTGTCGCCGGTGCGCACGGCGGTGCGGATGTCGAGCGGCGGCAGGCCGCGCGCGTCGAGTTCGGCGGCAATGCCCTGTAGCGGCACTTGCAGATTCAGGCGAATGTCGTTGGACAACGCCTTGAGCGGCGAGACGTAGACCACCAGCGTTTCGTCGGGCAACGCGCCGTTGTTCGCGAGACCTTGCTGGACCAGGTCGTCGAGTGCGGAGAGGAAGGCCGTGAGCGTCTTGCCGGAGCCCGTAGGTGCGGCGACCAGGGTCGAGCGGCCCTGGCGAATCTGCGGCCAGGCAGCGGCCTGCGCGTCGGTCGGCGCGGGGAAGGACTTCAGGAACCAGCCTGCAACCGCCGGATGAAAGCCCGCCAGCGCGTCGTGCGCGGCGGCGCGCTCCACGAGCGAGGCCGGGAGCGCGCGAGGCGCGTCGGCTGCGGCGGGTGCGGTGGTTGGATTTGCGGTCGTAGTGCTCACTGAGGTGGTCACTGAGGTGGTCACTAGGGTCATGCATGGTTAGATGGGGACGCGACGCCCGATATCCAGACGACGGCATCCAGACGACGGCATTGCTCGCAACCGTTGCCGGTGCTAATCGAAGTCGCGGAATCAGGGGCCAGTCTGGCAGGTTTGGGCGGCGTTTGCCAAATGGTCGGGCAGCGGTTGCCGGTGGGTGTCGGCGTTCCGAAAGCGACGGCAGCCCCCGCCTGCTCGACGGCGCCAATTGCAGTACCCTTTACGGCTCACCTGTGCACTCATCCACGATGGAGTTTCGACAATGCGATACAACCAGCTTGGCCGTACTGGGGTTTTTGTTTCAGAACTTTGTCTGGGCACGATGACCTTCGGCGGCGGCGAAGGCATGTGGAAGCAGATCGGCGATTTGCAGCAGGCCGACGCGGAGCGGCTCGTCGGCCGGGCGCTCGATGCGGGCATCAATTTCATCGACACGGCCGACGTCTACGCCGAAGGCCTGTCCGAGCAGATCACCGGGCAGGCGCTGAAAAACCTCAAGGTGCCGCGCGACAAGGTCGTGGTGGCGACCAAGGTTTTCGGCCCGACCGGCGAGTTTCCGAACGCGCGCGGCGCGTCGCGCTATCACATCATCGACGGGATGAAGGCCAGTTTGAAGCGCCTGCAGCTCGATCACGTCGACCTGTATCAGATCCACGGTTTCGACCCGGCCACGCCGATCGAAGAAACCGTGCGCGCGCTCGATACGCTCGTGCAGCACGGTCACGTGCGCTATGTCGGCGTGTCGAACTGGGCGGCGTGGCAAATCGTCAAGGCGCTCGGCATTGCGGAGCGTTTGGGAACCGCGCGCTTCGAAACGCTGCAGGCGTACTACACGATTGCGGGCCGCGACCTGGAGCGCGAACTCGTGCCGATGCTGCAAAGCGAAGGGCTCGGGCTGATGGTGTGGAGTCCGCTCGCGGGTGGGCTGCTGAGCGGCAAATACGGGCGTGAGCAGCAGGGCGAAGCGGGCAGCCGCCGCACGACATTCGACTTTCCGCCGGTCAACCGCGATCGTGCGTACGACTGCATCGACGCAATGCGCGAGATTGCCGAGGCCAAGCGCGTGTCGGTCGCGCAGATCGCCCTTGCGTGGCTGCTGCATCAACGGGTGGTGACGTCGGTGATCGTCGGCGCGAAGAAGGTCGAGCAACTGGACGACAACATCGCGGCGACCGGCGTCGCGCTCACCGCGGACGAGCTCGCACGGCTCGATCAGGTGAGCGCGCTGCCCGCCGAGTACCCAGGCTGGATGCTGGCGCGCCAGGGCGAAGCGCGCCGTAACCAGCTTAAGGAGGCGCGCCGTCTGGTGGTCTGAGGCGACCCGTGACGCCCGGCGCGTCAAGCCGATGCTTCGGCGGAATACGCCGCGACCGCGTCCATTGTGCGGGCCGAGTAGACCATCGTCGCGCCGGCGTTCATCGCGACCGCTACGCCGAGCGCCTCGGCTATTTCCTCGCGGGTGGCGCCCTGCTTCAGCGCTTCGGCCGTATGTACCGTGATACAGCCGTCACAGCGCAAACTCACGGCCACCGCGAGCGAGATCAGTTCGCGCGTCTTCGCGCCCAGAAGGTCGTTCTTCTGACCGGCGTTGGATAACGTCTGATAGCCCTTGACGGTGTCCGGCGACAGCTTGCCGATTTCGCCGATGCGGCCAAACAGCTGCTTGCGGTATTCGGTCCAGTTCAACATGGCAATGCTCCTTCGTCTGTGGGGCGTCGGCGGTTGCCGGCGCCATGGACAAAGTATTGCGCGGGACGGCGACATCCTGAATACTCGACTGGCTCAACATTTAGCGCGGACGTCTCATGGATACGCTCAGCCGGTTACTCGACCTTGCGCGGCCGCAGGCCAGTCTGGATTTGCGATGCCTGCTCACCGGCGCGTTCGACGTCGACCATGCGCCGATGGAGCCGGGCATTGCGCCGTTCCATCTGGTGCTGGCAGGGTCGTGCGTGATCGAGATGGCGGACGGCGCGCAGGTGCACCTGCAGACCGGCGATTTCATGCTGTTTCCACGCGGCGCGGCACATCGTGTGAGAGATGTCGAATTGAGCGCCGTCAGCGCGCCGCTGGTCATGACTCACGACGGCCTGCTGCCGGTCAAGCGAAACGACGACCGGGGCATCGGCAAGGCTGCAGTGCGCGAAGGTCTGGGCGGCAAGTCCGTGAGCGGCGAAGAAGCCGACGCTGATGTCCTGACCGGCGCGCACACGGACGCTGCCCACGGCGGCGCAGAGCACGTCACGGCGAACGCCGCCGATCTCGACCTGCTCTGCGGCCGCTTCGCGTACACGCCGGGTTCGTCAGCGTTGCTGCTGAATGCGCTGCCCGATCCGTTCCATGTGTCGCTAGGCGGCGTTCGCACGCTCGCCCCATTGCAGACGGTGATCGGGCTGATGCGCGACGAGGCGGGCCAACGCCGGCCCGGTGCGCTCGCCATCGTCACAGCGCTGAGTCAGGCGCTCTTCGGCATGGCGTTACGCGTACACGGCGAGCAGGCCGATTCGACGCCCGGCATGCTGTCGCTGCTGGCCGACCCGCGTCTATCGGCGTCAGTGCAAGGCATGTTGAGCGCGCCGCAGCGCGCGTGGACCATTGCGGAACTGGGCGAGCTTGCCGCGATGTCGCGCGCCACTTACGCACGGCGTTTCAACGAACGCGCCGGTATGACCGTGATGGATTTCCTCACGCAGATTCGCATGACGATCGCTTGCGACCTGCTGCGCCGCACGCAGCGCAGCGCGGCGGAAATCGGCGAGGCGGTGGGTTATCAGTCTGAAGCCGCGTTCGGCAAGGCGTTTCAGCAAAGCGTCGGCGTAACGCCGGGACGCTACCGGCGCCATCCACAGCAAAGCGCGGCGGACGTGTCTTCATAAACCGGCGATGCCGCTCAGCGCGCCTTGCCGGGCGTGCCGAACCAGCGCTTCTCCGCACGCGCCATCAGCCACGCGACCAGCAACGCGCACACCGTGCCGAGCGTGACTTCGCCGAGGCGCAATAAAGCTTTGTCCCACGCCGGGCCAATGCCCGGTACCAGCAGCATGATGGTGGCCGTGATCCCGCCGAGCCGCGCCGCGCTGCCGACGTTCACGATCCAGCACAGCACGATGGCCACTGCCACCGTCGCCGCGTAGGCCGCGAAATAGCCGTGGCCGAGCGTCGCGCCGGCAAGGCCGCATAAGCCGCCAACCATTGCGCCGATGAACTGGTCGCGCGACAGCTTGCGCGTGTCGACATAGCTGTGCTGGCTCACTGCAATGGCGGTGATCGCCGCCCAGAATGCCTGCTCGGTATGCAGCGCCTGGCCGATTTCGAACGCGAGGCTCGCCCCCGCCACGGCCTGGAACGCCATCAGGCTGCCTTCGGTGAGCCGCTCCGCGAACGGCAGCGATTTGAGGAACGCGAAAAGCGATTCGGCGGCGCTTGCGCGCGTCGTTTGTGCTGGATCGTCGTGAGGAGTCATTGAATCGCGGAGTTCAGAAGCTGCGAAAGCTGCAAGGGAGCCGGACGCTGCAAATGCTGCAAGCGCAGCGAACGGGCCCCGTATTCTAGCTTTCGCTATGACGCAGGCGCCGATAGCGGTTCATGAGCGGCGTCGCCGATACCCCGTGGATGACCACCGAAGCCGTGACCACGGCGAGCGCGAGCGGCACGAGCGGCGTGATGGACGCGACCGGCCCGTGTTCCAGCGAATAAGCCAGATAGTAGAAGGAGCCCACGCCGCGGATGCCGAACCAGCTCATCAGGCGCCTTTGCGTCGGCATGGCGTCGGAGCCGAGCAACGACAACTCGACGGACGCGGGGCGCACGAAAACGAACAGCGCGACGATAAGCGCAAACGCCTGCCATGTGAAAAGCGGCACGCTCAGCGTCGCGAGCACGTTGCCGACCATGGCCATGATGACGACCTCGGCAATACGTTCGAGTTCGATCGTGAATCCCAATACGGACTCGGTCATGAACGCGTGGGCTTTCTCGGGATCGGACGCAGTGGCTTCGACATTTTTCGAATCGACGGTGCCGATCGTCTCGCGAGGCGAGGCTCCGCCGCTCGCCCCATATTCGACGCGACGCATCGACACGCCAGCCGCGAACACGGCGAGAAAGCCATAAGTCTGGGCAAACTGCGCGGCGCCGAACGACAAGCCGATCAGCCCGAGCGCAAAGAAGCCTTCCAGGCCGAGCGCGTGTGCATGGCGCGTGCGCAGCCAGGCGACCGCGTGCGTCGTGACCCAGCCGAGTACACCGCCTATTGCGAGTGCGCCCAATACACCCCACACGACACTGCCGGCAAACTCCAGATTCAGAACGTCGCCAGCGTCGGCTCCTTGCACTGCGCAGATGGCGAGACCCACCATCGCAAACGGCAACGCTATGCCGTCGTTCAGGCCGCCTTCGCCGGAAAGCGCGAAGCGCAGCAGATCGTGGTCGCCGGGGTCGTGCACCTGCACGTCGTGGGCCAGCACCGGGTCGGTCGGCGCGAGAATAGCGGCCAGCAGAATGGCCGGCCCCCAGCCCAGATTCAGCACGTAGACGCAGAAGAGGGTGAGGAGCGGCACGGTCGCCAGCATCGCGAGGAAGCCGAGGCGCAGCGGCACCATCCACAGTTTGTCGAGCACGCCCACGCGCAAGCGCAGTCCAATGGCGAACAACGACACCAGCAGCGCGATTTCGGTGACGGTGCGCAGCAGATGCGCGTCGGCGACCATGTCGAGATGCAGCAGGTCGAAGCCGGGCGGCCCGAGCGCGTAGCCGAGCGCAACATAGAACATGGCCGCGCTGACGGGCAGCCGGCGGAGTGTTGTCGCGGCCACGCCCATGAAAACGAGCACGGCGCCGACGATGAGGAACCACAAAGTTTCGTGCATGAGCATCCGGTTAGGGCCGACATGCGAACGGCGCATGACCGGCCGGGGTAATGGGACCAGCGCCCGGGTGCATCACGTCGCGACAGTCAACGCGCGACAGCGTATGAATGTCAGGGCGCGCGCCCGAATGCTTCGCGCAGTTTGCGCTTGGCTTGCTCCAGCGTTGCGCGGCGGGTTTTCGGCAGGTTCTTGCCTGCCCGGTTGATGTAGAAATTGAGCATCGACATCGCCGATTGAAACGGCGTGCCTTTGCGGCGGCTGCTTTTTGTCGACGACTGTTTCAGCGATTTCGCAATCTCCTCGGCGTTGCCTGTCTTGAAGATGTCGTGTTCGAGGTCCATCGCGTCGCTCGTTTCCATCACATGATGCGACCACCTGCGTGAGCTCTTGCCGCCTGCGCGCGAAGCTTTCTTCTGCTCAGCGGCATGCGCTTGTGCATGGCGCTGACGCGGCGGCCGCCCCGATTTGCCGCGTGCCGGCGAGCGCCGCGATTTGCTGGTCGACTTGCTGGTCGATTTGCTGGTGGTTTTTCGGGCCGCCATTCGAGCCGCCTCCTTTTAGAGTCTTTGCTTTTACAGTCTTTGCCGCGCGGCCCTGCTTGCAGGATTGCGCGCGATAATCCAGGCCAGTCCGCGTCGTCGAATTCGACGCGGTGAAAGTCAAACGCGCCGGCCGCCGCGATGACGGCGTGCCGGCGCAAGTGAGGACGGTGCGCGAACTGCGAACGGCAAACTGCTTCACCCACTCGCCGCGGCTCGCCGATTACAGCTTGACTCCACCGGCTTCGGGCGCATCCGACGAACCGGCCGGAATATCGCCGACGCCTACGTCATCGCGCATATCGAACTGGTCGCGGCCCCAATAGGGCTCCCTGCCGTAGTACTGGTGAACAGACGTGGCCCATGTCTCGTCCGCCATCGACGGCCAGTGATCCTTGTCGAAACCCGGGGCGCTTTTCACGCGTTCCGCCGTCATGTCCAGCACGAAGCACTTCTGCTCGGTGTCCAGCGTGAGCGCGCCCCATGGAATTGCGAGCAGCTTGTCGCCGATGCCGAGGAAACCGCCGCTCGACAGCACCGCGTACGCAACGCGGCCCGAGCGCACATCCAGCATGATGTCTTTGATCTTGCCGATGTCCTCGCCGTCGCTGCTGAGCACTCTGTTGCCGTCCAGCGTATCGGCCGCCATCACATCCGGGCCCGGGCCTTCTGCGGTCGCGCTGCCTTTACCGACGATACGTGCGCCTTGCGTGCCTTGCGTCTGACTTTGCATGACCATGATGTGCCTCCTTTGCAGGTTAGGGTGACGATCACTGCAGCAACGCGCGTTCCTCGCCCGGAGTAACGGTCGCTTTACGCAGGTCGGGACAAACGCCTTCACGTGCGCGGAAAGTGCTCGCGCATGGCGCTGCGGCGATACGCGGATATGCATCGCACGATGCCGGCGGCGTCCGCGAGCATGCAGCCTCTGCCCGCGTAAATGATGCGTGCGCCGTTGCAGTTCCTGCTTGCTATGAGCGGCGTTAACTTGCGGCCGTCTTCTCGGCGCGCGGGGCGGAACGGGCGCCCGCACTCGCAGCCCGCCGGGCAGTTCGCGCGCCGGCTTTTGCGCTTGGTTTGACGCTATCTTTGGCAGCGGCTTTCGCCGCCTTGTTCGCTTCGTTGCGAATGGTGCGCGACTTCTTGAGCAACGTCGTAATGGAGCCGTTGATGCTCTCGGCGGTGTCGGTTTCGCGCAGCTTGCGGCCTTTTGCTCCCGCCTGACGCGCGAGCCTGGCGGCGCGCTTCTCCGCATGCGCGAGCAATGCAGCAAAAGCGACCTCGTCGACTTTCAGACCCCGGCGCGACTGACCCGGCGGCAAGGTTTGCAACTGGTCGCTTTCGAATGCGCTAATCACTGCAGGATGGATGTAGCAACGCCGGCAAACGGCCGGCGTGTTGCGCAGCAAGCCCGCGACTTCCTTGACGGTCGCCACGATATGACGCCGCGCTTCGGCGGCGCTGCCGCACACGAGGCGCCGCAGCGCCGCAAGCGCGTAGACGCTGCCGGCCCATGTCCGATAGTCCTTTGCGGTGAAGTCCGCGCCGCTCGCGCGGCGCAGATAATCGTTGATGTCGGCTGAGCCGACGGTACGGCGTGTGCCGTCGTCGTCGAGATACTGGAACAGGTCGTGACCCGGCAGATCCGCGCAGCGCCGCACGATGCGCTTCACGCGCTGGTCGTCCACCGTCACGTCGTGTTCAATGCCGCTCTTGCCGCGAAACTTGAAGCGCAATTGTCCCGCTTCCACTTTCACGTGTTTTTTACGCAGTGTCGTCAGTCCGTATGACTGATTTTCGCGTGCGTATTCGACGCTGCCGATACGAACCAGCGTGGTATCGAGCAGCCGCACGACCGCTGCGATCACTTTGTCGCACGGCATGCCGGGCAGTTCGAGGTCGCGGGCGACGCGCGCGCGGATTCGCGGCAGTGCGCGCCCGAACTCGGCCATGCGTTCGTATTTGTCGGCGTCGCGCGTTTCGCGCCAACGCGGGTGATAACGGTATTGCTTGCGCCCGCGCACGTCGCGGCCAGTCGCCTGAATATGTCCGCGCGGGTCTGGACAGATCCATACGTCTTCGTACGCGGGCGGAATCGCGAGCGAGTTGATGCGCTGAATCTCCGCTTCGTCTTCAATGCGCTTGCCTTGCACGTCGAAATACGCGAAGCCGTCTTTCTCGCGCTTGCGCGTGTAGCCCGGCTTGCTGTCGTCGGCATGGCGCAAGCCCGGCGGCATGGCGGCTGTCGCGGGCTGCTTCACGCTGTCGTCGGCCGATGCATGACCGTTTTGCGTCGTGCTCGTTGTGCTTGTGCTTGTGCTTGTGGTTGTGCTGTTTGCCATGGCTTTCTTTGCAGGTAGAACTTTCAAGCGTGAAGCGCGTTGCGCCAGTGATGGCCCGGAGCAAAGCCGGTGCCCGGCACTCCCGGCGCGGGCGAGCGGGCGGAACAGTCCTTGCGGAGAACGTCATACGTATCAACCGATAAAGGAGAGCGCCATGAGCAGCACGTTGAACCCCGATGAAGAGCCGCAACAGGTCGTCAAACAAACGTCAGGCACGACGGGCGCGTTGGGACCGAGCGATTCATCCGATAGCGGCAGCGACGTCGCGGGCGCGAAGCGCCATGAGTTCGACGTCGATACGGAACTCGACAACCACGCGCTCGAACTGGGCGAGTCGGAAATGGCTAGCGACACCGACCGGGCGGGCACCGGCGAGCGCGCGGCGGCGGACGGCGATTCGACGCTGGACCCCGATAGCGACATCGAACCTGATCGCATTCTGACGCCACCGACAGCCGACGAAGACGACGACGGTCTCGACGACGACCCGAGCGGCCTGTAATCGCGTTGCGCCTCTCCGCTTCGCGCAAGCATCCGAGCCTCGAGGCCCGTCGCAGCGGGCGTCGAGGCAGGAGCGATGACGCGGTAGGCGGGTCCGGGAACAGCAGGCACAAGCCTTGCTGCCGCATCGTTAATCAATGATGAAAGGGGTTTGTCGCATCACATGCGCGGCCCCGGCATTTGAACAAAGGAGAGAAAGATGGCAAACAGTCTCGACGGTCTGAAGGTAGCGATCCTGGCGGTAGACGGTTTCGAACAGGCTGAACTGGTCGACCCGAAACGCGCGCTCGCCGAGGCCGGAGCGACCGTGCACGTGATCTCAGCGAAGCCCGGCAAGATCCAGGGCTTCAAGCACGTCGATAAAGCCGACACGGTCGAGGTCGATTCGACATTCGACAAAGCGATCGCGGACGACTATGACGCAGTCGTCTTGCCCGGCGGCGTGGTGAACGGTGACGCGATTCGCGTGCTGCCGCAGGCGCAGGCATTCGTGAAAGCGGCCGACAACGCGAAGAAGCCGATCGCGGTGATCTGCCACGGCACGTGGCTGCCCGTGTCGGCCGGAATCATCAAGGGGCGCACGGTGACGAGCTGGCCGAGTCTGCAAGACGATATCCGCAACGCGGGCGGCACGTGGGTCGATCAGGAAGTGGTCGAAGACAGCAATCTGATTTCGAGCCGCAAGCCGGACGACATTCCCGCCTTCAACAAAGCGTTGATCGGGCAACTGTCGAAACGCAAGGCTGCATGAGCGGCGCAGGTGGGCGATGAGACGCGCCGGTGACTCCGTGAACAAGGGAGAAAACGCATGAAACTACGGTATTCCCTACAAGCGATGACTGTCGCGCTTGCTCTTGGCACGGCGCCGGCCTGCGTCGTGTATGCGCAGGCAAGCGACGCTCCCGCGAGCGACGCGCCCGTCGGCGGCACGAAGCTCTCGCCCGCCGACCAGCAGTTCATCCAGGATGCTTCACAGTCCGACGCCACCGAAATCGCGGCAAGCAAGATCGCGTTGAAGAATTCCAGCGATCCGCGCGTGAAGAAATTTGCACAGCAGATGATCGCCGAACATACGAAGCTCTCGCGCAGCATGGGTGCGCTCGCAGCGAAGAAGGGGCTTGCCACCACGCCGTCGGCAGACTCCGCGCTCGTTGGCAAGCTGCAAACGCTCAAGGGCCAGAAGTTCGACGAGGCGTATGTCGAGCAGGTCGGCCTCGAGGCGCATCAGCGGGCAGTCGATCTGTTCCAGCAGGAGAGCCAGAGCGGCACCGACTCGCAACTGAAGGCTGCGGCCGCGCGCGCGCTGCCGGTCATCAAGCATCATCTGGAGATGGCGCAGCAGCTCGCCGGCGCAATGAAGGGCGCGTCATCATGAACGCGATCCTGCCGCGGCCTGCCTATGAGGATTCCCTTATGCAGATCACTTTTTCCGATGACAAACCTACCTTCGACGGCGCCAACCTGATGGTTCGCTTCATGGCGCGCGTGGACGGTGAACCGGTTGTCTGCGCCATCACGGTCGAGGCGCTGGAAGATCACTTCGGCGCCGGTTCGCCGCTCGAAAGCGAGTTGATGGAAGCCTTCGACAAGGGCCGCAACCGGATCCGTTCGGTGTGCGCCGAGGCGCTCGACCAGAACGACGGGGAGGGCGTAGTCTTGCATAGCGGATTGTTCAGAGTGGAAGGCATGGAGCCCGACCGCGGCACGGCGGTGTAGCGCCGCCGCTTCTTCTGATCACGCACCGCGGCTACTCGCGGGCGTCGTCCGTAAAAACGCAATCACGATGCAAGGAGGCCTCATGTCACTCATCGTTGCAGCACGCTTCACGACTTTCCCAGCCGCGGAAGAAGCGGCGCAAAAACTTTTTAATGCAGGCTTCGTCGAGGAAGACGTCACGCTGTTCTTCGTCAATCCGCGTGGCCAGCATGCGCGTTTTCCGATTGGCGGCGACACCCACACCGATGCCGGGGCGAAAGGCGCGCCGAAGGGCGCGGGCCTCGGCGTGACGATCGGCGCGGTGGTGGGCGCTATTGTTGGCGTCGGCATCTTCGCGGCATTCTCTGCGCCGCTGCTCGTTTCGGCGATCGCTGCGGGCGTCGGCGCCTATATCGGCTCGCTGGCCGGGGCGATGTGGCGCACGCGCGATAGTAGCGAAGCCGGGCATCGCACGCCGTTCCACGAAGAGGCGCGCGATTCGGGCGTGCTGGTTGCGGTGCACGTGTCGCCTGACAATCAGTTCGACGCCGCCCGTTTGCTGCGCGAAGCAGGCGGCGTGTCGATCGAACGCGCGACGGGTCGTTGGCAACAAGGCCGTTGGGCTGACTTCGATCCGCTGAAGAAGCCCGTTCCGCTCAACGAGTACAACGAGAAGCGCGCCTGATGTAGCGGTGACAGCGGCGACAGCGGCGAACGGCAGTGAGCGGGAAGGCAATCGGAAAGGGCCCGACAGACGTCGGGCCCTTTTCTTTGGCGGACCGGAAACGCAAGGCGCGCTGATCGTCGCGAAAGTTATACCCAGATACGCGCGGCGCCACGTTGCGGCGAGGGGGCGTGGTCAGCAGGACGTTGGTCGCGCGTGGGCTCGCATGAGGCCGGCATGACGCCTTTGCGAGACCCTTCGCAGGTCGAAGGCGCGGCTTGCGCGCTAGCGCTCGTACTTGCCGCAGCGCTATCGTGCGGCTGCATGTGCTCGCGAATCTGCAACACGCTGGCCGACGAGACGATGGCGACGGCGACCAGCCATTCTGCGCTGCGAATCTTCATGATGTTTCTCCCTGTCGTTGTTGCCTGCCCATTCTTTTCAATTTGTCGATACGTCATGCAGTTTTCTAACTTGCGTTGCATGGCGTTACTCGGGCGAAGCAATAAAAGCAACGCGTGTGCCACCGGCGAAAGCCGCGCTGCGGAAGGCTTTCACGCCGCTCAAGAGAGTTCGCGCTGCGCAACAATTACCCACGTCTGCAAGAAAGATGGCCGCCCAAATGCAGCGTGCGGGCGCAATGCATCCTGTGAACTTTCGGGCACGCGCCATGCGTATCACACAGTGAACCCCGTTGCCTTGTGCAGGCGTTGGCAAAGCAGGCGGCACGCGCACCGCGATACCTGCGGGCGTGCCGGCAACGGATTCCGCAATTAACGAAACCCTGGAGGTATTGAATGACTACGAATGTTGTTTCCGTGCTGAACGATCTCATCGAAACATCGAAGGATGGTGAAAAGGGCTTTCGCAAGGCGGCCGAAGATGCGCGTGACACACAGTTGAAGACGATGTTTCTCACGCGCGCCGAAGATTGCGCGCGCGGCGCACGCGAGCTGCAGGATGTGGTTCAGCGCCTGGGCGGTAAGCCGGAAACGGGCGGCAGTGTGAGCGGTGCGCTGCACCGGGGATGGGTCGACGTGAAGTCGGCGGTGACGGACCGCAGCGACCATCAGATTCTCGTCGAGGTGGAAAAGGGCGAGGACGTCGCCAAGAAGAACTATCACGACGCGCTGGAAAAAGAACTGCCCGCCGACGTGCGCGCGATTGTCGAGCGTCAGTATCAAGGCGTGCTGCAGAATCACGACCGCGTTCGCGATCTGCGCGATCAATACGCGGCAAAGAGCTAATCGGGTAGCCGGCCGTCAGGCCGGCCTCTAAAGCAGAAAGGCCGTCCGCACAATGTGCGGACGGCCTTTTTTCTCGGGAGCTTCTCGGGGCCCTGCGCCCGGCGCAGAACGCCGGGCGCCTCGAGATTATTCTGCGGCGATTTTCAGGCGGTTCTTCACGCTGCTCACGCCCTTCACGCCTTCCACGACGTCCTGGGCGGCGGTCTTGTCTTCAGCCGAAGGCACCGTACCCGTGAGCCACACCACGCCCTTGCGGGTCTTCACATGGATATGCGTGGACTTCACGTTCTTCGCGCCGAGCAGTTCGGCCTTGACCTTCGTGGTGATCGTGCCGTCGTCGACGTGCTGGCCGATGGTTTCTGACGAAGCCGACGGAGCCGAGGCGCTCGTTTGTGCGGTGGCGTTCAGTGCGAAAGCAACGCACGCGATGCTGCCGGCAGTCTTCAGGAATTGGATGGTCTTCATGGTTTTCTCCTTCGGGTGTTGATGAAATTGCGGTCTTGTTGCCTGCGGTCGATCGCGGCCGAAGCCGCCGATGACTCGCGTGGGGTCGTTGCCGCTACGGTTCCGTCAGGGCCCGTTATCGACACCGGGCGGGTCTTCACAGTCGTTGCGCGTTCGCGCCGGATGCGAAGAGAGCCGTCCGTCCACATCGTCGTTACCGCAAAGTGTGTGCCTGCACCTCGTCACTGCGGACCAAAGAAGTTGCGAAGCCCGCGCCAGCGGGCGCTTTTCCGCTGATGAATAGCGCTCGCGCATCGTGTTCGTGCGCGCGCCGACTCGTGTGGAGCGGATGCGGAATTTGCCGGGTCGCTTGTAAAAAAGGCCCCGCGCGGCGTTGCAATTCGCGGGCCTGGAAAAATAAACACCAAATAAAACAGTGCGTTGCAAAAGCTGGTACGCGTGTTGCTCTAGTGAGGTCACTCCTTTACTTCAGCTTTCAACGGGACCTGAACACGATGCCTTCAATTGAACTTCGCACAAGGCAGTCTCTTGCACTTACGCCGCGTTTGCAGCAGTCGGTGCGTCTGTTGCAGCTATCGTCTCTGGAGTTCCAGCAGGAATTGCGAACTGCGCTCGATACGAACCCGTTCCTCGAATACGACTCGTCGGATACCGAGGACGTTGCGCTTGCAACCGCCACGTCCGGCGAAGAGCAGGGCGCGTTGCCGGCAACCGATGCAGTCGCGGCCGCCGAGCCCGACTCGCTGCCCGCTGAAGCCGCTAGCAGCGAGAGCCTCGACAGTGGCGGCCCCGACGATATGCCCGGCGACTTTTCGGGCGATTACAGCAGCCGCAGTTCGGCGCGCCAGAACGGCGACTCCGACGGCAGCGATCCGGCGGAATGGGCACGCTCGCAGCCCACGTTGCGCGAGCAACTGCACGACGCACTGCGTCTTTATCGTCTGGATGACCGCGATCGCGCGGTTGCGCGCTTCATCATCGAGGCGCTCGACGACGACGGTTATCTGCGCCAGGACCTGGCGGATCTCGCCGACAGCGTCGATCTCGAACCCGAATTGACAGAAGAAGAACTGCTGGTCGCGCTGCGCCTCGTGCAGTCGCTCGACCGGCCCGGCCTCGGCGCGCGTTCGCTTTCCGAGTGTCTGCTGCTGCAGGTCAATGCGTTGCCCGCGGACACGCCGGGCCGCGATGTCGCGCGGCAGATTGTCGAACATCATCTGGAGCGGCTTGCACGCCGTGAACAGGCAGAACTGCAAAAGCAGATTGGCTGTACTGCGGAAGAGCTGCGTGTGGCCTGCGCACTCGTGCGCAAGCTCGATCCGAAGCCGGGCAACTGCTACGGCCGTACCGAAGACAACTACGTCGTGCCCGATGTGATCGTGCGCCAGGTGCGCAACAAGTGGGTGGTGACGATCAATCCTGCCGTGCAGCCGCGCGCACGCATTCACCGCATGTATGCCGAGCTGTTTGCGCAATCGGCGGGGGCAAGCCGTTCGCCGCTCGCCCAGCAGCTTCAGGAAGCGCGCTGGTTGATCCGAAATGCGCAGCAGCGCTTCGACACGATTCAACGCGTCGCCGAATGCATCGTCGCGCATCAGAAGGCGTTTTTCCAGTACGGTGAAATCGCGCTCAAGCCGATGGTGTTGCGCGATGTCGCCGACGAACTCGGCCTGCACGAATCGACGATCTCGCGCGCGACCGGCAACAAATATATGGCCACGCCACGCGGCATTTTCGAATTCAAGCATTTCTTCCCGCGCGAGCTTGGCACCGAAAGCGGCGGTACCTGTTCCGCCGCCGCGGTGCGGGCGCTGCTGAAAGAAATGATCGCTGCCGAAAACACCCGCGACCCGCTCTCCGATGTGACGCTGGCCAAGATGCTCGCGGATCAGGGCGTGCTCGTCGCGCGCCGCACGGTGGCCAAGTACCGGCATCTGATGAAGGTACCGCCGGCGGAGTTGCGCCGCCAGGTCTGAATTTGCACGGCCCCTGCAAGCGGGGCTTTGATACGAAGCGCTACGCGAGGCTGTCTGCCCGCGTGGCGCTTTTTCGTATCTGGACGTTTTGCGCACGCCCCATTACATTGGCGGGTCAATCAGAAACGGGTGAGCGAGATGAAGTATTCGAGTCGGGTCGAGGGATTGCAAGGCAGACGCACGTCGGCGTGGGAGATTCATCGCGTGGCGCAGCAGGCCGCGGCGAATGGCAATGACGTCATCGTGCTGAGCGTGGGAGACCCTGACTTCGCTACGCCCGCACCGATTGTCGAGCGTGCCATCGACGCGTTGCGTGGCGGCGATACGCATTACAGCGCGGTGTCCGGGCGCGATCCGCTGCGTGCGGCGATTGCCGAAGAGCAGGCGCGCATGACCGGTTGCACGGTCAGCGCGGCGAATGTGATCCTCACGGCGGGCGCGCAAAACGGCGTGTTTGCCACGTCGCTTTGTCTGCTCGAAGCAGGCGACGAGGTTATCGTGCCCGAGCCGATGTACCTCACCTACGAAGCGTGCGTGCGCGCCGCAGGTGCGACGCTCGTGCCGGTGCCGGTCGATCCTGCGCGTGCATTTCACCTGGATTGCGACGCGCTCGAACGAGCCGTGACAGCGCGCACCAAGGCGATTTTCTTCGCCACGCCGTGTAATCCAACAGGTGTCGTGATGCCGCGCGCGGACCTCGAACGCATTGCGCGGCTCGCGTGCGAGCACGACCTGTGGGTGCTGTCCGACGAGGTCTACGCCGATCTCACGTTTGAGCGCGAACATGTGAGCATCATGTCGCTGCCCGGCATGGCGGAGCGCACGGTCACACTCGGCAGCCTGTCCAAATCGCATGCAATGGCGGGGTGGCGCGTAGGCTGGGCGATCGGACCCACGCAACTGATCGAACACATGGGACGCCTCGCGCTTGCCATGCTGTATGGCTTGCCGGGCTTCATCCAGCAGGCCGCATTGACGGCGTTACAGGAGAAGTCGAGCATCGTCGCGCAGATGCGCGACATCTACAGGCGCCGTCGCGACGTCGTGTTCGAGCGTTTGAGCCGGGTCCCGCGATTGCGCTGCCTGCTGCCCGAAGCGGGCATGTTCATGATGGTCGACGTGAGCGGCACGGGCCTCGATACCGTCGATTTCACATGGCAGCTGTTTCGCGCGCAAGGCGTGTCGGTGCTCGACGCGAGTGCTTTTGGCGAGACCGCGAACGGTTTCGTCCGGTTGGGCTTTGTCGTCGACGAAGCGCGGCTTGCCGAGGCGTGCGAGCGGATTGCGGCGTTTGTCGCGGCGTTGCCGTTGCAATCGAACCCGTGAGTACGCGCTCGCAGCGAAAATCGCGCAGGGCGCCCAACGGTATAATTCATTCGCTCCCGTTTAGCTCTGTCGCGTCGCATACTGCCGCTAACGAATCATCCTGAACAACCGGCTGTGCCAGCCGTAGCCTATGCACTTTCGCCCGATCCAGTCTTTCACGCGCAAACGGCTCTCCGACGTCGTCGCAGATCAGATCAAGCAATTGATCTCCGACGGCACGCTGATGCCGGGCGACCGGCTGCCCGCTGAGCGCGATCTGGCGACGCAACTGGCGGTGTCGCGGCCTTCGTTGCGTGAAGCGCTGATCAGGCTGGAATCGGATGGCTATATCGCCACGTCGGGGCGGGGCGGCTTTACGGTGGTCGATCTGACGGCGCCGATCATTTCGAAGCCGCTCGCCGAACTGCTTTTGCAAAATCCGCGTACCAGTGCCGACATTCTCGAGTTGCGCCAGGGGCTCGAATCGATTTCGACTGTATATGCCGCGGAGCGCGCGACCGCCGCCGATCTTCGCAAGATCAAGACTGCGTTCGATGCACTGAAGGCGGCCTCGCAGTCGCAAGATCGCGTCAATCTGGCGGAGCTGGATGCCGCTTTTCACCTGGCGATTGCCGACTCTACGCACAACATCGCGCTTGCCCATGTCATGCATGGCATCCACACGCTGATTCGCGAAGGCATGCGTCAATATCATCGGCTGATCGATTACGACGAGGCGATGGAAAAGCAGTTGATGAGCCAGCATCAGGCCATCTACGATGCCGTCGTCGCACGCGACGCCCAAAAGGCACGCAAGGCGGCCGAACGGCACTTGGCCTTCGTGCGCGAGATCTATCAGGAAGACGCCGCGAAGCTTTAGGCGTCGCATTTCGCGTGGCCATCTAACGATTGACACGCTCGGGCGACTTCCTTATATTTTGGTCAGACCAACAATACCAGTCTGACTGGCGACGATCTTACGCGTCCCGAGTCCGCGTGCCCCATTCCCTGTAATGAGCTTATGAAAGTCGCCCTCTTTATCCCTTGCTTCATCGACGCGTTTTATCCCGAGGTCGGCATTGCCACGCTCGAATTGCTCGAACGCTTCGGCATCCAGGTCGATTACCCGCAGGAGCAGACCTGCTGTGGCCAGCCCATGGGAAACAGCGGCGCGCATGCAGAAGCGGCTGGCGCGGAGCGGGTGTTCGCGCGCAACTTTGCGGGCTACGACTACATCGTCGGACCATCGGCGAGCTGCATTCACCACGTGCGCGAGCATCTCACCGCGATCGATCAGACGGACGAAGTCAAAAAGGTGCGGGCGAGCGCTTATGAACTCGTCGAGTTTCTGCACGACGTGGTGGGCGCGCGTGAATTTCCGTGGGCCGAGTTTCCGTATCGCGTCGGCCTGCACAATAGTTGCAGCGCGTTGCGGCATCTGAAAGAGGCGTCGATCTCGGAAGTAGCGGGCCAGCCGTTTTCCAAGCCGCGCGCGTTGCTTGAAGGCGTGAAGGGTATCGAGTTCGTCAAGCCGTCTCGCCCCGACGAATGTTGCGGTTTCGGCGGCACGTTCTCGGTGACGGAAGAGCCGGTGTCGGTCCGCATGGGGCAGGACAAGGTCCGCGATCATCTGAATGCGGGTGCGCAATACATTGTGTCGGGCGACATGTCGTGCCTGATGCATCAGCAAGGCTGTGCGGAACGCATGAAGGCGGACGCACGCTTCATTCATATTGCACAAGTGTTGAACGGGGCGCGCGCATGAGCCGGATCGACCACGCGAAGGCAGCAGGCGAGTTCATCAAAAAGACGGAACATGTGGCGTTTCACGACAAGCGCCTGTGGGATTTGCGCGAGAAACGCGACGCCCAGGCGCACGGCATTGCCGAGTGGGAGACGCTGCGCGAACTGGCATCCGGTATCAAGGAACACACGCTGTCGCATTTGTCGGAGTACCTCGAACAGTTCGCGGCCTCGGCGGAGGCGAACGGTGTCGTGGTCCACTGGGCAGCGACGGCCGAAGAGCACAACGCGCTCGTACACAAGATCATGTCCGAGCGCGGCATGACCACGCTCGTCAAAAGCAAGTCGATGCTCACCGACGAATGCAAGATGCGCGAGTATCTCGAACCGCGCGGCATTACCGTAATGGAAACGGATCTGGGCGAACGCATCCAGCAACTGGATCATCAGGACCCGAGCCACATGGTGGTGCCGGCGGTGCACAAGCTGCGCGCCGATGTCGCCGAACTGTTTGGCCGAACCATCGGCACTGATCCGCACAATAGCGACATTCACTACCTCGCGGAAAGTCAGCGCATGAATACGCGGCCGTATTTCGTACGCGAGAAAACGGCCGGCATGACCGGCTGCAATTTCGCGGTCGCGGAAACGGGCACGGTTGTGGTTTGCACGAACGAAGGCAACGCCGATCTTTCGGCAAACGTGCCGCCGCTGCATATCGCATCGATCGGTATCGAGAAGCTGATTCCAAAGGTCTCGGATCTCGGTGTGTTTATTCGCATGCTCTCGCGCAGTGCGCTTGGTTCGCCGATCACGCAATACACCTCGCATTTCCGTGCGCCGCGTCCGGGCACGGAGATGCATTTCATCCTCGTCGATCATGGCCGCTCGGAACGGCTCGCGATGGACGACTTCTGGTACTCGCTCAAATGCATCCGCTGCGGAGCCTGCATGAACACGTGTCCCGTGTATCGGCGCAGCGGCGGGCTGTCGTATGGCGGTACGTACTCGGGGCCGATCGGCGCGATCATCAACCCTACTTTCGACCTGAAACGTTATAGCGCGCTGCCATTCGCGTCCACGCTCAACGGCAGTTGCACGAACGTGTGTCCGGTGAAGATCAATATCCACGAGCAGATCTATAAATGGCGCACGGTGATCGCCGAGCGCCACGAAGTGCCGTTCGTGAAGCAGGAAGTATTGAAGATGGCAGGGCGGCTGCTCGCGAGCCCGACGCTGTATCGGGCAACCGTAGCTTCGATGAGCGGCGCATTGCGGCGGCTACCGAACTTCGTACTCTACAACCCGCTGAATATCTGGGGCAGACAACGCGAATTGCCCGAGGCGCCGAAGCAGACCTTCCATGCGTGGTACAAGCAAAACCGCGGAGGTGGCGATGGCAACGCGTGAGGCCTTTATTGCCAAAGTGCGGCAGGCGCAACCGGCGGCGCGCCCGCGCCCCGACGTGCCGTTGTTTAGCGCGGTCGGCGGCGATTTGCGCGCGCGCTTCACGTCGGCATTGCAAACGATGGGCGGGACCTGCGTCGAAGCGGGTGCCGCGTCGGAAGTTGCGAGTCTGATCCGCGAGCGATTTGGCGCAACGGTGTCGATCGCTTCAGCCACTGCCGAAGTGTCCGGCACGCGCCTGCTCACGGCCGACACCGAACCTTCGTCGTTGCAGGATATCGACGTCGGCGTGGTGCGTGCGCGTTTCGGTGTGGCGGAGACCGGCTCGGTGTGGTTCAGCGAGCGCGAGTACGTGGTCAATGCGTTGGGCTATATCGTGCAGCATCTCGTGGTTCTGCTCGATCCGGCGCAACTCGTCGACGGCTTGCAGGACGTTTATCGCCGCGACGACTTTCGCGACGCACGTTACGCGGCACTCGTCACGGGACCTTCCGCGACCGCGGACATAGAAGGCGTTCTGATTCGCGGCGCGCAGGGCGTGCGGTCGCTGACGGTGGTGTGGCTGGCCGCTGAGTAGGCGCGGCGGTGGAGTTTGCTATCATTACTGTATAAACGTACAGGTCATGCAAACTCCGTGGCAACCGATGCTCCGCCGGATTCCCTCGCCGGCGTCCCTTACTATCTGCTGAATTTCGAGCGTGCGCTCGCCTGGCTCGCGCAACGTTACGACGATCTGCTCGATGCGAGCGAGCGCGCTTTTCTCGACACATTCGCGCGCTTGCCCCAGGCGTCGCGCGCATTGCTGGTCCGGATGCTCATGCGCAAAGGCGCATTGTTTCGTGCAAGTCGTCTTGCCTACGGCGAAATCGGCTGCCCGTTGCAAGCCGCTGCGCCCGTCTCGGCGCTCGGCTGGCTAAATCCCGCGCCGCACCTGACGCTCGACGATCTGTTCGCCCTCACCACGCGCGCCGAATTGCTGGACATTTTTGCGGAGGCGCTTTCGCTGATTCCGGGCGCCCGGAGTCTGCGCAAGCCCGATCTGCTGGAAGCATTACGTCCGTTGTATCCCGAGCGGGACGAGTTGGACGGGCATGACACCGATAGGTGCATCGCGCGCCCGTTGTCCGCATGGCACCCCCGAACGACCGATTGCGTGTTTCGCGTGGACATTGCGCCGCTGTGCGACCGTCTGCGTCTGATGTTCTTTGGCAATCTGCAGCAGGACTGGTCCGAATTCGTGCTCGCCGATCTCGGCGTATTCAGGTACGAAAAGGTGGCTTTCGGGCCGGCGTCGCGAGCGTTTCAGCAGCGCGCAGATGTCGACGTTTACCTCGCTTTGCAAGCATGTCGTGACGAACTGGACTCGATAGCAATGTCCGGCACGCTGATCGGTCTGGAAGTAGAAAACGCTGCGCTCGACGACCTCGTGGCTCGTGTGCAAAGCGTGGAAACGTGCAACTCGTGGCTCGAATTGCGACGCGCCAAGTTGCTTTTTCGCATCGGCCAGCATTGTGAGCGGCGACAGATGTGGCCCATGGCGCTCGCCGTGTACAAGGTTTGCGCGTGGCCTGGAGCGCGACATCGGCGTGTACGCGTGCTTGAACGAGCCGAGCGTTTCGAAGCTGCGCTTTCGCTAGCGTTAAGCGCTGCAACATCGCCCGAAAGCGAGGAAGAGGCGCAGCGCATCGCGCGCATGCTGCCGCGCCTGCGGCGCAAACTTGGCGAGCCGGCGGTGCGCGCGGCCGCTGCGCGAGCGGCCGAACGCGGCACGTTGATATTGCCCAGGCCCCAAGCGCCGCAGTCCGTTGAATACGTCGTGCGCGATCATCTGACATGCGAGTCGGCGCCGGTGCATTACGTCGAAAATGCATTGATCAACTCGCTGTTTGGACTGCTTTGCTGGGAACCGGTATTCGTGGCGCTGCCCGGTGCGTTTTTTCATCCGTTTCAACGCGGCCCCGCTGATCTTCACGCGCCGGACTTTTATGCGCGTCGAGCCGAGCAGTTCGCTGCGTGCCTTGCTCAACTCGATAGTGGCGCGTATCGCGAGACGATTACCCGGCATCTGCACGGCAAAGCAGGCGTGCAATCGCCGTTCGTGTTCTGGGGAATGCTTACGCCGGAGCTTGTCACGACGGCGCTCGACTGCTTGCCCGCCGCGCATCTGAAATTGTGGTTCGAGCGTTTGCTGCTCGATATTCGCGGCAATCGATCGGGTTTGCCCGATCTGATCCGCTTCTGGCCCGCCGAGCGGCGCTATGAGTTGATCGAAGTGAAAGGGCCCGGCGACCGCTTGCAGGACAACCAGATTCGCTGGCTAGCTTACTGCGTGCAGCACGGCATGCCGGTACGCGTGGTCGACGTGCGTTGGGCTGACGAAGCGCTTGACCATGCGATCGCCGATCCATCCGTCGGCGCGCCGGCGCACGCCACGCTGAACGCGGAGCGCACCGCATGAGTTACGTCGTCGCCGTGCGAGCCATGTGCGAGTTCACTGCGCGACGCGGCGACCTCGATCTGCGATTCACGCCCGTGCCCACTTCGCTGGAAGGCATGGCGGGCCACATCACGGTGGCGGGCCGCCGCGCAAGCGGCTACGAAACCGAAATCACGCTGACCGGTACGCATCGCAACCTCACCGTGAGGGGTCGTGCGGACGGCTACGATCCGGTGGCGCACCGCCTGGAAGAAGTGAAGACGTATCGAGGCGATCTCGAGCGCATGCCTGACAATCATCGCACGCTGCATTGGGCGCAGGCGCTGGTGTACGGACATTTGCTGTGCCGCGCACGTGGATTCACGGAGTTGACGGTCGGGCTGGTTTACTTCGACATCGGCAGTCAGAAGGAAACGTTGCTCACGCAAACGCACACGGCGCGCGAACTGGAGATTTTTTTCGTCGAGCAATGCGAGCGGTTTCTGGATTGGTCGGTGCAGGAGGAGGCGCATCGTGTCGCGCGCGACACGGCGCTCAACGCGTTGCAGTTTCCGCATGCGCAGTTTCGCTGCGGGCAGCGCGAGCTGGCGGTGTCCGTCTACCGTGCAGCGCGCGACGGTAAGCCGCTGATGGCGCAGGCGCCAACCGGCATCGGTAAGACACTCGCCACGATCTTTCCGTTATTGAAGGCGTGCGCGACGGATCAGATCGATCGCGTGTTCTTTCTGACCGCGAAGACGCCTGGCCGTGCGCTCGCGCTCGACGCGATCGAAACGCTTCGCCGGAGCGCCGGGTCTTTACCGTTGAGAACGCTTGAACTGGTGGCGCGCGACAAAGCCTGTGAGCATCCCGACAAAGCCTGCAACGGCGAGTCGTGTCCGCTCGCGCGCGGCTTCTATGACCGGCTCGACGCGGCACGTAGCACGGCGCTCGCGGGCGAAAGGCTCGATCGCGCCGCGGTGCGCGAAGCGGCGCTCGCGCATGACGTCTGCCCGTATTATCTGGGCCAGGAACTCGCGCGTTGGGCCGACGTGGTGGTGGGCGACTACAACTACTACTACGACAGCAGCGCAATGCTCTACGCGCTCACGCAGATCAACCAGTGGCGCATTGGCGTGCTGGTGGACGAGGCGCATAACCTGCTCGACCGTGCGCGCCGCATGTACACGGCGTCGCTCGATCAGGCGGCGTTGCGGATCGCGCGCAAGACGGCGCCGCCCGGCTTGCGCAAGCCCCTTGAACGGTTGCAGCGCGAATGGAATGCGCTCAAGCGGGCGCAAACTGCGTCGTATCAGGTCTATCCAGATGTGCCTGGCAAGCTGCTCTCGGCCGCGCAAAATCTGATTGGCGCGGTGACGGATCAGCTCGCGGACGCGCCGCTCTCAATCGACGAGACGTCGCTGCGTTTCTTCTTCGATGCGATGCATTTCGTCGCTCTCGCAGAGCAATTCGGCGAGCATTCCATTTTCGATATCACGCTGACAACAGACCGCCACGCGCCACGCGACAAGACCAGTTGCACGCTCTGCGTGCGCAATGTGATTCCTGCTCCGTTTCTCGCGCCGCGATATGCAGCGGCGCGCACGACCGTGATGTTTTCGGGCACGCTTAGTCCGCATCATTTCTACCGCGATACGTTGGGTCTTGCACAGGAGACGCAATGGCTCGACGTTGAAGGGCCGTTTCGCGCGGAGCAGTTACAGGTGCATGTCGCCGGCAACGTGTCGACGCGCTGGCGCGATCGCGAACGTTCGCTCGATCCCATTGTCGATCTGATCGCAAAGCAGTACACCGCGCAGCCCGGCAATTACCTGGGTTTCCTGAGCAGTTTCGATTACCTGCAGCAGGTGGTCGCGCTCATGCGCGAGCGTCATCCCGGATTGCCGGTCTGGGCGCAGGAACCGGGCATGGACGAAGCGGCCCGCGACGCGTTTCTCGCGCGGTTTCGAAGCGCGAACCAGGGCATCGGATTTGCGGTGCTCGGCGGCGCGTTTTCGGAAGGTGTCGACCTGGTCGGGCAACAGTTGATCGGCGCTTTTATCGCGACGTTGGGCCTGCCGCAAATGAACGAGGTCAACGAACAGATGCGGCGCACGATGGACGCGCGTTTTGGCAATGGCTACGAATACATGTACCTGTACCCCGGTCTGCAAAAGGTGGTGCAGGCGGCGGGGCGCGTGATCCGCACCGAGCTCGACGAAGGCGTCGTGCATCTGATCGACGACCGGTACAGGCGGCCCGAGGTGCGCCGCCTGTTGCCTCGGTGGTGGCAGGTCCGGTAAATCAATCGACGCGCGCAGCGCGTACCTCATTCGTGCGGCGACGTCGCTCCCGGGTTTGACGGTGTACCGGGTCCGCCCGCAGGCTTCGAGTCGACAGGGATCTGGTCTTCCACTGGCGCGTCACCCTTCGAAGCGCCTTCAGCCGATGCACCAGGCGATGCGCCGTCGGCGGACGGGCTGCTCGAAGGCGCTTGCTCAGGCTCCTGTTTCGAAGGCTCGCCTGCTTCGACGCGGGGCGCGACGCTGTCCGGGTCCCACGTCAGCAGATTGCGCTGCGGGTTCGCGATCTCGATGCCACGCTCGCGGAACTGGTCGAGAATGCGCCGGTTGAATTCGCGTTGCACACCCCAGCGCGCCGAATCGCGGCACTGCATCTGTCCGGCCAGCGTAACGGCCGAGCCGTCCACGGCGTCCACGCCCCAGAAGCTGAAGTCGGACAGAATGCCGTCCTTGAACTTCTCTTCTTCGCGCAGCGCGGCCCCGATTTCCTTGAGCGTGTCGATCGCGAGATCTACGTCCTGGCCGAATACGATATTCACGCGAACCGCCGCATTGCCGATGCCGCGATTCGTATTGTTCACTGTCGATACCGAACTGAACGGCACGGTGAAAAGCGAACCGTCGCTGCCGCGCAGCCGCACTGTGCGGATCGACAGGTATTCGACGGTGCCGGATACGCCCGCGAGCGTCACCCAGTCGCCGACTTGCATCGCGTTTTCCATCAGCAGGAAGATGCCCGTGATGAAATCCTGCACGAGTTTTTGCGAGCCGAAGCCGAGCGCCACGCCGAAGATACTCGCGCCTGCAAGAAGCGGCCCGATGTTCACGCCCAGTTCGCTCAGGCCCGTGAGCACGACCACCAGTGCGATCACGCAGAAAAGCCCGGTGCGCAGCATGGGCAGCAGCGTGCGCAGACGTGCGGCGCGCACGAGGTCGCCGCTCGTCGTCCAGCGATCCAGCCGCTGCTCGACCGACACATTTACGCTTTCCCACACGATGAGCGCGATCACCGCCGCGACGCCGATCGTCACGATGGCCGACGCAAGGCGGTGGCCGACACTGCCGTCGCGGAACAACTCGCCCACATCGACGCCCCACACCTGGAGCAACGCGAGCGCGGTGACGATGCCGATGATCCACGAGACCACTCGCCGCAGCAGCGGGTAATAGCGGAACGCATGCTGATGCACGAGCGACTTGCCGGCGGCGTCTTCGTGTCCGTTGAAGAGCCGCGCGAGGCCGCCGAAGATGACGATGGCGAGCACCCGAGCGCCCACCAGTACCGCGAGCGACATGCCGCCGAGATGCAGCAGCGCGTGATAACCATTTTGCACGTCGAGCGCCCAGATGAACCACAACGCCATTACGACGAAGACCGAGAGCCACGCCCATGCATCGGCGAGTGCATTGCCGACCATTTCAAGCGACTTGCGCGCGGCCATGCGCTGGCGAATGAGTTCGCCGACCGGTTTCGCGCATTGCAGAATCAGGATCGAGATCATCACGTGGCCGGCGAGCGCCACGACCTTCATCAACGCGAGATGCGCCGCCTCGCTCAGGCCGAGCGAGTGCGCGATTTCCGCAATCGCGGAGCCCACGCCGACGACGCTGACAATACGGATTACCCAGCGATGTACGAACGCGGCCCATGCATCGCTCATGCGCAGCAGACGCAGACGCGGTGCCGTGGGCTGCAGGAAAAAGCCGCTGATGATCACGATCACGCGGCACAGCACGTAGATATCGACGAGCGAATCGAGGGCGCGGTCTTGCGGCGTGCCGTCGTCGGTGAAGATCGACATGAGCGCGCTCGCCGCGCCGACGAATACCGCGAGCGGCAGCAGACGCAGAACCGTGATCAATAGCGCGCGCGGCAGGCGCTGCAGCAGCGTCCAGTGATGCGTGGCGTTCTGCTTGCCCTTGGCTTCCGTGACCTTGCCGTTCGCGGCCGTGGTTGACGGCGCAGGCGTGACGGCAGGCTGTCCGGTTGCCGGTGACGTTGCCGCGCTTGCCGCAGGTTCTGTTTTCGCCTCCGCTCTAGCCTGCGCTTCGGCCCGTATCTCGGCGACCGGCGGGGCAGGCAGCGGCGGCGCGGCGTTCGCAGCGTCGGCGGGCTGCGGTTCGACGTCTACCGGCAAGTCGGTGCGCGGTGCCTCTGCGGCGTCGCCACGTTCGCGGCGCGCGGCGAGCGCGAGATACGCGCGACGCAACAAACGGCGCGCGAGCCATTCGAGCACGAGCGCGGGCAGCAGTGCGGCCAGCAGCGACCACGCAACGTGCGCGAGAATCGAGCGCGCCTGCGGATTTGTCGACTGCCAGTTCCACCACGCGCGCACCGAAGCAACGTCGAGGAGCGCCGTAATCGAGTTGCGCAGCGACGCGCCCAGATTGACGGCCCAGTGCGCGCCCTGACGAGCCAGTTGGGACGCGAGTCCGTTGGATTTGAATGCGTTCGGCACGAGAGCGGCGGCGCCGCTTGCCGCAGCCGGCGCCGAGGCGGCCGGCGCGGCGGAGGCCGGCGTGCTCAGCGCGCTGGCGGCAGCAATGGCCTGCAAGGTATCGGCCACCTGCGCGCGGCGCTTGGGATCGTTGAGGACTGAGAGCGCTTGGCGCGCCTGTTCAGGGGTCAGGGTGACAGTAGCGCCTGAGGCGGGCGTGGCAGCCGTCACCGCCGCGAAAACGGCCGGGGCGCCAAGAAGGAGGAAAACGAGGAAGCAGGCGTGTAGTAATTTGCGCATAGGGTGTAAGACGGGCTGCGGGTGCCGATGGCGTGCGAAACATCGGTCGGTCTGGCGGTTTGATCGACGCCTTAACCGACACGGCTTTTGTCGCACAAGTTCCTTTGACTGCGGCCGCGTTGTAAAGGAAGACCGTGCTGGCGGGCGTGAGCCGGCCCAAGGCAATTGGCGAAAGCAAATTGCTTGCCTGAGTCTGCCTGACTCTACGCGAAGGGGATCATAACAAGGCGTGCCGCGGTGCCGCGGGGCACCGACGAGTAGGAGCCTGACTGCCCGGACGGGCAGGGAGGTCGATGCGGGCATGCTGCTGCCGGTGGCGGACCTGCCGCAGCCGATCGCCGGAGGGCTGCGGCCCGCCCCAAAACCCCGCGAGAACTAGGCAGAGGCCGCCGACATAGGAATAGGCATGCGAGGCTCGCGTTCGCCGTCTGCGTCCCCGTCGAGGTCCGCGTTCGACGTGCGCCCGCCTGACGGCTCCGCGTGCAGCCGATCCGCGTGCATCAGCCGGTATAGCGTGGCGCGGGAAATGCCGAGCTCTGCAGCCGCCTCCGACAACTTGTAGCCGTGCCGCTGCAGCGCATGTTCGATCGCGTCTTTCTCGGCTTTGCTGCGAATTTCCGCGAGCGTGACGGCCGGCCCATTATCCGTCTCGGGCAAACCTAGATCGCTCGCGTTGATGAAGCGGCCTTCGCTCATCACGACGGCGCGGCGCACGCAGTTGATCAGTTCGCGCACGTTGCCGGGCCACGCATAGTTCGACATCGCGACGATCGCGTCGCTAGACAATCCGCGCAGCTTGCGCGCGCCGTCCTGCTTGTACATGCTCAGCGCATAGTTCGCGAGCAGCTTGATGTCGCCGCCGCGCTCGCGCAACGGCGGCTCGACGAGGCGCAGCACGCACAGCCGGTGATACAGGTCGGACCGGAAACGGCCTTCTTCGACCGCCTTGTCGAGGTCGACGTGCGTTGCCGAGATGACCCGCACATTCACGTGGATCGGCCCGTTGCCGCCGAGCCGCTCGATCGTGCCTTCCTGCAGAAAACGTAGCAACACGGCCTGGCATTCGTGCGGCATGTCGCCGATTTCATCGAGAAAGAGCGTGCCTTCGTGCGCGCTTTCGATTCGCCCGATCTTGCGTTGAAGGGCGCCGGTAAAGGCGCCGCGCTCATGGCCGAACAGTTCCGCTTGCAACAGGGTTGGCGGAATCGCCGCGCAATTGATGGCGACGAACGGCCGGCCCGCGCGCGGCGAGCGTTCGTGGATCGCGCGCGCGGTCAACTCCTTGCCCGTGCCCGACTCGCCGGCGACGAACACCGGCGCTTCTGTCGTGCCGCATTTGTCGATGCGGCGGTACAACTGCTGCATAGCCTCGCACTGGCCGACCATGCCATGCCGTCCGAGCGACGGTTCCGGCGTTACATGCGCTTGTCGCAGCGCCGACAGCCCGTGCGCATGACCCAGCGCGAATACGAGCCGCTCATTGAGCCACGGCCGGGTGACGAAGTCGAAGCAGTAATCGAGGATGAAGCGGCTGATCAGTTCGTCGTCCGCCTGACCCGGCGCGATTTGAGCGACCCAGTTTGTTTCTGGCCGGCGCATGCATGATGCAAGGGCGGACAGTTGCTGCGACGTACAGTCTTTCGGCAGCTCAATGAGGCCGACCTTGATATTGTCGCGCTCGATCATGCGTTCCGCGCTCGCGGTGGTTTTTGCGTGTACGGCGTGCCATGCGGATGCGGCGAGGAAGTCGGCGAGTTTCTTATCGGGCGAGTTCGACACGTAAAGAACGGTGCGTTCGGTGTCCGCGGATGCGAAAGTCATATTCATTACCCCCGATTCGGTGCTGCTTTCAAGACTGCTGTTCGACGTTGTCAAGGATCGCAAGCCTGACCGGGCCTGCGGAATAACTGAGCCAGCAGCCTGGTTGCAACCCCGGGCACGAAGCTCTGAGCCGTCGCGGGCGCTACTGCGCTACTGGGGGCGACGGCCGATCGACTGTAAGGTCATAGCGGGGCAAGCAGCGCAGCGTGAACTGCGAGGTGCAGCCTATTGGCGGCAGACAGGTGAACGTTTCGCGTTGCACCGGCCGGAGTATTTCATCCCCGAATCACTTGTACCGTTTCTTATCTCCTTGGCTTTTTTGATCGCGCTCTAAACGGCGCGTGACTTAAACATAAGCGAAAGCGCTTTGGAATGCTATACAAACAAATCAGGAAGCCGGCAGTTTGCCCTCCTGACGGGCGTTTATTCGATTCCGGCTGATAGCGGCGCCATTGCGGCCGGACAGTTGCCCGATTGCCGGCCTAATGCGCGCATAACCGGAAGCCGTTCGGACAGCACACGTCAAGCCCCGTTATGCGCGGTGGAGTACACAACGCGTGGACGAACCTTGAACGCGCAGGCCCGTTACGCGATTTTCGATGTTTCAGGTATGCAACATAATCGACAGTGCGTTTTCCACGGCATCTGGATCGATTCTATCTGCTGCTATGTCGGCAGTTTCGTTCAGAACTTGAACGCAAACCGCGAAGGGGCGCGGTGTACCCGGCTTCGACGCTTATATGAAGCGCATATTCCGTGCGTTCAATTGGCGTTTTACGCACGGTTGCGGCCTCGATGAGCGTCTCGTATACGAATCATCGGAGCTATGGCACGGCGGCGAAAAAACCGGCCAAAGCCGCGCATGCCGGCAAACGCCTTGTGGCACAGGACTTCGACCCGCATGGCATGGCCATTGCAATAAGCGAGTCACAGCGAATCTGTTGCTGCCGGTCGGTGAGGGAGAGGGGAAGTCGAAAAAAACGACCGGCAGCACAACGACTCGCGGACGCGGCCGGGGAAAGCCAATGCGTTCTGCGAGGCTGCGGCGGGGTCATGGACAAGCGGACGTCACATAACACGGGGCGAATGACCGATGCGAAACGGTCGTTCGCCACCCGGCGACGCAAATCTTTGACCTCGTCGATTTTTTCGTCTGTGGAGGTGAAGGTGGCGGAGACATAACGACAGGTACCTCGCGCGGCAACGTTTGCGCGAGCGACATGCAAACGGGGAAAGGGCAGCGCACGGTCTGGACCAACCGGCGCGACGAAACGGGGAGAAGGCCAGAGCTTCCATAGAGAAGCGCACAAGCGAGGTGGACCGGGCGCCGTGTTCGCGTGTTTAGCGTGAGCACGGCGGACCTGGAAGGCTGCATGCAGCCGTCAGCATGTCACCGAACGGGGGATGTCATGAAAACGCACGTTATCGGCCCGGTGTGCAGGCCGCGCCACGACCATCCAGCCACGGCACGTAGTGGCGAAGTTAACCGTCTTCGTTACCGGGCGCACGTTGGTGCGCCGCGCGGACTGTTTGCCGCACCGCCGGTGGATCTGCTCACGCTCGTGATTGCCGACGCAATGAAGCGCAAGGCGCAGGCGGAGATCCAGCGCCCGGAATTGCGCGATGCATACGAGATGCCGGTATCGCGCGAGAGGAACGCCGATCGCGATGCTGACATAAGTGAACGGGAATACGACGAATTGGACTGAGCGCTGCTGGTGGGTTAAAGGAGTTGAGGGCAGCTTGCGCGAGCATCCGAACGAATGACAGAACATTCAACCCGCTGCGCCCGCGCGCTGGCCGCTTCACGCTTCGTGGCATCATGTAGAGACTGCCACAGTCAGCGAGCCGCGCGCGGCGTCCTCCATGGCCAACGAATCCAGCGGTTTTAGCGGCATTTCTTCGATCCTCTCGAATCCGATTCTCAACACGGATTCGTATAAGGCATCGCACTATCTGCAGTACCCGCCGGGAGCGTCGGCGATGTTCTCGTACATCGAATCGCGCGGCGGGCGCTACGATTGCACGCTCTTTTTCGGCCTGCAGATGCTGATCAAGGAGTATCTGTGCCGGCCCATCACAGCGGCAATGATCGAACAGGCGAAGGCGTTTTTCAGCGCGCATGGCGAGCCGTTCAACGAAGCCGGTTGGCGCCATATCGTCGAGCATCACAACGGGTATTTGCCGGTGCGGATTCGCGCGGTGCCCGAGGGTTCGGTGGTGCCTACGCATAACGTGCTCGTCACCGTCGAGTGCGACGATCCGCTGGCATTCTGGCTCGCCTCATATCTGGAAACCATGCTGCTGCGCGTGTGGTATCCGGTCACGGTAGCGACCCAAAGCTGGCATCTGCGCAAGACAATTCACGCCTATCTGGCAAAGACGAGCGACGACCTCACGCAACTGCCGTTCAAGCTGCATGATTTCGGCGCGCGCGGCGTGTCGAGCGCGGAGTCGGCGGCAATCGGCGGCGCCGCGCATCTCGTGAGCTTCATGGGCTCCGACACGGTGCTCGGCGTGGTCGCGGCGAATCACTACTACAACGAGAGCATGGCCGCTTTCTCGGTGCCGGCCGCCGAGCACAGCACGGTCACCTCATGGGGCCGCGAGCGCGAGACCGACGCGTATCGGAACATGATCGCGAAGTTCGCAAGACCGGGCGCAATCGTTTCGGTGGTATCGGACTCCTACGACCTGTACGCGGCGCTCAAGGTTTGGGGCACCGATCTGAAGCAGGCCGTGCTCGATTCCGGCGGCACGCTCGTCATCAGGCCGGATTCCGGCGATCCGCAAACTATCGTGTTGCAGACCTTGCATGCGCTGGAGGCGTCGTTTGGATCGGTGCTGAACAGCAAGGGGCGCCGCGTGCTCAACAACGTGCGAGTGATTCAGGGCGACGGCGTGAATCCCGACTCGCTCGAGGCCATTCTCGCCGCAATGGACCATGCGGGCTTCGCGGCGGACAACATCGTGTTCGGCATGGGCGGCGCGCTGTTGCAGCAGATCAATCGCGACACTCAGCGTTTTGCGATGAAGTGCTCGGCAATCCGCCTCGGGGATACATGGCACGACGTATCGAAAGATCCGGTCACGGACACGAGCAAACGGTCGATGAAAGGACGCCTCACGCTGTTGCGCAACCGTCGAACGGGCGACTACCGCACGGCGACGCTGCCGCTCGCGCCAGCAGTGAACGCGGCGGCAGCCGAAGGCGATTGGGAAGATGCGATGATCACCGTATTCGATTCGGGCAAGCTGCTGGTCGACGTTTCGCTGTCGGAAATCCGCGCTCGCGCGCATGCACACGAAGCATAGCGGCTGCGCATGCAGGCCCGCACCGGCGAGGATTCGATACAATCCGGCGAGTTGCGGTTAGCGGTTATCGCTGGCTGTAACGCGGCTTCAACGCGGGTGCAACTCGGCTGCGACTCGGCTTCAACTCGCGCTCCAATACGGGCAACGCAAATACCAGAACAATGAGCCACTCCAATATCCAACTGATCGAGCGCTTCTACACCGCGTTCCAGCGGCGCGACGCCGACACGATGATCGCCTGCTACGCCGACGACGTCGTTTTCAGCGACCCCGCATTCGGTGAACTGCACGGCGACGAAGTGCGCGACATGTGGCGCATGCTCGTCACGCGCGCGCAGGATTTTTCGCTGACATTCGACAGCATCGAAGCCGACGAACATAGCGGCCGCGCGCATTGGACCGCAGGCTACGTGTTTAGCCAGACGGGCCGGCCGGTGGTCAACCAGATCGATGCGCGCTTTGCATTTCGCGATGGGCTGATCGTCGAGCATCGTGACAGTTTCGATTTGTGGGCGTGGATGCGTCAGGCGCTGGGCGCACGAGGCGCGCTGCTCGGATGGTCGCCGCTCGTGCATCGCTCGATCCGGTCGCGGGCGAGAAGAGGGCTTGCGCTCTATCGGCGCCAGGACCATAACACCTGAGCGCGTGCGTTGGGGCCGATGCAGTATCCTTGTTTCATCGATTAGCGGGGACACGTATGCCGGTAGTGGATGCCGCGTGGCACGAATGGCTGCGCACGAACGCAGCACGTGGCTGCACGATCGACTCGATGATCGAGGCCATGACGCAAGCCGGTTTTGCCGCCGAGGCAGCCGGCGAAGCGGTGCGCGCCGCCTTTGGTCCAAGTACGGCGAGCGAGACGAGCGCGCCCACGGCGGCCGCCTCAGCGGCGGGCGGCACCGAAGCGGCGTTGCCGCAAAAGACGCCGCACACATACCGGTACGACGACGCGCCGGTCGCGCACGGCAATACGATCCACGCCCATGACCGGGACGTGCAGGTGTTGGCGCGCTGCGAGCGGCCGCAGGTGATCGTGTTCGCGAACGTGCTATCCGCGCAGGAGTGCAGCGAGATGATCGAGCGCTCGCGGCATCGGTTGAAACGATCGACCACCGTCAATCCCGCGACCGGTCAGGAAGACGTGATCCGCAACCGCACGAGTGAGGGCATCTGGTATCAACGCGGCGAAGACCCGTTGATCGAAAGGTTGGAACAGCGCATTGCGAGCCTGATGAACTGGCCGGTCGAGAACGGCGAAGGTCTGCAGGTTCTGCACTATGGGCCGACCGGCGAATACCGGCCGCATTACGACTATTTCCCGCCCGATCAGCCGGGCAGCGCGGTCCATACGGCGCGCGGCGGCCAGCGCGTGGCGACGCTCGTCATCTATCTGAACGACGTGCCTGAAGGCGGCGAAACGATTTTTCCTGAAGCGGGCTTGTCGGTGGCGGCGAACCGGGGCGGTGCCGTGTATTTCCGCTACATGAACGGCCAGCGCCAACTCGATCCGCTGACCTTGCACGGCGGCGCACCGGTGCTTGCCGGCGAAAAGTGGATCATGACCAAGTGGGTGCGTGAGCGCGCGTACGTCTGATTTCAATATCTGGGCGCGCGCTGGCGCATTTGAACTTCGTGCTCAGGTGCTGCCGTAGACATCCGGGTCGTGTACTTCCATGAACAGCGCCGGGTTCGACAAAGCCTTGAACCCGTGTGGCCGATACACGTGGTGCGCGTCTGTCGTTGCCAGCATGATTCTCCTCAAACCCTGCAGCGACTCGCTCGCGAAAAGTTGCGTGAGCAACGCGTGTGCGTATCCGTTGCCGCGATACTCGGGCAGCACGAACACATCGCACAGGTACGCGAACGTCGCGTGATCCGTGACCACGCGCGCAAATGCGACCTGCTTGCCCCCGACATAGCCGCCAAAACACAGCGACCCGGCAATCGCGCGTTCGAGCGTTTCGCGCGGCATGCCCTTCGCCCACGGCGTTTCCTGCGACAGAAACGCGTGCACCATGGCGACGTCGAGCTTGTCCTTGTCGCTGGAAATTTCAAGTTCGCTCAGTTCATTAGGGGTCGCCACGCCGTCTCCTGAAACCTGTTAGCCCTTGGCGGGGCCTTCCGCGCCGCGCGAACCGCCGCCGATGCTCTGGCCCGCATCGCGTGAAAGACCCATGTAGCCGATCACCGACACGAGCGTCAATACGCCCGCAAGCAAAAACGCGAGGCGGAAATCGTCGAGCGTGAACACGCGGCCCGTCGTCTCGCCGTTGAAGAACGCCGCGGCCCGCAGTGAAACCGCGCCGAACGCAATGCCGAGGCCGATGGTCATCTGAGCCGCCGCGCTCCATAGCGTGCTGGCTGCGCTCATTTGCGGCTGTGCGACGTCGGCGTAGGCCAGTGTGGCGAGTGTCGAAAACTGCATCGAGCGCGCTACGCCGTACACGAACACGACGATCAGCACGAGCGCAAGCGGAACGTCCGGCGTCAGCAACCCGCACGCGATGATGAAAATGCCGGCCACCGTCACATCGACAATCGACACCATGCGAAAGCCGAAACGTTGCAGGATTCGCGTGGTCAGCGCCTTCATGCCGAGATTGCCGAGCGCGCTGGCAAGCAGCAGCAGCCCGGACTTGAACGCCGACAACCCAAAGCCGACCTGGAACAGCAGCGGCATCAGATAAGGTACGGCGCCGATGCCAATGCGCGTGAATGAGCCCGTTATTACCGTCACCGAAAACGTGGGGATTTTCAACGTGGAAACGTCGATCAACGGATGCGGATGACGCTTCGCATGCTGGAACGCGACGGCACCCACCACCAGGCCCAGGACGATGATCGCCCCGCCGATCCACGGGTTCTCGGCGGGCTGGCTTGCCAGTTCCGCGCCGTACAGAATCGCAGTGAGCGCGGTGCCGCTCAGCAGCAAACCGACGACGTCGAGCGGCTTGCGCTCGCTGCCGCGCAGGTTGGGCACCAACGCGAGCGCCACGGCCATGGCCGCGAGACCGAACGGCACATTGAGCAGGAAAATCCAGCGCCACGACGCATAAGTGGTAATGAACCCGCCGACTGGCGGGCCGATTACCGGCGCGGCGATTGCGGGCCACGTTATCGTTGAAATGGCCTGCATCATGCGGCTTTTCTCGGTGCTGCGAACCACGATCAGCCGGCCGACCGGCACCATCATCGCGCCTCCGATGCCTTGCAGCAAACGCGCGGCGGTGAATTCCGCGACGTTCTGCGACAGCCCGCACAGCACCGAGGCGACCGTGAACACGCCGATCGCGCTGAAGAACACGGTGCGCGAGCCGCAGCGATCGGCGACCCAGCCGCTCGCCGGGATGAAAATCGCCAGCGCCAGCATGTAGGCCGTCATGCCGAGACTGATGCTGTTGGGCCCGACGCCGAACGAGTGCGCCATCTGCGGCAGCGCCGTCGCGATTACTGTGGTGTCGAGGTATTCCATGAAAAACGTCGCCGCGACGATATACGGCAACCAGCCGGCATGCTTCAGAGGCGTGCTGCTTGCGTTCATTGCATGGCCCCCGCCAGCGCGTGCGTGTGGGCGTCGCGAAGGCCGCGAACGCATGGGCGAATTCCACGCGAAATACGCAATGCTATGCACTTCATGTTTTTGACTTTCTCTCGAATACGTGTTTTCGCCGTCCCTGCAAAGCGGACGAGCGACAGGAACGGGGCCGGGGGAACGCGTCGGTCATGCTGCTAGCAGAATGACTTGCACTGGGCGCGTGCCGCGGTGATATATCGCCGGCTCTGAATCCTATCGCAATCGGGGGCGCTGCATAGGTGATGCGTGGCACAGACCAATGCGTCCAGTCCAAACATCGCGCCGACTCGTGCTGACTGGTGCTGACTCATGTATGACTCATGCCGAGCACGTCGCGTGCCGTGCCCGGCCGTCAGCAAACACGTTTCGATGCGACCCGCGGTTCAGTCCTTCGCCGCGTATTCGCGATCCAGCCGGTCATACAACGGCTTGTTCACGAGACGCTGGCGCTCGCTGAACGGAGCGACGAGCGTCGCGTCCTCGTCGAGGCGGCCGTTGCTCTTCAGGCTGCCGAGCGCGCGTTGCATGCCGAGCACCGCACCTTGCAAGGCGGCGTTCGCGTACAGCACGATGCCGTAGCCGAGCTTCGCGAGCGCTTCACGTGACTGCACCGGTGTCTTGCCGCCGATCACGATGTTGATCAGCTGCGGCTTGTCGAATAGCGACGGCAAACGCTCGATGTCCGCCAGCGACTCCGTCGCTTCGATGAAAAGAATGTCGGCGCCCGCCTCGATGAAGCGATGACCGCGCTCGATCGCGTCTTCGATACCGTGGACTGCCGCGGCGTCGGTGCGCGCCATGATCTGCAGATTCCCGTCCTCGCGAGCGTCGACCGCCGCGCGGATCTTGCCTGCCATTTCGCTGGCGCCAATTACTTCCTTGCCGGAAAAGTGCCCGCATTTCTTCGGCATCACCTGGTCTTCGAACTGGATCACGTCGGCTCCGCTGCGCTCCAGCACACGCACGGTCTGGCGTACGTTCAACGCGTTGCCAAAGCCGGTGTCGGCGTCGACGATCAGCGGTAGCGCAACCGCATCGCGGATTCGCGCGGTGTGCTCGGCGACCTCGGCAAGACCAATGAAGCCGAGATCGGGCAAGCCGAGCGACATGTTGGTGACGCCCGCGCCGGTGATGTAGATCGCCTCGAAACCGGCGTCCTCGATAACACGAGCGCTCATCGCGTTGAAGGCGCCCGGCACGAGCAGGCCCTGGCGTTCGTTGACCCTGGCGCGGAAGGCGGCGCGGCGCGCGGCGGAAGTTGTCATGACGGTTGTCTCCGAAGGAAAGCTGAGTAGGGGTGGCCTCGAAAAAGCAGAAAGCATGCCAACGAGTCGGCGCTGACAAGTAACGTAGTGAAATCAATCGCTTAGGGAAGCGAGGCTCGCAGTCGGCGTTTCGTGGCAGAATGGTTGACCGTTTTATGAAACGTTTCCTGAAACGATTGTGGAACGTTTCAACCGCCTCTTCTGGAGCGTTTCACATGTCGACCTTTGCGCCGTCTCTCGTCAACGCAGGTTCGGGCCGCCCGGGGATTGCACTGGTAAGTATCAGCCGCCTCGAATCGCTTTGCGAGACGATTGCACCGCGCTACGCCGGCCGCGCGAGATTTTTCTCGATTCGCGAAGGCTATGGCTCCGCTGTGACCGCGTTGCAGGCATACGTCGACGCGGGCTCCGTCGACGTCGTCCTCGCGGCGGGCTCGAACGGCGCGTATTTGCGCGACCACCTGAGCGTGCCGGTCGTCATGGTGAAGGTCAACGGCTTCGACGTCCTGAGCGCGATCACCCGCGCCACCACCGTTTGGCCCAACGAGCCGATCGGGCTCGTGCTGCACGAAACGATCTCGCATGAACTGGCCGATCTCAGCGGCTGGCTGAGCGTCGGCCTGAAACAGCGCGCCTACCGCTCGGTCGATGAAGTCAGAACCGCAGTGAGGGACCTCTCCGCCGAAGGCTGCCGCGTGATCATTGGGCCGGGCATGGCGTGCGATCTCGCGCAGCAGGAGGGTCTGGAAAGCGTGTTCCTGTACTCGCTTGGCGCCGTCGAGGAAGCGTTCGAGCGCTCGGTCGAACTCGCGCGCGTGAGCCGCCAGAAGGAGTCGAAGCGCGTGCGCCTGAACACGATCGTCGCGCATCTGCGCGACGGCGTGGCCGCCTTCGACGACGCAGGCCGGCTCGAAGCCGTCAACCCCGCGATGCTCGAGCTACTGGGCCTCGACCGTGACCGGGACGTTTCGGCGCAACTCGCGCGGACGGTCGGCCCGTGGCTGCGCAAGGCGCTGCAAGGCGACGGCGCGCTCGACGAGCGCATCGAGCAGATCGGCGAGCGTTCGCTGATCGTCAATTGTGTGCCGATAGTCGAGCAGGGCGCGCGCTCGGGCGTTGTCGTGACGGTGCAGGACGCGCTGGTCGCGCAGCGGATCGACCGGTCGTTGCGCACCAGTCAGCGGCCGAGGCATCTGGTTGCGCGGCATCGGCTGGACGATCTGATCGGCGAATCGGCGGCGCTCGAACGCGTGCGCCGGCTCGCGCGCGCCGGCGCGGCGCACGACGTCACCGTCTTATTGACCGGCGAAAGCGGCACCGGCAAGGAACTGGTCGCGCAGGGCATCCACAATGCAAGCCCGCGGCGCGGCAATCCGTTCGTCGCGTTCAATTGCGCGGCGCTTCCCGAGGGGCTGATCGAAAGCGAACTGTTCGGTCACGAGGAAGGCGCGTTCACCGGCGCGCGGCGCGGCGGCAAGCCCGGCCTGTTTGAAATGGCTCACACCGGCACTATTTTTCTCGATGAAATCGGCGAAATGCCGCCCGCGCTGCAAAGCCGGCTGCTGCGCGTGCTCCAGGAACGCGAGGTGATGAAGCTCGGCTCGGGCCGCGCGACACCCATCGACGTGCGGGTGATAGCCGCCACGCACCGCGACCTGCACGCGCTCGTCGACGAGCGCGGGTTTCGCGCGGATCTGTATTTTCGTCTGAATCTGCTTCAGATAGAATTGCCGCCGCTGCGTGAGCGGCGCGCCGACGTCGCTTTGCTGGCGCGGCACTTGTTAAGCCGTGATGCGCTCCAATATGGATTGTCTGAAGCGGCAAGCGACCGGGTTCTGCAGTTTCTGACGCCGCTCTTCGAGCGCTACGCGTGGCCGGGCAACGTGCGGGAACTGGAAAATCTGCTGGCGCGCGCAGCGATCTATCTCGGCGACACAGCGAGCGAGCAGCGCGTCGATCCTGACGGCAACGTTCAGCCCGACCTGCTGGCGCTGTTTCCCGAATTCAGCCGTACGAGCCACGCAGGCGGGAATGGGAGGCTTACCAGAACCGCCGCAGACGCCGCCACGCCTGGCGCCGCCCGCGTCGCGCCGAGCCGCGACGACGCACTGGAAGCACTGGCACGCTGCGGCGGCAACCGTGCAGCAGCAAGCCGGGCGCTGGGTATCGGCCGCACTACGCTCTGGCGGCTGCTGAAGGCAGATGAGGCTCGATAGCCGACGGGGCCGGATCAGATAGCACAAATCTATCAATATAATTAAAACAATCCACTTTACCTATTAAGCACTGTCTGACATACTAACTCCACTTTCCAACCACTCAGAAAGAGGACTCAGTAAATGCCGATCATCAATAGTCAAGTCAAACCGTTCAAGGCACAGGCTTATCACAACGGCGATTTCGTGACCGTCACTGAAGAAAGCCTGAAGGGCAAGTGGTCGGTTTTCGTTTTCTATCCGGCCGACTTCACGTTCGTTTGCCCGACCGAACTGGGTGACCTGGCCGATCGCTACGCCGATTTCCAGAAGCTCGGCGTTGAAATCTACAGCGTGTCGACCGACACGCACTTCACGCACAAGGCATGGCACGACACGTCGGACACGATCCAGAAGATCAAGTATCCGATGATCGCTGACCCGACCCTCGCGATCTCGCGCAATTTCGACGTGCTGATCGAAGAAGAAGGTCTGGCGCTGCGCGGCACGTTCGTGATCAACCCGGAAGGCGAGATCAAGCTGTGCGAAGTCCATGACAACGGCATCGGCCGTGACGCTGGCGAACTGCTGCGCAAGGTGCAAGCTGCGCAATACATCGCAGCACATCCGGGTGAAGTCTGCCCCGCCAAGTGGACGCCGGGCGCTGAAACGCTGACCCCGTCGCTCGACCTGATCGGCAAGATCTAAGGTTCAGCAGCTTCAAAGCCTCAGGCAGTACTAGCGCCCTAGCGGCGCATCGGCGTGCGGGCCGCTTCTTACAGCGGTTCGCGCGTCCCCGGTTCGCCTGTGTTTTATCGGACACAGGCGAGGCCGGGAACCCAACACCCCATCGTCACGGAATCGAATAGCCATGCTTGATGCCAATCTCAAGACTCAGTTGAAAACGTACCTCGAAAAGGTTAGCAGGCCTATCGAGATCGTCGCCTCGCTCGACGACAGCGCGAAATCGCAGGAGCTGCTGGCATTGCTGAACGATATCGCGACGTTGTCGGAACGTGTCACCGTGATCGAACGTCGCGGCGACAGCGAACGCAAGCCGTCGTTTTCGATCGGCGAGCCCGGCAAGGACATCGGCATCCGCTTCGCGGGCATTCCGATGGGGCATGAATTCACGTCGCTCGTCCTCGCATTGCTGCAGGTCGGCGGCCATCCGGTCAAACTCGACGACGCGGTGATCGAACAGATCCGCAGTCTCGACGGCGACTACCAGTTCGAAACGTATTTCTCGCTGTCGTGCCAGAACTGCCCGGAAGTCGTGCAGGCGCTGAACGTCATGGCACTCATCAACCCGCGCATTCGCCACGTGGCGATCGACGGCGCGCTGTTCCAGAACGAAGTCGACGCACGCCAGATCATGGCCGTGCCGACCATGTTTCTCAATGGCGAAGTGTTCGGCCAGGGTCGTAGCGGCGTGAAGGAAATTCTCGCAAAGCTCGATACCAACGCCGGTGCACGTGCCGCGAAGGAACTTGAAAATAAGCCGGTGTTCGACACGCTCATCGTCGGCGGCGGTCCCGCTGGCGCGGCTGCCGCGATTTATTCGGCGCGCAAGGGAATTGCGACCGGCGTCGTCGCGGAACGCTTCGGCGGTCAGGTGCTCGACACGCTGGCGATCGAGAACTTCGTCTCCGTCACGGAAACCGAAGGGCCGAAGTTCGCTACGGCGCTCGAACAGCACGTGAAAACGTATGAAGTCGACATCATGGACGTGCAGCGCGCCGAAGCGCTGATTCCCGGCCGCATCAACGAAGTGCGCCTCGCAAACGGCGCGGTGCTGAAGGCCAAAACGATCATTCTCGCCACGGGCGCCCGCTGGCGGGAAATCAACGTGCCGGGCGAGCGCGAGTACCGCAATCACGGCGTGGCGTATTGCCCGCACTGCGACGGTCCGCTCTTCAAGGGCAAGCGTGTCGCGGTGATCGGCGGCGGCAACTCGGGCGTGGAAGCGGCAATCGACCTCGCGGGTATCGTGCGTGAAGTCACGCTGTTCGAATTCGGCGCGACGCTGCGTGCCGACGAAGTGCTGCAGCGCAAGTTGCGCAGCCTCGCCAACGTGACCATCGTCACGCAGGCGCAGACTACCGAAATCACCGGCGACGGCAAGAAGGTCAACGGTCTCGTCTACAAGGACCTGCGTTCAGGCGAAGTGAAAAACGTCGAACTGGAAGGCGTATTCGTGCAAATCGGTCTGGTGCCGAATACCGAGTGGCTGAAGGGCACGGTGGAGTTATCGAAGCACGGTGAGATCGTCGTCGACGCACGCGGTGCGACGTCGGTGCCGGGTGTGTTCGCGGCTGGCGACGTGACCACGGTGCCGTTCAAGCAGATCGTGATTGCAGTCGGCGAGGGCGCGAAAGCATCGCTCTCCGCGTTCGATCACCTGATCCGCAACAGCGAAGAAACGGAAACCGTTAGCGAAGTCGAAGCCGAAGCTGCGGTTTGACGATAAGACTTAGCTGGTAATGAAAGACGGCGGCCCGCGGGCCGCCGTTTTTATTTGTGGACGCGGATGTGTACTGGACATCCCGCCAGACTGCGCTGACAGCCAGCGCCAACGCGCAAAAAAAGCCGCCCGGTTATGAAACCGGGCGGCTCTTGCTCAAGCGTAAGCCTGTGAAGACGAACGGCTTAGCCCCACAAGTCCGACACTTCGTTATCGCGCAGGTCGAACACCAGTACTTCTGCGTCGCGGCCTTGGGTGAAGGTCAATGCTTCTTCGCCGCGCACACGGGCGCCGTCGCCCTCGCCGAGCTCCACGCCGTTCACAGTGACGCTGCCGCGCGCCACATGGACGTATGCATAACGGTTGCTCGCCAGTTGCAGCTGCGCCGTTTCGTCGCCGTTGAAGAGTCCGGCATAGACGCGTGCGTCCTGTTGCAACACCAGCGAACCGTTCGCGCCGTCCGGCGACAGAACGAGGCGCAGCACACCGCGCTTGGCGTCCGCGCTGAAGTGCTGCTGCTGATAGCGAGGCTCGGTTCCCTTTTTCGCCGGCGCTATCCAGATCTGCAGGAAGTGCACCGGCTCGCTCTTCGAATGGTTGTATTCGCTGTGCGCCACGCCGGTTCCTGCGCTCATCAACTGGACGTCGCCGGGCACGATCACCGAGCCGGTTCCCATGGTGTCCTTATGCTCGAGCGCGCCTTCCAGCACGTACGAGAAAATTTCCATATCGCGATGCGGGTGCTTGCCGAAGCCTTGAGCCGGCGCGACACGGTCGTCGTTGATCACGAGCAGATCGGAGAAGCCGTTTTGCTTCGGATCGTGATAGTTCGCGAACGAAAACGTATGACGCGAGCTGAGCCAGCCGTGTTCCGCGCGGCCGCGTTGATTGGCGTGTCTGATTTCAAGCATCTCTTTCTCCTGTCGACCAGAGGTTGCGCGACGCGCATGTTCTGGGTCCATGCAACTTTCGTTGCGGGCGATCCGGGCAACTGCTTATCCGTGATCCATGAACGACAGTTTAGGTCAACTTGAACGGCTTTAATCAGGCTAAAATCAGAAACACCGTCTCATATCAGTGGACAATGACAATGCAACTCGATGACATGCGGATCTTCGTCGCTGCGGTCGACGCTCATAACTTCACGGCTGCCGCCAAGCGCCTGTCGCTGTCGAAGCAGTTCGTCAGCCGCCGGGTTATGGCACTCGAAGAAGCGCTCGGCGTGCCGCTCCTCGTCCGCAACACGCGCAAGCTGGCCGTGACAGAACTGGGGCAGGAGTTCTACGAGCGCGCCAGACGCATTCTGGGCGAGGTGGAGGAAGCGGAGCAGGCCATGTCGCTGCGGCGAGCCGGGCCGCGTGGGCTGCTGAGGGTGAGCGCGCCGATGTCGTTCGGCATGATGCATCTGTCGCCGCTCGTCGCCGACTTCCTGCGCGAGCATGGCGACGTGCGCTTCGACATGGAGTTGAGCGACCGCACCGTCGACGTGGTCGGCGAGGGCTTCGACATGGCGGTGCGAATCGGCGTGCTGCCTGATTCAACGCTCATCGCGCAAAAACTGGTGGATGTGAATCTCGTCGCGTGTTGCAGCCCGGGCTATCTGCGCCGTCGCGGCGCGCCCGCTACGCCTGCCGACCTCGTGCGCCATTCATGTCTGCTGTACGGACACGGCGGTGTGGTGACGTGGGATTTTGCAGTAGACGGTGCGTTGAAGGGCTTCGAAGTACACGGGCCGCTGCGCGCCAACAATGGCGACCTGATTCGCGATGCGGCGGTGGCCGGCCTCGGAATAGTTCGGCTTCCTGATTTTATTGTCGCCGACGCGCTCCGAAGCGGCCAGCTCGTCACCGTGCTCGATGACTTCCTGCCGAGCGCGACGGGTGTCTATGCCGTCTACCCGCAGCATCGGCAAAGCTCGCTGACCATTCGTGCGTTCGTCGACTTTTTGCACAAACATTTGAAAAAGCGTCTTGCAGCGTAGCGACCGGCGGCAACGGCCCCCCGTTCGAAAACGGACGCGGGCCGCTGCATGTCTCGCGACGATCAGCCGTCGCGGAAGATAAAGCTATAGCCGTTCAGAGCAGGCACGCCGCCGAGATGCGCATAGAGCACGCGCGAGCCCTCGGGAAACTCGCCGTTGCGCACCATGTCGATCATTCCGTGCATCGACTTGCCTTCGTACACCGGGTCGGTGAGCACGCCTTCCAGGCGGGCGCACAAGCGGATCGCCTCTAGCGTGCCGTCGTTCGGCAGGCCGTATTCGGGGCCGCCGAAGCGTTCGTCGAGCACGACGTCCTCGGCCGTGATATCTCGTCCGAGGCCCACTTTCTCTGCGGTGCGGCTCGCGATTCGCGTGATCTGCTCGCGGGTCTGCGTCGGTTTCGCGGAGGCGTCGATGCCGATCACGCGATCTGCGCGGCCGTCGGCGGCGAAACCCACCACCATGCCTGCCTGCGTGCTGCCCGTCACCGAGCACACCACGATGTAGTCGAACTTGAAGCCGAGTTCCGCCTCCTGCTGGCGCACTTCTTCGGCGAAACCGACAAAGCCGAGACCGCCCAGCGGATGATCGGAGCAGCCTGCCGGAATCGCGTATGGCTTGCCGCCGGCGGCGCGCACGCTTTCGAGCGCGTCTTCCCAGCTCTTGCGAAAGCCAATGTCGAAGCCGTCCGGCACGAGGCGCACGTCCGCGCCCAGAATGCGCGACATCTGAATGTTGCCGACGCGGTCGTACACGGCGTCCGAATAGTTGACCCAGTTTTCCTGCACTAGCACGCACTTCATGCCGAGATGCGCGGCAACCGCCGCGACCTGGCGCGTCTGGTTCGACTGGATGCCGCCGATCGACACGAGCGTATCGCAACCTTGCGCGAGCGCTTCGGGAATCAGGTATTCGAGCTTGCGCGTCTTGTTGCCGCCGAACGCGAAGCCGCTGTTGCAGTCCTCGCGCTTGGCATAGAGATGCACCTTGCCGCCCAGATGATCGCTCAGCCGCTTGAGCGGCTGGATGGGTGTTGGCCCGAAGGTGAGCGGATAGCGGGGAAATCGTTGCAAGTTCATGGTATCTCCGGTGTCGGTTGGTTCGGCGCGGTGCGTGGCAACCGCGGTCAACACATGGTAGGAAAAACGCCGGGAAATGAGCTTGCGAATAAAATCGCGCAAGCAAAATTTTGGTAATGTAACAATGAGATAGGCCTATCGAAATTGTGCATGGAAGCAAATGAACAAAACTAAAGTTCGCGGCCTTGCCGCAACCCGCGCCACGGCAACTGCGGAAGCCGATCCGCTGCAATCGCTCGATCGCATCGACCGGGCGATCCTGCGTCAATTGCAAACGGACGCGTCAATCTCGAACGTCGCGCTGGCTGCGAAGGTGAAACTGAGCGCGCCGGCTTGCTTGCGGCGAGTCGAGCGGCTCAAGGAATCGGGATTGATTCGCGGCGTTGTCGCGTTGATCGACCCGAAGGCGGCGGGCGCCGGCATGCTCGTCATCATCGGCGTGGTGCTCGATCGCTCAACGCCCGAATCGTTCGCCGAGTTCGAGAAAGCGGCGCAGAAGGTGGCCGGTTGCATGGAGTGCCACGTCGTGACCGGCGAATTCGATTACTTCATGACGATTCGCACGCGCGACAGCGACAGCTTCAACCGCCTTCACGCGGAACAGCTGCTTTATTTGCCGGGCGTGCGGCAAATTCGCTCGTTTATGGTGCTCAAGGAGATTTTGTCGACCACCCGGTTCCCGCTCTGACGCCAGTGGTCATCAGGCACGAAGCCGCAAACGGGCGCATGCTGTCCGGGTGCATGCTGTCGGGGTGCATGTCATTAACGCGCCGCATGTGCGACTAACACTGTGGACACTCGGGTCATACGCAATCCGCGCCGGCAAGAGTGAACCGCGTGCCTTTGCGAAGGCGGAATCAGGACAGGACATCATGAACATGGACAAACATATCGACCGCAAGAGCGTCCGCTCGCGCGCGGCCAGACTTTCACTCTCCGTTGGCTTCGGTGCACTCGCGCTGCTGCTTGCACAACGAATGGCATTTTCATCCGAGGGCGCAGTGGCCATCGCGCCCCCCGCGCTCGATGAGCCGGTCGCCGCGGCCACGGTTCACGAAGAAACCGCAGTGTTTGCGGGCGGCTGCTTCTGGGGCGTGCAGGGCGTATTCCAGCATGTGCGGGGCGTAAAGCAGGCCGTGTCAGGCTATTCGGGCGGCCAGCGCGACACCGCCAACTATGAAACGGTGAGCGGCGGCGCGACCGGGCACGCGGAATCCGTGCAGGTCACGTTCGACCCCACTCAGGTCACCTACGGCCAGTTGCTGCAGGTGTATTTCTCGGTCATTCACGACCCGACGCAACTCGATCGCCAGGGTCCCGACAGCGGCACGCAATATCGTTCCGCAGTGTTTCCGCTGAACGATATGCAGCGGCGCGTCGCACAGGGCTACATCGCGCAGCTCCAGAAGGCGCATGCATTCGCAGCGCCAATCGTGACGAAGGCGGAGCCGTTCAAAGGCTTCTACCCCGCGGAGTTCTATCACCAGAACTATCTGACGCAGCATCCGAACTCGGGGTACATCGCGCTATACGACATGCCGAAGGTGGCCAATCTGAAACGTATGTTCCCCAATCTGTATCGCGACACGCCGGTGCTGGTTCAGGCAGCGCAATAGAAACGCTCAATTTGCCGAAGTCGTGCCTGTCGTTCGCGTGTAGGAGCGCCGCCCCTGAGGCGGCGCTTTTCTTATTACAAGGCTTTCTACCGACGATCGCCGCCCGCGCACGGCAGCCATCGACCGTGACCCGCCAGGCACCGTCTGCAAGGCAATGGAGGCATGCTTCAATCGCTTGGGCCCATATCTTGCACTAGCTCGTCCGTCGGCAAAACTTTCGCATGGTCTGTTATGACGAATACGTGGGCAGGAAGCTTGTTCCTCCCATCGGCAGACCTTCAATGTGCGCGTTTTGCCGTGCAATGCGTGTCGGTTGCTGAAAAACTTACATGCTGCGCGTAGCAACGCGGCGGTCGGCCAGGCTCTTGTGCTGCGCGGGTGAGCCGGGCCGTAAAAGATAAACCCTCTTCGCGATACGCGAGATTGGAGGCATTGGTGTTGAACAGCCGTAGAAAGCGGATCGGCAAGGTCCGCAATAAACAAACAGGCATCGCGGCTACTTCCATGGTGGCCATGACTATTGGCGGCTTTGCCGCGCTACCGGGGGTTGCGTCTGCGCAGACGCCTTCGCCGTTGGGCGAGTGGCAATACTCGGTCGGTATTCCGCTGCAAAAGATGTGGCAGCCGAACATTCCTGACTGGCAGGTGCGCGTTGGCGCCGCTACGTCTTTCCAGCCGCGCTACGAAGGCTCGGAGCGGTATCACCTGATGGCGGGTCCCAGCATCGACGTCCGCTATAAAGACCTGTTCTTCCTGTCGAGCGGCGAAGGTTTCGGGGCGAACTTCGCACAAGGCGAGAACTGGCGTGCAAGCCTCGCCGTGGTGTACGACCTCGGTCGTCGCGCTCACGACGATCCGCAGGAACTGAACGGTCTCGGCAACATCAATCCGGCGCCGGGTTTAAAGCTCTCGGGCGAATACGTTGTATCGAGAGACTTTCCGCTCGTGCTGCGCGCAGCCGTGCGCCGCTATTTCGGCGGCTCGAACGGGTGGATCGGCGATCTCGGTGCGTATATGCCGATGCCGGGCAGTTCGAAGAAATTCTTCTGGTTCGCCGGCCCCAACGTGACGCTCGCGGACTCCACTTATATGAACAGTTGGTTCGGCGTGAACCAGAACCAGGCCGCCCATTCCAACTTCCCGCAGTACCACGCGAGTGCGGGTTTCAAGTCGGTCGGCTTCGGCGTTAGTGCTGTATGGCTGTTCGACAAGCACTGGTTCGCTACCGCCGACGGCGCGTTCCAGCAACTCGTCGGCAGTGCCGGGAATAGCCCGATCACGCACCGCAAGGCCAACGGCGTTGCGGACGTCTCGATCAACTACCGGTTCTGAGCGAAGCGCAACCGCGGCGGTTGCGCAACCGTCACGGTTACGGATTCACGCGCGTGCCCTGCAGCCGGTGCGTGTTTTTGGACGCGGCAGCGGCGGACGCTGCCGCTGCCGATACACCCGCCGGACCCGCTGGAATATCGCTTGGGCGTGAAGTGCCCGCGGCTTGCGGATAAAGCGCAAGCAATGTGCGCAACACGCCGTTTGTCCAGCCGAAACCGTCCTGCAACGGATACTCGCCGCCGCCCGCGGACACGCCGGGCGACGCTGCATCCACATCGTATTTTTCGACGAGCTTACCCGTGTGCTGATAGTACGAGACGTTGGTTCTGATCCAGCGCGTCGCGATGGTTTGCGCGAGCGCCGGTTCGCTATAACGACGCAGCCCGATCACCGCGAGGTATTGCAACGGCGCCCAGCCATTTGGCGCGTCCCATTGCTGACCGGTCACGACCCTGGTGGTAGCAAGGCCGCCGGGGCGCAACAGCTCGCGCTGCAACGTCGCGGCGACGGCCTTCGCCTGCTGACGGCTCGCAACCCCCGTGTACAGCGGATAAACAGTGGCCGCGGTCAGCCTGTGCGTGAGCGTGCGATGTACGAAGTCGTAGTCGCCGAATGCCTGCAATTGCGGGTCCCACAGCACGCGTCGAATCGTGTCGGCCCGCGTGGCGGCGCGCTGCGACATGTTCTCCGCATGCGTGACGTCGCCGCGCACGCGGTACGCCTTCGCGAGTGCGCGTTCGAGATCGACGATCAGGCAATTCAGATCGATCGGCGCGAGCGACGTCACATCGACCGTGGCAAGCGTCTTGCCGTCGGCAAACCAGCGCGAGCTGAAATCCCAACCCGTTTCGCCGCCTGCGCGCAGGTTGCGCCACAGATCGTCCGCGTTGCGTTGCGGCGTTTGCTGCGAGGTCGCAATGTCTTCACGATACGACTCGTCGCGCGGCGCCGCGCGTTCGTCCCAATAGCGGTTGAGGAGCGAGCCGTCCGCGAGGCGCACCACATGCCGGTTAGCGTGACCCGCGGGCAGCCCCTCGCTGCCGTCCATCCAGTAAGCGTATTCGCGTTGCAGTTCCGGCAGGTATTGCGCGTAGACGGCGTCGCCGTCTTTCTCGGCCACGAGCCGCACCATCTGCGCGAAGAACGGCGGTTGCGAGCGGCTCAGGTAGTAAGTGCGATTGCCGTTCGGTATGTGGCCGTAGCGATTGATCAGCGTCGCAAAGTTCTTCAGTTCGTCGACGACCCACGCATGGTGTCCGCTTGCTTCCAGACCCAGCATGATGAAGTACGAGTCCCAGTAGTAAATCTCGTCGAACCGGTCGCCCGGCACGATGTAGGCATCGGGCAGCGGCAGCAGCGACGACCACGGACTCGCCGCGGCATCCGGCTCACGGCGCAGCACGTTCCACAGCGTATCGATATGACTCACCACGTCCTCGTTCGGATCGGACACATAGCTCTTCGACATACGAACGGGCAGCGTGAAATTGCGCTTCACGAAGTCGCCGAGGCTAAAACCCGGTTGTTGCCTGGCGGTTTCGTACGCCGCGGCAATCTGTGCCGGCGGCGCGAGCGGCACCATATCGGCGAAGGTCTTGCTGTCGGGATAGAGGTGAGCCAGTTGCACGTCCCGATAGAGGTCGGGGTATTGCTCGGAGGGCGGCACCGGCACCACCGGCGACGCCTGCACGGGGGGCTCGACATGCAGTGCGACACGCGTGATGCCGCTTGCTCGCGGCGCTGCCTCGGCAGTCGGGGCTGCAGCCGCGATCGACGCATGCAACATGAGCGCGGCGGCGAGCGCGGCCACATGGGCAGCCACAGGCGTGGTACCAAGCCAGGCGCCAGGCCGCGCGACATGCAGGGTCAGCGCGCGACGCAGATGGAGACGGGCAACAGCGGCGAAAGCGTGAACTGTCATCGGCAGGAGAAAGGACGTCGAAGCATGAATGGGTCAAAGAGGTGGACAGGGTTCGCATCATTGACCGCGCGCGCCCCGGCAAAGTTGCGTGTATCTGCTCGGCCTTGTCCAGCAAGGCGGAGCGCGGTGGCGCACGCAAAATGCAAAGCCCGTCCTGTATGATTATGCGGCTGTGTAAGAACCCGAAAACACCACGCGGAAAACCCGAAAAATATTCCGGATCGCAATGATCCGTTTTGCTGAATATAGAAAAAATGACCGCATCCCAGGTTGTCGACGAACGTTACTTTCGCGGCATCGTCCGCCGCAACATCGCCTTACCTCTCTTTGTCGGCCTGATTACGATAGCCGTGTTCGTCGGGCTCATCGGATACCTGGTTTCCACCACGAATTGGGCCGAGCATTCCGAGCGCGTGGTCGGCAAGGCCAACGAAATGTTGCGGCTCGCCGTCGATCGCGAATCGTCGATGCGCGGCTTTCTGATCACCGGAAACGAAAGTTTTCTCGCGCAGTACGAAAATGGCGGACCGCAGTTCAAGGCGCAAATGGAAGACCTGCAGCGCCTGGTTACCGATAATCCGCCGCAAGTCGAGAAGCTCAGGCAGATTCAGGCAATCCAGGACCGCTGGACTCGCTTCGCCGAAAGCATGATCGATGCGCGCCGCAGAATGCAGGACGTCACGAGTGCCGTGGCGAGCGGTCGCGGCAAGATGGAATTCGACGAGACTCGAAAGGAGTTCAACGATTTTCTCGAAGTCGAATTGCGCTTGCGTCAGGAGCGCAGCGAGGCATCGCGCCGCGTCACCGGGATACTGGTCAGCGTGTTCCTGATCTTCAGCATCGGCGTGAACGGTCTGCTTGCATGGATGGGCCGGCGCGAACTGCTCAACCTGGCGGGGACCTACGACAAAGCGATACGCCAGCAAGCCGAACAGACGGAAGCGCTGGAAAAGCAGGTTTGGTTGCGCTCCGGTCAACGCATGCTGGCCGAGCGAGTGGTTGGCGCGGCCACGCCGCAACTCGTCGGCCGCGCGATGCTCGACTGCCTTGCGCAGTACATGGAGGCTGCCGTTGGCGCCATTTATGTGCGCGACAAGCGGCACGGCACATTGCGCCGCATTGCGACTTACGGGTTCAGCCGCGAGAGCGAGCAGGCCACCGGGCGCGATCTCAGCGAGGCCGACACGCTGGTCGGCGAGGCAGCAATTTCGCGCCGTATGATTGTGATGCGCGACGTGCCGGAAAACTACGTGCAAGTAGTTTCCGCAACCGGCAAAGCTGCGCCGAAGAACCTGATCATCATGCCGATCAGGAGCGAAGGGGAAGTCAACGGCGTCGTGGAACTGGGCTTTATCCGCGCACTCGTGCCGCGTGACGAAGAGTTCATCGAACTCGTCAGCGACAGCATGGGCGATTTCATCGAAGCGGCGCTGTATCGCGAGCGACTGCAAGATGCGCTGATCGAAACGCAGCAGTTGAACGAGGAGCTTCAGGTTCAGCAGGAGGAATTGCGCGTTTCGAACGAAGGGCTCGAAGAGCGCGGCCGCGCGCTGCTCGAATCGCAAACGCGCCTGGAAGCGCAGCAGGCCGAGCTCGAACAGACCAACGTGCAACTCGAAGAGTATGCGCAGCGCCTCGAGCGGCAGAAAGCGGATCTGCTGCGCGCGCAGGACGACCTTGCGGCAAACGCCGAGCGCCTCGAGCAATCGAGCCGCTACAAATCCGAGTTCCTCGCCAACATGTCGCACGAGTTGCGCACGCCGCTGAACAGTTCGCTGATTCTCGCGAAGTTGCTGCAACAGAACCGCAGCGGCAATCTGACTGAGGAGCAGGTGCGCTATGCGGAAACCATCCACGCATCCAATAGCGACCTGCTGGTGCTGATCAACGACATCCTCGATCTGTCGAAGGTCGAGGCGGGGCAGGTGACTGTCGAACTCGAAACCGTGTCGCTCGACGCAACGCTGCAATCGCTCGAAGAGATGTTCAAGCCGATGGCGGATGCGAAGCACCTGAGCCTCGCGTTCGACCGCTCGCCGGGTGTGCCGGATACGTTCATCGGCGACGGCCAGCGTGTCACGCAGATATTGCGCAATCTGCTGTCCAACGCGGTGAAGTTCACCCAGCGCGGCGAGGTCGCGCTATCGGTCGCGCCTGCAGACGGCGACATGCTGCGTATCGATGTGCGCGATTCCGGCATCGGCATCGCGGCCGACAAGCTGGAGATGATTTTCGAAGCGTTCCAGCAAGCTGACGGATCCACCAGTCGTCAGTACGGCGGCAGCGGACTCGGCCTATCCATTTCGCGGGAGTTTGCGCGGCTGATGGGCGGCCGGATCACCGTTGTCAGCGAAGTGGGCAAGGGTAGCGTCTTCACGCTGTGGTTGCCGCTCGACGCGCGCGCAGCGCTGGCGGCCGACGGCGAGAACACAGCCGCCGCGGCGGGTACGGCTACGGCAACCGCCACGGCGGCGCAGGCTCGGACGGCAGGCAACGCAGAGACCGCCGGTGACACGCGGGGAGAGCCGCTGCTTGCTGCTACGTCATGGAGCGGCGCTGCGTCGACAGTCATTACTCCGGCCAACGGATTGATGACAGAAGCGCGTCACAACGGAGCAAGCGTGGGGTATGCGGGTAATGCGGCCAATGCGGGCGATGCGGGGAGCGCGCCGGATTCGGCAGCGGCGTCGATTGCCGACGACCGCAACAACCGCACGCGTGCGGGCCGTCTGATCGTCGCGGTGGAAGACGACCTCGCGTTCGCCGAAATCCTTCGCGATCTCGTGCATGAGCTCGACTTCGACTTCGTGCATGCGAGCAGCGCGGCGAGCGGTCTCGCTCTCGTGCGCGACATGCGTCCGGCGGCGGTGCTGCTCGACGTGGGCTTGCCCGATCGGTCCGGCCTCACCGTGCTCGAATGGCTGAAGAACGATCCGCTCACGCGTCATATTCCAATCCACATCGTGTCTGCCACCGACCACGCGGACAAGGCGCTGCATCTCGGCGCAATCGGCTATACGCTCAAGCCGACGGCGCGCTCCACGATGGAAGCCGCGATCCGCCGGCTCGAAGCGCGCTTGCAGCAGCACCTTAAACGCGTACTGGTGATCGAAGACGACGCAGCGATGCGCGAAAGCATCCGCGCGTTGCTGCAAAGTGAAAACACCGAGATCGTGGCGGTCGCCACGTTGGCCGAAGCGCTCGAACACATCGAAACTTTCTCGTTCGATTGCGTGGTCACCGATCTCGCGCTGCCCGACGGCACCGGCTACGATCTGCTGGAACGCCTGGCCGGAAACGCCGAGCATGCGTCATTGCCGGTGATCGTCTACACGGGGCGCATGCTCTCCGATGAAGACGAACACCGACTGCGCCGCTATTCGAAATCCATCATTATCAAAGGCGCAAAGTCGCCGGAACGCCTGCTCGACGAAGTGACGCTGTTCCTGCACAGCGTGGAGTCGTCGCTCGCGCCGGAGCAGCAACGCATGCTGCGCACCGTGCGGCAACGCGACAACGCCTTCGAAGGCCGCACGATCCTGCTTGCCGAAGACGACGTGCGCAATATCTTCGCGCTCTCGCATGTGATCGAGCCGCTCGGTGCGAAGTTGCAGATTGCGCGCAATGGCCGCGAAGCGCTCGAAGCGCTGCAAAACGGCCCCGAAGTGCATCTCATACTGATGGACATCATGATGCCGGAGATGGACGGTCTAACCGCAATGGGCGAGATCCGGCGCAATCCGCGCTTTGCGCATTTGCCGATCATCGCGCTGACGGCGAAGGCGATGGCGAACGATCGCCTGCGTTGTCTCGAAGCGGGCGCCGACGACTACGTGTCCAAGCCGATCGACGTGGACAAGCTCGTTGCGCTCTGCCGTGTCTGGCTGCGCCAACGCTAACAGGCTGAGACAACGGTCCAGACACGGAAAAAGCAATGAGCCAGTTCGAACTAGACGCACGGCAACGCATGAGCGATTTCGACATCGAGTTGAAATTGCTGCTGGAGGCTATCTACCTCAAATACCAGCACGATTTCCGTCACTACGCGATGTCGTCGCTGCGTCGCCGTCTGTCTCAGGCACTGGATGAATTTGGACTGAGCACGTTATCGCAATTGCAGGACCGCATCATGCGCGATAGCGACCAGTTTTCGCGGCTGTTCCAATACCTCACTGTGCAGGTGAGCGACATGTTTCGCGATCCTGCGTATTTTCTCGCGCTGCGCGAGCACGTGTTGCCGCGTCTTCGCACGTATCCGTCCATCAAGGTGTGGGTGGCCGGTTGCAGCACGGGCGAGGAGCTCTGGTCGCTAAAAATCCTCTTCGACGAAGAGGGCTTGACCGAGCGCACGCTGTTCTATGCAACCGATATCAGCCCGGACGCGCTCGCGCGTGCCGAAGCAGGAATCTACGCGCTGGATCGCGTTCAGGGCTTCACGCAGAATTACCTCGCGGCCGGCGGCAAGCGCTCGCTGTCGGACTATTATCACGCGGCCTATAACGGTGCGCGCTTTGCCGGTTCGCTTAAAGGCCGCGTGGTGTTCGCCGACCATAGCCTCTCGACCGACGAGGTCTTTCTCGAAGCGCATCTCGTGTCGTGCCGCAACGTGCTGATCTATTTCGATCGCGGTTTGCAGGACCGCGCGTTGGGGCTCTTCGAGAATGCGCTGGTACGGCGCGGTTTTCTCGGTCTGGGCAGCAAGGAGACGCTGCGTTTTTCAAGCCATTACGAAGCCTTCGACGAGTTTCGTCCGGGCGAGCGTATTTACCAGAAACGCTGACACCACCGTGATTCCACGCACATCGATCCAGTCGCCCGAAGACGCTCCGCGAGGCGCGCGAAATGGGCGCACCTGCGAGCTCGTCCTGATCGGCGGCTCGGCAGGCGGCATGGAAGTCCTCAACCTGCTGCTTGCCTCGCTGCCAGCGAGCTTCGCGCCCGCCGTGATGGTCGTCATGCATCTGCCGCCCGATCCGCCGAGCTATCTCGTTCACGCGTTGGCGCACCGCTGCCTGCTTCCCGTGGTCGAGCCCGACGCGGGCGAACAGATCATGCCGGGCCGCGTGCATGTAGCACCGCCCGGTTATCACATGCTGGTGGAAGTGGACCGGACGGTTGCACTGTCAACGGATGCAGCAGTGCGCTTCTCCCGGCCTTCCATCGACGTGTTGTTCGAGTCCGCGGCGAGCGTCTATCGCGATCAATTGCTGGCCATGCTGCTCTCGGGCGCCAACGACGACGGCGCGCGCGGTCTGCAGCGAGTGCGCGCGTTCGGCGGCCTTACGTGGGTGCAGGCACCGGACACCGCCAGTTCGCCGGAAATGCCGCGTACCGCAATTGAACGCGGTGCGGCCGATTACATCTTCTCTCCCGAAACAATGGCACGGCAGCTTGCAGCTCTGCCGGCCTCTCTCTGACCCGATGCCATGTCGAACCCACCCGTGAACATTCTGATTGTCGACGACATCGCTCACAACATTACTGCGCTCAAGGCGTTGCTGACACGGCCAGACGTCGCCGTGCTGGTGGCCGATTCCGGCACCGCCGCGCTCGATCTGCTGCTCAAGCACGAAGTCGCGCTCGCGATTCTCGACGTCAACATGCCCGGCATGAACGGTTTCGAACTGGCGGCGCTGATGCGCGGCAGCCCTCGCACGACACATGTGCCGATCATCTTTTTGACGGCAACCGCGCACGACGCGTCGCGCACGTTTCGCGGTTATGAAGCAGGCGCGGTCGATTTTCTATACAAGCCGTTCGACCCGCGCATTCTGCAATCGAAGGTGGACGTGTTCGTTCAGCTCGAACAGCAGAAGCGCCAGCTTGCCGCGCAACTCGTGACCACGCGTCAGATGCTCGAAGCCAATGAGATGCTGATGGCGGTGCTTAGCCACGATTTGCGTACGCCGCTCGGCGCGGTGCTCGCGTCTGCGGAATATCTGATGCGCACCGCCGCCGACCCGCAATCGGCGACGGTTGCCGCGCGCGTCAAAAACAGTTCGCTGCGCATGGCGCGCATGGTCGAGCAGTTGCTGAATCTCGCGCGTCTGCAAGGCGGACGTCTGCCGTTGCAACCTCGTTCGATCGAACTCGCGACGCTATGCAGATCGGTAATCGACGAGTTTACGTCGCGCGAGAATGGCAAGCGTATCGTGTTCGCGAGCCGCGGCAATACGGCGGGCGCATGGGATACGGATCTCGTCTGGCAGGCAGTGTCGAATCTGGTGAGCAACGCGCTGCATCACGGCGCTGAGGGCGGCGACGTCAGCGTCGAGGTCGACGGCGAAGCCGCCGACTGCGTTCGCCTGAAGGTGGTCAACCGCGGCGTGATTCCTGCCGAAGTTTTCCCGCATCTGTTCAAGGCATTCGGCCCGAACAACAGCGGCTCCCGCTCACGCGAAGGCCTCGGGCTCGGTTTGCATATCGTGCAGGAAATTGCGCGGATGCACGGCGGTGGTGTCAGCGTGAAGTCGGACGAAGCGGACGGCACGGTCTTCACGATCGAACTCCCGCGAATGGTGACGCTGCAACGCGGCTCGTTTTCAGGAAAATAAGCGCGAACACAAATGCAGCGCGTAGGCGGCAACGGCGCTGCGAATACTGCCGTCGATACCAGCGCCGCGCTGTGCTACGCTTGGCGCAACACAATCCACGCCGCGCGAGCACGAAGCCATCATGCGTTCATGGCGCATTTCCCCGCCGCATCGAAGCGAACAGGTCAGCACCGCGCGTGCGGCAGAGCTCGTCATGTCGATTTCGCACAGCGACGCGGACTCACTTGCCGCCAGCATGCTCAAAACCGTGGGCGATATGCTGCCGGTTTCGCAGTGCACCGTGTTTGCGTACGAATTCGACGCGCGACCGCGCACTATTTCCGCCGCCGATCATCGGGGCGGACGTTTTCTGCGCGACGTTGCAGACCGCTACGCGACGCACTTTTATGCACTGGACGGCAATAGGGCGATCATCGGAAACGCGCGCGGCGCGCGATCGAACGACGCGCTAGTTCTGCATCAGCAGCAAAGCGAAGAAATCCCGAACGAAGCGTATCGCGCAGCGTGCTACTCGCAGCCCAACGTATCCGACCGCTTGTCGCTGCTCCTGCAGCCCGTGGAAAACGTGTGGCTGTCCATCAACCTATACCGTGACCGCGCGTACGGCACGTTCAGCGCGGGCGAGCTGGAACGGGTCGAGAGCCTCGCGCATCTGTTTGCGCACGCAGCGAAAGGGCATTACGCGCTTCATGGGCAGCATCAGGAAGGCCCGGGAGCGGCCATGCTTGCACGCGTCACACGAATCTGTCCCGCGCTGACGCCACGTGAGCTCGATGTGCTTCGCGGCACGCTCGAAGGCGCGACAGCGGTCGAGATCGCCGCGCAAATGGGCGTCAAGCCCACGAGCGTTATCACTTATCAGAAGCGTGCATACGCGCGGCTTGGCATTTCCAGTCAGAGGCAACTGTTCGCGCTGTGCTTAGCGCCTCAACGTGGCTGAGATTGGGATCTTTCCGAGCCGTACTCAACGCTTTTTCAACCGCGTCTCGCGCGCGCATCGGCTTGCGTCTCGCGGTCCCAGCGTTTGAGCCACGGCAACAGGAAATCAGCAAAGCCGGCCGCAGGCGGTGACAGCGCGCGTTCGGTCGAGCGATACACGCAAACCTCGCGGATGGTCTCCGGCTCGACGATCCGCTTCATGACCAGCCCGAAAGTGCGCGCAAGCGGTGCGACGTAGGCCGGCGCGAGCGTCACCGCAAGTCCGCGCGAAGCGATGCCGAAAGCGGTCGTCACGTTGTCCACCACATCGACTGGAACGATGCGTGCCTCGACCGGCAGGTTTGCAAGCATCTGGTCGACTGCGCGTTCGTGATCGCGGCCTGTAGCGACGATAGGGATATCGCGCAACTGCTGCCACTGCACACGCCTTCGCGTGCCGAGCGGATGCGACGGCGCGCACCACATCACCCACGGACTTGCGAATGCGGAGTCGCGGCGCACGCGTGCACCGCTTGGCCTGTCGGGGCCAACCGCGAGATCCACGTCCGCGCTCTCCACACGCTCCACGAGTTGCTCGACCACCGTGTCGCAAATGCGCACGACGACCTTCGGCTTGTCGCGCGCGTACTCGGCAATCGCCTCCGGCAACGCAGTGGACGCCAGCACCAGCGGCGCGCCGATCCGGACAATGCCGGCCGCGCGGTTGCGGATATCGTCGGCGGATTGGGCGGCAGCGCGCACGTGACGCAATACCGATTCCGCCGACGCGAGGAAGTCTTGCCCCGCGCTCGACAGATTCACACGCCGCGTGGTCCGGTCGAACAGGCGAAAGCCCAGTTCCGTTTCAAGCTCGGCGAGCAACTGACTCACTGCCGACGAGGTGAGGCCGAGCCGCTGCGCCGCCGCGCCGATGCTTTGAAGATCGACAATGGCGAGAAACGCCTCGAATTGACGGATGGTGATGCGAGTAAGTGCCATCGCTCGATTCTAAAGAAAAACTTACGAATCGTGAAAAATCCGTTGATTGTTGATTGGGGCGCGTTCGTCGACACTTGTCCCAATCGACGGGAGCACGTAAAGACGCTTAGACTTTCAGTCTCGCCCGGCCGTCGACGCAATGTCGGCGCAACATCTCAGGGCTCCTTTCAAGGAAATGCCATGTTCGAACATGTCCCCGCTTATCCCGGCGATCCGATTCTGAGTCTCAACGAAGACTTCCAGCTCGATCCACGCCAGAACAAAGTCAACCTGAGCATCGGCATCTATTTCGACGACGCCGGCAAGCTGCCCGTCATGGACGCGGTGCGCCGCGCGGAAACGGCGTTGCTCGACGCAATCGGCCCGCGTTCCTATCTGCCGATGGCGGGCTTGCCGCTCTATCGCGAGACCGCACAGGCGCTGGTGTTCGGCGAAGACAGCGAAGCACGCGCCGCAGGCCGCATCGCGACGTTGCAGACCATTGGCGGCTCCGGCGCGCTCAAAGTCGGCGCCGATTTCCTGCGACGCTATTTCCCGGGTTCGCAAATGTGGATCAGCGACCCGAGCTGGGAGAATCACCGCGTCGTATTCGAGGGCGCGGGCCTGACGGTCAACACCTATCCGTATTACGACGAACAGACGGGCGGCCTGCGTTTCGCCGATATGATCGACACCATCGACCGTTTGCCCGAGCGCAGTGTCGTGTTGCTGCATGCGTGTTGCCACAACCCCACCGGCGTCGATCTCAGCGTCGAGCAATGGACCGAACTCGTGCCGGTGCTGCAGCGTCGCAAGCTGATCGCGTTTGTCGATATGGCTTACCAGGGCTTTGGCGCGGGCCTCGAAGAAGACGCCGCTTGCGTTCGTATGCTAGCTGAGGCCGGCGTTCCGCTGATCGCTGCCAATTCGTTCTCGAAGAATTTTTCGCTGTACGGCGAGCGGTGCGGCGCACTGAGCGTTGTCTGCAAGGACGCCGACGAAGCGAGCCGCGTGCTCGGTCAGCTGATGTCCGCCGTGCGCGCGAACTACAGCAATCCGCCGACGCACGGCGCGCGCCTCGTCGCGAACGTGCTGTCCGATAAGTCGTTGCGCGCGTCGTGGGAAGCGGAACTCGCCACCATGCGCGAGCGCATTCTTGCGATGCGCGGCACGATTCACGCGGGGCTCGCCGGCCGCGTCGATGAAGTGATGCGTGCACGTTACGTCGCGCAACGCGGCATGTTCACCTATACGGGCTTGACCGCAAGCCAGGTCGAGCGTTTGCGCGACGAACACGCGGTGTACGTTTTGCGCTCGGGGCGCATGTGCGTAGCGGGCTTGAATGCGCGCAATGCGGACTACGTCGCATCGTCCATTGCCGCGGTCGTATCGGGCACATAACGGCGGCACGTAACGACGGCACGTAACGACGGCACGTAACGACGGCACGTAACGACGGCACGTAACGACGGCGCATAACGGCAGATACGCACATTTGCAGCCAGCAGATAACTATGGAGAGATCGATGACGACACTTGATATGCCAGTGGCGAGTGCGCCGCAGAGCACCGGAATGCACCCCGACGAATGGCAGTCGCGCGTTCAGCTGGCTGCGTGCTACCGGATTTTCGACATGCTCGGGTGGACCGAGATGATCTACAACCACATCACGTTGCGTGTGCCGGAAAGCGTGAGCGGCGGCGAGCGGCAGTTCCTGATCAATCCGTTCGGCTTGCACTACAGCGAAGTCACGGCGAGCAATCTCGTGAAGATCGACGCGCAGGGCCGCGTGCTGGACGACTCGCGTTATCCGGTCAATCCGGCCGGCTTCGTCGTGCACGCGGCAATCCACGAAGGCGTGCCCGACGCGCATTGTGTGATGCACACACACACCACGGCGGGCGTCGCGGTGGCGTGCCTCGAAGACGGCTTGCAGCAGACCAATTTTTACAGCGCTCAGTTGCACGACCGGATCGCGTATCACGATTTCGAGGGCATCACCGTGCATGCGGAAGAAGGGCCGCGGCTCGTCGAACATATCGGCAACCGGCAGGCGGTGATTCTGCGCAACCACGGACTGCTTGCGTGGGGCCGCACGTTGCCGCAGACTTTTGCGATTCTTTGGACACTGAACCGCGCGTGCGAAATTCAGATGGCGACGTTCTCAATGGGCAAGGCGCGGCCGGTCCCCGAAGAAGTGGCGATCCGCTGTTCGCGCGACGCGCTCCAGTTCGATCCGCGTCACGGCGCGGGCCAGGATGTGTACGATGCGCTGGTGCGTCGCGTGGAGCGCATCGACGCGAGTTACAAGGAATGAATCAATGAAAGCAGTGATTTACGGCGCAGGCGCGATTGGCGGATGGATGGGCGTGAAGCTCGCGCAAGCGGGCCACGATATCGGTGTGGTGGCGCGCGGCGCGACGCTCGCCGCGTTGCGCGAGCATGGCCTGCGTTTGATCGAAGGCGGCGAGACGCAGACGGTTCGCGTGAGAGCGGCCGAAGATCCCGCAGAACTCGGTGTTCAGGATCTCGTGGTGGTGGCGGTCAAGGGTCCTGCCATGGCGTCGGTGGCCGCGCATATCGCGCCGCTGCTCGGGCCGCAAACCCTCGTGCTCACCGCTATGAACGGCGTGCCGTGGTGGTTCTGCGACGGGCTCGGCGGCGATTTCGCGGGCAAGCGGCTCAAGTCGGTCGATCCCGACGGCGCCATCGCCGCGGCGATTCCGGGCGAGCAGACGGTGGGCTGCGTGGTGCATGCGAGCTGCCTCGTCGAGGCGCCTGGCGTGATCCGGCATCATCAGGGCAATGGGTTGATCGTCGGCGAGGCTGCCGGCCGGCCGAGCGAACGCGTCAAGGCGTTAACTGAAGCGCTCGTCGCAGCCGGCTTCAATGCGTCGATGTCGGAGCAGATCCAGCGCGATGTCTGGTACAAGCTCTGGGGCAACATGACAATGAACCCCATCAGCGCAATGACCGGCGCGACTACCGACCGCATTCTCAGCGACGAACTGGTGCGCAACTTCGTCACGAGCATCATGCTCGAAGCGAAGGAGATCGGCGCGCGCTTCGGCATTCCGATCGATCAGGCGCCGCAGGACCGGCATGCGGTCACGCTCAAACTCGGTGCGATGAAAACGTCGATGCTGCAAGACGTAGAGGCGCGCAAGCCCGTGGAACTGGACGCACTCGTGAGCGCGGTGCGCGAACTCGGACAATTGACCGGTGTTCAAACGTCTTACACAGACGCGCTGCTCGGTCTCGCGCGTTTGCATGCGAGCACGCTGGGTTTGTACTGAAGCCGATATAGCCGATATAGCCGATCTAGCAGATTTAGCAGTAGTGCTTCGTTGAAGCTGGAAGCCGCCGCGGGTCAACTCGCGGCGGCTTTTTTGCGCCTGGTTCGTCGTGCTCTCTTCAACCTATGTCGCCGCCGTGACTGCCCCCGGCGAAGGCAGGCGAGCTGCCTCGATCAAAGACAAAGCCCGTTGTGTGTCATCGAGTTCGGTCATGCAGAGCAGTGCAAGGCGGGCGAGATAGAGCGGTGCCTGCGCTTCACCTTCGGCGGTGATGTTCTGGCAAAGCGTCGTATAGATGCGCTCGAGATCGCTATCGGTCATGACTGTCTCTCCTTGCTCCGAATGTTCAGTGCGGCGATAAGCGCGCTGTGTGTCGCGGCTGCCGTGCCGTCGCGCCAGCGCGCGAGCACATGGCCATCCGGGCGGATCAGATAGACGGTGCCCGGGGTTGCGTCGAGCATGTGATGCAGGCGGCCGCTGTGATCGATAACGGCAGTGCTGTCTGCACCCAGCTTGACGTTCGTGTCGACGACGGTGATCGTGTTGAATGGAATCGCCAGGCTTGCCAGATCGTCCTGTATGCGTTGCCACTCGGCATCTTGCGATGCATCCATGCCGAAGCGCAGCGCCGTGAAGCGGGGTGCCAGCAGATCGGTAACGTGCATATCGACCGTCTTGCCGTCGCTAATGCGCTGCAGCCTGCACTCCGATAACACGCTGCCAGGCGCGGGACCGCTGGCAAATCGGCTCGCCACGGGCACTGCGCCGGCCGCCTGCACGCCGTCTGCCGCAACGCGATTGAGCGGCGATTCGACATACGCGATCGGGTGCGTTTGCCGCGGATTGATCAGCGGCCGCACAGCGGGATGATGTTCGGCGAGCCCTAGCACCGCTGTTCTCATCAACTCGAACCCGAACGTGGGCGGCGCCATGAACTCGGTGCTTTTCATCCCGTAGCTCAGGTTCTCGCGCGCGGCGAACACGCGCTCGTCGCTATAAGTGTCGAGCAGATCGGGCGATGCAATGCCGTTGACCACGCAGCCGAGTTTCCAGCCGAGGTTGTCGGCGTCGTCAATGCCCGAATTGGCGCCGCGCACACCGAAGATCGGCACAAGATGCGCCGCGTCGCCGGCGAACAGTATCGAGCCGTGGCGATAACGCTCCAATGTCAACGCGTTTGCCTTGTAGACCGTGATCCAGATCGGCGACCATTCGCCCGTTTCGCCCATTGCGTCGAGCACGCTCTGAACGCGTGGAATTACGTTATCCGGCTCGATGGCCGCCTGCGGGTCTTCGTCGTCGCGAAGCTGATAGTCGATACGCCAAACGTCGTCCGGCTGTTTGTGAACGAGCACCGTGGAACCCGGATTCGACGGCGGATCGAAATAGGCGAGGCGTTCGGTCGCGCGCTCGCTGTGCAAGGCGATATCGACGATCACGTAGCGACCTTCGTACGTAGTGCCGGTGAGCTTCAGACCGAGCGCTTCACGTACGGTGCTGCGCCCGCCGTCGCACGCGACGACCCAGTCGGCGTGCATGCGCCACGCGGTGTCGCCGGTACGCAGCGCGAGTGTTGCGCTACGCTCGGCGTCGGAACCGTCGGATTGCTCGATGCCGGTCACGCGAGTTTGCCAGCGGATGTCGATCAGATCCGCATGCCGCTCCAGTTCGTCGAGCAGGAACTGCTCGATCTGATATTGCGCGATGTTGATCATCGGCGGCAACGATTGCTCGTCGTCCTGATGCATCGTGAAGCGGAACACTTCGGTGTCGCGATAGAAGCTACGGCCTCCCGTCCACGGCAGACCTTTTTGCAGGAAGCCTTGCACGGCGCCGAGGCGCTTGAGTATTTCCAGGCTGCGCCGCGAAATGCAGATTGCGCGGCTGCCGGTGCATACGCTGTCGTCGGCCTCGATCAGCACCGAGCGCACGCCTTGCCGGGCGAGGGCGAGCGCGAGGGTCATGCCGACCGGCCCGCCGCCGACTATCGCCACGGGCCGCCGCACGGGATCGTTTCCGTCGATGAGCGGGGGCGCCGCGCCCTCGTAATGGCGCGGCGCAAAGGGGTAGGGTTTGAAACTGCGCGTCATGCATGTCTCCTCGATTTTCGCCGCGTTTTCGGGTGCGCCGCACCTGTGAGTGTTTTAGACGCGCGGCGATACGAAAAAAGCGATGAGCGAAGTATGGAGGAGAGCTTACGCGCGCCTGTCCTCATTTTGGGTACAGGCGCGCCACGATTCGATTCACGCTGACGGGCGCGCGGTAGGCCCATCACCGTGCTCAATCAGCGCTGCTCGCCACGTGCGAATGCTGACGCGTGTGCAGCGACGACGCGGCCAGCTGGCATTCCTCGATCATCGCGCGGAAGGTCGGTGCCGAGTGTGAAGCGGCAGTCGCACCCGTTCCTGTCTCATGCCCGTTTTCCGCGGTGCCGCCGACGCCGACCACGAGTGCCGCTCTCGGCCGCCATTGGCGTGTGCGTCGAAGCATATTGCGCAGATACGGCGGCGATTCCGGAGCGTCGAGCGTGACGATGCAGATGATCGGTGCATTCTTGTAGCTCGGCTCGTCGGCGTGCGCGCTGCGATAGCCCGAGTGCGTCGCCATGATCGGCGAAAAACCGAAGCGTCCGAGCAGTTGCACCGCGATGGCCGTCGTGACTTCGTCGAACGCGCCGCGTCCGGGCACGCAGAGCACCGCCGCTTTTTCGCTGTCACTCTGTGGTGAAGCATGCGCTCGCGCCGCACTGTCGTGCCGCTCGGAAAGATCCGCTGAGGAAGCCGCGACGAGCGCTTCTGGAGACTCGGCGCGGATCAGCCGGTCCGGCAAACCATCGGCGATTTCCAGATTTTCGACGATGTCCACCAGCGCTTCGTTCACGCGGGCCAACTGGTCCGGCATCAGCACGCCGCGCATCGCGTCGTTGCGCGCGAGCTTGAGCCCTTCGAGCGCGACGGTGTCGTAGTAGTCGATTAGCGACATCTCGCGCAGCAGACGCTCCGCCTGCACGATCGCCTCATGCGGATCGTCCGCAAGAAGCCGCTGATAGAAGTTCTGCGCGGGCGTGAGCGCCGGCTGGTCGCCGAGTAGCACCGTGAGAAAGTTCAGACGATCGGCGTAGCGCCCAAGCGTCACGACGCACAGCGTGAGCGGCGTGGACAGCACGAGGCCGATCGGCCCCCACAGCCAGCTCCAGAAAATCGCCGCGACGACCACCGCGAGCGGCGACAGCCCCGAACGGTGGCCATATAGCAGCGGCTCCGCGATCTGCCCGGCGACCACATCCACGACGATAAAAAGAATCAGTGTGTAGACCGCCATCGTCCATTGCGGCTGGATGGCTGCCGCGAGAAACACCGCGAGAATCGCCGCGATCCAGATGCCGATATATGGCACGAAGCGCAGCAGCGCCGCTATCACGCCGAACAGCAACGCGCCTGGCACGCCGATGATCGCGAGCCCGATGGCAATCACACCGCCTGCGCTCAGGTTCACGCCGAGTTGCGCGACAAAATAGCGGCTCAGGCGCACCGCGGCGTCGTTGATGGCTGTCGTCGTGCGATGCAGATCGCGAGAGCCGAAGAGACTGATCAGGCGGTCGCGCAGGTCCTCGCGCTGCAGCAGAATGAAGATCGTCACCACCAGCACGATGAAGGTGGTTTCAATCGGCGCTATGGCTGGCGACAGCGCACGCTGCGCGAGTTGCAACGGCGTGGGCGAAGGCTCGTGGACTTCGACAGGCGTGGGCACAGCAGGGGCGTTGCGCGCCGCCCGGCCAGTGGGTCGCGGCGGCGGCTTCGAAGGCGCGACGCGTTGCAGCGTGGCCGCCGCGCGGCTCATCAGCGAATCGGCGCGGCCGATCGTTTTCTCCTGCACGGTTTCAATCTTGCGTTCGATGGCGACCTGGTACTGCGGCAGGTCGCCCGCCAGTTGAACGAGCTGCGCGCCGATCAGCGCCCCCACGGCGAGCAGTGCGGCCAGGGCGAACAGCACCGCGATGAAAATGGACGGCAACTGGCCCATATGCAGCCGCCGCAACATCTGCACGAGCGGCGCGAGCAGAAAACTGAGCAGCACGGAGAGCGTGATCGGAATCAGCACTGCGCGGCCGAAGTAAAGCGCGCAGACCACGACCACGCCGGTAATGACCGAGGCGAGACCATGCAAACTCGGAGCGGCGGGCGGATAAACGCGGTTCGACCGCCCATGCGGCGGTAAGGATATTTTCATGAGCACACTGTCCGTTTGAGTGGCGCGGCCGCGTCCGCGGTCGCTTGTAGTCTCGCGCGCGGTAGATGCGGCGGCGGCACGGTGCCGTATGGGCCACTGCGGCTGAGCAAACCCTATGCCCGGATTGTAGGCGCTTTGCGTCGCGGTTCGCCAGAACTGCCCGCTCAGCCGATATGCATGCGCAGCAAGTCGAATACTAGCGAGCTTCCATAGAGCAGCAAGCCGATGAAGCCGCCGACCACGGTCCCGTTGATGCGGATATATTGCAGGTCCTTGCCGATGTTCAGTTCGATCTGCCGCGACATCTCATGCGGGTCCCAGTTCTTCACGGTGTCGCTGATATGCCGTGTGAGGAATTGCGCGAACTCGGGCGCCATTGCGCGTGCTGCGTCTTCGAGGTGATCGTTGAGCGACTGGCGCAGCGCCGGGTCGTTCGCGAGTTCGCGGCCCACCCATTGGCCCGCCGCGACGACTCGCGCATGCAACGCCGAGTCGCTGCTTTGCAGATCGCGCTTGAGCCACGCGCGAAGTTCGCCCCACATGTCCTTCACATACAAGGCGAGCGCTTCGCCTTCCACCAGATAACGCTTGAATTCCTCGCCTTTTTCCAGAAAGGCCGGATCGCTTTTGAGCTTGACGATCAGCCTGTGCGCGGCGTCGTCGAACTTCTGGCGCAACTGGTGCGTGGGGTTTTCGCTGACCTGTTCGAGCATCCGGTTCACCGCGTTCGCGATAGTCTCGGCGCCTTTCTCGCCGAGCCACGCGGAGGGCAGGATTTTTTCCATCTTCGGATACTCGCTCTTGACCCAATCGACGATACGTTCCGCAATGAACTGGCGCGCCTGCGGTTCGCGCAGCAATGCGACGACCTGTTCGATGCCCGCGTCGAGAAGTTCCTGGTGGCGGCCGTCCTTGGTGAGCGTGTCGAGAATCGAGCCCATTGACTGCGAGAGGTCGACCTTGGCGAGCACATCGCGCAATGCGTCCTTGATGAACACCTGAATGCGCACGTCGTCGGTCAGATCGAGAATGCCGCTCGTCAGTTTCACGACGTAATTGCCGAGGCGCGCGGTGTTGGCGGGCTCGGTCAGCCAGCGCGTGATGCTCTGTGCCGGATCGTGCTTCTTGATCAGACCGACGAGCGACGGCACGTCGAGAAACTTGTCCTGCACGAACGCGGCGAGGTTGTCGGCAATCTTGTGCTTGTTGCGCGGAATGATCGCCGTGTGAGCCGATACCACCGGAATCGGCACGCGCCTGAACAGCGCGGCGACTGCGAACCAGTCAGCGAGCGCGCCGACCATCGCGGCTTCGGCCACTGCCTTGATACCGTCGATCCAGACGCCGCGCGGCATCAATGCCGTGACGACGAAAACGCAGGCCGCCGCGGCGAGGAGTAGCAGCGGCGTGCGTTTGGCCTTCTTCAGTTCGAGTGCTTTGTTCATCGGCGAGAGAGCCAGGGTCCGGAAACGCGAGTTTAGCGCCGCGCGCCGCGCGGTGTGTAGGGCGAGTCGAGCCGCGCTGAATGATGCCGGATGATGGCGAATGACGTTGAAGAGCGCGGCATCGCGCCCCTTGAGCGCGATCCGGCCGTTTCGGTCGCTGTTTGCGCCGCCGGCGCGGTAACATCGAGGGTTGAACCACGGCGGCGTGAGCAGCATGCGCCGCGCGGCAATGCATTTGAACGCAATGGAGGCACAGTGATCAGGTTTCTGCATACCGCGGACTGGCAAATCGGCACGCAGTTCGGCCAGTTCGAGCCGGAGGAGGCCGCGCATCTGGCACAGGCGCGCTTCGACACCGTGCGCCGCATCGCCGACGAAGCAGCCGCGCGCCAGGTCGACGCGGTGCTGGTGGCAGGCGACGTGTTCGATCTGCAGACGGTATCCGATACGGTGATCCGCCGCCTGTTCGCCGCACTGCAAGCCTTCGCGGGCCCCTGGATCATGCTGCCTGGCAACCACGACGCCGCGCTCGTGGAAAGCGTCTGGACGCGTGCGCAGCGCCTCAATTGCGTGCCGCCGAACGTGCGCCTCGTGCTTGCGCCCGGCGTCGTGTTGCTGGACGCATGCCGTTGTGCGGTGCTGTGCGCGCCGCTCACGCAGCGCATGACATACGACGACACCACCGGCTTTTTCGATACCGTCGAGACGCCGCCGGGTTATCACCGTGTGGGCCTCGCGCATGGCAGCGTGAGCGGCATTCTGCAGGAAGGCATCGACTCCTCGAACCCGATCGCGCCGACGCGCGCCGCGAGCGCGCGTCTCGACTATCTGGCGCTTGGCGACTGGCACGGCCACTTTCGCGTCGACGAGCGCACCTGGTACGCCGGCACGCACGAGCAGGACCGTTTTCGCGCGAACGATCCCGGCTTCATGCTCGACGTCACGCTGAGCGAGCCCGGCGCACAACCCGCGGTCGAGGCGGTGCGAGTCGGGCAATACCAGTGGCATCGCTGGGACGAAACGATTTCCGTGCCGACCGATGTGGATTCGCTGAAGACGCGCCTCGCCACGTTGGGCGGCAGCGACGTGCTGCGCGTTTCGGTGAGCGGCACGGCCGCGCTGGCCGATGCCGAGGCGCTTCATGTCGCCGTCGAAGAGACCCGCGCGCGCGTGCGTGCCTTGCGTGTCGATCTGAGCGGTTTGCAGGTGCTGCCCACTACAGAGGATCTCGCCGAACTCGGCGCACAAAGCGGCTATCTGGCTAAAGTCGTCGCGCGTTTGCGAGGCATGCAGGAGGACCCGCAGTCCGACCCGCAACAGGTCAAGCGCGCGGCAGAGGCGTTATTGCTGCTGGCGCGGTTTCAACGTGAATTGCCGCGTGAAGCGAGGTCCGCATGAAGCTTCAGAGCATCGCGATACAGGAATTCAAACAGTTCACCGGGCGTCTTTTTATCGACGACCTGCAGCCCGGCCTCAATCTTTTCGTGGGACCGAACGAGGCCGGTAAGAGCACGATTGCCGAGGCCGTGCGTGCGGTATTTCTCGAACGCTACAAGGCCTCGCATCTGAAGGAATTGCTGCCTTGGGGCAAGGCGAGCGGGCAGCCGTCGGTCGAGGTGAGCTTCGATCTGGATGGCGTCGCGTGCCGCCTGTCGAAGCAGTTCGTCACGCGTCAGCGCTGTGAGTTGAAGATCGGCCAGGCCGTTTTCGGCGAAGACGAAGCGGAAGACAAGCTCGCCGCACTGCTCGGCTTTTCGCGTGCCGCGCGCGGGCCGTTGAAGGCGGAAAACGCGGGTGTTCCGGGTCTGCTGTGGGTGCAGCAGGGCGGCACGCAGGACATGCGCGATTCGACCGGTCACGCGGCGCAGTATCTACGCGATGCGTTGTCGCAATTGTCCGGCAGCCGCGAGTCGGCGGGCGAGGATGCGTTGATCGCCGCCGTGCAACGCGAGCTTCGGCAACTGCTGACCGCACGCACGCAGAAATCCACCGGGCCGCTGGCGGAAGCCGAAGTCGCGCTCGCCGCGCTGATCGCGGAGCGCGACGATCTGAACCGGCAGCGCGAACAGTTCGATGAAAACATCGCGCGGCTTGCCGCGCAGCAGCAGGCATTCGAGGAAACCGAACGCAAACGGCCGTGGGAACTTCACGAGCAGAAGGCCGTGCTCACGCAACAGCGCGCCAATGCGGCTGCGGAACTCGAACGCAGCGTAGACCAACTCGCGCAAGCGTTGAAAGTCAGCGAGGCTGAGCTTGCGCTGCCGTTGCAGCACGAACAGGCCGCGGTGGAACTGGAAACGGCGGTGACGCGCGATCGTCAGCAACTCGATACGGCGCGCGCGAACGTGGCGGCGGTCGAAACCGGATATGCGCAGGCGGCAACCCGCGTCGCGCAACTTGAGCAGGCTTTTACCGATGCGAACCGCGCGCTCGAACTGGCGAACGCGGCGGTGAGTGCCGCAGATCTGCGCAACCAGATCGGTCTTCATCGTACTGAACTGGAACGGCTCGAAACGGCGATTGCCGCCGCGAGCGAAGCCAACGAAGCGCTCGTAGCAGCCGCGCGCGTCGCAGCCGCCCTTGAAATAGACGAGGCGAAGCTCAAGCGCCTTGCATCGCTCGATGCGTCGCTGACCGTGTTGCGTGCGCGCACCGAAGCGGCCATGACGCGCATCGAATACCGGTTGAGTGGGCCGATCACGGTGGCCGATGCGTCCATCAGCGGCACGGGCGTATTGCGTGTCGACGAAGAAAAGCGGATTGGCCTCGGCGAGCTTGGCGAACTGCGCGTGATTCCGGGCGTTTCGGATCTATCCGCGCGAATCACGGAACTCGCCGCGCTCGAAGCGCAGCATGCGCAGTTGTTGCAAGCGCTCGGCGTCGCTTCGCTTGCCGAAGCCGAATCGAGGCACGAACAGTGGAAGGCGCTCGTCGCGCAGCAGAAGAGTTACGCGAAGGTGCTGGAAGCGTACGCGCCGCAGGGCATCGACGCGCTGCGCGCCGCGTTGGCTTCGGCCACCGCGCGCTCGCAGGCCGCCAACGAGCGGTTGACGAGTTTGCCCGACGTCTCGGCCGCGCTGCCGCTCGACGAAGCGCGGCGCAGCGCCGAAATCGCAGCCTCCGCGCTGGAGAGTGCCCGCAAGATACTGAACGAGGCAACCGAGAAGCGTTCCACCGGCATTGCGACGGCTGAATCGCTCGCGCTTCAGTTGCAGCGCAAGGAAGCGCAATTGAGCGACCCGGCGTTCTGCCGCAACCGCGCGCAGTGGCAGGCGAAGATCGTCGAACAACGTGTGCAGGTCGAGGCGCTGACGAAGCAGCGCGAAGCGCGGGCGCGCGAACTCGAAGCCGTGCGTCTGGACGACCCGGCGGCCGAGGCGAAGCGCTATCGCGCGTCGGCGGAACTTGCGCGTCAGGACCAGCACGAGCGGCAGGTCAGCATCGCGCGTTTGCGCAGCCAGCTGGAGACCGTGGGCGCGTCAGGGCTCGGCGAGCGTCTTGCAGCGCTCGACGCAAAAGTGGAGCAGGCCACCCGCCGCAAAGAGGAACTGAGCTTGCGCGCCGGCGCGTTGAGTCTGCTCGACGAAGTGCTCGTCGCGGAACGCGATGCGGCAGTCGCCCAATTGCGTGCGCCGTTGACGGAACGGCTTGGCCACTACCTTAAACGGATCTTTCCGCAATCGACCATCGCGCTCGGCGACGATCTGAGTCCCGCGACGCTCGATCGTTTTGGCCGCGCAGACACGCTCGAAGCGCTGAGCTTCGGCACGCGCGAGCAACTCGGCATTCTCACGCGGCTCGCGTATGCCGATCTGCTGAAGGCGTCCGGCCGGCCCACGTTGCTGATGCTCGACGATGCGGCCGTGCATACCGACGCCGCGCGGCGGGATGCTATCAAGCGGGCGCTGATCGACGCTGCCACGCGGCATCAGATTCTGGTGTTCACCTGTCATCCAGAACTGTGGGACGACCTGGGCGTGAGGCAGCGCGCGATCGACGATATGAAGGCCGCGGCGTAGCTACTCGTCGTGGCTTACTCGTACCAGCGCGGCGTGTAGACCCACTGCGCGCCCCTGGTGAAGCGGCGCGTGGTGGAGGAGCCCACGATCAGCATCGTGCGCATATCGACATCCGCTGAGCGCAGTTCGCCCAAGGTCACCGTGCGCAGCGTTGCGCCCGGCCTGCCGATGTCGCGGCCGAGCACGACCTGCGTATTTGCCGTGCGATACTCGCGAACGATATCGAGCGCTTTATCGAGTTGCCACGGACGCGCGCGCGAAATCGGGTTGTAGAACGCCATGACGAGGTCCGCTTGCGCGGCATGTCGCAAGCGTTTTTCGATGATGCTCCAGGGCTTCAGATTATCCGACAGCGACAGCATGCAGAAGTCATGGCCGAGCGGCGCGCCGGCTTGCGCGGCGGTAGCCATCGCCGCCGATACACCCGGCACGATGCTGAGCTCGACAGCGGCCCACGCGCTGTCCTCGGAGGCGTCGAGCGCTTCGAGCACAGCCGCGGCCATCGCGAACACGCCGGGGTCGCCGGACGACACCATCACCACTGACCGTCCCGTGCTCGCGAGTTCGAACGCATGGCGCGCGCGCTGCATTTCCTCGCGATTATCGGTGCCGTGCACGCGTTGGCCGGCGCGCAGCGGGCCGGCCATTTTCACGTACGTCTCATAGCCGAGAATATCGGTGGCCTGGTCGAGCGCCTTACGCGCCGCGGGCACCATCAGTTCCGCGCTGCCGGGGCCGAGGCCGATCACCGTCAGCCGGCCGCGCGCCCGTCCTATCGTGTCGGGATCGACCGCGAGCGGCGATAGAGCGAGGGCGATGCCTTGCACATGATCGTCGTGCAACGTTTCGTAGGGAATGCGCAGGGCGGCGCGTAAAAGGCTGGCCGGTGATTCGCCGATTGCTGCGTCGCAATCCGTAAAACGCAGCGGCACGTTCAGCAGCGCGGCCGCTTCGGCAAGCGCCGGTTCTGCCATGTGTTCCGATGAGCCAAGCAACGCGGCAAGCGAAAGGGACGCGAGGCCGTGCGCTTCAAGTGAACTGCGCACGAGAGCCGCGATTTCGGCGGCGGCGTCCTTGTCTGCGGTTGATGTCGCGGCGCTGTTTGCCTGTGCGGGCGTTGAAGCGACAGCCTCAAGCGTCACCGCTGCGACCACACTGCGAGGGTGAATCACAAGCTCGTCGTCGCGTCCATTCCACGCGCGAGGCGTGATGCGAATCGCCAGCCGCGCCGATGGCGAGCGCGGCAGTTGTGCATCGTCGAGCCACGGCGCGTCGCCTTCGACTCGCGTGCTTTCGCCGGCGAGCAGGTCCGACACGAAACGCTTACCCTGGCCGATATCGGCAAGCGCATAACCATCCGGTGGATTGAGCACACAGGTGCCGAACCGCAACTCGCCACTCGTGGTGATTGCAGGCGCTATGGCAAGTGCGGCGGCAATCTCGCGCGCCATCACGTTGACGCCGGCAAGGCCGCCGAGCAACGGCACGACGGCGCTGCCGTCTTCGGCGACGGCGAGCACCGGCGGCTCGGCGCCCTTGTTCGACAGCAGCGGCGCCACGCAGCGAATCACGATGCCGGCCGCGCACAGCGCGACAATCGGCGTGCCGCGTGCATACAGGTCGCGCAGATGCGGGCTCAGTTCGGCGTACGCGACGTCGGCTTCAACGCGGCCTTGCAGCGCATGCACCTGCGAATCCGCATACAGCGTCTGGATGCGCCGCGCGGTATCCAGCGCGCCCGCGCCGAGAATGACGATGGCGGGCGGCATCATCCTTGCCATTTTTCCCCCGGCACGACGAGCAGCGAGAAATACGGCGACGCCATCGGGTCCACTTCGGCGAGCGGGACGATACGCTGGTTGCCCATTGTCGCCCGCTCGACGTACAGCGCGCGTTGCGCGAGTCCGAGTTCGCCGAGCACGCGCCGCACCTTGTCGAAATTGCGCCCGAGTTTCATCACGACAGCGGCGTCTGCATCCGCAAGACGGCGGCGCAGTTCGTCTTCCGGCAGCACGCCCGAGAGCACCGACAGGCTCTGGTTGCGATACACGAGCGGCGCACCGAGCACGGCCGCGCCGCCGAGCATCGAGCAGACGCCCGGCACCACTTCGCTCTCGTAGCGCGCTGCGAGCCGGTCGTGCAGATACATGTACGAGCCGTAGAAGAACGGATCGCCTTCGCAGATCACGGCGACGTCGCGCCCCGCATCCAGATGTGCCCCGACTATGTCAGCCGCGGTGTCGTAGAAGTCGGCAATGATCGCTTCATACGACAGCGGCGGCTCCAGCGCTTCGGTCGTGACGGGATACACGAGCGGCAGTTGCTGCTGCGTGTCGTGCAAATGCGCCTCGATGATGCTGAACGCGTTGCCCTTCTTGCCCTTCGCGACAAAGTAGGCGACCACGGCCGCTGCCTTGAGCAGACGCAATGCCTTTAGCGTGATGAGTTCCGGGTCTCCTGGACCGACACCGAGTCCATATAGACGCCCTGCACGTTGTTGCGCTGTCATTTATTCGATCTCCGTTGCCAGCGCGTTGACAGCGGCCGCAGCCATCGCACTGCCGCCGCGCCGGCCATGCACGATGACATACGGCACGTCGCGGCTATTCTCTGCGAGCATCGCTTTCGATTCCGCCGCGCCGACAAAGCCGACCGGAAAGCCCAGAATCAGCGCGGGCTTCGGCGCACCGGCGTCGAGCATATCGAGCAGATGGAAGAGGGCAGTCGGCGCATTGCCGATCACGACGACGCTGCCGCCCAGATGCGGGCGCCACAATTCGAGCGCGGCGGCCGAGCGCGTATTGCCGAGTTCGCGAGCGAGCGCGGGCACTCGTTCATGCGTAAGCGTGCAGATCACGTCGTTGTTCGCCGGCAACCGCGCGCGCGTGATGCCTTGCGCGACCATGCCGGCGTCGCAGAGAATCGGCGCGCCTTGCGCGAGCGCCGTGCGGCCTGCTGTGCCGGCATGTTCGGAGAACACGAGATCGTCGATCACATCGACCATCCCGCACGCGTGGATCACGCGCACCGCGAGTTTTTCGAGGTCGGCAGGAATGCGCGACAGGTCGGCTTCGGCGCGGATCGCCGCGAAAGACTGGCGATAGATCTCCTGACCGTCGCGAATGTAATCAAGCATCGGTGTCACTCATGTGTCGCTTCGAACAAGGCGCGCGATCGTCTCGGCGGCCTGTTCGACTGTCAGTTGGCGCGCGACGCATTGACCGAAGCCGGGGCCCTGGTCGCGTCGAAAAAGGTCGTACATGCCAGGCGCCGCGGCGAGCAGCGTAAACGGCGCGCAATGCGCGGCAGCACAGGAGCGCGGACATCCGCTCAAATGCACGTCGACGCCGGCGGGCAGGCGCTTCGCGAGATTCAATGCGTCGGCTTTGGTATCCGCGAGGCCTTTCGCGCAGCCAGTGGAACCGGCGCACGCGATCAGGTGTGTGATGGTTTCGGCGCAATCGCATGCGAGGCCCAGCGCGTTCAGCGCGGCAAGCACGATGGGCACTGCGTGCGTTTGGATGTCGGGCAGCAGCACGCTTTGCCACGGCGTGATGCGCAGCGTGCCGTCGCCATGTTGTTGCGCGAGCGCGGCGAGGCCGTGCAGCGTGGCCGCATCGATACGGCCGAGCGGCGGTTGACCGCCGGCATGCCATGTATCCGCGGCGCGTTGCTCATGTGCGCCGAGGCGCAGCGAGGCATCGGCGGTCGTGCTGCGACGCCAGCCGGCGAGCGTCGCGTCGCGTGTCAATGGAAAATCCACGTAGGTTTGCGCCTGCTGCAATATTGCGTCCGCCGAATGCGTGTCGAGCAGATGACGCATACGCGTGGCGTCGGCAGCGGCAAGATCGAGAAACGTATGCAGCAGCGCGCGCACGAGCGCCGGAACTTGCGACGGCAGCACCGAGGCCAACGCGCCTGTCGCATCCGCATGCGATCGTTCGGACGAGTTCGCAGCGTTGCCTGATGATGGTGACTTCCCGCCGATGTGCGTGTTTGCGCTCGCGTTTGCATCCACGGTCGGGCAGCCCGCGAGCCCGAACACGAAGCGCACCGCACCGGGCGAATCTTGTGCTGCCGCGAGCCACACGTCATGCGGGTGGTCCACTCTCGCGAGCCGCTCGCCGCCGTCGAGCAACAACGCGAATTTCGGCGATAGTGCCGCAAAACGCGCTTCACTTTGCAGTAGCGTGAGAAGGGCGGTGCACAGAGGTCTGGTGTCGAACAGTGCGCACGGGTCGCGTCCGGCAACTGGGCTGATCATGACGTTGCGCACGTCGTCAGCGGCGGCTGCATCGAGGGCGTGCGCTTTTCGATCGTGACCGTGATCGCGATCGTGACGGTGATCGTCTTCGGCGGAATCGGTCGGCGCGCTGCCGCCCGTTCCTGCAGTGCCGCTTGTAGCGCCCGGTCCGAGGCCGGCATCGATCAGCGTGGCCACCAGCGCAGCTTCATCGCCGGCCCGAACACCGCGCAATTGCAGATTCGCGCGATTCGTCAGTTCGATCACACCCGCCGTATGCTGCGCGCTCGCGTTGGCGATCGCCTCGGCCTGAGCCGCGCTCAATTCGCCGCCTGGCAGCTTGATCCGACAAATACCGCCGTCGCGCGCCGCTACGATCCGCAGCAGGCCCGGACACGCCGAGGGCCGCAGCGCAGATGCCGCGTCGGGCAAGACAGTGGAGGGCGAAGCTGGATTCAAGACGGACACCGGGTTAGCGTCGCGCGACGGCCCGAGCAAGCGGTCAAAACGGCATTGCTGCGGCATCGGTACACCCCGCCCGATGTTGGCTGGCACGAACAGTCTGGCCGGCAGGTCTCCTGGCTGGCAGGTCGTCGTCCGCCGCGGCCTTCCCGGTTTAACCAGTGGCGCCAAGCGCAGGCGGACTCGCTGCATACAGTTGCGGGGGCAGCCACAGCGGCAATCTTCCCGCTGTGTTCCCTGTTAGGCCCCGAAGGGCACCGGCGGCTGTATTATGCCTTTTTTCGGATAGCACAACGAGGCTGGACGCTTTGACCGGCGTGGCGCAGTGCATTGTTTGAGATACAAAATGAGGAAGGGTGCATGTCGGCGTGGCTGACGGTGGTGGGCATTGGCGACGACGGCTTCGCCGGTTTGGGGCGGCCCGCACGGCGTGCGTTGCTCGAGGCGTCGGTGATTTACGGCGGCGAACGTCATCTGTCGATGTTGCCTGCGCGGCTGGCGGCGCGCCGCGCCGAGTGGCCGCGCCCATTCGATCTCGCGCCGCTTCTGGCCGAGCGCGGCGGTTCGGTATGCGTGCTGGCGAGCGGCGATCCGATGCTGTTCGGCGTCGGCGCGACGCTGGCTCGGCAGTTGCCGGCCAGCGAACTGCGCGTGTTGCCCGCGCCGTCGTCGTTATCGCTCGCGGCGGCGCGGCTCGGCTGGCCGTTGCAGGATGTGGCCACGGTGTCGGTGGTTGGTCGGCCGTTGCCCACGCTGAACGCTTATTTGCATGACCGCGCGCGCGTGTTCGTGCTCAGCGCGGACGGGCGCACACCCGCCGCGCTTGCCGATCTGCTGAGCGCGCGAGGTTTCGGCGCAACGCGGATGACCGTGTTCGAACATCTTGGCGGCGACGAGGAGCGGCGCATCGACGGCCGTGCGGATCAATGGTCCCCGGGCGATGTCGCCGCGCTGAACCTGGTCGCGCTCGAATGCCGCGCCACCGAAGGCGCGCCGCGCCTGCCGCTCACCTGCGGCCTGCCCGACGACGCGTTCCGTCACGACGGCCAGCTCACCAAACGCGATGTGCGAGCGATCACGCTCGCGCGACTCGCACCGACGCCCGGCGAATTGTTGTGGGACGTGGGCGCGGGAAGCGGCTCGATCGGCATCGAGTGGATGCGCGCGCATCCGACTTGCCGGGCGATCGCCATCGAAGGGCACGCTGAGCGTCAGCGCTTCATCGAGCACAATCGCGATGCGTTGGGCGTGCCGGGCTTGCAACTCGTAGCGGCCCGCGCGCCGCAAGCGCTCGAAGGGTTGGCCGCGCCGCATGCGGTGTTTATCGGCGGCGGCGTGACGGTGCCCGGCGTGCTCGAAGCGTGCTGGGACAATTTGCGCGACGGCGGCCGGCTGGTCGCGAACGCGGTCACGCTGCAAGGCGAGGCGGCGCTCGCCGCATGGCGTGACAAACATGGCGGCACGCTCACGCGAATTGCGCTTGCGGACGCTCAGCCGCTCGGTGGCTTCGATACGTGGCGGCAAGCGCTGCCGATCACCTTGTACGATGTGGTGAAGCGTTGCGCTGCCAACGGCGTCCATAGTGTTGCCGATAACCTCAACGCTGCTTCATCGGCGTGACGCTCATGCGCGACGAAACGCCTGAACAACCCGCACCGCTGCGCAGCGGCTACACGACCGGCAGTTGCGCAACCGCCACGTCGCTGGCGGCCGCGCGTCTGCTGCTCGCGGGTGTGGTCAGCGAGGTGGCCGAAATCGTGTTGCCCAAGGGCCAGCATGTGCCGATGCCGCTCGTCTTCTGCCGGTTGACCGATGACGGCGCCGAAGCCGGCACGATCAAGGATGCCGGCGACGATCCCGACGTCACGCATGGCGCCGTGGTGTTCGCGCGCGTGCGTCTCGTGCCCGAGCCAGGTGTGGTGTTCCGCGCCGGGCCGGGCGTGGGCACGGTGACGCGCGCGGGCTTGACGCTCGCCGTCGGCGAACCGGCGATCAACCCGGTGCCGCGCAAAATGATGAGCGAGCATCTTGCAGAACTCGCCGCCGAGCATGCCTATGGCGGCGGTTTCGAAGTGACGATTGGCGTTGAAGACGGCGAAGCGCTCGCGCTCAAAACGATGAACCCGCGGCTCGGGATCGTGGGCGGCCTGTCGATATTGGGCACGACCGGCATCGTGCGGCCGTTTTCGTGCTCGGCGTATATCGCGTCGATTCATCAGGGCATCGACGTTGCGCGCGCTAACGGTTATATGCATCTCGCCGCGTGTACAGGTAACGCGAGCGAAGACGCGATGCGCTCGCACTACGCATTACCCGATATCGCGCTGATCGAAATGGGCGACTTCGTCGGCGCGGTGCTCAAGCATATGAAGCGCGCGCCGGTCGAGCGCTTGAGTATTTGCGGCGGCTTCGGCAAGCTGAGCAAGCTCGCGGCGGGCCATCTCGATCTGCATAGCCGCAACTCGAGCATCGATCTTGAACGGCTCGCCGCATGGGCCGCCGAACAGGGCGCCGACGACGCGTTGCAATCCGCGATCCGCGCGGCCAATACGAGTCAGCAAGCCGTCGCGCTAGCGCACGCGGAGCAGGTGCCGCTCGGCGACATTGTCTGTGCGCACGCGCTTGCCGTCGCACGCGAAATCGTGCCGCCGCAGGTGAACGTCGAGATGTTCGCGATCGACCGCGCGGGCAAGCTGATCGGAGTCGCGCGATGACAAAGGTTCTGCTGCTCGGCGGCACCGGCGACGCTTTACGCATTGCCCGCCAACTTACTTCCGTCGACGTGTACAGTCTCGCGGGACTCGGCAAGGTGCCCGACGATCTGCCATGCAGCGTGCGGGTCGGCGGCTTTGGCGGCAGCGAAGGCATGGCACGGTATATCGCAAATGAAGAGATCGGCCTCGTGATCGATGCGACGCATCCGTACGCGGCGCAGATCAGTGCGAATGCTGTGAATGCGGCTCGTCACGCGGGCGTGCCGTGCTGGGCGCTGCGTCGACCGGCGTGGCAGCCGCGCGCCGGCGACGACTGGCGCATGGTCGACGGCTGGGACGAACTCACCATGGCGCTCGCGCCGTTCAGGCGACCGCTCTTCACGCTCGGACGCGAACCGCTCTCGCATCTCGACGAGATTCCGCCACATCAATTCTGGCTCGTGCGCTGTCTCGACTCGCACGAAGACACGGAACGCGCCCGCATAATCGCGGCACGCGGACCGTTTACGCTCGAAGGCGAGCGTGCGCTCTTCGCGCTGCAACACGTCGACGTCGTGGTCAGCAAAAATAGCGGCGGCAGTGCAACCGAGGCCAAGCTCGAAGTCGCACGTGAGCGCCGCCTGCCTGTCGTGATGCTGCGTCGACCTTCATTGCCCGCGGCGGATCGTGAATTCGAAAGCGTGGCGGAGTTGCTTGACGCGCTGCATCTGTCACGTTGAGTCGTCCGCTTGAATCAATGGAGTATTGAATGACGGTGTTTTTTATCGGCGCGGGTCCTGGCGATCCGGAGCTGATCACGGTGAAGGGGCAGCGTCTCGTGCGCAGTTGTCCCGTGATTCTCTATGCAGGTTCGTTAGTGCCGGCTGCGGTGCTCGAAGGGCATTCGGCGGTGCAAGTGGTGAACACGGCCGAACTCGACCTCGACCAGATCGTGGCGTTACTGAAAAGCGCGCACGACAAAGGTCAGCACGTAGCGCGCGTGCACTCCGGCGACCCGTCGCTGTACGGCGCGATCGGCGAACAGATTCGCAGGTTGCGCGAGCTCGCAATTCCGTACGAAATCGTACCGGGCGTGACCGCAACCGCTGCTTGCGCGGCGGCGCTCGGCTGCGAACTCACATTGCCAGACATTTCGCAGACGCTGATTCTCACGCGGTACGCGACCAAAACCACGATGCCCGAGGGCGAACAGCTTGCCGATCTGGCGCGGCATCGTGCGACGATGGCCATTCATCTCGGCGTGCGGCACCTTGCGCGCATCGTCGAAGAACTGCGGCCGCATTATGGCGGCGCATGTCCGATCGCGGTGATCTATCGCGCGAGTTGGCCCGACGAGGAAAAGATCACGGGCACGCTCGACGACATTCTCGGGAAGGTCCAGTCCACGCAGATCGAGCGCACCGCGTTGATTCTGGTCGGACAGGTACTCGCGGCCGAAGGCTTTGCGAATTCGACGCTGTACGCGAAAGCCTGACGTATCGGAAGGCGGTCGATTGCATTCGCGTGTCGGCCATTCGACATACACGTCCGTCCATCTACCGGCAGCAGCTAGTCTTCGAGCGGTGCAAGCGCTTCGACCGGCATCTTTTTCTCCGTGCCGATGATGATGGCCGGCACGAGAGTCAGCAGCAGCACCACGAAAATCGCGATTGCGAAGATCGAAATGAACGTGAGGTGCAGCGATTGATGCAGCACCATGCGGATTGCTTCGCCACCACCGAGGCTCGCGGCCTGATTTTGCAGCAGGCTTTTCAGTTGGTCCGACGTTACGACGGAGACGCCGTGCGAGTGGCTGAGGCCGAAGTTGAGCACAGCGCCGAATAGCGTGGCGCCGAGCGTGCTGCCCAGATTGCGCGAGAACAGATTCGACGCCGTTGCACTGCCGCGTTCGTCCATTTTCACGATTTCCTGAATCAGGATGAGACAGCTGACGCTCGACGTGCCCATGCCGAAACCCATGATCAGCGAGCCGAATGCGGCGACGAGCGGCGAGCCGCCCGGCGCGAGAAACAGCAGCAGCACCGCGCCGATGGGAATGAAAGCACTGCCGCCAATCAGCATGCGCCGCAAGCCAATGCGATGAAACGACTTGGCGGCGAGCGTGGCGCCGGCCGGCCAGCCGACCATCATCATCGTGAGCGCGAGGCCCGCTATCACCGGCGAGCGATTGAGCACGCCTTGCACATACATCGGCAGGAACGTGGTCGATCCCATCAGGATCATGCCGGACAGCAAGGTCGCGCCGTTGCACGCGGCAATCGGGCGGCGGCTCCACAGCGCGAATGAGATCATCGGTTCTTTTGCGCGGCGCTCCTGCAGCACGAACAGCAGCAGGCACACGACGAATGCACCGCCGGCCATCGATGCGTGCGCGAGGTCGTCGTCGCCCGCACAGGTGAGCGCGGTCATCAACGCGGCTATCGCGGCCATGAAAAGCGCCGCGCCCGCGAAGTCGATAGAAGGGCGCGCATGCCGCTCGGACTCTCGTAGAAACGCGATAAATCCTGCTGCGGATGCGAGGCCGATCGGCACGTTCATCCAGAAAATCCACGCCCACGACAAGTTGTGGATGATGAAGCCGCCGACCATCGGTCCCACCACCGCTGAAATCGCCCACACGCTTGCAAGATAACCTTGCACCTTGCCGCGTTCGCGCGCAGGGTAGAGGTCCGCGACGATGGTCAGCGTGACCGGCTGGATCGCGCCCGCGCCGATGCCCTGAATCAGCCGGAACGCGATCATGGCCGGCATCGACCATGCGAAGCCCGCGAGCACGGAGCCGATCAGGAAGATCGCGATGCCGGCCAGCATGACCGGCTTGCGGCCGTACAGATCGGCGAGTTTGCCGAACACCACGGTCATTGCCGTTTGCGTGAGCAGGAACGAAGAGAATACCCAGCTATACAGATGCAGATCGCCGAGTTGCGCGACGATCTGCGGCATGGCGGTGGAAACGATGGTGGCTTCGATGGCGACCATCGCCATGGAAGCCATCACGGCGGCAATGACTAAAGGACGCGACGATTGCGGATTGCGGGACATGGGGCGAAGTTGGATCAGAATAGTGGGTGCGTCCGGCCGCCTGGCGCTCGACCTGCACGCGGCGACGCATGAGCACGGCCGTTCGGAGGCGGCCGACCCCGAGTATGCACCTTGCACAGAATCTTCGCATGCGAGCGGCGCCATCGGCGCCCTGCGCCGTTTGGCACAGCACTTGCGACTTGCAAGGTTCTTTCGACACATGGAGGGTCATTATGAGGATCGAATTCACCGGACGCCGTGAAGTGGTGGCGGCGGCACGCGTCGCCTTCGAAGCCAATGTCGATGGAAAAGACGTCTGGTGCAGCGTCTCGCTCGACGCGCTAAACGACCATTTCGGCAACGGCGGGCCGTCGGCTCACGATCTCGTAGGTACGTTCGAAGCCAATCGCGCGCAGATTGAAAAGGCTACCAAGCGGGTGCTGGAAAAGAACGGCGGGCAGTCGGTGGAACTGGAGACGCGCGACTTCGACAAGACGGGGCCTTAGCATTGGCGCTGCTGCGGTCATTGCCGTCACGGGTCCGGCATGCACCGGGCTCGACGGTTGTTCTAGCCGATGAATCTGCGGTGGCTTGGCGATGCGGCGGCTCAGCGGCTCGGCGGCGCTCATGCTGCGAGCCGTTGCAGCACTTGTAGCCAGTCCATGCGCCAAGCGTTGAGTTCACGAGTGCCTGGCCGATTGCGTCGCCCAGATAGCACACCGCCATGCCTGCCGACGCCACGGCAACGCGGTATAGTTCGCGCGAACCGCCGCGGCCATGCAAGGCGTGCCGCGTATCTTCGATTATCGGGAGAACATCGTGCAGGAAATCATCGAGGGCTTGATCCGCTTTCAACGTGAAGTGTTTCCACAGCAAAGTGCTTTGTTCAAGCGCCTGTCGACCGCGCAAAGTCCGAGCACGCTTTTCGTGACGTGTTCGGACAGCCGCGTGGTTCCTGAACTGCTGACGCAAGCGGAGCCGGGCGCGCTCTTTGTGATCCGCAACGCGGGCAATATCGTGCCGTCGTATGGTCCGGAGCCTGGTGGCGTATCGGCGACAGTCGAGTACGCGGTCGCCGTGCTCGGGGTGCGCGACATCGTGATATGCGGCCATTCGAACTGCGGCGCGATGACCGCAATTACGACCAATACGAACCTGGAACATTTGCCGGCAGTGGCCGGCTGGCTGCGTCACGCCGATGCGGCGAAGGCGATCAATGCGTCGCGCACCTATCAGTCGCCCACAGAGCGTCTGGACGCGCTCGTCAAGGACAACGTGGTCGCGCAACTGGCCAATATCCGCACGCATCCGTCGGTCGCTGTCGGGCTCGCGAACAAGACGCTGCAATTGCACGGCTGGATCTTCCAGATTGAAAGCGGCGTAATGCTTGCACTCGACGGCCGCACCGGCCAATTCGTGCCGCTGCTCGAGAATCCGAACATTTACGCGGTCTGATTGACGGCGTCTGATTGCGCCGCGCATGCGGCGTGTAGCCAGTGCCGCTAGCCGCTGTAGCAGCGGAACGCCAGACTGATGCGCGGCCCAACGCGCTCATTCAGCTTGGGAATGCCGTGGTCATGGGTGAACTGCGACGCGTAGCTCATGACGAGGCAACTGCCCGGTTCGAGTTCGACATGCACTGCGCGGCCCGGGCCTTTCTTTGGACGGACCGTCATGCGGCGGCTTGCACCAAGCGACACAATCGCGATCGGCTCGCCGGGCACCAGATTCGCCGTTTTGTCGCTATGCGGCGCGACGCTGTCGTGCTCGTCGCGATAAAGGTTGAGCCCCACGCGATTGAACGGCGCGCCGACCAGCGAACGCACCATCTCGAACGCTTCGCCAAGCGGCGTGGGCAGGTCAGCCGATTCGCGCAGGAAGGTGGCGATCAGCCGGGGCACCAGCACCTCGCGCTCGTACATCCTGCGCTGATAGCTGCTCCAGCCTATGTTGCGTAGCGCCTCGTCGAACCACCGTTGCGCGAGCTCGGGCGGGACAGAGTCGGGCAGGTAGCGTATTCCGCCGTCGCTGTCGCCGAATAGCGCAACGGGTTCGGGAGCAAACAGGCCTTGCTGGGACGCCATGGTTCAATGCCGGGCGCGAGCGGCCCGGCCGGCAAATAGTCGGTTCATGCAAGGCATTATACTGTGTTTTTATACAGTATTCTTGCCCGCAGGCTGGACCTCTTGCCCGTGTCCGCGCTTGAGCCTGTTTGCGTCGTTGGAACGCCGCTACTCGCCGGGGCTGTACAGGTCGAGCAGTTTGAGCGTTACGCCGTTGGTCCAGCCGAAGCCGTCCTGAAGCGGATATTCGCCACCGCCGCCGCCGCCCGTGCCCGCTCCCTCGACCACGTATTTTTCGACCAGTTTCTTATCCGACGCATAGACGCCTTTCACGTCGGTAAGGAATCGCGTGCCGATCTGTTGGGCGAGGGCGTCGTGGCCATAGCGCTTCAAGCCCTGAATCGCGACCCAGTGCAGCGGCGCCCAGCCGTTCGGCGCGTCCCACTGTTGGGTGGTGTTGTAGGTTGTCGTTGCGAGTCCGCCGGGTTGCAATAACGTCGACTGCACTTGCTGTGCAGTCTTTTGCGCGCGCTCCGGCCATGCCGCGCCCACGAACAACGGGAACACCATGGCGGCGGTCTTGTTGTCGCGCGGTTTCGCGAGCTGCCAGTCATAGTCGCCGTAGTAGCCGTTCGGATTCCACAGGTAGCGATTGATGCCGAGCGCGCGCTTCGCGGCGCGTCCTGCGAATTCGCCGACACAGCGGAAGTCGCGCGTCTCGCTGCAGCCTTTCGCAATGCTGATCTCCAGGTGGAACATCAGGCTGTTCAGATCGACAGGGATGATCGACGTCGTGCGCACCGTCGCGAGCGTCATGTTGTCGCCGAACCAGCGCGAGCTGAAATCCCAGCCGCTTTCCGCAGTGGCGCGCAGTTCGCGGTAGACGTCGTTCGGATTGCGCCCGGGGGCTTTCTGCGCGGTCTGTATGTCCTCCAGATACGATTCGTCGCGAGGCGTGTCGAGTTCGTCCCAATAGCGGTTCAGTACAGTCCGATCGGGCATCACTACGACATTGCGGGTCGCCGAGCCGGCCGGCGTGGACTTTTCGCCCTGCATCCAGTAGCCATACTCCTTGCGCAGCGCGGGCAGATACTTCTGATAGACGCCGTGGCCTTCCACCTTCGCCGCGAGTTCCACCATGTGCGAGAAGAAGGGCGGCTGCGAGCGGTCCAGGTAGTACGTGCGATTGCCGTTTGGAATATGGCCGAACGTGTCGATCATGTACGCGAAGTTGTCGAGCATGTTGTCGACGAGGTCCTCACGGCCCGCTTCCTGCAAGCCGAGCATCGTGAAGTAGGTGTCCCAGTAGTAGCCCTCACGAAAACGGCCGCCCGGCACGACATAGGGTTTTGGCAACGGAATCAGCGAACTGTTCGGCGGCGCGCTCGTGGTCGTGCGGGTGAGGGCAGGCCATAGCCAGTTGATGTGCTCACGCAGCGTCTGATTGGCGGGCGGCGTGATGACCGGCTCGCTCGGCGGCGTGAAGTACTGGTTCGCGAAGTTCGCCAGCGAAAAACCGGGCTTGCCTCGCTGCTGCTGATAAAGCTGCACGATGACGGCGGGGTCCGCATTGGGCGTTGCATCGACGAAGGTCTTCTGGTCTGGATAGATCTGCGCGGTTTGCACGGCAACGAAGAGGTCGCCGTACAGAATATCGGGCGCAGGCGGCAGAGTGCCACCTACTTGCGTGTCGGCTCGACAGACGGATGACAGCCCAACGAGGAAGGCAAAGCCTGAAACAGCAACCGCGCGATGCAAGTACTTCAATCGCGCGGCGGGGAGGGAGGGCTGAACGAGGACGCCGGGAACGCCGGACACATTCCCGGCACGGCTAATGCTGCGCACTTGCGATGACACAATCATGTCTCCTCCTGAGGAATGGACAACAGGATTGGTCTGCCTCTTACGCCCTCTGTTTTCATGGCCCGCGTTGGGGCGTGGCTAGCATGGCATAAAACCGGGCGCGCTTCAAACTATGCATGGTGAATGCGTTGCGCGCATCGTCGAGAGTCATGGTTGACGGTCGTTTAGTTCGGATGCCGAAATGATTGCGTCGAATGTCTGTGTCAGCGAACTTTGATCGACGCTGGTAGCTGCTACCACTGACGTGCCCACAACGCTTGTCGAGTCAGGCGAAATGTCTTTGCTGTTAAATAAATAACCAATGGAATTGTTTAAATCGCTGATTCATTATTTCCATAACTTACGCATGGAATAATGTGGAAGAATAAAGCGATTGAATCTGCGTTGTTGTGAGACTGTCCATATGCTATTCTCGATTTGCCTGAGATTCCGAGCGCTTTTGTAAATCAGGCACTTGGGGCGCGTCTTCCGCGAGATGCGCCCCATTTCATTTGGCGCGGAGGTTAAGCGTGTTAAAGGAAATAAAACGAAAGTTAAATCGCGATGACGTCGCTAAAAAGCAACGTCGTAATATAGTGAAAAATAGGTTTTGAATTTCTGCGGTATTCTCCGCCGCTCAATAGCAGCCGCTATTGGATTCAGGAGATATTCAATGAACAAATACGTATTGTCGAGCCTCTCGCTCGCTCTTGCCGGCGCCGCGGGCGTCGCTCATGCACAAAGCTCCGTCACGCTCTACGGCCTGATCGATACAGGCTTGACCTATACGAGCAATTCCGGCGGCAGCAGCAACTTCCAGCAGGCAAGCGGAATTCTGAACGGTAATCGCTGGGGCCTGCGCGGTGCGGAAGATCTCGGCAACGGCCTGAAGGCAATCTTCGTGCTTGAAAACGGCTTCAATCTGTCTACCGGCAAGCTCGGTCAGAACAGCCGCGAGTTCGGGCGGCAGGCGTTCGTCGGTTTGTCGAGCAACCAGTACGGCGCCGTCACGCTGGGTCGCCAGTACGACAGCGTGGTCGATTATCTCGCGCCGCTTGCGCTAAACGGCACGCAGTATGGCGGCACGCTGGCGTCACACCCGTACGACAACGACAACCTGAACAACTCGGTGCGTATCAACAACGCTGTCAAATTCCAGAGCGTCGATTACGCCGGCTTCAAATTCGGCGCGTTATACGGATTCTCGAACGCAGCGGGCAGCTTCGCCGATAGCCGCGCGTACAGTGTCGGCGCGTCGTACGTGTTCGGCGGCCTGAAGGTCGCGGCGGGCTATCTGCAACTGAACGGCGGCGGCTCGTCGACGAACACCAGCGGCGCCGTTGCGACTGGCGACTCGACTTTCACGGCGGCGCGCCAACGCACGTACGGCGCCGGTTTGAGCTATGCGTTCGGCCCGGCGAACGTCGGTCTCGTCGTGACGCAAACGCAACTGAACGGCGCGAGCGCGATCAGTTCGTCGGCATCGGGCACGAGCAGCGGGTTGGCGCTGACGGGCGGCAGCGCACGCTTCACGAACTACGAAGTGAACGGCCGTTATGCATTGACGCCAGCGTTGTCGGTGTCGGGCGCGTACACGTTTACCGACGCGCGTCTGGACGGCGTGAGCCCGAAGTACCATCAGGTCACCGTGCAAACGGACTACGCGTTGTCCAAGCGTACCGACGTCTATGCTGAAGCGGCATACCAGCATGTCGGCAGCACCGGCAACTCGGGCATTACTGCGGACATCGTCGGCGTGAGCGCTTCGTCCACCAGTTCGCAGGTGGTTGGCACCGTCGGTATCCGCCATCGCTTCTAAGCAGTGGCGTCGAGTGCCGCATTAGCGGCACTTTGAAAAAAAGCCCGCAATTTGCGGGCTTTTCTGCGTCGTAGAGACAATGAACATCTCGCGCTCAGGCGCCGATCCAGCGCGCAATGAGCGGCATCAGCACGGGAACCACGAACGCGGTGAACACACCGTTGAGACCCATGCCGAGCCCCGCGAACGCACCCATTTGCTCGCTGACCTGAAAAGCGCGCGCCGTGCCAATGCCATGCGACGCAACGCCGAGTGCGAAACCACGCACTTCGGGCTCGGCGATTTTCAGCGCGTTGAGAATAGCGCGGGCGAACACTGCACCGAATACCCCCGTCGAGATAACGAGTACAGCCGTCAACGAAGGAATCCCGCCGATTTCGGAAGCGACGGCCATTGCAATCGGCGTTGTCGCGGATTTGGGCGCGAGCGACGCAACCGTCTGATGCGAGGCGCCGAAGAGCGCAGCCACGGCGACCGCGGACAGTATCGCCGTCAACGAGCCGGCGACGAGTCCGCCGATCAGCGGAAACGCAAAGCGGCGCAGCTTCGGCCATTGACGATAAAGCGGCAACGCAAGCGCGACCGTCGCGGGCCCGAGCAGGAAGTGCACGAACTGCGCGCCCTCGAAGTAGGTGGCGTACGGAGTGCCCGTGATTTCGAGCAGCGCGACCAGCAACGCGACCGCGATCAACACCGGATTAGCCAGCGGATTGAAGCGCGCCTTCGCATACAGCGTCTGGGCGATCAGGTACGCGATCAGCGTGATGGTCAGTCCGAGCAAAGGGCTTGCTGCGAGATACACCCAGAGTGCGCCGAGCTTTGGTAAGGCGGTCATTGTGCGGCCTCGCGGTCGGCGTCATTGTGCAACTGCCGGCGCATCAACGCGCGCGTGACGAGCGCGGCCACCGCAATCGCGAGAGTCGTGCTGACCGCAATCGACACGATCACCGCAATGGCGTCGCCGCGAATGCGGCTTGCCGACACCATGATGCCGACGCCTGCCGGCACAAACAGCAGCGACAGGTGCCGCAACAGTTCGAGCGCGGTGGGTTCGATCGCATCGGCTGTTTGCGGACGCATCATGACAAAGCCGAACAGCAGCAGCATGCCGATCACGGGACCCGGCACCGGCAAATGAAACACGTAAGACACACCTTCTCCGAGGCATTGAAAAGTAAGCAGGGCAGCCAGCGCGGCAAGCATGTAGATCTCCAGCAGGAAACGGAAATGCGGTCATTGTGTACCATGCAGATAGTTCCGTGGACCCCGCGAGCAGATTGCGGCGTGCTTTGCGTACAGAAAGTTCTCCATCAATGACTTGTTGCAGGACGACAGCCATGCAAATCGAGCCGTTTCAAATCGACGTGCCTGACGAGGACATCGACGATCTGCGTCGACGCATTCGCGCGACACGTTGGGCGCCCGCTGCGCCGTCTGCCGCGTGGCAGCAGGGTGTCGATTCGAACTGGTTGCGTGAGCTCGCCGACTATTGGGCCGGTCAGTTCGACTGGCGCGCGTCGGAACAGCGCCTGAACCGGCAGCCGCAATTCGTGGCCGACGTTCAGGGGCAGCGCGTGCACTTCCTGCATCGGCGCGGTACGGGACCGGCACCTTATCCGCTCGTCGTTACACATGGCTGGCCGGGCTCGTTCGTGGAGTTCGAGGCGTTGCTCGAGCGGCTCTGCGAACCGGCAGCGTTCGGCAGCGATCCCGCCGATTCCTTCGACGTGGTCGTGCCTTCGCTGCCGGGCTTCGCTTTTTCGCCGCCGCCCGCGCAGTCCGGCATGTCCGCGTTTCAGGTTGCGGATCTCTGGACATCGCTGATGCGCGGCCTCGGTTATCAGCACTTCGGCGCGCAAGGGGGCGACCTGGGCGCCGGTGTGTCGGTTGCGCTCGCGGCACGGCATCCGCAGATGGTCGACGGTATTCACCTCAATTTTCTGCCTGGGTCGTATGAGCCCACAATCGGAGCGGCCCAACAACCGTTGACGCCGGAAGAAGAGCGCTTTCTGCGTGAGAGAAACGAGTGGGTAGCGCTCGAAGGCGGCTACGCGCACATGCACGCAACGAAGCCATTGACGGTCGCAGCTTCGCTGAACGATTCGCCGGTGGGGCTCGCCGCTTGGATCGGCGAAAAATTCCGCGCATGGAGCGATTGCGAAGGCGACGTCGAACGGGTGTTTTCAAAAGACGATTTGCTGACCAACATATCGCTCTACTGGTACACGCAAAGCATTGGCCCGGCGATGCAGATGTATTGGGAGAACCGCCTCGCGCCGATGCGTTTTGCCGATGGGCAACGTGTCGTGCCGCCCGTCGGCTTCGCGCGTTTCCCGAAGGAGATCAGTCGTCCGCCGCGCAGTTGGCTCGAACGAACCTTCAGCGTGGTGCAATGGACCGACATGCCGAGCGGCGGGCATTTCGCAGCCATGGAGAAGCCGGACCTGCTCGCCGCCGAAATCCGCGCATTCTTCCGGCCGCTGCGGACGTAACGCATTGAACGAAGTGCGAAGAGCCGCGCGTGGCTGTCGTGGCAGTTCATCGTATAGCCGCGCCGAATGTTCGACAAAGCATGCGCCGCGCTGTCGTTGCCAGACATTGCGCGAGGTTCGGCAAGGCGGTGGAATCGCCGGAGGCCTGCGGACGACGTCTAGACGCCGAGTCGGTGCGAGCAGACATGCACGGTCCTACGCAGACGATGCCTCATGAAAGCCGTGATAGCGGAAGTCGCGCGCGTCCGCCGGTTCGTCAAGGCGGGCGGTGGCGCCCACCGACAGCAGCGTCTCCACCGTAACACCGCGGTTCGATACAAAGGTCCATTCCGCCGGCTCGGGCGACACATCGGGCGTCGCCCGAATTCGTTCGAGAGCCGCAAGTAGTTCGCTGCTTCGCGGCGCATGAATAACAAAGCCTTCGTTTGCAAGCGACGCATGAGTAATCGCCAACTCGTGACATAAACGCATACGAAGCGGCGCTTCATTTTCCGCTGTGCGGCGCGATAGTTCGATCAGCCGCCGCGTCGTCTCGTCCACCAACACACCGTGCCGCTGCAACGGCTTTGTATTCCATGCCTCGGGCGGACACGCCTTGTTTGCAGGCGTCAGCGAGACGAAAGGATTGATCTCCGCCGGATAGATGCGGCACACGAGTGGCCGCTCTTCATAGATGCCGCACAGCATGTCGGCGCGAAGATTCGGACATGGACCCGCGAATGCGGCCGCGAGAATGATCGACACGCGCACGGGCAGCGAACCGCTCGCCGCGGGTGTCGAGCGCGCTTTTCTGTAGTCCGCTTGAGCGTTGTGCGGCTCGGGATCGGCCGGCCACGGAATCGCCTCGCAAATCAATTCCATCTGTCCGCCTCGCGCGAGCCAGTCGCTCGCCTCGGCCAATGTCAGCGGCAAGCGCAAGTCGTGGCAGCACTTGCCGCACGCGGTGCATTCGAAGTCGATGTCGTCCACGTGAAAGTCCTTTTTTAATTCGACGTTCGGCTTGGTCGCGCGAACGGCGAACTTCTGACAGCAGACTGCGGAAAAAAGTATCGCGCAAAAATCCTTGACACTGCCCGTCGAATCTCTATAGTTCACCACATGGTGAAGTGTCCAGTCAGTCAACTCGATCGTACTTTTTCCGCGCTGGTAGATCCGACCCGGCGGGCCATCCTCGCTCGTCTGGAGCGAGAGCCGGGCCTTTCCGTCACGGAAATCGCGCGCCCGTTGCCGCTCAAGCTTCCGGCCGTCATGAAGCATCTCGACGTGCTGAGCGACGCCGGCCTCATCACGCGCGCCAAGCATGGCCGCACCGTGTCAGTCGATCTGGTTGCCGGCCCCATGGAAGAGGCCATGGCGTGGCTCAAACGCTATGAACGCTTCTGGTCCGCGAGCCTCGACCGGCTTGCCGATTTTGTCGAAGGAGGAGAGTGAGCGATGCAGAAACCCAGTTTAACCATCGTGCGCCGCCTCAAGGCGCCGCCGCAGAAAGTGTACGCAGCGTGGACGAGGCCGGAGTTGATGGCGCGGTGGTGGGGGCCTGACGCCGGCCCGGTATTGAGCGCCGAAGCCGATCCGCGTGTGGGTGGCCGGTTTCGCGTGGTATTCCAGACGCTCGACGGCGAAACGCATGACTGCCGCGGCGAATATCAGGAAGTCGAGCCTGACCGTAAGCTCGTCTTTACGTGGGAATGGGTGACGTTGCCGGAGCGACGCTCACTTGTCAGCATCACGTTCCGGCCGATCGACGATGGCACGGAAATGAACTTCACACACTCGCAGTTCTTCGACGAAGCCGCACGCGACGGTCACGATGCCGGGTGGAAGGGCGCGTTTGAGAAGCTGGATGCACTGATTGCGGAACTCGGCAACACGGAACTTTGAAGGGGCAGCATCGAATGAAGTGAACCATCACGGAGACGTCAATGAAGCTTTACTATGCGGAGTCGCTAGCGCCGCGCAAGGCATGCGCAGTGGCTAAATATTTAGGGTTGCCAATTGAATACGTCTATGTCGATCTGGGCAAAGGCGAGCACACTGCGCCCGCTTATCTCGCGCTCAATCCCAACGGCAAGGTGCCGTGCCTTGTCGATGGGCAAAGAAGCATCTGGGAAGCGGACGCGATCATTTGCCATCTCGCGCAACGTGGGCAATCGCCGTTATGGCCGCGCAATGCCGAGCAGCAGACCGACGTGCTGCGTTGGCTAAGCTGGAATAGCCAGCACTTTTACCGCCACGGCGGTTTGCTTTACTTCGAACACCTGATAAAACCGGCAATCGGTCTGGGCGCGCCTGACAGTGCGAAAGTCGCGGAAGCACAAGGGTGGTTCCGCAAACATGCGGGCGTTCTCGACCGGCATCTGCATGGGCGTAAATGGTTGCTTGGCGATCAGATGAGCATCGCTGACTTCTCGGTCGGCGTCACGCTGCCTTATGCGGCAAGCGCGAGCATGCCGCTAGACGAGTTTCCCGAGGTAATGCGCTGGCACGATCGGCTGAGCGAGCTTGAGGCATGGCGCGATCCGTTTCCTTTGAGGCAGGCCCAGGCGGTTGCGGCCTGAGACGTTCAGCTGCGGTGCGATCGTTGCATCGACGGTGACGCGCACCACGTCACCGGTCTCAGCGCGGGTCGGCAATTCGCCGACTCGCGGCCATGTGCCCATGACCCATTCGCACACCGGTCTTTTTGTGCGCTGCGCTGAACTCAATAGCTAGTACAAAATCGATTCGCAATTCGTTATTTGGGTCCTGCTCGCCTTAGCACATCCGGCATTGAAAAATAAAAAAGTTTCTCGTAGACCAATCCGGAAAAACCGCCATTTAGAGTATTAACTCGGATCGATTACGTCCGGCAACCAACTCGCATACATCGCGTGGCAATTCAGGAAAGATTGTGAAAGGAAGTTGACACGATAACGTTTGCCAAACTAGGCTACGCACTGTCGTCGAAAACTGATCCTGGTTTCCGGTTCTGCCTGTGAGGTCCGGTGGGCGGCGCTTTGCCCGGCGATCATCAGAGCGTAGTCATTACGTTTCTGAAAGCTTTGTAATAAATAAGCATTTGAATCTTAAAATCAGCCAATTAGTGCTGAGGACGTAACACGTCCATATTCTGGCTAGCAATTCGGTGCTAGTGCGGGAGACCTTTGTCGCTGAAAAAACAGAAACACGGCTCAAGTGGCTCAACGCACTTCTTTATACCGATATTGTCAGTCGAGGATTAAAATGCGTATAAATTTCCGATCGCAGGTGCAGTGCCTGGCGTTAGCCGGAATAATGGTAACGGCCGGGTGCGGTGGAGGAGACGGCTCCTCGTCATTGACGAGTAAATCCGCACAGGGGCCGGCGGGCGCGTCCGAAGTCGCTCAGGTGCCGCCCGCAAGTACAGTGCTCGCGGATACGTCGATCGACAAGACCGTGCAACCGGTCGAATTGCCGAACACTGTCATGCCGGTCAACTACAAACTGTGGTTCCGGCCCAACCCGGCGCTGTCGTCGTTCGACGGTCGCGCAGACGTGCAGATCAAGGTGCTTAAAGCCGTCAATGCGATCACGATCGCAGGCCATCGCGTCAAGTTCACCAACGGCACCATTACGCTTCAACCGGGCAACATCACGTTGATCGCCACGCCGCAAGACGACGGCGACTTCTATCAGCTTCGGCCCGTGAGCGGTCAGATCGCCGCCGGCAACTACTCGCTCCACATGGAGTGGAGCGGCATCATCAACTTCAAGAGTTATGACGATCCGGTCGCGAAGACGGGCGGCAGTTGCGGCGACGATCATTACCCCGGCTGCTCTGCAGCGGAGGGCGTATTCCGCGTCGATCTGAAGGCGACCGACGGCACCACGAGCGGCGCGATCCTCACGCAAGGCGAGTCGAATCTTGCCCGGCAATGGTTCCCGGGCTGGGACGAGCCGGCTTTCCGGCCCACCTATGAGGTGAGCGCGGAGGTGCCGCGGAACTGGAACGTCGTGTCGAACGCGGCGGAAAAGCCCGCAGTGAATGTGGATAGCGGCTACAAGCTGGTGTCGTTCGAAAAGACGCCGCCGATGCCTTCGTATCTGCTCTTTTTCGGCGGCGGCCAGTTCGACATTCTCGAAGACGACTTCACGAGTCCGCTGCCTGACGGCAAGGGGCTGCATCTGCGCATTTTCACGCCGCCGGGCATGCGGGACTGGGCCAAGCCGGCGATGCAGCAGACCAAGCAGGCGCTGGATTACTACTATCGCTACACCGGCATCCCGTTGCCGCTCACGAAGTTCGACACGGTGGCCGCCAATGACGCGTTCAAGGAAGAGAAGGACCTGAACTTCGGCGGCATGGAGAACTGGGGCGCCATTCTCGAATTCGCCGACGACATCCTCCCCGCGCCGGGCACGACCATGTCCGACTATGGCGTAACCGTGCTCACGCACGAAGCGGCGCACCAATGGTTCGGCGATCTGGTCACGCTCGACTGGTGGGACGATGTGTGGCTGAACGAATCGTTCGCAACGTTCTTCGAAAACAAGACGAAGGTGCGTTTCTTCCCGGACCGGTTCAGCTGGGTCGACGACGTGAAGAACAAGTATGCGGTGATCAACGCGGACCTGAAGTCGACCTCGTTCCCGGTGCAGCCGAACTTCAACGGCTGGGCGTCCAACGACTTCGTGCTGAGCGCGAGCGCGTTCACCTACGACAAGGGCGGCCATGTGCTGAAGATGATCGAGAACTATCTCGGCGAGGAAACCATGCGCCGCGGTCTGCAGCAGTATCTCGCCGACTATTCGCTTGGCAACGTCACGCCGAAGCGTCTGTGGGATGAGCTGGCAAAGGCGAGCGGGGAGCCGATGGTCGCGATCGGCGACAGCTTCGTGCGGCAAACCGGCGTTCCGTTGATTTCGCTCGACACGCAATGCGATCTGACGACGAACCAGACCATCGTGACGCTGAAACAGTCGCCGTTCCCGAATCAGAACCAGTATCCGGGGACGCAGTGGACCGTTCCGCTGACGCTCGCGTATGGCGACGGACTGACCTCGCGCAAAACGCTCGCGCTGAAAGATCCGCAAACGCAGGTGCGGCTCAACGGCTGCTCAGCGGTGCTCGCGGACCCGAGCGGTCTCGACTACTACGTGACGAACTACAGCAACAACGCGTGGAGCCAGTTGCTCGCACAGGGCAATGCGCTGAAGGATCCCGTCCTGCTGACGAGCTTGCAACTCGAAGCAAAACTGCTCGTGGCACACGGTCTTGCGGACCCGTCGCGTGAAACGAGCATCGGCTCGTTCAGTTCCGCTAACGCCATGGTTGCCCGTCAGTTGCTGAAGACGCCGGCTCCGACGACACAGTCGCTGCGTCCGACGATCCGCTATCAAGGCAAATTGCGGCAAAAGGCGCAAGGGGAGTAACGCGCCAAGCCGGCGGCCTCTACCAGCGTGTTAGCCGCCGGAAGTACAGTGGCCCGCATCGTTCACGCGATGCGGGCCACTGCGCTATTACGCGCGAGATCAGCATTACCGCATTACCGGCCAAATCCGCTTAACGCATGGGCAAGCGGCTCCACTAAGCGATAGCACCATAGCGCCGAAATCTCGTCGATGTACGCCACTCGCGCCTGGGCGTGTCAGCAAAAGGCGCGCAGCCGCGCCCGAGCGCTCCGGTGAGAATGTGTGACTCCTGTGCGCGCCGGACGTGGCGTTAAACATTCCTCGTTTAGTGGATGGCGCAACCATTTCTGGCGCCGCTCGGCGCAGCTATTCGGCGCGAGGCGTAAAAGGCGAGCGAGCCGCGCGTTCAGGTGACCTGCATGCAGGCGCGAAAATTGCATCGTACTGAGCCCCTGGCGCATTCTGCCGACCGAGCATCAAGGCTGGCGGCGCTTTGCGCCCGCTCCTACGTCAGTTGAAAGGCCACTGCGTTGTTGTATATGCATGGGCGTTGAACGTTTTACCCGGGTTTCAGACGCGAATGCGCGCTGCCGAACAGACGCCGGCAGCCGCGCCGCGTGTTGTTGTCGCTACCGGACGAGCGAGTTACATTCTTCCAGCAGCGTTTGCATCGACCGTGCGAAATAGCGAGACCCAGCCTGATGGAGCGTCAGACGGAAGAATTCCGGAGCGTATTGCGATGTATAACGATCCCGACTTGCCTCCTGTCCGCGGACATGGAGACGATGCGCGCTTCGATAGCGGCGATGTGGAAGACCCAGGCGTGACGCCCCGCTTCGGACGCCTCGCGCTATGCGTAGCGGCGGCGAGCGCGCTCGCGTTCGGCGTGGTGGGCACCGTGGCCTACGGCGTCTGGTTCAATAGCGACCAGCAGACGTATGCCGAGGCGATCGCCCGCGCGCGCCAGGCGTTGCGTATGCCCACGCCGAACAACATGGCGTCGGCGCTCGCGAAAGCGTCCGCGCAGGCAGACACTGCGCTCGCGACCAGCGCGCAGGCTGCACCGCCTGCAGCCGCTATCGTGGGAGCACCGCTCGTGACATCCGCGATCAGCGCCCCGGCACCAACACCGGCACCGGCACCGATGCAGGCACCGACACAGAGTCCCAGGCCCGTCACCAGCTCGCCCGCAGACGCGATTGCACTGCTCGACCTGCCGGCGGTTCCCGCGAAGTCGCCGGTGTCTAGCACGGAGAGCCGGAAGCCGTCGGTGTGGTCCGGACAGATCAGCCGTCCGGAGGACGAAGAGGAAGTGCTCGCGGATAATGCCGAGGCTATGCCGTCGGGCACGGAAACCGGCGCGGCCGTTTCGCCTCGCTCAATGCAACGTACTGCCGCCGCGGCAGATCCGGCCTCGCCGCAGCTGGCATCAACACGTCCCGCGCGAGCGGCGAAATACGCGCAGCAGGAGCGCCGCGCTTCAGGGACCAGCGCACGACATAAGCCCAATCTGTTTGCAAGAATGAGCTCCTTCTTTCGACGCGTAAGCTACCGACAACATGGCAGCGGAAGTCAGCAAGACCCCTACTCGCATCCCTGAAACGCTCTTTGCGTTGCCCCGGGAATCCGGCCGCGCCAACGGATGGCGTCTCACGCCCGGTCCCGCAACCGTCGCCGTGGCGTCGCTGCTGTGCCTGCTGATCGGCCTGCTGTATCTGGCGTTGCAGATCAGAACGGTATTCGCTGATCAGGTCAAACAGGAATATGCGGGTCTCGTGCTCGAAGCCGTCGAGCGAGCCGAGACCGCGCGTGCGCGCGTGGGCGTATGGGACCAGGTGCCGCACGCTCACGATGCCGCAGCGGAAGGGTACGGGCAGGCGCGCGCCGAACTGACGCGGCGTCTCGCGTCGCTAGCCGCGCTCGTGAACGCGAGTCCTGCGAATGCGCCGCGTATTCCGTCGTCGGTGTTATTGCCCGACGCGACGTTCGGCGAAATGGACAGGTTGCTCGGCGACGCGTCGTCCTACTGGCACACGCAACGCGATACCTATAGCGCGGACATGCGCAAGCGAATCACGCGGATCGCGCACATGCTCATCGCGGTGGCGGCGCTGCTCTTCTGCCTGCTGATTACGGCGCTGGGCATGTATGCCAAACGCAACCGGCAGTTGGCCGGCCAGTCGCACGAATTCAAGCACGCGGCGCTGCACGATCCGATGACCGGGCTCGCGAACCGGCGCAAGCTTTTCGCCGCGCTGGAGGAGGCCGCTGCCCAGGCGTCGATGTCGGTCAGCCCGCGCAAGATGGCCGTGCTGTATGTGGATCTCGACGGCTTCAAGAAGGTCAACGATTCACGCGGTCACCGCGTGGGCGACGAGTTTCTGGTCGCGGTGTCGCGGCGTTTTCGCGAATCGGTGCGTAAAGAGGACGTTGTCGCGCGCATTGGCGGAGACGAATTCGCAGTGCTGGTTCAGGAGTTCGCCGAGCAGGAGGAGTTGCGGCAGATCGCGCAGCGCCTGATCGCCTGCGTGGCCCGCACCGACGAACAGATGGGCATGGGCATGGTTCGCGCGAGTATCGGTATAGCGAGTTACCCCGATCTCGTCGACGACTATTGCCGCCTCGTCGCTGCCGCCGACGAAGCGATGTATCGGGTCAAGCGAAGCGGCAAGAACGGCTTCGCGTTTGCCTCGCGCGCATCTGAGGCGCGCGTCGGGTAGCCCGGGCGTTGCGCCTTTAAGCGAAGCGGCTGCACTTTTGATGAACCGGCTGCGCCTTAGCGGCGCAGGCCCTTCATTACCGCCCGACTCCAGCCATCGCGCCGTCAATCCATCACGCGGTTCGCGCCAACTCGCCCACACCCGCATTGAACGTATCTTCGCTGCGAACTCGCCGTGAGTTCGCCGGGGCTGCAGTTCTTGCGCGGACAGGCGCCTTGCGAACACGCGTATCGGGCACCGCAGGGTGTGCGTCGACGAGACCCGCATATAACGCAAGATAGTTCGCTGTCGACACTTCCCAGCCCGAGTCGCGGTTCATCGCATTGCGCTGCAACGCATGCCACGACGCGGGACGCACGAACGCGGCCAACGCACGGCCGAGCGCATGCACGACGTCGTGCGGATGTTCGCCATCGAACAGGAAGCCGGTCGCGCAATCTTCGTCTCGCGCTTCGTGGGGCGCGTAATCGACGATCGTATCCGCGAGGCCGCCCACGCGCGAGGCCACCGGGATCGTGCCGTAACGCATCGCATAGAGTTGCGTGAGTCCGCACGGCTCGAAGCGGCTGCCGTGCAGCAGAATGTCCGCGCCCGCGTGCAGCATGTGCGCGCGCGGCTCGTCATAACCGATCTGCACACCCACACGCGCCGGCCACGCGGCGGCGAGTTCCTGCATCGCATGTTCGAGCCCGCGTTCGCCTTGTCCGAGAATTGCGAACTGCAGACGCGGATGCTCTTCAAGCAGTCGGGGCAGCGCGTGCACCACCACGTCGGCCAGTTTCTGTTCGGTGAGACGGCTGCCTATCGCAACGAGCGGGGCGAACGGGTCGCGCGTCAGACCAAATGCCTGTTGCAATTCGCGCTTGCATGCCTGCTTGCCGGCGGTGTCGTCGACGGAATAGGGGCGGGCGATGTATTCGTCAGTGGCCGGATTCCACACGGACATGTCGATGCCATTCACGATGCCGCTCAGTTTTCCTATCTGTGCCTGCAGCACGCCTTCCATTCCGTGGCCGAAGTGCGGCGTGAGAATTTCGCGTGCATAGCGCTGACTGACGGTCGTCACGCGATCCGCATGGACGATCCCCGCCTTCATCATGCTGAGCGAACCGTAGAACTCGATGCTGCGCTCGTCGCTCAGTGCAGGCGCGAGCAACTCCGGCGGCACACCGATCCAGCCGCCCATCGCGAGCGGATGATTGCCTTGGAACGCGAGGTTGTGAATCGTGTAGACGCTTTTCGCGGCGACGCCTGCGAGCCGCATGTAAAGCGGCGTGAGCCCTGCATGCCAATCGTGCGCGTGCACGATGTGAGGGCGTTTCAGGTTGCGAACGCCGCGTGCGACACGCGTGGCCGCCGCCGCCAGCGACGCAAATCGCGTGAGGTTGTCGAGATAATCGTGCCCTTGCGGGTCACGGTACAAGCCTTCGCGCGCAAAAAGGTGATCCATTTGAAGCAGCAGCGCCGTTACGCCGCTATCGGGCATGCGGGCGCGCAGCAAACGCGCGTCGCCGCCCGGTAGACCGGTCATCCGCGCAACGTAAGTGACATCGACGGCACGCTCGAGGGCGTCCGGATAAGCAGGCATGAGAATCGAGACGTCGACGCCGGCATCGCGCAAAGCTGCGGCATAGGCGCTGACCATGTCGCCGAGTCCACCCGACTTGGCGAGCGGTAGGGCTTCGGAAGCGACAAGTAGTACGTTAAGCGGCAAGGTGGCCCCCAGAGGACGCGTTTTTGCACTTGTGCAGTGCGGCGGATTCACAGGGCCAACTAACAGCAAGCGGTGTGCCCAACGCCTGCATTGGGTTTACGGCTGGCTCACGGCCATGCTGCAGTGCGTGAAGTTCGCTCTCCGACGCACCCGGTCCGTTCGGGGCAGGCTTTTCTTCATGCGAATGTAGTTTTGACCTCCTGAATTGCCTGGCGGAAACAAAAAAGCCGTCGCGTGAGGCGACGGCTTTCAGTAAGCGCAAGGTGCGCTCGATTCAATGCGCCGATGCGTGCGTATGCTCGACGCGTCCGCTTTGCGTCATCGCACTGACAATGACGAATACGACGATGTTGACCGCCAGCGCAACGAAGCCGATGTTCACGTCTTTCAGCGCGTCGGGCAGGAACGGCATTAGTTGCCCGATCGTCAGATGCATGGTCGTGGTAATCGCCACCACGGCGACGCCCGCAACGATGCCGCAAAACGCGCCCTGTTTGGTGGCGCGATTGCGCGGGAAAAGGCTGCAGATAACCGCGGGGAAGAGCTGCGTCACGAAGCTGTAGCCCATCAGCAGCAAGGCGACGATGGTTTCGCCGCCGTGCAGCGTGAAGGCAACCGCCACGAGCGCGACGACCGGCACCAGGATTCGCGCGAGATTGGCAACCGTGGCGTCCGTCGCGTTGCGGTTCACCATGCCGCGATAAACGTCGTTGGCGAGCAGCGTGGATGCCGAGGTGAGAATCATCGAGCCCGGCACGAGCGCCGTCAGAATACCGGCCGCGCCGATCACGCCGACGAACCAGGGGTCGAAGGTCTGCAGCGACAGGCGGAACAGCGACAGGTCGATGTCGCCGCCCTTCAGACCCGGCACCTTCAGCGTCGCGGCAAAGCCCACGAAGAACACAAATAGCAGGATCAGCTGGTAGAGCGGCAGCACCATCGCATTGCGGCGGAAAATGCGCTCGTCCCTGGCGGTGAATATCGAGCCAAAGGTGTGCGGCCACATGAAGAAGCCAAGCGCCGTCAGCAGCACGGTGGACTGGAACCAGGTGACGCTCGAACCCTTGGCGGGGAAGGTCAGAAAGCCGGGACGGGCGGCGTCGATTGCATGGAACATTTCGCCGAGGCCGCCGTAGTAGTGCAGCGGCAGATAAATGCCGAGGAACAGCACGATCGCGAGAATCAGCAGATCCTTCACGACAGAGTTCCATGCCGAGCCGCGCACGCCGGACACGATCACATACACCGTGACCACCGCCGCGCCGATCCAGATCGCAGCGGTCGACGAGATCGCACCATACGAAGCGGTCGCGACGATGATGCCCAAGCCCTTTAACTGCAGCACGAGGTAGGGGATCAACGCGGCCACGCCAACCAGCGCGACGAGCGTGCCGAGCGCGGGGCTTTCGTACTTGCGGCTGAAAAAGTGCGGCTGCGAAACGAGACGGTGCTGTTTCGCGTAGCGCCAGATCGGCGGCAGCATCCAGTACGAAAGGATGTACGCGAGCGTGCCGTAGGCCAGAATGTAATAGACAGGCGCGCCCTTGCCATAGGCAAAACCGCTGCCGCCAAGGAACGTGAAGGTCGTATAGATTTCGCCGGCCATCAGCAGAAACACGAAGGCGGTGCCGAAGCTGCGGCCGCCCACTGTCCACTGTTCGAGGCTCATGTCATGGCCATGCTTCGCGCGCACACCGAGAAAGAGCGCAAAGAGGGTAATGGCTGCAATGATAACGAGTGCGCTCATGGCCGGACCTCCTCGCCGTCAGCGGCGACGTGCCGGTTCGACGCGTCGAGCCGGTACACGATCGCCATGATGATCGAACTCAACACCACCCACGCGACGATCCAGCCCAGCACGAACGGCATGCCGAGCACAAGCGGCTCGACCCGGTTCACAAACGGGACACCGAGCAAAATGCCGATGAACGGCAGCGCGGCGAGTACACGAAGCAACATGGGGCAACTCCTCGAACTGTAAGTACGTCTCGTTGAAAGTGCGGCTTCGCTGGCGACTGTATGCCGGATGCTTCGGTCCCGTAAAGTAAGTCAAAAAAGTGTAGGCTTTTCGAAAGTTGCGGACGCATCGATCGGCACATCGAATGTGCACTCGTGTTGCGCCGCAATGTGCGACGCGCGCGAGTGGACGTCGGGATGCATCCAGAACATTCACGCCTTTCTATATAGGTTCGCGTTCTACCGGGTTCATATCGCGCCGCGCTATGATCTCGCCACGCAACGCGCGCAGGTCTGAGGCTTCGGCGCTTCAGTTCAACTACACGGCGCGGCGCACCAGTGTGCAGCAGTCGCAGTGCCTGGCCGCCGCTCGACACGGATCGCATATGGTCGAAAGTCTGATCTCGGACATTCTGTTCGGCTTTACCGGGCTGATCAGCATCATCAACCCGATCGGCATTGCTTTTGTCTTTCTTGACCGGACCGCCTCACTGACCACCGAGGAACGCACCGCACTCGCAAGAAAGATCGCGATCAATGTCGTGTGCGTGCTACTGGTGGCGTTTTTTATCGGCACGCCCATTCTGCATTTCTTCGGCATTTCGATGCAGGCGCTGCGGATCGGCGGCGGCCTTGCTGTGGCGGTGGGCGGCTGGCAAATGCTGAATGCGCCCGATACACAGCCCGCCGAACAGCCGACCGTCAAACGCGTGGATGCCGAGAACGCGAAGGCGAGAGCGTTCTTCCCGCTGACCATTCCATTGACCACCGGACCGGGGTCGATCGCCACGGCCGTCGCGCTGACCGCGAACCGTACGCATAAGCTGTCGGAGTTCGTGCTGTCGAGCATCGCGTCGGTTGTGATCTCACTCGCGGTCGCGCTCACGGTCTATCTGATCTACAGCCGTGCCGTCATCTTCGCGCGGTACCTCGGCGTCGAAGGTACCAAGGTAGCGATGCGCGTTTCGTCATTTCTGTTGCTGTGCATCGGCGTGCAGATCATGCTGACCGGTTTCTCGGAGTTCCTCATTCCGATCGCGACCATGCAGCCGGCGGTGAACCGGTAATCGATGCGGTACTCAGACGGCAGCCCCGCAGTCGAGTCCATGCGTCGCAAAAGTCTATTGCGCGAAACGGGTAGTTCGCCGAGCGCGCATCGCCTATAGTTCGGCGGCACTGCGTGTAGTTTTACAACATCGCGCGTGCCATCTCCTCTGGCAGCACCTGGCGTCGAGCCGCATTACTTCGAGCCGCATTACTTCGAGCCGTCCGCAGTTCGCATTGCGTCATGCAGTGCTCATGCTTTGCCCCATACCGCGTCACACGAACTCACGCCAATACAATGAGACTACACACAAAACTGGTGGCCGCTCTTGCGGTGGCAAGTCCGCTTGCATATGGTCAAACAAGCGTAACGCTATATGGCCGTCTGGATGCCGGCGTCGAATATCTGAATCACATTAACAACGGCACGGGCGGAAGCTCGAACCGCTGGCGCGCCGAAGGCGGCGATTGGGGCACCAGCATGCTGGGTCTCAAGGGCAATGAAGAACTGGGCGGCGGACTGAAAGCGATCTTCACACTGGAGACCGGTCTTCAGGTGATGGACGGCACGACGAGCGGCGGACGGCTCTGGTCGCGGCGCGCTTTCGCCGGACTCAGCAGCCAGCAATGGGGCACGCTGCAAGCAGGGCGTAATCTTTTCATCGACAGCGACGGCGTTTGGGAATTCGATCCGTTCGTGCAGCAGGCGTTTTCGTCGGCGTCGCTCGTGCGGGGGCGCAACTGGCAGCAGACCAGCAATAACGTCGAATACCACAGCCCGGTGTTCTGGGGCTTCGACGTGCAGGCGCAGTACGCGTTCGGCAATCAGCCGGGTGCCTTCAACAGCGGCGCGAGCGGCGAGTTCGGCCGCTCGGACGGCATCATGCTGACCTACCATTCGCAGCTCTTCGACGTGCGCGGCATCTACGACGAACTGCGCGACAGCAACGGCCGCTTCTCGAACATTTTCCAGAGTTCGCGCGAGTACTTCGTGGGCGCGAACGTGCATTTCGACGCGGTCAAGATTCAGGGCGCCTATACGCATTACTCGGCGCCGGACTCGCCGGCGGGCGTCGCCGATACCGCCGACCACTACTGGCTTGGCGCGACATACAACTTTCAGCCGCGCTGGGCCGTCACCGCGGGCGGCTATTACGTGAAGGTCGGCGACGGCAGCGGCGACGCCGCGCATGATCCCTCGGGCCACGCGATGATGTACGTACTCGGCACGACGTACAACCTCTCGAAGCGAACATTCCTTTACGGCACGGTAGGTTACGTGCGCAACAGCAGCAACGCGAACTTCTCGCTCGAAGCCTCGCCGCGCGATTCGACCAGCAACACGAGTCCGCTCGTCGGCGAATCGCAGACGGGTGCCTATGTCGGCATGCTGCATCAGTTCTGACGCGCGGCCTGATTGTCAGGCAGCGGCGTTTCGTTCAATCGCATATCACACGCTTCATTTCATTACCGGCATTACCGCATCAACAAGTTTGAACCACGCCTCACAAGGGATAAGAACATTGACTCCACAAGACTCTCTCGGCGAGCGCGCCGCGAGCGGTGAGCCGTCGACCATGACGCGCCGCCGCTGGCTGCAGGGCGCGCTCGCGTTGACGGCTGCGGGCCTGACCGGCTCGCTCACGCTCAAGGCACTGGCCGACGACTCGTCGTCCGCTCCCATCGACACCTTCATGACGTTGTCGCAATCGCTGACCGAAAAGTCCGCGCTCGATCGCGACGTCGGCACCCGGCTCTTTGCCGCGCTGCAGAAGTCCACACCCGAACTCGCGCAGCAATTGCCGAAGCTCGCGGGCGCGCTCGCCGCCGGTTCCGCCGATGCCGCTGAACAGGCGCTTGCGCTGAAGATCATGGAAGCGTGGTATCTCGGCACCGTCGATGACGTCGTCATTACCTATGAGCAGGCGCTCATGTTCGGCGTGGTATCCGACACGCTGATCATCCGCTCGTATTGCCCGAACAAGCCCGGCTTCTGGGCCGCAAAACCCGTCGAGAGGCAAGCATAAGCCATGGCCGATAAACAACAGAGCACTGAGCAAGCCGATATCGTCGTGGTCGGGTCGGGCGTCGCCGGCGCGATCGTCGCGCATCAGCTGGCGCAGGCCGGCAAGTCCGTGATCCTGCTCGAAGCCGGGCCGCGCATGCCGCGCTGGGAGATCGTCGAGCGCTTTCGCAATCAGGCGGACAAGATGGATTTCATGGCGCCGTATCCGCCGAGCAAATGGGCGCCGCATCCTGAGTACTACCCGCCCAACAACTATCTGATCCTCAAGGGCGAGCACAAATTCAACTCGCAGTACATTCGCGCGGTCGGCGGCACGACATGGCACTGGGCCGCATCGGCATGGCGCTTCATGCCGAACGACTTCAGGATGAAGACCGTCTATGGCGTGGGCCGCGACTGGCCGATGCAATACGAGGAACTGGAGCCGTATTACCAGCGTGCCGAAGAAGAACTCGGCGTGTGGGGCCCGACTGACGAAGAACTCGGCTCGCCGCGCAGCCAGCCTTATCCGATGGCGCCGCTGCCGCTGTCGTACAACGAGCAGACCATCAAAAGCAAGCTCAATGCTTTCGACTCGCGCTATCACGTCGTGACGGAACCGGTCGCGCGCAACAGCCGTCCGTACGATGGCCGTCCGACCTGCTGCGGCAATAACAATTGCATGCCGATCTGCCCGATCGGTGCGATGTACAACGGCATCGTGCACGTTGAAAAAGCGGAGCAGGCCGGGGCCAGGCTGATCGCCAATGCGGTGGTCTACAAACTCGAAGTCGGCACGGACAAGCGCATCACGGCGGCCCTGTACAAAGACGCGCAGGGCAACGAGCATCGCGTGGAAGGCAAGTATTTCGTGCTCGCCGCGAACGGCATCGAGACGCCGAAGATCATGCTGATGTCGCAGAGCCACGACTTTCCGAACGGCGTCGGCAACAGCTCCGACATGGTGGGCCGCAACCTGATGGACCATCCGGGCACGGGCGTCACGTTCTACGCTGACGAAAAACTGTGGCCGGGGCGCGGCCCGCAGGAAATGACCTCGCTGATCGGCTTTCGCGACGGCGCGTTCCGCTCGACGGAAGCGGCCAAGAAGATCCACCTGTCGAACATGTCGCGAGTCGATCAGGAAACCCAAAAAATCTTCAAGCAAGGCAAGCTCATCAAGCCCGCCGAGCTCGATGCGCAGATTCGCGACCGCTCGGCGCGCTTCGTCGAGTTCGACTGCTTCCACGAAATTCTGCCGCAGCCCGAAAACCGCATCGTGCCGAGCCGCACCGAGACCGACGCGATCGGCATTGCGCGGCCCGAGATCACTTATCGCATCGACGACTACGTGAAGCGCGGCGCCGCGCACACCCGCGAAGTCTATGCGAACGCGGCGAAGGTACTGGGCGGCAGCGACATCCGGTTTGACGACGAATTCGCGCCGAACAACCACATCACGGGCGCGACGATCATGGGCAGCGATCCGCGCGATTCCGTGGTCGACAAGCATTGCCGCACGTTCGACCACCCGAATCTGTTCATTTCGAGCAGCGCGACGATGCCGACCGTCGGCACCGTCAACGTGACGCTGACCATTGCCGCGCTGGCACTGCGCATGGCCGACCAGTTGAAGAAGGAAGTGTGAACGTGTTGAAGAAGACTTTTTTCTGGATGCTGGCCGGCGCCTTCGCGCTGTCTTCGGCGCTGCCCGTTTGCGCATTCGCGCAGGACGCCAAAGCGGTGGACGGCAACGACGCGGCGTTGATCAAACGCGGCGAATATCTCGCCACCGCCGGCGATTGCATGGCGTGTCACACCACAGCGAAAGGCAAGCCGTTCGCGGGCGGCCTGCCGCTCAAGGTGCCGATGCTCGGCACGATCTATTCGAGCAACATCACGCCCGACCCGCAAACGGGTATCGGCACGTGGTCGCTCGAAGACTTCGACCGCGCGCTGCGCAAGGGCGTCTCGAAGGACGGCCATAACCTGTACCCGGCGATGCCGTATGTCTCCTACGCGAAGGTCAGCGACGGCGACGTGAAGGCGCTATACGCGTATTTCCGCTACGGCGTGGCGCCGGTGCAGCAGGCTACGCGCGCGAGCGACATTGCATGGCCGCTCAACATGCGCTGGCCGCTCACCGTATGGAACTGGATGTTCCTGAAGAGTGGCCCATATCAGGCGAAGCCTCAACAGAGCGCCGAGTGGAACCGTGGTGCGTATCTCGTGCAGGGGCTTGCGCATTGCAGCACATGCCACACGCCGCGAGGCTTTGCGATGCAGGAGCAGGCGCTCGATGAAACCGGCAGCGGCTTCCTCGGCGGGTCGGTGCTCGCGGATTGGGACGGCTACAACATCACGTCGTCGCCGGATAGCGGCATTGGCGGATGGAGCCATACGCAGCTCGTGCAGTATCTGCAAACGGGCAGCGTGCCCGGACTCGCACAGGCAGCGGGGCCGATGGCCGAGGCGGTCGAGCACAGCTTCTCGAAGATGAGCGACGCCGACATCGGCGCCATCGCGACGTATGTGCGCACGGTGCCGCCGGTCAACGACGGCGGCGCTCAGAGCGGTTCGCGCTCGCGCAGCGCGTGGGGCAAACCGTCGACGGACGTGGCGCGCCTGCGAGGCGTTGCGATGAACGACGGCACGCTTGATCCCGCGCGGCTCTATCTGGGCAACTGCGCGACCTGTCACCAGGCGAGCGGCAAGGGCACACCGGACGGCTACTATCCGCCGTTGCTGCACAACTCGACGGTGGGTGCGTCGAATCCTGGCAACCTGATGCAGGTCATTCTGCACGGCGTGCAGCGCAAAGCCGCAGGCAACGACGTCGGCATGCCGGCCTTCGCCGCACAACTGAACGACGCGCAGATTGCCGCGCTCACGAACTACGTGACGACGCAGTTCGGCAACCCCGCAGCCCAGCGCGTGAGCGAGAAGGACGTCGCCCGGCTACGCTGAGCACCGCTCAATGACCGCCTCGTCACGCGAGCAGTGACGAGGCACGCATTGGCGGCGGCTTCGCGGGCGGGTCGCCTTCCGGCGCGGCCGGCGGCAGCCCGCCTGGGTCGTCGTCGGGCGTCGCGGGTGGATCGGGATCGATGTTCGGAGGCGGCGGCGCCTCGGGGTCGACCTCGGGCGGCATCGGCGTGTGCATGACGAACGCCGCCCCATCGTGCGAGTTTGAACCGGCCATCGTTACCTCCAACTTTTCTCTCTGATCATGCGTGCAACGCGCATGTCCCTTTGTCTTCAATCGCCCTTTGCGTAGTGCCTTTCGCGCGTGGAACGGCCATTGCTGTGTTTCATCGCGCAATGCACCAGGCATTGCGCAGTTAAGCGTGGGGTGCTCATCGAGCATCGACAGGGATAGGGAATACACAAATGGCGCGACATAAGGCCGACGTTGCTGACGACGAATTCGAGATTTTCGCCAGCTATCACGGAACAGGCGACGGCCGTTACGTAGGTGGACTGAAGGTCGTCCGCAGAGCGGATCGAAGGATACTTTTTCCGTTCGACGGTGCGCCGGAAATCGGACCGTACGAGACGGCCGACCAGGCGCGCCGTGCCGCCATCGAGTACGGCAAGCAGATCGTCGCGGCCGACCGCAAATCGCCGGAACGTTGACTGCGGCGCGTGTGCGCTCGTCAAGGCATGCCACCGAGCGACGGCGAGATCGTGCTGCCGCGATTCGGATCGTCCGGATGTTCGTCGGGTACGGTGGGCCGCGCCGAGAGCGGCGGATGACTGCGATAGCAGGTGTCGATCGAATCGTTCACTACGCACTGCGCGAACGCGTCGGCATCGCTCTTTTGCGCGAACGTGTATAGCGTTCGCTCGACCTGAACTTCCGTGTCGGAGATGCGAATTGTCGTCACTGTCATGAAGTGCTCCTTTTTACAAAGATGAATCCGAAGCTTCAGTTCTGGCGACGCAATGCACGTGCCCACTTTACCGATGTCCGCGACGCTTGCGAGCCGTAACGGGACGCCCGTCGGCGTGCGGTCCGATGCAGTCCGGCAGGGTCCGTATGTTGCTGCACTCACGAGGTAGCCGATAAAAGGAGAGCGATATGCAGCCTGACACACCCAGCGAGAATTCCGGCGCTCCCGAGGTTTCGCCGGAAGTGAAAGAACGCAACAAGCCGAGCGGCGCGCAGTACGTGGAGCCGAGTCCCCTCGGCATCGAACCGGTCGTGCAGACCGGAGTCGACAAGCAAACCAATCCGCCGCGCTCGAACGAACGTCCCGAGCAGACCGCCGAGGTGCCGCTCGGCACCGGCACGCACGGCGAGCCTGCGGGCGGCGGCGGCCGCGCGTCGCACAAGAACTGATGCGGTCAACAGCGAACGGAGAGACATATGCAACAGGACAACCAACCCCTGAACCCCGGCGATGAAGCGCCCCCCGACGCGCCCGGCGTCGGCGAAGATATCTGCCCGGCATGCAAGGGAACCGGCAAGGTAGAGGAAGTACAGTGCACCGTGTGTGGCGGCACCGGCAAAGTGCTGCAGGGCATTGGCGGCGGTTGAGCGGTTTGCTTGAGCGTCGCTCGCATGGTGTGGTCGCCGGGCCAAGGCGTGGCTGCCGCCCGTCGCGGCAGCTTCGTGCGAGTTAAATGCGTCGTGGGCCGACTTGGGCGGCGCTATGCCCCCGGAGCGGGCGCGCTTTATGCGGCGCTGCAATATCGCGCCCCCCGGCACACGCACGCCGGACGCGCCCCGCTACCCACAGGAGCCAACCATGCAGGAACATTCGAAGCACGGATTCGACGCAGCGCAGACCGAGTACGAAGCCTTCATGCTCGAACCGCACGACTGGGTACCGAATAACAGCAAGCTGCCGGTCGTGATCTACAGGCAGGCAGTGGACCCCGCGATCGGCGACCTCGCCAAGGCGTTCGAACTGCTGTTCGCACGCAACGAATGGCCGCCGCAGTGGCGCGACGGCATCTTCGACTACCACCACTTTCACTCGACCGCGCACGAAGTGCTCGGCGTGTCAGACGGCTCCGCGGATGTGATAGTCGGCGGTCCGGGCGGCAAGGTGGTCAGCGTGTCCGCGGGCGACGTCCTGCTGCTGCCCGCCGGCACAGGCCATTGCCTGCAATCGTTCGAAGGCCGCTTCCGCGTGGTGGGGGCCTATCCCGCAGGCCAGCAGTGGGATATCCGTCGCGAAGCGCTGACCCCGCAGGAGCTTGCCGCAATGCATGCGCTGCCGTTCCCGAAGATGGATCCTGTAGACGGCAAGCATGGCCCCCTTTGCGAGCATTGGCTGAACGCGGCCTAGCCGCGCCCGTCGGCACGTCCGTCAGAGTTCCAGCAACGAGCAACGAGCCCGATGTCACGCAGCGTGCAGATTTGCGCTCATCGGCGCATCATCCATGAGGCTTGCTGAGCTCTTCATGCGTTGTTTCCCCTGAACACCGCTTGCCGGCGACGTCGCGGCAGCGCGCGCCGGCAATGTTTCCAACGGCCGAACAAGGAGTGTCCCATGCAAAACGATCCCGCCCTCGATCAGTTGTGCATCAATACGATCCGCACGCTGTCGATGGACGCTGTCCAGAAGGCCAATTCAGGCCACCCCGGCACGCCAATGGCGCTCGCGCCGGTCGCCTACCATTTGTGGCAGAACCATTTGCGCTACGACCCGGACGAGCCGTTGTGGCCCAACCGCGACCGCTTCGTACTGTCGGTCGGGCATGCGTCGATGCTGCTGTATTCGCTGCTGCATCTGGCGAACGTGAAGGCAGTGGACGAAGAGGGCAAGCCGACCGGCAAGCCCGCCGTGTCGCTGGAAGACATCGAGCGTTTCCGCCAGATCGACAGCAAGACGCCGGGCCACCCTGAATACCGGATGACGACGGGCGTCGAAACCACGACAGGTCCGCTCGGCCAGGGTCTCGGCAATAGCGTCGGCATGGCGATGGCGGCCCGCTGGTACGAGAACCGCTTCAACAAGCCGAACGCGCCGCTCTTCGACTACCGCGTCTACGCGCTGTGCGGCGACGGCGACATGATGGAAGGCATCTCGCACGAAGCGGCCTCGCTCGCGGGCCATCTGAAGCTGTCCAATCTGATCTGGATCTACGACAGCAATCGCGTGACGATCGAAGGACATACCGATCTCGCCTATAGCGACGATGTCGAAAGCCGCTTCCGCGGTTACAACTGGCATACGCTGCATGTGAACGATGCGAACGACGCCGCCGCGCTGGAAGCCGCATTCGTCGAAGCAAAAAGCATTACCGACAGACCGACGCTGATCGTGGTGAACAGCATCATCGGCTGGGGCGCACCCAACAAGCAGGACACGTCAGCGGCGCACGGCGAGGCGCTCGGCGTCGAGGAAGTCGCACTCACTAAAAAGTTCTACGGCTGGCCGGAAGAAAAATTTTTCTACGTGCCCGAAGGTGTGCACGAACGTTTCGCCGCGGGCATCGGCGCGCGCGGCAAGGCGGCGCGCGCCGAATGGCAGGCGAAGTACGACGCCTACAGCAAGCAATATCCGGAACTGTCGCGCGAATTCGCGCTGATCGAGGCGCATGATTTGCCGGTTGGTTGGGACAGCGACATTCCGACTTTCGACGCAGACGCCAAAGGCATGGCGTCACGCGAGTCGTCGGGCAAGGTGCTCAACGCGATTGCCGCGCGCGTTCCGTGGATGCTCGGCGGCGCGGCCGACCTCGCGCCGTCCACGAAAACGAATCTGAAATTCGAGGGCGCGGGCAGCTTCGAGTATGACAATTACGGCGGCCGCAATCTGCATTTCGGCATTCGCGAGCATGGAATGGGCGCGGTGGTCAACGGCCTCGCGTTGTCGAATTTGCGGCCGTTCGGCTCGACATTCCTGATTTTCAGCGACTACATGAAGCCGCCGATCCGCCTGTCGGCGATCATGGAAGTGGAGTCGATCTATGTGTTCACGCACGATTCGATCGGCGTCGGCGAAGATGGCCCGACGCACCAGCCTATCGAGCAATTGGCGTCGCTGCGCGGCGTTCCTGGCCTCACCGTGCTGCGTCCGGGCGATGCAAACGAAGTAGCCGAAGCGTGGCGCGTCGCAGTCACGCAAAAGCGGCGTCCTTCGTGCATCGTCGTGTCGCGGCAGGCGTTGCCGACTCTCGACCGCAGCCGTTATGCCTCGGCCGAGGGCGTGAAGAAGGGCGCCTATGTGCTAGCCGACGCGCCAGACGGACAGAAGCCGCAAGTCATTCTGCTCGCGACGGGCAGCGAGTTGTCGATCTGCGTCGACGCGTACGAGAAACTGAAGAGCGAGGGCATTGCCGCGCGCGTGGTGTCGATGCCGTCATGGGATCTGTTCGAGCGGCAGGACGAAGCCTATCAGGACGCGGTGCTGCCGCCCGACATCGATGCGCGCGTGGCCGTCGAGCAGGCCGCCTCGCTGGGCTGGGACCGATACGTCGGCCGGCTTGGCGCGCAAGTGGTGATGCACACGTTCGGCGCATCCGCGCCGCTTTCCGATCTGAAGAAGAAATTCGGCTTCACGCCCGAGCATGTTTATGAAGCGGCGAAGCAGCAGATTGCGCGGGTACAGGGAAAGCGCAGCCAGGAGTAGTGCGTAAGCTGTAACCTGAGCAGCGGCGAAAAAAGCCGGCGGTATGAAAACCGCCGGTTTTTTTTCGAGCGTCGGCGCTGACTGTGAGACGGCGCAAACCGCCGCTTCCGACCCGCTTCAGTTCAATTCAATTCGCCGGAATCGTCACAACGGGCGCTTTGCTGCTCGTATCCGCCTCGGCGAGCGCCATCAGGTTTTGCACGACCGTGAACGCGTATTTCGAGTCGAAGTCGTTGCGATCGACCCAGTATGACGACGTCCCGTACGGAATCATCACGTACGCATTGTCGGGCGCGCTCTCGCCCGAGTGAATGATGATCGTCGGTCTCGTTTCTCCGCCGATCAGGCCCACGGTCGGCTTCGTCGAGCCGTCGGTTATGCGCTCGACGGGCACCTGCACCTGTGCACCGAGATCGGTCAGGATGCCGAGCACCGAGCGCGTCACCATCGGAATCTTGTCCGCTTTCTGCCATGCGGAAGAAGGCCCGTAGACGATTTCATAGCTGCGCGTTTTCGACGACAGATGCAGCAACTTGCGCACGCGGGCCAGATCGGCCGCCGTTTGCGGCGACTCGCCGCTCGTGGTTGCTCCCATCACCAGAAACACGCTCATCTGCTCATTTTTGGTGCCCACGTTGCGCGACTCGACGTTCAACTCGCCTGCCAGTTGCAGGCGGCGCAGCGAACGCAGCAACTCGAAAAAGCCGGGCGCGCCCGCGCTGTTTTCTCCGCCGAGCGCATTGCCGTTCTGCAAGCCTCCCACCGATTGAGCGGTGATGCGCAACAGCAGGTCGATAGGAATGCCGCCTTCGGCGAGCGGCAGCACGAGTGCGGGCGCTAGCGGCCGTATGTAAGCGGACGCGAACGCTTCGCCGGTCGTCGGCGTGAACGTGAAGGTAGGGTGATTCGAATACGACACGCTGCCGGTGGCGAGTGCGTAGTTCGGCTGGCTGCCGGAGCCCGCGTTAGCGGTTGCGCCGCCGCTCGCGTCGAACGTATAGGCGGCAATGATGCTGCTGACGGTCAGAAACGCAGGCGCGTCGCCATAACGAAGGCCGACCACGGCCGCAAGAATCTCGCGTTTCTTCGCGTCGCCGAGTGCACGCGCATAGTCGACCTGATCGGCTTTCAGGCGCGAGGGTCCGATATGCACGCAGGCGGAGGAAAGACATGCCGCGCAAAGCGCGGCGGCGACCGAAGCGGTTCTGATCATGTCGTCAAAAGGGCGGAGTGCATATCCGCTGAAGAATGAGTGCGCAACGGCGGTAGCAGGTCGCATTCCCGGACGCGTGGCGTGCGTGCGTGAAAAAGGGTGTCGTCGAGGCTGCACGGCCTGATTTGCGTCGCTACGCAAGTGAGGAACGCTTCGCGAACCGGTTAGGCGAATGACTCGAACGCGCACGGTCTTTGCAAGATTTGCAGCCGCGCTTCGCGCATTGCCACACCTGCTGAATTAGCGCTCGGGCGCACTTGCGGCGGACGCGTCCGTCGCTTCTTCGAGCGTGCTGCGATAAGCGCGCGATTGCATCTCCGCGAGTCGACTCAGCGTTCTCGATAGATCATGTGCGCCTTCGAGTCCTCGCAAGGCCGAATGAATCGGTTCGTCCGATGCGATGAAAAGCGCACGCTTGCGGTCGTAAAGAATGTCGACCAGCCACACGAGCCGCTGCAACGTGTGCGCTTTTGTGAGCCATTCAGTATGTAGATTATCGACTATGAGTCCATGCCATCGCTCGGCGAGATCCAGATAGTCGAGATGCGAACGGCTTGCGACACATAGTGATTCGAAGTCGGCCCACAGCAGCGCCGCGCCCACCGCGTGTGCCGCAAGCGGACGTCCCGCGGCACTGATCTTGGTCGATTCGAATGCGCCGCTGCTGTCGTAACGCAGGAAGATTTCACGCAGCGCGTTGTGAGCGGCTGCATCGAGTGGGGCGAAGAAGTGCGGCGTGTCGTGCTGTTCGCCGCCGAACCGGTAGTCTCGCGCGCCGTCGAAATAGATCACGCGGAAATGCCGCTTGATCTGCTCGATGGTGGGCAGGAAACGCTCGTGAAACTCGGGGTCGGATAAAAGGCCGTCGGGCGCATAGTTCGACGTCAGCATGATGCGCGTGCCGAGCTTGATCGCCGTGTCGAGAAAGCGGCCCATCAGAAACGCGTCCGCGATATCGTGCACGTGGAATTCGTCGAAGCATAGCAACTCAATGCCATCGAGCCATTGCATCGACACGGAGCCGAGCCTGTCGTCGCCACGCGGTTCGTTCACGAGGCGTTGATTCATCTCGCGGAGAAACTCGTGAAAATGCAGGCGCCGCTTGCGGCAATCCGCGAGTTCGAACGCGGTATCCACCACGAGACTTTTGCCGCGTCCAGGCAGTCCATGGCAATACACGCCTTGATATCGCGATTCAACGCGGCTTGCTGTGGACCCAGCCAATGCGGAGAGCGCCGCGATTGCATCGCGCTGCCTCACATCCGGCACGATGCCGCGCGCGACGAGACTGCTGGTAATCTCCGCTTCCTCGAACATGCGCGCGCTCATTTGACCTGATGTCCGCTGAGCACGCGCTGCAGTTCACTCGGGTCCACCGGCTTCGTGAAGTGATGATCGAAGCCGGCCTCCACCGCTGTCTGCTTGTCCTGTTGCTGGCCCCAGCCCGTTACCGCAATCAGGCGGATGCCGGCGTCCGGATAGTCGTTGCGAACCCGTCGAGCGACTTCATAGCCGTTCAGGAGCGGCAGACCGATGTCGAGAATGACCGCCTGTGGGGCGAATTCGGCGATCACCGCGAGTCCCGCGACTCCGTCGCTTGCCGTGCGCACCTGGTGACCCTCCAGTTCGAGCACCATTGCGAGGCTGTCGGCGGCGTCCGCATTGTCGTCGACAATCACGATCCGCAGTCCGGCGGCCGGCGGCTTGTCGGGTTCCGTGCTGTCAGCGGGCGCATCGGCGGAACTGGACAGCGGCAGCCGGATCACGAATTCGCTGCCGGCGCCGGGCCCGTTGCTGAATGCCGCGACCGTGCCGCCGTGCAATTCCGCAAGACCGCGCACGAGGGCGAGCCCAATGCCGAGTCCGCCTTGGGAGCGATCGAGCGCGGGTGCGAGTTGCGAGAACATTTCGAAGACGCTGTTCAGATGTTCGCGAGGAATGCCGATGCCCGAATCGCGCACCGCAATCACGGCCTGGTTGCCTTCGCGATGTGCGGTGAGCGAAATGCTGCCGCCCGGCGGCGTGTATTTCGCTGCGTTGTTCAGCAGATTGAGGATCATCTGCGAAAGGCGGGTAGGGTCCGCATCGAGAAAAAGCGGCTCGGGAGATAGCGTCACACTCAGACGATGGTCGGACGCCTGCACGATTGCACGGGCGGCTTCCACCGCGGACTGCATCGCGCGCGCGAGTTCGAGCCGCTGCTTGCGCAGTTCCAGTTTGCCTTGGGTAATACGCGAGACCTCGAGCAGATCGTCGACAAGATGGGTCATGTGCTGCAATTGACGGGAGAACACGTCGCGCGACCAGTTCAGTTGCGGATCGCTGAATTCTTTCGCGCGCAGAATTTCGAGGACGTTGCGCATCGGCGCAAGCGGATTGCGTAGCTCATGCGCAAGCGTCGCGAGGAATTCGTCCTTGCGGCGATCCGCGTTGGAAAGCTCCGCGTTAAGCCGCGTGAGTTGCTGCTCGGCATGCCGCCGCTCGGTAATGTCGCGATTGATGCTCACCGCGCCGTAGATGTCGCCGCGCTCGTTGGCGAGCGGTTTGACCACGGTTTCGCAAACGCCGCGCGAACCGTCGCGCCGCACGAACGGCAACTCGCCGCGCCATGTGCCGTACGCGCCGAGACTCGCGAAAACTTCGCGTCGAATGCGCAGCGCATCTTCTGGCGGATGAAAGATCGAGACGTGCTTGCCGAGAATTTCGCGCAGCCGGTAACCGAGCATGCGTTCGCCGCCGACATTGAAGTCGGTGATGTTGCCGCGCAGATCGGTGATCACGATTGCATCGCTCAAGTGCTCGAAGATCGCGGCCTGGCGCAGCAGCACCGTCTGCGCCTGCTTGCGTTCGGTAATGTCGATGCCGAGCCCGTAAACCGTCAGCGGCTCGCCACGCTCGTCGTAAGTGGCGCGGCCGCGGCCTTCCATCCAGCACCAGTCGCCGCTTGCATGCAGGAAGCGGAATTCGGCGACGTAGTCGTCGCGAGTTCGCACCGCATGATCGACGGCTTCGTTGAGCGCGAGCAGATCGCCCGGATGAATCAGTTCGAAAAAACCGCGCGTTGTAATGGCGAGGCGTCCTTCGGCGTAACCCGCGAGCGCTTCCAGTTCGCGGCTCCACCAGAACTTGCCGGTCTTCGGTTCGTGCGACCACGCGCCCATGCGCGCGCCGCGCATGGCCAGACTCAATACGTCGCGGCTTTCCTGCAATTCCCGTTGTGCCCGCTGATGCGCGGCCACCGAAGCCTCCGCATTTCGCCGCGCGAGCACGAGTTCCTGCTCGTACTTATGACGATCGGCGACGATGAGCACTGCGACTTCGATGTAGCTCTGGTCGCCGTGCACGCGGCGCACTGCATTGAGCAATGTCGGCACCGTGTGGCCGTCGCGATGCAGCATGCTCAGCTTGACCTCGGCGACAGAGCCCTGCATTTGCAGCAGCGGCGCCCAATGCGTCTGATAAAACACCTTGCCGCCCGTTGTCAGCAGGTCTTGAAGGCTGATGCCGCTCGTGAGCTCTGCGGCGCCATAGCCCATCCATTCGCAAAACGTTGCGTTAGCGCGCACGATGCGCCCGTCGGTATCGGTCACGACGAGGCCGCAGGCGGCGTGCTCGAACAACGCATCGGCGAGCGGCAAGTGGCGGTCGGTACTTTGCATTGCGTTAAGTTGGGGTCGTCCGCAGGAAAGCGCTGATGGCCTCCGCAGTGGCGACAGGCGCGCTTACGTGCGGACAGTGTCCATTATTCTCGACGACGCGAAGCGTGCTGTTACGCATCGTGCGATGCATGTACTCGCCGACCGCGCGCGGCGCGACGACGTCTTCGCTTGCTTGCAAAATGAGCGTAGGCGTGACGTTCAAAGGCAGCACACCGCGATGATCGGAGAGAAACGTGACACGTGCAAACTGGGCGGCGATCCGCGGATCGGTCCGGCAAAAGCTGTTAATTAATTCAGCGCCGAGTTCCGGTTGGTCCGGTACGCCCATGATAGCGGGTGCCATTGCGCTGGACCAGCCGAGGTAGTTGTGCTCGAGCGTGAGCAGCAGGTCGTCGATGTCCTCGCGCGTGAAGCCGCCGATGTAATCGCCGTCGTTCACATAGCAGGGCGAGGGAGTCACCATCGCCTGAGCGGAAAAAAGTTGCGGTGCTTCGAGCGCGGCGAGTAGGCCGATCATGCAACTCACCGAATGGCCGACGAACACGACCGGCCCGTCGGACACTTCGCGGACGATTTCGATCAGGTCGCGCGCATAGCCATGCAGCGAATCGTATTTGTCGACGTCGTATGCGGCGAGGTCCGACGAGCCGCTGCCCACGTGATCGAACAGCACGATACGGTAGTCGTCATGGAATGACGGTGCGAGGCGGCGCCACATGCTCTGGTCGCAGCCGAAGCCGTGCGCGAACACCATGGTGCTCGCGCCGCGCCCGGAAATATTCACGTTGTTGCGCTGGATGATGCCCATTGTCGAGTCCTGGAGCGTGCCGGGATAGAAGCGGCGGGTGCGCTCGGTCCGGCCTCCGACAGAATGTTACCGCAGTCTCGCGGCGCCGCCGCCACTGCACGTCTGCACCGATTCGCCGCGCTGCGGCCTGAAGGTTTCATCCGGTCTTTATCGGCTGCTTTGGCGCGTTCTGCGGCTCGATGCCGAAGCGCTCGTATTGTGCAATCACCTGTGCGCCGAAAAGCAGCAACGTGGCGAGCCATTCCAGACTGAAGAGAATGACGATTGCCATGGTGAGCGAACCATACACCACGCTGACCTGTGAAAGCGTCGCGAAGTACCAGACCAGCACATGCCGTGTGATCTCCCACAACAGCGCAGCGACGATGCCGCCGAACAGCGCATGCTTGAGCGATGGGCGTCCAACCGGCATGACCATATAAATCGATGTCAGCAGAAAGACTTCGCCGGCCAGACCCAGCAGATACAGCAGAACGCGCGAAGCGCCCTGCAGCGACACATGCAGCCCGAACAGGTCGATGCCTTCGGCGCCCACGGCTTCCAGTCCGCTCGACACGAGCGTGACGATCAACGCGCCGACGCCGAGGAACAGGATGTAACAGTAGGGCAGCAGCGCCGAGAGTAGAAAATGCCGCCGCCGTATGACCACTCGGTGTACGAAGATCAGCGACATCGCGTTTTCGAGTACCGTGAATGCAAGTGAACTGAAGAACAGCATCGTCACGAACAGCACCCAGCCGATCACCGCACGGTGAGCGAGAAAGTTGGCAAGCTCACGTACGAGTGCTGCGGACTGGCCCGGCACGAGCCACTGCAGCAAGTGCCCCAGCGCCGGAAGCAGAATGTGTTGCGGCACGATGCGGGACAGCGCGATGACAATGAGGATCATCAGCGGCACGATGGAAAGCAACGCGTAGTACGCGACCGCGCCGGCGAGCAGCAAACCCTGGTTGGCACGGAACGCCTTCATCGTTTCGAGGAGGAATCTGCCCGGATGCTTCGCGACATTGAGTGTGCGTTGATCGATGATGGAGTACATGGGGCCTCGCCATGCGCGCGGCGGGCCGCCGACGGACGGCGCATGCCGGTGCGCGCGCTTCTGCATAGGTTAAGCAAGAAAGCCGCCACGCGCACCGCCACCGCAAAGAAAAGTGTGCAGGAATACGCCTTGCTCTCGAGGTGCGACATGGCATCCGAATCGACATCGAACACATCCAATGCATCGAACATCGCAGCGGAAAGTGCAGACTCCGGGGATCTCGTCGTCGCGCGGCCCGAGGGACTGTATTGTCCGCCCGGCGACTTTCATATCGACCCCTGGCGCCCCGTCGAGCGCGCGGTGATCACGCATGCGCACTCCGATCACGCCCGCTTCGGGCATCAGCGTTATCTTGCGTCGCGCGCGGGCGCAAACGTGCTGCTGTCGCGCCTGCCTGACATTTCGCTGCAAACACTCGCGTATGGCGAACGGCTCGATATCAACGGAGTGACCGTGTCCCTGCATCCCGCCGGACATGTGCTGGGGTCCGCGCAATTGCGTATCGAGCACCGCGGGCGCGTGTGGGTCGCATCCGGCGATTACAAACTCGACCCCGATCCGACCTGCGACGCATTCGAGCCCGTCCGCTGCGATACATTCATCACCGAGTCGACTTTCGGTCTGCCGATCTACCGCTGGGACGCACCGCAAACCATATTCGACGGCGTCGATTCATGGTGGCGCCATAACGCGGCGCAAGGGCGCGCGTCCGTGCTGTTCTGTTATTCGTTCGGCAAGGCGCAACGCGTTCTGGCAAGCGTCGACGCGGGCATCGGCCCGATCTTCTGTCATGGCGCGGTCGAACCGCTCAATCGCGCTTATCGCGAGGCGGGCGTGCGGTTGCCGCCGGTACGTCTCGTCAGCGAAATTGCACCAAAGGACAAGGCGGCATTCAGTCAGGCGCTGATCGTTGCGCCGCCGTCCGCGCAAGGCAGCGCATGGCTCAAGCGTTTCGGCGACTATAGCGACGCGTTCGCGTCGGGCTGGATGCGCTTGCGCGGCGCGCGTCGCAGGCGCGGCGTCGATCGCGGGTTCGTGCTGTCGGATCATGCGGACTGGCCGGCGCTGCAAACGGCGATTGGCGCGACCGGCGCGGGCCGCGTGATCGTCACACACGGCTCGGTCGAACCGATGGTGCGCTGGCTGCGCGAGCAGGGACTGGATGCAGGCGCCTTCGTGACCCAATACGGCGACGATACGGTCGAAGCGGATGCATTGGGCGGCGACGAGGCCGTGCCGGGCAATGCGCCGCTCCCGCCAGGCGATGTTGCGCCCGTGCATGAGTTCGACGATGCCGCGAGCCGTTCATGAAGCGCTTCGCTGCTCTTTACACCGCGCTCGACGCGACGACTTCCACGCACGACAAGCTCGAAGCGCTGACGAGCTACTTCGCCGTAGCGGAACCCGAAGATGCCGCGTGGGCGTCGTACTTCCTGTCCGGCGGCAAGCCGCGGCAATCGGTGCCCACGCGTCTGTTGACCGAATTTGCCCGCGAACGCGCGGGATTGCCCGCGTGGCTCTTCGAAGAGTCGTATCACGCAGTCGGCGATCTTGCGGAGACCATCGCGCATATTCTGCCGCCCGCGCAGCGCAGTTCCGAACTGGGCCTCACGCAATGGATCGAGCAGCGTGTGCTGACGTTGCGCGGTCTTGCGCCTGAGGAGTTGCGCACGCGTTTGTTCAGCTATTGGGACGAACTGGACTGGGGCGAGCGCTTTCTTCTCACGAAGCTGATTGGTGGGGGCTTTCGCGTCGGCGTCGCGCGGCAGTTGGTGGTGCGTGCGCTCGCACAGGTCGCCGGAGTCGATCATAAGCGGATTGCGCAACGCATGGTCGGATGGACCGATTCCCGGCAGAAGCCGGACGCCGCGCGTTATCTGCGTCTCATCGCACCTGACGCGCCCGACGCCGGCAACGCGGGCGAGCAGCAATCGGCGGATCGGCACGACAGCGATCTGGGCCTGCCTTATCCGTTCTTTCTCGCGCATCCGTTGCAAACCGATCCCGAGACGCTTGGCGATTCGTCGCGCTGGCTGATCGAATGGAAGTGGGACGGCATACGCGCGCAACTCGTCAAACGCGGCGGCCGTGTGTGGTTGTGGTCCCGCGGCGAGGATCTGATCACCGACCGGTTTCCGGAAGTGGCCGCGCTGGGCGAGGCCTTGCCTGACGGTTTCGTGATCGACGGCGAAATTCTTGCCTGGGAGCCGGGCGCCGCTGCGCCATTGCCGTTCGCGCGCCTTCAACCGCGCATCGCACGAAAGACCCTGACGAAAAAAATCCTCGCCGATTCACCCGCCGCGCTGCTTGCTTACGATCTGCTGGAAGCGCACGGCGAAGACTTACGAATGACGCCGCTGGCCGAACGGCGCGCGCGTCTGGATGCGTTGGCTGCATCGCTAGACGGGACGCTTTCGGGCGACTTGCTTCGTGTATCGCCGCAGGTGTCCGGAGCCGACTGGCGCGCGTTGGCAGCGCTACGCGAAGAGAGCCGCGCGCGGGGTGTCGAGGGCTTCATGGTGAAGGAGCGCGAGTCGATGTACGGTGTTGGTCGCACGAAAGCTTCGGGCACATGGTGGAAGTGGAAGATCGATCCGTATGCAATCGACGCCGTACTGGTTTACGCGCAGCGCGGACACGGCAGACGTGCGAGCCTATACACTGATTTCACCTTCGCGGTGTGGGACGAAGCCAATGGCGTGCGCACTTTGGTGCCGTTCGCAAAGGCGTATTCGGGTCTTACCGATGAGGAAATGCGCCAGGTTGACGCCATCGTACGCAAGACTACGATCGAGAAGTTCGGGCCGGTGCGCAGCGTGACGCCGACGCTCGTATTCGAAATCGGCTTCGAGGGCATTCAGGCGAGCACGCGTCACAAGTCCGGCGTGGCCGTGCGATTCCCTCGCATGCTGCGCTGGCGCACCGACAAGCATATCGACGACGCGGATACGCTCGCGATGCTCAAGGGTTTCATCGACGATCGCGCGGCCTGACTGCCGCGGTGGCGCATAAGCAACAGACACGCAACGAATCCGTAAGACGCATCGGCAACGATGCATTCACGATACATCGACGACAAACACCGCCGCTGCGAGATCGCGGCTCATTCAGAAAGCATGTCACCAGTGATGCAGCGCAGCGCGGGAGCGAATCTTGCAACCGGGCGGCGGGTGCCGTGATGCGGCGCGCGCATGCACCAGGGAGAACGTAGTGATGCTCGACAACCAGTTCGACAACCAGTTCGACAACCAGTTCGACAACCACTTCGACGACAGCGAAGACGTGGTCGTGTGGCGGCCAATCCAGTACGCAATGGCGTCGCACCGGCGCGTACTCGTCGTGGACGACTATCGAGAGGCGGCGGACGCGCTGCAAATGTTGTTGAACGCGGACGGGTTCGAATGCCGTGCGCTCGAAGATCCGCACGCGGTCTGCGAAATGGCGTCGCAATGGCAACCGTTCGCCGTGGTGCTCGACATCAAGATGCCCGGCCTGGACGGCCTGGAACTGGCGCGGCGCCTGCGCGCGCATCCGTCCACCGCGCATATGCTGCTGATCGCCTGCACGGCGTTTGCGTCGCGCGACGACCGCGCTCGCGCGCGCGCCGTGGGCTTCGACGCGCACTGCGCGAAGCCGTTGACGCCGGAGCGTCTGCTGCGCGTGCTGGAGTCGGCTGCGGCGCTGCATGCGGTGGGGGCGCCGTAAAGCGTGCGCGCCGTTTGAAAAAACTGCGGTGTGCAAGACGCAGTTTCCGCCCTATGTTCCGCCGTGTTCCACGTGTTGCCGACTTCCTCCGTTTCGCTCGAATTGCCGCGCAGCGCATCGCATTTCCTTGCGCGTTTGCTTCGTCGATGCGCGACTCATGTCCCATTGTGCAGCGGCAATGCACCAGAAAACCGCGTTATGCGCGGGCCCGAGGGTTGCTGAATCTGTCGCACCGCCGTGCTTTTTGCACGCCGCGCAGGTTAAACAGCTTTCTGGAGGTTTTATATGAGCGACACAGAACGTCCCACGCCGCCGTTCAAAGGACAGCAGCAGGATCAGACGCCGGGCCGCACTGCGGAGATGAACCCGCAACCCGATCACGGCGAGAAATCGTATAAGGGCTCGGGACGCCTCGCAGGCAAGGCAGCCATCATCACTGGCGGCGACAGTGGCATTGGCCGCGCAGTCGCCATCGCATTCGCGCGTGAAGGCGCAGACGTTTTGATCTCCTATCTGAACGAAGACGACGATGCACGCGAGACCGCGCGCTGGGTCGAAGAGGCCGGCCGGAAAGCGGTGCTGGTGCCAGGCGACATCGCGAATCCGGCGCATTGCAACGCGATTGTCGACAAGGCGATCGAGGCGTTCGGCCGGCTCGACGTGCTCGTGAACAACGCGGCATACCAGATGACCTATCCGTCGCTGGACGAAATCACCGACGAGGAATGGGATAAGACGTTCGATACCAACATCGGCGCGATGTTCCGGATCACACGCGCTGCAGTCAGGCACATGAAGCCGGGCGGCGCCATTGTCAACACCACGTCGATTAATGCGGACCATCCGAATCCCGGGTTGATCGCGTACGCGACGACCAAGGGCGCGATCCAGAACTTTACGGGCGGCCTTGCGCAACTGCTGGCTGAAAAGGGCATCCGCGCGAATTGCGTCGCGCCGGGTCCGATCTGGACGCCGCTGATTCCGTCGACGATGCCGCCGGAAAAAGTCGAAAAATTCGGAGAGCAGGTACCGATGAAGCGTCCGGGCCAACCGGCCGAGGTCGCGCCGGCCTACGTGATGCTGGCGTCCGACGAAGCGAGTTACATCTCTGGCGCGACGATCGCCGTTACAGGCGGTTCGCCGATTATCTAGGCCTGTTCTGCGGGCGCCGATTGGCCGCTGCTTGCGCGACTAAGCGCAAGCAGCGGTTCTCAAAGTTGCGCGTCAAATCTTTATCGACGCCACGCTGGATGAGCGGCGCGCAGTATTGCAACGCTGTGCTGCCGGGCACGCCGCTTGCGCGCGTCATGGGTTCGTCTTGCGCTCGCCGTACGTACCCATCGTCAGGAGAAACCCCCATGAATTCACCCACAGCGGAAACGCTGCTGGACGTTGCACCGAGCGACGTCCAGCGCGTGCCGGTGAGCTTCGACATCAACGGGAAAAAGCATGAGTTCGAAGTGGAAGCCTGGACCTCGCTGCTCGACTTGTTGCGCGAACACTGCCATTTGAGCGGCACGAAGAAGGGCTGCGATCACGGGCAATGCGGCGCGTGCACCGCGATTGTGAACGGTCAGCGTATCAACACATGTCTCGCGCTCGCGGTGGTTCACGACGGCGCGTCGATTACGACAATCGAAGGACTCGCGAACGGCGAAACGCTGCATCCGGTTCAACAGGCGTTCATTGACCATGATGCATTTCAGTGCGGCTACTGCACGCCAGGACAGATCTGCTCGGCCGTGGCGATGCTGCAAGAAGGCCATGCTAAAACCGCGGACGACGTGCGTGAACTGATGAGCGGCAACCTGTGCCGCTGCGGCGCTTACACCAATATCGTCGCCGCGATTCTCGACGCAGCGGAGCTTGCGGATAACGACCGCCAGGGAGTGACGCCATGAACCGGTTCTCGTACACGCGCGCGAATGAAGTGTCGCAAGCGATCGAACAGCATCGTGCAAAAGGAGCCGCAGCGTTTATCGCGGGCGGTACCAATCTGGTTGATTTGTGGCGCGTGAACGTCGCGCATCCGCAGGTCGTGATCGACATCAACCGCTTGCCGCTTAAGCAGATCGAGCCGACTGCAGCGGGCGGACTGAAAATCGGCGCTCTCGTGACCAACAGCGCGGCCGCTTACGACCCGCAGATTGCCGCGCGCTATCCGTTGCTCTCCAAAGCGATTCTCGCGGGCGCTTCGCCGCAGATTCGCAATGTGGCGAGCGTGGGCGGCAACCTGCTGCAACGCACGCGTTGTGTCTATTTCTACGATGCGGGCACGCGCTGCAACAAGCGCGAACCCGGCACGGGTTGCCCAGCATTGGAAGGCGTGAACCGGATGCATGCGATTCTCGGCGCAAGCGAACACTGCATTGCGGTGCATCCGTCCGACATGTGCGTGGCATTGGCCGCGCTCGATGCAACGGTGCATCTGTCCGGGCCCGACGGTTCGCGCGTGTTGCCGTTCGCCCACTTTCACCGCTTGCCGGGCGACACGCCGCACATCGACACCAATATCCGCGACGACGAATTGATCACTGCGGTCGAGTTACCGAAGCAGGGCTTCGCGCAGCATCATGCGTACATCAAGGTGCGTGACAGGGCGTCCTATGCGTTTGCGCTTGTCTCCGTGGCATTGGGACTGGAACTCGACGGCGACGTGATCGTGAATGCGCGTTGCGCGCTCGGCGGCGTTGCGCACAAACCGTGGCGCAATACGGACGCTGAAGCGTCGCTGCAGGGCAAGACGTTGAGCGCGGAGACGGTACGCAACTTCGCTACCGACCTGCTGCGCGACGCGCAGGGCCGCCGCGGCAATGCGTTCAAGGTCGAATTGACGGCGCGTGCGATCGAGCGCGCATTTCTGGGCGCGAGTCAACGTTCGTTCGAGGAGTCTGGGCTATGAACCGTGTTGAATCTTTGCCTGCTCTTCGCGCGAGCGGCGTGCCGCACAAGCGCGTCGACGGCAGACTGAAGGTGACCGGCGCCGCGCAGTACGCGGCCGACTTCACCGCCAATGGACTCACGTATGGCTTCGTCGTGTCGAGCACGATTGCGGCGGGGCGTATCGTGTCGATTGATTCGTCGGCCGCGCTTGCGTTGCCGGGCGTGCTGCATGTGCTGACGTATCAGAATCGCCCTGAGTTGCCTCGCGAGGACAAACCGTACAAAGACATGGTTGCGCCCGGCGGCAGCCCGCTCAGGCCGCTGTGGGACGACCGTGTGTGGTACAGCGGTCAGCCCGTTGCGCTCGTGCTTGCGGAGTCGCTCGAACTCGCGCGTCATGCGGCGTCGCTCGTGGATGTGCGCTATGAGTCGGCGCCGCATCGAACGGATATGGGCGAGGCGCTCATGGACGCCGAGCCGCCTTCGACGGAGAAGGGCGGCTTCGACCCGCCGCCCCCGCCGCGCGGCGACGCCGACGCTGCGTTGGCCAGCGCCGTGGCGCGTGTCGATGCGTTCTACAGCACGCCGGCGGAATATCACAACCCGATGGAAATGCATGGCTGCACAGTCGTACCCGACGAGCACGGCCACTTGACCGTGTATGAAAAGACACAGGGCGTCGTCAACACCAAGTCGTATCTGACGGCCGTGTTCGGCTTGAGCGACGAGCAGGTGCAGGTGGTGTCGCCTTTTGTCGGCGGCGCATTCGGCTCGGGCTTGCGGCCGCAATATCACCTCGCGCTTGCGGTGATGGCGGCGCTCGAATTGAAGCGCCCCGTGCGAGTGACGTTGACGCGCCAGCAGATGTTCACGTTCGCGCATCGGCCGCAGTCGATTCAGCGCGTGGCACTGGGCGCGGGCGCCGACGGCAGGCTGCAGGCGGTGATTCACGAAGCCGTCTCCGAGACCTCCCAATACGAGGATTACTGCGACGTGGTGGTGAACTGGGCCGGCCAGCTATATCGATGCGAGAACGTAACGCTCGGCTACAAGGTCGTGCGGCTCGACGTGCCGACGCCCGCCGACATGCGCGCGCCGGGCGCCGCGCAAGGTCTTTTCCCGCTCGAAGTGGCAATGGACGAACTGGCCGAGTCATTGCAGATGGACCCGCTCGAACTGCGCCTCGTCAACTACGCCGAACGCGATGCGAACAAGAATCTGCCGTTCTCCAGCAAGGCGCTGCGCGAATGCTATCGCGAAGGCGCCGCCCGCTTCGGCTGGGACAAGCGGCCGCTTGCGCCGCGCGCGCGACGCGAGGGCACTGAGCTGATCGGCTGGGGCATGGCGACGGGCGCATGGGACGCGATGCAAAACGAAGCGTCCGCGCGCGCGGTGCTCACGCGCGACGGCCAGGTGACTGTGTCGAGTTCGACTGCGGATATCGGCACCGGCACCTACACCGCAATGACGCAGATCGCGGCGGACGCGCTCGGTGTGCCGCTTCACGACGTGGTGTTCGAGCTCGGCGATACGCGCTTGCCGAAAGCGCCGCTCGAAGGCGGGTCGTGGACGGTGTCGTCGGTGGGAAGCGCGGTCGATGTCGCGTGCAAGCGGCTTCACAACCGTCTCGTTGAACTTGCGCGGCAACATGGCGGCGCGCGTTTCGCGAGTGTCGCGCGCGAGGACATCAGGCGTGCGGGCAAGCAGATGGTGTGCGGATCAGGTACCGAAGACGCCATCGCAATCGACACGCTGCTGGAGCGCGCCGGCCTCGAATCGCTCGAAGAGCAAGCCAGCGTGAAGCCGCACGAAAAGCAGCAGGCGTATTCGATGGGCACACACTCGGCGGTGTTTGTCGAAGCGCGCGTGGACGAAGCGCTGGGCACCGTGCGCGTGACTCGCGTCGTGAGTGCCGTGGCCGCAGGTCACATCGTCAATCCGAAGACTGCGGCGAACCAGGTGGCGGGCGGCGTGGTGTGGGGCATCAGCATGGCGCTGCACGAGGAAGGGCAGTTCGACCACGATATCGGCCGGCAGATGAACCACAACCTTGCCGACTATCACGTGCCGGTCAACGCGGACATTCATGACATCGACGTGCTGTTTGTCGAGGAGCACGACGATATCGTCAATCCGCTTGGCGTGAAGGGCGTAGGTGAAATCGGCGTGGTGGGTGTGGCGGCTGCAGTTTGCAATGCGATCTGGCATGCGACCGGCAAACGCGTGCGGGAATTGCCGATCACGTTGGACAAGCTGTTCGCATGAAGACCGGTTGTCGCGCGGGTCGAAGCGGGTCAATGCAGATCAGCGCGCGGCAAGAAGTATAGAAACGCCGGGAGAGGCAGAGCGGGGCTCGTTAGCCGCGCTCTGCTTCGTCCATTGCGCTGCGGCTCAATCTTCGCGCTGTGCGTATTCGCGCAGCGCGAGGCACGCCGAAACGTGCCCAAACATCAAGACACAGTGTTAGTCGGCGTATTTGAATTCCGGCAGCGCTTCGAGCGACTTTTTGGTCGCCTCCGGCAGTACCACGCGACGATTGGTGATCTGCAGATCGTTGAACGGAACCGCCACGAGATGCTTGCCCAAACCTAGAAAACCGCCCACCGACAGAATGGCGTAGGTGCCGCGGTCGCCGCCTGGCGAGACGATCAGATCGTCGACAGTTCCAATGGTGTCCTTGTTCTTGTTGAAGACGTCGGCCCCGGCCAGCTTCGACGCGCGATAGCCGCTCGCAAGCTGAACCACGTCGGTGCGCCTTTCGGTAATGGATTGCGGAGCGCCCTGCGCATAAGCGTTGCCTTGCGACGCGAGTGTGCCGAGCAGCAGTGCTGCTGCAAGCAGCGGTCTGGCTTGCGTGCTTCCCATGATCGTTTCTCCTTGTTATGTATGGCGCCGTTCGTGGCGCGTCCAGTAGCTTTCAAACGCTTTCAAGCCCGTTACCGCAAATTGCGTGCCGCGTCTGGCGCTCCGCCCAGTCTCAGGCCCAAGGATTGCTACAGGAGCGAGCCTGCTATTCATATTGCCTACACAGGAACCGCGCGCAAGCGCTTTTGCTTCTCACAGGAATCCCTATGTCATCCCCGGCCAATTACTCCACGCGCATCGCGGAGGGCACCCCTTTTCCGCTCGGCGCGACATGGAATGGAAACGGTGTGAACTTTGCGCTGTTCTCAGCGCACGCGACCAAGGTCGAACTGTGTCTGTTCGATGAAACCGGTCAGCATGAAATCGAACGCATTGAACTGCCCGAATATACCGACGAGGTCTGGCACGTGTTCGTGCCGAATCTGAGACCCGGTGCCGTGTACGGTTATCGCGTGCATGGTCCGTATGAGCCCGAGAAGGGCCATCGCTTCAATCCGAACAAGCTGCTGCTCGACCCTTATGCGAAGGCGCACATCGGCGAGCTGAAATGGGCGCCCGAAATTTTCGGCTATACGCTTGGTTCCGAAGAGGGCGACCTGTCGTTCGACGAGCGCGATAGCGCGCCGTTCGTGCCGAAGTGCAAGGTGGTGGACGCAACCTTTTCGTGGTCGCACCCGGAGCGCAATCCGCTGCCGTGGGACCGCGTGATCTTCTACGAAACGCATGTTCGCGGCTTCACGAAGCGTCATCCGGAAGTGCCTGAGGAATTGCGCGGCACCTTCGCGGGGCTCGGACAGAAACCGGTGATCGACTACATCAAGAGCCTCGGCGTGACGTCGGTCGAACTGATGCCGGTCCAGACATTCGTGAACGACAGCTATCTGCTGGAGAAGGGACTCACCAACTACTGGGGCTACAACACCATCGGCTTTTTTGCGGCCGACCCGCGTTTCTTCGCTTCGTCGACGGATTCCGTCAGCGAGTTCAAGGGAATGGTGGACAGCTTCCACAACGCGAACCTCGAAGTCATTCTCGACGTGGTGTACAACCACACCGCCGAAGGCAACGAACGCGGGCCGACGCTCTCTTTCAAGGGCATCGACAACGCGTCGTACTACCGACTGATGCCGGACGAGCCGCGTTACTACATCAACGATACGGGCACCGGCAACACGCTCAATCTGTCGCATCCTCGCGTACTGCAGATGGTGACCGACAGCCTGCGTTACTGGGTGACGGAAATGAAGGTCGACGGTTTCCGCTTCGACCTCGCGACGATTCTCGGCCGCGAGCCGCACGGCTTCGATGAGGGCGGCGGGTTTCTCGACAGTTGCCGGCAGGACCCGGTTCTCTCCAGCGTGCGGCTCGTCGCGGAACCGTGGGATTGCGGCCCCGGAGGCTACCAGGTGGGTGGCTTTCCGCCCGGCTGGGCCGAATGGAACGACCGCTTCCGCGATACCGTGCGCGCGTACTGGAAGGGAGACGAGGGCATGGTTGCCGATCTCGCTGCTCGGTTGACCGGCTCGGGGGACAAGTTCAACCATCGCGGCCGGCGCCCTTGGGCCAGCGTGAATTTCATTGCCGCTCACGATGGCTTTACGTTGAACGATCTTGTCTCGTACAACGACAAGCACAACGAGGCGAACGGCGAAGACAACAAGGACGGACACTCGGACAACAAGTCGTGGAACATGGGCGTGGAAGGTCCGACCGACGACATCGATATTCGTCAGCAGCGTGAGCGTCAAAAGCGCAATCTGCTGTCCACGTTGCTGCTTTCGCAAGGCACGCCGATGATTCTCGCGGGCGACGAGTTCGGTCGCACGCAGAAGGGCAACAACAACGCGTATTGCCAGGACAACGAGATCAGCTGGGTGGATTGGGAAGGTATCGACGAAGACGGCCGTGCGCTGACCGAGTTCGTGAGAAACCTCACGACACTGCGTCACCGTTTGCCGGTGCTGCGTCGTAGCCGCTTTCTCACCGGCGAGTACAACGAGGCGCTCGACGTAACCGACGCGCGCTGGCTTTCGCCCGACGGCACCGATCTCACGCCTGAACAATGGGCTGATCCGCTGATGCGCTGCTTCGGTCTCGTGATCGACGGCCGCGCGCAGGCAAGCGGCATTCGTCGTCCCGCGTCGGACGCCACGCTGTTGCTGGTGCTGAACGCGCATCACGATGTCGTCAACTTCACCTTGCCTGAGGTGCCTGAAGGCGAACGCTGGACCTGCCTGCTCGACACGAACATGCCGGTGCGCGCGGAACTGCCTCAGTTCAGCGCTGGCGACGACTATCAGGTGACAGCGCGCTCACTCCTGCTGTTCGCGCTCGAGGCGCCGAGTCGCGCGACGCAACGCGTGTTCGACCGGCTGGAAGAGCAGCTCACTTCCGATGAAAGCGAAGTCCCGCCTGCACCCTGATCGGGGATAGCACTTCGGGAATAGCACTTGCTGTTTGCTTCAAGGCCGCGCGTATTCACTCAGTGATTGCGCGCGGCCTTTCGCCATGCCGGCATCCGCTTGACCTTTACTGTAGGTGACCAAATGGAACAGGAGCAGACCTCTCAGGAGGAACAGATTCGCATGCGTGCTTATTACCTGTGGGAGCAGGCGTCGGAGCCGAAGGGCACACCCGACGAATACTGGGAGCAGGCCCGCAGCGAGATTGAGAAGGAAGCGCCGCCAGTGGAAAGCGGGCCGATTGCGGAAGAGCCGAAAAAATAAGCACATGCAAGGGAGCACTACAACAGATAACCACAAGCGACACGCATCGCCATGAAGGACTTTCCTGAACCGTCACGCGGCAGGCATCCCACGCGCATCGACGCGCCGCCTGCCGCGTTCGGTCTGGATGCGCTGATCGCGTTGGCTGTCGGCGCAGGTCTCGTAGCGTGCCTGTACTTCGCGCGAGCGGTCCTGATTCCGATGACGCTCGCAATTCTGTTGAGCTTTCTCGTCGCGCCGCTTGTGAAGTCGCTGGGCCGTTTGAAGCTCGGTCATGTCGCGTCGGTGTTCGCCGCTGTGGTGATCTCGGTGTCGGTAATCGGCGTGCTCGGCGCGGTGATCGCCATGCAACTGACCGACCTGGCGGCCGGCATACCACGCTATCAGGCAACCATCGAGCATAAGATGGAAGCCGCGCATACGCTGACCGTCGGCAAGCTCGATCGCTTCGCCAAAGCCGCGGGTCAGGCGCTGCAGCGTGCCACCGTTGAACCGACGCCGCCCGCGCCGCGGCGCGATGCGTCTTCTTCCGATGGCCGGGCGCCTGCCGCCGTTCCCGTCGAAGTGCGCGAGCCGGTACCGACGCCGCTGGAACTCGCGCGCCGCGTGTTGTCGCCGGCAATCAGTCCACTGGAGACGGCGTTCATCGTCTTCGTCGTGATGGTGGTGATCCTCTTGCAACGCGACGATCTTCGCGATCGCGCGATCAGGCTATTCGGCTCGCGCGATCTGCATCGCACCACTACTGTGATGGACGAAGCAGCGCGGCGCCTGAGCCGCTACTTTGTTTCGCAGCTTGGATTGAATGCGGGGCTCGGCGTCGTGATCGGCGCGGGGCTTTTCCTGATTGGCGTACCGAGTCCGATCTTGTGGGGCATCCTCGCGGCGTTGCTTCGGCTCGTGCCGTATGTCGGTATCTGGATCGCGGGCGGCCTTGCTACCGCACTCGCCGCCGCGGTGAGCCCCGGGTGGGACATGGCGATCTGGTCCATAGCGCTTTTCGTGACGGTCGAACTGCTGGTGGGTCAGGTCGTGGAGCCGCTGCTATATGGACGCAGCACCGGACTCTCGCCGTTTTCGGTCGTCGTGGCGGCGATCTTCTGGAGCTGGATCTGGGGGCCAATCGGGCTTATTTTGTCGACGCCTTTGACGCTCTGCCTGCTCGTGCTCGGCCGGCATATCAGGCGTCTGGAATTTCTCGACGTGATGCTGGGCGACCAGCCCGCGCTCACGCCCGTCGAAAATTTTTATCAACGTGTGCTCGCAGGCGACCCCGACGAAGCGCTCGCGCAAGCGGAACTGCTGCTGCGCGAGCGTTCGCTGTCGGCATACTACGACGAGGTGACGATCCCAGGCCTGCAACTCGCCGCCAACGACGTCGTGCGCGGCAGCGTGACCTCGGTGCAGCTCGCGCGCATCGAGTCCACCACGAACGATCTGATCGATGGACTCGACGGTTATCCGGACGAGCAGCCGCCGCGGCTCATGGCAGAGGATGCGGGCACCGATATCGGACCGGTGGCGCCGTCGCATATCGCGCCGGCTGCATCGGCGGGCATGCATGCGTTGTTTGCAAACCATATGTCGCGTGGTGCCGCGCAAGGGCCGCGCGACGATAGCGCTCAACAAGCCGCTGAAGATGCGCTGGAGGAAGCTGAAGATCCGCCGCGCGCAGCGAATCAACGTGTCTTGTGCATTCCCGGGCGGGGCCCGCTCGATCCTCTGGCGTCGACCATTCTGTTGCAACTGCTCGGCAAGCATGGTTTCACTGCACGCGCGCTACCGCATGAGGCCGCTTCACGCGCCTCGATCGAGCAGATGGATGCCGACGACGTGGGCATCGTCTGCATCGTCTATTTGCGGATCGACGGTGTTCCCTCGCATTTGCGCTACATGGTGCGGCGCATTCGCGCACGCTTGCCGAACGCGTCGATTATCGTCGGACTGTGGGCGCGCGAGGATCTCGAGAAGTGGAGCGTCGATCTGCAAAACGCAATGGGCGCCGAATGCTATGTCACTTCATTGCAGGAGATGCTGGCGGCTTGCCGCATGTGCGCCAGCACGACAAGCGGTGAACCGCTCGCAGTCGCCGACGTCTAGAAAAGCACTGGAAAAGCAGGCAAAAAAACGCCCGGCGCTTGCGCGTCGGGCGTTTGTCGTTGCAGCAGTGCTTATTTGCCGCTGGCTCCGCCTTCTGAGGTCTTGCCTTCGTCGTCAGTCACGATTTTCGTCGTGCCGCCGGTAGAGGGCGGGTCGCTCGCCGGAAACGTGTCCTCGACTTCCTTGTCGATCTGCTTCTCGGTCTTGTCGGCATTCGGATGCTGTTCCTTGGGTTCTGCCATGACGCTTCTCCTTGAGCTGATAGGTGTGATGGGTGGACGGCCATGCTGCTCGCACGGCCTGCTTGGGGTGCTTTTTACATCGGCATGTAGAGTTGAATGAAAGGTGAGCGCTCCATGAGCTAAACATCGGCTTGCGTCAGACTGTCCCGCACGACTCGCGCCCGACAATCCGCAATGCGTCGGCGCGCCTGAGCGGACCTTGGCGCATGGCGTCGATCAAGTGCGCGGTCTGTGCGTCGCGTTCACACGCGAGCACCGCGAGAACCTTGTCGTCCTTCACGTAAAGCGCAGCAAACTCGTAGCTATCCAGGTCGCCGTCTATCACCAGCTCGTCCCAGTCGCTTGCATGGCCGAGATATTCAAACGTCTTGCCGAAGTGGTAGGTCCAGAAAAACGGCACGCCGTCATAACGGTTGCGTGCACCGCACATGTTTTGCGCGGCGATGCGCGCGTGCTGTTGCGCTACTCGCCAGTGCTCGATCCGCAGCGGCTCCTCGTTCTCGCGCAGCGGGAACATCGCAATGTCGCCGGCGGCGTAAAGACCGGGCGCGGCCTGCATACCTGCATTCACGATCACGCCGCCGTCCTTTTGCAATGGCAATCCTTCGACAAAGCCGGTGGCCGGCGTCACGCTTGTGCCCAACAGCACGACATCGGCGGCGATATGCTCGCCGCTTTCCAGCATCACTTCATGCACGCTGCCTTCTTCCCCTTCGAGCGAGGCGACCTTCGCTTCCGGATAAAACTTCACGCCATGGCTTTCGTGCAGCGCGCGGAACATCGCGCCCATGCGTTCACCGAACTGCTTCGCAAAGGGCACCTTGTCCGGCGAAATAATGGCGACTTCGACGCCACGTTTGCGCAGCGATGCGGCGGTTTCGAGTCCGATGAAACCGCTGCCGATAATCGCTACCCGCGTGGAGGTGGCCGCGGCGGTAGACGGGGCGTCGATCGCGAGTTCGTCGGTCGGCCCGTCGCCAAGGGCGTCGACGATCGCCGCTGCGTCGGCGAGATTGCGCAGCACATACACGCCGCCAAGCTCGCAGCCAGGAATAGAAGGGACTTTCGGTACACCGCCGGTCGCGAGCAATGCGGTGTCGTAGGTCAATGCGCCACCGGGTTCCAGATGAACGGTACGGTTGGGAACATCGAGGCGCACCACCTTTGCGACGATCCGTTCCACGCCGTGCTGCTCGAACCACTCGTGAGCGAGAAGCGGCGGCACATCGGCGGGGGACATCTCCGCGGAAGGGACAAACTTGCTGAGCGACGTGCGATCGTAGGGCGCGTGCGGTTCGTCGCCGATCAGCGTGATGCGCCCGCTAAAGCCATACTCGCGCAGCGCCGCGCAAGCCGCGGCGCCGGCCGCGCCCGCGCCGATTACCGCGAAATGCGGCTCCTGTGTGCGGGCAAGCTCTGTTTCGTTCGGCAGCTTGCCTGGTGTCACCATCACGTCATCGCCGTCGACGATCACCGCATAGCGTTCGAGCGGCACGAGCGGCGGCGGCTCCAGCACCTGGCCGGTGGATGCGTCGAACGTGCCCTTATGCCACGGACAAATGATCCGGCCGCGGCACAACGCGCCTTCCTCGAGCGGTCCGCCTGCGTGCGGACAATCGGCGGAATAGGCGCGCACGGTGTCTCCGTCGCGGACCAGCAGGATTTTTTCGTCACCCACTACGACGCGTTGTGCCCGGTCCTCGCGTAGCTGCGAAAGCTGGGCGACGTGTACTGCGGTCGTGGGCATGCGGGTTCCTTGAGGCGTTGTCTGATGCGGCCCGCAGCGGTAGGATCGCGCGCCGAGGCCACAGGACCAGAATGAGAAAAGTGCTACATGAATGAGCAATTGCCGTGCCCGACATCGGCTAAATCCAGGCCATGCAAAAACATTTCTCGTTTCTTCGCTTCTCGCTATGTGAATGGTCGGAAAGTACGCTAGATTCCTTTTAAGGAAATAGCGCACGATCAGAAGGCACGTTACGTGCGACGAATCAGATGACTTCCCATGACTTTGTGGAGATGTTGGCCGTGCAGCGTGCGGAGCGAGTTGCAGTTGATGTCCCAATGCCGTCGCGCAATTTTGCGGCGACGCGGCGTGTGTTACTTGTTGTGCTTGCTGTTTCGATTCTCTTCCCGCTTGCATGCCTCGCCGGCTACGGTTATTTCGATTACCAGCGGCGCATAGCCGATTCGAATGACATGATCGACCGGCTAGTGCGTGTGACCGAGGAACAGGCGGTCAAGGTGCTCGACCTGAACCAGCAGATGGCTTCGCGCATCGTCGAGCTGATCGGCGACGAAGACGATCAGCAGCTTCGTGCGCATGACGCGCAGTTGCACAAAGCCCTGCGCGAAATCGGCGGGGACTTTCCGCAAGTGGCGTCCATCAACCTGATCGGTGTGAACGGCGATCTGCTCGTGTCGAGCCGTGCGTATCCGGCAACCGGCATCTCCATCGGTCATCGCGAAGACTTCGTCTCCGCGCGAGCGATGCGCCCGCATCCGTACTTTTCGTTGCCCATGTTCGGTCCGTTATCGCAAACGGACGTGTTCAACACCACCATCGCCCGCACGGACACCGACGGCAACTTCCTCGGTGTCGTGTCGGTCGCGTTGCGCAACGAGTACTTCTCGCGCTTTTATCGCGAGCTCACTAACGGCGACTCATCGCTCGCGTTGGCGCTCTATCGTCAGGACGGCAATCTGCTCGTGCGCTATCCGCCGTTGCCGGCAGGCGTGGCGGATAGTGCGTCCGACGCGTTTGCGTCCGCGTTGCGCGACAAACAGCTGTCCGGCCACGTACGCGTCAAATCGGCGGAAGACGGCGGTGAGCGGCTCGTCGCGTTTCGCCGGGTCGGCGACTATCCGTTGTATGTGTCCAGCGCCTATGCAACAGGCGCGATCGTCGACGCGTGGCGCCAGCACTTCATGGTGATCGCCGCGTTGACGGCGGTGCCGTGTATCGCGATCTGGATCCTCGTGCTTTACTCGCTGCGTCAACTCGACGGCGAGCGCGTCGCATGGGAGCGCTGGCAGGGCGAGGTTGCGATGCGGCTTTCGGCGGAAGCTTCGAGCCGGCAATTGCAGCGCATGGGCGCGCTCGGCAATCTGGTCGCGAATGTCGCGCACGATTTCAACAATCTGCTAATGGTCGTCTCCGCGAATATCGAGCTTGCCCGTCTCAAGCGGTTCAACAACCTCGAAAAGGAAATGACGGCGGTTCAGCGCGCCACCGCGACCGCGGAATCGCTCACGCGCAGGCTTTTGAGCGTCGCAAAGAAGCAGCCGCTGAAGCAGGAGCCGATCCACCTGAAAAAGTGGATTCCGGGCGCGGCGCCGCTCATCGAGGCGGCGCTCGGCGATCAGATCGAACTGGCGCTCAGCATTGTCGACGACGTATGGGACGTGCTCGCGGATCCGACCGATCTCGAACTCGCGATCATGAACCTGGCGGTGAATGCACGCGACGCGATGCCGCGCGGCGGACGCTTCGTGATTCGTTGCCAGAACAACCGGCTGGTCGGCAGCGATACCTTGCTACCCGATGGCGAGTACGTGCTGATCGCGTGTTCCGACGACGGCGAAGGCATGCCCGAATCAGTCGCGCGGCGCGCGTTCGAGGCGCTGTTCACGACCAAACTCAGCGGCTCGGGCGCCGGCCTCGGTTTGGCGCAGGTTCTGTCTATGTGCGAACAGGCGGGCGGCACCGCGAAGATCGACAGCGTGCCCGGCAGCGGCACGACGGTGCGGATGTATCTGCCGCGCTATCGCGAACGCCGCCAGCCGCGCGCCGTGAAAGAAGAAGTGGTGGAACAGGCAGCGCTGCAGCACGCGGGCATGGTGCTCCTCGTGGAAGACAACGAAGACGTCGCGGCGGGCGTCGCAGCCGTGCTGGAAACGTTCGGCTGCGCAGTGCGTCACGAGCCCACCGCCGATCAGGCGTTCGACGTACTGACCGGTGGCGAGCGCTTTGAACTCGTGCTATCGGACATTCAGATGCCAGGCAAGCTGAACGGCATCGACCTGGCTGAAAAAGTGCGCAGTGCATGGCCCACGCAGAAGATCGCTTTAATGACGGGCTACGCGGACGAACTCGAACGCGCGCGGCGCTTGGGCGTAGCCATATTGGCGAAGCCATTCAACATCGAGGAACTGCACGCGCTGGTGGCCTGCGAACCGTAATGCGTTCCAATCTTGAGGCACACCCCTTGCTGAACTCCTGACGAGGCATGCGCGCATGGCTCGCCTACGCGCGCAATCCGCTTCTATTTCGCGTCCATTCCGACAGGAGAACAGTCATGAAGATCAAGAAGGCACTGCTTATTTCCACATTGCTCACGGCTTCCACGCTTGCCATGGCACAAGGTGCGGGCGGCTCGGGTGGTGCTGGCGGCGGCCCGGCCGGCAACGACCCGGCCACGACCGGCGGCGCGAATGCTTCCACGCGCGAAGGCGGCGACGCTACGTCATCGGGCGCTATGTCGCATTCGAAGTCGAAGAAGCACTCGTCGAAGTCGAAGGCCACGAAGCCCGCGACCGACACGACCAACATGCCGGGCGCGAACGCAAGCAGCGACACGAAAGGGCAATAACCCGCCGCGTTCAGAATGAGGGCCCGTGGCGCGAATGCGCTACGGGCGCCTCACGAATCAAATGCTTTACCGGCCCGGCCTGACTGACTAATTTTTTTCTTGCGCCGCGTCGTACTTGCCGAGTGCCGCCGCGCTGTTCAGGCGCGCCCGCTTCAGTAACGCCTGCTGCGCTTCCTCGACGTTGCTCGTCGCGCCTTTCCAGGCTTGTAACGGCGGCTCCTGCAACGCACGTCCATACGAGAAGCTCAGATTCCACGGCAGCGGTCCGAGACGATTCATTGCGTCGAGATTCGCGGTCGCTTCTTCAGGCGACTGTCCACCAGACAGAAATACGATGCCCGGCACGGCCGCGGGCACGGTGCGTTTCAGAATCCGCACCGTGTAAGCGGCGATATCCGCGGTGGACGATTGCCGCGCGCTCTCCGAACCGGCGATCACCATGCTCGGCTTCAGCAGCATATGTTCAAGCACGACGCGATGCCGTTGCAGCGCGACGAACACCTGGTGTAAAACCGCCTCGGTCACTTCGGCGCTGCGCTCGATCGTGTGGTCGCCGTCCATCAACACTTCCGGTTCGACGATCGGCACGATGCCCGCTTCCTGCGCGATTGCGGCGTAACGCGCGAGCGAGTCCGCATTCGCTTCTATCGCGAGACGGCTGGGCAGATTGGCCGTGATGTTGTAGACCGCGCGCCACTTTGCAAAGCGCGCGCCTTGTTTTTTGTAATCGACGAAGCGGCGCGCGAGGCCGTCGAGGCCTTCGGTGATTTCATCGCCTGGAGCATGAGCAAGCGGGACCTTGCCGAGGTCCACCTTGATGCCCGGCACGATCCCGTTCTTCGCGGCGACCTCGGGGAACGGCGTGCCGTTGTCCGCTTTCTGGCCGAGCGTTTCTTCGTAGAGAATCACGCCGCTCACAAATTCGCCGAGGCCCGGCGTGGTGAGCAGCAGATTGCGATACGCACGGCGGTTTTCCTCGGTGGAGTCGAGTCCGATCGTCTTGAAGCGTTTGGCGATGGTGGGGCCGCTTTCGTCGGCGGCGAGCAGGCCCTTGCCGGGCTGAACCATTGCGTCGACGGTGGCTTGCAGTTCGCTACGGGTGTCCATGAGATGTGCTCCCTTTGTTCCGGTTGCGGAAGGAAAACTGCGGCCGCGGCGCATTGGCGGCCGCTGCATGACCTGCGTTATTCGCCTATCAGATGCAGCACGATGTCGCGATGCTGCGTGTGACGCCGATGCTCGAACAGATACAGCCCTTGCCACGTGCCGAGCACCATCTGCCCATGCTCGACCGGTATGCTCAATTGAACTTGCGTCAATGCGGTGCGCAAATGCGCAGGCATGTCGTCGGGGCCCTCGGCGTCGTGCTCGTAGCGTTGCTTGTCTTCGGGCGCGAGGTTCGCGAAGTAGCGCTCGAGATCCCGCTGCACCGACGGGTCGGCATTCTCCTGAATCAGCAATGAAGCCGACGTATGACGGCAAAACAGCGTCAGCAGTCCGGTGTCGATGTCCTGCGCCGCGACGAAGCGGCGGGCTTCATCGGTGAATTCGACGAGTCCGCGAGTGGGCGCCTTGACGCTCAGATGGTGGATGGCCTGTCGCATGATGAAAGCGCTCGACTCCGGTTCAGAGCGACGCGAACGCGTCGGCGATCTGTTCGACACTCCCTGGGCGAACGACGCGCGCTACTTCAGTGCCGTCGCGCATGAAAATCAGCGTGGGCCATAGCTTGACCTTGAACGAGCGGCCTAGCGGGCGGCCGGGACCGTCCTCGATCTTCAGGTGCCTGACGCCGGCATGCGCTTCGAACGCCTTTGCAATGGACGGCTGCGCACCCTGGCAGTAGCCACACCAGTCCGTGCCGAACTCGATGACGGTGGCGCCTGGCAGCGCGTCGATTTCGGCTCTTGATGGGGCTTTGGTGGAATAAGGCGTCCGGATTGCCATGCATGCTCCGCTGCGGGTTCAAATATGCGCTCTGGGGTTGGAAAAGGCGCGTCCGCTGCCGCGGACACGCGCCGCACTCTGGTTTGATAAGAGTACCAGCTATTGGTTCGAGAGTCGGCGGGGCGGGCATTGGCCCAATCGTACAAGTTGGGGGCGCGCTCGAAAAGCGGCTATGGCATGCTCCGAACCGGGCGAGGGGCGCCTGCGGGAGTAGATATTGCTAGCGTCTGGCCTCGACTACCACGCATGGGGCCGGTGAGCGGCCGCCAACGCGTGGACGCGCAGGTTCAACCGTCATGGAGGCATGTCATGCCATCAGCATTGATCGTCAAGCGGTCCGTTGGACTCCCTGCAAAGTTACGCCGCGGCGTGAAGTGCGCGATGCTCGCATGCTCGCTCGCGGCCGCGCTGCCAGGCTACGGCGCGGATGTGACGTCTGCGCCTTCCGGCGCGTCGCAGGAGACACCGGCTGCGGCCTCCGCCGCGCGCGCCGCCAACGCACCCGACGACACTTTTCTGCTGACGATCTTTCTGCGCCACGACGAATCCAGGCCGCTGCCGAAGATCAACGAGCAATTGCGCGCACAGGGTTTCTTCAAGACTTTCCCGCCGCCCGGCATAGAAGTGGTGTCGTGGTACGTGATGATGGGCATCGGTCAGGTGGTAACCCTGCGTGTGCCTGCCAGCCGCTTGCGCGAGGTCAATCGCGCGATTGAGACGACGGCGTGGGGCGGCTACCGCACCGAGTTCTATCCGACCTACGACTACAAGGCGCTCGCGCAGCAGATGCGCGCGAACGACGGCAAGTAACTTGCGCGGGCGGCCCGGTAAGCTCGCTATCCGGCATAACGGTCGCTGTCACAAATTTGGGATACATCCCCGCGCCTTTACGCGCCCTCACGCGCGGCCGATAATGCCCCGTCATTCCCGCCACGAAGCCTGTCGCGCGCGCCGCGCCTTGCAGGCTTGCTTGCTCTGAGCCCACAGCCGCCCGTGTTGAAAACCTCACGTTTTTTTGGTCTGCTGCACATTCCCGGCTTCAAGCCGCTCGCCGCCGCCACGCTGATGCTGGGCGTGGCCATGTCGTTCACCGCTCCGTATCTGTCGCTATTCGGTGTCGAGCGCGCCGGTATGACGCCGTTCCGGCTCGGCGTGTTCATGACGCTGATTGCGGCAAGCGGCGTGCTGGCGAGTACCTTTGCCGGCCGCTGGAGCGACGCGAGCGGCCGCCATCGGCCTTTGCTGCTGGCGGCATTGGTTCTCGCCGCCCTCGGTTACCTGTGTTTATGCGTGGTGCGCGACTACCGGCTGTTGCTCGTCGTCGGCATTGTCTTCATAGGCGCGGGCGGTTCGGCCATTTCAATGGTGTTCTCGTTCAGCCGCGCCGCGCTGCCCGTGCCTGACGCGGCCGAGCGCGTGTTTGCAAGTGCGACGCTACGAACGATTCTTTCGGCGGCGTGGGTTTTCGGGCCGTCGGTGGGCGCGCTGGTGCTGGCGGCAACGAGTTTCTACGGGCTCTTCCTGTTCGCCGCGGCCAGCTTCGCCGCGTGCGCCGCCATTGTCTGGCGCATGCGCGAGCCGCAGGGCCATCTCGGCGATCACACGGTGCAGGACACGGCCTCGGAGCCGTCGTCGTCGATCACGGTACCGCCGTTGACCGAGCCGGGCGAAGACGCGCACGAGGACTTGCCGGGCGTTGCATCGGCGAACGATATTGGCCGCGCGGTCGCGGCGCTGACGTTGCTCGGGCTCGCCGCAAACGCCACGATGATCGTGTTGCCGCTTTACATCGTGCATGGTCTGAGCGGCACGCATCTGGACGTGTCGGTGATGCTCGGCCTCGGCGCATTGACCGAAATTCCGATGATGCTCGCACTCGGCGCGAAGTCTTCGCGCTTGCACAAGCCGAACTGGCTGGCGGCATGCGCGGCGGTTCACGCTCTGTATTTCGTCGCGATGTCGCTCGCTGGAAACGTGCATGTGCTGATACCGATGCAGATTCTCAACGCGTTCGTGGTGGCCGTGACTTCTTGCCTTGGCATGACGTACGTGCAGGATCTGATGCCGCATTCGCCGGGGCGTGCCACGGCGCTTTTCTTCAACGCGGCGCGGGTAGGCTCGATTCTGTCGGGCGTGTTGTCCGGTTTGCTGGTGCAGGCTTTCAGCTATCGAGGAACCTTCCTTTTCTGCGGCTTGCTGGCTCTGTGCGCGCTCGTGCTGTTTGCCGTGCCTGGTTATCGCTATCCGCTGATGTGGCGAGCGGTGCGGCGTTTCGCTCGTACGCAATACGGCAAGCTTCAACAGGGGCGCTCGCTGCGCGGCGGCCGTGAGCGTTGATCTGCGGTGCCACGCATCGCACTCGCAGCCGAAGCTTGCAACGAGCTGAACGCGAGGAACTTTACGCCGCACAAAACCTCTGCAATGAGGCGTATCGTTCTTGCGATGGACGCGGTTGCTGTCGTCAACGCAACCGGATCAATCAACGCGGAATCGCCGGAACTTGCAGCAATCGCATCATGATCATCTAACTGAACCAGGCAGCGTCACGAAGCACTTTCGGGAGCGGTGAAATGCAGCTAGGCATGATTGGATTGGGACGTATGGGCGCCGACATGGTGCGGCGGCTGACCAAGGGCGGTCAACAATGCATCGCCTACGACGTACAGCCCGCTGCCGTCGAGCGGCTCGGGCAGGAAGGCGTGTTGGGCGCATCGTCGCTCGAAGATCTCGTGGCGAAGCTCGAGAAGCCGCGTGCGGTGTGGCTGATGGTGCCCGCCGCCGTGGTCGACGGCACGCTCGACAAGCTCCTGCCGTTGCTGGAACCGGGCGACATCGTGATCGACGGCGGCAATTCCTATTACCACGACGACATCCGCCGGGGCGCCCAGCTTGCCGAGCGCAAACTGCACTATGTGGACGTCGGCACCAGTGGCGGCGTCGCCGGACGCGAGCGCGGCTACTGCCTGATGATCGGCGGCGAAGCGGAGGTCGTTCAACGGCTGGAGCCGATATTCTCGACGCTTGCGCCAGGCGCAGCGGCCGCGCCTGCCACGCCGGGACGCACCGAGGGCAGCAGCACGGCCGAGCTGGGCTTTCTGCATTGCGGCCCGATAGGCGCGGGGCACTTCGTCAAGATGGTTCATAACGGCATTGAATACGGCTTGATGGCCGCCTACGCCGAGGGCCTCAATATTCTGCGTCATGCCGACGCCGGTAAACACGCTCGCGACGCAGATGCCGAGACTTCGCCGCTGCGTCGTCCGGAGCTTTATCAGTACGATCTGAACCTGGCCGATATCGCCGAAGTGTGGCGGCGCGGCAGCGTGATCGGCTCGTGGCTGCTCGACCTGATCGCCGGTTCGCTGGTTGGCGACGCCGATTTGAAGAACTACGCAGGACGCGTATCCGATTCGGGCGAAGGACGCTGGACGATGGCGGCGGCCGTCGACGAGGGAGTGCCTGCGCCGGTGTTGAGCGCGGCGCTCTTCGGGCGTTTCAGTTCGCGCGGCGAAGCGGACTTTGCAAACCGCGTGTTGTCGGCCATGCGCCACGACTTCGGCGGTCACGCCGAAAAACCGCCTGCGCCGTCGGGCAGCCAGCAGGGCTGATCGTCCCGATCCTCCGGCTCACAGCACAGCCGATTTCATGGAGCCGCACATGCAAGCCACACAACCCACTGAAAGCGCGCCGCACGACGTCGTGTTCCTGTTCGACTGCGACAACACGTTGCTCGACAACGACCACGTGCTATCGGATTTGCGCGCCCACATGATGCGCGAGTTCGGCACTGAGAACAGTAGCCGCTATTGGGAGATTTTCGAGCAATTGCGCGGCGAGCTCGGCTACGCGGACTATCTTGGCGCATTGCAGCGTTACCGCACCGAGCATCCAAGAGACACACGGCTCTTGCTGATGTCGTCGTTCCTGATCGACTATCCGTTCGCCAACCGGCTCTATCCAGGCGCGCTGGATGCCTTGCAGCACGTGGCGAAACGCGGGCCCACGGTGATTCTGTCGGATGGCGACGTTGTGTTCCAGCCGCGCAAAGTTGCACGTTCCGGCTTGTGGGAAGAGGTGGAGGGCCGCGTGCTGATCTACATCCACAAAGAGCTGATGCTCGATCAGGTGATGGAATGCTACCCGGCGCGCCATTACGTAATGGTCGACGACAAGTTGCGCATTCTCACGGCAATGAAGAAGGTCTGGGGCAGCAGATTGACCACGGTGTTCCCGCGCCAGGGGCATTACGCTTTTGACCCCAAGGAGATATCGAGCAATCCGCCCGCGGATGTGACTATCGAGCGGATCGGCGATCTCGCGCAACTCGATGTGGAATCGCTGCTGGCCGGGAAGACCTAAGCGTTGCGAATGCGCTGTCCGATATCTGGACAGCGATCGCGCGCGGCGCACCGCGGATACCGTGAAGCGCGGTTAATCGAGCATCACGAGTCTTGCGCTTTCAACCTCGCTTGCGCATCCGCGGCGCCCATTCTGCCGGCCGCATCGAGTGCGCTCGTTCCGCTGGCGTCGCGTGCATTGGGGTTTGCTCCGTGCGCGATCAGCATGTCCATGATCGCCGTGCGGTTGAACATCGCGGCCACCATCAGTGCAGTGCGTCCGTCGGGCGATGCACCTTCGACGTCGGCGCCGTGCGAGAGCAAGGTTTCGACCACAGCGTCGAAGCCCTTGAAAGCTGCGCCTGCGAGAGGGGTCTGCCCGTTATTGTTGCGCAGGTCGGGATCTGCGCCGCGTTCGAGCAGCGTGCGCACGGCATCGACATGTCCGTGATAGCTCGCGAGCATCAACAGACTGTCGCCTTTGTCATTGCGCAGATTCGGCGGCACGCCTTTTTCGATCACCGCTGCGAGCATCGCGGCGTCGCCGGCACGGGCAAGATCGAACACCTGCTGCGCGACTTCGAGCAACTGCGGGTCGATGGGTTGCGGGGAAGGAGGGGACGGGTCGGCTGGGTTAGTCAATGAAATCTCCTTGCAATAAAGCCACGCGCCTCGGCGCATGAACATCGGCAGCATACACAGATTGTGCAGGCACCGCGCGTTGCTAAACGGCGCCGAAAAGTTTGACCAGCAAGCCGAACACGCCAACCAGAACGGCCACGCCCGCGCACAGCAGTAGAAGCGTGACAAGAAGAACGAGCGGCGCTTTAAAACGGTTGGGTGTCGGCATGATCAATGTGTATGGTTAAGAACGAATAAGCGAACAGACGACACTGCAGTGTGACGGGAACAACGAGATGTGGTCGTCGCGGTCCACAGCTTAAGCGTTTCGCGCAATACCTGCAGCAAGGCTGGCGTAAGACTTGCAGCGCGATGCGCGGCGACGGCGAGTCTTGACCAGCATCAAGCTTTCGCAAAGAGTCCCGAACGATGATGCGTGCATCCGGTCACACCGCTGGCGACCGGCGCGCAACGGCAAACTATCCTCCAGTAGCGCTCTACGCACCACGCGGCTATCGTGTCAAACGCATGACGCTCATCCGCGAAGCTTCGCAACCTCCGTCAACCTGCCTGACAGTCCTTACGAGGAGTGACGCCATGGCTGAGACAACCTCCCGTCCCACCCCGCCGCAAACGCTAGACCCCGATACGCTGCGCAACATGGACCGCTACTGGCGCGCGTGCAACTATCTGTCCGCCGGCATGATCTATTTGCGCGACAACCCGTTGCTGCGCGAGCCGCTGAAGCCCGAGCACATCAAGAATCGTTTGCTCGGACACTGGGGCTCGGACCCTGGGCAGAGCTTTCTGCTCGTGCATCTGAACCGGTTGATCAAGAAGCTCGACCTGAATGTGATCTTCATCTCGGGTCCAGGCCATGGCGCGCCTGCCACGCTCGCCAATTGTTATCTGGAAGGACACTATTCGGAAATCTATCCGGACCGCAGTGAAGACGAAGCCGGAATGCGGCGCTTTTTTCGTCAGTTTTCGTTTCCCGGCGGCATCGGCTCGCATTGCACGCCCGAAACGCCCGGGTCCATCCATGAAGGCGGCGAACTGGGCTACAGCCTGTCGCACGGTTACGGCGCCGCGTTCGACAACCCGAACCTGATCGTCGCGGTAATGGTCGGCGACGGCGAGGCCGAAACCGGTCCGCTCGCCACGTCGTGGCATTCGAACAAGTTCCTCAATCCGATTCGCGACGGCGCTGTGCTGCCGGTTCTGCACCTGAATGGCTACAAGATTGCAAACCCGACCGTGCTCGCGCGGATTCCACGCGAAGAACTCGAAGCGCTGCTTACCGGATACGGACACAAGCCGTATTTCGTCGAAGGCGACAATCCCGAGGTCATGCATCAGCAGATGGCGGCAACGCTCGAACAGTGCGTCGGCGAAATCCGCGCGATCCAGCAGCATGCGCGCGATAACAACGACCCGACGCGGCCGCGCTGGCCGATGATCGTGCTGCGCTCGCCGAAAGGCTGGACCGGTCCCAAGGAAGTCGACGGCCACAAGGTGGAAGGCTCATGGCGCGCGCATCAGGTGCCGATTGCCGATCCCGTGACGAACAGCAAGAGCCTCAAACTGGTAGAAGCCTGGCTGCGCAGTTATCAGCCTGAAGCGCTGTTCGACGCTTCCGGCCGCCTCGTCGAAGAATTGCGCGAACTCGCGCCGAAGGGCGCGCGCCGCATCAGCGCCAATCCGCATGCGAACGGCGGCGCGCTATGCAAGACGCTCGACATGCCCGCGTTTCGCGACTATGCGGTCGACGTGAAAAAGCCCGCGTCCGCATACACGTCGCCGACTCAGGTGCTTGGCGAGTTTCTGCGCGATGTCATGCGCAACAACATGACGAACTTCCGCGTGTTCGGGCCGGATGAAACCGCAAGCAACAAGCTGACTGCCATCTACGAAGCATCGGGCAAGACGTGGCTCGCGGCGGGCGACCCCGGCGACGCGGACGGCGGCGCACTGTCGGCGGACGGCCGCGTGATGGAGATGCTCAGCGAACACACGCTGGAAGGCTGGTTCGAAGGTTACGTGCTGACAGGGCGGCATGGACTCTTCGCCACTTATGAAGCCTTCGTGCACGTGATCGATTCGATGTTCAACCAGCACGCGAAGTGGCTGGAAAAAGCGAAGCGCGAGTTGGCTTGGCGTCAGCCGGTGCCGTCGATCAACCTGCTGATCACGTCGCTCGTATGGCGCCAGGATCACAACGGTTTTACGCATCAGGACCCCGGTTTTCTCGACGTGGTGACGAACAAGAGCCCGGACGTGGTGCGAATCTACCTGCCGCCCGACGCGAACTGCCTGCTCAGTGTGGCCGATCACTGCCTGCGTTCGCGCGACTACGTGAACGTGATCGTCGCCGACAAGCAGCCGCACCTGCAGTATCTCGACATGGATGCAGCCGTTACCCATTGCACGAAGGGCATCGGCATCTGGGACTGGGCGTCGACCGATCAGGGTGCCGAGCCGGATGTGGTAATCGGCTGCGCGGGCGACATCGCAACGATGGAAGCGCTCGCCGCCGTCGAGATCCTCAAGGAGCGTTTCCCGGATCTGAAAATCCGTTTCGTCAACGTGGTCGATCTGTTCCGGCTGATGCCCGAGCATGCGCATCCGCATGGGCTGACGAACCGCGACTTCGATTCGCTGTTCACGACGAGCAAGCCGGTGATCTTCAATTTCCATTCGTACGCGTCGCTGGTTCACAAGCTGACCTACAACCGGACGAACCACGAGAACCTGCATGTTCACGGTTATCACGAGAAGGGCAACATCAACACGCCGCTCGAACTCGCGATCATCAATCAGGTGGACCGTTTTTCGCTGGCTATCGACGTGATCGACCGCGTGCCGAAGCTGCGCGGTGTCGGCGACCATGCGAAGGAATGGCTGCGCGGCCAGATTATCGAGCATCTGAATTACGCGCATGCCGAGGGCATCGACAAGGAAGAAATCCGCAACTGGACGTGGAAAAGCTGAGCGAGGCCCGTTATGACCACTCAGGACGGCGCTTCGCCGCATACCATTCTCGTGCTGAACAGCGGATCGTCGTCGCTGAAGTTCGGGCTGTTCGAGCATTCCGGCGACGACGAATCGCTGCTGCTCGAAGGCAGCGCACAAGGCATCGGCCGCCGCGACGGCCGCTTGCGGATCGCGGCTCCCGACGGGCGCGTGCTCGTCCAGGAGGAGCATGTGCTGGAGTCGCAAACCGACGCATTGCAGAAGCTTTCTACCGTGCTCGCCCAGCAACATCATGAGCAACCGACGGCGGTGGGCCACCGTGTGGTGCACGGCGGCCCGCACTTACGCTCGCATCAGCGGCTGACGCCGGAGGTCCGCCGCCGCTTGCAGGATGCAGTGCATTTCGCGCCGCTGCATATTCCGCCCGCGCTCGATCTGATCGATGAAGCGCATAAGATATTCGGCGGCGCGCAGCACTTCGCCTGCTTCGACACCGCTTTTCATGCGACGCTGCCTCCGCGTGCCGCGCAACTCGCGTTACCGCGGCGCTATTCGGAAGCCGGCGTGATTCGCTACGGATTTCACGGGCTGTCGTATGAATCGCTCGTCGCCCAGCTTGGCGCCACGTTGCCGGCGCGGGTGGTGTGTGCGCATCTCGGGAACGGTTCGAGCGTGTGCGCATTGCGCGACGGCCGCTCGGTCGATACGTCGATGGGCATGACGCCGACCGGCGGCGTGCCAATGGGAACGCGTTGCGGCGACCTCGACCCGGGCGTGCTGTTATATCTGATGCGGGTGGAGAAGCTAGACGCAAACGGGCTGGAAACGCTGCTGAACCGGCACAGCGGCCTGGCCGGTTACGCCGATGGCGAGAGCGACATGCAGGCGCTCGAACAACGCGCGGCGGCGGGCGACCCGCATGCGTCACTGGCGCTCGACGCGTTCGCGACCGCGGTGCGCAAAACCATTGGCGGATATGCGGCCCTGCTGGGCGGCATCGATATGCTGGTGTTCACCGGCGGCATCGGCGAGCACAGCGTGCAGATGCGAAAGCGGATCTGCGAGGGGCTGTCGTTTCTCGGTCTTGACGAAGGCGACGTCTCGGGCAAGGTGAGGGTGCTTCATACCGAAGAAGAGAAGCAGATCGCGAGGCATTGCCGCGCGTTGCTGCGTGCAGATCGAGGTTGAGCGGGTTGGATCTTGATCTGCTCACGGGCGCTTCACGACCAGTCGATCGCATACGCCTGCGACGCCGAACAGGCGCGTCACGTCTTCGAGCGCCGCGATTCGCTGGGCGTCGTGTTCGAGTTCGCCGTTGAGCACGATGCGCCCGTTGCTGACTTCCACCGTGATCGTACGTTCAGGAACCGCGGCGTCCCATGCGAGCCGCCGCGTCGCCTCTGCGCCAATCTGCTCGTCGCTCAGACGCGCGCCGTCCGCGCCGTCGGGGACGGCGCTGTCCGGATTGGGAAAGCCCGAATGAGCCATGGTTTTCAAGGTCAAGACTCGGATTGCACAACACTAGCAGATGCCGCGTCTTCGTGGCGGCACGCTACTCAATCGCGCGTGCCACCGCCTGTGCCGTTGCGGCCGACAGCGTCCAGCCCAGATGGCCGTGCCCCGTGTTGTAGAACACGCCGCGCCGTTTTCCGCGCCCGACCTTGGGCAACATGCTCGGCAGCATCGGCCGCAAGCCAGCCCACGGAATCACACGCGCGGTCGATACCTCGGGGAAATGCCGCCGCGTCCAGTCTACTAGCGGAGCAATCCGGGCGGAACGGATATCGCGATTGAAGCCGTTGATCTCCGCCGTGCCCGCGACGCGAAAACGGTCGGCGCCGAGCCGGCTCGTCACGATCTTCGCGCTGTCGTCGAGCAGGCTGACCCACGGCGCACGCTGCCTGCTCGTTGCATCGTCGAGACAAACGGTAATCGAATAGCCTTTGACCGGATACACGTTCACGTGATCCCCGAGCATCGCAGCAAAGTCACGGCTTTTCACGCCCGCGCACACGACGATCCGCTCGAACCCGAAGCGCTGCGTCTCGCCTTCGAGGTGGGCCGTGAGCGAGAAGCGACCTTCGGCGGGTTGCTCGATCGACATGATTTCCGCATCGTAATGAAACTGCACGCCGTGGCGAACGCATGCATCGGCGAGACCGCGCGTGAATTTGTGAATGTCGCCTGTCGAATCGGACGGCGTGAAAAAGCCGCCGTAAAAATCGCCGTGCAGCGTGGGCTCGATGCGCTGCACTTCGCTCGCCGTCACCGCGCTGCGCTCGAGTCCGCCTTCGCGCAGAAGGTCATTCACCTTGGCCGCCGCATCGAACTCCTTGCGAGTCTTGTAGACGTGCAGAATGCCGCGCTGTTCGAGATCGAAGTCGATGCCTTCCTGTTCGGCGATCGAAAACAGATGCTCGCGCGCGGCGATGGCAAGCCGCACCGTTTCGACGGTGTTCGCCCGGTAGTGGGGAATCTGCCGCAGGAACTCGCCCATCCACGAATACTTGTGCCACGTGGGCACGGGATTGAGCAGCAGCGGGGCGTCGCGCGTGAACATCCAGCGCAGGCCTTTCAGAACAGTGGCCATGCTGTTCCACACTTCTGCATTGCTGGCCGACAGCTGGCCTCCGTTGGCGAACGAGGTTTCCATCGCCGCATAGCGGTGACGTTCGAACACGGTGACGTGGTGGCCGCATTGGGCGAGGGCGTGCGCGGTCGTGACGCCGGTAATGCCGGCGCCGATAATGGCGATTCGTGACATGACATGGTCCAGAGTAGTTGAGCATCACCGGGTTCGATTTCGTACGAAACCGGTGCCGATGCCCCATCTGTCCATGTACCTGAGAGTTTCTTCCCGTGCTGCGCGAAAGCGCTGTATGTGCGCGGGAATCCCCTTCGGTGGGCGCGCGCGGCGCCGCTCTCCAGATGTTCCTGCTGCGCGGTCCTTTTGCCTGAGAGTTTCCGGGGCGGTTGCTCCGTCGGCGTCGCCCTGGCTTCAGACGATCTCTCCCGCGCTGCTTTGCAGAACGCCACGACGATACCGGGCAAAATTTCTTCCGGCAAGTGTTTTCTGGCGCGTTACGTATGCTGCGTGATGCGCAACATCGACGTGTCGTAGCCAAGCGCACGCACTCGCTCGATCAACATGTCTTTCACACCGGCGACCGGTTTCGCTTCACGCGTCAGAATCCACAGGTAGCGTCCGCTCGGTTCGCCGACGATCGACCAGCTGTAGTCGTCGGCGTGGTCCAGCACCCAATAATTGCCGACGAAGAACGGGCCGAAGAACGACACCTTCAGCTTCGCGTTGTTCGATCCGGCTATCACCTTGGCGCGCCCCTTCGAGGCGTCGAGCGGGCCTTCAACGCCACCCTTGCGGCAACTGTTGGTTACGTCGATCAGGCCGTCTTCACGCGCGGCGTAGTCGGCGGTCACCGCCTCGCAGCCTTTTTCGAAGCGGTTTTCGTAGCGCGCCAGTTCGTACCAGCGGCCCAGATAGCGCCCGAGGTCGACCGGCTTGGCGGGCTCCGGCACACGCGCATTGCCGCTCTTGCCGCCTGGGCTCAGCGCACAGGCGCCGAGCAGGCACACAGCGCCCACCGCGAGGGAGATGGCGCTCACGCGCAGGACCGACTGTGAACGCATTGGCATTGAACACTCCGTGTCGAGAAAGACGATGAGAAAGCAGACCTCGTGCCCAGCGCCGGCTCACGCGCCGCAGTCCGTCGCGGCGATTCATACGTCGTCAAGGCGCGGGCCGTTTATCATAGTGCCCACCAGGAGAAAAGTGCCGCCTCGCAGAGCGATGGTAAGGCGTGTTATCCACGACCACACCGGCACATGCCGCTACATCAAATGAACTCGACTCCCGACGCTCCGTCCCGTCCTGCCATCCGCGCATTGACCTTGCTGGAGGGGCGCGTGCTTGGCGTGCTCGTCGAAAAACAGCACACGGTGCCCGACAGTTATCCGCTCTCGCTCAATGCGCTGACATTGGGCTGCAATCAGAAGACCGGCCGCTCCCCTGTCATGAACGCGACCGAGGCCGAAGTACTAACGGCGCTCGACGGTCTCAAACGGCTAAACCTCGTGATGGAAGGCAGTAGCAGCCGTGTGCCGCGCTTCGAGCACAACATGAATCGCGTGCTCGGTCTGCCGAGCCAGTCCGCCGCGTTGCTGACCACATTGTTGCTTCGCGGCCCGCAGACGGCGGCGGAGTTGCGTCTGAACAGCGCACGCTTGCATGGCTTTGCCGATATCTCGTCGGTCGAGGCGTTTCTCGACGAACTCGCCGCGAACGATCCGCCGCGTGTCGTCAAACTGCCTCGCACGCCGGGCGAGCGCGAAAACAGATGGATGCATCTGCTATGCGGCGAAGTGAACCTGAGCGAGTTCGCGCAGTCGGGCGGCGGCGAGGACGAAACCGTGCCGCTGTCCACGTTCGAAGCGGTGAAGGCCGAACAGAAACGGCTTGCCGATCAGGTCAACCGTCTCCAGGGAGTGGTACGGCGCATGGCAGCCGAGCTAGGCATCGACGCGAACGATCTCGACGCCTGACGCCGGCCGCTCAGGTTTCGGCGCCGCGCCGCGGATCTGCGGATAACGCTCGCTGAGTACGGTAGAAGTTGCGCGGCGGCACATTGGGCGAGTCTTGTGCAAGCCGGTCGAGTTCGTCGCGAATCGCGGTCAGATAGTGGCCGTCGCGCGCGTCGACGTCGCCCGCAAAAACCGATTCGAGCCGCCGCCGCACCGCGCCATAACGCGCACCTGCGGCGCGATGTTTTTCTGCGCGCTCCGCATAACGCATATACGTCTGCAACGCCGACGACACCGCGGCGATCACGCTCACGAGGCCGACCAGAATCCTGATCTCCAGTGAGACCGCGTTCGTGTTCAGCGATGCAAACACCGCCGTGCCCACGAACGCGGCCAGCACGGTAACGAGCCAGCCCAGCTTACGATCACGTGCGGACAACAGATCGGCCATGTCGTAGTGGCTCATTTGCGATTCGCGCGCTCGCCGGATCCATTTCAGCAACAGTTGCTGTTCATCGACTGGCGGCTCATAGGCTGGCAGATTCTTCATGGGGCTCGTCAGGGCAGTTGCGTGCCGCGCGCCGCGCGCATGCACTGACGCTACTGTGCCACATGAAAGCGCGGCCTGGCGCGCTGCCGGTCATGCGGCCACGGCTGTCGGCCGGGCAACGGCAAAGCGCTCGTTGTGCGCGTTGCCATTCAGGTAGAAGTCGCCGATGGCGGCCTCGCGAATGATCGCCGGGTTGTGCGACGCGAGCACTCGCGCATTGCGCCAGTAGCGGTCGAAGCGCCGCGTTTCACTGGTCGCCGATGCGCCACCCACTTCGAATAGCAGCGTGGCGGCCTGCAAGGTTTGCTCGATCGCGATCTGCTGCGCCTGAAAGGTCTGAATGTCGAGGCGAATGTAGGTGTCTTCGGTGGTGCGTCCTTCCTGTCGCGCAACCAATACCTCGTCGATGGCCCGCGCGAGCGACGCACTAACGCTTTGCGTCGAATAGGCGAGACTCGCGAGCCGGCCGACCACGCGATGCACGAGCGGATTGTCGCGGGGACTCGATTCGCCTGGGATACCGAAGGTTCTCGTCTTGGCCTGCGTAAAGGCCACTGCATCGCGCAGCGCGGCACGGCTGATGCCAGCCAGATTCGCGACGTGCAGGGCCTGGTAGTACGAGGTGAGCACACTGTTGCGGCGCGGCGCCGACGCGTCGTAGCGCCGGTACACGTTTTCTCGCGTGACAGGTACATGGTTGAAGCGTGCGGTGCCGCTGCCCGTCAGACGCTGGCCAAAACCGTCCCAGTCGTCTATACGCTCGAGGCCCGGCGTGTCGGCGGCGACCAGCACGCGCACGTCGCTTTGTCCGTCGTACGCGGTTACGTCCACCCAATCCGCGTATAGCGTGCCCGTGGTGTAGTACTTCTCTCCGTCCAGATGCCACGCGCCGGCGGATTGCGTCAACCGCACACTGTTGTTCGTGCCGGCCGTGCGCTCGGCCACTGCGCCGCCGATTATCTGCCCTTGCGCGACGCGGGTGAGCCAGCGGTCGCGTAACGGGTCGTCGCCATATTCCAGCAGCGATTCGATGAAGCCGCCGTGCACGCGCAAAATCTGCGGCAGGTTCGAGTCGGCTTCGCCAAGGCGTGTGACGAGCGCAAGGAATTCGCTCAGCGACACGCCTTCGCCGCCATATTGTTCCGGCACGCGCAGCTTCGTATAGCCGGCTTCACGCAGCCATTGCACGGGTTCGTAGGCTAGCTCGCGATGGCGTTCGCGATGCACCGCGCCTTGCGCGATGCGTGCGAAGACAGGCGCGAAACGGCGGGTCAGCGCGTTGTCGTCGAAAAGCTGGGCGGCGTCGGCAATGCCGGCCGCAGAGGCCGGCTCGGCATGCGATGTGGGCGCGGACATGGATTCTCCGTAGTGAGGCGCGCAATGCGCAATCCGTCAACGGTACGGCATGACACGCGCCGCGAGCAACGAAGCATTTGGCCGATTCTTAGCAGCGGGAGAGAAATGGCTCGGTCGAATTCCTGCTGCATGGCCCGTATGGTCCGTACTCGTCCTGATGGTTCGCGTAGTCCCCATGCTCGCGGCGCACTCACGACCTGCGCAGCGTGCGGCCCCGTACACACGCTGCGAGGCGTGCGGTGCATGCTCGCAATACCAGCGATGCCTGCTTGAACCCGGGCGGCCGCTTGCGCCCGCTCCGTACAGCGCTCAGCAACACGGGTGCAAAAGCGCCAACCATATCCGGCACTTTGTGAGACCGCATGAACGAGACCACGCATCGTACGCGGCGCTACGACATCATCACCGACGAAGCGCAATTCCGCGCGCTGCAGCCAGAATGGGACGCGCTGTGGACGCGTGCGCAAGGCTACTACTATCAATCGTTCAGTTACTGCTGGCTCGCATGGCAGCATGTGTCGAAGCCGCACGGACGCATGCTCAAATGCATCGTCTGCCGCGAAGACGGGCAGCTCGTCATGATCTGGCCGCTCGAAACAGTCAAGCGTGCGTTATGGACGTACCTCGTGCCGCTCGGACCCGAAGGCGGCGACTACACGAGCGTTCTGGTTACGGATGACGCATCGGCCCCGGCGTTGATCGAAGGCGCATGGAACATGGCGCGCTGGCGCTGTGGCGCGGACTTCATTCACATGCCGTATGTTCGCGAGACGCTCGATCTTCACAAGCTCGTGTCGCGCGAACGCCGGGTGCTGTTCTGCGAGCCTCACCAGGCGTCGGCTGCGCGATTGCGCGGGCAGGGCACGTGGGACGAGTATTGCCGGTCGCTTGGCACGCTATTCGGCAAACGGCCTGGCGGCTTCGTCAAGCGTCTGTCGAAAGAAGGCACGGTGGCCGTGCGCGTCGTCGATCCGGCCGACGAGGGCGAGACCGCATCGATCATCGAATGGATGTTCAACTGCAAGCGCAGCTGGAGCGACCGCGTCGGCAAACGCAGCGTGTGGCTCGACTCACCGGAGTTCGAGCGCTTTCTAGGCAAGCTGATTTATTCGCCCGACGTGCCTTCGATGGCGCGCCTGATCGTCGTCACGCTGAACGAGGCACCGGTGGCGGGCATTATCGTGAGTCTCGGCAATCCTTGGGCAAGCGCGATTTTTGCCGGCTACGATCCCTACTATGGCAAATGCTGTCCCGGTCTGATCGCGGTCGAAGAATGCGTGAAATGGGCGTTCAACAACGGCTTCGATCTTGACTTCGGCGTCGGCGCGGAGCGCTTCAAGGCCTATTGGGCGCGCGGCGAAGCGTCGACGGCATGGACCACGCAGATCGTCAACTCGCACTGGGGATGGCTGGCGATTCGAGCGCGCCGGTTCGCCCGCGCACTCGCGGCCCGCGCGAGCGGGCCGCCTCAAAACGCTACGACCGATCCCGATTCCGCGCTCGCGTCGCGCCGGTGATCACGGCGATACCGAGAAGAATCACGGCCACGATCGCGATCACGTGCTGCGCGACATGCAGCGCCGTCAAGCCCCACGCGACGCCGCCAATAAAAATGATCCATCCGACGAGGTAGATAAGCAGAGTCATCATTTCTCCTTGTAATTTTCGGCCGATGGCGCCGGTCGTCTGCGTTGCAGAATTTACCGTGCGCGCCGATGAGCCGCTGGCATCGCCCTGACACGGCGGGCGGGTGTGCAGAAACGCTACCGCCGCCATGCGATCAGCGGGACTAACTCCAAGCACATTGCGCGCCTGCCCTCGGCGCAGTGCTCCCGCAGTGCTCCCGCCGTGCTCCACTACGACCGGAATGCGGTTTGCTTCGCCACGGTGTCAGCAGCACAAAAACGCGATGCAGTGAACCATGGTGACGACCAAGCGAACAACCCGACGCACGCCGGCAGCCGAGGACAAAACATCGGCGCAGCCCGAAGTCGATCCCGACCAGCAGCCGGCGACGCTCGACGAATGCCGCCGCTGTCCGCTTTGGGCCAACGCCACGCAAGGCGTGCCCGGCGCCGGCCCGCGCCGCGCGCCGATCATGATGGTCGGCGAACAGCCCGGCGATAAGGAAGATCTGCAAGGCTTGCCCTTCGTCGGACCCGCCGGAGCATTACTCGACGACGCGCTCGTTGAGGCCGGCGTCGGCAGGAAAGAAGTCTATGTCACCAATGCGGTCAAGCATTTCAAGTGGACGCCTCGCGGGAAGCGCCGCATGCACAAAACACCGGCGCAACGCGAAGTGGACGCATGCCGTTACTGGCTCGATCGGGAACTGGAGAGCGTGGGCGCTCACGTGATTGTCGCGCTGGGCGCGACCGCGTTGAGGGCCGTGCTCGAAGATCCCAAATCGCGCTTGCAGGATGCGATCGGCAAGGTGATCGAACATGGCGGCCGTTTGGTGATCGCAACGTATCATCCGTCGTTTGCACTGCGTGCGCCCGATCCCGAGACGCGACACCGCGCCTATGCGGCGATTGTCGCCGCGCTACAGGACGCGAGGAAACTCTCGCAACGGCACAGGTAAACGCGCGCCGGCAGGGTCTGGCCGCGCCATGTCGCCCTGACGCCGCCGCCCGTCACGCGGCCTTCATTCCGTCGCCCCGGTGTGCGTGCAGGCCCAGGCGCTCCATCAACCGTTGCGCGTCGAAGGGCGCATTCGTCTTCGCGTCGTTGTCGAAATAGCAGTACACGTCGCGCGCTGCCGCGCGTGGCGGCTGCAGATCCGGTGCGGCGAGGCGGGCATCGGCGGGCTGAGTGCCGCGGCTCCACGACTCGATTCTCCGCGCCCACCGTTCAAGCGATGCATCCGAGTATTCGCCCGAATATTTGGTTTCGGTGCCATGCAGCCGGATATAGACGAAACCCGCGCTCAGGTCTTCGAACTGCGGCCATGCTTCGGTCGAATCCGACACGACGAGCGCGACCTTATGACGGCGAAGCAGCTTGATGAACGCAGGGTCGACGAAGCTCTCATGACGCACTTCCACCGCATGACGCAGTTTGCGCTTGCGATCGATTTCCAGGTACGGCGTCTTGACACGCTGATCGTGCTGCTGCGCGAGCGACAGCGCCGCTTCCGTGTCGCGAGGCAGCAGCGTCAGAAAACGCTCCATGTGCTGCGGGTCGAAACGCAACGAGGGCGGAAATTGCCACAGTATCGGCCCGAGCTTGTCTTTCAGCGCGAGCAGTCCTTGCGCGAAAAAATTCGCGCACGCGACGGTTGCCGTTTCGTCGCGAAACCGCAAAAGATGAGTCAGATAACGCGCGCCTTTCACGCTGAAAACAAAACCCGGCGGGGTTTCGTCGTACCAGTGCTGCCAACTGTCGAGCGATTGCAGGCTGTAGTGCGTGCCATTGATCTCGATCGTCTGCATCAGTCCTGACGCGTACCGCAATTCGGTGGCCTGTTTCAGCCCTTCGGGATAGAAGGTGCCGCGCCATCCTTTATAGCGCCAGCCGGAAATGCCTATGAGAACCTCGCCTGTGGTGCTTTTCACGTCAATACTCGAAGGGTCTTGGGTCTGGACTTGAGTCTGCCGAATACGGGCGAGCAACGGCCGTGCCATCGCGCGGCACATGCGTTGCTGCATAGACAGTTGCTGCATAGATATACTGAGCAGCACATTTGGCGATACCGTGTAGCTCGAACAAGGCTGGCAAACCCACTCGGAGGCACGCATGGATGGCACCGGTTCCCGCAGCACGGACATCGAGACGCAAAGCGACGGCACCCTGCGTGTGACGCATCGCGGCGTGCAGATCGTCGTCAGTGCGAAGCAGAACGATCGCGGCGCATGGGTCGCGCAAATCGGCGCGTCCGTCGACGGAAAGCCGTTTGCGTTACCCGATGTCGAACCGGTCACACCAGAATGGACGACACAAGCCGAGGCACTGCGCGACGGGGTCGAGCGCGGCTGCTACCTCGTCGATCGAAGCAGCGCTGGTCGCGGCCTTGAAGACTCCGCGCACGGATCGGGAGAAAGCTGATGAACCGCCTTGCCAATCTCGTATGCCGCGCGACGGTGTCGGGCACCGCGGCGGGCAGCGCCGCCGCCGTCACGGCAGCCGCACGCGCCACCAACGACGGCAGCACGCCGTACGCGCCGCTGAACGCAGTCACTCATTGCTTGTGGCCGCGCCGCGCGTTCACTGAAACCGCCTTGAGTGCGAGGTTCACGCTGACGGGTCTGACGATTCATCAGGCGTCGGCTATCTTCTGGGGCGTGCTGTTCGAAGGACTGCTCGATCGTTGGCAATGCCACGTCAATCGCAAACCTCGCGTCGTGGAAGTCGCCGCTACTGCTGCGGCGACGGCGGCCATTGCCTATGCCGTCGACTACCACGCGGTGCCGAGCCGGCTCACGCCCGGATTCGAGGCGCATCTGTCGAAACGCTCGATGTTTTACGTGTACGCCGCGCTCGCTGCGGGCTTCGCCGCTGCCGCGCTGTGCCGCGGAAGTCGCGACGAATGAGTTGATATTCGCTGCACCGCACGACGGGCACACGCTCACGGTCACGCGGCTTGCGCCTTGCGGGCATCCGTCGCGCGTTCGACGAGAATCACGAAAGGCTCGCCCTCGTGTATTTCAAAGCGCCGGATTTGCGCGACCTGGTCGGCGGAAAGTACTTTGCCTTTTGTCATCAGCAGCGTGCCGCGCGACGTGCGCAAGTCGTCGGCGAGTTTCATCCCTTCTTTCAGATTCGAGGCATCCACGCGGTCGGGCACGCCTTCGGGCGTCAATTCGGCATGCTGCATCAGCAACTCGATGTACTTCTCCGCAATCGCGGGGTCGTAGCGAATACCCGTCTGCGCTCGCACTGTGGAAATGATCTGCGCGTCGCTCATCTTTTGCGGTGCAATTACGCCGATGCGCAAGTCTTCGGCGTCGCGCGCCAAAGCAAGCACGCGCGCGCCCAACGGAATCAATCCGCCGACGAGGCCATCGGGCGTACCGCGTCCATCGTAACGCTCGTACTGGTGGCGGATCATGGTTTGCACTGCGCTCAATTGCGAAACGGGCGTGAGCGCCATCTGGCCATGCAGCGGATGAAGCTGGTACAGCTTCGCTTCCTGCGGTTGCAGCTTCGCGATCGGCGTTTTCAGCAACGCGTCGGGCAGAAAAAGCTTGCCGATACCGTGCAGCAAGCCCGCCATGAGCAGTTCGTTGCACGCGTAGTCGCTCAGGCCGAGTGCGGCGCCGATCTGCCTCGCGGTCTCCCCGATTCGTGCCGAATGGCCGGGTAGGCCGCAGCGCATTTCGACCATGTTCGCGCACACCTTCACCATCGTCAGGAAGTTGCTTTTCAGGTCGTGCTCGGCACCTTCGAGAAACATCACGGTCTGGCGGATCTCTTCAGTGCGCGCGTGAACCTCGCGCTCGAGTTCCATGTTGAACGACGACAGCTTGTCGTTCTGCTCCTGCAACAGCAGCGTTAACCGCTCGGCCTTGCGTTGCAAAGCGAGTTGTTCCAGCGCGCGCTGAACCGTGAGCAGCAGATCCTGATCGTCCCAGGGCTTGTGCAGATAGTGATAGACATGACCTTCGTTGACAGCGCGCACGACCGCCTCGACTTCTGAATAGCCGGTAAGCAGGATGCGGATCGTATCTGGCGCAACGGCTCGCGAGCGCGAGAGGAATTCGGCGCCGTCCATGTTCGGCATGCGCATGTCGGAGATGATCACGTCGACCTGCGCGGATTCGAGCAGGGTAAGCGCTTCCGCGCCGCTGCTGGCGCTGAGCACTTCGTATTTGAGCGGCCGCAGCAAGCGTTTGAGTGACGAAATCACGCCGGGCTCGTCGTCCACCAGCAACAGCGTGGGCACGGGCGAGGTATCGGTCTTGAGAGCTTGAATGCACGGGTCGGCGGGGATCGTCGAATTGCCGGTTGCCTGTAGGTCAGACATGGTCATCCTCATCGATTGTTTTCGCGTCGCAGTGCGCGTTGCATCATTAGCCCAAACTACAGCGCTTCGAGAAAGTGGTCGAGCGCTTCTATCATTCCGCGAATGGCCGCATCCGGCAGCAGCAGCACCATGCGCGCGCCGAAGCCGCCTTCCTCCATCGTGAAGTGAATCTCCAGCAACAGCGCCATCTGCCACCGGCCGCCAGGCACCAGTCCGCCTTGTTTGTTCCCGGAAGGCGGCAACAACGTGGGCTGCGAGAAGCAGATATGCCACCCCAGCTGCTCGAAGACGCTTCGCACACATGCGCCGACCAGCAGGTTCGTGATGTCGCACAGCACTTCAACCTGCGTGTCGGGGTCGCCGGCGTCATGCCCCATGAGTTGCCGCAGTTCGCGCTGACCGTCTTTGCCAACGAGCACGATTGCTTCGCCGGATATGTCGGACTGGAACGCCTGGCGCACGGGCGGCAATTCGCCGTCGCCCTGCGGACTCAACAGGACGCGCAACTGGTCGACGCCGACGAGCCGGATATCAGGCACCGCAAGCGTAACGAACGCGCCGAGCAGTTGTGCCAGCGCAGCGGCGGCCTTGCCCATGCCGACGTTGCAGATTTCCTGCAACGCGTCGCGCTGGTCTTCGTTTAGAGTCTGTTCATTCATGGAGACCGTACTCCGCGAGAATCGGCCGGATCGCCTCGGGCGATACCGGCTTGGCAACAAAGCCGATCGCGCCGAGCGCCTTTGCGCGCTCGACAGCGCCGGACTGCACGTCCGCCGACACGACGATCACGAAAGTGTCGAGTCCTTCGTGCTGGATCGCTTCGAGCACCTGGAAGCCGTTCATTACCGGCATGGTCAGATCGAGAAACATCACCGCGGCCTTGCCCGCGCGATATAGGTCGAGTGCGGCCGCTCCATCGGATGCCTGAGTAATTTCGATGTCCCAGCCCTCGGGCAGCGAGCGGATCAAGAGCTTGCGGGCGAGCGTCGAATCGTCGACTACGAGGACGGGCAATGGCATGGATTCACCTCACGTGGCTGCCGGTAACTGCGCTGTCGGCGCGATTTGCTTCACCGGACCGGCTTGCGCAAGCACATCGGGATTGGCGGCTTCTTCGCGCACGGCGCCATCGACCGGCAGCGTCACGCGAAACGTCGTGCCCCGGCCTACGGTGCTGGCCACCGAAATCGTGCCGCGATGCGCGTTGACGATTCCGTAAGTCACCGATAAACCGAGGCCGGTCCCCTGACCAACGGGCTTCGTCGTAAAGAACGGGTCGAAGATACGTTTCAGGTGCTCGGGCGGAATCCCGCATCCCGCGTCGGCGACTTCGAACCACACGCGTGACGCATCGGCTGGATCGACGCCGGTGCGTACCGTGATCGTGCCGAGCGGCGCGCCGTGCTGCTCGTGATTGCTGCCGTAGGCCTGCGCGGCGTTCACCACGAGATTGAGCACCACCTGGCTGATCTGCGAGGGGATGCAGTGCACGAGCGGAATCTGCGCATAGTCGCGGACGAGATGCGCGCAGTACTTCACTTCGTTATGGACGATGTTGAGCGTCGATTCGATGCAGCGGTGAATGTCGGCGCGTTCCCACACGTGCGTGCTGTCGATGCGCGAGAAGTCGCGCAGATCGACCACTATCGTGCGCACGCGTGCGAGTCCTTCTCTCGACTCCTGTACGAGCGTCGGCGCATCGCCGAGCAAATAGTCGAGGTCCGCCTGTTCCGCGAGTGCGCGCATGTCGTTCTTCAGTGCGGGCGCGGTCTCGCTTACCATGCGCTCGATATCCGCTGCATAGCGGATCAGCGTCTTCACATAACCGTCGAGCGTGTTCAGATTCGACAGCACGAAGCCGACTGGATTGTTGATCTCATGCGCGACGCCAGCCGCAAGTTGACCAATCGCGGCGAGTTTTTCCGATTGCAGCAATTGCTGGTGCGCGTGCTCCAGTTCCTCGTTGAGCGAGGTGAGCTGTTCGTTGCGCTCGGTCAGTTCGGCGAGTGCACTGGTGACCGCTTTCTCGCGATCCTGAAGCTCGCCGTAGGCGATGCAGACATCGGTCGTATCGACAATCGCGACACCGACCGCGACCACTTCGCCGTGCTCATCCTCGATTGGAATGAAACTGCAGTTCTGGCGCATTGCGTCGATCGTGCCGGTGATCGGACGCGAGTGCTCGAAGCGGAACAGATACGGCCTATGCTCCCACGACGAGTAAGCGGGCGTACCTAATACGAACACGCCCTCGATCTTTCTTTGAAGCCACTGCCGCGGCAATTCCGGGAAAGTGTCGAGCAGGTTTTCGCCGACCACGGACTGCGCTGAACGTCCGCTGTGCGATTGCATGAAGCGATTCCACGTGAGGATGCGCAACTCGCGGTCGACCGAGAAAACACCGCTATTGATCCGCTCGACAATGGCTTCCGACAGATTCGTTTTCACCGAGAAGGCCCGTGAATGACAACGCGGGCAACGCTTGATTGCGGGCCCGTTAAGCGCTCATGCTCTGAAGACCGGCGTCGCTGCCATGAGTGAATTAACGGAGCGTACGGCGCCGGGACTAAGCGGTATTTACCCTGAGTCAAAGCGCATGGCGGGCGGTGCAGGGCATTAGAGCGGAGATGGATGAAGCCTTAACGACGCTTCGGCCTGCAGCGAAAGAGGGTGCGCGCGGGCGAGTCGATATGAAACTCAGATAGCGGCAATGATCGCCTCCGAACCGGCCAGACGATAGCCGCTTTCAGGGAGTGCCTGCCCCTCGCGGCCCGCGAGCGTCGATAACAGCACCACACCTGAACGCGGCTCCATCACCGCATCCGCTGCACCCATATTCAGCGCGATAAATAACCGCTGACCGCGATAGTGACGCTCAAAAGTGAGCACATCGCCCGAGGCGGCCACGTTCTCAATCGCGCCCTGCACGAGCGCCGCATTGCTGCGCCGCAACTCGAGTAGCTGGCGATACAGCGACAGCGTGCTCGATGGGTCGCCGTCCTGCGCACGCACGCTGGTGTCTGTCGAGATCGGTAACCATGACCTGCCGTTTGTAAAACCGGCACCCGGCAGCGCGGCATCCCATTGCATCGGCGTGCGCTCCGGATCGCGTCCCTGGCCAATACCGGGTTGCCGGATCTCGGCCGGGTCCTGCACCTGATCGGGCGGAATCTCGCCGTCTGTCATGCCGATTTCATCGCCGTAGTAGAGCGTCGGCGTGCCGCGCAGCGTCAGCAGCAGTACGGCCGCCACGCGTGCCTGTACCTCTCCCACGCGCGACGCCACGCGCGGATTGTCGTGGTTGCCCAGCACCCAGTTGGGCCAGGCATGTTCGGGCAATGCGCTGTCGTAATCGCGGATCATGCGTGCGATTTCGCCCGCATTCCACGCCGCATTCAGCAACTGGAAGTTGAACGGCATGTCCGCGCCATCGCCGTTTGCGCCGTAATACCTGACCAGTTGTGGAACGGGCAGATAGATTTCGCCGATCAATACGCGCTCTCCGTACTCGTCGAGCGTCGCACGCATGGAACGTACGATCTCATGCACTTCGGGCTGGTCTTCGGTGTAGGTCTGCAATTGCTGATGATGCTCCGGCTGGCCCGGCTCATAAGCGGGATTTGGCGGGTTGTCGCGAAATTGCGAGTCCTTGATCAGCAGCCATAGCACGTCGACGCGAAAACCGCCCACGCCGCGATCCAGCCAGAACCGCAACACGTCGTCCATGGCCCGGCGAACCTGCGGGTTGCGCCAGTTCAGATCCGGCTGCTCGCGCAGAAACGCGTGGTGGTAGTACTGGCCGGTGCGCTCATCCCACTCCCACGCGGAGCCGCCCATGCGGCTCAGCCAGTTGTTCGGCGGGCCGCCATCGGGCGCGGGATCGCGCCACAAATACCAGTCGCGCTTGGGGTTCTCGCGTGACGAGCGGCTTTCCTCGAACCATGGGTGCCGGTCCGACGAATGGTTCGGCACGAAGTCGAGCAGCACCTTCAGGCCCAGTTCGTGAGCCCGGTCCGCGAATTGCTTGAAGTCGCCGAGGGTGCCGAACATCGGGTCGATATCGCAGTAGTCGGCGACGTCGTAACCGAAGTCGGCCATGGGCGACGGGTAGATCGGCGAAAGCCAGACTGCGTCGACGCCCAGCCCGGCAAGATACGGAAGACGCGAAGTGATGCCGGCGAGATCGCCGATGCCGTCGCCGTTGCTGTCCTGAAACGAGCGCGGATAGACCTGATAGATCACCCCGCGTTGCCACCATGCCAGTTCCGACATTGCAATTCCCCCTCAACGATCGATTGTTTTGGTGCCACTCAAAGACCGCATGCTCAACGATCTCTGGTACAAGAACGCCATCGTCTATTGCCTTTCGGTGGGCACGTTCATGGACGCGAACGGCGACGGCGTCGGCGATTTCCAGGGCCTTCTGCGCCGGCTCGACTACCTGCAAGGGCTTGGAGTCACGACGATCTGGCTGATGCCTTTCCAGCCTTCGCCGGGCCGCGACAATGGCTACGACATCTCCGACTATTACAACGTCGATCCGAAGTACGGCACGCTTGGCGACTTTTCCGAGTTCACGCATGCGTGCCGCGAGCGCGGCTTGCGCGTGATGATCGACCTCGTGGTCAATCACACGTCCGATCAGCACCCCTGGTTCCGGGAAGCACGCAGCGATCCCGATTCGCAGTATCGCGACTGGTATGTCTGGTCCGACAAGCAGCCGCCGAATGCGAAAGACGGCGTAGTGTTTCCCGGCGTGCAGAAATCGACGTGGACTTTCGACAAGCAGGCGAAGCGCTGGTATTTCCATCGCTTCTACGAATTCCAGCCTGACCTGAACACCGCGAATCCGTATGTGCGAGCCGAATTGCTGAAGATCATGGGCTTCTGGATTCAGCTCGGCGTGTCGGGATTCCGCATGGACGCCGTGCCTTTCGTCATCGCCACGAAAGGCCCGAAGGTGCGCGAGCCCGTCGAGCAATACGACATGTTGCGTGAGTTTCGCGAGTTCCTGCAATGGCGTCAGGGCGATGCGATCATCCTCGCGGAAGCCAACGTGCTGCCGGATACCGATCTTGAGTATTTCGGCGACGAAGGCGAACGCCTGCAGATGATGTTCAACTTCCAGCTCAATCAGAACACGTTCTACGCGCTTGCGACCGGCGACACTGCACCGTTGAAAAAGGCGCTCACGGCGACCAGACCACGCCCGGCGACCGCGCAGTGGGGCGTGTTCCTGCGCAATCACGACGAGCTCGATCTCGGCCGTCTCACGCCCGAACAACGCGAAGCCGTGTTCGCGGCGTTCGCGCCCGAGCCCGACATGCAACTGTACGAGCGCGGCATCCGCCGCAGGCTCGCGCCGATGCTCGCGGGCGACAGGCGGCGGCTCGAGCTCGCCTACAGCCTGATGCTGACCTTGCCCGGCACGCCCGTTTTCCGTTACGGCGACGAGATCGGGATGGGCGACGACTTGCGGCTACCCGAGCGCGAGTGCGCGCGCACGCCAATGCAATGGTCGACGGAACCGGAAGGCGGCTTCACCAAGCATGCGAAGCCGCCTTGCCGCGTGATAACTGGCGGCGCTTACGGCTTTGAGCGTGTGAATGTGGCGAGCCAGCGGCGCGATCCGAACTCGTTTCTGAACTGGATGGAACGCATGATCCGCATGCGCCGCGAGGTGCCCGAGATCAGTTGGGGCGACTTCGACGTGCTGCGCACGTCGCGAAGCGACGTACTCGCGCTTCGTTTCGACTGGCGTAACAACTCGGTTCTGTGCCTGCACAACTTCGGCGCGGAGGCATGCACGGTGAAATTCCGCTCCGGCTGCAACGAGCCGGGCCAGAACCGGCTCATCAACCTTCTCTCCGACGAGCATAGCGAAGAGCAGGACGACGGCCGTCACGCGGTCGTACTCGAACCGTATGGCTACCGATGGTATCGGGTCGGCGGGCTCGATTATCTGTTGAGGCGCAGCGAGATCTAGACACAGTTACGGAGTCCGCAACATGCAAGGCGAATGCAATGAATAATCACGACGCCGGATGTAGCAAAGCGCGCCTGGGCCGGTCTGCCGGGATGCTCGCACTGGGTCTGTCGCTGACTCTCACTTTAAGTCTCGCGGCCTGTGCGTCCGGCGCGGTCGATATCGGCGACACCGGGCTGGGCCCGCATCCGCCACTGCCCACACCGCAAACGTCGCTGTTCCCGACAGTGAACATCGCGCCCGTTCAGGCGCGCGACAGTCAAAGCGTGCCCGTTGCGCCGCAAGGCTTCAAGGTGACGGCGTTCGCGAGCGGGCTCTCCCATCCGCGCTGGGTGTATCCGCTGCCGAACGGCGATCTGCTGGTCGCCGAGAGCAATGCACCGGCTCAGCACGATGAGGATCAGGGCATTGTCGGCTGGATCCGCAAACAGGTGATGAAGCAGGTGATGAAGCGTGCGGGCGCGGGCGTGCCGAGCCCCGACCGGATCGTACTGCTGCACGGCGAGGGCGACAGCGCACAAAGCCGCAGCGTGTTTCTCTCGGGGCTGCACTCGCCGTTCGGTATGGCGCTCGTCGGCGACTACCTTTACGTCGCCGATACCGACGCGCTGCTGCGCTTTCCGTACCACGCCGGCGACACGCAGATCACTGCGGCGCCCGAGAAGGTAGCGGACCTGCCGGCGGGGCCGATCAATCATCACTGGACCAAGAATGTCGTGGCGAGCCGCGACGGACAGCGCCTGTATGTCACGGTCGGCTCGAATAGCAACGTCGCGGAGAACGGCATTCAGGCCGAAGAGGGCCGAGCGCTCATCCTGGAGCTGACGCTTGCGAGCGGGCAGTCGCGCGTATTCGCGTCGGGCCTTCGCAATCCGAACGGGATGGACTGGCAACCCGATAGCGGCGCACTGTGGGCCGCGGTCAACGAGCGCGACGAACTGGGCGACGACCTCGTGCCCGACTACATGACCGCTGTGAAAGACGGCGGCTTCTACGGATTTCCCTATAGCTACTATGGGCAACATGTCGATACGCGCGTGAAGGAGCAGCGCCCCGACAAGGTGGCGAGCGCGCTCACGCCGGACTATGCGCTTGGCAACCACACCGCGTCGCTCGGACTGGCGTTCTATACCGGCAGAAGTTTTCCACGGCACTACTGGGGCGGCGCATTTGTCGGCCAGCATGGGTCATGGAATCGCAAGCAACACAGCGGCTATAAGGTCATTTTCGTGCCGTTCGCCGACGGGCGGCCAGCAGGGATGCCAGAGACGTTTCTCAGCGGCTTCCTGAGCGCGGACGGGCATGCGTTGGGGCGGCCGGTCGGTGTGGCCGTCGACAAGGCGGGCGCGTTGTATGTCGCCGACGACGTCGGTAACGTCGTCTGGAAAGTCGTTTATAGCGGCAACTGACGATGAAGCGCGAACGCAACACGGCGGCGCCGCATTCGGGTCCTGCCGGAATTGCCCGGTAAAATACCGCCCACTACCGACGGCGCGGAAAGCCTGATCTCCGCCTGCTTACTTTGAATTTCGAGGCGTTCATGTCCATGGAAACAGACACCGTCACCGATGAACGGGTGGCTCACATTGCAGACCGCATGGTTGGCGAAGGCAGGAAAGTTTCGGCGCTGGCGGTCTGGACAGAGGTGCGCAGCGGCTCGATCGTCGCCGTGTCCGCGGCTCTGGAGCGCTGGCGCGCGGCGCGGCAACCCGCGCCGGAGGCTGCGCCTGTCGCGGCCGGCTTGCCGGAAGACGTTGCCCAAACCATGCTGAACGCCGCAGGCAACGTGTGGGCGAGCGCCCGCGAGGAAGCCGAGCGCGTCGTCAATCAGCGTCTTGCCGTGGCAAGTGAGCACGCCGGTGCGATTGCCGCGGAGCGCGACGAGGCGCTGGTCGAATATCAGAACACGCTGGCCGAAGCCGAGTTGGCGCGCGAGCGCGTCGCGACGCTCACGAACGCGCTGAGCATTTCGGAAGACGCGGTGAATCGCCTCGCGACCGAACTGTCGGGGTTGAGGGACCGGGCGAAAGCTGCCGAGGAGCGCGTCGCCGAACTCGAGGACCGCACCGCGGAGGCGGAAGCGCGCGTCGCCCAGACCGAGGAGCGCGAAGCGGCGGCCAAGGCGCGCATCGCCGAGGCCGAGCAGCGTGCGGCGGCTGCGGAGGCGCGTGTCATGGAGGCCGAGGAGCGGGCTTCGACTGCGGAGGCGCGTGTGGCACAGGCCGAGGAACGAGCTTCGACCGCAGAGGCGCGTATTGCACAGGCTGAGGAGCGTGCTTCGACTGCGGAATTGCGGGTTGTAGAGGCCGAGGAGCGGTCTTCGAATGCAGAGGCGCAGGTCGCCCAGGCCGAAGAGCGGGCAGCGGACGCCGAACGGCGCATCAGGGAAGTGGAGGAACGTGCGGCGGCCGCAGAGGCGCGTGTTGCACAGGCAGACGAGCTGGCGGCCACGGCAGAGACGCGTGTCGCGCAAGCCGAAGAGCGCGCAACGACCGCGCAAGCGCGCGTGGCAGAGGCTGACGAACGCGCGTTAGCGGCGCAAGCGGGCATCGCGCAGGCCGAGGAACGCGCCTCGGTAGCAGAGGCGCGCATTGCAGAGGCAGAGGAGCGTGCAGCCGGTGCGGCGGCGCGAGCCGCAGAAGCCGAAGAGAGCGCGTCGACAGCGCAAGCGCGCATTGCCCACGCTGAAGAAAGCGCCGAGGAACACGCTTCGGCGGCGCAAGCACGCATTGCAGAGGCGGAAGAACGCGCATCGGCAGCCCAAGCCAGGCTGCAAGCCGTCGAAACATCCCTGAACGAAGAACGTCAGGCGCGCGAAGCGTTGGGCAATGCCACTTTCGCCAAGGACGAGGAGATCGCGCGTCTTATTGAAGAGCGCGATGCCGCGCGCCACGAGGCGGTCACGCTCGGTGACGCCGGTCAGGCACACGCACGCGAAGTGCAGAAATGGGCGGACGAATCCAGCGCGGCGTCGTCGCGTGCGCAGGACGCCGCGTTACAGGCAAGCGAAAGCCTCGCGCAGCTTGCCGCGTTGCAGACCGAACTGGATCAGGCCCGCGCCGAACTCGCGGCACACCGCGAGGCGAATTCGGCTCACGGCGACGAAGCAGCCGCCCAGCGTGCCGAGGTCGAACGTGTGCAGCAGGAACTCGATGCCGCCCGCGAACAGCTCGTCGCCATGAGTGAAGCCAATGCGACCGCGACGGCGGAGACTAGCCGGCTCGCAGAGCAGGCATCGTCGGCGGCGGGCCGCGCAGAGGCCGCCGAACAGCGCGCCGCAGATCTCGAGCGCCAGCTTGCCGAACTCGAAACAGCACATGCGCAACGACTGGAACAGGCCCAGCAACAGCCCCTGTCGCCGGATAGCCCGTCGCCGGATAGCCCGTCGCCGGATAGCCCGTCGCCGGTCTCCGAATCGAAGGAAGCGGTGATGGCCGACGAAATCGCGTCGCTGCGCCGTCAGATGTCCACTCAGGCGAAGGCCCACGAGAAGGCGTACAGCGAACTTCGTACGCTGGCCGAGCAGTGGGTCGCGCATGCCAAGGAACTCAAGCAGCGGCTCAGCGCAACGAATCAGAAGGTGACCTTCCTCGACGCGCGCAGCGCGGCGGAAGTCGCGCTTCTACGACGGCTGTCGTCCGAGCTTGAACGGCTGAAGCCGGACCACGATCTGGTGTCGCGCGACGCGCAGCAAAAGCTCATCAGCGCGACGCTCGCCGAGCGCCTCGAACAGAAGGGCTATCGGTACGATCCGGCAACCGCCGTCATATCGAAGATCGAAGCCTGACGCGTCGGGGCGTCGGGGCGTCGGCGCGCCAGGCAGGGCCGCGTGCTTATAACGGCTTGGGCGGCGAGCCTTCGTCGTCGACGCTGTGACTGCCCGCGCCCGGCGGCGAGGTCGTGTCGCGCAGTTGCGTCTCTTCTGGATTTTTTGGCACGACCTTGTCGGCGTCGGCTTCGTCGATTGCGTTGAGCCGATTGCCGCCCGGCGTGCGCGGCGTGCCCGGCGCGGGCGTCGGCACCGCTCGTGGCTGAGCCGGCCCCGGCCCCGACAACCCCTCTTGCGAAGGCGTGTTCGGCGAGGGCGGCGTGGCGGGGTCGTTGTTCGAAGAAGAGGAAGAAGTGTCCTGGTGGTCGGTCATGGGGTCATCTCCTTGGCTGGGGTCGTTCCGAACGGCGCACGAACGACATTTGCGTGCAATGCGTACCGCAGACGCAGCACGCGCCGTTCCATCGGGCCTCGCCTGCAACCGTTGCGAACGGGGGACCGGCTCAGCGCAGCACGCGCGCGACGAGCGGCAGATGATCCGACGCGATTCGCGCGGGCTTGCTCCGATCCACCTCGATATCGACGAGACGCGCGGCCGGATGCACCCACACACGGTCCAGTGCAAAAGTCGGAAAGCGCGAAGGAAACGTGCGCGGCGCGGCCACCCGCCCGAAACGCGTGAGAAGGGCGCGCAGCGGCCATCCCCAAACGAACCATTCATTCAGATCGCCGAGCAGGATGACGGGGAGATCGGGCGTATCGAACGCTTCCAGCAGCAGCCGCACCTGCGCGCGGCGTTCGCGCGCAGACAGGCCCAGATGCGTCGCGACAATGCGCATCACGCCACGGCCCGTTTCTATGTCGACGTCGAGCGCGCCGCGCGCTTCCCGGCTGCCGAACGACAGGTCCAGGGTGCGTACGGCTCGTACCGGGAGATTCGTCAGCACCGCGTTGCCGAAGCGGCGGTCGGGACCGTCGAGCGTCGGCCCCGGCACCGCGTGCATGCCGGTCAGATCCTGCAATTCGCGGAGCACGTCGATGCTCGCCGCGCCGCCGAGCGGCACTTCCTGCAACGCGACCACATCCGCCTTAAGAGCCGTGATCACTTCCGCGATACGGGCCGCCGAGCGTTTGCCGTCCGTGCCCACGGCCCCGTGAATGTTGTACGTGGCGATGCGCAGCGGCTCGCCCGCATCGCTCGAATGTGCCGGCATCGTTCGCACACGCGGCGCCGGCTGCGCTTCGTCGAGCGTCACTGTATCGTTCGCGCGGCCAGTCATTGGCGCCTCATCAGCACGCGCCGCAGGACAAGCGACATCGAGACGAGTGCGACGCCGATCGCGGCGACCAGCAGCAAGGAAAGCGGCGTTGGATGCGTGAGCGCTGTCACCAGTTGACGGGCGAACGACGTCGCGAGCACGACGCCTGGCGCCATGCCGATCGCAGTGCCCGCCATGAAGTCCCAGAAGCGGATATGCGATGCGCCCGCCGCGAGATTCACGATCGAAAACGGCGCAACCGGCACGAGCCGCAGCAGGATCATTGCGACCAGCCCTTTGCTGCGCAGCCGTTCGCTGAGCTGATTCAGGCGTTCGCCAGCCAGTTCGCGCACGGCGTCGCGACCGAGCCAGGCGCCCGCGGCCCAGCCCGCCGCCGCGGCGATCAGCGTCCCGGCGAGCGCGTAGGCGGCCCCGGCTATCGCGCCGAATACCAGCCCGGTTACGGCGATCAGCAACGTGACCGGCACCGACAGCAGAGCGGCCACTGCGTACATCGCGACTACGGCAATCGGACCGAAATGCGTTGCGGCGAGCCGTTGTGCGTCGGCGGTTAGTTTGGCGAAGGTCAACTCATGACCGAACGGCGTGAAGCGCCAGGCAATGGTCAGCGCGACGACGCCGAGCGCGAGCGCGCCGAGCACCAGCAGCTTCGCGATGACGGGACGACGCGTGGGCTCGGGCAGGAATTGCGCGAGCAGTTCATTGGCCTCGATCGGCGCTTCGGGATCGAGAACATGAACCCGATCGGCGATGTCGCGCAACTCGGGCGGCACCTCCGGCGTCAACGGTACAAGCGTGCGCGCCGAATGTCCTTTCAGGCTCGCGATGGCCGCGTTGAGACGCCCATGGCGCGCGAGCGCCTGCTCCACGTCTGCCTCGCTCGAATCGAGATGTTCGGCGAGCAACCGGTTGCGAATGCGTGCAATCGCTGCTTGCCTGAGCGGATTGTCGCGCGCGTCGATCACGATGCAGCACTCGGAGTCGAGCACCATCGACCGGTTGTTCAGATTGGCACTGCCAATCACGAGCAAACGGTCGTCGGCAATCATGATCTTGCTGTGCACGTTGATGAACCGGCCGTTCGGCGCATCGACGGCCGGCGCATACATGGCATAGCGGCCGTTGCTATCCGCGGCCTCAAGCAGCTTGTGCAGACGCGCACGCAGAACGCCCATTGTCGCTTCCTGGAGCCAGCCGCTTTGCCGGTAAGGGCACACAACCGCAAGGTCGGGGCCGTTCTCTTCAGCGATGCGTTTTTGCAGCGCCGAGCCGACCGAATTCGCCGTGAAATACTGATTCTCGACATAGATATTGCGGCGCGCGGCGGCCACGGTAGCCAGATGCAACGCTTTCACCTGCTGGATCGCGGGCCTGCCGTCGTACGCAGGCTCGGTAAGCGAAATGCCCAGGTCGATATCGGCGAAATCGGGTTCGATGCGCGACGGCCACAAATCGGTTCGCGGCGGCGGCTTGCCGTTGAACGGCCGTCCGGCCTTGCTGCTGCGGCGCGAGCGGCGCCAGCGTTCGCGGGCCAGATGCGCGATGGCGGCGGCAGCGGGGCCGTCGAACATCAGTTGCGCGTCGTGCATCGGCTCGTAACTCGTCTTGCCGAGGTTTTTGCGCAGCGGATCGTCGGGCCGATGTTCGGGCGTGTCCCAACGCGAGCCGGTGAGGTCGATGCCACCGGTGAACGCGAGGCTGTCGTCGATCACGACGATTTTCTGGTGATGCGACGCACCCAGCGGATGACGCCCGTCCAGCCGGAACCAGAGGCGTCGATGCGCGTGCCACGCGGGCTTGTACGATGGCAGCCATTCGCGCTCGAATGCGTACAGCATCGCGAAATCCCAGCCGAGCAGATAGATGCGCAACTGCGGATTCGCGTCGAGCACGGCACACAGGAACTCGGAGAGTTTAGGCGGAAAGCCGTCGTCGACGCCGCCGGGGACGAGTTCGATGCGGCTGTCGATATCCCATCCCAGGATGAAAATCGAATGACGTGCGCGCGGAATCATCTCGCGCAACACCGCGTAGTAGGAGGCGGCGTCGATCAACACGCTCGCGCGGTGCGCCTTCAGAATCCATTCGCAGGTCGTGCGGGTGTCCATCACCTCGCCGTTCGGGACGGCGGGCGGCGCCTCGGCGGTGTCTCGCGACGGCGACGGCGCATCGAGCAGATCGGATTCTATCGGGTCAGGTTCACTCATGGTGGTCCGTGCGACTGTCAGTGGGTATATGCGGATGCAAGTGGCATTCCATGGCGCAGCGGGCGCTGCTGTCAGCCGTTTTCGCTTGTCAGCCGGGGCGCGGCTTGTAGTTGCGCTTTGTAAGGTTTGAAATTTTGGCGGCGGTGGGCGCTGTTTTTTCAGTCGCGAGGGTTTAGGCGTTTTGCGCTGGAGTGGTGCGCAATGTGTCGTGGGTCGTCGTGTAGCGGTGGTTGATGTCAATCAGTCTTGTATGGCGTCAGATTTTCGGATGATGCCGTGCCGAATTTTCTGAATTTGGAGGGGTGGGTGGCTTCAGCGTGCGGATGGGATCGGATCTGTTCTAGAGTGATTCGGGCGCGAATAGGTGAGCGGCTGCGTCCACGGGTCGTTTTTTGTGGGCGAGCGTTTGGGTTGATGTTGCTTCTGGTGGTTGCTCCTACGCGGTGAAGGCCGGGGTCGATTCAAACATGCAAAGGCGAGCCAACACTGGAAAGGGGGGCGTCGTAGAGACATTTAGTAGGATTCCAAAATTTCTGATTCGCTGTGACCTTCCCCCTCCTGACAGACTCATGATTATCAGCCCTCCCTTTCTTTCAGCCGCCCATCCGCAGCAGAACGATGCAATGCCCACAGCGGATGCCGGCAACACGGTCGTGCCCGATGGTGACGTATGCACGGCCAGCATGCTGGAATGCGCACCGGGCAACGGTGCCTATCCGGTCAGCTTCAACCTCGGCTGGCATGGTGGCGCACACCTCAGAGCACCAACAGAAGGCGGCGATGCGCTTCCTGTGCGAGCCATCGCGGACGGCAGGATCGTGTACGTGCGCAAAACCGACACGACCCACAAGCCAACGCTCCAGTACCGCAACGTGCGTACAGACGACGGGTGCGTGGTGATTCGCCACGACACCGAGATCGGTGAAGGCGAGAACGCGAAAATCACCTATTACTCCGTGTACCTGCACCTGCAGCAGGTAATGCCGACGCTCGCTGCCGGCAACCGGATCTACCGCAAGGATGTGGTCGGCACACCCGGCCAGATATTCGGACAGTACCCGCAGATTCACTTCGAGATCATCTGCAGCGAGGCGAACCTGAAAAAGATGATCGGCCGTGCGCCGGCGCCGCTGGGCGATACTCCGGCGCGCCGGGACGCGGTGTACGGCGACATGTGGTTCTTCGTTCCTCGCGGCGCGAAACTCTTTGCCAGTGAGCCGCATCCGTTCCGTGATGATGACAGCGCGCCACCTGTCGCGACATTGCAGCCGCAATCGCCTCTTGTCGCGGCCGGGACCAGTTGCGACCTTGTGATCCGCATGCACTATGAGAAGGACTGCACGCTGACAACCTACCGGCAGAATGCGGACCTGAGCTGGTCCGTGTACGGTGCAATGCCTGCGGAAAGGGACGCCGAATATAGCTTGTACAAACGGGCCACCGCCCTGAACGGCCGCTATACCGACAGCAGTCTCGCGAGCCTGGCAGCGGGTATGCCAGTGCCATCGCCGAGTGCCATCGTCGAGATGATCCGTTTCGGGCGCTGCATCAACGACCAACTTCCCGCCGGCGCGCGCTTCAATCACTGGCGGAAAGTGAGGACACCGGACGGTGACGGCTGGATCAACCTGTCGAAGGCGGGCGTGCGGGCCTATAGCGATGCTGATTTCCCTGAGTGGGCTGGGTGGAGTTTCATTAACGATGACCCCACGCCCGACAGCCTGTGCGATTCGCCCACGGTGAAACGCTGGCTGGACGTCAATCACGCGGGACACGTGAGCCATGCCGACGCCGTGACTGCGCTGGGCACCGATGCGATCCGGCAGCGCATGGCGCGTGCGATTTGCAAGTTTCCATCGGAGTGGAGTCGCGACGGCCTGGAGGCGCGATACAACTGGCTTAAGAGTCCACATGAGGCATTGACCAATCCGTTGGCGGACGAAGCTTTTACGAAGCTGATCGATCATGCGCGCGATCTCGCGTTCTGGGAGGATGTCAGCGATCCGGATTTTCCGCATGCCAATGAGGTGTGGCATTTCCCGCCGACGGCGTTTGTGCGGCATTTCAGGACGTGCGGATGGTTTAGCGCAGCCGAGTTCAAGCAGTTTGTCCCTCGACAGGTCTTGCGTGAAGGTCCTCATCATGCTGTCTATTATGAGAATGTCGATTGGACGGTCCCTCGACAATCTTTAATCCGCGCGCATGGGCCGTCACTGAATAAAATGCTTCGGAAATATTCAATTAATTCTCCAGAAAGAGTTTCGTCTTTTTTTGGCAACGCTATGCAGGAAACAATTTGGCTCAGCGCTTTGCATGAAAACAACCCACAAATGTGGTACTTCCCGTGGGACGGAAGAGGATTTCTCCAGCTCACGCACCCGGAGAATTATTTAGGTTATTGGGACTTCAAAGGAATCGGAGGTCAAATTTCCACGGAAACTCGGCACCGAATTTTGCAGGCACATTCACTGGCGAACTCGCATCGTCCTCAAGCGCAACAATACAACTCGGACAGCGTTAATGGAGCTACTCCGCTAGTGATTCAATATCGAAATCAAGTCGGAGATCACGATATAAATTTTGATTTGATAGCTCCTGCGGACAGTGCTGGTTTCTACTGGTCCAAAACGGGTATGGTACGTTATGCCGATCAAAGTATCAGATTGGAACGAAGAGCGGTATCAGCAACGCCTCCTCCGAATCCTCAACATCCGGGAAATGGTGCGATATCAGTAACAAAAATTTATTACCACAGCGGCAACTTTCGGGATGCATCGGCGATCGTGAATCTTCCTGCCGCCGTCGGACATCCAAATCATCCTTTCAACGGATATGTCGCGCGTTGCGTGGGATTTGGACAGGTTCTGGCGGTAACAAGTGAATACTTATTTCCTGACGGGCACGGCACTCTGCGGGATTTTCCTGAAGGCTATCAACCTAGACGGGATTAAAATGATACGTAAATTTGCGATTTGCGCATTTTTGGCGGTTGCAATTGCACCTTGCACGGCGCGACCTCGGGATATGCACCATTCCGCACTAAGAGTGCAGGTCCAGTCATGCAATTTCTTGCTTACCGATGCGTTGCATGGTTCTATAAGTAAGCCCAGCCAAGAAAATAATTTTGAGTCCGGTGGTTATTCTGCAACGATACGCGTCTTTGGTTCGGAGAAATCTTTCGGTTTTAATTTTTTATGCCATTCGAAATTTAAGAATGTAAATGAAATTTCGGAAGACTATGGTGGGCATTTTGAGCCTGTGACGAATAAATGGGTTCCATTCTTTCCTGGCGCTTCTGCTGACGAAATTTCGCGGCTAAGAAAGGTGACAAAAATATTTTCACTTGATTCAAAGAACGGCCACGGATTCTACATGATTCAGGATGAGACGGTTGGAGAGCCAGATCGCCGCGTACGACATTTCTCGTACTGTCTGTTTCATGAAACAAAAGCTATCTGCGGGCTTGGTGACGTAAGGCGACTTGCCGATGCCAAAAGTGACATGCTTCCTTATGCACTTCGAATTCTTAAAAGCGTCGAGTTCACCGATACGCCCGCTGAAACCAGTAAAAGTGCTAATCCATGATCGATCTGATCCGGCTCAATGACACCACCGACCACGGCGGCGAAGTCGTCACCGCCTCAGACACGATGCGATGCCGCGGGCGGCGCGTTGCCCGCAAGGGCGACCGTGTGACATGTCCGCAGCATCCCGACGTGCAGCCGAATGTCATCATCGAAGGTGACGAAAAGATCACCGACCACGGCGTGCCGGTTGCACGGCAGGGCCACCATGCCACCTGTGGATGCAGCCTGGTTTCCAGCATTGTGTAGCTGGCGCGTCTACACCACCGAAATGAATACGAACCTGTACGAGCAGTGTTACGGTCAACGGCCGCGCTGTCGCTCGTATAGGCATCCTGACGAGTTGCGGTGCGGTTATCGTTACTGACTCGTCCTATACATTTGGCGGTGAGAGCGTCGCGCGCAAAGGCGATACCTGTTGCCCGACTGAAGATGCTGGACTGAGGACGCGCATGGAAGATCCATGCGACAGCCGCCGAAGAGCAATCAACCGCGCCGCAAGTGGAACAAACCGGCCCGAACCCTCGCGCCCGACATCAACAGAAACAACCTGCCCACTCCGCACCCGCGGCACGACACACCTTAAAATCTTCCACGGAGTCCCCGCATCCAGTCGACAGTACCGACACACCCCGCACCACCATCACAACGCCCTTACGAGCAAACCCGCCAAACCCCGCCAACCCCTCGCAACCTCAAGGCGTCCCAGCCTGATAGCACGACTGCGTGCCGCTCGTCTGATAGATAAGCCGATAGCCGCTCGTAGCCGTCGCACCCGCTTGCCTGGAGGCGAGCGTCAGCCAGCCTTTCCTCGTCTGCGGCAAAGGCTTGATCACATAGGCGGCGAGGTGCGGATCGGTTGTGGCCGCATCGGCCCCGATAATGCGCCGCACATGCGACAGGCGCTCCGCATACCAGCCGAGAAACGGACGATATGCGGGACCGGCGTAATGGCTGTCGATGATCATCCACGGATCGTGTCCGGGCTGTCCCAGGTTCGCGGCGGTGTCGGTCGGGCCCAGCAGCGCCAGGAAGTCGCCTCCAAGCCGCGAATCCGGCTGGCCGATGCGGCTCAGGTCATACTTCGCGCGGTCGGCACCGGCCTGTAGATCGCTGAAGCGCTTACCCGTCCACGTGATGACGTGTGCGAGCTTGTAATCGGCGGCGAACGTGCCACTGCCTACCGTGTCCTTTTGTGTCACATAAAGCAGATCGCCGGGCAGCAGGTATTGCTCCATCGTCGTCAGATTGCCGCGGTTGATGTCGAGCAGTACGCCCGTCAGCGGATCCACACCCGAAGACGGCGTGCTGCACGCCTGCACGCCGATCGCTCCAGACAACTGATTAGTCGCGAGTCCCGCGAAGTTGTAGACCCACGACGTGAAGTTGGAGCAGTCCGCGCCGTTCCACATCAGCGCCGACGTGATGGCGGGCGGCGTTTGCGCCGTGGAGGTCTGAACACTCTGCGAGCCGTCCGCCCCGCGCTGCGCGGTGCAGGTCATTTTCGGCGAATGCGGATCGGCCGAGCCGCCGCTGGTGCTGCCCGCCGACGAATCGCGATAGTCGATGCTTGCGGTGTTCTCCGGCGGCGTCCAGCCCGGAACGTGATGGTGGCAGTAGTTGAGGTTCTGATCGACCCAGTAGTTTTCGATCGCCATCACGAGTTCGCGCCTGAACGTGTCGATGTCCGTGCAGGCAGCCGGCGCCGAGATCGCGCCATAAATCGCCGCGTGCGGTCCCCACGTGCTCGTGGTCGGGTAGGTCGACCAGTTCGTGCTCGTCATGCCCGGCACGAGCGACGCCTGCACGCTGTTCTTGCGTCCCTGGAAAAGCCACAAGTTTTCATTGAGCAACGCCACACGGTCGCCGCACGCACTCGCCGACGCGCTAGCGGTCTGGTGGTCTGAAGCCCGCGTGGTCCCAAGCATCGAGAGCGCGGTGACGCCCGAGTGGTTCAGCGGGTTCGTCGCGAAGTTGGCGGCGCCGGTGGTGACGTAGCAGGCGTCGTCCGCGGGAGCGATGAGCGAGCCGTCCGCTGCGACGTTGCCCGCCCCAGCGTGGCAGGCCGCGAGCGTGTCGCCATTCGCGGACTGCGCGACGATGCTCTGCACGCTCGCAACCACGGTCAGGTCGTTATCGACACGGCTTTGCGATTCGGCGCCGAGCGCGAACGCCATGCGGTTGCCGTCAGCGACCGTGCTGCTAGTGCTGGCCGTGGTGCTAGTTGCCATGAAGACGGGCGGCGTCTGCTGCGGATCGACGCCGCCGAGGAACGCGGAGACTCGCGTGGCCGCGGCCGCGACATTCGACGCCGTGAGCCCGCCCGCCGTCTGCGCATCGACGACCACCGCGCTCGAATACGGCGTGATGACCATCGTCGAAGGCTCGGCGAGATACACCGCAGACAACACGGATTGTCCGACCGGTGTGCGCACGCCGGTCGCTTCCTCGGCATAGCTGCCGCCCGTCGATTGCACGAGCAGCGGCCAGTGCGAGGCGCGCGGCAACACGAAGTGGCCGTCGGCGTCGGTCACGACGGTCGCGAGCGGTGTCGCTGCCGCATGCCCGTTTGCGTCGACGGCATAGACGGAAACCGTCGCGCCGGAGACTGTCCCGAGATAGACACTGCCGCTGATCGAAGGCTGCGGGCTGGCAGTGCCGCCGCAGCCGGCAAGGGAAACTGGCAGTAGTGGGAGCAGGGTGAGGAGGGCGGTAAAAGCGCCCGAAGCGCGCGGAAAATGCATTGTTGTCTCTCAGCTTCTCGTGAATCTGTTTGGAACGTCATCAAGATTAACGGCAGCTTACAAAACAACTTGATGCAGAGTTCCGAGCGCGGCACACGTTATGCGAATTATCGGAAGAAGCTCTTTCTCAACCGGCAAGGAGATGAAAATGGCTCAGCATCCGGCTCGTTCGCAGAACCACCGCCATCCGGACCAACCGCGAATGGAAGAAATTACGCGTGCGCTCGAAGGCGCCGCGTTTCCTTCCACGCGCGACAAACTCGTCGAGTTGCAGAGCGCCAGGGCGCCGACGGCGAGGTGCTAGCTGTGCTTAGGAGAATGGGCGACCGCCATTTCGACAGCATCTCGGCTGTCGTTCGCGAGGCATCGAACGTGGAGTAGCGCTGCATGTCTTTAGAGATTGCGGCGGCTTGTGCAGGCCTCGCGTGCAATGACCTGAAAAGCCTGACAGGAGTTTGCGATGTCGAAGGCCGGGGCAATCAAGACCCGCGTAAATCGCCAGAATTGAGCACCAGCGCAAGCGTGCCGACGAGGATGAAACTGAACGCCCACAAGGCGTCAAGGTTGAACCAGCTGCGCGACACGAACTTGAGCCCTAGATAGCGATACACGAGCCAAGCGATCAGTCCGCCGGCGAGCACCATGGCCGCGGCATGCACGCCAGAGACCAGCAGCGCCATGCCGAGCCGCGCTTCCATCAATGTCTGCGCCGCCTGGTGCGCCCCGTCGGCATCGTCGGCGCGGCAAAGGCCCAGATAAATCGGCACGAGCATCAGCCCGGCGCCGTGTGCAACTGCGATCGCGAACGACCACAGCGCGAGCCGCGATGGCGCGATCCGGGCGAGCACGCGCGGATGTCGTCGCCAGAGCAGCAGGACAACGCCGAACCCGATCACGAGCACGCTCGCGCCAGTCTGGATTTCGCGCTGCCATGCAAACACGACGGCGAGCATGGCAAACGGCATCACCATCAGAAAAATGGCCAGCACATGTCCTGCCGCGAGATAGAAAAGAGCGGTGAAGAGCGCACGCGAACGCCTTTGCATCAGGGCGTTCGACACCGCAAGCGGCCATCCCATCGCCGGATTGGCGCCGTGATAGCAACCGCTCGCGACGACCGCGAGCCAGAGGCCGGTCTGCGACCAGCCGCCGCTCAAATGCCCACCGACGGGTAGCAGAACGAATCCGTCGAGCAATCCCCCCCTTCGAGACGAATCTGGTGCGCGCGGTAGCCATCGGGAAACTTCACCCAGAAGTCGTCGGCGAGCGTCAGGCCGCCGCCAGGATCGGCGTGCGCCATGACCTGCGCGGCGGGCACGCCGTTCGGATAGAACTGGTTGTCCCACGTCGAGTAGAGCGAGTTGGTCCAGTACACGCGCTTGCCGTCGCGGCTGATCTCGACCATCTGCGGGCCGCCTGCAAACGCCTCGCCGTTCGGATGCGGCGTGCGCCGCACGATTCCGCCGAGATGAACCGAACCGGCGAGCTTCGGCTTGCGCGGCTCGGTCACGTCGTACTGGCGCATTTCGCCGGTGCCCCAGCAGGCGACGTAAAGAAATTTGTCGTCGATGGAAAGATCGATGTCGGTGACGAGCGGCGGCACCGCGCCGAAGCCCTGCAGCAACGGCGGCAGCGACGCCGCGTCGGCCGGCTCGGGCGGAATGGTCGCCGTCTTCTCGATGTGGAACTGGCCGCCTTCGCGCCACCATGTCCAGATCGATCCTTCCAGGTTGGTCGTGTCGACCACCACGCCGATAAATCCATATTCGCGGCTCGGATCGTGTGCGGGACGCACTTCCAGCGCCATTTGATGATTCGCGCCGAGGTCGATCGTCTGGACATTGCGCCGGGCGCGCAGATCCCAGAAGTGGACTGCGTGTCCGTATTTGTTCGACAGCAGATCCTCGGGCACGATGCCGTTCTCGAACTGCGGCGGCAACGCCCACTCGCTCGACACCATATAGTCGCGCGGCAGATTCCACCAGAAATCGTAGTGTTTCTCCTGCGGTCCGCGATCGATTTCCCAGCGGCCGAGCACGTCGAACGTTTCACAGTCCATGATGAAGATGCCCGGCGGCCCGTCGGTCCCATCCGGCCCCGCGCCACCGAGCGTACTGACGTAAATGCCCTCGGGGCCGCAATGAACCGTGTGCGGACGCGAGTAACCTGTCTTGCGAAAAATTTCCTCGGGCTCGATGATTTTGTGAATCCGCGCCTGCGTCGGATGCGGCTTCGTATCGACGATGTAAATACGCGACGAGCGCATACCCGGAATAATCAGGAAGCGCCGCTCGAGGAACGCGTGACCGGTCAGCGGCGACAGCGCCGACGAACACGCGTTCCAGCCGAAATGATGAAATTCGTCGCCCCTGTTCGGCACCGGCACTGTGTGGACGACCTGGCTGTAGGTCGGCGAGCCGGGCTTGACGTCGATAACGGCGAGCGCGTCGGGCTGCGAAAAATCGGGGCTGAGCAGGAGCGTGTACGCGTATTCTTCCGCGGGCGCATCCATTGCAAGTTTTGGCGACGCGTGGAACGTAGGATCCGGGCGCATACCCATGACGGCTCTCCTCTGTCTGACCGCGCGCGGGCTTGGCGCCGAGCGCGCTCCGGCTTTAGATGTAGTTCACGGCGGCGCCGAGAGCAACCGGAACTTTCATGGAGCTTGCTGGCGCCGATCTTGCCAGCGTCGTGCGTCGCAGCGCCTTAAGCGCTCCGTCGGCCGCCATCGGGCGTCCGCGCTGTCGTCTTTACGCGAGGTTCGGCGGGCCGGCCCTCAGCACGTCGACGTGTTTGGGGATCAATCCAAGGTCGAGAAATGCATCCGCGATCTGCTGCTGCTCGGCGAGAATGGCGCGAGTGATCCGCTCCGTGCCGAACTGCTGACGTGCCACGACGACATCCACGACCGGTTTCGGCAAGCCCCACAGCTGCGCCAGTTCGCTCGACATCTGATCCTTGTTGAGGCTGCCCCATTGATCGACTTTCTCGATCTCTTCAATCACGATCCGTATCACGTCGGGGTTCCTGGCTGCATAACTCTGCGACGAGAAGTAGTAGCCGCGATTGCCCACGACGCCGCTGGCATCCGCGAGTACCCGCGCGCCGAGCGACTTCTGCGCGGCCGCAAAGAACGGGTCCCAGATCACCCATGCGTCGATGGACGCGCGCTCGAACGCAGCGCGTGCGTCGGCGGGAGCGAGGAAGGCGACATTCACGTCGGCATACTGCAAGCCATGCTGACGCAGCAGCTTGACGAGAAAATAGTGAACATTGCTGCCGCGATTCAGCGCAATCTTTTTGCCCTTCAAATCCGCTATTGAACGGATTGGCGAACCAGGCGGCACGAGCACGGCTTCGGATTGCGGTCGTGGAACCGTCGCTGCGACATAGGCGAGAGGCGCGCCGGCCGCTTGCGCAAAGATCGGCGGTGCTTCGCCGACATCGCCGAAGTCAATCGAGCCTACGTTTAGCGCCTCCAGTTGCACGGGGCCCGCGGCGAACTCGGTCCAGCTCACCGACACGTTCAGCGGCGCCAGCCGTTTTTCGAGGGTGCCGCGCCCCTTCAGCAGGTTCAGATAACCCTTCTGGTTGCCGATTCGCAAAGCGCGTGGCCCGCGCGCTGGTGCCCCTGGCGCCGGCGCTTGCGCAAGAGCGAGCGGTGCGGCCACTGCGGCTGCCGCGGCTACGGCAGCGCCGGTGGAAAGCTTGAGAAAGGCGCGGCGATCGGGTCGTGTCGTTGTCGTGGCCATGGCAGTCGGGAAGGTTAGGGATGCATCTGGCGAGCCATCCTACCTGCGGGCGCGAAGTTGACGAACCGATCTTTCGCCGTAAGCAAATGACGACAGATGGAATAGACGGGAGCCTGGATTGCGCGGGGGCGCGGTTCCCGGTTGCGCTGAAATCAGACGACCATCGAACCGCCATATGGTCTACCGCACATAACGCGGCAATTGGCCCATGACAAACTGTAAGGCAGAAGCTGGCGATTCCCAGGACGAAACCACCATCCACTCTGCGACCACACTGCATGAGGAGCTATGGAAAGTGCCTCTAATCAAGCTTTGGACTCCGTATTGAAGCAGGTGACCGACGAAAGGCTCGACGCATTGAGCGAGGAGATGGACACAGTCGGTATAAGCGCACTTCGGGACGTCCTTTCGCCGGCTGAAATAGCAATGGCGGGCAACTACGTTCAGCGCGAGCTGGACAAGCATGAACGCCAGCACTTTATTTACGCCGGACGCCCATGGCTCGATGCCTCACCGCTCGCGACGTTTGGGCAATCTCCGCATCTGCGGCGCATACTCGCGGGGCTATACCGCCGAGGCACCGGGCGAGCTGCACCCGATATCGACATTGTCGCCGCGCTTCGCGTGCTGTCGGGCGACCTGGGACTCAAGGCATCGAACCTGTTCCACTACGACACCTATGTCGTCACCGCGCTGTTGCCGCTGATCATTCCGAACGCCCCCAACGAGCCGCGCGGCGATCTCGTGATGTATCCGAATCTGCGCCGGGTGCGGTCTTCATCGGTGATTAATCTGGCCGAAAAAGCACTGGTGCAAAATTCGCTGACGCGCTCGGTACTCGCGCGAGAAACTGTGCAACGTGCGCTCGGCGCACGCATCTTGCCGCTGGAGCCGGGCAATCTGTATTTTTTCTGGGGAATGCGATCGCTCCACGCGAACCAGGCGTGCCTGCCGCACAGCGTGAGATCCACGGTCCTGTTTCATTTTGCCAACCCGCACTCGGGAGGCACAGTCGACAGACTGCGCGAGTGGGCTCATCACAGGAATTCCGCGCCGTCCGAGCGTGCGAGGGTTCCGCTCACTCAGGCTCGGAACACATTCGACGACCAGCAATGAATCTGGATCGATCGTGCGACCGTTTCTATCCGAGTAAGGAAGCGTTACGTTAGAAGCCGGCCCCACTCGAAATCGACGCGATCGGGCCTCATAGGGACCACGCCTGCGCCTGGCGTGAACGTGAGTTCGCCGAAGTACACGGCATTGCCCGGCGCATACAAGTCGACGCGAACATAGTTGAAGTCTTCGGCCAGTACAGCGGCCATGTCCAGTATCGAATTCAGATTCTCCGGAGGCGGTGGCGGCGTTGTGCTGCGGGCGTACGGGCCAATGCCCACGTCGAGATGATTCCAGTGAACGTCGAATACATCGCCACGTGTGTTATTGCCGAACCGGTCCGAGATGACGACGATGTACATCATCGGTCGTCCCGACTTTCCGCCGAAGCAATGAACCTTGTAGTCGGCGGGAATCTGGCGATGCTCGTCGAGAAGAAGTTCTTCGAAGAAAATCCGTGGCCGAATCTGCCGGTAGTGACGCTCCCGTGCAATCAGGTAGAAGTCCGTAGACATCCAGCGATTGGCCATAGTCCGCAACCCGTCGAACGTGACTTTCGACTTGTCCTGCACGATCTCCACAAAGCTACTGCCATGATTCGCCTTCATCACAAAGGCGTCGGGTAGCGCATCGAAGACCGACTGCGTGAAAACGTCGGGCGACGAAATCAGCGGGACCAGATGTTGTTCGCCAACTTTTGCCTTGACATAGTCTCTCACGGTCAACTTATCGGTCAACGCGGCATATCGCGGGTCTGGCCGCAGGCTGCGCTGCAGAATTTTCTCGTTGAATGTCGTGGGACGAAGCAATCTCGGAAAGCGCCCGATGTGCTTCCGATGCAGAAGGCTGAGGAACAGCGCATCTGGAAGCAACTGTTTTGCGTTGTCCTTCACCAGCTGAAGGATCGCACTGGACGGCTGCCACATGGTCTGTCTCCGAATAGAGGGCACTCAGTTATGAACCATCGCGACAGGTCGGTCAGTGGACGCGACATGTCGCACGCGCGAACCGACCGTTTCATTGGGGTCGGCCGCGCGCGATATGTCCATTGCTTCGCCAGGTTTCTGGCGGTCAGCAATGGATTAGGTGTCCTGGCATCTAATTGTCATACTCAAACGCCCGCCCGCTCGTGCAGTAGCCAAAGCAGCGGGGTGGTTCAGCATAGCCCGGAGAAGGCCTCTCGAAAGCTAGTGGCGCAAATCGTAGAGATATCGGCTAATTTGGTTGTATGGTTCGCGGAAGGCGGTCGGTGGCTTGTCTTCATTGGCTCCAGCCGAGCGGGAGAGAGGCGAGGTTAGCCTGCACAAATGCCGCAATTCCGCCTTCGTCAACAATCTGTCATATCCGCTTACGGATACCGCGTTTTTGCCGCTCTGGCAGGTGGATCCTGCTCATATATCTGCCGCGCGGCCTGAAGTCCGTCGCCATGGCATCCCCCAGACATTCCTTAGTCTGAACATTGTTGTCTGAAGCACAACACGGTGATCGCCGCGAGGGCTCTACTGACAACTAAAGCTCGAACCTACAATTCGTTTCGACAAAGGCACTCCGTGCAACGAGTTAAACGTTGGACTGAGCGGCCCGAGACGCACGGCTCCATAACGACGAATCGCGGTTTCGATTCATTAGTAGTCCAGCGGAGCATGTCCATTCGGCTGACTGAACGCGCCGACCAAACCCTTCACTTGTCTTCTTTACAAACGGAGTCGAACATGAAATTGCGTGCCGCTTTGCGAACCACCGTCTGTTCCACAACCTTGCTGTCGATCGTGCCGGCCCCCGCGTTTGCCGAGCCGTTTTCAGTGAAGGTCGATGGTCTGAATCGAGGGCAATTCGCGAACGAACAGGTGTACGGCGGATTCGGCTGCCGAGGTGAGAACGTCTCTCCACACATCTCGTGGTCGCATGTTCCGGCGGGAACGAAAAGCATCGTCGTCACTATTCACGACCCTGATGCGCCCACCGGCGGTCTCGGCTGGACACATTGGGAAGTAGCCAACATTGCGCCGTCGCAGACGTCGATCGAAAAGGGCGCGTCCGGAAATGCAAACCTGCTGCCGGCGGGTGCTGTTGAAACACTGACCGACTTCGGCGACTCGAAATACGGTGGACCGTGTCCGCCTCAAGGCGAGTCGCATCGATATGTCGTCACGGTTTCCGCGCTCTCTGTGCCGGACATCGATGTAAAAGCGGCGTCGAGCCCGGCACTCGTCGCATACCAGATGCACGGAAAGGTCATCGGGCAGGCGCGCTTTGTCGCGCGATATCACCGTTCTGTGGAGTGACTTCGCCTTTCAGTGGAGGTTGTCATGCGGTCTTCCGCCATGCGCCTTCAGTCATCTAATCAGGAATTCTTGTGTCAGTGTCACACGGCGCAAGATCAAACGTCTTGTGAGAGTGCGGTCATTCGACCCGACCATATTTAATCGAACGTCTCACACACGACATGCACCTTGGCAAATCGTATCGCCTCACCGAGTTCCTCATCTGGACACGAAGGCAGATCTACGCACTCGTTATTTGTGGCTCGGTGCCCGTGATTCTCTACAAGTACGCGTCGATGACGTGGCTCTCGGTGCCGTTCACCATCGTCGTACTGCTCGGCACGGCGACGTCGTTCATCGTGGGCTTCAAAAACGTGCAGACGTATAACCGTGCAATGGAAGCACAGGACGTCTGGACGGAGATTGTCGGCGCGAGCCGCAAGTGGGGACAACTGTCGTGCGCGTTTCCGTCTGAACGGAATTTCAGCCACGAACTGATCTCTCGGCATCTCGCGTGGCTAACCGCATTGCGATACGAACTGCGTAGCCCTCGAATCTGGGAAAGCATGACCCGGCGCTTCAATCTCGAGTATCGGCGTCACTATCATGTTCCCGAATGGGAAACAGCAATCGAAGACGTTCTGACGAACTATCTTTCCAGCGCGGAGAGTACGCGCGCGCTCGCCTCACCGTCGGCGACAACGGCGATATTGAGCATGCAAAGCGATTGCCTTAAGTCACTGCACGTCGCCGGGCATCTGAACCTGTCGTTCTATCTCGAACTTCAGCGAGCGACTGGCGACTTCATCGCGCTTCAGGCGAAAGCCGAGCGCCTGAAAAACTTCCCTTACCCTCGCCAGTACGCGACGATCAGCGCGTTGTTCGTGCGGTTTTTCTGCTTTCTGTTTCCGTTCGGCCTGCTGCAGGAATTCGACAAACTCAATAGCGGCGCAAGCGGACTCATGCACGGCAACATGATCTGGCTCGTCGTGCCATGCAGCGTCATGGTTTCGTGGATGTATACGTCGCTCGCACAGGTGGGCGAAAGCACGGAAAACCCTTTCGAAGGAAGCGCGAACGACGTCCCCATCTCCACGCTGTGCGCCGCGATTGAGCGCGATCTGCGCTGGATGCTCGGGGAGCCGGTCGAACATGCGGCTCCCCAGGTCATCGCACTTTAGATTGGTGTCTCACGGACAACACAGTGAGGCGCTTCGCATGGCTTCCGACCGTCTGCCGCCAGGACTACGATGGTTCTGTACGGCATCTCGCCGGCGCCGGTGCGTGGCTCGTGTGCACCGGTTTTATCCTCGCTGGAGCAACCATGACTCAACGCATCAACTATATGCAGCAATCGCCGGAACTGTTCAAGAAGTTCGTCGCGTTCGGCCTCGCGGTGAAAGAGACTGGCATTGAAACGTCGATCTGCGAACTGGTGTCGCTGCGCGCATCGCAAATGAACGGCTGCGGCTTTTGCGTCGACATGCACGTGAAGGAGGCGAAGATTCACGGCGAGCGCGAACTGCGTTTGCATCATGTCGCCATCTGGCGCGAGTCGACGTTGTTTTCGCCGCGTGAACGCGCGGCGCTCGCATGGACGGAGATCCTGACGAAGCTGCCGGAAGGCGGCGTGCCCGATGACATCTTCGAACGCGTTCGCACTCAGTTCACGGACCAGGAACTGTCGAACCTGACATTTCACGTAATGGCGATCAATGGCTGGAACCGCGTTAACGTGGCGTTCAGGACTGTGCCAGGATCAGCAGACGCGGCATTCGGACTCGGCAAGGCGAACCTGTCCTGAGCGACGAGTCCAGTCGCGTATCTTCAGCAACACGGAGGACATCATGCCTGAATTCAGAAAGCTTGCGATGATCGCCGCGGCGTGTCTCGCGCAAGCGGCTCACGCCGCGCCCGACGCCGTCGTCACGCCCTTGATGGAGAAGCCCCTAGCGGATTATCCGGGCAAGGAAGCGCTGATGATCACCGTTGTGTATCCGCCGGGCGCCGCCGATCCGGTGCATGTGCATCGCGCGCACGGTTTTATCTACGTGCTCGAAGGCACCATCGTGATGGGTGTGAAGGGTGGCAAGGAAGTCACGCTGACGCCCGGTCAGACTTTCTATGAAGGCCCGAACGACGTGCATACGGTCGGCCGCAACGCCAGTGCCACACAACCAGCCAAGTTTCTCGTGCTGCTGTTAAAGGACCAGAACGCGCCAGTGCTCGTGCCCGTGAAGTGACGTATCGGTAGTACTCGCGGCGCGCTCAGCAAAGAGCCGCCGCGGGCCTCAATGACATGGCCTGGCAATTCAACGCGCATCAGTAGATGCGTATCCGTGCTTTCCACATGACGCTTGCCGACGTCGCGGGCAATCAGACCGACAGCTAAACGAAGGGTCCGGGCATGGCTAATGCAACGGCATCCAGACCGGTTCTGATACAGAAATGGAAAGCCATGTCCACCACGCACACCGTCACCAGACGTCCATCGACGATCGCTCCCGCCATCTTCGAACTGTTCAACCCCATACCCTACGGACTGTTCGTCGGCACCTTGATCTTCGACGTCATCTACATGGCGACGCGTAATGTATTCTGGGGCAAGGGCGCCGCCTGGCTCGTGACAGTGGGCCTCATTATCGCGATCGTGCCGCGCCTTCTCAATCTGGGGCACGTATGGGTGCAACGACGCCGCCGGGTATCGCGCATCGAACGGCTGGACTTCTGGCTCAATCTGCTTGCGATCGTCGCAGCAGTCATCAATGCATTCGTGCATAGCCGCGACGCCTATGCGATGGTTCCGGAAAACGTGATTCTGTCCGTTATCACTGTCGTGCTGCTGAGCATCGCTCACGTTGCAATGGCAATAGACAGACTCCATCGCGTGGAGGCGACTCATGAATAAGCTCGCCACGACTAGCGCGCTCGTCGTCGCCATGTCGGCGCTGATGAGTGGGTGCAACGAACACGCGCAGTACGATGCGTCGCATCAGGCTGGCGCCAATCCGCCGATGCCGGAGGCGCGCAACTTCTTCGCGCCGCCAATGCAGGTTCCAAAATACGTGGGTTGGCAAAACGGCGCCACGCCCAAGGTCGCTGACGGCCTGAAGATCGAGAAGATCGCCTCGGGGCTCGAGCACCCTCGTCAGGTCTATACGCTGCCCAATGGCGACATTCTCGTGGCGGAATCCAATAGCCCGAACGAAGAGGCTGTTACCACGCCGAAGCAGGTCATCGCGGGGCTTATCGAAAGCAAGTCAGGGAAAAAGGCGAAAGGCGCGAATCGCATCACGCTGCTGAGAAGGTCTGCGAATGGCAGTGGCGAATGGGAGCGCCACGTGTTTATCGACAATCTGCACTCGCCATTCGGCATGCAACTGGTTGGCGACACGCTCTACGTTGCCGATACCGATGCAATCCTGAAGTTTCCGTATAAGGCGGGCGTAACCAGCATTAGTGAGCGCGGTGTCGAGCTTGCCGATCTTCCCAATACGGTCAACCACCACTGGACGAAATCGTTGCTGGCCAGTCGCGATGGCAAGAAGCTGTACGTAGGCGTCGGCTCTAACAGCAACGTCGGAGAGAACGGCCTGGAAGTCGAGTACCGGCGCGCTGACGTACTGGAAGTCGATACGGCTACCGGTGCAAGCCGCATTTACGCAGCGGGCATTCGCAATCCGACGGGGCTGCAGTGGGAACCGAAGACGGGACAACTGTGGGCCATCGCGAACGAGCGTGACGAGATCGGCGCAGACCTGGTGCCGGATTATCTGACGTCGGTGAAAGAGAACGCCTTTTACGGCTGGCCGTACAGCTACTACGGCCAGCACGTCGATCCTCGCGCTCAACCGCAGCGCCCCGACCTGGTCGCCAAGGCGATTGCGCCGGACTTCGCAATCGGCTCCCATGTCGCGCCGCTGGGACTGATGTTCTATACCGGCAACAACTTGCCGGCGCAGTATCGCGGAGGCGCGTTCATCGGCGAGCACGGCAGTTGGGACCGCTCGCCGTTGAGCGGCTACGTGGTCTCGTACGTGGCGTTCGAGAACGGCAAGCCGGTGAGTGCGCCCAAAGATGTCGTGACGGGTTTTACATCCGCCGACCAGAAGCAGTTGTATGGCGCGCCCGTGGGCGTCGCTCAGGATCGGGACGGTGGCCTCCTGATCGCCGACGACGTCGGCAACGCTATCTGGCGTGTGACCGGCACAGGCGGCTGATGCACAGGTAACGTGGCGCGCCTTCATTCGGCCGGGGCGCTCGTCATGCTCGAACACGCCGAAGTGCGCTGCGACGACAGGCATCAACATATCGTCTCATGGCACGAGACCCATCATTCGTACCGGAGCTTGAATGCCCACTCGCAACCGCACTTCGCATTCCAACCAGCCGACGTCCGACGTACCGACGGAAGCGACTGCGCCTTCAGAGACCGCGCGACGCCTCTTTCTCAGGCGAGGCGGCGCGAGCCTCGCAGCCGCACTCACGGTCGGCTCGGCCAGCAGCGTGTTGGCCGCAGGTCCAAACGGTGCCGATACGAACCAGGTGAAACTGCCGCTCATTCAGGACCCGGACACCGAGCAAAAGGAAGAAACACCAGACGCGAACTTGCCGCCTGATGAGCGGGTGGGATATGCCATCGTCGGACTCGGCCGGCTGTCGCTGGACCAGATCCTGCCCGCGCTTGCGCAGTGCAAGTACGCGAAGGTCGCCGCGCTGGTTTCCGGCGACAGGGCCAAGGCACTTCGCGTCGCACGTCAGTACGGCGTGCGGGAAGCGGACATTTACGACTATCAGAATTTCGAGCGCCTCGCCGACAACCCGCGCGTACAGGTCGTATATATCGTGCTGCCGAACGGCATGCATAACGAGTTCACGCTGCGTTCCGCAAATATCGGCAAACATGTTTTGTGCGAAAAGCCGATGGCAAACAGCGCGGCGGACTGCGAGGCAATGGTCCGGGCGATGAAACGCGCCAACCGCAAACTCATGATCGCGTACCGCAGCCAGTACGAGCCGATGGACCGCATGATCGCGAAAATGGTGAAGGAAAAGCAGTTGGGGCCATTGCGTGAGTTCGTCGCCGGAAATTCGCAAAACGTCGGCGATCCGGGGCAATGGCGGTTGAAGAAGTCGCTGGCGGGTGGCGGCGCCATGCCCGACATCGGACTGTATTGCCTCAACGCGGCGCGCTTCCTGTCCGGCGAGGAGCCGCTGGAGGTGGTTGCGTCGGTGCACCGGCCGGAAAACGATCCGCGCTTCGTCGAAGTGGAGGAATCGGTGCACTTCATCCTGCGCTTTCCGAGCGGATTCACGGCAACGTGCATGTCGAGCTACGCGAGTCACGAGTCGCGCTTCTTCCGGCTGCAAGGCTCGAAAGGCTGGGTCGAAATGGATCCCGCATTTGGCTACAACGGCCTGCGGCTACGCCACGGCATGCTCGTGGAGGGCAAGTCCGCAACGACGGAGTTGCAGATCGATCCGCAGAACCAGTTTGCGCGGGAGATCGATCACATGTCCGTGTGCGTCAAGGACGACATCCAGCCGCACACGCCAGGCGAGGAGGGCTTGCAAGACCAGCGCATTATCGACGCGATCTACGAATCCGCCCGCACCGGGCGCGCGGTCAAGCTTGCGCAACCGTCCGCGCCGACGCGTGGCCCCGAGCCGCAGCAGGAGACGTTCTGAAGCGCGCGTGCGAGCAGAACGGGCTTTGCGGCACGCACACCGAGGTTCGACTTTCGCACTACCTAGAAGCGGTAGTTGAGAGACGCCAGCGTGTTCAGTTCGCTGCGGCGCTCGGTGATCGGGCTCGCCGCCGCATAGTGCTGCAGCCGCCCGACAGTGACCGCGACCGAGCCTACCCAGTGCTTCGAAAAGTCGTAGCTGAAGTAGCCGTTCAGATGAATATCCCGAACGCCAGAACCGGTTCTATAGACCGGCAGTCCTGATGCCGCGCTCTGCTGGCTGGACACGCCGAAGAAGGTCCGCGTGTAGAGCGCGTCGGCCCATGTGAAGCCCGGGCCAATAGAGAAAAGGCCGCTTCCCACAGGCACCGACGCAAGCAGGTCCACCGGAACGGTTTTGCCCTGGCCGTGCCCCGCAATGTCCTGGTACAGGGCGACGGAGCCCGTGAACATCCACACAGTGTAGTCGGCGAACAGTTTGAGTTTCGGGCCGCCATGCACGTTGCCCAGACCGTGCAGGTGCGGATCGTCCTTCTCGTTGCGTGACTGGAAATCGAAACTCAGCGCCGCGCCGACGTGATAGTTCGTACTGCGCAGCGCATTGACGCCCAGCACGTCCGGCCCCTGCGAGAAGACCCGGTCATCGTAGGAGATATCGAGCGAAGGGAATGGGAACACCGTGGTATGCCGCGAGCCGGGCGACTCGGGCGTCACGACGACACCGGGCCCGACCGCCACCTTCCATTTGCTGTCACCGGGGGCCGCTGTCGCTTCGGCCGCGCGCGCGGTCGAAGCGGGCAGAAAACCCGCCAGCGATATCGCGAGCGCCGCGGCGCCCACGGTTCGATGCGTGAACGTCCGCGCTTTCATGCGTCGTCCTTGCCGATGGCAGCAAGCTGCCGCAAGCGGCGCGCGAGCGCTTTGGATACAACGGGGCTACGCGGCTCTCCAGATCCCGAAGCCGCTTCGCTCTCGCGCAGAAACGATGCCGTTTCGCGCGCAACGATCTCGCGTTCGTTGTCCGATGTGATCATGTGGTACGAATCGTCGAGGTAGATGGTGCGCAGAAAGGTCGAACCGAGCGCCAATGCCGCGGATTGGGCGGTACGCGGGCTCGACGTTTCGTCGTCGATCGCGTGGATGACGAGGCAGTCGTTGCGGATACCACGAATCTGCGAGCGGACGAGCGACGCAAGGCGGCTTGCTTCGTGCAATGCGGGCAGTGCAATCGTCGACGGACCGACTTCGCTGAAATTCGAGCGCTGCATCGAGCGCGCGATCTTTGCACGCAGCGCTTCGTTGCGCAGGCCGTAGGGTTCCGACTCGCGATACTGCCAGCGCGAACGTAGGGGCGTGTAGTAAGCCCAGCCAAGAAGAAAGCGGTACCAGGGAATGGCCCAACCGTTGTAGGCGAGTGTAAGCGACAGCAGCACGACCGCCTGCGCTTGCGGGCGTCGATGTGCGAGTGCGAGCGCGAGCGCCGCGCCCATCGACAATCCACAGATAGACACCCGGTCGAATCGCGCGGCGAGCGCATCGAATTCGCTGGTTGCGGCGTCGAGCCAGTGTTCCATGGTCTCGCCGCCCGTGCCGGCGCTATAGCCGTTGAGCACCGGGGCGCACACCGTGAAGCCCTCGTCGCGCAGGAACCGCCCGAGGTAGCGCATTTCGAGCGGCGAGCTCGACAGGCCGTGCAGCAATAGCACCGCGTGTCCGCCGCCTTCGAGAAAGATGGACTGCGTTAATGATTTCATGTGTCGGTCGCCACGCGCAGCACGAGGAAATCGCCCGCGTGAGTCGTAAATTGTTCGCAGATGCAGTCGACGACGCGCGCAGTGCCTCCGGCAAGGTTCGAACCGGCGGCGAATCGCACGCGATGTGAACCGGCCGAGAGCCCATTCGAGAGCCGTCGGATATCGTCCGGATCGACTTCGGAAAGGCGGGGCCCCGGCGCCAGATCGGCAGGCAATCCGGCGAAAGCGTGCGATGCGACGGCCAGCGCGGACGCTGTGCCGGCGCCGTTGCGCCGCAGCGGCTCACGTTCGAGTGCCTGAATGAGAATGAACGTCTTGTGATGGTGCGATAGATGCCTGAGAAGCCGGTGCGTTTCGTCAATGGCACGGCGTGCAATTGCACGCTCGTTGTCATGGCGAAGCAGCATTTCGTAGCGCGATTGCGCCACTGCAGCGATCAGTTCGGCGCGAAACTGCACACGCCGCAGTTTTTCGAGCAACGTGATCAGCACGAGCGTGACGACTGGATACGACACCAGCAATAGCAGGTCTGCCCGGTCGAAGACTGCGATGGTCACGTAGGGCGGCACGAACAGATAGTCGGCGAGGCCTAGTCCCGCCAGCATCACGGTCAGCGCCGGAGCAAGGCCGAAGTGGTATTGAACGAGCACCGCCGCAATGCAGAACGCGGTGCCAGGCATGACGGGCCCGAGCAACGGATGAAGCAGCATGCGTATTGCGCTCGCGATGGCCAGCGCGGCAGCTACGGCGAGCCACCGCCGCTTCCCTTGAGGTGCCCAGCAACGGGCGTTACGGACTTTCATATGCTATTCGGGGCCGCGTCGGCTGCGCTATTGAAGTAACGGTGTTTCTGTTCAGCGGGCTGCGTCTCGCCAAAGCCTGCACCATTAGCAGTGCAGGGAATTCGCGCTTCCCGGTGATTTGGTTCGAGGTGTTTCAGACGCTGCTCCCGGTTTCGATCCGTTGGAGCGCATTTGCTAACGGCATCAAGCTTGTCATGCAGAAAATGGAGTTTGTTTCCTGGGCGAAGTCCAAACTGGCGCTTGCAAGATTTAACTTGAGTCCGCTTACTCATGTACGGTCCGGAACTCCGGCAAAGCTGTGTCTTCGTCAGCCGCTGCGTCTATTCCTGCGCCTTAATGGGTTTACGGCTTCGGGCGCGAAAAGTTGAGCTATGGATAATGCCCAGATGACGTGCAGAAGCCCGCTCCGCCTATTTGGAGGGTTAACCCAGGCGACGATATGGGCAACCCGACCTGTTCGAACTACTTCAAAAGCAAACGCCCGAGAATCAGTAATTCTTCGAATTGGGTCACCAGTTCAAAACACACAGCAAATAGCAACGTATAACCTGGCCCCGGAGATTTTCGTAGCCATCGCAGGATCGGAACTGCAAAACGGGTTCTGACTGCGTCTCGCGTCATTGTCCACGTGGTGGCCGCTCCGAAAGCCGCGCCCGCCAGTATGTCTGTCGGATAGTGCCAGCCGAGATAGACGCGCGGCAGGCATATGAAAATCGCCGTGTGCAGTAGCGCAAGTACACCGACGGCGCGCCAGACGAGAAAGATGCCGGTGGCGACCGACACCCACAGCATGGCGTGATCGCTCGGAAACGAGCTCCACGTCGGCAAAACGGCAGCGCCCAGATCGTCCGATGGAAATTGCAGGTGCAGCTCCGGGTTATAAACCGGACGCATCCGGAACGGTAAGAAGTGAGCGACGACTCTGAACGTTGCGAGCGCGAGCAACGCGCTCAGGATCGTCGCAACGACCATTTCTCGTTCCCATTCTGCCCGCTGACCGGGTTTGAACCAGATCCACCATAGCACTGCCACGAGCGCCAAACCTTTGAACGTGTATAGAGCCGCAAGGACTCTGATCGGGTGGTTCAGTATGGGCAGATCTGCAGCAACGCCGGTCAGGAAAGTCTGGATTGCGGTATCGAAGACATTCATCGGCAACCCTCGTAGCCTGTTTGTTATAACCAGAGTTCTTTTTGCGCCGGTGGCCATGCCGTCATGGCGGAAGGGAAACGTGACCCCCGCAGTTGCGTCCACGATTTATAGGCCTTGTTCTCAATCCGGTATGTGGGAAGAACCACCTAAGTCTTCGCCCTTGACCTCGCGAGGCAAGATTGTATTCGGCGTGGCGGGCCGCTTTAGGTGGCAAATGCCCAATAGTCACTGGGAATTTCGGAGCATTGGCTGGGAATTTGCCAGTCGTCTTCACATGAATGTCATCCACTATCTGCAATGCATTTAAAACGGTAATTCCGCGCGATTGTTAAATCTTGCAAGACGCCCCAATAGCCACGTCTTTCTGTGGACAAATGAAAAATCGTATGAGAAAGTTGCGCGGAATTTGCAACTTTCTTTTCATTACATTGGAATTTGCACTGCAGCGGCTGTAGTGCAACACACCACGAAAAAGTCCCAACAGGCTATTAAGGGGCAATACAAATGAATATGGGAAGCGAAAAACGATCAGGCATGCGTCTGGCTGAAGGAGACCCTTTTCCAGGCCGCCCGTTGCAGCTAATGCCTGCCTTTGCTCCCCTTATGCCGCGATCATTTGGACCTTCGTAAAACCAATGCCTGGCAGGGCCGCTGGCCGGCTGCGTAGCCGCTCAGCAGCTTTCTAGCCAAGGCTCAGCCATTACCCCGTAACTTGAATTCCTGCACGGCGAGGACGGATTCGCTCGCCCTGGGAAATCTCGTTATCCATGAACACCTGAAGGGAAAAGGGCTAGTCGCGCCTGTTCAGGAGACACACGGCTGAAGTTCTTCGTCAATTCGATATAAATAGTCATCCTAAATGTAATGGCTGTAAACAAACACGCTTGTCTTTTCCAATTCGAATTGTGAATCCTTACAGGAAAATAACCATGAATAAGGCATATCGGACAGTCTGGAACGCCTCACTAGGGGCTTTTGTGGCCGCCTCGGAACGGGACAAAACGCGCGGCAAAGGGAATTTGGGAACCTGTGCCCCGGTAGTCGATGGACGAGACGGCGATCGTCGCAGCACGGTGTTGCACGGAGCGACTCTGCGCATCCTGCCAGCGCTCGTGCTGGCGGCCCTCGGCGCATGGGGCACGCAGGCGCAGGCACAGGTCAATTGCTCGTCGTCACCTTATAACTTCTTTAACGGCAGCGATTCGTGCGCGGGCTTTTTGTCCACGGCCAGTGGCGGCGGGGCGACTGCGCTGGGTTACGCCGCTAACGCTACAGGAATCAATGCCACGGCCGTCGGCTATCAGGCGATCGCCAATGCAACGAATGCGCTTTATCTGGGGGCGCGCAATGCTCCGGGCACCGGCGCGACCGCTGAATCGGCGATTGCGATCGGTACCGATGTTGCCGCTAGCGGATCGGCCGCCATTGGTATCGGCGTCGACGCAGTCTCCAGCGGCAACCTGTCGACGGCCGTCGGCCCGTCGGCGAAGGCGACCGGAGACAACGGCGTTGCAATGGGCGCGAGTTCCAGCGCAGCCGCTTCCGGCGCTGTGGCATTGGGCAGCGGAGCCATTGGTTCGCAGACCAATGGTGTAGCCGTTGGTTCGGGAGCCAATGCTGCCGGTGTCAATGCAATCTACATGGGCTCGCGCACCGCCGCCGGTACCGGTTCGTCCGGACAATCGTCGATTGCGATCGGCACTGACGTCACCGCTACCGGCGACTATGCTGCCGCCTTCGGCTTCCAGTCGGTGGGGAGCGGAGCCGCAGCTGTTGCAATGGGCTATATCGCCGACAGCTCGGGCACGCATGCCGTGGCCGTCGGCTTTCAGTCGATCGCGAGCGGCCTTAACTCCGTGTATCTGGGAGCGCGCACCGTCGCGGGCACGGGCGCAACGGCGGCGGGGGCGATTGGCATCGGCACCGATGTGAGAGCTTCGGGTCCCTCTTCGCTGGCTGCGGGCACGGTGGCCGCCGCCACTGCCCAGAATGCCGTGGCCTTGGGGGCCGGAGCCGCCGCGTCGGGACTTAACTCGCTCGGCATGATGAACGGCTCCAGCGCCAGTGGCGCCAATTCGATAGCGTTGGGCGGGGCGGATTCCGTCGCCGAAGGCGGGTCGTCTGCACCAGCGGCAGTCGCGGGCGCCGCAGCGTCGGGCATTCGTGCGGTTGCGATCGGCTCAGGCGCGAGTTCGGGCGGGTCCTCGTCCATTGCGATAGGCGATTCGGCTTCGACGGGTACCAATGCCAATGCCATTGCGATGGGCACGACGGCGACGGCCTCGGGAAGCAGCGCTGTCGCATTGGGCAACCAGACCGTTGCGAGCAACGCGAACGCGACCGCAGTTGGCTCTTCTTCGCAAGCCCTCGCGGCATCGACGGTTGCGATCGGCGATAGCAACAAGGTTGCCGCAGCGGCCGGCGCCGGGTCCATAGCGGGCGGCCACAATTCTCAGGTGCTGAGCGGGACGGGCGCCGTCGCGCTCGGTCAGGCGCAGACGGTCAGCGGCAATGGCGCCGTCGCCATCGGCGACCCGAATAGCGCGACCGGCAATGGCGCGATTGCGGTCGGCGCGGATAACACGGCGAACGGCAACGGAGCGATCGCCCAAGGCAACGGCAACATCGCGAATGGTCAGGGTGCGGTCGCCCTGGGCAACGCCAGCAACGCGAGCGGCGCGAGTGCGCTCGCATTCGGCGATACAGCAGTCGCGAACCAGGCCGGCGCGATTGCACTCGGCGCCGGCGCGTCGGCCGGCAACGCGAACAGCGTGGCGCTCGGCTCGGGCTCCCAGACCGGCACCGCAACGCCGACCGCGAGCACGACCATCAACGGTACGGTCTACAACTTCGCCGGCACCGCGCCGACCAGCGTGGTGAGCGTGGGCGTGGCAGGCACGGAGCGCCAGATCCAGAACGTGGCGGCGGGCCGTCTTAGCGCGACGAGCACCGACGCCGTGAACGGTTCGCAGTTGTACCAGAGCAATCAGGCGATCGACGCTCTTGCGGCGACCGTCGCGACTGACAAGACTCACTACTTCAGCGTCAACGACGGCGGCACGCAAGGCGGCAATTACAACAACGACGGTGCCACGGGCGTCAACGCGTTGGCGGCAGGCGTGGGAACCGTCGCTGCCGGCGCGGGCAGCACCGCGATGGGTCAGGGCGCGACGGCGAACAATGCAAACGACGTGGCGCTCGGCAGCGGCTCGACGACCGACGTGGCCGTGGCGACCACGGGCGACACCATCAACGGCACTGCATATGCGTATGCCGGCACTTCGCCCACGAGCACGGTGAGTGTCGGCAGCCTCGGTCACGAGCGCACCGTGACGAACGTGGCCGCGGGCCGTGTCAACGCGAACAGTACCGATGCAGTGAACGGCTCGCAGCTTTACGCCACCGATCAGGCAGTGGATAACCTCGCCAGTGTCGTGACGGCGAATGCGAAGCACTACTACAGCGTCAACGACGGCGGCACGCACGGCGGCAACTACAACAACGACGGCGCCACTGGCCTCAATGCGCTGGCCGCGGGCGTCGCGGCGACGGCGAGCGGCGCGAGCAGCTTCGCGGGCGGCAACGGCGCTTCGGCACTGGCCAATAACGCCGTTGCGCTAGGTTCGCTGTCGAGTGCGTCGGTCGCGGGTGCCGTTGCAATCGGTGCCGGTTCGGTGTCCGACCGGGCGGTGCTCTCGGGCGTCGGCTCGATCGCCAACGGCTCGCATGCGATTCCGTTCGATACCAGCGATCAGACGTTGCTCGGCGCGGTGTCCTTCGGCAGCGCAAGCGGCAACACCTATCGGCAGTTGACGAACGTCGCCGACGGTACGCAGCAGCACGACGCCGTCACCATCCGCCAGCTGGCAGGCGCACTGTCGTCGTTTGCGGTGACTGGCCAGATGTACTTCCATGCGAATTCGACGGCGGCGGACTCGCTCGCGGTCGGCGCGGAGTCGATCGCCGTGGGACCGACCACGGTCGTCAACGGCGACAACGGTGTGGGCATGGGTAACGGGGCGATCGTCGACGCAACCGCGCCCGGCGGCGTCGCGATCGGCCAGGCCGCGAATTCCGCGCAGGCGGACGCGATTGCGGTGGGCAGCGGCTCTGTCGCGAGCGGCGCGCAGTCGATCGCTCAAGGCGCGAATGCGAGTGCCGCAAACGCCGGATCCGTTGCAATCGGTTCAGGCGCGCACAGCAGTGCAATCGACGCGCTTTCGCTCGGGGCCGGCGCGAGCGCGACGTTCGCCAACAGTGTGGCGCTCGGAGCCGGATCGGTGACGACGGTCGGCGCGTTGAGCAACTACATCGCTTACGGACTGAGCAGTCCGCAGTCGTCGGCGGGCGAGGTCAACGTCGGCAACCGGCAGATTACCGGTCTCGCTGCGGGCAAAGCCGGCACGGACGCCGTGAACGTATCGCAGCTCGATGCAGTGACCAACCGGTTGACGACGCTCATCAACCAGCAGACCACCAACAACGGCGGCAGCTTCTCGTCGTCGCCCGGCACGCCCACGCCCCCGACGCCTTCAGGATCGAACTCGTCGGCAGGCGGGCAGGGCGCCGTGGCTTCGGGCAACAACAGTTCGGCGGTCGGTAACGGCTCGACGGCGTCGGGCAGCGGTTCCACAGCTGTAGGAGCCGGCGCGACATCCACGGGCAGCGGCTCGACGGCGCTCGGCGCGAACAGTAACGACGGCGGACGTGCGAATGTGGTTGCGGTCGGTTCCAGCGAGTCCACCCGGCAGGTGATCAACGTGGCGGCCGGCACCGCGCCGACCGACGCGGTGAACGTTCAACAGCTGAACGCGGCGTTGTCGCAGGCAAACGCATACACGGACGCCCGCGTGAACGAACTGCAGAACGGCATCAATTCGACGGCGCGCAACGCGTACTCCGGCATCGCTGCAGCGACTGCGTTGACGATGATTCCCGAAGTGGACAAGGACAAAACCTTGTCGCTCGGTATCGGCACGGCGGGCTTCCGCGGTTACCAGGCGGTCGCGATCGGCGGTACCGCGCGCCTCGCGGAGAACCTGAAAATGAAGGCCGGCGTGGGCATGAGCCCAGGCGGCACGACCGTTGGCGTCGGCGCCGCAATGCAATGGTAAGTCGTGAGAGCGGGACCGCAGCCGCGTGTCCCGCGTTCTCCGCGTTCTCCGCGTTCTCCGCGTATTCCGCGTATTCCGCGTATTCCGCCACACACAGTCTATGGAGCACCTGATGAACCGACTATTTCTTGCAAGCCTTTTCACTACCGGCGTCCTTCTCGTGAGCGGATGCACGGCAGCGAGTGGTCCGTCCTTTAACGCCTATTCCGTCGACGCAAGCAACGGCGTCAGGACCTACCGGGCGGAGTGCCACGGCCTCCTGGAAAGCGCGGCGACCTGCACGAAAGTGGCGCAACACATCTGCGGCGACAAGTCTGTACAGCCGATCGAACGGATCGACCGCGTTCGCGAAGCCGACGACAACCGCAATGACCCTCGCGTTCTGCTATTCAGTTGCGCTCAGGCGTCCGACAGCAAGACGTCGGCCGAACCGCCTTCGACGGTTGACGAAGGCGCGAGGATCGGAGACGTCGATCACCGTTCAGGAACTAAAGCGATGTAACCGTGAGGCAGCGCGGCCACGCTCGTCTCGGGCGTTGGCCGCCGTGTCGCCGACCTGAGCGACCTGCGCACGTTCAAAACAAACGCACCGGCAGGTCGCGAAAACCGTACTTGCATGCCATATCTCAACAAGCGCGGGGGGAGTCTTATTCATCGCCTTGTTAAAAGCATGCATGCGGGGTCAACCTGCGGACGCATCGAGCGCCCTGTCATCCGGCGCTCGCATGCAAAACCGGGATGCCGCATCAATGCGTCGTTGCTTTCCAGGTCTTCGTTTCCTAATCTGGTCGGGAGGCTCCGGCCGGAGAGGCCGGTGAGCCGTCACGCGTTTTCCTGGAGGTCCGAAGTGTCCTTTGATCGTACGGAGACAGCCGTAGTATTCATCGACCCGCAAGTCGATGTCCTGAGCAAGTCGGGTAAGAATTGGGGCGCGGTGGGAGCGAGCGTGACGGAGAACAGGACGGTCGAAAACATGCTGCGAATCTTCAAGGCGGCAAAGACCGCGAAATTTCCCGTCTTTATATCGCCACATTACTTTTTCCCGACCGATCGCCTGTGGAAATTCAACGGACCGTTGGAGTCCGATGAATTCGCTACCGGGACGTTTGCGCGTAGCGGTCAGTTGAATCTCGAAGGTTTCGACGGATCGGGCGCTGACTGGCTCGACGAATTCAAGCCCTACATCAACGACGGCGAGACGGTTGTTGTGAGCCCACATAAGGTCTTTGGACCGCAAACCAACGATCTCGTCCTTCAACTGCGCAAACGTGGCGTGAGCAAGGTGGTACTGGGCGGCATGCTTGCCAATATGTGCGTGGAATCGCATCTGCGCGACCTGCTCGAACAGGGATTCGAGGTCCACGTCGTGAGCGATGCGACTGCGGGACCACGTCACCCCGTTTGGGGCGATGGATATAAAGCGGCAATGGTCAATTACGCGTTTCTCGCGCACGGCGTGGTGACCACCGACGAAGTTGTCGCTTCAATGAAATGACACACGCGTAACCCGCATTTCCCAAACTAACTGCGTTCGACGATTGCCTCATCAATGCGCCGCTTCCGACTCGGCGATATGCCGCGCGATCGTCGCATTGACCTGGTCGGCGTGCGTGAGCGGCCCCATGTGTCCCGCGCCCTCGACGATTGCAAGGCGTGCCGCAGGCAGCAGCATGGGCAACCGCTCGGCGATCGCCCGCGTCGGAACCGGCGCATGTTCGCCGCGCATGATCAACGCCGGCACGCGCAGGCTCGTGTAAGCGCTGGCGGGCGTGCGTTCATCGAGAAGCGCGCGAAAGTCGAGCGGCGCCTTCGGCGCCCAGCGCGTGAGCGCGGCCTGCACCGAGGGCCGCAGCGCATCCCATGCGCCGCGTCCACTCCAGTAGTCGACGAACGAAGCCGCCGCACCGCGATAGTCGCCGCAGCTGACTCCGTCGGCGGTGCGCTTCGAGATCGCAACGATTTCCGAAAGCGCTTCGACTCCGTAGGTGCCCATCGCCTTCAGCAGGTGAAACGCCGACGGTTCGTACAGCGTCAGGCTCGCAATGCGCTCGGGCCGCTCGACAGCCGCGCGCAACGCCACGCCACCGCCATACGAATGGCCGACGAGATGCACCTTGCCACAGGCGGCGTCGATGATGCCGACCGTCCTCGCAGCCTCGTCGGCAAGCGTGAACGCGCGCTCGCCGCTCCATGGGCCGGTGCTGTCGCATCCGTAGTGCTCCGGCGCGACGAACGCGTGGCGCGAGCCAAGCGCCTCGTCGAGCTTGCGCCATTGCGTCGCTCCGGAGCCCGAGCAATGCAGAGCGATGACGGTCGTTGGAGATGAGCAGATTCGCGATGCGATGGCGTTATTCATGTCGTTCCTGAGGAGTCGGGTAGTCGAGGAGTCGGAAGCACGGACGCCGTGCCGGGGAGTCTCTACTATCGGTGCGACGCCGCCGGCTGGCTATGTTCGAGACGCCGCAAGATTTGCTCTGCCATCCGAACTGATCGACGGACAGCGAGCCCGTTGAGCGACTTCAACCGTCGATATCGAGCGACTGCATGCGACGTTCAAGCTCGCACATGTCCACAGCAGATGCGAGGTACGCGTCCCGACGGCTGTGTTCAGCGCGGTCGAGCAGCTCTTGCAGCAAGAGAAACAGATAGATGAACATGATGCCCTCCGGTCGACGACCTGGTCGATTCAGTACCAGCGCGAACGGGGCGCGACGCAACAGCATCCGGTGAGATGCACGGTGGCTCGCGCTACGGCTGGACGCTGTGTGTTGCAGAGTCCATGCCATATCGCTGCAAGCCTTGTTTAGCGGTGATTCGGACATTGCCAGGCGCGACGAATTCGATAAACTGTCGTCGCGTCGCCAACACGGATTTATGCGAAAGTCGGCATGACACGAACACCCGTTTGTTGCGGCGGGAAATGTGAGCGGAGCTTGAGAAACCAGGCGTGGGGATTGCTCGTAGTTTGTGTCGCCTCCGTGAGGAGGCGTTATCGCACAGCAACGGAATCATCACTCGAAAGACGAACAACCGGAGGAGACACGCCAGCCGCGCCGGCATGGCGTCGCCCCTGTTTCGCTCGCACCGAAGGACACGCACCATGAGCAGACTGCTGACAAACTGGTCGACGCTTTTCGCCGTGACGATGCTGGTCGCCGGTTGCGTGGCTCCCGTCATGCCGTACACCGGACCGCACCTTACCCCGACAGAGTGCCGCGACCTCGCAGCGCTGAGAACAAACGCGCCGCCGACCATGGCGCAACACCAGAGCGAACTCGGTGCCCTGAGAAAAGCGGGCTACGACCCGTCCCCGTGGTATGACCCGTACTATCCGGACGACCTCCAGGCGGCGCAGCGCCTCGTCGACTACTGGTTCCAGACCGAGTGCCAGCGGCCTCAGTCCGGCTGACCGTCATTCAACAGCAGTCGATGCAAGGACGGCAACGCCGTCAGCCGCTCGTACGCCCTGGCCGGCTGGCAGCACGAAAATCGGATTGATCTCAGCTTCGACAATACGCTCGCCAAGCCGTACCGCCATTCGGGCAAAAGCGACGATCGCGCTCACGAGCGCATCGACATCGGCGCGCGGCCGCCCACGATACCCGTTGAGCAGCGGCCACGTTTTCAGTTCATGAATCATCTCCAGTGCGTCATCGCGCGAAAACGGGGCGTCGGCGGAGAGAAGTCGCATTGTCGTGTCCTTGAACAACTCCGCAGTGACGCCGCCCATGCCGAGCAGCAATGCTGTACCCAACGGGTCTCGATGAAGGCCGAGAATCAGTTCCGTTCCGCCGCTCACCATTTCCTGAACGAGAAACGCATTCGCGGGTACACCGGTCGCGGTTTCAACATCGTCACGCATACGGTCCAGACGCGCCCCGATGCTGTCAGCGGTGAGCCCAACGGCTACGCCGCCAACATCGCTCTTGTGCGTGATGGTGCTCGACAGCAGCTTGAGCACGACTTTCCCGCCCAGCTCGCGAGCGGCGCTCGCGGCTTCATCCGGGTCTGTGACGACACGCTCGCGTACCACGGGCACTCCGAAGCGGGCAAAGAGCGCTTTCGCCTGCGCTTCGTTTAAAGAGCCGGAAGGAAGATCGCTTACGTCGACGTTGACCTCGGCCTCGGCTTCAGCGTGTTGGTCGCCCGTGGTCGCCGTGGGTTGCCTGAATCTGCCGTGCTGCCACATTGCAGCGAGCGCGCTCGTCACGCTTTCGGGCGACGGGAACGCCGGCACTCCGTGCTCGTTGAGCAACCGCGTGATCTCCGGCGCGTGCGGGCTCACGAAAGCCATGACGGGCTTGTCGCTTCCGGGCAGCGAATCGCGGATCGCGCCGGCCATCAGGTCAGGCATTGCGAGACCTGACGATCCAACGATCACCGCGACCGCGTCGTAAGTCGGACTGTCGAGCAACGTGCCGATCGCACCGCGCAGCAGCGCCGGCTGCAGGCCCGCAAGTGTCACATCGATTGGATTACGGTCGAGCACCGCATGATCGCCGGTCTGCAGCGCGCGCAGCTTCGCAGCGGTCGCTTCGTCGGGAGGCGGGGTCTCGAAGCCGGCCATGCCAAGACTATCGGTCACGAGCGTGCCCGCGCCGCCGGTCGAGGTCAGAATCGCGATTCTTCGCCCGGCGAGCTTGCGACGCGTGGCGAGCGCATGAGGAATGTCGAGCAGATCGGAAAACGTCTGGGCGCGAATCACGCCGATCTGGCTGAAGAGCGCGTCATACATCCGGTCCGAGCCGGCTAATGCCCCCGTGTGCGAGACCGCCGACCGTGCGCCCGATTCTGAGCGCCCGATCTTGAACACCACGACCGGCTTGCCTACTGCGGCCGCCCGTAAAGCCGCGCGCCTGAACCGCTCCGGATGACGAAGCCCTTCCATGTAGAGTGCGATCACCGAAGTCGAATCATCGTCGACGAGATAGTCGACAAAGTCCGCCATGTCGAGATCGGCCTCGTTACTCGTGGACACCAGCTTCGACAAACCAATACCGCGTGCTGCCGCTCGCGACAGCAGCGAGCCGAGAATCCCTCCGCTTTGCGACACCACGCCGATCCCGCCGACGGTGAACGCGTCGGTCTCGAGCGCTCCGCTCGCTGAGAGCGTGATGCGGTCGGTGAGGTTCACGAGCCCGATCGTATTCGGACCGAGCACGCGCATGGAGCCTGCCGCCTGGATCAATTGCGCCTGACGTTTTGCGCCTTCCTCGCCGATTTCTGCATACCCACTGGCCAGCACGATTGCAGCGGCCGTCCCGCGGCTTGCAAGATCGCGTACCGCAACGTGGGCGCGCTCGGCGCCGAGCAGCACAATACCGACATCGGGCGCCTGCGGCAACGACGCTACGTCGGGATAGCAGGTCAGGCCGTCGATCGACTCATAACGCGGATTGACAGGGTAGATGTCGCCGTCGAAGCCGTGCTTCCTCAGGTAAGCCACCGGGCGGCCCGAAGTCTTGGCGGTGTCCGCCGATGCGCCGATCACGGCGACGCTCGCCGGGCGCATCAATTTTGAAATTGCGTTCATGTCGATTTCCTTCGCGCTCACCTGGCTTTGTTCAGGAACGCGAGCACCGAGTCGCGATGTTCACTGCTGGTATAGCAAACCGCCTGTGCCTGGCTGCCTTGTGCAAACACCTGATGCGCGGACAATTCGTAGCTCTGGTTAAGGATGGTCTTGCCGAGTGCGAGCGCCGTGGCTGAACCCTGGCTCAATTCGACGGCCCACGCATGAGCGTCGGCGATGAGCGAGTCCGGCGCGCTCAGGCGGTCCGCGATGCCGATTTCCAGTGCTTCCTTTGCATCCACCTTGCGCCCGCTGAAGATCAGCTCCTTTGCCCGCGCGAGTCCGACCCGTCGCGGCAGGAAGTACATGCCGCCGCCGTCGGGAATCAGCCCTCGCCTGATATAGCTCCACGTGAAGCTCGCTTCGTGCGAAGCGAGGATAAAGTCACACGAGAGCGCCATATCGGCGCCCAGACCTGCCGCTGCGCCGTTCACTGCCGCAATGGTCGGTTTGGGCATCGAATAAAGCAGATTGACCGTGTGATGAACGATCTGCTGACGCGACCAGCCATTGAACGCGACCTCGCCGGCGGGTGCTTCCATACGTTGCGCCATGCCGCTGACGTCGCCGCCCGCGCAGAATCCCTTGCCGTTGCCGGTCAACACCACCGCGCGCACGTCACGGTCGCGCGATACCGACTCCAGCGCCGCGATCAGTTCGGCACGCATTTCGTTGGTGATCGCGTTACGCTTTTCTGGGCGATTGAGCGCGATCGTGGCGACCTGCGACTCGATAGTGACTTGAATAGTGGATGTGCTCATGCGTGTCTCGACGATTGAATTGGAGTCGACCGATCAGGTCGGTCTGCCAATGCAGCTTAGCCTCACCGGCCGTGGGAGACATCCCATCAATTCCACTCTGTGGAACGGCATGTGCCTTTCGGCGGAGCACGACAATTCCACTGCATGGAATTGGCGGATTGTCATCGTGCGTTCGGCGTCGATAATGAATTCCAACGCAGGACACTTGCCATGACGATCCTGCGGCCCATACAAGCCTGGAGACATGATGCACGCAGCCCGTTCCAATACCATCGACGTAAGCGCCGTCGCCCCGCCGCAGACAGAGGCTGTCTACCGCAAGGTCACCTCGCGGCTGCTGCCGTTCCTCTTTGTTTGCTACGTTTTTGCGTACCTGGATCGCGCAAACATTGGCTTTGCGCATTTGCAGTTCTCGCGCGACATCGGTCTTTCCGACGCCGCATTCGGTCTGGGCGTGGGGCTCTTCTACGTGGGTTACATGCTCTTCGAAGTGCCGAGCAACCTGTGGCTCGCGCGAGTCGGCGTGAGAAAAACGCTCATGCGGATCATGGCGCTGTGGGGCATCGTCTCGGCCGGCACCGCGTTCGTACAGACGCCTACGCAGTTCTACATCGCGCGCGTGTTGTTGGGCGCAGCCGAAGCAGGGTTCTTTCCGGGCGTCATTCTGTACTTCACCTACTGGTTTCCTGCTGCTCGCCGCGCGCGCGTCACGTCGATCTTCATGACGGCGATCTGCGTATCCGGCATTGTCAGTGGGCCGGTGTCGGGATGGATTCTCAACAGCATGTCAGGCTTACTCGGTTACAACGGCTGGCAATGGCTGTTCCTTCTCGAAGGCCTTCCGTCCGTGATCGCCGGTGTCTTTGCGTATGTCTACCTGACGGACCGCCCCGAGCAGGCGACCTGGCTCACCGACGAAGAAAAGGCTTTGCTGCTCGCGGAACTCAGTCGCGACGCGCAAACGAAGGCTGCACGCGCGCATGGTTCGATCTGGATCGCGCTAAAGGAGCCGAAATTCTATTTTTTGACCTTCGCCTATTTCAGCGTGCCGTGGGCGAGCATCGTCGTGCATATCTGGGCACCGAGCGTGATCCAGAAAAGCGGCGTATCGAACTACTGGCACATTGGACTTCTTTCCGCGATTCCGTATGTGGTCGGCGCAATCGCGATGTATCTGCTCGGCCGGAACTCGGATCGTATGCTGGAGCGGCGCTGGCATTTCATGGCAAGTGCATTGATGGCCGCACTGGGCGTCGCGCTCCTGCCGGCTGCAGCGAATCACGCAGGCATTCTCGTGGCACTGCTTTGCGTCGCGACGGCGGGTTATCTCGGCATGCTGTCGCTCTTCTGGACCATCCCGCCCGCGTACCTGTCGAGCACCGCCGCCGCGAGCGGTATCGGACTCATCAGTAGCCTCGGCCAGTTCGGCGGCATTTCGGCGCCCTCGGTGATCGGCTATGCATCGACGCACTTCGGCAGCAGCACTATGGGCCTCTATGCGGTTGCGGTCGTGTCGATTCTCGGCGGCCTTGCAGTGGTGCTGGGTATTCCAGCGCGCGCGATCAGTGAGCGCCGCGAATGAGATCGATGCTTGCGGTGTTCAATTTTCGAGGCGCGCGCATGCGGTTGTGATCTCGTCGCGCAGACGCAGCAGGGGCGTAGCTAGTTCGCTCACTACGCTGTCGCTCGACGCGGCCGTGCGCACGCTGAAGTTCAGAACCAGCAACCGGTGTCCGGGAATGGCGAGCGGGGTCGCGAGCGCGATCACTTCTGGCTGCCAGCTTGCGACGCAACAGCCGTTGGTGTGCACATCGTTCACGGCCTGTGCGATCTCTTTTGCGAGGCGCTCCCAGCCGCTCCGCCCGCGTCGTTTGAATGCATCCATCAGACGGGCGAATTCGGCCTGCGGCTGCATCGCGAGATAGGCGCGACCGAGCGACGTCAGTTCCATTGGCACGCGTTGTCCCGAGACGATGGTACGTAGTGAAGCTCGCTGGTTGTAGCGAATCGACTCGAGGTAGACCATCTCTTCACGGTCGGCGCCCGCGATTCCCACATTGATGTGCCTGGTCTGGGCAGTGTCGCGGATGAGCGGCCCAGCGGCATTGAGTACCGTGGATCCGCTGCGCAGCGCCTGCGCGAGACTGAGCACCGGCAGCCCCAGTCTGTATGCCCTGCGCGCAGAGTCGTGTTCGAGATAACCGGCTTCCACGAGCGTTCGCGTGAGGCGGCTCACTGTCGCCTTCGGCAAGCCCGTGCGTTCCGCAAGATCGCCGTTGCCCAGAAGCGTCGCACCCGGACCGAACGCGCGCAGCAACTCGAGCCCGCGTTCGAGCGATCGATTCGATGGAGATGTGCCCCGTTCCGGTTGTTGATTCTTGTTCGCCATAAACAGAGAGGTGTCGTGCTGAATGTTAAGAGGCTGAATATCGATGCACGCATCAGCATGCATCAAAGCACATGAAGTACATCGTAGCGGCGCGTCCGGCTCTGTGGATCATGTTGGGCGCCTGGCGCCGCGAACGGAAGCAGGGCGGCGAGACTGACTAAAGAGGGTAATCCGATGATCGTCAACAACGCAAACTTCCTACGTGCAGCACTGTCTGCGGCACTCTTGAGCGGGGCACTGGTATCAGGCGCAGTTCATGCCGCTGACGTTCATGTCCTTGCAACCGGAGCGCTATCCGCAGCGTTCAGGGAACTCGGACCAGGTTATGAACGGCAGACGGGCAATCACCTCATCATATCGTGGGGGCCTTCATACGGTACGTCCGCTGACGCGCTGCCCATGCGCATCCGGAATGGTGAAGCCATGGACGTCTGCCTGATGATTCGCCCTGCGCTAGACGAACAGATCAGTCAGGGAAAGTTTTTTCCGGACACTCGCACGGACCTCGTTGCTTCGCGAATCGGTGTCGCGGTGCAGGCCGGCATGCCCAAGCCGGATGTGAGCACCGTTGACAAACTGCGTAATGCGCTGCTCACAGCAAAGTCAGTGGCTTTCTCCGAGGGAGCGAGCGGCACCTATATCACCGGGACGTTGTTTCCCAGGCTCGGCATCGCGTATCAAATGAAATCCAGGAGTGTTCAGATCAAAGGGAAGGAACTGGTCGGAACGGCCATCGAGCGAGGAGACGCAGAACTCGGATTGCAACAGATCAGCGAGCTTCGCGCCATTCAGGGGATTCAGTACGTCGGGCCGCTTCCGGAAGAACTTCAGAAGGCGAGCGTCGTATCCGCCGCGGTCTCGACAAGCGCGCAGGAGCGGGAAGGGGCCGCGGCGCTCATTTCCTATCTGAAAACGCCGGCAGCGTCGGCCGTGTTCGAAAAGACCGGTCTCGATCCAATCGAACCGGGACAGTGAGTCGCACCATGTCCGGGCGCGGGCAGATTGCGCAAGTAATGAGCGAGCCCGTCAGATTCAACGGACTCGCGCAGTCCGCGCCCAGGCGCCGATCGCCTGTTAAGCCGCCCTTGCAGGAACCTTCGACAGAAGCGGCCCCAAACCTTCGGCGAACGTCAGATGCGAGATGACGGCATCGCGCAGCTTCGGGTACGGAAGCTCTGCGATCATTGCCGTCTGCACCGAAGCCATGACTTCGCCCGCCTCCGGTCCGATCATCGAGAATCCCAGGATACGGTCGTCTTTGGCGTCGACGAGAACCTTCATGAATCCCTGAGTTTCGTCGGTCGCTTCAGTCCGCAGCACATTGCTCATTGGGAGTGTCGCGACGCGAACCGCAATACCGTCGCGAAGTGCATCGCGTTCGTTCAGACCCACGCGTGCGAGCGGCGGATCAGTGAATAGCGTGTACGGAACCAGGCGGCCGGTTGTCGTTCGATCTGTGCCCGCGAGGTTGTCGCGCACGATCCTGAAGTCGTCTACCGAAACATGCGTGAACTGCGGACTGCCCGCGACTTCGCCGATTGCCCATACGCCGGGTGCCGATGCCTGCAACCTGTCGTTGACGCGAATGTATCCGCGTTCGTCGAGTTCGATGCCTGCCTGCTCCAGCCCAATGCCGGCCGTATTGGGAACCCGTCCTGCCGCAACGAGGACGTCACTGCCTTCAATCACCCGTTCCCCCGAAGCGGTTCGCAGCACGACGCGAACCTGCGTACCGGAGCGACCTTCGACACGGACCGTTTCAGCACTCGTCACGATATCGATTCCTTCGTTACTTAGAATGCCACGCATCTCTTCGCTGATGTCCACGTCTTCGCGAGCCATCAGGCGGGCGCCGCGCTCGACGATAGTCACGCGACTTCCGAAGCGGCGATAAGCCTGTGCCATCTCGATGCCGATATAACCGCCGCCCAGCACGACCAGATGCGCTGGAGCGTAGTCGAGATCGAGCGCGCCGATATGCGTCAGCGGTCCGGCGGCCAGCAATCCCGGCACGTCGGGAATTGCAGCGTGCGTGCCGACATTCACGACCACCTGATCGCCGGCGAGCGTGCGTGTGCCGCCGTCGTTCAGTTGCACTGCGATCGTCTTCGGTCCGATGAAACGGCCGGAGCCCATGATCAACTCGGCGCCGCTCGACGCATACGCCTGCACGTGAAACGCCGCCTCTCTCTCGATCATGCCGCGCTTGCGTTCGCGGACCTTCGCCATGTCGACGGCGATCGGACCGGTCGTCGTGCCGAAGTCGCCGGCATGCTGCGCCAGATGCGCGACCCGCGCGCTCCATATTTCATTCTTGCTCGGCAAGCAAGCCACGGCAGGGCATGACCCACCGACCCATTGCCGCTCGACTACGGCGACCCGTTGTCCCGATCGTCCCAGATGCCACGCCAGAAGCTTGCCGCCCTGGCCGCTGCCGAGAATCAACGTATCGAAATGTTCAACTTGAGACATGAAATCCTCCAGTACACCCGCGAGTGAGTTGGCCAGTGCGGCAGCGATCCGGCTTTCCCCCGGATCACAACGATGCGGCGAGCGGCACGTCACCGCGTGACGAATCCGCCCGACTACGCACGTGTTATTTGACCGGCGGGAAATCGACGTCAGTGTCGTTAATGCGATTGAATGTATTCGTGAAGATCGTCATGGCGATCGCCAGCGAAATCTCAGCCAGTTGCGTGTCGCTGTAGCCCGCGGTGCGAATGGCTGTGAACTCGTTTTCGTCGATCGTGCCGCGCGTGCTCTGCAGCGTCAGCACGAAGTGGACGAGGGCGTCACGCTTCGCATCGCCCGTCGCCTTGCCCGCGCGAATCTGACGGAGCGTCTCGGGCGAGAGGCCGGTCATCTTTCCCAACATCACGTGAGCGGCCACGCAGTAATCACATCCCGTCTGCTCGCTGACGAGCAGCTTGATGGTTTCCAGATCCTGTTTGCTGAGACTGCTGGACGCGAGCGCGCCTTCCGCGTCGAGCACGGCGTTCAATGTCGCGGGTGCGAGGTGACCGACCGTCGCGAACAGGTTCGGCACGCTGCCGCCTGCGATCTTCCGTACCCGTGCATAGACTTCGGCGGTGGCGCCCGTGGCGTTCGAAACTGCGGGGATTGCAATGCGACTCATGATCGACCTCATGCGGTGGTGGTTAGGAGCCTCCACTTTAGGGTCGCGAAATGATCTTGTTGAGCCTCTTGATTGCCAATATCATGCTCGAAAGTATCAACCGAGGTAGATATGTCACTCACGCTCGATTGGCTGAGCCGTCTGCTCGGCATGATGACGGTGCGCGGGCAGCTCGAACTCCGATGCTCGTACGGCGCTCCGTGGCAAGTCATCTACGACGATTCCGCTGCCGGGGAAATGCCGTATCACATCGTGCTTGGCGGATCGGCCATTCTGGAGACGCCGGGCGAGGGTAAGCCGCAAGATCTTGGCGCTGGCGACATCGTGATGTTGACGCACGGTTCGGCCCACATTCTTCACGACGGCAGCGGCGCGCGCCCGAAACCTGCGCGCCAGCGCCAGACGTTGAACCTGACCGTCAGCGAAAATAAAGGCAGTGGTCAGCGCCTTGAAATGCTTTGCGGTCGAATCGTGCTGGCGCCGCCGCATGACCGCCTGATCCGCGCATATCTGCCTCCTCGGCTCGTTGTGCGGACATCGGCCGCAAGGGCTTCGTCCAGCGCTGAGACGCTTGCACAACTGAAAGGGCTCATGGCGCTCATGCAGGCGGAATCGAGTGCGGACAGGCTGGGCGGCTATGCAATGCTGAACGCGTTGTCTACGGCGTTGTTCGCGCTTGCGCTGCGTATGTCCGGCGAGTCTGACGAGGCGCCGACAGGCTTGCTGGCTCTCGCGGGACATCCGCGCCTCGCCCCGGCGCTTGCAGCCATATTCAACGATCCGGCCTATCCGTGGACCCTGTCTGAACTGTCCGAACTTTGCAGCATGTCGCGCGCGACGTTGCTCCGCCACTTTCAGGACAAGGTGGGACGCTCGCCCAATGAACTCCTGACAGATGTCCGGATGGCATTGGCCGCCAATGAGTTGAAAAAGCCGGGCGTGTCCACCGAAGCCGTAGCCGAGACGGTCGGCTATCAATCCGTCGCGGCGTTCCGTCGGGCCTTCGCCCAACATCTGGGCATGACGCCCGCCGACTGGCGTCGTTCGGAGGACAAGCAGCACGGACAGTCATGATTTGCACCCGCTCCGGCCCGTCGCAGCGGAGATTGTCGCTGCGAAGCAAATAAATATTCGAAGCATTCGACGGATTTTTCCCGCTGCCGCGTTTAAGAAGAAACGAAGCCCTGCCGCGCTTCGATACTGAATGAATGGGAGAAACCGACATGACATCGAAAACGCCGTTTCACTTTGGACGCAACGCGCTCGCCGTCGCCGCGACCTGCGCGGCCACGCTGACCGCGGCACCTGCCATCGCCCAAGCCGTGATCATCGCGCCTGTCGCGCCACCGCCGCCCCGCGTCGAAGTCTTGCCCGCGCCGCGAGCGGGCTATGTGTGGGACCAGGGCCGCTGGCGTTGGCACCACGGTCGTTACGAGTGGGCGCCGGGCCATTGGCAGCCGGTTCGCGCCGGTTATCACTGGGTGCCGGGACATTGGGTGCAGCGCGGACCGAATTGGCGCTGGGTCGAAGGTCATTGGGCGTGAAGGGCTCACATGACTCGAGGAGGCAAGCTGCCATGAAAACACTGTTGATATTGCTGCTCGTGGCGTCGCTCGGCGGTTGTGTGGTCTACCCGGCGCGGTCAGTCTACTATCGTCCGGCAGTCGTCGTGTATTGAACAACGGCGTGAACGACCGCTTGAACGACCGCTTGAAAAACCGCGCCCGGATAATGCACGCGCAACGAACCTACGAGGATAAAGCCGACGTGAAGCGCATCGCACGTGTGTCGAAGGGTGCGGCCTCTTGAGCGAACGCGATCCCGACGCGGAATTGCTGGAGCAGGTCGGCCGGCAAGATCCGGCCGCTGTGCGCACGCTGGTTGCGCGCAAGCTGCCGCGTCTGCTCGCGGTCGCCACGCGCATGCTGGGCGACCGCATGGAAGCGGAAGACGTCGCCCAGGAAGTATTCGTGCGGATCTGGAAACAGGCCACGCGCTGGCGAGAAGGCGAGGCGAAATTCGACACGTGGATTCATCGCGTCGCACTCAATCTTTGCTATGACCGCCTGCGCGGCCGGCGCGAAGATCCTGGCGACGACCTGCCCGACGAGGTCGATCCCGCCCCGCCGCCGGATGCACGGCTCGAAGCGCGCGCCCGCGGCGAGCGCGTTCGCGAAGCACTCGCCGCCTTGCCCGCGCGACAACGCGAGGCACTGGTGCTCACTTATTACCAGGAGATGTCGAACACCGACGCCGCAGCACTGATGGGCGTCACCGTCGATGCGCTGGAAAGTCTGCTGGCCCGCGCGCGCCGCAATCTGCGCGCTCAACTGGCCGACAGCGGCCTTAGCAAGGACAAGTCATGACGCCGGAAAGATTCCACCAGATCGTCGAAGCCTATGGCGCCGATCCGCGCCGCTGGCCGCAACAGGAGCGGGCAGCGGCGCAGGGCTGGGCGGACACGCATCGCGCGCAAGCGGATGCGTACCTGGCTGAAGCCGCCGAGCTGGACACGTGGCTCGCTGCCGACCACGTTGCGCCACCGGACGCGGCACTGCAGCAGCGCATCATCGGCAGTGCACCGCGGCGGCAGCCTGCTGCGCAGCGGCGCGCCTGGTGGTGGTCAGGTGCGGCGGTCGCGGGCGTCGGCTTGCTCGGCGGCGCGGCCGGCGCTTTGGCCGTGTCGTTTTTCGTATTGACCGAGACGGTTCCGCCGATGCACGAGTCGTCATATCTAACGTCGAGTTTCGGTGGTTCATCTGCCGACTGGAGCGGCGAATGAACAGCCGGACATGGAAAATCGTTCTGGTGGCCTCGCTGGTGCTCAATGTGTTCCTGCTGGCCGCGATTGCCGGTGGCGCCTATCAGTGGTTTGCGGCGCGCGGTGCCACGACGCCGCTCGTCGCGCAACAGCGCGCGTTGCGCTTTGCCGCGCAGACGCTTTCAACCGAGCGGCAAAAAGAGTTTGCCGACAGCCTGAAGACCGGGCGCCGCGAGGCGCGACAATTCGCGCGCGAGGCACGCGAAGGGCGGCGCGAGGTGTTGCGTCTGCTGGCCGCTCCGCAGCTCGATCGACCGGCACTCGATGCCGCCCTCGCTCGCACGCGTGCGGCCGACAGCAATCTGCGCGCGCAAGTTGAAAGCAGTGTGGCGGATTTCGCGTCGGGGTTGTCGCCTGAGGAGCGCGTCAAGTTTGCCGACAGCCTCCGCTTGCGCGGACAGTGGCGCGAGCCGCAGCCCGGCGCCAGCGTCGCGAGGGCGGCGAGTCCCGCATCTTCGGGCGATTAAAAATCAGACTGGCGCGACGGATATCTCTCGCACCGCACGTTCAAGCTGTATCTAACGCCGAAGAGGATCGCATGGCTGCGCAACCGAACCTTACCGCCGCTGCAATTGCGCTGAACCGCTTCGGCCTGGGCGCCCGCGCCGACGATACGCCGCCCGCGGACCCAAAGGCCTGGCTACTCGCACAGTTCGATCAGTATCAGCCGAAGCCGGTTGCGTGGGCGAGCCAGCCGGACTCGCTGGCAATATCGGGCGAACTGGAGCAGCAGCGCATGCAGTTGCGTATGCAGACCCAGCGCAATCCGGGCGGCGCGAGCATGCCCGCACAAACGAATGCTCAGACAGGTGAGCAGGCGGCATCGCAAAGCGATGCGCGAAAAGATAAGGAAGCCGAACGAAAGGCGATTCGTGCGGAAATACGCGACAACTATCGATCGTCCGTGAATGCGCGGGTGGTGAGCGCACTGACGACACAGACGCCCTTTGTCGAGCGGCTGGTTCATTTCTGGTCTAACCATTTCGCAGTGTCGACGGAAAAGCCCGCTGTGGCCGCGCTCGCCGGCTCATTCGAAGCCGAAGCGATCCGCCCACATGTGCTGGGCCGCTTCGAGGACATGCTGGTCGCGGTGGAACGTCATCCGGCCATGCAACTGTTTCTCGATCAAACGCGCTCGGTAGGGCCCGACAGCGTCGCGGCGATGCGGGCGGCGCAGCGCAACCCCCAGAGCAAGCGCGGCCTCAACGAAAATCTCGCGCGCGAAATCATGGAGCTGCATACGCTAGGTGTGCGCAGTGGCTATGACCAGGAGGACGTGACCGAATTCGCCCGCGCGCTGACCGGTTGGAGTCTCGCTACCGGACCTCGGAATCCCGGGAATATCGCCAACGCCGGCAGTTCAGCCAGTGCAGGCATGCAGGCAAGCCGTCCGATGCAAGAAGCCTTGGCGCCGGGCAGCTTCGTGTTTCGCGACGCGTTGCATGAACCCGGCTCACGAACCATCATGGGCCGCCGTTACGATGAGCCCGGCGAACAGCAGGCGCTTGCTATCTTGCATGATCTCGCCAGCGCGCCCGCAACAGCGCAGCACATCGGCTCGAAACTGGCCCGTCATTTCATTGCCGACAATCCGCCGGCAGGCGTGAGCGAGCGGCTTGCGGGCGTGTTCGAGCGCAGCGGCGGCGATCTGCCGTCCGTCTACCGTGCATTGCTCGACATGCCGCAAGCGTGGTCGCCCGTCGCTGTCAAGTTCAAGACGCCGTGGGAATGGGCGATCTCTTCGATGCGCGGGCTCGGCTGGCAAGACCTTGGTAATCAGCAGGCTGCGCCCATCCTCGCGCAGCTCGGTCAACCCGTGTGGCGGCCGGGCTCGCCTGCCGGTTACGACGATATTGCTGCGAGTTGGGCCGCGCCCGATGCGCTGGTGCGCCGCGTCGACGTGGCGCAGCGCCTGGCTTCGCGCGTCGGCGACCGGCTCGACGCGCGTTCGCTGGGGCAGGTGCTGCTTGCGGGATCGCTCAGCGCGCCGAGTGCAGTGGCCGTTGCACGTGCCGAAAGCGCATCCACGGCCATCGCACTTTTGCTGGTCTCGCCCGATTTTCAACGGAGATAGTCCATGTCTTCACGCCGTCAATTTCTGCAAATTGCTGCTGCCGGAGCGGGCGCAATTCTCGTGTCGCCGCGCATTGCTTTCGCGAGCGTCGTCACGGATCGGCGTTTCGTGTTCGTGATTCAGCGGGGCGCCGCCGATGGCCTGAACATCGTCGTGCCCTACGCGGAGCCTGCCTATGCAACGTTGCGCGGCGCGCTTGCGATCGATGCATCGAGCGCGCGCCGCCTTGACGGCACCTTTGCGCTGCATCCCGCACTCGTGCAGATCGGCGCCATGTACGCGGACCGCCAGGCGCTGTTCGTGCACGCGGTGGCGTCGCCGTATCGCGACCGCTCGCATTTCGACGGACAGAACGTGCTCGAGACGGGCAGCGCGTCGCCATATCGGGTGAAGGACGGCTGGCTGAACCGGCTCGTCGCTCAATTGCCGAGCGCACGCGAAAACGCGATTGCGTTCGCGCCGACGGTGCCCATGGCGCTGCGCGGGAATGCGGAAGTAACTTCTTACGCGCCTTCAGCATTGCCGCAAGCGCCGGACGATCTGCTCATGCGCGTCTCCCAGCTATACGATGAGGACGCCCAGTTGCGCCCGCTGTGGGAATCGGCAATGACGGCGCGCGGTCTTGCTGGCGACGCCGGCGCGCGCCAGGACCCCGCGAGCCTCGGCAAACTGGCCGCCAGTTTTCTGTCACGCGATGACGGCCCGCGTATCGCAATGGTCGAAACCGGCGGCTGGGACACGCACAGTGCGCAGAGCACGCGCCTTGCGAATCAGTTGAAAGCGCTCGACACGATGCTCGCGGCGCTGCGCGACAACATGGGCCCGGCTTGGAGCAAAACCACCGTACTCGTCGCGACCGAGTTCGGCAGAACCGCGGCCGCGAACGGAACTGGCGGCACCGATCACGGCACGGGTTCGGTGGCGATGGTATTGGGTGGAGCGGTCGCGGGCGGGCGGGTCATCGCGGATTGGCCCGGTCTCGCGCCTCGCGATCTCTACGAAGCGCGCGACCTGAAACCGACCACATCGCTCGACTCGCTGATTGCCGGTGTCGCGAGCGAAGGCCTCGGCCTCGACCCTCAGCGCACGGCTCGCGCGCTATTCGGTCAGACCGTCGCGACGAAGCCGCTCACAGGTATCGTGCGTGCATAGTGCGGCGCGCGCTAACCTCGGCTGACTCCCACGTCCACATGCTCCGGCGACTCGATCGCTTCCATCAGCAACGCAATGAACGCGGTCACTGCCTGTGGAAGCGTGCGGCCCGCCATCGTCTGAATCTGCAGCGTGCGCTGGTGCAGTTCGGGGTTTGAAATCGGCACCATCGCAAGTGAGTCGGACACGAGGCGGCTGTGTACCGTCAGATAGCCGGTCAACGTTATCGCGTCGGTGTAGCGCACGAAGTTTTGCAACGCCACGTGATAGTTGCTGGCGATTACCGGCTCGAAGATCAGCCCTTCGAGACTGCATGCGATATCGAACAGTTGCCGTATCGTCAGAGTCTGGCTCGGCATGGCGAGCGGCCAGGGCAGCAGGTCCGCGAGCGAGACGCTGGCGCGCGCGGCGAGCGGATGGCTCTGCCGCATCAGCGCGTACACCGGTGCACGCTGTGCGTAATGCACTTGCACGTCCCGCTCCGGCACCATGTTGAAACATACCGCCACGTCGTGCGTGCCTTCACGCACGCGCTGCGTCGCTATCGACGGCGCGGAGACGTCCAGCTGGAAATGCGCTCCGGGATGCATCTTGAGGAACTGCGCAAACACGAGCGGCAGGAAGTCCGGTGCAACGCCTTCCGAACTCGCAATGCGAATGGTCGCGCGTTCGCCGGCCGAGAGACCGCGGATCTCTCCGGTGACACGTTCGTCCTCCAGCTGACTGCGGCGGGCGTGGTTGGCGAGGAGCCGCCCGGCATCGGTGAGTACCATGCCGCGCGGACGGCGCTCGAAGAGCGGCGTTCCCAGTTGCTCCTCGAGCCTCGCGATTTGCCGGCTCAAAGCCGACACGGCGACGAAAAGCCGCTCGGACGCCTTGCTCAGCGATCCGCTGCGCGCGACTTCGAGGAAATAGCGCAAGGCTGTCTGGTCCATTGGATGCGTTAATCCGGTGACGACCTTTGCCGTTCTGGCAAAGGTGGGTGAGAAATATTGTAATTGTGCAGAAATATCGGCCACCACAGCATGGGTGTTGACCCGCTGCCGCATGCGCCGCGCACTCTGACGCGGCGGCGCAACGCAGTTTCCAGCGCACCCGACGGAGACCGAGTTGACCCGACATACCGCCATTGAGCTAGCCACCGAAGGTTACCGATCCGGCCAGTTTCTCGCCGACCTGCAACGCCGAGTCGCGCTGCGTACTGAAAGCCAGGAGCCGGAGCGTAACTCGCTTCTACGCGCCTATCTCACCGACGAACTGACGCCGCGCCTCAAAGCATGGGGCTTTGTGTGCCGCATCGCGGAGAATCCGCACGAAGGCGCGGGCCCATTTCTGATCGCGCATCGGCATGAAGGCGACGATCTGCCGACCGTGCTCAGCTACGGCCATGGCGACGTGGTGCGCGGCTACGACGCGCAATGGGCCGACGGCCGCTCGCCATGGGAGGTGAGCGTTGACGGCGAGCGCTGGTATGGCCGCGGCACCGCCGACAACAAAGGTCAGCACAGCATCAACCTGGCCGCGCTGAAAGCCGTGATGGATGCGCGCGGCGGCAAGCTCGGCTTCAACCTGAAGCTGTTGTTCGAAACCGGCGAAGAGGTCGGGTCGCCCGGTTTGCACGCACTCTGCACCAGCTTGCGCGCCGAACTTGCCGCCGATGTCCTGATCGCCTCCGACGGCCCGCGTCTCGCCGCCAGCCGCCCGACGCTCTTTCTCGGCTCGCGCGGCGTAACCAATTTCCGGCTCGATGTGAACCTGCGCGACGGCGCGCATCACTCGGGCAACTGGGGCGGCTTGCTGCGCAATCCGGGCGTCGTGCTCGCCAACGCGATTGCGTCGATGGTCGATGCCAACGGCCGTATCGCGATCAAAGGGCTTCGTCCGCCGCCGGTGCCGGACGCGGTGCGCCGCGCGCTGGCCGACATCACCGTGGGCGGCAACCCCGGCGAGCCTGAAGTCGATACCGACTACGGCGAGCCGGGCCTGACGCCCGCCGAGCGCGTGTTCGGCTGGAACAATCTCGAAGTGCTCGCGTTTCGCACCGGCAACCCCGAAAAGCCCGTGAATGCCATTCCGCCGTTCGCCTTTGCGCACATGCAGCTGCGCTTCGTGGTGGGCACCGCCTGGTCCGATATCGCCGGCATCGTGCGCCGCCATCTCGACGCGCATGGGTTCCAGATGGTCGAAGTGAGCGTCGAACGCGGCGCGCCCGCCACGCGCGTCGATCCGGAGAACCCGTGGGTACGGTGGGCGTTGCGCTCGCTTACGCAAACCACCGGCGCGCAGCCGGTGCTGCTGCCGAACCTCGGCGGAACGCTGCCGAACGATGTGTTCGCCGACGTGCTCGGCATGCCCACGCTGTGGGTGCCGCATTCGTACCCCGGCTGTTCGCAGCACGCGCCGGACGAGCATCTGCTCGCGCCGGTAGTCGAAGAAGGTCTGCGCATCATGGCGGGCCTGTTCTGGGATCTCGGTACGCGCGAGGGCGACGCCCCCGACGCGAATCCGGCCGCCAATCTGCCCCGTCAACCGTATCGAGGACAGCGCAATGAGTACTGACACCGCCGCCATGCAACAACCGCTAGACGCCGCGCAGTCGCACAACATTGCGCGCCTGATCGTGGCGACATCGATCGGAAACGCGCTCGAGTTCTACGATCTCGTCGTGTATGGCTACTTCGCCTCCACGCTGTCGCGGCTGTTTTTTCCGACGCACGACCGCACGGTTTCGCTGTTACTTACGCTCGGCACGTTCGCGCTGTCGTATCTCGCACGTCCGGTTGGCGCGCTGGTTCTCGGTTCATATAGCGACAGGCACGGCAGAAAGGCCTCGCTCACACTCTCGATTGGGTTGATGACGCTCGGCACAGGACTCGTCGCCGTCATGCCGCCGTATGCGACGATCGGCATCGCCGCGCCGATCCTGATCTTCCTGTCGCGCTTGCTGCAGGGCTTTTCGGCCGGCGGTGAATTCGGCAGTTCGACGGCGTTTCTCGTCGAGCATGCGCCGGCGCGCAGCGGCTTCATGTCGAGCTGGCAGTTCTCGAGCCAAGGCGCGAGCACCTTGCTCGCGTCGTTGTTCGGCGCCTTGCTGACCGGCCTGCTGACGCCGCCGCAACTGGAAGGGTGGGGCTGGCGTATCCCATTCCTGTTCGGCATGCTGATCGGTCCCATCGGCCTTTACATTCGCCGGCGCATGGACGAAACACCGGAATTCGCTCGCGCTGAAAAGCTCGCGTCGCCGGTGCGCGTGGTGCTTGCGACCCAAAAGGAACGGGTGCTTGTTTCTATCGGCTCGCTCGTGCTCACCACGACCGCGAATTACATGCTGCTGTATATGCCGACGTACGCGACGCATCAGCTCAAGCTCTCGCCGTCGTCGGGATTCATTGCGACGCTCGTGGCGGGTTTCATCATGATGGCGCTGGTGCCGGTGGTCGGACACCTGTCGGACAAGCTCGGGCGCATACGCATCATGTTGCCGGTCGGCGTACTGTTTCTGGTGACGGTGTATCCGGCCTTCATGCTGATGAACGCCTATCCGTCGTTGCCGATGCTGCTGGCCTGTGTGATCTGGGTCGCACTGCTGAAAGCGACGTACTTCGCGCCGATTCCCGCGTTGATGGCGGACCTTTTCCCTGTTGAAACGCGCACAACCGGTATGGCGTTTGCCTACAACATCGGCACGACGATTTTCGGCGGCTTCACGCCGGTGGTGGTCGCGGCGCTGATCGCGTTCACTCATAACAATCTGGCGCCCGGTTTGTACCTGATGATCGCCGCTGTAATCAGCCTCTTCACGCTGATGTGGGCGCGCCGTCGTCTGCATGTGCGGTGAGTGCGCGCGGTTCATCGCGGGTCATCACCTCTGCACGCACAACAACTGTCCAGAAAACTCACAGGAAATACGCATGAACGAAGCATTGCAGCAGGCCATCCAGTTTTCCATCGAGCATGAATCGACGTGGGATCGCCAGGTCGATGCCAACTGGGGCGTGCATGTGAAAGACCCGGCGCCGTGGAACCGGCTGCTCGGACCCGTGCATGACCGGGGGCCGGTCTCGGGCGCGATTGCGCTCGACGGACACAAGCTCGCGACGTGGGGTGAGCCGGACCGCGCGGACCTCACGTTCAGCATTGCGAAGACGTATCTGGCGCTGCTCGCGGGCGTGGCCCACGACCGCGGCCTGCTGTCCGATCTCGATGAGCCCGTGCGCGTGCGCGTGCCGGGGATCGGTTTCGACGACGCTCACAACGCAAGCATCACGTGGGCGCAATTGCTGCAACAGACGAGCGAATGGCAGGGCACCTGCTTCGGTTTGCCCGATCAGGCGGATCACTATCGCGCGGTCACGTTCGGCGAGCCGCCGAATGGCAAGAAGGGCGATCTGCGTCCGCTACAGCAGCCGGGCACGTATTGGGAGTACAACGACGTGCGCATCAACCAGCTTTCGCTTGCGCTGCTGCATCTGTTCGGCGAGCCGCTGCCGGACGTGTTCCGCGAGGCGATTGCACGGCCTTCAGGAGCAAGCGACGCCTGGGATTGGGTCGGCTACGACCACTCATGGGTGGAGGTGGGCGGACGCCGCATGCAGTCGGTGCCGGGCGGCACGCACTGGGGCGGCGGCATGTCGATCAGCGCAAACGATCAGTTGAAGATCGCGCAGATGCTACTCGACGAAGGCGTCGCATCGGGGCGCCGTGTGCTGTCGAAGGAATGGATCGAGCGTATGCAAACGCCTTGCGCGATCGCGCCGTTCTACGGCTATCTCGTCTGGCTCAACACCGGGCAGAAGATGTTTCCGAGCGTGCCGGCATCGAGCTACTTCGGTGTGGGCGCGGGAAGCTCGTTCATGTGGATCGAGCCGACCCGGAGGCTCGCCGTCATAGTGCGCTGGCTTAATCCCGAGCATGCGGATGAGTTCTTTGGGCGTGTGTTCGATGCAGTCGCGCAGTTGCGGTGACGGCCGGTCGGGTGAGCACGGCACAGATGCACATTGAGAATTCGCTCGGCCGAAACAACCGGATCGTGGACAATGGCGCTCCGGGAACACGATCGCGCCGGACAACCGGCCGCGTCGTGGTCCGCACAAATAAAACGGCGGCAAGGTATCCGCCTTCAATTTGCTACGGCGTCAGCGAAACGGAAACCGTCCAGTGCGCACCAATCAAAGTGCCTTCTTTGCCTCTTTGTTTCTGTCGAGACTAGCGGACCAGATTCTGCTCTTTCTGGTGCCCCTGGTCGTCTATCAGACCACGCATGAGACGTCGTGGTCCGGCATTGCGTTCTTCATCGAGGCGCTCCCGAGGTACCTGGTGTTTCCCTTTTGCGGCATCCTTTGTGACCGGATATCGCCGGTCAGGATTCTGCGTGTGAGCCAGTTGTATCGCGGCTTCGCGTGTATTGCAGGCGTTCTCGGATACGCAATATTCGCCGGCATTGGTTGGCTCGTCGTACTTTCAGCGTGTTGTGGCGTTCTCACGAGTCAGGGACTCGTCGCACGAGAGGTGTTGCTGCCCCAGGTATTCAAACATCAAAAATTCGAACGAGTCCTGTCGCACTCGCAGCTCGCCGACCAGATAGGCGTGGTTGCCGGCCCCGTATTAGCCGCGTTGATGTTGGGTTGCTGGAGATGGGAGTTCGTTGTCGTGGCAACGGCGATTCTGTTTTTCGCCGCGGACTGGGCGACCGTCTTATGGCAACGCACGAGCGACTTCGAACTGTTAGCGCCTGAGGTTGCCAGGGGGCCCTGGTCCGCGCCAATCAAGGTCGCGTTAGATCACGTCGCGCGCCTGCCGAAACTGAAAAAGCTCGTGGCGCTGGCTGCGGCGGAAAACCTCGTCATTGGCGTTACGCTGGCGACTTCGGCGGCGATGGTGACCGGCGTGCACCATCAATCCGATGCTTTCTATGCGCTTTTGCAGACTGCCGGGGCTATCGCAACCGTCGTCATTTTGCTGGTGATCGCGAGAACCGCGATACCTCGGCGAGTGCTGGGCCTGCTGTCATTCGTAGCGATATGCGCCGGCGGGATCGTTGCAGGTGTCAGCCCGTCCCCCTGGGGCTACGCGATCGGCTTTCTGCTGATTGCAGGCTTCGACAAGATGTTCAGCATCTACATTCGGACTGTGCGGCAGACAGTCATTCCACCAAGAGATTACGGCAAGACTCTCGGTGTGGTCATCATGCTCAACAATTTGACGCAGCCGCTTGCGGGCTTACTGGTCGGCCTGTTCTCGGGACACAACCGCGTCGGTCTGGTAATCGTATCGATCTCGCTCATGATGGGCGGCTCAGGGGTTCTTGCTCTGGCCATCGACGCTCGGCGCCGCCACGCGAACAAACGCCTTTCGACGAGTCCACCGAAAGCATGATTAAACCAATGCGCAGCCAAAGCTGTTTCACCCCGCTGAATCCACCGCGCCGCCTATCTTGCTGGACGCCCGCGACTGTACGCTCGACAGATGCTCGCGCATGCATCGAGCCGCCGTTTCACCGTCACGGGCTTTCATCGCGTTGACGATTGCCTGATGCTGCTGGGCAAAATAATGCCGCGTCTCCTGGCTGACGGTTTTCTTTCGAACCTCCGGCTTGACGCGCATACCGTTGATCACTTCCATGAGCGCAATGAGCGCGGGATTGCGGGTGGCCTGGCTGATCAATGAATGGAATCGGTGATCCCATTGCTGCCACTCCTCGTCGCTGTTCGCGGCCGCGTTTTTCCGCGCGCACTTCTCAAGTTCGAGCAGATCGTCCCAACTGGCCTTGGTCGCGGCGAGTTCCGCCAGCGCGGGCTCGAAAAGTAGCCTCATCTCGGCGATATCCGCTGGACTGGTGCCCGCGCGCAAGCCGCGCAGCGTGGGACCGAACTTGAGCGGCCGTGCTCCCAGATACGTGCCGCGCCCAACTCCGCGCCATACGCGACCCGACGCCTCCAGCGAGGCAAGCACCGAGCGCAATTCCCGTCGACTGACGCCAAGCTCTTCAGCCAGCTTCCTTTCGGGCGGTAACGCGTCGCCGTCTTTGAGCTGATGACTGGCGATATACCCGAGCAGGCCGTTCAACGCGGTCTCTTCCATTCTATTCGTCCGAACCAATGAATATTGGTACCAAAGATAACAGATTGACGGCGCACTGACGCTATGAATTTCATGCAGTGCTTTTTTGGCTTGTATTACGCGGTTATATTCCAGGTTAGCATCGAGGAAAGGGCGGCGTCATCCAAGACCGGCTGATCGAATTGATACCTTTAAACATTGGTTCAGCAATCGATCGCAGCGATCAAAAGAGGAGTAGGGCATGTCGTTCACAACTCGTCCCGAACTGATTGGCACGTTCGGAATGGTGGCGTCGACGCATTGGCTGGCCAGCGCGTCGGCCATGGCCGCGCTGGAAAAAGGCGGCAATGCCTTCGATGCCGCTGCAGCCGCGGGGTTTGTACTCCAGATCGTCGAGCCGCATCTGAACGGTCCCGGCGGTGAACTGCCGGTGGTGTTCTACAGCGCCCGCGAAGACCGGGTTCGGGTGCTTTGCGGCCAGGGCGTGACGCCCGCGAGCATGACGATCGGGCGTATGCGCGAGTTGGGGCTGGAAGTGGTGCCGGGGACCGGACTTTTACCGGCGGTGGTACCGGGGGCATTCGGCGCATGGATGGCCATGCTGCGCGACTATGGCCAGTTGCCGCTCGAAGACGTGTTGAGCTATGCGATCGGCTATGCGGAGAACGGCTACCCGGTGCTGCCGCGCATGGCTTCGTCGATCCTCGCGATCAAGGATTTTTTCCTCACCGAATGGCCTACTTCGGCCGAACAATGGCTGCGAAATGGCGACGCGCCCACGCCGAATCACCTCTTCGCCAATCCTGCGATCGCTGCCACCTACAAGCGCATTCTGCGAGAAGCGACTAGCCGCAGCGACCGCGCCGAGCAGTGCGAACGGGCTCGTGAAGTGTTCTATCGCGGGTTCGTGGCAGACGCCATCGACCAATACTTTCGGTCCACAGCCGTTCTCGATACGTCCGGCCAGCGCAATCGCGGCTTGCTCTCCGCCGACGATCTTGCTCGCTGGGAGCCCTCCTATGAAGACCCGGTGTCCTACGACTACGGCGACCTTCGCGTCCACAAGACGGGTCCATGGGGGCAGGGACCGATGTTCCTGCAGCAACTTGCGCTGCTCAAGGGATTCGATCTCGCGGCGATGGATCCGCTGGGACCGGATTTCGTCCATACGGTTATCGAGTGCTCGAAGCTCGCGTTCGCCGACCGCGAGGTCTTCTACGGCGACCCGGCATTTGCCCATGTGCCGCTAGATGTGCTGCTCAGCGACGCCTATAACGACGAACGTCGCAAGCTCATCGACCCGCAGCGTGCGTCGCTCGAATTTTGTCCGGGAACGCTGGGCGACAGCGGGCGCCGCGCCGCGCGCATCATGGCGCTCGCCGGGAAGGAACAGTTTGGGGGCTTCGGGCAGGGGGAGCCGACCTTCGCGCCGCTGCCTGAACTGCGAGGCGACACCGTACACCTCGATATCGTCGACCGCTGGGGCAACATGGTGTCGGCTACGCCGTCCGGCGGCTGGTTGCAGGCGTCGCCGGCGGTGCCCGGACTCGGGTTCAACGTCACCACGCGTGCGCAGATGTTCTGGATGGAAGAGGGCCTGCCATCCTCACTGGGTCCTGGCCGACGTCCTCGCACGACGCTGTCGCCCACGCTCGTTACCCGCGCGGGCAAACCTTACGCGGCATTCGGCACGCCCGGCGGCGACCAGCAGGATCAGTGGTCGCTCCAGCTGTTCCTGAAACATGTGCACGCCGGCATGAACTTCCAGGCCGCCGCGGATTCGCCGTCGTTCCAGACCGCTCATTTTCCCGGCTCGTTCTACCCGCGCGCGATGCAGTTGGGCAAGATGTCCGCCGAAGCACGCTTTCCGGAAAGCACGCTCGCCGAATTGCGCGCGCGTGGACACGATCTGACCGTGGCGGAGCCTTGGGCATTGGGGCGGGTCTGCGCGGTCGGCATCAGAAATGGCCTGATGCGCGGCGCGGCGACGCCTCGCCAGATGCAGGCATATGCGATCGGGCGATGAACTTCGTGCCCGCGATCAACGCGCTCATTCCTCCATGGAGAAACTCGCCATGTCCGCTGTAGCTGCTCGTCTTGAACGGCTCCCGTTATCGGGATTTCATCGCAAACTTCTGCTGATCGGCGGGCTGGGGTATCTGTTCGACGGACTCGATTCGTCGTCGCTTGCGTTCCTGTTACCGGTCGTCAGCAAGCTGTGGCATTTGACGAGCGCCGAGACTGGCCTCGTGGCCAGCAGTACCTATATCGGGTACTTCTTCGGCGCTTTTCTGTCGGGCGTATTCGCCGATCTCATCGGCCGCCGCCGCATCATGATGACGGCGCTGGCGATCTACTGTGTCGCGTCGCTCGCGAGTGCAGCGGCAACCGACTGGCACACGTTCTTCGCATTACGCATCGTCGCGGGTTTTGGCTCCGGCGCGGAGACCGTAGTGATCGCGCCATTCCTCGCGGAATTCGTGCCGCGGCGCTACAGGGGAATGTTTTGCGGCGCACTGGTCGGTTTCATGTCGTTCGGCTATCTGAGTTCGTCGATTCTCGGCTTCGTCGTGGTCAGAAACTTTGCCGATGGCTGGCGGTATCTCGCCGTGGTCACGTCGTTGCCGGTCGTCATGCTGCTCTGGTGGCGAAGGACGCTGCCCGAGTCGCCGCGATGGCTCGAAAGCCAGGGCCGAACCGACGAAGCGAATCGCATCGTGAGCACGATCGAATCATGGTTTACCGGCCGCGGCATTCATCTTGCGCCGGTTGCCTCCGTCCGCATGATGCCGGCGACGGCACCGGCCAAGGGTCGCGCATTGCAGAACGTGTTGACGTTGTGGTCGCCGCGACTCGCGCGTACCACGGCGGTGAGCTGGCTCATGTGGTTTTCGGTCGCGTTCGCGTACTACTCGTTCTTCTCGTGGATCCCGAGTCTGCTCCTCAAGGAGGGGCTCACCATGACCAAAAGCTTCGGTTATTCGATCGCGATCTATGGGGCGCAGATCCCCGGCTATTTCTCTGCGGCATGGCTCAATGAACGCATCGGACGCAAAGCGGTGGTCGCGTCGTACATGCTGCTGGGCGGCATCGCGGCGATCGCGCTTGCGTTCTCTCACACGGGAATCGGCATCATGCTTGCGGGCATATGCCTGTCGTTCTTCATGAACGGCGCGTTCGCGGGCGTCTATGCGTACACCCCGGAAGTGTTTCCCACTGCAGTCCGCACGACGGGCACGGGATCGTCGTCATCGTTCGGCCGCATCGGCTCGGTGAGCGCGCCGATTCTGGTCGGCCTCGTCTATCCCGCGTTCGGATTTCTGGGCGTATTCGCGATGACGACGACAGTTCTGCTCGTCGGGGCATGCGTGGTTTTCTGCCTGGGTATCGAGACTCGCAACCGTTCGCTCGAAGATATCGAGGCCGAGGAGTTCGGGCGTGCACAGGATGTTCGAGGTCCGCTCAGTTCCACGGAATTAGGCGGCTGAACGCCGCGATGCGCCAACTCTTCGTTTATAGATTATGCAAGCCAACAGGATCGTGACTACGCCGCCCGTCCCGCAAACGCTGGACATTTCCCATCTGGAACATCTCGCCAGGGCCATGCGGCTCAACGGTCAGCCGGTGGCGCTTTTCCGTGCGGTTCATGAGGTGGCGGCAAGCGTAATCGGCTTCCGCCTGCTCACGATCATGTCTTACGACGCCGGGCGCGAGGAAGTCGAGCGCGCTTATACGAACATGCCAGACGTGTATCCAGTTGGCGGGCGCAAGAAAAAACGCGGCACTGCGTGGGCCAGACAGGTTCTGCACGACCTTGAGCCATTTCGCGCAGAAACGCCGCAAGGCATTCTCGAAGCGTTCGACGATCACACGGTGATGACCGGCATGGGCCTCGGATCGATATTGAATATCCCTATCGCGTACAACGGCGTGTGCATCGGCACGATGAACCTCACACACCGGGAAGGGTGGTACACCGAGCGGCACGAAGCGCTTGGCTTGCTGATCGGTTCGTTCCTCGCTCCCGCGCTGATCGCGGGCAATACGGTATCCGCCGGCAGTTCGGATTCGCTCTGACATGACTACAACTCCCCGCGCTACGACAGTGGCGACGGCAACGCAAAGCGCGGAATCGCAAGGCCGTTGGCTGCTGGTCTTCGTCCTTTCCTATCTCGCGCTAATGGCCGATGGCGCCGACGTGATGATGTACGGCCTGACCCTCACGCGAATCAAAGACGATTTCGGGCTCAGCAATGTGCAGGCAGGAGCGTTGGGAAGTTTGACGTTGGTAGGCATGGCCGCGGGCGGGATACTGGGCGGCTGGCTGAGCGACCGTGTGGGCCGGGTGAGGGTGGTCGTATGGGCGCTGACGCTCTTCTCGCTCGGCGCGGGACTGCTCGGGCTCACTCACAGCTTTCTGCAGTTCGCGATTGTTCGCTTCATTGGTTCGTTGGGAATCGGCTGCATGGTGCTGGTCACCACGCTGGTTGCCGAATACGTGCCCACCGAAAGACGTTCGTTGATTCTCGGCGCGTTGCAGACCGCCATTTCGGCCGGTTATATCGTGGTGATCGCGCTGAGCAGTCGGATCTTGCCGCACTATGGCTGGCGCACGCTGTATTACGTGTCGGCGGTTCCCGTGGTCTTTGCGCTCGCGATCAAATTTGCCGTGCCCGAGCCGGCCAGCTGGCGGGCAAGCCGTGCAGCCGACCGCAATAGCCAGAACGAAAGCGGCACTCATGGCCAGAGTGGAGCGCGATTACGCGACGGCCGCTACGCCGTGATTTTCCGCACACGACAAACGCGCACGCTGTTCATCCTGTGGACTCTCGCCTCTGTTTTTATTCTTTCCGGCTTTTATGGTTTGAACAACTGGCTACCCACGTACCTCGAAAGAGAACTGCATATCAAGTTCAGTTCACTGACCGGCTACATGATCGGCACCTACGTGGTCGCCTTCATCGGCAAGATCTTCGCCGGGTGGCTGGGCGACCGCTGGAGCCGGCGCGGTGTATACGTGCTGGGTTGCGCGGGCGCCGCGCTCTTTTTGCCGGTCATAATCTTCTGGCATACGCGGGAGAACATTGCTGCACTCATGCTCTTCTTCGGCTTTCTGTATGGTGTTCCGCTCGGCACGATCGGCACTTTCATGTCCGAGAGCTTCGCCACTTCGATACGTGGCACTGCTGTTGGCGGTTCCTATAACGTTGGCCGGTTCTGCGCAGGCGCAGCGCCGATTGTTATCGGCTACCTCGCCACGCAGTTCTCCATCGGCTTTGGTTTTCTTGTCGTGGGTGCGGTTTTCTTTCTGAGCGGCGTCACGGCGCTGTTTATCCCGGACCGCCTGTACGACACGGAGCGGCCATCCACGCCATGACGCTTCGGGTTTCGTCCCAAAACATTCGGGATGCGGTGGATCGTCGTCTCCCGCGCAGAGGCAAGAAGATCGTCCTATCAGCGAAGCGATGGAAGATAGGAGAATCGTAGCCACTTTCTGCGGATGGGGAAACGGTGATGCGCGCTCTTGTACGCATTCCCGAACTCACCACTGCAGTTCACCAGGAAGCGGCAACCGGCGGCTGTGAAATGTTAAGGATCGACGAAGTCACGAATAGCGAAAGTTTCCCCGATCGATGCGATGTCGCGGTGATAGGCGGCGGCATCGTCGGCGTCAGCACCGCGTATGAACTGGCGCGGCGCGGTGTCCAGGTGGTTCTGCTCGAAAAGGGCGTTATTGGCGGCGAGCAGTCGGGGCGCAATTGGGGTTGGGTGCGTCAGCAAAACCGCGACCTCTATGAGTTGCCGCTCGCCATGCAAAGCCTCAGGCGCTGGGAGGAACTAAGCGGAGAACTCGGCGAGGACATTGGCTTTCGCAGGGCTGGCATTCTGTATGGCACGGAGCTTCAATCGGACGTCGCTCAATGGGAGTCGTGGATTGCGCGCGCACGGGAGATCGGTTTCAACAGTGAGATCCTGAGTGCGCGAGAACTGGCTGCGCGCATTCCGTCCGGACGTGCAAGGTGGGCTGGCGGTCTGTGGTCGGTCACGGACGGCCGCGCCGAGCCGTCGAAAGCCGCGCCCGCAATTGCACGCGGGGCGCAACGGCTTGGCGCCAGGGTCTTCCAGAACTGCGCGGTACGCAGTCTGGACATGAGTGCAGGACGCGTAGGCGGCATCTGGACGGAGCGCGGCCGGCTCGCAGCCGACACCGTCGTGCTTGCCGGAGGCGCCTGGAGCGCGTTGTTCTGCCAGCATCATGGTATCGATCTGCCCGCCATCAACGTAATCGGAACGGCGTTGCGCACCGCTGAGGCACCGGCGGTCGTCGAAGGCTGCTTCTCCGGACCTGACTTCGCGTTGAGGCGGAGGTTGGACGGCGGCTACACCATCGCGGTCCCCGGCTATGGACGGGTCGAACTCGCGCCGCAAAACCTGCGGCATTCGGTGAAGTTCCGCACCATGTTCCGCAGCAAGCTGAAGAAGAAACTCAAGGTTCGCGTCGGTACCAGCTTCTTCCACGGACCAGAGGCGAACGCGACGTGGCGCGACGATGACATCTCGCCATTTGAACGGACACGGGTGCTCGACCCGCGTGTCGATAGTGAATGGCTCGAACGCGGACTGCGCAATGTGGCCCGCGTGTTTCCCGAGTTGTCGAGCTTGCGGATCGCTCACGCATGGGCTGGCGCAATCGACACGACGCCGGACCTTGTCCCGATCATCTCGAAGGTCGATGCGAAGCCGGGTCTTGTGATCGCCTCCGGCTTTAGCGGTCACGGCTTCGGGCTAGGGCCTGGCGCGGGCTTACTGGCGAGCCGGCTAGTAATGAACGAGGCGCCGCAATTCGACATGGGTCCCTACAGACTGACGCGCTTTTCCGACGGAACGAAACTGAACAGCCCCGAAATGATGTGAGTTGAATTACGGGGACTAGTTCTCGCGACACTGTAATGCGCGCTGAATGGAGTGCGCATTTGCAATTAAACGCGACGTGCTACGATTGCCATCGTCAAGTTCCTGGCTGTCGCACGTCCATGCACAAACTGGCCTACCTGCTCGTTCCTTTGACGCTCGCCGCACCGTTATCAGCCTTCGCGCTTGGCGGCGAGAATGTGGAATACGACCAATGCATTCTGAATTCTTTAGCGAATAGCCAGAGCAGTTACGCGGCACGTGTCATCAGAAATTCGTGCCAGGCACTGTACGTAAACAGTGCACTGCTTTTGCCGCGCGAGAAGTCTTATCACGTGTGTATCTTGCAAAATGTCCAGAACGTGAGAGGGGCATTTGCAGTCAACGAGATATTGCACGCCTGCCGCCGCCAGAATCGGATGTGAATTGTGCGCGTCGCGATTCGATATCGGCAAGCGCGAGCCGGTCCCCGGTTCGCGGTTCGCCGACCGCGCGGATAGAAAATGCCGACGTGACGTAACTCGCTCAAACAGGCAGGGTGTGCCTGCCTGTTTTTCTACTGTTTAGCCGGCGTGCGCGAAGGCGCGTGTCGTGCGAGTCCTGGGCGGCCGGTCCCGCAGCAGCAGTGGCATCAAACGCCGGTTGGCTGTGCGCGCGGCCCACTCGCAATACTCGGCGCTGCCGAGCACCCAGCCATTCAGCGTGGACTGCATCAGTTTTTCGACTTCGAGTTGATCAGGGGACTGTGCGCCCAGATTCCGATAAGCCTCGTTACGCTCGAACGGCGTGTTGCCGAGCGCGCGATAAAGCGGGTGGTCTTTGATAAAGCTATCGACACGCAGCCCGATATGGTGCGAGTAGCTCGACCACCGGTATTTTCCCGGCTCGTCTACTAGGTTGCTGCGCACCGGCGCATGATCGATGATCTGGCTCGCCAGCAGAAAATATCGATCCGGCTCGATCACGGTTGCCCGGTACCCGCCACGCCACATCGTGCCGCGCCGTCCGTGGCGTCGATTAAACGTCTCGACATAGCGGCGGCCCACCGCCTGCATCGCCATGGCCACGCTCGACTCATATGACGGCGTGACCAGAAATTGCACCGCGCCTGGCATCAGGACCCAGGCGTGGACTGCCAGGTCGGCGACGCGCGCTGCGTCTGCCAGGCAGGCGAGGAAGTACAGGTAATCTCCTTCGTCCAGGAATGCGGGCCCCGTGAGCCCCTGCAAAATAACGTGCTGCGGTTGATCTGGAACGTAATGACGTGCGAGCCGTGTCATGCTGAATTAACCGGAAATCCGATGTGAGAAAGCGTTCCGACAGGTAACGAATGTGTGACGGTGCGTGAAGCAGGTATGAGATGGAATTCTAGTGGTGATAGGCGCGAGTTTTCATTGCGAATAGGCCTTTGTTCTAGCCTCATTTCGCTGAATTGGCGTGCGCTGCCATCGCTGGTTTTATGCCAACGCTGAATCGCAGTGGGGTGCTGACGCAACTCGCCGGTGTGGTTGTGTCGACGCGGAAGGACGAAGTGGGGATCGATGGGTTGGCGGATGCGAAGCAGCGATCAGGCGCAATCACGTGCGTCTGGGAGACCTCGGCGGTCGGACAGGTCGTCGGCTTCTTTGGAAAGTGCGCCTGATGTCGTTATCAGGCGCACTCGGCACTTTGCGAGACTGTGAGTCGCCTACGACTGTCCGGACACCTGCTCGCGCCACCGGTAAGCCTGCTTCCACCCAAGCAAACGCTTGAGCTTTTCATTACTCAGCAAGGTCTCGAATTCACCGAGCGATTTTTTCACCGGCACGTTCGGGTAGTAAGTCTTCAGCAATTCCGCGACCGGCCGGTCGGAGGAGACGTCGTCTGCGGCTACGTTCATCACCGTGAAGCCCAGTCCATCTTTTTCGATGCCCAGACGGCAGGCCGTTGCCAGGTCGCGGCCGTCGATATAGCTCCATGCAATGCGCTTTCTCAAGGCGGGGTCCTTGAGCCAGGTCGGGAATTTCTGGTAGTCCACCGGGTCGAGTACATTGCCGATGCGCAAGCAGTAAATATCCGCGCCCGTGCGCGCATGAAACGCCTTTGCTGTCACTTCATTAATGACTTTCGACGTGGCGTAGCTGTCCATCGGGTCGACGGGATACTCTTCATCGAGCGGAAAGTACGCCGGGTCGCGATGCCGGTGCGCGAACACCACGCCGTAGGTCGTCTCGCTCGAAGCGACGATGACCTTCCTGATGCCGAGCTTTGCAGCCGCGTCCAGCACGTTGTAGGTGCCCATCACATTGATGCGGAACACCTCGTTGTCCGTGGTGACGAGAATGCGCGGAATGGCGGCGAAATGCACAACGGCGTCGATCGGCTTGGGCTCGATGTCGTCGTCGAATTCTTTTGCCGTGGTCGTCGACGAAAGTGCATTGAAGACCTGTCCCGCATCGGTAATGTCGGTGATCAGAGTCCGCGCGGTGCCTTTGGCCATTGGCACGCGGTCCAGATTGAGTACTTCGTAGCCGTGCGCCACCAGATCTTCTACTACCCATTTGCCGGCAAGTCCGCTGCCGCCCGTCACAATCACTCGTTTGGTCATGCCTTGTCTCCTTTGCAGTTCATCAAGCCACCCGACGGCAATTCGCCGCTGACGACACCAGACGCATCGTAACGCCACACCCTGCGCGATGCTGTGACGCCCGTCATAGGCACGTGGGCATTCATCGCGCTATCTGCAGACAATCTACGGGTCAATCCCGATACGAATCTATGACGCGCGTCACAGATTTCCGCATGTCCGCGCTCCTATGATCTGTTCCGAGCCTGTAAAGGAGGAGCGATCGGTGACTGCAATATCGTCGAAGAAGGAACCCCCGTCCGGGCGTGCCGCTGACTGGATCAGGGCGTGTTTGCGCATACGCGAGCTGAATGTGCTCTCGGTGCTGCTGCTCGTTGGACTGCTGATCAGCGTTTTCTCACCGTACTTCCTCACGACCAACAACCTGATGGGCGTGTTCCGCTCGTTTTCGTTGATTGCGCTCATGTCGATCGGCATGATGCTCGTGATCATTACGGGCGGCATCGACCTCTCGGTTGGATCGGTCATGGGCCTGTCGTCGCTCGTTACCGCGCTCGTCTTCCAGCATGGTTACAACGCGCCGGCGGCCATTGGCGCGGGGCTCGCCGTGGGAATCGCGGTCGGCGCATTCAATGGCTTCATGATCACGTGGATACAGTTGCCGCCTTTCATTGCGACGCTTGGCACGCTGTCGATCGGGCGCGGCCTCATGTACATCATCACCAAAGGCGTGCCCGTCACGCCCGATGTTCCCGACAGCTTTACATTCATCGGCCAGGGTTACATTGGATTCGTGCCTTTTCCGGTCGTCATTCTTCTGGCCATGACGGCCGTCTTCTCCGTCGTCATGCGACAGACGCGCTTTGGCCGCTACGTGTACGCGACGGGCGGCAATGAAGTGGCCGCGCGCCTATCCGGCGTGCGCACCGCGCGCGTGAAATTCACGGTCTATGTGCTATCCGGCCTGATCGCATCGATGGCCGGCGTCATTGCGTTCTCGCGCTTCGTGTCGGCCGAGCCGGCTTCTGGCTTCGGCGCGGAACTCGATGTCATCGCGGCGGCGGCCATCGGCGGCGCGAGTCTGTCGGGCGGGGCGGGCAGCGTGGAGGGCGCGATCATCGGCGCGGCCCTCGCGGGAATCATCACGAATGGCGTGGTGCTGCTCAACATCGATACCTATGCGCAGCAGGCCATCACCGGCTGCGTGATTCTCATTGCCGTCAGCATCGACATCTGGCGCGTGCGTCGCAAGGAACGCTAGGAACACTGAACGCCGCAACCATAACATCAGGAGACATGCATGAAACTCACGCAACGATTCACCGCGAGCGCCCTGGTCGCACTAGCCGCATCAGTTGGCGCAACGGCTCACGCCAAAGACGCAAAAGATATTTCCGTCGCCGTTATTCCCAAGGTCGCGGTGCCGTTCTTCGACGACTGCAACAAAGGGGCGAAGACGGCGGCCGACAAAGCCGGTGTGAAATATCAATGGGTGGTGCCGCAAAACACGCAGGGTTCGACGCAGGTACAGATTATCGAGGACCTGATTTCGAGGCATGTGGATGGCATTGCGATATCGGTGAACGAGCCGAAGTCGGTCGAAAGCGTGATGAAGCGCGCAGAGCAAAGCGGCATCAAGGTGCTGACGTATGACTCGGATTCGCCCAGAAGCGGACGCTCCATGTATATCGGCACCAACAACGAACAGGCGGGCGCGACCATGGCGGAGACGATGGGCAAGGCGCTCAATGGTCAGGGCGAAGTGGCGATCATCACGGGCCAACTGGGCGCGGTCAATCTGAACGAACGTATTGCCGGCATCAAGAAAGGGCTGGCGAAATATCCAGGCATCAAGATCGTCGAAACGCAAGGCACCGACGACGATCTGGCCCGCGGCGTCTCTGTGGTCGAAACCACGCTGCGTGCGCATCCGCAACTCAAAGGCATCTTCGGCGTGAGCCAGGTGGGCGGTCCGGCTGTCGCGAAGGTGCTCAACACGAAGGAGTTCGGCACGATGAAGGGCAAGCTCGAAGTGCTTGCCTTCGACGATCTTCCCGACACGCTGAAGGGGCTCAAGGAAGGCTATATCCAGGGCATCATGGTTCAGCGTCCGGTGACAATGGGCTCGCTTGCTGTCGAACACCTCGTTGCGCAGATCCAGGGCCAGGAAGCGCAGCCAAAGGACATCGACACCGGCGTGACCGTCGTCACGAAAGACAACATGACCAGCTACACGAAGTGATGAGCCACGTGACAGGCGTGCCTTTTCTCGAGATGCGTAACATCTCCAGAACCTTTCCTGGCGTCAAGGCGCTCGACCGCGTGAATCTGGAAATACGCGCGGGCGAAGTGCTCGCGCTTGCCGGAGAAAACGGCGCGGGCAAAAGTACGCTGATGAAGATACTGACCGGCATTTACGCGCCCGATGCCGGCGGCACTATTCTTGTCGAGGGGCAGGAAGTTGCACTCGCCGACAGCCATCACGCTCGCGCGCTTGGCGTGAACATCATTTATCAGGAGCTTGCGGTTGTCGGCAATCTCACTGTCGGCGAGAACATATTTCTGGCGAGAGAACCGCGCACGCGGCTCGGACTGATCGACCGTCCGCGCATGTATCGCGAGGCGCGCGAAGTGCTGGCCACCATCGACATGGACATCGATCCGGCTACGCGCGTGAGTGAATTGAGTGTCGGCCAGCAGCAGATGATCGAAATTGCAAAGGCCCTCTGCGCGCGGTCCAAGGCCATTATCATGGACGAGCCGACAGCATCGCTCAGTCATCACGAAACGAGCGTTTTGCTGGGCATCGTCAAGCGCTTGCGCGAAAGAAACATTGCGGTGGTCTATATCTCGCATCGGCTCGAAGAGATTTTCGAACTCGCAGATCGCGTGACGGTACTGCGCGACGGACGCACGGTCGGCACCGCGCCCATTGCTGACATGACGCGCGAGACGCTTGTGCGCCTGATGGTGGCCCGCGAGTTGAGCGAACTCTACGGCGAGCCGCAGTCTCATGCGAGCCGCGATCCCGTGCTCGAAGTGCGAGCGCTGTCGCTCAAGCCGGTCAGGAAGGCAGAGCCTCGCATCCGCGATATAAGCTTTACGCTGCATCGTGGCGAAGTGCTCGGGATCGCCGGGCTGGTCGGTTCGGGCCGCACCGAGATAATGGAAATGATCTTCGGAATGCGTGCGTGCACGGGATCGGTCAAGGTAGAAGGCAAGCCGGTGTCGATCCGCAATCCGCACGATGCGATCAGGTCGGGCATAGGTTTCGTTACCGAAGACCGCAAGGCCCAGGGGCTCATACTCGGCATGACTGTGCGTGAGAATTTCAGCCTTACTCATCTGGAGCGCTATTCGCCGTTCCAGTTCGTGCAGCATGCGCGAGAACGTGAGAGCTGTCGGCGGTTCGTCCGTATGCTGGGCATCAAAACGCCGGGCGTCGAGCAGAAGGTCGTCAACCTGAGCGGCGGCAATCAGCAAAAGATCGTGATCGCCAAGTGGGTCGCGCGCAGCCCGAAAGTGCTCATCGTCGATGAGCCGACGCGCGGCATCGACGTAGGCGCGAAAGCGGAGGTGCACGCGCTCATTGCGCGGCTCGCGGCAGAGGGCATTGGCGTGATCGTCATCTCTTCGGATCTTCTCGAAGTGCTCGCCGTCAGCGATCGCATCTTGACTGTGCGGGAAGGACGCATCAGCGGGGAATTGAGCAGGGCGCAAGCTTCGCAGGAAAAAGTGATGGCGCTCGCCACCGCTTGATAACCATCAACGAAGTAATGGATACGAATATGACCACGATCGTCGTTATACATACCGGCCCAGTCACGGTCGATCCCCTCAAGGCGCAGTTCGCCGAGCAGTTGGCCGATGCGCGGGTCGTCAATATCGTCGACGACAGCCTGCTGACCGATGTGCGTTCGGCGGGCCGCCTGACGCCCGAAGTGACACGCCGTTTATATAGCTATATGGCGAACGCCGAAGCGCTTGGCGCGGACATCATTCTCAATGCGTGTTCGTCGGTGGGCGAGGCAACCGACCTCTTGCGCAGCATGATCCGCACGCCAATCGTCAAGGTTGACGAAGCGATGGCCGAGGAGGCCTGCGCGCTTGGACCGCGGATCGGCGTTGTCGCAACTGTGTCCACGACGCTCGAGCCGACGGTGCGTCTGATCCGCAAAAAAGCCACCGAGCGCCGCATCGAGATTCAGGTGACGGAATCCATCGCGCCAGGTGCATTCGAAGCGTTGCTCGCGGGCGACGCCGCGAAGCACGACGAGATCCTCAAGCGCACGATTGTCGAACTTGCCGATCAGGTGGATGTGGTCGTGCTCGCGCAAGTCTCGATGGCGCGCCTCGTGCCGTCGCTCGCCTCGCTCTCAGTGCCGGTACTGTCGAGTCCTCAAAGCGGCGTAGCGTTGGTCAAGCGCGCATTAGCGGCGCTCTGAACTCGCGTGGAGCCGGGTTCGCGGGCAGGGCAGCAAAGGCCGGCGCTTTGGTGATGTACCGCGTGACGAAGGCGGGTGTCAGCACGATCTTGCGCTCGTGCATGTCGACGAAGCCTTCTGACTTGAGGTCGCTAAAGTGCCGGTTGACTGATTCGCGCGACGTGCCGATGAATTCCGCGAGCTTGTCCTGCGCGATCGGCAAGTCGATGAGAACAGTATCGCCATGCTCCGGATGATCGAAGGGCGTGCCCACTTGCCCCGAGAACATGACGAGTATGTTGACGAGCCGCTTTCTCACGTCGTGTAACGAGAGATTCTCAATTAATTGCTGTGCTTCCTGCCAGCGCAGATAGTGGTTGCGCAGCACGAACTGGTTGATGACGTCGTAGCGCGCAAGCAGTTCCTTGAAATCCGCTTTACGGATATAGCAGACCATGCTCGGCGTGAGCGCCTGTGCGTGATGGGAGTAGCTGTCCTCATTGAGAACATCGCCATCGCCGAAAATCATGCCCGCCTTGACGAAGGCAAGTGTGATTTCCTGGCCGTCTTCGGTGAGGCGATAAAGCCTTACGCTGCCGCTCTTGAGCAGGTACACATGCTCGCTCGATTCATCCGGTCGATAGATAACGGTGTTCTTGCGTAACGTGCGATGGTCGCTGAAGGCGGGCATCACCTCGTCGAGGCAATGACACTGGATCAAAGAGAGCAATTCGCTCTTGCCGACAAACCACATTGCCGTCTCCTTAAAGTTGCCTTGCGAACTTCGGCGCCTTATCAGGCGTTTGTAATAACGCTGCTTTGGTCCGATTCATTCTACACACGGAGCCTCGAAACGCGCTGAGGCCAACGCGCCAGAGATGTTCGCGAGAGTTGGCTGCGGCACACCGTTTTTGCGCAACGCAGCGCGTCGCAAAGCCAGCGACGACAGGGTTGAGGGCAATGGCATGTTGCGCGAGCGACGCGCGTCGCTACCCGCGAACCGCACTCGGCGCGAAACGAAACCAAGGGAAATTCCCTACAAAAACATCAGATGTCTGATGTATATTTGGTCCAGTGACGAGCGAGAGAGCAACATGCGCCTAAGCGTAGAGCGATCGATGAGCGACAAGATCCAGGAGTCGCTGTTGACCATGATTCGTGAGCGCAAGCTCAAGCCTGGTGATCAGATTCCCACGGAATTGGAGCTCTGCGAGCTGCTTGGCGTTGGCCGTTCGAGTTTGCGCGAGGCCGTGGCGCAGATGATCTCGCATGGGCTCCTCTCACGCGTGCAGGGACGCGGCACCTTCATCAGACAAATTTCGCTGAAGCTGCAAGGCGGTCTGGATGATCTGATGTCTGTGACCGACATGATCAGGAGCGTTGGCGCGGTGCCTTCCACGAGCCGTATTCAGATGGACAGCATTGCGGCGTCGGAGAGTCTTGCCGAAAAGCTTGGGATCGCGCCCGGCGAAACATGCATCCGCATCGAACGGGTGAGGCGTGCCGACGATGCAATTGCCGCTTACTGCATCGACACGATCCCGAAAACGCTTTTCGATGAAGCTCAAGGTGAATTAGGCGAATCGCTCTTTGGCATGTTCGCGCGCACAGGACGGCGCTTGTCGCATACGCACACGTCGATACAGCCGACCATCCTCACGCCGCGCGATCTGCCGGAACTGGGCGACGGATTCGGCATGTTTCTCCTGCTGGACGAAGTGGATTTCGATCAGAGCGGCGAGCCGCTTTGCTATAGCAACGACTACTACAACACGAGCATCTTCAAGTTCGATCTGGTGCGCAAGCGTCGCTAAAGACGTGTCCAGGTCGATGGGCGCCGGAAGCAACATCGGAGGAGGCACCGATGGAGTTTGAAGCCTTTACCGCAGGTGAGCTGGCAGCGTATCTCGGCGCCATTCCCAAGGTGCGCGCGCTGCTTGGCGAGCCTGACGATCTGGACGTCGCCGAAGTGGGCGACGGCAATCTGAATTACGTGTACTTCGTAACGAATGCGAAGGCGCCGCAGCGCAGCGTCGTGGTCAAACAGGCGCCGCCTTTTCTGCGGCTCGTCGGCAAAACGTGGCCTCTGTCGTGCCAGCGCATGGAGCACGAAGTCGCAGCACTGCGCCGCTTCGGCGCGCTCTGCCCACAGCACGTGCCGAAGGTGTATCACGCCGACAGCAAACGTTTCCTGATGGTCATGCAAAGGCTTGCCTCGCATTGCATCCTGCGGCAAGGCCTCATTAACGGCATAACCTATCCGAAGCTCGCTGCGCATCTGTCCACTTATCTTGCGCATACGCTTTTTTACGGCTCCGATCTCTTTCTGGCGCCGGACATCAAGAAGCAGGCTATGAGCGCGGCCGTCAATGTCGAGTTGTGCAGGATTACCGAAGATCTCGTATTCACTTTTCCATTCGAAGACCATCCGTCCAATGTGTATAGCCCGGCACTGCCGTTGTCCGTGCTCGAGCGTCTGAGAACGAACGAAGCATTGCGTATTGCCGCAGGCGACATGAAATGGGCATTCATGAATCGCGCAGAGACGTTGCTGCATGGTGACCTGCATACCGGCTCCATCATGGTCAACGAGGAAGAAACGTTTGTCATCGATCCGGAGTTTGCGTTTTACGGGCCGATGAGCTTCGACATCGGCGCCTTGCTGGCCAATCTGCTTCTGGCCTATTTTTCCCGCGACTGGCATGGCCGTACTGACGGGCGAGACCCAGCGCCTTACGAGGAATGGCTACTCGCGCAGGCGATCGGTATATGGAATGGTTTCAGCGAGCAGTTCGTCGCGCTCTGGCGCGATCACGAAAGCCGCAGCGAACGCCGCTTCATCGGCGGACAGACCGACTCGCGCGCAGTCGAAGGCTATCGTGCGCATTTCATGCGCCGCCTGCTTGCCGACACGCTCGGCTTTGCGGGCTGCAAGATGATTCGACGCATCGTGGGCATGGCGAAAGTCGCGGAAATCACACGCATACCGGATGCGCAGGCACGGGCACGGGTCGAAGTGCGGTGTCTGCGTTGCGCCGAAGCCTTGCTCGTGGAACGCGACGCGCTGACCGATATCGAGCAGGTCGCCATGCTTGCGCGCGAGATTCGGCGCGAGACGCACACACACGTTTAACGCACACGGAGCTTTCATGGTTGCGCAGTCCCTGTTCCCCGCACTGGCCCCTACGATCGAATGGCGCGACAACGCTCTTCTGCTGCTCGATCAGACCCGCCTGCCGCATGAGGTCGTGGTGGAGCATGTCGCCGATGCAGCCTCCGTATGGCGGGCCATTCACGAACTGCGCGTGCGTGGCGCGCCCGCCATCGGGGTTGCAGCGGCGTATGGCTTATGTGTGGCCGTTCAGGATGCGCGCGCATTGCCGCTCGCCCAATTCCGGGCGGAACTCGACCGGCGGGCGCGCTGGCTCAATACGGCACGTCCCACTGCTGTGAATCTCAGCTGGAGTCTCGGACGCATGGTGCAACGTGCGCACACGTGTGGCGCGAGCGATTCGACTGCGCTTTACGAGGCGCTCGTCGAAGAGGCACGGCAGATTCATGCGGAAGACCAGACGCTGTGCGAAGGCATCGGCCGCCACGGCATGCCGCTCATCAAGCAGGGCTGCGGCGTGCTCACCCACTGCAACGCCGGCGCGCTTGCGACCACTGGCCTTGGCACCGCCACGGCACCGATTTACGCAGCGCATCGCGAGGGCATAGCGTTCAAGGTATTCGCGGACGAAACGCGGCCGCTGCTGCAGGGCGCGCGGCTGACTGCATTCGAATTGCAACAGGCAGGCGTCGACGTGACGCTGATCATGGACAGCGCAGCCGCTTCGATCATGTCCCAAGGGCTCGTCGATGTAGTGATCGTCGGCACCGATCGCGTGGCGGCCAATGGGGACTTCGCCAACAAGATCGGCACGCTCGGGGTTGCCATTGCAGCGAAGCATTACGGCATACCGTTCTACGTGGCCTGTCCGTCGTCGACACTCGACTTTCGCACGCCGACCGGCGCGCAGATTGAGATCGAGGAGCGGTGCGATGAAGAGGTTACGCATTTCGCGGGGCAGCGCACGGCGCCGCACGGCATCAAGGCCCGCAATCCCGCATTCGATGTAACGCCGCACGAACTCGTCACCGGTTTCATCACCGAGCGCGGCATTGCGAAGGCGCCGTTCGAACGGTCGCTCGGCCAGTTCTTTCCGGCGGCGGGGAACGCGGCATGAAGGCGGCGCAGGAACGCGCGCTGCGCCGGGGCATCGTCGAGACCTCGCTCGAGATGGAGCGGCTCGGCATCAACCAGGGCACCTCCGGGAACGTGAGCGCGCGTCTGGGCGATGGTTTTCTGATCACGCCGAGCGGCGTGCCGGCTCGCGAGTTGCGCGAAGAAGGCATCGTGTGGTTACCGCTCGACGTGGACGACGACGCGGAGGTGCTGCGGGTAAAGCGCCCGTCGTCTGAATGGCGCATTCATCGCGACATTCTTCGTGCGCGGCACGAGATGCATGCGGTTGTGCATACGCATTCGACCGCAGCCACGGCTATGGCAATACATGGACGCGATATTCCGGCGCTGCATTACATGGTTGCGGCAGCGGGCGGCGATTCGATTCGCTGCGCGCCCTATGCGCTCTTTGGCACACAGTTGCTCTCCGATCATGCGCTCAAGGCGTTGCAGGACCGGCGTGCGTGCCTGCTTGCGCATCACGGCGTAGTCGCCCTTGGTGACGATCTCGCGCGCGCCGTGTGGCTCGCGCACGAAGTGGAAGTGCTGTCCAGGCAGTACCTGCTCGCCTGTCAGCTGGGTCCGCCGCCGCTTCTGTCGGACGTGCAAATGGAAGAGGTTCTGGAAAGGTTCAAGACGTATGGCAGACCGAGGCATGCCGAGCGTTAGTGCGCTTGCTTCAAGGGAAATTATCGTTAGCACCGCAGTGAATAATCTACAACGGAGACGACTATGGCCTGGAGTTCAGCAAGATTCGACGGATGGGACGTATTGGGTAAGCCGACCTGTGCGGTGCTGCTGTGTGCGGCAGCCGCGCTTGCCGGTTGTTCCAAAAGCGACAACAGCTCGACCAGCACCACTTCGGGCCAGGCCGCGAGCGCGCCGGCCAGCGCGCCTGTGGCCAACGCGTCGGGCGGCAAGACAAAGGTTGGATTCTCCGTTTCGACGCTCAATAACGCATTCTTTGTCGGCCTGAAGGCGGGCGTGGAGAAGGGCGCTAAAGAGCAGGGCTTCGACCTCGTGCAAACCAATGCGAATGGCGACGCGCAGCAGCAGGTGAACGACGCGATCAATCTTTTGAGCCAGGGCGTGACAGCGCTCGTGCTCAATCCAATCGATTCCAAGGCCATTATTCCCGCCGTCGAAAAAGCCAATTCGATGAACATTCCGGTGTTCATGCTGGATCGCGGGTCGGACGGCGGCAAGGTCACGTCTTTCGTTGCATCGGATAACGTCGCGCTGGGGCAGACGGCGGCCAAATGGATTGCCGACCAGTTGACGAAGCGCTACGGCTCCGCCAAAGGCAACGTGGTCGATCTGATCGGGCTCGTCGGCACGACGGCCGCCACCGATCGCGAGAAAGGCTTTAGCGACGAGATCGCCAAATATCCCGACATCAAGGTGGTCGCTCGTCAGGAAGGCGCGTTCGATCAGGAGAAGTCCCTCAACGCGATGACCAATATCCTGCAGAAGTATCCGCAAATCGACGCGGTGTTCGGCGCCAACGACGACAACACGGTCGGCGCGGAAAAAGCCATCGACAATGCCGGCCGCTATAAGCCGCTCGGCGACAAGCAGCACATTCTGGTCATCGGTGCGGACGGTACCGCGCAGGCGCTGTCGGCGATTCGTGCCGGCAAGCAGGACGCGACCATCTCGCAGAACCCGATTCAGATGGCGGCCAAGTCGCTGCAATTCGTCGCCGACTACAGCGCGAAGAAAGAGGTGCCGGCGAATTATGCGTGGCCGACGCTGCTGATCGACAAGTCGAATATCGATTCGGATGCGACGAAGAAATACGGGCTGTGGTCTGAGGAAGTCAAACAGTAAGACAGGCCGCGGGCTGCGTCGCATCGGACAGCGCGCAGCCCGCAAACGGAAAGAGGCGACATGACAGTGCAAGCCGAAGAACGGGAGCGCGCGCCCGTGAACAGATCCGTGCCGTTATTGCGCATGCAGGGCATCGTCAAGAGTTTTCCGGGCGTGAAGGCCTTGCGCGGCGTGAGCCTCGAATTGCAGGCGGGGCACGTCATGGCGATCGTCGGCGAGAACGGCGCTGGCAAGTCGTCGCTCGTCAAGACGCTGTCCGGCGCGTACGAGCCAGACGAAGGCACGATCGAAATAGATGGAGTGCCGCTTGCGCGCGGTACCAATGCAGCGATCGATGCCGGGGTCGCCGTCATCTATCAGGAACTCTCGCTGATCAACGACATGACGGTCGCGGAGAATCTGTTTCTCGGCCGCATGCCTGCGCGCAAGGGTTTCATCATGCAGCGCGAGGCGAATCAGCTCGCACGGGAGGCGCTCGCGCGTGTGGGCCTCGATTCCGTGCCGCCGTGGATGCGCCTCGGCGATCTGCCGCTCAACAAACGCCAACTGGTCGAAGTGGCGAAAGCCATCGCACGCGATGCGCGCATCCTCGTCATGGATGAGCCGACCGCGGCGCTGCAAAGTCAGGACATCGTCAATCTGTACGCCGTGGTGCGCAGGCTGCGAGCGGCGGGCATGGGCATCATCTTCATTTCGCATCATCTTGAAGAAGTGTTCGAACTGGCCGATTCGGCGGTCGTGATGCGCGACGGCGCCACTGTCGGTGCGCGTCCCATGTCGGAATGGACCGAAGCCGCACTCGTGCAGGCGATGGTCGCGCGCAATCTGGAGTCGTTCTACCCCTGGGAGCCGCGCGAATACGGCGATGTCGTGCTCGAAGTCCGTAATCTCGTCAGCGCGCCTCTGCTGCGCAATGCGAGCTTCAAGGTGCGGGCGGGAGAGATTGTCGGTATCGCGGGGATTGCGGGCGCGGGGCGCACCGAACTGCTCAAGACGATCTTCGGCGCGCTGCCGGCGACGGGTGGCGAGATACTCATCAAAGGCAAAAAGATCACGAATCATTCGCCGACCGAAGGCGTGCGTCACGGGCTCGTGTACACGTCGGAGGATCGAAAGCTCGAGGGGCTCGTGCTCGATGCCAACATCGAAGAAAACATTGCACTGTCCAGCCTTAAAGCGCTGGCGAACGGCGGATTTGTTAGCGGTGCGAGGAAGCGCAAGCTGGCGCGAGATGCCAGCACACGATTCGGCGTGCGGGCGTCTTCGGTCCTGCAGGTCACGCGCACGCTGTCGGGCGGCAATCAGCAAAAAGTGATTCTCGGGCGCGCCACCGCAACCCGGCCCGTCGTCATCATGCTCGACGAGCCGACGCGCGGCATTGACGTAGGGGCGAAGACGGAAATCTACGCGCATATGGTGGCCATGGCGCGGGCGGGCGGTGCGGTCGTCATGGTGAGTTCCGAATTGCCGGAGCTGCTCGGCATGTCGGATCGCGTGCTCGTGATGTATCGCGGCAGCATCGTGACGGAGATTCCGCGCGAAAAAGCGCATTCGGAAGCTGTCATTCAATGGGCTACAACAGGAGCAGGCGCATGACCTCCACGGCAGCCAACCGTGCGGATACGGAGGCGCTGTCGCGCCGCGTGATCCGCCAATTGAGGAGCGGGATCGGGCCACTGTTCGCCGCGCTCGTCATCATCTGTATTGCTTTGTCGATTGCATCGCCCGAGTTTCTGACGACCAGTACGCTGACCAACATCATGGTGCAGGTGTCGGTGGTCGGCATTGCGGCGGTGGGCGGGACCTTCGTCATCATTACGTCGGGAATCGATCTCTCGGTCGGTTCGCTCGTCGCGTTGACGGGCATGGTCGCTGCGACTGTCATGGCCGGGTCGAGTCCGGGGGCGATCGGCCTCGGCATTGCGGGGCTTTGCGCGGCGCTCGCGGTCGGCGCTGCGGCAGGCGCATTGAACGGTCTCGCGGTTGCGTGGCTGCGGCTCGTGCCCTTCATCGTCACACTGGCGATGATGGCCATGGCGCGCGGTTTGACTCTCGCCATTTCGGATGGCCGCACCAAGTTCGATTTTCCGAATGCCTTCACGGCATTCGGCGCGAAGACGGTCGCCGGCTTGCCGATGCCGATGATAGTCATGCTCGTGATCTTCGTCATAGGTCATGTGTTGTTGCGAAAGACCACGTTCGGCCATCAGGTGTTCGCGGTGGGCGGCAATCAGGAAGCCGCGCGTCTCGCGGGTATCCCGGTGCATCGCGTCGTGTTCCTCACTTACATGCTGGCCGGTGTGACGGCCGCAATTGCCGGGATCGTTCTTGCGGGGCGGCTCAATTCCGCGTTGCCTTCCGCAGCCAACGGGCTGGAGTTGCAGGTGATCGCCGCTGTCGTGATTGGCGGGACCTCGCTTGCCGGAGGACGCGGGTCGATTGTGGGAACGTTCATCGGCGTCGTGCTCATCGGCGTGATCAATGTGGGATTGTCGCTGCTCGGCGTGAATCCCTTCTGGACGCAGTTCATACAGGGCGGGGTCATATTCGCGGCTGTCCTGCTGGACGCGCTCAGTCAGCGACGCAAGCAGTGAGCGTCTTTTTGCATTCTGTGAAAGCACCCCGAACCGGAGGAGCACGACATGAAAAAAATCATCAACGAACCCGATGCCTTTGTCGATGAAATCATCGAAGGCCTGCTTATCGCCCATCCGGCATGGATCAAAAGCGCAACTGCGGACAAGCGGGCGCTGGTACGCAAGGACGCGCCGAAAGCGGGGCGCGTGGGCATCGTGACGGGCGGCGGCTCGGGTCATCTGCCCGGCTTTCTCGGCTATGTGGGCGAGGGTTTGTGCAGCGGCGTCGCGGTGGGCAACGTTTTTTCATCGCCGTCCGCCGAGCAGATACTGGAAGCGACGAAAGCTGTGAATGGCGGCGCCGGGGTGCTCTACGTGTATGGGAACTACGGTGGCGACGTGCTCAACTTCGATCTTGCGGCCGACCTGGCCGAGCCGGACGGCATCGAGATCCAGACGGTCGTGCTGACCGACGACGTGGCCTCCGCGCCCAAGGAACGTGCCGCGGACCGGCGCGGCGTGGCGGGCATGCTGTTCGCTTTCAAATGCGCGGGCGCCGCGGCGGAGCGGGGCGACTCGCTGGACGAAGTGGCGCGTATCTGCGGCAAGGCCAATGCCAATTGCCGCACCATGGGCGTCGGCCTGTCGCCGACGATCCTGCCCGCTGCCGGCAAACCGACCTTCACGCTGCCCGAAGGCGAGATGGAGATCGGCATTGGCATTCATGGCGAGCCCGGCACGCACCGCGGCAGCCTCGAATCCGCGGATGCCATTGCCGAGCGCATCACGCGTGAGATTCTCGACGATCTGGATGCGGAGAAAGGTTCACGCGTCGCGTTACTCGTCAACGGACTCGGCGCGACGCCGTTGGAAGAGCTCTATCTGCTTTATCGACGTTCGGCGCGACTTATCGCGGATCGCGGATTGAAGGTGGCGCGCTCGTATGTCGGCGAATATGTGACGAGTCTCGAGATGGCGGGCGCATCCATCACTGTGATGCTGCTCGACGACGAACTTCAGGCGCTGCTCGAAGCACCGGCAAATTCGCCGTTCTTCCGCGACGGCACGCCATCCTGACGAGGCACGCGATGAGTGTATCCAACAACGAACTGCGCGAGCTTCTGACGCGCGCATTGAATGCGCTTCCCGCTCACGCCGACGAACTGCGCGACCTCGACGCCGCCTTGGGCGATGGCGATCTCGGCATCACGGTTCGCGCGGGATCGGCAGCGGTCGTGAATGCGCTTGCCGCATTGCCCGACGGCGCATCGCCCAGCGATGCGCTGCTGGCCGCGGGGAAGGCCTTCTCGACCGCCAACCCGTCCACGTTCGCGGCACTCGTGGGCGGCGGTCTGCTTGCTGCTGCCAAGGCGGTGCCCGGAGTACAAGGGGTGGGGCGCGCCGAAGCGCTGGCGATTGGGCGCGCGGTGGCGGGCCGGATCGTCGAACGCGGCAAGAGTCAGCTCGGCGACAAGACGGTGCTCGATGCGCTGCTGCCGAGCCTCGATACGCTGGAGGCATCGCAAGGCAGCGCCGTCGAGCTTCTCGACGCGATGATCGCGACGGCGCAGGAAGGTGTCACCGCTACGGCCTCGATTCAATCGAGAAAAGGCCGTGCCGCGTGGGTGCAGGAACGAAGCATCGGCCATGCGGACCCCGGAGCAACAGCATACGTGCGCTTCTTACAGGCGCTGCGCGAAGCGTGTGCTGGATAGCGCGATTCGAGGTGCGGCCGCTTTGCTTGCTCGTGTAAGAAAACTGCATTGAAGGGGCGCCGGCCCTTCTACATCCGAAGCTCTGTATCGCGCGCAATCCCGCAATCGGGCTGTTGAACGTCATGCTGCTCCCACTGACACCGCGTACGGTGCCAGTCGGGACCGCTTGCGTCGTATGGACCTGTCGCTTCACCATTAGTGCAGGCTCCGTTCAACCTCGAAGCCAGACACCCGCGTCTGGTCGAGAGCACTTCCTGTCTACACGAAATGTCTCTGAAGGACACTGGCTGTCCGGAAAAGACCTTACGTGGCGAACTGCATCCACACTACTATCTCTCGCACAACAGTCCGTCGGATCGGGCTGCGATCGTTCATAGGCATGACGCGGCGCACCAATGTCGCGCGCAGGGCCGTGCGTTCGGCATAAGCGCACGAGATCATAGTTAGATATACGAAGTAAATATTCGACGCCGTTAAATTCTCGAATGTGGCGTGAGTGAAGCCCCGGCGGCGGCAACGCGATCTGAATCTGGCTGTGGTGAAAGCGTTGTCGTGCGTGTGGCAAGGCGAGCGTCCAGCCGGCGAGTATGGCGTTCTCATAACGGAGACAGCATGATTTCACTTGATACTCGTATCTTGAAGATAGCGGCCGTGGGCGCGTTCTGGCTGACATCGGCGGCATCGGCAGCCACCGGCGCCGCGAGACCGCCTGCGGGGCCCGTAGCCGCCTGCGAACGTCTTCAAGGCTTTGTCGTCCCTCCATTCGAAATCGGCTTGTCCACTTCCGGCGCGACCGTGGTTTCCGTCAAGCCGGTTGCTGCGAGCGGGACTGGCGCAAAAGCTTTACCGGATTACTGCGAGGTCACAGGCAAGATCTCTCCGCCCGACAGATCAGCGCCCGACATCCAGTTCAAGGTCGGACTGCCTGCGCAATGGAACAGCAAGATCGTCATGTTCGGCGGTGGCGGTTTCGACGGCACCATCCCCGACATAACCGGGAACGTACCGAACGGCCCGGTCGATGAACTGGTGCCGCTTGGCCGCGGCTACGCAACCTTTGCGAGCGACTCCGGCCATCAGGCTAATGCGCTCGGCTCACAGGACGGACGCTTCGGCTTGAACGACGAGGCGGTGAGAAATTTTGGCGGTGACGCGTTGAAGAAAACGCACGACGCGGCGCTCGCCATCATCAAGGCGCGATATGGGCATTGGCCGCATAAGGCCTATTTCGCCGGCGGATCGACGGGCGGCCGCGAAGCCGTGACAGCGATTCAGCGCTGGCCGTCCGATTGGGACGGCGCGATTGCATGGTATCCCGCGTGGGACGACGCTGCCGCGCTGCTCGGCGGTCAACGCATGAACCGTGCGCTCGCGAAACCCGGTGCCTACCTCTCCGTTGGCAAACGCAAAGCGCTGTACGACGCGGCGATGCAGGCATGCGACTCGCTCGACGGCGTTGCCGACGGGCTTATCAGCGACCAGCAGCAGTGTAACGCCCGGTTCGATCCGGTTACCGCTACGTTGAACGGCGCTCCGCTGCGTTGCCGGAACGGCGCGGCAACCGGCGACAATTGCCTTTCGGACCCACAAATCGAGGCGTTGAAAACAATAAACTCCACAACGCATTTTCGCTTCCGGCTCGTGAGCGGCGAAACTCAATACCCCGGGTACAACGTCTGGGGAGCGGACCTGGGCATCACCACACGTAGTTCGCCAGTCGAGCCCGTGGTCACGTTTCTCGCTTTCGGAACGTCCCAGCCGGCCAACCCCATGCCCGCAACGGCGCCATACATCAGCGTTCTAACCGACCAGTGGTTCAAGTACGCCGTGACGCGTGACCCTGACTTCAATTCACTGTCGATCGACCCCGAGCAGCCAGGCGTGTGGGCGAACCGTATTAGCGAACTGAGTTCGCAGCTCGATGCAAGCACGGACATCTCGGCTTTCAGGAGGCGAGGCGGGAAGTTGCTCCTGGTGCATGGATTAGCCGATGTTCTGGTCAGTACGCGCGCGACCGAGGAATACTATCGGCGGCTACAAGAGCAGTTCGGCATCCGTCAAGTCGATTCCTTCGTACGCTTCTATGAAATTCCAGGAATGGGCCATGCGGTGAGCAGTACCTTCAACGCGACCTGGGATTCACTGTCCGCGCTCGAGCAGTGGGCCGAGAGAGGCAAGGCCCCTGTCGCGCAGGTAACGACCGATACCGCTGGCGTGCCTGGCCGCACGCGGCCGCTGTGCGATTACCCGGAGTGGCCGCGGTACGTAGGTGGCGACGTCAATCGGGCCGAATCGTTTCAATGCTCGCGATGAGCGATTGGCGTGACACCGATTAAGTCGCCGGCAGGGCCTCCACAGGAAATGCGGCCACAACCGCATCGGCAAAAGGCGTAAAACGCAGAGATATCGGCAGGCGTGGGTTTTAGTCCGCTTGTAGCGAGTTGGCGCTTTGTCGCGAAAGAGGGCGTCGCCGACGTTTCCGTCCCGCTAATCAGCGCATCCACTGGATATGTAAAGTTCCGCGCGCCCAACTGGGCGCAGGCACTTATCAACGGTTGATCTCGCCTTTTCTTCCGGAACGCGTAGCTGCTGGGCGACGGCGCTCCCCGATGTGAGGGGCGTTTCGCGTCCAACTGAAGCATGTCAGCCAGTCATTTCTGCAATGACGGCAACGTGCTGGACTCCACATCACGTGAGCGGTAGCTTCTTCAAACGCGCAAAACTCGCGCTCGGTGTCTCCATGAGGCGACACATGGCTAGTCTTTTCTTCAAGGAGCGCACATACGATGGCAACTGACAAAACAGCACTGATCATTGGTGCTTCCCGCGGACTCGGCCTGGCGCTTGCGTCGGAGTTTAGTAGACGCCAGTACAACGTAATCGCCACGTCGCGACAATCGTCTCCAAAGCTGGCAGAACTGGACGCGCAATGCTCGGGGAGAGTGACGACCGAAACCGTAGACGTAGTGGACCTGGAATCGGTAAGGGCGCTTTATGAACGCCTCAATGGTCACAAGCTTGACGTGTTATTTGTCAACGCGGGCGTTTGTAAGGCAAACGAACTCACACCGTTGCAGGTGGACGAAAGCGACTTTCTCGACATGATACTCACCAATGCGCTCAGTCCGATGCGGATCGTCGAAATGTTCCACAACCTCGTCGCGGAAAACGGTGTAATCGCTGTGATGTCGTCCGAAATCGGAAGCATCGAAAACTCCGCCGGGTTCTGGGAACTGTACAGTTCGAGCAAGGCAGCCTTGAACATGCTGATGAAAGCCTTCTCGCAACGTCATCCTCAAGACAGCCGCGCGCTCCTTCTTGTGGCGCCGGGCTGGGTTCGAACCGACATGGGCGGCAGCAATGCGACGCTGGATATTTCTGAAAGCATTCCGCTTGTCGTGGACATGATCGAAGCAAACTTCGGGGTTCCGGGTCTGCGCTTCACGGATCGCTACAACAAGGCTATACCTTGGTAAGTGCCAGTGCGCCAACAGGGTGGGGTGTCCGGCTTCCGACCCGCGACGCCCCTTGCTGCTTTCACGCGTGTTGGTAAGCCCGTCAAGGTCCCAGGTAGAAATCAAACGGAATAAGCTCGACCGCCCATCCGCCTTCTTCGCCAAGTGTGGCGGCCGGGTGCATGGACGCGATGCGCAACGCCTCGTCGCGGCTATCCGCCTCGATGATGAACAGGCCGCCCACGACTTCCTTCGATTCCGTGTAGGGCCCGTCCGTGACGTGCGTCTTGCCGCTGCGCGGGCGAAGCGTGCTCCATTTGTCCAGATCGCCAAGCGACGCGGAGATCAGAACCTTGCCGGTAGCCCGCATCTTCTCGTCTAATGCGGGGCATTGGCTCACCAGAGCCTTGACGGCTTCTGGTGTCATGGCGGCGAATTTTTCGGGGGTGAAGTAGGCCAGGCCGAGGTATTTCATGGGAGTTCCTTTGGGTGGGACATACACCTACGACGAACCTGATGATCGAAAATCGACATTCTCCGAAGAGAATTTGTAGCGGGTCACGCCAGCCTGTCCTGCTTCGGCCCGGCTGCCGGAGTTCGAGCAACAAAAGTACGGCTGAACACTATGGGCTTCGGTCCCGGCCAGTTCAGGAGCGCCACGCGTGGCATACGTCGATTGTTGTCGCTCAATCCGCCAGCAACCCGTCTTCTCGCAGCACGCGCTGGACGGCCGGTCTATCCCTGATTCGCTGATACCACGCCTGCAGGTGGCGATACGGACCGAGGTCGATATTCGCGTGGTACACCGATTTCATCCACGAGGCGGTGCCCCATCCCGTCAATGCGAAAAGGTAAGCGTCGGCTATCGTAAAGCTGTCGCCCATCAAAAACCGCTTACCGTTTAATTGACCGTCGATCCAGCCGAATCTGCTTTCGAGCTTTGGCCTCGCCGTATCGACCCACTTTCCTGCAGCCACCGCATAAAGCAGCGGAATGAAGCCCTTATGGATTTCGGTGCTCAGGAAGTTGAGCCATTCGAGCAGCCTGTAGCGTTCAATCGAACCATGAGCGGGCGCGAGTTTCGATTCGGGCGACTGGTCAGCAAGGTACTGGGCGATGACGGTACCCTCACGCAGAAATGTGCCGTCCTGCAGTTCCAGCAGCGGCACGTAGCCAAGTTCGGAGACATCGTAATAGCTCGTCCCGTCCGGCAGCAAATGGCGCCGCGCGTCGACCGTGACGACATCGGCATTGAGTCCCGTCTCCTGCAATACGATGCAGATTGCTTGCGAACAGCTTCCGGGTGCGTGATACAGCTTCATGCGGTCTTCCTTTAATGATCATGTGGCGAGAAGTATCCCGCGCAAAGGCTAAAAAAAGAAGAAGGCAGAAGTTTGTGATATAGGTACAAAAACTATACCGGACAGAAAAGCAATGAGGCAGAGTGCAACGGGATGTTCAATCGAAGAGGCCATGCGTCTGCTAGGTGGGCGCTGGCGTTTGCTGCTGGTGTCCTATCTGGTGGAGGGGCCGAAGCGCTTCAATGAGCTTCGCCGTGATGTGCCGGGAATATCGCAGCGCATGTTGACGCTCGACTTGCGAGCACTGGAGCAAGCGGGGCTGATTCAGCGGACGGTCTTTGCAGAGGTCCCCGTGAAAGTCGAGTATCGACTCACGAGTGACGGTGAACGGCTAAAGCCAGTCATCGAAGTCATGCGCGAGTTCGGCCTCTGGCTCAAAGGGCGCCCGATTCTGGACTCTCAGGAAGCGGACCTCGAGTGTGCAGAAGATGCATCGCAATAGATGCCTTCGCGGTTTTCCGAATGGGTGACTGGCGCTTCTACCCGTCAACCGCTCACATGACATATCCTCTTGCCAACGTCACTACGGCCACAACAAGGCCACAACGCGGCCACAACGCGGCCAAAACACGAATAGACATGGAAGACCCCATCATCACCACCCGCGCAGCGGCCGAACTTCTGGGCGTATCAATCCGCACAGCGCAGACGTGGATTGAAGAAAATGCTCTCGACTCGTGGAAGACGCCAGGCGGGCACCGGAGGGTGCGCCGCAGCGCTGTGATGGATCTCATGGCCCGACTGGCGCGCGAGAGGATTCAGGGACCCGCACTGGTTCTTGTGCATGCGCCACAGCATAAACTTCAGCGGTACGTCGATACCCTCAGCCTTTCGCCCGAATGCACGGTGCACGCGGAGGCCGACACTTTCAGAACGTTGCTCACTGCCGGCTATCTCTTACCCATGATCGTCGTCCTTGAACTGGATGGCGGCGACAGCGACGGTCAGCGCCTTGTTCAACAGATTCTCAGTCATCCGGGGCTGGGCCATACCAGTATCGTCGTGACGGGTGATGCAACAGGTGAGGATCTGATTAACCTGGGGGCTTCGCGCAGCCGCGTGCACATTCTTGCTGCTAGCTGGACCGCGGAAGCGCTGCAGAGCAAAGTGCGCCAGTTGCTGAGCGACAAGGGCGCGCTCGCTCGGACTGCAACTGGACCGGTCAGCGGGGAGCCTGCCACTAACGAGTCGCAGCGTCTGCTGGCCGTCGCCGCCGCTGGCGTCGTCGATACACCTGAAGAAGAAGCGTTCGACGAGATCACGCGGCTGGCCGCAACGATCATCGAGGTACCCATTGCGCTGCTGACGCTGCTCACACCTGACCGCCAATGGTTCAAATCACATTGGGGCCTCGACCGGCAAGAGACGCCCCGTTCGTGGGCGTTTTGCAACTTCACTGTCCTGCAGGACGACGTGTTCGTCGTCGAAGATGCGACAGCCGACCGGCGCTTCGCCGAGAATCCGCTGGTGACAGGCGAGCCGCACATCCGGTTCTATGCGGGCGTCAACATCCGCGACATCCAGGGTTACGCGCTTGGTTCGCTGTGCGTGATCGATCGGGCGCCAAGAAGGCTGCCGCACTCTCACCGTGACGCGCTGGCCACGTTGGGTCGCCTCGCGTCTGACCGTATCAACCTGCGCATCAGGGAGCGGCAGCTTAGGTGGGCGGTTGCGGCATCCGCCAACACCAATCCGGCGGGAAGCGCCTGACAGTCCCGGGCGACCGGGAGCCTGGCCGACGAGCCCGCAAACGAGCTTGTTTTGAAGGCCGAGAGACGGCGTTAGGCTTGTGCGACTGCATTGACTGACACCACTACGCACGCACGACTGTGACCCCCGCAGATTTGATCTGTTTAATCACTTCACGGTCGGCGTCCTTCTCGACCACGATGGTCTGTGCGAGCGAGATCTCACCGATGACGAACCGCGACGCCGCGTTGAGTTTGGACGACGACGCGAGCACGACTGTTTCTGCCGCACGCGCAGCAAGCGCGCGCTTGACCGCGGCTTCCTCGAAATCGCCGGTACTCAGGCCCGCCTGTGGATGAACGCCGGTCACTCCCATGAAGTACCAGTCTGCATGGATGCGCGAGATGCCCTCCATGGCAGCGGCGCCAACGGCAACGATCGAATGCTTGTACAGCCGGCCGCCGATCAAGATGACCTCGACGCAGGGATGCTCAGCGAGCGCCGTCGCGACGCTTGGGCTATGCGTGACAATCGTCGCACGCAGATCAGCGGGCAGTGACTTGACCAGCAATGCGGACGTGGTTCCGCCGTCAATGATCGCTGTCTGTCCGGGCGCAATCATCATGGCCGCTTGCCGTGCGATCCGCTGCTTGGCCGCTGATTCAATGTCGCGGCGCGCCTCGAACGGTGCGAGCGCCGGAGAAACGGGCAATGCACCGCCGTGAACGCGTTGCAATAGTCCTTCCGCAGCCAGTTCGCGCAGATCCCGGCGAACGGTGTCTTCCGACACGCCGAATTCAACGCTCAACTCTCCCGCGAGCACCTGGCCATCGCGAGCGAGCGCATCCAGGATAGCTTTCTTACGTTGCGTAGTTAACATTGATGTGCACGAAATATCTTGATATTGCACGAAACTGCACGATACCATGAGCGCCATTCGCTGTCGACTGGAGACCCCATGAGCGCAACGAAAGACCGGGTTCGCATCGTCGAGTCAACCACGCTCTCCGACGATTGGTACACGCTGAAAAAGGTGACGTTCGACTTTCTCCGCCGCGACGGTACGTGGCAACGTCAAAGCCGCGAAACGTACGACCGCGGCAACGGGGCAACTATCCTGTTGCATAACCGGCGCACAGGAAATGTCGTGCTCACGCGCCAGTTTCGAATGCCCGTGTTCGTGAACGGGCACGACGGCATGTTGATCGAGGCGGCCGCCGGTCTGCTCGACATGGTCACGCCGGAGGAGCGTATACGCCTCGAAGCGGAGGAGGAGACCGGGTATCGAGTGAGCAATATTCGCAAGATCTTCGAGGCCTACATGAGCCCAGGGTCAGTGACCGAGAAGCTCTACTTCTATCTGGGCGAATACGACGCGTCCACGCGCGTGAACGATGGCGGGGGCATCGAAGACGAGGGCGAGGATCTCGAAGTGCTCGAAATGCCGCTCGGGACCGCTTTGCAACTCGTGAGAAGTGGCGAGATCGTCGACGGCAAGACGATCATGCTGTTGCAGCATCTGGCGTTAAGCGAGATTGCGGAGGCTGGCCGAGCATGAAGGCCAACTCGCTCTGAGTGCGGGCCGTTATCGCTGTCTGCAGCAAGCGCTTTCTGAGGACGGTAAGCCCATCGTGAACGTGCCGACCCAGTGCGCTCTTCCCAACCTGACGTTCGAATCAAAGCACGCTTAAGGGAATCTTAAGGTAGCGGCTGCCGTTTTCCTCGGCAGGAGGCAGATCGCCAGCCCGCTATCGACCTGCACGGAAGGCACGATGAGGACGGTCGTCGCCAATGTGGGCGTGCGTTTCAAGTATCCACTTAACGTGCATGCCTTCTGGCGCACGAACTCGATGATCCGGTCCGCATTCGTCGTTGCAGTGCGTCCTGACTTTGGGTCATAGTCGAGAACCGGGTCAACGATCGCGCATTCCAGTTGCCCGGACTGGAAAACCACGTAACTGACCGTGCCGGTCACCGGATCGAAGTACGGCTGAACCGTGGGCTGCATGCTGAACACCTCAGAGATCGTTCATTCTATTCACGGACAATATATTTTTAAATATAATGTACATGTGTGAATTAGAGGATGATGACATGAGGAAGAAGTCCGTCCCAATCGACTTTTCGGCGATGCAGGCCTCGGCAGAGAAAGCCTGCGCGCTACTGAAGGTGCTGGCTAATCCCGACAGGTTGCTGCTGATGTGCCAGTTGTCGCAAGGCGAGTTGTGCGTGAGCGACCTCGAAGAGCAACTGGGTATACGTCAGCCTACGCTTTCCCAACAGCTCGGCGTACTTCGCGACAACGAACTCGTCGAAACACGCCGCGAGGGCAAGAGCATCTTCTATTCCATCGCGAGCAAGGAGGCGATTGCGGTCATGAACGTGCTCTACGACCAGTTTTGCGCCCCTTGAAGATGAGGACTGACCATGTCGATTGATACTGCGAGTTTTACGCCCGGGCTGTCCCTGACGGGAGGTCTGATGATTGGCGCCGCAGCGGCGATGCTGGTTCTCTTCAACGGGCGCATTGCGGGCATCAGCGGCATTCTCGGCGGCCTGCTGAGCGGGTCACACAAGATGCTGGGATGGCGGATCGCTTTTCTTGCAGGGTTGATCGGTGCACCTGTGCTGGCGAACCTGCTCGGAGACCCGATAGCGCCTGATGTCGAAGCGGGGTGGGCCCAGATACTTCTCGCAGGTTTTATGGTTGGCATCGGCACGCGCTACGCAAGCGGTTGCACGAGCGGCCACGGTGTCTGCGGCATCTCGCGGGGCTCCGTTCGTTCGCTTGTCGCGACGGCAATATTCATGGCAACCGGTTTTCTGACCGTATTCGTGTCCAGACATCTGCTGGGAGGCTGAGATGAGTTTGCTCGTGGCCATGTTGTCCGGCCTGCTGTTTGGAGTGGGCCTGATGGTGTCTGGCATGGCCAATCCTGCGAAGGTGCTGGGATTTCTCGACCTCGCGGGACGATGGGACCCATCGCTTGCATTGGTGATGGCAGGAGCGATAGGTGTCGGCGCTGTAGCGTTCCTGTTTGCAAAGCGTCGCAAGAAGTCGCTGCTGGGTCTGCCCATGCAGATTCCGGCCAGCGCAAACGTGACGTTGAGACTTGTACTGGGAAGCGCGGTGTTCGGCGTTGGTTGGGGGCTCGCGGGGTTTTGTCCCGGACCGGCACTTGTCGCGCTGGGCGCCGGCCTCCCAAAGGCGTGGGGTTTCGTGGCCGCGATGCTCGCCGGCATGGCCGTGTTCGAGTTCATCGAGCGAGCGAGCCAACGTCGGCAGGATGGTGCGCTCTGATTGCAGGCCGCGCCTGAACATTCATCGCTTTGGCTCGACGGCTAGCTCGACCGCTTCAACAACACCTCTTTGGATACGGGCATCGCCGAAAAAACATTCGGCCAACCAGCGTAGAACGCGAGTTGTGTCAGCATTTCAGACGCCTCAGCGTTGGTCAGCCCATTGTCCATCGCGCGATTCAGGTGATACGGAATCTGCGCCGCCTGACCATTGGCAACGAGAGCGCTTACGGTCACGAGGCTTCGGTCGCGAGGGGCGAGTCCGGGACGCAGCCAAAGATCGCGAAACAGCGCGTCCGTCGTGTACTGAACAACGCCGGGAGCAACCGCGCCGAAGTTCTCCTGAACCATCTCTGCACGCTGTTTCTCGGCGGCTTCGTTCAACGGCAGAGGCTCAACATCTGCCGGGGAGAGTTGGTCGGGACCAATGCCACGTTCATCAAAGACGCGTTTGACAATTGCGGAAGCCGCCGTTGCATTGGCCCACCCGGAATAGAAAGCCAGATGCGCGATCATTTCCGAGATCTCTGCGGGCGTCACGCCGTTATCGAGCGCTAAACCAAAGTGAAAAGGCATCTCAATGGTCTGGTTGCGGGCGATGAGCACGGCCAGGGTCACAATGCTCCGGTCGCGTGCAGAGAGCTGCGGCCGTTTCCACAATCCGTCGAGCACTGTTTGCTTGGTGTACCGCTCGAACGCCGGAGAAGCCGACTTCAAATCAACGGTTGTCAGCGAATCTTGCATGTTTCTCGTCCTTTCCAGATTCGTACAGGCGGCCAGCAAAACGGCCACGCAAGCTACTGCGACCAGGCGCGATATGGGGTGTGCTTGCGGGCGTGCTTGCGGGCGTGCTTGCCGATTACGGTGTGCGATATTGCTCATCGGTGACTTTCTCTAGCCATTCGACGTTCTTGCCGTCGAGTGCTTCCTGAATCGCGATGTGAGTCATCGCCGTGGTCTCAGTTGCGCCATGCCAGTGTTTGTGGCCCGGCGGGCACCAGATCACGTCGCCTGCGCGGATCTCGACGCGCTCTTCGCCTTCGCATTGAGTCCAGCCGCATCCGGCGGTGACGAGTAGCGTTTGACCGAGCGGATGCGTGTGCCACGCCGTGCGTGCGCCAGGCTCAAACGTCACGGCGGCGCAAGACACTCGCGCGGGCGGCGGCGGGGCGTTGAGCGGGTCGATCCGGACAGTCCCGGTGAACCATTGTTCGGGACCTTTCATTGATGGCTGCGAGCCAGCGCGTTTCAGTTCCATGATTTCTTCGCCGATGTCCGATTAACGTAATGCACATGACCACAATGTAAGCCTTGGCCGGCTAGTGGACTAGATGGCAAAATCGGGATGCCCTTATGCGCTGGAGCATTAATGAACGAAGACTTCAACGATCTCGCCGGTTTCATTACCGTTGCCCGGGAGCGCAATTTCACTCGCGCGGCGGCGCAACTGGGTGTTTCGCAGTCGGCGCTGAGCCGGACTGTGGCGGGCCTCGAGCGACGCATTGGTCTGCAACTCCTGACGCGAACGACCCGCAGCGTTTCGCTGACTGAGGCGGGGGAGCGGCTTCTGTCTGCGATCAGACCACGCTTCGAGGAAATCGAGGCTGAAGTTGCCTCGTTACGAGGGATGACAAATCGGCCGAGCGGCACCGTCCGGATTACCACCACGGATTACGCCGCCAACACCTTTGTGTGGCCGCGGTTGCAGCCTTTGCTTCGTCGATATCCCGAGCTCAAGATCGAACTGGTGAATGACTACGGGCTAGCTGACATCGTTGCCGATCGCTTCGACATTGGCGTGAGGTTGGGCGATCAGATAGAGAAAGACATGGTCGCAGTGCGTATCGCGCCTGACATGACGATGTGCATCGTGGGTTCGCCGAAATACCTGCAGTCGAGGCCGCACGCAAAAAGGCCGCAAGACCTCACTCTTCATAGCTGCATTAATCTGCGCTTACCGACGCGGGACTCTTTACTGCCCTGGGAGTTGTCGAAAGGCCGGCGTGAGTTGCAGGTGCGCGTCGAAGGACAACTTACGTTCAACAACGTCTATCAGATGGTCGATGCAGCCCTTGCCGGATTTGGCCTTGCATACGTGCCGAAGGATCTGGTCGAGCAATACGTGCGCGCCGGGAAGCTTGCATGGGTGCTTGAAGATTGGTGTCCGACGTTCGTCGGACATCACGCCTACTATTCGACCGGAAGAAAATCTTCGCGGGCGGTCCAGCTTGTAGTCGACGCGCTAAAGGCGGGTTATCAAAGCGGGCGGTGAACGTTGTCAGTACATCGCTACGTGTGAAGAGTTCAATGGGCGAGCGCAAGCCCGGGCCGAAAGGATCAAACGGAGATTGTGCTTGCACGGCGGCGAACGCTCGATAACAAGCGTATTGACTGTAACGCGCCGCTACCAGGATCCTATCGATCAAAATCCGGCCGCCGCAACCACACGCGAAACCGCTGCCCGGTAAAGGAGCGCTCAGCCGTGCGGCGGAACAGCGGGGAGGGCAAGAATCGACAAAAGCTGATCACGCCTTGAACTTAGACTCCGGGTGGCGCGCGAGAAAGACCGGCAGGTCGGTGGTTGGAGGTTTCGCGGGTACGTCGAAGAACATTTCGCACACCCAGCCGCGGTGATATGAAGCGTGGTTCACGAGATGCATGAACATGGCGCCGCGCGACATGATCGAACGCTCGCCCGAGATGAACGCGAACGAAAGCTCTTCGTCTAGCGAGGCGTCGGTCTGGGCATCGGCCCAGCTTTCGAACCATGCGTTGAGTTGCTGTTGCGCGACGCGCAAGCTCTCCAGGTCGGCGTGCAAAATCACGTTGCGCGAGGTGAAGCCGTGTTCCTTGCGTTCGAGATGCGCCTTCCAGATCAGATCGACCACGTAGTTGTGGTTGAGCGTGCCGATCATTGTCTTGAACAGCGTCTGCCGGATCTTGACGACTTCATCTGGCGGCAATGCGGCGGTGGCGTCGAACAGTACGGTGTCGGCCCAGGTTTTATAGCGGGAAAGAATGCGAGCGGTTTGGGTATTGAGCATGCCGGGTTCCTCGATGATTCGTTTGCCTCGTTCAACACATCCAGTGGCGCGCGACAGGCGCCGCATCGACATCTCTCCGTCGCCTGAATACGCTGTATACAATTATACATCGGGACGTAGTAGGCCGCATTTAGCGGCCACAACAGTCGCGCTCGCCGTACCGCATGCGAACACGGACTAACTCAACCGGAAGACCGCCACTGCGTCGCGCAACAGCCTCGCCTGATCGTCGAGCGAGGTGGCCGCGGCCGCTGCCTGTTCGACCAGAGCGGCGTTCTGCTGCGAGACCTCGTCCATCTGCGATACGGCGAGGCTCACCTGTTCGATGCCATCTCGCTGCTCGTCGGACGCGCTCGCGATCTCCCGCATGATTGTGGTGACACGCGTGATCGAGTCGCTGATCTCGTGCATCGTTTCGCCGGCGACGCTGACGAGTTGCGAGCCCGACGCCACACGTTCGACGGATTCATCGATCAAGGTCTTGATTTCCTTGGCCGCCGCGCCGGCGCGTTGCGCGAGCGAGCGCACCTCCGACGCGACCACGGCGAAGCCCCGTCCCTGGTCGCCGGCGCGGGCAGCTTCAACGGCGGCGTTGAGCGCGAGAATATTGGTCTGGAATGCGATACCTTCGATCACGCCGGTGATGTCGGCGATCTTTTGCGAGCTGCGGTGGATTTCCGTCATCGTTGCCACGACATTGCCGACGACCTGCGAACCGCGCGTCGTGACGCTATGCGCCGACTCGGTCAGCAATTGCGCGGTGCGCGCGTTGTCCGCATTCTGCCGGACTGCCGCGGTCAATTGCTCCATGCTGGCAGCCGTTTCCTGCAGCGAGGCCGCCTGTTCCTCGGTGCGCTGCGAGAGGTCGTTGTTGCCGGCGGCAATCTGCCGCGTGGTGCTGGCAATGGATTCCGAGCCGCGCGTCACTTGCCGCACAACCTTATCGAGACCGCCCTGCATCTGTTGGAGTCCGTCGACGAGCTGTCCCATTTCATCGCTCGTGCGTGCGCGAAGCGACCCAGTCAGATCGCCTTGCGCAATGCGCTGCAGTGCCGCAAGCAGGCTGGAGAGGGGCATCACGATCGCGCGACGCAACCCGTACGCGCAGACTGCGCAAATGGCGAGTCCTAGTGCGATCAGCACCGCGCCCACGACGCGCAGCCTTGCATTGAAACGCTCGGCCGAGGCGAACGCCTGCTTGCCATACGCGCTCTTCCAGCGATCGAGCGCCTCGCTGCTATTCGAGAGCACGGTCGAGAGCGGCGAGATCGCCTTCGATGCGATGCGGTCCGCCGTGTCGCGATCGCCTTTTTTGAGTGCATCGGCGAGCGGTACGATGCCACGCTGAACGAGTGCAGTGCGTGCCTCATCCACGCGATCTGCGAGCGCCTGCTCCTCTGGCGGAAGCCCGAGTGAACGGTAGGCGTGCCACGCGCGATCGGAGTCCGACAGGTGGCCGAGCGCTTTAGTGACGGCCTCCGGCACGTTGGCGCCCTCGGGATGTATCAGCGCGCGATTCAGCACCGCGCGCGCGATCTCCAGCTTCAGATTGGCCCTGCCCACGGCAATCGATGCGGCCAGCTGGTTGGAGTAAGCGTAGTCGAGCGCGTCGTTCGAACGTTGTATCGCGAGCAGCCCGAGCATACCCACCGTGACGATGACCACGCCCAGCACGGCCATCACGGCCGAGAGCCGGCCGGAGATAGAAAGACGACGAAACATTTTTTGTCCCCGATTAACATCTGGTCTGAATCAGTTTGGGTCTCTGCCCGAACCGCTTTGTTGTCCCCATTCGTGAGGCGGCGCGTGATCTGCATCGCGCCGTAATGGCCGCGCGTCTGCTGCTATCACCAGAATCAGTGACGAGCGGTAATAGCGCAGTTCGTCTGCTCATTCACCGCAACGTCCAGCCTCGTTTTCGCATCCTCAATCCGGAATTCGCCCGGTAAGGCGACACCGTTCCTGACCGCTGTGACCTCGGCCAGAATCGATACCGCGATTTCCGGTGGCGTACGGCTGCCTATGTAAATGCCGATGGGCCCGCGCAGGCGGCTGAGTTCATCGTCGGTGAGATCGAAATGCGTTTCGAGCCGTTCGCGCCGCGCGGCATTGTTGCGGCGCGAACCCAGCGCGCCGACATAGAACGCCGGCGTTCTGACCGCTTCCATCAACGCGAGATCGTCGAGCTTCGGGTCGTGCGTGAGCGCGATCACGGCGCAGCGCTCGTCGAGTTTCATGTCGAGAACGGTGTCGTCAGGCATCGTGCGCACGAGCGTCGTGCCCGGCAGATGCCACACGTCGGTATATTCCTCGCGCGGATCGCACACGGTGACCTGATAGTCGAGTCCAAGCGCGATCTGGCAGAGATACTTCGAGAGCTGGCCTGCGCCGATCACGAGCATCCGGTAACGCGGGCCATGAACGGTCAGCAACATGCGGCCGTTGAAATCCATGCCGTCGGCTGAGTGAGCCGGCAGGAGTTTCACCGCGCCGCTTTTCATATCGAGCGAACGTGCGACGAGCTGGCCTGCCATCACGCGCCTGCAAAGTTCGTCGATACCGCTTGCGCGCGTCAGCGGCTCGAGCACGAGCTCGATCGTGCCGCCGCACGGCAAGCCGAAGCGGTGCGCTTCGTCGGCGGAGATGCCGTATCTGAGAACTTCCGGGCGTGTCTGCTCGATGCCCTGGCGGCGCACGCGGTCGATCAGATCGTCCTCGATGCAGCCGCCCGAAACCGAACCTGCCACCGAGCCGTCATCCAGAATGGCGAGCATCGCGCCTTCAGGCCGCGGCGACGAACCCCACGTCCTCACAACGGTCACGAGCAGCACGCGCCGTCCGCTTCCGATCCAGCGCGCGCTCGCCTTCAATACTTCGAGATTGACGCTATCCATGAACACACCGTGTAGTTGCCCGGCCTGAGCCGGGGTTCGGCGAAGTCGCGTTAATGTCGCTTTAGTGCCGCTTTAGTGCCGCTTTAGTGCCGCTTCAATGCCGCGTTAATGCCGCGATAGCGCCGAGCGCAACGACATCTCGCGCGCAGCCTCCGGCGTGATGGTCCGGTTGAGCATGAAGCAGGCGACACCCGCCGCGAGCAACGGCAATGCACCGAGCAGAAAGATCGTGCCGATCGGCGTGCCGACGGCGATCAGCAAACCCGCCAGCAGCGGGCCGATGATCGCGCCGATACGCGCCACGGCGAACGAGGCGCCGGTGGCGGTCGATCGGATGAAGGTCGGATAGATCATGCTGGAAATCGCATTGAGGCCGATGTTGCCGCCCAGCACCAGCAGACCCGAAATCAGCGCCATCGCCATGGTGAGACTCGCGCCCGTGCCGACCGCTACGCCGAGTGCCGCTACCGGAATGGCGCCGAGGATCATCGTCAGCGTCATGACCGATACGCCCTTACGGTCGATCAACCAGCCGAAGAACCAGCTGAAGCCGGCGCCGAGCTGGAACAGCGCCTGGCTGCGCGCTGCGTTGGCGTAGCCGATTTCGTCGGTCAGGAGCGTCGTCATCCATTGCGAGAGGAAGAAGTGCGTGACGAACGAAAGACCGAGCCCGAGCCACAGGAAGGCGGTCATCGCAGAACGGCCCTCGGTAAAGAGGTGCCTCACCGGCACACCCGTGCGGATCTGCTCCGGAATCGAGAAGCGTGTGTTGTCGGCGAAATGCGCGCTCGGCTTGAGCTTGCGCGCGTAGTGGAGGATGCGTTCGCTGCCAGGCTTGCGCAGCGTCAGGTAGCGGATCGATTCAGGCAGCCCGATGAGCAGGATGATGCCCGCCACTACCGCGCCAGCGCCGCCCACGTAGAAGACCGAGCGCCAGCCGTACGCCGGGATGATCTCGGCAGCGAGCAGGCCGCCGCCGGAGGAGCCTGCGGTATAGCCGAGATAGAGCAGGGTGATGATGAGCCCGCGCTTGCCTGAGCGCGCGTAGTCGGTGATCAGCGAGACCGCCATCGGCATGCCGCCGCCAATGCCGAGCGCAGCGCAAAATCGCAGCACCGACAGTTCGACCAGGTTGTGCGCGAACGGCACGGCGAACGTGAAGACGCCGAACAGCGAGGTGGCGAGCAGGATCGCGCGGCGCCGGCCGATCCGGTCGGCCAGCATGGCGAACACCACCGAACCCGCCATCCACCCGACGATGCTGATGTTGAACACGGGCGTCATCAGCGCCCGGTTGATGCCCCATTCCTTGATGATGCCGGGGGCGGCGTAATTCAAAGCCTGATTGTCGAAGCCGTCCGCGAGCATGACGAGCGCGCACAGAATGAAAAGGCTCACAGTGAACCAGCTTCGCTCCTGCGTCTCGATGACGTGGGCTATATCGACGGTATTGTTTTGAGTCATGGCTGTCTCCGGATGCCTCTGCTCCACGGGTTGTTCAGTGCGGCGTGCAAGCGTGTGCTTATTCGCCGTGGCCACCCGAGGCCTCCCGTACCGGAGTTTCCGGCTTCACGCCGCCGCGCCGGTTGGCCCACGTACGTTCACCCGTTTCGCGCCAGCCGCCCGAGGTCGCCGCTTCTGCGTACTCGTCCCAACGCTTGTCCCAGTCGCCGAGGTGATAGCCATGCCATGGCGGCTGCGGCGTCAGGCTCGGCAGATTCAGCTCTTCCCAGATCTTGCGTGCCGCGCTCATGTATTGCTCCTTCGGCAGCGCGAGCGGCGGCATCGGATGCTTGAGCGTCGCGTCGATCAGCAGCGTGCTTTCGAGCGGCGCGCGGCCGGACTTGGGACCGTGACCGCTCGCGCGGTAAGGCGTCACGTGCAGGTCATGCGTGAAGTCGGAGCGATAGGCGAGGGACCAGAAAATCGCATCGGCGTTTTCCGGGTCGATGTCTTCGGAAACGGCGATCACGAGCTTGCCGCACTGCGCCTGCAGCGTCGCGGCGCCTTGCAGACCGCGCCAGACTTCCGCCTGCTGCGTACCGCGCGCGAACTGCAGGAAGATCACCTTGCGCAGGTTCGTGAGCGGCTCGTGCATCACCACGCGCTTGATGCCGCGCACGCCCATCACCTTGCTCAAATGTTCGAGGTACAAAGGCTCGTAGGCAACCTTCTTCAGCACGGAGCTTTCGCTCGGTGTCACCTGACTGATGATGGAGACGAAGACAGGCTTCTTCTTCATCGTGATCGCGGTGACGTGCATCGACATGTTGTAGTCTTCGAGCGCGATGTGGCCGTGGCTTTCGCCGAACGGACCTTCGGGCTCCAGCGCGTCGGTGTCGATCAGACCTTCGATGACAATTTCGGCGTCGGCGGGAACGACGAGATCGATGGTCTTGCAACGCACCACCTCGACAGGAGCGCGCATCAAACCGCCGGCGACGGCCATCTCGTCCTGATCGATCTGCAGTTTTTGCGGACCGGTGAACAGCACGGCGGGCGCGCAGCCCAGCACGATCGCGCACGGCATCTTCTCACCCATCGCGCGATATTTCTCCCAGTGCAGATAACCGCCCGCACCCGACAAACGGCTCGCCATGCGCACGCCCAGCCGGTCTTCCGATTTCAGCGCAGCGCGGTAAGTGCCCATGTTCTGCACGCCGCTCTCCGGATCTCTGGTCACGCAAAGCGTGGCTGTGAGATAGGGCGCGGCGTCGAAGCCGGGCGTGGAGACGGGCACCGGCAGACGCGACAGGCCTTTTTCCTTCAGCGCATCGCCGCTGATCACCACTTCCTGACACGGCGCCTCGGTCACCATGACGGGCGCGACCGGCTCGGCAATCGCATCGGTCCATGCCTTGCCGATCTGCTCGACCGGAAGACCGAGGCCGGTGGCGTAAATCTCCGGCGAGGCGGCGAGTCCGCCGACCAGAACCGGGATGTCGTAGGTGTGTCCGTCGCCGTCCACGACGTTGGTGAAGAGGAAAGCGCGACGCTGATCTTCGTGCAGGCCGCCCTGGAACTGCCAGCGCGCGAGCGGGTGCAACTCGGTGTCCTTATTGATCGGCCGGTCGATGCGCGTCAGGAGGCCTTTGGCTTCCAGCCGGGCGATATGGTCCTGCAAGTCGCGCGGCGCGCCGCCGGTTGCCGTTTGCGAGTGGTCTTGAGGCAAGGGTGACATTCCGTTTCCTAATATGAGACCCAGCAGATGGGGAAATACGTAGGATTGTATGATTGCATGTGAATAAGACGACTGTCAACGCGACGCTGCGCCTGGAGCCCGGTCGCGGGCTCGCGGCGCGGGGTCGATCAAAGACCGCCCATGCACAGATATTTGATCTCGAGGTAGTCCTCGATGCCGTACTTCGAGCCTTCGCGGCCGAGTCCGGACTGCTTGACGCCGCCGAACGGCGCGACCTCGTTGGAGATGAGGCCGGTATTGATGCCGACCATGCCGTACTCGAGCGCCTCGGCCACGCGCCAGATCCGGCCGATGTCGCGGCTGTAGAAGTAGGCGGCGAGTCCGAACTCGGTGGCATTCGCCGCGGCGATGGCCTCTCTTTCGTTCGTGAAGCGGAAGAGCGGGGCGACGGGGCCGAACGTCTCCTCGGTCGCAAAACGCATCCGTGCGGTCACGTCGCCCACCACGGTCGGTTCGAAGAACAGCTTGCCCGCCGCATGGCGTTTGCCGCCTGTCAGCACGCGCGCGCCGTGCGCGACGGCGTCGGCGATATGCGCCTCGACTTTTTCCACCGCCGCTTCGTTGATGAGCGGCCCTTGCGTCACACCGCTCTCGAATCCGTTGCCGACCTTGATGCGGCCGACCGCCGCCGCGAATTTTTCTGCGAACGCGTCGTACACGCCGTCCTGCACGTAAAGGCGGTTCGTGCAAACGCAGGTTTGCCCCGCGTTGCGGTACTTCGAAGCGAGCGCGCCTTCGACGGCGGCGTCGAGATCCGCGTCGTCGAAAACGATGAAGGGCGCGTTGCCGCCGAGTTCGAGCGAGAGCTTCTTCACGGTGGGCGCGCACTGGCTCATCAGCATGCGGCCCACTGGCGTGGAACCGGTGAACGAGAGCTTGCGCACGATCGGATTGCTCGTCATCTCGGCGCCGATCGAACGCGGGTCGCCGACCACCACGCTGAACACGCCGGCCGGCACGCCCGCGCGATGCGCGAGTTCGGCGAGCGCGAGCGCCGACAGCGGCGTGGCTTCCGCGGGCTTCAGGATCATCGCGCAGCCGGCGGCAAGGGCGGGCGCGACTTTGCGGGTAATCATCGCGGCGGGGAAATTCCACGGCGTGATCGCGGCGCATACGCCGATCGGTTCTTTGGTCACCAGCATCCGTTTGTCGGCGGCGGGCGAGGCGAGTACGTCGCCGTCCACGCGCTTGGCCTGCTCCGCGAACCACTCGATGAACGACGCTGCATAACCGATCTCGCCTTTCGCTTCCGCAAGCGGCTTGCCCTGTTCGGCCGACATGATGATCGCGAGGTCGTCCGTGTTCGCGATCATCAGCGCGTGCCAGCGCTTGAGGATCGTCGATCGCTGTGCGGCGGTGAGCTTGCGCCAGCCGCGCTGCGCGTGTTCACCGGCTTCGATCGCTCGACGTGTTTCGGCGCCGGTCATGAGCGGCACGTCGGCGATCTTCTCGCCGGTTGCGGGATCGTCGACGGCAAACGTGCGTGCATCGTCGGCGCCGCACCATTGGCCGTCGATGTAAGCAAGCGTGCGCAACAGGCTCGGGTCTCCGAGCCGGGAAAGCGGATTGGATTCAGTCATGGTCATCGCGAAGAAAGCCCGCCGGCACGCGTCGCGCGACGGGTCTGGAAGTAGGGAAAAGGCGCGGGCGGTGGCGCCCGTCACGACTCGTGTTGCTGCTCTTTCCAGCGTTTGATCACGCCCGTCTCGATGTCGAACAGATCGAGCATGCGGCCGACCGTGTGATCGACGATATCGGCGATCGTCTGCGGCTTCGAATAGAACGCCGGGACGACCGGCGCGATGATCGCGCCCATGTCCGAGAGTTGCACGAGCGTGCGCAGATGGCCTCCGTGCAGCGGCGTTTCGCGCACGCCGAGCACGAGGCGCCGGCGTTCCTTCAACACGACGTCAGCCGCGCGGCTGATCAGAGAACTCGTAATGCCGGTGGCGATCTCGCTCATCGAGCGAACCGAACAAGGCGCGACCAGCATGCCTTTCGTTTTGAACGAACCCGATGAAATAGCCGCGCCGATGTCGCCGGGCGAGTACCAGTGCGACGCTCGCGCGCGAAGGTCGGCGGCGCGGATGTCGGTCTCATAGGTCATCGTCAGTTCGGCGGCCTTGCTGATCACGAGATGCGTCTCGATGCCCGCCTCGGCGAGCAGTTCGAGCGCGCGGATGCCGTAGACCACGCCGGACGCGCCGGTGATGCCGACGATGATGCGCTCCGGAGCGCTGTTATTCGTGCCCACGATTGCCCTCGACGCTGCGCACGGGCGAATTCGGCTCGACGCCGCTCTGGCGGCGCGCGTGATACGACGCGTCGCGCTGCATCCACTCGCCGCGTGTTGCCTGCTCCGCGTTGCGGTCCCACTCCGCAGTCCAGTCGCCGAGCGAGTAGCCGTACCACGGCGACTCCGGCTTGAGCTTCGGCAGACCGAGGCGCTCCCACAGCGCCTTCGCGTTTTCCATGTATTCCTTCTTCGGCAGCGCGAGCGGCGGCATCGGCGTCTTCATCGTCGCGTCGATCAGCATCGCCGAATCGAGGCCCGTATCGTGGTCCGAGCGCGGACCATGGCCGTGCTCGCGGTACGAAATCAGCTTCACGTCCTCGACCGGATTGCAGCGATAGCCCATCGCCCAGAACACGGCGTCGGCATTGTTCGAATCGATGTCGTCGTCGATCGCGATGACGAACTTGCCGATGGCGGCCTGCAGCGACATCGTGCCGTACAGCGCGCGCCAGATTTCGGTCTTCTTCGAACCGCGCTCGAACTGCAGGAACACGAAGCGGCGCAGATTCGTGAGCGGCTCGTGCAGCGACACTTTCTTGATGCCGCGAATGCCCAGGTGATCGCGCAGATGGCGCAGGAACATCGGCTCATACGCAAGACGCTTGATGACACTCGATTCGGACGGCGTGACCTGCGAGATGATCGACGTCAGCACCGCGTCCTTGCGGCGCGTGATCGCCGTGACTTCTATGGAGAGGTTGTAGTCTTCGAGCGCGACGTAACCGTGGCTCTCGCCGAACGGGCCTTCCGGTTCCAGATATTGCGGATCGACATAGCCTTCGACGACCACTTCCGCTTCGGCCGGCACCAGCAGATCGACTGTGCGGCCTTTGACGACGCGGATCGGAGCGCCTGCGAGACCGCCCGCCACGCTCAGTTCGTCGGTGTTCGGGCGCAGCTTCTGCGGACCCTGGAACGCCACGACCGGCGGCGCGCCGAGCACGATGGCGACCGGCATCTTCTCGCCTTTCGCGGCGTATTTGCGCCAATGGTCGAGACCGCCCGCGCGCAGGTTCACGAGCATCATCATGCCAAGGCGCGTGGCGGATTTCAGATGGCCGCGATACGTGCCCATGTTCTGCACGCCGGTGTCCGGGTCGCGCGAGATCACGCCCGTCATCGTCATGTACGGGGCGGCGTCGAAGCCCGGCGTCGAGATCGGCAGCGGCAGCGATTCGAGGCCGTTGCCCGGACCTTCGAGATCCTTGCCCTCGATCACGATGTCGTGCACCGGGCCGCTTTCCACCACGACGGGCGGCACCGGATTGTCGATCGCGCGATTCCACGCGTCGCCGATGTCCTCGAGCGACGGCACGTTCATACCGATCCGGTAGATCTCCGGATTCGCCGCGATGCCGCCGACGATGACCGGAATGTCGTACTTGCGGCCCTTGCTGTCGACGATATTCGTGAAGAGGAACGCCTTACGCTCCGCTTCGGGAATGCCGCCGCGAAACTGCCAGCGCACGAGCGGATGCATTTCAGTGTCTTTGTTGACCGGCTCGTCGATGCGGTACAGCAAACCTGCTGCTTCGAGACGCGCGATGTGGTCGTGCAAGTCCGCGTAACCGGCATTCGCGGAGGTGTTGGAAGTAGTGTCTTGATCTGCCATGGCTGGGTGTCCCGTAAAGCACCGCATTGCGCGGCGCCCTTATTGCCTGAAGTGTTGCCCGGTGCGCGAAGCGCGCCGGTAGTATTGCGGCGAGTACAGAAGGCGTGTTAGCGGCGCATCGACGTCATCGCGTTGGCGAGCGACGCACCCGCCATTTCGCTCGCGAGCGAGAAGTCGGGAATCGTGATCTCGCGGAAGTACGTCTTCAGCGTGGCAATCGCGATCCGGTCGCGCGTGCAGATCGAGGCGACCATTGCGTCTGCACGCTCGGCGAGCTTCGCGGCTGCGACGACCTCTGCGACGATGCCCCACTCGCGTGCGTTCGCGGCGTCGATCGTCTCGGTCAGATAGACCATGTGCGCAGACGCTTTCGGCGGCACCTTGTAACGCAGCACGGACAGCACGAGCGTCGGCGGCAGATTCTTCTGCAGCTCCGGCAGGCTGAAGCGCGCAGTATCGGCAGCAACGGCCAGGTCGCACGCGGTGACGAGTGCGCAGCCGAAACCTTCGGCGTCGCCTTGTACCTCGGCGAGAACCGGCACTTCGCTCTCGTGCATCGCGCGGTAGACGTCGAGAATCGGATCGGCCACGTTACGGCGGAACTGCGCGGCCGTCGGCGGCGTGGCCGGCGGGGCGCCGACCGCACGGCCGCGGCAGAACGCAGGACCGGACGCGCGAATGCGGATGATCTTGACGTTGTTGTCGCGGCCCGCCTTGCGGATTTCCGCGGCGAGCGCGCGCATGGCTTCGAGCGTGAGCATGTTGCCGTGCTCGGGCTGGCCGAGAGTGATCCGGTATTCGGATTCGTGGAGCGCTGCGGTGAATTCGGTCGTCATGGAGTAAAAGTCCAAACAATGAAAACAGGGAAGGGCGCCCGCGCTCCGCGCATGGGAGCGGGGCCTGCGCAGGTCAGCGCGCGTAGGCGCCGGCCTCCTTGAGCTTCTGGAACACGCGCTGCGGAACGAGCGGTGCTTCGGTGAATTCGACGCCGTATTCGGACAGCGCGTCCTCAATTGCAGCGACGATTGCTGCCGCCGCCGGGATCGTGCCGCCTTCGCCCGCACCCTTCACGCCGAGCGGATTCAGCGGCGAGGGCGTTTCGAGGTGCACGATGTCGATGTTCGGCACGTCGGTTGCCATCGGCAGCAGGTATTCGCCGAAGTTCGTCGTGGTGGGCTGCGCGTTCTCGTCGTATTGCATCCACTCGAGCGTCGCGTTGCCGATGCCGTGCGCAACCGAGCCGATCACCTGGCCGTCGACGATCATCGGGTTGATGAGCTTGCCGGAGTCGTGCGCCATCACGTAGTTGAGGATCGTGATGTGGCCCGTCTCGCGATCCACTTCGAGTTCGACGACAGCGGTGCCGTTGCAATACGTCGACTGCGCGGGCGAAAAGTATTTGGTCTCTTCGAGACCGGCGGTGAGGCCCTCGGGCATCGTGAAGCCGGGCATGCCCTGCGAGATTTTCGCGAGTTGCCCGTAGCTCATGCGCTGCTCGATGCCGGCGCGCCGCGCAACGTGACCTTCGACCAGCAACAGTTCTTCGGGCTTGCACTTCCACAGGTGAGCGGCGAGCGTGAGCATCTTTTCGCCCACGGCCTGCGCGGCGATGTAGACGGAGTTGCCCGCATTCACCGTCACGCGGCTCGCGAACGTGCCGACGCCCATCGAGATGCCGCCCGTGTCGCCCGTGATGACGTCGATCGTTTCGAGCGGCACGTTCAGCTGTTCCGCGCAGATCTGCGCGAAGGTCGTCTTGTGGCCCTGGCCTTGCGGCGATGCGCCCGTGATCACGGCGATGCGGCCGTTCGCCTGCACGCGCACCGTCGCGCCTTCGAACGGACCCATGCCTGTGCCTTCGACGAAGCTCGCCATGCCGATGCCGATGAAGCGTCCTTCGCGGCGCGCCTCGGCCTTGCGTTGCGCAAAGCTCGAGTACTTCGCGCGCTCGAGCGCCGCTTTCTGGCAGGCCGGATAGTCGCCGCTGTCGTAACGCAGCGGGCTGCCGTCGCGATAGATGAAGCCCGCGTCGTACGGCATCTGCTCGGGCTGGATCAGGTTGCGCCAGCGCAACTCGGCGCGGTCCATGCCGAGCGCGCGTGCGGTCTTGTCGAGTATCCGCTCCATCGCGAACACCGCCTGCGGGCGGCCCGCCCCGCGCACAGGCGAGGTCGCGCATTTGTTCGTGTAGACGACGTCAAGCTTCGCGCCCATCGCCGGAATCACGTAAGGGCCGGGCGTGGTCGTGATCGAGATGTACGGCGTGATGATGCCCCACGGCAAAAACGCGCCGTTGTCGTGCACCATCTCCAGTTTCACGCCTCGAATCTTGCCGTCGTTTTCGAGCGCGATTTTCACGGTCCACCACTGGTCGCGTTCCTGCGTGACCGCGAGGAAGTGTTCGCGCCGGTCTTCGATCCATTTGACGGGGCGCTTGAGCGCAACCGCCGCAATCGCGACGAGCGCTTCTTCCGGATAGAACGGCAGCTTCGGACCGAAGCCGCCGCCGACGTCGTTCATCAGCACGCGCAGCTTTTCCGCGTCCCATTCGAGCAGTTCGACGAGATTCTTTTTCTCGTGGTGCGGCGCCTGGCCCGACGACCAGACAGTCAACTCGCCGTTGGCAGCGTGAAATTCGGCGAGATAACCGCGGGTTTCCATCGGATGCGCGGAGCCGCGGTTCTGCCAATAGGTTTCCTCGACGACGTGCGGCGCGCCGTTAAAGGCCGCGTCGATGTCGCCAAAACCCATTTCGATATGCGCGACGACATTGTCTTTCGCGTCGGTGTGGCAAAGCGGCGACTCGGGGCGCATGCCGTCGCGGCAATCGGCCACGGCGGGCAGCGTGTCGTATTCGACTTCGATCAGGCCGCACGCGTCTTCGGCGATATAGCGGTTGTCCGCGACCACGAAGGCCACCGCTTCGCCCGCGAACGTCACTTCCGTCGAGGCAAGCAATTCCTGCGTGCGCTCGAAACGGATTGCCGGGTTCGGCAGCATCGAAGGCGCGCGGCCCCTTGCGCGGCCGCTCAGGTCCGCGTGTGTGTAGACGGCGTGCACACCCTTCAGTTCGCGAGCGGCCGTGCAGTCGATCGAGACGATTTTCGCGTGCGCGTGCGGGCTGCGCAGCACGGCGGCTTGCAGCATGTTCGGCAGATGCACGTCGTCCACGTAGGAACCCTGACCTTGCAGCAGCTTCTTGTCTTCGGTGCGCGTCACGCGCTTGCCGATGTAGCGCTGGTCGGTGGGCGCTCCCTTCAGATCGGAAATTTCCATCGTGTTACTCCGTAGCGTGTGCCGCAGGCGTCGTCGACGCTGCCGCACGCTGATCGCGGATGCGTTGGGCGGCAAGCAGCGCAGCGGCCACGATCGGCTGATAGCCCGTGCAGCGGCACAGATTGCCTGTGATCGCTTCGCGGATTTCCGATTCGCTCGGCGAATCCGTTTCGTTCAGCAATTCGGTGAGTGTCATCAGCATGCCGGGCGTGCAGAAGCCGCATTGCAGCGCGTGCGTTTCGGTGAAGGCTTTCTGCAGTTCGTTCAGCGTGCCGTCTGCGTGAGCAAGGCCTTCTACGGTAGTCAGCGAGCGGCCGTTGACCTGGGCAGCAAGCGTCAGGCAGGCGCGCGCGGTGCGGCCTTCGATCAGCACGGTGCAGGCGCCGCATACGCCGTGCTCGCAACCGTAGTGCGTTCCGGTGAGTTCGAGGTCGTGACGCAGGAAGTCACCGAGCATGCGCCGCGATTCGACTTCGCGCTCATAAGCGGTGCCGTTGACGACGACTCTGACAGTACGAGTCTCCATGTCCATCTCCTTAGTCACTCTACGATTGTCTTGCGACACGCGAGAACGCACGTTTCAGCGCTCTTTCGGTCAGGACGCCGGCAAGATGCTGGCGGTAGTCGGTACTGACGTGCGCGTCGGTCATGACGTCGAGCGCGCTGGCGGCGTCGCTCGCCATGCGCAGCGCGGCGTCGTCCATCGGGCGGCCGCGCAGGGCGGTCTCCACGTCGTGCATGCGGACGGGGCCGGGCGCAACGCCGCAGATCGTGAGCGATACGCGGTCGAGGTTGCCTTGCGCGTCGGCGGTGCAGAGCGCCGCGACGCCGACGATCGCGTAATCGCCATGACGCCGCGCGAATTCTTCGAATGCATAGCCATGACCTTCGGGCCAGATGTCGAGCGAGATGCCTGCGAGCAGTTCGCCTTCTTCGAGCGCGGGCGTCATGTACATCACGGCCCAGTCGGACATCGGCAATTCGCGGTGCGTGACCGCGCCGTCTTCATAGCGTGCAATGGTCAACACGCCGTCGAGCGCGGCGGTGAAGCACGGCTGTTCCGACGAAGGATCGAGCTGGCACAGACTGCCGCCGAGCGTGCCGCGATTGCGGATCTGCTTGTGGCTCACGAGCTGATACGCCTCCCGGATCAGCGGCGCGCGTTGAATGACGAGCGGCGACAATTCGATGTCGCGCTGTCGTGCCATCGCGCCGATGTGGAGGCGATCGCCGCGCTGCTCGATGCGGGTCAGCGCTTCGACGCCGTTCAGGTCGATCAGATGACTCGTCATCAGATACCGGAAGTTCATCATCGGCATCAGCGACTGACCGCCCGCCAGCACTCGCGCGTCCTCGAGCGTGCCGAGCAGTTGCACGGCTTCGTCGAGCGTGGTCGGCGCGTGGTACAGAAATTCACTGGGTTTCATGCGTGCTCCGATAGTGCAGCGGTGGCGTCTTCAATGTTGCTGTTTAGCGCCGAAGAGCCGCGCGAAGAAATTCCGGACCGACTGCCACATGGCTTTGCGCATGAGCGCGCCCGCGTCGAGCGGAACAACCGGCGCAGGTGCGGGCGGCGGGCGGCGCGTTTCGACGGCCGGGCGCGACGCATCCGTCGTGGCGGTCTGCGTTGCCTCGTTGATCGGATTAGTTCGATCGCCGGGAGCCAATGCGGCGCCGCCGGGCGTCGCGTGCGTCGCGTGCGCAGCTTGCGCCGACGTAGCGGTTTCAGCGGCATACGCGGCGTCGGACTCGATCAGCGCGGTCAGATTCTTCGCGAACTGGTTCAGCAACTGCTGCGAGAGCGCTTCGATCATTCCGGCGCCGCGTCCATACTGCGCGACGGTGCCCGACAGATTCACGTCCGAGACGACGTCCACTTTGGTCTTGCCGCTGCCGGCGTCGGTCACGGCCGCGTTGATCTGCGCATCTGCGCCGCCGCGTCCCTTCGTGTCGGTGCCGCTTGCGGACACCACGACCTTGCGGTCTGCGTCGTTCTGTTCAGCGATCTTGAATTTGCCCGCGAATTTCAGCGTGAGCGGGCCGAGCTTTACGGTGAAGCCACCCTTGTAGCTGCCGTCGGGCTGCTGTTCCTTCAGTTCCGCGCCCGGAAAGCACGGGGCGGACCGTTCGATGTCGATCATGGTCTTCCAGACGTCGGACGGCGGTGCATCGACGGTGAAAGACGAACGGATTGTGATTGCCATACTGCCTCCTCGAGACGATCGGCCGTGGCAGCCGCCGCTCCATTTATTCGGTCACTGCTGGGCCGCGCGGCGTGCGAAAAGGTGTTCGCGTGCGCACGGCCAGCGTTTCATTTCATTGAGCAAGGCTCGACAGAAAATCGTCGAACACCGTTGCGAAGACTTCACGCATGTCGAATGCGCCGAAATGCGCGGCGCCCGGCACCACGACGAAACGGCTGTGCGGCAGCGCGTCGGCGATCTTCTGCGATACCGCCGGCGCAATGCTCGCGTCGGCCTCGCCCGCGACGACGAGCGCCGGCGCTTTCACGCGGGGCAGCTCGCCAAGGTTGTCCAGCTGCGAGATGGCCTGCCAGTTCGCGCTCCAGCTATACCAGTCGTCGGCGGCAAGACGTGCGCGGCATTTCTCGACGAGGTCCGGGCGCGGGGTGTCGGCGGTGAACCAGCGTGCGATCGTGTCGTCCGTGACTTCGGACATCGAGCCCTGGCGGCTCATGTCGCCGCGCGCAAGGATGCGCGGACGCACTTCGTCGGGGAAGCCGCCCGCCGTGCCGCACAGAATCAGCGCGCCGGCGAGTTCCGGAAACTGGATCGCAACGCGCTGCGCAATCATGCCGCCCATCGAGACGCCGATCAGCGTGGCGCCGCTCAGGTGCTCCTTGCGCAGCACGGCGGCGACGTCGGCCGCATGATCGGCGAGCGTGACGGGCGACGTGATGACGCTCGACTCGCCGTGGCCGCGAAGGTCGATTGCGACGACGTCATAGGACGCCGCCCAATGCTCGACATATTCGTCCCACCAGCTCCGGTCGACGCCGATCGGATGAAGCAGGACCAGCGGCCGGCCCGTCCCGCGACGGGAGTAGGCGATGCGGCCTGCGGGGATTTCGCAGAAAGTTGACTGAGACATGACTTGTACAGGTAACGCGTCGGTGACAGGTGTTTCGCGCCCGGCCGCCGGATGGGCAGCTCGCGGCGCGCAACGCCTGGAACTCCCGGAACCGCCAGGCGGACGTGCCCGAGATGAATTGCGACGACGGATCGCATGTGCCGCGATCTTGACGGATCGCTTGCGGGATTCAGGCCGTTGCGGCGGCTTTTGCCTTCAGATCGAGCACGACCGCTTTTGCCCGGCGCAGCCCTTCGGCGGCGACCGGAATGCCTGCGTAGACGCCTGCCTGCAGGACAACTTCGGCAATTTCCTCTTCCGTCACACCGTTGTTGACCGCGCCGCGCGTATGAACTTCGAATTCGTGCCAGCGGCCGAGCGACGCCAGCATCGCGAGGTTCAGCATGCTGCGCGTGGCTCGCGTGAGGCCGTCCCGGTTCCACACGTTGCCCCAGCATACGTCTTCCGTGTACTCGAGGAACACGGTGTCGAAAAGATGAGGATTCGCGTTGTTCTGCGTATGGTTCGCGCCCAGTACTTCCTTGCGGATCTTTGCGCCGATGGCACGACGTTCGGATAGCGTGATGTCTTCCATGAGTATCCTTCGAGTTTGTCCAGCGGTTGTAGGATTGTATAATGAGAGCGAGTATCGGAGCTTAGCCGTCGAATGTCAATATGATTGTATTACGAAGTATGGCGGCTCCTATTTTTCTACGGCAAAGGGAAGGGATGAATACCAATAGACTGGTTGTGCGGCCGGTGGCCACGCTGCGGCAGCAGGTGATAGATGGTCTGCGTGCGTGTATTAGCGATCTGACGTTCAAACCGGGCGACCGGCTGATCGAGCGCGAGCTCTGTGAAATGCTCGGCGTCAGCCGCACGCTTGTTCGTGAGGCGCTCAGCCAGCTGGTCGCGGAAGGGCTCGTGCAGATCATTCCGCACAAAGGTCCGATCGTCGCCGTCATGACGGGCGACGAGGCGCGCGGTCTATACGAAGTGCGCGCCGTGCTGGAGGCGCTTGCGGGCCGCCAGTTCACCGAGCGGGCAACCGAAGAACAGCGTACAGCGCTGAAGAATGCATTGAGCGAACTGGCGTCGATGCGCGACATGCAAGGTCAGGAAGGCACCATGCGCTTCCTGAAGCAGAAGGCGCAGTTCTACGACGTGATCCTCGAAGGCGCGGGCAATCCGGTGCTCACCGAGATGCTGCGTCTCGTCCATACGCGCGTGATGATGCTGCGTGCCACTACGCTTTCCCAGGAAGGCCGCCTCGTGCAGAGCTACGACGAGATCGCCGCGATTGTCGACGCGGTGATGCGCAACGACGCCGACGCTGCGGCGGCGGCGTGCAAACACCATGTCGAGCAGGCGGAAAGGCTGGCGGTCCAGGTTCTGGCCGTCGCAGCCAATGACTAGCAGCGGGCATCGCAACGGCGGTGTATGCCCGCCGCTTGCCTGACCTGATTCATCTCGCATAAGGCACGGCGCGCGAATTGCGAGCGTGTCGTCCGTCTTGCTGTCGTGCCGTAATACAATAATCTGTATTGCAATCTAATTGCATTACGATATACTGCGCGCATTGACGAAAGCGGGCCTATGACCCGTACCAATCACACCGCTCGCCCTCACGGCGGAAGATCAGGAGACGGGAACAATGGGCACATCGCAGGGCGCCAAGGCGGCGCCGGTGGCTTCGGTCGACGCGCAGGCATACAGACTGTCGCGTTACCAGTGGCTGGCGCTGATTTCAGCGTTCCTCGGCTGGATGTTCGATTCGATGGACCTGAATCTCTTTACGCTGGTGCTCGTGCCCAGCGTGAGCCAGCTGCTGCATAGCACCGACGCAACGGAAATCAGCAAGATCGGCAGCTACATCATTGCGGGCAAGCTGCTCACGTGGGGGATCGGTGGCGTGCTGTTTGGCGTAGCGGCAGACCGGTACGGCCGCTCGCGCGTCATGGGCCTCACCATCCTCATCTATGCGGCCTTTACGCTCTTGAGCGCATTCGCAAAAACGTGGCCGCAGCTTGCCGTCGCGCAGGCAATGGCCGGTTTCGGTATCGGCGGCGAGTGGGCGGCGGGCGCCGCGCTCGTCGCCGAATCATGGCCGGGGCGGCAACGCAACCGCGCCATGCAGATCATGCAAATGGCGTTCGCGTTCGGTTTTCTCGCCGCGGCGCTCGACAACCTGCTGCTCGGCCGATTCGGCTGGCGCGTCGTGCTTGGTGTGGGCGCGGCGCCGGCACTCTTCACCATTCTCGTGCGCCGCTTCGTGCCCGAGCCGCAGCGCTGGGTGCAAGTGCGGGAGAGCGTCGTCGCGGAATCGGCGATGCAAACCTTCACCGCCATTTTTGCGCCGGGACTTCGGCGCAAGACGATCATCGGCGTGATCGTGTCGTCGGCGGCCATGCTCGGCTGCTGGGGCGGTCTCACGTTCCTGCCGAGCTGGATTCATCAGCTTTCGGCTGCCGCTGCCGATCAGCGCAACATCGGCACCACGGTCAGCTACGCGTTCATCCTGATGATGTTCGGCGCGACGCTCGGTTATCTGACACTGATCTGGATGCTCGACGCCTTCGGCCGACGCATGTCGTATTTCATATTTTCATTAGGATCGCTGATCGTGTCGCTCGTGCTGTTCATGACGGTGCATGACGTCGGCGGCGTGCTCTGGCTCATGCCTGTGTACGGCTATTTCGTGATCGGCGCGTTCGGCACGTTCGCCGCCTATCTGCCCGAACTTTTCCCGACCCGTGTGCGCGCAACCGGCCAAGGCTTCTGCTGGAACATGGCGCGTGCGTTGACGAGCATCGGTCCGATCGCAGGCAACGCGGTAGTGAGCAAATTCGGCTCGTTTCCGGCGGCGTCGGCTGCAGTGTCGCTGCTCTTTATCGTCGGCATGGTGTCGATCTGGTTCGGTCCCGAAACGAAGGGCATTCCGCTCGACAACTGAAGTTCGCCGACAGCAGGCGCGCGTCGCCAGACACGTTTTCCTCCTGGTTCAATGGAACAAACCTTGAATACACACATGCCGAAACCAGGCGCATCTACCCGAGACGCCACCGCGGACATTGCGCCGGCGGGTGTGTTCGACATCGGGATCAACGGGCGTTTGCCGCTGCCGCAACTGGCCGTGCTCGCGCTGCAGAACGTATTCGGCATGACCGGTATGTTCGTTTTTCCGGGAATTCTCGGGCGCGCCTTTCATCTGGCCGATGAGCAGATCGCCTACCTGTACGGAATGACGTTCATCGCGTGCGGGATCATCACGATCCTGCAATCGGTGCTGCTGTTGCGTCTACCGATCGTGCAGGGTCCTTATGCAGGCAGTTTCGGTGCGCTCCTGACGGTAGGGCATTTGCAGTCGGGCGGGCTCGGCACGGCATTCGGATCGTTCTTCGCCGCTTCGCTGATCTGGTGCGTGCTCACGGTGCCGATCCGTGGACGCAGCGTTGCAGGCGTATTCGCGAAGCATCTGCGCCTGCCGATTATCTCCGGAATGATGGTGATGTTGATCGTCGTGCAGATCGCAAGCGTTGCCTTGCCGACGTGGATCGGCAGCACTAAAAGCCCTGGTTTCCCAGTCGTGAACCTGCTTTCGGGCACGGTGGCGGTGGCGGGCATCGTGTTCGCGATGCTGTGGGGCGGACAGCGTATGCGTCGCGTGGCGATCCTGGTGGGCCTCGCGCTCGGCACGTTGGCCTATACGCTGTTTCAGCCCGTGTCGTTCACCGCGGTTGCTGCGGCGCCGTTCCTCGTCGAGCCGCGCATCTTTCCATTCGGCTTCGGCGTGAGGCCCGATCTCGTCGCCGTGTTTCTGCTCGTGCTGATTCCCGCCGGCATGGGATCCATGGCGCTCTATCAGGCGGTTGCCGAATGGGGCGATGAGACACTGAGCCCCGGCCGGATGTCGGAAGGCCTGTTCGGCGTCGCACTCGGCTCGGTGGTTGCGGCGGTCTGGGGCGGCTTCAGCACCATTGCTTATCCGGACAACATCGGCATTCTGCGCGCCACGAGGGTGGGCTCGCGTTTCGTTACACTCGCTGCCGGCTGCCTGCTGATCGTGCTGGGCGGTTGCGTGAAGTTCGACATGCTGCTGGTCGTCGTGCCGATTCCGGTGATCTCGGCTGCCGCAACGCTGCTGTTCGGCATCGTCTTCATGCACGGCGTGCATATTCTCGCGCAGGTGGAATGGGACGATCGGCGGCTGATCGTATCGGGGCTCGCATTTCTCATTGGCCTTGGTGGTCTCTTCATCTCGCCCGAAGTGATTCATGCAATGCCGCTGATGCTTCAGCTCGTCGTTCAGCAGCCTGTGATTTCGGGCGGTCTGACTCTCGTCATATTGCACTCGCTACTTTGCTCGAAACAGAAGGCGCCGAACACGCCTTCGGCTGCGCCGTCGCGCGCACAGAATCAGACATAAGCAGGGCAGCAGGGCGGACATCCTTGCGCGTTGTTTTCCGGCGACGCGCATAGATATAAAAGTAGAGACCACAGAATCTATATTTCGTAGTCCGTAAAAACCGTCGACGTCGCAAACGTGACTGGACATATCCTGGTATGTCCGTCGCGCGCTGGCTCGCATGCGCACGTTCAGGTTGGAGAAGCAGGAGACTTAGATGCGAATAAGACTGAAAGTAATGGCACTGATCATTGGCGCTGCGTTTTGTGCAGAAGCCGCTCACGCGCAATCTAGCGTGCAGCTTTATGGACTTCTCGATGCGTTTATCGGCTACAAGAAGCCGATGAACGGTCGGGCGAGCGTGATCGCCGGTAATGGCGGCATGACCGCGCCGTATTTCGGCCTGCGCGGCACGGAAGATCTGGGCGGCGGCACCAAGGTCGTGTTCGATCTCGAAGGGTACTTCAACATTCAGACCGGCGCGATGGGCCGCACCGGCTTTCCGCAGGACGGACTGTTCTCGCGTAACGCGTATGTTGGCTTGACCGGCCGCTACGGCACGGTGACGGCCGGCCTGATTCCGCCGTTGCTCTGGTTCTCGACGATCACTTTCAACCCGTTCTTCAATTCGTTCGTGTTTTCGCCGATCGTGCTGCAGAGCTACGTCGGCGTGAATGGACAGGGTGTATTCGGCAATGCGGGCGAATGGTGGAACTCGGTGTACTACGCGTCGCCGTCGTACAACGGGCTCGTCGGACGCGCGATGTATTCATTCGGCAACGAAGCGGGCCATCCCGGCCAGAACAAGTGGAGCGGCCAGGTCTCTTACAACAACGGCGGTTTCGCGACCTCGGTCGTCTATCAGCAGATCAAGTACAGCCTTAACGCCGGCGATCTCGGCACGCTGATTCCGGGGCTAACCACGCAGTCCGTAGTGAACCTCGGCGTTTCGTACAGCATGAACTTCGTGAAGCTCTACGGACAATATCAGCACGTGTGGGATTCGATCTCGAACGGCGATGTCGGCATCGACACCGCACAGATTGGTTTCGCCATTCCCGTGGGCGTGGGCCGGATTCTCGGTTCGGATGCTTATTCAAAGAGTTCCGGTCACGCGTCCGTCTACCGCAACACCTGGGCGCTTTCGTACGACTACCCGCTGTCCAAACGCACCGACGTCTATGCCGCGGTGCTGTCCGACCGCGCGAGCAGGATGGCGACCGGCACCACAGTCGGCGGCGGTCTGCGCACGCAATTCTGATTGATGGCCCACTGCGCCGAGTGCGCGGATTTCTCGGGCAATCCTCGAAAGATGGCGGAGGGATGGGCAGCGCATGGCATGCCCTCTCGCCTCACAGATTAGCGATTTCAATGGAGGAGATATGTTTGAAACTGGAGTAAGGGGGCGCGGCACGCGCAGAATCGGCATGCGGCGCTCGCTGGCGGCAATGACACTGGTGGGACTGTCGAGTGGTGCAGCGCACGCGCAAAGCAGCGTTACGTTGTATGGCTCGCTGGATGGCGGGCTGCGTAATCTCGTGAACGGCACCAAGGCAGGCGGTGCAGCGCTGTCTATGGCCTCGAACGGCGTCTATAAATCGAATCGCTGGGGATTTCTCGGGATCGAGGACCTGGGCGGCGGCTACTATGTACGCTTCAATCTCGAAGCGGGCTATATTCTGTCGACTGGCGCGAACAGCGCCTCTAACAACACGCTGTTTTCGCGCACGTCGACGGTTGGAATCGGTGGCCCGTTCGGTCAGGTAGACGTGGGGCATCAGTTCACACTGCAGCACCGCCTGATCAAAGACTTCGAGCCATTCGATCTGCGTTATCTGGGCATTACCGAAGCGGCGGCGATTTCGGGCGGCACGAGCGGCCGCGACGACAACGCGATCCACTATCACGGAGACTTCGGTCCGTGGACGCCTCGTGCGGTCTACGCGCCGGGCGGCATCGCGGGCAGTTTGTCTAGCGGCTCCATGATCGCGGGCGGCCTGAATTACCACACCAGGATGTTCAAGTTCGGCGCCGGCTACACGCATCGTTCGAATCCGCTTTCGACTACAGCGACCACGACCCCGTATTTCGCCAACAATCAATACACCGCTGGCGGTGCCGTGACGATCGGTCCGGTCGATCTGATGGCCGGCTATTCGCTCACTACACAGTCCGTTCCTTCGACGGTGCACGGCGAGACTCGCAACCAATACCTGTGGGGCGGTTTCCGCTATAAGGTGTCGTCGTTCTTCAACGTGACGGGCGCGTATTACGACAACAAGAACTCGACCGCCGGCGTGGACGGCAGGAAGGACGTTTCTATTCTCGGCGTCACCTATTCGCTGTCGAAAAGCACACAGTTCTATGCTGACGTCGACTACACGCATTTCACTGGCGGCTATGTCACCAACGCAACGCTCAACCCATCCGGACATGCGAAGCAGACCGGCGTCTCATTCGGTATGAACCATAACTTCTAGTGCTTTTGAGTGGCTACCGAAGGAAACCTCCCGGAGGGAAAGCGGATTCCGACTTCCGTTCTCCGGGAGGAGCACTTCAATCAATGCGCCTCGCACGGGCGTTACATAGCGAGAATTTCCCTGACTGCATCGTCGATGAACTTGACGTCGACGGGATTGGCCGCGGGACCGCCCGCAAAATGACCCCACACTGATTCGATAGGCCGCAGTAGTGCATTGGGCATCTTCGAGACTTCATACTCACTATCTTCCGGCGGAAAATATAGATCGGTGCGCCCGGGCATCACAATAGCTTTGGCGGTGATGCTGCCCAACGCCCGATCGAAATCACCTTGATAAAGCGAATTCGCGGAGATATCGGCGTATTGCCAGCTCCGCATCATTGACAGGATATTGTTCGCGTCTTTCTTCAGGAAATCGCCTTCCCAGAAGTGGGTAATGAAGTCCTCCAGCGAGCCATATCCCATGGCTTCCATGTCGAGCCGTTGACGTAAAAACGCTTGCGAAAATCCCCACCCGGCAAATACACGTGCGGCAGCGCGCATTCCGCGCGTCGGCGGCGTATCGTAGAAGCCGTCGCGGAATTCGGGGTCCAGCAGCAACGGTGCCTTGAGCCCTTCGATAAATACGAAGTTGTGCCGCGAGCACCGTGCCGCTCCACAAAACGGCAGTATGCGTTCTACCATCTGCGGGTACATCGCCGCCCAGTGGAACGCCTGCATCGCGCCCATCGACCAGCCGGTAACGAGCCTGAGCGACTCAATGCCGAACTTCTCGGTCACGAGGCGATATTGCATCGCGACGTTATCGTAAAGCGTCACGAGCGGAAATCGTCCACGGTCATAAGGTGGAGGATTGTTGCTCGGCGAACTCGATACGCCGTTGCCAAACATATTGGGGACAATGATGAAGTACTCACGCGGGTCGAGCCCCATGTGCTCGCCTATCAACCATTCATTGTCCGCATGACTGCCGCTATAAAACGTCGGGTAGACAATCGCGTTGTTGCGTGCCGCATTCAGCCGGCCATAGGTCTTGTAGCTGAGCAGCATGTCGGGCAGCGTCGCGCCGGACTGCAGCACGACACGGCCAAGGTTGAAAGTTTCGAAGTCCGTCATGAGAGCCTCTTATTCAATTGGCGACGACGTTAAGGAATTTTCGAGTGCGTTCGTGAGTCGGGTTGTCGATAACCTGCTGCGGCGTACCTTGTTCGATGACTTCGCCGCCATCCATGAAAACGACGCGGTCAGCGACATCGCGGGCAAAGCGGATCTCATGGGTAACGACGATCATCGTCATGCCGGCATCAGCGAGCCCTCGCATCACGCCAAGCACTTCTCCGACAAGTTCTGGATCGAGAGCTGAAGTCGGCTCGTCGAAAAGCATCAGCTTGGGCTTGATCGCGAGCGCGCGCGCAATCGCCACTCGCTGCTGCTGCCCGCCAGATAACCGATGCGGCAAAAAATCTTCATGCGCGGCGAGGCCCACGCTTTTCAACAGGTCCCGGCCAAGCGCTTCTGCTTCGGCGCGCGGCACGTCATAGACCTGCCGCTGTGCTTCCACAATATTGTCGAGCGCACTCAAATGACTGAACAGATTGAAATGCTGAAATACCATGCCGACGCGCGCTTCGGCGCGTGCGCGTGCGAGGTTGTGCAGCGGCCGCACCGTGCCGCCGCCGCCCGGCACTTCCCGGTAACCCACGTACTGTGAATCGACCTTGATCGTCCCCCAGTCGAGCGGTTCAAGATGATTGATGAGCTTGAGCAACGTGCTTTTTCCGGAACCGCTCGGCCCCAGAATGACGACCACTTCGCCATGCGCGATCGACAGATCCACGCCGCGCAAAATCTCGCGTTTGCCATACGATTTCCAGACGTTCCTGCACGCGACGAACGGTTCGTCGCGCTGCCGTGGCGTGCGGCTTTCAGCGGGCAGTAGCGTGCCGATCCATGCGTGATCATTCGGCTCCGCCACCTGAGCGGCGACCGGCAAGACAACTTGTGCGTCGGGCTGTTTCGCATCTGGCGTCGAAGCGCGCAGTCCGAACCACGAGAATGTAAGTTTGCGGTCGCGCTCGTGATCGAAGAGGCGTTCAAGCCATACCTGAGCTAATGAGATCCCGCTCGTCAGGAACAGATAGATCACCGCAGCCGCGCCGAAGACAGTGAAGAACTTGAAGTTCTGACCGACGACCTGTTGTGAGCGAAACGTGAGCTCGTTGACAAAAATTACCGAGGCAATCGACGTCAGCTTCAACATGCCGATGGTGTCGTTGGCGAGACCTGGAATCACCGCCCGCATAGACTGCGGCAGGATAATGCGGCGTAACGTCAACAACGGTCCCATGCCTAGTGCGGCGGCCGCAATGGATTGCGACCGGTTCACCGACAAGATGCCCGCACGAAACAGTTCAGCGCTGAACGCAGCCTCGTTCAATGCGAAGCCGATAACAGCAGTCGAGACTTCATCGAAGCGCAGCCCGATCAATGGCAAAGCATCGAAGATAAAGACAAGCTGTAGCAGTTGCGGTGTCCCGCGCACGAACCAGATGTAGCCCCACGCCGCCGAGTTCAAAGTCCTGAACCGTGAGAGCCGCATCAGCGCAAGACCGAGGCCGAGAACAAGCCCAATCGCCATTGCTATCAGCGTGATTTTCACCGCAATCCACGCGCCGCCGAGCAGGAATGGCGAGCCGACATAACCTACCAGTTCCCTGAAACCGTCGAGCACCTGGACGCCATCAAGACCGGCGGCCATCGCCGGCTGAAAGACCAGCATGGCGGCGATACCGAGTGCGCCGACGACGTTTTGTTTGATTCGCAATGCCTTCATGTCAGAACCTGATTCATGACGCTACGGACACACCAACGGCGTGCCGCGCAGGCAGCCTTTATTGAGTAAGCAGCGTGCTCGGCATTTCGAGCGACGGATCCACGCCGTAGTGCTGAAACGTTTTCTTCTGAGTCTGATTGGCCTGCATGATCCTGAGTCCGTCGGACACGGCGGCGATCATATCGGCGTTGCCTTTCTTCACACCCACGCCGATCTTCATGCCGCTCGTCACCATGAAGCCGCGGGTGTAGAGCTGCGGGTTCTGTTTCGCGAGACCGTCGACGAGCGCCAGGTCGTACATCATCACGTCGGCGCGATGACTGGCGACAAGGCGTGCACCCGACGCGATATCGGCTGAAGTCATGATGGTCACGTCGGATTTGCCTTCGGCCTTGCACTTCGCGGCCTGCGCTTGCGCCATCGTCAGTTCGACGGTGCCGATGCCCGCTGTGACGGTGAGGCCGCAGAGCTTTGCGATGTCATCGATTTTCTTCGGGTTGCCGGCGGCCACCAGGCCGCCAGTACCGGCCTGCATATACGTGACGAAAGTCGTTTCCTTTGCGCGTTCGGGCGTGTAGTACAGCAAGTCCCACATCACATCGATCTGTCCGGCGCGCAGTGCCGGCAGCAAACCAGGCCAGCCGGCGGTGAAGAACTCCGTTTTAACGCCCGCGCAATCGAACACGGCGCGAGCCATGTCGGCATCGGCGCCGATAATCTTGTTGAAGTCCTTGCTGTCACGAAACGCATACGGCGGCGACTCCGGATCGACGCCGATCTTGATGGTCTTTCCGGCCAGGGACGGATATTTCTGTGCCACTTTCGACGGCTCGCACGATTGTGCGGATGCGCCTTGTGCGAGAAGAAGGCTGGTGACAGCGCATAAGAGAAGCTTGAACGCTTTAGACATGGACATGGCGGGACCTTTGAAGAGGTTGAAAAACATATCGGTTAAACAGGTGGTATGGCGATGCGAGAAGAGGGGGAGTCAATGGCCAAGGAAGTCCATGTGACTTGCGATCGAACCCGGCGTAGTGATGCAGATCCGGCCTTCGTCGCGGGCGCGGACGATATGCTCGAGCGCTCGCCGCAAGTGAACCAGGCGGTGCGGCTGTCCTGCCAGGTATGCATGCAAGGCAATACCCATCACCAGCGGCTCGCGGGTGGATTGCCGCAACATCTCCTCGAAGTGATCTATCACCAGATCGGCGAACGACCTTGCGTCCATCTGACGCGCGAGGATCATTGGAATATCGTTGACTTCTTCCGGGTACGGAATAGCCCACAGCGGCTGACCGTTGCGTGTAACGAGGCGCGTGGGTTGATCGTCGTGACACCAGTTGAGCGTGTACTGGTAACCCGCTTCCGCCACGAGATCGCTGGTGACATGACTCTCGGACAACCACGGCGATAACCAGCCTGCTGGCTGCTGCGCGCTTTCCGCGACGATTCGCTCGCGACATGCCACGATCAGCGCACGTTCGTCGGCCTCGGACAGCGTTCCCTGTCTTTCTGAATTGGTATGGCCGTGGGCGACAAGTTCATCGCCACGTTGGGCGAACGCGGCGACCAGGTCAGGGCAGTGATCATAGAGCGCGGTATTGATGATTCCCGCTACCGGTAGCGCCAGTTCATCGAACAGATCGAGACAGCGCCATGCTCCCACGCGCAAGGCGTACTCGCGCCATGCGTGATTCAGTACGTCTGGCTCAGGCATCACTGGACCGATGGTGGGGCCTAGTCCTTCGCCGAACGCAAAATGTTCGATGTTGAAACCGATGTAGACAGCGAGGCGGGAACCGTCGGGCCAGCGATAGACAGGACGGCCGCCGATCGGCGAATAGTCGAAGCGCCCGTGGCCGGCCAGCGCGCGATATGCGGGAGAATCCATGGTGCAGTGTCCTGTCGAACGGCGCGTACGCCTGTGTTCACGTCAGGACCCATCGTACGGAAGCCAAAATCGCCGCATCGAGCTTGCTGCGAACAAACTCTTGTACGCGCGCGTATTGAAGCCGCCGCTTGCTACGTCACGCTACGTCACGCGGAGAACAGCGATTTCCGGATGATCGCGTGCACGCCCCAATTGCCGTCTACCACCTGCGTCACACCGAAGTCGATCGCGACTGAGATCAGCGAAATCGCCTCGTCCTCGGACAGGCCCTTGGTCGTCATGAGGAAACGCCGCGTTTTGATGAAAGCGTCGCGCATCGCGAGGTCAAGGGTGGATTTTTCGTACACGGCGCTTTGCGCGCTGGTACCGAACTCGGCCAGATAGTTTGGATAGCTGAAGCCGTGAAGTACCCATTCGTCTGCGGTTTCTACTAACGGATACGTGAGGTCGGCGTACACCTGGTTGGCGAGCGTTTCTTTCTTGTGAAGCACTACCTGGAATTCGCCGGTGAGCGAACACTCGATCGCTGTGCCGCACAGCTCCGAGTCTCCTTGAGATGCATGCGGGTCGCCGATAGAGAGGAGGGCGCCGGGCACCCCGACCGGCAAGAACACGCTCGCGCCGCGGGTGACGCGCCAGTTGTCGAGATTTCCGCCGAAGGTCGAAGGCGGAATCGAATCGATCAGCCCATCCTGCTGCGGCGCGACGCTGATCACGCCAAAATGCGGACGCACCGGAATCTGGACATTCTTCAGGATGTCGTGATTCTCAACCACTGTCGAATGATCGACCGGCACGCCGGGATAATCGATTGTCGGATGCATCACGCCGAAAGGATCGCGCTGGGGTGTCCAGCGGAAGTTGTAGACGGCGCGGGCGCAGGCGGTCTCGCTGTCGGTTGCGTCCGCATCGAGTTCATAGATGGTGACGACCTCGCGCGGTTTCGGCTCGGTCAATAGCTCGCGATAGTGGAATCCCCACCACGCGGCTGCATTACTGCCGAACGCACGGCCGGCGAATTTCGGATTGGCGCACCGTCGCGGGTGAATGTCGAGGATACGCACTTCCAGCACGTCGCCGGGTTGCGCGCCACGCACGGCGATAGGTCCGGTGCAGATGTGCACGCCGAAGCCTTCTCCCGCGCCACGGCCGTAAATGGACGCATCCATGGGCCCCGCGCCGCGCCGGTTCACGTTCTTACGCGCTGCGGTCCAGTGGAACACGCTTTCGGCGCCAGGATCGCCGCGCACCATCCGCTCCCAGTCGTCGGCGGCGTGTTGCGTGAGTGTTTCGATAGTCACGGTGTCTGCACTGTCGATTTCCAGCACGGGCTTGAGATCGTGACTGAAGTAGCCCCAATGAATCGTATTGGCGGTTGCGCGCAGCAGATGATGACGCGGCTTGCTGGACTCGCGAGTGGGCGATGAGGAAGGAACTTCGGGTTGCGTCGCAATGTACGGCTCGTCCGCGGCTTCCTGAACGGCATCCTGGCCGGCGAGTTGTGCATGCACGAGCAGGTTCCCCGCGTTGACGGGCAAGCCGCGTGAGATACGCCGCACGAGATGGCGCGCTAGTTCGAGACTTGCTTCGTGCCGGAAAGTGCGCGGCGATGCCCGATATTGCTCCCGGAACGCGCGGCTGAAATAGGCCGCGTCATTGAAACCCCAGCGGAAGCAGACATCGGCAATGGAGAGCTTTTCATATAGAGGATTGACCAGATCCGCGCGGCAACGCTCCAGCCTGCGCGAGCGCAGATAAGTCGAGAAATTCTGTCCGACTGCTTCGAAAAGCTTCTGTAAATAACGCGGCGAGACGCGCTCCTGTTTCGCTATCGATGTGAGCCCGAGATCCGGATCGGCCAGATTGGCCTCGATTGTTCGGCACACGCGCGAGAAAAGGGCGGCTTGAGATGGAGTGAGACCACTGAAGCTGCCTTCCTTGTCATGATCCACAAGAGACGCGACGAGGAACTCCGCAAGCGCGAGTTCCAGTGGACGCAACTCGTCGAGCGTCAACGTTTCCACGCTTTCCGCAACCGAGCGCAGAAAGCCGGAAAACACGTGGCCGATACCGGCGTCTCCTGGCAACCGCCCGGCACGCAATGAAAACGGTGTTAGAAGACGTGCGTTGATCGCAGCGCGGGGCACGCGGATCACAAACGCTCGAAAGTCTGACGCGAACGAAAGGAGCGCTTCCTCGCGCGAGGAAGCATAGACGATATCGCCGGTAGCAACGCTCTCGCTCGCACCGTCGGCAACGAGCGTCAGGCAGCCGTCGATATGCAGCACGATCAGGAGACTGTCGGCGCCGTCGACATTGAGTTCGATGGTTTGCGCGAAAGCGGCGAGCGCGATCAACTCGAAGCCGTTGGTCGACGTGCGTGACCTGACGGTGCCATGCAAGTGGGGCGCGGCTGCCTCGGGCGCGCCGGAACGCAGGCCAAATCGGCCCAGCGCCTCTTTCCATGCTCGCAGGCGATCTGTCTCGGCGTATGACTCGGTGGTGAAACGCTGTAGATCCAACCCAAGGCTCCCGTACGCTGACGAACGTCAGTCGAGTTGTTCAAGGGCAATGTCCGTGCCATCGATAACAGCTCGGTTGGCGCCGCAGCGCTGCGCTACGGCAGTGCGTGGGCGCACCGCCGTGGCGCGCGCGCACAGCTCACGCGCGAGGTCGTTTCTTCGGAGGAAAAATGCTGCGGGGGATCTTGCAGTGAACGCCCTGACGGCCATCGACCACCTGCGTCACGGAGAAATCGGCCGCCACGCTCATCAGCGAATAGGCGTCGTCGCGCGATAACCCTTGCCGTTCGGTGAGCAGAAGCAACATATCGCGAGAAGCGTTTCTGGTCGCGATATTCAGGTCTTCATCGAAACCGTGGACGATCCAGTAATCCGGCGTCTCCAGCAACGGTGAAGGGAATGTAAAGTCCCGCCGCAACACGATCTGGGACATCACATTGAGCGAGGCCTCAATTGCGGTGCCGCTAATCTCGCCATCGCCTTGCGATACATGCGGGTCGCCGATCGAGAATAGACCACCGTCCACCGCGACTGGGTAATACATGGTGGATCCAGCGCCGATGCGCCAATTATCGATATTGCCGCCATGCGCGCCGGGCGGCACGGTGCTCACGCGGCCAGCCACGTCGGGCGCGACGCCTGCGGTGCCGAGGTGAGGGCGCACCGGCACACGAATGCCTTCGAGCGCGAGTTCGCGGCAGCAGTCCCGAACGTCCGATCGCTTGCCGGGCACCAGATATTTTCCGGGGTAGTCGTATGCATACAATGCGTGAGCCGTATTGGACGTCTGATCGAGCTCATAGATCGTGACCCGCTCTTTGTCGAAGTCGGTAAACAGATGACCCCAGTGCGCGGCGAGATTCGAGCCGTAATTGAAACGCGGGGTCATTTGTAAGTAACGCACCTCGAGCAGGTCGCCGGGTCTCGCGTCTCTCACGAAGATCGGCCCCGTCATCAGATGCACGCCGGGTTGCCGATCGGATTCCGGAATCGTGTCGTAGAGCGCCCGCACCGTGTCGTCCATCATCAGATCGGGCGCGTCGCCCGCATGATGCGTGATCGCGTCGGCGCGCACGAAATCGCCGCTTTCGACGATCAGCGCGGGCGCTAGCGCCGCGTCAAAGTAGCCCCAGTGGACATTCCGTGTAACGGCTGGCAGTTCGTGAAGCATGCTTGGCTTAGCTCCGTAAGAGTATGCGGTCGGTGCGGCGCTACCGATGGCAGATCGTACGGGCGACAAAATGCAACGACTTGGGCGACTGCGCACAAAAGCTTGTGCGTGAGCGAATCACGCCTACAGGCTCTGACTTACTTCAGTAGCGACTTCAGCGAACGCGCGCGCAGCGGCAGTTCGATATGCACCTTTGCGCCGCAACAGCGCGGCGGTTCGCTGCGGTAACGAAGGTTCGAGCTTGAGGAGCGACAGGTCACCGTTTTGCCGCGCGATGGCCGCGGGCAATATGGTCGCGAGCTGGCTGCAGCCGACAATCCCGATGACAGCGCTAATAGAGTTGGCCTCTACTGCTATGCGCGGTGCCACGCTGTGTTCGCGGCAGTAGTGATCGATGTAATGCCGCGTGGCGAATGTTTCGTTTAGCAGTACCCAAGCTTCCCGTTCGAAGTCGCGAGGCATTAGCGCGCCGCGCTTCCTCGCTCGGGGATGCGAGTTTCCGACCACAACAGCGAGCGCCTCGACAAGCAGAGCCTCAGTTTCGATATCGGGTGAATGCGTGTCTGCGAACGCGATGCCCATATCCAGCTCGTCTTCGTTCAACAGTACTTCCATCCGTTCCTGCGACATCTCCTCGATATTCAGGATGATGCCGGGATAGCGCTGGTTGAACCTGTCGACAAGCGGTCCGACGAGATAGGCGGTGAAAGTCGGTGTCATGCCGAGCCGCAATGAACCACGGCTCAGGTCGTGCACGTCGTGAATAGCCCGTCTGCCGGCGTCCAGATCCTGAAGCGCTCGTTGAGCATAGAGCAGCCACGCCGCGCCGGCGTCGGTCAACCGGATCGTCCGGCCACTTCGATCGAGCAATTGCACGCATAACGTGTCCTCGAGTTGCCTGATCTGCTGCGACAGGGTGGGCTGCGAGACATGCAGTGACTCTGCCGCGCGCGTGAAATTGCGATGCTCGGCCACGGCGAGGAAGTAGCGGATATGTCGGAGCAGCATGGTCCCTCACTATAGGCGTCTCCTATAGAAACCATAATAAACCGGTCTTGGACGCTATGGTTGAACGGATTCATCCTTTGACCATCGGTTCACAACTTGCCGGAGGGGCGAAGAGATGAAAGACATCATTGACGGTTTCCTGAAGTTCCAGCGCGACGCCTTTCCCCGACGCTCCGAGTTGTTCAAGCGACTGGCCACGAGCCAGAATCCGCGCACTCTCTTTATCTCGTGTTCCGACAGCCGGCTTGTCCCCGAACTCGTTACACAGCGTGAGCCGGGAGATCTGTTCGTGATACGCAACGCAGGTAACATCGTGCCGTCGTACGGTCCCGAACCCGGTGGCGTTTCGGCAACGGTCGAATACGCTGTGTCGGCGCTCGGTGTCACCGACGTCGTGATCTGCGGCCACTCGGATTGCGGCGCGATGACCGCAATCGCCGCCTGCAAATGTTTGGACCACATGCCCGCCGTGCGCAACTGGTTGCGGTATGCGGATTCCGCGAGAGTCGTCAACGAGTCACGCGTGCACGGCAGCGAGCGTGAGCGCGTCGACTCGATGGTCCGCGAAAACGTGATTGCTCAGCTGGCGAACATCAAGACGCACCCATCCGTGAGACTCGCGCTCGAACAGGGGCATCTCGCGCTGCACGGCTGGGTCTACAACATCGAAACCGGTTCTATTGATGCGCTCGACGGCGCCACGGACCGCTTTGTTTCTCTCTCCGAGCATCCGCATGTCTGTGCAACGCCTGCACGACTTTCCCGCGCTGCCTGAATTCTGTTCATCAACTGAAGGAACCATCATGACCCAGTCGCAATTCAGCCAAACCACTCGCCAGAATCTCGCGGATGTAATCATCGACGCGAAGATCCGCAAGAACCTGACCTTTGAGCAGATCAACGAAGGTACCGGGCTCAGCCTCGCATTCGTCACGGCTGCGCTGCTCGGCCAGCATCCGCTGCCTGCCGATGCTGCCAAGGTCGTCGCCGACAAGCTCGATCTCGATGAAGGCGCCGTACGCCTATTACAAAGCATTCCGGTACGCGGCAGCATCCCTGGGGGCGTGCCGACCGATCCAACGATCTATCGGTTCTATGAAATGGTTCAGATCTACGGCTCAACCCTCAAGGCGCTCGTGCACGAGAAGTTTGGCGACGGCATTATCAGCGCGATCAACTTCAAGCTGGACATCAAGAAAGTGGACGATCCAGAGGGTGGGTCGCGGGCCGTGATCACGCTCGACGGCAAGTATCTGCCGACCAAGCCGTTCTGAGTCGACAGTGAAGCATTTTCGTGGCGATGTGACTTCTGCCTGCTAATACGAATCTCGTTGGACTTCAGCGGAAAACGTGGTTCGCTCCATGAAAAGGGAGATATGAAAGTGAAAGTACTTGTCAGACTCGGAACGATTGCGAAAGAAGCCGTATTAACCAGACTCGTGTCGGTACTGATTTCCATCGCTGCGAGTTCTCTGCTTGTTTCCACTCTAGCTGTGGCCGATCCCGTGAGCCCGTCCTCGACGAGCACGAGTGCAACGCCGGATGACTATTTTCATACCGGTGCAGGCGCACGATATCTGCGACGTGCCGATGAAGACATCGTCGTCAATCCTCAACGCGGAAACATCACGGTGCTGATGGGGTCCGGTGGCAACATCACGGTTCTGTCGGGCAGGGACGGTAAATTCCTGGTGGACGCGGGCATCAGCAAGTCGCAGCGAAAAGTCCGGGCGGCACTCGACACCATCGGTCCATCGCCGCTGAAATACGTGGTCAATACTCATTGGCACTGGGACCATACCGACGGCAACGCGTGGATGCATGAGGCGGGGGCCACTATCGTTGCCCAAAGGAATACCGCAAAGCATTTGACTGAAACGACGCATGTCAATGCGTGGAACTGGACCTTCGATCCGGTGCCGGCAGATGCGCGCCCGACACTCCTGATCGATCACAAGAAGACTTTCAATTTTTCGGGCACCAGCGTCGAAGTGGAAAATTTCGGCGGTGGCCATACCGATGGCGATCTGTGGGTGTACTTCAAGAATGCCGATGTGCTTGCTCTCGGCGACACATTCTGGAATGGCATCTATCCATACATCGACAACGAGGACGGCGGCAGTATCGACGGCGCGATCAATTGGGCCAATAAAGCTGTTGCGCGCACGACTGATCACACGATCGTTGTCCCCGGTCATGGTCCCGTTGGTACGCGAACTCAATTGATCGAGTTCCGGGACATGCTTGTCACGGTACGCAATAACGTGATGACGCTGAAGCAGCAAGGTAAGTCGCTTGACGAAATCATTGCCGCCAAGCCGACCGCCGCCTTCGATGCAAAATGGGGGAATTTCGTGTTCAACGGCGATCAGTTCACGAAGATGGTCTACGCCGGTCTGCGATCGGGAAACTGAATTTCGCCGCGCGCCATCGTAGGCGCTAGCTCATGTGCCCCACGACGATGCGTGGGGCGGCCCGCTGTCGCGAGGGCAGCAGTCTTACCGTGTGCCAGATGGCGAACAGCGGGTCGTGACGGTGGCTTCATCGCCACCGAGATTCAACGAAATTGCTTCTACTTACCCGATGCCGGCGACTTCACACTCGGCGTCGCCAAGGTGTTGTTGCCGCCCACCGGTGCGGTGGCGCCGGAAGTCGAATCGCTGTTGACGCTGCTCGGCAGACCGGAGTTGGGACGGCCGGACATGCCGCTGTCGGAATTGGTGGTGCCCGGTGTGCCGTAGCCGCCCGTTGCACTATTCACCTGGTTTGCGGGGCTAGCCGTGCTACCTGCCGAACCGTTCCCACCGGAGCCACCGGCGGCCTGTGCGTAGGCGCCGCCCGACAGCGTGAGTGCGGCGACAGCCGCGAGTAACGCGCTCGTTGCCTTGCTCATGATTTCTGCCTCCTTTGTCAGAGAGAATTGGGACGCAGCCGTCTGCCGCATCCTTAATACTTATGCAGCAATCAATGTGCCGGGCCTCGCGCGGTGGCAAAAAAAATGCATATCGAATGTCCGGCAGGAGAGCGAGCCATTCCTCATGTCGCATTGCCGGCTTGCACGTGCGGCCGAACGTTGGGTCAAACCATCGGGCGGTATTGCTGCGTGAGCATCAGGTTCAGGTTCTGAACCGCAGCGCCGGATGCGCCTTTGCCAAGATTATCGAAAACCGCTGAAAGCAGAACGTGCCCGTGATCCACGGCAGGAAATACGCTTAAGCGCATGTCGTTGGTACCGTTGAGCACTTGCGGGTCCAGGTGCTTCTCAGCGCACGATTCATGCAGCGGCAGGACACGCACGTGAGCCGCCTCGGCATAGTGGCGTGCGAGGCATTCGTGTAACGTCGCGCCATCCACGCCGGGTGCCAGCGACCGCAACTGTAAGGGCACCGTCAGCACGATGCCCTGGCGGAACGCCCCATACGCAGGCACGAAGATCGGACGCTGCGCGAGCAGCGCGTGCTGCTGGATCTCCGGCGTGTGCTTGTGCGCGAGATCCAGACCATATACCTGGAATGAAGGCGCGTTGATGGCATCGGGACCTTCATGCTCCTCCACTCCGGCACGCCCGCGTCCGGAGTAACCGGACACCGCATGAATGCTGATAGGGTAGTTGTCGGGTTTCAGCCCGGCCTGCAACAGCGGACGCAGCAAGCCGATCGCACCCGTCGGGTAGCAACCGGGATTGGTGACCCGACGTGCGCTCGCAATGCGCTCAGGCTGTCCCGACGTCATTTCCGGAAAACCGTATGTCCAGCCCGTCTGCGTGCGGTGGGCCGAACTTGCGTCGATGACCCTGACGGCAGGATTAACGATGGCGTTCACCGCCTCGCGTGCGGCGGCATCGGGCAAACAGAGAATCGCGATGTCGCAGGCGTTGATGGCTTCTGCGCGAAGGCGTGCATCTTTGCGTTCTGCGGCGGCAAGCGTGAACACCGTGATGTCGGTCCGATTGCGCAGCCTTTCATGTATCTGCAGTCCGGTGGTGCCTTGGTCGCCATCGATGAAAATAACGGGAGCGCTCATACGCTGAAACTCCAGGTGGTTGTAATGGGCAGAACGAGCTCCCATGTTCATCGAACCGCTAGAATAGAAAAAGTTGAATTTTATAACCTTGCAATTCAGTTTTTCTGAATCGGGACGTCGACATGCGAGAGATCAGTCTGGACCGCCTGCGTACTCTGATTGCGATTACCGAGCGTGGCTCGTTTGCCGATGCAGCGCGCGCGTTGAATCTGGCGCCGCCGACGGTCAGCCTGCATATCGCTGAACTCGAAAGTCGCATAGGGGCGCCGCTCCTGTCGAGAAAGCGCGGTCAGGTAAAGCCGTCGGCAATTGGTGAGGTGCTAGTGGAGCGCGCGCGTCGACTGCTGGCCGATGCGGAGCAGGCGTTGGACGATATTCAACGCCAGGTGCAGGGGATAGAAGGGCGCGTGCGGCTCGGTGCGTCGACCGGCGTGATCGCGTACCTGTTGCCGCAAGCGCTCGAGGTGCTGCGCGAGAATAACCCTGCAATCGATATTCAGCTTGCGGTACTCACGTCGCATGAAACGCTGTCGCGCCTGGCGGATGGGACGCTGGATATCGGGCTGGTCGCGCTGCCGCAGCCCCGCGTGGCTGGACTCGTGATAAAGCCCTGGCGCCGGGACCCTGTAATGGCCTTCGTCCCGGCGCATTGGCGGTGCCCCGCCCGGGTGACGCCTGAATGGCTCGCCACTCAACCTCTCATTCTCAATGATGCGACTACACGTCTCTCGCGCCTGACGGCCGAGTGGTTTGCGACCGCGGGGCATCATCCTGCGCCGCGCATCCAGCTCAACTACAACGACGCGATCAAGAGTCTGGTAGCGGCAGGGTACGGCGCAGCGCTGCTGCCCCATGAGGCCACCACGCCAGTCCCCGATCGGCGGATTGTCATGCGTCCACTGCGCCCGGCGTTGTGGCGTCGGCTCGGCATCGCACATCGGGCAGGGTACGTTGAGCGTTCCACTCAACATGTACTCGATGTGTTGTGGGACCTACGATTAGCTTAAACGTTGCCTGGTCATCGAATTTGACATCGGGTTTCATTGACAGCGTGGCCTCGTGTTAAGCGTTTTCTATCACCTGCGATTCGCGTATTTCCTATCTTTCCTGTACCTTATTTACTACATTTAATCCGCCATGCGAATCAATTGATGACTCAAGCCGGGCCACGAGTCAGTTTCGGATTCAAGTCACTTCCAACTACTAGCGAGACGTCATGGGAAAACACAAAATCACTTTTGCAGTTGCGATGCTGTCACTGCTCGCGACAATCCAGACTGCGCTTGCACAGTCGGTCCCGGTACCGGTCACCACCGACAATTTCATTCGTGCAGAATCCGATGCCGAGTTGGCTAAGGTGGTGAAAAGCAATGGATTCGGCAAATTCTTCCACAACAGGGAAATTGCTCCGGTGGACCAGCAGATCGTCGTGCGCGTGAATCGGGATACGCTCTATTCTTCGGCAGTGTTCGATCTCGATGCTGGTCCGGTGACCATCACCTTGCCCGACGCGGGAAAGCGCTTCCGTTCGATGATCGTCATCAACCAGAATCACTATGCTCAGGAAGTCGTGTACAACCCCGGCAGATACACGCTGGACAGAAAGCAGATCGGCACGCGGTATGTGCTCGCAACGGTCCGTACGCTAGTCAACCCGGCTGATCCGGGCGATCTTGCCAAGGCTCATGCGTTGCAAGACGACACCAGGATCGAGCAGAAAAATGTTGGAAGTTTCGACGTGCCCAACTGGGACGAGGCAAGCCAAAAGAAAGTCCGCGACGCGCTTCTGGTGCTTGGGGCAACTCTGCCTAGCGCGCGCAAATCGTTTGGCCGTGAGAGTGACGTTGATCCGGTCCACCATCTCATCGGTACAGCAACTTTATGGGGCGGAAATCCGGATAAAGATGCCATCTATCTCACCCGGACTCCTTCAAGAAATGACGGTACGACGATCTATAAGATCCACGTTGACCGAGGCGTACCGGTTATTGGTTTCTGGTCGGTAACCGTGTATAACGCGGCCGGACTGATCGACCCGAATCCACTCAACGCCTACTCGCTGAACAACACCACCGCGCACAGGAACGCGGACGGCTCGGTGGATATTCAGTTCGGCGGATGCGACGGGAAAGCATCCAACTGTTTGCCCATCGCTGCAGGGTGGAACTACACGGTACGCCTGTATCGGCCCAAGCCGGAAGTTGTGAACGGCAAATGGACGTTTCCGGAGGCTCAGCCGGCTTGAGAGAAGTTGGCTGGCGGTCGGGAATCGCGCAGATATGCAATCGGACGGGAGTTCGATGGTCCACTCGCTCGCATGAAGAAAACCGCGTCCAATGTTCCTGTTTGACAGCGATCTCCGTGTGCCGCGGTTCGCGTCAGTCGACGGGCGGTACCGCACCTTCCAGCAAGGTCTTGATGAGCCGCTCGCGCCGCTTTTCGAGGTCCGCGATCTGGCGATCGATGGCTTCGAGTCTTGCCCGCTGGACGTCGGTGATCTGGTCGCAGGAGCGGGCGCCTTCGATTAAAAGCATGCAGTCGGGAAAGCCGCGAATATCGTCGATGGTGAAACCGGTCGCGATCATGCGCTGAACCTGCTTGACCTGCGTGACTGCCTTCTCGGGGAACATGCGATAGCCATTGCTCGCACGTACCGAGGCAAGCAGACCGTGTTCGTCGTAATGCCGGATTGATCGCACGCTCGCGCCGGTGAGTTGCGAGAGTTGTCCGATCGTCAGCAGTTCCTGTGAGGGTGTGTCTTTCATAAAGAGCAGGCTAGCATAATTTGCTTGACCATCACACCAGTGTAAGGGTTGAGACTAGCCGCACTGACACTTCCTCGGGAAAGACAATGACCTTACGAACGTTCCCTCGCTTTCTGATCGCCGCGTTCTGCGGGGCGGCACTGTTCGCGTCGGCACCCGGCGCGATCGCGGCGCCCACCAGCTATACGGTGACATCGACGGATGGGGTCAAGCTGGCGGTTCAGGAAAGCGGCGATCCGGACGGTCCGCCTATCATTCTGGTACATGGGCTGCTCGGTAGCCGCCTGAACTGGGAAGCTCAGGTGCAAAGTCCCGAATTGCGCCGATACCGGATCATTACGTACGATCTGCGCGGCCACGGTCTGTCGGACAAGCCGTCCGGCCCGGAGCCATACCACGACGGAAACCGTTGGGGGGACGACCTCGCAGCGGTGATCCAGGGCTCGCACGCGCGCAAGCCCGTCCTGGTTGGGTGGTCGCTCGGCGGTGTGGTGATATCGAACTACCTTGCAAAGTATGGCGATCGCGCGGTCGCGGGTGCCGTGTATGTCGACGGCGTGGTCGAGCTCGCGCCGGTTCAGATCGTCGACCATCCCGATGTGTATCGGGACATGAATTCGCCGGATCTGAAGACGCATCTCGACGGCGAGCGCACCTTCGTCGGCCTGTGTTTCAACCATCGGCCTGACGCCGACACCTTTGACCGGCTGCTCGCGAACGCCGCAATGGCATCGTGGGACATGCAGAAAGAAGTGCCGACAATGACGGTGTTCGCTGCAGAGGGGCTCGGCAAGGCGCGCGTCCCGCTGCTCTTCATCTACGGCGGTCACGACGCGCTGGTCGACACGCATGCGACGCTGGCTCGCGCGGCCGCGCTGAATCCGCGGATCGTCAGCAAGGTGTACGCGGACTCGGGGCACGCGCCGTTCATCGAGGAAGCCGCGCGTTTTAATCGCGATCTGGCGGAGTTTGTCAGGTCAGCGTCGCAGCAATGAAGCCACGTTTGACGAGGAGATGAGCATGGCACATGGAGTCGAGCACGACTTCTTTCCGGGCTTCGCGAGCCTGGACGTCGAAGCGGGCGATGTCTCGTTTCGCGGCAGGATCGGCGGGAGCGGATCGCCGGTTATGCTCTTGCACGGTTACCCGCAAACCCACGTCGCGTGGCGATTGATTGCGCCGACGCTCGCGAGGTCGCACACCGTTATCGTGCCCGATCTGCCGGGGTACGGCGACAGCCGCACCCGCAACGATCAGCCGCGTTGGACCAAACGTCGCGTAGCCAGCGCGCTTGTCGCGATGATGGGCCGGCTCGGGCACGAGCGATTCGCGGTGGTCGGGCACGACCGAGGCGCTCGGGCCGGATACCGGCTTGCGCTCGACCATCCTCAATGCGTCGCGGCATATGCCTCGCTGACCGTGATACCGACGCTCGATGCATTCGCATCTATCGAGAAGACATTCGCTTTGAACGCCTGGCACTGGTTCTTCCTGGCGCAGCCCGGCGATCTCCCGGAGCGGATGCTTGCGGCTGACCCGGACGCTTATCTCGACACTGCACTGGCGAAGATGGCCGGCGGTCTCGAGCGGATCGATCCCTTGGCCCTCGACGCCTATCGAACCGCGTTCAGAAGTCCGCATGTGCGCCACGCGATATGCGAAGACTATCGAGCCGCTGCTTCCGAGGACCTGGAGCACGATGCAAGCGATGCAGCTGCGGGACGAAAACTCGCCTGTCCTGTCCTTGTACTGTGGAGCGAGAGCGAACAGAAGGCCCGAAGCATACTGCCTCTCGACACGTGGTCCCGATGGGCAGCGAACGTGACGGGCAAGGGGCTGCCCGGCGGCCATCTGCTTCCTGAGGATGCGCCAGATCAGGTCTTGACGTCGCTTCAGGATTTTTTGGCCGGACAGGTTTAGCGTTGGCTCCCGTGAAGACCTTGGCGGTCCTGAGGTCGATGGACAGCATGGCGACCCATACCGTGGTTCGGCGCCGGTTCCCGGCCGCCCGCGTAGCGCGTCAGGGTTTAATGACCGAAACGATGGGAACCTCGCTTTCGGAGACCGACTGCCGCTCGGCAATGTCCATAGCTTCGACCACCCGATTGCGACCGCGTGCCTTCGCCCGATACAGGGCCGTGTCTGCCAGCCCAAGGAGGGCGGGCGCCGATTCGGGCGGATCTGGGAAAGTGCTGGCCATGCCGACCGAGACGGTGACGGGGGCCCCGGTCGGTGATGCCGATCTGATCGCAAGTTTCTCGACAGCGGCTCTTAGCGATTGCGCGACGCGTAGTCCCGCCGCCGGTTCGCATGACGGGAGAACCACTACAAACTCTTCGCCACCGTAGCGCGCGACAAAATCGCCCTGCCGCCGCAAGGTGCCTGATAGCGCCCCCGCGACTTTCTTCAGGCAGTCGTCGCCGGCCATATGTCCATACGTGTCGTTGTACTGCTTGAAATGGTCGACGTCGAGCAGCAGGACGCATAACGGCTGTTTGCTGATCGAAGCTAACGAAAATTCACGGGCGAACCGGTCGTCGAAATAAGCACGGTTGAATACGCCGGTGAGGCCGTCGCGTGCCGAGGTCTCAACGAGTTTCCGGTGCGTCTCGGACAGTCGCCGATACAGGCCCGTAGTCTCGTAGATCAGCATGCCGAGCACTGCGCTTGACGACACCATCGAAGCGACACGCGCTGCGTACCATCCGACGCTGTATCGCGCACCCGCCGAAAGGGTGAGTGTCACGTCAATGAGCGCACCGACGAGCGCAACAGCGAGCCACAAGTCCATCAACGAGCGCACGCGGGTTGTCGACACATGAAGCCCCAGCGCCGCGAGGCAAAGCGCTTCGACAATGATCCCTGCGGGGCTGTCCGACAACTGGGTGTACGAACCGGATCTCGCGACCAAGGGTGGGAGGTGAGATTGTCCCGCAGTGGCGAGGATGCACAGTCCGACCGCCACAGCGACGGCGCCAACCGCGACGACTCTGGCAAGAGTGCGGTGAGTCAGGCTCGCGGGAACCGACCGGGCGAACAGGGATGCCGTCACCAACGCGGGAAAGCCGCCGTGCCAGAAAACCCAGATCCATACCGCCGTCTGCGGTCCTGCACCTAACAGGCCGGTAGGGGAGAACACGCCTGGAAAGACGAGCAGCTGGATAGCGGCGACGACACTGGTGAACGAATAGGCGCCGCTAAGCGCCGCGAACAGCAGCCGGCCTGAGACCGCGTACTGTGTCCACAGCAGCAGGGCCGTCAGGGCCTCGGTCAAGGTAACCCAGGTTGAGAACACCGGGAGAAATGGCGGAACTACCGGGCCCGGATCTTTGGCATGTGGCCAGACCAGAACGGCGGCGGCAATCGCCAGCACGGCGACAACCGCGGCCATGACTTTATGTCGGGGCGTGGACGGCAGGTGGACAAGCGTCGTTTGCATTGGAAGAAGAGTCACGAGTGCGGCGGGCGCCACTATAACCCGGCCGTGGAGGGGAACCCTTCGTCTTGACGGCAGCATGCGGGATTTCTTGAGCCCGGGACGCCTTCCAGGCGGTCGCCTTTCCCGTTCTATTCCGAGGCGGTGTTTGTCATTCTTGCCGCGTGACAGGTCCAACCGGACCGGTCACGCACTCGAGAAAGAGGTCGCGCATACACATGGCGGAACCGTTTGAGTTCTGTCGAACGGCGCGGCGGGAACGACCTCCATGGTGTTTCTACACCTGCGCATAGAAAGTCGTCGAATAAGAGTCTGTCTATCGGCCACCCTCCATCGCAAGCTCTTCGGGCTTGATGCTGGCGATCGGTTGAAGGATCGAACTATCGAATGTCCGGGGTTCGCGCTGCTTTGCCAGCAGTTTCGGCAGATCGGGATTGGCGAGCGCGCCGCGTCCGACCGTCACCAGATCTGCCCCGGCGGCCAGTGCGTTTTCGATTCGCCCAGCCGTGTGCAAGCCACCGTTTGCAGTGATTGTGACGTTGGGCGCATAACGGCGTGCCAGCGTCACGAGGCTGTCGCGCGTGCCTTCGAAGGCTGGTTGCCATGCCTCGTGCTCGGTCACGTGAAGGAAGTCGATGCCCGCATCTGCAAGTGCGCCGAAGATCACTTCTGCATCCGCCTCGCCCCCCGACCACTTCGAACCAAAGTCATTGACCTTGCCTTGCGAGATCCGGATGCCCACGGGCACAGCATTTCCAACGTTGTGCCTGACAGCGTTCACGACATCGACGAGCAGTTGCGTCCGGGCCTTCGTGTCGCCACCCCAACGGTCGGTCCGGCGATTGGTACCCGCAGTCAGGAACTGATCGAGGAGGTATCCATTGGCGCCGTGAATTTCCACGCCGTTGAACCCGGCGATATTCACGGCACGTCGTGCCGCGTCGGCGAAGCCCTGGATCGCCTCATCGATCTCGGCGTCCGTCATCTGTTTCGGCTCGGGATAGAGTCCCTCGCCCCAGTAAAACGTCATCTGTTCACCCTTGGGGCGAACGGCCGATGGTCCGACTGTATGGTTTCGGTAAACGTTGCCTTGACTCAGCGCGCCGGCATGCATGAGTTGCGCGAACACGAGGGTCCCATGCTCGTGCATCTCCCGATTGAACGCCGACCACGCCTTCGCCTGTTCGTCGTCGGCCAGGCCCGGCTGAAACCGGTATCCTTGCGAGAACGCCTTGTCGGTATAAATGCCTTCAGTCGTTACCAGCCCGAAGCCACCTTTCGCGAATCGCTTGTAGTAGTCGAACATGGTTTGGGTCGGCTGCCCGTATTCCGTGGCCGTGATACGCGTCATGGGCGCGACGGCGATGCGGTTGCGTACTGCGATGCCGTTGCGGTTATACGGGGAAAGGATAGGGGAGGTTGAGTCGTTCATCTGGCCGCTCGTCTCGTGAAGGAAGGTGATTGCATGGTAGGCGGCGAGAGCAGCGGGAAACAGAGCCTGGACCGTGAAGCCGCCCTAACATTTTTGGATATAACCGATGCTCCTTCCAGACGTTCAGACATTCCTCGCCGTAGCGTCAGCAGGAAGCCTGTCAGCGGCGGCGCGTCAGCTGAACGTGGTGCCTATGCAGGTCTCGCGGCGCATTGCCGCGCTCGAAGAAGACCTCGGCGTGCGCCTCTTTCATCGGACCACTCGGTCGCTTACGCTGACAGCGGAAGGCGAGGCTTTTGTCCCGTACGCCAACGCAATGGTCGATGCGGAAGCGGGCGCGCGAGCGGAACTGAGTCCGTCACCGGGCACTGCATCCGGTGTGTTGCGCATGACCGCACCGAGTGGTTTCGGACAATCCGTCGTTTTGCCGATGCTGCCAGGCTTGCTGGAAAGCAACCCTGACCTTCGTATCGACCTCGATCTGTCGGATCGGCAAGTCGATATAGTGGGGCAGGGACTGGATCTCGCGTTGCGCATTGCGCCACTGGAAGATTCGGAACTGGTGGCCAGAAAGATTGCCCCGAACCCGCGCCTTATTTGCGTGTCGCCCGGGTATGTCAAGCGGTATGGGCGGCCTGATACGGTCGCAGACCTCGACCAGCATCGTTGCATCAAACTCGATGCCGTCGGGCGGTGGCCGCTCGTCGTCGACGGCAAGTTGATACGCAAGCGTATTGAAGGCTACGTCACCACCACGAGTGTTGAGGCGGCGCGTACGGCTGCGGTGCAGGGACTGGGCATTGCTATGCTGACCCACTGGGATGTATTCAGGCAGCTAGCTGACAATTCGCTTGTGGAAGTGCGTCTGCAGGACGCCTCCATGGAGGACCTGTCGGTGTGGGCCGTCATTCCGAGCCGGCGGTATGTGCCCAACCGCGTGAATGTGTTTCTTGCTGCGCTTCAGAAGGAACTCTCGGATCTGGCGGGAACGCGCGGTTTACAGCCGCTCTGAACGTTAGGTGAACTTGGGGCGAAGCCCGCAGGCCTAAAGGCGTCGTCAAGTGTTGCCGATATAACATAGTGTGGCCGCGTCAGGGACGCTGGCTATCCTTTCAATCGATACCTCCCCAGGTATCAAGGTATGGTTATGTCCGCTTTGCCCAGTACATCGCACGAGTTCATTGACGGCATGACGATAGGTATCGCTGTCGTGACGCGCGATTCGCGCGGTGAACCGGTCGTCAGCGCGTGCAACGACGTCTTCCTGGCAATGATGGACGACGCTCGCACACATCCGCGATCTTTTCCTGTGCCACTCGAGACATCGGTGCTGGACAAGGCAGGGTGTGGATTGCGCAAAAAGCTCGATGCGTGCTTCGACTCGGGCAAAGCCCAAGGATCGGAACCGGCCTGCGTGTCCCTCGATGGCGCACGGACATGGCGAGTCGCACTGGAGCCGATGGTCGGCGCGCACACGCCTACTGTCTGCATGACGGTCATTGGCCATGCCCCGGCGCGGCAGGTGTCGCGTGAACTGGAAGCTAGCGCATCGCGGTTCCAGGCCGTGATCGACTCCGCTTACGACGCGATCGTCACCATTGACGAGGAGCACCGCATCAGACTGTTCAACCGCGCGGCCGAGAATCTGTTCGGTTATCGGGCGGACGAAGTGATCGGACAGCGGATCGAAATGCTGTTGCCGGAGAAGTTTCGCGGGAACCATGCGCGCAATGTGCGGCAGTTCGCGAACTCGACGCAGAAAAGCCTGCGCGCAGTCACGCCGCCGCGCATGGACGAAAGCAACAGCGTGTACGGGCGGCATCGGGACGGCACGATTATTCCGGTCGAGATTGCAATTTCGAAGATTGAACTCGAGGGCGAAGTGGAGTTCACTGCTGTCGTTCGCGACATCTCCGATCGTGCCCGGCTCATCCAGCTACTCAAGAAACAGGCGGTTACCGATGCGCTGACTGGCTTGCCCAATCGCCGCGAGTTCATCGATTCCGTCGAAAAAATGCTCGCCGCCGATGGTGTGCTGTCCGTTTTCATTCTAGACATCGACTACTTCAAGAAGATCAACGACAGCTACGGCCACGATATTGGCGATGAAGTCTTGCGTGTGCTGGCAGATGTGGGCATGACGATCCCGTATGAGTCGAAGCTATTCGCGCGCTGGGGTGGCGAGGAGTTCGTCGGAGCGCTGCCGGGCGCGGACGCGTCCGTCGCGTTCCGCATCGCCGATGCATTGCGCAAGCGTTGTGAGCAGCAGGAATCGGAACACGTGTGGCGGTCGAAGCCGATTGCATTCACGGTGAGCATTGGCGTGGTGACGCGTGAGGCGGGCGAACGTGACGTCGACGCGCTGATGCGGCGCGCAGACCGTGCGCTTTATCGCGCGAAAGAGACTGGAAGGAATCGCGTCGCGGTTGGTTGAGTGAGCGCGAGTCGTGGGTTCTGTCGACATTGCTCATGTCCGGCCGGACGATACTGGACGCGGTTGCGTAGCGAAGAGCCGCGCGGACATGGCGGAAGGCGGTCGAATCTGCGATGATTGTTTTCCGTCATCGTGGCTCGTGGCCGCGCTGGCCCATTGTGGCCCATTGGTGCGCAAGGCCGGCACAGGCGCGTCGGCAGGCAGATCCTGCAAGCGGTCCAGCAAGCGAAGAGAGCTCGATTATGGCCAGACTTCGAAATCTTGCCGCAGCCGTTCTGATTGTCATGCTGGCCGCGTGCGCCAGTCTGCCCCCACAAGTCGGACGCACGCCGACCTATGCGGCGCAAGATACACAAGCGACGCCGCTTGCCGAGCACTTCGCGTCCGGCGAGCACGGACATCCTGGCGAGAGCGCGTTCCACCTGCTACCCGATTCCGTCGACGCGCTCCTCGCGCGGGTGATCCTTACCGAAAAGGCTGAGAAAACACTCGACCTCGAGTACTACATCTGGCACAGCGACCTGACGGGGCGCGCTCTTGCGTTGGCCGTGCTGAAGGCGGCGGACCGCGGCGTCAGGGTACGGGTACTGCTTGACGATCTCGGCACGAACGCCGACGACCAGGCGTTGCTCGCATTGAGCGCCCACCCCAGCATTTCTATTCGGCTCTTCAACCCCGTGGCGAGCCGCCGGTTCAAGAAGATTTCGGCTGCACTCGACTTCTCGCGCGTGAACCGCCGCATGCACAACAAGGCACTGATCGCCGATAACCGGGCCACGATTCTGGGCGGGCGAAATGTCGGCGACGAATATTTCGGTGCGTCGAGTGCAGTGTCATTCGGGGATCTCGACGTGTTGATGCATGGGCCGATCGTCCAGGATGTCTCGAACTCTTTCGACACGTTCTGGAATTCCGATGCGGCCTATCCGATCGACCGGCTGATGGGCACCCCGGCAGACCCCGAAAAACTCGCGGCGTATCGCGCCGAACTGGACCGCTACGTCGCTTCGGAACAGGCCTCGCCCTATGTCGCGCACGCGAGACAGCGGCTGGCTCAAGTCATCGAGAAGGGCGCCGCCGAGTATAGCTGGGGCAAAGCCACGCTGCTCTACGATGACCCGTCGAAAGTCACGCGCGCCCCTGAAGAGTCGCAAGGCCGCTTGCTGACCGCTCTCAGAGCGCGGGACCTTCATCCGAGTCGTGAACTGCTGATCATCTCCCCGTACTTCGTACCTGGAAAAAATGGCGTGGCCTGGCTGCGTGAGTTGACTGAAAATGGCGTGCGCGTGACGGTGCTGACCAACTCGCTGGCGGCGACCGATGTCGCCGCCGTTCATGCGGGATATCGGCGCTACCGCGAAGACCTGCTCGCCGCGGGCGTGCAGCTCTATGAATTCAAGCCCGTCGCAGCAGGCGTAGACGCGGCGAACAAGAAGCAGTTCTTCGGTTCGTCGAAAGCATCGCTGCATGCGAAGACGTTCGTATTCGACCGTGAACGGGTGTTCATCGGCTCGATGAATCTGGACCCGCGCTCGGTCCACCTCAACACTGAAATCGGCGTGTTGTGCGACAGCGCGGCGATCGCGAACCAGGTGATCGGCTACGTCGAACCGCGGTTGAATCAGATCGCGTGGCAGCTCGTACTGCGCACCGACGCAAACGGCAGTCGCAAAATCGTCTGGATCGATACCGCGGCGGACGGGACGGTGAGGGAACTGGACACAGAGCCGGACACCACCGTGCTGCGCCGCACCGGTGTGTGGTTCACGGGTCTGCTGCCCATCGAATCGCAGCTTTGAGCTGACGGAGGCATGCTCACGTCGCTGCTGGTCTGCAGCCGCATGCCGCTGTCGTCGGAATGCTCGCGCCAGTCGCGCTACTCGCGGTACTCGCCGGTCTCACGCCTGCGAAAACAAGTTCCGAACTGCCGTCTGTTTCATATACTGCTCATACCAGCATCCCATGTTGGCAGCTACGAAACGTCTCGTTGACTATCTCCGGTCGAGGCCATATGAGTACTATCGTGCCGGACGGACATGCCGAACCCGAACGGCGTGAACCGATTCTTAATACCGTTGATCGTGTCTGTGAAATATGTTTTGGCCTGTTCATGGCCCTGACATTCGTCGGCGCCGTCAAGGCAGTGACTGCACGCGAAGATGAAGGGTACAGGATGTTCTTTGCCGCGCTCGGATGCAATCTGGCGTGGGGCCTCGCCGACGCTGTGATGTACCTCGTACGCACGCTCGCCGAACGAGGGCAGCGCCTGAAACTCGCGCAGACCGTACAGCGGGAGCAGGACCCGGCGGTAGCCTTGCGGTTGTTGCGCGAAGCATTGCCCGAGAAGCTGGGGCGGCTCGTCGAAGATGCTGACCTCGAGCCGATCCGCGCTCGCCTTGCGACCGCATCGACGCTGCCACCCCGGGCCAGTTTTGTGAGTGGTGACTTCGTCGGCGCGCTAGGCATCTTTTTGCTTGTGGTCCTGGGGACGTTTCCGGTCGCGGTGCCGTTTCTCGTCGTGAGGGATGTCACAACGGCACTGATCGCCTCGCGCGTGCTCACTCTCGGGATGCTTTTCATCGCCGGCTTCGCGCTGGGGCGCTATACCGGTGCAGGGCCAATGAAGGCAGGCATTGCCATGATCGCGGTTGGCATCCTCCTTACGATGGCAATCATTACGCTCGGCGGCTAACGGAGCCGGAGCCGTTCTAAGCCTCTGGCTTGCATTCTTCGTGACTCCGGCCGGCATGTCCCAATGAACAATAGACAAAGCAAGGTTGGCGATCGAGCCAATTGCAGCAAGTCGAAGGCGTCGTAGCCGACTTCACCGTTGGTCTTGGCCCACACCCACAACCTGCTGCTTGACGACTTTCGCCATCAGGTACGCGCGTTCTGTTTCCAGCAAAGATTTCGCGTCGATTCGCCCGAATATGTCCAACAGCGGCGCGATCAACCCTGTCCAGCCCGTCTGATGACTGGCCCCCAGACCAGCTCCGTTGTCGCCGTGGAAGTACTCGTAAAACAGGATCAGATCGCGCCAGTGCGGATCGCTCTGGAATTTTTCCGTTCCGCCGTAGACGGGCCGTCTGCCATCTTCGCCGCGCAGGAAGGTGCCCGACAATCGACGGACAATTTCCTCGGCCACCTCGAACAGCGACATCTGCTGGCCAGAACCGGTAGGACATTCGACCTCGAATTCGTCGCCGTAGAAACTGTACAGATTAATGAGCGCCCGCACGATGAGGAGATTGACCGGCATCCAGACCGGCCCGCGCCAATTGGAATTTCCGCCGAACATGCCGGTATTCGACTCGGCCGGCAGGTACTGAACCGTGTAGTCGATGCCACCAGTACGAAACACGAACGGGTGATCCTCGTGATAGTGCGAAAGCGACCGGATGCCGTGAGGTCCAAGGAATTCGTTTTCGTCGAGGAGATAGCCGAGCACGCGCTCGAGTTTCTTCCTGTTCAGAATGGCGAGCAGGCGTCTTTTCCTGTAACCGATGAAACCTGCTTCTGTTGGTGCGACCTGCGCAATCAACTCTGGATGGCGTTCGCGAAACTGAGCAATCAACTCCATCAACTTCGGATACCGGTCGACCGCATCTCCTTCGAATACCGTCGACGCGCACAACGGCAACAGCCCTACCATCGATCGCACCTTCAGCCGTGTTGCCTGGCCGTCCGGAAGGCGCAGCAGATCATAGAAGAAGCCGTCCTCCTCGTCCCACATTTCGTCGTGATGTACGCCACGGCGATCCATCGCATACGAAATCCACATGAAATGCTGGACGAACTTGAAAGCAACCTCTTCATAGAGCGGATCGTACTCCGTCAGCAGGGTGGCCATCTCCAACATGCACTGGCAATAGAACGCCATCCACGCGGTTCCGTCCGCCTGCTCCAGTGTGCCGCCCGTCGGGAGTTGTGCGCTCCGATCGAACACGCCGATGTTATCCAGCCCGAGGAAGCCGCCCGCAAAGACGTTCCGGCCGGAAGGATCTTTGCGATTGACCCACCAGTTGAAATTGAGCATCAATGCCTGGAACGACCGCTCGAGGAAGCGGGGGTCTGCACGGCCCAACTGTTTTTCATACTTGTAGAGCCAGAGCGTGGCAGCGGCATGTACCGGCGGATTTACATCGCTGAAGTTCCACTCGTAAGCAGGAATCTGTCCGCTAGGGTGGAAGTACAGATTCCGCAGCATCAACAGCAGCTGTTCTTTGGCGAAGTCGAAATCCACCAGCGCGAGCGAGACCGTGTGAAACGCCAGATCCCAAGCCGCGTACCACGGGTACTCCCACTTGTCAGGCATGGAGATCACGTCCGCGTTGAGCATGTGGAACCAGTCAGTGTTGCGTACGTCGCGTCGAGCCGAGTCCAGCAACGGATGGCTCTTATGCTCACGTAACCACTTTTCCAGGTCGAAGTAGTAATACTGCTTGCTCCATAACATCCCGGCCAGCGCCTGCCGATGAACACGGCGCTGATCTTCCGTCAGCGTCTTTGGCGCAATGCGCTCGTAGAACTCGTCGGCCTCGGCGATGCGGCTGTCGAACACCTTCTCGAAGCCGTCGAACGCATTCTCCATTTGCGCTGCTCTCAACCGCAGCCGGAACGTCTTGCTGCCTCCGGCCGGCACCTCGACAGCATAGTGAGCCGCTGCCTTCGTGCCGCTTTTCGCGGGATTGACCGCGTCCGCTCGCGAAACGACGTAGTCGTGAAACGCGTCCTTCACGTAAGGAGACGAATTCGCTACGCCCCACAGACGCTGAGCATTGCTTTCATTATCGGTGAACAGAGCCTCGCAATCTCCATCGCAATATAGCCAGTACTGCCCTAGCTCATGATGGGTGGCGCGGATAATGCCGGACCCCGCTTCGGTCAACGAGGGTTTCCGGTCGTCGCCGCCCCACGACCAGGTGTTGCGGAACCAGAGCGTCGGCAAGATCCGGATCTGTGCCGCATCCGGTCCGCGGTTGTGCACGGAAATCCGCACGAGGATGTCTTCCGGATCTGCCTTCGCGTACTCCACGAACACGTCGAAATAGCGGTCTTCGTCGAAGATGCCAGTGTCGAGCAGTTCGTACTCCATTTCTGTTCGCGATCTTTTGCGGTTGGTCTCGACAAGGTCGCGGTACGGATATTCCTTCTGCGGATATTTGTAGAGATACTTCATGTACGAGTGCGTGGGCGTACTGTCGATGTAGAAGTAATACTCTTTCACGTCCTCGCCATGATTGCCTTCGCTATTGGTGAGACCGAAGAGGCGCTCCTTCAGGATCGGATCTTGCCCGTTCCAAAGCGCGAGCGCAAAGCAGAGCCGCTGCTGATCGTCACACAGTCCGCCGAGTCCGTCCTCGCCCCATCTGTACGTGCGTGAACGCGCCTGGTCGTGCGAAAAATAGTCCCATGCGTTGCCGTCGTCGCTGTAATCCTCCCTGACCGTCCCCCATTGCCGTTCGCTCAGGTAAGGTCCCCACTTTTTCCACGGGACCTGAGCTTCACGCTGTTCGTTCAAACGCTTCTGCTCCGTGACATCCACAATTGCGTCAGCCATGGTTTCAGCTCCGATACTGGGGTGAATCGATTCCGCTCGACCGTCGTGACATACCCGGCTTGACGTCGTCCTGATGGCACACTTTTCGCCTGACTAAGATGAACGTACCGACCCTTGGAAACTCAGGCACCGTTCCGAAACTACGTCTCGACTCAAATTCCTCCTGAACGATCAACCATACGGTGAATGCAGCCAATAGGACTTTGGTCCCACGGTTCGATAGCACTACGCAAATTGAGAAATGCCGACAGCCTCCTGTCGAACGGTCACCGCGCGCGCGGTTCAAGTTTCGTCGCCACCAGCGAAGAGGCCATGCTCGGGCGGCGCCTGCTCGTGATCGATACATTGGACATGCCAGTGCCCAGTCATCAGCGCGCGGCCGCGCTTCGCGCACCATTGCGCGCGCCCGGTTTCGCCTTCAAAGGGACCGTCGCAACCGTTGAGATCCAACCCTTCGAGAACGCATAGCGGTGTGGCGTCGTTGGGGCCGCACACGAGCGTATTGCCGCAATCCACGTGCAACGAACCCCATTCCGGCAGTTCCAGCCCGAGGTGACCCTCGCGCGACCATCGCCGCGTGTCCTCATCGAGCCAGAGGATTGCAAAAGCCATCGGATGGGTGCAATTGAATGTGTCGAGATGAACTGTGAGGCGCATGACAATCTCCGAACGTAGCTGCCGTCAATTGACCCGGACTACGGAAACCGTGGTTTTCGCAGGGCGGTTATTGACTGAGTACCCATTGCACCAGCGTGTGTGCGTCTTCTGCCGATATCGGCCCGCCACGATCGGCTGGCAACGGCATCGCCATGTCGCCCCAATGCGCCTTGCCGCCTAACCGCAGCTTGTGCTCAAGCATGAATTGCGCGTTTGGAACGTCGCGGTAGCGAGCGGCGATCTGCTCGAACGACGGCGCGAGGAAGGGCGCGTCACGTGTATGGCAGAACATGCAGTGATGCTGATCGACCAGCGCGGCCGGCTTCGGCTCGGCCTGAACGGCTGTAGCAACCAGCAGAAACGCGGCACATGCGAGACGGCAGCGACGGGATATGGCGTTCATGGCGCGCGCTTCTGTTCATGGGAATGAGACCAGTGTAAGGTCCGCCGCTGCTGCGCCGTTGACCTCGATCAACCGGCATAAGGCGTGTGAATTTGACCGGCAGCGCGTAGATCCTATGCTGATGAGAGGCACACTGCGATGAGACCGCATACGCCATACAATCGGGTGGCTGTCGCGAAGATTTGGGCTTCAGAGCCGATTCACTGCGCGAAGAAGATCTGCTCGCTGCGTTTGAATTGATCGGCGTCGCATCGAACAAGCAGACAATCAATCTGCTAAACGGGAATGGCGCAAAGCCGTGCTCTTACACAGTGGTTACTTCCGCTTTTGTGACTGAAACCCACGAGTCTATTGTTTTGGGGCGACAGAGGTTCAGTACTGACCAAAGGGAGTTCCTATGCGCGCAATGGTTTTCGATGGTGACTCACCGATCCTACGCGAAGAGGATGTGCCGGATCCTAAGCCCGGTATTGGAGAAGTACTGATCGACGTTCACGCGTGCGGCGTGTGCCGTACCGATCTTCACCTGGTCGATCGCGAGCTCGATCGTCCTAAGCGGCCTGTTATTCCCGGTCATGAAATCGTCGGCACGGTGGCGGAAGTGGGCGCTGGCGTGACGGGTTTCGCTGTCGGAGATCGCGTGGGGGTGCCGTGGGTAGGTTACACATGCCGCCACTGCCGCTACTGCCTTTCGGCGCGGGAAAATCTCTGCGACGAGGCCCGTTTCACCGGCTATACGATCGACGGCGGTTACGCTGAACGCACGGTTGCGGACAGCCGCTACTGCTTTCATCTGCCGGTACAGTACTCCGATATCGAGGCGGCGCCGCTGCTATGCGCAGGTCTCATCGGCTACCGCACCTTGAGCATGGCGGGCGACGCACTGCGCATCGGTATTTACGGTTTCGGTGCCGCGGCGCATATCGTCGCTCAAGTGGCGCGTCATCAACGGCGCACTGTCTATGCATTCACGCGGCCCGGCGATCAGGCGGCGCAGCAACTCGCACTACGGATGGGTGCGGCGTGGGCGGGTGACAGCAACGAGGCGCCGCCCGACGAACTCGATGCGGCGTTGCTGTTCGCCCCGGTCGGCGCGATCGTTCCACAGGCTTTGCGCGCAGTCGTGAAAGGGGGCGTAGTAGTTTGCGGCGGAATTCACATGAGCGACATTCCGTCGTTTCCCTATTCGTTTCTATGGGGCGAACGGCGCCTTGTTTCGGTCGCAAACCTGACTCGCGACGACGGGCTGGCTTTCATGCGCATTGCGAGTGAGGCGCGGCTCACGCTTGAAACCACGACTTATGCGTTGGAGGACGCAAATCGCGCACTCGCCGACCTGCGCGATGGCCGCCTGACGGGCGCAGCGGTGCTCGCCATCAAACCCGAATGAGGCCGTCGTGATCGAGAATCCGGATGTCCTTGCCGCGCGCATCGAGTAAGCCGTCGCGCTGGAACCGCGACAGCATCCGGCTCACCGTTTCGAGCTTGATCCCAAGATAGCTGCCAATTTCCTCGCGCGTCATGCGCAGATGGAACTCGGCCGGCGAATAGCCGCGCTTTCTCAGGCGCTCCGACAGATTCAGCAGGAACGTGGCCACGCGCTGTTCCGCCGACATCGTGCCGAGCAGCATCATCTGCGACGATTCACGCACGATCTCGCTGCCCATCATACGGTGCACGTGCTGCTGAACGGCCTTCACTTCGCGGCACATCGTCTCGAGCAGATGAAACGGAATGATGCAGACCTTGCTGTCCTCGAGCGCTACCGCATCGCAGCTATGGTGACCGGAGCACACGCCGTCGAACCCGAGGGAATCGCCGGCGAGATGAAAGCCCGTCACATGCTCCCGGCCGTCGCGGTGCATGACGACGGTCTTGAACGACCCCGCCCGCACTGCATAGATGCTCTCGAACGGATCGTTCGTGCGGAAGATCGTCTCACCCTGCCTGATAGTGCGTGACGGACAGATGAGCGCTTCGATTCTCTGCAACTCCTCGGGCGTCAGGCCTTGCGGCATGCACATCGGACGCATCGAACACGACGAGCAGCGCATCGCGTCCTTGCGTGTCGCGCGGTCCGTGGTACGTCCCTGTTCCGGCGTCGATGCAACATGCAGCGGGACGAATGTGCGAGAGCTGACCGGATAAGAGACAACGTCAGACATGATTTGCTCCAGATTGAAGAGGGGTGCGTGCACGATGTTCGCTGGCGATCCGCTGGATCGCGCTTCGCGCAAGTTCGAATTCGCGAGTCTTGTCGAAAAAGTATTGCGCGCCGCACGTCAGGCACGCGCGCCGGAACCAGGCGCCGGATCGGTTCGTCAGCACCATCGTGATGACGTGAGGCATGCGTTGCGCGAGCAGGGCCAGCAATTCCATGCCGCTACCGCCGTTCAGATGCAACTCCGTCACCACAAGGTGAGCTGCGCGAGCCTCGATGCCCTCGAATGCGGCACCGGGCTCCTCGGCCTCACCGACAATTTCTACGCCCTCGAGTGAGCCGAACAGCGCAGCCATACGGCGCCGTACCGGGAATGCATCGTCGACGAGAAAGACACGCAGGGCGGGGTGGTTGAGGCCTGAGTTCATGCCTCGAAGTATCGGCCGCGCCATCTCAAAATAAAATCGGCGAGGAGCGAACTTGGAGTAGGCGACGAAGAAGGGCTGTAGGGCGATTCCTACAGCATGCGTCGCAGGCCGCCAGCGGGGCGGTGGAGGCGTTTAAATATCGTCCTCTTCGTCGCTGACCAGTTTGTGACGCATCGCATAACGCACCAGCGCGGCTTCGTGCGGCATCTGCATCTTTTCGAGGATGCGCGTCTTGTAGGTGCTGACGGTCTTGGAGCTCACGCACAGCTCCGTCGCGATTTCCGTGATCGTCTGACCGGCAGCAATGCGCTTGAGAACGTCGAACTCACGATCTGACAGGCGCTGATGTGGCAACAGATCGGTGGGCTCGTTCAGGCTCTGCGCGAACCGCTCGGCCATCGCAAGGCTCACGTAGACGCCGCCTGCGGCCACCTTTGTCACCGCCGCCACAAGCTCGGCGCTTGCGCTTTCTTTCGTCAGATAGCCGGACGCGCCCGCCTTGAACGCGCGCACTGCGTATTGCTGTTCGGCATGCATGGTCAGCACGAGGATACGCAGCGCCGGCTTTTCCTCTTTGATCTGTTTTATCAGCTCGACGCCGTTGCGGCCCGGCATCGACAGATCGAGCACCAGCACGTCTGCAGCGGAAGCGCGAATCAGCGCGATGGTACTCGCACTGTCACTTGCTTCGCCCACCACTTCGAAGCCGCTGGCCCCCTTGAGGATATGACGTAGACCATCGCGCACAAGTGCATGATCGTCGGCGAGCAAGACCCGGGTCATGATTGCAGCTCCTGCATTTGCACTGCCTCCGCTGGAATGGTGACGCTCAACGCAAAGCCGTTGCCTTGTGAGGTTTGAATGTCGACGGCGCCCCCGAGCATGTGCGCGCGTTCGCGAATGCCGAGCAGACCAAACGACTTGCCCGCCAGTTCGCCGTCACGATGCGCGCCCTGGCCGTTGTCGGCGATGCGCAGCACGAATGCCTCGTCGCCGGCGCGCAGGCTGAGCGTGACGAGCGTGGCGTCGGCATGGCGCGCAACGTTCGTCAGCGCCTCCTGCACGATCCGGAAGAGGGCAGTTGCGCCCGCGGGGCTGAAGCGGGCGTCACCGGTTTCGATGTCGCGCTCCACGTCGATGCCATAGCGGTTCGTGAAGTCGTTCGCGAGCCACTCGACTGCGGGGATCAGTCCGAGGTCATCGAGCATCACCGGCCGCAGATCGGCGGCAATGCGGCGAACCGACGCCACGGTCGCGTCGATCAGGCGGCGCATGCCCTGCAAATGGGCGCGCACCAGCTCGCTGGCTGACCCGCCAAGCGTCTCTTCGACCGATGAAATGTCCATTTTCAGCGCAGTCAATTGCTGACCGAGGTCATCGTGCAGTTCGCGTGCGATGCGCGTCTTTTCGTCTTCGCGGATCTTCTGCAGGTTGGCGGACAGTTCGCGCAGTTCCTCGCGCGCCCGCTGCTGGGCATGCTCGGCACTGACCCGTTCGGTGACGTCCCGCAGCATTACGGTGTAGAGCCTCGCGCCGCCGTCGCGAGTCTGCGAGATGGAGGCCTCGATCGGGAATTCCTCGCCGTTTGCGCGCAAGCCGGACAGCACGCGCTGCCGGCCCATTTGCCGGTCGGACACGCCCGTCACGCCGAACTGTTCGACATGCCGGGCGTGCGCTGCGCGAAACCGCTCCGGAATGAAGCGTTCGAGCGATGCGCCGATCGCCTCCATTGCCGTGCAGCCGAAAACCTGTTCTGCCATTGGATTGAAGAGCACGATGCGCTGCTGTTCGTCGATGGTGATGATCGCTTCCATCGACGAACGGATGATCGCCATCATGCGCGCTTCGTTCACACCGGACTGATTGATTGCAACGCTTGCCTCGCTGCGCGCGGAAGAGGCTTCCCGGCGCGCGCGCAGAAGCATGAATGCACTCGTGGCGACGAGCAGCGCCGCGGCGACGCAGATGAACAGCACCGGATCGAGCCAGCGCCGCGCGGCCAGCATCACTGCCAGTGCCGCGACGAAGGCGGCGGCTGCCGCGAGCGCGGGCCGCGCCGCAAACCAGTTCGACCGCTCGTGCGGCACCGCAGTGTGCGGCGTGGGCGTCTTACCGCTGACGGGCATGTGCGCCTCTTGACATGATTGCAAACGGGAATCCTTGCGCTGCAAAACGCCGCCGCAATGCTGCGCCAGAGCCAGGCACTTCGGTTGAGGGGCGGGTCTGCGGTCCACGTGGCGGGGGACCGCAGTCTATTCGCGCGCAAAGCTGATAGTTGCTCTCATTGTCCGCGATACGCCGGATTCGTGCTAGTGCGCGCAAGCTCCACCGGCGGATGCTTGCCGATCAGTGCGACATCAGCACGGGCACGGTCATCGACTTGAGGATCGTGCGCGTCGCGCCGCCCAGCACCAGTTCGCGCCAGCGTGCATGACCGTATCCGCCCATCACCAGCAGGTCGGCTCCTGTGTCGGCAACCTGCGAGAGAAGCACTTCGCCGATCGAGCCATCCGCACCTGTTTCGATATCGAGCACATCGGCACGCACGCCGTGCCGCGCGATCACGGTGGCGATATCCGCGCCGGGAATGCGTGCGCTCCCGTCTTCCTGCATGCCGTTGACAGTGAGAATCGTGGTGTTTTGCGCCGCGCGCATGAACGGCAGGGCATCATGCACGGCGCGCGTGGCTTCGCGGCTGCCGTCCCATGCCACCAGGATCCGGCTGCCCGTCGTCCGCTCGTTGCGCGCATACGGCACGAGCAGCACCGGACGGCCGCTCGAAAGAATCAGGTTCTCCGGAAAGAAGTCGCCGACATACGATTCGGCATCGTCCGGATTGTCCTGGCCGGCGACGATGAGATCGGCACAGTGGCCAAGTCGCGGCATCGCAAAGCTCGCGGACTCGTCCACGGCGATCCATTCGCCTTCTACTTCGGCACGCCGCAGTTCCGCATGGAATAACCGCTGGAGCGCCTCGCGCCGTTCCGCGCGTCGCTCTGCGTGCTCGCGGTAGTACTCGGCGGTACCGGCCATCACGTACAACGACCGCGGGTCGGGCGAGAACAGCGCGAATACGCCGGTCAGATGCGCGCCGAAATGTTTCGCGAGAGACAGTGCGGTCTCGAGCCGCGGATGGGCATTCGCGCTCGTGTCGAGGTGAACAACGATGGTCTTGTAGCTCATGGCGGAGGCTCCGGGAGAGTGAACGTGACTCTGGGACAGGTGAGCTTGAGTCTAGGAACGATGGCGCCTGTCCCGTTGATGCAGATCAATGGCGATACACGCGCCCCGGGTCACGGGATGGTTTGACCTGGGTCATGTGCAGCCGTACGTCCCCCTCTATGCTCGGGACATGCATGGCGCACGAGTGCGCGCCAGTGAGCTTTCCATCAAAGGAGCGAGTCATGTCAAAGCCACGCGTTCTCATCGTCTTTTTCTCACGTACCGGTACCACGCGCGTGCTTGCTACCGCGCTTGCGGGCGTCCTGTCCGCCGACGTCGAGGAAATCTGCGACCTCAGCGAACGTCGCGGAGCGTTGGGATATCTGCGCTGTGTTATCGACTCGTGGCGCAAGCGGCGGACCGAGATCGTCCCGGAGGTGCTCGATCCTTCACAGTACGACCTCGTGCTCGTGGGCACGCCTGTCTGGGCGGGAGCGGTGTCGGCGCCGGTTCGCGCGTACCTGCTCCAGCACCGCTCCAGGTTTCGCCACGTCGGGTTTTTCTGCACTTTCGGCGGCCTCGGCGCCGAAGCCGCTTTCGAAGAAATGCACTCGCTTGCAGGCAAGGCGCCGGTCGCGCAATGCAAGGTGCGGGCTGCCGAGATGCAGCGCGGCGTGGCGACCGCGTCGTTTGAACTGTTCGTCGGCGTATTGGAACGTCACCTCGCGCATTACACCGCGCTCGAATGGGCTTGCTGATTCGCCGGCTCGTCTAGCGCGGCGGCGATCGCGTTTCTCTTGAGCAGGCGCGTGCTTCGTCGAGGGTCATCGGCTCGACAGCCGCCAGGCGCACAGCATCGTTCCGTTAGTGATGGCGTAGCTCGGAAGCCGCGCCGTACACCACGCGTAGATCGTGTTGACCTTTATACACAGCCGGAGCGGCCCTGTTCAACCCGAGCAGCGTGTAGACAGCGGTCTGAGCGGAGCGAATCGAATATTCGACGGTGAACACGACGTCGTTCGGCAACTCGCAGAACTGTCCGACAAACGCGAGGTTCGCCCAACCTTCGGGTACGACTTGCGGCCGGTCGCCGCGTTTGCGGCGCAGGAACTGACTGGTAACAAACGGCATCACGCAGGGGATGCAGATCGCGTCGTCGAGAATACGCTGGGCCTGCGCCTCGATCTTCAGATGGCCGAGCAACTCCGTCATGATTTCGCGGCCTGTGCATTCGACCATCGGCTTCGCGATGAAATTGCCCGGGCGGTCGACAAAAAGCCCGTAACCCCACAGCACCTGGACGTCTTTCGGCTGACCGATGAAATGCGGTTGATGCGGCAGCACGATTGACGCGAGCCAGTTCGATTGCGGGAACGTGATCAGACCGCCTTCGCCCGGCACGTTGCCGGTCAGATCGCGAATGAGACGGAACAGCGTAGGATCGTGCAGCGTCGCGGTGAAGGAGAGCCACCTGGATTCGTCGACGTGATCGGCGAAAACGGAAGGATGGCCGAACTCGGTGCGCCCGGCGGCGATGGTTTTCCAGAGCGCCCATGCGCCGCTGCTGTCGTTGCTGTCGTTGCCAGCACATGCGGCTGGGCGGTCCGTGCCGCCCAGGCTCGAGCCCGCTGTCATCGAGCCGAGCGTAACGATTACTTTGTCGTGTTCGCCAAGCGGAATTTCATCGCGACGATTGTCGTGCTCGCAGACGATGGCCGCAACCCTGTTCAGCTCGCCGCTTTCGTCATATCGAAGATCCACCGCGCGTGTGTGGTTGCGGAACACCACGCCGTGTTCGTCGAGCCATTTGCGCAGCGGCCGCACCATCGAGTCGTACTGGTTGTAGACCGTGCGCATGATGCCGTGCAACTGATTGAAGCCCGGCGTCATGTGCGCGAACCTCAGCAGATAGCGGCGAAACTCGGCGGCGCCGTGCCACGGCTGAAAGGCAAACGTCGTGCACCACATAATCCAGAAGTTGGTGTCGAAGAAATCAGCGTCGAAGTGATCCGAGATGCGGCTATCGCCAAGCAGCGCTTCCGGTTCGAACGAGAGGCGGCCCAGCGTGAGCAGATGCGATTCTGCAAGGCCATAAGCGGGCGCGTCCTCGCGCTTGCCGTCGCGCACGAGCCGCGCTTTCGACGACGTGCGTATCGTCCTGTTCCAGTCGAAGATTTCCTTCGTCACGCTGCTGCGGCCGTCGAGGGTGGGGATCGAGTCGAACAGATCATACGTGCACAGGTACTTGCTTTCCAACATGCGGCCGCCGCGTACGACGTAACCGTCCCGCGGTGTGCCCGCGCCGTCGAGGCTGCCGCCCGCGTCGCCGAGTGCTTCGAGAATCGTGATGCGGCAGCCTGGCACATCGGCGTCGCGGATCAGAAACGCCGCTGCCGCGAGCGACGCAATACCGCCGCCGACAAGATAGAAATGGCCAGAGTCAATCGCTTCGTCGCGAGCCTGACGCGTGAGTGCGCTCACGCCGGCATAGTCGGATCTTTTCATGATGGTCCCGCAAGGTAATGGCCGTGAACGTATAGACCATACCCGCGGAGTGGAAATGCGCGTTGCGCTGGATCAACGGGGCCTACGGTGGCGCGGCCCCAATACCTCGTTGACGCAGGTCAACCGCCAGGCATGGATACGCGCCCATGATGGTCTCGTCGGCTCACCGATCCGCGTGGCTCTCGCGGCCGCAGCGGTCGAGAGAAAGTACAGTTCGCGCGGAGGCGGTATGGGAATCGATATGCAGATCGTCTATCTCGGCTTTGCGGGGTCTGCGCAGATCGAGTCCGAGGCGGCCGCACAACTGGTGCGCCTTGAGCGGTTCGGCAGATGCATCTCGGGGTGCCATCTGGCGCTGGAAGCCATCCGCGAGCGTGCAGGGTACGGCGTACCGGGCGTGCGCCTTGACGTGCCCGATAACGTTTCAGACCAACGCCTGTTCGATGCGCGCCTTGACCTCGTGCTGCGCACGGGAGAACTCGTTCCCATTGACCATCGGCAAAGCCACGATCCGGATGAAGCGGTGCGAGCAGCCTTCGACGCGGCTGAGCGGTTTCTGGGGCGCCGTATTGCTCGCGCCTGACTTGCGATACGGGTTCCGGGTGCCAGGACCAACGTTTTTCAGGAGGCAGCTATGTACGCAAATGTTGTGGTGGCGCTCGACGGCAGCCAGGCAGCGAAGCACGCGCTAAGCGAGGCGATTCAATTAACGAAGCTCTCTCGCGGCAAATTGACGGCCGTCTACGTGCTGGATCAGTCGGCCGCTTTCACCTACGCAGGAGCATGCGATCCGCATCTTCTGACTGACGCCGCACGGCAGATCGGAACTACGCTGCTACACGACGCGCTGCACCAGATGCGTGAACTGAACGTCGTGTGCGACAGCGAGATCGTGGAGACACAAGGCTTCGCGGAAGATATTGCCAGCGCGTTGCTGCGCTGCGTGCAACGGCGCGGCGCGGACCTCGTCGTGATGGGCACTCACGGACGGCGCGGGTTTCGGCGCATGGTGCTTGGCAGCGTTGCCGAGCGCTTCGTTCGCCATACGATCTGTCCCGTTCTACTGGTTCGCGAGCCCGCAGATGCAGAGCGTCAGGCACCGCTTTGAGCGATCACGCCTTCGGTCTATCTATTCATTCGATGCATGCCACCGCCGGCGCTTTGACCCGCGAGCGCGGTCCGCACGGCCGCTAGTCGATTGCGCATACCGACCCTGCGATCGCCGTCGCGCTCGACCTCGAACAGACGCTTCATTGCGGCTCTCACAAATCGGCTGCATCGAAGTGGCCGACGGTCTGTGCGAGGACCGGCACGCTATCGCGCGACAGGCGCATTTCGGCACCCAAGGTGCTTCGGTTCAGCCAGCTTCTTGCCGCTACCGCCAATCCAGCCGCGGCACAAAATAGATAGACGTTTTGCACAATGGCGCCAGCGCTTGCATAGGCAAACGGCTCGCGTTGAGACGAGGCAATGTCCTGCATGCGCGCGAGGTCGGCGACATACACCAGTTCGACGGGCGCCTCGCCGACAAAATCCTGATAGCCGGTCAACGCCCGCAGATCGGCTGCGATCACGAGATCGAGGCCATGCTGTAGCGGATCGTAGCGATACATGCCGCGTGCGAGTGCAACATAAATCTGGATTTCGTGGAGTGCAAGAACAGAAGGCGCTGTGCGTCTGTCGTTTCCTTCGGGGTCTCTCCGGTTCACGCCGTTGGCGGCCCAGAGCAGCTGTCCGAGCGTTGCGTCGTCAAGCCCGGTTGGCGCAAAGCGTCGCGTCGTGCGCCGTTTGGAGAAGGCGTCCATGATGGGCATGCCGCCGCTCGACTTGGGCGGTGGCAAGACGATGCGCGGTATGGGCTCGCCATGCACTGGGCGCGCCTGCGTCGCGTTGGGTGTAGTCGTGCCAAGCCTAAAAAAATGCTTCATAGCAGCCTCATCGGACGGACGTTGGCCCTTCAGGACACGCTTTCGGCAAGCGGTCGGCGCGGTGAATGAACCGCCTGCTGGCCACGTCCGACGCGCAGCAGGACTTGCGGAACGGCGTCCATTTTTAGCGTGGTACGTAGCCGCTCGCGCAGCGGACTTATCTCGGTCGGCTGATTAAGATAGGACGCAGTGATGCCGGCGTTCGCCGCGACCAGCAACAGCCGCTCGAGTGCCTGGCCGGCCGAGAGCCACGCAGGCGCGTCGTCCGTCGACGTCCCAAGGCAGATGAGAAGCGGTGAGCCCGCGGCGAGCGCATGGTGCGCGGCGGCAAGTCCGCCGCCCAGATCGAACGTGCGAACAACCGAGGCAAGCAGTGGCGCGGCAACATCGAGCAGCGCGGCCATGCCGTGCGACAGGGCAGGCATGCCGTCATCGCGGCGTCGCGGGTGAATCCAGCTCGCCAGTTCCCGGCGAAAACGCGCGTCGTCGAACTGGATGCGGTCAGCATCGGCGACGAGCTCGGCAAGTTTCTCGCGCAGCGATGCGCCCAAAGCGCAGGCGGCATCGGCGCCCTCGGCCTCGGCGGCATCGACGAATTGTTGAAGAAGCCCTGAGGGTAATGGCTCGTCCTGGAAGATCTCGCGTGTCGTAACACGTTGGCGGATTGCCGGAAACAGCGGTGGCAGCGCTGCGTCGCAACGGCCGTCGGGAACGATTTGCACATGCGCCAGCACGTCTGGATCGAGGCGTGAGGGAAACAGCGTGATAGCGTAAGCGAGCGCGAAGTGGCTGAGCGCCACGCGCAGGTTGAAAAGCGCCGCGCCGCAACTGATGATCAGCTCGCGATCGAACGGATCGACCACCGGCAATGCGCGCCGCCGGTCCGCGCAGAGCGTCACGCTGTCGCCGTCGACGATGAAATGCCAGGGCTGCGTATTGTGGTTGGAGGGCGCCAGCACCGCATAGCGCAGCGCAAATCGCAACTTTTCGTGGATGCTCGCGGTGCTGTCCAGCTCATGTTCGTCGACGGACCAGGCGGCCCTTTGCGGCAGTGCGCTCATGTCGTGGTCTCCTGCACCAATTCATGTCGTCACTGTGTCAGGCCGGGCCGTGCGCGGGTTGATCTGGATCAGCCGTCGTGCAGCGGGTTACACCGGCGCACGAGATCACGGCGAACTCGTCGGCGGATTCCTATTGCGAGCAGCAGATAACCGTACAGTCCTCCGTCAAACGTGAACCTGCGATGCGGCTCGCTTGACGCACGTCAATCGGGCTACCTCAGCCGGGTCTAGAGTCATTCATACAGCGCGCGGCAGTCACCCTGACGTGTAAGGTCGACTCGGTAGCCGTGCGCGGTGCTGCGTGGGCAGTGCCGGGTGTGCATGCGGTCGTCGACAGCTTGACGGGGGCATACATGCGCCTCTGCCCGCTTGACCACAGGACCGGCGCCGCTGACGCGTCCCGGTCCGTTCGATTCACGGAACTCCGAGTAACGGGGAGCGATTCATGACGATTTCGGGCAACGTGGGCGACGGCGACTGGTCCGTTGTTGCCACTACACACTGTACGGCGGGCGGCTTCGGCTGCGCGATCCAGATCAGTCATCACACGCCGCAAGGCGTATTCAAACACGAGTTCACGCACAGCAGCATCTTTCCGACCGAGCGCGAAGCGATACTCGCGGGTCTGAGCGAGGGGATGGACTGGGTCCGGCTCAAGATGTCGAACACGCTTTCCGTGCGTGCTGGCTAATGCAGGGTGAGGGCGGCAGGGTGAGGGCCGGACGGAGCTTCGCGCCGCCCGCCACTGGCGCCGCTCAGTCGAGCTTCAGCACGATGCGGCCGTCTACCTTACCGTTCTTCAGTTCCGCGAGAACGTGATTGATGTTGTCCAGCCGGTCGAGGTGAATCCGCGCGCGCACGCGACCTTGTGCGGCGAAGTCGAGCGATTCCTGCAAGTCCTTCCGGGTGCCGACAATCGAGCCGCGCACAGTAATGCCGTTGAGCACCGTTGAAAAGATCGGCAGTGGAAAGTCGCCGGGCGGCAATCCGTTCAGCGCCACGGTGCCGCCACGGCGGACCATGCCCAGCGCCTGTGCAAAAGCGCTGCGTGAGACGGCGGTCACGAGCACACCGTGCGTGCCGCCTATTTCCTTCTGGATTGCGGCTGCGGGGTCGCACTCGAGAGCGTTGAATGTCAGCTCCGCGCCAAGCTCGCGTGCGAGAGCCAGCTTGTCGTCCGCGATGTCGACGGCCGCAACGCGCAGGCCCATCGCGATCGCATACTGAACCGCAACGTGGCCGAGTCCGCCGATTCCGGAGATCGTGATCCATTGGCCGGGCCGCGTATCCGTCACGCGAATGCCCTTGTACACGGTCACGCCGGCACACAGAATGGGCGCGATTTCTTCGAACGGGACAGACGCGGGCAAATGCCCGACATAGTTCGGATCGGCCAGCACATATTCGGCGTAAGCACCGTTGACGGAGTAGCCGGTGTTCTGCTGCTCGTGGCACAACGTTTCCCATCCGCCCAGGCAATGCTCGCAGTGACCGCACGCCGTGTAGAGCCATGGCACGCCGACGCGATCGCCTTCCTTGAAACGGGTGACGCCGTCGCCGACGGCCGCGACGTACCCAACGCCTTCGTGGCCCGGAATGAACGGCAGTGCGGGCTTCACCGGCCAGTCGCCGTCGGCGGCGTGCAGGTCCGTATGACAGACGCCCGATGCCTTCACATTGACGAGAATCTTTCCGCGCTCGGGCTTCGGGACGGGAACTTCCTCGATGCGCAAGGGCGCACCGAATTCGTGAACCACAGCGGCTTTCATAAGCTGGGCCATGAACTTTCTCCTCATGATGGTTACGTAGCGTCCAGTATCGGCTTCATGCATCCAACGAAATTGACCTCGGTCAGTCAACCGTGACGAAACGCTGTCGCACGCAAGCGCCGCCGGGATGATCCACGTCAAGCGGAAGGGGGGGCGTGCAGGCCTAATCTGATATTGCACAGGGGCTTGTCGGCGTCACGGATTGACATGTGCGCCGTCTAGCCCCGAACTGAACGACTTAACCTTGAGGAGGCTTACCATGCGCGCATCTGATGTCATGACCACCAACGTGATCTCTGTCACGCCCGACATGACCATCCGTCAGGTTGCCAAAGTTTTTGTCCATAACGGCATCAGCGGCGCGCCGGTGCTGGATACGGACGGCAGCATCGCCGGCATGATCAGCGAGGGCGATCTGCTTCGCCGTTGCGAGATCGGAACCGACGAGCGCAAGCCTACGTCGTGGCTGGATATCTGGTCCGCGAGTCACGAGGCGCGCGACTACGTCAAGACCCATGCGCTCAAGGTGAGCGACGTGATGACCACCGAGGTGGTGACCGTGCAGCCCGACACGCCGCTAGGCGAGGTTGCTGGCATTCTCGAGGCACGGCACATCAAACGAGTGCCCGTGACGAATGCCGGACGTGTCGTCGGAATCGTTAGTCGTGCCAATCTCGTCCAGGCGCTCGCGAGCGTGCCAGATGAACCGGTGTCGGACGCGACACTCTCCGACGCCGAAATCCGTGCTGCCCTGATGGGCGAACTGGCAGGGCGCAAATGGGGTTTTGCTGGCCGCAATATCGTGGTGACGGACGGCGTCGTGCATCTATGGGGCGTCTTCCAGTCGGCGGAGGCGGTGAATGCCGTTCGCGTTGCGGCGCAAAACATACCCGGCGTCAAGCATGTGGAGGATCACACCGAGCCGTATCAAATGATACCTGGCATCTAGCAGGCGTGGGGCAAGGCGGGGCGGTTCGGCGCACCGCACCCGGAGCGTCACGATCATGTCGCCTATGTGGTCCCTGGCAGCGGACTGGAGACGAGAACGGCAGCCGAGACGAGCACAGCTGCGAGCACAATCGATTCGACGTGCAAGACAGCGGCAAACCGCTTCAACGGTCGTGCAGTGAACTCCGAGGACGTTTCTGCCAGGGAGGTGAGCAGCCGGGGCATCTCGAAGAACCGGTTATGTCCGCCAAGCGCGGCGGCAATACCCACGAGAGCAAGCTTAACCATCAGGACGCGTCCATACGTCGATGTCCAGAGGTACTCCGCCGCATTGACTCCCCGCCAGCCACTGTAGGCGCCAGTGATGAAGATGGCGACGAGAGCCAATGTCGCGGCGTCGGAGAGCGATTTAATGAACGTCGCAGTGCCCGCCCGCTCAGCGGTGGGCGCACGACATATACGGGGCATCACGATGTAAGTTGCGACAAGCACGAGCCCCACCCACACGCTGATAGCAAGCAGGTGCACCCAGTCTACCCATACCGGAATACTGAATGCGCCTGCATCGATGGGGTGTCCTCCGTGGCTGCGCGCCAGCGCAACTCCTGCGAGAGCGAGCCAGATCGCGGGCTTGAAACGAATCGGACGTCGAGCCTGCACGAGCGACAGAATCACCACCAGTAGCATGAACCCCGCGCCTGCCAGCCAGGCATGGCCGAAGTCGGTTTCCACAAGCATTGCACGAGCGGCCGGACCCGCCTCTTCGAGCGTCGACTCGCTCATTAGCGCACAATGAATCCAGAACGCGAACGCACTGGACACCAGCGCGGTAAAAGAAGCGATGCGCAAGGTGAGAAGCAGATGGGCACTGACGCTCGTCTGCCATCGTGAAGTGCTGCGGGAAAGCCACCTGTCACTGAGCAGAATACCTATAAGAATAGCGAAGCTGATGTTCTGCAGTGCCACAGATGCCAGCCGCAAAATGCCGAGGAAACCGTCGTTCATTACTTCACCGCGAATGTATAAGAGCCTTTGGTTTTGTGAGCATCATGCGTCATGACTGCCCACTGGACGGTGTATGAGCCGGAAGCAAGCTTGGGGACCTCGACCATGAGTACGCGCGGGTTCGACGAATCTACCTTTGCTTTGTCCTTACTCGCCGTTGTGCCCGACGCGTCAACGACCTTGATCGAGCTAAACGCGGATTCGAGGTCTTCATTAAAAGTCAGACGCAGCATGTCAGGCGACGAGTCGACCGCGCTGCCGGCCGCTGGGATGGCGCTCTCCAGCTTGCCGTGCGCGAACGTGATAACAGGTGAAAGCGCAGCAGCGGCGGTCGCCGCTGCTGTAACGAGTAATCTGGATGTCTTGATGTTCACGAGTGTGTCCTCCCTTAACTCAATCGCGGTGCAGTGTGTACTGCACCGCTGGAGCGCTATTAAAAGCTCACTGCTTCTGCAGTTTCGTCACAGTGAGCGCGCCGTCAATTTCTTCGGCAACGAAGTCAATCTTGTCGCCCGCTTTTACCTGTGAAAGCATGGCTGGGTCTTTGACCTTGAAAACCATCGTCATGGCCTCCATATCCAGATTCTTGAGCGGCCCGTGCTTGATGGTCAGCTTCCCGGCGGCGTTATCCACCTTCTTCACTTCGCCGTGCGACATGTCGTTCTTCGCGTCCGCAGCGCCCTGTTGTGCGCCGCCTGCCGTATTTATGTTGTCCGTATCGCCCGCGGCATATGCGGTCGCGGATACGGCCACAGTACAAGCCAACACGATGGAAACGATTGCGTTCTTCATCAAGACTTCTCCCACAGTTGAATTAACAAATATCGGCCGGAGCCATGTCCGGCGTGTCACGAAATCAGCTATCCGGCAGCTCACCGGTGTATTCGTACGCGACCGTTCCCTTCGGATGTTTGAACCAGCCCGGGTCACGGTAGTCGTTGCGGCCCAGTCCCTCGCGCACCTTCACGACGCTGAACATGCCGCCCATTTCCAGCGCACCGAACGGCCCGGTACCGGTCATCATCGGTAGCATGTTGTCCGGTAGCGGCATTTCCATCTCGCCCATCGAACCGCCCGCGCTGCCCATTGCCATGTAGTCCGGGACGAGCTTGTTGATGCGTTTGGCGAGGTCCTTCTGCGGCACACCAATCAGGTTCGGGACTTGATGCCCCATCGCGTTCATCGTGTGATGCGACTTGTGGCAGTGAAACGCCCAGTCGCCAGGCCGGTCCGCAGTGAACTCGATGGCACGCATCTGACCGACGGCAACGTCGGCGGTCACTTCAGGCCAACGCGCGGCGGGAGGAATCCATCCACCGTCTGTTCCCGCGACCTCGAAGCTGTACCCATGCAGATGGATGGGATGATTGGTCATCGTCAGGTTGCCAAAGCGGATGCGGACGCGATCTCCTGCACGCACGGGCAGCGGGTCGATGCCCGGAAAGACGCGTGCATTCCATGTCCACATGTTGAAGTCCGTCATCTCGTTCACGCGCGGCGTGAAGCTGCCAGGGTCGATGTCGTAGGCGGACATCAGGAACACGAAGTCGCGGTCCACCCGCATGACGCCGCGGTCTTTCGGATGGACGATGAACGTGCCCATCATGCCCATCGCCATCTGCACCATCTCGTCGGCATGCGGGTGATACATGAACGTGCCGTGCTTCTCGAGCTGGAACTCATAGACGAACGTTTTGCCCGGCGGAATATGCGGTTGCGTGAGACCGCCCACACCGTCCATGCCGGACGGCACGAGCATTCCGTGCCAGTGAACCGTCGTGTGTTCCGGCAGGTTGTTGGTCACGAAGATTCGAACCTTGTCGCCTTCGACCGCCTCGATGGTCGGACCTGGCGCCTGGCCGTTGTAGCCCCACAGGTTCGCCTTCATGCCGGGCGCCATCTCGCGCACCACCGGCTCGGCAATCAGATGGAATTCCTTCCAGCCGTTCTTCATCCGCCATGGCAGCGTCCAGCCGTTCAGTGTGGCCACGGGCGTATACGGTCGGCCGTTGGGCGGCACCAGCGGCGGTTGCGTGGCGGTCCTGTCCATAGTTGGCGCTTCTGGAAGTGACGCTGCGCCAGCCTTGCTGACCAATGCTGCGCCGAGTAGCGCCGCGCCGGAGCCGCCGAGAAATGTTCGACGTGAGACCATGATCATTTACCTTCTGAATTCGTCGGCGATGCCGGGTGGGTCGCGGAAGCAGACAACGGCGAGTCCTGCATCGGGGCCGGTGCAGTTGGCGGCGCGTCGCTCTGCGGTGCGCCAGGCGTCGGTGCCATTGCGAGCGGCGGAAGGCGGCCGCCAAGCGACTGTTGCAGGTCTGTCTCCGCGAGCCAGTAATCTTTCAGCGCGTCGATGTACCCGTTGACGGCAGCCACCTGGTCGCGCGAATCGGCAAGCAGTTCGAACACGCTTGCGAGCATGCCGTTGTAGCGCAACAGCATTTCGTCCGAGATAGTCTTGCGTATGGGCACGACCTCATCGCGGTAATGCTTCGCAACGTCGTAGCTCGTCACATAGCCGGAGTACGACTCGCGTACTTCGGAGCGGGCGTCAGTCGCCGTCTGGGCAAGCCGGTTCGCCGACTGCATATAGATGGCTTCGGCGCGTGCGACCTTCGCGCTGCCCCAATCGAAAATGGGAATCTCGACACTGATTTCGTATCCGTGCTCGTGTCCTTTATCGGTCTCGAAGTTGTCGAGATAGCCGACATCGAGCGCATTGATGAATCGGGTCGCCTTGCTGAGCCCCAGCGAGGTTGCAACGCCTTGTGTCCGCAGCTTCGCCGCCTGTATGTCGAGGCGGTTCTGCATCGCAAAGCTTTCTAGGTCGTTCAGTTGCGGCCTGTCCTTCGGGAGGTCAGGCAGACGGTCCGGCAACTTGTATTGGGTCCCTGAGCCCCACAGGCCCATCGTGCGCGTGAGCTTTTCCCGGGCCATGACTGACTGCTGCCGTACCTTGGCCAGCTGCGCAACCGACTCGGCGTAAAAGGCCTGTTCGCGCGCATAGTCGAGCTTGCTGAAGTTGCCTGCCTGCCGCATGCGCAAGGCAAGTTCTGCCCCGGCCTCGGCGGAATCCTTGACCTGAGCGGCGTATTGGGCTGCCTGCTCCGCGGCCACGGCATTCACATAGGCCTTGCGGGCCTCGGCGGCGACGATGAGCATCGCGTTGGCCGTCTCGAGCTTTGTCTGTTCGAACCGCCGGCTCTCGATGCGCGTCGCCACAGGCAGCGTGAGCACACCCAATACGCCCATGGAGAACGCTCGGCTGATACCGAAGCCATCGCTCCAGTGCGTCCGGCTGAACGTAAAACCGGGATTGGGCAGGCGGCCCGCCTGGACGAGGTCGGCTTCGGAAATACCGAGCTCGGCGTACGACGCCTGAAGTCCCCGGTTATTCAGCAGCGCGACCTGAACGGCGTCATCCATGCCGAGTGGCTTCGACAGCAGTTCCTGCGTACGCTTGAAAGCAGCGACGCGGTCTTCGTCGTTTTTCAGGTAGACGGCGTCCTTACCAAGTCGCTCGGACGCAGTCGTCGATACGGTGTTGAATCCGCCGTCCTTTGAGAACGTCGTGCAGCCGGCCAGAAGCATCGTCGCGAGGGCAATGCATCCCACGCGGTTCGGGGCGAGATATCGAATCATTTCGACTCGCCTCCGTGCCCGTGGCCGCCTTTTTCACCCGCTGTCGAAATTGGTTGCTGACTGCGCTTGATGCCCGCCGTGCTTCGGGTTGGCGCAACGGCACGGTTTAGCTGCTGCCAGCTCGGCGCGTCACCGTCTTGCCATGATTTGTAGCCGTCGAAGGCAGACTGAACGATGACGACCGGAACCGATGCCGCTGCATCAGTCGGGTCGGGAACTGCAGTCGTAGCGTGCGCGAGCGACGACAACGCTGCGCCCGCGCCCAGGAGCGCCGCAGATATTGTTCGCATGAATTTTTCTCGTCGTGAACCATCCAGCGTCCGTTACGGACACCGGAAAACTTGGAAGCGCAGCCAACGGATGCGCTTGCGCGGACTAGACGAGATTGAAGCGGGGAGGACGTTCGATGCCGTCAGTCAGAAACGACACGACAGCGGCAGCAGGGGGCAGTGGAACGGGGAAGTGGGCCCGGTCAGCCGAAGCGGAAACCGCAGGCACGGGCGGTAGCGCAGCACCGACGCAACAGGAGGCGCAAGTCAAACACGCATGAGTGTGATGGGCACCGCTGTGGTCGTGGCCACGATGGTCGTCATGGTCGGCTACGAGCACATGTCCGTCAGATGATTCGTCCAGATGGAGATGGCCAGCGGTTGCTTCATCGACCGCTTCCGGGGCGGCACAAATCATCGAGACGGCCGCAAACGACTGAACCGGAAGGCTCAGTGCAAGCAGCACGACGAGGAAGAGTTTGCGCCAGTAGGACATGGGTGCAGAGTCTAGCATGCGCTCAAGACTTCTGTAATCGTCCGGAGGTGTCAGTCAGTAACGTTAAAGCGGGTGCGTCGTGGCAGCGGCCTTCGGCACCCAGTCTCATTCGACGTCGCGCGAGGAAGGATTAGGAGCCAGAATCACTTCGTACTCGGGCTCCCACGTCACGCTGTCCAGTTCGGCGATCTGCTCGCCGCTGTCCGGACGCGGATCATGACGAGCAGCGAGATAGACGGGCGCGTCGGCGCGCAGCGGCAGAATCGTCAGCATGAGCGGTGCGTCCGGATCGATCGCCACATTGCGCACGCCAATCCGCCACGGCAAACCGTTATAGAAGTGATCGTCGATCAGTTCCGTCCCGCTGAAAAGGCGCGCCACGTCGCCCCGATAGCGGATCGTCAGGTGAGCGTTGCTGAGACCATGTGCATCGACCGCGTCGCGAGTCACATCGATGCGCCAGGCGGCCGTCTTGCCGAACGTTTCCGGCAACGGCGCGACAGCGGCGTTGGCCGTGCCGCCGCGCATGACCGGCGGTACGGCTTGCGGCGCGCGAAGCGGCGTGACGCGCACGTCGAATGCCGACTGTGGAACGTGCACACGCAAACGCTGGAACACGCCGTGGCTCGATGCGTCGATGGTTGCGTGATCCGCCTGCAATGCGGACGGCAACTTTTGCAGCGGCGGATAGACATCGACATCGAACGCCGAAGCACTGTTCGAGCGCAGCACGAGATGGCCGTCGCGTTCGAAGGCGAACGCGTCGCTCAATATGAGCCTGCGCCGGCCGTCGAACGGCAACACGCTCAGTCTCTCCGCGTCCTTCCGCAAAAGCGTGAGGAAGACGAGGCGCGCGCCGTCGCGATCCGTGACGACGAACGCCGCGCCGTTGCGCGGCCGCACCACGAGCACGCCGTCGTCTTCATGCTGGCTCAACGCCGGCTCACCGCCAGGCGCGGGCATCATACTGCTTTCCAGCGCGGCGATCGTCGCCACGCTGCGGGAGTCGAATGCGAACTCGGGCGCGATGCCGTCGGTGGCCGCGAACACCTGAACATCGCCATCGTCGCTCGATATCCGCGTCACCGGCTGCGCGGTCGCGTAACGCAACTGCACGCTGCCGAATCGCAAGCCGACCGGCCAGATGAACGATGTGCCCGGCGCAATGTCGACGGGCTCCACAGGCAGCGCGACGCTGCCGCTCGCAAGCTTCACCGAGAAACGCATGCCTCGATGCGCTGGCATCGCATGTTCGCGGACGTGATTGTTGAAGAACAGGAACCCCTGGTCGCCATTCGCGCGTACGGCGAAGCGCGGCGTCGCGAGGTCGGCGGGGCCATGCGATACGGTGTCGGGTGCATACACATCACATGGCGCAAGCACTGCGCCCCACTGCTTTAGGAAAAGGTGAATCGGCCGCAGCTTGCCGAGCACTTCGCGCGCCTCGCCATTCGCGCCGAACGGAGCCTGGAAGTCGTAATTGACGATCGGCACGTCGTTGTAGCCGCCGCTAGCCGTCGACTCCTGGCCGTCCATGTCGCCGGGCGGATTGCGTCCGCCGTGCAGCATGTAGTAGCCGTACAGGTTGACGCCCGAGCCGAGTTGCACGGGCAGCATCGCGGCGATGTCGTCGGCGTCGAGGACCGGCCGCCGCCGGTACATTGCGGGCACGCCGCCGCCGAACTCCGCGCCGAGAAAGGGCGTTTCGTGCGCGACGGCGTCGGCATCGCCCGGCGCGTCGCTGTGAGTCTGAGCGCCGAGATCGCCACCCACCCGGCTGGCGAAGCGGAATCCATAGACCTCGTTCGGCGGCGACATGTGCGGCGACACGCCCCACGGCAGATCGGAATAACCGCCGAACACAGGCGCGACTTCGCCGCGCGGAAAGACCGCGTTGTCCCACCCCGTCACCGTGTACAGCGGCACGTCGAGCCCCGCATCGCGCGCGAGGCGCTTGAGCGTCGCGATGTGCGCGGCACCTTGCTGCGGACCGCTCAGGTTGTACTCGTTCTCGAGCTGGATACCGATAACAGGTCCGCCGTCCTTCCATAACAGGCCGTGCAGCTGCGCGGCGATCTGCGAGAAAAGTCTTGCCACGTAGTGCAGATAAAGCGGGTTGTCGCCGCGCGTGGGCATCTGGTCGACGACCCAGCCAGGCAGCCCGCCATAGCGAACCTCCGCATGCACCCACGGCCCCACGCGAATCAACGCGAGCAGATCACGCTTCGCGCATGTTTCGACGAAGCGTCGCAAGTCCAGGCGTTCGCTCCAGTCGAACGTGCCCGCGCGCGGCTCGTGATGGCGCCACACGACATACGACGCGACGATATCGACGCCGGCTGCCTTCGTCTTAAGGAGCGTGTCGTCCCATTGACTGGCCGGCAGCCGCGCGTAGTGAATCTCGCCCATCACCGGCAGCCACGGCTTGCCGTCGCGTGTCAGATAGCGGCTGTTGATGCCGAGGGTGCCGCCGTCGGGCGAGGTCGATGTACCGACGCGCAGCGTGTCGTGCAACGGCGCGGTGGCGGGCGCGCTGGCGTCGATGCTCAGCGTGAGCGTTGCATGGCCGCCGGTCGCGCTGCCGGTGTTTGCGTCGGCGTCGGCGTGGCCGGTCAAGCTCGTCATGCCTGAGTCCACACGCACACGTCCGCGGTGCCGAGCGTGCGGCTGCCCAGCACGAAGCGGGCGTTTGCCGGTGCAGGCGCTTCGACGGCTTGCGCGCCGAAGTTGAACGCGAAGGTCAGCGCCCCGCGCCTGCGAATGCGCACGCCTTCGGGCAGGTGAACGGGATTCAGCGACGCATCGCGTGCCGCCGCTTCGAGCAACGCGCGATGCAACGGCGGATCGAACCATGCGCTCGCGTAGCGGACGCGATCGCGCGCGACGACAGCCGGCCAGCCGTCGTCGAAGCGCGCCAGCACTTCGACGCCGTCGCGCGTTTCCAGATGCTCGCGCCAGTGCAGTGCGATCCCGGACACGCCGCCGAGCGTGGTGGAAGGTTGCAGACTCGGGCGCAACGAGTCGACCTCCAGCACCTTGAACGGCAGCAGCGTCTGCAACGGTCCCGGCGGCAGTTCGGAATGAATCGCGAAGTCGAGTGTCTTCGAGCCCGTGCGCGGCCCGATCACCCACTGCGCGTCCGAGCGGCGAATCGTGTCGACGAAGCCGGGCGGCAAGACTGCGAGCCCCGGCACGACGATCAGCGCGTAGCCTTCCAGGTCCGCGTGCGCCGATACGATATCGACGTCCAGCGACATCTCGCGTAAGGTCCGGTAGTACTCGAACGCGAGCGTCTGATAGTCAAAGTCTTTGGCGTGGCGCTGGATTTCGAACATCCATTGCGTCTCGTAATCGAACACAAGAGCGACGGGTGCGCGGCCCGCCGGCCCGCTTTGCGCGAGTGCCGACAGTTCCGCAGACTTCGCGATCTCCTGCGCCGCACGCGCCACCTCGCGACCGCCGGGCGACGGCGTGTTGTCGGGCAGGTGCAGGCCCGAATGCATCTGCTCCTGCGCGAACGGCGCCTGACGCCAGCGGAAATACGACACCAGTTCCGCGCCGTGCGCGAACGCTTCGTAGGCCCACAGCCGCACCATGCCGGGCGCGGGCACGGGATTCCACGGCGCCCAGTTGACCGGTCCTGCCTCCTGCTCCATCACCCAGAAACGGCCGTGGCCGATGCCGCGATAGCGGTCGTGATCGAACGCGGACACGTCGGGATGTCCGGTGCGCGCATAGCGGGCCTTGTCGGCTTCCGCGAGCGCAATAACTTCGGTGCGGGCGATTGGGTAACTGTCCCACGTCGCCACGTCGATACTGCCGTTCGAGGCAAAGCGGTAGTGATCGAAGGTGGTAAAGAAGCCCATGAAGTTGTGCAGCACGTCTGCATGCGGCGCGTGCCGCCGCACTACCTCGGCCTGTTCCCGATGGAAGCTCGCCACCTCGTCGGACATGAAGCGGCGGAAGTCGAGCAGATGAATCGGGTTTGCGTCCGTCGGCGTGAGGTTCGGCAATTCGATCGAGTCGAACGACGGATACTCCATGCTCCAGAACACGTTGCCCCAGCGCGTGTTCAGTTCGCCGACAGTCTCGTAGCGGCGCGCGAGCCATTCCCGAAACCGCTGGCGAGCCGCGTTCGAATAGCTCGGCACGGTCTCGTGACAGCCGAGTTCGTTATCCGTCTGCCACGCGACGACGGCCGGATGCGCGCCGTAGCGCGCGGCCATTGCTTCGGTGATGCGCACGCATTCGCGCCGGTACGGCTCGCTGCAAATATCGTAGTGACGGCGCGAACCGTAGTTCCATGTCGTGCCGTCTGCGCGCACCGGCAGCATGTCGGGAATCGCCTCGACGAGCCACCTTGGCGGCGACGCCGTCGGCGTGCCGAGCACGATTTTCAGGCCCGCGCCGGCCAGCGTGTCGATCGCCCGGTCGAGCCATGCCCATTCATAGACGCCCGCGCGCGGCTCCATGCGGCTCCATGCGAATTCGGCGATACGCACGTGCGTGATGCCCATGTCGACCATGCGTCGCGCGTCGTCGGACCACATCGTGTCGGGCCATTGTTCGGGGTAGTAGCAGACACCCAGTTGCATTGTCGTGATCTCCAGAGATCGGTGTTGTGCCGCGCTGCGCTCGCACGCGCGGTCTACGTTGAGCGACCGCTCAGCCCTTGCTGGCGCCGAAAGTGAGTCCGGCAACGAAGTGCTTCTGCATCGCGAAGAACATCAGCACCGACGGCAGCGCGGCCAGCACCGAGCCCGCCGCGACCAGGTTCCAGGCGGTCGTCCATTGGCCTTTGAGCGCGGCGACGCCGACGGTGATCGGCGCAGCGTCGTCGCCTTGCGTGAGACACAGCGCCCAGAAATAGTCGTTCCAGACGAAGGTGAAGACGAGGATGCCGAGGGCCGCGAGGGCAGGGCGGATCAGCGGCAAGACGATGCGCGCGTAGATGGTCCATTCGCTCGCGCCTTCGACGCGCGCGGCCTCGATCAGCTCGAAAGGCAACTGCTTGATGAAGTTGCGCAGAAACAGCGTGCAGAAGCCCGTCTGAAATGCGACATGAAAAATGATGAGCGCCCAGACGGTATTGAAGAGGCCCACTTTGAGCGCCATGTCGCGCACGGGAATCATCAGGATCTGCACCGGCACGAAGTTGCCCGCGACGAACGTGAACAGCACGACGATGTTGCCGCGAAAGCGATACGTGGCGAGCGCGAAGCCAGCCATCGACGCAAGCAGGATCGCGCCCAGCACGGACGGCACCGTGATCAGCATGCTGTTGGCGAAGTAGTGCAGCATCGGCGTTTGCGTGAGCGCCGCGCCGTAGTTGTCGACGAGCGCGAAGTGCTTCGGCCAGGTCCAGTAGTCGCCTTGCGACAACTCGTCGGACGAACGGATCGACGTGATGAGCACGGCGAGCATCGGCAGCAGCCACACGAACAGCGCGACGGGCAGCGACGCTTTGTACAGCGCGCGGCTCCACGGTTTCCAGTGTTCGACGGGAAGCGGGTACATGTGAGTCTCCTTTTTCGCTCTATCGGGAAGCGCGCGGCCTAGCGTTCCTCGCGCAGCATGCGGCGCAGATGGAACACGATGTAGACGAGCATGATCGCGAACAGCACGACGGCAATCGACGCCGAATAGCCTTCGCGGTAGTACTTGATGGCCTGGTCGTACATGTAGTACGCGAGGACGGTGGAGCTGTCGAACGGACCACCGCCGCTCATCACCGAAATCAGATCGAAGCTGCGCAATGCGCCGATTACCGTCAGCACGACCGCCATGAAGGTGGCGGGGCGCAGTTGCGGAAGAATCACATGCCAGAGCAGGCTCCAGCCTTTCGCGCCTTCCATGCGGGCGGCCTCGACGACTTCCGGATTGATGGAGGTCAGGCCCGTCAGATACAGCACCATGCAGTAGGGCGTTTGCGGCCACAGCGCGGCGAAGACGATGCCGAAGGTCACGGTGCGCGGGTCGCCGAGCACGGGAATGCCGTGTCCGACGATCAGCTTGAGCAGACCGAAAGCGGGATCGTAGAACCAGCTGAACACGAGTCCCACCACCACGCCCGACAGCACGAACGGCGCGAAGAACAGCGACTTCACCACGCGCATGCCCTTGATCTGCTGGTTCAGATACAACGCGAAAAGCAGGCCGAGCGGCGGAGCGAGCAGGAAGAACACGAGCCAGATCAGGTTGTTCTTCAGCGCGAGATAGAACGTGTCGGCATGGAACAGCTCGACGTAATTCGCAAGACCGATGAAGGTCCTGGGCGTCATGCCGTCCCAGTTGTAGAAGCTGAGCGCGATACTGGAGAAGATCGGATAAATCACGCAGAGCGCGAACAGCGCACAGCCTGGCAGCAGGAAAAAGAACGCGGCGCGATGGCGGGCGCGGCCCGAGGCGGACGCGCGTCGGCCGCGCGCCGTCTGCAGACGGGCAATGGACGTGGACATGACGAAACCCTCTTTCGATGCAGAAGCGGATCGGCGTGGCGGGGGCGGGGCGGGGCGAACGACTGCCTGCGAGCCGCCCCGGTGTGAAGTCCTGTGACGGCGTGGACGTCTGCACGACGACCACGCCCGACATACCTGCCGCCAGCAGACTCAGTTGTGGTAAATGCGCTTGCGCGTCGCTTCGAGACGAGCAAGCAGCGAGTCGAGTTGCGATGGGTCGTTGTAGAACTGCTGCATCGCCTTCATGCCTTCGTCCGCCATTTCTTTCGTCATGTCGCGGTCGTAGAACTGCGCGATGCCGCCGGTCGTGCTGGCGAGCGTCTGGAACCCGACTCGGGAAATCGGATCGGCGGGTTCCGTTGCCTTGCTGTTCGACGGCAACTGGCCCCAGCCGCGCGCGAGGTCCGCGTTGATCTCGGGCGTCTCCATGAAGGCGAGCAGACGGCGCGCGTCAGTCTTGTTCTTCGCTTTCGCGGGTATCAGCAGCACGTTCACGGGACCGTCTTCCGCCACCGGCACTTTGGGATCGATCACGGGGAAGCGCATGAAGCCGATCTGTCCTTTCACACTCGACGGAAGGCCCGCCGAGAAGAACGTGCCCATCAGCATCATCGCGGCTTTGCCGTTCACGAGGAAAGGGCCGATCGAGTCGAGGTCGTACGAAAGCGCGTTGTCGATGTAGTAATGGTCGTCCATCAGCGTCTTCCAGGTCGTGTAGACCTTCTTCACGCGCGGATCGGTGTAGGGCACTTCACCTGCCATGAGCTTCTGATGGAACGCGTTGCCGTTGATGCGCAAGTCCAGATAGTCGAACCATGCGGCGAGCGTCCAGCTATCGCGCGCGGCCACGGCAATCGGCGCGACGCCGCTCGCCTTCAGTTTTTTGCAGGCGTCGAGCAGTTCGTCCCAAGTCTTCGGTTCGCTCGAAATGCCCGCTTTCTCGAACAGATCCTTGCGGTAGAAAAAGCCATAGGCGTCGTACCCGAGCGGCGCGGAATACTGCTTGCCGGCGTATGTCGATGCCTGTTTGACGGACGCATACTGCTGGTCCCAGCCGTTCTTCTTCCAGTCGCCCGAGAGATCTTCCAGCAAGCCGCGCTTCGCGTAGTACGCCATGCGCTCGCCGTTATGCCAGGAGACGACATCGGGAGGATCGGTCGCGAGCCAGCCGCCCATTTGCACCTTGTACGCTTCCTCGGTGATGTACGTGACTTTCAGGTCGACGTCAGGATTCGCTTTCTTGAACTTGTCGAATGCGTCCTGCCACGTCGAGCGCTGATTGCCGCGCGCCGACACGTTGATGTTCAACTGACCGGCGTCGGCTTGCGTCGCGAAACCGCTCAGCACCGTTGCCGAGAGAGCGAGCGCGACCGTGACGGCGCGCGGACTGAATGAGGCAAGCCGTGCAAAGCGGCTCGTGTGCGTAAAGGCCATCGTGTTGTCTCCTGTGACTGCGTTGTCGGCCGCCCGCGTCCGCGAACGGCGGTTGCTGCGAGCCGCGACGGCTCTATGACCGGCTGCGGCGTTTCGCGCGCGACAAGGCCTGTTGCGAGCCTTGCGCGCCGCATTCTCATGCCGTCTGTAGCGCGACGGCCTGCGCGTTGCCGACGATGGTCCGGTGCAGTGCAATGCCGTCTTCGTCGAACAGGTGACACGCATCGGCGGGCAGATGCAGTGCGAGCCGCTCGCCGTTGCGCACATGCAGGTCGCCGGGCGCTTTCGCGATCAGCGTGCCGCCCGCATGGTCGGCGTGAAGATAGCTGTGCTCGCCGAGCTGCTCAGTCAGCAATGCGTTGACGGTGAGCGTCTGCGTGCCGCCGTCGAACCGCACGTGTTCGGGACGAATGCCGAGCGTGACGCGCTGTCCTGGTTTGAGGCGTCTGCCGTCCACGAGCACGCGAAACGCGGTGCCGGCCATGCTGACTTCCACGCTGTCGTCGGCGATGCGCTCCACGACGCCGTCGATAAAGTTCATGCGCGGCGAACCAATGAAGCCCGCAACGAACTTCGACCGCGGCCGGTGATAAAGCTCCAGCGGCGCACCGATCTGCGCGATGCTGCCGAAGCGCTGCGTTTCCGCGCCTGCGTGCAGCAGGACAATCTTGTCGGCGAGGGTCATCGCTTCAATCTGGTCGTGCGTCACATAGACGACGCTCGCCTGTGCGTAACGCTGATGCAGCCGCGCGATTTCGATACGCGTCTGGCCGCGCAGCGCGGCGTCAAGATTCGACAGCGGTTCGTCAAACAGGAACACGCCCGGCTCGCGGACGATCGCGCGACCGATCGCCACGCGCTGGCGTTGCCCGCCCGACAGTTCACGCGGCTTGCGCGCGAGGAGGGCGTCGAGTTGCAGCACGTGCGCCGCTTCGCGCACCTTGCGGTCGATCTCCGCTTTTGGCGTTTTCGCCAGCTTCAGACCGAAGGCCATGTTTTCGTAGACCGTCATGTGCGGGAACAGCGCGTAACTCTGGAACACCATCGCGACGCCGCGCTCGGCAGCCGGCACGCTGTTCATCGTGCGACCGCCGATGGTCACGTCGCCGTCGGTCTGATCTTCGAGGCCGGCGACGATGCGCAGCAAGGTCGACTTGCCGCAGCCCGAAGGGCCGAGGAACACGCAGAACTCGTGTTCGTTGATCTCGAGGTTCAGGTCGCGAAGGACCGGCGCGTTGCCGCCGAAAGTTTTCTGAATGCCGCGCAGGGAGATGGCCGCCATGGTCGGTCCTCCGTTTAAGCGCTTAAAAATCGGTTGACGAAAAACGCCGAAACGCTTGCGGCGCGGTGATTTAAGCGGTTAAATTCGGGGATGCGCGGCAGGGTGCTCATGACTGTCTCCTGATCGTTTCGAGAAAAGGTAGCGCAAGCCGGATGCGTCGCGCAACATCTGATTGGCGCTCCCTGAATATGGGAAATTTCTTAATCTTCTGTTTATGGCCACATTGAGTGATGTCGCGCGTCGCGCGAATGTGACGGCGGCGACCGTTTCGAACGTGCTGCGCAATCCCGACAAAGTGCGGCCCGAAACGGCCGAGCGGGTGATGCGCGCGATCCGCGAACTGGGCTATCGTCCGAATCTCAATGCCCGCGCGCTCGCGGAGGGCCGTTCGCCAACCCTCGCGTTAATGCTTTCCAGCATCGCCAATCCGTTCTATCCGGAGTTCGTCCTGGCGGCCGAACGCGCCGCGCGTCGCGCCGGCTATTTCCTGATGGTGTGCAACACCGACGACGACGCCGAGACCGGGCGCGCGTACCTCACGCAAATCGCCGGCACGCTCGCCGAAGGTGTGCTCGTGCTGAACACAGACATCGCGATCAACGAACTGTGCGCGTCCGCAGCGGTCGGCGCGCCAATTGTGTTGAGCCTATGGGAGCATCCCGAGGAGTTGCCCGCCTTGCCGTGTGTCGCCGTCGACTTCGCGCATGCGGGCGCGCTGGCAGCGCGTCATCTGCTGGAACTGGGGCACCGCGACATCGGCATGCTGGTGGGAGACGGTTGCGGCGGCTTGCAGGACGCGCGCGCGAACGGTTTCAGATCGGTGATGCGCGATGCGGGCCTCGAACCCGACGACGCCGCCGTGCTGCAGATTCCCGACACAATCGACGCGGGCTTCACCGCCTGCATCGAATTGATGGAGCGCGAGCCGCATCTGAGCGCACTGTTTGCGACCAACGATCTGCTGGCCATTGGCGCGTTGCAGGCGCTTGCGACGCTCGGACGCAAGGTGCCCGACGACGTGTCGGTGATCGGCATCACCGATATCCAGCTGGCGCACCAGGTGCGGCCCTCGCTGACGACGGTGGCGATCAACACGCAAGCCATCGCGGAGGCGTCGATCGAGTTGCTGATCCGGCTGATTCATGCGCCGGATGCCGCTGCGCCGCCGGCTTCCGTCGTCGCGCCGTTGCCGACGCTGGTGCGCCGGCAGTCGACGTGAGCGGAAGTTGATGAATCCGACAGTTGAACGATGGGGCACGCCGTTTTCTTATTTGGCAATCTGGTGGGCGAGATCGTCTTGCGGGAGATCCTCATTAGCGATTTGACATAAGATAAATTATCACCCGAGTGGATGTGAGTCCCAAGTTCAGATGTCGCGTTTCCGCTAAATTGAAATGTGTCGTGTTTTGCGGGTTCAGGCTGGTGGCCAGCATTGCTTGAGGAGCGCTGACCATGAACGGACGTGGATTCATCAAGATCAGCATGCACGAGCTTGAGCGCGTGAAGATCATTGAGGCGGTCGTCCAGCATCGCCTGACGGTCAGGTTTGGGACGGTATCCAGCGAACACATTTCGCCGTTGATTGCGTGAGTCGACCCGATCCACGGAGTCCATGTTGGAAAAGGTCACCCACGCAATTCAGGCGGAAAATGCCGAATTGCGCCTTCGATGAATGCTCGCTTCTTCAGATGGGTGGTCCTGCTTCGGCACAAGGCGCTTTCTTCCGTAAATCCGAACGACCTTTCCCCAATACGACTCGTTCGTTGCCGATCCCCCAAAGGAATGGTGTGCCCCACGATCCAGACCTCGGACAACAGGAGATTGGTACCCGTTTGAGGGGCCGATACTCCCTGTAATCCGTCGCCTCGAATAACGGCGAGCACCGACTGCCTCAACAACAAATGGACGTGATCGCAAAAATCCGCCCATCGAAAATCTTTACGTGTCCGGCTCGCCTTTAGTCGATGCATGTGCGCTTTCTGTCGCCCCCAAAGCCGCCGCGATCTGCCGCGCGCGCCTGACATCATCACCATGCAGGTAGATCGACGTCGCCGAGACCGACGCGAGTCGCAGATTGTCGCGCACGGTCGTGAGTTCCGCGCCGTGGGCGAGCGCATGCGTTGCATGCGTGTGCCGCATCCAGTGCGGACTCGCTCGGCGCAGCTTGCCGGCCAGGAGCGGATGATCGGTGGCGATCAGGTCCGCGACTTCCCCGTCACGCGCAGCCAGTGCTCCCCGCAGGCATCCCTGTCGATGTGGCCAAGCATTGCCCCTACCAGTTCACTGACCCGCAAGCCGGTTGCAAAACCGAAATCGAGCAGAAAACAGAGCCTTTGGGCGGCGGGTGCGGACCAGCCATACGACCATTCGAGTCCTTCGGCGATCGTCCGAACCAGCAGCCATTCGCCTTCCGTGAATGCGCGTGACGCATCGAGATCCCCTGTCTTGGCGCCGCCCCTGACCTTCGTGCCAGCGAATGGGTTGGCGAGCACGTAGCGCTGTTCGATCAGCCAGCGGAACAGCGCGCCGAGGATCGACAGCGCGTGCGCGGCTGAACGTGCCGACAGGTTGGCTGCCCTGCCCGTCCTGATGTCCGTCCCGGCAGGTAGCGGGCGACCGCTTCGCGGGTCGACAGGCCGGCATACCAGGCGCGCAGCGCGGCGAGCGCGTCGGCGTGCGGAAAGTCGTCGGGTCCGTTGTCGTCGGCGGAAGTGAGGCGCGTTTTCATGAGCGCGAGTTTGGCGCAAAAATACGGCTATCAGGATAAGAATACTTATCTTTACATCACGATTTTAGATCCGGATTCAGCGACCGAACTGGCTGCACGGACGAGGAGCAATCGAACGTATTGGACCGTTTTTCGGCCGAAGCCGATGCTCACCACTGAGCCGTCGTGCGGCTGGAGTGCACCGCTTTGCCGACATTAGCAGTGAGGTGCAGTCGAACGTCGGCTTCTGGGAGAGGCGAACGAGTCTTCTCGACCCGCAACCGTCACCTAGGCGATATTTCGGAGTGACTGCTCATGAAGCTTACTACGCCGCTCGGCCATTAGACTCATACCACTCTCTGGACTCATCTTCGATTGGGTCTCTTGCACTTCAACTCTTATTTGGCTTTGCTAAGAGGGCAAAAATAGTTGTTATTGCATCTAGACCTCTGTTTGGTCACAGCTCTCTTGGCCACTCAAAAGAGCGAACTCCGCTGCGATCGATGGAATGAAGGAAGAAATGTATCGGTGGCGAATGCGCCGATCATTGCCATCCCGGCGAGGATGATTACAAACATCGGTTCGTACAAGGTCTACCTCAGATGTCGTTTGTCGCGGATGCGTCTGAGTCGTGGTCCCCGCCGGGGGCTCAACCTTTGGCGGTATGAATGCGTGAGGCGATGCGCATGCGCATCAAGCACTGACCTCTTTCGTCAGCTCAAGAACGTCTCGCCGAGGCGATGTCCCAAACATTCTTGCGTACTCGCGACTGAATTGTGATGGACTTCCGTAACCTACTTCGTAGGCCGCAATGGAAGGAGCCATTCCTTGAACAACCATCAGCCGCCGCGCCTCTGCGAGCCGAAGCCACTTCTGAAACTGAAGCGGACTCATGGAAGTGAACTGGCGAAAGTGGTGGTGCAACCTCGATGGGCTCATGTCGACCCGATGAGCCAGGTCCTTTATCTGTAATGGTTCCCGGAAATTCGCTTTCAGCCATTCGATTGCACGGCTGATCCGGCGGCTTTGACTGTCCACCGATGCCATCTGCCACAAATACTTGCCGACTGGGCTTATCAGCAAGCGATAGAAGATCTCTCGTTGGAGCAATGGTGCGAGGACCGGGATCAGATCAGGTTCGTCCATCAACCCAACGAGCCGGCCCACCGCTTCGAGAAGTTGGGTAGTTGTCCTGCCAAGCACGATGCCAGAGTCTGGTATGGACTGACGGTCAGGAACATGTATCTGCGCATCGATCATCAGTTCACCGATGATCTTCGGGTCTAGCTTCAGTACTGCGCTAAGGAAGGGCGCTTCAGGATTAGCGTTTGAAACCTGCATGACAACCGGCAGAGCAAGCGACGTGAGAAGAAATCGGCTCCGATCGTACTCGTAGACCTCAGCGCCGAGCCGCGTCCTCTTCGTACCTTGAACAGGGACGGCAATAGCAGGCTCCAGCATGCAACTCATGGGTGAGTTGGGCATTACATGGCGGTACAGGTACAAGCCTGAAATCGGGCCAATGTATTGTTCGCCCGACGCAGTCCACTTCTGGATGCGATTAGCCAGACTTAAACGGGCGTGTTCGTAGGCGTCAATCATGAGATTCATTCTATAGCGGGGCCCCGAAGACCGGTTGAACCCTGCTGGGATGCAGGAGGATCAGGCAAGAATGCAGCAGGATCGGTTCATTCCCGTGCGTTCTTCCCGCCTAGAATCGTCTCACCCCCGCGTCACATAGCCATGGTGCGGAAGCGAAGCGCAGTACCAGGAGCAATCACGTCTATGAAAGCAATTGTCTATCGCCGAAATGGCGAACCCGCTGAAGTTCTCGCACTCGAAGATATTCCGGAACCGGCGGCACCGGGTCCGAAGGAAGTCGCCATACGCCTTGTTAAGTGTATGGTTCATCCTATTGACGATCTCTTGATCAGGGGATACATCGCCGAACCTATTCCGCACGGTGGCGCGGTTCCGGGAGGGGATGGTGTCGCTGTTGTCGAACAGGTTGGCTCGGATGTCGATCCTTCGTCCGGTATCGTCCCAGGCGCGCGGGTTGTACTCTTTCCGGTGCATGGTACGTGGGTCGAGCGCATGGTCGTCCCGGAGACTGCTGTTATCCCCGTTCCAGCCGACGTGAGCGATGAAGCTGCGTCCCAGGTCGTCATCAATGGCATCACCGCGATCATGCTGATGCGGCACGCGTTGGCTGCCCAATCCATTGTCGGCGCTGCCTCGCCACTGCTCGTTACCGCTGCAGGGTTCCAGCGTCGCGCGTAACGTGATTGCGCTGGCGCGCATTCGGGGTACGAAGGTCGTCGCTCTGGTTCGCAGCGACGCAAGCGCAGCAATCCTGACCGAAAGTTTCGAGGGTCTTCCTGTGGTCAGCACCGAGAAGGAGGAGTGGCGCGCGGCTGTAGCTGGGGCACATGGACGTTCCCCTTCCGTAGCAATTGACCCGATCGGCGGTGCAATGGCCCCTGACCTGCTCGGCGTTCTGTCGGACCACGGCACACTCCTGACCTACGGCGGACTCGACCCCCAGCCGTCACAGATATCCACGATCACGTTGACCGTCCGTAGTCAGGCTGTCAAGGGCGTCAATGCCCCCAGCTGGATTACGACGACGACGCCGGAACAACGCGTTCGCGATATCGCAGACCTCTTCGCGATCGTCAGAAGCGCACCGCAAAATTTCACCGAGTATAGTGAATTCGCCCTGGCCGACGCGGTAAGTGCACTGTCAGCGGCGAGTGCTTCGCCTCGCCGCGGTGCCACAATTCTGAAGTTTGGCATCTAACGCAGGTAAGCCGGACTAAGGCAACTCCAAGCCCTTCGCGACGCGAAGGGCCCTGGTTTAAGGAGCGAAGTCGATGGAGCAGTTGTTCCCCGATCTGTGGCAGACCCAGCGCTGGTCCGCCGTTAGTGACGGTCCGGGACACCTTCCACTCAGAATTGTGCTGTCATTCACTTGAGGCGGAGGTGATTCGTCCAATCTGCCCTGTCGATATCACTTTCGATACCTGCGAGACTCACCTTGGCGGTGACCTCGATGTGATTCCGACGCCGGGTCACACGAACGGAAGTACCTGCTATTTCTACCGGTCGCCCCACGGGAAGAATTATCTGTTTACCGGTGATTCGATTTTTCCGAAGGTGATGTCATGGGGGACGCTGATAAACACTGGCTCGGGCGGCCGCGCATCCGATTTAAAAAATAGTCTTGCGAAGCTGAAAGATCTCCGTCCCGATGTGGTGATATCCAGCGCATCCGTCGCGCGTTCTTCCGTCCAGGAAGTTTCTCATGATGAATGGAAAAGCATTCTCGACAAGGCAATTTTCGACCTGAAATAATAGGAAAAATAGGATCTCTATTAATCTTAAGCGTCCTTGTTCTCGACGCAGTGCGCGTCCCTACTGTACAAAAACCTGTGAACTCCTTCCCGATGTGGCAAGGAGTGGACGCGATCGCATTGAACCGAGAGCAGAAAAGGGCCTACGTTGAAAGGACAGAATTTCGTGAGTACTGTTACTGGAAAAAGTGAAAATGCTGGCCGCTTTATTCTAGGTGATCGCGAAGTAAAGCGTCTGGGTTACGGTGCGATGCAGCTTGCCGGGCCCGGTGTGTTTGGCCCTCCGCGAGATCATGCTGCGGCACTTTCTGTTCTTCGCGAGGCGGTGTCGTCCGGTGTCGATCACATCGACACTAGCGACTTCTACGGCCCTCACGTCGTCAACCGGCTCATCAACGAAGCGCTAGCACCTTATCCGGATGAACTGGTAATCGTCACGAAAGTGGGCGCGGTTCGCGGCGAGGATGGGTCGTGGCTGGCAGCGCAGAAGCCTGAGCAACTTCGCACTTCGGTCGAGGACAATTTGCGCAATCTCGGCCTTGACCGGCTTGAGGTTGTCAATTTGCGCATTCATCCCGACGATCAGGAACGTGGCAACCATTCAATCGCGGAAAGCTTCGAGGCGCTTGCGAAGATGAGGCAGGAGAACCTTATCCAGCACCTCGGAATCAGCAATGCGACCGCTGCGCAAGTGGAAGAAGCTCGCGGCATCGCCCCCATTGTCTGTGTTCAGAACGAATACAACCTCGCCCGGCGCAACGACGACCCGCTGATCGACAGTCTTGCGGCAGAAGGAATCGCATACGTTCCCTTCTTCCCTTTGGGTGGATTTAACCCGCTTCAGTCAGCCAGTCTCTCTGCTGTCGCGGATCGTCTGAATGCCACTCCGATGCAAATAGCACTGGCCTGGCTGCTTCAGCGCTCGCCGAACATCCTTTTGATACCGGGCACATCGTCAGTTGCGCATCTGAAAGAAAATCTTGCTACCGCGACCATAGTTCTGCCTGACGATGCTGTCGCGGAACTGGACGCAATCGGCGCTTAAGACAGCCGATAATTATACGTTGTGGATTTTTTACGCCACGCAAGCGCTTTACACTGAATCCTTCGGTTTTCGCCCACCGGATTGGGTCGTATGCACAAGAGCGATTGCGTGGCTGGCGATGCACGGGGAAATTAAGCCGCACTGGCGAAGGACTACTAGAGACCCATCTGGTTGATTAATCGATAAGAAGGTTGAGAGGAAAATGACTGCCACTGAATCAACAACTGAAGATGATCCCGGCTTCTCATTTTCCTCGATGCCAGTTGAGCAATTATTTGCTCGATTCGACGAGCTTTGGTGCCGTGGCGTCGAGGCTGACCGAAAAGAGATGGAAGCATTAATGAAAGTGATTCGCTCGCTCGAAAAAGGTTGCTGGTCACTGCTAACGGTCCTGTCCGTTCATCGCCCCGCCCAACCTCCGCCACGCACGTGGAATACCTGATTCAAGGAATCGGCTAGGTCCGGCACTCATCATTTAGAGGTGCATCCGTTTTCCAGCAAGAATTCGTTCGCGCTCGTTATGTGCGGCTCGCACGACGCTTCAGCGAGCATTCAGTTCGCCTCGTTGTCGCAGACGACCGGCAACGAATGACTCAATGGCGCAGACTTTCGGACGTGTAGTAACACACATTGAATATCGCTTCCTGGCCGAATGCCGGAAGTCCCCAGCCTCCCGCAGGTGCCGCACTCACATCAACGACGCCATGCAACCGAGCCTCTGCTGGCTTCAGCGCCTTTATGTTCGAAAGCGACTCGCCGCCGACCGGAGTGTCTGCGCCTGGTCGGCAAGTGACAGTGCTGCCGCAGTAGTCTCTTCCACCAGCGCCGCGTTCTGCTGGGTCGTTTCATCCAGTTGTGAGACAGCGCGGTTGACCTGTTCGATGCCATCCCGTTGCTCTTTCGCCGCCGCTGCTACTTCCTGCATCACGTTGCTCACTTTTTCGATCGACTGCACGATCTCCATCATCGTGCGGCCTGCCTGATCGATGAGCCCCGATCCTTCAGTCACGCCCGTCACGGCTTCGTCGATCAATGCCTTGATTTCCTTTGCCGCGCTGGCGGAGCGCTGTGCGAGCGTACGCACTTCAGCGGCAACCACAGCAAAGCCACGACCCTGCTCGCCCGCGCGGGCCGCTTCGACGGCGGCATTCAATGCCAGGATGTTCGTCTGAAAAGCGATCCCTTCGATCGTGCCGATGATGGACGCGATCTTTGTCGACTGATCCGATATGCCGGCCATGGTTCGCACAGCGCGATCCATCACGACACCGCCCGTCTTCGCGATGCCCGATGCGTTGCTGGCATATTCGGTAGCGAATCCGACACGCTCGCTATTTTGCGCAACGGTTGCTGTCAGTTCTTCCATGCTTGCCGCCGTTTGTTCCAGCGCGGCCGCCTGCGCCTCGGTACGCCGGGACAGGTCCGAATTACCCGATGCGATTTCGCTCGTGGCGCTCGCCATCGACTCGCTGCTCGAGAGGACGGTTGTGACCGTCGATCTCAGGCCCTCCTGCATCGCTGAAAGGCCTTGCATCAGCGCACTCATCTCGTGACGGCCTTCCACTTGAACCTTGTTCGAGAGGTCTCCGTTTGACATCGCCGAACAGACCTCCAGCGCTCGGGTCAAAGGACGGCCAATCGCGCGATGCAGGCCGATCGCGCACACTAGTGACAGAAGGATGGCGACGCAGAGTGCTCCTACCGATGCGCCGCTCACCGTGCTGAGTGTCGACTGGAAATTCTCGTAGCTCGACTCGCCGCTCGTCATCAGGTAGTCGTTGAGCGCGTCGGTGCTCCTGGTGAATGCGAGCGCCAGCGGGGGCATCACGTCCATCGTGATCCGGTTAGCGGCAACCGCATCGCCCGTTTCGAGCGACTGCAGCGTGGGCTCGATCGCACCTTTGATCAACCGGTCGAATGTCAGCGAGACGGCCTCTGCCAGCTTTTGCTGTTCAGCGGACTTCGGCAGCGCGAGATAGCGATCGTAGGCCTTCTTCGACGTCGCCAGATAGGCGCGTGCTTTTTGCAGAAGCACTTTTACGTCCGGCGATTCCGGGTGCAGGAGCGCCCGGTCCATCGAAACGCGCGCGATCGCCATGTTGTACCTGGTGTCGCCAAGCGCGACCGCTGACGATAATTGCACCGCATAGATTTCGTGGAGCGCCGACTTCCCCTCTTGCGTTCCCCACTGACCGAACGCGGCAACGACCAACATCAGGGCGACGAGCAGGCCGAAGGCGAGCGAGATCCGCGCCCTGATTGAGACTTTCGAAAACATGTGTAAATGTCCGCTGGATGACGTGAGCCCCGCAGGGGATTAAACCGATATGTCCGTACATATTGGTTATCGGTCGCATCACCCGAACATGGATCGGTGTAAACCCTCACGCTCCTGAGCGCTTCAGCCTCATCGATACGGCGAACCGGTCGGCGGGATGCACACTCACCGACACTTCGAAGGCCACGCCCGTCGAATCGATATAGCGGCGCACAATTTCCAGCGCCGCCGAACCGATTGGCATCTGAAGTCGCTCAGCCATCTCTTTCGTGACGTTCACGGCCTGCACGTTTTGCTGGATTTCAACGACACAGCGGCCGTAACGCGCCTCGATCAGCGAACTGATCAGCGTGTCGGGCGCTGCCTTCGCTTCCTCGGCGATCTCCGCGTAGGTCGGATCGATGTAGACATCCGTCCAGCCGAGAGGCGGACGTGAACGGTCGCGTTCGATACGCAGGCTCGACACACGCAGCCAGTGCGCACCTTCTTCGCATTGCAGAACCTCAGCGAGCCTGCCGGCCACGGTAACCTCTTTCACCGACTGGACGACCCGCAGATGTTCCGAGCCGAACTGCACCAGATCCTCGACTGAACCCAGCGAAGGACGGAAATCATTCTTCGGCTGCGCCGACTCGACGCGCGTACCGGCGTTCTTGCGCCGAGACACGAATCCGAGTTGCTGAAGCTCGTTTAGCGCCGCGCGAATCGTGTGCCGGCTGGTGTTGTACCGATCGCGCAACTCCAGTTCGGTCGGCAGATAGGAGCCGACAGGAAAGCGTCCGCTGGCGATGCCCTCGGTCAGATCGCGAGCGATGTCGGCGTAATGAGGTCTGTTCATGCTTTGCAAAGTGAGGAGAAACGTACGGGATCGATGCGCATCCAGGGTTAATCATAACTTGAACGATATGTTCGAACATATTATCTTCCATATGTCCGGACATATTAGTAACCTGTCCGCGCTTCGCACACTCCCGCTTGCTCGACTCAAGGCATCGTCATGACTACCCGCACCACCCCGCTTTCCAGCACCGTCTTCGATTCAATCCTGTTTCGTGACGCCTTCGGCACCGCCAAAATGCGCGCTCTGTTTTCTGATTACGCGCTGGTGCAGCGCTATATCGACGTCGAAGTCGCGCTCGCGAAGGCGGAAGCGCGCGTCGGCGTGATCCCGGCCGACGCTGCGGATGTGATCGCGCGCGAGTCGCAGATCGAGCGCATCGACTTCGACCACATGCGCGAGGAGACGGACATCGTCGGCTATCCGATTCTTCCGCTCGTGCATCAACTGGTCGGCATGTGCGGCGAGGCAGGCCGCTATGTGCACTGGGGCGCGACGACGCAGGACATCATGGATACGGCAGTCGCGCTCCAGGTCCGCGACGCGCTCGATTCGATCGATGCCGATATCCGCGAACTGCGCGGCATCCTCGTGGATCTGTCGAAGAAGCACCGCGACACGCCGATGGCGGGCCGCACGCATCTGCAGCAGGCGTTGCCCGTCACCTTCGGTTACAAGACCGCGATCTGGCTGGCGATGTTCGACCGCCATCAACAGCGCATTGCGCAACTGCGACCGCGCGTCGCCGTGGTCGAGTTCGCGGGTGCGGCCGGCACGCTGGCATCGCTGGGCGACAAGGGCTTCGACGTGCAGAAGGCGCTTGCCGCCGAACTGCAACTCGGCGTGCCCGCGACGACCTGGCACGTCGCACGCGATGGCTTCGCCGAGGCCGTCAATCTGCTTGCGCTCGTCACCGGGTCGCTCGGCAAGATTGCAACCGACATCATGATCATGGCGTCCAACGAATTCGGCGAAGTGTACGAGCCGTTCGTCAAGGGTCGTGGCGCGAGCAGCACGATGCCGCAAAAGCGCAACCCCATTTCAAGCGAGCTGATGCTCGCAGCCGCGAAAGCCGTGCGACAGCAGGCCGGCCTGATGGTCGACGCGATGATCCAGGACTTCGAGCGCGCAACGGGACCGTGGCACGCGGAATGGATTGCGATTCCCGAAAGCTTCATCCTCGCTTCGGGTGCGCTCCATCAGGCGAAGTTCGCGCTGGGCGGCCTCATCGTCGACACGGATCGCATGAAGCATAACCTCGGCATCAGCAAGGGGCTGATCGTCGCCGAAGCCGTGATGATGCAGATGGCACCCTACACCGGCCGCCAGCAGGCGCACGACATCGTCTACGATGCGTGCCGTACCGTGAACGAAAGCGGCGGCACACTCGCCGAAGCGCTGGCGGCACTGCCAGAGGTCACCCGGCATTTCGATCGCGACGCGATCAACGCGATGACCGATCCCGCCAACTATCTGGGCCTCGCGCCGCAAATGGTCGATCGCGCCATCGCGCTGTCGAGCGAGATCTGACGAACGCTGCGGAGGAGCCACACCATGACGAACGACAACACATCGGGTAACGGGTCAGTCGCGCCACCGGCAAAGCGGCCGTGGTATCGCAAGCTTGGGATGCAAGTGCTGATCTCACTCGTGCTTGGTATTGCTGTTGGCCTGATCTTTCCGAAGTTCGGCGCGCAGTTGAAGATCCTCGGCGATATTTTTCTCGCGCTGATCAAGGCAGGCGTTGCACCGCTCGTGTTTCTCACTATCGTGCATGGCATCGCATCGGCGGGCGACGTAAAGAGCGCGGGGCGCGTCGGCTGGCGCTCGATTGTCTACTTCGAGGTCGTGTCGACCATCGCACTGGCCGTCGGACTGCTGGCGGGCAACCTGCTGCAGACAGGCAAAGGCATGACGGCCGTCGCACCTGGCACGGCGCCTGTCATCGCGGCAAAGGCAGCGCCGCAAGGCTTCACCGAGTTCGTGATGCATCTGGTGCCCGACAACTTCATCGGCGCGTTCGCCAAGGGTGAATTACTTCAGGTCGTGGTGCTGGCCGTGATGGTCGGGATCGGTATTCTGGCGATTCCCGAAAGCCGCCGCGTGCGCATCAACGAAGGGCTCGATCTTATTTCGCAGGTGCTGTTCTCGTTCATCAATCTGGTGATGAAGCTCGCGCCGCTCGGCACCTTCGGCGCAGTAGCGTTCGCGGTCGGCAGCAACGGCACGGCCGTGCTGGTCGCGCTCGCGCAACTCGTGCTGAGTTTTTATGCGGTCATCGTTCTGTTCATCGTCGTCGTGATGGGCGTCATCGCGAAGCTCGCGGGCTTCAGCATGTGGCGCTTCATGCGCTACATCAAAGATGAAATCCTGATCGTGCTCGGCACGGCATCGTCGGAAAGCGCGTTGCCCCGCCTGCTCATCAAGCTCGAACGCCTCGGCTGCACGAAACAGACGGTGGGCCTCGTCCTGCCGACGGGTTATGCATTCAACCTGGACGGCACGTCGATCTTCATGTCGATGGGCGTCATGTTCATTGCTCACGCGTACAACGTACCCATTACGATCGAACATCAGATCGGCATCCTGCTGCTCATGCTGCTGACGTCGAAAGGCGCGGCGACTGTTTCAGGCGGATCGTTCGTCGTGTTCGCGGCGACGGTTACGTCCACGGGCATTCTTCCCGTGGAAGGACTGGCTGTCATTTTCGGCGTGTACCGCTTCATGTCGATGGCAATCGCCACGTGCAACACGATCGGCAACAGCCTTGCTACCGTGGTGGTCGCGCGCTGGTCGGGCACATTGGACGCGAAAGTCGCGAAGCGTCGTCTCTATCCCGAGCTTTTTCCTGAAGTCGCGGAAGCGGATGAGCGCGTGACCGACGGCGAACTTTCGCCCGAAAACCTCAATCAGGTGAACCCTCGTCCGGCCACGCTTCGATAACCTGCGTTAATCGAACACTGGCATCGACGCATGACGAAGGCGGCTGGCATCAGTTTGATCCAGCCGCTTTCCGCTTTCGAATGCGGAGCCGCTCGTTGACGCGTGATGAGCTCCGCCCGTTCATATTCGACCTGGAAACGCCCACCATGAATACGCGCACTGAATCGGATGCGTTCGGACCCGTGGATATTCCCGCGCATCGCTATTGGGGCGCGCAAACTCAGCGTGCGCTGGACGTGTTCGGCGCGGCAGAAGAGCGCTTTCCCGCCGCGCTGACTCACTCGTTCGGTTTGCAGAAACGTGCGGCTGCACGCGCTAACCGCGGGTGCGGCGTCATTGATCCGCATCTCGCCGATGCAATCGAGGCAGCCGCCACAGAACTGAGTGACGGGAAATGGGACGATCACTTTCCGCTGAGCATCTGGCAGACCGGCTCAGGGACACAAACCAACATGAACGCGAACGAGGTCATCGCCAACCGCGCCAATGAACTGCTCGGCCAGCCGTTGGGGACAAAGTCGCCGGTCCATCCGAACGATCACGTCAATGCGTCACAGTCATCCAACGACAGCTTTCCGACCGTCATGCATGTGAGCGCCGCGCTCGAACTGACCGGGCGTCTCCGACCTGCGCTCGTATCGATGCAGGCGTCGCTTGACGAACGCGCACGCGCATTCGCCGATGTGGTGAAGATCGCGCGCACCCATCTCATGGATGCCGTGCCGACGACGATGGGCCGCACTTTCGCAGCGTACGCTCATCAGATGGCAGCGGCGATTTCGCGCATCGACGCAGCGCTGCCACAGCTCATGGTGCTTGCCCAGGGCGGCACGGCCGCAGGCACAGGACTGAATGCACCGGCGCAGTTCCCGGAGCGCTTCTGCGCGGAACTCGCTGCCAGCACGGGCCTGCCCTTTCGAACGCATCCACACAAGCTGGAGGGCATGGCGTCGCACGATGCGTTGGTCGATGTCTCGGGCGTACTCAATACGATTGCGACATCGCTTTTGAAGCTTGCCAACGACATTCGACTGCTTGGTTCGGGACCGCGCTGCGGGCTCGGCGAACTGATTGTCCCCGATGACGGCCTCACTTCCTCGATCATGCCGGGAAAGCGCAATCCGACGATCGCCGAAGTGCTGGTGCAGGCGTGCTTCCAGGCGATGGGCAATCACCAGACGGTGACGCTTGCGGGGGGTTCCGGTCTGTTCGAGTTGAACGTCGCGAAGCCGGTGCTGATCTACAACGTCCTGCAGTCGATACGCGTCCTGACCGATGCATGTCGAAACTTCGACGAACGCGTCGTAAAGGGTCTTCAGGTCGACACGACGCAACTTGCAACGAACGTGGAGAACGCACTGTTGTCGGTGACAGCGCTCAATCCGGTGCTTGGCTATGATGCCGTCGCGCGGATCACTGCGCTCGCGTTGCGCGAAGGCATTACGCCGCGGGCTGCGGCGCTGTCGCTCGACCTCATCGACGCGAACCAGTACGACAGGATCGTCGATCCGGCGCGGCTGGCGAATGGTGAATAGCATACACGGGGCGTTCGAGGACGGTCGCATTTGTACGCGTTTATACGCGTTTGTACGCGGCCGTCCTCGAACGCCTCAAATCGACCCACCACGGACCTTGGACTTCGAGTGGCCTTGACGGCGGCTTCCAGAATTACAACGGCCACTCGCCATCAGTCCAGAAAGACGATCGATTTCCGCCTCAGCGCGAGGCGCGACGTGGCTGCATCAAACGCAGCCCGTCGCCCGCAAGCCCTTACATGCGGTCGAGAAACATGAACGCGGCCCCGAGCGGGTTGATGATGCCGATCAATACGGTGAAGCCGACCAGCACGTTCGAAATCAGACCGCCTGTCACGAGGCTCTTTGCTATATGCTGGTGCGACGGTGCTTCCGATCAATAGGCCATGGGCGACGGTTTGGGCACGCGCCGTACATGCGCGAAAAGATCATAGGGGGTTCCCGTCGATACCCGCAAACGGCATCAACAAGGAGGCAGGCATGGTCAAGACAGCGTTGTTCGTCCGGCTCGAAGCAAAGCCGGGCAAGGAACAGGAAGTCGAAAGCTTCTTGATGGGCGGACTGCCGCTCGTCGAGCAGGAACCCGCGACCATCGCGTGGTTTGGGCTGAAAATCGCGCCGTCGGTGTACGGCATCTTCGATGCGTTCCCGGACGACGCCGGCCGCCGCGCGCACCTCTCGGGCAAAGTAGCCGAGGCGCTGATGGCGAAGGCGCCGGATCTCTTTGCCAAACCGCCGGAAATCATGAACATCGATGTACTTGCGGCGAAGCTGCCGTCGTAGCCGCGTCGGGTTCGGGTGCTGACTTCCTCGTGTCGCAACGCATGAACACCCTGCCCGTCGAAAAACTGCATAAAGCCTGCGCGGCTTCGTGCGCGTACGATGCGCGCCGGAACACAATCTCAAGAACGTGAATGTCGATATCCCGCGGGGCGCGCTCGTCTGATTTGCCGGTACAACGAAAAGAACGAAAAGATCGGCCGCGTCGACGACCTGATTGTCGCGCCCGATGGCTCGCTCTCGGCCGCGATTATCGACGTCGGCGGCTTTCTGGGGATGGCGACTGGCGTCGCATGCACACGGCACAGTGACGACATTATTTCGGTCTACGACATCGTAGCGCGGTCGCGTCTTCCATTCGATGCTTGCTGCCGTGGCACGCCGGTAGTCAAATCGCAATAGCGCACAGTTTTTGCTCCAAAGAGTACTTATCGGGAGAGCGACGCGCGATAAGGCGCGATGGTGGCCGCAGCTCCGCGAGTCGTTAAGGAGACGTGGCGATGCGAGGAATAAATGACAAGGTACGTGCAGCAATTTTTGCCGTAGCGATCTCACTACTTTCGGCATGCGGCGGGAACGGAGACAGTTCGAGTAATGGCAGCGCGGCCGCACCTGCAGGCGGCATCAATCTGCAGATTGTCTCGTTCGGCGACAGTCTTTCGGACGTTGGGACCTATGCACCGATCGCAAGCGCGGTTGGCGGGGGGCGTTTCACGACCAATCCCGGACAAGTGTGGACTCAGGATGTTGCGCAATACTACGGAGATACGCTAAGCGCTGCGTACACGATCGACTTCACGCATAAGCTCAGTGCGCAGAGCGGCCTCGGCTATGCGGAAGGTGGTGCCACGGTGGCAACGCCGGCAAACCAGTCCGACTTTCTAACCGAAGTGATCGGCAACGTCGAAATGCCCGTCACTCAGCAGGTGTCGCGCTATCTGGCCGCTCACCGGAGCTTTAACACCAATCAACTGGTGCTCGTCTGGGCCGGCGCGAACGATGTGCTTCGCGCCGGGGCGCTGCCGGCCGCTGCGCAGACCGTGGAGACGGCGGCGACTACTTTGGCTGAGGTTGTCGGCCAGATTGCACAGAACGGCGCCACGCATATCGTGGTGGTCAATGTTCCAAACATCGGTCTGTCGCCCAAAGGGCTTGCCTCGGCCGACAGTGGGGCCAACCTTGCCCAGTTGTCGCAACTCTTCAACGGTAGCCTGAACGCGGCCTTGCAAAGCAATGGCTTGCAAGGCAAGGTCATCCAGATCGATTCTTACAGCTGGATGAACCAGATCGTCGCGAACTTTCAGGCCAATGGCTTCGCCGTGTCGAACACCAGCGTCGCCTGCGACCCTGCGAAAACGCCCCATGCCACGGCATTGCTGTGCTCGCGGCCAACCTACGTGACCGCCAACGCGGACCAGACATACATGTTCGCCGACGACCTTCATCCGACGACGCATCTGCACACGCTGTTCGCCCAGTACGTGGAGCAGCAGATCGCCAGCCGCGGTCTGGGTCACTGAGCCGGGAGCATGATGACTCACCGACAGCATCGTCGGGTCCTCTCGCATTCTGTCCGATCGCGTCTGGGCTATCGCGTCGCGCAGCCAATCATCGCGTGGAGACGTTGTCCGGCGAGGCAAACGCGCGCGCTACCGACGCTTCGCCGCAGCTGACATAATCCGCTCACCGGTGCCGAATGAACTGATGGCGTCGGCGATTTTCACTGCCGACGTCGCCGGCGGCACCAATGAACGGAGAACAGATGTCGAAACGCGTGTTGTTTGCGGTATTGCTACTGACGCTTGGCGTCATCGGGCATTGTGCAGCCGCGCAACCCATGATCGAACTTACGATAGGCGGCAGTACTCGGTCGTTTAGCCGTGCGGCATTGCTGGCGCGCCCCGATGCCGCGGAGATTCATGTTCCGCGAGATGTCGCCTACGGTACGTCGACGACCTACCGCGCAGTGCCGCTGGCCGACCTGCTCGACAGTACCAGGTTACCTGCGGACAGCGTGCTCGAGGCACGTGCAACCGACGGCTTCGCCGCACAATTGCCGATGGATCTTGTGAGTAACCGCGATCCAGCGACAGCCGTCGCATGGCTCGCGGTCGAGGACCCGGTGAAGCCATGGCCGAACCTGCCGGGCAAAGCGGTCAGTGCGGGACCGTTCTACCTGGTCTGGGTCGGCAGGGAAGCGGCGTCCGTGCGCAGCGAGCAGTGGCCTTATCAGATCGCGAAACTCGCTACGCAACCGTCTCCATCCACGCGTTGGCCGGTGCTCGCCGTCGATTCAGCGCTACCGGCAACCGATCCGGTTCGCGCGGGCCAAGGTCTGTTCATCACTCAGTGTCTCGCCTGTCATCGGCTCAATCACGCGGGAAGCGCGGACACTGGCCCCGACCTCAACGTGCCGATGAATCCTGTCGAGTACTTTCAGCCCGCTGCATTGCGCCGCTACATTCGCAATCCGGCATCGGTTCGAGACTGGCCCGGCCGCACCATGCCCGCTTTCCCGCGGGACCAGCTGAGCGATCGCGAGATCGATCTGATCGTCGCTTACCTTGCGTATATGGCGCAGCGGAAGGTTGGCGGGTAAGGCATACGAGTTTAGGTTTGGGCGCGGTGCGGAGTAGTACTTCACCTGCATGGACATGATGTTGTCGGGCATTTCGCTGCATCACGAGGATTGCTGCGAGGGTCGAGTCGAAAGAGCTCGCGCATCATTAGAAGATCTTTCCGGGATTGAGGATCGAGCGCGGATCCAGCGCCGTCTTAATGAGCCGCATTGCAGTAATCTCCGCGTCGCTGCGCGTATGGCCGAGGTAAGCCTTCTTCTTGACGCCGATGCCGTGCTCGGCGGACACCGAGCCGTGAAATTCGCGCGTTACGTCGTAGATCACACGGTCGATCTCGTCGTGCAATCGCCCTTCCGAACCGGGGATATCGACAACAATATGGAGGTTGCCGTCGCCAAGGTGCCCATAGATCATGACTAGCGCGTCAGGCCACCGTTCCTGCAGACGTTGCTCGCAATGCGCGGCCACCTGGCCGACGTCACTGATTGAGAAGCTCACGTCATACGCGCTGTGGTGCGGAATAAACTTCGGATACTCGCCGGGCGCATCGCGAATCGTCCAGAAAGCCTGCGCATCCGCTTCGGACTGTGCAAGCGCCGCATCGCTGACCACGCCCGCCTCGAGCATGTCGCCGAGAAACGCCTCGAATGCCTCGGCATGCCGGTCGGGATCGCTGCCCACACTTTCGAGCAGCACGTAGTAAGGATAGTGTTCGTCTAGCGGCGCACGTAACGGGAGATTCGCCAGCACCGCGTCGTAATAGCCCGCCCACATCACCTCGAAAGCGGACACGCCAGCGGACAGTTGCGCCTGAGAGCAGGCCAGCAGTTTCGTTACTGCGTCGTAGTCGGGCAATGCGCACCATGCGGTGGCGACGGCCGTCGGCCGTGGACGCAGGCGCAGCACTGCCCGCGTGATCACCGCGAGCGTGCCCTCGCTGCCGATCAGCAGATGCCGCAGATCGTAGCCGCTATTGTTCTTGATCATCTTGTGCATGCCGCTCGTCACTTCGCCGTTGGCGAGCACGGCTTCGATACCGAGCACCTGGTCGCGCATCATGCCGTACTTGATCACACGATTGCCGCCCGCATTGGTCGCGAGGTTGCCGCCGATGGTGCAGCTGCCACGCGCGCCGAGGTCGAGCGGAAAATAGAAGCCCGCATCGAGCGCCGCCTCCTGAACGACCTGCAAAGGCACGCCCGCTTCGACCGTCATCGTCGCCGAGGTGCGATCCACTTCCACAATCCGGTTCATCCGCTCGAGGCTTAGCGCCACCTCGCCGCCGAGCGCGTTCGCTCCGCCGACAAGACCGGTCAGGCCGCCCTGCGTCACGACGGGCTGAGAGAACGCATGGCACACGCGCAATGCCCTGGCGACGTCTTCCGTACTGCGCGGCCGGATCAGGGCAGTCGGCACCGCGCCGGGCAACCCACTCCAGTCATGTAGTTTCCGGCTGCCGAACTCGGCCGGCAACTGCACGAGATCCGCGCCGAGCTCGGCGAGCAGCGCATCGATTACTGTCGATTTCGACATGTCAGGTTTCCATTCCAGATGTGTGATTCCGATAGCGTACGCTCACGACCGTTCACCAGATGGTGTAGCCCGCCGTCTATCACCAGGTCCGAGCCCGTCATGAACGCGCTCGCTTGATCTGGATCGCTTCGCCGGTGGCGGGATTGCGTCCAGTCCTGGCGGCACGTTGACCCGTTGAAAACGAGCCGAATCCGTTCATTGCACAGTACCGTCCTTCGTCACTTTCGTCGTGACGATGCCAATCAGCGCATCAGTGTTCCAGCAGTCTGTGCCTTCGTGGAGCCCGTCTTCCCGGCGACCGCATCGATCAATTCCTGCATGTCCATTGTTTGGCCTGCAAGGGCATGAAGTGAAGTTGACACCCTACCCGATCCGCGGGCGTGCGCGCAATTGGTGGCCCCCGCAAGCCGCGCTGGTTGCGCTCCGTTGATCCACGTCCCGTTCATCGGGGTGACCGCTTCCGTCAGTTGGTTCTTGGGGAGCTACGCAACGCCGCAATCACAGGATCGGAGCGTTAGCATGCGCATTTGTGACGGCTTTCTCCCCCCACGACCATGCTTTCATAACAATACTGATTTTGATAGGCACGAGGAAACGGCGGTGCGCTCGTCTATTTTTGCGTCTTCTGAGTTCAACGATGAGCGCGTGTCCAAAAACATTGACTGAAATCGGACCCGAAGCTGCCATGGCCCCTAGCGACCGGGCAAGACAGCTTCCGAAGCAAGAAGCGCCATTCGCTAATTTTGAGCCAGTGGACCGGATCAGTAGGACGCCGTAGCGCACGTGGCCGACTTCGCCGACCTTAACCGCCTGTCCTCAAATCAAAGCCACCCGTCGGCTGACGCGAACCGCGGCACACGGAGAGCGCCGTCAAACAGGAACATTGGACGCGGTTTTCTTCCTGCGGGTGTCCGTACGCAGGCTGTCGTATTCCTCCTGACTGATTGGCGATGCATCTCGTTGCCCGAGCGCGTTGACGGGCAGTCGATATGTTTCGCGCGCCGTCCATGCGCCTAGCGCACCGATGCCGCAGACGGTCAGCGTGATCGTCCCCACGATTAACGGAATGTGCTGGGTGCCGGGCGGCACGGCGGCTGCGATGAACGCCGGCAGGATTGCGGTAATGGCCGTGCCGATGTTCTGGCCGATCGCCATGGCGGTAACCCGGATACGCGTCGGGAACAGTTCGGGCATGAAGCTCGGATAGACCGCGTTGAAGCATTGATACACCACGCCCCACATCACGATCGCGATGACGATCGCCAGCATGGCATTGTGCAGACTGATCGCATAGAGATACGCATATGACAGCAAGCCCGAGGCAAGCGCACCGAATATGATGAGTGGCCGGCGTCCCCATCGATCGGACAGACTGCCTGCGAAGGGAATGAAGAACATTGCAGTCAGATTGGCGAGCAGCGGAATCCAGAGAAAGAAGCCTTTTGAAAGACCGATATCGTAAGCGGGCTGCACCGCATACGCCGCGCCAAAGATCGAAGTCACCGCCAGGATGATCGCAATCAATGCGATTGCCGCGATGCGGACGATATCCCGCCAGCCATCGCGTAGCGCTTCCTTGACGGGCGACGCGGGAATCTGCCGATGTTGCGCTTCATCGACGAAAGCCGGCGTCTCAGACACTTTCCGCCGGATCACATAACCGGCCACCAGAACGAGCACGCTCAGCAGGAACGGTACGCGCCAACCCCACGCCAGGAACTGCTTCTCGGGCAGATAGTAAGCGAGCGGCATGAAGATGGCCGCAGCAAACACCTGGCCGGCGGTCACGCCCTGCATCGCATAACTTGCAAAATAGCCGCGACGGCCGAGCGGCGCATGCTCGAGCACGAGCGAACTCGAACCCGATATCTCCCCGGCGACCGCGAAGCCCTGGATGAGGCGCAAGATCACAAGCAGGATCGGCGCTGCGAAGCCCACTTGCGCAAATGTCGGCAGAAGACCGACGGCGAGCGTCGACAACCCCATCATGAACATGCAGGTGAGAAGCAGATTCTTGCGGCCATGCGTATCACCGCGACGGCCGAGCACAAATGCGCCGACTGGCCGTGCGAGATAGCCGACGCCATAGGTCGCAAGCGACGCAGCGATCGCAACGCGACCGTCCTGGGAAGGAAAGAAAAGTTGCGGAAAAACCAGTGCGGCGGCTTGCGCGTAGATGAAGTAGTCGTAGTACTCCAGCGCAGAGCCGATCCACGCGCTCGCGGTGGCGGTTCGTGCCTGATTGCTGCTCTGCAGATGCGTAGATGCCATTTCGTCTCCTGCGTGTGTCTTGTCGATGATCGCGAACAGAACTCGCGTAGCGTTGCGCGCTCAATATGTCGCGCGGCCGCCTGACAGGTCGAAGGTGAAGCCGGTCGTGAAACTGCATTCGTCGCTTGCGATCCACGCCACCATCGCGGCGATTTCCGGAACGGTCAAAAACCGCCCCATCGGAATACGCGCTTTGCTGGCCTCGATGTGCTCCTCCGTCATCTCCCGGAAAAGATCAGTTTCGGTGATCGCAGGCGCGATGCCATTGACCGTGACGCCCGTCCCGGCCAGCTCGCGCGCGATCGATTTCGTCAGACCTATGACACCCGCCTTCGCTGCGGAATAAGCGCAAATGTTCGGATGCCCTTCCTTGCCTACGATCGACGCCACATTGACGATGCGTCCCGCGCCGCGTGCGCGCATGTGCGGCACGGCGAGGCGGCAGGTGTGGAACACGCTATTCAGATCTACCGAGAGGACGCGGTTCCATGCGTCGACCGGATAGTCTTCGATCGGAACGACCGGTCCGTTAATGCCGGCGTTGTTCACGACTATGTCGACATGACCGAACGACTCGAGCGTGGCGGCGAACGCCGCCTCGACGGCACGCGCGTCTGCAAGATCGACATCCTGGACAAGCGCGGCGAACGAGCCGTCGCCTGATTCGAGCGATGAAACATTGTTATCCCAGCAGGCGATCCGGCAGCCTTCCTCTGCGAGACGCTGTGCGATGCCGCGCCCGATGCCGCGCGCGGCGCCCGTCACGATCGCCGTGTGTGCCTCGAATCTTCGTTGCTTTAGCGGTTGCATTTCCATGTTCGTCTGTTCCTCCATATAACCTGGTTCCCATACTAGAAACGAGATTTCGACTCGTCAACGGTGATGCCGCCGTTCATTCACATACGGGAACAAACCAGGGAATGTCCCGGTTCGCGACAAAAACCGCTTGACCACGAAGTGTTATGAGTACCACCATAGAAACCACTTTCTATACATGAACAATGAGGACCGACAGATGGAACAGGCGATGATTGAACGATTGACGATTCGTGAGACGATCGAAAACTGGGCGGTATGGCGAGATGCGGGTGACTGGGAGCGTTTCGCGACGCTCTGGCATCCGGACGGCCGCATGATGGCGACGTGGTTTCAGGGAAGCGGCCGCGAGTTTATTGAAGTGACGAAGGCCGGTTGGGCGAACGGCGTGAGCATTCTGCATTTTCTGGGCGGCACGTCGATCGAAGTGAACGGCTCGCGTGCCGTCGCTCAGACCAAGATGACCATTTCGCAGCGTGGAGAAGTCGAAGGCACGTTATGCGACGTCGTGTGTACCGGCCGCTTCTACGACTTCTTCGAGAAGGTCGACGACCGATGGCTGCTGCTGCTTCGTCAGCCCATCTACGAGAAGGATCGTCTGGATCCGGTCAGGCCGGACGCCCGTCCCGTTCTCGATGCGGCGCTGCTGGCCGAGTTTCCCGCTGGTTACCGGCATCTCGCGTATATGCAGACCCGAATCGGCTACAAGGTCAAACGCGATATGCCGACGCTGACAGGCACGGAAGTCGAAGCGCTCTATGCGCGCGGCCGCCGTTATCTGCAAAGCGGAGCACTGTGATGGAGGACGTCCTACCGGTGCGCTTCGATTACCACGCGCTGCCTTCGCGCGTGCTGTTCGGCGCGGGCAGGCGCCGGGAAACGCCTGAAGTGGCGCGGCAACTGGGCTGCGCACGTCCGTTGATCGTCTCCACGCCGGAGCAGAAGGATTTGGCTGGCGCCATCGCGTCGTTGTTCTCCGCTTCGTCGGCTCATATCTTTCCCGAGGCCGCGATGCACACGCCATGGGATGTGACATCGCGTGCACTTGCGGTCGTGCAGGAGAACGGCGTCGACTCCTTGATAGCCGTGGGCGGTGGCTCGGCGATAGGCCTCGCGAAAGCGCTTGCACTTCGCACCGGCCTGCCGCAAATCGCCCTGCCCACCACCTACGCCGGCTCTGAAGTCACACCGATCATCGGCGAGACGCAGGACGGCCAAAAACGTACACGTCGCACGCTCGACGTGCTGCCGGAAGTCGTGATCTACGATGTCGACCTCACCCTGACGCTGCCCGCGCGCTTGTCGGCGACCAGCGGTCTCAACGCGATAGCTCACGCGGTGGAAGCGCTCTATTCCGTCGACGCCAATCCGGTCACGTCGATCCAGGCTGAACAGGGTATCGCGGCCCTCGCCGCCGCGTTGCCCGAGATTCTCGCCAATCCCGCGAGTCGTGATGCGCGCAGCCGCGCACAATACGGCGCGTGGTTGTGCGGGACCTGCCTCGGCTCTGTCGGCATGGCACTGCATCACAAGGTCTGTCATGTGCTCGGTGGCACCTTTGATCTGCCGCATGCCGACACGCATGCGGTCATGCTTGCGCACGTCGTCGCTTATCAGGCTGGCGCGGTACCGCAAGCAATGCGCCGCATTGCACGCGCGCTTGACGCCGATAATGCATGGACTGGACTGCATGCGCTCGCGGCCACGCTGCATGTTCCCCGGTCTCTTGCCGAAATCGGCATGCCGCACGAAGACCTCGGTCGTGCGGCCGAACTGGTGCTGCAGGAGACTTATGCAAACCCGCGCACGCCGGACTATGAGTCGATCAGGGCGATGCTTGAAAGGGCATGGCGCGGCGCAGCACCACAACCCGATTCGCTGTGAGGAGTACGCGATGCGCAATTTCAACGAAGACAACATCACGGCAGCGGTCATCGAGCGTCTTGCGGGAAGCACGAGCAAACGTGTGCACCAGATCAGCGATGCGCTCGTTCGTCATCTGCATGCGTTCGTGAAGGAGATAGAACCCACCGAGGACGAATGGGCCGCTGCGATCCGCTTTCTCACGCAGACGGGGCAGATGTGCACCGACACCCGGCAGGAGTTCATTCTGTTATCCGACACGCTCGGTGTATCGATGCTGGTCGACGCGATCAATCATCGCTACCCGGGCGACGCGACGCAAACCACGGTGCTCGGTCCGTTCTATGTCGAGGAAGCCGCTGCGCTTCCGCTCGGCGCTTCCATCGCAGATGGCGAGCCGGGCGAGCCTCTGCTGGTGGAAGGCACCGTACGCGATCTGAACGGAAAGCCGATCGCGGGCGCACTGGTCGAGACGTGGCACGCGGACAGCCATGGCTTCTATGACGTGCAAAAGGCGGCGGGCAAAACGGAGCTGCACATGCGCGCGCGCTTCCTCACCGATCCGGACGGGGCGTTCTGGTATCGCTCGATCGTGCCCGCGGCCTATCCGATTCCAAACGACGGCCCGGTTGGCCGCATGCTCGATGCACAGGGACGACATCCTTACCGCCCGGCTCACGTGCACTTTCGCGTCAGTGCACCCGGCTTCGAGACGCTCGTTACGCACGTGTTCGTGAGCGGCGACGTCTACCTGGATTCGGACGTCGTGTTCGGCGTGAAGGACGCACTGATCGAGCCGCTGGTGCCGCTCGCACCGGGGCTGAGTCCGGCAGGACATCGCGTCGATGTTTCGGGTGCCCTGCTTGCCTATGATTTCGTGCTACCGCCGCAAAACTGATTTCTATGCGCCACGAGCCATCTTTTACGTTATGGACGCGTTCCCATGCATGAACTGTCGTTGCATCATCTGACTATCCTTGATGCGCATCCGCTGCAACTCGTCGATGCAGCCGCCGCTGCGGGATTTGAATATTGCGGCTTGCGGCTGGTCGCGCCTACCGCTGCGGATACGATCGTGGACGTCGCGAACAATCCCGCCCTCATCCGCGAGCTACGCGCGCGCCTCGACGCAACCGGCGTCAGGCTGCTGGATATCGAAGCCATCTGGCTGAGTCCGCAGACGGATGTCGAGTCACTATTGCCTGCACTCGAAGCGGGTCATATGCTCGGCGCGCAGCACGTACTCTGCGTCGGAAACGACACCGAACGCGGTCGCCTGCGGGACAACTTCGGCCGTCTTTGCGAAGCGGCAGACGGTTTCGGCCTTTCGGTCGGACTCGAGGCCATCACGTACTGCGCGGTCGGCACGCCCGCCGAGGCACTAGAGGTCGTGCAAGCCAGCGGACAGGCAAACGCGCGGATACTCATCGACGCGTTGCAATTCTTCCGCTCGGGCGCGACGTGCGAGCGGATCGGTGCAATCGACCCGGCGCTGATCGAATACATTCAGATTTGCGATGGACCGAGCGCCGCACCGCAGTCTCTCGAAGCGCGGAGACAAGAAGCGAGGACGTCCCGGCTGCTGCCTGGCGATGGCGAATTACCGCTGCGCGAGTTGCTGTCCAAACTGCGGTCCGATCTTCCACTCGCCGTCGAGGCGCCGACGCTCGCGCTGCGTGGCCTGCCGTTCGATGAGCAGGCGAGACGCATCCACGCGCGTATGCAAACGTTCCTCGCTGGTCCAGTATCCTCTTGCTAGTATGTTTCCATACGTAAACTGGAGCCGGATATGCTGTTGGAAGACGAAACGAATGGAGTGGTGAAGTCGGCGGATCGCGTGCTCGACGTGATCGAGTTGCTCGCGAGATGGGGACGCGAGATGTCCCACACGGAAATCGCAGAAGCGCTGGACATACCGAAGAGTTCGCTGACCAAGCTACTCAAGAATCTTACGGCTCGTGGCTTTGTCGAATTCGTCCCTGTGACCAAGGGTTATCGCCTCGGCGAAGCGCTGATCCGGCTTTCTCAGCAGTCCACACATAGCCGCTCGCTCGTCAGTTGCGCGCAGCCGGTGCTGGCAGAGATCACGCAGCAGACGCTGGAGTCGTGCGCGCTCAATCAACTCAAGGGCGATCAGGTGGAAGTGGTTGCGACGGTGACCAGCCCGCAACGGTTGGTATCGCATCTGCGACTCGGCGATCTTGCGCCGCTTTATGCAGTGTCGGGTGGAAAGGTGATTCTCGCGTTTCTTCCGGATCAGATGCGCACCGAGTACATCAAGACCGTGAAAATGCAAGCCATCACACCCAAGACGATCACGGCAAAGAAGGCGCTGCTCGCACAGATTGAAACGATCCGACAGACCGGAGCCGCCTATTCGATGGACGAATACACGCCGGGCATCGTCGGCGTGGGCGTGCCGGTGTTGTCGTCGTCGGGATTTCCGCTCGGATCGCTGAACGTCGCGATTCCGTCGGTGCGTTATTCGGAACGTGTCGGTGCACGAGCCGTCGCTGTTCTCCAGGCCGCCGCGGAACGCGTGCGGCGCGATTACATCGCCGCAAACGAACATACCAGCTAAGTCCGCTGACACATTTTCGGCGGTCGAAGTCCTCGTGGCCGCCACAAAATTGCTTGCGATTCTTTGAACTATTTCTCAAGGATAACGAATTTAATGGACGCGCGAATTGCAAAGCCGAACGGAGCCATTCTGCTGCCTCGGGTGGGAGTCGGAGCTGGCAGCCTCGCGAACGCAGCGGGTGAGCAGGCGTTCTTCAATATGATTCATGCAGCGTGGGCGAGCGGTGTTCGATATTTCGATACCTCAGCGGCTTATCTTGGCGGTGAAAGCGAGCAACGCCTTGGTGCGGCGCTGGCAGCGTATCCGCGAGAAGAGCTTTATGTATCGACGAAGCTCGGCAGGTACTTGAGCCGGCCTGGCGCAAGCTCGCTGCCAGGCGGCAGCGACTTCTACCTGGATTACACGTACGATACGACGCTCCGATCGGTCGAGCGCAGTCTGTCGCGACTTAAGGTCGATCGTCTTGATGCGGTTTTTATTCACGACCTCGATCCCGGCTTTGCCCAGGCGGCGTATCGCGAAGAACTCAAGACGGCCGTCGAAGGTGCGTTTCCGGCATTGCAGCGCCTCAAGGACGAAAAAGTGGTCGGCGCGATAGGTGTCGCCAGCATGGACTGGCAAGCCTGTCTGGACTTCGCCGAGATGGCCGACGTCGATGTCGTCATGCCCGCCGGAGAATACTCGTTGCTTCGCACGCGCAGCACCGCATTGTTGGAGCACTGCGTCGAGAAAGGCATTGCGTGGATCGCCGCGTCGCCATTCAACTCGGGCATTCTCGCGACCGGTTCGCGTCCAGACGCCGTCTACAACATGCGCCCCGCGACACGGCAAGTCCTATCGCAAACGGAAGGACTCGAATGCATTTGCCGGCGCCACGACGTGCCGCTGGCTACCGCTGCCCTGCTCTTTCCGCTGCGGCATCCGGCTGTAAGCACGATCGTTTTCGGCGCAAAGACTTCGGATGAATTCAACGAGTCATTCGCACGACTCTCTGGGAACCTTCCCGATCAGTTCTGGTATGAAATGGACGCATTCCTGACCAAGACGAAGGACTGGGAAAAGCACGATTAAGCAGGTGTTGGCGCAAGCAATCACAAAGGACTTCGCCAGAGAGACATTTGAAGGAGGCTGAAATGACCCGTGGTAGTCAATTAAACATCCAGGAGTGTCTGGACTCCCGGCCTTTCGGTTCGTTTCACTGGAGGATCCTGCTGCTGGGACCGCACCATAGGTGCCAACATGCCACTGAATGTATGTGTGATTCAGCGGCTGGTCTTATGCAATAGCGTCCATCAGCCGATACCACGCCACACCCGCCGTGATGTAAAAACGCTGCAGGCCATGAAACGGAATCGATCTGACGGGCGTCACTGCAAACGGGAACGCTGCAGCCGATCCGCTGCACATGCGCTCGGCCAGATGCTTGCCGACCGTCGTGGCCATCGCGATACCGCGTCCGTTGTAGCCAAGCGCAATGCTCAGCCCGGGCGCCGGCTCATGCACGTGCGGCAGAAAATCCGCGGTGATCGCTACACGCCCGGCCCATCGATATTCATAGCCGATCCCCTTCAGTTGCGGATACATCAGTTCGACCGCGCGTTCCAGATGCGCCCAGTCGCCGTTGGCGCTCGGCTCGGAGAACGGTCCCCGTCCGCCCATCAGCAAACGCCCCGCTGCATCGCGCCGGAAGTACAGCAGTAGACGCCGCGAGTCCGACGCGACTTCGCCGCCGCGCAGAATGTCATCGCCGATACCGGTCGGCAGCGGTCGCGTCGCAACGATAAAGCTGTTCGCCGCGATCACCGATTGCCGCAAACCCGGCCACAATGCGCCCGTATAACCGTTGGTGGCGACCAAGACCTGCTGCGCTTCGGCGCTGGCCCCACCCTGCGTCTCGACGCGCCAGCCGCGCTCATTACGCACCAGGCGGGACACAGCCGTTCGCCCGTGTACAGCGACGCCGAGTGATTGCGCGGCGCGCGCAAGGCCGCGCACATAGCTTAGCGGCTGAATACTTCCCGCGCGATGATCGATCCATCCGCCGATGTAGCTCTTCGTGCCGAGCCGCCGCGACACTTCCGCGCCATCGAGCAGACTGACCTTCGCGCCGCGCGCTTCCCACTGACGCGCGCGCCGCGTCACGGCTTCGAGCATCGCGCGCGATGGCGCCGGTTGAATCCAGCCGCTCCGCACCGCCGAGCATTCGATGCCGTACCTGTCGATCACATCGAAAACGTTATCCGCGGCGCCGCCGACCACCTCGACGAGACGATTGCCCGCGGTTTCGCCAAAGCGCTGCACGAGTTCGTCAGGATCGTATTTGAGCCCAGGAATCACCTGCCCGCCGTTGCGGCCCGACGCGCCCCAACCCGGCTCGGCCGCGTCGAGCACGCACACTTTCACACCGCGCTCGGCCAGATGCAAAGCCGTCGACAAACCAGTAAAACCCGCGCCGACAATCGCCACATCGAACGACGCCGATTCGCGCAGCGGCGGCGCGTCCGGCGCAGGCTGCGCCGTCGCGGCCCACAACGAGTCGGGCAGCGCGGCTCCTTCTTTCACTTCGATCATGATCAGTTCGGGTTGGCAGTGGCGTGAGCGTCGCTGGACGAAAGCAGGCGCCGAAGGAATTCCTGTGTGCGCGGATGCTGTGGCTCGGTCAGCACATCGCGCGCAGGCCCGGTCTCGCAGATCGTGCCGCCATGCAGGAAACACACGCGGTCGGCGACCTCGCGCGCAAAGGCCATCTCGTGCGTGACGACGACCATCGTCATGCCGTCGCGCGCGAGCGAACGCATCACGTTGAGCACTTCGCCGACGAGTTCGGGATCGAGCGCCGACGTCGGTTCGTCGAACAGCAAGGCCTCGGGCTCCATCGCAAGCGCACGCGCAATCGCGACGCGCTGCTGCTGTCCGCCCGACAGCTCCGACGGATACGCATTCATCCGATGCGAGAGCCCGACCTTGTCGAGCAGTTGGCGCGCTTGCTCGCGCGCCTGCGCAACCGGCGTGCGTCGCACGTACACGGGCCCTTCCATCACGTTTTCGAGCGCGGTCCGATGCGCAAACAGATTGAAGCGCTGAAACACCATGCCCACGCGCATGCGCAACTCGTGGATGTTCTTCGCGTTCGCATCGACACGCACGCCGTCGATCGTGATCGAGCCCGCGTCATAGGTCTCGAAGCCGTTGATACAGCGCAGCACCGTCGACTTGCCCGAGCCCGACGGGCCGATCAGGCACACCACTTCGCCCGCCTTCACGCTCAGGCTCACGCCCTTGAGCACTTCCTGGTTGTAAAAGCGCTTGTGTATCGCATTGATCTCGATCATCGGCTTTTCCTCAGCGCGAGTTGCTTGCCCAACTGGTTGACGCCGAACATCAGCGGCAGGCTGAGCGCGAGGTAAAGCAGCGCGACGAGCGTGTAGACCGTCATGTTCTGGAACGTCGACGATGCAATCAGTTGACCGGCACGCGTGATTTCCGCGACGGTGATCGTCGACGCCACCGACGAATCCTTCAGCAGCATCACGAGCGTATTGCCATACGGCGGCAGCGCGATCCTGAACGCCTGCGGCAACACCACGCGTCGCATGATCAGCGGGCCGCGCATGCCGATTGCGTGGGCTGCTTCGATCTGTCCGTGATCGATGGCTTCGATGCCCGCACGGAAGTTCTCCGCCTGATACGCCGAGTACGCGATGCCAAGGCCGATCACACCCGCCTGAAACGCGGACAGTTGTATGCCCATGTCGGGCAATACGAAATAGATATAAAACAGCTGGACGATGATGGGCAGTCCGCGGATCAGATTGATCACGGTGCTGCCGAACGTCGATAGCGCACGATTGCGCGACACCTTCATCAGCGCGAGCACGAGGCCGAGAACGGAACTGAGCACAAACGCACAAGCCGTGATCTCGATGGTGATGACCGCGCCTTTCAGCAGGATTGGCAGAAAGTCGATCGCGTTCTGCAAAAACATCGCGCCTCCTGATACGCCTGGCAGATCGCCCGCGCCTTCATGTAGCGCGGACAGGTTATAACGCTGCGATACGGCGTGCCGTTCAGCTCATGTGCCACTTCTGCAGAATCTGCTGCAGCGTGCCGTCGGCCTTCATCTTTCTGATCGCGCTGTTGAGCTGTTCGAGCGTCGCGGTGTCGCCCTTACGCACGATGAAGCACACCTGCCCCTTCACGGCCGACTGATACTCGGGCACGAGCCGAACCTGAGTGTTGGCACCCTGCTGCAGCTGATACGCCACGATCGGCTGATCCGCGAAGCCTGCCTTGATGCGGCCGAGCGCGACGTCGCGCATGATGTCCGCGACGGAATCGTAGGTGCGCACTTCCTTGAAGATGCCCTTCTTGTTGAGGGCATCGACGAACGCGGTGCCGACCTGCGCGCCGACCACCTCGCCCTTGAAGTCGTCCATCGACGTGTAATGGCCCTTGTCGTCCGCCTTTACGACGAGGCCCTCGCCGTACGAATAGACGGTGTCGGAGAAATCGACGATCTGCTGGCGGGCCGGCGTCTTCAGCATCGCGGCCGAAATGATGTCGATCTTCTGCGTGGTCAGCGACGGAATCAGCGCCGAGAACACGCTCTGCTGCACATCGACCTTGAAGCCGGACTCGCGGCCGGCGGCGGAGATGGCGTCGACCATCATTCCCTGGATCGAGTTCGTCTTGACGTCGAGGAACGTGAACGGCACGCCCGTGGCCGTTGCGCCGATCCGGTAGGTCGGTTCGGCGGCATGCGCGGCACCCGACGCAATCGCAAAAGAAGCGGCAAGACCGGCTGAAAACAGGGTGAAGCGTTTGGCGAACGTAACCATGCATATCTCCAGACAGGGCCAGCGTGTCAGCGACAAGCACTGGCGATTTCGTTATGTGACCGCCAAACCATGATAATCGAATCAAAAAAATCGCAGATAGATTTTTGCGTATCGATATTCGATACGCTATGATGAGATATCTCGTTCAACGTTGAGACGGCAATGGACATTTCGCCTGCAGACGACGGTGCCAGGAACGGCCCCGACCTGCTCTTCAACCAGTCGCTGGAAAAGGGTTTGAGCGTGCTGCGCGCGTTCAGCGCGAAGCGCCGCACGATGACGCTGGCTGAAGTCGCGGACGCGGCGTCGATGTCGAAGAGTTCGGCGCAGCGAATGGTCTACACACTCGAAAAGCTCGGCTATGTCCGCAAGCATCCGTTGACGCGCCGCTATCAGCTCACGCCGCGCGTGATGCAGATTGGCTTCAACTATCTCGCCGCCGATACGCTGATCGATGTCGCGAATCCTTTCCTGTCGGAACTGACGAACAACACGGCCGAGACGACGAACCTGACCGAGCCGGACGACGACGAGATGGTCTACGTGTCGCGTTTCGTGTCGACGAAGTTCGTGCCGATCCATATGCCCATTGGCAGCCGCATTCCCATGTATTGCACGGGCAGCGGACGCGCGTTTCTGAGCGCATTGCCCGCCGACGAGGCGCTCGCGCGCCTCGAGCAGATGAAGCGGGTGGCGTTCACGCCGAACACCGTGACGGAACTCGCCGCGCTCGGCGAAAGACTCGCCGAGGCTCGTCAGCAAGGCTATGCGACCAACCGCGAGGAGCTGTTCATCGGCGACATGTCGATCGCGGCGCCCGTAGTGGGCAGTCAGGGGCGGCCCGTGGCTGCCGTGCATGTCGTTGCACCCACAAGCAGATGGACGTTTGAAGACGCCCGACAGAAACTCGCACCTGCCGTTATCGACTGCGCAAGAGGGATCAGCAATTCGATACGGACCCTGGAGTAACGGTCATCGGGACTCGCGATCGCAACAGTCCAGAGAGCGGCTACACAAACTCCTTCGAATAGGTCTCCCGTTCGTTATCGAGTATCTGCACGCCTAGCTGGGTTTGCACGCCCGCCAGCGGCTCGAAGCAGTCTCGCAGCGCGGTCAGCATCCGCGCGGACAGGCCAGCTTTTGTCGCTATATCGCGGCCCGACAATATGATGATCTGCAAGTGGACGAACGCGTGGTCTTCGGCGGATCGTCCGATCAGAAAGCGCTCGCAACGAATAATGCGGCTTTTGATGTCGACCTCGTTGAACAGACCTGAATCGATCAGTGCTTCGTTCAGCCGCAGCAGCGTTCGTTCAGGATTGAACTGACTATCGAGGTTCGAAGAATATTCGAGTCTGACTTGTGGCATGGCAGTTTAAAAAAGATCGCCCGTCTGGCCGATAGACAGATTGTTTTGCTTTCAAGGTACGAGCTTGACCGCACGCAGAACAATCACCCCACTTCCTTCGCGGCCGCGCGCACTCGAATCGCCGCGAACGCCAGCGCGATGGAGGTGAGGCAATCGAACACGAACAGGCCCGCGGGCGTCAGGACCGTCATTGCAAACGAGGCGATCGGCGGTCCGCTTACGCCGCCGATCGAAAATAGTATCGTTACCGACGATGAATCCGCATAGCTCGCGAGCAAGCCGACGAGCGCCGTATAGTCGTACGTCGACGGCACGGAACTGGCCTCGCCTGACGTCATGCCGTTCGCCGCCCCGCTTCAGCGCCTGAAGTCCGACACCAGTCCTGATCAGAAAAGATGCCGGAACGACACGAGCACGGCGGTCTGATTGAGACTCGACGACGGCGCGTCCGTGCCGACCAGCACCGCCTGTCCGAGCGGCGCCGCGAAGCTGTCCGTATGCGATGCCCGCTGATACGCGACCTGCATGTAGACGTCGGTACGCTTGGTCAGGTTGTAGTCGATCATTCCGCCAAAGTTGCCCCAATGCGGCCGCGACTGGCCCGCGTTGCTCTCGTAATGCGCCATCGTGTACGTGTACATCAGGCCCGCATAGAACGCCGGCGTGAACTGATATTTCGCGTTCACTTCGAAGTTATTGAACCTCAGCGAATTGGCCGCGTTGGCGAGATCGCCGAAGTACTCGCTGCCGGTCGCATTGGTCAGATTCGTGTGCGTATAGACGAACCCAACCGTAGCCGCCGACGTCAACGCGTAGTTGATGCCGCCGCCGTAAATCTGGTTGCGCGTGGCGGTGAAGTTGGTGTCGGCCGCGGAAACCGCGCCGCCGGCATTGGTCGTCGCGTTGCCGTTGACCTGGAGATATGCGCCCGCCACCGTCACGGCGCCGCTCGAGTACTGCCCGGCCAGTCCATAAAGACGATTGTTCGCAAAGCCGCCGGCCGCGTTACTGAACGCGTACATGCCTTCGAACGTGAAGCCCGCATATTTGTTGCTGACGAACTTCACCGCATTGCTCACCCGGATCGAGTTGTCGGTATTGTCGTTGTCGTAGACGTGCGAGAGCAGGCTACCGGCCCAGTTGCCGTTGGCGGTAAGCGGCCCGAGCAGATCGACCAGCGGGTCGTATTGGCGGCCGAACGTGACCGTCCCGAGACTGTCCGACTGAACGCCGACATATGCCTGACGGCCGAAAATTCGCCCGCCGTTTCCAAGCGCGCCGGTATTCAGATTGAAGCCGTTCTCGATCTGGAACACCGCCTTCAGGCCGCCGCCGAGATCTTCGGTACCCTTGAGGCCCCAGCGGTCGCCGGAATCCTGACCCGACGTTGTTTCGATATTGCTCTTGCCTTTCACGTTGCTCGTGTATTGCAAGCCTTCGTCGATCGCACCGTAGAGCGTCACGGTGCTCTGCGCCGACGCATACGTGGGCACGGCGACGACACTGGCAGCCGCAAGGGAGAAAAGCACGCTTTTTGTCTTTTGGTTCATTGGTTGATTGCCCTTGTAAGAAGATTGATTCGACTTTCCGGCCTCCTCTTTCGCCCGGAAAGTTGCGAAGACATTGCAAGACTAAATTCGAGGAAATAATGTCCGCGTGAAATACAGTATTGACGGAAATTCGTTGCCTGAGACCCACAGTCCTACTTAACAATCGTGTTCCGTCGTGGCTACTCGTTGCCTATGCTTTGTCATCCTAATTAAACTTCACGCACCGCGAGTGTCCTCGCGGCACATGCTTTACACGCTGGCGATCAGCCCGCCGTCCACCCGCATGATCGAACCGGTCACGTAAGACGCGGCTTCGCTGGCGAGAAACGCCACCGCCTGCGCGTACTCTTCAGGACGGCCATAGCGGCCAAGCGGAATCGAACCCGTGCTTTCGGTGGAGACTTCCTCCACGGTCCGTCCTTCGCGCTTCGCTTTCGACTCGTCGAGAAAACGGATTCGGTCCGTGCCGATGCGGCCCGGCACGACGAGATTCGCTGTAATGCCGTCACGGCCCACTTCGCGCGCCAGTGTCTTCGACCAGCCGACCAGCGACATCCGCAATGCGTTCGACACCGCCAGCCCCGCGATCGGCGCCACGACCCCGGACGACGCACTCGTGACCACGCGTCCCCAGTGCTTCTCTTTCATGCCTGGCAGCACACGGTCCGTAATGCCGATAACGGAAAGGACCATCGAGCGGAAATGGCGCTCCCACAAATCCGCCGGCTGACCGGAGGCCGGTGTCGGCGGCGGCCCGCCCGTGTTATTGACCAGAATGTCGACCGTGCCGAAGCGTTGCTCGATTGCATCGATACGCGCGTCGATGACGCCGAGATCGCCGAGATCCCATTCAAGCGACATCACTTCCGCACCGGCCTCGCGCACCCGGTTAGCGACGGCTTCCAGCGCGGCCGGATTGATATCCGCCACCACGACCTTCGCGCCTTCGTTGGCCAGAGCCAGCGCGATCGCACCGCCTAAGCCGCCGCCCGCGCCCGTTACCAGCGCGATCCTGTTCCTGATTCCGAGATCCATGTTCTATCCAGTGTGTCCGGCAACCGCGCCGGCTTGAGTTGATGAGCGGCCTGCCGGCCGGTCGTGCAAAATCTGAAAAACGGTGCTATTCATCGACCCGCCTGTGCGCGTCAGAACGGGCTCGCGATCATCGCGCCGGTCCGCCTCGCCTGGGAGGCGGGGTCGAGCAACGGACTGTCCGGCAGCGGCGTATCGCGCCGGTAATGCGCAACCGCGAAATCGATGAAGCGTCGCACTCGTGGCGTCATATAGCGATGCCCTGAGTAAAGCATCCACAGCGTGCGTACCCCGCTCTCGAGTTCGAAGCCTTCCAGCAGCGGTATCAGCGAACCGTCCTGAATCTCGGCGGCGACCAGCGAGGCCGGCAAGCGGGCGATGCCCAGTCCGGCTTTCGCCGCGCGAATCAGCGTCAGCAGATTCGAAGAGCTGAGAACGGGTCGCAGCAGGACACGCTGAGCGCCGTATGCATCGCCGAATTCCCACGAACGCACGCACGGGTCGGAGGTCGTGAGTACATCGTGTTCGGCCAGATCGGCGGGCCGATCCGGCGCCTCCTTCTGCGCGAGATAGGCGGGCGACGCGACGATCACATCCCGCAGCCTCGTGAGCGGGCGGCAGACGAGAGATGAATCGCGCAAACGCCGCTCCGCAACGAAGCACGCGTCGAAGCTGCCGACCGTGAGATCGTGTGTCGACGCGAACACCGTGAGTTCAAAATCCACGCGCGGCTCCAGCGCGCGGAACTTGCCGATCAGCTCGCTCAATTCCGCGGCCGCGAACGATTCGTGCGCCGCTACCTTCAACGATCCTCCCGCCTCGCGCGCGGCCGAGCAGACGTTCGCTTCGAGCGTATCGAGGTGCCGCAATACCTCGTGGCAGCCTTGCCAGTATTCCTGCCCCGCTTCGGTCAGCGACACGCTGCGCGTCGTGCGGTTCAGCAGTCGCAGATTGAGATGAGTCTCCAGAGTTGCGACGCTGCGCGTCACCATCGCGACCGACACCCGCAATTCCTTTGCGGCAACGGTGAAGCTGAGCGTCTCGGCAACCTTGGCGAAACTGCGCATGGCGGAGAGCTGGTTCATATCCCTACTACCCCCTAAACAGATTGACCGGCTGCTAGCCCGCCATCCAGCCGCCATCGACCATCAGATTGATGCCGGTCACGAAACTCGCGAGCGGACTGGCGAGAAACAACGCGGCGCCGGCCACGTCTTCCGGACGCCCCAGCCTCGGCCACGGCGTGCGTTGATGCGAATACTCCAGCGCGCGCGGATCGTTGGCCGCGCCGGGCTTGCCCGTAATGATCTTGCCCGGCGCCACCGCATTGCAGACGATCAGGTCCCGCGCGTGGTCGACCGCAATCTGCCTCGTCAACTGCACCGTGCCGCCTTTGGTCACGCCGTATGGAAAATCGCCGGGTGAAGCGACCATGCCGTGCTGCGACGAAATATTGACGATGCGTCCGCGCACTTCATCGGCAGGCTCCTGAGTGAGCATCTGCTGAACCGCTCGCTTGCAGCCGTTGAACATACCGGTCAGATTGACCCGGACGACCTGTTCCCATTGCGTCTGCGTGGTCTCGACGAGATTCGTGCTGGTGTAGATCGCGGCGTTGTTGACCATCACGTCGAGGCGGCCGTAACGCTCCACGGCGATGGCGACCAGCCGGTCGACCTCTTCCCAGTGCGAGACGTCGGTCGGCACGCTGATCGCGGATCCTCCTGCGCGTTCGATTGCGATCTGCGTCGTGTCGCCGCCTTCGATCGGCGCTTCGCGCAGATCGGCCAGCACCACGCGCGCGCCTTCGGCGGCGTACCGGATGGCAATCGCGCGGCCGAGGCCGGAACTCGCCCCGGTCACGACCGCGACCTTGTTCTCAAGCAAACCCATGTTTCGTCGCTCCTATTACCTGGCCGGTCGGTTCCGGCCTCGTCGTGCGACCGCTTTCGTCAATCAACCTGCCGCGCAGATACACGGCGGTGAGCCTGCCGGGCACGCGCATGCCGTCGAACGGGGTGTAGCCGGCACGCGAGAACTGGTCGGCGTGCGCGATACGTGTGTCGAGCCGCGGGTCGAGCACCAGAATGTCCGCGTCGCGTCCGCGTGCGAGCGTGCCCTTGCGCTCGCCGATGCCAAAACGCTGCGCGGGATTGGTCGAACACATGCGAACGAGCGCAGGCAAATCGATATCGCCGGTCGCGACGAAATGCAGCATCGTGGCAAGCAGCGTCTGCACGCCCGGCATGCCGCCGGGGATATCGGCGAAACTGTCGTACGCAGCGGTCTTTTCCGCGCGCGAGTGCGGCGCGTGATCGGTCGCGACGATGTCGATCAGGCCGTCGCGCAACGCGGCCAGCAGCGCGTCGCGGTCTTGCGCCGCGCGCATCGGCGGCGACGCTTTCAGGTCGGCCCCTTGCGTGGCGTAATCGTCGGCGGTGAACAGCAGGCACTGCGGCGTGGTTTCGATACTCACGTCCGCAAGACCGCGCATTCGCCGGAACGTGTCGATGCCGAGCGCGGAATTGGTCTGCCGCACATGAACGCGTGTTTGCGCCTGCGCGGCGGCAAGGATGATCTTCGCGATACCGGTCGCCTCCGCGAGCGGCGAGCGGCTGGCGAGAAATTCGGCCACGCCGCCTTTCGCGACGGCTTCCAGGATCGACTGGTCGCCCGGCGACACGCACGCCAGCGTGCCCAGCGGCTTGACCGATCTGAGCGCGTGCAGCAACGACGCCTGCGTGTCGTGCAGATAACCGGCCGGAACGTCGGCCGTGAAGATTTCGAACGACACCGGACCCAGCGCACGGATCGCTTCCAGTTGAGTCGCGTCGCGGCGCAACGCAACCTGAAGCCCGACGTCGACGTGCAAGCGCCCTCGTGCGATGCGTTGCTTGTCGACGAACGTATCGACGCTGTCGGTCCAGGGATCGTCGGTCGGCATGTCGAGCAGCGTCGTGACACCGCCCGCCGCCGCGGCCCGCGTGCCCGACGTGAAGTCTTCCTTATGCGTGAGGCCAGGATCGCGCAGATGCACATGTGCATCGACCAGACCCGGAAGCAGATAGCAGCCGTCCACACGACGCTCGACCTTTGCGGCCGCCGGCGTATCTGGATCGAGCAATGCAGCCACACGTCCGTCGCTCACGCACAGATCGGCGCGTAACGTTCCGCAGGCCTCGACGATCGTCGCACCGCGCAGCACCAGATCAAACACGATGGGTCTCCCGTAAGCGGTTCATCAGCAGAGCCCCGCGAGTCGGCTTTCTTCGTGCGTCACGACTTCAAGCAATGCCGCGCGCCCGTCCCGCACCGTCGCGACGCAACGCCGCAGCGCCGCGCTCAGGTCCTCCGGGTCGATGACACATTCGCCGTGTCCACCCAGCGCCTCGGCGATGGGTGCGTATTCGCCCGACACGCGGTTGGCCTGATACTTCTTTGTCGCCACCGGCATGCTGGCGGCGTAGCCGCCGAGTACATGATTGCGCAGCACGATCGCGAGCACCGGCAGCTTGCAGCGCACCGCCGTCTCGAAGTCGAGTCCGACCATGCCGAACGCGGACTCGCCCATGATCGCCGCGACGGTTGCGTCCGGCCGCGCCAGTTTCGCGCCCATCGCAAATCCGAGACTGCTGCCGAGCTGCGTAGTCTTGCCCCACCCCAGATAACCGCGCGGCTCGGTGACGTCGTAGAACGGACTGAACTGGTCGCGCGGATTGCCTGCGTCGTGAGTGACGATGACTTTTTCGCGTTCGAGTGCTTCCATGATTTCCCACACCACCCGATACGGAGAGATCGGACTGCCGCCCGCATTCAGCAGCGGCATCCAGTCGTCCATGAACTGGCGGCGGCACGTCGCGATCTCGTGCGTCAGGTCGCCGTCGTTGCGAGCGCGTTCGGCCCATGCCGCCGGTTCTTCGCGAACCCGTGCGAGCAACTGGCGCAGTACGGAGCGGCAATCGCCGACCACGCCGAGCGCAACCGGATAGTCCTTGCCGAGATCGTCGGGATCGATGCTGACCTGCAACACCCGCTTGTTCGGCGGCACGGGCCGGATGTAATACGACCGCGTAAGACTGCTGCCGAGCGCGAGAATCACGTCGGCTCGTTCGATGAAGCGGTCCACCGTGGCGGGGCGCGCGCGCCCAGCGGTGCCGAGCGCAAGCGGATGCCGCTCGGACATCGCGCTCTTCGCGTTCGGCGTGGTCATCACCGGAATCCGCGTGAGTTCCGCGAATTCGGTGAGTTCCGTGGTCGCATGAGCGTTGAGCACGCCCTGTCCGGCAAGGATCACCGGATGCCGCGCGGCCAGCAACGCCTGCACGATCTCGTCGATTTCGGCGGCATCGGCTTGCGGTCGCGCGCGCCGCACGAGCGGTCGATTCGACGCACTCGTACCGCATTCCTGCTCGAGCAGATCCACCGGCAGTTCGAGCAGCACCGGCGCAGGCGGCCCGTTGCGCACGCGCGAGATCGCGCTATGCAGTAGCTGCGGCAGGTCTTCCGGCCGTACCACCGACTCGCACCATTTGGTGATGTGCGTGAAGTTACGGCGCGCCTCGAAATTCGGCGCCACCGCTTCCGAGCCGCGCGGATATCCGGTCGGCAGGAACAGCACCGGCGCGCGGTCGTTCCATGCCTGCGCCACGCCGGCAAATGCCGCTTCGGCGCCCGGTCCATATTGCACGGTGACCACCGTCAGGTCGTCGGTGGCCGTGGTCCGCGCATGTCCCTCCGCAATGTTGACCGCGACGCGCGGCGCGCGCGCGATCACCGGCGGAATGTCCAGCTCCGCCGCCGCATCGAACAACCCGCTGCTCGGGAAGCCGATGATGTGTTTCATACCCTGCTGCTTGAGAATTGCGGCTACCGTTTGCGCTCCCGTCATTGCGCGCTCCGGTACGACCACCACCTGGCTGACACCGTCACGTTCAGGCTCCCTTGCGAAATTGCGTGTGGTTGGCCAGCCAATGACGCGCGATGTCCTCGCGTCGCATGAAAGCGGCTTGTCCGCGTGAACGCCCGACGTGCTCGATCACCTCTTTCAGTCCCGACGCGCGATTGGGCTGGCCGCTCCAGCGCGCATGCGCCGCGATGGTCAGCATCTTGCCGCCGGCCTCGTCTGCTTCGTCGATCAGATAGTCGATCGCGCAACGGCAATCCTCGGCGAAATCGCGCGGATTGCTGTAGCCCGGCGCCATCAGATAGCGGCTGTCGTTCAGCGTCTTCGAGTAAGGGACGACCAGCAATTCGCCGTCGTCGTGTTCTACAAAGTACGGAATGTCGTCGTTGCACGGGTCCGAGTAGTACAGAAAGCCGCCGGATTCGATAATCAGATCGCGTGTATTCACGCTCGGAAACGACCGGCAATTCCAGCCAGGCGGATGCACGCCGAGCACCTCACGATAGAGATCGATCGCCGCCCGCATTTGCCGCCCTTCCTCTTCGCGGCTCATGCCGGGATAGTCGGTCCAGCGCAAGCCGTGACCGAGCAGATCGTGTCCGCGCTCTTTCATCCACACGGCGACCTCCGGATTGCGCTGCAGGGCGACCGCACACGCGGATACGGTGACGGGAATCCGGTAACGGTCGAACAATCTCGCCAGCCGCCAGACACCGGCGCGGCTGCCGTATTCGAAGTGCGTCTCCGTGCCGAGGTCGCGCAGATTCGGGCTCGAGATCAGGTTGTACTCACCCCAGTTGTCGTTGCGGCCGTCCTCCAGCCACGAGTATTCGGAACCCTCTTCGTACACCAGCACGAGATTGATCGCGACTTTGGCGCCGTTGGGCCACGTCACCAGCGGCGGCCTCGCGCCGTAGCCGATAAAATCCCGCGCCGGGCCTTGAGTTTGAGTGTCGGTCATGAATGCAGGTCTCTCGTTCAGGAACGACTGGCGACGAGCCAGTCCATGTAATCGTGAAAGGCGACGCGGCCCTCGCGCGGACGCCAGTCCGTATCGCGTTCAAGCCGCGAAACGTCGTAGGCACCCCACATGCCGGTGGCGAGCGCCGGGTCCTGGATCACGTTCGCGCCGGCTTCGCCGGTCACTTCGTAACGAACGCCGGGTACCCGTTGCGCCGCCCAGCCGATGATGTCGCCGATCGTCGTAGTCACGCCGCTCGCAACGTTGTAGTGCCGGTAACGCAGCCGCGACGCCTCGGTGAGCGCGAGAATCGCGCGCGCGGCGTCGACGGAATGGAGGTAGTCGCCGACCGGCGTCAGGCTATTCGGTTTGATGAGCTCGCCGTCCAGCGCCATCTGTGCGACCCGGTTCGGCACGTGGCGGAAATCGCGGCTTTCGGTGGCCCGATCCATCGGCCCATAAATTGACGAGAGCCGCACCGAGGCCGCCGACAATCCGAACAGATCCGCGTAACGGTTGACGACCATCTCCGAAGCAAATTTGGAAATGCCATACAGCGTGAGCGGCGCGACGTAGCCGTCCTCCGGCAACGGCTCGTGCGACCAGTCGGGCCCGTGGTGACGGTAGACCGACCCGGAACTGATATAGATGAAACGCTTGAGCGCGGGCTGCTGCCGCGCCCACTCCAACACCTGCACCGTGCCCATCAGGTTGACGTCGACGATGCGCGCGGGCGTGAGCGCTTCGGGCGGCAGTCGTGCTGCTTCCTCCGCGCTGCCGCGCGAGATCGGCGTGACCGTCGCGCCGTGCACGACCGCGGAGATATCGTGACGGTCGAGTTCCGCCGCCCAGCCCGTAGGATCGCGCACGTCGCCTTCGATCACGGTGAGCCGATCCCGCACCGACGCGAACCAGGCTTGCGCGGTGTCGTCGAGTCCGGCGCGGTCGAGGATGACGGCGCGCCGATCAGGATGCTGGTCGAGCCACTCGCGGGCGACCACGCTCATGACGAAACCGGTCCCGCCTGTAATCAACAAGTTCATCTCATTCCCTGACAAAATGGATTGCAGCGCGCGCGGCGGTTGTGAATCAACGCGCCGTATAGCCGCCGTCCACGAGCAGATCGGTGCCGGTCACGAACGACGCGTCGTCGCTCAGCAAGAATGCCGTGCTCGCGCCGATCTCATCCGGACGGCCGATGCGGCCCAGCAGATGCGCCGGGCCGAGTTCCGCATCGGCGTGGTCGAGCGACGCAAACGAGCGCAACAGCCGCCCCGTGCGTACCGCGCCGGGCGACAGGCTATTGACGCGAATACCGGCGTCCGCGTGATCGACGGCCATCAGCCGCGCGAGGTGAATCAACCCCGCTTTGGCCGCGCAATAGGCCACCGAACGCGCCGCCGCCACGTGACCCAACTGCGACGCCACCAGCACGATGGAGCCGCCGCCGCTTTCGCGCATCAGCGGTACGACAAAGCGGCTCAGCAAAAACGCGCCCGTGAGCGACACGTCGATTTCCTGATGCCAGTGCGCCGGCGCCAGATCCTCCACGGAACCGTCGTGCCACGGCGCCGCCGCGTTATGAACAAATCCGTCGAGACGGCCGAATCTTGCACGGCTCAGTTCGACCGCCGCGCGCGCCGATTCGATGTCCGTCACGTCGCATTGCACGGATAGCGCGGCCGCGCCGAGTTGCGCGGCGGTGCGCGCGGCGGCGCTGCCGTCGAGGTCCGCGCACACCACGCTCGCACCTTCGGCAATGCAGCGCGCCGCGATTGCCACGCCGATATCGCTCGCCGCGCCGCTAATCAGCACGACCTTGCCTCGAAGGCGATCGCTCGTGTTCGTGATGCCGCTCATGCTTCGAGTACCGACGGCAACGTGGACTGCCGCGGGAACGGACGTTCGGCTGCAATGAACCGGCCGCGCCCCGGCGTCGAACTGACCTTGCCCTCATGGCAGACCACTTCGCCGCGTGAGATCGTGGTGGTGGGCCAGCCCTGCACCACCATGTTTTCATACGGCGTGTGATCGGTCGCGTGATGCAGCATGCTGTTTTTGATCGTCACTTCGCGCTGCGCATCCCAGATCGCAAAGTCGGCGTCCGAGCCGATCGCGATCACGCCTTTCTTCGGATACAGGCCGTACAGGCGCGCGGGCGTCGCCGCGGTCAATTCGGCGAATTGCATGAGCGACATGCGGCCGCCGTTCACACCGGCGGAAAACAGCAGAGGCAAACGCGTTTCGATCCCGGGTACGCCGTTCGGAATACGCGTGAACGGCGTATCCGGACCCTCGGCGATCTTGTCGCGGTAATGCCACGGCGAGTGGTCCGATGAGAACACTTCAAGCGTGCCGTCCAGCAAACCGCGCCAGATTTCCGCCTGGTTCTCGCGCGGCCTCGGCGGCGGCGTGCAGACGCACATCGCGCCCGACAGGTCCGGTGTGTCGATATCCTCGGCGGCGAGAAAGAGATACTGCGGACAGGTTTCCGCATACACCGGCAGGCCGCGCTGCTTCGCCCGGCGGATCTCTTCGGTCGCGCTCGCCGCAGACACGTGGCAGATCAGAATCGGCGTCTCGATCACTTCGGCGAGACTGATCGCACGGAAGGTCGCTTCGCGCTCGCCGATGGCGGGCCGCGAAATGACGTGATAGCGCAGTTGCGTCTTGCGCGCCTTCAGGAAATGCTCGGTCAGCCAGCGGATGCAGGCGTCGTTCTCCGCATGCACCATGACCATCGCACCTTGCTGGCGCGCCACGTTGAGCACTTCGAGCACTTCGTAGTCGTCGAGTTTCAGGCCTTCGTACGTCAGATAGATTTTCACCGACGTGCAACCTTCGGCGATCAGTTGCGGCAGTTCTTCTTCCAGCAGACGCGGCGTCGGGTCGCCCACGATCAAGTGGAACGTGTAGTCGATATGCGCTTTCGGCAACGCGCGTTCGTGATAGTCGGCCACCACTTCAGCCAGCGACTGCCCGCGCATCTGCATGGCAAACGGAATGATCGTCGTGGTGCCGCCGCACAGCGCGGACAGCGTGCCGCTCTGGAAATCGTCCGCGGTGGATTTGCCTTCCCACGGCTGCTGATCCATATGGCAATGCGCGTCGACGCCGCCGGGCATCACGAAGCGGCCCGCCGCAGACACCTCTTGCCGTCCGGCAGGCAACCCCGCCTCGATCGCGACGATGCGTCCGTCCCGCACACCGATATCGACTTCGGCTGTGCCGTCGGGCAGCACGACCGTGCCGCCGCGAATCACGAGATCGTAAGGAAACGTGCCGTCGCTCATGCGCGGGTTCCTCCGGTGGTGCTTTGCTGAAACACGGGGCGCATCGTACGCAACTCCTCGAGGCTGATATGGCAGGCAATCTCATGCGTCGGCGATGCTTGCCGCACCGGCGGCGCGACGGCGTCGCAAATGTCGCCGATCTTGCGATGGCAGCGCGACGCGAAGCGGCATCCCGGCGGCACGTTGATGGGGCTCGGCGTTTCGCCGGTCAGGCGGATCCGCTCCTGTTGTTTGACCGACGCGTCCGGACTATGAACGGCGGACAGCAGCGCTTCCGTGTACGGGTGGTAAGGCGGTGCGAATATCTCTTCGGCGAGGCCTTTTTCCATGATCCGGCCGAGATACATCACGACGATCCGGTCCGCGATATGGCGCACCAGTGCAAGGTCGTGGCTAATGAAGAGCAGCGTGCTTTCCTGCTCTTTCTGGATGGCGAGCAGCAACGTAATGACGGCTGCCTGCACCGACACGTCGAGTGCCGAGACGGGCTCGTCGGCGACGATTAGCGACGGATTCGTCGCAAACGCGCGGGCAATCGCAATGCGCTGTTTCTGACCGCCGGAGAGTTGCGACGGCCGGCGTTGCGCCAGTTCGGCGGGTAGCCGGACCAGTTGCAGCAACTCCTGCAAGCGCTTCTCGATCGCCGCTTTATCCTTGTAGCCGCCGAATTTGCGCAGTGCGCGGCGTATCGGCGAAGCCACCGAGTGAGAAGGATTGAGCGTGCTGTCGGGATTCTGGAACACCATCTGGATCGACTGCAGCATGTCGCGCGCGCGTTTCTTCGCCGGCACCTGGGCTAGCTCGACGCCGTCGTACTGTATCGAGCCCGAGGTCGCCCCTTCGAGGCCGACGAGCATGCGTGCGAGACTGGACTTGCCGCAGCCGGATTCGCCGACCAGTCCCATGATCTCGCCCTTGCCTACCTTGAACGAGACCGATTCGTTGGCCTGCACGGTGCGACGTCCGCCGTTGAGCAGGTATTGCTTGGACACGTCGGTGATCGACAGCGCCGTATCACGATCGACGCTCACTGCCGCCTCGCCGCTCAACGCGACGCTTGCGCGCGTAAGGTCCTGCCAGCGGATGCATCGAACCAGATGAGCTTCGTCTTCCGCCGGCGCCAGCGCAATCGCGTTGCGGCCGCATGTTTCCTGCTGGAAGTGAGCGCAGCGCGGTCCGAACCAGCAACCCTGCGGACGCTCTGTCGGCGACGGCAAATGTCCAGGAATCGGCGACAACGCTCGCACGCCCTTCGGGCTTCCAATGCCCGGAATGCAGCCAAGCAGACCTTGCGAATACGGATGACGCGGCTGGCGAAACAGTGTCTGCGTATCGGCTTCCTCGATCATCTCGCCCGAGTACATGATGCCGACCCGATCGCAGGCACTCGCTATCAAGCCGAGATTGTGCGAGATGTACAGAAGACTCGTGCCGTACTGTTTTCGCAGGTCCGCGATCAGATCGAGAATTGCGGCCTCGACGGTGACGTCGAGGCCGGTCGTCGGCTCGTCGAGCAGCAGCAACGCAGGCCGCGCAAGCAACGCCATTGCAATCACGATCCGTTGTTGCTGCCCGCCTGACAGTTGATGCGGAAAGCGCTTGAGCATCGCGAGCGGATCGGGCAGACGCACGTTCTCGAGCATGCTCGCAGACAGCTCGCGCGCCTCGGCACGTGAAGAACCCAGATGCTGCATCGGCACTTCGGCGAGCTGCGAGCCGATGGTCTTGACCGGATTGAGCGCGCTCATCGGTTCCTGATAAACCATCGCCACGCGGCGGCCGCGAATGGTGCGCAGCTTTTGCAGACTCGCGCCGACCAGTTCCTCGCCCTCGAAGCGAATGCTGCCGTTCGTCACCCGTCCGGTTCCGCCGAGATAGCCCATTACCGCCATCGCAGTCGTGGTCTTGCCGCAGCCCGATTCGCCGACGAGGCCATAGCTTTCTCCCGGCGCGATGGTCAGCGACACATTCGGCACGGCGACGACGGATTCATAACGGCCGCGATACTCGATGCGAAGATCGCGGATTTCCAGCAACGGCGTATCGCCCGACGACCTTGCATGGCGATTTTCCAGCACGCCTGATTCGATGATCGCATTCATGGCTTCCAGGCCTCCCGCATTCCGTCGGCCAGCAGGTTGAATCCGAGGACGAGGCTCACGATGGCGACCGACGGCGCAATCGACATGAGCGGCCACACGTTGATCACGGTCGTCGTTTCGCGCACCATGCCGCCCCAATCCGGATTGGGCGGCGGCAAGCCGAGCCCCAGAAAACCGAGCACACCGATCGTGATGATCGTGTAGCCGATCCGGAGACACGCGTCGACGAAGAGCGGTCCGCGACAGTTCGGCAGCAACTCGCACACGATGATGTAAAACGTGCTTTCCGCACGCAGACGCGCCGCTGCCACGTATTCCTGCTGCTTCAAGTCGAGTACCAGGCCGCGCACGATCCGGCCGATGCCCGGCGCCGACGCGATCGTGGTGGCCAGCACGATGTTGCCGACCGAGGCACCGACGTTCGCAATCAGGATCACGTAAAGGACGAGCACCGGAAACGCCAGCACCAGATCGGAAAAGCGGTCGACGATCGCTTCGATCCAGCCGCCGAAATAGCCCGCCAGCATGCCGAGCGTGATCCCGGCGAGCATCGCGACCGCGACCGACAGCGGCGCCACCAGTAACACGGTGCGAGCGCCGAAGACGAGACGCGACAGGATGTCCCGGCCGAGAATGTCGGTGCCGAGCCAGTGCGCCGCCGACGGCGTCGGATCGGCCATCGCCATCGCATCCTGGGCGGTGGGCGACGGCAGCGGCAAGAACGGCGCGAGCGCGGCCACGACGACCCAGAACACGATTAGCGACAAGCCGACGACGGCCGTGGGGGAACTGAACAGACGCGTCCATGCACGCCGCGGAGCGCGTGAGGTACGCAACGCGAGCGGCGCCACGCCGGGATCAATGGAAGACATACGATTACCTCACACGGATGCGTGGATTGAGCAGCATGTAGCCGAGGTCGCCGAGAAACTGCGTCACGACGGCGACGAAGACCGTGACCAGCGTGGCGGCTTCCAGCATGGCGATGTCGCCGAACATGCTGGAGTCGAGCAGCATCCGGCCGAAGCCCGGATAAGCGAACACCATCTCGGTCACCACCACGCCGCCGATCAGAAAGTTGATCTGCAGCAGCAACACGGTGAACGGCGCGATCATTGCGTTTCTCAATGCATGCCCGAGAATCACCTGGCGCGGGTTCAATCCTTTCAGGATCGCCGTGCGGATGTAGGGCTTCTCCATCACGCCGATCATCGACACGCGAATCATCCGCGCGACGTAGCCAAAGTCGTAGAGCACCAGTACCGCGACCGGCAACACCAGTTGCGACGCGACCGACCAACGCCCGCCCTCGCTGCCGTCGAGCGGGCTCGTGCCTGGCAGGATCGGCCAGAGGATCACGAACAGCGTCACCAGAAACACACCCGACGCGAATTCCGGGATCGACGTGAAAGTGATGCAGACGACAGAAAGAATGCGATCGAGCGCCCCTCCTTCCTTGAGCCCGGACAGAATGCCGAACAGCATGGAGAGCGGTACGATCAACGCGAACGCAATCCCCGCGAGAATGGCCGTGTGCCCGAGGCGCTTCCACATCACGTCGTTGACGGGGAGTTTATAAAGCGTCGAGTAGCCGAAATTGCCGAAATACTGCGAGCCGCGCGGATCGGTAAAACCCAATCCGTTCGCCGGATCTTCGAGCGGATCCGGCATTACGCCGGCCAGCACGCCGAGCCAGTGTCCATAGCGCACCATCAACGGGTCGTTCCCATGCATGCGTTGCGACAGCAGATCGACCTGTTGCTGGGTGGCGTACGGTCCGAGCGTGCGGCGCGCCACACTGCCCGGCGTAAACTCGGATACGGCGAATACCACGAATGACGCGCACAACATCGTCACGATCATCAATGTGATGCGTTTAGCGAGAAATGAAGCCATGTCGACGGAACCCATAGTTGGTACGTTCTTGCGACCTCGGGCGGCGCGCCTTGAAGGCGCGCCTATCCGGTTCAGGCGCCCACGGCGTACTGATTCGCGAAGATGTATTGCGACGGATGCACCGTAAAGCCTTTCACCTTCTTATCCATCACCGTCGAGAACGCACGCCAGAACGGTTGCACGATCGGGCCGTCTTCCTGCATCAGCTTTTCGATTTTTGCCATCACCAGGCTGCGTTTCTTCGGATCGAGAATGCCGTCCGCCTGGTCGAGCAGTGCATCGAATTCGGGATTCGCGTAGCCCGACTCGTTCCACGCCGCGTTGGTCCGGTATGCGAGCGACAGCGTCATGACGCCGAGCGGCCGATGCCCCCAGCCCGTGAGACTGAACGGCACCTTGGTCCAGACTTCCCAGTATTGCGCGCTCGGCAGCGGCTTGATGTTGACCTTCACGCCGATGTCCTTGAACTGCTCGGCGAGCGCCTGAACCGTGTTCAACTCCCAGATCGGATCGGGACGCGTCACCATGTCGATTTCGAAGCCGTTCGGGTAACCCGCTTGCGCCAGCAGTTTCTTCGCCTGCACGACGTCGCGGCCGTATTTGGGCAATGCGTAGTATTCCGGATGAACCGGCGCGACGTGATGATCTTCCGCCGACACCCCGGCGCCGAGCAGCGACGTGGCAATGATCTTCTGATGATCGATCGCGAGTTTCATCGCCTTGCGCACGCGCGGGTCGCCGAAAATCTTGTGATCCACACGCATACGCGCCACGCCGGTTTGCGAGGTCAACACGCTGTAGGGCTGCACGTGCGGCAGGCGCTTCATCGCATTCACCTGAACCGCGTCGGCTTCGGAGAGACCGTCGACCTGGCGCGAAGCCATCGCCGAGATGCCGGCGCCCGCGCTGTCGCCCAGGTCGACGAACTCGAACGAGTCCAGATAAGGACCGGTGCCCCAATAGTCTTTACGCGCCTTGTACACCGCGCTCTTGCCGACCGTGTACGAGGTGAGTTCGAACGGGCCGGTGCCGTTGAAGCCGGCGCCGAACATGCCCTTGTCCGCCGGGTCGGTGATGAACATCGCGTAGTGGAACAGATGTTCCGGCACGGCGATTTGCGGTGCGAAACAGTTCAGCCGGACCGTCAGGTCGTCGACCTTCTCGATCGCATTATCGGACCAGATGCGGCTCGCCTTCTTTGGCTTGCCGCTCGCATCCTTCTGACCGGAGTCGTATTCCTGAACGAGGTAACCGGTGAATAGCCCGAGTTGCGACGAACCCACTGCCGGATCGCAGACACGTTTGAGATTCCACACCACGTCGTCCGCATTCAGCGCGCGTCCGTTGTGCCATTTCACGCCCTTGCGGATATGCAGTGTCCAGGTCTTCAGGTCTTCGCTGACTTCCCAGCGCTCCAGCAGATACGGGCGGGTGATATTGTCGTTGCCGGTGAACGTCAGGAATTCGCAAACCTGCCGGATGACATTCGACTTCTCGGCGAAGTCGGCCTGATGCGGACTCTTGATCTCCATACAGCGCATCCCGATCCGCAGATGTCCGCCTTTGGGCAGCGCGTCGGCGGCCTGCGCGTCGCTAATGAACGGATTCGTTTCGCCGCTCAGCTTGTACGCCGTCATGGCCGACAATCCGAGCAACGTCGCCGTGCGAAGAAAATGACGGCGCGAGACATTGCCGCTTTTGAGGTCGTCGATGAGAACGGGAATGTAAGGATGCGGCGTTGCTTCGGAATCGTTGGACACTGCATGGTCTCCGGAATAAGTGGGAAGCGGGCGTAAACGGCTGATGGACAGGTTAAGTGGATTCAAGATCTGAACAAAAACGCGAATGCGACATTTCAGGTACAAAAAGCGACATCGCATTTCCTGCGTGACATTGGTCGTGAAAGGTCAGCGTGAGGAATCAGTCAGCGGTTGACGGCGCGCAACACCGCCCTGCCGGACTTCTCTCGGCGTGCTGCCGTAATGCGCGCGATAGATCCGGCCGAAGCGCGCCGCCGACATATAGCCGCATATTTCCGCGACGTCGGAGATGGACAGATCCGTCTGAAGAATCAGATCGTGCGCGCGGGCCATGCGCAAGCCGGCGTAGAAAGACGACGGTGTTTTGCCGACATGCGTGACGAACAGGCGTTCAATCTGACGCGTCGACAGTTGTACGCGGCGCGCGAGCACCTGGAGATCGACGGGATTCTGGATGCTCGATTCCATCACCTTGACGATTTCGAGCAGTTTGGGATTGCGAATGCCGAAGCGCATTTGCGCCGGCAGACGCTGAGCCGAATCCTGCTGACGGATCTCCGGATGATTGAACTGGTCGGAAATCGCGTTCGCGATGTCGCGGCCTTTGCTCGCCGCGATGAGGTGCAGCATCATGTCGAGGGTCACGGTGCCGCCGGACGACGTGACGAACGGACCATCGACCGCAAAGATGGCGTTGGACGCCACGCTGCGCGGAAACTCTTCCTGGAACGCCGCGAGTAGCTCCCAATGTACGGCGCAACGGCGCCCGTCGAGCAGGCCCGCCTTGGCAATCAGGAACTGACCGGCGCAGATGCCGCCGAGCACGCATCCCCGGCCATGCACCGAGCGCAACCATTTGAACACAGCAGGTTTGTAAGCCTTCGTATGATTCAGCCCCGCGCAGAGGATGATCAGATCGCAAGGGGGCATGTCGGCGATCGAATAGTCGATCGGAAACGGGACGCCCGCGCTCGAGTGAACAGGCGCGCCATCGATGGATAGGAAGCTCCATTTATAAAGCGCGCGCCCGGAGATGCGATTGGCCTGGCGGAGCGGATCGACCGCGGCGCCGAAGGTCATCATCGGAAAATCAGGAACCAGAAAGAATCCGACGCGCAACGGGTCGGCCGCCGCTGCGATCATTTCGAGGGCGTTATTGGAGGATCGTTCCATCGTCGGGTCACCCGTCGGCATTTGTGAAACCGACAAACTTGCCCTTATTGCTGGAGACTTGTCAACGATTGATCAGAAAGGAAGGAGCGGCCAGAGCGCTTTGGTCGGCCCCTTACAGTTGCGAATGTGTTCGACTCCGGGTCTTGAAGCCAGAACAAGAAGGGTAAAAGTAGTCGTGCCGGGCGGAACGGCCCTGGTTCGGACTCAACGCCCGATGAAAATCGGTTTTGGCACGTTAGGCCTCGCACGATGAAGACAAAGCGTGTAACCGAACTCTCGCGGCTTTAGGGGTTTCGGTCAGCAGTAGCTGCTGTAGCCCAAACCAGCGTTCGAACATGTCAACCCAGTCTCAAAGCCGTTGTTGTGCTCGCCTCCCTGGCAGGACCACCGGCGCGCCCGATCGACACACCATCTTTAAACGGCGGATGGTGTGGGCGACTCCCTTCACCGCCCCGCGCGCTTGCGCACGATCACGCCGTACCACCCCATCCCTTCGTATGTTTCGTAGCCCGGCGTGAGGGCGTAGGCCACCAAGGTGTCCGCGTCCGGTCTATACGCGCCCGCCTTCGGATCGCTCACTTTGAGCGGCAGCACTTCCTGCAGCACGCCTTTGTCGTCTGAACTGGCAATCACGCGCTTGCGTGCATCGACGAGCAGGCAGCGCGTACGCGTCCACTCCTCCACCGACAAACGCACGCCCTTGACTACCGTCGAAGCTTGCGGGGTCCAATTGAAGAATACCGCCAGTACGCCGAGCGGACGCCCCCGGTTAGCGCCGCCTTCGCGAATCGCCGCCGCGTACGTCGCCACGGCGGCGCCATTGAGCGCCGCCATCGACGCGAGTTCGGCCGCCGCATACTCGGCGCCCGACGCCGACTTCGCCGCCGCCTTGAACCACGGCTCGTCCGCCACGTTCGCTTGCGCTGCCGTGGCGAACTGGCCAGGCCGGCCGGTGGCCACGACGTTGCCCTCCATGTCGATCACCCACAGATCGAGGTACACGGTGTAGCTGTCGAGAATCACGCCTAGCCGCTCTGACGCGAACGTGCGGTGTTCGCGGGTGTCGTGCGCAACGCAATCGACGATCGCGGAGTCGGTCGCCCACCAGCGCACATCGCAGGAGCGTTCGTAGAGGTTGCGATCGACGATCTCGATCATGTTGAGCGCGAGATCCGTGAGGCGCTGCGCTTCCTGCTGCTCGAGCTGCGTGATCATCCGGTCGCCTAGGGCCGTGAGTTCGCGGCCCAGTTCGGTAGTCAACTGTCCGATGCGTTGCGACACCACCTTGACCTGATTTGCGACCACGGCAAACCCGCGCCCGGCGTCGCCGGCACGGGCCGATTCGATCAGCGCGTTGATGGCGAGAAAGGTGGTTTCACGATTGATGTCGTTGATATCCGATACGTTGCCCTTCGCTATACGGTGAACTTCTCGCGTCAAATCGACAATCTCATTGGCGTCCGCCATGACTTTTCCCCGGGCTACGGTTTAGATTCATCTGCCTCGTGCGACCGACCGCACCAAAGTGATGCTGGCGAGCGCCGTTGTGGTGCTGTCGCATTCCTATTCCTTCTTGTTGGGCGATTCTTGTTGCCAACTGAATACTTCGACGTGCAAACAACTCAAACAACTCATGAACGGCATCGCAAAGGGAATACTTTAGAACTCAATTTACAGTCGGTCGCAAGAAGCTTGTGTTCGGTCAACGAGCGTGGACTCAGATATGCGCGCCCCGCCTCAATGCCGCCATCTGCTCACCGACGAGTTCGAGAAACTCGCCGACCAGCGGATTGCCTCGCGGCGTCTGCGGATAAAGGGTGAAGCCGCGAAACCAGATCGCCGGGGCGAACGGCCGGAACACGATGCGCGTCGGATCGGCATCCACGGTCGCGAGCGGATTGACGATGCCCACGCCCGCGCCGCGCGTCACGAGCGCGCAGATGGTCGCGCCATACGGCGTCTCGATCGCAGGCACCTGATCCGCGCCCGCCGGACGCAGCGCGCGATCGAGCGCGGCACGCGTATCGTCCGCATAGGAAGGCAGGATGAGCCGTTCGCCACGCAAGTCGGCCGCGCGAATCCGCGTGCGCGCCGCTAGCGCATGACGCGCTGGCAACGCGCATAGGCCCGCCAGTTCATAGAGTTCCACGCTCATCACGCCGAACGCATCCGGCGTGGTGGTCGCGAAGCCTACGTCGCAGTGTCCCGACGACACCCAGCGCTGGATCGTGCTCTCACTGCGCATTTCGAGCGACACCGCGACCCGCGGATGGGCGTCAGCGAAGCGCGCGATCACGGCAGGCAGAAACGACAGCGCGAGGACCGGCGCTGCCACGATCCGCAGCCGTCCGCTGCCGAGTTCAAGAATCTCTCGCGCCGAATGCTGCAGCTTCTCCAGACCGACGAAGCTGCGATCCACCTCGCGATAGAACGCGCTGCCAGCATCGGTGGCATGAATGCGTCCGCCATTGCGCACGAACAGCGTCAGTCCCGTGGCGGCTTCCAGTTCCGCGATTAACCGGCTGATGCTCGGTTGCGATGTGCCGAGTTCTTCGGCGGCGGCCGTCATCGAACCGCGCAGCATGACCAGCCGAAACGCCTCGACCTGCCTGAGATTCATCGTTTTCTCCGGACGTGGGCCGCGCAAAAACATCGGCCGAAGTCTCAGCTTGCCATATCAGAAATGAATGGAAGCCGTTTTTGGCGCTATTTGACCGGATGATTTGCGAGCGCGACACTGGACTCGATCAAACGAACAGGGCCAAGTCCATGCGTCCCGATGCGTTGCTGTTTCACGAAACCTTCCGTTGCGCCCCGTACTGGTGGGATGCCGCACCGCCCGAGGTCGCGCCGGAACCTTTGCCGGCGAACGTGGACCTGGCGATCGTCGGCAGCGGGTATTGCGGGCTGTCGGCCGCGGCGGAGGCCGCGAAGCATGGCGCGCGCGTCGCGGTGCTGGATGGCGCCGAGATCGGCGCTGGCGGCAGCACCCGCAGCGGGGGCATGGTGTCGAGCGGTCAGAAGCTTGCGCTGACCAACGCCATTCGCGGCGTGTCCGCTGAACGTCTCACGCGCCTGATGCAGGAGTCGATGGCGAGCTTCGACTATCTCAAGGGAATCATCGCAGACGAATCGCTCGACGCAGACCTGCATATCACCGGCCGCTTCTTCGGCGCCTATACGCCCACGCATTTCAACGTGCTGCGTCGCCAAGGCCAGTTGTTGCGCGACAAGACCGGCGTCACGGTGCACGTGATCGAGCGCGATGCGCAGCGCGGCATCATCGGCTCCGACTATTACTACGGCGGCATTCTCGTCGACGAATACGGCGGACTGCATACCGCGAAATATCATCGTGCGCTGCGCGACCTCGCGCGCCGGCGCGGCGCGACGCTGCATTCGCACGCAGCAGTGCAGCGGATCGAACGAATGGGAAATACGCGGTTTCGCGTGCACACCGCGCGCGGCGTGTTCGATGCGCGGCAGGTGCTGCTGGCTACCAACGGCTATACAGGTCCACTGCTGCCGTTCTTTTCGCGCCGCGTGTTGCCGGTTGCGAGTTATCAGATTGCTACCGAGCCGCTGCCCGAAGGCCTCATGGACGTCCTCAATCCGGGCCGCCGCATGATCAGCGATTCGAAGCGCAATCTCTTCTACACGCGGCCCTCGCCGGACGGCACGCGAATGATCTTCGGGTCGCGGCCCGCCATCCGCGAGATCGATGAACGCGAGGCCGCGCGGCGGTTGTACGCGAAGCTCGTGCAATTGTGGCCCGCCCTTCGGGACGTGCGCGTCACGCATTCCTGGAAAGGCTTCGTCGCAATGACCGGGGACAGGCTCGCGCACATCGGCCAGCACGACGGCGTGCACTATGCGCTCGGCTGCAACGGCAACGGCGTTGCGCTGATGAGTTATCTCGGGCATCGCATCGGCAAACATATGGCGGGTGTCGAGCAGGATGTCGGTGCATTCGGCGAAGGCGCGTTTCCCCGCTCAGGTGCGGGAATGGCCAGCACGCTTGCGGTACCCGTCGGCAGTGCACTGTACCGCATCGGCGATATGTGGCACGGCCGCGTGCGGGCAGCGCTCTCCTGAAGCGATGAAGAACTGATTCAATAAGGAAGCCGAAGCATCTAAAGGAGCCACAATGATCGAGCTGAACAACGTTTCGAAGTGGTACGGCGGCATTCGCGTATTGAACCACTGCACGGCGAGCATCGCGCGCGGTGAAGTGGCCGTGATCTGCGGGCCGTCCGGGTCCGGCAAGTCCACGCTCATCAAATCCGTCAATGGGCTGGAAGCGGTACAGAGCGGGCAGATCGTCGTGGACGGCATCGACGTGACGGCGAAGCGCGCGAATCTTTCGCGGCTGCGGGCGCGGGTCGGCATGGTGTTTCAGCATTTCGAACTTTTTCCTCATCTCTCGGTGCAGCGCAACCTGATGCTCGCGCAGATGAACGTGCTCGGCCGCGCGCGCGACGAAGCCGGTGAGCGCGCACGCTCGCTCTTGCGCCGCGTGGGCTTGAGCGGTCACGAGGACAAGTATCCGGCGCAATTGTCGGGCGGTCAGCAGCAGCGCGTGGCGATTGCGCGGGCGCTTTCGATGGACCCGGTCGCCATGCTGTTCGATGAGCCGACGTCCGCGCTCGATCCCGAGATGGTCAACGAAGTGCTCGACGTGATGACCACGCTCGCGCAGGACGGGATGACCATGCTGTGCGTCACGCACGAGATGGGTTTTGCAAAGCGCGTCGCCGACCGCGTGTTGTTCATGGACCGCGGCGTGATCGTGGAAGACGAAACGCGCGAAGCCTTTTTCGAGCGGCCGCGCTCCGAACGCGCGCGAGACTTTCTTTCGCGCATCCTGCATTGATCCAACCGCTGTCCATTTCAAGGGAGCCTCACCATGCGATTACTTCGTCTCGCACGCCATCTCGCCATGGCCGCATCGTTCCTGGTCGGCGCGACGACCGCCGCCCACGCCGCCGATGACGTCGGCACATTGACGCCGGGCAAGATCGTGGCCGGCGTCGATGCGAACAACAAGCCGTACTCGTACATCGACAACGGCAAGATGACGGGCTTCGACGTCGAGCTGGTGCGCGCTATCGCCGCGAAACTCGGTCTCACGGCCGACTTCCGCGCGCAGGACTTCGCGGGTCTGCTGCCGAGCGTGGCGAATCAGCAGGTCGATCTTGCTGCGGGCTCGATCTCGATCACCAGGGAACGCCTCAAGATGGTCGATTTCTCGGAAGGCTATCTGACGGGTCTCCTGAGCGTCGGTACGCTGCCGGACAGCACGATCGGCGCGGACGTGGCATCGGTGAAGGACAAGCGCATCGGAGTCGTGCAGGGGACGATCGAGGACACGTATTCGCAGAGCTATCTGCCGGGTGCGCAGATCGTCCGCTTTCCGAATATCAACGCGGGCTTTCTCGCGCTGCGCAACAAGTACATCGACGGCTACTTCATCGACAAGACCTTGCTCGAAGCGCTGCAAGGTAAGTATCCGGACTTGAAGCTCGCCGACAGGCTCGACATCTCAGCTTCGAATCTTCCCGCCGGTTTCGCGATCCGCAAGGGCAATGCGAAGCTCGAAGTGGCGGTCAACAAGGCGATCGGCGAACTGGTGGCGGACGGGACGTGGCTCAAGCTCTATCAGCACTTCAATCCCGGCTATCCGAAGCCTGATCCGATGCCGCCGTACGCGATGAAGTAACCGCCCGCCATTGTTGCTTTGCCACGCGTCGTCAAGCGCAAGGAGAGAGTCTCCATGAATGCATTCCTGCAGAACTTCCTGGATTGGCCGCTGCTCGTCGAATCGCTGCCGACGCTGATCGGCACGGGTCTCGTGAACACGCTGATCCTGTCGGTGGTCTCGACTGCGCTCGGCATCGTGGCAGGAATGGCGCTGGCGCTCTGCGCCGTATCGCACACGCGCTGGCTGACCTGGCCCGTGCGCGTTTTCGTGGACGTATTCCGCGGCCTGCCCGCCGCGCTCGTCATCCTTGTGGTCGGCCAGGGGCTGGCGCCGGTGGGACTCTCGCTGTTCGGGCCGAATCCGTATCCGCTTGCGATCGTCGCGCTGGCGCTGGTGTCCTCGGCGTATATCGCCGAGATCTTCCGGTCGGGAATTCAGAGCGTCGGACGCGGGCAGATGTCCGCGTGCCAGGCGCTCGGCATGACGTACTGGAGCGGCATGCGTCATGTAATCGTGCCGCAGGGCGTGCGGCGCATTCTGCCCGCGCTTGCCAATCAGTTCATCTCGATCGTCAAGGATTCGAGCCTCGTGTACTTCCTCGGGCTGCTCACTTCGCAACGCGATCTCTTTACCATCGGGCAGAACGCGGCGGTCAATACGGCCAACCTGTCGCCGCTCGTCGCGGCAGGCGCCGTGTATTTGCTCATCACCGTGCCCCTCACGCACACGATCAATCATCTGGACCGCTGGACCAATCGCTTCATCAACCCAGCCGCGCGCCAGCAGAAGACATCGCGCGCCGGGCGCAACGTGCGCGCTGAAGAAGCGCTGCAATCGCAGACAGCGGCCGTGGCCGAGCGTCGTCCGTAACTCTCACTTCGTTGAAAGAAACCATGGGTCCTAAAGTCGACACCGTCGCCGACGATATCAAGCTGCCCGAACGCGCCGATGTGGTCGTGATCGGCGGCGGCATCATCGGCGTATCAACGGCGCTTGCGCTGCACGAAAAAGGGCTGTCCGTCGCGCTGTGCGAGAAGGGGCACATAGCGGGCGAGCAGTCGAGCCGCAACTGGGGGTGGGTCCGCGTGACAAGGCGCGATCCCCGCGAATTTCTGCTGAGCATCGAAAGCCTCAAAATCTGGCGCACGCTCGACAGAACGCTCGACATCGACACCGGCTTCAACCAGTGCGGCATCCTGTACGTATCGAACGATGACGCCGTGCTCGAACGTCACCGTGACTGGCTGAAGCGCGCTCGTCAAATCGCTGGCGACGATGCCTTCGACACGCGCGAAGTGGACACGCATGAAGTCTCACGCCTGCTGCCCGGCGCGACGCAGACGTTCAAGGGCGGCATCTTCACGCCGGGCGATGCCCGCGCGGAACCGCAAAAGGCCGCGCCCGCCATCGCCAACGCGCTGCGACGCAAGGGCGTCAGTATTCTGACGCCGTGCGCGGTGCGCGGCATCGAGACGAGCGGCGGGCGTGCGAGCGCGGTCGTCACCGAACATGGGACGATTCGCTGCGATGCGGTCGTCGTAGCAGGCGGCGCATGGACGCGCTATTTCTGCGGCAATCTCGGCGTGGAGCTGCCGCAACTGCTCACGCGTGCGTCCGTGCTGCGTACCGAACCCCTCGAAGGCGGTCCCACGTGCAGCGCCAATAACGAGGAATTCGCGTTTCGCAAGCGTGCGGACGGCGGCTACACGGTCGCGTACGGCCTGCGTACGCACGCCGATCTGACGCCCGATTCGTTCCTCCTCTTCTTCAAATACATTGAAGCATTGAAGAGCCAGATGGGCGCACTGCAGATCCAGATCGGCAAGCGCTTTTTCGACGAACTCAAGCGGCCGCGCCGCTGGGCGCTCAACGAATCGACGGTTTTCGAACATGTTCGCACGCTCGATCCGGACCCCGTGGTGCCATACGTCGACAAGGGTCTCAAGGCGTTCACCGAAGCGTTTCCGCAGTTGTCGGGCGCGCGCATCGCGCAGCGGTGGGCCGGCTACATCGACGTGACGCCGGACGCGATCCCCGTCATCTCCGAAGTCGCGCGCGTGCCGGGCATGTTCATCGGCACCGGTTTCTCGGGACACGGCTTCGGAATCGGGCCGGGCGCGGGCCGGCTGATGGCCGACCTCGTCAACGGCGACGCACCGCTCGTCGACCCGCACGCGTTCCGTCTTGGGCGCTTCAGCGACGGCTCCAAGATCACGATCGACGCGGGATTCTGATAAGCGAGGACCGATAGCACATGGAATTGCACCTGGACAAAGTGGCGATGGTGTCGGGCGCGAGCCGCGGCATCGGACGCGAGATTGCGCTGGAACTGGCGCGGCGCGGTTATAGGCTGTCGCTCGGTCTGCGCGATACGCACGCTTACGATGGCGTGCCCGATGCGTTCCTGCATCCCTACGAGGCGCGCGATCCCGAAGCCGCCCGCGCCTGGGTGGATGCGACGATCGCGCGCTTCGGGCGCATTGACGTGCTGGTGAGCAACGCGGGCATCTGCCGCATGATCGACTTCGATACCGGCACCGATGCGCTCCTGACCGAAACCTTCGAGATCAACGTGAACGCACCTTTCCGGCTCGTGCAGGCGGCGCTGCCGCATTTGCGCCGTGCGGGAGCCGGACGCTTCGTGCAGCTTGCGTCGCTTTCCGGTAAACGCGTGAAGAACCTGAACGTCGGCTATCAGATGTCGAAGCACGCGATGGTGGCGCTCACCCATGCGGTGCGCCGGGCGGGTTGGGACGACGGCGTGCGGACGACCGCGGTATGCCCCGGCTTCGTCAACACGGACATGGCCGCAGGCATCGCCGATATTGAACCGATGGCGATGACGCAGCCGCAAGACCTGGCGCTTCTAGTGGTGAATACTATCGAGTTGCCAAATACGACGAGCCTGGCCGAACTGCTCGTTAATTGCCGCTATGAGGAGACGCTTTAGTGGCTGCCTGCGCTTCTTGAGCTAAAGCCAAGCAACGGTGGCCCGGCTGCCTGCCTGCGTGCAATCTCTGACGCCTATGGGTGTCCGGCGCCCTGCGTGATGGATTCGACGTACTGCTCGACAGACTGAGCACGGTAATTGATCGGCGTAGCGCTCAGACGCATAACGAGATCATGGTCGCGCGAACTTGCCGTCGCATAGACCTGTGCACCGAGTGCGCGTGCCAGTTGTACCGAGACATGTCCTGCTCTCTACTGATAGTCGCTGAACCGCGAGGTGGGCTCTTCCACCGTCGAGGTTGGCGTGAAACCCGGCACGTTCGCGCGAAACTGATTGAGCAAACCATTGTCGACCTGCGAAAAGCCCTTTAACTGAAGCTGCATGAGCGCCCGCGTGCCGGTACTCGGCGACGTCGCGGAGCTCGTGGCATTGGTGTACTTCTCAAACGCGACCCCGAATGACCAGCAATCGGCGTCGTACTGAACTCCGAGCAGGCCGGCAATCAGACGATGCGTGCTCATGTCGTAATTGACGCGCGCAACACTCGCCACGTTACGCGCAAGCGGCCATTGCCCCGAAACAATGAACTGATTGACCGGCTGGTAATCGAGCGTGCTGTTGGCGCGCGTGTAGCGGTACGCCACGTTCAGCACCTGATGTGCGCCGGGAGCCCAACCAAATCCGGCTTCCGCATGCGTGAGGTAATGATTGGCCTGACTGTACTCAACGGCCTGCTCCGCGCTGAGATTCGGCCCAAGCTTGTACGATGCACCCAGAATGATTCCGGTACGCGCAACGGTACTGATCGCGTCGTCCGACTGCAGCGTCACACGTGGCGTGCGAAAGTCATATTGTTCGGCGAGCACGAATCGCGCGCGCTCTTCGCCGCTCGCGGGGTCGATGAAACGCGTGGTCAATGCAGCCGTCGCCCGATTTGCATCGGACACTCTGTCGTTGCCGACAAAGCTGTTTGCCATGAAGAGTTCTGCGAGCCCGAAGTCCGCTGTGGCGGTGTCAAATAGCGGAACATAGGATTGGTTCCGATAAGGTGTGTACACATAAAACAGACGCGGCTCTAGCGTCTGAATGTACGACTGCCCGAAAAGTCGGACGCTTCGCTCGAAGCGCATGCCCGAATCGAGGCTGAACGTCGGCACATTGACACTGAACGATTTCGGCTCGCCTGCAGGCACGTCCGATCCAATGGACGTCAGATCATATGCCGCGAAATGCCATGCGAGCTTCGGCGTGATGAACCAGCCCGGCCGCTCGATCGGATAGCTCACGTAAGGGTTGAAAACGAAACGATTGCCCTGCGTCATATCCGACGACGAGATCGTGAAGCGCGTCGCATCCGCTTCCGCGCCGATGTCGAAGCCGGCCACGTTATAGCGCGCGTACCGTACATTGACCTGCGGCTCGCGGTTGTAAGTCGAGTCACTGGAGAACGACTGCCAGCGCTGCTCTCGAGCCAGTACGGTCCACGGCCCGTCGGAATAGGTCAGTCCGGCTTCCTGCTGGTACAGGGTGGTTGAACCCGTCGGAAAGGCGACGCCGGAGGCGAGATCCGTCACCACCGTGGAATCGGAGACGCGGTTGTAATTGACGTATGCGCCAAAGCCCGAGCCGAAGCTCCAGTTGTCCTTAAGCGCAATCGAATAGCGCTGCGTCCTGGTAATCGCATCGTGCGGCAAAAACGCCACGGACAGGGAGCCCGAATCGTTGGGGCGCAAGTAACGGTAATCCGCTGTGAGCATCGCGCCCCGGCGCGTCATGATGCGCGGCGTCAGCGTGAGATCGTAGTTGGGCGCGAGGTTGAAGTAGTACGGGAGCGCCACGTCTACGCCATTGGTCGAACTCATCGAGAAAGTTGGCGGCAGCAGGCCGCTGCGTCGCGCGCCCGACAGCGGAAACGAAAGCCACGGACTCGCGAGCAGCGGTATGCCCTGAAAGAACAGCACGCCGTTATGAGCGATACCCTCGTCAGTGCCTGTGTCGATATCGAACTCGGACGCGTTCACGTACCACGCCGGCTGCGATTCGCATTGACAGGTGCTGTACGTGCCGTGATGCACGACCGAGCGCTCCTTATCCACCAGATCGATACGCCGGGCGCTGCCCCAACCTCCGGTCAGATGGAACCGGTACTTTGGCACGCTGATATAGCCTTCATTTGCGTCCACGTAGAAATGCGCGTCAGATCCAGCGAACACGTTGCCATCTCGAACAAGCTGAACGTTGCCATAGGCATCGACCTTGTCCACATCGACGTCGTAATGCAACGCGTCGCCCTTCACGATCGACACGTCGCGCCGCAATTGCGCGTGTCCCTTGAGCGATACGTCGGTGTCCGTCGTGGCCGTGACAGAGTCGGCGAACGCCGAGATTGCCGGCCGATCTTCCGCGCGCATGGGCTGCTCGGTCAGTTGCGGCGCGAGCCGCAGTCCCCATGGGCCATCCACCGATTCCGGCTGTGCCGAGGCGCCGCTCAATTGCGCGTGGCCGGCAAGCGGTATGTAGCCGGCGGTGAAGAGCATCAGGGAAACGAGCGGCCTTAAGCGAAAGCGCTGAAATACACTGCGTAGTTTCAAATGAGGTAACGATAGGAAAGAATGAAGGACGCAGCGATGCGAGAGAAATCGCGCCGATGCCGGCAATGTGTCGCCAATGCGCCGGCAGACGGCGCGGCGCTATTGCAGCGTCGTGCCGCCGGCGCGAGGCTCCTCCGCAGTCACGACGCCGCCAAGCGCTTGCAGCAGATAGGGAATCTGGTCGGCGGGCAATGAGAAGGACAGTCCCGCATTCGCCGATAGATGAAAGCGGATCACCACCATTCCCATGCCGTTCAGCCTGCCGACTTCCCAGCCCTGGCACTGCAGTGCGAAGCCCATCTGCTGATCGTTATGGGCTACGCGGTCGGCGTGTTCTATTGCATTGGGCAGCGCCACGAGCAGATCGTTAAGTACCGAGCGATGCAACGCGGCCGTGGGCTGATTGGCGCGAATCAGAAGGTACTGGCCATCGGCAGTTAACTGCATGTCGGTAATCGAATTGAGCAAGAAAGCCGAAATGTCAGACACGGGTTGCGTCCTCTCCCATAGCGCGGGCTCGCTCCACGGTGCCGACCTCATGACGCGATGCATCGCGGCGAATCAACAGTGACACCATAGCGAGGCGCGCGGAAAAGATCGGCGACGAACTGACGCGCAAGATTGCCGCAAGCACTGCCGGTGAAAAATATTCCATCATGACCAACCCTCCAGATCGCGTTATGCGGGTGGCGCAATCGCCGATCTGACAATAGCAGCGTGAATGCGCCGCCGGGTTACACGCGCCCTACGCTTCCTTCATCTGTGTAACGCACAATTTCTACGCCTGTCGCACAAGTCCTCACGCGGCCGCCTGCCGCCGCATCGCGTGGCGCATCAGCCATAAGGGGCGGAAAGTTTTCAGTAACGTCAGGCGCGGCACACGTCCCTATACTTCGCGCTTTCCAGAGCCAAAGACCGCCGTTTCGAAAGCGTTGCTTGCCTTCGAGCGTTCTCATCTGCGCTTTGTGCGCTGTATCAGGACCAGAAACCCAAGATGAATTTTCGAGCCTTAACCAGCCGGCTAGCAGGCGCGCTTTCGTTCGCCGGCATTACGCTGGCAACGAGCCCGGCTCAAGCCGTGGAGCCGTTCGTCGTGCAGGACATCAAGATTGAAGGCTTGCAACGCATCGAACCCGGTACCCTCTTCGCCTACCTGCCGATCAAACAGGGAGAAATGTTCACAGACGATAAGGCTTCCGAAGCAATTCGCGCCTTGTACGCCACCGGCTTCTTCAACGACGTACGCATCTCCACGGAAGGCAACGTCGTCACAGTGCATGTGCAGGAACGCCCAGCAGTGGGAACGATCGACTTCGCGGGTATTCACGAGTTCGACAAGGAAAATCTGACCAAGGCGCTGCGCGCTGTCGGCTTGTCGCAAGGCCGCTCCTACGACAAGGCACTGGTGGACAAGGCGGAACAGGAATTGAAGCGCCAGTATCTGACGCGCGGCTATTACGCCGCTGAAGTCACCACGACGATTACTCCAATCGACCGTCACCGCGTCGCGATCCTCTTCTCCGTGGCCGAGGGCCCGAGCGCAAAGATCAGGCAGATCAATTTCATCGGTAATAGCACATTCGATACGAACACGTTGCGCGACGAAATGCAGCTGTCCACGCCGAACTGGTTCTCGTGGTACACGAAGAACGATCTGTATGCGAAGGACAAGCTTACCGGCGACCTCGAGCACGTTCGCTCGTACTACCTGAATCGCGGCTATCTGGAGTTCAACATTGAGTCGACACAGGTATCGCTGACGCCGGACAAGAAGGAGATGTACCTGACGGTCACGTTGCACGAGGGCGAGCCATACACCATTTCGTCCATCAAACTGGCGGGTAATTTGCTCGACCGTGAAAATGAACTGACCAGGCTCGTCAATATCAAACCTGGAGAGCGCTTTTCCGCTGAAAAGCTGCAGGCCGCGACCAAAGCAGTAGTGGATAAGCTTGGTGAATATGGCTATGCGTTCGCCACGGTGAACGCACTGCCGAAGATCGATCAGCAGCACCATACGGTCGATCTCACGTTGCAGGTGGACCCAAGCCGCCGCGTGTACGTGCGCCATATCAACGTCACCGGCAACACCCGCACGCGCGACGAAGTGGTACGCCGCGAAATGCGTCAACTGGAGAGTTCATGGTTCGACTCGAACCGGTTGATGTTGTCGAAAGACCGCGTGAATCGTCTGGGCTATTTTACCGATGTGGATGTGACCACCGTGCCGGTGGAAGGATCGTCGGACCAGGTGGATGTGGACGTCAAGGTCAACGAGAAGCCGACCGGCGCTATTACGCTCGGCGCGGGATTCTCATCCACCGACAAAGTCGTGCTTTCGGCCGGCATTTCACAGGACAACGTATTCGGCTCCGGCACGAGTCTCGCTCTGAATGTGAACACGGCAAAGACTTACCGTACGCTTTCCCTCACGCAAACCGACCCCTACTTCACCGTGGACGGCATCAAACGTATTACGGATGTGTACTACCGCACCAGCTATCCGCTTTACTACTACACCGACACGAGTTTTCGCATTGTCACCGTGGGCGCGGATCTGAAGTTCGGTATTCCGTTCTCCGAAGCGGACACTGTCTATTTCGGTTTGGGACTAGAGCAGAACCGGTTGCGCACGGATTCCTCGACGCCACAGAGCTACAAAGACTACGTTGCCGAATTCGGCAACGTAGTCAACAACGTGCCAATTACAGCAGGCTGGGCACGTGACAACCGCGACAGCGCACTCGTGCCGAGCCGCGGCTACTTCGTGCAGGCCAATAGCGAAATTGGCACGCCGGCTGGAGGCACCGAGTACTACAAGACCGACGTTCAGGCGCAGTACTATTACTCGTTCTCGCGCGGCTTCATTCTGGGTATGAATCTTCAGGGCGGTTACGGCAATGGATTTGCCGGCAAGGCGTATCCGATCTTCAAGAACTATTACGCGGGTGGGATCGGCTCGGTGCGCGGCTATGAATCGGGCTCGCTCGGCCCGACCGACAAAACAACGGGCGATCCGATCGGCGGCTCGCGAATGGTGGTGGCCAACGTCGAAATGACTTTCCCATTGCCTGGCACAGGGTGGGACCGGACGTTGCGCGTGTTCACCTTCCTCGACGCCGGCAATGTATGGGGCAACGAGGGTAACAGTACGGGCGCCAATGGCTTGCGCTACAGCTATGGCGCGGGACTCGAATGGATATCGCCGATTGGCCCACTCAAACTTTCGCTCGGCTTCCCGGTCGTCAAACACGCTACCGACAAGTACCAGAAATTCGAGTTCCAGATCGGCACATCGTTCTAACGTTAAGGGCGCGAAAGCCGGGCTGACAAAGCAGCCCGGCTTCTCTCGCAACAACACACTCAGCTAAAAGCGGTCAGAAGCGGTGAATAACGCCCACGCCGAAAGCGAACTGATTGCCCGTGGACGAAGGCGCGGAATTGTAGCCGTCACCAAGCGTCGCGGTCGCGTCGATGATTTGCCCAGCGCCGTTGGTGCCAAGCGTCTTGCCCTTCGCGTGCTGATAGGCCTCCAGTGCATACAGGCCAGTACGCTTAGACAACGAATAGTACTGGGACAGGTTGAACTGGTGATACTGCGCGCTGTCCTCAATGCCGTTCGCGCGGGTAGCACGCGTGTAGCTATAGCCCGCGCCGAAGTCCCATGCGACCATCGGCTTCCAGTGCAACACGAGACCACCCGTATTGAAGATCGCCGTGTCGTGGAACTTCGAACCCGTGCCCGGAATGTATTGGACATTCGAGTACGTGGCCGTGACGTCCCACGCGCTATTGAACGTATAGCCGCCGCCCACCGCGAAACGCTGTTGCGCCTGTGCGGTCTGATAGCCATTCGTCAGCGCCGATACCCCGATCTGCGAGCCGCCGTTCGTGGTCGTCGAATCGGCGCCCCAGGTGCCGCCGCCCAGCGTCGAGTTATTGATGCGCGAGAAGCCGACCGCAAGGCCGATCGGACCCAACGCATATTGCGCCGCCGTCGACCACGTCGAACCGCGGTTCGTGCTGCCCGCCACGCCGCCGAGCGAATAGGAACCGCTGACAGTCAATCCGTACAGCTTGGGCGAGGTGTACTCCAGCGTGTTATTTGCACGGTAAATCGTATCCAGCCCGTCGATGTCGCCAGGATGCGCACCGTAGTAGCCGGTGAGCCACGTTGTCGGGCTGTAGGGCGAGAGCATCTGGTAGTACGACGCATATTGGCGTCCCGCCGTGAACGTGCCGTACGCCGGGTTGGTCACACCGACCCACGCCTGGCGACCGAACATCGCGTTGGTGTACTGCTGTGCCCCCGTCCCCGAGTTAAAACCCGATTCCAGCTGGAAAATGGCCTTGGTGTTGCCGCCAAGATCTTCCCCGCCTTTCAGACCGAAGCGGCTTCCAGCCCACACCCCCGGCGCGAGCTTGACAGCGGATTTGCCCCCGCTCGTCGAGCCGAGCGTAGAAGTCTGATTGCTGGTGTAGGAAAGGCCGTTATCGACGATACCGTACAACGTCACGCTGCTTTGCGAGAAGGCCGGCACGGAGGCCGTCACTGCTGCACCGAACAGCACGGCGTCGATTCGCCTAACACTTATTTTCATTCTCCAGATCTCCAGTTGCTACGTCTTTGTTGAAATGCTTTTTTGCGTCACTGCTCGCGGCGGTTGGACAAAACCGTCGCGTTACTGCGCTTGTCTTTCGAACCGGCGTTTCACTGTCAAAGCGAGCGGCACAGTAAAGAAGATGTGCGACATGAATCCGCCGATGATCACCGCGGGGTCGTAGTAATTTGGGTGGTTGTCCGAAGCGATCATGATTGCCACGTGCATGACGATCCACGCGAGCACCGCATAGCCGAGGGCTACCAGCGTCGCTTCAACGCCTCGTCGGCGGAAGTACGGCCAGATCGCGGCGAACAGCACGCCCCAGGCAATCGCGAATACGAAGTGAATGCCTGTTCCCACCACATAGGCCCACACGCCGATCGACTCCTGCACCGCCTTGTCGAACACAAGGCCCGTTGCGTTGCGCGGAATGCCGGCGAGCGGCATCAGATGCTGTGCACCCACCCATATCAACGCCTCGTAGATCCAGATAATGACTGCGCCGAGCAATCCGCCCGCAACACCGGCGCGAAGCATTGCCTGCCGGCTTGGCCATATCCACGCGGACGGCAGATCTGTCCGGTTCAGCTCGCTTCTGCTTACATTCAAATTGCCCACGTCTACCCCCTTTGTGAGCGCGCCTAAAAGCGCGCTCTGCCATCACACCGGATGCGCGAGCGGGCGCACAAGCGAAGGCCACCAGCTCTCGCAGGACTCAGGAATGCCGATTTATGCGTCGGCAACCGGACTACTGATGAAGCGCAGCGCAAGCCGGTTCATCATGATTGCAACGGCCGCGATGAGCGCGGGCCAATCAGATAGGTTGCAGGAAATCTTAAAACTGTCCTCGTCACCCTCTTGGGATACGAAGATAGAAATTACGCAGGGTTTTGAAAAGTACGGGTAAACGTGTGACGGGTGGCGAATCGTCGGCGTGAAAGCCATCTGGATGCCCTTCCACTATCTTTCGCCCGCGTTGACAACCGCATCGAGCCGGGCTGAGTTGGTATCCCAATTGCCACCCGTGATTGCACGGAAGCAGAAGCGAAACAGCCCGTTCGATAAACAGATTGGATGCCATCTAAACTAACTAGCAAGTTGCTATTTCGTGCGTGGTGCCGTGATTTTTGCGTGGCTACACTCGACAGCGTCCAATGATGCCGATGACGATGAACGAAACGACACAGCAGGCTATCGTTCAGACCTTACGCGAGAAGATCGTGGCAGGGGAATTGTGGGTGGGCCAATGCGTGCGAGGCTTTTGCATTTGATCGCGGGCGCCGCATGACGCACCGCACATCGCCGGTTCGGTTCAGGAGGGCGGCAACTGCGCGGGCATCTGAGCCATATTCGACGAGGCATGCACAAATGCTCGCGCGAAGGAAACGGCGCGCGTAGTCGCGCAAGACCTGTTCAATCTTGCGCGACTATGGGCGGCCCGGCTTGTCGCCGATACTGGCAGCGCAACGCGTGCCGAATTGGCCGAATCAGAACTTGTGACGGATACCGACGATCGCAAGCGCTTGCGAATCGGTGCCGTTGTAGCCATACGAACCGATCGAAGCCTGGGCGTCCTGCGTCGTGCCATCCGCGAGCCGCTGCGTGCCGCTCGCGTGCTGGTAAGCCGCAACTGCGTAGAAGTCGGTGCGCTTCGAGATGTTGTAGTCCGCGCCGATGCTGACCTGGTGGTAATGCGCGGAAGTATCGCCGGATGCCGCCGTGTACGCATAGCCGACGCCCGCGACCAGTGCCGGCGTAGCCTGGTACGCAACGAACGCCTTACCGCTGTTGTACTTCTCGGTACTTGTAAAGGTCGACGAGGCGTCGCCCTTCAATTGCGTGTTGCTATACGAAGCGCCGAGCGTCACGGGACCGATTACGTATTGGCCGCCAACCTGCGCGATGCTGACCGACTTCGCCGTCACGTAACCGTCGTTGATATGGCTGTCGAAGATCGAATCCGTCGTGCTGCTCGCCCAGCTCGTGCGCGCACCGGTCGCCGAGGCATTCGTCGCACGCAGGTAGCCGCCGGCGAGCGAGAACGGACCGTTGGAATACGACACCGCGCCGCTGTAGGTGTAGCCCTGACCCGCCTGGCCCGCGACGCCGCTGAATGCGTACAGGCCTTCGAACTGCAGGCCGCCGTAGGTCGGCGACACATATTTGACCGCGTTCGATACACGAGCGCTGTTGTCGTTGTTGTCGACGTCGCCCGGCGTCGCGAAGGCGGACCCGAAGAAATTATCTGCCGTGACGCCCTGCACCATGTCGACGATCGGATCGTACTGGCGGCCTGCCGTGACCGTACCCCACGTAGCGCCGGTCAGCCCGACGAATGCCTGCCGTCCGAACTCGCGCGAACCCTGACCGAGCTTACCGGTACCGACGTCGAAGCCGTTTTCCAACGTGAAGATTGCCTTCAGCCCGCCGCCGAGCTCTTCCTGCCCCTTCAGGCCCCATCGGTCGCCGCTCAGGTTGCCGTTGAGCATGCCGGTGAGGTTGCTGCCGGAATCGGCGTTATGTACGTAGCCGATGCCGGCGTCGATCACGCCATACAAGGTCACGCTGTTCTGTGCATGCGCGGATCCTGCCGCGACCAGCAGTGCGAGAGACGCCGAAGTCAATGCTGTCTTTTTCATACTTGTTCCTTCTATTGAAGTTCCGATAAAGGCATTACGGGTTCGCAGCATACATTGATCAATTGAAATTTCAATAAAAGTGTTTGCTAATCAATACACAGTTAGCATGCCCAAATAAAACAAATAATTAAGGGCTATGTGCGAACACATAGCCCCGAGTCCGGCGCAACACCTTCTCTGCGTGGAGTCGTGGAGAAAGAACCGAACGTGGCGAATTTAGTGATCGGCAAGCGCGACGTCAAGTCGCCATGGAATAACTTTCCTTGCTTAATCTTTCAGATGCCAATCAAGCGGGTTTTATTATTTTGAATTATTAAATCATCTTTCCATTTCTACTTCCGGGTGCCGATCGTTGGGAGGTCAATGACAGCCTATCGCGCAGCCCAGCAAGCCGAAAACACCGACAATGCCAACGCCCGCGCCCAGACCGAAGGTCTCGAGCGAGGTCGCGCATCCCTGCATACTGAACAGTATCGTCACGGCTGGAATCAGTATGATCCGGCGGATGCTGTGCCGCATTGCACTGTTTGCGTAAGTGGTATCGATCATCTTTCTCCTCGTCTCGTGGCTCACAAACAACGCGAGTGTAGCGAGCTCGTGGTGGCGCAAAGCGTCGAATACTCAGTGGGAAAGCGGCGGCAGTTACAAAATCTTGCGTCGGCGAGGCGCCGCCGCTCACTCGACTCGGCACCATCAAGCGGTAATGGTTTTGCCGTAGCCGTCCATCAGCGCGCATGGCGATGAAATCACCTAGACTTTTCTATATGCGCGACGAAGACGGAGGCGGCTATGCGCGACGAAACCGCAGCTTGGCAAATGGTCGAGTACGAGGGCTTTGAGATTCACGTGGAGCCGCTCCTTAAAAATGCGCCGGGCGAAGTTAATGCGTCCAACGCGGTGGAGAACCGCTACACGTATGTGGGCTACGTTTGTCATCCGGGCATCGATCCGACGATTCCGGGACATGCGGTGCGGTTTCACGCGGACGGCGAAGAAAGTTTCGGCGGCAAAGAGGAGGCTCTCGGCGAGGCCGTGCACGTGGGGCGCAGCATCGTCGACGGCACGCATCCTGATCTTACCGTGCTGCCCCTCGTCACCGGCGGTGTCTGACGCGTGCAGTGCGGGCGGCCGATAGAGCCACCACATGCAGGTCCAGCTGCGCACGGCGCGGGACACCCATCCTCGGTAAGTGCGTCAGTTCAAGACGTTGGACGCCGCCATCGGGGTCGCTGGTGAAATCGGCTTTGCAGTGCGCACGATTGGCATAGCGCCGCACGAGTCGTTGCACTCGCCTTCGTAAACCGCTTACTTCGGCGACGTCTGCGACGACGTTTTTGCATCCGCCGAGCCAATGCCTGCGTAAGTCCTTATGGATCGCAGCAGATCCGTCCCCGCACAGTTCTCACCGGAGTCCTAGCATGCGTACCGCGCTTATTTTCATGGGTTATGCCATCGCCCTCACCGCCCTTCCCGTTTCTCAAGCTCACGCGGATATGTCCGCGCGCGACGACGTTAACTCGCCGCTTAATACGCTCGCGCTGACTCCCGACGCGCCGCTCGGCAGTGAGTATCCGACGCACGGTAACCGGCAGGCCGGCGAACTGCCGCTCAAGGTCACGGATCCCCGCGCCCAGTTGTCCAACGGGCTGCCTAACAACCCGCAATCGGGCGGATACGGCAGCCCGCTCGCGGGGGTTCACCCGCTCGATAACCGGTAACACGCGAACACCCGTTGGCGGCTTGTCACGCGGTCGCGCAGCACAACCGTCTGCCGATCCGCGCGCGAGGCAGTCCACCGCCTCGCCGCCCGCCGTGGCCCGCGATCAGTCGCGCGGCAACCTGGCGACGGTGAGCGGATCCGGCTTATCGTCGCAGTACTTGCGAAGCGCCGATTTGAATACCGCGTTGTCTTGCGCGGCGCGCGCAAACAGCGTCATCGACGAACAGAATTTCCGATTGTCCGGGTAGCCGAAGATCTCATCCAACGTCTTGCCTTCAATACCGTTGACGATTGCCGTGCACTCTCGCAGTCGCGGACCAAGCAGCGGATGCGCGAGATAGGAGCGCGCCTCGTCGAGCCCGGAGATCGCGTAGCGCTGCGCGGTCGGGCTGCTGCCGATTCCCTCTATTTGCGGAAAGATGAACCACATCCAATGGCTACGCTTGTCGCCGGCGCGTAGTTCGTCGGTCACTCGGGCATACACCGGCTGCTGCGCGTCCACGAAACGTTGCAAATCATATCGGTCGACCATAGCCATGCCTCCTTCGTGCGTGTCACGAGAAACGCCCATCACAGAGTTTGATTGGAGGGCGAGCACGGTTTTTCGGCTTGCGCTTTCGCCCATGCATCCCAAGCATTACGAGTGCCCGACTTCTGCACGCCGAAACGCTTTCTGATTGACAGGTTCCAATGCGATGGCCTTGGCGGCGGCATGGTGACGTCCAGCGGTGCACCATAAAGCAAAATTAAGAACTGTTAATGCCCGCATAAGGACTTTCGGGGGCCGCGTTCTGTAGTCTGCCGGCTTGAGACACTACAGCCGCCGCACGGCGCTGAACGATCAAGGAATCGACATGAACCTGTCCCGCCGGTCCGCTCGTCTGCGACGTGCCACCTCGACCATATCGGGCGCTCGCCCGTGACGCGCTTTTCGCCGACCGATGCCGCGCTGCTGTTCCTGCGCGTGAGCGCGAGCGTCCTCGTGTTGCTGGTGCATGGCTTGCCGAAAGCCTTGCACTACTCGCAGGAGTTAAACGCGATCGACGATCCGCTGCACATGGGTAAGACGCTGACCTTCTGGTTCGCGCTTTTCGCCGAAGTGGCTTGCCCGCTTCTGATGATCGCCGGCATCGCGACGCGGCTCGCCGCGTTGCCGATTCTGGTTGTCACGGCGATCGCACTCGGCTTCGTGCATCGCGAATGGACGCTCTTCGAAGCGCAATTCGCGTGGATGCTTCTGATTTTGTTCGGAACCGTCGCCATCGGCGGCGCGGGACGTTACCGGATCGCCATGCGACCGCGAGCACCCTCGCGCGGACAAGCCTGACGCGCGCCGCATCATTTCCCAGCCCCGACCACGCCATGCCCCAGACGACACTCACGCGCGACGCATCCGCCCCAGCACTCGACCATCTGCCGGGTGAGGACACCTGGCTCGCGTCGATCGCGGGATACGTCGACACACTCGGCTTTATCGCTCTATTCGGGCTTTTCACCGCACACGTCACGGGCAACTTCATCCTTATTGGCTCGGGGCTGGCAGGTGCCGGCCAAGGCCTGCTGATCAAATGGCTGGCGTTTCCCGCGTTTGTCTTCGGAATCATCGCGGCGCGCGTGCTGTACAACCTGTTGTCGCCGCGCAGTCACGGCACACGCGCGTTTGCGCTGTATGTAATGCAAGCCGCGCTGCTCGCCGGGTTCATGGTGGCAGGCGTCGTCGCTGCGCCCGTCACCAGTCCGGATACGCCGATTGCGATTGCCTGCGGCCTGCTCGGCGCTGCCGCGATGGGCGTGCAGAACGCGCACGGACGCCTGACCGCGCGCTCGGTCGTCGCAAACACGGTGATGACGGGCAACGTGACTCAAGCCGTGATCGACGCCTTCGACTTGCTGACTTCCCGGCGCGACATCAAGAGCCGTCAGACTGCGCGCACACGGCTCATGCGAACCCTGCCGCCCGTGGCCGGGTTCGCGATCGGCGCCAGTGCGGGTGCTGCGGGCTTTCTGATCGCCTCTTTCTGGGCGCTGCTTTTGCCGCTCGTGGCGCTATGCATACTCGCTTCGTGCGCGTGGCACGCGCGCGACCGCTGACTCGCGCTTTCGGAGCTGCACGCCTTCGCTCGACGGTTTGATTGGCGTGCGTAGCGCAAACCAAAGTCTTGATCATTGCCCGGGATAGTGTCCCGCCGCGATGTCCTCGAGCAACGTCGGATGAACTGGCTCCCAACCGAGCAGCGAGCGTGTGTGAGCGCTCGACGCGGGGATGTCGGCACCGAAGAACATGCTGAGCCAGTCGAACCGCAACTGCGCCTGATCGGCGGGAATCGACTCGACCGGCACGTTCAAAAACCGGCCGAGCGCGCCGGCGATCTCGCGGGTGGCGACGCCTTCTTCGGCGACCGCGTGCAGGGCCGAGCCGGCCGGCGCCTTGTCGATCGCGAGGCGCACCAGCTTGCCGGCGTCCAGCCGGTTCACTGCGGGCCAGCGATTCTGCCCGTCGCCGATGTAAGCCGACGCGCCGCTTTGGCGCGCGATTCTCGCGAGTACCGCGACGAATCCGTGATCGCCGCCGGCGCCATGCACCGTGGGTGCGAAGCGCACGACCATCGAACGGATGCCACGCTCGCGCAGCCCGAGCACATACGCGGCATTGGCGAGACGCGGATGACCGTCCGGGGCCGGCGTGTCGCTTTCGATGCCGACGCGCCCCGTTGCGAGGCCGAGCGTACCGGACGCGATCAGCAGCGGTCCGCCCGTGCCCGTCAGCACATCCGCGAATGTTTCGATGGCCGCGCGATCGGTCTGGGCTGCCGCTGCCATTTGCGAAAAGTCGTGGTTGTAGCCGAGATGCACGACGCCTTCGGCCATCGTGGCCGCGACACGCAGGCTGTCGAGATTGTCGAGGCTGCCGCGCACCACCTCCGCGCCGAGCGCGGCGATCTTCGCGGCAGCCTCATCGTTGCGAGCGAGGCCGAGCACATGATGACCGGCGTCGATGAGTTCCGTGACGCTCGCGGATCCGATCCAACCCGACGCGCCAGTGACAAGTGTTCGCATGGCATGCTCCGTTGATGTCATTGAGTGACATGAGTATAGCGCTATGATGTCACACAGTGTCAACACATTTTCCGGAAGGGATCATGGGTCGCTGGGAACCCAACGCAGAGCAGCGCTTTCTTGTCGCCGCGATCGAGCTGTTCAAGGAAGTCGGTTTCGAAGGCACGACGGTGGCCGCCATCGCGCAGCGTGCCGGCCTGACGGCGCGTACGTTTTTTCGCTACTTCACCGACAAACGCGAGGTCCTTTTCAAAGGCTCCGAGCAGTTGCAACAGACGATGGTGGATGCGCTCGCGCAAGCGCCGGCCGACGCATCGGCTATCGACGCGGTCGCCGCGGCTCTTGCAACCGCCGGCGAATTTTTCACCGCTGAGCGCCGACCTTACGCACGCGTGCGCCATGCGGTGATCGCCGCCAATCCAGAGTTGCACGAGCGGGAGTTGATCAAACTGGCGACGCTGTCAGTCGCACTCGCCGACGCCCTGCGTTTGCGGGGTGTGCAGGAGCCTGACGCGAGCCTCGTCGCCGAAGCGGGCATTGCGGTTTTCCGGGTCGCGTTCGGCCAGTGGATTGCCGACGCTGAAGAGCGCGCATACGGCGAGATCGTGAGCGAAGCGCTTGTGCGATTGCGGACGCTGGCTTCACTCTGAAGCCACCTCGAAGTTGGCGGTCTTGCTCTATCCTTGCGGGCGCGTCAAAGGTACGCCGACGTGAACGCCTTTCCCGCCGCTCGTCTCCGGAAACGAGCGCGGGCCGACCTCGTCAGGCACCACCCTCAGGAGCATGGTGAGCCCGTAGCGAATAGTGATGACAGAAACGCCCGTCTATATCGAGACGATCAGGGCGCGCGCAACAACTCAAATTCCTTCAGATGACCCGATGGCAATTTGTCCCGTCCCGGGTCCGCGGGCAACTCAATACCATACTCACGCCTGACCACGTCAGAGATGAGTTCGTAGCAGCTACCAATCCGAACCACTTCAACTTCAGGAAACCGGAGGATGGTTGCCGACCGTTGATAGTGGTGATACTTGCGCAAGCCGTAATTCAGGATGATATCGGCGGCCGCTTTGATCTCCGGCTCGATATCGTCGACACGAAACTTGGGGCCGCTTCCACTGACGTTCGCGGACGAACCAAAAAGAGGTTGCACCGCTTCGCGGCTCAGGCGACAGAGTTCGTTGTAAATGGGACCCGCGTTCAGCAACATGGCGATGGTGCCATTTGCTGTACTTGCCTCGAGCAACTCGTCGTCGATCTTCTGAAGAAGCGGGTGGTCGAGGCGGCACGGTGCGATTGCACCAAGCGGCAAGTTGTAGTCGAGGGTGATCGACTCGATGATGTCCTGCGAACGTTTGTCTAGCGCATGAATCTCTCGTTGCGTGATTGCGCCGCCGAGGATGGCATTGCGCTTGTGGCTGCCTCGCTTCTTCGTGTCGAAGATTTTCTGCATGGCGGCCTTACTGCTGCCGACCATGCCGTATCCGACATCGTTTGGCCAGATTGCAATGCCTCCTCCAGAAACGACTTCAAAGACCCTGCGTACATCGCTTGCGATATCGATTCTCGGCATGCTCGTCTCCAATGTAAGAGATTCGTGAATGTTGTTCCATTGGTTGTACAAACCATTACGACATGGCGGACGCGCGTAGCACCGGCGGGACGCTGCACCGGCCCTGCGAGTCCATCAGCCTTAATCGTACTTGATGTCATAACATCTTTGTACATGGTAGTATACCTAGTACGCCATGCCAATACCCGCACATTTCTTTGCGCATGCGCTGCTACCAATGGAGGATTACCGCAATGAGTGTGACGACGCTCGATTCGAACACAGCACTAGTAGTCATCGATCTTCAGAAAGGCATTGCTGCCCTTCCCGTCATTCATCCGGTCGACCAGATTGCTGAGCGCGCCAATGCGCTTGCCGCGGCGTTTCGCAGCCGCGGGCTGCCGGTGGTACTGGTGAATGTCGCCGGTGGCGCGCCCGGTCGGGCAGAGTACGCCCACAATACGGCCGACTTCCCCGCCGACTGGACCGATCTGATTCCGGAACTTACCCGTGACGCGGAAGACCATCTCGTTACCAAGCAGACCTGGGGCGCTTTCCCGGGCACGGCGCTCGAGTCCTGGCTTCGTTCTCAGGGCGTGACGCAAATTGTCCTCGCCGGCATCGCCACGAGCATCGGTGTCGAGTCAACGGCACGCGAGGCGCACGCTCTTGGCTTCAATGTAACGTTGGCAGTCGATGCGATGACCGATCTGAGCGCAGAGGCGCATGACAACAGCGTTTCCCGCATCTTCCCCTGGCTCGGAGAAACCGGTACGAGCGAGGAAATCCTGGCTCTCGTGCAGAAAGCAGAATCCTGAGGGGTAGCCCCTTTGAGTAGCTGGCCGGAGGGAAAGAAGGCCGCGTTGCACTAAAAGACATCGCGGCCTTGGCTCAGCTACAACTCCTCGGGCCGTCCGTCAACTGAACAACCCTGCCGCCTCCATTCTCATTGGCTGACCAGCCTCGGATTCAGAGGCCGATACGATCCGATACGTAAAACTGTCCGCCCGGAAAGTGGCCGTCATGCTTTGTATGGGTCGTCCAGTCGTGTCGGACACGAGGCGCTCCATGACAAACACGGGATCGCCCTTTTTCAGTTCGAGATGCTCGGCGACTTTTGCGTCGCACGCCTGAGCACGCATCTCCATTTCGGTCCGGGCGGCGCGCAGACCGCGAGTCGCCAGCTGGTCGAGCATGTTGGTCGCTTCCAGTGCCTCTTTAGTCAGAAGCGCCCCGATCGGCGCCGGCACCCGCGCAACAGTATGCAGAACCGGACGATCGTACCGGCGCCGCAAGCGCGCAACCTCGAGAACGGGTTCGCTGGCGTCGACCTGCAAGCGTTGCGCTTCGTCCGCACTTGGCATCTTCCAGACGTACGAAAGCACGTGGGCCACAGTGCCACGTCCGATCTCCAGGATCGACGGAAGGTCCTGGTCGATAGCCATGGTCGTAGATGCAACCAGCGGAGCAGCGACTCTGGCAGGCCGTCCCCGGCCGCGCTCGATCAACCCGGCTCGTTCGAGGTCATCCAGCGCCCGTCGCACGGTAATGCGACTGACTCCGTACTGCTTCTCCAGCTCCTTCTCGGTAGGAAGCACGGTTCCCGGCGCGAGTTTGCCGCGCTGGATCGCCTCCACCAGGGCCTGATGCACGCGCGCGTAGAGAGGGCCTTCTTTGGGTTCTGTCATATCGCTAGCCACGCTTAAAGAAGTCATATTACCTCTCCGCCACATAGACTGCCAACGCCGGTTGTCCTGCCTACCGAGAAAGAATATTTCTCATGGTAAACACTTCCAACTAGATATAACAACAACTTGCATCTAGTCATAACACGTTATACAGTAAAAGCACGCTGGCACCACCGGAGAAGAAATTGGAAGCAGTCAACAAGCTGCGAAAGCAGCTGGAGTCGAAGGAGCTTATCGTTGCTCCTGGCGCGTGGGACGGCATAAGCGCCCGCCTCATCGAACAGGCGGGTTTTCCCGTCGCCTATATGACGGGCGCCGGTGTTGCCGCGGCGAACGGCTATCCGGATTTCGGGCTGGTCACCCTGACCGAAATGACGGCGGCCGCGCGGACCTTGACCCGTTCGGTGTCGATTCCTGTTATCGCCGACGCGGACACGGGGTTCGGGAACGCCCTGAATGTGCGCCGTACGGTCCAGGAATATGAAAAATCCGGCGTCGCTGCCATCCAGATCGAAGACCAGTTGTTCCCGAAGCGCTGTGGTCATCTGGAAGGAAAGGAACTCGTCCAAACGACGGAATTCGTCGAAAAAATTGCGGCCGCTGCCGCCGCACGCGGCGAAGGCGGGATGTTGATCGTTGCGCGCACCGATGCTCGCGCTGTGACGGGGCTGGACGATGCGATCGAGCGTGTGAACCGGGCACTTGATGCGGGCGCCGACATCGCTTTCGTCGAGGCTCCGCAATCGGTCGAAGAGGCTGCGGCCATTGCTCGCCGAGCGAATGGCCCGTGCCTGCTCAACCTGGTCCCGGGCGGCAAAACGCCCAATATTCCTTTGAAAGACGTTGCCGAACTCGGCTTCCGTATTGCGATCCTGCCCGGGCTGTTGCTCACCAGCATGATGGGCGCCGCAGATCTCGCACTCTCGACCGTACGCAACACGGGTCGCGTCGAGGTGCGTCCCGACGCGCTTCCTATCCGCGATTTGTTCAACCGGCTCGGTGCGCTCGAATGGCAGTATCCGGCTGCGTCTGCCACCGGTCGTGACGGAGCAGGATAATGGTGCAGACACTGTTCGACCGGATCTGGGATGCTCACGTCGTCACTGACCTGGGCGGCGGCTGGGCGCTTCTGGCAATTGACCGCCATCTCCTCCACGACCTTTCCGGCCCCGGAGGTTTTGAAACGCTCGCTGCGCGTGGACTCCCCGTGAGCCGGCCCGACCTCTCGTTCGCGACGGCGGACCACGCGGTCAGTAGCGCCCCGCACCGTACCGGCGACACGAACCCGGCGGGCGCAAAGCTGTACGCGAGCCTGCGCCGCTACTGCGACAGCGCGTCCGTTCCCTTCTACGACCTGGGCAAAGCGGGTCAGGGCATTGTTCACGTGATGGCACCGGAAATGGGCCTCACGCTGCCCGGTACGACTATCGTGTGCGGCGACAGCCATACCTGCACGCATGGCGGCCTGGGCGCGCTCGCATTCGGTATCGGATCATCGGAGCTGGCACACGTACTGGCAACCCAAACCGTTCGCCAGAAGAAGCCCCGTCAGATGCGCATCACTTACACGGGTACGCTGGTCAAGGGCGTGTTCGCCAAAGACCTCGCTCTCCATGTGATTGCAAAACTGGGTTGCTCAGCCGGCGTGGGTTACGCCATCGAGCACTCTGGGCCAGCGCTGAAAAGGCTGAGCGTCGAGGAGCGACTGACACTGTGCAACATGTCGGTCGAACTCGGCAGCAAGATTGCCTTCTGCCCACCCGATGACGTGACCTTCGACTTTCTCCGTGGCCTGCCCTACGCACCTGCAGGAGACGAATTCGAGCATGCCGTCAGCGAGTGGCGCAAGCTCCGCTCCGACGACGATGCTCAATTCGACGTCGAAGTCAGCATTGACCTGAGCGACGTGGAGCCGATGGTGACCTGGGGCACGACTCCGGAGCACGCGTTAGCCGTTACGTCGGCAGTTCCAGATCCGACGGACAGCGCCGACGCTGAGCGCCGCAAGGGTGTTGAAGCCGCACTGGAATACATGGGTCTTTCCGGCGGGCAATCGCTGGCAGGCACCAGTGTGGACTGGGTGTTTATCGGTTCGTGCGCAAACTCCCGCATTTCCGACCTGCGCGAAGCGGCGACGATCGTGCGAGGCAAGCACGTTGCGCCCAATGTGCAGGCGTGGGTCGTTCCCGGCTCCCAGCAGGTCAAGGAGATCGCCGAGGCCGAGGGACTCGCGGACGTATTCCGCAGCGCCGGCTTCGAATGGCGCGAGCCTGGATGTTCGATGTGCGTCGCCGCCAATGGCGACGTCGTGCCGCCCGGCCAGCGCATTGTCAGCACATCTAACCGCAACTTTATCGGCCGTCAGGGACCGGGCGCGCGCACGCACCTGGCGAGCCCCGCAACGGCTGCGGCTGCCGCGATTGCAGGCGCCATCGTCGATCCAAGAAGGGGTTAAGCCATGGAACGTTTCCAGACTGTCAGTGGGCCCGCAGCTCCCCTGCTGCGGCGCGACGTCGATACAGACATCATCATTCGCATTGAAAGGCTGACCGGCCTGCCAAAGGATCAACTCGGCCAATACGCTTTTGAAGTCTGGCGTGGACCCGACTTCGTCCTTGATCGGGAGCCCTTCATCGGAGCGCCGATTCTCATTGCAGGTGCGAACTTCGGTTGCGGTTCATCGCGTGAAGCCGCCGTATGGGCATTGCAGGGTTTGGGACTTCGGGTCGTCATTGCCCCGTCGTTCGGCGAAATCTTCATGTCCAACTGCTTTCAGAACGGCGTGTTGCCGGTCGTGCTCTCCGAGCAGCAGGTCGCAAATCTTGCAGAGCAGGCACAGAGCGGCGCAGCAGTCACTGCGGACCTCGACACCTGCGTCATCACGGCTCCCGATGGAGCATCGTTTCCATTTCAGGTAGACCCCGTACGGCGCGAGATGTTGATCGAAGGAGCCGATGAAATGTCGCTCACTCTTCGCAGACAAGACCTCATCCGCCAATGGCAGGCAGACGACGCACGTCGTCGTCCATGGGTCTACGTCGGGTCGCGCTCAGCTGACTAGCTGTTGAACACGATGCTCAGAACTACTACGGAGACAGAAATGAAAGGCAAGAAGGGAATTCTGGTTGCAATATGGCTGCTGCAGGTCGTCAACTATATCGATCGCGTCGTCCTCGGCTTTGCAGGACCCGCGATGATGCAGACACTCCATCTCAACCCGCAGACATTCGGCGTCATCCTGTCGGCGTTCGCCGTGGGTTACCTCGTATCGCAGATGCCGGGAGGTTGGCTCGCTGACCGCTTCGGCACACGAGTCGTTCTGGTCGTCGCACCGCTCTTCTGGGCATTGCTGACTGGGCTGACGGGGCTATTTACCGGAGTCGCCATTCTTGTCTTCGTGCGCTTTGCATTTGGTGTGTCCGAAGGATTGTCAAACCCTGCGATCTACAAGCTGGTTGGCGATACGTTCGACGAGCGTGAACGCGCCCAGGCGGTTGCCTGGTGGGCCACGGCCATCGCGGCAGCGCCCGCCCTGTCCGGCCCGCTCGTCGGGACACTGCTCACCTCGTTTGGCTGGAAGGCGGTGTTCGTCATGCTCGCCGCTCCCGCGATCGCGATCGCTGTGCTGAACAGTGTGCTGCTTCCCAAAAAAGCAGAAGTGGAGCGCGCTGTCGGCACGACCGACGAAGTCAGAATCCCGTTCCGGATTCTGGCGCAACAACCGGCGCTCTGGCTCATCAGCGGTGTCTTCTGCTTCTGGAACGCCGCGTACTGGGGCCTGCTCGGCTGGATGCCAAGCTATCTCGCGCTCGAACGGCACATCGACCTGAAATCCGCTGGGATGCTCGGTGGCATTCCGTATGTCTTCGGCGTGATCGGGCTGATTGTGACCGGCTGGCTTGGCCGGGGTCCCATGCTCAAACAACGACCTCAACTCCTTAGCGGTATCAACCTGCTCGGCGCCCTTTGCCTGTTCGCCGCCTATTACAGCAACACGCTTCAGTTGTGTATTGCTGGCTTGTGCGGTGCTGCGTTCTGCATCTACGGCGGTCTTGGCACATACGGCACCCTCGTGCTGGATTTCGCGCCGAAAGAAGCCCGCGCCGCCTACGCCGGGATCGTGGCAACCGTGGGCATGATCGGCAGCGTACTCGCCCCGCTCGTGATCGGAACACTCGTGAAGGACACGGGCACATTTGCGAGCGGGTTCGGCGCAATGATGGCTTCGCTGTTCGTTGCTGGCTGCTGTGGTTTCGCGTTGGTCAAGCATGCGCCTGCGCGCTTGCAACCAGTAACCGGCGCCTGAGCGCTATCGACGGAGTTACAGCAAATGCGCTCTACGATGATGGACCAACCGCTCCTTATCTCTTCGATCATTCGTCATGCGGCAGCTTGTCACGGATCTACGGAAATTGTCTCGCGGATAAGCGACGGGGCGCTGCATCGGACGAACTATGCCGAGGTCTACGAACGCAGTAGCAAGCTTGCCAATGCACTCGCCTCCTGGAGATTGCAACGCGGAGACCGCGTTGGAACGCTCGGTTGGAATGACCATAGGCATCTGGAGATTTATTACGGAGTCTCGGGTGCGGGTTTCGTCTGCCACACCATCAATCCGCGCCTGTTCCCGGATCAGATCGTCTATATCGTCAACCACGCCAGCGACCGTTTGTTGTTCGTGGATCCCAGCTTCGTTGGACTGGTAGCGGGTGTGCGGCAGCGCCTTCAGTCCGTAGAGCGAGTCATCGTTATGTGTTCGGCGAGCGCCATGCCGCCGGAGGCCATCGCTGAGGGTTTCGAGTGTTACGAGGAAGTCATCGCGGCGCATAAGAGCACGTTCGACTGGCCGCGGCTGGACGAGAACGACGCGGCCGGCCTCTGCTACACGTCCGGCACCACTGGCGATCCTAAGGGCGTGCTCTATAGCCACCGCTCGACTGTGCTTCATGCGTTGGCGGTCTGTGCGCCAGACGTCTTCAACCTGGGCGAGCGCACGACTGTCATGCCGGTGGTTCCCATGTTTCACGTCAATGGCTGGGGGTTACCGCATGCTGCGCCGATGGTCGGTGCGCGGCTCGTTCTCCCTGGGCAAAAACTCGATGCGGCTAGCTTATATCGGCTCATTACAACCGAGAAAGTGACGTTCACTGCGGGCGTGCCGACCGTCTGGGGCTCGTTGCTGGACTGGATTGACGACAACAAAGGTGAAATCGCCCCGTTGGAACGCGTCGCGATCGGAGGCGCTGCATGTCCTCAGATCATGGCCGAGCGTTTCCACAAACAGGGGGTTGACGTCGTCCATGCATGGGGGATGACGGAAACCAGCCCTGTAGGCCTCGCCAATCGGTGCCCGGTGCCCGCATCGCCGGCGCCGGAGGGAATCATGTCTTCCAATCGACGGCTGAAGCAAGGCAAGCCACTGTTTGGAGTCGAGACGCGGCTCCTCAACGATGACGGCCGCGTATTACCGCACGATGGCACTACGTCGGGGCGCCTGCAGGTCCGAGGCCCATGGGTTGCATCTTCCTATTTCAACCTCCCGCTGGACCGCGCAGATAGTGCTGGTGACGGATGGTTTGAAACTGGCGATATTGCGACGATCGAAGCAGCCGGAACAGTTGAAATTGTCGATCGTGCCAAGGACGTCATCAAGTCGGGCGGTGAGTGGATCAGTTCCGTTACGCTCGAAAATGCCGCGATGTCCCATCCCGACGTCTACGAAGCGGCCGCTGTCGCCCGCGAGGACGAGCGATGGGGCGAACGTCCGGTGCTTTTCGTGGTACTTCGCCCCGGAACAGCACCTTCGAAAGAAGGTCTGCTGTCTCATCTCGGCACGCGTGTCGCTCGTTGGTGGGTCCCGGATGACATCCACTTTGTCGACGATTTGCCCCATACCGCCACAGGCAAGGTCGTCAAGGCCACGCTTCGAATGCGCCTCAGACAGTGACGAGCTTCGACACGGCCCAACGATCCATGCAGACCGCGCAGCGGTCAGTCGGAAATGTTGGCGAAGCGATCTGGGACGGCCACACTTGCTAGGCGCCTGACTTCACAGATCCGCCATCGGGCGCGTCGTGCGGAAGGGACCAGCCGAAATAGACCTCTGCCTCGACGATCTTGCCACCGCGGACGGTGAGCCTCTCCGTATTGCGGAATCGTCGATTGCGAACACTCGTTCCTTCGTACACGACGAAGACCTGTTCGCCATGAACAACGACATCGACGAACTGAAAGTCGGTGATCGTCTCGCTGTTGGGCCAACAACGCGTGAAGTAGGTGTTGCGATCCAGCCGGTTGTCCAGAGGGCTGGTGAAATGGAAGTCTTCGCCGATCAGAGCCTCGATGGCGGCGCGGTCCTTTCGTACATAGGCGAGATAACTCGCACGGGCGATGTCGGCAGGATCTTGCTGCATATACGTCGTCTCCATTGAATGTTTCGAGAAGCGCCTCAACAGCCTGTTCCTGCAGGTGGTCCTGCAGGAAATTCAGGTGAATCGCAAGCTTCCGGCCATTGTCGACCGGCGCCACCTTCTTTGGCTCCTCACGCGTCCACGATCACTTCAAACCCGCCGTAGATCAGCCGCTTGCCGTCGAAAGGCATCGGATTCGTGTCAGGCTGCAGCCGTGGGTCAGCCATCACCGCTTTCATTCCGTCGTCTCGTGCCTGTCGCGAAGGCCAGACAACCCAGGAGAACACCACCGCCTCGTCATGCTGCCGTTTGACCGCCATCGGAAAAGACGTCACCTTCCCTTCCGGGACATCGTCTCCCCAGCACTCGACCACCTTTAATGCGCCGTGCTCCTTGAAGACGGCCGCTGCCGATTCGGCATGCTTCCTGTACGTTTCGCGATTGGCCGTGGGCACCGCGGCGACAAATCCATCTACGTAGGTCATGAACGATCTCCATTCGCGTTGATAATAAATAGGGCGCAAAACCGGCGTGGGGACAGCATTGCCGCAATCTTGCCGCCTTATATGCACGACGAACGACGCTTGAGGAAATCGACAAAGCTCACGAGATATTTCGATGTCGTCTGAAACCTACGCTTGCGGGGAGTGGCGTGCGGACTTCCCAACCTCTCAAAAGTGCGCAACGCAGTCAGAACAAAATATGTAGATCAACGTCAGCGAATGGTCAGGCTACAGAGTGCCCCCGCGCTGCTTCAAGAACGTAGAACCATTCTTCGCGCGTGAGCGCGATGCCGCCGCCACGCGTCGCGTCGCGGATCCCGTCGACGCGGCTCGTTCCAGTCAGCACAACGGGACGGCTCGGCAACCGGAAGACCCACGCGTAGGCGAGCGGTATCCAGTCCGGCAGCCCGCGGTCCCGCTGTATCTGTTGCAACGCTTCACGCACACGCGAGCCCGTCTCATTGGACGCGTCGAAAAGCCGTCCGCCACCGAGCGGTGACCAGATCATCGGCACGACATCCGTCGCATTCATCGCCGTCAATGTGCCGTCGTCGAGCGGCGCCGTGTGGAATGGCGAAAACTCGATCTGATTGCTCGCTAGCGGCACACGCGCTCCGAGCCAGTCGAACTCACGCGCGGAAAAATTCGACACCCCGAATGCGCCGATCTTGCCTTGCGCGACCAGCTGATGGGCCAGCTCCGCCAGTTCGTCCCGATCGAGAAGCGGATCGGGGCGGTGCAGTAGAAACAGGTCGATCCGCTCACGGCGCAGCACCGACAACGCATCGTCCACGCTTCGTCGCAGGTGCGCCGCGCTGCTGTCGTAGTGCTTGACGCGCGCGCCGCCGCCGTTGGACGAAGGCAGCCGAATGCCGGCTTTGGTGATGATCTGGATGTCATCGTTATTGCCGCCGCGCGCAGCCAGCGCTTCGCCAAAAAACGCTTGCGCGGCGCCCCCGCCATAAATATCGGCAAGGTCGAAACTCGTCACGCCCAGCGCCACGCACACGTCGATGAAGCGCGCCAGCCCCTCGCGCGACATGCCCCAGCGCATCACGCGCCACATGCCCGCGACGACCTTCGAGACCGCGACGTCTCGCGCAAGCGCGACAGCGGGCACGCGTTCGATCATGCGCGTGCGCCCCGCCCGGCATACCACTGCGCCACACGTTCCGAACGATAGCGCCGCCCGCGCGCGGCGATTTCATCGCGAATACGAAGCGGTTGCGGATCGAAGAGACGCGCATCCATCGTCTTCAGATCCGCGGCGACGCGGGGGCGAAACGCCATCTGCCCGATCACGTCGCGCTCAAGATCGACGCCCGGTGCAATTTCGATCAATTCGAGGCCTTCGTCGCCGAGCCGGAACACGGCGCGCTCCGTCAGATACAACGCGGTCTGCCCACGCTCGCGCGCGAACGCTGCGCTATAGCAGACCTGCTCGATCGATTCGACAAATTTACGATGCCGCCCTTCGCTGCGGATCACGGTCTGGCCGCCTTCCCAGCCGACATCCAGCCCGCCCGCCGTGAGCGTGCCGCTGAATATCACGCACTTCGCGTTCTGGCTGATGTTGATGAAACCGCCGACCCCGATGATCTTGTCGCCGAAACGACTGATGTTGACGTTGCCTTGCGGATCGACTTCAGCGAACGACAGAAACGCGAGATCGAGGCCGCCGCCGTCGTAGAAATCGAATTGCGACGGCTGCTCGATCATCGCGGCGAAGTTCTGGCCGCCACCCGAATCGCGCCCGGTGAGCGGAGCGCCGCCGATGATGCCCTGCTCATTCGTGAGTACGACCGCGTCGAGCAGACCTTCTTCAGCAGCGATCGTCGACAGACCCGTCGAAACGCCCGCGCCAAGATTGCACACCGCGCCGGGATAGAGTTCGAGCGCCGCGCGCCGCACGATCACCTTGCGCGGTCCGAACGGCAACGGCTTGATCTCCGACAACGGTACGCGCAGTTCGCCCGCGTAACTCGGATCGTATGATGTCGCGTACGTCTGCGGCTGATCCGGCACGACCACGACGAAGTCGACCAGAATGCCGGGCACCTTCACCTGTTTGGGCGGCAAGGTCTCGCGCCGCGCCACCCGTTTAACCTGCACTATCACGACACCGCCCGCGCGGCGCGTTGCCTGCGCCATCGCCAGCATCTCGCCAAGCACGGCTTCTTCTTCCATCGTCACGTTGCCGTCTTCGTCGGCGGTCGTGCCGCGAATGAAGGTCACGTTCAGCGGCAACGGCTTGAACCGCAAGTATTCCTCGCCGTCGAGTTCGATTACTTCAACGAAATCGGCCGGCGTGCGCGGACTTTGCCGCGCGCCCTGCTGCCGCGGATCGACAAAGGTATGCAGACCTGTTCTGGTAATCAGGCCAGGGCGCCCCGCGGCCATCTCGCGCATCAGTTGCGACATCACGCCCTGCGGCAGCGTGTATGCCTCGATCTTGTCCTCCGCCGCGAGCGTGACGAGACCGGGCGAATCGACCAGTGCACTTGTGATTGCGCGACGTAGCAAGCCTTCTTGCGCGAGATGGCTCGCACCCAGGGCCGCGCGATCGCCAACGCCGACGATGCTCATCGAGGTGATACCGCGCGGCGCACCTTCGCGTTTGAACCGTTCGCCAACCGCCGCCACCAGCGCGTCGGGCACCGCGTGCCCGCCGCCCGATCCGCTGATGAGCACCGTGTCGCCGTCTCTTACGAGCGAGGCCGCTTCTTCTGCTGTAATGATCTGCATGATGTTGTCCGATGATCCGCTGCAATACGCCGTTATGCGCCTTCTGCCCGCTCACTCGCCCTTCAGTTTCTTCGCCCAGCGCATGACGTGTTCGCCGACCGCGACAAGCTCGCCGCGCTGGTTGAACACTTCGTTCTTCGCAATGCTGCGGCCTTTTTCCTTGTCGATCCTGATCACCTCATACACCACGGTGATCGTATCGCCGAGCGCAACCGGTTTCAGGAAACGCAGCTTGTCGTAGCCCGAGGAGACGGGGAAATCGCTGAGATTCTCTTTGTGAATCACGTGTTCGATCGACAGCGTCGAAGCGGTCGACATATAGCCCACCATCAGTGCGCCATGCGCGATGCGTCCGCCGAGATTCGACTTTTCGCGCGCGTATTGTTCGTTGACGTGCGTCGGGCTGAAATCGCCCGTTATGCCGGCGAACAGCATCACATCGGTTTCCGACACGGTCTTGCCGAAGGTATAGCGTTGACCGACTTCCACGAAATCGAGACCTGACTGCTCCATGCTTTAACTCCTTTACACCACAGTTCGGTAACGTGCGACACAGGTGTCCAGCACGTCGTCGCCGTCGCGCTTCCACCAGTTGTCGCTAGAGAAAATTTCCACTTCGATGAAACCGTCGAAGCCCGCCCGCTCGACCTGGCTGCGCAGCCGTGCGATGTCGATGACGCCGTCGCCCATCATGCCGCGATCGTTGAGCATGTCGCGGGTCGGCACGAGCCAGTCGCAAACGTGAAAGCCAAGCAGCCGTTGCTTGCCGGCACGTGCGATCTGCGCGTCGACTTTCGGGTCCCACCACACGTGATAACAATCCACCGCGACGCCGAGATCGCCTTGCATCGACGGGTCGATCTCGTCGCACAGATCGAGCGCATGTTCGAGCGTATTCACACATGCGCGATCGGCGGCGTACATGGGATGCAGCGGCTCGATCGCGAGCGGCATGCGAAGCGACTTCGCGTAGTCGAGTATGCGTGCAATACCGTCCCTCACCTGCTCGCGCGCGCCGGCCAGATCGCGGCTTTGCGGTTCGCCCTCCATCGCCCCCGGCAAGCCGCCTACGACGAGGACCACGCAAGGCGCATCGAGTTCGCGCGCGGCGTCGAGTACACGCCGGTTACGCTCGAAAACCGCATCGCGTTCGCTGGCCTGCGCGACCGGGAACAGACCGCCGCGGCAATAACCGGCCAACTCGATCTGCGCCTCGCGCAGCAGGCGTTTTGTCTGTGCCACACCAACGCGCTCGACGTCGGCATGCCACGGTGCTATCGCGCGAATACCGCGACGCGCGCAGCCCTCGATGATGCGTTCCAGCGGCCATTGCCTGAGCGTCGCGGTGTTGAGGGCAAAGTGCTCGAGATGCTGTGAAAGATCGCGCATGACGAGTGCTTCCCTCACGCGAGCGTAGTCGGCATCATCATCAGCGTTTCGCCTTCCTGCACGACTTCGCCGCGCTGATTCAGCACCTTCAGGCGCAACGTCGCGATCCCGCGATCGGGCCGCTTGGTCGGACGTTTGCCGATGACTTCGATATCGACATGAATGCGATCGCCGATCATCAATGGCGCGCGAAACGACCAGTTCCAGCCGAGTGTCGCGAGCCCTTTGAGCAGCACCGGGCAACGCGTCTTCAGTCCGTCGGCGAGCGACAACCCGAGCAGGCCGTGCGCGATGCGCCCAGGAAAGCCGGCCTCCTGCGCGGCCACGTCGTCAACGTGAATGTCGTAGTAGTCGCCCGAGACGCCCGCGAAATTGACGACGTGCGTTTCGGTCACGGTGACGCCAGCGGTGAGGTAGTAGTCGCCGGCCTCGATGTCGTTCAATCCGTAAAGGCCCGGCTTCAGCAGACGCCGCGTGTCACTGGCGACAGAGTCGCTCATTGCTGGATCTCCTTCCCGTTAGAGGGCATTGGGGGCATTGGGGGCATTGAGTGCGTTCACCCGTGCAGATGCGCCGGCGGCATGGCAAACGTGGGGGCATTGACTTCCGACAATGCCGCCGTTGCGCGCATCAGCAGCGGCGCGAGTTCCTGCATGCGCTTCGCGGTCAAGCGGAACATCGGCCCCGCAATCGTCAGCACGCCAATCGGCTCGTCGTCCTTGCCGCGAATCAACGCGGCCATTGCCGAAGTGGCCGCCTCGACACTATTGGTCACCGTTGCGTAGCCGTTCGCGCGTGCACGGCGCAGTTGCTTGAGAAATTCCTCCGGGGTACGCGGTGCGTTCGGGCCGTAATCCTCGTCCCGGCCGAAACCGGTCTTCATCACCCGCGCGAGCGCTTCCTCGTCGCTCATCGTGGCGAGCCAGACCAGCCCGGACGCAGAGCAGAACAACGGGGCTTCTGCGCCGCTGTCCGGGTCGTAGCGCAGACCTACCCGCGTGCCTAGCGACTTGGACACCCACACCAGCCGCTCGCCGTCGATCAGGCCGAGCCGCGACAGCTCACCCGAAACGCTCGCGAGTTCGTCCATCAACGGCCGCGCGAGGTCGATCAGATTGTTCTTCGATACGAAACGGATGCCGAGCGACACGGACTTCAGCGACAGGCAGTACTGCCCCATCTCCCGTGTCTGGTGCACGTAACCCATTTCGATCAGACTGGTCAGCAAGCGATGCATTGCGCTTACCGGAATATCGAGAGCCTCCGAAAGCCGGCTCAACTGCATGCCGTTGCGATCGGTCGACAGCAACTCGAGGATGGCCATGCCACGTTCCAAAGCGACGCTCATACGTTACCTACTCATTGCATGTGAATTGAATGGTTCGCACCGGACCGCGTTTATACACGATGCCCAAAAAATCCGGCCAGCGCGCGAGCCTGCCCTTCAATCATGCGCTTGCCGCCAATCGTCGTCACGCCTTGCGATTGGGCGGCGCGCATCAGCGCGGTCACGTCGGGTTTCGGCACGATGTCGAAAAGTACATGCTGCGCGTTCATACCCGCGATGTCGACGGGTAATGCGTCGTCAGGCTTCATTCCGAGCGGCGTCGCGTTGACAACGAGGTCGTGGCCGTCGAAGGTCGGTTCGCACGCTCGACATATGCACGACGGTGCGGCGTTTGCCACCGCCTCAACGACCTGCCGGACGCGTTCGCCGTCGATATCGCTCAGCGCAATCTCGCGCACGCCGCTCTGCGCGAGTGCGATTGCGATCGCGCGTCCGGCACCGCCCGCACCGACCAGCAGCACGCGCTTGCCGGCCGGCGGATGACCGGCATCATCGAGCGCGCGCACAAGCCCGGCGCCGTCGAACATGTCGCCTTCCCAACGATTATCGGGCAGGCGGCGCATCGCGTTCAATGCGCCCGCCGCTTGCGCGCCAGGCAACACATGGCTGACGAGCGACATCGCATCGACCTTGAACGGCACGGTGATGACGATACCGCGCAGATTACCGATCGCCATCAGCGAGCGCATCGTCTCACCAAAGCGGTCGCGCGAAACGTGCATCGGTACCAGCAGCGCGTCGATCTGCGCCTGCGCGAACAGCGCATTGACTACCTGCGGCGAACGCACCTGCGAAACCGGATCGCCGACGATCGCATACAGCGCCGTCGCGCCGGTCACCGGGATGAAGGAGGCCGTGTTCATACGACGCGCTGGGTCTGCGTGCCCAGCCCTTCGACGCTCAGGCGAACCGCGTCGCCACGCTTCAGATAGCGCTCCGGTTTCATGCCGAGGCCAACGCCGGGCGGCGTGCCCGTCGTAATGAGATCGCCCGGCATCAACACGACGAACTGGCTCACGTACGACACGATGGTACGGATCGAGAAGATCATGTCGCTCGTGTCGCTGTTCTGCACGCGCTCACCGTTCACCTCGAGCCAGAGCGGCAGTTTCTGCGGATCGGGGATTTCTTCGGCAGTGACGAGATACGGACCGATCGGACCGAACGACGGTGCGCATTTTCCCTTCACCCACTGGCCGCCGCGTTCGAGCTGGAATGCGCGCTCCGAAACGTCGTTACACACGCAATAACCGAACACGTACGATAGCGCGTCGGCCTCGCTGACGTAATGCGCGCGTTTGCCGATCACAAAGGCGAGTTCGACTTCCCAATCGGTTTTTTCCGAGCCACGCGGCAAGACGATGTCGTCGTCCGGACCGACGATACAGCTTGGCGCCTTATTGAAGAGAATCGGTTCCTCCGGCAGCGGCGCATTGGTCTCTTTCGCATGCTCGACGTAGTTAAGACCGATCGCGAGAAAGTTGCCTGGCTGCGCAATGCACGGACCGAAACGTGTGCCCTTCGGTACTTCAGGCAGCGAGGTCAGATCGAGGTTGGCGAGCCTGCTTTCGAGGCCGGTCGCGATCGTTGCGGGATCGATGTCGGCGATCACGGCAGACAGATCACGATGCGTTCCGTTCCTGTCGACGACACCGGGTTTTTCCGCACCTACGGGACCAAAACGAAACAGTTTCATGCGATTTCCTTGTGTTGAACATCAGCGCGAGGCGCTGAGGCTGTATTGCAGTTGATAGTTGCCGCGCGCGATCGCGCCGACGCCGGCTTGACGCAATGAATCGTCGGCCAGTTCACGTTCGGCGAGTGAATCGAGTGTCGCTTCGTCAGCGGCTTCGATCAGCAGTACACCGTCGATCTGTGCATCGGGTGTGCCGCGCAATTCGAGCTCGCGCGTCGGCTTCGTTTCGCGCTGCACGCCGTCGAGCAGATGCGCGCCGACCAGGGCGGTACGTGCCGGCAAATCGTCGAGTATTCGAATCAGCGTGCTAATCGCCTTATCACGCGCGGCAGACGGAAACGCAAAGCGGATTGTCTGCATCCACGCGCCCTCGCCGATACCTCGTGTGTGCGCGACGCGGCACATTGTTCGTGACGTGTCGACGAAAGTGGCGACTACCCTGGCGGTCCACGGCGTCGGATGATCGAGCCGGTCCCGATAGACCGGCGATTCGAGCACCCCGAGCGATTCGGTTTCGTAGAAGTTGAAGTAACGAGGCGAACCGCGACTCGCGACGTAGCGGCGGCCGCGCAGAAAACCCGGCAGACCGACACGCTCGGGGATATGTTCCGACACATGCCATGCGAGAAATTCCGCGTCGCCACCCGGTGCGATGCCGTTCCAGAATGCGAGCGCTGCGTTACCAAGCATCACGACGAATGCCCTCCTGTTGTGGTTGCGCGGACTCGTCGTCTTGCGCGCCCGCATGTTCGATCGGGATGCCGCGTGTTTCACGGGTTGCCAGATAGATAATCAGTACGCCGAGCACATCGCCGAGCAGCGTGTAGAAGAACATCCCTTTCGGCAACGCAACCTTGAAATAGTCGAGCGAGGCCAGCACGATGAACGGCGCAATGCCCCCGCCGATCACGCCGATGTTGTACATCAGCCCCACGCCGGTTGCGCGCACGTTCGACGGCAGATTCTCGGCGAGGATCGTCGGATAAATGCCGGATGCGCCGACGATCCAGAAGCCCGACAGGAACGCGAACGTGCAGCCGAGCGCGATCGAGACTGGCGCGAGATTCACGAGCGCGAACACGCAACAGCAGCCGATCGCGAGCATCATCGCAATTGCATTCTTGCGGCCGACGCGTTCGGCGATAAAGCCCGAACAGAAGAACCCGCAGATCTGTCCGACCGCACCCGCGCTGGTGATCATGCTCACCGACGCCGGCGGCATATGCAGTTCGCGCAGATACGTCGCGAGCAGACCCTGCAGCGGCCACGAGCCGAATTGCAGCAGGAATTGCACGAGGCTCAGCACGAGCACGAGCTTGAGATGCTCGCGAAACAGCGTTGCGGCGGGCGATTTGCGCTTCGACACGAGACCTTTCTCGCGCGCCTTCAGCCACACCGGCGATTCCGGCACGAAACGCCAGATATACAATCCCACGAGCAGGCCCGGAATGATTCCCGCAAAAAACAGCGGACGCCAGCCGAAGTGCGGATAGATCAAACCGTAAAGCGTCGCCGCGAGCACGCTGCCAAAACCCCAGCCCGTGTCGAGAATGCCGATACCGATCGCGCGGTATTTCTCCGGCCAGACCTCGGCGATCATCGTCGAACCGAGCGTAAGGATCGGTGCCATGCCGAAACCGAGTAACAGCCGGAACGCGAACACCGCCGTGAAACTCCAGGCGAGGCCGGTGAACGCTGCGCCCGCCGTGAACCACACGAGCGCGATCAGCATGGGAATCTTGCGGCCGATACGATCGCTCAGATTGCCGAACAGCATACCGCCGAGCCAGCGCACGCCGAAGGTCGCGAGAATCAGCAGCGACGCAGTGTGCAACGTGACATCGAAGGTTTTCGCGATGTCGATCAGCACGAAAGTGATCAGCAGAAAGTCGACGGCGTCGAGCGCCCAAAGGCACCACGCGCCCGCGAGCGTCAGCCATTGCGCGCGATTGATTTCCTGATACCAGCGCCGCTTTGCGGGCGCCGTTGCCGGTTGGTTCACGTTTGTCTCCTTGATTTATCTATTAGTGGTTCAGCAACGCTTTGACTTTCGGGTGCATCGGCAACGGCTCGTTTTGGAGCCGCGCCTTCAAACCGAGCGAGCGATCGGAAAAGACTTCAGCGGGCATCGTTTTCAGATCGGGCGACACATCGATCTCGAACGGAATGCGGTCGAGCACATCTTTTTGCAGGTCTATACCCGGTGCGATTTCAATCAGCGTCAAGCCATCGCTCGAGAGCGAAAAGACGGCCCGTTCGGTGACGTAGAGCACGGTCTGCCCACCCTCTCGCGCGTTTTTCGAGCTGAACGATATCTGCGCGAGCGACTCGACGAACTTCGAATGACGCCCTTCCGCGACGATTCTCAATTCGCCGTTCTCGACCGCAACCTTCAGACCGCCCGCGGTGAACGACCCGCCGAACACCATCTTTTTGGCGTTCTGGCTAATGTTGATGAAGCCGCCGACACCGACCAGGCGATCGGCGAAACGCGTGATATTGACGTTACCGGTATGGTCGATTTCGACGCAGGACAGGAATGCGATGTCGATGCCACCGCCGTCATAGAAGTCGAATTGATACGGTTGATCGACAATTGCCGCATAGTTGCGTGCCGCGCCCGCGTCGAGTCCGTTTGCAGGCGCACCACCCGTCAGGCCCTGTTCGTTGGTCAGGGTGACGAGATCCAGAACGTCTTCGCGCGCGGCAACCAGACCGATACCCGTACACACGCCCGAGCCGATATTGCAGACGGCGCCGCGCCGCAATTCCAGTGCGGCGCGCCGCGCGATTACGCCGCGTTCGTCGAGCGGTAGGTCAGGGAACGTTGTGAGCGGCGTCTTCAATTCGCCAGCAAAGGAAGGATCGTAAAAAGTCTGATATGTCTGCATCTGGTTCGGTTCGACGACGACGAAGTCCACCAGATTGCCGGGAATCTTTACGCTCTTCGCGGGCAACATGCCGCGCTTCGCAAGCCGCTTGACCTGCACGATCACCACGCCGCCGCAGCGCCGCACCGCTTGCGCCATCGACAGCATTTCGCCAAAGATTGCCTCGTGTTCGTGCGAAATGTTGCCGTCCTCGTCGGCAGTCGTGCCGCGCAGCAACGCTACATCCGGTCTGAACGACTTGTAGAACAGCCACTCGCGCCCATCGCGTTCGACCAGCTCAACCAGGTCTTCAGTTGCAATCGAACTTTGTTTGCCGCCCTGATGACGCGGATCGACGAATGTATTCAACCCGACATGGGTTGTCAGACCCGGCCGCCCACCCGCGATTTCGCGGATCAGCTGCGAGAGCACGCCCTGCGGCAACGTGTACGCCTCGATGCGATTGGCCATGGCCAGTTTCGCGATCGGCGGTGCGTCAACGATAGTCCCGCACACCACGCGCTTGAGCAGCCCCTCATGCGCGAAGTGACTCGCACCCAGCTCATCGCCGCGATTCCCGAGACCCACCGGGTGAATCGCCGTGATCTTGCGCGGTGCCCCCTCTTCCTTGAAGCGTCGCTCGATTGCTGCGAGCAGTGCCTCGGGAACCGCCATGCCCGAGCCGGAGCCCGTGATCAATACCGTGTCGCCATCGCCAATCAATCGTGCGGCCTGATCCGCCGTACCCAGCTGCATGCTCGTCTCCGCTCTAATATTGGAAATGTTTTCCAGAAAGTTTTTTCAGGTTACGACAGGGAATGGGATTCGTCAACGTTTCGACGCGTTTAGACCGGGGCAACATGGTCCGGACAAACCCTGGCAAAAATCCCCTTGCCTTCCGCTCCGTAGACCGCCCTATAATTCTTGGAAATTTTTTCTGGAAGCGTTTTCCATTTTCTGCGGACGCTGAACCACATTTGCGTTTTGAGCCGGACACCTCACCTCGCGACAACCACAGTCAGGAGTTGGAGAGACATGAAAAAGCACGCGATGACCGCTGCGTTGACGTTGCTGTGCGCCTCTTACGCACATGCGCAAAGCTCGGTGACGCTATATGGGGTGATCGACGAAGGACTGCAGTTCGTCAACAACAACAAGAACGTGGTGAATGGCCACAACTTCGGTGGACGGCAATGGACGCTCGACTCGACGAATGGCATCAACGGCAGCCGCTGGGGCTTGAGAGGAGCGGAAGATCTGGGTGGGGGACTGGCCGCTATCTTTACGTTGGAGTCGGGTGTGAACCTGAACAATGGCGCGCTCGGACAAGGCGGTGCCGAGTTTGGCCGGCAAGCCTTCGTCGGAATTTCCAGTGCGGCGCTCGGCGCTATAACGCTCGGCCGTCAATACGACTCGATCTTCTGGTACGTGCAGCCCGTGACAACGCTTGGCTACCTCGGCAGTGCCGCCTTCGCTCATCCCGGCGACCTCGACAACACGAACAACTCCCTGCGTCTGAACAATACGATCCGCTATGCCAGCGCCAACTATCGCGGCCTGACCTTCGGTGGCGAATTGAGCCTTGGGGGACAGGCGGGCAACATCACTGCGGGCAGCGGATACAACGCGGGTGTCGCATACACGAACGGCCCGCTCGCGCTCGGCGCAGCCTACGAGTACTTCAAGAATCCGACCGGCGCAACAGGCAGTACCGGCTTCTTCACCGGAAATCCGAATGGCGCGACTCAGTTGAGCGGTGTGCTGAACAGCGGTTATGTGAGCGCGACGTCGTACCAGGTCATCGCCGCAGGCGCGACATACAGGATCGGCAACGCGATCATGAATATCGGCTACTCGAATGTCGAGTACGGGAACATTACGGCACTCCGGGGCAACAGCGCGAAGTTCAACACCGCTGAAGCTGGCATCAAATATCAGTTCACCCCCGCTCTCTCCGCTGGACTTGGCTACACGTACACAAAGGGCAACGCGGTCGACAACGGTGCGGGCGGCACCGTCGGCAACCAGCACTTCAATCAGTTGGCGGCGCTTGCGGACTATTTCGTGTCGAGACGAACCGACTTCTACGCGGAAGCGTCTGTTCAGAAGGCGTCCGGCGTATCGTCGACCGGGGGCGCTGCGGTCGCGAACATCGGCAACCTGGGCGACTCATCGACGCCGCACCAGGTCGCGGTCAGGCTTGCGATGCGGCATCGATTCTGATCATCGTCGCATCAGTACACCGTCGCGCCGTCGCTGGTCGCCGCCGCGGAAAACCGCGACGATGATTCGGCTCACATCAAAGCAAACGATGCAGTAGCTCAGCGACTTCAAGGTGTTCCTGCGTTGCAGTCGTACATCGATTCCAGAATGTTTATCTCCCATTGAATGATGATGCAAACAATCGACCATGCTGGACAACGCAATCAAAGAGTTGGTCTTCGGTGGGGCATACTCGGTGCAGCCACGATTGCGGATTCGGTGATCATGCCCTCGATCCAGCGGATTGGCAGTCGCATCACCATTGTCGCTAGCAGAGACATTGAAAAAGCCTCGCTTCTTGCCCGTAAGCATGCGGTCGATCACGTGACCGCGAAATATGAAGACGTCCTTTCGCATCCTGAGGTGGACGCAGTGTATGTCCCGGTTCCGAACGCGTTGCATTTCCCGTGGACCGTTGCAGCACTTCAGGCTGGAAAACATGTTCTTTGCGAAAAGCCGATCTGCATGAATGCCTCAGAGGTACGACGGCTGATCGAAGAACGTGATCGCAGCGGTCTGGTCTGCGCGGAGGCAATCATGATCGTCCATCACCCGCAGTGGGAGAGCGTTCGTCAGGCGATCTGCTCTGGTGAGATCGGTGATATTCGGCAAGTTGGGGGTGCCTTCACATACTTTCGCGCGGACCCTGCGTCGATTCGCAATAACCTGTCTCTTGGCGGTGGAAGCCTCCGCGATGTCGGCATGTACCCAATCGTGGGGACAGCATTCGCAACCGGTCGGGATCCAGTCGGAGCACAAGGCGATTTGAGCTTCAGTGCGACGTCAGGAACCGATATCGCTTCGGACTGTGTTATTGATTTCGGCGACTTCAAGCTTCGGTCGTTCTGTAGCACGCTAATGGGCCGGAGGCAGTCGATGCTCTTCCATGGAGAGAAAGGCTGGATCGAAATGACAGCACCATTCACCACAAATAACTACCACGACGCGAGCGTGATAAAGCATATCGATGGAGCCGATCAGCTACACATCGAACATTACGGTAGAACGCAAGAACAGTATGAACGGATGTTGCTTGATTTTGAAAAGTCCGTTGAGACTGGCACACCGGTGGCGTATCCGCTGGAACGCTCGCTTATTGTTCAAAGTCAGCTTGACGCTTTATTACGGTAAAACATCACACGAGCGCGAGCAGATCATGTTGGGAGCGACGCACGCTGTCGAGGCGTTGGCAAGCTTTAGAGGGAGCAAACCGTCACCGTCCAGCGGTGTGTCCTCTCGCTGCATTGCGCGACCGTCTGTGTGTCACTCGGCGCCGGACGAAGGGTTTGTCCGACCGATCGTCCATTGGTAGCGTTCCACCACTCGCGCGGCAGCGGACCGAGCTCTATCATTCCAGAACGCTTCAGCTGCCTGGATACGAACATCCTCTCGCTCCAGCGCTTCAGGTGCCCAATAGGCTCTAACGTCGCCAACGGGAAGATCGCCAGTCTCCGATGCAATCGCACGGAACAATTGAAATTCCGGCTCTCCATCAACCTTGGTCCATCGTGCTAATGGCAACATGGCCCTCGCAGTTTCAATGAGACCTAGACGACCTTCAAGAAAATCGGCTGCTCTGGCGCGAATCTTTCGACAATGCTTGCGCCAAAGCTGCTCATTCTTGATTCCTGCTGGGATTCTAAGTTCCTGCGACATCGGTCACTTTGGATTTTGTTAGTTCAACGGCGGGAATTGTTAACCATCTTCGGACTTGTGTCGAATGTCCTGAACTAGCCGAATATCGTCGGACGTAGCAACCGACGCTCTGACGGTCAGATGCTTCGTCATTGGCACGCAAGCCAGTTCTAGTCCACGCGAGCTACGGTAGGTCGATATCGAATCTCCCGCCCAACCACAACGGCGATAGAACGCCGCTGCGTTTAGCGTTGCATCGAGACGCATTGCGGCAACGCCATGAACGCCGGCCAACCCCTCGAGAAATTGCAGCATCTTGCGCCCAATGCCGAGTCCCATATGAGATGGCCTCACAAAGATTGCATCGATTTGCCCGTTTCCGACCGTAAGCATTCCTGTGCCAACAACTAGTTCTTCATCGATGGCAACGTAAAAGTCGTTTTCGACAACGCTAGCCCATTTATCGGTGGGCGTGCCATCGACCCATTCAGAAAGGGTCGCCTCGGGGTAATACTCGGCGCACGCGGCATGCACCGAGGTTTTGCGGATATCCCAAGCGTCGCAAACGTCGTGACGATTCGCTTTTCGTATCGTCAGCATGCCACGCCCCTCGGCTCGAACAAACGAGTCGACATGCGGGCATAGCCCTGATAGACGGCACCACGTATTTTGTAATGCATGCAATCACTCCTATCTGCGCCAATGGCATTCGGAGCGACTAAAAAGACTCGGCCCCGTCATGACTGGCGGGGCCGTTGAGGAAGTCTATATGTGATGTAAGAACGTCACGATTCTCACGACTCGCCGCCGGGCGTCATGGTGCACATCATCGTTTTGAGCGTGTCGGAGTTCATGCAGACATATTGCATCTGTAAAAGATCACAGTCAACGGGGATCGCCGATTCTCACCAATGTGAACGGCCGACGCCAATGCCTCAGAGACGGCCGCACCTACCCCACAGTCGTGCGCGGCGATCGCACCAGGTGTGCATCGTGGCTTTTTCTGTAGCGGACGCCGGTCGAATTGTTGACGAGAAATTTCTGATTAACCATACTTCACCGCCCTTTCAATGGGAGGACAACGTGACGAGCGTTCACATCGATGCACTACCGAGTGCAATGTCAACGGCACGCCTGAAACTTGTGCCGGCATGTGAGCAGTTCACCCATGGGTTGCGGGAATACACGATCCAGCCGGTCGTGTCGACCGGCCGAAATTAGTCGATCTTTGCCGACTCACAAGACATCCCAGCGAGGCGCAGCATCACAATGCCGGGACTCATGCCATGGCTGACTCAGCGCACCGGTAACTGGCCCGCGTTCGCACGGCTCGCACATTGGATTTCGTGACTGCGCTGCCGGATCAGCCGATCCTGCCGCAGTCCCCAGAAGTATGTGACGGCGAGACAGGGCAACAGCGATACGATCGAATATCCGACGCCCGCAAGCGGGTTGCCCGTCAGATTGACGAGCGAGAGACTGATCAGAGGAAGGAAGCCGCCGAACAGCACATTGCCGAGCTGTTGCGACAATCCGAAGCCCGTGGTTCTGCTTTGCGGCGGAAAGCATTCGGCGATGAACGCCGGCAGCGGCGCCATGATCATCGCCGTCAGGACGGCCAGCAGTGCGACGAGCATTGTCACCATGGCCCAGCTGCCAGCGAGCGCATTCGTCCTGATGCCCGCGAAAGCCGGATACGCCGCAAGTATCCACAGCACGATGCCGATCAGCATCACACGCGAGCGGCCGATCGCATCGGATAGACGGCCGAACACCGGATACAGCGGCGCGGCCACGACGATAGCAATCCCGAGGCACAGGTTCGCGCGCGAAGGTTCGACCTTCAACACGTTCTGCAGGAAGTAAAGCATATACACGATCGACGTATAGAGCGACACCGACGTTCCGCCTTGCGCGCCGAACATCGCGACGAGAATCGCTTTCCACGATGTCGCGCTCGACAAGGTGTCCTGCAGCGGCGATTTCGACAGACGGCCCGCCTGCTTCATCTCGGCGAACACAGGCGTCTCCGTCATGCCGAGCCGGATCCATGTCGCCACCGCGACGATCGGCGCCGAGATCAGGAACGGGACGCGCCAGCCCCAGGATTCGAATGCCGATGCGTCGAGCGCGAACTTCAGCGCCGACACGATCGCCAAAGCCAGCAACAGTCCGAGGCTCGCGGTACTTTGAAGCACGCTCGTCGCCATGCCTTTTCGGCCCGCGGGCGCATGCTCCATCACGTAGACGACGGCAGAGCCGTATTCGCCGCCGAGCGCGATGCCCTGCACCACGCGTAACGTGACCAGTCCTATCGGTGCGAGCAAGCCGGCCATCGCGTAGGTCGGCAGGCAGCCGATGCCCACTGTCGCGATGCCCATGATCGCGAGCGTGATGACGAACGTCTTCTTGCGTCCGATGCGGTCGGCCATCGGGCTGAAGATGATCGTGCCCAACGGCCGCGCTACATACGCGATGCCGAAGGTGGCAACGCCCGCCATTGTGGCGACAGTCCGGTCCGTCGATGGGAGAAACAAGTGCGTCAAAGTCGATGTCAGCGCGACATACACGAAGAAATCGTAGTACTCGAGCATGGTGCCGATGCTCGAAGTCGCGATGATTCGCAGCATGCCGGGCTGCGGATCGCGGGCTCCGGAAGTGGTGGACATGGTCGTCTCCTGTGATTCAGTTTGTAAGGCCCCGCGCGATCGACGCGGTGGCCGTATCGCGCATCACATGTGTGTGCGCTTCTTCTCCGCCTGCCGCTCCAGAAACCGGCCGACAGCCTCTTTGTGCTCGCGGCCGCACAATAGAATGGCTTGCATGCTTGCCGCCATTTCGAGCGTCGTCGAAAGCGATACATCGGCCGCTTCGCGCACGAGCCGCTTGGCCATGCGCAGCGCCGTCGGCGGGTTCTGCGCGATGCGCTTCGCCAGCGACCGTGCGTCGATGTCGAGCTCGTCCTCCGGCACCACCTTCGAAACGATGCCGAGACCCAGCGCCGCTTCAGCATCGATGAACTCGCTGGTCAGCGTCAATTCCAGCGCCTTCGAATAGCCCACGCTCCGCACAAGGAACCAGGATCCGCCGATGCCCGACACTAGTCCGAGCCGCAAAAAACTCTCGGCAAACACAGCTTTTGTGCTCGCCACGCGGATATCGCACATCAGCGCAAGATCGCATCCTGCTCCGACTGCGGCGCCATTCACCGCGCAAACGGAAGGCACATCGAGACCGCCCAACGCGCGCGTGATTCTGTGGAGGCTGCGATGCAGGCGCTCGCGTACATCCTCGACACTGCCGCTCATGAGATCCCTGCCGCTTTGCATGTCCTTCACATTGCCGCCCGTGCAGAAATGGGGCGACGACGAACGCAGCAGCAAGCAGTGCACGTCGGGCCGGTCATTGATCTGCTCGAGCACGTCCGACAGCGCCTCCGTCATCGCGACGTTCAGCGCGTTGCCATCGCTCGGGCTGTTGAGCGTGAGCGTGAGCACACCGTCATCGACGGACGATTCGACCAGTGAACCGGCATGATTTGGATGAGTTGACACGAAGAAGTCTCCTGATTGTTTTCCCGGCCACTACCGGTTCTGAAACGCGGCCTGACGGCGTTCCAGAAACGCCGCCATGCCTTCTTTCTGATCGGCGAGCGAAAAGCCCGCGTGAAATAGCCGTCGCTCGAACAACAGTCCTTCCGACAGCGACGACTCGAACGCACGATCGACGGCCTCCTTGATCGCGACGATCACCGGCAGCGAATGACGCGCGATCTGTTCGCCGATGCGCATCGCTTCGTCGATCAACCGCTCGCGCGCGACGACCTTCGACACGAGTCCGTAAGCCAGTGCCTCCTGGGCGCCAAGCGGCTCGCCGGTCAGACACGCGAGCATCGCGGTCGATTTTCCGACCGCGCGCGGCAGACGCTGCGTGCCGCCCGCCCCCGGCACGATGCCGAGTTTGATCTCGGGCTGGCCGAAGAGCGCGTCGTCCGCGGCGATGACGATGTCGCACATCATCGCCAGTTCGCAACCGCCGCCGAGCGCATAGCCGCCTACCGCCGCGATGATGGGTTTGCGGACCGTGCGGATACGATCCCAGCTACGGCCGATGTAGTCATCCGAGAATGCGTTTGCGTAATCGAGCTTCGACATCGCGACGATGTCCGCGCCGGCAGCGAAAGCTTTGTCGGACCCAGTCAAAACGGTCGCATGAACCTGCCGGTCGGCTTCATTGCGCAGCAGGACGTCGATCAGCTGATCCATCAACGCGTCGGTCAGAGGATTCAGCGGGTTGTCCGACGCGAGACGCACGAGCGCGACCCGCCCGCGTCGTTCGCTGCGGATCATCGCGGCGCTCATGCGCTCACCTTGCGGTCTTCATCGCAGGTGTCGCGGGTTGCGCGGCCCACGCGGATAACCCCGGCGTTCAGCAGGCCCGCGATCTCGCTTTCAGCGAAGCCGTATCGCTCCAGCATCTGCAGCGTGTGCTGGCCCGTCAGCGGCGCGGGCAAGTCGGGCGCGCTCGGGCGATCCGATGGACCGAGCGCGAAACCGTGCGTGCGCATGGTGCCCGCGACCGGATGATCGATCGTCTGTGCCAGTCCGCATTCAGCGTACTCCGCTGTTTCGATGACATCGCCGTAGGTTGCGACGGGCGCGCATAGAATGTCGCGCGCCGCGAGCCGTTCCATCCAGTCCGCAGTCGTGCGTTCGACGAAACGCGCGGCGAGTATGTGATGGAGGATCGCCCGATGGCGCACGCGATCATCGTTGGTAGCAAATCGCGGATCCGCTTCGAGCGACGACGAAGCGAGCACCTCACATAGCGCGTGCCATCGCTCCGGATGGTAGGCGACCACCATCATCCAGCCGTCCTGCGTTGGGAACGCTTCGTTCGGGCACGCATAAGGCGCAGCACTGCCGGTCTTTTCCGGCTCGCTCCCGGACGCGAAGAACGCGGCGAAGCCGATTTGCTGCAGCATCAGCGTCGCGTTGTAGAGACTCACGTCGAGATGCTGTCCGCCGCCGCCCGCGCGAACCTGATGCAGCGCGCCGAGAATCGCGATCGACGCGAGATAGCCGCCCATCATGTCGGCGACGGGGATCGGGACTTTAAGCGGTTCGGCGTTCGTTGTGCCAAGCGTGCTCATCAGACCGCTGACGGCCTGGATCACGCCATCGACGCCAGGCCGCTTGCGATTCGCGCCCGTCTGGCCGAACGCGGAGATCGAGCAGTAGATGAGCCGGGGATTCAGTTGCCGCAATGCGTCGAAGTCGAGTGCCATCGACGCCATTACGCCCGGCCGGAAGTTTTCGACCAGCACATCCGCCTCGAGCACCATGCGGCGAACGGCATCGCGCCCTGCATCGGTTTTCAGATCGATTGCGACGCTGTACTTGTTGCGGTTGACGCTGATGAAGGCCGGGCTTTCACCGCTTATCCACGGCGGTCCGATACGCCGCCCGATCTCGCCGCCGGGCGGCTCAATCTTGACGACGTGCGCGCCAAGGTCGGCGAGCGTCATTGAGCAGACCGGTCCGGCGAGGACGTGCGAGAAATCGATCACCCGCACGCCGTTGAGGCTGTCTCTTGGCATTTGTGATTGTCCTGTCTCGTGACTCGCCACTGCGACGAATCATGCTGACGAGAATAGGTACTCACCGGCCTGCCGGACAATCTACAATTTGGAAACAAGCCGTTGACTTTTTGTTAAAAGGTCGGCGACTCGTCAACGTTATTCGCTGAGCAACGTAAGCAGCCATCGGCGAAAAATCTTCAATGCATCCGATTGCGGACGCCCCGTGGGCCACGCGAAGTAGTAAGTGTGATGGCCGCGATCGAGCTCGAACGAAAACGGTGTGACGAGCACACCGCTTTCCAGTTCACCACGCACCAGCGCCTTCTGCGCGATCGCGACACCGTGCCCTTCTATCGCCGCCTGGTACGCGAGCAGCGACGTTTCGTAGCGCATCTCGCGGCGGCGCGCGTTCAAAGGGAGACCCGCCGCCTTCAGCCACAAGGTCCAGTCTTCCGGGCGCGCGAGCGTGTGCAGAAGCGTTTCGCCCTGCAACTGCGCGCGGGCCTTGACCTGTCTGGAAGGAGCTGCCACAGGCACCAACTCGTTCGCGATGAGACGTTGCACACGCAGGCCGGGCCACTTGCCGTCGCCTAGCTGAATGCCGCCGTCAATGTCCTCACGCGCAAAATTCAGCGGAGCCGGGGATGTCGTGAGTTGCACGTCGATGTTTTCGTGCAACCGATGAAAGCTCGCGAGACGCGGAATCAGCCAGCGCACCGCGAACGTCGCAGGCGAGCGGATCTTGAGCACACGCGCACGCCGCTCGGACGATCGCAGGCTGCCGGTGGCTTCGCGCAGCGATGCAAACAGCGGCATGAGTTCCGCCAGATACCGCGCGCCTGCCGACGTCAGTTCCAGCCGTCCTTTCACTCGCTCGAACAGATCGACGCCCAAGTAAGCTTCGAGCGTACGCACCTGCCGGCTGACGGCCGCGGGCGTTACCGCCAGCTCGTCAGCGGCTTTAGAAATGCTCAGCAGGCGCCCTGTCGCCTCGAACGCCCGGGCGGGATTTAACGGGGGAAGCAGTGCTCGACGTTCCATGGTCTATCCGTCTAGAAGCATATGGGGATTGTGGCTCGAAATGCCCGAAGGACGGTTCGGCACGTGGCTACTCGCCGAATAGTGAAGCACAGAAGAGCGAGGACGGAGCAAGAGGCTAATCCGGCAGCGTGCAAATCGCGCAGCGTCTTGCCCAACAGAATGCCGGGGCAGAGTCGCGAGGGCCTTTTTTGGTGGCTGAACGGCAAACGGCAGCATACGCCACGGTGCTCGGCTTGACCATTGGGCCGCTTTGGCACTGAATGAGCCGTTCGAATGGCAGCCAGCTGCTGCCATTTCAATATGTTCGTCTGCGATTTGGCGTTTGCTTCGGGCACGTCGTTGATCAGACCGGAGACCGCTCCCCCTCTCGCAACATAGCGATCAAAGCGCGCAAGCCCGCCGGAATGTGCCGACTGCCAGGAAAATAAAGGAACAGGCCGGGTATAGCCGGGCACCATTCGTCCAGCACCACCGATAACCGCCTGCGCGCCAGCGCCGCGCACGCATATGGCTCGGGAACATACGCAATGCCAAGTCCATCGATGGCTGCCTCGACCATCAGCGTGCTGTTATCGAGCGTGAGCGCGCCGGGTGGATCGATGACGCACTCCTGCCCATGCTGCGCAAACTCCCAGCGATAGCGTTTTCCGCTAGGAAGACGCTGCCGGATGCAGCGATGCGCGTGCAAATCCTCCGGTGATCCCGGCCGCCCGAATTTGCGCAGATAACGCGGCGACGCCACCGCAACGAAGCGCATGTCCTCGCTCACGCGTACGGCGATCATGTCCTTGGGCAAGGCCTCGCCCAGTCGTACGCCCGCATCGAACCCTTCCGCGACGATATCGGAAAGCCGCCCGTCCGCCACCAGATCCAGTTCCATAAGCGGATATTTCGCGAGAAACGGCGGCACTACCGTGCGCAGCAGATGACGGATCGCACCTTCACTGCCGTTGATGCGCAGCGAGCCGCGCACTTCACCCTCGGAGCGCGAGACGTCGTCGAGCGCATCATCGAGCTCGCTCAACGCGGGACGCAGACGCGCGAGCAGGCGTTCGCCGGCATCGGTGAGCGACACGCTTCGCGTTGTCCGGTGCAGCAAACGCACGCCGAGATCGGCTTCGAGACCGCGCATGGCATGACTCAGCGCCGAACGCGATACGCCGAGTTCGCCCGCCGCCTGAGCGAAACTGCGCCGCGCGGCAACAGCCATGAAGGATTGCAGATCCGCTAAAGTGGGTTTGGCCATTGTTGAATAGATTTCACCTCGTCATGCCGATTGATAGTGATTCTCACACATATGTTAACGGCCTAGCATAGGGTTTTGATCGTCGAACGGAGATTCGCAATGAGCAAGAACTGGCTGATTACAGGTGCGTCTAGCGGACTGGGGCGCGGACTCGCGGAACGCGCTCTCGCCAGGGGCGACAGCGTGGTCGCGACACTGCGCAAACCCGGCGCACTCGAAGATCTGCTCGCATCGCATCCCGGGAGGCTCCGTATCGTCGAATGCGACGTGACGGATCTGGACGCCATGCGCCGTGCCGTCGCCCAAGCCTTCGACGCATTCGGACGAATCGATATCGTCGTGAGCAATGCGGGGTACGGCCTCTTCGGCGCGGCAGAAGAACTCAGTGATGCGCAGATCGACCGGCAGATCGCGACCAACCTGACCGGCTCGATGCAACTGATCCGCGCTGTCGTTCCGCGTCTGCGCGAGCAAGGCGGCGGGCGCATCGTGCAGGTCTCGTCAGAAGGCGGGCAGATCGCGTATCCAGGCTTCGGCGCGTATCACGCAAGCAAGTGGGGCATCGAAGGTTTCGTGGAGGCCGTGGCGCAGGAAGTCGCGCCCTTCGGCATCGACTTCGTGATCGTAGAGCCAGGCCCGACGCGCACGAATTTCGGCGCGGGACTGGATGTCGCGGCGGCGCTGCCGTGTTATGCCGATACGCCTGTTGGTGAAATACGCCGCGCGCTCGACGGCGGCTACTTTGAATTCGCTGATGCTGCGAAGACCGTCGAGGCGATGCTTGCCACCATCGACGAGCCGAATCCGCCTCAGCGTCTCGTGCTCGGCAAGCTCGCCTACGAGCACATTCGTGACGCGTTGACCAGGCGCCTCGCAAGCGCCGAAGCGCAAAAGGCGATCGCGTTGTCTGTGATGGAAGACGCGTAACGGAGCAGCCCTGCAATACTGCGGCTCTTTTACTGAGGATCGCGAACAATCCAATTCATAAGGCGGTGCGGGCATTCGATCCACCTTTTCTAACGGACGGCTCGGTGTCCAGTGCTTACGCGCGGCGGACCACCGGAGACTTTTTGCCTTTACGTGAGACGGCGCGCTGGCCGGCCTCCTTCGAGGAGCGATGACAGCTGCCAAGGAGTTCCACCAGCCGTGTCTCGCATTCAGAAATCGAGTATCCGCGCCGCTGCGAGATCATGAAAGTAAGCGGGCGCATGTGCCATGCGCGCCGTTTAAGTTCGACAAGTGTTCCATTCGCGAGGTCGTCCTCAACCAGATGATGCGGCATGTGTCCCCAGCACAAACTTCCTCTCAGCAGATCGTGCTTCGCGCCAAGGTCGTTCACCAGCCACTGGCGTTCACTGGCAACACCCTGTTGGGTCTTTTCCGCATCGGGCTGATTGTCGGTCACGACAAGCTGGATGTGCCGGCCAAATTCCTCTCGCGGGATGGACCCCGTGATTGCGGCCAGCGGATGCGATGGCGCACAAACAGTGACCATTTGCGCCTCGCACAAATGCTGCCTTTCGATGGTCCCGGGGCTTAGCTCCGGCACGTCTGTGATCGTCACCGCCAATGCGCACGTACCATCGAAAACCAGCCGCTCGCCGCCCTGCATGGTCGTCATGCGCAGATTGATTGCAACCGTCGGGAAGTCTGCCTGCAAAGTGCGCAGGCATTCGATCAGGTGCGCACGCGGGAAATAGACATCGACGGCAAGCGACACTTGCGGCACCCCGGCTTCGGCAATCGAAACCGCACGCATCTTCATCTCTTCGGTGCGCGAGATCACCCCCCGAGCATCCGGCAGAAGGCTGCGGCCCGCGGCTGTCAGCGTCGCTCGGCGAGTGTTGCGCTCGAACAGCACCACATCGAACGCACCTTCGAGCGCGCTGATCGCGTGACTGATCGCCGACTGTGCACGTCTTAATTCCCGTGCGGCTCCTGAAAAACTCCCCTGATCGCAGACCGCGACGAAGGCCCGGAGCTGGTTGATGGTGACGTTGTCGAGCATGGTTATCTAAAAAGTAGATGGTTTTAATGCATCTTTAGTCAATTGTCTTCATGGGTCAAGAGCTAGAGAATGGTCTTCTCCATTTTTGAAGGACGCACGACGTGAACAGACTGAATGGCAAGACCGCTGTGATTACTGGCGGTGCGACCGGCATTGGCCTCGCAGCGGCCAGGCGCTTTATTGACGAAGGCGCATTCGTCTTCATCTTCGGCCGCCGGCAGGAAGCGCTCGACGCTGCCGTGGCAGACCTCGGGCCTCGTGCCCGCGCGGTGAAGGGTTCGGTCTCCGACCAGGCCGATCTCGACAGGCTTTACGCAGCGGTGAAGGCCGAGCGCGGCAGCCTCGACATCGTATTCGCCAATGCCGGGGCAGGAAGCGCGCTTCCGCTCGGCCAGATTACTGCCGAGCACATCGACGAAACCTTCGATACCAATGTGAAGGGTGTGATCTTCACGGTTCAGAAAGCGCTGCCGCTGATGGGCGAAGGCGGGTCGATCATCCTGACTGGATCGAGTGCGGGCACCACGGGCGCTCCGGCAATGAGCGCTTATAGCGCGAGCAAAGCGGCCGTGCGCAACCTTGCGCGGACCTGGGCGGTGGATCTGAAGGGCACCGGCATCCGCATCAACGTGCTCTCACCCGGGGCGACGGCGACCGAACTCGCGAAGGAGGCGCTCGGCGAAGAAGGCCAGAAGGTCTTCGCCTCGATGACTCCGCTGCAGCGCATGGCTGATCCCGCCGAGATCGGAGCGGCCGCTGCCTTTCTGGCGTCGTCGGACAGCAGCTTCATGACTGCCAGCGAGCTCGCCGTCGACGGTGGCCTCGCGCAAATCTGACGCGGGATCCAATCATCAACACATCCACGGAAGAAAATCAGATGGGACACTCTCTTGAAGGAAAAACTGCCCTCGTTACCGGAGCATCGCGAGGCATCGGCCGCGCCATTGCTGAGCGTCTTGCAAAGGATGGCGCGACAGTCGCGCTGACCTACAACGCCAGCAAATCGGGCGCCGACGAGGTGGTCGCGGCGATCGAGAAAGCTGGGGGCACTGCGTTCGCGATCCATGCGGACCTCGTTGACGCGGCGGCCGTCCCGGCGCTGTTCGAGAAACTCGACGACGAGTTCACCAAGCGGAACGGAAGCAGAACCCTCGACATTCTGGTCAACAACGCGGGAAATTCCGGCTGGTTAGGCTTCAAAGACGCGACGCCAGAAAGTTGGGATACCTTAATGGCGGTCTATGCCCGTGCGCCCTTCTTCATTGTTCAAGCCGCTCTGGAGCGTCTCGCCGATGGCGGACGCATCATCAACATTTCTTCCGCTGCCTCGACCAAGCCCGTGACCGTTGCGCCGGTCTACTCGATGGCGAAGGCGGCCATCAACAACCTGACGCATGCGCTCGCGTCCGAACTTGGGTCCCGCGGAATTTCTGTGAACGCCGTCGCGCCGGGCTACACGCGAACGGACGCGAACGCCGCCTTACGGGAGGATCCCGAAGTCGTGAAGGCGGCCGAGGCCAACATCGCGCTGGGACGCTTTGGCGAGCCTTCGGAAATCGCCGCCGTCGTGGCGTTCCTCGCTTCCGATGATGGTCACTGGGTGACCGGCCAGACAATTGAGGCGAGCGGCGGCTACAAGCTCTGATCGCGCCGAAAAATCGAAGGAGGAAAGATGAGTTACGCAATTATCGGCTTCGGCAAGATCGGTCGTGCTCTTGCCAGGGCATTTGCCCGAAGCGGCATCGAAGTATCCGTTGCAACCACGCGCGACCCGGAGAGCTTCGCCTCCGATGCGGCGTCGATCGGACCCACGATCGTCCCCCGGACACTGGCGGACGCCGTCATGGCGGACACGATATTCCTGGCGGTCCGTTTCGAGTCGTACCCGGAGGTTGCCAGGGCGCTTCCCACCTGGGAGGGAAAGACCATCGTCGATGTGACCAATGCTTATGGCGTGCCTCCTGAGGCTCTGGGGGGAATGCCTTCTTCCAAAGCCGTCGCACAAGCCTTCCCGGGCGGTCGGCTGGTCAAGGGCTTCAATCATTTGCCTGCTGCCGTCCTCGAAAAAGATCCCGCCGTAAATGGTGGAAAGAGAGTCGTGTTCCTCGCGAGCGACGATAACGGCGCCGCAGCGGAGGTCGGCGCGCTTGCAGAAAAACTCGGCTTCTCGCCGATTACCCTCGGCGGGCTTTCGGAAGGAGGACTGCTAGTTCAGGCGCGCGGAAACAGCTGGGGTCAACTGATCTTTAAGGACCTCGTCACGTTCGGCTGATGAATCAGACCGTCGCCGGATTCTTGGCCCGCGTGCACATGTGATGAATTGGAACCGGAGAACTTCGATGAGCATTGAAGAGAATGTCCAGGTCGTCAAAGACTTCTTTGCAGCAATCAGCGGCGGCGATAAGCAACGTCTGCTGGAGTTGTGTGCCGAAGATATCGAGTGGATCATTCCGGGCGACAACTGGCCGCTGGCCGGTACGCGCCGCGGGCATGCAGGATTAACGGATCTGCTTCAGACGCAATCCGAAACGGTGGAGACTTCGTTGACGCAGCCCAGTGAATTCGTCGCGCAGGGAGACCGGGTTCTGGTCATCGGCTTCGCCAAGGGAAGAATCATAGCCACCAATAAAACGTTCGAGGACGATTGGGTGTTCGCCATTACCGTTCACAACGGCAAAGTGTCGAAGATCCGCGAGTACATCGACACGCAAGCATTGGCACGGGCTTCGGCACCGGCATGAGCGGCGCCGGTCATTGCTCGCGCAGATAGTCGTACCGGTGCGCGAGCCATCGCGTACCGGTTCCGTTCGGGCGCAATTGGCGGCGCGGCCGACCGCCGATGCCCTTGCCCCGTCGCCTCTTCGATTGTGTACTTCGCCATCGCCGATCAGTCGCGGTCTCATAACCCGGTCGCGACCGCACAGCCACCGCTTTATGCCTGCCAGGAATGACTGTTATCGACGGCGCCTGCCTTCTTCGATCAGGCGCTGACCTCCAACATTTGCTCACCGTCAACCAACAGGAAAAAAACGATGAGCAACTTCCAAACCTACACGATCGATAACGCACCGGCCGCTTCGAAGGCCGGCCTCGAAGACACGAAGCGCGCCTTTGGCTTCGTGCCCAAGCTTCAGGCGCACATGGCGGAGTCGCCCGCACTGCTGGCCGGTTACTCGGCGCTGTGGGACCTGTTCTCCAATAGCACGCTGACGCCGCATGAACAGCAGGTCGTCTACCTGACCTCGAACTTCGAGAACAACTGCCACTACTGCATGGCCGGTCACAGCACGCTGGCAAAGATGATCAAGATGGACGCAGGCGTGATCGCCGCGCTGCGCGCCGGCACACCGCTGCCCGATGCAAAGCTCGAAGCGCTGCACCGCTTCACGACGCTCGTAGTGCGCGAACGTGGCTTCGTTCCGGACGCCGACGTCGACGCGTTCCTCGCCGCCGGTTACACCCGTCAGAATGTGCTCGAAGTGATTCTGGGCGTGGCGACCAAGGTGATGAGCAACTACACCAATCACATCGTCCATACCGAACTCGACAGCTTCATGGCCGGTAACGAGTGGACCAGGCCGGTCGCCGCCTAAGCCGTCTCGGGGAGCCGTTCGCGGCTCCCGCCAACCCGATACCGAAGCTCAAATACACGAGCATCGCAGCCGCGCAGATCGCAGCCCGAATCTGCGGCCACCCGGTTCCTCAATTTCATACTCCCTCTCACCGAGAACACTCATGTCACTGCAAGACAAACTCGATGCATTCCGGGCCGACTTCAAGGCAGGCAAGCCGCCGTTCAATGCACCGCCGGAGATTCATCCGGTGATGGAGCGCGCTACCGCAGAACTGATAGCAAGCGGACAGGCGAGCCGTGCGATCAAGGCGGGCGACCGCGCGCCGCATTTCAGTCTGAAAGATCAGGACGGCAACGACGTGTCTTCCGCTGCGTTGCTGGTGAAGGGCCCGCTCGTGGTGACGTTCTATCGCGGCGTCTGGTGCCCGTACTGCAATATCGAATTGCAGGCGATCAACGAAGTGCTGCCGCAGATTCAGGCCTATGGCGCGAACGTCGTGGCGATCTCGCCGCAAACCGCGGTCAATAGCCGAAAATCGGTGCGCACCAACGAACTGGGCTTCCCCGTGCTGAGCGATGTGAATGGGCAGACAGGCGCCGACTTCGGATTGCGCTTCGCGTTGCCCGACTATCTGGTCGAGTTGTACAAGAATCTGAGGAACGATCTGCCTGCGTTCAATGACGACCCGGGCTGGACCTTGCCGATGCCGGCGCGCTACGTCATCGGGCAGGATGGGATCGTGCTGTATTCGGAGGTCAACCCGGACTACACGCGTCGTCCGGACCCGTCGGATATGTTCCCGGTTCTGGAAAAAGCCGCCTTCATGACGGGTCAAACGCTTTACGTCGACGGCGGAGCGTCAATCGGCAAGCTCGCTTTGTGAGGGTGCGCCGCCGGTGCCGCTGCCAACGACACCGAGTGTTTCTTCGACGAAGGCGACGAACGCTCGCGCCTTCGCACTCACCAGCCGTCCAGCCGGGAACACCGCCCACAGGTCGATCGAGGGCAATTCCCAGTCGGTTAGTACCGCCTGAACCGAGCCATCGGCGAGTTCCGGCGAGAACATCCATTCCGACGCAATTGCAAGACCTAGTCCGCCCAGCACCGTGGTGCGCATCCCTTCGGCGGCGCTGACGCTGACGCGCCCGGACACGACTACCGCCACTTCCTTGCCGCTCTGGCTGAACGCCCACGACTCCCCGCCGCCTCGCAACGAGTAGACGATGACCTGATGCTGACTGAGATCCGCGGGCGTCTTCGGCACGCCTGCTTCGGCGAGATAGGCAGGCGTTCCGACAACCAGTCGACGGCTTTGCGCAATGCGGCGTGCCGTCATCGTCGAATCATCGAGCGATCCCATGCGCAGTGCAACGTCCACGCCTTTTTCGAGCAGGTCGATGGTGCGATCGTCCAGCACGATATCGATCTGCAGGTTCGGATGCCGGTCCAGAAACGTCTTGAGCGCAGGCAGGATGTGCAGGCGCGCGAAGGTGACGGCGGCACTGATGCGCAGCACACCGGATAGTCCGGTCGACGCGTCGCGCGCGACGTGTTCGGCGAGATCCACCTCTTCGATTGCGCGCCTTGCGTGCTCATAGAAGCGCTGTCCCGCATCGGTTGGCGTAAGGCCGCGCGTCGAGCGCAACAGCAGCCGCACGCCGAGTCGCTCCTCGAGTTGCGCGATCGACTTCGACACGGCCGGTTGCCCCAGTTTGAGCCGCTTTGCGGCTGCCGAGAACGAGCCCGCCTCCACGACGCTGACGTACGTTTCCATTGCTGCCATCCGGTCCATTCGGCTGCTTCCCCTTGAAGGACGATGAAGTCCGTGTCGTGGCTAAGATGTGTTCAGCTGGAAGTCTAGCGCGTCAGGGCATGGGGTCGATGAAATTGCTGGGGACCGGTCTTTGTGATCTGTGGCCGATCACGCAGACAGTCCGCAAAACACCCGGTATCTCTTGCGTTCTAGGTAGGCCCTATCTTATATGTCAAAGATTGAAACGGCTTGCGCAACACCGGCTGCTCGCCGGCGGATCTCTTCTGAGACTGAGGCAACGGCGTCCACCAATGCCGCATTCTGTTGCGTCGTCAGGTCAATCGCTGTTATGGCCTCCTCGATCTGTACCATGCCATGTCGTTGTTCGGAACACGCATCCTTGATCTCTCCAATCAGATGACCGACTCTGGCCACGGCAGCCTCCGTATCGCGCATTTTCGCGCCGGCGCCTTCTGCTACGCCGCGGCCCTCCTGCGCCAGATCTACGCTCCTGGTGGCAAGGCTACGAATTTCATTGGCGGCGGCCGCGCTTCGCTGAGCAAGAGCCCGCACCTCAGACGCCACGACTGCAAAGCTTCGCCCGTCAGGACCGGCGCGAGCCGCTTCGACCGCGGCGTTCAAAGCAAGAATGTTGGTTTGATACGCGATTCCTTCAATCACGCCCAATATGTTCTCGCTCTCCGAACTCGATGCATCAACCTGCCGCATTATCTCCACCACCCGTTGGACTATTTCTCCTCCGGCGCGTACCTCACCCGTGGATTCCTGCGCAAGTCGATCAACCTCTCTGGCTGCATCGGTATTGTTTGAAATCGTCGCGTTGAGCTGCTCGACACTAGCTGCAGTATTTTGAATGCTACTAACCTGTTGAACGGTCCGTTCCGACAGGTCACGGTTTCCGTCGGAGAGTGTCTCGGTTTCCGAATACACGCGGATCGCACCGTCACGCACATCGGCGATCGTGGTACGCAAGTTAAGGATCGCCTGATTAAGTAGAAGCAGGACATCTCCCAATTCGTCATGGCGCGGTAAGCCCGGCGAGATGTCGAGCTGTCCTGCGGCCAGACCGATCGCCACCCGGGTGATTTCGCGCAAAGGCCGATAAATCATCATCGCAAGAAGGCAGCCGGCACCGACGAAGACGGCTAGCAGTCCGACGCAGACGAGTTCCGGACGCATTCCGTGTGACAACGCAATGCACGCCGATAACGACACCAGAAATAGTCCCAGCACAATGCACGCGATCTTCGAACGCAAACTTGCGCATCGGGCGCCAGGCAGAGACCCGAACCACCTTTTTCTCCGGACTCTTCCTGCGTGTATAGACCAGGCGCTGCTGCCATCACCAATCATTCGATAGGCGTGGGCTACGTCTACGGCATCCTCGGGTTCAATGGGTTCGATCACCGCAACGGCACGCTTGCCGGAGCGGCTGGGCATCAGATTCGACCGGGCCCAGAAAACGTCGCCGGTTGCCGTTCGATAACCAAGGAATCCAATCCATGGACGATTGGCCCGCACCGTTTTCTGGATATCGAGCAGGACAGCCTTAGGCAGATCCGCAAGGAGTGACGACGCTGGCACATTAAGCACAGCTTCGCGGGGCCATCCGAGCGATTCCAGGAACGTGTCGTTGACGTATTCAACGTTCCCATCGAGTGCCACCATAACGAGTGGACGGCGAGCATCTGACGTCATGTTTTCACCTGACAAACGGTCGTTCGCCGCATTGTGCGTGGCTGTCATGTTTTCACCCGGCATGCACCGCATGCGAGCAGTCGCTCGCCGCAGATACCACGGTTGCGTCCGACATCATGATGTCGACCGCTCGATCTGCAACTGCCATTACCGTCGCGTTGGTATTGGAGCTAATGATCGACGGCATCATCGATGCATCGAACACGCGCAACCCTGTGACGCCTTTCACCTTGAGGTCAGGTGTAAGGACCGACAAGGGATCGTCGGGATGCCCCATTCTGCAAGTGCCCACAGGATGGTAGTTGGACTCCGTGGTCCGTCTGATGTACTGCGTGAGTTCATCGTCCGACTGGTACTGTGCCCCCGGTCCCACTTCGGCCTTTACGATAGACGAGAAAGGTTCGTGTGCCGCGATTTCTCTCAGATACCGGATCGCTTCGACGAGCCGCTTCGTGTCTTCGTCATCCTGGAGCCAGTTCGGATCAACCAATGCATCGTCTGTCGGATCGGCCGACCTCAACCGCACTGTTCCGCGCGAGTGCGGCCGGACGAGATTTGCCATCAGCGTCATGCCATAGGACGGCTTTGGAGCCTGCGGATCGGGCCACGTTACCCCAACGCAATAGAGCTGCAGGTCCGGTTCGCCGTCCGGGACTCTGAGGTTCACGAACGCCATCGTTTCCGCGCCGTTCGACGCAATAGGCCCGTTATGGAAAGCAAGGTATTGCAATCCGTTCCATAGGGCACGCGCTCCGCGATCCTCCCCGAAGTAACCGTGCTGCCCGTGCGTGGTCATGGAGACCACCGCGACGTTATGGTCCTGCAGGTTTTCGCCCACGCCCGGCGAGTCGACCCGCACCTCCACGCCGTGTTCGCGCAGATGAGCGGCGGGACCGATGCCCGACATCATCAGCAGCTTGGGCGTCGCGAAAGCGCCGGCGCAGACAATCACTTCAGATGACGCCCGCGCCTGCACGAGCGCACCGCCTGCCGAGTATTCGACACCGACCGCCCGTTCTCCTTCGAAAATAATGCGGTGCACATTGGCTTGTGTGACCAGGGACAGCAGCGGATCGGACATGACGGGCGCAAGAAACGCATCTGCAGCGCTGCAGCGTTGCCCCCTGTACGTAGTCGTCTGCATGTACCCGACTCCGCGCAGCGTTCCGGCATTGAAATCCGCTGCGAATGGTAAGCCCTGGCGTTGCATGGCGCGCACAAACCGGTCCGCCACATCGGCTTTGTACAACGGGTCCGAAACCTTCAGCGGGCCGTCCGCGCCGTGCGCATCGTTGTCGAGTCGCTGGTTGCCCTCCTGTTTGCGAAAATACGGCAATAACCCCTCCCACGACCAACCCGGATCACCCGTAGCGGCGACCCAGCGTTCGTAGTCGGTGCGCGATCCTCTCGTATAGGCCATCGCATTCACGGAACTGCCGCCGCCGACAACATTGCCCTGCGGAATGGAGACCGTGCGACCACCCAGCGACGCCTGCTGGGCCGACGCGTAGCGCTTTATAAACGGGCTACCGTTGAATAGCATCTTGAACGTGCCAGCGGGCATACGGATCAGCGCGCTGTTAGCTGGTGGCCCTGCTTCCACCAGCAGCACTTTCGCTCGCCACTCGCGAACCAGTCGGTTCGCCGTCACGCAGCCAGCGCTGCCGGCGCCGATCACAATGTAGTCGTAGTCCATCGCGTCAATCCTGCCGCGTGCGGGGCGAACCGGCAGGAAGATATATCGCCTGGTCTTCCAGGAATGCATGCAAGCCTTCCGGACCGCCCTCTCTGCCGATCCCGGATTGCTTGAAGCCGCCGAACGGCACGTTGGGCGCCATCTCCAGCGCGTTCACCGACACGTTGCCGGTTCTAATACGGCGCGCGATCGCGTAACCGCGCTCGACGTCGCTGGTGAACACCGTACCGCTGAGACCGAAGTCGGTATCGTTCGCAAATGCCACCGCCTGATCGACCTCGTCATAGGCGATGATCGAAACGACGGGGCCGAAAATTTCTTCGCGGGCGATCGTCATGTCGGCTCTGACGCCTGCAAACACGGTCGGCTCGACAAAGAACCCCCGTTCAAATCGAGAGCTACGGGCACCGCCCGTCGTGATCTGCGCCCCTTCATTGCGCCCCGCATCGATGTATCCGAGCACCCGGTCAAGCTGACGGCGGCTCGCAAGCGGGCCTATTTGCGTGGTCATGTCCCAAGGGTCCCCAACCTTCAGAGAGCCAATGACGGCGCTATATGCTTCGACGAACTCCTGCTCGCGCGTGCGCGGAACCAGGATTCGTGTCTGTGCAAAGCAGATCTGCCCGGAGAAAGGCATCGTGAATGGTGCTAGGGCGGCGAGCGTCGGATTCAGTTCCGCATCATCCAGAACGATGGCGGCAGATTTTCCGCCCAGTTCGAGCGTCACTCTCGCAAGCCGGTCAGCACAGGTTCTCGCAATCACCTTTCCTGTCGCTGTGCTTCCGGTGAAGCTGACCTTGTCGACTTCCCGCGTGGCTACAAGATGCGCGCCACCGTCTGCGTCGGCAGTAATCACATTCAGTACGCCGGGCGGGAGGCCCGCCTCGTGTGCACATTGCGCGACGACAAGCGCATCGAACGGTGTTTCTGGCGGCGCCTTGACCACAACCGTGCATCCCGCAGCCAGTGCCGCGCCCAGCTTATAGGAGAGAATGGGTAGTTGCGCGTTCCACGGCGCAATCAGCGCAGCAACGCCGACCGGTTGCCGGATAATGCTGGCCGCTCCGTTACGCGTGGGCCGGCTTTCTTCAAAAGCGAAGGTCGACGCCAGATCGGCGTAGTAATCAAGCATTGCCGTCGCGGTGGGTACGAACATATCCGCGAACCACACAGGCGCACCGACTTCAGCAGTCCAGATGCGCGACAGGAGCGTCATGCGGGACGCCAGCGACGCGGACATCCTTCGCAGGCAGGCGGCCCGTTCGGGGCCAGTCATGCGTGGCCAGGGCCCGGTATCGAACGCTCTTCGCGCGGCATCGACCGCTTTATCTACATCCTCGGTGTTCGCAAGCGAGACCGTTGCAAAAGCCTGTTCAGTCGACGGCGCCACGAGCGATACGGATGCATTGGAGACGGGTTTCACCCACTGCCCATCGATGTAAAAGCTGGATAGCAGGTCGGGAGCCAGTTCGGATGTCGGGTCAAACGGAAAGGTAGGCATGGGTTCTCCTGATATTCACTGCGTCTTCGTGGCCGGATACGAACGCCCGCGTCTGCGGGAGTGCGAACTAGAAACGATGCCCGTAACTAACGCCGACGACCTCGGTTCGCGTTCGTTCGCTGAACCCGGTACTGGCACCGTCTCCGGTGACCGTGACGGGAAATCCATATTCAAAGACTCCGCTCACTTCATCGGTTTTGTTGAACCGGTACGACGTGCCGACGGAAACCGATGTTGATACGGGCATCGCGGAAAGCAGATTCTGCGCGACCACAGAAGGACCGATAGGATGATTGCCGCGTGAGAACCCCGTGCGCAACGTCCACTGCGAATTGACGTCCCACGCTGCGCCGACGCGGAAGAAGTCCTGGTTTTGCCAGCCGAACCCTTGCGCGGAGCCGATCACTGTGTTGGAAAATTCCATATGTAACCAGTCTGCCGCGAGCGTCACGCTCGGTATGATCCTGTAGGCAATGCCGACTCCGTATTGAGCGCCGATATCGATCCGGCCACCGCCGCCCGCGAGCAGATCGTCTTTATAGCCGGCCAGCTTACTCATCCGGATACGCGAGGCATAACTTGCGCCAAAGGTGAATGCAGGCGTCGGTTGCCAGATATAGCCGACCCGCGCACCGTAACCGAATGCGTTTGACACGCCGTGCGAAGGTAGCGGCTGAAGTGTTCCGTCGCCCGCCGGGACGATTGCGCCGTTGGCCGAGAAGCGCTGGTAGGCAAGCGCCAGACTGAAACCGACGATGTTATGTTCTGTAATCCTGTACGTTACGGTCGGTGCAGCGACTGTGGTCTGCAAGCTGGATTGAGCCACCCCCGCACCGGCAATCGGGAGCGCGGGTCGACCATAGCTCGTCCCCACACCAACTCCGAACAGCGAGACGCCTAACGTGAGCCGCGGCGATATCTGCCAGTTCGCGCCGCCGCTCGGCACCGGATACACTTTTCCACTATGAAGCCTGTTCGACGTGCTTCCGTAGTCGAAATCTGTCAACGGCTCCAGAAGCTGGACGCCGAAGTCAGTTCGCGATCCGACTAGTCCCATGCCGGCGGGATTGTCGGCCGCGGCGGTACTGTCCTGGGGAAACGCGATCGACGTTCCGGCCATGCCGGCAGACAGCACGTTGGACCCGCTGAGCGAGATGCCGTCGACTGCCATCGCATATTTTGCGGGGAGTATTGCGAGGGCGCTCGCGGTTAGTGCGCGCACGCAGCGGGTCCTGCCAAATCGCTTCGACATCGTTGTCTCCAGTTCTTTTTAATGAGTTTTGCTTTTAACGGCTAGCTGCGAATTACAGATCCACCACCAGCAACTTCGAACGCGAACGAGATACACAGATCGCCATGCAATCTCCCTTCGCATGCTCCTGCGCGGTAAGAAAGTAGTCGCGATGGTCAGGGCATCCCTCCAGTACCTTCACAATGCAGGTCCCGCAGACTCCTTGTTCACAGGATGTCTCGACGTCCGTTCCATGCTCTCTCAACACATCGACAATCGTCTTGTCTGCCGGGATCGTGAGCGTTTTGTCCGATCGGGCGAGCCTGACGTCGAAGGACGTTTGCGGCTCGGCGTCTAATGGCGCGGCAGCAGCAAAATACTCGAGATGAACCGCGTCGTCCGGCCAACCGTGACGCGCGGCGACCATGCGGACGGTGTCCATGAAAGGCTGAGGTCCGCAGAGGTACAGGTGACTGCCGTCCTGGTGGCTACGCAGCGCATCGTCCAACGTCGCTTCGACCGCATCGCGTTCCATTCCAAATAGAAGCCGACAAGAGCCGTTGAGAGGCCCAGTGGACAGCTCATCGCGGAATGCGGTGTGGGTTTCGGACCGGGTGAAATACAATAACTCGAACGCACGGTCCTGAAGGTGGAACTGTCGCGCCATGCTGATAATCGGCGTAATGCCGATACCCCCCGCCACCAGCAAATTGCGTTCAGCTTCGGCACTGGCAGTGAAATGATTACGCGGCGCAGAGATGCTCAGTTGACTGCCGACAGCCAACGACTCATGGACGAACTTCGAGCCGCCGCGCGACTCAGGTTCCCGCTTGACCGCAATCTCGTACGTCGATGTGTCGGCGCACGATCCGCAAAGCGAGTATTGCCGGATCATTCCCGAGGCAAGATGCAAATCGATATGCGAGCCCGGCTCCCATGCCGGCAGCAAAGATCCGTCCTGCGGCGAGAGTTTCAACAGGCGGATTCCCTCGGCAATGGTTTCAGCGGCAACGACTCGAACTGGGATGGTATTCATGGCAAAGATACGTCAGGAAAATTCAGGTCACACAACGACGACGTCATTGCGGCAAAGAGCGTCCGCGTCCCGCAGGACGAACTGGCGGGACGCGTCGACACGTCTTCAGGTCGTGCTCAGTTGCAAGCTAAACAGCTCCCCGCTTTCGCTATAACGGGCGCAATAGGCTTCCTTCGATTCCCCAGCGCCGATCTCCCCGGTTATCACGACCATGTCCCGAAAATCGTTGTCCTGCTGGCGGCGAACCACGCCACGAGGATCGCCCCCTTCCGCGACGATCTGAGCCGCCTCGTCGAGCATCCGGCGTGCTCGAACAATGGCAATATCGGAAGACGAAAGGTGCTCACCGGTCTGATCGTGGATCGTCCCTTGCGACTGGGTAATCGCAATGTCATGCACTGAGAAGCACTCGCCCAGGCCCAGGTAAGCTTCACGCTTCATCGATTCACGATCCTGTGAATACAAGTCGTCTTTAGCGCGCCGCATGCGGTCGCCTTCGGCCTTCTCCGATTCATATTGTTCCGCGAGTGCTGCCTTATCGAGTTTGCCGCTGCGATGAAAGATGAACTCCCAGCGCCAGTGATGTTCATCATCGATAGGGACGTCCCACAGCATGGTGACGCCTCCGTCGCCGAGATAGCCCTCGAAGCCACCAACGGCACAGGCGTTAGGCATCACGAAATTGGTAATGCGAATCGACGACCGGTCAGAGCCTTCAATCTTGCGCAGCGTATAGAGCCTCACGCCAAAGCGTGTGTCTTCGACAGCCAGCTCAGGCCTCGCCTGATTGGAAAACACGCCCCAGCGGGCTTGCATATCAGCGCTCGACAGTTCCAACTGATGCAGATAAGAGGTGTGGACCGGATCGATATTGCCTTCGCTTGCCTGCATCCAGTTGCAGTCGCCGAACCAGCGCGTCGTGTACCGATATTCGCTGCCGCCCGCAAGAGCCGGATAAATCGGAAAAAGCGGTGGCTCACCAGGACCCATATACGCCCAGAATGCCCCTCCGGCCTCATGAAGCGGATACGACTTCATCCGGATTCGGTCTTTGGCGGTAGAGGAAGCTTCGGCGGGCTGATCAAGACAGCGGCCTTTCACATCGAACAGCCAGCCATGATAAGGACAACGGATACCGCCAGATTCAATGCGGCCCAGCGCCAGGTCGGTGCAGCGGTGAGCACACTTCCGGTCGATCAAACCGACGTGACCATCGTCATCGCGAAACAACACCAGGTCTTCGCCCATGATACGAATGGGCTGCGGTGCAGCGCCGGGGGGCAACGAATCGATCAACGCCACTGGCTGCCAGTAACGCCGGAGTAATTCGCCTGCGGGCGTACCTGCATTGGTCTGCGTCAGATACTGATAGCGATCGGCTCCGCGCGGCCGTGGCTTGATGGTGATCGGATGTGTGGAGGTGTCCATAATGTCTCCTGTGTTTTGTTCAAAGGGCAAGAAGTAAAGGGCGGACGCATCCGGCTGCAACTGACGTACCTATGCATCGGCGCTGGGGCTCCGGTGACGTGCCCTCCCAGACAGCAACGGGAAAGCGAGCACCACCACGACGGCCGATCCGGCGTAACCGACGGCCAGCCGCCGCATGAGGCCCGCTGGTCCTAACACCTCGAAATGACCGTCAAGCAACGCATTCAACAACGTGCCCGCCATGCAGGTCAGAAACGAGCCGAGCAGCGCCTTCCTGATAACACTGCGGCCGCGCCGCCATGAAACGATCCATCGCTGCAGAGACATTGCTAGTTCACCCGGCGTCTATGAGTGTTAAGATATAGTGATATCTGGTACAGATAAATCGCATCTCCCGCATATCTGATATGCATTCACAGTAGGACCATGCTCATGGAAATCAAACAGCTGCAGCATTTCTCGCGCATCGCTGAGATCGGCAATCTGACACGGGCGGCGAGCGTCCTCGGTTTGACGCAGGCCGCACTCAGCCGCCAGGTCGCGCAGCTAGAGGCAGAACTTGGTACAGAGCTGTTCCGGCGTAACGGCCGCGGACTCGTCCTGACCGATGCAGGTCAGAGGCTGCTCGACCACGTTCCCATGGTTCTGCGTCAGGTCGCACTGGCGGAACGCGCAGTTAAAGGCAATGTGGGTCCGGCGCAGGGCGCCCTGGTGCTGGGATTACCTCCTAGCCTTGCGCGCACGGTAGTCGTGCCGTTAATTGATGCGTTCCGCGAGCAGTTGCCTGAAGTGACACTGCGCACCGTTGACGGTTTGTCAGCCAATCTGGTCGACCTGGTCGGTACGGGCAAGCTTGATTGCTCTGTCGTTTATAACCAGCCGCCCAGCGATAACGCCGAATTGCGCCTGCTGGCCGACGAGGAGTTGTACCTGGTCTCCGGGCCGATGACGCAACGCGCTGGAAAAGCGCTGCCGCGTTCGCTGGCGCTTGTGGACGTGGCGAAACTGCCGCTAGTCACACCGGGCACCAATAATGCCGTGCACGCGGCACTGGCAACCGCCATGGCCTCACTGGGCCTGACACCGCAAGTTGTGCACGAAATAGAAAATCTGACGGCGATACTCGAACTGGTGCGCAAAGGTTACGGAAACGCCGTGATCCCGTTGAGTGGCGTGCACCCTTGCATCGGAGACCCGAAGCTGAGACTGCACCGCATTCGCAAGCCAACTCTGAGATGCAGCCTTTCGGTTGTGACTCCGGTGCGTGCGATGAACGACCCGCTTATCGCGCAAGGCACTTCGCTAGTACGCGACGTCGTTCGACAGCAACTCGCCCAGTTTCATGGGGATGTCGAGAAAGCGATCGACGCGTGACACGCATGACTGAATACGTGCCATGGCCACCCTCAAGCCATAAACGCGCTTTCAGAAACGCTGTTGAATGCCGAGAAGAACACCGACCTGCTTCGCGTTCGCCACGGTCGAGTAGCCCGCGCCAACCGAATAAGAGGCACGACTATTGTTTTGCATGAAGCCAAGCATCGTGTAGATGGATGTTCTCTTCGACAGGAGGTACGTGGCGCGCATCACGTAGTAGTTGGCATTCTTGTGATCCGTTGTGGCAATCCTCGATATTTCAGCGTCCAGTGCGATATCCGGCTTAACCATGTAAGATGCGCCGCCGTAAAAGATGTTGGTCTGGTAATCCGTTGTCGTAGTCGTCATTCGATGGATTGCGCCGCCACGCAACGCAAGCTCGCCCAACTGGAAATAGCCACTGACCATGTATCGCGTCGTCTTCTGACCTGCATCTGAAAGCAGCAATGGCATCGACGGATCGTAAGAAACACTGCCGGGCAGGGTTCCTGGGCCACCGCGCAACTGGTCATAGACGAACTGCACACCGTACTCCGCGCCCCAGTAACCGGCCAATGCTGTAATTTGGCGGCACGCTGCCGAGCTTCCTGCGACATTGCCTGGACAATTGGTTGCTGAGGGAGTGAACGCGGCCCCCCCATTCACCGTTGCACTGCCCGGGCTGCTGGCAGCGTCCCGGCCCGTGCTGTAGGTGGCGCCCACCACGAAATGATGGATGTCGTTGAAGTAACTTATGGTGTTGTCGGAACGGCTATTGGGCAGATACGGATCGAGTGCCGCGAGCGAATACAAGGCTGGTCCAAGGACAGTAGATTTCATCAACGCGATATACGTCATATTGATCTGACGTCCCGCGCGAAACGTGCCGTACGGCGTTTCAAGTCCTACCCACGCCGACCGGCCAAAAAGGCGATTACCGTTCTGAAGAGCACCTGAGTTCGGTGCAAAGCCACTTTCCAGTTCGAAAATTGCATTCAGTCCGGCACCGAGGTTTTCTTTTCCACGCAACCCCCATCGCGACGGGAGCGAACTGGATAACGAGGTCATCCGGATGGCCGAGCCGGAAGCACTCTTTTGACCGGGTGCTTTGGCCGCCTGACTTTCCCAATCCACACCGGTATCGATGATTCCGTACAGGGTCACGCTGCTCTGTGCATAAGCCTGAGCGGACACCAGCGCCGCGGACGCAAGTATCGTCGCCTTCAAAACTTTTTTCATGTCTCCAATCCTTTGAAAGATGTATTTATATTCTGGTAACTAACGACGCTCGGGAATCCGCTCTCGTTCATCGACGGGCAAACTGCAAAGAGAAAACGAAGTCGTCTGTCGCTCAGACGGCACATCGAATTAATTTGTAATGCTAACAATTGTGTTAGAACGGCGTGATCGATATCTATGTAACTGACACCCCTCCATAAAACTTTCCGTTTCGGGTCGCGATGTCAACGCCGTCACGCGAGTCGGCCTGTCATCCTGTGACGCGAGTGAACAGGCAGGTCAGTCAAGCTGTCGGGCCAGCTGATGTAACACGCGGTAGCACGGCATCACACTCGCGACGCTCGCCTCCGGTTCGCGGCATTCGTGGATGGCTGCAAAGAACTCCCTGTCTTGCCGCGCTACTCCGCTCAGCACCGGCGTCCGCAAATCAAGGTCAAGCGTTTCCCCCGAGCCGTTGGTCAACTCGTCATAACGGGCGACGTAGGTCGAGCCGTCGCCGATATATCGAAAGGTCGATCCGAACGGTCCATCGTTGTTGAAACTGAGAGATAACGTGCACAAAGCGCCGCTACTGCTTTTGAGTTGGATAGACATATCGAGAGCAATACCAAGCGTCGGATGAATCGGCCCTTGCAGTACATTTGCGGCGACGATCTCTTCTCTTGTCTGATACTGAAACAGATCTATCGTGTGAGCCCCGTGATGCCACAACAGATGATCCGTCCAGTTCCGCGGTTGCCCTAAAGCATTCGTGTTGGACCGGCGCAAAAAATGCGTCTGCACATCGAGTTGACGTAGCGAAAACTCGCCGGTGAGAATGCGTTCGCGCAGCCACTGATGCCCAGAATTGAACCGTCGCGTGTGTCCACACATTGCGACCAGCCCTGTGCGCTGCTGCCAAAGCGCAACCGTTTCCGCATCTGCAAGCGAGTCCGAAAGAGGAATCTCCACTTGTACGTGCTTGCCGGCCTGCAGGCAAGCCACAGCCTGCCCCGCGTGCAATGGCGTTGGCGTGCAGAGAATAACCGCTTGCAGATCGGGCCGAGCCAGCACCTCCTCCAGTTGCGCGCTTGCCTGTGCAATCCGGTAGCGGTCAGCGACCTCACGTGCTTTTTTCAGGTCTTCGTCAAGGAGGCACACTACTTCGGCTTCACCTAGGCCCTGAATAGCGTCCAGATGCTGAATGCCAAATGCGCCGGCACCCGCGACTGCGACTTTCAGCGGCCTGTTCACACGTCCTCCAACACCAACAGACCATACGCTGTGTTAGACGCCGGCACGTGATAGAAACGATGAATCAGACGGACCGTTTCATTCATTGCGCCACGCATGATGAGCCACATGATGATTTCCAGCCCCTCCGATCCCGCCTCGCGCAGCAATTCTGTATGTCCGATTCTTGTTAGTGATTGCGGATCGTGCACCATGTGATCGAGCCATTGGTTGTCGTAAGGAGCGTTGATCAGTCCGGCACGCTCGCCCTGCAATTGATGCGACATGCCACCGGTCCCGAGCACGGCTACCTTGATGTCGGGCGCATATGTATCGATTGCCCGACGAAGGGCCTGTCCTAACTTGAAGCAACGCAAGGCGGTCGGTTGCGGATACTGGATCACGTTGACACACAATGGGATCACACGGCACGGCCAACGCTCCGGCTGACCAAACAGCAGGGAAAGCGGCACGGTAAGACCGTGGTCCACCGACATTTCGCCCACCATCGTCACATCGATTTCATCGTTCAATACCAGCGATTCGGTCAGGTGCCATGCCAACGCAGGATCCCCGACGCACGCCGGTACAGGGCGAGGTCCATACCCCTCGTCATGCGGCGGAAACTCGTCGGCCACGCCTATTGCAAATGTCGGTGTCACATCGAGGCCGAATCGCGATGCGTGATCGTTATAAACCACGATGACCACGTCGGGCCTGACCTGGGCCATCCAGTCGCGCGCGACCTGCACTCCGTCGAACAACGGTTTCCAGTACGGTTCCTGGGTCTTTCCGTGATCGATGGCTGCACCGATCGACGGCACATGTGAGGTGCCGACTCCTCCGACGAACCTAGCCATGAGACCACTCCTCAACGCTGCGGTTACCGTTGATCGGACGCCCCCCGCAGTTCATCATTTCGCGGAAGTCGTCGACCGACATTCCGTTGGCAGACATGGCCGCGCCTACGTGCTGCATCGTAAGACCGTCGAAAATCGCCAGCTTGAAGGTGTAGTAGATGTTCCCGCCTAGTCGTAGCATTCCCAGCCAGTCACGATCCAGCACGGCACGGCGTTGCTCGTCGCTCAGCTTGAACCTCGCAAGGTAGCCGGAGGAGTCAGCTCGAAAATCTGCCCGATTGCTTGCCAGGTCCAGCGACTTGCAAAACATGTTCAGCGCGTAGCCCTTTTGACAATGAGTCCCATCGAAGACATACGTGCCGGGAATCTGGCGATAGTCGCGAGCGTTAATGGAGTTCATTATTTTCCCCAGTAGAGGCGCGTCGGATTGTCGACCAGCAGCTTGCGCTGGAGCTCAGGAGTCGTAGCGATCCGAGGTATGAAGTCAACCAGCAATCCATCGTCCGGCATGTGGTCCTTCAGGTTCGGATGCGGCCAGTCGGTGCCCCAAAGCACCCGATCCGGGAATGTCTCGACGAGCCGCCGGGCGAAAGGCACCACGTCGTCGTAAGCGTCCTGCTCGCCATCCAGCGCGGGTTTGCCAGTTACAGAAAGTCGCTCCGGGCAACTAACTTTGGACCAGACGTTGGGATGCTCGCGCATGAATCTCACGAGCAATTCGAACTCTTTCCCATCAACGGGTTTCGAGACGTCAGGCCGCCCCATATGGTCGATTACCAAGGCAGTCGGCAGTCCCGTGAAGAAGCCCCAGAGCTCCGGCAAATCGACAGCTTCAAAGTAGACAACGATATGCCAGTTCAGTTTGGCGACGCGCTGCGCGATCTCTATCAGTTCGTCTCTCGGTGTGAAATCGACGAGCCGTCTAACGAAATTGAATCTAACTCCCCGTATGCCCGCTGCGTGCAGCACTTCGAGCTCCTGGTCGCTCACATCCCGTTTAACCGTCGCCACGCCACGCGCTCTACCGCCGGAACTGACGCAGGCGTCCACCAGCGCACGGTTGTCTGCGCCGTGGCAGGTCGCCTGCACGATTACATTGCGCTCGAAACCCAAGTGATCGCGCAGCTGAAACAGTTCCTCTTTGCTGGCATCACATGGGGTGTACTTACGCTCGGGTGCATAGGGAAAGCGCTCACCAGGGCCAAACACGTGGCAGTGGGCGTCCACTGACCCGGCCGGCAACTGGAAACGCGGTCTGGAAGGACTCTCGCACCAGTCCAACCATCCGGGTGACTTGGGAAAATGCTCGCTCATTTTTCTGCTCATTCCATCTCAGTCTGTTTCTGGTCCAGTTTCTGGAAGATCTTCGACACGGCAATGTGGGCGAAGCAGCGCCTGCGGCGCCATCACTCGTTACAACTCAGTCGAGGTACCGGAGCCCGCCCGTTGCCGCGACGCGCGCATCGATTCGCCTGACGGATGACCGACTGAGATTTGCCTGATCAACCTGCCCGGTCGCAATTGCGGGGACAGAAAACCAGCCTCGATGCGTGGCCGGCTGCTACCACCTGGGTTCCCACGCTTCCTGTGGCACCGGCGTTGCCCCGGTTCGCGTGGATGTGCTTGTATTTTTTTACATTATCTGACATTCTACAATGACATATCCAGCATAGTAGATATGCATTTAATGCAATTCTGGAGGTTGTCATGGAGCTGCGGCAGCTTGAATCGTTTGTTCACGTCGCTGAGTTGGGAAGTTTTACTCGAGCATCGAATTTCCTTTCGGTCGCTCAGCCCGTGCTAAGCCGACAGGTGCGTGCATTGGAAGTGGAATTCCGGCAAACGCTGCTCGAGCGTAACGGCCGGGGTGTGACGCTCACCGAGGCTGGAAGGCGTCTCCTCGATCATGGACGTAGCGTGCTCGCACAGATCGAACGCGCCCAACTTGACATGGAGGAAGGCCGTGGCGTCTCGACGGGGCGGCTCGTGGTGGCGCTGCCGCCTAGCGTCAGTCTCACGCTTACGGCCCCACTAGTAAGGTTATTCCGCGACCGCTTCCCTAAAGCGACGCTCTGCGTGCTTGAGGGGCTGTCCACCTATGTGCTCGAGTGGTTGGCAATCGGACGCGCCGACTGTGCTGTGGTTTACACGGTGCCTACTTCCTCTGCCGTGGAGTTAGCTCCGGTGCTAGACGAACAGCTTTACCTGGTATCGAGCCGTGAATCGAGCCTTTCATCCGTTGAGCCGCCAATCAACGACGAGATCAGTCTTGCGGAGGTCGCTGAGAGAAATCTCGTTATGCCCAGTCGGCCGCACTCCATTCGCATGCTAGTAGAAGCCACCATGGCACAGGCATCGCTGAAACCCCGAATCGCGCTCGAAATAGAAAGCATCCCGGCTATCCTCACTCTCGTGCGGGACGAGGGTGTGCACGCGATACTGTCGCTAAAAGCGGTTCGCTCCAGCGGTCACGAGAGCGATTTCCACGTCCGTCCCATCAGCCAACCCATGTTGAGAACCACGCTATGGATAGCGACATCAGCACAGCGCCCGCGGGGACCATTGCTGAATCAGGCAGTGCCGTTATTGCAAAACCTGTTGCGTGACCACTGGGCTACGGGCGCTGGAAGTGCGGCGGTCGTCATGTAAAGGATCGGGCTCCGCGCCTATCTGGTTTTGTCGCGATAGGGAAGAAGAGTCAAACAGACGTCGATAAGATAAGGACTGCTCATACGACGAACGAATAGAACTTGCAGGCGGGAGTTTGCGCGATGCCACCGTCCTTCATCTGGCCTTCGCCGATCATATGTATCAACTCGATGTCGTGAGGAGGTGCTGCAAGCAGCACCTCCTCACGTCGATCACGCTGCCTCAGTGCTTACACATTCGGCGTCGCGCTTTGCGGGTCCGCCGGCGTGGCGGGATCGGGACTCTGAAGCGCCGGTGCATAGAGAATCACGTTGGGCAGCCGCGGGTTGGCCGTGTCGGTGCTATCTCGCACGCGCGACTGGATGGTCGTGTTATCCGTCAGGCCCCAGAAGTTGTTGGTGAAGTCCAGAGAACGAAGCGTGGACGCGTTATAAGTGCCGTGAGACTCGATCACGAGGCGGTTTCCATTCGGTGAGTCCTTCTTGAAGAGGAACGAGTTCCGCTGCGCAACGCCGGTGGGCGCCTGTCCATTGGCGGGGAACGCGTCGATCAACACGAGCGGGTCGACCATGTTGATGAACAGGTTGTTTTGCACGAAGACCGACGGATCGAAAGCGAAGGCCGCGGAGTCCACGAACGTATTGCCTTTCACGGTCGCCGACCTGCTCAAGCGCGGGTAGCCGTTCGTGCCGGCTTCATAAGTCGTCACTCCGTTGCGAACAATTGGCGTCACGTTCATGTGCGTGGCCTGGCTGTATGTCATCGAGAACGGCGCGGCGTCGTTGATCTGCACGAACGCGTCCTGCAACACCGCATGCGTGATGCTGACCGTGCCGTTACCCGCGTCCTGCGCCAACGACGTGTTAGCGGCCGTCACGCCCAGCAATTGCACCGGCCCCTGGCTTCCCACGTTGAGCGTGCCGGCCACGTTGATGATGCCTTTGGTCGGAATCGTACCCACACAATCGGCCTTGCATGGCACTGCGCGGTAAGTCTCCACGATCGTGTTATCGGGGATAGTCAACGTGACGCCCGGCGCCACTCGTACCGTACCGGCGAGGAAATATGGAGAGCCGCTCGCCGGCCACGTGGTATCCGCGGTGATCACGGTTCCGTCGGGAATGACCGTCTTCGGCTGCACGTAGACATACGCGGTGACGAGATTGCCGCTCGCGTCGGTGCAGACTTTTGTAGCGTCCGTCGTGTACGGACCGTCGGTACATGCCTTGGGACTCGTGGACGAAGGTGCCGAAGATGCCGTGGTGGCGCTGTTGCCGCCTCCCCCACCGCCGCCACAGGCCGCGAGCAGAAGGGCAAAGAGTAAGCCTGGATATTTTTTCATTTGAAGGTCCCCGTATCGCGCTTATCGTTTTCGAATCTCACTGGTGTGTACACATCAGCGATTCGTGCGACGGATCTTCACATGCCCCGCCTGCGCCAACTGCGGTCTGGGACACAAAACATCGCGATTGGCGATGTCGCTGCCCGAATCGCCTCTCGCGACTTCAGGCACTGCATATGCTCTGTTACGCCTGCGGCTCGGTGACGGTCGCTTCGCCCCAGCGACGGGGGTCAACTATCCAAGGAGCAAAACATGCGAGGCATTCAATCGACGCTTGTACTTCTGGCCGCATTGGCCGTTTCCGGCACGGCGAGCGCGCAAGCAGGCGGCAATGGTAACGGCGGATCGGGCGGCGGCAACGCCCACGGCGCAGCGACGGCGGGCCCGACTGCCGGCGGAGACAACACGTCCGCGCCGACAAGTACCCACTCGACCCATCATCGTTCGCACAAGCACGCCAAGCATCAGAAGCAGCCAGACACGCAGTAATGCGAGGCACAGCGGGCGTGACCACGAAGGCACGGCGACGCCCGCACAGCCGATTCCGACGAAGCATCCGTTCGCCACGGCCTCCAGGGAGGATTGTTTTCAACCCTCCCTGGCGGCTCGTTTTTCGGTAGTTCGCCGCTTGGTTTAGTTGAGCCGCTTCAGTTCGCCATCGTCCGCGTACCAGTCCACCGTCTTGCCGGATGTGTTGATCGTCACCGCGCGAGGCTCGCTGAACTGGTCAAACGACTCGATGCCCGTTTCTCGGCCCACGCCGCTGTTCTTGAATCCGCCCCACGGCGACGCCGGGTCGAGCCGATGGTGGTCGTTCACCCACACCATGCCGAACTCCAGCCTGCCGGCGACGCGATGCGCCCGCGCGACGTCCTGCGTCCAGATTGAAGCGGCGAGGCCGAACGGCGTATCGTTGGCGATACGGATCGCATCGGCTTCATCTTCGAACGGCATGACGACCGTTACGGGCCCGAACACTTCGTCCTGGCCTATCTCCGAATGCGGGTCCGCATCGTAGACGACGGTCGGCTCAAGAAAGTATCCCGACGTCAATTCTTGAGGCACGCGTCCGCCCGTGAGTAGCTTTGCGCCCGCCTGCTGCGCGCGTTCGAGCATCGCGAGAATGCGTTGACGCGAACGCTCGGAAATGACGGGACCAAGCTGTGTCTTCGCATCCGTCGGGTCGCCCACGCGGATGCGCTCGACCTTCGCGCGGAAACGTTCGAGGAAGGCCGCATACATCGATTTCTGCACGAGGATGCGCGCCCCGCAGACACAGGTCTGCCCAGCGCCGATGAACGCGGCGAACGCCGCGCCGTTCACTGCGCGCTCGATATCGAAGTCATCGAACAGGATCACCGCGCCCTTGCCGCCCAGTTCCAGCGTCGTGAGCGCGAAATTACGCGCGGCAGCCTCGCCGATCGAGCGGCCCACTTCCGTGCCTCCTGTGAATACCACCTTCCTGATCAGCGGATGTTGCGCGAGCGCCGCGCCCGCTACGCGCCCTTCGCCGTTCACAACATTGACGACGCCTTTCGGAACGCCCGCGTCCTGCAACAGCTTCACGAGCCGCACGGTCGTCAGCGGCGTCTGTTCCGACGCCTTGATGACGACGCTGTTGCCTGTAGCGAGTGCGGGGGCAAGGCTCTTCGAGAGAATCATCAACGGATGATTGAACGATGTCATCAGCGCGACGACACCCAGCGGTACGCGCTGCGTGTAACACAGGTACGGTCCTTCGATCGGAATCACGTCGCTGCGGCGCGTGAGCGCGAGCGCCGCGAAGTAGCGATAGAACTGCGGCAGGCGTGAAATCTGCGCGCGCGTTTCCGCAATGGGACGGCCGTTATTCAACGTTTCGAGCTTGTAGAACTGTTCGAGATCCGCTTCGAACAGATCGGCAAAACGGTTCAGAATGCGGGCGCGTTGCTGGATCGACATGTCGCGCCACGCACCGCCTTCGAATGCGCGATGACCGGCTTGCACGGCCCGATCCACATCGCGAGCGGAAGCCGACGCGAGCGCCCCGATCACTTCGCCCGTCGCGGGATTCACAATATCTAGCGCGCGGCCGTCTTCAGCATCCGTCCATTCACCGCCAATCAACAATTGCGCGTCATAGCGCTGCGAGTTGCCTGTATTCATTACATGGTTCCTGTCGATTCATTTGTTAGGCGAAGCGTGCGTGTCGGCATGAAGCGCGTCGCGCGCGAGAGTGTCTTCCGGCTGAAGGTCTTCGAGGCGCTGTCCGGTCGGCTCGACCCCCAGCCATGCAACGACGACGATCTGCACGGCGAGCAGACCGATCATCATTGCCAGCACGCCGACGATGCCGTACTGCCCAAAAAGCGATACCACGATGAAAGGCGTCACGATGGTCGCGCCGCGGCCCAGCGTATTGCAGACGCCTGACGCGCGCAGCCGCACTTCAGTCGGGAAGAGTTCCGGCACATAGACTGCAAATAGCAGCGCGACCAGCACGTAGATGGGAATGGTCAACAACAGTCCGACGATGGGCAATATCACGGGGCTCGTGATGAACGGATACATCGCGCCAAAGACGATCGCGGCGAGCGACGAGCCGATGATCGTCGGCTTGCGGCCCCACGCGTCTGCGGTGAGCGCGCCGATTGCGGAGCCGATAGGCGCGCCGAGCGACATCACGAGCGCGAACCCGAACGACTTCGCGATGCTGAAGCCCTGATGTACGAAGAATGTCGGAAGCCAGGTGACGAAGCCATACAGCAGCGTGTTGATGACAATGAGCGTCACGCAGCCGACGATCATCCGTTGCAGCATTGCGCCGCTGAACAACGAAGCGAACGACAGCGCCGGTTGCGTTGTCGCGCCGGGTCTCGTGGACGCTGGCGCAGGCAGCGGCTTGCCGCCTCGTTCAGCCGTCACTTCTGCTTCGATGCGACGCAGGATCACGTCAGCCTCGTCGTGGCGTCCAACGGAATCGAGCCAGCGGGGCGACTCCGGCAAGGACTTGCGTGCATACCAGACGCCGAGTGCGCCAACACCGCCGAGCACGAACATCGCGCGCCAGCCGAACGACGGAATCAGCAGCAACCCGATCAGCCCCGCGACGGGCAGTCCGGACACGACGAAAACCGCCATCAAACCCTGCAGCCTGCCGCGTTTCTGCGGCGGCACGAATTCGGCCAGCGTCGAGTAACCGACCACGTTTTCCGCGCCCAGCCCAAGTCCCATCACGAAGCGGCACGCGATGAGCACGCTCATGTTCGGCGCGAGTGCCGCGCCGAGCGACGCCAGCCCGAACACGGCGAGATTCGCCTGATACGTGAAGCGCCGCCCGAACCGGTCGCCGAGAAAACCGGTGGCGAGCGAGCCGAGCATCATGCCGAGAAAAGTGAGCGACACGAACAACGCGTTCTGCCCGAGCGTGGAGAATCCGGACTTCAGCGTTGCGCCAAGCACCGTCGACGCAACGTAAATATCGAAACCATCGAAGAACATGCCAATGCCAATCAACCACATGATGCGCCGGTGAAATCCCGACATCGGCAAACGATCGAGCCTCGGCCCTGCGTTGACGTTCATGTCTGTCTCCAGTCGACGTTACGGTGTCAGCGGATTAGCGCTTTCATCGACATCCGCACGTCGTGTTGTATCGAGCGGGTGAAGCACGGCCACGCTCAGCGGGTCTGCATCAACCGCAATGCGTTGACGGTCAGCATGTCGGTCGCGGCGCGGAAGTTCTGTTCGACGCTGCCGTCCTGCGCGGCGAGGAAGAACGCCTTGCACTGTTTCGCGCCGGCTTCGTCGAGCGAGAGAATGCGAGCGGCAAGCGCGTCAGCTTCGGCGTGCAGGTTCGCGCGATCGCATACGCGCGTGACGAGCCCGGCCTGCAAGGCCGCTTCAGGTGTAATGGGATCGCCGAACAGGACCATTGGAAACAAGGCCTTGGGCAGCGCATAGCCGCCGAGGTAAGCCATGATCGCGGCGGGCGGCAGACCGTTGCGCATCTCAGGAAACCCGAGCCGCGCCGCCGATGCGACAAGCGTGAAGTCGCACAGGATCGCAAGCCCGAAGCCGAAGCCCAACGCATCGCCCTGCACCTGCGCAATCGAGATCAACGACGTGTTGCGTACGAGCCGCTTCAGTTCGATCAGACGTGCGACTTCGGTGCGGATCGACACGGCGTCCCGCCCCGCTCGCTCGCGCCCCGTGCAGAACACATCGCCGTTCGCGCGGATGCGCAGTACACGCGCCTTCGGTTGCACGGCCTCACTGCGCAACGCGTCCGACATCGCATCGAACATTGCAACCGACACTTCGTTGCCGACGTCCCGGCGGTTCAGCGTGAAGGTGAGCACGTCGCCGGTATGCTCTATGACAACGGGGGCTTCCAATGCACTGCGATCCATGTCGTCTCCTGTTGTATAATCTGTATACAGAGTATTCACAGAAATCCGAGGTGTCAATGCCCGCTGCTAAAACCGCTTCTTCAAAATCCACGACAGCGCACACGCGCCACGCGCCGAGTCTCGAATCCATTGCCACGCGGTATCACGCGCGGCTTCGCACGCTGGACTCAACCGGCGATTCGTTGAGCGATGGCGTGGTCGTCCCCGCGTTGCGCGAGGCGATCGTGGAAGGCGTGCTCGCTCCGGGTAGCCGTCTCTCAGAAGTGCAGGTCGCAAAACAGCTGAACGTTAGTCGCACCCCGATGCGCGAGGCGTTCGCGCAGCTCGAGCGCGAAGGGCTCGTGACGGTTCTTCCGCGAGTGGGCGCATATGTGCGGTCGGTCACGCTTCGCGATGTAGAAGAGATTTATACGGTGCGGTCCGCGCTCGAATGTCTCGCGGTGCAGCTTGCATCTGAGCGCATTACATCGCTCGGTGCCGCTCAGCTCGATGATGTGATCGACATGATGCGAACGAGCGTCGATGCCGGCGACGCTGCCGCCTATGTCGATGCATTGGACCGCTTTTACGCGATCGTCATGACGATTGCCGACAACCGCACGTTGCAGCAGAGTCATGCATCGTTGATCGGGCCGGTGCGGCGACTGCGCCGCATCGCAATGGCGCAAGGCGGGCGGATGCGCGCATCGTTCGAACAGGCAGTGCGAATTCGCGATGCTGTCGTCAACGGCACCGGGGATGCGCAGGATCTGATGAGGGAACAACTGCAGCGGGCGTGCGAGGCCGCGCTGGATGTGCTCAAGAATGCGGGGAAATAGACGGCCGTCGCTACGCCAAGCCGCGCAACGGCTCACGAACCAGTGCTCCGTTGCTCCTGCCGGCCGTTCAGCACCCGGCCGGCCCAAAGCATTTTCTCCGGCTGCAACGATCGTTCGCCCCGTGGGCTTTTCGCCCGGGCAACGACCGCTGCGCCCTCTCTAAACGCGGACCGTCGGCTTATCCTGGTCGAATGCAGGCTCAAGGAACCGCTCGATCCAAACTGCAAGGCGGTCGGCCGCAAAACTGGCCCGCGCACCGGCACGGCAGACGATAGCGTCACCTTCCCGGAAGAACTGCAGCGCGCCGCCCGCTTCTTCCAGCCACAACAGGCAGGCCAGCCACGCAGCGTGCTCGGCGGATACCGCGTGACCCACTGGCCGGGTGAGGAACTCGCTCAGCGTTGAGGGCGAAGTCCAGAACAGCGCCTCACCATTGCCGCGCACCGTGGCGCCGAGGACATCCATCAAGACCGGCAACGCGTCGGCAACGCCGCGCCCCGCAGTCTGCGCACGCAGTTGCGCGAGACGCGTACCGACCGCGTGACCGAAGCTGCCGCTGCATTCGCTCTCGGCATGCACCAGATCGGCGTAGTCCATACGCCGCCAGTCCGGCTCGGCATTGCGCGTACCGGCCAGTTCGGTGCCGGTCAGGTAAGTTTCCACCGGCTGGAACCGGCCAGGGCCAATCAGGCTCGCGCACAGCGTGTGCACTACGCCGATACGGGTGGCCACCGTCTGCGTCTGCAATACGCCAAGCTTCTCGCGCACGAGTTCGTCGCGTTCCTTGCGCAGCCCCGACAACTCCAGCGCCTGCTTCATCTCCATGCGCAGCGCTGAGATATCCCACGGCTTCTTGATGTAGCGATGTATCTGGCCCTGGTTGACGGCCTCGACGGTCTGATCCAGCTCGGAATAGGCCGTTGTCAGTATCCGGACGATGTGGGGATAGCGCTCTCGCGCATAGCGCAAAAGTTCGTTGCCATGTTCGCCCGGCATGCGCTGGTCGGACACGAGCACCGCCAGACTGGAGGCGTGGGCGTCCAGCATCGCCTTGCCGTCGTCCACCGAGGCGCCCGTCACCACCGGCGCAATGGAGCCGATGGCGCGTTCGAAGTATTTGACCGCGGTGGCTTCGTCGTCGACGAACAGAATCGCCGGAGGCGGCGTCTGGTTGGCAATCGTATGGCTCATTGGTAACTCCTGTGCATTCGATCCTTCAAATTTGGAGATTCCAGCGTCGCGGCCGTACCGCCGCCGACTGCGGATCTGATCCCGATGTTCCCGACAAGCTGCGCGACGCGGTTGCTGAAGATCATGCCGAAGCGGCTTGCGCCGGTCTTCGTGATAACCGGGTCGACCGGCAAGCGCTGCGTCACGTCAGTCGCGACACTTGGGCTGTCGTCGCCGATGTCAACACCTCGCGGACCGTGCTCACGCCCAGGGGCTTCTCCAGGATTCGGAACACCCCATCGGAACTGACTGCGGCCGGCAACGCGTTGTTGTCCGCGTAGGCCGTCACCAGGATCCGGACGATATGCGGATACTCCTGAGCGACCTGCCGCAACAGATCGTCGCCGTGACGGCCCGGCATGCGGAAGTCGGTCACAAGCACGGCCACGCGCGCTCCTTCGCGGCGAAGGATCGACATAGCCTCCTCCGCGCCGCTCGCGAGAAGCACTTCGTAGTCACTGCCAGCCGCGCGCGCGAAGTACTTGCGGGCTAAATCTTCGTCATCGACATAGACGACAGTGTGCGGGCTCTGCTGCGTATTGCTCATTTCGATATCACTCGGCACGCGGCAGGTCGAAGTTGAACGCGGTCCACTCGCCCAACTTGCTTTCCGCGAATAGTGTGCCGCCGTGCCGCTCCACCACCGCATAGCTAATGGACAGGCCAAGGCCGAGGCCCTGGCCGACTTCGCGCGTAGTGAAAAACGGTTCAAACACTCGCGCGAGATTCTCTGCGGCGATTCCCGGTCCGTTGTCGCGCACATTCACATGCAGGCGGTCGTCGCGCCATTCCGCCGCGACGTGGATGCGCGGCGACGCGGTGCCGGCCTTCTGCATGGCGAGAGCAGCATTTGAGAACAGGTTGATGAGCACGCCGATAATGGCGGCTTCGTCGCCCAGCACGAGGGTGTCGTCGGACAGCTCACGCGTGACGCTCACGCCGCGCAGTTCATGCGCGCTCAAGCGGATCGACGAGTCAAGCGCCTTCTCGAACAGGAACGGCACGTCGTCTGCCGCCGCGCCGGGTCGACGGTAGGCAAAGGTCTTCAGGTCCGACACGATATGCTGGATGCGTTGCATCCCCTGCTTGACATCCGTCAGGCACTCCATCAGCGAAGGGCTGCTTTTAGCCTGCGGTTCCTCCATGCCGATTTCGATCGCCATCAGGCAGAAGTTCACCGGGTTGTTGACCTCGTGAAGCAACCCCGCCGACAACGTACCGATTGCAGCCATCTTCTCCTGCTGCAACAACTGACCTTTGATCTGCGCGAGGCTTTCGTTGGTACGGGCGAGCTGGTCGTTCTTGTGCGCCAGCTCCTCCTTCAGCCGGAAAAGCTGGAAACGGCCCTTCTCGTTGAAGTAGGTGTACACCGAACTGGCCAACGCACAGAAGAAGATCAGGATGAGCTGAAATAGAAACTTGCTCGGGTCGTGTATGCCGCCCGCATGAGCCACGCAGGCTATGTAATAGAGCGCGACCGTGGCCAGCCCGAAAGCCAGCGTCTGCCAATAGCCGGAAGGGAACAGGATGCCGACCGCAAAGATCGTCAGCATGAGCCCGGCATAGAACAATGACTGCTCGCCCTGGGTGACATAAATCATCCAGGAGATCATTGCCTGCGGCAACAGCAGCCAGAGGAAGGTGATGATCTGCACGTGGCGTTTGCCCATTGTCGTGTAAAACGACAGCAATGCCAGGCCAATGGCTGCGCTGGTCAGCAACCGAATGATCGCAAAGCGCTTCTGCTCGTCCGGATACACGACATAGTCGAGCGCAACGCCCATCAGCACCAGCACGATCACCGTCAGGCCGCCGGCCTTGCTGCACAGCAACCGGTAGTCGCGCAGCTCTTCACGATAGTTCGACTGTAGCCCACCGAGGGAGGTTGTCATCTCAGGCTACTTGTTGCTGGCCGATCACCACCTCGGCGAACACATTAACCCCGGTCGAGTCCGTGTACAGGCGCGGCTCTCCGCAGTTCTCCGGCATGATGTCGGCCATCTGTGCCTCGTTGCGATAGATCAGGTACCACTCGAGCACGTGCTCCATGCTCAGGCGCTCCGGGTTGTCGGCGTGGACATTGGTTACCAGCAGGCGGCCGCCCTGCCTGGTCCGGCTGGCGAAATGCTGGTTCAGCCGCGCACAGACCTTGTCCGACAGGTAGTCGAAGAGGCCGGCGCAATACACCGCGTCGAATTCACGGACGTCCGATGCGTGCGCATCGATCCGGCGCTTGAGCAGGTGGTGGACAGAATCGTGCGTGTAGCTAATGGTCATGCGCCTGCCCATTTTCTGTGAAATGGACGCGAGGCGTTCACGTGTCCAGTCCAGTGTCTCCTGGCTGAAGTCGAGCAGTTCGAACGTCAGCCACTGCGGTTCGTCGTATTCGTGGATGAAACGCTGGATCTCCTGAGCGGGGCCGCAACCTACGTTCAGCACCCGGAACGGCCGCTGCGCAGCGCGCGCTTCGTTGGCGAGCCGGGTCAGGTAGTCCACCAGCAGGTCGACGCGATTGCGGTGCGCGCGCGCAACGGCCGTCTGCAGGAAAGCGGCGTTGACGATCTGGAAATACGTGCTCGGCCCCTGGCGCGGATCGTCGAGCATCTGGTTGACCATCTGGTAGTCGCCGGCATAGCCCAGCGGCTTCGTGAACGTGCGAAAGACAAACGGCGAGCGCAGCAGCAGCGGATGTAGCGCAGCCTGGGCAAAGGCACGGTGTGCCGGCGCCAGTTCTTCGTCGACCAGACGTGCCTCGCCTTCGAATTCGTCGAAGTAGCGCTTGGTCTTCTCCATGAGCGGCGATGCCAGTTCGAAGAAGAAGTCCTCGCGCAGGCTATTGCCTTCCTTCGGCATGGTTTCGCCGAGGTCTGCCTGCTCGACCCATCGCGACATGTCCGAGAGAAAAGCGCGGATCTGGTTGACTGCGATCTGGTAATCACGGCGGATCTGGAAACGGCCGGTCCAGTCCTGCACGAACCGGCGCGCTTCTTCGCCCACCGTACGCGCTTCCAGCGCGCCGCCACTCAGTTCGCGCCACTCGGCGATCAGCGTTACCGAAACGATTGCTGTGAGGCCGGTATTGACCATGCTGATGACGACTGCCTTGCCAGAATAGGCGTGTTCCACGCCCATCTTGACGGACAGGTCGCTCAGCACCTCGCTGACCTGCACAATCGAGTACGGGTTATAGATCTCCATCACCAGCGAGTTTCGCTGGAGATTGATGATCGTGCCTCGTACCTGCTCGCCCTGCGAGTTCCGGAAGCTGACTACCGGATCGATTTGCGTTTTGGAATACACAATATTGCGGCCAGGTAAGTATCACGACTAGTTGGTTTGGGATCCGACGCCCTATCCGGCCAGCAGGTCGGCCAGGTGAGCGCCGATGGCGTCGTTGGTCCATGTGACACGTGTCGCCAACGGTTTCAGTTGTGGCGACGGCGATCCATTGTTCGTGGCGGCGTGCGATTCACTCCCGTTCGCAGCGGCCACACAAGTTTTGCATTCGACATGACTGCGTCGCCTCGCGACGACACGCGTGCTGATAGCCTCACGGTCTTGACGAAACCGTGAAACTGATGAGCCCGAGCGTCGGTTGCGGCAACATTGAATCGTTGCGGTTGCAGCATTCTACTGATAAAAAAGAATGCTGTCGTCCACTGTCATCTGGTCAGTGAAGCGGGATGGAGGCATGCGGCGAACGGCGCAGACAGCGCGTAGGTCCACGGCCGTGCGGCATGCATGATAAGGCTCTTGATGCACACCTGACATTGAACAAATGCGTTACGCATGACCTGGTTGCCAGGCGCGAACGGCGTGCGGTGCGTTCGTCGATCGAGGTTATTCGAATAGCCGCGCCGTCGAATCAGGCCGCCAGCTGTTCCCTGATATACGCAGCGGTGCGGCTCTCCTTTTTGCGCGCGACTTCAGCGGGTCTTCCGCTCACCACGATCGTTCCGCCAGCGTCTCCCGCCCCTGGGCCCACATCGATGACCCAGTCGCTTTGTGCGGCCACTCGCATATCGTGCTCGACTGCGACGACCGTGTTGCCCGCATCGACAAGTCCTTGCAATTGCACCATTAGCCGATCGACGTCGGCGGGATGAAGACCCGTCGTAGGCTCGTCCAGGATGTATAGCGTGTCGCCGCGTTGGGCCCGTTGCAGCTCGGTCGCTAGCTTGATGCGCTGTGCTTCGCCGCCGGATAACTCCGTGGCCGGCTGGCCGAGTCGCAGATAGCCGAGGCCGATGTCGCGCAGCGCGGTGAGGGAACGCATCACGCCGGGCTGGTCGCCGAAGAAACTGCACGCGGCGTCGACCGTCAGACCCAGCACCTGCGCAATGTTCTTGTCCCGCCACGTGATTTCCAGCGTCGATTCGTTATACCGGGTGCCGTGGCACGTCGTGCAAGGCGCATAGACGCTCGGCAGAAAAAGCAGTTCCACGCTGACGAAGCCTTCGCCTTCGCAGGTCGGGCAGCGGCCCTGTGCAACATTGAACGAAAAGCGACCCGCGCTATAGCGCCGCTTGCGGGCGGCGGGCGTGTCCGCGAAAAGCTTGCGCACCTGGTCGAAAAGGCCTGTGTAGGTGGCCAGATTGGAACGCGGCGTGCGTCCAATCGGCTTCTGGTCGACCCTTACGAGCCGTCTGATCGATTCCATCCCGTCGACGATGTGGCCGCTCGCCGGCATGCCGCCATCGGCGAGCAGCGGGTCCTGTTCGTCATCGTCCGGGTTTTCGATTGCTTTCCCTAGCCGGCTCGCAACCAGTTCCGGCAGCGCCTGGCTCACAAGGCTCGATTTGCCCGAGCCGGATATGCCGGTCACCGTCGTCAGGCAGCCGAGTGCAAACGCGACATTCAGCCCATGCAGGTTATTACGCGTGATACCGGCAAGCCGCAGCCAGCCCTTCGCCTCGCGCTGCGTGCGCTCAACGCTTGCCGGCGGCGCGAACAGATGCCGGCGGGTCTGTGACGCTTCGACCGCCGCGAGTCCGTCGGGCGGTCCGCTATACACAATGTGACCGCCCTCCTCGCCTGCAGCGGGACCCACGTCGACCAGCCAGTCGGCGCGCCGCATCATCTGCAGATCGTGCTCGACGACGAACAGCGAATTGCCCGCAGCTTTCAGCGCCTGAAGCGCGCTGAAAAGCGCTTCGCCATCCGCGGGATGCAGGCCGGCCGATGGCTCATCGAGCACATACACGACGCCGAAGAGCTGCGACGACAATTGCGTGGCGAGCCGCAAGCGCTGCAGTTCACCCGAAGACAGCGTCGGCGTACTGCGATCAAGCGAAAGATAACCGAGGCCCAGGTCGATGAGCGTGGTCAACCGCTCCTGAAGTTCGGCCGCAATGCGTTGCGCGGCGAGGCGCTTCTCGCCGGACAGGTTCGGCGTACGTCGCACGTCAGGCGAGGCCTTGTGCGCCGAGCCGCCAGCCGCCACGCGCCGCTCGACGGCGTCGCGCATAGCGCTCCTGCTGAGCACGTCGCCCTTGCCCCGTGGTACCTCGACCGGCTCCTGCCATTCTCCGCGCGCGACCGGCTCAAGAAGCGCGGCGAGTCCTGAGAGAGGCAACTGCGAAAGCTCGGCGATATCGAGTCCGGCGAATTTCACCGACAGCGCTTCTTTCGTGAGCCGTTTGCCGCCGCACTCCGGACAGTCGCTCGACACCATGTACTTCGACACGCGCTTTTTCATCAACGCGCTTTGCGTGTTGGCGAAAGTATGCAGGACGTATCTGCGGGCGCCGGTAAACGTCCCCTGGTAGCTCGGCTCGTCTTTCCGTTTGAGCGCTGCGCGCGTTTCTTTGGGTGTGAGACCGGCGTAGACGGGCACGGTCGGCTGCTCATCGGTGAAGAGAATCCAGTCGCGATCTTTCTTCGGCAGATCGCGCCACGGCGTATCCACGTCATAACCAAGCGTCACGAGGATGTCGCGCAGATTCTGTCCATGCCATGCGGGCGGCCACGCAGCGATCGCGCGCTCGCGGATGGTCAGCGAGTCGTCGGGCACCATCGAGCTTTCGGTGACTTCATACACGCGCCCTAGCCCATGGCATGTCGGACAGGCGCCTTGCACCGTGTTCGGCGAAAAGTGCTCGGCAAACAGCATGGGCTGTTTGGGCGGGTAAGTTCCAGTCCGCGAATACAGCATGCGCACGAGGGTGGACAGCGTAGTCACGCTTCCCACCGACGAACGCGCCGACGGCGTGCCGCGTTGCTGTTGCAATGCGACAGCGGGCGGCAATCCTTCGATTGCGTCCACTTCGGGCACGCCGACCTGCTCGATCAGACGCCGCGCGTAAGGCGCGACCGATTCGAAGTAGCGCCGCTGGGCCTCCGCGTACAGCGTGCCGAATGCGAGCGACGACTTGCCCGAACCGGACACGCCGGTAAATACGACCAGTGCGTCACGTGGAATCTGCACGTCGACGTTTTTCAGATTATGTTCCCGCGCGCCGCGCACGCTGACGAACCCCGTGTCTGTGCGGGAAGATGCCGAGGACGAGCGGGGTTTGCGGCTGCTTGCATCCATATCGGTCGGTAGCTATGGGCCAGGAACCCTACAAAGACGCACAACCCATGCCACACCGGGCAGCCGGCCCGGCGTTCGCGATCACATCTTCCGCTGCGCCACCGCCGCGGGCCACCCTGTGCGCGCTTCGACCCACTCGGCGAGCTTCAGCAAATCGGCGTCACCGTGTGCGGCGCCTACCAGCTGCGCGCCGAGAGGCAAGCCCTGCGGCCCGAATCCCACGGGCACGGTCACGGCCGGCACGCCGAGGAACGTCCACGGCGCACAGAATGACGCGTCGCCCGTATAGTCGAGCCCGCGCGGCGGTTCGCCGGTGGCCGGCGCGACCAGCAGCGCATCGAGCGCCAGCGCGCCGGTCAGCCAGTCGTGGAAGCGGTGCGCCATCGGCATCTGCGCCGCCTTGATACTCGCGTAGACGGTCGCGGGCAGCTTGCGGCCCTCTTCGACGAGGCCGCGCATTGCCTCGCTCACCAGCTCGGGTGTGCGATCGACCAGTTCGCCGTGCGTGATCGCGGCTTCAACCGACATCAGTTTCAACGCATGCGCAGGCGTTTCGAAGATCTCGGCTGGCAGATCGACTGTGACGATCTCGGCGCCGTCTCGTGCCAGTTGAACCGCGAGCCTGTCGAGCGCGGCCTGCTGCGCCGGCTCGATTGCCCCGCCGGCCTGTTTGGACAGCACGCCGATGCGCCGCGTCCCCGTGCCGCGCGCCGCAACATGGGCAGCGGACCGAACATGCGAGACATGCGGATCGACGGCGTCCTCGCCAGTGACAAGCGCCAGTGCATAAGCCACGTCCGCGACGCGTGTTGCAAACATGCCGACGTGGTCCAGCGACCACGCCAGCGGCAACACGCCCGTGCGCGCAATCGCACCGTAAGTCGGCTTGAAGCCGACGATGCCGCAGTACGCCGCCGGCCGTATCACCGATCCCTGCGTCTGGGTGCCGAGCGCGAGCGGCACGATCCCCGCCGCGACGGCCGCCGCCGAGCCACTCGACGAACCGCCCGGCGTGAACGCGTCATTCCACGGGTTGACGGTCGCGCCCGGCTTACGCCACGCGAACTCGGTCGTCACCGTCTTGCCGATAATCGACGCGCCCGCCGCACGCAAACGCGCGACCACCCACGCATCCCGCTCGGGCCGCCGTCCTTTGTAGGCGAGCGAGTTGAATTCGGTCGGCATGTCGGCGGTATCGATCACGTCCTTTACCGCGACTGGTACGCCCGCCAGCGGCGAGGCCACATCGACGGCATTGACAGGCGCGGCGTCCGGTAAATAACAGAACGCATGCAACGACGCCTGCGATTTGCACGCCGCCTCGTAAGCCTGCGTGACGTACTGCTCGAGTCTCGCCTCGCCCGAGGCAACTTCAGCGCGAATCTGCGAGATGGACGGAATCGGCGCAGCTTTTGAAGAAGAAGAGAACATGGTCATGTAAGCGTCGCGAACGATGTCAACGGTGTGAGCGGTGTTATTTCGCGGCAAGCGCCGGCTGGATGTAATTCTGCACGATGAACCTGTCGTAGTTCGGCTGCTGCTTCAGATTGCCGAGGGCGATCTGCGTATCCATTGCGACAGTCAGCGCTTTCGGCGTGATGCTGACGTTCTTTGGATACACGCCTTCGTCGAGCATACGCTTCACCGCTGCGTCGACCACTGCGGCGTCGAGAGTCGGAAATTCCTTGCGCGCGATGGCCGCCGTTTCCGCAGGATGGCTTTGCATGTAGAGCAGCGCGTTTTGCAGCCCCTTCACGAACCGCGCGGCTTCATCCGGATCGACGCTGCGCTTCGCGGAGATTGACGAAAACGCGTATTCGCCATAGAGCTTCGGAAAGCCGAGCACGACTTTCATGCCCTTAGCGACAGCTTGATCGAGTCCAGGTTCATACATCACCGCGATCTTCGCCTGGCCGGCAACGAGCGGTCCGATCTCCGAGCCGAGCGGCACCTGAACCAGCTTCACGTCGCTTTGCGACATGCCGTTCTCCTTCAGCAGCTTGAAGAACAGCGACGTGCTGGTGGTCGGCATCTGTCCCGACACGACCACCTGATCTTTCACGTCCTTGATGCCGCTGAACTTTACATCCGGCGCAACGGCGATCCACACCGCCGCACCGTTCACGACATTCGCGATCACATCGACATCGGCGCCCTTCTCCGCGGCCACGGCCGTCCACTCCGGACCGTGTAGCGAGAAGTCCGCGCTGCCGGACAGCACAGCCGAAAGCGCCGCGCTCGGACTGCCCGCCGTCTGCTTGTTGACGTCGAGTCCCGCCTTTTCGAAAAATCCGCCGTCTATTGCCACATAGAGCGGCAGATAGAGCATCGACTGGAACGCCTGCGAAATAGTCACTTTCTTTCCGTCGGCCAGTGCCGGTGTTGAAACGACTGCAACGCTCAGTGCCAAAGCGGTCGTGAGCGCGACGAGCGCCTTTCTTGCGGTGAATGCCATCGTCTGTCCTGTCATGAAGTGGTTGGACTGCCGGAATGCGTTAAACCTTGAGCGTGGTGGTATTCGACGCCTGCCGCCAGGGCAGCAGTTTGCGTTCGAGCATGTCGATCAGAAAGTACAGGACGAAGCCGATCGCCATGAGCACGAACAGCCCCTCCCACACGGTGTTGAGGTCGTACAGGCTGGACGCGGTGAAGATCATGTGTCCGAGGCCCTTCTCCGATGAGATGAATTCACCCACCACTGCGCCCACCAGGCCGAAGCCGACGTTGATGCGAAACGTGGAGATCACGTAAGGCAGCGTGAACGGCACCACGACTTTCATGAACACGTCGTTCTTGTTCGCGCCGAGCGTGACGAGCAACGCCTGCAGGTCGGGATCGGCGTCCTTCGCCGCTTCATATGCGGCGATGAGCGCAACGATCGCGGTCAGCGAAATGGCCAGCGCAACCTTCGAGATGAGTCCGGTGCCGAACCACAGAATCACGATGGGTGCGAAAGCGATTTTCGGCACACTGTTGATCGCGACGATAAACGGCTCGATGAGCCGCGCGACGAACGGCGAATACCACAGCGCGAGTCCGCATACCGACCCGACTGCGGTGCCGAACACGAAGCCGAGAATTGCTTCGAAGAGCGTATAACCGGTGTCGATGAAAAGCTGACGCGATTGCACGTCGCGCAAGAGCGCCGCGAGTATTTTCGAAGGCGAACCGACAAGGAAATTCGATACCCAGCCCACGCGCGCCGCGCCTTCCCATATCGCAAAGAACGCCACTACCGCCGCGAGTTGCAACAGCGAACGCCCCCAGCCGCTGTCGAGCACGAAACGCGCGCGAGGCTTTGCTATGCGTTGTGCAGGCGCCGGTTTATTGATGGAAGCGGATTGCGTCATGCTGCTTTCACCTCCGTCTGAATGTCGAGCTCGCCGCATAACGCGTGAAAGTACCCGGCGAAGTTCGGATCGCTGCGTGCGCCGATTGGCGAGCGAGCGGCTATGTCGATGTCGTAGATCTTCTTCACCTGCGAAGGCCGGCCGCCCAGTACAACGACGCGCTTCGACAAGGCCACCGCCTCGTCGATGTCGTGCGTGACGAGTACGACTGTCTTGTGAAACGTCTCGACGGCCTCCATCAGCACGCCTTCCAGATACAGGCGCGTCTGGTAGTCGAGCGCCGAGAAAGGCTCGTCCAGCAGAATGATGTCGGGATCGTTAATCAGCGTGCGGATCAGCGCCACGCGCTGACGCATGCCGCCTGACAGCATGCGCGGATACGCATTCTCGAAGCCGGCTAGCCCATAGGTATTGAGGTATTCCATTGCCATGTCGCGTGCTTGCGCAGCGGGCATCTTCGAGAGCTCCGGCCCGATCAGCACGTTTTGCAGCACGGTGCGCCATGGCAGCAGCAGATCGCGCTGCATCATGTAGCCGACCTTGCCGCGCAAGCCATCGACGCTTTGCCCGCGATAGACGATGTCGCCGCTATCCGCTTCGAGCAGGCCGGCGATCACGTTGAACACCGTGGTTTTGCCGCAGCCCGAAGGCCCGATGATGCTGACGAAATCGCGCTCGTGGATATCGAAGGTCAGACCGCCGAGCACGTCGACAGAACCGAGTTTGTTCGAAAACGATTTACGGATATTGCGTAACGCAAGCTGAACGGACATGTCTGTTCCTCGACGACGTTTTCGGAGTGCATTGCGACAAAGGCGATCGAAATCACGCGCTCTGCTGCGCCGCCACAAAGCGCCGGCGCATCGGCTTGAGCACCGCAATGGCAAGCAGCGCGGTCGCGATGTCGAGCGTGATCGCGGTCGAAAACACCGGCACCCAGCTTCCCGCGTGCTGATGCATCAACGCCGCGAGCGGGCCGCCGAAAATAGAACCGATCCCTTGCGAGATATAGAGCCAGCCGTAATTCTCGGTGGCGTGCCGCGTGCCGAACGTGTCGGTGAGCGTCGACGGAAACAGCGAGAAGATCTCGCCCCAGCCGAAGAACACCACGCCCGACAGCAGCACGAACAGCACGGCGTTGTCGCGCGTGAGCAGCCACAGCGCCATGGCCACACCTTCGAGCGCGAAGGCAAAAAACATCGTGTTCTCGCGCCCCATTCTGTCCGACACCCAGCCGAACAGCGGTCGCGTGAGCCCGTTCGTGAAGCGGTCGATCGTCAACGCCAGCGGCAACGCCGCCATGCCGAACACGAGAACCTTGGTCACGCCGAAGTCGGCGGCGAAGGTGGCCATTTGCGAGGTGACCATGAGGCCGGACGTGGACATCATGGTCATCATCGCGAACATCAGCCAGAAGATCGGCGTCTTCAAGGTCTGCGAAGGGCGGAAATTCTTAACGGCAGGCGCGGAAGCGGAGCCCGGGGAAGCCGCGGCATCGTGCGCAGGCGGCACGCGCAAACCCTGTGAAGCAAGCAGGCCCACCACTGCGAACGCAATGCCGAAAATCCAGAGCGTCGCGTCGATGCCGCGCACTTGCAGCGACGTGGCGATTGGGAACGTCGTGACGATTGCGCCCATTCCATAGCCCGCCGCGACGGCGCCCGCCGCAAAGCCGCGATTGGTCGGGAACCAGCGCACCATCAGCCCCACCACGCCGACATACACAATACCGGTGCCGAGACCGCCCACCAGTCCATAAGTGAGGTAGAGCATCGGCGCGCTATGCACCTGTGAGGCCAGCACCCAGCTCAGGCCCGACATGACGGTGCCGATTGAAATAAGCATGCGTGGTCCGAAGCGGTCGATCAGCTTGCCTTGGAACGGTGAGAAGAACGTCTGCAATATGATCAGCAGCGAAAACGTGACCTGTAGTTCAGGCAGTGCAACGCCGAGTTTCGCAGCGAGCGGCTTGGTCATCAGCGTCCATACGTACTGCGGACTCGAAATCGCCATCATGCAGACGAGACCGAGCCCGAGTTGAAGCCAACGATTGTGGGTCGCGCCCGACGAAACGGCGCCGGCTTCCGTCGACGCGATGGGTGGCAACGAAGATTGCAAACGTGTGGTCATGGTGACTCCATTACTAGGCGAATGTCTGCCGGCGCCCGGCAGACGTGCAGCGTCCTCCGGGCCTCGAAGGCCGGACCTGCAATCCGATTGAAAAATAGCGCGCGTGTGCGTCTACCAGCCCGCGGCTGCCCCGTCACTGCGCGGGTCGTAGCCCGCTTCGATCAATCCATCGGGATACCGAACGATTGCGCCGGCATGTCCCATTGCTTCGTCATACGCTTGCATCGCCTCGACTTCGTGGCCGAGAGCTGCAAGTCGCGCGATCGTGTCCGCAGAGAAACGCGCTTCGAGTTTCAGCGTGTCGGTCGATTGACCCCATGTTCGGCCGAGCAGCCAACGCGGCGCGTCGATCGCGGCCTGCGGGTTCCAGCCGAACATCGCAATGCGCGAGAACACCGCACTTTGCGACTGCGGCTGACCGTCGCCGCCCATGTTGCCGTAGACCATCGTGCGGCCATCTGCAAAACGTGCGAGCGCCGGGTTCAGCGTGTGAAAAGGCCGGCGCAGCGGCATTAGCGGATTGCGGGAGCGCTCGTCGAGCGAGAAGCTGCATCCGCGGTTCTGCCAGTTGATGCCCGTCACGGCCAGCACCACGCCGCTGCCGAACTCGTGATAAATGCTCTGGATGAAGCTCACCGCCACGCCGTCGCTGTCGGTCACGCCGAGCCACACCGTATCGCCCGGCCCGCGACCGGCGCCCCACGGCGCGGCTCGAGTCGACGACACTTGCGCAGCCATTGCGTCGAGCGCGGCAGGCTTTAGCAGTTCGCGCGGATCGACGCGCATGTGATCCGGATCGGTGATCTCTGCATCGCGCACCGCGAACGCGAGCTTGGTTGCTTCGACGCAGGCGTGCACGAACTCGGGACCCAGCGGGTCCATCTCTTTCGTCAACACGCGATCGAGAATGCCCAGAATCAGCAAAGACACGAGCCCTTGTGTCGGCGGCGGCATGTTGTAGATCGTGCCCAGCGAATGATCGAGAGCGAGCGGCGTTCGCATGCGCGCCTCGTGTCGTTGCAGGTCTGCAAGAGTCAGCAGCGAGCCAGCCGACTGAAGATCACTCGCGATGCTGCGTGCAAGGTCGCCGCGATAGAAGTCGTCGAAGCCTGCATGGGCCAGACGTTCGAGAGTGGCGGCAAGACGAGGTGCGACGAAGCGCTCGCCTGTAGCCGGCACCTGACCATCGCAGAGAAATGTCTCTGTGAAACCCGGGATCGAGCGCAGTTCGGCGAGGCGGCTTTCGACACATTGCGACTGGCTGCGCGTGACCGGCACGCCGTGCTTCGCGTAATGGATTGCGTCTTCGAGCAGGCGTTCGACCGGCAGCCTGCCGCCCAGCGTTTCAGCCGACCAGCGATGCGCGCGCTGCCAGCCGGACACCGTGCCGGCCACCGTGTTGGCTGCGAGCGGGCCGCGGGTCGGTATGGTGGAGAGTCCGCGCGAGCGGTACTCGTCGACACTCGCCGCCAGTGCCGCAGCACCGCACGCTTCGATACCGACAGGCTCGGCGCCGGGACGCGAGATAAGCCAGAACCCGTCGCCGCCAATGCTGTTCATATGCGGATAGACGACGGCGATCGTCGCCGCGGCCGAGATCATCGCTTCGACGGCGTTGCCGCCTTCGCGCAAGATGGCGAGCGCGCTCTGCGCGGCGAGCGCATGAGGCGCGACCGCCATGCCGCGGGTTCCGCGGGCCGGGTTCAGGAAGTCGGAAGGCATCGGGTGCACGGGGCTTTTGCTTGTATACATACCGGGTGCATATGCGAATACCATGCCAACGTCCGCATTCCGCGCAAAGGCCGATTGCAGAAGGCGCTTAACAAATTGCCGCGCCGAAAAGCGTGTTGCTAGATGGTGCCTCGCAACCTCGGTGGTGCATAAGGCGCACTGTGAGGCTCCGAGGCGGTGCGGGCGCGCTGCAGGCGCTCGGTGGTCAGTGTGCGCACTTCCGCCCGGCTTCCTTCTATGTGCCGCCCCAATAACTCGACTGCCCGGTCAGCCGCAAGATCGCGGATGGCGGCAAGAATCGCAATGTGTTCGTTGTAAGTGTCGTCGATGCAATCGCCGTATACGAGGTCGAGCCGCCGCACCACGCGGATGCGGTCGGTCACGCGCTGCATGGCCGCGCTCAGCTCTTCATTGCCCGCGGCGAGCACGAGCGCCTCGTGGAACGCCTCGTCGAGCGCCACCATCTCCCGGCCGTCGCGAACGCGTTGTGCGCGAGGGACGTTCCAGATGCGGTCGAGCCGCTCAAGCATCTGCAAAGCGGTGGCGGACAGGGTGCCGTCAGCGCCAAAGAGCCTGGTGACTGAAAACGTCTCGATCAGCTTGCGCATTTCATACAGATCTTCGAAGCGCTTGAAGTCGATCGGCACGACTTCCCAGCCGCCGCGCACATAGCCGCGCATCAGACCGTCGCTTTGAAGACGTTGCAGCGCCTCTCGCGCTGGTGTGCGCGAAACGCCGAAGCGGTCGGCGATGCTGCCTTCAGTCATACGGTCGCCTGGAAGCAGGCGCATGTCGAAGATATCGTCTCGCACGCTGAAATACACGTGATCAGCGCGGGACGAGGGAGAGCGGGTTGTGTCTTTCACGCACGAGCCTGGGATTAACAGATCTTCCGGCAGTGACTATCGGTCACCGTCAAAAGATCCGTCAACAAGAATTTAATCTGCAGGCGGCGATGTTGAACTGACGTTCGCAACTATATGCATGCACCGAACAGCCTGTCGACCAGATCTTCCTTATCCAGCTGCCCGATCCACCAATCCAGCGCATGCCCGCCTTTATCTTCGCGCCACGCGAGATAGCACTGCGTGTGCTCACGCACGCCGGCAATCCGTCTCGCGACGAGTTTCCCTTCACGTATGAGGCCTTCGGCTACCCGCTCAGGCAGCATGCCCACGGCGATTCCTTCGCACAGCGCGCCGACCTTGGCCGCCAGCGTAGGCACGACGATGACGGGTTGGCCGTCGTACGTCGCCACCGATTGAGGCTGTAACTCGCGCGACGTGTCGCTTATGACAGCGCCGCGATATCCGGCAATCGTGCCGCGGTCCAACGGCTCGGTCATCGCGGCAAGCGGATGATCCGGCGCCATCACGAATAGATGCCGCAACGCTCCAATTGGCCGCGCCGCGATATTCGCCGCGTGAGGCGGCTCACCGACTGCGCCCACGGCGAGATCCGCGCGCCCTGTAATCAGCGCATCCCAGACGCCGCCAAGCACTTCGGTGGACAGGCGCAACCGCGTGATCGTCTCCATTTCGTAGAAGCTGCGAACATACGGCCACAACGATTCAAACGGCAGGATTTCATCCAGACAGATGCAAAGTTCCGACTCCCAACCTCGCTGGATGCCTTGCGCTTTCATTTCGAGCTGTCGCGCCGCCTTGAGCAACTGACGCCCTTCTTCCACGAGTACCCGGCCGGCTTGCGTGAGTCTCGCGCGTCTTCCGCTGCGGTCGAACAGTTCGACGCCCAGATCGCTTTCGATCTTCTGCACGAGATAGGTCAGTGCCGACGGTACTCTGTGCAACAACTCGGCTGCTTCGGCAAACGTCTCTGTTCGGTCTATTACATCCAGTACTTCAAGCGCTTCAAAGGAGAGCTTTATCGGCATTCGGCATCCTCGGTCCCGCCCAGGTGTTGATACAGCGCATCACGATGCGCAGATCACGGCGGCACCGCTCATTGCAATTCGGAAAAGAAGACATGGAGTGCGACGTCCGTACATGCCGCTACGGCAGGCCAGACTGCGACTCATGCGAGGGACGGGATTGTAGAGCGGATATAAAGAAGAAGCGACAAATACCGATAAAGCAGACAATTGCTGAAATAGCAGACAAATAGCCACGGCGGATTCCCGCTGCCGGAAACCCGCCGCCGGTGCTTCAGAACGAATGGCGCATGCCGATACGCACATCGGCCTGCGTGCTCGTGCTCGACGGCGTGAAGCTATAGCCGACCACCGCGTTCACGCCATCCGAAGCGCGCAGATAATCACCGGAGATATAAACGTCCGTGCGTTTGGACAGCAGATAGTGAAGCCCGAGCGAGCCTTGATTCCAGTGGTTTCCTTCAAATCGCGTGTGTTGATAACCGCCGTATAGCATCAACGCCGGTGTGAACGTGTACGAAGCGCCGCCCTCGTACACCTGCATATGCGACGTTTGTCCGAGCCCCTTGATCGTGGTGTAGGTGAAGTTGCCGCTCAACATCACGTTGCCGATCGTGTATGCGGCACCGACTGCGAAGGCGCCTTGCTTGTCGACGGGGAATGCGGAGGCACTGTACAGATCTGTTACCGCGCCGGTTGCAGGATCGACCGAGACGGTAGGCTGGCCGAGGAAGGTATGCGTGCCGATCATCGCATACGGATCGAACGCGTAGATACCGAACGGATTGTTCAACTGCGTATAGGCGGCGCCCATATTGAACGCGCCGTGTTCATAGCGCGCGCCCACGCTCCATGCGCTTTTCTGGTGAAAGTCGCCCGCCGTATTGCCGAACGAGTACATGCCGCCAAAAGAAAAACCGGAGATGTCGTTGGAGAGATACTTGATCGAATTCGGCAGCCGGTCGCCGTTCATCCGGTCGAAGTCGCCCTGGTGAATCGCGTAACCGCTCGCCCACGCCGATATGTTGTACAGGTAAGCGAATTCTTCCGTCATGTCGAGCTGGTTACCGAACGACAGCGTGCCCCAACTGTTCTTCAGGCCGACATATGCCTGGCGGCCGAATTCGGCGCCGCCGAATCCAAGCTGTCCATTGCCCAGGTGGAATCCCGACTCGAGCACGAAGATGGCCTGCAAGCCGCCGCCCAGATCTTCGACGCCTTTGAAGCCGATACGGTTACCGTACGAAATGCCGTCGTCGAACTTGACCTGGTGGGAGCCACCAGCGTTGCTCACGTACGTGATGCCGGCGTCCAGAACGCCATACAGCGTGACACTGCTTTGCGCGTGGACAACCGTTGGCGCGCACACGGCGCTTGCTGCAATAGCGAGTCCCGAAAGACTGACGGCATTTCTCTTCTTCATTGAATTCTCCCCTGCTCTTTGCCTGCGCAATTCGTTGGATAAAGCGATCCCTGCCGCGGCCAATAGCAGGCGCGCGGCGCTTCTCGCATGACGGGCAGTTCGAAACCGGCTGAGACCGATCGATATGGCCTGGCTGTTATTTGTTCAGCATGAAAATTCCGCCAAGCCCGCATCGACGCGTCAAGAATACGGTTCCAGATTTACGGCGAGTCGATTGGATGCGACATGAATCTGTCGCCTTGCGACCTTACGAGCGAACAACTGGCATTGCCTTTTCTACTTCACACCAAGAGCCGTCTGAACGGCTTGCAGGCCATTCGCACCGCTCGCGGTATTGACGCCATCGAGCCACGACTTGAGCAGTTCGGGGTGGCGCTTGAGCGCTTCGGTCGCGGCTACGTCGACACTAGTCTTCTTTTCGAGTACTTCGGTGATTACTCCGTTCTCAATGTCGACGTTGAATGTCAGCTGCTTGAAAAGACGATCCACGTTAGGGCATTGTTGCGCATAGCCGCTGCGCGCAACGGTGTTGACCGTGGCGCCGCCGTAGTTCGGACCGAAGTACTTATCGCCACCGTCGAGATAAGTCAGCTTGAACTTCGTGTTCATCACATGCGGCTCCCACGCAAGGAACACGATCCACTTTTTCTCGCGCACTGCACGCTCGACTTGTGTGAGCATGCCGGTCTCGCTCGATTCGACGAGCTTCCAGTTGTCGAGACCAAACGCTTTGTCATCGACCATCTTCTTGATGTTCTGATTGGCCGGCGCGCCCGGTTCGATGCCGTAGATCCTGCTATCGAACTTGTCGGCATTTTTGGCAAGGTCCGCAAACGAGTGAACGCCCGCCGCCGCCACGTAGTCGGGCACTGCGAGCGTGAACTTCGCATTGCTCAGATTCGGATGAACGACCACGATCGATTTTTCTTCTTCAAAGGGTTTAACGACCGGTGCTTGCGCGGGCATCCAGTTGCCGAGAAACACGTCGATTTGCCCTTTTTTCAGGCCCTGATACGTGATCGGCACAGAAAGGTTAGCCACCTTCTGTTTATACCCGAGCGCCTTCAGCACGACGCCCGTCATCGCATTGGTGGCGTCGATATCGGTCCATCCAGGCCCCGCCATGTTCACCTGCATGCACGATTGCGGCTCCGCGGCCGACGCGAAACTCGCTGCCGCGCATAGCAGCGCAACGCTGGACATCGCCTGTTTGAATAGCTTGTTCATCATCGCGACTTTCCTGTGAGTGAGTGAGAAGTAAGCACGTAGCGACCGTCAGTGCGCGACCGCCGGGAAGCGCGCCATTGCTTCGAGCGTGTCCAGATCGATGTGATTGCGCATGTAACGCTGACTGGCATCGACCCGAGGTTGCCAGTCCCATGAAGCAACTGTGCCTTGCGTGGTGGCGGCGAAATGAAAGCGGCGACGGCGCTGACTTTGCAGCACTTCATCGTGCAGCGCGGCAAGATCCCAGCGCGCGGCAATCTCGTCGCGCAATTCCTCTATCTGGGCGGAGTACTCGGCTTTCGGCGCGAGGTTCACTCGTTCGAGCGGATCGGCTTCGACGTCGTACAGCTGGTCGGGGTCGGCAGGCGAGTGTATGAACTTGAAGCGCCCGCGCCGCAGCATCACAATCGGCGCAATAGCGCCTTCCGCAAGGTACTCGCCTACTGCTTCATCATGACCGCCCTGCTCTCCTCGAAGATGCGGCACAAGACTGTGCCCGTCGAGCGAATCGGGCCATGCGGCCGGTTGTTCGCCGCGCGCCAGTTCGACCAATGTGGGCAGCAGATCGAGATGCGACACGGAAGCCTTCACGCGATGCGCGTCGAATTGCTGCGGTGCGTGCACGATCAGCGGCACGCGGCAGCCGCCTTCAAAAAAGGTCATCTTGTACCAGAGGCCACGCTCGCCGAGCATCTCACCATGATCGGAAGTGACGACAATAATCGTGTCCTCCGCAAGCCCGGCCTGGTCGAGCGCTTCGAGAATCGCACCGAACTGGTCGTCGACATAGGAAATCGCGCCGTAATAGGCGCGGCGTGCGTTGCGGATCTGCTGGTCAGTCGGCGGCGTGCGGTCGGTTTCGCAAACGTGACGCAAGCGCCTGGAGTGAGGATCGGCTTCGTCGAACGAGTCGCGATGCGCGGGCATGTCGATATCGTCGTCCCGATACATGTTCCAGTACTTTTCCGGAATCGCGTAAGGATCATGAGGATGTGTCAGCGAGGCAACCATGCAGAAAGGCCTCGCGTCTTTTCCCGCGTGCCGCTCACGGGCAATGTCGAAGAGCTTCTGGCGCGTCGTGAACGTGACTTCATCGTCGAAATCGAGCTGGTTCGTGCGCACGCACGGCCCGGCGTCGATAACGGAACTCATGTTGTGATACCACGTTGGGCGCGCCTCAAAATCGTCCCAGTTCGGCGTCCAGCCGAAGTCGGCCGGATAAATGTCCGTGGTGAGGCGCTCTTCGAAACCGTGCAACTGATCCGCGCCGCAGAAATGCATTTTTCCCGAGAGAATCGTGCGATATCCTTCAGCGCGAAGGTAATGCGCGAATGTCAGTGTTTGCGACGGAAATTCCGCGGCATTGTCGTACGCGCCGATTGCAGACGGCAATTTGCCGGACAGAAAAGAAAAGCGCGACGGCGCACACAGCGGGCTTGCGCAATATGCAGAATCGAATACCACACCTTGCTTTGCAAGGCGGTCGAGGTTGGGTGTTCTGGTTAGCGGGTGTCCATAAGCGGCGAGCGCAAATGGAGTCATCTGGTCGGCCATCAGAATGAGAATATTCTTTTTGCTGTCAAGCATGGAGCGCGCCTTGAATAGAATCATGGATGTCAGTGCAACTACCTATGCCGGTGCGATCGCAGACACAACTCGAAGCGCTGGTGGCGGTCCGCGTGCGGCATCTGCACCACTATTGCCGGTCAATTCGGCGCTGTGAAGACGGCAATTCGTTATGTGCCTATAAGGGGGCGTTATGTCGAGGCAGGACCGCTTGCCGCCAATGCAGGCATTGACAATGTTCGAATCCGCCGCGCGTCTCGCGAGTTTCACCGCGGCCGCGCGAGAGTTGGGTTCTACGCAGCCGGCAGTAAGCCAGCGCATCGTGCAACTCGAAGAGACGCTAGGTGCACCCCTTTTCGAACGCGGTCATCGCGGTGTCCGGCTCACGGAAGACGGCGAGCGGCTTTTCGATGCAGTGCGTCTTGCGCTCGACACCATCCGTCATGCCACTGCCGAGATCCGGGCGCGCCGTACGCCGCAAACGCTCACTCTGTCCACCGACTTTGGTTTCGCCACCTACTGGCTGATGCCGCGGCTTTCGCAATTCAAGGCGCTGATGCCCGATGTCGACGTGAAGATCATCACGTCGCAGAGTGTGTTCGATCCGTCGCACGATCACGCGGACGTGGCAATTGCGTTTGGCGACGAACATGCGGACTGGAACGCGCGCAGCGTCATCAAGCTCTTTCCTGAGCGTGTCACGCCAGTGTGCAGCCCGGCGTTTCTCGCAGCACATCCACCGCTGATGTCGCCGTCCGAGCTGCTCGCGCTGCCGCTTCTACACCTTGAACCGACGCAGCCTGCGCGCTGGGTGTCGTGGGCCGACTGGTTCGCGGCGCACGGTCTCGTTGCGCCCGCGGCGCATCGCGGCATCACGTTCAACAGCTTCACCCTCGTCGCCCATGCGGCGATCATGGGCCAAGGCGTGGCACTCGGGTGGGCGCCGCTCATCCACGAACTGCTCGCCACCGGCCAACTCATCGAGCTGTTCGACACCCCGGTGGTCACCGAGCGCGGCTACATGCTGGTCACGCAGCGCGCGGCAACGCCCGCAGTCGAAGCTTTCCGCCAATGGCTGCTCGGCGAATGCGGGCTCGACGCCGAATAACTATCTGGCGTTCCGGTTCCATTGCCACGGCGATTCGCTTCTATCCGCGCCGCGTGTGAATTTGCTCTACTGCGACGATGCATGCCGCGCCCCGCGGCATCCCCCTTCGTTTATGTGGAGAGCGCATGTCCGCCGATTCCCGTCCTGATCAACTGGTTCTCACCGTCGCGTGTCCGAGCGCCGCGGGCCAGGTTGCCGCCGTTGTCGGCTTTCTCGACCGGCATCATTGTTATATCGACGAACTCACCGTTTTCGACGACGACCTCAGTGAGCGGTTTTTCGTGCGCTGCGTTTTTCACGGCGTGGATGCGAACGAGACGCGAAATATCGCGGCGCTCAAACGCGAGTTCGAGCCGATTGCCGAGCGCTTTCGTATGACCTGGGCAATGCACGACGTCAGCACGCGTCCCAAAGTACTCATCATGGTGTCGAAGCTCGAGCACTGTCTTGCGGACCTGCTATTTCGGTGGCGAATGGGCGAGCTCAAGATGGACATTGTCGGCATTGGCTCGAATCACCGCGATCTCGAACCGCTCGCGCAGCAACACGGCTTGCCGTTTCACCATTTGCCCATTACCGCCGATACGAAACCGCAGCAGGAAACGCGCTTGCTCGATCTATTCGAGACCTCAGGCGCCGAATTGATGATTCTCGCGCGTTACATGCAGATCCTTTCGGGCGAGACGAGCCGTGCACTCGCTGCACGCGCAATCAACATTCACCATTCGTTTCTGCCCGGCTTCAAGGGTGCGAAACCGTATCACCAGGCGCATGCGCGCGGCGTCAAACTGATCGGCGCGACCGCGCACTTCGTGACCGACGACCTCGACGAAGGTCCGATCATCGAGCAGGTTGTCGAGCGCGTCGATCATTCGTACAGTCCGGAGCGCCTGCTCGCCACCGGACGCGACGTCGAGTGCATTACGCTCGCTCGCGCGGTCAAGGCGTTTATCGAGCGGCGGGTGTTTATCAACGGAGATAGAACTGTCGTGCTGCAATAGTGCTGCAAGCACAAAAGAAAAACGCCGCTTTGATAAGCGGCGTTTTTTGTCTTCGATGCGAGGACAGCTAAAGCTCTGTCTACTTAACCCAGCTATCTACACGATCGCCGTGTGCGCTAATCCACGCGTCGGCAGCGGCGGTCGGCTTCTCGCCGTTCTGCGTGGCGAGCATCACGCTGTCGATCTCACCCGGCTTCCACTGGAACTTCTTCAGGAACGCGACGACGGGCGGCGCCTTCTTTTCCAGTTCCGGATTGACGACGCTGTCCACGTGCTCCGCCTCACCGAACACTTTCTTCGGATCTTCAAGGAACTTGAGCTTGTACTTTGCGAACATCCAGTGCGGCTTCCAGCCGGTTACGATGATCGGCTTGCTCGCCGCTTCCGACCGCGCGAGTTCCGCGGTCATCGCGCTGCCCGAACTCGGCATCAGCTTGTAGTCGAGTCCGTAAGCCTTGATTGCCTCGCTGGTTTTCTGCATCACGCCCGCACCTGCGTCGATACCGACAATGCGCGAGCCGAACTCTGCTTTCTTCGCTTCCAGGTCGCCGACCGTTTTCACGTCGAGATTGTCGGGCACGATAAGACCGATCTTCGCGTCGTTGAAATTCGGACCGAGATCGACCACTTTGTCCTTGAAATTGTTCCAGTACGCGCCGTGCGTGACTGGCAGCCATGCGGACAGCGTCGCGTCGAGGTCGCCCCGCGCCACACCCTGCCACATCACACCCGCTGCAACCGGTACGAGTTGCACCTGATAGCCCAGGCGTTTTTCGATCACGCGGGCGGCGACGTTCGATGTCGCGACGCTATCGTCCCAGCCTTCCACGTAACCGATCTTGATGGTCGGCTTCGTATCCGCCGGGGCGCTTACGCTGGTTGCCGCCAGCGCCGCACTCAGAGTGCTCAACACCAGTATCTTTTTGATCAGTCTCATCGCCGTTCTCCCGTTTGCCGTCTAAAAACAACCCATTGAGCATTTAGAATCGCCAGCCAGAATTGCCCGGTAACGTTGTTTTGCGACACATAGTTGTCCGCACGCGACCTGGCTCTTCTGCTTGCTGCCGCGACTCACGGCAGTTTGTTCCTGACCGTTGGCGCCAGTCACTTCTCTACGACGAGATCGGTGAGCGGCTTGCTGCAGCAGAGCAGCACCATGCCTTGATCGATTTCCCGCTGACGAATGCCGCCCGCGTGTTTCATCGCCACCTCGCCCGATACCAGCTTCACCTTGCAGGTTCCGCACATGCCCTGCGTGCACGATGCCGGCAGGCGCACACCCGCTTTCTTTGCAGCATCCAGCACATGCTGGCCGCTGTCGCACTCGATCTCACGATTGCTTTTCGTGAAGCTGACTTTGTAGCGTGTCTGCACTTCGGCCACGCCGGGTGCGGCAGCCGGCTCGAAAGCCGGTGCCTGTTCCCGGGCTTCTACAAAACTCTCGGCTGTTGCCGGCTCGGCCGCGTTCTGCAACACCTCGGCGACATGCACGGTAGCCAATTGTGCGGCGACCTCGCTGACCGTGCCGAACGAAAAGCTTTCTTCATGATAATGGCCGCGGTCGAAACCGCCCTCGTCAAGCAGGTTGCGTACTGCCTGCATGTACGGCGTGGGCCCGCAAGTGAAGATCTCGCGTTCGAGAAAGTCCGGTGCAATCAGCTTGAGTAAGGGCAACGTCAGAAAACCCGTGACACCTGGCCAGTTCGTGCGCGCGCCAACCCGCTCGCAAACAAATGCAGTACGAAAACGCGCGTGATTTGACGCGATCAAATCGAGTTCGCGCGCGAAGATAATGTCGTCGGGCGTGCGGGCGCTGTGCACGAAGACAATGTCGCTGTCCTCGCCCAGTTCGTGATGCGCGCGACTCATCGACATCAGCGGCGTAATGCCTGAACCGGCCGACAGAAACAGCAGCTTGCGCGCAGGGTGACGGGCGCACGTGAATTCGCCCGCCGGCCCCAGCACGCGAACTTCGCCGCCCACCTGCAGATTGTCATGCAGCCAGTTCGATACTTTGCCGCCCGGCACGCGCTTCACTGTAATGGAGATGGTGTGCGGACGCGTAGGCGGCGAGGAAATCGTATAGCAACGGTTGATCGACTCACCGTCGATATCCAGTTCGAGCGTGATGAACTGTCCCGGCTCGAACACGAAGGTCCGTTCGCCCGGCGCGCGGAAGAAAAAACTCTTCACGTCATGCGTTTCCTGACGCACATGGCAGCACACCAATGTTTCGTCCACATCGCTGTTCCACCGCGCGGGCAGCGTGTCCCAGAAGCGCGGCTGCGTAACACGGCTTGTTGCGTATTGCGATGCCGGCTCGGTGCCGAGCTGAAACGTCGCCTGATCGCGCATCATTGTTTTCTCCCGCTCCTGGTTGCGATCGTGCGCTCAGCGCTTGAAGGACACGACTTTCTCGCCGAATGCGGACGGCTCCGCATCGTGCGTCTGCGGCGCGTTGCTGTAGTCTGCGATGCGGCCGATGTACCACTCGCAGAACTTCTCCACGAGACCCTCTGTGAACGGCGAATACGGACCCGGCTCATAGGCGCTGCTCGTTGCGCCGCGTTGCGAGTATTCAACGAGTGCGCGGTCCTGATCATTGGTCGCGCGCCATACGGCCGTCAGGTTGTTGACGTCGTAGTCGATGCCTTCGCGCGCATCCTTGTGCACGAGCCATTTCGTGCGCACGAGCGTCTTGCCGGCCGAAAGCGGAATCACCGAGAAGCTAACAATGTGATCGCTCATGAAGTGATGCCACGAATTGGGCTGCGTCCAGAACGACAAGCCGCCAAGATCGGCCTGCTCGAAGCCGCCGAGCAATTTCTTCGACGCCACTTTCGCGTCCAGCGTCTGCGATTCGCCGTCCCGATCGAGCGGCAGACGTTGCGTGCGAAAACCGGTAACGAGATCCGCGAGCCGGTCGATTTCCGCCGACGGCAGCTTCATTGCTTCCCATTGCGCGGTACGGCGAGCAACTGTCTCTTCGAAAGCGGCCATGCCTTCTTCGTTAGCCGGTGTACGTTGATAGCCGAAACCGTATTCGTAAAGCGAAATGGTCAGCTCAGGATGGTTCGCGACGCAGTGATAGCACTCGCGATTGTTCTCCATCGTCAGCTTCCAGTTGCCTTCCTCGATGATGTCGATCGACGCCGCGATCTTGCAGCCGGCCAGTTGATGCGGTGCCAGGTACGGCTCCATTGCCGCGCGCATGACGGAAAAGTCAGCGGGCGGATTGTCCGCCAGACAGATAAAGATGAGTCCCGCGAGGTTCTCGACGTGGACTTTCTTCAAGCTGTGCTTGCAGCGGTCGAACTGGTCGCCCATATGCTCGGCGAACATCAGGTCGCCGTTCAGGTTATACGTCCAGCTGTGATACGGGCACACGATATTGCCGAGCGAACCCTTGTCGGTATTGCACAAGCGTGCGCCGCGATGGCGGCAGACGTTATGAAACGCCCGTACCTGCATATCGTCGTCGCGTATGATCAGAATGGAATCGTGTCCGATTTCCACTGTGATGTAATCGCCCGGTTCGGGCACGTCCGGCTCAACCGCGACCTGAATCCAGTGCTTGCGGAAGATCACGTCCATGTCGAGCGCGAAGATGTCCTCGCTCGTATAGAACGGCGCTTCCAGCGTGTAATTCTTCTTGCGGCGTTCGATCATTGCGCGAACGTCTGCGGAAACTTTCATTGTGTGCTCCGTTGCGTGTCACGTCTGGCGCCGCGCCAGGCCCTCCTGGCCGCATGCTCGCCTGAACCGGAAATCAGTAATCCACGAGTTGATGCTCGCGCAAATACGCCAGAATCACTTGTGCTTTTTCGACGGAACTCCCTTCAATTACGACGCTGCCGCCGCGGCTTTCCGTCGTGGTTGCGGAGAGCATCCGGGCGTGGCCCGAGCGCTTCTCGGCAGCGGCGAGACGCACCGGCTTGCTGCTCGCGGGGCGAATAGTCCAGCCAAGCTCCGTCGCACGAGCAGGTGCCGCACAAGCGACCGCGTGAATGGCCCCTTCGCGCTGCCGTGCATAGGCATAGGTCGGCGTTGCGTTTGCCATCGGATGCACGGCGATCAGTGCGGGCAATTGCACCTCGACACGGCGGCGCAAACCCTTGGGCATGAATTGCCGAACTTGTGCGCACCCGTCCTTCACGACGACATCGACGGCCGCGCCGACGAGCGGAATGCCCAGCGCATTCGCCACCCGATACGGCAGCATGCCGCTGTCGAAAGCGCCTTCGGCTCGCGTGCCGGTCAGCACGAGATCGTAGCCGGGCAGACGCGCGGCAAGCAGCGCTGTGCCATCGGCTTGCGAACCGTCTGCGTTGGGAACGGCAAGCACTTCGACCGAGCGCGCGCCTAGAGCAAGATATTCCTGTAGCGCGGGATTCGCAGGGTCGCCGGCGTGCAGTACGTCGAGTGTCGCAGCATGCTGCTTTGCGAGCGTCAAGGCGAGCGTCAGTGCGGCCGCGTCGTTACGGCTGTAGCGCGCAACGCCGCTCACCGGATGTCGGCCCACGGAAACGAGAACGGCGATTTTCATGCGAGCGCTCCTTCCGCTACAGCCTTCGAGTTCAGTAATGCAGCACCTGTGCCGCGTGCAGTGCGCGCTGCGGCAGCCGCGTCATTGAGTGCCGCGATGGTTTCCTGCGCATCGGCAATGACGGTCAGGTTCGCACGCTTGGCGATTGGCGCGCTCGCATCCAGATTCACCGCGATCACATGCCGGCAATCCTTGATGCCCTGCAAATGCTGTACGGCGCCGGATATGCCAAATGCGATATACACGCTCGCTTCAACGGTCTTGCCGGTCGCGCCAATCTGCTTGTCGCGTGTGAATTTGCCGTCGTCCACTGCGACACGGCTTGCACCGATCGCCGCGCCGAGCGTGGCCGCGAGACGCTCGAACGCAGGCACATCGCTGACACCGTTGCCTGCGGAGACGATGAAGTCCGCTTCTTCGAGCGCGAGCTGCGCGGCGTCCATCTCCTCGATACCGAGGTCGCGCACGATGCCTCTGGTGGCAGTCGGTTCGCCATCGAAACGCCATGCGACTCGCTCTCCTGCGCCGACGAACGGCAACTTGGGATCGACCGCATTGGGCGCAAGCAATACCACTTCTGGCAGCGCACACGAAGCGAACGCAGTGTTCGCATGCGCATAAGCGGCCGCGTGAGACGCATCGATTTCAACGACGTGTGTCGCGACGCTCGCATTTGCCGCCGCCGCATACCGGCGGCCAAGATCGCCGTCGCCGGTCGCGTTGTCGGGCAGGAATAGATGCACTGGCGCATATGCCGCGACGCACGCGGCGAGCGCGTTCAATTCGTCGTCCGGTGCGAAATGGCGACGATCGAACGAAGGCAACTCGATCAGCTTGTCAGCGCCCAATGCGCCGGCGTCGCCCGTAAATTCGCCGAATACCAGCAGCACGACCTCGGTGGTGGCATCGGCGATCAATGCCGCGGCGGCCAGCGTCTGGCGCGCGTGATCGTCGAGTGCGCCACGGTCCGCGTGCACCGCCACCAGCATCACATGCTGCGGCGTGGCGCTCGTGCGGCGCGGCTTCGGTTGTTCACGATGCGCGGCGCCCGAGGCGGCGAAATCCATTGCGCCCGCCACACCGGTCACGCCCAGCGTGATGCGTCTGAGTCCGTCAACGGTAATCGTGAACGGGCGGCGCGGATCGATTCGTTTGATTGTGTTCATCGCGTTACTCCAGCGCTGCTGCAACCAGTTCGGCGACGTCCAGTACTTCAGGACGGGGCCCAACCACGCCTTCGAGCATCGCGGTGCAATTCGGGCAGCCCACCGCGACGATCTCGGCGCCGATGCCGCGCGCGTCGTCGATACGAATGTCCGGAATGCGCCGCTTGCCCGGAATGTCGGTCAACGGGGCACCGCCGCCGCCACCGCAGCAACGTCCACGCATGCCGTGGCGCTCCATTTCGACAACCTTGATGCCAATGCTCTTCAGCACGCGGCGCGGCGCTTCGGTCTCGCCGTTGTAGCGGCCCAGGTAGCACGGATCGTGATACGTGATCTTGCTGTCCGCGTAGGCGGCGAGCGCGCGCGGAGACAGTTTGCCGCTCGCGACCAGTTCATCGATCAGCGCCGTATGATGTTGTACTTCATAGAAGCCGCCCAACGCGCGATACTCGTTGCGCAAGCTGTGCAACACGTGGGGATCGGAAGTGACGATCTTGCCGAACGAGTACTGCGAGAGCGTGTCGATCAACTTCTTTGCGAGGTGCTGGAACGTGGCTTCGTCGCCGAGACGCCGGGCCGTGTCGCCTGTATCGGTTTCGACGCCGCCGAGCACCGCATAATCGACACCCGCGCGGTTCAGCACCTTGACGAGCGCGCGCAGCGTGCGCTGATAGCGCATGTCGAACGCACCTTCGCCCGCAATCAGCAGCACATCCACGCGGCGCCCAGGCTGCGCGACCTGCACTTGCAGATCGACCGCCCAGTCATAACGTGCGCCGATGTCGTAACCGTTCGAACTGCCTGTTTCGCGCAGATTCGAGAGCGTGATCGGCCCCTTGCCCGGCACCGTGCCTTCCACGAGCGTCTGATTGCGGCGCATATCGACAATGGCGTCGACGTGCTCGATCAGCATCGGGCACTCCTGCACGCAAGCGCGGCAGGTCGTGCATGACCACAGCGTTTCTGCCTCGATCAGGCTGGAAATCAGCGGCTTGCCAGGCGCACCGCCATGCTTGCCGACAGGAATGCCGGGCGTTGGGGAGCCTGCGTATTCGGCGTCCGTGCCGCCCACCATGCCCGTCACCAGATCCTGAATGAGCTTCTTCGGATTGAGCGGCTGACCCGCGGCGAACGCGGGACAGGCTGCCTCGCATTTGCCGCACTGCACGCAGGCATCGAAACTGAGCAACTGGTTCCAGCGAAACTCCACGGGCTTGCCCACGCCGTATTCTTTCGCGTCGAGCAACGGCGCCTTCAATGCAGTCGGCGGCACGATGTCGCGATCGTTACGCTCGGCAAAGCGCTCCTGACGCGGATGAAACGCGAGATGCAGCAGACCCGCGAGCGCATGTTTCATCGGACCGCCACGCGCGGCGCCGAATGTCATCGTGAACGCGCCCACTGCGATCAGCAGCGCGACGATGATCGCGAGCGCGCCCGACATCGCCGCGGCCGGCAATGCGATGAACAACACGAGACCCAGCGCGAACGACCCGAGCAACAGCGGCAGATGATCCCACGGGCCTCGTGAAAGCCGCGCGGGTACCGCTTTCGCACCATGCCGGCGACGCCATACGAAAACCGCGCCGACCAGCATTACGAGCGCGGCAAGAAAGATCAGCTTGTCGAGCCACGGCGAATAGATCGCGAGACCGTAGTTGACGAACACGAGCGCCATCGCGAGGATCGCCCCGCCGGCAGTCGCCACGTGCGTTTTCGCAATGTACGGGTCGCGCGCGACCACATGATGCAGATCGACGAAGTAGCGTTTCGGAATCGACAGCAGATTCGCCCAGCCGTACGCGCCCGCCGCCGTGGCGCGACCCACGCGCCAATACGCGGCGCGCTTCGCGAGCGCGAAAGCCAGACCCGCCATCGACAACCACAACAGCACGGTGATGACAGACACGGGGCTCATTGTCAGAAGTCCTTGCAAAGGCGCAGCGCGTCGTAAATCGCGCCGTGAATGTTGTGCATGGAGATGCAGTCGCCGACGCGAAACAGCAGGAAGCGGCCATTACCGAGCTCTTCGGACAGCGACGGCTGCGGCTCGGATGCAAAGAGCTTATGCACGTCGACCTGCCCGCGATTGACCGACTCCGGCTTGAGCTTCCAGTACAGCTCGTCGTTCGGCGTGCTGCCGTTCTCGATCACGACCTGATCGACCGCGCGCTCTTCCTGCTCCTCCGTGTACTCGTTGCGGATCACGGCGATCTTCTTGCCGTCTTCCTCGTACACTTTGTCGAGCCAGTAATTCGGCGTATGGACCACCCCCTGCGCATAGAGGCGGCGATAGAAAATCGGGAACGTGGTGCCGCCTACGTCATCGGCCACTTTCACGTCGGGCGTGACGATCTCCACGTTCGAGCCGCGGCTCGAGATGAAATCGGCGACGCCGGCGCCGGCATGCGTGCTCACGCCGTCGTACACGAGGACATTCTTGCCCGGCTCGACCTTGCCCGAGAGCACGTCCCACGAACTCACCGCGAGGCCTTCGTCGACGCCCCACGCCGCGACTTGCGACGTGAACGCCGAGCCGCCCGTGGCGAGCACCACGATGTCCGGTTTTTCGGCCATGATGGTTTTATCGTCGGCGGCAACACCGAGACGGCGGTCCACGCCCAGGCGCTTTGTTTCCATATCGAACCAGCGGACGATGCCTGCCATCTGCTCACGCTGCGGCGCTTTCGCCGCGAGCATGATCTGGCCGCCCACATAGTCGTTCTTCTCGAACAGCACCACGTCATGGCCGCGCGACTTCGCGACCCGCGCCGCTTCGAGTCCCGCAGGACCCGCGCCGACCACGACGACCTTGCGCTTCGGCCCGTTCGTACGCGCAATGACATGCGGCATGGTCGCTTCGCGCGAGGTTGCCGCGTTCTGCACGCACAGCACGTCGAGCCCGTTGTACTGGCGGTCGATGCAATAGTTCGCGCCAACGCATTGCTTGATTTCGTCCTCGCGGCCATCGCGGATCTTGATGACCATATGCGGGTCGGCAATCTGCGCGCGTGTCATGCCGACCAGATCGACCATGCCGCTCGCCAGCAGACGTTCGGCCTGGCCCGCGTCGCGAATACTTTGCGCATGCATGACCGGAACTTTCACGACCGACTTGATGCCGGCTGCGAGATGCACGAAAGGCTCGGGCGGCAGCGCCATCGGCGGCATGCAGTTGGCGAGCGTGTTGTGCGTATCCGCGCCGGAGCCGATCACGCCGAGATAATCGATCAGGCCGCTTTCGCTCATTGCCTGCGCGATCTCTTTCAGTTGCTCGTGATCGAGACCGTCTTCGTGGAACTCGTCGCCGCACATGCGCAAACCCACGCAGAAATCGGGGCCCACTGCTTCACGCACTGCTTGCAATACTTCGACGCCGAAACGCAGGCGGTTTTCAAGCGAACCGCCCCATTCGTCGGTACGAAAATTGGTGCGCGGGCTCCAGAACTGGTCGATCAGATGCTGGTGCGCCGCCGAGATCTCGACGCCGTCCATGCCCGCATCCTTCACGCGTTTCGCGGCAGCCGCGAAGTCGGTGATAATGCGGCGAATCTCCTCCACTTCAATGATCTTTGCGTTGCCGCGATGCACCGGCTCACGCACGCCCGAAGGCGACATCAGATGCGGCCAGTGTTCGCCATGAAACGCCGAGCGGCGGCCCATGTGCGTGGCCTGAATCATGATCTTGGCGCCGTGCGCGTGCATGGCTTCCGCGAGTCGCGAGAGCGGATCGATGATCTTGTCGGTCGACAAATTCACCGACTTCCACCAGCCTTGCGGACTGTCGATCGAGACCGGGCTCGAACCGCCGCATACGGCGAGGCCCACACCACCCTTGGCCTTTTCTTCGTAGTAACGGATATAACGGTCACCGGGCAGTCCGCCGGGTTCCGCATACACCTCCGCATGCGCAGTGCTGACAATGCGGTTGCGCAAAGTCAGCTTGTTCAGCGTAAGAGGCTTGAAAAGGTTCGGGTAACGCATCGCGATCGACCTCGGAATAAATGACTTCTAGTGCTATGCCGCGAGCGGCGACACTTCGAACACGCAATGGTCGTGGCCTTCCGCCGCGCATCGCGCTTCTTTCGACTGCGAAGGCGGACCCTTGCGTTGTGAATCGGGTGCCGTGTCGTTGACCCAGTCCATTGCTCCCGCGAACCAGCCGGCGAACATGTAGCAGAGCTTGCCGACTTTGCCCGGCTGTGCGAGCACAAACGACGAGTGATGCAGTTCGATACGCGCATGCGACGTGGACGGATCGCTCTCCGTGATCGTGAAGATGCCCCAGCCGCGTTGCGAAAGCCGCTTCAGGTAGTGCTCGAATACGGCCATGCCGGCGATGCCGTGCTGCTTGGCCTCCTTGTCGCACCAGAAGTACGCGGACTTATAGCCCGCCTTGTAGAGAATCTCGGCATACGTGTCGATGCCGAGTGCTTCTTCAACGGCGGTATGGTTGTTCGTGAAGAAATGGCGCGGCACGTACAGCATCGGGAGCGCGTCGGTGGTCCAGACGCCGGTGTTCGCATCGACGTCGATAGGCAGTTGAGGTTGCATGTGGAAGACTCCTTGTTTTGTGGGGCGAATCTGCGGGCTCTGCGCGCGTGAAGCTCAAACCTTCCACACCTCACCGAATACGCGGACCCAGTTCTCACCCATGATCTTTTTGATGCGCGTCTCGCTCCAACCCGCGCGCTCCATCGCGGCGGTCAGGTTCGGAAACTCGCCGATCGTGCGGATGCCTTCCGGATTCACGACCTTGCCGAAGTTCGTCAACTGGCGATAACGGCCCTTGTCGTGTGTGATCCAGTCGAAGAACTCGGTGCTGTAGCCTTGCGTGAAGTCCGTGCCGATGCCGACCTGGTCTTCGCCAATCAGATTCACCACGTAGTCGATTGCCTCGATATAGTCTTCGACGGTGGCGTCCGGACCGCGCTTCAGGAAAGGCGCGAACATGGTCACGCCGACAAAGCCGCCGGCGTCGGCGATCTCTTTCAGTTGTTCGTCGCTCTTGTTGCGCGGGTGCTCTTTGAGTCCCGACGGGCAGCAATGCGAGTAGCACACCGGCTTTTTCGACGCAGCAATCGCTTCCGATGAAGTCTTTCCGCCGACATGCGACAGATCGACCATGATGCCGACGCGATTCATTTCCTGGATCACTTCACGGCCATAACCGGACAGACCGCCGTCGCGCTCATAGCAGCCGGTGCCGACCAGATTCTGCGTGTTGTAGCAAAGCTGAACCACGTTCACACCGAGGTCTTTGAATGCCTCGATATAGCCGAGGTTGTCCTCGAATGCATGCGCGTTCTGGAAGCCGAAAATGATGCCCGTCTTGTTCTCTTTCTTCGCGCGGAAGATGTCGTCGGTCGTGCGCACGAGCGTGAGAATCTCGCTGTACTCGCGGATCTGCTGCTTCATTTCGGCGATGTTATCGACGGTCTTCTGGAAGCTTTCCCACACGGACACCGTGCAGTTCACCGCGGTCACACCGCCCTTGCGCATATCTTCGAACACCGAGCGCTCGAACTTCGAAATGTTCAGGCCGTCGATGATGATGCTGTTTTCGTGCAAATTGCTCATCGTGTGCTCCAGGTGTTCTCAGTAGATGGGGAAGCGTTCGCACAGCGCGAAAATCTCGCGGCGCACGCGTTGTTCGGTGGCCGCATGGCCTTCGGGGTGATCGCGCAGCGAATCGAGCACTTCCACGATCAAGCGGCCCACGTCGCGGAACTCGTTCACGCCGAAGCCACGCGTCGTGCCCGCGGGTGTGCCGAGGCGCACGCCCGAGGTGATCGTCGGCTTTTCCGTGTCGAACGGAATGCCGTTCTTGTTGCACGTAATGCCTGCGCGCTCCAGCGCCTGCTCGACCTGATTGCCCTTGAGGCCCTTCGGCCGCAAATCGACCAGCAGAAGATGGTTGTCGGTGCCGCCCGTCACGAGATCCACGCCACCCGCCTTCAGTACTTCGCCGAGCGCCTGTGCGTTGGCGAGCACGTTGTCGATGTAGGTCTTGAAGCCGGGTTGCAACGCCTCGCCGAACGCGACAGCCTTGCCCGCGATCACGTGCATCAGCGGGCCGCCTTGCAAGCCGGGGAACACAGCGGAGTTGATCTTCTTTGCGATGTCTTCGTCATTCGTCAACACAAAGCCGCCGCGCGGACCGCGCAAGGTCTTGTGCGTGGTGGAGGTCACTACATGCGCATGCTCGACCGGATTGGCGTGACGTCCGGCCGCGATCACGCCGGCGATGTGCGCCATATCCACCATCAGCTTTGCACCGACGCTGTCGGCAATCGCACGCAGCCGCTTGAAATCCAGCGCGCGCGGATACGCCGAGAAGCCGGCGATCAGCAGCGCGGGTTTATGCTGCTGCGCAAGTTCCTCGATCTGCTCGTAGTCGATCAGCAGCGTGTCGCGGTTGACGCCGTACTGCACCGCGTTGAACCACTTGCCCGACATGGCCGGCTTCGCGCCGTGCGTGAGGTGCCCGCCCGCGTCGAGCGACATGCCGAGCACCGTGTCGCCCGGCTTCACCAGCGCGAGCATGACCGCACCGTTCGCCTGCGCGCCGGAATGCGGCTGCACATTGGCGAACTTCGCGTTGAACAGTTGCTTGATGCGTTCGAGCGCAAGGGTCTCGATCTCGTCGACGTATTCACAGCCGCCGTAGTAACGCTTGCCCGGATAACCTTCCGCATATTTGTTGGTCAGCACCGAGCCTTGTGCTTCGAGCACCGCGCGTGACACGATGTTTTCCGACGCGATCAGTTCGACTTGCGACTGCTGGCGCTCGAGCTCTTTCAAAATAGCGCCGCGCACCGCCTGATCGCGCGTGGCGAGCGATTCTTCGAAGAAAGGATTCGGGTTCGACATGGAAGGTCCGTGGAATCGTTGACGGGAAGGCCCGGAAGCCGCGCTGACGCTTGGCTTGTGCGGCGCTTGCGCCCTGCTGCTACCGGCTTGCATTGCGTCTATTCTTGACGCTTGCATCGCGCGTCAATTTATGAATTCAGACGCGTTCTTTGCCTTTTCCGCCATGAGCGACCTTTTTCGACAAGTCGCCCGCGCGAGCCTGCCGATCTCGTGACCGGCGCCTCGGTAAGTACCCTGAGAGATGTCGCTCGCGCGGCCATGCCGAGGTCGAACGACCGTTCGATGCTGAAGGAATTCTGAACAGCAGCTAAACGCGATGCGCGGTTAAGGTGCGGGTTTTCAGCGTCGGTGGTGCTGCTGTGGTGCTGCTGTGTGCACTCGTGGTGCCGTTTCGCGAGCGTTCCGCGCACCGGCATCGACAACCAAGGGTTTAGCCTGATGGCATGGTAGTTGCGCTAGTACGCAAAATTGAAGAAGTCGCCGCTCCCCACGGCGACGCGACACTATAGATTCCAAGGAATCACTCCTCACATGTCCACCGATCGCACGGCGTCACTGTCGCATTTCGCCTTCATGCCCGTTCCGAACTTCACGATGATCGCGTTCACGAATGCGATCGAAGTACTGCGCATGGCGAACTACCTGACGGGACAGACGCTATATCGCTGGTCGATCGTGAGTCCCGACGGCGGGCCGGTGGCGGCAAGCAATGGTTTGTCCGTCGATACGGGTCCCGTCGAATGCGTCGGCCAGCCGGATATCGTGTTCGTAATCGGCGGCATCGACGTGCAACACGCGACCACGCCGGCTCATTTGTCCGCATTGCGCCGTTTCGCCCGCATGGGTTGTGTACTCGGCAGCCTGTGCACGGGCACCTACGCGCTTGCGCGTGCCGGGTTGCTCGCGGGCTACGCCTGTGCGATTCACTGGGAGAACATGTCGGCGCTCAAAGAAGAATTCCCCGACACGCGTTTTCTGAAAGAACTGTTCGTGATCGATCGCGACCGTGTGACATGCACAGGCGGTGTCGCGCCGCTCGACATGATGCTGAACCTGATCGCTCCGCGCGTCGGCACCGCGCGCGTAACGCAGATCGCCGAGCAGTTCATCGTCGAACATGTGCGCGATACGAGCGCGCAACAGAAAATGCCGCTGGTCGCGCGACTCGGTTCGGCCAACAAGTCGCTGTTTGAAGTGATCTCGCTGATGGAGAACAACATCGAGGAGCCGCTGTCACGCGAGGAACTGGCGAGACTCGCCGGCATGTCGCAAAGACAGTTGCAGCGCCTTTTCCGCGAGCATCTGGGGATGACGCCCACGCATTACTATCTGACGCTGCGTTTGCGGCGCGCGCGCGAACTGCTGCTGCAAACCGATATGTCGATCATGAACATCACGATGGCTTGCGGTTTTCAGTCCGCCTGCCACTTTTCGAAAAGTTATCGCGACGCATTCGGCACTGCGCCCACGCGCGAGCGCCGCAAGCAATCGCCTTCTCTGTCTTCGGCGCCGGTTATGGCGGCCTGAAAAACGCCCGTACTCGCCAGCGTCAAACAAAAACGCGTTGAACGGAGATCCGTTCAACGCGTTTCTTTATTGGCAGCCTCTAGTTTCTTGCGATGCTCACGCCGCCTTCAGCAAGCCGTGCGGATCGATAACGAATTTGCGCGGCGCGCCGCCGTCGAATTGACGGTAACCATCGGGCGCCTGGTCGAGCGACACCACGGTCACGTTGACGATGTCGGCAATCGGCAAGCGGTCCCACAAGATCGCCTGCATGAGGTTGTGGTTGTACTTCATCACCGGCGTCTGGCCCGTATGGAACGAGTGCGACTTGGCCCAGCCGAGCCCGAAGCGGATGCTCAGACTACCCTTGCGAGCGGCCGCGTCGACGGCACCCGGATCGTCGGTCACGTAAAGGCCCGGAATGCCGATCGCGCCTGCTGCGCGCGTAATCTCCATCAGGGAGTTCAGTACCGTGGCCGGCGCTTCCTCATGCGACCCGCTGCTTCCATGCCCGTGTGCTTCAAAGCCTACGCAGTCCACCGCGCAATCCACTTCCGGCTTGCCGAGAATCTGTTCGATCTGCTCGCCAAGCGTCGCGTCTTTCGACAGATCGACAGTCTCGAAGCCCATCTTGCGCGCATGCGCAAGACGCTCCTCGTTCATGTCGCCGACAATCGTGCAGGCCGCGCCCAGGAGGCGTGCCGACGCGGCCGCGGCCATGCCGACCGGCCCCGCGCCTGCAATGTAGACGGTCGAGCCCGGCTTCACGCCCGCCATCACTGCGCCGTGATAACCGGTCGGCAAAATGTCGGACAGACAGGTAAGGTCGCGGATCTTCGACATAGCCTGCGCGCGATCGGGGAATTTCAGCAGGTTGAAGTCGGCGTACGGCACCAGCACGTACTCGGCCTGTCCGCCAATCCAGCCACCCATGTCGACGTATCCGTAAGCACCGCCCGCGCGCGACGGATTGACGTTCAGGCATACGCCCGTGTGCTGCGACTTGCAGGTCGGGCAGCGTCCGCAAGCCACGTTGAACGGCACCGACACCAGATCGCCGATGCTCAGCGTCTCGACGTCGCGACCCACTTCGATCACCTCGCCGGTAATCTCGTGGCCGAGCACGAGGCCCACCTCGGCGGTGGTGCGGCCGCGCACCATATGCTGATCCGAGCCGCAAATGTTCGTGCTCACGACCTTCAGAATTACGCCATGGCCGATCGCGCGGCCACGTGGATCGACCATCTTCGGATAGTCGATCGATTGCACTTCCACCTTGCCCTGCCCGAGATATACGACGCCGCGATTGCTGCTCATTGAATGTCTCCGTGTCTTGTGAGAGACGCGTGGATTGTGTGCCACGCGCCGTTCAACGAGCGTAGCGCCCGCGGCAAGCAATCACCTGCATGGAACGCGACACGGGTTTGGCCGTAACCGACATGGCCGCAGACGTCTGTTTTTATTGATTGACCGTTCAATATAAAAAACCTACCATGCGCCGGTTGAATATGCGGTCTGCGCCAGCCGCGAGTCGTCCAATCTTCACACCATCACCATGCCCAAGCTCGGAATGCGCGAAATTCGCCGCGCCCAGTTGATCGACGCCACGTTGCTCACCATCGACCAGACCGGCCTGGCGGGCGCGACGCTGGCGTCTGTCGCCCAACGCGCAAGCATCTCCACCGGCATCGTCAGCCACTATTTCGGCGACAAGGACGGCTTGCTGGAAGCCACCATGCGGCACGTGCTGCGCGATCTGTGGCAGGCCACTTCGCGTCGGCGCCGCGCGGCGAAGGCCGACCCGCGTTCCAGGCTGCGAGCGGTAGTCGCCGCCAACTTCGATGCGGAGCAAACCAGCGCGCCCGTCATGAAGACGTGGCTCGCCTTCTGGTCGGAGAGCATGCACAAGCCGCATTTGCGTCGGCTTCAATACGTGAATACGCGGCGTCTGAACTCGAACCTGTGCGCCGATTTTGCGAAAGCGATGCCACGCGCAGCCGCGCGGAGGGCGGCGAGCGGGCTCGCTGCGCTGATCGACGGACTGTGGCTGCGCGGAGCGCTGTCGGGCGAACCGTTCGACACCAAAGCGGCGCTACGTGTGGCAAACGAATACATCGACCTGGTGCTGGCGGCGCGCGAGTCGGCGTAGATCTGCCAGACAGGAACCAGCGATATCTTCACAAAGGAGCAAGTCATGGCGGTATTCGCAACGCAACGTCTCTATATCGGCGGCGCTTATGTAGACGCGACCGGCGGAGAAACTTTCGACACCGTCGACCCCGCCAACGGCGAAACGCTCGCTACCATCCAGCAGGCAAGTTCCGCGGACGTGGACGGCGCGGTGCAATCCGCTCGTGAAGGTCAGCACGAGTGGGCCGCGCTCACGGGCATGCAACGTTCACGCATTCTGCGTCGCGCGGTCGACATTCTGCGCGAGCGCAACGACGAACTCGCCGCACTCGAAACGCGCGACACAGGTAAGCCGATTGCGGAAACGCAAGCCGTGGACATCGTCACGGGCGCGGACGTGATCGAGTATTACGCGGGCCTTGCCACCGCTATCGAGGGGCAGCAGATTCCGTTGCGGTCGACGTCGTTCGTGTACACGCGACGCGAGCCGCTCGGCGTATGCGCGGGTATCGGCGCATGGAACTATCCGATTCAGATCGCATGCTGGAAGTCGGCGCCCGCGCTGGCCGCAGGCAATGCGATGATCTTCAAGCCGAGCGAAGTCACGCCGTTGTCGGCCTTGAAACTCGCCGAGATTTACACCGAGGCTGGCGTGCCGGCCGGCGTGTTCAACGTCGTGCAAGGCGACGGCCGCGTGGGCGCGATGCTCGCCGCGCATCCGGACATCGAGAAAATCTCGTTCACGGGCGGCGTGGAAACCGGCAAGAAGGTGATGTCGATGGCGGGCGCATCGTCGTTGAAAGAAGTGACGATGGAACTCGGCGGGAAATCTCCCCTGCTCGTTTTCGACGACGCGAATCTCGAACGCGCCGCCGACATCGCGATGAGCGCCAACTTCTTCAGCTCGGGCCAGGTCTGCACGAACGGCACACGCGTGTTCGTGCAACGCAGTGTGCTCGAACGGTTTGAAGCGTTGGTGCTGGAGCGTGTGAAGCGCATTCGCGTGGGTGCGCCAGGCGACGCCTCCACCAATTTCGGCCCGCTCGTTAGCGCGGCGCAACTGCAGAAGGTGCTCGGCTATATCGATAGCGGCGTTCAGGAAGGCGCCCGGTTGATCGCGGGCGGCAAGCGCCTGAGCGAAGGTCATTTCGGCCGGGGCCAATACGTCGAGCCAACTGTGTTCACTGGCTGCCATGACGACATGCGCATCGTGCGCGAGGAAATCTTCGGCCCGGTCATGAGCATTCTGATTTTCGACGACGAAGACGAAACCATCGAACGTGCGAACCGCACCGCTTACGGCCTCGCTGCCGGTGTTGTCACCGAGAATCTGGCGCGCGCGCATCGCGTGATTCATCGGCTCGAAGCCGGCATTTGCTGGATCAATACATGGGGCGAGTCGCCGGCCGAGATGCCAGTGGGCGGCTACAAGCAATCGGGCGTGGGCCGCGAGAACGGCATTACCACGCTCGAGCATTACACGCGCATCAAGTCCGTGCAGGTCGAGCTCGGTCCGTATCAACCGGTGTTTTGAGGAGCCAGCCATGACTTCGAACGAATACGACTATATCGTCGTCGGCGCGGGTTCGGCGGGCAACGTGCTGGCGTCGCGTCTCACCGAAGATGCCGACGTCACGGTGTTGCTGCTCGAAGCCGGTGGCCCCGACTACCGCTTCGATTTCCGCACGCAGATGCCCGCCGCGCTCGCCTATCCGTTGCAAGGGCGCCGCTACAACTGGGCGTATGAGACGGACCCTGAGCCGCATATGAACAACCGTCGCATGGAGTGCGGCCGCGGCAAGGGACTGGGCGGGTCATCGCTGATCAACGGCATGTGCTATATCCGCGGCAATGCGCTCGATTACGATGGTTGGGCCACGCGGCGCGGTCTGGAAAACTGGACCTATCTGGACTGCCTGCCCTATTTTCGCAAAGCCGAAACACGCGACGCAGGCCCGAACGCCTATCACGGCGGCGACGGTCCCGTGCACGTGACCACGAGCAAACCCGGCAATAACCCACTCTTCGCAGCGATGGTCGAGGCCGGCGTCCAGGCGGGCTTTCCGCGCACCGACGACCTGAACGGCTATCAGCAGGAAGGCTTTGGTCCAATGGACCGCACTGTCACGGCCAACGGCCGTCGCGCCAGCACCGCGCGCGGCTATCTCGATCGCGCGAGAGCACGCGCGAACCTGACCATCGTCACGCATGCGTTGAGCGATCGTGTGCTGTTCTCCGGCAAACGTGCGGTTGGCGTCGCGTATCAGCACAACGGCGCGACAGTGAATGCCTATGCGCGCCGGGAAGTACTGGTCTGCAGCGGCGCGATCGCATCGCCGCAATTGTTGCAACGCTCCGGCGTGGGTCGCTCCACGTGGCTGCGTGAACTCGACATCCCCGTCGTTCACGATCTGCCGGGCGTCGGCGAAAACTTGCAGGACCATCTGGAGATGTACATTCAGTACGAGTGCAAGGAGCCCGTCTCGCTCTACCCTGCGTTGCAGTGGTGGAACCAGCCGGCCATCGGACTCGAATGGATGCTCAACGGTACGGGCATTGGCGCGAGCAATCAGTTTGAAGCGGGCGGCTTCATCCGTACACGCGACGACGACTTGTGGCCCAACATCCAGTACCACTTTCTGCCGGTGGCGATCAATTACAACGGCTCGAACGCGATCAGAATGCATGGGTTCCAGGCGCACGTCGGCTCGATGCGTTCGCCGAGCCGCGGGCGCGTGAAGCTCAAGTCGCGCGACCCGGCCGCACACCCGAGCATTCTCTTCAACTACATGGCCGATCCGCTCGACTGGCGCGAGTTCCGCGACGGCATCCGCATTACACGCGAGATCATGCGGCAGCCGGCGCTGGATCGTTATCGCGGACGTGAGCTAAATCCGGGCGCGGAACTGACCACAGACGCCGAGCTCGACAGTTTCGTGCGGGCGCGGGCCGAGACGGCGTTTCATCCTTCGTGCTCGTGCAAGATGGGTTATGACGACATGGCCGTGGTGGACAACGAGGGCCGCGTGCACGGCTTGCAAGCGCTGCGCGTGGTGGATGCGTCGATCATGCCGATCATCACCACGGGCAATCTCAATGCCCCGACCATCATGCTGGCGGAGAAGATCGCGGACCGCATTCGTGGGCGCGAACCGTTGGCGCGCGTGGACACACCTTACTTCGTCGCGAATGGCGCGCCTGCCAGGAAGCGTGAACGAGCGACCGTCTGACTTCCCCGTTCAGGATTCCGGATTCCGGACTCCGGGTTTCCGCCCGGGCGGCGAGCTCTTGCCGCCCATAACTTTTTCTTGACCCTCTCGCAAGTTATCCTCGATTGTCAGCGCTCGGCGAAAGCCGGATAGTGCTGCGTCAGCACACCTGTCGATAACAATTCAAGGAAAACGCCGCATATGAAGCTAAGAGCCGTGAGCGTAATGGCGACCGCCGTCTTCGCGCTGAGCGCAATGGCACCGGCAAGCCATGCAGCCGGCGAAGCCGGCGACACCGGCGACACCGACGACGCGATCAAAACCGTAGTGGACTCGGCTATCGAACCGCTGATGGCGAAATACCACGTGCCGGGCATGGCGATCGGCGTGATCGCGAACGGCAAGACCTATGTATTCGACTATGGCGTGGCATCGCTACAGACAGGCAAGCCGGTCGCGCAGCGCACGCTATTCGAAATTGGTTCGGTCAGCAAGACATTTACCGCGACGCTCGCCGCCTACGCGCAACTCAACGGTCAACTGAAGCTGTCGGACGAGACGCAGAAATATTTGCCGTCATTGCGAGGCAGCGCGTTCGGCAAGGTGAGCCTTCTGAACCTGGGTACGCACACGCCCGGCGGTCTTCCGCTTCAGGTACCCGACGACATTCATGACAACGCCCAGCTGTTGCAGTACTTCAACGCATGGAAGCCCGCGCACGCGCCCGGCACTTATCGCACGTATGCGAATCCCGGTATCGGCACGCTTGGTCTGATCACCGCCAGAAGCATGGGCCAGGACTTTGCGCCGCTGATCGAGCAGCACATGTTTCCCGCGCTCGGCATGAGAAGCAGCTATATCCACGTCCCCACGGCGAAAATGTCCGACTACGCGCAGGGCTATACGAAAGATGGCGCACCGGTCCGCATGAAAGGCGGCGTTCTCGCCGACGAAGCGTACGGCGTGAAAACCACCGCCGCGGACATGGTCCGGTTCGTTCAGGCGAACATGAACCTGATCGACGTGGACAGCAAGCTTCAGCGCGCTATTACGGCCACGCACACTGGCTACTTCAAGGCCGGCGTGCTCACGCAAGACCTGATCTGGGAGCAATACGCGTATCCGGTCGCGCTCTCCACCTTGCATGAAGGCAACGCGCCCGCCATGGCGGTCACTCCGACACCGGCCGCTGCGATCGATCCGCCGCTGCCGCCGCAGCAGAATGTGTGGATCAACAAGACCGGTTCGACGAACGGTTTCGGCACCTACGTCGCCTTCGTTCCTCAGAAACGCGTGGGCGTCGTGTTGCTTGCCAACAAGAACTTCCCCATCGAGGACCGCGTCAGCGCGGCGTATCGGATCATGTCGGCACTCGTTGAGAGCGCACAGTAGCGACGAGAAGCGCGATGAAAAGCGCGATTGCGCCACGGTGCAGCGGACAGGCAACCGCTGCGCCGTGGCGGGCGAACGCTTCTACTCGCGCGCCGGACTGAGCACGCCATGCGCGTCGCTCTCCACGGCTTCCGACACGAGCGTCTCGAGCGCGAGTCCACGGGTTTCGATGCCGAGTATCCATACGGCGGCTGCCGCGATGACGAAGCACATCGCTCCGAGCGAGAACACGCCGCCCTGGCCGAACACCGGCAACACGACGCCCACCACATACGGCCCGATCAGCGAGCCGACACGGCCAATCGCCGAGGCGAAGCCCGAACCCGTAGCGCGCGCGCCGGTGCCGTAGAGTTCCGGCGTATAGGTGTAAAGCACCGCCCACATTGCAAACAGAAAGAACTGCATTGCAAGTCCCGCGCAGATCAGCAACGTGGGCGTCTGGGCGTGGAGCGCGGTTTGCCCGTACACGTAGGCCATTACCGCACTGCCCGCAAGCGACGCGATACAGGTCGGCTTGCGTCCCCAGCGCTCAACGAGCCATGCCGCGCAGATAAAACCCGGAATACCGCCAAGAGAGATCAGCACCGTGTACAACACCGACTTCGTCACCGCGAAGCCGGCCTGCTGCATCAGCGCGCCGAGCCATGACGTCAGACCGTAAAAGCCGAGCAACGCAAAGAACCACAGCGTCCACACCATGACCGTGCGACGCCGGTAAGCCGCGCTCCATATCTCGCGAAACGCGCCAGCGCCTTTCGTGGCCACCGGTTCGGCGAGCATGACCGGCGGGCGCAGGTGGCTCAGCCCCGCGGACTTCATGACTTTGACTTCGATGTCGGCAAGAATTTTGTCGGCGTCGCCGAGACGTCCGCGATGTTCGAGCCAACGCGGCGATTCCGGCACGATGCGTCGCACGACGAGCACGAACACGGCGGGAATCGCGAGCAACGCGAACTCCGTTCGCCAGCCGAAGGTCGGCAGCACGAAGTACGACACTACGCCTGCCGTGATGAAACCGAGCGGCCAGAAGCCGTCCATTAACGCGATCAGACGCCCGCGCGAAGAAGCCGGAACGAATTCCGACAGGAGCGTTTGCGCAATCGGGAACTCCATGCCCATGCCGAAGCCCAGCAGCACTCGATAAAAGATCAGCGCTTCGACACTCTGCGCAGTCGAACACAGATACGAAGCGAGCCCCCACAGCACCATGCTCCATTGAAACACCGGCCGGCGCCCGAAGCGATCGGCGAGCAAGCCGGCGACCGCCGCGCCGCCCACCATGCCGAAGAAACTCGCACTCGCGACGAGGCCGGCGGTCGCCGTCGACAAACCGAACTCGGTCTTGATCGAACCGAGTACGAAGGTCATCGTGCCGAGGTCGACGGAATCGAAGAAGAACGCAATCGCGATAATGATAAAGATGGTCCGGTGATAGCCGGAGAACGGCAGCCGTTCGAGTCGCGCGGCGGCGCTCGCGCGAGACTGAGAAGCGGTAGGCATGGCATCCCCTGAATATTGCGGCGCGGCCGCGAGTGATGTTCCGATGAGCACATTCAGTAGACGCCGACATAAATCGGCGACATAGAAGAAATACGTCATCGGGATGGAACGGGGGCGTCGTTCAACAGTCCTCGCGCTGATAGGCCGTACCGGCCGCCGGCCGGGCGCGAGGCAACCGCTACGCGCTATACGCTATGCGCGCAGCCGCGCACGCGCCGCGCCTGCAACACGCGCGAGCGCATCCGCGCTCAGCCGCGCGGCGATTTTCTGAACGTATTCGTGGTGGCGCGCCTGCAACGGCGCGCCCAGTTGCTGTGCGAGCAGATAGCGAATCAGCGCGATGCGCCGGTGCCGCAGCAGCATGCTCTGGTCGAGCAGCGCGAGCGCGGCATCGGCATCGCCTTGCTGGCATGCGCGCTCAGTGAGGCGCGCAGTGACGACACGGGTCGACGTCATGTGAGACGGGCAGCGCGAAAGCCGCGAGCGGTCCACGGGAACAGCGCTCGCGGCGTTAACGCAGTCACGACATCAACGGCTCGGCTGCGTCGAGCATGATCTTCACGAAGTAGTCGGCAAAGCTGCGACGCACGATGATGTCGAAGCTGTCGGCGCCGGTGGGCACCAGCGTCATCGACGCCTTGAAGTAATGGCTTTGCGCACACTGCCCTTCGCCGAACAACTTGGGATGCAGATCGAGCGGACAGCCGCGCGAAAGCACTTCACGCGTGCGCGCGCCGGTGATTTCGAGCACCGTATAGCCGCTGCCGATATCCACCGCGGACGCGAACACGCCTGCAAACGCTGCACCGAGCTTCGCCTGCAACGGCGCAGTGCGCGTTGCGTCATGCGCGACGGCCGAGCGCACGAGCCATTCGTCCGGTCCGAGCCAGAGCATCTCGTAGCCGTTGCCGCGCGCAATCGTATTGGCTTTTTCCGGCGGCGGGCAACCGAGCACATTTTTTACCGCCTGCACAAACGCGGCGTCGCGCGTATCGCCTCGCACGTTCACGAGTTCGAGAAACGGCCGCTCACTCAATCTGAATGCCGTGCCTGCCGTTGCCTGATGCTTTTTCAGCAGCGCATCCACACCCACCAGCGGCGACTCCTGCCATACGCCGGTTTGCCTGCCGACAGCACGGTCCACGACCGACGCCGCCGTTTTAGTTTCATTCCACATGTTGACGCGCTCCTTCGCTGTCGTAGAACACCGAGCTGGTGATCTTCGCTGCAATCTGTTTGCCGCTCGAAAGCGGGACCGTGACCGTTTCGCCGATCTTCTCGAGACCGCCCTTCACGACGGCCATCGCAATCGAGCGCTTGAGAATCGGACTGTAATAACTCGACGTGACGTGGCCGAGCATCGGCGCGGTGTCGCCCTGGAACGGACCGGCGACAATTTGCGAGCCTTCCGGTATCACGAACGACGGATCGTCGGAGAGCAGCCCAACCAGTTGCTTGCGCCCCGGCTTCGCCGTGTCGGAGCGAGTCAGCGAACGCTTGCCCAGAAAGTCTTTCGACTTCGCGACGAGCCCGCCCATGCCGAGGTCGTAAGGCGTCATCGAGCCGTCCGTATCCTGACCCACGATGATGTAGCCCTTCTCCGCACGCAACACGTGCATCGTTTCAGTGCCATACGGCGTGATGTCGAATTCGGCGCCAGCGGCCATCAACGCTTCCCACACCGCGCGTCCCACATTCGCCGGCACGTTCACTTCATACGCGAGTTCACCGGAAAAGCTGATGCGCATCACACGCGACGCAGCACCCGCGACCGTGCCTTCGCGATAGCTCATGAACGGAAATGCGGCGTTCGCGAAGTCGATGTCATGACACACCTTCTGCAAGACCTTGCGGCTGTTGGGGCCGACCACGGCGAAAGTCGCCCAGTGATCGGTGACCGACGCAAGACGCACGCGCATGTCCGGCCATTCCGTTTGCAGCCAGCGTTCGAGCCACGTCAGCACGCGCGCCGCACCGCCCGTGGTCGTCGTCATCATGTAGTGCTGATCGGCGAGGCGCACGGTCACGCCGTCGTCGAAAATCATGCCGTTTTCGTCGAGCATCAGTCCATAGCGGCACTTGCCGACTTCGAGCTTGCTCCACGGATTCGTGTAGACCCAGTTCAGGAGCTTTGCAGAATCGGGACCCTGAATGTCGATCTTGCCGAGTGTCGATGCATCCAGAATGCCGACGCTGGTACGCACCGCGAGCGATTCGCGTGCGACGGCCGCGTGCATGTCCTCACCCGCTTTCGGGTAATACCACGGACGCTTCCAGTTGCCGACGTCCTCGAAAGCAGCGCCGTTCTCCACATGCCATTCATGCACAGCCGTCTTGCGCACCGGATCGAGAAACTCGCCGAGTTCGCGGCCCGCGAACGTGCCGAACGTGACCGGCGTGTAGTTCGGGCGGAACGTGGTGGTGCCCGTCTCCGGAATCGTCTTGCCGAGCGCCTGCGCGAGAATCGCCATACCGTTGATGTTGCCGAGCTTGCCCTGGTCGGTGCCGAAGCCCATCGCCGTATAACGCTTCACGTGTTCAACCGACTCGAAGCCTTCGCGGGCGGCCAGGAAAATATCCGCCGCGGACACGTCGTTCTGGAAGTCCACGAACTGCTTCGGCCCGCGCGTTGCAAGCTCGCGTCCGCCAACGAGCCACAGCGGCTCCAGCTTTGCTTCGCTGATTTCGGCGACCTGAACCGGATTCGGCCGGGAGACGATATGGCCTGCGGCACGCGCGGCCTCGATGCCAGCATCGACGGCGAAACGGATGCCTTGACCCAGCGTGAAATCGCCGTTGCAGGCGCCGACGCTCGTTTCCGCCTGCATCGCCTTGCCGGGCACGAAGCAGGCTTTCTCGTTATGCCAGTGCGCCTTGCCGCCCGACTGCGCGAACAGATGCAGCACGGGGCTCCAACCACCGGACATCGCGAGCAGATCGCACGGCAGTTCGCTTTGCTTCGCGCCGGTCTTGCCGTTTGCATACGAAGCGATATCCACCGACGCCACGCGCAGTTTGCCGTGCGCCGCCGTGATGACGGCGCCGCCGATCACCTTCACGCCGTAGCGGCGAGCAAGCGCGGGCAGCGTGCCCTTCGATTCACCCGCGCGCGGATCGATCACTGTCACCTGCGCGCCGGCCGCTTTCAGGTCGAGCGCGCATTGATAGCCGTCGTCGTTGTTCGTGAAGACTACTGCGTTGCGGCCCGGCAATACTGCATAGCGATGCAGATAGGTCGAAACGGCTGAAGCCAGCATCACGCCCGGCAGATCGTTGTTGCCGAACACGATGGGCCGTTCATGCGCGCCGGTCGCGAGGATCACGCGTTTTGCGCGGATCTTCCACATCAGTTCGCGCGTGCCCTTGCGTTGCGACACGGGCAGATGATCGGTTAAACGCTGGGTCACCGTGACGAGATTGTGGTCCTGGTAACCAAACGCGTTGCTGCGCGTGAGAATCTTCACGTCGGGCATCTGCCGCAGTTCGTCTTCGACCTTGTGCACCCACTGCAACGCAGGCTTGCCGTCGATCTCCGCGCGGCACGACAGCAGCGAGCCGCCGAGTTCCGGCTGATCGTCGACCAGTGTCACGCGTGCGCCCGACAAAGCGGCTGCATGCGCGGCCGCGAGACCGGTCGGCCCGCCGCCCACGACCAGCACGTCGCAATGTGCAAAGCACTTGTCGTAGCGGTCGGCGTCGAGTTGTTCGGGCGCCTTGCCGAGACCCGCGGCGTCGCGAATCACTTCCTCGTACTTCGGCCAGAACTTGCGCGGCCACATGAAGGTCTTGTAGTAGAAGCCCGCCGGAATGAAGCGCGCGAACTTCTGATTGACCGCCATGCGATCTTTCTCGATGCTCGGCTTCGCATTCACGCTGTTCGCGACGAGCCCCTGATACAACTCGACTTCGGTCGCACGCGCATTCGGCACCGTGTAGGCGCCGGTTTCCAGTTGCACGACGGCGTTCGGCTCTTCCACTCCGGCCGTAACGATGCCGCGCGGCCGGTGATATTTCCAGCTACGCGCAACGAAATGCAGGCCGTTGGCGAGCAATGCCGAAGCCAGCGTATCACCCTGATAACCCTGATACTGGCGGCCGTTGAACGTGAACGTAAGCGGCAATGCGCGGTTGATGCGCCCGCCATTCGGGAGTCGGTCTTTCTGGCTCATTGCGTCTTGCCCTCTTGTGCCTTGCCGTCGTTGCTATCCATCTTGAGCAGCGGACGGTCGAACGTCTCGTAGCCCTGGATCTCGTAGCTCACCGTATCGCGCTGCGCCTTGAACCAGCGGCGGCAGCCTTGCGTATGCATCCATTGCTCACGATGCACGCCGCGCGGATTCTTGCGCATGAACAGGTAGTCGCCCCACTCCTTGTCGGTGAGCTTCTCGGTATCGAGCGGACGCGCAATGTCCGCTTCGCCGCCGCAGGAAAATTCGGTTTCGGCGCGTGGCCCGCACCAGGGGCATTCGATCATCAGCATATTTGTCTCTCTATCCAGCGCTAGTGCGTTAGTGGGCGACGGCGGCGGCGCCGTGTTCGTCGATGAGATGGCCGGTGTAGAAGCGATCCAGCGAGAACGGCGCGTTCAATTCGTGCGGCTCGTCTTTCGCGATCGTGTACGCATAGGCCCAACCGGAACCGGGGGTCGCCTTGAAGCCGCCCGTGCCCCAGCCGCAATTGAAATAGAGGCCCTTCACGTCGGTCTTGCTGATGATCGGGCATGCGTCCGGCGAGACGTCCACGATGCCGCCCCACTGCCGGTTCATGCGCACTCGCGAGAACACCGGGAACATTTCGACGATGGCTTCGAGCGTGCCTTCGATAATCTGGAAGCTGCCGCGCTGTCCGAAACCCGTGTACTGGTCCACGCCCGCGCCGATCACCAGATCGCCTTTGTCGGACTGGCTGATATACGCGTGCACGGCGTTCGACATCACCACTGTGTTCACGACCGGCTTGATCGGCTCGGACACCAGCGCCTGCAACGGATGGCTTTCGAGCGGCAGGCGCACGCCGGCCATGTCGGCGAGCGTGGAGGTATTGCCCGCCGCCACCACCGCGACTTTCTTCGCCTTGATGAAACCCTTCGTCGTATCCACGCCCGTTACCTGGCTGCCGTTACGGCGGATACCGGTGACCTGGCAGTTTTGCACGATGTCGACGCCCGCCTGGTCCGCGCCCCGCGCGAAGCCCCACGCCACCGCATCGTGACGCGCGACACCGCCTCGCCGCTGAATCGACGCGCCCAGCACCGGGTAGCGGCTATTCAGATTGATGGTCGGCTCGAGTTCCTTGATCTGCGCGGGCGTGAGGAATTCGGCGTCGACACCGTTCAGGCGGTTCGCATTCACGCGCCGCTCGGTGTCGCGCACGTCCTGCAGCGTATGCGCGAGGTTCATCACGCCGCGCTGGCTGAACATCACGTTGTAGTTCAGATCCTGCGAGAGACCCTCCCACAGTTTCATTGCCTTTTCGTAGAGCGCGGCCGACTCGTCCCACAGATAATTCGAGCGGACGATGGTCGTATTGCGCGCCGTATTGCCGCCGCCGATCCAGCCTTTTTCGAGCACGGCGATATTACGCACGCCATGTTCTTTAGCAAGGTAGTAGGCGGTGGCGAGACCGTGTCCGCCGCCGCCGACGATCACCACGTCGTACTCGCGTTTGGGCTCGGGGCTCTTCCACTGGCGCTCCCAGTTTTCGTGATACGACATCCCGTTGCGCAAGAGGCTGAATATCGAATAGCGGCTCATCGTTGGTCCTTGTGGGTACTGTCGGTGCTTATGGTGCTTATGGTGCTTGTAGTGCTCGTGTGCTTGATGCCTGGTGCTTCGTCACGACTTCAATAGAGCGCTGTTCAGCACTCGATGACGTTCACGGCCAACCCGCCGCGCGACGTCTCCTTGTATTTCGTCTTCATATCCGCGCCCGTCTCGCGCATCGTCTTGATCACGTTATCGAGCGATACGTAGTGCTGGCCGTCGCCCTTCATCGCCATGCGCGCGGCGTTCAGCGCCTTGATCGCGCCCATCGCGTTGCGCTCGATGCACGGAATCTGCACGAGCCCGCCGACCGGATCGCAGGTCATGCCGAGGTTATGTTCCATGCCGATTTCCGCGGCGTTTTCGACTTGCGTCGGCGTGCCGCCCATTACTGCGGCAAGCGCCGCTGCGGCCATCGAACAGGCCACGCCCACTTCGCCCTGGCAGCCCACTTCGGCGCCGGAGATGGACGCGGTCTCCTTGTAGATGATCCCGATAGCCGCGGCCGTCAGCAGGAAGTTGACGATGCCCTCGTCATTCGACGCATGCATGAACTTCACGTAGTAGTGCAGCACGGCCGGAATCACGCCGGCCGCGCCGTTGGTCGGCGCGGTCACGACGCGCCCGCCTGCCGCGTTCTCCTCGTTCACGGCCATCGCGTACAGGTTGACCCAGTCGAGCATCGAAAGCGGATCGCGCAGCGACTCCTCGGAGCGCGAGCGCAATTGCCCGCACAGGTCGGCTGCGCGGCGCTTCACATGCATGGGTCCGGGCAATTCGCCGCGCACCTTGCAACCGCGTTCGACGCAAGCCGACATCGCGCGCCAGATTGCGAGCAGGCCTTCGCGCACTTCCTGTTCGGAGCGGGACGCGCATTCGTTGCGCAGCGTCACCTGGGCGATAGAGAGGCCCGTTTCGCGGCACACGCGCATCAGATCGTCGCCGGTGCGAAACGGATACGGCACCTCGGCGCCCGCACGTACGCCGTTCACGCGATCGCCCTCGCGGTTCACGACGAAGCCGCCGCCAATCGAGTAATACTCTTTTTCAACCAGCAGCTGCCCATACTCGTCGAATGCCTGAAAACGCATGCCGTTCGGATGCACGATGCCCGAGCCGGGCGCACCCGGCATCAGCTTGCGAAAAAATCCAAGATGCTCGCGCTCGTCGAATTTCACCGGATGCTTGCCGAGCAGCGCGAGTTGCTTCGTCTCGCGAATCGCGAGCAAACGCGGCTCGATCGTGTCCGGGTCGATCAGTTCGGGCAGGTTGCCTTCCAGGCCGAGCAGCACCGCTTTGTCGGTGCCATGGCCCTTGCCGGTTGCGCCGAGCGAGCCGAACAGTTCGACTTTCACGCGGCGCACGAAGCCGAGCAGGTTGGCGTCTTCGATATGCGACGCGAAGCGGCAAGCAGCGATCATCGGCCCGACGGTGTGCGAGCTGGAGGGACCGATACCGATCTTGAACAGATCGAATACGCTGACGTTCATGGCTAGCCTTGTGCGTTGCAATGCCTGGGTGGAGGGACTTACCTCGAAACAGGCCCTATTGCACCGCACGTCAAATTGGACCGATAGAATAAAAACGGCATGACAGTGGGATAGTGGCGTCAAGCGCACTGCGCGCCAAGCGTCGCGACGTATTTACGAAGGCTTCTGACGCATTTGCGACAGGCGCAGCCCCTGCGCCTCGCGATGCTGACGACACGTATGATCAGTGCCCCGGTGCATCCCGGTGCTATGCTTGACTCAACCTTTTTTGCTCTGGCTGCATGCATGAACTCCGCTGAACCGCTTCCCCTTCAATCTATCGACGGCACGCCGAAGCAGCGCATCCGCTTTGGCATCATCCTGCTGCCGAACTTCACGCTGACGGCGTTTTCGGGTTTCGTCGACCTGTTGCGCCTGTCCGCGGACGAAGGCGACTTCAGCAAGCCCGTGCGCTGTTCATGGAGCGTGATAGGGGAAACCCTTGCTCCGGTACGCGCGAGTTGCGGAATCCAGATCACTCCGTGGGAAACCTTCGACAACGCCGAGCCGTTCGATTACGTCGTCGTGGTGGGCGGCCTGCTGCATTCGGGACCGGCCGCGAACGACGCAACCCTTGCGTTCATACGCCGCGCCGCGGCGGCCGATGCAACGCTTGTCGGCATGTGTACGGGCGTGTTCTCGCTGATGCGCGCGGGCGTGCTCGACGGTCATCGCATTTGCGTAAGCTGGTTTCACTACTGGGATTTCATCGAGCGTTTTCCGTCGGTGAATGAAGAGGCGCTCGTGGCAGACCGGCTGTTCGTGATAGATCGCCGGCGCATTACGTGCTCAGGCGGACGCGCTTCTATCGACGTGGCCGCAGCCATTCTTCTGCGCCACTTCGAAACCGCAACGGTACAAAAAGCGCTGCGCATTCTTCTCGTCGACGACATGCAGAAAGGCAATGCGCCGCAGCCGCATCCGCCGGGACTTGCACCCGCGGCGCACCCGAAAGTGAAGCGCGCAATTCTGCTGATGGAACAGCACGTGGGGCGTTCGCTTTCACTCGATGAACTCGCGCGCAAGCTGGATCTGTCGCCGCGTCAACTGGAGCGGCTTTTCAAGGCGCAAACCGGCAAGGCGCCGCAGGCCTATGCGAAGCAGGTGCGCCTGCGCACCGCTGCCTGGCTGTTGACCAGCTCGGACAAGACGGTGGCGGACATTGCATCGAGTTGCGGCTTTTCCGATGCGTCACATCTGGGTCGCGAATTCCGCAAACAATTCGGCTTGCCGCCGATGATGTACCGCGAGCAACGCGGCACGGCGGCGGAAGCGGAATATGGTGCGGATTTCGACGAGACGTTTCCGGGGCGGGCGCAGGCGATTTGAGGCCCTGTTTCAAGGCGTTTTGTCGATGCCCTTTGATTTCGGCCCTTGTTTAATAGCCTGAAACCTTGCAACAGGCGGTTTAGCGCCGCTTCAAGCGGCGCCAAAAGCCGATATCACTTCCCCGCCACATACGCCTTCACTGCCGGCAAACCATCCTTGCCGTCGAACGTCTTCACGCCTGCGAGCCACTGGTCGAGCACTGCGGGATTCGCCTTCAACCACTCGCGCGCGGCCTTGTTGGGGTCCGTTTTGTTCATGATCGGCAGCATGACGTGATTCTCGATGTCGGTCGTGAAATGCAGGTTCGACACGAGTTTCGCGACGTTCGGGCAGCGTGTCGAGTAATCGGTCGGCGTAACCGTCATGACCTTGGCCTCGCCGTAGTTCGGACCGAACACGTCGTCGCCGCCGGACAGATAATCGATTTTCATCTGCACGTTCATCGGATGCGGTTCCCAGCCGAGGAACACAATCGGCTTCTTGTCGCGGATCGCGCGGTTCACCTCCACCAGCATGCCCGCCTCGCTCGACTCCACGAGCTTGAACTTGCCGAGACCATACTGGTTGCTGTCAATCATCTTCTTGATCAACGCATTGCCGTCGTTACCCGGCTCGATGCCATAGATCTTGCCGCCGAGCTTGTCGTAGTTCTTCGCGATGTCGGTGAACGTCTTGATACCTGCCTGGTACGCGTAGTCCGGCACGGCAAGCGTGTACTTTGCGCCCGTCAGGTTCGGCGTCGGCAGCACGCTCAGCTGACCGGCCTTTTTGAACGGATCGATCATCGGGTCCATGGTCGGCGACCAGTAGCCGAGGAATACGTCGATCTGCTTGCTCTTCACACCGGCAAAGGTAATCGGCACAGAGGCGATCGTCTTGGTCGGCTTGTAGCCGAGTCCTTCGAGCACCGTCGATGCAAGCCCTGTCGTAGCGGCGATATCGGTCCAGCCAACGTCGGCGAAGCGGACGTCGCGGCATGTTGCGGGTTCGGCGGCGAAAGCCGAAGGAACGGACGACACAGACAGCGCGCACAACGACGCAGCCCACAAACGTTTCATGGCGTTTCCTCAGGGTGATTGAATGCTTGACTGGCTTATTACACTGACTTTTTCGACGCCGCCTGTTGCGCATCGAGGCACGCGCGAACGCACGTCACCGAACTTGAAGCACGAACCTCCTACGCCGACAGTCGCCGCTCGACGCTCGGCGCATGTCCGAATTGCGCGCGATATGCCTTGCTGAAATGGCACGGCGAATGGAAGCCGCAAACGGCCGTGACGCGCGCGATCGAAGCGTCGGTATTGCGCAGCAGTTCACGCGCTCGCCGCAGGCGCAACGTGAGGTAATAGTGCGTTGGCGATACGCTCAGGAACATCTTGAACATGCGCTGCAAATGGCGCTGCGACAGATGCACGAGCCGCGCGAGTTCGTCGAGCGATAAAGGCTCTTCGATATTCGCCTCCATCAGTCGAACGACTTCGATGAGTTCGGCACGCGAGAAACCGACGCGGGCGTCGACTGGTATGTGCTGATAGTCGGTCGAGCCGCGTATTCTTTCCACGATGAACTGCTCCGACACCTGCGCCGCGACCGGATGACCGAGCCGCATGGCAACCAGTTTCAGCATCAGATCGAGCGGCGCGGTGCCGCCCGTGCAGGTCATGCGGTCGCGGTCGATCACGAAGAGTTCGTCGGCGAAACGCACATGCGGATAGCTCTTGTGCAGCGGCGACATATCTTCCCAATGCACGGTACAGCGATAGCCGTCGAGCAGCCCGGCTGCGAGTAGCGCATACGGTCCCGTGCAAATGCCGCCGAGCGGTATGTTCTGGGCCGCCACGTCGCGCAGCAAACCGATCACCGTTTCGTTGACGTAGTCGCGCACCTGCCAGCCCGCGCAGACGATCAGCACGTCAGGCATGCCGGCTTGCGCGAGCGTCGTGGTGGGCTTCACCGTAATACCGTTGCTCGCCCGCGCCGGCTCGCCGTCCGGCGTGATCACGGACCACCTGTAATGCTCCGCGCGGCCCACGTAGTTGGCCATGCGGAGCACCTCGACCGCGCTCGTGAACGCGATCATCGAAAAGTTCGGCAGCGTCAGAAAGCCGACGTGCGCGAGCCGGGAAAGCGGTGAATCTGAAGGGGCCTCGACCTGGGTGATCGCGTCGCGCTTCATGTGCGGCTCAGCTGTGCTGCGCCGCCGGCGCGCGGCGCACCTTCATCACACTGCGCAAGCCCGAGAGAAGCGGCGCACGCGCCATGCCGGGCGAGCGGCCAAAGCTCTCCGTGATACGGTCCAGAATGATCGCGAGCATCACGACAGAAAGTCCGCTTTCGAAGCCGAGCCCGATGTCGAGCCGCTGAATACTGGCGAGCACGTCGTTGCCAAGCCCGCCCGCGCCGACCATCGACGCAATGATCACCATCGAGAGCGCCATCATGATGGTCTGATTCACGCCGGTCATGATCGAAGGCAGCGCATTGGGAAACTGCACCTTGTAGAGCAGTTGCCACGGCGTGCAACCGAACGCCTGCCCTGCTTCGACGATCTCGCGGTTCACGTGCTTGATGCCGAGCGACGTGAGACGCACCGCGGGCGGCATGGCGAAGATCACCGTGGAAAGAATGCCGGGCACGCGGCCGAGGCCGAACAGCATAGCCGCGGGAATCAGGTAGACGAACGCGGGCATGGTCTGCATCAGGTCGAGCACGGGACGCACGATCATTTCGACGGTCCGGCTTTTCGCGGTCCAGATGCCGAGCGGCACGCCGAGCAGGAGGCTGATCAACGTGGACGACAGCGTGAGGCCGAGCGTGATCACCATCTGATCCCAGAAGCCAGTGCCGTAGATCAGCAGCATCGCCAGCAAGGTGAAGAGCGCGAAACGCCAACCCACCCGCCACAATCCTATGCCGACGAAGAACGCCATCAGCGCCCACATGGGAACGGCTTGCAGACCTTGTTCGATCAGCGCCGCAAAACCCTCGATGACCTTGCCGATGGAATCGAAAGTCTTGGCGTCGTGGTCGAGCAGGTAGTGGACGCCGTGGTCGACCCAGGCGCCAAGTGGAATGACTTCAGACATGGGAACCTCGATGGCGCGTAAGAACGTGCAACACGTTCGTCTTGTTGACCGAACCACAGTAGGAGCCGTCTGCTTCGACGACCGGCAAAGGCGCGCGGCTCGCGACCACGCGTTCGACCACATCGTCTAGCGGTGTGGTGCGTCGAATGCATTCGACGTAGTTCAGTTTCGCCGACGCGCTGCCTGTTTCGTCGCGGCACACGAAGCCGCGAATCTTGCGTTCGCTGTCGAGCACGAACGCATAGTCGGCGCTGCCGTTCAAGGTGGCGGCCACGCTCGACGCGTCGATCTGCGGCGAATGCGAATGCATCAGCGGCACGGCGTCGGTCTGCATCAGGTCGCCGGCCGTCAGATAACGGCTGGTGTCGATGCCTTCGAAGAAGGCGCGCACGTAATCGTCGGCGGGATTCGTGATGATCTCCTGCGGCGTGCCGATCTGCACCACCTTGCCGCCTTCCATGATCGCGATGCGTGTGCCGATCCGCATGGCTTCTTCAAGATCGTGCGACACGAACAGGATCGTGCGCTGCTGTTCGCGTTGCAGATCGAGCAGCACGTTCTGCATTTCCTTGCGCTTTAACGGATCGAGAGCGGAGAACGCTTCGTCCATGATCATCAACGACGGGTTGACCGCGAGCGCCCGCGCAAGTCCCACGCGTTGCTGCATGCCGCCCGACAGTTGTGCGGGCAGCTTCGCCGCGAACGGAGCGAGGCCGACCTGCTCGAGCACGGTCATCGCGCGCGCTTCGCGTTCCTTGCGGCTGACGCCCGCCACTTCGAGCCCAAACGCTGCATTCGACAGCACAGTGCGTTGCGGCATCAGCGCAAACGACTGGAACACCATGCTCATGTCCTTGCGGCGCAGCGCGGTCAATTCGGCGCGCGGCACGCTGGCCACGTCGCGCCCATCGATCAGCACCTTGCCCGCCGACGGTTCCACGAGCCGGTTGATCAGGCGGATCAGCGTCGACTTGCCGGAGCCGGAGAGCCCCATTAGCACGAAGATCTCGCCTTCCTTGACTTCGAAGGATACGTTGTGAACGCCGACGATCTGACCGGTCCGCGCGAAGACTTCTTCTTTCGTCGCGCCGCCCGCCAGCATGGCGAGCGCCTGTTTCGGGTTAGTGCCGAACACCTTGCACAGCCCTTCGACCACGACCTTGGGGGAATTCATTGAATGCTCTCCTATGTCGGCCAGAGTTTGTGCAAAACACTTACCCTGGTCCCATGCAAAGCTGCGAGCGGACGTCGTCCGCGCTGTGCATACATAGTTGCCAGAAAAAAGTACGCCTAGCCGACTATTTGCGACAACCACATGAGGAAATACGACACTCATGTCGCACGGACGAAGTTTAGCCGCCGCGAAAGCCTTGATGGGTAAGGGTTTCGCCGATACGGAAAGCGCCAGGCGAAGATGTCGCTACAAGCCAAATGTAGGGTTTTGAGAGCAGAAAAAACGCCGTGCGACGATCAGATGCGCTGGTGTTGCCGCGTAATACCGTGTTTTCCTGGCGGCTAGTTGCGTGTTATTCGTCAGTCGAAACGATAGTTCGCGCCACGCGCGCCGTTCGAAAGAGCATTGCCCCGGACAGCATCGATATCGCGCTGCCCGGTGGCACGAATTACGGGTTAATGCTTACTGGCTCGCGCCTGTGCCTATGCCCGCCTTCTTCTGCGCATTTTGCAGATCGGTCGGATAGTTCGGGTCGTTCCGCGACGGCTGATAGCCTGCGTCCTCCAACTTCTTGAGCTCTGCATTCTTCTTTGCGCGAGCCTGCTTGCGGGCCGCTTTACGCTCGGCCTTGGTCGGCTTGGCGGCGCTGGCGCCGCCGGGTTGCGCGGTCTGTGCGTCTGTATCGGTCGTGGTTTGCGCGGCGGCGAGTGGCATACCGGCTGCGACCATCGCGGTAACCGCAAAGCCCAGCATGATCTGTTTGATGGCAACGCGCTTCATGGCTGACTCCCTCTTAAGTTGGCAAGTGTATTCAAGGTTATGTGCGACTCATCGTTCTTCGGCGGATCGTGCGCGATGCAACGCACGGTTCGCCGTTGAGAGCTTAATGCCAAACTGCATATGGCGCACTGATGCCTGCCAGTACAGACGCCACCGCCAGTTTTTCCAGCATGAGCGCGCGTGCTGAACTATTGTTTAAGCGCGCCGGGAGCGCCACGGCATTGCGTTTGTACAAGACAGGATGCTCCCAGTGAGCGGACACCGTTCACAGGCGCGTATTATTTTGCATGCAACGAAGCGACATCAACTTTTCGAGGATGGAGAAAACGTGAAAACAGTCAATCTTTTGAAGACGCTCGGCATCGCATTGTGTCTGGCAACTGCATCGAGCGCCTATGCGCAATCGAGCGATGCGGCGCCGTCCGACATGACGGACTCCTCCACTGCGCGCACAAAAGCGGTGAAAAAGACGGACCGCAAGCTCGGTCTCGACGTGCGCAAGGCGTTGGCAAAAGCGCAGGGCTTCGATGTGTCGAACGTGTTCGTGCGGGCTCGCGGCGGCGCAGTGACGTTAACAGGATCGGTGCCTGACGGCGCCCAGATTCCGCAAGCCGAGGACGTGGCGAAAAGCGTCGCCGGTGTGAAGTCCGTATCGAACAAGCTCACGATCGGCAACCCGAACGGCGGTGGAGGCTGATCGCCCGAGTCGTTCAGTGGCATTACGCCTGATTGCATCGGACGACGAAGGGTTGCGCCTTGCACTGCTCCCGCGCTGCTGTCGCCTATGAGGCGCTACCCTTTGTCTTGCTACCCTTTGTCTTGCCCACCTTCTTCCTGGCCGCCCTTTATCCTGGTAAGTGAATCACACGCGCGGCTCTTCGCCTATACGCGTCGCCCATGCGACGACCGCGCATAACGCGCGAGCAACCACACGGCCGCTGCGCCCGCGGCAAGCAATGCCGTCTGCTGCGGATACATCGACGCCTGCGTGTACAGGCTCGACTCAAACACCCGGCGCTTCTGTTCGGAACGCTCGCGCAATGCACCATCGCCGCCGGTGTTGCCGGCCGCCGTGTGCGGCGGCTCCTGAGTCCGTTGCGACAATATGCCAAGACGGCCCATCACGCGGTCATACAGATTGGGCGCTCGACGCGCGAACGTGACCATTGCCGCCGATGCACCGCCGACATACAGATCGCGCACCGGCGTGGCCGCGGCATGCAAAATGGCCCTTGCGACAATATCCGGTGCATAGACCGGCGCCGGCAGCTTTGGCTGCACGTCGAGATGATTGCGGGCATGCTCGACAAACTGCGTATGAATGCCCGACGGCTTGATCAGCGTAACTGAAACCGGCACGCGCTCTTCCAGCAGTTCCATGCGCAATGCGTCGGTATAGCCCTTTACTGCGTGCTTCGACGCGACATATGCGGCCTGCAGCGGCAGCGCGACGTCCGACAGCTCGCTGCCCAGATTGATCAGCGCACCGCCGCGCTGCCTCAGGTGCGCGAGCGCAATCATCGAACCTTGCACGACGCCCCAGAAGTTCGTCTCGAACAACTCTTTCTGCTCGTCGATGGGCACGTCGGCGCAACGGCCGTAAATCGACGCGCCGGCGTTGTTGACCCACGTGTCGAAGCCGCCGAAGCGCGCAATGGCCTTGTCGGCGGCGGCCTGCAATTGCCCGGCGTTGCTCACGTCGGCAACCGCATAGTCGACGAGCGCGCCCTGGTCGCCGAGTTGCCTCGCGAGCGCGGTCAGCGCTTCCTCGTCGCGAGCGACCAGCATCAACCGCGCTCCTTTGCTCGCGGCAAGACGGGCGGTAGCGAGTCCGATACCGCTCGTCGCCCCGGTGATGACGATGACCTGCTGACCGACCGGTTTGAGCTTCACTGTCATGGCGAATCCTCGGAAAGAGATGACGGGATCACGGCAGCGCACGTTTTTGGCGGCCTGTCCGGCGAGCTACGTCTGGATGCCGGAGCATCCGTCGTGCCGGGCCGCAGTGAGTCAACTACCGCTTGCTGCCGCCGCGCGCCAGTGTCACCGTCAGAGCAGCGTCAGCACAACGACAGCAACGGTTATCAAAATGAATGGCGACCGAGAGCCAACGTAATATGCGCGCCCTTAAATCTTAATCATCGAATGCTTCAATGCGCGCAGCTTGTAGTTGCCGCAGCGTGGAGCAGCGACAAGCACCGCATTATTTCCAATAAACAATATCCCCAGCGAACTCCACACGTACATCATGGAAGCGCTGAACGGCGAAGTCGAATCTGGAGCCAGTCACATGTTCCGTAGAACCCTGTTACCCATTCCCTTTGCCGCACTGCTGACGCTCGCCGCTTGCGGCAACCACAGCATCAGTCCGGGCGCATCGTCGACGCCGGCACCGTCGGTGACGGCACAGGACGCCCTGGCCACTGCCACGCCGATCAAGCACGTCGTCGTGATCTTCGGCGAGAACGTCTCGTTCGATCACTACTTCGCGACTTATCCGCAAGCGTCGAATCCGGTGGGCGAGCCGCAATTCACGGCGGCTGCAGGCACGCCGGCGGTCAATAACCTCGCGAGCAACAACCTGATCGCGACCAACCCGAATGCGCTACCTACGTCGCCGAATACCGCAGGCCGCACGGTCGGTCTGGTGACTATCGCCGGGCTCGGTCTGCCCGCAGCGGATCTGTTGCCGTTCCGCCTCGACCGCTCGCAAGCGAACACGTCCAGTCAGAACCACGCATACGCCGCCGAACAGCTCGCCTATAACAACGGCGCAATGGACTCGTTCCCGCTCTTTACCGCAGCCGGTTCGACGATCGCGGGCAGCACCGGAGCATTCGCGACGAAGGGCCAGGTGCTCGGCTACTTCGACGGCAACACCGTCACCGCGCTGTGGAACTACGCGCAGCACTTTGCGATGAACCAGAATGCGTACACCGACACGTACGGTCCGTCGACGCCGGGCGCGCTTGCAGTCGTCTCCGGCCAGAACAACGGCGTAATCGTTTCGGGCGGCACGTCGGGCAACGCGATTCCGGATTCGGCTGGCGGCTTCACGATGGTCGGCGACCTCGACCCGACCGGTGACGTCTGCACGACCGCGGCGGGCAGCACGGTGACGGGCACGATGTCGTCGAACAACAAGAACATCGGCGACCTGCTCAACGCGAAGAACATCACGTGGGGCGGCTTCATGGGCGGCTTCAATCTGCAGACAGTCAACGCGAACGGCACAACGGGCTGCGCCCGCTCGACCTTCTCGCAGGTGCTCAACGCGACGAAGACCGACTACGTGCAGCACCACGCGTGGTTCCAGTACTACGCGAGCACGGCAAACCTTGCGCATACGCGTCCGTCTTCGACGGCCGTGATCGGTGCGGCCGATCCGCTCGACAACACCGCAACGCCGGTTCATCACCAGTACGACACCGACGACTTCTTTGCCGCGGTGAAGTCGGGCAACTATCCGTCGGTCAACTTCCTGAAGGCGCCGGCAGTCGAGGACGGCCATCCGGGCAACTCGGACCCGATCGACGAACAGGCTTTCGTCACGAAGGTCATCAACTTCCTGCAGCAGCAGCCTGACTGGAAGAACACCGCCGTAATCATCGCCTACGACGATTCGGACGGCTGGTACGACCATCGCTACAAGGCGCCTACCAGCTCGTCGTTCGACTCGACGACGCCGCAATCGGCAGGCGGCAAGACGGTGGCGGGCAGCGACAACCTGAGCGCGGCAGGCCAGTGTACGGCCGCGGGCGCAGTTCAGCCGCAGGGCGTGAACGGCGGCGCGGTGAACGGCCGTTGCGGTCCGGGTACGCGCACGCCGTTTATCGTGGTCTCGCCGTGGGCGAAGGCGAACTTCGTCGACGACACGCCGATCACTCAGGCATCGGTCGTGAAGTTCATCGAGGATAACTGGCTCAGCGGTCAACGCATTGGCGGCGGTTCGTTCGACGCCACTGCGGGCAGCATCATGAACATGTTCGACTTCGCGGGCTCGGGCAACAATGCGCCGCTGTATCTGGACCAGAACCTCGGTACGACGCTGGCGCAAGCGCCGGCAATCTGACCTGAGCTGGTCACGAGCCGTGCAGAAACTTGCGATCAGGCACCCCGCGTTCATGCGATGCGCGAGTATCTCGCGCGCATCGCTGACGAACGCGGTGTCATGACGCAGAGCACGGCTTGCAGCAAAGCGTAGTCGGCGTCGAGCCAGTGCATACGTGCTGGCTCGATTTGCCCTTTTGATCGCATGAGAAGAACTATTGTCACGACCGCCATGAACCAAGCTCCAGACGCCGCCCTGCCGCCGACTCTTCCCGCGAGCGGCGAACCCGGTCCCGTTCTCACTCGCCGCTCAGCGCTCCGGCTGCTTGCGCGAAGCGCCGCCTGCCTCGCTATCGCGGCCGTCGCGCTCAGCGCATATGCGCTTGTTTATCCGGAGCGGATGCCGGCCGCAGTCGGCGCGATCGTTGAAGACCTCACAGGCGCGAACCCTCGACCGGTGCATCTTTTGCGTCCGGCAAGCGCGCCACTGAGCGCGGTGGCACTGCTCGGCAAGGAGATATTTTTCGACCAGTCGCTGTCGGCTTCCGGCACGCAGTCTTGCGCGTCGTGCCACTCGCCGAAGAATTCGTACGCGCCGGATAACGCATTTCCTGTTCAGCTCGGCGGCGCGCATATGACCGATGCGGGTTTTCGTCCGCCGCCATCGCTCACGTATCTGTATCGTCAGGCGCCGTTCAGCATTGGTCCCGACCAGGGCGACACGGATGTGCCGGTGGATCTGACGCAACTCGCTTCGCAGGCAAGCGGCGTCGCGCGTGCGCAAAAGACCGCTCTCGCCGCGCCTGCCGCTCCGGCAATGGTGCCGCAAGGCGGGCTCTTCTGGGACGGTCGCGCCGATACTTTGCAGGACCAGGCAATCGGCCCGCTGACGAATCCCGTCGAAATGGCCAACAAAACGCCCGAAGACGTCGCGCACAAGCTGCTGCAGGCGAAGTACATCGACCAGTTCAAGCAGATGTTCGGGCCGGCCATAGTCGGCAATCCGAGCCTGCTGATTTCAGAGGCCATGTTCGCGGTGGGGCGTTATCAGATCGAAGATCCGTCATTCCACGCGTTCACGAGTAAGTACGACTACTGGCTGGAAGGCAAAGCTCGCCTCACACATGCAGAACTGCACGGCCTGCAATTGTTCAACGACAAGGACAAAGCGAATTGCGCGGGCTGCCATCTGAGTCAGCCGAGCAAGGACGGCTTGCCGCCAGTGTTTACCGATACGCAATACGAAGCGCTGGGTGTGCCGCGCAATCCGGCCATTCCCGCGAATAAAGATCCAAAGTTCTTCGATATGGGGGTATGTGGGCCGTTTCGTGGAGATCTCGCGAAACAGACGCAGTATTGCGGCATGTTCCTTACACCCACGCTACGCAATGTCGCGAACCGCAAGGTGTTCTTTCACAACGGCGTGTATCACGATCTGAAGCAGGTGATGGACTTCTACAATCTGCGTAATACGTCGCCGGAAAAAATCTATCCGCGCGATGCATCGGGCAAGGTGCAAAAGTACAACGATCTGCCGCCGCAGTTTCACGCGAACGTAGATGTGTCCGACGCACCGTTCGATCGCAAATTCGGAGATCAGCCTGCAATGACAGATCAGGATATTCAGGACATTATTGCGTTCATGAAGACCTTGAGTGACGGGTTCGACGCTAAGGGATCGTGACTCTTCGCGCTGCGCGCGATCATGCAAGCGCGCAGCGCCACGCGGCGCGTTGTTGTATGCTCTCCCGTTCCGCGATCTCTTCCCACTCTTCCCGATGGCCGATTTTCCGTTTCACGCCGTACTTTTCGATTGCGACGGCGTGCTCGTCGACTCGGAGCCGATCACTAATCGCGTACTCACCGAGATGCTGGGCGAGTTGGGCTGGCACCTGAGCATTGAAGAGACGATGCGTATTTTCGTCGGCAAGGCGGTGAAGGACGAAGCGCCGCTGATCGAAGCGCGCACTGGCGTTGCGATCACGACCGACTGGCTGATGCAATTTCGCGCGCGCCGCAATGCAGCGCTCGAAAAGGAATTGACCGCGATACCGGGCGCAGCGACAGCGGTACGTTCGCTTCACGCAATCTTGAAGGGACGAATTGCCGTTGCTTCCGGTGCCGATCGGATCAAAGTCGAATTGCAATTGGCCAAGGCGGGGATCCTGGACTGCTTCGAGGGGCGCATCTTCAGCGGTCACGAAACACCGCGTAGCAAGCCGTTCCCCGATGTGTATCTCGCCGCAGCGGCGGCGCTGGATGTGGACCCGGCGCACTGCGCCATTGTCGAAGACACGGTGACGGGCGCTACTGCCGGCGTTGCAGCCGGCGCGACGGTATTCGGTTACTGCCCGAACGAGTACGGACATAGCAGCGCTGCCGCATTGCAGGCAGTCGGCGTGGCTCAGGTGTTTCGGGACATGAACGACTTACCCGGTTTGCTTGCCGCGTGGCGCGGCAAGGCTTGAATCGGCCTACTCGAACGCTGCGTCGATCGGCACGCGATATCCCACCGCGAGGCGGTTCGTTTCGTTAGCCATGCCAACTACTGCGAGCAGTTCGCCAAACATCTCGTCGGTCATACCCGCACGGCGAGCGGCGGCCGTGTGACTCGCAACGCAATAACCGCAGTTGTTCGTCACGCTTACGGCCACGTAGAGCAGCTCTTTCATTAACGGATCGAGCGCGCCGGGCTTCATCACGTCTTTCAGACTGTCCCACGTGCGCGCGAGCGTCGGCGGATGCTGCGCGATGTACTTCCAGAAGTTGTTGACGTCGTCGACCTGACGCGTCTCCTTGATATCGTCGTACACAGCTTTGACTTCGGGCGATGCTGCGGAATACTCCACGGCTTTCTGCTGACTCATGGGCTCTCCTGTTGTGACTGCATGAAAGTGCGATTCGGGCTCAGTTCGGCATATGCGGCATCTATTGTGCGCGCATTTTGCCGAACTGGAATCGACTATTCCGGCATTCACACTGCCCTGTCACCCTGGCGTACGCGTCGCCGCAACGACCGCTGCGGGGGCGGCTGCTTGCAGGTGTTCACCGCCATCGCGAGGCGTCGGCTCCGGACGCGTGGAGCGCTCCGATTGCGCCAGCAACGTACCGACCGACGGGTCGATGGCGTCGGTGAAAGGCTTCGGATCCAGTCCGATTGCGAGCACCAGCAGCGCCATTGCGCCGAGCAACACGAATTCGCGCTTGCCGACATCTTTCAGGTTGCCAACACGCGCATTCGCAATCGCGCCAAAAATTACGCGCTTATACATCCACAACGTGTAGGCCGCGCTCAGAATCAGCGTAGACGCCGCCATTGCGCCGATCCAGAAGTTAAAGCGAATCGCGCCCATCAGCACCATGAATTCGCCGACGAAACCCGACGTGCCCGGCAGGCCGACATTCGCCATCGAAAACAACATCACGAACGCGGCGAAACGCGGCATGGTGTTGGCAACGCCGCCGTACTCGGCGATCGCAGCCGTTTTCGTGCGATCGTAGAGCATGCCCGTGCACAACAGCATCGCCCCGGACACCACGCCGTACGACAGCATCTGCACGATCGCGCCGGCCTGACCGATACGGTTGAAGACGAACAGACCGAGCGTGACGAGGCCCATGTGCGCCACCGTCGAATACGCTAGCAGGCGGCGCATGTCGGTCTGCACGAGCGCGAGAAGACTCGAATAGATCACCGCGACGAGCGACAGCGTGATTATCATCGGCGCGAAAAAGTGGCTTGCCTGTGGTGCAATCGGCAATGCGAAACGCAACAGGCCGTAGCCGCCGAGTTTGAGCATGCCGATCATCACGGCAGCGCCCGTGGGGCCGTCGAGGTGAACGTCGGGCAACCAGGTATGAAGCGGCCACATGGGCACCTTCACGCCGAATGCCGCGAGGAAGCCGAGAAAGATCAGTACTTGCGGCATGGTGCCAAGGCGCGTTTCCCGCCACAGCGCGAGGTCGAAGCTATGCGTCTGGCTGTACAGATACAGCATCGACATCAGCATCATCAGCGAGCCAAGGAACGACACGAAGAAGAACTTCACCGCGGCATACGACCGATTGGAGTGCCCCCACGTGCCGATCAGCAAATAAAGCGGAATCAACGTTGCTTCGAACGAGACGAAGAACATCATGCCGTCGAGCGACGTAAACACGCCCTGCATGAAACCGGACAACATCAGGAATGCGCCGAAGTACTGCGCAGTGCGCTCGGTGATCGACTCCCACGAGGCGACCACGATGATGATCGTCGTCAGCGCGGTCAATGCGACGAGCCACAGCGAAATGCCGTCGACGCCGACGTGCCACGCGATATCGAAAGTCGGCGACCATCTGACGTTTTCGACGAATTGCATCGACGTCGCTTCGTTGCGGAAATTCGCGACCAGCGGAATCACGGGCACGAAGCCCGCAAACGCGCCGATCAATGCGAGCCACCGCGTACGGTTGCGAGCCGTGTCCGACCCGGCTCGCAAAACGACGAGGCCGGCAACGATAGGGATCCAGATAAGCAGACTAAGGAGAGGCAATGGCATGTGCGCTGTCGAAAACTTGAAGTACAAAACGCCGCACCAACACTTTCCATTTCGAAAGCATTGAAGCGAATATGTAGGGTTCGGGGCCAGCAGGGGCGACGTGTGCAGACTTCGCTCGACTACACGTTTACCCGCAGTCGAACGACGAGGTGGGAGATTACCAAGATAAGAATAGTTTTGCAGCGCAACATTGCGCTAATGCCGTAGACAATGACTTATTGCGGGAGCTTCGCTTGCACAAGCCGGAAAAATGTGCACTTGCACAAACGGGCTAGGGATTCTTCGCGGCTCCGCGAATTTCCCCGGAGAAGCATGTTTTTGACGACCATTTGCGGCCAGTTCACGACGTGAGCAATGGCGATTTCGTCAACGAGGCACACGGAATGCGTTCGACAGCGCCGCGCATGGGTTTTTTCGCACACCGATCTGCAGGGACCCGCTGTATTGGAGAGAAATATTTTTTATGCAGGTGGAGGCGGGGAACGAGGTGCCGTGTCAGGAAAACCGTCGCCGATCGCATGCTTCACACGAGGAGCGGATGCGCCGACGCGCCTTACAGAAGCCGAATATACTTTGGCGGCCAACACATCGAAGGCCGCGCATTCAGCGAGCGGATGCAGCCGCGTCGACCTCATTCTCCGGACCTTGCATGGTGTTTTCTCACGAAGGTGTCGTTCCCGCGCTCGAGTGCCGCGGGCTTAGCAAGACCTACGGCGCGGGCCGCGTCGTGCTCGCAAATCTCGACTTCACGCTCGCGCCCGGCGAATTCGTCGCGATCATGGGCGACTCAGGCGTCGGCAAATCGACGCTGCTGAATCTGATCGCCGGTCTCGATCAGGCGGACAGCGGCGATGTGATGATCGGCGGCCATGCCGTGTCGCGTCTCGACGACAATGCCGCGACGCGTCTGCGCAGGCAAAAACTCGGCTTTGTGTTTCAGGCGTTTCACGTGCTGCCGCATTTGACGCTCGCGCAGAATGTCGCGCTGCCTCTGCTGCTAAACGAGTTGCCCTCTTCCGCGGCGCTCGACATGCTCGCGGCAGTCGGACTCGAAGGCCGCGGTGATGACTTTCCGCGGCAACTGTCGGGCGGCGAAATGCAACGCGTTGCTATCGCGCGCGCCCTGGTCCATCGCCCTACTCTGATCCTCGCCGACGAACCAACGGGCAACCTCGATCCCGATACCGCCCACGGCGTGCTCGCGTTGTTTCGTGCACAAAGCAAGGCGACCGGCGCGGCCACGATGATGGTGACGCACTCGGAGGCCGCTGCCGCCGTCGCCGACCGCATCATGATTCTCAGCGATGGCGGCTTGCATGCCGCGTCGGAAGTGCCGGCGTCTTCACAGGCGCAACACGGCGCGCGAACCACTGCCCGTTCAACCGATGACGCCCGCTGATTCGCAGCGCTCCGCGCCCGGACGCGGACACCGCATTCTTGCGCGCTGGCTGCTCGCCGCCGAATGGCGCAGTCATCGGGCACGCGCGCTGGTTGCGATCGCAACCATCGCGTTGGGTGTGGCGCTCGGTTACGCTGTGCAACTGATCAACAGCGCGGCCTTCAACGAGTTCTCCGCTGCGGCGCGCAGCCTCTCCGGCCAGGCCGATCTGCAGGTGCGCGGCGCTCAGCCGCTACTCGACGAGTCGATCTATCCGCGCCTCGCCACGCAAAAAGGTGTCTCGCTCGCGAGTCCCGTTCTTGCGCTAGACGTCACGGTGCCGGGACAGAACGCGGCTTTGCCCGTGCTCGGCATCGACGTGTTCAAGGCAAGCCGCATTGCGCCGGACCTGATGGGCGTGCCGTCGAGCGGACAGCCTTTCGACACGCTCGCGTCCGACGCCGTATTTCTCTCGACCGCCGCGCAAGAATGGTTGCACGTGAAGACCGGTGATCAGGTGGCGCTTCAGAGCGGCACGTCGATCGTGCACTTGCGGGTGGCCGGCGGCATCGTGAGAACAAGGCCGGGTCAACGGCTCGCGATCATGGATATTGCCGCGGTTCAATGGAAGTTCGGCAAGGTCGGCATGCTTTCGCGCGTCGACGTGCAGCTTGAGCGTGGTGTCGACCGAGAGCGCTTCAAACGCGATCTGCAAAATGAGCTGGGCAGCCAATGGGTCGTTACCGAAGCGCGTGACGTCGAGAGCCGCACGGACCGGCTGTCGCGCGCCTATCGAATCAACATGAACGTGCTCGCGCTGGTTGCGCTTTTCACCGGGGCGTTCCTCGTGTTCTCGACGCAGGCACTCAGCGTGGTGCGCCGTCGCGCGCAGTTTGCGATGCTGCGCGTCCTCGGACTGACACGCGGCCAACTGCTGCGTCAGATTCTGCTGGAAGGCGCGCTGCTCGGCCTGCTCGGTTCGCTATGCGGCCTCGCGCTCGGTTATGCACTCGCTGCCGGAGCGTTGCGTTTTTTCGGCAGCGATCTCGGCGGCGGCTACTTTCCCGGCGTGCAGCCGCAGGTCGGCTTCGAACCAGTCGCAACTGCGATTTTCCTGACGCTCGGCATCGCCGTGGCAGTTCTCGGCAGCCTCGCGCCGGCACTGGAAGCGGCGCGCGCACGGCCCGCTTCCGCACTCAAGGCCGGCGCCGAAGAAGGCGCGCTCGCGCGGCTCGCCACGCCGTGGCCCGCCCTCTTGTGCCTGGTTATCGCCGCGCTTCTTACGCAGGCGCCGCCATGGTTCGACGCGCCGATTGGCGGTTATGTGGCCGTCGCGCTACTGCTGATCGGCGGAATTGCATTGATGCCGCGGGTCACCGCCCTCATATTCGGCGTAGCGAGCCGGGGGTTCGCATCGCGCTCACGGCCCGGCGCGGCCAGTACGCTTGCGCTCGCGCGTCTCGCGAATGCGCCGGGTCATGCGTCGATTGCAATGGGCGGCGTGTTGTCGAGCTTCGCGCTGATCGTGGCGATGGCGATCATGGTGGCGAGCTTCCGCGTGTCCGTCGAAGACTGGCTGGTCCATCTACTGTCCGCTGATCTTTATGTGCGCGTCGCGGAAAACGGCGACACAGGCGGCTTGAGTCCTGCTGAACAGACGCGGCTTGCTGCGGTGCCGGGCATTGCAAGGGCGGCGTTCGCACGCACTTCACATATCACGCTCGACCCGGCGCGCCCGGACGTCGCGATACTCGCACGCGAGATCGACGCAACCGATCCGGGTGCAAATCTGCAAATGACGGGACCTGTGCTTACGCCGCGCGATCTGCAAAGCGCTGAAACACCTGTTTGGGTGTCCGAAGCAATGGTGGATCTATATGGTTATAGGCTCGAACAGCGTATCCGCTTGCCCATCGGCGAGCGCGCAAATGTGTTCGTGGTGGCGGGCGTATGGCGCGATTACGCGCGGCAGACGGGCGCGATCCAGATACGGCTTGCCGACTACCGTCGCCTCACCGCCGACACGAGCGCTACCGATGTCGCGGTTACCGTCGAGCGAGGTTCGAGCATTGAGCGCACGATAGCCGGGTTGCGTGCACTGCCTTTCGGCGCGAGGCTGGACATCTCGCAACCTGGCGCCATTCGGGCGCGCACGCTCGTGATATTCGACCGAAGCTTTGCAGTCACATATCTGCTGGAGGCGGTCGCTATCGTCATCGGCTTGTTCGGCGTGGCCGCAACATTTTCGGCGCAGACGCTCGCACGCGCTCGCGAGTTCGGCATGCTGCGGCATGTCGGCGTGACGCGCTCGCAAATTCTCGCGATCCTCGCGCTCGAAGGCGGCATGCTCACCGCGTGCGGCATCGCAATGGGCTTTGTTCTCGGCTTCGCCATCAGTCTGATTCTTGTATTCGTCGTCAATCCGCAGTCGTTTCACTGGAGCATGTCGCTGCATGTTCCGTGGACGATGCTGGCCACAGTTGCGGTCGTGATGCTCGCGTCGTCGTGTTCGACAGCGGTGATTGCGGGACGTGGCGCCGTTTCCGTGGATGCAGTGCGCGCGGTCAAGGAGGACTGGTGATGCGAGCTTTGCGCCGGTTATTGGCGCTTCAATCGATGGCGCCTCAATCCATGCATTTGGCGAGCGCGGGGAACGAGGTTTCGGTTGCGCGTTTTCGTCGGACTCGGCCACGGGTTCCACGTTTGTTCGTTGTCGGCGCGTTCGCCTTGTCGGCCAACATGGTCTTTGCCGCAACGCCGGAATTCGCCGCTGTCACGAAAGACCATCAGATCGTGCTGCCGATGGACACCGGCGCTCACGCCGATTTTCGCACTGAGTGGTGGTACGCCACCGGCTGGCTGACTACGCCCGATAACCGGCCGCTCGGTTTTCAGATCACGTTCTTCCGTTCAGCAACGGGACACGATGCCGCCGATCCGAGTGCTTTTGCGCCTTCCCAATTGATCATCGCGCACGCCGCGTTGAGCGACCCTGCACTCGGCCACCTCGTGCACGATCAGCGAATTGGCCGCGTGGGATTCGGCCTCGCCTATGCGAAGCCCGCGAATACCGACGTCAAGCTCGACACGTGGAAAATCGTTCGTACCGCCAATGGCCGCTACGATGTCACCGCCGATGCCGGCGAGTTCGCGTTGCATCTCGAGCTATCGCCAACGCAAGCGCCTTTGATTCAGGGCGAACATGGCTACTCACGCAAAGGCCTGCGGCCGGAACAGGCCAGTTATTACTACAGCGAGCCGCAATTGCGCGTGACGGGCAGCGTGAGGCGACCGGGCGCCAATGGCGATTCATCGCATGGAGACACTGCCGTGACGGGCGTTGCATGGCTCGATCATGAGTGGTCGAGCACATTGCTCGACGCGAATGCGGTGGGATGGGACTGGCTGGGCGCGAATCTCTCCGACGGTTCGGCGCTGATGGCCTTCAAGGTGAGAAGCCGCGACGGACATGCGATGTGGGCGCATGCTGCATTGCGCGACCGCGACGGACGAGTCACGACGTTCGCTCCAAACGAGGTCGACTTCACGCCCCGTCGCACATGGCGCTCGCCGCGCACGAACACGTCGTACCCGGTGTCGATGTCGGTCCGAACCGGTGCGCTGACATGGCAACTCGATCCGCTGATGGACGACCAGGAACTGGACTCGCGACAGTCTACCGGCGCGGTGTACTGGGAGGGCGCGGTGCGCGTGAGCCGCGATGGCGCGGATCTCGGGCGGGCCTATCTGGAGCTGACGGGTTATGCGAACGCACTGCGGATCGGCAGGCAGTGAGGCTGTAAGGTGGCTTCGCTGTCTTAGCGTCGCAAATTTCCACCGCGTAAACGCAGAAACCCCACCTTTTGTGGGGTGGGGTTTCTGATGCTGCTGGGGAGCCTGACGATTACCTACTTTCACACGGGCAATCCGCACTATCATCGGCGTGGAGTCGTTTCACGGTCCTGTTC